>Ga0209025_1000001_pt1 | contig 1888151 bp, 1971 predicted proteins | sample AraplaMF_Col_mLB_FD_184256 | JGI IMG/M metagenome (GOLD analysis project Ga0209025, IMG submission 184256) | Arabidopsis root microbial communities from the University of North Carolina, USA - plate scrape MF_Col_mLB (SPAdes) (version 2) | ecosystem: Host-associated > Plants > Roots >...
TTTGGGACCAAGGGGTCGCAGGTTCGAATCCTGTCTTCCCGACCATCTTTTATGGGGCCTTAGCTCAGCTGGGAGAGCGCCTGCCTTGCACGCAGGAGGTCAGCGGTTCGATCCCGCTAGGCTCCACTTTTTAAAAGATTGTTTTGATCATGGCGGTGTAGCTCAGCTGGCTAGAGCGTACGGTTCATACCCGTGAGGTCGGGGGTTCGATCCCCTCCGCCGCTATAAAGGACCTTTAGCTCAGTTGGTTAGAGCAGACGGCTCATAACCGTCCGGTCGTAGGTTCGAGTCCTACAAGGTCCACCATCTATACGGAGGAATACCCAAGTCCGGCTGAAGGGATCGGTCTTGAAAACCGACAGGGGTGTCAAAGCCCGCGGGGGTTCGAATCCCTCTTCCTCCGCCATATTTTTTAAAAAACCATATCATCGCGGGGTGGAGCAGTTCGGTAGCTCGTCGGGCTCATAACCCGAAGGTCGCAGGTTCAAATCCTGCCCCCGCAACCAAAATGGTCCGGTAGTTCAGTTGGTTAGAATGCCTGCCTGTCACGCAGGAGGTCGCGGGTTCGAGTCCCGTCCGGACCGCCATTTTTCAAAAGAATACTTGGCTCGGTAGCTCAGTTGGTAGAGCAACGGACTGAAAATCCGTGTGTCGGCGGTTCGATTCCGTCCCGAGCCACTTTTATAAAAATATTCATAGTATGGCGGTTGTGGCGAAGTGGTTAACGCACCAGATTGTGGCTCTGGCACTCGTGGGTTCGATTCCCATCAATCGCCCCATACATATTTTTGCGGGTGTAGTTTAGTGGTAAAACCTCAGCCTTCCAAGCTGATGTCGTGGGTTCGATTCCCATCACCCGCTCCATTTGTATATCTGTTCATGGGCCTGTAGCTCAGCTGGTTAGAGCGCACGCCTGATAAGCGTGAGGTCGGTGGTTCGAGTCCACTCAGGCCCACCATGATCTTCCGCAGTAGCTCAGTGGTAGAGCTATCGGCTGTTAACCGATCGGTCGTAGGTTCGAATCCTACCTGCGGAGCCAAATGGAGAAGTACTCAAGTGGCTGAAGAGGCGCCCCTGCTAAGGGTGTAGGTCGCGTAAGCGGCGCGAGGGTTCAAATCCCTCCTTCTCCGCCATTGATCTGGCCCGTTGGTCAAGCGGTTAAGACACCGCCCTTTCACGGCGGTAACACGGGTTCGAATCCCGTACGGGTCATTTTTAAAAGAGATCTTGTCAAAGATCTCTTTTTTGTTTTCTTCAAAACGAAAGGCCGCTATCATGGCGGTCTTTTTTTACATATTCATGGAATAGATCGTATAAGACAAGTATGTCGCAAAGAAGCCCCATAAGACATAAGGGATCAGTAAAATTGGAACGACTTTGCTTAGTTTACGTGAGACGATGACAAGTGCAAGTGCTGTCAGTGCAACGAGCAGGCAGTCGATCGTAGCCACAAACAAATCCTTTTGTGTAAATTGAAAAAAACTAAAGGCTTGATTGAATACGTAATTTAAAAGGAAAAGAATCCAAAATGGTAAAGTGATTTTTTGGAATCCATATTTTCCATAAATGATCGCTGCGGACAATGAGATGAGTGCAAATAAGACAGCCCACACAGCACCAATCACACCGCCACCAGGTGTCCATTCTGGTTTATTTAATGCGTCATACCATTCTCTGTCGATGGGGAACAAAAATCCGGCAATAGAGAATAGTGCGTATGTAATAAAGAAGACGACAATCGCCCAAATGATACTTTTTCTAGCCATCAAGAATCTCCTCCAATCAAATTCACTCTTAAAGTGATTTCCCAATCATTACATGATATAAACATAAAGCCCCCAATATGAGGGGACTAATGATTTTCTTCTGTATAAGGTTCTTCCTCGTACGGTTTCAAGTCTCCAAATACCGTCATGACACCTTCTTCGTCTAATGCTTCTTCATAGGCCTCGTGTGCTTTGTTCGGATACACCTTGCTTGCTTTTCCTTCAATATCAGCAGCTGCGAATCCTTCGTAGTCCTCCACATAATCTTCATCTTCTGATTGTGTATACACATCATCGTATGTCAAAGGTGGGAATTCCATATCAGACGGGGTATCAGAGTTTCCGTAGCGTTCTACGTCTTGGTAGGCATCCTCTCCGTCGTACGCAGCACTTTCTTCATTTTCAAATTGTCCAGCTGGCGGACTTAATAAATCCTCTTCAATCGGACGGTTTTGTGAAACGGTCTGTTCTTTTGAGTGCTCTGTGCATGTGACGGCAGTAGGCAAGGCTTCTAAGCGTTCCTTTGGAATAGGGGCCTTACAGACCTTGCATAGTCCATAAGAGCCGTCTGCAATGGCTTGAAGTGCTTCATCGATATCTAACATATGTTCATGTTCCAAGCTGTTTAAAGCAATATCTTTCCCACGCTCGAACAGCTCTGTCCCTTGATCGCCCGGGTGGTTATCATAGGCAGACAGTTCTCCGACTGAATCGTAAGGAAAGGATACTTTCTGTTCATCGTCATGGCTTTTGGCTTCAAGTTCTTTCTTTTCATCAAGAAGGCGCTGCTTCAAATGATGTAATTCGTCTTTTGACAACAAAGCGATCATCCTTTCATATCAAACATATTGTTAGTATGAGCAATTTTGTATGTAAGACTAGTTCCAATTTGAAGCAATTCCTAATTAAAAAAACGCCTGCGGCTGCAGGCGTTCTTTGTTACGCGATATAGTATTGTAAGATCAAAGCGATCGTCAGCAGAAAACCAAAAAATGTATTGGTTTGAGCTGTAGATTTCATGGCATTCATTAATTCAATCGGTTTTTCTTTTTGCTTAAACTCTTTAATGGCTGTATAGGCTTTTGGCACACTGAGTAAAACAAGAAGACTCCAAAGACCGACGATATCTGTGAAGATATAAACAAAAATGAGTACGTATGATACCAAAAACATGGAAAGTAAAATGTTCACTGCAGCTTTACGTCCAGCAAGGATGGCAAGTGTTTTTCGTCCATTTTCCTTATCCCCGTCTAAATCACGGATATTGTTCGACAGTAAGATGGCACCAACTAAAATAGAAATTGGTAGTGAAATGAGAACCGCTTTAGACGTCAGTGTGCCTGTTTGGATATAGAAACTAATCAGGATGATCCCTAATCCCATAAAAGCACCTGAAACAAGTTCTCCAAACGGTGTATATGCAATTGGTACAGGGCCGCCAGTATAGAAATAGCCTGCTGCCATACAAATAAGTCCTATTAATGCAATCCACCAACTAGACATCATGCAAATATAGACCCCAAGTAATAAAGAAAGTGCAAATAGTGCATAAGCGAGGCTGAGGACTGTCTTTGGCTTCACACCGTTTCTTACAATGGCTCCGCCGATGCCGACAGATTTCTCGTTGTCCAGCCCGCGAACATAATCAAAGTACTCATTAAACATGTTTGTTGCGATTTGGATAAACATAGATGCAAACAGCATGGCTAAAAATAGCCCAACATGTATTTGACCACTTGGAAGTGCTAAAACAGTTCCTAAAGTAACGGGAATAAATGCCGCTGTTAGTGTATGCGGTCGTAGTAAATTCCACCAAATTCGCCAGTTTTTATCAGGCTTTATTGGTGAAAGCTGATCTGATATCGATTGATGCTGCATAAAATATACTCCTTTAAATAAAAAAATACGTACACGTCCAAATTCCAGTTTAGCAAAGTTCAAAAAGGTGTCAATATATTGATGCGATGAATCGGGAAAAAGATGTTTGCTAATCGTTGCCATATCGAAGGAAAGCTTGATTTTAGAACGGTCCTGCCATTTTGCTTTAGATGCTCTCGTTTCAATAAGCAAGAGCGAAAAAATCTTGAAAGCGTGATATAATAAGGATTCGAGGATTTAGAAGCTGTTTTCTTTACTAAGTTCATCTGTTAAGGTTTATAATAGAAAAGCAGGTCATTCGACATATTCGAATGTTCATGTATTTTTTCATTATGTTTTTATTTTTTATGTAATTCATGGATTTTGGAGGAATGTATCATGGTGACAACAGTGCAAAGTACTTTCCGGCAGGAAGCGCTTGCGACATTAGAAGAAGCGAATAACGTCAACCATGCTGTTTTGATAAGCTACTCCAGAAGAGTTGACGATCTGGATCCTCTTGCCTTTTTCCAAAGCGGCGAAGCGGATTTTTTAGGCGAGCGGTTTTTTTGGTCTGATCCAGAAAGCCAAATGATATTTTCTGGACTTGGCAGAGCGGCCGTCATTAAATCATCTGAGCAAGGCAAGGAACGATTCGATATAGTCCATCAAGAATGGGAACAGCTCAAGCAGCACATGTTCCATTTTCATGATGAAAAGGAGTTAAAGCAAGCGGCTGTTGGTCCGCTTTTATTTGGAGGATTCTCGTTTGATCCGTATGAAGAAAAGGCGCGTCATTGGGAAGCATTTGGCGAGGCTCATTTTTTTGTGCCATCGATCATGCTGACTGTCTCAAAAGAAGGCAGTTTTCTTACGATCAATGAGTGGAAGCAGGTGGACGGGAATGTTCATCAGCTTATTCAGGAATTAGAACAAAAAGCCTCTCGTTTCGAGACATTGCCAGTACGGACTGGTGGACAAGCTGAACTTGTTCATGTGGAAGAGCTGGATGTGAAGGAATGGATGAAGGCGATCGAAGAAGCGACAGACCACATTCGTGCAAATGAATATGAAAAGGTTGTTTTAGCAAGAGAAGTCTTGCTTCAATATAAAAATCAAATTGAACTCGCTCCACTATTAGCGGAATTATTAAAGCATCAAACAACGAGTTATGTATTTGCGGTTGAACAGGGAAGACAAGCATTTGTCGGAGCCACGCCGGAACGCTTAGTGAAAAAAAGCGGCGGAGAGGTCTTTTCCTCCTGTTTAGCAGGTTCCATTGTTCGCGGAAAAGATGAAGCGGAGGATCACGCATTAGGCGAGGAACTGCTGCATGATGAGAAGAATTTGATTGAACATCAAATTGTTGTCAATATGATTGAGCAAGCATTTGAAGCGAATTGCCTTCACGTGCATAAACCAAATCAACCAAGTCTTTATAAAACAAAAAACATTCAGCATTTGTTTACACCGATTGTGGGAGAAATTAAAAGCAGCTGTTCCCTCTTTTCATTAATTGAGCAGCTCCATCCTACGCCGGCACTAGGCGGATATCCAAAGGAAATGGCGGTTGAAGTGATTCGTGAAATCGAACCGCTCAAGCGCGGCTGGTATGCAGCGCCCGTAGGCTGGATTGATTCTCAGGATAATGGAGAATTTGCTGTAGCCATTCGGTCAGGTCTTATTGAGGAAGACCGTGTTCGTTTGTTCGCTGGCTGCGGAATTGTAGAGGATTCCCTTGCAAAGCAGGAGTATGAAGAAACACAAGTGAAGTTAAGACCAATGCTGTCTGCTCTTGGAGGTCATCCTATTGAATAATCACATCATGACAACATATATAGGCAGATTGATGGATGAATTCGTCCAAGGTGGTGTGAAAGAGGCAGTTGTCTGTCCTGGTTCTCGTTCAACTCCGCTTGCGATGCTGGCCCTTGCCCATCAAGACATCCATGTTCATGTTTTAGTGGACGAACGGTCTGCTGCTTTTTATGCGCTTGGTCTTGCAAAAGCAAGTCAATCACCAGTGCTGCTTATTTGTACATCAGGTACGGCAGCTGCTAACTTTTATCCAGCCGTTGTAGAGGCGCATTATTCTCGTGTACCTCTTATTGTTTTAACTGCTGATCGGCCGCACGAATTGAGGGAAGTTGGAGCACCTCAAGCGATTGATCAGCAATTCTTATTCGGTAAGTTTGTTAAATGGTTCACAGACTTAGCTTTGCCGGAGGACAGTCAAACGATGCTGCGTTATGTTCAGACGGCAGCTGCGAGAGCAAATCACATGTCGATGCAGGAGCCAAAGGGGCCTGTTCAGGTCAATGTACCTCTGAGAGAGCCATTGCTTCCTGATCTGTCTATTGATCCTTTCGCGCGAGAAAAAGAGGATACGAAAAAGGTATTAGCATCAGGTCAGGCTTTCCCTAACGATCGGGTGATGTCTGAAATCGCGACCGTCATGAACGATTCCAAAAAGGGACTGATTGTGGCTGGTGAACTTCATACACAGGAAGAAAAAGAGGCGGTTTTACGCCTTTCGAAAGCCCTGCATTTACCTATTTTAGCTGACCCGCTTTCTCTTTTGCGCAACGGGCATGAAAATGAAGATCTCATTATCGATGCGTATGATTCTTTATTAAAAGATGAGGCATTACAGCAGCATCTCTTACCGGATATGGTCATTCGTTTTGGACCGATGCCTGTATCTAAGCCTTTATTCAAGTGGCTGGAAAAACATGCGGAAGTGAAGCAGATTGTTGTAGATGCTGCCGGAGGTTTCCGTGATCCTGGGTTAAGTGCTTCATACGTCATTCAAAGTACTGTCTCTGCTTTTGTAGAAGCAGTATTAAATCAAGCAGTACAACGTAAAGAGACAAGTTTCTTAAACCGATGGCAGAATGCTAATTCTTCATTCAGAACGAATGCAGCCAGCTATTCAGATGAGGATTTGTCCTTTGAAGGGAATGTGTACCGTCAGCTTCAGCACCTCTTGCCAAAGGAGAGCGTCCTTTTTATCGGAAATAGTATGCCGATTCGTGATGTAGATACATTTTTTGAAACTCAGTCCAAGCCTTTTCGAATGATGGCGAATCGCGGAGCAAATGGCATTGACGGCGTTGTGTCTACAGCACTTGGCACGTATGCAGCTTTGAAGCAGCCTGTCACTTTGGTCATTGGAGATTTATCATTTTACCATGATATGAACGGTCTGCTTGCAGCTAAGCTGATGGACATTCCTTTGACAGTTGTTTTGATAAACAATGATGGGGGAGGTATCTTTTCTTTCCTTCCGCAGGCGTCTGATGAACCGTATTATGAAAAGCTCTTTGGAACGCCGACAGGACTGAATTTTGAGTATGCATCGAGGTTATATGGGGGAACCTATTCGAAACCCGCAACGAAACAAGAGTTGCATGATGTGTATATGGCGCATATCGATGAACCTGGGCTTCATTTAATTGAAATTGAAACAGATCGTCATTCCCGTGTAGACAAGCATCGTCAAATGATGGATGACATATTGGAAGAAGTGAAAAAAGAATGCCTTCTCTCATCATAAGAATGCGTGATGGGGTTGCGTACGAAGTGGTGGATCAGAACCCATCGGCAGCAAATGCCACATTATGCTTACACGGCTTCACTGGAAGTGCAGCGTCTTGGACGTTCTTGAATGCTAATTTGGAGAATACAAGACTGATTCAGGTCAGCTTGCTCGGACATGGGCGTACGGACTCGCCAGAAAGTGTGAGAAGATATGCGATGTCTCAGCAGCTGGCAGATCTTGCAGAGATTTTAAACCAATTAAAGCTTCACAAAGTGAATATTCTCGGATATTCTATGGGAGGGCGTATTGCTTTATCATTTGCCACTCGTTATCCAGATCGTGTCAATAAATTGATCCTTGAGAGTACGTCTCCAGGGCTTCGCACTTTTAAAGAGCGGATGGCAAGACTGAAGCATGATCATCAGCTCGCCCAAAAAATCAGGCATGAAGGCTTAGTGAAGTTTGTGGATTTTTGGGAGAGCATTCCTTTGTTTGCTTCGCAGAAAGCTTTATCAGCGGAAAAGCAGGCTCAACTGAGAGAGGGAAGACTCAAAGCGAATCCTCTTGGGCTTGCTCGCAGCTTAGAAGGAATTGGAACAGGTTCACAGCCCTCTGTTTGGAAGGCATTAAAGCATATTCATTTGCCTGTTTTGCTCATTTGCGGAACGCTTGATGAAAAGTTCTGCCATATCGGCAAACGTATGCAGCAGGAGCTGAAAGGAAGTCAATTCATTTTGGCTGAGCATGCTGGGCATACAGTTCATGTGGAACAACCACATTTTTTTGGTAAAATAGTAAGTGAGTTTATTTTAGCGCAAGATTAGAGGAGGAAATATTGATGGCTATTGAATGGCAAACTGAGCGTCAGTATGACGAAATTTTATATGAAACGTATAATGGGATCGCAAAGATTACGATTAATCGTCCACACGTACATAACGCGTTTACCCCAAAGACTGTAAGTGAATTAATTGATGCATTTTCACGAGCTCGTGATAATTCAGAAGTTGGTGTGATCGTACTTGCAGGTGCTGGCGGAAAAGCATTCTGTTCTGGTGGAGACCAAAAAGTCCGCGGCCATGGCGGTTATGTAGGAGACGATCAAATTCCACGTCTAAATGTATTAGACTTACAGCGTTTGATTCGTGTGATTCCAAAACCGGTTGTTGCGATGGTTGCAGGTTATGCAATCGGAGGCGGACACGTTCTCCACATAGTATGTGATCTGACAATTGCAGCAGATAATGCGATTTTTGGACAAACAGGTCCAAAAGTAGGCAGCTTTGATGCCGGTTACGGTTCAGGCTACCTTGCACGTATTGTAGGTCATAAGAAAGCAAGAGAAATTTGGTACTTATGCCGTCAATACAATGCACAAGAAGCGCTTGATATGGGACTTGTTAACACAGTTGTCCCATTAGATCAGCTTGAAGAGGAAACAGTAAAGTGGTGTGAGGAAATGCTAGAAAAGAGCCCGACTGCTCTACGATTCTTGAAGGCTGCATTTAACGCAGATACGGATGGATTAGCTGGAATTCAGCAATTTGCAGGAGATGCGACACTTCTTTATTACACAACAGATGAAGCAAAAGAAGGACGCGATTCCTTTAAGGAAAAACGCAAGCCGGACTTCGGTCAGTTCCCGCGTTTCCCTTGATTCAATGATATTAATGAACAACAGCTTAGTGCATCAGACTAAGCTGTTTTCTTTTACGAAAAGGAGGTGTCTCATGATGAAGCAACCTAATTGGCTGCTGCACCGTGCCTATTTAACACCAGATCGAGTCGCACTTATTTATCAAGAGAAAGAGTGGACATTTCACGAATTAGCTCAAGAAGCGGACGAGCTTTCAAATAGACTTGCACAGGCATCATTGAAAAGAGGGGAAACAGTTGCGCTTTTGATGAACAATCATCCTCACATGGTGATGCTTGTACATGCGTGTTTTTTATTAGGATTAAAAATTGTGCTATTGAATAATAAGCTGACAAAAGCTGAAAGGCGCTATCAGCTAGAAGATGCAAAAGCAGCGGCGTTATTAACGGAATCTATTTATGCAAGCGATCATAAGGGTGATTTACCCGTTTATACAATGGAAACTTTACCTCAACCAGGGAAAGGCCATGAAAAAAAGATCGAGAGCGAATTTGATTTGAATGAAACAGCAACCATCATGTATACATCTGGGACAACAGGACGTCCAAAAGGTGTAGAGCAAACGTTTGGCAATCATTTTCATAGTGCTGTTTCCTCTGCATTGAATTTGGGTCTCAGAGAGGATGACCGCTGGCTCATTGCCCTGCCTCTTTTTCATATTAGCGGTTTATCTGCCTTATTTAAGTCTGTAATCTATGGAATGACAGTCGTGCTTCATCAGAAGTTTGACGTTGATGAAGTAAAGGATTCTATTGAACGGCATCGTGTGACGATGATTTCTGTTGTGCAGACGATGTTATCTCGGTTATTAAGCAGACTAGAAGAATGTCCGTCTTCTTTGCGTTGTCTTTTATTAGGCGGAGGACCTGCGCCATATGCGATGCTCCAAGAAAGCAAAGAGAAGGGCTTTCCTGTCTTTCAATCGTACGGTATGACGGAAACCTGTTCACAAATTGTGACGCTTGCACCTGAATTTAGTGTAGAGAAGCTTGGGTCAGCGGGAAAACCTCTTTTTGGGTGTGAGCTGAAAATTCAAGATGATGATCGCATTTGCCGTCCTTTTGAGCATGGCGAAATTATGGTGAAAGGTGCAAATGTGATGAAAGGATACCTTTACCGTGAAGAAGCGACCGCGGCTGCCTTTCATGAGGGCTGGCTGAAGACGGGTGATATTGGCTATGTGGATGAGGAAGGGTTCTTATTTGTGCTTGACCGCCGTTCAGATTTGATTATTTCTGGCGGAGAAAATATTTATCCTGCGGAAATTGAAGCGGTGCTGCTAACACATCCGCATGTAAAGGAAGCCGGAGTAACGGGTATGTATGATGATAGATGGGGAGAGGTACCGGCTGCTTTCCTTGTAACAGATGATAAGATACCGGAGAATGAGCTCTACGCTTTATGTGAGTCGCATTTAGCCAAATATAAATGGCCCGCCGCTTTTCACTTTGTGAACGAGCTGCCAAGAAATGCATCGAATAAATTGCAAAGGCACAGACTCAGATCAAAGGGGTTTTCAAATGATTCAAATTGAACGAGTAATTTTATATCATGTCACGATGAAGCTTAAACAACCATTTACAACAAGTCTTGGAACCATTTCAGAGCGTGAGTTTATTATTGTTGAAGTAAAAGATCAAACAGGATTGACTGGATGGGGAGAGGTATCTGCTTTTTCTTCTCCGTGGTATACAGAAGAAACAATTGAGACTTGCTATCATATGCTGAGGGCTTTCTTTATCCCGAACGTGCTGACACGCACCTTTACACATCCTTCAGAAATACCTGACAGTCTGTATCAATTTAAAGGCAATAGGATGGCCAAAGCAGGCATTGAAGCGGCTGTTTGGGATATTTATGCGAAGCGTGAGAATAAGTCTTTACGCGATGTATTAGGCGGCACAAAAGATAGAATACCATCTGGTGTTGTGGCGGGGTTAGGCCCTATTGACGATATGCTTGAGCAAATTCAGCAATTTGTTGATCAAGGCTATCAGCGGGTGAAGGTGAAAATTAAACCAGGACAAGATATTGGACTTCTTCAAAAGATCAGAGAGTCTTTTCCTGATCTGCCATTAATGGCAGATGCAAACTCTGCTTATGAATTAAAAGATATTAGCAAGCTTAAACAGCTCGATGATATTCGCTTATTAATGATTGAACAGCCTCTAGCTGCAGATGATATTGTGGACCATCGCCATTTGCAAAAGCATTTAAAAACGCCGATTTGTTTAGATGAAAGTATTTGTTCTTTAGATGATGCCAGAAAAGCTGTAGAGCTTGGCAGCTGTCAAATTATTAATGTGAAGCCTTCACGAGTTGGCGGACTGACAGAGGCTCTTAAAATTCATACGTTCAGTAAGGAGCATAAAATTCCGTTATGGTGCGGGGGGATGATTGAAACAGGTATTTCCCGCGCGCAGAACGTGGCACTTGCTTCACTTCCTCAATTTACAATTCCCGGTGATATTTCAGCTTCGTCAAAATTTTGGGAGCAGGATATCATTTTTCCTGAAATTAAGGTTGAAAATGGGTTTATTGAGGTGCCTCGCTCGCCAGGAATGGGCGTGGAAGTTGATTACCAAGCGCTCCGTTCGTTTTCAGATAAAATCGACGTGTTTACAAAACATGATTTTGTGAGATAAAAACGAAGAAATCACCTTTTGCTTATCCAATAGAATGGATGTATAGTGAGGGGAAGTTTTTCCTTCCTGTCTGAACAAAAAGAAAGAGCGGTGAACCGCTCTTTCTTACTCTTCTACCAGCTCGCTCTCATAAGCAAGCTGTCCGATATACTGATGCATTTCATTGGGCATGTTTGCTGCATGTCCATATTCATAATCCCAAAGGTTTAAAAAGGAGTGAGCGGCTTGATGGAATGCGGCTTCATCCGCGTCATGAATTTCGTCAAAAAACGTTTGAAGCAGCCGATCGTGTTTCAAATTGAAGCGCCTCCTTTAATGAGACTTAAAGATCTTGTGGTTTAAACGTTTTACAATCCGTTTCTTCACTTTTCTCAGCCGTATTTCCTGTGTGGCTGACGACATAGATTGCATCTGCACCACAGCGGTTTCCAGTATTCCAATAGGAACAGTTATTGACTTCACAAAGGATTTTTTGACTCATACAGATGACCTCCTTTTGAGTATGTCTTTCATCTATAATGTAACCGAAATGAAGCTCGTCCATTCATGTTAATCTTCCTGACGAATATAGCGCTTATCCTTCATAAATAATTTCCAGAAGAAATAGAACCCAGGAAATAAGATGATAAAACCTACAATATAGGTGATAAATAATGCCCTAAATGTGACAGGGTCTGTAAATCCAGACATAATTGTAATATCTGGATAGGCCATGTAAGGCAAGTGAGCACGCCCGTACACATAGCTTGCTAAGAAATATTGAATGGTAATCGCAATGACGGCAAGGCGTGGTCTCCCTTTCCGATGCTTAAAATGGCTGTTTGGTAAAAATAGAGCTAGTCCTGCTAGCAGGAACATTAGGAGAGATACAAGAAGAATAGGGATGTTCTGCATCATTTTTGTGAACAGCCAATTCGCCTCGCTTCGTAATGTCAGCATGATAAAAAAGGCCATCATGAGTGAAAGTGGACCTGTAATGAGCGCCCCTCTTCTATAAATGCTGTAAGCTTCATCTTCATTAGCTACATTAGAGAAATCAGCTAAAAGCAAGGACGAAAGAAAAAGGGTACTGAAGATGGCAAAGCCGACAAAAGAATAAACATTTGCACTTGTAAAAACCAGTCCAAGATCTAAAGAGTAGACGTTGTTCTCCTGAAAGATAAATCCACCATGGGTAATTGGGAGAACCATGATCAGGATGGACGGAATGATAAAGCCGCTGATCCCTGAAATATAAGTCACCGCTTTTCGGTATTTCTTAGGCAGTGAATGAGAAAACACGAGAAACCCGCTTCGTAGTGCAAGAAGCAATAAGATGATGCTGCCGGGTATTAATAAAACGGTACCAAGTACAAAGGTCGCACCTGGAAACAGGCTGAACAATGCGACAACGATGGCCACAATAAAAACGTTTGTCACTTCCCAAGTTGGAGAAAGATACTTATTCGCGATATTAGCTGCCTTTGTTTGTTCTCTATTCATATAAATCATCGACCAAAATCCTGCGCCGAAATCCATTGATGCCATCACTGCATAGATAAAAACGAATCCCCATAAGATGGTGATTGCAATGAGCGCATCAGTTGTAACATCCATTTGCATCAAGATCGCTCCCTTTTTAAGATTCTGTTAACCGTAGGTCTTCTTCAATCGTATGTTTCCTAAAGTAGTACGTCAGCACAATAACGGTTGCTATGCCTAAGATGAGATAGACAATGGCAAAAAGGATAAAAAGTGTCCCGATCGAGCCAGATGATGTGACAACCTCCGAGGTTTTGAGCATTCGATAAATGACCCATGGCTGACGGCCTGTACAAGCAAAGATCCAGCCAAATTCAATAGCCAAAAGGCTAAGAGGCCCGCCGAATAAGTAAAGAAAAAGAAGCCACTTCGGAAATTTTTCACGTTTTAAAATTTTACGGTAAAGCAGTGCCAATACCGCAAATAGAATGAGCACCGATCCAATAATGACCATGCCGTTAAATAATGTGTGTATAAATAAAGGCGGCCACTCGTCACGGGGAAAATCATTTAACCCTTTGACCACCGTATCGAAGCTATTTCCTGCAAGAAAACTAAGCGCCCAAGGAATTTCGATCGCACCTTTAATTTCCTGCGCATCAGCATCCGTAAAACCACCTATTGCAAGAGGCGCATGTGATTGAGTTTCAAATAAACCTTCAGCTCCAGCCAGCTTTTCAGGCTGATATTCATACAGAAGCTGAGCAGATTCGTGGCCATTTAAGGCTGTTAGAAAAGAGAAAAGTCCTCCTACAATGAGTCCAAGAAAAAGGGCTTTTCGATGAAATGAATAGAGCTTCTCGTTTTTTTTAGTTTTGAGCATTTTAAAAGCTGCAACGGAAGCAATGACAAAAGCACCTGTTGTAAAAGCAGACAGCACAACATGTGTAGCAGTCACAGCAAAGCTCGGATTGAAAAAGGCCTTCCAAGGCTCGATATTTGTGATTTCACCATTCACCATCTGAAAGCCAGCAGGTGTCCCTTCAAAAGCATGTACGTTTGTAATCAGAATCGCTGATGCAGCTGCACCAATGACGATAAAAATAACCGTAATGATGCGCATTGCATTTGATAGGCGATCCGCTGCATACACATAAATAGACATAAATAATGCTTCTATAAAGAACGCATAGATTTCAATCTGGAATGGCAGTGACATGACTTTTCCGATAACTTCCATAAAACCTGGCCATAAAAGGGCAAGCTGCGTACCAGCAATAGTACCTGTTGGGATGGCGACCCCTAATAGAACAGCTTGTGCTTTTGTCCATCGCTTGGCCATGATGGCATAATGCGGGTCCTTTGTTTTTTGAAAGATGAGTTCAGCTAACAAAATCATTAGCGGGATGCCAACGCCAAGCGAGGCATAAATAATATGAAAGCCCATGGTTGTGCCGAACAGGCTTCTAGCTAAAACGAGATCAGTCAATTTTTTCTCCGCCTTTCTTATCGCTTCTCTTTTTCATGATGCTTATTATTCTCCACCATTTTTAGATTATTCTTCCTGACTAAGAAAGCTTGTTTTTTGACAAGTTGTATAAGAGGGAGTAGAATATAATTATAAAACGTAATCATTACGTTTTGATAACGAAAGGAGTTTTGACATTGAAAAGAGATATTCATCCAACCTCACATGAAGTTGTATTTATGGACGTAAACAGCGGTTACCGCTTCTTGAGTAAATCAACAAAGACATCAAATGAGACAGTAGAGTGGGAAGATGGGAAAACGTATCCTGTCATTAAAGTAGAAACAAGCTCTGATACGCATCCTTTTTATACAGGACGCCAAAAATTCGGAGAAAAAGGCGGAAGAGCCGAGCTGTTTAAGAAAAAATATCAAATGTAATCAAAAAAGCACGCCTGATAACGGTGTGCTTTTTTACAGCAAAAAACCCCGGCTGATAAAGCCCGGGATTCAAAACATTAATCATTTAAAGCGGTGTTTAAGGTCTTTAAATTTTGTTTCATTAAGCTGACGTAGCTTTCGCCATTTTTGGCATCATCTTCAGTAATAGATTCTAGATTTTTAAGGGTTAAGCTTTTTGCCCCAATTTCACTGCGGATCGTATCTGATACTTTGCTGCTGACGTTGTTTTCAAAAATAACGTATTGAATGTGATGCTTTTCTGCTTTTTGTACAATGTTTTCGAGCTGCTTTTGTGATGGCTCTTCGGAAGCAGATAACCCTAAAACGCTGATTTGCTCAATGCCATAGCGCTTTTCCCAATAACCATAAGCTGCGTGAGAAACAAGAATTTCTTTATGTTTGGCTTTAGATAACGTTGTTTTGAATTCTTGATCAAGGGATTGTAAATCTTTTTTTAAATTTTCATAGTTTTTTGTGTATTCTTCTTTATGATCTGGATCTAATGAGACGAGTGTGTCTTTAATGTTTTTCGCCATTTGCTGCGCATAAACTGGGTCTAACCATGCATGAGGGTCTTTATCTCCGTGATCATGCCCGTCATGGTCGTGGTCTTCGCCTTCATGATCGTGATCTTCGCCTTCTTCATGTGCATGTTCTTCATTTGTCGATAACAATTTGATGCCTTCGGCTGCTTTGACTGTTTTCACACCTTGGTCTTTTAATGTGGCAGCAGTTTTGTCTGCGAATGCTTCAGCCCCTGTGCCGCTGTAGATAAAGGCATCACCTTCAGCCATTTCAACCATCGTTTTCGAACTTGGTTCAAAACTGTGTGCATCTGCATTGGCAGGATACACGCTCTGAGCATGAACGTGAGAGCCGCCAATTTTTTCAGTGAAATCTTGGATTGGAAAGATTGTGGTGTAAATGATTAGTTTCCCGTCTGCCTTTCCTTTTGAAGCATTTGTGCCCGCACTGCTTGAGCACGCGGCAAGGCCGATCGCGAATAAAGCAGCTGTTAAAATAAAAAAGATTTTTTTCATGTAGAAAATGTCTCCTCTCAAACTAATAGATAGAAATGATTACGATTTAATGTCCTGAGTTATTGTATCGTAATAATTACGATTTGAAAAGAGGAAAATAAAAAATTTTCGTCAGCAGATGTTTCCTCTAAAAAAATAAGCTGCAAAACGTGACGAAATTTCTTACATTGTGCTATATTTATTTTTAAAAAAAGATAAAGGAATGGACAAACGTATGAAACTTTTAGATGAAATCATCGAATATAATCAACAATTTATTGAAGAAAAGAAATACGAAGAATTTACAACAACAAAGTTTCCACAGAAAAAAGCTGTCATTCTGTCATGTATGGATACAAGACTTGTTGAACTGCTTCCGCGTGCAATGAACATGAAAAATGGCGATATTAAGATTGTCAAAAGTGCTGGAGCGCTTGTTTCTCATCCATTTGGAAGTATTATGCGAAGCATTTTAGTTGCTGTGTATGAATTAAATGCTGACGAGGTATATGTCATTGGGCATCATGATTGCGGGATGAGCAAAATTGACAGCCAGACACTTTTAAATAAAGCCGTTGAGCGTGGTATTCCAGAAAAGCGTATTGAAGTACTGGAATACTCAGGAATTGATTTTAAACAGTGGCTCAAAAGCTTTAGTTCAGTTGAAGAGAGCGTAAAGGACAGTGTGTCCGTAGTAAAAAATCACCCGCTTCTTCCATCAGATGTACCTGTACATGGGCTTGTCATTGACCCTGGAACAGGGAAGCTTGACTTAGTTGTCAACGGATATGAAGAAAAGTAAGTTACTTTTCCTTTTTAGGCGGAACAGGATCGATGCCGCCAGGGTGAAGCGGATGACATTTCAAAATCCGCTTTATGGTGAGCCAGCCGCCCTTGATCGCGCCATGCGTTTTGATCGCCTCAAGTCCATAGTTTGAGCATGTTGGATAAAACCGGCAGCTTGGCGGTGTCAGAGGGGAAATACATTTTTGATAAAAGCGTATCATGCCGATAAAAATTTGTTTCATAGAGGTTCCTCCTTGTCTGTCTTCCACAGTATAAGAAAAAAGGACAAGGAAGGAAAGTTTTATATACTAAACTGGTCGGAGAAATATGTTATAATATAGGAAATTGCAATTATAGGAGTGGTGATTATGCCTTCAGTTGAAAGCTTTGAACTTGATCATAATGCTGTAAAAGCGCCATACGTTCGTCATTGCGGCGTTCATAAAGTGGGATCAGATGGTGAAGTAAATAAATTTGATATTCGTTTTTGTCAGCCTAACAAGCAGGCGATGAAACCTGATACGATTCATACATTAGAACATTTGCTTGCGTTTAATATTAGAACACACTCAGAGAAATATGATCATTTTGATATCATCGATATTTCTCCAATGGGCTGCCAGACAGGCTACTATTTAGTTGTCAGTGGTGCACCAACTCCAAAAGAAATCGTTGAACTTCTTGATGCAACATTCAAGGATGCAGTTGAAGTAACAGAAATTCCTGCTGCAAACGAAGAGCAATGCGGCCAAGCGAAGCTGCATGATCTTGAAGGAGCAAAACGTTTAATGCGTTTCTGGCTTTCTCAGGATCAAGAAGAGCTTTTAAAAGTATTTGGTTAATGATGAACCGGACATTTAGATGTCCGGTTTTTTATTTGAATTCCAACAGTGATGTCAAAATAGGGGATATTTGTTAAAATGGACATGTCAGTAAAAGAAGGGGGAAACGCACGATGCGAAAAATGTTGGGAATAATTCTGATGCTCACGTTATTAAGTGCATGTGGAAACTCTGCAGCAAACAGCGGAAAAGGGGAAGTGCCTGAGTTATTAGAAGTAAAGCTTACAGGACCTGAGCAAGTGGAGAAAAATGAAAGCGTTATAGTAAAAGCAGCTGTCACATACGGTGATACGCCTGTTGATGATGCAGATGATGTTCAATTTGAAGTGTGGAAAGATGGCGACAAGGATAACAGCAAGATGATTCAGCCAAAGAAAGAAAACAAAGGTGTATACGAATTGCACACAGCCTTCAAAAAAGATGGCCTTTATATCATACAAGTCCATGTGACAGCTAAACAGCAGCATAATATGCCGAAAACGAACATCCACGTAGGTGAGGTGAAAAAAGAGAGTTCATCTTCTGAAGATGAAGAAACCTCACATCATTAAAAGCGGTTTCATTTTGGATTAGGACGTTGGTTTGGTTCAGTATCTTGTGGTGAATCGACTTTATGCTTATATTCATAAGCCTTCGATGTCGTCCATAATGATAAAAAGACAACGATTGAGATAATGATAAAGCTGATAATCCCAAGTAACAGCATCTAACTCCCTCCTTATTTCCATATTAACATATATTTCATGCAGTCAAAATAGAAGAAATTGACGGCAGGTTTCAGTATAATAAGAAAAGGGTATTCTCATACTAAACGCAATTACATAAGGAGGAATAAACATGTCTGAAAATTTATTAAACGTTGTCAATAAACAAGTAGCTGATTGGACTGTGCTTTACGTGAAATTACATAACTATCATTGGTATGTAAAGGGGAAAGATTTCTTTACACTCCATGAGAAATTTGAGGAACTATATACAGAAACAGCTACATATATTGATGATTTGGCTGAGCGTATGCTTGCTTTAAATGGACAGCCTGTTGCGACAATGAAAGAGTGCTTAGAAATTTCCAGCATTCAAGAAGCAGAAGGCAAAGAATCAGCGGAGCAAATGGTGAAAAATCTATATGATGATTTCTCCAATATCGCTGAGGAATTAAAGAAAGGAATGGAGCTGGCTGCAGAGGTTGGCGATGAAACAACAGGTGATATGCTGCTTGCGATTCATCAATCCATTGAAAAACACAACTGGATGCTTAAAGCATATTTAGGATAATACACGTATAGGAAAAGAATGTCGGTCATATATCGATCGACATTCTTTTTTTATTGGAATCGGGACAGACAGCCCATTGAAATCATAGGGCTTTCAGCCGAAGAGAAAAGAGAAGGGAGGGGAGAAGATGTCTTCTATTGCAGGAATGATGAGTCAGCAAGTAGCGAGCATTCAAAAGACACTCAATATTAGTTTGTTGAATTCACAGCTTGCTACGAATACAGCACAAGCTATGGTGATGCTGGATCAAGTGCAGCAGCAGCCTCAAGCTGTTCAGCCAAAGGATTCAGATGCTTCATTTATTGATGTTAGAGTCTAAAAAAGAGAAGCCGCCTCATGGGGCGGCTTTTTTGGTCTCATTCGTATCCCTGCGTACATAACAGCGCCTTTATTTTTTGTCGTCCAAGCTATTGCGAAAATCCTGCATATACTATTGAGGTAAGGAGTTCCACTTTGAAAGGATGTTGATGCCAAGTGAGCAAGGATTTAGGCATCTTTTCGTTGGTTACAGTGAGTTTGTCGGCGATGGGCTTTCTGTTTGGTGGAGCAGGATATTTACTGATGATTTTAGTGACGTTGATGGCTATTGAATTAATTTGTTCAAGCCTAAGAGAATCTTTGACTGGACAGCTCACAATGAAGCGGTTTTTTACAAGGTTTGTTCGAAAGATCGTGACAGTCTCCTTAATATCGATGGCACACTTTTTTGATGTCATGCTGAAGACAAATGGGGCGATTAAGGATTTAGCGATCATCTTTTATATTATTTATGAATCTTACCAAATCGTCTCGACAGCCAGAGCCCTTGGAGTTCCCATTCCACAGTTGTTTATTGATGTATTGGACATGTTGAAAAATAAATTGCGCAAAAAGCCGTAATTTCCTCATATCTGGTCATACTAAAGGAAAAAGGATGATTCAGATGGCGAGACACACATACTATGTATCCGTACAAGATGGATCGATATCGCAGCATAGAGACGCAGCGGCTTGGCAATTTCAAATAGAAGCAGATGATGATCAAATTTTGCAGCTGAGAGACTATTTCGATGAACAGTATATGACAGATTGGAAAGGCTTCTTTCGGGCACATGTTCCTTTTCTTGAATATCATTATGATAGTCCAAATGATGAAATGGATAGAAAAAGAAAAGAGATTTACACAATGATTTATGAGCTCGGCAATGAAGAGACAAGGAGCTTTATTGAGACAAATGGTTTGATGAATTGAAAAAGCATGTAGAGAATCTCTACATGCTTTATTTTCGCGGTTGTAAAATGCCTCCGATCAGATCAGTGATCCCGCCGCCTCTATTTTCTTGCTGTGAATTGGTGAATTCATGAGAGGAGCTTTGGCTCTGAGGCTTGTAGCGATTATCATCTAATCCAACCCGTAAGCCAGATGTGCGCTCAGATGGCTGGATAATGACGATTTGATCTTGTTCCTGGAACTCAAATAAATAGGATTCACCAGATGTTTGTCCAATGAAAGTTTTCCAGTTCACATCTAATTTGACCTTTGGTGCTTTGCCTGTCCAAGCGACAATTGCGTCAGGGTCTACGCGGCAGGGGGCTTTTAAAATGAGCGGATTTCCATTCGTTTTGATGGCGACCTGCGCTCCGTGCCCTTGATAAGAGAGTTTTGATGTAAACAGTCCTTTCTGCGATAAAATACCAACGCCTACTGGTGTGACACCGTAATGGCATTCCTCAGTAAAGGCAAGTAAATCTTCACTTTCTACACTTACGTGCTGCCAAGGACCGCTTGGCTCAAGATTAATCACTGTTACATGCTCGCTTGAATCAGCCAGATAGCAAGTACCTTGTCCACTCACTTCCATCATCTCAAGGTTTTCACCTGTGAATTTCCTGCTGATATGGTTAAATACTTGGCTGACCATATTTCCTTTATTCGTTCCAAGTAATCGCTTGCGGTATTGGAAACTTCCTTGATCGGCAATCATTGCGCCCTTTTTGGCAAAAAAGATTCCGCTGCCTTCTGCTTGTAAGGTAAGTTCTTCTATTGTGATGAAATGAAATCCCATGGGTGCCGGCTCCTTTCCTGCGTCAAGATGTGAATCCATAGATGCGGCATAAATCATGTAAATCTAGAGTAGTCCCTTGCCCGGTCGCAGTGATTTTCCATTCCTCCTGATCTCTCGTGAGTTCTGCGCATATAATGGATGTACAATACGAATAATCTTCTGTTAACTGAAAGGTACAAATCTCTTGCTGCGAGATTTGATCAGTAAGGCGCACATAGGCATTAGTGACTTGTCCAAAATGATGCTGGCGTTCGTGTGCATCATGTATTGTGGCTGTGACGACAATTTTATGAATATCAGGTGAGACTCTGCTTAATTGCATAATAATCATTTCATTGTCTCGATACCCTCCGCCAACTTGATGATCGCCAAGATGACGAACAGCTCCGTCTAAGCTTTGCTGCTGGTGATAATAGATCAGATGCTTAGGAGACAACAGTTTGTCCTCTTTATTTAAAAGAAACACTTGCGTATCTAAATCAATTGGCTGACCGGCCAGGTCCCAGCCAAGCCCGATATGAATTTGGTCGACCGCTGGATTGTCTTTTGTTAAATCTAACTTTTGCCCTTTCACGAGGTGTTTCTTGATCACCTCATGGGGTGCGTCTTGTTTTGACCCATTTTTTATACTCATGCTGATTTCCTCCTCGTTGTCATAGGACAAACACTGATTCATTTACGTCATATAGGGATAAAAGGTTTCATGATTAAAATTGGGTGAAGTTGGAGATGATAAAAAGGTTTTAGCAACAAAACCTCATTTTAGATACAGACGAGTTGGAACCACTCGTTTGTTTCACTTTTGATAAAAATTCTTCAGATAAATGTGATCTGTGGTATGATGTTTTACAAGAAGCAAGGACAGGATATGAGGGATTTCACATGCATGTATTTAAAGACTATTATCATAATACGGTCAAGCTCTCTTTTGAGGGGAAGCCTTTTTCAAGTCATCCTAAGCATGTTTGGGCCATCTGCCGCTACCAAGGGAAGTGGCTGCTCACTGAACATGAGGATCGGGGCTATGAGTTTCCAGGAGGGAAAGTTGAGCCGGATGAAGAAGCAGACCAAGCCGCTATACGGGAGATTCAAGAAGAGACGGGTGCTGTTGTTCGTGAATTAACGTATATTGGTCAATATCAGGTACTGGGCAGAGAAAAGGTCATTGTCAAGAATATTTATTTCGCTGATATTGAAAAGCTAGTGAAGCAAGACACGTATTTTGAAACGAAAGGACCCGTTCTTTTCGCAGACTTGCCAAGATCCATCGCAAAAAATAAGAATTTCAGTTTTATTATGAAAGATGATGTGTTAAGACAAAGTCTTGCTTATTTAGAAAAAAACGGTTTGATTCGTTAAAAAAAGCGCAGGGAGACATTCCCTGTGCTTTTTTATTTTTGAAGAAAACGGCGTTCGAGCCATTCCACAAGCTGGTACATGATAGTCGCAAACACGGCAATAATGAAAAGACTTAAGAACACGAGTGTAAAGTTGAAGACTTGAAAGCCGTAAATGATCATGTAGCCGAGCCCTTTTGAGGAAACAAGAAATTCCCCCACAATAACCCCAACCCAAGAAAGGCCGACATTGACTTTGATCGCAGAAATCATCGTTGGAATACTAGCTGGCAAAATGACCTCGCGAAAGACGACGCTTTTTTTCGCACCAAAGGTTTTCATCACCTTTAAATAATTCTCATCGACCTCTTGAAAGGCTGTATAAATGACGATCGTCGTAATGATCACACTAATGATTGCGCCCATGGCAACGATACTGATCATGCCAGGCCCAAGGGCAACAATTAAAATCGGGGCGAGGGCAACTTTTGGCATGGCATTTAAAATGACTAAATAAGGATCAAGAACGTTTGCCAGGCGGGTGGACCACCATAAGGCGGCAGCAAGCAAAATACCGCAAAAGGTACCAAGTAGAAATCCGAGTACTGTTTCAAATAATGTAATACTCATATGATTCACTAAAGACCCATCGGATATTTTTTGGACAAACAATTGGCAGACCGCAGATGGTGAACTAAATATCAGTGGATCGATGAGACGAAAATGACTGGCAAGCTCCCAAAGCGAAAAGAAGCTGGCGAAAATAATGAACTGATAGATTCGGGTCATGCGTTTTTCCATTCGGTATTTTTTGCGATAGGCTTCATGTAAAAGATCACTGTGTTTCAACGGTTTTCAGCTCCTTCCAAATCGTTTGAAAGAGCTCTTGGAAACTCTGGGTCTGTCTTGCTTCAAAAGGAGAAAGAGTCCTCAGATCATCTGGAACGGTAAAAATCCGCTGAATCGAGCCAGGATGCTTTGAGAATAAGAAAATGCGGTCACTCATCGCAATGGCTTCGCCAATGTCATGTGTCACAAGGACCGCTGTTTTTTGATAGTCTTTGAGTGTATGAAAGACGAGATCCTCTAATGTTAGTTTGGTTTGGTAGTCTAGAGCTGAAAAGGGTTCGTCTAGTAAAAGCAGACCGGGATTCACTGCAAGCGTTCGGGCGAGAGCCGCACGCTGCCTCATACCGCCTGACAGCTCTTTCGGGTATTTTTCCTCTACATCATGAAGGCCAAGCTTAGGCAGTAAGCCAAGAGCGGCGGAGGTGGCTTCATGTGAATCTTGTTTGGTAATTTTCAATCCGAGAATGATATTTTCCTTGATGGTTTTCCAAGGGAACAAATAATCCTGCTGGAGCATGTAGCCGATTTGATGCTCCTTTTGATTCGGTTCTTTTCCTTCGATTAAAATTCGGCCTTCAGAGGGTGGCGTTATTCCTGCAATGATAGACAGCAGGGTGGTTTTTCCGCACCCGCTGGGACCAATAAATGAGATAAATTCTCCTTGGTCTATCTCCATATTGATGTGCTGTATGGCCGTTGTTTTTTCTTTTAAAGAGAAGTACGTGTGGGTCACATGGTCAATTTGAAGGAAAGACATGTGCTACCTCCTATTCTATTTATGTTCTGTGACCTTCTTTGCAATGGATGAATCGACAAGTTGTTTGTACGGGATAAATTTCGGCAATTCATCGCTCTCCTTCATAATTTCCTGCAATTTGTTCCATTCCTCTTCATTCAGAAGGGGGTCTGTTGCATAGGATTCCTGCTGTTTGTAGCGTTTAATGGCTGTTGATAAGACATCAAGTGCTGTGTCAGGAAAATGAGATTGAATAGTTTTGGCAATCTCCTCCGGCTGCTTGGCTTCCACCCATTTCTGCGCTTTGTAAATGGCACGAGTGAAGGCTTCAGCTGTCTCTTTGTTTTCCTCTAAGTAACTTTTCTTTGCCATGAAGGTGGTATAAGGCACCTTTCCGGAAGCCTCTCCAAAGGAGGCGGTGATGTACCCTTTGCCTTCTTTTTCAATTAAGGATGCTGTCGGTTCGAATAACTGCACAAAATCGCCAGTTCCAGAGGAGAAAGCACCTGAAATGTTGGCAAAATCAATATTTTGAATCATACGGAGATCCTTTTTTACATCAATGCCTTCCTTTTTCAGGACATATTCACCGACCATTTGCGGCATGCCGCCTTTCCGCTGTCCAAGAAAGTCTTTTCCTTTTAATTGATCCCAAGAGAATTCGCTCACTTTCTCCCTTGAAACAAGAAATGTACCGTCTGTTTGTGTCAGCTGTGCAAAGTTGATGACAGAGTCTTTTGAGTCTTGAGCCTCTACATAGATAGAGGATTCAGAACCGGTCAGGGCAATATCTGCACCACCGGATAAGAGAGCTGTCATCGTTTTATCGCCGCCCCAAGTCGTTTTTAATTCAACCTCTAGCCCTTCTTCTTTGAAGAAGTCCTCAGATAAGGCAACATATAGCGGAGCATAAAAAACCGAATGGGTCACCTCGGCTACTTGTACGGTCTGCTCTTGTTCTTTTTTACAGGCGACAAATGGAATAAAGAGCAGGACAACGACGATGAATGCCAGTCTGACTTTGATGGAACGATTCAAGAGTAATTCGCCTCCTTTGTTCTAGATCACTAATTAAAGTATGTCAAAAGGGATTTTTGGTGAGTGCCTAGATGAAAATAAGAAGCGCATTGTTTATTTATAGAACGTGTCTTTTTTTCTATACTAGAAGCATGAATACTTTCTTGAATTTGGAAGAAATAAAGGGGCGGTTTCGTGTATAGAGTGAGTTGGGTATTTCTTGGGTGGTATTTAATAGGGCTCATATTAATGGTCTTTTTTGAGGTGCCAGCATGGCTTCAATTTGCAAATGGCATTTTCCTTGTGCTGTATGCCTGCTGTGTGATAGAGATTGGGCGAAATATTTATGAATCATGGGGAATGGTGATCAAACGGGCAGCCATTGTCGGCGTGCTGACATTTACGGTTGAATGGATTGGGATCACAACCGGGTTTCCTTTCGGGGCTTATGACTATTATCCAACGTTAGGTTTTCTAGTGGCAGGGGTGCCTTTAACCATTGCTTTTGCATGGGTTGGAGTATTTTTAAACAGTCTTTTTTTATCTAGTCAGCAGTCGAAGTGGAAACGAGCGATCGAAACGGGGATATGGATTGTCTTGCTTGACCTCATATTAGACCCAGTAGCAGCTGAACGGAAATTTTGGGTGTGGTATGACGGCGGTGGTTTTTATGGTATTCCTTCTGAGAATTTTGTGAGCTGGGGTATGATTGGAGCAGGACTTTCCTTTCTCTTCCCGCTTGTTCAGATTGATCAAAAGGCTCTGAGCTGGACGAGCCGTATTTATCAGGCAATGGTGTTCTTTTTTGGTGTGCTGGCATTAAAGGGCGGGCTCGAGGTTATTTTTTATTTAGCACTGATCATTGTTATTTTGTGTGAAGGAAGGGTTCAATTTGAAAGAAAGCAACAAAAGCCGATCGTTTAGACGTATATTTTCTCTTTATCTTGAGCGGTATTTACTTCATAAACATTTCCGCTGCGTGATGATGAAAGGTGCTGTGGACCCATACGAGAAGCTGCCTGTTCTTTATCTCGCCAATCATAGCTCATGGTGGGATGGACTCATCCTCTTTCTTTTAACAGAAAAAGCGTCCGAACTCGATCACTATATGATGATGGAAGAGAAGCAGCTGAAGCAATATGCCTTTTTTCGTAAGCTTGGTGCTTTTCCGGTTCAGAAAGAGAATCTGAAAAGTGTGAAGCAAGCATTAATGACGGCAAAAAAGAACATGCAGGCTGGCGGGGCTGTATGGCTTTTTCCACAGGGGAAAATCATGCATCAGGACATACGGCCGCTTGAATTAGAGGGCGGGGCTTCATTTTTAGTGAGACAATTTGAGCAAGTCGTGGTGAAGCCTGTGACCTTGCATTATACATTTAATCAATTTCAAAAGCCGACAGTATCTGCTTTGTTTGGGGAAGATACCTTAGTATCTGGCGGGGCACTTCGAAGCAAGGACGTGACGCATCTGCTCAGAGATCTGCTTGAAACGCAGTTAAACGCACATCAAGCACAGGTCATCGCAGATCCTGATTTTTCAAACAATCAAGAATTTAGACAGATGACAAGGACAAGTCAGTCAACAAGTGATGCGTTTGATTCCTTTAAAAAGTGGGTGAAAACATGGCGGTCTTCCTAACTGTGATCAGTGTACTCTTGCTCTGTCAGTTTATTTTCACCATATGGAATATGAGGCAGCTTCCTGTTTTAAAGCCAGCATCCTTTCCGCTGGGTGAACCGATTTCGTTATCAATTCTGATTCCAGCGCGAAATGAGGAAAATCGGATCGAAGCCTGTCTTCAGTCGATCGTTGATCAACGTCTTTACCCGAAAGAGCTCATCGTCCTTGATGATCACTCGACAGATCAGACAAGAGCGATGGTGGAACGCTTTGCAGAAAGATATCCGTGGATCCGTGTCCAGTCAGGTCAACCATTAAAGCGCGGCTGGCTTGGTAAATCATATGCCTGTTCTCAGCTCGCGGAAGCTGCTGCTTCTGACTGGCTGCTATTTTTAGATGCGGATGTCCGGTTAAAAAAAGGGGCAGTTGAATCAGTGTACAAGCAGTTATGCATGCAAAAAACGGGCATGCTGTCAGGTTTTCCAGAACAGAAAACAGGTACATTTTTTGAGCATCTTGTGGTTCCTATGATGATGTTTACCATTGGCTGTCATCTGCCAGTGAAATGGGTAAGAAAATCTAAGAACCCCGCTTTTGCCGCAGCACATGGCGGTTTTATTGCCATTGAAAAGAATTGTTATCACGACATTGGCGGGCATGCAGCGATCAAGGATTCACTAGTTGATGATATGGCCTTGGCTAGACGGGTGAAGGAAAAAGGCTTTCCGTTCACACTTGCAAGCATTCATCCATTTGTGTATATGAGAATGTATGAGAGTGGGCAGGAGGTTTGGGAAGGTTACCGGAAAAATTTATTCCCAGGTGTGAATCGAAGCATTGCTTTGTTAAGCAGTGTCTTTTGTTTATACACCCTCCTTTATTTGGTTCCTGTCATTTGTTTCATGATCGCATTGTTTCAGCTGGATGTTTTGAGCATATGCTTAGCGATCCTTTGCTATGGGCTGGGTGTGTCGATTAAAGCGGCAATAGATACTGAAAATGGTCGGACATCTGCGATGGCTTTTATATTGCCGATCAGTATATTAAGCTTGATCGCCATTGGCTTTGCTTCTATGAAAATCGGTCTGAAAAAAGAAGGGTATGAATGGAAAGGGAGAAGGTACGAATGAAAAAAGTGATCATCATCGGCGGCGGACTTGGCGGATTATCAGCCGCGATCCGTCTCCAATCACGCGGGGTTCAGGTCACCATTTTAGAAAAAGAAGCGGCTTTAGGCGGGAAATTGCAGCGCCATCAAGAGGAAGGCTACTCTTTTGATTTAGGACCGAGTACCATTACAATGAAGGCATATTTTGAAGAAGTGTTTACAGCCTGTCATAGACGGATGGAGGATTATGTGACCTTTTATCCGATTTCTCCGCTGACCAAAAATATTTTTTCAGATGGCCATACGGTCGAGTTTACGCCGAATATTGAGCAAATGGAGTCACAAATTGCTGCATTCAGTCCTGAAGATGCGAAGCAATACCGCGCATTTTTACAGGAATCAAAGACGCTTTTTCAAAAGGCAGAGGAGCAGTTTTTAAATCGTTTGTTATTGAGCTGGAAGGATAAGGCGGATTTAAAGCTGATGAAAGCACTTCTTGCTGTCAAACCATTCACATCCGTTCAGCGGCTGCTGCGTCAATATTTCCGTCATCCCCATACATTGGCGATGTTTGGACGGTATGCCACTTATATCGGCTCTTCTCCGTACGAAGCGCCGGCTATTTTTAATATGATGGCGTATTTAGAAGGAGAGAAAGGGATTTATGGAATACAAGGCGGTACGTATCGTTTAGTTGAGGCATTTGAGACACTGGCAAAAGAATTAGGCGTTCAGATTCACCTCAATGAACAAGTGAACAAGATTCATGTGAAGGATCGGCGGATCAAAGGAGTGGAGACGGATCAGCAGATGTATGAGGCAGATCAAGTCATTGCAGGAGCAGATGCGCTGACTGTATACCGTCATCTTATAGATGAAAAAGACCGTCCTCGTTTTTTAAATCAAAAACTGGCTGGTATTGAACCGTCGTTGTCGGGCTTTGTTCTTTTATTAGGTGTACCTAAAGTCTATGAGCAGCTGGCTCATCACAATGTGTTTTTCCCTGAGGATTATGAGCAAGAATTCAAGGATATTTTTCAGAAAAAACAACTGCCTCAAGACCCGACGCTTTACATATGCTATTCGGGTCATTCAGAACCAGCTTTAAGCGGAGGACCGGAAAGAAGCAACCTGTTTGTACTGGCCAATGCACCTTATGTGACAAAAGAGCAAGATTGGGACATGCTAAAGGAGACATATCGTCAGCATGTAAAAAACAAATTAATGGACAAAGGTCTTTTTGGTTTGGATGAGCTGATCGAATATGAAGCGGTTCAAACCCCGCTCGATCTGCAGCAGAAAACGGGGGCATATCGTGGAGCCATTTATGGCATGTCTTCAAACTCGTTCAAACAGGCGTTCTTTCGCATCAATAATCAGTCAAAGGACATTGAAGGACTTTGGTTTGTTGGGGGAACAAGTCATCCAGGCGGCGGCACGCCAATGGTGACAAAATCAGGCCAGCTTGTCGCAGAAGCGATGCTGAAGCAATGGACGTAAACAGAGATGAAAAGGAGAGAAATCGAGTGATTGTGGAAAAAAGAAGGTTTCCGTCGCCCCATCCGCATATTCACTTATATACAGTGACCTATGAGGCAGATGGACTTCGGATGAAAGGGCTGCTCGCTGAGCCGGCCGGAGAAGGTCTCTACGACGGCTTTTTGTACTTACGAGGCGGCATTAAAAATGTGGGGATGGTCAGACCTGGCCGGATTGTGCAATTTGCCGCGCAGGGTTTTGTCGTCTTTGCTCCCTTTTACCGAGGAAACCAAGGAGGCGAAGGGAACGAAGATTTTGCCGGAGAAGATCGAAAAGATGCATTCGCTGCCTTTCAGCTGTTAAAACAGCACAAAAAAGTGAAGAAGGACCGCATTCATATCTTTGGTTTTTCGCGAGGCGGTATTATGGGCATCTGGACCGCTGTTGAAATGAAACAGGAGGCGGCTTCCTTTGTCACATGGGGAGGGGTCAGTGACATGAAACTTACTTATGAAGAGCGTGTGGATATGAGACGGATGATGAAGCGAGTGATTGGCGGTCCGCCGCATAAGGTGCCAGAGGCATATGAAAACAGAACCCCTTTAAATGATGTTGACAAAATTGAAGCACCTGTCCTTATCATCCACGGAGAAGAGGACCAAAATGTATCGATTGAGCATGCGTATTTGTTAGAAGATGCATTGCGCCAGCACGGGAAGTCCGTGGAGACATGGTATTTCCATGGATACAACCACTATTTCCCGCCGCAGCATAATCGAGAAATTGTGAGAAGGCTGACCACATGGATGCACAGCCGAAAAAGCGGAAATGTGTTAAAATAAGCATTATAACGAAATATAGAAAGTAGGGGGATTTTCATTATGGGAATGCCTGTTGAATTTAATACAATGATTGTCACAAAGGGAAAAGAGACAAGAATTGAAGAAAATGTATTTGAACTCATGAAGGATGGATACCGCATTTATCCGTTAAATATTCCACTTGAGGTGCGCAAAACGAAAGACGGAGAAAAAACTGGGACAGCACATGTTGAAAAGCTGGAGCTGACAGACAATGTCACGAAGGTGACGTACCGTCTTGTGTCATTGCATTCAACAAACTAAAAAAGCTGAGGGATTGAATCTCCTCAGCTTTTTTCATTTGGTTATACGAGTGGTCCGCCTTTGGCTTCAATGTCACTTGCCGCGTGGCTGAATTTTTGGAAGTTCTTTTTAAATTCATTGGCAAGGAAGTGTGCTTTTTCTTGATAAGCCTTTTGGTCATCCCATGTTTTTGCAGGTTGAAGCACTTCATCTGGTACACCAGGAATATGAAGCGGGATGTGTAAGCCAAAGATGTCATCAGTAATCATTTCAGCATTATCAAGGTCACCTTCGATTGCTGCCTGAACCATTGCTCTTGTATGAGCGAGATTCATTCGTTTGCCTGTGCCATAGCCTCCGCCAGTCCAGCCTGTATTCACAAGGAATACTTTAGCACCGTGCTCATCGATCTTTTTGCCGAGCATTTCAGCATAGACGTGAGCTGGAAGCGGGAGGAATGGTGAACCGAAGCACGTAGAGAATGTCGTTTCTGGTGATGTGACACCGCGCTCAGTTCCCGCTAATTTACTTGTGTACCCGCTCAAGAAATGGTACATTGCCTGTTCTTTTGTTAAACGGCTGATTGGAGGTAAGACGCCAAACGCATCAGCTGTTAAGAAGACAATGGCAGATGGATGTCCTGCGATACTTGGTTTCACGATGTTATCAATCATTTCGATTGGGTAAGCAGCGCGTGTATTTTCAGTAAAGAATGTATCATCATAATCCGCTTCACGTGTTTCTTCATCAAGCACAACGTTCTCAAGAACTGATCCGAAGCTGATCGCTTTGTATATCTGTGGTTCTTTTTCTTCACTTAAGTTCACACATTTCGCATAGCATCCGCCCTCGATATTGAAGACTCCTGTGCCAGACCAGCCATGTTCGTCGTCTCCGATCAGCTTGCGGCTTGCGCTTGCAGAAAGCGTCGTTTTCCCAGTACCTGAAAGTCCAAAGAATAAGGCTACATCGCCTTCTTGACCTACGTTTGCTGAGCAGTGCATAGATAAAATATCTTGCTCAGGAAGCAGGTAGTTCATCACAGAGAAAATGGACTTTTTCATTTCTCCTGCATATTCTGTTCCACCGATAAGAATCGTGCGTTTTTCAAAAGAAACGATGATAAACGTTTCAGAGTTTGTGCCATCTGTTACAGGATCTGCTTTGAAGTGCGGTGCAGATAAGATGGTGAAAGGTTTTTCGTTTGAAGAAGGTGTTGACCCGTCAGGTCTGATAAATAGCTGCTTGGCAAAAAGATTGTGCCATGCGAATTCGTTTACAACTGTAATCGGCATACGATATCTTTCATCAGCGCCTGCAAACCCTTCAAAGACGAATAGTTCATCACGTTCTTTTAAGTATGACACAACCTTTGTATATAAACGGTCAAATGCTTCTTTGGAGATCGGCTGGTTGACTTGACCCCAATCGATTTTATGCTCAGAGCTTTCTTCTTTGACGATAAATTTATCTTTAGGCGAACGTCCTGTGTAGGCTCCAGTTGTCGCGCGGACAGCTCCTGTTGATGTTAAAACGCCTTCATTACGTGCCAAAATCTTTTCAACAAGTTTCGGAACAGATAAATTTTGGTGCGTATTTTCTAATGAGAGCAATGACTGCAAATCTTCTTTTAAATCCACTGAGTTCATAAAAAAACCCTTCCTTTACCGTTGAATTTGTTTGTTTCGATTAGTATAACACATTAATAATAATAGTCTATACTATTTAAAAATTTTTGTGTGTGTTTTTTCATTTCTGCTATGAAAATATGCTTTTTGGTGATGCTAATGGTGAGGAGAAAAAAGAGGGAGATAATTCTTATGAAGCATTGACATGACGCAAGGGTTTAAGATAAGATATCTTATTGAACGGATACTCTTATCCCGAGTTGGTGGAGGGACAGGCCCGATGAAGCCCAGCAACCGGTTTCTTATGAAAAAGGCATGAACATGCTGAGAAACCAAGGTGCTAACCTGATGCAAGGTACAAGAACACCTTGAGCGATAAGAGTGAAAGGCATGCGATCTCAGACCCTTTCCTCGCAATGAAGGAAATGGTTTTTTTATTTTTGGGATATCATATGAACAAATTGCCAATAACATCTCTAATATAAACGTTTTTAAATATAAGAGGGAACGAGTTCCGTATCATATTGGAGGCCTCATCTTGGGATGATGTGGTCTTGTACAGGAGGAAATAGCCATTATGAGTCAAAATCGTCGTTTATTTACTTCAGAATCAGTGACAGAAGGACATCCGGATAAAATCTGTGATCAAATTTCAGACAGCATTTTGGATGAAATTTTAAAGAAAGATCCAAATGCACGTGTTGCCTGTGAAACTTCTGTTACAACCGGTCTCGTATTAGTAAGCGGTGAAATTACAACGTCTACTTATGTCGATATTCCAAAGACGGTGCGTGACACAATTAAGGAAATTGGCTACACACGTGCGAAATATGGTTTTGATGCGGAAACATGTGCGGTCCTTACATCAATTGATGAACAGTCTGCTGATATTGCGCAAGGTGTAGACAAAGCGCTTGAAGCACGTGAAGGAACAATGACTGAAGAAGAAATTGATGCGATTGGTGCAGGTGACCAAGGATTGATGTTTGGTTTTGCCAACAACGAAACCGAAGAGCTCATGCCGCTGCCGATTTCCCTAGCGCATAAATTATCTCGCCGTTTAACAGAAGTACGCAAGAATGAGACACTTGCATACCTTCGTCCAGACGGAAAAACACAAGTCACAGTTGAATATGATGAGCAAAACAAACCAGTTCGTATTGACACAGTGGTTATTTCTACGCAGCATGCACCAGAAGTGACGCTTGAACAAATCCAAAGTGACTTAAAAGAGCATGTCATCAGCCCTGTCGTTCCAAGTGAACTGATTGATGAACAGACAAAATACTTTATTAACCCAACTGGCCGTTTCGTGATCGGTGGACCTCAAGGGGATGCTGGTTTAACTGGACGTAAAATCATCGTTGATACGTATGGCGGATATGCTCGTCATGGCGGCGGTGCTTTCTCAGGTAAGGATGCAACGAAGGTTGACCGTTCTGCGGCATATGCTGCTCGTTACGTAGCGAAAAACATCGTAGCTGCCGGCCTTGCAGATTCTTGTGAAGTACAGCTTGCTTATGCAATTGGTGTTGCACAGCCTGTATCGATTTCAATTGATACATTAGGAACAGGAAAAGCTTCTGAAGAAAAATTAATTGAAGTGGTTCGTGCAAACTTTGATCTTCGTCCAGCTGGCATTATTAAAATGCTTGACCTGCGCCGTCCGATCTACAAACAAACAGCTGCATACGGACATTTCGGCCGTCACGACTTAGATCTTCCGTGGGAAAAAACGGATAAAGCCGAAACACTTCGTAAAGAAGCATTGGGACAATAACAACATAGAAAACCGCTTATTTTAAGCGGTTTTCCTTTTGATTAAAAAAAAATCTGTAAAAAGCGAAAAAATGTGAAACAAAATCGGACAAAATACTGTCTAATTATAGGTCTACTTTTAAGAAATAACATAACGTGGAGGCAATAATATGTGTGGGTTTGTTGGTGTATTTAATCACCGTCCATTGTCCGAAACTACTGAACAGGAAGAGCTAATTAAACAAATGAATCGTCTCATCGTTCATCGCGGTCCGGATGATGAGGGTTACTTTCATGATGAGCATGTAGGATTTGGATTTAGACGTTTAAGTATTATAGATGTTGAGCACGGAAAGCAGCCGCTTTCTTATGAAGATGAAAAGTACTGGATTATTTTCAACGGAGAAATTTATAACTATGTGGAGCTGAAGGAAGAGCTTGTGAAAAAAGGCTATTCATTCAGCACAGATTCAGATACGGAAGTACTTCTTGCCACATACCGTCATTATAAAGAAGAAGCGGCTTCAAAGCTTCGCGGCATGTTTGCATTTTTAATTTGGGATAAAGAAGCGCAATTATTATATGGCGCAAGAGATCCTTTTGGCATCAAACCTCTTTATTTTACACAAATGGATGAGCAAGTGTACTTTGCGTCTGAACGCAAAAGCTTGATGGCAGTGAACGAGAACATTTTATTTGATGAGACATCCTTACAGCAATACATGTCATTCCAGTTCGTACCTGAGCCAAATACACTTGATCAAAAGGTGCACAAAGTAGAGCCTGGTCATCAGTTTACTTTACGCCCAGGACAGGAGATTGAATTTAAGACTTACTGGAAAGTTCAATTCAAGCCTGAACAAACACAAGAACAAAAGCTGATTGAAGAAGTCCGCGATGCAATCTATGATTCTGTGAAAATTCACATGAGAAGTGATGTTCCTGTTGGTTCATTCCTATCAGGTGGTATCGATTCTTCTTTCATCGTATCTGTCGCAAAGGAATTTCATCCTGAGCTGAAGACGTTTTCTGTTGGTTTCCAGCAGGATGGCTTTAGTGAAGTTGATGTGGCGAAGGAAACGGCTGATAAGCTGGGCTTACAAAACTTCAGCGCTGTGATTTCTCCTGAGGAATATATGAATGAGCTTCCAAAAATTGTTTGGCATTTAGATGATCCTTTAGCTGATCCGGCGGCGATTCCATTGTACTTCGTGGCAAAGGAAGCGAAGAAACAAGTGACGGTTGTTCTTTCTGGTGAGGGAGCAGACGAGCTGTTCGGTGGATATAATATTTACCGTGAGCCGCTTTCTCTTAAACCATTTGAATCTGTTCCATCTATGCTGAAAAAGCTTCTTCTTCGTCTGGCGCGCTTAATGCCAGAAGGAATGAAAGGAAAAAGCTTTATCGTCCGCGGCTGTACACCATTAGAGGAGCGTTATATCGGTAATGCGAAAATCTTTGAAGAGCCAGTAAAGAAAAATCTCTTAAAGCAGTATGATCCGAACATTACATATCGTGATGTGACGAAGACATACTTCGAGGAAAGTGCAGGCTACAGTGATATTAACAAAATGCAATATGTTGATATTCATACGTGGATGCGCGGTGACATCTTATTGAAAGCAGATAAGATGACAATGGCGAATTCTCTTGAGCTTCGTGTTCCATTCCTTGATAAGGTCGTTTTTGAAGCGGCTTCTAAAATTCCAGAAGAGCTGAAAACAAAAGATGGCACAACGAAATATTTATTGCGTAAAGCAGCAGAAGGCATTGTGCCTGACCATGTGTTAAACCGCAAGAAGCTGGGCTTCCCTGTTCCAATTCGTCATTGGCTGAAAAATGAGATGAACGCTTGGGCGAAAGACATCATTAAAAACAGTCAAACGGACGAATATATTAACAAAGCATATGTGCTTGATTTATTAAATGAACATTGTGCTGGTAAGGCAGATCATAGCCGTAAGATTTGGACCGTTCTGATCTTTATGATTTGGCACAGCATTTATGTGGAGCGCAGTATTGATCCAGAGCAATTGAATCATCAACCAAAAGAAGTCATCTTCAGTTAATGAAAAAAGGTTTTCAGCTTTGTGCTGAAAACCTTTTTTGTCATGATAGAAAGCGGTGGAAAAGGGTAAAATAACAAGCGGTTCATAGTTATTGCTTAATATCCTGAAAAAAACATGATAAAGTGAAGATACACGTATGATGTTAACGAGATAAAAGGGAACGATAGTATTGTCCTTTTTCTACATATTCTCTGCGGATTCGGTCCATGTCTTGAATATCTTCATCTGTTAAGAGCCGAACGACTTTGGCTGGACGGCCAAAAGCGAGTGATCCTTTTGGGATGACCTTTCCTTGAGGGACAAGACTTCCTGCACCGATAAAGGCGCCTTCGCCGATCTCCGCACCATCGAGAATGATGGACCCCATGCCAATGAGGGCATTTTTTCGAATGATTGAGCTATGTAATGTGACTTGGTGTCCAATGGTAGCACCATCTTCAATAAGAAGTGTTTTTCCAGGACTTTGATGCAGGCACGATAAATCTTGAATGTTGACGTTCTTTCCAATTCTCACAGGTGCGACATCGCCTCTGATGACAGTTTGGAACCACACGCTCGAATATTCTCCAATTGAGACATCACCGGTAATGGTGGCGTTATCTGCGACAAAGACCGATTCATGAATCTCAGGTGTAAACTGATGATATGGATAAATCACTTTTTCGACTTCCTTTCTTAATACAACATTTGTGAGGTGTTTACTTTGTGGACTTGGCATGCTGAAAGACCAGTTGGTACAATTGTGATAGTACATGGTGCGAGTGAATATCACGGCCGATATAAATGGTTAATTGAAATGTGGCGGAATGCAGGATATCACGTCGTCATGGGTGACTTGCCTGGGCAAGGCACATCGACACGTGCGCGAGGCCACATTCGTTCGTTTCAAGAATACATTGATACAGTCGATGAATGGATCGAACATGCGAAATCATTCAGGCTTCCTACATTTTTACTTGGACACAGTATGGGTGGACTCATTTCAATTGAGTGGATGAAGCAGTATACCCATACGAAGTTGAATGGCCTTATTTTATCATCACCTTGTTTAGGTCTGCAATTTAAACCGAAGAAGCTGATGGATTTTGCGTCAAAAGGTCTAAATGTGCTGGCACCGTCTTTTAAAGTGGAGTCAGGGCTGTCGATTGAACTAGCGACACGAAATCAAGCGGTCATTGAGGCAGACTCAAATGATTCTCTTTACGTGACAAAGGTGTCGGTTCGCTGGTATCGAGAGCTGATCAAAAATATCGATGCGGCGATGCAGCCGACGAATGTCTTTAAATCGATCCCGCTCCTTTTAATGCAGGCTGGCGATGATAAGATCGTCGATAAAACAAGGGTGATCAAATGGTTCAATGGCATAGAATCAACCAATAAATCATACCGTGAATGGGAAGAGCTGTATCACGAAATTTTTAATGAACCGGAAAGAGAAGATGTATTTAAGGCGGCAAGAGCCTTTACCGATCAATATATTTGATTGCGAGCTTTAAGTTGGGGGTGGAGTGATTTGTCAGTACCAGAGCGTCCTTTTGCACTGATGACAAAGGTGTATAAAGATATTTTTCCGCTTGTTCATCAGGAGCTGAAAAAGTGGCGGGCTCATGCAGAAATGATTGAAAATGAAGAACTGAGAACGCAGGCACTAGCGAGCATATCTAGTAAAACGTTTCACTGTGAAGGCGGAGGTATTTTATCACTTCTAGCAGGTGAAGAGAAAGAAACGTGTATTGAATTCATCGTGGCATATCAAACCATCAGTGATTACTTAGATAACCTATGTGACCGCAGCACGTCGCTTGATCCAAAGGATTTTCATATGCTACATCAAGCGATGAGAGATGCGCTTGATATTCATGCTGAGCTCAAGCCATATTATCAATTCCGTGAGGATCAAGAGGATCATGGATACTTACATGCGCTTGTCCGCACATGTCAAGACGTGCTTACGCGCGTTGAGCATTATCCAATCATTCAGCCATATTTACATACGCTGTGTGATTACTATAGTGATCTGCAAGTACATAAGCACGTTGTTCCTCATGAGCGAGTGCCAAGGCTAGAGTCGTGGTTCCGCCAATATGAAAAAGATTTGCCGAAGATGGAATGGTATGAGTTTTCAGCTTGTGCGGGATCAACGTTAGGGATATTCTGTCTTGTGGCGTATGCGCTGCAGCCCAATTTTACAGAAAAGCAGGCGAAGCAAATTTACGAAAGCTATTTCCCTTATATTCAAGGTCTGCACATATTACTCGATTATTTAATTGATCAAGAAGAGGACCGGCTTGGGGGAGATCTGAACTTTTGCTCATACTACGATTCTCATCATGAGATGATGGATAGACTACAGCATTTTATCGAAAAAGCGGATGAGCAGCTGAAAGGCATTCCGCATGAGAACTTTCACAAATTGATTAACAGAGGATTACTGGCGGTCTATTTGTCCGATGAAAAAGTGACAGCCCAAAAAGAGATGAACAAGCTGGCAAAAAGGCTGATCAAATCAAGCGGGAAAACATCGTTCTTTTTCTATATTAACGGAAGAGCCTATCGGACCTATCAGAAAATGCCTTGGATGAAATCATCATAAAAAAGCTCAAATCCATTAGATTTGAGCTTCAGCGTGTAGACAAACCATCGCGTTCGGTGTCAGGTCTGCAAAGGTTTTCTATCATGTTGAAAAGAAAAAAGCTAAAATGCACATCATTTTAGCTTTTTTCAATGGCGACCACAAAAGGCGGGTCGTTTTGAATATTCATGTATTGATATGATAAAACTTGTACTTCTTCATGAGACAGTGATCTGCAATAGTCGAGAAGCACTTCTTTTTCTCTTTTACCTTCGGGATGTCCATGGTAGATCACAAGGACGATCAGTCCTCCGGGTTTGAGCCATTCGAGGAGTTGTTTAATCGCTTCAATGGTTGTATGCGCCTGAGTGGTAACGGCTTTATCGCCTCCGGGCAGATACCCAAGGTTAAACACTGCACCAGATATATGTCCATAAACATCCTTCGGCAGATGATCCGCCAGTTTTTCATGTCCATCATGGATCAGGTGAACGTAAGGATATTGATCGCCAAGCCTTTTGCTTGTCTGCTGCAAGGCTTCCTCTTGCACGTCGAATGCAAACACTTGACCATCAGTTCCTACAAGGTCAGCTAAATAGAGTGTATCGTGGCCGTTTCCCATTGTTGCATCTATGACGATGTCGCCTTTTTGACACGCGCGTTCTAACAGCTCTTTACTAAAAGGAAGCATGCGTTTCAAAATCATTTTGCTGCTTCTTCCAATCTGACGAAACGTTTCCCTTGGTAGCTGTTACGTCTTTCAAGCTCAGCATTAATGGCATTTAGTACTTCCCACTTATTTACACTCCACATTGGACCAACCATTAATTCAATTGGGCCGTCTCCTGTAATACGATGAATAATCATTTCTGGCGGAAGAATCTCCAGCTGATCACAAACAAGCTGAACATATTCCTCCTGGCTTAAAAACTCAAGCTTTCCTTTTTCATATTGCTTGACCATTGGGGTCCCTTTTAAAAGGTGAAGCAAATGAATTTTAATTCCTTGCACATCTAAATCCGCAACAGCTTTTGCTGTTTCCATCATCATGTCCCGGTTTTCAAGAGGCAATCCGTTGATAATATGCGAGCAGACACGAATTCCGTGTTTTCTCAGCTTTTCTACACCTTCAACGTAGCATTCATAATCATGAGCACGGTTAATGAGCATCGCTGTCCGTTCGTGTACCGTTTGAAGACCGAGCTCTACCCATAGGTAAGTGCGTTCGTTTAATTCGGCTAAATACTCCACTACGTCATCCGGCAGACAGTCAGGTCTTGTTGCAATGGATAGACCTACGACACCATCCAGGTTCATGACGGTTTCATATTTTTCTTTTAGGACAGGAAGCGGCGCGTGTGTGTTTGTATACGCCTGAAAATACGCCATGTATTTTCCGTCTTTCCATTTTGTATGCATCCGGTCTTTGATCTCATTAAATTGAGTGATGAGATCATCAGCCCGGTTTCCTGCAAAATCACCAGAACCAGCGGCACTGCAAAATGTACAGCCGCCGTGGGCTACGGTACCATCACGATTTGGGCAGTCAAAGCCGCCGTCTAAGGCTACTTTAAATACTTTATGACCAAAGTGTTCACGCAAATGGTAGTTCCATGTGTGATAACGTTTTTCGCTGTTTGAATATAAAAAAGGGTTATGCTGATCCAAGTCAGTAACCTCCTTGCGTAATAATAGGCATCCTTAAAGTTTAACAAAAATCACGAAGGAGGACAATTGAATCTGTCCAACATTTTCTTTAGTGAAAAAGCTTTACATGGGCAAAATAGGCGGGAGCGATGATGAAATGGAGGGAATGTAAGATGGCAACAAGGCAGTCGATCGATGAATTTATCCAAAAAAGTACTGAAACCCTTGAGTTTGCAAGTGAGCAATTTGATTTGAGCTCACGACAGGAACATTATAATGAGGAAGAATTTTCTAAAGCACAGCTCATGCTTGAGAATACGGTCAACGAATTAGAAAAATTAAAAGATGTCGCCAATGACCAGCAAAGAGAACGGTTAGACAGGGCGCGTGTTCAAATTCAGAGCTTGCAAAACCAAATGATATTAGGAATTTCTTACGATAATGTTTGATGAACAGATCCTTCTTAAAGGGTCTGTTTTATTTTTTGGATGTTTTCGCAAAGATTGTTGTTTTTGGATATATATTTGTAATTGGTTTTTATTCTGTTAAAATATGTTATATAAAGAAATTGCAAATATCTTTAATCAAGGGGGTAGAAAAAATGTTGGAGACCCTTCCTAATTGGTTTTGGGCATTATATTACTTGTTTTTCTTAGCAACATTTGGAACTGCAATATTCAGTGTTGTGAAAAATAAACATAGGGGATTGTCCATTCTAACCATTGTATTTACTGTTACAATTCCGATTATTAGCCTGATAAATAGCATTGGTAGAGTAGAAGGAATGAATGAATTTGAACACTTATTTAGTCAATTGCAACAGGGGGCAGTTTGGTCTATCTATACAGTTATAGGCTATATATTTTTATTAGTATGGTGGGTGCTAATCCTGTTCAAAAGCAAGTCCAAAAACCAAGTAATAGTATCTAATTAAAACCTTGTAGAGACCTTAATATTGGGGTCTTTTATTATTGCACTTCTCAACATCTAAACTGTACTATAATTAGATTTTTGACACGCTAAAACAAGCCTTTGCTCTACTCGTTTTTCAAATGCTAAATTCTTTTCCTTATCAAGCCATCGGAACCAGTAGAGGTAGTTGTCCAATATTTTTTTGCAACTCCTTGAAAACGCTCCATACACTTTTACAGGCGATTATGAAAAATTATTAACGTGTTAAATGTGGTAAATCCACTTCTTTACACGCTGTTTTTGACGCTCATTGACTGTTCATGTTGTAATCCTGTTATCTTTGCGAACTTTTTATAATTTGTTGCTGTTTCAGTGCATAGCAAAGCAGAAGGGTGAATATACTCACCCTTCTGCTTTAACACGATCTGTTCCTGCCTTGCAATTACACTTCCATTACGGTCTTGTGCTACGACAACAGCATTTTAAGGTTAGAAATACCTCTCTTTTCGTCCTTTTCTCCACGCTTTTTGGCTTTTCTATGGGTGATTTCTCGCCCCTTCATAGACTCACGAAAGAAAGTTTCATCACTTTCAACGATACCTTAAAGTTGATTAAATCCGAAACTGCCTGATGCGTTCAAGATTTTATGTCTCCAATAAAATGCGGCGGAAATGTGTATTTTAAGGCGTTCAGCAATTTTGGGTACAACCATAAACCAGAAGCAAATCTGGCTTCACGAATGCTTTTAAGTAGTTTTGTTATTTTATCTGGTTCGTCTGGAAACAAGTCTTGTTTCATTACGTTAAACAAGGCTAATTGCTCTGATTTGGTTAAATTGCTGAACTCTTCATAAACATTTTCCCACATACTTAAACGCCTCCCGAATGCCCACTGTAACAACCTTTTAACAGTATAATCAAGAGAGCAACAATCTTTACGAAAACAGCCTATTTTTTTCTAGAGTCTCTTGACTTTTCAATTAAGTGTCTATATTGTATTAAGTGTACTACATCAACTAATACACTACAGACACTTAAAAAGTGAAGAAAGGTGTTCAACCATGAAAAAAGAAAAAAAGCCAATCAATTTGAAGTGGATGGTGCTGGCTGTTGCGTTAGCATGTACATTTTTTTTCGTTCTCGTTTTCATTGGTTTTGAAGTTCAAAAAGATTTGATACCCAATTCGGTCCCTTTAATGCAAGGACATGAACAAGCGATAGGACTGCAAAAGCATGAATGAGGAAAGAGGGAGCCATCATGATCCAAATAGATCCAAGAAGCGCTGCGCCAATATATGAACAAATCATTGAGCAGCTCAAAATTTTATGTTTAAAAGGCGTGATGAAGCCAGGTGACAAACTGCCCTCTGTCAGAGAGCTCGCCACCATTATTATTGCCAACCCAAACACCGTCAGCAAAGCGTATAAAGAACTTGAACGGGAAGGGATTATTGAAACGCTAAGAGGCCGTGGTACGTATGTAACAGAAGGTGCTCAGTTAAAGCTGAATGAAGGGAAGGTGCTCGAGATGAAAGAACAGTTAAGACAACTCATCATAGAAGCTCATTATGCCGGTATTGATATTCATCAACTGAAGGAATGGCTAGAAGAGATCGGCTCAAGTCTTAAAGGAGGAAAACAAGTTGATTGAGGTCAGAAATGTATCAAAAACTTTAAATGGACGCCAAGTCCTCAGTGACGTTTCCTTCAAAATAGGAAAAGGTGAGATCTTCGGTCTGTTAGGGCGGAATGGCTCTGGAAAAACAACGCTTCTCCGATTGATACAGCAAATTCTTCTTCCGGATGAAGGAGAGATTTATTTCAAAGACGTGCTGGTGAAAGACCACCCGCTAGTCAAGCAAAATATTGTATATATGCCGGTCGTAAATCCTTACTTTGACAGGTACAATTATGGACAGCTTGTAAAGCTTTTAAAACAACTGTATCCAAAGTTTGACGTGACATATGCCAATGAGCTTGTGAACCGGTATGAGATCCCGGAAAAAGTGAAATATCGTGAATTGTCGACAGGATTAAAGAAACAGCTGTCGCTCATTTTAAGCTTTGCGATCAAACCAGCGGTCATTTTATTGGATGAGCCGACTGATGGAATCGACGCTGTGACAAGAAATGATGTGCTTCAGCTCATGATCGACGAAGTGGCAGAACGTGAAACATCGATTCTCATTACATCTCACCGTTTAGAAGACATTGAGCGTATGTGTAATCGAATCGGATTTTTAGAAGGAAATGAACTCACAAGTGTCATGGATTTAGATGAATTAAAGGATGACTATGTCAAAATCCAAATGGCCTTTGAAGAAGATATGAACTTAAGTATTCGTAAAAATGGCGTTGCGATTTTGGATCAAGCGGGCGTTTTCTATACAGCGCTTGTTCTTAAAACCGACGTGGAGGCTAAAGAGTACTTGAAGTCACTAAAGCCAAAAGTATGGCATGAACTGCCTGTGAATTTAGAAGAAGTATTCATTGCGAAGTTTGGAGGGAAACGCAGATGGTAAAGCGGCAATTATTATATAAGGAGTGGAAGCAGTCTGAGCTGACATTCATTTTAGTGATGCTCGTTGCTACGCTTGCGACACCCTTCGCATTCTTAATGGAATATTCTTCTTTTCAAACGTGTCTAAACGATACAGAGTGTATTGTCGATTCACCGCGTTTTTCATATTTCTTTAATACAGATGCTTTCCTCTCCCTTTCTTGGTTAATGGGGCTCTTCTTTGCTGTCATTCAGCTGGGATTTGAGAGAAATAAAGGGCACATGGACTTTACCTTATCTTTACCGTTTAGCAGAAGTGCAATTTATCACACAAAGTTTTTCTTAGGTGCTGGAATCATTGCAGTCGTTCATGCCGTTTCTTTTATTCTTACCTATTTACTTATTTTAGGACTTAATCCGTTGGAAACATCTGGTTTTCATAACGGTTATGTCATTTCGCTTGTCACCTCCTTGATGTTTTATAGTTTATTTTTTGCAGCGGGTACTTTAACTGGAAGTTCCATTTCACAAGCAATTGTTGGGTTCAGCACAGCTACTTTACCCTTTTTAGTGATCGGATTACCGCTTCTTCATTTAGATATTATCATCAAGACAAGTGGTAGTTGGGTAGATAAGAGCTTCACGTATTTGTTAGTGCCTATGTCTCCAATTACTTATATTACAACGCACCCTTTCCAACCCGATTATCCTTATTGGTTCACGGGTGAAGAATTCATTATACCTATTGTCATGATGGTTCTGTTCTATCTAATTGGCTTAATTAGCTTTATAAAACATCCAATTGAAAGAAATGGCCGCTTCTTCCTTTACTCAAATATGGATAGACCGATTCAGATTATGGTCATTGTCTTCGGTGTTCTAGGGTTTGGGTGGTTTGGATTTGCTTCAGATAATTCCATATTTGGTTATATTGCTGGCATGCTCATCGGTGGAGCTGTGGGCGCACTAACGAGTTATTTCTTAATCTATCGAAAAAGATAAACAGAGAGCAGGGGAGTAGAGATGATTCAGATTCAAGCATTAGATCATGTATTTAAAATTGGTAAAAAAGGCAGGGAAAATGAAATTCCTGTACTAAAAGGGATTGACCTGTCCATTAAAAGAGGCGATATTGCTTGTATTGTTGGACGAAGTGGTTCAGGGAAATCGACTTTGTTGAACTTAATATCAGGTTATATTACGCCAACGAGTGGACAAATTACCATTGATGGCACCAATGTGACTGGCTTTAATGAAAAAGAATGGGCAGACTTTCGCTTAGACCACTTTGGCTTTATCTTTCAAAGCTTTCAGTTGATTGGGAGCTTAACAACGTATGAGAATGTTGAACTTCCGCTCACTTTAAAAGGTGTGAAGCCGTCTGAACGAAAAGAGAAAGTAAAAGAAATGCTGAAACGAGTAGGTCTTGAACATCACGCAGGACATTACCCAAATGAGCTGTCAGGCGGACAGCAGCAGCGTGTGAGTATTGCAAGAGCCTTGATTTTAAATCCATCTATTATTTTAGCGGATGAACCAACAGGGAGTCTCGATTCAGAAACTGAAGGAGAAATTCTAGCCTTTATCCAGCAGCTCAATCGTGAAAAAGGAATTACATTCGTCATCATTACACATGACGATGAAGTCGCTTCAATCGCAGACACAACGTTCCAGCTTCACGATGGTGTATTAAAGAAAGGGGAACAATCCATTGAAATTTAGAGATCAGGTCAAATTCATAAGAAGAAACATGAAGAAAAATAGATTGCGTGTGTTTATGACCATTCTTGCGACGACAATGGCATGCTCTTTCTTAATCGTTTTAGCGTCTGTCGGTTTTGGTTTGCAAAAATCAGCTCAAGATGAAATTATGAAGCAGCAAATCATCACAGAAATTAAAGTGTTAGGAAAAGAAAAAGGAGACGTCAAGATTGATGATTTAAAGAAATATGATCATGTAAAATCTGTTGTCTCAAGAACATCGATCATTCCATCGGTTAACGTCGAGCTCGATAACCGTTCAAGTGAAACGCAGGCTGCTTTGACCGATATGAAAGAAGAAAAAGAAGCAGGGCTTGAACTAGACCGAGGAAAAGTCCCAACGTCAGCGAACGAAATTGTGGTTGGGTATCATATGGCGCAGCAACTGTGGACAAAAAAAGAACGCGAAGCCTATGAAAAAGAATTAAATCAGACGTCAAATGGTGAAGAAACACCGAAGGAGCCTAAAGGCTACACGAAGGATATTTTAAATAAAGTGATTCAAATCAAAGTGCCAAAACTAAATGAAGAAAATGAAGTCGTCAAAGAAAAAACATTTGATTTCCGTGTAGTAGGTGTTTTGAAAAAGCCGAATTTGGAGTGGCAGGAGGATCATAAAATTCTGATTCCGAATGCTTATGAAAAAGAATTTGGCCAAATACTCGACCTGTCTCCTGAAGCAGGAAATGTCGAGAAAATGACCTCTGTTTATGCAGATAAATTCGACAATGTCGGTGCACTCACGGATAAACTAACAGATGAAGGCTACCAAGTCATCTCTGTGACGAATCAGCTAGAAGGAATGGCTATGTTCTTTACAGTCTTCAAAATTGGACTTATTTTTGTCGGATGTATTGCAGTCATTATTTCTGCCATCGGTATTTTCAATACGATGACCATGGCGGTAACAGAGCGAACACAAGAGATTGGGATTATGAAAGCCATTGGCGCGAATCCATCCATTATCAAGCGAATGTTCTTAATGGAAAGTGCTTATATTGGAGTCATCGGATCAATCATCGGTATTATCATCTCATATTTGATTAGTTTCGCCGTTAATTTAATCATCCCAGCCATTTTGTCGTCCATGTCTGAGGGAGGATCAAGCGATCAATTCTCGATTACTTTTTCCTATATTCCGCTTAGCCTTGTGATTACAGCAACAGTGATCAGCGCAGGGGTAGCGATCATCTCAGGGCTGAACCCGGCACGTAAGGCAACAAAAACGAATGTATTATCAGCTTTAAGAAGAGAAATTTAAAAAAGAACCTCCTGAAAACCCGATTGGGCGCTCAGGAGGTTCTTTTTAATCTTAATTAAACATCGCTATTGCTTAGGTGCCCTGTATCCGGCACGCTCAGCCTCTTCTACGGAGCAGAACATTTTGGTTACATTCTTTGTTCTAGAGTAGTATCTGCTGCTTGGTGTGTGATAAATACCGTTGACACTCCCTTTAATGTTACAGGCAGCTGATTCTTTTTTTGTTTCCTTTTGTGATTCATGACCGCCTGTGCTTTTTCCTTCATCTTTAGGAGCAGATCGCTGGACGGTGGAAGATTTCGTATCGCTGCTACTATTCTTGTTTTCTTGTTTAAGTGTTTCATTGCTGGAGGTAAGCTTGTCTATTTTCTCTTCAAGCGATTGAATGGTCTTTTCTTGCTGTTTGACCGTTTCTTTTTCTGAGGTGATCGTTTCTAGCTTTTTTTCCAGCTTTTCTTTTTCCTTCTCCGCGTCTTCTAAAGAGGAGGTAAGCGACTCTTTATCAGCTTTTAAGCTCGAAATGTCAGCTGAGAGCTCCTTTTGATCCTTTAAAAGCTGTTCGGAAGATGGATCGGCTTGTGCTTTTGGTGAATTTGCAGCAGCAAGCGGTAATGACATAATGGAAAAGAAGAGACCAATGATCAAAAAAGGATAGAATAGTTTCTTTGAAAAAATCAGCTCGTTCTTGCGTTTGAGTAAGAAGAAATTGACGGCATATCCGATGGCAAAACAGACACATAAAAGACCTATGATGAGTAACAACATATCTAACAGCCCCCCTAAATTGCTATTTACACCTATCATACCTCATTTTTCCATTTTGGGAAGCGGTTCAACTAAAAAAACCCTGTTTACACAGGGTTTTCAGCTAATGGTAATCCTTTTATGGCTTCTTTTACTGTCAAATAAGTGATCGTATTCTGGAAATCTGTATCGAGGTCTTTCATTTTCATCGCAAGCTGCGGTTTGATTCCAGTGATGATTAGTTCGGTTCCCGTTAGATTGAGAAGATGATGCAGTTTGAAAATGCGTGCTGCGACGGAATCATCGACTTCTATTAAACCAGAAAGGTCGACAATTAAATAATCATCCTTTGAATCATCTAATATACAGGTTAACTTAGCGACAATGGCATCAAAGCGCTCTTCAGATAATTTCCCGATAAGCGGAAGGGCAGATACACCATTTTTGATTGGGACGATTGGCGTCGAAAGAGAGGTGACTTCCTGTAAGGAATCTTCTAGGAGCTGTTCATATTCTTTCTGTTTCGTAATATCCTTTTGAAAACCAATGAAAAATGTTTTGTCATCTTGTTCAATGTATAGAGGATCTATATTGAGTTCATTCCAAAAAAAAGTGCCGTCTTTTTTATAATTTTTTAGCTGTGTGGTAATAGGTGTTTTGTTTTGAATTCCATGACGAATTAAAGCAAGCTGCTTTTGATCCGTGTCTTTTCCTTGAAGGAATCGACAATTACGCCCAAGAATCTCATCTGGTTTGTATCCAGTCATTTGTGTAAAGCCATGATTCACATAAACGATAGGGTTATCCTCTAAGGAAGGGTCTGTAATGACAACACCGATGCGCGCATGATCCAGCGCTTTTTTGATGAGTTCAAGCTGTTTTTGCAAGCCGAAAATGTTCGAGCTGACCATATTACCCTCCTTTGCTGCTATAAGACATATCAAATGGTTGTCTTTTCAACCAAATGAATCCTTATAAACGTAACATAACATATGTTCTGTTTCAACGATTGCAAACGCTTTGTTAAATTTGTCATCATAGTTTGTCCTCCATTAGAATAGAGTAAGTAAGGAGACTTTTCATTAGAAAAAGAAGGAATCAATTACTCAACATTCATAAAATGACAAAAATAGTTAATATGGATTAGGTAAAAATGATTCCAATGCATCAAGATTGTTTTTAGGTCATTCACATATAATGGAAGAAACAAGCTTTTTTTCTTCGTTAGAGAGAATAGACCTTTTACATGGATTATGACGGAACAGCAGAATGGCATTACAGGGGGCTGGACAGCCTGAAGTCGCTTTACTATTCTAAGGGCTTTAGGAAGGTGATGAAAATGCTGCAACAAGTCATTATTGCTTGCGCCATTGGAGGGGTCATGGGCATTCTCGGTCACGTAAAGAAAAAAGGCAGGCTAGAGAAGCCCAGAATGACAAAAAAGTTTATTTACTTAGGGTTTATTGAAGATTGGCTCGTTGGGATGATTGCCGCTACACTGCTTGTCTTATCCTCAAATCCCGAATCTAGTCTGCACTTGATCATCTTATCAATTATTTCAGGTTACGGAGGAGAAGCAGTTCTGCGAAGCTTTGATTTTGTAAGAGATCAGCGTTCACAGGATGCAGACTCCAGCCGTCATAACCGATCTCCACACGAATAATATCCTCTACTTTACCCTAGTCTAGGGTACATTCCCATTGTATACAAACCTGCTTGCACTTATGATCATAATTCTATAAAATACTACTTAGATGACGGTTACGATAAGAACAGTGAAGAGGAGTAGTAGGAAAGCAGTATTTGTCTTTAGAGAATTGACGGCTGGTGAAAGTCAATCAAATCTGCTTCTGAACTCGCCTCAGAGTTGCAGTTGCGTTAAAGCTTCTGTCGCATGTCTGCGTTAAAGATATTAAGTGAGCGTACGAACAGCATGTTACGCTAACAAGGGTGGTACCGCGGGAACCAAAAAATCTCTCGTCCCTTTCCAGGGATGAGGGTTTTTTGTTGATTTTAGAAAAATCTGAATTCTTGCAGTGGTCATCTAAGCAGATAAAGCCGTACATATTAAAGGAGGTTTTCACATTGAGTTTTCAGCATCGGGAAATTGAAAAGAAGTGGCAGGATTATTGGCTGACACATAAAACATTCGCCACATCTGACTCGGAAGATAAACCGAAGTTTTATGCGCTTGATATGTTTCCATATCCATCAGGAGCAGGGCTTCATGTCGGGCACCCTGAGGGCTATACAGCAACGGATATTTTATCACGCATGAAACGTATGCAGGGATATGATGTTCTTCATCCAATGGGATGGGACGCATTTGGTCTCCCGGCAGAACAGTATGCACTTGATACAGGGAATGACCCGGCGGCCTTTACAGAAGAGAACATCAATAACTTCCGCCGCCAAATTCAATCACTAGGGTTCTCGTATGATTGGGATCGAGAAATCAACACGACAGATCCGAATTACTACAAATGGACACAATGGATTTTCTTAAAATTGTACGAAAAAGGATTGGCCTATATCGATGAAGTACCAGTGAACTGGTGCCCAGCGCTTGGCACAGTGCTTGCAAACGAAGAAGTCATTGATGGAAAAAGTGAACGCGGAGGCCATCCTGTTGAAAGACGTCCTATGAAGCAGTGGATGCTAAAGATTACAGCATATGCGGACAGGCTGTTAGAAGATTTAGAGGACATTGATTGGCCTGAAAGCATCAAAGATATGCAGCGTAACTGGATCGGACGCTCTGAAGGTGCGCACGTTCATTTTGAAGTAGAAGGGCATAACGAACAGTTTACGGTTTTTACAACGCGTCCTGATACACTATTTGGTGCAACTTATGCGGTGCTTGCTCCAGAACATGCACTAGTTGAAAAAATTACATCAGCTACTCAAAAAGAAGCAGTCGAAGCATATATCAAAGAAATTCAATCGAAGAGTGATTTAGAGCGGACAGATCTTGCCAAAACGAAAACGGGTATTTTCACAGGGGCATATGCTATCAATCCGTTAAATGGTGAAAAAATGCCGATCTGGATTGCAGATTACGTGTTAGCCACTTATGGAACAGGGGCGATTATGGCCGTACCTGCTCATGATGAACGTGATTATGAATTCGCCAAAACCTTTGATCTTCCAATCAAAGAAGTTGTAGAAGGCGGAGACATCGAAAAAGAAGCCTACACAGGTGATGGAAAGCACATTAACTCTGATTTCCTAAATGGCTTAGGAAAAGAAGAGGCGATTGAAAAAGCGATTGCATGGCTTGAAGAACATCAAAAGGGTGAAAAGAAAGTCACATATCGTTTAAGAGACTGGCTATTTAGCCGCCAGCGCTACTGGGGTGAACCGATTCCAATCATTCATTGGGAGGACGGAACATCTTCAGCTGTTTCAGAGGAAGAGCTTCCACTGATCTTGCCTAAGACGACTGAGATTAAGCCAAGTGGTACAGGTGAATCACCATTAGCCAATATTAAAGACTGGGTTGAGGTTGTAGATCCTGTAACAGGTAAGAAAGGCCGCCGTGAAACGAATACAATGCCGCAATGGGCAGGAAGCTGCTGGTATTTCTTACGTTATATTGATCCTCATAACTCTGAAGAGCTTGCATCTCCTGAGAAGCTGAAGAAATGGCTTCCAGTTGATGTGTATATCGGCGGAGCAGAACACGCTGTACTGCATCTTCTATATGCACGCTTCTGGCATAAATTCTTGTATGATATCGGTGTTGTTCCAACAAAAGAACCTTTCATGAAATTGTTCAACCAAGGCATGATTCTTGGGGAAAACAATGAAAAAATGAGTAAATCAAAAGGAAATGTGGTCAACCCGGATGATATCGTAGAATCTCATGGTGCAGATACATTACGACTTTATGAAATGTTCATGGGACCTTTAGATGCGTCAATTGCTTGGTCTGAAACAGGACTTGATGGTGCTCGTCGTTTCCTTGATCGTGTATGGCGTCTATTTACAAATGAAGATGGCTCACTCAGTGATAAAGTGACAGAGCAATCTGGCGGCGCATTAGAACGCAGCTATCATGAAACCGTCATGAAGGTAACTGATCATTATGAAGGCTTGCGTTTCAATACAGGCATTTCACAATTAATGGTGTTTATCAACGATGCCTATAAGGCTGATACACTGCCGAAAGAATATGCAGAAGGCTTTGTAAAGCTTCTTTCTCCAATTGCACCGCATCTTGCAGAAGAGCTTTGGAATAAACTTGGTCATGAAGGGTCTATTTCTTATGAAGCATGGCCTCAATATGATGAGTCAAAGCTTGTCGACGATGAAGTAGAAATTGTCGTACAGCTTAACGGTAAAGTGAAAGCAAAATTAACCGTTCCTGCTGATGCAACAAGGGAGCAGTTAGAAGAGCTTGCGAAAAATGATGCACGAGTAAAAGAACAGCTGGAAGGGAAAACCATTCGTAAAGTGATTGCGGTTCCTGGGAAGCTTGTCAATATTGTTGCGAACTAATGATGACACCCATCGGTATTTAACCGGTGGGTGTTCTTTATTTCCCGGGACATAATTTTGTCGAAAACAAGGTGATTCCTGCATCGGTCTCGTATTTTAACAGGTGATCAAGAAAATGAGGAGTGACGTCAATGGAAAAGGAAAACAAACGTGAACAACTGCTCAGTCTGTTAGGAGAAATGCCAGAACGTCATCGCGTGGAGGCTTATACGTTAAAAATGGAGGAACGTGAATCATATGTAGTGGAAACACTCATTCTCTCCATAAATGGCGTAGAGGAAGTCCCTGCTTATTTCGTGAAACCGAAGGATACGGTGAAAAAAAGACCCGTAGTACTGTTTCAGCACTCTCATGGCGGTAATTATGTCAACGGGAAGGAAGAGCTGTTAGAGGGTGCTCATTATTTGCAAACGCCTTCATATGCAAAAGAGTTTACGTCAAAAGGATATAGTGTACTGGCCATTGATCATGCAGGGTTTGGTGAGAGAAGGGGAAGAACAGAAAGTGAAATTTTTAAGGAAATGCTTTTAACAGGAAAAGTGATGTGGGGCATGATGCTGTATGAAAGCATGTGTGCGATTGATTATTTGCTATCTCGATCTGATGTACTGGCGGACCGGTTAGCTGTCTTTGGGATGTCAATGGGCGGTCTCCTTTCCTGGTGGACGGCTGCACTTGATGAGAGGGTAAGTGTGTGTATTGATCTTTGCGCACAGGTGGATCATCATACATTAATTGAAACGAACAATTTGGATAGGCATGGCTTTTATTACTATGTACCGAGATTAGCAAAGTATTTTACAGCAGCGGACATTCAAGAAATGATTTTTCCAAGACCGCATTTAAGCTTAGTTGGAAAACTTGATCAGCTCACGCCTGCTGAAGGCGTTGGAAGGATTCAAAAGGTATTGAGTCAAACCTATCAAGCTGCTTCATTGAAAGAACGATATCAGCTTGCCCATCTTCATGCAGGTCATTTTGAAACAGCCGCTATGCGTCACGAGGCGACACGATTTTTGAAAAAGTGGCTGTAATCAAGAAAACGCTTGGACATACTACGTCAAAAGAAAGGAGGAGACAGATGAAAAAAATCACCATCATTGGCGGGTGCGGTGTAATTGGACGCCTTTTAACAAAAGCGCTCTCTACTGAATACAGTGTCACGATTATTGATCTGACGAGCTGTGTAGAAGGAGTCATTTTAGCCGATGCAGCGAATGAACAGAATGTATATGAGGCAATTCCGCGGGATACAGATGTCATCTTGCATCTTCTAAACATTGACATGACGCATGATGTGATGGATCATGAAGAATTTGCAAAAATGACTGATATTTTTTGGAGGAGTACCTATTATATGTTTCGTTCAGCCGCGCGGCTTGGCATACGAAAAGTCATTTTTGCAAGCAGCAACCATGTGACGGATCGTTATGAAGAGGATGGACGCTCCTTACTTGGACGGCAGATTACAACTGACGATGTGCCTGCGACTAAAAATGTATATGGCATTTTAAAATTTGCATCCGAACAGCTGGGCCGTTTGTTCCACGATCAAACGGGAATGTCTGTCATCAATTTACGGATTGGAACAGTTGTAACAGATGAAATGAAGGCATTACACAAAAAACAAAGAACAAAAAGAACACTGCTGTCACATGAGGATCTTGCAGGTATGACAAAGGCAGCGATTGAATCGGATATTCCCTTTGGGACCTATTATGCTGTATCAGAGAATGAAGGAAAGCCATGGTCTACTGAGAAAACGAAGCAGGAGTTAGGCTACAAACCAGATGTCAATACGACGGAAATACTCGAAGAAAATGATCAGGCATAGGGCATAATCATGTCAAGAGCTAATGATCTTATTCTTTTGTTTCATGAGTATAAAAGCACGGCTGACATGATCTATTCAGTTGGTCTGTCAAGATGATTATAGACGCTTTCTTCCCTCGTTTGTTACATTTTAATCACGATATCGTCACAGGCTGCAGCTTACTTTCAGTTGAAATGATAACGCTTTCAAAGAAAGGGCGTGATGAACATAGATCGTTCTATTAAAGGCCGATTGTTCAATTTATTTAATTACTCTTTTCTACTCATGTTCGCATTAATTTGTGTGCTTCCGTTCATCCATGTCATTGCCGCCTCTTTTGCAACAGTAGAAGAGGTCATCACGAAGAAGTTTATCTTGTTCCCAACGACGTTTTCTTTAGAGGCATATCGATACATTTTTTCTACAGATATTGTGTATCGCAGTCTCATTGTGTCCATTTTTGTGACGCTTGTTGGAACAGCTGTCAGCATGTTTTTGTCCTCGCTTATGGCATACGGGCTGTCTCGCCAGGAGCTAAAAGGCCGGAGAACACTGATGTTTCTCGTTGTCTTCACGATGCTGTTTAGCGGAGGTATGATTCCGACGTTTATTGTGGTGAAAACACTTGGTCTGCTTGATACGTATTGGTCACTTATTCTACCGGTTGCAATCAATGCGTTCAATTTAATCATTTTGAAAAACTTTTTTCAAAACATACCGGCAAGTCTTGAGGAATCAGCGAAGATGGACGGCTGTAACGATTTAGGGATTTTCTTTAAAATTGTGCTGCCACTTTCTTTGCCAGCCATTGCAACCATTTCACTTTTTTATGCCGTGACGTATTGGAATACGTATATGACCGCCATTCTGTATTTAAATGATTCAGTGAAATGGCCGATTCAGGTGCTGCTGAGACAGATTGTCATTGTCTCAAGCGGAATGCAGGGAGATATGTCGGATATGGGCTCATCCACACCACCGCCAGACCAAACGATTAAAATGGCTGTCATTGTTGTGGCGACCATTCCGGTTCTGCTTGTCTATCCATTTATTCAAAAGCATTTCAACAAAGGGGCATTACTAGGTTCTGTAAAGGGTTAAAAAGATGGAACAACGGAGGGATCTTATGGGGAGAAAGAAATTATGGCTGATTGCGTTTGTCCTGTTATTTGCAGCAAGCGGTATTTTGTCAGCATGTTCAAGTAAAGGGGCAAACTCATCAGATGAGAAGGTTGATTTAGACAAAAAGGTAAAGCTGACATGGATGGCAATTTTATATCATCAGCAGCCGCCGAAGGATTCCGTTTTAAAAGAGATTGAGAAGCTCACAAATACAGAGCTTGATATTACATGGGTGCCTGATGCTGTGAAGGAAGATCGGTTAAATTCCGCACTTGCAGCAGGGAATTTGCCGCAAATTGTGACGATTCAAGACATTAAAAATTCGTCTGCGATCAATGCGTTCAGATCAGGCATGTTCTGGGAAGTCGGTCCGTATTTAAAGAATTATCCAAATTTAAGTAAGATGAACGAACTGATTAATAAAAACGCCTCTATAGACGGCAAGCTTTATGGCATCTATAGAGAAAGACCACTTTCAAGACAAGGGATTGTCATTCGAAAGGATTGGCTTGAAAATTTAAATTTGGATACACCAAAAACATTGGATGATCTATATGAAGTAGCCAAAGCCTTTACTGAAAAAGACCCGAATCAAAACGGAAAAGCGGATACAATTGGCTTTACGGATCGGAACGATTTAATTTATGGAGCATTTAAAACACTTGGTTCATATGAAGGTATGCCTACAGACTGGAAAGAAGAAAACGGGAAATTCACGCCAGACTTTATGACAGATGAATATATGAATACAATGAAATACATGAAAAAGCTGCGTGATAATGGCTATATCAACAAAGACTTCCCAGTGACAAGCAAAACACAGCAGCAGGAATTATTCTCACAAGGAAAAGCAGGCATCTATGTTGGAAATATGGTAGATGCCGTGAACCTGCGAGATGATGCGACAGATAAAAACATGAAAGTAGATATTATCAACCGAATCAAAGGCCCAGATGGCAAAGAACGTGTGTGGGCATCAGGTGGTCATAATGGCATCTTCGCATTCCCTAAAACAAGCGTGAAATCAGAGGCAGAATTAAAGCGGATTTTGGCCTTCTTTGACCGCATTGCTGAAGAAGATGTGTATGGTCTCATGACGTACGGTATCGATGGCCAGCATTATAAGAAAGAAGAAGGAAATACATTTGTCAGGGAAGAAAGCCAAGTGAAAGGCTGGCAGACAGATGTCCAGCCACTTGTCAGTCTTGTAGGAATTGATAAACGTTACTTGAAAAATAAAGGGGATGCAGTTCGTTCTAAATATGAAGAGCTAGAAGAAGACAATAAAAACATCATCGTTGCCAATCCTGCTGAAAGCCTGTATTCAGAAACAGCATCAGAGCGTGGAAACGAATTGAAGAAAATCATCGATGATGCGACGTATAAGTTCATTCTTGGAGACATCAGTGAAGATCAATTTCAGAAAGATGTAGAGAAATGGAAATCAAATGGTGGGAATAAAATCATAGAAGAATATGAGGCTTCCTTTAAAAAATCAAAATGATCAATAGGAACACCTCCGCAAAGCAAAAAAGCGGGGGTGTTTTGATTAAAAGTCGAAGTTGTCTGGATCTGGACCGATACGTTTGTTTTCATTTAAGTCAGAAAGACGTTTCATATCCTTATCCGTTAAGACAAAATCAAATATATCAGCGTTTTCTTTTAAACGATGTGCTTTCGTTGATTTTGGGATGGTGATGACACCTTTTTGTACATCCCAGCGCAATATAATCTGAGCAGGTGTTTTACTGTATGTGTCTGCGAGCTCTGTGATCAGCGGGTGATGCAGTAGTTCACCCTGCATTAGCGGTGACCAAGCTTCCATTTGAATGCCATGAGAGTTCAAATACGTATAGAGTGTTTCCTGCGTTAGCTTTGGATGAAATTCTACTTGATTGATAGCTGGTTTGATCTCTGCATCTTTTAATAGCTCGTCTAAGTGATGCGGCTGGAAGTTGCTCACTCCGATGGCTCTGACCTTTCCTTCACGATACAAGGTTTCCAGTGCACGCCAAGCTTCTTTGTATTTTCCTTCAACTGGCCAATGGATTAAATACAGATCAAGGTAGTCAAGCTGAAGTTTTTTCAAGCTTTCTTCGTATGCATGAAGGGTAGATTCATATCCTAAATCGGCATTCCACACTTTTGATGTGACAAAAATGTCCTCGCGGCGCAGTCCTGTTTCTGCTAAACCAAGCTGTATGCCTCGTCCAACACCTTCTTCATTTCCATAAATAGCTGCTGTATCAATACTGCGATAGCCTAATTGAATGGCTGTTTTGACAGCATCAACTAATTCTGCTCCATCTTCCACCTTGAATACACCAAGGCCAAAGCCTGGCATGCGGACTCCATTGTTTAATGTTTTTGTACTTTGTAAATGTTCCATAATAAAAACTCCTTTAGTTGGTTTGTATTTGTTCTTTTTGTTCCATTTGATAACTGATCATCGTAAGAATGGCTGCGATGAGGACCATGATGCCGCCGACCCAGCCTGTATGCACAAGACCAAGTGAATCTGTCACGATGCCGCCTAAAAATGAGCCAATGGCAATACCGGCATTAAAGGCAGCGATATTCATAGCAGATGCGACGTCGACTGCTCCAGGGGTGTATCTTTCGGCAAAATCAACGACGGCTACTTGCAGTCCAGGTACATTCATGAAAGCAAACAGACCCATCAGCATGACGGTTCCAATGCCTAACACTGTGAATCCTGCAGTGAAGCTAAGGATAAACAAGATGATGCTTTGGATAATAAACATATAGATCAGTGCTTTCTTTGGCTGTGAATTAGCAGCTTTTCCGCCAATGACATTTCCGGCTGCGATCGTGATTCCGTATAAAAGCAGGATCAACGCCACAGCCCCAGGCGCAAGACCTGTGACATGCTGTAAGAGAGGAGATAAATATGTGAAGACGACAAAGGTTCCTCCATACCCTGTGGCTGTAATGACAAATAAAAGTAAGATTCTTTTTGTTTTTAATAGGACAGCTTGATCTTTAAAGGATGTTTTCACACCCTGCTTTAGTTGAGACGGAACAAGAAAATAGTTGGATATCAGTGCGATCAGACCAATGATCACAATTACACCAAATGATGTTCGCCAGCCGAACTCGTGACCAAGAAATGTCCCGAATGGCACACCTGTCACAGTCGCTACTGTTAAACCAGTGAACATAAAGGCAATGGCGCTTGCCCGTTTTTCTTTCACGACAAGGCTTGCAGCAATCGTAGAGCCAATGGACATGAAGATTCCATGGGACAAGGCTGAAATCACCCGGCCGATTAACAGCACTGAAAAAGTCGGGGCAATGGTGGCAAGTGTATTACCAACCAAAAAGACGAGCATAATGAGCAAAAGCAATGTCTTTCTTTTCATCGTGGAAGTAAGGGAAGTCAATATAGGCGCACCAAATGTCACACCAAGTGCATATAAAGAGACAGTCCAGCCCGCCTGACTGACGCTCACTCCAAAGTCCTCTGAGATCATTGGCAAAAGACCGACACTAATGAACTCAGTTGTTCCTATAGCAAAAGCACTAATTGCTAGTGCGAGCAGAGCAAAATGGTTTTGCTTGTTCTTCATCAGTAAGTTCACATCCTTCTGTGATGACATTTTGATAGACGAAGCCGATCGGCAAGAGTTATTATCTTACATAGATGACGAAAAAAAAAGTACGTACTTTTTTGTAATATAGGTACTAAAAAGTGCCTGTTCGTACAAAGAGGAGTGAATATTCGATGGAAAAGAAAAAATATAATATCTCTGTGGAAGCAACGCTTGATGTCATAGGCGGGAAGTGGAAGTGTGTGATTTTATGTCATTTGACACACGGGAAAAAACGTACGAGCGAATTGAAGCGGCTTATGCCAAACATCACACAAAAAATGCTGACGCAGCAGCTACGAGAGCTTGAAAGTGATGGCGTCATTAACCGGATTGTCTATGAACAGGTGCCGCCTAAAGTGGAATATGAATTAAGTGAATACGGACAGTCACTCGAAAGAATTCTCAATGCGCTATGCGATTGGGGAGCAGCTCATATTGAACGTGTGTATGGAGAGCCGCTTTCAGTGCTGGAAGACAGCATCTTAAATGAACAGTTTAAATAAAAGAGCCCCGCTTTCGTGTGAGAGCGGGGCTCTTTGTCTTACGTGCCTTTTTTCTGGTCGCGGTATTTACCAGGAGTTGTGCCTTCCAGCTTTTTAAAGGATCGGATGAAATTTTGCGGGTTTTTATATTTCAGTTTTTCCGAAATTTCTTTGACGGACATATCGGTTTCTACAAGCCAGTTTTTAGCGACATGGTGTCTGTAGGAAGAGAGATATTCACTAAAGGAGATATCCATTTCCTTTCTGAAAATACTGCTTAAATAATTGGGATTGTAGTGCAGGCGTGTGGCGATTTCATCCAAGGTGAGATCTGAGTCGAATTCTTGATGAATAATATGAATGATTTTTTCTGAGATGTTTTTGTATTGTGAGTCTTCACGTGCAGCAAGCTGGTCAATAATTGGCCGGATGATCTCATGTTTCAGCCATGCTTCTGTATCTTCAAAGGTTTTAAATTCAAAAATCGTATCATAGAGCATTTTGTTGTCTTCTACCTCAAATAATTCAATACCCAGCAAATGCATCAGCTCAATTAAATTGTTTAAAAAACGAGCGAGGGCGATCTGGTATTCGTGCGGTCCTGCATTTTTAGAGAAAATGGATTGCAGGAGCACATGTAAATAGTGATCCGCTTTGCCTTGATCGCCAGCTTTCACCGCATCAAATAAATCATGCTGCAGCTGCTTTGGAAAATGGGTTTTGAACGTCTTTCCTTGCTGGATATGCTCATATAAGATAATGGATTTTTTCTCTGCTTTGAGTCTGTATTTTAAGGCTTCTTTTCCTTCAATGTAAGCGTGTTTTGCCATCGTAAGCTCCTTAAACTGGCGGCTGATCCCAATGCTGATCGATAAACCGAGCTCTTCTTCGATACGCTGCTGAATGGTTTCTGCTAATTGATTTAAATATTCAGTAAACTCTTCGTCTAATTTTGAGTGGTTAAGGATAATCGTTGTTTGATGTTCATTGACAACGGTTGGCTGAAGGTGTTCCTCTTGCGGAATAATCTGCTCGATCAGTCCATTGATCGCAAATAAAAGCAAATCAGCATCTTTTTTTTCATAAGGTGTTCCTTTTAACGTATCGATTTGAGTCACAAGCATGGACAAATGAGACCAGCCCTGGGGAAAGCCTAAGCTTTGGAACCGGTTGTTTACTTCTTCATCTGTCAGCTTTCCAAGCAGCAGCCGTACCATAAAGTATTGCTGTAAGTGTGTCACTTGCTGCTCAATCCGTTCCTCTAAATCATTGTTTTGATCTTTCATTTGTTTAATACTTGATTCAATCAACTCAAATTCATTTTGAAAAGGCTGTTTTTGCAAAAATGATTCATTGCGTGCAAATGACTCGTATAATAAGCGGATTGGTTTATAAAAGTGTCTGGAACCAAACCATGAAAATAGTAATGAAAGCGCTAACAAAATAGTGCAGATAATAAAGGTAATCCACCCGATTGATTTCGTTTGCTGCTTAAGTTCTGGAATAGAAACAAAGGATAGGTATGTCCATTCATTATAATCTGATTTTTGAAATGTGATTTGATAGTTGAGTTCGTCGATCTTCATATCAAATTGTCCTGATCGTTTTTCAAGTGAGAGCACATGCTTGACGAAATCTTGATATTTCAGCGATTCACCAATTTGTTCTTTGCGATTATGTAGCAGCACTTTTCCGTTTGTATCGATGACAAACATGCTATCTGATTGAGAGAAGTCAGGCATGTTATCAGCAATCACGCAGCTTGGAATGCTGGCGACAGCGATTCCCTTTTTTTGAACGCTGTTCATAGGCAGTTGTTTGATTAAATTCACATTGTACTTGCAAAAGGATGCTTTACCTTCTTTAGTCGCAACAAGTGGATTATTCTCTTCAAGTGCCCAGCTGGAGTGACTTGGTATATTGAGGTAAGAGGTCAGCGCTTTTTCTTGGTCTTCGCTTGTGACATGATAAAGCCCCGAATTGTTCATGTACCAGTCTTCCATTTTACTGACGAGTGTAATATTGGAAAGGTCGGTGTCAAAGGTTTGCAGGTAGTTCAGTTCCTGCTGTACTTGATTATAAAGCTGGAATTGGTCTGGATTTAAAGGTTCTGCCAGTGTTTGAAGGAGAGGTGTCGAACTGACATAGTGAGTGAGAGAATGATCAACCGTTTTTAAAATATGCTCAATATTGGATTGCGTTTGTTTGACGCTGTCGAGCTTTTCATTTGAGATATTTTCAAGTGCTGTTTTTTGCGAATGCTGATAAGAAAAAATACCGACAATGATAACAGGAATCGTACTAAGTATGAAAAAAAACGTCACAAGCTTGTAATAAAATTTATACTGCCTTCTTTTCATAAAACCCCCCATTTCAAACGAAACAATCTTTTCCCCTTAATTTATTAATCCAAAAATCTGGTAGGTTTGTCAATAATCATTTTCTGAGATTAGGATCATTTTCTTATGTTTTATGTAACGTTTTGAGTAGCTTCACCTATGAAAATATGATCTGTTGATATGATTGTAGACGGATTTTTCATCCTTAAGATACAGTTAACACATGCATCAGCATGAGGGGAGGCTTTATCAATGAAAACAGAGGATGTCACTGCCAAGGGTGTGCCTGCGGCAGCTTTGAAAAACGAAAAAAGAAAGCGCTTACTTAATCAACTGCTTAGTCAAAAGTTTTTGTATTTAATGATTTTGCCGGGGCTCATTTATTTTCTTGTTTTTAAATATGTGCCAATGTGGGGGCTCATCATTGCCTTTCAAGATTACCAGCCGTTTCTCGGTATTCTTGGCAGTGAGTGGGTTGGCTTCAAACACTTTATTCGCTTGTTTACAGAACCAACATTTTTCATCTTATTAAAAAATACGCTGATTTTATTTGCCATGAATGTTGTGATTTTCTTTCCAATTCCGATCTTATTAGCCCTTCTTTTAAATGAAGTGAGATTGGCATTGTTTAAGAAATTTGTACAGACGATGATTTATATCCCTCACTTCATGTCATGGGTCATTGTTGTGTCCTTATCTTTTGTTTTGTTAACAGTAGATGGCGGGTTAATTAATGAATTGATTGCTTTCTTTGGAGGGGAAAAGATTAACTTCCTTCTTAGTCAGGAATGGTTTAGACCAATGTACATTTTACAGGTGATTTGGCGGGAAGCAGGCTGGTCGACGATTATTTACCTTGCGGCGATTACAGCTGTAGATCCGCAGCTATATGAAGCAGCAAAAATGGATGGTGCTGGGAGATTGAGACAAATGTGGCACATCACACTTCCTGCCATCAAAAGTGTCATTGTCGTTCTGCTTATTTTGAAAATTGGTGATACGCTTGAGCTTGGCTTTGAGCATGTCTATTTATTACTGAACGCAACGAACCGGGAAGTAGCGGAGATTTTTGATACGTATGTCTATACAGCAGGTCTTAAGCAAGGACAATTCAGCTATAGTACTGCTGTTGGTTTATTTAAAGCAGCCGTTGGACTTATTTTGGTCATGCTGGCAAACCGTTTAGCGAAGAAATTCGGGGAAGAAGGTATTTATTAAAAAGGGAGATGAGGAAGAATGACTTTATCGATTGAAAAGGGATCACCGCTTGAGCATGCAGAGAAATTAGCACAAACCATTATGAAAGCGTATACACCGATTGAGCTGCCGCCAGCTGGAAGATGGCATTATCATCAAGGGGTTTTCCTTTGCGGCGTCATGAAGCTATATGAGGCAACAGGGAACGAGGCGTATTTCGATTATGTGAAAAACTATGCAGACTCACTTATTGATGAGTACGGTAATCTGTTATTTCGCAGGGATGAGCTTGATGCCATACAAGCAGGACTTATTTTATTCCCTCTTTACGAACGAACGAGAGAGAAGCGGTATGTGCTCGCAGCGGAGAAGCTGCGCGGACTTTATCGTACGCTAAACCGCACGTCTGAGGGCGGATTTTGGCATAAAGATAATTATGCTTATCAAATGTGGCTCGATGGTCTCTACATGGGCGGTCCTTTTGCCTTAAAGTATGCTCAGCTTAAAGGTGAAGAGTCACTTGTGGAAATGGTCATCCATCAAGAGCATCTCATGAGAAAGCATACGAAAGATGAACAAACAGGTCTATATTATCACGCGTGGGATGAACGAAAAACGATGCCATGGGCTGATCAAAAGACCGGCTGTTCCCCAGAGTTTTGGGCAAGATCGTTTGGCTGGTATGTCCTTGCATTAGCAGATATGATCGAAGACCTGCCCGAGCAACATGAAAGGCGGAAAGTGTGGAAGGAAACACTGACAGACATGCTGGAAAGTGTGGCAAAGTACCAGGATCAAACGACAGGTCTCTGGCATCAAATCATTGATAAAGGAGATCACAGTGACAATTGGCTTGAAAGCTCGGGATCGTGTTTATTCATGTACGCCATGGCAAAGGCGATGAATGAAGGGTATGTAGGTCTCCATTATGTTGATCATGTGGTCAAAGCATATCAAGGCTTGATTCAGCATAAGACGGCTGAGAAAGAAAATGGTGATTTTACCATCAACGATATCTGTATTGGAACATCTGCGGGATTTTATGATTATTACGTTGGAAGAGAGCGGAGCACAAATGACTTGCACGGGGCAGGCGCTTTTATTATGGCGTTAACTGAACTAGAAAAGCTGTCTGTTTTTCAAAAGGCATGAGAAGGCAAAAAAGAGCCGCCGTATGGCTCATCAGTTTCATCGCTGCCTTTTGTTTATCTGCGTGTCAGGGGAAAACAAACGGTATCGATGTCCTGATTTTTTCTGATATGTCAAAAGGAATGAAGGATCAATTAGTGGAGAAGGCTTTTCAGCCGGAACAAGAGACTTATAGCGTCCACATCTTTCCGGCGGTTCCTGAAAAGCTTCTTGTTGAAATTACCTCAAAAGAGGGGGACGTGATGCTTGTCCCAGAAGAAATGTTTAGAACGTATGATGATCCTGAAAGCTTTCAGCTGCTGGAAGAGATGGAAATAGGTGATCAAGCAGCAGGACCATATACGGTCGAGGACAAAAAGACAGGGAAAACGGTCGATTATGCGGTACAAATCAATAAAGGAAAGAAAAAACTCAACGGTTATACCTTTCAATTACATCGAGATATGGTCGCTTTTATTCCCGTGTATGCTGACAAGACGAAAGAGGCGCTATCTCTTATGAAACAGCTTCGTGAAAACCAATAGAAAATGGGGTGAGGAATGTGAAACGGGTCGTGATTTGTGGGCTGAGTCATCGTGCGTTCAATATGTTTATTCAACCGCTTACAGAGGATTTCAATGAGCATTATAAGATTACAGGGCTTCTAGATATAGATCTTCATCGGTATACACTTTGTCAGGAGCGTTTTCCATCACTCCGGGGCGTTTCGTTTTTTCATGAAGATGCATTTGATCAGATGGTCAAGAAAGCAAAACCAGATATCGTCATTGTGGCAGGCAGGGATGATACACATGTCACGTATATCATGCAGGCACTTGACCATGATCTAGATGTCATCACCGAAAAGCCGATGGTGACAACAGCAAAAGACGCCAAAAAAGTGATGGAAAAAGAGGCGGAAAGTAAAGGAAAGGTCACGGTCACCTTTAATTATCGCTACAATCCCTTCCATCGAAAGATAAAAGAACTGATTCTAGACGGGAAAATTGGTAGGGTCACATCCGTTGAATTGAGCTGGCTTATTGATACGTATCATGGTGCTAGTTATTTCAAAAGGTGGAACCGTACACGTCAATTTTCTGGCGGACTGTCTATTCATAAGTCGACGCATCATTTTGATCTGGTCAACTGGTGGATTGATCAAAAGCCGAAGCAAGTATTTGCCTACGGGGCGCTGAACTATTACGGCAGCGAAAGCCCCTGGAATCCCTTGCACGGGGAGGAAAATAGATTTTGCGGAACATGTCATGTGAAGGATATCTGTCATTATGAAGCAAGGTGGAATCCGCGGGTTGAGCGCTCGAAGGTGGAGGACGACCATATTGAATCCGGTCAGAAGCAAACGCAGCAGTACTCAAATTATCGCCCGGATGCGTGCATTTTTGATCAGGAAATTGATATTGAGGATACATATGTGGCGTCAGTCGCTTATGATCAAGGGGCTCTGCTCAGCTATTCGATTCAATTCTCCGCCCCATATGAAGGCTATCGTCTGGCTATTAATGGGACGAAGGGACGTATTGAAACGAATGAGTTTCATGTGCCATCAAGAATTCCTTTTCAATTCCCAGAACAAACAATTTCTTATTACCCGATGTTTGGATCAAAGGAGACAATTGAAGTCGTCAAGCAACCAGGTGGACATGGAGGAGGAGATCCTCTGCTTTTGGCTGATTTATTTATAGGAAAAGATCCATTGATTCACTACGACATTTTAGCAGGTGCAGAGGCTGGTGCTTATTCGATTGCTCTTGGGGAAGGCATGTGGCGATCTGCCGCAGAAAAACGCCCAATTGAAATTGATGAATTGTTTCATAAAGAGAAGGTGTAAAGAGAGGAGGGGAAAGAGATGGATCATGATGGTTCAATGAGCAGAATGCTGAGGATGTGTGAGTGGGTGATGAGACTCGCCTATACGAATTTGTTATGGCTTTTGTTCACTATCCTAGGGCTTGGGATCTTTGGCTTGATGCCTGCGACCACTGCGTTATTTTCCGTGATGAGAAAGTGGATTCAAGGGCATGAGCAGGTCAATGTATTCCGCACTTTTTGGAAGGTATACCGGGAGGAGTTTGTCCGCTCTAACATGATTGGAGTGGTGCTGTTCATCATTGGAACGATTATTTATGTCGACCTTGCTTATATTTATCCGACGAGCTGGTCCCTACATGTGCTTCGCTTTGCTATATATATTTTTGGTTTTCTGTTTATTGTGAGCTTATTTTATATTTTTCCGCTGCTTGCTCATTATGATTGGAAAAAACGTCTCTATCTGAAATTCTCTCTTCTGCTGGGTGTGTCATATTTGCAATATACACTCTCTATGCTTGTTTTCTCGGCTGTGCTGTTTGTTCTGTTTGCTTATTTACCGGGAATCGTGCCATTTTTTAGTGTGAGCATACTTGCCTACGGTCATATGTGGCTGGCCTATCAAGTCTTTAAAAAGGTAGAGTTTGAAAGTGAGCACGAGACAGCCGAAGTGAAGAAGCTGCTGCCGTCTTTCCTTCAATCGAAGCGGGTGAATACGCAGTGAAGTGAACCATCTGCTATAATGGTGTCACCGTGATGAAAAGGAGAGATGAGACTCGTGTCAGTGAAAGAAATTTCAATAGAAGAATTAAAACAAAAGCTTGAGCAGGAAGACGCCATTCAGCTTGTCGATGTACGTGAGGATGAAGAGGTAGCAGAAGGGATGATCCCGGAAGCGATCCACATTCGAATGGGAGATATCCCTGAGAAGCTGGATGCATTCGATCAAACGCAGGAATATTATATTATTTGCCGCTCTGGTAAACGTAGTGAAAATGTCTGCTATTACCTAGAAGATCAAGGCTACCAAGCGACCAATGTTGTTGGTGGGATGCTTGCTTGGACAGGAGAAACAAAACCGAAGCTGTAAACAGAAGGCCTTTCATCGATAGGATGAAAGGTTTTTTTGTTCATATGCCTCTCTCTATGTGCATAAAGATAGAGTAGCGAGAGAAGGGAGAGTGGCATAGGTGCTAAAGGTAGCTGTATTTGATGAAGAGCATGAGAAAGATTTGCAGAGTGAAATCAATCATTTTTTAAAAGGAATGGATGACGACCAAATCATTGACATCAAGTACAATGTAGCGGTGATCTGTGAGCAGGGAGGGGAACAGCTCTACTGTTTTTCTGCACTCATTTTATATAAAAAATAGACGGTTTCAAAAAAAGGACCTGCTTGAAGGGTCCTTTTTCTTTGGTTAGCTGGCGTCAATATATAAACGGTGCTTGTTGCAGTGAACACATTGGAAGAGGTAGCCCTGTAAGTCTCCTCCGTTGACGAGCCATTGCTTTAGGTTCTCTTTCGTTAATCCTTCGCCGCTGCAAATGTCTTCGATATCCTCGGCGAGTTCTTCCTCTAGATGTTCAATCTCTTTCCAGCCGACATACTGGACGATTGCGCAAAAATCTCCGCAATGACTTAACCAATATTCCTGCTGCCATCCGCGATAGCCTGGCGTTCTGAAGATCAGCTCATCGATATATTCCTCTTGATCGACGTCATCACAGCTCGCATCGTCTTGAAAGGTTCCATTGTATTTTTTAGCCGCTGATCCATCTTTAATGCACCAAGGACAAATTCCCTCCACATCTTCAACAGCATAAAAAGGGCCATGGTACACATAATCTCTTTCTTTCTCACAAACAGGACATGTCGTATGCTCTTTTTTAATCACGTTTAACAAAACTGGGTCTGGGTTGTACTTGAACGTAGGTAACGTCATATAAACCTCCATTATGTAGAAAGTGATAATTCAATACTATTTTAAAGGAATCCTCAAGCTCCAGACAATCTTAAATTGTGTATATAGAAAAAAGCCGTTCGGATGAGGAACGGCTTTTTTCTTGCTTGCGATTATGCTTTTTTTACTCTTGGACTTCTTGGTTTATTGACTTGATTGGCTTGTTTGATGATTCTTCGTTCATCATTTAGTGATTTATACAGCGAGACAATCATCAATATGATGACAACGGAGAACGGCAAGGCTGCGAGCTTGGCTGTATTTTGCAAGGCTTCGAGTCCCCCTGAAAATAAAAGCACAGCAGCAACAGCAGATTGGATAATACCCCAGCTGACTTTGACACTGCCAGAAGGATTCAATGATCCGTAGGTTGTCTGCATTCCAAGCACAAATGTAGCTGAATCAGCCGATGTAATAAAGAATACGGCGATTAATATGAGTGCTAGTATCGATGTAATCATCGCCAGCGGATATTCATTAAGCACACCGAAGAGCATCGTTTCAGTTGATAGACCTGCAACATCGACAATATTCTTTTGCTGTAAGTCCATTGCAGATACACCGAAAATCGAGAACCATAGGAATACTAGGATAGAAGGAGCGACTAAGACACCCACTAAAAATTCGCGAATCGTTCGCCCGCGTGACACTCTAGCGATAAAGATCCCGACAAATGGTGCCCAAGAAATCCACCATGCCCAATAAAAGATCGTCCATCCATTAATCCATTCTCTCTTTTCAGGATCATTAGGAGATAGACGGAAGCTCATTTGAACGATATTGGATAAGTATTGTCCAATCGAGTCAGTAAATGAATTTAAGATAAAAACAGTTGGACCTACCAAAAGTAAGAAAAACATCAGAACAGCTGCTAATACCATGTTGATATTACTTAAGTATTTAATGCCTTTTCCAATTCCGCTCAAAGCAGATGCAAGGAAAAGCACCGTCACAATGATAATAATGATCAATTGTGTGCTAAAGGCAATTGGAATATGAAAAAGATAATTCAACCCACCGTTTATTTGTGCTGCACCTAATCCTAGGCTTGTCGCAACACCAACTACAGTTGCAAATACCGCAATACAATCGATGGTTTTTCCGATCCATCCATTCGTTTTATTTCCTAAAACAGGCTGCAGCGTTGCACTGATTAAGCCAGGTGCATCTTTTCTAAATTTAAAGTAAGCAATGCAAAGTGCAACAATGGCATAAATAGCCCATGCATGAAGCCCCCAGTGGAAAAATGTATAGCGAAGGGAATCGCGGAAGGCCTGTGCAGTTTCAGTCTCCCCTGTTGGTGACTGAATAGCATAGTGGCTGATCGGTTCAGCTGCTCCGTAAAAAACAAGACCAATTCCCATACCGGCACTAAATAGCATAGCAAACCAAGAAAATAGACCGAATTCAGGCTCTTCCCCCGGTTTTCCTAGCGTAATCTTACCGATTGGGCTAAAGATAAAGAATAGACAAAAGCCGACAAGCAGTGATACCACTAACAAGTAATACCAGCCAAAGTCATTTGTAATGTATGTTTGAATTTGATCTGTGACATTTTGCAATGTGTCTGGAGAAAACGCTCCCCACATCACGGCAACAAATGTGATCGCAATCACAATCCAAAATACACTTGATACGTTTTTCACACCATCTCACTCTCCTGTTGTTCTACACGTTTAAGCAGAGGACTTAGCTTAATATCCCCTAACTCAACTTATTTCAAACAAAAAGAGGCGAGCTTCTCACTCGACCTCTACTTTACCGTAACATGTTTTGCTTCCATTTATCAACTATCGATATGGGAAGACGATTTTTCCTCAATTCGTTTGCGAAGACGGTAGACGTATTCTTTTAAACATACAGCGAAAATGGTAAACGCCAAAACAATGGCGACTTTTAACGGGGTAATCGACAGCTTCAAGAAAACAGCAGCTGTCAAACTAATAACGACCGCAAGAACAATCGGTAGTGCACGTCTGATCATTGAACTCTCTCCTTTGCTTCTAGTGCAGCATTCATGCCGGCAAGCCTGCCTGTCACAAGTGCTGACGTGATATTGTAACCGCCTGTATAGCCATGGATATCTAGAATTTCTCCGCAGAAATAAAGACCGGGCATTTTTTTAGACGCCATTTTCTTCGGTTCAATTTCCTTCACAGAAACGCCGCCTCCTGTCACAAACGCTTTGTCCAAGGATAGGGTACCATTTGCATGCACAATAAAATGTTTGCAATCATGGGCAAATGCACGCAGTTTATCCTTGGCTAGACCAGAGAATGTGTCTTGTGGATCAATACCGTTCCGTTCTAATAAAAACAATAAATAGCGTTCTTGCATCCAAGACTTGAGGACATTTTTAATGGCTTTCTTCGGTTCATCTTTTAGGTCACGATGAAGCTTTTGGAACAGCTCCTCGTCATTCAGCTTCGGATATAAGTCAATTTGCAGGCGGACTGCCGGCTGCTTTTTCAATTCTTTCACAACAAATCCGCTGCATCTAAGAACAGCTGGACCCGATAAACCAAAGTGAGTAAAGATCATATCCATGACATGTGTGACGACGGGTTTCCCTTTTTTATTTAAAACACTGACAGCCACACTTCTTAAAGAAAGACCTTGAAGCACTTTTTCTTTAATAAATCGTTCATCTGATGTGACCGGTACCTCTGTTGGGAAAAGCTCTGTAATGGTATGACCGGCTGCTTCTGCCCATGCATAGCCGTCACCAGTAGAGCCGGTATGCGGCACACTTTTTCCGCCGACAGCAATGACGACAGCCTTACTTGAAATTTTTTCATCATTATTTGTAACAATTCCAGCTGCTTGTCCGTCTTGATACAGAACCGTTTTAATCTTTTCGTTCGTTCGAATGGTGACATTGAGGGCGCGGAGCCTGTCTAGAAGGGCATCCACAACAGATTGTGCTTTGTTTGATACAGGGAACATACGTCCATGGTCTTCTTCTTTTAGTTCAATGCCAAGGTTTTCAAAAAATGAAATAATATCCTCGTTGTTGAACTCAGAAAATGCACTATATAGAAAACGGCCGTTTCCGGGAATATGCTTGATGATTTCTTCTACTGGAAGGCGATTGGTGACGTTACACCGTCCGCCGCCAGAAATGGCCAGCTTTCTGCCAAGTTTGTTTCCTTTGTCAATTAACAGAACAGTAGCGCCATGCTCTGCTGATGCAATCGCGGCCATCAGTCCAGAAGGTCCGCCGCCAATGACAATGACATCATAATGTTTCATGTTACATTCCTCTTTCTACTTTCAGTCATTTTTCTATTATAACGAAGATTAGGGAAGGCTGAAATATGAATTGATTGGTTTTGTGACTTCAGTATTGGATTTGTTACCTGTGTGTTGAATTGATGTGGTAAAATAGTTAAGTTGAATATTCATTAGAAAAATGGTGGTTAAGCGCATGTCAAATAAACTGCTTCGTGGTACGTTGGTTTTAACGATAGGGACGTATCTCTCTCGTATTCTTGGTATGATTTATTTAATTCCATTTAGCGCAATGGTTGGAGCTACTGGTGGTGCGCTATTTCAATATGGATACAATCAGTTTACGATTTTCATTAGCATTGCTACTCTGGGTTTTCCAGCAGCAGTGTCTAAATTTGTTTCAAAATATAATGCGATTGGTGACTTTGAGACAACACGAAAAATGTTTAGAGCCGGCATGTCTGTCATGCTTGTTTCAGGTATCATTGCTTTTAGTATTTTATATTTATCAGCCCCAATTTTTGCTGAGATACAGCTCGGTGGATCAACCGAAACTGGTGGACTAACGGTTGACCAAGTGACATATGTAATTAGAATGGTGAGTTTGGCTCTCTTAGTTGTCCCGATTATGGGTCTTATACGTGGGTTTTTCCAAGGGCATCAAATGATGGGTCCAACAGCAGTTTCACAAGTTGTTGAACAGATAGTCCGAATTATCTTCTTGTTGACGGCAACTTATGTCATTTTAAAGGTGCTTAACGGGGGGCTTGTCATCGCAGTAGGATATGCTACTTTTGCTGCTCTGATTGGTTCTTTTGGAGGTTTATTCACGTTATATGTATATTGGATCAAGCGGAAAGATAAATTACTTGCGATGCAGCCTAATTCTGGGCCAAATTTAGGCCTTGGATATAAAAAAATATTTATTGAGCTATTTAGTTATGCTGCTCCATATGTTTTTGTTGGATTAGCTATTCCTCTATATTCTTACATTGATACTAATACTATTAATAAAGCAATGATTAATGCTGGTTTTAAAGATATAAGTACTGCAGTACTTTCTATAGTTACTTTATATTTACCTAAGCTTGTAATGATTCCAGTATCATTAGCGACGGCATTTGGTTTAACATTAATTCCAACTATCACAGAATCTTTTACATCACGAAATTATAAATTATTAAACCGACAAATTGACCAAACGATGCAAGGCGTTTTATTTTTCGTGCTGCCTGCATCATTTGGTATCTCGGCATTGGCTGGACCGGTTTATTGGTTCTTCTATCCATCGGTTCACCCTGAGATTGGGATCTCCATTTTGTTCTGGTATGCACCTGTTGCATTATTGTTTTCTTTATTCACCATTAATGCAGCGATTCTGCAAGGGATTAACAAACAAAAATTTGCCATCGTTAGTCTTTTGTTAGGGATCATTATTAAAACGGTTCTAAACATCCCGCTGATCAGCTGGCTGCAAGGAAATGGTTCTGTACTGGCAACAGCATTAGGCTACAGTGCGTCTATCTTGTATATGTTTATCATGATTAAACGACATGCCGGCTATTCGTTCCGCAGAATTTTCAAACGTTTTATTCTGATTGGCATTTTAACAGCGATCATGGGTGTGGTGGCATTTATGACAAGTCAGCTTGTGAACCAAGTGATTTCTTATGAAGGCGGAATTGTACAAGCGGGTATCGTCATTTTGATTTCCATGATCACTGGCGGCGGTGTGTATATGTTCTTATCTTATAAGGTGGGATTACTAGAGCGTGTACTTGGCAGCCGTATGCCGAAATTTTTAAGAAAAAAGAGTTAAGAAGAGGTAGATATTCATGAGGCTTGATAAATTACTTGCTAACAGCGGCTTTGGTTCAAGAAAAGATGTGAAAAAGCTTGTCAAGGCCCGGGCGGTCACAGTGAATGGGGAAGTGGCGAAGCAGGTGAAAGATCATGTTGATCCATCAAATGATGAAGTGCTTGTACACGGAGAGCGTGTAGAATATAAAGAATTCATTTACTTAATGATGAACAAACCGGACGGGGTGATTTCAGCAACTGAAGATCTGCGGGATGAAACGGTTGTGGATTTACTCGAGCCGGAGGATATCGCAAGGGAGCCATTTCCTGTGGGGAGACTGGATAAGGATACGGTCGGTCTCCTTCTCCTCACAAATGATGGACAGCTTGCTCATCAATTACTTTCTCCAAAAAAGCATGTGCCAAAAACGTATGAAGTTCATTTGAAATATCCTTTAGGTGATCAAGACATTAAACGTCTTGAAGAGGGTGTTGTTATCTTAGATGATTATCACACGAAGCCGGCGAAGGTCGAAGTAGATGCGAATGAAGAGGAAGATACACGCATCCGATTGACGATTACTGAAGGGAAGTACCATCAAGTGAAGCTGATGGCCCAAGCGGTGGGAAATGAAGTGATCTTTTTAAAAAGGCTCACAATGGGGGCTGTCTCATTAGATGAAGATCTAGCACCTGGAGAGTACCGTGAATTGACGGATGAAGAATTAGACAGCTTAATGAATCGTGAATAACGTAAGAATAAAAGAAAAGAACCGGCATATCGCCGGTTCTTCAGCGTGTAGACAAACCCTCGCATTCTTTGTCAGTCCTGCGCGCTGGTGCTCACGAATGTTCGATTCGCTCCGCGCCAGTGCTCGTTCTTCCTAGACTTCAAAGGTTTTCTATCACGCTGAAAAGAAAACAAAGGGCTAAAATAAAAATCATTTTAGCCCTTTGTCAACAATCTGCAAAAGAAAAGAACCGGCATATCGCCGGTTCTTTTTGTTATATGGACAATTCATTATACGCTTAAGATGATATTTTTACTTTTTTTCTCGTTGTTTCCCATTTGCCTCTGCTTGGACTATGAACAAGATCGTTATAGGCAAGCACGTTTAAGTCTCTTTGAATGGTTCTAGGTGTGATCCCGAATTCATCAACCAGCTCTTGTGTCGTCACAAGACCTTTCTCTTGAATGAACATATAAACTGATTTAATTCGAGTCATCATACGGTTTGTTGAAGGTTTCAAAAAACCACTCCCTATCAATAAGATCGGATGGACTTGACTAACCACAACTTACTACACTAAAACTGCGAAATAAGGACATGCAACAATGGTAAATGTTCGTGTTTCTTAATGTTTTATTCTATTATACACGTTATTATGCATCTAGTTCCACCAAAAAGTCAACTTTACGTGTTTTTAAACTTGTCTTCATGAAATGAAATATGGTATATATCATGATTTGAATCCGGTTACAACCCAATAATGATAAGGGATACGATAGAAGCTGCCACGTTCAAACGTTCGAAAAATAAACTCAGAAAATTTACAAAATAAAAAATTCAGTGAAGGCCAAAAAAGGCACATTCCATGTAAGGATGTGCCTTTTCTGTTTCTGTTATCCTTCTAAGAAAAAGAGCTGAATGAAAAATAACACCGCAAAGATGAGAACAAGCACATGTACTTCTCTCCATTTCCCTTTCGCGAATTTCACAAGCGGATATGAAATAAATCCAAGTGAAATTCCTGTAGAGATACTAGAAGTCAGCGGCATCGAAAGAATGACAAGAAAAGCAGGGAATGCCTCGTCTAGTTCGTTCCAGCGAATGCGTGACACCGAGTTCATCATCAAGCAGCCAACAATGATTAAAACAGGTGATGTGATGGATGGTAAAGACGAAATCGCTTGAACGAGCGGGCCAAAAAATAATGCCACAATAAACAGTGCAGCGACCGTTAAAGAAGTCAGCCCAGTTCTTCCGCCAGCAGCAACGCCTGATGATGACTCAATATAAGCAGTGGTTGGGCTTGTACCAAACATAGAACCAACCGTCGTTGCAGCAGAGTCAGCGAGCAGGGCTCTGCGCACTTTTGGCAGCTGGCCGTTTTTCATTAATCCGGCTTGTTCGGCAACGCCGATCATAGTGCCTGTTGTATCAAAAATCGTCACCAGTAAGAAGGAGAAGACGACAGCATATAAATGATGAGAGAACACATCACCAAAGGCAGCGATTGGATTGGTAATCAGCATGCCTTCAGGCAGTGCAGGGACGTCCATCAGCATTTTAGGGAAATGAAGCTGGCCTGTTGCGAGCGCAATCAATGTAGTCGCTAACATGCCGATAAACAGTGCACCATTTATTTGCAGAACCATTAATATAACCGAAATCATTAAGCCGACAAGCGTTAAAACGACAACAGGCGAGCTTAAATTGCCAAGCTTCACAAGGTTTTCTGGATCAGCAGCAATGATTCCAGACTGACGGAGGCCGATGAACGCAATGAAAAGCCCGATTCCTGCTGTAATGCCGTACTTTAAATTATCTGGAATGGCTTGAATGAGTTGTTTTCTAAGGGATGTTAACGATAAAATAATAAAGAGTATACCAGCAACAAATACCGCACTAAACGCTGTTTGATAGCTGATGCCGCCACCGCCGACAACGGTAAAGGTGAAATAGACATTCAGCCCCATGCCTGGTGCAATGGCAATCGGATAATTTGCAAAGAGTGCCATCCAGAGGGTACCGACGACAGCAGCGATGATTGTTGCAGTAAAGACTTGGTCAAAAGGAATACCTGCTTTTGAAAGAATTCCTGGGTTGACGGCAACAATATAGACCATGGTAAAGAATGTCGTCATACCAGCGATGATTTCTTTCTTTATGTTGGTTTGATTTTCTTTTAACTGAAACATAAAATCCTCCATTTACGAACATTATTACAAAACAATTTATATAATATTCGTTTTAAGGGTGGATTGCAACCTTTTTTCAAGGAGGAATGGAAAAAATGAATTGGGAAGCTGAAGTAATACGAAAAAAAGATGACTTGATCAAGGACACACAATCTTTCTTACAAATTGAAAGTGTCCTTGATGAAGAAGGCGGCAAAGAAGGAAAGCCATTTGGTGAAAAAGTTGATGATGCCCTCAAGTATATGCTGAAAAAAGGGGAAGACGAAGGCTTCAAAGTCAAGAATGTCGACGGCTATGCAGGTCATATTGAATATGGGGAAGGCGAAGACATCGTAGGTGTGCTGTGCCATGTGGACGTTGTGCCTGCTGGCGACGGCTGGACAACCCCGCCATTTTCAGCGGATATCAGAGAAAATAAAATCTTTGCACGCGGAGCTATTGATGACAAAGGCCCAACCATGGCAGCGTTCTATGCGCTGAAGATCTTAAAAGATTCTGGTCTGCAGCTGTCGAAAAAACTCAGAATGATCATTGGGACAGATGAAGAAAGTGATTGGCGCTGTGTGGACCATTATTTCAAGCATGAGGCAATGCCGCAAATCGGATTTGCACCAGACGCCGATTTTCCCATTATTCATGCGGAAAAAGGAATTATTGATGCCATCCTGTCATTTACATATCAACAACCATCGAATCAACAGCGCTATACGCTTAAGCAATTTGCATCGGGTATGAGGCTCAATATGGTGCCAGATGAGGCAGCTGCTACTGTGACTGCTGCACAGGCACATGATGCTGAATCATTAAAAACGGCCTTCGAAGCCTATCTTGCTGATCATCAATTATCTGGTGAGGTAAAAAGCACAGCGGATGGACTGCATTTTACATTAAAAGGGGTATCCGTTCATGCCATGGAGCCGGCGCATGGGACAAATGCAGGCATTCATATGGCGAATTTCTTATGCGGACATGAATTAGATGAGCAGGGACTTGCCTTTACTTCCCAAATCAATGCTTTATTTGATCAGGATACAAGAGGGAAAAATCTGGGAATTGCTTGCAAAGATGATATTAGTGGAGATTTGACATTGAATGTTGGGACAATCCGCTATAAACAGAATGAGGAAGCAAAGCTAGGGTTAAATGTCCGCTATCCAGTAACTGTAGACGGCAAGGACGTCAAAAAAGGAATTGAAAGCATCAAAGGGGCGTCCCTTCTAAAATTCGAAGAAAGCCCTCCGCATCACGTCTCAAAAGATCATCCGCTTGTGAAAACCTTGCAGCGGGTATATGAGGAGCAAACGGGAGATCCTGCAACCCTTATTGCCATTGGGGGAGGAACGTATGCGAGATCTTTAGAAGCTGGCGTTGCCTTCGGACCTCTATTTCCTGGCAGACCAGACTGCGCCCATCAAAAGGATGAATATATTGAAATTGATGACTTACTAAGAGCAGCAGCTCTTTATGCACAAGCTATGTATGAATTAGCAAAATAGAAATTGGAAAAGAGAAGAGGGGATTCATAGTGAAAAAAATGTTCTTATGCTCTTCATTCAAAGACAGCTATTCTCTCTTGTCTGACTTTGCAGGTGAATCATTAAAAGGTAAGCGTGTGACTTTCTTTCCAACGGCAAGTGCTGTAGAAGAAGTCACGCACTATGTGGAGGCAGCGAAGGAAGCCTTTCAGAAATTAGGCATGCAGCTTGAGACTGTGCAGGTAGATGAACAATCCGTAGAAGAGATCACACAGATGATCAAACAAAATGATGTGATCTATGTTTCAGGAGGCAATACCTTTTATTTATTGCAGGAGTTAAGAAAACATCGTCTCGATGACGTGTTGAAAGAAGAAATCAACAACGGCAAGCTGTACATCGGAGAGTCTGCGGGGAGTATCATTATGGCGCCGAGCATTGAATATATCTCCATGATGGATGATCAGGAGAAGGCGCCGGAGCTTTCATCATTTCAAGGTTTCAATGAAATAAGCCGCTATCCAGTACCGCATATGCACAATGCCTATTTAGGCGAGGCTGCACAGCTAATCATGGAGAAGCATCAGCAGACGCTTGATTTATGTCCGCTTACTGATGAACAGGCTTTACTCGTCACAGGGGAGCAGGCTGAGGTGAAATCTGTCTAAGCATCTTAACCGTGAAAGAGAAAAAGGAACAGGGATTCATCGCCCTGTTCCTTTTTTAATCTTGAAAAACATCACTTGATAAGTATCGTTCACCCGTATCTGCTGTCATACAGATCACGATTTGATTTGCCGGCAATTGCTTCGCTGTTTCAATGGCTGCATAGCAAGCCGCCCCAGAGGATGGGCCTACTAAAATGCCTTCAAGCATAGCGAGCTCCCGTGTGATGTGGTACGCATCTTCGTCGCTTACTTGCACGATCTCATCATAGACATCCTCGTTTAAGATGTGGGGGATAAATCCTGGGCTTGTGCCAACGAGCTTATGTTTGCCAGGTTCCCCGCCAGATAAGACTGGAGATCCCTTAGGTTCTGCTACACGGATGGTTAAATGAGGGAATGCCTTTTTTAATTCCTCTCCAGTTCCTGTAATAGTACCGCCAGTTCCAGCTGTTGCGACAAAGGCGCCAAGGGGCTGTCCAAGTTGTTTCACAGCTTCCATGATTTCGACCGCTGTTGTTCCTCTATGTGCATCTGGGTTTGCTCTATTGTCAAATTGCATCGGAATAAAGCTGTGAGGAATTTGAGCAGCCAGTTCTTCCGCCTTGCGGATGCAGCCTGGCATTTTTTCTTCTCCTGGGGTTAAGACGACCTGCGCCCCGTATGCCTTCAAAATATTGATTCTTTCCTTTGTCATCGTATCAGGCATGACAAGGATAGCTTTGTAGCCTCTTGCGGCAGCATTCATGGCTAAACCAATCCCTGTATTCCCGCTCGTAGGTTCAATAATGGTTGCTCCTTTTGTGAGTTTCCCTTGTTTTTCTGCCTCAACGATCATATTGTAAGCCGCGCGGTCTTTGACACTTCCGCTAGGATTAAATGATTCCAGCTTTAAGTAAACAGCCGCCGCATTTTCTGGCTGGAGCCGCTGTAATTTGACAAGCGGTGTATCGCCAATCAGCTCAGCTATATTTTGTGCAACTTTCATCAGATGACACCCTTTCTTCTCATTCCGCATTTCTTTAGTTATACTATCATCAATGGGGATTCGTAAAGTTTGTTAAAAAAGGACAGGTGATATTGTGTCAGAAAACCGTCATTATTTTATAGGGATTCACATCCCTGAACAACTTGCGCATCAAATCAAACAAGACATTGATCAAAGGAGCGGACTGCTCTTTCAAAAATGGACAGCACCACATGATTATCATGTAACCCTTGTCTTTTTAGGCGCCATTCCAGAAGAGCGTTTAAAAAAGATCATCCAGCTGCTTGACCTCCTTTCAAATGAAGCATCTGCATTTCCACTAGAGCTGAATGAGGTAGGGCAGTTTGGTGCGAAGGAACGCCCGAGAGTCTTTTTTGCAAAGCCTCATGAAAGTGAGCCGCTCATGCATTTAAGAGAAAAGGTAAAGGAGGCTGTCTTGTCAGCAGGACACCCTGTTGAAAAGAGACCGTTTCATCCGCATATGACGATTGCACGCAAATGGAATGCGGATGACCTTTATGAAGAACAAGCGCCTTTACGCAAAGAGCCATATGTGATGGAGGTTTCGCGTATCACTTTATTTGAAATACGTCCGAAGGAAACCCCTCGTTATCACGCAATCAAACAATTTACATTACATAAATGATTCTAGAAGTTGGAGTGAGCAGCAGATGGCGCAAATTATCAAAATTCAAGATTATATATCACGATATGAACAAGACCCGCATCACTACATCAATCAATTCAATCGGTTGAAAAAACAAAGATGGGACGAGTTGAAAAAGGCTTCAAAAGAGGAGGCGCAGCAACCATTTGACCAAATTCCTCAACAAGCGCCTGAACAGGAGGAAGAAAAGAGAAAGAAATTCTCCTTAAAGAGAAAGCAAAAAGAAGCCGATATGAAAAAGGAACGGGACCTAAGTCTTTTTAACGAGCCGACAGATATAGAGCAAGGGGTTTTCAGAAACGTCCCTACCGATGAAACGAAGCTGATTCACTTTTTTAAGGATCATCTCTTTGAAGTGCAATTAAAATGGGCGAGCTCAACGATTTCACATATTTCAACCGTCTCCCATCATATTCGATATGATGAAAAGCTGCGAATGCTGGCGAGGCAGCTTCCAGATTCTTATTTTGTGATGTACAAGCCGGTGCTGCTCATTCAAAAAGCTGAGATGGAATTATGTCCGATACTCATAACGCCGCTCGAAGTGATCTGTTTATCCTTCTTAGAGGCCGAGCCAGACAGCGTCTATATCGGAACGAAGGAACGTTTTTGGGAAAAACGGGCGACTGGGAAAGCTGTTCAGTCCGTCTTAAATCCTTGTGCAAGCCTTCTGCGTTCTGGCACCGTTGTGTCAAAGATCTTACAGCAAAGTGGTGTAGACCTTCCTGTGAAAAAAATCCTCATCAGCCGAACCTCTTATATTGATTTACCTGAAGTTCCATATGGAATGGAGGTTATCGATAAGAAGAAGGCAGAAGAGTGGTTTGAAAAGCAGCGGAAAAATACGGCGCCGACAAAGCATCAGCAATTTAAGGCGACAAAGGTGTTGCTTGCTTATGGTGAAACAGACAGCAAAAGAAGGCAGGAATGGCTCGATTAAAGGCATGATGGAAGGTCACGAAAAATGAGACCCGAGTGGAGCTAATATATGAATGAATGGTACTTTATCGTTAATCCAGAAGCAGGACATGGAAAAGGACTCCGCACATGGAGGAGCATAGAGAAAGAATTACAAAAGGTGGAGGTCTCTTATCGATCGTTCCTCACCCAGCATGAAGGCCATGCCGAAGTTTTGGCAAGACAAATCAGTGCCATGCAGGATGACAGGCTGAAGCGATTGATTGTTATTGGCGGTGACGGAACGATTCATGAAGTGCTGAATGGCTTAAAGGAAATCGATCATGTGCAGCTTAGTTTTGTCCCTGCTGGTCATTGGAATGATGCTGCGAAGGGTCTCGGTATCCATCGTCATGATGTCCTAAAAGAAGTGAGAAAGCAAAAAAGAATGCTCACCAAAACATTTTCTCTCGGCTCCTTTCAAGATCATGCCGAAAGTCCGCAATCTGTTCTTTTTCTCAATCATATCGGTGTGGGGTTTGATGCACATGTGCTGAGGAAAACGGTGCATTTTAGAGGAAAAAAGTGGCTGAAACGGCTGGGGCTTGGCTTTATCATCTACCCGCTGTCATTTCTCCATTCTCTATGGTCGTTTAAGCCATTTGATCTTGCGTTATTTATTGAAAATGAGAAGAAAGTCTTTCGACAAGTGTGGTTTGTGATCGTATGCAATCACCCGTATTACGGGGGAGGGCTGGAAGCAGCACCGGAAGTGAGTGCAAGGCAGCCAGGTTTTCAAACGATGGTTGTCACAGATTTGAATCCATTCAAAGTCCTCTTGTTTCTAAGTGCAATGGTGTTTCGAAAGCACCTTGGGATGAAGGGGGTTACCCTGTTTCAGCATGAGGAAGCGTACTTAGAAGCAGATGAAAAAATCTTATTTCACGCAGATGGAGAAGTGATCGGTGCAACGCCTGTCTTTGTGAAGGCAAGTGAACGATCCTTAAAATTACGTGCTTAAATAACTTGCGTTATGTCCGCAGTCAAAGAACCATGAAAAAAGGCTTCTTTTTCGTAAGGTTCTTGTCCTGATTTTTTAGTTTTGCTTGACGAGTATAAGAAGGTAACGATAAAATCTATAGGACGGCTATTGTTTAGCATCTCATTCTCAATAGCTGTCCTTTTTGTTTTTATGATCATATAAATAAAAAAAAGAAACAGCCAATTGATCCTCAATCGGCTGAATTTTGTCGACTAAAAAAGCAAGATTTAAAATATTTTAAGAAATGATGGGTTGAAAATTGATATGAACTGGTTGGGACAAATATTAGGTAGCGAATGGCACATCTCTCCGGCTGGAGGCGCTACGGGAGATGCGTACTTCGCAACACACAATGACCAAAAGCTATTTTTAAAACGCAATACGTCACCGTTTCTTGCGGTTTTGTCAGCTGAAGGCATTGTGCCGAAGCTTGTCTGGACAAAACGGATGGAAAATGGAGATGTAATTACTGCACAGCACTGGCTGAGCGGTAGAGAGCTGAAGCCAAAGGACATGAATGATCGTCCTGTAGCAGAGCAGCTAAGAAAAATTCATACATCAAAAGAATTGCTCGATATGCTGAAACGATTAGAGAAGCACTCTCTAGATCCAGAATCCATTCTGATGCATCTAAAACAGTCCATTTTAAACGAGCAAATTGTTTCACAAGACATCACGCTTGCCATTCAGTATTTAGAGAAGCATGTGGAGGCTGTCCATTTTGAGGACAAGGTCGTCTGTCATTGTGATCTCAATCATAATAATTGGCTGCTGACAGATGAAAACCAGCTCTATTTGATCGATTGGGATGGGGCGATGATTGCAGACCCAGCGATTGATCTTGGACCGCTTTTATACCATTATGTTGAGGAAGAGAACTGGGAAAGCTGGCTCTCTATGTACGGCGCCCCGCTGACGGATAATTTGCGAAAGCGCATGGCGTGGTACGTGCTCGCTGAAACCGTATCGTTTGTCGTTTGGCATAAACGAAAAGGGAATGAAAAGGCCCAAAAAGAAGTGCAAGCGGAGCTAAATGCACTCTTAAAAAGGTTAAACATCCATTAAGACAGTGGAATGTTTTCGACCCACTCAGACAGATGTGATTGATGCTCCTCGATATGTGCATCAATTGAACTGACAGAGGTGCCCTTTTGGCTGTAATCATAAATATCTGTTAACAGCTGACGAATGTCGGGATCCAGATCTTCTTTTGCCAGCATTAATTGAATTACGCGTCCCACCTGTTCATATTCTGCAACAGTCCCGCAGCAATCCAGCTGGTGATCGGTTAAAATATCTTTGATTAATTGAAGCTGATGTTGACGGTTTAAACCCATACAAATGCTCCTTTCCTGCGTGTCATTTATGAGGTTAAACTGTGCAATCAGCGCCCAATTTATACATGCGGCAGACCAGCTCAAGCGAAGGGCTGGTCTTTTTATATGGACATAGAAGATGCTGTCTTGCGGGTCTTTATGTTTCATGGTATCTTGATAAAATGTAAAGAAAATAGAGGTGTATCAAATTGAGAATGCGACATAAACCATGGGCTGATGATTACTTAGCTGAGAATGCTCATATTGCTTTAGCAAGTCCCGAGCAATATAAAGGGAAATGGCATGAGCTGTTTGGAAATGATCATCCAATCCATATCGAAGTTGGGACAGGAAAAGGGAGCTTTATTGCTGGAATGGGCAAGCTTCATCCTGATATCAACTATATTGGCATTGAATTATTTAAAAGTGTCATTGTGACGGCAGTAGATAAAATCAAAGAGACAGATGTTGAAAATGTAAAGCTTTTGAACATTAATGCTGAGACGCTGACAGATGTGTTTGCGGAAAATGAGATTGACCGGGTGTATTTGAATTTCTCTGATCCGTGGCCAAAAGCAAGACACGAAAAGCGCAGATTGACGTTTAAAACCTTTTTAGAGCGATATGAACATATTCTTCGTCCAGGCGGTGAATTACATTTCAAAACTGATAACCGCGGGTTATTTGAATATTCCTTAAAAAGTTTTTCTGCCTATGGCCTTCTTTTAACGTATGTCAGCCTAGATTTACATGAGGACGGCTTAGAAGGAAACGTGATGACTGAATATGAAGAGAAATTCTCATCTATGGGACAACCCATCTATCGATCAGAAGTCAAATTCCCAGAATAACAAGTGACACCAAGCTGGCTGCAAAAAAAATTGCAGTCAGCTTTTTTTATGAAAAGATTGGTGCATGCGATTTTTGGCTGTATTTGCTACGATAGAAAAAGGAGGGATGACAGCAATGGAGACAATGAAAATAGGTGAAATGGAACTGTTTTGGTTAAACGGGGGAGATACGCACATGGACGGCGGTGCGATGTTCGGTGTCGTGCCAAAGCCTTTATGGTCAAAAAAATACCCGGTTAATGAACGCAATCAAATTGAATTACGATGTGATCCAATTCTCATTCGGTGGAAGGGACTGCATCTGTTAGTGGATTCCGGTATCGGGTCAGGGAAGCTGACAGATAAACAAAAACGCAATTACGGCGTGACAGAGGAAACCAAATTGGAAGAATCTCTAGCGGCCCTTGGTCTGCGCCCATCAGATATAGATTACGTATTAATGACACACCTGCACTTTGATCATGCCAGCGGATTAACAAAACGTGAAGGCGATAAGTTCGTGTCTGTTTTTCAGCAGGCAAAAATCATCACATCGAAAATCGAATGGGATGAAATGAGAGCGCCGAACATTCGCTCAAGAAATACATATTGGAAAGAAAACTGGGAGCCTGTGGCAGATCAAGTGGTCACATTTGAAGAAAGTATTGAAGTGATAGAAGGCATCGAGCTCCACCATACAGGCGGCCATAGCAATGGTCATAGTATTTTAACGCTCACAAGTGAGGGCGAAACAGCGATTCATTTAGCTGATATCATGCCTACACACGCTCATAAAAATCCACTCTGGGTTTTGGCATATGATGATTACCCAATGACGTCGATTCCAGCCAAGCAAAAGTGGCAGGCATTTGCAGAAGAAAAAAATGCGTGGTATTTGTTTTATCATGATGCCATTTATCGTGCTGTAAAATGGGACGAAGACGGGCAGATTACACACGAAATCAAAAGAGAAACAGGAAGATAAAAGATCATCTGTATGTTTTTTTCGCCTTTCACACAAAATAACGACAAAATGAACTTGTGAAAGGAAGAGTGCAGGTGAACCAATTTTATCGTGTACATGGTGATGTGATCGAAACACCATTAAGAGGGATGGAAGTCATGTCAGTCCCTTATTTAAACAAAGGGGTTGCATTTACAAAGGAAGAGCGGAAGGAGCTCGGGTTAAAGGGATTTCTTCCGCCTAAGGTTTTAACTTTAGAGGATCAAGCAAAGCGTGCATATGAGCAGTTCAAGGCACAGCCGGATGAGCTAGGGAAAAATGTGTATTTAACATCACTTCATGATAGAAACGAAGTGCTTTTTTACAAATTACTTAATGAGCACTTGGCGGAAATGCTTCCGATTGTCTACACGCCGACTGTAGGAACGGCTATTCAGCGTTATAGCCATGAGTATCGAAAGCCGAGAGGGCTTTATTTATCGATTGATGATCTAGAAGGCATGGAAGAAATTTTTGCTTCTTATGGTGTTGATGAATCAATTGATTTAATCGTTGCAACTGATGCAGAAGGCATTTTAGGCATCGGAGACTGGGGCGTTGGCGGGATTGCCATTTCAGTCGGGAAACTTGCTGTTTATACAGCTGCAGCAGGCATTGATCCTAGCCGCGTGCTGGCGGTAGTGCTTGATGCCGGGACGAACCAGGAAAGTCTCTTAAATGATCCGCTTTATGTTGGAAATCAGCACTCCCGCGTTCGAGGAGAGCGCTATGATCAGTTCATTGATCAATATGTCGAGCTTGCCCGTGCTACTTTCCCAAATGCACTTCTTCACTGGGAAGATTTTGGTACAAAGAATGCCCGTGCGATATTGGAAAAATATAAGGACCGCATTTGTACATTTAACGATGACATTCAAGGAACTGGCGCCGTTTCACTTGCTGCAGTTATGGCATGTGCAAAAGCTTCGAAGGTCCCGCTGAAAGATCACCGTATCGTCATTTTTGGAGCGGGTACGGCAGGTATTGGCATAGCCGAGCAAATCCGTGATGCGATCGTCAGAGACGGAGTCAAAGAAGAGGAGTCCTATGATCATTTCTGGTGTATTGATAAAACGGGGCTGCTCACAGATGATTCACCTGACATTCAGCCATTTCAAAAGCCGTATGCAAGACGTTCTGACGAAGTAAAGGATTATGCCCGTAATGGTCCAAAGCATTCGATTGATCTATTAGAGGTCGTCAAACAGGCGAAACCTACAATCTTAATTGGCACCTCGACGGTCGGAGGAGCATTTACAGAGGAAATTGTAAAAGAAATGGCGTCACACGTGGAGCGCCCTGCGATTTTACCGATGTCGAATCCGACACCTCTTTCAGAAGCAAAGCCGCAAGATCTGATTGAATGGACTGAAGGACGCGCACTTGTGACAACGGGAAGCCCATTTGATCCTGTTGAATATGGAGGCGTCACATATGAAATTGGACAAGCGAATAATGCCCTTGTCTTCCCAGGTCTTGGTCTAGGCACGATTGTGTCAAAAGCCAGGTTGATGACAGACAGTATGTTTGTTGCGAGTGCTGAAGCCATTGCAAGCATGGTCAATGTGGGGAAGCCGGGTGCAGCGATGCTGCCAAGTGTCGATCAGCTTCGAACCGTTTCAGCAACAGTGGCCGTCCGTGTGGCGCAGGCAGCAATTGATGAAGGAATAGCAGAAGAAACGCCTGATGATCTTATTCAGGCTGTGCAGGACGCGATGTGGCATCCTGTGTACAAAAAAATCAAAGCCATATAAAAAAAGCTTCGCAAGGACATGTCTTTGCGAAGCTTTCTTGATCAAGCAACAGAATCAATTACATCAACGATCATGCCTGTTTTGGCATCAATCATCACTTCATACTGTTCAAGCTCGCCAAAGGCAGAGCGGGTAATGCCAGATTTGTACACATCAATCGTTTCACCATTTACGGTATACGGTTCTGGTACAGTATAAATCCAAGAGCCATCAATCGGGCCGCGCTGTTTAAAAGCAGATTTCACAATTTTTAATGCTTTTTCAGACGAGATATACGTAGGGAAAAATACTTTCTTTGCAACAATTGCAGCGGCTACGCCAATACTCGCACCAATCAAAACATGTTTTAACTTCAACGTGCTGCACCTCCGTATTGCTGTTTTTTCCATTATACAAAACTTGTCCATTGATGTTAAGGAATCCGAATACTTGAAAGCATATTCAAAATTTTTAGAGAGATACTTGGAAAACCGAAAGAATTCTTATAGTATAAAGTGAGTGTTATTTTTATAGGAATATATATGGTCATTACATAGAAACGAGGTAAACTGTAGAATGAACGAAGAAACATTGTCGCTTTTCCGAAATTTAACAGAATTACAGGGAACTCCAGGAAATGAGCACCATGTGCGTGCTTTTATGAAAAAAGAACTTGAGAAATATTCTGATGAACTCATTCAAGACCGTCTTGGCGGAGTGTTTGGCGTACGCAAAGGGCCGGAAAACGCACCGAAAATTATGGTAGCAGGTCATATGGATGAAGTCGGATTCATGGTCTCATCGATTACGAAAAACGGAATGATTCGTTTTCAAACACTTGGCGGCTGGTGGAGTCAAGTCATGCTGGCGCAGCGTGTGGACGTTCATACCGATCAGGGTCCAATTCCTGGTGTCGTCTCGAGTACACCTCCTCACCTCCTCACACCAGAACAAAAAAGCAAACCTGTGAAACCGTCAGATATGCTTATTGATATTGGTGCAGACAGTGAAGAAGAGGCAAAAGAGCTTGGCGTTCGCCCAGGGCAGCAAATCGTTCCTGCAACGGTATTTACCCCAATGGCGAATCCAAAAAAGATTTTGGCAAAGGCTTGGGATAACCGTTATGGCTGCGGCCTTGCAATTGAATTATTAAAAGAATTAAAAGATGAATCACTTTCATGCCAGTTGTATTCAGGAGCAACTGTTCAAGAGGAAGTAGGGCTTAGAGGAGCTGAGGTAGCTGCAAACATGATTCAGCCAGATCTTTTCTTCGCTTTAGATGCAAGTCCTGCAAACGATGTGACAGGTGATAAAACACAGTTCGGCCAGCTTGGAAAAGGTACACTTCTGCGTATTTTTGACCGCACAATGATTACGCACCGCGGAATGAGAGACTTTGTACTCGATACTGCTGAGACAAACAACATTCCATATCAATATTTCGTATCACCGGGTGGTACGGACGCTGGACGTGTTCATATTTCAAACCAAGGTGTGCCTTCTGCTGTCATTGGGGTATGCGCACGCTACATTCATACAAGTCATTCTGTGTTACATGTGGACGATTACGCAGCGGCAAAAGAGTTAATTGTCCGCCTAGTGAAAAATTGTGATCAAAGTACAGTGGATTCTATTTATCAACAAGTATAAATAGAAGAGAAAAAGGCTGCTTCTTCAATGAGAGCAGCTTCAGCGTGTAGACAAACCCTCGCATTCTTTGTCAGTCCTGCGTGCCGGTGCTCACGAATGTCAAATTCGCTCCGCTCCGGTACTCGTCCTTCCTAGGGCTGCAAAGGTTTTCTATCACGCTGAAAAGAAGACAAAGGGCTAAAATAAAGATCATTTTAGCCCTTTGTCAACAATCTGAGGCTGCTTTTTCAATGAGAGCAGCCTTTTTTCTTATTGCTGTTCAAACACGTAAGATAACGCCTTGATCGCTTGGTTTACAGTTTCCACAGTGATATTTGCTTTGTTTGAGAGTTCTTTTAACGGATGGTGCAGTTCTTTTGGACGGATTAAAATCAGAGGTTTCCCTTTTGCAATTGCAGCAGACGCATCCATGGCTGTGTTCCACTGTTTATATTTCTCACCAAAGCGCGCAATGACGACATCTGCTTTGTTTAATAAAATTTCAGTACGAAAATTGTTCAAATCAGAAGCTGCATCATCTTTGAAAATGGCATTCGGCTGCTCACCTAAAATATCCTCACCGATGTTATCTGAGCGGTCATGATTTTCCATTGGACCGACAAATGTCACCGGCAGCTTCAAAGATTGGCTTTTTTCCTTGATTTCATCACGCCACTGGCTATGAATTTCTCCAGCTAAATAAACAGTTAATTGCATAACGAACTCCTCCTTTTGTACAAACTTAGTAAAGGTTTGTCCTGTTTCTTTTCATGTTACACAAGAAGTGCTTGATAAAGCAAAAAAAATATGATTATGATATTCATGGTAGAGACAATTTTTCATCGTAAGAATACTACATATAATGGGAAGGACAGGCCTCTTCGTCTTTCCTATGAGAAAGCAGGAAGACGACGTTGATGACTTATTTGAAAAGAAAGGGGATCTCCCTTTCGCCAAAGGTGTATTTCATTGATGCACTTTCTTATATGGCTTTAGGTCTATTTGCTACATTAGTGGTAGGTCTGATTTTAAAAACAGCAGGAGGTCTGTTATCACTTTCTCTCATTGTGAAAATGGGTACGCTTGCTATGGGTCTGATGGGACCGGCAATTGGCGTAGCAGTTGCTTATCGCTTAAATGCTTCTCCATTAATCATTTTTGCAAGTGTTGTCTCAGGTGCCGCTGGAGCAGAGCTTGGGGGACCAGCCGGAAGCTTCGTGGCTGCTCTAATTGGGGTGGAACTCGGCAAACTGGTCAGTGGTGAGACAAGAATTGATATTATTTTAACGCCGCTTGTCACCATTATTACTGGCTTTTTCACTGCTGCTTTCATCGGTCCTGGCATTCAGGCGATGATGACAGGGCTTGGCAGACTTATCATGTGGGGGACAGACCAAAGTCCGCTCATCATGGGCATGCTGGTAGCGACCATTGTTGGACTTGCTCTCAGTTCTCCGATTTCAAGTGCTGCACTTGCGCTCATGCTTGACTTAAGCGGAACAGCTGCTGGTGCTGCAACGATTGGCTGCTGTGCCCAAATGGTTGGCTTTGCTGCTGCAGGTTTTAGAGAAAATCGCTTTGGCGGGCTTGCGGCTGTCGGCATTGGGACGTCAAAGTTGCAGCTTTCGAACATTGTGAAAAACCCCCTCATCCTGATTCCGCCGACGATTGCTGGTCTGATTCTCGCGCCAATTGGTATTATTGGCTTTGGGATGGTCAATAATGCGGCAGGAGCGGGAATGGGAACGAGCGGGCTTGTTGGACAGCTCATGACCCTCACTGTCATGGGGTTTCATCCATCTGTATTTCTGGCGATAGCTCTCTTGCATATCGTTGGCCCGGCAGTGATTAGTTTGGTAGTATCAGAATGGATGAGAAAGAAAGGCTATATACAATTCGGAGATTTAACCATACAAACTGGAGGAATGAAACATGAAAAAAATTGAATCTAACGAAGAATTACAAAAAGTGATTCAAGAAGACTTAACGGTATTGCTATTTTCAGCTGACTGGTGCCCGGACTGCACATTTATTGAGCCATTCTTGCCAGAGCTTGAAGCAAACTACCCAGAATTTGAGTACTTCTATGTCGATAGAGACAAGTTCATTGACACTTGTGCAGAGTGGGAAATTTACGGCATTCCAAGCTTTTTAGTCTTTAAAAACGGACAAGAGATTAACCGCTTTGTTAGCAAAGATCGTAAGACAAAGGAAGAGATAGAAGCATTTTTAACAGATTCTCTTTCTAAATAACGAAAGGAGAGTCTAAAACGATGGCAAAAATGACATCAAGACAGCTTGCGAATGAACTCAAAAGCCGTCTGACGAACGACAGCTGGTCACACCAGTTTGATCGGGAAAAAGATACGCTTCGTATTGAAGATAAACAAACAGGCAAAGGCATCACACTAGAGCTCCCGCCAATTATTGCAAAGTGGGAAGTAAAGCCTGATGAAACAATTGATGAGATTGTTTATTATGTGAAAGAAGCGCTGAGTGCCATGAAAGGCGAAGCGCAGCACATTTCAGGAAAAGAAAAGCATATCTATCCGGTCATTCGTTCCACTTCCTTTCCTGAGGCATCAAGTGATGGAATTCCGCTCGTATTTGATGAGCATACAGCTGAAACGAGAATCTACTATGCACTTGACCTTGGAAGCACCTACCGATTAATTGATGAAAAGATGCTTCAAAAGGAAAACTGGACAAAAGAGCGAATCAGAGAAACTGCAAGCTTCAACGTTCGTTCGCTAGAAACTGTAGTGAAAATGGATGAAGTGGCAGGCAACCTGTTTTATTTCTTCCGTGCAAATGACGGATATGACGCCAGCAGACTTTTAAATGAGTCGTTATTACAAGAATACGCCCAAAAAATAGAAGGACAAATGGCGATTTCTGTTCCTCATCAAGATGTATTCATCATTGCAGATGTTCGCAATGATTCAGGCTATGATATTTTAGGACAGATGTCGATGAGCTTCTTCGCCAGCGGTACGGTTCCGATTACCGCATTGTCATTTTTGTATGATGAGGGTAAGCTTGAACCGATCTTTATACTTGCAAAAAGCAGACCAAAACAGCAGTAGAAGGGAATTTTGAAGAATGAATGTTTTTTATAATGCAGAAGGTGTAGGCGACACACTCCTTATCTCATTGAAAGATGTGACGAGAGAAGAAGTAGGACATGAGACGTTTGGAGATGTTGTACGAATCTTCAATCAAGAAACAAAAGAAACAACAGGCTTTAATATCTTCAATGCATCTACTTACATGAAAATTGAAGAAAACGGATCTGTCCCGCTTTCTGAAACCATTGTTCAAGATATCAATGAAATTTTAAACCGCAACGGTGTCAGTGAAACGTTGACTGTGGATCTATCACCAAAATTTGTTGTCGGCTATGTAAAGGAAAAAGAAAAGCATCCGAATGCAGATAAATTAAACATTTGCCAAGTTGATGTGGGCGATGAAACCTTACAAATCGTGTGCGGTGCACCAAACGTTGACCAAGGCCAATATGTCGTGGTGGCGAAGGTCGGCGCAGTGATGCCAAGCGGTATGGTCATCAAAGATGCTGAGCTAAGAGGGGTTCCATCAAGCGGCATGATTTGTTCAGCAAAAGAGTTAGATCTTCCAGACGCACCTGCTGAAAAAGGGATACTTGTTTTAGATGGTAGCCATCAAGCTGGCGAACCCTTTAAAGCATAACCTCCCATAAACGGGCACATAGGAGCGAAGAATGTGTTATACCAAAAGTCACTAAGTACGTACTTAGTGACTTTTTTTCATCTACAGACAGCATGAACAGCATAAACCGGCACTTTTCTCGCTTTTCTGCATGAAAAAGCAATGGTATACTAAAAATCGCCCAAGAAAACGTAAGGGGAGTTAAAGTGAGTGATAAATGATGAGTTGGTTAGATAAATTTTTTAGTGTATTTTTAGGAGAAGAAAAGAAAGAAGAAAAAGCTGTAAGACCTGAAGAAGATCTAGCTGCACCAAAGCAGCCAGCTTTTGAACAGCATAAAGAATATAAAAAAATCGAAGATACGAAAGTGTATTATGAATATCCAAAAGGCAACTTTCGGTTTCCGCTCGTTCCAGATGAACCTCTGCGTGACGGAGTGAAGCCGGAGAGAAAACACGCCAAACCAAGACAGTCAAAGACCAGACAGACAACCTATCAGCCTAAACAAACGCTTCAGCCTGATATGAATAAAAAGCCATTCAAGCCAGAGCAAATTCCATCACCGATTTATGGCTACCATCAGGATATGCGTCCAAAAAAGGCAGAAGCAAAAGAAGAAGCAGGATCAGTTCAAAGGAAAGCAGCAGAAGAAACGGCGCAGCGTGTCACACTGTTATCAGAAGAGGCAGAGCGTGAACGGAATGTCAGGCAGCAAATGAACATTCCATCTATTCAGAAAGAAAAACGTATTGAGGAAATGGTTTCAGCATCAGCAAAAGAGAGAGCGGATAAGGAGCCAGAAGTAATCCCGCATACATTGCAAGAGGAACTCGCTTATCAAGATCATGTTCAATCGACGATGGAACGTTTAACAGACGAGCCTTTCCAGTTAGAAGAAAACGAGCCAGAAGATCATCATGAAGCTGATTTACATAAGCAGCAAGCCGAAGTCTATCAGGAGCAACCGGTACAGTCCGAGCCGGAACAGGCTGCCACCAGCGATGAAGAAGAAATAAAAGACGAGCAGTTTGAAGATCATACTGAGGAAATAGACATGTTGACCTTCGAAACACCGGAACCTTCGCAGCCAGCGATTGAAATGGAAGCAGACATTCTAGCAGAAGAAGAAGCGGCGTTAACAGAAAATATGTCAGCAGAACCAGTGGAAGAAGTAGAAGCTGATCCAATAAAAGACAAACAAGAAGAAGCGCCCGCGGCAATATATGAAGAAGCTGAGCCAGTCCAACATGACCTGCAGGAAGATCAGCTGGTTCAAGAAGCTGAAATTGAAGAAGAACAAGTGATGCCAGTAGAACAAGTAACAGAGGAACAAACTGCATCTGAACCGGTAGAAACGGTCATAGAACAGACAGAGCAGCAAGAACAAACGCACGAAGAAAAGAAAGAAGAACCAAAACAGACATCTCCGCAGCCACCACGCACAAGCGGTCAAACCTCTACGGTTCCGTTTAATGTCATGATGTTAAAAAGCGATCAGCGCGTGCAAGGGCAAAAGAAAGCAGCCGACACACAAGGGTATGTTTTTCCAAGTCTCGCCCTATTAGATGTACCGCCAGCTCAAAAAGAAGAGGACGGGACATGGGTGAAAGAGCGGGCAGAGCTGCTTAATGCGACGCTTAAAAATTTCAATGTAAGAGCAAGTGTTGTTCATGTCACACAGGGCCCTTCTGTGACAAGGTTTGAAGTACATCCAGAACCAGGTGTCAAAGTGAACAAAATCACGAACCTGTCAGATGATATTAAACTTAGTTTGTCCGCAAAGGATATTCGAATTGAAGCACCGATTCCAGGGAAGAACACGATCGGGATCGAAGTGCCAAACCTGCACAGTAAAATGGTGTTCTTAAGAGAAATGATCAGAAGCAGTGCTTTTAGAGATAATCCATCTCCTTTAACAGCAGCACTTGGATTAGATATCTCAGGCCAGCCTGTCGTGGTTGATCTGCAAAAAATGCCGCACGGCTTAATTGCTGGAGCAACTGGTTCAGGAAAAAGTGTCTGCATTAATACGATTTTAGTGAGCTTAATGTTTAAAGCATCACCAGATGAAGTGAAAATGCTCTTAATTGACCCTAAAATGGTTGAATTAGCGCCGTATAACCACATTCCGCACCTTGTGAGTCCTGTCATTACCGATGCCAAGACAGCAACAGCTGCTCTGAAATGGGTAGTGGATGAAATGGAAAGACGCTATGAACTATTTGCACACTCTGGCGTGAGAGAAATTAAACGATTCAATGAGCTTGTAAAAGAAAAACAAATGGGTGAAAAACTGCCTTATCTCGTCGTGGTGATCGATGAGCTGGCTGATTTAATGATGGTCGCCCCAAATGAAGTCGAAGAAAGCATCTGCCGAATTGCTCAAAAAGCAAGAGCATGTGGCATTCACTTATTGATTGCGACACAAAGACCTTCTGTTGATGTCATCACAGGTCTCATTAAAGCCAATATCCCAACAAGAATTGCGTTTTCTGTTTCAAGTCAGGTTGATTCAAGAACGATCATTGACATGGCCGGTGCTGAAAAGCTTCTTGGAAAAGGAGACATGCTCTTCTTAGAAAATGGCTCCGGCAAGCCGACAAGGCTGCAAGGGAACTTTGTATCAGACCGTGAGATTGATCAAGTGGTGGCACATGTGAGAAAGCAGCGCAAGCCAGTGTTCCTCTTTGAACAGGAGGAACTAATGCTTCAAGGCTCTGCGATTACAGACGAAGATGAATTGTTTATGGATGCCTGTCGTTTTGCCATCGAGCAGAATAGCGCTAGTACATCAAGTTTGCAGCGAAGATTTAGAATTGGCTACAATCGTGCAGCTAGACTGATTGACATGATGGAGCGTGAGGGCATGATTTCTGGTGCAAAAGGCAGTAAGCCAAGAGAAGTGCTCATGACGCTGAGTGACTTAGAACAGTTGATCTAAACAAACCACTTCATTTTTTTTATAAACATGGTATGATAGCACATAGGTGCAATTTTGTAATTGGACGCTTTTCGCATGTCTGCCAGAACGCTTTTTTATGTAAAATAAGCGGAAACAGGTGTTAGAAATGGGAAAGTTGTCGGATACTAATCATAGTTAATATTGATTAGAATAGGAAGATCGGAAAAAATCTTTATTTGGAGCTGCGATCTGTGATCAGCTAGAGGCAAAAATCACAAGTTGCAAATTGAAATGAGCGTCATATACTGTAAGTCAGATAGACGTTTGTTGGAGGTACAATTATGACTGTTTATCATTTTGTTGGAATAAAAGGGACAGGTATGAGTCCACTGGCCCAAATTCTTCATGATACTGGGTATACTGTCCAAGGATCGGATATCGAAAAACATATCTTTACACAAAAAGCATTAGAAGAACGAAATATTAAAATTCTACCATTTGACCCAGATAATATTCAGCCAGGGATGACGGTCATCGCAGGAAATGCATTCCCTGATACACACCCTGAGATTGAACGTGCCCTTTCTGAAGGGATTCCTGTCATTCGTTACCATAAATTCCTTGGAGAATACATGGATTCATTCACAAACGTTGCGATTACTGGTGCTCATGGCAAAACATCGACAACAGGACTGCTTGCTCACGTCATGCAGGCAGCAAAACCTACTTCGTACTTAATCGGTGATGGATCTGGAATGGGGAAAGAAAACAGCGAGTATTTTGTCTTTGAAGCATGCGAATACCGCAGACACTTCCTCAGCTATCATCCAGATTATGCGATCATGACCAATATTGATTTTGATCACCCTGATTATTTCTCAGATATTGATGACGTGTTTGATGCGTTTCAAAACATGGCGCTTCAAGTGAAAAAAGCGATTATTGCTTGCGGTGATGATGAGCACTTGCCAAAGATTCAAGCGAAGGTACCTGTTGTGTACTACGGTTTCAACGAAGAAAATGATTTCCAAGCTCGCAATGTTGTGAAAAATACGGAAGGCACTACATTTGATGTATTTGTACGCAATACGTTTTATGATACCTTCTACATTCCTGCCTACGGAAATCATAATGTCCTCAACTCGTTAGCTGTTATCGCATTATGTCACTATGAATCCATTGATGTAGAGCTTATCAAAGGCGCATTAAAGACATTTGGCGGTGTGAAACGACGCTTTAATGAAAAAGTGGTCGGTGAGCAGGTCTTAATTGATGATTATGCACATCATCCAACTGAAATTGAAGTCACAATTGAAGCAGCTCGCCAAAAATATCCGGACCGTGATATTGTGGCTGTCTTCCAGCCGCATACCTTCACACGTACACAGCAATTCTTAAGTGAATTTGCTGATAGTCTAAAGAAAGCCGACTATGTCTACCTTTGTGATATTTTCGGTTCAGCCCGCGAAAACATTGGGAAGCTGAGCATTGAAGATTTAAGAGAAAAAATCCCGCAGGCCCAATTGATTGAGGAAGAAGATACATCTGTGCTGAAAGCGCACGAAGATGCGATTCTGATCTTTATGGGAGCAGGAGACATTCAAAAATATTTGCGCGCTTATGAAAAAGTCGCTGTATAAATGCTTAAAAAAGTGCCGTTTCACGCGGCACTTTTTTTATTTTGAATAAAATGTGACAAAAGAGCTAAATGTGTCAACATGTGCCGCTTTTTTTCGTTCGCTGTGGACAGGAATTAGCGAATAAGTGTAGAATTATTATTCAATCGGTCATTCTAGGCGATGTTTGAATGATACAACGAGAGGGTAATGAATTGAATATGCCCGCAGCAAAGGAGGTATCAGATGATTATTATTCTATATCTAAGCGTTGCACTGATCGCAATTGCTTTCCTCATTCTTGTCATCTATTTGTCCAAAACATTAAAATCCTTACAGCTGACATTAAAGAATGTTGCATCAACTTTAGAAGGTCTTGAAGGTCAGATGCAAGGCATCACCACAGAGACAGCACAGTTGCTACATAAGACGAATCAGCTTGCTGAAGATATTCAAGACAAATCGGCAAAACTTAACACAGTTGTGGATGCGGTGCAGGGAATTGGTGGCTCGATCAACCAATTTAATACAAGCATAAAGCAGGCAGCTGGTGCGGTTTCTTCATCCGTTGAAAGAAATCAAGAAAAAGTGACGGATGTGGTTAGCTGGAGTAACGCAGCACTTGAAATTTATAAAAAATGGAAACAGCGTAAACACCAAAAATAAACCATATTCGCATAGGAGGAATAATCATGAGCAAAGACGGAATCAATAGCAAAGACTTTTTGATCGGAACACTTATTGGTGGAATTGTTGGTGCAACAACAGCATTATTTTTAGCACCGAAGTCAGGGAAAGAGCTTCGCGATGATTTGAACACCCAAGCGAATGTTTTAAAAGAAAAAACAGATCGACTCGCAACAGATGCAAAAGAAAGAGGCACTGAATATGTGACGATTGCGAAAGATAAAACGTCTGAATTGTCTCAGCTTGTAGCAGAGCAGTCAAATCAGATTTTAGACAAAGTGAAAGACATAAAAGACCGTGCAGCTGGTAAAGCTAATCATGTGAAAAGTGAAGCAGAAGATGCGGCAGCTGATTTAGCAAGCGAAGCATCAGATGTAGCTGATGAAGCAAAAGTACGAGCACAAGAAGCAAAATCAGAAATTGAAGACGGCATCAAAGATATCAAAGAAAAAGTAGAACAATCTACTAAAGGCTAACCCTCACAGCTCGAAGTGAAGAAGGAGAACATCATGTCAAAACAACTCATTGAAACAGAAGAACAGTTTGATCAACTAACGAATCAAGATGGGACGTTTGTCTTTTTTAAACACAGTTTGACATGTCCGATCAGCCAAGCGGCTTTTCATGAGTTTGAAGCATTTGCGTCTGCACACGAAGACGTGCCAACGTATTTCTTGCAAATTCAAAATACGAGAGAGCTTTCATCCTACGTGGCTGAAAAATCGGGTGTAAAGCACGAAAGTCCTCAAGCACTCGTCTTTAGTGGTGGAAAAGTGAAGTGGCATGCATCCCACTCAAGCATTACAAAAGAAGCGCTTGAACATAATCTGTAAAAGAAAGAAACGTCAGCAGCGGCTGACGTTTTTTTTATAAAAAAAGGTTTACTTGAACGAAAAGTATGCTATAATCTTACATACAATACTTTACCGCTTAAAAGCGTTTGGGTAATAAAGAAAATTTTCGTGACAATTCCGAAATCTTTGTTTATAATAAACCCTATCATGCAAGAATGAAAAAATAAAAAGCGAGAACAGGCAGAGGAAAGGATGACAAAAATGAGCAACAATGAACTAGAAAAATTGAGGCAGCAAGCAGATGAACTAAATCTTCAAATCTTAAAACTGATCAATGAAAGAGGAAACATTGTAAAAGAAATTGGAAAAGCGAAAGAAGCGCAAGGTGTCAACCGTTATGATCCTGTCAGAGAGCGCACAATGCTGAACCAAATTCTTGAAGAAAATGATGGACCATTTGAAAACTCAACCATTCAGCATATTTTCAAAGAGATTTTCAAAGCAGGTCTAGAGCTTCAAGAAGATGACCATAGCAAAGCACTTCTTGTTTCTCGTAAGAAAAAACCAGAAAACACAATCGTGAACATCAATGGGGAAGCGATCGGTGATGGAAAGCAGCGCTTCATCGTTGGACCATGTGCTGTTGAAAGCTACGAGCAAGTTGCAGAAGTAGCTGCAGCAGCGAAACAACAAGGGTTAAAACTACTACGCGGAGGCGCATTTAAACCTCGTACAAGTCCATACGATTTCCAAGGACTTGGTGTAGATGGTCTTAAGATTCTAAAGCGTGTAGCGGATGAATACGGTCTTGCTGTCATTAGTGAAATTGTTAATCCTGCTCATATTGAAGAAGCGATTGAGCATATTGATGTCATCCAAATTGGGGCACGTAACATGCAAAACTTCGAATTGTTAAAAGAAGCCGGTTCTGTGAAGAAACCAGTTCTTCTAAAACGCGGCCTTGCAGCGACCATTTCAGAATTCATCAATGCAGCTGAATACATCATCGCCCAAGGAAATGATCAAATCATCCTTTGCGAGCGCGGTATCCGCACATACGAAACAGCAACAAGAAATACACTAGATATCTCGGCAGTGCCAATCTTGAAACAAGAGACACATTTACCAGTCTTCGTTGATGTGACGCATTCAACTGGACGTAGAGATCTTCTCCTTCCAACAGCAAAAGCAGCTCTTGCGATTGGAGCAGACGGTGTTATGGCAGAAGTACATCCAGATCCATCTGTTGCTCTATCTGATTCAGCGCAGCAAATGGACATTCCACAATTCGAAAAATGGTTAGATGCGTTAAGACCACTTGTTAACATTCACGCATAATCATAGATAGAAATAGCCGCCGGAAACTGCCCGGCGGTTTTTTTATGGAATAAATACGATGAAGTTTGGGAATGAAAGGAAGAAAGCACATTGCAAGTTCAAAAAGAGCTTGTTCACAATGTTTTCATTTTTAAAAATCGATAGAATCTGTTAAGATCATTGTCATAGCTGGCGTTCTCGATGGTTTTTTATGAAATATGATTCAAATTACAGGTAACAAGCTGTTTAAAGTTTGTTTAATTTAGTTATAAAAAGAAAGGGAACGTTTTCATATGACAAAAAAACGTGTATAATTTCATAAAAGAATGTCATTTTGATGTAGATTGAAAAATTATGTGTCTCTTTTCATCGTTTTAATGACAAATAGGATATTATTTTCCTCGTATCTGACATGTCTCTATCCAATTGGTGAATGCTATAGATATGAAGTGTATTTGAAGGAGTGATTTATGTGAATAATGTTACAATATATGATGTAGCAAGAGAAGCAAATGTAAGTATGGCAACGGTATCACGCGTAGTAAATGGTAATCCAAACGTAAAACCAACAACAAGAAAAAAGGTGCTTGAAGCGATTGATCGCCTTGGCTATCGTCCGAATGCAGTGGCACGAGGCCTAGCAAGTAAAAAAACAACGACAGTTGGGGTCATCATCCCTGATATTTCTAGTATCTTCTATTCGGAATTAGCACGCGGTATTGAAGATATCGCCACGATGTATAAATACAACATCATTTTGAGCAACTCAGATCAAAATACTGATAAAGAGCTTCATTTGTTAAATACGATGCTCGGTAAACAAGTAGACGGAATTGTCTTTATGGGCGGAAACATCACAGACGTGCATGTGGAAGAATTTAAGCGCTCTCCTGTTCCGATTGTGCTTGCAGCATCTGTGGAAGAGCAAGCTCAAACACCATCTGTCAACATCAATTATGAGCAGGCCATTTATGATTCAGTTCAGCTGTTAGTTGAAAAAGGACATAAACGAATTGCGTTTGTTTCTGGTCCAATGACAGAACCAATTAATTCCGTGAGAAAACTTGCAGGTTATAAGCGTGCGCTTGAAGAAGCGGGCATCGCGTTTGACGATGCACTCGTCGCTGAAGGCGATTACTCTTATGATTCTGGAATTGAAGCACTTGCTCATCTGCTTGAGCAGTCTGACAAGCCGACAGCTGTTATCGCAGCTACAGATGAAATGGCGCTAGGTGTCATTCATGGAGCACAAGACAGAGGGGTATCCATTCCTGAAGATTTAGAAGTGATTGGCTTCGATAACACAAGACTTTCTCTCATGGTGCGTCCTCAGCTGACAACAGTTGTTCAGCCGACATATGATATTGGTGCTGTTGCCATGAGACTGCTCACAAAGCTGATGAACAAAGAACAAGTGGACGATCAAATTGTTGAGCTTCCGCACAGAATTGAAGAAAGACAATCAACAAAATAAAACAAAAAAAGCAGGCTTACCTTATGACGGAAAGCCTGCTTTTCTTATGCCTTTTTCTTTTCTCTTCTAACAGGCATGAGTGCTTTTTCTACTGTTTGAGCATTCTTTTCTGTGATTTCTGCTTTTCTTGGGATCGGTGGATATAAATCGTCAGGGTCTCTCCACGTAGGTGGAAGGGTAACAGGCGATTGCTTATTCCAGGCTTGAATCCAATCCCGAGGGAGTTCATCTGGCGGTGTAATGCCTTTCATCTCAAGCCAAATACGGCTCCACGCTCTTGGAACGACGCGCCAAATATCATATCCCCCTCCGCCAACAGCGATCCATTTGCCGTCACAATATTGATGCGCAAGTTCATGGGCAAGTCTAGGAATTTCCTCATATATTTTCATAGTGGCAGATAAATGAGTTAACGGATCATAGTAGTGTGCATCAGCTCCGTTTTGCGTCAAAATCACATCTGGTTTAAAAAAAGCAGCAATCTCAGTCACTGCTGTTCGGTATGCTTCGAGGAACGATTCATCTTCCGTAAATGCATCTAGCGGAATATTATAGGCGTAGCCATAGCCTTTATCGTGGCCTCTTTCCTGTACTTGTCCCGTTCCAGGGAACAAGTAGCGTCCTGTTTCATGAATGGAGACTGTACATACCTCTGGGTCGTCATAGAAGCTGAACTGGACACCATCGCCGTGATGAGCATCCGTATCAATATATAAAATTCTAGCGCCATATGTCTTTTGAATATATTGAATCGCCACAGAGCTGTCATTATAAATACAAAAGCCAGATGCACGCCCTTTGAACCCGTGGTGAAGCCCGCCGCCAAGATTGAGTGCATGCTGGGAATGACCGAGCATCACTTGATCAACTGCTGTTAACGTTCCGCCAACAAGGAGAGATGCCGCCTCATGCATGCCTGCGAACATCGGTGTATCCTCTGTGCCAAGACCGTAGCGTTCCCCCTCTGCTGTAGACAGCTTTCCTTCACTTGCCCGCTGCACGGCCTGGATATAATCTGCTGTATGGACGAGCTTTAATTCCTCCAGAGTAGCCATACGCGGTGCGACAATTTCATCCTCTGTTAACGCCTTCATTTTTTGAAGAAGATCATAAGTTAAGTAGACACGAAGCTGATTGAAGGGATGATCTTGGTTAAATTGGTACGTTTGAAAAGATGGTGAAAAAACAAAGGTCGCTTCCTTCATTTGATCGTCTGCTCCATAGGCCAGAGCACCTTATAGCCTTTTGCGCGAATCAGCTTCGTCACATGATCTGCATGAATGGTTTGAAGGCGGAATACGAGCACTTTAGAAGCCTCATTGGCATGAGGATACACAAGCACACTCAGCAATTGAATATGCTGCTCCTTTAAAATGGCTGTAATGTCTGCGAGGCCTTCAGTCATCTGCTCCACTTCAACCTCTAAGTGCGATCCAGGCTGATCTGCACCTGTCAGTCTTACAAACGTACGAAGCAGATCTGTTTTTGTGATAATGCCTACAAGTTTGCCACGTCTCACCACCGGAAGACAGCCAATTCCGTGCTCAAAAAAGACACTTGATATCTCCTCAACGAAATCAAGCGGGTGAGCAGTGATCGTCTCTAATACCATGATCTCTTCGACTGGCCGCTGAATAAAGAGCTTTCTTTTCTCTGTCTCAAAAATACTTGGACTGGCATTTTTAATATCCCGATCTGTCACCATCCCAATGACAGATCCTTGATCAGATACGATCGGAATATGCCGGATGTGGTGTGCACTCATTTTTTGAATGGCTTCTTCAATCGTATCGGTTTTTCGCAGCGTGATCACATCACGCTCCATAATTTGTTCAATCATCATTGTTTACCAATCCCCTTTGCCAAAAAAACGAATTGAACGTTAATACATAAAGCGCTGATGGAAGCGAAGACGATCGAAACGCTCGATCGAATCAGGACTCACATGTTTCCCAATTCTGGCCATTAAACAATTGGCTGGATGTGAGCTAATCTCTGGCTCGTCTGTTGCAAACCAGACAAGACCGCCTGCGTTCATCATTTTCTCCATCATTTTGCGGTACTCCCAAACGTTTTTCTTTGTCCCCTTTAAATCCCAATGCCAGTAATATTCAGTTGTAATGATGATGTAATTCTCCATTTGCTCATCCATCATGCTCACATCAAGCAAATGCTTGCCAAGTGAGCATCCTCTAAATGGAGGAGCGACCTCAATTGCGCCAAGCTCAATTAAATTCTCCATTTTGCCCTCTGACCAGCGCTCAAGTGGATCAGGATACAAATACGTGACATAGCCTACGACAAGCTCATTCACTCTTGCAATGATAATACGTCCTTCTGGAAGATCTGCTATTTCAACAAGTGCTTGTTTCTGTTCCTCAGGCGTGCGAAATGCCGTTAGTCCTTCATGAAACGTATAGTTCGCAAGCTCTGATGCAGGTACCGGTCCTTCAATCAGGATGGAACCTGTTTCTCGCTCAATGGTTTTTGAATAATAAGTTTTAGGATGCTCCACGTATCCACCGCCCCTAATTCTAGTGAGTCGTCTCTATTCTATCTTAAATCTTGTAAGAATTAAAACGGTTTCATCAGAAGTTTTTTAAAAATTGAGAAAAAAAGTCATCTATACTATAATGGTCATTGTAAACGTATGCAAAGGGGGACTGTTTGATGAAATTGGAAACGCTACCATCAGTAAAAGGGGATTATCATTTAAATGATTATGAGCAGGCATACAAAGATTTTTCATGGGAGGAAGCTAGAAAAAACTTCTCCTGGTATGAAACAGGAAAAATAAATGCAGCCTATGAAGCGATTGACAGACATGCGGACTCGTTTCGTCAGAACAAGGTGGCGCTTCACTACAAAGATTCACAGCGGGATGAAAAGTATACGTTCAGGGATATGAAAATCAACACAAACAAAGCGGGAAATCTATTCAAAGAAAAGGCACATGTGGAAAAAGGGGATCGCGTGTTTATCTTTATGCCAAGATCACCTGAGCTCTATTTTCTTCTGCTAGGCGCAGTGAAAATTGGGGCGATCGTTGGCCCGTTATTTGAGGCATTTATGGAAGGTGCCGTCAAAGACCGTTTAGAAAATAGTGAAGCAAAGGTGATCGTGACAACACCCGATCTACTTGAACGAATTCCATTTGCAGAGCTTCCAAAGCTTGAATCTGTCATCATTGTCGGCGGTGAAAATGAAGACGTCGATGGCGTTCGGACAATTCACTATGAAGAGGCGTTTGAGGAGGCAGCAAAGGAGCTTGAAATTGAATGGATGGATGAAAAAGACGGCTTCCTGCTTCATTACACATCAGGATCTACTGGTACGCCAAAGGGTGTGCTTCATGTCCATGGTGCAATGGTGCAGCAAGGTCAGACTGGTAAATGGGTGCTTGACTTGAAAGAAGATGACGTTTACTGGTGTACAGCTGATCCAGGCTGGGTTACAGGCACAGTGTACGGTATTTTTTCACCGTGGTTTAATGGGGCGACGAATGTGATTTTAGGCGGCCGGTTTAATCCTGATACGTGGTATGAAACCATTGAATCACTCGGTGTAACCGTTTGGTACAGTGCCCCGACAGCCTTTAGAATGCTCATGGGGGCAGGGGATGACCTCATTCAAAAATATGACCTCAGCTCGCTCCGTCATGTCTTAAGTGTGGGAGAGCCTCTTAATCCAGAAGTCATCCGCTGGGGAGATGCTGTTTTTGGCAAACGAATTCACGACACTTGGTGGATGACAGAAACGGGAGCACAGCTGATTTGTAATTATCCATGCATGGACATCAAGCCAGGCTCAATGGGAAAACCAATTCCAGGCGTAGAAGCGGCGATTGTGGATAATGCAGGAAATGAACTTCCGCCATACCGGATGGGCAACCTTGCGATTAAAAAAGGCTGGCCTTCTATGATGCATACGATCTGGAACAATCCTGAAAAATATGAATCTTACTTTATGCCGGGAGATTGGTATGTTTCAGGAGATTCAGCTTATATGGACGAAGACGGATACTTTTGGTTCCAGGGACGTGTCGATGATGTCATCATGACGTCAGGAGAGCGGGTCGGTCCATTTGAGGTGGAAAGTAAACTGGTCGAACATCCAGCCATTGCAGAGGCTGGTGTCATTGGAAAGCCAGATCCGGTCCGCGGTGAGATTATTAAAGCATTTATTGCGCTCAGAAGCGGATATGAGCCGACAGATGAGCTGAAAGAAGAGATTCGTACGTTTGTGAAAAAAGGACTCGCAGCACATGCGGCACCGCGAGAAATTGAGTTTAAAGACAAACTGCCAAAAACGAGAAGCGGAAAAATTATGAGACGTGTGCTAAAGGCGTGGGAGCTGAATTTACCTGCTGGCGACCTTTCGACAATGGAAGATTAATTTTTTCATCAGTTGACTTGATATCAAAAGTGTGTTAAAAATGACATTAGTTGAATATGAAAAGGTTTTGACTGAGATTCAGTAGAATGATCTTTCCCTGTTTTAGAGAGCTGACGGCTGGTGCAAGTCAGTACAAAGAGATATTCGAATTACCCTCACGAACCGCTTTTACGAAAAGGAGCATGCCCTGATTAGTGAAAGAACGGATCTGTCCGTTATCAGTGTAAGTGAAAAGACAAGATTTTTTGTCTTTTAAGCAGGGTGGTACCGCGATATATATCGTCCCTTCGTTCATTCGAAGGGGCGTTTTTTATGTTCATTTTAAACAAAGGAGATTTGGATATGAGTCAATTGATGGAAGAGCTATCGTTTAGAGGATTAATTCAGCAGCAAACAGATGAAGAAGGTTTAACAAAATTATTAGCAGAAGAGAAAATCAAGCTATACTCCGGCTTTGATCCGACAGCTGACAGCTTACACATTGGTCATCTATTGCCAATTTTAACATTACGCAGATTCCAAGAAGCAGGTCATCACCCGATTGCTCTTGTTGGCGGTGCGACTGGACTCATTGGCGATCCTAGTTTCAAAAAAGCAGAACGTTCACTCAACCCAGCAGAAATCGTCGAACAGTGGTCAGATAAAATCAAAGGACAGCTGTCTCAATTTCTTGATTTTGAAGCAGGCGAGAACCCAGCCGTCATCGTGAATAACTACGACTGGATCAGCCAAATGAATGTTATCACGTTCCTTCGTGATATTGGAAAGAACTTCGGTGTAAACTTTATGCTGGCAAAAGATATCGTGAGCTCACGTATCGAAACAGGGATTTCTTACACAGAATTCAGCTACGTCATCCTGCAGTCTTTAGACTTCTTAAACCTTTACAGAAATGAAAATTGTAAGCTGCAAATCGGCGGAAGTGACCAGTGGGGAAATATCACATCTGGACTTGAGTTGATCCGTAAGTCTGAAGCAGAAGGGGCAAAAGCATTCGGTCTGACGATGCCGCTTGTCACAAAAGCAGACGGCACAAAGTTTGGTAAAACAGAAGGCGGCGCTATCTGGTTAGATAAAGAAAAAACGTCTCCATATGAGTTCTACCAATTCTGGATTAACACAGATGACCGTGATGTCGTGAAATACTTAAAATACTTTACGTTCTTATCAAAAGAAGAGATCGCATCGTACGAAGAAAAAGTGCAAACAGCACCTGAAAAGCGTGAAGCGCAGCGCCGTCTAGCAGAGGAAGTGACAACACTTGTACATGGCCGTGAATCACTAGAACAGGCAGTCAACATCTCAAATGCACTATTTAAGGGCGAGATCAAATCTCTTACAGCTGAAGAAGTGAAAGTAGGCTTTAAGGATGTTCCATCAATGGAGAAAAGCAGCACAGAAGAATTAACACTAGTTGATATTCTTGTGGAATCAAAGCTGTCTCCATCAAAGCGTCAAGCACGTGAAGATATCACAAATGGTGCTGTCTCCATCAACGGAGAGAGACAAACAGATAAAGACTATGTGCTCTCAGCTGACGACCGAATTGAAAACCAATTTACCGTTTTAAGAAGAGGGAAAAAGAAATACTTCCTTGTGACGTATAAATAAATCTTTATGAAACAGTAAACATCATGAAAAAGCACCTCAAATGTTCGTGTACATTGAGGTGCTTTTCTTTTTTATGTAGAAGTTGCTCATTCGTCTGCTTCTTGTTCAAGGAGTGAATCTTTGTTTGTATAAGCATGTTCTACCTTACAAATTCGGGTAGTATAGGATTCATACCAATCCTTTTTCCCCTTTTTTTGAACACGCTGATGTGCTGTATGTGCTTTCCATTCTTTGATGGCTGTTAATGAATCCCAGTAAGAAACAGTGATCCCAACACCATGTTCATCTCGTACACTTTCTATTCCAAGAAACCCATCTAGATCTTTCGCTAATTCTTCCATTTTTTGAGCAGCAGCAGCGTATTCTTTCTGCTCAACATTTGTTCGTTTTGATGTGAAAATCACGGCATAGTAGGGTGGAGCAGGGGTTTGCGTAAATAGCATCTAGTAGAACCTCCTTTTTCTATTGATATTATATATGAAAGAAAGAAGGTCTCGTAGTCTTTTTGTTTGAATTTAAAAAAGTCCAAGGTGCTTTTTGATTATTTATATTTCTGTAAAATCATCTCATAAACATTACCTTGTTCACTTTTCTGACATATTTTTCTTTTATAAAATAGAGTCGTATAAGATGAATAAGGGGGAATGAAAGTGATTTTTGTTAAGAAAAGGAGTTTGCAAATTCTCGTTGCACTTGCATTGGTGATTGGTTCAATGGCTTTTATCCAGCCGAAAGAGGTGAAGGCGGCTGAGCATAATCCGGTTGTGATGGTACATGGTATTGGTGGTGCCTCTTATAACTTTTATTCTATTAAAAGTTACTTGGTTGGACAAGGCTGGGATCGAAATCAATTATATGCTATCGATTTCATAGACAAAACAGGAAATAACCGCAACAATGGTCCGCGTCTATCCAGATTCGTCCAAGATGTGTTAGACAAAACGGGTGCCAAAAAAGTAGATATTGTGGCTCATAGTATGGGCGGGGCGAACACATTATACTATATTAAGAATCTTGATGGCGGAGATAAAATTGAAAACGTTGTCACGATTGGTGGAGCAAATGGACTCGTTTCAAACAGAGCATTACCTGGCACAGATCCAAATCAAAAAATTCTTTACACATCTGTCTATAGTTCAGCCGATCTCATCGTCGTCAACAGCCTCTCTCGTTTAATTGGCGCAAAAAACGTCCTGATTCACGGCGTTGGACATATCGGTCTATTAACCTCAAGCCAAGTCAAAGGCTATATTAAAGAAGGACTGAACGGCGGAGGACAGAATACGAATTAAAAAACGAAAAAAGACAGCGGTATATGCTGTCTTTTTTAATGTCAATTGGCATATGGCAGCTGTTAGATGAAAGAGATCTTGAAAAGGGAAGTATAACGATACACAAAACAGATAAAGCATCGTATATAACCGAATAAAAACATGTACAAAACGTTCGCCATTCCGTACACTACATGTAGTGAATAAGAATCTTCGGAGGTGGGCGTTTGTGAAAACGAATCAAAAGGCTTTCATCATTGTAGATGTACAAAAAGCGTTCGAGCATGAAAAATGGGGAGAACGCAATAACCTAGAGGCAGAGGAAAATATTAGCCGGCTATTGACGTTTTGGAGAGAGAAAAGCTGGAAAGTGATTCATATTCAGCATACATCCGACAATCCGGAATCTGTCTTTCATCCAGCAAATGAAGGGCACCTTTTTAAAGATATTGCTAAACCGCTAGAGGAAGAAACGGTGATACAAAAGAAAGTCAACAGCAGCTTTATAGGTACAAGCCTAGAAGAACAACTAAGATCAAACCAGATTGACACGGTCGTCATCGCAGGATTAACAACTCCTCATTGCGTATCAACAACGACAAGAATGAGCGGAAATCTTGGTTTTGATACGTACCTGATCTCAGATGCAACAGCTGCCTTTGGATTAACAGATCAAAATGGTACATATTTTGACCCAGAAACGATCCACCGGCTCTCACTTGCAACCTTGCATGATGAATTTGCGACTGTCATGACAACAGAGCAGCTCATCGCAAAATGGACAAGTCAAGAATGAACGATTGGAAGCTCCTAGAAAGAAATCTAGGAGCTTTTTTCATGCTAATGATATGTGTCCAGCGATTGTTTTCGTTGTTTCTTACGTGAGTAAAAGAGATCAATCTCAATAAATAAAAAACTGACAAAGAATGATAAAATTAATACGCCGGAATCCCCTATCGATACATTCATTAAATTTAAGTAAAGGACATACTTGATAGAGAGATGTAAAACGATCCAAGAACTCACCCATTCCAAAGTATAAGTGAGCCATACAGGAAGTTTAAGGAGATAAGCCAGTCCTTTTCCTATGAATAGAAGGACAGGTGACCAAAAAACGACGATAACACTCACGAACAAAGAGAAAGAGATTAAAGAAAAAAATGAATCATACGTGATGGTTTCTCCAAAAAGAAAATTCACGCCTAAAACGGTGATGTATAGCAATACACTAGGAATCGCGATCACAAAGCAGATAGAAAAAAAGAGCAGGAAGATAAACAGACTTGCAGCAAATCTATTTGGCGGTTCATTGATAATCTGTTTTTTTCTTAAAAGAGAATAGGCAATCACTGATAAGATTAAAAGTAAGAATAGAATGATTGTGATACTAAACATGGATCTCCTCCATCTAAGTACTATAGAAAACCATACGACTGATACGTCATCTATCATTATTGTACCAATAGAAAAAAGGCAATTCAATGAATTGTTTCCTATATTTGTATATATGATTGAAGTAAGAATGGAGCAGGCAGCCGGGGAAAATAAGTGTTGAAAATGGAAGATGACTTCAAATGATTTCATGTATAATTGAGAACATACAAAAAACCCTAGAAAACCTTGAAAAATCAAGGGATCTAGGGTTTGTTTGCTCTCTCTTAGAGAAGTAATGAAATTAACGAGAGTAGAACTCAACGATTAGTTGTTCGCTGATTTCAGGCGCTAATTCAGAACGCTCTGGAAGACGAGTGAAAGTTCCTTCAAGCTTTTCAGCATCGAAAGAAAGGTATTCAGGAACGAAGTTGTTTACTTCAACTGATTCTTTCACTACTGCAAGGTTTTGAGATTTCTCACGAAGAGCAATCGTTTGACCTGGTTTCACAGAGAAAGATGGGATGTCTACACGGCTTCCATCAACAAGGATGTGACCATGGTTTACTAGCTGACGAGCTTGGCGGCGAGTACGAGCAAGGCCAAGACGGTATACTAGGTTGTCAAGGCGAGTTTCAAGAAGGATCATGAAGTTTTCACCTTGTTTACCAGGAAGTTTAGCAGCTCTGTCATATAGTGTACGGAATTGACGTTCGTTGACACCGTACATGTGACGAAGCTTTTGCTTCTCTTGTAATTGTAAACCGTATTCAGATAGTTTTTTGCGTTGTCCTGGACCATGTGGGCCTGGAGCGTAAGGGCGTTTTTCAAGTTCCTTACCTGTTCCGCTTAATGAAATGCCTAAACGGCGGGAAATCTTCCAACTTGGACCTGTATAGCGAGCCATAATGTGACTCCTCCTTATTGTTTTTATTTGTGAAAAATAAAAACCGTCTGTTCTTCCTCTTCTTCGTCATTATGTTTTCATGCATCCTCGCTCCAGCAGCAGGGAGTTACAAGATGCACCTTCAAATAGAAGGAACAAAATGATACAAAAAAGCCGAACAAAAAGGCTGCCATATTTCACACAAACTCTATTATATGACGCTGGGTATGAGAAGTCAACCTATTTAGAGGCAAAGGTGACGTTCCCCATTATATAAAGAAACATAAAAAAGCAGACAATGTGCCTGCTTTTTCTGCATGATTACGCATCCGTAGAGACAGATAACGCCTGTTGAAGAATCTCTGTAAATTGAATAAGGTAGGTCTCATCTACTTCACTGAAGCGGTCTTTCACAGGACTGTCAATATCGAGCACCCCAATGATCTGTCCATTGACTTTTAGCGGAATGACTATTTCAGATTGCGAAGCGGCGTCACACGCAATATGTCCAGGGAATGCATGGACATCAGCGATACGCTGCACTTCACCTGTCGCAAACGCTGTACCGCAAACGCCTTTTCCAGAAGGGATGCGCACACATGCAGGCAGTCCATTAAACGGTCCAAGCACAAGCTCGCCGTCCTTTGCTAAATAAAACCCTGCCCAATTGACTTCAGGAAGTGTGTGATAGAGTAGCGCAGCTGCATTTGCCAAGTTGGCAATCAGATCAGGTTCACCATCTGTAATGGCTTCTACCTGTTTGACAAGCAATTGATAGTCTTTTGAAGGATCGCCAGACTGTTTTTCGACATGAAACATGAAAATCTCCTACTTTCTATCTTAAAAATACATAACTTGCGTTTCGCATGTGGGATTTGTCGAGCAATTGTAAAAGGAACTTCTGCCTTCATCTTGAAGTATGTACACATGAAGAGGGGTGAGCGGATGAAAACATCAACAACCGTGCAAACAAAAGATCGTATTATGGATGCTGCCATCAGACTTTTTAACCAAAAGGGATTTTCTGGAACCTCTGTCCGTGAGATTGCGAAGGAAGCAAACGTCAACGTTGCCCACATTTCTTATTACTTTCAAGGAAAAGGAGGGCTGCTTGAGCAGCTCGTATCCGATTTTTATGAAGGTTACATTCACATGATTGAATCACATCTTCATCACATGGAAACCCGTCACGCAAAAGAATGCTTACTACATGTGGTTTTTGATATTTTATCTTATCAGCACAATCACCGTCAATTAACCCGTTTCGTTTATCGGGAGGTGACGATTGATTCGACACTCATCAGAGAAATCATGTCGACATATTTAACAAAAGAAAAGTATTTGTTTCAGCTTATCATTGAAAAAGGAAAAAGCACCCATGTTATTTGTGAGCAGCTTTCACTCGCATCCTTTATGATTCAGCTGAAATCACTTCTCATGATGCCATATTTACAGCCGCAATATTTAACAGAGGTGCTTTATTTGAACCCAAGTGAGCCGTATTTCTATCAAATGTACTTTAAGGAGCTGAGCCGCTCGCTTCATCATCTGCTAGAACCAAAAGAGCCGGCACTAGATTCTCATCTGAACCTCATGATGTCCTCGAATTGATCATACGCATATCCGAGATCTTCCGCTTGATGGGCATCAGAGCCGAATATGAGCGGAATTTTTTTCTTTTTGGCAAGGTCAATCATCCATGGATCTAAATAGATACTTCTGGCATATGTTTTACGAAGACCTGATGTATTAAAATCTAAGGACATGCCTTTTTTTGCCGTTTCTTCAAGGCAAAGGGTGACCTTTTGACAAAGTTCAGGTGACATTTCATATGGAAAAAGCTGTTTGAATTTCTGGACAAGGGTGATATGACCGATTCTCTTTGGCTTATATTGGCCTAAAGATGATAGAATAGAAGAATGAATTTGGTCATAGTAGCTTTGGTAGACCTGTTCGATGCTGCCATAGATGCTTATTAGCTGCTGGAAGGCATGCTCGTCAAAATCAAGGCAAATATAATCATCGCCAGCAGGAAGAAAGTGTACAGATAAAATGGCGTCGTCTAGCTCTGGACCGTAGCAGTCTAAAAAGGTTCTAGTTTCCTCTTCATACTCTTTGATAAAGTCAACCTCAAGCCCAGTTTTTACTATTAATTGTCCTTTGTATTCTTGTTTCAGCTGAGCCAGTTTCGTGATATACGCTTCAAGGTCTTGGAGCTTCATGGCACTATCCTGCTCAGGTGTTGGATCTTGAAACGATGGAGGCAGCGGGGCATGCTCGGTAAAGGTTATGGAATCAAATCCCTTTTTGATGGCTTTTTCAATATAAGAATGAAAAGAATCAAGCGAACCGTGCGGGCAAAACGGTGTATGTAGATGTGCATCTTGTTTCAGCATGTCGTCACCTCTTGTCGATATTTTGAAAAACGTGATGTTTATCAGCGAAAATAATGAAAAATCATGACCAAAAATGCTGGTTACATGGTATCATAATAACAATGAAAACGACAGCTTCCGCATACATAAAAGCAGGTCACATTGATACGTGTGATCAAATGATAGAAAGCGCACAAATACTTTCTTGAAAAAACATACATAAAACCGTGAATGGATGGTATTGGAAAACATACGATCCTGCTTATAAAAACAAATGCAAAGCGGACACGAAAGGGTTCTCAGGTCTACTCGGGACACTTTTACCCTGACATCACTTAGATCACAACAAGGGGGCTCATTATGGAGTTAATCATCGGTTTAATTGTCATTTTGCTTGCTTTGTTTTCAGTCGGTTATTTCCTGCGAAAAAATATATATAAAGAGATTGACCGATTGGAAGCATGGAAAATTGAAATTTTAAACAGATCAATTGTAGAAGAAATTTCAAAGATCAAACATTTAAAAATGACCGGAGAAACAGAGCAATTTTTTGAAAGATGGCGTGCAGAGTGGGACGATATCGTCACAGCCCATCTTCCAAAGGTAGAGGAGCTATTATATGATGCAGAAGAGTATTCTGATAAATATCGATTCTCCAAAGCCAAGCAGGTTCTTACGCACATTGAGGACTTGCTGAGTGCTGCTGATTCGAACATTGAAGACATTTTAAAAGAGATTGCAGACCTTGTCACAAGCGAGGAGCAAAATCGCAAGGACATTGAAAAGGTCAAAGAACAATATCAAACAGTTCGAAAAAATCTGCTTGCGTACAGCCATTTATACGGCACCCTTTATGACAAAATGGAGCAGGACTTAGATGAGGCCTGGGAAGGGATCAAGCAGTACGAGGAAGAGACAGAAAACGGAAACTATATGAAAGCAAGAAAGATTTTGCTTGAGCAAGACCGCAGACTCGATCAGCTTCAGCTGTATATCAATGATGTACCGAAGCTCATTGCAGACTGCAAACAAACCGTACCAGGCCAGCTGACGAAGCTGAAAGACGGATATAAAGAAATGACAGACAAAGGCTACAAGCTCGAGCACATCCAGATCACTAAAGAGCTTGAGAACTTAAACAAACAGCTGACCCGTGCGGAAAAACTGCTGATTGATGAACTCAATCTGGATGAAGCATCAAGCATTCTCCAAATGATTGATGATGCAATTCAGACGCTGTATGATCAGCTTGAAGCGGAAGTAGAAGCAGGGCAGGAAATCAAAAGCAAAATGCCTGAGCTGACGGAAGCATTTGAAAAACTCGAGCAGGATCACACGCAAACAAAGGCAGAAACAGCTCTTGTAAAAGAAAGCTACAAACTGACAGCCGGAGAGCTTGATCAACAGAAGGCGTTCGAAAAACGCTTAGAAGAAATTGAAAAGCTCATGAAACAAATTCGAGAGAAGCTTGATCGTGATCATGTCGCATATTCATTATTAATGGATGAAATCAATCAGCTCGAAACCTTTATCGATGATGCAAAAGCATTGCATGATACGTTTAAAGATCACCTTCAATCATTAAGAAAAGAAGAGCTGCAAGCGAGAGAAACACTGGCTGAGCTCAAAACGATGCTGACAGATACAGTGCGTCAGCTGCAAAAAAGTAATATTCCAGGTGTACCTGCTGACATGAAAGAGCAGGCTGAAAAAGCGCAGGAGATGATTCAGCAAGTGCACGAGCAGCTTGAGAACCTGCCGCTCAACATGCCAGCCGTGAATGAGCAATTAAAAGAAGCCTCTGACACAGTGAGACATGTTGTGGATGAGACGGAAGAAATGCTCACTAAAGTGGATCAAATTGAACGAATCATTCAATACGGTAATCGTTTTAGAAGCCAAAATCATATTCTTTCTGAACAATTAAAAGAGGCAGAGCGAAGATTTTATGCATACGATTATAACGGTTCATTTGATGTAGCAGCGGCAGCTGTTGAAAAAGCATCACCTGGATCTGTCCAAAAGCTTTTAGCTCAGCAGGAAAAAGAATATCAGCATCAATAAAAAAAGCTGAAGTCCATTGATAGGACTTCAGCTTTTTTGTATTATGACGCCTGTTTTTGGCGTTCTTCTGAAGCAGAAGAAGTGAAAAGTGAGATCAGGAATCCAATGGCGACTCCAAGTATCGCAGGGACAAGCCAGCCAATGCCAAGGTCATAAAAAGGCAACACTGTTTGGAAGATGTCTTTTACTGGACCGATTGGAAGCTTTGCTGCTGCTAATCCGTCAAATAAGCTGACGCACCCTGTTAAAATTAACGAGAGGACATATACTGGTCTTCTATGTCCAAGCCATTTATCAGCAAGTGATAGAACTATGATCACAATTGCCAGAGGATAAATCGCTGTTAAGACTGGAACAGAGAAAGCAACGATATGAGCAAGTCCAAAGTTAGAAATGATGAAACTAAATAATGTAACAAGTGTCACGACCATTTTATAAGAAAGTTTAGGAAGTAACTTTGAGAAATACTCTCCGCATGATGTGACAAGACCGATACTTGTTGTTAAACAAGCGACTGTAATGGCAGCACCTAATACAATATTTCCAAGACTTCCGAAAAGGAACTGAGAAGACTGAGCTAAGATTTTGCTTCCATCTCCCACGAATCCAATGGCATGTGTACTAGAAGCACCTAGATACGCAAGTGACAGGTAAACGAAGGTTAATCCAGCAGCTGCAATCAAACCTGCTTTGATACAAGCAGAAGCCAGTGCCTTTTTACTTGTCACACCGCGTCCTTTAATCGCGTTGATGACAACAATTCCAAATACAATAGAAGCAAGAGCATCCATCGTTTTATAGCCCTCTAAAAATCCTTTGAAAAACGATCCGTTGCTATAAGATACATCTGGTGTACCAATCACGCCCATTGGCGTCAAAATGGCTTTGACAATGATAATAAAAATGATCGTAAATTTAATCGGTGTTAATATTTTCCCTACACGATCCACGATTTTCGTTGGATTTAAAGCAAGGTAATACGTAATACCGAAAAAGACGAGTGTAAATAAAAGAAGGGACAGCCAAGCTGGTACACTTGATAAAAATGGTAATGCGCCAATCTCATACGAAACTGTTCCTGTACGCGGAATAGCGAAAAGCGGCCCAATGGATAAATATAAAATGACGGTGAATGCTGTTCCAAACACTGGATGAGCCTTATCCGCAAGTCCTTTTGCATCACGTCCTGTTAAAGCGATCGCAATAATACCTAGTAGAGGTAAACCGACACCTGTTAATAAAAATCCGCCCATTGCTCTCCATACATTTGTTCCAGCATATTGCCCAAGCTCTGGTGGATAAATCATATTTCCGGCGCCGAAGAATAAAGCAAATAACATAAAACCTATAATAACCGTATCTTTCGTCGACAATGTTGCCTTCATTGAATATAAAGCCTCCAATATTATGTTGAAATATTCTGTTAATTAGTTGTTAAAACCGTTCTTCATTAACATTCACTAATTATAAAGGATGTACGCCTGATGTCAACATGTGTTTTCATACAAAAGTCATGAATTTTTCTATTTTAGTATATGAAGAACATAAAAAAACATCCCCTTCTCCTATGGAAAGGGATGTTTTTTGTTTTGATGCTTGATTAAGCAAGCTGTTTAGGTGGACTCGTGAATAAAGAAATAAGAAGTCCAATAATAGCTCCAAGAACGGCAGGGATTGCCCAGCCGATCCCAAGTTTATATAAAGGAACAACAGCTTCTAAAAATTCAGGTAATCCGCCAAGAGGGATTTTCGCTGCCACGAGCCCATCAATCACAGCAAAGACACCTGTGAAAAGGAGTGAAGCGATATAAATGATTCGTCTTCCATTGATCCATCGATCAATAAAAGATAAGAGAATGATCACGATGGCTAACGGATAAATCGCAACAAGCACTGGAACAGAGAGCGAAATAATTTGTGCCAGTCCCAGGTTTGCTACAAATGTACTGAATAAAGATACAACTAAAACAACTGTACGATAAGAAAAGCGTGGAAATAGCGTAGAAAAATATTCTCCGCAGGATGAAACAAGTCCAATACTTGTGGTCAAACAAGCAAATAAAATCGCAGCCCCTAACACAATATTTCCAGCAGAACCAAATAAAAAGTTTGCCGCAAGCGAAAGGAGTTTTCCCCCATCATTTGCTCCGACCATACCTGTAGCCTCAGGACTTGATGCTCCGACATAAGCGAGTGATATGTACACAAGAGCTAGTCCAGCAGCTGCGACAAGCCCCGCTTTAATACAGGCTGCTGCAATCGATTTACGTTCTGTAATACCACGCTCTTTCACAGCCGTGACAACGACAATTCCGAAAACGATTGAAGCAAGAGCATCCATCGTTTTGTAGCCTTCTAAAAAGCCGGTAAACAGCGGGCTTCCTTCATAGGTTGGATGTGGACTGCCAATTCCACCCATTGGTGTTGCGATTGCTTTGATCACAATTAAAGCAATGACAGCGAGTAAAATTGGTGTTAAAATTTTACCGATTCGGTCAACAAGCTTCGATGGATTTAAAGCAAGAGCATAGGTAATGCCGAAAAAAGCAATTGAAAACAAGAATAATGGAATCCATGATTCAGACTGCGCTTCAGACAGAAACGGCGCCAGCCCAATCTCATAAGAAACAGTCCCAGTACGAGGGATTGCAAAGAAAGGTCCAATGGATAAATATAAAATGACGGTGAAAATGGTACCGAATGTAGGATGAGCTTTATCAGCAAGCCCTTTTGCACCTGTTCCTGTCAAGGCAACGGCAATGATGCCTAGCAGCGGAAGTCCCACGCCTGTCAGTAAAAATCCACCGATCGCAAGCCATACGTTTTCACCTGCGTACTGTCCAAGTACAGGAGGGAATATCATATTGCCTGCGCCAAAAAAGAGTGCAAACAACATTAAGCCGATGGCTAATGTGTCTGTTTGACTTAACTTATTTTTCATAAGGTTATCCCCCTATTATTTTATTTTTCCGCCATGTTTAAATATTCTGTTAATTTAGGAAAAAATATGACAATGGCACTATGCATGATATAGTGAATTGATGAGGTTGTCAATATACCGCTTTATATTGAAATAAAAGGAATTCAGATCATATTAGTTAAACGCAAGAGGATAAGGAGTTTCGCAATGATGTATCTTGATAATAGTGCAACCACAAAACCGTACCCTGAGGTTTTACAAGTATATCAGCAAGTGAGTGAGCGTTATTTTGGAAATCCATCTTCGCTTCATCAGCTCGGAATAGATGCAAGCCGGCTGTTAAATGAAACGAGAAAACAAATGCTTCACTACACGGGCTTAAAACAATATGAGATTATTTTTACTTCTGGTGCTACAGAAGCGAATAACATTGCCATTAAAGGAGCAGCACTTGCCAAAATGAATCGGGGCAAGCACATTGTGACGACAGCAATTGAGCATCCTTCTGTCATTGAATCGTTTGAACAGCTAAAGGCGTTATTTGGCTTTGACATCTCCTATATTCAAGTAAATGAGCAAGGCCATGCAGATATGACGCATTTAAAAGAAGTGCTTCGCCCTGATACAGTGCTTGTCAGCATGATGCACGTCAATAACGAAACGGGTGCCATCCAGCCGATTGAAGAAGCTGCTGGCATCATTCGTGAGCATACCGAAAACGCGCTTTTTCATGTCGACGGGGTGCAGGGAATGTGCAAAGTAGCACTTAATAAACAGCTGGATGTAGATCTTTTGACGATGTCAGGTCATAAAATTCATGGCTTAAAAGGCACAGGCGCACTCTTTTTAAAGAAAGATGTCATTCTCGCCCCTTTCATTACAGGCGGAGAGCAGGAATTAGGGCTTCGTTCAGGTACTGAAAACCCTGCTGGAGCTGTCAGCTTGGCAAAAGCCATGAAACAATCATATGAACAGCTTGACAAGCATCACGATGAGATGCTGAACTTAAAAACGCAGCTGCAAAAACAGCTTGGAGACATAGAAGGTATTGTGATGAACACACCGAGGGCGCAAAGTGCGCCGCACATTGTGAATTTTTCAGTGCCGGGTATTCAAATTGAAGTCCTCCTCCATATGCTTGAAAAAGAAGGCATATATGTTTCTACAACCTCTGCCTGCTCAGCCAAGAAAAAAGAGCCAAGCCGTGTACTGCTGGCGATGGGAAAATCAGAGGAAGTGGCCAAAAGCAGTATGAGAATCAGCTTGACGTATGGACAAGGACCAGAGCTTGCATCGCAAATCATCACATCGATCACACAAAGTGTGAAAAAATTAAAAGGAATGAGATAACAGCATGAAATATGATCATATTTTAGTCCGTTTTGGTGAGATCTCAACAAAAGGGAAGAATAGAAAGAAATTCATTGAAAAACTAAGACAGCACATTCGGTTCGTCTTAAAGGATTTTGAAGCATTGAAGTATGCTTCTGATAGAGACCGTATCACGATTATGCTGAACGGAGAAGACCCTGAACCGATTTCAGAACAGCTCAAAAGTGTATTTGGCATTCAGAGCTTTAGTCTTGCGGTTAAATGTGAGACAAATCTAGATGCGATTAAAGATGCGGCACTAACAGCGGTACAGGAAGTGTATGAACAAGGGAATACATTTAAAGTGTCAACGAAACGTTCTTATAAACAATTTGAACTTGATTCAAATGAAATGAATCGCGAAATTGGCGGACATGTTCTAAGAAATACGGAAAACTTAACAGTCAATGTGAAACAGCCAGATGTGCATTTACGCATCGAAATCAGAGAGCAAGCCACGTACATTACATTTAAAGATGTCAAAGGTGCAGGCGGCCTGCCGGTTGGTTCTAGCGGAAGAGCGATGCTCATGCTTTCAGGCGGCTTTGACAGCCCAGTTGCCGGCTATCAAGCAATGAAACGCGGAATTCAAATTGAAGCTGTGCATTTCTTTAGCCCTCCGTATACAAGTGAACGTGCGAAACAAAAGGTGATTGATCTTGCAGAATGCCTAGCAGCATATGGAGGCGAAGTGAAGCTTCATATCGTACCTTTTACAAAAATTCAAGAGCTGATCCACAAACAAGTACCTGAAAACTATACGATGACATCAACAAGAAGAATGATGCTGAAAATAGCTGACAAAATAAGAGAAAAGCGTGATGCCCTTGCGATTATTACTGGTGAAAGCCTTGGGCAAGTGGCAAGTCAGACACTTGAAAGCATGTATGCCATTAATCATGTGACTAATACACCAATCATCCGCCCGCTCATAGCTGTCGATAAAAATGACATTATTGATGAAGCAAGAAGAATTGGCACATACGATACAAGCATTCAGCCTTTCGAGGATTGCTGTACGATCTTTACGCCGCCGTCCCCTAAAACAAAACCAAAGCTTGAGAAGGTAGAACGCTACGAAAGCTTTGCTGATTTCGAGCCGATGCTGGACGAGGCAGTAGAGCAAATTGAAACGATTATTGTGACAAATGAAAAGAAAACGGCAGATGAATTCGCTGATTTATTCTAAAACGAAAATTTCATAATAATTACCATAAAATCAATCGCATGAAGTCATGTGTTTCTACACATTCTATATTCACAAGGAGGTGAGAACACATGGCTCAACAAAACAGACAAAGCAGTTCTAACCAATTACTAGTACCAGGCGCTGCACAAGCTATCGACCAAATGAAGTACGAAATCGCTTCTGAATTTGGTGTAAACCTTGGTGCAGAAACTACATCTCGCGCTAACGGATCAGTTGGTGGAGAAATCACTAAGCGTCTTGTATCTTACGCTCAACAACATATGGGTGGCGGATCTTTCTAAGACACACAATTTAAAAGCTATGGCTTATGAGCGGGATGATTCCCGCTCTTTTCTTTTTGTACATATAAATAGTTAGAATATTTTTAAAAAAGAAGACGGATTTAAAAAATTATGGCATAATACTAGGAGTAGGTCCTAATTCAAGCATTTTTCAGTTATGAGTGTTAGAATAGGTAAATTGAAACATGTTTCGTTTCATAAGAAAGAGGCTAAAAGGAGCTGTACCATGAAAAGAGAAGACTTAATTGCACCAGAACAATATAACTTAGTCAGTGAGATTGAAGCGTTCAGTCATGACAAGGAGAAAATGGCCCTGCACTGGCAGGACGGTAATGGGCACGAAGCGCATGTAACATATGCAGCATTAGTAGAAGAGGCAAATAAAATTGGACATGTTTTATTAAATGCAGGCTTCAAAAAAGGCGATAAAATCATTGTGATGGTGCCGCGCATGCTCGAGGCATACAGCATTTATTTAGCGATTTTGAAAACAGGAATGGTCGTGATTCCTTGTTCTGAAATGCTGCGTGCGAAAGATTTAGATTACCGAATTGAACACGCAGAAGCAAAGGGAGCGATCGTTTACTCTTCATTCATTCAATCGTTCGACGGAACTAAAAAGCCGAACGATTTTAAAACATTCTCAATCGGTGAAAACGATCATGGCTGGACAAACATTCTAGCGCAAAAGGAAGAGCAATCAAACGAACTTGAATTGGCAGATACAAAACGCACAGACATGGCGTTTTTATCCTATACATCAGGTACAACAGGGAACCCAAAAGGGGTTGTTCATACACACGGATGGGCGTATGCACATTTACGCACAGCTGCCAAAGCATGGCTCTCCATTAATGAAGGAGATAAAGTATGGGCGACAGCAGGACCAGGCTGGCAAAAATGGGTGTGGAGCCCCCTCTTATCTGTGTTAGGAAGTGGAGCAGAAGGCTTTGTGTATGGAGGGAAATTCAATCCAAATACATACTTAGAGCTGCTTCAAAAAAATGAAATCAATGTCTTATGCTGTACACCGACAGAATATCGCTTTATGGCAAAAGTAGATGATTTGAGTCAGTACGCGCTGCCGAAGCTGCATAGTGCTGTTTCTGCGGGAGAGCCATTGAACCGTGAAGTCATTGATACATTCAAAAAGCATTTCGATATAGAAGTACGAGACGGCTATGGCCAAACTGAAAGCACACTGCTTGTAGGGGTGCTAAAAGGAATGGATATCAAGCCAGGAAGTATGGGAAAACCAACCCCTGGCAACGAAGTAGATATCATTGATGAGGATGGAAACGTCTGCGCACCTGGAGAAATTGGTGACATTGCGGTCCATCTCGAAACACCGGCTCTATTTAAGGAATATTACAAAGATGAAGAGCGTACAAAGGCGCAGCGCCGAGGAAATTACTTCATTACGGGTGACCGCGCGAAAAAAGACGAAGATGGGTACTTCTGGTTTGAAAGCCGCAGAGATGACATCATTGTCAGCTCAGGCTATACGATTGGACCGTTTGAAGTAGAAGATGCGCTGATCAAGCATTCAGCAGTGAAGGAATGTGCAGTTGTGGCGAGCCCAGATGAAATCAGAGGATCAATCGTGAAAGCATACGTCGTCCTTCGTGATGGAGTGGCGCAAAGTGATGAACTGATCAAAGAGTTGCAAACACATGTGAAAAACACAACAGCACCATACAAATACCCAAGAGAAATCGAATTCATTGACGAACTGCCAAAAACACCGTCAGCGAAAATTCGCCGTGTAGAGCTGAGAGAAAGAGAGCTTGCACGAAAAAGTAAATAATGAAAAAATGAGAAGCGTTTGGATGGAAGCATCCAGCGCTTTTTTTGTACGGAAAATGAAATTTGTTGAAAGCAGGCAAGGTGCTTTATGTTAAAATATGTAGGAATTTCTGAAAAAGGAGAATGTTAGTAGATGTCGATTGCGATCATTCATGGAATTGTACTTGCCTTTGGTCTCATTTTACCTTTGGGCGCACAAAATGTATTTGTATTTCAACAAGGAGCGCTGCAGCCTCGATTATATCGAGCAATGCCTGTCGTCATCACGGCTGCTCTTTGTGACACACTTTTAATTGCTTTAGCTGTCATAGGTGTTTCTGTTGTGGTGTTTACCATTCCAGTACTGCAAATTGGTCTTTATATCATTGGTTTTTGTTTTTTAGTTTATATGGGATGGTCCGTATGGAACACAAGCTCATCATCAGGTAATCAAGAGAAGCAGAAATTAATGCCTGCAAGAAAACAAATTGTATTTGCTTGTTCCGTTTCTCTTTTAAATCCCCACGCGATTCTCGATACGATTGGTGTCATTGGGACAAATTCGCTGCAATATAGCGGCGCAGAAAAGCTGGCGTTCACACTTGCCTGTATCATCGTGTCCTGGTTATGGTTTATTGGGCTTGCCCTTTTAGGGAAGATGTTAGGGAAGTTAGATACAAACGGCATATGGATGAACCGTATCAATAAAGCTTCCGCGGTCATGATCTGGCTGGTTGCGTTATACATTGCGTATCAATTGATTGTGTAAAGGTACATAGAGAATAAAACAAAGAAGCGTTTGGACGTAATGATCCAGCGCTTTTTTGTGTATCGATAAGGCTTTTCAGCCAGTGTCATCATGATTCAGGGAGGAAGATCAGATTCAATTGCCTAGAGGAAATGATAAAGAATAGGTTATATGCTACATTATCACTAGTGGATTTTATTGGTAAAATTTTTTCCTTAAAAGGTTATGATTTTTATTAACTTTACTAAAGGAGTCTGTATGATGAAGATAAGAAAAATGTTTTGTATGTTTTTGTTCATATCACTTTTATTCGGACAATATCCTGTAGGTAACGCTGTTACCATAAAAGAGGACGAGCCTTTTGAAAAGATACAAAATGATAAAACAGCAGAAAAACTCATAAAAAAAGCAAAAAAAGCTCTCAATTTTTACAGGCAAAAGAATTAGCCCAAAAGAAAGGTTATCTATTAAATGGAGAAAGTGCGGCGGTTCATATAAACGCTGCTAAAACAGATGTTGGTTATTTTTATCTGAAAAAGAAGAAGTCAGATAATCAGCTGCTTAACAATGTTTCCTTCATTTCAGTTTCACTGAGTCAAATAAAAGCTCACTATATTTAACTTGCATAATACGATGGGAAAGGGAATTTGCACTCATATTTTTTTCAAAATGGAAAATTGAAAAATAAGTTTCATATCAACCAAAAAGGGGAGTTTTTAAAAGGATCTTTTACCTATGGTGAAAATGGTGTAAAGCAAGATATGATGGAATTAAATAGAAAAATTGTTCAAATAGATGATTCGGAAATTCAAACGAGTATTAATTGGAACAAGTTTTGGGACTGCTTAAAAAAGAAAAGCGGCCCTAATGAATCTCTTCCGTTACGTTCAATGGTTCTAGGAGCGTGTTATTATATTTGTTTTACTGGACCTGCTAGCTGTATTGCATGCGCGGTGATTAATGGAGGTATATCAGCAGGATTGGCCGGTTATTGTGTGAAAAAAGTTTGGTGAATAGGGGGTTTTTAGAATGGCTCATAAAGAACAGCGTAAAGGAGTAGTTCTTGCTGTTTTAGATACGTTAACATTTGGTATACCAGTATTGCTATGGAATTTATATAAGAATACGAATACAACATTGAAATTAATGATCCCGATCATTCCGATTGTTGGTTTCATAACGTATCTTTTAGCATCCCTTCATTAATAAGATACAAAATCCTTAGCATGAGCGTAGCGCTCATGCTTTTTTCATTGGGTCATTTTTTAAAAATCGTTTGATTTAATAGACGGAGAGCTTGTACGATATCATCCATTTGTTCTATATCTGAGGAAGATAGGCTGTCTATTAGCATCCTTTCGATATGCTGAAAGGCCTCGTTCATACAGGTACGGCCTTTGTCAGAAAGCATAATGATATGCTTTCGTTTGTCAACACGGTCTTCTTCTCTATCAATGAATTGTTTTTCGTGCAGTTTTTTCAGTTCTCTGCTGACATTTGGAAGAGACATATGCTGACAGTCTGCGATGTCACTAGGGGTAAGCGGTTCGCTGACCGCTAGCTGCTCTAAAATTAAATATTGTAAGGCTGTTAATTCTGGTGGTTTGACTTTGCTCATCAGATCATGTTTTAGCTCTGAAAAAGTAGAAGCAAATGCGACGAATTCCTTGAAGAAATGTGGATGTTGCATGATGATCACCTCCTATGTAACATATCAAATTTATTATCAAAAAACAATTATCATTTGACAACTAATCGATTGGGGTATATCCTTTTATTATCAAATGATAACTAAAGGAGAAAAAGATGAATGTACTCATTATTTATACTCACCCTCATCACAATAGTTTAAATGGTGCTTTTTTTAAAGAAATTGTTAGAGGCAGCGAAGAAAATCCAATCGTTCAAGAAGTGAAAATCATCGATTTATATCAAGAAAAATTTGATCCTGTACTTGTTTTTAATGAAGAGAAAAAGAGACGTGATATGCATAAAGATCCTGACATTCGCGAGTATCAGGATAAGATCATGTGGGCGGATAAAATCGTGTTCGTTTATCCCATTTGGTGGGGGCGGCCGCCAGCTATGCTGCTTGGCTTTATTGACCGCATGTTTGCTGCGAATTTCGCTTATCGTCAAACAGGCGGTCTGCTGCCAGAAGGATTATTAAAAGGGAAAAGTGCCGTTTGTGTATCGACAATGCAAGGACCAACCAACTACCCTTTGTTCTTTTTACAAAATGCGCACAAGATGTTAATGAAACGAGCTCTCTTGCAATATGTCGGAATCAAACCTGTGAAGTTCTTTGAGTTTGGGATGATGGAAAGTCCAAAAGGGAAGCATGACATCAAATTAAAACGCACATACAACTATTTCAGAAACATCAGCTCTTAATATATTTTGATAAGCCACTTTTCTTCTAATTTGATCCTGTTCTGTTTTAAAATGACATTGAGGCGGGGTCACTTATCCTCGTCATTTGAAAAGGGGGATATGGATGAAGAAAACATTGTTTAAAGATGCAGCACTCTTAACACTTGATCCATCTTTAGGTTTTCTTGAAAAGGGAGATTTATTAATTGAAGGGAAACACATTTTAGAAGTTGGACCTTCAATTGAAGTAAGTGATGCAGACATTGTTGATGCATCTGATATGGTCATTATGCCAGGTCTTGTAGATACACATCGGCATGTGTGGCAGTCTGTCATCCGGGGCATAGGGACAGATTGGTCTTTGCAGACATATTTAAGCAAAATCTATTATGGCAACTATGGAGCAATGAGACGCCCATCCGACGATCGAATCGCCAATTATTTAGGGGCATTAGAGGCTTTAGATGCAGGTGTGACCACGTTTTTAGATTGGACGATGATCAATTCAATGGATCATACAGAAGAGCTCATTGGAGGATTAAAAGATGCGGGTATACGAGCTGTTTTTGCTTTTGGTTCCTCTGGAGATGCTGAATATTGGGATAGAGAGAGTACGCTCACCAATATGGAGGACGCAGCACGTGTGAAAAAAGCGCATTTTCAATCATCAGATCAGCTTTTAACAATGGGACTTGCGATTCGTGGTCCAGAGTTTTCTTCATGGGAGACGTCGGTATTTGAAATTGAAACAGCTCGGTCTCTAGATGCTCTATGTAGTATGCACATCGGCTTTGGAAATTGGGGAGCGGAGGATCGATCGATTGAGCGGCTTCACAAAGCAGGGCTGCTCGGACCTGATTTGAACATGGTGCATATTAACGCAATCGATGCGGATCAAATGAAGATGCTGGCAGACAGCGGAAGCTCCATCTCCATTACCCCTGAAATTGAAATGATGATGGGTCACGGTTATCCTGTCACAGGACTTGCGATTGAACAAGGTGTTCTTCCAACGCTCGGTGTAGACGTAGTGACAGCGACAGGTGGAGATTTGTTTGCTCAAATGAAATTCGGGCTTCAGGCAGAGCGCGCGATCCAAAATCAATCGTTGTTAATGGATGGGATCATGCCGGGACCTGAACTTGGGCTGTCAGCTCATCAAATGCTTGAGGCTGCGACGATCAATGGCGCTCGTGCATTACAGCTTGATCATAAAATTGGGTCGCTTACACCTGGGAAAGAAGCGGATTTTATTTTGATCGATCGGACAAGCATGAATCTTCTTCCGATGACAGATCCGGCTGGAGCGGTTGTCCAAACGGCACATCCTTCAAATGTTGATTCTGTTTATGTTGCTGGAAAAGCAGTGAAACAAAACGGAAAGCTAGTCGGTGTGAACCTAGAAGAGGTCAAACGAAAAGCTTATGAGGCAAGAGACCATATTTTATCACACAAGTTTGAATCAACACCTTCATAAATAAAATAACCCCATAGGCGTTGCCTATGGGGAATTGATTACAAGGAATCCTTAATGACCTTTTTATAATATTGGACAGATAGGAATCCGAAGATAGAATAGAGGACAGTGTAAATCGACATAACGATGAGCATTGGAGTCCACAATTCTCCGCCGAATAAAAACCAGCCTGATTGTACAGCAAAGTAGCTGTGCAGCAATCCGACGATGAGCGGAATCCCAAAGTTAAACAGCTGTTTAAGCCGGATGCCTTTTAATAGGTCCTTCTCAGTAAAACCAAGCTTACGCAAGATCGTATAGGAGCTTTGTTCCTCTTCACTTTCATTCATTTGTTTAAAGTATAAAATACAGCCAGATGTGACAAGGAAGCTAAGGCCTAAAAACCCGACCACAAACATCATCAGTCCTATTGTTTGTTTTTGCTGCTGAGCTGAAGCTAATTGAGACATGCTGTTGTCACTTAGTTTTAAAGATGTAAACACGCTATTTGCTTGTTCAAGATTTTTATCATCTTTTATATTGACTGAGATATATTGGCTATTTTCAAGCTGTAGCTTTGGATCTTTTTGTTGATCGAGCTGCTCAAAAACATCTTGACTCACGACGGCAACAGGTAGACCGCCAAAAGTGAAGTTGTAAGAAATGAGATAATCTTTCTTCATATCTATGACTTTCAAATCAAGCGGTTTCTTAATGAGAAGCTTCACATCGCCTGAGCTTTGAATCGGCATGATTTTCTTTAATAGATCACTGTAGCCGCTTAAAATCACTTCGTTGTTCTCCACATGAAAATTTGGTGCATTTTTCTCACTGATCACAGGCAGTGTCAATACGCCTGGATCATTCTTCATATTTTTCACCTCTGAATCCACTATTTTTTTCGCATCAAATTTCGCTTGAATCACTTTGAACTGCTTTTGATCATAAGCAATATGTTTGTCAGAAAGTGCACGAGTGAAGGTTGCTGCTTCTTTTTCTGAGCCCATGGCGAAATGAGCTGGAATCATCTGCTCAGCGGTTTTTTCTGCTGAGTAATAGGAAATGTAGCTAAGAGCCAGCAAACCGATGGCAAGTGCAGATACGGTTGTAATAATCGTTAAAAGCAGTGCATTTGATTTTAGCCGGAACATAATGGATGACAGAGATAATACTTCATGAATGGCGAGATAGCCATTTTTTCTTTTACGTACAATATTGGCAATGAAAGAAACAGAGCCTTTGTAAAAAAGAAAGGTACCGATGATAACAGAGGCTAGAATATAAATCATGGCTAAAAGTAACTCAAACATGGACGTATATGAGCCGGTAAAAAGCTTAGAAGAAATATAATAGCCTGAGCTGATCAAGACAATACCGAACACTCCAATGATGATTTCAAACACAGAGATCTTTTTCACACGCTGTTCTGTCGAAGACGTTGTTCTAAACAAAGATAAAATCGTTTGTTTATTAATAAAACGTCTATTTCTCAGCATAATCAATCCATAGATAATAAAAAAGACAATGAGTGTTTGCAGAAGGGCCATGCCCGAAAAATGCAGATTGGCGATGGCATTAACACCAGTCACTTTAAATAACACCATCAGCATCAGCTTTGAACCGATAAAGCCTGCAATGATGCCGATAGTCATGGCTGTCACGTATAGAATAAAGTTCTCTGCATTGAGCAGTCTGGAAATTTTTTGTTTCGTCATACCAATGAGCTGCAGGAGACCTATTTCTTTTCCTCTGCGCTTAATAAAAATGCTATTCGCATATAGCAGGAAAATACCGACGATGGCTATAAGCAGAACCGAAGCGGCTTTAATCGAAGCACCGCCTTTAATGGAGCCTTTTACATCATCAAGTGCTGGTGAGTATTGCAAGGTGACAAAGGAAAAATAGAGCGCCACACTAAACACGAGAGCAAACACATATAAATAGTAATTCTTCAAATTTTTCTTCAGGTTACGAAAGATGAGCTGATTAATGTTCATGCTTCACACCGCCTAAGACACCTTGCGTTTTCATAATATCCTCGAAAAACATTTTTCTTTCTAAAGCGCCTTTATTCAACTGTGTATAAATCTGTCCATCCTTGATAAAAATGACGCGGCTTGAATAGCTGGCTGCGACAGGATCATGTGTCACCATCACAATGGTCGCTTTTCGTTTGCGATTGAAATCTTGCAGTTTGTTGAGCAGGTCAGATGCCGATTTGGAATCAAGTGCCCCTGTAGGTTCATCAGCGAAAATAAGACTTGGTTCATGAATGAAGGCACGAACCGCCGATGTCCGCTGCTTTTGTCCGCCAGAGAGTTCGTTCGGGTATTTGTCTCTTAGTTCATAAATCCCCATGTCTTCTGCAAGCTGTTGAAAACGTTCAAAAGCTTCTTTTTTTGGCGTTTTGGAGATGGATAAAGGCAAAAGGATGTTTTCTTTGACTGTGAGTGTATCAAGTAAATTATAATCTTGAAAAACAAAGCCAAGCTGCTTTTTTCTAAATTCCGCAAGCTGCTGATCCTTCATTTGCGTCATCTCAGCATCTGCAATACGAATGGATCCGCTGGACACATGATCGATAGACGACAATACGTTCAGAAGGGTTGTTTTCCCCGAGCCTGATGGCCCCATGATACTGACAAATTCCCCGGCTTCAATGGTTAAATCAATACCACTCAGCACCTCTTGTTTGTTGAATTTATTTCCATAGCTTTTATAAATTTTGCGAGCTTCTAAAATGTTCATTTGCTGAACCCCTTTTTCTTTTAATTGATAACTCTAGTATAAAAATAAGCCTGCCAGACGTCCTTCGATTTGGCGAACAAAACAGACGAGCATGTGACATTGTTGTCACATGCTTGTTTTTTAAACAAATTGTATGTAAACCAGTTTCTTATTAGGGTGAGTTTTCTTTCCCCATTTATTTTATCTGTTTTTCACTCTTATGTATCAATCTTCTCAGATTTTTCATGTCAGGATGCTGTTTTGAAGCTTTACATGTCCATTTTATTCATGTATGATATGCATATTAAATAAATGCATAGTAAATCTATGTATTGGAGGTAACTAAGAATGAAAGTGAGTAAAGAGCTTCTAAAGGGAAGTACAGCTACCCTTATTTTAAGCTTATTAAATGAAAGACCGATGTATGGATATGAAATGATTAAAGAATTAGAGACGAAATCGGAAGGGATTTTCAGCTTTAAAGAAGGAACAATCTATCCTATTTTGCACAATTTGGAGGGGAAAGAGTTCATTATCTCTTATTGGGGCGAAGGGAATGGCAACCGGAAAAGAAAGTATTACAAAATAAATGAACAAGGGAAAGCATTGATACAGGAAAAGAAAGAAGAATGGAACGTATTCAAACAAGCAGTTGATGGCGTTTTGAACGGAGAGAAAATCGCATGGGATTAGATAAAAAGTTCGAGAAGTATGTCAAAAGTGTATGTAAACGAATTAAAAATAAAGATGTTCATTCGAATATAAAGCTTGAGCTGATGGATCATCTATACACGCTAAAAGAGGAAGCAATGAATGCTGGGATGTCTGAAGAAGAGGCGGTAGAGCAAGCGTTGGACCAAATTGGTGATGCGGAAATTCTCGGAACGCAGCTTCACGAAACACATAAAGTCCAAATCGATTTTAAGATGATTCTTCTAGTGCTAGCCGCTTGTTCTTGCGGGCTGCTTGTGATGTACTTTTTACAGTTTCATTCAGATTTTACAAATCTTCAAAACATGAACATTTTTTATAAAAGCCTTGCCTTTTATCTGGTAGGTTTAGCGCTTATGTTTGGTTTGTTTTCCTTCGATTATCGGCGCTTATTGAAATACTCTTGGTATTTATACATTGGGACACTCGGAATGCTGATTTTTTCGATGATGTTCGGGTCAAGAGTGAACGGTATTCTTTTTTTAAGAATACGTGATGTATCAATAAATTTGACTGAGATTATGCCTTTTCTTCTAGCTATTTCTTTAGCAGGGATCTTTCACAATTGGAATTGGGAAAATGCGTACAAAACTTGGCTTGGAGTAGGGATGATGGCTTTACCGATTATTTTAATCAGTACGATTGGTTTTCTTCCTGCGACCGTTATCTGTCTGGTCATGTGCTTAACCGTGATGTATGTGTCTAGCGCAAGTTATAAGCAAATCATTCTGCTGACGGCAACAGGCGTGTTATATCTAATGTTTGAAGTGTTTTCTCTTTTTCAAGCAGATAGACACCGTTCCTTTTTCAAAGTTCATGAATTCAGCTCAAACGGGCTTCAGATCACACCTTATGCTATGTCTGAGGTTCACACGGATTGGATGTTTACATATATCATTTATTCATTTGGCTGGTTGGCAGGGCTCATTGCGCTCCTGTTGTTTGTCATCTTTATTCACAGAGTATTTCGTACAGCAAAACGAGTGAAAATGGCTTATGGCAAAATGGTCATGACAGGTTTAGCGGCTGTGTTTGCAGCAAAATATCTGTTAAGCATTTTCACAAACTTTGGCTTGTTGCCATTATCTGGAGTGTCTATGCCTTTCATGAGCTATGGAGGTTCACATATTCTTCTAGAAATGATGGCTGTTGGGCTGATATTAAGTATTTATAGACGGAGACAGATGGGAGATGTTTTTCACCAAGAAGCGGGAAGTATTTCCTAAGTAAGCCACCTCAATCTCTTCGCGCAAGTTTTGACAGCCGCGAAGAGATTGCGATTGCTTTTTACATGCTCGCAATATGAACAAAATCATTCTTTTTCGGAAAGGTGAAGGTGAAGGTTGTACCTTGATCTATCGTGGAGTTGACCTCGATCGTGATATGAAGAGCGTCAGCTCCTTTTTTCGTTAAATAGAGCCCCATTCCTGTTGAGGCGGTGTCATTGTGATGTCTTGTCGAGGTAAAGCCTTTTTCAAAAATACGAGAGATGTCTCTTGGATCAATTCCTCTGCCTTGATCTGTGATTGTCAGCATGACTTGGTCATTTATTTGCTTGCTTTCAATGACAATATCGGAAGAATGGCTGTATTTGACTGCATTTGTGAGTACCTGTCTGAGCATAAAGGATAGCCATTTTATATCACTTAATACGGTACGTTCCTCCAGCGCCAGCTCAAAGCCGATTCCTTTTTGCATGCACCATGATTGGAGCGCTTTGATTTCCTTTGCGATGATGCTTTGCAGGTCCAGCTTTTCAATGAATAAATCATTCTCGATATGACGAACTCTGCTTTGGTGCAGCTGGGCATCAAGTAATAAATGTATTCTGAGCCACTCGTACGTCATATTTGATTTCAGCTGCTGATCTGTTAAGCGGTCAATCATTAAGCGCATCGCTGTAAGCGGTGTTTTGACCTCATGTATCCAAGAGAGCAATTCATCTTTTTCTTCTTCAAGAGCGATTTTCTGCTCTGCTGCCATCCGCCGGTAGCGTGCAATTTGCTCTGACGTCGCATCATGTATGAGCTGCTCAAATGGGGAAGAGGGGGTTAGCCGCATTTGATGTTCAATGTCATCATCCCATTCTTTCAACCTCTCATAATAAGCCGTTTCTTTTCGGTATCGAAAAAAGAGAAAGACAATCATGAGAAACGTAGATAATAGCACAATATAGAAAAGAGAAGCGATGGGAATGGTCGTATCCAAATAAGCAACAAATAGAATGAGGAGCTGCAAACTAAGAAAGAAAAGAATCCAGCTTCTTCGTTCTTTTAAAAATGCTTGCAGCATCATTGATCATCCTTTTCTTTTGCAAGATAGCCTTGACCCACTTTTGTCTCAATGAAGGCGCCAAGGGAGATCTCGTCTAGTTTTTTTCTGAGCCGGTTGACGTTTACAGTCAGTGTATTGTCACTGACAAATCGTTCATCCTCCCACAATGCTTGAATGAGTGATTCCCGGCTGACGATATGATTTTTATGCTGAATCAATTCCTTGAGAATAAATAACTCATTTTTTGTTAATTCAACCTCACCGTGATCATTTGTTACGGTGTTTTTTTCTAGGTCAATGGCAGCGCCGCACCACACCTTTAGGCTGGCCGGCTCTGCATTATAATCATGCACTCGGCGAAGAACAGCATTAATTTTGGCAATGAGCACGTCAAAGTGGAAGGGCTTTTGCACAAAATCATCGGCTCCGAGCTGCATCGACATGACCATATCAGCAGGGTGGTCTCTTGAGGAGAGGAAGATGATTGGAACATTTGAATGATGCCGAATCATCCGGCACCAGTGAAAGCCATCGTATTTTGGCAGCTGTATATCAATAATGACGAGATCAGGCTGGACAGATGTGAATTCCTGCAGCACGTGATGAAAATCTTGAATCCCATAAACATCATAGGACCAGTTGACTAGACGTTCTTTGATTTCTTGGAAGAGGGTTGTATCATCTTCAATTAGTAAAATCTTAAACAAAATCAGCACCACACTTTTTGTATTCGCTTGTTGTCATTGTAGCGGAAAAAGGACCATGCCGCTAGAAGTAGACAAGAAAAAAGCAAGGGAAGAGATCCCTTGCTTCAGCTTATTTACCTAAAAAGTGCTTTTTAAAGAATGAGAGTTGGTATTCAAGTGTGATCGGGTCATTAAAATAGAATTCTTCTGCATTGGCCTCATACACACGATGTTTTTTGACAGCTGGGATGGACTTGTAAATTTTACTGTTTTGATAGGAATTGTCCATTTCGCTGTTTTTACTAATGATCATATAATCTCCAGCAAATTCAGGAATGACCTCCTGTGAAACTGCATAGTAGCCGGCTTTTAATGCTTTTTCTTTCACTTTCTCAGGCATTTTCAGTTTCATTTCCTGGTAGAGGATTTCTGTTCCGCGGCCCCATGCATCTCCAAAGACGTAGAGCTCTTTTGTGCCACTTTCAAAGACAGAAACTGTTGCATCTTTACCGATTTTTGCTTTGATTTCTTTTCCAGCTTCATCTGCACGTTTTTTGAAATCTTTTACCCAAGCTTTGGCTTCTTTTTCTTTGTTTAATACTTTTCCAATTTCAATGTGCTGCTGAAGGTAATCGACTTTGTTATACGTAAACAAAACGGTTGGTGCGATTTTTTTGAGTTTTTCTACATTTTTAGTATTGCTTAAGCCAATGATGACATCCGGCTTTAGCTTCATAATTTTCTCTACATTGGCATCCGATACTTCTTCCACATTTTTTAATTCTTTTTGGAAGCGAGGGTTCTTTTTGGACCAAGAGTCAACGCCAACGATGTTCACACCAAGTGACATGACACTACCTGCGTAAGAACCTAGAACAACAACACGTTTTGGATGCGCTGGCAGCTTCACAGGGCCATTTTCAGATTGATATGTAATTTTGTCTGATGATGTTGATTGATTTCCTTTATTTGAGGAAGAGCTGTTGCTATTGCCACATGCGCTCAATGCAAGTACAAAGATGAGCATCAGAGGGAACAATATTTTCTTCATGAATGTAGACTCCTTTGAAATCGGCACATAGCCGTATATTTGGTTGAATTAGTGATAATGATAATTATTATCACTCGGATATCATATCATAGGACTGTGGGCTGTTGTCAATGACATTTTGATAGCTGGTGATAAAAAATAAAGAAGAGATTTTTTATCAAAAAAAAGATCAAGGCAGCGTGTGTCCTGATCTTTTTTCTTATTTAAACCAGCCTTTTTCTTTTGAGCGGGTAATGGCCTCGATGCGGTTCTTCACTTCTAACTTATCTAAAATAATGGAAATGTAGTTCCGGACAGTGCCACTTTTAATGCTGAGTTCTTTTGCAATTTCTTTTGTGTTTTTACCGTCTGCGACGAGTTCAAGGACCGATTTCTCTCGCTCCGTTAAAGGATTTTCATCACTATATAAGTCTTCCATCAATTCAGGGGCATACACCTTTTTCCCTTTCATCACACTGCGAATCGCACTTGCCAGCTCCTCGCTTGGACTGTCTTTCAGCATATAGCCGCTGACGCCAGCTTTTAACGCTCTTTGGAAATAACCAGAGCGGGCAAAGGTCGTCAAAATGATGATTTTCACATCTGATCCTTTGAGCTCTTCCGCTGCATCAAGTCCAGATTTTCCCGGCATTTCAATATCCATTAAGCAAATATCAACAGGGTGTTTTTTGGCAAAATCGATGGCATCTTGACCATTCGTCCCTTTCCCAACCACCGTCATATCGTCTTCTAAATCGAGAAGTGAACCGAGTGCACCAAGCAGCATTTGCTGATCTTCTGCGATAAAGATGTTGATCATTTCATCCCCTCCTTTTCTTTTGCAGCTGAATCATTTGGAATGATCATAATGAGCTTTGTCCCATCCTTTGTCTCAATACGCAGGCGGCCATTTGCAAATTCCAATCTTTCTCTTATTCCTAAAAGGCCGTGACCCTTCGATTGAGTGGGCGGATAGTCGCCTTTAAATGTTCCATCGTCCTCAACGGTGATGATCGCTTCCTTTGATTTTTGGTGAATGGTGATTTTACAAACCGTCGCGTCACTATGTTTGACGACATTCGTCACCGCCTCTTTGATGCACATGCTCACAATGTTTTCGTTCAGAAGTGAGATATGTTTCGGTGCTTCCTTTTCATCATAGACCAATTCAATTCCGGCTGCTTCGAGAATTTGCTCGATGTTCGACATTTCATCTTTAATTCGAATGCCTTTCATAGAGGAAACAATCTTTCGCACCTCATTGAGAGACGTTCTGGCAGTCTGCTGGACGCTTTTGAGTTCGGCACGAGCCTGTTCAGGGTCTTTATACACGAGTTTACGGGCAAGATCACTTTTTAAACCGATCAAAGAAAGCTTTTGTCCAAGGGTGTCATGCAGGTCGCGAGCAATGCGCTGCCTTTCTTCAAGTTTCACAAGATCAGCAATCCGTTCATTGGCATATTCTAATTTCTCCTCAAGCCGTTCACGTTCCTTCCTGCTTCGAATGCTAAGTGGAAGAAGAATGGCACTAATCAGGGTAATGACGACAAAAGGAATTTGTGTGAGAAACCAGCCCTTTTTTAAGATCAAACTAAAGTTCACTGCCACGGCGGCGCTCGCCAGATGGATATAGTACAAGATATAAAAGGGGACTTTTCGTTTGATATGTCCGTTAAAATAGGCGATGCAAAAAGCGAAATAAATATAGCTGTAGAGCATCACATAACCAGTTGAAATACCGATCAATAAAAGACCGAAGACATATAAAGACCAGCCTTTTGCGACAAAGGCAAAACGATACACAGCGAAAAAGACGACGTTCAAAATAATGCCGATCACAATGCCTAAAGTCGAAGGTGTCTTAAAGATAAAATAGAAAGGCAGGATGAAAAAAATGGCCCATATATAAGGGGAAATCCCATGCAATTTTTGAATCTTAAACTGTTTTTTCATCCGTGTGCCACCTTTTTCATTCTTTTTCCTTACTTTATCAAATTCAACATGCGGCTGCATCCTGTAAATGATAACAAGCTCCTTCTAGTGTAAGAAAGAGCTTGAACCAATTATGCATTTTTCTTCAGAATGTCTCCTTTGATAACAGGGACGTTCATCTTCTTAGATTGCCTTGCCTCTTTGAAGGTAACAAATGCTTTCGTTTCTTCATCCCACAATCTAAATTTCATGGATTCAATACTTGTTTTCAATGTAATAGTTGGGACATTTTGCAACGGTTCACTTTGCTCATGAGCATGCTCTAAATGATAATTCGGTACTCTTGGGCTTAAATGATGAACATGATGGTAACCGATATTACCTGTTAACCATTGAAGAAGCTTTGGCAATTTGTAAAAAGAACTGCCTTCTACAGCTGCCTGCACATAGTTCCAATGTTCATCTGCTTCAAAGTAAGAGTCCTCAAACGTATGCTGTACATAAAACAACCATACACCGATAGATCCTGAGATTAGGAAGATCGGACCTTGAACAAGCAGGAATTCCTGCCAGCCAAAAAGAAGACATGTTACGGCTGCTAACGCAATGATGCTCACGTTTGTGAAATACGTGTTCCAACGCTCTTTTTTACGAGCATTTTTGACGTTGAAACGGTTTTTTAAGAGAAAGACAAAGATCGGTCCTAAAATAAACATCACAAACGGGTTACGATAAAATCTGTAGCGAAATTTCGTCCATGCTGATGCTTCTTGATATTCTTTGACTGTTAGGAGCCAAATGTCGCCAGTACCTCGTTTGTCTAAATTACTGCTTGTGGCATGGTGAATTGAATGATCTCGTTGCCATTGAAGATAAGGGAAAAGGGTGAGTACGCCCGTTAAAAAACCGAACAGGTGATTTAGCGGCTTCTGTTTAAAAAAGGATTGGTGGCAGCAGTCGTGAAAAATAATAAAGACACGTACTAAAAACCCAGCTGCAATAACCGCAAAGAAGAGGGTTAAAAGGTAGGAGATATTCAGGCTATAATAGGCAAGAAACCAAAGCCCTAAAAATGGAATGAATGTATTAAAGAGTTGAATGATACTTTTTTTCGAATCAGCACCAGAGAATTGACCCACTTGTTTTCTTAAAGTGGCTTGCTGCTTTGTGTTTGTTGAAGTCGTCATGAACGTTCAAGTCCTTTCCGTTTCTTTCTACTTCAAAGTATAGAAGGGAAGGTGTCATGCTCATAGTAGCACCCATCATGTATTCAATATGACATTTGTCATGTTTGTCATCAAAAAGGCTAATGGAATCAACGTTTGTGCGCTTATTACATCATCAATAAAAAAATAAAGGCGCTGGGCCTTTACTTTTTATGAACGTGCTTCATGTACTTTTAACTGCTTGCCTTTAATGGTTGTGTGACGCATGGCATTCAGCACAAGAGGGCCTTTGCCGTTTAAAATATCTACATATGTTTTCGTGTCTTGAATCGTAATAATCCCAATGTCATCGAATGCAACGCCTTCTATTTTGGCAATAGTCCCAACAAAATCAACAGCTCGCAGCTTCTTTTTCTTTCCACCGTTAAAATAAAGCTTCATAATATCCTTCTCAACGCCTGCCTGTTTATTTTCCTTTTGAATAGGCGTTTCAATTTTCTCTTCAAATCTTTCTACATGCTTTTCTGCTTCTTCCTTCGTTGGATAAGGCTGAGTTTGAAAATCTATGCCGGCATCCTGCTTTAATTCATCAATAAGCGGCTTAGCATTCTTTGTCATAAACGCAATCGTTTTTCCGCTTTTTCCCGCTCTGCCTGTTCTACCAGTTCGGTGAATATAGCGCTCTTTTTCATAAGGAAGATCATAATGAATGACATGTGTCATATCACTGACATCAATTCCCCGGGCTGCTATATCTGTTGCGATCAGATAACGGAATTCACCTTTTTTAAATTCATCCATCACATCAAAGCGGTCTTCCTGTCTCATGCCGCCGTGAATTTTGTCACAGGGCACATCCCATTCATCCAGCTTCATCGTGAGTTCATTCACCCGTTCCTGTGTATTACAGAAAATAATGCAGCTATCTGGATTTTCAATGACGATCGTCCGCTGAAGAAGGGAGAATTTCGATTCCTCTTCTGTTTCAATTACGGTATGGGTGATTTGCTGTACAGACGTTTCTTCACGTGCGATCTCAATGATTTTCGGTGATTGTAAAAATTGTTCGCTCAATTTCTTCATATCTTCAGACATTGTCGCTGAAAATAGCATCGACATGCGCTTTGGCGGCAGATACTGAATAATAGAAGAAACCTGATCGATAAATCCCATGTTCAGCATTTCATCCGCTTCATCTAACACGAAAAATTTGAGATTTTCTAAAGAAAGGGTGCCTTTCTCAAGGTGATCCAAAATGCGGCCTGGTGTCCCGCACACAATATGATTTTTCTGTGAAAGCTCTACTTTCTGCGCTTGAAAAGAGGCTTTTCCAAAAATGGCTGCGGCTTTGATTCGTTTGAATCGTCCAAGGCTTGTGAGGTCTTGTTTGACCTGCATGGCGAGTTCTCGTGTCGGAACAAGGATAAGGGCTTGAGGCTTATTTTCAGCCCAATCAACCATTTCACAAATCGGCAGACCATATGCAGCAGTCTTGCCGCTGCCAGTCTGAGATTTGACAATTAAATCCTGCTTTGAAAAAGCAACAGATAATGTCTCGTGCTGAACGGGTGTAGGTGTATGGAAGTGAAGCGCTTCTAACGCTTGTTTCAATTCATCACTTAGTGGATATTGATCAAAATGTTGTAATGTCATCGTGTTCTCCTTTTAGTAATTCATACTTGTGACATCATACCATAACCATGACCGTGAATGAAAAGACATAAAAAAAAGCCCCATAAAGGAGCTTTAAACCCTCAATAATCTGAAAGATTAAAGGAATCTGCGTTTTACTTTTTCCCAGTAAGAGTTGTCTTTTAATTTCACCGTTTTAATCACTTTTCCTGAAAGGCCAATGTCAATTTGTTTGACGTGCTTTGTGCCGAGCGCTTCGTTATCAAGCCCGATAATTGGATGATCGTTTCCATCCTGCACCACCTTCAGCGTCAGCTTACGGTCACTGCTTAAGATGAAAGGAGCACCTAATGTACGATACGAGTTGTTATTCAGCGATGCAAGCTCTGTGACTTGCATACATGGAAGCATCGGATCAACCACTGCGCCGCTCACGGATTTATTGTAAGCCGTTGAGCCAGTCGGAGTGGAAATAATCATGCCGTCGCCTCTAAAAGTTTCAAAGTGGAAATCATCTATATACACATCGATCACAAATGTTTTAATAATGCTGGAGCGGATCGACAGTTCATTTAAGCAATGGAACTGATTTGTACTGTCAACGCTTACATCGATGATCGGATATTTTCTCACTTCAAGCTGTTCAGTGTTCATGGCATCAATCATTTTATCAAAATGCTCTAACGAGAAATCACAGTATAGGTGCGTATTCTCTGATTTTGATACCCCTACATACAAGCAGTCATCCCGGAAGTTCGTTTTGCGGACTGCTTGAAGAAATGTGCCATCCCCACCAATTGAAGCAATAATATGGGCATCCTCTGCACGCTTGACGACGTGAAAGCCTTGATCGGTAGCGAGCTTCTCGAGAGAAGAAATGTGTCCATCCAATTCATGATCTTTTTTGTAAAAGAAAAATACATTGCGTCGATTGTCTGTCATTGACGTTCTCCCCTTTGCTGTCAAAAATAATTTCCAATGATAAAGGGCTTACATGAAAACCCTTGCTCACATTTTACACTTTTTTCATATGAAAGTAAAAACATTAGAGAGAACATCTAATGATCAGATTTGCATGATGAGAAATGAGTCGATGTGAGTGATTCAAAATGGCTGGATCCTGAGCATAATTGAATAGCCGTTTTCTCATGAAAGAATGGTTTAGGTGTTTCGTTGCGGTGAAGATCTAGCCTATTAGGTGCAGAGAGAGGATAAAAAAGCCAATTTTTCGTCATGCGCTTGTCTACGTAGACGATGTAAAGTTGATCGTTATTTAAGAGAGGTGCTATCATATGCCTACATGAAATGTAAAAAAACCACAATTCCTGTGAAACATTTCATGTGGGCATTCGTATGAATGAAGTGAGATCAAAAGGAGGAGAAAAAGATGAATGCGAAAAGATGGGTAGCGCTAATTATTGCACTTGGTGTTTTCGGATTTTCAATTGTAATCAGTGTCACGATGGCCTTGTTCGATAGCTTCAATGACAATAAAATGAGCTATCAATTCGGGGATGAAATAGAAGAGAAGGTACTAGAGAATGGCAGCGGTGCAGGCAAGATTGCTGTTCTTGAGATTAATGGAACGATTCAAGATAATGGAGGTGCCTCGAGCCTATTAGGCGGAGAAGGGTATGATCATCGTGCATTCCTCAAGGAACTAGATAAAGCGAAAGAGGATGCTTCGGTAAAAGGCGTACTGCTGCGCGTTAACTCTCCTGGCGGCGGTGTCTATGAAAGTGCTGAAATACATAAAAAATTAGAAGAAGTGAAAAAAGCAAAGAAGCCGATTTACGTATCTATGGGCTCAATGGCAGCTTCTGGCGGCTACTACGTGTCAACTCCAGCGAAGAAAATCTTTGCTTCACCTGAAACATTAACAGGATCGCTAGGTGTTATTATGCAAAGCTTGAATTATTCAAAGCTGGCAGATAATTTGGGCATTAAATATGAAACGATTAAGAGCGGGAAGTTCAAAGACATCATGTCTCCTAACCGTGATATGACAAAAGATGAGCGCAACATCATGCAAAGCATGGTCGATAACTCTTACGAAGGATTTGTCAAAGTGATCTCTGAAGGACGAGGCATGTCAAAAAAGGAAGTCAAGAAAATTGCTGACGGCCGAGTATATGACGGGACACAGGCAAAATCGAACGGATTAGTCGATGAGCTTGGGTATTATGAAGATGCATTAAAAGCGATGAAGAAAAATGAAAAAGGCTTAAAAGGAGCAACAGTGGTCAGCTATTCTCAAAGCTTTGGCTGGAACTCTCTCTTCAACATGAGTGCAAGCAAGCTCTTTAAAAGCGAAATTGATTTTCTGAATTTAAAAGAAACACTGGCTGGCTCAAATGGGTCTAAACCGATGTATCTCTATTCAAAATAAAGGAGGGATCATAGATGGATTCTACATTCGATGAAGTAAGCGAAAGCCGCAGCCAAGAGGAAGAATCGAAGCCGGCCTTTGTGAAGCGCGCTTCAATTGAAGCACAGGCGTTTGCAGGTTTTTGGATTAGATTTTGGGCGTTTATTCTTGATTGGCTCGTCGTCTGGGGTGTCAACCATTTGACGGTTTCTCCAATCTTTAGTCTGTTTGGCTGGTCCAAAGGAGGGGGATGGTTTTCTCCATTTTCCGTCACAACGACGATTGTATTCCTCCTTTATTTCGCCATCATGACGAAAATCTTTCAACAAACACTTGGCAAAATGGTGTTTGGGATTAAAGTGGTCTCACTTCAGCCTGAGAAGAAGCTGGCATGGGATGTTATTTTCTTTAGAGAGATTGTGGGACGCTACATTAATACGATCTTTGTTCTCTATGCAATCGTTGGGTTCTCGCCGAAAAAGCAAGGGGTTCATGATTACTTTGCTGATACGGTGGTCGTCCATGAACATTTATATGAAAAAACAGAATCAAACGTATAATCAGAGGAGTTTGGCCGCGTACCGGTCAAACTCTTTTTTTGTTGATTGGGTATAAAATCCAGAATGAGAGCCATAATCGTAGGGGAAGCATCATTTGTTATGGAGGAAGTGAGCACAGTGCTTTACGTTTGGATCGCAGCGTTGTTGTTTCTTGTGATCTTGTTGATTTTCATGAAAGTAACCATTTCGCTGGACTATTCGCATACAAACGACAATGACCATATTGCACTGAAGGTCATCACCTTATATGGATTGGTCAGACTCAAAAAAGAGATTCCGATGGTGAGGGTCAATCCAGAAGACCAAACGATTGATATTCGTGAAAAGAAAATGGAAAGCGCCAAAACCCCTGATCACGAAAAAGAATCGATGCATAAAAAAGTAGGAAAACGTGATATGAAGCAAATCCTTCATCAAATGGAACGCATCACAAAAGAGATTGTCGATTTAAACCGGATCATGCGCAAGTTCTTCATTCACATAAGGGTTGTCTCATTTCACTGGTCGACATGGATCGGCTTTCATGACGCCGCTTTAACAGGTGTAGCAGCTGGCGGTGTGTGGTCAGTTAAAGGAGCGCTGCTTGCCTTTATGCAGGAGCATCTCAACTTTAAACATAAACCAGTATATGAAGTCATTCCGGCCTTTCAGCACAACGTATCGCAGACTCAGTTTACATGTATAGCTTATTTTCGTCTTGGACATGCTATGCTTGCAGCCATTCGTTTACTTGTCCATTGGTTAAAAGGGAGAAAGGCGAGAAAAAGTGCCTCTCTTCAAGCAACGAAGAATGAATCATCTGTTTAAGGAGGAACCCGAAAATGGCAGATCATCCAATCCAAGGTCTCATGAAGACAGCGATGGAAAACTTAAAAGAAATGATAGATGTGAATACAATCATCGGCGATCCAGTCGAAACCCCTGACGGCAGTGTCATTCTCACTGTGTCAAAGGTTGGTTTTGGATTTGCAGCCGGCGGCAGTGAATTTAACGGGAACCAAAAGAAGGAAAAGCGTTCTGATGATCAAGAACGAAAAGAACCGAGACTCCCATTTGGCGGCGGAAGCGGCGGCGGGGTATCGATTACACCAATCGCCTTCTTAATTGTCGGAACAAACGGAGTTCGAATGCTTCATTTGGATGAACACACACATCTGCTCGATAAAATATTGGATTCTGCTCCTCAAGCAATTGAACGTCTTCAGCACATGTTTAAGAAGGATGAGCGGGAGCACCGTCATAAAGAACGAAAACTAGATGACATAGACCTTTAAAAAGTTAGCTGCGCTGCAGTTAACTTTTTTTTCAAAATGGACGATTAGGCTTTGCAGTTTTTTGCTTTCTCTACTATGATAGAACCATACATTTGAAAAGGGAGGAATTGTTTTGGCATCGATCACATTTAAAGGAAGTCCTGTCACGCTTGTAGGAAATGAAGTAAAAGTAGGCGAGCAGGCTCCTGATTTTACGGTTTTAACGAACTCACTTGGAGAAGTTTCACTTTCTGATTTAGCAGGAAAAGTGACGATCATCTCAGTGATTCCTTCTATTGATACAGGTGTGTGTGACGCACAAACAAGACGTTTCAATGAAGAGGCAGCGGGTTTAGGTCCTGTCAATATTTATACGATTAGTGCAGACCTTCCATTTGCACAAGCACGCTGGTGCGGAGCAAACGGAATTGAAAATGTCGAAACATTATCTGATCACAGAGATATGTCATTTGGTGAAGCATTCGGAGTGTATATGAAAGAATTGCGTTTATTGGCGCGCGCAGTCTTCGTATTAGACCCTAACGGAAAAGTGGTTTACACTGAATACGTAAGTGAAGCAACGAATCACCCAAATTATGAAAAAGCCATTGAAGCTGCAAAATCACTGTTATAAAAGCAGCATCAACAAGAGCTCCGGCTTCAACCTGGGGCTCTTTTCAATGAGAACATATAGCTTTTAACAAAGCGAGGAGAGAAAAGCATTGCAGAAAGATCAAGTAAGTACTATTTTTGAACTGCTCGATACAGCTTCTATTCGATTGAAAAAGGAACAGAGCATTTCCTATATTGAGGCATTGGCAGAAGCAGGAGAAGCCTTTTTCCAAGCAAATGATCGAAACGGTTTATTAAAGGATTTAATAGAGAAAGCAGATTTTGCTTCTTATGATCATGAGCAGATTCGTAAAGCGTTTCAGCTCGCCGTATTGAAAGGTCAAAAGGATATTTCTCATCCAAATCGCCAGATGACGCCAGATACGATTGGACTGTTTGTCAGCTATTTGGTGAATAAATTTTTAGAAGGTCAAAAAGAGCTTGTTGTCTTTGATCCAGCAGCGGGAACAGGAAACTTACTGCTTGCGGTCTTAAACAATCTTACGGCAGAAACTAAGCGCGGCTTTGCGTCTGAAATTGATGATGTGCTCATTAAAATTGCTTGGGCCCAGGCGAATTTAGAGGAGAAAGAAGTCGAGCTTTTCCACCAGGATAGTCTTGAACCGCTTCTGATCTCACCGGCAGATGTCACTGTATGCAGCCTGCCAGTCGGCTATTATCCAAATGATGAGCGTGCAGCAGACTTTACATTAAAGGCAAAAGAAGGACATGCCTTTGCCCATTATCTATTCATTGAACAAAGCCTCCGCTATACAAAAGAAGGCGGCTTCTTATTCTTCATCATTCCAAACGACTTGTTTGAAGGAAAAGAGAGCGTACAATTAAAGGATTTCATTAAAGACCATGCGTATATGAATGCGTTAATTCAGCTGCCAGTGTCCATGTTTAAGGATAAAAAACACGCCAAAAGCTTATTTGTGATGCAAAAGAAAAAAGAAGGGCTGGAAGCACCAAAACGAATGCTGTTTGCCAATCTTCCATCTTTCTCACAAAAGGAAGCAATGGTCGGTGTGATGCGAAAACTAGACCAGTGGTTTATAGAAGAAAAAGAAACGAAAGAATAGCCAGAGTTATTTCTGGCTATTTTACTATTCAGAAAATAATGACTTATTGATGTAAGCGATAACAGTTTGAAGGTGCACTTGAAATGCAAAGTTTTCAATGTTTAAATGAAAAAGTCAGATATTTTTCGGACTTATCGTTAAACTATAAAAGACCCGTCAAACAGGTTGAATATAGCACCGGAAAAAACGTGAAACCTTATATAACAACTGAGTAAAAGGAGCGACAGTAATGTCCAAAATTATTGCAATCAACGCAGGAAGCTCATCTCTTAAATTCCAATTGTTCGACATGCCAGAAGAAACCGTTTTAACAAAAGGGCTTGTTGAAAGAATCGGAATGGACAACAGTATCTTCACGATTTCTGTAGATGGAGAAAAGAAAACAGAAGTGACAGATATTCCAGATCACGCAGTAGCGGTCAAAATGCTGCTTGAAAAACTAACTGAATTTCACATCATCAAAGACTTTAATGAAATTGATGGCGTAGGACACCGTGTTGTTCACGGCGGAGAGAAATTCAGCGATTCTGTACTTTTAACTGATGAAGTGATTAACGACATTGATCAGCTTTCAGAGCTTGCACCACTTCACAACCCTGCAAACGTTGTAGGAATCAAAGCATTCAAACAAATTCTGCCTGACGTACCAGCGATTGCTGTGTTCGATACAGCGTTCCACCAAACTATGCCAGAGCAGTCTTACCTATACAGCCTTCCGTACGACTACTACAAAAACTTTGGTATTCGTAAATACGGATTCCACGGGACAAGCCACAAGTTCGTTACAGAGCGTGCAGCAGAGCTATTAGGCCGTCCACTAGAAGAGCTTCGTTTGATTTCTTGCCACCTTGGAAATGGTGCGAGTATCGCAGCAGTTGAAGGCGGAAAATCAATCGATACATCTATGGGCTTTACACCACTTGCTGGTGTTGCAATGGGTACACGTTCAGGTAACATTGACCCTGCTCTTATTCCATTCATTATGGAAAAAACAGGACATACTGCTGAAGAAGTGCTTTCTACTTTGAATAAGAAGAGTGGTCTTTTAGGTGTGTCTGGTCTGTCAAGTGACCTTCGTGATATCGAAGAAGCAACAGAAGAAGGAAACGACCGTGCAGAAGTTGCTCTTGATATTTTTGCGAGCCGTATTCATAAATACATCGGTTCTTATGCAGCAAGAATGAATGGCGTAGATGCGATCATCTTCACAGCTGGAATCGGTGAAAACAGTTCAGAAGTAAGAGCACGTGTACTTCGTGGTCTAGAATTCATGGGCGTTTACTGGGATCCTTCCCTAAACAACATGAGAGGCGAAGAAGCATTCATCAGCTACCCGCACTCTCCTGTAAAAGTGATTGTCATCCCAACAAACGAAGAAGTAATGATTGCAAGAGACGTCATGCGTTTAGCGTAATCATCTTTGAAAAGCTCTTTTCCAATAAGGAAAAGAGCTTTTTTCTGTTAAAAGCAGCATGCTATAATGTTGTCCAATATGAAGCAAAAGGGAGCGTTGCGGAAAATGAGTGTGACAGAACATAAACGAGAGGCGAAAGAAAGGCTTTATGTGAAGGTCATTACGGTCAGTGATACAAGAACGAAGGAAACAGATAAAAGCGGGCGCCTGATGATTGATTTGCTCAAAGAACAGGGACATCTTGTTCTTGCATACGATATTGTAAAAGATGATATTGGATCGATTCAAGACGCTGTGCTGGAAGGAACAAGCGAACCGAAAATAGATGCCGTCTTGTTAAATGGCGGAACAGGAATTGCTGCAAGGGATGTGACCATTGAAGCGATTACCCCTCTTTTTTCCAAGGAGCTGCCTGGCTTTGGTGAAATCTTCCGCATGCTCAGCTATACAGAAGACATAGGTTCAGCTGCTATCTTGTCCCGGGCAGCGGCAGGGGTCGTCAATCAAAAGGCTGTCTTTGCCACGCCGGGATCTACCGGAGCCGTTCGTTTAGCCATGACAAAACTCGTGATTCCAGAGCTTCCTCACGTCTTACGAGAGCTTGAAAAAGATCAAAAATAGCCCAAAATGACTCTGCCAAGAAAATTTGGCAGAGTTTTTTTCATAAAGGGGTTGAAAAAACAATTTTTCCTTGTTACAGTGTATACATACTAAATGCATGTTTATAAATTAAAACTTATTTTTATGCAAAAAAACATTCACAGAATCAAAACAAGCGAGAGGAGCTTTTCAATCATGTCACAAAATAAAAAAGTTGTATTAGCATATTCCGGAGGTCTTGATACCTCTGTTGCAGTTAAATGGCTACAAGAGCAAGGATACGAAGTTGTTGCTTGCTGCCTTGACGTAGGTGAAGGAAAAGACTTGGCATTCGTTCAACAAAAAGCGCTTCAAGTCGGAGCGGTTCAATCATACATGATTGACGCAAAAGAAGAATTTGCTGAAGAGTTTGCACTCACTGCATTACAAGCACACACAATGTATGAAGGAAAATACCCACTAGTATCTGCACTATCCCGTCCGCTTATTGCAAAAAAATTAGTGGAAGTAGCAGAAAAAGAAAATGCAGTAGCTGTTGCTCATGGATGTACTGGAAAAGGGAACGACCAAGTTCGTTTTGAAGTATCCATTAAAGCATTGAATCCAGATCTAGAAGTTCTTGCGCCAGTGCGTGAATGGAAATGGTCTCGTGATGAGGAAATCGATTATGCACAAAAACATGGTATTCCAATTCCGATTAACTTAGACAGCCCATATTCAATCGACCAAAACCTTTGGGGCAGAAGTAACGAATGTGGCATTTTAGAAGATCCTTGGGCTGCGCCGCCAGAAGGTGCATATGATCTGACAAATCCACTTGAAAAAACACCTGACACACCAGAAATCATTGAAATCACGTTTGAAAAAGGAAAACCGACAGCGATTGACGGAATCCAGTATTCATTATCTGACCTTATCCTTCATTTAAATGAAGTCGCTGGTCAGCATGGTGTTGGCAGAATCGATCACGTTGAAAACCGTCTTGTTGGGATCAAATCTCGTGAAGTGTACGAGTGCCCAGGTGCAGTCACACTTCTTAAAGCACATAAAGAGCTTGAAGACTTAACGCTTGTTAAAGAAGTCGCACACTTTAAACCAATCGTGGAACAAAAAATGGCTGAATTAATATACAACGGCTTATGGTTCTCACCGCTTAAAGAAGCACTAGATGCATTCTTACAAGAAACACAGCAAAACGTAACAGGTGTTGTACGTGTGAAACTATTTAAAGGCCATGCCATTGTAGAAGGACGTAAATCACCATATTCACTTTATGATGAAAATCTCGCAACTTATACAAAAGCAGATGAATTTGATCATGATGCAGCTGTAGGATTTATTAACCTGTGGGGCTTACCGACAAAAGTAAACAGCATCGTGAATAAAAAGGAGCAGGTTAAAGCATGAAAAAGCTTTGGGGAGGCCGATTTCAAAAAACACCAGAAAAATGGGTCGATGAGTTTGGCGCGTCCATTCATTTCGACAAACAATTAGTGAAAGAAGATCTGACCGGCTCCCTTGCTCATGCAAGTATGCTGAATAAATGCGGTATCCTCGGTGATGAGGAGGCCGCTGTCATCAAAGACGGACTAAATACGCTCATGAAAAAGGCAGAGGCGGATGAACTGGAATTTTCAGTAGATTATGAGGACATTCATTTAAACCTTGAAAAAATGCTCATTGATGAGATTGGTCCGCTTGGCGGCAAATTGCACACAGCGAGAAGCCGGAATGATCAGGTCGCAACTGATATGCACCTATATTTGAATAACCAAGTCGAGCATATCATTGAACTGATCTCTTCCTTTCAAACGGTGCTTGTAGAAAATGCAGAACAGCACGTTGAAACGATTTTCCCAGGATATACGCACCTGCAGCGTGCACAGCCTATTTCGTTTGCCCATCATATGCTCGCCTATTTTTGGATGCTTGAGCGTGACAAAGCGCGCTTTCAAGATTCATTGAAGCGAATTAACGTATCTCCGCTTGGATGCGGAGCGTTAGCAGGAACGACATTCCCGATTGATCGTGAATATACTGCAGAGCAGCTTGGCTTTGATCACATTTACGAAAACAGCCTTGATGGTGTGAGTGATCGGGACTTCATTTTAGAGTTTTTGTCTAATAGCAGTCTTGTGATGATGCACCTCTCACGTTTTTGTGAAGAAATCATTTTATGGTGCTCGCAAGAATTCAAATTCATTGAACTCGATGATACGTATGCAACAGGCAGCAGCATGATGCCGCAGAAGAAAAACCCCGATATGGCTGAATTAATCCGCGGGAAAACAGGCCGTGTGTATGGCAACCTGATGGGGCTTCTCACGATTATGAAAGGCTTGCCGCTTACGTATAACAAAGATCTGCAAGAAGATAAAGAAGGCATGTTTGATACAGTGAAAACCATCACTGGCAGCCTGCAAATCTTCACAGGTATGATTCAAACGATGTCAGTCAACGAAGATGTCATGAAAAAGGCAACAAAAGAAGATTTCTCAAATGCGACAGAAGTGGCAGACTACCTTGCGAAAAAAGGCATGCCATTCCGTGAAGCGCACGAAATCGTTGGCAAGCTTGTGTATACATGTATTCAAAAAGGCATCTACTTAAGTGATCTTCCTTTTGAAACTTTTACAGAAGCAAGCGATCTTTTTGAACAAGACATTTACACTGTTCTTGATCCGTATGTGGCGGTTGAAAAAAGAACAAGTGCAGGTGGAACTGGATTCAAACAAATCCAGCTCGCTTTAGAAAAAGCAAAAGCCTGTCTGGCATAACACGCAAAAAACCATTCGTATGATACGGATGGTTTTTTTGTCATGGAAAAAGGAGTTTGATGACCATTGGAGAAAATGAAAGCATACTAGCGTCAAGCAGAAAAGGGAGTGACAGCAGATCATGAAGAAAACGCTTGAGGCTTTGTTTCATCAACCGATCGTATCAGTGAAAACGTTAGGAGAACAATATGACGGACGAGCCAATGATGTGTGGCTGATCTCCTTACAAGATAAAACGGAGTATGTGATCAAATCTCCTAAAACTGTAAGAGAAGAAAGTGAATTTGTGACTGGGATCAATATGATCTATGGAGTAGATGCTCATACTACACAAAAGTATATCGATCAAATTAATCAAAAACTGTCTCATACGAATTCCTTTCAGATTCCAGAAGTTGTTCGTAAAGTGAAGAAGGCAGGGAGACATTTTTATGTAATGGAGAAAGTAGAAGGAACACCTTTCACATCTTTCGATGGACGTTCATCAAACTTTTATAAGGATTATGGGAGGAAACTAGCACATCTTCATTCATATCGAACTGACTTTTTTGGGGCAGTATACGGAGCTGAAAAGAAACATTTGAGAGAATTTCATGCGGTGTTAAAAAAGGCTGTACCCAAACTCATAGAGCGTTATTACGCAGATCAGCCTGAATTTCATTGTTATACAGAAATTGTGTTGCAAAAGATTGGAAAGCTGAAGCCTCCTGATTCAGCCAGTCTCATTTTAATTGATTTAGATCCGTCTCAATATATTGAAAAAGATGATCAAGTAACGAGTTTAGTTGATACAGAATATGTCGTATATGGACCAGCTGCGTTTGATTTTATTGCATTGGAATACCTTTTGACGAAAGAAGCTGCCCGCGATGTCCAATTGGGGTATGAAGAGATTTGTCCGCTTCCTCGCGAGCTTCAAGAGGTGAGAGAATGCTATCGTTTTGTTTCGCTGCTTCTCGATATCCATGGCTCATGGGATCTGAAAAAGTGGATGAATCACCCTATACTGTTTTACTCCTATTGATAAAGGGTTCATAAGTGCGCCAGCTGCCGGTTTATAGTAAAGTAAAAGATAAGATAAGAAACACGTGAACTTGCAACCTTTGCTTTAGGAGGAGATTGTGTGCGACACGCATTAATAACAGCGGGTTCTAAAGGACTTGGCCGGAAAGTCACCGAGTCTTTACTGAATATGGGGTATTCTGTGACAGTGAATTATCGAAGTGATGATGAAGCTGTCCGGCAGATGAGAGAAGAATTACAGCAGTACGAAGATAAGCTTCAATTTGTCCAAGGTGATGTGACAAAAAAAGAAGATCTAAAAAACATGGTAGAGCTGGCAATAGAGCGATTTGGGCGGATTGATGCCTTGATTAACAATGCTGGTCCTTATATTTTTGAACGAAAAAAACTGGCGGATTACTCTGAAGATGAATGGTATCAAATGATGGAAGGCAACTTATCAGCAGTATTCCATTTGTTCCGAATGGTCATCCCAATGATGAGAAAACAAAGCTTTGGCCGCATTATCACTTATGGCTTCCAAGGTGCAGACCATGCGCCGGGCTGGATGCACAGATCAGCCTTTGGAGCGGCAAAAGTGGGCCTTGCGTCATTGACGAAAACCATTGCGATTGAAGAAGCCGAAAACGGCATCACCGCCAATATGGTTTGTCCAGGCAAAATCGTTGGAGACATGAAAGAATCGACAATAGAGGAAGCCCGCCAAATCAAAGACGAAGAAACGCCAATAGGCAGGTCTGGTACTGGAGAGGATATAGGACGTATCATCTCATTTCTATGTGATGACCGTTCAGACCTCATTACAGGCACCGTCATTGAAGCAACAGGTGGTCTTAACGTCATTCACAGGCATTAAGTTTTTTAGCTTTTTATAGAGGGAATAAATGATATGAGATCAAAATTGAAAGGTGGATATACTACATGAAAGCTACATATCATGGACATTCAGTCGTACACATTGAAACAAACGGATACCATATTTGGATTGACCCATTTTTAAATGGAAATAAGCACACAGATATCAATCCGCAAGATGTGAAAGCAGATGTCATTTTACTGACACATGGACATGGAGATCACATCGGTGACACCATTGAAATCGCTAAAAACAATGATGCACTTGTTGTCGCGCCTTTCGAGCTTGCCACATATTTAAGCTGGCAAGGGGTGAAAACGCACCCGCTTTCTATTGGAGGCAGCCGTGAGTTTGAATTTGGTAAAGTGAAGCTCACGCAAGCGTTCCATGGTTCTGCTGTCATTGATGAAGAGGCACAGACAATTACGTATACAGGGATGCCATCAGGTATTTTATTTACCGCAGAGGGCAAAACAATTTATCATGCTGGAGACACTGCACTCTTTTCAGATATGAAGCTGATTGGTGAGCTGAATCATATTGAGCTCGCATTCCTACCAATTGGTGATAACTTCACGATGGGGCCGGAGGATGCAAGAATTGCAGCAGAATGGCTGCGGGCAAAACAGGTCGTTCCGATTCACTACAGCACATTCCCGCCAATTGAACAGGATCCGCATGCATTTGCAGACAGCCTGCATGGGGGCGTCGGTCATGTGTTAAATAGCGGGGAATCAATCGAGATTTAATCCCCATACGAAAAAAGCTGGCACACAAATGCCGGCTTTTTTGTTTACCTTCATCTGCTGAAAGAAAAGACAAATTGCTATTAAAAGCCTCCTGCCCTTATAATGAAACATAGATGAAAACGCTGAAAACAAAAAGGGTGAACGGGATTGGCGACAAAGCATGAGCAAATTTTATCGTATATTGATTCATTAGATGTCGGGGAGAAAATCTCTGTCCGGCGCATAGCGAAAGAAATGAAAGTGAGTGAAGGCACCGCTTACCGGGCCATCAAAGATGCTGAAAATAAAGGATTCGTCAGTACCATTGAACGAGTCGGCACCATTCGAATTGAACAGAAGAAAAAAGAAAATATTGAAAAACTGACATATGCAGAAGTGGTTAATGTCATTGATGGACAGGTGCTTGGAGGACGAGCAGGCTTACATAAAACGTTAAATAAATTTGTCATCGGAGCGATGGAGCTGGATGCGATGATGCGCTATACGGCAGCTGGCAACCTTCTCATCGTCGGAAACCGGATCAATGCCCATAAGCAGGCATTAGAGGCAGGGGCGGCTGTGCTGGTCACCGGCGGATTCTCAACAGATGATGAAATCATTCAGCTCGCAGATGAGCTAGAGCTGCCAATTTTATCAACAAGCTACGATACATTTACCGTAGCGGCTCTCATTAACAGAGCCATTTATGACCAATTAATTAAAAAAGAGATTGTGCTTGTAGAAGATATTTTAACGCCGATTGAACGCACTGTGTATTTATCACCAGAGGATAAGCTTGAAAAATGGTATGAAAAGAATTATGAAACTGGCCACGGCCGTTTCCCGGTCGCAGATGATCAAATGAAGATTCACGGCATCCTCACCTCAAAGGATATTGCGGGGCATGACCGCTCCACACCGATTGAAAAGGTGATGACGAAAAATCCGCTGACGGTCATTGGCAAAACATCTGTCGCCTCAGCTGCCCAAATGATGGTGTGGGAAGGCATTGAGGTGCTGCCAGTTGTGGATGATCATGCGAAGCTGATCGGGATGATCAGCCGTCAGGATGTGCTCAAGGCGCTCCAAATGATTCAAAAGCAGCCGCAGGTCGGAGAAAAGCTGGATGATGTTGTCTCAAGAGGGTTTAAAGAAACTGATACAGAAAAACCAAAAGCAGATGCGGTTTATCAATATGAGGTCACCCCGCAAATGACGAACCAGCTTGGAAACATTTCATATGGGGTGTTCACACAAATTTTAATCGAATCAGCCAACCGCTTCTTAAAATCTCATAAAAAGGGCGAGCTGATCGTCGAGAGTCTTTCTGTCTACTTCTTAAAACCAGTCCAAATGGAATCCACAATCCAGATCAAGCCGAATATTTTAGAAGTAGGGCGCAAGTTTGGAAAGCTGGAAGTCGAGGTTTATCACCAATCGAATATCGTAGGTAAAGCGATGCTGATGGTGCAGCTGATGGAGAGGGGATAATGATAAAAAGGGCGAACCCATGTCGCCCCTTTCCTTTTACGCGTGATCTTTTTCGCCTTCTTTTAAAAAGAGCGGAAGGTAATGCTTGTAGGCTTTATACCCAGCCCACGTACTGCCGATACCGACAGCAACAAAAATAAATCCGATGACAAATGCGAGTGACGAGCGGTTTAAAAATAATTGATTCACACCGAAAAGCAGGACAAAGCAGCCAAGGGCCATACTGGATTTCGCCGACCAGAATTTTTTCTCAACTGGCCGGTTCGTACGGACATTTTTCGCTTTGTAGTATAAATAAAACATGGCAGAACAAATAATAAACACAATCAAAACAAGCATGTGCCAAGCCTCCATTGTAAGTGGTTACAACCCTATTTTAAACGTAAATAGGCTTGCTTACTAGAATAAATTGTCTATTCCTCACTTTTCCGTCACGATAGATTATGATTTAATAATAAAAAGAGTATCGCATGAGAAGGAGTTTTTATGAAAAAAGAACTGATTAGAACCATATCATTATATGACACCATCATCATTCATAGACATGTAAGACCAGATCCTGATGCGTATGGATCGCAGTGCGGCCTTACGGAAATCTTGCGTGCCACCTATCCAGAAAAAAATATTTATGCAACAGGAACCCCTGAGCCATCCCTTTCATTTTTATATGAACTCGATGAGGTACCAGACGACGTGTATAAAGGGGCCCTTGTCATTGTCTGTGATACGGCCAATCAAGCAAGAATTGATGATCAGCGCTATTTAATGGGCGATAAGCTGATGAAAATCGACCATCACCCGAATGAAGATCCTTATGGTGATTTGCTTTGGGTAGATACAGAGGCAAGCTCTGTGAGCGAGATGATTTATGAATTGTACTTAGAGGGGAAAGAAGAAGGATATCAGCTGAATACAAAGGCGGCTGAATTGATCTATGCCGGCATTGTAGGAGATACAGGCCGCTTCCTTTTCCCAAACACAACGAAAAAGACACTCAAATATGCAGGGGAACTCATCGAATATCCGTTTTCATCTTCAGATCTTTTCAATCAATTGTATGAGACAGATTTGAATGTCGTGAAATTAAATGGCTATATTTTTCAACATATTTCTTTGTCAGAGAACGGGGTTGCATCTGTGTTCATTAAGCGTGAAATTTTGGAATCGTTCCAAACAACAGCGCAGCAGGCCTCACAGCTTGTTGGGACACTAGGAAATATTGCAGGCATTAAGGCATGGGTCTTTTTTGTGGAAGAAAACGATCAGATTCGTGTCAGATTCCGCTCTAAAGGTGTCGTCATTAACACCATTGCGAAAAAATATCATGGCGGCGGCCACCCTCTTGCAGCCGGTGCGTCCATTTATGATTGGGCCGTAGCAGATGAGATTTTGCGTGATTTAGAAGAAGTATGTAAATCATCATCATAAGAGAGGAGGGATATGAAGTCCCTTCTCTCTTTTTTTGTCATGGAGAAAAGGGTTACTTGCACACAGGGATAAACCAGCAGCCGATGTCTGTTGAATCTTCATAGGCTTGGAGATTTTGATGCTTTAATTCTTTTTTAATTAAATGAGCCATCATTTCTGTCTCAGCATAAGCACACATGCCGTCTTTGATCCGGCTTGCTTTGTCTCGTGCCATTTGACGATAGCTGTAAACCTCCATTGTCCTCACCTCTTTCTATTTAAGATCTCGTTCTACTTTTAGTGTATAAAAATGAAGCGTGAAAAGCGATCATTGAGGGCAGAAATTCATAAAAATTCCACAACCTGTTTATTCAGCAAATGAAATACGTACTTCAAGTGAAAGCTTCGTATAAATTGTCAGCTCTGTCACTTTCGCTCGGTATGCCTTTTCCCGAATCGTATATTCTTTATTTTCCACTGTCCGTTTTAGTAATTCCTTTGTTTTATAGACACTTTCAATATCCTTTGTAATGACTTCTGAGATATCCTCCTTGACCTGATCTTCAAACTTTAGCGTATCTGGCTCTGGGATTTTATATTGCTCACGATTCACGAGATGAACATCTACGCTTTGGATCAGCAGCCGCTTCTTATTATCCTCATTTAACTTATGCAAATCTTCCCGATAGAGTGTGATTTGTTCCTTCAAACTGTCCATATGATGCTGCTGGCTTCTCAGCAGTGTTACTTGCTTTTCCTGAAAGGTTCCGTATGTAAAGAGAAAAATGAGCCAGCTTACAATCGCACCAAACATCATTCCTGCAAAAAAACGCTGCCAGCCTGGGCGTTTATACAGCTCCGGCACCCTCATGATGACACATGCTCCTGGGTGAGCCACGTAATAATGAGATACCCCGTTTGTGCGCCGCCCATGGCAGAGATAATTAATAAAATCTGCTTGAAAATATCACGCGTGTTTCCTTCGAAAATGCCTCGTTCAAAGCTATAAACAGCATCAAATGTTCCGCCGATAGCGGCGACAAGCGCCCAAATCTTTAAACGGTTGGCAAGACTAGTAATAATGGATAAAGGCGGCTGACCAGATAAATACGCACCAACACCGCCTATGATAGCACCACCCAAAATGACCCCAAGGGCGATAAAATAACAGCTGATAAAATTCGGAATAAAAGCTTCCTTCACATCCATTTTGTCCACCTCACTCTATTCAATATATGGTGTGTGCTGGACAAGTATGAACGGACAGAAAAGAAAGAACATTTGTTTCTCATCGCATCGCGTTTTATAATGAAAGAATGACTTTAGACGAAAGGAGTGGATTTAGCATGTCTTATGTTCATCTTCAGGTCCACAGTGGATACAGCTTGTTAAGCAGTGCAGCTAAAGTAAAGGAGCTTGTACTGAAAGCAAAAGAACTTGGCTGCAAGGCGCTCGCTCTTACCGATGACCATGTGATGTATGGAACGGTCGAATTTTATAAGGAATGTAAAAAACATGGCATCAAGCCGGTTATCGGTTTAACAGCTTCTGTCTTCATAGATGAACAAGAGACAGAGGCTTATCCCTTGGTACTCCTTGCAAAAAACAACGAAGGCTATCAAAACCTGATCAAAATCAGCAGTGTGCTGAAATCAAAATCAAAAGCCGGACTGAAAGAAAAATGGCTCAAAAGCTATCATCGCGGGCTCATTGCGGTCACACCAGGCGCATCTGGGTATATTGAAACGCTTTTGCAGCATGATCAAATAGAAGAAGCACGTGAAGCCGCAAAACAATTAAAGCATATATTCGGCGAGGGTCATGTGTACATCGCACTTCAGCCATTTCAGCAGGACGAATCGCTCACCAGCAAACTGCGGGATGTCTCACAAAGTGTGGACATACCTCTTGTTGCGACGGGGGATGTTCACTACATCAATCGAGAGGATAAAATGGCTTATACGTGTTTAAAGGCTATTAAAGCAGGAGAGCAGCTTTCAGAGATAGAGGAAGACCGAGGAGAAAAGCATTTCAGATCCTTTGAAGAAATGTTGGAATGGTATAGAGATGATCGAGAGCTGCTGACAAGAACGGTGGAGATTGCAGACCGCTGCGAGGTCGATTTAAATCTTGGGCAGACAAAACTTCCATCCTATCCAACTCCTGATCAATCAACAGCAGATCAGTTTTTACGCAGAGTGTGCGCAGAAGGGATGATGCAAAGAAAGATTGCTTCACATGACATGTATGTCAAAAGACTTGAATATGAACTGAGCATTATCCAAAAAATGAATTTCAGTGATTATTTTCTCATTGTGTGGGATTTTATGAAGTATGCGCATGACAGAGGGATTGTCACAGGCCCTGGACGGGGATCAGCAGCGGGTTCACTTGTTGCATATGTTCTGTTTATTACGGATGTCGACCCGATCCGTCACGGTCTTTTATTTGAGCGCTTCTTAAATCCAGAGCGAATCAGTATGCCAGATATTGATATTGATTTCCCCGACACGAGAAGAGACGAAATCATTTCTTATGTAAAAGACAAATACGGAGACATGCATGTGGCGCAAATTGTCACGTTTGGAACACTTGCAGCAAAGGCTGCTTTAAGGGATGTTGGACGTGTGATGGGAATCGATTCAAAGGCAGCGGACCGTCTTGCCAAGCTGATTCCATCAAAGCCAGGAACGACGCTGAAAGAAGCGGTGACTGCATCTCCTGAATTAAAAACGATGCTTCAGCAATCTGAAGAGCTTCGAAAGGTCTTCCAAACTGCTTTAAAGGTAGAAGGCTTACCGAGACACACCTCGACACATGCAGCTGGCGTTGTGCTGAGCGAAGAGCCGCTGACAGAGGTCGTTCCGATTCAAGACGGCCATGAAGGTGTGTATTTAACGCAGTATGCCATGAATTATTTAGAAGATCTCGGACTTTTAAAGATGGACTTCTTAGGGCTCAGAAACTTAACATTAATTGAATCCATTAAAAACCAGATTGAAAGACAGGAAAACGTCCACATTAACTTTAGTGACATTTCATATGAGGATCAGAAAACGTTTGAATTGTTATCTGCGGGCGATACAACTGGAATATTCCAGCTTGAATCACAGGGAATGCGTCAGGTGCTGAGACGCCTGAAGCCGTCTAGTTTAGAAGATATCGTAGCGGTCAATGCCCTCTATCGTCCAGGTCCAATGGAAAATATCCCGCTTTTTATCGACCGAAAGCATGGCAGAGTCAAGGTCTCCTACCCTCATCCTGATTTGTATGACATATTAAAGGATACATATGGGGTCATCGTCTATCAGGAGCAAATCATGCTGATTGCAGCGAAGATGGCTGGTTTTCAGCTGGGCGAGGCTGATCTATTAAGAAGAGCTGTTTCGAAGAAGGATAAAAAGGTCCTTGATGAAGAGCGAAGCCATTTTGTTGAAGGATGCCTAAAAAAGGAGTATCCTGTTAACATTGCAAATGACGTTTATGACTTAATCGTCAAATTTGCAAACTATGGTTTTAATAGAAGCCATGCTGTTGCATATAGCATGATTGGCTTTCAGCTTGCTTATTTAAAAGCGCATTATCCGTTATATTTTATGTGCGGTCTTTTAACGAGTGTAATTGGAAATGAAGACAAAATTGCTCAATATTTCTATGAGGCGAAGGAAAAAGGGATATCTGTGTTGAAGCCTTCTATTAATAAGAGTGAGTTTCCATTTACGGTTGAAAAAGGGGAGATCCGCTACAGCTTAAGAGCGATTAAAAATGTCGGAGTGTCAGCTGTAAAGGATATATACAGAGCAAGACAGGAAAAGCCGTTTGAAGATTTATTTGATTTTTGCGCAAGAGTATCACCAAAGAGTGTCAACCGAAAAACGATTGAAGCGCTCATTTTTTCAGGAGCGATGGATGAGTTTTATCCCAATCGTGCTTCGTTATTAGCATCGATAGATATTGCGTTAGACCACGTGTCATTTTTAAATCCAGAGGATCAGCTGGACTTTCTTGGGGATACAACCTTCTCCATTAAGCCAAAATATGCGGAGATAGAAGAAATGCCGCTTGTTGATCTCCTGCAATTTGAAAAAGAGGCACTCGGGTTATATTTATCAAATCACCCAGTACAAGCATACCGAGACCGCTTAAGAGAGAATGGTGCAGTGGAAATAATCAGACTTTCTTCCTATATTAAGCGGAAGATTTCAATGGGTGGTCTTTTGACAAAAGTGAAATCGATTCGGACAAAAAATGGACAATCGATGGCATTTGTTACATTTGGGGATGAAACGGGAGAAATGGAAGGCGTCGTCTTTCCAGAGCAATTTAGAAAGCTGTCCCCCTTACTTGAGGAGGGCACCATGCTTTATGTGGAAGGCAGAGTAGAGATCAGAAATGACAGCAGTCAAATCATCGTGCAAGAAGCTGCTTTGCTTGAAGAGATGGACGTAAAAAGAAAAGAGTCTGTCTACATTCGGGTGAAAGAAGAGAATCATACGCAGGAGCTGCTAGAGCAAGTAAAACGAGTCCTTTCGATGCACAGCGGAGAAGCAGATGTCTATTTGTATTATGAGAAGCAAAAAAAGACGATGAGACTTCCAGATGCATACAAAGTTCATGCAGATCATGCTGTGATTTTCCAGTTAAAAGAGCTGCTCGGTGAACAAAACGTTGTGATTAAATGATGACAAATCGCCTGAATATGTTTTACAAATTCACCTATTGTGTTATCATTTTAAAGATTCTGTGTATTTAAAACTGCCAGTATGTGCTTATCAATTTAGCAAATCATTAAATCATTTTCCACTTGAAGGAGTGTTCATCACATGTCATTAAGAGAAGAAGCATTACATATGCACAAAGAGAATCAAGGCAAACTCGAATCAAAATCAAAAGTACAAGTGAAAAATGCAAAAGACTTGAGCTTGGCTTATTCACCTGGTGTTGCAGAACCATGTAAAGATATTTATGACGACACAAGCAAAGTGTATGATTATACAATGAAAGGCAATATGGTCGCTGTTGTCACAGACGGAAGCGCTGTTTTAGGGCTTGGAAATATTGGTGCAGAAGCATCTCTTCCAGTAATGGAAGGGAAAGCCGTATTATTCAAAAGCTTTGCAGGCGTAGATGCCTTCCCAATCGCGCTTGCAACGAACGATGTAGACAAAATCGTTGAAACAGTGAAGCTTCTTGAGCCGACTTTTGGCGGTGTGAACCTTGAAGATATTGCAGCTCCTAACTGCTTTATCATTGAAGAGCGCTTGAAAAAAGAGACAAACATTCCAGTTTTCCACGATGATCAACACGGAACAGCCATTGTGACAGTAGCAGGACTTGTGAATGCACTGAAGCTTTCTGGAAAATCTATGTCTTCAATCAAAGTAGTGGCAAACGGCGCCGGGGCAGCAGGAATTGCGATTATCAAACTTCTTTATCATTTCGGTGTACGTGATATCATTATGTGTGATACGAAAGGTGCCATTTACGAAGGCCGCCCGAATGGTATGAATGCAGTGAAAAACGAAGTAGCTAAATTCACGAACCAAGACCGCAAAGAAGGTTCATTAGAAGAAGTCATTGAAGGCGCAGACGTCTTTATCGGGGTTTCTGTAGCAGGCGCTTTAACAAAAGAAATGGTTGGAAAAATGGCAAAAGATCCTGTCATCTTTGCTATGGCTAATCCAAATCCAGAGATTATGCCAGAAGATGCACATGCAGCAGGTGCAAGTGTTGTAGGAACTGGCCGTTCTGACTTCCCGAACCAAGTGAACAACGTACTGGCATTCCCAGGAATTTTCCGCGGAGCATTAGATGTACGTGCAACTCACATTAACGAAGAAATGAAAATCGCAGCTGTTGAAGCGATAGCGTCTCTTGTTTCAGATGAGGAATTGTCAGCTGAATATGTCATCCCTGCACCATTTGATGCACGCGTGGCACCAGCGGTAGCAAAAGCTGTGGCAAAAGCAGCAATGGAAACTGGCGTTGCAAGAATCAAAGTCGACCCAGAAGCGGTCGCTGAAAAAACAAGAAAATTAACGATTATCGGCGAATAATCAACTGGAAAAGTGTGCACGTTTTTTCTGAAATTGGAGGAAAAACGTGCAACATTTCCTCTCTTACGCGAAAAATTTTTCATCCGGAATGAGATTTTTTTGTAGACGTTCACAATTCAAACATATCAACTGCTCAGCGCCCCAAACACCTACTCATTTCTCATCAATTCCCCACTGAAAAAATTGAATGAAGGATGACAGCGTTTGACAAAAAAAGTACAATAGTTTCGGTACAGTTATGACATGTCCTATAATAGTGGATGTGCGTGTAAAGAAAAAACCCTTCAAAAAGGGAGGTAGTCATTTGTCAATCAAGAATATTTTCAGTAAAAAGAAAAAATATGCATCTGTACCCTCTGAACAGGCAAGCCAAGATGTGCCTGAAGGCATCATGACCAAATGTCCGCAATGTAAAAAAATAATGCTCACCAAAGAACTAGATAAAAATTTACGTGTTTGCATGAATTGCGGCAGACATTTGCAAATGAATGCAAAACAGCGTATCGAAAGCCTTGTAGATGAAGGCACATTTGAAGAATTTAACGGGCACCTCATTTCAGCAAACCCGCTCGGTTTCCCAGGCTACGAAGAAAAGCTTGAGAAAGACAGAGAAAAAACATCTTTGAATGAAGCCATTGTCACAGGTAAAGGTGAGATTGAAGGCCAAAGTGCTGTCATTGCTGTCATGGATGCCACGTTCCGTATGGGCAGCATGGGATCGGTTGTTGGTGAAAAGATCACACTGGCGATCGAGAAAGCAAAAGCGGACAAGGTTCCGTTTATTATCTTTACTGCATCTGGTGGAGCGAGAATGCAAGAGGGAATTCTCAGTCTGATGCAGATGGCAAAAACAAGTTCAGCATTAAAACTGTTCAGCGAAGATCAAGGGTTGATTATCTCTGTGATGACGAACCCAACAACTGGCGGTGTATCAGCTAGTTTTGCGTCTCTCGGTGATTACAACTTTGCAGAACCTGGTGCTTTAATTGGTTTTGCAGGCCGCAGAATCATTGAACAAACGATTCGTGAAGACCTGCCAGAGGACTTCCAAACGGCTGAATTTTTAATGAAGCATGGACAGCTTGATGCTGTCATCCATCGTGCAGAAATGAAAGAAACACTAGGCCGAATCTTAGCGCTACACAGCACAGGAGGTGAACGAGAGTGGCTGGAGAACTAGAATTTGAAAAACCTGTCATTGAACTTCGAGCGAAAATTGATGAACTGAAAAAGTTCACACAAAACTCAGAAATGGATTTAAGTGCAGAAATTGAGCGCCTTGAAACACGTCTGAGCAAGCTTGAAGCAGACATTTATACAAATTTAAAGCCGTGGGACAGAGTGCAGATTGCTCGGCATGCGATGCGCCCAACAACTCTCGATTACATTCAAGAGCTGTTTGACAACTTTTTCGAATGTCACGGTGACCGTTTTTATGGTGATGATGAAGCGATCGTTGGAGGAATTGCCACGTTTAAAGGGCTTCCTATCACTGTTATTGGTCATCAGCGCGGTAAAGATACAAAAGAAAACTTGCGCCGTAATTTCGGAATGCCTCATCCAGAAGGCTACCGTAAAGCGCTGCGTTTGATGAAACAAGCAGATAAATTTAATCGCCCGATCATTTGCTTTATTGATACAAAAGGAGCTTATCCTGGTAAAGCAGCTGAAGAGCGCGGACAAAGTGAAGCAATTGCGAAAAACCTATTCGAAATGGCAGGACTTCGTGTACCGGTTGTCTGTATTGTCATTGGAGAAGGCGGAAGCGGCGGCGCACTAGGCCTAGGCGTAGGAAACCACCTATTCATGCTAGAAAACTCAACGTATTCAGTGATTTCACCTGAAGGTGCAGCAGCACTGCTCTGGAAGGACTCATCACTTGCGAAAAAAGCTGCAGAATCAATGAAAATTACCGCTCCAGACCTAAAAGAATTAGATATTATAGATGATGTTATTAAAGAAGTGCAAGGTGGAGCACATCGAGACGTGAAACAACAAGCAGCCTACATGGAAAATGTATTAAAACAATCACTTACATCTTTGCTCAAACTAACACCTGAAGAACTAGTCGAACAAAGATATGAAAAATACAAAGCAATCGGGAAAGTATCGATTGAAAATCAATATATTGGGGTAAACTAAATAAACGTACAGCCTTTTTGGCTGGCGTTTATTTTTTTCATCTTTTTTCATGAAAACCGACCTCATGTAAGCGCTATTTGAAAATAATTTTCTTTTGTTTTCATAAAATTTGAAACGTCTGAAAACCCTGATATGACAAGGTTTATAGCACTTGCCTTTACAGATTTCAGAGAGATTTGCTTTCATGACGTTCTTAACTTTTGTTTAAAAACGGTTTATTTAATTGTATAATAAGTACGGTTTTAGAAATTCGTATTGAAAACATCCAAATTTGCTCATGATTGTTTTCAAGCAGTGGAAATGGTATGTTTAATTCATATATGGTCTCTGAGGTGAAAAAGATGAAGCGTATAGGAGTTTTAACAAGCGGTGGGGATTCCCCAGGAATGAATGCAGCTGTGCGCGCAGTTGTAAGGAAAGCAATTTACCATAATGTTGAAGTTTACGGTATTTATAATGGATACTCAGGTCTAATTAACGGTAAAATTGAGAAACTCGAAATAGGTTCAGTAGGCGATATCATTCATCGTGGAGGAACAAAACTTTACACGGCAAGATGTCCTGAATTCAAGACAGTTGAAGGTCGTGAAAAGGGAATTGAAAACTTAAAAAAATTCGGTATTGAAGGACTTGTAGTCATTGGTGGAGACGGGTCATTTATGGGAGCGAAGAAATTAACAGAGCTCGGTTTTCCATGTGTAGGTGTCCCTGGCACGATTGACAACGATATTCCAGGTACTGATTTCACTATTGGCTTTGATACAGCACTGAATACTGTCATTGATGCCATTGATAAAATTCGTGATACAGCCACATCTCATGAACGTACATACGTAGTCGAAGTAATGGGAAGACATGCTGGTGATATTGCCCTTTGGTCAGGTCTTGCGGGCGGAGCCGAATCTATTTTGATTCCTGAAGCAGACTATGACATGGACGAAATTATTGCTAGGTTAAGAAGAGGTCACGAGCGCGGCAAGAAGCATAGTATTATTATCGTTGCAGAAGGCGTAGGCAGCGGTGTTGAATTTGGTAAGCGGATTGAAGAGGAGACAAGCCTTGAAACACGTGTATCTGTCTTAGGACATATTCAGCGCGGAGGTTCTCCGAGTGCATTTGACCGTGTACTGGCAAGCCGTTTAGGAGCATACGCAGTCGAGCTTCTCCTTGAAGGACAAGGCGGACGCTGTGTAGGCATTCAAAGCAATGAACTTGTCCATCATGATATTTTAGAAATCTTAGATAAAAAACATACAGTCGATAAAAATATGTACCGACTTTCACAAGAGCTCTCTATATAAAACGAGAAGACCTTAGGAGGAACAGTAATGAGAAAGACAAAAATCGTTTGTACAATCGGTCCAGCAAGTGAAAGCATTGAAAAGCTGACTGAATTGATTGAAGCAGGAATGAATGTAGCCAGACTAAACTTCTCCCACGGAGATTTTGAAGAGCATGGTGCACGCATTGAAAACATACGTAAAGCAGGTAAAACATTAGGCAAGGACATTGCGATCCTTCTAGATACAAAAGGTCCAGAGATCCGTACACGTACAGTTGAAAACGGCTCAATTGAGCTAGTCGCTGGTGCTGATCTTATCGTGAGTATGGAAGACATTGTTGGAAATACGGAAAAAATTAGTGTGACATACGAAGATTTAATTCATGATGTAGAAGTGGGCTCAACGATTCTATTAGATGATGGTCTGATTGGTTTAGAAGTAAAAGAAATTAATATGGACCGCAAAGAAATCGTCACTAAAGTCATGAATACAGGCACACTCAAAAACAAAAAAGGTGTCAACATACCTGGCGTCAGTGTGAACCTGCCAGGTATTACAGAAAAGGATGCCAATGATATTCTGTTTGGAATTGAACAAGGCGTCGATTTCATCGCAGCTTCTTTTGTGAGACGAGCTTCTGATGTTCTTGAAATTCGTGAGCTTCTTGAAAAGAACAATGCGACTGATATTCAAATCATTCCTAAGATTGAAAACCAAGAGGGTGTTGATAACATCGACGAAATCCTTGAGGTATCTGACGGTTTAATGGTTGCGCGTGGAGATCTTGGTGTAGAGATCCCGGCAGAAGAAGTACCGCTTGTTCAAAAAATGCTGATCAAAAAATGCAATCGTTTAGGCAAGCCTGTCATCACAGCGACTCAAATGCTGGACAGCATGCAGCGTAACCCTCGTCCAACCCGCGCGGAAGCAAGTGACGTGGCCAATGCTATTTTTGACGGTACAGATGCAATTATGCTTTCTGGTGAAACAGCAGCAGGAACATATCCAGTAGAAGCTGTACAAACGATGCATAACATTGCATCACGTTCAGAAGAAGCACTAAACTATAAAGCAATTCTTTCCCGTAGAAGCGAAGAAGTAGAAGTCAGCATTACAGATGCGATCGGTCAATCTGTTGCACATACAGCAATGAAGCTTGATGTGGCAGCAATTGTGACGCCTACGGAAAGTGGACATACAGCAAGAATGATTTCAAAATATAGACCAAAAGCACCAATCGTAGCAGTTACAGCAAACGAATCAGTGGCAAGAAAGCTTTCACTCGTATTCGGTGTATTTGCAAAGAGCGGATCAAAAACGACGTCTACTGATGAAATGCTTGAGAATGCAGTAGAAAAGTCAATTGAAACAGGCTATGTAAGACACGGCGATTTAATCGTCATTACAGCAGGTGTGCCAGTTGGTGAAACAGGTACGACGAACTTAATGAAAGTATATGTTGTCGGTGACATCATTGCGAAAGGTCAAGGTATTGGCCGTAAATCTGCATTTGGACCGGTTGTTATTGCACAAAGCGGAAAAGAAGCAGAAGAAAAAATGTACGATGGTGCGATCCTAGTCGCAAACTGCACAGATCGTGATATGATGGGAGCTTTAGAAAAAGCATCTGCCCTTATCACAGAAGAAGGCGGTTTAACAAGCCATGCAGCTGTTGTTGGATTAAGCCTTGGCATTCCAGTAATTGTTGGTCTTGACGGCGCAACAACACTATTAAAAGAAGGCGAAGAGATTACAGTAGATCCAGCACGCGGAGCGATCTACAAAGGCCGTGCAAGCGTCCTTTAAATCATCCAAGAGAGGAGTTGTCTGACTCCTCTCTTTTTTTATGTTACACTAAAAAAAGTAAACAGCTTTCGATGAAAGATACCCCATGAGGTGATATGGTTGAAGAAATATTTTCTACTATTATTAATTCTGTTCCCTGCGGTGGAAATTAGTTTATTTTTAATCTCAAGTAAAATCATTGGCATTTTGCCAACGATGCTGCTCATCGTGCTGACAAGTGCATTAGGTGCTTATTTCGCAAGAAAACAAGGAATAGAAGCCTTCCAAAAAGTGCAGCGAGATTTACAATATGGCAAGATGCCAGGGGGAGCGATTGTCGATGGTTTTTGTATTCTGATTGGCGGTCTGTTGCTGCTCATTCCAGGCTTCTTATCAGATCTCATTGGGGCTTTGCTGCTCATTCCGGTGACGAGAAAGGGAATCAAGCCGCTCTTTGAACGCTGGCTTAGAAACTTGTCTAATCGCAACCGCTATACAATCATTCGCTAAAGAGACCTTCAGCCTAGGTCTCTTTTATTTTTGCATGCCATACCGAATGTACTCAAAAATATCTCTGAAAACTCCTGCATTACGGAATGCCTGCCACACGACAAGGGAAGCAGGGCCAATCACAAGTCCAAGAAAGCCAAACCATTTTAACCCGACAAATAGCGCCACAAGCGTTGCTAGAGGATTAAGTCCGATGGATTTGCTTAAGACTTTTGGCTCTGATATTTGTCTTTGAATGAGGACAACAATATACAAAATGCCCAGTCCAATGGCGAGTGAAAGATTTCCTGTCATAGCAGAATAAATGATCCACGGTAGGAAAACAGTGCCGCTCCCGATATATGGAAGTAAATCGACAAATCCAATACATAAAGCAATTACAAGGGCATGCTCGACTTTTAAAACGATGAGTCCAATCAATACAATACCAATCGTCATGGCCACAAGCAGAAGCTGAGCCTTCATAAAACCGGTAATGGCTTTTTTGATTTCAGATAAAATGGCGCGTGTATGCTGCATCCATTTTGCGGGAAAGATACGTGAGCCATATGTTTTTAATGTAAACCAATCTTTCGTGATAAAAAAAGTTGCCAGAGCAGAAAATAACAATGTTGCTGCTGCATCAGGCAAAAGACCTAAAAAAGCCGGAATAAGCTCAAGTGTTTTTGAAAGAAAAGTCCCGATTTTTGCGGCAGCTTCATCACCGAGTGCTTGAATTTGTCCCAAAATCGATTCCTTTTGACCTGCTTGAAGCGTATTAAATTGGGCTGTGACATCATGATATAAAGGCAGAATTTTATCTGTGAAAAATTGCTCTACAATACCAATCAATTGATCAAGATGGCTAGGCAGCACCTTTGCCAAATAAGCACTTCCTGAAATGATTTCAGCCACTAAAAGCGTCATGAAGCCGGCGGCTGTGACTAAAAAGAGCAACAGTACAATGACCACAACAAGTCCTCTTGGCATCCCGGTAAGCTCTTCAATTTTGCAGACGGCAGGGTGAATCAAACAAGACACAATAAGGGCGATCCAAAAAGGATATAAAAACGGAAAAGACTGATATAAAAAGACAACAGCAAAAACAGCAATGCTGATTATCATCAAACTTCGCAGAAAAATGGCCACATAGGCGTGATTCACACAATCCCCTCCAAAAAACAAGCATGTCCGATACTTCATTTTATTCAAAAAGATTAGTAATATGAAAAGGTCGCAATAAAAAGAAAGAAAGGAGCGGCGTATGTTTACTCAAGCAAATTTATTTTTGGTACTTTTACTCGTTATTGCACTTATTGCAAAAAACAATTCGTTAATTTTAGCGGTCTCTGTACTGATCGCAATTAAGCTGATTGGCCTGGATCAAAAAATTTTCCCGGTTCTCCAATCTAAAGGCATTAATTGGGGAGTGACCGTTATTACCATTGCTGTGCTGGTCCCGATTGCAACAGGTGACATTGGATTTAAGCAGCTTGGAGAAGCGATGAAATCTTCCTATGCTTGGATAGCTCTTGGAGCGGGTATATTAGTAGCATTAATTGCAAAAAACGGGATTGTGCTACTCGAAAATGATCCGCATATTACGGCAGCGCTTGTGTTCGGTACCATTTTGGCAGTCAGCTTATTTAAAGGGGTGGCTGTTGGACCGCTCATCGGGGCAGGAATTGCTTATTTGGCGATGCAGGCTGTGAAATTTTTCAGCGGGTGAAAAGAGAGTGGTTCCTGCCACTTTCTTTTTTAAATTTTTTCTTGCGTGAGCTTTTGCAAAAAAACATAATTAAATATATTAAAAGAAGCAAATTCCCTTTATTCCATGCCTGATATGGGAGACTGGAAAAAAAAATATCAAAAAAAATTATAGTTAAACATTTAACAAATGTCTGATTATTGTTTATAATGGGAATAGGCTTAATTTTGAACTCATTGATCACACAAGAGATATGAGGCTAAAAGCGCTCTAACCGTATAGGTAAATGTAAGCATTTTCTTTTCAGAACCTGCCATCTTATTCGGATTGGATAGCGCTTTCAAAAAGTGAGAATTCTGCAACGAAGGGGAATCTTTTTAAAAAGGGGAGATTGAACATGACAGCAACAAGAGGTCTTGAAGGTATCGTGGCAACAACTTCATCCGTAAGCTCAATTATTGATGATACTCTTACTTATGTAGGGTACAATATCGATGATTTAACTGAAAAAGCTACATTCGAAGAAATTGTCTACCTGTTATGGCACTTAAAGCTGCCGAATGAGCAGGAGCTGAGTGAATTAAAACAACAGCTCAATGAAAATGCTCAGATTCCGCAAGAAATCATTGAGCATTTTAAATCTTATTCGCTCGATGGGGTTCATCCAATGTCTGCGATTCGTACAGCAGTATCCTTACTAGGTTTACTAGATGACGAATCAGAGATTATGGACAAAGAAGCGAATTACAGAAAGGCAATTCGCTTACAGGCGAAAATTTCTGGACTAGTCGCTGCGTTTTCTCGCATTCGCAAAGGACTTGAGCCTGTACAGCCAAAAGAAGAATACAGCTATGCTGCAAACTTCTTGTATATGCTAAATGGCGAAGAGCCGTCACCAGTAGAAATTGAAGCCATTGATAAGGCGCTTATTCTACATGCGGATCATGAATTAAACGCATCGACATTTACAGCACGTGTATGTGTTGCTACACTATCAGATATCTACTCTGGTGTGACAGCGGCTATCGGTGCGCTGAAAGGACCGCTTCATGGCGGCGCTAATGAAGGCGTGATGAAGATGCTTTCAGAAATTGGCGAAGTTGAAAACGTAGATTCCTATATTCATGGTAAGCTAGAGAAGAAAGAAAAAATTATGGGCTTTGGCCACCGCGTATATCGTCAAGGTGACCCGCGTGCAAAGCATCTAAAAGAAATGAGCCAGCGTTTAACAAACCTCACTGGCGAGCCGAAATGGTATGAAATGTCTGTTCGCGCAGAGGAAATCGTGACATCAGAGAAAAATCTTCCACCAAATGTTGATTTTTATTCTGCATCTGTATATCACAGTCTTGGTATTGATCATGACTTGTTTACACCAATTTTCGTGATCAGCCGATTCTCTGGATGGATTGCTCATATTCTAGAGCAATATGACAACAACCGACTCATCCGTCCAAGAGCTGATTACATTGGACCTGATCTTCAAACCTTTGTTCCGATCAGTGAAAGAGACTAATGTTTATAGAATAAGCGGGGGCTGATTTCAAAAGGCCAATCAGCCTCCATATCAACATCAACAAAAAACGAATCACGTGAAAAACTTTTTTGCTTGCAGACATCAAGCCAAGAAGTTTCAAATATTCACTACATAACCTGGGAGGTAATATCATTGTCACAAGGCGAAAAAATTACAGTTACTGGCGGCGTATTGAATGTACCAAATAATCCAATCATCCCGTTTATCGAAGGGGACGGAATCGGTCCTGACATTTGGAAAGCAGCATCAAGAGTACTTGAAGCAGCTGTAGAAAAAGCATATAAAGGTGAAAAGCAAATCACTTGGAAAGAAGTATATGCAGGTGAGAAAGCTTACAATAAAACTGGAGAGTGGCTTCCTGAGCAAACGCTTGAAGACATTCGTGAATACTTAATTGCGATTAAAGGACCACTAACAACACCAATTGGCGGAGGAATCCGTTCATTAAACGTGGCACTTAGACAAGAGCTTGATTTATTCACATGCTTACGTCCAGTTCGCTGGTTCAAAGGCGTACCTTCTCCTGTTAAACGTCCAGAAGACACAGACATGGTGATCTTCCGTGAGAACACAGAAGATATTTATGCTGGTATTGAGTATGCAAAAGGTTCAGACGAAGTGAAGAAGTTAATTGACTTCTTGAAAAACGAATTAGGTGTGAACAAAATCCGTTTCCCAGAAACGTCAGGTATCGGAATCAAGCCAGTTTCTGAAGAGGGAACATCCCGTCTTGTCAGAGCGGCTATCCAATATGCAATTGACCAAGGCCGTAAATCTGTGACGCTTGTTCACAAAGGAAACATCATGAAATTTACAGAAGGTGCCTTCAAAAACTGGGGCTACGAAGTGGCTGAAAAAGAGTTTGGCGACAAAGTCTTTACATGGGCACAATATGATCGTATTGTAGAACAAGATGGAAAAGATGCGGCAAACAAAGCGCAAAGTGAAGCAGAAGCTGCTGGCAAAATCATTGTCAAAGACAGCATTGCAGATATTTTCCTTCAACAAATCCTAACTCGTCCAGCTGAGTTCGATGTTGTGGCTACAATGAACTTAAATGGAGATTACATCTCTGATGCACTTGCAGCACAAGTTGGTGGAATTGGTATCGCACCAGGAGCGAACATCAACTACGAAACAGGACACGCTATTTTTGAAGCGACTCACGGAACAGCACCAAAATATGCTGGTCTTGATAAAGTGAATCCATCTTCTGTTCTTCTATCAGGCGTGCTGTTACTTGAGCACCTTGGCTGGCAGGAAGCAGCTGATCTAGTGATTCAATCTGTTGAAAAAACAATTGCATCTAAAGTCGTCACTTACGATTTTGCTAGATTAATGGATGGCGCAACAGAAGTAAAATGTTCTGAGTTTGCTGACGAGCTCATCAAAAACTTGTCTTGATTCTTAAACTTTAAAGTTAAAGGGGAAAAAGGAAATGGCAAACAAGCGTAAAAAAGTATCTGTCATCGGAGCAGGTTTTACTGGAGCAACTACAGCATTTTTAACAGCTCAAAAAGAATTAGCGGATGTCGTCTTAGTTGATATCCCGCAGCTTGAGAACCCAACAAAAGGGAAAGCTCTTGATATGCTGGAAGCAAGCCCTGTTCAAGGCTTCGATGCGAACATTACAGGCACTTCTAACTACGAAGATACAGCCGGTTCTGATGTCGTGGTCATTACGGCAGGAATTGCAAGAAAGCCGGGAATGAGCCGTGACGATCTCGTGTCAACAAATGAAAAAATCATGCGCAGCGTGACACGCGAAATCGTTAAATATTCTCCAGAAGCCATTATTGTTGTGTTAACAAACCCTGTTGATGCAATGACATATGCAGTTTATAAAGAATCAGGATTACCAAAAGAAAAAGTCATTGGACAATCGGGTATTCTTGATACAGCACGTTTCCGTACGTTTGTTGCTCAAGAATTAAACCTATCTGTCAAAGATGTGACGGGCTTTGTCCTTGGTGGACATGGTGATGACATGGTTCCGCTTGTTCGTTACTCTTATGCAGGCGGTATCCCGCTTGAAACATTGATTCCAAAAGATCGAATTGATGCGATTGTTGAAAGAACAAGAAAAGGCGGCGGCGAAATCGTGAACCTATTAGGTAACGGTAGTGCCTATTATGCACCTGCTGCTTCACTTGTAGAAATGGTTGAGGCGATTCTAAAAGATCAGCGCCGCGTAATCCCAACGATTGCTTACCTTGAAGGTGAATATGGCTACGAAGGCATTTACCTTGGTGTACCAACAATCGTAGGTGGAAACGGCCTTGAGCAGATCATTGAGCTTGAGCTGACAGAAGAAGAAAGAAGTCAGCTTGACCGTTCTGTTGAATCTGTTAAGAACGTCATGAAAGTATTGTCTTAATATGAAAAAGGAAGGCTTCTCTTATGAGGGGCCTTCTTTTTGTTTACAAAACAAATCTTGTCGAAATTTTAAATTGTCCTCTTGTTAAGCTTTCGTTAAAATGAAAGAGAAAGCATGACTTCTCGCTTTTCACATAAGATACAAAAAAACGGATGCAGGGGAAATCACTAAATGGAGGCACAACATGAATAAAAAAATATTAGTTGTGGATGATGAAGAATCGATTGTAACACTTCTAAGCTATAACCTTGAAAGGGCGGGCTATGATGTCGTCACAGCAAGAGATGGGGAAGAAGCGCTTGAAAAAGCAGCAAGTGAACAGCCTGATCTCATTGTATTAGATTTAATGCTTCCGAAAATGGACGGCATTGAAGTGTGCAAACAACTGAGAATTCAAAAAATGATGTTCCCTATTTTAATGCTGACAGCAAAGGACGATGAATTTGATAAGGTGCTCGGCCTTGAACTTGGAGCCGATGATTACATGACAAAGCCATTCAGTCCTAGAGAAGTGGGTGCTCGGGTAAAAGCCATCTTAAGAAGAGCGCAGCAATCTCAGCCTGCCCCCATGCAAGAGGACAAGGAAGAGGTCATTGCAGACCAAATCAAAATTGGTGAACTGCGCATTTTACCAGAACACTACGAAGTCTACTTCCAAGAAGAACGTCTAGAGCTTACGCCGAAGGAATTTGAACTGCTGCTTTATTTGGCCAAGCATAAAGGACGTGTCCTCACACGTGATCTGCTGCTAAGTGCCGTTTGGAATTATGACTTTGCAGGAGACACTCGTATTGTGGATGTACACATCAGCCACTTGCGGGACAAAATTGAAAAGAATACGAAAAAACCAACATACATTAAAACCATTCGCGGCTTAGGCTACAAATTGGAGGAGCCAAAGCCAAATGAGTAAAATAAGAACCCGCCTGTTTTCGGGACTTATTTTTCTCCTTTTTATTGTGTTTGTCGCACTTGGCCTTTTTCTGGATCACATGTTCCATGTTTTTTATGAAACAAAATTAACGGAACGAATGGAAAATGAATCGAGCTTTCTTCTTTCTTCCATGGATGGTGATGATCTGCAGGCGAAGCAAAACAAGGAGATCCTCAATCAGGCAAAGCAGCATCTCGACATGAATGCGTCAATTGTGAATCTGAAGGGGAATATCATACATACAACGGGTCAAGCGGAGCAAAGGGGCATCATTCAAAACACACTGAACAATGAACGGCTTCAAACAAAAGGCGTCGTCATTGAGGATGAGAAGGATGCGCTGTTTCATTACGCAGTCCCTATTCTGAAACAAAACGAACCGGCAGGCTATTTATTTCTCCATGCGTCACTCCAGCCTTTAAACGAAATTGATGGCCAGCTTTGGCTCGCATTAGCCGTTTGTCTTGGCTCGGCGATTATTATCATCGTTTTCTTTGGATACCGCATGTCGATGAAATATGTAAAACCGATAGATTATGCCACAAAGGTAGCCAAACAGCTGGAACGTGGGAACTATGATACCAATCATTATGAAGAGCTCATCATTGAAACTAGTGAGCTTAATACATCAATGAAGCGTCTGGCAGAAAGCCTTCAAGAAATGACAAGCACTGGGGAAATGCAGCGGGACCGTCTGCAAACAGTCATTGAAAACATCGGTGCAGGAATTATTTTGATTGATAAGATGGGGTATATCAACCTAGTCAATCGAACCTTCCGCAAGCAGTTTAAGGTGCAAAAGCACATTTACATGCACAAGCTGTATCATGAAGCATTTACACATGACGAAATTATTGAGCTGATTGATGAAATTTTTATGACAGAAACGAAGGTGCGAAAGTTTTTACGCCTAGCCGTTGACATTGAACGGCGCTACTTCCAAGTGGATGGTGTCCCGATTTTAAGTACAGACGATGAATGGAAAGGAATTGTCCTTGTGTTTCATGACGTGACAGAAACAAAGCAGCTCGAGCAGATGCGAAAAGATTTTGTCGCCAATGTGTCTCACGAATTAAAGACGCCGATTACGTCGATTAAAGGATTCTCCGAAACCCTTCTTGATGGAGCGATTGATGACAAAGAAGCGCTGACACAATTCCTTTCCATCATTTTAAAAGAGAGTGTCCGACTCGAAACTCTCATTCAAGATTTACTCGATCTTTCCAAAATCGAGCAGCAGCATTTCAAATTAAATATTCAAGACGCCAATGCGTCAGAAATCATTCAAGAGATTGAAGTCCTTTTAAAACAAAAGGCTGCGGAAAAAGGTATTCAATTACAAGTGCGTATCCCGAAAGAGCCTGTCTATGTGATGGCAGATCCGCTGAGATTAAAGCAAATCTTCCTCAATCTCGTCAACAATGCTCTTACCTATACACCAGAGGGAGGGAGTGTCACCATTTCGGCAAGACCGCGGAAAGGCGCCTATGAATTTGATGTAGCAGATACAGGAATCGGCATGAAGAAAAGAGAGATTCCAAGAATATTTGAGAGATTTTATCGAATTGATAAAGATAGAAGTAGAAATTCAGGCGGAACAGGACTTGGTCTTGCGATTGTCAAACACCTTGTGGAGGCGCATGAAGGGACGATTTCAGTCCATAGCAAACAAGGCAAAGGAACGACTTTTACAGTGAGCCTGAAATCAAAATAGGGAAAAAAGGAATGTCACGTTAAAATTTACATGATCTTTACAATGGATTCATGTTTAGTTAAACAATCATTGGTAGGATGAATAGGAACCCCTTCATCCAAGGAGCCAATTTTGTAAGGACGAAAACACTTGTTGTTTTCGTCCCTTTTTTTATGCAGGTTCGACTATTTTCTTTTCAAAATAAACTTTGATAAAATGATGATACAATGTGTGAAAGAGACGGCTGAAATGGCTCAGCCGATGGAGGATTAAAACATGACAGACAAAAAGAAATTAGTACTAGTGGATGGAAACAGTCTCGCTTATCGAGCTTTTTTTGCTTTGCCGCTATTATCAAATGATAAAGGCGTCCATACAAATGCCATTTATGGCTTTGCAATGATCTTAATGAAGATGCTCGAGGACGAGAAGCCAACCCATATGCTCGTCGCATTTGATGCGGGGAAAACAACGTTCCGCCACGAGACATTTAAAGAATATAAAGGCGGAAGACAAAAAACGCCGCCAGAGCTATCAGAACAAATGCCGTTTATCCGTGAACTATTAGATGCCTATCAGGTGAAAAGGTACGAGCTTCCTCAATACGAGGCTGACGATATTATCGGGACATTGGCTGTGGAGGCAGAAAAAGACGGCTTTGAAGTGAAAATTTTCTCAGGAGATAAGGACTTAACGCAGCTCTCAACAGACCATACGACGGTAGCAATTACGAAAAAAGGCATTACAGAAGTAGAATATTACACACCGGCTCATATTGAAGAAAAATATGGTCTGCGCCCAGATCAAATCATCGACATGAAAGGCTTGATGGGAGATTCCTCAGATAATATCCCAGGGGTGCCCGGTGTAGGGGAAAAAACAGCGATAAAATTGTTAAAGCAGTTTGAAACGGTAGAAAACCTGCTTGAACATATTGACGAAGTCAGTGGTAAAAAACTCAAAGAAAAGCTTGAAGAATATAAAGAGCAAGCGGTGATGAGTAAACAACTCGCAACGATTCTTGTAGAAGCGCCAATTGATGTATCAAGCAAGGATCTCGCATATGAAGGTCCTCATATGGATCAAGTGATCTCTCTTTATAAAGAACTAGGCTTTCAAACGCTGCTAGAGCGTCTAGGAGAAGCACCAGAAACAGGTGAACAGGTCGAAGTTGAAGCATTAGAAGTGAAAAAAATGACTGATGTAACGGATGAAATGCTGACAGATCACGCCGCCCTTGTGGTAGAACAGCTTGGAGATAATTATCATGAAGCGGATTTGATCGGTTTTGCGATCCATAATGAAAACGGTGCGTTTTTTATCACGAAAGAAGATGCACTTCAATCAGATGCATTTAAACAATGGGTACAGGATGAAACGAAGAAGAAATGGGTCTTCGATTCAAAAAGAGCAGTTGTCGCCCTCAGATGGCACGATGTCGATCTAAAAGGTGTCGATAACGATGTCCTGCTCGCTTCCTATGTCGTCAATCCTCAGAAATCCTATGAGGACGTCGCAAGTGTAGCGAAGGAATACGGTCTTAACATCGCATTTTCTGATGAAAAAGTGTACGGAAAAGGAGCAAAGCAGGCGATCCCACCTGAAGATGAACTGAAGGAACATCTTGGACGAAAAGCAGCGGCGATCTCTGCTCTGCATGATTTAACACTTGAAGCACTAGAAAAAAATGATCAACATGAACTGTATGAAGACTTAGAGCTGCCGCTTGCCCTCATCTTAGGTGAAATGGAATCACTTGGCGTAAAGGTAGATATTGAGCGCCTAGAGAAGATGGGTGAAGAGTTAGCGAAAAAGCTGAAAGAATATGAGGAAACCATTCACCGCTTAGCAGGTGAAACGTTTAACATCAATTCTCCTAAACAGCTTGGCGTGATTCTTTTTGAAAAATTAGGTCTGCCGATTATTAAAAAGACAAAAACAGGCTACTCGACATCTGCGGATGTTCTTGAAAAGCTTGAAGATAAGCACGAAATCATTCGGTCTATTCTGCATTACCGCCAAATTGGAAAGCTCCAATCGACCTATGTGGAAGGCTTAATGAAGGTAACGCGCAAGGATACACATAAAGTGCATACACGATTTAATCAAGCGCTCACGCAAACAGGAAGACTAAGCTCAACAGATCCCAACTTGCAAAACATCCCAATTCGTTTAGAGGAAGGACGGAAGATTCGTCAAGCATTCGTTCCATCAAAAGAAGGCTGGCTTATGTTTGCTGCTGACTATTCACAAATTGAGCTGCGTGTACTCGCTCATATTTCTCAGGATGAGAATTTGATCGAAGCGTTTACGCAAGATATGGATATTCACACGAAAACAGCGATGGACGTGTTCCATGTCTCAGAAGAAGAAGTGACTTCCTCTATGAGAAGACAAGCCAAGGCTGTCAACTTCGGAATTGTATATGGAATCAGTGACTATGGATTATCTCAAAATCTTGGGATCACAAGAAAAGAAGCGGCTGCCTTTATCGAACGCTATTTAACAAGCTTTAAAGGCGTGAAAACCTATATGGAAGAGATTGTGCAGGAAGCGAAACAAAAAGGATATGTCACGACACTTCTCAAACGCAGACGGTATATCCCGGATATCACCAGCCGTAATTTTAATATCAAAAGCTTTGCGGAAAGAACAGCCATGAACACACCGATCCAAGGAAGTGCAGCTGATATTATTAAAAAAGCCATGATTGATATGGCGCGTAAGTTAAAAGAAGAAAACTTGCAGGCAAATCTTTTATTACAGGTGCACGATGAATTGATCTTCGAAGCGCCGAAAGAAGAAATTGCCATACTCGAAAAAATTGTCCCTGAAGTCATGGAAAATGCACTTCAGCTAGATGTGCCGCTAAAAGTTGATTTTGCTTCAGGCCCATCTTGGTACGACGCAAAATAATAGAGAGAGAAAAAGGAGCGAGGAGCATGCCGGAATTACCAGAAGTTGAAACCGTCCGGCGCACACTCAAGCGGTTAGTCGAAGGAAAAACGATTGAAACGGTCGATATCAAATGGCCAAATATCATCAAACGTCCTGGGGAGCCGGAAGAGTTCGCAAGAAGGATGGTAGGAGAAACGATACAAACCATTGAAAGAAGAGGAAAGTTCCTGCTCTTTCATTTAGACCACTACGTAATGGTCTCCCATTTAAGGATGGAAGGGAAATACCGTGTACATGAAGCGCATGAGCCATACGATAAACATGTACACGTCGTCTTTACTTTTACAGATGGTACTGAGCTTCGGTATCATGATGTGCGTAAATTTGGCACAATGCATTTATTTCAGCCGGGGGAAGAGGAAAAGGAACTCCCGCTCTCACAGCTGGGGTATGAGCCTTTTGATGATCAATTCACTCCGGAATATTTATGGGAGCAATTGAAAAAAACATCTCGTGTGGTCAAAACAGCGCTGCTTGATCAAAAGATTGTCGTGGGACTAGGTAATATTTATGTAGATGAGGTTTTGTTTAAAGCAGGCATTCATCCAGAAACAAAAGCGAATCAGCTCAGCCTTGAATCGTGTAAAGTGCTTCACAGGCATATTATCGATACACTTCAAGTAGCGGTAGATGCAGGAGGAAGCACGATTCGCTCATATATCAATTCACAAGGTGATATTGGAACATTTCAGCTGCAGCTTCTTGTGTATGACCGGCGGGGAGAGCCTTGTCAAACATGCGGAAGCATCATTGAGAAAACAGTAGTCGGAGGGCGCGGCACACATTTTTGTGTAACCTGCCAAAAACGTCCTCAATAAAAATCAGCCATCAGCATGCTTCCTTTTTGCTGTGCATACGATAAAAAACATTCATTTTTCAGCAAGGTGTAGACTGACACACAGCCCACCTGCTCTTCATATAGTGAAGAAGAGTCTAAGGACGCCTAGAGACTCTTGATCATCGTTGCATGAACAGAAAGGAAGAGTTCAGGTATGATTTCGATTTCGCTCCTGTTTTTAGCTATTGCAGTCAGCATTGACAGCTTTTCTGTAGGCTTTACGTATGGACTTCGTAAAATGAAGATTCCATTTAAAGCGATTGTCATTATTGCATGCTGTTCAGGGATTGTGCTGCTCATTTCTATGCTGATTGGCAGCCTGCTGACGACATTCCTCCCTGTCTCAGTGACAGATAAACTTGGTGGAGGCATTTTGATCGCCATTGGACTTTGGGTCCTTTATCAATTTTACAAACCAGCGAAAGAGCGTGACTTGCTACTTCATGAAAAGACATTGCTTAATGTGGAAGTGCAATCACTTGGTCTTGTCATTCAAATTTTGCGCAAACCGACAAGTGCAGATATTGACCGTTCTGGGACGATTAATGGAATAGAAGCGGTGCTTCTTGGGATTGCTTTATCCATTGATGCATTTGGCGCAGGGATTGGCGCTGCGATTCTAGGCTTTTCACCAATTGTCATGAGTATCACTGTGGCCGTGATGAGCTCACTCTTTGTATGTATCGGGCTTCGTTCTGGTCATTACTTGGCAAAATGGCGCTGGATCGATAAGCTTGCATGCTTACCAGGGCTTCTGCTCATTTTAATTGGGGTGTGGAAGCTGTAAAGGAGGAAATCAATTGACGCTTGTCATTGGATTAACAGGCGGGATTGCTAGTGGAAAAAGCACCGTCTCGCAAATGATAAAAGAGCAGGGCATCCGGGTCGTGGACGCAGATGTCATTGCAAAAGAAGCGGTTGCCAAAGGTACACCAGCTCTTCAACAAATCGTTCAAACCTTTGGCGAGGATGTTCTCCTGCCAAATGGGGAGCTGAACCGGCAGCAGCTTGGAGCCATCATTTTTTCTGATGAAGAGAAAAGAAAGCAGCTGAATGCGATTGTTCATCCTGAAGTGAGAAAGGAAATGCTCAAACAGCGAGATGAAGGGGTTAGTCAGCAAGAAACCTTCGTTGTCCTCGATATCCCGCTTTTATTTGAAAGTCAGCTGGAAAGCCTTGTCGACCGCATCATTGTGGTGTATACAACGCCTGAATTGCAGCTGTCGCGGCTCATGAATCGAAATGACCTCAGTGAGGAAGAAGCGCTGAATCGTATTCACTCTCAGCAGTCTCTTGAGGAGAAATGTAAAAAAGCAGACCGCGTGATAGAGAACACACAAGATCTCGCGTTTATCAGAAAGCAATTGCAGAACATATTAAATGAATGGGAACATACAGATAAGTAAGAGTACATACACGTACTCTTCTTTTTTTATGCTTTATTCTTATTTCCTTTGAAAAGAACAGCCCTTTTTAGAAAATATACGTTTATATACTGGCAATTACATTCTAATGTGATATACTAATTTCATAAATAAATTTATTGAGTATAACACATAATAGAGGAGTGACCTGTTCATGAAGGTAAAAGCAGCGATCAATGGGTTTGGCAGAATTGGACGCATGGTCTTCAGAAAAGCAATGCTTGATGATCAAATTCAAATTGTAGCGGTGAACGCAAGCTATCCTGCCGAAACGCTAGCACATTTAATTAAATATGACACAAATCATGGACGTTACGAATGTGATGTGACAGCAGAAGATGACGCCTTGATTGTAAATGGCAAAAGAGTGCTTTTGCTTAATAATAGAGACCCAAAGCAGCTTCCATGGGGAGAGCTTGGGATTGATATCGTCATTGAAGCAACAGGTAAATTTAATTCAAAAGATCAAGCGATGGGCCATATAGATGCTGGAGCGAAAAAAGTCGTTCTAACAGCTCCAGGTAAAAATGAAGACATTACGATTGTGATGGGTGTCAATGAGGATGATCTTGATCCTGAAAAGCACGTCATTATTTCAAACGCATCTTGTACAACAAACTGTTTAGCACCAGTTGTGAAACTGTTAGATGATGAATTTGGCATCGACAACGGGTTAATGACAACGGTTCATGCTTATACAAATGATCAAAAAAATATCGATAACCCGCATAAGGATCTGCGCCGGGCAAGAGCATGTGCTCAGTCCATTATTCCAACTACGACAGGTGCCGCTAAAGCGCTTTCTTTAGTGCTTCCGCACATGAAAGGGAAATTGCATGGGCTTGCACTCCGCGTGCCAGTTTCCAATGTGTCGATGGTTGACCTTGTTGTAGACTTAAAAAAAGATGTCACAGCAGAAGAAGTCAATGCAGCCTTCTCAAATGCATCTAAAACATCTCTTGCTGGTATTTTAGATTACACAGATGAGCCGCTTGTCTCTACGGACTTTAACACGAACCCTTACTCAGCAGTCGTTGATGGATTGACAACGATGGTAATGGAAGGGAGAAAAGTAAAAGTTCTTGCATGGTATGACAATGAATGGGGTTATTCATGCCGAGTGGTTGACCTTGTGAAATTTGTCGGCGCACAGATGAAAGAGCTTTCTGCTGTTTGAAATGAAGAAGACGATCGTCCCTTTTCAAGAAATGAGAGAAAATCCCACTAAAAACACAGCTTGCAAAATGGGTCTAAACAAAGTATACTATTTTTCGTGAACTTCTTGTTCGCAGACTCATTCGGGTATACTTAAAGGGTTAGGACCTCTTAGGACTAACTTTCCCCCGTGGTATATGTCCGGTCCGGCTGCTTAGAACTTCACTCTTTCATTCTTGTTTAAAGGGGGGTCCATGATGGAAACAATCGGACGTCACGTTATCTCCGAGCTATGGGGATGCGACTGTGATAAACTGAACGACATGGATTTTATTGAAAAAACGTTTGTAAATGCAGCTTTGAAATCAGGAGCTGAGGTAAGAGAGGTTGCTTTTCACAAATTTGCACCTCAAGGAGTAAGTGGAGTTGTCATTATTTCTGAATCTCATCTGACAATTCACAGCTTTCCTGAACATGGTTATGCGAGCATAGATGTTTATACTTGCGGCGACCTAGATCCGAATATTGCAGCAGATCATATCGGAGATGAATTAGGTGCTGAAACAAGAGAAAACATCGAAATTCCTCGAGGCATGGGACCTGTACAAGTAAAACAGGCACAAGCCAAAGCACTGTAAACATAAAAAAGATTGCAATGGGAGCTGGCCAAAAGCATTAAATGCCTTTGTGTTATGCTCCTTTTTATATTTATTTGAGAAAAAATCCAACATTCCCCAGCTTGTCTATACTTTTGTTCTAGGAAAACAAAGGTTTTTTTTATAAAATAAAGAAAGAGGCATTATGGCAAAGGGGATACGTGTATGATTTTAAGACAAAATTTTAAACGGTTCATGTCAAACCATACAGAAACATCTGACGAGCATCCAGTGTCAGAACTGAAAAGCCATTACTACAAATCGACGAATGCACAAGTTTTTCAAGCGGTGGAAGCCATTCTTTCCCGAAACGATTCCTATCAAGTGACATCTGTTTCAGCAGAACGAGGTGAAATCAGCGCAAACATACGATTGCCGAAAAAAGCCTTTCTCGTGGCGACTGTCATTTCAATTCGTCCTTTTGAAACAGCTGTCGATTTTAATGTGACAACAGAAACGGCCCTGCCAACAGATTTCGGCTATAGTCAGAAGACCGTTCTGTCCCTTTATGATGAACTAGACAAACAACTTCCAAGAATAGATCGGAGCTGATGATATGAAATGTCCCACATGTCAGCACCTTGGCACAAGGGTGCTTGATTCAAGACCAGTAGATGAAGGGAAATCCATCCGTCGTAGAAGAGAGTGCGAAAGCTGCCAATATCGCTTTACGACGTTTGAAAAATTAGAAGAATTACCGCTGATTGTGGTGAAAAAAGAAGGAATTCGAGAAGAATTCAGCCGCGAAAAAATGCTGAGAGGACTTATCAAAGCGTGTGAAAAGCGTCCTGTCGCTTTAAAGCAGCTGGAGGATGTCTGCTTTAATATCGAAAAAGAACTGCGCAATCAAGGCATGTCAGAAGTGAAAAGCGAGCTTGTAGGTGAAATGGTGATGGACGAGCTGGCGAAAATTGATGAAGTGTCTTACGTTAGGTTTGCCTCGGTTTACCGGCAGTTTAAAGACATCAATGTCTTTATTGATGAATTAAAAGATCTATTAAAGAAAGAACGCTAAAAAGAGCTGGAGATTCTTCATGCTCTTTTTCCTGCGTAAAGCGTAAAACGCAAAAAGAGTGTACAATGGAAACAATCGCAATTCATGGGGAGGATCAGCATATGACAGAGCATTGGAAGGAAGTGCTAGCCGTCGATCCGTATGTCGTCAAAAGCGCTTCATTGCTCGGTGACATCGATAGACAGCTCATCACTCTTTTATATCAGCCGCTTATTGGCATGTCCGCTTTCAGCTTATACATGACGCTGTGGGGAGAGCTGGAACAAAATCGTATGTGGGGAAAACCTGCACCTCACCGGCAGCTCATGGTCATGCTGCAGACGAATTTAAATGATATTTTTGAGGAACGTTTAAAGCTTGAAGCAATCGGCTTACTCCGCACATATGAACAGGAAACGGAAGAAGGCAGACTGTTTACATATGAGCTTGTACCGCCGCTAAGACCGGATGAATTTTTCCAAGATGGTATGCTGAATGTCCTGCTGTACCATCGTGTAGAGAAAGCAAAATATATGCAGCTTCGTGATTATTTCTCTTATCCAGGTGTTCCTGCAGAAGCAAAGAACATTTCACGGTCGTTTGAAGAAGTCTTTCACGTATTGCAGCCAGGCGAACGCAAGATGACAGAAGAGATTCATCAGGCGACATCGCTTGATCAAGGCTATGAATATGTGACTGTTGGATCGAGTCAGCCGGCACCGCTCTCAGACGAATCCTTCGATTTCGATCTATTGTTAGCGGGTATGTCTGACATGATGATTCCAAGAAAGGCTTTGACAAAGCAGGTAAAAGAAACAATTAAGAAGTTAGCTGTTGTATACGGCATCACCCCGCTTCAAATGCAAAATATTGTAGCAGGTGCATGCGGTTCGGATCAAATGATCTCAACAGAAGAGCTGAGAAAAGCAGCAAGAGACTGGTACCAAATTGAATACAGAGGCGAACAGCCAAAGCTGATTGATCAAAAACAGCCAAGACACTTGCGGCAAGATGCTTCAAAGACGCCGGCAGCGGATACTCCAGATGCAAAATTGATTGAAAAGCTGGATCATATTTCGCCTAGAGAGCTGCTAAAAGACATGGCAGATGGCATTGAGCCGACGTATGCCGACTTAAGAATTGTCGAAGATATCATGCTCGAGCAGCAGCTAGAGCCAGGTGTCATGAATGTTCTCATCTACTATACCTTACTCAAAACAGATATGAAGCTGTCGAAAACATACATGCAAAAAATCGCCGCTCATTGGGTAAGAAAGAAAATCAAAACCGTTGCCGCGGCCATGAAAATTGCCAAAGAAGAGAACAGACAAATGACAGAGTGGGCGCAGCAGAAAAAGCAGCGCAGCACATACGGTTCAGGAAAAGTCGTCAGGGAAGAGAAACTGCCTGACTGGATGAAAGAAACCGAAACGAAAGAACAGCCGGCAAAAGAGCAAACGGACAATCTGTCTACAGAAGACCTCGAACGAGAAAAAGAAAAACTGTTAGATCAGTTTAAAAATATGAAAAAGTACAATGCACATTAAGGTGAGGTGAGATGGGATGAAACCGATCGGTCGTTCATTTGAACAGCTAAAAGGACGAGTAGATTTTCGTGTGAGATACAATCAGATTAAAGAAAGTGTGTTATCTGATGAAGATGTGAAGGCCTTTTTACAGAAGCATCAAGAAGAGATACATGAAGACATGATCAATCGCAGCTTGAACAGGCTCTTTGAATATGTGCAGCAGTCGAAGGGCTGCTCTTACTGCTTAGATGACGAAAACGTCAATGCCATTTTAGATGGGTATCACCCGAAGCTTGTGATCAAAGGTCAGAGTATTGATATTGAATATTCCCCTTGTCCAGTCAAGCTGCGGCTCGATAGACAGAAAAAACAGCAAGAGCTGATGAAAAGCATGTATATTCCGCAAAATGTCCTTCAAGCGACGTTCGCTGATCTGAACGTTGTGGGAAGACAAGAGGTCATCCAAAAAGTAGGTCAATTCCTCCAAAGCTATGATGAGACTGGAAAAGGAAAAGGCTTGTATTTACACGGAAAATTTGGAGTAGGAAAAACGTATATTCTGGCAGCCATTGCGCAGCAGCTAGCGGAGAAAGAATACCCATCTCTCCTTGTTTACGTGCCTGAATTTGTGAGAGAGTTAAAAAATTCGTTAGCTGATCATACGCTAGAAGAAAAGCTGAATATGGTTAAATCCACCCCGATTTTAATGCTTGATGATATTGGAGCAGAATCGATGACAAGCTGGGTGCGGGATGAGCTGCTCGGTACGATCTTACAATACCGTATGGCAGAGCAGCTGCCGACGTTTTTCTCTTCTAATTTCTCACCAAATGAGCTGAAGCATCACTTTACGTACTCACAGCGCGGGGAAAAAGAAGAGGTCAAAGCCGCTCGTTTAATGGAACGGATTCTCTATTTAGCAGAGCCGGTCTTGCTCGAAGGAGAAAATCGCCGTCATTTATAAAAACGTATGTCACCTGAAGGAGGAGCAAATGAAATGAACAAAAGAAAATGGCTGCTTTTTCTTGTGATTGGCATTCTTGCTGCTGCGTTGTGGTGGCTGAATAAACAGCATCTTCAGCTCGCGCCGAAAGATGTGAAGAATTGGGTGCTTCAATTTGGGATACTGGCTCCCTTTGTTTTTCTTTTCTTATCTCTTTTCCGCCCGTTTGTTCTCGTCCCGATTACAGTCTTTTCTTTGGCGGCAGGTTTGGCATTCGGCAGTGTCCTTGGGACGATTTATGCCCTCATTGGGGCTACAGCCGGGGCAACAGGCTCCTTCATGATTGCTTCAACCTTTCGTGCAAAAAAGAAGGAAACGGAATCAAACAGCCGAAAGCTGAAAGCGGTGACGTCCCGCATTCAGGAGCATGGATTTCTTTATATTTTGTTATTGCGTATTGCACCGATTCATTTTGATTTCGTCAGCTATGCGGCAGCTGCTTCACGTGCAAATTATCGTGCATTTGTGGCAGCCACCTTTTTAGGCTTAATACCGGGTACAATTGCGTTAAATGTTCTCGGCTCAAGCTTTGTCAGCGGCAATTATGCCGCCTTAGTGGTTGTTTGTTTGATTTATTTGATCTTTATCTCCGTTCCACTCATTTTAAAAAGAAAGATGCCTGATTTATTTTAGGCGTCTATTTTTTATGTTTCCCCCATATATATGTAACAGATGTCGTTAGGGGGGGACAAACATGCTTGAAATAATCTTTGAAGATGAATATGATACCGCCGCTTTTTTACATCTTGCTGAACACTTGGACAGTCGGCATCACATGTCAATTCAACAAGGGAAAGACCGGCTTCTCATAGAGGCGAAGGAATCAGAAGAAGCACTTGAGCACATTGTGCGGCCATTATTGGTTCACTTTTTTTTGGAATGCAAAGAAAATGAGCGCATGCGCAGCATCCTTGAAAACACCTATTTATTTAAAGATCCCGAAGAGCAGCACCAAATTCTTTCCATCGCTCACAGTATCATGAACGGGGACTTAGATGATATTCCCGGCATTCAGCAAGAGCCGTCAAGAGAAGCCCTTTTAAAAAAGGAGCTTGAGGCAATTTCTTTACAGCAAGGTGTTTTTTCAATTGGTTCATTTATGACATTTAGGCTGTCAGAGTATGATCGAAGGCTGAAGAACTATGTTGAAGTGTCCATTGAAGAATACAAAATGGAGCAAGAGTATCAAAACTTCATTCAATCGCTTCGAGACTATGTGATGGCAAGAGAGCCTAGGCTCGAAAAAGTACATGTTGTGCATCAGGACCGCCTGGTGATTTGGGAATTTCGCTACGCTTCTGAGCGTGATCAAAAACAATACATAGACAGACAGTTTGTAAGAGAGCATCCAATGTATATTGATTCGCAGCTGATTGCACCGCTTGTCTCCATTGCACCGCAAAAAATTGACCTATTTACAAATGATACAGGTCACTCGATGGTGCAAACGATTCAAAATATTTTTCAAGAAAGGGTCGAGGTGTTCCCATCTCATTCATTCCAAGAGCACAATGTTCAATTTGTACATGACCATTTCGACAAGAAAAGTGAAAAGCTTTCTTGATTTTCACGAAAAAACGTTTTATAATACGGTGTAACTTCATACAGAGACCGTATTGATAAGGACATGAACAAATGAACACCCGCTTAAAGAGAGGGAAGCCGCGGCTGAAAGCTTCCTAGCAGAGGACCATTTGCTTTACCACCTTTGAACATCAGCTGTGAACTTTTTAGTAATGGCTGACGGGAATTCCCGTTATCGAACCGCAAGCCGTATTTGCTTATGAAAAGCAAGCTGCAAGTACGGGAAAAAGGGTGGAACCACGATTCCGTTTATTCAACCTCGTCCCTTTCCAGGGGGCGGGGTTTTTATATTGCCAAAAAAAGGAGTGACCAGAGATGTCAGAACAAATTCAACTTACATTTCCAGATGGAGCAGTCAAGGAGTTTGACAAAACAGCGACAACAGAAGACATCGCGGCATCAATTAGCCCGGGCCTAAAGAAAAAAGCACTTGCCGGTAAATTGAACGGTAAAGAAATAGATCTGCGTACGCCGCTATTAGAAAGTGGAACAATCGAGATCATCACAGATAAAAGTGAAGAAGCACTCGACATTATGCGCCACAGCACAGCCCATTTGCTAGCGCAGGCGATCAAACGCCTGTATGGAAAAGAACATCACGTTCAGTTTGGCGTAGGTCCTGTCATCGAAAATGGCTTCTACTATGATGTGGACATCGATGTAGCCATCACACCTGAAGACTTACCAAAGATTGAAAAAGAAATGAAGAAAATCATTAACAGCAATCTGCCAATTGAGCGAATTGAAGTATCAAGAGAAGAAGCGAAAAAGCGCTTTGAAGCGATTGGTGATGAGTTGAAGCTTGAGCTGTTAGAGGCGATTCCAGAAGGTGAAGCTGTGACGATTTATGAGCAGGGTGAATTCTTTGACCTCTGCCGCGGGATTCACTTGCCGTCTACAGGGAAAATCAAAGAGTTTAAACTGTTAAGCCTTGCAGGTGCATACTGGAGAGGTGACAGTAACAACCAAATGCTTCAGCGTATTTACGGAACAGCTTTCTTCAGCAAAGAAGATTTAAATGAGCATTTACGTCTGCTTGAAGAAGCGAAAGAACGCGATCACCGTAAGCTTGGAAAAGAGCTGAAGCTGTTTGCAAATTCCCAAAAAGTTGGTCAAGGACTTCCGCTTTGGCTGCCAAAAGGCGCAACGATCCGCCGCGTCATCGAGCGTTACATTGTCGATAAAGAAGTGCGTCTTGGCTATGAGCATGTGTACACACCAGTTCTTGCGAATGTTGAGTTGTATAAAACATCAGGACACTGGGCGCATTATCAAGAAGACATGTTCCCCGTGATGGAAATGGACAACGAAGATCTTGTTCTTCGTCCGATGAACTGTCCGCACCATATGATGATTTACAAAAACGAGCCGCACAGCTATCGCGAATTGCCAATTCGTATTGCAGAGCTTGGTACAATGCACCGCTATGAAATGTCAGGTGCCTTATCCGGCCTTCAGCGTGTCCGCGGTATGACATTAAACGATGCACACATCTTTGTTCGTCCAGATCAAATCAAAGACGAGTTCATCCGTACAGTTCGCTTAATTGAAGAAGTGTATCAAGACTTTGGCTTGAATGACTACACATTCCGCTTATCTTACCGTGATCCAGAAGATACTGAGAAGTATTTCGATGACGATGCGATGTGGAATAAAGCACAATCGATGCTGAAGGATGCAATGGACGAGCTTGGCCACAATTATTATGAAGCAGAAGGCGAAGCAGCATTTTATGGTCCGAAGCTTGATGTACAAGTGAAGACAGCTCTTGGAAAAGAAGAGACATTATCCACTGTACAGCTTGATTTCTTACTTCCAGAACGCTTCGATCTCACATATATCGGAGAAGATGGAAAGCACCATCGTCCAGTCGTCATTCATAGAGGCGTTGTTTCTACAATGGAACGCTTCGTTGCCTTCTTAATTGAAGAATACAAAGGAGCGCTGCCAACATGGCTGGCACCTGTACAATTCCAAGTCATCCCGGTTTCACCGTCTGTTCATTTAGACTATGCGAAAAAAGTGCAAGAACGTTTACAGCTTGAAGGTCTTCGTGTAGAGCTTGACAGCCGTGATGAAAAGATCGGATACAAAATTAGAGAAGCGCAAATGCAAAAGATTCCGTACATGCTTGTTGTCGGAGATCAAGAAGCAGAAAATGGCGCTGTCAATGTTAGAAAATATGGGGAACAAGATTCAGAAACAATGGATCTTGAAGCCTTTGTGAAACATGCAGTAGCAGAAGCGAAAAAATAATGAAGCAGCCAGTGATTCTTTTTAGATCACTGGCTTTTTTCTTTTTGGAAAACTTTCTCCAATAGTGATCCAATTCCTAAAAAGAGACGTTTAGATAGTACAAAAGTAAGGGTAAGTATGTACTATTGGTTTGAGACAAATTGGGGGAATGAAATCGATGAAGCAAACAACAAACACTTTATCGTCACAAGTATTGGAGCAATCAGCTGTTCTTCGTGCTTTAGAGCACTCGCTGGCAATGATTGAATTTAATGTGGCAGGTGAAGTTCTATGGGTGAACGATATTTTTGCAAAAGCCATGGGATATTCTAAAGAAGAGATGATCGGTCTTAAACATAGACAGTTTTGTCCTCCACATATTACAGAACACACAAGCTATCACATGTTTTGGAAGCGTTTGAGAGAAGGTCAAGTCTTTCAGGAAAAAGTGCAGCGGGTCACAAAAGACGGCAGCAGCTTATGGCTTGAAGCGACATATTCACCTGTTCGAGATGAAGAAGGAACTGTAGTGGGTGTTGTGAAAGTGGCGACAGATATTACGGAGAGAGAACTCTCGATGAAACAGGTTGTAGAAGACTTAAAGGAGATGTCTGCGAAATTAATGGAACGAGCAGAAGTTGGCATTCAGCATAGTCAAAGTGTCAATGCCTCCTTTAATCATATAGCAAACGAAACCGATCAAAATATGAGCTTGCTAAAAGGATTAACAGAGCAGGTAGAGTCCATCAGCTCCATTGCGTCAACCATTAACAGCATATCCTCGCAAACCCAGCTACTCGCCTTAAATGCGGCAATAGAAGCGGCACATGCGGGTTCCTATGGAAATGGCTTTAGTGTAGTGGCAGCAGAAATTCGAAAGCTTGCGACAAATTCAAAAGAAGCGATCGTCAAGGTAGATCAATATGTGAAGGCGATCCATGCAGAAGTAGAGAAGGTCAGCAGCGGAACAAGCAGGGCAAAGACAACCGTGTTTACAAACCGGGATCTTGTAAAGCTGGCAAGCGAAGAATTCATCATTGTAGGAGAAGCAGCACGCGGCTTAGACCGGCAAGCGCAAAGTCTAGCATCAATCATTTAGCTCTGTGAATAAAAAACACCCAATCTCGTCAGGAGAAGGGTGTTTTTTTGTTTTATTTTAATATATCAAACAATTCATGTAAGTCTTTGATTTCATAATCAGGCGTCACATCTGTTTCATTTTTCTTGCTATGACGGTTGATCCAAACGGTTTGGATACCTACACGAGATGCTCCGAGAATATCTGTTTTTGGATTATCTCCAACCATGATCACTTCGTCTTTTGTTAAGTTTAACAGCTGAAGGCAGTGCTCAAAGATACCTGGATCAGGCTTGCCTTTCCCATAATCTCCTGAAATCACAATCTCGTTAAAATAAGGAGCAAGCTCAGGAACACCCGCAAGTTTTTCCTTTTGAAGGCTAGGATCTCCGTTTGTTAAAAGGAGCAATTCGTAGCTGCCTTTCAGGCGGTTTAAAACAGGGTATGTTTCATCATAGACATATGGGCGTTTTCTGCGCTCTGCTGCAAAGAAATCAGCCAAATATTGTCCAAATGCCTCATCGTCAATTCCAGCTGCCCTTAAGCCATTGGTCCAAGCGTTTTTGCGATATTCTGGTGCAATGGCGTTCAGCTTTTGAAAGCCTTCGCTAATCGGTTCACTAAAATTGGACCACAGTCCTTCGAAAGGATTAATGCCGATCATGACAGTATAATCATATGTTTCATAGGAAGAGTACAGCTTTCTTGCTTCTTCACGTACAATCTGTTCAAATGATTCTGGATCGAGTCCATATTTCTTTTCCGCTTCCCGGCAAGTTTCCTGAAAAGTTGTGTGAATGCTTTTTTCGTCCCAAAGCAAAGTATCATCTAAATCGAAAAATACGGCTTTCATGATCTTCTCCCTTGTTATGTATGTGTTACCTTCAATTGCAAGTGACAGGCTCATGTTCATTTTACAATAGAAGAAGAGGCCAATAAAGAAAAGATTTGAGAGATCTTTGATCATTGACCGCACATGATAGAATAGAAAGACAGTAGATATGACATACATCATTTGAGGTGGCCGGTTTGATTCATTTAATTATCATGATGATCGAGCGTGTAGGGATCATCGTTATTCTAGGATTTGTGCTTGCTCATGTGAAGGGCTTTCGCAATCTATTGCTACATAATCAAGGATTTCGGAAAAAGGCAATCCTTGTCTTCATTTTTGCTTCTTTTAGCATTATCAGCAATTACACAGGAATTGAAATCCAGCAGCAAATTGTCATGAATCATGAGTTTTCTTATCATCTCGGCTCGTCAAGCTCTATCGCCAATACGAGAATTATGGGGATCGAAATGGGCGGTTTGATCGGGGGGCCGTTTGTAGGGATTGGCGCAGGGCTTTTAGCTGGAATTCATCGCTATTCCCTTGGAGGAAGCACCGCGCTCAGCTGTGCGATTTCTTCCATTTTAGCCGGTGTCATTGCAGGTTATGTCGGCAGCAGGTTTAAGCGGAGGAATCGAATGGTGACACCTCGCCAAGCAGCCCTTTTTGGTGTGGCGATGGAATCATTACAGATGATCATTATCCTTCTGTTTGCAAGACCATTCGCCGATGCATGGGGGCTAGTCAGTATCATTGCCCTGCCGATGATTTTTGTGAATGGAATCGGCAGCTTTATCTTTTTATCTATTTTACAGTCAGTCATTCGGCAAGAAGAGCAGGCAAAGGCGATGCAGACGCATCGTGTATTTTTGATCGCCGATCAAACACTGCCTTTTTTCCGCCAAGGGTTAAATGAACAGTCTTGTAAAAGTGTGGCGGAGATCATTCATCGGTTGACTGAAACAGATGCGGTCTCCTTAACAGATACAGAAAAGATTTTAGCACATGTCGGAGATGGAACAGATCATCATATTCCATCTAAAAGCCTGATTACGGGGCTGTCGAAACAAGTCTTGATGAGCGGCAAGATTATGAAGGCACATTCGAAGGGCGAAATCAATTGTTCCGTCGCTCATTGCCCTCTTGAAGCCGCAATCGTGCTGCCGCTCACTTCAAATGGTCAAACGATCGGGACGTTAAAAATGTATTTCAATTCTCCGGTCGGATTAAGCAGGGTGGAAGAGGAGCTTGCAGAAGGTTTGGCGATGCTGTTTTCCACACAGCTTGAGCTTGGGGAGGCGGAAACACAAAGCCGCCTGCTAAAAGATGCAGAGATCAAAGCCCTTCAAGCACAAGTGAACCCGCACTTTTTATTTAACGCCATTAATACCATCTCTGTTTTATGCAGAACCAATGTGGAGATGGCAAGGAAGCTACTGCTGCAGCTAAGTATTTATTTTCGCTCAAATATGCAAGGTGCCCGCCAGCTGCTGATTCCGATGCATAAAGAGATTCAGCATGTGGAGGCATATTTGTCACTTGAACAAGCAAGATTTCCAAATAAGTACCATGTGACCTTTCAAATTGAAAAGGAGCTGGAGCAGGTGATGATTCCGCCCTTTGTGATTCAGGTGCTTGTTGAAAACGCTGTGAGACATGCTTTTCCTAAACATCAAACAAATTGTGAAGTCATCGTATCCGCTTTGATGAAAGATGGGCATGTTTATATGAAAGTAACAGATAATGGGCAGGGAATTGAAGATGATAAGATGGCTCAACTATTAAAAGCGCCTGTCGAATCACTAGAAGGAACAGGGACAGCCCTTTTTAATTTAGATCAGCGGTTAAGAGGGATTTTTGGCAGACAAGCTGCTTTATCGATTCATAGTGACCAAGGCACTGACATCTCATTTCGCATTCCAATGGATTATGTAAAAAAGGATGATTCTCATTGATGAAGGTATTAATTGTAGATGATGAAGTATTAGCAAGAGATGAATTAAAATACTTATTACGAAGAACGAAAGAGGAAGTTCAAATAGAGGAAGCAGAAAATATAGAATCTGCTTTTGATCGGATGGTTGATCAGAAGCCGGATCTGCTCTTTTTAGACATTGATTTATCTGGTGAGAATGGATTTGATATTGCCAAAAGGCTCAACCGGATGTCTGATCCGCCAGCGGTTGTATTTGCGACAGCCTTTGATCAATATGCGCTGAAGGCGTTTGAGGTAAGTGCGCTTGATTACTTAACAAAACCATTCGATGAAGAGCGTTTGCTCCAGACCATTCAAAAGTTTAAAAAATGGAAATCTGTTGAAACGCAAGAGCACCAGCTGTTAGATGAGAAAATACCCCATCAGCAAAAATTAGCGATATCAGTTGATGACTCTATTGTGATCCTGCAAGTTGAAGAGATCATGTATGTAGGACTAAGCGAGGGGAAAAAGGTTGTGAAAACAAAGGATCACATGTATGAGGTCACAGAACCGCTGGTGGTCATTGAAAAGAAACTCCCTGAGGCTTATTTTATGAGGGTCCATCGCAGCTATATCGTGAATACCTCTCATATGAAAGAAGTACAGCCGTGGTTTAATTCGACGTACAATCTGCATATGACAGACGGGTCCATCATTCCTGTCAGCCGCACATATGCCAAAGAATTAAAGAAGTCACTCCTGCTAGAGTAGGAGGGCTTTTTTTGTTTGTATTTCAATACTCGTTTTTTGCATTTCAGTCATTGAATCTGGTGAGTTTTATTGTAAACGCTTTATTCATTTATTTCATGCCGTATACTGAGGGCAGTCGAAGAAAGAGGTGAAGGGGCATGAGTGCCACTAAAGTATATGGATTTTTATCTCAAGCATTTATTTTTGCAACCGTAATGTTCGTTTCTAATCTCATTTCAATGTATTTACCGATTCCGATGCCCGCATCCGTGATTGGTTTGGTTCTATTATTTGTTTTGTTAACAACGAAAATTGTCAAACTGGAGCAGGTGGAGCAATTAGGTACATCATTGACAGGACTCATTAGCTTTCTATTTGTTCCCTCTGGGATCTCAGTTATTCAATCACTAGGTGTCATGCAAGAAGTAGGTGTGCAAGTAGTCGGTGTCATTATCATTGCAACCATTATGTTACTTGCAGCGACAGGGCTGTTTTCGCAGCTTCTCATGCAATTATCAGAAAGACCACAGAAACGTAAAGAGACAAAGGAGAGTAAATCTGCTCCTTCTCATTCAAATAAACCAGCTTCAAGTACGCATTAAAGGAGAGATGCAAAATGGGTACAAGTACAATGAGTCCTTATTTTGGCATTGTCGTCTCATTAGTCGCTTTTGGAATAGGGACATTCTTATTTAAAAAATCAAAAGGTTTCTTCTTGTTCACCCCGCTGTTTGTGGCGATGGTACTGGGCATTTTATTTTTGAAAGTTGGCGGTTTTTCCTACGCAGATTATAATGAGGGCGGCAAGATTATCAAATTTTTCTTAGAGCCTGCCACGATTGCTTTCGCTATCCCGCTTTATAAGCAAAGAGCCTTGCTTAAAAAATATTGGTGGCAAATTTTATCCGCTATTTTTGTAGGTTCACTTTGTTCCATTACGATCGTATATCTCGTCGCAAAAGGAATTCATTTAGATGCGTCTGTGATGAAAAGCATGCTTCCACAAGCAGCGACAACAGCGATTGCTCTCCCGATTGCAAAGGATATTGGCGGAATTGCAGATATCACAGCCTTTGCGGTCATATTTAATGCCGTCATTGTCTATGCACTAGGTGCCTTCTTCTTAAAATTGTTCCGCATTAAAAACTCAGTGGCAAAAGGTCTTGCACTTGGTACATCAGGACATGCGCTTGGGGTTTCTGTTGGAATTGAGATGGGAGAAGTAGAAGCAGCTATGGCAAGTATCGCCGTTGTGGTCGTAGGAGTTGTGACCGTTATCGTCATCCCAATCTTTATGCAATTGATTCTTTGATGGCGTCATTGTGTGAAAAAGTCTTGCCCAATTCGTCTCATCATGTTACACTTAAAAAGTTGTTTCAAGAGTTCGGTTACTTGACGGACAAATGAAAATTGTGTAGAATAGTTAACGAATTGAATAGATATCACAAGCAGAAGCACCCGCTTCTCACCTGATTGACACATGTTTGTAGTTGACAGGTTGACCGTACATTTATTTTTTCATGCAAATGTTCGCAGTGTGGGTGTTTTATATGCCCACACTTTTTGTTTGCCTGTAAAACATACAACGAAATGGTCAAAATGAATTGTGAACTCAATTCAAAATCTCATGGAGGTGGCTCACTATTAGCAAAGATCAATTAGTTAATGAAGGTATTCGTGCGCGTGAAGTTCGTTTGATCGGACAAAATGGCGATCAGCTTGGGATTAAAACCCGCCAGGAAGCTCTGGAAATTGCTGCTAAAGCTAATCTTGACCTTGTGTTAGTTGCTGCAAATGCAAAACCACCTGTTTGCCGAATCATGGACTATGGTAAGTTCCGATTCGAACAGCAGAAGAAGGAAAAAGAGGCACGTAAGAATCAAAAAATCATTAGCTTAAAAGAAGTTCGGTTGAGCCCGACAATCGATGAACATGATTTTAACACGAAGCTCCGTAATGCAATCAAATTCCTTGAAAAGGGAGATAAAGTGAAAGCTTCTATCCGCTTTAAAGGCCGTGCGATTACGCATAAAGAAATCGGACAGCGCGTGTTAGACCGTTTCTCTGAAGCTTGCGCTGAAGTAGCAACAGTAGAAACAAAACCTAAGATGGACGGACGCAGCATGTTCCTCATGCTTGCACCAAAAGTCGAAAAGTAAAGTAACAGAGGGAGGAAACATCCAATGCCAAAAATGAAAACTCACCGCGGATCTGCTAAACGTTTCAAAAAAACAGGTTCTGGTAAACTTAAACGTTCTCATGCGTACACAAGTCACTTGTTCGCTAACAAATCTACAAAGCAAAAACGTAAATTGCGTAAGAGCGCAATCGTAAGTGCTGGAGATTTCAAACGTATCAAACAACAACTTGCAAACATCAAGTAATTTGGAATAGGAATCATAGGAGGGAATTACAATGCCAAGAGTAAAAGGCGGAACTGTGTCGCGTCAGCGTCGTAAAAAGGTTCTTAAATTAGCAAAAGGTTATTTCGGTTCAAAACATAGATTATACAAAGTAGCAAACCAACAGGTGATGAAATCTGGAAACTACGCTTTCCGTGACCGTCGTCAGAAAAAACGTGACTTCCGTAAACTATGGATCACTCGTATCAACGCTGCAGCTCGTATGAACGGTCTTTCTTACAGCCGTTTAATGCATGGCTTAAAGCTTTCTGGTATCGAAGTAAACCGCAAAATGCTTGCTGACCTTGCTGTGAATGACCTAAATGCATTCAATCAGCTTGCTGATGCTGCAAAAGCACAACTAGACAAGTAAGTTTTATAAAAGATCATTCCTTTGAGGGGTGATCTTTTTTTCTCATCATGTGAGGTGAAATGAATGAATATGGCTTTGATCCTGCTGCTTATTTTAGTGAATGGCTACGGCTTTTTTCTCATGGGTGAGGACAAACGCCGAGCCAAAGCACATAAATGGAGAATTTCAGAGGCGCATTTATGGAGTGCTGCGGTGCTTTTTGGCGCCGCTGGATCGTATCTGGGAATGCAGTATTTCCGGCATAAAACAAAGCATCCTGCCTTTCAAATCGGCATGCCTGTATTAATGATTTTGCAGTTGATTCTATTGGGCTATATCCAAGTTACTTGAAAAAGGAGCAGACGCCATCAGGACGGCGTGTCTGCTCCTTTTTTTTGTTTGATTTTTTTAATGGGCTGATCCCAATCAATTTTGGTTTGAGGATAACGCTCGATAATGTTTTCCTCTAGTTTTTCAAAGTCTTCTAATGTAAATTCACTCAGCTTCTCAGGTGACTCCGTCCAAACGTAAATGGAGTGGACAAACAGAGGATGATCCTTAGAAGGAACATGCTTCTCCCCTTCAAACAAGACACCTTTATAGACGAAATTAAAGTTTTTGCGCGCGTTTTGCTGTTCGTCCATAAAATAAAAGCCTTCTTTTAATTGTGCTTGTTTCAGCTTTCTTCTCGGATTTGAGAAGAATTTTACCGCCATGTAGAAGATGTAGACAAGCAGTGCAACAAGAGCTAGTCTCATGAGGATTACAAACATGACAGGATGCACCTCCAATACCGTTATCTGATGTACTACGAATGAAAACGCCAAAAGGTTTCAACTTTTTTTAAAAAAATATTTCGTAAAACGAAAAAATATTCATAAAAAGATCGTATTGAACGAAAGAGGTTTTGTATAATAAGAATGCACCATGAAGATAAAGGAGGATAAATGGAATGACAAAGCTAGATCAAACATTAACTATGCTGAAAGACCTAACGGATGCAAAAGGGATCCCAGGAAATGAACGTGATGTCAAAAAAGTCATGCAGACATACATAGAATCATATGCAGATGAAGTCTCTACAGACCGCCTTGGCAGCTTGATTGCTAAAAAGGAAGGAAACGCAAACGGGCCTAAAATTATGCTCGCAGGTCACTTAGATGAAGTAGGGTTCATGGTGACAAAAATTGATGACAAAGGCTACATTCGTTTTCAAACAGTCGGCGGCTGGTGGTCACAGGTCATGCTCGCTCAGCGTGTCACCATTGTAACGAAAAAGGGAGAGATTACAGGGGTCATTGGTTCTAAACCACCACACGTCTTGTCACCTGAAGCTCGCAAAAAGTCAATTGAGATTACGGATATGTTTATTGATATTGGGGCGTCAAGCAAAGAACAGGCAATGGAGTGGGGCGTACTGCCTGGAGATCAAATCGTTCCTTACTTTGAGTTTACAGTCATGAATGATGAAAAAATGCTCCTTGCAAAAGCATGGGACAACCGCATTGGCTGTGCGGTGGCCATTGATGTTATGAAAAACTTACACAATGCTGAGCATGAGAATATTGCTTACAGCGTCGCAACTGTCCAAGAGGAAGTAGGCCTGCGCGGAGCTAAAACAGCAGCGGCTACGATTCAGCCTGATATTGGATTTGCCATTGATGTAGGTGTGGCAGGAGATACACCAGGCATCACTGAGAAAGAAGCAACAAGCAAACTTGGCAAAGGCCCAACGATTGTTGTATTTGATGCTTCAATGGTCTCTCATAAAGGACTTCGTGATTTTGTTGTCCAAACAGCGGATGAGCTGAACATTCCTTATCAATATGACTCAATGCCTGGCGGCGGGACAGATGCTGGCGGTATTCATTTAACGGGGCATGGTGTTCCATCACTATCTATCGGGATTCCGAGCAGATATATTCATACCCATGCTGCAATGATTCACCGAGATGATTATGAAAATGCAGTGAAGCTTTTAACAGAAGTGATCAAAAGACTTGATCAAAAAACCGTCGAACAAATTACGTACGGTTCATAAGTAAGGAAGCCTTTCCTCAGCAGGGGAAAGGCTTTTTTTATTGAATTTCCCAGGAAATGAACGGTGTTTTTTTAAGATGCACCAAAAGAACTGTTTTTGGCAAAAGAAGAGAACATTTCCTAGTGAATAAGGCACATGTGATCAAGCGTTTATTTTTGTAAGATGAAAGCAATAAAAAGGACAGAGCCATAGAATGCCCTGCCAAAAGAGAGTTTATGGAAGTAGGTGAAGCTACCTTAAGAATAAACACATTATTCTTATTTGTCAACTTGGTTTTAAAAGAAAGAAAAATCAATCAATTTATGTTATATTTGTAACAAATTGTTTATACAAAGGGGATGGTTAAATGAATGCGGTTACAATTGTAATAGGATCTATGTGTATTTTAGCGATTGCCTATCGTCTTTATGGCACATTTATGATGGTCAAGGTATTAAAGGTGACAGATGATCATCCTACACCGGCTCACCTACTAGAGGACGGGAAAGATTATGTGCCGACAAACAAATGGGTCACATTTGGGCATCACTTTGCTGCGATTGCAGCTGCTGGTCCGTTAGTGGGTCCGATATTAGCCGCTCAATTTGGGTATTTACCTGGTCTCCTTTGGCTTTTAATTGGTGCCGTCATAGGTGGAGCTGTACATGATCTAGTCGTCTTATTTGCGTCGATGCGTAAAAAGGGGAAATCATTATCAGAGGTAGCGAAGGAAGAGCTGGGACCTGTTGCTGGTTTTTGTACAGGGCTTGCGATGCTGTTTATTATTACAATCACAATGGCAGGTTTGTCTATGGTTGTGCTTCATGCTCTTGAACGAAACCCTTGGGGGACATTTGCAGTTGGAATTACGATTCCGATTGCGATGGGGGTTGGTCTGTATTATAAAAAAACAGGCAATTTAAAGCTGGCGACATCTGCGGGATTTATTTTGCTGATGTTTGGTGTATTCCTTGGTCCAAATATTCAAGGAACGGCACTAGGTGATTTTTTAACACTTGATACAAAAACGCTTGCTCTTGCCCTGCCGATCTATGCCTTTTTTGCTGCGGCTCTGCCAGTTTGGCTGCTGCTTGCACCGAGGGACTATTTAAGTAGTTTTATGAAAATTGGTGTATTCATTGCGCTTATTGCCGGCATCTTTGTGGTGAATCCGTCCATTCAATTCCCGGCGTTTACAGAGTTTGTGAACGGAGGAGGACCTGTATTAGCTGGTCCTGTCTGGCCATTTATTTCGATTACCATTGCTTGCGGTGCTATTTCTGGTTTCCACGCATTTGTTGGTTCAGGGACAACACCTAAGATGCTGGACCGCTGGAGTGATATGAAGCCTGTTGCGTTTGGCGCAATGCTGGTCGAATGCTTAGTTGGGATTATGGCTTTAATTGCGGCTACGGCCCTGCATCCAGGAGATTATTTTGCGATAAACAGTACGCCAGAAGTGTTCCGGACACTTGGTATGAGCGTTGAAAACCTTCCGCAGCTGAGTAAGGAAATCGGCCTTGATTTAGAAGGAAGAACGGGTGGTGCCGTAACATTAGCGGTAGGGATGGCGTATATCTTTACGGGAATTCCGTTCTTTAGTCATTTGGCTTCTTACTTCTTCCAGTTCGTCATTATGTTTGAGGCTGTTTTTATTTTAACCGCTATTGATGCGGGGACACGTGTGGCACGCTATTTGATTCAAGACTTCTTAGGTGAAGCATATAAACCGCTTAAACGAACTGACTGGGTACTAGGTTCGGTGTTTGCAAGTGCGCTTGCTTGTTTTATGTGGGGATACTTACTTTACTCAGGTGACATCGGGTCTATTTGGGCGCTGTTTGGGGTTTCAAACCAGTTAATGGCTTCGGTTGGGTTGATCATTGGGGCAACGGTTGTATTAAAAATTGCAGATAAAAGACGTTATATGCTGACTTGTTTAATTCCGCTTGCTTACTTATATGTGACGGTGAATTATGCAGGCTATTGGATGGTAGCGAATGTATATCTCAATCCTGAAGCATCCGGCTATAGTGTGCTAAATGCGGTGCTTTCGATCATCATGCTGATCTTAGGGTTTGTGATTATTGTGTTTGCAATTAAAAAATGGGTTGAAATCTGGCGTGATCCAGCGCTTCGAATGGAAACGCCTATCACTGGCTAAATGAAAAAGGCCGGCTTGCTTTTATAAGCAAACCGGCTTCTTTTATTGCTGCTGAGGCTTTAAGCCTTGCTCTAATGTTTCAAGGATCTCATTTTTTTCGTTTTCTGATGCTTCTTGCCATAGCACCTCAAACAACACGCCAAGACCTGGCAGCATTTTTTCCTCGCCGCTTTGAATAGCATCTAAAATCGTATGTTCAAGCTGCTCTTGATTATGGCCAGTAATGTTTTGAATGACTGCGCCTCTTAAATTAAAATCCATTGCCCACACTCCTTTTTTGATGGTAATAGCCCTATTCTGTCTCAAAGACAGGTTTATTATGTAGTGTGCATGAGATATAATAAATTCATGATAATTAAAGGAGTTAACGTCGCTTGAAATATATAGAATCAGCTAAAAACACAAACATTAAACAGTGGAAAAAGCTCCATACGAAAAAAGAACGAACGAAAACGGGGCTGTTTCTCGTTGAGGGAATACACTTAGTCGAAGAAGCATTAAAGAGCGGGATTGTGAAGGAATTAATGGTCACTTCGCCCGATAGGCTTCCTTCTCATATCCAGCCTGACATTGAGCTTTATGAACTGAGCGAAGAGGCCTTTTCTGCCATGACAGAAACAGAAACGCCTCAGCACATTGCCGCGGTCTGTACAGTTCCTGTTTTTGAAGAAAAGAAGGTTGAACGGCTTCTTTTATTAGACGCAGTGCAGGACCCGGGGAATTTAGGCACACTCATTCGAACAGCAGATGCCGCTGGTCTTGATGCTGTGATCTTAGGAGAAGGAACAGTTGATGCGTTTAACGGAAAAACGCTCCGTTCCGCACAAGGGTCTCATTTCCATCTGCCCATCTTAAAGCAATCCCTTCAACAGGCAATAATCGAACTGAAAGAACGAGGCTTACCTGTATACGGCAGTGCTTTAAAAGATGCGAAAGAGTATAAAAGCGTAACGGCAGAAGGCCCATTTGCATTAATTGTTGGAAATGAGGGAGCTGGTATTGATCCAGAGATTCTGCAAATGACAGACCAAAATTTATATGTACCAATGTATGGGCAGGCAGAATCATTAAATGTAGCTGTTGCAGCAGCTGTTCTTGTCTATCATTTACGTGGATAATGTTGCAACATGCGTTCATTTTCACTATAATAAAACTAATATTTTAAAAACCATGATAGAGGAAGATTGTTTCAAGAAGCAGCCTTATAGGGAGAATGCATCGTAGACTGAAAGTGCATTTAAGGAAAGCTGAAACAGGAATTCACCTCTGGAGTTGTCACCGGGACCGCAGGCATTGCTTTGCGTAAAGGTGAACCGGATTCGTTTGATTCCGTTATGTCAATGAAGCTTATTCGCACATGCATTTGTGCTTAACAAGGGTGGTACCGCGACCACAACTCGTCCCTTCTTTTATGGAGGGACGGGTTTTTTTATTGTCTTCAAACGATCAAACAGCCGTTTATCCGAGCGGTTTTGTATATCAAAAGGAGGATTACACTCATGCAAGAAACGTTAAAACAGCTTGAAACAGAGGCGATAGCGAAGGTTGAAGCAGCTAGCTCGCTCAAAGAGGTCAATGACATTCGGGTTCAATATTTAGGGAAAAAAGGACCGATTACAGAAGTACTTCGCGGAATGGGCAAGCTCTCCGCGGAAGAAAGACCAAAAATGGGTGCACTCGCAAACGAAGTAAGAGAGCAGATTGCTGGTGCCATTGCTGAAAAAAATGAACAGCTTGAAGCAGAAGAAGTAAAGAAAAAACTTGCTTCTCAAACGATCGATGTTACTTTGCCGGCAAGTCCAATCAAAATAGGGGCAAGACATCCATTAACGATAGTTGTCGAAGACATTGAAGATTTATTTATCGGAATGGGCTATACCGTTGAGGAAGGTCCTGAAGTGGAAACGGATTACTATAACTTTGAAGCATTGAATCTTCCAAAGGAGCATCCGGCACGTGATATGCAGGACAGCTTCTATATTACGGAAGATACACTGATGAGAACACAAACATCACCAGTTCAAGCACGTACACTTGAGAAATATAAAGGACAAGGTCCTGTGAAGATCATCTGTCCTGGGAAAGTATATAGACGTGACAGTGATGACGCGACTCATTCACATCAATTTATGCAAATTGAAGGGCTTGTCGTCGATCACAATATTAGCATGAGTGATCTAAAAGGAACGCTGGAGACAGTCGCAAGAAAAATGTTTGGAGAAGATCGTGAAATTAGACTGCGTCCAAGCTTTTTCCCATTCACAGAACCGTCTGTTGAAGTTGATGTGTCTTGCTTTAAATGCGGCGGGAAGGGCTGCTCTGTATGTAAAGGAACAGGCTGGATCGAGATTTTAGGTGCAGGAATGGTTCATCCGAATGTCCTGAAAATGAGCGGATTTGATCCAGAAACTTACCAAGGCTTTGCTTTTGGAATGGGTGTGGAACGGATTGCGATGCTGAAATACGGCATTGATGATATTCGCCATTTCTACACAAATGACATTAGATTCACAAAGCAATTCAAGCAGGACTAAGAGGAGGAAATCAACATGTTTGTTTCATATAAATGGTTAGAAGACTATGTCGATTTAGAAGGCATCAAGCCGGATGAATTAGCAGAAAAAATCACAAGAAGCGGAATTGAAGTGGAAGCCGTTGAATATAAAGGTGAAGGCATCAAAGGGGTTGTCGTTGGACACGTCATTGAACGTGAACAGCATCCGAATGCAGATAAATTAAACAAATGTCTTGTTGATATCGGCGAAGACGCACCGGTGCAAATTATTTGCGGGGCTCCGAATGTGGAGAAAGGACAGCATGTGGCCGTCGCAACAGTTGGTGCAGTCCTTCCTGGCAACTTCAAAATTAAAAAAGCAAAATTGCGCGGTGAAGAGTCTCATGGCATGATTTGTTCTCTGCAAGAATTAGGTGTAGAGAGCAAGCTCGTACCAAAAGAATATGCAGAAGGTATTTTTGTTTTCCCGAATGACGTGAAACCAGGGGATGATGCCCTTCAAGCACTTCAATTAGATGATGCGGTACTTGAGCTTGGCTTAACACCAAACCGTGCCGATGCCCTGAATATGCTAGGTGTCGCTTATGAGGTTGCGGCCATTTTAGGAAGAGACATCAAGCTTCCTGATACAGCACATGACACTTCTTCCGAAAAAGCAGCAGACTATATTTCTGTTAAAATTGAGGATCAAGAAGCGAATCCACTTTATGCAGCAAAGATCATTAAAAATGTAAAGGTTGGACCAGCACCGCTTTGGATGCAAACAAGATTGATGAATGCAGGCATTCGTCCAATTAACAACGTCGTGGATATTACAAATTTTGTACTGCTTGAATACGGCCAGCCGCTTCATGCCTTTGATTATGACCGCTTTGGTTCAAAACAGGTGGTCGTTCGTAAAGCAACTGATAGCGAAATCATTCAAACACTCGATGAACAAGAGCGTACATTGTCATCAAAGCATCTTGTCATTACGAATGGAACGAAAGCGCACGCGGTAGCAGGCGTCATGGGCGGCTTTGAATCAGAGGTGCGTGATGAGACGACGACGATTCTTTTAGAAGCGGCATATTTCAACGGTCAAACAGTCCGTCAAGCATCTAGAGACTTAGGACTTCGCAGTGAATCAAGCACACGATTTGAAAAAGGACTCGATCCGCAGCGTACGAAGCTGGCAGCAGAAAGAGCAGCTCAATTGATCAGCATGTATGCAGGCGGCGAAGTGCTAAACGGTACAGTTGAGGAAAATCACCTTGAAGCAAGTATGAATGTCATCCACGTATCAACTGAGCGTGTGAACAAGGTGCTTGGAATGAACATTTCAAAAGAAGATATGATTCAGATTTTCAACAAACTAGGCTTCACAGTGGGCGAATCAAATGATGTTCTTGTCGTAACAGTTCCTTCCCGCAGAATGGATATTACGATTGAAGAAGACCTCATTGAAGAAGTCGCAAGATTATACGGCTACGATAATATTCCATCTACACTACCTGCAACAGCTGGCACGGTTGGCGGTCTCACGCCATACCAAGTGAAGCGCAGAAAGGTAAGACGTTTCTTAGAGGGCGCAGGACTTTCTCAAGCGATTACGTATTCATTGACGAATCAGCATAAGTCCACAGCTTTTGCCTTGCATCCCGCTTATGAAACGAGGCTTTCTCTGCCAATGAGTGAGGAACGCAGTGTGCTGAGACAAAGTCTTTTGCCAAACTTACTTGATTCTGTAGCATATAACTTGGCAAGACAAGCCGATTCATTTGGATTTTATGAAACGGGATCTGTTTTCTTAGCAGAAGCTACAGGAGCAAAACCAGTGGAAAAAGAACATGTCGCTGGTGCGCTGACAGGCTTATGGCATAAAAATCTTTGGCAGGGCGAGAAAAAAGCCGTCGATTTTTATGTAGCGAAAGGAATTGCTGAAGGATTGTTCGAAAAGCTTGGTGTGTCAGACCAAATCACATATGTTCAAGCAGAGCGTGAGGGTCTTCACCCAGGGCGAACAGCAGATGTTCACTTAAATGGCAAAGTCATTGGCTTTGTTGCCGCACTGCATCCAGTTGTTGAAAAAGAATTGGATTTAAAAGAAACGTATGTGTTCGAGTTTGATTTAACAGATGTGATGACATCTGAAACGAAGGATATGAAATATACAGCGATTCCGAGATTCCCTGCTGTGACAAGAGATATCGCACTTGTTGTCGATCAGCATATCTCAAGCGGACAGCTGGAGCGAGTCATCTATGAAGCAGGTGGTCATCTACTCACAGACCTCTCTGTATTTGATGTGTACGAAGGGGAACATATGGAAGAAGGCAAAAAATCTGTTGCATTCTCTCTTCAATATTTAAACCCTGAACAAACGTTGACTGAGGAAGAAGTCACAGCTGTTCATACAAAAGTATTGAAAGCACTAGAAGATACGTATCAAGCCGTCTTACGCGGTTAAAGAAAAAAGCTAAGGCCTCATGGGCCCTAGCTTTTTTTATAGCATTTTTTTCGCTTTTTGTGTGTTGGCAAAATGCAGCTTTGTAAATTGACGTAAAGCATCTTCACCATGCAGCTTGATGAGCTTGGCGGCGGCCTTGTCTACATGAGGGCCGGCTCCTTTTGGGATGTCAAAGCCTGCAGCCTTTGATAACTTGTCCATTTCAATTAAAAAGGCGTACCTTGCGATAATGGAAGCCGCAGCGACTGACAAATGGATGCCTTCTGCTTTTGTGCTAAAATACGTCCGCTCCCGAATGATTTTTTTCCCAGCCAGATGCCTGAAATAAATGCCTGGTTCTGCAAACTGGTCAATCAAAATAGCCTCAGGCTGCTGTCCGCCCAGTTTTTCTAGCACAGAGGTAATGACTTGGTTATGAAGCAGTGCCTTCATTTTTCCTTGACTCATGCCCTTTTCCTGCATCGTATTGTACTTTTCATTTCGGAGGACGAGAAGGCTGAACGGAATGGTTTTGATGAGATCCTTGGCAATGTTAATAATTTGAGGGTCCTTTAATCCCTTTGAGTCTTTTACGCCAAGCTCTTTCATTAAAGCAAGCTGGCTGGCATCAACATAGGCCGCACAGACTGTGATCGGTCCAAAATAATCACCTGTACCTACTTCGTCTGAACCGATGACCGACATGGAAGCGATGCCGGGCGGCGGACTGTATTTTGTAACAGCAGGTGCTTTTTGACTTTTCGTATCAGCTGCTTGCAAGTGGCTGAACTGACTGGCTTCAGCTTCTGCCTTTTGTCCTTGAAAGAGCACTTTCCCAGATCGATAGGCTGTAATCGTACAGCCAGGGACTTTTGCTTGAAAGAGGGCACCTGGCGGCAAAGTGTCTGTTAAATGGTGCGCATACGCGCTCTTCATCTTTTTGAGGTCTTCTGATGTTGCTTTTAAAACGGATTGGGGCACAGTGGATAACTCCTTTTTACCTTGATATCATTGATTTCTAAAGTGTACCATAACAGGGAAGGGCTCGTCTTTCCATTCAATGTCTAAACATGTTATGATAGAGACTAGGATTCTCGTGGAATGGAGGAGAAACGTTGTCTGACGGCGGTAAAACGAAAACAACAGTTGAGATTTACGGACAGTCCTATACGATCATCGGACAAGAAACGAAGATGCATATGCGACATGTTGCGTCAATTGTTGATGATAAAATGAGAGAAATAAACGAAAAAAATCCATACCTTGATATAAACAAATTAGCTGTACTGACAGCAGTCAATGTCGTCCACGACTACTTGAAATTAAAAGAGCAATACGAAAAATTAGAGATTCAGCTAAAAGAAAAGGAATGAAATTACCGTGATCGATATCATCATTTTGTTTTTGCTTCTTATGGGAACGCTTGTCGGTCTAAAACGCGGGTTTATTCTTCAATTTATTAAATTGATCAGCTTTGTTGTTTCTATCTTAGTGGCTTCCATGTTTTATCAGTCACTTGCACCACAGCTTACGTGGATTCCAGCACCTAATTTTAGCGGCGGTCAACCGCAGCTTGCTTTCTTTAGTGGAAATCTAGAAACAGCTTATTATAATACCATTGCGTTTATCATTCTGTTTATCTTGACCAAAATCCTGCTCGCCATCATTGGCGGATTGCTCACAACCATTGCAAGTATACCTGTGATTAAACAGGTGAACAAACTGCTTGGCGGTGTTTTAGGATTTCTTGAAACCTATTTATTTGTGTTTATTCTATTGTTTGTCGCTGCATTACTACCAGTAGATGCACTGCAGACAATGATGAGCAAATCAATGTTAGCAGATGTGATCGTAAACAACACCCCTTACCTGTCCGGTCTTGTCAAAGACCTATGGTCGACGTATGGAGTTTAAAAACTTCTCCTTTCCTGGAGAAGTTTTTTCTCATTCCATGACAGAAAGTTGTAGGATGAAGGGAAAGTTTGTATATTTATATAGGAAGATGCCAAAGCGGCTGGAGGATGAGAGATGAATAAAAAAGATATTATCAAACTTCTTGAAACAATTGCAGTATATATGGAGCTAAAAGGAGATAACCCTTTTAAAATTTCTGCCTTTCGTAAAGCAGCGGCGGCACTGGAACAAGACGACCGCAGCCTTTCGCAAATAGATGATCTATTAGCATTACCCGGCATTGGAAAAGGAACCTTTGCTGTGATCACAGAGTATATCGAAAAAGGACAATCAGAAACACTCGAACAATTAAAAAAGGAAGTGCCTGAAGGACTTGTTCCGCTCTTAAAATTGCAAGGACTTGGCGGGAAGAAGATTGCTAAGCTTTACCAAGAGCTTGGTGTCCATGATGCACAATCATTAAAAGAAGCATGCGAAGCGGAAAAAGTACAAGCGCTTGCAGGCTTCGGTAAAAAAACCGAAGAAAAGATACTCGCCGCTCTTGAGGAGGCTGGAAAACAGCCAGAACGACTGCCAATTGGCTTTGCATTAGATGTGGCAGAGCGGATTGATCATGCGCTTGAACAGATGAAGGGGATTCTTCGTTTTTCAAGAGCTGGCAGTTTAAGACGTGCACGGGAAACAGTCAAAGATTTAGATTATATCATCGCGACTGACAATCCTGAACAAGTCAGAGAGCAGCTCGTTGCACTTCAAGATGTCAAAGACGTCATCGCAAGCGGTGATACGAAGGTATCTGTCATTCTTGCCCTTGATTTTGAGATCAGTGTAGATTTCCGGCTTGTGACAACAGACCAATTTGCAACAACGCTGCATCATTTCACTGGCTCAAAAGACCACAATATTCGAATGCGTCAGCTGGCGAAGGAACGCGGAGAGCGTATTAGTGAATATGGTGTGGAAACAATTGAAACTGGAGAAGTAAAAACGTTCGAAGACGAGGCCGCTTTTTATGCGCATTTTCAACTTCCGCTCATTCCGCCAGAAATTCGTGAAACCGGAGCGGAGATTGATACGTATAAAGAAAGTATGCAATTTGTCGAGCTAAAAGATATTAAAGGCGACCTTCATATGCACTCAACTTGGAGTGACGGCGCATTTTCTATTCGTGAAATGGCAGAGGCATGTATCGCAAAAGGCTATGAATACATGGCGATTACAGATCACTCGCAATATTTAAAAGTAGCAAACGGTTTAACAAAAGAACGTTTACGTCTGCAAGCAAAAGAAATTGACAAGCTCAATCAAGAATTCGAGCATTTTCACATTTTCAAAGGGGTCGAAATGGATATTCTCCCGGATGGATCATTAGATTATGATGATGACTTTTTAGCAGACATGGATTTTGTGATTGCGTCTATCCATTCTAGCTTTTCTCAGCCGGAGGAAGTCATCATGGAGCGCCTTGAAAATGCCCTGCGGAATCAGCATGTAGATTTAATTGCACATCCAACAGGCCGTTTGATCGGCAGACGAGACGGCTATGCCTTAAATATAGATCAGCTCATAGAGCTTGCGAAGAAAACGGGAACTGCACTAGAGCTCAACAGCAACCCGTCAAGACTTGATTTGAAAACAGAGCATTTAATGAAAGCAAACGAAGCAGGTGTGAACATCATGATCAATACAGATGCGCACAATATCACCATGCTGGATCATATGGAAGTTGGTGTAACAGCTGCAAGAAAAGGCTGGACACCAAAAGCAAATGTCGTGAATACTTTTTCTCTAAACGAGATCAAAAAGTTTTTAACGCGTGACAGGTAGTCGTTAGGAGGCTGGACCATGCTGCAACAAAAAGTGTTAGCATCATTAGAATTTCATAAAGTAAAAGAAAAAGTCATGTCCTATACCGCATCCTCATTAGGAAAAGAAAGAGCGCAGGATTTAACGCCGCTGACGGATATAGAAACCATTCAGCATTTGCTTGAAGAGGTAGCAGAAGCACAGGATGTCATCCGTTTAAAGGGATCTGCGCCATTTGGCGGGCTGACGGATATTAGACGCGGGGTCAAACGGGCAGAAATCGGCAGTACATTAAGCCCATCTGAGCTCATGGAAATTGCAGCGCTATTATACACTGCGAAAAATATGAAGCACTTTCTCACGTCCCTGTATGAAGATGGTGTAGATATACCGCGCCTTCATACATATGCAGAGACGCTGATATTACTGCCTGAAGTCAGAAAAGAAATCGAAAGCTGTATCGGTGATAATGGAGAAGTGCTTGATCATGCAACTCCGGCGCTACGAACAATACGTACGCAATTACGTTCATTAGAATCAAAAGTTCGAGATAAATTAGAATCCATGATTCGTTCACAATCTGCTTCAAAAATGCTGTCAGACACGATTGTTACCATTCGTAATGACCGGTTTGTGATTCCGGTAAAGCAGGAGTACCGCTCGAATTACGGCGGAATTGTTCACGATCAGTCATCATCTGGGGCAACCCTTTTTATCGAGCCGCAAGTGGTCGTGGATTTAAATAACACTTTGCAGCAAACCCGTTTAAAAGAAAAACAAGAGGTCGAAAAGATCCTGCAAATGCTGACAGCGAGCGTGTCAGAACACATTGAAGAACTGCTTCACAATGTAAAGGAGCTTCAAACGCTAGATTTTATTTTTGCTAAAGCCAAGTATGCAAAGGCAGAAAAAGCCACAAAGCCTGCTGTGAACGATCAAGGGGAGATTTATTTAAAACGGGCAAGACATCCTTTATTGCCTCGTGATCAGGTTGTGGCAAATGACATTGAACTCGGCAAAGATTTTTCAACCATCGTCATTACTGGTCCAAATACAGGGGGTAAGACCGTTACCTTGAAAACGCTTGGTCTTCTGACGCTGATGACGCAGGCAGGCCTTCATATTCCAGTTGAAGAAGGCTCTGAAGTGGCTGTATTCGACCAAGTCTTTGCTGATATTGGAGACGAGCAGTCGATTGAGCAAAGCTTGAGTACGTTCTCATCTCATATGGTCAATATTGTGGATATCTTAAAGAATTTGACATCTAACTCACTCGTGTTATTTGATGAATTAGGGGCAGGAACAGACCCTGCTGAAGGTGCCGCGCTGGCCATGAGTATCTTAGATGAGGTGCATCAAACAAATGCACGCGTCATCGCAACAACTCACTATCCTGAGCTGAAGGCATACGGATATAACCGAGAAGGGGTCACAAATGCGAGCGTGGAGTTTGACATTGAAACCTTATCACCAACGTACCGCTTGCTCATCGGTGTGCCTGGACGAAGTAATGCATTTGAAATTTCTAAACGTCTTGGTTTGCCAGATCACCTCATTGACCGGGCAAAAGCGGATATGCATGCTGAGCATAATGAAGTAGACCAAATGATTGCTTCATTAGAAGACAGCAAGAAACAAGCAGAAGAAGAGCTGCATGAGACAGAAGTCTATAGAAAAGAAGCAGAAAAACTTCATAAAGAATTGCAGAGACAAATTCTTGAATGGAATGAGCAAAAGGACAAACTGCTTGAAGAAGCTGAACAAAAAGCGGCAGAAAAAATTGAACAAGCCTCAAAAGAAGCAGAAGACATCATTCAAGAGCTTCGTTCGATAAAAAATGAGCATCGCTCATTCAAAGAGCATGAACTCATCGATGCGAGAAAGCGTCTTGAAGATGCAGTGCCTGAGTTTGACCGGAAGAAAAAGCCAGAGCCGGTGAAAAAAGCAGCAAGACAGCTAAAATCAGGCGACGAAGTGAAAGTGCTCACATTCGGGCAAAAAGGAACGCTGCTTGAACAAACAGGTGACAAAGAATGGAGTGTCCAAATGGGCATTCTGAAAATGAAAGTAAAAGAAAAAGACATGGAATTTATCAAATCGGCACCTGAATTTAAGCAGGAGAAAGCCATTACGGCAGTCAAAGGAAAAGATTATCATGTATCGCTTGAGCTCGACTTAAGGGGAGAGCGTTATGAAAATGCCTTAAGCAGAGTCGAGAAATATTTAGATGATGCTGTCTTAGCTGGTTATCCGCGTGTGTCGATCATTCACGGAAAAGGAACTGGCGCCCTTAGAAAAGGGGTTCAGGAATTACTGAAACAGCACCGAAGTGTGAAAAATGCTCGTTTTGGGGAACAAGGCGAGGGAGGATCAGGCGTTACCATCGTCGAATTAAAGTAAAAAGGAGAAAACGCATGAAAGCCTTTTGGGAAAATGAACTTGTGGAAATTGCCGCCTATTACAGCGTGGCCGTTCTATGTCTTGTCTTATTTCTAACCATTTTTGAACTCGTCACCTCCTATAAAAACTGGGAAGAGATTCAGCGTGGGAACTTAGCTGTTGCCATGGCAACAGGTGGAAAGATCTTTGGGATTGCGAATGTGTTTCAGCATTCTATTGCACAGCACAATTCCCTTCTGCAAATGATTGGATGGGGCGTATACGGCTTTGTGATGCTGCTTGTCAGCTATTTCATTTTTGAATTTTTAACACCACGATTTAAAGTAGACAAAGAGATTGAGAATGATAATAGAGCGGTCGGGTTTATTTCACTCATTATTTCAGTTGGGCTGTCTTACGTAGTAGCAGCCGGCATTTAAGGAGACGACATGGAAAAGCTAGCAAAAGTTTTAATCGTAGTTGCCTGCACTTTTGCGGTCATTGGTGCCGTTTACATGTTCCTGTGAAATGAAAAAGACAAAGTGAGAAAGCTGTCAGGGGTCCCTTGGCAGCTTTTATCTCACCCGAAGGCGGCGAATCATATGAAGCAAATTCTGCAAAAAGACGAAATCATAAAGCGCATTGATACATGTCTCCAAATGACATCCCTGCCAAGAGACATATATGAACCGTATATTGCACGCCCATTTCAAACGACTGGATTTTTTGATGATTTGAGTCCTTATGTTCAAATCGATCCGAGCGGCTATATTCTCATTCAATATGAACGAGGAATCCAAATGCTGCATAAAAGAACAGAAGAGGCGGATGAAGTCATTTACTGGATTTTAGAAGACACGATTTTTCTCACAGTCTACATCGACATGATGAGGCAGTATCAAGTCGACAACATCCAGACGCATTTACCTAATGATCCGAGTATCCATCAACAGATCGTGGAGAGAGTAAATGAGTCATTCCGTGCAATCGGTGGATTATATGAACAGTGGCATCATGAAGGAAAAAGAGCATCGATCGAAACACCAGCGAAGAAATAAAGAGGTCATGGAACCAAGCTCTATTTGAAAAAAGCAAACTGCCTTAAGGAAAAGTTTGCTATAATAAAATAGTACGAAAGTTCAGGAAGGAGGGTTTTTATGCAGTCAGATAAACGTTGGCTTCTGCATTACCCGAATCAAATTCCCCACGAACTCACCATCCCAAATGAGACGTTACAATCTTACTTATTCAGCTCCGCAGAGGCTGCACCTGAGCATACAGCCATTCATTTTCTAGGAAAAAACATCACCTATGAGCAGCTCCAAGAAGACGCATTGAAACTAGCTGGTCACCTGATGGAGATTGGCGTGAAAAAAGGCGACAGAGTAGCGATCATGCTGCCAAACTGTCCTCAATCGGTCATTTCTTATTATGCTGTTTTAATTGCAGGCGGCATCGTTGTTCAAACGAACCCGCTTTATACGGAGAAAGAACTGGCATATCAAATGGAGGACAGCGGCTCCAAAGTGCTGATTACATTGGATTTATTGTATCCAAAGGCCTATAAAATGAAAGCGCTGACAAGTATGGAACACTTGATCATCACCAAACTACAGGATTATTTACCATTTCCAAAAAACATTCTGTTTCCTATCGTTCAAAAAAGAAAAAATAAAATGGTCATCCAAGTCGAGAAAAGTGATACCATTCATCACTTCTCACAAATCATGAAAGAATCATCAGGAGAACAAATCCCGCAGCTTGCCTTTGAACCGAAAGAGGATGTCGCTGTTTTGCAATATACAGGTGGAACGACCGGTTTACCAAAAGGGGTCATGCTTACGCATGAAAATATTTTAGCGAACACTGAAATGTGCGCTTCTTGGATGTATAAAACGACAAGAGGAAAAGAACGAATCCTCGGCATTATTCCGTTTTTTCATGTATACGGAATGACGACCGTATTAAATCTTGCTGTCAAAGAAGGGCATTCAATGATTCTCCTTCCTCGATTTGACGCAGCTGATACCCTCAAAACGATTGAAAAACAGAAACCGACACTCTTTCCAGGTGCACCAACCATGTATATCGCCTTGCTGCATCATCCGAACATTGAAAAGTATGACCTGTCGTCCATTACTGCATGTTTAAGCGGCTCGGCGGCTCTTCCTGTTGAAGTCAAACAGAACTTTGAGAAATTAACAGGAGGGCGTTTAGTAGAGGGATATGGTCTTTCTGAAACCTCACCAGTGACCCATTCTAACTTTTTATGGGGAGCGAACAAAACAGGCAGCATTGGCTGTCCGTGGCCTGGAACAGACGCAGGTATTTATTGCGAGGAAACGGGTGGCCTCAAAGAGCCATATGAGCACGGAGAAATTATCGTCAAAGGACCGCAGGTTATGAAAGGATACTGGAATCAGCCAGAGGAGACAGCAGCTGTATTAAGGGATGGATGGCTTTTTACCGGAGATATTGGGTATATGGATGAAGACGGTTTTTTCTATATCGTTGACCGGAAAAAGGATGTCATTATTGCGAGCGGTTATAATATTTACCCAAGAGAGGTCGAAGAAGCCCTTTATGAGCATGAGCTTGTACAAGAAGTTGTTGTCGCAGGTATACCAGACCCTTATAGAGGAGAAACAGTAAAAGCATTTGTTGTGCCGAAAAAGGATGCTTATTTAACAGAGGATGAACTCGATCGCTTTGTGAGAACGAGAATTGCTTCATTTAAAGTACCGCGCGTGTATGAATTTAAAGAGTCACTGCCTAAAACGGCTGTCGGAAAAATTTTGCGCAGAGTTTTAATTGAAGAAGAAAAAAGAAAGCATGCTTCATCTGAAACACCTGTTGATCAATTAAAGAAATAACGACCTTTATCATCCGGTCGAGAGGCCGGATGATTTGAATGATGACAGTCTGCTCTGGTATGATAAAGGTTGAAAAGAAAGAAGAAGATCTCTTGACAAATCACCCGTTTCTTTTTAACATAAAGTTATGAATGAATGCTCATTCAATTTAGAAAGGGACGAAGCACATTGAAGCAGAAAAGACCGAAGTACATGCAAATTATTGATGCAGCAGTTGTGGTGATTGCAGAGAATGGCTATCATCAATCACAAGTTTCAAAGATTGCGAAACAAGCAGGGGTCGCAGACGGAACCATTTATCTTTATTTCAAAAACAAAGAGGATATTCTCATCTCATTGTTCAAAGAAAAAATGGGACAATTCATCGAACGGATGGAAACAGATATTCAAAAGAAGCCGTCTGCCAAAGAAAAGCTTCTACTGTTGATTGAGGAGCATTTTCGCATGCTGGCGCAAAATCATCATTTGGCTCTTGTGACACAGCTTGAACTCAGGCAGTCAAACCTTGAGCTGCGGCAAAAAATCAATGAAGTGCTAAAAGGGTATTTAAATATGCTCGAGTCAATTTTAACAGAAGGAAAGAAAACAGGAGAATTCAGACAAAATTTAGATGTCCGCTTAGCGAGACAAATGGTATTTGGGACGATTGATGAAACCGCAACAACATGGGTCATGAATGATCAAAAGTATGATCTGCCTGCACTCGCAGAAAATGTACATGATCTGCTGTTAAGCGGAATACATCAATCCTAAAGACAATGTGAAAAAGGATGATTGACATGGAAAAGATACTCAGCTTACATCATGAAGGACAGACAGCGCTCATCACAATTCAGAACCCACCTGCAAATGCCTTATCCTCTCAGTTGCTCACTGAGCTTAATGACATGTTCGATGAGCTCGAACAGAATGAAGAAGTAAGAGCGATTGTGATTCACGGAGAAGGCAGGTTCTTCTCAGCAGGTGCTGATATTAAAGAATTTACCACTTTACAGGAAGAGTCTGATTATGCAAGCCTCGCAGATAGAGGACAGCAAGTTTTTGAACGGATTGAACAATGTCCAAAACCAGTCATTGCCTCGATTCACGGGGCAGCATTAGGCGGAGGCCTTGAGCTTGCCATGTCTTGTGATATCCGAATCGCAACAAAAGATGCGAAGCTTGGACTTCCAGAACTAAACCTCGGCATTATTCCAGGATTCGGCGGCACGCAGCGCCTCCCGCGCTACGTTGGTTCTGCTAAAGCGCTTGAAATGATGGGAACAGCTGAACCGATTACAGGTGAAGAAGCATTTGCCTGCGGACTTGTTACAAAGCTGGCAGAAACAGAGGAAGAAGCGCTCACAGCGGCCAAAACACTTGCGGGGAAATTTGCAGCGAAAAGCCCAAAATCACTTGAATATGTGCTTGATTTATTGAACGCAACAAAACTGTATTCGTATGACGGCGGAATGAAGCTGGAAGCCAAAAAGTTTGGTGAGGTTTTCCAATCAAATGACGCCAAAGAAGGCATCCAGGCCTTTATCGAAAAGCGCAAACCGAATTTTAAAGGGGAATAAGGGATAAGTACGACACAAGGGGGAGAAATAAATGAATATATTTGTTTTGATGAAGCGTACGTTTGACACGGAAGAGAAAATTTCTATTCAGTCTGGTGCAATTCAAGAAGATGGAGCAGAGTTCATTATTAATCCTTATGACGAGTATGCCATTGAAGAAGCCATTCAGCTTCGTGATGAGCACGGGGGAGAAGTGACCGTTGTGACAGTTGGCGGTGAAGATGCGGAGAAACAGCTGAGAACAGCGCTTGCAATGGGCTGTGACAGGGCCGTCTTATTAAACGTGGAAGATGATTTAGAAGAGTGGGACCAATATTCAGCTTCTACCATTCTTTATCACTATTTAAAAGACAAAGAAGCTTCCTTGATCTTAGCAGGGAATGTAGCAATTGACGGCGGCTCTGGACAGGTAGCTCCGCGTCTTGCTGAATTACTCGGCTTTTCATATGTGACAACGATAACAAGTATTCAAATTGACGGTGGCTCTGCATCGATTGAACGAGATGCAGAGGGTGATGTGGAAGTCATTTCTACCGAACTCCCGCTAGTCGTCACAGCTCAGCAAGGACTCAATGAGCCTCGCTATCCATCCTTACCAGGCATTATGAAGGCAAAGAAAAAGCCTTTAGAAGAATTGGAACTTGATGATTTAGATCTGGACGAAGACGATGTACCATATAAAATCAAAACAATTGAACGTTACTTACCGGAGAAAAAAGAGGGTGGCAAGGTGCTGAGCGGCGAGCTTCAGGATCAAGTCAAAGAACTGACAGATCTACTCAGAAATGAAGCAAAAGTCATCTAAACATCCACTTTACGATATCACGAGAACAAGGGGGAGCTTGAAGATGAGTAAAAAAGTTGTTGTACTTGGAGAAAGTCGTGACGGTAAATTAAGAAATGTGACATTTGAAGCCATTGCTGCCGCTCACAAAGTGGCAGATGGTGGTGAGGTCATTGGCGTGTTAATAGGGGATGACGTCAAAGGCCTAGCGGATGAACTGCTTTACTATGGAGCGGATCATGTCATGATTGTGGAGCATCCGCACCTTTCATATTATACGTCAGATGGTTTTGCGCAGGCGCTTCAAGCCATATTAGATCAGGTCGATCCAGATGCTGTGCTTTTTGGCCATACGTCTATCGGAAAAGACTTGTCGCCGAAAATAGCCGCACGTCTCCAGACTGGCTTGATTTCAGATGCGATCGATGTAAGCGTTACCGGCGAACATCTTGTTTTCACCAGACCGATTTACTCTGGAAAAGCCTTCGAAAAAGTCATTTCCACAGACCGCCTGCTTCTAGCGACCATCCGGCCAAACAACGTGGCGCCATTTGAGCGGGATGCGTCACGAGGCGGAGAAGTCACACCGGTTTCTGTCGATATTCAGAACCTTCGGACGATCGTGAAGGAAGTCATTAAAAAAACGTCAGAAGGTGTAGATTTATCGGAAGCAAAGGTCATTGTTGCTGGAGGGCGCGGTGTTAAGAGCAAGGAAGGCTTTGAACCGCTGAATGAACTCGCTGAGACGCTCGGGGCAGCAGTCGGAGCCTCGCGCGGAGCTTGTGACGCTGACTATTGTGATTATGCCCTGCAAATTGGTCAAACGGGAAAAGTCGTCACACCCGATCTTTATATTGCATGCGGGATATCAGGAGCGATTCAGCATTTAGCGGGAATGTCTAACAGTAAAGTCATTGTAGCGATCAACAAAGACCCAGAAGCAGAAATCTTCAAAATCGCCGATTACGGAATCGTCGGTGACTTGTTTGAAGTGGTACCGCTTTTAAATGAAGAGTTAAAAAAGATGAATATCCACTCGTAACGCTCATACACTCAGAATGCCTAGGTATTCTGGGTTTTTTTGTATGTAATCAAGAAGAAAAGGAGCGGTTGACAAGTGAAGGGGACAGTAAAAGTCAATGACGTGATCGGACGCATTTCTAAACACATTTATGGGCACTTTCAGGAGCATTTAGGAAGAGGGATTTATGACGGGATTTGGGTAGGAAAAGACTCAGAGATTGACCATATTGACGGGATTCGTACCGATGTGCTGAAGGCGCTTCAAGCATTACATATTCCGGTGCTGAGGTGGCCGGGGGGCTGTTTCGCAGACGAGTATCACTGGGCAAATGGTGTAGGTGATCTCAGTGAACGAAAGCCGATGGTAAATACCCATTGGGGTGGTACAGTTGAATCTAATGCATTTGGTACGCATGAATTTATGGCATTGTGTGAGCTGCTTGAATGTGAGCCATACATTTGTGGCAATGTGGGAAGCGGGTCTGTTCAAGAATTAGCCGATTGGGTCGAATACATGACATTTCCAAAAGGGACACCTATGTCCGACTGGCGCATTCAAAATGGAAAACAAGAACCTTGGCAGCTGACCTATGTTGGTGTAGGCAATGAAAGCTGGGGCTGCGGCGGGAATATGACGCCTGAATACTATGCAGATTTATATAAACGCTATCAAACGTACGTAAGAGAATTCGCCGGGCAGCGTATTTATAAAATCGCCTGCGGCGCGAACTCTAATGACGTGAATTGGACGAAAGTATTGATGGAGCGGGCTGCACCGTGGATGGATGGGCTCAGCTTACATTATTACACCGTACCTGGTACATGGGAGAAGAAAGGGTCAGCGACTGAATTTGATGAGGATGAATGGTTTATCACGCTGAAAAAAGCCTATGAGATGGAACGGCTTGTCGAGGACCATGGAGAAATCATGGATCGTTATGACCCAGACAAGCGAATTGGGATGATTATTGATGAATGGGGGACATGGTATGACCCAGAGCCAGGGACAAATCCTGGGTTTTTATATCAGCAAAACACACTAAGAGATGCCCTTGTATCCGCCCTCCATTTTCATATTTTTCATCGCCATTGCGAGCGGATTCATATGGCAAATATTGCTCAGACGGTCAATGTGTTGCAAGCGATGGTATTAACAAAGGACGAAAAGATGCTTCTGACGCCTACGTATCATGTATTTCACATGTTTCAAGTACATCAAGAGGAAGAAGCTCTTGAGGTTGAGTTCGTTTCACCGCCGTATGAACGAAAAGGTGAAAAAATTCCTCAGGTCAGTGTGTCAGCCTCACGTTCATCAGGTAAGATGCATATTAGCTACTGTCACCTGAATCCGCATGAACAAAAAGAGGTATCCCTTGCCATTGAAGGGATTGATGCACAAACGAAAGTCACTGGACTTGTGCTGACGGCTGATCGCATGAATGCGCATAATACATTTGAAGATCCTCATTCTGTTCAGCCAAAAGACTTTCAGCAAATGACTGTAAATCCCGGGGAATTAACGGTAGAGCTGCCGCCAATGTCAGTGGTCATGATAACTGTCGACCTCACTTGATTGCATATTTCGATGTTTGATGAGAAGAATGTTGGGGCATCATACATTGTAAATGAAGCGGAAAGGGTGTCATGTCATATGCTTAGAACCATTCTAATGATCATCGGTGCGATTGTTGTTATTGGTGCGATTATACGGTTTGTTTTTTAATTCATTTCCTAAAAAATGATTCGTAAGCATTTCATTCGCAAGTCACATTGGTAGATGCTATACTAAAAAGCATAATTTACATTGGAGGAATGAATAATGGCAATCGTAAAAGCTACTGACGCAACATTTTCACAAGAAACTGCAGAAGGTGTTGTTCTTGCAGACTTTTGGGCACCATGGTGTGGACCTTGTAAAATGATTGCTCCAGTTCTTGAAGAACTTGATCAAGAAATGGGCGACAAAATGAAAATTGTAAAAATTGATGTAGACGATAACCAAGAAACTGCTGGTAAATACGGCGTTATGAGTATCCCAACACTTCTTGTTTTAAAAGACGGTGAAGTAGTAGAAACTTCTGTTGGTTTCAAACCAAAAGAAGCACTTGCTGAACTTGTCAACAAACATCTATAAACCGATCTATGTCCAAGCGGCATGATCATTGAAGCGGTTCTCGTAAAGACGAGAGCCGCTTTTCTTTCAACATGGTATAAAACAAATGTTCGTGATACACTAGAAGGAGTGAAAGAGAAAACAAGGACGGATGAAAATATGAACAAACTAATCAAAGAAAAGCTGTCAGTCCTGCCGGATCAACCAGGCTGTTACTTAATGAAAGATAGACAAAATACGATCATTTACGTGGGAAAGGCAAAGGTTTTAAAAAATAGGGTGCGCTCTTATTTCACTGGATCACATGACGCCAAAACGCAGCGGCTTGTCAGTGAAATTGAAGACTTTGAATACATTGTCACCTCTTCTAATATCGAGGCGCTCATTTTAGAGCTGAATTTAATCAAAAAATATGACCCAAAATACAATGTCATGCTCAAGGATGACAAGACGTATCCTTTTATAAAAATTACGAATGAACGCCACCCTAAGCTGATCGTCACCCGCAATGTAAAAAAGGACAAAGGGAAATATTTCGGTCCATACCCAAACGTACAAGCAGCACGAGAAACGAAAAAGCTGCTCGACCGCTTATATCCCCTGAGAAAATGCGCCACTCTTCCTGACCGTGTCTGCCTTTATTATCATCTTGGGCAATGTCTTGCACCATGTGTGTATGACATTTCCGAGGAAACGAATAAGCAGCTCGTGGACGAAATCACAAGGTTTCTAAACGGAGGACATCAGCAAATCAAAAAAGAACTGACCGAAAAGATGCAGGAAGCTGCTGAAAATTTAGAGTTTGAACGGGCAAAAGAACTGAGAGACCAAATCGCTTATATCGACTCAACGATGGAAAAACAGAAAATGACGATGAGTGATTTATCAGATCGAGATGTCTTCGCCTATGCCTATGATAAAGGCTGGATGTGTGTCCAAGTTTTCTTCATCAGACAGGGGAAATTGATTGAACGTGATGTCAGCCTGTTTCCTATGTATCAGGACCCTGAAGAGGAGTTCCTCACGTTTATGGGGCAATTTTATGAAAAGAACAACCATTTTCTGCCGAAGGAAATTTTGGTGCCGGACAGTGTCGATCAAGAGATGATTGAGCAATTACTTGAGACAAACGTTCACCAGCCGAAAAAAGGAAAGAAAAAGGATTTACTTTTACTTGCCCATCAAAATGCCAAAATCGCCTTAAAAGAAAAGTTTTCGCTCATTGAGCGTGATGAAGAGCGGACAATTGGTGCGGTGAAGCAGCTTGGGGATGCGCTTAATATTTATATGCCGTACAGAATTGAGGCGTTTGATAACTCCAATATTCAAGGAGCAGACCCGGTTTCTGCCATGGTTGTCTTTCAGGACGGGAAGCCATATAAAAAGGAATACCGAAAATACAAAATTAAAACCGTCTCAGGACCAGATGATTATGCATCCATGCGTGAAGTCATTAGAAGACGATATACCCGCGTGTTAAAGGATGAACTGCCGCTGCCAGATTTAATTTTAATTGACGGAGGAAAAGGACAGATCAACGCAGCCATCGATGTGCTTGAAAATGAATTGAATTTGTCTGTCCCGGTCGCAGGTCTTGTAAAAGATGAAAAACACCGGACTTCAAATCTCATGATGGGAGATACACTTGAAATTGTTGCGCTGGAGCGAAATAGCCAGGCCTTTTACTTATTGCAGCGCATTCAAGATGAAGTGCACCGGTTTGCCATTAGCTTTCACCGGCAGCTGCGCGGAAAAAATGCATTCCAGTCTATTTTAGACGATGTACCAGGTATCGGAGAGAAGCGTAAAAAGCAGCTCCTCAAACATTTTGGCTCTGTGAAAAAGATGAAAGAAGCCTCTATCCAAGACTTTCAGGAGGCTGGCATTCCGAAACAGACGGCTGAACTTTTAATGGAAGCATTAAAAAAATAGATTGTACTTTTTCCAAAAGTCTGTTAAGATGTGACTAATTTAATAAATGAACGTGTTGTTTGTTGAAGATAGAGGTGCGAACTTCAAGAGTAAGCCTTCGGAGATCGATGGGATCTAAGAAGAGGGCTGAAAGGGGAGCGTCGCCGAAGTGAATAAAATCCACTCATTTTATTCGCTGGCTGTACATTGAAGAAATGTAGGGCTGTCAAGAATTCATTTTCTTGGAGGGCTATCTCATTGTTTGCATCGTTTAATGATGATTTTAAAGCAATGGGAGATTTGTTCTCTCATTGCTTTTTTATTTGCAGTGAGCGGACAGTCTCCAAAGCAGCCTCTTCTCTCACACGTGAACTTTTGAAAAAGGGTGGTAGACATGGGACTAATTGTACAAAAATTTGGCGGAACTTCCGTTGGGTCAACAGAAAAAATTCGCAATGCCGCAGAGAGAGTGATCGCTGAACGCGAGTCAGGACATGATGTGGTTGTGGTTGTATCAGCGATGGGTAAATCAACAGATGTTCTAGTAGACCTAGCGAAAGAACTTACAGACGATCCAAGCAAAAGAGAAATGGATATGCTGCTCGCAACTGGTGAACAGGTGACCATTTCATTATTAGCGATGGCGCTCCAAGCCAGAGGCTATGATGCCATTTCCTTTACAGGCTGGCAGGCTGGTATGAAAACAGAGCATGTACACGGAAATGCAAGAATCGTGAACATTGATGAAGCAAGAATAAAAGAGGAATTAAGTGCGGGGAAAGTCGTTGTTGTGGCAGGCTTCCAAGGAATTGCAGATGACTTACATATCACAACACTTGGACGCGGAGGATCAGATACGACTGCTGTGGCACTGGCTGCTGCCCTAAAAGCTGATAAATGTGATATTTACACAGATGTACCAGGTGTGTTTACGACAGATCCGCGTTATGTACCTTCCGCGCGGAAACTTGCAGGTATTTCATACGATGAGATGCTTGAGCTGGCTAATTTAGGAGCTGGGGTCCTTCATCCAAGAGCTGTTGAATTTGCAAAAAATTATCAAGTCCCGCTAGAAGTCCGTTCTAGTATTGAAAACGAATCGGGTACGTTAATTGAGGAGGAATCATCCATGGAACAAAATTTAGTCGTCAGAGGAATTGCGTTTGAAGATCAGATTACACGTGTGACAGTATGCGGGCTTTCAAGCGGTCTCACAACATTATCGACCATTTTTACAACGCTTGCGAAACAGAATATCAATGTTGATATCATCATTCAGTCTGTCACAAGCACCAATCAGACGTCGATCTCTTTCTCTGTGAAAACGGATGATTTGTCCAAAACAGTTGAAGTATTAGAAGAATATAAAGGGGCGCTTGGCTACGAGCAGATTGAGACAGAAAGCAAATTAGCGAAAGTATCCATTGTGGGATCTGGAATGGTCTCAAATCCAGGCGTAGCTGCTGAAATGTTCGCTGTGTTAGCGCAAAAAGACATTCAAGTGAAAATGGTCAGTACGTCTGAAATCAAAGTCTCAACAGTGGTCGGCCGTGATGATATGGTCAAAGCGGTTGAAGCGCTGCATGATGCGTTTGATTTATCAAAGGTGAGCGCAGCTGCTCACTCTTAAAAAGGTAAAGAGGTGACCTCATGAAAGAGGATCGCCTCTTTTTTCTATATGGAATCGGCTGAAACGGACGTAAACCCATTCATTAAGTATGCTATGATAGATGTAGACATATAAAAAAGGCGTGACCTGAAGTCCGCGCCTTTTATCAAGAGGATTAACTAGGGTCTCTTAAATCCCATTTAACGGTTAAAATGACTTTCTCAGCACGCTTTTTCACTTGTTCATAGGATTCAGCCACGTGCTCATTTAGAAGCTGAATTTGTTCAGCAATAAAACCCGCTTCCATCTGAAAGCATGGCTCCTTTTGATAGGTGAGTCGATTGGATACTAGTGGACCTTCGAGCTCAAACTCAATTTCCTGTTTTTTCGAATGGACCATTGTGAGAGTCCCCCATCCGGCATCATGGAAAAATTCGGGGATCTTTTCCCATGACTCTTGAGGAAATTTACGAGCAAGCAGTTTACCCGCAAAATACATCATAGATGAATGGTCCTGACCAAGAATATCAGGCAGCAGAACTTCGCGTATCAGCTCGTAGGCAAATCCATTGACTTCAATTTCTTTTAGCTGTTCTAAGTTAGATTCGAATTTATTCATTGTACGGCTCCCCTCTTTCAACAATTTATTATAGCTTATGTGGGCATATGATGACAGAGTTTTCCCTGAAGTCTAAGAAATTCTTATTGTAGTAAAACGAATTTTGATTTAAAACTTTTAAATTTCGGAAAATTTTAATTTATGTACGCGGTTTCTTGACGCTTTTTTGACATAGGAGTAAAATGAAATTGTCAATAAATTTGAATAAAGTGCTTACAATTGAAAGAAGCGGGGGTAAGACAATTTTCAAGCAATTGCACTTTTTTTACTAGGGGGTAAAGTAATGTCGGGGAACAAAGAATTTTTTTATCGGAGATTGCATTCTTTGCTTGGCGTCATTCCGGTCGGTCTATTTTTAGTACAGCACTTAGTGATTAACCACTTTGCGACGGATGGACCAGAGGCGTTTAACAAAGCTGCACACTTTATGGAACAGCTTCCTTTCAGATATGCACTTGAGCTGTTCGTGATTTTCTTACCACTGATCTATCATGCTGTTTATGGGGTGTACATAGCCTTTACGGCACAAAACAACACGTCTCGCTTCAGTTACTTAAGAAACTGGCTGTTCAGACTGCAAAGGATTTCAGGTATTATCACATTGATTTTTGTCACTTGGCACGTATGGGAAACGCGCATTCAAGCTCAGCTTGGAGCTGAAGTTAACTATGACATGATGGCGAATATTTTAAGCTCTCCATTTATGCTAGGCTTCTATATTGTCGGCGTTTTATCTACTATTTTCCACTTTGCTAATGGCTTGTGGTCATTTGCTGTCAGCTGGGGAATTACGGTTTCACCACGCTCACAAAGAATCTCCACATTTGTGACATTAGGTATATTTATAGCGCTTTCATATGTAGGGCTAAGAGCAATTTTCGCTTTTGTTTAAGAGGAAATAGATTAGTAGAAGAGGGAGAGGGGCTACAATGAGTAATTCTAGCATCATCGTTGTCGGAGGCGGCTTAGCTGGTCTCATGGCAACTATTAAAGCAGCAGAAGCGGGAACAGCTGTTCAACTATTTTCAATCGTACCTGTGAAACGTTCGCATTCTGTATGTGCACAGGGCGGAATCAACGGAGCGGTCAATACAAAAGGTGAAGGGGATTCACCTTATGAGCATTTTGATGACACGGTATACGGCGGAGATTTCTTAGCCAACCAGCCGCCAGTAAAGGCAATGTGTGAAGCAGCGCCGTCCATTATCCACTTACTTGATCGTATGGGTGTTATGTTTAATAGAACACCAGAGGGATTATTGGACTTCCGCCGCTTCGGGGGAACACAGCACCACCGTACAGCGTTTGCTGGAGCTACAACAGGCCAGCAGCTATTATACGCACTGGATGAGCAGGTTCGCCGCTATGAAGTAGCAGGACTTGTCACAAAATATGAAGGCTGGGAATTCCTTGGCGCTGTTTTAGATGACGAGGAAGTATGCCGCGGGATTGTCGCACAGAACTTAACGACAATGGAAATTCAATCCTTCCGTTCAGATGCGGTTATCATGGCAACAGGCGGCCCTGGAATCGTGTTCGGTAAATCAACGAACTCCATGATTAACACTGGATCTGCTGCATCTATCGTTTATCAGCAAGGTGCGCATTATGCAAATGGAGAATTCATTCAAATTCACCCAACAGCGATTCCAGGAGATGACAAGCTTCGTCTCATGAGTGAATCAGCTCGTGGTGAGGGCGGACGTGTTTGGACATATAAAGACGGGAAGCCTTGGTACTTCCTTGAAGAAAAATACCCAGCATACGGGAACCTTGTACCGCGTGACATCGCAACGCGTGAAATCTTTGACGTATGTGTCGAGCAAAAGCTTGGCATCAACGGAGAGAACATGGTATATCTCGATCTTTCTCATAAAGATCCTAAAGAGCTTGATATTAAGCTTGGCGGAATCATTGAAATCTATGAAAAATTCATGGGTGATGACCCGCGTAAGCTTCCGATGAAAATCTTCCCTGCTGTTCATTACTCAATGGGCGGATTATGGGTCGATTATGATCAAATGACGAATATCAAAGGTCTGTTCGCTGCCGGAGAATGTGATTACTCGATGCACGGCGGAAACAGACTTGGTGCAAACTCACTTCTTTCTGCGATTTACGGCGGAATGGTCGCTGGACCAAATGCGGTGAAGTACATTAGCGGTCTTGAGAAGTCTGCGGAAGACCTTTCTTCTGCAACATTTGACAGTGCCGTGAAGAAAGAGCAGGAGAAATGGGACAACATCCTCAGCATGGATGGTACAGAAAATGCGTACGTGCTTCATAAAGAGCTTGGAGAATGGATGACGGATAACGTTACAGTGGTTCGTTACAATGACAAACTCTTAAAAACAGATCAGAAGATCGAAGAACTAATGGAGCGCTACAAGAAGATCAACATCAACGATACCGCATCATGGAGCAACCAAGGCGCTGCCTTCACGCGTCAGCTTGACAACATGCTTCAGCTGGCAAGAGTCATTACGATCGGGGCATATAACCGGAATGAAAGCCGAGGCGCACACTATAAACCGGAATTCCCAGAAAGAAACGATGAAGAATTCCTTAAAACAACGATGGCTACGTTCAAAGGGAAAAATCAAAAGCCTGCATTCCACTATGAGGACGTCGATGTATCGTTAATTGCACCTCGTAAACGAGATTACTCGAAGAAAAAGGTGGAGAAATAAGATGAGTGAAAAAAACACAATTCATTTCATAATCACACGTCAAGATACAGCAGATGGAAAGTCTTATGATGAGGAATTCGAAATCCCTTACCGTCCGAATATGAACGTCATTTCTGCACTCATGGAAATTAGACGTAACCCGGTTAATAAACAAGGTGAAAAAACAACGGCGATCAACTGGGATATGAACTGTCTTGAAGAGGTGTGCGGAGCTTGCTCTATGGTCATTAATGGAAAACCGCGCCAGTCATGTACAGCACTAATTGATCAGTTGGATCAGCCGATCCGTCTTCAGCCGATGAAGACATTCCCAGTCGTGAGAGACTTGCAGGTTGATAGAAGCCGTATGTTCAACTCCTTGAAAAAAGTAAAAGCATGGGTGCCGATCGATGGCACATATGATCTTGGACCTGGACCAAGAATGCCTGAGAAAAAACGTCAATGGGCGTATGAGCTTTCAAAATGCATGACATGTGGTGTCTGCCTTGAAGCTTGTCCAAACGTGAATGATAAGTCTTCCTTTATGGGCCCTGCACCGCTTTCACAAGTACGTCTATTTAACGCACATCCGACAGGTGCGATGAATAAGTCTGACCGTCTAGAAGAAATTATGGGTGACGGCGGTCTTGCGAACTGCGGGAACTCTCAAAACTGTGTGCAGGCTTGTCCGAAAGGAATCCCGCTGACAACGTCAATTGCAGCACTTAACCGAGATACAACATTACAAGCTTTCCGTAACTTCTTCGGAAGCGATCACGCAGAATAACATCACATTCAGTCCTCTTTGCCAATCATGATGAGTGTTTACAAGAGGCTGGGTGGAACACAAAATAAACGCCTCTTCCAATATGGGAGAGGCGTTTATTGATGAATAAGGAGATGATAAAGTGAGACTTCCGTCATATATTGAAGAACCGTTTGAAGAGTGGAGGGCATCCTTTCGATTTTATGTCGAAACGACTGTCCGTTTTTCAGAAACGGATATGTTCGGCCATATGAACAATGTCACCCCATTTGTGTATTTTGAAGAAGCACGGATTGCCTTTTTTCAAAAAACAGGAATTGTGGATAAACGAATGAAACGTGTGAAAGAGACGATTACAGTCGTGGCAAACCTGCAATGTGATTACATCAAACAGGTGGAGATAGGGGAACGGCTTCGTGTGTATGTAAAGCCGGAAAAAGTCGGGTCAAGCTCACTTATCCTTCATTACTTAGGAGAAAACGAGCAGCAGGAACCATGCTTTACAGGTTCAGTCACGATGGTCCAAATTAATAAAGAAACAGGCGCTCCTGTCCCATTTACAGAGGAAGAAAAAGAGACATTTCAAGCTCAGCGAAATGGGTAGTATGCAGCCTCGTCAACGTGTAAGCTTCATTTTGTTATAATAAAAAGACCATATCAAGAAGAAACAAAAGGAGAACACATGAAGATTTTTCAATATGACACCATCGATAGTACAAATAATGAAGCGAAAAGGCTCATTCAGCAAGGAGAAAAACCTTCATTTGCTGTCTATGCACATCAGCAGACAGCAGGAAGAGGCAGGCTAGGCAGGCCGTGGGAAACGCCTGCAGGAAATGTCGCTGTGACCATGACAGTTTTACCGCCAGAAGAACTCTCCACCCAGTCAACGATTGCTCCGCTGACGGCACTAGCGATCTACGATGTACTTAAACCTCTCATAAGGGCTGAGGATCAGCTGGCGATTAAATGGCCAAATGATATTCTTATCAATGAAGCAAAGGTATCAGGCACATTGATTGAAGCGGACCGTACCGCCATTTATATTGGTGTTGGCATCAATGTGAAGACAAAGCCGGAGCATGTTCCGTACAAAACCATTTGCCTATCAGAGCTTACAGAGGTGAATGCTGATCAGCTTGTGAAGGAACTTGCAGCCGCTTTTGAAAAATATCATACACGCTGGAAGAATGAAGGGTTTGAAGGACTCACTGCCCTCTACAACAAACGGTTATATCGTCTTCATAAACCGCTGCGGATTTCGTTAGACCGTGAAAAACAAACATGGGAAGAGGGTATTTGCTGCGGGGTCAACCACAACGGTCATCTCCAGCTAAAAGATGAGAAAGGGCAGATAAAAGCTCATTCTGCCGGAGATATAGATGCACCGCTACAGCATTAAAAAAAGCAGACGATATTCTCGCCTGCTCAGCGTGTAGACAAACCCTCGCATTCGTTGTCAGGTCTGCGCTCCGGTGCTCACGAATGTCACATTCGCTCCGCTCCTGTGCTCGTCCTTCCTAGACTTCAAAGGTTTTCTATCACGCTGAAAAGAAGACAAAGGGCTAAAATCAAGATCATTTTAGCCCTTTGTCAACAATCTAAGCAGACGATGTTCTCGTCTGCTTTAAGCTTCTCTTTTAATCTGAGGCTGAATCACATAGTCTTGTTTTGTGAAGACAACTCCGTCTAGAATTTCTCTTGCGGTTCGAATAACTTTGACTCTGTTTTCAGAGATGTCAATTTCAGTTTGCATAATACCAGCAGGATGCCCAATTCGAAGGGTGTCATCTTTTCCTTGAAACAGCTGAGAAGGAAGCGTTTCATCTAAGAAACAGCTGGCTGTCACACAGACAGAGCCGGTAATGGCAAGTGCTTGGTGCGGCCGTTGCATCGATAGCATACGAACGATAATGTCCATATCTTCTGCTCGTCTCAAGATGCCATTTGTATCTACATAATCAGTAGGCTCGCTAATGAGCGCAAGCTTTGGAACAGCTGGAGACTGTAATGTGGCCATTTCTTTTGGTGCAAAATGACACATTTCAGCAGCAAGGGAACGAATTTCTTCTAAATCATCCAGTAATTCGTCTGTAAACTCTTCAGGCAATTCAGTTCCTTTTAATTGAATATCTTTCGCGCGAATAAAGGCAATTGGGTTTGCAATGTCAACGATCGAGATTGGAATCTCGCCAAACTTTGTTTGAATCGTATCAATTTTGTTTCCAGTTGGAAAGGTTTTACCTGTGACAGCGCCTTCAGGTTTCTCAAAGGATAAATAAATGGGAGAACCAGTTCCTTTTACGCCTGGAATTTCTGCCTGTCCTTCAAATTTTACTTCTCCATTTTCGACCTCGACCTCTGCCGTAATGACTTTATTTGTATTGGTATTGAGGATACGTACAGTCGTAATGGGCTCAACCGCTTGAACAAGTCCTTTAATGATCGCATACGGCCCAACGGCTGATGAGATGTTCCCGCAGTTTCCTTTAAAGTCGACATATCTCTCATTAATGCTGACTTGTGCAAATGTATAGTTCACATCCACATCCGGGCGTGTGGCTTTATCGATGATCGCCACTTTGCTTGTTAAAGAATTACCACCGCCGATTCCATCGACCTGCAGCCGATCAGGGCTGCCCATAATGTCTAATAGAAATGCTTCGAGCTCATCGTGTTCATATGGTGCATTGTTCGCGTGAATGAATACCCCTTTGCTTGTACCGCCTCGCATGATTGTGATTGGAACTTTTCTCATTACTCTCACCCTCAATTTTTAATAAACTGTTTATCTAACCAAAATGGTAAAGTATAATAAGAAATAAGTTAAATACATTATTTTAAGAGAAATCAATAAAATTATTTTATAATTAGTAAAAAAGGAGGACAAACAATGGATGAAAAAGATTGGCGGTTTTTAAAGGTACTTTATGAAGAAAAGAACATCACAAAAGCGGCAGAAAAATTATTTGTCTCTCAGCCTGCCTTAAGCTATCGTTTGAAACAGCTTGAAGAGGAGTTTGATATGAAGCTTTTCTTTAAAAGAAAACGAGGAATTGAATTTACATCAGAGGGCGAATACTTGGCTAAATATGCAAATGACATGCTCAAACAGCTGCAGCAAACAAAAGATGGAATGCTCAATATGCAAAAAAAGGTCAAAGGAACGATCCGGTTAGGGGTCTCAAGTAACTTTGCCCAGTATAAACTGCCAGAAATATTAAAAGAATTTTCTAAGCAGTATCCACATGTTCAATTTATGGTCAACACAGGCTGGAGCACAAAGGTAATGGATTTATTAGGAACATCAAGTGTGCATTTAGGGATTTTAAGAGGCGATTATGATTGGAATGGAGAGCGTTTTTTGCTCGATAAAGAGCGTCTTTGCATCATTTCAAAATCAGAAATCCAGCTAAAGGATCTCCCGAATCTGCCGCTCATTGACTATCATACAGACAGTTCATTGAAACGGCTGATTAACAGATGGTGGCAGGAAACATTCACAATGCCTCCGCTTGTCACAATGGAGACAGACCGTCAGGATACATCAAAAGAGATGGTGAAGCATGGTTTAGGCTATGCCATTGTCCCAGAAATTTGCCTCAGACCAAGTGATGAGTTATTTGTAAAAGGTCTTTCGTATAAAGATGGACAGCCTGTATTAAGAGATACATGGCTCATGTACCAGCCAGACTCACTTCATTTGTCTGTTGTGAAAGCGTTCATTGAGTTTTTAAGAAATCAGCAAGGTTGATTATAAAAGAAATTTATTGAATATACGAAAAAATCGATATTTTCATTATAAAAAAAGCTATTATATCCTTGAAATAGAAAGCGCTAACATGTAGATCGCGAGTGCAAGGGGGCGCTTGCAGATCATGTAAAGAAGAGGATGGAGGGATATAAAGTGCTAGCTATTTTAGGGATCTTGATGGTCTTGACATTTACATTTCTCATTATGACTAAACGTATGCATCCGGTGGTGGCTCTAACCGTTGTACCTATCATATTTGCATTGATCGGTGGCTTTAACAAAGGATTAGGGGACATGATGCTTGATGGACTGAAAACTGTTGCACCATCAGCTGCTTTATTGTTATTTGCGATTTTATTCTTCGGTGTCATGCTGGATGCTGGATTGTTTGATCCTCTGATTAAACTCATTCTACGTATTGTAAAAGGTGATCCTGTCAAAATTGCTTTTGGGGTAGCGATTTTGTCTATGCTTGTTGCTTTAGATGGTGATGGAACAACAACGTATATGATTACCGTATCAGCTATGCTGCCACTTTTCTTAAGAATTGGGATGAACCCATTAATTTTAGGAACAATTTCATTATTATCATTAGGAATTATGAGCGGAATGACGCCATGGGGCGGCCCAGCTACTCGTGCCATCGCGGCGCTTGGATTAGATGCAGGCGAATTTTTCATTCCATTACTCCCAACGATGGTTGGAGGCGGTCTTTTTATACTTTTTACTGCTTACGTACTTGGAAAAAAAGAAAGAAAACGAATTGGGATTGCAGAAATTCAGTACAAAGAAGAGCCGTCCATTTCTCCAGAATTGGCTGCGTCAATTGAGGATGGAGTAGCCGATATCAAAAGGCCGAATCTGATTTGGATTAACTTCTTCCTTACAATTGCTGTCATGGTCACACTAGTCATGGATATCATCCCAATTCCTGTACTTTTCTTAATTGGATTTGTCATCGCTCTCATGATTAACTATCCAAAGGTTGAAGATCAGCGTGAGCGAATTTTATCTCATGCAGGAAACGCATTAACGGTTATCACACTTGTATTTGCAGCAGGAATTTTCACAGGGATCTTCTCAGGAACAAAGATGGTTGAGGCCATTGCCCATTTGGTCATTTACATGATTCCAGATTCCTACAGCTCATTTTTCCCGCTGATTGTTGCTTTGACGAGTATGCCATTTACATTTATTCTTTCAAATGATGCTTACTATTTCGGGGTGCTGCCGATCTTGGCTGAAGCCGGCGCAGCTTACGGGATTGATCCGGTGGAGATTGCACGTGCTTCTATCATAGGACAGCCTGTCCACTTACTGAGCCCACTTGTGGCTTCAACGCTGCTGCTTGTTGGTATGCTGAACAAAGATATTGGTGATTTGCAAAAATACGCACTCCTATGGACTGTGTTAACTGCCCTTTTTACAACACTTATTGCATTGTTAACAGGCGCCATTACAATCTTTTAAATACCACGTAAAAAAGGACGATGTCTCGGTGAGGAGACTCGTCCTTTTTTGCGTGGCTGAAAGCGCAGTAAATTGGACGCTGATATGCGGGATTTCTTGATTTTAACGTCACCTACCTCAGGCACCCGGCATATGATATCTCGACTATACAGAATCCCATTCTATAGAGACTAGAGCTCTCACCTTAGCAAGGAGGGTTACAATACTTGAAGGAGAAAGAGTTTCAATCCAAGCCGCTATTAACCAAAAGAGAAAGAGAAGTATTCGAATTGCTCGTCCAAGATAAAACAACAAAAGAAATTGCAAGCGAGCTTTTTATTAGCGAAAAGACTGTTCGAAATCATATTTCGAATGCCATGCAAAAGCTAGGAGTTAAAGGCCGTTCACAGGCCGTAGTCGAGCTTCTGCGTATGGGTGAGCTAGAGCTCTAAAGTCAGCCGGTTTTCCTTCCATATCGGGAAGGAACCGGTTATTTCTATATGGTTTCCATGACTCTCTTCTTGCATTTTCTTTGAAAAACGAGGAAAATAGACATGTACGTTTTAATCAAAGTGAGATGCTATAGTGAGGTATCAATAAAATGGAAACGAATGAGTCTGGCCATGTTGCAGAGATTGAAAAATCATTGCGCCACATTGCTGCAATTATTAAGCAAAAAGGCAGAGAAATCCTGAATCAATATACAATTACACCTCCACAATTCATCGGGCTTCAGTGGCTCTATGAATTCGGAGATATGACAATAGGTGAGCTGTCACAAAAGATGTATTTGGCTTGCAGCACAACCACTGATTTAATTGATAGAATGGAAAAAAGTGAACTTGTCGAACGGGTGAAAGATCCATCTGACCGCCGCGTGGTTCGCATTCATTTATTGCCTGAAGGCGAGAGGATCATTCAAGAAGTGATTGCTAAACGCCAAGAATACGTCAGTGAACTTCTAGGGGCTTTCTCAGAAGAAGAAGCCATCGTTTTCAACCAATCCTTAACGAAACTACAGCAGCAAATGAAAAGAAAATGAGGCGATTTTGTTGGATCAACCAATCGGCGTCATTGATTCCGGCGTCGGCGGTTTAACCGTTGCAAAGGAAATCATGAGACAACTGCCAAAAGAAAACATCATTTATGTAGGCGATACAAAACGATGTCCATATGGCCCTCGTAAAGAAGAAGAGGTTCTTCAATATACATGGGAAATGGCGCACTACTTATTAAAACATCACCATATTAAAATGCTCGTCATTGCGTGCAACACAGCAACGGCGATTGCACTGGACGAAATCAAAGCAACGCTTGATATTCCGGTCATTGGTGTCATTCAGCCCGGCGCCCGTACAGCGATCAAGGTGACAAACAATCAGCACATTGGCGTTATTGGCACAGTCAATACGATCAAAAGCGAGGCATACAAAGAAGCGCTGCTGTCACTAAAAGCAGGTCTAACGGTTCAAAGCCTGGCGTGTCCACTCCTTGTCCCATTTGTGGAAAGCGGTACTTTTTTAGATCAGACAGCAGAGGCAGTGGTGAAAGACTCCCTTGAACCAATGAAAGAAACAGGGATTGATACACTTATTCTGGGCTGCACACACTATCCGATTTTAAAAGAGCCGATTCAGCGCTTTATGGGCAGTGAAGTAAACATCATTTCATCAGGGGATGAGACAGCGAGAGAAGCGAGTACGATTCTCTCATATAAAGGGCTGTTAAATACCTCTAAAGAAGCACCTGTCCATACGTTTTACACAACAGGACAGCAGCAAAATTTCCAAAACATCGCTCGTGACTGGTTTGGCTACCTGCCAGGAAAGGTCGAAACCGTGTCACTTGAACACATCTATCAGCAATAACCCCTTCTACTTGAAGCGGGTTATTTTTTTATGAAAAGGGTCTAATCCTCGGGGGGAGCTCGTATACATAGTAGTACAAACTACTAGAGGAGGGTGAAGTATGCTGAAAAAAGGATCTACAGCAGCTGTTACGTGTATCGCGTCAGCCATGCTTTTGTCAGGATGCGGATTGTTTCAAACAGACCAAGCGAAAACAGAGATTGATCCACCACAAAACGTCACATATGTGAAAGAAAATAAAGAAGATAAACAAACAGCCAAAGAAGGAAAAGAAGAGAAGCAGGCAGATACGGTGATGAGAGAATTATATTTAATTGATAAAAACGGGTATGTCGTATCTCAATCCATTCCGCTGCCGAAAAATGAAGGAAGTGCCAAACAAACCCTTGAATATCTCGTGGACGGGGGACCTATTTCTAACTTAATGCCGAATGGATTCAGAGCAGTGTTGCCTGCGGACACGAGCGTATCTGTCGATATTAAAGATGGAACGGCGATTGTGGATTTTTCAAATGAATTTAAAAACTATAAAAAAGAAGACGAACAGCGAATCCTGCAATCTGTTACTTGGACGTTAACACAGTTTGATTCCATAGCCAAAGTCAAATTGAAGATGAATGGACATGAACTAAAAGAAATGCCTGTGAACGGTACACCTATCTCAGATGATTTAAGCAGAGAAGACGGGATTAATATTCAGCACGAGGCTGCCGCTGATATGACTTCAACAAAGCCTGTTACTGTCTACTATTTAGCTGAATCTGATGAACAGACCTACTACGTTCCGGTCACCACAAGAGCACCAAAAGACGAGGATGATCCGATTATAGCAGCAATTGATGAGCTCGTTTCCGGACCAAGTAAAAAAAGCCATCTGCTTACAGACTTTGACCAAGATGTGAAGCTGAATGATGTACCAAAAGTAAAAGATGGACATGTGACACTTGATTTTAATGAATCTATTTTTGGCAGTGCAGATGAAAAGAAAAAGGTGATTTCACAAAAAGTTCTTAATAGTATTGTGCTCACATTAACAGAGATGCCGGACGTCAAAAGCGTATCTGTTAAGGTCAACGGCAAGGCTGAGCTTGTGAACGAAAAAGGAGCAGAGCTCACAAAGCCGGTTTCACGACCAGAACAAGTGAATACAGGTAGTTTTTAACGTCACACATTGATATAATGGAGAAAAAGAGGCATGCATATTCGCTGCCTCTTTTTTATTCCAAGCGGTTAGAACAAGCCGAGGTTGTCAAAGTTAGTAGGAGAACCCCGCTGGCATACGCGCGGAATGTATATCGTAACGGAGGTAAAACATGAGATTAGATGAAAGACAATATGACGAATTGAGAAAAATTGAAATAGAGGCAGGCTACATCACGCACCCAGAAGGCTCTGTCTTAATCTCAGCGGGAAATACGAAGGTGATTTGTAACGCATCGATCGAAGACCGCGTACCTCCTTTTTTAAGAGGAGAAGGAAAAGGCTGGATTACAGCAGAATATAGCATGCTTCCAAGAGCAACCGCACAAAGAACGATAAGAGAATCATCTAAAGGAAAAGTCACAGGACGTACGATGGAGATTCAGCGTTTAATTGGACGAGCACTCCGCGCAGTCGTTGACTTAGAAAAGCTTGGCGAACGCACGATTTGGATTGATTGTGATGTCATTCAAGCAGACGGCGGTACACGCACAGCGTCCATCACAGGTGCTTTTGTTGCCATGACACTCGCGATTCAAAAGCTACGAGCTGAAGGAGTCATCAAAGAAAACCCGATTACTGATTATTTAGCGGCGATATCCGTCGGAATTGATTCTCAGCAAGGTCTTCTGTTAGATTTAAACTATGAAGAAGATTCTTCTGCTGAAGTAGATATGAATGTCATCATGACAGGCGCTGGACGCTTTGTTGAACTTCAAGGAACAGGTGAAGAAGCGACATTCTCAAGAGAACAGCTAAACGGACTGCTTGATTTAGCCGAAAAGGGCATCAAAGAATTAATCGAAAAGCAAAAAGCAGTAACAGGAGAAGTCATCGAATAAAGAGAAGGGTTTGATCAGGATGAAAACAGCCATCATTGCAACGCACAATGCGGGCAAAGCGAAAGAATTCAAAGCCATTCTTGAGCCAAAAGGATTCACGGTCAAAACACTAGCAGACATTGGCTTTACTGAAGAGATTGAAGAAACAGGACAAACCTTCGAAGAAAATGCCATCATCAAAGCGGAGGCTATTCAAGCCAAAGCAGGTGAAATGGTCATTGCAGACGATTCCGGTCTGTCGATTGATTATCTAGGCGGGAAACCTGGCGTGTATTCAGCGAGATACGCAGGTGAGCATAAAGATGATGCGGAGAATGTGGAAAAAGTGCTGAGCGAACTTCAAGGCATTGAAAAAGAAGACCGCACAGCCAGATTCAGATGTGCCCTTGCTGTCAGCATACCGGGAAAAGAAACAAAAACGGTAGAAGGATCAGTAGAAGGCTTCATTGCAGAAAAACCAATCGGCGAAAATGGCTTCGGATACGACCCAATTTTCATCGTCAAAGACAAAGACCAGACGATGGCCGAGTTATCACCAGAGGAGAAAAACAAGATCAGCCATCGAGCGGTCGCGCTTCAAAAGCTTTCATCACTGCTAGACGCAAATGAATAAGGGGGAATGAAGCCATGAAGATACTCATTATTAGTGACAGTCATGGACTCACAGACGAACTTCAAACCATTGCCAAACGGCATGAGGCTGAAGTCGACATGATGATCCACTGCGGAGATTCAGAACTCGAAACGAACCACCCAGCACTCGAAGGATACAAAGTCGTCAAAGGAAATTGTGACTTTATGGGCGATTTTGAAGAAGAGCTCCTGCTCCCACTTGATGGAGGCGGAAAACTATTTCTCACTCACGGACATCTGCATGGCATCAAACAATCCTTACTTCAAGTCTACTACCGTGCAGAAGAGCTGGGCGCAGACATTATCTGCTTTGGTCACTCGCACATTCCAGGCAGTGAACTGCTAAGAGGAAAACTCCTCATTAACCCAGGCAGCGTGCACCTGCCAAGAGTGCGAAAAGAGCGCAGCTATGCTATACTGACACTAGATGGAAGCGAAGCAAACGTACAGTTTTTCACGGACGAAGGTCAGGCCATACAAGACCTCGAAAACACTGTCACATTGGAAGGTATTTCATAAGGGTGCAGCATTTGCCCCTTATGAAAAAACTTTAGAAAAACCGTTGACTTTAAAGAACAATAGTAATATAATAAATCTTGTCGCTGGGGTAATACACCACAGCACACTACATAACAACATGTCCCAGTAGCTCAGCAGGATAGAGCAACGGCCTTCTAAGCCGTCGGTCGGGAGTTCGAATCTCTCCTGGGACGTAATTAAATAATGAATGATTACAAAAAAAACGTCTAACCTAATATTTGGACGTTTTTTTGATTGCTTATTTCCCGGCTTTGAAATAGTCTTTTAAAATCAAGTGATGTGTTCAAGTAAATTTAATAAAACAAAGCAGTAAAAAGATGTATTTAATTAATTTTTATTTATAGAACTAATAATTTCAATTCGATCTTGAATGCTTCCTGTATCGAGTTCGCTCAATAATGTTTCTATCTCTCCACTAATTTTAAACTTATAAATCCCATCTTCTTGTATGAGGTGCACTCCTATATCACAAGTTCTACTTACTTGTTTTGAGCTAAGTGAAATATCTTTAAAAATATTAAGCATTATCCTTAAACTACCCCAAAAATCTTTCTCACCAATATTTAAATCATATTTTTTTTCTGTGAATTTAATCCTATTGGGAGATTCAAGGAAATCTCCTGGATATACAATATTTATTGATCCATTTTCTAAAATTGTGAGATTTGTTCCAAAATGTTTGTTTGAGAGAAATCCAACTCTAAGGAAAATACTCGTTTCATTAGCACCTATCCAAGAAGCGACTACTACGCTGGCATCTATATCTTCTTCAAATATTGGATTTTCAGATTTACATGCATCTAGTACACTTTTAAATAAAATTTCAATATTATTTGTATCTTTAATTTCATGTGATGCTAATGTTTCTTTTAGTTTAAATAGATAATCGGACAGACCTGCTCCACTCGCCCATCCCATATTTCTCAAGTTAACAAGTTTAACATGACCATCTTCAAAACCATGTTCTTGGTAGCGCCCGAAGTTTATTCTGTTATCAGATAGAATAATTGAAAATTCTTTATTTACATATGATAAAACTGCAGTCAACTTTACCCCTCCTTATGGCTATATTTCGCTAGATAGTTACATTTATCCTCTAAAAATAAAAATTCACACTTAATGAAAACTTAAAGAATCTATGAAAAATCATAAAATTAGTAAGCTTTCATAACATAAATAACTAAAAAGCTCCATGATTTGATTCTAACTTAAACATTACTATTGTTCCCAAAGAATAATTTTATTTATATAATAGTAAAAAATGAAGTTGATCTTAATAGACCTGTTTTTAAAATTATCAATTTCACAATTGGGATCTATGTTCCAAACATGCCTTTGAAAAGTGCTGAAAGGAATGATCACTTGTAAAATATCAATCCAACAAACCTACTATATGAAAATGGAGAGACAACAAACCACTCAGAAGGTAATCAATTATTCGCCAAACAGATCGGTCATATAGAGATCACGAGCGGTCATATCGCTGCCTGTGATCCTTTTGTTTCAGAAGGGACCAATCGTTTACAAGGAAAGTTACTCTAGGAAAATATCCTATTCTACTTTTAGTAAAGCGATTAGAAAGTGGTGACGAACGCGTCGTCTATGCAATGATCAAGTTTACAAACGAGCAACCAATAGAATGGGAGCTTGCCACAAGATCAGGACAGGATATCAAACAATTGAAAGAAGACGAGTTCTTCGGCTACGGTGTAAATGCGGGAATGGGCTGTTTCATTGATGCGGAGGCAGCACTATATCTTCAAGCTTATGAGGATAAACGATATAAAGAGGACAATGATTTTTATCTTTATGAGGAATTTGCAGAAGCGCTTGAACAAAACTACAAGCACACATGGGGCTGGCTCGTCACCCGTTTCATGACAAGGTGGACATTGCCATGTTTACGACAGGTTTCGGTGACGGGATGTACCCAAGCTTTTGGGGGCAAGATAAAAACGGGGAACCAGCTTGCCTTGTGACGGATTTTCTAATAATGGACTGAGAAGAAACCCATGAATCATCATGGATTTTTTAATGGGGAAATAGAAAAATATGAGTAATGCCAGCAATTAATTAATATAAATATGAAATAATTCAAATGTGAAAGTTTGATTTTAAAAATTTATAGGTGCATTGGGGAAACAGTAAGTAAATAAGTAATAAATATATATATAAGTAACAAAAACATGAAAAAAATAAATAACTATCCGATATTTGTTATGTAAACAAATAGAAGGAGTGTGGTTATCTTGAAAAAATGGCTTTTTATTTTCATTTTATTATTTTCTGCATTAAGTTATCCATTACAATCTATTAAAGCAGAAAAAGCAGAAACGCTTGAATGGGAAAAACGAGCAGAATTGCCGGATGCAAGAGTAGGTGCTGTAAGTGAAGTGTATGAGGGGAAAATTTACGTAATTGGTGGAACAGGTCCGAGCAAGCAATTTACTAATACTACTTATGTATACGATACTAAGCAAGATAAGTGGTCAGAAAAAGCTAGTATGAAAACAGGCCGTATGGGTGCTGCCAGTGTTATTGTAGGTGATCATATATATGTAATGGGTGGTAGAACAGAACAAGGACTTACAAATAGTGTAGAAGTTTATAATATCAAAACAGATACATGGGAGGGTGTAGAAGATCTCCCATTTGAATTTAAGATAGCTCCATATGATTTATATGCAGGTGTTATAGATAATAAAATCTATATTTTGGGTTATAGAAGTACCTTAAAGCATTTGGTGGACAGTAACACGTATAGTTACGATATAAAAACAAAAGAATGGACAAAGAAGAAAAAATTCGAAAATGACGCTCCAGCTGGAGATTCTGTAGTTATAAAAAATAAACTCTATGTTTTATCTGGACAAGCAACGTTTGAATACGATCCATCAATAGATCAGTGGACAAGTTTAGGACTGGGGGGAATTGGGAGTTATTATGATGCATTGAACTTTGAAGATTTAATTATAAGAACAGGTGGAGTTCCCAAAGTCACTCTCTATGATAAAAAAACTAAGACATCAAGAACTATCCCTAATTCTTCAGCTCCTTATCGAATGGGGCACGTATCTGCCATTGTTGATGATACACTTTACGTAATTGGAGGTATTCCGCAAAGTAATGATACCCCTACCCACGCTAGGGACAATTTCAAATCTAATTTATCTATTTCACTAAAAAGTCTTAAGAACAGTGATACTACAGCTCCTTCAGGTGAGAAAGACCCGGATCCAGCAACACCACCAAAAACTAATCCAGGAGACAAAGACCCAGAACCAACAACACCGCCTAAAGACGATGCAACAAATGAAGACGGCGATGCACTACTCATCATCACAATGGTCAATGGCTTGCAAAAAGAGTATGACCTCTCCATGAAAGAAGTCAACGCTTTCCTATCATGGTACAAAAAGCGTGATGCAGGAGAAGGTCCAGGTTTTTATGAAATTGACGAGCATGACAATAACAAAGGTCCATTTGAAAGTAAAAAGGATTATGTAGTGTTTAAAAACATTCTCATGTTCGAAGTCAATAAATATAAGAAGTAATTGAAATCAAAGCCATCTAGTCGCCTAGGTGGCTTTTGCGTTAGTTCGACAGCTTTCAGCAATTTTAAGGCAAATTTAAGCTCGGATTTTATTTCAAATGTATTAAATCTTTGTTACAATAAGACAGCTTTGCTCAAAAGAGACATTCCAAGGTTCGACATTTTTTTAGCAATTCTTAAAAATTTTATGTTTTAACATGAAACTCTTTTGATGATCCATGCGTCTCTATAAGTGTCAAAAGAAAAGAGGTTATCAATATGCTATTCAAAAAGCTATCAGAAAATAAGTCTGTAAAATGGATAGGATATACAAGCTTTTACTTACTTATTTTGCTATTATTGTTCTTTATTTACGGATTCCACACAGCAAATACGGGATCATTCATTTACAACGATTTTTAATTGGAGATTAAACTATGAAACTATTACACACGATTCATGAATACCAGCAAACGAAACCAACACAGCCAGCATTTGTTTCTCAACAGGCGTCGATCACATATGATGAGCTTTGGCATTTATCAGACCAAATGGCTGGTGCGATCGATGCAGTCGCAGCTGGCAGTGAACCTGTCATTGTCTACGGTCATATGGAGCCAGAGATGCTGATTTCTTTCTTAGGCAGTGTAAAATCAGGCAGACCTTATATTCCGGTCGACATCTCGATACCTGTCGAGCGCATCGTCTCAATCATTGAAAGCTCAAAAGCCAGTCTATTGATATGTGCAAATGAGCAGAATGTATTAGATGTAGAAGAGCACATTGAAGTGAAAAGTGCGGCATCGCTTTTAGCACTTGAAAAAGAAGCACCGCCATCCACGCAGTGGGTTCAACAAGATGATGTTTTCTACATTATTTATACGTCTGGCAGTACCGGAAAACCGAAGGGCGTTCAGGTAACCGCCAATAATTTAGAAAGCTTTACAGAGTGGATGTGCCGGGATTTCCCAATTGGTGAGGGACGCACATTCTTAAATCAAGCACCATTTTCTTTTGACTTATCAGTGATGGATCTCTATCCAGCGCTTCAATCAGGCGGCACGCTATACTGTTTAGTAAAAGAACTCGTCAATAAGCCAAAGGATATGTTTGCAGCACTTGGTCAATCTGACGTTGAAGTGTGGACATCCACACCATCCTTTGTGCAAATGTGCTTAATGGACCCTTCCTTTACAGGAGAGCTTTTACCAGAGCTGAACGTTTTCTTGTTCTGCGGTGAGGCGCTTCCTGTAGCTGTAGCAAGTGCACTTCTGGAGCGTTTTCCAAAGGCGCAGGTCTTTAATACGTATGGTCCAACTGAAGCAACTGTTGCGATCACATCGATTGAAGTCACGCAGGAGATTCTTGATCAGCACGATTCTTTACCAGTCGGGTATGCCAAACCTGATACAGATATCGTCATTTTAGATGAAGAAGGCAAGACACTTTCTGATGGTGAGAAAGGCGAAATTGTCATCGTGGGGCCAAGCGTCACGAGAGGCTACTTAGGTGAACAAGCCTTAACGGATAAAGTGTTCTTTGAATACGAAGGACGCCCTGCTTACCGCACAGGTGACGCAGGTGTGGCGCAGGATGGATTAATTACGTGCCACGGTCGTCTCGACTATCAAATTAAGCTTCATGGATACCGGATGGAGCTTGAAGAAATTGAATATCATGTAAGCGAGACAACCTATGTCAATGCTTGTGTGATTGTGCCATTCCAGCCAAACGGTCATGTCGAGTACTTGATTGCAGCGATTGTTCCAGCAGCTCATTCATTTGAAAAAGAGTATCAGCTGACAAGTGCGATTAAGAAAGAAATGGCGGATTCACTGCCAGCGTACATGATTCCAAGAAAGTTTGTCTATCTTGAGCAGCTTTACATGACGCCAAACGGGAAGGTTGACCGTAAGAGAATCGCGAAAGAGGTTCTTCTATGATTCCGTTTAGTTCATTCTTTTTCTTCATTCTAATTGGTATTCTTCTTTTGCCGACAATCATTCTTGGTCTTCGCGGCAAAAGAATGCAGGGCTACAACATGTTTGCAACGGTTGTGGCACTCGCGCTTATTTTCTCAAAAGATGCACATGGCGCACTGCTGCTCTTCTTGTTCACGGTGTGGCAAGTCTTAATCATTCGCCTGTACCTTGCATACCGGTTAAAGGCAAATCAGGCATCCGTTTTCTATGCAGCAGTGGTGGCATCAATTTTGCCGCTTGTGCTGTCAAAGGTATTACCGTTCTTTTTAACTCATCAGCCGCACCAGCCGCCGCCAATAAACTGGCTGAGCTTTTTGGGGATCTCGTACTTAACATTTAAAGGTGTTCAGTTAATTATCGAGACAAGAGACGGCTTGATTAAGAAGAAAATTCCGATTCATCGTTTGGTCTATTTCATTGTCTTTTTCCCGACGATTTCATCAGGTCCGATTGACCGTTACCGCCGATTTGAAAAAGATATGGATACACCGCCTGAAAAGGAAGCATACAGTGATCTTCTGTATTCCGGTATTCATAAAATTTTCATTGGCTTCTTATATAAGTTCATTATTGGTTATCTGATTCACACGTATATTCTGATGAATATTCATCACATTAGCAGCAGTCACTTTGTTCAGCAGTTAACGTATATGTATGCTTACAGCATGTATTTGTTCTTTGACTTTGCTGGATATACAGCATTTGCTGTAGGTGTGAGTTATATTATGGGCATTAAATCGCCAGAGAACTTTAATAAACCGTTTATCAGCCGCAATATTAAAGACTTCTGGAATCGCTGGCACATGTCCCTGTCCTTCTGGTTCAGAGACTACGTGTTTATGAGATTTGTGTTCTTTATGACCAAAAAGAAGTGGATCAAGAACCGTATGGCTGTATCAAATATCGGGTACTTTGTCCTCTTTCTATTGATGGGTGCTTGGCATGGTCTTGCCCTTCAATATATTATTTACGGACTATATCATGCAGTTGTTATGTCCGGTTACAATTTATTTGAGAAATGGAATAAAAAGCACAAGTGGTGGCCGGATAATAAGGTCACAATGGTTGTGTCTATCATTATTACATTCCATGTGATTTGTTTCGGATTTTATATTTTTTCAGGAAAACCATTTCATCATTAATGATTAAGGGAGTAGAAAATTATGGAATTTAAAAATCAAGTATACGGTATTATTGCAGAGGTTTGTCAGGATGACGTTGTGAAAGAAAATCCAGAGATTGCGATTTTTGAAGAAGGTCTTCTTGATTCATTTGGTACAGTAGAACTGCTTATGGCAATTGAAAGTCAACTCGGAATCACTGTTCCGATTACAGAATTCGATCGTGATGTGTGGGATACGCCGAATCATATTGCTGAGCAGCTGGCAGAGATGAAGTAATGAAAAAGCGTTTTTTTGGGCCGCTTATTTTAGCGGCTGTTCTATTCATTGGTGTTCTTCTTGTACCAAATGCATGGCTCTCACACCTGATCCCAAAAGACAAATTACAAAAGTCAGCTACAGAATTAGATCCAGGGATGTTTCAAGGGCTTTATTTACAAGATGAAATGCTAAAAGATCCAACTTATTTGCCGATCTATGGATCTTCTGAACTATCACGTTTTGATCCATATCACCCTTCGAATTTCTTTCATGAGAATCCTCAAGGGTTTACACCTTATCTTATTGGAAAAGGTGGATCGCAATCATTAATTCATGCGATGAACTTTGCAGCGCATATGGATGAATTAAAAGGGAAGAAGCTTGTATTTATCGTGTCCCCACAATGGTTTGTGAAATGGGGATCTGACGAGAATCACTTTGCACCTAACTATTCAGCGCTTCAAGCGCTGAATCTCGCCTATAATAAAGAAATTGATCCAACTGTGAAAAAAGAGCTGATCAAAAGAATCATGAAGTTTAAAGCAGTCAAAAACGACATGGTGATTACAGAGCTTTTTAAAGCAGAGCTATCTGGAAACAAGTTCGCTTATGGCGCGATTTCTCCTATTGCGAAAATGTATTATGGTATGCTTCAAAAGAAAGACATGTACTATACGATTGGATCGGGGCATGAGCGCAAGCTTCAACCGTCTCCTTCAGTCAAAGGAAAAACATGGGCAGAGCTTGAAAAAGAAGCGAGCATTTTTGGTGCGAAAAGAGCAGGGGATAACCCGTTTTATATTAATCAAAAACTGTTTGACCGCAAACTGAAACCGATCATGAAGAAAATGAAGGATTCCCGTGAAGGTCATTCTTATGCCGAATCACCAGAATATAAAGATTTTCAAATCATGCTGGATATTTTAAAACAAGCAGGGGCAAAGCCTTTGTTTGTAACGATTCCTGTCAACGGAAAGTGGTATGATTACACTGGTTTTCCGAAAGAAGGCCGTACAGGTTATTATGAAAAAATCAATCGTCAAATTCGAGATAATGGGTATGAAGTCGCAGATTTGACTAAGCATGAGTACGATCCATATTTCTTTAAAGATACGATTCATGTGTCTTATAAAGGATGGGTTTACATCGATAAAGCAATTGAAAAGTTTTACAAAGAGCAGTAGAAAGAGCAGCTTTCTGCTGCTGTTTGTTTGTCGAATCAGCGGATATCTTGTATAACTGAGGGAAAAGGGCTATGCTGTAGATGGAGGCGATATGATGAATCGTTCTGAGAAAAAAGAACTATTAAAGCGTTCGAAGAAGCATTTTAATGATCATGCCTTTTGGGAAAAGCTAAAAAAGACGGCACAAAAAGCTGGTGTCTCTCTAGTCTATGCTGTGCTATTACTTTACTATACATTGCAAAAACCCGAAGTGCCTGTCAAAGCAAAGACCTTGATTATTGGAGCACTCGGCTACTTTATCCTTCCGCTTGACCTCATTCCTGATACATTGATTGGTGTCGGCTATACAGATGATTTAGGCGCCATTACATTTGCTCTATTTCAAGTAGCAATGTACATTGATGATGATGTGAAAGGAAAAGCAAAAGACAGGCTGTCAAAATGGTTCGGCGAAAAAACCGATACGTCTTTGATTGATCAAAAGCTTGAGGATGGCGGTATGCCGTCTGCATAAAGAAAAGCCTCCGTTATTGGAGGCTTTAGCGTGTAGACAAACCCTCGCATTCGTTGTCAGGTCTGCGCTCCAGTGCTCACGAATGTTTCAATTCGCTCCGCTCCGGTGCTCGTCCTTCCTAGACTGCAAAGGTTTTCTATCACGCTGAAAAGAAGACAAAGGGCTAAAATGATTTTCATTTTAGCCCTTTGTCAACAATCTGAAGCCTCCGTTATTGGAGGCTTTTTTCTTTTATCCTAAAAATTTCACGCAAACTGGATGAGGGACGGTAATGTCTGATTGTAATACAGTGAGTCGTCCTGTTTCTTTGTCGCGTTTGTATAACACGAGATTGCTAGATTCTTGGTTTGAACCGACGAGGAATTCTTCTGTTGGATCAAGCACAAAATCTCTAGGCCAGTTTCCTTCAGAAGAAGCAATCTCGACTAGGCTTAATCGGCCGTCAGCGTCTGTTTTAAAAATCGCAATGCTGTCATGACCGCGATTTCCTGCATAAACAAATTGGCCGTCTGAAGAGACATGAATGGCACTTCCTTGATTGTTCTCTGTAAAATCGCTTGGAATGGTCGCGATTGTTTGAATCTCTTCAAAATGACCATCTTCAAAGTAACGAAGCACAATGACCTCTGAGCTTAGCTCTGTCATGACATATGCCACAGGTTTCGTTGGGTGGAATGTGATATGACGAGGTCCGCTGCCTGGCTTTGTTTCAAATGTATGAGCAAGCTGAAGTTTGCCGTCTTCTTTCTTATACGTATAAATTCCATCTGTTCCAAGGTCAACAGCCACAGCAAATTGTTCATCTGGCGTGAGACCCATAAAGTGGGTGTGTGGCTTTTCCTGACGATCTTCGTTAGGGCCAGTTCCTTCATGCTGCGCCTGTGAGAGCGTGCGGATCACTGAGCCATTTTCAGCATCGATCTCATACATCTCTGCTGTCCCTTTATGATAGTTTGCTGTATACGCTGTTTTCGTTTGACTGTCCACGCTGACGTGACAAGGAGAAGCTCCATCGGCAAGCTCTTGGTTGATGAAGTGAAGTCTGCCTGTTGTTGAATCAATTTGATACGCAGCAAGGCCGCCCTGTGATCCTTTTTTCACAACAGCATAAACAAAATTTTGATCCTCTGACACGGTTAAATATGTAGGATTTTCAAGCTCAGCAGCGACTTCTACTTGCTCAATCTGCTGCTTGTCCGTATTTAATGTAAACGTATAAACGCCTTTACTGTCTCCCTTTGTATACGTACCGATATAACCTCTGATGTTAGCCATGTATTGCCCTCCTTCTATTAGATGCTCTCATTCTATCATAAATTCATAGGAAAACGCTTTAGAAAGGCATGCCAAAAGAAAAAACAAAGTCATTGAAATCTCACAATATTCATCAAAAATTATGTGAAAAAATATCACAAAAGTTTTCTCAAAAGAAAAGCGTTCATGTAAAGTAAATAAATTGAAGAAAAAATACAAAAAATTTTAAGTTTTTTCATTCCTTGTCTAGCAAAGGTGTAAGCGTATACATTTAATTTTGATTAGTCTAAATTGTCTAATAATTTTAAAAATGCTGTTGACACTGTATGGAAAGCGGCGTAAGATGGGTTCAACAAAAGCTAAACAAACACGCAGTGCAAGCGATTGACACTTCAAAATAAAGTGTCTGAAAATTCAACTACTTTTTGTTTGAAAGAGAGGGTGCTCACTGAAAATGGAAGACCAAAAGGAACAGTGGATCTTTTTAAACGATGAACTCGTGAAAAAAGAGGATGCGAAAATTTCAGTTTACGATCATGGCTTTTTATATGGCGACGGTGTTTTCGAAGGGATTCGCGTGTATAACGGAAATATCTTTCGAATGAAAGAACATTTAGACCGTCTGTATGATTCCGCCAGATCCATTATGCTGAACATTCCATATTCACTTGAGGAACTCACGGAAAAAATGATTCATACAGTTGAAAGGAACGGCCTAAAGGATGCCTATATCCGCCTTGTTGTCTCAAGAGGAGCGGGTGATCTTGGATTAGATCCTAACAACTGCGGGAGAGCCAACACAGTGATCATTGTAGAGCCGCTGGCCATTTTTCCAAAGCACCTATATGAAACGGGTATTGACATTGTGACGGTTCCAACAAGACGAAATCGTCCAGATGTTCTTAGCCCAAAAGTGAAATCATTAAACTATTTGAATAACATTCTTGTCCGAATCGAAGCCCATATGGCCGGTGTGAGTGAAGCGCTGATGCTGAACGATCAAGGGTACGTGGCGGAAGGTTCTGCAGACAACGTGTTTATTTATAAAAAAGGCAAGCTTTATACACCGCCAGGTTATATCGGCGCACTTGAAGGCATCACAAGAAATGCCATCATGGAAATTGCAGAAGACTTAGGCTACGAAGTGAAAGAAGAACCTTTCACAAGACATGATGTGTATACAGCAGAAGAAGTATTTCTAACAGGAACCGCAGCCGAAGTCATCGCCGTTGTAAAAGTTGACGGCCGTACAATCGGTGAAGGGAAACCTGGGTTCCACACAAACAAACTTCTTGAACAATTCCGTAAGCGGGTAGTTGAAGAAGGAGAAAAAGTTGTTTTTACAGATGAAAACATTCATGCAAGTTAAATAGATATCGATAAACGTTGAAGAGGACTAGTAGCTTTAGAGTCAGTATCTACAGAGAGCCGGTGCTAGCTGGAAACCGGTGTTACTTTCTAAAGTGAACTCACCTCTGAGTGTCTGCTTGAAATGATAGTAGGGCAGGCCGAGTGACATTGCTCACTCGTTACCAAAATGGACGAAAGATGTCCATGAGACGGCAACAGGGTTTGCCGTGAACAAGGGTGGTACCGCGAAAAACAAAGCTTTTTCGCCCCTTTGACCTAGTGAAAAGTAGTGTCATTGTGGGGTGAGAAGGCTTTTTTATATGGTCTCATATCTCTATCTTGAATGGAAAAGGGTGAAAGGACTTGACTGAAGCAAGACAAAGAGGAGGAAATCAAATGGGGACAAATGTACAAATGGAGACGGAAAAATCAAAAGCACCACAAACGATGAACGGTGCACTCATGTTAATTGAAGCACTCAAAAGAGAAAAAGTAGAAGTCATTTTCGGCTATCCAGGCGGAGCAGTTTTACCAATCTACGATAAAATTTACGATTCTGGTTTATTTCATGTTCTGCCAAGACATGAGCAGGGAGCGATTCACGCAGCAGAAGGATACGCAAGAGTATCTGGTAAACCAGGTGTTGTCATTGCAACATCAGGGCCTGGAGCGACAAACCTTGTGACAGGAATTGCAGATGCGATGATTGATTCACTTCCCCTAGTTGTATTCACAGGGCAGGTGGCAACGTCAGTCATTGGATCGGATGCTTTCCAAGAAGCAGATGTACTCGGCATCACAATGCCAATTACAAAGCACAGCTACCAGGTGAGAAATCCAGAGGAATTACCGGGTGTCATCAAAGAGGCATTCCATATTGCAACAACAGGCAGACCTGGTCCAGTATTGATCGATATTCCAAAAGATGTCGCAGGCATTGAAGGAACGTTTGAATATGACCAGCCAATTGATTTACCTGGTTATCAGCCAAAAGTAGAGCCGAACTATTTGCAAATTCGCAAATTAGTAGAAGCTGTCAGCAGAGCGAAAAAACCAGTCATTCTAGCAGGAGCCGGCGTTCTTCATGGCAAAGCATCTGAAGAATTAAGACAGTATGTAGAGCAGCAGCAAATCCCAGTCGCTCATACATTGCTTGGACTTGGCGGATTCCCGGCAAAGCATCCTCTTTTCCTAGGGATGGCTGGTATGCATGGCACATATGCAGCAAACATGGCTCTTCATCAATGTGACCTGCTCATTTCAATCGGAGCAAGATTTGATGACAGGGTAACAGGCAACCTCAATCATTTTGCGAAACATGCGAAGGTCGCTCATATTGACATCGACCCAGCGGAAATTGGCAAGAACATTCATACCCATATCCCGGTTGTTGGAGACAGTAAGCTCGTTCTTGAAGAGCTGATCAAACAAGACGGGAAGCAAGGGGAATCAGACGAATGGAAAAATCAATTAGATCAGTGGAAGGAAGAATATCCACTCTGGTACGTTGAAAACGAAGCTGAAGGTTTTAAACCTCAAAAGCTGATTGAATACATTCATCAATTCACAAAAGGTGAAGCCATTGTCGCAACTGATGTCGGACAGCATCAAATGTGGGCGGCACAGTTCTATCCATTTGAAAATGCAGATAAGTGGGTCACATCTGGAGGACTTGGCACAATGGGCTTCGGATTACCAGCAGCCATCGGCGCCCAGCTTGCTGATCAAGAGGCAACCGTTGTAGCGATTTTAGGAGACGGAGGTTTCCAAATGACCCTGCAAGAACTTGCCGTTATCCGTGAGCTGAACCTTCCAGTCAAAGTGATTGTACTCAATAATCACAGCCTTGGAATGGTAAGACAATGGCAAGAAATTTTCTACGAAGAACGCTACTCACATTCTAAATTTTCAGAGCAGCCAGACTTCGTGAAATTATCTGAAGCTTATGGCATTAAAGGAATCAGAATCTCATCAGACGAAGAGGCGAAAGAAAAGCTCGAAGAAGCCTTAACCTCTAGAGAGCCTGTTTTCATCGATGTCAATGTAGCGAGAGATGAAAAAGTATTCCCGATGGTAGCACCGGGGAAAGGACTTCATGAGATGGTGGGGGTGAAACCTTGAAAAGAATTATTGTGTTGACTGTATTAAATCGATCAGGCGTACTGAACAGAATCACAGGCCTCTTTACCAAAAGACACTACAACATTGAAAGCATTACGGTCGGCCATTCTGAGATTCAAGATGTATCACGCATCACGTTCGTCGTCCATGTAGACCAAGAGAAAGACATCGAACAGCTGACAAAACAGCTGAACAAACAAATCGATGTTCTGAAAGTAACAGACATTACAAACCAATCAATCGTTCAGCGAGAGCTGGCTTTGATAAAAGTCGTATCTGCACCAGCATCTAGAATGGAGATCACGGGGGTCATTGAACCTTTTAGAGCTTCTATTGTAGATGTGAGCAGAGAGAGTGTCGTCATTCAGGTGACAGGTGAGTCTTCAAAAATTGAAGCACTCATTGAATTACTTAAGCCATACGGCATTAAAGAAGTCGCCAGAACTGGCACCACGGCCTTTGCGAGAGATAATCAGCAAAAGCCGCAAACAAATAAAACAATTTCAATTGTCTAAACAAAAGGAGAGAGTCAAATGGTAAAAGTATATTATAACGGTGATATTCAAGAAAACGTATTAAATGGTCAAAAGGTAGCAATCATTGGTTACGGTTCACAAGGTCATGCACATGCATTGAACTTAAAAGAAAGCGGCGTAGATGTGATCGTTGGCGTGAGAAAAGGCGGATCTTATACAAAAGCACAAGAAGACGGCCATCAAGTATTCACAGTTAAAGAAGCAGCAGCACAAGCAGACGTCGTCATGGTACTACTTCCAGATGAGCAGCAAAAGAAAGTATATGATGAAGAAATCAAAGATCAATTAGAAGCTGGAAACTCACTTGTATTCGCACACGGATTCAATGTTCACTTCCATCAAATTGTTCCTCCAAGTGACGTAGACGTGTATCTAGTAGCTCCAAAAGGTCCAGGACATCTTGTGAGAAGAACGTATGAGCAAGGCGCTGGTGTACCTGCCCTATTTGCTATCTATCAAGATGTATCTGGCCAAGCGAAAGACAAAGCACTTGCTTATGCGAAAGCGATCGGCGGAGCAAGAGCTGGCGTTCTTGAAACAACATTTAAAGAAGAAACAGAAACGGATCTTTTCGGTGAGCAGGCAGTTCTTTGTGGAGGTCTTACTTCACTAGTGAAAGCAGGTTTCGAAACGTTAACAGAAGCTGGTTATCAGCCAGAGCTTGCATACTTCGAGTGTCTGCATGAACTGAAATTAATCGTTGACCTTATGTATGAAGAAGGATTAGAAGGCATGAGATATTCAATCTCTGATACAGCACAATGGGGTGACTTCGTATCAGGACCACGCGTTGTAGATGCAAAAGTAAAAGAATCGATGAAAGCTGTTTTGACTGATATCCAAAACGGAACTTTTGCAAAAGAATGGATCGTTGAAAACCAAGTGAATCGTCCACGTTTCAATGCAATCAATGCAAATGAAAATGAGCACCAAATTGAAATCGTTGGTAGAAAGCTTCGTGAAATGATGCCTTTCGTTAAACAAGGAAAGAAAAAGGAAGCGGTGAGCGTCGGTGCGGAAAATTAATTTTTTTGACACAACACTTCGAGATGGAGAGCAATCACCAGGAGTGAACTTAAATGCACAAGAAAAGCTAATCATTGCAAAGCAGCTTGAGCGCCTTGGGGTTAATATCATTGAAGCGGGTTTTCCCGCTTCATCCCGAGGGGATTTCTTAGGCGTACAAGAAATAGCAAGAACGATTAAAAACTGTTCTGTTGCTGGTCTTGCACGATGTGTGAAAGGTGACATTGATGCTGCATGGGAAGCATTAAAAGATGGAGTGGAGCCAAGGCTTCATGTCTTTATTGCTACTTCTGACATTCACCTGAAGCATAAACTAAAGAAAACACGTGAAGAAGTCGTAGAACAGGCTGTCGCAATGGTGAAATATGCGAAAGAACGTTTTCCAGTTGTCCAATGGTCAGCAGAAGATGCGTGCCGTACAGATCTTGCTTTCTTGGCAGAAATTGTAGAAAAGGTCATTGACGCTGGGGCGAGTGTCATTAACTTGCCAGATACAGTTGGATACCTAGCGCCAAAAGAGTACGGGAATATCTTTAAATATATGAAGGAACACGTTCCGAATATCGACCGCGTTAACTTGTCCGCTCACTGTCACGATGATCTAGGAATGGCTGTGGCAAACTCACTTGCTGCCATTGAAAATGGAGCAGATCAAATCGAAACGGCTGTCAACGGAATTGGCGAGCGCGCTGGAAATGCCGCGTTAGAGGAAATTGCAGTAGCTCTTCATATTCGAAAAGACTTTTACCAGGTCGAATCAACGATTCAATTGAATGAAATTAAGCGTACAAGTGATGTAGTGAGCAAATACTCAGGAATGATTGTGCCGCGTAATAAAGCAGTCGTTGGAAACAACGCTTTTGCACATGAATCAGGTATTCACCAAGATGGTTTCCTCAAAGAAAAAACAACCTATGAAATTATTTCTCCAGAGCTTGTCGGTGTGACAACAGATGTGCTTGTCCTTGGAAAACACTCCGGAAGACACGCGTTTAAAGACCGCATGAAAACACTAGGCTTTAAACTAACGGAAGACGAAATCAATAAATTCTTTGAGACTTTCAAGAACTTGACAGAGAAGAAGAAAGAAATTACAGATGATGATTTGATCTCTATTATATTAGAAGAAAAAGTAGCAGATCGAAAAATTGGCTACGAATTTGAAAGTCTGCAAGTGCATTATGGAACAGAACAAATGCCAACAGCAACAGTTTCTCTGAAAAACCAAGAAACACAGGCAGTCATTCAAGAAGCAGCTACAGGTGCAGGCAGTGTAGAAGCTGTGTACAACACGCTTGAGCGCTGTATGGAAGAAAGAATTCATTTGCTGGACTACCGCATTCAATCAAATGGAAAAGGCAGAGATGCACTAGCAGAAGTATATGTCACTGTTTCAATAGAAGGAAAAGAAACAGCAGGACGCGGTGTAGCGCAAGATGTGCTTGAAGCATCGGCGAAAGCTTACGTCAATGCAGTGAACAGACATTTAATCTTCAAATCAAATCTAATTGAAATTGAGAAACATCACGCGATCTCTTAGGAAAGGAGGAAGGTTCTCATGAAAAAGAAAATTGCACTTTTGCCCGGCGATGGAATCGGACCGGAAGTCGTGACATCTGCAGTCGCTGTCCTTCAAGAGACAGCGGCTCAATTTCAGCACGAATTCGAATTTGAAACTGCGCTCATTGGCGGTATCGCAATAGATGAAAAAAATAACCCGCTTCCAAAGGAAACAGTAGATGTATGCAAAAGCGCTGATGCGATTTTATTAGGAGCAGTCGGCGGACCAAAGTGGGATCAAAACCCGCCAGAGCTTCGTCCAGAAAAAGGCTTGCTCGCCATTCGTAAGCAGCTGGACTTATTTGCTAACATCCGCCCTGTAAAGGTGTTTGATAGCTTAAGCGAGGCATCTCCGTTAAAACAGGATCACATTAACGGAGTCGATTTCGTCATCGTTCGTGAATTAACAGGCGGTCTCTATTTTGGTGAACCAAGCGAACGCTATACAGATGATGAAGGAAAAGAAGCTGCCGTTGATACGCTCCTTTATACAAAGGAAGAAATTGTCCGCGTATTAAAAGAAGCGTTCGATATGGCCTTAACGAGACGGAAAAAAGTGACGTCTGTGGATAAAGCGAATGTTCTTGCTTCTAGTAAACTATGGCGGGATGCAGTAGAAGAAGTTGCTTCTCAATATCCAGAAGTTGAATTTGAGCATATGCTCGTTGACAATGCCGCCATGCAGCTGATTTACAAGCCCGCTCAATTTGATGTCATTGTGACAGAGAATATGTTCGGTGACATTTTAAGTGATGAAGCTTCGATGATTACTGGATCACTCGGCATGCTGCCATCTGCTAGTTTATCAAGCACAGGCCTTCATTTGTATGAGCCAATTCATGGTTCAGCACCCGATATTGCGGGGCAAAACGTTGCAAACCCTCTGGCAACCATTTTATCAGCAGCAAGCTTGCTTAGAACATCCTTTGCATTAGAAGAAGAAGCGGCTGCAATAGAAGACGCTGTGGAAGCTGTTCTTGCCTCTGGCAAACGAACAAAAGATTTAGCAGCAAAAGAGGGAACATATCAAACGACTGAAGAAATCACTAATGCGGTTGTAGACGCACTCAAGCAGCGCGTGCAAACGATTGTATAAATAGAATCTTGTGGAATTAGATAGAGGGAGGAAAAGGGTTATGCCTCGAACAATCATCGAAAAAATATGGGATCAGCATATAGTCAAAAGCGGCGAGGGGAAACCAGACCTTTTATATATTGATCTGCACTTGGTGCATGAAGTGACATCACCTCAAGCATTTGAAGGATTAAGACAAAAAGGGCGTAAGGTGAGAAGACCTCAAAACACGTTTGCGACGATGGATCACAACATCCCAACTGTGAATCGATTTGTGATTAAAGATGAGATTGCTAAAAAGCAAGTGAGTGCCTTAGAGCGCAACTGTGCGGAATTTGGCGTTCGTCTTGCTGATCTCCACAGTGTTGACCAGGGAATCGTCCATGTCGTTGGACCGGAGCTTGGATTGACACTTCCGGGGAAAACAATCGTTTGTGGAGATAGTCATACATCAACTCACGGCGCGTTTGGCGCACTTGCCTTTGGGATCGGTACAAGTGAGGTTGAACATGTACTTTCTACACAAACACTTTGGCAGCAGCGTCCGAAAACGCTAGAAATTAGAGTAGACGGAAAGCTTCAAAAAGGGGTAACCGCCAAAGATGTCATTTTAGCCGTCATTGGTGCACACGGCGTGAAGTTCGGTTCAGGTTATGTCATTGAATACACTGGGGAAGTATTCAGAAACATGACGATGGATGAGCGGATGACTGTTTGTAATATGTCGATTGAAGCAGGCGCGAGAGCAGGATTGATTGCACCTGATGAAGTCACCTTCGAATATTGCCGCGGCCGGAAATATGCACCGCAGGGCGAGGATTTCGAAGCAGCTATTAAAGAATGGGAAGAACTTAGAACAGATCCAGGTGCAACCTACGATAAAACCATTGTGTTAGATGGAAATAAGATTTCACCAATGGTTACGTGGGGAATTAACCCAGGAATGGTACTGCCTGTGGATGCATCAATTCCAGGACCTGAGGACTTTGCACAAGAAGATGATCAAAAAGAAGCGATTCGTGCTTACGAATACATGGGAGTCCATCCGCATCAGCGTATAGAAGATATTACGATTGAGCATGTCTTTATCGGCTCATGTACGAACTCAAGAATGACTGATTTACGCCAAGCCGCTTCTATGATTGAAGGACAAAAAGTAGCAGATCATGTCAGAGCGATTGTGGTGCCTGGCTCTCAAAGTGTCAAATTGCAAGCAGAAAAAGAAGGTCTTCATGAAATCTTCCTTGAAGCAGGATTTGAATGGAGAGAATCAGGCTGCAGTATGTGCCTTAGTATGAATAACGATGTGGTACCGGAGGGCGAACGCTGCGCGTCCACATCAAACCGTAACTTTGAAGGGCGTCAAGGGAAGGGTGCGAGAACGCATCTTGTCAGCCCGGCAATGGCTGCAATGGCTGCGATACATGGCCGCTTTGTCGATGTCAGGAAGTTTAATCAAGAGAAAACAGTCGTGTAAGGAGTTGTCATAGATGGAGCCTTTAGTCACTCATAAAGGGAAAGCCGCTGTGCTTAACCGGATCAATGTAGATACAGACCAAATTATTCCGAAGCAATTTTTAAAAAGAATCGAACGAACAGGATATGGCCGCTTTGCCTTTTTCGACTGGCGTTATTTAGCCGATGGCAGCCCAAATCCAGATTTCGAACTGAATCAGCCGATCTATGAAGGAGCATCGATTTTGATCGCAGGAGAAAACTTTGGCTGCGGATCATCTAGGGAACATGCTCCTTGGGCGCTTGATGATTATGGCTTTAAAATTGTCATCGCACCATCATTCGCAGATATATTTCATCAAAACTGCTTTAAAAATGGGATGCTTCCGATTCGCCTTGATTATGATGTGTGGAAAACCTTCGCAGCGTCATATGAGAACAAAGGGTATGAGATGACGGTTGATCTTGAAAAACAGCAAATAGAAGATCACGAAGGGAATATCACCCCTTTTCAAGTCGACCCTCACTGGAGAGAAATGCTCATAAATGGTTATGATGAGATTTCATTAACATTACTACTAGAAGATGACATTCAAGCATTTGAAGAAAAGCGCAGCAGCTGGCTGCGCGCCTAAGCAACGAGAAGCTGTCCGCCCGAGGTGTGACGGCTTCTTTTTTGCATGAAAACCTCTCGTTACTTGTGTTTACTAATCTTCGTTGGTAAACTGATAAAAAATATGCGCCCGAAAGGAACGTAAGCATGAAGCATGACAAGAAGAAAGATAATGTCATTTTGTTTCCTGGTCTGAAAGAAAGACTGATTGAAAAAGGAATGGCAGCATTAAAAGATAAACAGTATCAAGAGGCGCTTCACTTGTTTTCAGAAGCAAAATCGTATGATGACGATGAAGAATCCGATATTCACCTCGGAATGGCAATTTGTTTTCTGGAGCTGGGTGAGCTGCAGGATGCAAAGCGTGTTTGTGAAAAAATGCTGCATGAAGGATATGGCCACTATTTCACTGTGCTCCAAGTGTATATGACGATCTTAATTCAGCTGAAAGAATATGAAGAAGTTAAACAGACAATTGAGGCTGTGCTCGAGGAAAACCATCTTCCGGCAGAAAGCGCGGAGCATTTTTACAAGCTGCTCGAATTTAGTAGAAAAATGATTGAATCACCTGAAGAGATTTTAGATGAAGATGAGGACGCCGGAAGTGAGGTCAACATAGATGACATGCTGAAGCGGCCGGAAGAACAGGTTCAGTTCATCCATTCATTGAAAGACCGGAATATTAAACCGCATATGGGTCTATTAAATACTATCTTACAAAATCCTGATGGGAACCCTTTGGTCAAATCAATGATCCTGCAGCTTCTGGCAGATCATGATGTGGCAAAGCCGGTTCATGTGACAAAATTCGGTGATTCTTTAACACTTATTCCTTCTGAGGCTGTAAAGCCAGAGCAGATGCCGCTTCTTCAGCAAGTCCTTCGTATGCTCGATGACACGCTCGGCAATGAGAACCCAACCCTTTACCAAGGCGTGGAAGAGCTATGGCGCCGGCACTTATTTGTGCTGTATCCATTTCTTCCTAAGTACACAGATCCGAGTCTTTGGGCAGCGGCACTTCATAAAGTCGGCTATGAAATGCATGGGATCGAGATTGAACTCGAAGAATTGCATCTATTGTATGAATTTAACGAACGAGAGCTGAGAGAAGCTTGTACAATGCTGAAAGATATTGAAGAAATTTCTTATTTGTAATTTGTCGATTTAGTTGAAAGACGGACTTGTTATGTTATAATATAATGGTTGTATTTGTGCATATATAGTGCAGTTGTCAGATTCCAACGGTTGAAAGACGATATGTATAATCAAGTCAAATGTTGTATACATAATGCAAGCTTCTTAGCGGAGTGCGTGGTTTTTGATTGGACGAAGTCTTTATGATGCTTTAGAATGGAGCAACGCACAATCTGAATAGATTTTTGGAGGGAAACACACATGTCAGTAAAATGGGAAAAACAAGAAGGTAACGAAGGCGTTCTAACTGTAGAAGTTGACGCTGAAACATTTAACAAAGCACTTGATGATGCATTTAAGAAAGTGGTTAAGCAAGTATCAATCCCTGGATTCCGTAAAGGGAAAGTACCACGTGGTCTTTTCGAGCAGCGTTTTGGTGTAGAATCTCTTTATCAAGATGCATTAGATATTCTTCTTCCAGTTGAATATCCAAAAGCAATCGACGAAGCTGGTATCGAGCCAGTTGACCGCCCTGAAATCGATGTTGAGAAAATCGAAAAAGGCGAAAGCTTAATCTTCACTGCAAAAGTAACAGTGAAACCTGAAGTAAAACTTGGTGACTACAAAGGTCTTAACGTAGAAAAAGACGACACAGCTGTTACTGATGAAGATGTACAAGAAGAGCTTAAAGGCATGCAAAACCGTCAAGCTGAGCTTGTTGTCAAAGAAGAAGGCGCAATCGAAAACGGCGATACAGTTGTTCTTGATTTCGAAGGATTCGTTGATGGAGAAGCATTCGAAGGCGGAAAAGCTGAGAACTACTCTCTTGAAGTAGGTTCTGGTTCATTCATCCCTGGGTTCGAAGAGCAATTAGTTGGTCTTGAAGCTGGCGCTGAAAAAGACGTAGAAGTTACATTCCCAGAAGAATACCATGCTGAAGACCTTGCAGGTAAACCAGCTGTATTCAAAGTGAAAATTCATGAAATCAAAGCAAAAGAACTTCCAGCACTTGACGATGAGTTCGCTAAAGATGTTGATGAAGAAGTAGAAACACTTGCTGAGTTAACTGAAAAAACGAAGAAACGTCTTGAAGAAGCAAAAGAAAACGAAGCAGAAGGAAAATTTCGTGAAGAGCTAGTTGCGAAAGCTTCTGAAAATGCGGAAGTTGACATCCCACAAGCGATGGTTGACACAGAGCTAGACCGCATGATGAAAGAATTCGAACAACGTCTTCAAATGCAAGGTATGAACCTTGAGCTTTACTTCCAATTCTCTGGACAAGATGAAGATGCGCTTAAAGAGCAAATGAAAGAAGATGCTGCTAAACGCGTAAAATCTAACCTAACACTTGAAGCAATTGCTGCTGCAGAAAACTTACAAGTGTCTGACGAAGAAGTGGAAGAAGAACTTTCAAAAATGGCTGAAGCATACAACATGCCAATTGAAAATATCAAACAAGCGATCGGATCTACTGAAGCAATGAAAGAAGATCTAAAAGTTCGTAAAGCAATTGATTTTCTTGTAGAAAACCGTTAATATGGTGCATAATAATAAAACAGGGCGCGAGTGACTCGTGCCTTGTTTTGTACAATTTTTGACTTATCATCGCTTCTTTTGGAAACGATAGTGTAAGTCGCATCTTTCTGTCATACATATCTCAATGTGCGGTGTTAGAAACACATCGTTACCGTCTTTTAGGAAAGTATGGTAAAATGCATACATACTGGACCCAGAAAGGTAGCTGACTGTTAGCTACAGGCAAGTGAAGAAGAATAAGGGGTGAAAGAATGTTTAAATTCAACGAGGAAAAAGGTCAATTAAAATGCTCGTTTTGCGGAAAAACGCAAGATCAAGTGCGTAAACTGGTCGCAGGACCTGGCGTATATATATGTGATGAATGTATCGAGCTTTGCACGGAAATAGTTGAAGAAGAGCTCGGCACAGAGGAAGAAGTTGAATTCAAGGATGTTCCGAAGCCTCATGAAATTCGGGAGATTCTTGATGAATATGTCATCGGACAAGACAATGCGAAAAAATCCTTAGCTGTAGCGGTTTATAACCATTACAAACGGATCAATTCCAACAGCAAGATTGATGATGTTGAGCTTTCGAAAAGTAATATTTCTATGATTGGACCAACAGGAAGCGGTAAAACATTACTTGCTCAAACACTTGCTCGTATTTTAAATGTTCCATTTGCGATCGCAGATGCAACATCATTAACTGAAGCAGGTTATGTTGGTGAAGACGTAGAGAATATTTTACTAAAGCTGATCCAGGCAGCGGATTATGATGTAGAAAAAGCGGAAAAAGGCATTATCTACATCGATGAGATCGATAAAGTAGCAAGAAAATCAGAAAACCCTTCTATCACTCGTGATGTATCTGGGGAAGGTGTCCAGCAAGCCCTTTTGAAAATTCTTGAAGGAACAGTTGCTAGTGTACCGCCTCAAGGTGGACGTAAGCATCCTCATCAAGAATTCATTCAAATCGATACAACAAATATCCTCTTTATTTGTGGTGGAGCCTTTGACGGCATTGAGCAAATCATCAAACGCCGCTTAGGTCAAAAAGTAATTGGATTCGGTGCGGAAAATAAAGTCGAAGATCTTGAAAAAGAAGTTCTTCTATCAAAAGTACTGCCAGAAGACTTGCTTCGCTTCGGTTTAATTCCAGAATTCATCGGTCGTCTACCGGTTATTGCAAGCCTAGAGCCGTTAGATGAAAAAGCACTTGTAGAAATCTTGACGAAGCCTAAAAATGCGCTCGTTAAGCAATATACAAAAATGCTTGAGCTTGACGATGTAGAGCTTGAATTTGAAGAAGATGCTCTTAGCGAAATTGCGAAAAAAGCAATTGAGCGTAAAACAGGAGCTCGTGGTCTTCGCTCGATCATTGAAGGCATCATGCTTGATGTGATGTTTGACCTTCCATCTCGTGATGATATTGAAAAATGTGTCATCACTGGTGCAACAGTTGCTGATGGTGAGCCGCCGCGTCTTGTGTTAAAAGATGGCACAGTCGTCAACAAAGATACAAAAACATCTGCATAAGAGAAGTCTCACTCCTGAATCATTTTGATTCAGGAGTTTTTTATTTATCGTGGAAGACGTGTTTATTCCGTCCAGCTCTAGGAAATACTAGCAGACAGAAACCAATACATACGATAGATGAAGGAGGGAGCACCGATTGAGCTGGACAGGAATCGTATTATTTATACAGCTGTTCTTTGGTATCGTCATCGGGCTGTACTTTTGGAACTTACTGCGAAATCAGCGCACACAAAAGGTGACGATAGACAAAGAATCAAAGAAAGAAATGGAAGCACTCAGAAAGATGCGCTCAATCAAGCTGAGTGAGCCTTTATCAGAGAGAGTCCGGCCAAAGGGATTTCAAGATATTGTAGGGCAGGAAGACGGCATTCGTGCTCTAAAAGCAGCGCTTTGCGGACCAAATCCTCAGCATGTCATTGTCTACGGCCCACCGGGAGTTGGAAAAACAGCCGCTGCCCGTCTTGTCATGGAAGAAGCGAAGCGTCATGCTGATTCACCGTTTAAGAAAGATGCGGTATTTGTGGAGCTCGATGCCACAACTGCAAGATTCGATGAACGGGGCATCGCAGACCCACTCATTGGTTCCGTGCATGACCCGATTTACCAAGGGGCGGGAGCGATGGGACAGGCAGGCATTCCGCAGCCAAAACAAGGAGCCGTTACGCATGCTCATGGCGGGGTTCTGTTTATTGATGAAATTGGTGAACTGCATCCGATCCAAATGAACAAAATGCTGAAAGTCCTTGAAGATCGGAAAGTATTTTTAGACAGTGCCTACTACAGTGAGGAAAACACCCAAATTCCGAATCACATCCACGATATTTTTCAAAATGGGCTTCCGGCTGATTTCCGGTTGATTGGTGCTACGACAAGAACACCTGAAGAAATTCCACCAGCCATTCGCTCAAGGTGTTTGGAAATTTTCTTTAAGGATCTTGACCAGCATGAACTGAAAATTGTTGCTGCTAAGGCTGTCCAAAAAATCCAAAAGGAATTAAGTGATGAAGGGTTGAACCTGTTAACTTCTTATGTGAAAAATGGTCGTGAAGCAGTCAATATGGTGCAGATCGCCGCTGGAATGGCCGTCACAGAAAACCGAAAAGACATCACGATCGAAGATGTCGAGTGGGTCATTCATTCAAGTCAGCTGACACCAAGATATGAACAAAAAGTACCAGAAAAGCCAAAAGTCGGGGTAGTGAATGGTCTGGCTGTCTACGGACCAAACAGCGGTGCCTTGCTTGAGATTGAAGTGAATATATGTAAGGCGCTTGAAAAAGGCAGTATCAACATTACAGGCATTGCAGAAGAAGAAAGCATTGGCAGTCAGTCTAAATCCATTAGACGAAAAAGTATGGCCAAAGGATCTGTTGAAAACGTATTAACAGTGCTGAGAAACTTAGGCATACGGACAAATGAATATGACATCCATATTAATTTCCCAGGCGGTGCCCCGATTGATGGACCGTCTGCTGGGATTGCCATGGCGGCGGCGATTTTCTCTGCCATTCATCAAATCCCGATTGATCATCTGACAGCAATGACAGGTGAAATCGGATTGCAGGGTCAGGTGAAGCCGATCGGCGGTGTGATACCGAAGATTAAAGCGGCGAAACAAGCTGGTGCCACAACCGTGATTATTCCTTATGACAACCAGCAGTCGATCTTAAAAGAGATTGAAGGCGTCACCATTGTGCCTGTGAAGCACTTCCAAGAGGTGCTGGATCAGTGTTTGGTCAACCCGCCAGACGAGAAGAAAGATGGACTAGAAGAGGAAATGAAAAGAAAATCTGTTTAATCCCCATCACATATGGGGATTTTTTAGTGAAATAGATCTTTTTTTCTTTTTCAAGATAAAAAGAAAGGGTATACTACGGTAAGATCATCATTTCTCAAGTCTTTTACATTGTACAAGACTGAAACAGGTATATTATAATGATTCATACTAGTGACGGAGGTGTCAATCAACATGGCAGATGAAATCAAAAAGAATGTTCCGCTCCTCCCATTGCGAGGCTTGCTTGTTTATCCAACAATGGTCTTGCATTTGGACGTTGGACGCGAGAAGTCTGTTCAAGCATTAGAACAGGCGATGATGAACGATCATATGATTTTTCTAGCAACACAGCGGGAAATTTCAATAGATGAACCAGGTGAAGAGGAAATTTTCAAAGTCGGCACCTACACAAAAATCAAACAAATGCTGAAGCTGCCGAATGGAACGATTCGTGTACTCGTAGAGGGCTTAAATCGAGCGCAGATCGAATCATATGTGGAGCTTGAGGACTATACGTCCGTCGATATTAAAGAGTTGGCAGAAGAAGATTTAAAGGACGCAGAAGCAGAAGCACTCATGCGCACTTTGTTAGATCACTTTGATCAGTACATAAAAATTTCAAAAAAAATCTCAGCTGAAACATATGCAACGGTGACGGATATTGAGGAACCGGGGAGAATGGCAGATATCGTCGCTTCTCACCTGCCGCTTAAATTAAAGGACAAACAAGAAGTACTGGAAACAGTGGATGTTAAAAAACGTCTGAACCGTGTCATCAGCTTAATCCACAATGAAAAAGAAGTGCTGGAGATTGAAAAGAAAATTGGTCAGCGCGTCAAACGTTCAATGGAACGAACGCAAAAAGAATATTATTTGCGTGAACAAATGAAAGCCATTCAAAAGGAGCTAGGTGACAAAGAAGGAAAAACGGGCGAAGTCAGTTCATTAATGTCTAAAATCGAAGAGTCCAGCATGCCGGATTCTGTTCGTGAAACGGCACTAAAAGAATTGAACCGTTATGAAAAAATTCCTTCAAGCTCTGCGGAGAGCTCTGTCATTCGAAATTATATTGATTGGCTGATCAATCTTCCATGGGGCATCTATACAGAAGATCGTCTAGATTTAAAGCTGGCAAGTGAGATTTTAGATGATGAGCATCATGGGCTGGAAAAGGTCAAAGAACGTGTGCTTGAATATCTTGCTGTACAGAAGCTGACCAATTCATTAAAAGGACCGATTCTTTGCTTAGCAGGACCTCCTGGGGTAGGGAAAACGTCACTTGCCAAATCGATTGCTAAATCACTTGACCGAAAGTTTATCCGTATCTCTCTTGGCGGTGTGCGTGATGAATCTGAGATTCGTGGACATAGAAGAACGTATGTAGGCGCGATGCCAGGCCGCATCATTCGCGGGATGAGCAAGGCAGGCACAATGAATCCGGTGTTTCTTTTAGATGAAATTGATAAGATGTCCTCTGATTTTAGAGGTGATCCGTCTTCTGCGATGCTTGAAGTGCTGGATCCAGAGCAAAATCACAACTTTAGCGATCACTATATTGAAGAGACATTTGATTTATCACAAGTGTTATTTATTGCCACTGCCAACAATTTAGCAACCATTCCGGGCCCACTTCGTGATAGAATGGAGATTATCACGATTGCAGGGTATACAGAGGTTGAAAAAGCAGAGATTGTGAAAGATCACCTTCTGCCGAAGCAGCTAAAGGAGCACGGATTAAAGAAAGGGAACTTGCAGCTTCGTGAAGCAGCGATTTATGATATGATCCGCTATTACACAAGAGAAGCAGGAGTTCGCGGGTTAGAGCGTCAGCTTGCGGCCATTTGCCGAAAGGCGGCAAAAGCGATTGTGGCTGAAGACCGTAAACGTATCACGGTGACGGAAAAGAACTTATCTGAATTCCTTGGAAAAAGACTTTACCGTTATGGTCAGGCTGAAACAACAGACCAAGTGGGGGTTGTCACAGGACTTGCGTATACGACAGTTGGCGGAGACACCTTATCAATTGAGGTATCACTCTCGCCTGGTAAAGGCAAGCTCTTATTAACAGGTAAGCTTGGTGATGTTATGAGAGAATCTGCACAGGCGGCATTCAGTTATATTCGTTCCAAAGCAGATGAACTGAACATTGATCCTAATTTTAATGAAAAGCACGATATTCATATCCATGTTCCAGAGGGTGCGGTTCCAAAGGACGGGCCATCAGCTGGTATCACCATTGCGACGGCTCTTGTATCAGCACTCACAGGACGTCCTGTATCAAAAGAGGTTGGTATGACAGGAGAGATAACGTTAAGAGGAAGAGTGCTTCCAATTGGCGGACTAAAAGAAAAAGCATTAGGCGCACATCGTGCAGGATTGAAAACCATTATTCTTCCAAAGGACAATGAGAAGGATATTGATGATATTCCTGAAAGTGTGAGAGAAGGACTAACCTTTATTCCGGTCTCACATTTAGATGAGGTGCTTGAGAAAGCGTTGGTAGGAGAGGGAAGATGAAAGTAACAAAATCAGATATCGTCATTAGTGCGGTGAAACCAGAGCAGTACCCGAGCGGCGGACTGCCTGAAATCGCGCTTGCTGGACGATCAAATGTTGGAAAGTCCTCGTTCATCAACTCATTGATTAATCGTAAAAATTTAGCGCGTACGTCTTCTAAACCAGGTAAGACACAGACGCTTAATTTCTACATTATTAATGATATGCTCCATTTTGTGGACGTTCCGGGCTACGGCTTTGCCAAAGTATCAAAAACAGAGCGCGAAGCCTGGGGTAGAATGATCGAAACGTATATTACAATGCGTGAAGAATTAAAAGCAGTTGTCCAAATTGTGGACCTGCGTCATAAGCCATCAGTAGATGATGTGAACATGTATGAATTCCTTAAATATTACGGAGTTCCCGTGATCGTCATCGCAACAAAAGCGGATAAAATTCCAAAAGGCAAATGGGAAAAACATGCGAAAGTCGTCAAACAGACGCTCGACATTGACCCTTCAGATGAACTCATCTTGTTCTCTTCTGAAACAAAAAAGGGAAAAGATGAAGCCTGGAATGCGATCCTTGCGAAGGTAAACGGCTAAAAAAAGCATCTGCGATGAGCAGATGCTTTTTTATTGTATAAGTTATTTCCTTTTTAAAAATAATAAGAGGAGACTGACAGCAATCAGTACATAAGGCCAGTACAATTCAAAGCCTGAAGTAGGAATCGAAAGGGAACTTAGCTGTTTTGAAATTTGCTGAAAGAAATAAAGGAACAGACCGAGTGCGATCAGCACAACACTTTCAATACGATATTCTTTTTTCTGAGATGATTTCACAAAGAGTGCAAGTCCTACGATGAATACAATCATTGTAAATGTGTCTGGCCAGTGGTCCAATTTAGGCTGAAGAATAAAGTGTAGCGAAAGGCCTGTCATAAGCATACCGATAAACACATGAGCGCTTTCTTGCTCCTTCTTTCCTTGATATAAAAAAGCGAGTCCAAAAAGCAGTACAAGTGTATACCATTTCTCTTGATCCTTCCAAATGTCAAATTGACCTCCTGAGAGAATGGCATATAGCGCTACAGCCAGTAAAGTAAGCGGCAGCAAAATGGATTTCTTCTTCAAAGATGTCACCTTCTTTTAAGCAGATCATTTGTCCGCACGCGCCAAATCTGGTAAATTGCTTGAAGTGATGATATGGCATAAACGGTGTCGAACATTTTTCTACTATATCACAACATTTTTGAAATCTGTTCACAATTTTTATCCAGTTAAAAATGAATATATGTTATAATCATTATAAATAATAAATTCTATATTGTAATTATTATAAATTAGACAGGGCGTTGGGGGTGCAAGCTGAAGTTATGCATATTCTTGTTGTGGGTTTAGATTATAAAACAGCCCCTGTTGAGATACGGGAACAGCTGAGCTTTGAACCGAGTGAGCTCGGAACAGCGATGTCCAAGCTTAAAGAAGAAAAAAGCATTCTAGAGAATATCGTCATCTCAACATGTAATCGAACAGAGATCTACGCAGTAGTAGATCAGCTTCATACTGGACGGTTTTATATAAAAAGATTTTTAGCCGATTGGTTCGGTTTAGAAAAAGAAGAAGTCTCTCCGTATTTGAAGTTTTATGAAAACGATGGAGCGGTTGAGCATTTATTCCGTGTGGCCTGTGGACTTGATTCCATGGTCATTGGTGAAACGCAAATACTCGGTCAAGTGCGTTCCAGCTTTAAAGTAGCTCAAGAGGAGAAGACCATTGGTACCGTTTTCAATTATTTATTTAAACAGGCGGTAACCGTTGCAAAGCGCTCTCATGCGGAAACAGATATTGCGTCTAATGCGGTGTCTGTCAGCTATGCAGCTGTTGAGCTTGCCAAAAAAATCTTTGGACGTCTTTCTGATAAGCATGTCCTGATTCTTGGTGCGGGCAAAATGGGCGAACTGGCGGCTCAAAACCTTCAAGGTCAAGGAATTGGCCAAGTAACGGTCATCAACCGAACGTTTGAGAAGGCAAAGGAATTGGCGGATCGTTTTTCAGGAGAGCCTAAGAGCTTAAACCAATTAGAAAAAACATTATCCGAAGCGGACATTTTAATCAGCTCAACGGGTGCAAAACAATTTGTCATTACAAAAGAAATGGTCGAAAGTGCGAATAAAAAGCGGAAGGGCAGACCTCTATTTATGGTAGATATTGCTGTACCTCGTGATTTAGATCCAGCTATTTCTGAAGTAGAAGGTGCTTTTTTGTATGACATTGATGACCTTGAAGGCATCGTGGCTGCTAACTTAAAAGAGCGCCGTGCAGTGGCTGAGCAGGTTGAGCTCCTGATTGAAGCAGAAATTGTAGAATTTAAGCAATGGCTGAATACGTTAGGTGTTGTTCCAGTCATTTCTGCACTTAGAGAAAAGGCACTCACAATTCAAGCCGATACGATGCAGAGTATTGAGCGAAAGCTTCCAAACCTCACAAACCGTGAAATGAAGCTGTTAAATAAACATACGAAAAGCATCATCAACCAAATGCTGAAAGATCCTATCTTAAAGGCAAAAGAAATTGCCGCGGAGCCAAATGCAGAGGAAAAACTTTTACTCTTTAAAGAAATCTTTGATTTACAGGTTGAAGATGAAGAGCAAAAGGTCGAACCTGTACAGGTGGAGCAAGGGGCATTTCAGCTGTTCAAACCAAATATGGCACAAGGCTTTGCTACAGTTGCCAGTGAGTGATTAAGCGATGATGGAATCCATTGTAGCGAGACTCAATGAAGCAACGATCTTAATCTATGCACTAAGTGTCTTGTTCTATTTCATAGATTTTCTTCAACACAACCGGAAGGCTGGAAAAATGGCTTTCTGGTTGCTTTCTATTGTCTGGCTGCTGCAAACAGTCTACATGTTCTATATTATGATGGAAACAGACCGATTCCCTGTGTTGAATGTAGCAGAGGGGTTATATTTTTATACGTGGGTGCTTGTGACACTTTCTCTTGTGCTCACAAAAATATTGCGCGTTGAATTTATTGTGTTTTTTACAAATGTGATCGGTTTTTCCATGATGGCGATTCATACCTTTACACCATCTGACCTCCATTCAGCAGAACTAACGGGGAAGCTGACGAGTGAACTGCTCGTGATTCATATTACGATGGCGATTTTATCCTACGGTGCCTTTTCACTTTCATTTGCATTTTCACTGCTTTATCTCTTTCAATATCGTTTGCTGAAAAAGAAAAAATGGGGAAAATGGCTTTTGAGAATTGAAGACTTATCAAAGCTGGATCATATGGCATACGTATTAAACATTATTGGTGTGCCAATGCTTTTGCTTAGTTTAATTCTTGGCATCATTTGGGCATATATCTCGTATGATACGTTGTACTGGACAGATGCAAAGGTGCTTGGTTCGTTTATTATGCTGTTTTTATATGGCTTTTACTTATATATCAGATTGGTGAGAAATATGCAGGGCAAAATCGTGGCATTTTGGAATGTCGCTTCATTCCTTGTGCTGATGATCAATTATTTTCTGCTTGGTAGCTTATCAACCTTTCATTGGTTTCAATAATGATGAGTCTTAAAGGCATTGTCGGGAGGAAGACGTATTGCGTACAATTAAAGTAGGTTCTAGACGAAGTAAGCTGGCAATTACACAAACAAAATGGGTCATTCAAAAGCTGTCTGAACTAAACCCTTCTTATTCTTTTGAAATAAAAGAAATTGTAACAAAGGGTGATCAGATTTTAGATGTGACTTTATCTAAGGTTGGCGGAAAAGGACTGTTTGTTAAAGAGATTGAGCAGGCGATGTTGAATCATGATATTGATATGGCGGTGCACAGCATGAAGGATATGCCGGCAGCTCTTCCGGAAGGTTTAGTGATTGGCTGTATTCCTGAGCGTGAAGATGTGCGGGATGCACTTATTTCGAAGAATCATCTGAGTCTCAGCGAACTGCCTAAGGGTGCAATTGTGGGAACGAGCAGCTTACGGCGCAGCGCACAGCTTCTTCAGGAAAGACCAGATCTTGAGATTAAATGGATTCGAGGAAACATTGATACGAGATTGGAAAAGTTGAAAAATGAAGAGTATGATGCCATTATTCTAGCGGCTGCCGGTCTGTCCAGAATGGGATGGAGCAAAGAGGTTGTGTCGGAATTTTTATCTCCTGAGACGTGCCTTCCAGCCGTTGGACAAGGCGCGCTATCGATTGAGTGCCGCGGGGATGATGAAGAGCTGTTGCAGCTTCTCGCCCAATTTACGAATGAATATACGAAGAAAACGGTCCTCGCAGAAAGAGCCTTCCTCAAACAAATGGATGGAAGCTGTCAGGTGCCGATCGCCGGCTATGCAACGATGAATGAGCATAATGAAATTGAACTAACAGGTCTTGTTGCATCTGCTGATGGGCACACAATTATTCGAGAAACCGTCACAGGCACTGACCCTGAAGCAATTGGAACAGCGTGTGCGAAGCAGATGGCCGATAAGGGAGCAAAGGATTTGATCGACAAGGTGAAAAAGGATCTGTCTCAATGAGCATAGGCAAATCGCTTCACGGACAGACGGTGCTTGTCACTCGAAATGAACGTCAAGCGGGCGTGTTTCAGCAAAAGATTGAAGCGCTGAACGGACATGCGGTTTTAACCTCTCTTATTCGGTTTGAGCCTACGCTCACAAAAGAAAAAGCGCAGGACTTTTTAAAGGACTTAGAAAATAGCCAATGGCTTGTTTTCACGAGTGTGAATGGTGCGTCTTTTTTTCTGAACTACATAAAAGACCATCATTTCCATAAGAGCTTATCCCATTTAAAAGTAGCTGCTGTAGGAGAGAAAACCTCTGCCTATCTTGAGCAGCACGGCTTGAAGGTGGATGTTGTGCCAGAACGATTTATAGCGGAAGAGCTGGCGGATGCATTACTTGACCATGTACGCCCAGGAGATCGTGTGTTTGTAGCAAAAGGGCATCTATCACGAGATGTGGTGAAAGAGACCCTTGTTGCGCTCGGGATTGAGGTAAAAGAATGGATTTTATATGAAACAGTCAAGGATGAGGAAGGAATTGCTGCTCTTAAATCGGCAATGACGAAGCAATCATTTGATTTTATTACATTTACGAGCTCATCCACTGTTCATTCTTTTATGCATGTGATGGAAGCAGATGCAGCGATGCTTGCTGCATCTGACACCTGTTTTGTGACGATCGGTCCTCTGACAAAAGAGGCACTGCTTCAATACGGGATTTCTTCTGAAACCCCAGATACTTATACGATAGACGGAATGCTTGATTTGATGTGCCGTTTATCTGAAAGGAAGTTGAACCATTGATGAAATTTAACAGACACCGCAGATTGCGGACAAGCGCAGGAATGAGAGAATTAGTCAGAGAAACCTTTTTAAGACCATCTGATTTCATTTATCCGATCTTTTTTGTAGAGGGAGAAAATGTCCGAAAAGAAGTCTCTTCAATGCCAGGTGTGTATCACATTTCTGTAGATCTTGTGAAAGAAGAAGTCCAAGAGCTTGTTGATCTTGGCATCAAATCGATCATTGTATTTGGTGTGCCAGATCATAAAGATCATGTAGGCAGTGAGGCGTATCACGATCACGGCATTGTTCAAAGAGCAACGCTTGAGATCAAAAAGCATTTCCCAGAGCTCGTGGTCATTGCAGACACTTGCTTATGCCAATATACAGATCACGGACATTGCGGAATCGTTGAAGATGGAGAAATTTTAAATGATGAATCTCTTCAGCTATTAGCGAAAACGGCTGTCAGCCAAGCGCGTGCAGGTGCAGATATCATCGCGCCTTCAAATATGATGGACGGATTTGTTGTTGCCATTCGTGAGGCACTTGATGAAGCAGGCTTTATTCATGTACCAGTCATGTCTTATGCCGTGAAATATGCAAGTGCTTTTTACGGTCCGTTCCGTGATGCAGCACATAGTACACCGCAGTTTGGAGATCGTAAAACATATCAAATGGACCCTGCAAACCGTTTAGAGGCTCTAAGAGAAGCGCAATCTGATGTAGAAGAGGGAGCTGACTTCTTGATTGTCAAACCATCTCTTTCTTACTTAGACATTATGCGTGATGTGAAAAATGAATTTACACTCCCTGTTGTTGCTTACAATGTGAGCGGAGAGTATGCAATGGTGAAAGCCGCTGCTCAAAATGGCTGGATTTCTGAAAAAGAGCTTGTTCTGGAAATGCTGACAAGTATGAAACGTGCAGGAGCAGAACTCATCATTACGTATCATGCAAAAGATGCAGCAAAATGGCTCTCAGAATAAAGAACGGATAGACAGGAGGACATTGAAATGGGACGTAGCTATGAAAAATCAAAACAAGCATTTGAAGAAGCACAGCATTTAATGCCTGGTGGTGTCAACAGCCCTGTGCGTGCATTTAAATCAGTCAACACAGACCCGATTTTTATGGAACGAGGCAAAGGCGCCAAGATCTATGATATTGATGGAAATGAATACATCGATTATGTCTTATCATGGGGACCGCTGATTTTAGGACATACGAATGATCGTGTCGTTGAAAGCATTCAGCGAGTAGCGGAAAATGGGACAAGCTTCGGTGCTTCTACGTTAGTTGAAAATGAATTAGCTAAACTTGTATCAGAGCGGGTCCCTTCCATCGAAGTTATTCGCATGGTCAGCTCTGGTACAGAGGCGACGATGAGTGCACTTCGTCTAGCTCGCGGTTTTACAGGCAGAAATAAAATTGTGAAATTTGAAGGTTGCTATCATGGCCACGGTGATTCTTTGCTCATTAAAGCAGGTTCTGGAGTGGCAACGCTTGGACTCCCGGATAGTCCTGGTGTTCCTGAAGGGACTGCAAGCAACACGATCACAGTGCCGTACAATGATTTAGAAAGCATTCAAGTTGCTTTTCAAGAATTTGGCGACGATATCGCTGGTGTCATTGTAGAGCCGGTCGCAGGAAATATGGGGGTTGTCCCTCCGCAAGAAGGTTTCTTGCAAGGGCTGAGAGACATTACGGAACAATATGGATCATTACTCATTTTTGATGAGGTCATGACAGGCTTCCGTGTGGATTATCACTGCGCGCAAGGTTATTTTGGCATCACACCTGATCTGACGTGTCTTGGTAAAGTCATTGGAGGCGGTCTTCCGGTCGGTGCTTATGGCGGAAGAGCGGATATTATGAGACAAATTGCGCCAAGTGGTCCAATTTATCAAGCAGGAACGTTATCTGGTAACCCTCTTGCGATGACAGCAGGCTTAGAAACTCTAAAACAGCTGACACCTGAGTCTTATGAAGAGTTTAAACGAAAAGGTGACCGTTTAGAAGAAGGTATTTCGAAAGCAGCAAAAGCATACGGAATTCCATTAACGTTTAACCGTGCAGGTTCCATGATCGGATTCTTCTTTACAAATGAAGAAGTGATCAATTATGACAAAGCGAAAACAGCTGATCTCGCTTTATTTGCTGAATTTTACAAGGAAATGGCCGATCACGGCATTTTCCTCCCGCCTTCTCAATTTGAAGGACTATTCCTGTCAACAGCTCATACAGATGAAGACATAGAATATACGATTGAGACAGTGGAAAAGGTATTTCAAAAACTACGTCGATAAAACAAAAGCCGATATGGAGACATATCGGCTTTAGATTGTTGACAAAGGCTAAAATGATCTTGATTTTAGCCCTTTGTCTTTTTTCAGCGTGATAGAAAACCTTTGCAGTCTAGGAAAGACGAGCAGCGGAGCGGAGCGAATTTGACATTCGTGAGCACCGGAGCGCAGGACTGACAACGAATGCGAGGGTTTGTCTACACGCTGAGCCGATATGGAGACATATCGGCTTTTTGCGTTGGAGAAAACCAATCATATTTTCACTTCCTCCCACATACAACTGTATTGACATCTAATTTTATTTTTTAAGGATTAGATGAAAGGAGGACACCGACTTGTCTCAAAACAATCGATTACAGTTTTCGGTAGAAGAATCCATTTATTTTAAAAGCGGACAGGAAGTCAGTGAGCTGCTGTCAATTTCTCTCGACCCTGATATTCTCGTTCAAGAAGTGAATGATTATGTTTCCATTAGAGGTTCACTCGAGCTAACAGGAGAATACAACATAAATCAAGAGGAGCTATTGGGTGAATTGAGTTCCTTTCCAACATACAGGGAAGCAGATGAGGTAAAGGTAAGAGAAGACGGAACGGCGGAGCTTCTGCATCAATTTCCAGTCGATATCACCATTCCGAAGAACAAAATTAGTCATTTAAATGATGTGTTTGTGTTTATTGATGCGTTTGATTACCAGCTGACAGAGAATCGTTTGCTTACCATTCAGGCTGATTTAGCCATCGAGGGCTTGTTAGACGAGGAAACGCCTCAAGCGCCTGTAGAGGAGCCGTATGAATTTGTCCATCGTCCTGAAGAGGATTATGGTGATATGGCTTACGATTATCAGTTGCAGCCGGAACAAGAAGAGCAAGAAGACCTGCAAGGCGAAGAACGTGAGGATGATGAGAAGCAGCCTGTATTCCAACATGACACGCGCGCCGAGCAAGAGGAACAGGAAGATCAAGAAGAAGAGGAAGAAGAAATTGAGATAGAACTGGTGAACAGGGAAGTAGAGGAAGTGTCCGAAGAACCGGAAGAATCAGAAGAACAAGAAGAGGCGGAACAGCCGAATAACCAAGAAGAAGCTGTGGCACTTGGCTATCGATCTATCCCTGAAGCTCACGTGCAGGAACCGCCATTTTTTGAACCGCCTAAGCTTTTAGAAGAAGAGGAGCGGGAGGAAACATTCTTTGAAGTGGAAGTGAGAAAAGATCCGGAAGCTGCCGAAGAGCAGGAAGAAACGGTACAGTCATATCCGGCATTTGAATCACCTGCTTATCAAGTGGAACCTGAGCAAGAGGAGCAGGATGACGAATATCAGCTCGGGCGGTTATATGAACGGGAAGCACCTAAAATATATGAGTCAGCTCAAGAAGAAGAGGAGCTTGAAGAAGACGTGAGAGAAACGTCTGGCAGTGAGAACTCTCTTTATTTAACAAAGCTGTTCGCTAAGCAGGAGGAGGAAGATTTTTCTCGCATGAAAATATGTATAGTTCAGCAAGAAGATACGGTCGATCGTATTTGTGAGAGATATCAATTGAATGTGCAGCAGCTTCTTCGCACAAACTCATTATCGATTGATGCGGAGCTTGAGGAAGGGCAGATTCTTTATATTCCTGAATATCAAAAAAGTAATGCATAGCAAGCGATGACTGACCGAGAAAATGTGGTGAGTGAACGTGGATGAAATCCAATCTGTCTTATACGAATACGGACTTGAGGCTGAATATATTGAACCTGTCAGTCCTGTTGTCATCAAGGTATATACAAAGCAGGGTGTATTTGCCTTGAAGCGAGTAAAAGCCAACCGGCATATGCAATTTACTGAACAAATGCTTGAACTAGAATCAAAGGGATATCGCTCCTTTGTGCCGATTTATCGGACGAAGAGCGGTTCCTTTTTCTCAAGTCATCGGGAAAGCCAGTATGCATACTATCTGATGCCGTGGCTGACGAATGAAAAGAGAGAAGAGCAGGACGATAAGCACGAATATTTATTTCAAGAGATTGCAAGACTTCATAAGCGTACTGAAGTCATGATGGATATCACAGAGCAAGAGATAGAAGCGCATTACACCCAAATCAAGAGCAGATGGGAAACAGAGAAAGACATGTATGAACGATTTATAGAGCGAGCAGAACAAACGTGGTATATGTCGCCATTTGAGCTGGCCGCTGCTATGTATTTTTCAGAGGCGATGTCTGCCAGCGAATTTGCGCTTGAGCGTTTAGAAGATTGGCATGAAGAAATGAAAGACAAAGAGACAACGCGTGTTGTGCTAAATCATGGACAGCTATCGATCCATCATTTTTTGTATAATGATGTAGGAACAGGACATTTCACCAATTTCGAGCGGTCTAAAAAAGCCGCCCCCATCTATGATCTTCTGACCTATTTCTTTCGGACATTCAAAACCTATCCCACGTCTTGTCCTGAATGCACTTCTTTGTTTTATACGTATCAAAAAGGAAACCCTCTTCGGGAGGAAGAACTGCATTTGTTCCTAAGCTACCTTGCTTATCCGCAAGGGCTGTTTGATACAGTAAAAGCTTATGAAGCAGGCGGACAGGATGAAATGGAAAGCTGTCAGCAGCTGTTAAGAGCGTATTGGCAGATGAAAAATTCTGAGCCGACCGTTATGAAGATTCATGAGATTGAGCAGGCTAGACGGCTTGAAGAAGAACAAAGTGCCTCGTCATCAGCGGAATGACGAGGTTATGCTGCGTTGGCTTTATATGGACAGGTACATAAGCATGAGTTTTTTAAAACCAATCAAGATGAAAGGCACAGGCGAGAAAAATAAGAATACCTAGAATGAGGACGTCAAATGTTGTAGGGAAAATGATCGTACGAAATCCTTGAAATATAGCAATCGGGAGAACGACTTGGGAGGCAACTGCCCGAATTTGTCTCAGCCAGGGGGGGAGTGTGTAAGGATTGATCTTCTTCAAATCAAACGCCCTCCTTCTTCATTTTGTTATTATCATATGGGCAAAAGGGCGAAGGGTGCCTGCCCAATTTGTATAAAGAAGAAGAAAAGCGGAAAAGATGATTGACGAAAACAAAAGGCATTTAGTAATATTAATAAAAGATGAGTATGTGCTGATGAACGTGATATATCGTAAGCGTAGATCAGGAAGAGTACGAGCAAGACCCTAAAGAGAGGGAAGCCAAGAGCTGAGAGGTTTCCTAGGATGTACTTGTTTGGAAGGTCGCCTGTGAGCTTAATTTCTTGAATGAACAAGTAGAGAAATTCGGGAGAACCCCGTTATCCTTTAGAGTGTATGGGACACGTGTATGTGTCTCGTGAAAAAAGGTGGTACCGCGAAAAAGCTTTTTCGTCCTTTTATAAGGATGGAAAGGCTTTTTTTATGTTTCATCAGCAGAAAAAATGTGGAGGTTACACAAATGGGAACAAATAATCAAGAAATGCCAACAAAGTACGATCCTAATGCGATTGAAAAAGACCGCTATACGTACTGGCTTGAAGGGAAATTCTTCGAAGCACAAAATGACAAAACGAAAGATCCATATACAGTCGTCATTCCTCCACCAAACGTGACAGGAAAACTGCACCTTGGGCATGCATGGGACTCTACACTCCAAGACATCGTGACACGTATGAAACGGATGCAGGGCTATGACGTTCTTTGGCTTCCAGGTATGGACCATGCCGGTATTGCGACTCAAGCAAAAGTCGAGGCAAAGCTTCGCGAAGAAGGCGTAAGCCGGTATGACCTTGGCCGAGAGAAATTTGTGGAAGAAACGTGGAAGTGGAAAGAAGAATATGCAGATTTTATTCGCAGCCAGTGGGCGAAAATGGGTCTTGGTCTCGATTACTCCCGTGAACGTTTTACTTTAGATGAAGGTCTGAATAAAGCCGTTCGCCAAGTGTTTGTTCAATTGTACGAAAAAGGGCTTATTTATCGCGGAGAGTACATCATTAACTGGGATCCAGCAACGAAAACGGCACTTTCTGATATTGAAGTGATTTATAAGGATGTTCAAGGTGCGTTTTATCACTTGAGATATCCGCTTTCAGATGGCACGGGTTCAATTGAAATTGCGACAACAAGACCTGAAACAATGCTGGGAGATACAGCCGTAGCCGTACACCCTGATGACGAGCGCTATCAGCATCTAATTGGAAAAACAGTGGTTTTACCAATTACAGGCCGTGAGATTCCAATCGTCGGTGATGACTATGTTGATATGGAGTTTGGTTCAGGTGCTGTGAAAATTACACCTGCTCATGACCCGAATGACTTTGAGCTTGGAAACCGCCACGGGCTAGAGCGTATTCTTGTCATGAATGAAGATGGCACAATGAATGCGAATGCCCTGCAATATAAAGGAATGGACCGTTTTGAATGCCGCAAACAGCTTGTGAAGGATTTACAAGAAGAAGGCATTTTGTTCAAAATTGAGGACCACATGCATTCAGTTGGTCATAGTGAGCGAAGTGGAGCTGTCGTTGAACCGTATTTATCAACACAATGGTTTGTGAAAATGCAGCCGCTGGCAGACGAAGCCATTCATCTGCAAAAAGGTGACGACCAAGTTCAATTTGTTCCAGACCGATTTGAAAAGACATATTTACATTGGATGGAAAATATCCGTGACTGGTGTATTTCTCGTCAGCTATGGTGGGGACACCGTATTCCGGCTTGGTATCATAAAGAAACGAAAGAAGTATACGTTGGACTTGAAGCTCCAGAAGATATTGAGAACTGGGAACAGGATAACGATGTACTTGATACATGGTTCAGTTCAGCGCTTTGGCCGTTTTCTACAATGGGCTGGCCGGATGCAGACAGTGAAGACTTCAAGCGCTACTATCCAACCAATCTGCTTGTAACTGGCTATGACATTATTTTCTTCTGGGTATCCCGCATGATCTTCCAAGGTCTTGAATTCACAGGAGAAAAACCGTTTAAAGATGTCCTCATTCATGGGCTTATCCGCGACGAACAAGGGCGTAAAATGAGTAAGTCGCTCGGCAACGGAATTGATCCAATGGAGGTCATCGACAAGTACGGTGCGGATTCATTAAGATATTTCTTAGCGACTGGAAGCTCACCAGGTCAGGATCTTCGTTTTAGTTTTGAAAAGGTTGAATCCACTTGGAACTTTGCGAACAAAATTTGGAACGCATCCCGTTTTGCTTTAATGAATATGGATGGTTTAACGTATGATGAGCTTGATTTAACAGGAGAAAAATCAGTTGCTGACCAATGGATTTTAACACGCTTAAATGAAACAATTGAAAGTGTCACACAGCTTGCTGACAAGTATGAATTCGGTGAAGTGGGCAGACATTTATACAACTTCATTTGGGATGATTTCTGTGATTGGTACATTGAAATGGCGAAACTTCCGCTTTATGGAGAAGACGAAGCAGCGAAGAAAACGACTCGTTCGATCCTTGCGTATGTATTAGATCAAACGATGAGACTTTTACATCCGTTTATGCCGTTCTTAACAGAAGAAATCTGGCAGCATCTACCGCATGAAGGTGAGTCCATTACTGTTGCGGCATGGCCTGAAGTGAAGCCGGAGCTTTCCAACGAACAAGCTTCTGCTGATATGAAGCTGCTTGTGGAACTCATTCGCTCTGTTCGTAACATTCGCAGTGAAGTGAACACGCCAATGAGCAAACAAGTTGAACTTTACATTAAAGCCTCTACATCTGATGTGCAGGAACGCTTAGAGAAAAACCGTTCATATATTGAGCGCTTCACGAACCCAAGTGTTCTTGAAATTGGCACAGATATCCCAGCTAGTGATAAAGCGATGACGGCTGTTATTTCTGGAGCAGAACTCATTCTGCCGCTTGAAGGCTTAATTAACTTAGATGAAGAAATTGCTCGTCTGCAAAAAGAGCTTGATAAGCTGACAAAAGAAGTGGAACGAGTACAGAAAAAGCTTGGCAACGAAGGCTTTATGAAAAAAGCGCCTGAAAGTGTCGTAGAAGAAGAGCGTGCGAAAGAACGTGATTATGTCGCAAAACGCGAAGCTGTTCAAAAGCGTATTGAAGAGCTGAAAGCATAAGGTTGAAAAGACGGCTCCTAATGAAAGGGAGTCGTCTTTTTTGAAAATTTCGTATGAAATGAGAGATGACATTGTTTACAACCTATCATGAAGCCATTGATTGGATTCACAGCAGACTGGCCTTTGGCGTAAAACCGGGTCTTGAACGAATGAAATGGCTGATGAACAGACTAGGAAATCCGGAACAAAGTATAAAAACAGTACATGTTGCAGGTACAAATGGTAAAGGATCAACCATTGCGTTTACGCGTTCTGTGTTGCAGGCAGCCGGCTATTCGGTCGGAACTTTCACCTCTCCGTTTATACTAACGTTCAATGAAAGAATCAGTGTTAATGGAGTGCCTATAGAAGATGAAGAATGGTTGAGTTTGGTGAATGAAATCAAGCCTTTTGTTGACGAATTAGATCAAACAGAGCTTGGCGCAACTACAGAATTTGAAATCATTACAGCATGTGCATTTGCTTATTTTGCTCATGTGCACCAAGTAGACTTTGTCCTCTTGGAAACAGGGCTTGGGGGAAGACTTGATTCTACAAATATTGCTGTTCCTATTTTAACAGCGATTACGTCGATTGGTCATGATCATATGGCCATTTTAGGTGACACACTTGAACAAATTGCAGCTGAAAAAGCGGGTATTATCAAAGAGGGTATTCCAATGATCACGGCAGTTCACCAGCCTGAAGCTCTTGCTGTCATTCAAAACACAGCAAAAGAAAAGAATGCTGAATGTATTTCATTACATGATACTTGTAGCTTTGATGAGCAGCAGCCGACAGAAACAGGTGAACGTTTCACGTTACGCACATCAAAAAAGCAGTATCCGCAGCTTGAAACAGGATTAATCGGAACGCATCAAAGGCAAAATGCTTCCCTTGCTGTTTTACTCATTGAATGGCTGGAGCAAGAAGGCTATATTAGTGTGACAGAAGAGCAAATATATGAGGGCATTCGGCAGGCAGCTTGGGCTGGGAGATTTGAAAAAGTCAAAGATCATCCTCCAGTGTATTTAGACGGCGCTCATAATGAAGAAGGGATCGACCGTTTAATTGAAAGTGTACAAGCTCATTTTTCTAGTAAACAGGTGCATATATGTTTTAGTGCTTTAAAAGATAAGCCGTACAAGCAAATGATTCAAAAGCTTGAAGCTGTCAGTTCTTCTATCCATTTTGTTTCATTTGATTTTCCAAGAGCCGAATCAGCTGAAAAGCTTTATGTATGCAGTCAGTTAGACGTAAAGTCGTATGATGATGACCCTCGTACAGTGCTTGAGTTCATTCAGAAAAAAAGTGATGATCCGTCAGCGGTGATCATTGTGACAGGCTCTCTTTATTTTATTTCAGATATACGAAATCGTATGATCGGGTAACACAAAAACGCAAATGGCTTTAACGCCATTTGTGTTTTTTTCTTTTGATATGCAGATGGAAAGTAAAATCATATTTTCGCTATGTGCTCAATGAATACGATCGTGATAAAATCCGGTCTATCTTATTCTCGGAAGGGGTCACGATATATGATAGGCATTTTTGTGTTTCTTGCAGGCGTCACCATGGGGTCGTTCTTTCATCTAGTTGGTGAAAGGCTGCCGCTTAAGCGATCTATTCTTCTTCCTCGTTCTCACTGCACAGTCTGTAAACAGCCGCTTTCCCTGCACGAGATGATCCCGCTCGTTTCGTATGCGTTATTGAGGGGAACTTGTAAGCATTGCGGCACTCGGCTGTCTTTGTTATATCCACTGGTTGAGCTGCTGTCAGGCAGTCTTTTTTTGCTCATGTATAGAATCGCTGGTATTTCGTTTGAAGGTCTTTTTCTTGTGATTCTTTGTAGTTTATTTGTGATTGCTGTCGTGAGTGATCTCCTTTATATGAGGGTGCCAAACGAGCTGTTTCTCTTCTTTTTCCCTCTTTTCGTCATATACCGCACGCTTGAACCTCTTCTAATTTGGTGGGAAGGAGCGTCTTCGCTTCTTTTTTGCTTTCTCATGTTTTATAGTTTAGAACGTTTCAAGCCAAATAGCATGGGCGGAGCTGATATGAAGCTGTTCGGTGTTCTTGCGTTTTGCTTTGGCTTCAAGCCATTCCTTCTCATTCTTTTCCTCTCGTGTATCTCTGGAATCGCCTATGCGAAGGTTTTTTCTTTTCGATTAGATGAACCATTTCCCTTTGTTCCTGCGATCTCTTTTTCTTTTTGGCTGTATCTCTATGGAGCTCATGTCATGCTCCCATTCGCAGGGTCGACCGGTTGAAAAAATTGGCGAACACTTTTTTTCCCTGCCGACAAAAGTCTTGTTCTTTTTTTTTTCCGCTATGTTAAAGTGTGAAACAGAAAGAAGGACGGGTACATTCGCGCTGATTCATTGGACAAAAAGGTCTTTCTTACAAACAATGTCAGAAAGCGGGGAATGACAGTGAAAAAAAGGCAGGCAAAAAAACAAGGGTTAAAAGTCAATATTAATGGCAAAGAAGAAATGCTTCATGAAGATGACCACCAGCCGCCAAAACAGCAAGAGGATGATCAAGTGACGTTTTCGAATTGGGAGGAAAAAAGGCAGTCAGAACAGGAGACAGCTGCATCTGAGGAAGAACCGGCTAAACCGAAAGAAGAAGACTTCCAGTGGGATGACGCAGCTGATCATATTTATCATTCTGATCCAAAGGTCGTCACACCTTATCAAAAGAAAAAAGGCTCCTTTGATCAGAAGTTCGGTAAAAACCGCGGCCCGTTTAAGAGAGTGATGACAACGATTGTGTTTGCAGTGGTTCTTGGGACAGGCCTTGGTGTGTTTGCACTTAGCTTAAGTCAAGATGGTACTCAGAATCCATCAGGGGGAGATATCAGCGTTTCAGCGTCCGGAAATCAATCATCAATGAAAGCGGGCGGTGATGCGCCGCCAGCAGATACTGCTGATGAATCAAAAGAGAATAAAGATGAAAAAAGCGCCTCTGGCCATTTTTCAACCTATGTCGTACAGGCTGGAAAGTTTTCCTCTGAAAAAGGAGCAGATGAATTAGTTGGCAGTTTAAAAGAAGCAGGGTATGCGGGGAAAAAGATCTCAATGGATGATGGCTATTATGTCATTGCTGGGCTTGCGACAGAACAGGGCATGACAAGTGCTGTTGGGAAGAAGCTGATTGATCAGCACTTTGAGGCATGGGGAGGCAAGGAGCTCTCATTTCAAGTACCGGATGAGCTGACTAGTTTAATAGAAAAGGCATCTGTATTATCCTCTAAGGTCATTGCAGGAGACGATGTGGATCAAAAGGACGTTACGCAGCTGATCTCTGAGCTTGAAAGTGCCAAAACAACGGACGCACCAGCTAAAAGCAGTTTGCTGAAAGCGGTGCAGCTGTTAAATGAACCTACTGCTGAAAACGGGTGGAAATCTCAGCAGGCACTGCTTGATCAATTAAATACGTAAAATCATATTTTAAGAAACCAAACTAGTCAAAAAATGACTAGTTTTTTTCTTTTTCATCCAACATAATGATGAAGGAACATGAAAAATGAATTTTCGTAAATTGTCGGTAAGATGTACATTTGATAGGATGAATGGGTATCTTACTTCTTAGGCTAAACCCTGAAAGGATGAACAAACATGAACCGATTGATTCTCGCATCTCAATCCCCTAGAAGAAAAGAATTGCTTGATCTAGCAGGGTTTTCTTATGACATTCAAGCAAGTCAATTAAAAGAAGAAATAAATCGAAACTTTTCTCCTGCAGAGAACGTCCAATGGTTGGCAGAACAAAAAGCAAGTGATATTCAAAGATTATATCCCGAAGCTGTGATTATTGGTGCAGATACGATTGTTGCAATTGACGGCAAATGTCTTGGGAAACCAAAAGACAAGGAAGAAGCGGCCTCAATGCTTCAATTATTGTCAGGAAAGACACATCAAGTCTTGACGGGTGTCACGATTCAGTCAGAGAATAGAAAAGAAACATTTTATGAACAGACAGAAGTGACGTTTTGGGCACTTACGCAAAATGAAATAGACCGCTATATCGAAACGGGAGAACCGCTTGATAAAGCGGGAAGCTATGGCATTCAAGGAAAAGGCGCACTGTTTGTTCAAAAAATAGATGGTGATTATTTTTCCGTTGTAGGTCTCCCTATTGCCAAAACAGTTAGAGTGCTCGAAACATTTGGAATCACCCCTTTTTGATGACAGGAAGGAATCTAAAAGGAGTGGGCATCATGAACGATTTCCCTATGTTGCTAAAGCATTTTCCTCAAGATGAAAAGCCGAGAGAACGATTGATCAAATATGGTCCCGGCAGTCTGTCAAACCATGAACTTGTTGCGATTCTTTTAAGGACAGGCACAAAAAAGGAATCAGTTCTTCAAATTTCCGCAAGACTTCTGCAAACATTTGGCGGTCTTCGCACTATAAGAGAAGCCTCAATTGAAGAAATGTCGAAGATTCGAGGAGTTGGAAAGGCGAAGGCGGTCTCTCTTTTAGCTGCTTTAGAACTCGGCACTAGATTACACCATCAAACGACAGACAACCGCTATGTAATCCGCACACCAGAGGATGGGGCAAACTTTGTGATGGAAGATATGAGGTTTTTACAACAGGAAAATTTCGTTTGTCTTTATCTCAACACAAAAAATCAAGTTCTTCATAAACATACCGTGTTTATTGGAAGTCTGAACTCATCCATCGTTCACCCGCGTGAAATTTTCAAAGAGGCCTTTAAACGGTCCGCTGCTTCATTTATTTGTGTGCACAACCATCCATCTGGAGATCCGACGCCCAGCAGGGAAGATATTGAAGTCACACAGAGACTATTTGAATGTGGAAAGCTGATTGGAATACAGCTGCTTGATCATCTTGTCATAGGTGATCAAAAATTTGTGAGTTTGAAGGAAAAAGGGTATTTGTAACACTTTTTTTTTCAATGTTTTACGATATAATAGAGTTTATGAGTTTTTCCCTAAGGGAATTTTGGTTTAAGAAAGGAAGATACATACATATGTTTGGAATTGGTACAAAAGACCTTGGAATAGATCTTGGAACAGCGAATACGCTTGTTTTTATTAAAGGAAAAGGCATAGTTGTGAGAGAACCTTCGGTCGTAGCTTTGGAAACTGATACGAAGTCTATAGTGGCGGTCGGAAATGATGCTAGAAATATGATTGGCCGTACACCTGGTAATGTTGTGGCACTACGCCCAATGAAAGACGGAGTCATTGCAGATTACGAGACGACAGCAACAATGATGAAATATTACATTAATCAAGCATTAAAAGGCAAAGGGCTTTTTGCTCGTAAACCTTACGTCATGGTATGTGTGCCATCTGGCATTACAGCTGTAGAAGAGCGTGCAGTTATTGATGCAACAAGACAAGCTGGTGCACGTGACGCATACCCGATTGAAGAACCATTTGCTGCGGCAATCGGTGCTAACCTGCCTGTATGGGAGCCAACAGGAAGTATGGTTGTGGATATTGGCGGCGGTACAACAGAAGTAGCGATTATTTCTCTTGGCGGCATTGTGACATCACAATCAATCCGTGTTGCAGGTGATGAAATGGATGATGCGATCAGCAGCTATATCCGTAAAACGTATAACCTGATGATTGGTGATCGTACGTCAGAAGCGATTAAAATGGAAATCGGTTCTGCGCAGCCTGATGTACATGATGAGATGGACATTCGCGGACGTGACCTTTTAACAGGTCTGCCAAAAACAATCTCTATTACGGCAGAAGAGATTGCAAAAGCGCTTCGCGATACGGTGGAAACAATTGTCGATGCAGTAAAAATGACGCTTGAAAAAACCCCGCCTGAGCTGGCAGCAGATATTATGGACCGCGGAATTGTTTTAACAGGAGGCGGTGCATTACTGCGTAATCTTGACAAAGTCATTAGCGATGAAACGAAAATGCCAGTCATTATTGCTGAAGATCCGCTTGACTGTGTGGCGATCGGAACAGGGAAAGCACTAGAACATATTCATTTGTTCAAAGGAAAATCAAAAGATAATCGATAATCGGGCGTAATTAAAGAGGTGTAAGACATGCCGCAGTTTTTTATGAATAAAAGATTAATGTTGCTCCTTGTCTGTGTCATCGTACTGGTGGCCATGATTGGTTTTTCAGTGAAAAGCGGCAGAGGTGCTTCATGGCCGGAAAAATTAGTGGGGGATACGACAGGCTTTTTTCAAGGTGTCTTTCATAAACCATCACAATTTATTGCCGGTATTTATGGGAACGTACAAGATTTAAAGAACACATATGATGAAAACGAGCGTCTTCGAAAAAAACTTGATGGACAAACCCAATATGAGGCGAAACTTCAAGAACTAGAAGATGAGAACAAAAAGCTTCGCAAACAGCTTGGCTATGTGAACTCTGTTCGTGATTACACGCCAATTCTATCAACTGTTATCGCAAGAAACCCATCTCTTTGGGATAGCTTTGTGATGATTGATAAAGGGAAAAAACAAGGCGTTGACAAAGATATGGCGGTCACAAATGAGAGTGGCGCATTAATTGGGAAGATTGAAAGTGATAAGCTCAACAATTTTACTTCAACTGTAAGGTTGCTAAGCTCTACTGACCAAAATAATAGAATTTCAACGAAAATTTTTGCGAAAAAGGGCAAAGAAGAACTCAATGGAATCATTAACGGTTATGACAGCAAGAAAAAAATGCTGACTATGAATATTCTAAAATCCGATGCAGATGGGGATGTCAAAAAAGGAGATCTTGTTGAAACATCTGGAGCAGGGGGCGTATTCCCGCAAGGCTTGACGATTGGTAAGGTGAGTGAAATCGAGCCAGACCATTACGGCCTGACAAAGATCATTTACGTAGAACCAGCGGCTGAACTCAACAATTTAGACCGTGTGATTGTGGTGAATCGCAGCACAAGTACAGCAGATGCATCTGAATTGACGAAGGAGGAAGGCTCGTGAAACGTGTCCTTCTAGCTTTCGTCATGTTGTTTATCTTCGTATTTGACAGTATTTTTGTCGATTTAGTGAAGCTCCCATTTGTTTCAGAGAATCAAATTTTAGCTCCTCATTTCATTTTACTTGCACTTGTATTTATGACTGCTTTTGTGAATCAAAAATATGGTGTGATTTACGGATTTATCTTTGGACTTTTATATGATATTTCATATACAGGCATACTTGGTGTTCATATGTTTGGCTTTGGGGCGCTTTGCTATTTGCTAGCAAAAGCCTTTAAAGTTCTGCAAACGAATATGTTAGTCGTCGTCTTTCTGTCGATTATTGCTGTTTCCGTCATGGAGTTTTATGTATACGGCGTTCAAGCGACAATTCAACCAGGGATTATGCCGTTTAATACGTATGTCATCGAACGCTTTATTCCAACGATTCTTTTAAATACTGCTGCGTCTCTCATACTTGTTGTGCCGCTTAGGCTCTTTTTCATCAATGTGAAACAAGGACTGATCGACGAATAAAAGCAGGAGTTTGTCCAATTACGGCGAAATGAGTATGTTGTTGAGGTGAGCATCTTGAAAACTCAAAAACAGCAATATGTGACGATAAAAGGTACAAAAAACGGATTAACATTACAGTTAAATGATGACTGTTCGTTTGATGATCTTCTTTCTGGCTTGCGAGAGGTTCTTTTACTTGAGCAATATACAGATGGAAGAGAAGGACATAAGGTCAATGTGCATATTAAGCTTGGTTTTCGTTATTTAACGGAGGATCAGGAGACGCGTTTGACTGAAGCGGTGTCTGAAAATGAACATCTCGTGATCCACTCCATCGAAAGTGACGTCATGTCAACTGAAGAGGCGAGACGATTAAAAGCAGAGGCTGAAATTACTTCTGTAGCAAAAATTGTACGCTCTGGACAGGTGCTGTATGTCGAAGGAGATCTTTTATTAATAGGAGATGTCAATCCTGGCGGAACGATTCGCGCAGGAGGAAATATTTTTGTGCTTGGCGCATTAAAAGGTGTGGCGCATGCTGGATGTAATGGCAACAAGCAGGCTGTTATTGCGGCATCACATATGATTCCAACACAGCTTCGCATCGCACAAGTTTTTAACCGTGCACCAGACCAAAAAGAAGATGGAAATGAAATGGAATGTGCTTATTTAGATATAGATGGCAATATGATCATTGAACGCCTGCAGCAATTGGCTCATATAAGACCTAATCTGACAAGGCTTGAGGGAGGAATGTGAAATTGGGCGAGGCTATTGTGATTACCTCAGGAAAAGGCGGCGTTGGCAAAACAACAACATCTGCAAACTTAGGCACAGCACTAGCAATTCAAGGGAAAAAAGTGTGTCTAGTTGATACGGACATCGGCCTTCGGAATCTGGATGTCGTGATGGGGCTTGAAAACCGCATTATTTATGATCTAGTTGATGTAGTAGAAGGAAGATGCAAAATTCACCAAGCGCTTGTAAAAGATAAGCGTTTCGAGGATCTTTTGTATCTTTTACCTGCTGCTCAAACAAGTGATAAAACGGCTGTGGAGCCGGAACAGATCAAGGAATTAATTCAATCATTGAAACAAGACTTTGATTATGTTGTCATTGACTGCCCTGCTGGAATTGAGCAAGGCTTTAAAAATGCTGTATCCGGTGCAGACAAGGCCATTGTCGTGACGACACCTGAAATCTCAGCTGTGAGAGATGCGGACCGAATCATCGGTTTGTTAGAACAAGAAGATATCGAACCGCCTCGTTTGATTGTCAACCGTATTCGTACACACATGGCGAAAAATGGCGATTCAATGGATGTAGATGAAGTGGTACATCACTTGTCGATTGATCTACTTGGCATCGTAGCAGATGATGATGATGTGATTAAGGCTTCAAACAATGGTGAACCGATTGTTATGGATGCTAAAAACAAAGTATCGATTGCCTATCGCAATATTGCCCGCCGCGTACTAGGCGAATCTGTTCCGCTTCAATCCTTTGAAGAAGAAAACAAGGGAATGTTTGCAAAGCTGAAAGCATTTTTTGGTGTAAGAGCATAATCGTGATAGAAAACCTTTGCAGTCTAGTAAGGACGAGCACTGGAGCGCAGACCTGACAACGAATGCAAGGGTTTGTCTACACGCTGAGACCGATTCGATTTAGAATCGGTCTTTTTGTTGCATATCAGATGAGGTTGTCACATAAAATGTACAAACTGTTTGTATGTAAAGGGTGATCTCATGAAAAGAGTGGACGAGTACCGAAAGAAAATCGCGCAGCGCCGCAAAACGATGCAGCCAGCTGCTCCTCCTAAGAAGACGGCTTTCAAGAAAAAAGAAGATATCCCGCCATGGGTTATGCTGACAGAGGAAGAAAAGCATTCTGGCTCGACCTCCTATGAACCGGCGTCCCATCAGCCAAAGAAATATCGGCATCCCTTATTTAACCCGAATACCTTTGTACTTAAATGCTTATTATCAGCGTCCCTTGTGTTGATTGCGGCCATTTCATTTAAAGGTCAGGCAGGTCCGTTTCAGCAGCTCAAGCCAATGATTACTCAGACCTTTGAGCAAGATTTTCAATTTGCTGCTGCCAACCGCTGGATAGAAAAAACAGTCGGACATCCGCTGGCATTTTTAACAGAGAAAAAAGAGGGCCAAAAGGACGTACAAGCGAATCAAGAACTAGCTGTGCCTGCCTCTGGTAAAGTGCAGGAATCCTTTACGCAAAATGGAGCAGGGGTCAAAGTTGAAACATCCGCTGAAGCCATTGATAGTATGAAGGAAGGCTATGTGGTCGAGGTGAAAAAGAAAAGCGACACAGGGCTTACCGTTGTGGTGCAGCATGCAGATAACAGCTATAGCTGGTACGGTCAATTAAAGAAAGCCGATGTGGCCTTATACGATTTTGTTGATAAAGGTGAAAAAATTGGCCAGATTTCGCTTGATGATCAAGGGAAGGGCACGTATTACTTTGCCATTAAACAAAATGAACAATTTATCGATCCTATTCAGGTGATGACCTTTGAATAGATGGCTGCTCATGCTGACGAAAATTCACATCCATCCGCTGCTGTGGATTGTGATGGCGTTTGCGATTCTGTCAGGTCAAATTAAGCCGCTGCTTTGCCTGCTTGTGATCGTCTGTGTCCATGAACTTGGACATGCAGCGGCTGCATGCTATTATCATTGGCGCATTCGGCGGATTTTTTTACTGCCATTTGGCGGAACGGTTGAAGTAGAGGAACATGGAAACCGTCCGCTAAAAGAGGAGCTGGCGGTCATTTTGTGCGGGCCGCTTCAGCATGTACCGCTCCAGCTCATGGCGTGGCTGTTCATGGAGGCTTCTCTTATCTCGCATGACGTCTTTACGATGTTTACCTTTTATAATATGGCGATTTTTCTTGTCAATCTTTTGCCCATTTGGCCGCTTGATGGCGGAAAATTATTCTTTTTGCTCTTATCTATTTTTTACCCTTTCCAACGTGCACATGCTCTAGCCATAAAAGGCTCACTTGTCTTTTTCGGTCTATTGACAGCAGGATTACTTTTGTTTGCACCGCTGCAATTCAATGGCTGGGTGCTGCTCACTTTTTTAGCTTATTCACTCGTGATGGAGCACAGGCAGAGGCATTACGTCAGGGTTCGTTTTTTACTAGAACGGTATTACGGTAAAAAAGAGCAAAAGGTAGAAAAACTGATTCCGCTGAGAGCAAGTGCAGAGGAAAAAGTTTACGAAGTGATGGCACGATTTCAAAGGGGCTGCAAGCATCCGATTATTATTGAAAGAGATGGCGTGAAGATGAGTCAGCTTGATGAAAATGAACTGCTCCATGCGTATTTTTCAGATCGCAGAACGACCTCCTCAATGGAAGAGCTTCTTTTACCGTACTAATGGTGAAAATACATTGACATTTTGCGTCTAGTTTGATATATTTTTTAATGTTATGGATATGTAGCACCCGTGCTACAACCGCGCGGAGCAGGTGTAAAGTGCCTATGGCCCCCTGTATTCGGCGAGTCTGAGTTTATTAGGAGGTGCAGAGATGTACGCAATTATCGAAACTGGTGGTAAACAAGTAAAAGTTGAAGAAGGTCAAACTGTTTATGTTGAAAAACTAGCTGCTGAAGCAGGTGAAACAGTAACTTTCGAAAACGTATTGTTTGTCGGCGGAGACACTGTCAAAGTGGGTAACCCTTCAGTTGCTGGAGCAACAGTAACGGCTAAAGTTGAAAAACAAGGTCGCGGTAAGAAAATTACTGTGTTCAAGTACAAACCGAAGAAAAACAACCACAAGAAACAAGGTCATCGTCAACCTTACACTAAAGTTGTTATCGAAAAAATCAACGCTTAAGGCGTGTGAGTGATATGATCAAAGCAACCATTACTCGGTCATCAGCAGATGAAAGCATTACGTCTTTTCAGATGACTGGACATGCCGAGTTTGCTGAAAAAGGTCAGGATCTCGTTTGTGCAGGTGTATCTGCTGTTGTTTTCGGCTCAGTCAATTCAATTATTGCACTGACAGGATTGGACCCACTGCTTGATATTGGTGAAGAAGGCGGCTACTTCTCTTTTGAACTGCCAGCTGATACAGACCCAGTATCCTTTGAAAAAGCCCAGCTGCTTTTAGAAGGCATGGTCGTTTCCTTAGAGACAATTGAACGAGATTATCACGATTATGTGAGAATATCAACAAAAAAATAGGAGGTGAACTTCATGCTTAGATTAGATCTTCAATTTTTCGCATCTAAAAAAGGGGTAGGTTCTACAAAGAACGGACGTGACTCTGAGTCTAAACGTTTAGGCGCTAAACGTGCTGATGGTCAATTCGTAACTGGTGGTTCTATCCTTTATCGTCAACGTGGAACGAAAATCTATCCAGGTGAAAACGTTGGACGCGGAGGCGACGACACTCTTTTCGCTAAAATCGACGGAACGGTTAAATTCGAACGTTTCGGTCGTGACCGTAAAAAAGTGAGCGTATATCCTGCGGCACAATAATTGCTAAAAACTCCGGTCATTGACTGGAGTTTTTTTCACTTTTTACAAGCAGTACCGAAGATGATAAAAGAAGATGCACTCCATAAATATCAAAGAACGTTTGCTGACTTTGCCTCATTTTCTCCTATACGATCAGAAAAAACAACCTTTCCTCACATAACTAGTGTTTTTCTATGCTGTCTTCTCTGTTATAATTCAGGGAGACATATTGATGATAAGACTCCTAAAAGAGAGACCAAACGATTGGGAGTGCGATAATGGAAGAGATACCAAGTAAAGAAAATGAAAAATTAACTCACGTTGCATTAACAAATGAATTGATCTATCTGCTCAGTCGTTCAAGACATGACTGGATGAATAAATTACAGCTGATCAAAGGCAACTTGACATTAGAAAAATATGACCGCGTGTTTGAAATTATAGAAGAAATGGTCATTGAAGCACAGCATGAATCCAAACTCTCAAATTTAAAAATTCCCCAATTGGCCTATTACTTTCTAACATTTAATTGGGAGTCGCATTTTATCACCTTAGAATATGAAGTGCTTGGTGAAACCCGAGACTTATCAGCATATGAATCACAGCTGCTATCGGTATCACAGGAGTTGTTTTCGATATTCGATCAATCAGTTTGCCAAAAAACTGAAAATCATTTAACGGTCACGTTCCAAACAGATCATGAAGAAAATGATGTGATCTTATATTTTGATTTCAAAGGAAAATTAACAAGTTTGGATGCGTTAAATGCGTTTCATGACGCAAACTATCCATGTATGAGTATAACGCAATTTCATGTGACGCCTCATGAGTCCATGATTGAGCTTTGTTTGAGGCAAGAACGAGATATGTGATGCAGAGAAACGGAGGAAGTTATGTTTGTAGATCAGGTTAAAGTGTATGTTAAAGGCGGTGACGGCGGAAACGGTATGGTGGCGTTCCGTCGTGAAAAATATGTACCAAAGGGCGGCCCAGCGGGCGGCGACGGCGGAAATGGTGCAGATGTTGTATTTGAAGTAGACGAAGGACTTAGAACGTTAATGGACTTTCGTTATAAGCGTCATTTCAAGGCTGACCGCGGCGAGCATGGAATGAGTAAAAACCAGCATGGCCGAAATGCGGAAGAAATGATTGTCAAAGTTCCGCCGGGTACGGTTGTGACAGATGCAGAGACGGAACAAGTACTAGCTGACTTGACAGAGCATGGGCAGCGGGCTGTGATTGCCAAAGGCGGACGTGGCGGACGTGGAAATTCACGCTTCGCAACACCAGCAAACCCTGCGCCACAGCTTTCTGAAAACGGTGAGCCAGGTAAAGAACGTGACGTCATCTTAGAATTAAAAGTACTTGCAGATGTTGGACTTGTTGGTTTCCCAAGTGTCGGGAAGTCAACGCTGCTTTCAATTGTCTCTTCTGCGAAACCAAAAATTGCGGATTATCATTTTACAACGCTTGTGCCGAACCTCGGAGTTGTTGAAACAGACGATAACCGAAGCTTTGTTATGGCGGATCTGCCAGGACTGATTGAAGGAGCGCACGAAGGCGTTGGCTTAGGTCATCAATTTTTACGTCATATTGAGCGTACACGTGTCATTGTCCATGTCATTGATATGTCTGGACTTGAAGGGCGTGACCCATATGAAGACTACGTGACGATTAATGAAGAGCTTGAGCAGTACAATATGAGATTGACAGAGCGTCCGCAAATCATTGTTGCGAACAAAATGGACATGCCAGATGCAGCTGACAATCTAGCGGCATTTAAAGAAAAACTAACGGATGACTATAAAGTGTTCCCGATTAGTGCGATCACAAGAGAAGGGCTTCGTGAGCTCTTATTTGAAATCGCCAATCAGCTTGAAACAACACCGGAATTCCCGCTCTATAATGAAGAGGAGCTCTCGGATAACCGCGTGATGTACAGATTTGATGAGGGTGATGCACCATTTGAGATCTCTAGAGATCCTGATGGCACATTTGTCTTAACGGGTAAAGCACTTGAGCGTCTCTTTAAGATGACAGACTTCTCAAGAGATGAATCCGTTAAACGATTCTCTAGACAGCTGCGCGGTATGGGTGTCGATGATGCCTTGCGTGAGCGCGGTGCAAAAGATGGCGACATCATTCGTCTGCTTGAATTTGAATTCGAATTTATTGATTGATCAACAGGAGGGTCCAGACCATGGGCTCTCCCGTTTTTAAAAGGGGAGAAAACAGGTGAAAGAAGAAACGTTCTATTTAGTAAGAGAGGATGTACTTCCAGATGCGATGCGAAAAACGCTTGAAGTCAAAAAGCTTCTCGATCGCAAAAAAGCGGATTCAGTTGCCGATGCTGTTCAAAAAGCGGATTTAAGCCGCAGTGCTTTTTATAAATACCGAGATGCTGTTTTTCCATTTTATACAATGGTAAAAGAGCAGATCATCACATTGTTTTTCCACCTTGAAGACCGGTCTGGGGCTCTGTCAAGGCTGCTTCAAATTGTGGCTGACTCTGGCTGTAATGTGTTATCCATTCACCAAACGATTCCGCTGCAAGGAAGAGCGAATGTCACCCTATCGATTAGTACGGCAGGTATGGCAGATGATATCAACACCGTCATGAATCAATTAAGAAAGCTCGAATTTGTCGAAAAAGTCGAAATTCTAGGTTCTGGAGCGTAAAAGGAGAGATCATAGCAGATGAAGCAATTAACTGTAGGTTATTTTGGACCAGAGGCAACATTTACTCATTTGGCCGTATGCTCTTGTTTTCCAAAAGATGCAGTGCAGCGTGCCTATGCAACGATTCCGCAATGTATGGATGCTGTGTCAAAGGGCGAAGTCGATTTGGCGGTCGTTCCACTTGAAAATGCACTCGAAGGATCTGTGAACTTAACGATTGATTATTTAATTCATGAAGAAGCGTTGTCCATTGTGGGGGAGATGACAGCACCGATACGGCAGCATTTGCTTGTCCACCCGTCAAGAGCGGAGAGCTGGGAGACGTTAGATGTCATTCAATCACATCCTCATGCGATTGCCCAGTGTCATCAATTTCTGAAAAAACAGTACCCTCATATTCCTCACCGGCCAGTGGAATCAACAGGCTATGCAGCAAAATACATCAGTGAGCATCCAGATGAAGCTGTCGGGGCTATTGCCAATGAAATTGCTGCAAAAACGTATGGTTTGACGATTGCGAAAAAAGACATTCATGATTATCCGCACAACCATACACGCTTTGTGATTTTACATAAAGATCCTAACGCATCGTTCCCAATGAATTCTGGTTTCTCATCAAAGCCAAAAACGACCATTGTGGTCAGTCTGCCTAAGGATGACCAATCAGGTGCATTGCACCGCGTGCTGTCTGCTTTTTCTTGGCGGAATCTTAACTTGTCAAAAATTGAATCTCGTCCGACAAAAACAGGTCTTGGACACTATTTATTTATTATTGACATTGAAAAAGAAATGGATGATGTCCTAGTCCCTGGTGCGATTCAAGAATTAGAAGCGATTGGCTGTGAGGTCAAGCTGCTCGGCAGCTATCAAACATATGAATTAACGAATGAAAAATAGTGTCCCATCCAGGACACTATTTTTTTAGTCTTTTATTAAAAACCCAGCATCATCCAGCGCTTGAATGGCTTGATCAAGCTGCTTTTGGCTGTAAGAAGTGAGAGTATGCAAATGCACGCCGTCTGTTAGTTCTGACAAGTAGGACGCGCCGGTGTTAGAAATATGATGGACAAAATCAGCGACTTGTTTCCGTGTGCTGACGCGAATGGAGGCCGTTAGTTCACCATAAACAGGGTGCTCAATGATCACATCTTTCACCGTCACTCCAAAGTCTACAATCAAGGTCAGTTCCTCTTCTGTGCGAGCAGGATCATGCTTACAGGCGATGATTTGTTCAATTTCTCTTTCTGGCGCATGCTGCGCTGCCATATACACATAGCCTTGGCTTGTGGCAATAATGGGTTCATTTTTTGCTTTTAATAATGAAATATCTTGTACAATGACTTGTCGAGAGACAGCCGCTTTTTTAGCTAAAAAGCTTCCAGTAAGCGGTGTGTCTGTTTCTTTCAGCCACTCTAAAATGGCGGTTCTTCTTTCTTCGCCAATGAGTTTCCTCTCTTGCTCCACGTCCTAAGCTCCCTTCTTCTCCTTTTGCAAATGCTCAAATGTATGCAAAAGCTGATCGATGTCATCTTTTGATGACTGCCATCCAAATGATAGTCGAATAAATTGAAGGGCATCACGATCTGATACACGCAATGCCTTCACAGCAGGGGAAGGATGGTGATAACCAGAAGCACATGCGCTTCCAGTTGATAGACAAATCCCATGCCGGTTACATGCTAACATTACATATTGTCCTTCAAACCCTTCAAAAAAACAACCAATAATATGAGGCAGCGTACGGCGATTGTCATTGTCCTGAAGTGTACGAACTGGCAGCTGTCTGATTTTTAACTGCTGAAGAAAATAATCACGCAGCTGTTCATCTAATTTTTGCTGTTCATCCAGCCTAAGCATTGCTTGTTCACTTGCAGCAGCAAAAGCACCGATACACGGAACATTCACTGTCCCTGGACGTAAGCCATTTTCCTGAACTGCTCCTGTATATAAAGGTTTCCAAGGAACATGAGCGCCCATATAAACGGCACCAGCACCTTTAGGAGCATACACTTTATGACTTGAGATGGACACGGCATCGACTCCAAGTTCTTTGATGGACACACGTATCTTTCCAAATGTTTGCACAGCATCTGTATGAAAAAGAATGTTCCTTTCTTTTAAAAGAGGTGCTAAATCAGCAAGCGGCTGGATAATCCCTGTTTCTGAATTAGCATGCTGAATAGATACGAGTCCTGTTTCAGGCAATAATGCTTTTTTGATAATGTCCTCTGTTATGATTCCATCCTGATTCGGTTCAATGATGGTGACTTTTACGCCAAGACGCTCTAAGCTGCTAACTGCATGATGAACAGAAGGGTGCTCGACTGAAGTTGTGATGACATGCTGTTTATGTGCTGGTAGTCCATTGATGATCGATTGAATCGCAAGGAGATTGGATTCAGTTCCACCGCTTGTAAAGTAGATCCCATCTGGTTCACCCTCGATCATGGCAGCGAGTGATTGTCTGCTGTAAGTCAATATGTCATTTGCTTTTCCCCCAGCATCATGAAGACTGCTTGCATTTCCGTAGAAATTTTTACTCAGCTGCTCAAAAACATGCAGTGCTTCTTCTGAAACAGGTGTAGAAGCTGCGTAATCTAAATAAACCAACCTATCCATCTCCCGTGTGAAAATTTTTTCTTGTATTTATTTTAGTGTTGTGTAATGATATGTGTCAAGACATGTGTAAATGACAGGAGGGGCGATGGTGTCATCAATCAAAAAAGTTATTGTGGTGGGATCAGGCATTGCAGCGCTTTCCTTTGCAAGAAATATCTCGAAAAACTGCCAGGTCATCATGATGACAAAAAAACAATTTTCATCTAGTAATTCCATGCTGGCACAAGGTGGAATTGCTGCTGCCTTTTCAGCACATGATTCAGCTGAGCAGCATGTGCAAGATACACTAGATGCTGGCTGTGACCACAATGATGAAAGAACCGTACAAGAAATCGTGAGACTTGGAAAACATCTTGTGCAGCAGCTCGTAGCAGATGGATGTCCATTTGATCAAGATGAAGCGGGAGAGCCGCAATTAGGCAAAGAGGGGGCACACACCACTCATCGCATCTTGCATGCAGGAGGAGATCAAACAGGGAAAACCCTTGTACAGTATCTGAAAAGTCAGCTCGGCTCACATATTCATTTATATGAATATCATCATGTCATTGATCTATTGGTTCATGAAGGGACATGCAAGGGTGTTGTATGGAAAGACGAGACAGGACACGTACAAACAATGACCGCAGATGCCGTTGTTTTATCAACAGGCGGCTGCGGCTCCCTATATGAGACAAACACAAATGATCCTTCTGTCACAGGAGACGGACTGATGATGGCCTATCGAGCAGGTGCGCAATTAGTGGATCTAGAATTTGTTCAATTCCATCCAACTCTTTTGACAATCGATGGAAAAGCAGTTGGTCTCATTTCAGAGGCAGTACGGGGAGAGGGAGCTTATTTAGAAGATGAAACAGGCAGGCGGATCATGAAAGGTATTCATCCACAAGCTGATTTAGCACCTAGAGATGTGGTCGCTAGAGCTATTTTTCATGAGCAGCAATTAGGCCATCAATTGTATCTTAACATCCATGATATTCCGCATTTTTCAGCCCGTTTTCCAGCGATAGATGCGATGTGTCAGCGTGCAGGTGTCAATATGGCGAGCGGCAGGCTGCCAATTTCCCCGGGTATGCACTTTTTAATGGGTGGTATCAGCGTCAATGAATATGGAGAAACGACTGTTCCAGCGCTATTTGCCATTGGAGAAGCGGCCTGCACTGGCTTACACGGTGCGAATCGATTGGCGAGTAATTCTCTTCTGGAAGGTCTCGTGTTAGGCAGCAAAGCGGCACAAAGAATTGAACAGCTGCCTAAACAGAAAGAAACAAGTCCACCTTTTTCTATTCAAGAAATATGGATGGTTCCAATGATTTCAAAGGATCAGCTGAGACAATGGATGACTACATTTGCAGCCATTGTGAGAGATGAAAAGGGCTTGCAGACTTTGCTTCATACGTTACAGCATGTCACTTTTCAGCAAATTAATGTGAAGGATATCACAAATGAACAGATCGAATTAAGCAATCAATGGGCATTAGCGGTTTGCCTTGCTAAATCTGCATTACTCCGTACAGAAAGCAGAGGCGGCCATTATCGAATGGATTATCCAGAGCGAAGCGATGCGTTGTGGCAGGGCAGGCAGATTGTTCATGAAAAAGGTCATATTCATATCATGAAAAATGAAAGGATCGGTGCCAAATGGAACGTTTACAGTTAAAACAAATGCTCACTCATTTTTTTACAGAGGATATTGGCTTTGGAGATGTATCAGCTGATGCCATCTTTGGAGACAAGAAAGGAACAGCTCTTATCATTGCGAAACAATCTGGTGTATTGGCAGGATCACAACTGATTGATATAGGGTACCGCCTGTTGAATGAACAGATTCAAACTGAGCTGTTTTTTCAAGAAGGTGATTGGATTCGTTCAGGCGCTGTACTGGCGAAAATAAAGGGCCCAGTCAACGACTTATTAAAAGGAGAACGGGTCATTTTAAATCTATTGCAGCGAATGACAGGTATCGCCACCTTAACGCATGAGGCGGTGCAGCGATTAGGTGACCCGTCTATTACGATTTGTGATACGAGAAAAACGACACCCGGCTTGCGTATGTTAGAGAAATACGCAGTGAAGACAGGCGGTGGAAAGAATCATCGCTTTGGCTTATCAGATGGGGTGATGATTAAAGATAATCATATTGCCGCATGCGGCTCTATTCGTGAAGCGGTAGAAAAAGCAAGAGCATATGCCGGTCATATGGTGAAAATTGAAGTGGAAATTGAATCAGAAACGCAGCTAATGGAAGCCATTGATGCAAAAGCGGATGTCATCATGTTTGATAACTGCTCTCCGGACGAGGTTAAACGTTTTAAACAAATGACGCCAGAGTCCATTCTGACAGAGGCTTCAGGGGGCATTACGCTAGAGACATTGCCAAGCTACAGGGGGACAGGAGTCGACTTGATTTCACTTGGTTTTCTAACACATTCTGCTCCAGCATTTGATTTTAGTATGAATATGGAATTCAGTCATAAAGGGGGAACAACTCATGTCCATGCTTAATGTATTAGCCAATCAACATGCAGCCATGATGCCAGATGAATATAAACACCGCTCTGATGATGAAATGAAGCAGCGAGTGTTAGAAATCAAGCGGGCTTTTGGATCAAAGCTTTTTATACCGGGTCATCATTATCAAAAGGATGAGGTCATCGAATTTGCAGATGCAACAGGAGATTCATTGCAGCTGGCACAAATAGCGGCCGACAATCACGAGGCTGAATACATTGTGTTCTGCGGTGTTCACTTTATGGCAGAAACGGCAGATATGCTGTCAAACAAGAATCAAAGCGTCGTATTGCCAGATATGAGGGCAGGCTGTTCAATGGCAGATATGGCGAACATGAAACAAACAGACAGAGCATGGGAGCAGCTCACTGATCTGTTTGGAGATACAATACTTCCGCTTACGTATGTCAATTCAACAGCAGATATTAAAGCATTTGTCGGCAAGCATGGCGGGGCGACTGTTACTTCATCAAATGCTAAAAAAGTACTCGAGTGGGCGATGACGCAAAAAGAGCGGATTCTGTTTCTCCCCGATCAGCACCTAGGGCGTAATACGGCTTTTGATTTAGGTATTCCGCTAGAAGAAATGGCTGTCTGGGATCAGATAGAAGAAAAGCTCATCACCGATCAGCCGCTTTCCCGGATCAAGATGATTTTATGGAAGGGCCATTGCTCCGTACATGAGAAATTTACCGTTCGGAATATAGAAGAAATGAGAAAAAAAGACTGTGACATTCAAATTCTTGTCCATCCTGAATGCACGCATGAGGTCGTAAGGGCTTCTGACCTAGCAGGTTCAACGAAATTTATTATTGATACGATCAAACAGGCGCCAGCAGGCAGCAAGTGGGCGATTGGAACAGAGATGAATTTAGTCAAACGGATCATAGCGCAGCACCCAGATAAACAAATTGAATCCCTTAACCCAGATATGTGTCCATGCTTGACGATGAACCGGATTGATCTGCCTCATTTGCTATGGTCACTTGAAAGCATTGAAAAGGGTCAGCCGGTCGGGTTGATACAGGTCAATGAAGACATCACGAAAGACGCTTTACTTGCACTCGAGAAAATGCTCGCCATTAAATAATGATCTGCCCCTCCTATCAGAAAACAAGTTTTTATCATATCGGCTTGTAAATAGGCATAAATTTATGTTGAAACATATTGTACTTCTGACATAACCGTTACGTTCACGTTTTGCATAGGAGGGGAAAACGTTGAAAATTCATATTGTGCAAAAAGGAGACTCCCTTTGGAAAATTTCAAAGAAATACGGAGTCGACTTTCAAGAATTGAAAAAACTAAATTCTCAGCTCAGTAATCCTGATTTGATCATGCCGGGTATGAAGATTAAAATTCCATCTAGTGGTGTTCCTGTGAAAACAGATCATCACAAAGCAAAAGAAATGCCAAAAACGAAAGAACATCCGTATGTGAAAGAAAAGCCAAAAGATGTCGTGCAAGTGCAAGATACAAAACCGAAAGAAAAGCCAAATGAACCGGTACCTTATGTACCGCCAGTGCCAAAGATCGAGCAGCCAGTTTTTCCGCAAGTCGATGTGAACTATTATCAGACCAATCTCTACCAGCCATTCACGCCTCCTCCCAAAAAAGATCATTATGAGAAAAAAGATCACGTTCACGAGAAAAAAGATCACAAGGATCATTTTCATCATGAGAATAAAGACCATAAAGATAACAAGGGTCATTCCCATCATGAAAATAAGGACCATAAAGATAACAAAGACCATTTTCACCATGAAAATAAAGGTCATCTAAAAGATGAAGTGGCAAAGGGATATGACCCGTTTATTCATATTCCGCATCAAAAAGAGGAGGGAAAAGACATGGAGCATGGCAATTACCCAAACCTTCCTAACTTCCCGCAAATGCCAAATGTGGGAGGGGCAGCGGTAGGAGGAGTGGCTGAAAATAACGAGCATCATCACCAGCACCATCATCATGAACCATATGATCCTTATTTTGGTTATGGTCATGGTCATTACATGCCGGGGATGTATCCATATCCGCAGCAAATGGTGCCGGCATCGCCAATTTTACCGGGATCAGGACTATGTTATCCTATCCATCCATATTATCACCATCATATGATGCCATATCCATACCCGGCTCATCCATATTATCCTGCGTATCAAGCGCCTGCTTACTACGGGGAAAATCATGAGCACCATGCAAACGACGGACATCACTGGCATCACCATATGCATTCAAACGCCAATGCAAATGCCAACGTAAATCAAGGCTTTTATCCAAACGTCTCAAATGCAGCATACGGCAAGGAAGACTGCGGATGTGATGATGGCATGAAGCATCATCAGCCTTGGCCAGGACATTATCCGAATCCTGTTCCTTATGGCCAAATGGGTGCTTATCCTGCTCAGCCTTATATGCAGCCATATCCAGGCCAATCCGTATTTGCAAGGCCGGAGGAGGAAGAAGAGGATTAATGACAGAAGGAACGATCTCAATCGTTCCTTTCAGCGTGTAGACAAACCCTCGCATTCGGTGTCAGGTCTGCGCTCCGGTGCTCACGAATGTCAAATTCGCTCCGCTCCTGTGCTCGTCCTTCCTAGAATGCAAAGGTTTTCTATTACGCTGAAAAGAAGACAAAAGGCTAAAATCAAGAACATTTTAGCCTTTTGTCACCATACCAGAAGGGACGATCTCAATCGTTCCTTTTTTTGTTTATAACTGACAGCTTGATTTTCTTCCTAACTGTACATGCTAAAACAGAGCCTGTTTCGCGCTCATGAGATTGAATTTGTACAGGGGGTTTTTCGTTTGAGACAAAAATGGCAAAAAACAATCGCATTAGTGCTTCTTCCTATTGGGTTAACAGCATGTGGTACAAATGACAATGCAGGTGTAGATACAAGGCATAATCAATCAGGTCAGCCGGTCGGATATCATTCGAATAACCGTGCAGATGACAATAACCAAGATCATCAAGGACCAGTTTCTGAACTCATGGAAGGGATGAACGGTGGGAATACAACGAATGTTGATTACCGTACACGTCCTCAAGCTGATGATCGAATGCCTCTTGCAGGTGGAGATGGACGCTACAGTCATGGAGATATGAACTATCATAACCAAATGTCGTTCTCAGGCTACGATAAACAAGAGAACATCCAGCGTTCAAGAAAAATTGCCAACCGCGTCAATAAAATGAATCATGTGGCAGACTCTCAAGTCATGGTGACGGATGAGAATGTGTATATTGCCATTAAATCAGATGGCCGCCTGACGTCAGAAGGTGTATCACAAATAGAAGAAGCAGCGACTCGTTATGCGGATGGAAGAGCAGTCCAAGTCATGAAAGATGAAGGTGCATTCACACGCTTTAGAGATATGAGAAGAACGCAATTTGAAACAGGACAAACAGGCATGACCCGATAGTTTGACACAAAAAGGCTAAAGTTCATCACGAACTTTAGCCTTTTTCTTAAAAATAAACCTTGATGCCTATATAAAATTCGTAAAAGAAATAACAGCCAAACCCTAATAATAAAATACCAGCAATAATGGATGTCCACTTGATCATCGTCCGATTCATCACTTTTCTTGTTAAGGATACAAGTGTGAGGAGACCGATGTCATGAAGGAGAATCCCTGCCAAAATACCGCCGGCAGCCAGCATAAATTCAGATGAATCTGTTTTTGTATAAGCATCCGCAAGTACAGCACCAAAAACAGAAACCCAGAACACAAGATTTCCAGGAGATACCGCCACGAGCAAGCCGTTTCGATATGTTTTCGCGAATGATTTATTGACCTTTTCTCCTGCTAAATGAATATCTTGATCCGCATTTTTAATGGAATCGTATGCGAGAATCATTAAAAATACAGCTCCGATCAGCCAGAGCGGGATTTGAACAAACGGCAAAGATAAAAACTGAGCAAATCCAGCATATAAAGCCAAGATAAGTAATAAGTCTATGGTCATACCGCCTGCTCCGACAGTTAAACCATGAAAAAATCCGTTTTTCAGTCCCTGTTTTGTCATTTCAACCGTGATTGCTCCAACAGGCAGAGCAATTGAGAATCCTACGACGATAAATGTGAGAAATGTTTGCAATCGACTAGAACTTCCTTTAAATGAATTGTATAAAAATTCTCCGTTTAGATTAATTATACATAATAGGAGAAAAGGATCAATGATTATTTCAGATTTAATTGAAATGAGAGAGATAGATGATGTATAGAAGACTGTATATCAACATGATCTATAACGCTTGTAGGGGAAAGGAACTATTTTCCTGAATCTTCTTTTCTTCATGATGTCTCTATGCTACACTGATGTGGAAATCAATAAAAGTGACTAGGGGTGCCCGTAAATGGGCTGAGAGAGAAGTATAAGCTTCTTAACCCTTTGGACCTGATCTGGCTCGTACCAGCGTGGGGAAGTTGAAGATGATGCATGTATCATATCAATGATATGCATGTTTATTTCTGACGACGAAACCAGGTTCTTTAAATAGAGCCTGGTTTTTTGCTGGTGCTGATTCCATCCTGTCCGGTGACAAGAAGAAAAGGAGAGAACAGCAAATGAAAGAAAAGAAAAGTGTCCCATCCAACCAATCATTGTTATCTAGCTTTGACGGCAGCCATAAGGTGTATGAGAAAGGATCAAGACCCGATATCTTAGTGCCAAAAAGAGAGATTACGCTCTCACATACTGTGACAGAGGCGGGCGACATAAAAAATGAACCAGTCCGTGTATACGATACGAGTGGACCGTACACGGATGAGAACGTTCATATTGACGTCACAAAGGGGTTAAAGCGTCTTAGGGCAGCATGGATTGAAGAAAGAGGAGATACAGAAAGCTATGAAGGGCGTCATGTAAGACCGGAGGATAATGGATACCGTTCAAGGGAGAAGGAGTCCATCCATTCTGTCCAAACTAATTTTCATCATAAGCCGCTCCGCGCGAAACAAGGAGCGCGCGTGACGCAAATGCATTATGCCAAAAAAGGCATCATTACGCCTGAAATGGAGTTTATCGCAATAAGAGAAGAGCTAAGCCCTGAGTTCGTTAGAGAGGAAGTGGCGAGCGGAAGAGCCGTCATTCCTTCGAATATTAACCATCCAGAAAGTGAACCAATGATTATCGGAAGGAATTTTCATGTCAAAATCAATGCGAATATTGGCAATTCAGCTGTCACGTCATCCATTGATGAAGAGGTTGAAAAAATGACATGGGCGATCAGATGGGGGGCTGATACAATGATGGATCTGTCTACTGGAAAGGATATTCATACAACGAGAGAATGGATCATTCGGAATTGCCCAGTCCCAGTAGGAACCGTTCCTATTTATCAGGCCCTTGAAAAAGTGAATGGAGTCGCAGAAGATTTGACGTGGGATGTGTACAGGGACACATTAATTGAACAAGCGGAGCAAGGTGTAGACTATTTCACGATTCATGCTGGCGTGCTGTTAAGATATATTCCGCTCACTGTCGATCGGGTGACTGGAATTGTTTCAAGAGGCGGTGCAATTATGGCAAGATGGTGTCTTGCTCATCATCAAGAGAATTTCCTCTACACTCACTTCGAAGACATTTGTGAAATTATGAAAAAATATGATATCGCCTTTTCACTTGGAGATGGACTTAGACCAGGCTCGATTGCTGATGCCAATGATGAGGCGCAGTTTGCAGAGCTGGAAACGTTAGGTGAGTTAACAGAGATTGCTTGGAAACATGATGTGCAGGTAATGATTGAAGGGCCCGGACATGTCCCAATGGATAAAATCAAAGAAAATGTGGACAAGCAAATGGACATTTGCAAAGAAGCACCATTTTATACGTTAGGGCCTCTTACAACAGATATCGCACCTGGGTATGATCACATTACATCCGCGATCGGTGCGGCCATGATCGGCTGGTACGGAACAGCAATGCTGTGCTATGTAACACCAAAAGAGCATTTAGGTCTGCCGAACAAAGAAGATGTGAGAGAAGGCGTGATCGCCTATAAAATTGCAGCACATGCCGCTGATCTAGCAAAAGGACATCCTGCGGCTCAAAAGCGTGATGATGCTTTATCGAAAGCGAGGTTTGAATTTAGATGGCGGGACCAATTCAACCTGTCACTTGATCCAGAAAGAGCCTTGGCGTTCCATGATGAAACATTGCCTGCCGAAGGCGCTAAAACCGCTCACTTTTGCTCGATGTGCGGACCGAAGTTTTGCAGTATGAAAATTTCTCATGATATCCGCAATCAATCTGAAGAAGTAAAAAGAGAGATGGAAAAGAAGGCGAAGGAGTTTGTCAGTCAAGGAAGTCAAATTTATCAGCCATAAAAAAAGAACCTCGCACGATGCTGTGCGCGGTTTTATCAAACCGCTGAAAAGGCTTTTCTTAAAAGGTGAAAAAATGCCTTTGCTGCATATGCCATCATGTCCACACTTGGAATGAGAGCATCTGTTAAATGAAAAAAGACTGTTTTTCTTTCTGGAGATGTTCGTTTCTTTTTCTGCTTCATCAAGGGCAGCCTCCTTTTTCACTAATATACTTCTTTGCAGATATGAGAGATAGATATGTTGTGTGAATTTAAACAAAATATAAACTTCTTGGGTTTGAATGGAAAGAAGGAGGGGAAACGAGTTGAATAGAGAATGAATGAAAAGAGCTGATCTATTTGACCAGCGAACAAGAAGAGTGGAAGGTGATCTTATGATGAAAGTATTTAAGGTAACATTTCATATGAACAATGGGGAAGTGCTTGATTTCGAGCTCAAACGTCCAGCTACCTATGATGTGTATAAAAAAATTGAAGAAGCCAATCATTGGTTTAAGCTGAATAATGAAATCATTAACCTATTAAACGTCAATAGTATCCATGTAGAAACAGAATAACAGCAAAAAGCCGCTCAAAAGAGAGCGGCTTTCATTATGCAGAAAAATCATTCCGATTATTAAGCTGCCCGCGGGACAGCCAGTTCTTTTTATACAAATAAGCAATCACTTCTAGCCACAGACGCGGTGCTTTTTTAGGGAAAAAAGGTTTTTGGTAATAAGCATAAGCAGCTTTTAAATCATCCCATTGATGACATGCTTTCGTTTGCGTGAATCTGGCAACGTCAATGACTCTGATCCGTCCTTCTTTAGTTAAGATCAGATTGCGCAGATGGATATCAGAAGGATTCAATCCTTTCTCGCGCGCTTCCTCCAGCGCATCATCGACTTGTTCAATCATTTGTTTTTTAATAGGAATTCCTTTTGTAAGGCATTCATAGAATGTGTAGCCTTTAATATATTCCATTAAAATATATTGATCCCCAGACTCATAAATCTCAGGGTAGTAAGACGAACCAGAAAGTTTTTCGTAAATGGCAGCCTCTTTGCGGGCGATATGCTGATAAGAAGGGAAAAAGACTTTTAGTGCCATTTTCTTGCCGTCTTTTTTGTATAAGAAGACATAGGCACTTCTTCCTTTGCCGCACAGTTCAAGCTCTGCTGGTTTATAGGCAAGCTTATGAAAACGTTTCTCTTCATGATACTGAATCGATTCGGCTAATCTTTTGACATCTGACATTGACTTCACCTTCTTTGGTTTCAGTTTATGCGGCTGAAAAACGAATGATGAAAAAACCGTGTCATTCGATAAAGCAATGGATTGTATAAAACATAACATTTACGAATGAAGGATACAACGAAAGACTCTTACCATACATTTGAATGATCGATTTGGTTAATGTTTAGAAAAATGGGTCAAACTACATATGTCATGCATCGATCTCATGTTCTAAAGAGGTGTAAATAGTGAAAGTGAAGATGAAATGTTTCGTTACAGGACTTATCATGACAAGTGTGCTTTTTTTCGCTGCGGATATGGAAGGAAAAGAACACTTGCAAAAGCAGTCAAACTCTATCACCGTCCAGCTTGAAAAAGTCTATCTAGACGGCGATGTGAGTATTGAAAGACACCGGGCATCATTAGAAGACAAAGACACATTCTGGGCGCAGTATAAAGGCTGGACGCTGGTAGAACAAAAAGAGGATTTTGCCCTTTTTAGAAAGCAAATTGATGATATCTCTCCATTAAGTAAAGCAAATGGATATATCGGATTATCAGAAGACGGTGTGATTTCTACGTTTCATGGAAGGCCTGACGGCTGGGCGGAGCCTATTCATCTCTTTTTTCAAATTGATACGTCCCGTTTAGAAAGTCATGTGGAAAAACAGCTTGAGCAAGGCATTCCTTTTCGAACAAAGGATGAATTTGAGCATGTGCTTGAAGTCATGAAGCCTTACCGAAATGAACGATCGTTTTAAAGCATGTAACAGCTTGCTGGTGTGAAGACCGCAAGCTGTTTTTCGTGGTTTCATGATAAAAATGTACTGAGCGAACGTATGTTAACTTTTATTGCGGTTTTCTCCTCGATTTATGTTACAATGAAGAACAGTCAAAGAGGTGAAAACGGTGATAGAGTTTGTAAAAGGGACCATTGATTATGTGTGCCCGCAATATGTTGTCATTGAAAACGGCGGAGTGGGATATCAAGTCTATACCCCAAACCCGTTTATCTATCGAGTAAACAAACAAGAAACGATTTATACGTATCATTACATAAAGGAAGACGCATTTTCGTTATACGGTTTTCAAACACGAGAAGAAAAAGCGCTGTTCACAAAACTGTTAAATGTCACAGGAATTGGGCCAAAGGGCGCGCTCGCCATTCTTGCTTCCGGTGATCCAGGCGCTGTCATTTCAGCGATAGAACGTGAAGATGAAGCGTTCCTGATTAAATTCCCTGGTGTGGGCAAAAAAACAGCACGTCAAATCATTCTGGATCTAAAAGGAAAACTTGCAGATGTGGTGCCAGAAATGATTGGCAACTTATTTAATCACGAGGACCACATTCAGGTTGAAACGCAGCAAACTGCATTAGATGAAGCGCTTGAAGCCTTGAGTGTCCTTGGATACGGTGATCGTGAAATTAAAAAGGTTCTTCCATTATTAAAAGAAGAAAAGAATCTTACAACCGATCAATATGTGAAAAAAGCTTTACAAAAAATGTTGAAATAGGGTGATGTCTCATGGATGAACGGCTCGTCTCAACTGAAGCAGACAACCATGAATCAGCCATTGAGCAAAGTCTGCGGCCACAGACACTTAGCCAATATATCGGTCAGCAAAAAGTAAAGGATAATCTCAGCGTATTTATTGAAGCTGCCCGCATGAGGCAGGAAACGCTTGATCACGTCCTTTTATATGGACCTCCTGGACTTGGGAAAACAACACTTGCGTCGATCATTGCCAATGAAATGAATGTTCAGCTGCGTACAACGTCAGGACCAGCGATTGAGCGTCCTGGTGATTTGGCGGCCATCTTAACATCTCTTGAGCCAGGTGATGTATTGTTTATTGATGAAATTCACCGATTGCAGCGCTCAATTGAGGAAGTGCTGTACCCAGCAATGGAGGATTTTTGTTTAGATATTGTCATTGGAAAAGGAGATACAGCACGCTCTGTACGGCTTGATTTACCGCCATTTACGCTTGTAGGTGCAACGACCCGTGTCGGGCTGTTAACAGCGCCGCTTCGTGATAGGTTTGGGGTACATGCAAGATTGGAATACTATGAGCAAAGAGATTTGGCTCACATTGTGGCAAGAACAGCCGAGCTGTTTGAGATTGGGATCGATATTCGCTCTGCCGAAGAGATAGCGAGACGTTCCCGTGGAACACCGAGGGTTGCCAATCGTTTGCTCAGAAGAGTAAGAGATTTTGCGCAAGTGCTTGGGAATCATACCATTACCGAGGACATTGCGGAAGATGCCCTTGAGCGTCTTCAAGTCGACAGGCTTGGCCTCGATCATATAGACCATAAGCTCCTTTTAAGTATGATCGAAAAATTTAGAGGCGGTCCTGTTGGTCTTGATACAATCTCAGCGACAATTGGAGAAGAATCACATACGATTGAAGATGTGTACGAACCGTACTTGCTGCAAATTGGTTTCCTGCAAAGAACACCAAGAGGGCGGGTCGTCACAAGAGAAGCGTATGAACATTTTCAAATGGAGGTTCCGATTCGTGACTGAATTCCCTAAAATATTAATGATTTTAGGTGGTGTCCTTTTTGCCGCAGGATTAGTGTTTCAATTGGTTGGTAAGCTTCCAGGTGATATTTTTGTGAAAAAAGGAAATGTCACGTTCTTTTTTCCTGTCATTACATGCATTGTCATTAGCATCGTACTAACCATATTACTGAATATCTTTGGACGGATGAAATAACGTTAACTAGTTAACTACAGAATAGGTGAAGGAAATGAAGCTAGAACTATTTGATTTTGATTTACCAGAAAGATTGATTGCACAAGTGCCGCTTGAAAAAAGAGATGCATCAAGACTGATGGTCTTAAACAAACAAACGGGTGCGATTACACATGATACATTCTCACAAATCATCGATTATTTTCAAAAAGGTGATTGTCTCGTTCTAAACAATACTCGCGTTTTGCCTGCACGATTGTTTGGGATGAAAGAGGATACAGGTGCAAAAGTTGAGCTGCTTCTCTTGAAACAAGAAGAAGGAGACAACTGGGAAACACTTGTAAAACCAGCGAAACGGGTGAAAAAAGGGACGGTTATCACTTTTGGTGATGGACGGCTCAAAGCGGTATGTACAGAGGAATTGGAACATGGCGGAAGAAAAGTCGAGTTTCAATATACAGGCATTTTTTATGAAGTGCTTGAATCCCTTGGTGAAATGCCGCTGCCTCCATATATTAAAGAGCAGCTTGACGACCGTGAACGCTATCAAACCGTTTATTCAAAAGAGGTCGGTTCCGCTGCTGCCCCAACGGCCGGTCTCCATTTTACAACCGAGCTGCTGGATGCGCTGAAAGCGAAAGGTGTTCACATTGCTTTTATTACGCTGCACGTGGGGCTTGGCACGTTTCGTCCGGTAAGTGCAGAACGTATTGAAGAACACGAAATGCATGCAGAATTTTATGAAATGAATGAAGAAACAGCTGATGAGCTCAATCGCGTTCGCAAAGAAGGCGGACGGATTATTTCAGTCGGCACAACGTCAACAAGAACGCTTGAAACCATTGCAAGCGCACACGATGGTGAGTTCAAAGCCTCAAGCGGCTGGACGTCGATCTTTATTTACCCTGGCTACACATTCAAAGCAATTGATGGCATGATCACAAATTTCCATCTGCCAAAATCCTCGTTAATTATGCTTGTCAGCGCATTAGCTGGACGAGAGCACGTACTAAAAGCGTACAATGAGGCTGTGAAAGAGGAATACCGATTCTTCAGCTTTGGCGATGCCATGCTGATTCAATAACATCATACAACAAAGACAGGAGGGCTCATTTTTGTCGCAATTACCGATACGTTATGAGTTCATTAAATCATGCAAACAAACAGGTGCACGTCTTGGCCGCGTTCATACACCGCACGGCTCTTTTGAAACACCTGTATTTATGCCAGTAGGTACACTGGCTACAGTCAAAACAATGGCGCCTGAAGAATTAAAGGCAATGGATGCAGGCATCATCTTAAGCAATACGTACCACTTATGGCTCCGTCCAGGTCACGATATCGTAAAAGAAGCAGGCGGTCTGCACAAATTTATGAACTGGGATCGAGCCATTCTAACTGATTCAGGCGGATTCCAAGTTTTCTCATTGAGTGAATTTAGAAAAATTGAAGAAGAAGGCGTTCACTTCCGTAATCATTTAAACGGAGACAAGCTGTTCCTATCTCCTGAAAAAGCCATGGACATCCAAAATGCGCTTGGTTCTGATATTATGATGGCATTTGATGAATGCCCGCCATATCCTGCAGAGTACGATTACATGAAACGTTCTGTAGAGCGGACAAGCAGATGGGCAGAGCGCTGTCTAACAGCGCACCAGCGTCCAGAGGATCAAGGGCTGTTTGGAATTGTCCAAGGCGGAGAATACGAAGAGCTTCGAAAACAAAGTGCAAAAGACCTTGTTTCACTTGATTTCCCAGGCTACGCCATCGGAGGCTTATCTGTAGGGGAACCAAAAGATGTGATGAATCGTGTACTTGAGTTCACTACACCATTTTTACCGGCAGACAAACCAAGGTACTTAATGGGTGTCGGCTCGCCAGATTCCTTAATTGACGGCGCCATTCGCGGTGTAGATATGTTTGACTGCGTACTGCCTACGCGAATTGCAAGAAACGGTACCTTAATGACTAGTGAAGGCCGTCTTGTTGTGAAAAATGCAAAATATGAGCGTGACTTTAGACCAATCGATGAGAACTGTGACTGCTATACATGTAAAAACTATACACGCGCCTATATTAGACATCTCATCCGAACAAATGAAACGTTCGGAATTCGATTAACAACTTATCATAATCTTCATTTTCTGTTAAAATTAATGGAGCAAGTGAGAGAAGCTATCCGTGAGGATCGTTTAGGTGATTTTAAAGAAGAGTTTTTTGAGCGTTATGGCTTTAACAAACCGAATGCGAAAAACTTTTAACGCATAAACGAAAGGCTTTACAATGCTTTAGAAAGGGGTGAAATAGAATGGATGGTGGTATGGGTTCAATCATTATGATTGTTGTCATGTTTGCTGTGCTTTACTTCTTGTTAATCCGTCCACAGCAAAAGCAACAGAAAGCTGTGCGTCAGATGCAGCAATCTTTATCAAAAGGCGATAAAATCGTCACAATCGGTGGTTTACACGGTGAAATCGACTCAATTGATGAATCAAAAGTGGTCATCAAAACAAGCGAAAACAACCGTTTAACTTTCGATCGCCGTGCTATTAGAGAATTAGCTGACAAAGGCTAATCCTCCGATACATAGCAATAAAAAAAGAGCGATATGAACCGCTCTTTTTTTATTTGCCTCGAAGATTGACGCCAATCATTCCCCCCAGCATACAAATGCCTAAAAATGCCCCATGATAGATGAACTGCTCTGGTGAAAACGTTTTTCCAAACCCCAAATATTGAAATAAAAATACAGTGAGAGAAAAAATGATAGATGTGAGCGCACCAATTAGCCAGCCGCGCTCCTTTGCTTTCCCGCCAGAAATGATGCCTCCTAACAACAGGGCAACAAAGGACAAAATCATAATCATCCATTTAAATGATGATTCCTGCATACTTGTGAATGTAAGCATGAGCGACACAAGTAAACTTGTGACAACCATCACGACAAAAATGGCAATTAATCCGGATAAAATGCCTTTTCCAATATGTTTTGTTTCTTGCATGTGATTTGTCTCCTCTCCAATTGACCGAAGCTTGTCTTTTACTAAAATGTATTCACAGTGGAGAAAAAATAGACATGTTTCAGACGTTTCTTTTCTACATAAATAAAGTGTTTTGACACAAGCTATGATGGAGAAGGAGGGTTTACATCACATGCAGGACATCTTGATCATTTCCATGAGAACCATCATTTTATATTTTCTTATTTGGTTTATCTTTCGCTTAATGGGCAAAAGGGAAATTGGCGAGCTGAGTATTTTAGATCTAGTCATTTTTATGATGATTGCAGAAATTGCGGTTCTCGCCATAGAAGAAGTAGAGGATCACATGTTACATACGGTATGGCCAATCCTGCTGTTAACCTTCATTCAAATCACACTTGCCTATCTCTCATTGAAATTCCAAGGCGTCCGGCGCTTTCTTGACGGCAAACCGGTCTTGCTCATCATCAATGGCAAAATAGACGAGGGTGCGATGAGAAAACAGCGATACAATTTTGATGACCTGCTTATTCAATTAAGAGAAAATAACATCGACAGTATTCAGGATGTCTCTTACGCTATTTTAGAGCCGTCTGGAAAGCTCGCCGTCGTCGAAAAAGAAAACAAGCTCAAACATGCAGCGCTTGAGCTTCCACTTGTTGCGGACGGTGTAGTGCAGCATGATCACCTTAAGCAAATCAATCAAAATGAACAGTGGCTGAAAGATGAGCTTGCTAAAAGAGGTTATCATGATATCGAGCAGATCTCTTACTGCAGCTTTAATCAAAAAACATTTTATATTGATTTGAAAGATGAAGTGATCAAAAAGAGATGAGCTAAAACAGCTTCCCAATGAACGGAATGCGGCGCAGCTCTTCTCGTTTCACTAGTCCTAGGCAGATTAATAGAATGACATACAGCATGCACGTAACAAAGATGAGTGTTACAAGTTCAATAGGAGCAGAAAAGAGTCCGTTTACTTGAGATTTCAGCCAAAGGCTGACAGCCCCCGTACCGATAATCACAAGGACGCAAAGTCCATATTCCTTTAATGGTAAATGAATAGGTAGCACCTTTCCAACAGTTGCTGCATGGAGCAGTGTGACAAGGATGATGCCGATTAAGATCGCAAGTGCTGCGCCCATAATGCCAAAGCCAGGCTGTGAAGCAAGAACAAAAATCATCCCTGTTTTTACAATTGCACCTATCAGGCTGTTGGTCATCGCCGCACCAGCTAAATTGAGTGCTTGAAGTACGGCTTGAAGGGGCCCCTGAAAATAATATAGAAGGAAAAATGGCGCCATGAATTTCACATAAATAGCCGCATGCGATGAACCATACATAAAGAGCGTTAAATCTTCTGCGTAAACGAAAAGAATAATACATGAAATGCCTCCGCTGAGTAAACAAAGGCGCATCGCCTGCTTCAGCCGGTATTCGACCGTTTTACGTTTATTCTGCTCCATGCCTTCACTGATCGCCGGAACTAATGCAGTGGAGAGTGAATACGTAATAAAACTAGGCAGTGTCAAAAGGGTCAGAGCAAGCCCGGTCAACTCCCCGTACTGCCTTGTCGCCTCAACAGCCGCATATCCAGCAATGGCAAGACTTTGCGCGACAACAATCGGCTCTAAAAACCACGAAATATTCCCGATAAAACGGCTGCCTGTTGTTGGCAGGGCAATGCTCATCAGCTGCTTAAATGTGTCCTTCCCGTCATGAATCGCCTTAAAAAATCGTTTTCGAATACGAATGGTCTTTTTATAGCGAAAGGCGATCAGTAAGTAAGCAAGTGAAATCATCTCTCCAATCACAGATGACACCATCGCACCTGCTGCCGCAAATTCAATCCCGTAAGGAAGGAAAGCCGTTGTACATACCGCGACTAATGAAATTCTTGCGACCTGTTCCAGAACTTGAGACATCGCTAGCGGACTCATTTGCTGTCTGCCTTGGAAATAGCCTCTTAACACACTGGAAATGGCGATGACTGGTACGACGGGTGTAATGGCAAGCAGTGGATAGACCGTTCTAGGGTCTGTCAGCATATTTTCTGCCATGATGGGCGCAAACCATAAGAAGAGCGGCGTGAAAATCAGGCTGAGTGTTCCTGTTATCGCAAGAGACATGACCAGAATACGTTTTGTTTTCTGTTTGTCACCCCGGGCTTCTGCTTCTGCGACAAGCTTACTAATGGCGACAGGCAGTCCGAATTGCGTGAGCGTCACGGCGAGAAAAAAGGTAGGTGCAGCCATCATATAAAGCCCGACCCCTTCTTCGCCAATGAACCTCGCAATGACAATTCGATTGACAAAACCCAATATTCTCGTGATAAAACCTGCTAAAATTAAAATAATGGTCCCCTTTAAAAACGTTTGCTTCGTCAAATCACAGATCACCTGCCTTCTCAAACGACATAGAATCATATACAATAAGATATGCGTGTATATCGTCCAAGCATGACAAGTCTCTCGATAAAAAACTGAAAAGGGGGAGCTACGCAATGACACAACATCCAGCTGCTATTTACAAAGACCATTTAAAGCCTTTTCTGTTCAGTAAGCTTGAAGAATTCATCGTTTTGGGCTATAAAGATGTAGATTTAGAGGAATTATGGTCATACTTAGAGAATAAGAAGTGGAAGAAAAAACAAGAGTATCCGATTCATGAAATGGTTGCAGATATCTTATCTGTGAAAATAGGCGAATTTATGAACTATGCAACCGTTCAGTCGTTTAAAACGTCTGCTTTTTTGGACAGTGAAGATGGCAAGAATATGCTTGATGAACTGTTAAAATAAGCCATCTTAATGGATTCAGGTGTTTAAGGAGGAAATACATAATGAAAAAAGGGCGCATTCTTGCGTTTTTCTTAGTGGTTCTGTTAATCGGAACTGGCGTGGGCTTACTAACAAAGCCTGTTGCGAAAGATATGACGCTAGGGCTGGATTTACAGGGTGGATTTGAAGTCCTGTATGATGTACATCCAGTGAAAAAAGAGGACAAGATCACAAATAGTGTTCTCGTTAGTACAGTGGAGGCTCTTAACCGAAGAGCAAACGTGCTTGGTGTAAGTGAGCCGAACATTTCGATTGAAGGCAACAACCGTATCCGCGTGCAGCTTGCGGGTGTAAAAGATCAAAACAGAGCAAGGGAGATTCTTTCCACTGAAGCACAGCTATCCTTCAGAGATACGAATGATAAAGAACTCCTAAACGGTGCTGACCTAGTCGAAAACAGTGCAAAACAAACATTCAGTCAAACGAATGAGCCAATTGTGACGGTTAAACTAAAGGATGCGAAAAAATTTGGTGACGTCACAAGAAAAGTAGCAGCGATGGCACCAAATAATCAGCTTGTCATTTGGCTTGATTACCACAAAGGAGATTCCTTCAAAAAAGAAGTCTCAAAATCAAACCACAAGTATGTATCTGCACCAAATGTGAATCAAGAGATTAACAGCAGTGACGTACAAATAGAAGGAAAGTTTACTGTCCAAGAGGCAAAAGACCTTGCGAGTATTTTAAATGCCGGGGCATTGCCAGTGAAATTAACAGAAAAATATTCCACATCTGTGAGTGCACAGTTTGGTGAACAAGCACTGAACGAAACAGTGTTCGCAGGAATAGTAGGAATCGCATTTATCTTCTTATTCATGCTGTTTTATTACCGATTACCTGGTCTTATAGCTGTCATCACACTTTCAGCTTATATCTACATTACGCTGCAAGTGTTTGACTGGATGGGCGCGGTTATGACACTGCCTGGAATTGCCGCACTCATTTTAGGGGTAGGGATGGCTGTCGATGCCAACATTATTACTTATGAGCGGATCAAGGAAGAGCTGAAGCTCGGCAAATCAGTCCGTTCTGCTTTCAGATCAGGGAACCGCAGATCATTTGCGACGATCTTTGATGCTAACTTAACAAGTATTATTGCCGGCGGAGTGCTGTTCTTCTTCGGGACAAGCTCTGTAAAAGGATTTGCAACAATGCTCATCCTCTCGATTTTAACAAGCTTTATCACAGCTGTTTTCCTATCAAGATTCCTTCTCGGTCTTCTTGTTGAAAGCCGCTATCTTGACCGGAGAAAAGGCTGGTTTGGTGTTCGTCAAAAAGACATTATGAACATCCATGAGACAACAGAAACCACCGAGCCAAAAACACCATTTGATAAGTGGGATTTCGTCAGCAAACGTAAAGGATTTATGATTTTCTCAGCTACTATCACCATTGCGGGAATCATCGTTCTTTCCATCTTCAAGCTGAATGCGGGAATTGACTTTACAAGTGGAACTAGAATTGATATTCAAAGTGATCACAAGCTGTCAACTGAACAAGTCGAGCAAGACTTTAAAAAGCTTGACCTTGAGACAGACAGTGTCGTGTTATCGGGTCAAAAAGAGAATCAGGCAGCAGCGAGATTTGTCGGTGTGCCGAACAAAGAAAAGATTGCTGAAGTGAAAGATTACTTCAAAGATAAATACGGAACGGAGCCAAACGTAAGTACAGTGTCTCCGACTGTAGGAAAAGAACTTGCACGTAATGCGCTATATGCCGTCATCATTGCCTCCATCGGGATCATTTTATATGTATCTGTCCGATTTGAGTATAAGATGGCGATTGCGGCAATTATTTCACTGCTATATGATGCGTTCTTTATCGTGGCCTTCTTTAGTATTACGCGCCTAGAGGTGGATGTCACCTTCATTGCCGCGATCCTCACGGTCATCGGGTACTCGATCAACGATACGATCGTTACCTTCGACAGGGTTCGTGAGCAAATGAAGAAACGCAAACCGAAAACCATTGAAGATCTATCGTACATTGTGAACTTAAGCTTACAGCAAACCTTTACGCGATCTGTCAATACGGTGCTGACTGTACTTGTCGTTGTTGTCGCACTGCTTATCTTCGGATCGGCGTCGATTACAAATTTCTCCATCGCCTTACTTGTCGGCTTATTAACAGGGGTGTATTCATCCCTTTATATCGCGGCACAAATTTGGCTGATGTGGAAAGGCCGCGAGCTGAAAAAACCAGCTAAGATAGATACAGATCAAGATATTTAATCTAGAAAAACTGCCTTCTCGGCAGTCTCAGCGTGTAGACAAACCCTCGCATTCTTTGTCAGTCCTGCGTGCCGGTGCTCACGAATGTCAAATTCGCTCCGCTCCGGTACTCGTCCTTCCTAGACTGCAAAGGTTTTCTATCACGCTGAAAAGAAGAAAAAGGGCTAAAATAAATATCATTTTAGCCCTTTTTCAACAATCTGAGACTGCCTTATCGGCAGTCTTTTTCTATTGAAAAAACATTTCGGGTTTCATTGATCTTAAAATGGTCTTTTGCTATAATGACTTACGTTTAGATCAGTATAGAAAGCGGGTGTCTGTTTAAGACATTTTGCTTTATTCATTGGAGGGGCTGTGATGAAGGTTCGGGAAACTGAACTGCCAGGTATCGGTCATAAAGCCGAAATGATCACAAGAAATAATGAGAAGCTTGCCATCATTACACATAATGACGGCAGAAGAGAAATGTATCATTTTCAGGAGGACGACCACGAAGAAACGATTTCTGGTATCCTGCTAAACGATGAAGAAGCAAGACAAATTGCGGCTATTTTAGGCGGCATGGTCTATAAGCCGAAAGCGCTTGAAACAGTAGAGGTAGCCATTGATGATTTAGTGATTGAATGGTTTAAAATTGAAAAGAATGCACCAGCTGTTCAGAGAAGCATCGGTGAACTCAATGTCCGCCAAAACTATCAAGTAACAGTCATCGCCATTATGAGAAAATCACACGAGAAGATTTTAAATCCAGGACCAGATACCATCATCGAAGAAGGGGATACCCTTGTTATTTCTGGAGAAAGAAAAGAATTAAAGAACCTGATTAAAGAAAAACTCAGCAGCTGATGAAGCCCATGCTGATAGGTTTTCTTCCGCTGCTTTCTTTCTGTGTTTAAAAAAGGCAGTGAAAAGGGAAGAATAAAAGAAAAAGCTTGGGGGATTTGTAGATGAACAAACAACAATGGACCATCATACTCGCATTTATTTTCGTATTAATTGTCTCAGTATTTGCCGTGATTAATGTACGGCCTGTCGAGGTAGACTACTTATTTGGAACGGCTGAATGGCCGCTGATCCTCGTCATTATCGGTTCTGTTTTAATGGGCGGACTGATTGTGGCATTTGCAGGGATCTTCCAAATTGTGAAACTGAAACGTGAACTAAAGGCATTAAAAGCTGAGCGTGCAGCCGCTGCACCTGCTGCTTCGACGAAAAAGGCAGACAAAGATCTTCAAAAAAAATCGCATGTTACGCCTTTAAAAGAACAGCCAGCATCATTTGACCGGAAGGAAAAATAATCTTCCAGCACAATTTCATAAAATAAAAATTGAAACCCCTCAGGCCACTCTAGTATAATAGTGTGGTTGAGGGGTGAATTTATGTTATTATCCAAAATGCGCTGGGAATATGAACATCCAAGCGAAGAAAAAGTGAAATCACTCTCTGAAAATCTGAATATTTCAGCGCTGACTGCATCGCTTCTCGTAAAAAGAGGACTTGAAGAAGTAGAAGAGGCGAGGTCTTTTTTATTTGATCAAAAAGCCGAATTTCATGATCCATTCTTATTAAAAGGAATGAAAGAAGCAGTAGAGCGCATCAACAAAGCGATCGAAGAGCAGGAATCGATTGTGATCTTCGGAGACTATGATGCAGATGGTGTGACAAGTACGTCTGTACTTTTACATACATTAAAAGAGCGGTCTGCGATAGTAGACTTTTATATTCCAGATCGGTTTAAAGAAGGCTATGGGCCTAATGAACAGGCTTTTCGATATATCAAGGAGCAAGGAGCATCGCTTGTCATCACGGTTGATACAGGCATTGCTGCTGTAAATGAAGCACGTATTGCAAAAGAAATAGGGCTAGACCTGATCATTACAGATCACCATGAACCAAGTGAGGAGCTGCCTGAGGCACTTGCCATTGTCCATCCTAAGCAGCCAGGCTGTGAGTATCCCTTTAAAGAACTTGCTGGTGTAGGTGTAGCGTTTAAAGTGGCGCATGCACTTCTTGGGGAGCTACCAGTTCAGCTGTTAGATCTTGCAGCAATCGGGACAATCGCGGATCTTGTACCGCTTCATGATGAGAATAGATGGCTCGCCAAAAAAGGGCTTATGCAGCTTCGTCAGTCGAATAGACCGGGGCTGAAAGCGTTATTGAAAGAAGCGGGAGCCACTTTAGAAGAAGCGAACGAGGAAACGGTCGGCTTTCAAATTGCGCCAAGGCTGAATGCTGTAGGACGAATTGAACAGGCAGATCCAGCTGTTCACCTTCTTATGACTGACGATAAGGATGAAGCAGAAGAGCTCGCTCGTTTTGTACAGGAACTGAATAAAGAACGACAAAAGATTGTCAGTACGATCACAGAAGAAGCCATTCAAATGGTGGAAGAGGCAGGCGATGACCAGTCTGCGATCGTTGTAGCGAAAGCTGGCTGGAATCCGGGTGTTGTCGGAATTGTTGCCTCTAAATTGACGGATACTTTTTCTCGTCCGGCGATTGTGCTTGGAATAGATGAAGAAACGCAAATGGCAAAAGGATCAGCCCGAAGCATTCCTGGCTTTGATCTATTCTTCCATCTAAGCAAATGCCGCGACATCCTGCCGCATTTCGGCGGGCATCCGATGGCAGCAGGGATGACACTTCGAGCGGATGATGTCGCTTTACTAAGGGAAAGATTAAATCAATATGCCAATGAAACATTGACGGAAGAAGATTTTATTCCCATGCAGCGGGTCGATGCTGTGTGTAAGGTAGACGAATTGACGGTTCAAGCGATTGAAGAAGCGGGGATGCTGTCACCATTTGGTATGTCAAACCCAAAACCGTTCATTATGATTGAAGATGCGAAGCTTGAAGATATCCGAACAATTGGGGCAAATCACAACCATATTAAAATGTCTCTGAAAGACGAAGACAAGCTGCTTGACTGTGTCGGCTTTCACCAAGGGAAATTAAAAGAAGAAATTGTTCCAGGAAGCCGCATTTCCGTGATTGGAGAAATGTCCGTCAATGAATGGAATAACCGGAAAAAGCCCCAGCTGATGTTAAAAGATGCACGAGTTGATGAATGGCAGCTGTTTGATCTGCGCGGGAAAAAGGATTGGGAGAAGAAAGTTTCGACGCTGGATTCAGAAAAATCTTTGGTTGTCTGTTTTGATGAAGCAACAAAACAGAACGTCGATATCCCCATTCATCATGTTCATGCAGAAAATGTATCAACGTTTGATGTACACGGAAAGTATGTGGTCTTTGCGGATGTTCCGGCAGATGACCAATTGCTGAAGCAGCTTTTAGAAAATCAGAAGCCTGCCAGAATTTATACGGTTTTTCAAAGAGAAGAAGATCATTTTATGTCCTCTTTCCCAAGCCGTGATCAATTCAAATGGTTTTATGGGTTCTTGTTTAAACGGGGAAGTTTTCCTATCAAAGAACAAGGAATGGAGCTTGCCAAACATAGAGGCTGGACAAAAGATACAATCATTTTTATGACAAAGGTGTTTTTTGAACTCGGTTTTGTTAAAATAGAGAATGGTGTGCTGTCAATAGTACTTGATGCCCCTAAAAAAGATTTAACGGCATCAGCGTCCTATACAGCAAAACAACGATTGATGGAACTCGATCAAACACTAACATATTCCTCAGCTAAAGAGCTGAAGGAATGGCTGAATAGCATGATGAGCGAAGTCTCACCTGTGCTTTGACGTACGAGGAGGAAAAGGAAAAGATGGATTTAAAACAATATGTGACAGTTGTACCTGACTACCCAAAGGAAGGTGTACAATTTAAAGATATTACAACGTTAATGGATAAAGGCGAAGTGTACCGTTATGCAACGGATCAGATCGTTGAATACGCGAAGGAAAGAGACATTGATCTCATTGTTGGACCTGAAGCGCGTGGATTCATTATTGGCTGCCCTGTAGCATACGCACTTGGTGTAGGTTTTGCACCGGTTCGTAAAGAAGGAAAGCTTCCTCGTGAAGTCATTAAAGTCGATTACGGCTTGGAATATGGTAAAGATGTATTAACGATTCATAAAGATGCGATTCGTCCCGGTCAGCGTGTCCTGATTACTGATGACTTACTGGCAACTGGTGGAACAATTGAAGCGTCCATCAAGCTTGTAGAGGAATTAGGCGGCGTTGTGGCAGGGATTGCATTTTTGATTGAGCTGACGTATCTGGATGGCAGAAAGAAGCTTGACGGCTACGACATCATGACGTTAATGCAATACTAATGGAGTTTTTCGTAAAAAGCACTCAGTAAGAAGGGTGCTTTTTTCCTATCAAAAATCTTTTAGCGGACTTCTTCTCTTTACATCTATCGAATTTTTCTTGATAATAAACTACAATACAGTTTTCATTTAAAAAGGTGATTCCATGGCGAACGAACAAGTTTTAACGGCGCAGCAGGTCATTGACAAGGCAAGAGAATACCTGTCCGCTGAACATATTCAATTTATAGAGCGAGCATATGAATATGCTGAAAATGCACACAAGGAGCAATACCGGAAATCTGGTGAGCCCTATATTATCCATCCAATTCAAGTGGCGGGCATTCTTGTTGACCTTGAAATGGATCCATCAACCATTGCAGGCGGTTTCCTGCACGATGTAGTTGAGGATACAGATGTGACATTACAGGATTTAAAAGAGCATTTTAACGAAGAAGTAGCAATGCTTGTTGATGGTGTCACAAAGCTCGGGAAGATTAAATATAAATCACAAGAAGAACAGCAGGCCGAAAACCATCGAAAAATGTTTGTTGCAATGGCGCAAGATATCCGCGTGATCTTGATTAAGCTGGCAGACCGTCTTCATAACATGAGAACGCTCAAACATCTTCCGCAGGAAAAGCAGCGGAGAATTTCAAATGAAACACTTGAAATCTTTGCACCGCTTGCGCACAGATTAGGGATTTCAAAGATTAAGTGGGAGCTTGAAGATACAGCACTCCGCTATTTAAATCCGCAGCAATATTACCGAATTGTGAATCTGATGAAGCGTAAACGAGCGGAACGTGAGGAATACTTGGACGAGGTTGTCAATGAAGTGAAAGACCGCGTGTCTGAGGTGAACATCAAGGCTGAATTTTCCGGAAGACCAAAACATATTTATAGCATTTATCGCAAAATGGTCTTGCAAAATAAGCAGTTTAATGAAATTTATGATCTGCTTGCCGTTCGTATTTTGGTCGACAGCATTAAAGACTGTTATGCGGTGCTCGGTATTATCCATACATGCTGGAAACCGATGCCAGGCAGATTTAAGGATTATATTGCGATGCCAAAGCCGAACATGTATCAATCTCTTCATACAACGGTGATTGGGCCAAAAGGTGATCCGCTTGAAGTTCAGATCCGTACAGTGGAAATGCATGAAATTGCAGAATATGGGATTGCGGCACACTGGGCATATAAAGAAGGCAAAGAGTCAGCAGAATCAACGGAAGAAGCGGTCTTCCAGAAGAAGCTTTCTTGGTTTAGAGAAATTCTTGAATTCCAAAACGAATCCACAGATGCAGAAGAGTTTATGGAATCGCTAAAAATCGATCTCTTCTCTGATATGGTGTTTGTGTTTACACCAAAAGGAGACGTCATTGAACTGCCGTCGGGCTCAGTTCCGATTGATTTCTCTTACCGAATTCACTCGGAAATTGGGAATAAAACGATCGGTGCCAAGGTCAATGGCAAAATGGTCACACTCGATCACAAACTAAAAACAGGTGACATTATTGAAATTCTGACATCAAAGCACAGCTACGGACCAAGTCAGGATTGGGTCAAGCTTGCCCAAACCTCCCAAGCGAAGCACAAGATCAGACAGTTTTTCAAAAAACAGCGCCGTGAAGAAAATGTCGAAAAAGGCCGAGAGCTCGTAGAAAAAGAAATCAAAAACCTTGAGTTTGATGTCAAAGACATTCTGACCGCTGAAAACCTGCAAAAAGTGGCTGACAAATTTAATTTTTCAAACGAAGAGGACATGTATGCAGCTGTTGGATATAACGGCATTACTGCACTACAAGTCGCCAATCGTTTAACGGAAAAAGAAAGAAAACAAAGAGATCAAGAAGAGCAAGAGAAAACCGTTCAAGAAGTGACGGTGGAACCAAAGACGTATCACGGGAAAAAACGGGAAGCTGGCGTAAGGGTCAAAGGGATTGATAACCTGCTTGTCCGCTTATCTAAGTGCTGTAACCCTGTTCCTGGCGATAGCATTGTCGGTTTTATTACGAAGGGCCGTGGCGTATCTGTTCACCGTGAGGACTGTCCGAACGTGAAGACAGGAGAAGCACAGGAGCGGTTAATTCCGGTCGAGTGGGAGCATGAGCAGCCTGCTCAAAACCGTAAAGAATACAATGTGGAAATTGAAATATTAGGATATGATAGACGCGGCTTACTCAATGAGGTGCTTCAAGCAGTTAATGAAACCAAAACGAACATCTCCTCTGTTTCTGGGAAGTCTGATCGTAACAAAGTGGCGACGATCCATATGGCGATCTTTATCCAAAATATTAATCATTTGCACAAAGTAGTCGAGCGCATTAAACAAATCAAAGACATTTACTCTGTTCGCCGATTCATGAATTAGAAAGGAAGTATATCGTCTATGAGGCTTGTTGTGCAGCGTGTGACAAATGCGTCTGTGAAGGTAGAAGAAGAGATCACAGGTGCCATCAGCGATGGATATATGGTGCTTGTTGGTGTCACACACGAAGATACAGAAGAAGATGTGCTTTACTTAGCTGAAAAACTTGCACATTTACGTATTTTTGAAGATGAAAATGGGAAAATGAATCGTTCATTATTGGACATAAAAGGAAGCGTTCTGTCTGTGTCGCAATTTACCCTTTATGGTGATACGAGAAAGGGCAGACGGCCGAATTTTATGAAAGCCGCCAAGCCGGATGCAGCCAATTCGCTTTACGAATGTTTCAATAAAACCCTTAGAGAAAAAGGTATCCATGTTGAAACTGGCCGTTTTGGTGCGATGATGGACGTGTCATTGACCAATTCAGGACCAGTCACGATCTTGATGGACAGCAAAGAATAGATTCTCTTTAGACTGTAGATGAACTCATGCGGGAGTTTGTTTAGAGTCTTTTTCTTTTGTGGTCAAACAAAAAAAGAGGCGCAGAGGCCTCTTTCTTTTTAACGGAAATATTGTTTTAATCCTTCAGTCATTCCTTCTGTGACTCGTTCTTGGTAAGAGGCGCTATAAATGATCGCTTCCTCCTGAGGATTGCTTAAATACCCGAGTTCATATAAAAGGGAAGGGCGTTTGTTTTCTCTTAAAACAAAGTAATCTCCGAATTTGACACCCTTATCAGGGATTTGAGAGCGTTTTGCGACTTCGGAATGAACGCTTGACGCTAATTGCTGATCTTTTGCTGCGTGATAATAATACGCAGTACTTCCTCTAACACTTTGGTCCATAAAACTATCATAATGAAGACTAATAAATGCATCTGCATTTCGGTAATGAGATGTCGCCACCCTCGATTGAAGGCTGATAAATGTATCGTCACTTCTAGTTAAATATACATTTGCACCAGAAGCTCTTAATTTGCCTGCTAGTAAATTGGCGGTTTTGATGGTGATGTTCTTTTCAAAAGCACCGTCTGCGCCAATTGTGCCGCTGTCTTTTCCGCCATGACCAGGGTCAAGAACAATCGTTTTTCCTTTTAAAGAACCAGTTCCAGACGATGAATCATGCTGAGGTCTTGGCGCTTCGCTGCTATTTTTCTTCGTTTGAACGACCCAGCTCGCCACATAGCCAGTCCCGCCGTTCGATAGTGTCACCTCGTACCAGTCACCTTGCGTCCGAACAATGTGATAGGCAGCTCCTTTTGTTGCTCTTTCTGCAATCCCAGCAGAGGTAGAAGCGCTTTTTCGAATGTTGGTGCCATCATAGACAATGTACGCTTTTTGCTCAGAAGCCGAAGAGGATGAACTCTTTTCAGGTGCAGAGCCTGCTCCTTTGCCTGTGACAATGTAATAGCTTGCAACCCAGCCTTTTACGCCTTTCCCCTCAATTTCATACCAACCGTTCTGCTCTCGCAAAATGGTGATCTGTGTGTTGCGGGCAAGAGAAGCGATGACTTGTGCATTTGGTGCCGCGGATTGCCTCACATTCAAGCTCGATACGCCAACTGTGCCTGTCTGGTTAGAGCGAGAAGACCCGCCGGAGCTTGATTGAGAAGTTTTCTGCCCACCTGAAACATAATCAGAGTGAACCCAGCCTTCTGCTTGTTTATAAGAAATTTTCGTCCATTCGCCGCTTGTCTCGAGCTTTTTAGCGGAAGCGCCTTGCGGGAAAGTACCAATCACTTGATAGGAAGTCCCAGGGCCTGTCCGGATGCGAAGGTCGGAAGCTGTCGATGTAATGGTACTGCCTCCAGCCGTGCTTTGACCTTGCGCCTTTGGTTTCGCTGTTTTTTGAGCGCCGGATGATGTGGTGATCAACCATGAGACGACCCAGCCTTTTTGTCCGTTTGATAATTGGATCTGCACCCATTCTCCTTGTTCAGTGAGAATAGGATAACTTTCGCCGCGTTTTACAACAGCTGCAATTCCATAGCTTAAACCAGGGCCCGTTCTCACATTGATTTCATCTGTTGCGACCACAGCTTGATCTGTTTGTGCTGTAGCATGTGTCATAGGCAAAGAACTCGCGATGAGAACAAAACAAGTAAGCAGCGTCATCATTTGATTGTGTTTTTTCAGATTCAAAACGGTGTTTTCCCCTCCCTTGTAAAACCGATGAATGTTAATTCGTTATGTAGTGGTTGAATTCCTTGCAGTTTCCCTAATAAAAATGAATCAATCTGTTTATACTAAATAAAAATGTGATAAAAGGATGTACAAACATGAGATTAAGCAGAAAATTAGGACGAGTGCAATATAATGGACATCGTGATATCGACCGCTGGCAGCACGACGAAATGGATCAGCCAGGCTTCCTTGAAGAAACCGCATCTGAATACGGATGTACGTCAAAAGAAGAGCTGGAAAAGAAAAAGAGGCACGGCAAGGGTTGACAGAGTGGCAGCACCGACCTTATTATAATATAAATCAACACACTTGAAAATTTAAAATGTGGAACTGATGATAGAGAATAGTAGGGTAAATTGCGTGAGCAGAGAGGAATCGCCTTAGGCTGAAAGCGAATCCGCATGGCATTTATCACGAAAGAACACTCTGTAGGTTTCCTGCTGAACGCTCGAAAAATGAGTCAATAGGCGGAGAACGTGAATCTGCGTTAAGGATTTGAGCGGGAACATGCTTGATCATGTTCCAACTAGGGTGGCACCACGGGTATAACTCTCGTCCCTACTATACACATAGTAGAGGCGGGGGTTTTTTATATGTCCACATAAAAAATGAATGATGGTCGTAGGAGGACGAAAAATGAGTTTTAATATTCCAAGAGGCACACAGGATATTTTACCTGGAGAGTCAGAACGCTGGCAGTATGTTGAACAAATTGCGAGAGATACATGTGCAGCCTTTCAATACAAAGAAATCCGCACACCGATTTTTGAGCATACAGAGCTGTTTGCACGGGGAGTAGGCGAATCAACTGATATCGTTCAAAAAGAGATGTACACATTTGAAGATAAAAAAGGACGCAGCATCACACTCCGTCCAGAGGGAACAGCTTCAACCGTCCGTTCTTATGTTGAAAATAAATTGTTTGCACAGCCGGCTCAGCCAACTAAGCTGTATTACATCGGACCAATGTTCCGCTATGAACGTCCGCAAACAGGAAGATATCGTCAATTTTATCAATTTGGAATCGAAGCGATTGGTTCCAAAGATCCTGCCATTGATGCAGAGGTCATTTCACTTGCGATGAGTGTGTATGAGAAAGCAGGCCTTTCTAACTTAAAACTCGTCATTAACAGCCTTGGTGACAAAGAGAGCCGTGCAGACTACCGCACAGCACTGGTCAAGCACTTTGAGCCAAGAATTGAGGAATTCTGTCACGACTGTCAAACTCGTTTACACCAAAATCCGCTGCGTATTCTTGATTGTAAAAAGGATCGTGATCATGAACTGATGACAACAGCTCCATCCATTCAAGATTACTTAAATGAAGAATCACGGACGTATTTTGAAAAGGTCAAACAATACTTATCAGATATAGGCATTGAGTATGTCGTCGATCCAAATTTAGTGCGCGGTCTTGATTACTACAATCACACAGCATTTGAGATCATGAGTAATGCAGAAGGCTTTGGTGCGATTACAACATTAGCCGGCGGCGGCCGTTATGATGGACTCGTTGAAGGAATTGGCGGTCCTGAATCACCAGGGATCGGATTTGCGATGAGTATTGAGCGTTTCCTATCAGCGATCGATGCTGAAGGAATTGAGCTTCCTCTGCAAGATGGTATTGATTTATACATTGCTGCTCTCGGAGATGAAGCGAAGGATTATTCTGTTTCATTATTAAACCGTCTGAGAAAAGAAGGTATCTCAAGTGAAATGGACTATACAGGGAAGAAACTAAAAGGACAATTTAAAGCAGCTGATCGTTTAAAAGCCAAATTTATTGCAGTTCTTGGTGAAGATGAACTTGCACAGCAAATTGTGAATGTGAAAGATACAACTACGGGTGAACAAATTGAAGTGAAGCTTGATGAGCTGATTCAAATGTTGAAGGCCCACCAGAAAGCGTAAAGAAGGAGTGGAATGTTTGTGTTTGGTAGAACTTTTTATTGTGGAGAAGTAACAGAAGACCAAATCGGTCAGTCAGTTGTATTAAAAGGATGGGTTCAAAAAAGGCGTGACCTAGGCGGTTTAATCTTTATTGATTTGCGCGACCGTTCAGGGATTGTACAAGTTGTCTTCAATCCAGACTTATCAAAAGAGGCGCTTGAGACAGCAGAATCAATTCGAAACGAATATGTCCTTGATATTAAAGGAACGGTTGTCGCAAGAGAAGAAGCAACGATCAACCCAAATTTAAAAACGGGCAAAATTGAAATTCAAGTCGAAACGGTCACCGTTTTAAATGAAGCGAAGACTCCTCCATTTGTGATTTCAGATCAAGCAGACGAGGTATCAGAAGATGTTCGTTTAAAATATCGTTACCTGGATCTTCGCCGCCCTGCAATGTTTGAAACAATGAAAATGCGACATGAAGTCACAAAAGCATTCCGCCATTTCTTAGACGACAACGGCTTTCTAGACATTGAAACACCAATTTTAACGAAAAGTACCCCAGAAGGTGCGCGTGACTATCTTGTTCCAAGCCGTGTACACGAGGGAGAATTTTATGCACTGCCTCAGTCTCCGCAATTATTTAAACAATTGCTGATGGTTTCTGGGATGGACCGTTATTATCAAATTGCCCGCTGTTTTAGAGATGAAGACTTGCGTGCTGACCGTCAGCCGGAATTCACACAAGTCGATATTGAAATGTCCTTTATGAGTCAAGAGGACATCATGACGCTTGCTGAAGAGATGATGGCGAAGGTAATGAAAGATGTCAAAGGTGTAGACCTTACATTGCCATTACCTCGTATGACATACGATGAAGCGATGAATTCCTATGGATCTGATAAACCGGATACACGTTTTGAGATGAAGCTGGTTAACATTTCAGATACGGTAAAAGACTCCGATTTCAAAGTGTTTAGTGGCGCTGTGAAAAATGGTGGAGCTGTGAAAGCCATCAATGTCAAAGGGGCTGCATCGAACTATTCAAGAAAAGACATTGATGCACTTGGTGCATTTGCAGCGAACTACGGTGCAAAAGGTCTAGCTTGGCTAAAAGCAGAAGGGACTGAATTAAAAGGTCCTATCGCTAAATTCTTTGATGATGCAAAGCAAGCTGAATTAAAAGAACAGCTGCAAGTTGAAGAAGGCGACCTTTTACTCTTTGTCGCAGATAAGACGTCTGTTGTTCATGATGCACTTGGTGCACTTCGCTTAAAACTTGGTAAAGAGCTTGAACTGATCGATGAGTCTGTATTCAATTTCTTATGGGTTGTCGATTGGCCGCTGCTTGAAAAGGATGAAGAAGGAGGCCGCTTCTATGCTGCCCATCATCCATTCACAATGCCAGTTCGCGATGATCTTGAATTAATTGAAACAAGCCCAGAAGATATGAAGGCACAGGCTTACGATCTTGTGCTAAATGGCTACGAGCTTGGCGGAGGTTCTATTCGTATTTTTGAAAAGGACATTCAAGAAAAAATGTTTGGCTTACTTGGTTTTTCAAAAGAAGAGGCCTACGAACAATTCGGCTTCCTTCTAGATGCGTTTGAGCATGGTGTTCCTCCGCATGGCGGAATCGCGCTTGGGCTTGATCGTTTAGTGATGCTGCTTGCAGGCCGCTCTAACTTAAGAGATACGATTGCATTCCCGAAAACGGCAAGTGCGAGCTGCGTTCTCACAGATGCCCCTGGCCATGTGAGCGAGGCGCAGCTTGATGAACTGAGTTTAGCGATTAAAACAAAAGTAAAACAGTAAAATAGGTGCATGTTTATAGGTATGTAAACGCTTGAAAAAGAAATATGCCTATGATATGCTTTCATCAATCAATAAATAAAGTCCTGATACGTACGGTGGTTACCTAGTTTTGACCGAACATTTTTTTATACGGGAGCTTGCCTTTCCTTTCTGCATAAATGCCTCATTAGAGGACTTATAAAGTCAGGAAGAAAGCACCCACCTGCATGGTGCGGGGTTCAAAACGAAGGAAATGCTGGCGGCGTCATCGGGACTTTTTTGTGTTTTTTTCTTTTAGAGAAGGATGACGGAGAAGTCTGAATATGATATGATTCTTTCGATTCATTTTAAATAAAGGTGGAGTGAGGCACTTGTTACATCAGTTTTCAAGAAACGAGCTTGCCATTGGCAAGGAAGGCTTAAATATACTAAAAAACAGTACAGTTGCAGTGCTTGGTGTGGGCGGCGTTGGTTCATTCGCAGTAGAGGCACTCGCTCGTTCAGGCGTTGGCCGTATTGTTCTTGTTGATAAAGATGATATTGATATTACAAATGTAAACCGTCAGCTTCCAGCATTGCTATCAACAGTTGGCCAGCCAAAGGTTGACTTAATGCAGGCGAGAATCGCTGATATTAATCCAGAATGTGAAGTTGTTGCGCTTAAAATGTTTTATACAGAGGAAACATACGAACAATTTTTTGAGTATCCGCTTGATTATGTCATTGATGCCTCAGATACCATTCACTATAAAATTCATTTAATGAAAGAGTGTCTGAACCGCGGTGTGAACATCATTTCAAGTATGGGAGCTGCGAACAAAACAGATCCGACACGCTTCAAAATCGATGATATTTCAAAAACACATACCGATCCTATTGCAAAAGTCGTGAGAACACGTCTGCGTAAGGAAGGGATTCGTAAAGGAATTGAAGTCATTTTCTCTGACGAAAGTCCGATTGTCATTCGCGAAGATGTCAGAAAAGAAGTTGGAAATGATGAAGCGAAGATTCGCAAGGCGCAAATGCCGCCATCATCCAATGCGTTCGTTCCGTCTGTTGCCGGACTGATCATGGGTGGTCATGTCATTATGAAGCTTTTAAAGGATATTCCGATTACACGTGTGAAGGATAAATAAACAGCCCGCCTGCTAATATGCAGGGGGCTTTTTTTATTTTTGGCGTTTTAAATTTTCATAGACCTGTTTCAATGCACCTTCGAATTTTCCAGTTTGCTTCGGTACATAGTATTGCTTGTTTTTCAGCGGATCAGGTAAATATTGCTGCTTCACCCAGCCGTTCTCGTAATCATGTGGGTATAAGTAATCGACACCTCTTCCGAGTGCTGTGGCGCCTTTGTAGTGTGCATCCTTTAAATGAACTGGAACCTCACCAATTTTCCCTGTACGAATGTCACCAAGTGCCGCATCAATCGCCTTATATGCCGAATTGGACTTAGGAGAAAGACACAGTTCAATCACTGCGTTCGCCAGCGGAATCCGTGCTTCTGGGAAACCGATTCTTTCTGCTGTTTGTACTGCGCTTAACACGCGGGGGCCTGCCTGCGGACTGGCTAAGCCAATGTCCTCGTAAGCCATCACGAGTAATCTTCTTGAAATGCTTTCAAGGTCTCCTGCTTCGATCAGTCTGGCAAGGTAATGCAGCGCCGCATCTGTATCAGATCCCCTAATGGATTTTTGAAAAGCCGAGAGGACATCATAATGAGCATCACCATTCTTGTCATGTGAGAAGCTCTTTTTTTGTAAACATTCTTCTGCTGCGGCAAGAGTGATTGTGATATGCCCGGTCTCATCAGGTTTTGTCGATAAGACAGCGAGTTCTAGTGCATTTAAAGCAGAACGCACGTCTCCTCCGCATCCATTGGCAAAATGATTCATCGCTTCATCGTCCACGGTCACCTCATAACCGCCAAGCCCGCGATGCTCATCCTGTAAGGCTCTTGTTAACGCAGCTTTGATTTGCTCTGTTTCAAGCGGCTTCAGCTCGAATATTTGTGTCCGGCTTCGGATGGCAGGATTGATCGCATGATAGGGATTAGCCGTCGTTGCACCAATTAAAATGATCATGCCATTTTCTAAATAAGGAAGGAGAAAATCCTGCTTTCCTTTATCAAGCCGGTGGACTTCGTCTAAAATAAGGATCACCTGTCCGCTCATTTTCGCTTCAGCGGCGACAGCTTCCATATCCTTTTTGTTATGAATGACCGCATTCAATGTACGAAAAGCAATGCTAGTACTACCAGCGATCGCCGTTGCAATCGATGTTTTGCCAATGCCCGGCGGTCCGTATAAAATCATCGAGGATAAATGTTTTGCCTCGACCATTCGTCTAATAATTTGACCTTCTCCAACAAGATGCTCCTGCCCAATAATGTCTTCAATATGACTTGGGCGCATCCGGTACGCTAAAGGTTTCATAATTATCTCTCCTAAAGCAATGTCTTGTTTGTATAGAGTACCGAAATTTCTTCAAATAGAAAAGGGATGCGTCCTCCTATTATGCTCAGTACCCGTAAATGAAAGTTGGCTGAAAGTATGATATAATTGCTTTTGGTCTATATATCAGCGTATATGAAATCAGAAAAATAATTGATGACATAGAATAGAAAACGCAGAGGTGTTTAACTTGAAAATATCAACTAAAGGCAGATATGGTCTGACGATCATGATCGAATTAGCCAAAAAACATGGCGAAGGCCCTACATCATTAAAATCAATCGCTCAAAACAATGATTTGTCTGAGCATTATTTAGAGCAGCTTGTATCACCACTCCGCAATGCCCGTCTTGTAAAAAGTATCCGCGGTGCGTATGGCGGCTATGTTCTTGCACATGAACCAAACGAGATCACAGCAGGTGATATTATTCGTGTATTAGAAGGACCAATTAGTCCTGTTGAAGTCATCGAAAACGAAGAACCAGCAAAGCGTGAACTATGGATTCGTATTCGTGATGCAGTAAAAGACGTACTAGACAATACAACTCTTGAAGACTTGGCAAGCTACACAGATGACGGGGATCAAGACTCGTATATGTTCTATATTTAGATCAGAGGTGTACCGGAAATGGAACGAATCTATTTAGATCATGCAGCCACAACGCCGATGGATCAGCGTATTGTGGACAAGATGATGCCGTACTTTACAGAGATATTTGGCAATCCCTCTAGTATTCATTCATATGGGCGCGAGGCAAGAAAGTGGCTCGATGAAGCAAGAGAAGTCATTGCAGGAGAATTACACTGTAAACCACAGGAGATCATCCTCACAAGCGGAGGAACTGAGGCGGACAACCTGGCAATCACAGGTGTTGCCATGGCAAGACAGCATGAAGGAAAACATATCATCACAGTGAAAACAGAGCATCATGCGGTGCTGCATACATGTGAACGCCTAGAGAAGCTAGGATTTGAAGTGACGTATTTAGATGTGGACAAAACGGGATTGATTCATCTTGATCAATTAAAACAAGCATTGAGAGATGATACGATTCTTGTGACCGTCATGTACGGCAATAATGAAACAGGTGTGATTCAGCCAATCAAAGCCATTGGCGAACTTCTACATGATCACACTGCTCATTTTCATACAGACGCAGTACAGGCGTTTGGCACAGTGCCTATTGATGCAGCAGATCTCCATATTGATCTTTTATCTGCTTCTGGCCATAAGCTGAACGGTCCGATGGGAACAGGCTTTTTATATGTAAACGAAGGCGTGAAACTTTCTCCGCAAATATTCGGAGGGGAACAAGAAAGAAAGCGCCGTGCTGGCACTGAAAATGTGGCAGGAATTGTTGGACTTGCAGAAGCTGTTCAATTAACGAAGCAAAATAGAAGAGAAAAAGCGATGCATTATGGTAAGCTCAAAGAAACTATGCTGCAAGTATTCGAAGAGGAATCTCTTAATTTCTCTATCAATGGACATCCGAAAGAGACATTGCCGCACATTTTAAATGTTCATTTCCCGGGCGTCTCCATTGAATCGCTGCTTGTGAATTTAGATATGGAAGGAATTGCTGTTTCAAGCGGATCGGCATGTACGGCTGGATCTGTCCTTCCTTCGCACGTGTTAAGCGCCATGTATGGCGAAGAAGCAAAAGAGCTGACATCCTCAGTCAGAATAAGCTTCGGTCTTGGGAATGAAGAGGATCATGTGAAGCAGGCGGCACGTAAGATAGCAGCTGTTGTCAAACGCCTAGCCAAATAAATGCTTCCTTTTGTTCGTGTGTGAAAAATGAAACAGCGAAGCACCTGAAGAACGAAACGCGTATGTTGTTTCATTGAAATTGGAGTTGATGAAGATGACAAAAAGACCAGAAGATACAAGAGTTGTGGTCGGTATGTCCGGAGGAGTCGATTCATCAGTTGCCGCTCTTATGCTAAAGGAGCAAGGCTATGATGTCATCGGCATATTTATGAAAAACTGGGATGACACTGATGAAAATGGTGTTTGCACAGCAACGGAAGACTATGAGGATGTCATCCGCGTGTGTAACCAAATTGGAATCCCATATTATGCAGTAAATTTCGAGAAGCAATATTGGGACAAAGTGTTTCAATATTTCCTTGATGAATATAAAGCGGGCAGAACGCCAAACCCAGATGTCATGTGTAACAAAGAAATTAAGTTCAAGGCATTCCTTGAGCATGCATTGTCACTTGGTGCGGATTATTTGGCAACAGGACACTATGCCCGTGTTGATAGAACTGGTGATGAAGTCAAAATGCTGCGAGGTCTTGATGCAAACAAAGACCAAACGTATTTCTTAAATCAGCTGACACAGGAACAACTTGATAAAGTCATGTTCCCAATCGGTGATTTAGAGAAAAAAAGGGTTCGTGAATTGGCAAAAGAAGCAGAGCTCGCAACAGCAACGAAAAAAGATTCAACAGGTATCTGCTTTATTGGAGAAAGAAACTTTAAAACGTTCCTCAGTCAATATTTGCCTGCACAGCCTGGTGTGATGCAGACAATGGACGGAGAAGTAAAAGGGGAGCACGATGGACTGATGTATTACACGATCGGTCAGCGCCAAGGACTTGGCATTGGCGGCAGTGGTGATCCTTGGTTTGTCGTTGGGAAAGACTTGGAGAAAAACATCTTGTTTGTTGAACAAGGCTTCCACAACCCACTTTTATACTCTGAAAGCATTTCAGCCGTTAATATCAGCTGGACTCGTCCTCATATTGTCGGGGAAAACGGTGAATTAACGTGCACAGCAAAATTCAGATACCGTCAAGAAGATCACCATGTGAAGGTCAAAATGACAGGTGAGCAAGAAGCGATGGTTATCTTTGATGAGCCTGTTCGTGCTGTTACTCCGGGACAAGCGGTTGTTTTTTATGATGGTGACGAATGTCTTGGCGGCGGTACAATTGACGATGTCTTCAAAGATGGTCAAAAGCTGTCGTATGTGTAGCATGTTTTCAAAACCTCAACGTCGCTGTTGAGGTTTTTTAATGAAAGGATGAGAGAGCGAATGAATCATAACGAAATCGGCATAGAAGCCTTGAATCAAGGGAATATCGAAAAAGCAGCTGAAGCTTTTACAAAAGCGATCGAAGAAAGCCCGAAGGATCCGGTTCCATATATTAACTTTGCGAACTTACTTTCAAGTATCAATGAATTTGAACGTGCTTTAAACTTTTTTCAAAAAGCAATTGAACTTGATCACACTGCTGCCGCAGCCTATTACGGGGCAGGAAATGTGTATACATTAAAAGAAGACTTTATGAAAGCGAAAGATTATTTTGAACAAGCACTAAAAGCGGGCATGGAAAATAGTGATTTGTTTTATATGCTTGGGCAGACGCTCATCAAATTAGAGCAGCCAAAGCTTGCGATGCCGTATCTTCAGCGTGCCGTTGAACTAAACGAAGAAGATAATGAAGCTAGATTCCAATTTGGCATGTGCTTAGCCAATGAACACATGCTGGAAGAAGCGGTGACAACTTTTACTGAAGTCATCACGCGTGATCCGCAGCATGCAGACGCCTTTTATAATTTAGGGGTTGCGTATGCGTACTTAGAGAAAAAAGACGAAGCGCTTGAGATGCTGGGTAAAGCCATTGACGTGCAGCCTGACCATATGCTTGCACTACATGCGCAAAAGCTGATTCAAGAGGCAGAATAGATGGAAGGAGGGAAGACCTGTGCAGGAACATCCAGATCAAATGAAGCTTGAGGACGAACCGTTTTTAAAGGGGACCATTCAAGCCGTTATTTTCCATAATGAAAGTAATTTATACTCGGTGTTAAAGGTGAAAGTCATTGAAACATCGGAAAACTTAGAGGAAAAAACAGCATCTGTCACAGGCTACTTCCCCGCACTTCATGAGGAGGAAACCTACACCTTTTATGGCAAAGTCACAAGCCATCCGAAATTCGGTGAACAGTTTCAGGCCACTCATTTTCAAAAGGAAGTGCCGACAACGAAGCAAGGAATCATACATTATCTCTCAAGTGATTTATTTGAGGGGATAGGAAAAAAGACGGCGGAAGAAATCGTGGGACAGCTTGGCAATCAGACGCTTCATAAAATTATGCGTGACCCAGCTGTTTTGTTCGATGTACCGCGCTTATCCAAAAAGAAGGCGGATAAGCTGGCCGCAGCGCTTCAGGAGCATCAAGGACTGGAACAAATCATGATCAGCCTGAATCAATATGGCTTTGGTCCGCAGCTCAGCATGAAGATTTACCAAGTGTACGAGAGTGAAACGCTGCAAAAGATCGAGGAAAATCCGTATCAGCTTGTTAAGGATGTTGAGGGGATCGGATTTATTAAGGCGGATGAGCTCGGCGCTAGAACAGGCATCTCAGGTAATGATCCAGAGCGGATTCGCGCAGCCTTGCTATATACAGTGGAGACAGCCAGTCTACAGGACGGTCATACGTACATACAAACAAAAGATTTGATCGTCGAAACCCGCAAGCTGCTCAACCAAACAGGCAATGATTACAAAGTGACTGAAATGGATGTTGCCAATCAGATCATTGCACTTGGCGAAGGAAAAGAAATGATCATTGAAGATGACCGCTGCTATCATCCATCCTTATTTTATGCGGAGCAAAGTGTTGCCAAACGCATTCAAAAAATCGTCTCCCAAACAGAATACGCGGATCAATTTCCTGAATCAGAATTCCTCCTTGCACTTGGTGAGCTGGAGGAGCGATTAGGCGTTCAGTATGCACCGACACAAAAGGAAGCGATTCAAAAGGCACTCATGTCCCCGATGCTGCTTTTAACAGGCGGACCTGGTACAGGGAAGACGACGGTCATTAAAGGAATTGTCGAGCTTTACAGTGATCTTCACGGTGTATCTCTTGATCCGAGTGATTATAAAAAGGATGAATCTTTCCCATTTGTGCTTGCGGCACCAACAGGACGGGCGGCTAAACGGATGACAGAATCAACAGGGCTTCCAGCTGTCACCATTCACCGGCTGCTAGGCTGGAACGGTTCGGAGGGCTTCTCGCATGATGAAGAACAGCCGATTGAAGGAAAGCTTGTCATCATTGATGAATCAAGTATGCTGGATATTTGGCTGGCGAATCATTTGTTTAAAGCCATTCCTGATCATATCCAAGTCATTATGGTAGGGGATGAACATCAGCTGCCATCTGTCGGACCAGGTCAAGTTTTACGGGATTTGCTTGCCTCAAAAGCTGTGCCGGCTGTTACTCTGACAGATATTTACCGGCAGGCAGACGGCTCAACCATTGTTGAACTTGCCCATGATATGAAAAATGGTGTGCTGCCAAAGGATATTACTGCACGCTCAAAGGATCGGTCCTTCATTCAATGTTCAGCTGATCAAATGAAAGAAGTCATTGAGAAAGTCGTCAGCAATGCTGCTCAAAAAGGGTTTTCGGCAAAGGACATTCAAGTGCTCGCACCAATGTATAAAGGAAAAGCGGGCATCAATGAGCTCAACAAAATGCTGCAGCACATTTTGAATCCTAAAAAACCAAAAGGCAGAGAAATCCCGTTTGGTGATGTGGTGTACCGGACAGGTGATAAGGTGCTTCAGCTTGTGAATCAGCCGGAGAACAATATTTTTAACGGCGATATCGGCGAAATTGTCTCGATTTTTTATGCAAAAGAAAATACAGAAAAAGAAGACATGGCCGTGATCTCCTTTGATGGAAATGAAATCACCTTTACGAAAAAGGATTTTCATCAATTTACTCATGCCTATTGCTGCTCCATCCACAAATCACAAGGCAGTGAATTTCCGATTGTTGTGCTGCCAGTTGTGAGGAGCTATTACCGAATGCTTCGGCGTAATCTGCTGTACACAGCTATAACACGAAGTAAAAAGTTTTTAATACTGTGCGGCGAGGAATCAGCGCTGGAGTGGGGCGTGAAAAACAATGAGGATTCCCTCAGACAAACGTCCTTAACGATGCGGCTTGTGCAAACCGAACAAATCATGGATGCAGAACTTGAAGCGCTCCAAAAAGAGCTTCCGTTTAGCGTACATGACGCAAATATTGGCATGGAGGGAATCACTCCGTTTGATTTTATGCATGAGTAGAAGGCTTCCATACGGAAGCCTTAGCGTGTAGACAAACCCTTGCATTCGTTGTCAATCCTGCGCTCCGGTGCTCACGAATGTCAAATTCGCTCCGCTCCGATGCTCGTCTTTCCTAGACTGCAAAGGTTTTCTATCACGCTGAAAAGAAGACAAAGGGCTAAAATCAAGATCATTTTAGCCCTTTGTCAACAATCTGAGGCTTCCATATGGAAGCCTTTTAGCGTGGAAAGAACTTCTTCCATTCCGTTCATGGAAGCCATTTCTTCGTATGAGTCATGAAGCAAACGCACACGATAAGACTGTTCCGCAAAAGGTGGTTGAGCACATTTTGAGAACATGCCGAGAACTTGAAGGAATGACGATCTATTCAGATGAGCTGTCCCAATCGCTTGGTTCCATAAAAGATATTTGCTTTTTAGCCGGAGGCAGCTGCGGAGGGTATGTGTTAGAGGGGAAAAAGAAAGACTGTGCACTCATTCCATTCTCTGGATTTGATCAGCTGACAGACAAAGGTTTATATGTGAGCTGCCAGGAGGGAGTAGGCATGGATTCCTCTGCTCCATTCTTGTTATTTTCGAAATTAAAAAAGAAAATGATGCAGTCGCCTGATGGTGAAAATTTAGGCATTTTGGAAGATGTATACTTTTGTACAAATTCGGGCACAATCGTAGCATATGAACTCTCGGACGGCTTCTTTACAGAGCTATCAGGGATTCGGAAACAGCTGCAGGCTGCCGGAACCTTGATGAACGTTCAAAAGGAAGCACTGGTTCTAAACCGAACGTAAAGAGGTGCTGATTATGCTCATTTGCCCAAATTGCAAATGTAAAGACATCGGAAAAATTGGGGTCAATCAATATTATTGCTGGGGCTGTTTTATTGAATTGACGCTGTCAAAAGGCAAAATATCGACACACCAAGTGGAGGAAGACGGGACACTAAGCAGCTTAGATGATCTGTTTAGTGACGATGAACGTTCAATTCAACTATAAGTGTTAAGGGGGAATTTCGAATGGGCAAAATGACTTCTTCACTATTAACGCTTGGTGCAGGTGCACTTGCATATCACTTTGCAAGCCGATATGATATGCCATCAAAGCGGGATATGAAAAAGCTAAAAAAACGTGTTATGAGAATGATGTAAACACAAAAGGGCTAAAATGATCTTCATTTTAGCCCTTTGTTTTTTTTCAGACCAGGACGCAGTGTTTGTCTATAAGCTGAGGTGTTACGCTTGCCTGTATTCTAATCGTCTTGCAAGAATGGATAAGCTGAAATTGACGACAAAATACATCATAGCCGCCAATAGAAAAATCGGCAGTAAATAGGATTGGCTTTGACCGTTTAATATTTGTGCGTGATGTAATAATTCTGGAAGCGCAATGACGACTGCAAGCGACGTATCTTTTAAAAGAGATATGAATTGACTGACAATTGGCGGCACCATTCTGCGCAGGGCCTGCGGCATAATAATCATTTTCAATGTTTGAATATAGGTTAAACCAGAAGACCTGGCTGCTTCGATCTGGCCCTTATCAATTGATTTAAGGCCGCTCCGAATAATTTCTGACAGCATCGCGGATTCAAACACGGTTAAAGCTGCAATGGCAGAGGCTGTGATGCTTAGCTTGATGCCGATTTCAGGCAATGCAAAATACGTGAAAAAGATGATCAGTAAAAGCGGCAGGTTCCGAATGGTTTCTACAACAACCGCAAGCACTTTTGATAAAACCGGGATTTGAGCGAACCGCAATGTGCCGACGACTAATCCAATGATAAAGCTCAAAATGATGGAGATAAAAGCCACTTTTAAGGTGACAGCAAATCCTTCAAGTAAAAAGGCGAGATGATCAGGCTGGTAGGCACCTATAAAATCCAAGATATTTCCTCCTCTCTAGTGGCTTCTTGCTAATCTTCTTTCTAAATAACCAACGCCTAGACTAAGCGGAATGGTTAATAGCAGATAGAACATGGCAACAAAGATGTAGACATCAAACGTCACAAATGTTCTAGATGCAATAAGGTCACCTTGATACATGAGATCAAACCCTGCAATGACACCTAAAATCGAGGAGTTTTTGACAAGGTTAATAAATTGATTCCCAAGAGGGGGAATGACGATTTTAATCGCCTGAGGCAAAATGATATACCGCATCGTCCCGCCATATGACAGACCTGAAGCGCGGGCTGCTTCCATTTGTCCAAGCGGTACAGCTTGTATCCCTGCACGAATGGCTTCAGCAATAAAGGCAGACGTATAAATGGCAAGGGCGATCGTTCCAGCAGTAAAGCCATCTGCTACAATACCTAGCACGGGTAAACCAAAGAAGAAAACAAAGGTGATCAATAATAACGGAATATTCCGAATAAATTCCACATAAGCCGTTCCGAACCAGTTTAGCGGCCTAAATGGCGCAATTCTCATAATGGCAATGAGTGTACCGATCAAAAAGCTTCCAATCAGAGCAATGACACTTGCACCAATGGTATATTTAAAGCCTTCTAAATAAAGATGAAAATTTTCAATGAGAATGGAAAACCGCAGCAATCAGTTCACTTCCTTCCTGATCAACAGGGGAGCCATTGAGCGGCTCACCTGAGGCATTGATGTTAACCAATCAAATGTTATTCTTTGATCCATTTTTTAAGAATTTTGTCATATTCACCATTGTCTTTTAACGTTTTTAAGGCTTTATTGATCGCATCAGTTAATTCTTGATCCCCTTTTTTCACAGCAATGCCATAAGGCTCATCTGTAAAGGTGCCGCCGACCACTTCATAATTTGAATCTTCATCTGCCATACCAAATAAGATCGCATTATCAGTTGTCAGCACTTGCCCTTGATTTGATTTTAATGCTGTAAAAGCCTCTTGATAGTTCTCAAATTCTAATACGGATACTTCAGGTGCTTTCTCACGGATATTTTGAGAAGAAGTAGATCCTTTCACGGCCAGCACCTTCGTTCCTTTTTTAAGATCATCAATGGATTGAATGTCGCTTCCTTTTTTCACAAGCAGTGATTGTCCTGCTTCAAAGTAAACATCTGAGAAATTGACTTCTTTTTTACGCTCTTCTGTAATTGTCATGGTCGCAACAATCGCATGGATATCCCCTTTTTGAAGCAAAGGAATTCTTGTTTTAGATGTCACTTCCTTAAATTCTGCTTTTCCTTCATCGCCGAGTATTTCCTTTGTGATGGCTTTTGCAATATCAATATCAAATCCTTCAATATCCCCGCTGCTCGGATTTTTTAGACCGAATAGCCGTGTGTCATTTTTTACACCGAAAATGATTTTTTTGTCTTTCTTAATGGCTTCTAATGAGCTTCCTTGTTTTGCATCAGTTGAGCCTTTTTCTGTAGATCCACAAGCAGCTAAAGCGGCGATGCAGCAAGTCATAAAGAGCAGCATGCCAAAACGTTTCATTTTTTTCATTAAACCATTCCCCCTAGTGATTTAAAATACGGCTTAAAAATAATTGAGCACGTTTCTCTTGCGGTTTTTCATAAAATGCAGCCGGTGTTGATTCTTCAAGAATTCTGCCCTCATCAATAAAGACAATGCGGTCGGCCACTTCACGGGCAAAGCCCATCTCATGCGTGACAACAACCATGGTCATGCCTTCACGGGCCAGCTGCTTCATCACATCTAATACCTCGCCGATCATCTCTGGATCAAGTGCAGATGTCGGTTCGTCAAAAAGCATCACCTCTGGTTTCATCGCAAGCCCTCTTGCAATGGCAACGCGCTGCTGCTGTCCGCCTGAGAGTCGTGAAGGGTAGGTGTCTGCTTTTTCAGGAATGCCGACTTTATTTAAATAAAATTCAGCTGTTTCCTTTGCTTCTTCCTTGCTCACTTTTTTGACCTTCATCGGCGCAAGCATAATGTTTTCAAGCACCGTCTTATGCGGATAGAGGTGGAAATGCTGAAAGACCATTCCGATATTTTGCCTGACAAGATTGATGTTGGTCTTCGGATGCTGAACAGACACTTGGTTGACGAGAACTTTTCCCGCATCAATGCTTTCAAGACGATTGATACACCTGAGCATCGTACTTTTACCAGATCCTGAAGGACCGATGATCACAACAACCTCCCCTTTTTGAATATGTAGGTTAATGTCCTTAAGTACATGGAACTGGCCATAATGCTTGTTGACTTCTTCGAATGTGATCATGAAGAACCTCCTCTTGTGTTTCATTGGCTAAAGCTAAAGTGGATTCTAGCACAACTTGTGTAAAAAGAAGTAAATGATGGAATATTTTCTGACGAGATTTTACAGCAAATAGTGACTTTGGATGGAGCTGTATGTTTCATGTGTATTCATTTTTAACAAAGTTAGGACAAATTTTATTTACGTGGATAATTGCAGAAGATGGTTAAACAATAAGAAAAGAGGTGAAAAAGGTGAAGAAACGTCCGATCCAATTTCTGATATATGCTGCAGGGATCCTGCTTGTCCTTGCATCCTTGCTCATTTTACTGCAGCTCGACGAGTTATGGATGCCTGTTTTTTTATTGCTGAAGGCGGTTCTCATTCCGCTTCTCATTGCCATTTTTATTTCTTATCTGCTTTATCCGATTGTTGAAAGACTGCATGCACGAGGGCTGCCGAGAACAGTCAGTCTCTTACTCATCTATGTCCTGTTTTTTGGCGGGATTGGGTTTGCGGTTTATAAAGGAGCGCCTGTGATGATCGCACAGTTAAATGAGCTGTCAGAACAAATTCCTGTCCTCGCCGAAACTTATAATGGCGCTTTAACACATATTCATCGTCATACGAGCCACTGGCCTGACGGACTTCACGACCGCTTGGACCGCTTCATTGTTCAATCGGAGACATATGCAGCCAATAGTGCTGAGCGGATGATTCTTAGCTGTAAGGTTTTATTTGATTACGCATTAGTCGCAGCACTCATTCCTTTTCTTGTTTTTTATATGGTGAAGGATATGAACACGATGAAGCGGGCGGCATGGTATTTAACGCCGCCATCATTTAGAAAGAGGGGAAAAGCTTTTGTCAAAGCAGTGGATGAATCGCTTGGTGATTATATTCGAGGGCAGCTGCTTGTCTGTTCTTTAATCGGGGGTGCAGCAGCCATTGTGCTCTGGCTTTTTCATATCCCGTATCCGCTTGTTCTTGGGATGCTGATAGGGGCAACGAACGTGATTCCTTATTTTGGGCCGATTATTGGCGCAGTTCCTGCCATCTTTATTGCGTTTACCATCTCGGTGAAATCGGTCATCATTGTACTGATCACAGTAGCGGTGCTGCAATTTTTAGAGAGCAATGTCCTCAGCCCAATTATTGTAGGGCGAAGTCTTCATATGCATCCTGTCGTCATTATGCTTGTCTTGCTTGCAGGAGGAGAGCTGTTTGGCTTAATTGGGATGATTTTAGCCGTACCAGCAGCTGCAATTATCAGGGTGATCATTGTGCAATATATCCTGATGAGACGAAGCGTTCATTGACAAGACGAGCCGAGTTGTCTATAATAATTTCGATTCATACATATTGAAATTCAATGACGGACCCGAGTACGTTAAAAAGCTGTTGCAGAGAGAGGCTTTATTTGCTGAGAAAAGCCTTATCAGACCTTTAACGGAAGCTAGTCCCGAGTGCAGATAAACACTGCCGCTCTCTTCCGGCGTTATCGGATGTGAAGGTGATAGACGAATTTGTCTATAATCAGGGTGGTACCGCGAGAACATCTCGTCCCTGTGTAAGTCGTTTTGTGCTTGCATAGGGCGGGATGTTTTTTCGTTTGTGTGGAGATTGATGAATGATAAGGGAGGATTTTTGAATGAAAACTTTAACTTCAGCTCAAGTACGTCAAATGTTTTTAGACTTTTTTAAAGAAAAAGGACATGCTGTAGAACCGAGTGCGTCTCTTGTACCGCATGACGATCCGACACTTTTATGGATCAACAGTGGTGTGGCAACATTAAAGAAATACTTTGATGGCCGCGTCGTACCTGAAAATCCGCGTATTTGCAACGCGCAAAAATCGATTCGTACAAATGATATTGAAAATGTAGGGAAGACAGCACGTCATCACACGTTCTTTGAAATGCTTGGCAACTTCTCTATTGGTGACTACTTTAAAGAAGAGGCCATTGAATGGGCGTGGGAATTCCTCACAAGTGACGAGTGGATTGGCTTTGATCCGAATTTGTTATCTGTGACAGTCCACCCAGAGGACGAAGAAGCGTATATCCTTTGGAGAGATAAAATTGGTGTGCCTGAAGAACGTATTATCCGTCTGGAAGGCAACTTCTGGGATATAGGCGAGGGCCCAAGCGGACCGAATACAGAAATTTTCTATGACCGCGGTGAATCATACGGTCACGACATGAACGATCCAGAATTATATCCAGGCGGGGAAAACGAGCGTTATTTAGAAGTATGGAATCTCGTGTTCTCTGAATTCAACCATAATCCAGATGGATCATACACACCACTGCCGAAGAAAAACATTGATACAGGTATGGGTCTTGAACGAATGGTATCTGTCATTCAAAATGTGCCGACGAACTTCGATACAGACCTATTCATGCCAATTATTCGCGCAGTCGAAACGATCTCTGGAGAAAGCTATGGCGAAACAAAGGAAAAGGATACAGCATTCAAAGTGATTGCTGACCACATCCGGACAGTTGCCTTTGCTGTAAGTGACGGAGCGCTTCCTTCCAATGAAGGCCGCGGATATGTATTAAGACGTTTGCTGCGCCGTGCTGTGCGTTATGCAAAAACGATCCATATCCACCGTCCGTTTATGTATGATTTAGTGCCAGTTGTTGCTGAAATCATGAAAGACTTCTACCCAGATGTACAAGCAAAAGAAGAATTTATTGCGAAAGTCATCAAAAACGAAGAAGAACGTTTCCACGAAACACTGAACGAAGGGTTAGCCATTTTGTCAGAAGTGATCAAAAAAGAAAGAGACAAAGGCAGCTCAAAAATTTCAGGTGAAGATGTATTTAAGCTGTATGATACGTATGGATTCCCTGTCGAGCTAACAGAAGAATACGCAGAAGATGAGAACATGACAGTTGATCGAAAAGGCTTCCAAGCGGAAATGGAGAAGCAGCGTGAACGAGCAAGAAATGCGAGACAAGATGTCGGCAGTATGCAGGTTCAAGGGGGCGCTCTAGGCGATATTAAAGTAGAAAGCACCTTCGTTGGCTATGAAAATCTAACAGCAGATGCCCGTATCATTGAATTGCTTCAAAATGGTGAAATTGTCTCGGAAGCACATGAAGGAGACACGGTGCAAATCTTGTTAGATGAAACTCCATTCTATGCGGAAAGCGGCGGACAAGTAGCGGATAAAGGGACACTAAAAAGTGCAGAAGCCATCATTGAGATCAAAGATGTGAAAAAAGCGCCAAACGGTCAGCATGTCCATGAAGGAGTCGTCGTAAGCGGTACGGCTCAAAAAGGTCTCGAAGTCACTGCAGAAGTGGAATCAGCTCTTCGAAAAGGTATTGTGAAAAACCATACAGCGACACACCTTCTGCATCAGGCGCTAAAAGATGTATTAGGCAGCCACGTGAACCAAGCAGGGTCATTGGTGAATGAAAACAGACTTCGTTTTGATTTCTCTCACTTTGGACAAGTGACGAAAGAAGAATTGTCTCAAATTGAAAAAATCGTGAACGAAAAGATTTGGGAAGGCATTTCGGTTGCGATTGACCTGAAGCCAATTGCTGAAGCAAAAGAAATGGGCGCAATGGCGCTGTTTGGCGAAAAGTATGGCGATATTGTCCGCGTAGTCCAAGTCGGCGATTACAGCATCGAGCTATGCGGCGGCTGTCACGTGCAAAACACTGCGGAAATCGGTTTGTTTAAAATTGCGTCTGAGTCGGGTATTGGTGCTGGAACACGCCGTATTGAAGCTGTGACTGGTCAAGGTGCCTATGAAGAATTAAATGACCAGCTGGCGATTTTAGAACAGGCAGCAAATGAGCTGAAGTCAAATACGAAGGACGTTCCAAAACGAATCGCTTCATTACAGGCGGATTTAAAAGAGGTTCAAAGAGAAAACGAATCTCTTCTTGCGAAATTAAGCCAAGCAGAAGCAGGCTCTATTTTAGAGAAAGTGACTGAAATTGGCGGAGTAAAAGTATTAACTGAAAAAGTAAATGCTAAAGACATGAACCATTTAAGAACAATGGTTGATGACTTGAAAGCTAAATTAGGATCAGCTGTCATCGTCCTGGGAGCCGTTCAAAACGGAAAAGTAAACATTTCAGCAGGAGTGACAAAAGACGTGATCGAAAAAGGTCTGCATGCAGGGAAGCTTGTGAAGCAGGCAGCTGAAATCTGCGGCGGAGGCGGAGGCGGACGTCCAGATATGGCACAAGCAGGCGGAAAACAACCAGAAAAACTTGAAGAAGCACTGGCATCTGTCGAAGAATCTGTCAAATCCGTTTTATAATCAGGCGATGTAGTGTAGAATAATGGTATTAGATGAGCGGTTAGAAAAAAGCTTGCTAGTAGAATGTTGGAAGAGAGGTGCAAGAAGCAGTGAGTTCATTTGATAAGACAATGAAGTTTAACTTCTCTGATGATTCAGCTGAAACCAATGTGAATGAAGTGCTCATTACAGTTCATGACGCACTCCAAGAAAAAGGATACAACCCGATCAATCAAATTGTCGGATACTTGCTGTCAGGCGACCCTGCTTATATTCCAAGACATCAGGATGCACGCAACCTAATTCGTAAACTAGAACGAGACGAATTAATTGAGGAATTGGTTAAATCGTACTTAGAGACACATAAAGAGGCGTAAAACATGAGAATTTTAGGCTTAGATTTAGGCACGAAAACCCTTGGTGTTGCGATCAGTGATGAAATGGGATGGACAGCGCAAGGGATTGAAACAATTAAAATTGATGAAGCAGGCGGAGACTTTGGTCTCAGCCGCCTGTCTGAGATTGTTGCAGAATATGGAGCGGATAAAATTGTACTTGGCTTTCCAAAAAATATGAACGGCACGGTCGGTCCTAGAGGCGAAGCCAGCCAATCATTTGCGAAAGTGCTAGAAAACACGTACAATGTTCCTGTTGTGCTTTGGGACGAGCGTCTGTCAACAATGGCAGCGGAAAAAATGCTCATCTCTGCAGATGTGAGCAGACAAAAGCGTAAAAAAGTCATTGATAAAATGGCGGCTGTTATGATCCTGCAAGGATATTTAGACAGCTTAAATTAAAATGAGGTGAATCAAATGGAACACGGAGAAAAGCAAATTACAATCGTTGATGATAATGGAAATGAACAGCTTTGCGAAGTACTATTTACTTTTGAAAGCGACCATTTTAACAAATCTTATGTTCTTTACTACCCAATTTCTGAGCAAGACAATGAGGAAATTGAAATTCATGCATCAAGCTTCACACCGAACGAAGACGGTGAAGATGGCGAGCTAGAGCCGATTGAAACGGATGAAGAGTGGGACATGATTGAAGAAACGTTAAACACGTTCTTAGATCAAGAAGACGAAGAATAGAACGAATAAAAGGCCTGTGAACAGATCTTCTTGATCTTTCTTCACAGGTCTTTTTTTACGATCATTATGTTAACTTAAATTTATTTCATGTTGACATAATGAACTGTACCTTTTACTCTATTTTTAACAATAAATTGAGTGAGGGGCATGAATATTGAGAATTCAAGATATGATGCAAATAGCGTTAATGACAGCGGTTATCGGGATGTTAGGCTTGATCCCGCCGATTTTACTGACATTTACACCTGTACCGATTACATTGCAAACCGCAGGTCTTTTGCTTGCTGGGGGGCTGTTAAAGCCAAAGCAAGCACTGATCAGTTTATGTCTTTTTCTTTTGGTTGTGGCAGCAGGCGCACCTCTTTTGTCAGGTGGGAGAGGCGGGATAGGGGTCTTTTTTGGTCCAAGTGGTGGTTTTCTTCTTGCTTATCCTGTTGCTGCCTTCATGATCAGCTTATGGGTGAACCGGCTGAAAAAAGTAACCGCACTGCGTCTTTTTGTGATCTATGCGGTTTGCAGTATTGTGATTTTGTATATGAGCGGTATTCCTTTTCAAGCCATGATGATGCATATTAAGGTGTCGCAGGCGGCTTTCCTTAGTTTGATTTATCTTCCAGGTGATCTCATCAAAGCGGGAATGTGCGCTTTCTTTACGGTCAAAATCATACAGGCCATGTCATATCGAAAAAGGGATCTGCATAAAGGGAGGCGTGCAGTTTGAACAGAATAACGGAAAGCTATGCAGTACATGCAGAAATGAAACGAGATCAGATTGCCATCATAGATGAGCAAGAAAGCATTACATATGAAGATTGGTATGAACGTGTGCAGAGATCGGCACAGTGGTTACAAGGAACGGCTCATCAGCAAAAAAGAATCGCTTTTTTATTATCAAATGGTGCTTCTTTTCTTCAAATATTTGCGGGCGCTGCTTGTGCAGGGTGGACAGCCGTTCCGCTTGATCCGAGATGGAGTCATCAAGAATGTGTAGAAAAGCTCTTGTTAAGTGAGGCGGATCTCGCCATTATAGAGGATCGATTGATGAAAAGATTTGAACAGGGAAGCGTGGACATGCCGATTCTTTCTTTATCTGAATGGAAGGAAAGAATGAGCCTTCTCACAGACATCAATCCTTGTAACAACTGCGATACCGAGAAGGATCCTGTCTTTTATATGGGATTTACGTCAGGTTCAACAGGCTCACCGAAAGCCTTTATTAGACGTCAGCAATCATGGATCGAGAGCTTTCGAATGACAGCTGCTTCATTTGGAATCACTCATCAAGATCATGCTCTTATATTAGGTACACTCTTATCCTCTCACTTTTTATATGGTGCCATCAGTACATTATACTTTGGCGGCACAGTGACACTTTTAGAAAAATTTGTGCCGGGAAAAGCGAAGCAAGCCTTAGAGACAGGTGATATCACCGTGATGTATACTGTCCCAACAATGACAGAAACGTTACTGCAAATCGATGCTTTTAAAGAAGACAATCCGCTTCTTGTCATGTCATCGGGAGCAGATTGGAGCATCTCGTCAAAAGAACAGCTCGTCTCCAACTATCCACATATCACTTTTTTTGATTTTTATGGCACATCAGAGTTAAGTTTTGTCTCTTATTTGTCTTCACATGACTTTCTGCAAAAACCTTCTTCTGTTGGACGGCCTTTCTCCTCCATTCAAGTAGAAGTAAGGCGGCCCGATCAATCTGTCTGTCAGCCAAATGAAACAGGAAGGATTTATGTAAAGAGCCCAATGACTTTTTCAGGTTACTTACATGAGGAGAAACCGCCGCAGGAGTGGCTGACAGTTTACGATATGGGATGGCTGGATGAAGACGGTTATCTGTATATGAGCGGTCGTGAGAATGGCATGATCGTCTATGGAGGTCTGAATATTTTCCCAGAGGAAATTGAGCGTGTGCTAAATGAACAGCCAGAGGTGAAGCGGTCGATTGTGGTGGGCGTTCCTGACCCATATTGGGGTGAAATCCCTGTTGCCATACTGGAGCAAGTGCAGCAAATAAAGGTGGTTCGACAAGCTGTTAAAGAAAAGCTTGCGGCCTACAAGGTACCAAAAAAATGGCTTATGATTGATCAAATGATTGAAACATCCGGCGGAAAAATTGCCCGCGTGAGCATGAAAAGGTGGGCGGAGGAGCAATTGTCATGCAAGCGATGATCGTACAAGCAAAACGAACACCCTTCGGTGACAAAAATGGGATGCTGAAAGATTATCGCCCAGAGCAATTAGCCGCTCCCCTTATTCGGCATTTGTCTCAGAACATGACACCAGATGACGTCATATTAGGCAATGTCGTCGGAGGCGGTGGAAATATGGCCCGTCTGTCCTCATTAGAAGCAGGGCTTCCTTTACACGTTCCCGGTATGACGATTGACAGGCAATGTGCCTCTGGTCTTGAAGCGATCCGAACAGCTTGCATCATGGTTCAATCGGGGGAGGGCTCGATGTATATCGCTGGCGGGACTGAGAGCATTTCCAGATCACCAATGAAAGAAAGAGCCCGCTTTTCACCGGAGTGGATAGGAGATCCACATATGGGAGAAGCAGCAGAGCTGACCGCGTCGGCATTTTCTGTTACAAGAAAAGAACAAGATGACTATGCCCTTTTAAGCTGGGAAAGAAGTTTAGCGGCATTCAAACATGGTACATATGCAGAAGAAATCGTTTCGGTTGACGGGCTGAGTATAGATCAAGCAGCTGCTAAAATAAGACCGATGACAAAGCTGATCAAGCGGGCAAAACCTGTATTTTTGCCGGGGAAAGGAACTGTGACCACCGCCAATAGCTGTAAGGAAGCAGACGGAGCAGCTGCTGTCGCTGTGATGGAAAGATCGTTAGCGGAAGCAAGTGGATGTAAGGCAATGTTACGGTATGCCGGAAGTGCTGTGACAGCGATACATCCTCATTTTCCAGCTGCTTCACCAATTGATGCGATCAAGAAACTTTTACATCAAGAGAACATCAAGGCAGAGGAAGTGGCGCTATTTGAAATCAATGAAGCATTTGCGCTGAAAGCAGCACTTATTGCCCGCACGCTGGGGATACCATATGACCGGATCAATAGAAGAGGCGGTGCACTATGCCTTGGGCATCCATACAGCGCGTCAGGATCTGCTATGATGGTGAGATTATTTTATGAAGCGCACACCTTACCGAATGGAAGCTATGTCATGGCTGCTATTGGAAGCGGTGGCGGTGTTGGTTTAGCCGTTTTGTGGCAAGTTTTGTCATGACATGCATGAGCAAGGAATTGCCGAACTCCGTCGAATCATGTACTATAAAAGCTAGATGTGAGGAGGGCCATGCATGTTTTCAGAACAAAAGAAACGACCATTCTTCAAAAGAAAAATGGGGATCGTCCTGTTATCTGTCCTTGCTGTCATCATCATTGCAGCATTATCAGGCTTTTTATATGTTAAATCAGCACTCGGACCGGTCGATCAAAAAAGTAAACAAACGATTAATATTCATATTCCAAATGGGACATCTGTGCGCGAAATTGCGGGCATTTTAAAAGAAAATGGGCTCATTTCGAATGACACGATTTTCACTTATTATGCAAAATACAAAAATGCGTCCGGCTTTAAAGCGGGTTATTTTCATTTGAAACAAACAATGGACGCAGACACGCTGATCAAAAAGCTGACATCTGGCGGGACTGATTACGCCTTTCAGCTTGTGATTCCAGAGGGAAGACAGCTATCTGATATTGCAGCCATTATTGCAAATCAGACGAATTTTTCAGCGAAGGAAGTTGAAGCAAAGCTGGATGATCCTGCTTTTATTCAAACACTAATGAAAAAATATCCGAAAACCGTGACATCACAGGTGAATGGGAAACAGGTGAAACATCCGTTAGAGGGTTACTTATTCCCTGCTACGTATCCATTTTATCGTGAGGATGAATCACTCGAAGCGATCATTGAAACGATGATTAAACAAACAGATCAATACGTGAAAACGTATGAAAAAGACATGAAAAAGAGAAACATGTCCATACATGATGTGTTAACGATGGCATCACTCATTGAAATGGAAGCAACAGAAAAGACAGATCGGGCAAAAATCTCAAGTGTATTCTATAACCGGTTGAAAAAGGACATGCCGCTTCAAACTGACCCAACCGTTCTTTATGCACTTGGTGAGCATAAATCCCGCGTTTATTACAAAGACCTAAAAGTGAAATCTCCTTATAACACGTATAACAACAAAGGGCTGCCGCCTGGACCTATTGCAAATGCTGGTGAATCCTCTTGGAAAGCAGCACTGCATCCAGAGAAAACGGATTACGTTTACTTCCTTGCGAAGAAAAATGGAGAAGTCGTATTTACGAAAACGTTAAATGAGCATAATAAAGCAAAAGCGAAATACATCACAGGCAGCAATTAACGTACAAGTGAATCGAAAAAGACTGTAGACAATACGAGATTGCCTGCAGTTTTTTTCGTTGGAATATCCATTTTATAGGTTCGCAATTACCACTTCTTTGTGGTAAAATATATCGGGTTGTTTTTACTTAGATGAACGAAAGATTGACGAGAAAGAGAGCTGCAATAGGCAGGACTCTTCTTTTTCAGGTCATGAAGGAGCTAGACAGATAATGACTATCGAAGATGATCGAATAAATGATTATATTGAACATTTAATTCACCCAAGTCCTGATGCAATCGCTCAATTAGAGATATATGCAAAAGAGCATCATGTGCCAATTATGGAAAAGGTGAGCATCGAGCTTTTACTGCAGCTTCTTTCGATGAAAAAGCCGAAGAAAATTCTTGAGGTTGGGACAGCGATTGGCTATTCCGCCATTCGAATGGCAACAGCTCTGCCAGATGCTGAGATTTATACGATTGAGCGAAATGCAAAGCGCTATGAAGAAGCGACACGGAACATTGAAGAATTAAAGTTAAAAGAAAGAATACACGTGTTTTTTGGTGATGCGATGGAATCGGCTAAAACGGTCCAAACGATGGCGCCCTATGATGTGATTTTTATTGATGCTGCAAAAGGGCAGTACAAGCGTTTTTTTGAATTGTTTGAACCGATGCTTGCTCATGACGGAATGATTATTACAGACAATGTATTATTCAAAGGCTTAGTGGCAACGAATTATGAAGAAGAAATTGAAGATAAACGAAAAAAACAATTAATTGGAAAAATTGATCGATACAATCAATGGCTCATGTCAAACCCTGATTTCCAAACGTGCATTATTCCAGTTGGAGACGGGATCGCCATTAGTACAAAAAGAGGTGACCAATCATGAAGAAACCAGAATTGCTTGTAACGCCAAGCAGCGTGTCAGACGTCATGCCATTAATTGAGGCAGGAGCTGATGCATTCTTAATAGGCGAACAAACATACGGTATTCGTCTTGCGGGTGAGTTTTCAAGAGAAGATGTGAAACAAACGGTTGAGCTTGCACATGCCCATCACAAAAAAGTGTATGTGGCGATGAATGCAATTTTTCATAATGACCGCGTACAACTGCTTGGAGATTATTTAACTTTTCTCGATTCATTAAACGTGGACGGTGTCGTCTTTGGAGACCCAGCCGTGATCATGGCTGCAAAGGAAACAGGAGTGAACCTGAATCTTCACTGGAGTACAGAAACGACTGGGACAAACTATTACACTTGTAACTACTGGGGCAGAAAAGGTGCATCGCGTGCTGTTCTTGCAAAAGAGCTGAATATGGACAGTGTGATCGACATCAAAGAAAATGCTGAAGTGGAGATTGAAATCCAAGTCCATGGCATGACATGTATGTTTCAATCAAAACGTACGCTCATCGGCAACTACTTTGAATACCAAGGCAAACAAATGGATGTCGTAGGCAGACATATGGAGGAAGGGCTATTCCTGCATGACCAAGAGCGTCAAAACAAATACCCTATTTTCGAGGATGCCAACGGGACACATATTATGAGTCCAAATGATGTGTGTATGATTGACGAATTAGAAGAGTTTGTTGACGCAGGCATTGACTCATTTAAAATTGACGGAATTTTAAAGTCACTTTCTTATATGACAAAGGTGACATCACTTTATAGAAAAGCAATTGATTTACTAACGACTGACAAAGACGCGTATGAAGATCAGAAAGAGGACTGGGTGAAGCGAATTGAAGAGATTCAGCCAGTGAATCGTTCGATTGATACAGGATTCTTCTTTAAAGAAACGGTTTATTAATATAAGAGGAGGCAGAGGAAATGGCATTATTGAAAGATGGTATTTCTGAAATGATTGATGGGAAACGTGTCATTACAAAAAAACCAGAACTGCTTGCACCCGCAGGAAACTTGGAAAAGCTGAAAATTGCTGTACATTATGGAGCTGACGCTGTTTTTATTGGCGGGAAAGAATTTGGGCTTCGCTCTAATGCAGATAACTTTTCAATTGAAGAAATGGCAGAGGGCGTCGCATTTGCAAACAAATATGGCGCACGCATTTATGTGACAACGAATATCTTCGCCCACAATGAAAACATGGACGGGCTGGAGGAATACCTTCAAGGGATTGAAGGCGCTGGAGTTGCAGGCATTATCGTAGCTGATCCACTGATCATTGAAACATGTAAACGTGTTGCACCAAAGCTTGAAGTCCATTTAAGCACACAGCAATCTCTTTCAAATTGGAAAGCTGTTCAATTTTGGAAGGAAGAAGGGCTTGAGCGTGTGGTGCTTGCACGTGAAACAAGTGCGCTAGAAATTAGAGAAATGAAGGAAAAAGTCGATATTGAAATTGAAACTTTTATTCATGGTGCGATGTGTATCGCATACTCTGGCCGCTGCGTGCTCAGTAACCATATGACGGCAAGAGATTCTAACCGCGGAGGCTGCTGCCAGTCCTGCCGCTGGGATTATGATCTTTATAAACTAGAAGGTTCTGAGGAAGCACCATTATTTGGTGAAGAAGATGCACCATTTGCGATGAGTCCAAAAGATTTGAAGCTTGTTGAATCCATTCCTCAAATGATCGAAATGGGAATTGACAGCTTAAAAATCGAAGGACGGATGAAATCCATTCATTATGTTGCCACTGTTGTAAGTGTGTATCGTAAAGTCATCGATGCGTATTGTGCTGATCCAGACAATTTTGTCATTCAGCAGGAATGGTTAGATGAATTAGATAAATGCGCAAACCGTGACACAGCGCCAGCCTTTTTCGAAGGCGTACCAGGAACAGATGAACAAATGTTTGGCATTCATGGAAAGAAAACGACCTTTGATTTCGCAGGTCTTGTTCTTCATTATGATGAAAAAGAACAAATCGTGACATTGCAGCAGCGTAACTTCTTTAAGCAAGGCGACGAAGTCGAATTCTTCGGACCAGAAATTGAGAATTTCACATGCAAAATTGAGACGATTTGGGATGAAAAAGGAAATGAACTAGATGCCGCTCGTCATCCGCTGCAAATCGTCAAATTCAAGCTTGATCAAAAAGTATACCCTAGCAACATGATGAGAAAGGGGAAATAACAGCCACATGAGGAGTAAACCAGTTGTCATTGGTATTGCTGGCGGCTCGGGTTCAGGTAAAACGAGCGTCACCAATTCGATTTATGAAAAATTTAAAGGACATTCCATCCTCATGCTTCAGCAAGATTTATATTACAAAAATCAAAGTCATATGCCATTTGAAGAGCGCCTGCTCACGAACTATGATCATCCGCTTGCATTCGACAATGACCTGATGTTTGAGCATTTGGAACAGCTCTTAAGGTACGAATCCATTGAAAAACCAATATATGATTTTAAACTGAACACACGTTCAGAAGAGACTGTTCATGTTGAGCCGAAGGATGTCATTATCGTTGAAGGTATCTTTGCGCTCGAAGATGAACGTTTGAGAGACTTAATGGATATTAAACTGTATGTCGATACAGATGCAGACCTTCGCATCATCCGCCGCATTTTACGCGATACGAAGGAAAGAGGCCGGTCGATCGATTCTGTGATTGAACAATATGTATCTGTTGTCAGACCGATGCATAATCAATTTATTGAACCAACAAAGCGATACGCCGATATCATCATCCCAGAAGGCGGCCAAAACCATGTGGCAATAGACTTAATGGTCACAAAAATTCAAACCATTCTTCAAAACCGAGCAGAGTAAATGGTGGCGAAGAAAAAGACCTTTACATTGTAAAGGTCTTTTCAGCATCATATTAATAAACAGTCACGAAAACTTGTCCTAAGATAGACGATCCTTTATAAAGAGTGATCGTGGCTTTACCAGTTGAATGAGCGGTCACTAGTCCACTAGAGCTAACAGAAGCTACACTCTGGTTATCTGTCCAATAACGTGTAGCTGCAGAATCATAGACCGAGTACCGCTCACCAACTCTTAAAGGTAAACTGTAATCTTGAATCGAAATCACATCTAAAGTTTGAAATCCAGAAGAACTGTGATTGACTGTGAAATCCGCTGTTTCTTTGGCTGAAGCCATGCCCATTAGTGAAAAAGATAAGGTAGAGATGGATAGAACAGAAACAATTGTTTTCTTCATGTTCATTTAAAACACTCCCTAGCATATATTTGGTCTTGCATTGATAGAATTCAACAAAAACCAAATATTTCCTTGTTAATATTTGTTAATAATATGTGAACTTTTATGAAAGCAGCATTCTCGGAAAAAATCTTGAGGGTTTGATATGATAAGAAAACAATGAAGAAAAGAAGAGATGGAGAACTCACTACCACATAGCGAAAGAATGAAGTTGAAAAAGTATATTAAAAAAACGACAAACAAATCATCACAAATTTTCAAACAATTCTTGATCAAAACGCAATTTTGTAATAATATAGCATAGACATATCGTACACTGACCATATTATGTATTGGAAGATGGAGAATGGGTAAGCTATTCTTCTACATATGATCGAAATGGCCGAACGAGGTACAGGAGCTTCCTGTGCCTTTCCACAGTTTGTGCGATTTTAGACCGCTGCGGAGTGGTCCTGTCTAATAAAAGGCATAATAGTTGCATCTAAAAGGGACGCCATGTAAGATGGACTTTTACGAATATGGGACAGAAGGAATGAGGGCCTGAACATGTCCTCATTCTTGTATATTTCAGTCGTCACTCACGTGCAGAAAGTTTGTATGATGAGGATTAATAGAAGGAGTGAATGATTCATGGCACAAGAGAAAGTATTTCCAATGACAGAAGAAGGAAAGCGTAAATTAGAAGAAGAACTTGAACATTTGAAAACGGTTAAACGTAAAGAGGTTGTAGAGCGTATTAAAATAGCTAGAAGTTTTGGAGACCTCTCTGAAAACTCGGAATATGATTCTGCTAAAGAAGAGCAGGCGTTTGTAGAAGGCCGTATTACAACGCTTGATAATATGATTCGTAATGCCAAAATTATCGAAGATGAAGGAAATTCAAATGTTGTTTCACTTGGTAAAACGGTGACATTCGTTGAATTACCAGACGGCGAAGAAGAGTCTTACACCATTGTGGGAAGTGCAGAAGCTGATCCGTTTGAAGGCAAGATTTCAAACGATTCACCGATTGCAAAAAGCCTTTTAGGTAAACAAGTAGACGACAAAGTAACCGTTCAAACACCTGGCGGAGAAATGTTCGTCCAAATTGTAAAAATTTCATAATCACGTTTATCACGTAAACACCTCGTCCACAATAGGGACGAGGTGTTTTTATGCGCAAAAAAAGAAGAATTCAATGGACAGGTGCGATTATTTTTATGCTATTTCTCGGTCTTCTGATGAGACTGGCAGAAATTCAGCTGTTCTTCACAGAATCGTTTTCAAAGCTTGATATCAATTTAATACAAGAAAGTGTCAAACAGCGAACAGAAGAAGTCGTCATTTCAGACGGACGCGGTGAGTTTTTAGATCGAAACGGCCAAGCACTTCTTACAAAAGAACAGCCCGCGGTTATCTTATTTCCTTTCCTGCAATATGATCTTCCGCGCTTGCAGCAAACTGCCTCAATTCTTGAGATGGAAGAGAATGAACTCAAAAAACAGTTAACAGAAACGAAAAAACCGCTCATTTTAAAAGATGACATTTCGAAAAAAAAGCTGAAAGACATCAATGATATGAAATATTCAGGTGTGTACGGCGTATATATGAAAGAGAAGGACAAAAAAAGACTTGCCCTCCACACATTAGGTTTCACAAGCGAGAATCCAGAACTATTGAGAAAGCGTTATCCTGACAAAAAAGAGCTTTCCATTCGTACTGAAATCGGCACATTTGGGCTGGAAAGCACCTTTGACGAATTTCTATTACCCGAGCAAGACACAAAATTGTTATATCATGTGGACGGAAGGGGAAACCCTTTGTTCGGTATGGACGTCAAATATACAGCAGAAGCTCATTCCTTTTATCCACTTCAGGTACAGACAACAATAGATGAAGACATGCAGGCTGAAATGGAAAAGGTGCTCAAAGAACAAGGCGTTGAAAAAGGCGGTGCCGTTCTGCTTGACATTGAAAAAAGCAGTGTGCTGGCGATGGCGAGTACCCCAAATGTCACAAGCAAAAACCGGCACGAGGCAAGAAATTACATGCTGACAGCGATTGCACCAGGCTCTGTCTTTAAAACGGCTGTGCTTGCCGCAGCAATCGAAAAAAACCTTGACCAGCCACAAACCATGTATGACTGTCGAAAGAATTTATATGGAGAGCCTGAAGGAAAACAGGAAGTGCTAAATCTGACGGACAGTTTCTCAGAGAGCTGCAATTATACCTTTGCGACACTTGCTGAAAGGCTCATTCAAGCAGATGATCAAATCATCGAAAAGACGGCTGCAAAGCTTGGACTCTTAGATCGAGCTGGCTGGGAAGGGGATGTCTATCATAAGCAGCACTTCAAACAGTTTGATCGTGAAGAAACAGGCAGTGTGTGGGGAGATAAAAGAGACAAGCATGTCAAAAAAGCCATTGCACAAACCGCAATAGGACAAAAAAATGTCAAAACGACTCCTCTGCAAATCGCGAATATGATGGCTACGATCGCAAGAGGAGGAGAACGAAAAGAAGTGAAAATCGCAGAAAAAGTGCTGTATCAAAACGGAACAACGATGCTGTCCTTTCAAAACAAACGGCCTGAAGGGAGCAGCATAGACCGCTATACAGCTCAAAAGCTGCAAAAATTCTTAAGACAGGTGGTGACCTCTGACAAGGGAACCGGAAGAAGGTTTCAAGATTTGCCATACGATGTAGCGGGGAAATCAGGTACTGCCCAAACCGGCGGTCAAGACAAAAAGGGGAATCCGCTTTATCATAAGTGGTTTGCTGGATACTTTCCGGTAGAAAAACCAAAATACGCCCTTGTCGTTGTTCACCTTGACGAGACAAGTGGCCGGGCTAAGACAAATGATGCGTTTTATGATATTGTAAAAAAGGTCAATGAAATTGAAAAGAAACAGACATAGAACATCCCTTCATGACATGTTAGAATAGTAACGACTTAGGGAACAGAGGCAAAGGAGTGCAGAGATTTTGAGTAGAAATTCTCGATTTGAACATCGTGATAAGCGCAGAAAGGCAAATATGGTGCTTAACATATTAATTGGTATCGTTGTGGTGCTTATTTTGGTTGTCGCATCGAGTTTGTTAATTTTTAATAAGCCGAAAGATACAGATGTAGCGGATGCACCATCAAAAACGGCACCTGCAACAAGTGAAAATAAACAAAACTCAGAAGAAGATGTGAAAGATCCAAAGAAAGACACATCCGATGATTCAGATGCAAAAAAAGATGATTCATCTGATCAAGACGACGATACGAAGAAGACAGATGATGAAGAAAAACCTAATAAAGATGCGTTAAAAGACGCCAAAGAAACAGACGGCGGCAAAACAAGTGACGTCGACAAAACATACGAAAACGATGACTGGGAGCCTGTAGGAACAGAGCAATCCGGTTCACATACAGCAACCTATGATTCGAGCTCAACAGACTGGAAAGAAATGATCAAAGCGATGTCTTATGCGACAGGGATTTCAGAAGATCAAATGACCGTTCTTTGGTTAGGAAATAACGGAGGTCCTCAAGATGCAAAAGGAACCATCCGTGATAAATCAACAGGTGAACGCTACCGCGTGGAAATTACGTGGGTAGATGAAAAAGGCTGGAAACCTGTGAAGGTTGAAAAATTAAGATAAACATGAAAAAAAGATAGCAGATATGCTATCTTTTTTGTTTAAACATTCGCTTTAAAATGAACAACTGCTGTATACAAAATCCGCTCATCGATCACAGTCGTTTGATGACTGACAGAATGAACGGTCAGCAGAATCGCCTGATTATGTTCAATTTGTTTTTGGATCTTTTGTTCAAGTTCTTTTAAAGATGTTGCTTCAAAAAATTCAATTTTATCCTTTAAAAAATCCAGCTGAAAATCCATTTGATTCACCTCTCTATACTCTTCATTCATCTTAATCTCTCTCCCTCAGAAGGGCAAATATTTTTCTACCTCTCCCAGTATTTTTTAGTAGGAAAGAAACAGAAGTTGTGGTAGGATAGGAACTGTTCGACGGAATAAAACATACTATACGCATAGGAATAAAAAGATAAAGTGGAGGGAAAGAAAATGGGACGTGAATTTCTTTCTTTATTTGATCATTGGGCTGACTCTTATGACGACACGGTGAGTGGTCATGACGAGCAGTATAAAGAAGTGTTTCGCCGGTATCCGGCTATTTTAAAAGAAATTACCCGCCGTTCAGGCCAATATGTTCTTGAGTTTGGAAGCGGTACGGGGAATCTAACAGCGCTCCTGCTTGCAGCTGATAAAAACGTGTTTGGTGTTGAACCATCAGATGCCATGAAGAAAGCAGCTCTTCAAAAAGGAATACCAAATATACTTCATGATGGGGATTTTTTATCATTTCCAGCGCCGCCTTTTGAGCCGGATACGATCGTCAGCTCATATGCATTCCACCATTTAACGGATGAAGAAAAAAAACAAGCCATTCACACCTATAGCAACATCCTTCACTCAGATGGTAAAATAGTCTTTGCTGATACAATGTTTCAAAATCAAGCAGCACATCAAGCTGAAATCGACAAAGCGAGAGCTGCAGGGTTCGATCAGCTTGCAGAAGATTTAGAAACGGAATATTATCCATCCATTGATGTGCTAAAGCAAATCTTTGAAGAAGAAGGTTTTAGCACATCCTTTCATCAAATGAATGATTTTGTTTGGATCGTAGAAGCGAAGAAAAGGGAATGAAAGGATGTTTTTGTTTTGAAAATCGCAGTTATAGGTGCAATGGAAGAAGAAGTGACGATTTTAAGAGATCAACTAAAGAATGCTACACAAGAAAACATCGCTGGGTGTGAATTTACAACAGGTGTTTATGAAGATAAAGAAGTGATTTTATTAAAATCAGGGATTGGAAAAGTAAATGCAGCGGTCAGCACAACATTACTGCTTGACCGCTTTCAGCCAGATTATGTGATCAATACAGGATCTGCTGGCGGTTTCCATCACTCATTAAATGTAGGTGATATTGTCATCTCTACTGATGTGAGACATCATGATGTAGATGTGACCATCTTTGATTACGAATATGGACAAGTGCCGGGACTTCCAGCTGCTTTCATTGCGGATGAAAAGCTTGTGAAGCTTGCAGAGGAATCTGCTTTAGAGATCGATCATATTCAAGTGGCAAAAGGAACGATTGCAACAGGAGATTCATTTATGAATGATCCGGATCGTGTAGCGTTTGTAAGAGAGAAGTTTCCAGAGCTATATGCGGTGGAAATGGAAGCTGCAGCTGTTGCACAGGTCTGTCAGCTCTTTGGTACGCCATTTGTTGTCGTTCGTGCGCTATCAGATATTGCAGGGAAAGAATCCAATATCTCCTTTGATCAATTCCTTGAGCAAGCAGCGATTCACTCAACCGACCTTGTCTTGCGTATGATAAAGCAAACACAATAAAAGAAGGGGTTTCCCCCTTCTTTTCCATGCAAAGGAAGGGAATTATATGGCTGTCATAAAGGATATTACCGAATTAATTGGCCGCACACCGCTTTTAAAGCTGTCAGGGATTGGCGTCCCAGAAGGCGTTGAGGTGTATGCAAAGCTTGAGATGATGAATCCAGGTGGAAGTATTAAAGATCGTTTAGGTGATATGCTCATCAGAGAAGCATTAGCATCTGGCAAACTGCGTCCAGGCGGAACGATTATTGAAGCAACTGCTGGAAACACAGGAATTGGGCTTGCTCTAAGTGCAAGAAAGCATCAATTGCAGACCATTTTTTGTGTACCAGAACATTTTAGTCAAGAAAAACAACAGGTGATGAAGGCGCTCGGTGCAGAGATTATTCATACGCCAAGAAATGAAGGCATGAAGGGTGCGATTGATCGAGCCCTTGAACTTGAGGCAAGCCTTGACAATGCCTATTGTGTTTTACAATTTAAAAACCAAGTAAATCCATTGACTTACTACAGAACGCTCGGTCCGGAATTATGGTCCGACTTAAAAGGAAATATCGATGTATTCGTCGCAGGAGCAGGATCTGGCGGGACTTTTCAAGGTTGTGCCGCCTATTTAAAAGAGCAGCATCAGGCGATAAAAACAGTGGTTGTGGAGCCTGAAGGGTCAATTTTAAATGGTGGGGATCCGGGCCCGCATAGAACGGAAGGAATTGGTCTTGAATTTATCCCAGATTATATGGAGCAGGCTTTATTCGATGAGATTTACACTGTCAGTGATGATGATGCGTTTCGAATGGTGAAAGAAGCAGCTGAAAAAGAAGGTGTTCTCATCGGCAGCTCTTCTGGTGCCGCTTTATTTGCCGCTTTAGAGGAAGCAAAGAAAGCAGCACCTGGGACAGTCATTGTCACCATTTTTCCTGACAGCAGTGAGCGATATTTAAGTAAAGGAATTTATGAGGGAGGAAAATAGAATGAAACCAAAAACAATGATGATTCACAGCGGAACAACGGGTGATGAAAGAACAGGCGCCGTGTCTGTACCTATTTACCAAGTGAGCACGTATAAGCAGCCAAAAGCAGGCGAACATACGGGGTATGAATACTCCAGAACAGCAAATCCAACAAGAACCGCACTGGAAACAGTCATTCGTGATCTTGAAGGAGGAGCAAACGGTTACGCATTTGGTTCAGGAATGGCAGCCATTACGGCGGTGATGATGCTGTTTAACAGCGGGGATCATATTGTCCTGACAGATGACGTGTACGGCGGAACCTACCGCGTCATCACAAAGGTGCTAAACCGAATTGGCATTACTGCAACCTTTGTTGACACAAGTGATCCTGAAGCGGTGAAAAAAGCCATTTTACCTGAAACAAAAGCCGTTTACATTGAATCACCAACCAATCCTTTACTCAAAATGACGGATCTAAAAGCGATCGGCGAATTGACAAAGGAAGCCAACATCTTGATGATTGTCGATAATACATTTTTCACACCGTATTTCCAAAAGCCGATTGAATATGGTGCGGACATTGTTCTGCACAGTGCGACTAAATATTTAGGCGGTCATAGTGATGTTGTGGGCGGGCTTGTCGTCACAGCGACGAAAGAGCTTGGAGAAGAACTGCACTTTGTTCAAAACTCGACAGGCGGAATTCTTGGACCGCAGGATTCATGGCTTCTCATGAGAGGGATGAAAACACTTGGGCTAAGAATGGAAGCACATCAACAAAATGCACAGAAAATCGCTGAGTTTTTAAAGCAACATCCAGCTGTCACACGTGTTTATTATCCAGGTCTCGGTACTCATCCTGGCCATGAACTTGCGAAAACACAAGCATCTGGCTTCGGCGGAATGATCTCTTTTGATATTGGAAAAGAAGAACATGTTGATGTATTTTTGAGCCAGCTAAAGCTGTTTACGATCGCAGAAAGCCTTGGAGCTGTTGAAAGCTTAATTTCTGTCCCTGCCCGGATGACCCATGCGTCCATTCCAAAAGACCGCAGGGAGGAGCTTGGCATCACAGATGGTTTAATTCGTATTTCCGTTGGGATTGAAGATGTTGATGATTTACTACATGATATCAAGCAAGGACTTAGCGCGCTGGCGAATGGATAGATTTACATGCTCCTCGCTTTCTCTCACTATGTTAAGCTATGAATAGACATTGATAACTGGAAGGTGAAACAAGTGAAGAAAAAGTGGAGTGATTTAGTGACAGATTACAAGCAGTACGCTTTTATTTTGCTTGCTGTCAGCACCTTTTTATATATTGGTACGATCTTACCGAACCAGCACATCGAAGCATCTCCAAAAATGCTGATGATGGGAATAGATTGTGTTTTCTTATTAGCCGCTTTTGTTTGTGTTAAACGTGCGATTTTCTTTCAAAAGAAACTGCAAGAATTAGATGAAGATTAATTCGAAAGTCTCCTCATGTGCCTGAGGGGGCTTTTTTCATTGTATTGGACAATCGGACAAGAATAACTGTAGAAATTTAGTCAAAAACACAAAAATCATCTATATTACTAAAAACAGGTTTACAAAATGGTGCTTGCTGGATATACTTACAAAGTAATTAAAAAAACGTAAAGGAGGCTGAAGAATATGTTATTCGTATCTACTTGTGATCAATTCAACCAACAATTTCATCATGTCATCAGCCTGTGGAAGAGTTCGTGTTCTTCCTTTGCCTTATACGGTGCACGCTTCATAACTGTTTAAGTAGTAAACGAGGATTTCACACGTATCATCCATTGCAGGTTGGAAGACAATGTCTTTTGAGCTGTATTTTTGTGTGCCCGCAGGTCAACTGATAAAGAAGATCTGCGGGCTATTTCGCGTGCTGCGAACTGAAGGGAGGTGAGCGTATATGACAATCCATTTATTTTTTATTACATTGACGATCAAACGTAAATACAAGGATATTGAGACTGTTCTTTACGAACAAGAAGTCGAAACATTTTATGAAGAAATGAAACAGAAACAACTAAAGTATATGAACTAAAACAGGAAATGAAAAAAGTGAAAAGGAGGAGATTGACATGTTTATGACGCTTGCCATGCTTGATTGTTATACGAGGGAGAAGGACCAGGTTTAGACACGCTCCACATTGATCACCTGCACATATGATAACCGTAAAAGGAGATTGTGAGGTGATCAATAAATGTCGATGTCACCATATATGAGATTTCCGTCTGTGGGGCACGGATATGCATCTATTCCGCATTCCTTAAAGCACGGGTACGGCAATCCATACCGCATGCAAAGAGAGCAAGAGGAAATGCTCAGACGTTATATGTATCAATACCGGACTTATTGGTATTAAAGAAAAGGAGCAGGAAACGTCATGGTTTCCTGCTCCTTTTACATTAGCAAATCCAGCTTGCACCAATGATGATCAACAAAATGAACAGTACAACAAGCAATGCGAATCCGCCTGCAAAACCGCCACCGTAGCCACCGCAGTAGCCTCCAGAATAACCGCCAAAGCCCATAATCTAGCACCACCTTTATCTTATCAAGATACATTTATAAATTATGCAGCTCATGCAGAAAACGAAATCAATCTGAGCACAAATAATGAAAACGCCTATTCAGGTCAAAAAATTTTCACTTTCTGCGAAACATTTTCTGAAAAGGAGCGTCTTATAAAGGACAAATAAATTAGGACTAGGTCTTAATTTTTGTTAGGTGAGAGCCGATATGAAAAGTAAGAAAATTTGTAAATAGTTATATTTACTGGTGAAAAGCAGGTGTTAACATTGATTCAAAGCTGGATTGGGAAACAAATGAGAGAACCAAAAGGCTTGTTCTCAAAATGGGTTGCCCGCTATATGGAAAAAAATCATCATAATATCAATGAATGGACGCTTCAACTCTTAAATATACAGGAAAATGACCGAATTTTAGAAATTGGGACTGGAAGAGGCATCACCTTATCAAAGGTAGCAGAAAAACTTGACCGCGGAAAAGTATATGGAGTGGATGCCTCTCGTCATATGATTAAATATGCAAAAAGAAAACATAAGAAGCTTGCGGAACAGGACAAAGCCGTTATTACGCTTGGTAAGGCTGAGCAATTACCTTTTGAAGACAGATCATTCAATAAATTATTTACGGTGCAGACGATCTATTACTTGAAGGATATTGAGCAAGTTATGAAGGAAGTGTACCGCGTCCTTCAAGTGGATGGTGAAGTATTTTTATCTTTTCAAAAGCAGGAGCTGATAAAGGAACAAAAACGGTCAACATCTTTTTCATCGTACAGTGAACAAGAGATCAGCCATCTGTTTTCAGCATATCACTTTAGAGAAGTCTCGGTTTATCACTATGATACATACATCTGTATCAAAGCTTTAAAATGATGAAAATATTTCCCAGGTAATGAACAAGCACTCAAAAAGAGGCTCTTCGTCAGAGGAGCCTCTTTGTCTGCAATTGAATGTAAAAATAAATAAAGGCTCTTCATCAGAAGAGCCTTTTGTATGTAAGGTAGGCGCCAGCCAGGTGTGTAAGGAATGATAGTATATATAAGGAATTTGTTTGTCGATTAAGGATACCTGTCTGGCTTATTTCTTATATCGACACCGTTCTGCAAAAGTTTAGCTTTTTTTTCAATATTTTCTTTTTTATTTCACTGGAAGACACATTTTTCTTTCTCATGTAGACATGTACCTCCTTCTTTTTCACATAATGTGCGGTTTGAAGAAGGAAATTGCTTTAGAAATAGAGAAAATTGTAGAGACTTCATTTTTAAACAAAAGGGAGGAATGAAATCATGTCGGGAAACAAAGGTGTCGTTTATAAAGGAGCAGGAAAAGTAGCAGTTGAGGATATTGGATACCCTGATTTGGTCTTAAAAGATGGCCCGGGTGTACCTAAAGCCAATGTGGGGCGCAAATGTGAGCATGGCGTCATTTTAAAAGTAGTGACGACGAATATTTGCGGAAGTGATCAGCACATGGTAAGAGGGCGTACGACTGCACCTGAAGGACTTGTCCTTGGTCATGAAATTACAGGTGAAGTCGTTGAAGTTGGGCGAGATGTGGAATTTATTCAAAAAGGAGATCTCGTGTCCGTTCCGTTTAATATTGCATGCGGACGCTGCGTCATGTGTAAGGAACAAAAGACCCATGTGTGCTTAAATGTAAACCCGGACCGTCCAGGCTCTGCCTATGGATATGTAGATATGGGCGGATGGGTTGGCGGTCAATCCGAGTATGTCATGGTTCCATATGCAGATTTTCAGCTGCTCAAATTTCCAGACAAAGATCAAGCGATGGAAAAAATCCTTGATCTGACAATGCTTTCCGATATTTTCCCGACAGGTTTTCATGGTGCTTATACGGCAGGAGTAAAGCCTGGTTCGACCGTATATATTGCAGGTGCTGGCCCAGTAGGTCTTGCAGCAGCCCATTCGGCTCAGCTTCTTGGCGCATCTGCTGTGATTGTTGGAGATCTGAATGAGCAAAGACTGGAGCAGGCAAGAAGCTTCGGCTGCGAGACGATCAATTTACGAAAACATGATCGAATCGGCGAACAAATTACGAATATTTTAGGGGAGCCAGAAGTCGATTGTGCTGTCGATTGTGTTGGCTTTGAAGCTTCGGGTCATGGAGATCAGGGAGAAGCACCAGCGACCGTTTTAAATACAATTATGGATATTACCAAAGTTGGCGGCAAGCTTGGAATTCCAGGGCTTTACGTCACAGAAGATCCAGGAGCAGTGGATGCCGATGCAAAAGTCGGTTCTCTGAAAGTGCGAATTGGACTTGGCTGGGCGAAAGCTCATACCTTTGTGACAGGTCAAACCCCTGTTATGCAATATCATCGCAGTCTAATGAAATCCATTTTAAGCGGAAGAGCACAGATCGCCAAAGCCGTCAATGCGACCGTCATTGACCTTGATCAAGCTCCTAAAGGATATAGTGACTTTGATTCGGGTGTGGCGAAGAAATTTGTGATTGACCCGCACGGGATGCTTTCTCGATAAACTTTTAACATGAAAGGAGCCGCTCAATAAAATGGGACGGCTCTTTATTGTGGAAAATCCAATCTATTTCAAAGGGGAGGAATCAGATGAATACAGATCAAGCCAAAAGAAGAGTTATAGAACAATTTGGGAGAAATGCAGAAAAGTATGTGACGAGTCAAACTCATGCAAAGGGAGCAGACCTAGATCTAATTGTTGAATGGGCAGCTCCAGAAGAAAGCTGGGTCGTTCTCGATATAGCAACTGGTGGCGGGCATACCGCAAAAACACTGGCTCCATATGTGAAACAAGTGTTTGCGACGGATTTAACGAAAGAAATGCTTTCTCATACATCACTTCATTTAAAAGCGTATCCACAAATTTTTTATGTAGTAGCGGATGCAGAGAGCCTTCCTTTTTTAGATGGCACATTTGATATGGTCACATGCCGAATTGCAGCACACCATTTCCCGCACCCTGAACAGTTTGCCAAAGAGGCATCTCGTGTATTAAAGTCAAATGGTCTGTTTTTCTTTATTGATAATGTTTCGCCAAATGATGAAGAGCTTGCACTATTTATCAATGAGCTAGAACGATTGAGAGACCCAAGTCATGTCTCCTGTCTATCTACAAAACAATGGGGGAAATTGTTTTTAGAAGAGGGATTAAAAGAAGTGAGATCAATGGAACGAAAAAAACGTTATCCTTTTCAGGAATGGGTCAAGCGAACAACGAAAAATTTAAAGGAAGAAGAGATTGTTACAGAATACTTGTTAGATGCTAACGAGAAAATAAAGCAATATTATAGATTGAAAATGACAGAGGATCAAATAGAATCAATAGAGGTAGATGACTGGATTGCTCTTTTCAGGAAAGGGTAAAAGTAAATCATTCAAACCAGTCATAGAAAGGAATCAATCAAATGCTGAATTTTAAAGGAAAAACCGTCATCATCACAGGCGCAGCCAATGGAATTGGTGAAGCGATCGCCTGCGGCTATGCAAAAGAAGGGGCGCGTGTGATGCTTGCGGATATAGATGAAGAGAAGGGGAAGCGTTTGGAGGAGCAGCTGAGAAAAGAGTCCTATGAAGTTTATTTTATCAAAACGGATGTGAAACAGGAGAAGGATATTCAGCGCTTAATGTCGTTTGCAGTGGAGCGCTGCAAAACGATTGATATTCTCATCAATAATGCAGGCGTCATGTGCACAGCATCGCCTTATGAGTTAACAGTCGATGAGTGGGATCATGTGCTGCATACAAACGTAAGAGGGACTTTCTTATGTGCTAGAGAAGCAGCGCGTTATATGAAAGAGAATCCAAAAGGCGGTTCCATTGTGAACATTTCATCTACCCGTGCGACCATGTCAGAGCCTCATACGGAAGCTTATGCTGCATCAAAAGGCGGGATTTCCGCGCTTACTCATGCCTTGGCGGTTTCTTTTAGTCAGGATCACATTACGGTGAATAGCATTTCCCCTGGGTGGATTGAAACGAAGGATGAGAAAAGTCTTCGAGAAGTTGACCATCAGCAGCATCTTTCCAATCGAGTCGGCACGCCAAAGGATATTGTGAAAGCTTGTTTTTATTTAACAGATGAAGACAATCAATTTGTGACCGGTACAGATTTGGTTGTTGATGGTGGCATGACTAGAAAAATGATTTATGCGGATTAACATAAAAAAACATTGACGCTTTGATCGAGCGGCAGTACAATATATAACAATTCAGCTGAAGATCGTGATGAAAAAAAGACACAGCGCCAATAGAGAAGAGTACATCATAGCTGCCCCACACAGAGAACTCCGTGAAGCTGAGAAGGAGCTGGGAAGCATGATGGAACCAAGCCTCTTAGCTCTGCACCGGATTCTCTCGGATGGTGGTGCAGCGAATTTCTCCCGTTACAGAGAAGGGTGAATGATCACCCGCTAAGGTTCATCTGGCAACAGATGAATGAACTGAGGTGGCAACGCGGAGTAAATCCCGTCCTCAAGACAGAAATGTCTTGGGGGCGGGATTTTTTTTATGACAAATAGGGGGGACAATGATGAAAAAACATTGGCGGGATATGAGTATTTTGCTTGGAGCCATCGGGATCGCAAACATAGGAGAATGGATTTATATGATTGCCCTCCATCTGCTTATTTTTCAAGAAACGGGCTCTGTACTTGCTGTAACAGCAGTTTATTTGCTAAGACCGGCAGCTTCTCTTTTGACCAATAGCTGGTCTGGCAGTTTGATTGACAGGCTGAATCAGCGGAATGTGATGATCAGTTTAGATATTACCCGTGCTTTGCTCATTGCATGCATCCCTTTTGCCTTATTTTCAGGACATCTGCTCATCCTGTATGTCATGGTGTTTTTCATACAGATGGCACAAGCGATGTTTCATCCAGCGTCGATGGTGTATATGACAGGACTCATCCCGGCCGATAACCGAAAACGGTTTAATGCCATTCGCTCTTTATTACAATCCGGTGGATTTTTACTTGGACCCGCAGCAGCAGGTCTACTTTTTCTCATCGGGACGCCTGTTCTTTCAATTTATGTAAATGCGTTCTGCCTTTTGATATCTGCTCTGTTAACGATGTGTTTACCGAATTTGCTCAAAACAGATGCTGGCCAAAAGGGGTTTTCCCTTTCAATGTTAAAAGAGGATGCAAAGCTTGTTCTGCGATTTAGTCTGACGTCACGCCAGATCATGGCGGTATATTTATTATTTAGTGCGGCGATATCGGTCCTTCCTACGGCCATTGACTCACTTGAAACAGCCTTTGCAAAAGAAGTACTGCTGCTGACTGATACCCAATATGGCCTTCTTGTTAGTGTGGCTGGAGCAGGCATCATCGCAGGGGCAAGTCTTAATTCGGTCATTGTCGAAAGGCTGTCAGTTTCGCTGATGCTTGGAATCGGCAGTTTGTTTGTGGCGTTTGGCTATCTTATTTATGCATTTTCCAGCACCCTATTTGCAGCCGCTGTTGGATTTTTTGTTTTAGCCTTCTTTTTAGCTTTTGCGAATACAGGTTTTATGACGTTCTATCAAACAAATATCCCAGTAGAGGTGATGGGGAGGATAGCCAGCTTTTATGCTTTCATTGAAGCCATTTTGACAATAGCCATGACAGGAATATTCGGCGGGCTCGCTCATGTTTTATCAATCAGAATGTCCGTCATCATTGGGTGTATATGTATGCTTCTTATCTGTCTATTGCTATGTTTTGTCATCTTTCGTCCATTGACTGTCAAAAAAATAGTGCATCCTACTTAGAAAATTAAAAAAATTATGTTATCATTATTTAAGTAAGTTAATTAAATTGATGAGAAAAGGAGTCTTACAAATGAAAGCACTACGCTGGCACGATCAAAAGGACATTCGACTAGAGGAAATTGACGAACCAACAGTTGCTCCAGGTAAAGTGAAACTGAAAGTAAAATGGTGCGGCATTTGTGGTAGTGATTTACATGAATATTTAGGCGGACCGATCTTCATTCCTGTGAATGAACCTCATCCACTTACAAAAGAAAAAGCACCAATTACATTGGGACACGAGTTCTCTGGGGAAGTTGTTGAAGTAGGAGAAGGCGTGAGCAATTACAAAGTAGGCGATCGAGTGGTTGTTGAACCTATTTTTGCAACTCACGGGCATCAAGGTGCTTATAACTTAGATGAAAACATGGGCTTTTTAGGACTTGCCGGAGGCGGCGGTGGATTCTCTGAATATGTATCAGTTGATGAAGAATTACTTCATTTATTACCAGACGAAATCTCCTATGAGCAAGGCGCGCTTGTTGAGCCTTCTGCAGTTGCTTTATATGCGGTACGATCTAGTAAAGTACAAGCTGGGGATACAGCGGCTGTGTTTGGCTGCGGACCAATTGGTTTACTTGTCATTGAAGCATTAAAAGCAGCTGGTGCTACTGATATTTATGCAGTTGAATTATCAAAAGAACGCCAAGAGAAAGCAAAAGAGCTTGGAGCGATCATTGTAGATCCTTCTCAATATGAAGATGTTGTTCAAGAAATCGCACGCCGTACAAACGGTGGCGTCGATGTTTCTTTTGAAGTGACAGGTGTACCTGTTGTATTGAAGCAAGCAATCCAATCAACTAGAATTTCAGGTGAAACCGTCATTGTAAGTATTTGGGAAAAAGGCGCAGAAATTATGCCGAATGATATTGTCATTAAAGAACGTACAGTGAAAGGAATTATCGGCTACAGAGACGTATTCCCATCTGTATTAAACTTAATGAGAAAAGGCTATTTCTCTGCAGACACACTCGTCACGAAAAAAATCAAGCTGGACGATGTGATCGAGGATGGCTTCCATGCTTTAATCAATGAAAAAGATCAAGTGAAAATTTTAGTCAGTGCTGAATAAGTAAGATGACAAAGGGAATGGCATAAGCCATTCTCTTTTTTTATGTGATCAGGTCATTTTCATAAAGAGAGCTGCGGTTGAATAGTGATAATTGAAAAGATGTTTAAAAATAAGGGAGATGACATCATGTTTTATCACATCAAAGAATTGCAATATGAAGCAAAGCCCTCAAAGCCTGATCCGCTTTACGCGAAAAAGCTGCAAGAAGTATTAGGCGGTCAATATGGTGAAATTAGTGTGATGATGCAATATTTATTTCAAGGCTTTAATTGCCGGGCAGACCAAAAATATAGGGATTTATTATTTGATGTTGGGACAGAGGAAATTGGTCATGTCGAAATGCTGGCGACAATGATCGCACGTCTACTTGATAAAGCACCGGTAAAAGAGCAGGAACAGGCGTATCAAAGTGATCCAGCACTTGCGGCTGTTATGGGCGGAATGAATCCGCAGCATGCAATTGTTGCCGGTTTAGGGGCGATGGCAGCGGATAGTCAAGGGTATCCGTGGAATGCCAAGTATATCATTGCAAGCGGAAATTTAATGGCTGATTTCAGAGCCAATTTAAATGCAGAATCACAGGGGAGACTTCAGGTCACAAGGCTTTATGAGATGACAGATGACCGCGGCGTCAAAGATATGCTTTCCTTCCTCATTGCTCGTGATACATATCATCAAAATATGTGGCTTGCGGCAATTAAGGAATTAGAAGAGCGGGAAGGGGATGTCGTCGTACCAACCACTTTCCCTCGTTCACTAGAAAAACAGCAAGTATCCTATGATTTGTTTAACTTTTCAAGAGGGGAAGAAAGCAAGGAAGGCAGATGGGCACATGGCCGCAGCATGGATGGAAAAGGAGAGTTCAGATATATTTCTGCACCTGTCGTATTCGGCTCAGCACCAAAGCTCAATCCCGCACCAAAAGAACTGTTTAACACACCAAAAAAGGGTGAATAAAAAAGTCGATCAGGTTTTTGTGCCTGATCGACTTTTTAACGTCCGAGGGTTCTGCCGTACACGCTGACACGTTTCTCTAATAATGCAAAAGCTAATTCAAAGAAAATGCTCAGCAGCCAATAGATCAAAGCAGAGACGAGATAAGTTTCTAAAAACTGATAGCCGTCATTTGCAATGATCCGGGAAATACCCATGATTTCGAGTACCCCAATTGTAAACGAAAGAGATGTCGCTTTTAATAGCTGAACGAGCTGATTGCCTAGGTTCGGTAAGGCCACAACAAATGCCTGCGGCAAAATAATGCGAAGCATCGCCTGCCTTGTGGTCATGCCTACAATTTTTGCCGCTTCCAGCTGCCCTTTGTCTACTGCCAGAAGTGCACTTCGGACCACCTCTGTTAAATGGGCGGCTGAATGCAGGCTGAAGGTAATGAGGGCAACAGCTAATGGGGAGACCATGTCCGGGTGAAAGGTCAGCCCGAATGTGCCGCTCATGCTAGTTAGAACAAAAGGAAGCCCATAAAAGAAAGCAAACAGTTGAACAATTAGAGGCGTACCTCTAAAAAAGGAGACGTAGAGCGTGACCAGCTGCCTGAGTACAGGGATGCGAAAGAGACGAATAAAAGCAAAAACATATCCGATCACAAGACTCACAGCCATAGAAACTAGAGCAATTAATAAGGTAAAAGGAACGCCTTTTAGAATATGAGGTACTTGGTCAATCGCAAATGGAATATCAATGGTTTGCATCTAAATCGCCTCCTTAACGTGACAGGCTGGTGCGGCCTTTTACAAATTTCTTTTCAAGCAGCATGGTGACTAGTTCAATGCTCATACAAATGAGCCAGTACACAATCGCAATGATTACATACACTTCAAACATGCCGATTCCATAGTTATTTCCTAAGATAATCTTCACCTGTCCCATAATATCGATGAGCCCGATCGTAAAGGCAATCGCCGTGTCTTTCACAAGATCAATGGTATAATTTCCGAGGTTTGGCAGGGCAATGAGAAAGGCCTGCGGGATAATGATCCTGATCAAGGCCTGTGTATCTGTCATCCCAACAATGTAGGCGGCTTCCAGCTGATCTTTCCCAACTGATGAATACGCACTGCGAAAGACTTCAGATAAATAAGCACCCGTATGTAAAGAGAACGTCATCATCACAAATAACACACGATCCCAATGGTTGATTTGAATTCCTGCCACAAGTAAAAGCTGAGGCAGTCCAAAATAAATTAAGAATAACTGAACAATTAATGGAGTACTTCGTGTAAAAGATAAATAGACAACAGCCAATTGCTTCAGCACTGGGATTTGCTTAATACGAATGCATGCAAATAGGAGCCCTATTATGATAGCGAAAAACAATGACACTACAATAATGAGAAAAGTGAGTGGCAGGCGTTCAAGCACCTGTAAAAAGATCCGCAGCCAATCTCCAGCTGTAAACGTCATGACGCTTCCTTCCTTTCTTCATATTGATAGCCTTGCTCTGAGATGTAGTCAATATCTTGAAAGAAATCAACCCCGAACCACTTTTTCGCAAGCTTAGGCAATGTTCCATCATCAATCATCTCTTGTGTAACCCGGTCCAAATCTGCTGCAAGCTGTTTTTGACTTGGCTGTAAGACAAGATAGATCGGCTCCTTTGACACGATCCCGCCCACTTTGACCTTCAGGTTCAGATGCTGTTGAATGGTATCAAAGGTTGAAATATTCATAAACGCAGCATCAGACCGTCCGCTTTCAACGCGCTTTAAGTTGAGTTCATTTGAAGGGCTTTCAATTGTTGTCAGCGGAATATCTGGATCATGTTCTTCATTATATTGATTTAATATGGAACGCAATCCGCCACTAGGACTGACAGGAGCCAGCTTTTTAGATGTCATATCGTCAAGCGATTGAATATCCTGGTTTGATTCATTCACAATTAAACCTGTCATCGAATAGCCGTACGGAACCTTAGGATAAAGAAACCGCTTTTCGCGTTCAGGGTTACTGAAAAACCAATTAGCTGCCATTTCAAACTTCCCCGCGCCAACACCAATAAGATTGGATTCTTCCTCGCCAAATATGTAATCAAAATGTATGTGCGGAAGTCTTTTTTCCACTTCATTTAAATAATCAATGTTATAGCCAATCGGTTCGTTTCGGTCATTTGTCGCTAAAAAGGGTGGATTGACCTCTGCACTCAGTGCGACTTTCACAATTTGTTTTCCATCATCTGTTGTTGTTTTTACACTGCTGCAGCCAATCAGAGAGAGGAGAAACAGAAGGACACCAGATGTCATGAATGCTGTCTTTTGCTTCATATGTCTTCCTCCGATCCTTGCCACATTCCGCGATGAATTCTGGATAAAAATTGTTTCGTTCGTTCATGCTGAGGCTTCATTAGAACATCTTCTGGTGAGCCTTTTTCAACAATTTCCCCATCTGCCATAAAGATCACCGTATCCGCTACGTCCTTTGCAAACGAAATTTCATGCGTCACAATGACCATCGTCATCCCCTGGCTTGCAATATCTTTGATCATTTCAAGGATTTCTCCAACCATCTCTGGGTCCAGTGCGGAGGTTGGTTCATCAAACAAAAGCACCGCAGGATTCATCGCAAGAGCGCGGGCAATTCCAATCCGCTGCTGCTGACCGCCGGATAGTTCACTCGGAAATGCATCCTTTTTATGAAGCAGTCCAATCCGCGTTAAAAATTGCACTCCAACCTTTTCTGCTTCTCTCTTAGACATGTTTTGAGACACAATCAATCCCTCTGTAATATTTTCAAGTGCCCGTTTATTTTGAAACAAGTGATAATGCTGAAATACCATGGAAGATTGCTGCCTTAGTTTTAAAAGATCTTTTTTATGATATCGTTCAAATTGAATCGTGGCTTCTCCAACAGTCAGCTCTCCTTTGTCTGGAATGTCGAGGCTGTTTAAACTGCGGAGAAGTGTTGTTTTTCCTGATCCGCTCGGTCCAATAATTGCGACCACTTCACCTTCTTGTACGGAGAAATCAATGCCTTTTAACACATGGGTCTGCCCATAAGATTTATGTAGATTAGTAGCTGAGATCATAAAAGCATCACGTTCCTTTGACAGATGTACTTAATATTGATAAAATTTAACACATTAAATCCTATAAGTAAAGTGTGTTTTATTCATTCTAATTGGAAAAATGAGATATCATAGATTGTGAGAAACAGAGGAGTTGGATACATTTTGTCTAAAGCATTATTTGTCGATACCGATTTTCAAAAAACATGGCTCAATCAGCTGGAATCTCTTCGTGAAACGATCGAACAAAACGCAAAAAAACATGATGAAGGCGCTTATTTTCCTAAAAAGAATATCGAATCATTAGTAAACATGGGATATACAACCCTGTCTCTTCCCACTGAATATGGAGGCGGAGGTCAATCTGTAACAGATATGGTTCTATTTCAAGAAACGCTTGGGAGCATGGACGGAGCAACTGCCTTATCGATCGGCTGGCACCAAGGAGTTGTAGGTGAAATTTATGAAAAGAAACTATGGAATGAGAAACAGCTGCAATTCTTTGCGGAAGAAGTGAAGAAGGGCGCCCTTGTCAACCGCGCTGTGAGTGAGGCGCAGACCGGCAGCCCAACAAGAGGCGGCAAGCCTGGAACAACAGCAATTAAATCAGGTGATCGCTGGGTGATCAATGGACGTAAAATTTTCACAACGATGTCACCAGCTCTCACATACTTTTTAGTCGGCGTATGGATTGAAGAAAAAGAAGCGATGGGATTCTTCTTAATTCACCGTGATACAGAAGGTGTTTCTATAGAAGAAACATGGGATGTTGTCGGCATGAGAGGAACAGAAAGCCATGATTTAATCTTAGATCAAGTTGTGGTCTCAGATGACATGCTTGTTGAAGTGCAAAAAGGACCTCGAGGCGGTACATTAAACCCTTGGATCGCACATATTCCTTCCTGCTATTTAGGGATTGCGCAAGCGGCAAGAGATTATGCAGTTCAGTATGCCATCACTCATTCACCGAACAGTATTAGCGGAACGATTAGTGACCTGCCAAATGTCCAAACATTGATTGGCGAAATTGATTTACTACTAAAGCAAGCACGCCACGTCATCTATTCAACGACAACATTGTATGAGCAGCCTGAGAAAAGAGAGCTGTTAATCAATGAATTCGGTGCAGTGAAGCATACAGTCGTCAATCATAGTCTGCAGGTGGTTGATAAAGCCATGCGTTTAGTCGGTGCAAAAAGTTTGAGTCTTGGCTGTCCGCTGCAGCGTTACTATCGAGATATTCGTGCTGGGCTCCATAACCCGCCAATGGATGATATGACGATTTCAAAAATCGCGAAGCAGGCCATTGAAGAGAAAAAAGAAAGCTAATATGATCAGAAAGCCGGATGAAACCGGCTTTTTTTATTTGGCAGAAAAGAGGACAAGCGTACCTTATGTCTCATCGCTCAGGCATGCTACAATCGATACAAATCATGGGAAAAGGAGCGATTTTTTTGAAGAAAAAGCATATGAAATGGTTGGTTTCATCCATTATGCTGATGGCACTTTGTATCAGTCAGCCGTCATCAAGTGAGGGAACATCACCAGCATGGTCAGTAGATGAATTCTTGAAAGACAGGGAAGGTACATTTGTGATCCAAGAAGTAAAAGAAAAATCGCCATGGGTGTATAACAAAAAAAGAGCGAATAAGCGCTTTGCCCCACAATCAACATTTAAAGTGGCAAATGCCCTCATCGGCCTCCAAACCGGCGTGGTGAGAGATGAATATGACATCAAATATTGGGACGGAGTAAAAAGAGAAATTGATAACTGGAATAAGGATCATACACTGGGCTCTGGCATGAGAGATTCAGTCGTCTGGTACTATCAAGCCATGGCGCGTGACATCGGGGAAGAACGCATGAGCCATTGGGTGAAAGCCATACACTATGGCAATGAAGACATATCTGGCGGAATCGATCAATTTTGGTTAAGCAGTTCGTTGCGCATTTCTCCAGTAGAACAAGTCCATTTCCTCAAACAGCTATATGAAGAAAGTCTCCCATTTGACCTATCTGTCATGAGAACGGTCAAACGAATGATGATCCAAAAAGAAGAGAAACATGCCACCCTATACGGAAAAACAGGCTCCGGCTCAGGCATTGGCTGGTACGTAGGTTTCATCAAACATGAAAACAAAACCTACATCTTCGCCACAAATATCGAAGGCACAGGACTAGAAGCAAAAGAAATCACCTATCGTATTTTGGAGAAATATCATTTGATTGAAGCATCCGTTTAGGATGCTTTTTATGGTTATCTACACAACTAAGGTTTGAATAAATCAAAAAATTTGACGAATAAGAGTATAGATAATGACCGTTGAATAAAGAGTTGTCATATAAATTAGTGAATAGACAAACATAAATGATGCCCACTTCTCTGAATTCATTCGCTTGTAACCTAAAATACTTAAACAAATCCATATAAAACCTAGAAAAAAAGACATAAGCACAAGCCCTATGCTTAAAGAACGGAAAAGAAAACTGCTTAAGGTTATTGCTAAGATATAAAGATTGGTTTGCAAGTATGTTCTTTTCATTCCTTTTACAACAGGTAGCATGGGAATGTTTGCTGCCTTGTATTCATTTTGCTTTCTAATAGCTATTGAGTAAAAATGCGGCATCTGCCAAATAATTGTAATGAAAAATAATCCCAGAATAGCTGGGTGTGAGATGTCTGGTGAAATAGCCGTCCAACCAATGAGAGGCGGCATTGCCCCAGAAATGCTACCAATTTCTGTGTTGTAAACGGTTTTTCTTTTACTCCACATTGTATAAGGGAAAATATAAAAAAGTAAACCAATCAATCCTATAATAGCTGCTAGATAGGTTGTAAATGCTAAAAAAATCAATCCTAAAATAGACATTAAGATACTAAGCCATAGAACTTTTTTAAGATTGACTTCTCCTGTTACAGTAGGTCTGTTTTTTGTTCTATTCATCACGGAATCTATGTCCCTATCATACAAATTGTTTAAAGCTCCAGCAGCACCAATTAATAAAATTGAACCTGCAAATGCAAATAGTATCTCAATAGATTTATGAAGGATGTCAATTTGATAAGTGTATAATGCCAAGGTTAAGCCAGCACACATTGGGATTAAATTTGATGTAATAATTCCTGATTTAACTGTTTGAGCGATTATGTCCCTTTTCGTTTTGTGAATTTTTTTCCCCATCTTTCGCATTGTTTTGCTCCTTTTCCATAGCGATTAATTGTTTATGCTGTACATCAAGATATATACCATATAGAATTTATATACTAATTGGTATATTAATTCTATATGGTATGATTGTCAAGATAAGGAGGTAAAGGAATGATTAGACAAAGAAAAACGCAAAATGAAAGGAAAGATGAAACACGGAAATTACTCATAAATTCTGCAGTTGAGAATTTCGCCAAGTATGGTTTTCATGGGGTCTCCATTGATAAATTGGCAGAATATGCGGGATTTAGCAAAGGGGCCTTTTATGCGCATTTCCATTCAAAGGAAGAGATCTTTCTGGCTCTATTGGAACAACAAATGCAATTACATGTTAAAAAAATCAATGCTTTATTAGCAGAACAGCCTTCTCTTTTACACTTTCCAGAAAAAATGAATCAACAGTCTATTCAAAATTTTGAAGAAAATCGGACGTGGAGCCTGCTAAATATGGAATTTCTTTTGTATTCAATGAGAAATGAGGAAGTAAGGTGTCAGTGGTCAAATATGATCCTACAATCGGTAAAACAAATCTCTCAATCCATTGAGAATTTAATAGAAAAAGAGAACCTTACATCTACTCTTTCACCTGAAGAAATGGCATGGACAATTCTCTCATTGGAAAATGGTATAGCAATATTTCACTATATTAGTCATGACCATATACCAATTGATTTATTAGAAAAATCTCTAAAAAAAATAATTTCCTTTAAATAAAAATGAAGGTTCTTCAGATTTTAATATGGAGGAGAAATCTGATTGGACTGAAATTTACGTTTCAGTAGACGATGATCGATTTTAGGATATATTGGTTCTTTTGAGTGGGATTGATTTGAAGGATTCACCTAATTTCTAGGTACACTGAATTTTAGAAGAAGTAAAGGCTCCTGTACAATTCACTACGGAATTACTGAAATTGAAGTTGAATCATCTGGTCAATCTGTTATGAAGAAGAGTCAAAGTTTAATGGAAGAGTTCAACTCAAGAAAAAAGAGAAGCTGTAAAAGAAAAGGTTATCTAAGATGAAGGTCAGCAGATAAAGTTAGATATTATTGAATACGATTTTTTATATCCAGAAGATGATTTGTTTTTAAAATCCGTATCTCTATATATGGATTTGTGTATAAGGGAAAACTGATTTTTAGCCATTCTGTAATAAGATAGTATTTGAATCAACAATACATTTGGATGTAAACAAACGATATTCATACTTAAACAAGAAAACTACTGATTGCGAAGAGAATTGGGTATTAAGAATGGTATAAAGGAGAAATCAACTGTAATAAATGATAAGTTCGGCCGTAAGAAATATCGAGTCGATCACTCTGATCATGGAATGCCAAAAGACCATTCAAAACCACATCTTTATGAATTATAAAAGTTACTATGGGCATAGAGGTAAGGAAAAAACATATCATTTTTGGAGGTGAATGAAATGGATTGGTATTTAGATAGTAAAATTCAAAAATATATAAGAGATTTTAATGTAATCCATTTAATGCAATTAAACGAATTTCGTTATTACAAAGATTATAATGAAGCCTATGAAAGAATAAAGTCAATCGAATTAAACATACCGTATAAAAACTCAAAAGAAAATTTTGAAATACATCTTAAGTTTATAAATGTTATATCTATTGAAATAAAAGATTTAGACTTTCATGAAGAGTCGATATTAAGTTTTAACATATCAAAACTTAACAAAGGTTGGGAAAGATTAAACTATTTAGTTGAAGATTTCGAAGAAGAGACCTTTAAATTCTATTGTGAAGATTATAAAGTTCTTAGTGTCTTAAAAGTGTGAAGTATTAGTACTGTGCAACTAACCTCGAGGACTGGAAAGCCTGGAGCTGGGAATAAACCAAGATCAACAGTTTATGAGAAAACCTATAAAAAACATGTTGATGTCAATGGGAAAGGAAAAAACAAAGAGAGTTAGAGTGGTAGTCCAAAAAGATGGTACTCTAAGAACAAGATTTTCATATTAGGAGTTGAGATGATTGATAAGTGAAATAACTACAGAGAAAGTAATTGATTGTCCAAAAGAAGATCTAATTTATTTTAATGTTGGAAGAGATGAGAAAATATATATGGTATTTCTTATTGATGATCAACTAATACTTCAAGTAGTCAAGGATCATAGTATTATAATGAATAAATCATTAAATGAACTTGATTCTGATAGCTATATTTATTTAATACAAGAAATAAACGATACCATTGTCATTGTGTTTGAACAAGATGATATATGTAAAATAAATTTTTTAGATTTAAAACAAAATAATATGGTAGAAATATGTTCTTTTTTACTAAGTGTTAATACATTTCATCTGGATGAAAACGGATTATTATGGATTGGTATCTCAGAAGAGGGGATATTTGATGAATTAAACCCTAAGGGTAAAGGAATTTACTGTATGAACTTAATTATAGGAGAAGTGTTATTTGAGGAAGAGTTTAAAGGGATAATGTATGAATGCTCTTCAATACAAACTCTAGGTTCAGAACTATACACTAGCTATGAAGAAGAGCAAACAATTGTTATTTCAACTTTTTCTTATGATTTAAACCCTGATAATCAGTCATGTCAAAAAAAGAAAATGTACCACCTAGATAGAAAAGAATACAGGTACTGTGACCAACTATATGTTTCTGAGAGTCAAATCTTGTTATTTAATAATATGGAACATAAACAGTATGCTTTTAAAATAGTTGACGATAAAACGTTTATAATGAAATTATTTTTAGATGGAATTGATCCCTCACAGTGTGATCCTACTTACAAAGTAGTTGAAGGATATCTTTATATCTTTGTAGAAAATAAGCTGTATAAAAGTAAACTAATGTAGTAGTAATAATGTCATGAATTACTTTTAGTATTAGTTTAAATAACCCTCTCTAAGAATAGGAAGGGTTTTATACTGGAGGAAAAGTTGAAGAAAGTTAAATTAAACACGATGACCAAAGAATCTATCGCAGATATTGAAAAAGAAATAACAAATATCGCACTGAATCTAGTAAAAGAAAAACAAGCAAAATTTAAAGATTTAGATTTAACGATCAATGCTGAATTTGGACGATTCGTATATGGAAAAAAATCTAGAGGGAGAGAAATTCAAGTCTCAGATTGTTTTACAGCAGGATATCATTCATCCATATATTTTTCAGTAGATTATCTAAATGGCGAAGAGTTTCATGATGGTGAAGAAGGTGATCAAGGTTACTGTATAGACCATCTCGATATTTGGATTTGTGTATCGAATAATCTCGTGAGCAAAAAAGGATATTTAATAGATTTTGAAAATGAATCAGATTTGCGGGGAATGATTATACCATTAATTGATGAATTGTATAAAGAAGCAACAGAAATTCTTCAAACCCTAAGCAGTTAGGATTTTTTTAACCGGTCTAAAAGGGAGAGAAATGGTGCTAAGATAGGAACAAGATAAGGTAGAGCATTTGCAGTAAAGAAAGCAAGTAAAGGAAAAAGAATGAGCAAACCATTCAAAGCCATGATGAATAAAATCTTATTAGGAGGCTTATAAAGAGTGCATTTGAAAAATATACAATTAATGTCAGATGATGATCATGGAATTTTAGCTAGCCAATCCCTTTGTATGACTGAAATGTTTTTATACGAATTAGAAAAGAGATTACAAACGAAAGATTGTGAGGCCATTGTTTTGATTTGTGGCTCTTTTAAAGACTACAAATTAATTAGTACCTCAAAAGAAGAACCTAACATGTTATTTTTAAAAAATACGTATGAGCTAGAAGTACCTTTTTGTTACAGTGAATTTGGAAATGCAACAAATAAGAAAAAGATCTTAGCAGATACTTTGGAAAAAGCGATGCTCTATCTGTGTGAACTGAAAAATTGGGACAGTCAGTTAGTCAAAGCGACATTTAAGAAAATGAAAGAGAAGGAATATAAAGCGGAGATTAAAGGGAAAACAAAACTAAGTCCCGATAAAAAAAAGAAAGCTTACCCACTTATCAAATTAGATTTAAAGCAGTTTACTCTTTATCTTGTAGTTGAAGACAATAAAAGAAATATTTTAGATAAAAAATTAATTGCTGAAACCGATACTTATTTAGAAGAAGTTTCATACCACATGCGAGAGCTCAAATGGCTAACGGATCATGAAGCGGCACTATTCAAACGTACACATAAAACTGTTTATACAAGTATACGATTATCGTGATAAAGCCAAATGAGAATAACATAACACTTGTGAAAATCTAGAACGCAAAAAGGGGGATGTTTTTCTATGGGTTTTTGGGAAGAAGAACATAAGAAAAAGAACATCATCATCGGTGATGACGGATTAGATATTTTTGAAGAAGCGATTGAACAATTTTATGAAATGACTGAGGAACATTTGGAAAGAAAGCCAACGATTGATGAGATGCTTTTGACAATCATGACGGTCTTAAATAACGGAGGCAGTCACTATTTTGATGATTTAAATGAGAAAGAAGTAACGGACATTAAAATAGCAACTAAAAAAGCAAAAACTTTAAGTAAAGTAGAACCGGGAGCTATTATTGAACTCCCGTTAGAAGAAGTTGGAAAATTGAGCTATGCTTTGATCATTTCGGGTGAGGGGAAAAATCAATATGATGATATTTTAATCCAATACTATGATTTATTTGTTGATGACAGAATAGAAAAAAGTGAGTTAAAACAATTGATAAAAAAAGAGAAGGGGCTATTTGTTGCAAATACAGGCCTGACAGGCTTTTTAAATGGTTTATGGAAAGTCATCACAAAAATAAATCAAGATTTTATAAAAGAAGATGATCTTCAAAATCTGAAATTCGTGACATATAGAGATGAAAATTATTACGTAAGCGAGGGAAAAGAAGGTTCCATTGCACCTGTTATGGACTTAGAGGTTGCTGACCCAAAAACGGCTAAAATGATATTTAACCCGATTGGTATACTTGGTGAATACACTATTATAAGCATTCTTTCTTTATATTTTAAAGGTATGTCAATGGAGGATATTATCAAATATGAAATATAGGCAGCTTACAGCGTGAAGTGAATTTTGGAAAAATTACATATAAAGGATGTAATTAATGGACGAACCCAAAATGCTAGACTGTTTAAATAAAATACGAAAAGTCTTAGAGGGGACGATGACCAGAGAACAAATTTCTGATTGGGTTGAAGTTTACGTTTCTGCAGACGATCCAGAAATAGACGATGATCAAGTTTGGGATATGTTGGTTCTTTTGAGTGGAATTAATTTGAAAGATTCACCTAATTCTTACTTACATTCTGTAGATGATTTGAATGACTGGTTAGAAAAATACAAATAGTTCCTATAGATCATCTTGTTATATTCTTATGGCTTTGCCTTAATTTAAATAAAAGGAGTAAATTTTATGCCTGAAACAGTTATCGCAATTCCAGGATTTTGGTCACATCATTTAAAAGAACTCGAAGAATTGAATGATTATATATATGTTAATCATCGAATCATACATAAACGAACTGGAACTGATTACGAACTTGAAGTAGTGGATCATATTGATCAATTAAGCGAGACTTTCCTTCCAAATGAACAATTCAATTCAGAAGAACTTAAACAAATAGATACGCATCAAACATGCTTGTATATCATTGGGATGACTGAATCCTTAGAAGAAATAAACGCGCTTGTGCAAGTTACTACGGATTTACTAAAGATTGATGGCATGGCGATAAAAGTTGAATCATCAGGTCGTTCTTTTATGAAGAAGACATGGCAAAGTTTAATAGAAGAGTTCAATCCTTATCAATATATGACTTCTATTGTTCAAGAAAGTGATGTTATATATGTGACAAGTGGTTTTCAACAATTTGGAGAGCCGGAAATGATGTTTGAAGGGTTTCATGCTGATGAAATAGAGCGGTACTTTTTAAACTGGATAAACAAATCTATTCAAGAAAAAAGAGAAGCTTTAAAAGAAAAGGTTATCTATGATGAAGGTCAGCAGATAAAGTTAGATCTTATTGAATACGATTTTTATCCCGAAGATGATTTGTTTTACAATCCATATGGAGTCGTCGTCTTCAATAAGTAATGTCTAAAATCAAGCCGTTACAGTAGATCAATAGATAAGGAGTGACGCGATGTCCATGCATCCGAAAGAATTAGAAACCACCGTCCAATTACCTGCGAAAAAGCGTTATGACTACTTCATTAAAAAGATTGTTGATTTTGAAGAAGTATGGTCATTAAGAAACGAGAAGGGATGGGTGATGTCAGAGGATGAATATGGTGTACCACAGCTTCATTTTTGGCCGACAGAGGATCATGCAGCTTATTGTGCGATCGACCAATGGGAAAAATCAGTGCCAGGAATGATTGATTTAGATGATTTGATAGAAGAGTGGCTACCCGGAATGATAGCAGATGGAATCAATCCGTCGATTTTCTATAATCGAAATGATTCGGTTTCAATTGAAATTCATACATTAAAAAAAGATATAGAGGAAGAATTAAAAAACTACTAGTTCAACAAGAGTGGAGGTAGTTATTTGAAACGGCTTGAAGACTTATTTATTCGTTCAGAAAAAGAATTCGAATTGTATCAGAATTTAGTAGATCATGTGTTTGACACAAATAAAGAGCTGCCACAACAAGTCTTCCGTAAGACATTTGATTGTTTTTTGTTTCAAGAGTTTGATTGGGCATTGAGTGATGATATTTTACCAACCATAAAAGAGTTATCAACTGTTACACAAGATAGAGAATTTTTGACTGCAGTCCTTCAACCAGATCCAACCAAATATTATTTGAAGGAATTTGGTTATTATAATTGGCTGAAAGCGAATGTAAACATTTCAAGTGAGGATTATGTAAATGCACTATGGACGCATCCAAAAGAGTCTATAGCAGATGATATCATAACGAATTCGTACATAGTGGTCTGGTTATCGCATTCTTTGCAGTGGGCGATTTGGGCAGATAGAGATATGGAAATTTGTATCATAGGAATGGTATCAACAAAAGATTCTGTGAAAAATAGGTTATTAAAAGAAGGGTGGAAACCAATGGATCACCCTGTTTTAGCAAATTGGTTTGAAGGATTATTGAAGGATCAAAAAACATTCAATGACTATTACACTCAAATGCTTTCTCATTATGCGTCATGTTACAAGCGTTGAAATGGAGTATCAATGACTGATGATAGACTTACCCGAAGATATGAAAGGAGCGTAAAGTGAAACATTTGTTTATATCCGATCCAAAAGAATTTGAACATGTTTTATCGTTTGTTCATTCGCTCGTTCACAGGAGAAAAACATTCCCTTATCAAGTGTTGCAAACGAACCCCCCTCATTATTTATTCGAAGAATTCCATTGGTTGTTATCAGATGATAGCTGGGAAATGTTAAAAGGTTTAGCTTTGAATCATCATGATGACTATATACTCATGGCTGTATTAGATGAGCAGAAGAGTATGGATGATTATTATCATGATTTTGGTTATTATCCTTGGGTGAAAATCCCGTTAAACCTCACACCAAGTGATTACCTCGATCTCTTAACGGATTATCCGATAGAGAGTGTAAATGATAGCATAATGGATATTGCTTCACGTGTGATATGGTTTTCCCCTTCTGCGAAATGGATCATTTATGGCGAAAGAAGTTATGAGATAGGAGTACTAGCAGTTCATCAATTAGAACAAATGAATAAACAATTGTTAAAAACGTGGAGAACTTTAGATGAGATTGTATTAGGTTGGATTTCAGTTGTATTTCCGAATCAAAAACTTCCTGATGATTTTAGAAAAGAACTGATTCGGAATTATACAAACGTAGAATGAAATAACTTCATAAGGAGGAAGACATGAATCAAATAGACAATGTGTTATCTATACTAGATGAGTCTTTCCTAAATAAAGAGTTTCCTCTATTAGATAATGGGAACTTTGATTTTGCCAAAGGGAAGCTTGCTCTATTTATTAGAGAGGAAAATTGGCTGATCACGATTCAATTATTCGGTTTATCGAAGGTAGGACCGGCTATTGATTTTTTTGCTATTGGTCATGAGTTGAAGAATGGATCAATCAATTTTTTATTGGATGAGCTTTTTGATTTCGTGGATCATCATCATGAAATAATAGATGAAGGTGAGATAGAACCTGGGTTCACAAAGCATCCTTTACGAATTAAATTAAATGGAGACTATTTTAATATTCAAATACCAGAGTCATGCCAAGCTAATGTAACAGAAGAAAATGAATGGATTACTTTGTTAAGAGAAATAGCTAAACACCGAGATTTACTGGATAGATTATGGATGACAGATCAAGAACAATTTGACATCGTTCAGCATGTATATGATAAACCGCTTTATACAACTGAATCATGGTTTCATCCAGAAACGGATGGTCAACTACCTAGTCAATCTTCTTTTTTTCAATCGATTGCTAAGAGTTTGATCTATCAAGATCCAACATTCATTGTCAATGTAAACACGAACACTGACTGGAAATTATGGTCTGATTTTGATACTGTAGAATATTTTTAGTTTCGTCTGATGTTTTAAATTGATGAGGTGGAGCAAGTAATGAGAATCGTATTAGCAAAAGAAAAAGATTTATTCGAAGTAAATGAATTAATAAAGAAAATCAATTTAAACGTAGAAGAGTATAACTGGGTCATAAGCGATGTGACACTCACAATGCTTCATGATTGGAATAATCAATTTCATTCAGAAGTCATGCCGGATTATACGGATTTTTTATTTCTGAAGGGTGAACATTTTAAAAAATTCTTACATGACTATTCTTATTCTTTTATTTTCGCTGTTTTGACCGCATTGCCTCGTCATGTAGATCATTTGAATATCAGTTCAATACCTCAAATTGAAGATAATGAACGATATTGGAATGTGAATTATACACCCGTTATCCCTCAAGCCGTGTTTGAAATCGGTTTTTTTGATTCGACAGATGTTATTTTTACGGGAGATCAAAATATCTTAAGCGAATTTCGAAAAAAAGCGGACTTTATTTCATTTGAAGAATATTTACAAACTCTGTGACATGATAAGAATAGAGTTCATCCTGAAAAAATAGGAGAGTGAATGAGATGTTTAATAGTGTACAAAAATGGATCGATTATCTAGATGGTGGTTGTAATGTACTTGGAGTCACATTTGATTTGTTTCATAAAGAATTAATACTGAGCGTAAAAGTATCAGAATTAAATAAAGTTACTCAACATGAATTGCGATTTATGAATGTGGCGAGTTTTTATTATAATGGGGGTGAAGGTAATGATAGATTTGAAGAATTGATACAAGAAGAGATGAATTGGCAAATTTTCGAATGCAGCTACCATCCTCAAGGGATAGGGAACCTTAAAAATGTACTTCTTGAAGAATTTGATTCAAATGCAAATTTTCTATTTAACATCAATGGGATGTTACTCGCAATAGAATCGAAAAACGTATGTTTTGATTCACAAGAATTTATTTGCAGTGTATAGGAAGATCTCATTAGCTCCTAAATAAGAATTAAAAACAATGAGAGAATGGGGAAATCCATGAAAATCAGCCGTGATAAACAAGATTTATTCGATGATGTAAAACAACGTTATCAATACTTATTAGATTCTGCTTATCCAGATGAAATCATCTTTTTTGAAGAAGAAACTGGTATGTACTCAGATGATTTTTATATGTTTTTTTCACTTGTTGCAGGCAGCTTAAGTTATGTGGTCGATCATAAACGAATACCGAAAAAACAGTTAAACGTGCTGCGTCAGTCATTTGAAGAGCAATATCCCCAAATCAAATCGTATCAACAGATCCTTGAGTCATATCCTTTATGGCATTCCTATGTTCAATACCATGAAGAAACAAGAAAACAAATCATTGCACTTATACAATAACCTCTTGGAGGACAAACGATGACATGGTTTTTAGATGAAAAAGTCCAGAAACAAATCCCTGATTTCAATATCAACCATCTAAAGCAAATCAATGAATTTCACTACTTTAAAGAGTATAATGAACATTACGACTTGATCAACTGTATTCATCTACACATCCCATACGAATCTGCAACCCATAAAGCAGACATTTTTGGTTAAGCAGTACCTTGCGAATTTCTCCTCTCGAACAAGTTCGTTTTCTCAAACAGCTATATGAAGAGACTCTTCCATTTGACCTAAAGAACATGAGAACAGTCAAACGAATGATGATACAAGAAGAAGAGAAACATGCCACCCTATACGGAAAAACAGGCTCCGGCTCAGGCATCGGCTGGTACGTAGGCTTCATCAAACATAAAAACAAAACCTACATCTTCGCCACAAATATCGAAGGCACAGGACTAGAAGCAAAAGAAATCACCTATCGTATTTTGAAAAAATATCATTTGATTGAAGCATCCGTGTAGGGTGCTTTTTTATATGAAAAAGGAGATATATTGATAAGTTGATGATATATGGGTTAGTTTGAAAGGATGATATATTTATAGAAATATATTGAAGTTTCATTTCAAATATATTATTATATATGGCGTAATGTTACAAATGTTACAAATATATGATAAGGAGATTAATATGAATCTAAAAAGAAAAGTAAAATGGAAAAGGAATATCGCAGCACTATTAGCCTTTGTGATGCTTTTATCAATGTTTCCTTCTGATATTTTTGCAGAAGAACATGACGAAAATACAAAATCAAGTCATAATCGCTTAGAAAAATTAGATGATTCAAAAGCCCTTGAAATGGCAGGGATTGACGAAGACGAAATTGGAAAAGACGGAGAAGTTCTTTCAGAAAGAACAGAAAACAGCAAGCTTTTTTATGAAGGAGAGGGTGTATTTACACAAGAGGTATATCCTGACCCTATTCATATAAAAGAAGCATCAGACGCTGAGTGGGAGGACATCTCTCCTGAATTAAAGACGATCTCGCAAAAAGAAATAGAGACAGAAAATGCGAGATTAGAATCAACTTTTCAAAAGCAAATGAAGCAAGGACTATATGCTACATTTGAACACAAGAAGCATCAAATTGAATTTTCAATTTTAAAAGCTTCAGGGAAAAACAAATCAGAAATCAATTCCAAAGATACCACTGCACAATTTAAAGAGAACACCAACGAGCTTACATATGAAGAGGTATTTCCAAATATAGATTTACGATCATTTACCTTTAATGAAAACATCAAAGAAGATATTGTACTCAATCAATATGATGGCTACAATTCTTTTACATTTAAAATAAAGACAGATCTAACTGGAGAAATTGAGGAAGATGGTTCTATTACTTTTTATGATCAGAAAAAGCGGGCCATTTTTCAAGTCCCAAAACCATTTATGACGGATTCTAATTTAGATGAAAAGTCAGGTGAAGTGGCTCGCTCAGAAGATGTGAGCTTTAAACTAGAAAAAGAAGACGATGGCTATTTATTTCGTGTGACTGCTGATGAGAAATGGCTTGAGGATCCTGAACGAGTTTATCCTGTGTCTATCGATCCATCGACTTCTTTATCTGTGTCAGCAGACACATTTATCATGAGTAAATACCCGACTACAAATTATTCATCCTCTACGCAAAAATGGGACGCTAAACTTAAAAGTTATGTACTCAAAACAGGTTATTACGATAAAACAACTGGTACAAACTATGCGTTTATGAAATTTAATTCATTCAAGCCGATTCAAAATATGAATGTAACAAAAGCGACGCTTAAAACATATGTTGCTCATTCATATTACGGGACGAAGGCTACTGGTCTTTGGCTTGATACAGTGAATGCCAACTATGATCATACAAAACTAACATGGAATAATAAACCAAGCTCCAAAAATATCGGTAAAGCCAATGTATATAAAGGTCAATGGGCTACCTATGATGTGACATCAACCATCAAAGCTTGGAATAGTGGAACAGCTAACTATGGCTTTAAATTACATGCAAATGGAAATGGACAAGACCATTGGAAAAAAATAATCTCATCAACAAACTCAACCAATAAACCAGTCATTGAAGTAACATATACCATTCCACAAGCAAATGCACCAACTGTAAAAGGTTTTAGTAATGGAAATGGGACAGGCTACTTCAATTTAAGTTGGAAAAAGGTAGCTGGCGCAAAAGGTTACAAAGTGTGGCTATACAACGGAAAAGAGTATGAAGCCATTTCAGTTGGAAATGTGGCATCATGGAGTACAAAAGGAAAGAATATATGGCCAACAGCGAGCGAGATAGCAGCAAAAAAATATAAACTTCATTTAGACGGAAAAGGTGGCACTGAATTAGCAGTTGATCCTTCTCCAGTTTACAAAAACTCAGGCGGTAAGTATGCGACAAGTAAAAATTATTGGGTAGCTGTAAGTGCGATTTTTGACCAAGGTGAAGGCGCAATGTCAGCAAAGGTAAAACCTGTCGTGCCGAATGTGGCTAGAGCGAAAGCACCTAGTACAAAAGGTTTCAATAATAATAACGCAACAGGTTACTTTGATCTTTCTTGGAATTCAGTTTCCGGTGCGACCGGATATAAACTACAAATGTTTAATGGGAAAAGCTATGAGACATTGGATCTTGGGAATCAAACATCATGGTCAACTAAAGGGAAAAAAGTATGGCCGACAGCTGCTGAGATCAAAGCAGGTAAATATGCATTGCACCTCCAAGATGGTAAAGGGGCGGAGCTTCCAATTCATCCTGGTGCGACTTATAAAAATGCTGGAGGAGATGCGGCTCAAAAACATTATTCCTTCAGAGTGATTGCCTACAATAAAGATGGAGAGGCTATTGCTTCACCGCCAGCTGGACCAACTTTACCTGATCTATCTAGACCAAAAGCTTTATCTGGATATGCTTATACCAATACAAAAGAAAGCCAAACAGGTTATATCAATTTACATTGGGACAAAGTGAAAAATGCAAAAGGGTATAAAATTAACATCTATAATGGTAAGGCATATCAATCATTTGATGTGGGTGATGTCGATCATTGGACAACACAAAACAAGAATATTTGGCCGACTCCTTCTGAAGTTAAAAGTGGGAAATATGTGCTTCATACAGATGGTAAAGGCGGGGAATTAGCGCTAGACCCATCACCTGTATATGAAAATGCGAATGGAAATTATAAAGGACGCAAGAACTACTCCTTTACCCTTTCCGCTTACGATGCAAATGGAGAAACCATTCCAACACCAGCCTTTAACCCGACATTCCATGAAGGGGCCGAATTCCTTGGAACAGAGGATTACTGGTCGATTATTGATATACCAGACGGTCAGCTTAATGGTGCAACTGGGAATGTGATTGTCAGTGAAGAAGAAATGTCGATTGATGGAAGAGGACCGGGGCTTGGAATTGGTCGAACATACAACAGTTTAGATGCAGCTGACCACCTGTTTGGTCAAGGATGGTACGCAGATATAGAAACGAGTATCACGCCAACAAAAGAAGGTGCTATCTATCTTGATGAGGATGCTACAACCCATGTTTTTACAAAAAAAGCAGATGGCACGTATCAACCACCAACAGGTATTTTCCTTGAATTAACGGAATCAAAAGATGAATACATGTTAAAAACGAAGGATCAAACCTTTGCGCACTTTAGTAAAAACGGTGGGAAAATCACCAAGGTTGTAGATGGACATAAAAATACAACGACATATAAATATAATGAAAACAATCAGCTCACTTCAATGGAAGATGCATCTGGCCGAAAAATAACAATGGATTATGATGAAGATGGTCATATCATTTCGGTTCAAGGACCAAAAGGGAAAAAGCTTTCATATGAGTATGATGCAGGTTTACTAACGAAAGTCATAGATTCAGATGGAACAAGTATCTCATATGAATACGATAAAGATGGCAAATTGATTAAACAATTCTCTCAAAACAGCACAGAAGATCAGCCTGTTTTTACAGAATATCAATATGAAAATCATCGTTTAGTCAAGGCAACCAATGCAAAAAAAGAAACATTTGAGTACGCATATGATATGTCTAAAAAGACACTCATGCTGACACAGCCAAATGGTCGAAAAATACAGTATACGTATAACGAAGCAGCCAATCCAATTCAAGTTGTAGATGATGCGGAAGGGCTTAAAATCACCACTAAAACGAAATATGAAGGCAACCAAATCGTAGAAGAAATTGACCCAAATGATGTAGAGAAAGGAAAAGCTACAGAAAGCTATTCGTATGACAAAAATGGCAACGTCATTCAGGCGAAAGATGCTTATGGGACAGAAACCTACGAGTATAACAAAAACAATGATGTCACTAAAGTGAAAGATACAGAAGGAGATATTACAGATATCGCCTACGATGGATTAGATGCTGTATCTGAGACAGATCAAAGTGGAAATATGTCTTCAGCAAGTATTTATGATTCTTACGGGAATTTGATACAAACAAGTAAAGAACTTGCTGCAGGCGCGAGTATTTTGAAAAATGGCAGTTTTGAAGATACGCTAACTGGCTGGAAGCTTACAGCATCTAAGGATGACGGGAAATTAGCGCAAATAGCTGGGAAAAGTGGTGCGTTATCGGGGGGCCGAGTATTAGAGGTCAGTTCACAGTCGACAACTGAAGGAACAGAACTTGGCTATTCTTCGGCTACACAAGAAGTAATACTAGAGCCAAATACGACGTATACACTGAGTGGGAAAATAAAGACAGAACTAACGAAAGCAAGAGCATTTTTTAACATTGATTTAAGAGATACAAACAATAAACGAATTCAATGGATCAGCAACGGCTACAGCACATTATCAGGCAAAAACGATTGGACAAAACGCCAAGTTTCGTTTACGACGCCATCTCATGCAGGCAAAGCTGTGATCTATATGGAAGTGGATCATCGAGATAAGGCTGGAAAAGGAAAAGCCTGGTTCGATGAGATTCAGCTGGAAAAAGGCGAAGTTTCATCAAGTTACAATCCAGTCAAAAATAATTCCTTTACGGATAAAACAATAAGCTGGAGCGGAACAGGTGGTTCATTAGATAATGAAGAAGGCTTTAACGATGACGTTTCGTTAAAAATTACAAGAACTTCTTCAACTCAAGCAAATGCCATCTATAAACAATCTGTACCGATTGAACAAAGTGCGAATGATCAATCTGTGTATGTCACCTTGACTGGGATGTCTAAGGCTGAAAATGTCAAAGCTTCAAATGAAAATGATTACTCACTTCAAGCGTCCGTTACGTATACAGATGGCACAACAGGAACGTTTAATGCAAAATTCCCAACAGGTACACAAGAGTGGAACCGAGCGGCGGTTGTCATACCAAAAACAAAACCATTGAAAAAAGTCGACGTTCAGATTGTTTTCCAAAAAAGCGCGACTGGAACGGTTTGGTTTGATGATATCCGTCTAGTAGAAGGTAGTCTGTTAACGAAAACCACTTACGACGAGAAAGGGAACTATGCTGTTAAAGAAGAGGATGAGCTTGGTTACTCATCTCAATCTGCCTTCGATGAAACAGGCAAAAAACTTTCTGAAACCGATGCGAAAGGCGAAAAAACAACATTCGAATATGACCAGGCTGATCAGCTAAAGAAAATCACTTTATCTAACGGGACATCCATTGTGAGAACCTACGATAAAGAGGGCAATGAACAGTCGAAAACCATTCGTGCAGAGTCAGATCAGACGTATCAGTTTGAATACGATCTGATGGGTAAATTGACAAAAACCATTGATCCATTAGGGAATGTGTTGAAAAGTGAATATGATGCGAATAGCAACTTAATCAAAACCATTTCTGCAAATGGACATGAAGTGTCTCTCACGTATGATGGTACAGACCGAGTGAAATCCAAGTCATACAATGGAACAGAAAAATATAACTTTAGCTATGATAAAAACGGAAACGAAACAACGGTTGTCAACAAAGAACAAAACACAACCAAAAACAGAACGTTCGACCAACAAAACCGCATCACAAAGTTAGCAGAGCGTGGCAGCAGCCAAACTTGGACGTATCCAGCCGATTCAGATAAACTGAAATCCTTTGAATGGACACACGGAAATCAAAAAGGGACGAACCAATTCAGTTACAATAAGCTTGATCAAATGACGCAGATGAAGGATTCGAGTTCTACGTATTCGTTTGATTATGATGAAAATGGAAATGTTCAGTCCTTTATTACAGGTAACGGCAGTGGTGCTAGCTTTGCTTATGATGAGCGCAATTTAATTAATGATTTGCATATTGGAACAAACCAAGGCACAACGATCTTAAACGAAGCTTACGAATATGATCAAAATGGAAACAGAATAACGATTGATCAAGGAAGCAACGGGAAGATTCGTTATGAATATGGAAAATTAGATCAATTGATCAAAGAAACTCATCCAGATGGCACGGTCATTGAGTACACATATGATGGGTTTGGAAACAGAAAAACCGTCACGACTGAAAAAAATGGCACTAAAAAAACAATCAACGCATCATTCAACATCATGAACCAACTGACAAAGGTAAATGATGAGACTTTAACTTATGACAAAAATGGCAACCGAACGTCTGACGGGCAATTCCTTTATGAATGGGATGCAGAAGATAACATTACAGCCATCACGAAAAAAGGGGAAGACAAGCCATTTGTCACTTACAAATATGATGAGCGTGGATATAGAATTCAAAAAACAGTGAATGGAAAAGTCACCAATTATTTTTATGACGGCGATAGCCTGAATGTCTTATACGAAACAGATAAAGATAACGTAGTCACAAAAGCATACACATACGGTGAGAGTGGACAGCTCCTTGCATTCACGCAAAACGGGAAAAAATATTTCTATCACTACAATGCACACGGCGATGTCATAGCCATCACAAATAGTGCAGGGAAAATCGTTGCTGAGTACGAATACGATACATGGGGAGTTCCAACTAAAGTAAAAGAAGATGAAGAAGTAAAAGGAAACCCATATCGCTATGCTGGTTACCGCTTCGATGAAGAAACAGGACTTTACTATTTAATCGCCCGCTACTATGAACCGAGAAACGGTGTATTCCTATCACTTGACCCAGATCCAGGAAGCGATGGAGATGCACTAGATCAAAACGGATATACTTATGGCAACAACAACCCAGTCATGAATGTGGACCCAGACGGCCATTGGGTATGGTATGTTGTGAATGCAGGATTTGCCGTATATGATGGATACAAAGCTTATAAATCAGGTAAAGGCTGGCGGGGGGTAGCTAAAGCTGCAGCAATAGGTTTAGTCGGAAGCGCTGTGGTTAAAGGTGCAAAAATAGCTTATAAGGCGTATCGTCTTAAGAGAGTGCATAAGGCACCGGCGCATGTTAAAAAAGTAGCAAAACATATTTCCTCTAAAGGAGGAGCAGCACCGAAAGGATATAAAGGTGGAAGCACATATCGCAACAAACCTAAGAAAAAAAGATATTGGAAGCTACCTGGAAACACAACATATAGAGAATATGATGTAAAACCAAAGATTAAAGGTATAAATAGAGGTAAAGAGAGAATTGTGTATGGAAGTAATGGGAAGATGTATTATACTAAAAATCATTATAAGTCATTTAAAAGAATAAGGTGAAGAAATGAACTGGGATATCTTAACCGAAAAAAAAAATGAAGAGTTATGGAATATGGTTCATAAAAAAATCAAATGGAATCCTGGTAGTAAATTAGTAAAAATAAAACCTCCAAAACCATACAAAAGGTTTTATATTAAAATGAGTGATCGAAATACAAAGTATAATTTAAATGAACTAGAGGAATTCGAATGTGATATTTTAACTTTTTTTAAAAAATGCACTAATTTTAATGAACGAATATACGCTTTGGAATGGCAACACTCAGGTTATTCTTTTTCACCACATTTGCCGATGGAATTAGATGATTTCGGAGAATGGCTTATTCCACCTTATCCTGATGGAGATTATCGTTTTTTCTTTAAAGCGGATTTGGAATGGGGGGTACTGGGGGATCCCGTTCAACATCAAATTATTATTTACGGTGAAAGTTTGTTGTTAGAAATTGAAAAAAACAAACCCAAAATTTTAAAAGATCGTAAAAATAGTTTTTTTTAGATTGTTAAAACAGAATTATTTTAAATGCAAAAATATATTATGTGAAATATAAATTTTCATTTTGAAAAGATTTAAATGATTTGATAGTGGTATTGGAAATGTGCTTTGTAGTATGTACTATAAGGCACATTTTGTTTTTCGGTTAAATAAACAACAAGTTGATGAACATCGCAAAAAGGCTCAATGACATTGAAACGAATCATTAAATGACTCTTGTTTGCAAGCGCTATCGCTTGGTGGTTATAGGTGTGTACAGTTTTTTGGTTCGTTTAATCCAACCTCTATGCAGACATCTAAGATAATCATTAATATTTTACAAAAAATTATCTAAAAAACAACAATTGAGGTTAATGATCCAGATGGCTATTGTATATGAGTTGAGGCCAACGCAAGATTATGGATATAAAGTTTATGAATCAGGAAATTACTAGGAAAAGAAACTTCAGTAGCAACAAGGAACTGATTCGAAATTATAAAATTAAATATTAAATTTTACATATATCTACATGTTCTGATTTTGATACTGTAGAATATTTTAGTTTCGTTAATGTTTTAATTTGATGAGGTGGAGCAAGTAATGAGAATCGTTTTAGCAAAAGAAAAAGATCTATTCGAAGTAAATGAATTAATAAAGAAAATCAATTTAAACGTAGAAGAGTATAACTGGATCATAAGCGATGTGACACTCACAATGCTTCATGATCGAAAAAATCAATTCCATTCAGAAGTGATTCCGGATTACATGGATTTTTTATTTCTAAAGGGTGAACATTTCAAAAAATTCTTACATGACTATTCTTATTCTTTTATTTTCGCTGTTTTGACCGCATTGCCTCGTCATGTAGATCATTTGAATATCAGTTCAATACCTCAAATTGAAGGTAATGAACGATATTGGAACGTGAATTATACACCCATTATTCCTCAAGCTGTGTTTGAAATCGGTTTTTTTGATTCGACAGATGTTATTTTTACAGGAGATCAGAAAATCTTAAGCGAATTTCGAGAAAAAGCGGACTTTATATCATTTGAAGAATATATACAAACTCCGTGACATGATTTGTTAGGAGAGTAAATGAAATGTTTAGTAGTTTAGAAAGATGAATCTAATGTAGCTACCATCCTCATGGGATATGGCACTTGAACAATGAAATACTTGAAGAATCTGATGCAAATGCAAATTTTCTATTTAACATAAAAGTCTAGATGAGAATTTACAAACAATGAGAGAAAGGGGAAAGGTCCATGAAGTTCAGCCAAGATAAACAAGGCTTAATCAATGATTTGAAGCAGCGCTATCAATACTTGTTAGATTCCACTTATCCAGATGATATCGTCTCTTTTGAAGAAGAAACTGGTATGCCCTCAGATGATTTTTATTTATTTTTTTTCACTTGTTGCAGGCAGTTTGAGTTATGTGGTTGATCATAAACGAATACCGAAAAAACAGTTAAACGTGTTACGTCAGTCATTTGAAGAGCAATTCCCTCAAATCAAATCGTTTTACCATATCCTTGAATCGTATCCTTTATTGCATTCCTACGTTCAATACAATGAAAAAACAAGAAAACGAATCATTGCACTTATACAATAACGTCTTGGAGGACAAACAATGACATGGTTTTTAGATGAAAAAATCCAGAAGCAAATCCCTGATTTCGATATCAACCATCTAAAGCAAATCAATGAATTTCACTACTTTAAAGAGTATAATGAATATGACGACTTGATCAATTGTTTTGCTTTTGCACATCCTATGAATCTAGTATCGAATTGAATGGTGCTAGTTTATCTACATATCTGCTACTCATGTTTCCCCATCCCAACACAGAAAGGTGCAATGACATTGAATCGAATCTTGAAATGGCTCTTATTTGCAGCAGTCATCGCTGGCTTATTGGTTTGCGCATTCTTTGTGTTCCGTTTCAACCAGCCTAAACCGACGACAAACATCCATTATGCAGACACACAAAATAAACAGCAAACACTCGATATGTACATGCCAAAGGGCAAAGATGAAGACAAAAAGAAGAAGCATCCTGTGATGATCTATCTCCATGGCGGCGGCTGGACAGGCGGCGATAAGAATAGAGTCGCTTCAAAGGCTGATTATTTTACAGGTCAAGGGTATGTGTTTGTTTCAATGAATTACAGGCTTCACCCTAATGCCAACTATGAGCAGATGGCAGATGATACGGCAAACGCCATTAAATGGGTGAAGGATCATGCGGATGAATATCAAATCGATTCATCAAAAATCAATGTCATGGGTCACTCAGCGGGCGGTCATTTGACGGCGCTGGTTGCTACAGATTCGACTTATTTAAAACGTGTGGGGCTGTCGCCAAAAACAATTAATTCCATTGTGATTTTAGACGGACCGTTAAACCTCAATCAATTTATACAAGCCATCCCATCGTACAAAAAAGTCTTTGGCAAACAAGAGAAGAACTGGACAAAGGCATCACCTGTCACTTATATGAATCAAAAGAATTTACCACCTGTCTATTTGGTCACGGGCTGGGAAAATCCTGAGGTGTACAGATTTGCTGAAAAACTGAATCATGACAAAGGCTCTCGGTTTGTTTTTCGGGTGCATACGCTGAGCCACAGTGACTTGAACAAATGGTTTGGATCAGACAGGGCGCCAAAAGAAGCACAAAAAATGACGGAGGCTGTGATGGCTTTTGTTAAAAAACAAAATCAATAACGAAGACCATATGCTAGGCAATCCATTTTGTTGCAGTTATGATAAAACCTAAGTGGTTTGTTATTAAAGGAGTGTATGTCGTTGTCATCACGAATGGAAAATAAAGTGTTCAACTGCGAAAAGGAGCTGACGCTGAATATTATCGGCGGTAAGTGGAAAATGCTGATTTTATGGCATCTGGGCAGAGAAGGGACAAAACGTTTTGGTGAGTTAAAGTCGTTAATGCCTGGGATTACGCAAAGAATGCTTGTCAATCAGCTAAGAGAATTAGAGGAAGATCACATTGTGCACCGGGAGGTTTATCCTGTCGTCCCGCCAAAGGTTGAGTATTCTCTCACAGAATTAGGAGAAAGCTTAATGCCGATTTTAGAGGCGATGTATGATTGGGGAAAACAGTATCTCGACAGCAATTTCTTAAAAGATGATAAATAGAAAGACTACCGATTGTAGACAAAGGGCTAAAATAACTTTATTTTAGCCCTTTGTCTTTACCCTGAGATACTGCCCAAAAGACAGTATCTTTTTTGTAACCATATGCGGAAAAGTATAGTATGTAAAAAAAAAGTGCGTACTTACATTGCGTCATTCCTGTTGTTATACTCATTTCATCGTTCAAGATGCATCATCCGCGGAGCTCTTGAAGATGAGATGAAAAACGGGAGTGAAAGTTGATGAAATTACAATTAGCATTAGATTTAGTGAATATACCAGAGGCAATTGAGCTGATCAAAGAAGTAGAAGCATCCATTGATGTGGTCGAAATTGGGACACCTGTTGTGATTAACGAAGGGCTTCGTGCTGTAAAAGAAGTCAAGCAGGCTTTTCCGAATTTACGTGTACTCGCTGATTTGAAAATTATGGATGCTGCCGGCTATGAAGTGCAGCAGGCATCTGAAGCTGGAGCAGATATCGTCACCATTCTTGCAGCGGCAGAAGATATGTCTATTCAAGGAGCGGTGAAAGAAGCGAAAGCAAGAGGAAAACAAATTTTAGTTGATATGATTGGCATCAAAGATATCGCAGGCCGTGCAAAAGAGCTGGATGCGCTTGGAGTCGATTATATTTGTGTGCATACAGGCTATGACCTGCAAGCGGTTGGTCAAAATTCATTTGCTGATCTTATGACGATTAAAGAAGTTGTCAAGCAAGCGAAAACAGCGATTGCAGGTGGAATTAAGCTTGATACGTTACCTGAAGTCGTGAAATTAAACCCTGATTTAATCATTGTCGGCGGCGGTATTGCAAGCCAGGACAATAAAGCAGAAGTGGCTGCACAAATGAAACAGCTGATCGCACAATCATGAAGACCAGCGACTATGTGAAAGCCATTTTAAATGAGCTTTCTGATCATTCGTCTGCCATTCAAGACGAACAAGCAGAGCGTCTGGTCACAAGTATTTTATCTGCACAAAAAGTCTTTGTGACAGGTGCGGGCAGATCTGGCTTGATGGGAAAATCGTTTGCGATGAGACTTACTCATATTGGCGTCAAGGCATATGTAATTGGTGAAACGAATACGCCTTCTTTTACAGAAGAGGATCTTTTGATTGTCGGGAGCGGCTCTGGCCTTACAGAGTCTTTACTCGTCCTTGCAAAAAAGGCAAAAGCAATTGGCGGAAAAGTGGCAGCATTCACGCTTTCTGCTGAGTCACCTTTAGCTGATCTATCGGATGAAGTCATCTTATTGTCAGGTGCACCGAAGGATCAACAGGAAGGAAACCATCATACCATTCAGCCAATGGGCTCACTATTTGAGCAATCGCTTCTTCTGACATACGATGCGGTCATTTTAAGGTTAATGGAAATAAAAGAGCTCGACACACATAAAATGTACGGTCACCATGCAAATTTAGAATAGGTATTTTCAAAGCCTTTCCTTTCTTAAAAGGAGAGGCTTTTTCATTTAAATCAAGATCAGAATCTTGACATCATCTATTTGATGTAACTATAATTGTTACATCGTTAAAGAAAAAGTGCAGCACGGAAGGAAGATGAACATGAAAGTACAAATTTGGTCAGATATCGCCTGTCCTTTTTGTTATATAGGAAAAAAACAGCTGGAAACAGCGCTAGAACAATTTCCAGAGAAGGAACAGGTAGAGATAGAGTTTAAAAGCTTTGAGCTTGATCCACATGCACCTGTTGATGTCGATCATGACGTTCACGATATGCTTGTCAAAAAATATGGCATGAGCCGCAGCCAGGCCATGGCAATGAATGAGCAGGTGAAGCAGGCTGGTAAAGAGAAAGGAATCGATTTTCAATTCGATCCGCTCGTGTTGACAAACACTTTTGATGCTCATCGATTGGCGCAATATGCTGGTCAAAAGGGGAAAGGTGATTTCGTCATGGGAGAGCTGTTTCAAGCGTATTTTACAGATGGAAAGCATGTTGGTGACCGTCAAACTCTTTTAGACATTGCAGAAAAAGCAGGTCTTGACTTAAAGGAAGTAGAGCAAGCTCTTGACAGCGAGGAATTTGCAGATCATGTACGAGAAGATGAAAAAGAAGCGAGACAGCTTGGTATTAATGCCGTACCATTTTTCTTAATCAATAACAAATATTCAGTGGCAGGTGCACAGCCAGCAGATACGTTCCTGCGCGCACTTGAAACAGCTTGGACAGAGGAAGCAGCTCAAGCAGAGAAAGCTGCTGACAATGCGTTTGAAGCGGCATGTGCAGATGGCGTATGTGCGGTGCCTTCCCCTAAAGAAGAGGCATAATAGATATGTTCCCTATCTTTTTATAAGATGGGGATTTTTTATTGATTCATGATGGATGAGGGGAAACACATGTCTTTCATTTCAGGAATCCGACCCATTCACGCCTTATGCTGGAATCTAAAATAAAATGAGCCACTTGGAGTAAGGGCTCATTTTATTCGTTTGATCGTTTCACCTGGAACCAATTCAGGCTCGTAAAACGTTTGATCAGGGAGATTCTTTTTCCCTTGTACTTTTTTAATCATCCAGTCTGCTGCATCACGGCCCATTTGCTCCTGTGGATGGGTCAGTGTTGTCAGCTTCACATGGGCATTTTTCTGGGCAATATACGAATTATCCTGTCCAATAATCGAGAGATCATCTGGAATGGACAGCCCGATTTCGCTGCATACATTGGCTACTTCTAAACTCACCTCATCGTTATAGCAAACAAGGGCGGTCAATTCATGTCTGTGCGACATCAGAAATGTGTGAATTTGCTCTCCCAAATGCTGCTTTGATTCTGTATCGAAAAAGAGCACATGCTCAGGCAGGAAATTAAGCTTCGCTTCACCTAGCGCTTGAATATAGCCCTTCATCCGATATTTTCCCTGTAAATCATCTGTTTTTGAAATAAGTCCAATTTGCTGATGGCCCGAGGTGATCAGCTCTTTTGTGGCTAAATAGCTGGACTTCACATCATCTAAACAGAGAAAAGGAACCTCTAGCTGCTCATAATAGGCATTGATCATAATGAGCGGTACATCCTGTTCTTTAAAGGATAAGTAGTACGAAATGTTTGGATTATATAAATTGCTTTTCGTCGGCTCGACAATAAGTCCGTCCACCCCAAAAGATAGCATCATTTCCAGCGCTTTTTTCTCCTGCTCAACATCGTTATTTGTGCTTGCCAGTAACAAGGAATAGTTCTCTTCGTTTAATCGGCTTTCAATGCCTCGAATGATGGAAGGGAAAATGTAATCGGATATGTATGTTGTAATGACCCCAATCGTTTTCATATGTGCATGTCCCGCAGGTTTTGTTTGATATTGATTGGTCACAAATGTGCCTGAACCTTTTTCGCTGCGCAAAAATCCTTCGCTGGACAATTCCAAAATGGCTTTTCGAACTGTATGTCTGCTTACTTGATACATGTCTTGCAGGCTTGATTCGGTTGGAATGCGCTCCCCGATCCGATAATCCCCTGTGAGTATTTTGCTTTTTATATCATCAATAATGATCTGGTACTTCTTTTTCATCGTTTCACTTCTTTCTCAGTTGATCATCTACTCGGATTGAGAAGAAATTGTATGGACATATTTTAACATGGTTGTCGAATCAAAAACAGGCGCTTTCCTTTTCTGTCATGACCCCTCCAGAAAAAATGCAGGTTTTTGTCACATTGTGTATGTACAACTATATTTATTATTGACATATGTACGTACAAATATTATATTGTGATTGTACCAGAGAATCAATGAATCTAGAAAAACAAAATTGAAACCGCTATCAAAATGGGGGTGAACGTAGATTGAATCATAAAGAGACGGCCAAAGCCTTGAAAGAAGGACGGACATCTTTAGGCATTGAATTTGGTTCAACACGAATTAAAGCGATTTTAATAGATGAGGAATTTCAGCCAATTGCACAAGGTGCATATGAATGGGAAAGTTTTCTCCAGGATGGCATTTGGACGTACAACTTAATTGATATCATTACAGGTCTGCAAGTGGCCTATCGAGAGATGAAAGAACAGGCCGAGCAAAAGTATGGTGTGACCATTCAAACCATTGGCTCAATCGGGGTATCAGCGATGATGCATGGTTATGTGGCATGTGATCATACAGGAGAGGTTCTCGTTCCGTTCCGAACATGGCGAAATGCAACGACCATCGAGGCGAGTCAAAAGCTGACAGATGTATTTCAATTTCATATTCCAGAAAGATGGAGTATTGCCCATTTGTATCAAGCGGTATTAGAAGAGGAAAAACATCTATCCCGATTAGAATATATGACCACTTTGTCTGGATATATTCACTGGCTGTTAACCGGAAAGCAGGCCATTGGTATTGGTGATGCGTCAGGGATGTTTCCAATTGATGAACAAACGAAGGACTACAATGAAGAAATGCTCCAGCAATTTGAAGCATTGATTGCAGAAAAAGGCTATCCGTGGAAGCTTCGTCACCTTCTGCCGCGTGTCTATTTAGCAGGCGAAGAGGCTGGCGTGTTAACTACAGCAGGAGCAGCCATTTTGGATCAGGGAAAACATTTGCAGCCAGGCATTCCATTTTGCCCGCCGGAAGGTGACGCTGGAACGGGAATGGTGGCGACAAACAGTGTAGAAAGGCGCACCGGGAATATTTCTGTTGGGACATCTGTTTTTGCCATGATTGTGCTAGAGCAGGATCTAAAAGGTGTCTATCCAGAAGTGGATCTTGTCACGACGCCGGATGGACTGCCAGTTGCCATGGTTCATGCGAATAACTGTACAAGTGACCTAAACGCTTGGGTGAATATATTCAGAGAGGCATTTGAAGCACTAGGCATGCAAGTGGAGTCAGAAAGGTTATACGAATCCCTATTGCAGCAAGCTTTAGAAGCAGATCGAGATGGCGGCGGACTCTTAAGCTATGGCTATTACTCTGGTGAAAATATTACGAGACTGCCAGAAGGAAGACCTCTTTTTGTCAGGTCTCCTGAAAGCCGCTTTAACCTCGCTAATTTCATGCGCACCCATTTGTTCTCCGCTTTTGGTGCTATGAAAATAGGCATGGACCGGTTAAAGGAACAGGAGCATGTAGTGATTGACCGCTTACTAGGGCATGGGGGATTATTTAAAACACCGCTCGTTGGACAAAAAATGGTTGCCGCAGCGCTGAATACACCTGTATCAGTCGTTTCAACAGCGGGAGAAGGTGGTGCGTTTGGGATGGCGGTCCTTGCTTCATATATGGTCCATCAACATCAGCAAACATTGGCTGAATTTCTTACCCAACGAGTATTTGCCCATACATCAGAAGAGCTCATGGAGCCCGATCCACTCGATGTCAAAGGCTTTGACGAATTTTTAAAGCGCTATCAAAAGGGGCTTCCGATTGAAGAAGCGGCAGTAGCGCATCTGATGCAAAAGAAAGGAGTGACAACGGTATGCTAGATCGCTTAAAAGAAGAAGTGTATCAAGCAAATTTAGATTTGCCAAAATACGGACTTGTGAAATTTACATGGGGCAATGTCAGTGCATGTGATCGTGACAGTGGTTTGTTTGTGATTAAGCCGAGCGGCATAGCGTATGACCAACTATCAGCAAAAGATATGGTCGTGGTGAACTTTGACGGTGAAGTGGTGGAAGGAGAATTCAGTCCTTCGTCAGATACAGCTACACATGCGGTTCTTTACAAACACTTTGAGGAAATTGGGGGCATTTCACATAGCCATTCTATGTGGGCAACCGTTTGGGCGCAGGCAGGTCTTGATTTACCAGCAATGGGCACAACACATGCCGATACATTTTACGGCGCTGTTCCGTGCGCTCGTTTTCTGACAGAAGAAGAAGTCAATCGCGGTTATGAGGTAGAGACCGGCCGGCTGATCATCGAAACGTTTGAGAAAAGAAACCTAGATGTCATGGCGGTGCCGGGTGTATTGCTTCAAGGGCATGGTCCGTTTACATGGGGGAAGGATGCAAAAAGTGCGGTCACAAACAGTGTGATTTTAGATGAAGTTGCCAAAATGAACCTTTTTGCCAAGCAATTGAACGAATTTGCGGAGCCATTGCCGCAGCGAATTTTAGATAAACATTACTTAAGAAAACATGGAAAGCATGCGTATTACGGACAAAAACCTTCAAGATAAAGAAAAGAGGGATATCTATGTTAACAAGTCAGAAAAAAGAATTTTGGTTTATCGTTGGGTCACAGCATCTATATGGTGATGAAGCACTGCAAAAAGTAAAAGCAGATGCACAAAAGATGACGGATGCTTTGAATGAGAGCGGTTTACTTCCTTATCCCGTGATCTTGCAAAACCTGGCTGTCAGCGCTGATCAAATCACAAAGCTTATGAAAGAGGTCAATTATCGTGATGAAGTTGTCGGCGTGATGACGTGGATGCATACATTTTCTCCAGCAAAAATGTGGATACGCGGCACCAGTCTTTTACAAAAGCCTCTTTTGCACCTTGTCACACAATATTATGAAAAGATTCCGTGGGACACGATCGACATGGACTATATGAATCTCCATCAATCCGCACATGGAGACAGAGAATATGGTTATATCAATGCACGTTTAAATAAACAAAACCAAATTGTGACCGGTCATTGGTCAAAGCCGGAAGTGCAGCAGCAAATTGCTGATTGGATGGACGTTGCGGCTGCCTATCATGAGAGTTTTCACATCAAAGTAGCCCGGTTTGGTGACAACATGCGGCATGTGGCTGTGACAGAAGGCGATAAAATCGAAGCGCAGATTCAATTAGGATGGACCGTTGATTACTTTGGAATAGGCGATCTCGTCGAATATGTAAATGCAGTAGAAGACGAAGAGGTAGATGCATTATTTGCTGAGTATTTAACGCAATATGATGTGAATTATGGAACGTATTCAGTTGAAGAGTGGGAAAAAAGTGTCAAGGTGCAGGCGCGATATGAGATCGCCATCAAACGTTTCTTAGATGAAGGCGGCTATCATGCCTTTACAACAAACTTTGAAGACTTACATGGGATGAAGCAGCTGCCTGGACTTGCGGTACAAAGGCTGATGGCAAAGGGATACGGCTTTGCTGGGGAAGGTGATTGGAAAACGGCCGCACTGGACCGCTTATTAAAAGTGATGAGCCATCATCAATCCACTGGATTTATGGAGGACTACACGTATGAAATGACGTCTGGACAGGAAGCGGTGCTGCAATCTCATATGCTGGAAGTAGATCCAGCGCTCGCTCATACAAAACCTGTCATTGTCGTGTCTCCACTTGGAATCGGAAACCGGGAAGATCCAGCGCGTCTTGTGTTTGATGGAAAAGCAGGCGAGGGTGTCGTTGTCTCTATAGCTGATTTTGGAACTCATTTCAAATGGCTGATACAAGAAGTCGAAGCCTTTGAGCCAAACGAAGCAGCACCTCATTTACCAGTTGCGCGTGTATTGTGGAAAATCAAACCGAATTTTCAGGATGGCGTCAAAGCATGGATTAAACAAGGCGGGGGCCATCATACAGTCGTGTCTCTCAATTTAACAGTGGATCAAATTGTTCACTTTGCAAAGCTTGTCAATGCGGAATATGTGGTTTTATAGAAGGAGGAAAGGTCTTCTGCTGTTTACAGTAGAAGCACGGGATGAAATGAAAGCGGTTAATTAAGTGAGGGGGTCATCCACTTGGAGAAAAAAGTGTCAAGCAAATTTATCTTCTTTTTCGGGTCCTTTGCAGGCATCTTATTCGGATATGATATTGGTATTATTGCAGGGGCGGAAGGACATATTCAGGAAGAATTTCAGCTCAGCCCATTATGGCTCGGAATCGTTGTCTCTTCATTAATGGGCGGGGCCATCATTGGCTCGATCTTAAGCGGTCTCTTAGGGGATAAATTTGGCCGCAGAAAACTCATTTTGGTCTCATCCGTGATCTTTTTTGTCGGGGCTATCGGATCAGCTGTCGCACCAGAAGAGATTTCACTCACCATCGCTCGGATCTTTTTAGGAACGGCAGTAGGAACAGCCTCATCATTGGTTCCGGCTTACATGTCTGAAATCGCTCCTGCTAAAATCCGCGGGAAATTATCTGGACTCAATCAGCTCATGATTGTAACTGGACTATTGCTCAGCTATATTGTCGCTTTTGTGTTTGAACCCATCCCAGACAGCTGGCGCTGGATGCTGGGAAGTGCCGCTTTATTTGCGATCGTGCTTTATATTGGCATGCTGAAGCTTCCTGAATCTCCGAGATATTTGATTAAACACGGAATGGCTCATAAAGCACGAGAGGTATTAGGATCACTGCGTTCTTCCCGTGAAGAAATCGAATCAGAAATGCAGGAAATCTTAGAAGTCGCCAAAGAAGAACGCTCGGGTATTCGTGAATTGTTTCAAAAGAAATTCAGAATGGCTCTTTTCATTGGGGTTGGAATGGCGACCCTTCAACAAATTCAAGGCGCGAACTCCATTGTCTATTATGCAACGAGTATCGCTCGGAATGTAGGCCTTGCACCGCAGGTCGCCGCAGGTTTTACAGTCATTGTCGGTGTCATTTTTGTCGTCACGACCGTGATCTTTTTACAATTTGTTGACCGTTTCGACCGCCGAACGATTCTCACTGTAGGGGGATCGGGCATGGCTCTTTCTTTCTTTGCCCCAGCCGCATTAGGTGCACTTGGCGTCAGTGAAGGAATTTTAAACTGGGTGACATTGATTTCACTTTGCTGCTTTATTTTGTGCTATGCCTTCTCGTGGGCACCGATCACTTGGATCATCATTGGCGAAATCTTCCCGCTATCTGTCAGAGGCATCGGAGCAGGTATCTCTTCTGCCTTTAACTGGACCGGATCGTTAGCAGTTGGACTCGTTTTCCCTATCCTGGCAGATCAATTCAGCTTTGGGGTTATTTTCTCCTCATTTGGCGTCATCTGCTTAATCGGACTATTATTCACCCGATTTGTGCTAGTCGAGACAAAGGGAAGAAGCTTAGAGCAAATCGAAACCGATATGGCTGCACGTGTATAAATTTAAGAAAACCATCTACCCACACGGGATAGATGGTTTTTTTACTCAAGTGTCTGTTTGAGCTCATCTGGCAGTAAATCAATTAATTGATCATAGGATGACAAATCCAGCACTTCAAGCAGCGCGTAATATTTCGCGTAAATTTCACTCAGCTGATCAGGATGATTGGTTTGATATTGATTCAGATGTAATTGAGTTAGTTCTAGTGCAATGTCTAGCTTGTTTCGTTCGAATGGCTGTGCCGTGTTAATCATATCGTTCACCTCTTATTTGATGATGAGTAGAAAAAATGCAGTGAATAAAAAGAGCTTATGTGTTGTTTTCATGGATGTCCTATCTTCTCAATATATCATTTGTATAATATGTTAAAATTGTCCTTTTGTAAATAAAAAGAAAACTAGATAGAAAGTGGATTTCTTTAAAAATAGACATGCATCTAATCACGAAAGGTAACTCTAACATAAGATAGAGTGTAAGTGAAAGACAACTTGAAGGGGTGTTAAGATGAGCCGAAATCGATTAGATGATTTCTTCTTTGGACCTCGCCGAGAAGAAACGGTTGTTTTCCCCACACGTCAAATTGTCAACACAAGAACGAATGAACAAACGATCAGAAAAATTCATCCAACGCATATCACAAACGTCAATAAAAACATCAAAAGAATAGAAAACTACTATCCGGTCACTGAATCGACTCACAACGAGTATATTGTAGAAGAATACGATTGCGGCAGTGATATCAAAAACCCTTGCTGCCGTCCGGTGAAGCGCTGTAAGTGGTAGTGAAGGGGCATCCTTTTATAGGATGCCTTTTGTATCGTTAACGTTCCATTTCATTTAATTGTCCTTGATCCAGCTGGAAGAAACGATTTCCTAATTCTGAATAAAGGTAGCGCTGATGGCTTGTAAATAAAACACATCGATGTGAGAATTCTTTTTTTAATAAAGAAATCGATTGTATTTGAGAGGCTTCATCAAGAGAGGTAAAAGGCTCATCAAGAATAATCAGCTCTGGAGATCTTGCTACCATACTATTAAAGAAAAGTTTATATCTCATGCCCAATGAATACTGTTTGACAGGCATTTTTAGGGCATGAGTTAAATCAAATGCATCACAAAGTGATAGAAAGGTCTCTTTGTATAAAACCTTTTCCGACTTTTTCATATTCCATAAAGACTGGATAAGCTCCATATGCTCGAAACCAGTGAGCGCATCATAGACTAAAGGTTTATCTGGAATGTACGCTACCAGACTTTTATATTGAGCGGTTCCAGGGTGATGCTGTCCGTTAAGTAAAATCGTTTCGGATGCTGAAGGAAGCAGACCTGCGATGATCTTTAAAAGTGTCGATTTACCGCTGCCATTTTTTCCAATAATACAAGCTCGATCACTTTCTTTCAGATCAAATGACACATGATCGAGAAGGTGAGAAGTCTTTTCTGTTGTTTCATAGTGAAAAGATAGCTGAGATACTTGAAGATTAGCCATTGATGAATCCTCCAATAACAAACGCAGTAGTCACCAGCATATACAAGATCACAGTTGCTAAGGCAGCTTTTTTTGATCCTTCAGCATAGTAAATAATTCCATCATAAAGGATGCGTAAAAGATATAAGTTGAATAAGAATGAAACTATTTGAATCAAGAGAAAATAGTGATCTAACTGTAACACCATCACACAATAGATCGCTGCACTATTCACTAATAAAAGAAATGCATTATAAACCAAAATAACAAGATACATTTTGCGTAAAATAAAAGCTTTATGAAAAAAATACATATAAATAGAAGTTAGAACAGTACTGAGAAAATTTAAAATGAAATAAAGCGGAATTGTCAGCAAAAAGATAAAAACAATGCTGGCAAGTTGTTTCCCAGTGGATAAAGGTTCATCTACTAACAAATCAATAATAAAAAATGTTAAAAAGACAGTCGACACAAATAAGGATAGTAAGACAAGGCCTACAATAGTTTTAATTGATTGATTCTGATTGAAAAATTGCTTAGGTCGTAGAAGTAGCTCCATGGAACCACATTCTCCTTTCTTCTATGGTAGATGTACATGGCTAACGTATTGCTCTAAAAGAGATGCTGTGAATAAAAGAACGGCTGCTGCAAAAATCAATTGAAGCACAGTTAGGATCAGTTTTTTTAATTCAATTGTTTCTCCTTTTATAAATCGATAAAGATAAATAAAAGGAAAAGAGCTGACGATTGAAAACAGAATTAATCCAAGAACTTCTACAAAAGCATGAGGAAGGAGTCCTGTGAATAGCTGCTGCGCTTCGTGATTGACAATCAGATACTGAACGAGCTTGCCGATTATGTAGCCGTTGTAAAAAAGAATGCCTGCAGACATGATCCCGCCTGTAAAAGCTCCGATGCCTAATATCGCCATTCCAACTTGTAAATTGTTTAAGAAAATAGATAGAAAAAACATCTCTTCATCCTTTTTAAGATAAGGAATCTGATCATAAGGAAGAAGGCTTCCGATTAGCACAGCTGCAATAAAGATAGCAGCGTAGAGGTAGCCGAGGCGTAGAATCAGTCTATTCTCCGATATAAAATACCTTATTTTTTTCAACATATTCAATCCCTTTATAGATGGTCTTGCGGCATAACACCCAGCAAATCACGGAAACAATCACAAAATACAAAGCAAACAGAACGCTAACGAGACTTGTAGAATGCTGCAAAATAGGTAGAAAAGAGGTCAAGATCATATAGTACATGAAAGGCAACACGAGAAAATTCCTAGCAAAGGCCTGTCCTTTATCGATAACATCTATTTCTTCATTGGTTGTCCCTATTTCATGCTCGTGAATAAAATTAAATTTTGTTATGAATGGAAACAAATACAGCTGAATCAATGGAAAAATGAAAAAGCCAACTCCCAATGCCACCAATTGAATAAGCATCTGAACATCAAAAAGTTGATATGCACTAATGATTGTTAGATTAATGAACAATAGAAAGAGTGATGGTATGGAAAATAAACAATAAAATAACTGGATTTTTGATAAGAAAAACTGCATAAGAGATGTTTGAGAAAGTCCATAAAGCCAAATATTCTTTTTTTCAGCACTTAAAGAAAATATAGAAGGGGTCAGCATTCTCATTTCATATGTTTGATTAGCTAAAATCATCACATTTAAAGTGAATAATAGCTGAACTTGCAAGGTATGATGATCAATAATCGAGATCAAAGCGGTCATAACCCCGACATAGAAGAATGCTTCATATGACATAAACATATAATTAAAAAACTCTTTAGACAGCAGCCACCTTTTTTCTTTTAGCACCTTAAGATCTTTTTGAATCAGCATATTCTTTTGAAACAGCGAGCTCTGAATTTTATCAAGTGCTTGAAAGTACCAATAAAATAAATCTCTAAAATGTTTTGAGCTTTGATCATACTCTTTTCCAGTCGGAATCCAGCGAACAGGGGTCTTCATAAGGAGTATTGCAGCTAATATCACCACGAAAAATGTGACAGGGTAAGTAAAAAGCGCAAGAAATTTTAGAAATACCGAATCCTGTGAAAATAAAGCATGATGGATTTGTTGAAGATTATTCTGATATAAAGACATCAAATTGTTTGAAAGTGTAATCCAAAACGCATCTTCTGCAAGCGAAGAAATTGATTGAAAAAGTTGTCGGAAAGTGTGATAAAAAGGGAAAATTATGTTCGATATAAGAACCCTTCCGAATAAGAAGAAAAGTAAAGAGATGCTTGCGAAAAAAAGAACACGAATGATTCCAATTTTTTTTACGACAATGTTATAGATGTAAGCACCAAATATCTTATTGCTGACGATAAAAAGTAAGAAGCCTGTTAATATAACATTCAGATGCTTCAACCAGAATAACAAGTCATGTGTTTGAGCAATGAAATATTGAAAGAGAAAATAGATCAAATAAGTACTCAAGCTTGTAAAAAGAAGCCAAACTAACTCTGAAAATAAAAGCGTTTGAAAAAGACGTCTCGAGGAAACAGGTGCAAGCTGTATCAACTCTTCAAAAGGAAGAATATGCGTTCTTCTATAAGATTCAATTCCTTTGACAATAGAGAAAAGGAACAAAAATATCACAAAAGCACTTTCCCATTCTATTTGATAGACCGGAGAGTAAAGATATGAAGAAATAACGAATACAATCAGGCATCCGAATAAAGTATCTAGGATACAAGAAAATAATATGTACTGTTTAGATGAAAACGATTTAAAAAATGGAACCCTGCGTATGATAAACTGAGCTAGATTTGAATATTGTTGTTTCATTCTAATTGATAGAAGTAGTGATAATAACGGATATAACATCTTCTCACCTGCATAAAAATTTAAATAGAAGGAGAACAAAGTCTCCTTCTATTGGGTCATAAAATTGAATTACCAAGCAATAACGGCTTTACGGCCTTTTTTCTTAATTTCGTTTTTAAGGTACTGACGAATTGTCTCTTTACCAGCCGCTGCAATGAGAGAAAGACCACCTGATCCAACAGCAGTTAAAATGGAGACAATTGTTGTAACAGCCCCGCCCGCTTCAACCACGTTCAGAACAACAGCTGCAACACTGCCTGGAATACCAAATTCTTTTGCTAGATCAGCAACGGGCAGCATTTGTAGCGAGAAGGAAAAAAGAGCTAGCATAAGGAATCCTACTGCTAAAGCACCAAAAAGAACATGTAGTTTGATTTCGTTTTTTGTTTCTGTCATATCAAATTCCTCCCTTTTTTGTATTTTTATTACTATTATATCTTAAGATATCTTTTAGTTCATCGCAATCCTTTTTTTTCATTTTTTTCATGAATTAGTTATAGATTAATATAAAAAAAGTGAAAAGATAAGTGAAAAAAGAATCGTTTTTGCTAGAATAAAACACGTAAACATGATCGGAAATACCTTGTTTTTACAGGTGAGGAAGCGAGTCAGAGAAGCCAATATCTTTTGATCAAAATCTCTTTTCAAGATAAAATTGGAAGTATCCATCATTCTTTTGGAGGTGATTTTCTAATATTCGATTGTTAACAACAGACGATGCTGAAGAATATACAGCACTCAGACTAGAAGCACTGCGAGTAAATCCAGAGGGTTTTGCGTTAAGCTATGAGGAAGAGCAATTCAATACAAAGGACAAATATAAAGCGCGTTTTGCTTCGGCGCAATCTATGTGGACATTTGGCGCTTTTCATCAAGGACAGCTTGTGGGGGCAGTCACGCTCATCCAAGAAACCTTGCAGAAGTTAAAGCACCGAGCGAATCTGACTGCGATGTATGTAACAGCTGATGCCCGCGGAATGGGAGCAGGCAAGACCTTGATGACGAAAGCTCTTTCCTTCGCGCAAGAACAGCACGACATCGAGCAAGTGTATTTATCAGTGGTGACAACTAATCATTCAGCAAAGCGCCTCTATCGCTCCGTTGGATTTGAGTCGTACGCTGTCGAAGAAAAAGCGTTAAAATGGGCTGATACATATGCAGATGAGGAAAAAATGGTTTTATTTTTATCATAGACTGGAGGAGATAGAAGTGAATCAACTGGCCATGCGCATTACGTTAGCCGCAGGACCCAATAGTGAGCTGGAATCTTTTGCACTGCGTGCAGCACTTGAAAACTTCGGCGCGAAAGTCGATATGCATTGGATCGGAAGGCCAAATGACCTTATTCATGTGTTATCTGGTAGAAATAGAGGAGAAATAGATTACCTTCTTTTATCGTTTCATGGTGAAGAAGGAGCATTTATCATGCCTGAATTAGGGGAAGATGTATACGAAGATGAAGAGCCTAGGGATACTGCTTTTGGAGCGGATGAAATCAAGCGGTATGCTTCCTTAGAAGGAGTTCATGTTATCTCTACAGGCTGCACACTAGGAGAGAAAAATCTAGCAGATGCTTTTTTAGAGGCAGGAGCTACATCTTATTCGGCGCCGGACGATTACATAGATGGGAATGCCGCATTTATCTTTGTGCTGACCATGATGTACGAGCTCATGAACAATACAAAGACAGTCAGAGCGGCATTTGATCGAGCGCGTTCCATTGATGAGGAAACGAAATTATTTCAACTATATATGCAAAAGTAATCAAAGGACTGAGAAATCAGTCCTTTTTATTCCTCTCTAAAAATGTGTCGAAAATGTGACAATTGTGTGATTTGCAAACTAAAAAGGGGGCATGCAAAGTCTATCCTACAAACACACGTCATTCAGGCATGACGGCATCACGAGAGGAGAATTTTTGTGTCAATTAAATGGAAAGTCAGTCTCGTCCTATGCGGACTTGCGATGATCATAGGAATCGCCGCGTTTTATCATAATCAGCAGGCAAGCGGGACAGAGAAGAAGAAGGTAGCACCAGATGCGAGCTATAAAGAAGTTGAAATTGTGACCCTCGTGAATGACGGGAGATACTTGAGATATGCTGTGAACTATCCTGTGTTTCATCAAAAAAAGCTAGATCAAGAGATGAAAAGATTTGCAGAAACAGCGCTCGATAAATTCAAAACATCATTTAGTGAAGCAAGTGATGTCGATGAAGATCATCGATACGAATTAAACATAGATTACGAGATTACTCATTATGCCAAACAAACTACTGCAATCAAATTCAATACATATGAATTGAAAGGCGGAGTAAAAGGCACACATGACACGAAGATATTCAATTTTGATTTCAAGAAACAGCATTTTTTATCGATAGATGATCTATTTTTATCAAAGAAAGAAAGTCTGAAAAAACTGTCTCAAATGACATTTGAGGAGTTAAAAAAAGATCGCTCTCTTGCTGAAAACAAGCATTTGCTTAAACAAGGAACATCTCCTGAGGCAGAGCATTATCAGTATTTTGCCATCAAAGATCGTTTTATTGAATTCTACTTCCCAGCGGGGCAAATTGCACCAGACAAGAAAGGCCCTCAAGTGCTGGCGATTAAGAAAACACTGCTTAAAGGAATGTTAAAGCCAGAATACATCAATAAAGAAAAGAACAAAAACGAGAAAAAAGAACCGATCGCAAAAAGAAAGATTGTAAAACTGCCTAAAAAGCGAATATTTAACCCACATCAAAAAGCCATTGCCCTTACATTTGATGATGGACCAAATCCATCAACGACTTCAAAGATCTTAACTGCTTTAAAAGAAAACAAAGGACACGCGACATTTTTTGTATTAGGAAGCAGGGTTCAATATTATCCTGATATGCTAGGTGAAATCAGAAAAGGTGGAAATGAAATCGGAAATCATTCCTATAATCACCCTTTACTCACAAGACTGCCATTAAAACAAGCCATCAAACAAGTAGAAGATACGCAGCAAATCATTGAAAAAGCAGGCGGATTCACACCGACTCACTTTAGACCGCCATATGGTGGAACAAACGGGCAGATCAACGCGGCTGTCAACATGAAAGTTACGCTTTGGGACGTTGATCCTGAAGACTGGAAATATCGCAACAGCCAATACGTCGCAAACTACATTCTTTCACATGCGTCTAGCGGAGAAACCGTCTTAATGCACGACATCTATGACACCTCTGCCAACGCAGCTGTCACGATCATCAAGGAATTGACGAAGCAAGGATATCAGTTACTAACAGTATCGGAGCTTGAGCAGTGGAAGGAAGCACGGGCGAAAAAGGTGAATTGAAGGATTCGCATCTTTTTTAAAGCATATTATGAAGATAAAGGGAAAATATGTTAAAGTGATTATAGAAAGGGAGGGCTTCGAATGGTGTTGATGAGGTTGATCAGCATATATATGCTGACAGCGTTTAGTTTGGGATTTGTTATAAACTATGTACCTGGTTTGATGCTGCCCATCTATATTCTTGCGATGATTGGGCTCATTTTATGTCTCGGTCATATTGCGCTCCATTATATTCGACGAATTAGACATATGTTGTTTGAGGAAAAACGGTAAGATTTCCCCTATGGAAAAAACCTCCTGCTAGTTGCGTGAGGTTTTATTTTTTTATGTTCTAACAGTTGGATGATTTTCTCGTTTGATGCTTTGATTTGTCTAAAAAGAGAAACGATATTCCCTGTAAATCCTATGAGGACAATAAGTAAAATAATGATCATCCACAAGCTATGACCTCCAATCGATATGAAGAATACGGTACAATAAGAATGTATAAAATGAACAGTTCGTGCCATTTATTCGACAATTGGTGTGAATGGATTGTTAAGGGGGATTCATTTGAAACGAGTAGACGTGGTTTCAGCTATTATTTATGACGAGGAAGAAAATATATTAACGGTCAAGAATGTAAAGGGATATTGGGAACTTCCGGGCGGTGCTGTGGAAAAAGGTGAACACCTGCAGCAAGCTGTCATCCGTGAAGTGAAAGAAGAGACAGGGTATGTTGTCAAAGTAAATGAACTTCATTCGGTTCGTGAAGCATTCTTTCAAGATAAAAAGCATCATGCGCTGATCATTACGTTCTTTGCGGAAATGATCGGGGGAGAGATGAACATTCTAGATCCGGATCAGGATATTGAAGAAGTAAAATGGGTCAGCACTCAAACCTTTCAAAAGCTAAACCCAAAGCTATTTCACATGCTAAAATTAAACCAACAAACACAAGCCTTTTATGATTTTGAGGGAAATAGAACAATTGGTTAAATCCAAATTGATATAGGCATAAAGGAGCGATATGGATGTTTTTATACTACGGCCCCACAGGAGCTCCAGTAGAAAATCCGGGAGAAGAATTCATGAAAAAGATCTTCTTCCAGGAGGGTGAAGAGTATTGGAAACAAGGTAACGGAGAATCTTCCATTGAGATAGAGGAAGATGGGGAATGCGAAAGTCTAGTTTTCTTTTATACTGAACCGTATGGATTCTTTATCATCAGATATCCAGATTTTTTAGTCCCTTTTCAAAAGGTAGAAAAGATCGAAACGATCGAGCATTTGGTCGCTGGATCACCATTGTATGTGCCATTGTGCAGCTATGTCGACCGCAATCAGGCGTATCAAATCATTCAACAGTTTTTGACGACAAAAAAAGTCCCTGACTTTGTTGATTGGGTTGAGTTGAGGAATATTGATTTTCAGCATAATGTGAAAAGTTAGGGGAGTAAGGTGAAAGTGTGTATAAATGAAAGAATACATAGTTTAGATGAGAGTATGCATTTACATGTAGGATATTATGAACAAGGTTATGATTATGAAGGCGTCTTTTTTAAGAGTTTAGAAACAGGAAGATGGTTATTGTTTTTTGATCAGAAAAGTTACGGGTTAACGTTTTCAACGGAATATGAGAAGAGGGACGAAGTAGGGCTTATTGAGGAGTATCCTTTACTACAGGTTTAAAGTTTCGAGAACTCTAAATCATTTGAGTGCTGTTTTTATATCTTTATTCCTATTTAATGACAAACTTTGTGTTGGTAAAATTGACCTTGTCAATGAATAGGAAGGAGTGAATTCTGCTGGGGAAGATACTTGATGCAAAAGCACTAACAAGTGCAATGGACACAAGGGCAAAACACTACCAGGAACTCCGCGAACAAATGGTAGATTTAAAAAAGGCATTACAAGGTGTTGCCAATCTTGGTGATGATTTTACTGGGAAAGGTGCCGATAACATTAAAAGCTTTTATAAAGAACTAGCGGGTAATGTTGACATGTTTATCAATTTTATTGATAAGCAAAAAGCCTTTCATGAAGGTGTTTCTGGGACACTTGATGATACAAACTTTGGCGGCGATACCTTTGTAGAAGAACACTTTTTAGACAACGCAGTACATATGGGCATCAAGAATGCCAAAAGCATTGTAAAGGATCAAAAAAGGCACTCAAAACGATTTTTCAAGACATTGATGACCTCATTTCCCTAGAGGTATTTGATAGCCAAAACTTTGACGAAAAAATAGAAGATGCGGAAGATGAACGAAAAAAGACGGTCAAAGATCTGAGAGAGCTTGATCAAAATTTAAAAGATGAATATGCTTTGTCAGAGACGGAACAGCAAGCTACAATGGCATTGTACGCTGAAATGATGAATGCGACAAATGACGGAAAAGCGATTTCGCCTATGAATTTTGACAAGAAAGCGTATCAAAATAGTGAAATTTACAAGGCAAAAAGCGATATTGAAAAGCAAACTTCTGAATATCTGAAAATCAAAAAAGAACAAGAAGAAGCCCGCGAGATCGCAAAGGAACAAGAAGCCCTCGCCAACCGCCCTTGGTATGAAAAAGCGCTCGATTACGGTGGAAATATCGTCAATGAACTGACAGGTGTGAACGATGCAAAACGTGCCGCAACAGGCGTTGATCCGATCACAGGCGAGGAACTCACCGCTGGACAGCGTGTCGCGGCAGGTGGAATGGCAGCAGCCGGTTACATTCCAATCGTCGGCTGGGCAGGCCGCATTTTCAAAGGCGGAAAAGCAGTCTATAAAACCACTCAAGCCACATCAGCCGCAGTGAGAGCGGTTGACGTTTACAAAACATCACAAAAATCCTTTGACGCCCTAAAAACATCTCAAAAAGGCTTATACGGCCTCACCGCCACCAACGGCTTCAGCGAAGCAATCACAGGCCGAGACATGTTTGGAAACAAGATCTCAAAAGAACAGCAGGAAGCAAGTATGAATGCGGCGCTTGGAATGCTTTTGCCGTTTGGGGCGAAAGGGTTTAATAGCAGAATAGGAATTAATCAGAAAAGCAACCACCTTAATCAAGCAAGCGTAGGAAAGACTGATTTAGATCGTTTGCGGAAGAAGTGGAATGTTCCAGAAACTCAAACTGTTGCTGTAGGAAAAACAGATGTCAAAGGTTTGGAACGTAGCGTGTTCGAAGGTGGGTCGCCAAAAGTTAGGAAAGAAGGAGGTCTTCCTTCATTAGATGAAGTTTATCCTGATCGGAAAATTAAGGCACCATATAAAAGATCAGTTAGAGGGCACGCTCAATTTATGGATCATGCAGAAGAAGGCGTAATCGCAGAATTTGAGGACGCAGTTAAAAAGGCAGGACTTAAACCAGAAGAGATAAAAGGTATACTAAATATCCATCAATCTAATCCAAATGGAGTTTGTAATAAATGTACAAAAGGTTTGTTTGATCGAGTTCCAAGTGAGGAAAGAGGAATATTCAAGCAACTGACAGATCACTATCCTGAATTGAAAATAAAAGTAACAACAGAAGGAGATCCAAGTGTCCCACATCCAAGAGATACTTTATCTTTTGATGTTAAAAATGGTGTTACAGAAAATGTTGTTAAAATGAAAAAATAGGAAAGAGGCTATAGAATGGATTTTATAAATGACATTAGTGAAGAAGCTAAAGTTGCTCTAGGATTAGCAATAGCTGAAAAAATGTATACATTCATAGATAAAGAAGATGATGGTTACCACATAGGAGAAAAAGCTTTAGATGATTGCTGGAAATGGCTTTCTGGGAAAGAGTTAAGTGCAGATGATTTATGTAATTATATAGATAGTGAAGATTATATGGATGTAGCTGAGTTCGCTACTAAAGAAAAAGATGAACAAAAACAATATGGCTGGTATTCAGTTTTAGATGCAGTTTCTTACACGGCGTATCAAGCTTATAAACGAGAAAATAAAAAATTTGTTCCTCAAGTGTTAGAGGTAATAGACGATGAAACATTAATTGTAATGTGGGAAAATGCAATTGAATCAAAAAAGATTGATAGGGCTGAATTAAATACCTTGAGAAAATATTTAATTGATCATTATCCTAGCAAAGATCACGATCATAACAAAATATATTTAATTAACAAAGAGGACATCGCAGTCATTTAAATTAGATTAATTGGGCGATATGAATAAAGGGCAGCTATTATCAAAAGAAATGCAGAGAGACAGTAGCTTAGTGCCAAAAAAAACAGACCTAGTGAGGTCTGTTTTTGTTAGAAGTTAGGGAAATTCATTTTCACTTCCCCTTCTCCCGTTTACGTTTCTCCTTCTCCGCCCGGTAAAACTCATGAAACATCTTCATCAGCGCGCGCTTCTCAATCCGTGACACATAGCTCCGTGATATCCCGAGCTCCTTGGCTATTTCCCGCTGCGTTTTTTCTTTCTTTAAATCAAGGCCGAACCGACCAACGATGACTTCTTTTTCTCGGCCGTCGAGAATGTCGATATACTCCTTTACTTTTTCAAGCTCCATGTTGAGCTGAATGGTATCGATCACATCTTCATTTTCGGATTTTAAGACATCGATTAATGAAATTTCGTTGCCTTCTTTATCCTGACCAATGGGGTCATGCAAGGAGACGTCTTTTTTCGTTTTTTTGAGCGCGCGTAAATGCATGAGAATTTCATTATTAATGTCAAGAGGGGGGTGCTTTTATATATGAAGTTTAATCGGTAAACGTACGTTCTGTTTCATTTGAAAAAAGAAAAGCCCGAAAAGGGCCTTCAACTATTTTGTTTTAAAGAAAAGTTTTCCTGTAGTAGATAAACTCTTATATGCTATTAAAAAGTCATCGCCTTTTTTGACTTGATTCACTAAATAGCCTTCAAGTGACCCACCATTATATACCTCTCCCTGAAAATCCTTTGGCACAACAACACCAAGTACGTCCGCATAAGGTGATCCATCACTACCAAAAAACTCGAAGTTAAGAATTTGGCTAAATAGAAGAGGCTCATCATCTGTTTCAGAATCTGTCATCTTCACGTTAACTTTTATAAGTGCATATTCATACCCTTTATTAGGCTTAGGATTATTGCTATTCCTTTTATATAAGATATCAAATGCTTTATCGCCACGAATAACTTCTTTTACAACCATCTCTAATGTAGCTGTGTATTCTTTATCCTGTGTCATTATATAATCTTCAAACATTAATGATTCTTTTAGAGGAATAGGTGCTGATCTTGTTCCATCGGCTTCTTTCTTACTTTCCTGTTTTGAAGACGATTCACTTGAAGCGTTGGTATCTTGTTTTCCCTTTTCTTCTTCTTTGGTGTTAGAGCTTTGTGCATTACAAGCTGATAAAGCTGCTGTTAATAAAAGAACTACAAATAAAGTTAATTTTTTTTTCAAGATTTTTTCTCCTTTTATTCTTTTTAGTTATTTATTGAATCGGTTGGAATGGGACTGATACATCATCCTATATACATAATTTAGAAACACAGACAATATTATAAAGGGAAAAATTTTTAATTGTTGATTTTCGACAAAAGTAGACAAAGAAATTATGATATATAGAATGGGTTTAAAGTCACGAATCGTTCGGTAGCGAATTCATATGTAACATTGAAAAGAGATGCTATTTCATTTGTGAAATGATTATACGGTTGAAAAGCTTTTATTTTTCTAAGCATAAAAGTGGGAATACAAAACTTATATGCAAAACGCTTCGCCTGCATTTCCTGCAACTCTCTAAACAGTGGGGGCATGATTAATTGATTTCCTTCATGTCTAAGCGCATGACAAAGTTCATGACCAAAATCTTGCCACTGTTCTTGAGGGCTGAGGCGATTATCAATGATAATAGTTCCAGCATAGTACCGGCTGCTGATGTTTAAGAATTCGACTTTTAAATTGGAGCGGTAGGCGATGTCTAATAGATCAAGTTCTGATGGATTTTTAATGTTGATTTGATGATAGAATGCTTCGATCCAGTCATCTAAGTGTGTTGTGTTTTTTGGCAGAATACGTTCCAACTAAAGCAACTCCTTATAAATTTAGAACTAGTGTTCTGTTTTGGGTTAATAAAAAAAGCCTTTTTGTAGGCTTCTATAAAAGTGTTTAATGTATTATTTTTTGTTTTTAATGAACTCCCAAAACTGAATTAATTCTTCAATCTTATCATCGGGTGCATCTTTAAGATCTTTAAAGAAAAGTTGTGTTTTTGGGTTTAAGAGCTCTTTCCACATCTCCTCATCTGATGCCTCAAATTCTCTCCCTGTTATTAAGAAATCTATACTCACATTGTAGAACTGAGCTATTTTTTCTAATGTATCATAATCAGGTTCATTATCTCCCGTTTCATATCTTGCATAAGTTGCTCTATTGATACCTAATCTTTCCGAAAGAGCTTGTTGAGAGAGCTTAGGTCTATGATTATTTCTTAGTTTTTTTAACCGCTCACTTAATCCAGTCATATTAAAACCCCTGACATAAAAATCTTAGTTTATATGTAATTTGTTGTTTAGTTCATTATAAGTGATAATAGGTCACAATTAAATTTTTGTGATAAAAAGACACAAAAAGGGTTGATTGTGATGATATAACACATTATAATTGTGATGAAAGATCACAATGTGGAGGTGATTTAGTGAAGTCCAATCAATGGTTAAAAGATTTCAGAGCGAATAAAAGTCTCAAACAGTATGAAGTGGCAAGGGAAGCAGGTATTGATAGGTCTTATTATACCAAGATTGAGAATGGTCAAACCCCAAGTGTTAGAGTTGCCAAGGTTTTAGGCAATATTCTAGATTTTGAATGGACAAAATTTTTTAATCATAATTGTGATGATACATCACAAAATGAATAGGAGATGTAGCCAATTGAAAATAACCGTCACAAAAGGCCCTCTATTTCATCAAGCAGAAGCCAGGGCTTACAAGTACCTAAGTGGCATCTTAATTAAACGAATGAAAGAGCATCAAGAAAAAATTGAAAGAGAAAAGAAAGAATTAGTTGCTTCTTCATCATGATACCCATTTAAAAATTTTCTAGCTGTTCTAACTTGGAAAAAGTTCTTAACCAGAACAAAGGGGGTGAGGAAGTTGAGGTTGGGGGTAGTGCTCCGACAAGCAAGGAAAAGAGCTGGGATGTCTCAAGAGAAGTTGGCTGAATTGTTAAGTCGCTCAAGGAGCTGCATATCAAAATTTGAGAACGATCAAAAGATGCTTGATGTTCCTACATATGTACGGTGGATGGAAGCGACAAATGCAAAAGAAGCCATGATCGCAACCTTATGTGGTGTCGATCCACTTGCGGTCACGCAGCAAATTACAGCCATTATGGCTTTGTTTGGAGGATGAAGGTGAGAAAAGCGATTTTCAAGAGTATTGATCATGAAGGGATAACAGCTGAAATGATCTGTATTGAACAACTACAAAAAAGATTAATGAAAGCATTAGAGAGTGCTGATACAAATACGGCATTGGCAGCTCACAAAGATATTGCAAAATCATTAAACCAAATTCAGCGTTACGAAAGCCAAGCTAAGGTTCATTTATTAAAACAGGCTGCTAGGATTACAAAAATCAAATATCCAAAATCACTAAAAAATAGATTGAGAGGATTGATCTAGGTGAAGTATTTGTTCACAGCAAGTCGCTTAATGAAGGCGAAAGATATCGTGAAACAATGTCAGATGCGCCATACAGAGGAAGGGCTCATTTTATTAGCCGCTCTGGAATTACAGATCAGAACGGAAATAGAAAACAGAAAAAAGCAGCAAGCTCCGACACTTACTGCTTAAATCATTTCAAACCATGAATAACAAAATGATCGATCTCATTATAGCGTTATTTAGAGATCACGACAAGGCTTATTCTTGTCGTCCGGCTTGCGGATGGGACAGTGCACACCTACCCCCTCAAATCATGCTCCATCCGCGGTCGGACGATGCGAATAAGCATCAAATAATGTGCTAAGGAGGAAAGAAGTCTTGAGAACTAAACCAGTTATTAAACCTTTCAGTGAGAGACAGTCTGATCAGTTCTATTTATCACAAGTGAATGGATCAATTGTGATGACTAACAAAGGTAAGCCAATGTTCCAATTTCCTGATAAACAAGCCTTTGAGAAATTTCAACAACTAAAGGCAGATGCGATCCGCTCAAAATTAGAGATTTCTTGATGCTTACACCAAACAGAAGAGGAGGGAAGAAGATGAATATTGAGCATCCGATCATCACAGAGATTAATAGATATGGCTATCCAAAAGATATGGTGAGGCAAGAAGAGCACTTTGGAATTGACTTTTATGGTTCAGAAATTTTGCTAGAAGATGACTATGTTGAGGATAAAAATTCGGGTGAACTGATCTTGCGAGAAAATCTAGAACGATATCTTGCAGAGGAGCTTGATTTTGAATTTAAAACAGCAAAATAAAAGAGCTCACTCCCACAAGTGAACTCATCTTAATAACCAGACACAGAATAAGGTGTCACCACTATTATAAGCAGGTTGGCACCTAAATTCAATGGGGGTTTCTTATATGAATGGATTGTCAAATGTTGATTACTCAAACTATATGGCAGCTTCACAGCCATCAGCAGGAACGTCAGTAACAACTGAAGCTATGGTTAGTCGGCAGGCACAAGAAGTACAAGCAGCTATGGTCATAGCAAAGAAGTTTCCAAGAGACGTTTATGCTGCCTTTGAACGAATTAAGAAAGCATGTGAGCGTAGGCTATTAGCTGAGAATGCTGTCTACGAATATCCACGAGGTGGCACAAAGGTATCAGGTCCTTCAATTCGTCTTGCTGAAGCTTTGGCACAGAATTGGGGGAACATTGATTATGGAATCATGGAACTTGAACAAAAAGCAGGAGAATCTTCTGTTATGGCTTATGCATGGGATCTTGAAACCAATACTCGTCAGACCAAAATATTTACGGTAAAGCATGAACGAAAAGCAAAAGGAGCCATTACAAAGCTCAACGATCCTAGAGATATTTATGAACTGGTTGCAAACCAAGGAGCACGTCGCGTTCGTGCGTGCATTCTCGGAGTGATACCAGGAGACATTGTTGATGCTGCAGTTGATATGTGTCAAAGAACGCTGATTAGTGGTCATAAAGAGCCTTTAGAAGACCGTTTAAGAAAAGCATTAACAACATTTAAAGCTGATTTTGGTGTTACGAAGGAAATGGTCGAGGAATATGTCGGTAGCAAATTGGATGCATTTACTGAGCAAGATTACCTCAAAATAGGACGCATCTATACTTCACTTCGTGATGGAATGGCGAAGAAAGAGGACTATTTCAACGTCAAAACTTCAGGTGCTACTAATGCTACAAAATCCAAAATCGAAGAAGAGTTTCTAAAGCAGCAGGAACAAAAAGAGAGTGATACAAAGGCTGGTGAGTCAGCAAATGATGATGCCGACAATCAACAAGGAGAATTATTACTCTAACGAGATCGACCAAGCTTATATGTCAAATTCTCAATATAAGAGTTTCTTAGAGTGTGAGGCGGCTACAATGGCAAAACTCAACGGTGAATGGCAGCCGCCGTCCTCTGAGGCTCTTCTATTCGGCCAATACGTTCATGCTTGGCTTGAAGGAGAGCAGGCATTTGATGAATTTAAGATGAACACACCTGCTCTATTTACACAAAAGGGCCAGCTTTATAAACAATATCAATTGGCTGATTTCATGATTGAAGCTATACAGAATGACGATTTGTGCATGTTTGTTCTTCAAGGAGATAAAGAAGTGATCATTACAGCTAAGTTGTTCGGAGTGCCCTGGAAAGGAAAACTCGATGTGTACAACCCAGCAGGTGGACGCTTTGCTGATCTTAAAACGACTCGCTCTCTTAGAGAAAGAATATGGGATCAAGAGCTTGGCTATTGTTCATTTGTAGAAGCCTATGGACATATTGCTCAAATGGCCCTCTATGCGGAAATAGAAAGACAGGAAGCAGGACGTAGTGAATGGTTAGAGCCTTTGATTGTGGCCATATCAAAAGAAGATCCACCAGATAAAGCAGTTATCAATATTGATGAGTCAAGAATGGAAATTGAGTTAGAAGATATAGAAAAAAACATGGAGCGGATCGTTCAGGTTAAGCATGGCGGAGAAAGACCGAGAAGATGTGAAAAGTGTAAGTATTGTCGTTCTACAAATCGTCTAAACCGCATCATCCATTTTTCTGAACTGGTGAACAGCTAATGAGGGAGAAGCTAATCATTAAAGTTCCTATTCCGTTTGTGTACCTGTCTTTATCTAAATCAAGTCGTAATCAAGCTGCGTTATTTAGAGCGTATGTAAAGGGTTATATCCAAAGAAATGAGCCAGGTCTTACTTTTATTAGGATCAGTGGAATGTACGCTCTATGTGAGGTTAAAAGGCCTTAATTAACGATGTTGGGGAGGAGGAAGTTATTTGTCTACTGGATGGGTAAAACTGCATCGGAAAATATTAGAACACGAATTATGGAATGACGTGACTACCTTTAGACTGTTCACTTTATTAGTTATGAGAGCAAGTCATCAAGATGGCTTCAAAATGAATGGAGTTGTATTAAATAAGGGCCAGTACATAAGATCGTACTCAAAACTATGTGAGGACCTCGCTTATAAAGAAGGAAGAGGGCTAAAAAAGCTGTCTAAAAGTACAATTATGCGTTCAATTAAGAAACTTGTTACGAACAACATCATCACTGTTAGCGAAACGGAACTAGGAACACTATTCACCATCGTGAAATACGAGTCATATCAAGAGTTTTCGAGTGATCACGAAACAGAACCCAGAACGGAAGAAGAACCTATCGCAGAACGAAGACGGAACGAAAGCGGTACGAAGTCGGAACTATATCAAGAATTAAAGAATTTAAGAATTAAAGAAGAAGAAGAAAAGAGAGCCTCAGTAGAACATGATCTAACTCCTTTCCAGCAAATCGAAGAAAAGTACTTATCACGAAAAGGTGGGTTGATGTTAACGCCAAAAGATTCAGCTGCCATTGAAAGGATTCTCAAGGAGCGAATACCACTTGAAGACACATTGAAGTGGATCGACGAGGTATTCGATCAATATCAACCAAAGCATAGAGCAGACAGTATTAAATCATTTGCTTACTTGGAATCAGCGATTCTTGATCGTTGGCATGCACAGCAGCACCAACCTCATCCTCTTAAAAACAATATTTCTGAATTTAAACCAAAGCAGCATAGGCAAAGTAATTTAGACGCTCTAGCTCAATACGCAAAAGAAAACGGGATTAAATTTGGAGGAGGTTGATGGACATGAATCAAGAACAAGCAATGTCTATCCTAACAAGGATTGCAGCTGCCTATCCAAGGTTTGAACTCACTACAGACACCATCGGAAAAGAAAGAATTAAACTCTGGCTTGACCACTTAAAGGATCAACCCTATGAACAGGTTTTAAAAAAGATCGACCAGCACATTACTGAAAAGAGATTTCCACCTGCTATCGCAGAAATCAAAATCAAACAACCAGAGCAAAATGAATTCTTAGCGAAACAGAAAGCGTGGGAACAAAATGCAAAATTTGCGAAACGTAGAGGCTGAACAGTTTTTATTAGGTTGTATCATCCTTGAGGGTGATTTGATTAAGGAAACGGCACTAGAGCCCAGACATTTTGCTGAAGAACGGCATAAGAGGATTTTCGAAGCGATGAGGGAAGTGGACAAGCTAGGTAAGCCTGTTGAATTGGCCAATATCGCTGCAGCTATGGGAGACCTTTTAAATTCAATTGGAGGCTTTGAATACTTAACCAATCTTGCAAGTACTGTTCCCTCCAAACATGCTTTCGAGACCTATGAAACATTAATTTACGAGGCTTTTAGACTCAGAGATTTACAAAGTGCTGCTTTAGCTTTTGCTAATGCCCCATGCGATGAGGGGATCACTGAGCTTTATCAAAAGACCATTGAAGTGCAAGAAGTTGGAGTTAAAGCTACTCGGACGAAAATGGATGTTCTGACGGAGATATTCATGAGCATGGAAGAAGATCAAGGGGATCTTACAGGAGTCGACACTGGTCTTGCGGACTTGAACGCCATGACAGGTGGTTGGCAAAAAAGCGATTTGATTATCGTGGCAGCTCGTCCATCGATGGGAAAGACTGCTTTTGCTCTTAACTTAGGTTGTAATAACGCGCTAAAGGGTGGAGTTACTGATATTTTCTCGCTCGAAATGTCAGATACACAGTTAACTCATAGAATGTTAAGCAGCCTTGGGAGAATTGAAGGCACGAAGTGGAGGAATCCAAAAAAATACTTTAGCGATCAAGATTATGACAGAGCCAACAAAGCTATGGGTGAATACGAAAAATTAGATATCTACATCCATGATCAGCCTACCCAAACAGTCGCAGATATCCGGTCTCAGATCCGAAAAACGAAAAAAGATCACCCTGATCAAGATCATTTAGTGGTCATTGATTATCTTCAGCTCATTACCCCAATCGGTAAATTTGAGAGCAAAAACTATGAAGTTGGTGCCATCACCAAAGAGCTGAAGAATATGGCGAGAAGCTTTAATGTCCCAATCATTTTATTATCACAGCTCTCACGTGGAGTGGAACAAAGGCAAGATAAGCGTCCAATGATGTCTGATCTGCGTGATTCAGGAAGCATTGAACAAGACGCTGATATCGTTACGTTCCTCTATCGTGATGATTATTACAACAAAGATAGTGAACAGAAAAACATAGTTGAAATTATCTTTGCTAAACAGCGAAATGGTGAAGTTGGGACAATAAATGCTGCTTTTATGAAAGAGTACGGAAGGTTTGTAAACTTATCGTGGCAAATGGAAGCCGCTTTATGATACGGAGGATGAACATGTCAAATATTAATAGCAAACAGCGTCGTGAGTACCTTTTAAGTGAATTAACTCGTATTGGATATTTAGCTAGTTTGGACAAGAACCCTGAAAATTTATCACTCTATGAACTTGAAATGCTTGTCATTTCTCTCAAGAGTCAACGTGGCAGTAGGGTGTTAACATATAACGCCAGGATGGAGGCATCTGAATGAAGATAGCATTCACCATCTACGGAGAGCCAGTTGCACAGGGGCGTCCAAGAGCTACTCACATGAATGGAATGACGCGATTATACGATCCCAAGAAGTCACGAGACTTTAAGCAATACGTGAAGTTGGCAGCAAGTGATCACCGTCCTGATCAACTTCTTACAGGTCCTCTGGAGTTGAGGGTTAAAGTTTACAAATCTACTTTAAAAAGTTTCAGCAAGAAAAAGGCTGCAGAAGCTGAAAGAGGCGAGTTGAGACCAGCCAAAAAGCCAGATGTTGATAACTACATCAAAGGGATAAAAGATGGCCTGAATAAAGTCATTTGGCAGGATGATAGCCAGATAGTTGATTTACATGTAAGCAAATTCTACAGCAGTTCACCAAGAATTGAAGTCGAAGTCTCAACTCTCACACCAACCCATGAGGAGGAACAAATATGTCTTTTGTAAATTTTGATGGATCAGTCAAGAAAGTAAATCACAAGCCTAAGGGTGTTACAGAATTGGTCCTTGAAATCTCAACGAAGGGTCTAGGAAACAGTATTCAAAACCTTGCTGAAATGATTGATAACGATGTGCGTGTTGAAATTGAGAGCGATGTTGTCCGCTATAACGTGCAGATCAACGCTCACACTGAGCGACCTATCGTAAATTACCAAGTAGACCAGAGCGGCGTGGTTCACATTGCTGAGCCTGAGCCGGAACAGTTAGAGGCTGAATTGGGCTTACCAGCAGAAAAACCACAAATTGAAGAAAAGCCTATGGAAATTAAACGTGAAGTAGTGGATCGATTCATCCAAGAAGGTATGGCACCAGAGCAAGAAGGTTTCCCAGAGAATATGGCTAACATTGTGAAACGCCGCATTGAGGGTGAATCATACCGCAAATTGGCTTCAGAGCTTGAGATGTCATCCGGCGCAATAGTTGATCTAATCAATGATTACCGAGCTGCAGTGGCTCCACTCGCTGAAAAATGGTGGGATTGGAAAGAGGATCAAGCCAACGAAGCTGTGCCGATGCAAAAAGATGAAGAAGCAGCTGATGTAGATTTAGATTCTTCGCAAAGTGTGAAAGACGATTCTGACGGGAATGATCAAAAAGAAGAGAAAGACGGGGCTGCCTAAGATGGCGCGCAAACGCTCAAAACGGTGGTTCTTGCTTTATCGCGAAGAGGGTGGACAGCGCGTCCACCTCTATGAACCACTTAAAAAATATGAACTGCTCAGTCGGATCAGGAAAGGATGGAGGATTATCAGATGAAAAACAAATTCTTAGAAGGAGACTGGATTAAAGCATCAAGGAAAGGCAAAAGAGAAACACTTAACAAAGAAGGTTATGTACTTAAAGTATCTGAAAATGACATTTTAGTACGGTTCCTTAGTGGTAATACCTTGGTTGTTCCAAAGTCTTGGGCTGAAAATTTGGATGAGGCACTTACTGAAGCTGATCTGAAGGCTTTGATTGATTTGTCTTTAGATTTAAGGGACGAACACCTCTTTAGAATGTGTGTACGTGATTTGCAAGCTCTTCAGGGCAAATAAAAAGAACCGAAGCACAAGGCCCCAGTTCTATTGAATCTGCACAATTCATTATAACATGGGAGGCCTTGTGCATGAACTTACCTATTGAAATTATAACTACAAAGAAAATTGAAGAGCATATTGAGTTTGGCAGAGTAAAGCTACTCATCCTAGACGGAGTTAACCACAAAGCCTATTTATCAGACATTCCTGATTACGGGAAGACTAGTATTCATTCAAAAAACGGCTTACCTATAAGAATACAGTATGATTATGGATATAAAATAATGTGATCATTGTTATATTATGGATTACATGTTACGATTTATAGGATTTTCGGATGATGGGAGATAATTTAATGAAAGAATGGTTTAAAGAAAATAAGTGGATATTTGTTGGGGGAATTGTGATTGTTGCAGCGATATTAACTCCTCTTATATTATTCATTGGGAGAAATCATTTAGATCAAAAAACGTTTGAAGCATTAGGGCCAGTAGGAGATTTCTTTGGTGGAACAACTGTTGGCCTCTTAACGTTGGCAAGCATGTTATTTGTTATTGCAAGTATTTCAATGCAAAGAAAGCAACTTGATATGCAACAAGATGAATTAAAAATGCAGAGAGAAGAGCTAGCTAAAACGAGAGAAGAGTTTGAACTTACAAACAAGACATTAACTAAACAACAGTTTGAGAGTACTTTTTTTAATATGATTAATCTACATCATAATTTATTGAAAGACTTAAAAGGTGGTCGACAATATCTAGAGGATATTAACTTTGAACTTTCTGGTGGGTATAGCGCTCTTGTAAATAAATATTGGAAAAACAAACTTTATTCTCTTAAGAATATTGATCAGAATAAATTTGATGATTTTTTACTCTCAATGGATTTGTTCGAGAAAAGTCATTCTCAGTTTAAAGATAGACTCGAAGATATGATAAAAAGCGATATACATCATGAAATTGATTGGAATAAAAATTTTATAGAAGCGGTTAAACAAGATATTAATGATGCCATACATATAGAAGCGCGTTTAAACGAGCATTTAATAAGAATAATTAAAATTTTAGGTGATGACAGACTTATAGAACAATATTTTAAATCAAACTATATTGAAGAGTATCTAAAAAATAAACACTACGAAATTAGGGTAACAGATTATCCTGATTATACTATTAATATTGAAGAAATTTATAGTAATTTAAAAAATGAATGGGCAACTTATTTAAAAAAGACTAGAGAAGAGACCCTAATTAAACCATTATATTCTCTTAAAAAAACGGCATATGAAAATATCTATAAAGAACATGAAGAACAAATAGGACATTATTATAGGAATCTTTATCGAATTATGAAGTTTATACAGGATGAACACTTTAGCAATAATTCTAAAGATAATGAAAAAGAAAGAAAGAAATATAGAGGTATATTAAGAGCACAGCTATCTTCAATGGAATTGTTAATGCTGTTTTATAATGTTGTCTATTCCGAAAAAGGAGAGAAGTTTAAATCCATTATAAAAGGTACAAACTTTTTTGATGATCATTTAATTGAGTCAAAATTTCTATGGGCAAATGATAAAGAAGAGTTAGACGCTTTAAAATAGATGTGATATGCGTGGTGAATAACCTTGACAGTTGAAGCACTTCACCTTTTATCAGAGATAAATGAAAAGCAGGTTCGTCAGACATTAATAAATGAATTGAAGCTTTATAAGGCATTAAAAGTTAAACAAGAGAACTTAGATGAGCAAAAAGCAAATGGCATCTTAACTTTGTTTCCAAAGCTAAGAGATCAAAATGTTTGTTCGGAGCTGAAGGTGCGGCAAATAGAAAGAGCACTAGAGTACAGCTTGGATGAAATTGAACAAGACATTATTCGCAAGAAGTACCTTACTTCACGAATGGTTAAAGACCTTGAGGTATGCGAAGAGTTAGGATTAAAGAAAGATCGATATTACAAATTGAAAAAGCAAGCTACGTTTAAACTTTCGACAGCACTTGGAATCATCTGAGTGCTGTTTTTGTATCTTTATTCCTATTTAATGACAAGTTTTGTGTTGGTAAAATTGACCTTGTCAATGAATAGGAGGGAGTGACTTCTGCTGGGTAAGATACTAGATGCAAAAGCACTTACAAGTGCCATGGACGCAAGAGCGAAGCATTATCAGGAACTCCGCGAACAAATGGTAGATTTAAAAAAGGCACTACAAGGCGTGGCAAACCTCGGTGATGATTTTACTGGGAAAGGTGCAGATAACATTAAAAATTTCTACAAGGAGCTCGCCGGAAATGTGGACATGTTTATTAGCTTCATAGATAAACAAAAAGCGTTCCATGAAGGTGTTTCTGGGACACTTGATGATACAAACTTTGGCGGCGACACCTTTGTAGAAGAACACTTTTTAGACAACGCTGTGCATATGGGCATCAAAAACGCCAAAAGCATTGTGAAGGATCAAAAAAAGGCACTCAAAACGATTTTTGAAGATATCGATGACCTCATTTCACTGGAGGTATTCGATAGCCAAACCTTTGATGAAAAAATAGAAGATGCTGAAGATGTTCGAAAAAAGACAGTAAAAGACTTAATAGAGCTTGATCAAAATTTAAAAGATGAATATGCTTTGTCAGAAACGGAGCAGCAAGCTACAATGGCATTGTACGGAGAAATGATCAATGCCACGAATGACGGGAAATCCATTTCACCTATGAATTTTGACAAAAAAGCATTTCAAGATAGTGAAATCTATAAGGCAAAAAGCGATATTAAGAAGCAAACTGCTGAATATCTCAAAATCAAAAAAGAACAAGAAGAAGCCCGCGAGATCGCAAAGGAACAAGAAGCGCTCGCCAACCGTCCTTGGTATGAAAAAGCCCTTGATTATGGGGGAAACATTGTCAATGAGCTAACCGGTGTGAATGATGCAAAACGAGCAGCTACGGGCGTCGATCCAATCACAGGCGAAGAGCTTACAGCAGGCCAACGAGTCGCTGCAGGTGGCATGGCAGCAGCCGGTTATATCCCTATCGTCGGCTGGGCAGGACGCATTTTTAAAGGCGGGAAAGCCGTCTATAAAACCACCCAAGCCACTTCAGCCGCAGTCAGAGCGGTCGACATCTACAAGACGTCTCAAAAATCTTTTGATGCCCTAAAGACATCCCAAAAAGGTTTATACGGGCTCACCGCGACCAACGGCTTCAGTGAAGCGATTACAGGTCGAGACATGTTTGGAAACAAGGTCTCGAAAGAACAGCAGGAAACCAGTATGAATACGGCGCTTGCAATGCTTTTACCGTTTGGTATGAAAGGACCTATAAAGAAAACTCCAGGAGTTATCCAAAAGTCAAATAAACAAATTAGTGAAAGCTATGATGAAATAAAGAGATTTAGGGAAAAAGCGGGATTAAAACCTTATGCTATTGATTCTGGTGATACGGTAGCAGCAGTTAAAGTTAATGACAGAACATTTTTTGGAGTGAATTCTACTATCACTAAGGAGTCTCAACAAGCAACAAGAGAGCTAAGACAAAAGTGGTTAAAAGAAGTACAATGGGTTCCACCTAAAAAGAGTTCCCCTAAACATTTAGGCCATGCTCAGTCATTGACACATGCAGAATCTCATTCATTAATTAGAGCTTTTGAAAAGGAAGGTCAATTACCGCAAAAAGTAACTATGTTTGTAGATAGGAAGACTTGCAATATTTGTAGAGGGGAAATGCCAGCCTTGCTAAAAAGGTTGGGGGTTGATGAATTAGAAGTTTATAGTGGTGGATTAGAAAAACCTTTAGTTATCAAAGCAACTAAATAAGGAGGAAATTTCGTGATTGTATATAACGGACCAGTTGAAGAACCAATTGAAAACCCAGAAGAAGAATTTATTAAAAATATTTTCTTTGAAAAAGAAGCGGATTATTGGAAACAAGGAAGTGGAGATTCTTGTTTTGAGGTAGAAGGAGAAGATGAATGGCTTATTTTCTTTTATGATGAGCCATATGGATTCTTTATCATGAGACATCCTGATTATTTAGTCCCTTTGAATAAGGATGTTGAAATAGAAACAATAGAGCATTTGGTTGGTGGAGAACCAATGAAGGTACCATCATGCAGTTATGTAAGTCGAGAAGAAGCATATAGAATTGTTCAACACTTTTTAAGTACAAAAACTATGCCTGATTTTGTTGAATGGGTTGATTTATATGACATCGATTTTGAACATGATTTTTAAAACTAGAGTGTCCATCTTTATGGGCACTTTTTTATTTGCATTGCAGAGAAAAAGCCGACAAAAAGGGGGATAAAATGGGGACCTTTTTTCATGCGTGGGTAATCGTATGATAGAGACAAGCAAAACGAACGTGAATATTTTGTCCAGAAGGAAGAACCTGCGGACGCTGATCATTGAGCACTTTAAGTGCCTTGATTGGTGTCCGTTTTTTTATTGGGAGACGCGTCTTTCCCTTATCAATGGCGTATCTGGATACGGAACAAAGGTGTTGAGGAATGTGGCCATACGAGAGGGACATTCTGAGCCTGGATAGCAGCTGGTCTGCGGCGGCCGTATCGAGGACAGTTTTTCATTTTATTTGATGATTGACTGTACTTGGCATCCTCTCGGAGTGTAGTCATCATTGCAAAATCAAAATCTATTTAAGCGAATAGCGTAAGGTGGTGCTTATTCGGCAAGGAGAGTATGAACATGAAGATCAGGGATTCTGTTTCTAAAGAGACATTAAAGCAATTTAAAAGCATTGCTCCTGGTTCTAATAGTAAGAAGAGCGATGCTGATCCGATAACGACGCGCGATTGGGAAGAAATAATGGGCACAAGACGCCAAACGTACCAACGACAAGGCGGCCGTATCCGGAGAAAACGATGATTTGATGGGAACAGTCGTCTTTTGGGTGTATGGCTGCAGGTGCTTTGGTGAGGGATAGGAGCGCAAAAATATAAAAAGGGAGATGATAAGCATGGCATCAAAATTTGGTGTATCTGCTAATCAAAAAAAATCGAATCACATTTTAGGAAAGGACAAGGTTGTGGTTGTTGCGGTTCAGAATCACAATGATTACATTTGTGGGCCAAACCTTATTCCTCAACGAAAAGTTGCAGGAAAATGGGTTGCGATCAAAACGAATTCACCTAACCCGCTTAACCCAGCAGAGAAACAGTACGATGAATTCGATATCAAGGAATCACTAGGTAACAAAAAAGGTACGTATCGATTCAAGGTGGATGTAGAGCGCTATGACAAAAATGGCAACCATGTTGAAACAGTTGGTACATTCTATACAAAAGAATTTTACGTTAAATAGAACCAATTCACTGAACACCTGAAAATTTCCAAATCACCTCCGATATAAGTTTAGGAGGTGATTCTTTTGAACGAATCTAATGAAAATGAAGAACTAATGCTATTTGGTCAGATTAAAGACGTGCCAATGTATTTGCTGCGCTTTGGGAAGAATATACATAAAGCAAATATTAATGAACAAACAGCATTCAAAGAGAAAGTTAAGAAGTATCATAGTAGTGAAAAAATCAACATGCTTTTGAAGAGGCTTGAAGAAGGGCTCGATACTCATAAATCTTTAAGTCATTTTACTACTGCTTTTTTTACAATTTTGGCTGTAATATTAGGTAGTACAATAAATTATGGTCTCAGTTTGTCAGATGCGGAAGGAGCAGAAGGAGCAGCCCCAATGATTATATTAATGACCTTTTATATTGCTATTATAGTTTGGGGTTATCAATCTATAACTCATTCAATAAAGCTAAAAAAAGCGAGCAGATATAAAACATTGCTACTAGAGTGCTTAGATGAAATATCTGAAAAGGAAAGCAAAAGACGTTTCGTAAAATTAACAAACAAGTATCGAACACCTTAGGAGATAAGGTGTTTTTTTGACGGTTTGAGAGCGGCTTCTATTGCGAAGGTCGCTTTTTCGTTCGACATAGTTTGCAAAATAATTTCAAATCCTCCTGTCCTGTCGATATAAAGGTGGGAGGTGAAAAAATGGAAATGAAAGAACATTTTAAAATGTATGTAACCGATTCAGCATCTCATTTACATTATGAGAAACTAGAAATATTAATTGATGAATTTATCAACATGGATAAGATCAAGTTTATTTATTCGAAAAGTCCCTTCGATCCTGAAAATGCTGAACACTATATCTTCTTGGATCCGGAAGAATTAGTCGTTCTTAAAATAGAAGGGGAACATAATACTATCGAATTCTCTAATAATAAAATTGTTGGAAAGAAATTAGAATATAGCGGATTAAGAAAAGCTTCTCTTACAATCACTTTTGAAAATGGTCGAGAAATTGAATTTCAATCAGATGATTGTAATGCAGCACATGAAGAGCGTTACGTTGAATCTATCAAAAAAATTTACAAAACAGTATAGCATCCTACGGGGTGCTTTTTTTGTTCGACAAATTTTGCAATATATTCTAAAGTCCTTTTTCCTGTCGATATAATTATAGGGTGAATAATTATGTTTTCAAAATATGGAGACCACAAGTATTTTAAAAAATACATAAAAAAAAGATACGGAAATATAAGATGGCTTACTCTAGCGAAAAGAGAGGAAAAAATTAAGCAAATAGTTTTTGATCATAGTAAGTTGGAAATTAAAAGGATGCTAAGAGCAGCGCAGAATAGCATCGATGAAGACAATAATCATCAGCCATTTTTTCTTGTACCATTTACCATAATAACTTCCATGGTTACATTAATATCATCAGTATGGATAAATTATACGAATAATACTGTTAATAACATTAGTCAAGTATCCTTAAAGTTATTTGAAAAAAAGATTGAAAAGGAGATAGAGCCTTCGGACATTAATGAGATTATTGAAAGTTTGAGTATGTATGGTCCCTATCAAGGTAATATCAAAGTATTATTGTGGATTTTTAATATTGTATTAGTAGGCTTCTTTATTTATTTTTTTATTCGAGCATGGAATTCCTCATATCGTTATAATGTAAAGGCTTTGATGGAAGATTGCTTAGATGTTTATGATGAAGTAAAAACAAAACAAATATTAGAAATTAAATAAGAGAAAAATAATTCAAACTCAAACTTAATTGAGCAGCTCGGAGGTGGGTGATATGTAATGGCTAGACCGCGTGACCCAAGAAGAGATGAAGCTTTTCGTCTTTGGAAAGATAGCGATGGAGCCCGCTTGCTTAAAGACATTGCAGATGAGTTGGGTGTGACAAGCAGCACAGTCCGTAAATGGAAAGCGAACGATAAATGGGAAGACAAATTCAAAGGGAGCGCTCCTAAATTAAATAGGAGCGCTCCTTTACGTTCCGGCGCACCTAAAGGGAACAAAAACGCTAAAGGAAATAAAGGTGGTAAAGCGCCAACTGGTAACCAAAATGCTAAAGGTAATAGGGGCGGCGCAGCTCCAAAAGGAAATAAAAATTCTTTACGTACGGGTGAATATGAATCAATCATGTTTGAATATATGGACGACACAGAAAAGGAGCTCTTTGAACAGATTGAGACCGATCCGCTCTATCAGATTGAATTGACCATACGTGAGCTTAGTATTCGAGAACGTCGCATGATGCACAGGATCATGAAGTATGAAAATGGTTTAACTGATAATCAGCGACGTGTTCTTCAGCAACTTAGAAAAACAAAAGATGTCGCACCTTCGACAAGTGAGAATGGTGTTGTCAAATACGTTCCAATTATCAATGAACGTCTTGTAGTCACTGAGGTGGAAGAAACTCAATTACCTGTGATTGACCGCATCCTTGAAATAGAGGAAGCATTGACGCGAGTAACAGACAAGCGTCTTAAAGCCATTAGGCAGAAACACGACATTATGAAAACTATGTCAGAGCATGAATTGAGGCTTCGTGGTCTCGATCTTGCAAACCGAACGAGAGAGGCAGAGCTGGAGCGGATCACCGCACGTCCTGTTGATGATTCGGTTCAAATTACTATAAAGAGAGCAAAGAAAAAAGGTGATGGCTGATGCAACTGATGGAGAAGGAAGTCAATCCACACTTTGAAGATTTTCTCTTTGACTGGGATCAGAAGTTTCAGTTCCTAGTGGGTGGTTACGGTTCATCTAAAAGCTATCACATTGCCCTGAAACTCATCTTAAAGTTGCTCGATGAAAAGAGAACAGCCCTTGTGATTCGTGAAGTCTATGACACGCACAGGGATTCAACATTTTCGCTGTTTGAAGAGATCGTGAATGATCTAGGAGTCGATCATGTCATTCAATGCCGGACATCACCGCTCATGCTTAAATTCCATAACGGCAGCCGGATCATTTTCAAAGGTTTGGACAAGCCAGCCAAGCTGAAGTCGATCAACAACATCTCGATCATTTGGATTGAGGAATGTTCTGAGGTTAAGTATGAGGGGTTCAAGGAGCTACTTGGTCGTTTGCGTCACCCGACTTTTGATTTGCACATGATCCTATCAACGAACCCTGTCGGTCAGGATAATTGGACGTACAGACATTTCTTTAAGGATGATCAGAACAACCGCTTCACCCTTGATGACGAGACACTATACAAGGAACGTACTATCGTTATCAACGATACGTACTATCATCATTCTACAGCTGAAGATAATCTTTTCCTTCCGGTTAGTTATATTAAGCAGCTGGACGAGCTAAAAGAATACGATCCCGACCTTTATCGCATAGCCCGAAAAGGTCATTTTGGCATTAACGGAATTCGTGTTCTTCCTCAATTCGAGGTGCAGCCGCATGAAGATGTCATGCTGGCCATCTCAAATATCAATCGGCCTTTGCTTAGAGCGGGAATGGACTTTGGTTTCGTAGAGTCATATAACGCTTTGATTCGACTGGCCGTCGATCACGAAAAGAAATATCTATACATCTATTGGGAGTATTATCAAAAAGGCACAACCGATGATGAAACTGTACAAGAGCTCATAGAATTTGCCAAAACAAAAGAGCTGATCAAAGCGGATGCAGCTGAACCGAAAACCATCGCATACTTCAGGAAGATGGGTTACAACATGGTGGCTGCACGTAAGTTTCAGGGATCACGCTTGCAGTACACAAAGAAGATCAAGCGGTTCAAGAAAATCATATGTTCCGATTCATGTAAAAACACGATCTATGAGCTTCAGCCGCTCACATACAAGACAGACAAGAACGGTAACATCATAGAAGACGAGTTTAAGATTGATCCTCATACCTTATCGGCCATCTGGTATGCGCTTGATGACTATGAGGTCACCGATCTGAAAGAGAAACCAAAAGAGCGGACACGCCCGAACAGAGAAAGGAGGTCACGCTGATGAAAACGGTCAGAGCAACAGTGATGAAAGCCAATGTGTCTGCAACCACTAAGCAGATTTATGAGGATGGATTTAATTATGAGGCTGATGGCGTTATTGAGCCGCCATACAATATCAAGGAGCTCAAACAAATAGCCGAGTATTCTACCATTCTTCAACAATGTATAGATGCATATAAAACAAATATTCTAGGTTTCGGCTTGGGAATTGAATACGTTTTTGACTTCAATGCGGAGAATGCACTAGAAGGAAAGAAAGCCACTGCTGAAAAAGAATGGACGAGGCTTGAGGAGCTTGTGCGATACATGAACTATGATGAATCAGCCGAAGTGGTTCTAGGGTATGTGATAGAAGATCGGGAGCGGACAGGGAATGGCTTTCTTGAAGTTTTACGTAATGGCACAGGGCAACCAGCAGGGATTGAATATTTAGATGCTCAACACATGCGAATATGTAAGACAGGTGATCCTGTCGAGATCGACTTTAAATATACCGATCATGGTCAAGTCAAATCTCTCAAAAGAATGAAGCGGTTCAGAAAGTATGTTCAGCAGATAAACACTAAAAAAGTATTCTTCAAGGAGTACGGCGATCCAAGAACATTGAACGCTGCTACGGGAGAATACAGTGAAGACACCCCTTCTAATCTTGTGGCAAGCGAAGTCATTCACTTCAAGATCGGCAGCGGTACATATGGTGTTCCTCGTTGGATTGGAAACATCGTCAATATGTACGGTGCGCGTAAAGCTGAAGAACTGAACTATCTGTACTTTAAACAAGGTCGTCATGTGCCGGCTGCCATCACAGTGGAAAATGGAATGCTTTCTGAATCTTCGTATGAGCAGCTGCAGGATTACATGAACGGCATTGAGGGGTCAGATAATGCACATAAATTCCTATTACTTGAAGTTGAAGGGATTCCGAAAAAGGATGAGCTATCAAATGATGAAGAGCCAGCTAATGTAAAGGTAGATATAAAATCATTGGCTGAGATTCTTCAGGAGGATGCGCTGTTCCTTGAATATGATGAGAAGACGAGAAACAAGATACGTTCTTCTTTTCGTCTGCCGCCGATCTACACAGGCGAATCACAGGATTATAACAAGGCCACAGCTGACACCGCTCGAAAAACGACAGAAGAACAGGTATTCCAGCCGGAAAGAATGATCATCACTGGCAAGCTCAATACACTCTTCCTTCCTGATCTTGATCTCTGGCATGTGCGGCTCATATTGAATGGTCCTGACTTTCGTGATCCGCTCGAAATTGCAAAGGTTCTTACACCGTTTATTCAAGCAGGGGCGGTTTCACCGAATGACCTGCGTGATCTGGCTGGCCGTATTCTTGGTAAGACACTTGAAGAATGGCCAGAGGAAGAATATCACCGACCAATTGAGGCGAAGCCAAAGGCATCAACTAGCTTGCTTGATACGGTTCTTCAAAAGTCTGCGGGCACTAACAATGAATTGGTATCTATCCTCAAAGACCTTAGGGATGAACTAGAGGAGATCCGCAAATGAGCAAGATCGATCAGCTGATAAAAAACATCAATACTTTTGTGCAAAAAGCGGAGGCAGATGAGGTCGAGGAACTAGAAGCAGCTGTAGCTGATTTCCCTGAACTGAAGGATATACCCTCTTTGGTGGAAGAGTACGAGAAAACCACCGCAAAACTTCTCAGATTGCAACGCAGGATGTTTTTGAATGAACTGAATGGTTTTATATCCAAGGACGATTCGGAGACGTTAGAATCAATTCTAGCATTCTTTCAAAATGACTTGTTTGCAGCTGATGAATTTGCGGAGCTGTTCGGAAAAGAAACGGCCATATTCTTGACTTTGACTGTCACGCAGCTGGCCGAGAAAATCATGCATTCCATCGATGCAGATATTCCATTCAAGGTGCTTTCTGAGAAAACTGAACAGTGGATTGAATCATGGTCACAGGAATTGGCGCAGCTGATGCAGCTGAATACTCATACAGCCATAGAGCAAACGCTGAAAGAGGGTATAAAAGAAGGCCGCTCTATCCAAGAGATTGAACTGGAACTGAAGGACCTTCCTGAATTCAGCCGGAAGCGCGCACGTGTGACAGCTGTAACTGAAGTGTTGACCGCTTCTTCCGTCGCTCAACATGAATCTTATGTTCAATCTCCAGCTGTGACGGGGAAGAAGTGGAAGCACAGCGGTGGGAAGAAGAATCAGTCGAGAGAAAGTCATGTGCAGCTAGACGGCACGATCATCCCTCTCGATGAAGAATTCGAGATACCAGGCAGCGGAGAGCGGTGCATGTTTCCGAGAGATACCAAGCTTTCTCCCAAAGAGCGAGTGAACTGTCATTGTGCGGTTGGCCCTGTGGTTGACCCAGTAATTTTGGGTTTGTCAGCTGAGGGAAAAGAAGAGATTAGAAGAGAAGTCTTCTTAAACGTAAAGTAAATGAAAAAAGTTTTAAATTGTTATATTAAATTATTTGTATAAGCACCTATTTTTCACCGTTAACATAAGGTATATAAAATTATGCTAAGGGGTGTTTTTTACATGGTGAAAAAAATTAATTCAACATTTTTATCACAAGATAAAGATGTTGTTGATAGATCTGTGGAGTATTATAAACAACTACAGAAAAGAGATCCTAATGCTATAGAACAATTAGTTTCTCGTTTAAATCAAGGGGAAAGAGTCCCCTTTCCATGTGATCCTAACCCCAATATACCTTGTGGAGCTATAACAACACTAATTCCACATTCCTTTTCACCATATCTAATGGGAATAGCTGACGATTTTAAAGTGTGTGGTTCAGGGAAATATTATATTTTCTTTAGCAGGCGGACTAAAGCACAGCCGTATTTAATTTGGTCTTTCTATGTTACTAATATTCTTCAGGATAGGGCAGGCAATGTTTATAGTATTGAGGGAACGCCTGTTGCAGGAGAGCCATCTTCGAGTAATTCCATAGAAAACATAATGGGAGAAGGACTGGGTCAATGGGCGCTTAAAGCTTTACAATGCTAGGGGTAGAACGCAGAGGAGATTTTATTTTTTGAAAGGAGGTGAATGAATTGCCACGCGAATTGATTAATGCAAAAATCACACATGTTTCATACGTAGACAAGGCTGCTAATCAAAAGCAGTTCTTTTTTATGAAATCGGAAAAGCAGCCAGACTTTCAAAAAGAGATCAAGGTCATTGCGAAGGCTGATGATGCACAGCGTCTTGTTTATGGAATTGTATATGAGCCTAATGTGGAAGATGCGCATGGAGACTATATGACACCAGAAGAAATTGAAAAAGCTGCTCATGGGTTCCTGAAAGATGCACGTGAGATCGACAAGCAGCATGATTTCCAAGGTGGTGTCGGGGAAGTCGTTGAATCTTATATCGCTCCTTCCGACTTTGAAATGGGCGATGAAGTAATCAAGAAAGGATCGTGGGTCCTTGTGACAAAAGCATCTGATGAAATCTGGGAACAGATTCAAAAGGGTGAGATCACCGGATATTCAATGGCCGGAACAGCAGACATAGGAAAACAAGAGCGTGAGCCAGCTTCTGATGAGAAGGGGCTTTTTTCTTTGCTCAAAAACTTCTTTCTTAAAGGAGAAGTAAAGAACAGATATGACAAAGGCCGCATGCGTCGTGAGTTTTGGGCGGCACAAGATGCACTGAATTCCGTTTTGTTTAAATGGGATTCTTACGCCGATGAAGACTTGGAGACTGATCCTGAAAAGGTGAGGGCAGCACTGCAAGATTTTGTGGAAATCACACAAGAGATTTTGCTTACTGATGACTTGGCTGGGATTCAAACTGATCCACCTGAAGAAGTCGCAAAAGCTGGCCGAAAGTTTTCAGCTGCTAACTTAACTGAATTGAAAAATGCAAGAGCCGCTATCGACAATCTATTGAGTCAAGCGGAAGAGAAGGAGGAAGAAGAAGTGAACAAAGAAGATCTGCAAAAGATGCTAGATGACACAATTGCACCGGTTGTAAAGCGTCTGGATGACCTTGAAAAAGGCGAAGGCGAGCAGCAACCTGATGCGCAAGAAAAACAAATTGATGAAGAGGTCGCAAAAGAAATGGCCGCAGCGGTAGAAAAGGCATTGGCTCCTGTGCTTGAAAGAGTCGAAGCATTGGAAAAGGCACGTCCGCAAGGTAATGGTGTAGAGGATGCACAACAACAAGACGTACAAAAATCAGAAGCATTATGGAACGGCTTGCTTTAAGCCGAGAAAAAGGAGGAACTAGAGTGAGAAATCAAGAGGTAATTAACAAAGCGGAAGTGACGCTTGGTACATTAAAGACAGGCGGTCTCATGAATCCAACGCAAGCATCTACATTTATTCGTATGGTGCAAAACACACCAACCCTGTTGCAAGATGCACGTGTCATTCCAATGGACAGCGATTCGCAAAAGATTGAAAAAATCGGTTTTGGGCAGCGTATCTTGCGTGCTGGAGAAGAAGGCAAAGCGCTTGATGCAAAAGATCGTGTTGCGCCAACAACAAGCACTGTTCAGCTAACTGCAAAAGAAGTCATCGCTGAAGTAAACATCACATATGACACGCTTGAAAATAACATCGAGGGTGATAATTTGCAAAACACTATCATGCAGATGTTGGCTGAGCGTGCAGCCGTTGATATTGAAGAGTTGATCATAAATGGTGATACAAAATCTGAGGATACTTATCTTGCTCAACTAGATGGTATCCGCAAACAAGCGGAATCTCATATTGTAGATGTAGCTGGTGAACCACTTACACGACAAGTATTCAAACAAGGATACAAAGCTGTTCCATCTAAATATTTGCGTATCCCACAAGAATTCCGCTTCTACACGTCCCCAGGACAAGAAGTTGAATGGAAAGACAAAGTAGCGGAGCGTCAGACAAGTCTCGGAGATGCAGCTGTACAAGGTGGTCTTTCTTCTGCATTCGGTGTACCGGTCAAAGGTATTGCAAACATGCAGCCATATGAAATGGGAGAGGACGGCACAGATGTTTCGGATATCTTATTGACTCATCCAAAAAACATTATTCTTGGCTTCTCTCGTAACATCCGCATTGAAGTTGAAAAGGACATCCGTAGACGTAAATTCATCATTGTGTTGACTGCGAAGCTCGACAGCAAATTTGAGGAAGAAGATGCTGTTGCTAAGATCATCAAGGTCAAGGAGTGATCAATATGTATACAGCTGAATTGATCAAGGGAAAGACATACTCTGTGATGGAGCATGTCTTTCATTTAAATCAGGAGAAAGAGATTGAGAAAAAGGTATTTCAATATCTCAATGGTAATGAGTTCTTTGATTGTAAGCAGCTTGATGTTCCTGATGATGATAAGCCTGTGAAAGATGAAGAACCAAAAGAGGCTGAAGAAGAACCGGCACAAGAAACAAAAACCTATACTGAATCAGAACTGAAGGGCATGAACAAAACTGAACAAGAAGCCATTGTTATTGATCTTGGCGGCGATCCGTCTCAACTCAAAGATAAGAGTGAAAGAATTGCCTTCATCCTTGAAAACCAAGAGCAACAAGAAAAAACAGGAGAGTAAGGCTGATGCTGATCTCTCCTGAAGATGTTAGGGCATATACCGTATTCGAGAGTGTGAAAAACCGCTCTGATGAACTCTTAATCAGTGACATCATCGAGGCTGAAGCTGAGGTATTTAAGATTGCAGGTCATGATTTCACAAGTGAAAAATATCAGCCACTTCCTGAAAAGGCGAAGATCGCATTGATTAAAATGGCACAGTTCTTCGCGCTGATTAACGGGGATGAATCAATCATCAAAGGGTACAAGTCAGAAAAGATTGGTGACTACTCTTATACACTGGCAGATGGTAACGCCATTTCAAAGCCAGATGTGTATAACCTGTTGATAGATTTCATTGAGCCGGGAGAACCGCCAGAAGATCCAGGCAGCGTCAAATTAAGGTTGAGATCGCTATGAGCTATCAATCGTTATTAACGGATCGATGCGATATATATCACTTGCAAACAGAGCAGCTGTCAAAAGATCGCTATGGAATACCTGTCCAAGATGCGCAGCCGCTCTTTTCATATCCTGATGAGCCTGATCAAGTTGCGCAGCCATGTTATTTTACGGAGAAAAACCAATCCATCACACAGCAGGAGCCAAACGCAACCATTCATCAATCGTACCTTGTTCATTTTCCTATTACCGCTGATGTCCGAGTAAATGACAAAGTGGTATGGGAAAGCATTACTTTGAAGCTGCAAAAGCCTAGACGGATCAAAAACCATCATATTGAGGTGGTAGCGATGAGGAGTGAAAGCCTTTGAGGATTGATGGTTTAGATCAGTTCATTGAGGATTTGAATGCAGCTGTTAATGGCGGCTTGCAAGCAGAATATGAAGAGTGGCTTGAAGGAATGGGCTATGAGTTCCTTGATATTGTTCAGGATGAAGTCATCCGTACAAAAACAGTGGATGCTCGCCGTTTGCTCAACTCATTCCAAAAGGGAGACCAAGAAAACGTCTTTTCAATGAGCAGTGGCGGTCTAACGTTGGATGTTGGGACCAACTTAGAATACGCATCATACACAAACGATGGCCACTTTACCATTGATCCCTCCAAGAATCAGGACAGACGTTGGGTTCCTGGCAGATGGGTTGGTGACCGGTTTGAATACGATCCAAACGCTGAAACAGGAATGCTTCTAAAGTTCCAGTGGGTTGAGGGCAGCGGCTATTGGGATAATGCTCTAAGCATCTTCGGGCAGATGTTTGAACAATCACTAGATCGCAAGTTGCAGCAATGGATCGATGAACAATTTGGGCGGTGATTAAATGAATCAAGAAGTCGGCGCCATCATGCATTATTGTTACAAGCGGTTTCCGGTGAAGGTCTACGAAAAGAAAATTCAGGAACAGTTCCAGGTCCCATCGATGTACTTTCCGGCAGCTTGGGTCAATACAAGAAACGATACTGTTTCAACGTTTCTTAAAACCTACACGCTGCATATTAAAGTGTTTCACAAGGACTCTGAGCAGGCTCATGATGCAGCTGAATCGATTGTAGATGCCTTGTCAGCTGATCGGAATATCATTCAGATGGTCAGTGTAGAAGGTGAACCGCTCGATCAATATGTTCGCATTAAGAGGGCAGAAACTAGGAATGGTGATCAAGGCGTGGCAACAATTGTCCTCACATGGGATAGTGCCTATTGGTACAACCGAGATGAGCAACCGAGCCTAGACGACATAAATTTTTCAGATGGGGTGATAAAAAGTGGCCAAGAATAAAAACGAGCCGGTGAAAGAAGAAAAAGTGACACCGGTTATTCCAAAGGAACCAGGGTTCTCATTTGAAGCCTTGAAAGAGCACAGCAAGGAATTGTTTGGCGTAAAGCCTGAAATCCTTGAGGGTGCTCTTTTTTATATCAAAGATCAACCAATTACAAAAACAGAAGCAAAGAAGCAGATTGATGCTTTTTTGTCTAAGGAGGTTTAAGCATGAATGGAGGTACTTTTACACCAGGTACAGAAAAGAAGCGCCCTGGTATCTACTTCAATTTCAAAACCACAGCACAGCAGCGTATCACGTTAGGTGATCGCGGCACCGTTGCACTCCCAATCACAATGAGTTGGGGAGAGCCTAAGACGTTCATCTCTATCTCAGGCATCGAGGACTTAAATAAAAAAGTTGGATTAAACATCGATGACAAATCACTACTTCTTTTCCGAGAAGCGAAGAAAAAAGCACAAACAGTCTTGCTTTATCGCCTGAATGAGGGTGAACCTGCAAAGGCTCAGATCAGCGAGAATTTCAACGTTCTTGCTAATTATGGCGGACAGAAAGGTAATGAGGTCACGATCCAAGTCACTGAAAACGTATTGGACAGCTCCAAGCGTGATGTTGTGACTTACGTTGGTACAGACATTGTTGATAAGCAGGTTGTCACTGATGTCAAAGACCTTGTGAAAAATAAATACGTTCAATTTTCAGGTGAAGGTGAAGTGACTATCACAGCTGGCGTAACACTAAGCGGTGGGAAAAACGGTGTTCCAAGCGTCGCGGATTACACAGCATTCCTTGAAGCAGCTGAAACAGAATACTTTGATGTGATCGCGCTGCCTAATAACACTAGTGAGCAGTTAAAAGCGACATTTGTGGCTTTCATCAAGCGGCTGCGTGATGATCAAGGGCGTAAGGTGCAAGGAGTTTTACCGAACTATGCAGCTGATCATGAAGGAATTATCAATGTCACAAGCGGTGTCGTGCTGGAAGATGGCACAGAGATCACGCCAGCCAAAGCAACTGCATGGGTGGCCGGTGCATCTGCAGGAGCCAACTTCAATCAGTCATTAACCTTTGTTGAATATGAAGGGGCTGTGGATACGTTAGAGCGCTTGGATAATGATCAAGTTGAATACCGCTTGTCACAAGGCGAATTCTTGTTCACGTTTGATGCTCGTGATCGCACAGTAAGCGTTGAGAAGGACATCAACTCTCTAACAAGCTATACAACGGAGAAAAACAAGACATTCGGGAAAAATAAGATCATTCGTGTGCTCGATGCGATCAACAATGATTTAACGAGGGAAATGAAGGATCTGATTAAGTTACGCAAAGCCAACGGAAATGATATTCCGGCATCTGATGATGGGCTGCAGCTTGTGAAAACACTGATTACACAGTACCTCACTCAGCTTCAAGATGGCAGCGGCATTACAGGCTTTGATTCTGAAACGGATATCGTGATCAGTCTCAATGAAGATCGTGATGGTTTCTTGATTGATCTAGCTGTTCAACCTGTTGATGCAGCTGAAAAATTCTATTTCAATATAGAGGTGAAATAAGATGGCTTTTAAAGCTCAAAATACCATTTCAGGTAAGGAAGGGCGTCTTTTCCTCGATGGTGAGGAAATGGCGTTCATTAAAACGTTTGAGGCAAACGTGGAGAAAAACAAATCAGAAGTCAACGTGATGGGCCGCCGAATGACCGGCCACAAGACAACCGGTGCGAATGGTACTGGCACAGCGACTTTCTATAAGGTTACATCACGTTTCGTACAGCTTATGCTCAACTATGTGAAGAAAGGGGAAGACCCATACTTCACCATTCAGGCTGTACTTGACGATAAGTCATCAGGCCGAGGCACAGAGCGTGTCACATTGTTTGATGTGAACTTTGATTCTGCAAAGATCGCGGGGCTTGATGTGGATTCAGAGGCGCTTGAGGAAGAGGTTCCTTTCACGTTTGAGGACTTTGATCTTCCTGAGAAGTTGAAGGATTCTTTTTAACTTCTAGTTTGATTTATAGAAGAATCGAATATATAATCAATATATAATTATTTGTTGCGGTTGGTTTATCTAAATTGCAACTTGCGTAGAATAAAAAGAAGCCAGGATGTTGGTAGCATCCTAGCTCTTGAACAGTGTACAATTTTTTGGACCATCAAGAGCGTGGCTTTATCCTTAGTTAGAATAAGCACTTTTAGAAAATAGACTCTACCCTTTAACTTGTCCGAGCTCAAGGGAGGTCTATTTTTTCTTTTTAAATAGTGCCAACAGTGTCACAACGAAAGTCAGAATGCTTACGGTAAAAATCCCAAAAGCAATCATTAGACTAATCGCTTCAAACGTTGACATGAGCATCACCCCCTTTCTAACGGGGATGAGCCAGACCGCCCTTGATAAATTGTACGATGTCTATTATACATGAAAAGATTGGAAAGCACATTCAAAAATTGGATGTGCTTTTTTGCATTCAAAAAAACAAATCAAAGGGAGTTTTTAAACATGAGCGAAAAACAAACAAACAACGTATATGATCTTTCATTCTTTATGCCAGGACAAACAGCTGAGACAGAAGAAATCAAATCAATCATTTCAAAGCGCTTTGTTGATAAAAAGGGTGAAGTGATTCCGTTTGTATTCAAAGCCATCACAACTGAACGTATTGATGAACTGGAGAAAGAAAACACAACTTACAAGAATGTCAAAGGCCGCGGACGTGTGAAAGACTTGGATTCCCAACGTTTCTATGCACGTATTGCGGTTGAATCAACTATTTATCCTGACTTTAAGTCAAAAGAATTGCGTGAAGCATACAGCACCCAAGATCCAGTCGAAGTGGCAAAGCGTGTCCTATCTGTCGGCGGTGAATATGCGAACTGGTTAAACAAAGCCATTGAGGTCAACGGGTTTGAAGATGAAATTGAGGACCTTGAAACAGAAGCAAAAAACTAATAAAAGACGGGAACAAAGAGGCTGTGTATCTGTATTACTGCATGCATGAGCTTCATTATTCCCCGTCTGAACTCTTAGAGGTCTACGAAGCACCAAGGCCATTCAAGGCCTTTTTATTTGGGTTGATAGCCCACAAACTTGAAGTGTTAGAAAAAGAATCAAAGAAAGGGGGATAAGACATGGCTCGTTTGACAGCTCGGTTTGATTTACAAGACCGGATCACGCGTAAGTTGCGTTTGATCAGAGGGGACTTAGAACGACTTGATAGATTGCGCCGCAGATCAGAGCGGCCAATCACTCTAAGAATCAGGGACAATGCCACAATTGCATTAAGACGTGTGCAGCGGTTTGTATTGCGCGATCTTGCGCGAACTTATCAGCTGACGCTTGATGTAAATGATCTGGCCACAAAAGCTTTACGAAAGTTCAATGGCTTTGTGCAGCGCAAGATGCCGCGTACTCATAGCGTGTTGATGCGCATTAAGGATCAGGCAACACCAGGTCTTGTCAGGCTGCGTCGTTACATTGATCGTAAATTTGGCAAAGTAGAGCGGTTTGCCATAACGGTTTATGATCGGGCAACGGCAGGAATCAAACGTATTGCTTCATATGCAGCGCGTCAACTTGGCCGAGGCTACAGCTATACCATTAGAGCTGTTGATATGGTCCGACGCACGGTAAGCCGTATAGCGTCTTATACTCGGAATACCCTCGGTACTGAATACAGGGTGGCGATTAATGCGATTGATCGTTTCACCGCTCCAGTACGTGGGGCTGTCTCATTTGCGAATACCCATTTGGGACGGACTTACACAACCACAATCAAGGTTCTTGATCTTATCACAAAGCCATTGAGAGGGATCGTGTCAGCTGTCACCAGTACACTCGGTTTGCTTGGAGTCGGTGCCGGTGCAACAGGCGGTATTGTTGTGCCGCTCAAAATGGTGGCGGATCGACAGAACATGACCACGGCTTTTGAAACACTGCTCGGTAGCAGAGGGAAAGCAGATGCACGACTGGACGAGCTGACAGCCTTTGCTGGTCAAACGCCATTTACTCGTGACGAGATATTTGAGTCAAGTCGTGTTCTCCAAGTATTCACAGGGAACGCTCTATCGACTACAGAAGGCATGAAGCTAGTCGGGGACGTTGCTGCAGGTGTTCAGCGGCCGTTCTCAGAAGTTGCGCTATGGATGGGGCGTTTATATGACGGCATTAAATCGGGGCGTCCTATCGGTGACGCAACGGCAGCGCTGCAAGAAATGGGGGCTATCTCTGGTGATGCCAGAGGTAAACTCGAAAATCTTGCAAAGAGCGGAAAAGACATCTCTAAGACATGGCCGGAAGTAACGAAGGAATTTGGCAAATACAACGACATGATGATCAAAATGTCCGATAACTTGGCCAACTTATTCCTGGGTGTCAAATCATTCATCAACAACAGCATTCTTATGCCTTGGGGTAAAGGACTTGCAGCTGCGTTTCAACCTGCGTTAGAAGCATTTAGAACGTGGCGTGGGGAATATTCCTTTGTGCTGACTGATCTATCAAACAAAGCTGAAAAGGCGGGCAAGAAATTCGCTAACAGCTTCCTGAATCCGACAAAGAGTGTTTTCGGATTTATTGGTGATCAGTTCAAAATTTTGTTCCCTGGAGAAAAACTCTCCAAGAAGCAAATGAAAGAGCTCAAAGTGAAATTTAAGGATAACCCCAAATTGCAGAAACACTTTGAACAGCTTGAGAAATATCGAGATATGAGCTTTGAGACAAGATGGAAGCTCGTCCTTGATAATACGAAAGACGTTTTTGGCCAATGGTGGGAAAAGACAGGGAAACCAGGTCTTTTTAAGATGGCTGAAAATGTTGGGAAGACTTACGGCGGTATCATAAACGGTGTTATCAACGGTCTACTTGGTATTGATGACAAATCATCCGAGGACAGTTTCACTGATGCAGGAGCCAAAGCAGGAAGGATATTCATCGAATCATTTTTAGAAGCTCTTGATCCAGCGCAATTGGGAATTCGTATCACCAAGAAGATCGGTGAGATCAACTTGAATGCTCTTACTGGAGAAGGATCAATTGCTGGAGCTTTGATTGCCAATGCATTTGCGCTCGCATTCCTCGGAAAAGTGGCCACTTTATTAAAGCCGCTTAAATCCATTCTTTCTGGCGCTTTTGCCGTCTACAAATGGGGCATAGGTTTAAGAGGAGGAATGGGAGCAGGAACGAGCGGTGGTGTAATCGGTGGAGCTGGAGGAGCAGGGCGACCGCCGAGGAACCCACGAACTCCTGAATATCGTCAGCCTTGGATCAATAGAGGGGAGCCAGTACGACCAACAACGCCAAACCAAGGGCGTGGGGGTGGGTTGTTAGGAAATCTCGGCAAAGGCGCAAAGAGCATCGGAAAACGTATTCCTATTCTTGGTACACTGATTGCGGCCACTGAACTTATCGGCATGAATAATGACAATAAAGGCGAGAAGATCGGTGGATTTGTCGGGAATCTAGGTGGCGGTATCGGTGGAGCGGCAATCGGAACAATGATCGCCCCTGGAATCGGAACGGCTATCGGTGGAGTATTAGGAAGCATCTTTGGCGGTGATCTCGGCAATTGGATAGGAAAGATGTTCGACAACGGAACCATCCAAAAGAAATGGGATGAGCTTGTAAAAGGCGCAGAAAATGCAGTCCAGTGGATTAAAGACACATGGTCCACCGTTTCCGGTTGGTTCAATGATAATGTTCTAACACCTATCACAACGTTTTTCAGCGACACATGGACCTGGATCACAGAGAAATGGGGTCAGCTTTCTTCATGGTTCATGAATAACGTGTGGCTACCGATTTATAACTTTGCCGTTCCAATCATCAACTTTGTAGTTGGTGTTTTTGTCGTTGCGTGGGAAGTGATTAGTTCCGTATGGGGAGCTGCATCAACATGGTTCATGGACAACGTATGGACTCCTTATGGACAAGTGGCGGTCGCTGCGATCACCCTTGTCTGGAACAAGATCGTTGAATTGTGGAACTGGATACAAATCACATGGTCCGTTTTCTCAGCATGGTTCATGACCTATGTGTGGGAACCATTTGGATCAGTGGCAATTGAAGCCATTGTGTGGGTGTGGAATAAACTAACTGAGTTTTGGAATTGGATTCAATTCGTATGGGGCACATTTGCGGTATGGTTTGATACCTTCGTATGGCAGCCTTTCATCAATGTTGGATTGCCAGCGATTATGTTTATATGGAACCTGTTTAAAAGCACGTGGAATTGGATTAAAACCACTTGGATTATACTTGCCAAATGGTTTGATGAGTATGTGTGGCAACCATATAAAAAGTATGCAGAGCCAGCGATTACCTTTGTGTGGGAAAAATTTGATGAAGCTTGGAAAACGATCAAAGGTATTTGGAAAACAGTAAGTAGCTGGTTTGAGAAGTATGTTTTTAACCCACTAAAAGATCATGCAGAAAGGTTACGAAAAACATGGGAAGGCATCTTTGGCGTTATAGGAAATGTAGTAGGTAAAGTTAAAGAGGTTAGCGGGAATGTTGCTAATATCTTTATTAAAAAAGGTGAAGAAAAGACAAAGCTGAAAAAGAAAGAGAAACCAGCAAGTAATGCCACTGGTGGATATATCACAAAACCAACACTTTCATGGATCGGAGAAGCGGGAAAAGAGTTTGTCATCCCGACTGAAAACAACAAAGGGCGAGGGAAAATGTTGCTTGCACAAGCAGCATCTCACCTTGGAATGTCTGTTATGCCAAGCGGTGGATCACCAACCTCTCCAGCAGGTTCATCATCTCCTATGAGACCGGCAGCTGCTTCATCAGTTTCCACTTCTGCAAGTGGATCGGTATCAATTGGAGACGCAGGCAACGCATCAAAATACGGAGAACAGTTTAGCACTGACTTTGAAAAAGGGTTAAACAGCAAAGTGGTTTCACTTGAACAGTGGAAACAAGCTAATATCAAGCAACCATTTACTCAAATTCAGGCAGCGACTCCGCAGTATGGAGCACAAACTGTCAGTGGCTTTGCCTCAGGTCAAAACATGACACCAACCGGCACAGGTCAGTTCTTAGATCAAAATGTAAGACAACCTTTCTTATCTGCTCGCCAAGAGTCACCTACCTGGGGAGCTGGACTGATTGACGCATTTAATAGCGGTATGAGGTCAAAAGGAAGCGAAGTGACACAAGCAGCCAAGGACATGGCCAAGAAAGTGGAACAAGCTTTCCGCGAAGAATTAGACATTCATTCTCCTTCACGCGTCATGATGAGTCTTGGAAAATTCGCATCGATCGGTGTCGTCAAAGGTCTTGATTCAGTTGACGTGAAGAAATTCGCAGAGAATCAAGCCGGTTCCTTAATCGCTGCGTTTAGCGGAATGGGTGCATCTAACCTGAGTGTTCAACAATGGCTCATGGCTGCTCTAATGGCAACCGGCACATCAATGAGCTGGCTACCTGGTTTGATGACGATCGCACAGAATGAGTCACGTGGAAACCCGAAAGCGATCAACCTATGGGACTCAAACGCCAAGAGAGGAACGCCGTCTAAAGGATTAATGCAGACCATTGATCCGACCTTTAATTCTAATAAGGCAAGCGGCATGAATGACATCTGGAACCCGATCCATAATGCTGCAGCTGCTATCAATTACATCAAAGGCAGATATGGGAATGTGTACAATACGCCTGGTCTTAGAAGTATCAGAAACGGGGGACCATATAAGGGCTATGCAAATGGTGGATTGATTACTCAGGAACAGATAGCTAGAGTTGGTGAAGGAAACAAGCGTGAATGGATTATTCCTGAAGAGCGCGGCATACGTGGTCGCTACTTGTTGGCCCAAGCTGCACAGGCTCTAGGAATGGACGTATATGATCCGGCCAACACTGCATCATCTGAGCTTTCACAAGGGCAGGTGCAAACAGTAACAGCTGGCACAACGAATGCACCGTCTGCTTCTGGTGGATCAAAACAAGTCATTATCAATTTTAACGGTGATCAGCACTTCCATAATGGACAAGATGAAGATTCATTGGTTGAAAAAATCAAGCGATCATTAGTCGAAGAACTAGAAGTAGAGATCAACACAGGAACGAAGGGAGTCGTGATCGATGGCTAAATCAAAATATCAATTGTGGATTTCGCAAGGGAAGGACAAACTGCGATTCCCTGTTCTTCCTGAAAAACTTGAACTGAACAACAACGTACAAAACGAATCTATCAAAGTATCAAAATTTGGCGAGCTCACATTCTTGGATGTACCAGGGGCTCGCCAAATTTCATTTACAGCCTTTTTTCCGAAGAAGTATACACCGATCGCTGAATATAAAAGCATTCCATCTCCAGAAAATGCGATTGCCAAAATAGAGCGATTCATGAAGTCAAAAAAGCCTGTACGCTTTATTGTCACAGGGACGAAAATCAATATGCAATGCAGCATAGAAAGCTTCAATCACAATGAAGGTACTTATGATGTCGGCGATCGTGAATTCACGCTGCAGCTGAAAGAATACAAAACGGCATCACCTAGAAAAATCAAACGGAAAGCCAAAAAGAGCAGCAAAAAACGCAGCTCAAAAGGCGCACCAAAAGTGTACACCGTTAAAAAGGGTGATACCTTGTGGGATATTTCTGGCCGCTTCTATGGTGATAGCACAAAATGGCGTCGCATTTGGAATGCGAACAAAGCAGCAATGATCAAACGAAGTAGACGCAATATTAGACAACCAGGGCATTGGATTTTCCCTGGTCAAAAATTAAAAATACCACAATAGGGGTGATCCGATTGATAGAACTCTTTGCAGTGCGGAGCGGGACCATGTATGAGCTTGTGACAGAGAGCGTCACGCTTCGTGGTCAAAGGTATCAAGCTCCCCGATCTATACAAGCAACTATCGTGACTAAACAGGGTTCACAAAAATATTACAGCATTAAAGAAGGAGACACAGTTCTTTTCAAGTGGAAAGGAAAAGAGCTCTTTCGAGGTACAGTCTTTGCAAGAACGCCGAAGAATGAAAAGCTCACTTTTACTGCTTACGACATGCTTCAGTATTTGGTGAAGAACCAGGATGTCTATGTCTTTTCCAATAAGAGAGCTGATCAGATAATGAAGCGGCTTGGTCAAGATTTTCAGATCCCGATGACGTCGATCGCTAACACTGGCCATGTCATTAAATCACTTGTATTCAAAAACGATACAAGCCTATATGACATCATCTTGCAGGCTCTCAGGGAAACAAAAAAGCAAACAGGACGTAACTATCAAATCTATTCTGCTAAAGGAAAGATGGGGCTTAGAGCATGGCCTGATCCGTCCGAAGTATGGGTCATTGAATCAGGCGTGAATCTCATTGATTATCAGTACAGCACCTCGATTGAGGAAACGGCCACACGTGTGAAGATGAGAGCAACACACGTGGATAAAATTAAGGTGCTGAAGAAGGAAAAAAAGAAATCTAAGACTACTGACAAAGATAAAGAAAAAGATAAGAAAACGACCAAACCTACCAAGCCGAAAACTGTTACGCAAAAGAAAGAGATTGAGATGCTGGCTGTGGCGAATGATAGTGCTGCTAGAAGTAAATACGGCATCCTGCAGCACGTCGAAAGAGTGTCAGGGGAAATCAATCAGGCACAGCTGCAAAAGAGGGCTGATGTTCGTCTCTCACAGAAAAAGGGCGTGAAAAAAGAACTCAAAAGTATCCAAGCTCTAGGTATTCCTGGATTACAAAGCGGCATGCCAATACGCATCATCATTCCTGATATCGGTATCAAAAAAACGTACTGGATCGATCAAGATAGTCACGAATTCAAAGGAACCAAACACACCATGACGATTGATGTCGTTGAAAAGAATACGATCCCAACGGGGAACCAGACATGAAACTAAGCGAGGCAATTAAGCGATTGGCTGTCGATGCTGTGGATGCACAATCGCCAACTGACTTGATACTTGGTGATGTGGTGTCTGTTTCCCCTCTTAGTGTTCGACTCAATGAGAATGATAAACTCATCATTCCTGAAGAACTTCTTATCTGGCCAGCCCGCTTAGACGAGGGAGAAGATGATGAGCTAGAAGAAGGCGATAGTGTCATGGTCCTTGCGATGACAGGCGGACAAACGTTTTACATCTTAGATAAAGTAGTAGGAGGTGGTTCATAATGGCTCTTTCACCTGAAGAAGAGATTGAGGATTTGGATGAGGACGAAGAGGATATTGTTGAATCTTCGACCACCTACCGTATCGACTTCGAGTCAGGACGTCTAACCAATGAAAAGATCAATGGTCTTGATGCCATTCGCCAGTTCGTCTATATGGCTTTGCGAACGGAACGATATTCACATGCTGTTTATAGCCATGATGTAGGATGCGAAGTGCAGGAAGCTGTGTCTGATGAAGAATCAACGGACGAATACAAGGAAATGGAGATCCCGCGGCTCATTGAAGAAGCTCTTTTAGTAGATGAAAGAATCGAAAGTGTTCAAGACTTTGAGATCACTAAAGAGGGTGCAGCCTTTAAGGTGGTCTTTGATGTTGTGACAGATGAAGGGACCTTGGAGATCGAGGAGGTGATTGGCGAAGATGTTTGAAGATCAGTCTTATGAAGCCATCATGGAGCGAATGCTGGAACGTATACCCGATGATATTGATAAACGTGAAAACAGCGTGATATGGAATGCGTTGGCCCCTGCAGCTGCCGAACTTGCTCAATCTTATATATGGCTAGATCAGGTATTCGATCTTGTCTTTGCAGATACAGCGCAGGGGGAATTTTTAGATCGACGAGCAGCAGAAGTGGGGATCACTCGTAAAGCGGCCACAAGTGCTGTATGGTCCATTGAAGTCTCACCTGAAGGTATCAGAATACCAACGGAATCAAGGTTTTATATCGACAATTTGTACTTCCAGTATCAATCTGACGGCACGCTGAAGTGTGAAACAACTGGTGCTGTAGGCAATGGGAATTTTGCAGAGCTGCCGCTCCTATCACTCGATAACATACCAGGATTAGAGTCTGTCATCTTTGAAGAATTGAAGATACCAGGGCAAGAGGAAGAAGACGATGAAGCTCTTTATGAACGGTACTTGATGAGGGCAAGACGTGAAGCTGTCAGTGCCAACAAAGCACACTATAAAAAGTGGGCTGAAGAAGTAGAAGGAGTTGGGAGAGCGAAGGTTTTTCCTCTCTGGAATGGTGAAGGTACAGTGAAAGTTGTCATCACAGATGGTAATTTTGATGTTGCGACGGATCTGCTCGTCAATAAGGTTCAAGAATATATTGATCCGGTTCCAGGGGAAGGGGAAGGCCAAGCACCTATTGGAGCGACTGCAACTGTTGAAAGTGCCAAGTGGAAAGATGTTGAGGTGTCCGTATCTGTGGAGCTTAAAATGGATTACTCCATTGAGGATGCACAAGAGGAAATTGAAGAGAAGGTCAAAGCGCTTCTAAAATCACTTGCCTTTGAAGAAAATGTGATCAGAATGTCAGCGATCAATGACATTTTGTATCATGCGGATAGTGTCTCTGATTATGCGGATGTCTTGATCAATGGTGAAGCCAAAAACTTGCCGCTCCAAGACATTGAAATTCCGCGTCTAGGGCAGGTGATCGTCAATGAGCAAGTATGATGATATGAAAGCCTATTTACCTTCTTACCTAACGGAGATCACTGAATTTGATGAATTAATGAAATCAGAGGCTCCTGAGATGGAAAGGCTAGATGATTCTATTTTTGATATGACTGATCAGCTTTTTCCGATCACAGCCACATGGGGGCTGAATCGATGGGAAAGAATGTTGAAGGTGCAACGTGAGTCGGGTGATTCTATTGAGCTGCGAAGGGCACGTATATTGAATCTCATGTCCAACATTCCACCGATCACGTATGCATCACTTGAAAGAGCGGTGAACCGGTTTTTGAAGAACCCTAGTGCGGTGGTTCGTCTTACAACTGGCCGCTATCATTTCTCTTTACGGGTGAACCTGGATGATCTGCAAAACACAAGATATATCGTTGAAACACTGGAAAATCTCAAACCGGCTCACTTGGCTTACAAATTCACAAGCATACATCACACAGATGTAAATGAAATTAAAGACTACCATAATAGGCTCACACTGCGTAGCAGAGTGGGTTTTTTTGATCACATCCCGATTCTGCTGAATGGAGAGTTTTTACTTAATGGCACTTTTTATTTGAGCGGATCGCGCAATTCAACAGATATTCCAGTGCGCTTCCGGCAATCTTTAAAGCTGGCCATGAAGCTCAAAAAAGAAATGAAAGTTCTTGGACGTACAAGATATGTCATGGTAGGAGCCAAACATGAAACGGATCAACAAGCAGCTCTTACACTTCGATCTCGTTTCAAACACGTAAATAAAGAAAAAAGGAAAGTAACATTCCGCATGGCTGCTCATGTATCAAATGAGCAAAGCGGAAGTGTAATCATTAAGCAGAAATATTGGACGCTTGATGGATCAGTACCGCTAGACGGTTCAAAATATCTAGCTGCCACGTCCAAACAAATAGATTTATAAAGGAGGATCATAATGGCTGATCAATTAACCGTTACAACGCTTTATGCTCGCCAACAAATGGCCAAGGCTAGAGCAGAAGGAACAAAGCTCACAAAAGTCGTTAAGATGGCTTTTGGGAATGGTGGGACGAAAGATGGCAAGCCAATCTCCCTGGATGGAACAGAACAAGAATTAAAGAGTGAGCTTGTTCAAAAAGAAATTGATTCATATGAATTCATGGAGCCGGCGAAGATCCGGTACACGTGCACCATCGCTGAAGGAGAACTGGCAGGAGAAGTGATCAACGAACTAGCACTTGTCGACGAAGACGGCAAATTCACCGCAATCCGCACTATGACAGACAAGCAAAAAGATGGTGACATTGAATTCATCTTTGAGATTGATGATATTTACTAGGAAAGGAGTGCTCATCGATGGACATTAAATCTCCTAAAGTATTCGAAACAAGTGACAAAGCTCATGCGGATTTGTTCAATGAAATGGTTAAAGTGTTGCTTGAAAATGACTCTGGACTGTTAGATCAGATCATTGAACATATTGGCGATACTAAGCCGCATGCATCTGAAGAAGAGAAGAAGAAATGGAATGAATCACAGCTATATAAAATCACAGCCGATGACGGCAAATACTTGATCTCTGTTCCAGCTGACAAAAATATTTATGATGCGATTAAAGACAAAGGGACCTGTACTTTCATTGCATCCCCAGGTGTAGAAGATTCCCCAGCACCAAGCAATGCCTATTTGAGAGGTATTCAGACGGTGGGACAAAACAACATCGGAACCGGTTTTGCGGTAGACACGTCAGGTAATGCCTATTACTTCTACTATAATTCTACCCATATATCTATCACTTGGACGCAGCTGCCGACAACAGCTGAAAAAGATAAATGGAACAACGGGCAGTTATATAGGCTCACACCAAACGATGGAAGAGTTGCAAGAGTTCCAAATGGTACTGATATATTCACTTTACCGACTGGGTCGTATATGGGAGCTCAACTCCTTAATGCTCCAGTAGAAAATGATACCAGTTTTTATTATGTTGAAGTTTTAGAAACAGCATATGTCCAAAATGAAATTAATTACAAAAGAATTATTGTCACAAGGTCATTTGATAATATGACTTGGATTGGAACGTTCCACGCTCAAGGATTTCGAGGCTGGAAAAAAACGCTGACCGTAGAAGATGTGGCAAACAGCACCTTTGTTGATACTTATGATCAAGATAATTCATCTGTTTCAGCCGCTGAAAATGTTGCAACAAAGCTTGTTTTTGGCGCAACACGAGCAGACGACTTATCAGAGTATAACCGCTCTCGCGCAGAAATTACACTGAAAAATAGCGGTCTTTATTTGATAAGGCTTTATGTTACTAGCACTAACATCACAGTCGGATCAGATAATATTTTAGCTTGTTATGTCAATGGATCAGAGTATCAAAGGTTTGGAAACTGGAATCCAGCGACATCATCAAGTACGTGTGTGCTTTATTTATTACAAAAATTTAAAGCTGGAGATAAGGTAACTTTCTATATAACACCAAAAGGGACCAAAAAAACAGTATCAATAAACACAGCTTACGTTACCATGTCTCAGTTGAGATAGGAGGGAAAAGATGAATAAGGCACTAGCGATAAGATACTTATACCCAAATGCTGAATTAGGTGTTGATTATTCGGTTCGGGATGATGGAGAAGGACAATTTATAGACAAGTGGTTATTAGACGATCCTATACCTTCAGATGAAAAGTTGGATGTTGCATGGCAAGAGTATTTGAAATTAGACAATGAACAGCCTATGACTGAGGTTGAAAAACAATTGCTTCTTATTGGGGAACAGTTAGCGAAAGAAAAAATTGCTCGTCAACAATCAGAAAGAGTAAATGCAACGTTAGGGCAGCAACTGGCCGAGATGAGAATAGAAATCCTTAAATTAAAAGGGGGAGTTACTGATGAATCTTAATTTTTGGGTGTTAGCCCTATTTTATAAATGGGCCACAACTGCAATGGTTAAACAAGCAATTTCCTTTGATGACTGCTCTATTCACGATTTAGTAGAGGGCGTTCAAGAGGAATATGTTACACATGATCAATACAAAGATATAACCGGTGAAGAATATAAAGAAACGCCAGAAGCCGAGTAGAAAGGCTTTTTATTTTGCCTTCTTTAAGGGGGTGATTAAGTGAGGAGGTAGGTGAGTATGGTGGAAATGGATTTGACTCAATATTTGATGACACAAGGACCCTTTGCGGTTCTTTTTTGCTGGGTACTGTTTTATGTCCTCAATACAACTAAAGAGCGTGAAAACAAGCTCAATGAACAAATCGAAGCGCAAAATGATGTGTTAGCAAAGTTTAGTGAGAAGTATGATGTTGTGATCGACAAGCTCGATAAAATTGAACGGAATTTAAAATAATAGGAGGAAACAATTATGAAAAACTTCGACAAAGGCACTGTGATCCGCACGGTGCTTCTATTTATGGCATTAATCAACCAAACTTTAATTATTTTCGGTAAACCAGTTTTACCGATTGAAGAAGATCAAATCACATCATTGGCTGAGACATTATATCTTGCTGGCTCAATGATCTTCACAATCGTAACAACCCTTGCCGCATGGTTCAAAAACAACTATGTTACCGAAAAAGGAAAACAACAGAAAGAAATTCTGAAACAAAAAGGACTTTCAAAATAAACGGCTGCCATTAGGCGGCTTTTTTTAATTATCAAAATAAAAATTTAAGGAGACGATGAACGTGGTAAAAATCATTCAAGACTTCATTTCAAAAGGGAATAACAATCGACCAGGCAACTATATGAAGCCTTTATATATTACGGTCCACAACACAGCGAATACAGCAAAAGGAGCTAACGCAGCAAGTCACGCTGCATTCGTCAAAAGGTCTAGTACAGCGGTGAGCTGGCACTTTACTGTGGATGAAAATTGTATCTATCAACATCTCCCGTTGAACGAAAACGGATGGCATGCAGGAGATGGACGAGGAACCGGAAACATGAAGTCAATTGGAATTGAGATTTGTGAAAATGCAGACGGCAATTTTGAAAAGGCGGTAGAGAACGCCCAATGGCTCATTCGTGAGCTGATGACAGAGCAAGGCATTCCATTGGCAAACGTTGTGCCACATAAGAGATGGAGTGGGAAACAATGTCCACGAAAGCTGCTTAATCGCTGGGACAGCTTCAAGGCAGGTATTGCCACCGCTCATACAGGTAAAAAGGCAACAGCAAAGCCTGTGAAAGCGACACCTGTCAAAAATACTTCATCCAAAAAAACAGCTTCCAAGCCTGCTAAAAAGTCATTTAACTTACCATCTGGCATCATTAAAGTGACCAAGCCTCTTACAAAGGGGGCAGGAGTAAAAGCATTGCAGGAAGCCTTGGCTGCTGTGTATTACTACCCCGATAAAGGCGCAAAAAATAACGGTATTGATGGCTATTATGGTTCAAAAACAGCAAATGCGGTCAAACGATTCCAATTGATGCATGGACTTGTTTCTGATGGTATTTTTGGACCTAAAACAAAGAAAAAGCTACAGAATATACTAAACTGATTTGAACTAATTAAATTCCCCATTTATAAAAATGGGGAATTTAATTAGTTTTCAAGTGCACTTACAAAATAAACACGTTTATTGTCATTGAGAGGGTTATACTTTACCTTTAGTACTTTGTGCTTTTTAATTCCCTCATCGGTTTGGATTGAGAAAATATCACCTTTCCACAAATCAAATTCTCCGGTTTTTAAATTTTTTTCAATCTCCTCTTTAGTAGTACGAAAAATAAATTCCCCTTCACTATCATTTAAACTTTCAATTCTTCTAAATTCAATAATTGTTGAAGCATCCATAAAAAGCCCTCCTTTTATTGTTAAATTATAACATAAAAATGAATGTTTTTTTAAGGTGATCAATTTGTTGCTACCAGACATTGAGATTGAATTTAAATAAGTATCCCTAATAAAAGTTATCTAACTAATGATTATATATAAGTGCTACTCCTATTAAAGGAATAGCATTTTTTTGGATTACGGGTTTTTATTGATCAGCTACACTCGCAAATAAAAAGTACATGTTTACCGTGTTTATAACAATTAAAGAGTATGTCGTAAAATAACTATGTAATTAGTTTAAAGCTCTTTTATATTTGCTGGATTTAATTACAATTTATATTTTGTTTATTATGAGCTAAAGGTAAAGGCAAATTAATGAAAGGATGTTTTTATTTTGAGTAATTCCTTAAATAGTAATTGTAATGAACTTCAGAGTTATTCTGAACCAAATTCTTATTCTGGAATTCACAGTGTTATATTAGATTTTTCAATAGAAGATGCACCTAATGGAGTCCTAAAAGATACTTCAGTGCACAACCTTTATTCTATTGCCGTCGATGTTGCAAAAGAGTTAGTCAATAAACTTTTATCAACCGGATCTTATTTACTTGATGATTTCCCTTATCTTCGTATAAATGATGTTGATATCAGAATGGTTATTGCTGCTGTTAAAGACCCTGCAAATGCAGCACAATTAAATGAAGCTCAAAAATCATTGCTTTCTTTATGGGGAATTTTGCGTAATAGTATTGATGAAATTGCATCGTTAATGACCGATTCTAAACAAAGGTATAGCCTTTCGATTGAAAAACAAAAATTCAATCATGATAAATATGAATTAAAGTATATCCCATTATCTAACCCAAAGAGGGCATTAGTAATGAGAGAGGAGTATCATCTTTCTATATTTGCAAGGGGCTATGGGGCTGGGAAGACTTTGCAAACTTTCACGTTACTTCCTGGAGAAGAAACTGAGATCAACATTTCAGTCACAAAAGAACATGAGGAAGAAAGTAGTTCAATTATTGACTCATTTTCGCAGAAAAGTTATATGAATTTCCAACGAACATTGGAAGAACAACAAACCAATGTAGAGAAAATAAAAGAAACACAACAAATGAATGGATCTGCAAGTGCAAAAGGAAGCTATGGTATAGGCAGTGCAAAAGGGTCAGCGAATTTCAATTATGAGATGCAGGCTACTAGAGATACTTTATCAGAAAATATGCGAAGTGCTTTAGAGAGTCATGCTTCTGAGGCTTCAGCAAAACGAGTTATTACAATTGATGCTAAAACTGAAAAAGAAACTACCCAAAATAAAGAAAGTGTTTTTCGAAAAATAAAAAATCCAAACGAAAGACGAACACTTAATTTTGTATTTCGACAACTTAATCAAGAATATATTGCGATTAAGCATTTAGTTGATGTTAGAATCGCTTTATGGGATGGAATCGCTTTTAAACAGGAATGTTCTTTAACTGAACTAGATAAATTTATAAGTGACAATGTATTAGATGATCAAATCAACTTAGTTGAGGAAGCATTATTAAATAATTTAGTGCTTAGAGATTACCAAGGAGTTTCTCATTGCCTTTATGATAAAATGACAATAAAAAATCCTTGTAATAATGATACCGATGTTGAACTAACATATAGAAGGTTTAGGCAATGCAATTCAAAGTATCAGAAAAACACAAAACTATGTGATCAGAAAGATAGTATAATTAATGAAGAGTGTAATGAACCAATTATTGTCCCTGGCTTTATTATAGGGGTTGAAGCTTATATGATGAAGACATACGGAATTGTAGTTGATGCTGTTTTAGGAATGAATGATGCATTGGAACCTCATTTAAGATGTGTTAGGGAAGAAGAATTATATGCTCAAAAATTAGAGAATTTGGAACGAAAAACATTGATTGAGCGAGAAAAATTAGCCCAATATATAATAGAGCAAATTGATGAGAATGACTGTAACAAGGCTGACAGCTATCGTAAAATATTTTGTTGTGAGCAGGTAACAACATGTGATTTTGAACACTGATTTATTTAATTGTTTAGCTTGTAGAGAGACTTGTTTTTTCTGCAAGCTTTTTTGTTTGTCTTTATTCAATTAACACAAGTTCACTCAGAAGATAAATTCCAAATCCAAATAATTCTATTATATTACAATGAAATCTTAAATTTACCTTAAATATCCTATAAAGTATTTATTTAAATTTGAAGAGAAACTATACTAAAGTTTCTTCAAATTACATAAATAGGAGGATTTTTAGGTGAAAATCACTAACAAGGTTTTAAGTTTGCTATTAATATTTTCATTGTTTGTAGGTGTTACAGGTTTTATTCCACAAGTGAAAGCTGTCGGTCAAGATGATGATGAGGCTTATTTAGAAGATAGTAGTGTAACTATTGAGGATGATAATGAATCAGATTCGTATGAAGAACTTGAAGAGCTTTTGGGAGTGGACGAAGACTCTGTAGGGATTTCTAGTTCAAATAAAGGTCCAGTAATAACAGCGTTTATGAATAAAGATATGGGTGGAGGAAACGGATACCCTGTCGGTGGAGGCGGAATAGGTAAAGTTAGACCAACTCCAAAGCCAAAACCAAAATCTACATCAAAACCTTCTCTTCCAGCAAAAGGGTTCAAATCAGGTCGAGATGGTGAAAAGTATCTTAATAAAATTGTTAACGGTATAGGCCATAAAACATTCGACAAGGTGCGTGTCTATGATCATAAAAAGAAAAAATGGGTGCAAGAGAGAAGAATCGTAGATGCATATAACCCTAAAACGGATACGGCACACGAATCAAAAGTTGGTTATGCTAATTTATCAAATTTTATTAGGAAACAGATTGATAAGGATTTACAATTAAGAAAGACAAATAGAGTAAAAAACCTCAAATGGCACTTTTTTAAGAGTGAATCAACTGGTAGAATTGGAGCAAGCAAACCACTATTGAAGTATCTTAAAGACAAAAAAATTCCATATCAAATTCATGAAAAATAATTATTTTAGGGAGAGTAATAATGGAAGAATATCCTTGGGAAGCCCCACCTTTTGAAATGAAAGATTTTGACGTTATGTCGAAAAAGGAAGCAAAACAATTCTTTGATTGGTATGTTTCACAAATTCCAGAGAGAATCAAAGTCCTAGAGAAAGTAACCGAAGGGTATGTGACTCTTGATTTTACAAAAGAATCTTTAATTGATCTTTTTTCCTGGTTTTTAGATTTTGTTACAATACGTGAATTAACAGAAGAAGAGATTGGAAGTTTGTTGGAGGAGTTTCGCCAATATCCTGATCATGTGTACCAAGATGAAAAGAAAACTTTACTAGCTAATCCAGTTGACCTTGAACAAATTGATTACGCGGTTGCAATGGATATAGCCATATACTATGGCGAAACAATTATAAAGAATTACCCACAAGTTAAATGGACTTACTTCACAAAACCGAAGTCATATGTTTATTTAAACGAACCTATCCTTTCGTATGAAGAGACAGAATTTCCATATGAAAGAAATCCGAGAAGCCTAATGAGAATTTTAGCGCATAGAATAAAAGATAATGAAGCTACAGAAATGTCACTGTATGATACTTTTTTAATGGATGAAAAAGATATACTGGGCATCTTTGAGGATCCTGAAGATTAAGATAAAGGGGCAACTTCTGACTTGGAAGTTGCTCTTTTTAGTGTATCAGACATTTGGATACAGAAAGGTTGGTTAATTGATATTAAAACCGCCATTCTCTTTTCTCTTTATCCCATTTCAATTCTTCTTTTTCCAGAAGGTTTTTGACTGCTTGCCTAACAGTCGTCTCATCTTTACCTGTTTTTCTTTTCAGATCATCAATTGTTGGATTTTTACGGAAGCGGCTCATATTATAAATAATTCGATAAATCTTTCTCTCGAGATCAGACATACAATCACCACCAAAACAGTTTGATAGAATATATGTTCGCAAAAGAGTTTTATTAAATGACACTAGGAGGAAAAAACTTTGAAATCTTTTTGGGAAATAGACGAAGAAGGTTACTATACGTTAAAAAAGATCAACGCAGAAGAAGTAGCGAAGGCTGAAAAGAAACTAGGAGTCACTTTGCCAGATACATATAAAAAGCTCATATTGGAACAGAATGGCGGTTATACAGTTCATAATGCTTTTCCAACGACTCACTCTAATTCATGGGCTGAGGATCACATTCAATTTAATCACCTGCTGGGAATTGCTGAAGATGAGGGGATTATGGATAGTGCCTATTTGATAAAAGAGTGGGAGCTGCCAGAAGGGCTTGTTTTGATTAACGGGGATGGCCATACTTGGGTAGCTATGGATTATCGAAAAACGAAAGAGAATCCTGCAATTCATTATTTTGATGTTGAGATGGAAGAAGACTTTAAATTAGCAGATTCCTTTGATGAATTCATTGAGGGGCTTTATACAGTTGAGTACACTATTGATGAGGAAGCAGCAGAAGGTGAAGAACTTTCTGAAGTTCATTTAAGTAAAGAAGAACTTGAAGCCATATTTGAATTGGACGTCCTTGATGAAGAGAATCTTTATAAAATTCAATATTACCCGATGGTTGATTTGAAAGAAATTGAATGGTTTTTTAAAAAGATGCAATATCACATTGAAAATACAAAAGATGAAGATACGCTTTATCAAGTAGGTGATACAATTCTCTGCATTTTCTTATTAAATCAAAATATGCCAATCAATAATAATATTAAGGGGCTGGTGCAACAAATATCCGATTTCTTACAAAGTAATGAAGATCCACTTGTAGTAAATGTAGGCGAACTTATTCTTAGTGAGGTTGAGAGTATTATTTAAGGTGAATTTTAAGAAACAGAGGTTAAGCAATGAGAGCACCGTATCAAGTATTGATATTTCCTTATATAGAAACTGAAAGTTCCCTTCAATATGCTATTTTTCATCGAAGTGATTATGGTTATTGGCAAGGAATAGCTGGTGGTGGAGAAGATGGTGAGACCCCTATTGAATCAGCAAAACGGGAAGCGTTTGAAGAGGCTGGTATTATAAGAGAATGTCCATATATAAAACTCGATTCTGTGTCTTCACTACCCGTAGAGGATGTAGTTGGTGAATTTCTTTGGGGAAAAGATGTTTATGTGATAAAAGAATTTTCTTTTGGCGTTAAAGTTTCTACAAAAAATATTAAATTATCTAAAGAACACATCGATTATAAATGGTTGTACTTTGAGGAAGCGGTAACTCTTTTAAAATGGGATAGTAACAAAACCGCTTTGTGGGAATTAAACAAAAGGCTATTAAAATAATTGAAATGTTGTTAACAAAGCCAATAGTAGAACGAGAATTAAACGGAAAAAGCTTTGCTACATTACCTCTAAAGCAAAGCTTTTTTGCTTCTTCAATCAATTCAGGTTACTCCTTACATAAGTGATATGTGAAGTATCTTATCAAGTTCTTCTTTAAATGCATTCCCAATAAAACATTCAAATAACCCTGTGTTCATCTAATTCCTCTTTTTTATTTAAGTAAATCAAAAATCATAATTACACTTTACTTTATTTTGAAAAACTTTTAAATAGAAAATGAGAACAAATGTTTGATTAGCTGTTTTATTTTCGTTATAATAAGAATTAGATTGACCCCTTCATGAACCTGGCTGAAACTCAGTCAGGTCTTTTTTATATCTACTGGCAAACTCGTTTTCTTTATGAAATAGGGACAATCCATGTCGGCATAACCTGTCATGAGGTGATCTAAGATGAAGGTCAAAATCATTGAAGGACAGAATGTTGACGCACGTATTAATGATTGTTATCACTATTTGATTAAGTGGTGGAGGAAGGAGATTAATCGTGAAAGCAATTTACGTGAGGGTATCGACCGAGGAGCAAGCGATAAAAGGGTCGAGCATAGACAGCCAGATTGAAGCATGTGTGAAGAAAGCAGGGACCACAAATGTCCTGAAATATGCAGATGAAGGCTTCTCAGGTGAATTATTAGAAAGGCCAGCTTTAAACCGTCTGAGAGAGGATGCGCGCAAAGGATTAATAACTGAATTGATTTGTTATGATCCTGATCGTTTGTCGCGGAAGCTAATGAATCAATTAATTATAGATGATGAATTACGGAAAAAGGGGATAGTCTTAACCTTTGTAAATGGGGATTATGCAGATTCACCTGAAGGGCAGCTGTTCTTTTCAATGAGAGGAGCCATCTCTGAATTTGAAAAGGCCAAAATTAAAGAGAGAACTTCTACAGGCAGACTTCAAAAAATCAAAAAAGGTATGATAATTAAAGACTCTAACTTATTAGGCTACAGAATGAATAAAGAGAAAAGAACCCTTGAGATAATTGAAAAAGAAGCAAAAGTTGTTAGAATGATCTTTGATTTATTTACGAATCATTCAAGTCACTTCTTCAACCGAGTGAACGGAATTGCGCTGCATCTAACCAAACTGGGTATTCCTACAAAAAAAGGAGCAAAAGTTTGGCATAGACAAGTGGTGAGGCAGATCCTCATGAATCCAACTTATAAAGGAAAACATGAGCAATATAAGTATGATACGGAAGGTAGCTATGTATCTAAACAAGCAGGTGGCACTGCAATAGTAAAACTTAGACCTGAAGAGGAACGCTATGTTATTGAAGTTCCTTCAGTTGTTTCTGACGAACAATGGGAATATGCTCAAGAGCTACTTGATAAAAGCAGAAGGAAACAATTGCAATATGGAACTCATCAATATTTACTTTCTGGTCTAGTGCGCTGCGGAAACTGTGGAAATACGATGACTGGTAAAAAGAAAAAATCACATGGGAATGACTTCTATGTGTATGAATGTAGGAAGAATTATGCTGGGGCCAAAAATAAAGGCTGCGGTAAATCTATGTCAGAAAATAAATTGAACAGAATCGTATGGGATGAGGTATACAAATTCATCACCAATCCAGAGAAGTACAGGGTCTATAAAGAAGAGGAAAAGGCCACGCATAAAGTAGATGAGCTTGAGCTGATTCAAAAAGAAATTGAGAAGGCGAAAAAAGGTCGGCAGCGTTTAATCACTTTAATTAGTCTTAGTGAAGAGGACGACTTGGATATTGAAGAAGTGAAAACACAGATTGTTGAGCTACAGAAGAAACAAAATCACCTTATGGTTCAACATGATACAATTGAAAAAGAGATTAAAGAAGCTGAAGGATCCGCAGCAGGAGAAAATGCTATGAAAAGGGCACTTGATTATTTAAGTTCAGTCAATGCGGATAATTTGAAGCTGGAAGATAAAAAAGCCATTATTAACTTTATTGTTGAAGAAGTATTGATTGTTGATTCAGAGAACATTCATATAATTACTTTTTGAATTTGGAGGGCAAAATTTCTTAAGCCCTCCAAAAATATTAATAATTATAAATATTAGATTTAGGATGCATTGTTTCTTCTATACCTTTTGTCAAAACATTATTCTTAACAGCTAAATATATTCTTCTAAAACTTGGTATTTCAACAAGTCCTGATTTTTTTCCAATTTTCTTTTCCTTACAAATTAATATGATATTATCATTGGTTAGATTAAAAGGAAATTGGTTATTCATTAAGAATCCTCGTGATTCTAACAATTGTTTTCTTTTGCGTAGTGTACTTAGAATTGTTGAAACGAGCCATTTGTCTAAATGTTTAATTTGCTCTTCATCATCTATTAGTGGATAGAAGTTCATTAGACCTTTGAAATTTAATCTTTTATACGATCCGTTCAGATAATTTTTAAGAATATTCTCACTTAGTCTACCATAAAGGTATCTTCGTATTTGCATTATAGCAGTAACGAAATGAGGATCCTTATCATTACTAGGGATTGTGATAGCCCTGAGTTTTTCCTGGTTCAATGGTTGAATTAAATTTTTATACAGAAGATAACTTATATGTTTCTTAATTTTCTCTATAGCAACATCATTAATACTAATACATTCACTTGATAATTTATATCCTAAAAAATTAATTGAATTTTTAAATTGGTCAAATTCTGATGGGATTCCTTTTTTAGATAGCAAACTTATACCTTCAGATTTTTCAAAATTAATCTCTACTTCAGCGATATTTGAGAATTCTTGCATTATTTCAAATGCTTCACATATTTTTTGATAGCTTTCAGACCAAATAACTGTGTCATCAGCATATCGTGCAAATCTCAATCCCTTTATTTCTAATTTTTTATCAAGACGCCAGCAAACAAGATTTGCTAAAAATAAAGATAATGAGGTTCCTTGGGGAATACCTCCATCAGGAAAATGCTCTAGAAAAGATTTAATTATGTCCTTTTCAAAATCACTTATAAGAAAGCCGTTTTGATCGAATTGCTTATAGATGTATTCGTGCTTTATTGATCCGAAGAAATCCCGAAAATCAAATTCAGCTATAAACATTCTTGGATTATTTTTAATATCTAATGCAATATCTTGAATAGCATAGTGTACATTTCTATCGTTTCTATAAGCGTAGGAAAATGAACTGAATCTATGTTTGTTTTTTCCGAGTAAACGTCTATAAAAATGATAAGATATTGCTTCATCAGGAATCTCAAAAACATGTATTAATCTAGTTTTTGAACTGTTTTTTTTCTTTATTTTTTTTAGAAATGGTTTATTAGGTTTGTAAGTTCCGTTTATAATTTTCTTGAAAATGGATTTAGCAATCTTATCTTTATGCTTTAATACATAGAAAGGATTATGTTTTTGGTCATGTTTCCATTCTTCAGGGATTTTCACTTGTTTTTTTTGGGGGTTAGAAATACGTTTTTTATCTCGCTGGTAAACTAACTCTAAATTATTATGATATTTATGGTATTCCTGTGCCTTTCTTTTAGCGATTTGTTCAATATCCCTTTTAATTTCTTCTAATAGCATTTTTTCGCCTCCTAAACAAAAAGCCTTGTTCAATATCGAACAAGACTTTCCACGGATACTATAATTAAAAGTAAGTCCTCACTTAGAACCTTGGTACGAGTGAATACCTTGTTCTCCAATAAGTAAAGCATATAGCACCCGTTCGTCACCTTATGACATAAATTAAATATAGAATATTATGGTTCGGATGTAAATCGTTTTTTGAAGAAAAAGTTAAACATAGAGTTTTGCACCCCCTTTTTGTCATTAATATCTCATTTTCAATACACCGCGCCGCATACGTTGCCAGCTTTGTTCCTTTTCCAGAGGAATAGCTTTCGATGGCTTTAATGAGTCCGATCGTCCCGATGGAGATGAGGTCTTCAGCGTCTTCCCCGGTATTTTCAAATTTCTTTACAATATGGGCGACGAGCCGAAGGTTATGTTCAATCAGCATGTTTCTTGCGTGTTCATCGCCCTGTGCCATGAGGGCTAAGTATTTTTTTTCATCATCTCCCGAAAGGGGCTGTGGAAAGGCATTGTTTTTGACATAGGACACTAAAAACACCAATTCTTTGACCATCAATCCCATCGCTGTAAATACTCCTGCCACGATTTTCACCTCCACCATGTTTAGGCTGCTGCCTATATCCTCAAATGTATGTGAAGGAGGGATTGTCTGTGTCTGTACGATGAAAAAATCATCTTGTTCTAAAAAATCGTGCTTCTGTTCGTCTCTTTTTTATGTTTGCGGTTTCTTTTCGGTGCTTGGCGGTCAAGAAGCGTGCTAAAATATGTAATATTAGACCGAAAAGGAAGGGGTCATTTCGGAACATGGGGAAGGTTCTATCTTCACATGTAGGTATGAAAATTAATGAATGGTATCGAATGATACGGCAGTTCAGTGTTCCAGATGCGGAAATCTTGAAAGCGGAAGTTGAAGCGGAAATTGAACAGATGGAAGAGGACCAGCATTTACTGATTTATTATCAGCTCATGTGTTTTCGGCACCAAATCATGCTTGACTATATACACCCTTCAAAATACCAACCTTTCTCAGTATCTAATCTAGTCGATAAAATCGAAAATTCCAATCATGAGTTATCTGATATGCTGCATTATTACCATGCATTTTTTCGTGGCATGCATGAATTTAGTCAAAAAGAATATTTAGAAGCCGTCAAATATTATCGAGTGGCAGAAAAGCAGCTGTCCATGGTATTTGATGATATTGAGCAGGCAGAGTTTCATTTTAAAGTGGCAGAAGCCTACTATATAATGAAACAAACACATGTCTCCATGCACCATATTTTAAAGGCGCTGGAAATATACGATCAGCATGATGCGTATACCATTCGCATCATTCAATGTCTCTTTGTCATTTCAGGAAATTATCAAGATTTAAAACGAAAAGACCGGGCACTGCCTCATTTAAAAAAGGCAAAACAGCTCGCATCTCAAATTGATCACCCGCGCATATACAGTTCAGCGCTCTATAATTTAGGAAAATGTTATGGCGAGCTTGGCTATAGAGAGGAAGCGGAACGATATTTAACGGAATCCGCTGATCTTGCCCGCAAAGAGCTGCTTCCAACGCTTCCACATACGCTCTATACGCTGGCGAAGCTGCTTTTTAGACAGAATGAACAGGCGGATGCGCTGCGCATATTAGAAGCTGGGAAATTGGCTGCAAAGAAGCATGAAGACCAGCTGTTCTGTCATATGTTTGAGTATCTGGATGCTTTATATGTTCAGGAAATCAATGAAGACCAACTGCAAAAAACCATTGATTATTTGGAAAAACTTAGCCTATACTCTTATATAGAGGATATCTCACTAGAAATTGCGACAGCCTTAGAAGCCTCTCAACAATACAAAAAGTCCAACCAGTATTATCAGAAATTATTATGGGCTCAAAATCAAATCCAAGAAGGAGAGTGTCTGTATGAATTCTAAGCAACGTTCGACAGTTGAAGAGAGAAACCAAACGTGAAACACAAAGAGCGGGCCAGTATGGCCGGCTTTTTTTTATGTGAAAAAGATGTCGATATCCTCATGAGGTTTGCATGAATTGATGAGAAAGCGGGCAATTTAATTGGTAATGATGTTCGGTGGAGGAGGCGGTCGAATGAAAGGGCTGCATATCTTAATGTGTATATGGCTGCTATGTGCTTTTGTTCCTAATAAAGTAGAGGCACGTACATTAAAACGAGTCGATCTTGAAAAAACGGGACGTGCCTTTTGGGACATGAGAGCGGAACGGAAAAAGATTGCAATCACCTTTGATGATGGACCTCACCCAGTGTATACAAATCAAATATTGGATGTGCTGAAGGAGCATCAAGTGAATGCGAGCTTTTTTGTGATAGGGAGCCGAATCCATGCATATCCGATGATCGCAGAACGGATTGTGGACGAAGGGAATGAACTCGGCAATCATACGATGAATCATACGTATTTTGACCTGTTGTCGTCAAAGGAGATCAAGCGGGAATTAAAAGAATCAGCGGCTCATATCGCTTCACTCCAGCCTGGCGGTCCCTTATTATTTCGCCCTCCTGGTGGACGCTTAACAATGAAATCATTCCGCATTCTGTCAAAGCAAGGGTACGATGTGGTCATGTGGTCCTTTACGCAAGATCCGAAGGACTGGTCAAGACCAGGCGCACATAAAATTGCAAGCCGAATTATTGATCATATTCAAGGCGGCGATATCATCCTTTTACATGATGGCGGCGGAAATCGCAAGCAAACGGTAGAAGCATTAAAGCAGGTGATTCCTGAATTAAAAAAGAGAGGCTATGAATTTGTAAAAGTAAGTGAGTTGCTGCACCATGACAAAGCATATATGCCAGTTCAACTGCAATAGTAATCATTCGTCAAAAACAGTCATTCATTGAAACCAAAAGTCTTGTCGTTTACTATATGAAGAGGGCTTTTGGAGGTGAATGTTGTGAAGAAGTATGTTTTCCTTTTTATCCTATTATGTGTTGCTGCTGGGTGCTCAAAGCCAGTACAAGAAAGCGTCATTGCATTTGGTGACAGTAATACAAGAGGATCAAACTGGGACTTTCGAGATTATCCAACATCTGAAAAATGGGTGAATCTCATGAAAAACGTCGAGCGCGGCCAAATTCAAGTGAAGAATGCAGGCATTGGTGGGCAGACGACTGAAGACGCGAAACTGCGCTTTAAGCAGGATATTTTAAAACAGAAACCAACTTACGTTCTCATCATGTTCGGTACGAATGATGCGGCGATTTTAGACGGGAAACATCCCCGAGTGACGAAAAAACGGTTTAGAGAAAATTTAACCTACTTCATTTCTGAAAGTAGAAAAGAAGGCATTACCCCGATTCTCATGACCTGTGTTCCTGTTGTAGAAGGCGGGAAAAAGGGCTTGTATTATTACTCTAGATATAAGTCATCTTATTTTGCCGGGAGAGGCGGGGCAAGAGCTTGGCAAAACTCTTATAATGACATCACGAGAGAAGTAGCGAAGGATGAGCAGGTGCCGCTTGTCGACAACTGGAAAGCTTTCATCCGAGAAGCTGGTGAAGATAGTGATCATGCCCTGATTCAGTCAGGCTTGATCGACCCTTCTGGCAATCATATGACACCAAAAGGGGCGAGAATTATTTATAACGAAATCAAAGAGCGTGATGTCATCAAACATTTTTAAATGATGGCCATCTGCCTAAACAAGACCATCCATCCAGCATAGTCTAACAGTATATCTTCCTAGAAGGAGGTAACTGATATGTGGGGATGTCCTTATCCTTACCCTGCGTGTTCGCCTTATCCAGCACAAGGAGCAGGAATCGGTTACGCTTTTCTTGTTGTGTTCCTTGTGGTCATTTTAGTCGTAGGCGGAGGGTTATGGTTTTGGAATGAACAGCCTTGCAATTAAGACACCTCTTCTTTTATCAGAAGGGGTGTTTTTTACGGAAAATAGTAGTAAGCCTATAGCGCAAGTGATATAATATCAGTCACCTGAGTTTAAAAAAGGAGAGTGCTCGGGAGGCATGGTTCCTGTGATATGGAATTAAGAGGAAACAGAGAGCATATGCCCGAGCGAACGTCTTTTCATTTCTGTCTCAATTAATTCAATGAAGTCGCGATTTAAGTTCATTTCATTTGCTTTATAATACGATTCTATAAGTAAATCATCTGACAGCTTTTTCATACTAGAAACCCATATGATGGGAAAAACACCTCCCCTGAAAAAGTTGGCATAAAATTTGAGGAAAAGACATATCATCATAGGTTGATCGACTGTCTTTGAAGTACCTTTAATCTACCATGAATGGGAAACAAGAACAATCGTTCTGTTATCCACATGGTTAAGTGGATAACTTGTGGGTAGAGTGTTTATAATTGAATGAAAGCGTGATGAAATATAGGTGGATAATGTGTGTAAAATTATCCACACCTGTTGAAGGTCCTCATCATATGTCGAAAACTTTTTCATTGTATTCGATAGACAGACAAATTGTGATTTGATTCGACACAATCGCTGAAAACCAATGGAAGAAAGGGTGCAAATTGTGCTAAAGAAGTATTTCTTACCGGATGAATTTGTGAAAAGTATTTTCCACATTTCACCGCAAAAATTAAAAGAACGAAATGTAAAAGGAATTATTACCGATCTAGATAACACACTAGTAGAATGGGACCGTCCAAGTGCGACACCGCGCTTAATTGAATGGTTTCAAGAAATGAAAGATCACGGGATACAAGTGACGATTGTATCGAACAATAATGAAAAAAGGGTCAAGCTTTTTTCTGAACCGGTTCATATCCCGTTTATCTATAAAGCGAGAAAGCCTATGGGAAGAGCCTTTAATAAGGCAGTCGCTGATATGCAGTTGAAAAAAGAAGATGTGGTTGTCATTGGGGATCAGCTCATGACAGATGTTCTTGGCGGGAATCGTCATGGCTTCCATACGATTTTGGTCGTTCCTGTTGCTGCCTCGGACGGATTTTTCACAAAGTTTAACAGGCAGATTGAACGCAGAATTTTAGGAGCCTTAAAGCGTAAGGGCCACATTCAGTGGGAGGAAGAGTAATAATGGAAAAGGTTGTTTGTATTGGCTGCGGTGTAGCCATTCAGACGGAAGATAAAGATCAATTAGGATATGCGCCGGCAGCATCTCTATTGAAAGAAGATGTGATCTGTCAGCGCTGTTTTAGGTTAAAGAACTACAATGAGATTCAAGATGTTTCTTTAACAGAAGACGACTTTTTAAATATATTGCACAGCATTGGAGAGACAGATTCTCTCATTGTGAAGGTCGTTGATATTTTTGACTTTAACGGAAGCTGGATCAATGGGCTGAGCCGTATTGTCGGCGGTAATCCGATTTTACTTGTCGGTAACAAAGTGGATATTTTACCGAAATCCGTGAAAAAAGATCGTCTAATTCATTGGATGAAACGGGAAGCAAAGGAAAACGGATTAAACCCTATCGATGTTTTCTTAATTAGTGCAAGCAGAGGCCAGGGCGTGCCTGAGGTGATGGAAGCGATTGATCATTATCGCGAGGGAAGAAATGTCTATGTTGTCGGCTGTACGAATGTAGGGAAATCAACATTTATCAATCGAATCATCAAAGAAGTATCTGGAGAAGAGAATGTCATTACTACCTCCCAATATCCAGGTACTACACTTGATGCGATTGAAATTCCGCTTAATGACGGGTCTGCATTATTTGATACGCCGGGCATCATCAACCGCCATCAAATGGCGCACTATGTCAGCAAAAATGACCTGAAGATTTTAACGCCGAAAAAAGAATTGAAACCGAGAACGTTCCAATTAAATGAAGCACAAACGCTTTATTTTGGCGGACTGGCTCGATTTGATTACGTAACAGGCGGCAGAACGTCATTTGTCTGCTATATGCCAAATGAGCTGAACATTCACCGTACAAAGCTGGAGAACGCAGATGATTTATATGAAAAACATGCAGGAGAACTGCTGTCACCGCCATCAAAAGAGGGAATGGAAGATTTCCCGCCGCTTGTTCCGCATACCTTTACCATTGATCAGCCAAAAATGGACATCGTCTTTTCAGGTTTAGGCTGGGTCACTGCAAATGATGCGGGCAAGCAAATCAAAGTTTATGCGCCAAAAGGCGTTCATGTGTTTATGAGACGTTCGTTAATTTAAATGTTCCAAAGGGGGAGAGACCTTGAAACCTTTATACGGAGTAATCGGTAACCCTGTTGGCCACTCAATGTCTCCGGATATTCATAATGCAGCACTAAAGGATGCTGGAATTGATGGACATTATCATGGCTTTCAAGTAGAAAATGATGACCTGAAAGATGCGATTAGCGGCATGAAAGCGTTAGGAATCAGCGGCATTAATGTTACTGTTCCGCACAAGGTAGAAATCATGAAGTACCTTGACAAAATTGATGTAACAGCTGAACGCCTCGGTGCCGTCAATACGGTGCGGCTCGAAGGAGATCAGCTCGTTGGGTACAATACAGATGGAGAAGGCTTTCTTCATTCATTGCTTGAAGCCCTGGATCAGCCGTTATCAGAGCTGTCATTTCTCTTGATTGGTGCTGGCGGAGCGGCAAGAGCGATTTATACGACAATTGCTCAGTATGCACCGAAGAGCTTTGATATTACGAACCGCACCATTGAAAAAGCTGAAGCTTTAATTGAAAGTGCAGAGGGGAAAATCACATCTCATGCAATCACATTAAATACAGCAGAAGAGCAACTTGGGGAATATGATGTCATCATCCATACGACCTCGATCGGCATGTATCCGAATGTTGAAGAAACCCCGATTTCTTTAGCGAACGCAAAAAAAACAGCGGTCGTTTGTGATATTGTGTATAATCCAATAGAAACAAAACTGCTTAGTGAAGCAGCAGGTTTAGGCTTGAAAACAGTAGATGGGGTTGGCATGTTTGTTGGACAAGCAGTAAGAGCCTTTGAACTGTGGACAGGCATTACGCCTGACGCCGGAAAAATGAAGTCAATTGTCATAGAGAAATTAGGAGGAACACCATGTTAAAAGGTAAGCAGAAACGTTTTTTACGTGCACAAGCACATCATTTATCACCTATTTTTCAAGTTGGAAAAGGCGGGGTAAATGACAATATGGTCAAGCAAATTTCCGAGGCGCTTGAAGCAAGAGAACTGTTAAAAGTCAGCGTATTGCAAAATTGTGACGAGGACAAAACAGAAGTTGCGAAAGCACTTGTAAAAGGTGCAAAAGCTGAACTCGTTCAAACGATCGGAAATGTGATTGTCCTTTACAAAGAATCTAAGGAAAATAAACAAATTAAGCTGCCGTAAAGGTGGATGCGATATGAAAAAAATAGGATTGTTCGGCGGTACGTTTGATCCTCCCCATAACGGGCATTTACTGATGGCAAGTGAGGTGCGGACTCAAGTGGGGCTGGATGAAATATGGTTTATCCCAAACCATATGCCTCCTCATAAAGCAGGAAGGAAACGAGCAGATAGTCATCACCGGATAAACATGGTGGAGGCGGCGATTCAGTCAAATCCGTATTTTCAGCTCGAGCTCATTGAAATGGAGCGGGAGGGTCCTTCTTATACGGTAGATACTGTCAATCTGTTAAAGAAGCGTCATCCAGAAGATCAGTTCTTTTTTATGATAGGGGCGGACATGGTCGAGTATTTGCCAAAATGGCATCGGATCGACGATTTGCTTCAAATGATCACCTTTATTGGGATGAAAAGACCGGGTTACGTTGGAAGTACGGCATATCCGCTTTTATTTGCAGATGTTCCAGCTTTTGATGTATCATCGACATTGATTAGGCAGCGAATAGAGCAGGGAATACCTGTTGATTATTTGATTCCGAAAGCTGTTGAGCGTTATATAAAGGAGCATCATTTATATGAATCGTGAAGAAGCATTGAACTGTGTCAAAGAGCAGTTAACAGAGCATAGATATACACATACACTTGGAGTCATGGAGACAGCCATTTCATTAGCGGAACGGTTCGGTGCAGATGTGAAAAAAGCAGAGATCGCCGCTATTTTTCATGATTATGCGAAATTTAGACCAAAGGAAGAAATGAAGGGGATTATCGAGCAAGAGAAGATGAACCCTTTATTGCTTGAATATTCGCCTGAGCTTTGGCACGCTCCGGTTGGTGCCTATTTGGTCAAAAAAGAAGCTGGAATTGATGATCACGATGTATTAACAGCCATTGAATTTCATACTTCCGGCAGACCAGACATGACTTTACTTGAAAAAGTCATTTATGTCGCAGATTATATTGAACCAGGACGACATTTCCCTGGTGTCGAAGAAGTAAGGGAGTTAGCAGAACATGATCTAGATCGTGCACTGATCCAATCATTAAAAAACACCATCAGTTTTCTAATGAAAAAGAATCAGCCAGTCTTTCCAGATACGCTTGCTACTTACAACTCGCTTGTGCATAAGAACAACTAAGGAGGAATTTTGGATGGATTCATCATCAATTTTAAACGTCGCAGCAGGAGCATGCGATGATAAACGGGCTGAGGATATTATTGCCCTTAATATGCAAGGAATCTCGCTTGTTGCAGATTATTTTCTCATTTGTCACGGGAATTCTGATAAACAAGTGCAAGCCATTGCAAGAGAAGTAAAACATCTTGCAGAGGAAAGCGGAATCGAAGTGAAGAAGATGGAAGGCTTTGATGAAGCAAGATGGGTATTGATTGACCTAGGAGATGTCATTGCCCATGTGTTCCACAAAGAAGAAAGAGGATATTACAATCTAGAAAAGCTTTGGGGAGATGCGCCGAGAGAAACGCTTTCACTTGGCATTAACTCATGATTTATCAAGGGTTTGCAGGTGTGTATGACGAGCTCATGACACATGCGCCTTATGATGAATGGGTTCAGTGGATCCAGCAGTATATGAAGCCGAATGCTGACATCATCGATGTAGGCTGTGGAACTGGAGAGATTTCTCTTCGGTTAGCTGAAAAGGGCCACAAGGTCACAGGAATTGACCTCAGTGAAGAAATGCTGGCCTTCGCGCAGCAAAAAGCCCAGGCGAAAAAGCAGTCGATTCAATTTTTACATCAAGATATGAGAGAGGTTACGGGCTTTGAGCAAGCCTTCCAGGCAGCCGTTATTTGCTGTGATTCCTTGAATTACTTAAAAAACGAAAATGACGTCAAAAAAACCTTTAAAAACATGTTTCAGCTTTTAGAGGCAGATGGGGTGTTACTTTTTGATGTTCATACGCCTTATAAAATGGAAGAGGTATTCCCGGGATCGACTTTTGCAGATCAAGATGAAGAGATTAGCTATATTTGGCAGAGCGATAAAGGGGATGACATGTATTCGGTCATTCATGATTTAAGCTTTTTTGTAAAAGATGGAGACATGTATCAGCGTTATGATGAGACGCATGAACAGCGCACATTTCCATTTGAAACATATTCAGCGTTCCTTGAGTCCGCTGGTTTCGAACAAATAGAAGTGACCGCTGATTTTACAAATGAAGCCCCCGGTGAATTCGCCGAAAGATATTTCATCTCAGCTAAGAAACCAAAAACCATCGTTTAATAGAACGATGGTTTTTTAAAACCCTTTTTTAGCAAGTTGCAAAGATGATTAATTTCTGCGATCATCAGTGAACACACTTGGTGGATATTGATGCGCGACTGCTTCAAGATCTTCATCGAATTTTTCATGAGTGTTTTGAAAGAGACGGTGAAACATATCTTGCACACCTGCTTCAAGTGCTTTAATGCCTTCACCAGTGACCCCGCCTTTCACACATACTTTCTCTTGCAGTGTCGGAAGGGTATAGACTCTTTTTTCAATCAAACGGCCAAGTCCAACGAGCATATCTTCTGATAAGGTGGTGGCTTCTTCTTTAGAAATATCCGTTTCTTCTACAGCCGCTTCAATCATCTTCTGAACGAGAAAACTGATAAAAGCAGGACCGCAGCTGACAATATCGGAAGCCGCTCTTGTAATCGAATGATGGATCTCGATTGGTGTTGAAATGCACGAAGCTAACTGCCTTAACGCTGTTTTCGTCGCGGCATTGCATGATGAACCAAAAGTTAAAAGTGATGCGCCTGATAATGCGCGGTTTGTAATGCTTGGAATCAGCCTGGCTGTTTGACAAGGAACGATATCCTGAAGCTGTTCAGGATGAACCGGACTTGTAATGATGACAATGGTTTGCTGCTCCGTTAAAAGAGGACTTAGCTCTTTTAAAAGTGGATAAATATCAAGTGGTTTGACACAAACAAAAATGAAATCTTTATTCGTGACAGCCCCTGAAAGCTGTTTCGTTACTTCAAGCTCTGGATGGTTCTTTTTTATATTGAACGCTTTTTCAATGGTTCGGTTTGTAATGGTGATCGATGAGGGATTGACTGCCTTTGATTCAATAAATGCCTCAGTAAGTATGGTACCCATGTTTCCTGTACCGATTAACCCTATATTCAAACGTTCTCCCTCCTTAGACGCATAGGATCTGTTATCTTCTAAACAGTATGTTGAGCGGTAGAAAAATATGATTGAAAGAAGCGTGAGTAAGTGAAACGACTCATATCATTAAAAAAATACAGTCTTTATATTGCAGCTGGGCTCATGGTTGTGATGATCATCAGTTTCTTCTTTTTCACTGGAAAAGGGGAGGGAAGCAGAGAACCAAATGTATTGAAGGGAAATAAAGACATACAAGTCACATTAGAAGACAAACAAGAAAAGACAGAAAAAGAGCCATCGACGATTTTTGTAGAAGTCAAAGGAGCTGTAAGAAAGCCAGGTGTTTATACGTTTCAATCTGATGCTCGGGTAGAAGAAGCAATTCGAAGGGCAGGAGGCTTTACTAGCAAAGCAGACTCGATTGAAATCAACCAAGCAGCAAAATTAGAGGATAGTATGATGATTTATGTTCGGAAGCAGGGGGAAGCGGAAAGAGAGACGCAAACAGCATCAGCTGACGCATCAACGGACGTTGAAAAGAGTGAGGGGGTAAATGTCAATCAGGCCGATGCATCCGAATTGCAAACCATTAACGGCATAGGACCAGCTAAAGCCGAAGCTATTATTACCTATAGAGAGGAACACGGGGATTTTCAACAAATTGAAGACTTGCGGAACATTTCAGGTTTTGGGGAAAAGACGATTGAACGGCTGAAAAGTCAATTGACCGTGAAGTAGAATTGACGGTATAGAAGAAAGGCATGTACACTTAATATCAACCATCATTCTGGAGGGATCAGCTCGTGGAAAGAATTTCATGGAATCAATATTTTATGGCACAAAGCCATTTGCTTGCTTTACGAAGCACCTGTGAGCGGTTAGCTGTTGGGGCGACCATCGTAAGGGACAAGCGCATCATTGCAGGGGGGTATAATGGCTCCATTGCCGGTGATGTTCATTGTGCGGATGTAGGGTGCTATGTCATTGATCATCACTGTGTTCGCACCATCCATGCGGAAATGAATGCTATTTTACAATGTGCCAAATTTGGAGCACCTACAGCTGATGCTGAAATATATGTCACACATTTTCCTTGTTTACAGTGCTGTAAAGCCATCATTCAAGCGGGTATACGGACAGTGTACTATGCAAAGGATTATAAAAATCATCCATATGCCGTTGATTTATTCGAGCAGGCGGGTGTTCAAACGGAGCAAGTTGAATTAGAAGAAATGATCATCGACTTAAAAAATCAAGAAAAATTGGCCTTTGTTGCAGATTTAATTGGGAAGCTGAGTGAATCAGGACTTAGCGAAACAGAAATTCGCGATATGCATGAGAAGGCGAATCAATTATTTACTTCCTATGTTTAAATATTTGCCGTTTGGGGCAATTTCAGCAGCTGTTGGAATTGCTCTGGCTGCATATCATCTTCATATATATTTCCTTCTCTTTCTTCTCATCATATTACTTCTCAGCCTACTGAAAAAAATGCCTCAGCTCTTTTTAATGGCCAGCCTATGCGGGGCTGTCTATATACTTATTTTTATGGTTCATGAGTCTCTTGAAACGGAGCTACCCGTACAAGAAAAATTCCTATCTGATTCCGTTGTGATTGAAAGCATTCCGAAAACAGATGGCAATCGTTTTTCAGCGACTGTATCGACAGACCATGAACGACTAGCCACTTTTTATACAATTCAAACAGAGCGTGAAAAAGAGGCATTAAAAGAGGTAGAACCTGGTATGAGCTGTCACATGACAGGTGATGTTCGCCCAGCAAAACACGCTACCATTCCTAACGGGTTTCAATACGATCAATTTTTAAAAACAAAAGGCATTGACGCTATTTTTCTGCCGCAGTCGATCAAAAACTGTACAAAAAAAGGCGGTTCTTCCTACTATCTTCAAGCGATGAGGCAAAAGGGTTTGACATTTTTAGAGGACCATGTGCCAAAACACTCTGTTGGCATTGTACAGGCACTTATTTTTGGCGATCGTGAGTTGATAGAACCTGACACATTAAGAGATTATCAAATGCTCGGTATTATTCATTTACTAGCGATCTCAGGATTGCATGTGCAAACGCTTCTTGCGTGTTTATTTTGGTGTCTCCTTCGTGTGGGTGTGACAAGAGAGACAGCACGTATTCTTCTATTATGCTTTCTTCCTATTTATGCTTGTTTGACAGGTGCTGCACCATCTGTGTTAAGAGCTTGTCTCATGGCAGGAATCTATTTAGTGATGACTAGTCTGCCAAAAGAATTGAAACAGCCTTCTGCTGTGGTATTAAGTGCAACGTTTTTACTCTTATTAGCGATTCATCCTCTTTATTTATTTGATATCGGATTTCAGCTTTCCTTCGTGGTGACGTTTTTTATTTTGTTATCGACGAGGATTTTATCAAAACCAAAAAGTTCGGTCATGCAATTATTCCTGATTTCCTTTATTGCACAGCTTGCTTCGCTCCCTGTTCTTTTATATCATTTTCATCAATTCTCTTTACTGAGCGTTCCTTTGAACATGATATTTGTTCCTTTTTTTACGACGATCGTCATGCCATTATCCTTACTCTTTTTTCTTTTGACGATCGTTTATCTTCCGCTTGGACAAACATTGTTTCAACTGCTTGATTCGGTGATCCAGCTTAGTCATCAATTGTCAGCCTATATGGCTGATTTTGATGGATTCAACTTGATTTTTATGAAGTCAACTTGGTGGCATATTGTTCTTGAGGTGAGTGCCTTAATTGTTCTGTTAGTTGTGATGGAGTGCAAAACGTCTGTGAAGTCCTATGCTGTGCCGCTCCTTTTTCTCATTGGTGTCTTGAGTGTTCACTATTTCACCCCGAATTTTTTCGAAAAAGGGGAAGTGACGATGCTGGATGTAGGACAGGGGGATAGTTTGTTAATTCAGCTGCCCTATCGAAAGGGGCACCTGCTTGTGGACACGGGAGGCAGACTTTCTTTTGAAGAAGAACCGTGGAAAAAAAGACGAAAAGTGTCTACGATCGGTGATCAAACGCTGATCCCGTTTTTGCATTCTAAAGGAATAGCGAAACTTGATGTCCTTATTCTGACGCATGCGGATCAAGACCATATGGGAGAAGCAGTTCGTTTAATCAAGGGAAATAAAGTAAAGCGGCTGGCCATTCCAAAAGGCTTTGCACGGAGTCCAGAGGATGCGGAGCTGTTAAAAGAAGCAGCTGATCAAGGGATCATGATTGATGAATTAGAGAGAGGAGATCAGCTTCAGATTGGAGAGCAAATATTTGACGTTCTTCATCCGTCTCGTGATCGAGTGACAACTAAGAATAATGATTCACTCGTTTTGACATGTACTCTAGGCGGGAAGCGGTTTATGCTCACTGGAGATCTTGAACAAGAAGGGGAGCGAGACATTATAGAAGCCTTTCCTCATCTGCGGGCAGATATCTTAAAGGTTGGACATCACGGGAGTAAAGGGTCGACAAGCGAAGAATGGCTTCAGCATCTCAAGCCCTCACATGCACTCATTTCAGCAGGTGAACGCAATCGTTATCAGCATCCACATCAGGAAGTCTTGAAAAAATTAAAGGATCAGCAAATGAAGGTGTATCGTACAGATACCGACGGGAGTGTGACGTATGAATTTCTCGATGAGGAAGGAACGTTTTACACTCACCCTCCATATGATATCTTACAAACTCAATAAAAAAACTGCCAAAACGGCAGTCGTGTAACCTTCATGAAGTTAAGATCCAACGAGGTGTATAATAGTTGCCAAAATAAACATTGAGGCGAAAAATCCGAATGTGACGATAAAACCAACGGCTGAGTCGGTCACATCATTCCGCTTGCTTTGAACATTTTTTTCAAATTCATTCATTTTCATCCCTCCTGGCTAATTTTAGTATACTTGAACTCATTTGGAATTGCTAGAAGGTAAAGTAACCGTTTTCCATTTTCATGATCATTTTATGAATATCGTCTGACAGCAGGCTGACCCGGGAGCTTGCGCCGGACGTTTACTATAAATGAGGAGGCGGCACTTTCAGCTTCCTCTTTACTAATGTCTTCACACACTTTAGGATAGAGGAGGAAGTGAAAGAGAGGGATTCAATTGATGGTCTTTGATGTATGGAACAATTTAAAACGAGGGGATATCCATCCCGTTTATTGCTTATATGGGAAAGAAACATATTTACTGCAAGAAACCGCCGCTAAATTGAGACAAGCTGTAGTAGACGAGGAAACGAAAGATTTTAATTACTCCATCTTCGATATGGAAGAGGTGCCGCTTGAACAGGCTGTGACGGATGCAGAAACATTTCCGTTTATGGGAGAACGACGTCTCGTCGTGATCAAGAATCCTTATTTTCTTACAGCTGAGAAGAAAAAGGAAAAGATCGAGCATGAGCTTTCTGTATTAGAAGCTTATTTAGAAAAGCCAGCGCCCTATACCATTCTCGTGTTATTAGCACCGTATGAAAAGCTGGATGAGCGTAAAAAAATCACCAAATTGCTAAAAAAGAAAGCTGCTGTTGTTGAGGCGAAAGAATTAAACCCAAAAGAAACAACTGATTTCACCATCACACTGGTGAAGACAGAAGGAAAGATGATTACATCTGAAGCGGCTGAGCAGCTTGTGATGTTATGCGGCGGAAGTCTATCCTCTCTATTCCAAGAGGTTCGGAAGCTAAGTACATATATTGGAGAGCGGGAAGAAATTGAGTTAGCAGATGTCAATCAGCTCGTTGCAAGAAGCTTGGAGCAAAATATTTTCGAGCTGATTAATCAAATCGTAAACAGACGCCGCTCTGAGGCCATGCAGATGTTTTATGACCTCTTGAAGCAAAATGAGGAACCCATTAAAATATTAGCACTTATTTCAACTCAATTTCGATTGATTTTGCAGACGAAGTATTTCGCTCAGCAAGGATATGGACAAAAACAAATTGCTTCAAATCTAAAAGTCCACCCATTCCGGGTCAAACTTGCCATGGATCAGGCAAGACTGTTTTCAGAAGAAGAGCTCAAGCAGATCGTCAAAGAGCTTTCAACGATTGATTATGAAATGAAAACGGGTAAAAAGGACAAGCAGCTGCTGTTAGAATTGTTCCTGCTTCGATTGTTAGGCGCTTGAACATAAAAAAACGACCTTCTAAAAAGAGGGTCGTTTTTGTTTAGATGTATAATTGCCAGTCTGTCCTTAGGCTCGGCCGGTCAGGACGGACGTACAGTTAAACAGGTGCCTCATTACTGAGGCGTTGCAAGCATTATGCAGAAAGTCCGTTTACTTGTTTAGCAAGTCTTGATTTGTAACGCGCAGCTGCGTTTTTGTGTACAAGACCAGTTTTAACGGCTTTGTCAATGCGTTTTGCAGCAGAAGCAAGAGCAGCTTTTGCTTGCTCAGCATCGTTGTTAGCTACAGAAACTTCAACTTGTTTAATCGCAGTACGCATCGCAGACTTGATTGTTACGTTATGTGCACGGCGTTCGTTATTCGTTTTTGTACGTTTGATCGCTGATTTAATATTTGGCATGTGTTTCACCTCCTAAGATACAACCTAAACACAATTGTCTTAAGGTTAAATCTTCACAATAGAACAAATTGTATTCTATCAAACACACCTTTAGAATGCAATATAAATGTAAAGTATTTTTCATTGATGACGTGCTCGAATGTTTCTTTCAAGAGATGGAAAGACTACTGTTAATTACTTGGTGGAAGGAGTCTTTTTATGGAGAAACAGAAGCTCGATTTAAGCGTTTATCAAATCCGGACAGACCTCGCTGTTGAAACAAAAGAGATACTAGAACAAGAGAACGATCCGAATGTCGTCAAAAAGGACGGGATCCAAGGGATCGTCGAAAAAGAAAAAGATGAGCAAGGCATCCGCATCCGTACTGTAGAAATCACGAAAGAAGGGGAGGAGCTGACCGGCAAAAAGGCAGGGACATACTTGACGTTTGAAGCGCAAGGCATTCGGGAGAAAGACTCTGAGATGCAAGAAAAAGTCGTCCAAGTCTTTGCCCGTCATTTTGCTCAGTTTTTAAAAGACAGAGGCATTCAGGCAGATGCGAGCTGCCTTGTAGTAGGACTGGGAAACTGGAATGTCACACCAGATGCACTAGGTCCTCTCACAGTCGAAAACCTGCTTGTGACCCGTCATCTCTTTGAATTACAGCCGGAAAATGTTCAGGAAGGCTATCGCCCAGTTTCCTCTTTGTCACCAGGTGTGATGGGACTGACCGGTATTGAAACAAGTGACATTATCCAAGGTGTGATTGAGCGGTCTAAACCTGATTTTGTCATTGCTGTCGACGCCCTTGCTGCTCGTGCGGTGGAACGAGTGAATACAACCATTCAAATTTCTGATACAGGTATCCATCCCGGTTCTGGTGTAGGGAATAAGCGAAAAGAATTAAGTAAAGAAACATTGGGCATCCCAGTAATTGCAATTGGCGTTCCGACAGTGGTGGATGCAGTAACGATTGCTAGTGACACAATTGATTATGTCTTAAAGCATTTTGGTAGAGAACTAAAAGATGATAGACCATCCCGCTCTCTTGTGCCGGCTGGTTTGACATTCGGGAAGAAAAAAGTGCTTAACGAAGAAGACTTGCCAGATGAGGAAACACGTCAATCATTCTTAGGCATCGTAGGAACCCTTCCAGAAGAAGAGAAAAGGCAGCTAATCCATGAAGTGCTTGCGCCGCTCGGACAAAATTTAATGGTCACGCCTAAAGAAGTCGATACATTCATTGATGATATGGCAAACGTACTTGCCAACGGATTAAACACAGCGCTTCATCAAAAAATCACTCAAGATAACAAGGGTTCATATAATCATTAATCGGTTCTACTTTCTCTAGCTCGCTCATAGTGTAATTACTAGAAAGCGTGCTGGAGGGAGTAAATCATGAAAAAAAGACCCCGCCGTCCTCGACAGTTGGTCGTTGCGATTAATGGAACGAAAGTAGTCAAAAGTATTTTCTTATTTATTGCCGCTCTTGTTGTGGTGTTTGTGATGTCAGGGGCTTTAACATCTTTAAAACCTGAGCTGAGGCCGCAAGCCTCGTTATATGGTGTAGCAGATGAGCTCTCTGGCGCATTTTTTGCCACATTAATGGGCATGGAAAACCAATATTTCGCCTCAGCAGTTCCAGAAGCTCAAAAAGGATTTCATTTCTCTGGGCTGTCACTGAAGCTTGCAACCAGTATTAATTTAGAAGACCCGCGCAGTTTTCTAGGAAGAGAACTTCCAGGCTTTGAACATTTTGATACAAAAATCATCTTAGCGGGTGAAGGCACAGACTATACCAACATGCCAATGGAATCGCCGCCTCCGAGTGAAGTGATCCAAGATGAAAAAGAAGCAAATTTAGCTGAACTGGACAAGCTCGATGAAGATGGGCCGAAAAAGCCTGCCAAAGAACCGGACCGGTCAACAGGAAAACGAAAAGCTGTGTACATTTATCACACACATAATACGGAATCATATTTACCATTTTTAAAAGGAGAAACGAACCCAAATAATGCACGGCACTCAAAAGTGAATGTTACCCTTGTCGGCGACATGTTTGGAAAGGCACTTGATCAGCAAGGAATCGGCAATACAGTCGACAAAACGGAAATTGAAAAAAGACTCGTGAAAAAAGGATTAAAGTATCCGCAGTCTTATAATGAATCAAGATTGGTCGTGAAAGAAGCCTTAGCGAAAAATGATGACCTCGATTATTTAATTGATATTCACCGGGACTCAAGAAGAAAGAAAGATACGACTGTCGAAATCAAAGGGAAGAAATATGCGAGAATTGCGTTTGTTGTAGGGAAGAAGAATCAAAGCTATGAGAAAAACTTAAAGCTTGCGACAGAGTTCCACCATTTGATGGAGAAAAAATATAAAGGTCTTAGTGTCGGCGTGTTTGCCAAAGGAGAAATTGGCGATAATGGAATCTATAATCAAGATTTATCTGACAAAGCCCTTCTTTTAGAATTTGGCGGAGTAGATAATAATATGGAAGAATTAAGAAATGCATCCAATGCAGCAGCTGATGTATTCAGCGACATTTTCTGGGACGCGGAAAAGGTGGATGGCAAAGCAAAGGGTGAGAAAAAACGCTCTTAAGGTGGTGACGGGTATGGGCTCATTTATTGGAAAAACCATTATTTTAGGATTGGTCTTGCTGTTTGGTGTCTTTTTAGGAATGCAGCAAGCGAATAATGGCATGCTGCAAATGAAGGGCTACCATGATCCGCAATTAAAAGGAGCTTTCTCCATTCAAATGAACGACGATGAAGAAAAGGAAGCTTCTATCTTAGGAACGGCTGTTACAGAAAAGGATCTTGCCGAAAAACAAAAGCAGCTCGAGGAAATAGAAGGCTTTAATGCCTTTTCCAAAGCAGGAAAAGCCCTGTCTGATGGTATGACAAATGCAGCCCGTTCTCTTTATGATTGGGTGAATGGGAAATAAACGAATTTCATGAGATATCACCCTTTTAATCAAAGCCGCTGACCGATAAGCGGCTTTTCTTGATTTCGATTGAATCTTTACAGCCCTATTGATATAATCTAACCTAGCGCAACCCGCGTTTTATAGTAGGAGTGATAGATTGTGACAGATAAAGAAAAACGATTAGAACGGCAATCAAGAATTCGAAATTTCTCCATTATCGCCCATATTGACCATGGGAAATCCACATTGGCGGACCGTATTTTGGAAAAAACAGCGGCGATTACTCAACGGGAAATGAAAGAACAATTACTTGATTCCATGGATTTAGAGCGTGAACGCGGCATAACGATTAAACTAAACTCTGTCCAGCTGAAGTATAAGGCGAAGGATGGAGAAGAATATATCATGCACCTGATTGATACACCAGGGCATGTCGACTTCACCTATGAGGTATCTCGAAGCCTAGCTGCCTGTGAGGGTGCGATTCTCGTAGTAGATGCAGCACAAGGAATTGAAGCACAGACACTTGCGAACGTTTATTTAGCTCTTGATAACAACTTAGAAATTCTTCCGATTATCAATAAAATCGATCTGCCGAGTGCAGAGCCTGAGCGTGTAAGAGAAGAAATTGAAGATGTCATCGGGTTGGATGCGTCTGAAGCTGTTCTCACCTCTGCTAAGGCGGGTATTGGAATCGAGGATATTTTAGAACAAATCGTTGAAAAGGTGCCAGCACCTGCTGGAGATCCAGAAGCACCACTTCAAGCCCTTATTTTTGATTCTCTTTACGATGCGTATCGCGGCGTTATTGCGTACATACGAATTGTTGAAGGAACCGTCAGACCTGGTCAGAAAATTAAAATGATGGCGACGGGGAAAGAATTTGAAGTTCTTGAAGTCGGCGTATTCACACCAAAAGCCATGCCAACAGATGAACTCACAGTTGGAGATGTTGGCTACTTAACCGCTGCGATTAAAAATGTCGGTGATACACGTGTAGGGGATACGATCACAAGTGCGGAAAACCCTGCGAAAGAAGCGCTGCCAGGATACAGAAAGCTAAACCCAATGGTATACTGCGGACTTTATCCGATTGATACAGCGAAATACAACGACTTACGTGAAGCGTTAGAAAAGCTTGAATTAAATGATTCTTCACTTCAATATGAGGCAGAGACATCCCAAGCACTTGGCTTCGGTTTCCGCTGCGGCTTCCTTGGAATGCTTCATATGGAAATCATCCAAGAACGGATTGAACGTGAATTTAAAATTGATCTGATTACGACAGCGCCAAGTGTTATTTATGATGTATATATGACAGATGGAGAAAAAATCGTCGTAGATAACCCGTCCAATCTGCCTGATCCGCAAAAGATTGAGCGAATTGAAGAACCATATGTAAAAGCAACAATGATGGTGCCGAACGATTATGTAGGCTCTGTGATGGAGCTTTGCCAAGGAAAGCGCGGAAATTTCATCGATATGCAGTATCTTGATGCGAACCGTGTGAGCATTGTGTACGAAATTCCTTTGGCAGAGATCGTATACGAATTCTTTGATCAGCTAAAGTCTAACACAAAAGGCTACGCGTCCTTTGATTATGAGCTGATTGGCTATCGTCCATCGACGCTGGTGAAGATGGATATCATGCTGAATGGCGAAAAAATCGATGCCCTTTCCTTTATTGTTCACCGCGATTATGCATATGAACGAGGCAAGATCATTGTAGAAAAGCTAAAAGAACTGATTCCACGCCAGCACTTTGAAGTGCCAGTTCAAGCAGCAATCGGTCAAAAAATCGTTGCTCGTTCCACCATTAAAGCGATGCGTAAAAACGTACTTGCCAAATGTTATGGTGGAGACATTTCCCGGAAAAGAAAGCTTCTTGAGAAGCAAAAAGAAGGGAAAAAGCGCATGAAGCAAGTGGGCTCTGTTGAAGTCCCGCAAGAAGCATTTATGGCCGTGCTGAAGATGGATGACAGCACACCGAAAAAATAACATCCTCAAGGCTGCTTGCTTTACAATGTTCGCCTTGACGTTTATAGTCGATAACAAACAAAGGCGCCGCAGCGATAAACTGCGGCTCTTTACCTGTAAAGAAGGTGTCATCAAATGAAAGCAGCATACATTCACATTCCATTTTGTGAGCACATTTGCCACTATTGTGATTTCAATAAATTTTTCATTAAAACGCAGCCAGTCGATGAATACTTAGCGGCTCTTGAAAAAGAGATGCAGCATACGATCGAACAAAAGGGCGAGCAGGAACTCAAGACGATTTTTATTGGCGGGGGAACCCCGACATCACTGACTGTCAGCCAGCTAGACAAGCTCATGAACAGCATTCATCGTGTATTAAAGCCGACAAAAAACCTGATTGAATTTGCAGTGGAAGCGAACCCAGATGAATTATCACTCGAGAAGCTGCATGTGTTAAAAGAAGCCGGTGTCAATCGGCTGAGTTTTGGTGTTCAAACTTTTGAAGACGATTTGCTCAAAAAAATCGGACGAGTTCATCAAAAAAAGGATGTCCTTACGTCTTTTGAGCGAGCTCGAGCGGTTGGATTTGACAATATTAGCCTCGATCTCATGTTTGGCTTGCCGCATCAAGAAAAGCATCATGTGATGAATTCACTTGAGACGGCTTTCTCGCTGGGGGCAGAGCATTATTCGGTTTACTCACTCATCGTCGAGCCGAAAACCGTTTTTTACAACTTAATGCAAAAGGGAAAACTTCATTTACCGCCGCAAGAACGTGAGGCTGAAATGTATGAGCTTGTGATGGATGAAATGGAGCGCCATGGATTAAAGCAGTACGAAATTAGCAATTACGCCAAACCTGGCTTTGAAAGTCAGCATAACCTGACCTATTGGAGCAATGAAGATTACTTCGGTTTTGGTGCAGGCGCACACGGGTATGTAGATGGCGTCCGAAATGTGAACGCAGGGCCGGTGAAGCATTATTTGGAGCTGATTGACCAAACAGGGTTCCCGTATAAGGAAACACATGAGGTCACAAAAGCAGAGCAAATAGAAGAAGAAATGTTTTTAGGTCTTCGAAAGATCGAAGGAGTGAAAAGTGCTGATTTCCAAGCAAAATATGGTACTGCACCAGAAGCACTTTTTCCCACTGTTCTTGAAGAATTAGAAGAAAAAGGCCTCATTGTAAAAGATGACATTGGGATCCGTTTAACAAGAAAAGGAAAATTGTTAGGGAATGAAGTATTTCAAGCGTTTCTCGGTGAGTTATAATTGACATTTTAATTTGAGTTTGGTAATTTTGTTTATACAATTAGCACTCGTTGAAAGAGAGTGCTAACAGGGGTGATGATGATGTTAACAAATCGTCAGCTTTTGATTCTGCAAGTCATCATTAATGACTTTATTCGTTCGGCGCAGCCAGTTGGATCAAGGACTCTTTCTAAAAAAGAAGACATTACATTCAGCTCTGCGACGATTAGAAACGAAATGGCTGATTTGGAGGAACTTGGTTTTATTGAAAAGACCCATTCTTCATCAGGAAGAATTCCTTCCGAAAAAGGATATCGTTATTATGTAGATCATTTGCTCTCTCCGCGAAAACTGTCGTCTAAAGAGCTTGTGCTCATCCAATCGGCCTTTCAGGAGAAAATTTTTGAGCTGGAAAAAACAGTTCAAAAATCGGCGGAAATTTTATCAGATCTCACAAACTATACATCGATTGTGCTTGGTCCAAAGCTAAGTGAAAATCGATTAAAGCAAATTCAGCTTGTCCCTGTTCAGCCGAACAAAGCAGTGGCAATCATGATTACAGACAGCGGACATGTTGAAAACAAAACCATTACCTTCTCTGAGCATCTCGATGTCTCCGATATTGAGAAGCTGATGAATATTTTAAACAGCCGCCTAGCCGGAGTCCCGATGGATCAGCTGAAGGACAGAATGTATAAAGAAGTTGTGATGCTTCTTCGCACGCATTTAAAAGATTATGATCATATTTTAGATGCGCTCGGCAATACATTTACATCGACTCAAAATGAATCAAAACTTTTCTTTGGCGGGAAGATTAATATGTTGAATCAGCCAGAGTTTCATGACATTGACCGCATTCGTTCACTCATGATGCTTATTGAGCAAAAGAATGATGTCATGCAGCTGTTTCATCCAAATCAGCAAGGAATCACCATTAAAATCGGTTCAGAAAACAATTTGGAAGCGATGGAGAATTGCAGTTTAATCACAGCCACTTATTCGATTGATCAAAAATCACTCGGCTCCATTGCTGTCATCGGTCCAACCCGTATGGATTATGGCAGGGTTGTCAGTCTCTTGCATCATGTATCAAAAGACTTGTCAAACGCACTTTCCAATTTGTATGATGAGTAGGGTGATAAAAGATAGGGGCATAGCCCCTTCGTATTTTTGAATCTTTTGAGGGAGGTGAACACAATGTCAGAAGAAAAACAGACACCTGAGCAAGAAGCAGAGGTTGAAGCACAAGAAGAAGCAGTTCAAGCAGATAATGAGGAAGTAACACATGATGAACAGTCTGCCTTCCAAGAAAAAATTGATGAATTGCAGCAGCTTCTAGATGAAAAAGAGAACAAAATTCTGCGTGTTCAAGCAGATTTTGAAAACTATAAACGCCGTGCTCGAACTGAAGTGGAGACCGTGCAAAAATATCGTTCTCAACATGTTGTCAGTGATCTTCTCCCAGCTCTTGATAACTTTGAAAGAGCGCTTGGAATTGATCCAGACAATGAGCAGACGAAAAGTTTGTTAGAAGGAATGCAAATGGTTTACCGCCAGCTGGTAGAAGCGTTGAAAAATGAAGGCGTTGAACCAATTGAAGCTGTCGGCAAAGAGTTCGATCCAAACCTTCATCAAGCCGTCATGCAAGTTGAAGATGAAAACTATGATTCAAATATCGTTGTAGAAGAATTGCAAAAGGGCTATAAACTCAAAGATCGAGTTATTCGTCCATCAATGGTAAAAGTAAATCAATAACTACATAATGGGAGGTCATCGAATATGAGTAAAATCATTGGGATTGACTTAGGAACAACAAACTCATGTGTTGCAGTACTTGAAGGCGGCGAGCCAAAAGTCATTGCAAACGCTGAAGGAGCACGTACAACACCATCTGTTGTCGCTTTTAAAAACGGAGAGCGCCAAGTGGGTGAAGTAGCAAAACGTCAATCAATTACAAACCCAAACACGATCATGTCTGTTAAAAGACATATGGGTACAGATTATAAAGTAGAAGTTGAAGGCAAGAACTATACACCGCAGGAAATCTCTGCAATCATTCTTCAACACCTTAAATCTTACGCTGAAGGCTATCTTGGCGAAGAAGTAACAAAAGCAGTTATCACTGTTCCTGCTTACTTCAACGATGCAGAACGTCAAGCAACAAAAGATGCTGGTAAAATTGCCGGTCTTGAAGTAGAACGTATCATCAACGAACCAACAGCAGCTGCACTTGCGTATGGTTTAGATAAAACAGATGAAGATCAAACGATCCTTGTATACGACCTTGGCGGCGGTACATTTGACGTGTCAGTTCTTGAACTTGGAGACGGCGTCTTTGAAGTGCGCTCAACTGCTGGGGACAACCGTCTAGGTGGAGACGATTTTGACCAAGTCATCATTGATCACCTAGTGGCTGAATTCAAAAAAGAAAATGGCATTGATCTTTCTAAAGATAAAATGGCGCTTCAGCGTTTAAAAGATGCTGCTGAAAAAGCGAAAAAAGATCTTTCAGGTGTATCTTCTACACAAATTTCACTGCCATTTATCACAGCTGGAGAAGCAGGACCGCTTCACCTTGAATTAACGTTAACACGTGCTAAATTCGAAGAGCTTTCTGCAGATCTTGTAGAGCGTACAATGACACCTGTACGTCAATCACTGAAAGATGCTGGTTTATCTGCTAGCGAGATTGATAAAGTCATCCTTGTTGGTGGATCAACTCGTATTCCTGCAGTACAAGAAGCAATCAAAAAAGAAACAGGCAAAGAGCCTCATAAAGGTGTAAACCCTGATGAAGTAGTTGCACTTGGTGCAGCGATCCAAGGTGGAGTCATCACAGGAGATGTCAAAGACGTTGTTCTTCTTGACGTAACACCACTTTCTTTAGGAATTGAAACAATGGGCGGCGTGTTCACGAAGCTGATTGAACGTAATACAACAATTCCAACAAGTAAATCTCAAGTATTCTCAACAGCTGCTGACAACCAAACAGCTGTAGATATCCATGTCTTGCAAGGTGAGCGCCCAATGGCTGCAGATAACAAAACATTAGGCCGCTTCCAATTGACTGATATCCCGCCAGCACCACGCGGCGTACCACAAATTGAAGTATCATTTGATATCGATAAAAACGGTATTGTCAACGTACGTGCGAAAGATATGGGTACAGGCAAAGAGCAAAACATCACAATCAAATCTTCTTCAGGTCTTTCTGATGATGAGATCGAAAAAATGGTTAAAGAAGCAGAAGAAAATGCTGAAGCAGATGCGAAGAAAAAAGAAGAAATCGAAGTGCGCAACGAAGCAGATCAATTAGTGTTTACAACTGAAAAAACATTAAAAGATCTAGAAGGCAAAATCGATGAAGAGCAAGTGAAAAAAGCAAACGACGCGAAAGATGCACTAAAAGCTGCGATCGAAAAAGGCGAGTTTGAAGACATCAAAGCGAAAAAAGATGAGCTGCAAACAATCGTTCAAGAATTAACGACAAAGCTCTATGAAGAAGCTGCAAAACAAGCACAAGCTCAGCAAGAAGGCGCTGAAGGTGCTCAAAAAGCAGATGACAATGTAGTGGATGCAGAATACGAAGAAGTAAACGACGATCAAGAGAAAAAATAATCACCTTTACTTTTGAAAAAGACTGCTGAAACGTACTCGTCAGAAAGTCAAAGTCAGGATCTCTTGGCTTTGACTTTTTTTCTTTTCAACGATGAAAGGAATTGAAAAAAGTTAAATCAAAATGATACAATCGTATTTATGTGAGAAAATCGGGAGTGTGAAGAGATGAGTAAGCGTGATTACTATGAAGTGCTTGGCGTAAGTAAGAGCGCCTCAAAGGACGAAATCAAAAAGGCATACCGCAAGCTTTCAAAAAAGTATCACCCTGATATTAATAAAGAAGCTGGCTCAGATGAGAAATTCAAAGAAGTAAAAGAAGCCTATGAAACCCTTTCTGATGATCAAAAACGTTCGCATTATGACCAGTTCGGTCATACCGATCCAAACCAAGGCTTTGGCGGCGGCGGTTTTGGTGGAGGAGGAGACTTTGGCGGCTTCGGCGGCTTTGATGACATCTTCTCTAGTATTTTTGGCGGCGGAGCGAGAAGAAGAGATCCAAATGCACCACGCCAAGGAGCGGACCTGCAATATACAATGACGCTTTCATTCGAAGAAGCGGCATTTGGAAAAGAAGCAACGATTGAAATCCCTCGTGAAGAATCTTGTGAAACATGTCATGGATCAGGTGCAAAGCCTGGTACGCAGGCGAAAACTTGTTCACATTGCGGAGGATCTGGTCAATTAAATGTTGAACAGTCAACCCCATTTGGTAAAGTGGTCAACCGCAGAGTATGTAACTACTGTAGCGGAACAGGGAAACAAATTGATCATAAATGTTCAACATGCGGCGGATCTGGCAAAGTGCGTAAGCGTAAGAAAATTAACGTGACGATCCCTGCAGGTGTAGATGATGGTCAGCAGCTCAGAGTATCTGGTCAAGGTGAACCAGGTGTAAATGGAGGACCTCCAGGCGATCTATTCGTTGTATTCCATGTACGTGCGCATGAATTCTTCGAACGTGATGGAGATGACATTTACTGCGAGATGCCGCTCACCTTTGCCCAAGCTGCATTAGGTGACGAAATTGAAGTGCCGACATTACACGGAAAAGTAAAATTAAAAGTTCCTGCTGGCACTCAAACTGGCACGAAGTTTAGACTTAAAGGAAAAGGTGTGAAAAATGTACGCGGCTACGGCCAAGGCGATCAGCATATCGTTGTACGTGTCGTCACACCGACAAATTTAACAGACAATCAAAAAGATATCATTAGAAAATTTGCTGAAGTGAGCGGAAATAAACCGGACGAACAAGAAATGAGCTTTTTCGATAAGGTAAAACGCGCATTTAAAGGCGAGTAAGACGGATAAGGAGTTGGTAGTATTGAAGTGGTCAGAAATTAGCGTCCATACAACAAATGAAGCGGTGGAACCGATCACCAATATTTTGCATGAAGCAGGTGCAAGTGGTGTCGTGATTGAGGACCCGCTTGATTTAGTCAAGGAACGTGAAAATGTATACGGTGAGATCTACCAGCTCGATCCGAATGACTATCCGGATGAAGGTGTCATTGTCAAAGCCTATCTTCCAATGAACAGCTTTTTGATGGAAACGGTAGATGAGATCAAAGAAGCCATCAACAATCTTCTTCTATACGATATTGACCTTGGACGCAATACACTGTCAATTTGTGAAGTAAATGAAGAAGAATGGGCCACCGCATGGAAGAAATACTATCATCCTGTGAAAATTTCTGAAAAATTCACCATCGTTCCAACGTGGGAAGAATATACACCGGTTCATTCTGATGAACTGATTATTGAAATGGACCCTGGAATGGCATTTGGAACAGGTACGCATCCCACAACCGTCCTTTGCATTCAGGCGCTTGAGCGCTATGTAAAGGAAAACGATACGGTGATTGATGTTGGAACAGGCTCTGGGATTTTAAGTGTGGCAGCAGCAATGCTTGGTGCAAAAGACATTCAAGCCTTTGATCTCGACACCGTTGCGGTAGAAAGTGCGAAGCAAAACATCGAACTAAATGGTGTAAGTGATCAAGTGACGGTCAAACAAAACAACTTGCTTGATGGGATTTCAGGTGAGCGTGATGTGATTGTCGCCAACATTCTGGCAGAAGTAATTTTGCGCTTTACAGATCAAGCCTATGACCTATTGAAGAAAGATGGCTATTTCATTACATCAGGCATCATTGGACAAAAGAAATTACAAGTCAAAACAGCATTAGAAGAAGCAGGTTTTGATATTGTTGAAGTGCTGTCAATGGAAGATTGGGTCAGCATTATAGCGAAAAAATAAAGCGAGTAGGTGTCAGGACACGTATGCAACGATATTTTATCGACCTCACGAAAGAAGAAGTGACGTTAAAGGGAGCCATCGTTATAAAAGGTGAAGATGTACATCATCTTTCCAATGTCATGCGGATGAAAGCAGGGCAGGAAATCCTTTGTTTAACGACAGACGGCTTTGAAGCGCTCAGTAAAATTGATACAATAACAAAGGAAGAAGTGATTTGTCACCTTGAAAGCTGGACAAATCAGGACAGAGAACTTCCGATTCGGGTGACGATCGCAAGCGGTCTTCCAAAAGGAGATAAGCTTGAGCTCATTATCCAAAAAGGCACAGAGCTTGGCGCAAGTGCTTTTATCCCATTTCAAGCGGCTCGTTCTATTACAAAGCTAGACCAAAAAAAGTCACATAAAAAACGAGAGCGCTGGGAGAAAATCGCGAAAGAAGCAGCAGAGCAGTCCTACCGGAATATCATTCCGCGTGTTTATTCAGTATCAACGTTTAAAGAGCTGACGCAATTAGCTGGTGAATTCGATAAATGTGTCGTTGCATACGAAGAATCATCGAAAGAAGGAGAGCAAAGCCGTTTTCAAACTGTGCTTCAACAGATGAAAGGCGGACAAACCTTGTTAGTGGTTTTTGGCCCTGAAGGCGGTTTGGCAGAAAAGGAGATTGAAGAGCTTGAAACGCTTGGTGCAGTCATTTGCGGGCTCGGACCACGCATTTTAAGAACAGAAACCGCTCCTTTATACGCGCTTTCCGCTATATCTTATCAAACAGAGTTATTAAGAGGTGAATCATGATGGGAACAGTAGCGTTCCATACACTTGGCTGTAAGGTCAACCACTATGAAACAGAGGCGATCTGGCAGCTGTTTAAAGAAGCTGGCTATGAAAGAAAAGAGTATGAATCAAAAGCAGACGTATATGTCATTAATACATGTACGGTCACGAATACAGGCGATAAGAAAAGCCGCCAAGTCATTAGAAGAGCCATTCGTCATAACCCGGATGGTGTCATTTGTGTAACTGGCTGCTATGCGCAAACATCTCCAGCAGAAATCATGGCGATTCCTGGTGTTGATATTGTGGTTGGAACACAGGACAGACATAAATTACTAGGTTATATAGAAGAATACCGCAGAGAAAGACAGCCGATCAACGGGGTTGGCAATATCATGAAAGCACGTGTGTTTGAAGAACTTGATGTTCCTGCCTTTACAGACAGAACGCGCGCTTCATTAAAAATCCAAGAAGGCTGTAACAACTTCTGTACATTCTGCATTATTCCTTGGGCACGCGGCCTTCTTCGTTCTCGCGATCCAGAAGAAGTCATCAATCAAGCGCAGCAGCTTGTTGATGCAGGCTATAAAGAAATTGTGCTTACAGGTATTCACACAGGCGGATACGGAGAAGACTTAAAGGATTATAACTTTGCGAAGCTTCTGAGAGCATTAGATGAACGTGTTATTGGCTTAAAACGAATCCGTATTTCATCTATTGAAGCTAGTCAAATTACAGATGAAGTGATTGAAGTGCTGGATCAGTCAGATAAAATTGTCAGACACTTACACATCCCGCTTCAATCTGGTTCAAATACTGTGCTAAAAAGAATGCGCCGTAAATATACGATGGAATTCTTTGCAGAGCGTTTAACAAAGCTGAAAAAAGCATTGCCAGGACTTGCTGTCACCTCTGATGTAATCGTAGGATTCCCTGGGGAAACAGAAGAAGAATTCTTGGAAACGTACAATTTTGTCAAAGACCATCAATTCTCTGAGTTGCACGTCTTCCCTTACAGCAAACGTACGGGTACGCCGGCTGCAAGAATGGAAGATCAAGTGGATGAAAATGTGAAAAACGAACGTGTACACCGTTTGATCGCTCTTTCTGACCAGCTTGCGAAAGAGTATGCATCTGCATATGAGGGTGATGTGCTAGAAATTATTCCGGAAGAATCCTTCAAAGAACAAGAAGGAAACCACAATCTTTATGTTGGTTATACCGATAACTATATGAAGGTTGTTTTTGAAGGAACAGAGGACATGATCGGCCGTCTGGTCAAAGTGAAAATTACGAAAGCGGGCTATCCTTATAACGAAGGACAATTCGTTCGCATCAGCGATGATGTGCAGCCAGACAAAGTGAGAATGACCTCATAATAGATAAAAACCGGCAGCCAAAAGGGCAAGCCGGTTTCTTTTATTTTGACTGATTCGGCATGAGACACAAGATCAATGCGTGAAAAGGGCGTATGAACGGGAAGAAGAGGAGAGAGCTTGCCACATTAAACAGCAGACTGAAATGCGCAATCTGCTGGGCGGGTGAGCTTGCGAGAAGGGCGACAACCTCTGTGATCAGGGCGAGAAACGGAAGGCATAAAAGAACACCGAGCACATTAAACACGACGTGTGCATAAGCCGTTTGACGTGCTGCGTAGCCGCCAGATATCGCAGCCATCACAGCCGTAATACATGTCCCAATATTGGAACCTAACACAAAGCTGATGCCTTCCTGAAGTGCCACAGTTCCCTCATTCATAAATCCCATTAAAATACCGATACAGACGGAGCTCGAATGAACAATCGCTGTGAAAATGGTACCCGAAAGCAGCGCTGTCCAGTCTGAATGCTGCATCATTTCAAGAAAACGCAATGTCTCAGGCTGGCTTGTCATCATCCCTGCAATTTTTGAGAAGCCTTGAATGCAAAAAAAGATCATCCCGAGCCCAAATAAACTTTTTCCTGCATGTCTAAAAGATGTCCTGCCAAAAAGGATGCATACAAGACCGGCTATGATCAAAACCCACATGAAGACATCCATTTTGATAGCGATAAATTCTGTCGTAAACGTGGAGCCGATATTGGTTCCAAGGATCATTGGGATCGATTTTTTAAAAGAGAGAATGCCTGTACTGACAAAGCCGATGACGATGACCATAAATGCCGAACTGCTTTGTAGAACCCCTGTAAACACAATGCTGACCAAGAATGCTTTGACCGGGTGATCTGTAAAGAGAAGAAGTGATTTCTCAATACGAGACGACGCAAGCGCCATTAATCCTTTTCTCAACAAACCCATTGACCATAAAAAAATGAAAATAAGTGCACAAAAATAAATGATCGCCATCATAGAAAAGTCCTCCTCTTACCAATGAATATATGGACTTGTCTACCTGCTCATGACGAAAATATATTTCCAAATCACTTAGTTGACCTCACACAAGGCTTATATTATAATGTCTAGGTACATGTTTTGCATGTATATCTTTTTTTAATGCAGTCGATTGGTGTATTCGGAGGGAGGGAAAGAGAATGTCAAAAACGGTCGTTAGAAAAAACGAATCGCTTGAAGATGCTCTTCGTCGCTTTAAACGCAGTGTATCCAAAACTGGAACATTGCAAGAAGCAAGAAAGCGTGAATTTTATGAAAAGCCTAGCGTAAAGCGCAAGAAAAAGTCTGAAGCTGCTAGAAAACGTAAATTCTAAAGAGGGTGGATTTTATGAGTCTTCTTGAGCAATTAAATTCTGATATGAAGCTTATGATGAAAAACCGTGAGAAAGACAAGCTTGTTGTCATTCGTATGGTAAAGGCTTCGCTGCAAAATGAAGCAATTAAGCTTAAGAAAGACAGTTTGACCGGCGATGAGGAACTAACCGTCCTTTCCCGCGAGATTAAGCAACGTAAAGACTCCCTCCATGAATTTTCGAAAGCTAATCGCTTAGATTTAGTAGATAAAGTTCAAAAAGAGATTGACATCTTAGACGTTTATTTACCTGAACAGCTTTCTGAAGAAGAACTGCAAACGATCGTGAAAGAAACGATTGCTGAAACAGGTGCTTCCTCAAAGGCTGACATGGGTAAAGTCATGAGCGCTATTATGCCAAAAGTAAAAGGTAAAGCTGATGGAGCTGTCATTAACAGACTTGTCAGCGAGCAGCTGTCTCAATAAAAAAGTATCCTTCTATTGTTAGAAGGGTACTTTTTTTATGCCTTCATGATTCTGTCATATAAAAATGAAACCTATGATACATTTGTAACGTATGTAAAGGAACAGTAAAATGGAAGAAAGAGAGGAGGGATCACCAAATAGATGAAAAAAATAAAAATTTCTATTGCTCTCTTCAGTTGTTTTATAATATGCTTGTTATTAGGGGTTCAATTGACCGCGAAATCAGCAGATCAGAAAGTTCATGTTATCCCAATTGAAGATACAGTAGAAAAAGGACTTTCTAAATTCATTGAACGATCGTTTGAGCAGGCAAAGGCGGAGCGGGCGAAGCATATTATTCTCGACATCAATACACCGGGTGGTGCAGTCGATGCAGCGCTTGAGATCGCAGATACCATTCGTGCTTCCGATATCCCAGTGACAGCGTTTGTCAATCATAGAGCGCTTTCAGCCGGGGCCTTCATCGCGCTAAATGCGGATCAAATTTATATGACCCCGAATGGAAAGATGGGGGCTGCTGCGATCATTGATGGAGAAGGCAATGCTGCCGATCAAAAATCTGAATCTCTATGGCTTGCTGAAATGAGTGATGCTGCCGAAAAGCAGGGGCGTGATCCAAAGTATGCTCTTGCCATGGCGGATGTAGATATAGACGCAAAAGAAGCCGGTGCACCAAAAGGGGAATTGCTCACCTTTAACACAGACCGGGCGCTTCAATTCGGGTATGCAGAAGGTGAAGCAAAAAATATGGATGACTTGCTTCAGAAGCTGAAATTAACAGACGCTTCTGTTCAATACGATGAAGTGAGCTTTGCTGAAAAGGTTGCGCGTTTTCTTACTCACCCAATTGTTATTCCGATCCTTTTATCCATTGCAAGTTTAGGGTTAATTGTTGAGCTCTATTCTCCTGGCTTTGGGGTACCAGGCACCATGGGAGTGACAGCGCTTCTTCTATTCTTTTATGGTCATCTCGTGGCAGGTTTTGCAGGATATGAGACGTTGTTCCTGTTTTTAGCAGGGATTGCACTCATCATTCTGGAATTGTTTTTGCCAGGGGGAATCGTAGGTGTCATTGGACTGATCTGTGTCGTTGTCAGCTTATTTTTAGCAGCTGGAAGCTTTACAGAAATGGCGATTTCCATCTTGATTGCCACTGCTGTTTCAATCATAGCAGTTATTTTATTGACAAAGGTGTTGGGGAAACGTATGAAATTCTTTAAAAAGTTCATTTTAACCGATTCAACCAATAAGGAAAGCGGTTATGTCTCAAATGAAACAAGAGAAGATCTTGTTGGACAAATCGCAGTGACAGCAACTGCACTTCGTCCATCTGGTACGATCGTATTCGGAGATGAGCGCATTGATGTTGTGTCAGAAGGTGCATTTATCGATAAGGATGAACAAGTAAAAATTGTGAAAGCGGAAGGCTCACGCATTGTCGTGAGGAAAGTATAGATATACTGATTTTAGAGGAGGAATAAAATGGATCCATCTACTTTACTATTATTTGTGATTATCGCAGCAGGTTTGATTGTTCTTTCGATCTTTTTCACCTTTGTACCGGTGATGCTGTGGATTTCTGCCCTAGCGGCTGGCGTAAAAGTGAGCATTTTTACACTTGTAGGAATGAGACTGCGCCGAGTCATTCCAAACCGAGTGGTCAACCCGCTCATCAAAGCACATAAAGCGGGTCTTGATGTGACGATTAACCAGCTGGAGAGCCACTATCTTGCAGGTGGTAACGTGGACAGAGTTGTGAACGCATTAATTGCAGCTCAACGCGCGAATATCGAATTGAACTTTGCTCGCTGTGCAGCCATCGACCTAGCAGGACGTGATGTACTAGAAGCAGTTCAAATGAGTGTAAACCCTAAAGTCATTGAAACACCATTTATCTCTGGTGTTGCGATGGACGGGATTGAAGTCAAAGCAAAAGCACGTATTACAGTTCGTGCAAACATCGACCGTCTTGTCGGTGGTGCAGGGGAAGAAACAATTATTGCCCGTGTAGGTGAAGGGATTGTCTCCACAATCGGTTCATCAGATAATCATAAAAAGGTTCTTGAGAATCCTGATATGATTTCTCAAACGGTTCTTGGTAAAGGATTAGATTCAGGTACTGCATTTGAAATTCTCTCGATTGATATCGCAGATGTGGATATCGGTAAAAACATCGGGGCGATTCTGCAAACAGACCAAGCAGAAGCAGACAAAAACATTGCACAGGCGAAAGCAGAAGAACGCCGCGCAATGGCTGTTGCACAAGAGCAAGAGATGCGTGCGAAAGTTGAAGAAATGCGCGCGAAAGTAGTAGAAGCAGAGGCTGAAGTACCACTTGCAATGGCTGAAGCATTACGTGAAGGCAATATTGGTGTCATGGACTACATGAACATTAAAAATATCGATGCTGATACGGATATGAGAGATTCATTTGGTAAAATGACAAAAGGTCCATCTGATAATGAAAACAAATAAGCATCCTCTCACGCTTTAAGGAGGGAGCCCATTGGACATTCTATTTGAAAATCCGCTACTAATTGCGATTATCATCGGTATCATCTCTGCCGTCTTTGGGAAAATCGGCAAACAAGAGGAGAACGAAGAGAAGAATCAGCAAAAGAAGCCCGCTCCTCAGCGTAAGCCGGTGGCCCAAAAACAAACAAAGCAAACAAGTCCAGATCCAGTCGTGACGGATCAGCTGGACGATTTCGGTGATGTACATGATCATGGCGGGATGAAGAAAAAAACTTCTCAGTCCTTACAAGATCGCTATACGGCTACACTTGCCGAAATGGAAGAAAGAAAAAACGAGTTGAACAAAGAGTTTCAATCGCTTGAAAGAGAGCTGACAAGGCCAAAGGCTGCATCTGCTGAAGTGAGGCCAAAAATCATTGAGAAGCTGAACCAAGATACAATTGTTCAAGGAATGATCCTTGGAGAAGTATTTGGAGAGCCGCGCGCGAAAAAGCCGCACAGAACGATGAAACGATAAAGAAAAACGGTATGATATATTCATACCGTTTTTTAATGATATAAGAAAGGACGGAATTATGGATAAATGTTGTTCTAATTGCTTTGTTGACAAGCAATTTAAAAATTATATAACTTCTAATGGATTCTTAAGCAATTGTGATTTTTGCCAGATGAAAGATACAAAGTGCATTTATTTAGATAATGAAATATTCTCTAAATTATTTAAATTTTTAAAAAATATTTATGGGATTCATCCTAATAGAAGAAGTAATGATCTTTTTTATATATTAAGTATTGAATGGGGGCTATTTGAATACAAATTCGATGATGTCCTTATTAAAAGACTATGCGCTAATTATGAAATGGATGTGGAACAGTATTATTTGATTAGACATGATTTTGAACATTTGATTAGAAAATGGCATGAATTTAGAGAAATCATTAAACATGAGCAACGATTTATCAATAGACTTCCACTAGAAATTGAGACCTTATTTACGGAAAAAAGTAAGAACTCAAAAATTTTAGAAAAGGGTGAGATTTTTTATCGAGCTAGAATAGGCAGTGGCGATAAAAATGTCTCCATTCCATTTGATGCTAACTTATCTGATATGGGGATGCCACCTCCAGATATGGTGAGGATGGGCAGAGCAAATCCTGATGGTATACGCTACCTTTATTTAGCAAATAAAAAAGCGACAGCTATAGCAGAAGTGAGACCGTGGTGTGGGGCAAAAGTTACGATTGGTGATTTTAAATTAAGGGATAATATTTTAAGTATGGACTTCTCTTATTCTTCTCAAATGAGTTTGTTTAAGGTTATTAATTCTGAGCAAATTGAAACTGCTATGAGTGAAATTGCTTTCTTTAAAAATCTTAGTAATGAAATGTCTAAACCAATCTCTCCAGATGAATCATATTTGGAGTATATACCAACTCAATTTATTACTGAAATTATAAAATCTGTTGGTTATGAAGGCATGGTTTTTAATAGTTCTTTAAGTGATGGATTAAACGTAGTTTTATTTAGTCAAGAGTGTATAGATATTGTCAAAACAGATATTTATAAGGTTCACAATATTAAGTATGATTTTTTCAAAACAGATGATTATACAGTAGTTGAGTAGCACTCTTAACTCCATTTATAAAGTCTCTTCATGAGGCTTTTTTATTTTTTATTATTCGTACTTCTTCATCATTAAGAGCACTTCTTAAATACATGATCATCCACTGGCTCTTTTACGGATTCATTAGCATGATATGAATCCCTGAGGAATAGGATGATATAGAGGCTTTCTCATCAGTCTCACCATCTTTCAGTTTGATCTCATACACATGAGGTGGGAAGGGGTTCTTATTGAATGGGAAAAAGAAAAAATCGACTTAAAGCATGGCTGACAAGAACACTTGAAATCCCTCCAGACGTGATGATGGATCTTCCCCGTATTACGATGGTTGGCAGACTCCACATTTACATAGAGAACCATAAAGGGCTTCTGCTTTTCAGTGATCAAGAGGTAAGGCTGATGCTCAAACAGGGACAATGCATTATTTCAGGGAAAGATTTTGTGATTAAAACGATTTTGCCAGAAGAGATTTTATTGGAAGGGAAAATCGATGAGGTCCGTTATATTGATTCTTAACTGACGGAGGGGAGAAGCGTGAAGAATAAATGGTTCGGCTATTTTATTGGCAGAGTGGAAGTGGAGATCAAAGGAAGCGGCATTGAGCGGCTCATCAATGAGTGCACGAGGCAGGGGATCACAATGTTTCAAGTGAGCCGCCGTCAAGACAGCGTGCGCTTATTTATTCGCCTATCAGATGTACATGCCTTCAGAAAAGTACGCAGACATCATGACGTGACATGTTCATTTCATCAAAAGAAGGGCTTTCCGTTTCTACTCCTTTGGTCAAGGAAGAATATCGGATTTACCCTTGGGATTGTATGCTTTCTAGTGACGATATTGGCTCTTTCAAACATGGTATGGAAAATTGATATTAAAGGAGCCAATCCAGAAACTGAACATCAAATGAGAAAGCATTTAGACGACATTGGGGTGCAAAAAGGACGTTTTCAGTTTCTAATGGGAACACCTGAAAAAATTCAAAAATCCCTGACAACCAATATTCAAAGCATCACATGGGTCGGCGTTGAACTAAACGGCACAACCTTTCAAATGAAAGTTGTGGAAAAAAATGAACCCGAAAAAGAAAAATACACGAGTCCTCAGCATATCGTCGCCAAGAAAAAGGCTGTCATCACGAGAATGTATGTAGAAAAAGGGGAGCCGCTCGCCGCGGTTGATGAACATGTAAAGAAAGGACAGATGCTTGTCTCTGGACTCATTGGCAGCGAAGATCAGCAGAAAACGGTAGGAGCCAAAGCGAAAATCTATGGTGAAACGTGGTATCGTTCTGAAGTTTCTGTCCCTCTTCGAACATCTTTTGACGTCTTTACGGGTAAAATGAAGACAAAGCACAAGCTCTCCGCATTTGGAGGCTCACTGCCATTTTGGGGCTTTTCTTTTAAAAAGGATGATTTTAAGCAGCCAAAAACAGAAACAGAAGTTCATCCGCTTCATTTCTTAAACATGCAGCTCCCATTCTCTTATGAAAAGGAAATCACACGTGAAAGTGAGAAAATAAATCGAGAATACACAAATAAAGAAGCGGTTCAAGCAGGGATTAAAATGGGTAAAAAAGAATTAGAAGAGAAGCTAGGTCAAACAGGAGAGGTGAAAAGTGAAAAAGTTTTGCACGAGACAACAGGGAATGGTAAAGTTAAGTTAATCATCCTTTACCAAGTAATAGAAGATATTGTTCAACCAACACCTATTGTTCAGGGAGACTAGAGAATGACAGAACATTTACTTGAGATTCAACAAAAATTGGATAGCCCAAACGAAGCGATTGCTTTATTTGGCAATCAAGATGCTTATCTGAAACTAATGGAAAACGAGCTGAACGTCTCCATTATTACGCGTGGAGAAAAAGTGTATGTTTCTGGTGAGGAAACATCAAGAGATACAGTAAGCCGTTTGATCACATCTCTTTTACATCTCATCCGTAAAGGAATCGAGATATCTGAACGGGATGTCGTCTATGCCATTAAAATGGCGCAAAAAAACAAGCTGAATTATTTTGAGAATATGTATGAAGATGAAATTACGAAAAATGCCAAAGGAAAGTCGATCAGGGTGAAAACAATCGGCCAGCGGGAATATGCTGCGGCGATGAAAAAAGATGACCTGGTCTTTGGAATTGGACCAGCTGGTACAGGGAAGACGTATTTGGCAGTCGTCAATGCGGTACATTCACTGAAAAATGGACATGTGAAACGGATTATCCTGACCAGACCAGCTGTTGAAGCAGGGGAGAGTCTTGGCTTTTTACCAGGCGATCTAAAGGAAAAGGTAGATCCTTATTTAAGACCACTATACGATGCCTTGCATGATGTGCTTGGCAGTGATCATACGGAACGTTTAATCGAGCGCGGCGTGATTGAAATAGCACCCCTTGCCTATATGAGAGGCCGGACGCTTGATGATGCATTTGTTATTTTAGATGAAGCGCAGAATACAACACCTGCCCAAATGAAAATGTTTTTGACGAGACTTGGCTTTGGTTCTAAAATGGTCATTACAGGAGATATTACACAGATTGATCTGCCAAAGGGCATGCAATCAGGTCTTGCGGCTGCAAAGGACATGCTTGCAGAGATCAAGGGCATCTCATTTATTGAATTAGACCAGACAGATGTGGTCAGACACCCGCTTGTGGCGAAGATCATTGGCGCATACGAAAAGCAAAAATGAACTGAGTGACCCGATCGTCTTCATCGGGTCATTTTGTTTCGATCGTGGTTTAAAGTAAAAAAGGAGGTACTTTCCTTGAGAAAGAATCAAAAAGGCAGTAAGCGCAAAAGACTGCTGTCTAAAAAAGAACCTCAGAAAATGGAGCGCTCACGTTATTTAAATGTTTTGCTGTACGCTGCTTTAGCAGCCATTTTATTCGTGGTGCTCTTCTTCCATGTAAAGCCTGAATCGCTCGACTTAGATTTATTTTCTGTGAGCGAACAGACCATCTATTCTCCGTCAACTGTTGATGATCAAGAAGCGACAGAAGAAAAGAAACAAGAAGCAACAGATCAAGTAGAAGATCAATATACACTCAAAAAAGCGTATTCTGATAATCGTGTAGACCTCATCTCATCCCTCTTTGAAGCCATTAAAGAAGAGAAGAAAGCAGCTGATGATAAAGAGAAAGCGCCATCAGATCAAGAAATGGTCAAGCGTGTCAAAGAAAAGCTCACAACAGATATGCAGGAAGCTGTTTCGGATCAATCCATCAAAGCACTGCTTCAGGCAAGTGATGAGAATCTCTCATTTACTAAGGATTCCATCATCACAGTGGTGAATTCACTGATGAGTAAAGAAATCACAGCAGCGAAATTACAAGATGAGAAAAAACAAGTCAAAACAGAGCTTGAAAACAATTCGATTCCATCAAAATACTTAAATGCAGCGAAAGAAATCGGTGAATTTGCGATCATCCCAAACTATGTATTTGACCCAGTGGCAACAGAGAAGAAAAGACAGGAAGCAGCTGACAATATTCAGCCTGTGCAAATTAAGCAAGGGCAAATCTTAGTTGAAGAAGGAGAGCTCATCGACCGGGAAGTTTATCGCAAATTAGAACTCACGGGTCTATTAAACAGCTCAAATTTATTTAAGCCTATAAGTGGTCTTTTCATATTAATTGGCCTGTTCTTAGCAGCGATTATTCATTCCCTTGAATCGAGAAAAAAGTCGCTTGTCCATAAGAATAAGTCATTACTGCTCTACTCGCTTATTTTTACGATTATTTTAATTATTATGGAAGTGTTCAGTCTCTTCCAGGAAACGAAATATACAACGATAGGCTATGTTGTGCCAGTGGCACTTGGCACGATGCTGATCAAACTGCTCATTAATGAGCGGTTAGCAATCTTCTCCGGTCTTGTATTTGCTCTTTGCGGCAGTATGATGTTTAATCAAGGAGTAACCGGCGTCTTTAACTATGTGATTTGCGCTTATTATCTGATGAGCGGGATGGCGGGTATTTTATTTTTAAGAAAACATAATGCAAGATCAAAAATATTGCAGGCTGGGCTTTTGGTGGCCTTGGTGAATGTACTTGTGGTTTTATCCATTACACTGATCCAAAACTCTTCACCATCAGGGCTTGAAATCGGTGTGAACCTCATGATGGCGATTGTGTCAGGGTTTGCATCATCTATCTTGGTCATTGGGTTAATGCCTGTTTTTGAGAGCATGTTTGGTATTCTTTCCACAATGAAGCTGATTGAATTATCTAACCCAAATCATCCGCTGCTCAAAAAGATTTTAACCGAGACACCAGGTACATATCATCATAGTGTCATGGTGGCGAATTTAGCGGATGCTGCATGTGAAGCAGTTGGTGCAAACGGTCTTTTAGCAAGGGTCGGCGCTTATTATCATGACATTGGGAAAACGAAAAGACCGCAGTACTTTATCGAAAACCAAATGAACATTGATAATCCGCATGACAAGCTTTCTCCTCAGCTGAGTAAAAATATTATTATTGCCCATACGACAGATGGCGCTGATATGCTGAGAGAAAAGAAGTTTCCTGAAGAGCTTGTCGACATTGCAGAACAGCATCACGGAAAGTCTCTTTTAAAGTTCTTTTACTATAAGGCAAAAGAGCGTGATGATCAGGTGACAGAAGAAGAATTCCGTTACCCTGGTCCAAAGCCGCAATCAAAAGAAGCAGCGATTATTTCTGTGGCTGACAGCGTTGAAGCGGCGGTTCGTTCCATGCATAATCCAAATCCAGAGCGGATTGAAAAGCTTGTCAAGGGCATTATTTCGGATAAAATGCAGGACGGGCAATTTAGTGAATGTGACCTGACATTTAAAGAATTAAATATTATCAGCCAAACAATTTGTACAACATTAAAGGGGATTTTCCATTCTCGGATTGAATATCCAGATGCCCCGAAGCAGAAGGTGAAGTAAATGACATTGTTAATCGATTTAATAGATGAAACAGGACAAGTATCAAAAGAGCAGCTTGAAGAAGTGGAAAAGCTTCTTCAGTTTGCTGCAGACGAACTTGAGGTCAAGGATCAAGCGGAAGTATCAGTGACGATCGTTTCGAATGAAGAGATTCATCAAATCAATAAAGAATACCGCGGAAAAGACGCGCCAACAGATGTGATCTCCTTTGCACTTGAGGAAGAAGGAGAAGGGGAGATTGAAATCATTGGAGCGGATGATATCCCGCCTGTACTTGGTGACATTATCATTAGTGTAGATCGAACGAAAGAGCAGGCGGAGGAATATGGACATTCCTTTATGAGAGAGCTTGGATTCTTAACGATTCATGGCTTCCTTCATTTGCTCGGGTATGATCATATGACAGAGGAAGATGAAAAAGAAATGTTCGCCAAACAGACAAAAATCTTGGATGATTATGGCCTTTCGAGATCATCGTAAGAAAAGAAGGCCGCTCGCCCGTTTTTTTCGGAGTTTTTACTATGCATTTAGAGGAATATGGCGAACTTTCTTGAATGAACGGAATTTTCGATTTCACACAGTCGCAGCCATCATCGTGGTGATCTGCGGCTTTTGGTTCCGCATTGACCCATTTGAATGGCTGATCGTTCTTCTTCTATGCGGGGGGATGTTTGCGCTTGAACTTGTCAATACAGCCATTGAACATACAGTGGATCTGATGACAGAAGAAAGGCACCCGCTTGCAGAGAGAGCGAAGGACGCTGCGGCAGGCGCTGTTTGCGTTTACGCCGCAATTTCGGTTATGATTGGGTTGATCATCTTCTTACCGAAGATCATGCAATAGAACAATATTACTATTTATTAACATTTTTAGAAATGGGCGTGAAAATGTCACGTGAATTATGTAAAATATAAATGTGACAGTGGTACCATTTCTTCTGAAAGTGGGAACTAGGAATGAACAAACAAGAGTTGATTTCAGAAGCAATCAAAGCAAGAGATTTTGCATATGTACCCTATTCTAAATTCAAAGTCGGTGCAGCGTTACTGTCGAATGATGGAAAAGTGTATGGCGGCTGCAACATTGAAAATGCAGCATATGGTATGTGTAATTGTGCGGAAAGAACAGCACTTTTTAAAGCCTATTCAGAAGGCATTACATCTTTTCAAATGTTAGCAGTAGTGGCTGATACAGACCGTCCTGTTTCGCCGTGCGGCGCATGCAGACAGGTCATTTCAGAGCTATGTGCACCTGACATGCCAGTGATTCTAACGAACTTAAAAGGACATATATACGAAACAACAGTAAACGAACTATTGCCAGGAGCATTTTCACCGGAGGATTTAAATGACTAACGAAAGCTTCAAATCAGGATTTGTATCAATTATTGGAAGACCAAATGTAGGGAAATCAACCTTTCTTAATCGTGTTATTGGACAAAAGATCGCCATCATGAGCGATAAGCCCCAAACGACGCGAAACAAAGTGCAAGGTGTCCTGACAACGAACACATCACAAACGATCTTTATCGATACACCGGGGATTCATAAACCTAAGCATAAGCTTGGTGATTTTATGATGAGGGTGGCTCAAAATACACTGAAGGAAGTCGACCTGATCTTATTTATGATCAACGCACAGGAAGGCTATGGCAAAGGTGATGAATTCATCATTGAACGACTAAAGCAAACATCTACACCGGTGTTCCTTGTCGTGAATAAAATTGACCAAATTCATCCAGATGAACTGTTTCTTTTAATTGATGAATACCGCACGCGTTATCCATTCAAGGAAATTGTGCCAATTTCAGCTCTTGAAGGAAACAATATCGACACGCTTCTTCAGCAGATTGAAGGTTATCTTCCAGAGGGCCCTCAATTTTATCCGGCAGATCAAGTAACAGATCATCCAGAACGGTTTATTATTTCTGAATTAATTCGTGAAAAAGTGTTGCATTTAACGAGAGAAGAGATTCCGCACAGTATTGCGGTTGCGATTGAATCGATTAAGCCAGATGAAAATGGCAAGATCCATGTCGCGGCAACCATTGTTGTAGAACGTGATTCGCAAAAAGGGATCGTCATTGGTAAACGAGGCAGCTTGTTAAAAGAAGTGGGACAAAAAGCGCGCAGAGATATTGAAGCACTTCTAGGCTCAAAAGTGTATTTAGAGCTTTGGGTCAAAGTACAGAAGGACTGGCGTAATAAATCCACTCACCTTCGTGACTTCGGATTTAGAGAAGACGAATATTAAAAAATCGCTGCATTTGTCAGCAAATCTGACAATGGTGCGGTTCGATTAGTAAAAATTGTTTATCATGAAATGGAGGTAGCCTGGTCAAGATAAAATTAATATGTTGGATGTAGCGTTGCTGCTTCTAATAAAGAAAGGTGGGGTTTTTATGTTGAATTTTACATGGAACGTATTTTCACAAACAGGAAGCGTTGACACGTATCTGCTTTTCAAAGAGTTAGAAAAGGAGAACCTGGAAAGACCCGATGTACTTGAAGAAGAAATAGCACGATTTGATTTTCCAATTTTATAATTCTTGACCCCCTCCAGCGCTCGGAGTGTAGACAAATGCTCATTAAAAGTGAAGGAATCGTCCTTAGAACAACAGATTATGGCGAAACAAACAAAATTGTCACGCTGCTCACTAGAGAACATGGGAAAATTTTCGTGATGGCAAGAGGCGCAAAAAAATCAAACAGCCGCCTGTCAGCCATAAGTCAGCCGTTTTTATACGGCACCTTTCTTATCCAATCATCAACAGGACTTGGAACGCTCCAGCAAGGCGAAATGATTGAAAGTATGCGGGCCATTCGGGAAGACTTATTTCTGACCGCATATGCCGCATATATGACGGAATTGATTGATAAAGGGACAGATGAAAAAAAGCCAAACCCTTATTTGTTTGAGCTTCTGCTTCAATCTCTGCGTCATCTCAACGAAGGCACAGATGCTGATATTATTTTATTTATCGTAGAGGTTAAAATGTTATCAGTGATGGGGATGAAGCCTGAACTTGATCAATGTGTTCACTGTGGTCAAAAAGAAGGGCAGTTCCATTTCTCGATAAGAGATAACGGCTTTATTTGTCAAAATTGTTTTTCGAAAGATCCATATAAACTGCCCTTATCCCCCGCAGCTGCAAGGCTGCTCCGTTTGTTTCATTATTTTGATTTATCAAGGCTTGGTCAGGTTGATGTGAAGCCTCAGACGAAACAAGAAATTCGTCAAGTGCTTGATCACTACTATGACGAATATTCCGGCCTCTATTTAAAATCAAAAAAATTCATGAATCAGATGGAATCCATGAAAAAGCTAATGGGTGACGAAAACAAAAGTTGACATCTCCCATGACTTTTTGTAAGATCATCTAAGATAAAATATGTTGCATTGACAGAAAGAAGTACTTACGTAAAATCCATAAAAAGCGACCTTAGGGCGGTGTGAGCTAAGGATGGAGGCGTAACGAAAGGCATTCTTGAGCAGCGTAAAACAAAGCGGCTGGATGCTACGACACCAGCAAATAGGGTGGAACCGCGGGAAAAACTCTCGTCCCTATGTTTGCAAAGAACCTTGCGAGCATAGAGACGGGAGTTTTTGTGTTCTCTTACAAGGTTCTAATCCCACCCGCCATACATAGCGGTTGGTGTAGAAAAGATGGAGGTGCGATCATTGAATATTCAAGACATGATTTTGACGCTGCAAAAGCATTGGTCAAATGAAGGCTGCGTATTAATGCAGGCTTATGACACAGAAAAAGGTGCCGGAACGATGAGTCCATACACGTTCCTCAGAAGCATCGGCCCAGAGCCTTGGAAGGTAGCATATGTAGAGCCTTCAAGACGCCCAGCTGATGGCAGATATGGAGAAAACCCAAATAGATTGTATCAGCATCATCAATTTCAAGTGATCATTAAGCCATCACCTGACAATATTCAAGAACTATATCTTGAATCATTGAAAGCACTTGGCATTGACCCGCTGAAACATGATATTCGTTTTGTGGAAGATAACTGGGAAAATCCATCTCTTGGCTGTGCAGGACTTGGCTGGGAAGTATGGCTTGATGGGATGGAAATTACGCAATTCACGTATTTCCAACAAGTCGGCGGATTAGAATGTAAGCCTGTTTCTGTTGAAATCACATACGGTATTGAACGTCTTGCTTCTTACATCCAGGACAAAGAAAATGTCTTCGATCTTGAATGGACGGACGGATTTACGGTCAGAGATTTATTCTTAATGGCTGAATATGAGCACTCTGTTTATACATTTGAAACATCTAATACTGACATGCTGTTCGAGCTATTTACAACCTATGAGAAAGAAGCACACAGTCAAATGGACAAAGGACTTGTTCACCCGGCATACGATTATGTCCTCAAATGCTCTCATACGTTTAACCTGCTCGATGCAAAGGGCGCTATTTCTGTGACTGAGCGGACTGGTTATATCGGAAGAGTGCGTCAGTTAGCAAGAAAAGTAGCCAAAACCTATTATGAAGAACGCGAAAAATTGGGATTCCCTATGCTAAAAGAGGAGGCGGCTTCTCATGAATAAACAAGATGTATTACTTGAAATCGGCTTAGAAGAGATGCCGGCTCGTTTCATGCCAGAGAGCACAAAACAGCTAGGTGAGAAAGTAAAAGCATGGTTTGAAACGCAAAATATTTCATTCGAAGAGACTGCTTTATTCAACTCACCAAGACGTCTTGCTGTACTTGTGAAAGGTGTTGCAGAAAAACAAGAAGACATCAAAGAAGAAGCAAAAGGTCCAGCTAAAAAGATTGCCCAAGATGCTGAAGGCAATTGGACAAAAGCTGCTGAAGGCTTCGCCCGGGGCCAAGGTGCTTCAACAGATGATCTCTATTTCAAAGAGATCAAAGGAGTGGATTATGTCCATGTCCAAAAGTTTCAAGAAGGGAAGCAAGTCAAAGACCTTCTCCCAGCGTTAGGTGAGATCGCTGCTTCATTAAGCTTTCCAAAGAACATGAGATGGGGAAGCGAAGATTTACGCTATATCCGTCCGATTAAATGGATTGTTTGTTTATTTGGACAAGAGATTGTACCTGTTGAAATTGCCGGGGTGAAAAGCGGCCGTGAAACAAGAGGACATCGTTTCCTTGGTACGACAGCCAGCATTGACTCACCTGCTTCTTATGAACAAACTTTGCGCGATCAATTTGTGATTGCAGACTCAGATAAAAGAAAACAATTAATTACTGAACAGCTAAATGCGCTATCTTCAGAAAAAGGCTGGGTCATTCCTGTTGATCCTGAACTTCTAGAAGAAGTGAACGATCTTGTAGAATATCCAACTGTGCTGTCTGGTTCCTTTGAAGAGGAGTTTCTTGCATTGCCGGAAGAAGTATTGGTGACAACAATGAAAGAGCATCAACGCTACTTCCCTGTGAAAAATGAGCAAGGAGAATTATTGCCGCATTTTATTACAGTCAGAAATGGAAACAGTGAGGCGCTGGAAAATGTCGCAAGAGGGAACGAAAAAGTACTTCGCGCACGTTTATCAGATGCTGCATTCTTCTATAAAGAAGACGAAAAACTAGTGATTGAAGACAATATTAAAAAGCTTGATAAAGTGGTATTCCATGAGAAACTTGGAACAATCGGCGACAAGCTGAAGAGAGTGACAGACATTGCAACCCGTCTAGCGGCGCATGTCGGAGCAGATGACGAAACAACAAAACGCGTGGCTAGAGCAGCAAGTATTTCGAAGTTTGACCTTGTGACTCAAATGGTCTATGAATTCCCTGAATTACAAGGAATCATGGGTGAGAAATATGCAAGAGCTCTTGGTGAACATGAAGAAGTGGCAAGAAGCATTAACGAGCATTATATGCCGCGCTTTGCTGGAGACGAGGCGCCGTCTACTTTGATTGGTGCAATTGTGGCCGTAGCAGATAAGCTCGACTCTATTTGTTCATTCTTCTCAATCGATGTGATCCCTACAGGTTCTCAAGATCCTTATGGACTTAGAAGACAAGCGAGTGGTATCGTTCAAATCCTGCTCGACCGTCATTGGAATATTTCATTTAAAGAGCTGTTAGCACTTGCTCAAGTAAAGACAGAACATGAAGCTGCTCTAATTGAATTTTTAACGCATCGTTTAAAATATGTTCTTCAAGCAGAGCATATCCGCCATGATGTTGTTGATGCAGTGCTTGATGTTGAAAATATTGAGCCATATGCAGTCGTCAAAAAAGCAGCTGTTCTTGAAGAGAGTGTAAAACAAGAAAGCTTTAAAGAAACAGCTGAAGCATTGGGACGCGTCATTTCAATCAGTAAAAAAGGCGAAGACGCAGAGATTCAGCCTGAACTGTTTGAAAATGAACATGAGCAAAAGCTGTTTGAGGCGTATCAGCAAGTAGAGAAAGCTGTCAAGGAACATGTAGCAGCAGGACAATACAGCTTGGCACTTGAGGCACTGGATACGTTAAAAACACCGATCGTTCATTATTTCGATCACACAATGGTTCATGCGGATGATGAAAAACTGAAGCGAAATCGTTTGGCACAGATGGTCAAACTGGCCAAAGTGATTCAATCATTTGCGAATATGAACAATTTAATTGTAAAATAAATACCTAAGAACGGTTGCCTTTTCCGAAGGGCAATCGTTTTTTACTCATTTAATTCACGGTTTTTGAGTGGATTTTTGTTTCATTCGGACAAAGATGCGCTATAATATGATGAGTTATGAAAATGATATACATAAAATAAAGATTTCGCTCTCTCTATTTAAAGGTGGTGAGTACAATCGAGTTAAATAAACGGCAAGAGCAGATTTTACAGATTGTCAAAGAGAATGGTCCGATCACTGGAGAGCATATCGCCGATCGGCTGAACTTAACAAGGGCGACCCTCAGACCGGATTTAGCCATTTTAACAATGTCAGGCTTTTTAGAAGCAAGACCAAGGGTCGGCTACTTTTTCACAGGAAAAACAGGCACGCAGCTTCTCGCAGATAAGCTGAAAAAACTTCAAGTGAAAGACTTTCAATCCATTCCAGTGGTGATACATGAGAATGTTTCGGTTTATGATGCGATTTGTACGATGTTTTTAGAGGATGTGGGCACATTATTCGTTGTGGATGATCACTCTATTTTAACAGGGGTGTTATCAAGAAAAGACCTCCTTCGCGCAAGTATAGGGAAACAGGAGCTTCCATCTATCCCTGTCCATATTATTATGACAAGAATGCCGAACATCACCGTTTGCCGCAAAGAAGATTTCATTATGGATGTGGCGAAGCACTTGATTGAAAAGCAAATAGATGCACTTCCTGTGATAAAAGATACGGAAAAAGGCTTTGAAGTGGTCGGAAGAATCACGAAAACAAACATGACGAAAATACTTGTCAGCTTATCGGAGAACGAAATAATCTAATGACAGAAGACTGCGAGGGGATGTTATGAGTAATCGCGTAATTTTTGTGGTATCAGATTCAGTAGGAGAAACGGCAGAGCTCGTGGTCAAAGCGGCACTTAGCCAATTTGATGGCGGCTCATCAGACCATTCAAATATTAGAAGAATCCCGTATGTAGAGGATGTTGGTACGATTAAAGAAGTCATTTCACTGGCGAAAGCAGATAATGGGATCGTCTGCTTTACTCTTGTTGTGCCAGAAATGCGCCAATTCTTAATCGAGGAAGCAGAAGCAAATGGTGTTGTTTATTATGACATCATCGGTCCACTCATTGATAAAATGGAGACGGCCTATGGAAATGAAGCGAAACATGAGCCGGGTCGTGTACGTCAATTAGATGAGGACTATTTTAAAAAGGTAGAAGCCATCGAGTTCGCTGTGAAATACGATGACGGCAGAGACCCAAGAGGTATTCTAAAGGCTGATATTGTGCTCATTGGTGTATCACGCACGTCTAAGACACCATTATCTCAATATTTGGCGCATAAACGGCTGAAGGTAGCGAACGTACCAATTGTACCTGAAGTTGATCCGCCAGAAGAGTTATTTTCAGTTGATCCGAAGAAATGTATCGGTTTGAAAATTAGTCCAGACAAACTAAATCATATTCGCAAAGAGCGTTTAAAATCTCTTGGTTTAAATGATCGCGCTATTTATGCGAACATTGAGCGGATTAAAGAGGAACTAGAGTATTTTGAAAAAGTGGTTGACCGCATTAACTGTCAAGTCGTTGATGTATCGAATAAAGCAGTTGAGGAAACGGCAAATGTCATCCATCAAATGCTGACCAAAAGAGGTTCCGAATAAACTCAGGATGCTCCTCCTGGGTTTTTCCTATGGTGGGAAACGGGTAAACAAAAACAATAGCATATTTGCTGCATTTGTATTATAATAAAAAATTGTGATAAAATGATTGATTTTAGGTTTAAGTTAAGTCAAGAACGAATAAACTAATATTGGCAGAAGTCAAGTGATTCTGAACATAACTTTTCGACAAAATGAGTTTTACTGTTGATTGCTCTATGGGGGAAAAGTATGGTCTTTTTGCTTCTCTAAAGCAGGAATAAGGTGGAGGGATGGAGAATTAGTCACCTGAATGAACGTAAAAAAGAGAGGACGATTTATGTCGATGCAGATGCTTGTCCTGTAAAAGACGAAATCCTTTCTGTCGCATCTCAATTTCAAGTACCAGTGACATTCATTGCTTCATATGAGCATTTTCAAACCAAAAGATCTCCACTTGAAGATTGGCGGTTTGTAGATACACATAAGGAAGCAGCGGACTTAGTCATTGCCAACTCAGCTGCCGCACATGATATTGTCGTCACCCAAGACATTGGTCTTGCCTCCTTACTGCTTCCGAGACAGGTCATTGTTCTGTCTGAAAGAGGACGAATGTACACAAACGAAACAATTGATTTTGATTTGGAACGCAGGCATGTTTCCAGCAAACAGCGAAGAAAAGGTGTATACGGAAAAGGTCCCAAAAAGCTTTTAGAAGAGGATAAGAAGCGATTTATGGCGCAACTACAAAAAATCCTGTCGAATCATGAAGGATTTTTAAATTAAAAGGCGAATAATGTACGACGGAGTGTTATTAGGATGAGCAAACGTATACCAGATGAACTTTTGGAGCAGATCCAAAAAAACGCAGACATTGTCGAAGTGATTGGAGAATACGTACAGCTTAGAAAGCAAGGTCGAAATTACTTCGGTCTTTGTCCATTCCATGGTGAAAATACTCCTTCATTCTCTGTTTCAGCAGATAAGCAAATCTTCCATTGTTTTGGCTGTGGTGCAGGAGGCAATGTGTTTTCGTTCCTCAGACAAATGGAAGGCTACTCATTTATTGAAGCCGTTTCACATGTGGCTGATAAGTACCATATTGATCTGCCTGATCAGGTGGCGAATGCTCAGATGAGTTCCTCTCAGCAGGAGGACACAGCAGATCATAAAATGATTGAGGCCCATGAGCTTCTTAAGAAATTTTACCACCATTTGCTGGTAAATACAAAGGAAGGTCAAAACGCACTCGATTATTTACGGTCCAGAGGCTTTACGGATGAAACAATTGCCAAGTTTGAGATCGGGTATGCTCTTGATTCTTGGGATTTCGTGACCAAGTTTTTAGAAAAACGAGGATTTGATCCTGTGATGATGGAGAAGGCTGGTCTTTTGATTCAACGTGAAAACGGCACAGGCTTTTTTGACCGCTTTAGAGATCGTGTCATGTTTCCCATTCATGATCATCATGGAACGGTCATCGCTTTTTCCGGAAGATCGCTTGGTGATCAGCAGCCTAAATATATGAATAGTCCTGAAACGCCGCTTTTTCATAAAAGTAAGCTGCTTTATCACTTTCATGACGCACGTATGCATATTCGCAAACGCGAACGGGCAGTTCTTTTTGAAGGATTTGCAGACGTCATCTCAGCTGTTACATCAGGTGTCGGTGAAAGTGTTGCAACAATGGGTACGTCTCTTACAGAAGAGCACGTAAAGCTTCTCAGGCGGAATGTAGAAGAGATCATCCTTTGCTATGACTCTGATACGGCCGGATACGAAGCGACCATGAAAGCATCAGATTTGCTTGGAAAAAGAGGATGTAAAGTTCGCGTTGCCATGATACCAGATGGACTTGATCCAGATGATTACATTCGTAAATATGGCGGCGAGAAATTTAGGAATGACATCATAGATGCAAGTGTGACATTAATGACGTTTAAGATGAATTTTTTCCGAAGAGGAAAAAACTTATCAGACGAAGGAGACCGTCTTACTTATATGAAGCAGGTTCTCCGAGAAATCAGCCGGTTAAACGGCTCTTTGGAGCAAGAGATTTACATGAAACAGCTTGCTGGGGAGTTTTCGATCTCACTTGATTCATTAAAAGAACAACTGGAGCTGTTTGAAAAGCAGCAGCGGCAAGAAACCAAAAGCACGCAGGAAGAAAACGGGCTTGAAAAACGGCGTGCACATCTGTCAACACAAGTGAGAAGAAAGCGTCTGCGGCCGGCATATGAAAATGCAGAGCGAATGCTGCTTGCTCATATGTTAAAAAGCGATGACGTGATCCGCAAAGTACTTGACAGAATCGGGATTGAATTTAATATAGATTCGCACAGGGCGCTGGCAACGTACATTTATGCCTTGTATGAAGAAGGCAAAGAACCAACGCCGCAGCATCTGATGAACCGGATAGAAGATGATGTCATGAATCAGCTGCTGACGGATATATTGATGATTCAAGTCGGAGACGAACTAAGTGAGGCTGAATTAAGTGATTATGTAAAAAAAGTGTTGAATCATCGGAATTTGTCAATGATAAAGGAAAAAGAACTAGAACGTGCAGAAGCGGAGAGGCAAAAAGATTTCTTCAAAGCGGCAACACTTGCAAAAGAAATTATTCAGTTGAACCGTTCGCTGAAGTAATACGTCTATTATTAATGACAGGACTTACGGCTGGCAATGAATCCTTTACGGGAGGAGCATAAGACCGCAAGCATCTTGCCTTCATCATTATTTATTTTATTCCTATTTGCTTCGTCTTCTGTTTGACAGAGAGAGAAAAGCAGGGCGGAAGCAAATCGCAAGTTACTTTAGAATTCGTTGCAAGCTTTGGAAGGAGGGATCCATAATGGCTGATAAACAAGCCCACGAAACCGAAACTGAATTAACCTTTGAACAGGTGAGAGATAAGCTCACTGAAACGGGTAAAAAACGGGGCGTTTTAACATACGAAGAAATTGCAGAGCGTATGTCTAGCTTTGAAATTGAATCAGACCAAATGGATGAATACTATGAATACTTAGGCGAACAGGGTGTAGAGCTCATTAGTGAAAACGAAGAGACAGAAGACCCAAATGTTCAGCAGCTGGCTAAAGCGGAAGAAGAATTTGACCTGAATGATTTAAGCGTACCACCAGGTGTCAAAATCAATGACCCTGTTCGTATGTACTTAAAAGAAATCGGACGCGTCAACTTGTTATCTGCTAAAGAAGAAATTACGTACGCTCAAAAGATCGAAGAGGGCGATGAGGAATCAAAAAGAAGATTAGCGGAAGCAAACCTTCGTCTCGTTGTCAGCATTGCGAAACGCTATGTCGGTCGTGGTATGCTGTTCCTTGACTTGATTCAAGAAGGAAACATGGGTCTGATGAAGGCGGTTGAGAAGTTTGATTACCGCAAAGGATATAAATTCTCAACATATGCGACTTGGTGGATTAGACAGGCGATCACACGTGCGATTGCCGATCAGGCGAGAACAATCCGGATCCCGGTTCATATGGTGGAAACCATTAATAAATTGATCCGTGTTCAAAGACAGCTTCTGCAAGACCTAGGCAGAGAACCAACGCCTGAAGAAATTGCTGAAGACATGGATTTAACTCCAGAAAAGGTAAGAGAGATTCTTAAAATTGCGCAAGAGCCTGTATCTTTAGAAACACCTATTGGTGAAGAAGATGACTCGCATCTTGGTGATTTTATCGAAGACCAAGAGGCGACATCTCCATCTGACCACGCTGCGTACGAACTCTTAAAAGAGCAGCTTGAAGATGTATTAGACACGCTGACGGACCGTGAAGAAAATGTGCTGAGACTACGTTTCGGACTAGACGACGGAAGAACACGCACGTTAGAAGAGGTTGGTAAGGTGTTCGGCGTAACAAGAGAGCGTATCCGACAAATTGAAGCGAAAGCTCTTCGTAAATTAAGACACCCAAGCAGAAGTAAACGATTAAAAGACTTCTTAGAGTAGAAACCGGACGGATCTTGAAAGAGATCCGTTCTTTCTTATCAAAAATGAAAACGCTTTTTTCAATCTGATTATATTTTACTGAATAACAAATGAATTTGCAACGTTCTTAGAGAAAAGATGTATAAAAAATACATCTAAATGTGCTGGAGGCTTCATTTCTCATCTTGAATCATTTTTGTCTAATCTGTGAACTTGACCAAAGTTTTGTATCATAATTCGTTTACTTTTTGTAAAATTAAAGTAGAATTAGAATTGTTTGCATAGTCTCAAAGGGGTTTTCACAAAGGGGAGGATGAAAGAAATGAAACGGAATCCACTTATACCATTTTTATTGATTGCCATTTTAGGTATTGGACTCACTTTTTTCTTATCAATGAAGGGGCTGAAAGATGAAGAAAAAATTGCCTCAGGGGGCAAAGAGCAAAAGCAAGAAGAGACAGCAAATGCGACGCCGGAAGAATTGTATAAACAGAACTGTCTAAGCTGTCACGGGGAAAACTATGAAGGCGGAGCAGGTCCTGCTTTAAAAGGTGTTGGAGACAAGCTTGAAGTAGCTGACATCAAGAAGAAAATTCAAGAAGGCGGCAACGGGATGCCAGGCGGGCTGATTCCGAATGAAAAGCTCGATGAAATGGCGGAATGGGTATCTAAAATTAAATAACCGTACACAAAAAGCTCTTTTTCAAAAGAAGAGCTTTTTTCATTTGAAAACGACTTTTAAAAAGTCCATAATTTATATAAGATAGACAAGTATGAACATTAAAGAAAAGTAGTGATACGTATGAATGAAATGAATTTATCCAAACGATTAAAAAAAGTCGCAGACTTTTTACCAGATGAGGCAGTCTTCGCTGATATCGGCTCAGACCATGCCTATTTGCCATGCTATGCGATCCTGCATCAAAAAGCAGTGAAAGCCATTGCTGGTGAAATTACCGATGGACCGCTCCAATCGGCGCAGCAGCAAGTACATAGACTTGAATTAGATGAACAAATATCGGTCAGAAAAGGAAATGGCCTTGAAGTCATTGAAAAAGGTGAAGTGAATGCTGTAACGATTGCAGGTATGGGCGGGGCACTCATTGCAAGTATTTTAAATGAGGGCAAGCATAAGCTCGCAGGCCATGAGCGGCTCATTCTTCAGCCGAATATCCATGCCCACCATATTCGTTTATGGCTTTATCAAGAGGGGTATGAATTGATGGATGAAGTCATTTTAGAAGAGGACGGCAAAATATACGAAATCATCATCGCAGAAAAAGGCGATAAAGATAAAGCTTATGAAGGAATGTCACTTGAAGCAGGCATGCTGGTTGGTCCGTTTCTTGCGAAAGAGCAAAATGACGTCTTCCAGCGCAAGTGGATGCAAGAGCTTCAGCATATGGAGAAGATAGAAAATCAAATTCAGCAGGCAGCACGGACAGAAGAAAACAAAGAGCGCCTTGAAGAGCTGAATGCGAAAATAAAGATGCTAAAGGAGGTCTTGACTGTTGGCTAAAACAGTAAACGGGCATGAAATCATCCAATTGTTTGAACAATTTTCACCAAAGGCATATGCCATGGAAGGTGATAAAATTGGTCTCCAGATTGGAACATTGAATAAAAAAGTAAGCAATGTGATGATCACCTTGGATGTATTAGAGAATGTAGTAGATGAGGCGATCGAGCGAAAAGTGGATCTCATTATTGCGCACCATCCGCCGATTTTTCGTCCATTAAAACATGTAGCGACAGATCAGCCAGCTGGACGGATCATTGAAAAATGCATCAAACATGATATTGCGGTATATGTGGCACATACGAATTTAGACGTAGCTGATGGCGGAGTCAATGACCTGCTTGCTGAGGCTCTAGAGCTTGAAGAAACAAGTGTGCTAGTGCCGACATACGAGGATCCAATCAAACAGCTTGCTTTGTATGTCCCTGAAGAGTTTGAAGAGGCCATCCGGACAGCTTTAGGAAATGCGGGCGCAGGTCATATCGGCAACTACAGCCATTGTGCGTTTTCAAATGAAGGGACAGGCAGCTTTTTGCCATCAGAAGAAGCTAAGCCGTTTATTGGGGAGTCGGGTCAATTAGAATTTGTGAAAGAAGTGCGGATTGAAACCATTTTCCCAGCCAACATAGAAAAACAAGTGATTCGCGACATGATCAAAGCACATCCTTATGAAGAAGTCGCCTATAGTGTACACACGACAGATCTTCCTCCTATTCAAAAAGGCCTTGGCCGTATTGGAGAGCTAAATGAGCCTATGACACTTAGAGATTTCACACAATTTGTGAAAACGAAGCTAGATGTGAATGGTGCTCGTTTTGTAGGAGATCAAGACGCTGTAGTGAAAAAAGTGGCGGTGCTTGGCGGAGACGGAAATAAATACATCCATCAAGCGAAAAGAATGGGTGCAGATGTGTATGTGACAGGAGACCTTTATTTCCATGTTGCGCATGATGCCATGATGCTTGGGCTGAACGTAGTGGACCCAGGGCATTATGCTGAAAAGATTATGAAAGAGGGCGTAAAGGCGAAGCTTCAATCGCTATGTGCAGATAAAAAGTATGACGTACAGCTCTTTGTTTCTGAATCAAACACAAACCCATTTCAATTTATGTAAACAAAAAACGTCAGAGCATATCCGCTCTGACGTTTTCTTATTTCTTTGTTTTGACGCGAGGTAAAATTTTAGAAAGAGGAACGGTCCGTTCAATCTTCCAAGTCGTTTCATCATCCGGTTCATAGTTTTCTAAGAAACGAATGACTTCCTTTGTAATAGGTGTTGGTGTTGAAGCACCAGCAGTAACAGCAACGGTTTTGACGCCCTGCAGCCATTCCAGCTTGAGTTCACTTAAATCGCCAATACGGTAAGCCTGCGTTCCGGCTATCTCCATTGACACTTGTGCGAGACGGTTGGAGTTATTACTTTTTGGATCGCCGACAACAATGGTTAAATCGGCTTGACCAGCTTGCTGCGAGACAGCTTCCTGACGCACCTGTGTCGCAAGGCAAATTTCTTGATGATACTCGACGTGAGGGTATTTCTCTTTAATCAGCTCCATCAGATCGTGGACATCCCATTGAGACATCGTCGTTTGGTTCGTGATGAGAAGTTTTTCTGATGTTAAATCGAGCGCCTCAATATCGGCTTCTGTTTCGACAAGATGTACCTTGTCAGGGGCTACTCCGACAGCTCCTTCTGGCTCAGGATGCCCTTTTTTCCCAATATAAATAATGTCATAGCCATCGGCTGTTTTCTCTGAAATGAGTTCGTGGGTTTTCGTGACATCGGGACAGGTCGCATCAATGGCGACAAGGCCTTTTTCTTCTGCGATTTGACGAACCTCAGGAGAAACGCCGTGAGCCGTGAAAATGACTGTTCCGCTTTCTACCTGCTTTAAAATGTCTAAGCGGTTTGGTCCGTCCAGTGTGTAGATTCCATCTTCCTCGAAGGCATCAGTGACATGTTTGTTGTGCACAATCATACCTAATATATAAATGGGGCGTGGCAAATTCTTATCAAGTGCGGCATTTTTAGCAATGACCATTGCATCCACAACGCCATAGCAATAGCCACGCGGCGATATTTTAATTACATTCATTTATTCGTCCTCCTGTAGGGAAGTGCTGCTAGAGAAGAACAATATAAAAAGCCGTAAAAAACGGCTTTTTATCATTCTCTTGCTTCCATTATAGCCAAAGTAAGCGTATATATCAAAGATTGTTATACGCAGTGAACACTTCGCCGTTAAAAGATCACTAGACATATAGTTTTGGAACAGAGCTGCCAGATCTTTTTTTCGGTTTTGCTTCAGAAGCAGGTGATGTGTGTGGTGCTGCTTTTTTGACAAGGATGTCTTCGGGTTCAACATTTTCTTCTATTTCATCAGGTTGTGCTTCTTCCTCGGGTACTTCTGTTTCCGCGCTGGTCTCCGTTGATTCTGCATCATCGTCATTTGCATTTGCTTCATCATCGTCCGCACTGCCAAGCTGGCTGTACAGTTTAATCATTGCAGGTAAGTTTCTCACTAAAGGACCGTATTGCTGAATCATTGGCGTAAATTGCTGCGCCATCCCGAGCACTTTTTGAACATTTCCTAACATGCTTGAGAGAGTCGCAGGATTCGTGAAGCTCTGGATTCCTTGTAATCCCGCACCACCTCCAGAGACTCCAGCTCCTCCTGCGCCAGGAAGAAATTTAGAGAGCATGCCTTTAATTCCTGCTCCGCCGCCTAGTGCACGGCTCTCACCTCCTGGAATTCCGCCCATCCCGGGTAAACCGCCTCCCTGTACAGACGGGGAGCGAGGCATCATTTGCTGAAATGGATTGCCTTGCCCTTGAAAAGGCTGTTGGATAGGAGGCTGCTGCCCTCTTTGAAACATTCGGGGCTGTCCGCCATTTCCAAGGTGCCGGCGTGAGGGGCGGCGCGGCTGAAAATCGCCCATAGGCCTTTGCCCTAACATACTTGTACCTCCCTTACTGCATTCTCTTTCTCTTCATAGGTTATGCAAGGAAGCATCAATTGGTTTCCTGTAGGAAAAGCGGACATGGTTTTTTTACTGAAAATCAGCTATAATGAGGAGATGAGCAAAAAGGCATTGCCTTAAGGAGTGAAAACATGAAAGAAACAAAATTTACGACATATGAATTAAAGCCTTTTATTATAGATGCTATTCATGAACTAGGCTTTTATGAGCCGACTGATATTCAAAAAAGAATCATCCCTGCTGTTTTAAAAGGAGAAAGCGTGATTGGCCAGTCACAAACAGGAACAGGAAAAACTCATGCGTACTTATTGCCGCTGATTCATTCAATTGATCCAAGCAAAGAGCAGGTACAAGTCGTGATTACTGCACCTACAAGAGAATTAGCCAATCAAATTTTCAAAGAAGCTCAAACGATTTTAAAGAATGCTTCCCCAGAAGAAGAGATCAAAGCAAAGCTTTACATTGGCGGAACGGACAAGCAGAAATCAATTCAAAAGCTAAAAAATCAGCCGCATTTGGTGGTCGGCACACCTGGACGTATTGCTGATCTCATTCATGAGCAGGCGCTGAATGTTTACAAAGCGACCTCTCTTGTCATTGATGAAGCGGATTTAATGCTGGATATGGGATTTTTAGAAGATGTGGATCGTATCGGTGCACAAATGCCAGAACAGCTGCAAATGCTTGTGTTCTCTGCAACCATCCCAGAAAAACTAAAGCCTTTCCTGAAAAAATATATGGACAATCCAAAGTATGCGCATGTTGAACCAAGACGGATTACAGCAGAAAACATTCAGCATATTTTAGTTCCATCTAAACAGCGTGATAAATTAAAATTGCTCCATGAAATGGTGACGAATGTACAGCCATATTTAGGGATCATTTTTGCCAATACAAAAACAACTGTTGATGAAATCGCATCGTTCCTACAAGAAAAAGGAATGAAAATCGGTGTGCTTCATGGCGGTTTAACGCCGCGCGAACGTAAAAAAGTCATGAAACAAATTGAAGAATTGGAGTTCACTTATATTGTGGCATCTGATCTTGCAGCACGCGGCATTGACATTAAAGGCGTCAGCCACGTGATTAACTATGAGCTACCATCTGATCTTGATTTTTATGTGCACCGCGTTGGAAGAACAGCTCGTGCTGGTTCATCTGGAATTGCCATGACCATTTATGAGCTGGCTGATGAGGATGCACTCATTCAAATTGAGAAAATGGGCGTTGTGTTTGAAAACAAAACCATTGTTCATGGCGAATGGCGAGATGCAGATGATCGTCTGAAGCGTCAAAGACGTAAAAAAGCACCAAATGAAATTGAAGAAAAAGCAAAACGTCTTGTGAGAAAACCGAAAGCCGTCAAACCTGGATATAAAAAGAAAATGACACGTGAGATGGATAAAATCAAAAGACAGGAACGTAGAAAGTCAAAGCGTAATGGAAAGTAGGGGGAAACATTGTTAAAGATTGGTTCACATGTATCCATGAGCGGAAAACATATGCTTCTTGCAGCGAGTGAAGAAGCTGCCTCTTATGGTTCGAATACGTTTATGATTTATACAGGTGCACCGCAAAATACGCGCCGCAAAAAAATCGAAGACCTCAATATTGAAGCTGGACAAGCGCATATGAAAGAGCACGGCATGACAGATATCGTCGTCCATGCTCCGTATATTATCAATATTGGAAACACAGTGAATCCCGCGACATTTGAGCTTGGCGTAGATTTCCTGCGCTCTGAGATCGAGCGTACGGAAGCGCTAGGTGCAAGGCAAATTGTTCTTCACCCAGGTGCGCATGTTGGAGCAGGGGCAGAAGCAGGGATTCAAAAAATCATTGAAGGCTTAAACGAAGTCATTGTGAAAGGTCAAGAGGTTCAAATTGCACTTGAAACAATGGCAGGAAAAGGATCAGAATGTGGAAGAAGCTTTGAAGAGCTTGCCCAAATTATCGACGGCGTGACACATAACGAAGCTCTTTCTGTCTGCTTTGATACGTGTCACACGCACGATGCTGGTTACCCGATTGTGAGTGACTTTGATGGTGTATTAGAAGAATTTGACCGAATCGTCGGTATTGACCGAATCAAAGTTCTTCATATTAATGACAGTAAAAACGTACAAGGCGCAAGAAAAGACCGACATGAAAATATCGGTTTTGGTGAAATTGGTTTCGATGCACTGAACTATATTGTGCATCATCCGCAGCTTCAAGATGTGCCAAAAATTCTAGAAACGCCTTATGTAGGTGAAGATAAAAAGAACAAAAAACCACCTTACAAATTCGAAATTGCGATGCTGAAAGAAAAGCAATTTGATGAAGGCTTACTAGACAAAATTACAGGTCAATAAAAAAGGATATAAACATGTTGAGGTGCCGCTAAATGCGGCCCTTTTTTGCTTAACTTGTAAACTGGTTAAACAAATCATTCACAGTCTGTGCTGTCTGTTTAGAAGTAATCGCTTCCACTTGCTTAAGAAGCCGGTTACGCTCTGAATCATTAAAAATATTGATATTTTTCCCGTTCATGAGTTTGGCAACCTCAGCTGCTTGATGTGACGTTAAACTGACGCCATACTGTTTCGCATACCTTAACAGATCATTTGCTGTGATCTGATTGAGCCGCTGCAGGACAATTTTTTGGATTAAAATCAATTCCATTCCTCCCCTCTGTAACAATGTATGGGCGAAAACGGAAAATGTGCAAAAAATTTTATTTTATTCTGTGAAATGATAAAATAGTAAAGTGAATAAAATGTTCATTGAAAATTTAACATGTGTAGAAGGGAGAACGTATGGCAAATAGTAAACAGCATAGAAAGGAATCAGTGCCTCATTTTATTTTGAGAATTTTCCTGATTCTAGTAGGGGCTGCATGTGCAGCAGTCAGCATTGAATTATTTTTAGTGCCAAACAATATTATTGATGGGGGCATCATCGGAATTTCGCTAATTTTGGATTATCTCTTTACAGATAACCCGTTTATTAATTTTGCGACGATTGTTGTCATTTTAAATATTCCATTTATGATATCAGGATACAAGCATATTGGGAAAACCTTTCTGGTTTCCACTGTGATTGGGATTGTCAGCTTAGCCGTGATCGAATCTTCACTTCATCATGTGGAGGCATTTACAACACAGCCGATCTTAGCCACTGTATTTGGCGGGCTATTACTTGGATTTGGTGTTGGACTTGTCATCCGTAATGGAGGCTCAATGGATGGAACAGAGATTTTAGGAATTCTTTTGACGAAAAAAATCCCTTTCTCCGTCGGTGAGTTTGTTATGATCGTCAATGTGTTCATTTTTATTTGGGCGGGCTTTGTTTTCGGACCAGAGCAGGCTATGTATTCTGTCATGACATATTATTTGGCAATGAAAACAATTGATGCTGTCATTCAAGGGCTTGATGAAACAAAAGCTGTCATTATCGTATCAGATTATTATGATGAAATTTCAGATGCGATTCTGCATCGACTCGGCAGGGGAACGACAAAGCTGAGAGGAAAAGGCGGCTATACAGATGAAGAAAAAGATGTCATCTACGCCGTTGTCACAAGGCTTGAAATTACAAAGCTGAAATCCATCGTATTTGAAATTGATGACCAAGCATTTATCACGATTATGGATACGCATGAAACAAAAGGCGGTAAGTTCAAAACAGCCATTCATTAGCTTTTATTTTACTTTTTTATCTTTCTTTTATATAATGAAATGTATGTATGGACAGAGAAAATGGCAAAAGCCATTTTCTTTTTGTTGTATAAATCGTAATCATTCTTTTTATATTGATTAAAGGTGGAAAGATTCATGGCAAAGCCAATCATTGAAATGAAGGACATTTCGTACTCATATGGACAGCGAAATGTCATTGATCACATTCATTTAACAGTAGAGGAAGGAAACTTTCTAGCACTTGTTGGACCGAATGGTTCTGGTAAAACAACCTTATTAAAATGCCTGCTTGGGCTCATTAAACCGCAGCAAGGTGAATTAAAGCTATTTGGCACGCCTGTTTCAAAATTTAGAGACTGGGATCAAATTGGATTTGTTTCTCAAAAGGCGAATAGCTTCAATACGGGTTTCCCTGCTTCTGTATATGAGGTCGTCGCAAGCGGATTGACCGCGAAAATTGGTTTGTTTAAACGAATGAGCAAGCAGGATAAATGGCAAGTGGAAGATGCCATTCGCTCAGTTGGTATACAAGATTTAAAGCATCAAAACATCGGGGAGCTATCTGGCGGTCAGCAGCAGCGCGCATTTATTGCCCGTGCGCTTGTCAGTCAGCCAAAGCTGCTCATTTTGGATGAGCCCACAGTTGGGGTAGACCAGCGGACAGTAGAAGGCTTTTATCAGCTGCTCGAAACATTGAACAAAGAAAAAGGAATGTCTTTAATTCTCGTCACACACGACGTTGGCACCGTTTCTGATAAAGTCACCCATGTGGCTTGTTTAAATCAGACACTGCATTTCCACGGGGATGCAGAAGCGTTTGATTCGATGGATGATCAGGCGCTATCCCAATTTTACGGGCATGACATTCAAGTGATTCATCACGACCATCACCATCATGGGGGACATGAATAATGCTATTTCCATTTTTTCATTATGAATTTTTACAAAATGCGTTTATCGCAGGGTTACTGATTGGTTTTATTGCGCCCTTACTTGGTGTATTTATTGTCGTCAGAAGGCTCTCGCTTATTGCAGATGCCCTCAGTCACGTATCACTTGCCGGTATTGCCGCAAGTCTATTTCTTGATAAAAAGTTTGGCCTTTTGACAGGGGTAAGCCCGCTGTACTTAGGGATGGCTTTTTCTGTTGCTGGTTCATTGTTTATTGAACGTCTGCGCTCCGTGTATAAGCATTATCAGGAGCTTGCCATTCCCATTATTTTATCAGGGGGAATTGGGATCTCCGTCATCTTCATTTCACTAGCGAATGGCTTTAATACAGATTTGTTTAGTTATTTATTCGGAAGTGTCAGTGCGGTGTCAAGACTCGATCTTTGGATTATTGTAGGGATCTCACTCGTTGTTGTGTTAGTTGTTGTGCTTTTATATAAAGAATTATTTTTGCTTTCTTTTGATGAAGAGCATGCAAAGGCTTCTGGTATTTCAGCAAAATGGATTCATTTTATTTTTATCTTAGTCGTTGCACTTGTCATTGCGGCATCGATGCGTATCGTTGGTACACTACTTGTGTCGGCGCTCATGACGCTTCCTGTTGCGGCAAGTATCCGCATTGCCAAAGGATTTAAACAGGCGATTTTCCTTTCGATCTTGTTTGGTGAATTGTCGGTATTAGCCGGATTGATTTTAAGCTATTATCTTGATTTAGCGCCAGGCGGAACCATTGTGATGCTGTCTATTTTGATTTTAATCGGGTGTATTAGTATTGGGAAATTCAGAAGGGGGAATCAACATGAACGTACAAGAAGCGCTTGATTTATTAAAGGAAAAAGGCTACAAATATACAAGCAAACGTGAAGATATGCTTCAATTGTTTTCTGATTCTGATAAATATTTGACCGCTAAAAATGTGCTGACGGCACTAAGTGAAGATTACCCGGGTCTTAGCTTTGATACAATTTATCGAAACTTGTCACTATATGAAGACCTTGGAATATTAGAAACAACGGAATTGTCAGGGGAGAAACTATTCCGTTTCAAATGTTCATTTTCCCATCATCACCATCACTTTATTTGTCTTACATGTGGGAAAACAAAAGAAATCGATGCCTGTCCTATGGACAAGCTTGACGCCGATTTAGAGGATTATCATATTAGCGGACATAAATTTGAAATATACGGAACGTGTCCTTCCTGCGAACCGAAGGAAGTTCACTCGTAAAAAAGCCAGCCATGGAGCTGGCTTTTTTGTTTTGTCTTTTGAAAACGTTTTACAAAGGGTGGCTGTTTCATTAAAATGAGATCAAGGTAATACAACGTGCAATTTGAGTCTTTTGGAGTAAAGGGAGGGGTCAAAAGTGGCATATTACGTCGTGTTTGATGTAGGCGGGACGAGAACGAAACATGGATTAATGGATCAGGATGGAAAGCTAATCACTAGCGGTGACTATCAGACGAACTGCCGGCAGCTTGAACCGTTTTTAGAAGCGATGGCGGATGTGGTCAGGGAATATCAAAGGATGCAGGTTGTCAGGGGTATCGCCATCAGTCTTCCGGGCTTTGTGGACAGTGAATCAGGTTATACAGAATTTGCAGGCGCCATCATCGCCTTAAATGGTCAAAATGTAAAAACACTTTTAGAAGAGAAAACATCTCTTCGTGTAGAAGTGGAAAATGATGCGAACTGTGCAGCTCTCGCAGAAAAATATAGCGGCCATGCGAAAGAGTGTGACAGCTTTATTTGTATGACGCTTGGCACAGGTGTTGGCGGTGGTATTTTCGCTGGTGGTCAGCTTGTGCGCGGGGCTTCCTTTCGCGGCGGTGAATTTGGCATGATGCTGACAGAAACAGACAATGGACAATTTACAACACTCAACAGCAGCGCTTCAACGGCTGGTCTCATTCGCAGCTATAAAGAAAAGCAAGGAATTCCGCAAAGTACACAAATAGACGGCCAAGACATTTTTGAAAAGGCGAAGCACGATCCGTCCATTGAAAACCTGGTGGATCAGTGGTACAAGCGAATCGCCATTGGCATTTACAATGTAGCAACCGTCCTCAATCCAGAAAAAATTCTCATTGGCGGCGGCGTGAGCGCAAGACCAGATTTACTATCAAGTATTGAGAAACACCTACATACACTGCCTGCGTGGAAGAACATTCAGGTGAAGCTGGAAACGTGTTATTACTTGAATCAGGCAGGCATGAAGGGAGCGTTGTACCATTTCCTCATGAAAGAAGGGCAGCTTGCTCCATCGAAAAAGCCGATACATTAAACGTATCGGCTTTTCTACCTTAATAAGCAGCTTGCAGACTTTGTTCATATTGTTTGATCCATTGAGACGCTTCGTGCCAGTTGTTTACGCGAATAATTCTGTCGTCAATTGGCATCTGGTTATAAGGGGAGTTAAAAAGTATAACCGGGATGTCTGCCTCTTTTGCAATCATTGTGGCATTGCCGTGATGGTCTTCAAAAAATACATCAATCTTGTGCTTTTGAACGGCTTCCAGCTTATGATGACCGCCAACCAGCTCAATGTCATCATAATGCACGTCATGTTCTTGAAACCACTTGTAGGTGATATCTGAATGATGCTGCCTTCTTGCTGTAATATAAATCAATTTATGCTGCTGCTTCATTTGGTCGAGGATTTCTTTAGCACCCTCAGCAGGCTTTGCCTGTTTATAAATAAGAGGCTCATGCTCATTCATCCAGCCCCAAAATTCTTCTTGAGAAATCTTTAAAAGCTTCGTCAAATCATATTCTGTCATATCATCTAGTGTCATGGCACATTGGAACGACTCGTTTAAATAGGGAACAAAAGTGTCCTGCGCCGTCACTGTACCATCAATATCAATTCCTAAACGTAACATGCCCACACTCCTCATTTTTATACTCTTAAAGTGTAACATAATCATTTCACAATTCCAGCAAGTTTTAGCAAACATGAAACAGACATTTTTGCTCATACTAAAAAAGCTCCTTTCTATTAACCAAAAGGGGGAATTGATCATGGAAAGAGACGAGGATTTCAGAAGAAATGATCGTGAAATCGACACACACTTTAGTAATGATGATGGCTATTTAGAGGAAACAGCTGCTGAAATTGCAGAGCCATATCAAGCATCAAGAGATCGAGAAGATAGACGAGGACGTGACCATGCAGGTGACGATTCGGGCAGTAAAGGGATAGGCTATACAGCACTCGCGATTGCGATTATCTCATTATTTGTCTTGCCGGTGCTATTAGGGGTAGCGGCAATCGTCGTTGGTTATATTGCAAGAAGAAAAGGAGCACATGCGCTTGGCGCGTGGTCAATCGGGATCGGAATTGTTTCCGTCATCCTAGGCATATTTATCACCCCGTTCTTTTAACAAGGACAGAAAAACGCCTGACAATGACGTCAGGCGTTTTTTGTTAAGCATTCGCTTGTTTTTCTTTTTCAGCTTCCATTTTCGCATAATGTTCTTCAGCGATTTTATCGATTTCTTTTTTCAGTTCTTCGACCATTGTTTCTTCCGGTACTTTACGAACAATTTCACCTTTACGGAACAATAATCCTTCGCCTCTAGCGCCTGCGATGCCGATATCTGCTTCACGCGCTTCACCTGGACCATTTACAGCACAGCCGAGGACTGCTACTTTAATCGGAGCTTTGATTTTAGAAATATATTCTTCGATTTCATTTGCAATGCTGATAAGGTCAATTTCAATTCGTCCACAAGTTGGGCAGGAGATTAGTGTTGCTGCATTTGATGCAAGACCAAATGATTTCAACAATTCACGTGCTACTTTTACTTCTTCAACTGGGTCAGCACTTAATGAGATACGGAGTGTATTCCCAATCCCCATATTCAAAATAGCGCCAAGTCCAGCTGCACTTTTGACTGTACCTGCAAATAACGTACCTGATTCTGTAATCCCAAGATGAAGAGGATAATCAAAGGCTTTAGCCGCTTTTTCGTATGCCTCAATTGCAAGGTTTACATCAGATGCTTTCATACTGACGATGATGTCATGAAAGTCTAGGTCTTCTAGAATTTTAATGTGATGCAGTGCACTTTCGACCATACCATCTGCAGTTGGGTAGCCGTATTTATCAAGAATCTTTTTCTCTAATGAACCAGCGTTTACCCCAATACGAATTGGAATGCCTTTTTCTTTTGCTGCTTTGACAACAGCTTCAACTTTTTCTCTTCTTCCAATGTTTCCTGGATTGATTCGGATTTTGTCTGCGCCTGCTTCAATCGCTTTCAGTGCAAGCTTGTAGTCAAAATGAATATCCACAACAAGCGGGATGTTAATTTGTTTTTTAATGTCCGCAATTGCATTTGCTGCACGCTCATCTGGACATGCGACACGCACGATTTGACAGCCTGCCTCTTCTAAACGTTTAATTTCAGCGACTGTCGCTTCGACATCATGTGTTTTGGTTGTTGCCATACTTTGAATGACAACCTCATTATTTCCACCTATAGTTAAAGGTCCCACTTTGACGGGACGCGTTTTAGTACGATGTGTGACTTCACTCACTTGTCAATCGCTCCTTAGTGTACAAGCAATTCTTTGCCGTGTACGTCGTGTTTTACAGTTCATATTGTAACAGTCTCTTCGTATGAATGACAAGGAATTAACGTTTTATCTCTTATAGACAGGAAACTTATATGTACTGCCTGCTCTGATTTCGTTCGCTTTCACACCTTGATTCAGCTCCTCGAAATCTTTAATGACATCATCAAGTGGCTTGCTTGTATGTACGATGGAGAGGACCGTTTCACCTTGTTTTACCGTAACGTTCTTATATGTCTTTTTCTCAGCTGTTTGAAGGGCACTTGCTGGAACGGCTGGGTTTTCCTCAACAGGAATGGTTCCATTTTTTAAATCAAAAAAGATAATAAAGAGGACAAATAAACTGATTAGTAAAAAAAGAATTCGCCGCATTTTACTCACCGCTTTTAAGAGTTTACTTCAGTCTATGCATGTCCTGAAATGATAGAACCAAAAAAGAGGAGAAAAGCTGGAAAGGATGGTTCTAGTTAGTTCTAGTATGTCTTGTAATAAAACTGCTTGGGTCGTTGGTGCAAATAGGAGAGCAATCTCATATGGCGATTATGATAAAATAAGAAAGGGGGAGATTTTATGAAGAAAGTTAGTCAGCATATATATGTGAGAACACTGACAGAAAATGATGCAGAATCACTGTTAACATTAGAACTTGAGAATCGCTCATATTTTCAGGAATTTACACCTTTGATCAAAGATGATTTCTTCACGTTACCTCGTCAAATTGAACGAATTCAGCGGAGTAGGCAAAGAAGAGAACAAGATGAATCATACATGCATGGTATCTTCTTAAATGAAACAGGTGACTTAATTGGGACGATCTCTTTAAGTTCTGTCGTAAGAGGTCCGATAGAAGGAGCTTGGCTCGGGTATGTACTCGATCAAAGGCAGGGCGGAAAAGGATATATGACAGAAGCCATTCGTTTAATCATTGACTATGCCTTTTTTGAGTTGAATCTCCACCGGATTGAGGCTGGAGTAAAGCCGAGTAACAGGGGTTCCATTCGTGTGCTTGAAAAGACAGGTTTTGAAAATGAGGGACTAAATCGTAATAAAGTAAAGATTAACGGAGTGTGGGAGGATCATTATTTATTTGCGATCATCCATCCAGATGAGTCCTAGCGTATGAACATACATAAAAAGCTCCTCCGAGACGGGGGAGCTTTCATTGTGTAGACAAATCCTTGTTGGATGGATCATTTGCTTTTTTTTGCAGGTATTTCTTTTACAACAAGATATAAAAAGATAAAGTTAATGACCCAATTCAATAAAAATGAGTTTGCAACAGGTGTGTTTAATGCACTCATGATGGCGAAAAAGACCGTGGTTAATGTGAGTGAATAAGCGGAGAGCTTCCAAAGCATTTGGAAAGACAGCTCTTTTTGCTGCATTCGTTTAATAAATGTACCAAGCATTGCAAGGAATGTTGCGCTAATAAACATGAGCGCCGCAGTTGATAAATATAGCAGTACACAGATGACAGGGATAATAATCGCTTGGTTCTGATTTGTGACGCGAGCAAGTTCGTCTTTTGTCAGCGTTCCGCCTAGGAGCTGGTATGGAATATCTGTCATTTGCCCATCAATCGCAATCACTGCTTTTTCCTTTAATAAAGCAATGGCTGTTTGCTTTGATTCAAGTTCACTTGCTTTTATTTTTTCAGCAGGATCAAAGATGATCGTAATGCCGTTTTCTTCTTTTTCTATTGGTGCACTTTGATTCGCTTGAAGCTTTCCTTTTTCAATTGAAAAGTCGGGTAAATCTTTTTTGATCACGTGCTGAAATCCTGACATCGCATTCGAGATCTCTTGACTCATGTGATATCCCTGAGGAACTGCTGCGATAATTGAAAGGATAAAAATGAATAAAATCGCTTTACCGATCCCTGTAAAACGTGCTTTGGCAACATCTTTTGGTGAATAAATTCCTTTTAACAATAGATTAAATACGTTCAATACCCATTCACTTCCTACATTCTTTTCTATTTCTCATATTGTATCAATGTCTATCCATCAAGTACAAGTATGGCCTCATCACTGGTTAAGATAGAAGGAATGAGGCATAATGTATACAGCATATAAAAAGGAGGCGGCAGGGTCTTGGACGTGCTTTATTGGATACTGATTGGCTGTGCATTTATCATTGCGTTTGTTGGACTGGTTTATCCAATTATTCCGAGTGTGGTCTTTATGGTACTCGGATTTATTCTATATGGCTTCTTCTTTAGTTTCGAGCCGCTTACACTGACGTTCTGGCTCATTCAAGCGATGTTTACTGCCGTCTTATTTGCGGCGGATTATGTTTCAAATCTTATAGGGGTCAAGCGCTTTGGCGGCAGCAAGGCAGCTATTTGGGGAAGCACCATTGGGTTATTAGCTGGTCCTTTTGTGATCCCCATTGCAGGAATTATTATTGGTCCATTTCTCGGGAGTGTCATTGCAGAGCTCCTTGTTCATCAAAAAGATTTGAAGACGAGTGTGAAAGTCGGATTAGGCTCATTAATTGGATTTGTATCAGGTGTTTTTGCAAAAGGATTGATTCAGGCGCTGATGCTGGGCATCTTTTTATTTTATGTCCTTCGCTAAGTTGAAAAAGGGTGTTTAAAACTTTATCTAAAGGGCTAAATACAAAATAAACACTGAAATGTTTCAGAACATGAGCAATAACGTTGAAACAAGCTGTTTCTTTTGATACTCTTTGAGTAGGGTGAATTGCTGACTTACAAAGGAAGCATTTCAGTACATACATTTTAAGGAGGAAATTAACCATGGCTTTTAAACTTCCAGAATTACCATATGCTTACGATGCATTAGAACCACATATCGACAAGGAAACAATGACGATTCACCACACAAAACACCACAACACATATGTAACAAACTTAAACAAAGCAATCGAAGGTGTATCAGCTCTTGAAGATCAATCAATTGAAGAGCTAGTGGCTAACTTAAACTCAGTGCCTGAAAACATTCGTACAGCTGTACGTAACAATGGCGGAGGACATGCGAACCACTCATTATTCTGGACGCTTCTTTCACCAAACGGTGGCGGCGCACCAACTGGTGAACTTGCAGATGCAATCGAAAAAGAATTAGGCGGATTTGAAAAATTCAAATCTGATTTCGCTGCAGCAGCTGCAGGACGCTTTGGTTCTGGTTGGGCATGGCTTGTTGTGAACAACGGAAAACTTGAAATCACAAGCACGCCAAACCAAGATTCTCCTTTAACTGAAGGAAAAACGCCAATTCTAGGACTAGACGTTTGGGAGCATGCTTACTACCTAAACTACCAAAACCGTCGTCCTGATTACATTTCAGCATTCTGGAATGTTGTGAACTGGGATGAAGTAGCTCGCCTTTACAGCGAAGCAAAATAATGATTTGATTCTAAAAGACCTGCTTTCAAGAGAAGCAGGTCTTTTTATATTTTCCCTCCTTTTTTTACATATCTGCCTTTTGATGAGACAGACTATTGTGTAGAAAAGGAGAATGAATTGTATGAGCAGATTAAAGAAAATGTTCGGGGACATGGATGTTACAAGAGATTTATTGCTCCTCCTCACGATTGGCGGGTTATACGCACTTGCCATTGCGCTTTCAAATACGTTTGTAAATGTGTACTTATGGAAACAGTCTGGGAAATTCACGGATCTTGCGATTTATAACTTGGCCATTGTGGTGCTTCAGCCCATTACGTTTTTATTCGCTGGCCGGCTCGCTAAAAAAATAGACCGGGCGTTTGTCCTTCGTTTCGGTGTCATCTTTTTAGCCGCTTTTTATTTAATTGTTTTAATGGCAGGAGAACAAGCGGCCGCACGGCTTGTTTTATTGGGAAGTGTCCTTGGGATTGGCTATGGTTTTTACTGGCTTGCTTTTAACGTACTCACCTTTGAGATCACCGAGCCTGAAACAAGAGACTTCTTTAATGGGTTTCTCGGGGTGCTTTCCTCAACTGCCGGCATGATCGGTCCTCTCATTGCGGGGATTGTCATTTCTCAGTTAACGGATGATACAGGCTACACAGTCATTTTCACATTATCGCTTTTTTTGTTTTCACTAGCGGTTGTGATGAGCTTTTTCCTCAAAAGAAGACAGTCAAAAGGCAAATTTATCATCAAACAAATTTGGAAAGAACGCCATGCAGACGAGAACTGGCGTAGGATTACATCAGCACACTTTTTTCAAGGGCTTCGTGAAGGGGTCTTTGTCTTCTTAATCAGTGTCTTCGTGTTTATTGCAACAAACAGTGAGCTTGCTCTCGGGACGTTTGGTTTAGTGAATTCAGGTGTTGCGTTTTTTGCTTATTTCTTCGCTACGCGTTTGATTAAGAAAAAGTGGCGGAAGAAGGCGATTATGCTTGGCGGTCTGATTTTATACGGCGCCCTGTTTTTAATCGTCTTCCACTTGTCCTATGTTTCACTTCTCATGTATGCGGTAGCGATTGCAATAGGATATCCGCTCCTGCTTGTTCCTTATGTATCCTTAACATATGATGTCATCGGCCATGCAAGGTATGCCAGAAAGGCCAGAATTGAATATATTGTGGTCAGAGAGCTATTTTTAAATGCCGGCCGTATTAGTTCGATTGTTTTGTTCCTGCTGTCTGTCACCTTACTAGGTGATGAGCTCGGAATCCCTGCATCTCTTGTTGTGCTCGGGGCGGGACATACCCTCATTTATTATTTTGTAAAAGATATTCATTTAAAAGAAAAAACAGCTGATATGAAAGAGGCGGACGGTCAAAAACCAGTTTCTCACACGAACCTTATTAAGGGAGAAAGGTAAAATTTCTTACCAATGGAACATCAAATTTCTAGATAAATGATAGAAAAACCGCTAAAATGATGATGGCACCTTTTAAACACAAAAAGGGGTGCCATTTCTTTCTTGATAGAAAAGGTGATGTGATGAGAAACAAGAAAAACAAAAAAGACGCGAAGGAAGGGCGCAAAACACTTCCGATCCGGCTGAATTTATTATTTTTAGCTGCGTTTATTATTTTTACCGGTGTTGTCGTTAGACTCGGGTTTGTGCAAATTGTCAATGGAGAAGATTATAAAAAGCAGGCAGAGAAACAAGAGGATGTGAATGTCAGCTCATCTGCTCCGCGCGGAAAAATTTACGACCGAAACTACAATACGATTGTCAGCAATAAAGCGCTAAATGCCATTACATATACGAGAACCTCGACGACTTCACAAGAAGAGCGGCTCAAAGTGGCATCAAAATTAGCGGATATGATTCATGTGAGTACGAAAAAAATCACAGATCGTGACAAAAAAGATTTCTGGATCTTAACGCATCCAAATGAAGCGAAAAAGCTTGTTCAAAAGGAATCAGAATTAAAGGGTGACGATAAGGTCTCTGATGATAAACTATATGAGCTTCAGCTAAAACGCATCACAGACAAGGAATTAAATCAACTGACGAAAAAAGATTTACAAGTGCTTGCCATTAAAAGGCAGATGGATGGAGGCTATGCACTGACGCCTCAATTTATTAAAAATGAAGTTGTAAAGCCGAGCGAAATTGCTTACGTCTCTGAGCATTTGGACGAGCTGCCAGGTGTTGATGTAACGACAGACTGGTCACGCAGCTATCCGTATAAAGGACTGCTCCGCAGTATGCTTGGCAGTGTGTCCTCGAGTGATGAAGGTCTTCCGCAGTCACTTCTTGAGCATTATCTATCACTCGGCTACAGCCGAAATGACCGTGTAGGAAAAAGCTATCTTGAATATCAATATGAAGATGTCCTGCAGGGCCAAAAGGAAAAAGAACAGAGTACAACTGATAAACAGGGCAATGTCACAAGCTCTAAAGTGTTAACAGAAGGTAAGAGCGGGAAAGACCTTGTGCTGACAATTGACATTCAGCTGCAAAAAGCGGTTGAAAAAATTATTGAAAAGAACTTGAGAAGTGCGAAACAAAGAGGGGGAACTGAGCTTCTTGATCGCGCATTTGTTGTCATGATGGACCCGAGAAATGGAGAGGTTCTCTCTGTTGCGGGTAAGCAGATTTCAAACAAAAACGGAAAATACAAGTTCGATGACTACTCATTAGGAACGATGACATCCTCATATGCGATGGGATCAGCTGTAAAAGGGGCAACGGTACTGACCGGATATAAAACAGGCGCTATTCATATTGGAAGTACCCAGTATGATGAACCTCTCTATATCGCTCAGTCACCGCCAAAGAAATCCTATCAAAATATGGGACTCATTAATGATTTAACAGCACTAGAGCGTTCATCAAACGTGTATATGTTCAAAACAGCGATCGCTATTGGGAAAAGCGAATATCGTAAGAATCAGCCGCTCCCAATTGATCCGAAAGCATTTGATACGTTCCGCTACAATTTCAGTAAATTTGGCCTTGGCGTCAAAACTGGTATTGACCTGCCAAACGAGGCAACGGGCTACAGAGGAACGTCTACACAATCGGGTCTCCTACTTGACTATGCGATTGGACAGTATGATACGTTTACACCGCTGCAAATGGCGCAATACGTTTCAACCATTGCAAATGGCGGGTATCGTTTACGTCCGCAGCTTGTCAAAGAAGTGAGAGAGCCAGATCCGCAGCGCGGCATTGGAGCTGTGACAGAATCCGTCAAACCGGATGTATTGAATAAGCTAGACATGACAAGTGATCAAATCAAGCGTGTCCAGCAAGGCTTCAAGCTTGTGATGCAGAACCCAAGAGGGACAGCTTATTCAAACTTTGGCAACAAAAAGTATAATCCAGCTGGCAAAACAGGAACCGCTCAATCATTCTATGACGGTCCAATTAAAAGCAAGCGCGGTACACCGACGTATAATACAACTCTTGTAGCATACGCGCCTGCTGATAATCCTGAAGTGGCCATTTCCGTTGTCGTCCCGTGGGTGTATCAAGACTACAACCAGCGCTATCCAATTACTAATGATATTGGTGAACAAGTATTAGATAAGTACTTTGAACTGAAATCAAAACAGGAAAGCAATGATACACAGGCGAAAAACAAAAACAAAATTGAAAATGAAGCAGAAACAAATAACTAGACCTTTCATAGGTAAAAACGCTCACTTTTTGTGGGCGTTTTTTTACGTTTTCTTCAAAAATTCCGATATAAATTGACAAAATTCATAAAAAACGCCGCAATTTCTCTACAAAACTTCGACATTTACAAAACCTTAACATTCCATTTAAACGAAATTAATAAAGAACCTTTAATGTATTACTCGTAGGACAAATTATTCAGGGGGTATTCTTGAAATGAAAAAGAACAAATTATGGCTGCTTACTTTCCTTACTATCGCATTGTTAGCATTCGTCACAGCATGCGGAAACAGCAGCTCAAGCGGAGATTCAAAAGACAGTAAAGGAAATGCTTCAAACAAAGATGAGGCATCAGGTTCCATTACCATCTCAGGATCATCTGCGATGCAGCCTTTAGTTCTTGCGGCAGCAGAAAAATTCATGGATAAACATCCAAAAGCCGATATTCAAGTACAAGCCGGCGGTTCTGGAGCAGGACTTTCTCAAGTATCAGAAGGATCTGTACAAATTGGGAACTCAGATGTATTTGCTGAAGAGAAAGACGGAATCGACGCAAAAGCTTTAAAAGACCACAAAGTAGCAGTTGTTGGAATGGCCGCAGCTGTAAACCCTGAAGTGGGTGTCAAAGACATCACAAAGGACGAATTGAAAAAAATCTTCACTGGTAAAATTAAAAACTGGAAAGAGCTTGGCGGGAAAGACCAAAAAATCACGCTTGTCAACAGACCTGATTCTTCAGGAACTCGTGCAACATTTGTGAAATATGCACTTGATGGTGCAACACCTGCAGAAGGTATTACAGAAGAATCTTCAAATAATGTGCAAAAAATCATTGCAGAAACACCAGGTGCAATTGGATACCTAGCATTTTCTTATTTAAAGGAAGATAAAATTACACCGCTTAGCATTGATGGTGTGAAACCGGAAGAAAGCAATGTAGAAAGCGGTAAATATACAATTTGGGCATACGAGCACTCTTATACAAAAGGTGAGCCGGAAGGTCTAGCAAAACAATTCTTAGATTACCTTATGAGTGACGAAGTACAAAAAGAAATCGTCAAAGATCAAGGCTACATCTCAGTCTCTAATATGAAAGTAGAAAGAGACGCAGCAGGCAAACAATCAGATAAGTAAGAGGTCTTGAATTGCTGATGAAGGAAAAGTGGAGCATTTCACTTTTCCTTTTATGACATTCATAGGAGTGTAGAAAAAAATGAAGCAGATAGAACATACAGAAGCGAGCGATCGGCTGATCAGCTCGAAGAAAAATAGGCAAATGGATGAAGTAAGAGGAAGTATTTTGGTGAGATTCTGCGCATTCTTAATGATTGCAGTATCCATCGCCATTACCATCTTCCTTGGCATTAAGGGTTTACAATCTTTCATCGTAAATGGTGTAAGCCCAATTGAGTTCTTAACCAGTATCAATTGGAACCCAACAGCAGAAAACCCGGAGTACGGTGCATTTCCATTTATCTTTGGATCGATCGCCGTCACGCTTCTATCGGCACTTATTGCAGCGCCGCTAGGCATCGCAGGAGCGATCTTTATGACAGAAATTGCACCTGCATGGGGCCGGAAAATTCTCCAGCCAGTCATTGAATTGCTTGTAGGGATTCCATCCGTTGTTTACGGATTCATAGGTCTTACAGTATTGGTGCCGTTTATTGGACAATTCAAGTCAAGCGGCTCAGGGCACAGTTTGTTAGCGGGAACGATCGTTCTGTCTATTATGATTTTACCAACCGTTACATCTATTGCAACTGATGCAATGGCTTCACTTCCAAAAAGCTTACGCGAAGGATCGTATGCACTTGGCGCAACAAGATGGCAAACGATCCGACGAGTTCTTGTGCCAGCAGCGTTCCCGACGTTAATGACAGCGGTTGTGCTTGGAATGGCAAGAGCATTTGGGGAGGCCCTTGCCGTTCAAATGGTCATTGGAAACACACGTAATTTACCAGAGAGCATTATGGATACAGCTGGTACATTAACAACCATTATTACGTTAAACATGGGACACACAACGTATGGAAGTGTTGAAAACAATACACTTTGGTCAATGGGACTTGTCCTTCTAGTTGTATCATTTATGTTCATACTCATTATCAGATACTTGTCGTCTAGGAGGAAGATTTAATGAATAGCAAAATGACCGATCGTTTTGCCACGTTTGTTTTTGGATTATGTGCCGCCATTATTACGGCGATCCTAGTTGGTTTGTTTTCTTATATCATTTTCAACGGTGCAAAAGAATTAAACTTTGACTTTTTGACAACCCGCTCAAGTGCGATTGGCTCTGGCGGCGGCATTAGAGACCAGCTGTTTAACTCGTTTTACATTTTGTTTATTACAATGCTGATCACAGTACCACTTGGTGTCGGCGGCGGAGTGTACATGGCTGAATATGCGCCTCAAAACAAAGTCACTGATTTTATTCGCACATGTATTGAAGTGCTGTCTTCACTTCCTTCCATTGTCATTGGTATGTTTGGTTTACTCATGTTTGTCAATTTAACAGGATGGGGCTATACGATCATCGGAGGAGCTCTTGCGCTCACGGTGTTTAACCTGCCAGTGATGGTCAGGGTGACAGAAGACGCACTTCGCTCTGTACCGAAGGATCAAAAGGAAGCATCACTTGCCCTTGGTGTGACGAAATGGCATACAGTGAAGACGGTCCTGATTCCAGGTGCAATTCCTTCTATTATTACTGGTGCGATTTTAGCATCTGGAAGAGTCTTCGGGGAGGCAGCAGCGCTTCTTTTCACAGCAGGTCTCACCACACCGCGTCTTGATTTTACAAACTGGAGCCCATTTTCTGATACGTCACCGCTGAATATTTTTAGACCGGCAGAAACATTAGCGGTTCATATTTGGAGCGTCAATACACAAGGAATCATTCCAGATGCAGAGGCCATTGCAAATGGTGCCTCAGCCGTACTTGTGCTTTCAGTTTTAGTATTCAACTTAGCAGCTAGATGGCTTGGTTCATTTATTCATAAGAAGCTTACGTCAAAATAATGTAAGAAAGGTGTGAAGGGGATATGGTTCAAATGCTAGCAGAAAAAAAAGAGATTGCAGCAAAAAAGGCTCCACTTCAAGCAGAACAGATTTTACAGGTGCAGGATTTAAGCATTTATTATGGGGAAAAAAGAGCGGTCAATCACATTTCATTTGAAATTGAGAAGAACGCAATTACGGCATTAATCGGCCCATCTGGCTGCGGGAAATCAACCTTTTTACGCAGCATTAACCGCATGAACGACTTGATCCCAGGTGCGAGAAGTGAAGGGGCGATCATGTACGAAGGGCTCAATATTTTGGATGACCGCATTAATGTGGTCAATTTAAGAAGAGAAATCGGCATGGTTTTCCAAAAGCCAAACCCATTTCCTAAATCGATCTACAATAACATTACCCATGCATTAAAGTATGCGGGAGAAAAAAGAAAATCAGTGCTTGATGATGCGGTAGAGGAAAGCTTAACAAAAGCGGCGCTTTGGGATGAGGTCAAAGATCGTCTGCACCGCTCAGCTTTGTCATTATCCGGCGGTCAGCAGCAGCGCCTTTGTATTGCCCGTACACTTGCGATGAAGCCCAGCGTTCTTTTATTAGATGAACCTGCTTCTGCCCTAGACCCGATCTCAAATGCAAAAATTGAAGAGCTATTATCAGATTTGAAAAATGATTATTCGATCGTCATTGTGACTCACAACATGCAGCAAGCGTTACGTGTATCTGATCATACGGCCTTTTTCCTAAACGGTGATCTAGTAGAATATGATGCCACTGAACGTATCTTTACACGTCCTGCGCAGCAAAAAACAGAAGACTATATCAATGGTCGATTTGGATAAGGCGGGTGGATTTTGATGAATGCAGTAGCAACTGAAACAGCAAAAAAAGAAGTGTTTCGTGTGAATGATATGAACCTTTGGTATGGACAGCATCACGCACTCAAGCATATTGATTTAGACATAAGAGAGCATGAAGTCACAGCAATTATCGGTCCGTCCGGGTGCGGAAAGTCAACGTTTATCAAGACCTTAAATCTTATGGTCAAAACAGTCCCAGGTGTGAAAATCACTGGGGATATGATGTATAACGGTGACAATATTTTAAAAGGCCGTGTCGATCTCGTGGAACTGCGTAAAAACGTTGGGATGGTCTTTCAAAAAGGAAACCCATTCCCTCAATCTATCTTTGATAATGTCGTCTATGGGCCAAGAATTCATGGGGTGAAGAGCAAGCAGCAATTAAAAGAAATCGCTGAAAAAGCGCTTCGTGATGTTGCCCTTTGGGATGAAGTGAAAGATCGATTAAGTGCGCCTGCATTAGGTCTTTCCGGCGGTCAGCAGCAGCGTCTTTGTATCGCAAGAGCTATTGCCACAAGCCCAGATATCTTATTAATGGATGAACCAACATCAGCGCTTGATCCTGTCTCCACATTAAAGATTGAAGAACTGATTATGAAATTAAAAGAGAAATACACGATTGCCATTGTGACGCATAACATGCAGCAAGCGGCCAGGGTATCAGATAGAACAGCCTTCTTCTTAATGGGGGAGCTTGTTGAGATCAATGATACGAATGTGATGTTCTCTGAGCCAAATGATCAAAGAACAAATGATTATATATCTGGTCGATTTGGATAACAAAAACCCCTGGAGGTCAGCGCCGCCAGGGGTTTTTGTTGTTATTTTGTTAAGGCTTTGACGATTTGTTTGAACGTCATCCCTGTTTTTAGATTGAACTTGCCTGCACGAATTTCTTTATGGTATCCGGCGTCAATCACGTAATCATTAAAATCTTTAGACGAGTTGATGATTCCGTCCTTTTCAAGCATGTCTGAAACATCACTTGTGCTCATCCCGTTTTTAATAACGAATTTGACCGATTTGCCTTTAGGCTTGTCTGATGTTTGTTTATCATTTTTAGAATCGCCGTCTTCATTTGCTTTCAGTGCTTTTTCTTTATAATCAAGAAGCTGCTGATATGTTTCACGGCTGACGGAGACTTCTTTTTTAGAGTCTAAATAGTTTTTCACGTCAGTGTCTGTTACTTTCGCTGCGAGCGTTTCTTTTGTGGTCGTATCAGCCGTCGCTTCATCTTTTCCAGTGAGGAAAAAAACGATTGCCAGAACACCAGTTGCAAGAATCATACCTGCCGCAAACGTTTGGATGCTTTTTTTCGTCATACAAGCACCTTCTCGTTGTCTTTAATGATCATGTTGACTTCATCTACAGATACATGCTCAGCGCGCGCAATGGCCTCAGGAGACATGCCATTTTGATGCTTTGAAATGATTTGTCTTGCGATAGATGGATCAATTTCTGAATGTTTGCGGACGACGATGTTTGTTTCAAGCAATTCTTCTTCAAGAACCTTCATTTTCTTTTTCAGTTTATAGATTTCTTGCATTGCAGATAGTTGAAGTGTTTCAAGTTCCTGCTCGACTTCTTTAATCGGCTCTCTTTGAAAATATGAGAATGCGATCAGTACGATACTGACAACAAGCAATCCGATAATTGCAATTTCCATGTTTCATCACCTTTTATTCGTATTTTAATGCTGAAAACCATAAAAGGCTTTCATGATTGTTTCAGACAGTTTTCGACCCTTCTTTTTTATACCATAAAAAAGCTAGTTTCAAAAGGAATTGCTGAAAAAATCACCTTTTTTTCATCTTTTTTCTTTTTATATGAAAAACGAGTATGAAAATCTTGCTCGCTGTCAAAATAAAAGAGGGTTTCTCATGTATACAGTACGACAAAGATTGACGTTTTATAGGGGAGCAGGCCATTTTTCATGAAATGACCGTACGATATAGATCAGAACGCAGACGGATTGCACTGAAATTGAAATTGGTGAAAAAACATTCTAGCATTCCTAAGCTAGAAGTGGTATTATAGTTAGGTCTGAATGTGAATTGATTTTAGTTTGGAGGGAAAAACATGCGCGTAAATATTACTCTAGCTTGCACTGAATGCGGTGAGCGTAACTATATTACTAAAAAGAATAAGCGAAACAATCCAGATCGCGTTGAATTCAAAAAGTATTGCTCACGTGATAAAAAACAAACTTTACATCGTGAAACAAAGTAAGCAGCAGGGAATTTTCCTGCTGTTTTTTTATGATGGGAGATGATCTGTGTGAAAAAGGAACTTCGCCTTCAAACATTAGCCAAGCTGGATCAGATGAGTGCTGAGGATTTCGAGCGAAGCACCGCTTTACTTCATGAGCACTTGTTTCAGCTGCCAGCATGGAAAGAAGCAAAAACGATTGCACTCACCATGTCTAGAGGAAAAGAGGTACCGACAATGCCTCTCATTGAAAAAGCATGGCAGGAGGGGAAAAAAGTATGTGTACCCACCTGTTTTCCGGAAACAAAAGAGATGACGTTTTATAAATATACACCGGAAACGAAGATGATATCCCGCTACTTTGGGCTATTGGAGCCAGATCCTCTGGCGTCGGCCGCTGCATCTAAAGAATCAATCGATTTGATCATTGTGCCTGGGGTGTGCTTTGATCGACAAGGCTACCGTATCGGGTATGGGGGCGGCTACTATGACCGCTACTTAGCTGACTATCACGGCGAAACACTTGCCCTTTGCTTGACTGTACAGCAAACCGAGCATATTCCGGTTGAAACGCACGACATTCCGGTCTCAATTATCGTCAGTGAGAAAGGTATCTTATATCAAAAATAAAGTCCGCTGCTTATACGTATGAACGGGCTTTTTGTGTTGAGCGAAGGTCTTGTTTGTGATCAAAAGTCACATGAACGATAGCGATCAACATTCTTCATTAAAAAGCATTTTAGCTGACGGGGGGATATGTTTTGAAAAAATTTCGTGGAAAGAAAAGATACTTCCGTAATATGTGGGAGGAAGTGAATACTTATCAATTAACGCTCGACCACGATTCGTGGTTCTCTTTTTCGCATACGCACCTTGATTTTTTTGGAGTCGGGGAAAATAGCTTAAAAATAAGAAGAGAGCATATTAAAGCTCATATTGCTTTATATCATAGGCTGCTAAAACAGCTTGAAGGCTTTGAAAAGCCATACCAAACTTGGATTTGCATTCACGAGCATGACCCTGGTTTAGACGCTGTATATGTTCATACACCAAATCCATACGACAGTTACTTCCCGCACAAGGTGGAGGGGTTAGAGCGGAATTGTAAGCTGCCTCATACTTTCAAGGATTTAATCGACCTTCATCAATTTGACGTTTCTTATGATCAATCAGAGTGCGGAGAGGTTTATTATATTCAATCAAAAGAACAAGGGATTAGATTGTGAAGGCCTGCTTTTAGGCGATAAAAATGTTGGTTCATGCATAAACAAATCCTATTTAAGCCACGATACGAACATAGGAGGGAATATGATGAATAAAATGATTTGGAGCATTGTGTTCACACTGTTTGCATTCGTTCTCGTGCAAAATCGTTATCGGCTCATGAATTTGATTTTAGGCCAAAATCAAGTACGTCACTTTTTGATTAAATGGCTGATGAAAATCCCATATTTTCGGACGAAATTTATTCGCCAAGCATTCTAATCCCGCAAAAGCCGGGATTTTTTTGTTTTGAAATGCGGATCAGAACGATTCTTGCTATAATAATGTAAAAAATGGAGCGCGAATGTATGAATGTCATAGATAGTCTATTTTGGCGAGTTGTTGATGAACTAAGACAAAAAGGATACGAGATGATTCAAAGTCCGTACCCAGAAGATGAAATATTTTTTGAAGCACCACGAAACTCAGGCTATGATCTCATCCGTCTGTATAGAAAAGATGTGAATTTCAGACAGGAGATCGTTCGAGATATCGAGGAGCAAACATATCGGATCAATCAGCTGAGAGAAGCTATGCGTAAACGATCGCTTCATCTCTTGCAGCTGCAATTTACAACTGATGTCCCAGTAGATGATTGGGAAGACCTAAACGGTGAGCCACAAAAAGAGAATAAGGTGACAGTTACTCCTGTGTTACTCAATACAGACACGCTTCAAAACGATGTAAACGAACTGCAAAAATGGCTCAATACATCTCTTGCAGTTGATGTAGAAGAAGCGAGGAGAGACACAGCTGAGGATGCAATGCAGCTTAAAAGGAACGTGCTCCAGGCATTTGATGATCAGGAAAAACAGCGTGAACGGGAACGGGCCGTGTTTCAAAATGGCAGACCCATTTTCACCTACTTGCTGATCGCTGTCCAAGTGGTGATGTTTCTTTTACTTGAGCTCTCTGGCGGAAGTACCAATACGTCAACTTTAACTGCATTTGGTGCTAAAAATAATGTGCTGATTTTAGAGGGTGAATGGTGGCGCCTGATAACACCAATGTTTTTACATATTGGCTTGACGCACTTACTCTTTAATACTTTTGCTCTTTGGTCCGTTGGAGCGGCTGTTGAGAGAATTTATGGGTCAGGAAGATTTTTGCTCATCTATTTGATTTCCGGCATTTTTGGCTCCATAGCGAGCTTTGTGTTTAATACGGCAATTGCAGCTGGTGCATCAGGCGCGATTTTTGGCTGTTTAGGGGCACTGTTATATTTAGCCATCTCAAATCGAAAGCTTTTCTTTCGGACGATGGGGACAAATATTATTGTCATTATTCTCATTAACCTAGGAATAGGCTTCACTGTATCAGGTATTGATAACGCAGGGCATCTTGGCGGCTTGGTTGGCGGCTTTCTCACGGCATTAGCTGTCCGTCTGCCTAAACAGACGCAGCCTGTCAAAATGCTTCTTGCGACTGCTGTTTTGCTCTTGATTGGCGGTCTTGGATTGTATACAGGATTTCATTCTGATAATCAAAAGGAAGCAGCGGCAACAAGTGAGGCAGCGAGTTTATTTGATGAGAAAAAGTATAGCGAAGCAAGTGAACGACTAGAGGAATACGTACACGAAAAAGATGCATCAGCTGAGGCACTTCATATTTATGCACTATCGGAAGCGCAGCAGGGCCGCCTTGATAAGGCCATTCAATTTTTACAAAAGTCGCTTGAAAAAGATCCAGATGAACCAAATAAACTGTATCATTTATCGTTGTTATTCGTAGAAAAAGGAGAGACAGCGAAAGCAGATGATCTATTAGCGAAAGCATTAAAACAGGATCCTCAAAATGATCAATTTTTAAAGCTGAAACAATATATCGAAAATAGTCAAACACGTTGAATGACTTGACTGAAAGCGCATTTATGAATACGCTTATCCTATCTGTTGATGAAAAGAAATGGTGGAAACAATGAAAACGTTATATGATGTACAGCAGCTGCTTATGAGATTTGGAAATTATGTGTATTTCGGAGATCGTGAAGTAGAATTAGAATTTATGGCAGACGAATTGAAGGAAATGTATACATCGGGCATCATTGACCGCACTGAATGGTCAAACGCAATGACGATTCTTCAAATGGAGATAGCCAAAATAAATCGAAAAACAATGTGAAGGTGGAGGGCATATGACAGGGGATTGGTTTGTAGGTATTGATCTTGGCGGTACGACAATTAAGCTTGCGTTCATTAATCTATATGGTGAAATTCAGCATAAGTGGGAGATTCCTACGGATAAATCCGGGCAGACGATCACAGTCGATATTGCCAAATCAATTGACCATAAACTGGTTGAGATCAGTATGCCAAAATCAGCACTTATTGGGATCGGAATGGGTGCACCTGGACCTGTAGATAAAGTATCTGGAATCGTCTATAAAACAACGAATTTGGGCTGGACAAACTATCCGTTGAAAGATCACCTAGAGGCAGAGACAGGACTTCCATCTGTCATTGAAAATGATGCGAATATTGCTGCACTCGGTGAAATGTGGAAGGGTGCAGGAGATGGCGCAAAAAATATCCTGATGGTCACACTTGGAACGGGGGTTGGCGGCGGCATCATCGTCAACGGTGAAGTTGTTCAAGGGGAGACAGGAGCTGGCGGAGAAATTGGCCATATTTGTGCCGTTCCATTTCAAGGAGCACCTTGTAACTGCGGAAGAACAGGCTGTATTGAAACAATCGCATCTGCAACTGGCATCGTCCGGCTTGCAAAGGATAAATTAGAAACCGAGCAGCATACATCTTCACTTGGCACGCTCGCTTCGCTATCAGCAAAGAATGTATTTGAAGCGGCAGAAAACGGAGATGATCTTGCAATGCGTGTCGTAGAAGAAGTGACGACACATCTTGGACTTGTCCTAGCGAATCTTGCCAGTGCTTTAAACCCAACGAAAATTGTGATTGGCGGCGGTGTTTCAAAAGCAGGTGAGCTTCTTCGCAGTAAAGTAGAACGCGTTGTGAAACAACATGCGTTCCCGCCTTGCGCAGACGATGTCGAAGTGGTGATAGCATCACTCGGAAACGATGCGGGTGTCATCGGTGGTGCATGGATGGCAAAAACCAAATGGCTGTCTTGAACAAAAAAGTCATAATGATGTCATTTTTATTAAAAAAAGCGATAGATAGGCATGAAATTGGATGTTTAGCATATTCATAAGTTTGTCATGAGGAAAAAGACATTGATTTTCCATCATATACAGGATAAGATATACTTTAGTTATTTTTCTAGAAGCACCAATAATTAGGGTATATCCTGAGCCTGGGTGCGCGCTTAGCATAAGGAGGTTACAATGCGAAAGAATAGATTAAAGGCGATTTCATTTTTACTGATTGCGACATTGCTGATGTGGGTCAAAACCTATGTTATCTATAAATCTAGCTTCAATATTAAAATTGAAAATTTCATGCAGGAGTTTATCCTGTTTATTAATCCGCTTAGCTTTCTTTTGTTTATCTTCGGTATCGGTTTATTTTTCAAAGAGAAAAATCGAAATCGATATATCATCGTGACAAGCTTTATCCTGACATTCATTTTGTTAGCCAACATTGTGTTTTATCGATTCTATAGTGACTTTCTAACCATCCCCGTCCTATTTCAAACAAACAATATGGGTGACCTCGGGTCAAGTATTACCTCTTTAATTGAACCAGTCGATTTACTGATGTTCGTTGATATCATCATTTTAATTTGGCTCTATAAAAAACAGCCTTCCTTTAGAACAGATGTCACAGTTTCACGAAAAGAACGAGCAGCATATTACTTATTTGTGGCAGCTACATTTTTCTTTAACCTTGGTTTAGCTGAAACAGAAAGACCAGAACTGCTTACTCGCTCATTTGACCGTGAGATGCTGGTGAAAAATATCAGCTTATATAACTTTCATATTTATGACGGGGTATTGCAATCGAAGCAGTCCGCCCAACGAGCCCTTGCTGACAGCAATAGCTTAACTGAAATTGAAAACTATGTAAGCGCAAATCAAACAGACCGTAATGAAAAGACATTTGGTCAAGCAAAAGGACGAAATGTCATTCTTGTATCACTTGAATCTACACAGAGTTTCGTGATCAATGAAAAATTAAACGGGAAAGAAATTACTCCGTTTTTAAACAAATTGATCAAGAAAAGCTATAACTTTACTAATTTTTATCACCAAACAGGTCAAGGGAAAACATCTGACTCAGAGTTTATTGTAGATAATTCTCTTTATCCACTTGGAAGAGGGGCTGTGTTCTTCACAAATCCAAGTAATGAGTTTACAGCGACACCTGAGCTGTTAAAGGATGAGGGCTACCACTCTTCTGTTATTCATGCGAATAACAAAAGCTTCTGGAACCGTGATCTTATCTACGATAGCTTTGGCTACGACAAGTTCTTTGATATTAAATCATTTGATGTGAATGAAGAAAACTCAGTTGGCTGGGGCCTGAAAGATGGTCCGTTCTTTGAGCAGTCCGCTGAATTAATGAAATCGATCCCGCAGCCTTTCTATGCGAGATTGATTACATTAACGAACCATTTCCCTTTTGATTTAGATGAAGAAGATAAGCTCATTGATGAATATGATTCAAAGAGTAAAACGCTGAACAAGTACTTCCCTACAGTGCGTTATCAAGATGAAGCCCTTAAGCTTTTCTTTAAAAAGATGAAGGAAGCTGGGTTATACGATAACTCCATTTTTGTTTTATATGGGGATCACTACGGAATTTCTGAAAACCATAACGAAGCCATGGGACAATTTTTAAATAAAGAGATTACGCCATTTGAAGAAGTACAGCTTCAAAAAGTCCCATTTGTTGTACACATTCCAGGGGTAACGGATCAACATCCAAAAGAAATTGATACGGTAGGTGGTCAGGTCGATATCCGTCCAACTGTACTCAATCTTCTAGGCATTGATACAAGTAAACAAATTCAATTTGGTCATGACCTTTTATCGAAAGATACGAATGACTTTACAGTACTCCGTGATGGAAGCTTTATTACGAAGGACAGCATTTTTACAGATGGTGTTTGCTACAATAAAGAGACAGGCGAGCCAGCAGATGATAAAAATGTGTGTCAGTCTTATGAAGAGAAGGCGAAGCAGGAGCTTCAATTCTCTGATCAAATCATCTACGGAGATCTCCTTAGATTTTATGATCGAAACAGCCCGGACCATTCACCATCCAAAAAAGAAGGTGAAACGGAGCTGAAAAAGGCGTCCTAATAGATGAAAAAACCTCTGCTATTTTTAGAAGCAGAGGTTTTCTTTTTTTGCCTGACGGCTCATATAATATGAGAGGAGGGATGTAAATGAAGACAACGTCGTTTGGAAAAATTGAATGGCAGCTGGATGAAGCGGAGAGGGATGCTGTGGCAAAGCAGCTTGGTATTGGCAAAGCTGCTTTTCATTTATCTAATCAAACAAGCACTGATGACCTTCTTTTACCGGGATATAGACTTCCAGAAGGAGTCCATGAATTTGATTCCATCGGTGATGTGCAGAAATTTATTGCGCCTTATAGACTGCAGCAATCCGATGATTGGATCAATGGAACATTTGAATATGATAGCGCTCAATTAGAAGAAGAGCTGAGCCGCTTGAAAGCCGTATTTCCTTTTCTTCATATCAGCGTCATTGGTCATTCAGTGCTTGATACACCTATTTATGAAATCCGAACAGAGCCTGTTCAGCATTTACATTCTATTCATCTCAATGCCACATTTCATGCAAATGAATGGATCACGACGTCTGTTTTATTAAAATGGTTGAAATCGCTTTGCTTAGCAGCGTCTGACCCGGTGCAGGCAAGACATTATGAAGCGGTTCATATTCTGCAGACCACCGCTTTATCCATCGTACCAATGGTCAATCCAGATGGAGTGGATTTGGTTCGTAATGGACCGGAGTCACTAGGTCTTCATCGTGAAGAATTCACACTGCTAAACGGTGGATATTCCGATTACCGGGAATGGAAAGCAAATATTCGAGGGGTGGATTTAAACAATCAATTCCCTGCTTATTGGGAGATCGAGTACTATCGTCATCAGTCGAAGGCACCGTCCTACCGGGATTATCCTGGGCGCGAGCCATTAACAGAACCAGAAGCGAAAGCGATGGCAAATCTTGCGCTGCGAAAACGATTTGACCGGCTGATTGCCCTTCATACACAAGGAGAAGAGATTTATTGGGGTTTTCTTGGCCATGAGCCAGCCATCTCAAAAGAAATGGTCAAACGATTCGAACAAGTGAGCGGCTACAAACCGATCCAATATCTCGACAGCTATGCAGGCTATCGCGATTGGTTTATTTATCAATTTCATAATGAGGGCTATACAGTTGAGCTTGGTCTAGGGAAAAATCCTCTTTCCATGGATCAATTTGATTCGATTTATGAAAAAACAAAGCGGCTTTTATGGGAAGCGTGTAAGTGTTAAAAGCACCTGTCTGGTGCTTTTTCATATTGGAGCAACAATCAATTGCTTATGGTCAATAAAAACAATGTTGAAGTAATTGACGAAGGCTTTCTTGTAAGCTATTGTGAAAGATATGGATGTAAAAAAAAGGATATGATTTAGGGAGATGTCGACTATTGAGTGCTCAAAGCCTGTGGAAAAGAAATTTTACTTATCTATTTGTTTCTAAAATGTGCAAAATTACAGCGGATAGTTTATCTTTCAACACCATCTTGTGGCTTTTGGTACTAGGAGGGAAAGGAGCAATAGGGACAGCTTTTTTTATTGCGGTCAGCTTTGTCCCTCAAGCGATTGTTGGACCATTTATTACGCCTATGATGAAGCCGCATCAATTGAAATTTTGGATGTGCTTTGCTGATTTAACACGAGGAGCGATTATCCTTGTGATCGTGGTTAGTTACTTTTATGGTTTCACACCATTAGTCCTCATCATTGGCTGCATGCTGCTTCATTCGGCGACGGGAGGCTCCTACGAACCGGCATCTGTATCGATTATTCCAAAGCTTGTCCATGAGGACCTCATACAAAAGGCGAATGCAACCATCCAATCAGCAAGTCATGTCGTAAGACTTGTGACGGTAACGATTTGTGGTGTCATGATTGCATTTGTAGGCGTAGGCTATACAATGCTTGTGATCATTCCTCTTTATCTTTTGTCCGCTTTATTGGTGTTCATGATTTCATATCAAACAGAAGCCATCATCGATAAAGCCAAAAAAGGATTATCTTATGGCAAAAGATTAATTCGAGGTTTTTCACTTGTTAGAAGCCATCATATTTTGTTTCCGTTAGCCATTTTTTGTGTCTGCTCAAACTTTGCTGCGGCACCATGGGAAGCATTGTCTGTTATTTATTTAACTGAAGACTTACATAGTGGACCGGTCGTCTATTCATTCATCAAAGTCACAACCGCACTAGGCGCCTTTTTGATGGGGTTTGTTTTAACAAAGATAAAAGTGAATCGGTATGGATTGCTCTTTATAGGTGCTGGGATTGTTGATGGAATCGCCTTCTTCATCACAGGTATGAACGCATTGTTACCACTTGTGTTTATATCAGCTTTTGCTTTAGGAGCAGCCATTAGTGCAGTTAACGTACCCGAACATACGATGATTCAATTGTCAGTAAAGGCAGAGGATCAGCCGCAAGTGTACGCGATTATCAACATGATTTCCTTCTTGATGATTCCTTTAGGCGCCCTCATTGGCGGTTATATGGCAACACTGTTTGGGTCTGGGTATGTCATTGCGGCTGGCGGCATCATTGAAGCTGTTTCAGGTATATGCCTGCTTTTGTTTACAAAGATCGGAAAGGTAGAGAGGGCGGATTTGACGATAGAACGAGACAAACCTGCCGTAAACGCAACGTGAGCATGGCATGATTGATTGAAGATAGGTTACAATGAGGACGAGAAAACATGAGAATTTGATTGAAAGGGGAAAAACGATGGCTATAGCAGACGTCACCATCATTCCGATAGGCACTGAAACACCAAGTGTCAGTGCTTACGTAGCAGATGTACAAAGAATTTTAGAAGGCTTTCAACAAGAAGGGAAAATCAAATATCAATTAACACCGATGAATACGTTAATTGAAGGCGAATTATCCATTTTATTTGAGGTCATTCAGCGCATTCATGAAGCCCCTTTTGAAAAGGGATTGCACCGAGTAGCGACCAATATTCGCATCGATGACAGGCGGGATCAAACCACAACGCTTACAAGCAAATTAGAAAGCGTGAATAAGCATTTAAATCAATAAAAAAGCCTGCTATAAGCAGGCTTTCAGCGTGTAGACAAACCCTCGCATTCTGTGTCAGGGCTGCGCTCCGGTGCTCGTCCTTCCTAGACTTCAAAGGTTTTCTATCACGCTGAAAAGAAGACAAAGGGCTAAATCAAGATCATTTTAGCCCTTTGTCAACAATCTGAAGCCTGCTAGATGCAGGCTTTTAATGTGCAGTTGGATAACCGCTATAGATGATGGTCATGACAGTGAACCATCCAAAAACCAAAAATGTAGCGCCAGCAAAAGCGATGGCAAGTACGTTCACTTTTTTTAGTGAGCGATAGATACCGAGCGCAGCTAAAATCGTGACTAGACCAAAAATAATGACGAGCATCATGTGAAAGTCCCCCTTTGTCATCAATCCCCTTGATTTCCTTTCTTTTCATTTTAACCGTTTTCATAAAGCTTGTCGAGTAGATTCCAGTTGACGATTGTTTGAATTTTTATTGAATAGCCTTCATAATAAAAAAGAATCAATAAAGTAGGTGATGAAAATGAATTGGAGAAGAATGCCACTAGGCTATGTACAAGCGAACGCATATATTTGGAAAAACGAGCAGGGAGAATGCTTAATTTTTGATCCAGGCGGCGAAGCGCAAAAGCTGATTTCCTATGTAAAAGAAAAACAGCTCACACCGCTTGCTGTCTTATTAACACATGCTCATTTTGATCATATTGGTGCGGCAGATGAGGTACGCGAAGAGTGGGGAGTGCCGCTGTATGTACACGAAAATGAAAAAGAATGGCTCACGAACGCTGAATTAAACGGTTCAGCTCGATTGATTGGAAATGGAATTACGGTCAAAGAAGCTGAAAAATTGATTACGACAGAAGGAACTCTTCAAATTGGATCGTTTACATTAGAAATGTTCCATACACCTGGGCATTCACCTGGCAGTGTGTCTTACTATTCGGCGGAAGAGGGCTTTGTTATTTCTGGTGACACGCTATTTGAAGGTGGCATTGGGAGAACAGATTTAGTAGGCGGCAGTCAGGAAGTGCTGCTTCAATCAATCCATCATAAATTATTGTCCTTGCCAGAATCAACTCTTGTATTAAGCGGGCATGGCGGGGAAACCACTGTGCTGACAGAGCAGGAGCAAAATCCGTTTATTAATGGTTTTTCTCTTTAATTGCAGGCATGAAAAAAGCATCTCTTTAGAAGAGATGCTTTTTTCAATTAATGTCCGGTACCGGGAACCATGATGAAAATCGAATAATATGTAAATCCGGCAAAGAAAATCGTCAAGTACGCTCCGAAAATGTAAATATACATTCTTTCGGATAGATTCAAGTAGGATAAAAATACAAAAAGAACGGTTTGACCGAAGAACAGCAGCGATGCATCTTTCATATGTCCTAAATAGAACATGACAGCAAAAATACCCGTCCAAAAGCCAAGCACGCGGAACATGCGATTCATTTCTTTCCCTCCCCTTTAAAAAAACCCCTTTGAATCATATTATAGCTGATCACCACTTGTTATGTAAACATTTACATTTTTGACAACGTGTGAACAATTTATTTTGAATGTAGAAAAAAATTTTTTGAAAAAGTGAAGAAAAAGTGTTTATGCTGAAAAACATGAGGGTACTTACTCCATAAGAGAAAAGGTTAACGACCTAAGGAGGAAGACTAATGAGTGACATTACTTTTTATTCATACCCAAGCTGCACGTCTTGCCGCAAAACAAAACATTGGTTAAAGGCGAATCAAATTGATTTTAAAGAGCGTCACCTTTTCAGAGAAACGCCAACTCTAGATGAATTAAAAAAGATTCTTTCTTTAACAACAGAAGGAATGGATGAAATTTTAGCCACAAGAAGTCAAGCTTTTAAAAGCTTAAATTTAAATATTAATGACTTAAAAGTAAACGAGGTTTTGCAGCTTCTCATTGAAAAACCAAAACTGCTTCGAAGACCAATCATCATTGATGGAAATAAATTAGTAGTTGGTTATAATCCAGGAGAACTCATGAAAATATCAAAAAAGAAAGCGATTCATCAATCAGTTTCCTAATAAAAAACGAAGATCAGCTGAAACATGCTTCAGCCGTCTTCGTTTTTGTGCTGAACTGGGCTAGCTGGGTTCGAACCAACGATCACGGAGTCAAAGTCCATTGCCTTACCACTTGGCTATAGCCCAATATCAAACGTGTAATGATATTGTTCACCATCTACGGTCATTTATACATAAAAATTGTATGTCACGAGTTTTAAGTGCAAAAGGAGCGAAAGAAGTAAATGAAAAATGAAAAATCAAAGCAATTATACGAATTTATCCTAAAAGAAGCCCCTGTCATGACCGAAGAATGGCTAAAGACAAGAACAGAAGAAGGCTCATTATATTCTAAACATGCTTCAGAGGAAACAGAAAAGAAGCTGAAGGAACAGAACACAGCGTTTATTCAAACCATTGCAGCAACACTTGTGACACTGTCAGACAAAGTAGAAAACCATTTGAAAAAGTGGTCTGTTGATATTGCTCGTGATCGAGCAGTGCATGAGGTGCCGTTATATGAAATCATTGGACAATTTAAGATCTTCCGCCACATTTTCTGTTCGAGAATTGAGACATTCACCCAAGAAACCGAGCTTGAAGTGACGCTGCAAGATGTGTGTCAGTGGAATCAGCACTTTCACGCCACATTTGATGATATGATTGAGCGTTTATCAGAAGAATATGACCGCGTCACACTCAGTCAGCTCAATGCACAAAGAGAGATGATTCAAGAACTGAGTGCCCCTGTTATTCCGGTATCAAAGGAAATCGGGATTTTGCCATTGATCGGAGAAATCGATACGTACCGGGCCAAAATCATTTTGGAATCCGTGCTGGAACAGGCTTCAAGACTGCGTCTAACGCACTTATTTATTGATATATCTGGCGTTCCCGTTGTTGATACGATGGTTGCTTATCAGCTGTTTAAAGTGGTCGATAGTGCGAAGCTATTAGGAATTGAGACGATTATATCAGGCATTCGCCCAGAGATCGCTCAAACTGTAGTGAAACTCGGCATTGATTTCTCAAAAGTAAATACAGAACACAGCCTTGCAAAAGCTTTAGAAAAAAGAGGATTTCGCATTTTTGAAGAGCAGCAGCAAGAAGCCACATCATGACGAAGAAACCTGCACTTGTAAAAGTCAGGTTTTTTTATATGCTCTTTTCTAAAAAATGATGTGATGCATCTTGAGTTGAGGGTTTTCATGCTTTATTAGTCATGAAAATCATAAAATGCTCTTTTGTCATTCAGGTTCCTCCATTCTACAATGTGATCAATGAAAGGAGTGATCCACTTGTATGGGATTGAATATTTAAGGCAAGAGCTGCTAGAAGAAGCATGCCGCATGAGAGCATCTGATGTGCACATTGTCCCAAAAGAAAAGGAAGCGTTGGTATCTTTCCGCGTAGACTCAGATTTAATCCAGCAGCGAACCATTGATAAAAAAACCGGCGAGCGGCTCATTGCTCATTTTAAATTTTTATCTTCTATGGATATCGGGGAAAAAAGGAGACCGCAAAATGGGTCATTAGCTGTGATGTTAAGAAGCGGCCAGGTGTTTATTCGAATGTCTACCTTACCAACTGTAAATGATGAGAGTTTAGTGATTAGAATATTGCCGCAGGATCATGTTCCGAAAATAAAACACCTGTCACTATTTCCGAAAGCTTCAGCCAGGTTATTGTCATTTTTGAAGCATTCGCATGGGCTCATTTTATTTACCGGTCCAACCAATTCGGGGAAAACAACAACCCTCTATTCACTGATCCAGTTTGCAAAAAAGAATTTCAACCGAAATATTATTACGCTTGAAGATCCTGTGGAAACAAGAAATGAAGAAGTGTTACAGGTTCAAGTAAATGAAAAAGCCGGCATCACATATGCCGCAGGATTACGCGCTATTTTAAGACATGATCCAGATATGATTGTGCTAGGAGAAATAAGAGATGCTGAAACGGCCAGAACGGCGATTAGAGCAGCACTGACAGGACATTTAGTATTGAGTACGCTCCATGCAAAAAATGCAAAAGGAGCCCTTTATCGTATGCTTGAATTTGGTGTCACGATGAATGAACTTGAGCAAACGATGGTTGCGATTGCTGCGCAGCGATTAATCGAGCTCACCTGTCCTTTTTGCGGAGAAATATGTCAGCTTTACTGTAAATTAAATCGACCGATCAGACGAACAAATGTATTTGAACTGCTGTTCGGAAAAGAGCTTGATGAGTGTATCAAGGAGGCTAAAGGAGAATTTGCTCACTCGTCATATGAAACACTGCAAAGATTAATTCGTAAAGGAGTGGCACTCGGCTATTTATCAAAAAACACTTACCATCGCTGGGTTTATGAAGAAGCGAGCCTCTAAAGTATGGTCTAAAAAGGACCAAGCTGAATGCCTATCAAAACTGGCTCAATTAATTCAGGCTGGATATACATTGATTGAGGCATTAGTGATGGTGAATATCCAGTTATCAAAACAACAGCGGCAGCAATTAAAACTAGGTATTCAGTGGCTGCACGAAGGCGAGCCTTTTTATGTGGTGCTCGAGCGACTCCATTTTCAGCGGGAAGTCATCGCCATACTATGTTTTTCTGAGAAGCATGGCAGTCTAGCCCGTGCTTTAGAACAAAGCGCCCGTTTTTTAGAGAAAAAAGTCAAGCAGTTAGACACGTTTAAACGCATGTTGCGTTACCCGCTCTTCCTCATCTTCACGGTTTTGGTCGTGCTGATACTCGTTCAGAATATGATCATTCCTCAATTTTCTGTTTTGTACTCATCGATGGATACCCGCATGTCTTGGCTGATTCAAGGAATGTTTGGAATGTTTCAATTCCTTCATGCTTTTCTGCTCATCACCAGTTGTCTGTGTATTTGTCTCACCGGCTATTATGCTTTGTTTTTTAGGAAAAAGTCGACGCTTGAGAAATTGAGGGTGATGAGTAAGCTGCCTTTTTTATATAAAGGGATGCAGCTGATGCATACGTACCTTTTTTCTCTTCAGCTAAGCGGACTGCTTCAGGCTGGATTATCGATGTACGAGGGTTTGCAAGCTTTTAAACAGCAAAGCTACTTACCTTTTCTTCAAGAAATAGGTGAACAAATGATGGATGAGTTAAGAAAAGGAGAAAGCATGGCACATCAAGTAAGTGAGAGTCCTTTTTTCGAAAAACATTTTGCAGCCATCATCAAACATGGTGAAGCAAGCGGGATGCTAGCAAGAGAAATGTACACGTACAGCCAATTTCTATTAGAGAATGCAGAGCTGAAAATTGAAAAATGGATGTCTTGGCTGCAGCCGGTGATCTATGGTGTGACGGCACTTCTTATACTCATCGTATATTTATCTATTCTTTTACCAATGTATCAACTAATGGAGCAAGTGTAAGAAGGAGGACAAAGACATGAATGATAAAGGGTTTACCCTGTTAGAAATGTTAATTGTCATGCTCGTGATATCCATTCTTTTACTCATTACCATACCGAATATCACACGTCATCACCAAGCAATTCAAGCAAAGGGCTGTGAAGGGCTCAAATCAATGGTCAGCACACAAGTGATGGCGTATGAATTGGAGCATGATGGGAAGACGCCATCTTTAGCTGAGTTAGAAAAAGAAGGTTATGTTAAAAAGGGATTAACCTGTCCTAATGGAAAAGCGATTGTCATTCAAAACGGCAACGTGAAGCATGAATAAATTACTTTTACATGAGAAGGGTTTTACCCTCATAGAGCAGCTAATGATCTTACTAGTTCTATCGATTCTATTGTCGATCATAGGAATGAAAATCCCAAATTTAATAGTAAGCGCTGAAGCCAAAAGACAAGTAAACCTCATGAAACAAGATCTTCAATTGGCATCATATACTGTATTTATCAAAAAAACACGTGTGCATGTTGAGATCCAACCGCCGCATGTATCTTATCAGGTAATAGATCAAAAGAGTAACGAAGTCATTGCTTCTTATCAGCATAAAAAGGGCAGCATCAAGACTTCTACATTCTCGCAAGGTATCTATTTTAATGAAAACGGACATCCAAGCAGCGGTGGATCTCTCATTGTCGAATTTGGCAGTCAAACGTATAAACTCACGATTTATTTAGGAAGCGGGCGAATCCATGTTCAAAAGCAATAGAGGGTTTAGTACGATTGAAACGCTATTTGCTTGTCATATCTTCCTATTTGCAGCCCTTGTGATTATGCCGGCCTATGAAAAAATCATGATGGGGAAAAAGGAAGTAAGAGCCAAACTCGATGCTTACCAAATCTTGCATGAACAGATGAATGAAGCGTTCATAGAAGGTAAAAAATCGTCTGTCAAAAAGAAGCGAGGCGACAACACATATGTATTCAATTGGAGTAAAGAGAAGGGATGTGTATCATACAAATTGCAAAAAAAGCAGACCATATGCTTTCACCAGGTTGCGGAACGGTGAACAAGGTTTTACCCTTGTCCAGGCTTTGTGGCAATTGCAGCTATTTTTGTTCCTCTCTTTTGGCTGTGTACTGATCTTTTCAACAGCTGAGAAAGCCCTTCCTTTTGAAGAGATTAACCGATTTTCACAAATGGAGTGGAAACAGACTGTCCTGCAATTAGATGAGGAATTAAGCCGTGCAACGGCAGTTCGATCGGTGCAAGGAGGTAATGCGTTAGAGTATGTATCTGATCAAGGGCGAGTGGTAACGATTGAGCCATATCAAGAGATGCTTCGAAAACGTACGGATCAAGCTGGACATCTTCCTTTATTGCACAAGGTGAAACAATTTCAGGTGAGAACGAGTCAGCATAGAGCCATCCTGAAAGTCACAGATGGATCTGGTAAGGTTCATGAAGCCGTTTTTTTCACATATAAAGGGGTGGTTCCTAAATCGTGAAAAGAGAGGAAGGGTTTATCTATCCGCATGTGCTTGCTGTGATCCTATTTTTTCTCTTGATCCTAGGAGCGATAACGATGGGCTTTCAAAAAGAGCTGAGAAGTGCAGAGCTCACGATTTCTTTTTATAAAAAACAGCATCTTTTTAGGGTGGGTGTGAGTGAAGCTGCCAGCTCAGTAAAACGCATTTGTGAAAAGCAGAAGATCTATATTGATACAGAAGAAGGGCATGTGACACTGAAGCAGATGAAATGCGATCAACAGAAAAAACGTGTCCTCGCTTTGGTGAGGGTGAAAACAAAGGATGGCTTATCCGATGAGCGGGAGCTGATGCTGGATTGGAAGACCGGTGAAATCATGAGATGGGCAAACCCTGATTAGCCAGTGTATAAAATCATCCTCTTTCTGGTAACACTTGAAGGAAGAAGAGGTGAATTTGCTTGAAAACAAATGACTATGTAAAATATATGACGCAGGAAATCATTAAATATATGAATACACCACGAGACGAACGGAAGGAACACAAACAAGAAAAAATGGAAACAAAACCGCCGTTTTCACAGCGATTATTTGGGGTTCTGCCGTTTGGCTTCTCCATGATGCTTAAAAAACGTCAGCGACATCGACGAAAGTAAAAAGCCGCCAGCAGGCGGTTTTTTTATGCCATTTTAGTTGTATTCCTCCACAACAATCACTTTATTCACCTTATTTGAGTAAGGATTATAGGAAATGGTGACAAACACCCCAAATTCCTTTGTATGGTCTTTTAACGTAATATGATACTGTTTTACAGATTCCTTATCGCGGTGGCGGTCCCATACTTTTTGTTTAAATAAGACTTGCGTTAGCGGGTATCTTTTTTTAGCTTCTTTGACTGCTCGCATTTCCCATTGGTCTGTGGCGGCAGTCAAACCTCTCGCATCCACAGGTTTGACGTCTAGCATCATAGGACTCAGCAGTAAACTGAGCATGATTATGATTTTTCCATATTTCACTTAACATCACCTCACCTCTTCATATCCTGACCAAATCCTACATTTTTATGTAAGTTTTAAGAAGTACAAATGTCACACAAAAAAATATTGAATATGGCGAAAGAATGAGAAAATGGAAGAATTTTCTCGCAATTGTTCTTGTTTAAGAACAAAATGAACTAATTTGACGTTTTGGGTTTTATAGGTATTTCCTTATACTGTATATAATCGTTCTTTTTAAAGAACAACCGTTCAAGGAGTTGAAGGGATTAATGAAACAGTCGCTCTTTGTCCTTTTTTGTGCCATTTGTTTGATGTTGACATCTTTCCTCATGACACCAACGAATGCCTCTTTTAACGATGTCGAGCACAAAAATTTTGTTATGAAAACATGTGAAAACTTTGAACAGACAGATCAGCATTGTCAGCCTAAAAAATGGGATCAAAGTCAATTGGAGCTTGTGGATCAAACGATAATCGAAGGAACAGTCTGCGCACCTCAAAGGCTGAGCATGACACTAAAAAATAGTGGACAGCCTATTGCGTACTCTGAATGGAAGTGGGAATTACATAAAGTGGGAAATGGTCAGGAGCCATTACAAGATGGTCATATTCTTGAAAAGGGCTCCATAAAGTCCCTATTGTCGCAAGAAACAGCGACTGTCACGACAGATAAAGCAAAAACAAATGGAATCTATGCATTTAAAATCTTTTATCCTAAAGGATTTGGCGCATCTGATAAGGCGTACTTTTGGTCTAAACAGATGGTGCTCTCAAAGTGTCAAGAAAAGGCGTCCTAAATGGAGCTGTCTTTTAAATCGAGAAATGATAGGCGAAGGGGAGAAGGGGTCATGAAAAAATGGATGAAGATGTCTGGGAGTATTCTTTATGTGGTGGTGTTCACGGTGATGATAGCCTCAATTATTGTCGTGTTGTCATCAAGAACAACAGGAGGAGAACCTCAGATTTTCGGTTATCAATTGAAGCAAGTATTATCAGGTTCGATGGAACCAGAATTTTCAGCTGGGTCACTGATTGTTGTAAAGCAGGTCGCCTCACCTGAGACGCTCAAAAAAGGAGATATTATTACGTTCCAAACAAAGCAGGATCAGTCCTTTGTGACCCACCGAATTGTTGGGGTGAAAGGAAAGGATGCAAATAAAGCGTTTGAGACGAAGGGTGACAATAATATGTATCAGGACGGCACGCTGGTAAAAGCGGATCAGGTGACTGCGCAGTATATGGGAGTGAACATTCCTTATGCAGGAAAGCTTCTTTCGTATGCAGGGACATCAGCTGGAACTGCTTTGCTCCTTATTATACCGGGTGTCATGCTGCTTGTTTATTCAACTATTCATTTTGTGGGCGCAGCGAAACACCGTAGACACACGGCTGATGTACATATGTCAGAGGAACAAGCTTAAATCGTTTGTAACCTAATCAGGTTTCAATAAAACAAAATATTAGGGGGTTTATTATTCATGGCAATGAAGAAATCAATTCGTTTAGGTGTATTATCAGGGGCTTTAGGTCTTGCATTAATCGGCGGGGGAACATGGGCGGCGTTTAATGATTTTGAAAAGGCAAATGCGGTCTACTCGACAGGAGAGCTGGATTTATCTGCTAAAGAGAACTCCGGCGCCATCAACCTTTCGAACTTAAAACCTGGTGATCGGATCAAGAAAGAATTTCATTTTGATAATAAGGGATCACTAGCGATAAACCAAGTGCTGATGAGTCTTGATTATAGCCAGTTTACAGATGGATCTTCCGCGAAGAATGGCGGTAAGAATACAGCTGAAGAATTTCTCAGTCAGTTTCAGGTGAGTGTTCTGACGGTTGGAGCCGAAGGTGGAAATGGTTATCCGAAAAACATTATTTTAGACCATGCAAACCTGCTTGACTTGCATCAATTAACGTCAAAACAGGATCAGACCGCATTTGAAAAGCTTCGTCATGCCGTCGATGAGAAGTTTTTACATGAAAGTGGGAAAATTAATGTAGCAACTGTTGATGGAACAGTGGCTCCAGAGTATGACGGCATTCCAAAGAATCCGTTTGATTACGATAAAGTGGAAATGACCATTGAATTTATCAATGACCAGACGAAGGATAAAGCTGGTCACTATATCCAAAATAAATACCAAGGCGATGCGATTCAAATTGATCTTTCCTTCGAAGCGACTCAGTGGAATGGTTTAACGATCAATCCAAAAAAGCATACGGATGAAAAAGGCTACGTGAAAGAAAACGAAAAAGCACACAGCGAAGATAAAAAATAAAGCCAGTCTTTAGGCTGATATCAAGATCTGCATAGCAATTGGAGGAGTATGCGCTAAAACGTGCGCTTTACTCCTCTTCTTGCTTTTTTCTCCAGATTTGATAATCTAAAAATTCACGAAATTGCTTTTTCGAAACCCCTGATGTCATTGCATCTCGAACTAGTTTTTCCCATTCACTATCTAATTGACCATCGTATTCGGTTTCATCTTTTTCGTTTAAAAGTGTATGAACCGAGACGTCCAGAACAGCGGAGACTTTTTCAAGAAATTGAATGGAGGGGTTTGTTTGCAAGTTTCTTTCTATTGAGCTTAAATAAGACTTCGCTACCCCAGCCTTTTCGGCCAGTTCTGATAGTGAGTAGCCTTTTTCATTGCGGTATTGTTTAATACGCTGGCCAATCAATGTCATCACCTTCCTTTCGATATTATAGCACATTCAGAAAGGTTTGATAGAATGACTTCTTACCAGAGGGGGAGACTCAGAGGACTTTTCATTTGATTTGAGGAAATGACGGACTTCTTCAACTGTTAGTCCTGCCTTGCGAGCTTCACGTAATAATTGAACCCATTCACTGTCTAATTTGTTCGTTTTCTTTTCCATACAAATACCCTCCTAAAATACTGAATCATGTATTTCAGGCACTTAACGCATGAAATGGAAAGACATAGGTGGTAAGACCTCATAGTTTGCTTGCGTCATGTTTCCGCCCAATACAAACAGACAAACTTAGCTTTAGACTGATCGAAAATTGTAAGTCACATAAAAGGGGAGGGGACTATGGGTCAACCTCCTCTTTTTTGTTGTAAGTAAAAAAGTCCGCCATTTTCAATCGTAAGACTGATTTTTGGTTCGTATAAAGTTTTGAGTGCTTGCCTTTCTATTTCATATTCTACAGATGTGTCTGAAGTCCCTTCATAAAATTGGTTTAAAAGTTCGGAGTCTTCTTTCCATTTTTGAACGGCTCGCACTGCCCAGTCGTCCGGTTCCTCATGGGCATAACGTTCCATAAGGCTGTAGAGCCGTTTGATTCCGCTTTCTGGCTTAATCATTGTACTCATCGTAAAACAATAATCGGGAATTTGAGACGACAGCTCACGAGCTTCCAGCTTTTCTTGAAATTGTTCAATGACTTCTCCGCGTATAAGATGGAGTCCTAATGATAAAAGCTTATCCTTCTTCCGGTCTGCAAGGTAAGAAATTTTTACATTGAGACCAAGCCATGGCTCAAGTGCGATCTGATTGTTCGTGAGCGGGCTGACTCGTTCATAAAGCCGGATAAAACGGCCCTGTTGTTTGACCGCCTCAAATATTTGAAATAACCGGGGGGAGCCGAAATGGATGAATTCACCACTGACCGTATCACCCGCTTTTTTTTGATCTGTGATGAAAGTCAATTGCCGCGGTTCAGGTACACCGCCAGTTTTTTCAAGCCAGTGCCAATAAAAAGGACGGTTCATAATCAATTTATCCATTTCGATTGTCAGCTGTACGGTCATATGTCCTGCACTTTCTTCTAATATGCTGCATTGATTCGCCTTGAAAAAACGGAGAAGAAAGGTGTGAATGTCATGCTGCTCCATTGATCAACTCTCCTTTATGAGCCCTGCTGTCTCTTTTCTAAAAGTGGTGTTTGTGCTTCAGTTAAATAAGAAGCAAATTGGGTTAATTTCTTTTTCATGTCTCCATCAGATTCATGCTGGAAGAGAATTTGATGCAACTCTGTTTCGACTTCTTCAATATCAATTCTCGTTAAAATATCATCTAAATCGCCTATGACGTTTTCGAACAGCTGAATTTTTTCATATAAAAGCTTTAAAATATGCTCTTCAACTGTTCCGTTTGTTGCCATATTGTAAATGTGGACATCTCGTTCTTGGCCAAGGCGGTGGATACGTCCGATTCTCTGTTCTAAACGCATCGGGTTCCACGGGAGGTCGTAGTTAATGATTTGATTACAAAACTGAAGGTTGATCCCTTCGCCGCCAGCTTCTGTAGCAATTAACACTTGCGCCCGTTCTCTAAATAAATCTTTCATCCAATCTTTTTTACCCCGCTTAAAGCCGCCACGAAATGGCACGGAGCTAATGCCATTTTGCTGTAGAAACCATTGTAAATAAATTTGTGTTGCGCGGTATTCGGTGAAAATAATGACTTTTTCATTTAACTGTTGAATGAGTTTGACCACTTCAAGCGCCTTTGAGTTTTGCTCCACTTGATTGATTTTCTCCATGATTTGCGCTATAGCAGAAGAGCCGAGAATATGCTTTTCTTCTTCCTGCATTTTTTTAATCGTCATATAAACTGCCTCACGGCTTGAACAGCATTCTCGTTCCAAGGTCATAATGGAAAACATATGCTTTGTATAAGACGGATTCTCTTTCAGCTTGCAGATTTCATCATACAATGCTTGTTCTGTCGGAGAAAAATCAATGGAAATCGTTTTGACATGTCGTTTTGTCCACTCGATGCCTGTGTCTTGTCTTCGGTTTCGAATCATCACTTTATTGACGAGCTGTTTTAATCGGTCATGGTCTTCAAGCTGCAAGTCCTTTTTGGCAAAGATATCTTTAAATTGATGTTCATTTCCTAGGTGGCCCGGCTTCAGAAGGGAAACGAGATTAAATATTTCTCCGATCCGGTTTTGAATAGGTGTCGCTGTCAGCAGCAGACAGAACTTCTTATTCAGGTTTCTCACAAATTCATAGTTTTTCGTTTTATTGTTTTTCAGTTTGTGTGCTTCATCGATAATGACCATATCGTAGGCAATCGATAAAATCGTGTCTCGATGCGGCTGTCTTTTGGCTGTGTCAATGGAAGAAACGACAACGTCGCACTGCTCCCACACATAGCTCTTTTTTTGTTCAACAGCATCAATATAAAATTTCGTCCGCAGCTCCTGTACCCACTGAGATACAAGGGAGGCGGGGACGAGAATAAGAATCTTTTTGGCAAGTCCACGAATCATGTATTCTTTGATAATGAGTCCTGCTTCTACGGTTTTCCCTAGGCCCACTTCATCTGCTAGAATGGCTTTCCCATTCATTTCTTCTACGACTCTTCTGGCTACTTCGAGCTGGTGCTGTAAAGGTGTGAATGCAGGCAGGTGCGCAGGAGCTTGCAGTCCCTCGAATGAATCAATGGCTGTGACTTTTTGAACCTGCGTCGCTAATCGATACATATCCCAGTTCGCCCAGGGGCCGTCTGATGAAAGCCGCTGCTGAAATTCATTTGTCCATTCCTGATCAAAAATCGTTTGAATATTCAATGTGGTCGCCTGCCTTTCTAGTAGGATCTGATAAATTGTTCTGTTTTTAAACGCTTCATTTTTTAAGAGGTCTCTAAAAGACTAGATATATGAATAAAAGCGAACGATATCGAAAGGTTATTTTAAAAATGTTAATGATTTTTCTGTTGCTCTCCATCCATTTCTAATGGTAGGATGTTGATAAGTGATCTAGAAAATAAGTCACCCATTTTGATAGTATGTCCAATAAATGTGAAAAATATGAGCGGATGATGGTATGGGGAGAGACTTGGCGGTTATTTTGCACTGGCAGGCGCCGAAGGAGCAAGCTGAATGATTCAGTGAATCTCTCAGGCAAAAGTACTCTTACCGGACGCAACTCTGGAGAGTGTTTGCTGATCGTTTTAGCAAACCACCAAAGGGGAAAACGCACAATGATGTTGTGCTGTAAACTTTCAGGTGCAAGGACAGAGACTTCTTTTTGATAAAAGGGAGCGCTCTGTCCTTTTTTGCTGTGATTTTTTTCTGAAAATTCAGCTTGCATTTGCACTAAAAAAAGGGGGAAACGATTGATGTTGAAACGAACACCGCTTTTTCATGCGTATGAAACGTTTGGCGCAAAAACCATTGACTTCGGGGGCTGGGAATTACCTGTCCAATTTTCTTCCATTAAAGAAGAACATGAAGCTGTTCGAACAAAAGCAGGGCTTTTTGATGTGTCTCACATGGGTGAGGTGGACGTCAAAGGTCAAGATGCCCTTCCTTTTTTACAAAGGTTATTAACCAATGATGTGTCTAAGCTGACAGACGGTAAGGCACTATATACAGCCATGTGTTATGAAGATGGCGGAACGGTAGATGACCTGCTCGTCTACCAAAAAGAAAAGAACCACTATTTACTTGTCATCAACGCATCAAATATCGATAAAGACGTGGATTGGCTTTTGAAGCACCAAGAGAAGGATGACGTATTGATCAAAAATATATCTGATCAAACCGCCTTGCTAGCGCTTCAAGGACCTCTTGCTGCTGACATCATCAAAGAGGTGGCGGATGAAGAGGTGACATCGCTTAAACCTTTTACGTTTTTATCAAAAGCTGAGGTCGCAAATAAAGAAGTGCTCGTTTCTAGAACAGGTTACACAGGGGAAGATGGCTTTGAAATCTACTGCCAGTCAGAAGATGCGGTCCACCTTTGGTCCGCTTTATTAGAAGCGGGGCAGCCAAAAGGATTAATACCGTGCGGACTCGGTGCACGTGATACCTTGAGATTTGAAGCAAGGCTTCCGCTTTATGGCCAGGAGCTGACAAAGGATATTTCTCCATTAGAAGGCGGAATTGGTTTTGCTGTCAAAACGGATAAAGAAGCTGATTTTATCGGAAAAGCAGCACTTAAAAAACAAAAAGAAGAGGGACTGAAGCGAAAGCTTGTCGGCATTGAAATGATTGAAAAAGGGATTCCGCGTACAGATTATCCAGTCTTTTCAGGAGAAAAGCAGGTTGGGTTTGTCACAACGGGCACTCAATCCCCAACATTAAAGAAAAATGTCGGGCTTGCTTTGATCGAAACCTCAGAAGCGGAGCTTGGGGCAGAGGTGGAAGTACAGGTTCGCAAAAAGCGTCTAAAAGCCAAAATCGTCACAACACCATTTTATAAAAGAACCAAATAACGAGGGGGAATAGAGGATGAAGCACAGATATTTGCCGCAAACAGAGCAAGATCAGAAAGAAATGCTGGATGTCATCGGCGTTCAGTCGATTGATGAGCTTTTTTCAGATATCCCAGAGAAGGTGAGATTCAAAGGAGCATACAACATCAAAGAAGCCGCATCTGAAACAGCGCTTGTCAGGGAATTATCCCGGCTAGCTGCAAAGAATAAGGATACAGTTTCCTATGCATCGTTTCTTGGTGCTGGTGTATATGATCATTACCAGCCTGTCATTGTCGATCATGTTATCTCACGCTCTGAATTTTATACAGCGTATACACCTTATCAGCCGGAGATTTCACAAGGTGAATTGCAAGCGATCTTTGAATTTCAAACAATGATTGCTGAGCTGACTGGTATGGATCTAGCCAATTCCTCAATGTATGATGGCGGGACGGCACTAGCAGAAGCGGCAATGCTTGCTGCGGGACACACAAAGAAGAAAAAAGTGGTGGTTTCTGAAACGGTTCACCCTGAATCAAGAGCGGTGCTGAAAACATACGCCAAAGGACAAAACATTGAAGTTGTTGAAGTGCCTGCGAAAAAAGGGCAGACAGATTTAGCTGCACTGGAAAAGGCCGTCTGCGATGATACAGCAGCAGTTCTCGTGCAATATCCAAACTTTTTTGGTGTCGTCGAGCCGTTAAAAGACATTGAACCCATTGCACATAAAGGAAAAAGCCTGTTCATTGTCTCTAGCAATCCCCTCGCACTCGGGCTATTGACGCCGCCTGGTAAACTTGGGGCAGACATTGTCGTTGGTGATGCGCAGCCGTTCGGTATCCCGGCGGCATTTGGCGGACCTCACTGCGGATATTTTGCTGTGACGAAAAAGTTGATGAGAAAAGTGCCAGGTCGTTTAGTCGGGCAGACAGAAGATGAAAATGGTGTTCGTGGATTTGTCCTGACTCTTCAAGCGCGTGAGCAGCACATTCGAAGAGATAAAGCGACGTCAAATATTTGCTCGAACCAAGCATTAAATGCGCTAGCTGCTTCTGTTGCCATGACGGCACTAGGGAAAACAGGCATAAAAGACATCGCCTATCAAAACGTGCAAAAAGCCCATTATGCCAAGACGCAGGCAGAAAAATATGGACTGCAGGCGGATGTAGAAGGGGCTCATTTTAATGAATTTGTGATCAAGTTACAGGAGCCTGTGAAAGAAGCCAATAAACGATTGCTTGAAAAAGGAATCATCGGCGGCTACGACTTAGGGCTAGACTACCCAGAGCTTGAGCAGCACATGCTTGTAGCCGTGACAGAGCTGAGAACAAAAGAAGAAATTGATACGTTTATCAAGGAATTGGGGGATCGCCATGAATAAACAAGATCAGCCGCTTATTTTTGAATTATCTAAAGAAGGAAGAATTGGGTACAGCCTGCCTGATTTAGATGTACCTGAACAGGAGATCCCGTCTTTATTTGATAAGACGTACATCCGTGATGAGGATGCTGAGCTCCCTGAAGTATCTGAGCTTGATATTATGCGTCATTATACAGCATTATCAAGACGCAATCATGGGGTCGATTCCGGATTTTATCCTCTTGGCTCTTGTACGATGAAATATAATCCAAAGATTAATGAAAAGGTTGCACGCCTTGCAGGTTTCTCGCAGGTCCATCCACTACAGGAGGCAGACACTGTACAAGGTGCATTGGAATTACTATACGATCTAGGTGAACATCTTGAAGAAATTACGGGGATGGACGCTGTGACATTACAGCCTGCGGCAGGAGCACATGGCGAGTGGACGGGACTCATGATGATCCGTGCGTACCATGAAGCAAGAGGAGATCATCAGCGTACAAAAGTCATTGTGCCTGATTCTGCTCATGGAACGAACCCGGCATCTGCGACAGTCGCTGGATTTGAAACCATTACTGTCGCATCTGATGAAAACGGGCTTGTTGATTTAGAAGATTTACGCCGCGTTGTTAATGAAGAAACAGCTGCTTTAATGCTTACAAACCCGAATACACTTGGCCTCTTTGAAGAAAACATTTTAGAAATGGCTGAAATCGTTCATGGAGCTGGCGGTAAACTTTATTATGACGGAGCCAACTTGAATGCGGTTTTAAGTAGAGCAAGACCAGGAGATATGGGATTTGATGTTGTCCACTTAAATCTTCATAAAACCTTTACAGGCCCACACGGAGGCGGAGGTCCTGGTTCAGGTCCAGTTGGCGTTAAAAAAGATTTAATTCCGTACTTGCCAAAGCCGGTGCTTGTAAAGAAGGAAGGTCGTTTTTACTTTGAATATGACCGTCCGGAATCAATCGGGCGCGTGAAGCCATTCTATGGCAACTTTGGCATTAACGTCAGAGCCTATGCGTACATCCGCTCTATGGGGCCAGACGGCTTAAAGGCTGTAACCGATAATGCCGTGTTAAATGCGAACTATATGATGCGCCGCTTAAGTGCTCATTATGATTTGCCGTTTGATCGTCACTGTAAGCATGAATTTGTCCTTTCAGGTAAACGTCAGAAAAAATTAGGTGTGCGGACACTGGATATTGCCAAACGATTACTTGATTTCGGCTACCATCCGCCAACGATCTACTTCCCGCTCAATGTAGAGGAATGTATCATGATTGAACCGACCGAAACAGAATCAAAAGAAACACTTGATGCATTCATCGAAGCAATGATTCAAATTGCGAAAGAAGCAGAAGAGAATCCTGAAGTGGTGCAGGAAGCGCCGCATACAACCGTCGTGAAACGTATGGACGAAACAAAGGCCGCTCGGAATCCCGTTCTCGTTTTTGAAAGAAAATAAAGAAAAAAGACTCAGGGGGAATCATGCTCCCAGAGTCTTTTTTGTTAGTTCTTCGTTTTAATGCGGCCGCCCCATTTTTTAAAGCCGCCTTTTAAATTATAAATCTCACGGCAGCCATTTTTACGTAAAGTTTGGGCTGCTTTTCCGCTTCTAAAGTTATTTTGGCAATAGAGGTAAACAGGCTTGTCAGGACGTATTTCATTTTTGCGCTGCTTTAGTTGGGAAAGAGGGATATTTCTTGCCCCTAAAATATGTCCGCCTTCAAACTCATTTGGCTCTCTCACATCAATGAGCTGGGCTTTGCGGTAACCTTTAATAAATTCTGCTTCCGTCAGCGTTTTCATAATGCGCTGCTGATAAATGTAGCTGCCGATGGAATAAAGAACAAAAAGTCCACAAAGTGAGAGGACGATATAGTTGAACATTGACAATACAACTCGACTCCTTCTTGAGCATCAGCACAGTAGCCTGTCTGATGGTACGTTTTAGACAAATACTATTATAGTAAAGCATAAGAAACTTGTCATCATAAATGGTAAGAATTATTTTCAATTCCGTTCCTATTTGATAGACTGATGAAGAGAGAAAACCGGTGGTCACCACCATCATCTAACATTGACTACGTAAAAGAGAAGGGATTTTATATGCAAAAAGAGAAATGGTGTTTCATTGATTCAGGAAACCAAGACCCTGCCTTTAACATGGCAATGGACGAAGCCTTGCTTTATTGGCATAGTGAGAAGCTCATTCCGCCTGTTATCCGCTTTTATGGATGGGATCCGGCGACATTATCTGTTGGGTATTTTCAGAACGTTGAAAAAGAAATCAACCTAGAAGCTGTCAAGCGCTATGGTCTTGGATTTGTCCGCAGACCAACCGGAGGACGAGGAGTACTACATGACCAGGAGCTGACCTACAGCGTGATTGTGTCAGAGGAACATCCAGAAATGCCAGCAACGGTGACAGAGGCGTACCGCGTCATTTCAGAAGGCATTTTAGAAGGATTTAAAGAGCTGGGACTCGATGCGTATTTTGCCATTCCTCGTACAGATAAAGAAAAGGAAAGCTTAAAGAATCCAAGATCTTCTGTATGCTTTGATGCCCCTTCTTGGTACGAGCTTGTTGTAGAAGGCAGAAAGGTAGCGGGCAGTGCTCAGACGAGACAAAAAGGTGTCATCCTCCAGCATGGATCTATTTTAATTGACCTTGATGAGGATAAATTATTCGATTTGTTCCTTTATCCTAACGACCGGGTAAGAGAGCGGATGCAGCGAAGCTTTAAAAACAAAGCGGTTGCCATCAATGAAATCTCAGACCGAACTTGTACGATAGACGATGCGCGTGTTGCGTTTAAAAGAGGATTTGAAAAAGGATTAAATATTGAGCTTGAATCTTATGAGCTGACAGATGAAGAATTAGCGTTTGTCCATCATCTCGCCAAAACGAAATATGCCTCAGATGATTGGAATTACAAGCGTTAAGACGATGGACACTCCTTGTTTTTTAATGAACGATGGTGTAGAATTGGGTTGATTATTAAGTAAAGGTGCATTATGGAGGGGTTTTATGACTACACCTAGTATGGAAGATTACATTGAACAAATTTATATGCTGATAGAAGAAAAAGGATATGCCAGAGTCTCTGATATTGCAGAAGCACTCGCTGTCCATCCCTCCTCTGTAACAAAAATGGTTCAGAAGCTAGATAAAGATGAATACCTCATTTATGAGAAGTATCGTGGTCTAATTTTAACCCCGAAAGGCAAAAAAATTGGAAAACGTCTCGTATACAGACATGAACTGCTGGAGCAATTTTTAAGAATCATTGGTGTAGATGAAGAGAAAATTTATGATGATGTAGAAGGCATTGAACATCATCTCAGCTGGAATAGCATTGACCGCATCGGCGATCTCGTTCAATTTTTTGAAGAAAACGATGAGCGATCTGTTCAGCTGAAAGCGATTCAAAAGAAAAACGAACAAACAAATCAAGAATCTTAATCAAAAAGGACACCCTTAGCATGGGTGTCCTTTTTGATTAAAGTTCTAATTGAAAGCAAATGCTCCTACACTATTATTAGCGTGAAATCAAAGGGGGCTCCTTGATGAAGATAGATGGTGTGTTCTCAGGTGGAGGCATTAAGGGGGCAGCGCTTGCTGGTGCCTATGAAGCGCTTGAAGCGAGAGGATTTCAATTTGTCCGTCTTGCTGGTACAAGTGCTGGAGCAATCATTGCTTCACTCATCGCAGCAGGTTTTACAAGCCAGGAAATTCGGGAGCTTTTAGATGAAATGGATGAGCATCAATTGCTTGATAGAAGATGTCAATTCATCCCGTTTAAAATGCTTAGGTGGGTATCCATTTACTGGCGTCTTGGTCTTTATAAAGGAGACCGGCTGGAAAAATGGCTGACTGATGTGCTAAAACGAAAAGGGGTCACCGTGTTTGGAGACCTCAAAAAAGATTCGCTGAAAATTGTTGCGTCCGATTTAACGAATGGAAAAATCCTCGTACTGCCAGACGACCTTCCTTCATATGGCCTAAATCCAGAGCGGTTTTCCGTGGCAAGGGCCATTCGAATGAGCTGCAGCCTGCCTTATTTTTTCGAACCTGTCAAACTGAAGTCTTCAAAAGGCATTTGTACCATTGTAGATGGAGGAGTGCTTAGCAATTTTCCAATTTGGCTGTTTGCTGAAGAGAAAAAAAGACCATTCGTCGGTGTCACATTAACGCCAAACGAAAAAGAACGCCCACAACACTCCATCCGCAATGCGTTTGAACTGTTTGGCGCTCTTTTTGAAACGATGCGTGGTGCTCATGACGAAAGACATATCGCCACAAAACACGAACGTCATATTATTTTTATTCCTGTAGAACACGTCATTGCCACTGATTTTCAACTCATGACAGAAAAGAAAAAGGCGCTCGTCGATCTAGGCAGACAGAAGGCCGAGCAATTTTTAAAAAGCTGGACATTTTAAAATAAGGCGCGATTCTTCTTTTTGTTTTTCTTGCCTTCAATCACAGTCAAATGTGTTTGGCTTTTCTTTTTGAGAAGGACGGGCTTAGACTTGTGGTCAGTCGGCACGCTTCGCAAATGAGTGACCCGATTTTTCATCTGGCTTTTCGTTTTTGGTTTAGGCTGCTGGTAGCGACGTTTTGATTGTTTGACTGCTTTGCGATAAAGATTGCCTTCTGTTCCAGTTCTTCGATTCATCAGCCATCTAAATAGGAAAAATAGGGCCGCTCCAATGATCACAACAGACAGCAGCATTGTAAAAAGTCTGCCTGGGTTCGTTGTGAGTAAGTACACAAATCCCAAAACACCTAAAGCGAAAATAATGGTAAAAGCAGGATGTACTCGGCGATTCATAACTGTCCACCTCCGAAGGAATTTACCGGATTTATAAGTTAGATCACTTGATGAGCAGAATCTGACGCTTGTTTTAGAGATGCTTCCTCTAAACGAAGAAGTTCATTAAAACTTGCAATGGCTACCTCGACTTGATCGTCAGAAGGTTCTTTTGTTGTAAGCAATTGCAGCCAAAGGCCAGGATAGCCAAGCACTTTAAGTACAGGCACTTCTCGGAGTTTGTTCGTGAGCTGAAGCACTTCAAATGAAATGCCCAGAACAACCGGAATGAGCGCCAAGCGGTTCAGAACTCTCACCCATAAAGGATCTGTCGGTACGAGTAAATAGACGAACATTCCAACAATGACAGTGAATAAAATAAAGCTGCTGCCGCATCGATAATGCAGACGGGATTGCTTTTGGACATTTTCCACTGTGATGTCAAGGTTCTGTTCATAGCAGTTTATGACTTTATGTTCTGCCCCATGATATTGAAATACTCTTTTAATTAAAGGGGTCATGGAAATAAAGTAAATATAGCCTAATAAAAGGACCAATTTAAAGAATGTTTCCACTGCGATTTGTGCGAAATTCCCTGAAAAGATGGGACGCACAAGCTCTGCTAAAAAGACAGGTACCAGGGTAAAGACAAATTTACTAAAGAGAAGAGAGAGAACTCCGATCACAGCAATGCCGAAAATCATGGATAATTTCGAGCCTTTTTGTTCTTTTTCAAGAGTATGATCTTCAGAAGGATCTAAGTCATATCGCTCACTGGAGAAGTTTAAGTGCTTACTGCCGTTTGCGCTTGCTTCAACAAGTGCAGCAACACCCCTGACAAAGGGGATTTTCTTGAGAAAGGCGGTTCGTTTATTGGAGGTCCGGGGAAGCTTCAAAAACTCAATGGACTGGTCCTTTCGCCGAATCGCTGTCACATAGTTCTTCTTACCTCCGAACATGACACCTTCGACAACTGCCTGCCCTCCATAAGCTGGAGGTTTTGTTTGATTGGACATATTTCATCAACCTGCCTGTTTCCTGTAATTTACATGCATTTCCTTATACCTTTATTGTACAGGAAATGAGGGGAAATCACTAGCGCCCAGGTCGATTATCTACTAGAATTCTATCTACCTCTTTTTAGCCAGTATACCCTGTTTTAAAAATTTTACACTCACGCATGGAAATCCTTTTTTTTCATGACATTTTGGACATACTACTTGCTGGAGGTGTTCACAAATGAAACGTGATGAAAAGAAAAACCAAGAAGAAAAAAATCAGTCCGTGCAAACGACATCACTTGTGGCAAGAGCAGCTGCTACAGGCTTTGTAGGCGGTGTTTTTTGGGGCTTTATCGGGTTTCTGACCTATGTGTTCCATTTTTCAGAGGTGAGTCCTAACATGCTGCTTCAGCCATTTGTGCTCGGAGAGTGGAAAAAGGGAGGACTTGGTACTTTTATAAGTATTATGCTGTTAGGAATTTTATCGATTGGAGCCGCCTTTATTTATTATGGGCTTTTAAAAAGGATCAAAGGCTTTTGGATGGGTCTGGTTTATGGCGGGCTTTTATGGCTGCTTGTTTTTTACGTATTTAATCCCATTTTCCCAGATGTAAAGCAAGTACAAGACTTGCAGCAAAGCACCATTGTTACGACATTTTGCCTATATATTTTATATGGCATGTTTGTCGGGTACAGCATTTCGTTTGAATATAATGAATTGACGAGTCAAAAGCTTGCGAGGGCACTCGGGAAAAAGACAGAATAAAGTGTAAATCACCTATTCATATGATAAAATATTTTTGGAAACGAAAGGTTTCTAAGGAAAAAGAAACAGATTTCAATATAGATTGAATTAGGGTGAAGGAGTGGTCATATGCCTCATTTTCTTGTACTGAATGGACCCAATTTAAATAGGCTTGGCAAAAGAGAGCCTGCTGTTTATGGAAGTAAGACGCTGACAGATTTAGAGACAGATTTGTTCCAGTTTGCAGAACGAGCAAACATTCAATTAACGTTCTTTCAATCGAATCACGAAGGAGATTTGATTGATGCGCTCCACGAAGCAGAAGATCAGTACGATGGAGTCGTGTTTAACCCGGGTGCATTTACCCACTACAGCTATGCGCTGAGAGATGCCATTGCAAGTATTTCTTTATCTGTCATTGAAGTACATATCTCAAATGTTCATAAGAGAGAGGAATTCCGCCATCATTCTGTACTTGCTCCAGTATGCCAAGGGCAAATCGTTGGACTTGGCTTAGAAGGGTATAAATTGGCGATTCGTTATTTAGTCAGTGAAGGGGGAGCAGTATCATGAAACTTGAAAAACTAAGAACACTTTTAAGCGAATTAGAGATCGATGGCCTTGTCATTACGAGCAGCTTTAATTTACAGTACATGACCAGCTTTACCGGATCTGCCGGCCTTGCAGTTGTTTCAAAGGACCGGGCAGCTTTTATCACGGACTTCCGCTATACAGAGCAAGCGAAGGATCAAGTCAAAGGTTATGACATCATTGAACATAAAGGAAACATTGTGGAAACGGCTGCCCAAACGGCGAAGGAATTTGGAGTAAAACGCCTTGGGTTTGAACAAAACCATATGACATTTGCCACGTATCAGCAGTACGCAGCCAAAGCAGGTGAGATAGAGCTTGTTCCAGTCTCTGAATCAGTTGAAAAGTTGCGCTTGATTAAGTCTAGTGAAGAGATTAAGATATTAGAGGAAGCTGCGAAGATTGCAGATCACGCCTTTGATCATATTCTCACTTACATCAAGCCGGGCCTGACGGAAATTGCTGTCATGAACGAGCTTGAATTTTTCATGAGAAAAGAAGGTGCTGAAGGATCTTCATTCGATATGATTGTTGCTTCTGGTGTTCGTTCAAGCCTGCCGCACGGAAGAGCGAGTGAAAAGGTAATTGAATCTGGTGATTTAGTGACACTCGATTTCGGTGCTTACTATAAAGGCTATTGTTCTGATATGACAAGAACGATTGCTGTCGGAACACCAAGCGACAAGCTAAAGGAAATTTATCATATCGTATTAGAAGCAGAAAACGCTGGTGTGGATAGAATCAAGCCAGGCTTAACAGGAAAAGAAGCTGATCGCATCACACGAGACATCATTGAAAAGTACGGCTATGGTCAATACTTCGGGCATTCAACCGGGCACGGCCTAGGTATGGAAGTACATGAAGCGCCAGGCCTTTCCTCACGATCAGAGGTCGTTTTAGAAGAGGGAATGGTCGTCACAGTTGAGCCAGGGATTTACTTGCCAGATGTCGGCGGCGTGAGAATTGAGGATGATATTGTCCTGACAGCTGACGGCAATAAACGATTGACCCACTCACCGAAAGAACTTATCATATTATGATGGTGAAATGTAGGAGGATGACAAAATGATTTCAGTAAACGATTTTCGTACTGGCCTGACAATTGAAGTGGACGGCGGTATTTGGCGAGTAGTGGATTTCCAGCACGTAAAACCAGGGAAAGGCGCAGCGTTTGTTCGTTCGAAACTGCGTAACCTGCGTACTGGTGCCATTCAAGAAAAAACATTCCGCGCAGGCGAAAAAGTAGCGAAAGCACAAATCGAAACAAAAACAATGCAATACTTGTATGCTAATGGCGATCAGCATGTCTTCATGGATACAAGTTCTTATGAGCAGCTTGAACTAAGTGAAGCACAAATTAAAGATGAGCTGAAATATTTGCTTGAAAATATGTCTGTTCAAATCGTGATGTACGGTGCTGAAACACTTGGAGTAGAACTTCCAAACACAGTAGAACTAGAAGTAGTAGAAACAGAGCCTGGTATTAAAGGTGACACAACATCAGGCGGATCAAAACCTGCAAAAACTGAAACTGGTTTAATCGTCAACGTTCCTTTCTTTGTGAACCAAGGAGATAAACTAGTGATTAATACATCAGACGGCTCATACGTTTCAAGAGCGTAATGAACGAAAAAAGGCTGTAAACCTCGTGTTTACAGCCTTTGTCTTCTTTTCAGCGTGATAGAAAACCTTTGCAGTCTAGGAAGGGTGAGCACTGGCGCGGAGCGAATTTGTTATTCGTGAGCACCAGCGCGCAGACCTGACACCGAATGCGAGGGTTTGTCTACACGCTGAGACTGTAAACCTCGTGTTTACAGTCTTTTTTTATTGAAAAATGACTCCTCAAGACTGGCCTTCTCTCAATTCTCTCATTCATCTCTCTTCCTTCCTGAAAAACAAGACTACTTCCAGCTGGTCAAGCATATAGTGTAAAAAAAGCTGGAGGTTCTATATGAAACAATTTCTCCCAGGCATACACCCGTCGGTCGCTGCAATGGCAGGCATGAGGTTCTTATCCGCCGCCATTGAACTGACGGCAGCCATCCTCATTTTAATCACAAATGATGTACGGAAAGCGGTGGTCATCAATAGTATATTGGCGATCATCGGACCGCTCATTTTTATTATCACGATGACGATTGGAATCTATCAAATTGCAGGGCAGTTATCCTATGCAAAGCTCGTGTTCATTTTCATTGGTGTCGTGTTTATTCTTGTTGGGATCTATAAGTGAAACGGCTTGGCATAATTAACGGCTCACATCATACATTTTAGAGAAGAAAAAAAGGAGGGGAATTCGTTGCGGAGTTTGTTGGATATTCTCCCGCACTCGATTGGACAAGAACTCAGACTGCTGAAAGAGGCAGAATGGGCGCAAATAGAAGAAATCCGCATTCGCACGGATCGTCCTATTGAACTGATGCAAGGAGGAAAACCACGTTTCCTTTCTTATCACACCACCTGGGAAGATGCGTCTCAGCTATTAGGCAGGCTGAGCAATTACAGCATGTACACACTTGAGGAAGAGCTAAAACAGGGCTATATCACCATATCTGGCGGACACCGGGTAGGACTTGCAGGAAAAGTGATCGTTGAAAACGGATTTGTCAAAGGGCTAAGAGATATCTCTTCATTTAATATCCGCATTGCAAAAGAAAAAATCGGGATTGCGCTTCCCTTTCTTCCTTATTTATATGAAGAACACTGGCACAATACACTCATCATCGGTCCCCCGCAAACGGGGAAAACCACATTGCTCCGGGATATAGCACGTCTTGCTAGTACAGGCACAAAGACAATCCCTCCTAGAAAAACAGGCATTATTGATGAGCGTTCTGAAATCGCCGGTTGTATAAGAGGGGTGCCGCAGCACCATTTTGGCCACCGGATTGATGTACTCGATGCGTGTCCAAAGGCTGAAGGGTTGATGATGATGATTCGGTCAATGAGCCCAGAGGTCATGATTGTCGATGAAATCGGAAAAAGCGAGGATGTCGAGGCACTTTTAGAAGCGATTCATGCCGGAGTCAACATCATCGTCTCAGCTCATGGCTATTCACTTGAAGATGTATATAAACGTCCTTCATTTAAGCCGTTATGGGAGCTTCGTGTGTTTGAACGATATGTTGAATTAAATCGAAACAATGGACCGGGTACGATCGGGCGAATGTACGGCGGGGACGGACAAGAGATGAAATGGAGGCGGGGAGTGGACGTATGTTAAAGCTCATTGGCGCTATTTTTATTGTTGCGGCCACGACTTGGGGAGGATTCGAGTTTGCCAAACGATATAGCGACAGACCTAAACAAATTCGGCAGCTACGGTTTGCTCTCCAGTCTCTTGAAGCTGAAATTATGTATGGCCAAACCCCTTTAGCGCGGGCGGCAGAGCAAATTGCAGCGCAGGTAGGTCCTCCTGTGAATCAGCTGTTTGAACAATTTGCAGAAAAGCTGAAGGTGGGGACTTTTTCTGCACGTCATGCATGGAACGAAAGTCTTGAGGATGTTTGGAAAAAAACCGTATTGAAAAAAGGCGAATATGAGGCATTGAAACACTTTGGGGAAACACTTGGCCAGCATGATGTCACATCTCAGCAAAAGTATATCAAGCTTGCTTTAGGCCATTTGGAATCAGAGGAGAAAGAAGCAGAAATCGCCCAAGCGAAAAATGAAAAAATGGTCAGAAGCCTTGGATTTTTAAGCGGATTGTTACTGATTCTTTTATTGATGTGAGAGGAAGGGAGTCGAGAGCATGGGCGTTGATGTAAACGTCATTTTTCAAATTGCCGGAGTAGGCATCGTCGTGGCCTTTCTCCATACGATTTTAGACCAAATGGGGAAGAAAGAGTACGCTCAGTGGGTGACGCTGCTTGGGTTTATCTACATTTTGTTTATGGTGGCAACCATTGTAGACGATTTGTTTAAAAAGATTAAAGCCGTATTTCTATTTCAAGGATAGGGGAGGGCTTACAAATCGAAATCATACAAATTGTTGGACTTGGTTTAATCGCTACTTTTTTAGCATTAATCGTCAAAGAACAAAAGCCAACCTTCGCCTTTATGCTTGTCGTTTTTACTGGATGTGTGATTTTCCTTTATTTAATTGATCAAATCTATGCCATTATCTCAATGATTGAAAAAATTGCAGCAAGTGCCGGCGTCAATATGAAGTATGTTGAAACCATATTGAAGATCATTGGCATTGCCTATATTGCAGAATTTGGCGCTCAGCTGACAAAAGATGCTGGACAAGGCGCCATTGCATCAAAAATAGAGCTAGGCGGTAAGATTCTCATCTTGGTTATGGCAGTCCCGATTTTAACAGTCATCATTGAGACGATCTTAGGGATGATCCCGTCCATGACGTAAATGAAAAGAGGTGACGACAATGAAACGGGTGACCGCTGTAATGGGATTAATGCTTTTCTTTTGGCTGTTTGCTCCGCATGCAGAGGCAGAAGAAAAAGAACCTTTATCTAATGAACAGCCAGCAGCAGAGGAAGTGGCGAATGGACAGGCTGATGCACTTGAGCTTCATTCCATCAGTGACTTTTGGGAAACCATTTTGGACGAGTATGGCGGCTTTTTGCCAGAAAGCCAAAAGGGCACAGTGAAGGAAATGATTGACGGCGATAAAGAGCTGTCTCCCCAAACATGGCTGAAAGCCTTTGTACATTATCTATTTCACGAGGTCATTGCAAACGGAAAGCTCCTAGGTACTCTCATTTTACTCACCATCTTTTGTTCACTTTTGCAGCTTTTGCAAAATGCTTTTGAACAAAGCACTGTGAGCAAAGTCGCATATGCTCTTGTTTATATGGTACTGATTATTATTGCACTCAACAGCTTTCATGTGGCGATTTCCTATGCCACAGAAGCCATTCAAACGATGACCAGTTTTATTCTTGCTCTTATTCCTCTTTTACTAGCGCTTATTGCTTCATCAGGCGGACTTGTCTCAGCTGGATTCTTTCATCCCGTTATTTTATTTTTAATGAACACGAGCGGTGTTTTCATTCAGTATGTTGTTCTCCCGCTCATCTTTTTATCAGCAATATTAAGTATTATCAGTACGCTGACCGAACAATACAAGGTCACCCAGCTTGCGCAGCTGTTAAGAAATGTGGCAATTGGCGGGCTTGCCGTTTTTTTAACTGTTTTTCTCGGCGTCATTTCCGTTCAGGGTGCATCTGCAGCGGTTACTGATGGAATCGCTCTTCGTACAGCCAAATTCATTACCGGTAACTTCATCCCTGTTCTAGGCAGAATGTTCACAGATGCGACGGATACCGTGATCAGCGCCTCTGTTTTACTTAAAAATACAGTTGGACTAGTTGGGGTCGCCATTTTGATTTCAATTGCCGCCTTCCCGGCGATTAAAGTACTTTCGTTAGCCCTTATATATAAGCTTGCTGCCGCGATCCTTCAGCCGTTAGGGGGCGGACCCATCATCAGCTGTCTTGATGTCATTTCAAAAAGTGTGCTGTATATATTTGCCGCACTTGCTGTTGTGTCGCTCATGTTCTTTTTAAGCATTACCGTCATCATTACTGCGGGTAACCTGACCATGATGATGAAGTAAGGAGGGGAAACCTGTTGAGCTTTCTCACGGAATGGATCACAAGTATTATTCTCTTTATCTTATTTGCGATTGTCATTGATCTTCTGCTTCCCAATTCGAGCATGCAAAAGTATGCAAAAATGGTCGTCAGTCTGCTGCTCATCGTCGTAATGCTCAATCCGATTTTTGCTTTATTTCGAGCAGATCCTGACCAAATTTTTTCAGAATTGATGAAAGGGAAGGAAGAAGCGCAGTCAGAAGAAATAAAAAATCAGATGAATTTAGAAAAAAAAGAAATACAAGCCTCTCAGCGTGCATATATTTTAAAGCAAATGGCTGTCCAACTAGAAAAAAGCGCAAAGGAGCCACTGGAGAAGGAGAGCTATGAAATGAAACACGTAGAAGTGCTGGCTGATGAGGAGCATCTGGATCAGAATATGGAGGCGGATCAATTTCGCATCAAAGCAGTTCTTTCCCCGCTCACAGGTGATGCTGTAGAAACGGTGGCAAAGGTGGACATTGATCTCTCCAGGCAAAAGGAGGAAAGCGCTGAATCTTCTAGCAAAGAGATCACGAGGGTGAAAGAGACGCTGGCTGATGTTTGGAATACGAGTCCTGAGCACATCGCGCTGAACATTGAGGGAGGTGACGCAGCAGATCATGAATAACAAGGACTGGAAACAAAAGCTGAAATCATTCTTCCAGCCGCCTGAAAAAGGTGAAGGGAAACCCAAATTAACGAAGCACCATTACTTGCTGCTTGTATTCATTATCGGCGTATCTTTCATGTTAGTCAGTCAGATCTTGTCACCGCCATCAAGCAAACAACAAGCTGCGGTTCCTGCTGCTAAAAAAACATCCTCAGAAGAGCAGGAAGTATTCAAACCGGCATCCTCAGGTAAACCAAAGAATTCAATTGAGGACGTGGAGCAAGAATACGAAAACCAGCTGAAAGAAATTTTAGAGACCATCATCGGCGTTGAGGATGTATCCATTGTGGTCAATGTAGATGCAACGTCTTTAAAAGTGTTTGAAAAAAACAAATCTAATAAAAGTACAACGACCGAGGAAACAGATAAAGAAGGCGGTGTACGAAGTGTCACCGATCAAACAAAAGAAGAAGAAGTCGTCATCATCAAAAATGGGAATGAAGAAACACCAGTCGTTGTTCAAACGAAAAAGCCAGAAATTCGAGGTGTCCTCGTTGTTGCTCAAGGAGTAGACAACGTTCAAATAAAGAAAACCATCATTGAAGCGGTTACACGAGTGCTTGATGTACCGAGCCATAGAGTGGCTGTTGCCCCTAAAAAAATCAAGGAGGATTCGGAATGATGTTAAAAAAACAAACGGTTTGGCTATTAACGATGCTAAGTTTAGTTGTCGTATTAAGTGTGTACTATATCATGTCTCCACAGGGTGAAAATGCAGTGACAGTAGAAGATACGAAATCAAAAGGGACTGAAGAGAAAAAGGTTGAAACAGAAAAAGGAACGGACAAAGGAATGGAAAAAGGCGCTGATAAGAAATCCACTGACAAAGAAACAAACGGCAAACAAGAGGGTATCGAAACAAGCGGTGAAGAAGGAAAGGCTGTGTCAGAGCAGACAGACGATGAGCTTTTTACAACATACAGACTAGAGCTTGAAGATAAACGAAGCAAGCAGCGCGAAGAATACAACGAAATCGTCTCCAGTGACGATGCAACGGCACAAGAAAAAAGTGAAGCATATGATCAAATGACAGCGCTTAGTGAAGCAGAAGGAACTGAGCGTCAGCTCGAGACCTTGATCAAAACAAAAGGCTATAAAGATGCGCTCGTAAGTGCTGAAGGAGATAAAGTGAGCATCACGGTTCGTTCTGATAAAAAATCAAAGTCTCAAGCGGCCGATATTATTGATATGGTCACAAAAGAAATGAGAGGTCTTGATAACGTAGCTGTCACTTTTGAGCCCACTAATCAATAAAAAATGAACTGGCGCCCTTTGCCGAAAAGGGCGTTTTTTGATGCGGCTTGACGCCCCTTCCAAGGTGCTTTCGCGAGACGCTTCGCCACAATAGTAGTTGAATTCATTGAAATCCTCCTGTAAGATGTGTATAGTACGTACTTTTAGTACTAGCCTATAATTAAAAGATAAATCCATACATAGGGGTGCAAATCCATGTTAAAAATTGAAGAAATTCATGAACTGATTAAATTAATTGACGACTCTACAATCGACGAATTTACGTACGAAAACGAAGGTGCGAAAATCAAACTGAAGAAAAATAAAGAAGTCGTTCAGCAAGTTGCGGCACAAGCACCAGTGGCTCCTGTCCAAGCAGCTCCAGCTCAACAAGCTCCTACAGCACAAGCTCCAGCTCAGACTGAAGCCCCTGCACAAGAGGCAACTGCGTCTGAAAATCTGCATAAAATCACATCCCCAATGGTTGGCACATTTTATGCTTCCTCTTCACCAGAAGCAGATCCATACGTGACAACAGGTTCTAAGGTGAAGGAAAATTCAGTTGTATGTATCGTTGAAGCGATGAAACTGTTTAATGAAATCGAAGCAGAAGTAAAAGGTGAAATCGTCGAAGTATTAGCTGAAAACGGTCAGCTTGTAGAATTCGGACAACCCCTCTTTCTAGTGAAAGCAGAGTAAGGAGTACGATCATGATTAAAAAGCTATTAATTGCAAACAGAGGAGAAATCGCAGTTAGAATTATCCGCGCTTGTAAAGAGCTTGGAATTGAAACTGTTGCGGTATTTTCTGAAGCGGATCGCGATGCGCTGCATGTACAAATGGCTGATGAAGCATATTGCATCGGACCAACTGCTTCTAAAGATAGTTATTTAAATGTCACGAATATCGTCAGCGTAGCAAAATTAACAGGAACAGATGCCATCCATCCAGGATACGGCTTTTTAGCAGAAAATGCAGACTTTGCAGAGCTTTGCGAGGAATGTAATGTAATCTTTGTTGGACCAACCGCGTCAGCGATTTCCAAAATGGGAACGAAAGATGTCGCGCGAGAAACAATGAAGAGTGCAGGCGTCCCGATCGTTCCTGGTTCTCAAGGAATTGTAAAAGATCTTGATGATGCTGTTTCAACAGCAGCTAGTATTGGGTATCCTGTCATTATTAAAGCAACTGCAGGCGGAGGCGGTAAAGGAATCCGTGTGGCTCGTACAGAAGAAGAGCTTATTAACGGAGTCACCATCACGCAGCAGGAAGCGGCGCAAAACTTTGGGAACCCTGGTGTCTATTTAGAAAAGTTCATTGAAGACTTTAGACATGTGGAAATCCAAGTGCTTGCAGATCAGCATGGCAATACGATTCATTTAGGAGAGCGTGACTGCTCGATCCAAAGAAGAATGCAAAAGCTTCTTGAAGAAACACCATCACCAGCACTGAATGCAGACATCCGTGAGCAAATGGGTGAAGCAGCCGTAAAAGCAGCAGAAGCTGTTGAATATACAGGTGCTGGAACAGTTGAATTCATTTATGATTATAATGAAGAGAAGTTCTACTTCATGGAAATGAATACTCGTATTCAAGTAGAGCATCCTGTGACAGAAATGGTCACAGGTGTAGACTTGATCAAAGAACAGATCAAGGTTGCATCAGGTGAGAAGCTTTCTCTTACACAAGAGGATGTCGTATATGAAGGCTGGGCGATCGAATGCCGTATCAATGCAGAGAACCCAGAGAAAAACTTCATGCCTTCAGCTGGTGAAATTAAAATGTATCTTCCGCCAGGCGGTTTAGGAGTACGTGTTGATTCTGCCGCTTATCCGGGCTATGTGATTCCGCCATATTATGACAGCATGATTGCAAAAGTGATCACATATGGTAAGACGAGAGAAGAAGCGATTGCGAAAATGAAACGTGCGCTTCAAGAATTCGTCATTGAAGGAGTCTACACAACGATTCCATTCCACCTTAGATTGCTCGAGCATGAAACATTTGTGAGTGGTAATTTTAATACGAAGTTTTTAGAAACATACCAAATCATGAAATAATCACAGCTTTCGGAGGTGAATGATCGTGTCAGAAAACAATTTGCTTGAAATGAACCTTGATGAAGATCAATTGGGAAAAGTGCAAATTGCACCAGAAGTGATTGAAGTCATTGCTGGGATCGCCGCTTCAGAAGTCGAAGGCATTGCCGAAATGCGCGGCAATTTCGCTGCTGATGTAGCAGAACGCTTTGGTAAGAAAAATCACCGTAAAGGTGTAAAAGTAGATGTCTCTGATGAAGGCATCACAATCGATGTGTATTGTGTGGTTGAATTTGGCCTATCCATTCCAAAGGTATCCACTGCTGTACAAGAAAATATCCGTCAAACCCTTTTAAACATGACTGCCTTAACGATTAATGAAATTAACATTCATGTCGTTGGCATTCAATTTGATACAAAAGCACCTGAGGCTGAAGTAGATCAAGAAATGTAAAGAAGGGTTCAAGTGAAACCAAGGAGGCATTGCCTCTTTGGTTTTTTAAAGCCCATTTTTGGGTGATTTCCGAATATTGATAACGTCACGTGTTGATTGATTCGTTTTTCGTCACAGCTCGCATGGATCTTGGTGCGACCACGGTCAAAATATGTTATGATCTCTGTATGGCTTAACGACAAGCGGATAAAGTGGTTAAAGGAGTAAATAATGAAAAGAAGAACTGCAAGAGAAAAGGCGTTACAAACATTATTTCAAATTGATGTGAGCAATATTGATCCGAAAGAGGCCATTACACATGCGCTGGATGAACAAGAATCAGATCCTTTTTTCGAGGAACTGGTTTTCGGTGTGCTTGAACAAAAGGACAAGCTTGATGACATGATCTCACAGCATCTAGTGAATTGGAAACTCGATCGTATTGCAAACGTAGACAGAGCCATTTTAAGGCTGTCTGTGTACGAGATGGTGTATCAAGAAGACATCCCAGTTAGTGTCTCAATGAATGAAGCGATTGAACTTGCCAAATTATTCGGCGATGATAAAGCACCGAAATTTGTAAATGGTGTACTTTCGAACATTAAAAACGACCTAAAGCAGCAATAGGAGGATTCGACATGACAGCAACAATCATCGATGGGAAAGAAACAGCAAAAGAAAAGCGTGAACAATTAGCAAAAGAAGTAGAAGAGCTAAAACAAAAAGGAGTCACACCTGGTCTTGCCGTTATTCTAATCGGTGATGATCCGGCTTCACTTTCTTACGTACGCGGGAAGAAAAAAGCAGCAGAAGCAATGGGCATGCATTTCCAGCTTGATCATTTAGATGCTTCTTTAACAGAAGAAGAATTGCTTCAGCTGATTGATCAGTACAATGCGAACGATCAATTCCACGGGATTCTTGTTCAACTTCCACTGCCTAAACACATTTCTGAAAAAGCCGTTATTGAACGTATTTCACCTGAGAAAGATGTAGATGGTTTCCATCCATTAAATATCGGGAAAATGCTGCTTGGGGAAGATACATTCCTTCCTTGTACACCAGCAGGTATTGTTGAATTATTGAACAAAACGGGTGTCGATCTTTCTGGAAAAGAAGTGGTTGTTGTGGGGCGCAGCAATATTGTCGGCAAACCAGTTGGACAATTGCTGTTAAATGAAAACGCAACGGTTACTTACTGCCATTCAAGAACGGCAAATATTTCAGAACACACGTTAAAAGCGGACATTTTAGTTGTTGCCGTCGGTCGAGCAAACTTTATTAAAGCTGACCAAATCAAAGAAGGCGCAATTGTCATCGATGTAGGAGTCAATCGTTTGGATACTGGGAAGCTTGTCGGGGATGTTGATTTTGAAGGAGCAAAAGAAAAAGCTTCTTACATCACACCAGTCCCTGGCGGAGTCGGTCCAATGACGATTACGATGCTTGCACACAATACGGTTAAATCAGCAAAACGTACATTAGCATAAGCTTTATCCATTCATCCACCTGCATGCTGCCGGTGGATGAATGTGCGTTTTTGAAGAGGAGGAATACGTCATGAGTGAAAAAGCCTTTGTGACGGTCACAGCCCTTACAAAATACATAAAAAGAAAATTTGATGTTGATCCGCATTTAGAAGATATTTGGATCAAAGGTGAGTTATCCAATGTGAAGATTCATTCAAGAGGTCATGTGTACTTCACCTTAAAAGACGAAAACGCACGCATGCAAGCTGTCATGTTCCAGCGTTCCGCAGCAAAGCTGCCTTTTTCACCAAAAAGCGGAATGAAAGTGTTTGTACGCGGCGGAATTCAAGTATATGAACCAAGCGGCAACTATCAATTATATGCAAAAGAAATGCAGCCTGATGGTGTTGGTGCTCTTCATCTCGCTTATGAAGAGCTGAAGAAAAAGCTGGCAAGTGAAGGCTTATTTGATGCGCGCTATAAAAAACCAATCCCTGAATATCCAGAGGTTGTTGGTGTCATTACATCCCCAACAGGAGCGGCTGTCCGGGATGTCATTACAACGATTAACCGGCGCTATCAGCAGGCGAAAATCATTGTGCTTCCGGCGCTTGTCCAAGGTGAAAATGCCACTCGTTCAATCGTAGAGAGGATCAAGGAAGCAAATGAAAAACAGCTCTGTGATGTCTTGATTGTCGGAAGAGGAGGCGGTTCGATCGAAGAACTTTGGGCCTTTAATGAAGAAGCTGTCGCAAGAGCAATCTTCGCATCAGACATTCCAATCATTTCTGCAGTAGGGCACGAAACCGATTTTACAATCAGTGATTTTACTGCAGACATGAGAGCACCCACACCAACAGGAGCAGCCGAGCTCGCTGTTCCAAGCACAGCCGACTTAATAGAACGAATCAAATCCATCGACATTCGGCTGACAAGGGCCGTGAAGAATCAAACATCACAAGCGAAAGACCGTCTTGTGGCGCTGCAATCCTCTTATGCTTTCCGTTTTCCAAAACGATTGCAGGAGCAAAAAGAGCAGCAATTCGATTTGGTATTTGACCGTTTTCAAAAACAGCTGACGAGACAAATTGAACAAAAACGCAGTCAACTAGACCGCCAGACATACAGGTTGAAGCCGCTTCATCCAAAAGAGCAGCTGCTTCAAGCGAAAAAACGCCATGCCAATGAAACAGAACAGCTCATCCGCAGTATGAATGTGCAAATGAAAACAATTCATTCGCAGTTCCAATCTGTTCTTGGTAAACTAAATGCATTAAATCCACTTCAAGTGATGGAAAGAGGCTACAGTTTAGCCTATAAAGACGATGAACTGATTAAAAGTGTGAACCAAGTCGATACGAAGGATCAGCTGGCTATCACCATGAAGGATGGACGTCTGATTTGTGAGGTTATTGAGAAGGAGGGGCAATCATCATGACAGAATCAAATAAACAAAAAGAAGAACAAATGACATTTGAAGAAGCGATGAAAGGTCTTGAGGAGATCGTTGGGAAGCTCGAAGAAGGGGATGTACCACTTGAGCAAGCCATTCATTATTTCCAAGAAGGCATGACACTTTCAAAGCTTTGTCATGAAAAATTACAGCACGTTGAAAAGCAGATGGATTTCATTTTAAAAGAGGACGGTGAGCTGGCTCCTTTCTCAGTGAAGGAGGCAGATGCTGGTGACAAGTAATTTGCAGGATTTTTTAACAACACGAAAACAGGCCATTGAAGATTATTTATTTACATATGTTCAGGAATTGAAGATTCCAGAAGACCTAAAATCTTCGATGCTTTACTCTCTTAAAGCTGGAGGGAAAAGACTTCGTCCTGTTCTCGTTCTTGCTTTATTACATGCCTACGGCAAAAAAGAAGAAGATGGCATACCGGTTGGCTGTGCTGTAGAGATGATTCATACGTATTCATTGATACACGACGACCTTCCTTGCATGGACGATGATGACCTTCGCAGAGGAAAGCCGACCAACCATAAAGTATACGGGGAAGCAACAGCGGTTCTCGCTGGCGATGCTCTTTTAACAGAAAGCTTCCGTCTGATTACATCTCAGCTATCTAGCAGTGTCTCTCCTGACCAAAAACTCAAAATCGTAGATGAACTTGTGAAGTCAGCAGGTGCGCTAGGAATGGTTGGCGGTCAATTTGATGACATGGAAGCAGAGCAAAAACAAGTCCCGCTTGCAGAACTAGAATCCATTCACGCCCGGAAAACAGGAAAGCTTCTCACATTCAGCGTCACAGCAGGTGCCATGCTGGCAGGTGCATCAGATGACGAAATCGAAAAACTAAGAGAATTCAGCTATCATATCGGTATTGCTTTTCAAATCCGTGATGACATTTTAGATCTCGAAGGAAGCGAAGAAAAAATAGGAAAACGGGTCGGCTCTGATACAGCGAATGAAAAGTCGACATATCCTTCTTTATTAACGCTTTCAGGAGCAAAAGAAAAACTGCACGAGCACATCACACGTGCAAAAGAAATTGTCTCAAATCTTGAATTAGAGCAGCAATTGCTGCATGAGTTATGTGATCTGATCGCCTCAAGAGATCATTAAAAACAGCCTAGATTTGAGGGTCTTCGAGCAATTGTGGTAAACTGTAAACAGTTTATCATGATGAGACAACTCTTATTCCCGCTTGGTTTTCGTAGGAATAAGGCATTATATATGTAGATAGAAATTTTGTTGAAAGCGAGTTGATCCTGATTGGATCTTTTATCAATAAAAAATCCAACGTTTCTAAAAGGAATGTCAATAGCAGAATTAGAGGAGCTTAGTGCTGACATTCGCATGTTTTTAATTGAGTCCTTGGCTAACTCTGGCGGGCATATCGGTCCGAATCTGGGTGTCGTTGAACTTACGGTTGCCCTTCATAAAGTATTTGACAGCCCGAAAGACAAATTCCTTTGGGATGTTGGACATCAGTCTTATGTTCACAAGCTGTTAACTGGGAGAGGGGCGGAGTTTGATACACTTCGTCAATATAAAGGACTTTGCGGATTTCCTAAACGAAACGAAAGCGAGCATGATGTATGGGAAACAGGTCACAGCTCAACGTCATTATCTGGCGCGATGGGTATGGCGGCGGCGCGTGATATTAAAGGAACAGATGAATATATCCTGCCAATTATCGGAGATGGTGCATTAACCGGAGGTATGGCGCTGGAAGCTCTGAATCATATCGGTGATGAAAAGAAAGATATGATCGTCATCTTAAACGATAATGAAATGAGTATTGCACCAAACGTCGGTGCGATTCACACAATGCTTGGCAGACTGCGCACAGCAGGCAAATACCAATGGGTAAAGGACGAGCTCGAATATTTATTCAAGCGGATCCCAGCTGTAGGCGGAAAGGTTGCTGCCACAGCAGAGCGTATTAAAGACAGCCTCAAGTATTTACTTGTGTCTGGTATGTTCTTTGAGGAAATGGGATTCACTTACTTAGGTCCTGTCGATGGACATTCTTATGAAGATCTTTTTGAAAACCTTGAATATGCAAAGAAAACAAAAGGTCCTGTCCTGCTGCATGTCATCACGAAAAAAGGAAAAGGCTATCAGCCGGCAGAATCCGATAAAATTGGGACTTGGCATGGTACAGGTCCATACAAAATTGATACAGGTGACTTTGTAAAACCAGCAGCAGCTGCCCCGTCATGGAGTGGTCTTGTCAGTGAAACAGTCAGAAAGCTTGCGCGTAAAGATGAGCGAATTGTGGCCATCACACCTGCGATGCCTGTTGGCTCAAAACTTGAAGGCTTTGCAAAGGAATTTCCAGAGCGAATGTTTGATGTAGGAATTGCTGAGCAGCATGCAGCTACAATGGCAGCTGGGCTTGCGACGCAGGATATGAAGCCATTTTTAGCGATCTATTCAACGTTCCTGCAAAGAGCTTATGATCAAGTGCTGCATGATATTTGCCGCCAGAACCTCAATGTATTTATCGGGATTGACCGTGCGGGTCTTGTCGGTGCAGATGGAGAAACGCATCAAGGTGTGTTTGATATTGCCTTCATGCGTCATATGCCGAATATGGTGCTCATGATGCCGAAGGATGAAAATGAAGGTCAGCACATGGTCAATACAGCCATTCAGTATGATGAAGGTCCTATTGCCATGCGTTTCCCGCGCGGAAATGGTCTTGGCGTGAAAATGGATGAACAGCTGAAAACCATTCCGATTGGGTCTTGGGAGGTTCTTCGTCCAGGGAAGGATGCCGTCATCTTAACATTCGGTACGACGATTAAAATGGCGCTACAAGCAGCTGAGGAACTTCAAAAAGAAGGAAAATCAATACGTGTCGTCAACGCCCGGTTTATTAAGCCGCTTGATGAAGCGATGCTAAATGACATTCTTTCTGAAGGGATTCCGATTTTAACGATTGAAGAAGCTGTGCTACAAGGCGGATTTGGAAGCAGTGTATTAGAATATGTACACGACAAGAAAGCATCACATATTAAAGTAGAACGGATGGGTATCCCAGATCAATTTATTGAGCATGGAAGTGTTGATGCCCTGCTTGAAGAAATTGGTCTGACGAAAGCACAGGTTGCTGAGACTTTACGTGGCCTGCTTCCCGCAGCACCAAGAAAAGGAATTGGATCATGACATCAAAGAAAGAACGACTTGACGTTTTATTAGTCGAACAAGGACTAATGGAAACAAGAGAGAAAGCAAAGCGTGCCATCATGGCAGGAATCGTTTACTCAAATGAAAACCGTTTGGATAAACCAGGAGAGAAAATTGCTCGTGATACTCCGCTCACAGTGAAGGGGAATCCTCTCAAATACGTAAGCCGAGGCGGGTTAAAGCTCGAAAAAGCGCTCAAAGAATTTGACCTGACAGTTGAAGGGAAATTGTTGATTGATATTGGCTCATCTACAGGCGGATTTACGGATTGTGCTCTTCAAAATGGAGCGGTCAAATCATATGCTGTAGACGTTGGCTACAATCAGCTCGCGTGGAAATTAAGGCAGGATGACAGGGTGATCGTCATGGAGCGCACCAATTTCCGCCATTCCGTCCCAGCTGATTTTACTGAAGGATTGCCAGAAGTGGCTTCAATTGATGTATCTTTTATTTCACTTAAACTCATTCTGCCAGCTTTAAAGCATATTCTTGTTCCGGGTGGGGACTGTATTGCACTCGTCAAGCCTCAATTTGAAGCGGGCAGAGAGCTTGTTGGGAAAAAAGGCATCGTGCGCGAGCCGTCTGTCCACCTCGGTGTACTAGAAGAGATGAATCAATTTGCTGCTAAAGAAGGCTATGATGTAAAGGATGTTTCATTTTCGCCTATCACTGGTGGAGACGGAAATATTGAATTTCTGCTTCATTTAGTGCTTCATCCTGATCAAGAGGAGAATACGGCGCTTCCGGTTTCAGAACTTGAGAAAGTCGTTAAGGAAGCCCATTCTGTATTGAAAGAAAAGAAAAACAGCCCTGAGCCGGCTGACACATGAGATGATTGATACAAAAGGAATAATAGCTCGCTATTATTCCTTTTTACATGGTCAAAAGACGAGAATCGGCTGGATCTCACGTAATGCTTGTTTTTTGAAGTGTGCATCATATAACATAGAACGTAAAGACAAACTGAGAATAAAACGCCTAGGGGGGTCAAATATGAATAAAGGTCAAAGGCATATTAAAATTAGAGAAATCATTGCAAGCCAAGAGATCGAAACACAAGATGAATTGGTCGATATTTTGAAAGCCGATGGATATAACATCACACAAGCGACCGTTTCTAGAGATATTAAAGAATTACATTTAGTGAAAGTTCCGACGAACAATGGAACATATAAATACAGTCTTCCTGCGGATCAGCGGTTTAACCCGCTGTCAAAGCTGAAGCGATCCCTAATGGATGCATTTATCAAAATGGATGCTGCCAGTCATTTAATTGTTCTGAAAACAATGCCGGGTAATGCTCAGGCGATTGGTGCTTTAATGGACAATTTAGATTGGGAAGAAATTATGGGAACGATTTGCGGAGATGATACCATTTTAATCATTTGCCGCACCCCAGATGATACAGAGACAGTTTCGAGCAAAATTTTAGAGCTTCTATAAAGAATCAGGTTTACTAAAAGAGGTGTCAAATGAGTGTTAGCAGAACTAACCATTAAAAACTTTGCAATCATTGAAGAGTTAACGGTTTCATTTGAAAAAGGACTCACAGTCCTAACAGGGGAAACAGGTGCCGGAAAATCCATCATGATTGATGCTGTCTCACTTCTCGTGGGAGGAAGAGGGTCCTCTGAATTTGTCCGCTACGGTGAAAAAAAAGCAGAGCTGGAAGGGCTTTTTCTTGTACCAGCCGATCATCCTGTATTTGCTCTATGCGAAGAGCAGGGAATTGACGCATCAGATGAAATGATGATCCTCCGCCGTGATATTAACAACAGCGGGAAAAGCATTTGCCGGATTAATGGAAAGCTTGTCACCATCTCACTTTTACGTGAAGTAGGACGGCTTTTGCTTGATATACATGGTCAGCACGATAACCAGCTGCTTATGGAAGATGAAAATCATCTGCATTTGCTCGATCAATTTGGAGCAGAAGAAATTGCACCGGCTCTCTTGCAGTATCAAGAAGCATATGATCAATATATGAAAACGGCTCAAAAGCTAAGACAGCTGTCCGAGAATGAGCAGGAAATGGTGCACCGCTTAGATTTACTGCAATTTCAGCTAGAGGAGATTGAGGCAGCGCAGTTAGAGCCGGGAGAAGATGAGCGGCTTCAGGAAGAGCGTCATCAAATCAGCAACTACGAAAAAATCTATTCCTCACTTCAAAACGCGTATAACGCCTTGCGTAATGAACAAGGAGGACTAGATTGGGTTGGCATGTCCTCAAGCGAGCTTGAGCAGGTGTCTGAGATCAATGATGATTTGAAAAAGCTATCTGAACAAGTATCGAATTCCTACTACTTATTAGAGGATTCAACTTTCCAAATGCGAAGCATGCTGGATCAATTAGAATTCGATCCGGCTCGTCTTGATTTTATTGAATCCAGGCTGAATGAAATGAAGCAGCTAAAACGAAAATACGGCACAACCGTTGAGGAAATTTTGGAGTATGCGGCGAAGATTGAAGAAGAAATCGATCAAATTCAAAATCGAGACAGCCATCTGCAGACGCTCAAGAATAAACTGGATGCGATGAGCCGTGATGCCCTGCTGGAAGCACTTAACGTTTCGGAGCTGCGTAAAAAATGGGCCAAAAAGCTAGCGAAGCAAATTCAAACGGAGCTCAAGGATTTGTATATGGAGAAGTCATCATTTGATACAGCTTTTTCTATTCGATATGCGCCTTTTGGAAGCACCGATTGTCCGCTATTAGACGGAAAACCTGTCCAGCTCGGGAAAAATGGAATCGACCAAGCGCAATTTGTCATTTCTACAAATACAGGCGAACCGATGAAATCTTTATCGAAAGTAGCCTCAGGTGGAGAAATTTCACGTGTCATGCTCGCTGTGAAGAGTATTTTCTCAGCCAAACAAGACGTCGCATCCATTATCTTCGATGAAGTTGATACAGGCGTCAGCGGCAGAGTCGCACAAGCCATTGCTGAAAAAATTTACAAAGTAGCATCTGGATCACAAGTGCTCTGCATTACACATCTGCCTCAAGTAGCCGCAATGGCTGACACACATCTCTTCATTTCGAAACGCTCAAAAGCGGGCAGAACACTGACGAGTGTCAAACCATTAAGTCATGAAGAAAAAGTGAGTGAAATTGGCCGGATGATTGCCGGTGTGGAAGTCACAGAGCTGACAAAACAGCACGCAAAAGAACTATTGCACCAAGCAAATGATGTCAAAACAACAGGGTAGCTGAATCATCAGCTGCCTTTTTTTATGTTGTGTAAAAGACGGCGTATATACCCATAAAATCGTCTTTTTCTTTTATCAATTTATCCAATCATTTTCTAAAGCTGCCGGTTATAAATCCTCTCGAAGAAGGCAAAAGTAAAGATGTAGCCAAAACATGAGTGTTCTGGTGTGGGTAAGGAGCGAGGAGAGTGAAAAATGAATGCCCGAAAAGATGAGAAAAGCCATTGGTGTGATTCTCCTTGTTTCTTTAATAAGTACAGGGTTTATGAGCATAGTGAAGGAATACATCAGCATTCCAACAAATGTTGCTGTATTTGAAAAACAGAAGCACTCAATTGACACATCGATTGAAGCGTCAGCCAATGCTTCTTCGCCAGCCTTTAGCCTTTCAGAGAAAGAGAATCAGCTGGATATTACAGGACAAAAGGCGGGAAAAGCCGAAATTGTTTATGATTTTAAAGGATTTCCTATTAAGAAAACAAAAGTTGATGTTCTCCCTGAATTAAAAGTCGTTCCTGGAGGACAATCCATTGGCGTCAAGCTCCACTCTGTAGGAGTTCTCGTTGTAGGTTTTCATCAAATCACAACAGCAGACGGCAAAAAATCACCAGGTGAAGCCGCAGGCATTCAATCAGGGGATATGATCATTGAAATCAATGGTCAAAAAATGGAGAAAATGAATGACCTCACCCCATTTATTCAGAAAGCAGGGAAAACGGGTGAAACGCTTCGTTTGCTCATAAAGAGAGATCATAAAACCTTTCAAACAACATTAACACCCGCAAAAGATGCAAGTGAAGGCATCTATCGAATTGGTCTTTACATTCGTGATTCTGCAGCAGGAATCGGCACGATGACCTTTTTTGAACCTTCATCTAAAAAATATGGTGCCCTTGGGCATGTGATTTCTGACATGGATACAAAAAAACCAATTGTTGTCGACAATGGTGAAATTGTTAGATCAACCGTGACATCGATTGAAAAAGGCACAGGAGGCAATCCTGGAGAAAAATTGGCGAGATTTTCTTCCGAAAGAAAAACAATAGGAGATATCTCTCGCAACAGTCCTTTTGGTATCTTTGGTACGTTAACCGAAAAGCTTGAAAATCATGTAGCAGATAAACCACTTCCAGTCGCTTTATCAAATGAAGTAAAAGAAGGCCCAGCAGAAATTTTAACCGTTGTGGATCATGATAAAGTGGAGAAGTTTGATATTAAAATCGTCAGCACAACACCGCAGAAATTCCCAGCAACTAAAGGAATGGTATTGAAGGTAACAGATGAGCGGCTCTTAAGTAAAACGGGCGGAATCGTCCAAGGAATGAGCGGAAGCCCCATCATTCAAAATGGCAAAGTCATTGGAGCTGTCACACACGTATTCGTCAATGATCCGACTAGCGGGTACGGCGTACACATTGAATGGATGCTGTCCGAAGCAGGAATCGACCTTTATCAAAAAAACAAAAAAGCAAGTTGATCATTTAACTGCCGCGAATCTTCCGGCAGTTTTTTTCTACCCTTTCTTTCTCTTCCATCATGTTATAAAATAAGGAAAAAGAGATTTTTCGACAAAATGGAAAAAAGCATGTTGTCAAATTGCAATAATCGTCGATTCTTTAAGAAAAACATAGAAAAAGCTAGATAATGCTCTATTATTCGGAAAATTAAAGTTTTTTAAAGGGGATAGCATGGTTTTGTCGAATTGAACACTCAGAAGAGAAATGCAAAAGACTAAAGGAATCGACATTGGGGAGGAAAGAACGTGGAGAAAATTAAAGTGTGTGTAGCTGATGACAATCGAGAGCTTGTTGGCCTTTTGACAGAGTACATTGAGGGACAGGAAGATATGGAAGTACTTGGCGTGGCGTATAATGGTCAGGAATGCCTGACATTATTTAAAGATAAAGAGCCCGACGTTCTCCTCTTAGATATTATTATGCCTCATTTAGACGGTCTTGCTGTACTAGAACGCCTCCGTGAAAACAATGAAATGACAAAACAGCCAAGTGTGATTATGCTAACGGCCTTTGGACAAGAAGATGTCACGAAAAAAGCAGTTGATTTGGGCGCATCTTATTTCATTTTAAAGCCATTTGATATGGAAAACCTAGTAGGTCATATTCGTCAAGTCAGTGGAAACGGCACACAAGTTACCCATCGCTCTTCATCAATCCAAAACAGTGTTCTTCGCAACAAACCTGAACCGAAACGTAAAAACTTAGATGCGAGCATTACGACCATTATTCATGAGATTGGCGTGCCCGCTCATATTAAAGGGTATTTATACTTAAGAGAAGCGATTTCTATGGTGTACAATGACATTGAGCTTCTCGGAAGCATTACTAAAGTGTTGTACCCAGACATTGCAAAGAAATTTAACACGACCGCCAGCAGGGTGGAACGGGCGATTCGTCATGCCATTGAAGTCGCTTGGAGCAGAGGGAACATTGATTCCATTTCCTCACTCTTTGGTTATACTGTCAGCATGTCAAAAGCGAAACCAACCAATTCAGAATTTATTGCCATGGTAGCTGATCGTTTGCGATTAGAGCATAGAGCTAGCTAGTTTATTTTTCATGAAAAAACGTTTCTTCATTGAGACGTTTTTTTATTTTGAAACATGTTGTCAAAAATTGGTTAGGTTGATAAAATCATCTTAATGTTTAAATTGGACAAACGGGCTGCTTTATTTTCAGAATAAAATGAAAAATAAAGCATGAAAAAAATAAAAAAGACATAAAGTAGTGGTAATCAGCTGCGCCAATCGATCATGAAGTCTTCAAAATAGAAGAAGAAAACGCTCATTCGTAAGAAAAAGGATGAGAGGAAAAGGTCTTATGGAAATGGTAATTAAAGCAAACGAGATCGAAAGTTCTATTTCTATTGACCTGATTGATTGGCGTTTTAAAGTCACTGGCTTCTTAGAGATTGTGCCATTTGAACTGAATATTCCCATTGTCGAATTTAATAATTTTCACATTCTTTTACTATGCTATAATAATGAAAAGAAGAGGGTGAGGTTATGGGAAAGCTGAAAATCCACTCTGCTGAGGTAGCGAACGAAATTAGCAAGTGGACGAGGGTCATTTCTCAGAATGACTTAGAAAAATCTGCTATCTATAAAGAGAAAATTCAGAATTTGCTAAAAAATACAGATGAAGACCGTGAAGTTCTCCTTTATTATCAGCTTGTTGACGGCAGACATGAAATGTTACTTGGAAATATTGAAAAAGCCAATCAAATTATGAAAAGTGTCGGAACGCTCGATGAGAAGGCAGATGACATTATTAATTTTTATTTTTACTTTTACAAAGGCCAATATGCTGCATATGTGAAAAAGTATGATGAAGCTATTAGTTTTTACAAAATTGCAGAACAGCGGCTAAAACGTGTGAATGAAGACCTTGAAGTAGGAACTTTTCACCATAAGGTTGCTTCAATTTATTACGAACTGAAACAAAACTTCATATCCATTAATCATATTAAAAAAGCCATCGATACATTCAAAGCACATGAAGAGTATACAGCGCAGGCAATTGACAGCTTGATTTTACATGCAAGTAATTGTATTGATTTGTTCCAATTCGATGAAGCAGAGGAGAAGTATCAAGAAGCACTTGAGAAAAGTAAGCGCATTAACAATGAAGTGCTGATTGGGAAATGCTATCACAATTTAGCTGTTCTTTATTATGCAAAGCATGATTATGAAAAAAGCGCACATTATGCAAAAAAAGGAATGGGCATTCAAATTCACCGTGACAATAGTCATTATTACATCCAATCTTTATATGTTCTGGCAAACGCCTTAGTGCATCTAGGAGATCAAGAGGCGAGGGAATATATTAAAGAGGGTATTTTGTATAGCTGCGATATCCAAAATAATGAATATATAGTAAAATTTGAAATTTTGGATTTGATGTGCGAGAATAGTGGGGCAGCAGACGTATTCTCTGAAAAATTAGACTACATAGAAAAAAATAGATTATATGTGGAGCTTGAGGATTTGTCTGAACAAATATCGAAATACTTCAAGGAACGAAATGATTATCAAAATGCCATTCGTTTTCTTGAAAAGAAATTCGATGCACAAATACTTCAAAAGAAAGTGGAGGTTATCTTATGAAAAAGTTGTTGTTAGGTGTAACCGTTGTTACAGCAGTCGCAGTTGTTTCTTCCCTTTTTGCTCTTGACGCAGAGACGACAGAGCAAGCCATCAGAGCGATTACGTGATCGAATTTATCTGTCAACCTCTTCATGCGAATCAGAAGAGGTTTTTTTTATGTGCTCAAAACTGGAAAAACGAAAAAAGACACGTCATAATGAAAGGAAGCATCATATTTAGAGGTGACCTATGACGAAAATTTTTGCACACAGAGGCTTTAAAGGCATTTATCCTGAAAACACCATGATAGCCTTCGAACATGCACTCCATTCGGGAGCTGACGGAATTGAGCTGGATGTTCAGCTGACGAAAGACGGCAGACTTGCTGTCATTCACGATGAGAAACTGAACAGGACAACGAATATGAAAGGTTTAGTGAAAGACCATACATATGAAGAATTAAAAGCGGGAGATGCGAGTCATTCTTTTTATGAAGAAACCGGTGCTGTATCCATTCCTCTTTTAGAGGAAGTATTAGAGCTAGTGACGCAGCAATCATCATTGATCATTAATATTGAACTGAAAAACTCCATTTATCGATATCCAGGTATCGAGGAGAAAGTAAAAAAGCAAATCGAGCATTTTCAAATAGAAGACCGTGTACTTGTTTCATCGTTTCATCACGGCAGTTTAGCTCTTTTTCACAAACTGATGCCGCATGTTGAACTTGCTGTTCTCACAATGGATGTGATTCATCAGCCGGAGATGTATATAAAAACAGTACCAGCAAGAGGCTATCATCCAAATATTAAGGGTGCAGGCGTGACCAAAGAGGTTGTGTCAGCTCTCCATGCATCTCAGCAAGTGATCAGGCCGTTTACAGTAAACAGTGAAAAGCAAATGAAAAACATGTTTTCCTTAGGTGTTGATGGCATTTTCACTGATTTTCCTGACCGGGCCGTGAAAATAAGAGAAGAAATGAAATAAAGACCTGCTATCAGCGGGTCTTTTTTTCACGTTTTATCTCTGCTTAAAGCGAGCAGTCACTTTATTTCGTTTACGGTCTCTATATAAAATAAAGCCAGCCACTACATAAAGACCTCCCCCTAAAAATAACAACCCTGCAATTCCTTGCAGCCATAAAAATGGAAATGGTGCAATGATGATGCCGAAAACAGTGTCACGCAGCAGCTTAATCCCAATTGCAGCAAGCGCGCCAGGTATTAAAATAATCACTAGTGCAAGTATTCTCCCCATCAAATGTCCCCTTAAACGTCATTTACTTCCATTGTCTAATTCAAAAAATATTTTGTCAAGAAAGGAAAACGTGGTAATATAAGAGTTGTGCAATTTTTTGCAACGGAAAAATATGGTGTGCAAATTTTTTCATATAAAGGGGTAACGGGATGCAGAGAGTCTTGATTGTCGGTGCGGGACAGGGTGGATCAGCATTGCTAGAAACATTGCTGAAAACAAATATGATTCAAATCATTGCGATCGCCGACCTTGATCTTGAGGCACCGGGGATGGCAGAAGCGAAAAAGAATGGAATTGATACGACAACGGATTGGAAAGAATACATAAAAGATGACATTGATATCATCATTGAAACAACGGGCAGTTCAGCAGTGCTGAAAGAGCTGATGGAAGAAAAGCCGGAGCATGCTGTCATTGTTCCAAGTTCAATGGCTTACGTCATATCAGAATTAATGTCAGAAAAACAACAGCTAATTCAAATATTAAAGGAACAAACCTATAAGCATGACCGCATTTTTAATGCAACGAACGATGGGATGATTTTTATAAACATGGACGAAGAAGTCGTCCTGTTTAATCGATCAGCGGCCAAAATGGTTGGATGTTCGCAAAAAGATGCGATTGGCCGCGACATACGAGAAGTGATCCCAAACACAAAACTTCCCGACATTTTAAGATCGAGAGAGCCAGAATTTAATCAAAAACAATTTCTGAACCAGCAAATACAAATTGTCACAACGCGTTTGCCAATTATTGATGACGCGGGGAGAATGCTAGGTGCTTTATCGATCTTTAAAGATATTACAGATGCCGTTGAGCTTGCGGAGGAAGTAACCAACCTTAAAGAAGTGCGAACCATGCTGGAGGCGATCATTCAATCGTCGGATGAAGCCATATCGGTTGTTGATGAGCAGGGAAAAGGGATCTTGATCAACCGAGCTTATACGAAAATGACTGGATTAACAGATAAAGAAGTTGTGGGGAAACCAGCGGGTGCAGATATTTCTGAAGGAGAAAGCATGCATTTGAAGGTACTTGAAACAAGAAGACCGGTTCGAGGCGTCAGAATGAAAGTCGGGCCAAATAAAAAAGATGTGATCGTCAACGTAGCGCCGGTTATCGTTGATGGCATCTTAAAAGGCAGTGTCGGCGTCATTCATGACGTATCAGAAATACAATCACTTACGAATGAACTAAATAAAGCAAGGCAGCTTATCCGGACACTTGAAGCAAAGTACACATTTGAAGACATCATTGGAGAAAGTGAGCAAATGCTTGTGGCACTTGAGCAGGCAAAGCTAGGCGCAAAAACGCCAGCCACCATTTTACTCCGGGGAGAATCAGGTACTGGAAAAGAGCTGTTTGCGCACGCCATTCACAATGAAAGTGACCGGAAATATAATCGCTTTGTACGGGTCAACTGTGCAGCCTTATCTGAGACCCTTTTAGAGTCAGAGCTTTTTGGCTATGAAGAAGGAGCGTTTTCTGGTGCAAGGCGCGGCGGGAAAAAAGGACTGTTTGAAGAAGCGAATCAAGGCAGCATTTTCTTAGATGAAATTGGTGAGATGACGCCAAGTACACAGGCGAAGTTGCTGCGCGTCATGCAGGAGAAAGAAATTGTAAGAGTAGGCGGAACAAAGGCAATACCAGTCGATGTTCGTGTGATCACGGCGACAAATGTCAATATTGAAAAAGCGATGGCGGAAGGAAAGTTCAGAGAGGATTTATATTATCGCATGAACAGATACCCGATCTCTATCCCGCCGCTAAGGCAGCGCCTTGAAGATATTGACTCGTTAAGCAAACGTCTCATCCAAAAGATCAATTTAGACTATGGACGGAACGTTCGCGGGTTAACAGAACAGGCACTTCATAGACTGCGATCATATAAGTGGCCTGGAAACGTAAGAGAGCTTGAAAATGTACTTGGACGAGCCATGATCTTTTTAAACCCGCAAGAAGAATGGATTGATGAGGGGCATATTTCTTTCATGGAGTCTGAAGATCAGGAAGAAAAAGAGCAGCAGGAACTGGCTGTCAGTCAATTTGAGGGAGAGACGCTTTCCGATGCTGTTGAGGCATTTGAAGCGCAGCTGATTAAACAAACCCTTGAAAAGCATCAATTCAATCGCACGAAAACAGCGAAAACGTTAGGGATCAGCATACGGAACCTTTACTATAAAATGGATAAATATCAACTTGCAAAAGATAGCATGCAATAAAATGCATGTAAACTGCAAAAGGTTGCACGAATGTCATGCAAACTGCCTCATTTTACTGCATTTCAAACTGGCACGGAACTTGCATATAAAACATGAACCGAGCACAAGGAAAGGTGGGCATATATGAAGCTTGACGATCTGATTATGAAAGCCGCCCAGCTGCAGAATAAAACGGCGGCTGTGGCTCATGCAGAAGACGAAGAAGTGCTTCATGCCATCAAGATGGCAATTAAGCGAAAGGTCGCTCGCTTTCTCCTGGTTGGGAACAAACGCAACCTGAAGGAGCTAGTGAAACAGCATGAAATCGATGAGGACTGGATAGATATTATTCATTCAGATTCTCCCGAAGAATCTGCCAAAATAGCCGTGCAGGCAGTGAGCGAGAAGCATGCAGATATTTTGATGAAGGGGCATGTCCCGACAGCCGTTCTTTTAAAAGCGGTACTGAATAAAGAATATGGGCTCAGGACAGCAAGTGTCCTATCACATGTCGCAGCATTCGAAGTACCGGGCTTTGACCGCTTTATTTATGTCACGGATTCTGCGATGAACATCGCGCCCGATTTAAATATGCTGAAAGAGATTACGATCAATTCTGTTCAAGTAGCACAAGCTGTAGGAAACGACATGCCAAAGGTTGCAGTGCTCTCTGCGGTCGAGGTCGTGAATCCGGCAATGGATTCAACTTTAACTGCGGCAAGTCTTGCGCAAATGAATCGGCGGGGGCAAATTTCTGGATGCCTGATTGATGGGCCTCTTGCTTTAGATAATGCCATCTCTCAAACGGCAGCTTCTCATAAAAATATTACGAGTGATGTAGCCGGCCATGCAGATATTTTGCTTGTGCCAACAATTGAGGCAGGAAACATTCTTTATAAATCTCTCATCTACTTTGCACATGCGAAGGTGGGAGCTGTGGTGGCAGGAGCCAAGGCGCCGATTGCTTTAACAAGCCGGTCTGATTCAGCTGAAAGTAAGCTTTATTCAATTGCGCTTGCCATCTGTACATCAAATTAAGCGGAAGTAATAGGAGGAATAACACAATGGAACTTTTTAAATATATGGAACGATACGATTATGAACAGCTTGTATTTTGTCAGGATGAGCAGTCTGGCTTAAAAGCGATTATTGCGATTCATGATACAACACTTGGACCTGCACTAGGCGGAACGAGAATGTGGACGTATGAAAACGAAGAAGCAGCTATTGAGGATGCACTGCGTCTAGCAAGAGGAATGACTTATAAAAACGCGGCAGCAGGACTTAATCTTGGCGGCGGAAAAACAGTGATCATCGGTGACCCGAGAAAAGACAAAAACGAAGAAATGTTCCGTGCCTTTGGACGTTACATTCAAGGGCTGAATGGCCGCTATATTACAGCGGAAGATGTCGGTACAACGGTAGAAGACATGGACCTCATTCATGAAGAAACCGATTTTGTCACAGGGATCTCTCCTGCATTTGGTTCATCCGGAAATCCGTCTCCAGTCACTGCTTACGGTGTATATAAAGGGATGAAAGCCGCTGCCAAAGCTGCTTTCGGTACAGATTCATTAGAAGGAAAAACAATTGCTGTCCAAGGTGTTGGAAATGTGGCCTACAATCTGTGTAAACATCTGCACGAAGAAGGCGCACAGCTTATTGTCACAGATATCAACAAAGACTCTGTCAAGCGAGCTGTTGAAGACTTCGGCGCAAAAGCAGTCGATCCTGACGATATTTATGATCAAGCATGTGATATTTATGCACCGTGCGCACTTGGTGCAACCATTAACGATGTAACCATTCCTAAGTTAAAAGCAAAAGTGATTGCAGGTGCTGCAAATAACCAGCTAAGAGAAACGCATCACGGAGACCTTATCCATGAAATGGGGATTGTATATGCTCCTGACTATGTGATTAATGCAGGCGGTGTGATTAACGTGGCTGATGAGCTTTATGGCTATAATGCAGATCGTGCGATGAAAAAAGTCGAAGGCATTTATCAAAATATTGAACGTGTGATTGAAATTTCAAACCGTGATGCCATTCCAACTTATAAAGCGGCAGACCGATTGGCTGAAGAGCGAATTGAAAGAATGCGCAAATCAAGAAGTCAATTCTTGCAAAATGGTCAACATATTTTAAGTCGTCGCTAATTGGAAGAATGAGTTGAAACGGAGGTTTTGTTTTTGCTGACAAAAGAATGGCGTATTCTCACGATTAATCCTGGCTCTACTTCAACAAAAATTGGTGTGTTTCATAATGAACGTTCTATTTTTGAAACGACACTTAGACATACAGATGAGGAATTAAAGTCGTTTCCTCATATCATTGATCAATTTTCTTTCCGCAAAGAAACCATTTTGAAAACACTGCATGAACAGGGGATGAATATCTCAAAGTTTGATGCAGTTTGCGCGCGCGGCGGTCTCCTTCGTCCGATTGAAGGAGGCACATATGAAGTCAATGAGCAAATGGTGAAAGATCTAAAAGAAGGATATGCCGGCCAGCACGCATCCAATCTCGGCGGAATCATCGCGAGAGAAATTGCACTTGGCCTGAATATCCCAGCTTTTATTGTCGATCCAGTTGTGGTGGATGAACTAAAGCCAATTGCTCGTATTTCAGGGCTGCCAACGATCGAAAGAAAAAGCATCTTTCATGCATTAAATCAAAAAGCGGTCGCAAGAAAAACAGCGGCTTCTTTTGGAAAAAGTTACGAAGATTTAAACATGATTATTACTCATATGGGCGGCGGTATCACCATTGGTGTTCATGAAAAAGGGAAAGTCATCGATGTCAATAACGGTCTGCATGGCGAAGGTCCTTTCAGTCCTGAGCGTGCGGGAACCTTGCCGACAGGTGATCTTGTAAATCTTTGTTTTTCGGGTGAGTATACCCAAGAGGAAATGCTCAAACGCATTATTGGTGAAGGCGGGCTAGCGGGCTATCTTGGCACGACAGACGCTGTAAAAGTGGAACGCATGATTGAAGCAGGTGATGAGCGTGCGGCGCTCATTTATGAAGCAATGTGCTATCAGATTGCCAAGGAAATTGGTGCGGCTAGCACTGTTTTAAAAGGAGCAGTTGACGTCATTGTATTAACAGGCGGACTTGCGTACAGCAAACAAATTACATCAAGTATTCGCGGCTATATTGACTGGATTTCAGATGTTGTCGTGTATCCAGGTGAAAATGAGCTGCAATCGTTAGCGGAAGGTGCGCTTCGTATTTTAAAAGAAGAAGAATCACCGAAAGAATACCCAAATGATCAACAGGAAAAGAAAGGAGTGACAAGTCATGGCAACTGAATATGACCTCGTCATTCTTGGTGGAGGCACAGGCGGCTATGTAGCAGCCATCCGTGCCTCACAGCTTGGATTGAAAACAGCAGTTGTAGAAAAAGAAAAGCTCGGCGGAACATGTCTTCATAAAGGCTGCATTCCGTCTAAAGCGCTGCTCAGAAGTGCAGAAGTATATCAAACCGTCAAACGCGCAGCTGATTTTGGAGTTGAGGCAGGCGGCATTGCCTTGCAATTTGCCAATGTGCAAAAAAGAAAAACAGAGATTGTCGAAAAACTAGCAGGCGGCGTCAAACACTTAATGAAACAAGGGAAAATTGATGTATATGAAGGGATCGGCCGTATTCTTGGCCCATCTATCTTTTCGCCAATGCCAGGAACGATCTCCGTAGAAATGGCAAATGGAGAGGAAAATGAAATGCTCATTCCAAAGCAGGTCATCATCGCGACAGGCTCAAGACCGCGGGTGCTGCCAGGGCTTGAAGCAGATGGAACTCACATCCTCACATCAGATGATGCACTTGAACTGCCAGAGCTTCCGCAGTCGATGCTAATTGTCGGAGGCGGAGTGATCGGAATCGAGTGGGCGTCTATGCTCAATGATTTTGGGGTAAACGTCACTGTGATTGAGTTTGCAGACCGCATTTTGCCAACAGAGGATCATGAAATTTCCAAAGAAATGGAAAAGCTATTATCTAAAAAAGGCATCACCTTTGTTACAAATGCGAAGGTACTGCCAGAGAGCGTAGAAAAGCAGGAGAATCTTGTCACAATTCAAGCGGAAAAGGATGGAGACATTCAGACGTTTGAAGCGGAAAAACTCCTTCTTTCAGTCGGCAGAGTACCTAATATCGAGGGCATAGGTCTTGAAAACACGGACATCCAAACTGAAAAACAAGGCATTGTCGTGAATGAACATTATCAAACGAAAGAATCGCATATTTACGCAATAGGAGATGTCATTGGCGGGCTTCAGCTGGCACATGTCGCTTCCCACGAAGGTATGATTGCTGTTGAACATATGGCTGGGAAAGATCCAAAGCCGCTCGATGAAACGCTCGTATCTAAATGTGTTTACTCTCACCCAGAAACCGCTAGTGTTGGACTCACTGAACAGGCGGCAAAAGAGCAGGGCTTTGAAGTCAAAATAGGGAAATTCCCATTTATGGCGATTGGAAAAGCGCTTGTGTACGGGGAGTCTGATGGATTCGTCAAAATCATTGCCGATCAAAAGACAGATGATATTTTAGGAATTCATATGATTGGTCCTCATGTAACAGATATGATATCTGAAGCTGGATTAGCCAAAGTACTTGATGCAACCCCGTGGGAAGTGGGGCAGACGATACACCCGCATCCGACCTTATCAGAGGCGATTGGCGAGGCAGCCCTTGCTGTTGACGGGAAGGCGATCCATTTTTAATCAAGGAGGGAAACATGATGAGTAACATGCGTCATCAGGAATTAGGATTATCAGATGAACAAGCAATTGATATATATAGAACAATGCTTCTAGCGAGAAAAATCGATGAACGGATGTGGCTATTAAACCGTTCAGGTAAAATTCCATTCGTCATTTCTTGTCAAGGGCAGGAAGCGCAGCAAGTCGGTGCTGCATTTGCCCTTAATAGAGAAGAAGATTATGTCTTACCTTACTATCGTGATATGGGGGTTGTCCTTGCTTTTGGGATGACAGCAAAAGATTTAATGATGTCTGGTTTCGCAAAACAAGACGATCCAAACTCAGGCGGAAGACAAATGCCGGGGCATTTTGGACAAAAAGCAAATCGAATTGTGACCGGATCTTCACCTGTAACAACGCAGGTTCCTCACGCGGTGGGAATTGCCCTTGCTGGACGATTAGAGCAGAAAAACTTTGTCAGCTTTGTCACGTTCGGTGAAGGCTCATCAAACCAAGGAGATTTTCACGAAGGCGCTAACTTCGCTGCTGTGCATAAACTGCCTGTTATTTTCATGTGTGAAAACAATAAGTACGCGATTTCCGTGCCATATGACAAACAAGTGGCCTGTGAACGCATTTCAGATCGTGCGATTGGATATGGGATGCCTGGCGTAACTGTAGATGGAAATGATCCACTTGAAGTATATGCCGCTGTCAAAGAAGCGAGAGACCGTGCGGCTAGAGGCGAAGGCCCGACATTGATTGAAACAATCTCTTACCGTTTAACTGCGCATTCAAGTGATGACGATGACTCAAGCTATCGAGAAAAAGAAGAAGTGCTCGAAGCAAGAAAGAAAGATCCGCTCATCCAATATGAAACGTATTTAATCGAAGGAAACGTCATGACTTCTGAAATGAAAGAAGAGATGACAAAAGAAATCATGCAAATCGTAAACGAAGCCACTGATGAAGCGGAAAACGCAGCTTATGCTGAGGCAGAAAGCGCACTTCGTTACGTGTATGCGGAGTAAGGGGGAAGAAAAATGCCTGTTATGTCATATATAGACGCCATTACACTGGCGATGAAAGAAGAAATGGAACGAGATCCGAAAGTGTTTGTGCTCGGAGAGGATGTCGGGAAAAAAGGCGGCGTATTTAAAGCGACAGCGGGTCTTTACGAGCAATTTGGAGAAGCGCGCGTCATGGATACACCTCTTGCAGAATCAGCCATTGCTGGTGTAGGTATTGGGGCAGCGATGTATGGAATGCGCCCAATTGCAGAAATGCAATTTGCGGATTTCATTATGCCTGCAATCAACCAAATCATTTCAGAGGCTGCAAAAATTAGATACCGATCAAATAATGATTGGAGCTGTCCAATGGTCATCCGCGCACCATACGGAGGCGGAGTACACGGGGCACTTTATCATTCACAATCGGTCGAAGCGATTTTTGCTAACCAGCCTGGTTTGAAAATTGTGATGCCTTCTACACCTTATGATGTCAAAGGTCTTTTAAAGGCTGCAGTGCGTGATCCAGATCCTGTATTGTTCTTTGAACATAAACGTGCATACCGCCTTATTAAGGGAGAAGTGCCTGAAGAGGATTACACTCTTCCGATTGGAAAAGCAGATGTGAAACGTGAAGGCGATGATATTACGGTCATTACATATGGCCTTTGTGTGCATTTTGCGCTGCAAGCAGCAGACCGCCTTGCAAAAGACGGCATTTCCGCTCATATTCTCGATTTGAGAACAGTGTACCCGCTTGATCAGGAAGCGATCATAGAAGCGGCTTCTAAAACAGGGAAAGTGCTTCTGTTAACGGAAGATACAAAAGAAGGCAGCATCATGAGTGAGGTTGCGGCAATCATTTCGGAGCATTGCTTATTTGATTTAGACGCACCAATCAAACGCCTGGCAGGACCAGATATTCCGGCAATGCCTTATGCGCCGACAATGGAGAAATTCTTCATGGTCAACCCGGATAAGGTAGAAGCTGAAATGAGAGAGCTAGCGGCGTTTTAAGAAAGAGGAGGGTTTCAAAGTGGCAATTGAACAAATGAAAATGCCTCAGCTAGGTGAAAGTGTAACAGAAGGAACTATTAGCAAATGGCTCGTTTCACCTGGCGATCATGTGAATAAATACGATCCAATTGCGGAAGTCATGACGGATAAAGTGAACGCAGAAGTCCCGTCTTCTTTTACAGGAACGATTACAAAGCTATCGGCTGAGGAAGGCGAAACGCTGCAAGTAGGAGAAGTGTTCTGTGAAATTGAAGTTGAAGGAAGCGAGCAGCAGAGCGAGAAAGAAGCAGCACCTGAGCAAAGCAAAGCGCCTGAAGCAGATCAAACAAATGAGAATCAAAGTCAAAAGAAACGATACTCTCCAGCCGTTCTTCGTTTAGCAGATGAGCATGGCATTGATTTAGCAGCTGTTCAAGGTACGGGAGCAGGCGGCCGAATTACTAGAAAAGATTTGCTGCAGCTTATTGAAAACGGCGGCGTCAAAGAGAAGACAGCTCCTGTCAATGAACGTGCTGTTCAACCGGAGCCTGCGCAGCCAACTCAAGCAAAAGCGACTCCTGCCATCCCTTCCATGCCTGGTGATGTTGAGCTGCCAGTCACGCCGATCCGACAGGCAATTGCGGCCAATATGCTGAGAAGCAAACATGAAATTCCGCATGCATGGACGATGATGGAAGTCGATGTGACAAATCTAGTGACAAGAAGAAATCAGCTGAAGGATCAGTTTAAAGCAAAAGAAGGCTTTAACTTGACGTTCTTTGCGTTCTTTGTCAAAGCTGTGGCTCAGGCCTTAAAGGAATTCCCTGAAATGAACAGTATGTGGGCCGGAGATAAAATTGTGCAGAAGAAAGCGATCAATGTTTCGATTGCTGTCGCTACAGATGACGCGCTTTTTGTTCCAGTCATTAAGGATGCGGATGAAAAGACCATTAAGGGCATCGCCAAAGAAATTCATGAGCTGGCGTCTAAGGTGAGACAAGGAACGCTCAAGCAAAATGATATGGAAGGCGGTACATTCACTGTCAACAACACGGGATCATTTGGTTCAGTACAATCTATGGGAATCATTAATTATCCGCAAGCGGCGATTTTACAAGTAGAATCGATCGTGAAGCGTCCAATGATAGTAAACGGAATGATTGCGGCAAGAGACATGGTCAATCTTTGTCTTTCATTAGATCACAGAGTACTAGACGGTCTTGTATGCGGCAGATTCCTTCAGCGAATTAAACAAATCCTTGAAGGCATCGACGAGCAAACATCTGTTTATTAAAACAATCATTTTCCCCCTCCCGTCATGAGAGGGGGATTTCCACATCTAGGAGAAAGGAGCGATGATATGTCTGGACTAGATTTTTTTGCTTTTCTAACGATTGGTCTCATGTTTATCACAGCGATTGCCTTCGCTTTTCTGCGGTACATTTCTAAATCACGCAATCATCCTGAACGATTACTGCTTATCATATCGATCGTTTCAATCATTCAAATCGTGTACTGTCTGCTGATTGTCGGTGGCTTCAAAGGAGCAGCCAATAGCTTTTTAGGAATATCACTTCTCGCCGGGACACTGCTCGGATATGCACTTGAATATTTATACAGACGCTATATCAAAAAAAAGCCCGAATCAAAATGATGTCGGGCATTTTTTTATTCTGCTGGAACAATAAAGGTCAAATGCTGCTTTAACACTTCTAAAGAAGAGGGAGCCTTCATATAAACCTCACCATCCGTATCAGCATCCATTTCCTCTTTTGTGTGGATACGAATACTGGACGCTTGAATGAGAGACAGATCGCCGGTGAAATCCTCCAGCTCTTCCCGGTTCATTGAGAAGATTTCTTTTAAAGCAGAGAAACTCGTATTTCTACAAATTAAGATTTCAGCTTTTCCATCATCAATGGATGCATTAGGCAAATCAATTTTATTTGTACCGATAAAATGTCCATTCATGACAAGAACGATGACTGCTTCCTCTTCCCAGCTTTCCTCCTCGGTCTCAATCCGTACGTGAAAAGGATCTGTTTGCTGAAGTGTGCGCAGGGCACTTGTGAAGTAGCTGATTTTACCGAGTACGGCTTTTTCCTTGTCGTTAATGTTGTTGGACGTGTCTGCGATCAGCCCAATTCCCCAAAAGTTTAATACGTATCGATCCTCTGCTTTGATTAAGTCGACCTTTTTCTCTTTGCCGTCTACAATCATTTGAGCGGCTTTTTGCATCTGTTGAGGAATACCAAGCGTTCTAGAAAAATCATTGCATGTCCCGCCTGGTAATATCGCTACAGCGGGCCTTTTTTCTAAGCCGCCAATACCGTTCATACATTCATGCACGGTTCCATCTCCGCCTAATATGATGAGCAATTCCACCGTCTCATCAATATGACGACAGAAATCATAAGCATCATTTGGCTGCTTTGTTGGTTTAAGAATGAGTTCATCAATATGTAGAGAAAGAAGAGGCACTGTTTGACCGAGTGTTTTTTCCATGTTTTTTTGTCCAGCATTTCCATTATAAATGAGCATCGCTTTTTTGAATTGTGCCATCACGCAGTTCTCCCTTTCATCTCTTTATCATCACTTTTCCCCAATTTGACAGCTCATAAACGATGTTCGGAAAAAGAGGCGATGGATAAGACAACACATTTGCCCGCAGGCGTTTTCCTTGTTATGATGGAGTTAAAATGGTTATGGTACGCTAAAGGAGTGGACGGACATGAATATTGATTTTAATTTATTTATGAATGATATTGTAAAACAAGCGAGAGAAGAAATTAAGCAGGCAGGCTACACTGAGCTCACGTCAGCTGAAGAAGTAGACGAAGCACTGACTAAAAAAGGAACGGCACTTGTCATGGTGAATTCAGTATGCGGCTGTGCAGGCGGTATTGCAAGACCAGCTGCCGGCTATTCTGTTCATTACGATAAGCGTCCAGATCAATTGCTGACAGTGTTTGCTGGGCAGGACAAAGAGGCCACAGCAAGAGCTCGTGAATACTTTGAAGGCTTCCCGCCATCTTCACCATCCTTTGCCTTATTAAAAGATGGAAAAATCATCAAAATGGTCGAGCGTCATGAAATTGAAGGGCACGAGCCAATGGAAGTCGTGTCAAAACTACAAGCCGCTTTTGATGAGCATTGCGAAGAAATCTAACATATGACTTTTGAATGAATAAATATAAAGCAGTCCGGTCTTTAGATCGGTCTGCTTTTTGTTTTATAAGACAATAGAATCAAAATAATTTTAGCAAAATACTATTGCATCTTAAAAAGAAAGTGTTTAAAATACATTATAGTGAATAAATATTCAAATCAATACATGATTTTAAATACTGGGAGGCATCATCATATGAAAAAGTGGTTATTATTACTTATGACAGCTGGTCTTGCAGCTGCACTCGCAGCATGCGGAACTTCTTCTAATAATTCAAACGCATCAGGAGATGACAAGACACTCGTGATGGCGACATCAGCAGATTATCCGCCATTTGAATCAAAAGACGGAGATAAAATTGTCGGTTTTGATGTAGATCTTGCAACAGCACTAGCGAAAAAGAACGGCTACAAGCTAGAAATTCAAGATATGGACTTTGCTAGCCTTGTATCAGCCCTCAAAACAAACAAAGCTGATATTGTCCTTGCAGGAATGACACCTACAGAAAAACGTAAAAAGCAAGTGGATTTCTCTGATGTTTATTACAATGCTAAAAACTTGGTTGTATCAAAGAAATCTAGCGGTATTAAAGTAGAGAAAGATTTAAAAGATAAAACAGTCGGCGTTCAATTAGGTTCTATTCAACAAGATGAAGCAAATGGTTTGCAAAAGAAATATAACCTTACAGTTGAAGACCGTAATAAAATTTCTGATATCATTCAAGAGATCAAAGCAGGCCGTTTTGATGCAGCAATTATTGAAGATAAAGTAGCTGCTGGTTACTTGAAAAAGGAAAAAGACTTCCAAGCATTTGGATTGAACAGCTCAAACGAAGGTTCAGCCATTGCATTCAAGAAAAATAGCGACTTAACAGCGAAGTTTAATAAATCATTAAATGAAATGAAAGATAATGGTGAACTTGATAAATTAATTAAAAAATGGTTTGCTGATGAAAAGTAAGTCAGGAAAAGAATCAGCGTCATTCAAGAAAATCAAGTAGAAAAGCGCTGAAAAGTTCAACTCGTGTTGAACTTTTTTTCCTGTTTTGTATGAAGGCAAAAAAAAGGAGAATGTCATGTTTGATTTTAAAGATGTAATACCTCAGATGCCCTTTATTTTAGAAGGGCTTAAGGTCACACTTTCTATTGTAGTGGTATCCCTTTTCCTTGGATTTATCTTAGGAATTTTATTAACGCTTTGTAAAATTAGTGTGTTTAAACCGCTCATTTGGATTGCAGACTTTTATACGTCAATTTTCCGAGGCACACCGCTTGTACTTCAATTGCTCATTATTTATTTTGGTCTGCCTCAGCTTCTTGGATTCCAAATCGATCAATACTGGGCTGCTGTAGCGGCATTTTCACTCAACTCGGCAGCATACGTATCTGAAATTATTCGTGCGGGTATTAATGCCATTGATAAAGGTCAAAAAGAAGCGGCCGTTGCTTTAGGCATCCCTTATGCTAAAATGATGAAGGACTTATTGCTTCCGCAGGCGTTTAAAAATATTTCACCTGCACTTGTGAATGAAACGATTACACTGACAAAAGAATCAGCAATTGTAACAGTCATCGGACTGGGTGATGTCATGAGACGAGCCTATCAAGCTGGGGCCGTCACGTATAATTATCTTGAACCGCTTATTTTTGCGGGTCTTATCTATTATGTCATCGTGCTTGTTCTCACCTTTGTCGGCAAATCGGTGGAAAGGAAGTTAAAATCAAATGATTAAAATAGAGAAACTCACAAAATCTTTTGGTAAAAACGAAGTTTTAAAGGGGATCGACACGACCATTAAAGAAGGGGAAGTTGTTGCCGTTATTGGACCATCTGGTTCAGGAAAATCGACCTTCCTCCGCTGCATCAACTTACTTGAAAAGCCGACTTCCGGTGTAATAACAATTAAGGACACTGAAATCACCAATCCAAAAACGAATGCACTAAAAGTGCGTGAGAACATCGGAATGGTATTTCAGCATTTCCATCTGTTCCCGCATAAAACCGTGCTGGAAAATATCACGTATGCTCCAATGAATGTGAAGAATCAATCGAAGGAAGACAGCATCAAGCAAGCTGAAGACCTGCTCAAAAAGGTAGGGCTTTTAGAGAAAAAAGATGATTTCCCGAACCGTTTGTCCGGCGGTCAAAAGCAGCGTGTGGCGATTGCACGTGCGCTTGCAATGACACCAGACATTATGCTGTTTGACGAACCAACGTCTGCCCTAGATCCAGAAATGGTCAAGGAAGTATTAGAGGTCATGAAAGAGCTGGCTCAATCTGGAATGACACTCGTCATCGTCACACATGAAATGGGCTTTGCAAAAGAAGTGGCTGACCGTGTGATCTTTATGGATGACGGGAAAATTGTAGAGGATGCAAACCCTGTACAATTTTTTGAATCACCATCTTCACAGCGTGCGCAAGACTTCTTACAAAAAATATTATAAAGAAAAAAGGGAAGGAGACTTAACATCTCCTTCTTTTTTTGATTATAATGGGGAAAGTAAAAAAAGTTCATCATTTCACAAAAGTGAATGGAAACAAGACAGAAAAGAGTGAATCACATCATGTTTAAAATTGGCTACCGAACGCTGAAAACAGCATTAGGAACAGCGATCGCTATTTATATTGCACAATTGCTTGGCTTGCAAAATTATTCAGCTGCCGGGATTATTACGATCCTGTGTATTCAGGTGACAAAGAAAAGATCCCTCTTAGCATCGGGAGCCCGCTTTGCAGCATGCAGTCTCGCTATTTTATTTTCTTATTTATTTTTCGATCTGATCGGGTATCATCCTTTTGTGATCGGTTTGATGCTGCTTGTCTTTATTCCAACAACGGTTCTGCTTCGAATTAAAGAAGGGATTGTCACAAGTTCAGTCATCATTCTCCATTTATACATGTCTGGCGGGATTACCCTGCATCTCATTTGGAATGAACTGCTGCTGATTACCATTGGTGTTGGGGTAGCGCTGATTATGAACCTATATATGCCTAGTGTTGATAAAAAGCTCAAACGCTACAGCGAACAGATTGAAGCCAACTTTGCTAAAATCTTTGAAGAAATCGAGCAATACTTAATAACAGGGAAGCAAGACTGGACAGGAAAAGAAATACCAGAGACACATCAATTGATTAAAGAAGCAAAAGCTCTTGCATATCGTGATGTTGAAAACCATGTATTAAGACATGAAAACCTGTACTATCATTATTTCAACATGAGACAAAAGCAATTTGAAATCATTGAGCGTGTACTGCCCAAAATTACGTCGATTTCCGTCACAACGGAGCATGGACAAATCATTGCAGAATACATTAGAGACTTACGCGAACATATTCACCCAGGGAACACAGCGCATAAGTTTTTAAGACGTCTCATTGATATGAAAGAAGAATTCGACGCACTTCCGCTCCCGCAAACACGAGAAGAATTTGAGGCAAGAGCGGCACTCTTTCATTTCCTCGGTGAAATGGAACAATATTTAGTACTGAAAAGCTATTTTAAAGGGATGAAAGAATAGAGACGCATGAGTTCCTTCTTCATTGGTCAATCTAATGAAAAAGGAGGAGCCTATGCGTCTTTTATTTTATACCGTACTGACCATGTCCCTTTCACCTATCTGGCCGCTTGGACAAAACCCGCTGCCAGGTGACCCATTTGTCATTATTAATAAACAAACGAATGAACTTGCCTTTATTGATCATGGGAAAATTCAAAAAGTATATCCTGCCTCTACAGGAAAAACAGCAGATTTAACGCCAGAAGGTGAATTTACCATTATGATCAAAGCGAAAGATCCCTATTACAGAAGAAAAAATATTGAAGGCGGTGCGAAGAATAATCCTCTTGGACGAAGATGGATTGGATTTGATGCACGAGGAACAGATGGCAGAACCTATGGAATTCATGGAACAAGTGATGAAACTTCGATTGGGAAATTTATCACGGCAGGCTGTGTGAGACTTCATAATCAAGATGTAGAGCTGCTGTTTGATCAGCTTCCAATTGGAACAAAGGTATGGATTACAAAATCAAGTGCTTCCTTTGAAACGCTTGCCAAAGACAAACAGGCCATTCGTTGATATCCCGAATCACCTGCTTGTCTGCTTTTATTCAATTCTTACAAAAAGGCTGCTGCTCCTGCTAAAAGTGAAGAAACTAACAGCAGGCTTATCATAAGCAATACCATAAATTTCATGAATTTTTGAGACATATCGCACCCCTATAACCGAAGATTTTTGCGACAAGCGCAGTTGTCTTTATTTTATCTGGTTTTTTCATATGCGACAAGTGATCAGCAAAGGAAGTGAACGGATGACACAAATCGATCATATTGCCATTGCCGTCTTTTCTATTAAAGAAACATCTCAAACGCTTCATCAGCTATTTAATTGGCATTTTTCAGACATACAAGAGATTCCTGAGCAGGAGATTAAAGCGTCCTTCGCTTCACTTGATGATCTGCACATTGAATTAATTGAGCCAATCTCAGCCCGCAGTAAACTACATACCTTTTTAACAAAAAGAGGAGAGGGGCTTCATCATATTGCGCTAAAGTCGGGTGACATTCAGGCTGATCTTAGCCGTCTCGATCACCTTGGCGTGCAGCTTCTCCAAAAAACAGCACAGATGGGCGCCAACGGAAAGCAAATTGCATTTATTTCACCTAAAGAAACGTCAGGTGTGTTATTTGAATTGTGCGAGTCCTTGAAAGGAGAGAAACATAGTGAATGATTCGTTCAATGACTTGTCTGAATGGCGGAAGAAAGCGTTAATGGGCGGCGGCGAAAAACGAGCAGCGGCTCACAAGAACAAAGGAAAGCTGACGGTTCGAGAGCGGCTTCATGAACTTCTTGACGAGGGCAGCTTGATGGAAATTCAGTCATTTGCAACAGGCGAGCTCTCAGAGCATGTTGGTGACGGTGTCGTCATTGGAACGGGACTCATTCATGGAAAGCCTGTCTGTGTTTATGCACAAGATGCAACAGTATATGGGGGCTCATTAGGCGAAATGCATGCGAAGAAGATTGCCTCTTTAATGGATCTGGCCGCTAAAAATCAGATGCCGGTCATCGGTCTAAAAGACTCAGGTGGTGCGAGAATTCAAGAGGGTGTGGTATCATTAGAAGGATACGGACAGATTTTTAAACGGAATGTGCTGTACTCTGGTCGAATCCCGCAAATATCTGTTATTTTAGGTTCATGTGCTGGAGGTGCAGTCTATTCTCCTGCATTGACTGATTTTGTCTTCATGACAGAGCAAACAGCTCATATGTTTTTAACTGGTCCGAAAGTAATAGAAAAAGCAACAGGAGAAACGGTCTGTCCTGACCGTCTTGGCGGTGCAAGTGTTCAGCATCAGACAAGCGGGAATGTGCACTATACTGGGAAAGATGAGAAGGACGTGTTAAAAGCGGTTCGAACTCTTTTAACGTACATACAAACGAAACAACAGGCTGTCACACGCGCTGGGGCACGAAAGCACGATTCCGCCGATCCAGGCAGAATTCTGCCCAAGGATCCATCACGCACCTATGATGTCAAACAAGTGGTGACAGCGATAACCGATCCAGACTCATTCTTTGAAACGCAGCCTTGTTTCTCAAAAAATATTGTCACAGGTTTTGCCAGATTACAAGGAGCCTCCATTGGTGTTGTTGCCAATCAGCCAAAGGTGCTGGCAGGCAGCCTTGATCTTGACGCTGCGGATAAAGCGGCCAGGTTTATTCGATTTTGTGATGCGTTTCATATTCCGATCTTAACCCTTGTGGACGTTCCTGGTTTTTTACCAGGGGAGAAAGCTGAGCATGCAGGAATTATCCGCCACGGTGCAAAGCTTTTATATGCGTATGCTGAAGCAACCGTTCCCAAAATTACTGTGATTTTAAGAAAGGCGTTTGGCGGTGCTTATGTCGCGATGAATAGCAAGGGCTTAGGCGCTGACTTTGTTTATGCATGGCCAGAGGCCGAAATTGATGTCATGGGGAAAACATTCGCAGACGAAATTGTTCATCCTGCTTCGCGCGAGTCTGAAAACAAACCAAGTGTATGGAAAGCGGCCCAGGCAGGTCTGATAGACGATATTTTTATGCCAGCTGAAACGAGAGAGCGATTGATCCGCTCATTTGATTTGCTTCGCAGTAAGGAAGAAGATAGACCGTTAAAAAAGCATGGCAACATGCCGCTATAAGAGGAGGAGCATCATCATGATCAATGAAAAACGCTTACTAGACGAATTTTTAGAATTAGTTCAGGTTGATTCAGAAACAAAACACGAAGAGAAAATTGTTGAAGTATTAAAAGAAAAATTCTCGCAGCTTGGTCTTAAAGTGGTTGAAGACGATTCAAAAGCAGCAACAGGCCACGGTGCAGGCAACCTTGTCTGCACATTAGAAGGGAATCAAGAGGCAGATACGATTTATTTCACTTCTCATATGGATACAGTTGTGCCGGGAAATGGCGTAAAACCAGTCATTGAGGACGGCTATGTGAAAACAGATGGAACAACTATTCTTGGTGCTGACGATAAAACAGGACTTGCTGCTATGTTTGAAGCGATCCGTGTGCTGAAAGAGAAAAATTTAAAGCACGGGAAGATTGAATTTGTGATCACAGCAGGCGAGGAATCAGGACTTGTTGGAGCAAAAGCGTTAGACCCAAATTTGATGACAGCGAAATACGGCTATGCCCTTGATTCAGATGGCAAGGTTGGTACGATTATCGTAGCTGCACCAACACAGGCAAAAGTACGCGCAACGATTTACGGAAAAACCGCTCACGCAGGTGTCGCGCCTGAAAAAGGTGTGTCTGCGATTACCATTGCATCAAAAGCAATTGCCAGCATGCCACTTGGCCGCATCGATGAAGAAACAACAGCGAATATCGGCCGTTTTGAAGGCGGAACACAAACGAATATTGTGTGCGATCAAGTCGATATTTTGGCGGAAGCACGCTCTTTAGAACCAGCAAAAATGGAAGCTCAAGTAGCGAAGATGAAAGAAGCCTTTGAAAAAACCGCTAAAGAAATGGGCGGAAGTGCCGATGTACAAATTGACATCATGTATCCAGGCTTCAAATTCTCACACGGCGATCAAGTCGTAGAAGTGGCGAAAAAAGCGGCAGCAAAAATTGGCCGTCCTTCAGAACTGCAGACGAGCGGCGGAGGCAGTGATGCAAACGTCATTGCAGGCAACGGCGTCCCAACTGTCAACCTAGCTGTTGGATATGAAGATATTCATACGAAAAATGAGAAAATGCCGATTGAAGAATTAGTCAAAACAGCTGAAATGGTTCTCGCCATTATCGAAGAAACGACAAATCCATCGTAAAGGCAGGAGACTCTGTGAGCGCGCAAAAGATTATTATTTTTCAGGTGGGGCAAGAGGAGTTTGGCATCAGTGTAGAGCATATTCGTTCGATTGAAAAGGTCCCTTACTTACAAGAAGTATCGAACCTTCCAAAAGAAATTAAAGGGCTGATGTCATTAAGAGGAGAGGTCATTCCTGTCAGTGACACAGGTGTGATGCTTCACGGAAAGCCTCTTGATGTAAACGAGCAGTCAAAGGTACTGCTATTTGAAGTAAACGATCAAATGATTGGCTGTCTTGTCTCAGATGCAAAAGATATTATCGATATCGAGCAAAGCGAGATCAAGCCATTTCATATGAACACGAAGGCCTCTGAATATTTCTTCGGCGTTGTTGAGAGAGAAAACAAAATGATTTTACAAGTGGACCCAAATAAGTTCCTTGGGAAAATTGAGGACCTCGATCAATTGCCAGACCGGTTGAAAGAAGAATTGGCATAATGAAAAGCCCCTTATCTTTAGATAAGGGGTTTATTTTTATTCAGCAGCTGGTTTGGCTTGTTCGTTAGCCGCAGCTTTCGTTTTTGATTTTTGGTACATGACATTTAAAATAATCGTTTGAATCGTGAGTAGTAGTCCGCTTGTCATCCAGTATAAAGGAAGAGCAGCGGGTGCATTAATTGAAAGAAACAGCATCATGATTGGGAAAATCATGCCCATTACTTTCGCCTGCTTCAGCGCAGCCTCTGTCTGGGTGCCTGATTGCTTCGCATATTTTTGCGTGACATAAAATTGTAAGAAATACATAGCCCCTGCAAAAATCGCCACCAATAAATCGGTTTGTCCTAAGTTAAACCATAAGAACGTATGAGTTGCGATCTCAGGTGTTGAGCGGATTGCTGAGTAAAAGCCAAGAACAATTGGAATTTGAATCAGCATCGGCAGACAGCCCATGGCAAGCGGATTCACATTGTTCTCTTTATATACTTTCATCATTTCCATTTGCAGTTCTTTTTGTTTTTCAGGTTCTTTCGTTTTCTTCAATTTGTTTTGTATTTGGTCAATCTGAGGCTTCACCAATGCCATTTTTTCCTGCATGACTCTTTGCTTCTTAAATTGATTCGCAAAAAGCGGGAAAATCAGCAGGCGGACAATCAAGGTGACGAACATAATCGATAAACCATAATCATCATGAAAGAAGTTCGCAAGCCAAATGATCAGCTCAGAAAAAGGCTGAACAAAATAATGATGGAAAAACCCATCAGAGCTCGTATTCGTTTGCGCACTCGCTGCAAATGCAGGTGACGCAATCATCATCAAACATAAAGTCGTAAAAACAGTCAATAAACGTTTCAATTCGTTTCCTCCTCATGATTAAAAAAATTTAATTAGCGAGAGGAAGCGAATGGTCTTCATCATCATTAGATGATCTTTTCATTCGAATGACTTTACTAATCCAAGTTGTAATGCGATCATATATGATAAACAGAAAGTCTGTTCGATTCAAGCAAGATGCGTCCAACTCTTCCAAACGATGCCCACCAAGGTGTTCGTTCATACGGCAGTCTTTTAGTAAAAAAGCAATGCCGATGGCCGTCAGCGCTGGAAGAATAATCGTAAAGAATTCAACAAGGAAAAAGACTTCATTGAATGTATCAATAATCATGATTATCACATCCATTTCATTACTCACAGTGTACTATACACATGGTTAAATGTCTAACAGAACCGCGTGTTTTCTCCATTAAATAAAATCCCTTATTCTGTATAAAATAGTAAATGTCATCCAAACTTCATATTTCCTATCCTATAATGAGGGGGATGAAAAGAAATGGAGGTTTTGAATATGACAAGTATTTACCCAAAGTTTCGAGCAGCTGCGGTACAAGCAGCACCGGTCTACTTAAATTTGGAAGCAACCGTTGAGAAATCATGCGACCTGATTGACGAGGCAGCTTCAAATGGTGCAAAGCTTGTGGCATTCCCAGAAGCATTTTTACCTGGTTACCCTTGGTTTGCTTTTATTGGTCATCCAGAATATACAAGAAAGTTCTATCATGAATTATATAAAAATGCAGTTGAAATCCCTAGCTTAGCCATTCAAAAACTCAGTGAAGCAGCAAAAAGAAATGAAACGTACGTTTGTATATCATGTAGTGAAAAAGATGGCGGCTCTCTCTATTTAGCTCAGCTTTGGTTTAATCCAAATGGGGATTTAATAGGAAAACATCGGAAAATGAGAGCTTCTGTAGCAGAAAGACTCATTTGGGGGGATGGAAGTGGCAGTATGATGCCAGTGTTTCAAACTGAAATTGGAAACCTGGGCGGATTGATGTGCTGGGAGCATCAAGTCCCGCTAGATCTTATGGCGATGAATGCCCAAAATGAGCAGGTACATGTAGCCTCTTGGCCAGGTTATTTTGATGATGAAATATCAAGCAGATATTATGCCATCGCGACACAGACATTTGTGCTGATGACATCATCTATATATACGGAAGAAATGAAAGAGATGATTTGTTTAACGCAGGAGCAAAGAGATTACTTTGAAACATTTAAGAGCGGGCATACGTGCATTTACGGGCCGGATGGGGAGCCGATCAGTGATATGGTTCCAGCTGAAACAGAGGGAATTGCTTACGCTGACATTGATGTAGAAAGAGTCATTGATTACAAGTATTATATTGATCCGGCTGGACACTACTCCAATCAAAGTTTGAGTATGAATTTTAATCAACAGCCTACTCCGGTTGTGAAACAATTATATCCTCAAAAAAATGAAGTATTCACATATGAGGACATTCAATATCAACATGGTATACTTGAAGAAAAAGTGTAAATGAACGTGAAACCTTCTCTTTTTTAGAGAAGGTTTTTTTGAGGAAAGATGAAATAAATCAATGTATAATCAAAAATAGCTGATCAAAATTCAGGTAGATAAGAAAATGGGGTTATGCCAATGTCAAATATTATTTTTCATATAGACATGAATGCTTTTTATGCCAATGTAGAAATGGCGTATGATCCTTCTTTGCGAGGGAAACCTTTAGCTATCAGCGGAAATGCAAAAGAGCGTAAAGGGATTGTTGTGACGTGCAGCTACGAGGCGAGAGCATTAGGTGTGAAGCCCCCGATGCCCTTGTGGGAGGCGAAGCGGCTATGTCCGGGACTCATTGTCCGCACACCGAACTTTGACCGGTACCGCAGCTCCTCACAAGAGATGTTTACAATACTAAGAGAATACAGTGATTTAGTCGAACCTGTATCGATTGATGAGGGCTACATTGATTTAACGCATACGCCATATGCCGAACATGCGGTAAAAACGGCTCATGATATTCAAACAAGGCTAGTAGAAGAGCTGATGCTTCCTTCAAGTATCGGCATTGCACCGAATAAATTTTTAGCGAAAATGGCGTCTAATTGGAAAAAGCCAATGGGAATCACCATATTGCGTAAACGAGATGTTCCGAACATGCTTTGGCCGCTACCTGCTGGTGACATGCACGGGGTTGGACAAAAAACGGCAGATAAATTGAAAACCATCGGAATTCATACTATAGAAGACTTAGCGAAAGCGAATGAGTATACGCTAAAAGAATTGCTTGGCATTAATGGACCGAGATTAAAGCAAAAGGCGAATGGTGAACATGACGGCATCGTGGACCCAGAAAGAATATACGAATTTAAATCCGTCGGCAATTCATCCACTCTGCCTCATGATTCGGATGATTCAGATGAACTTGTCACGTTAATTGATAAGCTGTCACAATCTGTGAGTGCAAGGTTAAAGAGAAAAGAAGTGATGGCGAATCGGCTGCTCATCATGATTCGGTATGCAAGCTGGAAAAATATCACGCGAAGTATCATGCTCACAAATCCAACGGATCGAAAGGAAGACATATTTGAAGCGGCAAAACAGTTATTCCTGAAACATTGGAATGATCAGCCAGTGAGGCTCTTAGGTGTAACGGGGACAGACCTAGTCGAACGAAAAGCAGCCGTTAAACAGCTTGATTTATTTTCATATACAGAAGATGCAAAAGAAGAGCCCCTCCAAACCATTTTAGATGGACTGAAAGAAAAATATGGAAAACCATTGGTGCAAAGAGGGATCACCATTAAGGAAAAAGAGAGTAAAACAAGCGGGACAAGTTTTAATAAAGATTTTTTTCAGGACGAAAGAGGAAATGACTAGCCTGAAAACTTGATAAAAGAGGTGATGTTGTGGTAATTTCAAAGGGTACATCATTTCAGCAGTAATCAATATAGTGTGTTAGAAGGGACGTCAGAATTATGTCAAAACAACAAATCGGTGTGGTTGGACTAGCCGTTATGGGGAAAAACCTTGCCCTCAATATTGAAAGCCGCGGTTTCTCCGTATCCGTTTATAACAGATCTAGCAGCAAAACAGAAGAGTTTCTTCAAGAAGCAGAAGGAAAAAACGTTGTTGGCACATACAGCATCGAAGAATTTGTTCAGTCGCTTGAAACACCGCGTAAAATTCTTTTAATGGTAAAAGCTGGTGCAGCAACAGATGCAACCATTCAATCATTACTTCCTCACCTAGAGAAAGGTGACATTTTAATTGATGGTGGAAATACATATTACAAGGATACACAAAGACGTAATCAAGAGCTTGCAGAAAGTGGCATTCACTTTATTGGTACAGGTGTTTCCGGCGGTGAAGAAGGCGCGCTAAAAGGTCCTTCCATCATGCCAGGCGGTCAAAAAGAAGCGCATGAGCTAGTGAAACCAATTTTAGAAGCGATCTCTGCGAAAGTAGATGGCGAGCCTTGTACAACGTATATCGGCCCAGATGGAGCAGGACATTATGTCAAAATGGTTCATAACGGTATCGAGTACGGAGATATGCAATTGATCTCTGAATCATACTTTATCTTGAAGCATGTTGCTGGATTGTCAGCAGGGGAGCTTCATGAAGTATTCTCAGAGTGGAATAAAGGCGAGCTTGACAGCTATTTAATCGAAATTACAGCTGACATTTTCACAAAAGTGGATGAAGAAACAAACCAGCCGCTTGTGGATGTGATCTTAGATAAAGCTGGTCAAAAAGGAACTGGAAAATGGACAAGCAAAAGCTCACTTGATCTAGGTGTCCCGCTTCCAATCATTACTGAATCTGTTTTTGCGCGCTACATTTCAGCTATGAAAGATGAGCGTGTGGAAGCAAGTCAATTGATCCAAGGTCCTGAGCCTGCGCAATCAGCTGAGAATAAACAAGAGCTGATCGAAGCGGTTAGAAAAGCCCTATTCATGAGTAAAATCTGTTCTTACGCACAAGGCTTTGCGCAAATGAAAGCAGCGTCTGATGAATATAACTGGGATTTAAAATACGGTGAAATTGCGATGATCTTCCGTGGTGGATGTATCATTCGTGCAGCCTTCTTACAACAAATTAAAGAAGCATATGACCGTAATCCTGAACTGAAAAACCTATTGCTTGATCCATACTTTAAGGATATTGCTCAAAACTATCAATCATCACTTCGTAAAGTCATTTCACTTGCAGTTGAACAAGGAGTTCCTGTTCCTTCATTCTCAAGTGCACTTGCTTACTTTGATAGCTATCGCACAGCTGTCCTTCCAGCGAATTTAATTCAAGCACAGCGTGACTATTTCGGTGCACATACGTATGAGCGCACAGATAAAGAAGGCGTATTCCATACTGAATGGATGAAATAAACAGAACGACTGAAAAACCTTACCTTTGGTAAGGTTTTTTTGTTTGCATCTTTTCGGCTAAAAATGAGAAAAAGAGGGATGCTATGTAAAAAAGACAAGAAAGTAGGGATAGAAGTGGGCATCTTATATGCACTTCTCCCAGCGATATTTTGGGGAAGTATTGTTCTCATCAGTGTCAAACTAGGCGGGAATGCGTATCAGCAAACCCTCGGCATTACGCTCGGCGCGTTTTTATTTTCGATTGTAGCTTTTTTCATCAAAATGCCAGAGCTGACACCGCTTATATTTGCGGTTTCCGTCATTTCAGGCATCTTTTGGAGTATTGGACAAATGAATCAGCTTTCAAGTGTCGCTTTTCTTGGCGTGTCTAAAGCGGTTCCTTTATCAACAGGCATGCAGCTTGTGAGCACGACCCTATTTGGCGTCATGGTCTTCAAAGAATGGCAGACAATGACGGTCATACTCATTGGTTCCTGCGCCATTTTACTGATCATTGCAGGTGTTGTCATGACATCGCTCGGTCAAAAAAAGAATGGCGGCGAGAATGGCAGAGGCAATTTTAAAAAAGGGATCATTATTCTACTCATATCCACCGTCGGCTACGTCGGATATGTTGTCATTTTAAGATGGTTTGATATTGATGGCTGGTCTGCACTCGTCCCGCAATCTGTCGGCATGCTTCTTTCATCCTTAGCGATTAGTTTAAAGCAGGATCCATTTAGTAAATATACGTTTAGAAATATCATTGCCGGTCTTATTTGGTCAACAGGAAATCTTGGGCTGCTTTTGGCCATTCCATTAATTGGCGTAGCCGTAAGCTTTTCAATGTCACAAACAGGGATTGTCATCTCAACACTAGGCGGCATTTACTTATTAAAAGAGAAAGCATCTAGAACAAGCTTTGTCATTGCAGGCTGCTTGATGATTATTGCAGGCGGTGTGCTGCTAGGCTTTACAAAATAGGAGGTAACACGAATGTATCCAGATTTAGAAGGAAAAACAGTTCTGATTACAGGCGCAGGTACAGGAATTGGTCAAGCGATGGCACGCCGATTTGGACAAGAAAAAGCCAATGTGGTGATCAATTACTTTTCTGATAAAGAAAATCCGGATGACACCATTGCAGAAATTCAAAAACATGGCGGACAGGCTGTGAAAATCAAAGGAGATGTATCAAAGGAAGAGGATATGCAAGCAATGATTAATAAAGCTGTTGATACATTCGGCAGCCTTGATGTGATGATCAATAACGCAGGCATTGAAAATGAAGTGCCTTCCACCGAAATGACGCTGGATAATTGGAACAAAGTGATGTCTACCAATTTAACAGGTATGTTTCTAGGATGCCGTGATGCACTAAAGTATATGACGGATCATGGGATAGAAGGCTCGATCATTAATATGTCGTCTGTTCATCAGCAAATTCCTTGGCCTCATTTTGTCCATTATGCAGCTAGTAAAGGAGGCGCCAAGCTTTTGACAGAAACATTGGCGCTTGAATATGCCCCTAAAAAAATCCGTGTAAACAGTATTGCACCAGGCGCCATTGATACCCCGATTAATGCGGAGAAATTCGATGATCCAGTCTTGAAAAAAGGCGTGATTGAGCTGATTCCAATTGGCTATATTGGAAAGCCGGAAGAAGTGGCAGCATGCGCTGTCTGGCTGGCATCAAAAGAAGCAAGCTATGTTACGGGCCTAACGTTATATGTAGACGGCGGCATGACAAAGTATCCAGGTTTTCAGGCAGGAAAAGGATAATATAAAAAAAGAGCGTACAATACGCTCTTTTTTTATATTAAATACAGACAAATAAAATTAAATGTCTAGACATTTAAAAATAAAAATATATAATATTAATTGGAAGCGCTTTTATTACAACGATGGGGTGAGAGAAATGAAACGTATTTTATTAGCATGCAGTTCAGGAATGTCTACGAGTTTACTAGTGACAAAAATGAAAGCACATGCCGATTCAATTGGGGACGAAGCAGAAATTTGGGCAGTTGGGCAAGATCAAGCGAGAAAAGAAATGGCGAATGCGGATGTTGTGTTAATTGGACCGCAAATGAGCTTTTTAAAAGGAGATCTGCAAAAAGAAGCAAAAAAATACGGGATTGAGGTAGAAGTCATTGATATGCAGGCATACGGGCTTGCCGATGGACAAAAAGCGTATGAACAGGCACTTGCACTGATGGGGGAATCTTAAAGGATGGAAAAGAAAACACTCGAAGGGCTCACGGAGGAACAAGTCAGCTTTCAATTGATCTTACACAGCGGGAATGCACGCAGTAAATTGCTCGAGGCTCTGAAACAATATCGAGAAGGTCTAGAAGAAAAGGCTTTTGGTCTCATGAAAGAAGCGGAAGAAGATTTACGGCATGCACATGACATCCATTTTCAACTCGTACAGAAAGAGGCAGGAGGAGAAACAACATCCTTTTCCTTACTGCTCATGCACGCCGAGGATCACTTAATGTCGACCATTACCATCAAGGAGCTTGTGGGAGAGCTCCTGCCGATATTCCAATCGCTGAAACAATAAAGGGTGTAAACAAGGGGGGAAACCAATGTTTGATAAAATAAGTGCCATTTTGGTTCCGATTGCTGGGAGATTGAACAACAACCGCTATTTAGGCGTATTACGGGATGCCTTTATGCTTGCGTTCCCGCTCACCATCTTTGGTTCCATTATGGTTGTGCTGATGAATTTGCCATTTTTAGATAAAATCATGAGTAAAACCGTACTGGAAGGCGTCCAGTCTGCACTGAATATCGCACCGAGTGCGACCATCAGCATTATGAGTGTGTTTGTTGTATTTGGGATTGGCTACTATTTATCAAAAAGCTATGATGTAGAAGCTGTCTTTGGCGGCGTGATTGCTTTAGCCTCTTTCTTGCTTCTAACTCCGTTTTTACTAGAACAAGAAGGCGGTGCAACGATTGCAGGCGTCATCCCAGTCGATCGTTTAGGTGCAAAGGGGATGTTCCTAGGAATGATCACAGGCTTTTTATCTGCTGAAATTTATCGTTATTTTGTCCAGAAGAAATTTGTGATCAATATGCCGCAAGGGGTTCCGCCAGCTGTTTCCAAGTCTTTTGCTGCACTGATCCCGGCTACTTTGACACTTACAACCTTTTTATTAATTAATATCATCATTACACAAGGCTTCAAATCAAATATGCATGATCTGATTTATCATGCAATTCAGGCGCCGCTTGTCGGTCTTGGAAGCGGTATCATTCCGACGTTGATCGCTGTTTTCTTTATACAAATTCTTTGGTTCTTTGGGCTTCACGGTCAAATTATTATCAACTCTGTCATGGATCCGATTTGGAATACATTATCCATTCAAAACCTAGAGAGCTATACAAAAACAGGTGAGGTTCCTAATATCATCAGCAAGCAGTTTATTGAAATCTATACGGTTGGAATGGGTGGAACCGGTATGACGCTTGCTGTTGTGTTTACCATTTTAATTTTCCTGAAAAGCAAGCAATTAAAACAAGTAGCCAAGCTCGGCTTAGGACCAGGATTATTTAACGTCAATGAACCGATTATCTTCGGTTTACCAATTGTCATGAATCCGCTTATTCTGATTCCGTGGATTTTGGCGCCAATGGTCATTACATGTATTACTTATTTTGCGATGGCATCAGGCATTGTACCGCCGCCTACAGGCGTGAATATCCCGTGGACAGTACCGATCTTTATTAGCGGAATGATGGCGACTAATTCACTAGCTGGCGGTCTGCTTCAGTTGTTTAACCTGATGATTGTGTTTGTCATTTGGTTCCCGTTCCTGAAATTTATTGACCGGATGAATGTGAAAAATGAAAAAATAACGACAACAGAAAATACGAAGGCAGCAAACATCAAAGGTGAAGGAGACTCAATACATGTCGATGGAAACTAACAAGCAATCATATACATTTCCAGAAGGTTTCTGGTGGGGATCTTCTGCTTCTGCGACGCAAACGGAAGGGAGCGTCCCTGGTGATGGAAAGGGACCGAACATTTGGGATCATTGGTTTGAACAAGAGCCGACTCGTTTTTTTGATGGCGTAGGGCCGAACGTGACATCTCAATTTTATCGAAAATATAAAGAAGATATCCGTCTAATGAAAGAAATTGGCCACAATTCATTTCGGCTGTCGATTTCATGGTCACGCCTTTTACCTGAAGGAACAGGTGCCGTCAATGAAGAAGCGGTGTCCTTTTATAATGATGTAATCAATGAACTGATTGCACATGATATCGAGCCATTTGTGAACCTATACCATTTCGATATGCCAATGGCGCTGCAGGAGAAAGGCGGCTGGGTGAACAGACAGGTGGTCGACGATTATGTCAGCTATGCGACATTATGCTTCCAATTATTTGGTGACCGGGTGAAAAAATGGTTTACCCATAACGAACCGATTGTTCCTGTAGAGGGCGGATATATGTATAGCTTTCATTATCCAAACGAAGTCGATTTCCAAAAGGCTGTGCAGGTCGGTTTTCATGAACTGTTATCAAATGCGAAGGCGATTGCGGCTTATAAAGAGATGCAGCAAGACGGTAAGATTGGCATCATCTTAAACCTGACCCCTTCGTACCCGCGAAGCCAGAATCCGAGTGATGTAGAAGCAGCTGAGATGGCCGATGCTTTCTTTAACCGCTCCTTCTTAGATCCTGCGGTGAAAGGACATTTCCCGGAAAAACTAGTAGAAGTCTTAAAGAAAGAAGGCTTTATGCCAAGTATGGAAGAAGGGGATCTTGAGCTGATTCAAGAGAATACGATTGATCTTCTTGGCATCAACTATTATCAGCCAAGAAGAGTGAAAGCGAAAGAGCATATGCCGCATCCTCAAGCACCATTTATGCCGAACCATTACTTTGATTCTTTTGAAATGCCGGGAAGAAAAATGAATGTGTATCGAGGCTGGGAAATCTATGAAAAGGGCATTTACGATATATTGAAAAAAGTCCAGACAGACTATGATAATATCGAATGCTTTATTTCTGAAAATGGAATGGGTGTCGAAGGAGAAGAGCGGTTTAAGGATGAAGAAGGAATGATTCATGACGATTACCGTATTGACTTTATATCTGAGCACCTCAAATGGGTGCATCAAGCCATTCAAGAAGGAAGCAATGTGAAAGGTTATCATCTGTGGACATTTATGGACAACTGGTCCTGGTCGAATGCATATAAAAATCGTTATGGATTTGTCTCAGTTGATCTTCAAAAAGACGGGAAACGAACGATTAAGAAGAGTGGATACTGGTTTCAATCAGTTTCAAAGAATAACGGTTTTTAATCAAAATACTTGCTCTTTCCTTGAAAAGGGCAAGTATTTTTCTTATGTGACGGTAAGTGGATGAAACAAAAATGGCTGGCACCTTTTAAGCGCACATCCCTTAGTGTAGAATGAGAAGAAGGCTAAAAAAACGCCATATTCCTTCTAGAAATAAGGCGCTATGAAAAAACAAGTCAGTTGGTGGTGTGAGATGAAGAAGTACGAACTCATTTCAGAAGAAATCAGAAAACGAATAGGAACAGCATATTATCCAGAAGATCAACCCATTCCAGATGAAAACTCGCTTGCCGCTGAATTTCAATGCAGCAGAATGACGATGAAGCGTGCGCTGGATCTTCTCGTTGCAGAAGGTCTGCTCTTTAGAAAAAGAGGCCACGGTACATTTATTGTAAAGGCAGCGCTCAATCAAGGGGCCATCAATGTATCAGGCCATGAAAATAAAGGGTTCACAAAAGTCATGGCGGATAAAAACGTTACGACTCAAATCATTCACTTTGATGTCCATTTTCCAAGCGAAGAGGTGGCAGCCCATCTATCTATTGACTCAACCACACCTGTTTATGATATCATCCGGCTCCGTCTTGTGGATGAAGAGCCTTATGTATTAGAAAAAACGTTTATGCCTGTCAATCTCATTAAGGGCATAGATGAAAAGGTTCTACTGGGTTCTATCTATGGCTACATTTCAAATCAGCTTCATTTAAAAATAGCAGGAGCGCACAAGAAAATTAGAGCGGCTAAATCAGATCAGCTGGATCAGCAGTATTTGGGCTGTGACCCAACGGATCCAGTGCTTGAAGTCGAGCAGGTTGCTTATTTAAACGCAGGGCAGCCATTTGAATATTCATTTAGCCATCATCGCTATGATAAATTTGACTTTTCAACGGTTGAAATCACGAAAACAGGACGTTAAAAAAAGAGCAGAACCCCCAAGGGAGACTGCTCTTTTTTCATTTGATTTTATATGTTCCACCAATGATATCCATCTTTTTCTAGAAGCTCATCCGCTTCTTTTGGTCCCATAGAACCAGCAGGGTAGTTTGGTTTTAATGTTTTGTTTTCTGCCCATTTCTCAGAAATCGGATCAACGAAGTTCCAAGAAAGTGCTACTTCATCCCAGTGAGCAAAGTTTGTTGCATCGCCTAGTAAACAGTCATGAATCAGTTTTTCATATGCTTCTGGTGTATTCATGATGTCGTTATAGTTTGTTTGGTAGTCGAGTTTAATCGGTTTCGCATACGTGCCGCCATCCAGCTTGCGAGCATTCAGGTGAAGGGTGATGCCTTCATCTGGCTGAATATGAATGACAAGTAGGTTTGGATGCATGGCATTTCCGTTACCATAGTACAGGTTCATTGGAATGTCTTTAAATTGAACCACGATTTGAGTAGATTTCTTTTCTAACCGTTTTCCTGTCCGAATGTAAAATGGCACCCCGGCCCATCTAAAGTTATCAATCAGCAGTTTCCCTGCCACAAATGTTTCTGTGTTTGAGTTCGGGTCAACATTTTGTTCTTCCAAATAAGAAGGAACCTCGCTGCCATCAATCGTACCCGTATCATACTGTCCGCGGACAAAGAATTGATCGACCTCATCTTTAGAGAAAGGACGAAGAGCGCGCAATACTTTCCGTTTTTCGCTGCGGATTTCCTCTGTATTCAGTTTAATTGGCGGCTCCATTGCTAAAAGGGCAACCATTTGAAGCATATGGTTTTGGACCATATCTCTTAGTGCACCAGAATTTTCGTAATATCGAGCCCGGTCTTCAACCCCCAATGATTCACTGGATGTTATTTGAATGTTTGAAATATAGCGGTTTGTCCAAAGCGGTTCAAAGATGGCATTCGCAAAACGGATAACCTCAATGTTTTGAACCATTTGTTTACCAAGATAGTGGTCAATACGATAAATTTGATCTTCTGTGAATGCATCACGAATTTCTTCATTTAATGTTTTCGCACTTGGCAGATCATGCCCAAATGGCTTTTCAATGACAAGACGTGACCAGCCGGTTGTTTCTGATACGCCCTCACTCTTTAGGAACTTCGCGATCGTTCCGAAGAATTCCGGTGCCATAGCTAAATAGAACATGCGGTTATTTGGAATACTGTACGTATCTTCAAGACCTGTTAGAAGCGTGTTAAGTGATTGATAGGAAGCAGGGCTCGATACGTCAAAATCGTGATAATAGAAATGTGAAATGAACTCTTCTGTTCTCGCTTCTGCATCATCAGAAGAAACAGATTCCTTTACCACAGATCTGAGGTCCTCATGAGACCACGGACGGCGTCCAACTCCAACAACAGCGAATTGATCACCGAGCTTTCCGCTATGATAAAGTCTATGTATAGAAGGGTAGAGCTTGCGTTTGGCAAGGTCTCCTGTTGCGCCAAAAATGACAATGACTGCTTTAGGGTTGTTAGTTTCTGTATTCACGAGAAGTACCTCACTTTATTCGTAGCATTGTTGTAAAAACCGAGAATGTATGTACATTTTCTTTATTTTAAAGGTTCATTGTTCGTAAAGCAAACATTTGATTCGACTTTTTCTGCTCTCGTTTCACTTTTTTCAAAAATTCCGCTGAATTCACATTTACCTTGTCTTCATGTATTCTATATGAATGAAGATATTGTATACCGGCTTTAGGAGGAAAAGTAATGGAACTGCTCTTTTTAGGAACAGGTGCAGGCATACCTGCAAAAACAAGAAATGTCACTTGCACAGCGCTAAAGCTTTTAGAAGAACGAAATGCAGTGTGGCTTTTTGATTGCGGAGAAGCAACGCAGCACCAAATTTTACATACAACGATTAAACCGAGAAAGATCGAGAAAATATTTATCACACATATGCACGGAGATCATGTATATGGCCTTCCGGGGCTTCTTGGCAGCAGATCCTTTCAAGGCGGGGAGGATGAATTGACGATCTATGGACCAAAGGGCATCAAGGCCTTTGTAAACGCAGCACTTTCAGCCTCGCAAACGCATTTGACATATCCGCTGCATATCATAGAAATAGAAGAAGGGATCGTATTTGAAGATGATACCTTTCGAGTAGAAGCAAGAAGAGTCTCTCACGGAATTCCAGCTTTCGGCTACCGGGTTGTGGAAAAAGATCTGCCTGGTTCATTAAAAGCCGAAGACCTAAAAGAAATCGGTGTAAAACCTGGACCTTTGTATCAGAAGTTGAAAAATGGGGAAACCGTGACACTCGAAGATGGAAGAACCATCGATGGAACCGATTATTTGGAACCCCCTAAAAAAGGGAGAATCGTTGCATTTTCAGGAGATACCCGTTTGTGCGAGAATATAACAAGGCTTGCCAAAAATGCGGATGTGTTAGTCCATGAAGCAACATTCGGTAAAGAAGATGCAGATTTAGCCTACAATTATTATCACAGCACAACAGAACAAGCAGCGAAAACAGCAGAGGAAGCAGGCGCAAAAAGGCTCATTTTGACCCATATAAGTGCACGTTACCAAGGAGAAGAGGCACTGAAACAACTGTTGAAAGAAGCCCGCGATATATTCCCGCTGACAGAAGCTGCACATGATTTCTCTTCTTTCCCCATTGAACGCACCCTGTAAAAATTGGATGAATCGTCAAAAAAAGTTGTGTGATTTTTTTGATATTTATGATGACGCTCTTTTTCAGGTAGTGGTAAAATGGTGAAGAAAAAACAAATGACGAATTAAACTATGAAGAATACGGGAGGCACAATCAAAGATGAGCGGTTTTACAGCATTAAGTGAAGCAGAATTGAATGACCTATATGTGGCACTACAAAATGAGTATGAAACTTACAAAAGTAAAAACTTGCACTTAGACATGTCTAGAGGGAAGCCTTCACCAAAACAGCTCGATTTGTCTATGGGCATGCTCGATGTTGTGACATCAAAGGATGCAATGACAGCTGAAGATGGCACAGATGTGCGAAACTATGGCGGCTTGACAGGCCTTCCTGAAACGAAGAAATTTTTTGCAGATGTACTTAATTTAAAGCCTGAACAAATCATCATCGGCGGTAACTCAAGCCTGAATATGATGCATGATACCATTGCACGTGCGATGACTCACGGCGTATGTGACAGCAAAACACCTTGGGGAGAGCTGCCAAAGGTAAAATTCCTTGCACCAAGCCCAGGGTATGACCGTCATTTTGCCATTTGTGAGCTATTTAACATAGAGATGATCACGGTCGATATGAAGGCTGATGGACCTGATATGGATCAGGTAGAAAAATTGGTCGCAGAAGATGAAGCGATTAAAGGCATTTGGTGTGTACCAAAATATAGCAATCCAGACGGTATTACGTATTCAGATGAAGTCGTTGACCGCCTAGCTTCAATGAAAACAAAAGCAGACGACTTCCGCATTTTTTGGGATGATGCATATGCAGTCCACCATCTAACGGATACACCTGATACGTTAAAAGATATTTTTCAAGCAGTTGAAGAGGCAGGATACCCGAACCGTGTGTTTATGTTTGCGTCTACGTCTAAAATTACATTCCCAGGCTCAGGTGTTGCACTGATGGCGTCTAGCCCGGACAATGTGAGCTTTACTCAAAAGCAATTATCGATTCAAACGATCGGACCGGACAAAATCAATCAACTTAGACATCTTCGTTTCTTCCAAAATCCAGAAGGTTTGAAGGAACATATGAAAAAGCATGCAGCGATCATTAAGCCAAAATTTGACCTCGTTCTTTCCATTCTTGACGAAAAACTTGGCGGAAAAGATATCGCTGAATGGCACAAGCCAAATGGCGGATATTTCATTAGTTTAAATACACTTGATCATTGTGCAAAAGCGGTTGTGCAAAAAGCTAAAGAAGCAGGTGTCACAATGACAGGCGCAGGTGCAACATATCCATATGGAAAAGATCCGCTTGATCGTAACATTCGCATTGCACCAACATTCCCGGCTCTTGAAGAACTAGAGCAAGCGATTGACATCTTTACATTATGTGTTCAGCTTGTCAGCATTGAAAAGCTGCTTTCTGAAAAAAGTCAATCTGCTCCAACGGCATAAATAAAAGAAACTCCTTGACTCATAACGGGTCAAGGAGTTTTTCGTTTTAATTAGCAGTTTGATAATAGGAGACAGGTTGTTTGGCTGCGCACCATACATCATAGATGGCAAGCTGTACAATATGCGGTTCATCATGATGAATATAGTGCGAGCTGTTCTGCGCTTGAATCCATCCGCTTTGGGATGACAAAGACAGCATGCGTTTATGCAGTCTGAGCCAAGCTTCATGCGCTGGATGAAACAATCGGCTCTTACCTGATGAAATGACAAGAAGCGGCATCATCCCATAATGGGTTTGCTCCTCTTTGATTGTGCTTAACATTTGCTGAAAGTCCTCATGCGTACATTCTGCTGTAAATTGCTCCATATATGAAGTGCGTTCTTCCTTTGATAAAAGCGGCAGGATCACCTGCTCTTGTTCCTCACTTGCTGGGTCTAGCAGCACCATGCCGATGACATCATCTCCTCTTCGGCTTGCCCATAGCCGGCTGACAAGAGAGCCGAATGAGTGAGCGACGATGAGAAATGGCGGCTGAATATTGGCTTCTTTCAGCAGCGCATCTAAATCATCAGCGAGGTCATGCAAGGTTCTTCCTTCACCGCTCTTACTGCTCTTTCCATTTCCTAAACGGTCGTATAAGAAAACCCCAAGCTCTGGGTCAATATCACGGGCCATATTCGACCACGTATCACTAGAAATGCCGTAGCCAGCTTCAAAGATAATCGTGGCTTGCCTTTTGCCTTGACGATGTTTTGTATAAAAATGGTGTCCATCTATATGATACATTTTTTCAATCATTGCCGAATTCATTCTTCCATCTCCTCTAAGTGGTTCTTTAGCTAAAAGACGGCACAAAAGGCAGATATGTTTCTCTTAAAAACAAAAAAGATGCCTATTTCGAAAAATAGACACCTTTTTTCCTAAAAGCTTTTACCAAGCACGATCATATTGACGCGGGCTTTCAATGGATGTACGGAGCTCTTGAGCAGCTGTTTTTGGAAAGTATGGATCGCGTAAAAATTCTCTGCCAATAAAGATCAAATCTGCACGCTGATTTCGTAAAATCTCCTCTGCCTGTACACCAGATGTGATCAGACCGACAGCAGCTGTTTGAATGCCGGCACCTTCTTTTATTTTCTCAGCGAATGTTACTTGGTAGCCGGGGAATGTGTTGATTTTCGCCTGTACGACAGCACCTGAGCTGACATCGATTAAGTCGACACCTTGCTCTTTGAGCCAAGTGGCAATCCCAATATAATCTGCAATATCAAGTCCTTTTGTTGTGTAATCAGAAGCCGACACACGGACAAATAAAGGTCCGTCCCATACGGCGTTGACCGCGTCTACGACTTCTCTTAAGAAACGATAGCGGTTTTCTGGTGAACCGCCATAGTCGTCTGTTCGGTGGTTCGCAAGCGGTGAAAGAAATTCATTGATCAAATAGCCATGTGCACCATGAATTTCAATGATGTCAAAGCCCGCTTTTTTTGCCCGTACAGCTGCATCCTGAAACGCCTGAACGGTATCTTTGATTTGATCAACAGACATCTCGACAGGGGTTTTAGATGTTTCATCAAATGGAATGCTTGATGGTGCAAGGATGTCCCCATCAAGTTCAGCTTTACGTCCTGCATGGGCTAGCTGGATGGCTGTCTTCGTTCCGTATGCTTTGATTTGTTCGTTTAATGAAGCAAATCCTTCAATGTGCTCATCGCTCCAAATACCGAGGTCTTGATCACTAATTCTTCCCTCAGGAGATACAGCACTTGCTTCCACCATGATGAGGCCAGCCTGACCTTGTGCACGGGAAATATAATGTGTGAAGTGGAAAGGCTGTAATTTCCCATCACGGTCATAAGCTGAATACATACACATCGGGGACATCACGATGCGGTTTTTCAGTGTAACACCTTTTAATGTCCAAGGTGAAAAGAGTTTTGTTTCCAAATATCTTCGCCTCCTCATGGAATTGTATAGCCGATTATAACAGCCATTCAAACTTTCGTCATAAAAGGTGCTCAAAGAATATAGCTTTTATACACGTTTTTGTATAATGGAGAGATAGAGACATCAAAGGGGGAGAACGGATGAAATGGCAAACAGAGAGTGAACTAAAGGAGCTCCTGACAGCTCTTATGCAATATGAAAGCATATCAGGTACAACAGGAGAAGTCGCGTTAGCGGAATACTTATATTATTTGCTAAGGGAACGGCCTTATTTTGAGCAGAACCCTGATCATTTGGCTTTGCATCCGATGAAAGATGGCCGGTATTATTTAACGGCACTTGTGAAGCGCAGTACGCTGCGGCGTACCGTGCTGCTTCTTAGTCACTTTGATGTAGTTGATACAGAAGATTATGGCGAATTTCAAAACATGGCATGCAAGCCTGAAGAGTTAATGGCATCCTTTTCGCAAAAAAGTGCGCTTCTTCCAAAGAGGGTAAGAGAGGATCTTGCTTCAGGCGACTGGCTGTTTGGAAGAGGGGCCATGGATATGAAAGCAGGTCTCACCGTACAGCTTTCTATGCTGGAAAGAGCGATGACAGAAACATTTGATGGAAATGTCCTGCTCGTCACAGTTCCTGATGAAGAAGTGAATTCACAAGGAATGCTTGAGGCTGTCCCGAAACTAAAGGAGCTTAAAGAAAAGCATGACCTTGACTATACCGCGTGTTTAAACAGTGAGCCCATGTTTGAAAAGTATCCAGGGGATGAACATCATTATATGTATACAGGCAGTATAGGAAAGGTATTAGCCGGATTTTTCTGTAAAGGGATTGAAACGCATGTAGGAGAGCCATTCTCAGGTTTAAATGCGAATTTTATGGTATCTGAACTAAACCGGCTGTTAGAGCTCAATAGTGATTATTGTGAGGAAGTAGATGGTGAAGTAACTCCGCCCCCAACGAACTTAATGCAAAAGGACTTGAAAGAAGCCTATTCCGTTCAAACACCTCACACAGCCGTATCTTTATTTAATGTGCTCATGATGAAACGTTCAAGTGAAGAACTGCACGGCCTTCTCTATGATACTGCGAAGCAAGCAGCAGACCAAATCGAGGCCAATCTTCAGCAAAAAACAGCTGACTTTCAGCGATTCAAACACTTTACACCAATTGACACCCGGGTTACGGTACTCACGTATCACGAGCTGTATCAAAAGGCCGCAGAACGCTCTGGTGAACAGGAGGTTGAGCGCATTGTCAACTATGCCTTTGCCAACCGGGGTGAGCTTGGAGATCGTGATTTTTCAACGAAAATTGTCTCGGAGCTGACGACGCTTTGTAAGGAAGAAGGACCGCTGATTGTTCTATTTTATAGTCCGCCATTTTACCCTTCTGTGTCCTCAACAGAAGATCCGCATATTCAGAAGACATTCAAGAAGATTCAAGAAGAGGCAAAAGAGGTGTACGGACTTGAAGTAGAGGAAGTGAAATATTTCCCGGGATTGTCTGATTTAAGTTACTTACAGCTCGAAAAGCAGGAGGTAGGTCATTACACGACCAATATGCCGCTTTACCAAAAGGGCTATTCTTTACCGCAAGGAGAAAAGGAAGCCCTTTACGTTCCAGTCATCAACGTGGGTCCATTAGGAAAGGACCCGCACAAATGGACAGAACGGCTGCACGTCCCGTTCTCTTTTGGCATTTTGCCAGAATTACTAGAATCAACGATTCATGCTTTATTAGAGAAAAAGTAAGTAGATGTGTGAAGAGCTCTATCTTGATGATAGGGCTTTTGGTTGTGAATGTTCAGTCTATATTTTCATGGTTATACCAAAAGTTTCATACGTAAATTGTATATAAAACAATAGTCCTTACAAAAAGTAGTGAAAATGATTGAAATATTCAGAAAAGTCTATTATAATCAATTATGTAATTAAGTTACATTTATTCTAATTAAAAGGAGGTGATAAAAATGAAGCGTAACGAGTGGATTGCAATCTAATGAATAGAATCAATACTTACTGAAAAGAGTTTTTCGCAGAGAAGTGCTTTATTTAGCTTCTCTGTGAATTTGTATGTAGGATAAAAATAGACGAGAGTTGGGTGAGATAATTGTCAAATATGAAAAGTTATTATGATGAGCATCCGTCTTTGTGGAATTTTCTTTATCCGTTTTTTGGCCAAGCGAGCCAAGAAGGAGCACAATCTCGTGTGACAGAATTCATTCAGAAAGAGCGAACATTTCAAAAAGGGAAAAACGCTTTATATTTACATATCCCTTTCTGCGATACGATTTGTTCGTTTTGTCCTTTTATTAAATCTACGAAATATGAGCCCATTATCGGAAAATATATAGATGCTTTAATCAATGAGATGCGTATCTTATCCCAATCCCCTAATATCCAAAAAATGACGTTTGATGTGGTGTTCGTTGGTGGAGGGACTCCTTCCATAATGCCCCCAGAGCTAATCTATCGACTTTCGACCGCTATAAAAGAAAATTTCTCATTATCTGCTGATTATGAATGGACATTTGAATGTGAAGCAAAAACAGCTACGCCAGAAAGAGTGGCTGCTATGGCTGAAGGTGGAGCCAACAGAGGGAGCTTTGGTGTCCAAACATTAAATGAACACTATCGGAAAATGTTCAACTTAACGGCTAGTTTTGATCAAATCTCTCAGACTGTGGACTTAATGAAACGTCATTTCCAATCTTATAATATTGATTTGCTTTATCAGCTGCCTGGACAAACGAAAGAAGAGATGATTGAGGACATAAATGGAGTGATGGCATTAGGAAGCACAAGTATTGATACGTATCCACTAGAATATATTGCTTGTTCAAAGGGATGGTTATCAAAAATTAACAAAGGCAAGGTGCCAATGCCGCCAAATCCTAAAGAAAAATTTGAGTTTAGTGATACATTATATCTTCATTTAAAAACGAATGGCTGGCATCAAAATTATGTGTATACGTTTATGGCTCCAGAGCATCAGAATAAACGTTTTCAATATGGCGAAGTGATTTACGGAGGATATGAAGATCAATATATTGGTTTGGGAACAGGAGCGATCTCCTATATGCAAGGCATGATATGGTCAAATGAAGGAAATACGCAAAAGTATATCGAAAGCCTAACGAATCAAGAATTACCTATTGTTAAATCTAGAGAATATCATGCTTTTGATAGAAGACTCGTCTTCTTCCCTAAAACAATGAAAATAGAAAAAACGCATCTGAATCGAATGCCAAAACGTGAAGAAATCTATCGTAAACTACACCTGCTCATAATGAAAGGAGTAGTTGAAGAAGCGGAGCAATATTTTTTAATCAAAGAAGAAGCGAAGCCATGGTATCCGGCGATCTTAGTTGATCTTATACCAGAAAAAGAGAGAGAAAATTATGATCAAGCCGTGGAGTTTATGCAAAAAGAGTTAGGTTGGTACGAGTCGACTGAGGTGCTCCTCTAATGGTTTCAAAGAAAGAAACGACATCGCTATTCAAAGATCAAAATTTTGTCTGTTTCTTTATTGGGCAAAACTTATCAGCTTTTGGAGATTGGTTTAGAACGATAGCGACAATTGGTTTAATTTATGAACTTACTGGGAAAGCGACTCATCTAAGCATTCTATTTATTTGTTCCATGCTCCCTCTTATTTTAACATCTATGCTTTTGAGCCCAATTATAGATAAGTTTTCTTACAAAAAAGTTGTGATATTCGCAGATGTGGCACGTTTTATCATTGGACTGGGGTTTGTTTTAGTTGTCACAATGAATGTTACACCGTTTATCCTTTATTTATTATTGGCGTTAAATGGTGCTTTCTCTGGTATATATCTGCCAGCTCGTTCATCTATGATACCTGAAATCATTGATAAGGAGCAGCTTTCTAAGGGGAATAGTATACTGGCCACATCTTTTAGCGCATCGATGCTCATCGCGACAGGATTAGGCGGGTTGGTGACAGAAATTTGGTCAATTTCTACAATTTATTTAGTAGATGCGCTGACATTTTTATTATCAGCTATGCTGTTAATTCCTATTAAAGCGAAAGAAGCATCTGAAAAAAAAGAGTATGTGTCATATGTTCAAAGTTTTAAAGAAGGGATTAAAGAAATCAAAGGATCACCCAAAATTCAAAGCGCCATATGGATATTGATGTCAAGAGAGTTTGCTTTAAGCATCGTTTATGTTTTATTTAGTCTGTATATTTTAGAAGTGGCCAGAGAAGGGAATTTTGGCTTGGGCCTTGGTCATACAATTAGTGGACTAGGGCAAATTATCGGTGGACTTACACTTGCAGCGTACTTCAAAAAAGCGAAATTCTCCTTTCAATTTTATAAAAGGTGGTCCACGTTAGCGGTTATATTGCTTGCGATATTACATGCATTGTCGTATCAACAAACGACTTTTATTGGATTTTTGATTGTTGTTTTATTAGCCAATCTATTATATAGTCCAGTCGAAGTTTTGTATTCTACTAATATTATGACCTATGCAAGCAGTCATTTAAGAGCCCGTGTTTTTTCAGTAGGTCTTGCATTATCACGCATATTTTATATTAGTGGGTTTATCCTCATGGCATTTATCGGAGATTTGATTCCTATACATATCATAGCTATAGGGATGGCCGGGCTTGTGATAGTAGCAGGTTTAATGAACAGCTTCCTGCTACTAAAAGGAAAGCATCAAGATAAATCAAAAGTAGAAATGCATTCACTGTAAAGGGGACGTTGATTGCGTAATGGAAACTGGGAAATTAACAAAAACAGACATCATCACATCGCTTCAGGAAAGTATGAGTGAACTAGAGAAGCTAGTGAAGGCTTGTGATGATTACACACTGGATCAATCTTTGGTGGAGGGGAAGTGGTCAATCAAGCAGCTCGCCGGGCATTTGTATGACACAGAAGAAGTCTGGTCAGAGCGGATAGAGCAGGCGATATCAGATGATCAAACGCCCTTTCAATCGTATGATCCTGAAATGTATGTGAAAGATAGAGCGTATGAATGGTATAACGCAGAGGAGATCAAAGCATTGATCAAACGGATGAAAGAGAGAAGATACAACACGCTTCGGCTATTAGAAAAAGATATATGGGAACAATCAGGCCTGCATCCGGAAGAAGGACTGATGACCGTTCAAATATTAGCTGAAACCATCGCTTTACATGAACAACATCATCTGGATCAAATCAAAGCCATCATGTCAATGAGTGAATCATCTACATGAGGAGGTGCTAATAGTGAAGCATCAAGAATTGTTAGTTGATGTGAATTTTTATCAGGCACGTGATTCTTTATTAGAACAAGCCATTTCTAGTAAAGAACAGAAAGAACCGAAGTGTGAATCACGAAATTCACACCCAGTAGCCAACGAAAAAAAATAGAGGGGTATATGTGAAAAAGCACCTGCATCAAAACAGGTGCTTTTCAAATTCATTTATACGTGCTTGCTGAAAACATTTCGTTTAATTCTGCTGCGCGTTTAGTGGCTGTTTTGACACAATCGACAACAGCTTCTTCAAATTGATAGGCAGCCAGTGTGTTCAGGCCGGCTTCTGTTGTTCCGCCTTCACTTGTGATTTCTTTGCGCAGTTCGGCAGGTTCTTTTCCGCTGTCTTGAAGCATATTGGCGGCGCCTGCAATCATTTGGCAAATGAGTAATTTCGCAGTTGCTTGGTCCATTCCAAGTTCCGAAGCACCTCGCTCCATTCCTTCTATCAAATGATAAATGAAGGCAGGGCCGCTGCCTGCGATGGCTGTCACCGCATTTAACTGTGATTCATCTAATACGGTGACGTGCCCGATTGTTTCAAACAGTTCGACGGCCTTTTTCTTTTGCTTTTCAGTAACTTCACGACTTACGGCAATACCTGTTGCTGACTGCTGAATTGCCGCTGATGTATTTGGCATCGCACGAACGACTGCACTCTTGCCACCAGCGTAGTGTTGAATCGTTTCAATGGAAATACCCGCTAAAATCGAAATGATCAGCTGTCCATGTAAATGAGGCTGGACTTCAGAAATTCCGCTTTCTGCATCCTTCGGTTTTAAGGCAAATACGAGAATATCTGCTTCTTTATAAATAAAGGACCGAGCGAAATCCGTTTTGACCCCATATCGGGCCTGTAATTCCTCTAATCGTTTTTCATTCGTTTTGTTTGTGACAATGATATCTTCATTCGACATCATGCCGCTTTTTAATAAACCTTTGATCATAGACTCTGCCATCGAGCCTGCACCGATAAATCCAATTTTACTCATAAGCTGCTCCTCCTTGTAGAAAATAAAAAAACCTCTCGCCTGAAAAGGACGAAAGGTTTTTCGCGGTACCACCCTCAATTAGCATGCAAACATGCATACTCAGCTCTAGTCCCTTAACGCGGGAAACGTTTAGGTTTGCCTAACAGCTCAAAGGGCAGGTTCAGCAAATAAGAGGATGGTGAAGTCTTACAGCCGGCGGACCTCACTCTCTTGCATCATTATTTTGCTTACTAATCCTTGTCATCGCGCATCATATATTTGTTGTTCATTATGCAACGATGGACAAGTTTATGTCAATAGGGGGAGTTAAAAAATTGCCCATCTAAACCGCATGACAGTCTGCCTTTTGCAAGATACAATGAAGTAAGAAGACTGAGTCCCACAATCATGAGTCAAAAAGCAGGAGATGACATAAAAAAGTGAAAGAAGACATCATTCAATTATCCATCCCGACGCCGTTTGCCGTTGGGGATGTGCATGCATATGTATTAAAAGGAGAGGCCGTAACCTTAGTAGATTGCGGGCCGATGACAGAAGAGGCAGAGCATGCCTTTGTCACGCAACTAAAGGAACATCGTTTATCGATAGACGATATTGATCAAGTGGTGCTGACCCATCATCATGCAGATCATGTCGGTCTATTGAATTTGATGAAACCTCATGTCCGTGTGATCGGGCACCAGCTAAATGAGCCGTATATTAGTCAGGATCCAGTGTTTAAGCAGCGTCAAGTGGACTTTATGACTCTTTTTTTTCAGCAGTTAGGTGTGCCGCTTCGACAAAATGAGTGTGAAAAAATGGTGAAGCAATCTTATACATATTCTTGTACTTCACATGTAGATGAGGTCATAAAAGAAGGTGATCGTTTAAGCGGGCATGAACACTTCTTTGTGATGGAAACACCCGGACACGCACAGTCTCACCTTTCCTTTCTAGATGAAAGAACGGGGAATTTTATTGGCGGCGACCTGCTTTTGACGACCATTTCCTCAAATCCGTTAATGGAAGCACCGGATGAAGGCGAGGAACGTCAAAAATCACTGCTTCAATATAAAACATCACTTAATCGGTTATTGCGTCTGCCAATCAAAACGATTTATCCGGGACACGGTCAGCTCATCACGGCTCACCATGAATTGATCGAAGAAAGATTTAAGAAACAAGAAAAACGGGCAAACACAATGTATCAGCTGCTCAAACAAAAAGAAATGACGGCCTTTCATCTTTGCCGTAAGCTATTTCCAGTGTTATATGAAGAGGCCTTATTTTTAACGATGTCAGAGACAGTCGGTCAGCTTGATGTGCTCTTAGCGGCTGGGCAAATTGAAGAAGCAGAAAAAGACGGAATCGTCTATTACAGGGCAAACTAAGGAGTGAAACGCATGGGGCGATTGACAGGAAAAAGAATTTGGATTACAGGCGCATCTGGGGGCATTGGTGAAAAAATGGCGTACTTGGCAGCAGAAGAAGGCGCAGAAATCATAATTTCAGCAAGACGAACAGAAAAGCTTACAGATGTGAAAGAAAAAATTGTGAGCGCTGGCGGTGTGTGTCACATCGCTCAGCTTGATGTCAGCCAGCTTGAGGATATTGATCGCGCGTATGAAGAAGTGGGGCCGGTCGATATTTTGGTAAACAATGCCGGCTTTGGTGTATTCGATCTCGTCGAAGATGCGTCCATCGAAGAAATGGTGTCGATGTTTGAGGTGAATGTGTTTGGCTTAATCGCTTGCACGAAAAAGGTCATCCCTGAGATGAAGCAAAGAGGGCAGGGACATATTATCAATATCGCATCCCAGGCAGGAAAGGTTGCGACGCCAAAATCAGCCATTTATTCTGCATCAAAGCATGCTGTTCTTGGATTTTCAAACAGCCTCAGAATGGAGCTGGCAGACTCAGGTATTTACGTAACAACGGTCAATCCAGGACCGATTGCAACAGATTTCTTTACCATCGCTGACCGCAGCGGTGAATATGTGAAGAACGTTGATTTTATGATGCTCAGTGCGGACAAGGTGGCAGGCAAAGTCGTATCTGCCATGATGACAAAAAAGAGAGAGATTAATCTGCCCGGGTGGATGAACGCTGGCAGCAAATTGTATCAGTTATTCCCATTTTTATTTGAAAAAGCAGCACGCAAAGCGTTGATGAAAAAGTAACAAAAAAGAAACCGGTTTTGAACTGGTTTCTTTTTTTGATCAGGCTTCATTGCGCCACTTTCTATATCCGTCTTGCCGCTTGCTGAAGCGGGTCCCATACACTGTTGAAGGGCGGTGCATAGCTAATATCTAAATCTTCAAGATCTGTTATAGTCAGCTCTTGGTAAAGGGCAGCCGCCACGATATCTATCCGTTTATCTACACCGTTTCTGCCGATGATTTGGGCACCAAGCAAGGTATGGTCATCGCTTCTGTAGATTAGTTTCACTTTCATTTTCTGCGTATCTGGGTAATACCCTGCGTGATCCGTACTATCAATGGTGATCACGGAGAAAGGAATGTCCGCTGCTTTTGCTTCTTTTTCTGATAAGCCTGTTCTTCCCGCTGTCACGTCCATAAATTTCATGATGGCTGTTCCAGTCACGCCTTGAAACGCCCGGTTTGTTCCTGTCATATGAAAGCCTGCGATTCTCCCTTGTTTATTCGCAGTTGTGCCAAGCGGAATATAATCCAGTGATTTTTTGATGCGGTGATAGGTCGCCGCGCAATCACCAGCAGCATAAATGTCTTTTATATTGGTTTGCATGTATTGATTTACTGCAATAGCGCCATTTTGAAGACGCTTGATACCGGTATGATGTAAAAAGGAGGTTTGCGGAGTGACGCCGATGGCCATGATGACCATATCTGTTTGAATGGTTTGTTTGTCTGTGATAACAGCTGTGACATGTGACTTGCCTTCTAATTGCTGCACTGTTTCTCCAAGTGATACGTGAATACCCTTGGCGTCAGCCTCTTCTTTAAGGTATTTTGCCATATCGGAGTCAAAGCCCGGGCCGAGTGCTGCTCCCCGCTGAATGATATGTACGTTTTTTCCGAGCGCTTTTAAATTTTCAGCCATTTCAAGGCCGATATATCCACCGCCAATGATCGTGATATGTGTGATGTCCTTTTCTAAATGTTCTAAAATGGACAGCGCATGCGGGATGGTTTTTAATACGTGTACGCCTTCTAATGGCTGGCTGTCTAAATCCAGTGTGACAGGGCTTGCTCCTGTCGCAATTAAGAGGCGGTCGTAGCTTTCTGTAAAGGGTTCTTTTGTTTTCGTATGATGACCCGACACTGTTTTTTGCTCTGGGTCAATGGAGGTCACTTCGTGTAAGCATCTGGCGTCAATTCCATATTTCTCACGAAAGGTTTCAGCACTGCGTGCGATCAGCTTTCTGTGATCATCAATGAGACCGCCGATCAAGTAGGGGAGTCCGCACTGTCCATATGAGAAAATCTCTCCTTTTTCAAAAGCAACAATGTATGCATTTGGATCCTCTCTATATATTTGCATAGCGCAGCTCATTCCAGCTGCATCTCCGCCAATCATCACATATTTCATTTGGTGTGCTCCCTTCTATCTATCGTACTGAATACTCTTATTTACCCTCATATTCCTTTTTTTAATGCTTTTTTTCGCAAAACAAGCAAACTTTCGCTGAAAAATAAAGACAGCGCCTTCATTTTAAGCTACAATCGGATTATCGTCTTTTTGGGTTACGAGTTTAGTGAAGATTGGTGGGAAAGACTTTGAGTGACACGCGACTAGATTTTAATACGCTATACACGCGCCATACGAGAGAGGCCTGGGCCGCTCTTGGAGAATATATGCCGGTATCTGTTTCAGAAGAGGAAGCGAGAGCGCTGCAAGGATTAAATGACTATTTATCGCTTGAAGAAGTTCGAGATATTTACATACCGCTTATTCGTTTTCTGACATTACATGTCTTTGCAGAAAAACAAAAAAACCAGCATGTGAATGCCTTTTTAAACTACCCGCATCATGCCAAAATTCCCTTTTTAATTGGGATTGCTGGAAGTGTAGCTGTCGGGAAAAGCACAACGGCTCGTATCATTGAAACGCTTTTATCGAGGCTTGGAGATGGGCTGAAGGTAAGTCTTGTGACAACAGATGGCTTTTTATATCCTCAAAAAGAATTAAAGGATCGAGGGCTGATGGAAAAGAAGGGATTTCCAGAAAGCTACGATGTCAAAGCCCTGCTGTCTTTTTTAAATGAATTAAAATCAGGTAAACAAACTGTGCATGCCCCGGTATATTCGCATCTGACCTATGACCGGCTAGAAGGAGTGTATGAAACAGTAGAGGATGCAGATATTGTCATTATTGAAGGAATCAATGTGCTCCAATCACCAGCGCTGGATGATCTGAAGGATGAACCGCGTGTGTTTGTATCAGATTTCTTTGATTTTTCGATTTATGTAGACGCCGCTGAAACGCAAATTCAATTATGGTATAAAGAACGGTTTCGTTTACTAAGGGAAACAGCCTTCCAAGACCCTGAATCCTTCTTTCATCAATATAAAGATTTGACGGATGAAGAGGCAGATCAGATGGCAAGCACGATTTGGAATACCGTGAATCGGCCTAATTTATATCAAAATATTTTGCCGACAAAATATCGAGCTGATCTCATTTTGAAAAAAGGTGATCAGCACAAGGTGGAAGAGATCGCCATCCGCCGGGTATAAAGAAAAAACCGCTCAAACGAGAGAGCGGTTTTTTTAATGATCTCCACTTACTTTAACAGCTACGGCCGCCGCCGATCGCTTTTTTAAACGGTAATATCCTATGAGTAAGAATGGAACGCCTGCAATGGTGATCATCGATAAGACCGTAAAAATGGAGAGGGGATGGGCTGCGCCAAAATAGTCAATGCACAGTCCGCCGACAAATGGTCCGATGACGCTGCCGAGCTGAGAAAATCCCATCGCACCAAAGTAAGATCCCTTCACTTCAGGCTTTGCAATATTGTCTACAAAAAGATCCATCATCGCAAACAGCAGAACCTCGCCAATCGTAAACACGACAATGATGAAAGCAAGCATGCCGAGACTCTGTGAAAAAGCAATGGCAAACAAACTGCCGGCAAGGAGAATATTCCCAGTGGTCAGCGACAAAATGGTGGAGTAGCGCTTCGCAATCATGATGAGCGGGTATTGTACGACAATGACAACCACTGCATTTAAAGACAAAAGATAGCCAAACAGTTTAGGACCATCCTCAATCATAGGTGACGCTGATAAGTATTGAGGCAGTGTTGAGCTTAAATGCGAATACCCGAACGAACATAAGGTAACGCCGATGAGGATGATGCTAAAGACCGTATCTTTTTGAATAATGGAAAGGGCTTTTTTGACGCTGATTTGTTTTGTGCTTTCTGGAGCAGCAACTGGATGTTTCTGAAATTGCCAGGCCAGTGTTAATCCGTATAACAAATAAATGAAGGCAGCGACAAGAAATGGAAACGTTGTTTTCGATGACCCGAGATATAAGCCAAGCAGCGGGCCGAAGATCACACCAATATTAATGGCCGTATACCGTAAATTAAAAACAAATAACCGAATACTTGATGGGGTGACATCAGATAAGAGTGCCTTAGACGTCGGTTCAAACAGTGCCCGGCACAGTCCATTTAAAGCATTCATGAGGAAGAAGACCCAAATGGCATCTGCAAATGCAAAGCCAACAAAGACAAATGACCAGCCAAAGATGGATAGAAGCATAACTTTTTTTCTGCCGATTCGGTCAGAAACATAGCCGCCGTAAAAACTCGCAACGATCCCAATAAGGGAGCTGACGGCAATGATTAACCCAGCTGAAGAAGCTGAAGCCCCTTTGACTTGTGTCAAATAAACGGCCAAAAAAGGAATGCTCATGGACGTCGCCATTCGGCCGAATATGGTGCCGATGATGATCGTCCAACTAAGTGGATGTAAAGTACGTAAATTATTTTTCATGCTGTTTCTCCCCTGAGTGTTAAGATGTTCCAATCATACATGAAAAATTGTGCAAATTAAATACACAATTTGATGGAGGAGACATCCACCATATGACAGAGGAGCTCCGAATAGCCCGCAAATTTTTTTCTGCCGATGCTTCTATGTCTTTTAGATCTGCTGATCGTACGATCACTTAAAGACCATTTAATCAAGATCAATCGCGGCAATTTGCTGCAAGGACAGGTGGAGAACATCTTCATCATTGACGATTTTGATGCGCTGCGTTTCATAATGAATGGCTTTCACCCAGCCCCAAAACTGCTGTTTCATACCTGCTGCAGCATATGTCACGCAAATCGCTTGATCCTCTGTAATCGACTGTGTGATCAAAAAATTCATTTCCTCTAGCTGATCAGTGCTCAGCGGAGGAGGCGTGTATTCTTTTTTCTTCCGTTTTTGAGCAAGCAGCTGTTCACGGTGCTCTGGGAGCATCATTCGGCTTGATTCCCACATGATGTTGTATCCAGGTGTTAATTTATTGGGATTCATGGCTGTTCGCCTCCGTTATTTGTAATGTCCACCAATTTTTTCGGCGCGGTGATACGCCTGCCCTGCGCTTGTTAGTGACGAAGCGTGCAAGAGCGCAGCAGGTCCATACTTCATATGGATGGCATCAAATACTTTGCTGAGTCTGTCTTTTTTTAAATGGTGATCAAATAAACTCAGCTGATATTGGCTGTCAGGCTGCAGCTGCGAGAGAGTAATGCCTACACTGCGAATGGGCTGGCCGTCCCAGTGCTGCTGACATAGCTGAATGGCTGCATCTGCAATATCTGTCCCGTACTGTGTGGGTGAATGGAGCTTGATTTGTCTATGAAATCCAGTCGGATGAGAAAAATCAGCGCCTCTTACGCCAACAGACACCGTTTGCCCAACATAATGCTTAAAGCGCGCACGTCTTGCCACTTCTTCACTCAATTCAAGAAGGGCGACTTTGATGTCCTCAAAGGACGCATAATCATGGGGAAGGGTCATATGATGCCCAACCGCTTTTTGCTGATCATGTGTGTGAAGAGTGACCGGGGAAGGGTCGTGTCCTAAAGCAGTTCGCTGCAGAAGCTCCCCGTTGATTCCCCAGCGCTTTTTTAGCCGGTCTAACGGATAAGTAGCAAGTGTCCCAATGGTACTGATGCCCATTCGTTTTAAATGGTGCTCCATTCGTTTACCGACGCCAAATAGTTTTCCAACCGGAAGCGGCCATAAATCAGCCGCCACCCGGTCTGCACGAAGCTCATAGATGCCAGATGTGTTTTTTTTAGCAAAATGGTCACAGGCCATTTTAGCGAGCACTTTATTAGGACCAATGCCAACACGTGCGTAAATGCCTGTTTGGTTCATAATGGTCGTTTGTATATTTTGGGCGATCTCGCGGGGTGAACCGAGTAGTGTCACACTCCCCGTAATATCGAGAAACTGTTCATCAATTGAATAGGGTTCGACAAGATCTGTGTATTGTTCAAGCAGTTCTGTCATCATGACAGAAACATCAAGGTAGCGCTGCATACGTGGACGTACGACGACGGCTTCAGGGCATTTCTCCTGTGCTTCCCATAATCTTGATGCATTTTGTACGCCCCGTTTTTTAGCGAGCGGGCAGGCCGCAAGTACGACCCCGCTCCGCCGCTCAGGATCTCCTGAGACGATGAGCGGCACATCCTTCAAATGGGGAGCCTCCACTTTTTCGACCGACGCATAAAATGACTGCATATCCACAAGCAGAATGGCTCGTTCATTCATCATTTTCACCTCTTAGAACGTATGTTCTGTATATATTTTAACCGCCAGAAGGTGAAATTGATACTGGTAAATCATTCAAAGAGAAGAGTGTAAATCCATATAAAAAAGACGAAGTGTCTCCACTTCGTCTCATCTGTGTAAAATGAGCCATTTTAAGCATGTGCCAAGTTATTGGATGCTTGGAGCGGCTCAGAACGCAAACGATAGGCCGTTAGCTTTTTCTTAGGCTTATGAGTAAACTGCCGCACCACATCCACGTGGTCATCGTAATGATACAGATAAAGGGTCACATCATGCTTGCCAAGCTTTGTTTGCATGGTAAGCGGCGCTGGTCCTTCCTGCGGATGAAGAAAACGCTCTTCGTCACCAGGATAAATATAATAGCGTTCAATAAAGATCGCATCATTAAAATGTTGAATAATTTCAGACGTTTGCTGATCATCGAGTGGACGTCCTTGAAACGTCATCGTTGTTTGATCACTTGTTACTTTTGCATGCACCGCATAACGACTAAAAAGGCGTTCAACAACACCAGAAGGCAGCGAAGTGACAAGCAACTTTAAAAGACTAAACACAACAAGTGAAGTAACAATCCAAACCAATATCATCATCTCCAATAAACTTTTGTTCCATTTCTTATATGAACAATTTTAACATAACAAAAGAATGGATCTTTCGCACAAAAAGTGAACTTTTTGAAATAAGTGTGAAGATTTAAAAGGAGATGACGGCGAAAAGACGAAGAACCAACAAAGCTGAAGGAAAAAAGGCTGATACATCACCTTTACAAACAATTGATCAGACAGGTAGACTATTGAAACAGTTGATTTTTTGTGAAACGGTACAGCTAAAAATGAAAAGGGGCGAGGCCATCATGATACGTCAAGTGAAGCCGTCAGATTTTTATGCGGTCACATCCGTCATTCAAAGCTGGTGGGGAGGCAGAGATTTGCGCGCAAAATTGCCAAAGCTATTTTTCGAACATTTTCAGCAAACAAGTTTTGTCGTTGTTGAAAAAGGTGAACTGATCGGCTTTTTAGTCGGTTTTTTATCGCAATCGCATTCAGATGAAGCGTATATTCACTTTGTGGGGGTACATCCAGACCACCGAAAATTGAAGATTGGCAAAATTCTCTATCAAGCGTTTTATGAAGCGGCTGAAAAGGAAGGAAGAACAACGATTAAGGCCATCACAGCTCCTGTCAATAAAGTCTCAATTGCTTACCATACAAAGCTCGGTTTTCAGATAGAAAAGGGAGATAAAACGGTCGATGGCATTTCAGTTTTTTCAGATTACGACGGCATTCATGAAGACAGGGTGCTATTTGTGAAAAAGCTGGAGGCGAAAGCATGATCATTAGACTGGATCAAAAAAATAAAGAACAAGCAAAAGAGCTGTTACATATCCAATTGGCCGCATATCAGCGGGAGGCAGAACAAATAGGCTATCAAGATTTACCGCCCTTAAAAGAAACGGTTAAAGACATAATAGAAACAAATGAGATTTTCATAGGATTTGAAAAAGAGGGGCATTTGTTAGGGATCGCTTCATATGAACTGCATGACGACCGGATCATCCTCAGCCGGTTAGCTGTGCATCCACATCATGTCAATCAAGGCATCGGGACAGCGCTCCTGCAATCCATCATCCAGCATCAAAAAACAATTGAGCTCACAACAGCGGAAGCAAATATACCAGCAATCAAGCTTTATGAAAAACTAGGGTTTAAACAGAAGGATCGTTTGCAGGTGGAAAACAATCTGATGTTAATAAAGATGGAACGTTTGATGCTTCGAAAAGTGGAAGTGATTGAATACCAAGCGAGCTGGCCAAAACAATTTCAAGATGAGCATGATAAGCTGAAAAAGATAGTTGGCGACAACTGGGTATATGGCCATCATATTGGCAGTACGTCAGTCATAGGAATGGCGGCTAAGCCAATTATTGATATATTGCTAGAGGTGAAGCATATCAGTCGCTTAGATGAATGTAACCACCTGTTTCGTCAGCTTGGATATGAACCGCTCGGAGAAAATGGACTCAAGGGAAGACGTTTTTTTAGAAAAGGCGGCTTGAATCGAACACATCACGTTCACGCCTATGAAGCTGGACATGATGATGTAAAAAGGCATTTGGTGTTCCGAGATTATTTAAAAGCTGCACCTGATCGTGCCAAAGCCTATGCCGATAAAAAGCGTCAATTGGCAAAAGCATATCCTGAAGATATGGCAAGTTATATGAAAGGAAAAGATGGGCTCATTAAAGAAATTGAACAAGAAGCGTACAATTGGTCAGACCAGTTAAAGAAAAACGATCAGACATAAGAGCTGGCAGGACGTGAACATGTTTAATTGATGACTGATATGTTACAATGTAACAATCAACGGAAAAAGGATGTTCGGCATGTATATTCATATAACAGAACCAGCAGCAGCGTACCTTACAAAACAACAAGCAGGGCATGAAACAAAAGAACTGCTCCTTCGATATGATTCAGATGGGTGCGGCTGTGCGGTAAGCGGTGTCCCAATGATTTGGCTCACAGGTGAAAGAACAGGCGAATGGGAAGAGCTCAAGCATAATCAGCTCTTTAAGCTGTACATACACACAGCACAAAAGGTCTTTTTTGACGAGGAAATGACGATTGATTTTAATGAAAAAGCCAACACACTCATGTTGAAAAGTCCTCAACAAATACTCAGCCCGAGAATGGGTATACTTGTAAAGTAAGGTGGAAATATAGTGGATCAAAAGCTAAAAGTGATACAAAATACGGCACAAAATAAAACATGGGTGTCGTTTTTAAATAACAATCATCCCTATAGCCTTTTGCACTGGTCAATAGGTGGAATGGATTCGGTGAAAAAGGACGTTTGGCTTCTTCAAGATGAAGTCACATTTGAAACGGAAGAATTTCCAACGCTCGAATTAGCTGTCAATTGGATCAAAGAGAATATGGACCAAGTAACAGATGTATTATAAAAGCCCTTTTTCGAAAGGGTTTTTTTCGTGCGTTCATCATCTCATCAAACGGCACGGTTGTCTAATCTGAAAAATGATCTTTTGAAGCAAAAAAAGCAGTTTTTCAACAAACAATTCGACAAAATGAGCAAGCTGGAAATAAAAAAATAATGGCTGTAAATGCCGAAAAATAGGCATTCGCAGCGTTTATTGCGGGATACCGAAAACTTTGCGAAAAATGACATTTCATATTTCTTCCATTCGAGGAAATGTGATAGAATACAACATGTATCGTATATGAGAAGGGAGGTGCTAAAGTGAATTGAAGCTCAAGCTGTCATCGCCTCAGGTTGGAATCAAAATAAACGAATGGTATAGGCAGATTTGCGGATTTCATGTGATGAAAGCAGAGAAGCTGAAGGCGGAGATCGAGCAGGAAATCCTCGAAATGGAGCAGGATCAAAACTTGTTATTGTTTTACCAGCTGATGGATTTTCGCCACAAGGTAATGCTTGAATATTTTGAACCGGCAAAGAAAGCCTCGAATGATGAAGAGATTAAGAATTTGCTAGAAACGATCGAACATTCACAAACGAAATTAACGGATATGCTTGAATACTATGTTCATTTTTTCACAGGAATGTTTGAATTTGAACAGAGAAACTACTTAAGTGCCATTGCTTATTACCGCTCAGCAGAAAAAAAGCTCAATCTCATATCAGATGATATAGAAAGAGCAGAATTTTACTTTAAATTAGCAGAAATTTACTACCACATGAAACAAACCCACTTTTCGATGCACTATGCCTTGCAAGCGTTAGATACGTATTCTGCCTACAGAACGTACACGCTGAGAATCATCCACTGTGAATTTGTCATTGGTGCAAACTATGATGATTTGAAATGCTATGAACATGCATTGCCCTACTTTAAAAATGCTCTAAAGCGAGCACGCTCAATTGGAAACCCTCGAGTCATAGGTTCGGCCCTTTTCAACTTAGGTAACTGTTATTATCAAATGAACGATCTTGCGGAAGCAAGCCGTTATCTGAAAGACTCTATTGAAGTGTTTGAAAAGGAGAATTTAACCCATCTTAATCGCTCTCTAGACCCACTATTTATGCTGACACAAATCCTGTTTAAACAAAAACAAATAGAAGAGTCGTTAACCCTCTATCAACAAGGTATTATGAAGGCCTGTGAATTAGAAGATGAAATTTACATCTGCAAATTTCAGTTCTTAAAAGCATTGTACGTTGATGCAGACATAACAATCATAGACGATACATTAGACCTGCTCGAGGACAAGCGCTTATACCCAGATATTGAGGAATTGGCACTTGATGCGGCTCATTATTACAATGAGCTTGGACTGTTTGAAGTATCTACCCGGTTTTACGAAAGGAAAATTCAAGCCATATCAAAAATTCAAAATGGGGGTCATTTATATGAAAACGAGTTTGATAGTTCTTTTATTGGCAGCAACTGCAGGATTATCGGTCATGAGTCAGCAGCAATCGGAAGAGAGCCATATGGAGCTTGCGGGCAGACACCATACAACAGTGGTGACTATCGCATAAGTTAGCTCAAAAAGAGGGGACGAACTGCTGTTCATTCTCCTCTTTTATTTTCATTCAATTCAAATCTTTGAAGAAATGCTTGAATTTCTTGCTCATAAGCTTCCTTATTTTCGCTAAAAGACATTGCATGCGCACCGTGTGGCGCAATAAACAACTGTTTGTCACCCTTTTTACGTGCATATAACTGCTGACTTTGCTCACAGGGGATATAGTCGTCATGGCGGCTATGAATAAAAAGTACAGGTACTTTCACATGATCGATCACATCAAGAGGGGAAACTTGCCGGATGCGGTATCCGTCCCGCCATTTTAACACTTGATCACTTAGTGGAAGAATCCATTGCCCTGAAAGGCGAAAATCTGTTTTTAACCGATACAGAAGCTGGTCCTCAAAAGAAGCAAAAGGGCAGTCTGCTATGTAAAAATTGGCGGTTGCTTCCGGCTTCGCAGCATATAACAAGGTCGTGACTGCACCCATTGATTCTCCGTGTATCCCAATAATGGCACTTTCTCCGAGTCTTTGTCTGAGCCACTTTACGATCTTTGCTAGATCTTCTTTTTCATAATATCCATAACTCGTGGTTTTCCCGCCGCTCATCCCGTGTCTTCTATGATCATAAAGCAGCACATTCCATCCGAGCTTTTGGAATAATTTCATATACTTAACGGAATTAATCAAACTGACTGTCACACCGTGGCAAAGTACGATTGTGCGTGTTGTATGAGGATGCGGCACAAAATAGCCATGTAGATTATAACCAAATGCTGAAGGAATACACACTTTCTCTTTCTTAAGCTGCTGAAATTCCTCGTGATGATAATGGCCTCCATCTGATTCTCGTTTGATGAGCTCTTCATCCGTTAATTTTCGAATATACATCATTTTATTGGTGAAAAAAATGCCGATTACAGCGAGTGGACATAATATGAAGGCAAATATAGCAATCCATTTCTTCATCTAGCCAATTCTTCCTTTCCGGAGTTTTTTCTATGACGATCATACCACATCTTGGTAGATTGGCGTGCCTCTTGCTCAGAAAATAAAACGGATGATACACTAAGTCAAAAGGAGAGAGGCACAATGAAAAAGACCAATCAGGATCAAGCGAAATTAAAGGACGGCATAAAGGACGATGTCAAACAGCAGCTTCTTCAAATGAAACAGAACCTCGCCGTCGAAACAGAAAAAAGAGAAGAACAAAAACGACAAGACCTCCTTCGGCAGCAGAAAGAAAAAGAAAAAAACAAAAGCTTTTCAGAGCTGCTAGATGAAAGCCATTTAGACTGGAGAAAGTATAAAAGCTAAAAAGGGAGCAATGATGCTTCCTTTTTTTATGTCATCATCCTTGAGATAGATCCACAGAGTCCATAAAGAGAAAAGCATTTTTGCCTCCTTCACATCACTTCATTTCAGAATCGCGACAGTATGATTTTTTAAACGAAATCCCATAACTTATGTTTGAAACAGAAGTGAAAAGGTGAGTATTGATTTATTTAAATTCCTTTTTATTGAAAATATGGTCATTAAGACCCTTTTGGTAGAAGGTCGTTCTTCTTATAATGAAGATGTGTTACAAAATTTGGGAATGGAGATGATTCACATGAAATTGAGAAAAACAATGGCTGGAGTCGCTTTATCTTTAGGATTGCTTTTACCTGTTTCTGGACAAGCTCTTGCAACAAATGAGTTAACGAATGCAGATGTGAGTACAAAGGCTACTTCAATTGTAGATTGTTCTGTAACTCCTTTTAAAGGTGCAAGTAATCGATTATGTATGCATTCAGATAATGGTTCTTTTGCAAATAGTTTCAGTCGTTTTGGTACCACATTTTATCTTAAAGGCAAATCTGGAAATTATGCATATTACGAAAGTGCAAGATAAGACAACGGGGCTTTTAGCCCCTCCTTATTTTATATAGAGAAAACATAAAAAAATGTAGAAAAACATGAGTTTTTCTACATTCTGACGAGATAAATGATGTGATTTTTTCTTATTAGGATCGGTGCGCTTCATACACAAATGGTTTTGTATAGTAAGTTACTGCTTTGACTTCTTGGTCACTTAAAGAACGTGCATTTGCTGCTGCTATGTTTTCTTTTAACTGATCCACCGAGCTCGCGCCAAATACAACGGAACTGACCGCAGAATGTTTCAGTATATACTGAATGGACAGTTCAGTGAGTGATAGGTCATAAGCGACTTTCTTTAAAGAAGGAATGATCTGCTGAAGCTCTTCAAATGAATATTGAAGATAGCCGTTTTTTTGAATCGCTGCACTTGCTTGAGAAAGTGGTTTTTCAGTTAATAATCCTTTCGCTAAAGGACCTCTTGCGACGACGCTAATGCTTTGTTCTTCAAGAAGAGAGAACCATTCTTCCGGGCGGCGGTCGAGTAAGCTATATTGCATCATCACGCTTACGATATTGGACTTTTTGGCATATTCTTTAATGACATTTGGGCGGATAGATGAAATGCCATAATAGCGAATAACGCCTTCCTCTACTAATTCTTCAAAAGCCTCAATGGTTTCATCAATGGGGTCATCAATCGTGCCTCCGTGCAATTGATATAAATCAATATAATCTGTTTGAAGCCGCTTGAGGCTTTGTTTTACTGCTTCCTTTATGTACACCTTTGAAGGGTCCCAGTCCCAGCCTGGTTTGCCTTTTTCAAAACGGTTGCCGCCTTTTGTCGCCAAAATCAAATCTTGCCGTCTATTTTTGATGGCTTCCCCAACAATTTCCTCATTTGTCCCAAAATCATATAAATCGGCTGTATCCAAATAGTTAATTCCGAGATCAATGGCCTCATCTAATAAAGAGAGCGCTTTTTCTTTATCAGTCCCAAGAGACATGCATCCTAGTGCCGCCTCGCTCACTAAAAGATCTGAGGTGCCAATTCGTCTTTTTTTCAATTCCATCACACTCCTATCCTTTCACATTAAGTGAAAAAAATCAGGAATTCAAGCTAGGTGATTTCAAATGGCGCATTGAAGCAAGCGTTTCGCTTTTCGCTTCTCTTAAATCATCTATGTTAAAATAAATGAAGTAAAAAGTGAAAGTAGAACGAGGAGCTGACAAAATTGAAGGACTTTGAAGAAAAAACATTATCGTCGAAAGAATTATACAACGGAAAAATCATTGATTTGGTACTTGAAGATGTAGAATTGCCTAACGGAAAACAAGGCAAACGCGAAATCATTAAACATCCTGGTGCAGTAGCTGTCATTGCACGTACAGACGAAAATAAAATCATCTTGGTCAAACAATACCGTAAAGCACTAGAGAGAGCCATCGTTGAAATTCCGGCTGGAAAACTAGAAAAAGGGGAAGAGCCGGCACATACAGCATTAAGAGAATTAGAAGAAGAAACAGGATATACAACTCAGCAGCTTCAAAAGCTGACGGCCTTTTATACATCACCTGGTTTTGCAGATGAAATTGTTCACATTTATCTAGCAGATCAGCTAGTTCCGCTTGAAGAAAAAAGAGAGCTGGATGAAGATGAATTTGTCGAAGTAATGGAAGTTTCATTAGAAGAAGCCTTGCACCTCATTGAACAGCAGCATATTTACGATGCAAAAACAGCCTATGCCATTCAATACTTACAACTGCAAGAGGTACTTAAGTCAACAAAATGAAGGAATTTTTTGCAGACATCCATATTCATATTGGCAGAACAAGAACAGGCAGAGCTGTCAAAATTACAGGTGCAAGGTCATTGACAATTGACCAAATTCTCATTGAAGCAGCAGAAAGTAAAGGGATGGGGATGATTGGTGTGATAGATGCACAATCTCCAGAAGTCTTAGAAGAGTTAATAGAGGGTGTAGAGGAAGGCCGGTACACGGAACTAAATGACGGCGGTCTATCATTTGGACCGACAGTGCTGCTTTTAGGCAGTGAATTAGAGATCAATGATGACCATTCAAAAGGTCCGATTCATGTGCTGGCATTTATGCCCACACTACACAAAATGTCTGAGTTCTCCGCATGGCTTTCGCTTCATATGAAAAATGTGCATTTGAGTTCACAGCGCCTCTATGTTGATGGGAAAACACTTCAGCGCAAAGTAAAGGAGCTAGGAGGATTGTTTATTCCTGCTCATATTTTTACGCCGCATAAAAGTCTATACGGCAAAGGGGTGAACACTTCTTTAACGGAAGTATTTGACCCTGATCTTATTGATGCTGTTGAGCTTGGTCTTAGCTGTGATACGTCAATGGCTTCCCGGCTGAGTGAGCTGAACCGGTATCCCTTTTTAACGAATTCAGATGCTCATTCTTTAGGGAAAATCGCGCGAGAATATACAAAAATCAAAATGGATCATGCCTCTTTTGCCGAATTCAAGCTAGCCCTTGAAGAAAAAGATGGTAGAGCTGTCACAGGAAATTATGGACTTGCTCCGCGGCTTGGGAAGTATTATCATACGACCTGCGAGAAATGCGGGGTAAGACCTCACGCATCAGATCAGGAAGAGTGCCACGAATGCGGACATACCCGGATGACAAAAGGAGTAAGTGAGCGTTTAAAAGAGCTTGCTGACCAAGAAAGTGAAAAAAGAATGAGACCTCCTTATGTTCATCAGCTCCCGCTCCAGTTTATTCCGGGTGTTGGACCTAAAACGCTGGAGAAGCTAAAAGCCGTGTTTCACACAGAGATGAATATTCTGCATCAAGCAACAGAACAAGAACTAAAAGCCGTTTTGCCAGAAAAGACAGCGGGCTACATCATCAAAGCAAGAAAGGGCGAAGTCGGACTAATCGCTGGTGGAGGCGGAGTGTACGGTAAGGTGGATATCAATCATGAGTCACATTAAATGGACATGTCAAACGTTTGAACAATTGTCAAAAGAGGATCTTTACTTGATTCTTATGGAAAGAGTTAACGTGTTTGTTGTAGAACAAACATGTCCTTACCCTGAAATTGATCACAGGGATCAAGAAGCAATTCATCTCATCGCAAAAGAGAATGGTACCATTGTGGCTTATTGCCGAATTTTTCAAAACGGGATCGTGTACAAAGAGGCGTCCATCGGCCGTGTTCTTGTGACGCAGGCCGGCCGGAAAAAAGGGTATGGAAAGATGCTGCTCATCAAGGCTTTGGAAAAGCTTAATGAACTAGGTGAAACAAGTGTCAAAATACAGGCGCAAGCCTACCTGAAGTCATTTTACGAATCATTTGGTTTCAAGGTCGTCTCAGATGTTTATGATGAAGATGGGATTCCGCATTTTGATATGATAAAAACAGAAAGATAGACGTATTTACGTCTATCTCAGCGTGTAGACAAACCCTTGCATTCGTTGTCAGGTCTGCGCTCCGGTGCTCACGAATGTCAAATTCGCTCCGCAAAGGTAGCCGCCCTTCCTAGGACTGCAAAGGTTTTCTATCACGCTGAAAAGAAGACAAAGGGCTAAAATTAAGATCATTTTAGCCCTTTGTCAACAATCTGAGATAGACGTATTTACGTCTATCTTTTTTATGTAACATCGTGTATCATAACGTCAACGAAAGGGGTTTTGCCAAATGGGAAAAAGCAAAGCAAAGAAAAAACGAGAGCATATCCAAAGGCAGCACAGCCGTAATCCAGAACTGTCGAGAGGAAACATGCCGCATTTTAGCACACACGAAAGGAAGACAAAAACAAAACAAGAAGTCTTGCAGCACATGATGAAAAAACATAAAGGACGAAATGCTTATGATCACTATCAAGAGGATCATAAGCATTTTTATTTTGCTTTTTTGTGACAACTAGATCAAATAAATGGAAAAATTTTAAAAAATAGGACAAACGGTCGTTTCTTTTTGTCTAAAAATGTAGTTAAATGACAAAAAGAAACGAAAGGGAGAGTGAGTATCGTGAACGTCAAGTCATTTGGAGCAGGGCTTTGTATGGCAAGTGTGCTTGTGGCATCGGTCATGTTTGGCGCGTCAGATATTTCTGCAAAGGAGCAAGCAAAAAAAGAGTACATGATCGGCTTTTCTTCTTCCGTTCAAGACAAAATACAAAAACAGCTTGTAGAAGAAGCTGGCGGGCATGTGAAAGAATCCATAGAGCAAATAGATCTGATGAAAGTGTCGTTGAATGAGACATCGAAAAAGAAACTGAATGAAGCAAAAGAAGTGACTTTCATTGAGGAAGATCAAAAAGCAAAAACAAGCAGTCAAACTGTTCCATATGGCATCAAAAGCATCAAAGCACAAAAGGTACATAAACAAGGATACGCTGGACAGAATGTCAAAGTAGCAGTTCTTGACAGCGGGATCGACGGCAAACATGAGGATTTACATGTCACCGGCGGGGTGAGCTTTGTACCGACAGAGTCCGATCCGCTTGTAGATCCGCATAAACATGGCACGCATGTGGCAGGGACAATTGCCGCTTTAGATAATAAGGTAGGTGTCGTTGGTGTTGCGCCAAAAGCCTCTATCTATGCTGTTAAGGTGGCAGATGAAAATGGTGACGGCTACTATAGCTGGATCATAAAAGGGATTGAATGGGCCATTGAGAATGACATGGATGTCATCAATATTAGTATGGGGGGAGCAAGTGAATCTGAGGCGCTGAAAGAAGCGGTAGATCGAGCGTATGATAAAGGGATTCTCATTGTGGCTTCTGCGGGGAATGAAGGAAGTTATGGATCTCTCAATACGATTGACTATCCGGCTAAATACAGCTCCGTGATGGCTGTTGCCTCTGTTGACCAAAAAAAGCAAAGAGCTTTTGATTCATCTGTCGGCGAAGAACTGGAAGTCTCAGCACCAGGCGTTTCAACGCTGAGCACCATTCCTCATAACGAATATGGCTACATGAGCGGAACGTCAATGGCATCACCGCATGTAACGGGCGCTGCGGCTGTCATTCTATCAAAACATCCGAATCTGACAAACGATGAAGTGCGTGAGAGACTGTCAAAAACGGCGACAAAACTTGGAGAACCTTTTTATTACGGTGCCGGGCTTGTGAACGTACAAAAAGCCGCACGATAAATGAAAAAGAGAAAGCAGTGAGCAGGCTGCTTTCTCTTTTTTCTTTCAATAAAACTGTCATGTTTCGTAATCTCTCTCATAGAATCTAGTAACCTTACGATTTGGGAGGAAGACACATGCGGAAAAAGTCTTGGAAGGAGCATCTTCTTCAGCACGTAAAAGATCATCTCTCGATTTATTTATTTGTCTCTGTACTCTTTTTAATGGGTGTGATCTTCGGTGCCATCATTGTCAATAGCATGACATTCAGCCAGAAAGAGGATTTATTCTATTATTTAAATCAATTTTTTGGTCAGCTGACGAATGAGAAAGCAGCAGAATCAAAAGAAATGTTTTTACAAAGCTTCCTGCATCATATGAAATATTTAGGCCTTATGTGGATACTGGGAATATCCATCATTGGTCTGCCGCTCATCTTTCTCATGATCTTTTTAAAAGGAATTGTTGTTGGATTTACTGTTGGTTTTCTCGTGAATCAAATGGGGCTGAGTGGATTTTTTCTCTCGTTTGTATCGGTGCTTCCGCAAAACATTCTGCTTATTCCAGCCTATTTAGTGATTGGCACCTGTGCGATTGCGTTTTCCATCCGTCTCATTGGACAGCTCTTCATGAAAAAAACCATCAGTCAAGCACCCGTCCAGTGGTTTGGCCGGTATGCATCGGTTCTGCTGATGATTTTAGCGCTTGCTGCACTTTCATCTTTTTTTGAATCGTACATATCATTCATGCTGATGAAAAAGCTGGCAGGTATTCTTTTATAATTGTTATTAATTAATAATCAATTTATTTATCAATTTAAAATGATTATAGTTGGCTCTCAGCACATCATTTGATATAATGATCAAGTAATGTGGCGTAGGAGGGAAAGTCAATGGAAAATAGGATTGATCGAATTAAGAAACAGCTTCATTCTTCCAGCTACAAGCTCACGCCACAGCGTGAAGCCACAGTAAGAGTACTGCTTGAGAATGAAGAAGACCATTTAAGTGCAGAAGATGTATACCTCCTCGTAAAAGAGAAGTCTCCTGAAATTGGTCTTGCTACTGTTTATCGGACGTTAGAATTGCTCACTGAACTGAAAGTTGTTGATAAAATTAACTTTGGAGACGGCGTTTCGCGATATGATCTTCGCAAAGAAGGAGCCGCTCACTTCCATCACCATCTTGTCTGCATGGAATGCGGAACAGTCGATGAGATAGAAGATGATTTATTAGAAGATGTCGAAGAGATTATTGAACGTGACTGGAAATTTAAAATTAAGGATCATAGATTGACATTCCATGGTATTTGCCACCGGTGTCATGATGATGAATCCGGCAAATAATCCGAATTGGAACCTTTTCATTTAAGATGAAGAGGTTTTTTGCATTTTCGCTGTATATTCCTTGTCCTACCTGGCATATGCTGAAGTAATGAGAAGGTGAGAAAGGACTTGAAGATCATGCGAAAATGGCTCAAAACAACAGGTGAAGTGATCAAAGTATTTATCTTGTTCACAGGTTTTACCGTCCTGTTCTATTATGCTATGATATGGATAAATTCAGAATATGAAAGCTACCATCGTTATGATAAACCAGAGGGTGCAGCAATTAAAGTGATGGAAATGGATCAGCCGAATCAAGACAATTGGCAAGACCGATTGATTTATTTTTATCAAAACGGGGAGTAGAAATCATTGAACGATCAATTATCCGACTTTATTCATTTTATGACCGTAGAGAGAGGACTCTCTGAAAATACCATTGTTTCTTATAAAAGAGATTTGCAGAACTACTTGTCTTTTTTAATGACACATGAACAGCTGACGGATATTAGCGATGTCACGCGCCTGCATATCATTCATTATTTAAAGCAGTTAAAAGAGGAAGGGAAATCGAGTAAAACGTCTGTACGGCATCTATCATCGATCCGTTCCTTTCATCAATTTCTGCTTCGGGAAAAAGTGACAACGGATGACCCGTCATGGAACATTGAAACGCAAAAAACAGAGCGGACATTACCGAAAGTTCTATCATTAGGGGAGGTCGAAAAACTGCTTGATACACCAAATCAGCACACTCCCTTTGACTACCGAGACAAAGCAATGCTTGAGCTCTTATATGCAACAGGCATTCGCGTCAGTGAAATGCTGGATCTGACCCTTGCAGATGTGCACCTCACAATGGGCTTTATCCGCTGTTTTGGAAAAGGAAGAAAAGAGCGAATTGTGCCAATCGGTGAAGCTGCCGCAAGCGCAATTGAAGAATATATCGAAAAGGGAAGAAGCAAGCTGTTAAAAAAACAGCCGTCCGATGCCCTGTTTCTCAATCATCACGGGAAAAAAATGTCGCGCCAGGGCTTCTGGAAGAACTTAAAGAAACGAGCCATTGAAGCAGGGATTCAAAAGGAGCTGACGCCTCATACGCTCAGACATTCATTTGCTACACACCTGCTTGAAAACGGTGCGGACTTAAGAGCTGTACAGGAGATGCTCGGACATGCCGATATCTCAACAACACAAATTTATACACATGTGACGAAAACAAGACTGAAAGATGTGTATCACAAATTCCATCCAAGGGCATAAGTAAAGCATGACACGATGAACGGGTGTCATGCTTTTTCATCTTTACACCGTTTATGGTTGTCAACTGGCTTGTAAACGGTTTATACTTGAGATGTCTGACCTCTTACTGTTTGTAAGGTCAAAAGACAAGAATATTGAAGGAGGCGCTTTTTAATGCCTGATTATCAGTATAAACGCATTTTCCTCGTCGTAATGGATTCAGTAGGGATTGGGGAAGCACCAGATGCTGCTGATTTTAATGATGTAGGTGCAGATACACTTGGACATATTGCTGAAAAAATGAACGGGCTTCATATGCCGAATATGGCGAAGCTTGGGCTGAGTCATATTAAAGAAATCAAAGGAATTCCAGCGGATGAAAAACCGCTTGCGTATTATGGAAAAATGCAAGAAGCATCAAATGGTAAAGACACAATGACAGGGCATTGGGAAATCATGGGTCTTTACATAGACACACCGTTCAAAGTCTTTCCAGACGGATTCCCAGATGAACTATTAAATGAATTAAAAGAAAAAACTGGCCGAGGTATTATTGGAAATAAACCTGCGTCTGGTACGGAAATTTTAGATGAGCTTGGCGAAGAGCACATGAAAACAGGCGATTTAATCGTTTATACATCTGCGGATTCTGTGCTGCAAATTGCTGCGCACGAAGAAGTTGTGCCATTAGATGAGCTTTACCGTATTTGTGAAATTGCCCGTGAACTCACATTAGATGAAAAATATATGGTTGGACGGATTATCGCTCGTCCGTTTGTCGGAGAGCCTGATGCTTTTGTTAGAACACCAAACCGTCATGATTATGCGTTAAAACCATTTGACCGTACAGTCATGAATGAACTCAAAGATGATGGGCTCGATGTCATTGCGATCGGAAAAATCTCTGATATTTATGACGGCGAAGGAATCACATCATCTCTTAGAACAAAATCGAACATGGATGGAATGGACAAGCTGGTCGATACACTTAAAACAGACTTTACAGGACTCAGCTTTTTGAACCTTGTTGATTTTGACGCTCTTTACGGACATAGAAGAGATCCAGAGGGTTATGGAAAAGCATTAGAGGAATTTGACGCACGTCTTCCTGAAGTGTTTGACCTGTTGAAAGAGGATGATCTTCTTGTGATCACAGCAGATCATGGAAATGACCCGGTTCATCACGGAACAGATCATACAAGAGAATACGTTCCGCTCATTGCTTACAGCAAAAAGCATCAGGAAGCAAATGAACTGCCAACAGCAAAAACATTTGCTGATCTTGGGGCAACCGTTGCCGATAATTTCAAGATAGCGATGCCAAAATACGGAACAAGCTTTTTATCTAAACTCAAATAGGGGGAAATCTCGTGGGAGCACAGTTTTCAGAAGCGGCGGCATATATTAAACAAGCATCGACATATGTACCAACAGTTGGATTGATTTTAGGATCAGGGCTTGGCATTTTAGCAGATGAGATTGAAAATCCAATCAAAATAAAATATGAAGATATTCCCGGATTCCCTGTTTCAACAGTAGAGGGACATGCAGGGCAGCTCGTGATTGGAACGCTGAAAGGCACTGTCGTTTGCGTGATGCAAGGACGTTTTCATTTCTATGAAGGGTATGATATGAAGCAAGTGACGTTTCCTGTCCGTGTGATGAAAGAAATTGGTATTGAAACATGCATTGTCACAAATGCAGCCGGCGGAGTGAATACTTCATTCCGTCCAGGAGACCTCATGCTGATCACAGATCATATCAATATGATGGGAACCAATCCATTAATTGGCCCAAATGACAGTCAAGGCGTTCGTTTCCCTGATATGTCTGCACCGTACGATAAAGAATTGCTGGCACTTGCAGCAGAAACAGCCCAGCGTTTAGGTATATCTGTACAGCAAGGGGTTTATGCAGGGATGACAGGCCCTTCATATGAAACACCTGCTGAAGTTCGTTTCCTTAGAACGCTTGGAGCAGATGCGGTAGGAATGTCGACTGTTCCAGAAGTCATTGTTGCGCGTCATGCAGGAATCAAAGTACTTGGCATTTCATGCATTTCCAATGCGGCATCTGGTATTTTGGATCAGCCGCTGTCACATGATGAAGTGATCGAAGTAACGGAAAAAGTGAAAGCAAGTTTTCTTGATTTAGTAAAAGACATTGTCAAACAACTTTCATAGCATGTGTCCAGAAGCCTTCTGCTACCCAAGCAGAAGGCTTTTTTTATTTGCAATCATACGATCTCTGAATAAAACAGCCTGTATGAGGAAAAAATAGAAAGGATTACGATAATGGAGGTCTGCCACTTGAAACGTCATATATGTGCATTGTTTATTTTAATGATCCTTATCTCAATGGTTTCACCATCTGCGACAGCAAAAGAAAAGATTGAAAAACCAGGAGAAAAACAAACATCAGAATTGGCACACGAAGCCAAATCAGCGATCTTAATAGAACGTGACACGGGAAAGGTGCTTTACAACAAAAACAGCGATGAAAAGCTTGCACCCGCAAGTATGACCAAAATCATGACGATGCTTCTCATCATCGAAGCTATAGATCACGGTAAACTGAAAATGACAGACAAGGTCAGAACGAGCGACTATGCAGCGTCCATGGGAGGGTCGCAAATCTTCCTTGAACCAGGAGAAGAAATGACCGTGAAAGAAATGCTGAAAGGCATTGCGATTGCGTCAGGAAATGATGCTTCAGTTGCCATGGCAGAGCATATTGCAGGATCTGAAGAACAGTTCGTAGAGCAGATGAACAAAAGGGCGAAAGAGCTTGGCCTCACCTCAACAGTCTTTCAAAACCCAACAGGGCTCCCTGAAAAAGACCACTACAGCACAGCTCACGATATGGCAATAATGGCAAAAGAGCTGTTGAAATATGAACAAATCACAAAATTCACAGGTGTCTACGAAGACTATCTACGGCAAAACACAGATAAAAAATTCTGGCTTGTAAACACAAACCGTCTGATTAAATTTTATCCAGGTGTCGATGGGGTGAAAACCGGTTTTACAGGTGAAGCGAAATACTGTTTAACTGCATCTGCTAAAAAAGGCAACATGCGCGTCATTGCGGTTGTCTTCGGCGCAAGTACCCCGAAAGACAGAAACGCTCAGGTAGTCAAAATGCTGGACTACGCATTTAGTCAATATACGACTCATCCGCTTTACAAACGAGGGCAAGATGTGGCGGAGGTCAAAGTAAGCAAAGGGAAAAAGAAAAATATTCAGCTCGTTACTTCTGAACCGATCTCCCTTCTAACGAAAAAAGGCGAAAATGTGGATCAGATCAAAAAAGAAATCAAATTGTCTCATGATGTCAAGGCTCCATTTTCAAAAGGAACGGAACTTGGTACGATCGTCTTGAAAAAAGACGGAAAAGTGCTGCATGAAAGTCCTGTAGAAGCAAAAGAAGGAATGGAAAAGGCAGGCATTTGGACTTTCTTCAAACGAGCAATGGCTGATTTTGTGAAATGGAAATAAAAGGCGAAAGGCTGCTGAAATGGGCAGTCTTTTTGCTATGAGGAAAAAGAAAAGAACATCTAAATGTGACGAATGGTCACTAGTTTTGTCATGGTGAAGGATTTACTTCATATAAAAGAGAAACACTCTTTATCCGAAATAGAGCAAGGAGGAATAAAAAGATGAGCCTTGGTATTGATTTTCAAGTAAAAGAGAGCGTACTTTGCATTCGGTTAACAGGAGAGCTCGATCATCACTCCGCAGAAACATTGAGACAAAAGGTGACGAATTATTTGGAAACAGAGGACATTCGCCACATTGTGCTGAATCTGGCTGATTTATCATTTATGGACAGCTCTGGACTCGGAGTGATTTTAGGAAGATATAAAGAGATTAAGCAGCTTGGCGGAGAAATGGTCGTCTGTGCCATCTCGCCAGCAGTGAATCGGTTATTTGATATGTCTGGTTTGTTTAAAATCATTCGTATGGAGCCTTCAGAGCAAACGGCTTTGCAAACATTGGGGGTGGCGTCATGAGAAATGAAATGAATCTGACTTTTTCGGCATTAAGCCAAAATGAATCGTTTGCGAGGGTGACAGTCGCGGCGTTTATCGCTCAGCTTGATCCGACTTTAGATGAATTAACAGAAATCAAGACCGTCGTATCAGAGGCAGTGACAAACTCCATCATCCATGGCTATGATGGGAATCCAGATGGCAAGGTGCATATCCATGTCACATTAGATGACCATGTCGTCTACCTCACCATCCGTGACGAAGGCATGGGTATTACCGATCTTGAGGAAGCAAGACAGCCGCTTTTTACAACAAAACCAGACTTAGAGCGCTCTGGAATGGGCTTTACCATCATGGAGAATTTTATGGATGATGTCATGGTGGATTCATCTCCAGAAATGGGCACGACCATCCGTTTAACAAAGCATCTATCAAAAAGCAAAGCGCTTTGTAATTAAAGGAGCTGCTCATATGGATGTGGAGGTAAAAAAGCAAGCTAAAAAAGCCCAGCTGTCAAATGATGAAGTCAAAGAGCTCATCAAAAAAAGCCAAGACGGTGATCAGCAAGCAAGAGACCTCCTCGTAGAAAAAAACATGCGTCTTGTTTGGTCCGTTGTTCAGCGCTTTTTAAATAGGGGATATGAACCAGATGATCTGTTTCAGATTGGCTGTATTGGACTGCTGAAATCTGTGGATAAATTTGATTTGTCATATGATGTAAAGTTTTCAACGTACGCCGTCCCAATGATCATCGGGGAAATTCAGCGATTCATTCGGGATGATGGGACGGTCAAAGTGAGCCGGTCATTAAAGGAACTCGGAAATAAAATCCGGCGGGCAAGGGATGAGTTGTCTAAGTCTCATGGAAGAATGCCGACCGTTCAAGAAATTGCCGAATACCTTGATATCACACCAGAGGATGTCGTCCTCGCCCAAGAAGCGGTCCGCTCACCATCATCCATTCATGAAACAGTGTATGAAAATGATGGGGATCCGATAACATTGCTTGATCAAATTGCCGATCATTCTGAAGAAAGATGGTTTGACAAAATTGCTCTGAAAGAAGCGATCAAGGAATTAGAAGAAAGGGAAAAACTCATTGTGTATTTAAGGTATTATAAAGACCAGACACAATCTGAGGTTGCAGAAAGACTTGGCATTTCACAGGTGCAAGTCTCACGGCTTGAAAAGAAAATTTTAAAGCAAATCCAAATGCAAATGGATCAAAAAGACAGCTAGCCAATTCGGCTGGCTTTTTTTGTGTGGTAATTACCGGTAAATCAAGTTCTATCAGTATGAGAACCATTTTTCACCACATACTATTTTTAACCCCTCGTATAGGAAGTGACTTGGATGGACGGACAAATCTTTATTCGGCTGCGCCATCGAATCAAGACCGGAATAGATCAGCTCATTTATTTAGAGGATGTCGCCCAAATCACTGGTAATGAGTGTGCTGTGCAAAAGCTTAGCAAAATGCCGGTGTATCATGTCAGCAAAAAGGATCGTCACATCGCCGTTCTTGATATCATGCATGTCGTCAAAACGATCAAAAAAACGTGGCCAGATATCGACATTCAAACCGTTGGCGGCTCTGAGGCCATTGTTGAAATTGATACAGGCAAACGCCAGCTTTCTCCCGTTTTATTTGTGTTTGTATGGCTTCTATTATTTGTCGGAGCGGCGCTTGCCATTATGAATTTCCACGAGGATGTCAGTATGCGGCTCGTTCATATCCGCCTATATGAAATGATCACAGGGAAAACGGTTGAGCATCCGTATTTATTACAAATTCCATATAGCTTTGGACTCGGCCTTGGGATGATTTTGTTTTTCAATCATGTATTTAAAAAGCGTTTAAATGAAGAACCAAGTCCGCTCGAAGTGGAAATGTTTAAATATCAGCTCGATCTCGATCATTATGTCGCACTCAATGAAAATAAAGAAACATTGAAGGATATCCATGATCGGTAAATGGCTTTTTGTCGTACTCGTTGGACTTGGCGGCGGTTTAACAGTCGGAGCAGGATTTGTGGCATTTCTTACAGTGCTTGGCATCATTCCCCGCTTAATGCAATTAACCAAAACGCAGCGCTTCATACAAGGGTACGAGGCGGCAGTCATTAGCGGGGCGGTTGTTGGCGGCTGGGCCACCTTAAGTCAAATACATCTGCATTTAACCAAATGGCTGGCGCTGCCGGTCGGTCTTTTATCAGGCATCTTTGTCGGCATGCTTGCAGCTGCACTTACTGAAGTATTAAATGTACTTCCTATATTAACGAAAAGAATTGGAATGGACGGGAAAATTGTTTTGCTGCTCATGGCCATCGTCTTAGGAAAGATATTTGGTTCACTATTTCATTGGCTTATTTATATTTAAGAAATTGGAGGGAACAACACGTGTCGAGTTTAAAAGAGAACTATCCATCTAAGGTGAAAACGTATCAGCCCAAACCTCCTTATGTCCTCAACTGCATCAAGGCGTTTTTAGTTGGTGGCTTGATCTGTCTGATAGGTGAGGGGCTGCAGAATTTCTATATCCACTTTTTTGATTTTAACGAAAAGACAGCAGGGAACCCGACAGTGGCAACCCTCATTTTAATTTCTTCTCTATTAACGGGTATCGGTATTTACGATAGAATCGGCCAGTTTGCTGGAGCGGGATCGGCCGTACCGGTAACAGGCTTCGCTAACAGTATGACAAGTGCTGCCCTTGAGCATAAAAGTGAAGGGCTTGTTTTAGGTGTTGCCACAAATATGTTTAAGCTCGCTGGGAACGTCATTGTGTTCGGTGTCGTCTCGGCATATATCGTAGGGATCATTCGATACATCTTCGAAAAGATGTTTTCGTAGGAGGAATGAAAGGTGAAACTAACAGGTAAACAATCTTGGGTATTTGAGCACAAGCTTTATGTCAATGCAGAAGGAACTGCTGCAGGACCTAAGGAAAAAGAAGGTCCAATTGGACATTTAATTGATAAAACATACGATGAAATGCACTGTGATCAAAAGAACTGGGAAATGGCTGAAAGGAAGCTCATGGATGATGCGATATCAACCGCTTTATCGAAAGCAAATTTGCAAAAAAGCGATATTGATCTGTTGCTAGCTGGAGATTTACTCAACCAGAACGTCACAGCAAACTATGTGGCAAGAGAGCTGAAGATCCCGTTTCTCTGCTTATTTGGAGCATGCTCGACCTCAATGGAATCGGTCGCCATTGCGTCAGCACTCATTGATGGTGGCTTTGCAAATAGAGCCATCGCAGCAACAAGCAGTCACAATGCGACCGCAGAACGCCAATTTCGAAACCCGACCGAATACGGCGGACAAAAGCCAGATACAGCAACAAGTACCGTAACAGGGAGCGGAGCCGTTATTATCAGCCAAGAGCCCTCACAAATTCAAATTACAAGTGCAACGGTAGGCAGGGTCATGGATCTTGGCATTACAGATCCATTTGATATGGGATCGGCCATGGCACCGGCCGCGGCAGACACCATCAAGCAGCATTTAGAAGACTTAGGAAGAACAGTAGATGATTACGATTTGATTTTAACTGGAGATTTATCAGGCATTGGTTCACCGATTTTAAAGGATCTCCTGAAAGAAGAAGGCATCCAGCTTGGGCGAAAGCACGATGATTGCGGTTTAATCATCTATACACCCGATCAAAACGTATTCGCTGGAGGCAGCGGCTGTGCTTGTTCAGCTGTTGTGACATTTAGTCATATTTTTCAAGAAATGAAAGCAGGGAATCTGCAAAGAGTACTCGTTGTCGCAACCGGGGCGCTACTCAGCCCAATGATGGTTCAGCAAAAAGAGACCATTCCAACCATTGCGCACGGTGTCGTATTTGAGCGTGCAGGAGGAGAGAGCTAATGGATTATCTTATCGCTTTTGTGGCAGGCGGACTTATTTGTGTCATTGGCCAGCTTTTGCTAGATGTACTCAAACTCACGCCGGCACATGTCATGACTACTTTTGTTGTGGCAGGTACCATTTTAGACGGATTCGGTATTTATGATAAATTTATTGAATTTGCAGGTGCGGGCGCAACCGTACCAATCGTCAGCTTTGGTCATAGCTTGCTTCATGGGGCAATGCACCAGGCAGATGTACATGGATTCATCGGCATCGGTATCGGGATTTTTGAATTAACCTCGGCTGGAATATCAGCTGCGATTTTATTCTCATTTATTATCGCACTTATCTTTAAACCGAAAGGATAACCGAATATGGGGCAAAGACGGAAAGTCATTTTAGTGACAGACGGAGATATATATGCTGCCAAAACCATTGAGCTCGCCGCTAAAAACGTCGGCGGACGATGTATTTCCAGCTCAAAAGGAAATCCAAGCAAACGGACAGGACCTGAACTTGTTCAGATGATTTTAAAAACACCGTATGATCCAGTCTTTGTGATGTTTGATGATTCTGGACTGACCGGTGAAGGAACAGGCGAGACGGCGATGAAACATGTAGCACGCCACCCTGAAATCGAAGTCATTGGCGCGATTGCAGTTGCATCTAAGACGCACCAAGCCGAATGGACAAAGGTCCATGTCTCCATTGACCGGGAAGGTGAACTGACAGAATACGGTGTCGACAAACACGGTCTTCCCGAAATGGAGCCCCATAAAATGAGCGGGGATACAGTGTATTGTCTTGACTCCCTCAATCTCCCGTTCGTTGTCGGGATTGGAGATATTGGCAAGATGGGACGGAAAGATGATCTGAGCAAGGGATCTCCAATCACGATGAAAGCAGTGGAATTAATATTAGAAAGGAGTGGCTTCCATGAAGAAAGACAAGGTAAACGTGTACCGAGACCCGAAGAAAAATGAAGATTACTTCAAAGAAAATGTCGGAATGGGTCTCAGCTTTGACCTTGGTGTTCGGAAAATTTATATACACGATCAGGAAATCCAGCTTTACTATGTAAACGGATTGTGTGATACACAGTATGTCATCTACTTATTAAAAGAACTAATCGAAATCAATGACAACGAACCAGAATCAGATGATCTTGCACATGTAGTCGAGAACCGCCTTGTCAATCAGCAGGTCTCCAAGGTAGAAACGCTGGATGAAGCGGTGGATCAAGTGCTGTCCGGGCTTGTAGCAGTTGTTGTAGAAGGTGAAAACTACGCCTTTATCATTGATGTTAGAAGTTATCCTGGCAGAATGCCTGAGGAGCCGGATACAGAAAAGGTTGTCAGGGGAGCAAGAGACGGTTTTGTTGAAAACATTATTGTAAATACAGCGCTTATTCGAAGAAGAGTGCGGGATGAAAAGCTGCGATACAAAATGCTCAAAGTAGGCGAACGTTCCAAAGCCGATGTTTGTGTTTGCTATATTGAAGATATTGCAGACCCAGATCTTGTAGATATTATAGAAAAAGAAGTATCAGGAATTAAGGTCGATGGGCTGACGATGTCTGATAAAACGATTGAAGAATTTATTATTAAGCAAGGATATAATCCCTTTCCGCTAGTGCGTTACACCGAGCGTCCAGATGTCGCCGCTAACCACATATTAGAAGGGCATGTCATCATCATTACGGATACATCCCCTAGTGTCATCATTACACCAACCACTATTTTTCACCACGTTCAGCATGCAGAAGAATATCGCCAGGCACCTGCCGTTGGTACATTCCTAAGATGGGTACGCTTTTTAGGCATTTTATGTTCTACCTTTCTTTTGCCGATTTGGTTTCTTTTTATCCTTGAACCGAATCTTTTGCCTGACAATTTAAGCTATATTGGGTTTAACAAACCTTCTCATATCCCTGTGATTCTCCAAGTGTTCCTTGCTGATTTCGGGGTGGAATTTTTAAGGATGGCAGCAATTCATACGCCAACCGCATTGTCGACGGCCATGGGACTAATCGCGGCTGTTTTAATTGGACAAATCGCTATTGATGTCGGTTTGTTTACACCAGAGGTCATCTTATACGTTTCACTGGCGGCGATCGGTACCTTTACAACGCCAAGCTATGAGCTGAGTGTCGCCAATAAGATTGTCAGGCTCATCATCCTAGCACTAGTGGCGATCTTCAAGCTGAATGGACTCATCATTGGTTTTACGTTGTTACTCATTTATTTAACTTCCATTCGTTCATTGCAGACGCCTTATATGTGGCCGTTCCTCCCTTTTAATGGGAAGGCTTTGTGGCAAGTGCTGATTCGGACGTCTGTTCCTGGCTCAAAAGTAAGACCGAGCATCGTTCACCCTCAAAACAGATCAAAAATTCCGCCAAATTCTTAAGGCTCATTGAAAGTGGCTGAAGATTGTGATATTGTATTTTTAACTTTGAGACAAGGCACAAGGCAGCTCACGCAGCTGCCTTTTTTCAGCCGAAGCGGAGAAAGAGGGAATGACATTGTATTTACACGGCACTTGCAGACAAAATGAACTCGGTCATTTAGAAATTGGTGGTGTTGATGCTGTTTCTTTAGCTGGAACGTATGGGACACCACTTTATGTATATGATGTGGCTTTAATACGGGAGCGCGCAAAAAGCTTTCAAAAAGCATTTATAGAAGAAGAATTAACAGCGCAGGTAGCATACGCGAGTAAAGCATTTTCTTCTATCGCCATGTTTCAGCTTGCTAAAGAAGAAGGATTATCTCTTGATGTTGTCTCAGGCGGTGAGCTTCACACAGCCATTTGCGCTGGATTCCCAGTAGAAAAAATTCATTTCCATGGCAATAATAAAAGCAGAGAAGAATTAAAAATGGCTTTAGAGCATGGGATCGGCTGTATAGTTGTGGATAATTTCTATGAAATGAAGCTCATTGAACAGCTTGGTCAAGAGCTGTCAAAAAAAGTGAAAGTATTGCTCCGCATCACGCCTGGTGTCGAAGCACATACGCATGATTACATTACGACAGGTCAAGAGGATTCAAAATTTGGCTTTGATCTTCACAATGGACAAGCAGATGAAGCGGTGAAACAAGTGCTTCGTTCAGAAGTGATCGAGCTTTTAGGTGTTCATTGTCATATCGGTTCACAAATTTTTGATACGGCTGGTTTTGTCCTTGCGGCAGATAAAATCTTTTTGAAGCTGGATGAATGGAGAGAATCATTTGGTTTTATTTCTACAGTGTTAAACTTAGGCGGCGGCTTTGGGATTCGTTATACAGAAGAGGATGAACCACTTCCTGCGACAGAATATGTCGAGAAAATAATCCAAGCTGTGAAAGAGAACGTGGCCCGCTATGAGTTCGATATGCCGGAGATTTGGATAGAACCAGGCCGTTCTCTTGTTGGAGATGCAGGGACGACTCTTTATACGATCGGATCATCAAAACACGTACCTGGCATCCGCGATTATGTTGCGGTAGATGGCGGAATGAGTGACAACATTCGTCCGGCTTTATATCAAGCGAAATATGAAGCGGCAAGTGCCAATAAAATGAGTCAAACGCATGATCAAACCGTTTCAATTGCCGGTAAATGCTGTGAAAGCGGAGATATGCTCATTTGGGATATCGATCTGCCAGAGTTATCACAAGGGGATTTATTGGCTGTCTTTTGTACCGGAGCTTACGGCTATAGTATGTCAAACAACTATAACCGCATCCCGCGCCCAGCGGTTGTGTTTGTAGAGGACGGGGAAGCGCAGCTTGTGGTTGAGCGTGAAACCTATGAGGACATTGTCAAACTTGATTTACCGTATCAATCAAAAGTGAAATCATCTAATTAAAAAAGCTGCCTGGGGTACAGGCAGCTTTTTTTCATGGATTATTTTCCTCCAGTGAATACAGAGACGATCGCGTTCCAGATGGAGACAAAGAAATCCCAAATCTTTTGAAGAAGGTTTTTCCCTTCATCTGATTCTATAAATTTTGTAATCTTGTCTTTTGCTTTATCAATTTGAGATCCTACTTGATTCCAGTCGATATTGATGTTTTTCATTTTATCAAATAGCGAGACAAGCTGATCTTTTTGATCCTGCGTCAGATTTAAGTTCAAATCAGAAGCAGCCTGATCGACTTTTTCTTCTACTTCTTTTGTGGTTTTAGGGACACCGTTTTTTGCAATGTCATCTTTGATTTTTGCAATAAGGGCAGAAGCGTTGTCTTTCCCGATGGAGTCACCCAATTTAGAAGTTGTCACAAGCTCTTCGTTCGCCACCTGCTTCACATCTTCTGGAATGGCTTTGTCGCTTGACACTTCATACGCTTTAAGTAAGCCCGTCAGTGCGGCTGTACCAGATACTTCAAATGGAGCAGTGACGACAACCTTGGCATCCTTGACACCTGCTGTCATTAAAGCATTTAAATACATCTCATCTGTAATGGTCTTGATGTTGTGTGTATCCACAGTCAGACCAGTACCTGATTTCTCAATGGTGATAGATGAAGATGATAATGCTCTCGTCCCGATAGAAGAACGAGGGATATACTTTCCTAAATATTCGTGCTCTTCTTTATTGGTTACTTCAATTTTTGTCGCATTTTCAGGTGGATTCAACTCGTCAAGCACCTTTTGTCGATCAGCTGGTGTTAAGTCTTGCCCGAGTGTGACGATGACATCGCCGACAGCTGCATCCGCTAAGCTGACTTTTGGCGCACCAATTAGGAAAAGGAGCGCTGCCATCATACCAAGCATCATTTTTTTAAACATGTTGACCTCCTTCAAGTCGAAAGCGTTCCTCTTTCAAGAGAAACTCAGCTTTTGAGTACACGTACAGAAATGCACTCCATCATATAGACGTAACAAATTGACTCGACGTTTCAATTTTCTTTTTAAGATGTGTTCCTTTTCCAATAAATGAAGACATGTCATTTCGTCACATATCATTTTATGAGGAAAAAAGAATCAAGCAATCCTATTTTATCAATCATCAGTTAAGAGGTAAATGACAATCGAAGAGCAGGGGATGTTTAACATCACCGAAAATGTGCTATAATGAGCGTTGTTTAACCTGAAAGGAGAATGTGAAAAATGGCGAAAAAAGGATACATACAATTAACGAATGGAAAGAAAATTGAGTTTGAACTTTACCCAGAGGCTGCTCCAGGTACAGTAGCAAACTTTGAAAAATTAGCGAATGAAGGCTTCTACGATGGATTGAAGTTCCACCGCGTGATTCCAGGCTTCGTCAGCCAAGGCGGGGACCCAAACGGCAATGGAACGGGTGGTCCTGGTTACACAATTAAATGTGAAACAGAAGGAAATCCACATCAGCACGAAAGAGGTTCATTATCAATGGCACATGCTGGTAAAGACACAGGCGGCAGCCAATTCTTTATCGTACATGACCCGCAGCCGCACTTAAACGGTGTTCACACTGTTTTTGGCAAGGTAACATCTGGTATCGAGGCTGTACTTGATATGGAGCAAGGCCAAGGCATGGAAAAAGTTGAAGTTGTGGATGCGTAATCCAAAACACCGCTTAATCGCGGTGTTTTTTTATTTTGTTTCTGAGTCAAATGTGATTTGTTTCGTTAGGCGATAGGTGATGATCCAATACAAAATGGCTAAAGCGCTGATAGAGGCACCAAAAAGACATACTCCGCTCCAGCCATAGGCTGCGTATATGCTGGTTGAAACAATTGAACCGGTCGCACTGCCGATGGAGTAAAAAATCATGTAAGCAGCCGTAAGCCGGCTTCTCGCCTCAGGCCGCACTGTGAAAATCATAGTCTGATTCGTTACGTGTACTGCCTGCACAGATAGGTCAAGAATGATAATGCCAATGACTAAGGCAATAAGTGAATGTTCAGTCAAACTGATGAAAAACCATGAAATGAATAATAGGACAAGGGCTATACCGCTTGTGAACTGTCCAAAACCTCGATCAGCAAGGCTGCCAGCCCGAGCAGCCCCTAATGCTCCGGCTGCTCCAGCAAGACCAAATGCGCCAATAGCAGTATGTGAAAGAGAGTGTGGCGCAGTACTGAGAGGCAGCACGAGTGAAGTCCATAACGTACCAAAGACGATAAAAATCAGAAGAGCTAGAATCCCGCGGATGCGCAGGATTCGTTCTTGTATGAACAATACAAACATTGAACGAAGCAGATGAGCATAAGATAATGACTCTCTTTTGCTGTCATCACGCGGGAGCACTCGGAACAATACGCCAGTTAGGATCAGCATGATGACGGCAGAAACAAGATATACAGACCTCCAGCCAGCAAAATCGGTTAATACACCAGCAAAGGTTCGGGCGAGAAGAATACCGATGACGATTCCACTTTGCACCAAGCCGACGATACGGCCGCGCTCTTCTGGAGCAGCCCAACTTGCTGCAAACGCAACGAGTACCTGAGTGACTACAGCGAGCAGTCCGACCAATGCTAATCCTATAAATAGGACGGTGACGATAGGAGCGATGCCGACTAGAATGAGGGCAAGCACAGATAAAAGCATCTGACCAATGATGAGCCGGCGTCGATTCAACAGATCACCAAGTGGTACGATCAGTAGCAGCCCCGCCGCATAACAAAGCTGAGTAATCGTAATGACAATACCGATGGATGAATACGTGATATCGAACTCGGCTGCCAGTGAATCTAGTAACGGTTGTGCGAAGTATATGTTTGCAACAGCCATCCCGCAGGCTGCTGCAAAAAGTAGTGCCATATAGTGAGTCATTTTATCTTTAACCATTCATTGCATCCCCTCTTTTTGAGCTTTTTAATATAATATACTGATCGGTACAAAATGATTATGATTAAGAATAACCAACAAAACGTTTTAAAGTCAAGATTTTATTTTGGTTATTCTATGTTGATTTGGAGATCAGAAAGACAAATTGACAATGTTACATGAATAAAATACAATCATTATATACCGATTGGTAATGAAAACTTACAAACAAAGAAATAGATGGTTGTTATCGTGAAAGGATTTTATTGTTGAAAAGAGGAATTGATGATGGTTCGACAGCGTGAGTTTGATGAGGAAAAAGCGTTGAATGATGCAATGATGCTTTTTTGGGAAAAGGGGTATAGAGCTACAACGTTAAGCGATTTGACTGCAAAAATGGGAATACAGCGGCCAAGTTTATACGCAGCCTTTGGAGATAAAGAGGAATTATTTGAGGCTGCATTACGCACATATACAAAGCAGCATGCAGCCCGTATTCGAACAAAACTTCAAAACAATCGATCTGTAAAGGAAGCATTTCATCTATTATTGACAGATGTAGTGGAAGAGGAATATGGAGATGGCCCAAGTAAAGGCTGTTTTTGCATTAATACAATAGTGGAGCTTGCTCCACACGAAGAGAAATTTGAAATTCTGACAAGAGAGCATCAGATGTATCTTTCGGTTATTTTTGAAGAAAAGATCGTGCAAGGTATTCGCTCAGGTGAGCTCGAAAGCGGCTTGAATGCTAAAGCCTTAGCACAGACACTGGTCGTTTCTTTCATCGGGCTTACCGTCTTCATGAAGTCACGTCCAGAGCGTTCATTTGTAGATCATTCTGTAGCGACGATCCTATCCATTTTAAAATAAAATGGATAACACCTATGACACCTTCTGAGAAAAAGCGTATTTTGATCCATTACATCAAAATACGCTTTTTCTTTTAGGGCATTCATGCACAGAATCTTTTTTTATGATATGATAAGAGAACAAACATTCGTATTTGTGAAATGCCAGCATATCCAGCTGCAAATGAAGAAAATAGAAAGAAGGGGAGACTTTGAAAACACTCACTAAAGAAGAAAAAAATCAAATGATGATGGCCATTCAGCGTTACTTTGCCGAAGAACGAGAAGAAGAGATTGGTGAATTAGCAGCCATTAATATACTAGAATTTATCACAAAAAACCTTGGAAGCTACTATTATAATCAAGGGGTTCGCGACAGCCGCAGCATCGCTGTTCAGCGGTCACAATTGTTAGAGGAAGACTTATTCGCACTCGAAAAAAGAATATAATCGAAAAGCCTGCAGTATCGTGTGGGACGAACTTATAAATAAGAAAAAGACCCCCTTAATAAAGAACGCATATTCGTATCATATGTAATGATTAAGAGGTGGAACCAAAGGGCCATCTGAATCGTTATATAAGTAACCATTAATGAAAATCAGCTTTTTTGGTTTTATTTCAATAAAAGAAGGAATAAAACATACAAATAGGCGAAGTGCAGATGATGGAGGTTCTAAATATGGGGAAAATTAAATTAAAAATGGCAATCTTATTTGTTTTACTGCTTTGTTTAGGCGCAGGTTATTTATACATGAATGGCATGAAAATTGAAGATGTGCCTACAGCCATTGGCGAGAGCTTAACAAATAATGATAAAGATTACACTATCTATGAATATACCATTACGAAAATTGATGGAGATGAATATTACGGTCAAGCAAAGAATGGCACCAAAATCATTTTTAATGGTAAGAAATTTGAAGATGATGTGGCCGATCTGAAAAAAGGCGATCGTATTAAAGCCTACTTTAGTAATGAAAAAAGAATAGATGGACTGATAAAAGTAGTAAAAGTCGTAAATTAACATGTCTCCTTTCCTATAAGGAGGCTTTTTTTTTGAAGAAATCTTGATTGTTGCATTTGACAACAAGGATCGCTATAATAGCCCCTAAGGACAGCTAAATATCGATTGTATCCTTCGGGGCAGGGTGAAAATCCCGACCGACGGTAATAAAGCAAATGCTTTACAGCCCGTGACCCGTTAATTTATTAACGGTTGATTCAGTGAAAAGCTGAAGCCGACAGTGAAAGTCTGGATGGGAGAAGGATAAAGAAAGCTATGAACGAAAAATATTTGTTGATCATAGTCTTATTTCTGATGCAAAAAAACCACAGCCCCGGAATTTTTTCCGGGGCTTTCTGTATGTTTTTGTTGTTAATAGATGCATGCAGTGTTTATTAGGTGATCCCTCATCTACCTTGTATGGACCATAAAAAGCGACGAAGGTGCTCAATCGATCACATGTCCCTAACATCGCTTTTTTAAAAAGTGAGAAATACAAATGAAAAGAAAGGGAGGATCACATGTTTACGGGGATTATTGAAGAAGTTGGCACCGTTCAGTCATTAAGTAAAAAGTCAGCAGATGCCATGGAAATTGTCATTACATGCAGCCGTGTGCTAGAAGATGTTCACCTCGGAGACAGTATCGCCATTAATGGAGTATGTCTGACAGTCACAAGCTTCACAAAAGGACAGTTCGCCGCAGATGTGATGCCAGAGACGGTCAAATCGACATCACTGGATCAGCTGACAAAAGACAGTCCAGTGAATTTAGAGCGAGCCATGTCCTCAAATGGACGATTTGGCGGCCATTTTGTCTCAGGCCATGTTGATGGAACGGCAGTCATTACCCGAATAGAAAAGAAGAGTAATGCCATTTACTATGATTTAAAGATGGACAAGACCCTCACAGATATGCTCACCCAAAAGGGTTCGATCGCAATAGATGGTGTCAGCTTGACCATTTTCGATTTGCGAGATTCACAAGTCACAGTCTCTATTATTCCTCATACGCTTGAAGGAACTATTTTCCCGACTAAATCTATGGGGGATATTGTGAATATAGAGTGTGACATGATCGGTAAATACATTTATCGTTTTTTAACAAAAGAGCAAGGCGATAAACAGCCATCTCGATTGACCCCATCATTTCTAAAAGAGCACGGATTCTAGGAGGCGATTGTATGTATCATTCTGTTGATGAGGCAGTAAATGCCCTTAAACAAGGAGAAATCATTATCGTAGTGGATGATGAAGACAGAGAAAATGAAGGAGACTTTGTGGCACTTGCTGAGCATGCCACACCTGAAGTGATTAACTTCATGGCTTTACATGGAAGAGGCCTCATTTGTACGCCAGTCGATGCGTCGATCGCCAAACACCTGAATCTGCATCCAATGGTTGAACATAATACAGATGCACACCATACAGCATTTACAGTAAGCATCGACCATGTGACAACGACGACTGGTATCAGTGCTTTTGAGCGCTCCACGACCATGCTGGCCATGTTAAATAAAGACGCAAAACCAGACGAATTTGCCCGTCCAGGCCATGTTTTTCCGCTTATTGCAAAAGAAGGCGGCGTACTAGAAAGACCAGGTCATACAGAGGCGGCGGTTGATCTTGCTAAACTGGCAGGCTCAGAGCCAGCGGGTGTCATATGTGAAATTATGAATGCAGATGGATCAATGGCTCGCGTCTCTGAACTAAAGGAGATCCAAAAACAGCATGATTTAAAGATGCTGACAATAGAAGCATTACAGATATATTTAAACAATAATCAAACAGCGACTATCAAAACAAAATAAAAATCACAAAAAAGGATGATTAACATATGAATACAATACAAGGTCATGTAGTAGCAGAAGGACTAAAATTTGCAATCGTTGTAGCGAGATTCAATGATTTTATTACAAGTAAACTGTTAGATGGAGCAGAAGACACATTGCTCAGACACGGAGCAAATGGTGATGATATCGATGTTGTGTGGGTACCAGGCGCTTTTGAAATCCCGTACATGGCAAAAAAATTAGCTGAAACCAAAAAATATGATGCAGTCATCACACTTGGAACCGTGATCAGAGGCGCAACGACTCACTATGATTACGTTTGTAATGAAGCTGCTAAAGGAATTGCTCAAAGTGCAATGTCAACAGGGGTACCGATTATCTTTGGTGTACTGACAACAGAATCGATTGAACAAGCCATTGAAAGAGCTGGTACAAAAGCTGGAAATAAAGGCAGCGAATCGGCTGCAGCTGCTATTGAAATGGCGAATCTCAATCGAACGTTCTCTTAATTTAGTGAAAAAGAGTTTAAAAACGGTATAAAAATGTTTATAATGTGTGATGAGCAAATGAATCATAAGACATTTGCTGGAAATTAGGATAATTTGAATATTGAGGGGTATATATGTTAATTCGTTACAAGAGGTCTTTTGAAAAAATTGCCATGGGACTCCTGTCCTTTATGCCGGGTGAGAAAGACGTCAAACAGCTTCAGCAGACGATGAAGTCATATGAAATGGATGAAGATCGGCAGCTGTTCCTATGGAAAGATGGCGAGGATATTGTAGGTGCTATTGGTGTGTTGAAAACAGACGACCAAGTACAAATCGAACATATTAGTGTGAATCCATCCCATCGTGATCAAGGAATCGGCAAGGAAATGGTTTTAGCCGTGGAAGACATATTTAAAACCAAAACACTCATTCCAAATGAATTAACGCAAGGCTTCTTTCATAAGTGTCACAGCGAATCAAATTAAATATCACACATGTAAAAGCAGAGGCTACAGTCCTCTGCTTTTTTTACGTTCAATCTGCTTTTTTCGCTCCAGCAATACATCTGTCCGGTCACGGAGTCTATGTTTTTCGATTAAAAATGTATGGGATAAGTTGCTTTCCTGTCCAAAAAGCAGTCCTTCTTTTTGGGCCATTTCTTGGCATAAAGAAAGAAGTGCTTCATCTTTGATCGGCAGCATCACACTCTCATAGGGCATGTCTTCATCCATCTTCTTTTTCAGCGTTCGCAAAAGCAACAGAAATGCCTCATCATCCAGACCGAGATTCGATAATACTGAACGGTTTGCTTCTAACAAATGAAGACTGTTAGAAATGAGCCTTTTTGCTCCTTTTCCATTTCCCCGTCTTTGATGATACAAGGCAACAGCGAGCTGAATGAGCCCGACCCAATATTCTTTGCGCTGCTCAGGGGGATCTTCCTTCCAATATTCCTCTAGAATTTCATGACACTCAAAATAATCTCTTGTTGTATGAAATTCGTGTAAAAAAGCCACGTACGCTTCAGGATACACAGCGGTCATCTCCTTTTCCACTTTCAGTCTAACATATTGAAAAGAAAAGAAGAAAGAGCGTCCCTTTTGTGAAAAGGACGCTCTGTTTCTTTAATAAACCCAAGCCGCGCCAACGATGATCAGCAAGATGAAAAGCACGACAATAAGCGCGAATCCTCCGCCGAAGTTATAGCCATCTCCCATAATGATACGGCCTCCTTTTTCATCAGTTCTGATTACAATGGTATTCTATGTATAAATGCCCTTATTGGTTTGGGCGGATCCACTGTTTTTCTTGATTTGCCCAAGGCATCATGGCCGAAATTATATTGGACGAGAGCTTTATCCTGTCTTATACTAAAGGTTAGCCGGTGAAACGGTACTTAGAAGACAGTAGAAATGGTGAGAAAAAGATGCTGGAATATCAGGTGAAAATAGATTCGTTCGAGGGTCCTTTGGACTTGCTTTTACATTTAATTAACCGGTTGGAAATTGATATTTATGATATTCCCGTCGCTAAAATTACGGAGCAGTATTTATTATATGTCCACACGATGAGGGAGCTTGAGCTCGATGTTGCGAGTGAATATTTGGTCATGGCTGCAACCCTCCTGAGTATTAAAAGCAGAATGCTTCTTCCGAAACAAGAGGAAGAGCTGTTTGATGAAGACCTGCTCGAAGAGGAAGAGGATCCTCGAGAAGAGCTGATTGGCAAATTGATTGAATACCGCAAGTATAAAAATGCAGCACAAGAACTAAAGGAACGCGAAGAAGAAAGGCAAAATGCCTTTACAAAACCACCGAGTGATTTAAGCGAATTTGCAAAAGAATCAGAAGCGAAGGACACAAATTTACACGTAACGGTGTATGATATGTTAGGTGCGTTCCAAAAGGTATTAAACCGAAAGAAAATAACGAAACCAGCACCATCAAAGATTACAAGACAAGAAATCCCGATTGAAGACAAAATGAATGAGATTATGAACCATTTAAGAAAAACAAAAAAGCGGACCAATTTCATGACTCTATTTCAACATGATCAAAAGGAACACCTTGTCGTGACGTTTCTTGCTGTTCTCGAATTGATGAAAAGTCATCAAATCATGTTAGAGCAGGAAGGGAACTTTGAAGACATTTATATCATAGGGAGTGAAACGATTCATGACGCTTGATATCGTGAATTGGAAAGCCATCTTAGAAGCGCTGCTGTATGCAGCAGGTGACGAAGGCTTAACAAGAAAACAGCTCATGTCTGTTCTTGAAGTAGATGAGTCGGTATTACTCGACATTATGTCTTCCGTAAAGGAAGAATATCAAAAACAAGAACGAGGGATTGAGCTCATTGAATATGCAGATTCATATATGCTGCTGACGAAAAAAGAATACAGCATGTATTTAAAAAAATTAGTCGAGACACCATCCAAAGGTTTATCGCAGGCAGCGCTTGAGGTGCTTGCCATTGTTTCTTATAAACAGCCGATTACACGCAGTGAGGTAGAGGAGATCAGAGGCGTCAAATCAGAGCGGGTACTTCATAGCTTAGTAGCCAAAGCACTGCTCTGTGAAGTAGGACGTGCCGATGGCCCGGGACGAGCAATTCTTTATGGGACAACCCCGACCTTTTTAGAGCAATTTGGCTTAAAAGCCTTAGATGAATTACCGCCGCTTCCAGAGAATGTGGAAGCAGATGGAGTACAAGAAGAGGCCGATCTATTTTTTGAAAACTTCAATCAAACATTTGAAGACATAAAATAGTTCAAAAGAAGGAAAAATGTATGATAAAATATAAAAAAGATTTTAGGTCTAAAATCTTTTGATGAAAGATAAAATGGTGACAAAGCCATGAGGGGAAGGTAAACAAGAAACAAATGGCACATATGAATGTAAAGGCTCAAGTTGATCAAGCAGGCGTCTTTTTATCAAAGGTTGCAATTGAAATGAATGGTTTTCTGAACGAAGCCACCTTATCAAGCTTGAAACAATTAAACCCCGAAGCGGAAGCCTATTATTGTGACATATTGAGTACATTACGGAAGCTTGCAGTGTACAGCGAGGATGCAGCAGCAGTTTGCAGGAAAATGGGGCAGCAGCAGACATTTCCGCAGCAAGCCGCACAGCAGATGCTTCACCGTATTTATCATCAATGTATTGAAGAATTTTTCACGCCGAAAAAGGATACATGGTATGAAGACAGCCGTTCGGCCTATACAGGAAAAAGCAGCATTGTTTTTCATCATGAAGTATCCGCTGATATGAAACAATTATTTTCTTCATTAGAAAAAGACTTTTTAGCGATCAGAGAAGAGCTGGAATATACGACTTCTCATCAACAAGTGAAAATGGTATAAGTAATTCGAAGAAGCGCCTCTACATGTAGAGGCGCTTTTTTTTTATGGACGAGGCATCATAACTTTTTCAGCTGAGCATACACTTGTACAAAACGGACAAGGACGTGAATGAACATGCCCTATTTAAAAATTGGAACAGCAGTCCTTCTTCTATTTACACTCTTACTGCCTTTTTCCTCACATGCCAAAGCAGACATTTCGTTATCAGTGAGTGCAAGAAGTGCCATTTTAATAGATGGACAGTCAGGCAGAGTCCTATTTGGAAAGGACGAGCATGAAAAAAGAAGAATCGCCAGTATTACAAAAATCATGACGGCTGTATTAGCTATTGAATCAGGAAAAATGAAAGATACCGTCAAAGTATCAAAACGTGTGATTCAAGCGGAGGGCTCATCCATTTATTTAAAGGAAGGGCAGAAGGTGAGCTTAGAAGATTTGACATACGGGCTCATGCTGCGTTCTGGAAATGATGCAGCTGTTGCCATTGCAGAGCATGTTGGCGGTAGCTTAGAAGGTTTTATTTTTATGATGAATCAAAAGGCGGCTGAACTAGGAATGGAGAATACGAATTTTCAAAATCCGCACGGACTCGATGATCATAAAAATCATTATTCATCAGCCTATGACATGGCGATCCTAACAAAATACGCGATGAAACATAAACAATATCAAAAAATTGCCGGTACGACTTTCTATAAAGCGAAAACAATGGAAGGCTATTGGAAAAATAAAAACAAGCTGCTCACCGGTTTATACGAATATTCAACTGGAGGGAAAACAGGATATACAAAACTTGCAAAACGTACACTCGTCTCCACCGCTGCAAAAGGGGATGCTGAGCTGATCGCTGTGACCATTAATGCGCCGGACGACTGGAAGGATCATATCTCTATGTTTGAATATGCATTTGATCACTACAAAACGTATGTGCTTGCTGAAAAAGGAAGACTTGCTTCGTTAAAAGGGAGCTTTTACGAAAAAAAAGCGTTTATCAAGCGTGACGTGGACTATTTTTTAAATGAAGATGAGAAAAAACTTGTCAAAATTGAAACAGAAATGCTCACCCCTAAAAAGAAATGGAAAAAAAACGCCGAAGCCATCCCGGATGTTGTAGGGAAAATGACAATTTTATTAGATGGACAGGTGATCGAGCAATTACCGATTTTTTATGAAAATAAACGAAACCGCATGCCTCAGAAAAGCTTTCAAGAAATGTTTAAGTCTGTCTTTCAGACATCTATAGGCGGATCTTCATGGTCAATCTAATTTGGGTATTTCTCACTGTCATCGGTCTTGTCTATGCGATGTTTAATGGAACGATGCATGAAGTGAATGAGGCTGTATTTAAGGGCTCAAAAGAAGCGGTTACTATTTCAATTGGTCTGATTAGTGTCCTCGTTTTTTGGCTCGGGCTCATGAAGATTGCCGAAGAGGCAGGGCTGTTAAATTTCTTTAGTAAATTGTGCCGGCCCTTTATTTCAAAGCTATTCCCGGATATTCCGCCTAATCATCCTGCAATGGGGTATATTTTGTCCAATCTCATGGCGAATTTCTTTGGTCTTGGGAATGCCGCTACACCGCTTGGGATTAAGGCGATGGAGCAGATGAAAGCATTAAACGGCGGAAAAAATGAGGCAAGCCGCTCTATGATTACATTTCTAGCGGTCAACACATCCTCTATCACACTTGTGCCAACAACCGTCATTGCTATAAGAATGACCTATGGGGCAGATCAGCCAACAGACATTGTAGGACCAACCATTTTAGCAACACTCATTTCAGGAATCGGTGCAATTATCATCGATCGTTATTTCCACTATCGCAGAAGCAGGCGGGGGTGATCTTGTGGCATTTATTAACTGGCTGTCTCTTGCTTTGATTCCACTGATCATCGCAGGGATTTTGATTGCTGGAACCATTAAAAAGGTACCAACCTATGAAACATTTGTGGAGGGAGGGAAAGAGGGCATTCAAATTGCCTTTTCCATCATTCCCTATTTAGTCGGCATGCTTGTAGCTATTACGATATTCCGTGCGTCAGGTGCGCTTGATTTTGTTATGGGACTTTTAAAACCAGTCTTTACAGCGATTGGTTTCCCTCCCGAAGTCGTTCCACTTGCGTTTATTCGTCCGATATCAGGAACGGCTGCACTTGGGATGACATCAGACTTGATAGCGACGTATGGTCCAGATTCTTTTATTGGCCAGCTCGCGGCAGTCATGCAAGGGTCAACAGACACCACCCTTTACATTTTGACGGTTTATTTTGGAGCAGTCGGTATTAAAAAAATGGGAGATGCGCTAAAAGTAGGTTTGTTAGCAGATCTCATTGGTGTCATTGCATCTGTGATTATCGTCAGTTTGTTATTTAGCGGCGCCTAATCAGGCGCTTTTTTGTATTTCATGGATGGAAAATCGCTTTTTAGCTGAAATTAGACAGACGAAACGCTTATTTTTCCACGAATGCTTGTTTGTTTTAGGTCAAGCAAGTAAGATAGTACATGAGGTGAAAGACAAATGGAACGTTTACAGAAAGTAATTGCACATGCCGGCGTCGCTTCAAGACGAAAGGCTGAAGAATTAATTAAAGAAGGACGAGTTACCGTTAATGGTCAAACAGTGACAGAGCTCGGAGTGAAGGTGGGCTCTTCAGATAAAATTGAAGTCAATGGCTTAAAGCTTGAAAGAGAAGAACCGGTTTACTTTATGCTTTATAAACCGCGCGGCGTCATTTCTGCTGCCGAGGATGATAAAGGACGTAAGGTCGTCACAGACTTCTTTGATGATGTCCCGCAGCGCCTTTATCCAATCGGCCGGTTAGATTATGATACGAGCGGTTTGATTTTGATTACAAATGATGGGGAATTTGCCCATAAGCTCATGCACCCGAAATACGAAATTGATAAAACGTATGCAGCGAAGCTAAAAGGCATTCCATCAAAGGAACTGCTTAGAAAGCTAGAAAAAGGGATCATGTTAGATCATAAAAAAACAGCACCTGCTCGTGCGAAAATGCTTTCTATTGATAAACGAAAGCAAACTTGTATTGTCCAATTAACCATTCATGAAGGCAGAAACAGACAAGTGCGCCGCATGTTTGAAGCGATTGGCCATGATGTGTTAAAGCTAAAAAGGGAGCAATATTCGTTCCTTCATATTGAAGGTATGAGACCAGGAGACCGCAGAGAATTGTCTCCACATGAAGTAAAGCGCCTGAGAGCAATTGCCGATCATGGGAAAAGCGCTTTTTAATTTTCACATAAACTTCAAAAAATGAAGAAGCATCAAAAGAAGGAGAATGCTATAATTTACCTGAATGTCTATGGGGAAGGGGTACTTCAGATGAAAAAAAGACGGTTTTTCATACGGACGGGCATTCTCCTCGTGATGCTTGCTGCACTTTGTTATACAATGTATAACTCAGTATTTGCCAAACAGGATCGAGTCAAAGAAGGATCTATTGCGCCAAACTTTGTCCTTCAATCTGTGGATGGGGATCGGATTGAGTTAAAGGACTTAAAAGGCAAAGGTGTCTTTCTTAATTTTTGGGGTACATGGTGTGGTCCGTGTAAACAAGAATTTCCTTATATGGCGAATCAATATGAAGTGTTCAAGGATCGCGGTGTGGAAATTGTCGCAGTCAATGTTGCGGAGTCCAAGATTGCCGTGAAAAATTTTATGGAATCCTATGGCGTGAATTTTCCTGTTGCCATGGACAAAGATCGTCAAGTAACAGAGGCGTATGATATTGGGCAGCTGCCAACTACGCTTTTACTTAATCCTGAAGGCAAGGTAATCAAAGTCATAAAGGGAACAATGACAGAACGTCAAATCTATGAGTATATGAATTTGATTAAACCAAAGGGGTCATAGAATGAAAGAGGTAAAGTGCGAGTGTGGACATATTAATCCAATCGGTACTGTTCTATGTGAATCATGCGGGAATCCCATTGCGGCTAAAGAGAAGAACTCTTCAAAGCTGCTTGATATGAGATATGACGGCAGTGCAAGACGCTCGCAAACATATAACAAAACGATTGTTGATAAAGTATGGAACTTTTTTTCTTCCGTTAAAGTAGGTGTGTGGCTGATTGTCATTACACTGCTTGCTTCTTCGCTTGGGACGATTTTTCCGCAGGAGCGATTTATTCCGCCAGGAGCATCTGCTTCCACGTATTATGAAGAGCAATATGGATCGTTTGGCAAGCTGTATTATACACTTGGATTCCATGACCTTTATAATTCTTGGTGGTTTTTAGCTCTTATCGCATCAATCGGAATCTCTCTTGTCATTTGTAGTCTCGACCGCGTTATGCCTCTTTATCGAGCACTCAAAAACCAAGGGGTTATCAAAAAAGAAGGCTTTATGAGAAGACAGCGTCTGTTCAGTGAGACAGACAAAACATTAGATCAGCATACATATGAAGGCATCATCAGAGCAATGAAACAAAAGCGTTACCGCGTGCGAGAAGAAAATGGGTATATTTTAGCCGAAAAAGGACGTTTTTCACGCTGGGGACCTTACGTCAATCACATTGGATTAATCATCTTTCTCATTGGATCGATGCTCCGGTTCGTCCCGGGCATGTACGTGGATGAAACGCTGTGGGTCAGAGAAGGTGAAACTGCACCGATTCCAGGTACGGATGGTCAATATTTCTTGAAAAATAATGCGTTTTCAATTGATCGTTATGAAACTGGAAATGAAAAAGAAGTGTTTGAGAATGCCATTGAAAAAGCTGGCGACGGTCAAGTGGTGAAAAGCTATAAAACGGATGCCATCTTATACAAACGTGAAGGAGAAGTTGTATTTGGTGAAAAGCCCAAGCTGAAGCAGGTCACAGAACACGATATTAAAGTGAATGAACCGCTTAAGTTTGACAATTTCTCATTATATCAAGTGGATTTTAAACAAAATGAACTCGATCAAATGGTCTTTCAGCTGATTCGTAAAGATACAGAAAAATCTTACGGTACAGTGAAGATTAATCTGCTGGAGCCTAAGTCAGAATATGATCTTGGTAGCGGTTACAAAGTCAAAGTGATGAGCTATCTGCCTGATTTTTATTTTGATGATGATGGAACGCCAAGTACGAAAACAAGGAATCCGAATAATCCTGCTTTCGTGTTTGAAATGATTTCTCCTGAAAAACCTAAAGGTGAAAAAAGCTTTGTCGCCATTCAAGAAACAGTAGAGGGTTCTGATAACAATCTATATAAAATGAAGTTTGATCGGGTTGAAACGAAAAACGTCACAGGGTTAACTGTTAGAAAAGATTTAACACTAGGGGTGCTTATTGTAGGCGGAATCATTTTCATGATTGGTGTCGTGCAGGGGATGTATTGGCAGCATAGAAGAATCTGGCTGTCGGCAAAGGATGGAAAAGTATTGGTGGCAGGACATACAAACAAAAACTGGTTCGGCTTAAAGTCCGATCTTAACGTGTTACTGAGCGGCAGTGGCATCAAACAGCCAGTTGATCAAAAAGAGCTGCCTGATACAACAAGTATCAGCAAAAGCAAGGGGGAAGGATTAGATGGCGGCAGTCAGTGAAAATCTGTTATTTGCAGCTTTTCTATTTTATTTAGCGGCAGTTCCTTTTTTTGGTGGTGCCATTAAAGGAAAAAAGAAAGAAGATGGACCGCGCAGGAATAAGGCGGCACTCATTGGCATTACGCTTACTATCATCGGTTTTTTGAGCCAGTTGGGCTATTTTATTTCAAGATGGATTGCATCTGGTCATGCACCAGTCAGTAATTTGTTTGAGTTCACTACGGCTTTTGGCATGATGCTGGTGCTTGCATTCATCATTTTATATTTTGTGTATCAAGTGTCTGTACTTGGTTTATTCACACTTCCAATCGCTTTATTGATTATTGCCTATGCAAGTATGTTCCCATCAGATATTTCACCACTGATCCCTTCACTTCAAAGTAATTGGCTTTATATTCACGTGACAACAGCAGCACTTGGTCAAGCCATTTTAGCCATCAGCTTTGTGGCAGGCGTCATCTTTCTATTAAAGCATGTGGATCAAACAAAGCCAGGAAAGAAGACGTTTGGTTTAGAGCTTGTCATGTTTATGATTGTGGTGACACTTGCATTTATCGCTGTCACGTCTATCTTTAGAATGACAGGATATGAAGCGACATTTAATTGGATCGATAAAAATAAAGAAAAAAGTGTGATGGTCTATGAGCTGCCAGCTCTTGTCGGACCTCATAAAGGGGAGCTTGTGTCGGAAGATCGTTTGGAGCCGTTTGTTGAGCTGCCGCCTGTTTTTTCAGGCAGAAAGGTCAATACAGTATTATGGTCATTTAGCGTAGGGCTGATTATATACGGACTCATTCGATTGATCATTCGCAAACGACTGAGCGCACTGCTTCAACCGCTAGTGAAACAGGTGAACCTAGATTTAGTCGATGAAATTGGGTATAGGGCTGTTTCGATTGGTTTCCCTGTATTTGCATTAGGCGGGCTGATCTTTGCCATGATCTGGGCGCAAATAGCATGGACTAGGTTTTGGGGCTGGGATCCGAAGGAAGTATGGGCATTGATTACGTTTCTCTTTTATGCAGCCTATCTTCATCTTCGCTTGTCGCGAGGCTGGCATGGTGAAAAGTCCGCTTGGCTTGCTGTGATCGGCTTCGCCATTATTATGTTTAATCTCATCTTTGTCAATCTTGTCATTGCGGGGCTTCATTCCTACGCATAATTACAAGGAAAAGGCCAACTTTTATGATTCAATTCGGCTTTTTGTTAAAATGAATGTAACAACGGAGAAAGCAGGAGGACTGTCTAATGGAACACACAACTCAAACGAAAATATTAGTCGTAGATGATGAGGCAAGAATTCGCCGCCTTTTAAAAATGTATTTAGAACGTGAAAATTATGAAATCGATGAAGCGGAAAATGGAGATGAGGCGATTCAAAAAGGGCTTCAAACCGATTATGACCTTATTTTGCTCGATTTAATGATGCCTGGTACAGATGGAATCGAAGTGTGTAATCAAATTCGAGACAAAAAAGCGACTCCAATCATTATGCTGACGGCAAAAGGAGAAGAAGCCAACCGCGTTCAAGGATTTGAAGCAGGAACGGATGACTATATCGTCAAACCTTTCAGCCCGCGTGAAGTTGTTTTACGTGTGAAGGCATTGCTCAGAAGATCGTCTCAAACGTCTTATCTGAATACTGGGACAACAACAAAAGATGTTCTTGTGTTTTCTCATCTTTCTATTGACCACGATGCACATAGAGTGACGGCTGATGGCAAAGAAGTCAGCCTCACGCCGAAGGAATATGAGCTTTTATATTTCCTTGCTAAAACACCGGATAAGGTTTATGACAGAGAAAAGCTGTTAAAAGAAGTATGGCAATATGAATTCTTTGGAGACTTAAGAACAGTCGATACCCATGTCAAACGACTTCGTGAAAAACTGAATAAAGTGTCACCAGAAGCTGCGAAAAAAATCGTAACTGTATGGGGTGTCGGGTACAAATTTGAGGTCGGCGCTGAATGAAACTGTGGAAAAGTGTTGTAGGAAAGCTATGGTTAACCATTCTTTTCCTCGTCCTGATCGTTTTATCTATTTTAACTGTGCTTCTTTTAGAGTTCATTGAGAATTATCATGTAGAAGAAGCAAAATCTGATTTAACACAAATGGCGAACAAAGTAGCAGTCATTTTAGAAAGCCATGAGGATCAATCGCTTGCAAGGTCGATAACATCAGAACTCGCTGACAAATTGACGAGTATTGCGATCATCCAAGAGGACGGGCTAGAGTGGTATTCGTCTGAAAAAGGCGGGAAGCTTCCTGCGATTACAAAGAAACAAATTGAAGCGGACAGCGATTTAAACCAAGCACTGAAAGATCGTAAAAAAATCAGTAAACGTGCAGAACCTGATGCAGGCAATCAAAAAGATGAACGAATTGTAGTCGGTGTTCCATATGAGGCGAACGGAAAAAAAGGCATGGTCTTTCTTTCTCAGTCACTCCTCGCTGTAGAACAAACAACGAAACATACGACGCGATACATCTTCTTAGCCGCTGGAATTGCGATTGTACTGACCACTATATTCGCTTTCTTCTTGTCAACACGTGTCACCTATCCTCTTAGAAAGATGAGAGAGGGTGCACAAGATTTGGCGAAGGGGAAATTTGATACAAAGATTCCTATTTTAACGCAAGATGAGATTGGAGAACTGGCGATCGCCTTTAATCAAATGGGGAAGCAGCTTAAATTCCATATCACAGCCTTAAATCAAGAAAAAGAACATTTGTCTAATATTTTAAGCAGTATGGCCGATGGCGTCATCACCATCAATATTGATGGAACGATCTTGATGACAAATCCTCCTGCAGAACGATTTTTGCAGGCGTGGTATTATGAGCAAAATATGAAGATCAAAGATGGAGATGAACTGCCGCCAGAAGCGCGAGAGCTATTTCATACAGCTGTCAGCACAGAAAAGGAGCAAATGATCGAAGTTACGCTGCAAGGGCGTACGTGGGTTCTTCTCATGTCTCCGCTTTATAATCAGCAGGATGTCAGAGGAGCAGTTGCAGTCCTTCGTGATATGACGGAGGAACGAAGACTTGATAAACTGAGAAAAGACTTCATAGCCAATGTCAGTCATGAACTTCGTACACCAATTGCCATGCTGCAAGGGTACAGTGAGGCGATTGTAGATGATATTGCAGGATCAGAAGAGGAAAAGAAAGAGATTGCGCAAATTATCTACGATGAATCACTTCGAATGGGACGTCTTGTAAATGATCTTCTAGATCTAGCGAGAATGGAAGCAGGTCATATTACACTGAATCTTGAATCAACAGATACGGAAGAGCTGACTGAGAAGATCTACCGCAAGTTTCTAGGGATTGCGAAAGAAAAACAAATCGATCTTACGTATAATATTCAAGTGGATGAACCGTACTTTGTATTCGATCCAGATAAGATTGAGCAAGTGTTTACGAATCTCATTGATAATGCCATTCGTCATACACCAGAGGGCGGAGAGGTTCACTTTTCGGTTCAATCGGTGGAAAACGGGCTGAAAATGGATGTGAAAGATTCGGGAAGCGGAATTCCAGAAGAGGATCTGCCCTTTATTTTCGAGCGCTTCTATAAAGCTGATAAAGCAAGAACAAGAGGACGTTCTGGTACTGGGCTTGGCCTTGCGATTGTGAAGAACATCGTCGAAGCGCATCAAGGCTCTATTCATGCTCACAGCAAAACGGGTGCAGGTACACACTTCACCTTCTATATTCCGAGAAAAAAGCAGGAACTCGTCTAATCTTGACGAAGAATCTTGTTACATGAGAAACACTTCTTTTCGAAAGAAAATGAAGTGTTTTTTCTATTTTGAAATTTTTAAGGAGAAGTTAAACAAAAAGCCCTTTCCAAACTGTCGAACTTGTAATATATTTGTCATAAAGTTGTAATGTAACGTTTTATAAGAGTCACTCGACAAAAATAAGTGAACGGAGGGGTTTCCTATGCATGAAACCTTTCAAAAAATATATGATTCGTACCATCAAGATTTGTACCAGTTTTTATTTTATATGGTTAAAGATAAAAATCAGGCAGAGGATCTCGTGCAGGAGGTTTACATTCGGGTACTTCACTCATATAAAACTTTTGAAGGAAGAAGCAGCGAGAAAACATGGCTGTTTTCAATTGCAAGGCATGTGGCGATTGACTGGTTTCGCAAACAGCAAACCATTAGACAACGGGTGCTCGGCACGTTTGATTGGGATAAGCAGGATGTAAAAGATCCAGACTTGCTCCCAGACGAACTAGCTGTACAGGATGAAAATACAAAAGAAATTTATGCCGCACTTGATCACTGTACGATTGATCAAAGAGCTGTCATCATTTTAAGGTTTATCCAGGGCTACTCAATCATGGAGACGGCAAAGGCGCTAAAGTTCTCGGAAAGCAAAGTCAAAACAACGCAGCACCGAGGCCTGAAAGTGCTCCGAAAACATATGGAGCTTTTGAAGGAGGAGCTAGTGAATGAAAACGAACAGGTCCGATTGGAGCGAAGAACGAATCAAGGTGTTACTAAGTCAGCTTCCAAAAGTGGAGGACAACCGTTCATCTAAGCAGATATACCAGCAGATGCTGATGGCAAGCGGGAAGAAAAAGAAAAGTGTCAGATGGATCGGTCCAGCGGTGGCAACCGTTGTGGTTTTATTTATGGCGTTTTTAATTTCTCCTCATTTATTTCAGCCGGCAGCTCAAGAACAGCATCAACAGATGAAAATGGACTCAAGTGCTGACAAAGGACAGGCGAATGCCACATTAGAGCCGGTGAAACAGGCAAATGGTACCGCGCACGTTGTTTCTCATGAAGACAAGCAAAAATATATGACGGTTGCATACATAGATGAATCAACATCTCAAGTGGTTCCCATTAGTATTGAAAAAGAGAATGAACATGACCATTTGCAGGAAATAATGAACACATATGAACAGGTGCAGTTGCCTGAAATGACAAAGCCGCTTCAATCTTATCTTGAGATGGTGGACCTTCGTGAAAAAGGGAATACACTTGTCTTTCAGTTAAAAAATGATTTGTCCCTTGATACGATAAAGGAAGCCAATCGGTTTAAAGATATGGTAAAAGAAACGCTGAAATGGAGCAGGTATAAGCAAGTGGAAGTCAAATCTGTCAAAGGCTCTCAGCTTCAATTAGGGGCAAGTGGAAGCATCGGCAGGGTATCGATTGATAAACAAACAAAGCAAGCTTATTACGTATTAGAAAATAAGAGCGGGACTTTTTTGGTGCCCTCAAAAACGCATTATTCTTCTTATGAAGAGGCGGTAGAGGCCATGAAACGGTCGAGTGATTCTGGGCTCGAACCATTAATTAAAGAAGAATCCATTAAAGAAGTGACATCAAAAGGTAAGCATGTGACCATCACGTTTGGAGCATCAGCAAAATTATCGGACTCAATTGATCATATTCTACTCATTGAAGGTCTGCTGCTCACAGCGAAAGATTTTGGTTTTACAGATGTCACCATCCAATATGCAGGAACAGATCAAGTAGGACCTTATGAATTAAACGAACCAATAGAGGTACCGGCTCTGCCGAATCCAGTTGTCATCAAAGATCGTTAAAGGACGCAAGTAAGTCATTGCGTTCTTTTTTAATGTATATAAAATGGCCTTCTTGCTGTATACTAAGCTGTCATGAAAAGAACCTCAAAGAAGGGGAGTCACTGATGAAAAGGTATTGCTTCATAGGTGCAAGCTGTTTTTTGTTCTTCATCTTAGCACCATTTGCCCATGCGCAGCAGACAAACGAATGGGTGGAGCCAGTGAAAGGAGAAGTCACTGACTTGTTTGGGACAAGGGGCGGCTCGCATAAGGGATTAGATATAGCTGCGCCAGAAGGAGAATCCATTTTTGCTGCAAGTGAAGGTGTGGTTACGCGTTCGTATGTATCGGCTACATATGGAGAGGTTGTGTTTATTCAGCATCCAAACGGGTACGAAACCGTCTATGCTCATTTACACGAGCGTTTTGTGAAAAAGGGTGACCAAGTACAAGCAGGAGAGCCAATTGGCATCATTGGCAACACAGGAGCCTCTAGAGGCACTCATTTGCATTTTGAGGTACATCGTGGCAATTGGTCAGTCAGCAAAGAGGATGCGATAGATCCGCTCAAAATGATTGCAGAGGAACGTTTCAAAGAGCCAGCTCTTCATGTAAATGGACATGAAAAAAATACATATGTCATTCAAAAAGGGGACACTCTTTGGTCAATAGCAAAGGCGCATGAAATGACTGTGGAACAATTGAAAAAGATCAATGAGCTGACCACTCACCTCATTCGAACAGGAGACCGGTTAATGGTTTCAAAAAAATAAACCTCATGCTTTTGCATGAGGTTTATCACTGTTTTTAAAGGTCAATCAGGCGGACAGAAAGAATATCCTGTACTTCCGTTAATTTTTTCACAATTTCATCCTCTAGATGCTTATCGAAAGAAAGCATCATAATGGCTTCGCCGCCTTTTTCTTTACGTCCTACCTGCATTGTTGCGATGTTGACATCGTGGTCGCCTAAAATCTGTCCAACCTTTCCAATCACACCAGGTGCATCTGTATGCTGGATGTAGACAAGGTGTCCATCTGGATAAAAATCAATATTAAATCCATTAATAGAAACAACGCGTTCCCCTAGATGCGGGATGTAAGTCGCTTTTAGAGTAAAGGTTGAAAGATCACCTTTGACTTCAATAGAAATACTGTTTTCGTAACCAGATTCGCTGGAAGAAATTTTCTCACTAAAGCTAATGCCGCGTTCTTTTGCGACCATTCCAGCATTTACTTCATTCACAGTCGAATCAACGCGCTCTTTTAAAAAGCCTGAGAGGAGACTTTTTGTGATAAAAGATGTTTCGAGTTTTGAAATAGAGCCTTCATAAGAAATGCCTACTTCTTTTACAGGTTCTCTCATTGATTGAGAGACAAGACGTCCAAGTTTTCCTGCAAACTGATGATAAGGCTGAATCTTTTTGAATTCGTCTTTTGTCATCGCTGGTAGATTAATAGATGACATGACAGGAAGACCTTTTGCAAATTGAAGGACTTCTTCAGATACTTGCGCTGCTACATTTAATTGTGCTTCTTTTGTAGAGGCACCAAGATGCGGAGTTGCAATGACGTGTGGATGATCCACAAGCGGATTATCAGTTGGAGGTTCTACCTCGAATACATCGAGTGCAGCTCCTGCGACATGGCCGCTTTCAAGTGCCTCAAGAAGGTCAGCTTCGTCAATAATGCCGCCGCGTGCACAGTTTACAAGGCGAACTCCTTTTTTCGTTTTTGCAATCGTTTCTTTATTGAGAAGTCCTCTTGTTTCTTTTGTTAATGGCGTATGTACAGTAATGATATCTGATACTTCGAGTACTTCATCGAGTGATTTCGCATTGACGCCAATTTTTTCTGCACGTTCCTTTGTGAGAAATGGGTCAAACACGTTGACTGTCATGCCAAACGCTCTTGCACGCTGGGCGATTTCACTTCCGATTCTGCCTAAGCCGACAATCCCAAGAGATTTTCCGTAAAGCTCAGCACCAACATATGCACCTCTGTTCCATTCTTTTGATTTGACAGAAATATTGGCTTGCGGAATATGACGCATAAGTGATGAAATCATGGCGAACGTATGCTCAGCTGTCGAGATCGTATTACCGTTTGGTGCATTGATCACAATGACGCCATGCTTGGTTGCTTCATCAATGTCAATATTGTCTACTCCTACACCGGCACGGCCGACAATTTTTAATGAAGTCATTTTTTCATAAAGCTCTTTCGTTACTTTCGTGGCACTTCTGACAAGTAAGGCATCAAACGTGTGTAATTCATCTTCTGCTTCTGCTACATTTTTTTGGACAATTTCAACAAAATCTGATTCTAAAAGTGGTAGAAGACCATCATTGCTCATCTTATCTGAGACTAATACTCGAAACATCGTAAGATTTCCTCCTAAAATAAACGTCATAAATATCTGATAATTTACCATATTCCTTTTCACTGTGTCAATCAAATTAAAGCAGTAAAGTAAAAAAGAAAACACGAACATTTCTTTGTGTCTTTATAAAGAATGAACACCTTTAAACAAAAGATAACCAATTTTTGCGCATTTGTCATTAGAATTTTTGTGTTTTTTACGATTTCTTAAAACTGATGAATTTGCTCAGGATTTTTATCTGTACAAATGCTCATATATCATATATAATGATGTCGAATTGAATAATGATCAATCTTCGGGGCAGGGTGTAATTCCCTACCGGCGGTGATGAGCATAGTCTCTAAGCCCGCGAGCCTTTTTGGCAGGATTCGGTGTGATTCCGAAGCCGACAGTATAGTCTGGATGGGAGAAGATGGAGGTTCATAAACGTTGAAAACATTGATGTTTACACGTTTATTTGTCTAGCCCAATTTCCCCGCTCCTGTTTTCAAGGGCGGTTTTTTTGTGGCTAAAATGGAACAATCCTCTTTTCGAAAGATTTGATCGAAAAGGAGAGAGAATATTGAATCAAAGTAAAGTAAAGCGTTTAGTCGTTACCAGTATGCTCAGCAGTATTTCGTTTGTATTAATTTTATTGGATTTCCCTTTCCCGGGTCTTCCAGCGTATTTGAAAATTGATTTCAGTGATATCCCGGCGATTATTGCAATTTTAATTTATGGACCGGGTGCAGGTATTGCTGTTGAGGCATTAAAAAATGTACTGCATTACCTCATTCAAGGCAGTATGTCCGGCGTTCCAGTTGGGCAAGTCGCGAACTTCATTGCAGGCACATTATTTATCTTGCCAGTCGCCTTTATGTTCAAAAAAATAAAATCAGCAAAAGGGATGGCATGGTCTATGATCGCGGGTACATTGCTTATGACTGTGATGATGAGCATTTTAAATTACTTCTTATTCCTGCCAGCTTACACATGGTTCTTAAACGCGCCAGAACTATCCGATCATGCGCTCAAGACGACCATTACAGCAGGGATCTTACCATTTAACTTTATTAAAGGCATCATCCTTACCATCGTGTTTAGCCTCATTTTTGTGAAAATGCGTCCATGGTTTGAAAATAAACGCCGACTTCAAAATAGTTAATATAAAAAAAGCCCCTGCATAAGGGGCTTTTATACTATTCATGCTTAAGTGGGTCACCCTCGAAAGATTCGTCCGCAACTTTGATTGAATCCGTTGGACATCCTTCAAATGCATCAAGCATATCTTCTTCGAGTACTTCTGGAACTTCTACAGTTCCTTGGTTGTCATCAAGCGTAACAAATGCAATGCCTTCATCATCATAATCATAAATGTCTGGAGCAGCTGCACCGCATGCGCCGCAAGCAATACATGTGTCTTTGTCTACAATTGTATATTTTGCCATGTTAAAAAAATACCTCCCAGATTGTTCGATGGAACAAATGGTCTAACCTTTTTAGTTTCACCGATAAAAAACAATTTCCTCAAACCTTATTGTAATGATTTTAATTTCACATTTCAACTGTAAAGTGATTGAGAATGCTTATCACATAAGGGTTTGTTCATAACTTTCCCCCACAAATTGAGTTTAAACATTTCTTCTTCTATGAAATCTGTTAAAATAAAGGGAGAAAATATTCGAATTTTGTCAGGAAGACAGGTGCTTTGACGAATGACTCTTCATTATTTGGATGTCATGTTAATGGACAGCGTATATAAATTGAACGGCGAACGCTCCATAAGTGCTGTCTACCATCTTTTTAAAGGAAAAAAATCATCACAAACCATACAGGATGCAAGTTTATTTCAGCTTTCAAAGTACTTTGGCTGTTACCCGGGGTTTACGAGGGATCAGCTGAATCGCTCTACTTTAAAACTTGACGAAGAGCACTACATCAAAAAAACGGGGGAGACATTCACTGTTACAGATGCAGGACAGCGTATGCTAAACCAGTATTTTTTAGAAAAACCGATGCCCGTTTATTTTCATGGTGCAAAATATCATGATAAAGCAAAGGTGCTATGGATGAGGCTCTCTTTACTTGTACAAGTGCTTTCTCACCATATGGCTGGATCGTATCAATATGTTCCAATACAAAGAGATGTATCCGTACAAAGCTGGACGAAATCCTTCTTAAAACAGCATCACGAGAAGAATAAACTTTCAGAAGAGCTGCATCATGAACTAGAAACGCTCCTTAGCCGTATAAGTGATCAAGAGGCGCTGATTTTTGTTTATTCATTGACGTCAAATGAAAGAATCGGGCGTACGTATCAGCAAATGGCAGAGTGGCTAAAAGAAGATGTGTGGTATGTGTACCTGCTTTTTTGGAATGTCCTCCATTATTTTATTCATGCTGCCCAAAAAGGTGAGACGCAGCTCATGCAAAAGCTCGTAGGTGACCTTGAATTCAAACGCGTGCTAACAACCTCTACTCACAAAACGCTCGAACTTGTGCAAAAAGGCTTTGATATTGATCAGATTGCTCATATTCGTTCATTAAAAAAGGCAACGATCGAAGACCATATTGTCGAGCTTTCCATACATGAACCGAACTTCTCAATAGAGCCGTATGTGAGCGAAGAAGCGCAGCAGGCCATTCATGCAGTAGCCAGAGAGCTTCAAACAAATAAAATGAAGCTGATTAAAGAAAAACTCGAACATTCATTTACTTATTTTCAAATACGATTGGCTCTGACAAGGATGGTGAAAGCAAATGGATAAGCTTCATCAGACGCTCATGCGATATTTTGGTTACGACTCATTTAAAACAGGTCAAGAGGACATTATTCAAAGTGTACTGAATCAAAAGGATACGGTTGCCATGCTGCCTACTGGCGGCGGGAAATCCATCTGCTATCAAATTCCCGGCTATATGTCAGATGGATTAGTTCTCATTATTTCGCCGCTGTTATCGCTTATGGAGGATCAAGTCGAACGAATGAAAATGCGCGGAGAAAAACGAGTGGCGGCACTGAATAGCACATTGTCTTTTCAGGAGAGACGACATATCATTCGGCATTTGCCATCATATAAGTTTTTATTCGTCGCCCCTGAGGCATTAATGTCAGAGGTACTGCTAGAACAGCTCAAATCGATGCATATTGGTTTGTTCGTCGTCGATGAAGCCCATTGTATATCCGAATGGGGGCATGATTTCCGTCCGGAATATTCCAAGCTGGGAGAATGGAGAGAAGCGTTAGGTCATCCTGTCGCCTTAGCACTGACGGCAACTGCAACAAAACAAACACTTAAAGATACCGTGCAAACGTTAAGATTGCAGCATCCGGACTTTCATATTCATTCTGTCAACCGGCCAAACATCGCTTTAGTCAAAGAAGCGCACGAAACGAAAGAAGCAAAAGAGAAACGGGCCATTGAGCTTGTGGAATTCCTGCAAGGCCCCGGTCTGATTTATTGCCCGACCCGGCAAATGACAGAAGATATGGCGCTTTTTATGAAACAAAAAACCCATCAGCGTGTAGAGTATTACCATGGCGGAATGGATGCAGGAGACCGCATGCTTATTCAGCAGCAATTTATCAGCGGACAGCTTGATCTCATTTGTTGTACAAGTGCTTTTGGAATGGGAATTGATAAAGCAGATATACGATTTGTTATTCATATGAGCCCGCCGCAGTCAATTGAAGCATTTATGCAGGAAATTGGAAGAGCAGGACGGGACGGGAAAAACAGTGTGAGCATTCTTTTATATACAGAAGAGGATGCGGACATTCAACAGCATTTAATACAAGCCGAGGGCTTTGATGATCCAGAAATTGATTTTTTCTTAGCCAGGCTGACTCAAATGCAGACAAATGATGAAAAAAAATTACGTGAACAATTGATGGAATCAGGGCTTCAGGAGACACGGGCAAGAATGCTGATCCATTATTACAGGATGTATCAGTCTGACGAGCCTCGTGTGCTCCTGATGAAACTGAAAGAGAAATTGCAGGACAGACAAACAGAAAAACTGAGAAAAGTGTGGCAATTTAAGGAGCGGATCACAGATCATAGCTGCTTTAGACAATCTCTGTTATCATACTTTTACGAACAGCTTGATCAAACGGAGGCCGCATCCTCTGGCAATTGCTGCTCTTCTTGCGGACTTGACCTGTCTGATTATGAAAAAAAAGAACAACCATTGGAGCTGAATGAAATGAAACACTGGAAGACCGTGCTGGATCGTATGTTTCATCTGACAAAAGAGGCGCAGCATTGATCGAACAACATCGCCGAATCATTGAAAAATTAACCGATCGACAAGTCGTAGAACAGCTGTATTTTACGCAGCTGCTGATGCTGGTTATTTCTTTTTTACTAGGGATATTTATGTTCGATCATTGGACAGATTTCACATCCCTTTGGGAGATTCAAGATGCGCGGATACTGACTTATGGAATTGGCGGCGCTGTGCTTGTAATCATTGTGGATGCAATTGTCATGAAGGTGTTTCCTGCTCATATGTATGATGATGGCGGATTAAATGAAAAAATGTTCAAAAACCGCAGCATCCCGCATATTGTTTGGTTAACACTGCTCATCGCCTTTTCAGAGGAAATTCTATTCCGAGGGATCGTCCAGCAGCAATTTGGATTGGAGATTGCTAGTATCGTGTTTGCGCTCCTTCACTTTCGCTACTTATCAAAAATACTCTTGTTTATCCTTGTGGTTTCCATTAGTATTTTTTTAGGACTTTTATACGAGTGGACGGGGAATTTATTTGTTCCTGTCATGACCCATTTTGTCATTGACTTAGTCTTTGCTTGTCAAATTCGTTTGAAATATAGGGGGAGGGATGAACATGGAAGAAATGTCGAGAATGAAGAGAAAGAAGGAGCAGCTGACAAACATCCATGACGATGATGTTGAGAAGATTTTTGAAGAAGAAGAAGTACAGCCTTCAGATGACTCTCACTTTCCTACACGAGAAGATTTTCATGAATATAAAAAGCTGCGCACGAAAAAGGTTCGCAATCCTTTGTTTACAACACTGGCTATTATCTTTCCTATTATCGTCGTCACGGTGTTCTTCCTTTTGATCTACTACACGTCAAAGGAAATCAACCATAATAATAATCAAGATGTATATAATATTGATTCTACATCAAGTGCTGACACAGACCCAGTCCCGTCAGCACTTGCCGAAACGAAAAATGACTCAAGCGCTGATAAAGCGGATGCGTCTGATGATGAGAAGCAAAAGAAAGATGAAGAAAAACAGCGATCGAAAGAAAAAGCTGAACAGAAGAAAAAAGAAAAAGCTGCTAAAGAGAAAGAAGAGCGTGAACAAGCAGCGAAAGAAAAAGAGCGGGAGCGAGCTGAAGCTGCCAAAAAGCGTGAACAGCAGCAGCTAGCCCTGCAAAAGCAACAGGAAGAGAAAAAACGAAAAGAAGCTGAAGAGAAAAAGAAGCAGGAAGAAAAGCCAGTTCGTGTCGTGCAGCACACTGTTGGTCCAGAGGAAAACCTGTATCGAATTTCAATGAAGTATTACAAAAACCGTTCGGGTGAAGAGAAAATTAGAGCCTATAATCATTTGAAAGGTAACAGCGTGTACAGTGGTCAAGTGCTGAATATTCCACTAGAAAACTAATCATCTGACATGAATGAAGAAGCACGCACATACATATGTAGAAAAAAGGGACAGGGTGTATGTGATGACATTGCACGCAATCAGCCGATATATGGATCAGCCAACACAGAAGATGATGGAAACATTGATCAAAAGAAAGCATAAATATGAGGGGTTTGCCAAGCAGTGCAAAAGGTGGCAATGGACAGCCCTTCTATCGCTGGCCATTCTTTTGTTTTATTTTGTGATCACGGCAAATGCGGGAGGCGGCTCGCTTCAGCCAGAAGCGATGATTGCCACACTGCTTGGTCATGAAGTTTTTCTGTTTTGGATCATGGCTGAGGTCTTTGCTTTTTATGCCTCTTATTACTATAAGAAAAAAGAAGAAAAGGCTGAAGATGAATATCATCGGCTTCGATGTGAAATTATACAAAAGAGCACAGACTTATGGCCGCAATCAAATCAGTGGAAAGAGCGCGAGACGGTTTTTCACTATATGCAGAAGCAATATGACATTAATCTTTATTATGAAAGTAAATAAATGAGAAAAAAAGACGTTTAACAGTTGAAACGTCTTTTTTCATTCAAGCGTCTTATGAAAGAAAGATATGTAAGGGAGCCATTTGTGATGAAATATGCCATCGGATTTACTGCCGCCATTGCGGCTGTTACAACAGGTGTGTGTGTAACGGCAAAAATGGTGAAAACGGCAAAACAAAACAACATCAAAAAGCATTACTTTACAATAGAAGCACTTCAATCAGACCGGCCTGCTGTCATTTTCTTTATTTCTGATACACACAGACGTCTCATCAGTGACACTTTATTAGCAGAAATCAGACAGGAAGAGCCAGATGTGATTATGATTGGCGGAGATTTAGCAGAAAAAGGTGTGCCCTACGCAAGGATTGAAGAAAATGTGAAACGTTTATCAAGAATTGCGCCGGTTTATTTTGTTTGGGGAAATAATGATCATGAGCTGCACCAGCAAAGGTTGAAAGAGATTTTTCATGCATACGATGTCACGACTTTGCAAAATGAAACGGCTGTATGGAATTTCGAAGGCCAGCGAATTAAAATCGGAGGAATTGATGATATTCGGCTTGAAAAAGCAGATTATGAAGCGATACGGCCAGAGTTTGTGAAAGAAGATGTCAATATTCTCTTATCACACAATCCAGATGTACATCATTTGATGAGTGAAGAGGAAGGAATTGATCTTGTCCTGAGCGGTCATACGCATGGGGGACAGATCCGAATTGGGAAATTTGGACCGTATGAAAAAGGAAGAACAGGCCAGGTCAAAGGTGCGTTCTTTCTCATTAGTAATGGCTACGGTACAACAAAACTTCCTTTGCGTCTCGGAGCAGAACCAGAAACCCATCTGATCTATTTAATGCCTCTAAAAACGCGTTAACTTGCGGAACCCTCAATATTTTCCATAAAAGTCACCGTAAGCATAGCTTCATGCTTGTCTTCCGTCTTGACACAGTGTAAACTGAATACAAAATTAAGAACCTATGACTCATCATCTCATATACTACAGTATGATGTGTGTTTAGAAGAGGCAGGAGGGAACGTTATGCGACTGGAGCGTCTGAATTATAATAAAATCAAAATTTTTCTCACACTAGATGACCTGACAGACCGAGGTCTTACGAAAGAAGACCTTTGGAAAGATTCGTTCAAAGTCCATCAGCTGTTTAAAGACATGATGAACGAGGCGAATCAGGAGCTCGGTTTTGAAGCGAATGGACCGATTGCTGTTGAAGTATTTTCTCTTCAGGCGCAGGGGATGGTCGTCATTGTCACAAAGAGTCAGCAGGAAGATGCTGATGATGAGTTTGATGAAGATTACATTGAGATGCAAGTCAAGCTCGACGAGAGCAAGCATGTGCTCTATCAATTTGCCTCGTTTGAAGATGTGATTCAACTGTCCCATAGTTTAAGTCGTATTGGACTTTTAGGGGGTACAGTTTACCATTATGAAGGTCAATATTATCTCAGCCTAGATGATGTTGGAGAACTATCTGCTGATACAGTCATTTCGATTTTAGCAGAGTTTGGTTCACCTACGACACTCACCATTCACCGGCTAAAAGAGTATGGAAAAGTGATCATGCAAGAAGATGCTGTGAAAACGATTCAAATGTATTTTTAATCACTTTTTTCTATTATATTTAATACTGTTGTGATGAAACAACAGTATTTTTTTATATCCTTTTTTATATTTATAAACGCTGATATTTTATTTTGATAAAAAACGCTTTTTACCTTTGCTTTACCAGTACGAAGGTGTATACTATTGCTTGAAAGGGAGCAGTAGATCATGAAAGATTTCTAGGGGGTTTATTTTAATGGCAGCCGATCAAAACGCCGCTCATAACGCAGAAGATAAGCTAGATGTTTTAAAGTCAACTCAAACCGTCATACATAAAGCGCTAGACAAATTAGGGTATCCGCAGGAAGTGTATGAATTGCTGAAGGAGCCAATTCGTCTATTAACGGTCAAAATTCCAGTACGTATGGATGATGGATCTGTGAAAATCTTCACTGGTTACCGCGCACAGCACAATGATGCTGTCGGTCCAACAAAAGGCGGAATTCGTTTCCACCCGAACGTTACGGAAAAAGAAGTAAAAGCGCTTTCAATTTGGATGAGTTTAAAATGTGGAATTGTGGATCTTCCTTATGGCGGAGGAAAAGGCGGTATTATCTGTGATCCAAGAGAAATGTCATTCAGAGAGCTTGAAAAACTTAGCCGTGGCTATGTTCGTGCCATCAGTCAAATTGTTGGACCAACAAAAGATGTTCCAGCACCAGACGTGTTTACGAACTCTCAAATTATGGCATGGATGATGGATGAATATTCTAGAATTGATGAGTTTAACTCGCCAGGATTTATTACAGGAAAACCAATTGTTCTTGGAGGATCACACGGACGTGATACTGCAACAGCAAAAGGTGTGACGATCTGCATCAAAGAAGCGGCGAAGAAAAAAGGAATTGACATTAACGGGGCTCGTGTTGTCGTACAGGGATTCGGAAATGCAGGAAGCTACTTAGCTAAATTCATGTATGATGCTGGAGCGAAAATCGTAGGGATTTCAGATGCGTACGGCGGATTATACGATGAAGATGGTCTAGATATTGACTACTTGCTTGACCGACGTGACAGCTTTGGAACCGTCACTAAATTATTTAACGATACAATTACAAACCAAGAGCTGCTTGAGCTAGATTGTGATATCCTAGTACCTGCAGCCATTGAAAACCAAATCACAGAAGATAATGCGGCAAACATTAAAGCCAAAATTGTCGTTGAAGCAGCAAATGGTCCAACGACACTGGAAGGAACCAAAATTCTTTCAGATCGTGGTGTACTACTTGTCCCAGACGTACTTGCGAGTGCGGGTGGTGTAACTGTTTCTTACTTTGAATGGGTTCAGAATAACCAAGGGTTCTACTGGACTGAAGAAGAAGTTGAAACTCGTTTAGAAGATATGATGGTGAAATCATTTAATAATATTTATGAAATGGCGCAAAACCGCCGGATTGATATGCGTCTTGCTGCATATATGGTCGGTGTACGTAAAATGGCTGAAGCTTCTCGATTCAGAGGCTGGATTTAAGCGGCTGATTTGCATCGCGCCTTAAAATCTCCTATCCTTAAATAGGAGATTTTTTTATGGAATGGAACAAAGAATCAAACAGCCCAGCAATTGTTATTGCAGTGAAATGACAGGAGTGGAACAAATGAAACAAGAAAAAGCGATCATAATAGGAGGCGGCCCATGCGGACTATCAGCTGCCATCGCATTCAAGCAAATTGGGATTGATGCACTTGTGATTGAAAAGGGGAATGTCGTGAACAGTATTTATCATTACCCAACACATCAAACCTTTTTTAGTACAAGTGAAAAGCTTGAAATCGGTGATGTCGCTTTTATTACTGAGAATCGTAAGCCCGTTCGTATTCAGGCACTTTCCTATTACCGAGAGGTCGTCAGACGAAAAAAACTGCGTGTACATGCTTTTGAAAAAGTAAACGCCGTGACGAAACAAGATGGCCGTTTTACGGTGAATACATCAAAAGACGATTATTCATGTGATTACGTCGTCATTGCGACTGGGTATTATGATCATCCAAATTATATGAACGTCAAAGGAGAAGACCTTCCCCACGTGTATCACTATTTTAAAGAAGGGCACCCATATTTTGATAAAGATGTGACGGTGATCGGCGGGAAGAACTCCAGCGTGGATGCTGCACTAGAACTTGTGAAATGCGGAAGCAGAGTCACTGTGCTTTATAGAGGAACAGAATATTCATCCAGCATCAAACCTTGGATTTTACCAGAGTTTGAAGCGCTTGTCCGTAATGGAACGATTCGCATGGAGTTTGGCGCGCAGGTGAAAGAAATCACAGAAGAAGATGTGATCTTTACAAACCAGCAAAATCAAACGGATCGAGTGAAAAGTGACTATGTATTTGCCATGACTGGTTATCATCCAGATCATTCTTTCTTAGAAAAAATGGGTGTCACGATAGATCAAGAATCAGGCCGTCCAGCATTTGATGAACAAACGATGGAAACGAATGTTGAAGGTATTTTCATTGCAGGAGTCATTGCTGCTGGAAATAATGCAAATGAAATTTTCATCGAAAATGGAAGATTTCATGGCGGACTCATTGCAGAAGAAATCAACAAAAGAATCAACGGATAAAAAAAGAACTGGATCCTTCAAAAGGGGTTCGGTTCTTTTTTATATAAATTGGGATTATATAGAAAGTTATTTTTAGAAAAATGGGCCCGAGTCATATAAAAAAAGGGTAAATCATGGTACGATAATGAAGGATAATGTAGGGAAAGAGGTCTGGTTATGATCGCAATCATCTCAGCAGGTTTAGCTCCCGGCATCGCACTTTTAAGTTATTTTTATTTGAAAGATCAGTACGACAATGAGCCGGTTCATATGGTCATCAGATCTTTTATGCTAGGTGTCATACTTGTGTTTCCAACCATGTTTATTCAATATGTCCTTCAAGAGGAAAATATCGCAACAAACCCTATCTTGATTTCATTTGTGACGTCGGGCTTTTTAGAGGAATCATTAAAATGGTTTATTTTAATGGTCAGCGTTTATGCGCATGCTCAGTTTGACGAACATTATGACGGGATTGTGTATGGAACGAGTGTCTCACTTGGTTTTGCAACACTTGAAAATATTCTTTACTTAGTCGGTCATGGGGTCGAATATGCGTTTACCCGTGCTTTATTACCTGTATCAAGTCACGCATTATTTGGTGTTGTGATGGGATTTTATATCGGAAAAGCCCGCTTCTCTGATAAAAAAGAACAGCGCAAATGGCTGATCCTTTCTTTAACGCTCCCTGTGCTGTTTCACGGCCTGTATGATTTCATTCTATTAGGGATGAAAAACTGGGGATATATCATGGTGCCGTTCATGATTTTTTTATGGTGGTTTGGTTTAAGGAAAGCAAAAAAAGCCCGTGCGGTAAAAATGGTGCAAATTTAATTTTTGAAAACGTCCTATTTGTTGATAGGGCGTTTTTTGTCTTTTCCATCCAATTCTCTCCTGTGTTGAATGTATAAAAATAGGGATCGGAAGAAACATATATTCAAACATCAAAAGTACAGGAGGATCAAATATGGATAAAGCTCGTTTCATAAAACAAATCGTTCTTATCTTCTCAATCGTTCTTCTTGCGTCTTCTCTTTTGACAGAGAGTAAAAGTGAAGCCTTCACCAGCCAAGTCATCCAGCGGGGCGCAACAGGAGAAGATGTAGTCGAACTGCAAGCGCGTCTCCAATACAATGGTTTTTACAATGGCAAAATTGATGGCGTCTATGGCTGGGGGACGTACTGGGCCGTTCGTAACTTTCAAAGCCAATTTGGCATCAAGAAGGTCGATGGACTTGTAGGCGAGAAAACAAAAAGCTTATTAGTTCAAAAGACGAAATACTACAAAGAATTTGTTCAAAAGCAGCTGCAGCAAGGGAACCAGTTTACCCATTATGGCGGAAAGCCTCTTGATCAGCAAACAAAGGCTCCGAAAAGAAGCTCGCAAAAAAAGACAGCTCAAGGTACAAAAGAAAATCAAAAAAGTCAAAGTGGATCATCTGCGAAGTCTGGCAATCAGTCAGGCAGCCAGCAGGGAAATCAAACACCGAAACAAACAGCAGCCAACATGCCTGGTGGTTTTTCTAGTAATGACATTCAGCTCTTGTCGCAAGCTGTTTACAGTGAAGCAAGAGGTGAGCCATATGAAGGACAGGTGGCCATCGCGGCCGTCATCTTAAACCGTTTGAACAATCCGACCTTTCCAAATACGATCGCAGGAGTTATTTTTGAACCGCTTGCGTTTACCGCTGTAGCAGATGGGCAATTTTATATGACGCCAGATGAAACGGCAAAAAAGGCTGTGTTTGATGCAATCAATGGCTGGGACCCATCTGAGAGCGCCATTTATTACTTTAATCCTGATACAGCAACAAGTCCATGGATTTGGGGAAGACCACAAATTAAACGAATCGGGAAACATATATTCTGCGAATAAAAAGAGGTGTAAATAAATGATCAGAGGAATATTGATTGCTATTTTAGGAATTGCTGTCATCTCAACAGGTTACTGGGGCTATAAAGAACATCAAGAAAAAGACGCCGTGCTGCTTCATGCTGAGAACAACTACCAAAGAGCCTTCCACGATTTAACGTATCAGGTGGATCAGCTGCATGACAAACTGGGCGCAACACTTGCGATGAACAGCCAAACATCCATCTCACCAGCACTTGCAGATGTATGGAGAATGTCATCAGAAGCGCATAACAATGTCAGCCAGCTCCCGCTCACATTGATGCCTTTTAATAAAACGGAAGAATTTCTGGCGAATGTCGGAGACTTTAGCTACAAATCATCAGTCAAAACTTTATCAGACGAACCATTAAATAAAGATACACACAAAACCATTACAGCCCTTTATAATCAAGCATCAGATATCCAAAACGAACTTAGACAAGTGCAGCACCTCGTCCTTAATAAAAACTTAAAATGGATGGATGTTGAAATGGCGCTGGCTGACGGCGATCGAAAGAACGACAACACCATCATTGACGGGCTGAAAACAGTCGAGAGAAATGCAGATGCGTTTGCAGATGTCGATCTTGGGCCTACAAATGTGTCGACAGAAAAAGAAACACAAGGCTACAATCATCTAAAAGGCGATAAGATTTCAAAAAAAGAAGCGATCCGCATTGCACAGCAATTCACACCTGACCATAATCAACATTTTAAAGTGAGAAAAAGCGGCAGCAAAACCAATCGTGACGTGTATAGCTTATCGATGTCTGATCCAGACAGCCATGCTAACTTTTACTTAGACTTAACTGAAAAAGGAGGGCACCCAGTCTACCTTCTTCAGAATCGTGACGTGAAAAAACAAAAAATCAGTTTGAATGCTGCATCAGAAAAAGCACTCAGCTTTTTAAAGAAGCACGGATTTGACACAGAATTGTTCCATTTAGATGAAAGTGCACAATTTGATAATATCGGTGTATTTACCTATGTGCCTCTTCAAAAAAATGTATTGCTTTATCCAGATAGTATACGCATGAAAGTCGCATTGGATGATGGCGAGGTTGTTGGGTTTTCAGCGAAGGACTACTTAACGAATCATAAAACTCGAGACATCAAAGCACCGAAAATCTCTCAAAAAGAAGCGCAGAAAACATTGAATCAGCATGTAAAGATCGAAGATACTCATTTGGCGATTGTGCAAAATGATATGTCAGAGGAAGTTCTGTGCTATGAGTTCCTCGGAACGATAAAAAACGATACGTACCGCATGTTCATTAATGCAGATACTGGAAAAGAAGAACGGGTAGATAAACTGAAAAACGCAGAACCTATATATAAAGACCTATAGAAAAGGAAGCGAGGAAAAGGCTAATAAGTCTTTTCCTTTTGTTTTAGACATGGTTTAATATAGGAGAGGATACGATTTCACAGATGAAAAGAGTGATGAGGAATGTTACAAATAGGGGATGCAATCACAATTGAATATGTCAATGAGAACAAAGAAGTGAAAACAGCAAAATCGAAGGTTTTGGAAAATAATAACGATGATATTTGCATTAATTATCCAGCAGATAAAGAAACGGGCCGCACCATCTACTTAAATCAGCAAACAGAAATCACCGTCTTCTTTTTTGACGAAAATCAAATTCCATACAAATGTACAAGCGAAGTCATTGGAAAAAGAAAAGAAGATATTCCGATGATTGTTATTTCCATTCCGCCAAAAGAAAAAATGATCCGGCTTCAGCGAAGAGAATATTTGAGAGTGGATACGATGATCAAAGCCACCATCATGCAAACGGACGAAGAGCCCTTTGACACGTTTATTGTGAATATAAGTGCTGGCGGCGTGGCGATTGCTGTTCCTGAGGGCGTGTCATTGAAAGATTATGGAGAAGTGGCCACAGAGTTTGAACTTCCCTTAAAAGAGCCCGTGAAAATTAAAGCGGTTGCAGAGATGAATCGAGTATATCAAGATGAACAGTCTGGCAAAACAAGAGCGATCATGGAGTTTTCAGAGATCACAAATGACCACCAACAGCACATTATGAAATACTGCTTCCAGCAGCAGCTTTTAACACGTGTGAAAAAAGCATAAGAATAAAGGGTGTAAAAAGCTTCCATACTAGAGAGGAAAGAATCTAGCGTGGAGGCTTTTTGTATGAAGACAATGGAAAGATGGTTATTGAAAGTGGTGTTCATTCAGCTTATTTTATTGCTAACTGTTCAGATCACACTTCATTTGACGAAAGGAGAACTTTTTTTGTCAAAAGTCGTGCAGTATGAGGGTGTGAATAACATGAGTATTGAAGAATGGATTGAGACGTTTAAGCAGAAGGATTGATAGAAAATTCCCCCGTTTGAGCGGTGATCGTGTTACAATTCATAAGGGAGATTCAATCAAGGAGAGGTATTATGAAAAAGAAATTATCTATTGCAATTGATGGTCCTGCAGCAGCAGGCAAAAGCACTGTGGCAAAAATAGTCGCAGCCAAAAAATCATATATTTATATTGATACAGGTGCCATGTACCGCGCGATTACACTTGCGGCACTTAATCAAGGTGTAGACCTTGAAGACGAACAGGCACTTGATTCATTACTGAAAAAAACAGTCATTGAACTAGTAACAACAGGCGAGGGTCAAAAAGTCCATCTAAACAATAAGGATGTCACAGAGGATATTCGCACAGACCGCGTAAGCAACCAAGTATCGGTTGTTGCAAAGCACAGAGCTGTTCGGGAAGAAATGGTCCGCAGGCAGCAAGAGCTTGGCAAACGAGGCGGTGTCGTTATGGATGGAAGAGACATAGGCACTCACGTACTTCCGGATGCCGAAGTGAAAATTTTCTTGCTTGCATCAGTAGAAGAAAGAGCAAAACGCCGCTTTGAAGAGAATCAGAAAAAAGGCTACGATGTCAATTACGATCAGCTGATTGAAGAGATTACAAGACGTGACAAGCTTGATTCTGAGCGCGAAGTTTCACCTTTAAAGAAAGCGGACGACGCCATTGAAATTGACACAACCTCCCTTTCTATACAAGAGGTGGCAGGGAAAATTTTAGATGCAGCAGACCGCGTAGAGAAACAGTAAGAAATTTTAGAAAACTTTAATAAGTTAGAGGTTTATCTCTTGACAAACAAGGTCTTTTATTAGAAGTTTATACTAATACTATTTTTATTGATCATTCAAGCAATTATATTGATTTGAATGTTTCTATAATACATATTCGGCTGGCATTCATCATGCTTAAGACACATATTCGCCCAGTCGTTTTAACTAAGCTGTGTAGGTTTGGACCAAGGAGGTTATCGAAATGACAGAGGAAATGAATCAAATCGATGTTCAGGTACCAGAGGTTGGAGATGTAGTGAAAGGGATTGTTTCTAAAGTTGAGGACAAGCATGTCAATGTAGATATCGTCAATGTGAAACAACCTGGTATCATCCCAATCAGTGAATTATCAAGTCTTCACGTTGAAAAAGCATCAGATGTCGTGAAAGATGGCGACGAGTTAGAGCTTAAAGTAACAAAGGTCGAAGACGATGCTTTGATTTTATCTAAACGTGCTGTTGATGCAGACCGCGCTTGGGAAGACCTAGAGAAAAAGTTTGAAACAAAAGAAGTATTTGAAGCTGAAGTAAAAGACGTTGTAAAAGGTGGTCTTGTCGTTGACATTGGTGTGCGTGGATTTATTCCTGCATCTCTAGTAGAAGCACACTATGTAGAAGACTTCACAGATTACAAAGGGAAAACACTCTCACTTGTCGTGGTAGAACTTGACCGCGAAAAAAATCGCGTGATTCTCTCGCACCGTGCAGTGGTTGAGCAAGAGCAGTTAGACAAAAAGCAAGACTTCCTGCAAAAGCTTGAAGTAGGCAGTGTGATTGATGGTAAAGTGCAGAGACTTACTGATTTTGGTGCATTTGTTGACATTGGCGGCATTGATGGATTAGTTCACATTTCTCAACTATCCCATGCGCATGTTGAAAAGCCATCTGACGTAGTAGAAGAAGGACAGGAAGTCCAGGTCAAAGTACTTGCTGTTGATCGTGATAACGAACGTATCTCACTTTCTATTAAAGAAACATTACCAGGACCTTGGAGCCAAATTGGTGAAAAGGTAAAACAAGGTGATGTGCTTGAAGGAACTGTTCAACGTCTTGTGAGCTTTGGTGCATTTGTTGAAATTCTGCCAGGTGTAGAAGGGCTTGTGCATATTTCCCAAATCTCTCATAAACATATCGGCACGCCGCAAGAAGTCCTTGAAGAAGGGCAGACTGTCAAAGTGAAAGTGCTTGATGTGAATGAAGACGAAGAGCGCATCTCACTAAGCATTCGTGATTTAGAAGAAAATCCTGAAAAACAAATCGAAGAGGATTATCGTCAATATCAGGCGAAAGAAGAAAACACAAGCGGATTCCAGCTTGGTGACCTGATCGGCGATAAACTCAATAAACTAAAATAATTTGGTGATCAAAATTGACGCGAGCAGAAAGAAAGAAACAGCATATTGAGCATGCGTTGTCCACTGGCCAGCATGCAGCAACAGGTTTAGAAGATGTTTCCTTCGTTCACGCCAGTTTACCAGATCTTGCAACATCACAAATTGATACACATACGACAATTGGCGGACTGACTTTCGGTTCGCCAATTTTTATCAATGCAATGACTGGCGGGGGCGGAGAATCTACCTATGAGATCAACCGCTCTTTATCGATCGCAGCGAAGGAGACCAATATCCCAGTAGCAGTTGGATCACAAATGGCTGCACTGAAAGATAAAGAAGAAAGACGAACATATGAAATCGTTCGTAAAGTCAATCCGGATGGAATTGTATTTGCGAATTTAGGCAGTGAAGCAACGATTAAGCATGCTCAAGAAGCAGTCAGCATGCTCGAGGCAAATATGCTCCAGATTCACCTGAATGTCATCCAAGAGATTGTCATGCCTGAAGGGGATCGCGATTTCAGGGGGGCGCTTGAGCGGATTGCAGCTATCGCTCAATCTGTTGGTGTGCCTGTTGTCGTGAAGGAAGTCGGATTTGGCATGAGCAAGGAGACGGCAAGAAAGTTATTCCATGCTGGGGTTGCAGCCGTTGATGTAGGCGGATTTGGTGGGACGAACTTTTCTAAGATTGAAAATCTCCGCCGCCAAAAAGCCCTTCGTTATTTTGATCAATGGGGGATTCCAACTGCAGCGAGTCTTGCTGAAGTACATACAGCCTTTCAGAATCAAACGATTTTAGCCTCCGGAGGTATCAAAGATGCTCTTGATGTAACCAAATCATTAGCTCTTGGCGCATCTGCTGCTGGTCTTGCTGGATTTTTCTTAAAATCATTGACCAGTGGAGGAGAAAGCGGCCTCATCGCAGATATCATGGATCTTCAAGAAGATATCAAGATGATGATGACAGTGCTTGGTGTGAAGACGATTGAAGAACTGAGACAAGCTCCAGTTGTGATCTCAGGGGAAACAAGTCATTGGCTCAAAGAAAGAGGCGTTGACACAACGTACTATAGTAAGAGAGGCATGTGATATCACATGCCTTTTTTTATTGATTTCTTTTTCGAGCGCTTTCTGGACCTTCTAATGCTGTTGCACCTTTATGATGAATGGATTGATCACGGTCAGATTCTACTCTTTTTGACGCCTTTAAACGCTTTTCCTGTCTATCTTTTCCCATCACTCATCCCTCCTCAATCATTAGGGTGTCACCTCTCGTTTATTTCATACAGAGCCGGTAACGATCCGCATGTTTAAAAATTGGAGATTTTCCCATAATGTAATTGAGGTGATGAGGCGTTGGAGGCTTTGTACTATTATTGGTCTATATGGTTCGTTTGGATTATGGTGACATTTATCATGGAAAAAAGTTTGTGGCGCAGCGTGCTAGGTATCTGTGTACTTGTCCATATTATATCCAGTCATTTCATGATATCCGTTTTAGATATGAGCATGAATGCGGGATTCTTGATGACTCTTTTATATGCATGTGCCGCTTTCGTCATATTCAGGCCTGGTTATCGATTCATGAGGATCATGCAATTGGGCTCAATGGTGAGCGCGTATGCCTTTTTTATGATGTTTGCATTATATGACCCTGTTTGGTTCACGATAATAAAGGTGGATTGGGTCGTATTTGCCTTGCTGATCTTAATGTGTATGACATATGGACAGCCGTTAACGGAAAGAATCACCCTATGGATGATGTCAGTATGTCTCGGCGAAGCCCTTTATGCGCTGACGATTCACCGCCTCACATCATCAATTGTCATAGGGGATCTCTCTTTTCTTTCCTTCGTTGTGCAAGGAGCGGTCTTCCTATTAGGTGTCGATCAGCTTGAAAAGCTCTTCAACGCCCGTTCATCAAGAAAATCAGTAAAAGGGGCTGCAAAATCAACATGACAGACTATACGTTTCCTGTGATTATTGGTGTCATCTTTGGGATGGCGGCCAGACTTTACATGTTAAGAACCGATTACCGGCAATACCCTACGTATATTCATGGACAAGTGATTCACATTGCGCTTGGTTTTATTGCATCAGGATTAGGTGCGATCATTATGCCTGCACTGATTCAGGAGGAATTTACGGCGATTACCTTTCTCACTTTGGCAGCCACGCAATTTCGCGATGTCAGAAATATGGAAAGAAATACGTTAACCCAAATGGATTCGTACGAGCTTGTCTCACGAGGCAGTACATATATAGAAGGCATTGCCATTGCCTTTGAAAGTCGAAATTATATTGCGATTCTCACTGCACTTATTACAACGACAGCCTGTATTTTCTTCTCGCTTGTTGTTGGAACAGTGGTCGGTATTCTTTGTTTTTTCATGGCAAAGCTATTAATGTCAGGCAGTCAATTAAAGGATATCGTCAATATTCAAAAAGGGGAACTTCGCTTTGATGGGGCAGGGCTTTATGTGAATGATATATACATTATGAATATCGGGCTGCCTGAAAAGCAAAAGCTCATTTTAGAGCATGGGATGGGCTTTATTTTGACGCCGAAAAATTTCAACTCTGCTACAACGATTGCCAACCTTGGACAGCGGCAAGCCATTTTATTTGATTTATCGAACGTGCTTGGCGTGTATCGCGATTCTGGGGAACCATCGCTCTGTCCGCTCGCAAAACGTGATCTGAATAACGGCACACTTGGCGTGTTCATTTTACCGCAATGGTATCGTGAAGATTTGGCTGTCCGTGTATTAGAAGAGGTGCCTATTTTAGAAAATGCCATTCGAATGCCGACAGATTTCATTAAAAAGAAAGTGAGGTAATAGGGCATGGCGAACACCATTGAACAATTTATATTGGCTGTGGCGACAACAAATAAAGAGCGGGTCATTGGCGGAACAGCCGTTTTTTTCTGTGAAAATAAAGAAGAACTCGACATGTATGCCATGAATTTAGAGGCCATTTTAGATGGAATTGCACACGGCATTGGAGAAGATCTCTACTTGATTGTCAAACATTTTTAAGTTATTCATTGTGGTCTGATTAAAAATTGATATAATATATAAGTTGAACCCTTCATGTTTGAAGGGTTTATTTCATAAAACTGAATGAAAATTATAAATCCCGGTTGAAACATGATGATGAACATATTGAATCGCGGCTGGATTGAAAGGAAGGGTACTATGGGTAAACCTGTCGTAGCCATTGTTGGAAGGCCCAACGTTGGAAAATCTACAATTTTTAATCGAATCGCAGGCGAAAGAATATCGATTGTAGAAGACACACCTGGTGTAACAAGAGATCGAATCTATAGCTCTGCGGAATGGTTAAATTATGACTTTAATTTAATAGATACTGGTGGAATTGATATTGGAGATGAGCCATTCTTGGCGCAAATTCGCCATCAGGCAGAAATCGCAATGGACGAAGCGGATGTCATTATCTTTATGGTGAATGGCCGAGATGGCGTGACATCTGCGGATGAAGAAGTTGCAAAAATTTTATATCGCACGAAAAAGCCAGTCGTACTTGCTGTCAACAAACTGGACAACCCTGAAATGAGAAGCGACGTGTATGACTTTTATGCGCTCGGATTTGGCGAGCCGTTTCCGATTTCTGGAACACATGGGTTAGGTCTTGGTGATCTGCTTGATGCAGTTGCAGAACATTTTAAGAATTTACCGGATACGCAATATGATGAAGAAGTTGTTCAGTTCTGCTTAATTGGCCGCCCGAATGTAGGGAAATCTTCTTTAGTGAATGCCATGCTGGGAGAAGACCGCGTCATTGTCAGCAACATCGCTGGTACAACAAGAGATGCTGTCGATACGATGTTTACGTACAATCAGCGTGACTTTGTCATTGTTGATACAGCAGGTATGAGGAAAAAAGGGAAAGTATATGAAACAACAGAGAAATACAGTGTGCTTCGTGCATTAAAAGCCATTGATCGCTCTGATGTTGTCGCTGTTGTACTTGACGGCGAGGAAGGCATTATTGAGCAGGATAAACGAATTGCGGGCTATGCGCACGAAGCTGGTAAAGCTGTAGTCATCATTGTGAACAAATGGGATGCTGTTGAAAAAGATGAGCGTACGATGAAGGAATTTGAGCAAAACATCCGTGAGCATTTTCAATTCCTTGATTATGCACCTGTCTTGTTTATGTCTGCTCTTACGAAAAAGAGAATTCATACATTAATGCCGTCGATTATCACAGCGAGCGAAAACCATGCAATGCGCGTTCAAACCAATATTTTAAATGATATCATCATGGATGCGGTGGCGATGAATCCAACGCCGACCCATAACGGACAGCGCCTCAAAATTTACTATGCAACACAGGTGGCCATTAAGCCTCCGTCCTTCGTTGTGTTTGTAAACGATCCAGAGCTTATGCACTTTTCTTATGAGCGTTTCCTAGAAAACCGCATTCGAGATGCATTTGGTTTTGAAGGAACACCAATTAAAATATTTGCGAGAGCGAGAAAATAAAAAGGGTGAGCAGGATGAAGAAAATTTCCGTACTTGGAGCAGGCAGCTGGGGAACAGCTCTTGCGCTTGTATTAGCTGATAATCATCATGATGTACACATGTGGGGACATAGACAAGAGCTCATTGATCAAATCAATGAGAAACATGAAAATCATGATTACTTGCCAAATGTCGAACTGCCAGCGTCTATTCAGGCGACAACTGATATGAAGCAGGCTTTAGAGGGAACAGAGGCGATTATTGTCGCTGTGCCAACAAAGGCCATTCGTGAGGTATTGAAGCAGGCAAATGAGCTGATTTCATCAAAGGTGCCGTTTGTCCATGTGAGTAAGGGAATCGAACCAGATACACTTCTTAGAATTTCTCAAATGATTGAACAAGAAGTCCCATCTGAGAAAAGAGAAGCTGTCGTTGTCCTATCAGGGCCAAGTCATGCAGAAGAAGTAGGTCTGCGTCATCCGACAACTGTTACTGTCTCATCAGAAAATGTTGAAGCAGCTCAATTTGTTCAAGATTTGTTCATGAACAATCATTTTAGAGTGTACACCAACCCTGATGTGATTGGGGTAGAGATTGGCGGCGCATTGAAAAATATCATTGCTCTTGCGGCTGGTATCACAGACGGACTTGGATATGGTGACAATGCAAAAGCGGCGCTTATCACTAGAGGACTTGCTGAAATCGCACGTCTTGGCACAAAAATGGGAGGGAATCCCCTTACATTTGCCGGATTAACAGGTGTTGGCGATTTGATTGTGACATGTACAAGTGTTCATTCACGTAACTGGCGCTGCGGGAATTTACTCGGTAAAGGATATAAGCTCGAAGAAGTGCTTGAAAAAATGGGGATGGTTGTCGAAGGCGTCCGCACAACAAAAGGCGCTTATCAGCTTTCTAAAGAATACAAGGTCAGCATGCCGATTACAGAGGCTCTTTACGGCGTCCTGTTTGAAGGGAAAAAGGTTGACGATGCTGTAGAATCTTTAATGGCACGTGTGAAAACACATGAGATGGAAGACCTTGTGAACATGTTTGAAAACCAAACAAAATAAATGGAAAGACTGAACTTAGGCATGTAGAGGATGCAAGAAGGGGAAGACTTGCATAACATAGCAATGAAGTTTGAATAGAGCTTTGCCTCTACAGAATGAGGAAAATAGTCGATCCAATGACTGAAGCAGAGTCCCCCTCTTTGCTTCAGTTTTTTTATGCGCTTTTTCTGAATGATTGGAAAAATGATTGATATTTACCTTATTTTTGGTTTAGAATGAAATATAAACGCTTACAATTCGTTCGTTTTGAAGGGGGACAGGCACGATGAGTTTTGCTTTAATCAAGATGTGGTTTGCGCTTGGTTCAATGGGGCTCATGTTTTTAGCCGTAGTAACCATTTATTTCAGCAGGTTTAAGCTGAAAAGCAAATTTCTTAAAATAACGGCCTCAACCGTCGCATACAGCTTGATGCTGATATCAGGTATCATTGTGTTTTTAGTTGTCTTTAGCGGGCCGGTCAATGAATAAAGAAAAAGGAAGAATGTGATGATCAGAGCAAAAGTCAGTGTCACGCTGTTAGCACTTATGTTATTAACAGGATGTCTGTATCCAGAGAATCGCAAAGCTGAAAACCGGGTGCCATACGAAGAGCAGCTGCAAAGTGTCCAGACAGCGATTGAGGAATTTCAAAAAGCAACAAATGGTCTTCTGCCTATAGAAACGAAAGAAGCAGACACGCCGGTTTATCAGAAATATGTCATCGACTTTAAGCGCTTGTCACCAAGATATTTACACGACGTACCGTCTACATCTTATGAAGGCGGGGGCGAATATATTTATGTCCTCACAGACGTCGAAAAGAAACCAACTGTGAAACTGCTTGATGTCAAAATGACGCAGACCATCAATGAATTACGTCTTAGGATCAAGATGTATCAAGATGAACATACATATCCGCCATACGGCAAAGTCGTATCAGCCAATTTATATACGTTAAATGAAAAAAAATTAGGATTAAAATCGCCGCCTGCGGTCATGAGTCCTGTGACAGGGAATTCCCTCCCATTACTAATTTCATCAAACGGTGACATCTATGTGGACTACCGCAGTGATTTTGCTCATATTTTGAAGAATTCGAAGCAAAAGCTGAAACCAGGTGAAAACATTCAAGATGTATATTGGCAGGAAACCCCGTTTGTACCCGCGTTTTCTGTCCCATATACCATCAACAAAAAAGGTGAGCCTTCCTTTTTAGAAAAAAAGACGTCATAAACAAGAATGAACCTTTTTCCTCTGCATATAAATGAGGAGAAAGGTTTTTTTATGGCTAAACATACTCTCAAAACAAAAAGGTGTCATATTCAAATAGGACAACGTCATACACATATATTGTCCAGACACCTTTCAAGCACAGTTTGATTGAAGAATAGAGTATTTAATTTGAAAACGAGGATAGCAAGTCCGGGAGGGGATCACTTGGAAAAAGTCGATATTTTCAAGGATATCGCTGAACGAACAGGAGGCGATATATATTTAGGAGTCGTTGGCGCTGTTCGTACAGGGAAATCTACGTTTATTAAAAAGTTTATGGAGCTCGTGGTGCTCCCGAATATCAATAATGAGGCAGATCGTGCAAGAGCACAGGATGAATTGCCGCAAAGCGCAGCAGGAAAAACCATTATGACCACAGAGCCAAAATTTGTACCGAATCAAGCAGCATCTATTCATGTGAGTGACGGTCTTGATGTCAACATCAGGCTTGTCGATTGTGTGGGATACACTGTCCCTGGTGCGCGCGGGTATGAAGATGAAAATGGCCCAAGAATGATCAATACGCCGTGGTATGAAGAGCCAATCCCGTTTCATGAAGCAGCGGAAATTGGTACACGCAAGGTCATTCAAGAGCATTCAACAATAGGTGTAGTGATTACAACAGATGGGTCCATTGGAGAAATCCCAAGACATGATTATATTGAATCTGAAGAACGAGTGATTGATGAACTCAAAGAGGTTGGAAAGCCATTTATTATGGTCATCAACTCAGTGAGGCCATATCATCCTGAAACAGAAGCGCTCCGGCAGGAACTTAGCCAAAAGTATGATATTCCAGTACTCGCCATGAGCGTAGAAAGTATGAGAGAGCAAGATGTACTCAGTGTACTTCGTGAAGCATTATATGAATTCCCAGTTCTAGAGGTGAATGTGAACCTGCCAAGCTGGGTGATGGTGCTGAAAGAAGATCACTGGCTGAGAGAGAGTTATCAGGATTCAGTGAAGGAAACCGTAAAGGATATTAAAAGATTAAGAGATGTCGACCGTGTCGTTGGTCAATTCAGTGAATTTGATTTTATTGAAAGAGCGGGGTTAGCAGGAATTGAAATGGGTCAGGGGATTGCGGAGATTGACCTGTATGCGCCAGATGATCTATATGATCATATTTTAAAAGAAGTCGTTGGTGTAGAAATTAGAGGTAAAGACCATCTACTAGAGCTCATGCAAGATTTTGCTCATGCTAAGACAGAATATGATCAAGTATCAGACGCATTAAAAATGGTGAAGCAGACTGGTTATGGGATTGCAGCGCCAGCGTTGTCAGATATGAGTTTAGATGAGCCAGAAATTATTAGGCAGGGATCAAGATTCGGCGTGAGATTAAAAGCGGTAGCGCCATCTATTCACATGATCAAAGTAGATGTAGAGAGCGAATTTGCACCGATTATCGGAACAGAAAAACAAAGTGAAGAGCTCGTCCGCTACTTAATGCAAGACTTTGAAGATGATCCGCTTTCGATCTGGAATTCAGATATATTTGGCCGCTCCCTCAGCTCCCTTGTCAGAGAAGGCATTCAAGCAAAGCTGTCTCTCATGCCGGAAAACGCAAGATATAAGCTGAAGGAAACACTTGAAAGAATCATCAACGAAGGATCAGGCGGTTTGATTGCGATTATTTTATAGCAAGTGAGACCTCTCATTGATAGGGGTCTTTTTTTGCGTATTGAATGAGTCATAAAAAGACAATTGTATAAAGATTAGTCAGATTCAGGTTGAAATTAGGAATATTCGTTCGCAAAAGTGCCCTTAATCCTTGACGAATAAGGATTCTTCCCTTTAAAATGCTTGATATGGTATTTCATATGTGTTAATCTACTTACAGAAAATCTTCACTTTGTTGGACAAACATTCCTTCAAAGAGATGTTTTCTAATGAAAAGCCATGTATAACGCTTTCTAGGACGCTCTTTTTTTCTAAAAAAGGGTATAGAAAGAAGATGAATTGTGAAGAAATGATAACAATCTATTGAATGCATATTTTTGGGAGGAGGTGAAAGGCATGAACAAGACAGAACTTATTAACGCGGTTGCTGAAGCAAGCGAGTTATCTAAAAAAGACGCGACAAAAGCAGTTGATTCTGTTTTTGATACAATTTTAGATGCACTTAAAAATGGTGACAAAATCCAACTAATTGGTTTTGGTAACTTTGAAGTACGTGAGCGTTCAGCTCGTAAAGGACGTAACCCACAAACTGGTGCAGAGATCGAAATCCCTGCAAGCAAAGTACCTGCTTTCAAACCAGGTAAAGCACTTAAAGACGCGGTGGCAGGTAAATAATCGTTATGTGTAATGATCCTGTTGAAGGAGTTATACATATACAGTTTCACACTGGTCTAGAAAAGCCCCTTTCATAAGGGGCTTTTCCTTTTGAATCAAAAGGTTCGTTTAGAACGCTCTCCTTTGCTTTTAGGATCTGAAGTGTGCTAGAATCTGAATGAAATGTAATCGCCTTTGGAGGATATAATACATGAGTGAAATAAATAAAGAATTAATTGAACACGCAGTACGCGATATATTAAAAGCAATCGGAGAAGATCCAGATCGTGAAGGACTTCTCGATACCCCAAAACGAGTCGCAAAAATGTATGAAGAAGTGTTTTCAGGTTTAAATGAAGATCCAAAAGAACATTTTAAAACCATTTTTGGCGAAGACCACGAAGAACTCGTCCTTGTAAAAGATATTGCTTTCCATTCAATGTGTGAACACCACCTCGTGCCTTTCTACGGGAAAGCCCATGTTGCTTATATTCCGCGCGGCGGAAAAGTAACGGGACTTAGCAAGCTGGCAAGAGCAGTCGAAGCCGTGGCAAAACGCCCGCAGCTTCAGGAACGCATTACATCAACCATTGCAGATAGTATGGTGGAAACACTTAATCCGCATGGCGTGATGATTGTCGTTGAAGCAGAGCATATGTGTATGACGATGCGCGGAGTGAAAAAGCCAGGCGCTAAAACAGTGACCTCAGCAGTACGCGGCACATTTGCAAATGATGCAGCCGCAAGAGCAGAAGTGCTTTCCTTTATTAAAAACGACTAATTCAATAGATGGACGGTGAACAAAATGAGTGAAAATAAAGCATCTGATTTTGTGGTGATTAAAGCCATTGATAATGGTGTAAACGTCATCGGCCTAACAAGAGGCTCTGATACAAGATTTCACCATTCCGAGAAGCTCGATAAAGGTGAAGTGATCATTGCACAATTTACTGAGCATACGTCAGCGATCAAAGTAAGAGGCGATGCTGTCATTCAAACAAGCTTCGGTGAAATTCAAAGCGAAGCAAAGAAATAAAGAACTTGTATGCACTTGATAGCATAAAAGTGAGAGCTGATATGGTATAATAAATCTCTATACAATGTGCAGGTCTACATATGAAACTGTAATTTTTGGGACAAGGGTGATATCTTTGCAAGACATCTACGGAATTTTATCTAATCTAAATATAAAATTAAATAAAAAGCTTTCTCATCCTTATTTGGCGAAGCATTTACGCGCGCCACTCATCGATGAAGATAAGCTCCTTCTTTTTCATGCAATGTTTGATGAAGCTCAAATTGATGCAGAGAAAAAAGAAAATTATATTTTAACGGCGATGCTTGTGCAAATTGCCCTTGATACCCATGACGAAGTCACAACTGCTGCAGCCATCAAGCAAGACGAATTTAAAAATCGTCAGCTGACCATCCTGGCAGGAGACTATTTCAGCGGTCTCTACTATTCTCTTCTCTCTGACATGAAAGACATTTATATGATCCGCACGCTCGCTACGGCGATCAAAGAGATCAATGAACATAAAATTAGACTGTATGACCGGTCCATTCAAGATGCAGCGCACTTTTACAAAAGTGTAGCTACAGTTGAATCTGCGCTTTTCCAAAGGATTTCTGAGCATTTTCAATTAACGCATTGGAATGAGATTGCAAGTCGTTTTCTTGTTTATAAACGTTTCATGAAACAAGCAGAAAATGACAAACATTTAAAACTTTTTTTGAACGATAGTTATACGGACGCCTATTCATGTTTTGACAACTTTGAGAATGAAGGCTATGAAAAGGCCAAACGGCCGATCAAGGAGCATCTTGTTTCATCTCCGGTCGTTCAAAAAGAGCTATTAAATCGCTTGGATCATATGAAAAATGAGCCTGCGTACCATCAGAAAGTGGAAGAAGGGTAAGTCATGCAGCAATCAAAAGAACAGCGAGTACACGGTGTATTTGAAAAAATTTATAAAAACTATGATCAAATGAACTCTGTCATCAGCTTTAAACAGCATAAAAAATGGCGTGATAAAACAATGAAGCTCATGAATGTGCAAAAAGGCTCTAAAGCATTAGATGTATGCTGCGGGACAGCCGATTGGACAATTGCGCTTGCAGATGCTGTTGGAGAAAAAGGCGAGGTCAAAGGCCTTGATTTCAGTAAAAACATGCTGAGTGTTGGAGAAACGAAGGTGAAAACTGGGGGCTACAAACAGATTGAATTGCTTCACGGCAATGCGATGGAGCTTCCTTTTGAGGACAACTCATTTGATTATGTCACCATCGGTTTTGGACTTCGAAACGTCCCTGATTATTTAACGGTGCTAAAGGAAATGACACGAGTAGTGAAGCCCGGCGGAATGGTTGTTTGTCTTGAGACATCACAGCCTGAGATGATCGGCTTTAAGCAGGGCTACTACATCTATTTCAAATACATTATGCCGCTCTTTGGTAAACTGTTTGCCAAAAGTTATCAGGAATATTCATGGCTTCAAGAATCAGCCAAAACATTCCCTGGCATGAAAGAGCTGGCGGCTCTGTTTGAAGAGGCCGGGTTGTCTGATGTCTCGTATCATCCATTTACAGGCGGTGTAGCAGCAACACATATCGGAAAGAAGCTTTGAATAAACGATATTTGGGTGAAGATAATGAAACTAAAAGCAATGATCTCTTTTTTAAATCATGATATCGATATAATTGAAAAAGAGCTTGAACAAACAGTTCGCTCTGATTATGCATTATTAAGTGAAGCAGGTCTTCATTTGCTGCAAGCGGGCGGAAAACGAATCCGCCCCGTTTTTGTTCTCCTTTCAGGCATGTTTGGTGACTATGACATTAATAAAATTAAATATGTTGCCGTTGCTCTCGAGCTGATTCATATGGCATCACTCGTTCACGATGATGTGATTGATGATGCAGAGCTGAGAAGAGGTAAACCAACGATAAAGGCAAAATGGGATAACAGAATTGCCATGTACACAGGGGATTATATGTTTGCGAGATCACTTGAATACATGACAAAAATCAATCACCCAATGGCACATGAAATTTTGTCAAAAATGGTCGTTGAGCTCTGTCTTGGTGAAATAGAGCAAGTGAAAGATAAATATAATATGGAACAGAACCTGCGTACATATTTAAGAAGAATCAAACGAAAAACAGCCTTGCTTATTGCGGGCAGCTGTCAATTAGGCGCCATTGCAGCAGGTACAGATGAAAAAACACATAAAGCCCTTTATTGGTTTGGATACTATGTCGGCATGTCTTATCAGATCATTGATGATGTCCTTGATTTCACATCAACAGAAGAAGAGCTGGGCAAGCCTGTTGGAGGAGACCTTTTACAAGGGAATGTCACACTCCCAGTTTTATATGCACTGAAAAATCCGACACTAGAAGGTCAATTGAAGCTGATCAATAGTGAAACGACGGAGAAGCAGCTGAAGCCTGTCATTGAAAGCCTCAAACAAACAGATGCGATCGACCGCTCGATTCGAGTGAGTGAAATGTATTTGAAAAAAGCTTTTGAACAGCTCGACAAACTTCCTCGAGGACGAGCGAGAACGTCACTCGCCTCCATTGCAAAATATATTGGGAAACGAAAATTCTAATCAACGTTATGTTGATTGGTTTTTTTGTGAAATTTTTTGTCAAAAATTGATTATTATAAAAAAAAATGATACGATCACTTTGTAACAATGTAAGCCTATACATACATAACGACGGGGTGGAAAACGTATATGGACAAAACATTTCTTATGGTCAAACCTGATGGTGTAGAAAGACAATTAATCGGTGACATTGTGTCAAGATTCGAAAAAAAGGGGCTTCAGCTTGTTGGTGCAAAACTAATGAGTATACCAAAGGAAGTAGCAGAAACACATTACGGAGAGCATAAAGAAAAACCATTTTTCGGGGAATTGGTTGACTTTATTACATCAGGACCTGTATTTGCCATGGTATGGCAAGGTGAACAGGTAGTAGACGTAACAAGACAAATTATCGGCAAAACAAATCCAAAGGAAGCGCTTCCAGGAACAATAAGAGGAGACTATGGATTGACTGTTGGGAAAAACATTATTCATGGGTCAGACTCACCAGAAAGTGCTGAAAGAGAAATTAACTTATTCTTCAAACAAGAAGAACTCACAAGCTGGGATCAAACCATCTCAAGCTGGATTTATTAAGGTTCAAGCCAAGGTGTTCATTCAATGAGCACTTTGGCTTTTTTTATATTGAACTTTCTACACGAAATTTCGTATGAGAAGATACAAATTTTCGATAAAAACAGCTATACTAGGACAAAGATAGATGAGACAGGAGAGGACATTGATGGATCCATATCAAGTATTTGTTGGAAAATGGAAAAAACTAACCGGGGTTGATCTGAATTTATATAAAGAAGCACAAATGAAACGAAGATTAACATCACTTTATGATAAAAAAGGATTTAAAGATTTCGAAGCATTCGCGGCCGCGCTTGAAAAGGACAGAGCACTATTAGATGAGACGATGGACCGCATGACGATTAATGTGTCAGAATTTTACCGAAACTATCAGCGCTGGGAAGTACTTGATCAAAAAATCCTGCCGCTGCTTTCGAAAAATGGCGGCACCTTAAAGATTTGGAGCGCAGCATGTTCGACAGGAGAAGAGCCATATACACTCTCTATGCTGCTGTCAAGCCATCCTCTTGTGAAAGATTTTCAAATTATTGCAACTGACATTGATGATAAAGTTCTGCAGTCAGCTCAAAAAGGCAGATATCATGAACGCTCTCTGCAAGAGGTACCAGATCATATCAAGCAAAAGTATTTCACAAAAGAAGATTCCTCATTTTACACTGTGAAAAATGAGGTTCGAAAGCATATTCAATTTAAGAAGCACAACCTTTTAGCTGATCCATATGAAAAACAGCTTGACCTTATCGTTTGCCGAAATGTACTGATTTATTTTACTGAAGAGGCGAAAGAAGAAATTTACTTGAAAATGAGCAGTAGTTTAAAACAAAATGGCGTATTATTTGTTGGTTCTACAGAGCAAATTTTTCATCCTGAAAAGTTTGGACTGACATCTGCTGATACTTTCTTTTATCAAAAGAAGGGTATGTAGCTGACTTTTTAGTAGTAAGTGTGTTATTATATTTTTACTTAAAAGCGTTAATGCGATGAAGGGAGATTAAGTCAATGAGGTACTTAACAGCAGGTGAATCACATGGTCCACAATTGACCACAATTATTGAAGGAGTTCCAGCAGGACTTTACATAGAGCAGGATGACATCAATTATGAATTGGCTAGAAGACAAAAAGGTCATGGCCGAGGAAGAAGAATGCAGATCGAAAAAGACCAGGCAAAAGTGTTAAGTGGCGTTCGCCATGGGAGAACATTAGGTTCGCCAATCGCTCTTGTTGTTGAAAATAACGACTGGAAGCACTGGACAAAGGTGATGGGGGCAGAGCCGATCACAGAAGAAGAAGAAAGTGAAATGAAGCGTCAAATCTCTCGTCCAAGACCAGGACATGCGGATTTAAATGGTGCGATTAAATACGGACACCGTGATATGAGAAACGTATTAGAGCGCTCGTCAGCCCGCGAGACAACTGTTCGCGTAGCAGCAGGCGCAGTTGCCAAACAAATCTTGGCGCATCTAGGGATTAAAGTAGCTGGCCACGTCCTTGAAATTGGCGGAGTGAAAGCAGCTCATACAGCATATGAGTCTATTGAAGATTTGAAAAAGGTAACAGAAGAATCACCTGTTCGCTGCTATGACAGTGAAGCAGGTCAGAAAATGATGGATGCAATTGATGAAGCGAAGAAAAATGGCGATTCAATTGGCGGAATTGTTGAAGTCATCGTTGAAGGAATGCCGGTTGGGGTTGGCAGCTATGTTCATTACGACCGTAAATTGGACAGCAAGCTTGCAGGCGCTGTACTTAGTATCAACGCTTTTAAAGGGGTTGAATTCGGTATTGGCTTCGAGGCAGCCTCTAAAAATGGCAGTGAGGTCCATGATGAAATCATCTGGGATGAAGAAAAGGGCTATACGAGAAAAACAAACCGCCTAGGTGGTCTTGAAGGCGGAATGTCAACTGGAATGCCAATTGTCGTAAGAGGGGTTATGAAACCAATCCCAACGCTTTATAAGCCGCTTCAAAGCGTTGATATTGAAACAAAAGAACCTTTCTCAGCAAGTATTGAACGTTCTGACAGCTGCGCTGTTCCTGCCGCAAGTGTTGTTGCAGAAGCAGTTGTGGCATGGGAAATTGCCAATGCAGTTGTGGAGCAGTTTGGCCTTGACCAAATCGACCGCATTAAAGAAAATGTTGAAAAAATGCGCCAGCTTCAGAGGGAATTTTAATGAAAACACTGGAAGTTAAGACGTCTTCAGCCACTTATCCTGTATTTATCGGTGATGGGATTAAACGCAATATCGTCGACTTGATAACTTCCACTGGGCATTCCTATACGAAGCTCTTAATCGTCACAGATACAGCTGTTGATGCCATTTATGGTGATGAGATGGTTCGCTTACTTCAAGAGAAGTGGCCTGTGAACAAAGTGGTTGTGCCAAGCGGAGAGCAGTCAAAATCCTTTGCCGAATTTGAGCATATTCATACGAAAGCCATTCAATTTCAGCTTGATCGTTCCTCCTGCATTATTGCGCTGGGAGGCGGTGTGATTGGAGATTTGGCTGGCTTTGCTGCTGCCACTTATATGAGGGGCATTGACTTTATCCAAGTTCCGACGACGCTGCTGGCACATGACAGTGCAGTTGGCGGGAAAACAGGGATCAACCATCCGCTCGGTAAAAATTTAATCGGTGCGTTTCATCAGCCGAAAGCTGTGATCTATGATACTAGTATGCTTGAGACTCTATCTCAAATTGAACGAAGATCAGGCTTTGCAGAAGTCATCAAACATGCATTGATTTCTAGTGAAGACTTTTTAGCAGAACTAATGTCCATTCGTTCTTTGTCGGATTTATCAAAGAGTGAGCTGGCACATATGCTGTATCAAGGCATTCAAGTCAAAGCGTCAATTGTTCAAGAAGATGAAAAAGAACAAGGTGTGCGTGCATTTTTGAATTTAGGCCATACACTGGGGCATGCCATTGAAGCAGAATACGGATACGGCGTCATCACGCATGGAGATGCCATTGCAATCGGCATGCAGTTTGCGCTGTATGTGAGCGAAAAGCAGCTGGGGCTCAGCCTTAATCGTTTGGAACTAAAAGAGTGGATGCAAGAGCTTGGATTCCCTGTACAAGTCACACCAGATATTTCAACGAAAACATTTGTTGACCGGATGATTGGTGATAAAAAAGCAAGAGGCGGCAGTGTTCAATTTGTTTTATTAAAACAGATTGGAGACGTCACTTTACAGTCTTTCACAAAAGATGAGCTGCACTACTGGCTCGAAGAATGGAAACGGGAGGAGGGATGTCTATGATGTTTCGCGGGATACGTGGGGCTACAACTGTGATAGAAGATACAGAAACTGAAGTGTTAAACAAAACGAAACAGCTGTTAGAAGCGATTATTTCAAGAAACCAAGTAGATCCAGAACGTGTCGTGCAGATCTTGATTTCAGCTACACAAGATATTCACTCCGTTTTTCCGGCAAAAGCACTTCGTCAGTTTGAAGGATGGACATATGTACCGGTTACTTGCATGCAGGAACTAGACATTGATGGCGGTTTAAAGCAATGTATTCGTGTCTTAATGACTGTCCAGACAGATACAAAGCAGGAAGACATACAGCATGTGTACTTGGAAGAAGCTGTGACGCTTCGCCCTGATTTACAGTTGACAAAAAACAAGGAATTATAATACGATATGAACAGCCGAAGTTTACACACAGGTGTAAACGGCATTGCAAGCTTAGAGAAGATGAGAATGAGACTAGGGTAGTTGAGATGAGTAGAGTTGAGCAGAGATACGATACTTCTATTTAATCATGCTGCCTAAAAGAGAAACCCTCTTTTAGGCTTATTTCGTATACTCATACAAACCCTCTATATGTCCCCTCATTCTCCTTAATCCCATTTAAGGAGTGTGCTTATGAATTCCCAATCAAACCTGACCCAATTTTTAAAGGACAGTGAGTCCTACAAAACAATCCCAATTGTTGAAACCATTACAGTCGATACGCTCTCACCGATTCAAATTGTTGAAAAACTCAAACAAGATATTGTGTATTTGCTAGAAAGCAAAGATGAGTCTTCCAGCTGGTCGAGATATTCTTTCATTGGATTGCACCCGTTTTTAACCTTGCATGATGACCAAAACAAATACATTGCACGTGACGCTTCGGGGCAGGAAGTCATGCAAAAGCAAGAGCTGAAAGAACTGCTGGATTGGATGAAAGAGCAATATCAAATCAAAGCGCCAAATATTGATATCCCATTTACAGGTGGGGCAGTTGGGTACTTAAGCTACGATCTGATTCCAAACATTGAACCTTCTGTCAGGCCTCATCGAAACGCATCGCTGGCAGATAATTGCACATTATTTGTCTGCCAAACGATGATCGCCTTTGATCATGAAACGAATCATGTTCATTTTATCCAGTACACCCAGCTAACCGGACATGAAGCAGAAGACGAAAAAATACGCGCTTACAAAGAAAATCAAAAACAGCTTGAACAGATGATTCACAAGCTCCATTCAAAGACTGATATGAAAGAACTGATTTTAACAGGGAATATGAACGAGCCGCCATCTTTTGAACATGTGACGTCAACCTATGAAAAAGCGCAATTTTTAAAGGACGTAGAAAAAATCAAAGAATACATTCGAGCGGGTGACATTTTCCAAGGTGTCCTCTCGCAGCGATTTGATATCCCTGTATCAGTGAGTTCATTTGAGTTATACCGCGTGCTTCGGATTGTGAATCCATCTCCATATATGTATTTTATGAAATTAAAAGATCGTGATTTAGTCGGCAGCTCGCCAGAACGATTAATCCATGCCAAAAACGGGCATCTAGAAATCCATCCTATTGCAGGCACAAGAAAAAGAGGAAGAACAAGAGAAGAGGATGCTGAGCTAGCAAAAGAGCTGCTTGAAGATGAAAAGGAAAAAGCGGAGCATTACATGTTAGTGGATCTTGCCAGAAATGATGTAGGCCGTGTGGCAGAATACGGCAGTGTGTCCGTACCGACCTTTACAAAAGTAGTGAATTTTTCACATGTCATGCACATTATCTCCATTGTGACAGGAAAGCTAAAGCGGGATACACATCCAGTCGATGCGCTCATGTCCGCTTTCCCAGCAGGCACATTAACAGGTGCCCCGAAAATAAGGGCGATGCAATTATTAAATGAAATGGAGCCTGAGCCAAGGGAAACGTATGGCGGCTGTATTGCCTATATTGGATTCGACGGTAATATCGACTCCTGTATTACCATTCGTACGATGAGCGTCAAAAATCAGACCGCTTCTATACAAGCAGGCGCCGGCATTGTGGCTGATTCTGTCCCAGAAAACGAGTGGGAAGAGACTTGTAACAAGGCAGGAGCACTTCTGAAAGCCATTCAGCTTGCGGAACATATTTTCTCAGAAAAGGAGAGTGTGCAGGATGAATCACCGACTATCAGCTCTTGTTAATGGAGGCTTTCTATCAGAAAATGAAGCAAATAAACTCATGCAAGATATGATGAGCGGCTTTTTAACAGATGCTGAAGTCGCTGCAAGTCTCTCGATTTTAGCGCATAGAGGAGAAACCGCTGAAGAAATGACGGGTTTTGTGAAAGCCATGCGGCAAAATGCAGCACCAATGGAACGATCGCTTGATGTTGTTGATACTTGCGGCACGGGAGGCGATGGACTCTCAACCTTTAATATATCAACTGCCGCTGCGATTGTCGCTTCCGCTGCTGGAGCCAAAATCGCCAAACACGGAAATCGATCAGTTTCTTCTAAAAGCGGGAGTGCCGATGTACTAGAGTGTCTTGGGATTCACATTCAATCCACACCGGAAGAAACAAGAAGACAAATACAAGAGAAAAACATGGGCTTTTTATTTGCACCATTGTATCATTCATCTATGAAACAAGTAGCCACAGTCCGCAAGCAGCTCGGCTTCCGGACGGTATTTAATCTATTAGGCCCGCTTTGCCATCCAATGCAAGCCAAAAAGCAAATCATCGGCGTCTACTCAAAGGAAAAGGCAAAATTAATGGCAAAAGCCCTTGCGCCATTAGAGCCAGAACATGTGCTGTTTGTTTGCGGAGAAGATGGGCTTGATGAATTAACGATTACAGCAAATTCATATGTGATTGAACTCAAAAAAGATGTCATGACAGAATATACACTCAATCCAGAAGACTTTGGGCTGCAAAAAGGATATTTATCAGATATTCAGGTCCAATCACCGGAAGAGAGTGCTAAATTGATTCAGAATATATTGAATCATCAAACAGTAGGAGCGCCGCTTCATATTACAGCCCTGAATGCTGGAGCGGCTTTATATGTCGCAGGGAAGTCAGAAAGCCTCATGGCAGGAACATTAAAAGCGATTGAAACGATTAAAAACGGCGCAGCCAAAGAACAATTGGCTCGTTTAAAACAAAAAACGAGAGAGGAAGAGATTTATGCTTAATCAAATCATTGCCCGCAAAAAAGAACATGTCCAAACATTGCAGTTACCAGTAGATGAACACTTTGAAAGACGATCATTTAAAGAAGCACTCATGAATCCTCATCGCTCAATTGGTCTAATTGCTGAGGTGAAAAAGGCGTCTCCTTCCAAAGGAATCATTCAACCAAATTTTGATCCTTTACAAACAGCAAAAGCTTACGAAAAATCCAACGCTGATTGCTTATCTGTTTTAACGGATGAACCATTCTTTCAAGGAAAAAATGAATACTTATCCCTCATTAAAAAACACGTAGATCGTCCAATTTTAAGAAAAGATTTCATCATTGACTCCATACAGGTAGAAGAGTCAAGACGTATAGGAGCAGATGCCATTTTATTAATTGGAGAAGTACTTGAGCCGCAAAAGCTGCACGAGCTCTATGCTGAAGCGAAAGAGAATGGACTTGATGTCCTTGTCGAAGTACATGCAGCAGATACACTGGAAAATATTTTAAAGTTGTTCACTCCTGAAATCATTGGAGTGAACAACCGGAATTTAAATACATTTACAACAACAGTTGAACAAACAAAAGAGATCGCCCCCCTCGTTCCAAAAGAGGTCTTACTAGTGAGTGAGAGCGGGATTCAAACATTTGATGATCTAACCTTTGTGAAGAATCATGGAGCGGGTGCAGTCCTTGTAGGAGAATCATTAATGAGAGAACAATCACAAGAAAAAGCCGTTCAGACATTGTTTGGAGAATAAACAGGATGAAGCATTATGTAAAATATTGCGGGGCAGTATCACAAGAAGATGTGGAATGTATTGCGCAATCTCACGCAGATGCCATCGGATTTATTTTTGCTCCAAGTAAAAGACAAGTCCTTCCAGATCAAGTGAAACAATGGCTCACCCAAACAAAGTGTGAGAAAAAGATTGCCGGTGTATTTGTAAATGAAAAGATTCAAAGAGTGCGCGAGATCACAAAACAGATACCTTTAGATATCGTACAGCTTCATGGAGATGAAACGCAGGATGACGTAAAAGAAATCAAACAACAAACAGGGGCTGTCGTTTGGAAAGTGTTCCATCACGAGTCTGATGTAACAAGAACGCTTGAAAAAATGACGGCATTTGCGCCTGTTGTCGATGGCTTCCTTATTGACGCGAAAGTAAAAGGGATGAGAGGCGGCTCTGGAACAGCTTTTGCTTGGGAAGCAGTGCCTCTATACGTTAAACATGCAAAACGGCTGGAGAAAACTTGCATAATTGCAGGCGGCATCACACCAGAAACGATAGCAGATCTGCTCGCCTATGGTCCAGAAGCGATCGATCTTTCAAGCGGAATAGAAGAAAACGGAAAGAAAAGCAGCGCTAAGATCGAAGCGCTCGAAGAAAGGATGTTTAATGATGTACGCATATCCAAATGAAATTGGCAGATACGGAGAATTCGGAGGGAAATTTGTCCCGGAAACGCTCATGCAGCCACTTGCAGAAATTGAACAGGCATTTCGTGAATTAAAAGAAGATCCTGCTTTTCAAGCAGAATATGTATCACTACTTCGAAACTATTCAGGCAGACCAACTGCGCTTACATATGCTGATCAAATATCAGCATACCTCGGCGGCGCAAAGATCTATTTAAAAAGAGAAGATTTAAACCACACAGGTGCTCATAAAATTAACAATGCGCTTGGGCAGGCTCTGCTTGCAAAAAAAATGGGGAAATCAAACATCATCGCGGAAACTGGCGCAGGTCAGCACGGAGTAGCTGCTGCAACGGTGGCCGCAAAGTTCGGGTTATCCTGCACGGTCTTTATGGGAAAAGAAGATGTGGAAAGACAATCACTCAATGTCTTCCGAATGAAACTGCTTGGCGCTGAAGTCATACCTGTCACAAGCGGAAATGGTACATTAAAAGATGCAACAAACGAAGCCATTCGCTATTGGGTTCAGCACTGCAGTGATCATTTTTATATGATCGGCTCCGTTGTAGGCCCTCATCCGTATCCTCAAATCGTCAGCGAGTTCCAGCGCATGATTGGTGATGAAGCAAAAGAGCAGCTGCTTGAAAAAGAAGGAAGGCTTCCACATAAAGTGATTGCTTGTGTCGGCGGCGGAAGTAATGCCATTGGAATGTACCGGGCATTTTTAGATGAAGAGGTAGATATCATTGGTGTAGAGGCTGCTGGAAAAGGAATCGATACGCCGCTCCATGCTGCAACCATCACGAAAGGAACCAAAGGAGTGATCCACGGGTCTTTGACCTATTTAATCCAAGACGAATTTGGCCAGATTATTGAGCCATATTCGATTTCCGCTGGTTTAGATTATCCAGGAATTGGACCAGAGCACGCCTATTTACATGCGAGCGGACGGGTTCAATATGTGAGTGCGACAGATGAAGAAGCACTAGATGCCCTAAAACTGCTGACTGAAAAAGAAGGAATACTTCCAGCAATTGAATCTGCACATGCGCTCGTCAAGGCGTTTGAGGTAAGCAAGACGATGAATGAAGATGAAATCGTCCTTGTCTGCCTGTCAGGAAGAGGCGATAAGGATGTGCATACATTAATGAACGTGCTTGAAAGTGAGGGAAAACAAAATGATTAGATTTCAATTAGAGCAAGGCGAAAAATTATTCATCCCATTTATCACAGCAGGAGATCCGTCAGAAGATATCACGATTGATTTAGCTATCTCCCTTCAAGCAGCCGGTGCACATGCGATTGAACTCGGTGTTCCTTATTCCGATCCACTAGCGGACGGTCCTGTCATTCAAAGAGCCTCCAAAAGAGCTCTAAATCATGGCATGAATATCGTAAAAGCGATAGAATTAGCAGGGAAGATGAAAAAAAACGGTGTAAAAATTCCTGTAATTCTATTTACGTATTATAATCCTGTGTTACAATTAGACACAGAATACTTTTTCGCTTTACTGCGCAAAAATCATATTTCGGGACTCCTAACACCCGACTTGCCGTTTGAAGAGAGCAGCGAGCTGCAAAAGAACTGTCAAACACATGACATTTCATATATTTCACTCGTTGCACCAACAAGCAAGGAACGATTAGTAAACATTGTAGAGCAGGCAGAAGGTTTTGTGTATTGTGTTTCATCTCTTGGTGTAACAGGTGTCAGACAATCCTTTGACGCGTCAATTACAGATTTTATTCAACAAGTGAAACAGCTGAGTCACATACCGGTTGCGGTCGGTTTTGGCATCTCAACAAGAGAGCAGGTAGACTCAATGAATAAACTGAGTGACGGCGTCGTTGTCGGCAGTGCACTTGTGAAAAAAATTGAAGAGCTTCAAGAACAATTGCTGGCAAGTGATACACGTCAAGAGGCTTTAAGAGAATTTGAAACATATGCAAAAACATTTAGTCCCCTCTATTCATTCAAATGAGGTGAAACATTTTGCAAATCAAAGATCAATTAAAACAGCTTAAACCGTATCAACCTGGGAAACCAATTGAAGAGGTCAAAAAAGAATATCAATTAGACAAAATTGTGAAATTGGCTTCAAATGAAAACCCTTTTGGATGTTCCGTACATGCAAGAGAGGCGATACAGGCCGAGCTCGAACATTTAGCGATTTATCCAGATGGATACAGCGCAAGTTTAAGAACGGAGCTGGCTGAATTTCTTCAAGTAAGTGAAAAACAATTAATTTTCGGGAATGGCTCAGATGAACTTGTGCAAATTATTGCAAGAGCATTCCTTGATCAACATACAAATACCGTCATCCCATCTCCATCTTTTCCGCAATACCGTCACAATGCAGTGATTGAACATGCTGAAATTCGAGAAGTGCCTCTTTTAGACGGAGGAGCTCACGATCTGAAGGGCATGCTGGATGCGATCAATGAAAACACGAAGGTTGTCTGGGTATGTAATCCAAATAACCCGACAGGAAATCATTTGTCAGAATCTGAGCTTGTGGCGTTTTTAGACGAAGTGCCGGCTCACGTGCTTGTTGTACTAGATGAAGCGTATGTTGAATACGTTCGTGCAGAAGATTTTCCAGACAGTTTATCTTTATTACAATCCTATCAAAATGTCATTGTACTTCGAACGTTTTCTAAAGCGTATGGACTTGCAGCACTTCGAGTAGGCTACGGGATTGCATCAGAAGAGCTGATTACTGCCATTGAACCAGCGAGAGAGCCGTTTAATACTAGCCGTATCGCTCAGGCAGCTGCGCGTGCAGCGATAAAAGACCAAGACTTCATTCAATCATGCAGACAGAAAAATGAAGCAGGTCTCAAGCAATACCAAGATTTCGCTGACCGTTTTGGACTATATATCTATCCATCTCAAACAAACTTTGTGCTGATTGATTTTAAACGAGATGCAGATGAATTGTTCAATGCATTATTGAAAAAAGGTTACATTGTTCGTTCCGGTAAAGCACTTGGTTTTCCGACTTCTTTACGTATTACCGTCGGAACAAAAGAGCAAAATGAAGAAATTCTAAGTACACTTGCCGATTTACTGCAAGGCATTCGTGCGTAGCATAACCATAAAGTCATATCCTAATGCAGGATATGGCTTTCATTGTACCAACCTCCTATACATATAAGCTGTTGAAATAGGTTGTTTAATTTTCGTGAAAAATCAGGTGATGAATATGAACGATGCAAACGAAACAATATTAATCGCTGGACTCGGTTTAATCGGTGGGTCCATTGCACTCTCGATTAAAAAAGAGTATCCTCATAAAAAAATTGTAGGATTTGATGTTTCCAAAGAGCAAATGGTTGCTGCAACAAAGCTGGGAATTATTGATGCAACAGCTGATTCGTTTCTAGCGGGTTTAGAAGAATCTTCGACCATTATTTTGGCAACACCTGTCCAGCAAACAGTAAAGATGCTTAGTGATATTGCAGACTCTGGAATTGAAAGAGAGCTCACAATCACTGATGTCGGCAGCACAAAGCAAAAGGTCGTCCATTTTGCTGAAAAAGCGCTGCCTGAGCATTACCAATTTATTGGTGGACATCCAATGGCAGGCTCTCATAAGTCAGGTGTTATTGCAGCAAAAGACTTTTTATTTGAAAATGCGTTCTACATTTTAACGCCTGCAAAGGAAACAAACCGTCAAGCTGTTGATCGGTTGATGGATTTGTTAAAGGGGACAAATGCTCATTTCATCGAGATGACACCAGAAGAACATGATGCTGTGACAAGTGTCATTAGCCATTTTCCTCATATTGTTGCAGCCAGCCTTGTGCATCAAGCGCATCATTTTGAAGAACAATTCCCACTTGTTAAACGGTTTGCTGCTGGAGGCTTTCGTGATATCACACGAATTGCTTCAAGTAATCCTGCAATGTGGCGGGATATCCTGCTGCACAATAAACACAAGATTTTAGACCGTTTTCATGAATGGAAAAAAGAGATTAACCGCATTGAGACCTTCGTACAGCAAGAAGATGCTGAAGGATTGTTCTCTTATTTTCAAGATGCAAAGGAATATCGCGATGGACTTCCTCTAAGGAAAAAAGGAGCTATTCCTTCTTTTTATGATCTGTATGTCGATGTTCCGGATCACCCTGGGGTCATTTCGGAGATTACAGGGCATCTAGCAAGTGAAAACATTAGTATTACAAATATCCGTATTATTGAGACGCGGGAAGACATTAATGGGATTTTACGCATTAGTTTTCAAACAGATGACGACCGCAAGCGTGCAGAAATCTGTATAAAAAATAGAGCGAATTACGATACATTTTATGCTGACTGAGGTGACAAACATGAAAATTCATAAAAATGCTCCTATGAATGGAGAAATTCATATCCCAGGTGATAAATCTATTTCACATAGATCAGTGATGTTTGGTGCAATTGCTGATGGAACCACAGTAGTGAAAAACTTTCTTCCTGGAGCTGATTGTTTAAGTACGATTGATTGCTTTAGAAAGATGGGCGTTGAAATTGAACAAAAAGGGACAGATGTTGTCATTCATGGTAAGGGACTGAAAGAGCTCAAGGAGCCGTCTGACATTCTCGATGTTGGCAACTCTGGTACAACCATTCGATTACTGATGGGAATATTAGCTGGTTGTGAGTTCCACAGTACACTAATTGGTGATGAGAGTATTGCCAAAAGACCAATGAAACGTGTGACGGGTCCGCTTAAACAACTAGGAGCCAAAATAGACGGCAGAGCAAATGGCGAGTATACACCACTATCTATACGTGGCGGTCATTTAAAAGGCATAACTTATGAATCTCCAGTGGCAAGTGCACAAATTAAGTCCGCTGTCCTTTTAGCTGGGCTGCAAGCAGAGGGCACAACGACATTAATTGAACCACATAAATCAAGAGATCATACAGAAAGAATGCTCTCAATGTTTGGTGTAAAACTAGATGAAGATAAACAAAGTGTTTCCATTGAAGGCGGCCAAACATTAACAGCAACAGATATATTTGTTCCTGGGGACATCTCTTCAGCTGCATTTTTCCTTGTAGCTGGATCAATCGTTCCTAATAGCCAGATTGTCTTAAAGAATGTCGGGCTAAACAAAACAAGAACAGGTATTATTGATGTACTGAAACTTATGGGGGCAAATCTTGAGATCAATGAAGTAGATGCCAAAGGCGGAGAACCGTACGGTGATTTAACCATTTCTACTTCATCATTAAAAGGGATTGAAATTTCTGGTGACATGATTTCAAGACTCATCGATGAAATTCCGATTATTGCGCTTCTTGCGACCCAAGCAGAAGGAACAACAATCATTAAAGATGCCGCTGAGTTAAAAGTAAAAGAAACCAATCGAATTGATACAGTCGTATCAGAACTTAAAAAACTCGGTGCTGATATTGAAGCAACAGATGATGGTATGAAGATTCATGGTAAAACTACGCTTCAAGGCGGCGCAGTCGTTTCAAGCTACGGAGATCACCGTATCGGTATGATGCTGGGAATTGCCGCATGTGTGACAAAGCAAGCAATTGAGATTGAAGATACGGAAGCTGTTCGTGTCTCATACCCAAATTTCTTTGAACACATTGAATATTTAACGAAAACAGTCTGAGGATGTCCTCAGGCTTTTTCTTTCCTTCTGCATATTTGTCAGAAATATAGCATAGCTTGTCTCAAGGTGAAACCTTGAAAAAAGCATTTTGTCCGATAAAAATAGTGTCTGCAGTTTACAAATCATCAGTTTCGTATAGGATGAAATGAAAAACAGTCTTTAAAACACAAAAATGGGTTCATTTTAAAAGAGCAACATATTTGCTGGATGTGCACCTGTCGATTATGATATGAAGTAACAATAGTTTAGGTTTTTGGAAACAGAAAGGAACGGTTTGATTTGAATAGTTCATTACAAGAAGCCATAAAATTAGTTGAGGCGGGTGAGACTGAAAAAGGACTCCAAACACTTGCTCAAGCAGAGAAGCATTTGCATGATGAAGAAAAGGCGCAAGCGGCTCAATTATATTATGATTGGGGAGATATCGATAAAGCACGGAATCTCATCAGTGATTTACATGATTTATATCCAGAGGAAACAGGTTTAACGTGTTTTTATGCAGAGCTGCTGATTGACTCTGATGAAGAAGAGAAGGCGATTGCAGTATTAGAAACGATTCCTGAAGATGATGATGCGTACCCAGAGAGTTTATTGTTAATGGCAGATTTGTATCAAATGCAAGGACTATTTGAAGTCAGTGAACAAAAGCTTTTAAAAGCGAAAGAACTACTTCCGAATGAAGCTATCATCGATTTTGCATTAGGTGAGTTGTATTTTTCTCAAGGTCTTTCAAAGAAAGCGGCTGATTTTTTCTACAAAGTGGCAGATCAACAGCATGAGGTTGGCGGGGTCAATGTGTATCAGCGGCTTGCTGAATCACTCAGTACAGCTGGAGAATTTGAGGATGCACTTGAATGGTACGAAAAGGCAGTAAAAGATCAAGCAGACCCGAACACTCTTTTTGGCTACGGATTTACAGCGATGAGGGCTGGCAGAACAAAAACAGCCATTCAGCAGCTTACAGAACTGAAAGATATTGATCCATCCTATTCGTCACTTTATATGCCTTTAGCGAAAAGTTATGAGGAAGAAGGACTATATCACGAGGCTTTAGAGGTAGTAAAAGAGGGTATTAAAGTTGATGAGTATAACAAAGAATTATATTTATATGGTGCCAAGATTGATTTGAAAAATGGGGATTCAGAAGATGCGAAAAAACTGCTTCAAGAAGCACTTGCTCTCGATCCGGGTTATATTGAAGCAGTTCAAACATTGCTGGCGATCTATTTAAATGAAGAGCTGTTTGATGAAATTCTAGATGTTATTAAAGAGGTTAAAAGCTTTGGGGAAGATGATCCAAAATGGAATTGGTATGCTGCATCTGCTTCTGTCGGGCGAGAAGAATACAAAGAAGCTGCCGAGTATTTCAAGCTTGCCCTGCCTGATTTTGATGAGGAACGTGACTTTTTATATGAATACGCTTCGTTCCTTTTAGAAGAGGGCAGACAAAAAGAAGCACTGCCGTTATTACGCAAAGTTCTAGAGAAAGATGGCACGAATGAAGAAATTGAAGAAACGATTTTAAGAATTGAAGACGAAATTTCCTTATAGTTTGCAGGAATGAAGAACTGGTTTGTTGAATAATTCATGTATAGCAATTTAATTTACGATAGAGGAGGGAATAACATGCAGACCCCTGTTTCTGTCAATGAAAAGAAGGAATTTATCCGGTGGTTCTTAAACCATTATCAGCTGAAGCGAAGAGAGTGTGTTTGGATATTAAATTATTTAATGAGTCACGACTCTTTGATGGAAAAGGTTCATTTTGTAGAGCAAGCAGAATTTTGCCCAAGGGGAATCATCATGTCAACACACTGTGTGGATGAAGTTCCCTTTAGATTTTATAAAGAAAACATCATGACGACAGATGCTGAAAAGTCATTTCATGATATTCGTTTGAATAAACAGCAGGATTTGTTTATTCAATTGAATTTCCGTTCTGCTTATCGTTCGCCGGAATATGCAGCTGTTCTTGAAACAAATCCCCATATTCCAAAGGATCTTTATGAGAACGAAAAAGATAAGGATCTTGCTGAAAAAGTGCTTGAGCACTCAATCGCAACTTTCCAAAAAGAACGGCTCATGAAAGAGATAGATGAAGCACTCGACCGTCATGATCAAGAAACATTTAATAAGCTGGCAAAAGAATTAAGCCTATTGTCATAAACTGAACGAATAAGCCTTGCCCTATACAGGCAGGGCTTATGTCATGAAAGAGGGGAAATTGATGAAGTTTCAAGCAGAGGACGCAGATCGCTTTTTGCAATCTAAAGCTTACATTGATACCGCTATCATTCCATTAGTTGGGATTAACGCAGATCAAATGAAACAAACCGTGTCTTTAGGAGAGTTTACTATTCTTGTAGCAGAGGAACTTGAAAGACAATTAAAAGGGCGGGTTTTTCTTTTTCCACCACATACATATTTAGAAGTGAGTGACCGGAAACAAGAAGACATATTCACAATGAAGCAGTCGCTCAAAGATCATTTTCAGCATGTCGCACTGATCACATCTGATCACCAGTGGAAAGAGCATGCTGAGATTAGCGAATCGCTATTATTGCTCAAGCCGGTTCCGCTGGAGCATTTGAAGGTTGAATTAAAGCAAAAAGTCATTCAAGACAGTGTAGAACAAATTTTGAACTTTTTGTTACAAAAATGGAACCCTTCATAAAAACCCTTACATTTGCATTGTACATAGCTTTTTAGGATGTTGACCTTGTGAATAGATTGATATATTATGAGGGTGTCCTAGTTTTATGAAATTTTTTCTAATTCAGTTATAAAGTAGCTGACGACCTGAGGGGGGGAGAAAAAAATGAGCGAGAAGAGACATGGAGTGTCCAGGCGTCAATTTTTGAATTACACGTTGACCGGCGTGGGGGGATTTATGGCCGCTGGAATGCTCATGCCTATGGTTCGCTTTGCGCTTGACCCTGTGCTAAAAGGAACAGAGGATCAGGATATGGTTCAAGTTGTCAGTGTAGATGAACTGACAAAGGAACCGAAGCGCTTTGACTTTAAAATTGATCAAGTAGATGCATGGTATGAGTCAAAGGAATCTAGGTCAGCATGGGTGTACAAAGAAGGGGATGAAATTGTCGCTTTATCGCCAATCTGTAAACATTTAGGATGTACAGTGAACTGGAACAGTGATCCGAAAAATCCAAACAAATTTTTCTGCCCGTGCCATTATGGGCTGTACGACAAGGATGGTACAAACGTACCCGGAACTCCACCGCTTGCACCGCTTGACCATTATAAGCAGCAAGTGAAGGACGGATACCTCTATCTTGGAAAAGCTGTGCCGAAAGGGGAAGGGTAACGATGCTTAACAAGATTTACGATTGGGTAGATGAGCGGCTAGACATTACACCGATATGGAGAGATATTGCGGATCACGAGGTGCCAGAGCACGTCAATCCAGCACATCATTTCTCCGCTTTTGTGTATTGTTTTGGCGGTTTAACGTTTTTTGTGACAGTCATACAAGTCCTGTCGGGCATGTTTTTAACGATGTATTACGTGCCGGATATTAAAAATGCCTGGGAATCTGTCTATTATTTGCAAAATGAAGTGGCATTTGGCCAGATTGTCAGAGGGATGCATCACTGGGGTGCGAGTTTAGTCATTGTGATGATGTTTTTACATACGCTAAGGGTCTTTTTCCAAGGGGCGTATAAAAAGCCTAGAGAGCTGAACTGGATTGTTGGTGTGCTCATTTTCTTTGTGATGCTTGGACTTGGTTTTACAGGTTATCTTTTACCATGGGATATGAAGGCGCTGTTTGCGACGAAGGTTGGTCTTCAAATAGCAGAAGCAACACCTTTCATTGGTAAAGAGATCAAAACGCTGCTTGCAGGTCATCCTGACATTGTAGGGGCACAAACGCTGACGAGATTCTTCGCTATCCACGTCTTTTTCTTGCCAGCGGCATTATTTGGGCTGATGGCTGCCCACTTTATTATGATTCGTAAGCAAGGAATTTCTGGACCGCTATAAAATGTTGCGTTTGATGAATGTTCAATGAGGAGGGGATGACTTTGCATAGGGGAAAAGGGATGAAGTTTGTCGGAGATTCCAGAATACCGGCAGAAAGAAAACCTAACATACCTAAAGACTATTCCGAATATCCGGGAAAAACAGAAGCCTTTTGGCCGAACTTTCTTTTAAAGGAATGGCTTGTAGGTGCCGTTTTTTTAATTGGATTTCTTGTCCTAACTGTTGTTCATGCGCCTCCGCTTGAGCGGATGGCCGATCCAACAGATACTGGCTATATTCCGCTGCCAGACTGGTATTTCCTATTTTTGTACCAGTTATTAAAATATGAATTTGCTGCAGGTAGCTTCACTGTCGTTGGCGCGATGATTATGCCTGGAATCGCGTTTGGTGCACTTTTGCTCGCACCATTTCTTGATTCAGGTCCAGAACGCAGACCGTATAGAAGACCAATTGCAGTCGGGATGATGATCCTTGCAGTCGGCGCAGCAACATATTTAACGTGGGAGTCTGTTGCAACCCATGATTGGGAAGCAGCGGCAAAACAAGGTGAGATTAAGAAAGAAGCAGAGATTGATACTTCAGCTGAAGAGTATAAAATTTATCAAGAGCAGACATGTATCTCCTGTCACGGGGATAACATGCAGGGCGGAGCAGCCGGACCGTCACTCGTTGACAACGGTCTTTCGCCTGAGGAGATCGCTAAAATCGCTGTAGAAGGAAAAGGCAACATGCCTAAGGGTGTCTTTAAAGGCAGTGATGAAGAACTCGAGAAGCTCTCTAAATATTTATCTGAGGTCAAATCAAAATAATTCAGTTGTTTAAATGCAAGTACAAGGATATACTCAAAAGAGAAAAAGCTGGCGCTGTCAGCTTTTTTCTGATTTTAACAGATCGTGAGTGAAGAGACATATGAGATGGATTCAATATTTGCTAGCGACGCGCTACCTGCTTGTGCTGGTGCTTATGATCAATTTCCTTGGCACTGTGTACGGATACTATTGGTATATTCCGCAGCTCGTAGAGACGCCGGCTGTCTTTTTAGCTTTTGTACCAGACAGTCCAACGGCCAGCTTTTTCTTTTTATTTGTATTACTTGCGTTTTTGATGAAACGAAATGCTCCTTATTTTGAAGCACTTGCTCTTGTGACCTTGATTAAATATGGGTTATGGGCGGTAGGAATGAATATCTTTGTGCTTTTATCTGTTGATGATTTTCCGTGGGAAGGCTACATGCTGATTGGGTCTCACTTTGCGATGGCGGTTCAGGCTGTATTGTTTGCGCCGTATTATCGTTTTCAAATGCGTCATCTCGTGGTAGCGGGAATTTGGATTTTACATAACGATGTGATTGATTATGTATTTGGTATGATGCCGCGTTATTCTATGCTGTCTGCCTATTCAAACGAGATCGGCTATGCGACGTTTTGGTTAAGTATCGCGGTTCTTCTTGTTTCGTATTATCTCGTTCTATCGAAAAAATCGGTCAAGCTGGAACTCCCTTAACAATGTTGGTCTAACCTTGTCCTTTTCTTCATACGCTGTAAGGAGAAGGGCTAGGAGGGACTTGCATGAAACGAAAGCCAATCGCGATGATTCTATTATTTTTTCTCGTATTACATCCGGCTGTTGCCAAAGGTGAGGAAACAGCTGCTAACACGCTGCAAGAATTAACGGAACTATCAGATTCCATCTTTCAATTAACGAGACAAGCTAAATATGATGAGGCATTACAAGTCGCATTGTATGTTGAAAAGACATTTAAAGCTGAGAATTGGCGTGGAACTTTGACGAATACGCAGATTCGGCAAATTACACTTGGCTATCAAGATATGATAAAAGGGCTGCCGCAGGAAGAATTGAATGAGCGCGAAAAGCTTCGTTATGCTTCTCAATTTAGAATGCTGCTTGATGCGATCCAGTCGGATTCTGAGCCTCTTTGGGGTTCGCTCGAGAAGCCCATTATGGGGTCTTTTCCTACTTTGAAAAAAGAAGTGAAAGATCCAGAATCGACGACATTTTATGAAACTTGGAATGAGCTGGTTTCTTTATACGATATGATCTATCCGAGCTTAACCATTGATATTTCGCCTGAAAAGCTCCAGACGATTAAGCAGCATATGGAAGTGATTGAGCAAGGTGAATTTTTAAAAGCATCAAGTGGGACAAAGCTTGAACGTCTCACGAAGCTGGAAGAGGATTTATCGAGTGTGTTTGCTCACGTCGATGAAGATGAAGCTGATCCATCCCTTTTATGGGTCATCTTAACAACTGGGAGTATCATTTTACTAACGTTAACGTATGTTGGATTTCGGAAATATCGTGCTGAAAAAGAAAAGAAGCAAAAACGTCAGGCTGATTATCCTAAATCATAAAAAAAGAAGCCCAAAACTGGTGCTTCTTTTTTAATGTGGATTGAGCGGCTTTTTGTGTTCATCTAATGTAAAGCCTTCACCGAGTACATCATGCACGTCACTGACTGATACGAACGCATGAGGATCGACTGAGGTTACGACGCTTTTGAGGTGGACAAGCTCGTTTTTCGGAACGACGCAATAAAGGACGTTGCGCTCCTGCTTCGTATAGGAACCGACCCCTTTTAAGATGGTGACACCGCGCTCCATTTCATCCGTGATTTTCTTTTGAATGATGTCATCTTTTTCAGAGATAATCATGGCGCCTTTGGCAGCGTAAGCGCCTTCTTGCATGAAGTCAATGACCTTCGCAGCAACAAATACTGCGACAAGTGTATACATCGCTTCTTTATAGTTTAAGTAGGTAAGAGAAATGGTAATGACGCATGCGTCGAAGATGAACATTGTTCGTCCCATGGCCACCTGATAATGCTTGTTGATCAGCCTTGCAATGATGTCTACACCGCCTGTTGTACCGCCGAATTTAAAGATGATCCCGAGGCCTGTTCCGATAAACACACCTGCAAAGAGGGCGGCTAAGGCTAAATCGTGCTGGAGAGGCATATGTATTTGAAAGCGCTGGAAGATGGCAAGAAAGACAGAAAGACTGACTGTGCCTACAATTGTATAAGTAAACATCGTTCTGCCGAGCATTTTCCAGCCAATAAAAAAGATCGGAATGTTTAAGACAAGGTTTGAAATAGATGGGTCAATGTGAAATAGAAAATATAAAAGCAGTGTAATACCTGTAAATCCGCCTTCCGCCAAATTGTTCTGCATATTAAAATGAACAAGACCGAAAGAAAAAATCGCAGATCCTATTAAAATAAATACGATATTTTTAAGACGAATTTCTTTTAGCAAGAGATCACTCCTTTTTTTGCTTAGACAGCGATAATATTATATGGTATGGGAGAGAAACAAGCAAACTGAGTCTTAAACATTTGTCAAATATTTATGATTTCGCTAACATGTAAGAGATGGATAGGAGGATGAGCTTCATGACGAAAGAAAAAACGCTGCGTCACGTGCAGCAAGAAGTAGATGATTACATAGGACAATTTAAAGAAGGCTATTTCAGCCCGCTTGCCATGATGGCCCGTCTGACAGAAGAATTGGGAGAGCTGGCAAGAGAGGTTAACCATTACTATGGAGAAAAGCCGAAAAAAACAACGGAAACAGAAAAAAGTATGGAAGAAGAAATAGGCGATGTATTGTTTGTGTTAACATGCCTCGCTAATTCACTTGATATTTCACTAGAAGAAGCACATGACCGTGTGATGCATAAATTCAACACAAGAGATAAAGACCGCTGGACGAAAAAAGAAGGGAAGTAGAGACGATGACGAACGAAACCATCAAAGTAGTAATCGCTGGAGCAAGAGGAAGAATGGGGATAGAAGCTGTGAAGCTGGCGGAAGAAACAGGCCATTTTCAGCTGGTGGCCGCACTTGATCACGTGCATGAAGGAAAAAAATTATCTGATGTGATCCATACGACCTCTCATGCGCCAATTTATACGGATATTGATGTGTGTCTTTCAGAAACAGCACCAGATGTATTAATTGATCTGACGACACCAGAAATCGGGAAAGTACATACAAAAAAAGCACTTGAACATGGCGTGCGTCCAGTCGTAGGCACAACTGGATTTTCAGAAGATGACCTAAAAGAGCTTCAGCAATTAACAGAAGAAAAGGGCATAGGCTGTATTATTGCGCCAAACTTTGCTGTCGGTGCAGTCTTAATGATGAAATTTGCCAAAATGGCCGCGAATTATTTTCCTGACGTTGAAATCATTGAGCTTCACCATGATAAAAAACTAGATGCCCCAAGCGGTACGGGCTTAAAAACGGCTGAAATGATTGCAGAAGTAAGAGAAAGCAAAAAGCAGGGACATCCAGAAGAGAAAGAATTGATCGAAGGGGCACGAGGAGCAGATTATGATGGTATCCGTCTTCACAGCGTGAGACTTCCTGGTATGATTGCACATCAAGAAGTGCTGTTTGGAATGGACGGACAGACGCTCACCATTCGTCATGATTCTTATAACCGTGCATCCTTTATGTCAGGCGTGAAGCTTTCTGTGGAACAGGTCATGCACATTGATCAGCTCGTCTATGGTTTAGAAAATATCATCGACTAATAAGGAGTGGATTCCTGATGAACATTGCTTTAATCGCTCACGATAAGAAAAAAAGTGACATGATACAGTTTGCCACCGCGTACCGTGATATTTTGGCAGATCATACACTTTACGCAACAGGGACAACAGGTTTGAGAGTGAAAGAAGCGACGGGGCTTCCCATTCATCGTTTCCAGTCAGGACCACTTGGGGGAGATCAGCAGATCGGTGCTTTAATTGCTGATAATGCAATGGATCTTGTGCTCTTTTTTAGAGACCCACTAACTGCGCAGCCGCATGAACCGGATGTATCTGCACTCATCCGGCTTTGCGATGTGTATACCATTCCATTAGCCACCAATATGGGAACCGCTGAAATTTTAGTCAGGAATTTAAATAAAGGTACGTTTGATTTTCGAGATGTAGCAAAAAACGGAGGAACAAATGAAACGACTTGATATCCTTGCATTCGGTGCCCATAGCGATGATGTAGAGATCGGAATGGGCGGAACGATTGCAAAATACGTGAAAAAAGGGGCGCGCGTCGGAATTTGCGACTTGACCCAGGCCGAATTATCTTCAAATGGAACGGTAGAGAGCCGCAAAGAAGAAGCAAAAGCCGCCGCCGCTATTTTAGGTGTCAGAGCGAGAATCCAGCTTACACTGCCAGATAGAGGGCTGTATCTAAATGACGAAGCGATGAAGGAAATTGCGGGCGTGATTCGAACTTACAAACCGAAACTGATTTTCGCTCCGTACCACCAAGATCGGCATCCAGATCATGGCCATGCGGGCTCACTTGTAGAAGAGGCCGCTTTTTCTGCAGGCATACATAAATTTGAAGATTCATACAAGCAGCCAGCGCATAAAATAAGCCAAATGTATTATTACATGATTAATGGGCACCATCGTCCAGATTTTGTGATCGATATTTCTGAGGAAATGCACCAAAAAATTGATAGTTTGCATGCGTATAAAAGTCAATTTGTTAAATCGGCAAATTCAGTAGAAACACCTCTTGTGAACGGTTATATTGATTTTGTCAAAATGAGAGAGTCTATGTATGGAAGAGAAGTCAACAAAGCTTATGCAGAAGGGTTTATCACAAAGAAACCACTTTTGATGGACGATGACTTACTTGGGGGGTAATTATGAAAAAACTGAAGGTCGGAATTACATGTTATCCAAGTGTCGGCGGATCGGGCATTATAGCCACGGAGCTTGGAAAACGTTTAGCTGAAAAAGGGCACGATGTTCATTTCATTACCTCTAGCATTCCGTTTAGGCTTAATAAAGTATATCCGAATATTTATTTTCATGAGGTGGATGTGAATCAATATGCTGTTTTTCAATATCCACCTTATGACCTTGCGCTGGCAAGTAAATTGGCAGAAGTCGCAAAACGAGAAAAGCTTGATATTATTCATGCGCATTATGCAGTCCCGCACGCTGTCTGTGCGTTTCTAGCCAAACAAATGACTGGACACTCTGTGAAAGTCGTTACGACGCTTCACGGAACGGATATTACGGTTTTAGGCTATGATCCATCATTAAAGGAAGTCATTCGGTTCGCCATCGAATCATCGGATCGTGTGACGGCGGTGTCGCATTCATTAGCTGCGCAGACGTACGATCTCATCAAACCAGATAAAAAGATTGATACGATTCATAATTTTGTTGATGAACGGGTGTATTTGCGTGAAGATCACGATTTGCTAAAGACACATTATGGTCTTTTACCGAACGAAAAGGTTATCATCCATGTATCAAACTTTCGAAAAGTGAAACGGGTGCATGATGTGATTCATGTGTTTCAAAAGATTTCTGAACAGGTGCAGGCAAAGCTGTTGCTCATTGGTGATGGTCCTGAAAAATCGGTCGTATGCGAACTTGTGAAAAAACTGGGACTGACAGACCGCGTGTTGTTTTTAGGCAAGCAAGAGAAGGTTGAGGAGCTTTATTCAATAAGTGATTTGAAGCTGCTTCTTTCAGAGAAGGAGAGCTTTGGGCTTGTGCTTCTTGAAGCAATGGCGTGCGGTGTCCCTTGTATCGGAACGGATGTCGGAGGTATTCCAGAGGTCATTACACATGGAGAAACAGGGTTTCTTGTCCCGCTCGGCGATATAGACGGAGCAGCAAAGCACGCAGTGTCTCTGCTAAAAGACGAAGCGCTTCATGAAAAAGTGTCAGCGGCAGCTCAGTCTAGTGTTCAGGCTCATTTCTCCTCTGAAAAGATTGTGAGTGAATATGAAAAGCTTTACCTAGAATTGATCGAAGGTGATGTTGAAGATGAATGAACCATTCACACATGCGATCCCTATATTACATACACTGCACGAACATGGGCATCAGGCTTACTTTGTCGGCGGAGCGGTGAGAGATGTTCTATTAGGACGAGAAATCGGCGATATCGATATTGCGACAGATGCAACACCTGATAAGGTTGAGTCCTTATTTGAAAAAACAGTAGATGTCGGTAAGGAGCATGGCACTGTCATTGTGTTACATGAGGGTGTCAGCTATGAGGTCACGACATTTCGAACGGAATCAGAATATGAAGATTTTCGCAGACCGAAAGAAGTGGCGTTTATCAAGTCGCTTAAGGAAGATCTTTTAAGAAGAGATTTAACGATTAATGCGATGGCTATGGATATAAACGGGGAAATCATTGATCATGTAGGTGGTAAACAGGATATTAAGCGGAAACGAATTCAAACCGTCGGAGATCCTGCGTGCCGCTTTCAAGAAGATGCGCTTCGTATGATGAGAGCTGTCCGTTTTTTAAGCCAGCTTGGCTTTGAGCTCGCTGATGAGACGGCTAAAGCTATGAAAAAAGATAAACATCTGCTTGCCAACATATCGGTTGAGCGCAAAAAGATTGAAATGGAAAAGCTTTTAAAAGGCCGTCATTGTGAGCAGGCCATTCAAGTGCTCATCTCAACTAGGTTATATGAAGAATTACCAGGTCTCAAAGAGGATCGTCTTCACGAATCCTTTCAATCCTTTCCATATTACTTACTGGATGGACTAGAAGAAGTATGGGGGGCTTGTATCCATTTGCTTGGCCTAGATGAAGCGGAGGCTGCGGTCTTCTTAAAAGAATGGAAGCTGTCAACGAAGCTTTTGAAAGACGCAATAGCTATTAGTAAATACGTTGATTGTGACTGGGATGCGGAAAACATGTTTGAAGCTGGTGAACACGTGCTCTTATCTAGTTTGAAGATCACGCAGCTAAAACATGAACGCCGCATTTTCTTTGATGAGCTGGAGGCAGCGAAGCGTTCTTATGATGCACTGCCGATTAAAAAGCTCCAAGACCTCGCTGTTTCAGGAAAAGATTTAATGGCCTTTCGGCAAAAGACGTCTGGGAAATGGATTGCAGAAGAGCTTCATTTTGTGAAAAAAGCTGTTTTGCAAAACCGTTTAGAAAACCGAAAAGAAGCCATAGAGGAGTGGCTTAAAGCATGCGATCCGCAATTAGAAAACGATTAATTGAACTATTTACAGCATCCAGCCAGGATTTTGTTTCAAGTCAGCAAATTTGTGATGAGCTTGGCTGCTCCCGAACGGCTGTATGGAAGCATATGGAGGATTTGCGAAAAGAGGGGTATGAGGTAGAAGCGGTCAGAAGAAAAGGATACCGTCTGCTTCGTAAACCGGACAAAATTAGTGAGGACGAAATTCTGTTTGGTCTTGAAACAGAGAATTTCGGCAGGCATATTTACTTTCAGAAAGAAGTCGCTTCAACTCAGCTGATTGCCCATGATCTTGTAAATGAAGGTGCGCCCCACGGCACGATCGTTGTCAGCGATCACCAGACAGACGGAAAAGGACGCCTTCAAAGAACGTGGCATTCACCCAATGGGACAGGCATTTGGATGAGTCTCATTCTCCGGCCTGAGATCCCGCTCTATAAAGCGCCGCAAATGACGCTTTTGGCATCTGTAGCCATCGCAGAAGCGATTGCGCAGCAAACAGGACTCACTCCATCTATTAAATGGCCAAACGATATTTTGTTGAATGGGAAAAAGGTCGTTGGCATTCTGACTGAATTAAAAGCAGAAGCTGACCAGGTTCATGCGGTCATTATTGGACCGGGCATTAATGTGAACCAAACAGCTGATGACTTCCCGGATGAACTAAAGGATGTCGCCACAAGTCTGCGAATGGAACTGAATGAAAAAGTGGATCGGGCTGCACTCATACAACAGATCATGTCCACCTTTGAAAAAAGATATGATGATTATATGCAGCAAGGATTTGCACCAATTAAACAACTATGGGAATCGTTTGCGATGACGATCGGTCAACATATTGTTGCCCGCACCGTCAATGGGCAATATTCGGGGAAGGCGCTTGGAATCAATGAAGAAGGTGTTTTATTGCTTGAAACGGAGGACGGTATCCAAAAAATCTACTCCGCAGACATTGAGATCAAGTCAACTTGAGTGGAACACCCGGCACATTTTTGATATACTTCGTGTGGGCAGTATCTGCAAAGAACTGTACCTGTTAGGAAGAAAAATTTGATAAATTTCTGCCTTGATCCTAAGGGACTTGGACAGAGGGATGATTCGCCGCACATGAGAAATTAAAGCATGTGATGTGAGGCAAGCCATTTCCTCTCCAGAATGAGGAGGAACAAATGAAGACAAAGCTAGATTTTTTCAAAATGAAAGAACAAAATGAACCTATTGTGATGCTGACCGCATACGACTATCCAGCTGCAAAGCAAGCGGAAAAAGCGGAAGTCGACATGATCTTAGTTGGTGATTCACTTGGGATGGTTGTACTTGGATTAGATTCCACAGTTCAAGTCACGATGGATGATATGATCCATCACACAAAAGCAGTGAAAAGAGGCGCAAAAGACACATTTGTTGTGACTGATATGCCATTTATGTCTTACCATTATTCGTTAGAAGAAACAATGAAAAATGCAGCACGCATCATGCAAGAAAGCGGTGCCGATGCCTTAAAGCTAGAAGGCGGAGATGGAGTATTTGAATCCATTCAAGCTCTAACAAGAGGCGGCATTCCTGTCGTCAGTCATTTAGGCCTCACACCTCAATCTGTTGGTGTACTTGGCGGGTATAAGGTGCAAGGAAAAGACCACGAAAGTGCTCAAAAATTGATTGAAGACAGCTTGAAATGTGAGGAAGCTGGTGCAATCGCACTTGTGCTGGAATGCGTACCTGGCGAACTGACAAAACGAATTACCGATATGCTGAAGATTCCTGTGATCGGAATTGGTGCAGGAGCTGAGGCAGACGGACAAGTTCTCGTTTACCATGATGTGGTTGGATACGGGGTGTCTAGAACACCTAAGTTTGTGAAACAATACGCGCAAATTGATACTGTTTTAGAAGAAGCGCTCATTCAATATACAAAAGAAGTAAAAGCACGCACATTTCCAGAGGACATGCACACGTTTCATATCAAAGAAGAAGTCCTTGATGGCTTATATGGGGGAATCAAAAAATGAACGTTGTCACCCATATTCACGAGCTAAAAGAATTAATCAAGCAGCATCAAGAAAAGCAGCATTCCATCGGTTTTGTTCCGACGATGGGCTTTCTTCATGAAGGACATCTGACGCTTGCGAAGGAGGCAAGAGGACAAAATGACATTGTCGTGATGAGTATTTTTGTCAATCCTTTGCAATTTGGACCAAATGAAGACTTTGAATCCTATCCAAGGGATATGGAAAGAGACCAGCGTCTTGCAGAAGCAGCAGGAGTGGACATTTTATTTACACCTGATGTGAAGGAAATGTACCAAAACGAACCATCTATTACGATGACGGTTCAAAAGCGGACGGATGTGTTATGCGGAAAAAAACGTCCAGGACATTTTGACGGCGTTGTCACTGTGCTTACAAAGCTGTTTCATCTTGTGTCACCAACAAATGTCTACTTTGGTCTAAAGGATGCACAGCAAGTCGCTGTGATTGACGCGATGATCAAGGATTTCTTCTTTGATCTTCACCTTGTATCTGTACCAACAGTCAGAGAAGAAGACGGTTTAGCGAAAAGCTCAAGGAATGTGTACTTGTCAGAAAAAGAAAGACAAGAAGCACCTGCTTTATACCGCGCTTTAACAAAAGGACGGTCAGCTGTTGAAAAAGGTGAACGTGATGTCAGCCGTGTGTATCAGCTGATTGAAGAGGAACTTGTTCAGACGAGCGGGGAAATTGATTATATTGAGATCTACTCATATCCAGAACTTGAGCCGCTTGAGCAGTTAGCAGGTCAAGTCATTATGGCAATTGCGGTGAAATTTTCACGGGCAAGACTGATTGATAATGTGATTTTCCATGTTCCTGAAAGCGGTGAAAAACATGTATAGAACCTTTATGACATCTAAGCTTCATAAAGCGACGGTAACAGAAGCAAACTTACATTATGTAGGAAGTATTACAATTGACGAAGATTTACTTGATGCGGCAGGTATGATGGCAAATGAGAAAGTACAAATTGTCAATAATCATAATGGCGCGAGACTTGAAACATATATTATTCCTGGCGAAAGAAAGAGCGGTGTCATTTGTCTAAATGGGGCGGCGGCGAGATTGGTTCAGCCAGGGGATGAAGTCATTATTATCGCTTATGGGATGCTGTCAGAAGAAGAAGCAAAGACACATACACCAAAAGTGGTCGTGTTAAATAAACAAAATCAAATTGAGCAAATGATTGGGCAAGAGCCTGCGAGAACGATTTTATAACGCAAGCTCCGTAGAAACAGAACAGTTTCAGGAAGAGAAGCTGTTCTGTTTCATCTATTTTGTCCAGAGCGTGTTTCACTTCAGGGTGAAACGAGGAATTGAGGTGTCCATTTTATGACCGATCAAAGGTTTGTTGTCGTTGATATTGAAACCACCGGGAATTCACCTAAAAAAGGTGATAAAATCATTCAAATAGCTGCGGTGGTCATTGAAAATGGACAAATTGTCGAACGGTATTCAAAATATGTGAACCCGGGAAAAGCAATCCCTGGATTTATTGAACAGCTGACAGGCATTCAGCAGCACATGGTTGACGATGCGGTGTTTTTTGAGGACATTGCCCAAGAGGTGTATGACCTCATACAGGGTGCTTATTTTGTTGCGCACAATGTTCATTTTGATTTGAATTTTTTAAATGATGAACTAAAAGCATGCGGGAAAAATGAGCTGGATGTGCTAGCAATTGATACAGTTGAGATTTCTAGAATTCTTTATCCTGAGCTTGAAGGTTATAAGCTCACTGAATTAAGTGAAGAGCTCATGCTTCCACATGACCACCCGCATAGGGCGGATAGTGATGCGGAAGTTACTGCCATGTTATTTTTAACTTTATTACATCAATTAAAACATACACCGCAAAATGTGCTGAAGCAGCTGCGCAGATTATCTTCTTATCTCCTAAGTGATATAGGGCTCTTAATTAAGCAGCTTGAAACGAGCCAAGCCAGCCTGGAAGATTCTTTGGTGGAAGTCGGCTCTTTTGCTGTAAAAGATGTCACCAATCCTATCAGTAGGGCGACACATTCAGTAGGTGAAGATGATGAAAAGCTGTTTGAGGAGATCAAAAAGAAACTTCCGCAAACGGTAGAAGGCTATGAGGTAAGAGAAGGCCAGCTTACGATGATGAATAAAGTGAGAGACGTGTTTCATGAACGAGCCTATGCATTAATTGAAGCGGCACCAGGTATTGGGAAAACGCTCGCTTACCTCATCCCAGCCGCTCTAGAAGCGAGGAAATCAGGAAAACCTGTCATTATTAGTACTTATTCCATCCTGTTGCAGCAGCAAATGTTTCAGCGCGATGTGCCGATGTTGAATCAACTGCTCCCGTTTGAGCCTGCTGCCTGTGTCTTTAAAGGCCGCGCGCATTATATTTGTTTAGATAAGTTTGAGCATGTGCTTCATGAGGAAGATGATAACTATGATGTGGTCTTAACGAAGGCGCAAATTTTAATGTGGCTCCTTGTAACGGAAACAGGTGATTTATCTGAACTGAATTTACCGTCAGGAGCCGCCAATATAAAAGACCGCATTTCCTGTGTACATATGCCGTTTACATCAAAAAAGCGCCGTTTTAAAGAGTATTGCTTTTATGAGCGCGCCAAAAAAAGAGCAAAAACAGCTGATTTAATTTTAACGAATCATCGTCTGCTTTTATCACAAACGGAGGCATCGTCTATCTTTCAGCATGCTGACGTATATGTGATAGACGAAGCCCATCAATTTGAGAAAACAGCCAATGAAACACTAGGGGATAGTGCGTCTTATATCCAGCTTCATGCGAAATTAACGCAGCTTGGCTCCTTGCAAGGCGGACTGTTAAAGAAACTGAAAAAGAGATTTCATCATGCAGGGTTACAGACGGACACATTTATTGAAATGGATGAGTATCTGAATCAGCTTCAAATGGAAAGTGATGCTTTCTTTAGCACCGTTCATTCATTTGTGAAAAGGACAAAACCAAAAGCTGACATCAATCGTCTCATTCATAGAGTACGTCATCATTCAAAGCATGCTCAGTGGAAACGGATTAAAGAAACGGCAAGTAAACTTTGTTCCTTGTTAATTGCTTGTGAGAAGCTGTATGAGCAGCAAAAAAACGAGCTTCTTCAAAAAAGTGAACAGCTGACAGAACACTTTGCCTTTGAAGCAGAGGAATACGACCAAGTCATGTCGTTTATGCATACTTTTTGCAGTACGCTTTACCGGTTTATCTTTGAACCGAAAAACGATGAAACGGTTTGGATTGAAATTGATGCAAAGGGCGCCAAAAACGCTGTCTTTATGCATGCACAGCCGTTAGATACTGGGGAGCTTTTGGCTGATCGTTTCTTTATGAACAAAAAGAGTGTCGTCCTTACATCAGGGACGCTTACGATCAATCACCGCTTTGATTATTGCTTGGAACGGTTTGGCCTGCAAGATTTTTACCCTCATCTTGTGCAAATTGATTCACCTTTCGAACTTGAAAAACAGCTCAAGGTCATTGTTCCGGCAGACATGCCGCCGATTACAAATCGTGATGAACGAGATTATGTAAAGCAAGCTGCGCAATATATTAAGATTATGGAAAAGCAGCAGCATGCAAAAATATTGGTTTTGTTTAATTCACATGAGATGTTAAAAGCAGTCTATGAAGAGCTAAAAACAGAAGGGATGCAGTCCGCCCTTTTTGCTCAAGGTCTGACAGGCGGAAGCCCCGTAAAATTAACGAAAATGTTCAAATTAGCAAAACAAGCTATTTTACTTGGTACGGGTAGCTTTTGGGAAGGTGTTGATTTTCCAGGCTCAGAGCTGACTACAGTCATCATGGCACGTCTTCCGTTCCGGCCGCCTGATTCTCCGCTCATTGAAGCAAAATGTGATGCAGCTAAAAAACAAGGGAAGAATCCATTTAAAGCCGTCGCTTTACCAGAAGCTGTGTTAACCTTTAAGCAAGGAGCTGGACGCTTGCTGCGCTCTGAAAAAGACATTGGCACATTGCTGATTTTAGACCGCCGAGTGAAAACCGCTTCATATGGAAAACTATTTTTAGAATCACTCCCTCATGCGCCAGTTCACGAGATGTCAAAAGAGTCACTTGAGGCGTATATAGAAAACCTTAACAAAGAAAAGCCGCTGTCATAAGCGGCCTTTAGCTGGTGTGGGTTTGGAGTTAATTTATCGTAACGGTTTTTTGTGTTCCGTTGTAAAAATAGTATCGGTTCCCGTGCAGAAAAGTATGACTAACAATATTTACGTACCGAGGAGGAATTAGAAGTGGAAAGTAAAATAGAGGTACTTTCAACTGTTCAAATTAAGCATTCAGAAGACCTGTACAAAATCGTTGATGTATTGAACAGAACGCTTAAACGAGAAGATCTCATGTTTGGATTAGCATTAGATCAAGAAGACCAAAATCAAGCGGTATTTACGATATATCGCACATAGGGGAAGCTTGACATGAAAAAAATAGTCTGGATTATTTCATCTGTAGTGGCTCTCGTTCTGCTCATTGGCATCATCAGCTTTACGTGGATTTATCAAATTGCCATGGGACAAAGAGAACAAGGGCATGAAGCAGCGATCGAACGAGCAAAAGAACAAGCAAACATCGTACAAGTGGAGCAAGTGGAAACCTTTGTCGGGAAAGAAAAGCAATTTATTGTTGAAGGGAAAAACAAACAGAATGAAACGACCTACGTTTGGGTTCCTGCCAGCAAAAAAGAAAAAGTGATCGCAAAAAAAGCAAAAGAAGGCATTACCTCGAATCAAGCAGTACAAGCCGTTCAAAAGGAGAACACGGTCTCTAAGCTAAAAGAAGTCAAATTAGCGAGAGAAGGTGACGTACTCCTTTGGGAAGTGACGTACTTAAACGAGAACAATCAATATAGCTTCAGCTATGTCGACTTTTCGACAGGACGCGTGGAAAAAAATTTAACACCGTAGTTTCTCCTGTCTTGCGTTGACCATGCTGATTTAGAACGGTTATAATAAAATGTATGAAAAAAGATTCACACCTGCCAAATAGGTGAGTTTCTTTCTGGCTTTGGAGGGAATTATGTTGAAAACAACAATTAATCAAGTGTTCAAACACGTCGATCAAGAAGTAACCATCGGCGCATGGATTGCCAATAAACGTTCAAGCGGAAAAATTGCATTTTTGCAGCTGCGTGACGGGACAGGCTTTATTCAAGGAGTCGTAGTAAAAGCAGAAGTGGAAGAGGAAGTCTTTAAGCTTGCAAAATCAGTCACACAAGAAACATCTGTCTATGTGACAGGTCAAGTGACAAAAGACGAGCGTTCACCACTAGGTTTTGAATTACAAGTGAAATCCATTGAAGTGATTCATGAAGCGACAGATTACCCAATTACACCGAAAGAGCATGGAACAGAATTCTTAATGGATCACCGTCATTTATGGCTTCGTTCTAAAAAACAGCATGCCATTATGAAAATCCGTAACGAAATTATCCGTGCTACATATGAATACTTCCATCAAGAAGGTTTCGTGAAAGTAGATCCGCCAATTTTAACTGGAAGTGCACCTGAGGGCACAACGGAACTGTTTGCTACGAAATATTTTGATGAAGATGCGTACCTTTCTCAAAGTGGTCAGCTTTACATGGAAGCTGCAGCAATGGCACTCGGAAAAGTATTCTCATTTGGCCCAACATTTAGAGCAGAAAAATCTAAAACAAAACGTCATTTAATTGAGTTTTGGATGATCGAGCCTGAGATGGCTTTTGTCGAATTCAATGAAAACCTTGAGTATCAAGAAAATTATGTGTCTCATGTTGTTCAAAGTGTACTTGAAAACTGTAAAGTGGAGCTGCATACACTAGGTCGTGATACAGCGAAATTAGAAAACATCAAAGCACCATTCCCGCGCATCACTTACGATGAAGCGATTAAATTCTTGCAGGAAAAAGGCTATGATGATATCGAATGGGGAGATGATTTCGGAGCGCCTCACGAAACAGCGATTGCCGAAAGCTATGATAAACCAGTGTTTATCACTCATTACCCAACATCATTAAAACCGTTCTATATGCAGCCAGCACCAGATCGTGAAGATGTTGTCCTTTGTGCAGACTTGATTGCACCAGAAGGCTACGGAGAGATTATTGGCGGTTCTGAGCGTGTTCATGATTTAGAGCTTCTTGAAGCAAGATTGAAAGAACATGGGCTTGATCAGGAAACTTACAAATGGTATACAGAATTAAGACAATACGGTTCTGTACCGCATTCAGGTTTTGGTCTTGGACTTGAACGTACAGTTGCTTGGATTAGTGGAGCGCCGCATGTGCGTGAAACCATTCCTTTCCCAAGATTATTAAACCGTTTATACCCTTAAGACGTGAAAGCCTCCAACAAATGGAGGCTTTTTCAAACGTCTTTTTAGGGAGGCACGTGAAATAAAACGTGATATACTTAAAATGAAGAGGTGTATCCGATGAATAGGCAGCAATTTATAAATATGCAGCAAATGGGGGCGACAAGTTTGCCTAATTTGCTGATTGCTCATTATGAGCAGTTAGGACTGAATGAATCACAGATGATGGTCATGCTCAAGATTAAAATGAATGAAGAACAAGGTGTTTTCTTTCAAACATTTGAAGAGCTTTCTCATGGAATGACCATATCAGCGGAAGAGTGCGCGTATATGGTGCAGCATCTGATTCAAAAAGGATTTATCTCAATTCAGCCATTTGAAGACAGGTCTGGTATTCAGCATGACCGTTACTCAGTAGAACCTTTATGGGGCGTGCTGTATGACTTTTTAGAAACAAAACAGGCGAAAGAAGCTCAAAAACAACATGTGCAGGCAGAAAAATCTTTATATGCTTTATTTGAAGATGAATTCGGCAGACCGCTGTCTCCTCTTGAAGGAGAAACACTTTCGATCTGGATGGATCAAGACCATCATGATGCTGAAATGATTCGGCTAGCGCTAAGAGAAGCCGTTTTATCAGGGAAATTAAATTTCCGTTATATTGATCGAATTTTATTTGAGTGGAAAAAGAAAGGGCTGAAAACAGCGGAAGAAGCAAAAGAGCATAGCCAGCATTTCCGTTCTCAGCAGAAAACGCCACCTTCAAAAGAAGAGACGTCCACTTATAAACGACAAGTTCCTTTTTATAATTGGCTGGAACAATAACCAATAAAGGAGAAGGCATGTTATCAAAAAAACAAATCAATGAGTGTTTAGATATTATAGGAGATATGTTTCCAGAGGCTGAGTGTGAGCTTGTTCATGCCAATCCATTTGAGCTTGTGATTGCTGTTGCGCTCTCCGCTCAGTGTACAGACGTGCTTGTAAATAAAGTCACCAAAACGTTATTTCAAAAATATAAAACACCAGAAGACTATTTAAGTGTACCGCTTGAAGAACTGCAGCAAGATATTCGCTCGATTGGTCTTTATCGAAATAAGGCTAAAAACATTCAAAAGTTGAGCAAAATGCTGATTGAAGAATATGGCGGTGAAGTACCAAAGGACAGGGATGAGCTTGTCAAGCTTCCTGGGGTTGGCCGGAAAACAGCAAATGTCGTCGTTTCAGTCGCTTTTGGAGTACCGGCAATAGCAGTAGATACACATGTAGAACGAGTCAGCAAGCGTCTAGGCATCTGCCGCTGGAAGGATTCTGTGCTTGAAGTAGAGCAAACCTTGATGAAAAAGGTGCCAAAAGAAGATTGGTCTGTGACGCATCACCGCCTGATCTTTTTTGGGAGATATCATTGTAAGGCGCAGCGGCCGCAGTGCGAATCGTGTCCGCTTCTTGATATGTGCAGGGAAGGGCAGAAGAGGCTGAAAAAAGGACTGGTGAAGCTCGCATGAGCGGGGCAGCTGTTTTCACCTCATATGTCGAAAAGCTAAAAGAGAAAAAGGTAGAGATTAAAGGTGATCGAGTAGATATACTGAGAGCCAACCCGCTCGCATATGATCTATCTTCGGAACCTTTAACAGACGAGCTTCCATGGCAGGAAACAGAAGAATTTGTTCCTGTCATGTTCGAACTGTGGAACGAATTAAAAGAAAAAATGCTTCCTCGTTTCCAAACAAGGAAATCTCGCTGTGATGAAGATGATATGCTGCAAGGAATCGTCAGTATGATTGCGATGTTTTACTGGATCAAAGGGGAGAGTGTCCAAACCTTTGAATGGGAACTTATCAAGCAAGAGACATTTCCTGTTGTTCCGATTAATTGGACGGAACGTTTAGAGTTCATTTTGTTAAAACCTACTCAATATCACTGCTTTATTCAATTGGACGAGCTATACACGGAATTAAAAAAGCAGTATGGAAAATATGAAGCACTTAAGAAAATCAGACAGCAGCGTTAAAAAAAGCACTTGCCTCCTATGGCAAGTGCTTTTTCATTATTCATCTTCTTTACGAGAAGTAGAATTTGATGGCGAATTGGAACTTTGAGAGTTGGCTTTCGCATCATCTTTCTTTTTATCTTTATGATCAGTTTGTGAGTTGCTGTTCCCATTTGTACTGTCTGAGCCATCATCTGAAGAACCATTATTTCCGTTTTCGGTATTTCCGCCTTGGTCTTTATCCTTATCCTTATCTTGATCTTTTTTGTCATCAGGCTTTTGCTCATCAGTGCCAGGGGGCTGATTTTTGTTATCGTCTGTTTGGTCTGTCTGCTCGTCGTCAGGCTGCTGCGGTTCTTCTTCTTCTTTATTCTCATCATCCGCTTTTTCTTCTTCATCAGCGTCATCCTTAATGGTGAGGAAGGTAGAAGCCGCTTTACTTGTGACATCCTCTACAGTGGCTGTCACTTGGAATTTATATGTGGAGCCAGGCTTCACATCAGAGATGACCGCTTCTTTAGCAGAGCTGTTTTGAATCTCTTTATAGCCGCCATTATCAACCGCTTGCTTGACATTAAATGTAGCATCAGCGTCGTCAGAATAGCCCCAAGTCAGTGTAATGGATTTTTTCTCTTCATCATACACCGCTTTTAAGTCAGAAGGCTTATCGGCTTCTTTTTTCTCATATGTGTCAGACACTTTGGTTGGAACTGTTCCTTTAACAAAGTATTCTGTTGTCTTCTTGTCACTTGGTGTATTCGGTCCGGCTAATTTTGCTGGATCTGAACCTTTTTCAACCGTAGCTTCGACGACACTGTCTGGTTTTTCAAATGAGCCGCTTCCATCATCAATTTGAGAAATTAATCGCTGGAAGACGATTTTGGCAACACGCTGCTCGTATTCAGTCAGCCACATTTTACCGTCTGCATCTTTTGAATTACCGATTCCAGTCCATACGGCTGCTGTATATTGCGGCGTATAACCGACAAACCAAGAATCTTTCGCACCGCCAGAAGGGATATTGTATTTATTAATATCATCTTGTCTGAAGTTCGTTGTACCGGTTTTACCAGCTACTTGAACGTTCGGTACTTGTGCAAGTGTACCAGTTCCAGATTGAACAGCAGTTTTCAGCATGTCTGTGATCATAAATGCTGTGTAATCACTCATCGCTGCTTTCGAGTCCGGCGTAAGGTCAAGCTTTGTCCCGTCATTAAATTCAACAGATGTGACAGCGTGCGGTTCGTTATAGTATCCGTTATTACCGAATGCACTAAATGCTCCAGCCATTTTTAATGAAGACACACCATCTTCAAATCCACCAATTGAATAAGATTCTGGAATATCAGAAGGTAAGTCCATGCCTAAATTATTCGCAAATTGCGCGGCATTCGCTGAACCAGCTTCTTGGAATGCTTTGAGTGCAGGGATGTTACGTGATTGTGCCAAAGCACTTCTCATCGACATTTTCCCTAAATGTCTTCTATCAAAGTTGTTAATTGGTGTCCCATCTGAGTACGTATATGGTGCATCATCGATTTGCTGATATGTTGACCATTTTTTGTTTTCAATGACTGGGCCGTAATCTAAGATCGGTTTAATTGTGGACCCTGGCTGGCGTTTTGCATCTGTCGCATAGTTAAAGCCGCCGGCTGGTACATCACGTCCACCGCCAATGGCGCGTATTTCACCATTTTTCGTATCAAGCAGGGTGACACCCGCCTGCATACCTTTCGTAAATCCAACTGAATCTCCATTGATGATATCATCTAGGTGATCCTGTGCTTTTCGATCAAGTGATGTATAGATTTTTAATCCATCGGTTGATGCATCCACTTTAGCTTTTTTCTGTACTTCTTCCATCACTTCTTCAATGTAGGCAGAGTACTTACTAGAGTTTTGGCTCTTATATTTACTAGCTGAAACAACTGTTTTGCTGACAGGGGTTGCTTTTGCAACGTCATAATCTTTTTCAGAAATATAGCCTTGTTTTTTCATAAGGCTTAAAACGATATTACGGCGTTTTTCCGCTGCCTCTGGGTGTTTCACTGGGTTATAGGCAGAAGGACTCTGCGGCATACCTGCAAGAGTGGCAGCCTGTGCAACGGTTAGTTTATTTAAATCTGTGACTCCGAAAAATTGTTCAGCTGCTTTCCCAACACCATAAGCATAAGGAGAGAAGAAAATACGGTTTAAATACATTTCCAAAATTTCATCTTTAGAGTATTTTTGCTCAAGCTGAATCGAGAGCCATACTTCCTGTACTTTCCGTTTTAACGTCTTTTGATTGCTCAGGAGGGAGTTTTTCACAACCTGCTGTGTAATTGTACTTCCGCCTTCAGCGCCAAAGCCGTCCTCAACGTTTGCGACAAGGGCACCGCCAATACGGATTGGGTCAATCCCGTGGTGCTTATAAAAACGTGCATCTTCAGTCGCAATAAATGCGTCTTTTACAACATCGGGTATATCTTTTATCGAGACATACGTTCTTTTTTCTGCACCAACTTCTGCAAACACTTTCTTGTCTTTATCATAAAGTTTTGAAGAGTATGGTGTTTTAAGCTTACTATCATCAATAGAAGGAGCGCTTGATGCAAAAACGGCAAAAGTTGTGATTCCGGCAACTAAACAAAGTAGACCGATCACGAGTAAAGATAAAAATATTTTTTTAAATAGACCTGCTTTCTTTTTGCCTTTTTTGTTCTTTTGCTTCTTATTGTTTTCTTGACTTGCTTTACGTCGCTGCTCACGACTTGTAAATTGATCAGACATCACATCTCAACCTTTCGTGTTAAACCTTTTTCGAACGTAATTGCTGCTTGCTTTCATCCGAAAAATGAAGTGTCTCCACTACTTTAATATAATCAATTCTTGGCGAATATCCAAGTGTCATTATGTGGCCAGCTTCCATTAATTCGTCTTTGCTAATGGATTTACGGCCGTTTTGCTTCTGCCGCTCCCAGAAGAAAAAGAGATCTGAAGCGGGCAAATAATAAACGGAGCCAAAAGCGGATATAATAACGAAACAAATGCCGCCTTGTTTTTCAACCTGTTTCATATGCTCAATTTGATGGTCGTGGAAATTTTTGAGCGGAAACGAGGTAGTGCTTTTGGTTTCCTTTGCTTCAAAATCGATATAGCGGCCTTTGTACACCCCGTTATAGTCTGTTGTGGAGGATTGTTTAAAATAGGCTTCTTTAATGACAGCAGCACTTCTTTTTGGATAATCCACATTCACAATTTGAACTGGGGTAGGCTTTTTATGAATGACTGCGATCCCGTTGACCAAATAGTATTGGTTCGTTTCATTTAAATCAGCCTCAAGCGTCATCCCGCGGTTACTATAAGAGGATTCGCCGCTGATTCTTTTTTTTGTCCCAATTTGTTGAATGGGCTGATACGATTTTCCGTTTGGATACCGAATCATCAAGTTTCAGCCTCCTTTTAATGCATTTTGTATTGGAGAGATCACCATGTTGTCCCAAGAAGAGCACATCATCACTCAGCAAATTTTGCGTGAAACGAAAGCAAAAAATAAAGACAACCTGACGAGGACAAATGCTTACAAGCGGTTTTATGACCGGCATCCAGAGATGAAATGGTCGCTGCTCGCTTCCTTTGTCTCAAGAAATGCAGGGTGGTCCATGACGGATTTAAAGGGCGAACTCTTCCATCCAGGTTTAACGGATCAGCAGGGGCACCTTTTTTTCACAGCATATGAAAGAGCGAATTGGCTGATCTTTTCGGATGCTTATCCTCAGCTTCTTTTGTATGAATGGTCTAAGAGATGCAGTCAACCTTTGTTTCATCTGCTGCCTTATTTCTCCGTGTCTCGTTTTATGAGCGCTGAGTGGGAACATTTTTGGCTAAAGCGTGACACAGAGCGTCTGCTTTATGCACTCATCATAAATGAACAATATACTATACAATCTCCTATTATACAAAATCCTCTTCTGAAAAAGAATGTTTTTCACTCGATTCAATATCTTTTCAGCGAGTGGGGACATTTCCAAACCGTTGTTTTTCCAACGGTGGACGGGCATTTGTACGGCTTAACCATACGGAAGTTTTCCAATGTAAAGGAACGCATTACATTAGGTAAAAAACTAGCGAAACTATTATTTCGAGCCGATTTGTTTTCGGATTTTTATCATTTTTTGCATACCGTTCCGCATACTGGGTCTCGGTTTGATTTTGAGCCGTTTTTAGGGATCGCTAGAAGGTCAACACCTTTTCTTCGGACGGTTTATCCCGTGATGACACATTCATTAGACGATCAAAGGGAAGATTGGTTTCAAAAGAAATTGAGTCCATCTTTATTTGAGGCAGAGCCGCTGCCAAAGCAGATTGAGCTGACGGACTGGTATTTTCATAAAAAAAGACAGCTTCGTTTTCTTTTCTCATTAGAGCACTATTTTTTGCATAAATAAAAAGCAGGGGGTGCCTGCTTTTTTTTACGTAGATGGACGATTAGGACCGCCGAGCTTTTTATCAAGCTGATCTGTACTGTTTTCTTTCCCTTTTGGATTTTGCTCTTTTGGTGCTGGCTTCTTTTTCATGAAATCTACCTCCTTTTGTCCTTAGAATTTACACAATCGGACGCAATCATACAAAGAAGGACAAGCATCTGTCGAAAAGGAAGAAATAGCGCTTATCTACACTTAGATTGGCGATTTGCTTCTAGTTTTGTCATGTGTGAAGGAGGGTGAGAAAGAAAAGAGAATGTAACGAGAGACGATAAAGGAGGAATCTGATGATGAGCGAATTTGTATCAAAAGAATCCATTATGCAGTTGTTAGAGGAAATCGAGCGAAAAATTGATGCGGTGGAAGCAGAGCTGTCTCTTGCTGTGAATCAGACAAAACGTGCAGCAATAGAAGAGCAAGAACAAATCATTGACCGGCTTGAATCAGAAGTAAAGGACTGTGAAGTGAAGCTTCATGCAGCCGAGTATAAACTGGCGGCAAGACCGGCATATCACGCCGGATAGCTTTTCTATTTGAGCAATAGGTAAACGTTTGATAGGATGGTTCATAGAGGTGAACACTTTGGATAATCAAACATTACTTGAACATACACAAAACTTGAGAATATGGATCGAAAAAGCGTATGAGCAGTACCAAAAGGGAAAAGCTGAAGAGGAGTACCCATCGTATGATTTTTATACGGATATTCAGCCAGCCGTTGATACATTTGATCAGAAAATGGAAGAGTGGCTCACCGCAGCTATCTCCTTTGTTCAACAGGTCAAACCTAGATATTTACACCAAGAACAGCTTGAAGCCGTAAAAGAAAATGGTAAAGAGGTTGTCCTGCAATCTTATTTTGGCAAACAGCATGCACCCCGTGTAAAAAATTTAGTTGAGTCAGTGGTTTACACACTGAACCTTTTAATAGAAGAAATCAAACAGCGCAGCTAAAGACATAATGCTGCGTTTTTCTTATGACTTCTTTAGGCACATCTTCTGCTTTTGATCATAATATATGAGTGACATCAATATGTGTTGAGAGCGAGAGGAGCGAGATAGATGTTCCCTTATTCAAACCAGCAGCCTTATGAATTCAATCAATTCAAGCAAAGGCCTTTTCCGTATTCAGAGATGCAGCAGCAGCCTCCGCAGCCTCCAGACTATTTCATGCCGCCATATCAAGGTGGAATGAACCAGGCACCATCTACTGTTTATCAGCCGCCTTATGGATACCAAGAAAATGTGCCGCCTATGCAGCCGCCTGAAGCGATGAATCCACCCCAAATGCAGCCGCCAGGCATGATGCCCATGCAGCAGCCTATGAACCCATATCCTTTGCCAAGACCGCAAAAACAGCAGCCTTCTCAGTTTAAAAGTGTGCTGTCGCAATTCAAAAAGACGAATGGGCAATACGATTTTAACAAAATGTTTGATACAGCTGGCCAAATGATGAGTACAATGAATCAAGTAGGCTCATTGGCGAAAGGATTTACAAGCATTTTTAAAGCATAGTTAAAACCCAATAGATCGATCTATTGGGTTGTTTGCTTTGGTGCAGATACACGAAGCGATTGATCTTTCCACACACTTTTCATTTTCGTTTCATCTATTTTTGCCGGCATTAAAATGGTTTTTGTAAAGCTTGAATACGAGGAAGTCGTATCCGTTTTAATTTTTTCCTGCACTGATAAGTGTAAATATTGAGCTTTTACTTCTAGCGCAATGTCTCCTTCGACAAAATGGTCTGGAAATTGAATCTCGATATACACATTCTGTTCATCCTCTGTCACATCAGTCGTTATTGATGCAAGTGATTGCGATGTGGTCATGAGTGCCTCCGCACTATTTAATATCTCGTGAAACGGGGAGGATGCAAAAAATTGTTCAATCGCTTCATATAGGATATCTTCATTTGCCAGCAATTCATGTTTGTTTTCGCCATCTTGTTTCATTCGAATCACCTCTCATCTACAGCCTATGCAGAAAGGGCTCAGGCGGTTATCAATTGATGAGAGGAAAAAATTATGATTAAATAGTGTTGAATGAAGCAAGGTGTATAGGCGTAAAGTTTCATACACTAAATAGATTTAGGAAGCAAAGCTTGAAGGGAGCAAATTGACATTGCTGAAAAAATTATTCGGTTTCGGAAAAAACCAAGATGATGTAAAGGAAGAAGTCATTTATTCTCCAGTTGATGGAGAGTTAATGGATATGACTGATGTACCAGATCCCGTCTTTTCTCAAAAGATGATGGGAGACGGCGTAGCAGTAAAACCAAAAAGTGGGACGATTGTGTCACCAGTAGAGGGTGAAATCATTCAGCTCTTCCATACAAAACATGCAATTGGCATTCGAACACTCTCGGGGCTTGAGCTTCTGATTCATATCGGACTTGAAACAGTTGGGTTAAATGGTGAAGGATTTGAAGCACACATTAAAGAAGGGGATAAAGTGAAAATCGGTGACCCTCTCATTACGTGTGATTTAGAACTGATTGAAGAGAAAGCATCAAGTACAGTGACACCGATTGTGATTATGAATGGTGACCTAGTCGAACGACTTGATAAAGAACCAAAAGGCTCTGTAGAAAAGCAGATGTCCAAGCTCTTTACAGTGAAAATGAAATAATTCATGAATAGAAAAAACTACCCGTTAATAGGGTAGTTTTTTTATTGAGGATATTAATCCTCCATTGGAACCCAGCCTTGACTCGCTTCCATGACAGACCACAATCCTTCTGGAATGAGATACTTGTCTTTTTGGCTGCGTTTAATGACGGTTTCAATCTCTTGTTCTCTGCCTTCTTTAATCTTTTTAGCCCAATCTGGGTCGACGATCAGCTCTCGTGCGACAGCAATCAGAGGAATCCCTTGATTGTAAGCATGGAGAGCATCTTCAGCTGTAATGACGCTGCCTACTCCAATAAGCGGAAGAGTATCGCCGCAGCGTTCTTTTAGCAGTTCCATACGTGTTTTATTAGAATCTGCGCCTCGTCTTGCTTTAGAGCCAATCTCCATTAAAGAGATATGCAAATAATCGAGGTTTTTTGTTTTGAGAACATCCACTAATGTAAACGTCTCTGTCATTGTTAAACCAGGTGTTTCAGGTTCTTCAGGAGATAACCGGTATCCAAAGATAAACGGTTTAGCCGCATGTTCTTTGATGGCCTCTTTGACTGCATCTACAACAGCAATAGGGAAAGCTAGACGTTTTTCTTCATTTCCTCCCCATTGATCTGTACGCTGATTGCTATGCGGTGAGTAAAATTGCTGTAATAAATAACCGTTTGCTCCGTGAATTTCCACGCCGTCAAACCCTGCTTGAACCGCTCGTCTTGCCGCTTCTTTAAAGGAATCGATAATATGAGTAATTTCCTCTTCTTTTAAAGCGCGTGCAATTTGTTTTCCATCTTTGAACACATCACTTGGCGCAACCACATCACCGTTTGGAACTAAATGAGGGAGGGCCTGAGAGCCGCCGTGATGAATTTGGATAATGGCTTTTGTTCCTTTTGCCTGGATAGCTGAAGCCAGTTTTTTCAGGCCAGGGATATCTTCATCTCTTGCGATAGAAGGCTGTCCTTCAAATGCCTTCCCATCTGGAGTCACGTTCGCACATGCTGTAATCACCATACCCATTTCACTTGATCTAGTTGTAATGAAATCAATTTCGTCTTTTGAAATGGTGCCATCGTCATGAGAACCAAAGTGTGTCATTGGAGCAACCACTAACCTACCATCAATAGAGGCACCTCCAGGAAACGTAAATGGTTCAAATAAAGGCTTAAATTCGTTTTTCACTCTGATCATCTTCTTCCTTGATAAAATCATTTCACTATAGAAGTGTAATGGATACTGTTACAACAGTTCAAAGTATTTGCTCATAACTCCAGCAATCAAAAAATTGCCGCCTAGTCATGCAAACAAATATTCGGTACACTAGAATGAGAGGTGGACGCAATATGAAAAAGAAAACAATGAACGAACTGATAGAAGAATTAAAGAAAGACGAACAGGTAGAGCATTGGCATGAAATTGAAGCAAAGCCTGCACAGACCTCTCCCGTTCCTGAAAGAGTGGACGACAGGCTAAAAAAGGCGCTTGAAAAACGAGGCGTGAAAGAACTGTATATTCATCAAAAAGAAGCCTTTGAACGAGTAATGGATGGTGAACATGTAGTAACGGTTACACCAACAGCTTCAGGTAAAACGCTTTGCTACAATCTGCCTGTTCTTCAGTCGATTGCAGAAGACCAGACAAACCGCTCTCTTTATTTATTCCCAACAAAAGCGCTCGCGCAGGATCAAAAGAGTGAACTTAACGAGATCATCCACGAGATGGATGTTCCGATTCATAGTGAAACATATGACGGGGACACCTCACCAGCCATTCGGCAGCGAGTGAGACAAGCAGGACATATTGTCATCACAAACCCAGATATGCTGCATTCAGCCATTTTGCCTCATCATACGAAATGGGTCAGCTTGTTTGAGAATTTGAAGTATATTGTCATTGATGAGCTTCATACATATCGAGGTGTGTTTGGCAGTCATGTGGCTAATGTGATTCGCAGGCTAAAGCGAATTTGTGCATTTTACGGAAGTGATCCGGTGTTTATTTGCACTTCAGCAACGATTGCGAATCCAAAAGAGCTGGCGCAGCAGCTCACAGGGAGCAAGGTGCATCTTATTGAACGAAACGGAGCGCCTAGCGGTAAAAAGAATTTTGTGTTTTATAACCCGCCAGTGGTGAATAAACCATTAAATATTAGACAAAGCGCTGCCACTGTCGTCAACCAATTGGCTAAAACATTTTTAAAAGAAAAAATTCAAACGATCGTTTTTGCTAGAAGCAGAGTACGAGTAGAAGTGATTTTAAGTCACATTCAAGAGCTTGTGAAAAAGGAAATCGGTCCAAAATCGATTCGCGGGTATCGTGGAGGGTATTTGCCAAAAGAGCGGCGCGTGATTGAAAAAGGGTTAAGAGAAGGAGACATTTTAGGTGTCGTCAGCACGAACGCCCTAGAATTAGGGGTAGATATAGGTCAGTTAAAGGTATGCATTATGACGGGGTATCCTGGCAGTGTAGCGAGTACATGGCAGCAGGCAGGACGTGCTGGAAGGCGTCATGAGGAGGCGCTTATTATCATGGTGGCAAGCTCCTCACCCCTTGATCAATATATTGTCAGACACCCTGAATATTTCTTTAATAGACCGCCTGAAGCAGCCAGAATCAATCCTGAAAATCTCATTATTTTAGTGGATCATCTAAAATGTGCTTCCTACGAGCTGCCATTTCGGACGGATGAACAGTTTGGCGACATGGAAGTAGAAGATATTTTGCAATACTTACACGAAGAAGGAGTTCTTCATTTTAGCGGGAACCGGTATTATTGGTCAGATCAATCGTTCCCAGCGCATGGCATCAGCCTGCGGTCTGCAAGCCAGGAAAATGTAGTGATTGTGGATCAATCAGATGTAGCGAATGTCCGAATTATTGGAGAGATGGATCGATTCAGTGCGATGACACTGCTGCATGATGAAGCGATTTATTTACATGAAGGGGTTCAGTATCAAGTAGAAAAGCTAGATTACGAGCATCTGAAGGCTTATGTGAAACAAGTGGATGTAGAATACTATACAGATGCTAATTTAGCTGTTCAGCTCAAGGTGCTTGAAATCGATCAGACAACAGAGAAAGAAGCGGTATCTGTTCACTACGGTGATGTCACTGTCAACGCAATGCCGACAATTTTTAAAAAAATTCGGCTCAGCACTGGTGAAAATATCGGCTCTGGTCCAATTCACTTGCCTGAAGAAGAAATTCATACGAGTGCGGCCTGGTTTGAATTACATGAAGCAGAGCGGAGATTTGAAGAGAAAACACTTGAACAGCTGCTGCTTGGCATCGCAAATGTTCTTCAGCACATTGTACCAGCCTTTGTGATGTGTGACCGCTCAGATATTCATGTTGTTTCACAAATTAAAGCGGCACATACCGGTAAACCGACAGTCTTTTTATATGACCACTACCCTGGCGGAATCGGCTTAAGCAAAGAGGTCCAAGCTCGTTTCGATGAAATAGCCGGTGCAGCCATTCAGCTGATAGAGCGTTGCCGCTGTGAGAACGGCTGTCCATCCTGCATTGGCATGGAAATGAAAGAGGTGAGCGGAAAAAGCAGCATTGTTGAATTGATGTCTGGATTTTAAGGGGAAGGAGGAAGAGAGCTACTCATGTCATTAAAAGGGAAATTAAATAGAATGAAGAAGCACTTATCGCACAACCAGCCAAACGAAAAACGGCAAAAAGCAGTGGAAGGAAAGCCCCAACCTGTGACGGCTGATAACATCCCATTTTTAAAGGAATGGGAGCAACTGGGTGCAGCTCCATATCACTTTGAGGATTCCTTTTGTCTCATTCGAGAAGTCACCTATTCATTAGATGACAAGCATGGACTCTATTCGTTTGCGGAACTGCCAAAGATCATCGAGGCTTGGAACAAAAGCGGCATCCAGCATTCACTATCTGCTAAAGGTTACAAACCGCATGAACTGTTTTTCTTTGATACAGAAACAACAGGATTATCTGGCGGGACGGGAAATATGATTTTCTTGCTTGGACATGCGCGGGTTTTTGCTGACAAAGTAGTGGTGAAACAGCACCTGCTCACAAATCCGGGAAATGAAGCGGCTCTTTATAAAAGCTTTCTCGATGAAGTGAACGTAGAATCGCTTGTTACATATAATGGAAAATCATTCGATTGGCCGCAAGTGAAAACGAGACATACTTTGTTGCGAGATCAAATCCCTGCGCTTCCAGAGTATGGCCACTTTGATCTTCTGCATGGTTCAAGACGATTGTGGAAGCATAAATATGAACGAATGGCGCTGTCTGTGGTTGAAAAAGAAGAGCTGCACGTTCACCGGGAAGGCGACACACCAGGTTTTTTGGCACCGATGATCTATTTTCATTTTTTAAAGGAACAAAATCCGAAGCTCATCGAAGGGATTTTGACTCATAATGAATTAGACGTCCTTTCGTTAATCAGCCTCTACATCCATCTATCCAAAAAAATCCTATCTATGGATGCGGTAAAGGAGCACGATGAGAAATACGCGCTGGCTAGGTGGCATCTTGCGCATCGAGATGTACAGGAAGCTACGAAGCATTTGCGGGAATTAACAGGTGCTGATTTTGAACATGCCAATCAGGCGGCTTATGATCTCTCCTTACAATATAAACGGCTAAAAGAGTGGGATGAAGCAGTTCGAATTTGGGAAACATTATTTGAATCAAGTGATGTCCATTTAGCATTAAAAGCAGGTATAGAGCTTGCGAAGTGTAAAGAGCATCGCCAAAAAGATGCAAGGTCAGCTCTTTCCATCACCGAATCTTTATTATCTTTCTCATCGTTAAGCGAACGAGACACGGAAGAGCTTGAGAAACGAAAAAAACGGTTATTGAGAAAAGCTGGGCAATGAAATATTATTACCCGGGAAAGCGCAAAAAATGACAACGTTCGGCTTTCGGCCGAAAATAAAAAATGTTTAGCACTTTTATTGTAGAAAGGCCGCGAATCCTGTAAAATAACGTTAGATATTGAATGAGGAGCGTATAGCATGTATAAGGGTCTTTTCTACTTGTTTTTTCTTGTGGTCATTTTGGTCGCTTTTGTGTTTTCAAACTATAAAGATATTTTTCTTGCCAACTTTTAAAATAGGTTAATGCATTAGTACATGTACACCTCTTAATTCATACATTGTTAATGTAAGAAAATAAAGGAGAGGGGAATGCTACATGTACCATCATCATCATCATTGCCATCCGAATGTTACACAGCCAATTGTTCATCCGACGAATCATTGCTGTACACACAGCGAGTCAACAACAATTGTGCCGCATATCCACCCGCAGCATGTGACAAATGTTCACCACCATAATTTCAAACATGTTCACTACTTCCCGCATACGTTTTCTCAGGTGGACCCGACAACACATCAACACTTTAACTGCGGTGGACCTTGCTGTAACAGATAAAGTGAATGGGACTTTTATAAGTCCCATTTTTTAAAAGCAGGTGAAGAAATGAAAATTATTGCTGTCACAGGGTACAAGCCGTTTGAGCTTGGGATATTCAAGCAAGACGAGCCTGCACTTCAATACATAAAAGCGGAGCTTCAAAAAAGGCTGACAGCCCTTATCGAAGAAGGTCTGGAATGGGTGCTCATATCAGGCCAGCTTGGCGCAGAAATCTGGACAGCCGAAGTGGTGTTTGAGCTTCAGGAGGAATATCCAGCGTTAAAACTTGCAGTCATTACGCCATTTTATGAACAGGAAGAGCGCTGGAATGAGCAAAACAAAGAATTGTATGAAGGAATTCTTGCACAGGCCGATTTTGTAGAAAGTGTCACGCATAGACCGTATGAAAGTCCGGCACAATTTAAACAAAAGAACCGCTTTTTTATTGAAAAAACAGATGGACTTCTCGTCTTATATGATCCCGAGCATGAGGGATCGCCGAAGTATATGATTAGAGAAGCAGAAGCCTATACCGATTACCCCATTATGTACATCACAATGGATGATCTAAGAGCGCAGGTTGAGGCGGAAGATCCGTTTTTTGATTAAAAGCAAGAGAAAATTTGACAACGTCACGTATTTCTGAAAAAATATACTATGAATTCACGATATGAGGTGAAAAAGATGCTTGCTGATAAAGTAAAGCTTTCTGCGAAAGAAATTTTAGAAAAAGAATTTAAAACAGGTGTCAGAGGGTACAAACAAGAAGAAGTCGATAAATTTTTAGATATGGTCATTAAAGACTATGAGACATTCAACCAAGAAATCGAAAAACTTCAACAAGAAAACCTCCACTTGTCAAAACAGCTTGAAGAAGCTGTTGAACAAGGGAAAAGACAGCCTGCACATTCTAATACAACAAACTTTGATATTTTAAAAAGACTATCGAACCTTGAGAAACACGTTTTTGGCAGCAAACTTTATGATTGAGTCTTGCTGAAAAAGCTTGTGTCAGATGTCATTGTCGTTTATAATAACGCTTATTGATTAACGTTCGGGTAATCGCTGTAATGCTATTTAGGGCATTGCAGAGGAAAGTCCATGCTCGCACGGTGCTGAGATGCCCGTAGTGTTCGTGCCTGGCGAAAAAATAAGCCAGGGCAGCCTGGGAAAGGCTGACGGCAGGAAAAATGCCTACGTCCTCTTTAGGATATGGCAAAGTATCCTTGAAAGTGCCACAGTGACGAAGTCTCACTAGAAATGGTGAGAGTGGAACGCGGTAAACCCCTCGAGCGAGAAACCCAAACTTGGTAGGGGAACTTTCTCAAAGGAACCAAACGGAGAGAAGGACAGAGAATTCTGTAGATAGATGATTACCACCTGAGTACGAGGCATTTGCCGTTTGCAGTACGATGGAACAAAACATGGCTTACAGAACGTTATATCCGTTATAATAAACATGATGAAACAAAGCTCTCCTATTTCAACATATGGAGAGCTTTTATCTTGAATACATAAAAGGACGAGAAAACAGGTGATAAATTAATGAAAACCTATACACTCATCGCAACAGCTCCAATGGGGATTGAAGCAATTGTTGCAAAAGAAGTAAGAGACCTTGGCTATGAGTGCACAGTCGACAATGGAAAAGTGATTTTCAAGGGGGATGCTCTTGCGATTTGCCGTGCAAACCTTTGGCTGCGTACAGCAGACCGGATCAAGGTACAAGTTGCTGAATTTTCGGCAAAAACATTTGATGAGCTTTTTGAACGGACGAAAGCGATTGACTGGGCCGCTTTTTTACCAAAAAACAGTACGTTTCCTGTCATCGGGAAATCTGTGAAATCTCAGCTTGCCAGTGTGCCGGACTGCCAGCGCATCGTCAAAAAAGCCATCGCCCAAAAGCTGAAATCCTCCTACAATATTCAGTCTGAATGGCTTGAAGAGACGGGACCTGAATATAAAATCGAGATTGCTCTTTTAAAAGATAAAGCTGTGCTTACTCTTGATACATCTGGTGTAGGTCTTCATAAACGTGGATACCGCATGGATCAAGGCGGAGCACCTATTAAAGAAACGCTTGCAGCTGCGCTCGTCCTATTAACGAACTGGACACCTGACCGTCCGTTTGTTGATCCTTTCTGCGGATCAGGAACAATCGCCATTGAAGCAGCGATGATAGGACAAAACATTGCCCCGGGATTCAACCGGGATTTTGCGTCTGAATCATGGGAATGGATCGGCGAAGACGTATGGAACAAAGCGCGTGTAGAAGTAGAAGAAAAAGCAAACTATGACCAGCCGCTCCGCATTATTGCAAGTGATATCGACCATCGTATGGTAGACATTGCAAAAATGAATGCAGAAGAAGCAGGACTAAGTGAACTGATTGAGTTTAAACAAATGCAAGTAAAAGACTTTCAAACAAAAGAAGAGTATGGTGTGATTGTCGGAAATCCTCCTTACGGTGAACGACTGAGTGATAAACCAGCAGTTGAAAAAATGTATCAAGGAATGGGTGAAGCATTTAAGAACCTAGATACCTGGTCCATATACATCTTAACGTCACACGAAAAATTCGAAGAATGCTTCGGAAGAAAAGCGACGAAAAAGAGAAAGCTGTTTAACGGTTTTATCAAAACAGACTATTATCAATATTGGGGAAAACGCCCGCCTAGAAAACAAACAACTGAATCGTAATAAATGGCCGCACCGAAAGAAGGTGCGGCTTTTTTGTGCTGAAAAGGTATAACTCTAAGCGAGACGGAATAAACTGAACTTGATTTTAAAAAAAGAGGTGTCGTCATGATTCATTATGATCAAATTCAGTTAATCCAAAAAGCACTCGCTTCGACTGCTCAAGAAATAGAAGGGCATGAAGGTGGACAATCTGCTCAGCTTACGGCAGCCATCGAAGATTTGGCACTGGCTCAGGCGTACATAGAACGTTCTGAGCATGCATTTTTAATGAAGGAAAGCTATCAACATCGCCTGCGCTCATAAAAAAAGATTGTTTTTCCCCAGCGTAAATGGTACTATTGAATGTCTGAATGATTCAAAAGTTGGGGGTTGAAGCAGGTGACAGCATCTCGTTTGCCTTTTTCATTATCAAAAGAACACAATTTTTACGAAGAACTGGGCAACTGGATTGGTGATGTGTTTTATGACATTTTGCCAGAAAAGGGCTTTGATCTTCGAGATGAACAAATATTCATGGCTTTTCAGCTAGAAAGAGCCTTTAAAGAAAAAAGTGTGATGTTTGCCGAAGCTGGGGTAGGCACAGGCAAAACCATCGTCTATCTATTATTTGCCGTCACATATGCAAGGTATACAGGGAAGCCTGCGATTATTGCATGTGCAGACGAAACGTTAATTGAACAGCTCGTTAAACAAGAAGGTGATATCTATAAAATTGCCAATCACCTTGATATTCAAATAGATGCGAGATTAAGTAAATCGCATGATCAATATTTATGCTTAAAGAAGCTAGAGAAAACGATGCAGCGTGAAGATGATGAAAAGTGGCTCGATATTTATGAATCACTGCCTTCATTTGTTCATGAATCACACGGTATGCAAACCTTTTATCCGTATGGCGATCGAAAAGAGTATCCAGAGTTATCAAATGATGAATGGTCACGAATTGGCTATGACTCGTTTCAGGACTGCCTGACGTGCGATATGCGTCATCGCTGCGGTCTGAATTTATCAAGAGATCATTACCGGAAAGCGACAGATCTCATCATCTGTTCACATGATTTTTACATGGAGCATGTGTGGACGAAGGAATCCCGAAAACGTGAGGGACAGCTTCCGCTGCTTCCTGAGCATAGCTCCGTCGTATTTGATGAAGGACATCTTCTCGAGTTTGCCGCACAAAAAGCGTTAACGTACCGAGTGAAGCAATCAACGCTTGAAACATTTTTGGAGCGTCTTTTGCAAAACGACATACGCGAAGAATTTGCAGAGCTTGTTGAAGATGCACTTGCAACAAACGATGAGTTCTTTTATCTCTTAAAAACACATGCCAAAGAAGTCAAAGGCTCGCACCGGCTTGAAATTGGGCGTGTCGATGAGGTGAAGCGTTCTGCAAGCGAATTGTGTGACTTGCTTGAAAAAATCGGAGAAGCGCTCGTGTTTGAATCTGAAATGTATACGATCGATCAATACGAATTATCTGTTGTGGAAGAATACATTGAACAAATGGCGTATTCTCTATCGCTTTATCAAAAAAATGCCATTAGCTGGCTGGAAAAACAGGAATTAGATACAACATTTGTTGTGATGCCGAAGACGGTTGCAGAGGTACTTGGCGAAAAAGTTTTCTCGCAAAAAAGACCATATATTTTCTCTTCCGCTACATTGTCTGAGAATCAATCCTTTGATTATTTAGCTGAAAGTCTTGGGATCAAAGATTACTTATCAATGAGTGTCGCTTCGCCGTATGATTACGATGAACAAATGAAGATTTATTTCCATGGAATTCAGCAGATCGCTGAGCAAGAGGCAAAAGCACAGCAAGTGATCACTCAGCTGAAAGAAAATGGAGGACGATCTCTGATTCTCTTCCCTTCATTTGATGAACTCCATTTCTTTAGAAAACAGCTTGAAGCAGCAAATGAATCACTGCCGTTTGACGTATATTTTGAGGGAGACGAGGAAATCAGCACAATTGTTCAAAAGTTCCAAGCTGATGAGACGTCTGTGTTATGCTCTGTTCATCTGTGGGAAGGGCTTGATATTCCAGGTGAATCATTAACGAATGTGATCATCTGGGGACTTCCTTATCCGCCGCATGATCCGGTATTTGAAGCGAAACGAAATGAAGCAAAGGATGCACATGCTGAAGTTGACCTTCCGTATATGCTGCTTCGCTTACGCCAAGGGATCGGAAGACTGATCCGGACAAGCCAAGACGCAGGAAGCATTCATATTTATTTTGATCGTAAGGAAGATACAGCGCTTCAAAGTAAAATTGAATCCGTCCTGCCAGTGAAGCCCATCATTACATCTTAAATAGCTGAAAACTTGTAAAGGAGGAGGATACCGCTGTGTATCCTCCTTTTTCATTGACAAAAGAACATTCATTGAAGTAGCCTTGAAACGTACATACATATTATTGATTGGGGGAACAAACGCATGAGTCTTGAAGCAACTGAGAAAGCGTTTTATCAATTACTAGGGAAAATCGCCCATTATACAGAGGCGCTCCATTTACTTTATTGGGACTCTAGAACACAAGCGCCTAAAAAAAGTGCGGATTTTAGAGCGGAAACGATCGGTCAATTATCAAGTGACATTTTTAATATGAAGACTTCTGACGAAATGAGAGATCTTCTTCACGAATTAAACAAACATCGAAATGAGCTGTCAAAAGATACACAAAAGGCGCTCGAATTATCACAAAAAGAGTATGATGAAAACAGCAAAATTCCGAAAGAAGAATTTAAAGAATACTCGATTTTGCAATCAAAAGCAGAGCATGTTTGGGTAGAAGCAAGGGAGAAATCAGACTTTTCACTCTTTGCACCATACTTAAAACAGCTTATTGACTTTAACAAGCGTTTCATCCAATATTGGGGCGTGAAAAAAACGCCTTATGATGTGCTGCTCAATAACTATGAGCCAGATATGACGGTTGAACAGCTTGATCAAAAATTTGGTGCACTTCGTGACGCTATTGTTCCTCTTGTGAAAAAAATCGAAGCTTCACCAAATAAGCCGGATACTTCATTTTTATCGAAAAGCTTTCCGATTGATAAACAAAAGGAATTGAGCCTCTTTTTCTTAAAAGAATTGGGATATGACTTTGACGCAGGCCGCCTTGATACAACCGTCCATCCATTTGCAGTGACATTAAGCAGAGGTGACGTGCGTGTGACGACCCGTTATGATGAGCATGATTTTCGAATGGCGATCTTTGGCACGATTCATGAATGTGGTCATGCGATTTATGAGCAAAACATTGATGAAGCACTGAGCGGAACGCTTTTATGTGATGGCACTTCAATGGGTATCCATGAATCACAGTCTCTTTTCTTTGAGAACTTTATCGGCAGACACGAAGATTTCTGGAAAACGTATTATCAAAAGCTGCAAGAAGCATCTCCTGAGCAATTTAAAGATGTTTCTTTAGAAGACTTTGTGCATGCAGTGAATGAATCGAAGCCGACTTACATTCGAATTGAAGCCGATGAACTGACGTATCCGCTTCACATTATCATCCGCTATGAAATTGAGAAAGCGATTTTCAATGAAGAAGTAGCAGTTGAAGATCTACCTGCACTTTGGAATGAAAAATATCAAGCGTATCTTGGCATTACGCCTCCTAATGATGCACTCGGTATCTTGCAGGATGTTCACTGGTCTGATGGAAGTTTTGGCTATTTCCCTTCATATGCCCTTGGTTATATGTATGCGGCGCAATTAAAACAACAAATGATTAAAGACTTACCAAATTTTGATGAGCTAATTCAAAATGGGTCTTTTGCACCGATAAAAGAATGGCTGACGGAACATGTTCATCAGCATGGAAAACGGAAAAAGCCATCTGAAATCATTCAAGATGCAACAGGCGAAGAATTAAATGTTCAATATTTAATCGACTACTTAACGGATAAATATACGAAACTGTATTTATCATAAAAGAAGGGCACCCTTTCATGAGAAGGGTGCTTTTTTGATGCTTGAATATTCTAAAAACGAACATTTTGTTCTGATCTATTATTTAAGTTCGGTATTTTTCTGGAAAAGTGCTTTCCAAGCGTCTGAAATCTTGTTATAATTTGAACACTATAACACTCATATAATCGCGTGATGATGGCACGCAAGTTTCTACCGGACACCGATACGGTCCGACTATGAGTGAGCAAAATGAAACAGCTCTTGTCTGAGCTGAAGATCCGTGGATCGTTTTCGCATTGCTTGCTCCTCATGGGCAGCAATGCTTTTTTTATGCAAAAAATCGAATGTTTGCCAATATGCTAGGGGGAAAAATGATGGAATTGTTACGTCAAAAAATTGAGAACGAAGGAATCGTTCTGTCAAATCAAGTGTTAAAGGTAGATGCTTTTTTAAATCATCAAATTGATCCTGTGTTAATGCATGAGATTGGGCAAGAGTTTGCTAGATTATTTAAGCATGATGGCATTACAAAAATCATCACAATCGAATCTTCAGGCATCGCACCTGCTGTGATGGCTGGGCTTGCTCTTCAAGTCCCTGTTGTGTTTGCAAGAAAACGTCAATCACTCACATTAACGGATAACCTGTTAACAGCCAGTGTGTACTCTTTTACGAAAAAAGTAGAAAGCACGATTGCTGTCTCAAATACGCATCTGAGTGAAAACGATTGTGTGTTAATCATTGATGATTTTTTAGCAAATGGTGAAGCTGCGAAAGGACTTGCAGCGATTGCAAAGCAGGCAAAGGCGAAAGTAGCCGGATTTGGCATTGTCATTGAAAAATCATTCCAGCCTGGAAGAAATGCGCTTGTGCAAATGGGCTACCGCGTCGAGTCCCTCGCACGTATTGAATCACTTGAGGAAGGGAAAGTCACGTTTGTACGGGAGGTACAATCATGAATGCCGCTAAAAAAGTCAAAACGCTCTCGCTGGGCATTCAGCATGTACTGGCAATGTATGCAGGTGCTGTTCTTGTACCGCTCATTGTTGGAGATGCGCTTGGGCTCACGCCTGCACAGCTGACTTACCTCATCTCTGCGGATATTTTCATGTGCGGGGCTGCTACATTGCTTCAAGTATGGAAAAACCGCTTCTTTGGAATCGGTTTACCTGTTGTATTAGGCTGTACATTTACGGCGGTTTCTCCAATGATTGCGATTGGCTCTAAGTATGGAATTTCGTCTATCTATGGCAGTATTATCGCTTCTGGGTGTATTGTCATTCTTCTTTCTTTTTTCTTTGGGAAGCTTGTGAAATTTTTCCCGCCTGTTGTCACAGGCTCTGTCGTCACGATTATTGGTATCACCCTCATTCCTGTAGCGATGAACAATATGGCAGGAGGAGAAGGAAGTGCGGACTATGGTTCTTTTGAAAATCTAGGGCTCGCTTTCCTTGTACTATTTATCATTGTACTGCTCTATCGATTCACGAAAGGGTTTATGAAGGCGATCGCCATTTTAATCGGTATCCTCCTTGGGACAGCAGTTGCTGCGTTTATGGGGAAAGTGGAAACAGCTGAGGTGGCAAACGCCCAGGTTTTCCGCATGATTGAGCCATTTTATTTTGGCATGCCGACCTTTGAATTTGCACCGATCATGACCATGACGTTAGTTGCGATTGTGTCATTAGTTGAATCAACAGGCGTTTATTTCGCACTAGGTGATTTAACAAACCGTTCATTAAAAGAAAAAGATTTGGCTAAAGGCTATCGGGCAGAGGGGATTGCTGTGTTATTAGGTGGAATCTTCAATGCTTTTCCGTACACAGCCTACTCGCAAAACGTTGGATTGATCCAGCTAACTGGCGTCAAGAAAAACCAAGTTATTGTCGTAACAGGGGCATTGCTCATGTTATTTGGTCTTTTTCCTAAAATCGCTGCCTTTACGACGATTATTCCAAAATCGGTTCTTGGCGGTGCAATGGTTGCCATGTTTGGTATGGTCATTGCATACGGTATTAAAATGCTCTCACGCGTGGATTTTGCAAAGCAGGAGAACTTGCTGATCGTTGCTTGCTCCGTGGGAATCGGCTTAGGTGTTACCGTCGTACCGCAAATGTTTGAGCATCTGCCAGATTCGATGAAATTATTAACAAGTAACGGCATTGTGGCCGGAAGCTTTACCGCAATTTTGCTTCATATTATTTATCACATGATTCCTTTTAAAAAAGAAGCCGAGCATGACCTGGTAGAAGAACCTAAGCAATCTGTTATGTAAACACCTCTCTTGGAGAGGGATTCAGATTATGGACAAAGAGCTAAAATGACCTTTTTTTAGCTCTTTGTCTTCTTTTTAGCTTGATAAAAAACCTTTGATCCTAGGAAGGAGCGTGTAAGGGTTTGTCTACAAGCTGAAAGCCCGCATCTTTTGGATACGGGCTTTTTGTGATTATCACTATTAATGCTGTACCGGCGGCATTGTTTCGTTAATGACTGCAAATGTATAGCCCCTTGCTTTTAGCTGTATAATCAGGCTGTCTAAATAGTTTGTGGTAGAGGGTTGATCATGCATTAATATAACTTTTGGTTCCCATGGTTTATTATTCTCAAACATTTGCAATTGATTCAATACCTCTGGAACATATTGTGAGTTTTTATATCTCCAGTCAAGGCTATCAATCGTCCAGTCCCAGTAAATAAAGCCATTTTGGTTTAAACGTACTTTTTGATGATATGTTAAATTTGGAACACTGCCATAGGGGGTTCTTACAAGACGGCTGTAGACGCCTGTAACAGAGGCAAGAATACGCTGAGCTTCTCTCATTTCATTTGAGGGGGACTCGCTGTTCTGATAAAAGAGGTTTATATCATGCGTCATGCCATGAAGACCTAATTGATGTCCTTCTTGATAAAGTCTTTTCACAGCCGATTGGTGTGCTTGGATTTGCGGTCCAAGCATGAAGAACGTCGCCTTCACGTGATGTGCTTTTAATACATTTAACAGCTGATTTGATGTAGCAGAAGGACCATCATCAAATGTTAAAAAGACCGTTTTATTCGTTGCCTGTTGGTTTGGATTGGTCTTAAAATGTGTATCCAATGTTCTTGTAGACTGATCTTTTGCTTTCAGACTGATGCTTGTGTCACGGAAGTCACTGCTGGCAACATTTTTTGCTTGCCCATTTGTCGCCTGCAAATGGGGTTTAGACATATCCCAGATAAAAAAGAGAAACAGTGTAAGAAGCACTAAACCAATTACCTTTGAGAGAAGTATCATGTTGTAGGGTGTCTTTTTTTTGGAAACCTTTTTCATTACAATCACTCCAGTCAATTAAATTTTGAGCCGAACCATGTTGTAGATTCTTTCTTTTTTCACTGTTTTTCTTGGTACACATATTGATTATGTATATAGTGGAAAAAATCCTTTTTATATAGAAAATTCAAATGAATTAGAAATTTATGGTTGTTACTTTGTGTTGATCAGCAAAAAAAGGTGATCCATTCATGTTTAAATAAAATCATTCTGAATAATGATTGAACCGTTAATATTTATACGCTAAGATAGCAGCAGATTTCACCATTAATTCGAAGCGAAAGGGAGATTCCTTATGAAAGTGTTGTATAATGACGATTTCATTGAAAAAAGGGTGCTTATGTGGAAAGTGAAGACAGAGGCGATTAATCTCAAAAAACAATAGAGAAAAGCTCGTAACACTACAAAATAAAGAAGATATCGGCAAATTCGCTCTTACCATACAACGACTAGAGAAGGATTTAAACAATATGTGTCCGGTTTTCTTTTCTAGATAACTGTACACAAAGTCAAAATCATACCAAGCAAATTCATCGCATATTTGGCAAGACTAGATGAAGCAAACTACCTAAGACTCACTGAAATAAATAAAAGCAACTATGCAAAGCGGAGAGAAATAAAGAACGCGTCTTTGCGGATGCAAAAGAAAAGCATAGTATGCGTTGGGCGAAACTTCGTGTACTAAAAAAATTTCAATGCAAGCGATGCTTACTCTCGCTGCCATGAATCTTAAAAAATTAGCTAACTAGACATGGAAAACACTATGTCCAGCGTAAACCCTTTATAATGATAGTGAAAATCCCACTTTTATTTAAAATAAAGGGGGATTCTACGGTCTGAACACTTCTCTTTTAGAAGTGTTTTTTTGCATAAAAAAAGCAGGTTCGCTTGGCTTAGAACGAACCTGTGAAGGAGGAAAACTACATCATGTTTTCACCTATATTATCCAATATTTATCAATTGTCGTCAAGACAAAAAGTTAGCCGGAGGAAAATATTTTGACTGAATTGTGACGTTTTGGTATGTATATCCTTTTTTCGATAGGGGATATTAATCGAAAAAAGAGGTGAAGCCGATGGCGTACATTCTTTCTGTTGGAACGAGTCTGCCACAACATCATGTGGATCAGAAAAAGGCGGCTGATTTTGCTAGATCCCAATTTAAACGATCGTTTAAAGATATCGACCGGCTGCTCAGAGCTTTTCAAAATGGAGAAATCGAGAGCAGACAGTTTGTGCAGCCAATTGAATGGTATCAGACGCACCACTCTTTTGAGGAGAAAAACAACCTCTATTTGGAAAAAGCATTGGCTCATGCAAAAGAAGCGGTCATACACTGTCTTCATGAGAAGGCATTCCTGAAAAAACCGATTCCGTTTGAAGAAATCGATGCATTGTTTTTTATTTCAAGCACCGGACTTTCGACACCAAGCCTTGATGCAAAACTGATGAACGTTCTCCCTTTTTCGCCTTATACGAAACGAGTGCCGATCTGGGGCTTAGGATGCGGGGGCGGAGCGGCGGGGTTGACCCGGGCTTACGAATACATAAGGGCATTTCCAGAAGCGAAGGTACTGGTTGTCGCCTGCGAACTGTGCAGTTTAACCTTTCAGCCGCAAGATCAATCAAAAAGCAATTTAATCGGTACATCTTTGTTTGGAGACGGGACAGCAGCGGTACTCTTAACTGGAGAAAAAGGTGTATCAGAATACACCCATCTAAAAACAGTCCCTAAAGTGATTGGTACACAATCTGTCACAATGAAAGAGTCTGAGGATGTGATGGGCTGGGAATTTACAAGTGACGGCTTTCGGGTTATTTTCTCCCGTGACATTCCTTCCATTATTTCCGGCTGGTTAAAAGAGCAAGTCGATCAATTTTTAGAGCAGCAAGGGTATTCGGCAGAAGATCTATCGGTTTTTCTTGCCCATCCTGGAGGGAAAAAAGTGATCGATGCCTATATTAAAAGTCTATCCTTACAAGAAGATCAGCTTTTTTCATCAAAAGAAGTACTTAGACAACACGGAAATATGTCTTCTGCCACAGTTTTGTATGTGATCAAGCATTTTTTTGAACATCAATCAGCTGAAGCGGGAGATATCGGTCTTTGCGGAGCGCTTGGTCCGGGATTTTCATCAGAGCTGCTGCTCATGAAATGGGAGGAGGTCATATCATGATCATTTGGCTCGTCATTGGTTTCTTCGTGTGTCAGCGGCTTATTGAAATGCTTGTGGCTAAAAGAAATGAAAAGAAAGTGAAAGCGATCGGTGCCATTGAATTTGGTGCAAGTCATTATCCTTATATGGTCGCTATGCATGCGGGCTTTTTTCTCTCACTCATGGTTGAGGTATGGGGGTTAAACAGGCCGCCGTCGCGCTATTTTCTTGTGTTGCTCGTTTTCCTGCTGGCTACACAGGTTATTCGATATTGGGCATTATGCTCTCTTGGAACGTATTGGAATACAAAGATTTTAGTTGTACCAAATGCGATGATGGTGAAAAAAGGACCTTATCGCTGGTTAAAGCATCCTAACTATGTCGTGGTGGCGATTGAGCTTATGCTGATCCCGCTTTTATTTAATGCCTATTTTACCGCCATTTTGTTCACATGTTTAAATGCATGGATGATGGCTGTGAGAATTCAAACAGAAGAGAAAGCGCTCAATCAGTATTTGTTAAATTAATATTGAAAATCATTATCAATTGTGATACACTTTCATTAATGATAAGCATTCTCAATCACGAAGGATGGACGGTGATCACATGACAATGGTTTTCTTACTCGGTACGGTCTGTGTATACAGCCTATTAATTGGCTTCGTATTAAAAGGTGTTTCTAAAAAATCTGCTTCCTGATCGCAGTCAATTGCGACTGATCGGGCAGCAGATTTTTTTTATTTCCTCAGATCAGAAGAAAAATCTCTTGATTTTGTGTAAAATGGTATCACATACATAACTGACTTTTCTAAAAACAAAGGGGTTTATCGTCATGGAAGACTTGTCTATTCGAGATTCGCTCGTTCAAACTACAGGTGCTTTATATCAAAGCCTTCTCAAAAGGGATGATCATGAACGCGCAGCCAAACTTGCATCGATTATCAAAAAGGAAGCAGAAGAAGAAGTATATATCGCATTTACCGGTCACTATTCAGCTGGAAAGTCATCACTTGTGAATCATCTGCTTCATGATCACATCCTGCCAACGAGTCCGATTCCAACAAGTGCAAACTTGGTCGTCGTGAGGAAAGGGGAGAGTGAAGTAAAGCTTCACACCTCAGATGGCCGTTTTGCAAAAATGAGCGGTTCTTATGATAAAGAAGCAGTTCAGCGTTTTTGTAAGGACGGGGAACAGATTGAAATGGTGGAAATTAGCGGGGACTATAGAGGATTGGAAGAAAAGGTGGCACTGATTGATACGCCTGGAATTGATTCAACGGATCATACCCATTTTTTATCTGCCGCGTCTATTCTTCATCAAGCAGATGCTCTTTTTTATGTCGTGCACTACAACCATGTTCATTCAGAAGAAAACATTCGTTTCATTCGCTCCATTAAAGAGAAAGTGCCAAATCTTTATTTCATCGTAAATCAAGTCGATCGACATGATGAGCATGAGACAGCGTTTGAAGACTACAAAAATCAAGTAGTTGATATGCTTCTTAAAGAGGGCATTGAAGAAGAACATCTATACTTTACATCTGTAACCGATGAGTCGCATCCAAGAAACGAAATGATTCGTTTAATCGAGAAACTGCAAGAATTACAAACATTGCCGAAAGCATCACTTCGCGCCTATACCGAGCAGAAAATAGAGAATGTTTTAAAAGAACATATTGACTCATTAAAAGAAGAGCTGCAAGAAGAGGATCTTGATTCACTGCTTCAAGAAAAAAGAAGAGAAGTCAAGGAACTTGAAGCGAAAAGCAGCTTTATTGAAAATGGAGCAAAACAGTTAGAAGACGAAGTGTCTTTTGAAGTCGAGAATATTTTAAAAAATGCAAACCTAACCCCATTTAAAATGAGAGAGCTTGCAAGTGACTATATTGAATCGAAAGCACCTGGCTTTAAGGTAGGACTGCTGTTCGCTAAAAATAAAACTGAGCAGGAAAAAGAAAAGCGGGCGAACGATTTCTTAGCAGATGTCAAAACAAGAATGAAAGCTGAAGTGGACTGGCATATTGCTGAGCTGCTCAAAAAAGAAGTCAAGAAACATCAGCTTGGTGAAGAGCTATTAAATCAAGTGATGGCATTTGAAACACCTGTGGAAGAATCACTGCTTGAAAACGTCATCCATCATGGTGCGACATTTTCAAATGAATACGTTTTGCAATATGCAAAAGATGCTGGGGAAGCACTGAAAAGACAGGCCAAACAGAAAGCAATACCATTGATTGAACAAATGACCGAGACGCTGAAAACCCAGCTCATGAATGAAAAGGGAAAGCAACAAGATAAGTGGGCCCAGGCAGCACAGGAGCTCCAAGCGCTCGAGCAAAGCATGGAAAAAAATGATCAAATCAGAAGAGATATTGAGCATGTATGGGATATATGGCAAAACGGAACAAATGAGCAGATCACAGATGATTGGTTTTATGTGAAAAAACATCGGATGCAGCATGACGAGCTAAATCAGAATCATACGTTCACTCATGCGGAAGAAAGCGAGAAAGAAAATCAGCAGCAGACAGAGCTTGATCAAATGCGTCAATCACAGCATATTACGACAGCGCAGTCAATTGACCAGTTCGAGCAGCTTTCTCAAATGTTAATGCCATTAAATGCGCTGCAGTCTCAAAGAAAGTCCTTTGAACAACGAACAAAGCGGCTGCAAGCGAAGGAATTTACACTCGCCTTATTCGGTGCTTTTAGTTCAGGGAAATCGTCGTTTGCCAATGCCCTAGTTGGGAGAAAGGTGCTGCCATCATCTCCTACACCAACGACAGCCACGATCAATAAGCTGACGCGGCCGACAGAAGACCATCCGCATGAAAGTGTGAAAGTGGTGTTCAAAACCGAGCAGGAAATATTAGAAGAGCTCGATCAAATTCTCGGTTTTTCTATAACAGAAGAAAAGGGTGATACGTTTCAAGCGAAACTCGAACGAACGCTGAAAAAAAGAGCGCTTGAACAGGATCACCGCATCATTGTTGAACATTTTTTAAACGCTCATGAAAAGTTCCGTGATTCCATTCAAAAACAAACGCCGCACAATGTCACCCTGCAAGAATTAAAGCCATATGTGGCAGAAGAGGCTGTTTCTTGTGTGGTGAAGGAAGTGACGGTGTATTTAAGTACACCTTTAACAGATAAAGGACTGACGATTGTTGATACACCAGGCGCCAGCAGTATGAATAAACGTCATACAGAGATTGCCTTTCAATATATGAAGGATGCTGATGCCCTTCTTTATTTAACTTACTACCAGCATTCTTTCTCAAAAGCAGACCGGTCATTTTTACGTAAACTCGGGCTTGTAAAAGATTCATTTAGCATGGATAAAATGTTTTTTATTATCAATGCAGCTGACCTCGCTAAGGATCAAACAGAGCTTGAAACTGTCTTTGACTATGTGAAAAATGAGCTCACAAAAGAAGGTATCCGGCATCCAAACCTTCATCATGTATCCAGTAAGGAAGAGATCGAAGGAAAGGGTCAGTCGCCTTATAACCAGTATGCACAGCTTAGAACACAGCTTGACTATTTTATTGAGGAAGAATTAACGAAAGATGCGATTGAGCTGCTGTATTTTGAAGCGAGTACATTATGTAGAACAGTCGACAAGCTGCATGAGACGCTGCATCAGTCAGAAGATGAAAAGCAAGCAGAAAAGAAAAAGATAGACACATCCTATGAAGTGATTGTTGATCAAATGAGCCATATTAAACGATCTAAGCTAGTGACAGAAAGTGTGAAAAAGGACTTGCACGAACAGCTTTACCACATTGTTCAGCGCTTGTCACTTTATGCAAATGATCTGTTAAAGACAGCCTTTTATCCTGGAATATCTCAAGGGGACTTCAGGCAAGAGTTGAAAAAAGCGCTTGAACAGGCGCTAAAGGATTATGAATTTGAATTTGTACAGGAGATAAAGGCGCTTGATATTCGAATGGAATCGTTTATCACTCAATATTTCAAAGAGGAGTGGGAGAAAGGATTACAGGCTGCGTGTGCAGAAGATCCTTACTTTTCTCTCCGGCTGTCGCCGCCAGATGAGAAAAATGCAGAGCTGAAACAAATTGAAGTGGAAGCGGACCTGACGCCGTTTGAGCCGCTCTTAAAGAAGCAAAAATCAGCGAAAGCTTTCTTTGAACAGAACGGGAAGGCAGCGTTTATTGAAGCGATTCGAGATGTTCTTTTCCAGTTAACGACGAAATGGGCAGATAAAGAAAAAGAAGAATTACAGAGCAGATACGAAATGATGGTGAAGACCTTTACTGAAAGATATGAGACAGAAGCGCTCAAACAGCTGAATGAACAAAAACAAACATTTATCATGAGCTTGACGACAGATGCGAAAGAGCAGGCGATGATAGAACAAGTATACAAGCAGACAAATGAATGGAAGAAGCAGTTGAAAACCATTTGATTCATGATAGACTATAGAAAAAAGAAAGCAGTTGATAAAAAATGACGAGCGTACACGAAGAGATTTCCGCACATTCACAAAAACAGAATGCTCATATCAAGTCGTTTCTTGCGCTTGAGCAAAAAAGAGAGCAGGCAATAGAGACTGCTGTTTTCAAGTGTGAACAAAACGAACCATTTACAACTGACGATATCAATGCGATTACTTCGAAGATGAATGAGCTTGCACGAGGCGGTATTGTTCCGCTGCGTAAGCATGTCACGAGTGATATGGTCAGGGAGTATGTCGAAAGAAAACAGAAGTAAAGAGTAACTTTCTCTTTTTTGGTCATCTTAACAAGTGAACCGAGAAAGGGGAATGATGATGGAAAAAAAGCAGCATGCAAAAAAGCAGGATGAGCGTAACCCGAAACAAAAAGAGATGCCATCCTACGCAGAAGCAGAATCGAAAAAAATGCAATACGGTCAAAAATAATTCAAAGGTGCCACTTCTTTTCCAAAAGAAGAGGGCGCCTTTTTTATGTCGAATTCTATGTTCTGTGATAGAATAGGAGTATTGTTTTGAAAAAGGGAGTTTATAAGAATGAATAAACACGTACTGCTTGTTGATGGCATGGCGCTTCTGTTCAGATCGTTCTATGCAACGGCTGTCCATCGCAATTTTATGATAAATGATCACGGCGTCCCGACGAATGGAGTAAATGGCTATTTGAAGCATTTATTAACCGCTGTTCAGACATTTGAGCCAACTCATATTGTTTGCTGCTGGGATATGGGAAGCCAAACATACCGAAATGAATTGTTTCAAGATTATAAAGCAAATCGAGGAGAGGCACCTGTCGAGCTCATTCCGCAATTCGATTTAGCAAAAGAAGCGACAGAGGAGCTAGGAATTGTAAACGTTGGTTTAAAGGGATTTGAGGCAGATGATTGTATCGGTACGCTGGCAGCAGTCTATCAGAATGAAGCACGTGTGACGGTTCTAACTGGCGACAGAGATTTGCTTCAGATATTGAATGAACAAGTGACTGTTGCTTTGATGCAAAAAGGGATCGGGAACTATAAACATTATACAAAAGCCTTATTTGAAGAGGAAATGGGCATCTCTCCAAAGGCGCTGATCGATATGAAAGCACTTATGGGGGATTCAAGTGACAATTACCCCGGCGTGAAAGGAATCGGAGAAAAAACAGCATTAAAATTTATTCAAACATATCAAACCATTGATGGATTATTAGAAAATGTTCATGAACTAACTGCCGCACAGCAAAAGAAAATGCAAGCAGGATTAGAAGATTTGAAGCTCTCCCGTCTATTGGCAGAGATCAAATGTGATGTCCCGCTGAGCTGTCCAATTGATGAGACGAAGATGAACATCAATCAAGAACGGGCTGCTGCCATGCTGAGATACCATCAAATCAAAGGAATTGAACCGATGGTGAATCGATTAAGTAAAATAGAGATCAGCTAAGCCGATCTCTCAGCGTAAAGACAAACCCTCGCATTCGTTGTCAGGTCTGCGCTCCGGTGCTCACGAATGTCAAATTCGCTCCGCTCCGGTACTCGCCCTTCCTAGACTGCAAAGGTTTTCTATCACGCTGAAAAGAAGACAAAGGACTAAAATAAAAATCATTTTAGCCCTTTGTTAGAGATCAGCTAAGCTGGTCTCTAAGGTCATCTTTTTGTATTGCTTTTCTTCGCTCTATTTTCGAGCTGAGATAGTGGCTGCTTATCTTTTGTTTGCGCATCACCTTGAGGGGTTGTCCCACTTGTGACACGACCTTTATTCTCTTTATCCAATCAGTATCACCTCATACATTAGCATAACCGAAAAAAAGCGATTCATCCTTTAGAAAGGTGAATCGCTTTTCTAGCGAGCTGATCAGCTACTTGATTTTCCTTGCTTGGAATCCACTTAATGAAAAATAAATCAAACTGCCGTTGAAGCTCGATCATCTCTTTTATAAAAGGCTGAAAGGCTGGATTTTTAGCAAATCCTGCATTGGCCGCACGGTCAACTACCTGTGAATCTGTTCGAAACGAAACGGAACGCAGTCCTTTTTCTACGCAGATTTTCATCCCTTCAATGAGAGCGGAAAATTCTGCTTCGTGATTGCTCATTGATCCGAGAGGAATCGAGAAAGATTCTGCCTTTCCATCATATTTAATGAAAATGCCGATACCAGAAGGACCTGGATTTCCTGCGCTAGCACCATCAATGTATATTTCAGCTGGCAATTTATTTCACCCTTTCATCAAGCGGAACCATTCTTTTCGCTGCATACGCATATGGTGTCCCAATCGCGGCGACGATAAATTTAATCACATAAGTCGTGATGAAGATTTCGATCCATACATGAAATGGATAGGTGCCAAGAAAGGCAATGGTTGTGAAGATCAGTGTATCAAGTAGCTGGCTGATCATCGTACTTCCAGCGTTGCGCACCCAGAGCGCACCATCGGAAGGAAATATCCGGCGAATAAACGAATATACATAAACATCTAACATTTGACTGATGATATAAGCAGCAAGACTGCCAAGTGCGACCCTTGGCATAAAGCCAAATATCGTTTCGAGCGATGTTTGAGAAATGTCGGATGGAGCGGGATGGAAAAGCAAAGCCTCCTGCATGACAACGGTTAACGTTAAAAGGGTGGCAAAGCCAATCCAGACAGCTTTCCTCGCTTCATTTTGTCCATATTTTTCATTCAATACGTCCGTTGCAAAGAACACACTGCCATATAAAATGTTTCCAAGTGTTGCCGTTAAGCCAAACAATTCAACGGTTTTGACCACTTGTAAATTTGCAGCAACCGTCGCAAAGCCAATCCAGACGAAAAGGCCCATCTTGCCAAATCCTTTATAAAATAGAAGAACAATGATAAAATTAATGATCGCAAATAAGATCCAAATACCTTCATTAAACAAGTGACATGAACTTCCTTTCTCATTGTAAAATGTAACTTTTTGATTATAGCATAACGAACGTTTACCTTAAAAGCACGGGAAGGCGATGTGATCAATGAAATTAAGAGCACACTATACAATGAAAGTGAAATCGATTGGGTCCATTGCTTTTTTCCAAGAAGATTGGATGGAGCTAAAAGAGGCCTTGCTTTTAGCCAAACATATCGATAAAAAAGAACCACAGTCCCTCCTATCATTTGAAGACGAAAAAGGGGCGATGTGGTCTATTAAAGAACTTGAAAAGCTAAATGAAGAACTAAAGCTTGAACCTGATCAGCTTCAGGTCTATTTTGATGCAAGTTTTCACAAAGAAACAGGCGACTCTGGCCTTGGGGTTGTCGTCTACTATAAGCTCGGAGAAGATGCTTATCGTTTGAGAAAAAATCAGTCCTTCCAAGGAATCACCAATAATGAAGCGGAGTATGCAGCTTTATTTGAGGCAGTAAAAGCTTTGAAAGACCTTGGGGCAAGCAGAAATTCTGTCACGATTAGAGGCGATTCACTTGTTGTCATGAATCAATTAAAAGGAGAATGGCCTTGTTATGATGATATACATAACAAATGGCTCGACCGGATTGAAGCGGCTTTAAAGGAGCTGAGGCTTACGCCAACATATGAAGTCATCGATCGTAAACAAAATGCAGAAGCGGATCAGCTTGCAAGGCAGATACTTGCAGACGTCCCAATTGAAAGTAAATTGAAATTAGAAGCAGACGGAGCTGAATAATGTGGATAAAAAAACAGCAGTACAAGAATTGACGGATCTCCAAGACACGTATTGTTCAGATTGCTTGATTAAGAAGCACTTTCGAAAAGAATATGGCAAAAAATACGCCCACTCCTTTTGTATTCAGCAATGCACAGTAGGAGAGAAAATAAAAGAATACGGACAGACGCTGCTTAAAAAGTAAGCGGCTGCCCCGGTTTTCCTTACTCAAACATCCGCTCGTGAAAAAAACGGATAGAATGTGTTAAAAAAGAACATATTCTGAAAAATGAGCCGATATAACTATAGAAAGTTTTGGTTGAGTTACTTTTTGACTAAGTGACGGATAATAGAGGAAAAGGGGAAGGCCGGCATGAATAATAAGGATTTCGAAACGGTATTACATCGAACATTTCAAGAGGTATACAGCGATCTAGAGCAGCTAGTAGATGTAGCAAAGAAGGGAAGACCTTTTCTCGAAAAAGATATTTCTGAAATTGAACAACGACTGAAGCAAAATATTTTAGCCATTGAAATTCAGCTGAAAATCAAATAAGAGAGGCATATGCCTCTCTTTATTTTGTCGTTTCATCATTGATTTAGTTGATTAAAGTTTTGTTACGTTTGCAGCTTGAGGTCCACGATTACCTTCAACGATTTCAAAAGAAACTTCTTGTCCTTCTTCTAAAGACTTGTAGCCGTCACCTTCGATAGCTGTGAAGTGAACGAATACATCGTCTCCGCCTTCAACTTCAATGAAGCCGAAACCTTTTTCATTATTGAACCATTTTACTTTACCGTTTTGCATATTGCTTTTTCCTCCTAGTACTGTAGCACACCTTTTGGGCATACTAAAAAAAATTTTCATCACCTAACGACTTTACAGTTGTTAAATGATGGTTCCACTATACACCATCAAAAGTAACGCGTCAAGCAGGCGAGCCAAATTTTGAGCAGAATGTTTGATTTTTTTGTTTTTTTGGTGAATAACAATGAAAAATAAAACGTCCTTTTCGGAACCTAACGTGCAGCTTGTCCGTATATAAAAAAAATACAGAAAGAGGTGCAATCATGAATCGTTATACACTTGAAGAATTTATTCAGAATACGCAGCAAGAAGATAAGGGAGAAGGGGTCTTTGAACTTGAAACATCAAGGCTTCTAGAAATTAATTTGACTGACACCATTTGGGCAAAAACAGGTTCCATGGTTTCCTATCGAGGGAAAATCAAATTTGAACGTGAGGGTGTTTTTGAGCACGGCGTCTCAAAGATGTTCAAAAAAATGCTCTCGGGAGAAGGCACCTCACTAATGAAGGCGACAGGTGATGGGAAATTATATGTGGCAGATCAAGGCAAAAAAATCTCAATTCTCCGTTTGGCCCAAGGGGAATCTATTTTTGTGAATGGAAACGACCTGCTCGCATTTGAACCGTCTGTCCGCTGGGATATCAAATTGATGAAAAAGGTATCAGGCATGCTTGCAGGCGGATTATTTAATGTCAAATTAGAAGGGCCTGGCTTAGTTGCAATCACAAGTCATTATGAGCCGCTGACGCTCATTGTTCAGCCTGGTGACTCTGTTTATACAGATCCGAATGCGACTGTTGCGTGGTCAGGGGATCTAAAAACTGAATTTGTGACAGATGTTTCCTTTAAAACCTTTATTGGCAGGGGAAGCGGAGAGTCCATTCAAATGAAGTTTAGCGGAAGCGGCTTTGTTGTCGTTCAGCCGTTTGAAGAAGTATACACAACAAATGGAAATCAAGGGTAAAGAAAAAGGTGTCCGTCAATGACGGACACCTTTTTATGATAATGCGCGAGCATATGTTTTGTTATTCATGATGAGATCTGACTGCTCGACGATATCTTCCAAAATGGTTTGAGAAGATTGTTTTAAGTGCAGTTTTTTCATGTTTTGTTTCATTGTTTCTAATTTTTCTTCGTCCTGCAGCAAGTTGGTCACAGATTCTAAAATGTCTTCATGTCTGTTAATGACAATAGCAGCGCCATAATCCTCGAAGAAAAGAGCATTTTCTTTTTCTTGGCCAGGGACAGGCTTGTAAAGAATGACTGGGACACCGATTGCAGTTGCTTCTGTTAAAGTAATGCCGCCTGGTTTTGTAATCATACAATCTGTTACTCTGAACAATTCATCAATTTGTTCCACATATCCAAGCGCCTTCAATTGATCTGGGTGTGCCTGCTCAAGAACGCTAAGCGATTGTTTCAGTGCGGCGTTCTTTCCGCATACAACAACAATTTGTACTTCACTGTCGAGAAGCAGCGCCTCACATAATTCCTTCACATTTTTTAGTACACCGTGAGCACCGGCCATGATAAGAAGTACTTTTTTGTCGGATGATAATCCATATTTTTTATAGATCATCGATTTTGGCACGTCGGCTTCAAACTGTGGTCTAATAGGAATACCTGTCACTTTGACATCGCTTGGATGTGTGCCGATTTCCACTAATTTCTGTTTCACATAATCGGTTGCAACATAGTATCGGTCGATGTTTTCATGTACCCAAATCTTATGGAGACAAAAATCGGTCATGACATTAAAAGTCGGAATCACTTTACCTGTTTTGTTTCGATATTCTGGTACAACAATCATCGGGAATGTAATAATGATGATATCTGGATTGTGTAACTGAATTAATTCATCGAGACGCTTATTTCCCATCTTTAAATAAATGTTAAATTTGCGTTTATTGTAAATTTTATCAACACCGTAATAAAACAAGCGATAAAATTGTTTCCCAATGGAAAAGCTCTTCAAGTATAAATATTGAGTCACTTCTGACACAATGGGATTCGATTCTTGATACAAATTAGAAACTACAACATGTTCAAATCCTTGGGATTTGCATTCATCATACAGTGTTTTTGCTACCTGCATATGTCCATTTCCATAATTTGCGGTCAAGATTAATATTTTTTTATTGGTATTCAAGAATATTCACCTCAAATGTAATCAACAACAACAAAACTTCGTACGAAACTATTAATCTCATAGGTCTACATATACATAAAGATAACATATAAACAGTTAGAGCATATCATTCGTTACGAAAGAATTAAACTAATTTTAAAAAACAAACAGATTCAATTGATAATGGAAGACAGAGCCATTTGTATTTTAACACATTTTGACGATTTATCATCAGACCACAGTCTATTTTATTCCCAAACGTATGGTGTTTCTTGATAAACATAATAATTAAGCCAATTCATAAACAACAAGGTTGCATGGGCTTTCCAGCGATTTACTGGGATTAATGTGTCACCATCTTCTATAAAATAGTGGACAGGTTTTTGGACTGTATCATCTTTCAACAAATCTCTTTCATATTCCTGCATCAATGTATCTGTATCATACTCAGGGTGTCCAGTTAAAAATACTTGTTTATCATCATCTGAAACAATTAAACAAACACCTGCTTCTTCAGACATACTCAAGACTTTCAAATTCGGCGTGTTTTTTAATTGTTCTGTATTAATATCTGTATGCCTAGAATGTGGGACATAGTATACTTCATCAAAACCTCTGACTAATCTTTCTTTTTTCTCTTTCACAATATGCTCAAATACGCCAAATTTTTTCTCGGGAAGCTTGATTTTTTCAATCCCGTAATGGTGATATAAACCTGCCTGTGCACCCCAGCAAATATGAAGGGTAGATGTCACATTGGTTTTACTCCAGTCCAAAATGTCCTGCAGCTCTTTCCAATAAGAAACTTCTTCAAAAGGTAAGTGCTCAATTGGTGCGCCAGTGATGATCATTCCATCAAATTTTTTATGGCGAATCGATTCAAAGGTCGTATAAAATTCATCTAGATGCTCTCTCGACGTATTCTTCGGTGTATGTGTACTTGGAATCAAAAACGTAAAGTACACTTGTAAAGGAGAATTTCCGAGCATTCTCAGCAGCTGCGTTTCAGTTTGTATTTTTTTTGGCATTAAATTTAAGATCACGATATTCAAAGGACGGATATCTTGCTTGAATGCCCTTGTCTCATCCATGACGAAAATATTTTCGCTCTCTAGTATTTGTTTTGCCGGCAGATGAACTGGTATGTTAATAGGCAACTCGCCACCCCCTGAACCAAAGCTAATTTCACTTCATTATAGGAACTTTCTGGCGATATTTCAATGTTTCAATTATGTTACAATGAAAAATAGAGCAAAAAAGAATGCTGTTTCTGTAAAAAAAGGAGGCCGTTTTGTTATGATCACAAAGCATTTATCAGATATTGACATTGCCCAAAAGGCTAAGCTAAGACCAATTCAAGACATCGCAGCAAAGCTGCAACTACATGACGAAGAATTAGAATGCTATGGTTTCACAAAAGCGAAAATATCTTTGACTATTTTTGACCGTTTAAAGGAACAAAAAGAAGGACACGTGATTCTTGTCACTTCCATCAACCCAACGCCAGCAGGTGAGGGGAAATCCACGGTAACAGTCGGCCTTGGTCAAGCCTTCGAAAAAATTGGCAAAAAAGCGATCATTGCGATGCGTGAGCCATCATTAGGTCCTACAATGGGGATTAAAGGCGGGGCAGCGGGCGGAGGATATTCACAGGTGCTGCCAATGGAAGAAATCAATCTTCATTTCACAGGAGATTTTCATGCCATTACATCTGCACATAACGCCTTATCTGCTTTTATTGATAACCATATCCATCACGGAAATGAACTCGGCATCGACACGCGCCGCATTGTATGGAAGCGAGTGCTTGATTTAAACGATCGTGCATTAAGACAAGTCGTTGTCGGACTTGGCGGTCAGTTAAATGGGTATCCTAGAGAAGACGGATTTGACATTACAGTTGCTTCCGAAATGATGGCGATCCTCTGTTTAGCAGAAGACTTATCTGACTTAAAAAAACGTCTTTCTTCTATTGTTGTTGCCTATAATCAAGAAGGCGAGCCAGTCACAGTGGGAGCACTTGGATATGAAGGTGTCCTGACGTTACTTTTAAAAGACGCACTCAAGCCGAACCTGGTTCAAACGATTGAAGGAACCCCAGCACTTGTCCATGGCGGTCCTTTTGCCAATATTGCACATGGATGCAATAGTTTAATTGCAACCAAAATGGCAGCAAAATTAGCTGATTATGTCGTAACAGAAGCTGGATTTGGAGCAGATCTTGGAGCAGAAAAGTTCCTTCACATTAAAACAAGAGCTGGTGATTTCAAACCGGGTGCAGTTGTCATTGTGGCGACAGTGAGAGCATTAAAGATGCATGGCGGAATGAAGAAAACCGAACTCAAAGAAGAGAATGCACACGCCGTATTAGAAGGTATACATAATTTAGAAAAGCATATTGAAACCGTGCAAGCTTTTGGTCTTCCATATATTGTCGCGGTAAACCGTTTTATTACGGATACAAAAGAAGAGATTCAAGCGATAGAAGATTGGTGCGGCAAACATGGCCATCCAGTTAAAGCCGTGAATGTATGGGAAGAAGGAGGCGAAGGCGGGACAGCTCTTGCAGAGGAACTAGCGGAACTCATTGAAAAGAAAAAGAACAACTTTACCTATTTGTATGAAGCGAACGATTCTATCGAAGAAAAGTTATCTAAAGTGGCCAAAGTGGTTTACGGGGCAGATGGGGTCACGCTCACATCCAAAGCAAGAAAGCAGCTGGCTGCCATTGAGGAAAACGGCTGGGCTCATTTGCCGGTTTGTATGGCAAAAACACAATATTCTCTTTCGGATGATCCAGCTTTAATCGGCAGACCTAAAGGCTTTACCATTACGATTCGCGAGTTAAAGCCTTCTGTAGGAGCAGGATTTATTGTGGCCTTAACCGGAAGCATTTTGACAATGCCTGGATTACCTAAAAAACCTGCGGCTCTCGAAATGGATTTATTAGAAGACGGCAGTGTGACAGGACTCTTTTAAACGGGAGCATAAAAAGCGATTTTCTAAAAGAAGCATGTTACGATAGGAAAAAGTGAATCCTAGGAGGCTATGAGATGTCAATTTATGATATTCAGGTCAAGACCATTAACGGTCAGGAAAAATCGATGGCAGATTACAAAGGAAAAGTGCTCATTATTGTAAACACAGCAAGCAAATGTGGACTGACTCCTCAATTTAAACAATTACAAGAGCTATATGATCAATATCATGAAAAGGGCCTTGAAATTTTAGGATTTCCGTGTAACCAATTTATGAACCAAGAGCCAGAAGGAGAAGAAGCCATTCAAGAATTCTGTTCTTTGAATTATGGAGTGACCTTCCCTATGTTTGCGAAAGTAGATGTTAATGGCGAAGAGGCGCACCCGCTGTTCAAGCATTTAACAAGTGAAGCGAAAGGTGTGCTTGGGACAAAAACAGTGAAATGGAATTTCACAAAATTTATCGTTGACCAAAACGGAGAAGTCACTGAACGCTTCTCTCCAAAAACGCCACCAAAAGAATTAGAAAGCTCAATCATCGCTCTGTTGGACAAATAAGATGCTGACAGTCATGCAGCGAAAACAATTGGAGGCAGCTGCCTCCTTTGTTTCAGACAGGCTGAAGGATGAACCAACTGGACACGATGCGGCTCATGTTGCTCGTGTGCGCCAGCTTGCCGTCCGTATTGCACATCAGGAAGGCGGCTCTTTCTTTATCATCGAAATGGCGGCAATTGTACATGATGTCATTGATGAAAAGCTGTCAAGTGAATGGAAAGTCACTAAGGAGCAGCTTGAGCACCAGCTCCTTTTGTGGGAATTGGATACGAGGGATATCCGCTACATCATGGACATCATTACAACGATGTCTTTTCGTCACCGGCATAAGCAGTTTAGGCCGATGACGTTAGAAGGGACTATTGTTCAAGATGCGGATAGGCTGGATGCGATAGGAGCAAGCGGTATCGCTAGAGTGTTTACGTATGCTGGCGCAACAGGTGAGCCCCATTATACAAAGGACACGCAGCAGGGCTCTGTGCTAAAGCATATGGAAGAAAAACTGCTCAAATTAAAAGACTTGATGAACACTCGTGCAGGGAAGCAGCTTGCTGATGAGCGGCATGAATTGATGAGTTTATTTATCAAGAAATGGAAAGAAGAATGCGGCCTTACAGATGAGTAGGGTCTTTATGTGTGTAAGGAGGATATATCAATGAAAATAACAGCCATAGAACCGACGCCAAGTCCGAATACCATGAAGGTTATTTTGACAGAAGCACTTGCCGGCGGTAAAAGCAACAACTACAAAAAGGATCAAAAAGACGAAGCCCCAGAAATGATCAAGCGTATTTTAAGCATTGAAGGTGTAAAAGGGGTTTATCATGTCGCAGATTTCTTAGCGGTCGAGCGAAATGCAAAGTTTGACTGGCAGGGTATTTTACAGCAGGTCAGAGAAGCATTTGGACAAGAAACAGAAGGCCTTCAGGAAGGTTCGCAGTCAGGCGATGACACATTTGGTGAAGTGAAAGTATTTGTCCAAATGTTTAATGGGATTCCGATGCAGGTCAAACTGTCAGACGGTGAAAGAGAAGAGCGGTTTGGCATGCCTGAACGTTTTCAAGCAGCCATTTTAAAGCTTAGAAGCAGCTCAGACAATGTCGTGTTTGAACGTGTGTGGAAAGAACATGGCGTTCGTTTTGGGGAATTTGCTGATATCGGTCAGGAAGTCACAGAGGAGCTGCAAGCAGCCTATGATGATGAGCGTTTAGCCCGATTAACAGAGGCAGTAAAAGAAGGGCAGGAAGCTGTAGATAGACAGGTGAACCGAAAAGCATATGATGTAACAGAAGACATGCTGCAAGAGGAAGATTGGAAAAAACGTTTTGCCCATTTAGAGCAAATGCAGCCAGAGCAAAAGGATATACCTGTTTTAATGAAAGCAATGGAGGATCCAAAAACGTCTATTCGCAGACAAGCCGTTGTGAATGCTGGCATGATTGAGGATCCTGCTATTCTGCCTATTTTATATAAGGGGCTCGAGGACAAAACAGTGACAGTCCGCAGAACGGCTGGTGACTGCATTTCTGACCTTGGTGACCCTAGTGCTATAGCAGCCATGATCGCAGCATTAAAGGACCCGAGTAAGCTCGTCCGCTGGCGTGCAGCGATGTTCCTTTATGAAGAAGGGGACGAAACGGCACTTGAAGCATTAAAAGAAGCAGAGCAAGACCCTGAGTTTGAAGTCAGTCTTCAAGTCAAAATGGCGATTGAGCGCATTGAGCATGGAGAAGAAGCGAAAGGCTCTGTGTGGAAGCAAATGACAGAAAGTAGAAAGAATGCATCAGAATGATGAGAAAAATGAACAAGCTGCCAATGAAAAGCAGCTTGTTTTTTTAAAAAAGATAGACAGAAAAATTTTTTTAGAAAAATTATTTTGAATATTGTTGAAATATGCGAAAAAACTCTATATAGTAGTACCAATATAGAATATTGGAGGTCAGATTTTATGACACGAATCTTGCTGAGCGCTTGCTTCAGCAGCTATGTTAGTCATCAGTCATTCATAGGTGGCTAAATAAACAGAAAATTTGTAAAATAAAATCAACTCAAAATCATGCAGTCAACAAGACTTGTAGTATAGGAGGCTTTTTAAACAGATGGCAGAACTACGCAGTAATATGATTAAACAAGGAATCGACAGAGCACCTCACCGAAGCTTACTAAGAGCAGCGGGGGTAAAGGATGAGGATTTCGGCAAGCCATTTATTGCCGTATGTAATTCCTATATTGATATTGTCCCAGGACATGTCCATCTTCAGGAATTCGGGAAGATTGTGAAAGAAGCCATTCGTGAAGCTGGCGGCGTTCCATTTGAATTCAATACGATTGGCGTCGATGATGGAATTGCCATGGGTCATATCGGGATGAGATATTCATTGCCAAGCCGTGAAATCATTGCTGACTCTGTAGAAACCGTTGTATCTGCTCATTGGTTTGATGGAATGGTTTGTATTCCTAACTGCGATAAAATCACACCAGGAATGATGATGGCAGCGATGCGCGTGAATATCCCGACTGTTTTTGTGAGCGGCGGACCGATGGAAGCGGGTAGAACAAGTGATGGCAGAAAAATCTCTCTTTCTTCTGTTTTTGAAGGTGTTGGTGCATACCAGTCAGGTAAAATCAATGAAGAGGAATTAAATGAATTAGAACAGTTTGGCTGTCCAACCTGCGGATCTTGTTCAGGTATGTTTACAGCTAACTCAATGAACTGTTTGGCAGAAGCACTCGGGATTGCTCTTCCTGGAAATGGAACAATTTTGGCGACATCACCAGAGCGAAGAGAATTTGCGAAGAAGTCTGCAAAACAACTCATGGAGCTCATCAAAAAAGATATTAAACCACGGGATATTGTCACTGAAAAAGCAATTGATAATGCATTTGCATTAGATATGGCTCTTGGTGGTTCAACTAATACTGTTCTTCACACATTGGCGATTGCGAATGAAGCAGGTGTTGAATATTCACTTGAACGTATCAATGAAGTAGCAGAACGTGTGCCTCATTTATCGAAACTTGCTCCAGCTTCAGATGTTTATATTGAGGATTTACATGAAGCAGGCGGCGTTACAGCGGCACTAAATGAATTGTCTAAAAAAGAAGGCGCTCTTCATTTAGATACAATGACCGTTACTGCGAAAACGCTCGGCGAGAACATTGCGGGACATGAGGTAAAAGATTATAACGTCATCTATCCAATTGACAAGCCATTTACTGAAAAAGGCGGCTTAGCCGTTTTATTTGGAAACCTTGCGCCAGATGGAGCCATCATTAAAACGGGCGGGGTACAAGACGGGATCACACGCCATGAGGGACCTGCGATCGTATTTGAATCCCAAGAAGAAGCCCTTGAAGGCATCATTAATAGAAAAGTAGAAGCAGGACATGTTGTCATCATTCGCTACGAAGGACCTAAAGGCGGACCTGGCATGCCTGAAATGCTTGCACCTACTTCACAAATCGTCGGTATGGGACTTGGACCAAAGGTTGCTTTAATTACAGACGGACGTTTTTCCGGCGCTTCTCGCGGATTGTCTATTGGACACGTCTCACCAGAGGCAGCTGAGGGCGGCCCGCTTGCCTTTGTTGAAAATGGTGACCATGTCGTTGTCGATATCGAGCAGCGCATTTTAAGCGTAGATGTTCCAGAGGAAGAATGGGAAAGAAGAAAAGCAAACTGGAAAGGCTTTGAGCCAAAAGTAAAAACGGGTTATCTTGCTAGATATTCAAAACTTGTGACATCAGCTAATACAGGCGGAATCATGAAAATTTAATCTGATATCGAACATTTGAAAATTGGCTCTCTCTATAGTATCCTTTATTCACAACATAAGGATTATAGAGGGGGCTTTTTTATGTCAATGGCATATGAAGAATACATGCGGCAGCTCGTTGTACCGATGCGTCAAGAGCTGACAAGTGCAGGATTTCAAGAACTAACAACGGAAGAAGAAGTAGAACAAACGATGCAAGAAAGAGAAGGAACGACATTTGTGGTTGTCAATTCTGTATGCGGGTGCGCTGCCGGATTAGCACGTCCAGCTGCTACTCAAGCTGTGATGAAGGCAGAAAAAACGCCAGATCGAATTGTCACAGTTTTTGCTGGCCAGGACAGGGAAGCAACGGCAAAAATGAGAGAATACTTCACAGGCGAAGAGCCATCGTCTCCATCTATGGCACTTTTAAAAGGAAATGAACTTGTTCATTTTATTCCGCGTGACGAAATTGAAGGTCATGAAATGGAAGACATCATGAACAACGTCTTATCTGCATTCGAAAAACATTGCTAATACACATGTTGAAATGTCCTGTGATCAAATCAGGGCATTTTTTCTTGATCATGATGGAGGAACCAACCGCATGCTTATCACAACAAGCTTTAGAGCAAATGAACAAACGATTGAAACAGCAAAGGCACTTGCAGAGGATTTACATGGCGAGTATGTAGAGAGGCGCAAACAATCTGTCAAGCAGCTTGCGATAAAACGAGGAGACGTCCTTGTTGTGGGGAAAGAAAGATTCGAATGGTATCAGCCAAATGGTGAAAAGTTTTTCTTTCATCCAAGCTCAGCAATGTTCAGGGTGAAGCGGCTCATGCGCGGAGAAAAGGATCCTTTAATCGAAGCCGCGCAGCTTCAGCCTGGCGATTCCTTTTTAGACTGTACGCTTGGCTTAGGATCAGATGCCATTACAGCCAGCATGCGAGTAGGTACGAATGGAAGGGTCGTTGGTATCGAAAAGAATCCCATGACAGCATTGCTAGTGCGAGAAGGACTAAACACATGGGAGACAGGGTTAAGAGAAGCAGATGAAGCGATGAAACGGATATCTGTTGTAAGTGGAGACAGTATCGAGCAGCTAAAGAAGCTCTCTGATGGTTCATTTGATGTCGTCTATTTTGATCCGATGTTTGAGGAGACAATTCAAGAATCTGCAAGTATCGCTCCGCTACGTCATGCAGCAGAGCACCACTTTGACAACGAAATAGCCGTCCAAGAAGCACTGAGAGTGGCGAGAAAAAGGGTAGTTTTAAAAGATCATTGGAAAAGCACCCGATTTCTAGCAGATTCCTATCAATTTCACATTTTAAAACGAAAAACAGCTCAATTTCATTATGGATATATTGAGAAAGAAAAAAGCCCTCACTAATAGACAATACTTTGAATTCCTTGTCAATCATCTAAAAAAGCCCTTATTCAGGGCTTTTAATCTGTAATCTCCATATAGACAAAATAAAATAACGTCAGCAAGGAAGCCGTAATGAAAAACCCTTCAAGCATACCCATTCCTCCCAAATTTTAGTCGCCTTTGCTACCATTGTAAACGTTTTATTATGAAAAAGAAAGTCTCAAATCGATGGCCAAATTGAATGACTGAAAATTCATTATATGCTAGAATAGCAGTATGATAACTTATGGAAGGAATTAGATATCATGAAGATGTGGATGAGAAAAACGCTTGTTGTGCTCTTTACGATTGCAACTTTTGGTTTAGTCTCTCCTCCGTCGGCTTTGATGACAGACAAGCCTTCTGAACTTTCTTCATCTGATAAAACGCCTTATACAGCTGTTTATGATACATCAGATGAAATGCGCAGCTGGGAACTAACGCAAGAGGAAAGCAAAGAGCAGACAGATCCCTTTGAGCAATATAAGCAAGAGGTGCTGTCAAATGCAGAAAATCAATCCTTTCTCAAATTTGGCCGTAAAATCACACCTGTCATTGAGGACGAGTACAGAGAAGAGATTCAGCCGAAGATTGAACAAGTGTTAACCGACTATTTAACAAATTTCAAAGATGACGAAAAATTTCAAGATGTTGTTTTAACTGATCAGCCTTCAAGCGGAAATGGCGAAAAAATCTTCCACATTTACAACCGCAAGACCGGAGAAGATTTGCTCCGTTTCCATGTCAGAAGAGATCAGCCGCCTCACAGCGGATATTGGTTTAACTTTCATTACCATACAGCAGAAGATGGATTCCAGACGCATCATGAACTCGGTAATATTTACTGGGATAAAAACACCCCGCCGAGCTGGATGAGCCACTAGAAGGAGATGTCATGCCAATTGAAAAAATATACAATGAACGAAATGGTGCAGATTACAAAACAAATGTTAAACGACCGCGGAGTGAAAATTGAAGATATCGCACACATTGTGCTGAAGCTCCAAGAAAAATATCATCCAAACCTTCCACTTAGTGTCTGTATTGAAAATGTTGAAAAAGTGCTGAATAAAAGAGAAATTGTCCATGCGGTTTTAACAGGACTTGCCCTTGACCAGCTGGCAGAACAAAAGCTTTTGCCAGAACCTTTACAGCACTTAGTTGAAACAGATGAGCCGCTATATGGAATTGATGAGATTATTCCGCTTTCCATTGTCAATGTATATGGATCAATCGGTTTGACCAACTTCGGTTATTTAGATAAAGAGAAATTTGGTATTATTCGTGAATTAGATGAGGGCCGTCCAGGTGAAGTGCATACTTTCCTTGATGACCTAGTCGCTGCACTTGCCGCAGCAGCTGCAAGCCGCATTGCTCACTCACACCAAGATATTAAAGATGAAGAGCAGGAACGAGTGAATCAAGTATAAAAAGAAAAACATGTCTGCTCATCATGCAGGCATGTTTTTTTGGTTTCAACAAAAGCAGAAATAAGGTAAACTACAACAAGAACATAAATAAAGGATGAAAAAAATGAAACAATACAAAGAGTTATGCCGTCATGTATTACAGCACGGGGATGAAAAAGGTGACAGAACGGGTACAGGTACAATTAGCACGTTCGGTTACCAGATGAGATTTGATTTACAGGAAGGATTTCCTCTTTTAACAACAAAGAAATTACACCTGAAATCAATCATTCATGAGTTGCTTTGGTTTTTAAAAGGTGATACAAATGTCAAATATCTTCAAGAAAATGGTGTCCGGATTTGGAACGAATGGGCAGATAAAAATGGAGAGCTGGGCCGTGTGTACGGAGCGCAGTGGAGATCATGGGCAAGTGGAGACGGCGAGACCGTGGATCAGATCACAAAGCTGATTCATGATATTGAGCACAATCCGAATTCAAGACGACTGATCGTCAGTGCTTGGAACCCGGGGGAAATTGATCAAATGGCGCTGCCTCCTTGTCATTGTCTGTTTCAATTTTACGTATCAAACGGGAAGCTTTCCTGCCAGCTATATCAAAGATCGGCAGATATCTTTTTAGGCGTGCCGTTTAATATCGCTTCATATGCTCTCCTAACGATGATGATTGCTAAAGTCACAAATCTTGAGCCAGGCGAGTTTATTCATACACTTGGAGATGCTCATATTTACCAAAATCATCTTCCGCAGGTGAAAATGCAGCTGGAGCGCGAGGAACGCACGCTTCCTAAGCTTCGCATCACAAGGGATGTAAAGAGCATTTTTGATTTTACGTTTGATGATTTTGTGCTTGAGAACTATGATCCGCATCCGCATATTAAAGGAGAAGTCAGTGTATGATTTCCATGATTGTGGCGACAGGAGAAGACAGAGTCATTGGTCAAGATAATCAAATGCCTTGGCATTTACCCGCAGATTTAGCGTATTTTAAAAAAGTCACAGGCGGACATACGATTGTCATGGGCAGAAAAACCTTTGAATCGATTGGACGAGCGCTGCCTAACCGCCGAAACATTGTGCTGACCACAAGTTCTTCTTTTAAAGCAGAAGGATGCGAGGTTGTTCATTCAATTGCTGACGTTTTGGCAATTGCGGAAAGCGAGACAGAGCTATTTATTATTGGCGGGTCTAAGCTGTATGAAGAGATGATGCCATATGCGAATCGTCTCTATATCACGCACATTCACCATGCGTTTGAAGGAGACCGTTATTTCCCGTATTACAATGAAGACGAATGGACGATTGTATCACGCGAAAAAGGCCATCGTGACGAAAAGAACCCCTACAATTATGAATTTGTCGTCTATGACAAAAAAGGATAAGTGAGTAGGAGGAGTACGGTTGTTTCGTTATTGGTTTTTAACGATTTATGTTGTTGTATCCTTTTTAAAAAGTATGAGGCATTTGTACGATCATGAATTAACGGATCCACGCATTTCCTATACGAAACGAATGCATCTCATTCATGAGCATGCAAAAAGGTTTGCCCGGGGATGTATTGATCAATCAGGATCAGTCATGACCATTCATCAGCAAAAGAAGCTGCCAGACTGCCCGGTTATTTATGTCACAAAAGAGCTGAATCCAGTCACGACGACATTATTGATCGGCCACCTTGAGCAGCCAGTTGCTTTTATGGCAAAGCCGAAGCTCTTTCGGTATCCGATTTTAAAACAATGGTTGAAAAAAATGGCGGTCATTCACCAGAATCAAACGGATGAGGTTTTATTAGAAGAAGCAAAGGAAAGAATCATGTCTGGGCAGAGTCTACTGCTTTCAGAAGAGTATCGTCATATTGCAGAGGCGCTTGCTGAAGAATTCGATTGTCCGCTTGTACCGATTGAAACGAGCGGAACGGATCGTCTTTTAATGGGGAAGTTCGTGAAGAGAATGCGTCCTGTTAATGTCGATATTCATATTAAAGCTCCTGTCATGATCAGTGATTACGCACAAAAGCGTGCATAGAAAAACCAGCATCCGAATAGTGGATGCTGGTTTTTTTCATGCAGCAGGAATGTTTACGCAATAGAATAAAATACAGAAGAACATCGATGCACTGCCGCCGAGAACAAAACTGTGCCAAATCGCATGGTGATAGGGGATTTTCCGCCAAATATAAAAGATGGTTCCGACTGAATATAATATGCCGCCTAACAGTAAGAGTCCAAATCCTGCACCTGTTAATTGGATATAAAGCGGTTTGATGGCAATGATAATCATCCAGCCCATTAATAAATAGACGAGGGTAGATACGATTATAAAGCGTTTGACGAAAAAGATTTTAAAGACAATCCCACCAGCAGCAAGCGCCCATACAATCGCAAGGAGCGTATAGCCGAGTGCCCCTTTTAGTGGTCCAAGTAAAAAGGGTGTATATGTACCAGCAATCAATACATAAATAGCCGAGTGGTCGAGGATTTCAAAAATATCTTTTGTTTTTTTGTGCCGAATGCTATGAAGCAGGGTTGAACTTAAATAGAGCAGAAGCATGGATGCACCAAATATCGAAAAGCTGATAATATCTGTGACGGTGCCGTATTGAACAGCGAATAAGACGAGAAACACAATAGCTGGTATGGATAAAATAACACCAATGCCATGTGTAATGGCGTTTGCAATTTCTTCTTTTACAGTAAACAATGGATGTCCTCCTTTTATTGAACCGGTATATAACCATCAAGCGACTTCAGGAATGAAAGACCTTCAAGTGTAATCTTCGTTCCGGCCCTGCCTTTTCCTTTCGTCACGTATGCTTTTTTCTCAAGATCATCTAAGCGGTTTCTCACCTGCTGAGGGGTGAGCGGAATGTCTCCTTGCTTGCTTAGTTCAGACAAGATGCGTCTGCTGGCTGCTTCTCCTTTTTCATTGAGAGATTTAATGGCTTCCAGCAAGAAAACAAACTCTTGTTTTTCCATTAGTGTGAGCTGGTGTTCTTCCTTTTTACCTTTTACGGCTGAGGGAAGAGGTGCTAACACAAAGGGAGGTAAATGATGTAAAAATACCGTGTGACCCTCGAGTATGGACGCAGCGTAATGAACGATATTTTTGAGCTCTTGCACATTTCCTTCAAATGGATACTGCTGCAAGGCTTCCCAAACACTTGGATCAATGTCAGGAGCCATGTTCAGCTCTTGAAAGAAAGCATTTGTTAATACAGGAATGTCTGTTTTTCGTTCAGCTAAAGCCGGAAGGGCCAAATGAAGAACATTCAAACGATAAAACAGCTCGGGTAAAAAGGTAGAAGAAACCCTGAGTGCCTCTATTGATAAAGACGAAGAAGCGATTACTTTTGTTGCAGGTGATGTTTCTAGTAAGTGAATGACCTTGTGCTGCATAGGAATACTTAATGCGGCGACTTCATCTAAATAAAGAATTTGATTGTTTTTTTCTGTGAAGGCTTTCTGTAAGATTTCTTCATTCAAGATGGGGCAATACATGTGTGTCATTGCTGCGTTCGCCATTTCTTGGGCAAATAGTGTTTTGCCTGTGCCTGTGTCTCCTGTTATTAAGACCGGCTGTTCGTTTTTCGAAAATTGTTTTGCCAGATGAATGGCATGCTTGATGTCTTGATGATCTCCATATATAGACGTGAACGATTGTGTGGCCATGAGGTGGTTCCTTTCTTTGTGGTTCTAATTGGTTCAATTGTAACACCCAATTAAAACAAATGTACAGGAAAACGAAAAAGTTTATAAAATTTATGATGGATCCGTGATCTATTGGTTTATTTTTTGAATATTCATGTTATAATGACAAATTAAATAAGGTTAAAGAGAAAGGATCTTGTACATGAAACCGTTGCTCAAAGAAAATACGCTAATTCAAGTGAAAGACATCTTAAAAGCCCATCAAAATTTGAAGGATGTAGTCATTCATACACCACTTCAAAAAAATGAGCGACTTTCTGAACGATATGAATGTAATGTCTACTTAAAAAGAGAGGATCTTCAAGTAGTTCGTTCCTTTAAATTAAGAGGCGCTTTTAATAAAATGAGCCAGCTTCCAAAAGATAAACTAGAAAATGGCATTGTCTGTGCAAGTGCTGGAAATCACGCACAGGGTGTTGCCTATTCTTGTAAATATTTAGGCATCCACGGGAAAATTTTTATGCCTGCTACGACGCCAAGGCAAAAAGTATCCCAAGTGGAGCTGTTCGGAAAAGAATATGTTGAAATTATTTTAACCGGAGATACGTTTGATGATTCGTATCATGAAGCCGTAAAATGCGGAGATGAAGAAAAGCGCGAATTTATCCATCCGTTTGATGATTTGGATGTGATGGCAGGACAAGGAACGACTGCTGTCGAAATATTAAACGATATCGAAGTGGAGCCTCACTTTTTATTTGCAAGTGTCGGAGGTGGAGGTCTGTTATCTGGTGTTGGTACATATATCAAAAATATCTCACCAGAAACCGAAATCATTGCAGTCGAACCGCTTGGCGCAGCTTCACTGCATGCGTCACATGAGAAGGGCGAGGTTGTGACACTTGATTCGATTGATAAGTTTGTAGACGGAGCAGCGGTTCAGCGGATTGGCGAAAAGACGTTTACATCGCTTCAGTCTGTTGTCGATAAAATCAGTCTAGTACCAGAAGGGAAAGTATGTACAACGATTTTGGAGCTGTATAATCAATGTGCGATTGTAGCAGAACCGGCAGGCGCATTGCCGATCGCAGCATTAGATGCCCATCGCGAGGAGATTAAAGGCAAAAATGTTGTCTGTATTGTCAGTGGAGGAAATAATGACATCGGCAGAATGCAGGAAATCAAAGAACGCTCAATGATCTATGAAGGGCTTCAACATTACTTCATTGTCAATTTCCCGCAAAGAGCAGGGGCACTTCGAGAATTTTTAGATGAAGTGTTAGGACCAAATGATGATATCTCACGCTTTGAATATACGAAAAAGAATAACCGAAGCAAAGGCCCTGCGCTTGTTGGCATCGAATTGAAAGAAAGAGATGACTATGCCGCGCTGATTGAACGGATGGATAAAAAAGGCTTCCACTATGTTGAAGTGAATAAAGATCAAGATTTATTCCACCTATTTATTTAGGCTTAACAGATAATTGGAAAAGAGGATTGATCGTTTGTGCTGCTCAAAACAATATGTTTTAGACGGATGGATGGAGCTCAGATCAAGGTAACAGAAGTCCCTGTTCTAAAGGGGGATGAGACGTATCGTTTCATGCTCACCTTTAGACTTGAAGCTTTCTTGAAAAAAGTCTATGTATCTAAAGGAAAGAGAGCTGTGTACTCTTTCAGAGAGGATGTGAAACGTAACGTCAAGTGGAGCACATATGAACAGATCTATCAGGAGCCTACACTGAAACACAATGCGTAAGCAGGAATCTTTGTCAAAAGGAGGAAGCAGCCATTTTGAAATGGCTGCCGCTCAGTTTGGCAAGGATTTTTTTCGTGACAAGAAGAAATTGTGACAATTTCAAAAACGTTAGGTCAGTTGTTTTCAAGTGTGCAGGAAATAAGGTAATATCATAAGTAAAGACTAAGACAGCAAGGATGAGACGATAGTGAAACAAATTAAAATTGTAACAGATTCAACTGTGGACCTTCCGCAAGAGAAAATCAATGATCTTTCCATTCACGTGATTCCGCTCAATATCTCCATTTCTGGAGTTGATTATATTGACCGAGTGAATATACAGCCAGATGAATTTATTGAAAAAATGGAGGCCGCTGAGGAACTGCCGAAAACGTCTCAACCTGCGATCGGTCAATTCGTCGAATTATATGAAAAGCTGACGGCAGATGGAAGTGAAGTGATCAGTATCCATTTAACTGGTGGGATGAGTGGTACTGTTCAAACTGCTGAAAGCGCTTCGAAAATGGTAGATGGAAACATCACGGTGATTGATTCGAATTTTATTTCCTATGGATTAGGATTTCAAGTCATCAAAGCAGCAGAACTAGCCAAAAAGGGTGCAAGCCGTGAAGACATTATCACAGAATTAGATAAAATCCGTCTTCAAACAAAGCTATATGTCACAATCGATACATTAGAAAATCTCGTCAAAGGCGGCAGGATTGGAAGAGGAAAGGCGCTGATCGGCTCACTACTTCACATCAAACCAATTGCCAGCTTAACAGACGGGGTATATACGCCAGAAGCGAATGTGAGAAGCTATTCTGCGCTTGTCCGTCATCTGACAAAACAGTATGTACAGGCGGTGAAGGGAAAAACAGTTCAAGCCATTGGGATCGCACATGCAGATGCATTAGAACTCGCTGAAAAGCTAAAAAAAGCGCTGCTTGATCATACACCTGAAGCACTGATTGACATCGCCTACACAACACCGATTATTTCGTGTCATACCGGAAAGGGCGCAATAGGCTTTACTTTTTATACCGATTGATGGAAAAAGGGGATGGGCATATCATGGATAGAAAAAGGGGAGCCTCACTTGGTGCGCTTATGATCATAAGCGTGCTTCTTTTAGTCTCATGTTCAAATGGACAAATCAAAGATGCGTTAAATTATCAAATAGAGCCGTTTGAGTTTGAAAACCAAGATGGTCAAAAGGTGTCATTGGAAGATTTGAAGGGGAAAGTATGGGTAGCAGATTTTATTTTCACAAGCTGTGAAACGATCTGTCCGCCGATGACCGCTCATATGACAGAGCTGCAAAAACGAATAAAAGAAGAAAAATTGGATGCGCATATCATTTCCTTTAGTGTGGACCCAGAGGTCGATTCACCGAAAAAGCTAAAAGAATTTGCAAAAGCCTATCCATTGTCCTTTAAAAATTGGGATTTTCTCACGGGGTATTCACAGTCAGAAATCGAAAAATTCGCAATGAAGAGCTTTAAGACCATTGTCAAAAAACCTGAAGATGAAGACCAAGTGATTCATCAGTCCCTGTTTTTCCTTGTTAATCAAGAAGGGAAAGTGATGAAAAATTATGATGGCGTGCAAAACACACCTTATGATGACATCATCAAGGACATCAAAACGCTGAACCGAAGCTAGCATAAGGATGTTCAAATGGGCGAAAACATGATACACTTTTTTAATCAGAAAAAGGAGGGACATCATCGTTTGAAGGCTCGTTTGATTTTGATTGTGATGTCTCTAGCATTTGTTCTTTCTGCATGTTCTGCGCAAGAGGCTGGCATAAAGGATAAACTAGAAGACACACAAAACGTAAAAGAACATATTACCATCGCAGCGGTTGGAGATTCCTTAACAGAAGGAATCGGAGATCAAGATAAAAAAGGCTATGCAGGCATGACCCGTGACAAGATAGAAGCGGTCGACGGCGTGCAATCTGTCACATTAAAAAACTATGCCATTAAAGGCAGTAGAACAGTAGATTTGTTAAAAAGATTAAAAGAAAAAAAGGTGCAGGACGGACTGAAAGACGCTGATTATATTTTCTTTACAATCGGCGGGAATGATCTCATGCATGTTGTCCGTCAAAATGTGCTTAATTTGACGTTTGCTCCTTTTAAAAAAGAGCAGGGTCCTTTTGAGGAGCGCTTTAAAACCATTCTTGCTCAACTGAGAGAACAGAATGGCCATGCGAAAATTATGTATGTCAGCATGTACAATCCTTTTAAGTTCAGTTTGTCTGAGCTGCGAGATATTGATGAAGTCGTCAAAGACTGGAATGCCGCTGCCAAAAAGGAACTCAAAAAAGACGGCAATGCGGATATGATCAATGTAGCAGACTTATTTGAAGAAGGTTCTGATGAAAAATTACTGGCAGATGATGATTTCCACCCAAACCAAAAGGGGTACTCTCTTATGGCAAATCGTTTATTCTCCGAAGTGAAAAAAGAAGGACTGCCGAAGGAATAGGGTGAAATAGATGAAAAAATGGAAAAGCTTATTTTTTATTTTACTTGCAATCAATCTATTGATTGTGATTGCCTGCGGTATTTTAATGCTGCTGCCAGGCGGTCAATCCGCTTCAACCAAAGAAGTGAAAAGCGAATATGCTTTTAATATATCCAGCTCAAAAGAATCGCTCACCAGTTTTGTGAATGATTATTTGAAAAATCAAGGATCAAATGATATGCCAGACTTTCATGTAGCGATCGATCAAGATGTGAAAGTAACAGGCGCAATTAAAGCTTTCTCTTCAACGATTGATGCAAACGTCTCATTTACGCCAACTGTTGAAGATAATGGTGATGTGCTTTTGAAAGTGGATGACTTTTCAATTGGACAATTGAGCATTCCAATTAGTTTTGTTTTAAGCTACATGGGTCAGTTCTATGAGCTACCAGAATTCGTTCATGTAAAACCGGATCAAAAAACGGTTGAAGTGCGCCTTTCTGAAATGCCGCTGACGAATGATATGTATGTCAAAGCGAACAAAATTGATCTACAAAACGATGAAATTGAATTCTCATATTATCATCCAAAGCAATAGAACGTGTGAGTCAGGAGTGAAATCATGAAGCGAGTCTATCAATATTTTAGTTTACTGTCGTTTTTATTTGCTGCGTACTTTGGCATAACAGCTGCCAATGCTTTAAAAGCAGAGAATATCGATCAGTTTTACTTAAATATTGCCTACTGTGCATTATTTCTAGGCACGATGATTCTTACTTTTGATTTTCAAAAGCAAGAAAAAGCTGAAGATGTCTCGTAAGGAGCCTTTTCCATTGGGAAAGGCTCTTTTTTATATTTGCCGAGACAAGACGACCTTCGCCATAAGTTCTGGCTCTCCGTTAGCAAATCCATGAAGCAGAATCAGGTATGCGCGCTTTGTTTGCAAATGAACTTTGGGGATATCAAGCAGTACACTTTGAGTGCCGGCGGCTTTCAATTCAAAATGATATTTATTCGGGGAGAAATGATGAATGTGGGTACTGTTTACATAATCAAGCTCCTTAGATATGATCCCTTGGTCTCGTTCATATATATCTATAGAAGGAAGGTCCGGAGACAGCTGTACAAATGTAAGTGCTGACAGGTCTTCTTGTTTGATCAAAGTAGTCTGCTGCTCAGTCAGCAGTGCAAAGCCTGCACGAGCACCTGTGATACAGAGTGTATAGACCTGGCCGCTCTTAAATTGAATGCGAGAATGAAGAATTTTTTCATTTGTAGCCAGTTTGAACACTTCTATTTCATACATTCCCTCATCCCACTCCATGTAAGCGGTCAAATGGCTGTAAGGCATTGTTTTCATCAGCTGCTTCCGGTTCACATAAACAGCGAGCTCACTGAGATCTGGTGCAGCGTGAAATAATCGAATAAAGGCTTTTGATGAAGGGCTGCTTTGAAGATGCTCATAGGCGGCAGTGAATGGCCGATATGGAAAGTCATGATAAAAGAGCTGCTGCATGTCATCAATCCCTTCTTTCTCATACAATGGTGTTTTTTGTAGCGTATGCATGAAAAAGACGATCTGTATAGGCAAAAGAAGCAAAGAAAAAAGCCTGACGGAATACGTCAGGCCGGCATGTTAAGAAGGAGAAGAATATTGATGATATTCAGCTAGTTTAATAAACGTTTTTTCATCCTCAATTAAACCGCAAACGCCGCACTGGACCTTCATTTGAGGACCTTGATAGCTCATGTGAAAAGGAGACAGCTGCTCTCCTTCGTATCTTTCAACAACTGCTCCTGTCGCTGGATCTAGCTTGACAGGTTCTGAAAGCTGCTCAATGAGATTAAAGCGCGTTCTGTTTGTTTTACAGTTTGGACAAAGATAAGGGCTTGTCATGGTTCATTCCACCTCTTTTTATCCGTAGCATGTCCTAAGCGCTAAAATCTATGCTTAATCCTTTTGACTTTTATCCAGCTTTTTAAATAATTTGATCATCGTTTTGAGTTCTTCGTCATCAAATGACTCAAATCGCTCCATAAAGTATTCTGTTTTCTTTTTCTCAAAATGCTCAGTAATTTCCTTACCCTTATCGGTTAAGTGGATTTTGATGATGCGGCGGTCCTCTTTTGAACGAATACGGGTGATCCAGCCTTTTTCTACGAGTGTGTCAGTCACAGCGGTAATATGACTTGCTGACACTCCAAGAATGGAAGCGAATTCCGTTACTTTTTTTGCACCTTGCTCACGGAGCAGATTTAAAATAAGAAATTCATTCCGAGATAATTCGTTTTCGAGCAGGCTGTTAATTTCATAACGGATCTGCTTAAATACGGTTCTCAGTAAAGTGTCCATTTCGTACATCATTTGTTTTCTTTGTTCCAATCATTAAACCCCCATTATATTTTAAAGATACGACAGAATGCTTTCTTTTATTTTAGGTATACAAGTCGTATCATTTTCATTATTTTTTATCATGTTATAATATGATGATACCATTTTTTAAATGAAGGGGGCACTAATATGTCTGAAAAACAAGAATTAGCCACATTTGCAGGAGGCTGCTTCTGGTGTATGGTTAAACCTTTTGATGAACAGCCGGGCATTATCAAAGTTGAATCAGGGTATACTGGCGGACATACAGTGAATCCGACCTATGAGGAAGTATGTACAAATACAACGGGACATAGAGAAGCGGTTCAAATTACGTTTAATCCTGACGTGTTCCCGTATGAGAAGCTACTAGAACTGTATTGGCAGCAAATAGACCCAACAGACGATGGCGGGCAATTTGGTGATAGAGGAGAATCTTACCGTACTGGTATTTATGTTCATCATGACGAGCAGCGAAAGCTAGCAGAAGCATCGAAAGAGCAGCTGAGCCAAAGCGGGATTTTCAAAAAGCCAATCGTGACAGAAATTTTAGATGCAGGTCCTTTTTATCCAGCAGAGGAATATCATCAGCACTATTATAAGAAAAACAAAATGCACTACGAACGATATCATGTCGGTTCGGGCAGAGCCGGTTTTATTGAGTCTCATTGGAGTGATAAATAATGGCAAATGAAAAAGAAAAGCGTATAAAAGAATTAAACCGCATGCAGTATGAAGTCACGCAAAATAATGGCACAGAGCCGCCATTTCAAAATGAATTTTGGGATCATAAAGAAGAAGGTATTTATGTGGATATCATTTCAGGAAAGCCGCTGTTTTCTTCTTTAGATAAGTTTGATGCCCACTGCGGCTGGCCAAGTTTTACAAAACCGCTTGAAGAGGAAGAAGTAGCAGAGAAGGTTGATACGAGTCATGGAATGGTACGGACAGAGGTTCGCAGCAAAACAGCTGATTCTCATCTTGGCCATGTTTTTCCTGATGGACCAGGGCCAAACGGTCTTCGGTATTGTATTAACTCAGCCGCTTTGAAGTTTATCCCAAAGGATGATCTTGAAAAAGAAGGTTACGGGGATTTGAAACATCTATTTGATTGATCCATTTAAAAATCGTCACATGGAAAGCATTTGCTTCCGTGTGACGATTTTTTATTTTTTATGATGTGTATGATGTAATTGTTCGATGATGTGGAACAGCTTTTCTTTTGTAATGAGCGGTGCTTCTTTTGATGTGTAATTCGTTAAATCGACTTTTTGAAAGGAAGGGTGTAAATGTGGCCTCGGTAAAATGGCATAAAATTGTTCATGTTCAAAGAGTGCATCTGCTTCGTGCGGGAATGTGAGCTCCTCGTGAAGCTTCTCGCCAGGTCTTTTTCCGACAACGAGAATATCTGGAGATTTAGCATTGATTTGGGCGGCATATTCATGAAATGCTTTTAAGAGATCGGCAAGCTGTAAGGACTCCATCTTGAGAATGAAGGTTTCGCCGCCTTTCATCATGATTGCTGCTTGAAGTGTGAGGGAAACAGCTTCTTCAATGGACATAAAAAAACGTGTCATATGAGGATCAGTCACGGTCAAAGGTTTTTCATTTAATAGCTGCTGGAGCATGATCGGAATGACGGAACCTCTAGATCCAAGCACATTGCCAAAGCGTACAGAGCAAAACTTGGTTTTTTGATTCGGAATACTTTCGTTTGCTTGGGAAAATAGTTTTTCTGAAATCAATTTTGTTGCACCCATGGCATTAGTCGGAGAAACCGCTTTGTCAGTTGAAATGTTGACAACATGACTCACTTCATGTTCGAGGGCGGCTTCAATGACGTGCTGCCCGCCGATGATATTCGTTTGAACGGCTTCGAACGGATTATCTTCACAAGTGGGTACTTGTTTTAAGGCCGCTGCATGAAAAATGATATCCACACCTTTGACGAGCTGTCTCACGCGGCTTGCATCCCGGACATCTCCTAAAGCGAATACGACCTCTGGATGATCTGCGTATTCATTTTTCATCATGTATTGTTTGCTGTCATCTTTACTGAAGACGATTACCTTTTTTGGAGAGCAGCTTGTTAATTTATTCACGATTTGCCGGCCGATGGATCCTGTACCGCCTGTAACTAATATCGTCTTGTCACGAAAAAAGGTCTTCAAAGTCGTTTCTATCTGATTGGACATATCTAATCCCCCAACTCTCATTTCTCTACTTTGCATCATATGTGAAAGAGCGGCATTCGTTTGAGGAAAAGAACCACTTCATGTATAAATTAGGTGAACAAATTATAACCATCTGCTTACCGTCTTAATAGAATATGGAGAGATAAGAGATTAACTAGAAAAACGAGAGACCTGAATACTTCAGTACTGCGATCAGCTCGGTCAGAGAAGAAAATTGTAAGGGAGCTGTGCGCGAGGGGAGAAGAGAAGACATGTATAGGGGAAATCGTATTTTAGCCATGATACCTGCATTTAGAAGTACCGACGGCCAGCATGATGAACATATACGCATATTGGCAGAGCGGCCGCTTATCTATTGGACCATTCAGCCGCTTTTGCAAATGATTGAGTTAGATGAAGTCATCGTCTCCTCAGAGGATGTCAATACGCAAATCATTTCATCTCACTACGGAGCAAATGTGATTGAACTGCCAAGTACACATGTAACAGAACAAACGCCGTCGCTGTTAGCTGTGAAGCATGCGCTTGCTTATTTAGAGCGGGAGGGGAAAACCTTTGATATTGTGCTATATCTGCAGCCATCGTCTCCTCTAAGACAGACGGCAGATATCGAGAAGTGCTTGCAGCTTTTAGTGGAGGGGGGATATGACTGCACCGCATCTTTTACAGAGGCGTTAGAAAACCCAAATGAAACTTGGACACTGCATGAAAACAATGAAGCTACTTTATATAAGGACAATCATTACTTTTTCATGCCAAAACATGAGCAGCCATATACGTATGGCCGGCTAAATGGTGCGGTATATGCTTTTCATGCTCATTATGTCAAAGAATGCATTCATTCCTTTTTAGAAGGATCTGTCGGAGCATATATGATGGATCACACGCGGTCGCTTGTGGTGAAACAGGAGGCGGACCGGAAAAAGGCAGAGCACGTCTTATTGGCTCGCCGAGATGCAGAAGATCATGCATAAGCTGACCTTCAACAAGAAAAAGCGCCCAGTTATAGGGCGCTTTTTACGATTTCATAAAGCCTTTGCGGCATCGTATCAAATGTATTCCAGCGAACGGCTTGCTCGTAGTTGTTCAGTGCGGCCGCCTTTCTTTCACCTGCATTTGACCCATAGTAATCCACCTGTTTGATCAAATCGTCCTCATCTTTGTAAAAAGCAAAGCTTGAAAAAGTAGGCGGCGGATGTAGATCCATCAATTGAAAACTTCCAGTTGCAGCAATGTCAAATGCTCTGTTATTGAGGCTCATATTTTGAATCATGGCTTTATTTTTGTTATATACAAATTGAGACGGCCTATGCGGATTCAGGACAATCGCTGTCTGCTGATAGATGTCCGCCATTTGCTGAGGACTCAGCCAATTCGTTATAAGGGTGAAATCACGATAATGTCTCCGTGATTTATTTAAGTGACGGTGCCATTCCTTACCTGCAACGAGAATACGCCATTTGTTTTGCTTTAAGAGTGTATCGATGGCCTTAATGCGGTTGGGATAAGGGTAGCCAATGAGTGCAATGTCAAACGTGCACATCTCATCTGGCGATTCATTTTTCTGAAAAACACGTGTATTTGTCGGAATGGGAAAGTAGTGTGTATTTTCGGCGCCTAATTGTTTGTAAAATGGCAAAATCCCTTCATCAATCGTTAAGATAAGCTGAGCATCACGTGCGCAAGCAGCTGATACATCTGCATAAAAGGGATCTTCTGTCATCCACAGAACGATCGGGATTTTTTCTTGTTTGAATTGATGAAGTACATCTTTCGGAACATGATCACCGATCATCATCAAAACAAAATCCGGAGAAAATGTCCGGATTTTGTGCATGTTAGTGGGTAGAGATTCTCTATCAATCTTTACACATGAAAAGGGGGAATCAATGAAGCTTTCTTCTACCCATTGATCAAACATGTGATAGATTCCGCCGTAGCCAGAACTGATATAAAGAAGCTTCATGATGACCCTCTCACATTAAGATGTGAATGTAACACTTTCAACTTTATCTACATCTAAAAGAGTCGTTGCTGAGCCGGTAGGTGTGACAGAGCTTTCTTGTGTAACAAATACAACACCTGTTGAAGCATCGAATGATACAAATTGAACTGGTCCAATTAAATCTCCTGAGTCAGTGACAATACTAATGACTGTTCCTGGTGCAAGTCTTGCAAAGATCCATCTTGCTGGCTGAGATACATCGAGTGTTGTAGCAGAATCTGAAGGTGATGCCTCAGCTGCCACTTCACTTAGTAAATCGTTCAATTTCTCTTCCACTTGAACTCCTCCTTCTTCGAGATTAGCTGTTAATGCATGAGTAATTGGTTTGAAAAACACTTTCAATAGTTCTTTTTTTAATTCAGCACGCTTGTCGCTCATTTTTTCCCCATCCTTTCTTCATCAATTCAAACTCACCCCTATGTATATGCCGTTCATTTTTTTTGGCATAAGCAGAACGCTGATTCCTGATTCTTTTTTTCAATTAATCACTTCACACATTTTTAAAAATGTTTTCAAATGCTGAGGCTAAATGAAGTGGCGCTCATACTCTAGTAAAGATTAAATGTGAAGAGAGAGGGATTATGAATGGAATTTGAACAATTATTAGATGGTTGGAACGAAGAATTACTAGAGTCGGAAGGAGTGCTTGAAGTCATCTTGATTTTACTTCTTCTTCGCCTTTTAGAAGAAAGTGAGGAAGAGAATGTGTCAGACATCAAAGAATTACTTCGTCCATGGCTTGAGCTTGGCATTCCAGTGCCGCGTGTTCATTTGGTCAATGGAGATGTACTTCAAAACGTGGTTGTCGTGCAATTGTTTGATACGGTCGCGGTCTTTAAAAACGCGACAAATCAGCTAAGAGTGAGTGTTCCTTTTGTGAACATTGTCAGCTGGGGGGCATTTTAAACTAATCAAAAAGGATAATGATCATGAAAGTATCGGTGATTTTAACAAGCTACAATAAACCAGATTTCATTGATCGTGTGTTAAAGAGTATGGTAGAACAAACGTATCCGCATTGGGAGCTTTTGATTATGGATGATGGCTCAGAACAGGGCACCATTCAAAAGATCCAGCCCTATTTGAGTGATGGACGCATTCAGCTGTATTCGCACACGGTTCATCCGGCAAAACGGCTGTTAACCGCACGATATGCGACGCTTATTAATGAAGCATTAACCCGTATAACAGGTGAGCTCATTTGTTATTTAACCGATGATACCGTGTACCATAAAGATCGTTTGCTTAAAATGGTGGATGTTTTTCGGTTGAAGCCTCATATAGATATTGTGTATTCCTCGCAGCGGGTTGTGCATGTGAATCAGCATTTAGTGGAAACGATGAGTTTTGTTCGAGAAGCAAATCAAATCCTAGAGCATGCGTCCTTTCAAGTGGACCATTGTTCGGTCATGCACAGAAGCCGCTTGCTTCCACTGATTCATGAAAAATACGGACAATATTGGGATGATGAGCCAAAGCACTGGCATCATGCAGATTCTGTTTTTTGGATGAGGCTGAATCATTTCGCTTCGTTTTTTCCATTAAAAGCTGTACTGGATACAACGTATAAAACGCCCCATTCCTTTCATCATCAGTTTTCGAGTATGCCGTATGATTTAATTGACGGAACGATCATTGAAAAAGAAGGGGATTATTATCAAATCGCAGACGGGAAACTTCATGGAATTGAAAAGCGCTGGATCAATGAAAAGAACAGGCGTGCGATCCGTGTTCCGCTATTATGTGAGATGAAATATGAAATAAAAGAGAAGCTGGCAATACCCAATTATACAGTTGTCACCGCAGATCAGGGGAAAACGTTCTTTTATATTGAAAAACAGAAAAAAAGAAGGTTTGCTTCAAAACGTGACGTGCAATATTTTCAGTTTCACCCAAAGGAGATCTATACGATTTCAAATGACCAGCTTCAGTCATTTGAGGATGGCGATATCATCAAAGTTTCTCCTGTATTCAGTCCGCCAAACAGGCGGCTGTTTAAATGGAAACAAGATGTTTATTTACTTGTGCATCATGCCTTTTGCCGAATTGATCCTGAGGTGGTGAAGCGGTTTGCTTTTTATCATCAGCCGATTAAGCTGTACCCGTCCCAATTTACGTTATTTCAGGAAGGAAAGCCGATTGTTCCGCTGTATAGGGAATCGCTGCAAGAATTCGATATGTCTCTTTATCAGACATCCGGGCGAAAGCACTCCTCATAAGAGGGGTGCTTTTTAAAATTTTTGCAGGAAGTAGAAAGGAAAAAGCGAAACATGAAAAAGACAGGGAACCATTTAAAAATGATCAAGCCGCTGAAAACTCGGCAATTGATGCCGGTTTTTTGGCACTGAAAGTGAGGGGGAAAGAATGGGGAAAGTTGTCGAAAGAGCAGATTGGTTTGAATTAATTTTAGAAGCCATTGATGAAGCCATTCATGTTGTAGATGATCAAGGGATGACGATTTTTTACAATCATAATGCCGCTAAGTTTGACTGTTTACAAAAAGAAGAGGTGATTGGCAAGTACATCCTTGATGTGTATCCCTCTTTAACTGAAAAAACAAGTACGCTTATGCATGTGTTGAGAACAGGAAAGCCCATTTATCATTCGCTGCAAACCTATTTGAATAAAAACGGAGAAAAAATTGAAACAGTGAACACGACATTACCTATTATTGAAGATAACGAGTTAATAGGTGCGGTCGAAGTCGCAAAAGATGTATCCAAGCTGTCAGCCCTTTCCAATCGTTTAGATCAAAAAAAGCGAACATATGACGTGGCTGGGGTAGAACAAATGCATGATTTTGCTTCATTTTTAACAAATGATCCGCTTTTAAAAGAAACGCTTGAAAGGGCAAAAAAAGCAGCTGCTTATCCATCATCAGTTGTTGTCTACGGAGAAACTGGGACAGGAAAAGAAGTGCTTGTTCAAGCCATTGTCCATGAATCTGACCGAAAAAACCAAGTGTTTATTCCGCAAAACTGCGCAGCGCTCCCAGAAACATTACTTGAAAGTCTATTGTTTGGATCTGTCAAAGGGAGCTATACGGGTGCAATTGATCGCAAGGGACTTTTCGAATTGGCTGATGGGGGCACGCTTTTTCTTGATGAGCTGCAAGCGATGCCGCTCACGCTTCAGACGAAATTATTACGTGTGTTAGAGGATGGCGTTGTCCGCCGCATCGGTGATGCAAAGTCCATTCAAGTGGATGTTCGGCTCATTACTGCGCTCAATATGGACCCATTCGAAGCAGTGAAAAAGCAAATTTTAAGAGAAGATTTATTTTATAGACTGCATGTGTCATCTTTTCATATTCCGCCGCTTCGTGAGAGAAAGCAAGATATCACGCTGCTATCCCGCCACTTCATTCAAACCTATCATCAGCAGTTTTCAAAAAACGTCACACGTCTTTCTGAAGAAACGGAACGATTGTTTATGGCTCACCACTGGCCTGGGAATGTTAGAGAATTAAAACATACGATAGAGCATGCCGTGTTGATGATGCCAAAGGAAGCGGAAGAGATCACCCCTCTATACCTTCCGGCTCATTTACGTGAGCAAAAACTGGAAAGGGAAACATCTGAACCCTCCTTAAAAAATCAAGTGTCTTCATTTGAACAAACATTGATTCAAGAAGCTTTACATCAGCATAATGGGAATATTAAAAAAACCGCCGCCGCCTTAAAAATCCCTCGACAAACGCTGCAATATAAACTGAAGAAATATGCAGATGCCGAAATCTAGGCACAGCATCCAATTGAATATGACGGGTAAAGCTCCTTTTGTAAAGAATAGGGGCATTTTCCCATGTTGGCACATAACTTGCATAGTATAAAGTGAATGCTGATAGGGGGAATGGATATGAATCAGAAATTGTATGAACCGGCACGTCACTGGAAGGACATTGAGCTTTGGAAGGATGTACCTGAGGAAAAGTGGAACGACTGGATTTGGCAGCTGACGCATACCGTGAAAACGCTTGAGGATTTAGAAAAAATCGTAAACTTAACAGAAGAGGAACGAGAAGGGGTGAAGATTTCCACCAAAACCATTCCACTCAACATTACACCCTACTATGCCTCACTGATGAATCCAGACGATCCAAGATGTCCAATACGTATGCAATCTGTGCCAATTGCAGAAGAGCTTCATAAAACAAAATATGATCTGGAAGACCCGCTGCATGAAGATGAGGACTCACCTGTCCCGGGGCTCACACACAGGTATCCAGATCGCGTACTGTTTCTTGTGACAAATCAGTGCTCGATGTACTGCCGCTATTGTACGAGAAGACGTTTTTCCGGTCAGATTGGTATGGGTGTGCCGAAAAAGCAGTTAGATGCTGCCATTGGATATATTAGAGAAACACCTGAGGTGCGGGACGTGTTAATTTCTGGCGGAGATGGGCTGTTAATCAATGATCAAGTGCTTGAATACATTTTGAAAAACTTACGTGACATTCCGCACGTTGAGATCATTCGGATTGGAACCCGCGCGCCGGTTGTCTTTCCGCAGCGTATAACAGATGAGCTGTGCGAGATATTGAAAAAATATCACCCAGTTTGGCTGAATACTCACTTCAACACAAGTATTGAAATTACAAAAGAAGCAAAAGAAGCGTGCGAACGTCTTGTGAATGCCGGTGTCCCTGTAGGGAATCAGGCCGTCATCCTTGCAGGTATTAACGACAGTGTGCCGATTATGAAGAAGCTGATGCACGACCTTGTGAAGATTCGGGTCAGACCATATTATATTTATCAATGTGATTTATCTGAGGGCATTGGCCACTTTAGAACGCCGGTATCAAAAGGGCTTGAAATCATCGAAGGCTTAAGAGGACATACGAGTGGTTATGCAGTGCCAAGCTTTGTGGTAGATGCGCCAGGAGGCGGAGGGAAAATTGCCTTACAGCCAAATTATTTATTATCGCAAAGCCCTGATAAAGTCGTCCTTCGTAACTTTGAAGGTGTCATCACCTCTTATCCAGAACCAGAGCATTACGTCGCAGGCCAGGCAGATGCGTATTTCAATGAAATTTATGAAGAAAAACAAGAACCAGCAATTGGTATTACCGCACTATTTGAGGATGAAGCAAGATCGTTTACGCCTGAGAATTTAAATCGAATGAAACGTAGAGAAGCATATGAGACAAATCCTGAGCATGACACACTTAAAAACAAACGTGAAAAACGGGATGAATTAAAAGAGAAGAAATATCAAGCGCAGCTCAAAAAAGAACAAACCGTGAAGGAGGAGAAATAGCCTTGCTGACATGTGATTGGTGTGAGGAAAACAAAGCAAATGCTGAGCAGACAACAGTCTATTGGGAACTGATCACGGGCACACAATCAATTGAAATCATCGAAACGCCGTCCATCTCCTGCACGCACTGCGGTATGATCTATCAAAAGGATGAGACGGTCAAAGAGATTGAAGATCAATTAATTTTAGTGGACCAGACAAAACTTCCAGAAAAAATCTCCTATGAAGAATTAATGAGCATGGAGCGGTTATTAAAGCGAAATTACTTTGACTTTTCTTCATAAGTTATACCTCCGTCTATACAAGTCATCAAATTGCTGTATAATATAACAACAAAATAGTGTGTCGCGGAGGGAAAAACAGGTGAAGTCGTTTTACCATTATTTAATGAAGTTCAGACATCCAAAACCGAAAGATGAAATCAGCCATTTTGCAAATGCTGCGTATGAGGATCACAGCTTTCCTAAAGCTTCCACAGATTATCATGAGCTGTGTGCTTATTTAGAATTAAATGGTGATTATTTAAGCTCAATGACAACATTTGACGAAGCGTTTGAGCAATACGAAGTAGAAGTCAAAAAAAAATAACACACAACCGCTTGTTCCATATGGGAGAAGCGGTTTTTTTATAAGAAATAAAATGGCGTTTTGCATGGTGTGGTTGCCCATGCAGAATTCCTTGCGCCGGCATACGATACGTTAAGACCAAAAGTCGGGCAAGGGGGAGACAGAATGAAGGCGAAAGCACCAAAATATCAAGTAGGGGATATTGTCGTCGTTGTCATGTACGGCACAGTCGGAACGATTACAAAAGTCCATCAAATTGACCAGCACTATTTATATGAGGTCAATCATAATGAGGTGCTTTATTTTGAAACATCACTTCAGCTTTACGATGAGTATAGCGGGGTGATTGTCGATACAGAAAAGCTGGACATTGAATATGAGTTCCTCATTGGCGATGTTGTATATGTAAAAGATTACGGAAAAGAGCTATTTAAAATCATCGGTCATCGGACCGAAATTTGGCGCTACCTTGAAGATGGCTGGGAGGATGTCATTTACGAACTTACGAGGCTGAAAGACGGAGAGTGGCTGGAAACAGAAGAGGAGGATTTAACGCTTGTCCTAAGGAAATATGAGATGGATCAGTTTGTTCATCAGCTTCTTTTTGTGCATTACGTCGGAGAAACCTCAAAAGAGTTAGAAGAAGATATGGTTCAAACGGCTCTATTGCAGCTAGAAGAGAAACAAGAAAGCGAAGCTTCACTTGAATTTCTCGCTGTATCTATAGTGGATGAGCTTCTTGATATTTATAACGATTATAAAATTCTCTACGAATTTTTCAAAGATCCAGAATATAAGGATATGATGGATTTTATTTTGGAAAGTTTACACGAACATTTTGGTTAAAGAAAGACTTGTCCTAACACGAATAAAAAATAAGGCACACAGAAAAATGCAATCACATAAAACCATCCCCTCAAGATACGGCCCATCACCTGATCAAATGTTTCTCCATCTAATATGCTTAACCATTTCATTCTTTCAAGCCCCTTTTCTTTTTGTTTACTGCATTTATATGTATGGAATGAGCCATTATGACAAACTGTAATAAAAAACAGCCGGCGTTCATACATCATAAAAAAGGAGGCGGAATGCAATGAAAGAAGCAGATTTGGTGATTGATACAGAGGAAATTGCGGAGTTCTTCTACATGGAGCTGATCAAAAGAGGGTACATACCTGCTGAGCTTGAAACATTTGAGCTGGCTGACATTACATTTGAATATATGCTGAAAAAAGCAATGATAGTTGAAGAAGAGGCGTGGTAGGCACTATAATTTGAAGAGATTCTGAAGAGAGAGGGAGGGGAATCCTTCGCGTGTACATCCTATTTCTTTTCATTTTATTTGGCGCCATTGCTGCGCTCATGGTATCTGGGGCTTTTCAAGATTTGGACAACCAGATCATCTTATGGTTTGAAAGCATCAGACTCCCTTTTTTAAATGATGTCATGCTGGCTTTGACGGACCTTGGCATCAGCGCGCTGCTCGTTCCAATCATGCTCATTTTTAGTGTGGTATTGTTTATGTATAAGCGCTACTACTCTATCATGATGCTTTTTCTATTATATCTCACAGAAAAAACAATCAATCATGAATTAAAGGGGCTGTTTGCTAGAGAGCGTCCGGCCTTTGATCACCTTGTAAGTGAAACGTATTACAGCTTTCCGAGTGGACATTCGATGAATGCAGCCACCATCTATCCTTTTATGGCTTATCTATTAGTTGAGATGATTCCATGGCTGAAAGAAAGACAGAAAATCGTCTATTTGCTCACAGGGCTGGGTGTCCTAGTCATTGGCATCAGTCGGATGTATATTGGCGTGCATTATTTGACAGATGTCGCTGGAGGCTTTGCGATAGGGCTCGCTTTATTTCTCATTTGTAAAAAGATTGACGAAAGATTGCCTGTCATTCGACAAAAATAGAAGAAGGAAATTGACAGATCCCAGCCAATTTTATATAAAAGGGGAGGGATTTGAATGCAATTGACGTTGAGATTTTTTCAAAAGAAACCTTCAGCATTTCACTTAACCATTTATCAAACACCTGAATATGGCGCTGCAAGTGGGCATCAGCCTGTGTACCGGACAAAGATTGGCGGCAGAACACACCTTGATGTACTGGAGAAAGCATTCTCGACATTTAATGTACATGATACAGTCCCTAATGATTACAATGCGCGGTTTATCACAACTGGCGATATTGTTGTGATTGATGATAGGAAAAAGGGGAAGTGCTATTATCAGCTCTCTCCGGCAGGATGGAAACGCAGTGAACGACTAATGACGATAGGCTAAATAGATGATGAATGATACCAGCTTGAGATCCAGCTGGTATTTTCTTTTTTAAGCTCTATCGTTTATAATAAATAGGATAAAATACATAGTAAACGTAAGTGGAGGCTAAAAAATGAGTGTACATATTGGAGCAGAAAAAGGACAAATTGCAGAAACGGTATTGCTGCCAGGCGATCCGCTTCGTGCGAAATATATTGCAGATACATATTTAGAAGATGTTGAGTGCTATAACGAGGTGCGCGGAATGTATGGCTATACTGGAACCTATAAAGGAAAACGTGTTTCTGTACAGGGCACTGGGATGGGCGTACCATCTATTTCGATTTATGTGAATGAACTCATTCAAAGCTATGATGTTCAAAACTTAATCCGCGTTGGATCTTGCGGAGCTATCAAAAGGGATGTCAATGTACGTGACGTCATTTTAGCGCAGACATCATCAACAGATTCACAAATGAACCGTGTGGCATTTGGGCCGATTGATTATGCGCCATGCGCCGATTTTGGCCTGCTTAAGAAAGCATATGACACAGCGGAAGCAAAAAATGTCGCTGTACGTGTCGGAAATGTATTTACAGCAGACCAATTTTATAATGAAAAACCACTTGAGCTCATGGCTCAATATGGTATCCTAGCGATCGAAATGGAGACAACCGCTCTTTATTCTCTTGCAGCAAAATTTGATCGAAAAGCGTTATCCATTTTGACAGTGAGTGATCATGTTCTAACAGGAGAAGAAACAACGGCTGAAGAGCGTCAAACAACGTTTGATGAAATGATCTTAATTGCGCTAGACTCCGTTTTATAATAGTATAAAGGGTGTGCTACTACGTAGCGCATCTTTATTTTTTTAGAAGAGCAAAAGGAAGGTATGTCATGAAGAAAAGCTACAAAATACTCTCAATCGCATCGATTCTTGGTTTGACAGCCGCACTATCAGGCTGCCAGTTGCTGGATCAAAAAAGCGGTACATCTGAATCAAACAAAACAAACGAACAAAAAAACGCAGCAAGTTCATCTCCCCAGCACAACTCAAACGATACGGCAGATTCATCGAATCAAGAGCTGACGTTAAAGAGTGAATATTTCAATGACATCAAGGTTGTGAGCGGTCTGAAAACCATTCAAAATCCTGAAAATGTGCTAGCACTTGTTAACAAAGAATATGCATTACCAGGAACCTATAAACCTTCTGATCTCGTTGTGCCAAAAGTAGAATTCTCTTTTTCGGAAGATATTGAAAAGCGATATATTCGCAAAGAAGCAGCGGAAGCGCTTGAGAAGTTATTCAAAGGTGCAAAAAAGGAAAACTTCGAGCTTGCTGCAGTATCTGGCTATCGCTCCTATGACCGTCAAAAAGTCATTTTTGATAGTGAGGTCAAATTAAAAGGCAAAGAAAAAGCACAAGAAGCAGTCGCTTTACCAGGCGAAAGTGAACATCAAACAGGCCTTGCCATGGACATTTCCTCAAAAAGTGCCGGCTTTGAGATCTCTGAAAAGTTTGGTGAAACACCAGATGGCAAATGGGTGGCTAAAAACGCCTATAAATATGGCTTTATCATCCGTTATCCAAAAGGAAAAGAAGACATTACGAAATATGAATATGAGCCGTGGCATTTGCGCTATGTGGGAAAAGAAGCCGCTAAAGCGATGCATGATCACGATTTAACATTTGAAGAATACATGAACAAAGTAAAGAAAATCTAAACAAGTAAAAGGCCTCCCAGCTATTCGGGAGGCCTTCTCTTATTCTTCTTTTAAAAAAAGAACAATCCTGCTAGTGCGAAGCCGGTAATGAACCCGAGGCCGATGCCATACGCTGCACCCCAGCCATAATATCCGCCCCAATAGCCAAAGCCAAAGCCCCCGCGAGACCCGCCGACTGGACGAATATAAACTTTGCGGTTTGTCACACGCTCAATGCGTCCGACATGTACTCTGCCATTACGATCAGTGATTCTAGCGACTTTCCCCATGTGCTGCTGACAAAGCTTGTAGTAGCGCTCCATGTTTTTCCTCCTTATGACAAACTCTTTTCACTCTTATCCTATGCGAGAGACCTCATAGAGTTTGGACAAAACATATAGGGGATTCGCTCATTTTATACAGTGCATTCAAATAGAATGTGACTTAGCTGCTTGCGGTGTGCTTGAATGAGATCGTAGTGTGTTTGCAGCGTCTCGTAAAGAGAAGGCGGTATGTGTTCAGATAATTCCATTTCTGTTGGTTCCTCCTGCACCATATGTTCATCGAATGAGAGAATCTGAATGTCACGGAAGCCTGCTGCTGTTAACTGCTCCTTCCATTCTTCAAGCGACAAGAGCGAGTGAAAGCCGTAAAAATCTCGAACAACGGCCATCTCTTCACGTGTAAGAGGGGCTTTTAACACAGCTTCATTTGCCATCAATTGACTGCCAGGAGCAAGGACCCGTTTGATCTCAGCAAGTGCGACAGGCAGCTTGGTAAAGCTTAAAACAGATTCACTGATGAGTAGAGAGAACGCTTGATCTGGAAAGGGCAGCTGCTCAATGGATGCCTCTAAGGCGCGGGTTGGCAGTTCTTCCCGCTTGAATCGCAGGTTCGCCTTTTCAATCATCAATGGATGCGTATCAATGGCCTCCACCTGATAACCTATATTTCCTAAGTAGGCGGCCGTCTGTCCTGTACCGCATCCGGCATCCAGTATACGTGCATGAGGCGGCAGTTTTATATGCTCAATCATCGTTTTTGTTAACTCAATTCCGCCAGGATGGGCACCTGATACGCCAAAATAGGCAAGCATTTCTACATAATCACTCATATCATCCCTTCTTTCCTTATCCTGTTCCTCTCTAAAGATTATGCAATAAAGGAGCAAATGGCTTATCTTTTCAAGTAGAAGTTGATCCTTTGGTTGACGGATGAAGCATCGTCCTTGATAATAATGAAAGGAGATAAAGGTGGTGTTTTTTTGAAAAAACAAATGAAGTTCGTGGTAGCCATTCTGGTGACTGCTGCACTGTCCTCTGCGATTACATTTGTGATCACAAAACAAGGTGCTGTCAGCGTCTCTGGAGACGAGAAGTTTAGTAAACTCATGGCTGCGTATACGAAGGTAAAGGATGAGTATTACGAAAAAACGGATGATCAAAAACTAGTAGATGGTGCGATCCAAGGAATGATTGCATCACTTGATGATCCATACTCTACATATATGGATCAGGAGGAAGCCGAAGGATTTAACAACACCATTTCTTCATCATTTGAAGGAATTGGTGCACAAGTAGAAGAGAAGGATGGACAAATTTTAATTGTCGCGCCGATTAAAGGCTCTCCTGCTGAAAAAGCTGGTTTGAAACCTCATGATCATATTTTAAAAGTGGATGGAAAAAGCACCAAAGGCATGTCGGTCAATAAAGCAGTCTCTCTCATCAGAGGACAAAAAGGAACGGATGTCCAGCTGCATCTCAACCGTCAAGGAGTGGGCAATGTAGATGTGACCATCACAAGAGACACGATTCCGCTTGAAACAGTGTATGCCAAACTCACAAAAGACAAAATAGGAGAAATCCAGATTACGTCCTTTGCTGAAACTACATCGAAAGAGCTGGATAAAGCGATTGATGACCTCGAGAAAAAAGGGGCAAAAGGTTTTGTCATTGACCTAAGAGATAATCCAGGCGGCATTATGACAGAAGCTATTGAAATGAGCAATGACTTTATCGATAAAGGGAAAGTCATTATGCAGGTTGAAGAAAAAGGGAAGAAACAAGTGTACAAGGCTGAAAAAGAACGCAAAGTCCATCAGCCGGCAGTTGTTCTTGTAAATGGCGGCTCAGCCAGCGCTGCTGAAATCATGGCGGCGGCTCTGCACCAATCTTCAGGCATTCAAATTGTTGGTGAAAAGACGTTCGGCAAAGGAACTGTTCAAAATGCGCAAAACTATAATGACGGTTCTAGTGTCAAGTTAACCATTGCAAAATGGCTGACTCCAGACGGTTCTTGGATTCACAAAAAAGGAATCGAACCACAGGTCAAAGCAGCTCTTCCAAGTTATGCAAAGCTGCCGTACTTAAGCCCGAAAAAATCGTATGAGCTAAATGACAATGGAGATGAAGTCAAAGCGGCTCAAAAAATGTTCCAAGCGCTCGGCTACAAAGCAAAAGCAAACGGTGAATACGATCAAGCATTCCAGTCTATCGTCAAAAGCTTCCAAACAGACAACGATTTAAAGGCAGACGGTATTCTGACAGGAGATACAACGACCGTTCTGATGACAAAGATCCAAGATAAGTTAAAGAACAACGATACACAAATGAAAAAAGCCATTGAAGTCTTGAAAAAAGAAATGAAATAAAGAAAAAGCAGTCCTCATCAGGGGACTGCTTTAAGATTGTAGAAAAACCCCACCTTTATTTTAAGTGAAGTGGGGTTTTTTGATAAAAACATATAGAGTTTTAAGCTGAACACGGGTCTTTCCATGTCTAGTTTGCTTCCTTTTAAAATTCATGGCAATGAAAGTAAGTATACTTTCTTTTTTGATCCATGTAACGCTGTTAGGTGTTACTATTTGTATGGAAAAAGACTGTTTTAAACTTGACAAAAAAATGTGATTATGCTATAATTTACTTTCTTATTTTTAGAATATATAATAGGATTCTTCTGGCCAGGAGAATCCTATTTTTTTGTTCTAAAATAAAGGAGTGTGTTTGTATGAAGAAAGATGAGTCCAGTGTCACTTCGTTAATATCAGCTTTTGCTAGATCCTATCATAGTCAATTTGATACGCCTAAAATCTTTAATGATTATATAGCTAAAGAATTAATTTCTGAAAAAGAATTCAATGACATCAAAGAAAATATGGTTCAAGGCATACATTTCTTCAACAAAGATATCGCACAAAAATTCGAAGGAAATACAGAAGAAATATTAAAATGGATTACACAAGTCCAGCTGTCTCCAATAACCTTATCACGTGCTGCGTATTGCGAAAAAGTATTGCTTCATGAGGTAGCGTTAGGATTAAGACAATATGTCATACTTGGCGCTGGATTAGATACTTTTAGCTTCCGACATTCAGAATTGGAAAACAGCTTAGAAATATTTGAAATTGATCATCCTACTACACAGGAATTTAAAAAGCAAAGATTGGACGAGGCTAACTTAAAAATCCCAAGTAATCTTCATTTTGTTTCTATGGACTTCACCAAAAATTTGTCCTATCAAAACCTAATAGGTCAAGGATTTGATAACAAAAAGACGTTCTTTAGTCTTCTGGGTGTTTCTTACTATTTAACGAAAGAGGAAGTTTCAAGCTTAATAGATTATCTATTCACCAAGGTTCCATCAGGGAGTTCAATCGTTTTTGATTATGCAGATGAAAAACTATTCGAAGAAAAAGGAACCTCTAATAGAGTTGAAAATATGGTGAAAATGGCTTCAATAGGCGGAGAACCGATGAAATCATGTTTTTCGTACTTTGAAATCGAAAAGGTGTTAGAGAAATCAGATTTACTCATTTATGAACATTTATCACCTGAAAAAATTAATAAACTGTATTTTAACAATAGAGAAGATTACCTATCAGCTTTTGAGACCATTCATTACATTCATGCCGTAAAAAAATAAAACTCCAGCATGTACATTGGAAATGTGTTATACAAAAAATCTTGTAGATTTTGTCTACAAGATGAAAGCAGTCCTCATCAGGGGACTGCTTTTTCTTATCTTGTGATCGCTTCTGTTTTTTCATCATCCTTTTCAAATAGTTCATTCATGACAGAATTGGATGTGACCTTCTTTTGGAAGAATGGATTTAAAATCAAGATGACTACAACGTTTGCTAGTAAACCAAGAAAACCTTCATAAAGACCGAACGTGACTTGTGAGATATTCGCTGTAAAGGTGACGAAGATTCCAATGACTAACCCAGCAATCGTTGCTTCTCTCGATTGTTTTTTCCAGAATAAGCTGATGGCAATAGCAGGGAAGATTTGGACCATTCCTGAAACACCAATGAGCTGAAGTGTGACAAGTGCAGTTGGGAACAGCATTCCGAATAAAAGAGCGAGCCCGATAACGATAAACACCATCGAACGTGTAATGATGGTCAATCTTTTAGGTGACACATTCGGATGAATTAAGTCACGGTATAAATTATTGGCAAATAAATTCGATGCGCCAATTGCCATGATGGAGCATGGAATGAGGGAAGCAAGTGCAATCGTTGAATAAGCGAGCCCCTGCATCACGCCGCCATATGATGTTTGAATTAAATGAAGAAGAGCAAATCTCGGATTTGTATCTTCTGGTAAGACTAAAAAGGCAATAAATCCAAGGAAGATGACCAAAATCAATACAATATTATAAAGAGGCAAAAACATGCTGTTTTTACGGATGGCATCTGCGCTTTTGGCTGTAAAAACCCCAGTTGCCGCGTGTGCCCACATAAACAAAGCGAGGGCAGAAACGCCTGAAGCAGTAATGAACCATAAAATCCCCTTAGGACCGCCTTCAGGGATCGTGAGAAGCTGAGGCGCTTCTTTGGCTAACGTGTTCATCATCGGTGTCCAGCCGTTAAAATGAATAATTGGCAGTGAAACCACCATAAACAGCATGATCACCCAAACGAGAATATCCTTAATAATGGCTGTATATGTAGGACCTTTAATCCCACTGAAAAATGTATAAAGTGCGACTAAAATAAATGAAATGATAACAACTGCATTGACATTAATATAATTCGTTCCAGCGACAGTTAACGTATCTTGAATCCCGCTCAACTGAAGACAAATATAAGGAATCAGCATAAGTACCCCAACAATCGCAATCAAACTAGATAACAGCTTGCTGTCAAACCGCTCACGTGCATAATCGGCAAGTGTTGTAAGGTTGTGACTTTTCGCTACCGTCCATAGTTTCGGTAAAAAGAAATAAGCAATAAAATAAGCTAGGACTGAATACGGAATAGCGAAAAAAGCGACGCTTCCAGCTGTATAAGCTGTACTTGTAAGCCCTAAAAAGGTATAAGCTGTATATAAGTCTGCGCCAACGAGGAACCAGACAAGCAGTCCGCCAAATTTTCTCCCGCCGACAGACCATTCTTCTACTGACTGTCTTGATGATTTGTCACGACCAGCGGCAAAACCGATGACCACGACGATGAAAATAATACTTGCAGTAATCAATAAAGCTGTTAAATTTCCTTGCATTAGTCAGTTCCTCCATTTGAATGCTGCATTTTATAAATGATAAATGTGCAAATTGGTGTGAGTACAATCCATAGTAAGAGCCAGAAGTGGAAAAAGGGCAGGCCGATGACAAATGGATGAATGCGATTCGCAAATGGCAGTAATGCGAGCTGTCCAATGAATGGAATCGCGATAAGTAGTGCCAGCATCAATTTTTTGTTCATGATTTCCTCCTGAATATTTTGTAATTTCATAATAATAGCAGTTGTCAGATTAGATCACAAGACCATTTTCAGAAAAAACAATCATTTTGGTGAATATCATACTAATATAACGCTTTCATTCCTAAAAAGGAGAAAGAATGAAGATGTAAAGAGGGAGGAAGGTGAAAGAAAGTATGTAGAAATAATATTTAAAACAAATAAAAAAGCCCCAGCATAAAAGCTGAGACCTTGCCAATTTTTAAAGGAAATCAGATACTTCTTCGATGTCGAAACGATTGCTTTTATGAGCTTCTTTTGCTGCTTTACCAACAGAAATCAGCATCACTGGGTCGTAGCGACCGCTGACATTGAATTCTTTGATGTATGCTTCTTTACTGAAGCCACCCATTGCACACGTATCATAGCCCATTGCTTTTGCCGCAATCATTAATTGCATAGCAGCTAATGAAGCATTTGAATACGCTGCTTCTCGTGCATATTGCTCACTTTGATATGCGCCATTGATTTGAGTCATCAATGTTTCTTTAATGTCTTCAGTAATAAAGCCTTGTTCAGCCAGCTCACTGTAGATTTTTTCGCCATTTTGGTTAGCTTCAAGGTCACCTAGAACTGCAATAACAGCTGATGCTTGTGATATTTGCTTTTGGTTGTACGCGATTGGAAGTAACTTCGCTTTTGCTTCAGCACTATGGAAAACAGTGAAGTGCCAATGTTGAAGGTTCCAAGCAGATGGTGCTTTTGTTGTGATTTCAAGAAGCTCTGTTAATTCTTCTTTTGTCATTTCATGAGTAGTATCATACTCTTTTACTGAAGCTCTTTGTTTTAAGATGTCAATCGTTTTTTGATCGGTCGCCATATGGATATTTCCTCCCGTTTTTGCAAATAGTATGGTACAATAACTAAAAAGTGAGAAACTTACTTATTGTAACTAGAGATATTTTAAATTGTACACCGTTAGTTTGTCAAACAATCATGAAAAGAAAGGCTGAAATTTATGGAATTCCAATTATGTCCACACATTCAGCAAGCTTTTTTACTCCTAGGCAAAAGGTGGAATGGGCTTATTATACATGTATTGCTTGATGGTCCAAAGCGTTTTAAAGACCTCACAGACACGATTCCATCTATCAGTCAAAAAATGCTTGCAGAGCGTTTAAAAGAGCTCGAGCAAGAAGGAATTATAGAGCGGACTGTCCTGCCTGAGACGCCTGTCAAAGTCATTTACAGCTTAACTGAAAAAGGGAATGCGTTACATGATGTGTTTCATGAGGTATCTCGGTGGGCAGGGGAGTATACAGACACTCACGACAAAAAGGAGCAAGCCTAGTTTCAGGTTTGCCCAAACATTTTGACTCTTGATGAATATGCTGATGTTAGGCACATGACAAAGGAGGAGAAATGCATGTACCCTCATACTCCGTATTTTCGAGGCGGCGCCCCTGGCATTCCGCCATATGAATCCAGAGTCCCTTTGTTTTTTGGTTTTGGCGCTCCTTTGGTCGGCGGACTGCTTGGCGGATTTCTAGGAAGTGCGATTTTTAATTATCCCCGTCCATATTACCCCCCGCCACCACCGCCTGCTCCACCACCTTATGGCGGCGGATATCCACCATATTATTAAGAAAAAAGAGTAAGCCTGCTTCCATTCCAAAGCAGGCTTTTTATAATGGAATATCAATTTCAGAAATTCCTGGATCATCATGCTTTAAAAACATAATTTCCAATATACCGTCTTGATACGACGCCTTCGTTCCTTTTCGCTTCACAGCAGCAGGGAGGACGACTTTTTTCTGCGCCCCTTCTTCAGGAAAATGATCAATAAACAGCAGATTGGCTGTATGTTTGATTTTGACTTTTTCTGTGTTCGGACGAGCAAGTTCAATTTTGACAAACACATGATCAGTCGTCTCGAACACTTCGACTTCTGGCTCTTTTTCTTTTTGAACGTCAGTTTCTCTCGTTTTTTGTTTTTGAGATAGGGGGTCCTGAAATGGGAACTGAGCAGGATAATTGGAGCCGAATACACTTTCCATGACTTGATTGACATACTGCTCAACGTCTTTAGGATCTGAATTCTTTAAGGCTTCTTTTGAGAACTGCTTTTGAAAAGGGAATAATCGGTTCCAGTCGAACATGCGAATCATCCTTTCTAAATGCCCTGAATTAGTATATGCCCATTCGCCAGCGTGCGTGCTATAATATACGTTAGATTTAGAAAGGGATGGTTACATTGAACGAACAGCATTCAAAAGGTGTTCTCTACACGGCAGCATCTTTTACACTCTGGGGTTTATTCCCGTTATATTGGAAGCTGATGGAGCATATTTCGTCAGGCGAAATTTTAGCGCACAGAATTGTATGGTCATTTGTGTTTATGTGCGGTATTCTTTTGTATTTAAAACAAGTCCGCCCAGCGATGCAGACAGTAAAGGGTCTCATACTGGATGGTAAAGCATTTTTTTCATTACTTTTATCTGCTATTTTAATTTCGGTCAACTGGTATGTATATATTTGGGCAGTCAATCATGGTCTTATGCTAGAAGCAAGTTTAGGGTACTATATTAATCCGCTTGTATCCGTTCTATTAGGGATTATTTTCTTAAAAGAACGACTTAATAAATTACAAACCATTGCCATCCTCATTGCTGCATTTGGGGTGATCCTTTCAACAGTTCAATACGGGTCATTTCCTGTCGTTGCTTTCTTATTAGCCTTTAGCTTCGGTTTTTATGGTCTGATTAAAAAAAGGATGAGCTTCACGAGCGCGATTGGTTTGACGATTGAAACCCTGCTTCTCGCACCGGCTGCACTAGTGTACTTATTATTTTTCTTAAAAGAACCTGTTGTGACTATGAATCCTAACAGCTTCGGGTCGCTCGGTCTCTTATTTTTTGCAGGTGTTTTTACAGCCGTGCCGCTTCTTTTATTCTCAGAAGGCGCAAAAAGAATTCCTCTTTATCAAGTGGGCATTTTGCAATACATTGCACCGACAATTACGCTGTTTTTAGGGCTGTTTGTCTATCACGAACACTTATCCGCAGCTAAAATTGTGACGTTTCTTTGTATTTGGGTGGCGATTTTACTGTTTACCACCTCTCAATTACGCATGAAAAAAACAGCGAATTCTCATTAAGCCAAACGAGCAGTTTGCTTTTTTTTGCAGGCGGATCATGTCATAATAAGTTGTTACCAAAACTGTAGAGGTGATCATATGTCGTCAGCTCATGAGCTTGCAGCCGCCTATCAATCTTTATGGAAAAATCGTCAGCTTGATGTTGATGATATGTTTTCTTTACACGAGGCCATATGTGATGATTTACTTGATGCACGAACTCATCCGAGGGCGAGGAAATCATTACACCAAAAGTATGTGCTTGCTGTGGAGAGAATTTTAGAAAGTGAGCTTAAGCATGATCATCAGCTGCAGCTGATCAGCTTACATACAAAAAAGCTGCGAGAATTAATTCAAAATGAAGGAAGGAACCACTCATGAAACCAATTCAAACGGAAGATGTCACAGCACATCTTGAATCGTTTTTAAATCGTCCAGTCTTCGTTCATCTTGAAACGACAACTGGTTCTTATTCAGCTCATGTAAACGAACAAAATATGACGGTTGTGGCATATATCCGCAACGCGAAAGTCGTCTATTCACAGGCGAAAATAAAAGGACAAGGTCCATACCGTGTTGGAATGAAAACAGAAGATGGCTGGATTTACGCAGAAGGATTAACCGATTATGTGTTTGATGACCAAGGCCGCCTGCTTTTAGCTGGGCACTTGCCAGACGGGAAACTAGCGATCTCATTACAAATTAGTGAAACACCATTTCAGGTGTAGAAGAAAGGGTGACGAGTCATGAACGAACATGTACTAGTGATGCTGCCTCACCCCGATGATGAATCCTTTGGGGTTGCAGGTCTCATTGCACAAAGCAGAAAACGCGGAATTCCCGTCACATATGCATGTGGGACACTTGGGGAAATGGGCAGAAATATGGGAAGCCCAACATATGCTAACCGTGAAACACTTCCGGAATTAAGAAAACAGGAATTAATCAATGCCTGCAAAGAAATGGATATCACAGACTTACGTATGCTTGGCTTGCGTGATAAAACATTGGAATTTGAAGACGACGAGTATTTGGCAGATGTGATGGAATCCATCATTGATGAAGTCAAACCGACACTCATTGTGACGTTTTATCCAGGACACGGTGTACACCCTGATCATGATGCGACAGGCGAAGCTGTCATTCGTGCTCTATACCGCAAGAAAAAAGAAGACCGCCCTGTCACATACTGCATGGCCATTACGAAAAATAGAGAAGAAGTGCTTGGAAATGCGGATATTGTCATTGACATTACAGATGTTGCAGATATCAAATTAAATGCACTGAGAGCGCATAGAACGCAAACAGAAGGCATGCTGAGAGAACTGGAACAAAAATTGAAAAACAAAGAACCAGTCGTCCAAAAATGGTTTGATGAAGAAATTTTCTGGACGTACCAATGGAATGATTAAATAAGAAAGAGGCTGTCGATATGTTTTGACAGCCTCTTTCTCTTTTTTGATCTAAACAGCTATCATTGAAACAAATTCTTTATTAGAAATATATTTCTCATCCATTTTATGTATTGACTGAAGATATTCGATATGGTAAATTTCACCTATTGAAAAGCGAATTTTGTTATAAAATTTGCTATTATTTCTATCTATACACCTAATTGTCTGAATATTAATCATTTAAAGTGCAGGATGTAATAAAAAATCTTTATAAAATGTCGCTAATCGTTTAGTCTGCATTTTTCGTGGAATGACAATCCTGAGATTCAGTAGAAGGAACATTTTATTCAAAAAGGGAGTGATTAAAATGGGCAAGCTAAGATTGTTATTAGCGGCAAACCTTATTTCTACTGTGGGTACTGGAGTTACTTCTTATTTAATTATTTGGTTGTTAGTAGACCAATTAAATCAGTCAGTATTATATGGTATTTTAACTATGGTTACGATGGCTTTTGTGTTCTTTTCCTCGCCCTTTTTAGGCAGCTTGGTTGATAGACACTCTCGAAAAAGCATATTTCTTAAATTAGAGATCATTGGTGCAGTCACGCTGTTTATTTTTCTCATTCTCTTTGATATTTCAAATCTTCTCAATATGATACTTGTTGTTTTATTGACCTTGTATAATACGACATATGACTCAATAAAATATCCAACTTTATCAGCTCTAACTCAGGAAATGTTTAATCAAAGTGAATATAGCAAAGTGAATAGCAGTTTAGAAGTTCAAGGTCAAGCAGCATTAATGATTAGCTCTGGATTAGCTGCTTGTTTGATCGGACAAATATCGATGACCCTTATATTGATTATGAATGTGATCACATACGTTATCGCATCAATCCTCATTTATAAATTGCCTTATCAATCTAGCAGTTCAATTAAGGAACAATCCCATTCTACAAAAAGTGTATCATATTGGGCGAATTTCACATCATCACTTCAATATCTTTTTCATCGTAAAGTTATGTTTGTTCTTTTATTAACAACTTTTGTCCCCAGCATTGTCATTATTGTGGCAAATTATTTGGATCCGATTTTTGTTTATCATTTCTTGAATGAGGGGCCTTCAGTGATTGGTATCGCAAATATTTTTTACGCAATTGGAGCAATTAGCGCTGGCTTCATCACGTATCAAATGTCGAAGAAAGTCGGGGATATTCCGGGAATTATCTTGTTTATGATTCTTTTTGCCACCTCAATAATGGCCATTTTCATAATTCCACATTCATTCACATTTATTGCAGCAAGCCTTCTTTTGGGGAACGCAAATGCATCAATTAGAATTTTTAGAAAAAGCTATCTGTTTCATTATGTTGATAATGCGTTTATGGGACGTGTCAACTCTTTAATCAATGCGTTTAAGTTATTAGGTCAGATTTCGCTTATTGGTATTTTAACGATCACAGTGGTACCAGCAGGAAATTCAAATGTCGGCTATGTTATTTTATTTCTGATCGTCATTGTCTCTCTTTTCATCACATTCTATTTATATGTGAAAAAAGTCCGTAAATTAAAATAACAATGACCTTTTCACGCCTCCTGCTTCCGAGCAGTAAAAAGATAAGATCGAATCAATTAAGTTATCTACTGATGAGTAGTGAATCAAATAAAAAATCAACCGAGAAGGATTCGGTTGATTATGTATTAGAGAGTGTATATCGTCTTTCAATCAATTTAAGACGGATAAAGAGGACGATGGCACCTGCAGCAAGCCCAGCAATCAGCCCAATCCAATAACCAAACGCACCAAATGAGGTATATGTGCCAATGAGATAACCGGCAGGAAGACCGATGACCCAGTAAGAGACAAAAGCAGCAATCAGCGTATAATTCACATCTTTATAGCCCCGCAGAGCCCCTTGAATGGGTGCAGCAATCGCATCTGACAGTTGGAAAAAGATCGCGTAAATTAAAAAGTGCTGTGTCATTTGTAAAACAGCTGATTCAGCTGTGTATAAACCAGCGATCTCTGGTCTGAATAACAAAATGAGTGCGGCTGTACATAATGAGAATAATACCGCCGTTCCAATGCCGATATAGCTGTAGCTTTGCGCGTCTTTATACCTCTTAGCCCCCGCTTCAAACCCAACAACGATCGTTAACGCCATTGAGATACTAAGCGGTAAAATATATAGGATAGAAGCAAAGTTCATCGCTGCTTGGTGACTGGCGATTGTAATGGTATCAAAGTGACCCATTAACAGCGTCACTGCTGCAAAGATACTCGTTTCAAAAAAGATCGCAAACCCGATAGGAAGGCCAATTTTCAGTATTTGCCCTACACGGGAGATATTCATTCGAGGCAGTTTTTGAAACAAACGAAATGAGGCGAATGGCTCTGCTTTAATGACAATACAAATACTCATGATGAAAATCGCCCAATACGTCATTGCAGATGCAAGGCCGGCACCCGCACCGCCAAGCTTTGGAAAGCCAAAATTCCCAAAAATCAATACGTAATTTAAAACAAAGTTAATAGGAAGTGCTGTGAGCGTGATGAACATCGTCACGCGTGTTTTCCCTAATGCATCAATAAATGACCTTAGCACCGAATAACCAAACAGCGGGATGATGCCAAACGCAAGAAAGCTGAGAAAATGCCGGGCAATATCCTCTACAGATTGCTCGAGTCCAAGTCCTCCGAGTATGTAAGGAACGCTGATCGTACCAATGACAATCACAGCGATACTTAAAAGAAAGGACAAATAGATCGCCTGAAAGACAGCCCGGGGAACATCTTCTTTATGCCCAGCCCCCATCAGCTGAGCCACAATCGGAGTAACGGCCATTAAAATACCGGCAAGTCCTGTATAAACAGGTGTCCAAATACTAGAACCGATCGCAACACCCGCAAGGTCTTCTGCACTTACTTTTCCAGACATCACCGTATCTAAAAATGTAATAAGTGAAAGACCTGCTTGGGTGATTAAAATCGGAATCAAAATGGTTAAAAATAGTGTCAGCTTTGCTCGAATGCTATTCGTTTCTCTCATCATAAGTTCCTCTCTGAACAGAAATAACGAGAGGAATTATATCATGCTATGTAAAAAAATCAATTCTCCGTCGGATTATTTTTCTTAGATGGCTTCGTTTTTTTAAACATTTGGGCATAAATAAAAGAAAGACTGACAACACCTAAAATGCTGCAAGCATATTGGATGATTTTCTGAATGGTCATATTAAGCTCACCTCCATACAAATAGAATGTGCACAATTTGCTATTTTATAACAACAAGCGAAAGAAGGAGGGAAAAGGTCAGATGATCCACCGGACGAACGAAGAAGTCATATTTAAAGCAGGAATGAGAACACACTTGATGAACATTATGAAGGATGCAAGTGACATCATTGATTCTCTTGATGAAACAGAGCAGTGCTTACTTTGTGATCTCGAATCATTGCATGATCAGTTTAATGAAATGCATGCAGAGGCTTCGTCGTTTTATTTACAAGCGTATATGGAAGAATTCACACCAGGATTTGCTCAATTTTCTTTAGCCATTGAGCATTTATCAAAACAAAAGCATGGCGCACTCATTGTGATCCAAAGAAGGGATGAGGTTGAGGATTTTATTCAAAAAGGGACAAATCTTCATGCGAAAATTAGTGCTTCCTTAATAGAAAGCATTTTTTACCCGGGAAATCCACTTCATGATGGGGCTCTTTTAGTCAAAGAAAATACACTTGTTTCTGCTGCAAACGTGCTGCCGCTTACATCAAAAAAAGTGAGCCCGTCGCTCGGCACAAGGCACAGGGCAGCGATCGGACTCTCTGGTATGACCGATGCACTTGTTCTTGTCGTATCAGAAGAAACGGGAAAAATGTCGTTTGCGAAAGAAGGCGTGCTTTATCCGCTTACCGTAAAAGATCCGGAAATAAGAAAATAAAAACGAACGCTGCATTCTTCATTCGGAAGGATGCTTTTTTATTTGTGGAGAAAAAATAGGCAATTAAGCAAAAAGTCATTTGATACAGAAAAATTTGTCATGTAGAATAGAACTATGAAACTAGCAGCGTGCTTGTTTTGACAAATTTCTAAACGTCAACTTAAAAATTCCTTAAAAAATGTTTATAAATAAAACAAACAGCCGATAGAAACGATATGGCTTTGTTTTTTAGCATTTTGAGTTGGCTGCTTTAGCCTATTTGTTATTGCCCAACGTCTTCATGTCGAGTAATATAATAGAAATAAAGATAAAATAGTGCAAGAGAAGCAGAACCATTAAATGCTAAACTCGAAACTAGTACATAAGTCTTAATGAACCAAATTACGAAAGGCGGAGATTTCTTTATGAAGAAAAAAGTAGTAACCGGCCTCACAGTTTCAGCGATCGCTGGCTCAGCTGTGTTTGCTGCACCGGCAGAAGCACAGACGATCAAGGTGAAAAGCGGTGACTCACTTTGGAAGATTGCCGAACAGTACAATACAAGTATTTCGGAGCTTCAATCTCTTAATCAATTAAAAACGACAATGATTTTCGCAGGACAAAGCTTGAAAATTCCTGGCGAAAAAAGCAAGAAATCCAGTTCATCAACAGGATCAAAAGCAACGAAGAAATCAAGTGCTTCAACGACTTCCAGCTACACTGTAAAGCTTGGAGATTCTTTATGGCTGATTGCAAAAAATCATAAAATGTCAGTTGCGAGCTTAAAAAGCCTAAACAGCTTAAACAGCGACTTGATTCGTCCTGGTCAAAAGCTAAAGGTATCTGGCAGCACGAAGACGAGCGGAAGCCAGTCATCAAATTCAAACTCATCTTCAAACTCCAGCTCAAGCAATAAGACAACGAACTCAAATAGTTCATCGTCTTCAAGTACATACAAGGTTAAATTAGGGGATTCTCTTTGGAAAATTGCGAATTCGCTAAATATGTCGATTGGTGAAATCAAAACATTGAACGGATTAAAATCTGATATGATTTATCCGAATCAAGTATTGAAAGTAAAAGGGACGGCTGCATCAAAACCAAGTCAGTCAAAACCTACTAAACCAAGCAATTCAAACAGTAACCAGTCTTCTAGCGGGAAAACAACATCTTATACTGTAAAATCAGGCGATTCGTTATGGAAAATTGCGAATCAATTCAAAGTACAGGTTCAATCCATCCGCACAGCCAACAGCTTGAAAAGTGATGTGCTTAGAATTGGACAAGTATTAAAAATTAATGGTGCAGTTTCCGGCTCAACTGGATCGAACGGATCTACGTCTAACGGTTCAACAACTCCGGTCAACAATAATAAAAACGATGTACCAATGAACGCAAAGATCACGACAATGATCCAAGAGGGGAAAAAGCTGACAGGCGTTCCTTACAGATGGGGTGGTAATACTCCAGCAGGATTTGACTGCAGCGGCTTTGTTTACTATCTCATTAACAAAGTTTCATCTGTATCCAGACTAAGCACAGCAGGCTACTGGAATATGATGACTTCTGTTAGCACACCACAAGTTGGAGATTTTGTTTATTTTACAACGTATAAAGCGGGCCCTTCTCATATGGGACTATACCTTGGCGGGGGAGATTTCCTTCATGCAAGTGACAATGGAGTAGGGATCTCGAACTTAAGCAACCCATATTGGAAAAAAGCCTACTTAGGTGCAAAACGTTTCTTCTAAAAAAAGCCGATTTTCGGCTTTTTTTGTTTGCCCGCTGCTGTGATTGTCCATACTGATAACAAAAGGGGGCAGTCATAAATGAAAAAGTCAGTGTGGATGATCATGATATGTTTGGTCTTTACTGCGTCAGCATGTCATGCACCGCCGAAAAAAGAAATGACAGAAGAAACAAGCGAAGTTGCCGCACCTAAACAATCACCAGTCACGACGTCACTCATAAACGAAAGCGGGCAAAAAATAGGAAGCATTGAAATCAGAGAATCCTCAGAAAATGGGCTGGATTTGCATGTGAAGGCGAAAGGGCTGCCGCCAGGTCCTCACGGTTTTCATATTCATGAAACAGGAATATGTGAAACGCCAGATTTTGAAACGGCAGGAGCTCACTTTAATCCAACCCATAGAGAACATGGTTTTGACAATCCAAAAGGGCACCATGCTGGAGATATGCCTAATTTAGAGGTAGGGGCAGATGGACAAATCGATGTTGTCGTGAACGTACCAGATGTGACGTTAAAGGGAGGCCCAAATCAATTAATCGATCAAAATGGGCGAAGCTTTATCATTCATGCAGAAGCAGATGATTACTTAAGTAACCCTTCTGGAAACTCAGGGAAACGCATCGCTTGCGGTTCAATGACAAAAGAAATGGTAAAATAACAGAAGTCTAACCTTTATGTATTGAGTGCATAAAGGTTTTTTTAGTATACTTGGTGAGGAAAATGATCGAAGAGAGGAATTAATCATACATGTTTAACGAACAATCACTCCCAGAAGAAATTCAAGCAATGATTGAAGCAAAAGCAAAAGGGCTGGAAGAAGAATTTCGTCCACTTATTGGAACAGGCGGCTATGAATCACAGGATACTTCTATCATTCAAGATGCCATGATTGCATTAGCACTAGGAAAAAACGTTCTTTTAAAGGGGCCGACCGGCTCAGGTAAAACAAAACTAGCAGAAACATTATCCGCTTTCTTTCAGCAGCCGATGCACAGTGTGAACTGCTCGGTTGATCTTGATGCAGAAAGCTTGATTGGCTATAAAACCATTCATAATGATGGTCAGGTGGCTTCGATTGAATTCATCGAAGGACCTGTGACAAAAGCAATGAAAAAAGGCCATCTTTTATATATTGATGAAATTAACATGGCGAAGCCAGAAACACTTCCTATTTTAAATGGTGTACTCGACTACAGAAAAATGATGACAAACCCATTTACAGGTGAGGTTGTTCGAGCAGAGGAAGGCTTTGGCGTCATTGCGGCAATCAATGAAGGGTATGTCGGCACAGTGCCTCTAAATGAAGCGTTAAAAAACCGATTTGTTGTCATTGACGTTCCATATATCGGCGGCGGTATCCTGAAAGATGTGCTGCAATCTCAATCTGTTTTAAAGGATGAGCGGTTAATTGATCAATTCGTTCAGCTCTCATCAGACCTTATTACACAAGCTCATAACGGACAGGTGAGTGAAGAAGCAGCATCCATCCGCGCGCTCCTAGATACTTGTGATCTTGCGCAATACATCCCGCCGCTTCGTGCCGTTGAACGAGGGATTGTTGAAAAACTGGAAGATGACCGGGAAAAAGCAGCGGTAAGAAATATCGCCCAAACATTATTCGAGTGAGGTTCTGACTTGTGAAATTTATCAAATTTAATGACAGCAGAATCGATTCATTTCTATTTATGGAATTAACGGATTTAGCTAAAACGTTAGCAAAAAGTGATGATGTCGAGCTTGAATACGGTGTGCAGTCCTACTATGAACCGTTTGAAAAGAAAATTTTTATCAGTCATTTTTGGGATGATCGTAAACAAGAAGATATGCTAGCAGGGCTGAAAAGTGATGTGTTCCTTCGTGCAGTAGGGACCGTTTATAGTGATCTTACTGTATTTCAGGAGATCGTTCGCTATGCGCATACATTATCCATTCCTGATGTATGTAAACAATTGTTTATGCTGTTTGAAGATATCCGGATTGAAGAGCGGATTAAACATGGCCGCCCAGGAACAAAAAAGGTATTTAAACGAAGAAGAGAGCTGTACCGGCGTCACTTTAAGACACAATTAACGATTAACCAAGAACGAAGCATATTAACGGATGCACTCTTTTGTGCGATTTATGTGAAGCTGACAGCTGATTCTCCGCTCGAAGAGATTCCGCCTCTTCATGAGCAGATCAATCCGATGATTCCGTTTATTGAGTCAAGTCTTGAACGTGTGTATGATGCGGGTTCAACAGCAGACATTGCAGCTATTGTCAAAGAATTGATGGAAGGCTTTGATGAGCTGCTTGAAAAGGACATGCTGAATACGTACTTTTTCTTCCCTGAATTGGACTATGAACAAGCGGCAAAAGAACCACTGTTCCATGACTTAAAAAGAAAACCTAAATTAAGTGAGGACATCAAAGTCGACCGGGAAAAAGAAGGCGATGAAGACATTCACCAAGAGTACATGGAAGTATGGCATCGAGAAACCGAAGCGCCATCAAAAAGCTTCCTTCAATTTGATTTAGAGCATGGCGGTAAAAGTGATCTTGGTAAGGATGCAGCAAGAGAAGGCGATGACGGAGATCAGGCACTCGGAACTGTCCAAGGCTCTGCAAAGCAAACACACCGAAAAGATTATTCAAAGCTTGAGGCGCTGGAAGAGGCTGAAGGTGAAGAAAGCGGAGCAGACGGTCATGAAAATGGAAAAGAGAACAAATATGCGTTTCCAGTCATGATTTCACCAGATCCGCCTATGCCAGAACAAATCAATGTATACAAGCAGCATGCGAAGGAAATTGAGCCTTACCAAAAACGCTTAAAACAAATGATCCAAAAAACTCTTGAACATAAAAAATCTTGGCCTAAAACGGACCTTCATGCGGGACGTCTCAGCAAAAAGCTGATTCGCTACTTTACAGAGTCTAATCCGCGTCTTTTCTATAAAAAACAAGCACCGTCTTCTCAGATTGATGCTGTTTTCACCTTATTAGTAGACTGTTCAGCGAGCATGTTTGACAAGATGGACGAGACGAAAAAAGGCATTGTTCTATTTCATGAAGCGTTAAAATCCGTACAAGTCCCACATCAAATTGTTGGGTTTTGGGAAGATACAAACGACGCAACAGAAACAAGTCAGCCAAACTACTTCAACACAGTCGTGTCGTTCAAAGATTCTTTATTTGATGCAGGGCCTTCTATTATGTCTCTTGAGCCAGAAGAGGATAACCGGGATGGTTATGCGATTCGTCAAATGACAAAGATGATTTTAAAGCGAAGAGAAGAGCAAAAGTTTCTGATTGTCTTTTCAGACGGAGAGCCAGCTGCGTTCAGCTACGAACAAAATGGGATTGTCGATACGCATGAAGCAGTTCTTGAAGCGAGGAAAAAGGGCATTGAAGTGATCAATGTGTTTTTATCCAATTCGCCGATAGAAGAAGCACAGATGAAAACCATTCAAGATATGTATGGCAAGTTCAGCATTTTTGTACCAGATGTCGATACATTGCCAGATGTTTTATATCCACTACTGAAGAAACTGCTGCATAAAAGCATTGGGGCATAAGGTTTTGCCCCTTTCTTTAAATTATTTTTCGGAATGATTTAAATTTTTTGTTTTTCTGTGAATTTTTTATCTTTAATTGAACAAAGAATGTAGAAAGTAATCCAAAACAGTGGTAGAATATTATTGGAAGCGTTTTATTACATAAATTTGGTCATTGTGTTCTGGAAGTTATATCGAGATAGTGTTCAATCACTTGATGATCAAAGTTGGGGGTAGTGTTCAAAATGTTTCAAAATGATGTGAAACAACCGTTGAGTTGGGAAGAATTTCATGGTCCGAACCTCGGCTATGTGCTCGAGCTCTACGATCAGTATGTCCAGGATCCTACTAGTGTTGATGAAGATCTAAGAGGCATATTTGATGAACTTGGTGCACCACCGAGTGAAATGAAGGAGGAAATTGGGAAAAAAGAAAATAGCGTAGTTACTTCTGAACAAATCCAAAAGATAGCATCAGTCGTTAAACTGGCAGAAGACATCAGAACGTATGGCCATTTAAATGCTTCCGTCAATCCTCTTCGCAAAGAAAAGGAATTACAAGAACTGTTTCCTTTAAAGGAGTACGGTTTAACAGAAGAAGATGTCAAGAATATTCCGATATCTATTATTAGTCCGGATGCACCAAAACACATTTCAAACGGCATAGAAGCCATTAACCATTTGAGAAATACGTATAAGCGTACCATTTCATTTGAGTTTGATCACGTACATGACTTCGAAGAGCGAAACTGGCTCTCAAAATCAATCGAGTCTGGTGAACTATTTAAGAAAAAACCATCAGATAAACTAGTTTCTGTATTCAAGAGATTAACAGAAGTTGAGCAGTTCGAGCAGTTTCTTCATAAAACATTTGTTGGGCAAAAGCGCTTTTCTATAGAAGGTTTAGACGCACTTGTCCCAGTACTTGATGAAATTATTTCAGAGTCCGTTACACAAGGGACTTCAAATATTAACATTGGAATGGCACACAGAGGCCGTTTAAATGTATTAGCACATGTGTTAGGCAAGCCATATGAGATCATTTTCTCAGAATTCCAGCATGCGCCAAATAAAGAGCTTGTTCCATCAGAAGGCTCTATCGGCATCAGCTATGGATGGACAGGGGATGTTAAGTACCATCTTGGAGCTGACCGTCAAATCAAAGACGAAGATACAAAGAGTGCGAGAGTCACGCTTGCTAATAACCCAAGTCACTTGGAGTTCATTGATCCAATCATTGAAGGAAGCACGCGTGCTGCTCAGGAATCACGTACTCAAAAAGGCTATCCAGTTCAAGACGTTGAAAAAGCGTTAGCCATCTTAATTCATGGGGATGCAGCATTCCCTGGAGAAGGAATTGTGGCAGAAACATTAAATTTAAGTCAACTTGTAGGCTATCAAGTGGGCGGAACCATCCATATTATTGCCAACAATATGATCGGGTTTACAACGGAAAGCAATGAATCTCGTTCGACGAAATATGCAAGTGACCTTGCAAAAGGGTTTGAGATTCCTATTGTTCACGTCAATGCAGATGATCCAGAAGCGTGTTTAGCGGCTGTTCAGCTAGCTGTAGAATACCGCAAACGTTTCAAGAAGGATTTCCTTATTGACTTGATCGGCTACCGCAGATACGGTCATAACGAAATGGATGAGCCTTCTACAACTCAGCCAATGCTGTACGATGCGGTCAGAAAGCACAAAACGGTCAAGAATATCTTTGCAGATAAACTTGTCTCAGAAGGTCTTTTGACAAAAGAGCAGCGTGAAGAAATCGAGCAGGCTGTGACGGCAAAAATAGAAGAAGCCTATAAAAAGGTGCCTTCAAAGAAAGAGCATACGATTCAAGAAATCGAACTGCCAGAGCCTGTATCAAACGGCTTCCCAGCAGTGGATACATCAGTAGAATTTGATGTATTGCGAAAGCTGAATGAAGAATTGATCAGCTGGCCGAATGATTTCCAAGTATTTGGTAAGCTGAAAAGGATCCTTGAAAAACGTGCAAAAGTGTTTACAGATGACCGTAAAGTAGAATGGTCACTTGGGGAAGCACTCGCATTTGCATCTATATTAAAAGACGGTACGCCAATTCGAATGACCGGACAGGATTCAGAGCGTGGTACTTTCGCTCAAAGAAACCTTGTTCTTCACGACAGTCAAACGGGTGATGAATTTATTGCTCTTCATGAACTGAGTGATGCAAATGCATCGTTTACTGTTCATAACAGTCCACTGTCAGAAGGCTCAGTCATCGGATTTGAATATGGTTATAATGTCTATTCTCCTGAAACGTTAGTGATTTGGGAAGCTCAATTCGGAGACTTCGCAAATGCGGCTCAAGTGTATTTCGATCAATTTATCTCAGCTGGCCGTGCAAAATGGGGACAAAAATCAGGTTTAGTGATGCTGCTGCCTCATGGATATGAAGGACAAGGTCCTGAGCATTCAAGTGGAAGAACAGAGCGCTTCCTGCAATCAGCTGCTGAGAATAACTGGACAGTTGCGAATCTGACAAGTGCAGCGCAATATTTCCATATTCTTAGAAGACAGGCGAAAATGCTGCTTCGTGAAGAGATTCGTCCGCTTGTCATTATGACACCGAAGAGTCTGCTTCGTAACCCGAACACATTGTCTGAGGTCCAAGAATTAACGGATGGACAGTTCCGTCCAGTTCTTGAACAGCCAGGTCTTGTACATGATCACGAAAAAGTATCGCGTCTCGTGCTATCTAGCGGGAAGGTATCCATTGATATTAGTGATCGTTTTACTCAAATGGAAGAGCCGAAAGATTGGCTTCACGTTGCAAGAGTGGAACAGCTGTATCCGTTCCCAGCCAAAGATATTAAAGGAATTTTAACAAAGCTGACAAACTTAGAAGAAATCGTATGGGTGCAAGAAGAACCGCAAAATATGGGAGCTTGGGGATACATTGAGCCATATTTACGTGAAATTGCGCCTGAAAAAGTAAAAGTACGTTACATCGGCCGAAGAAGACGTTCAAGTACGGCTGAGGGTGATCCAACTGTGCATAAAAAAGAACAAGAACGAATTGTATCTGATAGCTTGACTCGCAAAAACTAAGGGGGAAATGAAAAATGGCGGAAATTAAAGTACCTGAATTAGCGGAATCAATCTCGGAAGGAACGATTGCTCAATGGCTAAAGCAGCCGGGCGATTATGTGGAGCAGGGGGAGTACCTGCTGGAACTTGAAACAGATAAAGTCAATGTCGAACTGACTGCTGAAGAATCTGGTGTATTAAAAGAAGTGCTCAAAGATTCTGGTGACACTGTACAAGTTGGAGAGGTCATCGGAACGATTGCAGCAGGTGAAGCTGGCGGAAGCGAGTCCGCAGCTCCAGCACCTGAGCAAGCTTCTGCACCAGCTTCGAAAGAAGAACCGGCAGCTGCTCAAAAAGAAGAAGCAGTGAAAGAAGAGCCGAAAGCTGGTAATGGCAGAACCATCGCTTCTCCTGCAGCTAGAAAACTAGCGAGAGAGAAGGGATTAGACTTATCTGAGATTCCAACCGTAGATCCGCTGGGCAGGGTACGAAAGCAGGATGTCGCTTCTTATCAAAAGAATGAAGCACCTGCAAGTGCACCGAAAGCCGCGCCAAAAGCAAATGCGGCGGTGCAAACTGAACAACCAGGAAAGCCAGTTGAACGTGAAAGAATGTCACGCCGCAGACAAACAATTGCAAAACGTTTAGTTGAAGTTCAACAAACGGCTGCGATGCTGACGACATTTAATGAAGTCGATATGACAGCTGTGATGGATTTAAGAAAGCGTCGTAAAGATGCCTTCCTAGAACAAAATGATGTCAAGCTTGGCTTCATGTCCTTCTTTACAAAAGCAGTTGTAGCAGCACTGAAGAAATATCCGCTGCTTAACGCAGAAATTCAAGGTGATGAGCTTGTCTTGAAGAAATTCTATGACATCGGCATCGCTGTTGCTGCAAACGAAGGTCTTGTCGTACCAGTTGTCCGTGATGCAGACAGATTGTCATTTGCAGGGATTGAAAAAGAAATTGGTCATCTTGCGAAAAAAGCAAGAGATAACAAATTGGCTCTTAGTGAGTTACAAGGTGGATCATTTACGATCACAAACGGCGGAACATTTGGTTCTCTGCTTTCAACACCGATTTTAAACAGCCCGCAAGTTGGAATTTTAGGAATGCATAAAATTCAGCTTCGTCCGGTGGCGATTGATGAAGAACGTTTTGAGAACCGTCCGATGATGTATTTAGCTCTTTCTTACGACCACCGTATTGTCGATGGTAAAGAAGCAGTTGGATTCCTCGTTACGATTAAAAACCTGCTTGAAGATCCTGAGCAGCTATTGCTTGAAGGATAATTTTCCATTATAAAAAGCTAGCACCTGTTAAGGTGCTAGCTTTTTTTCTTTTCACTGTCAGGTTGTCCTCGTTTTGACCAATATGTCGCAAGCCATGAACCAGATAAGTTATGCCATACACTAAAAATCGCACTTGGTACGGCTGCGAGAGGCGAGAAATGTGCTGTTGCAAGGGCTGCACCAAGCCCGGAGTTTTGCATGCCTACTTCAATCGAAATCGCTCTTTGAGAAGGGATATCCATTTTGCACCATTTTGCGATCAGGTAACCAAATAAAAGACCGAGCCCATTATGTAAAATGACAACGGCCAATATCAGCAAACCAGATTGAAGAATCTGCTCTTTATTTGCACTGACAACCGCTGCAATGATCACCACAATTCCAGCAACAGATACAAGCGGCAATGCTTGAACCGCATAGTTTACTTGTTTTTTGAAAAACACCTTAACAATAACCCCTAAGATAATAGGAATAAGCACAACTTGGACAATCGACAAAAATAATGCCTCCGGTGATACAGGTAACCATGATCTTGCAAAGATAAAAATAAAAAGAGGCGTTAAAAAGGGAGCAAGAAGGGTCGATATAGTTGTGACCGCTACGGATAAGGCCATATTGCCTTTTGCTAAAAAGGTCATGACATTGGATGCAGTACCGCCTGGGCAGCAGCCCACAAGAATAACGCCTACTGCAATTTCAGATGGCAGCCGTAATCCGTAAGCTAATAGAAAGGCGATCAGCGGCATGAGTGTGTACTGCGCCAAAACCCCGATTAGCACATAGAGAGGTTTACGAAAAAGCTCCTTAAAATCTTCACCTGATAACGTAAGCCCCATCCCAAACATAATGATTCCTAGTAAAAAAGGGATATACGGTCCAATCTGAGAAAATACGTCAGGAAAAGCAAATCCAAGACATGCAAAGATAATGACCCAGATTGCGAAGGTTCTTCCTGCAAATTGACTAATGGTTAAAAGAATGTTCATTCATTGCTTCATCTCACTTTCCTCACATATCTTTCCTATTTTAAACGAATTTTCTGAAAAAACAACCCGTTCTTTATAAAGGTGTTGATAATTTAATTATGTAAACTAAAAATACCCCATATAAGCATGAGCCTATATGGAGCATCGTCTTAAAAAGGGGTCCACTTCACTTGCTGTGCTTGCTTAAGCCTTGCTTCTGGCTCACGCCAGTCAACTACACTCCACCAACGATCTACGTATTTCGGTTTTTCATTCAGATATTGAAGATAGTAGGCGTGCTCCCATACATCAAGGGCTAAAAGAGGGATTACGTCCCATTGTGACAAAAATTGATGGCGTTCTGCTTGTAAAATCTCTAATCGCTGGGATCTGGGCGCCCAAACGAGAATGGCCCAGCCGACACCCTCTACTTGTTTGGCCGCTGCTGAAAATTGAGATTTAAATGCGTCATAGCTGTCAAATGATTGTTCAATGAGACGAAGCATTTGTCCAGTGGGCTTTCGTTTTCCTGAAGGACTCATGGAAAACCAAAAAATACAATGTAAATAGTGTCCTGCACCATTGAAGGCAAGCTCTCTTTCCCAATGTTTGATCATTTTGAAATCATTGGTTCTTCTTGCATTTTTTAATGCAAGCTCAGCTTGGTTCAAAGCATCAACATATGATTGATGATGTTTCTGGTGATGCAAATACATAATCTCCTTTGAAATAAACGGTTCTAGTGCATCATACCGGTAAGGGAGAGGAGGTAACTTATGATTTCCGGCTGCTACCTCTCGCATGTCTTCTTGTGGTTTCATGTCCTCAGAAATACGTTCTGCCAGTTCGTACCACTCTTGTTCACTGGAATGTTCATCATCCATTGAAAACCATAAATGGTCTACTTTCTGACGGATGTTGTCATCTTGAATCGCGGGTTGAATGGAGTTAAGCCACTCTTTGAGCTGCATTCGATACTCTTCCTTATTCATTCTTACGCCTCATTTCATCTAAAAATGTGGAACAAGCCATCATGGGAAAGACAAATGGGTAGCTATGATAGGTGATGTAAAATTGCTTTGGCAGGCCAATGCCTACTGGATAGTGCAAGGCTTCACTCATGTGCTGATGATGGATCAAAAATGAAATGGCTTTTAAAATCGTTTTGTCATCTGGCTTCTCATATTGTAAAAGTGCCTCTGCTGCCCAAGCCGTCTGAACCACTGTGCCAAACGGGAGGGGGACATACGTTTTTACCTCTGCACTTTTACACGATTCTCCGAAGCTGCCATCTTCTCGTTGAATCTGCTTTAAAAATCGGCACGCTTTTTGAACAGCAGGATGGGTGGAGGGGATGCCGGCAGCTTTTAGTCCTGTTAATGCTGCCCACGTTCCATAAATATAGCAAACACCCCATCTGCCAAACCATGATCCATTTTTCTCTTGATGATCTAGGAGCCACTTGACACATTGATCTTTTTGCCTGTGAACGGGTGGTGACATGTTTTTCTCTTCAAGACCAATGAGATGAAGCACCCGGCCTGTAATATCGGGAGTCGATGGATCGATCGCTGCATCCTCCGCAGATTCAAGCGGCAGATGTCGAAGCAGGAAGTGATCTTGATTTTTTTCAAAAGCAGAGAATCCGCCGTCACGGTTTTGCATGGAAAGAAGCCAATGAAATCCTCGTTTCCATTGAACTGGTGCGTATGTTCGCGGAATGGCTTTTAAGACAATTTGCGTATCATCACAATCAGGGTTATTTGTGTTGATATCTGAAAAACCAAAGCCTCCCGGAGCAGTATGCTGGTTATGAATCGCCCAATCTGCTTTCTTCATTTGCTGCCGGTTCAGCAAGTATGAGAAAGACTTAGTGATGACTGGGTCTTCTTGTTTTTTGCCAGCTTTTTGAAAAGCGTAACTGACAAGCGCTGTATCCCATACTGTGGATGTGGAATTTTCTGCATACATTCTGCCCTGACAGACAGTAACTAGTTTTTTCATGCCTTTGACTGCTTTTAAAATGAGATGATGTCCAGGGGAGTACCCAAGACTCATAAGTGCATAGACCATAAAAATACTGGCACTTAAATAGCTGTACAGCGTGCCATCTTTTTCAAGGCGATCAAACATATATCGCTTTGCTGCTTCATATCCGAAAAAGTCCAGCCGGCTGTCGAGTGCTGTATACGATCGCATGTAAGTCAGAAAGTGTTGAGCGGAACGTTCTTCTCTTGCCATAAACCAGTCAAATGGATTCTTAGACATGTTTGCATCAAGGTGTGCCAAGCTTGGAAATTTCTCATGAGAGGTATATCGTTTGTTGAGTGCGATCATCATTGGTACAAAGTGAATTCTTGCATATGCACTAAGATGATAAAAGTGCAGCGGAAAGTATGTAGGGATGAGTAAAAAGGAAAGTGGTGCATAGAAATACGGCCAAGGGTGCATGCCGTTGACGGCGAGCATCCACTTTGTCATAAAGTGAACGTTCTTTAATCCGCCTTTTGAACGTATATATTGCGCTGCTTTTTCCATATGAGGCTCATCTTGTTGAAACCTGCCTGATACGAGCATTCCGCAATAGCCCTGCACAGTGGCAGTTACATGTCCTGTTTGATCATGATACAAAGAAAAAGACCCATCCTCATTTTGTTTTTCGCGTATCGCTTCTGCTAATTGATGAACCAACGCCTGATCCGAATCACCGACAGCCTTTAACAGCATAATCAAAAAAGCATTTGTCATCATAGGACCTTCAAAGCAGAAAACAAAGGCGCCATCATCTCTTTGTCTTCGCTGCATTTGTATGTGCAATTCTTCGATAAATTCGTTTACTTTCAATTGAAAATCTTGCATATGCGGCCATGCTCCTTTCCTTTCATACTATATTCAGGAGCCGGCCTGTCACATGCAAACACAAAAAAAGCCGATGACAGGGTCACCGGCTCAGCGTGTAGACAAACCCTCGCATTCGGTGTCAGGTCTGTGCGCTGGTGCTCACGAATGTCAATTCGCTCCGCGCCAGTGCTCGTCCTTCCTAGACTGCAAAGGTTTTCTATCACGCTGAAAAGAAGACAAAGTGCTAAAATAAAAATCATTTTAGCACTTTGTCAACGATCTGAGCCGATGACAGGGTCAAAGGCTTTCTTGACGTCATTAGTCTTGGAGATTAATCCATACACTTTTGACTTCTGTATAGTTGTTAAGGGCATATGACCCCATTTCTCTGCCAAGACCTGATTGCTTATATCCTCCAAACGGGGAGGCGGCATCAAAGACATTATAGCAGTTGACCCAAATTGTTCCTGCTTCAAGACGTGCAGCAATATCGTGGGCATGCTTTAAGTTTTCTGTCCAAAGTCCTGCTGCTAATCCATATTCAGACTGGTTGGCCCGTTCGACCACTTCATCAATGGAATCGTAAGGAATTGCAGATAAAACAGGTCCGAAGATTTCTTCTTTGGCAATGGTCATTTCATCTTCTACATCTTTAAAAATAGTAGGGGAGACGAAATAGCCAGCCTCATAAGGGCAATCGCCACCGACAACGGCTGTTGCCCCTTCGGATTTACCTTTTTCAATATAGCCTAATACGCGTTCGTGCTGTTCTTTACTTACAAGAGGTCCAATTTGTGTATCTTGATGAAGACCAGCGCCTTGCTTGAGGGATCCTGCATATTTGGCCATTTGATCGACCACTTCATCATATTGGCTCCGGTGAACAAAGACTCTGGAGCCCGCGCAGCATACTTGGCCTTGGTTAAACATGACGCCATTTAAAGCACCTGGAATGGCTTTCTTTAAATCGGCATCAGGTAAAATAATATTCGGTGATTTTCCGCCAAGCTCTAATGTGACCCTTTTAATAGTTTTAGCCGCTTTCTCCATAATTAATTTTCCAACGCTTGTTGACCCTGTGAAGGCAAGCTTGTTCACATCAGGATGTTCAGTTAAGGCATTTCCGGCTGTTTCGCCAAATCCAGGAACGATGTTAATGACGCCTTCTGGGAAGCCGGCTTTGTCCACTAATTCTGCTAAATAAAGAGCAGAGAGTGGAGTTTGTTCGGCTGGCTTTAAAACGATGGTGCATCCTGTTGCAAGTGCGGCACCCATTTTCCACATGGCCATGAGCAGCGGGAAGTTCCATGGGATGATTTGTCCTACAACGCCAACCGGCTCATGGCGGGTATAATTAAAATATCCTTGACTGACAGGAATGGTTTGTCCATTCATTTTTGTCGTCCAGCCTGCATAATAGCGCATGTGCTCAATAGCGAGGGGGATATCTGCATTTGTTGTTTCATTAATCGGTTTTCCATTATCTAAAGTTTCAAGCTGTGCAAGCTCTTCTTGATTTTCTTCCATTAAATCAGCAAGCTTGAACATGAGGCGGGCGCGTTCAGCGGCAGACATTGAGCGCCAAGGACCATGAAAGGCTTTTTTTGCAGCTTTTACTGCCTCATCAATATCTTTTTCACCTGCTTCATATACATCAATAAGGGTTTCGCCTGTGGCTGGGTTAGGAGTAGCAAAGGTTTTATTATCGTGACTTGTGACAAACTGACCATTAATGTAGAGTTTTTTCGTCCCTTGGAGAAAAGATTCGAGTTTTGAACTAATTTGAAGTGTTGTAGAGCTCATAAATAAACAAACCTCCTTAAAGATATGGATTGTTTTCTGCGAGTTCTAGGTGAGAAAAGCGGACATGCAACGAAACAGTATACGCACAAAAATGTAAACGTATACAATTATCATATTACACGACATGTTTGAAAGCAATCCATAACACTCATTGCATTTCGCGAAAATTTGGCTACAATAAATGTATAGATGAAAAAAGGAGTTTTTAAATCATGATCCATCAAAACTGGCAAACAGCTCAAACGTTAAAACAAGTAAAATGTGTACATACAAATGCGAAAAAATATATGGTCGACCGGGCATTAACGGTTGGAAGCACATATGAAGTGAAAAATGAAACAGAGGAATTCCTGTTTGTCGTTGATAATACGGGTAAAGTAGGCGGGTATTACAAGGAGTATTTCGAAGATATTTCGGCTGAATGATTTTGAGGGTCATCACTCATACTAAGAAAAACAGTAAAGGGTGATGATGATGAAAAAGCAGCAAAATGACGAGCAGCAAAATCAAAATGCATGGCATGAACACGAAGATGCTGATATGGCGATTACGCTTGAACAGATTTCCGATGTGTATGCCGAGGGAACGATTGATACACCAAAAGACGAATAGGTATTTAAAAACAGTGATTTGGCATAATCACTGTTTTTTTATTGGAATGATTCAGCATTTTTTCTCGAAAAGAACTGAAACTTTTTTCCTGCTTTAACAGTCTAAATAAATAGAGGAAAGAGCATCGGATCAAAAAGAAAAAGTTAAATGAAATTTAATCTATTCGTAATGGAATAACGATCATTTATAGCGTATTCTATAAGTGAGAATAAAACGTACCCACAGAGCCGTGTGGCCGTTTTGTCATAAAGGAATTTGATGCAGGAAGAGGGGGTTTACGTGGGTATTTTTTCTGTCAGTAAACAAAATGATAAGAAATTCGAATCCTTATTGATTGAAGGGGAAAGAATTGAGGCTGTTTACAGACTGCGTCACGACCAAATTTGCTTTACAAATAAACGACTGATCTTTGGCGATAACCGCGTATTTTCTAAGAAGAAAGTCAGGGTCTCCTTGCCGTATCGATCAATTGAAAGTTTTGCCATTCAAGAAGCTGGCGTGTTTGATCAGGACACAGGTATGCTGCTTGTCACAAGCTCAAAAGTATTTGAACTCGACTTTTCCAAAGAGACTGATTTGAGTGATGTGCAAGCCATTTTGACAAAACATCTTTGCTGATCAATCTTGCGATTACATAGATCATATGCACTTTTCTCATTCTTCGTTCTTATTTTCATAGATCGCACATTTCTGAGCCTTTCCCATCTGATGGGAGGGGCTTTTTTCTGCTTAAGTGTTTGAATGATAGCAAAAAAGGTTAAAGATGAAACAGATACAGAAAGGAGAATGAACTATGAAAGTGTTAGTTGCAGGAGCAAATGGACATACAGGAAGACTTGTCGTTCGTTATTTAAAAGAAAAAGGACATGAGCCGCTTGCTCTCATTCGAGATGAAAAACAAGCAGATGCGCTAAAAGAACTTGGTGCAGCACCTGTCATCGGTGATCTTGAAAAAGATGTGACAGATGCTGTGAAACAAGCAGACGCTGTCATCTTTGCAGCTGGTTCAGGCTCAAAAACAGGTGCGGATAAGACCATTGCGGTCGATCAAGAAGGGGCAAAACGCCTCGTTGATACAGCGAAAAAAGAAAACATCCAGCATTTTGTTATGCTCAGTTCCTATAATGCCGATGACCCGAACCAGGGAAAAGGGCAAGGAAGTATGGAAACTTATTATGAAGCGAAAAGAAAAGCTGATGAACACTTAAAACAGTCTGGTCTTTCCTATACGATTGTCCGCCCGGGCGCCTTGCTGCATAAGGAGAAGACAGGAAAGATTAAAGCTGCCGAGCATATTCCAGATGATCAGAACATCGAGATTTCAAGAGAGGACGTAGCCATTGTTCTTGTGGAGAGCTTAACAGAATCGAATGTGAAAAATAAGTCCTTTGACTTGATTAAAGGCGATAAACCAATCGAAGAAGCACTTCGCCATCTGTAAGAGAAAAAAGCTGCTGCCAAATAGGCGGCGGCTTTTTTGATGTTTTCTTTTCCCTTCCAGCGGGAAGGTAATGAGAAAGGAGTGATTGACCGTGGGCTTAACGAAAGAACAACAAGCTGATTTATACGAAAGATTGATTCAACTAAAAGAAGATGTGAAGGGATCAAAAAAGAAAGAAGAATCGATGCTCGTTGAATCGAGTGAGATATCAAATGGTGTTGGGAATCATATCGCTGATCATGGGAGCATCTATTTAGACCGCATGACAGAACAAACGCTGGATCAAGTCGATGATCAACTTGAAGGTGAAATCGATGCAGCACTGAAACGAATGGAAGACGGAACATATGGGATTTGTGAGAAAACAGGAAAAGAGATCCCATATGAGCGTTTAAAAGCAGTTCCATATACACGCTTTTCAATTGGTGCAAAGAAAAATGAGGAAACAACTCAAGATCCAAACGAGTTTGACCGTTCATTCTCCGATCAAATGCGTGACTTAACGAATAGAGAAACAATGGATCAAATGCATTCAGATACGTATGAAAGACTCGAGGAAGAGCAGGATATTGATGTGGAGGAAGAAAAATAGCAATATATGAGAAGGTTAAATTTTTTCAGAATAATGTTTCCATATGTACTCGTGGACAAAAATCTTGTATACATGAGTATTTCAAAGAAAAAAGATCTCTTGAAATTTAATTAACTTTCGTGTAGTATAGTTTAAAGGCTGCGATGCGCGTAATGTTAATTAAGTTTTAACCTTTAAGCTGTAATAGGGAGTTTTATATTGAAGCCGGAATGTCATGCCTCCTAGAGAGGAAGACAGGAACGTTTCTGCAAACACCCACTTTGAGGAGTGGTGGTTTAAAACTTTCTTACTTAGATTACGGCATCCGCAGCTTTTCCTAGGATGATTCAAGCCATTTTCCATTTCGGAAAATGGCTTTTTATTTTGTGAAAAAACGAAATTGCACAGACCGCCGGATGAAGAAGGAATGTATGTTAAAATAGACAAAACAAAAGACGGAGAGGGAATTGGATGTTAGAACAAGCAGAAGCACTCCTGAAACAATACTTTGGCTTTGACACCTTTAGGCAGGGACAGAAACAAGCCATTGAATCGATTGTAAACAAACAAAAGGATACCGTCTGTATTATGCCGACAGGCGGAGGGAAATCGGTTTGTTACCAGATTCCTGCCCTGATGATGGAAGGAACAACGATCGTTGTATCCCCGCTAATTTCTTTAATGAAAGATCAAGTCGATGCGCTAAATGAGATGGGCATACGATCGTCCTTTTTAAACAGCACACTTTCTGCAGCTGAAATGAATAAAAGGCTGAAAAAATGTGCAGATGGGGAATATCAGCTGCTTTATATCACACCTGAACGTTTACAAAATGAACGTTTTTTTCAGCTCCTTGATCGGTTAACGATCCCTTTAATCGCAATTGATGAAGCGCACTGTATATCTGAGTGGGGGCATGATTTTAGGCCAAGCTATCGCTTTATTCAAGAATGCTTAGATAAATTGACAAAAAGGCCAGTGATAGTCGCGCTAACGGCTACAGCCACGAAAAAGGTCCACCGAGATATATGTGAACAGCTTGGCATGAACGAAGAAGAAACCATCTTTACTGGGTTTGCTAGAGAGAATTTGTCTTTTCAGGTGGTCAAAGGAGAAAATAGTGACCGCTTTATCACACATTATATGAAGAAAAACAAGCTTGAGTCCGGCATTATCTATACAGCTACAAGAAAAGAAGCTGAAAACATATACAATCGGCTAAAGAAACAAAAGATCAAAGCTGGCATTTATCATGGCGGGTTAGATGACGATGTGAGAGAAGAGCAGCAAAACCTGTTTTTAAATGATGACATCCAGGTCATGGTCGCTACATCTGCATTTGGCATGGGAATTAATAAGTCAAATGTCCGTTTTGTCATTCATCATCAAATTCCAAGGGATATTGAGAGCTACTATCAAGAAGCTGGGCGCGCAGGCAGAGACGGTCTTGAAAGTGAATGTATTTTACTGTTTTCGCCGCAGGGCGTACGAATGCAGCGCTTCCTCATTGAACAGTCAACAGAAGATGAAGTGCGCTATCAGCATGAACTGCTTAAACTAAGACAAATGGTGGATTACTGTCATACTGAGCAATGTTTGCAGCAATTTGTAATGGACTACTTTGATCAATCAACAAGTACTCCTTGCCAAAAATGCAGCAATTGCCTTGATGAAAGAGAGCGTGAAGAGGTCACTCGAGAAGCGCAAATGGTTTTATCGTGTACGGTTAGAATGAACGAGCGATTTGGAAAAATGATGATTGCTCAAGTACTGGCAGGCTCTAAAAATAAAAAAGTGCTTGATCTTGGTTTCGACCGTCTTCCTACATACGCTTTAATGAAGCAGCAATCAGCCCAGCAAATCAGTGATTTCATCGAATTCCTAATTACAGAAGAGTATTTGCACATGTCTGAAGGGGCTTACCCAACATTAAAAGTGACACATAAAGGGAAGAAAGTGTTAGTCGGACAAGAGGCTGTGTATAAAAAGCAGGCAGTTAAAAGAGAGGCGATTCAAGAAAACGATGCATTATTTGAGCAGCTGAGAGCGGTGAGAATGAAGCTGGCGAGAGAGCAGGGCGTTCCGCCATTTGTTGTATTTTCTGATCAAACATTGAAGGAAATGTCAGCTGTTCAACCTAAAACAGAAGAAGAACTTCTCCATATTAAGGGAATAGGCGCTCAAAAAAGAGAGAAATACGGGGATGTTTTTCTAGAAGAAATCCGTTTATTTATAGAAAAAGAGAAAAATAAAGAGGTTGAAGAAGAAAAATAAATTTTTTTCGCTGCGTTTGGACACGTTTTCAACAGGAGGTTTCTGATCCTTTCAAAACCTTGATATGGCGGGTAATTGAGCTGTTTTGTGGTCTGATTTACCAATGGAGAGAGATGTTTCATGTAAAGGAACTGTAATCTAAAACATATCGTTTTGTTATTGAATTGACATTTACATATGTTACGATAGCACTCGTTAGCCGCCATAAAAAGCTAACAAGGGAGGATTTACTTTATGAAGAAGACTATTATGTCCTTGGTTGCTGTTGCAGCAATCTCAACAACAGCATTTGGAGCACAGCAAGCTTCTGCAAAGGAAATCACTGTGAAGAAAGGTGATACACTTTGGGGAATCTCTCAAAAAAATGATGTGTCTCTAAAGGACCTAAAGGGTTGGAACAATTTATCTACAGACATGATTTATGTAGGTGATAAATTGACAATCTCTTCAAAAGAGAAAACTCAGGAGCAGTATAAAGTCCAGAAGGGGGACAGCCTCTGGAAAATCGCTCAAAAATTCAATGTGTCAATTAGCGATATTAAGTCTTGGAATAACTTAAACTCAGATATAATTGTGACTGGTTCAACACTAAGTGTTGCTGGTCAAAGCTCAGCTCCGGTAAGCTCAGAGCCTGTACAAAAACAGGAGCCTGTCCAAAAAGAGCAAACAACACAAAAAGCTGCTCCTAAAAAGGAAACAGCTAAAGCAGAATCATCTTCTGCTAGTCAAAGTGTACAAAAAGAATTGACTGTAACGGCTACGGCTTATACAGCAAATGATGGTGGCATCTCAGGTATCACTGCAACAGGGGTAAACTTAAACAAAAACCCAAATGCGAAAGTCATTGCAGTAGATCCTAATGTCATTCCATTAGGAAGTAAGGTTTATGTTGAAGGCTACGGTGAAGCTACCGCAGCAGATACTGGCGGCGCAATTAAAGGTAACAAAATTGATGTACATGTACCAAGCAAATCCCAAGCAAAAAATTGGGGCGTAAAATCAGTCAAAGTGAAAGTACTTAACTAGTAATCTATTGTTTTTTGGAAGAAAGCATCAGGTGGCGGCCTGATGCTTTTATTGTACCCTTTTTTTGGTCAAAAAAACACATATTTTTCAGAAAAATTTGCATTTTCGACAAAAACCAGCGTATATTTCATCATACACGCTGGTTTTTTGGCGTTAGCTGTCCACCCAATAAATTTCCCCGCTTTGTTCTTCCCAATTAATTTGGACATCAAATTGGTGCTTTTCATAAAAGTGGATCAAGCGGTCCACGTGATTCCAATCTCTTTTGACGAGGTCACCTGTGATGACTGGAATGTTCTGCTCTCTTGCGATTTCTTTTAAATGCTTCATGCAGATTGAGCCGTATCCATTATCGGGAGGGCCTTTAATATCAGCAATGTGAATCTTTCCTTCTTCAGGATATTCCGCGATTAAGGAAAAATCAGATTGTCCGCGAAAAGCTTTTTCACAATCGCTGAGCATGATTTTGCATGTATCCGCACTTTCAATGGCAGAGACAATCATCCATTCATCTTCTTTCGCCTGATCAATGCCAATGATCTTTGCTTTTTTCGAAATATCTTTCATATTTTCTTGCATTCGATACATTTGGAACTGCAATTGCTGTAATTCTTGCTCTAACGTCTTCACATCTTTGGTTGTTTCCTGTAAGATTGACAAGTCCATTACTCCTTTCATATAAGAAATCATAAAAACCACATAAATTCCAATTCTAAAGGAAGTGGATGGATCTTTCAAGCCGTTAGAACACCAGTAATCGGCAAGTTTGTCTAAAATTCGACGAAGACAGCGAATTCATTGACTTTATAGAGAAAGTTAAATAACATACTCTTAGTCGGAACTAATAAAGAGAGGTTTTCAAACATGAACGAACAGAATCAAAAACCGAAAAATTTCACCGGCATTGTTGTCATTTTAACAATTGCCATAAACGGATTAATCGCTTTATTATTTTTAATGCCAAAAACAGATAAATTTAGTCATCTGGACATTACATTTCTTCCTTTACTGAATGCCGTGATGAACAGCTTTACGTTTATCTTCTTACTTTCAGCACTCATTATGATTAAACAAAAGAACATTAAAGCACATAGACGATTTATCTTTGCTGCATTTTCAACAACACTTGTCTTTTTAATTTCCTATGTGACATATCATTCAATGGCAGCTGATACACACTTCGGAGGAGAAGGGATCATCCGTCCAATTTACTTCTTTATTTTGATTACACATATTGTGCTTTCAGCAATTATTGTACCGCTTGCATTGATTACACTATTTAGAGGCGCACAGATGCAGGTTGAGCGTCACCGTAAAATTGCCCGCTGGACGATGCCGCTTTGGCTCTATGTTAGTCTCACTGGCGTCATTGTCTATATCATGATTTCTCCATACTACAGCTAACGTATGTCCAACTGGACATACGTTCTTTTATTTACAAGATGAAGTGCTTTGGATAGAATGGAAATTGGATATCCGACTTGCACGGTATCTTCCCATCTATAGATTCACATCATTTCTGGCCGTTTGCTCGTTTGGAGATCAACAATTGGACGAAACGGGGGTTATATGATGACTGAACAATTGCAGTATAAACCGGGGCTTGAAGACATTGTGGCAAGCGAAACGTCCATATCATATTTAGATGTGGAGCAAGAGGAAATTGTGATTCGCGGGTACGACCTCATTGAGCTAGCACAAAACAAGACATATTTAGAAACAGCCTATCTGCTTATTTATGGAAGATTACCAGATGCGATGGAATATCACCAATTTCAGCAAGATATATCCTCACAAACGAACTTACATCCAACCATTCAAACCATTTTAACGAAGCTGCCAAAAACCACTCACCCTATGGATGCGATGAGAACGTGCTTATCTGCTCTTGCAGGGTACGATGATGCACTACATGATCGATCAGAAGCGTGCCAAGTGAAGCGTGCAGTTCGATTACTAGGCCAGCTGCCGGCCATTGTTGCTGGAAGCTATTATATTCTCACAAAAGACGCCGCTATTTCTCCAGATCAGACCAAATCCTACACTGAAAACTTTTTATCCATGCTAACTGGACGCACCCCGACCCAAGACGAAATCATCGCTTTTGACCAAACACTTACATTATATAGTGAACATGAGCTGCCGAATTCAACGTTTGCGGCTAGAGTCATTGCATCCACGCATTCTGACATGTATGGTGCTTTTACTGGAGCGATCTCTTCATTAAAAGGTGACCTCCACGGAGGAGCAAATGAAGCTGTCATGCACATGCTTCTTGAAGGAAAAACAACGGAAGGATTTCTTGCGCTCATTGAACGAAAATTAGCCGCAAAAGAAAAAATGATGGGTTTTGGCCACAGAGTATACATGAGAAAAATGGATCCGCGTGCCGCTCTTTTAAAACGTTCATTGAAAACGCTTACTGAATCAAAGGGAGATACAACGCTATATGACATGTGTGTAGCAGGAGAGGCATACATGAAAGAGCAGAAAAACCTCTATCCGAATCTTGATTATTACGCCGCTCCTATTTATTACGTGCTTGGAATTCCTATTTCACTTTATACACCCATTTTCTTTGCTGCAAGGGCTAGTGGATTAGCCGCTCATGTTATTGAACAGCATTTGCATAATCGCATTTTTAGACCGAGAGTCCGGTATTTAGGGCCAAGAGGATTAAAGGTTTCAAATGATGATGGAAAAACGGGGGAATGAATATGAACAAAACAGCAGTCGCCAATCAAACAGATCAGCTATTAGAAGAAATTGCTGCCTATGCAGTAGACGGAGAAATTACGAGCAAAGAGGCCATTGAAACCGCGCGTTATGTGCTCATAGACACGCTCGGGTGCGGAATGCTGGCGCTCAATTTTCCAGAATGTACGAAGCACCTTGGTCCCATCGTACCTGGAACAGTCGTACCTAACGGAGCAAGAGTTCCCGGCACTTCGTTTGTGCTAGATCCTGTTCAAGCGGCTTTTAATATTGGCTGTATGATTCGCTGGTTAGATTATAATGACACATGGCTTGCACAGGAGTGGGGCCATCCGTCAGATAACTTAGGCGGAATATTAGCTGTAAGTGATTATATCAGCAGAACTCGCCTTGCAAATGGAGAAGAGCCGCTAACGATGAATGACGTACTGCATGCAATCGTCAAGGCACATGAAATTCAAGGTGTGCTCGCTTTAGAAAATTGTCTGAATCGAAATGGATTGGACCATGTGCTATTTGTCAAAGTGGCAACAAGTGCAGTTGTATGTGCAATGCTTGGCGGAACAAAGGAAGAAGTCCAGCATGTGTTATCACAAGCGTTTGTTGATAATTCCCCGCTTAGAACATATCGCCACGCCCCAAACACAGGATCTAGGAAATCATGGGCAGCAGGGGATGCAACAAGCCGCGGAGTGAGACTGGCAATGATGACACGAAAAGGGGAAATGGGCTATCAAACGCCGCTTAGTGCAGAGAAGTGGGGCTTTGAAGATGTTCTTATGAAAGGAAAACCACTTACGCTCGCCCAGCCTCTTGGATCATACGTCATAGAAAATGTTCTTTTCAAAATTGCTTATCCTGCTGAATTCCATGCGCAGACTGCTGCAGAGGCGGCTGTGATGCTGCATGACGCTGTAAAAGATCGTTTAGATGAAATTGACCGGGTAGAGATTACGACACATGAGTCAGCGATTCGGATTATTGATAAGAAAGGGCCGCTTTATAATCCGGCAGACCGTGATCATTGCTTGCAGTATATTACAGCCATTGGACTGATTTATGGTGAGCTAACAGCTGACCATTATGAAGAAGAAACGGCGCAAAATCCGGCCATTGATCGTCTGCGTGATCAAATGGTTGTGAAAGAGGATAAGCGTTATACAGAGGATTATTTAGATCCGAAAAAGAGATCAATTGCAAACTGTGTACAAATTTTCTTTAAAGACGGGACGATGACAGACCGAATTGAAATTGAATATCCGCTTGGTCATCGTAGAAGAAGACAGGAAGGCATTCCGCTGCTTGAAAAGAAGTGGATCTATCATTTGAAGACAAGATTTCCACAAAAACAAGTAGATCAAATTGTGTCACTCTGCCAAAATCCAAATCAATTAAAAACAACAACAGTACCAGCATTTATGGACTTATTCGTTATATAAGGGGGAGCTAGCGTGTGGATCGTGAATGAAGAAAGAAGTCAGGCTGATTTAGCCGCAGCCTTTAAAGAACAAATGAACAAATCAGCTTTATTTCAAATTCCAGGCGTTCACGATGGAATGTCTGCGCTCTATGCAAAAAAAATGGGCTTTCAAGGACTCTATTTATCAGGTGCCGCTTTTTGTGCCAGCAAAGGACTGCCTGATCTCGGCATGATCCATTCAACAGAAATGGCTGAAAAAGCGAAGGAGATTATTCGAGCATCCCAGCTGCCGCTTTTGGTCGATATGGATACAGGCTATGGCGGTGTTTTAAATGCAGCAAGAGCGGCAAAAGAAATGGTTGAAAGCAAGGTGGCAGCTGTTCAAATTGAAGATCAGCAAATGCCGAAAAAATGCGGGCATTTAAATGGGAAATCACTCGTTCCAGTAGAAGAAATGGTCGCAAAAATCAAAGCCATCAAACAAGCGGCACCAACGCTTTTGGTGATTGCGAGAACCGATGCAAAGTCAGTAAATGGAATGGAGGATGTCATCCGCCGGGCCAATCTTTACGTAGAAGCAGGAGCTGACGCTATTTTCCCTGAGGCACTCATCACAGCAGAGGACTTCACGCATGCGTCAAACAATATTAAAGGTCCGCTCCTTGCCAATATGACGGAGTTTGGCAAGACGCCTTATTATCATGCGGACGAATTTTCAATGTTTGGCTTTCAAATGGTCATTTACCCTGTGTCATCACTCAGAGTCGCTGCAAAAGCGTATGAGCGTTTATTTACAGAAATCATGGAAAAGGGAACGCAGCAGGGGATACTTGGGGATATGCAAACGAGAAAAGAGTTGTATGAAACGATTCATTATGATGAGTATGAGGAAATGGATCAGCATTTAGCAAAAACGATCCTCCCGGAAATTGGGAAAGAACAGCGATAAAATGAAAAGCACTTCCTTGACGGAAGTGCTTCAGCATGTAGACAAACCCTCGCATTCGGTGTCAGGTCTGCGTGCCGGTGCTCACGATTGTCAAATTCGCTCCGCTCCGGTACTCGTCCTTCCTAGAATGCAAAGGTTTTCCATCACGCTGAAAAGAAGACAAAGGGCTAAAATCAAGATCATTTTAGCCCTTTGTCAACAATCTAAAACACTTCCTTGACGGAAGTGTTTTTTTACGATGATGATGTGGATGATGAAGCCAATTTCATCTTTTCTTCAACTGTTTTCGTTTTTTCTTTTACTTTTTCAGCGTAAGTGAAATCACCGTAGCAATACGGATAGCGGAAGTTATCTTTGTTGCCGCCGCACGTATAGACCTTGGGGTTTCGTTTCACTTGCTTTTTGGAGTATTGCTTTGCCAATTTCTCGGAATGTTTTCCCCCGTTTTTTGCAACAAAATCAATATAGCCGATTCCCATGTTATAGCTTTGAATAATGGTTTCCAAATCAACGCCTTTTTTCTTCCCATGCTTGTACATAGTCGAAAAATGATGGACTCCTTGTTTAATGCTTTTCTGAGGGTCATTGATTTCATTTCGTTTCAAACCAAGAGATTCAGAGGACTGCATTGGATCTCCGCCTCTGCCTTTTGATTCTTGATACATCATACCGAGGATTAACGCGGTATACTGATCTAAATCTTGATCTCTTAACTCTGTTTCTACAAGCGGTTTGTAATCATCCAATCTCGACAAAACAATTGATTCCGTATCAATCGGCAGCTTTTTTAACTCCTTTTGATTAAAGGAGATGGCAATGGCTGCTAATACGAAAACAAAGAGAAAAATCGTGAAACAGCCTGAAATGGCAAAACATCCTGTTTTTTTCTTTTTCAAGGTCAGTTCACCCCTGTTTTGCCCCGCTTTTAAAAGGGAAGTACAGCCTTTTTATTATGACATATCCTAAGCAGGATACCAAGTGAAAACCTTATAATCAATCATATCCAAACGTAAATTCAGACCTTGTTTTCAGCCTGAAGCAGAAATAAATAAAACCGATCATCAGCCAAATCATGCCTATGATTAATGCATTTGTACTGATGCTCGTTAACAGCCAAATACAAAACGCCGTCCCGCATAGAGGGATCACTGTATATCTCAATGTATTCAGAACACCTCTTTGTTTTTGTCTGACGAAAAAGTACGCAAAAACAGACAAATTCACAAAGATAAATCCAATTAACGCGCCGAAGCTGATAAAGGAATAAATGACTTCAAGTTCGCCAACGACTGCGGTTAAGGAGAAAGCCCCGATTAATAAAATATTAAAAACAGGGGTTTTTAATGTCGGATGAATATAACCGAAGAATCGCTTCGGTAACGATTGATCTCTTCCCATTGCATATAAAAGCCTTGCTGCACTCGCATGTGACGATAAGGAGGAAGAAATGACAGCGACCATTGTGCCAGCTAAAAAGAACGAGTGGAGAAATGCGCCGCCCACGAATTCTGCAATTTCAAGTGAGGCTGCATCAGGATGTTTAAACTGCTGAAAATTTGGAAACACCTGCTGCAAAAAATAAGACGTCAACGTAAACAGTACGCCTCCAATCGCAACTGTTAAGAAAATGGCAAGCGGAATCGTCTTTTTTGGTTTAATGGTTTCCTCAGACATCGTCGAAATGGCATCAAATCCAAGAAAGGAGAAACATAAAATGGTCGCTCCTGAAAAAATAAGCGCTGGATCTAAGCTCGCTGAATAAAAAGGCCGGGCTGACAATAACTCTCCACTGCCTGCGTTTTGCGTGAGCCCATAAATAACAAACCCAACAAAGGTGACGGCGACAATGACCTGAAACGTCACAAATAGCGCCGTAATGTTGGCTGTAAGCCGAATACCGATTACATTGACAGTCGTTATGGCGATAGCAAGTATGATGATCCAAATGTAATGAGGTACATCAGGAAAGGCTGCGGTTAAATAAGCACTTCCGATCGCAAAATTCACCATAGGCAGAAATAAATAATCCAGTAAAAGTGTCCAGCCCACAAGGAAGCCGACATGAGGATGAATACTTTTTTGCGCATATGTATAAGCAGATCCTGCTTTTGGAAAAGCCTTCACCATATTCCCATAGCTAAGCGCTGTCAATAGTAATGCAAGCAGCGTAAATATATAAGCTGCAGCTACGTGTCCTTTCGTCAGCTGAGCAACAATGCCGTATGAATCAAATACGACAAGTGGATCCATATAAGCAAGCCCGATCACAACAAGTGGAAAGACAGTCAGGCTGCGTTTTAGTCTTGGCTCTTCAGTCAATTTGCCTATCAGCTCCTCTAAAAAAATGAATAAATAATGCTCATTTTAAAAAGAATGCTACCAAGTGTCAATGCTATTTGAATAAATCTTTTTTCTAAAGTGTGCCCGCTTTGCACGCCGCACGTTTTAGTATATGATGATACATAGAATAAGTCGTGATTTGACTAACAAGAAAGGTGAAGCGAAATGAAGGAAGAACTGAATACAAATCAAGAACAGGAACGGATGGAGCTGGATGAAGAAAGCTTATTTCTTGTCTCCCAAACGTTTAAAGCCTTATCTGATCCGACACGTATTCGCATTCTGCACCTGCTGTCTCAAGGTGAATACTCGGTCAATGATATCGCGGAAACGCTGAATCTCATGCAATCAACTGTTTCTCATCAGCTCCGTTTTTTAAAAAACCTTCGTCTCGTGAAATCTAGACGAGCAGGGACATCGATTTTTTACAGCCCTGAAGATCAGCATGTGATGGAAGTACTTGAACAAATGATTCACCATGCGCAGCATGACTAATAAAAACCTTCCTACTCATAAAGGAAGGTTTTTACGCATGATGCATATGTGCTGATCGTTTACCTGCTTTCATCATTTGATAAGAAAAAACGACATAGTAAGCAGCTAACAGAAAAAAGCTGAGCATGGTCATGGCATCATCACTCACAATATGCTGATACAGTTCAACGACACCAATCTTTGTGAGCGAATGGTTTGTCAGCTCACCCAGCTTAAAACTAAGTCTAGATAAAAATAAGCATAAAATGAAGCTTTCAATCCATTTACTCGTTTTCACATAAAGACGGCCATTTTCTTCTTTCATCCGGATCGTCTCATAGGCATGAACGGCCAGACTGCTTCCAAAGAGCATACCAATAGCGGCATAGATGAAAATGCTGTGATTTTGCCAGCCTTCTAATAAGAGAATAAGGGCAGTGAGTCCAAATACATACATTCTCATCAAAAGACTGATTGGGCGCACAAGCTGATAGCGTCTCATACGTTTCATTCGAAAGATGATGCAGATCAGCATAATGCCTCCGATTATGAATAATTGCCACACGTGATGTGTCATGATGCAACCTCCTCCTGCATGTGCAGGGATGTAAACGAATGCTGGCTGTTCCTTATCTTTACCATTCTTTCTTTTTTTATCAAATCAAAACCTACATTTATGAAAAAGAGGAAAAGGCATGAAAATCGATCGTATTTTGTCTATTGTGATGCTGCTTATTAGCAAGAAGCAAGTCCAGGCGAAAGACCTTGCTGAACTTCATGAAGTGAGTGTGAGGACGATTTATCGCGATATTGAGACCATCAATCAAGCCGGGATTCCTGTTGTGACAATACAAGGAGCAGGTGGAGGCATTTCGCTTGTTGACGACTATCGTTTAGAGAAAAAATTATTTACCGATGATGACATTGAACTTATTTTAACAGCTCTTGAAAGCATGACGAGTGCATATTCCTTTAAAGAAAGTGAACATGTACTGAAAAAAATCAAATCTCTTATTCCGCGACAAACTCATGAAAGTGAGAAACAGCACCATGTCTTTATTGATTTAAGCTCATGGGGGAAAGACAGCCAGGCTGAGAAGAAGCTGCAGCTGATCCATACCGCTGCCTCCGCGCATCAATTCATCCAGTTCACTTATCGCAATGCAAAAGGTGAAACACTTCCACGGAAAGTGGAGCCTTATACGCTTGTCTTAAAAGGAAGGCATTGGTATTTGTATGCGTTCTGTTGTGTGAAAAAAGCTTTTCGTCTGTTCAAGCTGACAAGAATGACAGACCTCATCACCATTTCAGCATATTTCAGGCCGAAAAGAATCAAAAATGAAGAGAAGCCTTGGAATGACTCTTGGCATGAAGAACCTTCAGTCACAACGCTCACGCTCAGGTTAACGGAAGCATCAGTTGGCAAAGTGAAGGAATGGATGGATGAGAACGAATTGATCGTCAGTTCAGATGGAACCTATTTGGCAGCATTGACCGTGCCGCAAGATGATTGGCTGCCCAGTTTCCTATTCCATTTAGGACCGGACGTCGACATTCTTTCACCTCAGCACATCAAGGAAGCGTTTGATCTCAAATTAAAACAATTTATGAAGAGATTAGAAACTTGACACACAGTTGTCAGGTTTCTTTTTATATGATGGGAGAAAAGGAGATGAGAATGTATGTACGATATCGTGACATTAGAAAAACAATGGATCAAAGGGTTGTCTGTTCGAACTACAAACGAAATAGAGCAAACAAAAGAGCGGAAGATTGCGCCGCTTTGGCAGGAATTTTTTGCGCAGCAGCTTCATGGGGGACAAGCCCCAGTCATAGGGCTTTATTCAGATTATGAAAAAGATGAACATGGCTCGTATTTATTCACGGCTGGGCAGTTCGCGAGGCAGCATCGAGATCATGTCATAGAGATTCCTGCGTCCACCTACGCAAGATTTCAAACGAGAAAGGGACCAATTGAAGAGGTTGTGCTTGAAGCATGGCACAAGATTTGGACGTGGGATCAGCGACAATACCGCACTTATACAGGTGATTTTGAATGGTATGATGAAAGATCTATTGATCCAAAAGAAGCGCAAATTGATATTTATATTGCGGTTGATGAAAAAATGTTTGCTAAAACTAATACCATTAGTTAATATAAAACTAACGACATTAGTTTTAGGAGGGCAATCATGAGATTAACAACTTTTGACCGTCTGCACCAGCTTACATTGATGCCGCGATTATTTCCGGTAAATTGCTATGTATTTGAGGAAGAGGAAGGACTCATTTTAATTGATGCTGCTTTAAAAATGGCGGCGAACTCGATCATCGAATTTGCCCGTAAAAAGAACAAACCAATTCATAAGATTATTCTCACTCATAGCCATATGGATCATATCGGTGCATTAGATGAGGTGAAAAAGGCTTTTCCCGAGGCAGTCGTCTATTTATCAAAACGTGATGCCCGCCTTTTTGAAGGTGACTTTTCCTTGCTGCCTAGTGAACCCCAGCAAAAAATCAAAGGCAGTTTTATGAAAAATATTCATACAAAACCAGATGTGCTTGTCGAAGAAGGAGATGAGATTGGGCCCTTCAAAGTGATTGCAACACCTGGCCATACACCTGGCAGCATTTCTTTATACGATGAAAAGTCAGGAGTTGTCATTGCAGGTGATGCACTTGTGACAAAAGGCGGCTTATCGGTAACTGGTGAGTTTCGGTGGAGCTTTCCGTTCCCGGCATTTGCCACATGGGATGCAGAAACAGCACTAAAAAGCGCTGAAAAATTACTAGCGCTGCGCTTATCCTGTCTTGCTGCCGGACATGGTGACCTTATGATAGAACCTCATGAAAAGCTTCAAGCTGCCGTCCGTAAAAGGCAGCACCAGCTAAAAAAAGGAGGGCAGTAAACCGTGTCTCCAAGAATGGGAATTACACAAGAAAAAATTATGGATACAGCGGCAGCATTTGTTGATGAAGAGGGCTTTTCCGCTTTGACCATTGCTACATTGTCTAAAAGGCTGAACATCAGACCGCCTTCTCTTTACAATCACGTATCCGGCCTTCATGAGATTCAGGCAGCACTCGCAGTAAGGGGGCTGTCCATGCTTTGTGAGGAAGGGATGCAAGTCACAGAGGGGCTGGAAAAAGAAGCAGCTGTTTTAGCCTTTGCCAGACAATATGTGCAATTTGTCCGAGAACACCCCGGTCTTTATGAAGCTGCCTTTTCACATATGAACGAAAAAGAAGTACGACTTGCAGCAGAGCGCCTTGTTCAGTTTGTTCAATCCATTATGTCACGCTTTGGTGTAAAGGAAGAGGAAATGACGCATGTTGTCAGAGGACTGAGAAGCTTACTGCACGGCTTCGGTGATATTTCTAATAAAAAGGGATTTCAACGAAAAGAACAGCTTGAAGAAAGTGTGAGCTATGCGGTTCGGCTCTATATCACAGGAGTATTGCAAAAAGAAGATCTGTCTATATGACAGGTCTTTTTTTTGCAGCGAACCGATATCATAAATGGCACAATTTTTTAAGAAAAAATGAATAAAGATTTGACAGTTTTGTGAAACATGGTATGCTTATTATGTGAAATAATTCACATAGAGGAGTAGAGGCAGATGAAAAGAAAGCCTGTTTATGTGGAAACAACCATTCATGCACCTTTAGAGAAAGTATGGGAATATACGCAAAATCCAAAGCTTCATGAACAGTGGGATTTGCGCTTTTCAACCATTTCATTAAATGAACCTCAAGATGAACAGCCCCAAACCTTTTTGTATGAAAAGCATCTTGGATTTGGTGTAAGTGTCACAGGGACAGGAGCATATCGAACTAGAATGATGGATGAACGGAATGAACGGGCATCCTCGCTGAAATTTAAATCGTCACACCCGTTGTCTTTTATCAAAGAAGGCGGCGGCTATTGGAAATATGTGAAAACGAACGATCATATTGTGTTTCAAACTCAATTTGATTACAAAACGAAAGAAGGAAAAGGATGGGCGTGGGCAGATCGATTTCTTTTTCGCCCGATGATGGGATTTATGACGGCCTTTAGTTTTGGCGCACTAAAGACGTGGCTTGAAAAGGGAACGCACCCTCGGTTGTTACTGGAGAGAACCCTTGCCCATTATGGAATTTGTTTGCTGTTTGCCATCGTCTGGCTATGCCAAGCGGTCATCCCATTTTCACATTCCGCTTTTGATCATAGCACCGGATTTCGGTTGTTTTATGCCCTGATAGGCGTATCGTGGCTGATACCTAAGCTATCAAAGAAATATCTGTTCATTCTTCAAAGCGTGTTTCTGCTGATGATGCTTTGTATCGGGATTGTATCCCCACAATCGACACTTCATGAGCCGCTTGTGATGAGTGCATTTTTGATTCTATCCATTGGAGGAATGATTAATTTAAAAGATTGTATAGATGTATTTTCGATCAAACGGAAAAGGGGAGGTAGACATGGTCGTTCATCGTCATCAAGTAAAGGATTACGATAAGCTTCATCCAAAATTAAAAGAGAGATACAACCGTGCGTTTACCGCTGAAGGCACTATGGAGGAAATAGGCGGCGGAACGAGGCTCATTCGATTTTTCTTCAAAATTGGTCCACACTTTCGCTGTTTTTTCCCCGAGAGAGGAAAAAACATTCCCTTCCGAATTGTGAATAAACCCTTTATGACAAATAAGGGAGAGGAAGGCATGCACTGGTTCCGTACGTTTTATTTCCCAAAGAAGGAAAGGCACTTTGATGCAGATATGATCATTGATGAGAAGAGTCATAAAGTACTAGACTATTTTGGAAAGCCTCGACTTCTTATGTCAGAGCTTCATTTTACAGTAACAAAGTATGGGTTCCTTCACATTCAATCCGGCCAGCAGAAACTGTTGATGTTTGGACGTGAGTGGCCGCTGCCTTCATGGCTTTATGGTGAGTCAGATGTCACAGAAGGCTACGACGAGCGTACAGATGAGTATACGATTCATGTGCATGTGAAAAATCGACTGTTTGGCACTCTTTTTACATATAAAGGCCGATTTACTGAAAGGGTGGAGTCTCATGATGAATAAATGGCACTTGATATCAAGCCTTCTCTTCATGTGTTGTTTTATCGCCGCCCGTTTGATGACAGGTCCGATAGCAGAGTTTTTTGTACTGATAGCGATTCTGTTTTTCCTTCCTGCAGTGTTAGCTTTTTTTGCGAAGGAAGAGAGTGAGAGTAAGCCGGGAGTACTGCTCGGTATTTTAATGAAAGCCTTTCCATTAGCTGCTTTTTGTGCAACGGCTGCATTTATCTATCATTCTGCTTTGTTTGCATCGGGATGGTTTTTGTATACGATCATTTTGGCGTTATATGGCTTTACTCGTTTGCTGAAAAGGGGAACCGTTCCGCTTCATGAATTGATGATTGATGGTGCATGGATGTATCTCGCTTTAGGCGGGCTTTGGTTTTGGCTGTATACAGCAGATATACAGGTGATGACCTTTTCACCAATCATCGTGCTTTTGACTGCTATTCATTTTCATTACTCTGCTTTTTTTATCCCGCTTTTCTATGGATTATTAGGGAGACAGAGAGAAAAAGAGACAGTTTTATACAAAGGGGCAGGCTGGGTGATTTTGCTGTCGCCTGTGATGATTGCTGTTGGGATTAGCTTCTCCCGTCTATTTGATACGTTCAGCGTTATGCTATATGTCATTGCACTCTATTTGTACGGCATTCTTTGTATGAGAACAAGGTTTCGATCGACTGTGGCAAAAAGGCTGGTTGTGTTTTCTAGCTGCATCTTAATGGCGACGATCGTGCTATCTCTTCTATATTCTGCCGGCATGCTCATGCACGTGACCTATATCAGTATTGATCAGATGATTTGGTTTCATGGCAGTATCAATGCCTTTTTTGTGATTTTACCAGGTCTGATTGGATGGCTGATCGAAGGGCCAAAGGATCAATTGATACAGAAGAACTTTCCGATATCAAGCGTGCATGGCCGTTTTCATAAGATCTCTTTTCAAAAGGAAAGAATGCATGATCGCGAGAAGCTCGGTTTAGTCGATTCACTTGATGATTTAAATGGAACGACGTTTTCAGCTGAAAGGGTATCACCTGTGATTCGGAGGTTTTATGAAAATCCGACGGCATTTACGTTAAAATCAGCAGTCTGTTTTCATTGGTGGGTGAGGCCGTTTGTTTTTTTACTTCAGCCCATGTTTAAGAAAATAGGGCAGCTCTATTTAGGAACATCTCGTATCCCATATGAAATGAAGGGACGTCTGACTACATTTCAACATCCTAAAGAAGAGCGAAAGAAAGTCAGGGCGTGGATTCGTCACAACGAAAAAGGGGAGCAGGTCTTTTTTGCACTTTATGCTCATCATCACGATGCAGCTGCGGGCTATATGAATATTGCGCTGCCGCTTCCATATTCTCAGATGACCGCCATTTTAAAACCTTTTAATGAAAAGGAAGACTTTCTCTTAAAAAGTGCATGTCCAAAAGGCAGTACCGGTGACGAAGGATTGTATTTGCATACGCCTTTTATCACCATGAAACTGCCAATGGAAGAAAGCTTTCATATGAAGCCGGAGACAGATAAAAGTCTCACAGCAGTTCATCAAATGAAGCTATTCGGTATTCCCTTTTTAACGATTCATTATCAAATTGACAGCCGGAAGCCATCCTGTTAGTCAATGATGTCACATGGTTCACCGTGCCGAATGATGTTCACAATCGCTTGCCCATCACTCGGATGATGATCTGCATACTGGACTGGCAGCAGTGCAAAAAATACATAGTAGACAGAGAAGTAAGCAAATTGATAGAAAAATTGATGTTCTGGCAGGATATCATTGGCGATCATTGTATTCAGGATGAGAACACTGAGCAGGTTGCATAATGATCCGCCTAGGTAGACAAGAATGTGCGAGAATCGGTTATTTTTCCTCATTTCTTCATAATGGCAAAATGCATCTAGAAAATAGATACGTCTAATTTCAACAACGCCTATTTTCAATACTTTTTTGCCTCTGCCAAGAGCAAAAGAAACCTTTGCGCCAAACATCCACGCGACCATAATATGGCCAACCTGATGCAAGATGGCAACGATAGGAAGAATGACGAAAAACGACCAGCAAAATGTCCACATATCCGATAATGTAAACAAGTGTTAACCCCTCCCCAATATATTTGGGAGGAAGCAGTAGGATTATTTGCCATTTTACTGAATTCATTTTCAGGATGCAAACATTTAATACAAGACAATAAAATTATTATGTAAACTAAAGGTTGGATTTGCGATGAATCGGCTTTTTGACTCACTTTTTTTACGAAATGAATGTGCTACAATGAAAAAACAATGGATGTCTCTAGTAAATGAACTTACCCTGGAATGAAGAGGAGAGAATCAGATGGCAGATATTGAACAGTTTTTAGCGTTAGATATTCGTGTTGGGACGATTATCGAAGCAGAATTCTTTGCAGAGGCAAGAGTACCTGCATTAAAACTCAAGATTGATTTTGGTGAAGAGATTGGTCTAAAACAATCCAGTGCTCAGCTGACAAAACGGTATACAGCTGAGAATATCATTGGCAGGCAAATCGTAGCAGTCGTCAATTTTCCGCCAAGAAGAATTGCAGGGTTCAAGTCAGAAGTGCTTGTATTAGGGGGCATGCCGTCAAAAGAAGACGTAGTATTACTAGCAACAGATGAGCCTGTAGAAAATGGGACAAAAATAGGATAAGAAAAAAGACATCTTCCTGAGAAGATGTCTTTTGCGTATTGAGGCGGAATAACCACACGCCACATTCGTGTGTGTCTCAAGGAGACATGTTACCCGACTTACACAATTCAGCTCATCGCTTGATAAATATAGCATGGGATGAGCTGAATTGCAACCATTAAATGATTCACTTCAGTTTTTCACGTCATTTCAGCAGAAAAATGACAAGAAATCAATTATTTGGATTATTTTTTCGAAAAATATTGAAAAGTCAGATCAGATTTTATAAAATGAACTCATCTTAGTTTGTTTAGTCGATAAACTAAGATGAGTTCTAAGTGATGATCCGACTATTGAAGGGGATGATTCTGTCATTCAAATCATTTGCTGCGTATGTGGGCTAAGCTGAAAGGGTTAGATTTTCAGCTTCATTTTTACAACAAATTGAAAGCGCTTTATATTCATTGCATTGACTGCTGCTGCCCTCCATCATCTGTTCATTAGAAGAGGCTAAGAGAAGAAGGGAGAAAGCTCATGGTAAGTGAGAATTTAAAAAAGATTCGTATGTCTGAAAAAGTGGGATATGCTTCAGGAGATTTCGCATGTAACTTAATTTATGCAACTGTCTCTACGTATCTATTATTTTTTTATACAGATGTGTATGGTTTATCAGCGGCAGCAGCAGGGACGATGTTTTTAGTTGTTCGGGCCATTGATGCGCTTGCAGATCCGTTTATTGGTGCATTGGTGGATCGAACGAACAGCCGTTTTGGCAGGTTCAGACCTTACTTGTTATTCGGGGCGTTTCCTTTTGTGGTACTCGCCATCCTTTGCTTTACAACACCTGATCTTTCTGAAATGGGTAAACTCGTTTATGCCTACATCACGTATGTTGGTTTATCGCTTACATACACATTCATCAATGTTCCTTATGGTGCTTTAACATCCGCAATGACAAGAAATAACCAAGAGGTTGTCAGTATTACGTCTGTTCGTATGCTTTTTGCTAATCTCGGAGGTCTAGTTGTTGCTTTTTTTGTTCCTTTTCTTGCGACTTTTTTGAGTGATAAAACAGGAAATACAGCCCTCGGCTGGCAGATGACGATGGCTTTTCTCGGCGTTCTTGGCGGTGCATTACTTATTTTCTGTTTTAAAAGCACGAATGAACGTGTCACGCTTCAAAAGCCGGAGGAAAAAATTAAGTTCAGTGATATCTTTGTCCAGTTACGTGTGAATCGTCCGCTTGTTGTATTAAGCATTTTCTTTATTATTATTTTTGGCGTGAACTCGATCAGCAACTCTGTTGGGATCTATTATGTGACCTATAACCTCGGCAGAGAAGATTTAGTGAAATGGTACGGACTCATTGGGAGTCTGCCTGCTTTAATGGTGCTGCCGTTTATTCCAAAACTGCACAAGCTGTTAGGAAAGAAAAAGCTGCTGAATTATTCATTATTGCTGAATATCGTAGGTCTTCTTGCATTACTTGTGATACCGCCGAGTCAAATCACTTTAATACTTATTTTCAGGCTAGTTGCAGCTGCAGGAAGTATTACAGCCGGTGCATATATGTGGGCGCTCATTCCTGAAACCGTTGAATATGGCGAATATAAAACAGGGAAAAGGATGGGTGGACTCATCTATGCCATCATCGGATTCTTCTTTAAATTTGGAATGGCATTAGGCGGGATTGTGCCAGGGCTTGTACTCGATCGCTTTGGCTATATTGCGAATCAAGTGCAAACACCAGAAGCATTACTTGGCATTTTAATCACGACAACGGTGATTCCTGTATGCTTACTGATTTTAGCGATGGTGGATATTAATTTTTATAACCTAGATGAAGAAAAACATAAAAAAGTCGTACGGGAGCTTGAGAACAGAGACAAGGTATATATCGATCATATGGACGATTTTAAAATGTAGGTCTCTGAAAGAGGAGGAAGTTCAATGAAGATTACCAATCCAGTGCTCAAAGGGTTTAACCCCGACCCAAGTATTTGTCGTGTCGGAGAAGATTATTATATGGCCGTCTCTACATTTGAGTGGTTTCCAGGGGTGCAAATTTATCATTCAAAGGATCTCGTCCATTGGCATCTTGCTGCGCGTCCTTTGCAAAAAACCTCGCAGCTGGATATGAAGGGAAATCCTGATTCTGGTGGAGTATGGGCACCGTGTTTAAGCTATGCGGATGGGCAGTTTTGGCTTATTTATTCAGATATCAAAGTAGTGGATGGTCCATTTAAAGACGGTCATAATTATTTGGTCACGGCAAGCGAAGTGGACGGCGATTGGAGTGAACCGATCCGGCTCAACAGCTCTGGGTTTGATCCATCTTTATTCCATGATCAAAGCGGGAAGAAATACGTCTTAAATATGCTGTGGGATCATAGGGAAAAGCACCATTCCTTTGCAGGTATTGCCTTGCAGGAATATAGTGTGGCTGAAAAGAAGCTCATCGGTCAAAGGAAGGTCATTTTTAAAGGCACACCGATTAAATTGACAGAAGCGCCGCATCTGTATCATATCGGTGACTACTACTATTTATTAACGGCAGAAGGAGGTACCAGGTATGAGCATGCGGCAACGATCGCCCGGTCCCCGCATATTGAAGGGCCTTATGAGGTTCATCCTGACAACCCGATTTTAAGTGCCTTCCATGCGCCTGAACATCCGCTTCAAAAATGCGGGCATGCTTCAATCGTTCAAACGCATACAAATGAATGGTATCTCGCTCATCTTACTGGCCGCCCAATTCAATCAAGCAAGGAATCTATTTTTCAACAGAGAGGGTGGTGCCCTTTAGGAAGAGAAACAGCCATACAAAAGCTCGAATGGAAGGATGGCTGGCCTTATGTTGTTGGCGGAAAAGAGGGGACGCTTGAGGTTGAAGCGCCAAAGATCGAAGAAAAGGTTTTTGCACCAACCTATCATACAGTCGATGAATTTAAAGAATCAACACTAAATAGACACTTCCAAACATTAAGAATTCCGTTTACTGATCAGATTGGTTCGTTAACGGAGAAACCTCAGCATTTAAGGTTATTCGGTCACGAATCTTTAACGTCTAAGTTTACCCAAGCTTTTGTTGCAAGGCGCTGGCAAAGCTTTTATTTTGAAGCAGAGACAGCTGTTTCGTTCTTCCCAGAAAACTTTCAGCAAGCCGCTGGTCTTGTGAATTATTATAATACGGAAAACTGGACAGCACTCCAGGTGACATATGATGAGGAACTTGGGCGCACGCTTGAGCTATCTGTCTGTGAAAACCTTGCCTTTTCTCAGCCATTGACACATAAAATCATCATTCCAGACGAGGTCACTTATGTCTATTTAAAAGTGACTGTTCAGAAAGAGACATATAAATATTCTTATTCTTTTGATCAAAAAAAGTGGAAGGAAATTGATGTGCCGCTTGAATCCATCCATTTATCCGATGATTTCATTAGAGGTGGGGGATTTTTTACAGGGGCGTTTGTCGGTATGCAGTGTCAAGATACGAGCGGCGAGCGTCTGCCTGCTGATTTTCACTATTTTCGCTATGAGGAAACAGATGAATAAAAAAAGACAACGCGCTGCGGGCTGTCTTTATTGGAAAATAAATAGATCATGTTGTGAGGGTGGCATCTTGCAGGAAAGCTTCTATGACAAGAGATGTCATCCCCAATACTGGTGCATTGTGTCCTAATGATGAGGGGAGCAGCTCTATCTGTGAGCTGAATTGCGTATCCATTCGCGAGGATACCTCCTCCCCAATCACATGTAGAACCGTTTGATGTGATTCGATCACTTTGTTTCTTAAAATAATGGCTTGCGGGTTAAAGGTATGAAGGACGTTTGTGAGACCGACGCCAAGGTAAAAACCAAAGTTGCGCAGAGCATTGAGCGTTCTCATATCATTTAACTTGGCCAGCTGTTCCAGGTCTTGATGGGAGATGGGCTGACCATCTGTTTGAAGAGACTGAAACAAGGCTTTCTCAGATGCATACAATTCCCAGCACCCACGGTTCCCGCAGCTGCATGTTGGTCCATTAAAATCAATCGTCATATGTCCCATTTCACCAGAAAAGCCGAAAGCTCCTCTGTATAAGTGATGATTGATAATGATTCCGATCCCTATGCCAGTGCCGATGCTTGCATAAATCAAATGGTCATAGTGTTTAGCGGCACCAAAGATTTTTTCACCATATGCACCGGCATTTGCTTCATTTTCAATGAAGATCGGCACTTGGAATGTGTCTTGGAGCGGCTTTTTCAGATCAACATTTTTCCATTTGGAATGAGGCGTAAACACGATTTGTTCATCTGCATCTACTAACCCATGTATGCATAGACCAATGCCAATGAGCCCGTATGGGGAAGAGGGCATTTGTGTGATGAGCTGCTGTATTAATTCAATTAATTTACGTATCGTCACATCAGGAGAGCTCGGTGGGAGCTTGATCTGCTCTTCGTAAAGAATGGACCCTTCAAGGTCTGTTAATATGCCATTGACATAATCAACACCAACATCAATCCCGATGGAGCAGCCAGCACGTTTATTAAACATCAGTAAAACCGGTCTTCTCCCGCCGCTAGACTCACCTTGGCCGATTTCATAGACAAGATGTTCCTTCATTAACGTACTTACTTGAGAAGAAACAGTCGATTTATTTAATCCAGTGCGTTCAGATAATTTTGCTCTCGAAATGGGCGCATGCTGGAGAATTTCTTTTAATAATAGTTTTTGATTTATTTTTTTTACAAAGTTCTGATCAGCGATATCCACGTTATCCACTCCATTTGTTTCGTCTTTAGATTAAGTTGAGAAGAGCTGCTTTTTTTCGCATGTATTCGATAAAAAAGATGATTTTAACTTTATTATAACGAAAATATTTCTAAAAAACTAAAAAATATGGAAAATTCAAAGAGATTTTCTCATACATTGATCGTTAGTTTGTTGAATCAACTTACAAAGTGTACTCAGGAGGAATGAAGAATGGCTAAATCAAATATGAAAACGTTATACAGCTTAGAAGGAATCAGCAAAATTCAATATGAAGGAAAACAATCAAAAAATCCACTCGCCTTTCAATACTATAATCCAAGCGAAGTGATTGGCGGAAAAACAATGAAAGACCACCTGCGTTTTTCAGTCGCTTATTGGCATACATTAACCGCTGATGGAACTGACATGTTTGGAACTGGCACGATGCAGAGAGTATGGGACTCCTATAGCGGAATGGATTTAGCAAAAGCTAGATTGGAAGTCGCTTTTCAGCTTTTTGACCTACTAGATGTACCGTATTTTTCATTCCATGACCGCGATATCGCGCCAGAGGGAGAGACGCTTCAAGAGACCAATCAACAATTAGACATCATTTTAGAAAGAATGAAAGAATACATGCAGCAAAGCGGAGTAAAGCTGCTGTGGAACACGGCCAATATGTTCAAGCACCCTAGATTTGTACACGGTGCTGCGACATCTTGTCATGCAGATGTCTTTGCCTATGCGGCCGCACAGGTTAAAAAAGGCATCGAAACCGCCAAAGAACTCGGTGCAGAAAATTATGTTTTCTGGGGTGGACGAGAAGGGTACGATACGCTGCTTAATACAGATATGAAAAGAGAGCTTGATCACATGGCGGCCTTCTTGCATATGGCTGTTGATTATGCAAAAGAAATTGGGTACACAGGTCAATTTTTAATTGAACCAAAGCCAAAGGAGCCGACAACTCATCAATACGACACAGATGCAGCGACATCCATCGCTTTTTTAAAGCAATACGGATTAGATTCTCATTTTAAATTAAATATCGAAGCCAATCATGCGACACTCGCTGGCCATACGTTTGAGCACGAATTGCGTGTCGCAAGAATTCATGGGCTGCTCGGTTCTGTTGATGCGAACCAAGGGAATTCGCTTCTTGGGTGGGATACAGATGAATTTCCAACCGATCTGTATGCCACAACTCTTGCCATGTATGAAATTTTGCAAAATGGCGGGCTAGGGGCTGGCGGTCTCAACTTTGATGCAAAAGTGAGAAGAGCTTCCTTTGAACTTGAAGATATTTTATATGCCCATATTGCCGGAATGGATGCATTCGCAAAGGGACTGCGGGTCGCTCATAGACTCATAGAAGATCGTGTGTTTGAAGATGTGATAAAGCACCGGTATCGCAGCTTTTCTGAAGGAATTGGACGTGACATTTCAGAAGGGAAGGCAAACTTTCATACATTAGAAGAATATGCGCTGAAACATCCTTTGATCAGAAACGAATCGGGAAGAGAGGAACAGCTGAAGGCCCGTTTAAATCAATACTTGTTAGAAGATTAATTGAATGGGCGGACCTGTTTTGAAGGAGTGAAAACATGAAATATGTGATGGGAATTGACCTTGGAACGAGCGGGGTCAAAGCGATATTAGTCGATGAGAGCGGAAAGGTGTGCTGCGAAGCCTCTAAGCCGTACCGCCTCATTCAAGAGAAACCGGGATATTGTGAGCAGCATCCTGAAGATTGGGTAGAGCAGACAATAGCTGTGATGAAAGAACTGATGGCAAAGCAACCTGTTCATTCAAGGCAAGTCGAAGGCATCAGCTTTTCCGGACAGATGCATGGGTTGGTTCTATTAAATGAATCTCGCGAAGTGCTCCGCCCTGCAATTTTATGGAATGATACACGAACGACAGCACAATGTGAACACATGACAAAAAAGCTGGGGGACCGGCTGCAAAAGATCACAAAAAACCAGGCGTTAGAAGGATTCACACTGCCTAAATTACTATGGGTAAAGGAACATGAACCACATATTGATCAACAAATCGACATGTTTTTACTCCCAAAAGATTATGTCAGATTTCGTTTAACAGGCGCTGTCCATATTGATTATTCTGATGCGGCGGGCACTTTGCTGTTAAATATCGGTGAACAGACGTGGAGTGAGGAGATTTGTCAGGCATTTGACATTTCTCCTCATATTTGCCCGCCGCTTGTCACATCAGAGGCGGAGGTTGGTACACTTTTGCCGCACATTGCACGTGATGTTGGGATGAAAGAAGGCGTGAAGGTTTTTGCCGGCGGGGCAGATAATGCTTGCGGAGCAATTGGTGCTGGTATCTTATCCTCTGACCGCACGTTATGCAGCATCGGCACATCGGGTGTCATTCTTTCCTACGAAGAAGATCATGAAAGGGAACTTCAGGGGAATTTGCATTTGTTTCATCATGCAAAAAAAGACGCTTTTTACACAATGGGCGTCACCCTTTCAGCGGGATATAGTCTTAACTGGGCAAAACACTTACTGGCACCTGAGGAATCGTTCCAATCACTTTTAGAAGGTGCGGCTCATGTTGCGCCAGGAGCGAAAGGATTGCTTTTTACTCCCTATTTAGTTGGGGAAAGAACACCTCATGCGGATTCGATCATTCGCGGCAGCTTGATTGGATTAGACAGCAGTCATGAAAGGGCACATGTTGTCAGGGCTGTGTTAGAAGGAATTACCTTTTCGCTGAATGAATCTATCGCATTATTCCGGCAGGCAGGAAAAAACATAGATTCTATTGTGTCCATTGGCGGCGGTGCAAGAAGCCGGACATGGCTTCAAATGCAAGCAGACATTTTTCAGGCTGACGTCATCCAGTTAGACAATGAACAAGGGCCTGCATTAGGTGCAGCCATGCTTGCTGCGGTTGGCTGCGGGTGGTATCCGTCACTTGAAGCATGTGCTAATCAATTGATCCATCAAGCTGCTGTTTATGAGCCAGAGCAGCAGCATGCGGAAGTATATGCTGATCTATTTCATTTGTATCAAAGGATTTATACACAAACAAAAGACATCCATGCCGGGTTAAAGCCGTATCGTTCCATCTAGCAGAATGAGCTTCATGAAAGGAGGTGATGGGTTTTTCATCTGAGGGATGACAGAACAATACGAATGAAAAAAGGAGAGGGATGGAAAATGAATTTGAAAAGATTGAGGCTATTGTTTGTGGTGTGTATTGGATTTGTGCTGACACTGACGGCTGTGCCAGCTGATGCGAAAACGATTTATAATAATGAAATGGGTACACATAGCGGATACGATTATGAATTATGGAAGGATTATGGAAACACATCGATGACACTCAATAACGGCGGGGCATTTACTGCAGGCTGGAACAGTATCGGAAATGCCTTATTTCGAAAAGGGAAGAAGTTTGATTCCACTAAAACTCATCATCAGCTTGGCAACATCTCCATCAACTACAACGCAAACTTTAACCCAGGCGGGAATTCCTATTTATGTGTCTATGGCTGGACACAATCTCCATTAGCAGAATACTACATTGTTGATTCATGGGGCACATATCGTCCAACAGGAGCGTATAAAGGATCATTTTATGCCGATGGAGGCACATATGACATTTATGAAACGACTCGCGTCAATCAGCCTTCCATTATCGGGATCGCGACCTTTAAGCAATATTGGAGTGTACGTCAAACAAAACGTACAAGCGGAACGGTCTCCGTCAGTGCGCATTTTAATAAATGGGAAAGCTTAGGCATGCCAATGGGTAAAATGTACGAAACGGCATTTACTGTAGAAGGCTACCAAAGCAGCGGAAGTGCGAATGTGATGACCAACCAGCTGTTTATTGGACGATAAAAGCTTATAAAAAAGCCAGCAGTTTTTTGCTGGCTTTTACTTTTTCTAAGATAATTTTTCAACTTCGACTCTGCCAGAAAAGAACGTCGCGCCGCCGCCCATATCTGCCAATCGATCAGGTGTTAACCCATTCACTAAATGTTTTTTCCCTTTTTGATCTGCCCATAATCCTTGACTGACCACAACACCAGATAATACATTTTGACCGACTGACACGACAAGCTCACACTCTCCTCGGTCGTTCAGCACACGGACCATGTCACCATCTTCAATCTTTCTTTCCTTTGCATCTTGTTCATTCATGTGCAGCTTCGGAAATTTCTCAAGCTTTTGATGCTTTTCATGAAGTGAGAAGGTGGAATTCAAAAAATTATGGTTCGGCCCCGGTATAAAGGTAAGCGGATAATCGCTTTCCTGATAAAGGGGCACATAGGTTGGAAGTGCTGGATACCCGTCTTTTTTCATTTGTTCAGAATAAAGCTCAATTTTTCCGCTTGGGGTTTGAAGCTTTAATTCCTCGAAAGTTCCACGCTTTGCTTTGATCCATTTCTTTTCTTTTAATGCTTCGTATGAAATGTCCTCATAATGCGGATTTTCTGGATGATGAAGAGCTTGTTCCATGAGCTCAGCATCTGTCTCTCGGAAGGCTTCATCTTCAAAGCCCATCGCATGAGCTAGCAGGCGGAATACTTCAGTATTAGATTTGCTTTCTCCGTAGCGTTCTATCACTGGCTCCTGAATTTGAATATAATGATGCCAATATGATGTATAGAAATCCTCATTTTCAAAGGCAGATGTCGCCGGCAGGACAATGTCTGCATACGCCGCTGTTTCTGTTAGAAATAAATCATGAACCACTGTAAATAAGTCCTCTCTCAGCAAACCTTCTCTGACTTTATTCGCTTCAGGTGTTACAACTGCAGGGTTGCACGAATAGATAAAGAGAGAATCAACGGAAGGCTCTGCACTTGTCAGCACACTTCCCAGCTGGTTCATATTAAATGATCTAGGTGTGCGTTCTTTTAATAAATCCGGCCGCTGAAGAGCTGTTTCATTATAGCTAAGAAAAGAAGAGTTTGATTTCATCGCGCCGCCGCCCTTGTGCAGCCATTGACCAGTCAGGGCAGGGAGGCAGGAAATGGTTCTAATACTCATCCCGCCATTATCATGGTGCTGCAAACCATTCCCAATGCGAATGAGAGATGGTGATGTCTCAGCGTACATTCTAGCTAGTGTCATGATGTCATCCTTAGGGACACCCGTGATTCGCTCAATTGTGTCTGGATCATACTGCTTCACATGCTCGCGCAGCTCTTTATGACCGACCGTGTAGGTCTCTAAAAAGGCTTCATCTGTACGTTCCTCTTTAAAAAGGACATGCATGATGCCAAGGGCAAGTGCACTGTCAGTACCAGGTCGAAGCGGAATGAACCAATCTGCCATCCGGCCGGTTTGGTTCTTGTGAACATCAATCACAACAACCTTAGCTCCTTGCTTTCGCGCTTTTTGTGCCAAGGTGATTTGGTGCATATTGGTCGATACGGCATTGATGCCCCAAAAGATAAATAGTTTCGTATGAATGGTGTCTTCAGGATCTGTCCCAATGCTTGAACCCATTGTATATTTATAGCCAGTCGTTCCCGCTGACTGACAGATCGTCCGGTCTAACTGACTTGAACCAAGACGATAAAAAAAGCGGCGGTCCATTCCTTCTGCGTTGAGATTGCCCATGTTCCCATAGAAGCTGTAAGGCAAAATGCTTTCTGACCCTTTTTCTTCGATCAGCTTTGTCCATTTTTGACGAATGGTTTCAATGGCTTCTTCCCACGTAATCGGTGCAAACTGTGCTTCGCCTTTTTTACCAACACGTTTTAAAGGAGTGGTCAGTCTTTTTTCATCGTATAAACGGGCTGTGACATTACGCACTTTGTTGCATATGTTTCCTTGTGTGACAGGGTGATCCGGATCCCCCTGCACTTTCACGATCTTTCCATTTTCTTTATGTATTAAAAGACCGCACTGATCCGGGCAATCTAACGAACAAACTGATTTGAATATTCCGTCTTTCATCGCTGTATAATCGGTCATGAGTTTTCGGCTTCCTTTCTGCATTCCGTTATCGCTTTGTATGGACTTTATTTTAGCATGTTCGGAGGTGGAAGGTAAGAAAGAGATGATGAATTGTAGAAAATGAAAAAAAGCCCCTGAAAAAGGGACTTTTAAAAACGGGTGACTTGTACAGGAAATTCTTTTACCCCAAAAACAAACGTGCTTTGAATAGGTTTTAGCTGATCTGCAGCGCAGGTGATGTCTTGAAACGTATGGAGTAAAACATCAAGCGCAATGTTGCTTTCAAGCCGGGCAAGCGGTGCACCGAGACAGAAATGAATGCCAAACCCAAAGCTCATATGCGGATTTGATTTCCGATCAAGCCGGAACGTATCTGGATCTTCAAACTTCTGTTCATCCCGATTTGCTGAAGCAACCCAGCTGATGAGGTAGTCTCCCTTTTCAATGCGTGCGCCAGCAATTTCAACATCCTCTGCGGCGATTCGGCCAATGGCTTGAACAGGCGGATAATACCGCAACGTTTCCTCAGTCAATGGAGGAATAAGAGAGGGGTCCTGTCGAACGGATTCAGCGATATGCGGCTGCTCTGTCAGCAGTCGTACGGCATTTGTGATTAGATTGGTCGTTGTCTCATTGCCTGCAACGAGTAATAGAATACAAAAGCCAAGCAGTTCATTCTCCGTTAAACGCTCTCCATCGATTTCTGCTTGAATGAGAAGCGAGATCAAGTCACCCGCAGGCGTTTCTTTTCGTTTTTTGATCAAATGAGCAAAATAAACGGAAAGCTCCTCTTCAGCGCGTTTTTGCATATCTACAACAGCCTGAATGGCTTCTTTTGATTCATCCTTAGCACCTGCCACAAGGGCATCAGAATGTTTTTTAATCAGCTCTCTGTCCTGCACCTCTGCACCGAGAAGCTCAGCGATGATCATCACCGGCAGGGGAGCTGCTAAATCTTGCACGATATCAAACGTACGTTGATCCTTGACTTGATTTAATAAATCATGTGTCAGGTCTTTGATCTTATCTTCTAATTGCTTGATCGCTTTTGGGGTGAATGCTTTATTCACGAGCGCTCTCATCTTTGTATGTTTTGGAGGATCCATCGTTAAAATACTTGTTTTAGACGTGCTTCTTCCTCGCTGTGAAGAGAACACTTTAGGCTGCTTTAGAACAGACTGGATATCCGCATATCGAAAGAGATCCCAGCACTTTCTTGTCTCATCATATCTAATATCACTTTCTGCACGCAGCTCATTGTAAATAGGGAATGGGAAAAGAAGGTCATCGGTAGAACGGATTTCTTTCATTGGAATCACATTGATATAGTTTTCTTTCACTTTCATTATGAACGCTCCTTTTTCACATGATTTCTCTTTCACGGTATCACCAGTAAAATATCATTTCAACGGACATGTTTTCTAAAATATGTCAATAGTCTAATCGAAAGATTCAAGCACATTCACCAAATAGGAAAATAGAAAGTGATTAAAATGAGAGCGCTTTCTAAAAAATAGAATTGAAGTCACCGAAACCAAAAATAAAATGGGGAATTCAGTCGAACGAAAGGGTCCTATGATTCAAATGATCATAGTTCTTTTGATCTAAATCGCTGAATTTGAAAAACACGGCTAACATACTTACAGCAAGCTGTCCGCCAGGCATTCGGGACTTTTGAAAAGCGCTGGCTCTTTCTTGACACGATTTCTCATCATGTTACGATTACTAACGTGCGAAAAACGCGAACAAAAAGCGAACAAGGGAGAGGATCAATATCATTGATCAAAAGAAAGTTGCTTTCATTGGAGCAGGTTCTATGGCGGAAGGAATGATTGCAGGGATTGTGCGATCAGGACAGATGCCGCTAGGCCAAATCTACGCAACAAACAGACAAAATCAACATCGATTGAATGAACTAACGAAACAATACGGAATTCAAACAGCCGCAATGGATTCATTTCCTTTTGAAGAAATGGATATGTTGATCCTGGCCATGAAACCAAAGGATGCTGAAGCAGCACTGGAATCATTAAAATCTCGTATTCAGCCACATCAGCTTATCATGTCTGTCCTTGCAGGTGTTAAGCTATCGTATATTGAAGACATGCTGCACGAAGGCCAGCCTGTTATAAGGGTCATGCCAAATACCTCAAGTACGATCGGGGCATCAGCGACTGCTTTATCGGCTGGACGTTACGTGAAAAACGATCATATGAGCATAAGCCAGGCTCTTTTATCTGAAATGGGCGAAGTCTATACCATTCAGGAAGAGCAAATGGATATCTTTACTGGAATTGCTGGAAGCGGGCCCGCCTACTTTTATTTCTTAATGGAAAGAATCGAAGAAGCAGGAGAAGAGGCAGGTTTATCAAAGGAATTGTCTCGCCAAATTGGCGCGCAGACACTCCTCGGTGCGGCAAAAATGCTCCAAGAAACAGAGGAAAATCCTTCAGTCCTAAGAGAGAAAATTACGTCACCAAATGGAACAACTGCTGCTGGACTGAATGCATTAGATGATTTTGGCGGAGGAGAAGCGATCAAGCAGGCTGTCAAACATGCTGCCAATCGATCAAAAGAGATAAGCAATCAGCAAAAACAAAAAGTATCTATATAAATAGAGTTCAAATGCAGGAGTGATAAGGTGTACGCAAATAAAGAGAGAAAACGAATTGTTGTGAAAATCGGAAGCAGCTCTCTTACTAGCTTTCAAGGTGAGATTAGTTTAAAAAAACTAGAAAACCTCGTCAATCAAATTGTGAAACTGAAAGATGAAGGACACGAAGTCATTTTGGTTTCATCTGGTGCGGTTGCAGCTGGTTACCGAAAACTAGGATTTATCGATAGACCGAAAACACTGCCGGAAAAGCAGGCATCTGCCTCAATTGGGCAAGGGCTTTTAATGGAATCATATTCTACTTTATTTTTATCACACGGTTATATTGCCTCACAGCTCTTAATCACAAGAAGTGATTTTTCTGATGAAACGCGCTATCAAAATGTACGCAACACAATGAATGTGTTATTAGATCGAGGCATCATCCCCATTATTAACGAAAATGATACAGTGACGATCAATCGGTTGAAGTTTGGAGACAACGATACATTGTCTGCAAAAGTAGCTGGCTTAATTGATGCGGATTTCCTTGCCATTTTATCTGATATTGATGGCTTGTATGAAGATAATCCTCATACAAATCCAAATGCAAAGAGAATTCTTGAAGTCACTGACATTACAGAAGACATCGAAGCAGCTGCTGGAGACGCAGGCAGCAGCGTAGGTACAGGCGGAATGAAATCAAAGCTCGATGCTTTTAAAATATCAATGGCCGCAGGTATCAATGGTTTTTTAGGAAAAGCAGATACGCCTCACATTTTAGACAATGCGATCAATGGGACAGAGGACGGCACTTATTTTACCGCTGACGAAAATGTAGCGCCGCTGAACTATAAGAAGCAGTGGATTGCCTTTCATTCTGGACCAAAAGGTGAGATCGTGGTTCAAGAGAAAACACAGGAATTTCTCATGCACCGAGAGGGAAGTCTTGATTCTGATGGGATTGTCAGTGTGAAAGGTTCATTTAAAAAAGGCGATGTCGTCCGTATTTTAGATCAAGATGAAAGAGAAATAGGGCTTGGTATTGTGAATTATGCGTCAGATGAACTCGCACGTAAGAGTGACTTGTTACAAGATGAAATCGTTCATGTCGTCGATCTTGAAGCATTTGTTTGTCATTTAGATTTATCGATTCCAGTTTGTTAACCAAAAGGGAGGAATTCCATGACACTGACAGCTGAAGTTGTCACATCGGTCAAAGAAAAAGCGAAAAAAGCAAAGCACGTTTCAAAAAAACTAAGTTTACTTCAGACAGAGGAAAAGAATGACGCACTGCTTAAAATGGCAGAAGCGTTAGAGCAAAAAAGCCGCTTCATTTTACAGGAGAATCAAAAAGATTTAAATGCTGGGAAAGAAAAGGGCTTCTCAGAGGCACTTTTAGATCGGTTAATGTTAAATGAAGAAAGAATTCATGAGTTTGCTGAAAGTTTGCGGCTCGTGACGAGATTAACAGATCCTGTTGGAGAAATATTGGATGAATGGACTCTTGATAACGGCTTACATGTGAAAAGCCGAAGAGTACCGCTCGGCGTGATCGGGATGATCTATGAAGCGAGACCGAACGTCACTGTCGATGCAGCAGGCCTTGCCTTAAAGGCAGGCAACTCAGTGATTTTAAAAGGCGGTTCCTCCGCTATTTCTTCCAACAAAGCCATTGTCAGTGTGATTCATGAAGCATTGGATCAAACAACAATTCCTCGTGATGCGGTGCAATTGATTGAACAAACAGACCGTTCATCGGTTCAGGCGATGTTTCAACTTAAAGAATGGATCGATGTGTTAATTCCGCGAGGCGGAGCTTCCTTAATCAAAACAGTGGTGGAGGAATCCACTATTCCAGTGCTTGAAACAGGGACAGGAAACTGTCATGTCTTTATTGATCAAACCGCGAATGTGAAAAAAGCCATTGAGATTGTGATCAATGCGAAAACGAATCGTCCGGCTGTATGTAATGCACTTGAGACGCTGATTATTCATCGCGATTGGCTGAAAGAAAATGCAGTCTCATTAAATGAAGCTTTGCAGGAGCACCGTGTCACTGTACATGGAGATCAGGCAGCAGAGTCTTACTTTTCACATGCGGTTCCTGCTGGGGAAGTAGATTGGACAGATGAGTATTTAAGTCTTGATCTTGCGGTAAAGGTAGTCGATTCAATCGAGGAAGCGATCAGCCATATCGATCAGTACGGCACAAAGCATTCAGAAGCCATCGTGACAGAAGATGAAAAACATGCACTCACGTTTCTAAACGAAGTCGATGCGGCGGCTGTTTATCATAACGCATCGACTCGCTTTACAGACGGCGGCGCACTTGGCTATGGAGCTGAAATCGGCATTTCTACTCAAAAACTCCACGCAAGAGGGCCAATGGGACTTCCTGCACTCACGACAACTAAGCTGCTTCTATGTGGCGACGGTCAGATTAGAAGATAGAGAAGATTCAAGAAACACTACCTTTTTATGAGGTAGTGTTTTTAACTTTATGTTAAAGAAATGCTCGTTATCATCCGTTTGAACCGTTTTTCTTCATCACCTTTTCAAATTTAAAAAATTCAAATTCCTCAGGTGCTAAAGGGCCATTGCCCTGATCTGCTTCACGAGGTGCGTTTGGGTCTGGATGGTGTAAGTGATAAAATTCAACAATTTGAAAGCCGCACTTGTTGACATAGAAATGAATGTTGCGTTTTTCAAAATATGGGGTCACAACCTCCCATACAATTGTTTCTGGATATTGCGCCTCGATGGCTTTCCATGCTGCCTGACCAATGCCCCGGCCGTGAGAGGATGAGGAGATGTATAGCAAATCAACCGAGTTGTGATGTGTCTCTTGGTTGATTTTGATGACAACGCCGCCTGCCTTTTCACCATTTAGCATAATATGATAAACAATGTGTTCATTCGAATGAAAAGATTCATCAATCACTTCATCTGGTGGAATCGGTCCATCCTGCGCATCGCCGAATGCATCGATCACGCCAGCTGTAAAAGCTTTCTGAAGCTCTTTTTTCATAGAAGGGAAATCTTCTTTATTTGCATGTGCTAATGTCACTTCATGTTGAGTTATTTTGTTCATTTTCTTATCCTTTCCCTGCGTAATGGTGTTTCTGCATGTTATGATAAAGGATGGAGTAACTCCATAGTCAAGAAAGGAGCCTTCATCATGATCAATGATGTGCAAAAAACATTTTTCACTGGAGAGTTTGCCAAGCTATTTGATGTAAAAAAGGATACGCTTCTGTATTATGATAAAATCGATTTATTTAAGCCGGCTGGTGTTCATGAAAATGGCTACCGTTACTATACACTTGAGCAATTTGACCATTTTATTGCGATTCAATCCTTGCGGGCTGTTCAATTTCCGATCAAAGAGTTAAAACAATATTTCACAGAACCTTCTCGCGAGAGACTGCAAAGCCTGGCGGCCGACCAAGTAGAAAAGGTCAAACAAGAGATTGAAAAACTGCAAGATATCCAAGCTTTTCTTATGCGGGTGATCGAGACGACACATGAATTATCAACTGTGAAAATAGGGGAGGTCCTGTTTCAAGAGCTGCCAGAAGAACCAGTCATACTAAGTGCTTCAAACCCGATCGACTTAAATACACCTGTAGAAGAAATATCACGTATTGTAGGGGAATTTTTAAAGGAAGTTGGCATAAAAGGGGCTGCGGCAAATGGTTCTGTCTTAAAAAAGGAACAGTTTCGTAAGCGCCGCTATCATCAGTCAGATCAGCTGTTCTGCCGAATGGATGGACCGGGGGCAGTGAAAAAAACTGGCGGGATCTATGCGGTGATATATGATCAAGGAACATATGATGAGATTGAGTCTGCTTATTCGCATTTATTAGATGAAATCGAGAAAGAGGGCATGTTGCTGGATGGAGATGTATTTGAGGAGTATTTACTTCATTCGCTCATGTCTAAAGATGAAGCAGAGTATATAACGAAGCTCAGTGTAAAAGTGAAGAAGCGAGCAGATAACAATTGAAAAGAGGGTAGACAGCATGTGACATGCGTGTTTACCCTCTTTTTGATGTTAACCAACTTGATTTTCGGCAAATTGACTCATATATAAATCTGCATAGAAGCCTTTTTGTTTTAAAAGTTCGCTGTGCGATCCTTTTTCAATGATGCTTCCATCCTTCATGACTAAAATGAGGTCTGCATCCTTGATCGTTGAAAGTCTGTGTGCAATCACGAAGCTCGTTCTGCCTTTCATCAATTCATTCATTGCTTTTTGAATATGCATCTCTGTCCGTGTATCCACACTGCTTGTTGCTTCATCTAATATCAAGATCTTTGGATCAGATAAAATAGCACGGGCGATGGTTAGCAGCTGGCGCTGACCTTGTGACAGGTTGCCGGCATCTTCTGTTAAGAGTGTGTCATATCCATCTGGAAGTGTACGGATGAAATCATCCGCATAGGCATGTTTGGCGGCTTTGATGACATCCTCTTTGGAAACGTCCTGTCTGCCATAGGCAATGTTGTCGTAAATCGTTCCTTCAAAGAGCCACGTATCCTGAAGAACCATCGCAAATAATTCTCGTACTTGCTGACGGCTGAGATCAGTTGTTTTGACACCGCCAATACGTATGGAGCCTTGATCTAATTCGTAAAAACGCATTAAAAGATTGATGATGGTTGTTTTTCCTGCGCCCGTTGGTCCGACAATGGCAACAGTCTGTCCTTCTTGCACATCTAAATTCAAATCTTTAATAATCGGATGATCTTTTTCATATCCGAATTGAACTTGTTCAAAGCTCACAGCACCTGAGAGTGATGCAAGATCAATTGCCGCATCTTCTTCGGTACTTTCTTCTTCCTCATCAAGGATTTCAAAGACCCTTTCAGCAGAAGCGATCGCTGATTGAACTAAGTTTGCGACGCTTGATGCTTGCACAAGCGGCTGAGACATTTGCTGTGTGTATTGGATAAACGCTTGCACATCCCCGACACGAATATTCCCGTTAATGACAAGAATCCCGCCGGCTACACTGACTGCCACATAGCCAAGGTTCCCGATAAAGGTCATCATTGGCATCATTAAACCAGAAATGAACTGCGCTTTCCTTGAGGATTCATATAGCTTTTCGTTTAATTGATCAAACGTATCGATCGCTTTCTTTTCGTAGCCATACGCACGAACTGTCTGATGACCTGTGAACATCTCATTAATATGTCCATTGATCGTCCCAAGCTCTTTTTGCTGCGCTTTAAAATGCTTTTGTGAAAATGACGTAATGCCGCGAATCGCAAACAGGCTGAGTGGCAGCGTCAAACAAACAAGCAGCGTAAGCAGCGGACTGATGAAGAGCATCATCACGACAATTCCAATGACTGTAATAACAGATGTAATCACTTGGGTGAGCGCCTGCTGAAGCGATGTATTAATATTATCGATATCATTCATCACACGGCTTAGTGTGTCCCCGTGGGTTGTTTTATCAAAATAACGAAGGGGGAGACGTGTGAGCTTGTCATTTGCTTCCTGGCGTAATTCAGCAATGGTCTGTTGAGAGACACCGGCCATGACATATTGCTGAACGAATGAAAAGAGAGAAGCAACGACGTACAGGACGACAAGCAGCAAAAGTATTCGTGAAATGACATCAAATTGAACAGCTGTTCCATTCGTAAAGCTGTCAAATAGGGAAGAGGTGGCATCCCCAAGCAGCTTTGGACTAATGACATTAAAGACAGTTGAACCAATTGCTGCAATAAAGACGATGATCAGCTGAAATTTTCTTGGTTTTAAATAGCTTGTCAACCGAAGCAGTGTTTTCTTAAATTCCTTCGGTTTTGCGGCTGGCCCTTTAGGGTGGGCGCCTTTATGGCCCATGCCGGAAGACATTTTCTTACTCATCCTCGCTCACCTCCTGACCTTCCTGTGATGCGACAATTTCTTGGTACACAAGATTATCCTTTATTAATTGTTCGTGTGTTCCGATACCTGCGATTTTCCCTTCATCAAGTACAATGATTTTATCACTATGCTTCACTGTACTGATTCGTTGAGCGACAATGATGAGGGCTGCATGTGCTTTTTCTGCTTCTAATGATGCCCGCAGCTTTGCATCTGTTTTGTAATCAAGTGCTGAAAAGCTATCGTCAAACAAATAGAATGATGGTTTTCGCACTAGCGCCCTTGCAATGGAAAGCCGCTGCTTTTGGCCGCCCGATAGATTTGAACCACCCTGATCAATTTCTGCATCAATTCCGCCATCTTTTTGCAAAACAAATTCCTCGGCCTGCGCAGTTCGCAGCGCCTGCCAAACGTCTTCGTCACTTGCATCCTGCTTGCCGAAACGCACATTGTCGGCAATGGTTCCGCTGAATAAAACAGCTTTTTGAGAGACATAGCCCATCTGGTTTCTCAGTTTCTCCTGTGGCAGCTCTCTAATATCTACATCATCTAGTGTAATCCGGCCTTCTGTCACTTCATAAAAGCGCGTCATCAGCTGGAGCAGCGTTGTTTTTCCAGAACCCGTACTTCCGATAATGGCTGTTGTTTCACCAGTTTTGGCTTCAAACGTGATGTTTTGAACAGCCGGTTTCTCTGCATTTGAGTAATAAAATGACACATCCTCAAAGCGAATGGAGTGGGCGGGCTTGTGAAGCTCAGTCATAGACACTTCTTTGTCTTTAATCTTTGGTTCCATGTTTAACACTTCATTCATACGTTTAGCTGATGCTTGTGCTCTTGGGACCATAATAAAGCTCATCGACAGCATAATCAGTGCCATTAAAATCATCATCGCATATTGAATGAAGGCAATGAGATTCCCAACTTCCATTTCTCCGGCATCAATTCGGTTTGCCCCGAGCCAGACAATACCGATATTCGTGAAGTTCATGATGATCAGCATAAATGGAAACAAGTAAGCCATTAATCGGTTGACTCTAAGGCCAGTATCCTTATAGGACGTGTTAGCTTCTTGGAATCGCTCCTTTTCATCATCCACACGGTTAAATGCACGAATGACGCGGATGCCTGAAAGAGATTCTCGCATAATTAAATTCAGCCGGTCTGTTTTTTTCTGAAGCTGGCCAAATAGCGGAATGGCTTTTCTTGACACCAAATAAATAAATCCGCCAAGAAGGGGGAGGGCTGCTAAAAAGATAAGAGACAGGACAGCATCCCTGGAAACAGCCAAAATGATTCCGCCCACAAGCATAAGCGGGGCCCGCGTCATCATTTGTAAAATCATGATCGTCACATCTTGGACTTGTTTCACATCATTTGTTGATCTTGTAATAAAGGAAGACGTGCCGATCTTTTGAAATTCTTCTAATGAAAATTGTTCGACATGCACAAACAACTGTCTTCTCATATCACGGCCGAAGCCAAGTGCTGTCTTTGATGACAAGTAAGACTTCCAAATGGTGAGCAAAATAGCGAGTAAAGAACAAGCCACCATCCAGCCGCCAACCTTCCATATGTAAGCAATATCTCCCTGGACGATTCCGACATCAACGATATCTGCTGTTAACGTCGGTAAATACAGCTGGAGCATACTGCTTAAAAAGGTGAGAATGACAATGGACACAACGGACAGCCGATACGGCTTTAAAAACGATAAAATTGATTTCATACAAATACCTTTCTTCCATATAGTCTTTTGTTCTGTAACCCATCATATACAAAGAGGGATTATTTCTACAAATGAAATGTCTTGTTTTAGTGAATTATTTATATTGTTCAATTTTAGAAAAGAAATCCTTCACAAACACATAAAAATCATGGGCAGAAGGAGACATTTCTCGCGTTTTAGATGCAATAATGCCAACCGTTCTTCTCACTTGAGGAAAATCGATCGGAATTTTCACTGTAAATCGCGGTGTTGTTTCATAAAAGGCACTTTCGGGTAATAAGGTAACGCCCATACCTGCCGATACGAGGCCTTTAATGGCATCCAAATCTTCTCCTTCAGATGAAATGGTAGGCTCATAGCCTGCCTGCTTGCAAGCATCAACCGCAATTTGTCTCAGCACATACCCTTCAGGAAATAACACGAAATGATCCTTTCTTAAATCACTTAAATGAATGCTCCTTTGTCCGCTAAAGGGGTGGCTAACCGGTAAAAGGGCATAAATGCTTTCAGAAAACAAAATATTTCCTTCTATTTGAGAATCGTTTGTCGGTACAGGTCCTAAAAAGGCGAGATCGATATCACGATTTTTAACAGCTTCAATGAGAAACTTATAGGATCCTTGACGAAGTAAAAAATCGACCTCTGGATATTCCTGCTTAAAAGCGGAGATGACAGAAGGGAGCACTTGGCTTGCTAGACTTGTAGGAAAGCCAATATTCACCGTCCCTTTGTGCGGATCTAAGTATTCGTCAATTTGCTCTTTTGCGTAATCAATGGCTTTGAGTGCAGTTCTGACATGATCTAAAAATTGTCTGCCGATCTTCGTTAATTTGATATTTCGTCCTTCTCGTTCGAATAAGGCCACTCCAAGTTCTTCTTCTAAATTCGCAATCTGCCGGCTGATGGCAGATTGGGCAACATGTAAGTTTTCAGCCGCTTCTGACACGTGTTCACGGTCTGCGACTTCTACAAAATAACGTAACTGACGAAGCTCCATTTTTGCACTTCACACCCATCTATCTCAAAAAGAGATTGTTTTGATCTAAATTATATATTGTTTATATTAATTTGAAAACTTAAAATAAGTTACAGAGTTTGTGAGATTTTATTACTGTGAAAAACGGATCTTTTAAACGGGGGAGAGAAACGATGACTTATAATCAACTACCACAACCACAAGGTCTCTACCGTCCTGAATTTGAACATGATGCATGTGGAATCGGACTGTACGCCCATTTAAAAGGGGAGGCGACACATAGCATCGTCAAAAAGGGATTACAAATGCTGTGCCAGCTTGATCACCGCGGCGGGCAAGGCAGTGATCCGTATACAGGTGATGGTGCCGGTTTAATGGTACAGCTGCCAGACGCTTTCTTTAGAAAGAACTGCAAAGAATTTGCACTTCCAGAAAAGGGCCGTTACGGGGTAGGAATGGTCTTCTTTTCAAAAGATGATGACGAAAAAACGCGTCAAGCCATCGAACAGAAAATCAACGGGTTCATTAAACAGGAAGGCCAAACATTAATTGGCTGGAGAACGGTTCCTGTCGATGCCGGGAAAATTGGTACTGTCGCAGCGAAGAGCTGTCCGGTTGTGAGGCAGGTCTTTATCGGAGCAAACGACAACATCACAGATCGTTTGTCATTTGAAAGAAAATTATATGTCATCCGTAAACAGGCTGAGAACTGGGGAACAAAAGAGGAAAAACAATTTTACTTTGTCAGCCTGTCGAGTCAAACCATCGTATATAAGGGGCTTTTAACATCAGATCAAGTCGATGCTTTTTATCTTGATCTACAGGATGAAACATTTGTTTCTGCATTTTCACTTGTTCATTCAAGATTTAGTACAAATACATTTCCTACATGGGAAAGAGCCCATCCAAACCGTTACTTAATACACAACGGAGAAATCAACACATTAAGAGGAAACATCAATTGGATGAGAGCAAGAGAACAACAATTCGTATCTGAAGCCTTCGGAGACGATTTAGACAAGATTTTGCCAGTGCTGAATGCAGACGGAAGTGATTCATCCATTTTAGACAATGCCTTTGAATTCTTTGTGCTTGCAGGCCGTACACCTGCTCATACAGCAATGATGCTGATTCCTGAGCCTTGGACGGAAAACACGCACATGTCGAAAGAGAAACGGGCATTTTATGAATACCATAGTTCTCTCATGGAGCCATGGGATGGACCAACAGCGATTTCCTTTACGGACGGTAAACAAATCGGGGCCATCTTAGACCGAAACGGATTAAGACCGGCTAGATACTATGTCACGAATGATGATCATATCATTTTCTCTTCTGAGGTCGGCGTGATTGACACAAATGAAGAAGATGTGAAGTATAAAGATCGTCTTGAGCCTGGCAAAATGCTGCTCATTGATTTAGAAGAAGGGCGAATTATTTCTGACGAAGAAGTGAAATCGACCATTGCGAATGAACTTCCTTATCAAAAATGGCTCGATGAAGAAATGGTCCACGTCAATCGCTCGGAAGAAAATTCAGAAAATTCTAGTATAATGGACGATTTGTTGACGCGTCAGCGTGCGTTCCATTATACGTACGAAGACATTCAAAAGTATTTAATCCCTTTACTAGAGGAAGGCAAGGACCCAATTGGTTCAATGGGAAGTGATACACCGCTTGCTGTGTTATCAGATCGTGCGCAGTCTCTGTTTTCTTATTTTAAGCAGTTGTTCGCACAAGTCACTAACCCGCCGATTGATGCCATTCGTGAGCAGCTGGTGACATCAACCATGACTTGGTTAGGTGCCGAAGGCGATATTTTACATCCGAATGAATATTCATGCCGAAGAATTAAACTTTATACTCCGGTCTTAACGAGCGGACAATTTAACGGCTTGAAAACAATTGTTCATAATGCCTTTAAAAGCAAAACAATTCATACACTTTTCACCGATGATTTAAAGCGCGGGCTGGATGCGATGTTTGAAGAGGCGGAAAAAGCGATTAGAGAAGGTGTCTCTTTATTAATCCTTTCAGATCGTGAAATGACAGAACAAAAAGTACCGATTCCACCAATTCTTGCGCTAAGTGCACTTCATCAGCACCTTGTGCGTCAAGGTCTGCGGACAAAGGTCAGTCTGATCGTTGAATCTGGAGAGGTGAGAGAGGTTCATCATTTTGCCGCACTGATTGGCTACGGGGCAGATGCGATCCATCCTTACCTTGTCTATGAAACGTACAAACAGCTGATTGCAGACGAAGCGATTTCGATCAGCTTTGATGAAGCTGTTACAAAGTTTGGTAAAAGCGTGACAGAAGGTGTCGTCAAAGTCATGTCCAAAGTGGGGATTTCCACTGTGCAAAGCTATAGAGGCGCGCAAATCTTTGAAGCAGTCGGGATTAGTGAAGACGTCATTCAAGAGTATTTCACAGGAACAGCTTCTCAGCTTGGCGGGATTGATCTTGACACCATTGCTCATGAGGCAAAACTTCGTCATGAAGCAGGGTACCAAGCAGCAACTGACCAGACACTTGAATCAGGCAGTGAATTCCAGTGGAGAAAAAATGGAGAGCACCATGCATTTAATCCAAAAACGATCCATACGCTCCAGTGGGCATGCCGAAATGAAGATTATGACCTATTTAAACAATATACAAAGGCAGCGGATGAAGAAAGAATCGGCTTCCTCAGAAATTTGTTTGCATTTCAGCCAAAACAAAAGCCGGTTCGTCTGGAAGAGGTTGAATCTGCTGAATCCATCGTGCGCCGCTTTAAGACAGGTGCTATGTCATTTGGATCTTTAAGTAAAGAAGCGCATGAGGCACTTGCAATTGCGATGAACCGAATTGGCGGTAAAAGTAACAGCGGAGAAGGCGGAGAAGATCCTGCCCGCTTTACAGTAGATGAACACGGTGATGACCGCAGAAGCGCCATTAAACAAATCGCTTCTGGCCGATTTGGTGTGAAAAGTCATTACTTAGTCAATGCAGATGAATTGCAAATTAAAATGGCGCAAGGGGCAAAGCCGGGAGAAGGCGGACAGCTTCCAGGAAATAAAGTGTATCCTTGGGTGGCCGATGTACGTGGTTCTACGCCAGGTGTCGGATTAATTTCACCACCGCCGCATCATGATATTTATTCAATCGAGGATTTGGCACAGCTGATTCATGATTTGAAAAACGCAAACCGTGATGCACGCATCAGTGTCAAGCTTGTATCTAAAGCAGGCGTTGGCACAATCGCAGCAGGTGTAGCAAAAGGAACTGCAGACGTCATTGTCATTAGCGGCTATGACGGCGGTACAGGAGCTTCACCGAAAACGAGTATTAAACACACAGGACTTCCTTGGGAGCTTGGATTGGCAGAGGCGCATCAAACCCTTGTGCTAAACGGTCTTCGCGAGAGAGTTGTTCTTGAAACGGACGGAAAGTTAATGACTGGCCGCGACGTTGTCATGGCTGCGATTTTAGGAGCAGAAGAGTATGGCTTTGCGACAGCTCCACTTGTCGTGCTGGGCTGCGTAATGATGAGAGCATGTCATTTAGATACTTGCCCGGTCGGTGTTGCCACACAAAATCCAGAGCTTCGCAAAAAATTCATGGGTAACCCTGATCACATTGTGAATTTCATGATGTTTATTGCAGAGGAAGTAAGAGAAATCTTAGCTGAACTCGGCTTTACATCAATGGATGAATTAATTGGTCGCACGGACGTCTTAGCGGTCAGTGAACGAGCAAAAGCTCACTGGAAAGCAGGGCAGCTAAACCTTGAAACACTGCTTTATCAGCCAGAAGGAGCGCGGACATTCAGAACACCGCAAAATCATAAAATTGATGAATCGCTGGATATGAATGAAATCCTTCCTTATGTACAAGAAGCGCTGAATCATCAAACACCAGTTGATCTATCATTGAACATTCGCAATATCAACCGTGTGGCCGGAACCATCACTGGCAGTGAAGTGTCTAAGCGCTACGGGGAAGAGGGCTTGCCAGAGGATACGATCACACTAAGATTCACTGGTTCAGCTGGACAAAGCTTTGGCGCATTTGTGCCAAAGGGTATGTCTCTCTATTTAACAGGTGATTCAAATGACTATATCGGCAAAGGACTCTCAGGAGGCAAAATTGCTGTTAAAACGTCTGATCATTTTGTACAAAATGGACATGAAAACGTCATTGTAGGAAACGTCGCATTTTACGGTGCAACTAGCGGAAAAGCTTATATTAACGGACGTGCTGGTGAACGATTTGCTGTTCGTAATTCAGGTGTACATGTGGTTGTTGAAGGAATCGGAGATCACGGCTGTGAATACATGACTGGCGGACGTGTCGTCATTTTAGGAGACGTTGGGAAAAACTTTGGTGCAGGTATGTCTGGTGGTGTGGCTTACATCCATACATCGGATGCCAAACAGTTCAAAAGAATGTGCAACATGGAAATGATCATGTTTGAAAAGCTCACAGATCATGAAGAAGAACAAGAAGTGAAGCAAATGATCAAGGAACACCTTGATTATACAAACAGCTCAAAAGCAGCAGCACTTCTTGAAAACTGGGAGCAAGAAAAGGATCAATTTATCAAAGTCATTCCGAGAAATTACAAAATGATGCTTCAAAGCATTGAAGAACAAAAACAAGCGGGCCTCAGTCATGAAGAAGCGGTGATGTTTGCCTTTGAAGCAAATACAAAACCGAAAAATCAAGAAACGGCAAACGGGCAAAAAGCAGCCCTCGCTCATTAAGAAAGGGGAGAGGACAATGGGCAAAGCAACAGGTTTTATGGAATATAAAAGAGAAAAGCCAAATGAACGTGACCCTCTCACTCGTCAAAATGACTGGAAAGAATATTCAGCTCCTTATACAGATGACGTATTGAAGAAACAGGGCGCTAGATGTATGGATTGCGGAACACCGTTTTGTCAAATTGGTATGGAGATCAGGGGCGGCGTGTCTGGCTGCCCGATCTACAATTTAATTCCAGAGTGGAATGACCTGGTCTATCGCGGAAGATGGAAAGAAGCGCTCGAAAGACTGCAAAAAACAAATAATTTCCCTGAGTTTACTGGGAGAGTATGTCCTGCGCCTTGTGAAGGTTCATGTACAGTCGCTATTAATGATCCAGCTGTTTCGATTAAAAATATCGAACGCACGATCATTGATAAAGGTTTTGAAAATGGATGGATCACGCCAAGAATCCCTTCAAGCCGTACAGGGAAGAAAATTGCCATTGTCGGCTCAGGACCAGCAGGACTTGCAAGTGCTGATCAATTAAACCAAGCAGGACACGCTGTTACAGTGTTCGAGCGTTCTGACCGCCTTGGCGGACTGCTGACTTACGGGATTCCAAATATGAAGCTCGACAAAGAAGTGGTCGAGCGAAGAGTCAAACTGCTAAGACAAGAAGGCATTGACTTTGTGACAAACACAGAAATCGGCGTGGATATCACTGCCGACGAACTGAAAGAGCAGTTTGATGCGGTTATCCTTTGTACAGGTGCACAAAAGCAGCGTGACCTGTTAATTGAAGGCAGGGAAGCAAAAGGGATTCACCTTGCAATGGATTATTTAACACTCGCAACGAAAAGCATGCTTGATTCAGGATTCAAAGACAAAAACTTCATTGATGCAAAAGGAAAAGACGTGATTGTGATTGGCGGAGGAGATACAGGCGCTGACTGCGTCGCAACTGCACTTCGCCAAAAAGCAAAAAGTGTTGTTCAATTCGGGAAGCATCCAAAGCTTCCAGATACACGTGTAGGGGATAACATGTGGCCAGAACAGCCTTATGTCTTCTCACTGGATTATGCTTATGAAGAAGCACAAGCAAAATTCGGAGAAGATCCGCGTCAATATTCAATTCAAACCACAAAAATTGTGGCAGATAAAAATGGGAAATTAAAAGAGCTTCATACCATTCAAATGGAAAAGGTGAAAAACGAACAAGGGAAGTTTGAATTTCATGAGATTCCAGGGACAGAGAAGGTATGGCCTGCTCAGCTCGTCTTTATTGCAATTGGTTTTGAGGGAACTGAACAGCCGCTTGTGAAACACTTTGGCGTGGACAGCAAAAACAATCGCATTGACGCAAAGTATGGGGAATATACAACAAATGTAGAAGGCGTATTTGCAGCGGGAGATGCAAGACGCGGGCAAAGCTTGATTGTCTGGGCAATTAATGAAGGCAGACAAGTGGCGCACGAGGTAGACCGTTATTTAATGGGGAGTTCGGTTCTGCCAAAATAGGTCAAACAAAGGGTGTTACAATATAAAGAAAAGCCATGACCGAAGTGTGGTCATGGCTTTTTATGTATTGGAGATAGAGATGAAGAATGATGCATTGATGGAAATGACGAACACGTTTAGATCCCTCCTTTCATGTATATGCTGTTATAAATGCAGTAAGAAAGGAAGGAACTTTTGTGCCGTTCGTTAATATTTTGACTGAACTCTTCATTGGATTTTTTGCTTTATTTTTAATTACAAAATTATTAGGAAAAACACAATTTGCACAAATCACACCGTTTGATTTCATTTCTGCACTTATTTTAGGCGAAATGGTCGGAAACGCCATTTTTGACCCAGAAGTCAAGATTCAGCACATTTTATTTGCTGTTGCGGTATGGGGCGTTCTCATTTATACAGTTGAATGGCTTTCACAGCGCTTTAAGTCCATTCGTGCGTTTTTAGAAGGAAGACCTACGCTTGTGATTGATAAGGGGAAAATTCACTACAACCGGTTGAAGAGGAATATGCTTGATATCAATCAGCTGCAGACACTGGTTCGCGCAAAAGGCCATTTTGCCCTGAATGAAATTGAATATGCCATACTGGAAACTGACGGATCTGTCAGTGTTCTTCCAAAAATGAAATACGCACCAGCCACAGCAGAAGATGTGAACGTGAAGGGAAAAGAAGTCAAATTGCCTAGAACGTTTATTATTGACGGCGAAATTTTAAAAGATGATTTACAAGAAGCTGGCTTTGATGAATCCTGGCTGAGTGATCAATTAAAAAAGCAGCATATTTCCTCTTATCGAGACGTTCTGTTTTGTGAATGGATTGAAAATGAAGGAATTTATGCGATGCAATATGAAAAATCTAAAAAAACATCCACAACATAAAAACGTGGGTGTTTTTTTGCGCGTGTATGGAATAGGATCAAAAAGAATGTTTGATGAAAACGTTCACAAAATGAGGAGGAGATATGTGATGAAATATAGAAACGTATGGATTATCATGGTCTTGTCTCTATTTCTTTATGACCCAGTTTCACTTCAAGCAGCAGAAGCAGGGCATAACCGCGTCCTTGTCGTTGATCAAAAGGGAAGCGGGGCATACCGCACCGTTCAGTCTGCCATTGATGCTATTCCAGCAAACAATCAACAGCGGGCAACGATCTATATTAAAAATGGCGTATATAGAGAAAAAATTTTGCTTCCGCAAAATAAACCACACGTATCTTTTGTCGGAGAAGATCAGCACAAGACGATCCTTACGTATGATGACACAAATGCAAGCACTGGGAGTACAACCAATAGCTCAAGCACAATGATTCGTGCAAACGATTTTTATGCAGAAAATATTACCTTCCAAAATACAGCTGGCAGACATGCTGGTCAGGCGGTGGCGCTGTATGTGTCTGGCGACCGGGCTGTGTTCAAACAAATACGTGTGTTAGGCTATCAAGATACACTTTATGCAACAGGCACAGGGCGGCAATATTATGAAAACTGCTATATCGAGGGCACGGTCGATTTTATTTTTGGATCAGCCACGGCTGTGTTTAAAAGAGCTGAAATAAAAAGCCTTGGAAATGGGTATATTACTGCAGCATCCACAACAGAAGCACAAAGGTACGGCTACGTATTCATAGATTCTACGTTGAAAAAGGGAACGGCAGCTGCGCAATCGGTTTATTTAGGACGTCCGTGGAGACCTTATTCGGCTGTGACATTCCTCCATACAAAAATGGATGACCATATAAAAGCAGAGGGATGGCATAACTGGGATAACCGTGACAACGAAAGAACGGCCAGGTATAAAGAATTTGGATCGACAGGAGCAGGGAGCAGTCCAGCAAACCGCGTAAAATGGTCAACTATTTTAACCAATAACGAAGCAAGTCAGATCACGGTTCAAGCAGTTCTTGGAGGAGCCGATGGTTGGAATCCAGAAAAGAGGTAAAGGGCTTGTCAGTTTTCGTCAAAGAAAGCTGACTTTTCTGTTTAAAAAACCTTTGAGAACAAACGTTCTTTTGTGTATAATGAACATATTCTTCTAAATTTGGCGGCTACAATAAGGAGGGATTACGTGAAGCGTTTTTCACAGCTCATGTTTTTACAAATATGTATCCTGTCGATTTTATTTCTTCCTTTTTCAGCGAAAGATGAACAGCTCACAGCTCGTGACGATTCACTGGCTTGGATGACCGCTTTAGACGAACTCATACGAACAGCACCTGATTTAGAGGGCGCGATCTCTGGCATCAGCGTCCGCGATACTTCTGACAACTCTCTTCTTTATGAACATCAAGCCGATATTCGTCTTACTCCTGCTTCTAATATGAAACTGCTCACATCAGCCATCGCACTTGATATACTTGGAGAAACACACACATTCCCTACAGACATCTGGATGGATGGTTCCATTCAAAAGAAAACGTTACATGGCAGCCTTTATCTTCGCGGCACCGGCGATCCGACTTTATTAGAGAAGGATTTTGCAGCACTTGCCAAAAAAGTCAAAAAGGCCGGAATACATAGCATTCGCGGACAGCTTGCAGCAGATGACACTTGGTTTGATGACACGAGATACTCCATTGATCTGCCTTGGAGTGATGAGGATCAATATTACGGGGCACAAATTTCTGCTCTCACGGCTTCACCGAATCAAGATTATGATGCAGGGACCGTGATTCTCGAAGTAAAACCAGGAAAAAAAGCAGGACAGAAAGCCGAGTATGAGATGATCCCGAAGACGGATGTCGCTCAAGTCATCAATCAAGTGAAAACAGTTCCAGAAGGCGGAAAAAAGAAAATCTCTTTTAAGCGCTCTCACGGAACCAACAAGATTACGTTGACTGGGACCATTCCGGTTAAAGCAAGCTCATCTAAACAATGGGTAGCTTTATGGGATCCGGCCGCCTATGCTTTAGACTTATTGAAACGAGCGTTAAAGGCGGAAGGCATTCAAGTAAAAGGACCACTGAAAGCAAAACAAGTTCCTAAAAAAGCCAAAAAAATCGCCTCCCATACATCGATGCCATTATCAGAGCTGCTCGTTCCTATGATGAAATTAAGCAACAATACACATGCAGAAATTTTGCTAAAGGAACTAGGCAAAAAAGTGAAGAACAAAGGGAGCTTTGAAGCTGGGCTGGACGTCATGAATGAACGGCTTCCTGCGTTTGGCATCGATCCTTCGCTTGCAGTTTTGCGTGACGGCTCGGGGATATCACCTATTAACCTTGTCTCTGCTAACCAGTTCACTTTATTTTTGACAAACATTCAAAAGGAAAAATGGTTTAAAACCTATGAACATGCGCTCCCTTTAGCAGGGGCGAGTGAACGAATGGTGGGGGGCACGTTAAGGAACAGATTGAAAGAACCAGTTACGCTAGAAAAAGTACGTGCAAAAACAGGGTCGTTAACAACGGTCAGCACACTTTCTGGATATATTGACACGCAGGGCGGAAAAGCGCTCGCTTTTTCCATCTTGTTAAATCACCTTGTTGATGACGAAAAAGGGAAAGAGATAGAAGACCGTATTGTCAGCATATTAGCTGAGAACCTTTAGATTTAGAGAGAGAAGGAGAACCATCATGACGTTAGATAACAATCAATCTTTAGTAAAAACCATGTCCATTTTTCTCATCCCGCTTTTGCTAAGCAATATTTTGCAATCGATCGGACAGTTAGTGTCCATTGTTCTTGTCGGAAGATGGATTGGAGAGGATGCAGTAGCTGCCATTTCTGCATTCTTTCCGCTTTTCTTTTTGCTCGTTTCTTTTTCCATTGGAATTGGATCGGGAAGCTCGATCCTTATTGGACAGGCGTATGGAGCAAAAAATGAACAGAAATTAAAAGAAATCATTGGCACAACGCTTTCATTCACTTTTTTGATCGGCGTCTCTTTAGCGATCATTGGAGGTTTTTTCGCAACAGACATCTTAAACCTCATGGGAACACCTGCTAATATCGTGGAGAAAAGTGCGGCTTACGCCAGAATTTTATTCATCTCAATGCCGATCTTATTTCTTTATTTTGTTTATACAACATTCTTGCGGGGAACAGGGGATTCGAAAACACCTTTTTATTTCTTAATGATTAGTACGGCAACGAATATTCTGATGCTGCCCATTTTATTATTTGGCTGGCTGGGACTGCCGGCGTTCGGCTTATATGGCGCTGCGTATGCTTCAGTGATTTCAACAATTGTGACGTTTATCATTCTACATATCTACTTATATAAGACAAAGCATCCGCTTCGTATTGATGCATCGGTGAGAAAGCATTTATTGATGAAAGGGGATCTATTAAAAACGTTATTAAAGCTCAGTATCCCATCAAGCATTAATATGATCCTTATTTCTTTATCAGAAATTGCCGTTATTTCTTTCGTCAACGATTATGGATCACAGGCGACAGCTGCCTATGGTGTTGTCAATCAAGTCGTGAGTTATGTGCAGATGCCGGCAGTGAGTCTTGGCATTGCGGTCTCAATCTTTGCAGCACAATTCATTGGTGCAGGGAATATGAATCGACTGAAAGATGTCATTAAAATTGGGTTAGGACTTAACTTCGCCATAGGCGGATGTATCATTATTTTCGTTTATATTTTTGCACCGCAGATTTTATCTATCTTTTTAACAGATCCTAAGACGATAGACATTGCTTATAGTTTGGTTGTCATTACACTATGGAGCTATCTCATTTTTGGAACGGCCCAAATTGTTGCAGCCACAATGAGAGCAAGCGGGACAGTTCTTTGGCCGACGATCTTTAGTATTTGTTCCATTTGGCTTGTAGAAGTACCAGTCGCCTATGTGCTATCACATTATACATCCCTCGGCATTAAGGGAATATGGATTGGCTACCCTGCTGCGTTCTTTGTGAACTTACTCCTCCAATACAGCTACTATCAGCTCGTATGGAAGAAAAAACAAATTGTAGCGCTTGTTCAATCATAATGTGAAGGCGTAAAGTAGCATATACATACGAAGATCTATCACTTTTAAGGAGGCCGGATCTTCTATGTTTTTGAATCAAAGAAGTGAACTAAGCTCGTACAATATCGGTGACTTTTCTTATGCCGGACCAGATTTCCAAGTGCTGACATGGGGGGAAGGAACGACATTACATATTGGGAAGTTTTGTTCCATCGCAAACGAAGTGAAAATTTTTCTAGGCGGGGAACACCGTACAGATTGGGTCACAACGTATCCGTTTAATCAAATTTTCAAAGAAGCTGCACATATTAAAGGACACCCAAAATCGAAGGGGGATGTTCATATTGGACATGACGTATGGATTGGATATGGTGCGACGATTATGTCCGGAGTATGTATAGGCAACGGGGCTGTGATAGGAGCAAATAGTGTGATCACAAAAGATGTGCCTCCATATGCAATAGCCGCAGGAAATCCCCAGCAGCTCATGAAATATCGATTTTCATCCGAAATAATCGAAAAACTGCAGTTATTAGAATGGTGGAATTTAGAGTTTTCAATCATCCAATCTGTTTTTCACCTTTTGCAATCTGATGATATTGAACAGTGTATAAATGTAATAGAAGACATAAAAAAGAAAGGCTGAAAAAGCCTTTCTTTTTTCGTTTAGCTTAGCCGTATAATGGTCAAGGCTGCTCCTGCAGCACCGCCCCCGCCAACTAAAATAGCTGTGACAACTGCCCCAAAAAACTGCAGTGAAATGGTGCTTCCAGCTGTTAAATTAACAATAACAGTGTTGTTGATAAATGAAGTTGAGATAACAGGTGATTGAACAGAACCAGAAATAGTAGTTGCTCCATTTAAAAGCAAACGTGTACTAATCAAAAGAGCTGTAGTGGTGTTGACTTGATACGTAATATAATATTTACCAGTTTGCAGAACGGTAAAAACAGTACTTGTGCCGTTTGCCGTAAAACCAGTGATGTTTTGAAAGTTTGGCAGAGGAATATTCGTTCCACCGGCTACAGTAACAATGGTAGGTCCAGAACTATTAGCAGCATAAAGTGCAGTATCTGTAAAACCACCTGTTCCAGTTGCCCCAGTGACACCAGTAACACCTGTCACGCCAGTAGGACCAGTTGCACCTGTAATGCCTGTGGCGCCGGTAGCTCCAGTGATACCTGTGGCACCGGTAGGCCCAGTAGCTCCAGTAATACCCGTAGCGCCAGTAGGTCCGGTAGCCCCGGTAATACCTGTGGTGCCAGTAGGTCCGGTAGCTCCAGTGCTACCCGTTACGCCAGTAATACCCGTAGCGCCGGTAGGTCCGGTGGCTCCGGTAATACCCGTTGCACCAGTGATACCTGTAGCCCCGGTAGGACCAGTGGCTCCAGTAATACCCGTAGCGCCAGTAGGTCCGGTAGCCCCGGTAATACCTGTGGTGCCAGTAGGTCCGGTAGCCCCGGTAATACCTGTGGTGCCAGTAGGTCCGGTAGCTCCAGTGCTACCCGTAGCGCCAGTAGGACCGGTTGATCCAGTAGAACCTGTGGCACCAGTAGGACCAGTTGATCCAGTGCTACCTGTAGCCCCGGTAGAACCAGTAGAACCGGTAGCTCCAGTAATACCAGTGGCACCGGTAGGACCCGTATCTCCAGTGCTGCCCGTGGCGCCAGTAGGCCCAGTAACTCCGGTAGGACCCGTTGGTCCAGTGATACCAGTAGCCCCGGTAGAACCAGTAGCTCCAGTGCTACCCGTTACGCCAGTAGGACCCGTTGGTCCAGTAATACCTGTTGCGCCGGTAGGTCCAGTGGCTCCGGTAATACCCGTTGCACCAGTAGGTCCGGTAGCTCCAGTGCTACCCGTTACGCCAGTAGGACCCGTATCTCCAGTGCTACCCGTAGCCCCGGTAGGTCCGGTAGCTCCAGTAATACCAGTGGCACCGGTAGGACCAGTATCTCCAGTGCTGCCCGTGGCGCCAGTAGGACCAGTATCTCCAGTGCTACCTGTAGCCCCGGTAGGACCAGTATCTCCAGTGCTACCCGTAGCCCCGGTAGGGCCAGTAGCTCCAGTAATACCCGTAGCCCCGGTAGGTCCGGTAGCTCCAGTAATACCAGTGGCACCGGTAGGACCAGTAGCTCCGGTGATGCCCGTTGCCCCGGTAGAACCAGTATCTCCAGTGCTACCTGTAGCGCCAGTAGGACCAGTATCTCCAGTGCTACCCGTAGCGCCGGTAGGTCCGGTAGCTCCAGTAATACCAGTGGCACCGGTAGGACCCGTATCTCCAGTGCTGCCCGTAGCCCCGGTAGGACCCGTATCTCCAGTGCTGCCCGTAGCCCCGGTTGCACCAGTAGGACCAGTATCTCCAGTGCTACCTGTAGCCCCGGTAGAACCAGTAGCTCCAGTGCTACCTGTAGCCCCGGTAGGACCAGTATCTCCAGTGCTACCCGTAGCGCCGGTAGGTCCGGTAGCTCCAGTAATACCAGTGGCACCGGTAGGACCAGTAGCTCCGGTGATGCCCGTTGCCCCGGTAGAACCAGTATCTCCAGTGCTACCTGTAGCGCCAGTAGGCCCAGTATCTCCAGTGCTACCCGTAGCGCCGGTAGGTCCGGTAGCTCCAGTAATACCAGTGGCACCGGTAGGACCAGTATCTCCAGTGCTACCTGTAGCCCCGGTAGGCCCAGTATCTCCAGTGCTACCCGTAGCACCGGTAGGCCCAGTAACTCCGGTAGGACCCGTTGGTCCAGTGATACCAGTAGCCCCGGTAGAACCAGTATCTCCAGTGCTACCCGTTACGCCAGTAGGACCCGTTGGTCCAGTAATACCTGTTGCGCCGGTAGGTCCAGTGGCTCCGGTAATACCCGTTGCACCAGTAGGTCCGGTAGGTCCAGTGCTGCCCGTAGCGCCAGTAGGACCAGTATCTCCAGTGCTACCCGTAGCGCCGGTAGGTCCGGTAGCTCCAGTAATACCAGTGGCACCGGTAGGACCAGTAGCTCCGGTGATGCCCGTTGCCCCGGTAGAACCAGTATCTCCAGTGCTACCTGTAGCGCCGGTAGGTCCGGTATCTCCAGTGCTACCCGTAGCGCCAGTAGGACCGGTTGATCCAGTAGAACCTGTGGCACCAGTAGGACCAGTATCTCCAGTGCTACCTGTAGCCCCGGTAGGACCAGTATCTCCAGTGCTACCCGTTACGCCAGTAGGACCGGTTGATCCAGTAGAACCTGTGGCACCAGTAGGACCAGTATCTCCAGTGCTACCTGTAGCCCCGGTAGAACCAGTATCTCCAGTGCTGCCCGTAGCGCCAGTAGAACCGGTAGCTCCAGTAATACCAGTGGCACCGGTAGGACCCGTATCTCCAGTGACACCCGTAGCGCCAGTAGCTCCGGTTGATCCAGTAGCCCCGGTGGCACCGGTAGGGCCAGTATCTCCAGTGATGCCCGTAGCGCCAGTAGGACCGGTTGATCCAGTAGCCCCGGTGGCACCAGTAGGCCCAGTATCTCCAGTGCTACCTGTAGCCCCGGTAGAACCAGTAGCTCCAGTGCTGCCCGTAGCGCCAGTAGAACCGGTAGCTCCAGTAATACCAGTGGCACCGGTAGGACCCGTATCTCCAGTGCTGCCCGTGGCGCCAGTAGGCCCAGTAACTCCGGTAGGACCCGTTGGTCCAGTGATACCAGTAGCCCCGGTAGAACCAGTAGCTCCAGTGCTACCCGTTACGCCAGTAGGACCCGTTGGTCCAGTAATACCTGTTGCGCCGGTAGGTCCAGTGGCTCCGGTAATACCCGTTGCACCAGTAGGTCCGGTAGCTCCAGTGCTGCCCGTAGCGCCAGTAGGACCAGTATCTCCAGTGCTACCCGTAGCCCCGGTAGGTCCGGTAGCTCCAGTAATACCAGTGGCACCGGTAGGGCCAGTATCTCCAGTGACACCCGTAGCGCCAGTAGGACCAGTATCTCCAGTGCTGCCCGTTGCGCCGGTAGGTCCGGTAGCTCCAGTAATACCAGTGGCACCAGTAGGACCAGTATCTCCAGTGCTGCCCGTAGCGCCAGTAGGACCAGTATCTCCAGTAATACCAGTGGCACCAGTAGGACCAGTATCTCCAGTGCTACCTGTAGCCCCGGTAGGACCAGTAGCTCCGGTAATACCAGTGGCACCGGTAGGCCCAGTATCTCCAGTGCTACCTGTAGCCCCGGTGGCACCAGTAGGACCAGTATCTCCAGTGCTACCCGTAGCACCGGTAGGGCCAGTAGCTCCAGTAATACCAGTGGCACCGGTAGGGCCAGTATCTCCAGTGCTACCTGTAGCCCCGGTGGCACCAGTAGGACCAGTATCTCCAGTGCTACCCGTTACGCCAGTAGGACCGGTAGCTCCAGTAGAACCTGTGGCACCAGTAGGCCCAGTATCTCCGGTGATGCCCGTTGCGCCGGTAGGTCCGGTAGCTCCAGTAATACCAGTGGCACCGGTAGGACCCGTATCTCCAGTGCTGCCCGTGGCGCCAGTAGGCCCAGTATCTCCAGTGCTACCTGTAGCCCCGGTAGGGCCAGTAGCTCCAGTAATACCAGTGGCACCGGTAGGGCCAGTATCTCCAGTGCTGCCCGTTGCCCCGGTAGGACCAGTATCTCCAGTGCTACCCGTTGCCCCGGTGGCACCAGTAGGACCAGTATCTCCAGTGCTACCTGTAGCCCCGGTAGAACCAGTATCTCCAGTGCTGCCCGTAGCGCCAGTAGGACCGGTTGATCCAGTAGAACCTGTGGCACCGGTAGGACCAGTAGCTCCGGTGATGCCCGTTGCCCCGGTAGAACCAGTATCTCCAGTGCTACCTGTAGCCCCGGTAGGTCCGGTATCTCCAGTGCTGCCCGTAGCGCCAGTAGAACCAGTATCTCCAGTGCTACCCGTTACGCCAGTAGGACCCGTTGGTCCAGTAATACCTGTTGCGCCGGTAGGACCAGTGGCTCCGGTAATACCCGTTGCACCAGTAGCTCCAGTGCTGCCCGTAGCGCCAGTAGAACCAGTATCTCCAGTGCTACCCGTTACGCCAGTAGGACCCGTTGGTCCAGTAATACCTGTTGCGCCGGTAGGTCCAGTGGCTCCGGTAATACCCGTTGCACCAGTAGCTCCAGTGCTGCCCGTAGCGCCAGTAGGACCAGTATCTCCAGTGCTACCCGTAGCCCCGGTAGGTCCGGTAGGTCCGGTAGCTCCAGTAATACCAGTGGCACCGGTAGGGCCAGTATCTCCAGTGCTACCTGTAGCCCCGGTAGAACCAGTATCTCCAGTGCTACCCGTTACGCCAGTAGGACCGGTTGATCCAGTAGAACCTGTGGCACCAGTAGGACCAGTAGCTCCGGTGATGCCCGTTGCCCCGGTAGGTCCGGTATCTCCAGTAATACCAGTGGCACCGGTAGGACCAGTATCTCCAGTGCTACCTGTAGCCCCGGTAGGACCAGTAGCTCCGGTAATACCAGTGGCACCGGTAGGACCAGTATCTCCAGTGCTACCTGTAGCCCCGGTGGCACCAGTAGGACCAGTATCTCCAGTGCTACCCGTAGCACCGGTAGGGCCAGTAGCTCCAGTAATACCAGTGGCACCAGTAGGACCAGTATCTCCAGTGCTACCCGTAGCACCGGTAGGGCCAGTATCTCCAGTAATACCAGTGGCACCAGTAGGACCAGTATCTCCAGTGCTACCCGTAGCGCCAGTAGGACCAGTATCTCCAGTAATACCAGTGGCACCGGTAGGACCAGTATCTCCAGTGCTACCTGTAGCCCCGGTAGGACCAGTAGCTCCGGTAATACCAGTGGCACCGGTAGGACCAGTATCTCCAGTGCTACCTGTAGCCCCGGTGGCACCAGTAGGACCAGTATCTCCAGTGCTACCCGTAGCACCGGTAGGGCCAGTATCTCCAGTAATACCAGTGGCACCGGTAGGGCCAGTATCTCCAGTGCTACCTGTAGCCCCGGTGGCACCAGTAGGACCAGTATCTCCAGTGCTACCCGTTACGCCAGTAGGACCGGTTGATCCAGTAGAACCTGTGGCACCAGTAGGACCAGTATCTCCAGTGCTGCCCGTTGCGCCAGTAGAACCGGTAGCTCCAGTAATACCAGTGGCACCGGTAGGGCCAGTATCTCCAGTGACACCCGTAGCGCCAGTAGGACCAGTATCTCCAGTGCTACCTGTAGCCCCGGTAGAACCAGTATCTCCAGTGCTGCCCGTTGCCCCGGTAGGACCCGTTGATCCAGTGATACCAGTATCTCCGGTGCTGCCCGTAGCGCCAGTAGAACCGGTAGCTCCAGTAATACCAGTGGCACCGGTAGGACCAGTATCTCCAGTGCTGCCCGTAGCGCCGGTAGGTCCGGTAGCTCCAGTAATACCAGTGGCACCGGTAGGACCAGTAGCTCCGGTAATACCAGTGGCACCGGTAGGACCCGTATCTCCAGTGCTACCCGTAGCACCAGTAGGTCCGGTAGCTCCAGTGCTACCCGTAGCGCCGGTAGGTCCGGTAGCTCCAGTGCTACCCGTAGCGCCAGTAGGACCGGTTGATCCAGTAGAACCTGTGGCACCAGTAGGACCAGTAGCTCCAGTGCTACCCGTAGCACCGGCAGGTCCGGTAGCTCCAGTAATACCAGTGGCACCGGTAGGACCAGTAGCTCCGGTAATACCCGTTGCACCAGTAGGTCCGGTAGCTCCAGTGCTGCCCGTAGCGCCAGTAGGACCAGTATCTCCAGTGCTACCCGTAGCACCGGTAGGGCCAGTATCTCCAGTGCTGCCCGTTGCCCCGGTAGGACCCGTAGGTCCAGTGCTACCCGTTACGCCAGTAGGACCGGTTGATCCAGTAGAACCTGTGGCACCAGTAGGACCAGTATCTCCGGTGATGCCCGTTGCGCCGGTAGGGCCGGTAGCTCCAGTAATACCAGTGGCACCGGTAGGGCCAGTATCTCCAGTGACACCCGTAGCGCCAGTAGGACCAGTATCTCCAGTGCTGCCCGTTGCGCCGGTAGGTCCGGTAGCTCCAGTAATACCAGTGGCACCAGTAGGACCAGTATCTCCGGTAATACCAGTGGCACCGGTAGGACCCGTATCTCCAGTGCTACCCGTAGCACCAGTAGGTCCGGTAGCTCCAGTGCTACCCGTAGCGCCGGTAGGTCCGGTAGCTCCAGTGCTACCCGTAGCGCCAGTAGGACCGGTTGATCCAGTAGAACCTGTGGCACCAGTAGGACCAGTAGCTCCAGTGCTACCCGTAGCACCGGCAGGTCCGGTAGCTCCAGTAATACCAGTGGCACCGGTAGGACCAGTATCTCCAGTGCTACCCGTAGCACCAGTAGGACCAGTATCTCCAGTGCTACCCGTAGCCCCGGTAGGTCCGGTAGGTCCGGTAGCTCCAGTAATACCAGTGGCACCGGTAGGGCCAGTATCTCCAGTGCTACCTGTAGCCCCGGTAGAACCAGTATCTCCAGTGCTACCCGTTACGCCAGTAGGACCGGTTGATCCAGTAGAACCTGTGGCACCAGTAGGACCAGTATCTCCAGTGCTACCCGTAGCACCGGCAGGTCCGGTAGCTCCAGTGCTACCCGTAGCGCCAGTAGGACCGGTTGATCCAGTAGAACCTGTGGCACCAGTAGGACCAGTATCTCCAGTGCTACCCGTAGCACCGGCAGGTCCGGTAGCTCCAGTAATACCAGTGGCACCGGTAGGACCAGTATCTCCAGTGCTACCCGTAGCACCAGTAGGACCAGTATCTCCAGTGCTACCCGTAGCCCCGGTAGGTCCGGTAGGTCCGGTAGCTCCAGTAATACCAGTGGCACCGGTAGGGCCAGTATCTCCAGTGCTACCTGTAGCCCCGGTAGAACCAGTATCTCCAGTGCTACCCGTTACGCCAGTAGGACCGGTTGATCCAGTAGAACCTGTGGCACCAGTAGGACCAGTATCTCCAGTGCTACCCGTAGCCCCGGCAGGTCCGGTAGCTCCAGTAATACCAGTGGCACCGGTAGGACCAGTATCTCCAGTGCTACCCGTAGCACCAGTAGGACCAGTATCTCCAGTGCTACCCGTAGCCCCGGTAGGTCCGGTAGGTCCGGTAGGTCCGGTAGCTCCAGTAATACCAGTGGCACCGGTAGGGCCAGTATCTCCAGTGCTACCTGTAGCCCCGGTAGGACCCGTAGGTCCAGTGCTACCCGTTACGCCAGTAGGACCGGTTGATCCAGTAGAACCTGTGGCACCAGTAGGACCAGTAGCTCCGGTGATGCCCGTTGCGCCGGTAGGTCCGGTAGCTCCAGTAATACCAGTGGCACCGGTAGGGCCAGTATCTCCAGTGACACCCGTAGCGCCAGTAGGACCAGTATCTCCAGTGATGCCCGTTGCGCCGGTAGGTCCGGTAGCTCCAGTAATACCAGTGGCACCAGTAGGACCAGTATCTCCAGTGCTACCTGTAGCCCCGGTGGCACCAGTAGGACCAGTATCTCCAGTGCTACCCGTAGCACCGGTAGGGCCAGTATCTCCAGTAATACCAGTGGCACCGGTAGGGCCAGTATCTCCAGTGCTACCTGTAGCCCCGGTGGCACCAGTAGGACCAGTATCTCCAGTGCTACCCGTTACGCCAGTAGGACCGGTTGATCCAGTAGAACCTGTGGCACCAGTAGGACCAGTATCTCCGGTGATGCCCGTTGCGCCAGTAGGACCAGTCGCGCCAGTAATACCCGTAGCACCTGCAGGTCCAGTTTCACCTGGTGCTGCTAAAAGTGTGTAATCTGGCGACGTATCTGGCGTACCTGAAGGTGGTGAAGAATTCACAAGATAAGTACCCCCACCATAAGTGACCACTTGCCCTACTGAATATGTTGGTGCCGTTACAGGATCATAGGATTCAACACCACTTAATCCGATCCCAGTAGGACCCGTAGGCCCAGTTTCTCCAGAAGCAGCCAAAAGGGTATAGTCGGGGGAGAGTCCAGGTATTCCTGATGGAGCGTCAACATTGGCAATGTAAGTACTGCCATCAAACGTGACCACTTGCCCTGCATCGTAATCTTGTGATTGTGAGGGATTAAAAGGAATAGCGCCGGTTAACCCGCCAGCTGGTCCAGTAGGTCCGGTTGGTCCGGGGGGACCTGCTGGGCCTGCCGGGCCTCTTGGTCCAGCTCTTTGATTTGGTTTTGATTGCTTTATTCCTTTTGCAATGTAGCAGGGGTGATTCCCTTGAGATATATTTTGTTTTATATATTCTTGTTTAATGAATGGACAGTCTCTTTTTCGAGGACGGTCATGACGTGATCTTTTGTAATGAGGCTGTTCATGGTATTTACCGCAAAAGGGACATTTGTGTTCGAATTGATTGTACAAATTGCCCATCTCCTAGAATTGATATTTCATTCTATGTGCAAATTTTTAAATTGGAAGTAAAACCTAAAAAATCATCATTTCGAAAATCATCGAATCAAATTATTTAAATCTTTCATGGATTTATGTTATGGTGTTGAAAGTATAAAATAGTATGATATTTGACAGAAATGGGGACATCATTTATGAGTCAATCAGTTTTACAGGGCAAAGCCTATTCCGTTTTAAATTTATCCTCTGTGACAGAAGGAGGCACCATTAAAGAATCTTTTGATCGTAGCATGGATTTAGCAAAAAAGGCGGAGAAGTGGGGCTATCATAGATACTGGCTGGCAGAACACCATAACATGGAAGGGGTTGCGAGCTCTGCAACGTCCGTTTTAATTGGATATATTGCGGGAGGAACAGAAAAAATTCGAGTAGGATCTGGTGGGATTATGCTGCCAAATCACTCTTCACTTGTCATAGCCGAACAATTTGGCACACTTGAGACATTGTATCCGGGGAGAATTGATTTAGGTCTTGGCCGAGCACCAGGGACGGATCAGTTAACAGCAAGAGCGCTTAGACGTAATCTTCATAACGGAGAAGATTTCCCTGAGCAGCTTGAAGAACTGATGCAATATTTCAAGCCGACCGGTCAGGTTAAAAAACATGTAAGAGCTGTTCCAGGAGAAGGCCTGGACATTCCAATTTGGCTCCTTGGTTCAAGTGGTTTTAGCGCCAGACTTGCAGGAGAACTTGGATTGCCATTTGCCTTTGCTGCACATTTCTCACCTAAAAATACAATTCCCGCGTTAGAATTGTACAGACAGTCATTTAGACCTTCTGATGTGTTAAAAGAGCCTTATGCCATGGTTGGTGTGACGGTTTTTGCTGCAGATCAAACTGAGCGTGCTGAATATTTGGCAACCTCTCATTATCAGCGGTTTTTAAGTCTCATTCGCAATACACCAGGAAAACTGAAAGCGCCTGTCGACAGCATGGACGGTCTTTGGAGTCCATATGAAAAGGCGATGGTGGATGAACAATTAAGCTCGACTATCATTGGGGATAAAGAAAAGGTGAAAACAGAATTAGAAGCCTTTATTGAAGCTACTCAAGCTGATGAAGTGATGATTAATTCGGATATGTTTGACCATCAAGAAAGAATGCGTTCGTATGAAATTATCGGAGAGATCTTTCAAGAGGCACAAGAAAATTAAACATAAAAAAAGAACTGCACAGAGCAGTTCTTTTTTATTTATGCTTTTGTAAAAATGCGAAATGGTTGTCCAATTGGCAGAACAATACGGCCAAAATGTGTATTAAGGACAACAGCTGCAGAACCATAAAATGAAAGCAGGGAAATGATCAATTCTGCAATACCAGCCATGGTATGAGTGACATCGTACATCACACCAAAAGTGCTAAGGGAAAGACCAATGAATAAGAAATCAATAAAGACGAAAATCAAAAATAACACTTTATGTGTTTCCATTGCACCAATCGTCATAAACAAGCTGAAAATCAAATAACCAATAAACGCAAAGCCTAGCTGTTTTGGATCTGCTGCTCCCGCAAGCGTTTTCCCAAAAACGCCGGCTTGAATGAGCCAAGTCGTTCCAACGCCCATCCAGAAAAGACCGAATGCGCCAAAAGCAGTGGCTCCAAAAATATTATGATGCTTTGAATCTTGTATGGACGCGATCAACTGCGCGATTCCTCCAAGGAAGATAGCCCAAGGTAAAATAAGGGAAGTGCCATCTGTGATTCCTAGTTTTTGTGAGGACGCAACGAGCGTCACCATTGCTAAACCAAACAAACCAAGTGGTGTTGGGTCTGCAATTGATAATCGAATTGCTTGAACATTCTGTTTTTCCATAATGACCTCCTACAATTTGCACTTACAAAAGATACTCGAATTCGATAGAAACGTCAAGCTCTTTTTTAGTAGACACTTGCATCGTCTTCCAAATAAATCTATATTTAATACATATCAAATGTGATAGAAAAAGAGGGATAATATGAGTAAAGGCTTATCTGGGAAAACGATTGCCATTTGTGGAACGAGAAAAACAGAAGAAATGCGTACACTTGTCGAAAAACAAGGAGGACAAGCCGTCATTCGCTCTCTTCAAGGAACCGTATTTTTAGCCAAAGAGGAATTAAAGCCAGGTATAGAAACCTTTGTGAAACAAGGGGCCGACTGGGTGATCTTGACGACAGGCATCGGTACAGATACATTGATTGAGAGTGCAGAAGAGCTGCAGCTTGGTAAAGAATTTATGAACATTCTATCAAATGCCCATATTGCTTCAAGAGGGTACAAAACCTTTGCTGCGTTGAAAAAACGCGGAATTCAGCCAGAGGTCTCTGATGAAGACGGAACGGTTCGTGACTTGATTTCAAAGCTTGAAAACAAGGAATTTCAAGGAAAACGCGTGATGGTGCAGCTTCATGGTGAAAATGCACCAGCTCTCATTCAGTTTTTACATGACAAGGGGGCAGATGTTTTGCCGCTTTTACCATATCAGCACACACCTCCTGACCCAGAGGTAGCTGAAACGTTGCTGCAAGAAATGATAGATGGACAAGTTCATGCCGTTTGCTTTACAACCGCTGTCCAGGTTCACGCCTTTTTCAAATTAGCCGCAGAATGGGGCAGAAAAGAAGAATTGCAAGCATTATTCGAGCAGCACGTACTGGCAGTAGCTGTCGGGAAAGTCACTGCTGAAGCTTTAAAAGAAGAGGGAATAGACCGAATTCTTGCCCCATCACTTGAGAGAATGGGTGCAATGATAATAGAGTTATCCCGATATATGGAAAAACAATCAGCACACTCATAAAAAAACGCCTTTCACCAGATCAGTGAAAGGCGTTTTTGTTAGATTGTCCGTTTTCGATTCGTCCGAATTTTTTTGAGTACAAAGTAGAGAACAATCAGGATGATAGCAATGACCATAATAGGGGTTGTATAAGTATGAGCAACACTTTGAATATGATCCCATTTTGTCCCGAGCTGCATGCCAAGATAGATAAATAAGATGGACCAAGGAATGGCAGCTAATCCTGTCAAGAAAACAAATTTCAAAAAAGGCATCTTAGCAATACCCGCTGGAATCGAGATGGCATGGCGGACAACAGGGATAAAGCGTGCGGTAAACACTACACCGGTTCCATACCGGTCAAACCAGCGCTCTGCAGTCGCGATATGATGTTCATGGATGAATAAATACTTTCCATACTTTGTTAAAAAAGGTCTTCCGCCGTACAGACCGATCCAGTAAATAAAACACTGGGCGAGTGTACCTCCAATGACGCCGGCAATAACAGCTCCAACAAAACCTATTGTGCCTGTTGACACCATATATCCGCCATAGGCAAGTACAATTTCACTCGGAATGATTTCAATCATCAGCCCTAGTGCTACACCTACATAACCAAGGCTTGTCAGCCAGGTTAAAATTTCATTAAAAAAGGTTCCCATTCATTTCACTCTGCCTTTAAATACGAATTTTCTTCAAGCATCCTTATAAGAGCCTATGCTTGTTTTGCTTTTCTCATGAGTATGCTTTCTATATATGCCAGCATGGCTTGCGGCTCATACAGACACCACTGAACCTGGCTTTTTCATCAAGTCTATGTTGGAAAGCTCTCGTCTAGCAGATATTATCATACCATATTTGCCGGCATCTAGACGATCTACTTGCTATGTGAAGAATGGTCACCATAAAAGAGAATAGGATGCATCCGTTTTTTCAGTAGATCATGATATAATTTGTTAGATGAAACGAACGGGTGGTGCACAAACATGTATTTAACAATCGCAGAAACAGCTGAATACTTGGAAGTATCAGAAGCGTATATTGAAAAATTAATCCAGCAAAAAAAGATCCGTTACGTATTTGACGGGGAATCTTATCTCATTTATCAAGGGCAGTTTCAAACGCATTTAAAGCAGCTCGAACAATATAAAGAGCTCGTCCAAGAGATCTTAAATGAACCGATTCCAGAAGACCCCGATGTAAAGGATGAAGATTAGAATATCTTTTCAATTGATTTAACATGGCTCAATGGCCGTGGGTGATAGATAGAATAATCTCTATTTGAAAGAAGCAGAATGACCATTCATTGGCAGTAAGGCTGGCAGCCGTCAGCTACCCAACCTGGGAGAGAATGAAATCTTGGCTAAACAAAGGAAGACCTTTCAGCTTAATTGTACTAGATACAATGGCAAACTGTGCAAATGGGAATAGACCGGCTCTAGTGGAACAATATTCACCTAAAATCCTTAAAACTGATAAAAATGAAATAGAAAAGATTTTAAATGAATATTATCAAAAAGATCATGTTCCAAGAGTGAAAATGAAAGTGTGCAAAATCTTGGAGAACAAGCAAGACATATTTGAATAAGCCTTTTTATTGGCTGACTCCCGTTTGAACAATTTTCATGTGACATTTAACTTGTACATCTGCATCAGGATAAATGTTCTTCCATTTTTCTGGTGTCACTGCTTTGTCTTTTGATCTATACCTAAGGCCCAGCCCAAGAGGATCTATGTTTTGCTTTTTAAAGGATTGAACAAGGTCTTGTCCTTGCTGAGCGACACGTTTTTCTACTTCTTTTTCAACATGGTTCAATATAGAAGGTTTATCAATTTTTTTGGACTTCATGAATTCTTTTAATTCGCCTTTCAGCTTGATATCAATCATGATATGAGGCTTCTTTGTTAGGTTTTTCGTTGGTTTGATTCTGTAAGACACATGAGATTTGATATTTTCAATGACGACATGGGTCTTTGCTTGATCTGCCAATTGAAACTCATAGATGCCATTTTTATGATTTTCAATCATCGCTTTAAATGTGAACGTGTCTTTTCCAGGTATATGACTGACCATTTTTTCATGATCAAACAGAGCGACTCCTGTGATCTTGATGCCACTGTTTGTTTTCTTGATGTAAGGGAGGTATGCATCGACCCCTTTTGCCAGCATCTGATTCATAAAAATATGCTGATTGGTGACAGGTTCATTGCCATTTCGCATATTTTGGGTGAGCAGATCAGAGAGATATACACCTATATTTAAGTTCGTTTGATTCATTTTTGTGTATAATAACTCTTCCACTTCTCCGCCTACAATTGCAAACACTTGGCGTGAACCAATAATAGGATCACGATAAATATAATTCATTAAATCGATCATGCCGACTTCTTTTGCTAACTTTTCACTGACTAAAATAACGAGCACCTGGCCCATGACGACTGGAAAAGGCGATTTTTCTGATACAAGAAATTGAATATTGCTAATGGTGTTTGACCTTGCACTTAATATTTGATAACTTCCTTGTTCTTGACTTTTAAAGACAGGGAAGACAAAGAAACCCTTCATTTCTCCATCTTCCAATAAATCAAATCCTGCCGCCTGAGAGATATTTAATTCATCTAAAAGGCGGGGCTCTGCACAGCTGGTTAACAAAAGACTACACAACATGAGGCCCGTAAGTATATAACGTTTCATGCTCGTTTTTTCCCCCTCCTTTTTTTCAGCATCAGTCCAATCACCATACAGACAATCAATCCATAGATCAGAATGAATCCACTAAATTCCACCCATTGATTAAAGGTTTCAAAAGAAGTTGCACTGGCAAAAAACGAAAACATGATCAGAATGAGGATGCTGAGCCCGATGAACGTGACGCGCTGGCTCGTATGAAGCATTTTTTTTGCCATTCGGCTCGCTGCCCATAATGGAATCGTGATATTAGGAATGATCAGAAGCAGCCAAAGAGACACTTCAATAAATTCAAAGCGCTGGATAAACGGAAGCTTCACAATGCTCGTTAACGTTAGCGTCGGCCATTTTGTTAATTTGAGCTGAGCACTTGAGTAATACGCTATAGAGACGAGAAAAGTGAGCAAGTTTAAGCATGTCGTAAATAATACCCCCATGTGAGCAAATTTTTGAGATGTCTGAGCTTGTTTAATAAAGGGATAATAGACAAGCAGCGTGCCAAAACCAAACATGGATAAGGATGCATCTTTGACTCCCACAAGCATTTGCGAAAATGTATGATCAAACATTGGGAACATGAAACGAAGGTGACTATATTTCATGGCATAAAAACAGATAAATGTCATCCAATACGTCAGTACAATGCTAAAAAATGCCCAGCCAGCAATGGTTCTAAAGCCGCCAGTATGAATGTAATACACAAGCAGCAGCAGTACAGATGCAAACAAAAGACCAGGAATTTCTTTAAACAGCCATACATGGATCACATCCATGTAATGGATAAGAACGGTCAGCGACAAAGAAGCAAAATATAAGATATAAAGAATGTTGAATAATTGCCCAATCCATTTGCCAAATACATATTGCGTGATATCACCAAATTCATCCGAAGGTGCCTTTTTAAACATCAAGTACATGAGAAAGATCATCACATTGACGCTCATGCCAGAAATCAAAATAGCGATCCATCCATCATTATTGATAGAACGAACAAGGTTTGTTTGAAAGTTTAAAATGCTGACACCGACTTGATTGGCATTGACGAGAAAAAACACAAAATAAGGAGATACTTGAAATTTCTCTTTGACAGAAGAAGAACTCATGCCTTCACTTCCTTATTCATAAAAATCATTTTTCCCCTTGCGGCCTTGCTTTGGCTTAGAGCGATGGATGGTTTCATTTTGCGGTCGTAAATTTTCCGGCCTTTTGTTCAAAAAACGGAGCTGAGGACGAATCAGACTGCCCTTTAAATCAGCAAGGCGCATTGGAAAAATAGGCTCTAAATATGGGCGGCCAATTGAAGTTAATTTCATTAAATGGGTGAGCAGAAAAGATCCCATCACAGCAATGCCTAATGCGCCCCAAACCTGTGCTGCGAGTAAAAAAGGGAATCTCAGCAGCCGAATGGTACTGCCCATTTTGTAAATAGGCGTGACAAATGAGGCAAGAGCAGACAGGGCAACAATAATGAGTAAAATATTGCTCGTTAAGCCTGCTGCTACAGCCGCCTGTCCAATGACAATCCCTCCAACAATCCCGAGCGTCTGACCGACTTTAGCTGGGAGCCTTGACCCTGCTTCTCTTAGTAATTCAATCGAAGTCTCTAAAAATAGTGCCTCAATGATCGGAGGAAATGGAACAAGATAGCGCGAGGATACAATGGTTTCTAATAAATCCTTTGGGATCAGCTCATAATGAAAGGTTAAAACGGCGACATATAAAGGTGTCGCAAAAATGGAAAATATCACAGCAAATATGCGTAACAGCCTAAAGCAAGAAGCCGCAATCCACGACATATTGTAGTCTTCCATAGTGGAAAAATACTCAAGTAAAATAGTTGGGGCAAGCAAGACATGAGGCGAGCCATCCACTAATATGGCAATTTTCCCTTCTGATAAACCTGAAGACACACGGTCGGGTCTTTCTGTATTCAAAAACAATGGAAAAATCGTATTTGACACATCATAAAGCATTTGAGCGAGGTAATTCGCATCTAAAATCTGATCATAATCAACGTCCTCAATTCGCTGCAGAACCGTTTCGATGTTTTCTGGGTTAGCGATTTCTTCAATATATAGCACGGCTACTTTTGTTTGAGAGAGCGTACCAATCGTCTTTTCCTCAACTTTTAGGTTAGGCGTCGGCAGCCGCCGCCTGACCAAATTTAAATTGGTATCTAAAACCTCCACAAATGCTTCCTGTGCACTGATAATGCCAAATTCAATCTCGGGCGGACCTACTTGTCTGCCTTTCTTTTCTTCAATCGGTAAAAGAAGCGTTTTGCCCCAGTCTGTCTCAAGTCTAATGGCAATGCTGCCCCGGTGAAGGGCTTCTTCCACTTTTTGAAGATCGCTTGTGATGACAGCCTGCTCAATGGGAATTTGTTCTTTCAGCTCTTCAAGAGTAGGTGTCAGGTGCATTTGTTTGAGAGAGGGGAGAATTTGTTCATGTAGAAGATGTCCATTAATTAAAGATCGAAAAAAGGAAATCCTATACAGAAAATCACCATTTCGAGACAGCTCATTTGTAAAATCAGCAGAACGTGACAATGCTTCAAATACTGAATTCGGGTCCTTTTGTTGTTTGTTTTTTTTCAGCATTTGAACCAGCTCCTTCGGCGATTTGGCTCTATTATCTAACCGATTGTCTAAAGATATGCATAAAAAAAGCGTTCAGCTTGATGGGCTGGACGCTTTTTTTCCATATTGAACGGCTTCTAATAATAAATCAGCTAGATGGACGGCACGCATGGTCGGCGAGTGCTCCGCGCGTTTGATGCCTGCTGCCATTTGCAGCTGACAGCCTGGATTAGATGTAACAATGGCAGCAGCCTTTGTTTCCCTTGCTTCTGTCATTTTATGATCTAAAATTTGCATCGACATCTTTGGCTGCAAGATGTTGTAAATGCCAGCTGAGCCGCAGCACCGGCCCGAATCCTTCATTTCTTTAAATGATACGCCTTGAATGGCCTTCATCAGCACCCTTGGCGCATGCTGTACACCCATTCCGTTCCGCAAATGACAGGAATCCTGATAGGTGATGACCTGCTCTGGCAAAGCAAGCGGCATACGGCGGTGAAATTCCAGCTCCACTAAAATGTCTGATATATCGGTGATTTTCTTTGAGAAGATTTCACTTCGTTTTTGATAATCCGGATCATCGTGAAGCAAATGATCGTAATCACTTAAAAAAGCACCACAACCGCCCGCATTCATGACTATGGCATCTGCATCTATCTTTTCAAATGCTTCAATATTCCGCTTTGCTAGCTGTTTCGCTTGCTCTTTTTCTCCGCTATGACCATGAAGCGCTCCGCAGCACGTCTGAATAGGAGGGACGATGACGTCACAGCCTGCCAGCTGCAAAAGCTGGATGGTCGCTTCGTTTGTGCTGGAAAAAACGGTGTCCATTAAACAGCCAGTAAAAAAGGCGACACGCTTACTTGCTGGGCCAGCGGCTTTATATTCCGACAAACGGCTTTTTTGTTGACGCGGCACCGTTGGAAGCGCCTGTTCCATCAGGCGTAAGTGCGGTGGAAGCACCTTCAGCATGCCAGTTTTACGGGCGGCTGTTTGCAGACCAGATGTTTGATAAAATCGAAGAAGTCCTGCCGCTTGCCGCATTCGGCTTTGTGAAGGAAAGAGTCCTTTGAATACTGCACGTCTCACAAGTTTGACAGGGATGGATTGTTTTTTGTGCTGCTGAATGATGTCTCTTGCATCCTCAAGTAACCGGCCATATTTAACGCCGGAAGGGCAGACCGGTTCACATGCACGGCAGCCAAGACAAAGATTCAGTGAATGCTCGACATCTTCATCTGGCTCAATGACGCCGTCTCTCACCGCCTTCATTAAAGCAATTCGGCCGCGGGGAGAGTGTGTTTCTTGTTGCCCAGATTCAATATAAGTAGGGCAGGAAGGAAGGCAGAAGCCGCAGCGCATGCAATTGAGCAGCTCTTTTTCGTCCATTTGCTGCTGAAATGATTGCTGAATCTCTGTTTGTTTAGAGGAACTCATGAGACCACCACCCGCTTTCTTGCGGCTTTACCAAACACTTTATCAGGGTTCATCATATTTTCTGGGTCTATCGCTTGTTTGATCGCTTTCATTGCTGCAATGCCTTCTTTTTTGACCTTTAGTTCCAAGTAAGGGGCTTTCATAAGACCCACACCATGTTCACCCGTAATGGTGCCGCCAAGTGAGACGGCTTTTTCAAAAATGGCCTGAAAGGCTTCCTCCACCCGTTTCATTTCTTCTTCATTTCTTGCATCTGCTGCACAAGTAGGGTGCAAATTGCCATCACCTGCATGACCAAATGTGCAGATTTTCACTTTGTACTCCTTCGCAATATCTTCGATCGCCCGTACCATGCTGGCAATTTCAGACCGGGGGACTGTGGCATCTTCTAAAATGGTCGTTGGGCTTAACCGGGCGAGGGCAGATAAAGCGGATCGTCTCGCTGTTAAAAGGGCATTTGCCTCTTCTTCAGAATGAGCGATATTCACTTCTTTTGCACCGTGCTGCTGACACACTCTTGCGATGCTCTGCATATCACGGGAAACCGCCTCAGGATGGCCGTCCTGTTCGATTAACAGCACCGCTTGAACGTCCGTCGGCAAACCGATTTTTGCAAAGTCTTCAACGACTTCCAGGGTCGGCTGATCCATAAATTCTAATGTGGCGGGGATGATACGCTCTGCAATAATCGCCGACACTGAAGCGGCTGCTTCCTCTAGGCTTTCATATAAGCAAAGCATCGTTTGTTTTGTTTCTGGAAGCGGCAAAAGCTTCAGCGTGGCTTCAGTGACAATCCCGAGCGTTCCTTCTGAACCTACGAACAAACGGGTCATATCATACCCGGCCACGTCCTTTGCAAGTTTACCGCCTGTTTTGATGATGTCACCGTTTGGCAGAACCACTTCAAGTCCAAGTACATAATCTCTTGTCACCCCATATTTTAAGCCCCGGAGACCACCTGAATTTTCATTAATATTTCCGCCTAATGTAGAGATTTTCATAGAGCTTGGATCAGGTGGATAGAAGAGCCCTTTTGCCTCTACTTGGCGAATGAGTTCCTGTGTGATCAAACCAGGCTGCACCGTTGCTGTCAGGTTTTCTTCATCTATTTCTATTAATTGGTTCATTCTTGTAAACAGCAGCACAAGTCCGCCTTGTGTGGGACATGTACCTGCACAAAGGTTCGTTCCTGATCCTCTTGGCACGATCGGTATATGATATGAGGCGCAGAGCCGGACAATTTGCTGGATTTCCTCAGCCGTATGCGGGCTTACGATGACATCTGGCATCTGCTGAAAATTTGGTGTTGCATCATAAGAGTAAGCAAGCCGATCGGCTTTACTGTCCTGTACGTAAGATGCACCAACGATCTTTTTTAATTGATTTAAAAATTCAGAATTTAACATACGCATTCAACTCCTACTGATTAGACGTATCGTTTCTTTCAGTATAAAAAAAGAATCGCCTCATGCCTATGGACGATTCTACAAAATATCGGGCTTTTCGCTTCGTTTTTTTGGATCATGATCTAATAGCATGAAGGCTAAATAAAAGAGCATTGCATCTTGCATGCGCTTTGGATCAAGTGTCGTTAAATCTTGGATTCGTTTTAGCCTGTAATGTAGTGTATTGATATGAACATGCATTGCTTCTGCGGTATATTTCAATGAGCAATCTGATGTCATGAGTACCCGCAATGTTTTCACTAATTCAGGATAGGGGAGAAGAGGGGCGATCGTTCGATCAAGAAACACTTCCTTTGTTTCCTGACTCACTTCCTCCATAAAAAGTTCAAGCGTTAAATCTTCATCAAATACAATCGGCGTATCAGCATGTGCCATTTTTAATGCACGAAAGGCTTGTTGAAAGGATTGCTTCATCAAATGAGCAGCTGCTGGTTTTCCCGCCCCAATCAAAACCCCTGGCGTGCTCTGCGCCGTAAGGGAGGCATGGATGTGAAATAGGCGCTGCTGCAGTGTTTTACGATCATCTGCTGTTGTTTGCAGCATAAGCAAAAAGCGGGCATGCCCCCAGCGGACGATGATCTCCTGACTAGTGAGATTCAGCGCTTCCTTTAATTCTTTGTATTGATTTTGTTTCATAAACGATTCATCCTGACAATCGATCAGGACAACCGCACGCTCCTTGTTGATATCAAGCTGAAGCCGCGATGCTTTTTCAGCGAGATCAATCGCTGTCTCTGGCAGATGGAGCCAGTCGAATACAAACGCTTCGAGCTGACGTTCATCCGTTTCGGTTTCTTGAAAAAATTCATGTTCATGAATGAGCAGCTCGGTCATTTTTCTTAATATTTCGCCAAAAGGAGACACATGTACAGGATCTCCTGTCATCCCAATGACTCCGATGACCTCCTGCTTAAAATAAATAGGCAGATTGATGCCAGCTTTGACGCCTTTCATGTGGTGCTGGTCATCCTTTGTGAGAATTCGTTTCTGTCCTTCAAAAGATGTCAGATAAGCTCCTTCATGAAATTGTCCAATGCGCGCTGGATCTGTTGCTGCAATGATGGTGCCGTTCGTTTGTGCGATGATGATTTCCTCAGTCAGCACCTTTTTCACTTCGTCTACGATCTTTTCTGCCAGTGTCATTGTGAGCAAAATGTACCCCTCCGAGATGTTTCTTTTGACACTATCATACCATCATATGCTAGGACATATCTTTCTTTTCCTGAGTTATGCTAAAATAATAAACGCACATGAAGGAGAAGAAAGGAGACATAGCCATGTCACTGCAAAATCGCTTACAAGATTTACTGAAAGAAGGACAAGCGCTGACAGACTTCGAATATGATGAAGCGGCGAGCCGCAATTGGCCTTTAGAAGGGGCGAGAATAAAAGAAGAAGCGCGCTTTGGCGATGTATATATAGAGCGTGTAGACAAGGAATCTGAGGACATGATTCAAACAGAAGACGCCTCATTTCTAAACACGCCGCTTACATATGTGAAAAAACATCAAAAAGAATTTATTTATATCGAATCAAAGTGGTTTGATGTCGTGAAAGTTGATGGCTTGGCCATTGAATGGGACGAAGTGTTTCAAACGTATACCGTGTTATTCGGTTTCAAACGTCCTAAGAAAGACACGAATATTTTAAAGGACTTGCTATCGCCATTAAATGGTGCTCAGCTTCAATTTAATGGACAAGATGGCTTATTTGATGTGAATTTACAGCTTCTTGAGCTTGAGGACATCCACGAAGATATGGCTTTCATTGACGTTATCTCGGCTGTGTACCGATTTTTATTCCGTATGGTCATGCAGCTTGAAATCAATGAATCAAAAAACGGCTCAAATTCCTGAGCCGTTTTTTTTGATCTATTCATTTGATGAAGGCGTGACAAACCGCACATCATGCTCTTTTCCATATTGAAGATAATGTTCATGTGGCTCCTGATTGGTCACGACGACATCAATTTCGTGCAAATCACAAAACGTGGTCAAGGCGTAATGATCGAATTTGCTATCATCCACTAATAAAAACGTTTTGGCACTTTTTTGAACGAGCGTCTTTTTAATATCGGTTTCAAGCGGGGACGAATTCGTGACGCCGTGATCAATGGATAAACCAGTTGACGCGATAAAGGCTTTATTCACATTGTAAGCTTTTAAGCGCTCTACACTTTGATAGCCTACGAAAGAATTTGTTTTCCTTTCAAGCATCCCGCCAGTAGAAAAGATGGTGAGATTTTCATAAGGCATCGCTTGTGTAATGAAATCCACATTATTGGTCACAATGGTCACCTGTTTCTCTGTCAAATAGGGGAGCATCTCAAGCGTTGTCGTACCAGAATCAATAAAAATCATATCCCCGTTTTCCACAAAAGCAGCAGCCGTCTGACCGATCAATTGCTTTTTACTGAGCTGACGGATCTTTCGCTCTTTATACACCACTAACGTTGAGTGGTTCACAGCCACTCCGCCATACACTTTTTTGAGCACGCCAGACTCGACCAATGCCTGTACATCTCGGCGTATCGTGTTTTTTGAGACACCAAAATGCGCCACAAGCTCATCAAGTGAAGCAGATTCCCGGTCAAACACATACTCTTTAATTTGCTGAATCCGTTTTGTTTTTATCATGCTTCATATCTCCAATCAATCCGAATGTCCTTTTTCCATTATACCAATAAATTCTCTTACATGGATTAGGTCAATTGATTCTCTTTTCTCCTTTGATATAAAAGCGTATGATAGAAAAAAGAACGAAACCAGAAAGGACTTTCACTTCTATGAATCAATCAAACAACCCATTTTCAAAGCTTGCGAATTTTAGAGAAGTAGGGGGACTTCAAACAACAGAGGGGATGGTGATCAAAGAGGGAATGATTTATCGATCCGCAGACTTATCTCGATTGACGAAACAAGACATCGAGATATTCTCAACACTCGGGATTCAAACTGTTTGCGACCTCCGTACAACCTCAGAACGTAAATCACATCCACCAAAGATCAAGGAACACGACAAAATCGTCCATATTCCGATGCAGCCTGACAGTAAGATGCCGAGTAAATGGACCATGTTTCGTATGCTGGTAACAGAAGGGAAGTCTCTCTCATTTACACCGATCATGAAAGATTTATATCAAAGCATGCTCACCGAGCGTAAAGAAGAGATTCGGCAGCTGTTCACACTGCTTTCAGATCAAAGCCATTATCCGCTGATGCTTCACTGCACGAGTGGCAAGGACCGTACAGGTTTTTTATCTGCCCTGATTCAGTTAACAGCAGGTGTACCGCTGACTGTCGTTTTAAGTGAATACATGCGGTCCAATGAAGGCGTGCAAATGCTTGTCAGAAGGCAGGAACGATTTGTCCGATGGATGAGTTTATACCGGGTATCAAAAGAACAAATTCAGCCGCTTGTCGGTGTGCAGCAAGATTATCTTGAAGATGTGCTGCACGAAATGCTGGAGACATACGGGAGTGCAGAGCGGTATTTAATTGAAGCCTGCAAAGTCCCTGAAGCTCAGCTCAATCAAATGAAAAACATTCTGCTTACACCATCTGCTGGCATTCCATCACAAAAAGCGGAATAAACTGAATATGAGGTGATGCAAAACATGCTGAAAAAGATCAGTATGACAGTTCTAACACTGATGTTAATGTTTGTATTCTTATTGATTCCTTCTAGCAGTCTAGCAGCTCGTCCAGTGCCAAAAGGGAAGCTTGAGAGCACAAGAGAAATGCGCGCGGTATGGATTGCATCGGTTTATAACTTAGATTGGCCCTCAAAGAAGGGGCTGCCCGTAGCAGAGCAGAAAAAAGAGTTCATTCGTTTGTTAGACGAGATCAAAGCGATGAATATGAATGCCGTCATTATGCAAATTAAACCAACAGCAGATGCTTTTTATCCTTCAGCATACGGGCCGTGGTCAGAGTATTTGACTGGAACGCAAGGGAAAGATCCTGGGTATGATCCGCTTGAGTTTATGATAGAAGAAGCTCATAAACGCGGCCTTGAATTTCATGCTTGGTTTAATCCTTACCGAATCACGATGAATCATACTGATCTCAGCCGTTTATCAGCTGATCACCCTGCAAGACAACATCCTGAATGGACCATTGCCTACGGTAATCAGCTATATTACAACCCTGGCATCCCTGAAGCTCAGGACTTCATTGCCCTCGGCATAGAAGAGGTTGTGAAAAACTACGATATTGATGCAGTGCATATGGATGATTATTTTTACCCAAATAAAATAGCCGGTGTGCCGTTTCCAGATCAAGAAACATATGAAACATATGGAAAAAAAGCTTTTACACATATAGAAGATTGGCGAAGAGATAATGTGAATCAGCTGGTGAAACAGATCAATGACACCATTAAGAAAGAAAAGCCGTATGTGAAATTTGGTATTAGTCCATTCGGGGTATGGCGCAACATAAAAGATGACCCGACTGGTTCAAACACCACTGCTGGAATGACCAACTACGATGATTTGTATGCTGATACAAGAGAGTGGATTCAGCAGCACGATATTGATTATGTCACTCCGCAAATTTACTGGAGCATCGGTTTTCAAGCTGCCGCTTATGACGTGCTGACGAAATGGTGGTCAAATGAGGTGAAAGGGGAGCCGGTTCACCTGTATATTGGTCAGGCGGCATATAAAATTAACCAAAACAGTGATCCTGCTTGGTCTGACCCGGAAGAATATTTTAGGCAGATTGAGCTGAACAGGCAGTCACAGCTCGTGCAGGGAAGCATGCATTTCAGCTTGAAGGATCTCAATCGCAACCCTTTGAATGTAAAGGATCGATTGATAGAAGAGTCATACCGCAAACCAGCTCTCATTCCAGAAATGCCTTGGCTTCATCAGAAAGCGCCTAAAAAACCAATCATTCAATCTGTGAAAAAGACAGCGGATGGTGCGGCTTTGCAAATCAAAAATGATCCACATTCTACCGTATCATATTATGCAGTCTATCGATTGACAAATAAAGGAACATATGAATTGGTGCAAACAGTTAGAAAAGAAAAAGGCGCCATCACAACGATTAAAGACCTACCAATCAATCAAAAGACGATTGATACTTATAAGATTACGGCTCTTAATCGTCTTCATCACGAAAGCAAGCCTTCTACAAAAATAGTAAAATAACGAAAAAAGCATGAATGAGGATTTTCTTCGTTCATGCTTTTTTTCTATTATTCTTGTTTTAATTTTCTGAATTCAATCAAGCTTGGCATGAAGCAGCTGCTTGATTAATAAATATGATAGAAAAGAGACAAAGGGGGAAGCAAGATGGATTTTGAATTAACGAAAGAACAACAAATGATCCGCCAGATGGTCAAAGATTTTGCCAAAGCAGAAATTGCACCACACGCTCAAACGATTGATGAACAGGCCGTATTCCCAGCCAAAACGTTTCAAAAAATGGGGGAGCTCGGCTTTATGGGCATCCCCTTTCCAGAGAAATACGGAGGCTCAGGAGGAGATACGATATCGTATGCACTCGCTGTAGAAGAAATAGGAAAACAGTGTGCCAGTACAGGTCTTAGCTATGCCGCAGCCGTATCCTTAGGCGCAAGCCCGCTTTATTACTTCGGTACAGAGGACCAAAAGATGGACCACCTTGTCCCGCTGGCTTCTGGGACAGCACTTGGTTCCTTCGGTTTAACAGAACCAAACGCAGGATCAGATGCAAAAGGGACGAAAACAAAAGCAGTCAAAGACGGACAAGAATATGTCATCAACGGGGAGAAGTGCTGGATCACAAACGCCAATTTTGCCAGAACCATTATTGTCACCGCTGTCACGGATCATGATGAACACGGCCGCCCGATCATCTCCGCCTTCATTGTGGAGAAAGGGCAAAAAGGGCTGTCCATTACAAATCCATATGACAAAATGGGCGTGCGTGGGTCAGATACAGCAGAAATCATTTTAGACGGTGTACGTGTACCAGCCCAGAATATTTTAGGAGACCCAGCGAAAGGCTTTAAGCAATTTTTATATACATTAGACGGAGGACGTATTTCAATTGCTGCGTTATCAGTTGGCATTGCACAAGCTGCACTCGATGCTTCGCTCTCGCATGCAAAGGAAAGAAAGCAATTTGGGCAAACCCTTTCTTCCTTCCAAGCCATTCAGTTTAAGCTGGCAGATATGGCGATGCAAATAGAACTCGCGAGACAAATGGTTTGGAAAGCCGCTTGGCTGAAAGATCACGGCAAGCCGTTTACAAAAGAAGCTGCTTATGCCAAACTTTTCGCTTCTGAAATGGCGACAAAAGCAAGCCTTGATGCTGTCCAAATTCACGGAGGAACAGGCTATATGAAAGAATGTGGTGTAGAACGGCTAGTGAGAGATGCAAAGCTCATGGAAATTGGAGAAGGGACCTCTGAAATTCAGCGTCTAGTCATCGCAAGACAACTGTTAGCGTAATCCGATAATGAAAACGCTTACTATCAATGGAGGAGGAAAGCCATCATGTCGATTCATCCACAGACAATCGGCTCCCTTTTAAAAGAGAAAAGGGAGCAGCATCCAGCACATGAAGCCATTGTGTATCCAGAACGTTCATTACGTTATTCATATGAAGCGTTTTATCGAGAAGTCAAGGAAACAGGGAAAGGTCTTATGGCATTAGGGGTTCAAAAAGGGGATCATATCGCCATCATGGCGCCCAATGTACCTGAATGGCTCATGCTGCAATTTGCCTGCGCGTCGATCGGAGCCGTTCTTGTCACCGTAAATACGAATTTTCAAGCACAGGAACTCGCCTATTTACTCAAGCATTCTGATAGCTGCATGCTGTTTATCGTGGACGGCTTTAAAGAGACATCCTATGTCAAAATGCTGGAAGAACTCATACCAGAGCTTCAAAACGCTCATCAAGGCGAGATCACCTCCTCATCTTTTCCTTATTTAAAAAGTGTCGTCTATATTGGCGAGCACACGCCAAAAGGCATGCACAGCTGGAACAGTATTCAAGCTGCTGCTAAAAGAACTGAGGATCACGAGTGGGAGAAACGAATGGATGAGCTTGCGCCAGATGACGTCATTAATATGCAATATACTTCAGGCACAACCGGCTATCCAAAAGGAGTCATGCTCAGCCATACAAACATCGTCTGCAATGCCAGCCAAATCGCAGATTGTATGAAGCTCACCCAAAAGGATCGAATGTGTATCCCCGTTCCTTTCTTTCATTGCTTTGGATCCGTTCTTGGCGTGCTTGCTTGCCTCACAAAAGGAGGAACGATTATTCCGGTTGAATCCTTCCACCCAGAGCGAGTCCTTCAAACCGTGGAAAAAGAGAAGTGCACCGTACTTCACGGCGTCCCGACAATGTTCATTGCAGAGCTTGACCATCCGAATTTTCACCAATACGATCTGTCCACATTACGAACGGGCATTATGGCAGGATCTCTTTGCCCATCCCATGTGATGAAAGCCGTCATTGAACAAATGGGACTGAAGGAGCTCACGATTGCCTACGGACAGACTGAAAGCTCTCCTGTCATTACCCAAACAAGAACGGATGATTCATTTGAAAGACGGGTTCAAACCGTCGGCCGGGCGCTTCCTCACATCGAAGTGAAAATCACCGTCCCAGGCACGCCGGAGGAAGTACCAAGAGGAGAACAAGGCGAGCTGTGTACAAGAGGCTATCATGTGATGAAAGGCTACTATAAAAATGAAGAAGCCACAAATGAAGTGATTGATGAGGACGGCTGGCTTCATACGGGAGATTTAGCAGAGATGGATGAGGACGGCTATGTGAAAATCACAGGACGGCTGAAAGATATGATCATTAGAGGCGGGGAGAATGTATACCCAAAAGAGATTGAGGACGTTCTTTATACTCATCCGGACATTCTTGATGCACAGGTTGTTGGTATACCTGACGAGACGTATGGAGAGGAAGCCGCCGCATTCATTCGGCTCAAGCAAGGTAGAGCGGTGACGATTGAGACACTCACCAGCTATTGTCAGTCGCAAATGGCGCGCTACAAAATTCCTAAATATTTTTTCATCACTGACGAGTATCCGATGACCGCATCAGGGAAGATTCAAAAATTTCGTCTGAAAAAACAGGCGCTTGATCTAATAAAGGAGTGAAGGCAGCGATGTTTCAAAAAGTACTGATTGCCAATCGAGGCGAAATTGCCAGGCGAATTATTCGAACATGTAAAAGGCTCGGGATCCACACCGTTGCCGTTTATTCAGAAGCAGATCAGCATGCCCTTCATGTGCAAGAAGCAGACAGAGCCTATCTGATTGGAGGCGCGAAAGTATCTGAAAGTTATTTAAACATAGAAGCCATCATTAGGGTTGCCAAGCAGACAAATACAGATGCTATTCACCCAGGATATGGCCTCTTATCAGAAAATGCGGCCTTTGCAGAACGCTGCCGCAGCGAAGGTATTGCCTTTATTGGACCATCTGCACAAGTCATTCAGCGAATGGGGAATAAAATTGAAGCAAGAAAAACGATGGCTCAAGCAGGTATCCCCATTGTACCAGGCGTTTCAGCTCCGCTGCATGATGCAGAAGAAGGAGTGAGTCAAGCGCAGTCACTCGGTTATCCGATCATGCTCAAGGCATCAAGCGGGGGCGGCGGAATTGGTATGCAGCTCGTGCAAAATGACGATGAGCTGTACAGGGCTTTTGAAGGGAATCAAAAAAGAGCACAAAGCTTTTTCAACGATGGGACGCTGTATATGGAAAAGGTCATTGAAAACGCGCGGCACATTGAAATTCAAGTTCTCTTTGATTCCTTCGGCCATGGGGTTCACTTATTTGAGCGCGACTGTTCACTCCAAAGAAGACATCAAAAAATCATTGAAGAAGCACCAGCCGCCTGTCTCGATGAACCGGTGAGACGTCAGATGGGGGAGATGGCCGTCAAAGCAGCCAAAGCGATTGGGTATGAAAATGCAGGGACGATTGAATGCTTAGTCGATCAGCATCAACAATTTTATTTCCTAGAAATGAACACAAGATTACAAGTAGAGCACCCTGTCACAGAAGAAATTACAGGTATTGACCTTGTTGAGGAGCAGCTGAAAATCGCTGCATGTGAGCCGCTTTCCTTTAATCAGGAGGATATTCATCAAATCGGGCATGCCATCGAGGTTAGAATTTATGCGGAAGATCCCGTCACCTTTTATCCTTCACCAGGAACGATCACTCAGCTTTCTACGCCTGAAGCTCCGTATATCCGTCATGAGTCAAGTGTGACAAAGGGAAGCATTATAACCCCTTTTTACGATCCAATGATTGCGAAAATGATCGTTTACGGTGATACACGAAAACTTGCAATAGAACGATTAAAAGGGGCATTACAAGCATATGAAATAGAAGGGATCAAAACCAACTTACCGCTTTTAAGGGAAATGGCCGGATCTTCTGCTTTCTTACAAGGCAGCATCACAACCGATTTTCTCATGAAAAAAAGGGAGGGAAACCGTTCATGAAAACTGTCACGATTCAAATGGCCGGAAACTTGTGGAAGCTTCTTGTGAAACAAGGCGATGAAGTGCAAAAAGGACAGGCGGTTGCCATCTTAGAATCAATGAAAATGGAAATTCCGATCGTTGCTGAAGAGGCCGGGATCATCCGCAAAGTGCATAAAGCAGAGGGGGAATTTGTCGATGAAGGAGAGGTTCTTTTAGAACTAACAGAATAGGAGGGAGCCAGATGGCATTACCAAAGAGTGTGCTTATCAGGGAGGTCGGCCCGCGGGACGGACTGCAAAATGAATCAGTCTGGCTGGACACAAGCGAGAAGCGAACGTGGATAGATCTGCTCGCAGCAGCCCAGCTCCCTTATATTGAAGTCACATCATTTGTTCATCCTAAATGGGTTCCAGCCTTAAAAGATGCCAAAGAACTCACCCAATCCTTAAACAAAAAAGACGACACCACCTATGCAGCACTCATTCCCAATGAAAAAGGCTTAGCTCACTTTTTTGAAGCCAATCTTGACACAGGCGCTATGTTTATCTCTTCGAGTGAAACACATAACAAGAAAAATATGAATCAATCCATTCACGAAACACTTCCTGTCATCAAACAAATGACAGCTGATTTAAAAGCAGCAGGAAAACACACACGCGCGTATATTTCCACCGTGTTTGGCTGCCCGTATGAAAAACAAGTGCCAATGGATCAAGTCCTGCGGTTAACGGATATTTTGCTTTCTTATGGCATTGATGAAATATCGCTCGGTGACACCATCGGTGAAGCCCATCCGCTACAAGTAGAAAGGCGCTTAGACATTTTACTTGAACGTTTTCCTGCTGATAAAATCGCTCTTCATTTTCATGATACGAAGGGGATGGCTCTTGCCAATATTTATACGGCATTAAAAGCCGGAATCACGATATTTGACTCCTCCAGCGGGGGGCTTGGCGGATGTCCCTATGCACCTGGCTCCAGCGGAAACGTGGCGACAGAAGATGTGGTGCATATGCTTCAAAAACTAGGAATTGAGACAAATATTCACCTTCCTGCATTAATTCAAGCGGCAGAATGGATTGAAGCAAAAGTAGATCGAACCCTGCCTAGTCACTGTTTACGCGCTTTTCACTCTCAGACTACTTCATAAAGGATGAATAACATGACATCATTGGTCCATTTTTCAATACAAGATGAACAGATCGGCATCATGACCTTAAACAGGCCAGAACAAGCGAATTCCCTATCCTCTACAATGCTCGAGGAGGTCAATCAAATCATTAAAGAAATCAAACACGATGAAAGCATCCGCTGTCTGCTCATTACAGGAGCCGGTTCAAAAGTCTTTTGCGCTGGTGCAGATTTAAAAGAACGACGATTGATGACAGAAACAGAAGCAAAAGGCGCTGTTCGTTTAATTCAGCAAACCTTTATCGAGATTGAATCCATTCCTGTACCTGTCATTGCAGTGATGAACGGACACGCACTTGGCGGAGGACTTGAGCTCGCGCTCGCTTGTGATCTCCGCATCGCACGAGCCGGAGCCAGACTCGGCCTGCCAGAAACAGGACTAGCTATCATACCAGGAGCCGGAGGGACGCAGCGGCTTCCGCGTCTCATTGGACTCGGTAAAGCAAAAGAACTTATTTTCACAGGCGCATCATTACAAGCAGAAGAAGCCATTCAAATCGGGCTGATTGAGCATATTTCTGTAGCAGATTCCCTTATGAACGATGCCATCTCTCTTGCAAAACAAATCATCAAAAATGGTCCGCTTGCCTTAAAAGAAGCGAAACAAGCGATTCAATCAAGCCTTGATCACGATTTGCATACAGGTCTAAAGAAGGAATACGAAGCCTATCTACGGCTCATTGATACAGAAGATCGAACGGAAGGTCTTCAAGCCTTCCAAGAAAAACGCACGCCTCAATACAGAGGCAGGTAGCAAGAAAGGGGAATGGGTATGATTGAAGAATATGAAAAGAAAAAACAGCAGATTCTGAAAGGCGGGGCCGAGCGATACCATCAAAAAAACAAAGAAAAAGGAAAATTATTCGTCCGTGACCGCCTCCAGTTGTTATTAGATGAGGATTCTTTCATTGAGGATGCCATGTTTGCCGAGTGTCAAGATGAACATTTACCAGCAGATGGTGTTGTCACAGGGACGGGGCGGATGAATGGGCAGACGGTTTGCGTCATGGCAAATGATTCTACCGTCAAAGCAGGATCATGGGGCGTCAAAACGGTAGAAAAAATCATTAGAATCCAAGAAACAGTCGAAAAACTCAACTGTCCGATGCTGTATTTAGTCGACTCTGCGGGTGCTAGAATCACCGATCAAATCGCCATGTTTCCAGGCAGAAGAGGTGCAGGCCGCATTTTTTATAACCAGGTAAAGCTGTCTGGACGTATTCCGCAAATTTGTTTACTATTTGGTCCTTCTGCAGCCGGAGGTGCTTACATTCCTGCTTTTTGTGACATCGTCGTCATGGTCGAAGGGAATGCCTCAATGTATTTAGGCTCACCGCGAATGGCCGAAATGGTGATTGGAGAGAAAGTATCACTTGAAGAAATGGGCGGGGCGAAAATGCATTGCAGCATTTCTGGGTGCGGCGATATTTTAGCAAAAACAGAAGAAGAAGCCATTCAAATCGCTCGCACCTATTTAACTTACATGCCTGCCAATTATACAGAAAAACCAAAACGGGCAGCCGCAAAAGCACCTAAACCATCAGAGATTACCATTCAAGATCTCATCCCTAAAGGGCAGAATACCCCTTTTGATATGTATCAGCTTATTGATTTACTCATTGATGAAGGCTCATTTTTTGAAATCAAAAAGCTATTTGCCGCAGAGCTGATCACAGGATTTGGCCGTATGAATGGTCAGCCTGTCGGTCTTATTGCCAACCAGCCGAGGGTAAAAGGCGGCGTATTATTCCATGACTCGGCCGACAAAGCCGCCAAGTTTATTCAGCTATGTGACGCCTTTCATATTCCGCTCCTTTTTCTTGCGGATATACCGGGGTTTATGATCGGAACAAAAGTGGAACAAGCAGGCATTATTAGGCATGGGGCGAAAATGATCTCCGCCATGTCAGAGGCAACCGTTCCGAAAATATCCGTCATTGTTCGTAAAGCATATGGTGCAGGTTTATATGCAATGGCAGGACCAGCCTTTGAACCGGACTGCTGTCTCGCACTTCCATCAGCACAAATTGCTGTCATGGGGCCAGAAGCCGCTGTAAATGCTGTCTATGCGAATAAAATTGCCGAACTGCCTGTAGAAGAGAGGGCGGCATTTATACAAGAAAAACGCAAGGAATACCAGGAAGATATGAATATATATGAGCTTGCCTCAGAAATGATTGTCGATGGTGTCATCCCATTTGACCATTTGCGAGATGAGCTTTGTCATAGATTACAAGCCTATACCTCAAAAGAGATGACATTTACAAGACGAAAACACCCGGTTTATCCGGTCTAAAGGGGGCGGCCTCATGATGAACCAAAAACCAGCGTGGATCCCCGAAGAGCAGATGATGAAACAAACACGTCTTTACAAATGGATGCATTCACTTGGTTTTTCTACTTACGATGCGTTCTATCAAGCTAGTATCGAGCGTACCGATTGGTTTTGGAGAGAAGCTGAAAAGGTGGTCGGCATCGTGTGGAAGGAGCCGTATGAAACCGCATTAGGCCATGATTCATTCATGTGGCCCAATTGGTTTAAAGGCGGCCGGCTCAACGTGGTCGAAACGGCTGTTGACAAATGGGCAGAGAATGAAGAAACCCAGCATCAACCAGCCGTGATTTGGAGAAATGAAGCGGGAGAAGAAAGAAGATGGACGTTTCTCGAACTTCAGGAAAAGGTCAATCGTCTCGCTGCTGGTTTTTTGAAGAAGGGAATTCAAAAAGGGGATGTGGCGGTCATTTATATGCCGATGCTTCCGGAAACGGCTGCCGTCATGCTTGCCTTTGCAAAGATTGGTGTCATCTTTAGCCCAGTTTTTTCTGGCTATGGAAGCGAGCCTCTTGCCGTACGTATTCGTGCATCGGGGGCAAGCATTGTCGTCACAGGCTCAACCGTGACGCGCCGGGGAAAAACGATCAACATGCGGGAATGTGCGGCAGAAGCAATCGACAAAACCAAGACCGTCAAAACAGTCATTGTACACGCTTCCTCTCCTACTGGATATAAAGAGGATATCAAGCTAAACGATTTGTTAAAAGAAGAACCAATGAGTGAAACGAGTTATCTTTCAAATCAAGATCCTCTTATGATCTTATACACGTCTGGAACAACCGGTACACCAAAAGGGGCTGTTCATACCCACGCAGGCTTTCCTGTAAAAGCGGCTTTTGATGCTGGTCTTTGTATGGATGTTGCAAAAGGAGACCGCTTGTTTTGGCTCACAGACATGGGATGGATGATGGGGCCATTTCTCGTCTTTGGCGGCTTGATCAATGGAGCTGCAATTGTTTTATATGACGGCGCCCCCGATTATCCAGATGAACAGCACCTTTGGTCATTCATCCACGAGCAAAAAGTCACCCATTTTGGACTTTCACCAACTTTTGTTCGATCTGCAATGCAGCAAAACCTTGCAGACATTGAGCTGCCGCATGTCAAAGCCATCATTTCTACAGGTGAACCTTGGAATGAAGCACCATGGCAATGGCTTTTTGACACAATTGGTCAAAAGCATATTCCGATCTTAAATTACTCAGGGGGAACAGAGGTTTCTGGCGGTATTGTAGGAAGTACGCTGCTTCGTCCAATCAAACCGATCCTTTTTAATGCGGCAATCTTAGGAATGGCGGCAGATGTTTTTAATGAGGCAGGACAGAGCGTGATGAATGAGGTAGGGGAGCTTGTTGTGAAAAAGCCATGGGTCGGTATGACATGTGGATTTTGGAAAGATCCAGAGCGATATGAAGACACATATTTCAAACGATTTGATGGGGTGTGGACACACGGTGATTGGGTGATGCAATCAGAGGATGGCGCCTTCCATATCACGGGCAGATCGGATGATGTCATTAATACAGCAGGAAAACGTGTCGGTCCAGCTGAAATTGAATCCATTCTTGTCGGGCATCCAGCCGTACATGAGGCTGCTGTGATTGGAGTCAAGGATGAGGTGAAGGGAGAAGCACTTGTTTGTTTCGTCGTAGCCAGATTACAGTCTTTCGAAGAAGCAGCACTCATTTCAGAGCTTAAAACTCATGTTGGTTCATATGCGGGGAAAGCGCTCACTCCAAAGGAAATTCATCTCATTTCAGCTTTACCGAAAACAAGAAACGGAAAAATCGTCCGTCGTTTATTAAAAGGCGCGTATGAGCAGCAGCCTTCACCAGATCTATCTTCTTTAGATAATCCGAATGTCTACAAATGCATTTGCGAATACTTGAAAAGGAAACAAAGTATATAAAAAAAGACAGGAGAGATCCCTGTCTTTTTTATTGCACATGAAAATTCGTGCCATCTGTTGTTGCTTTTACAATTCCTGCCCGAATCACAAAATCACCGAAATGTTCATCCTCTTCACGTTCTTTTGCATAGCGGGGGAGAAGAGAGCCAAGCTCGTTTAAAATGTCTTCTTCTCCAACATTTTCTCGGTACAGTTTACTTAATCTGCTGCCATCGAAAGCAGCGCCTAGATACATATTGTATTTGCCAGGTGATTTCCCGATAAAGCCAATTTCACCTAGTGCATGACGGGCGCATCCATTTGGACATCCAGTCATACGAATCGTGATTTCTTTATCACTTAAGCCGTTTTCTTCGACAATCTCTTCAATTTTGTCAATTAAGCGCGGGAGGTAGCGTTCTGCTTCTGCCATCGCTAAACCACATGTTGGAAGAGAAACACAAGCCATTGAACTGCGGCGCAGTGCCGAGTGCTGCTGGCCAGCTGATAAACCGAACTCCTGAATGAGCTGCTCGATTTGTTTCTTTTTATGCGTTGTGACATTTCCAATCATTAAATTTTGATTCGCTGTTAAGCGGAAGTCACCTGTATGAATCTTTGCGATTTCACGGATGCCTGTCATCAGCGGGTAGTCATCGTAATCCGTGATGCGGCCGCCTTCTACAAACATCGTATAATGCCATCTGCCATTGATGCCTTTTACCCAGCCATAGCGGTCACCGTTATGATCAAAGTGGTAATCTCTTGCGTCTAAAAGGGTAAACCCTAGGCGGCGTTCAAGCTCTTCTTTTACATTCTCAAGACCGAGACGGTCCACTGTATATTTAAAGCGGGCATTTTTTCTCACCGAACGGTTTCCGTAGTCACGTTGAATAGTGATCACTTGTTTGGCAATCTCTACAACTTGTTCCGGTGTACAAAAGCCAATCACTTTTGCAAGCTGAGGATAGGTCGCTGTATCACCATGCGTCATGCCCATTCCGCCGCCAATCGCGACATTAAAGCCGACTAATTGATCATTTTCAATAATCGCAATGAAGCCTAAATCCTGCGAAAAGACATCTATATCATTAGCAGGAGGGACCGCCACACCAATCTTGAATTTTCTTGGCAGATAAAGCGGACCATACATCGGCTCAACCTCTGTATCAGGCGTAGCCGCTACTTTTTCCTCATCAAGCCAAATTTCATGATATGCTCTTGTTTGCGGGAGCAGGTCATCACTTAATTTTTTGGCGAGCTCGTATACGTCATGGTGTACTTCTGATTGATAGGGATTTGACGTACACATGACATTACGGTTCACATCGCCGCAAGCAGCGATTGTATCAAGCATAGTAGAGTGGATGTCTTGAATGGTCTTTTTCATGTTCCATTTTAAAATACCGTGAAGCTGAAAGGTTTCACGAGTTGTCAGCTTTAACGTACCGTTTCCATATTTATGAGCAAGCTCATCCATGACAAGCCACTGCTTGGATGTAGCAATTCCGCCAGGCAGGCGGACGCGCAGCATAAATTGATAGGCAGGCTCAAGCTTTTGTTTTTGCCGTTCATTTCTCAGGTCACGATCATCCTGTAAATAACTTCCATGATGCTTCATCAGGCGGTTATCATCATCAGGAATACCCGCTGAAATCGGATCAAGCATCACTTCTTTTAATGTACCCCGTAAATAATCACTTTTTTCTTTGATTTCCTCTACGTCGCTCGGAGGTCCATCCGGCGCTGTTAATGCTGTCTTCACCATGTAAGTAAAAGCTCCTTTCTCTCAAGCATTCAATCAATATACGTCACGCTGATAGCGTTTTTGCTGCTGCAAGTTGGCTAGATAGCTTTCTGCTTTCTCTTTGCTCATCGCACCTTCTTCTTGGATGATTGATAGAAGGGTATCATGAACATCATGCGCCATATGTTTTTCATCTCCGCAGACATATACATAGGCACCTTGTTCCAGCCATTCGAATAATTCTTTACTTTGTTTCTTCATTTGGTGCTGGACATATACTTTTTCCTCTGAATCTCTTGAAAAAGCCACATCCATTTTCGTTAACACACCATCTTTTAACCACTTTTGCCATTCGGTTTGATATAAGAAATCCGTCACAAAGTGCTGATCACCGAAGAACAACCATGACTTTCCATCTGCACCAACTTCCTCACGCTCCTGCATAAATGAACGGAAAGGGGCGATACCTGTGCCTGGTCCCACCATAATGATCGGTACATCATGGTTTTCAGGAAGCTTAAAGTTTTGATTGTGCTGGATATAAACAGGTAGCTTATCACCTGGCTCTAAGCGCTCCGCACATAAGATTGAGCAGACACCTTGACGTTCTCTTCCGTGAGCATCATATCTCACAGCACCGATCGTCAAATGAACTTCTTCTTCATTTGCTTTAAGGCTGCTTGCAATGGAATAAAGGCGTGCAGGAATTTTTCTTAAAATCGCAGCGAAGTCTGCCGCTGTTCCTTCAAAAGGACCGAAATCACGAGCAGCATCTACTAAATCTCTTCCTGCTATATACGCTTTTAATTTTTCTTCGCTTCCTTCTTCTAAAAGGGCCTGCAAGGCTTCGCTTTTTGTAAAGGACGCCATCTTTTGAAGAAGAGGTTTTGTTAATACGGTAATCTCAAAATGAGAGGTGAGTGCTTCTTTTAAAGGAAGCGTGCCGCCGTTTTTATGAACGGTGACGGTTTCCTCTGCATTCCATCCGCATGTTGTGATCAGTTCATCAACAAGCGCAGGATCATTTGTTGGATAAATACCAAGGCTGTCACCTGGCTCATAAACAAGTCCTGATCCTTCAAGAGAAAGCTCCAAATGACGGGTTTCTTTGTTAGAGCCGCGGCCATTTAGGTTGAGATTTTCAAGCACTTCAGCATAAAAAGGATTTGTTCTTGAGTATTCAGATGCAGCGGTTTGAGTGTTTACTCCTGCTGATTCCTGCTGGGTTGCTGCGGCTCCGCCTTCACTAAGTGAAGATGCCACCCCTTGAAGCCATTCAGAAAACGGCTCATCATAATCAAGGTCACAGTCCACTCGATCGAAAAGACGCGTTCCGCCAAGCTCTTTTAAACGCTCATCAAATTCTTTACCTGTTTGACAGAAGAATTCGTAAGAGCTGTCACCAAGTGAAAGGACAGAAAAGCTTAAATGATCAAGCTTTGGTGCACGTCTGCCGTGAACATATTCATGGAAAGAAAGGGCATTATCAGGCGGATCTCCCTCACCATGTGTGCTGACAATGATCAGTAAATTGTTTATTTTTTTCAGACTATTTGGTTTAAAATCTGACATAGAAGAGAGCGTCACTTGAAAACCTTTCTCTTCAAGATGCTGCGCTGTCTTTTTTGCTAACCCTTCAGAATTGCCTGTTTGCGAGCCATAAAGCACGGTCACATCTTTGCTGACAGGCTGCGCTGGTGCTGCAGCAGAAGGAGAAGGGGTTTGGGCAGTATTTTCTAATCCGGTTAAAGCTGCCTGTGCTGATAAATAACCGGTAAGCCAAATTTTTTGCTGATCTGTTAAAGTCGGAAGCAGCTGATTAAGCAGTTCTGCCTGCTGCTGACTAAACGGACTGTTCAATACATGAAGTTGCAACGATATCCACCTCACAAGGAATATAAACATAGATTAATTCGATAGGAATTATATATATAGGTTCAATTTGAACTTTACCGAAAGTTTGCCATTAAGTAAAATATATAATATTGATTGTCATGATTAAGATTTCTAATACCTTTGCAAGGTGAAGAAACTTGAAGATGAATCGCTTATCTGTATAAAGCACCTTAAGAAAAATGGGGCCGTTTTGAATGAAGAAGCGATCGTAAGCAATTGAAAAGGGGTGTATGAAAGTTGATGCAGCTAAAATTTAAAAACAGAAAATGTTTTCGGCTTGTCTTCTTGATTGTTCTCATTTTATTAGCAGCGTGCAATTCTCCAAAGGACAATATAAAGGATTCATACAATAAGAGTAAAACAACAGCATCTTTTTCAAAAAAAGGCGTACTGCTAAGTAAAGGGGAAACAAATTTACTTCTTATAAATAATAGAACGCCTCTAAAAAGCGATGATTCATTGAAAACTCATCTTCTTATTGAAAAGTATAAAAATGATCTCATCGTTATGGATTTAACGAAAGTAGATTCTAAAAAGCTGTCACAGGGTCAAACGATTGAGGTTTGGTTTGATGAGTTACAAGAATCGTCTCCTCCTAAAGCAACGGTCAAAAAATATCACATCATAATGGATAAGTAGGGGAGCAGGGGCAGATTCTTTCTATCATGAAAAAAGAGAAAAACCCTAAGGTTTTTCTCCTTTCTCAAATTATGCTGTTGGAAGTCCCATCACAGCTTTCACTTCTAAATATTCCTCGATTCCGAAGTCTCCCCATTCTCTTCCAATACCAGATTGCTTAAAGCCGCCAAACGGGGCAAAGTAATCTGTTTCGGCATTGTTAATGGTAATTTGACCAGCACGAATATGTTCAGCTACATATTTTAATGTTTTTTCATCTTTTCCAACCACATAACCAGCAAGACCGTACACTGTATCATTGGCAATCTCAAGGGCATGATCCAGGTCTTGATATGTGATCACACTCATGACGGGTCCGAATATTTCCTCTTGTGCAATGGTCATATCATTTTTCACATTTGTGAAAATAGTATGCTTGGCGAAATACCCTTTGTCTAGTCCGTCCGGCTTCCCAGTTCCCCCAGCAAGCAGATTGGCACCTTCTTCAATTCCTTTTTCAATATAAGACTGCACGGTATCCCACTGCTTTTTGGAGACAAGCGGGCCAGTGGCGTGATCTTCTCGCGGATCACCAACTGTAAACTTCGGCAGGGCATTCAGCAGCGCTTTTTCAAATGCGTCTTTCATTGATTCAGGAATCAGCACACGTGTAGCTGCGGAACATACTTGACCTGTATTCATCGCAATATGATGAACGGCTGTTTCGGCTGCCTCATCCACATCTGCATCATCTAAGACGATAAGAGGGGATTTCCCGCCGAGCTCAAGAGCCACTTTCTTAATATTGTCTGCAGCGTTCTCCATTATTTTAGAGCCGACAGCACCTGATCCAGTAAATGAAACAAAGTCAATATCAGGATGTGAGCTAATGCCGTCACCAATGACGTCACCAGTTCCGTTTACTAGGTTAAAGACTCCTTTTGGTACGCCTGCTTCATCAATGATGTCTGCAAGAATCATTGCGGCAAAAGGTGTAATTTCCGCAGGCTTTAAGACAACTGGTGAACCTGCTGCAATGGCACCTGCGATTTTAAGTGATGTTTGATTCGTTGGGAAATTCCAAGGTGTAATCAATCCGCTGACACCAATCGCTTCTTTTATAATGGTATGCCCGCCGCGGTCCTCAGTAAATGTATAAGATTTAAGTGCTTCCGCTGCTTTAGAAAAATGTTCATGTCCCATTTTGTAATGAACCTCTTCTGATACTTTCAGCGGTGCACCGAGCTCTTGTGTCATGATCTCAATCAGTTCATCCTTACGTTTTTCGTAGCCGCGCACAATGTTTTCCAGCATCTTTACGCGTTCATTTCGAGATGTTTTTGAGAAAGAAGGGAAGGCGGCACGAGCAGCTTTGACTGCCTTATCTAAATCTTCTTTTGTACCTAAACTAATGGTGCCAATGACTTCCTCTGTAGCAGGATTGATAACCTCTGTCGTTTCGTTTCCTGTTGATGCGATCCATTCTCCGTTAATAAAATGTTTCTCTTGATTTCTCATTCTAACATGTCTCCTTTTTATATGTGATTCCATTCAATATTCTGTTTTCAGGTGATATAAAACTCTACCCACTGTGAAAAATCTAAAACGATGAAACTGTAAAAGAAAAAGTTTCTGATATAATACGCAAAGTGGGACATATGTCCTTTTCAACATCAGGGCATCTATCATTTAATGGAACTAGACTGAAAAAAGAAGGAGCATTTGAACGAATGAAAGGTGTTATTTTCGCTTTATTAGGAGGCGCTTGTATTACACTGCAAGGCGTAGCAAACGCAAGAATCAGCCAGGATATCGGGACATGGCAGGCGGCAACCATCACGCAGCTGACCGGTTTAGTTATCGCACTTATCATTTTACTAATCGTACGTGACGGACACGTTCGAGAATATCGAAAGGTGCAGCCGCTTTATTTAGTAGGCGGCGCATTTGCAGCCATTATTATTTTTAATGAAGTCACTGCGATTCAAATGATCGGTGTCACACTGACCATCGCTGCTTTACTCATTGCACAGCTGGCATTTACCTTTGCAATCGATGCAAAAGGATGGTTTGGTGTACAGAAGAAGAAAATGAAATGGCCGCATTATGCAGGAATTCTATTGATGATCGCGGGTGTAATCATTTTAAAGCTATAAAGGAGGGCGTCAGATGGAAGAGATTCATGATGAATGTCTATTTTCTTCTTATCTCAAGGCACATCAATTAGAAAACGTCTTTCATCAGAAACTCATATCACATGTCAGCTTATGGCGCTATGAGCAAGGTGAGCTGATTTGTTCAAAGGGAGATCAGAGGGAGCACTTGTACTTGTTAGTAAAAGGGAAATTAAAGATTTTCACCACCACAAAGGAAGGGAAGACCTTTATTCTTTGTTTTAAACATCCTCTTGAAGCCATTGGAGATATTGAATACGTTCAGCAGACAGATATGGTCAATACAGTGGAGGCTGTCACAGAAGTACATATGCTAAGGATTTCTCATCAAGCACTCATGCGATATGCAAAGGATGACCCCCGCATATTAACCTTTTTATTAAAAGGGATTACAAACAAATTTTATACGAAATCAAACGATTTGAGCTTCCACCTTTTATATCCTGTAGAGGTCAGGCTCGCAAGCTACTTATTGTCTGTATTAACAGGTGATAACAGCGCGAGCGCACTTCGTCTTACTGATGCGGCGAGCTTAATTGGTACAAGCTATCGTCATATTAACCGGGTGATTCAGCAATTCTGTGAAAAAGGGCTGATAGAGAGGCAAAGAGGCGAGATTACGATTCTTGACCGGAAAGGGCTCTTAGAAATAGCCGAGCACAACATTTATGAATAGAAGAAATGAAGGGATTCAGACATGATCATAGGAATAGGATTAGCCATCGCGGCTGGCGCACTCGTCAGCTTACAAACCATTTTTAACAGTAAGGTCAATGAGCAGACAGGCTCTTGGTCAACAACCACTCTCGTTCTAGGTATGGGCTTTATTGCTTCACTTTTGATGGGTCTTTTGCTAGAAGGAACCGGCATGTTTCAATTAAGACATATGGAAGCGTGGTACTGGATTAGCGGAGCCATTGGAGTAGGGGTGGTCATCTGCCTCGTTCAAGCAATCAAACGTCTTGGCCCGACTTATGGAATCTCAATTGTCCTGATTTCACAGCTTGGCTGCGCGCTTTTGTTCGATTCGCTTGGCTGGCTTGGGTTAGAGAAAGTGGAATTTTCGCCCGCAAAACTATTAGGTGTCATTGTGATTGTTGCAGGGATCTTGGTGTTTAAATTGACCAAATTGGAGGCAGCAGAAGAAGAGCAATCAGAAGAAAAAGGGCTGCCACAAGAGTAGCTGCCCTTTAGATCAACCGCCGCCATAAAACGGTTATCGCGGATAAACCATTTAAAAGGAGCCTTTTCATCAAAGGCTTTTTTTTCTGCCCATAGGCGTCCGCTTTATAGGCTGCTTTGTCCTTCGCGACGAGAATACTATAGGCGATTTTACATTCGATTGCCTGAGTAAGTGATAGCGCAAACGGTGCACTATCAATGACCAAAATCGACTCTGTATTTAAAAAACTAGACCTCGCATCTAAATTATATGTTCCAATAATACTTAAATAATCATCAATGACCATCGATTTCGCATGAATGGAATACGGACCTTCATATTCGTACAAATGAACGCCTGTTTTCATCAGTTCCTTTTTCGTGCTTAAGTAGCCTGCAAAAGCTAAAGGATTTGGCGTGGCTGTCAGAGAATTCGTGACAACTGTTGTTTGAATCTCGCTAGCTAATGGAGTGAGGCCGTCCTTCATGGGTCGTGTCGGGATAATATAAGGCGTCTGTATGAGCACAGATCGCTTTGCCCGGTGAGCAAGATCGTTTAATTTTTTCAGTACAAGAGGACGCTTGTTGAAGCGCTCCACTGGATTTGTAAAGAATGCAATCTGTTTTACTGAGGTGGTATCTGCTGCCCAATTAAAGGACGACATCACAAAAGGTTCTTTCGTACGCACTGCCTCCTGATAGGATCTAAGCAGTTTCTTTCTTAGTTTTAAGCCTTTTTTTGCTTTTTGCTTGGAGAACACGGCTTTTGTTTTTTTCGTAAAGTTATGATTCCATAAATAAACGAAATATTGCTCCATTTCATCTAATACTTTTCCTTTTTTGTCGTTATAAAGCAGCACATCGCGGTCAAATGCAAAGTCTTTCGGCGGCTGATCTGCAAAGTATTTATCACCGATATTTCTTCCGCCCATGACAGCTACTCGGCCATCTGCCAGCAGCAGCTTATCATGAAGGCGGTTATGCCACGTCCATGGCTTAAATAACCGAAAGGGCTCATAAAAACGAATGGCCATGTTCGGATGATTTGCCACGGCATACCGTAAATGCTTCAGCGGTCCACGCAAACTGTGGCAGATGCCGTCTAAAAGCAGCTGAACCTTTACCCCTCGATCAGCTGCTTCAATTAAAGCACCTAGTACCCATTCGGCTGTTTTTCCCTTTTGAATGGAATAATAACTAAGACGGATCATCCTCTTTGCCTCACGAATCATTTGAATTCTGGCCTGGCCAGACTCAAATCCATCGTCAAGAAGCATCACTTGATTTGTGCCCTGATCGTCTCCTGAGATGGAAGAGGCTTTATAGATACAATGTTCTTTGCATGTTTTTTGAATCGGTAAATAAAACAAAACAAATGCGGTCAAAAAGACATAAACGACATAGAGAAGGACCAGATAAAACAAAAGATGAAGCATACGGATCAGCTCCTTTCACATAGACACAACTTTTCCTTAGTTTATGTCAAAAATAAAATTTCACTCATTTTCGCCTTTCACCTAAATACATGACAAAAGAATCATCTTGTTTTTATTGGGTATTTAATTATAGTATGAAATGAGTAAGGGGGAATCGAATTGAACGAATCATTATTTAACATCCCAAGCGATGTATATCAAACGTTAAGTGAAACAGAACGTTATTTACTCAATTATATTCACCAGCATTTAGAGGATATCTCCACCTTATCCATTGTCACTTTAAGCGAAAGAGCCAATGTATCGACAGCCACAATTGTCAGACTGATGAAAAAAATTGGTTATAATGGCTATACATCCTTTAAATATCGATTGAAACAAGAAAAGAAAATGACAGATGCAAGCGACCAGCTCAAAAATATTGATGAAGACATCAAACTAGCGATTCGGAAAAATGAAGAAGAGGTTTTAAAGACGATCCAGCTGCAAAGTATTGGACAAATTGAAGATGCCGTTCAAAAAATACATAATGCAGACAAAATTTATATTTTCGGCAGAGGCTTCTCAGAGATGATCGCCAAAGAGATGACCATCAAGTTACAGCTCATCGGGAAAACATGTGAAGTACACGACGATCCGAATATCATTCGGCTGAAATCGCGAGACATTGAAAAAAGTGAGCTTGCCATCTTTGTTTCATTAAATGGCGAAACGTCTGAGCTCGTTGAAGCGTGTCAAAATCTCAGCATGAAGCAAGTGACAACTATTACAGTCACGACAAGAATAGATTCTACATTAAGCAAAATATCAGATATGACACTAGTCGGATATAAAGGGGAACAATCTTTCTTCCCAGATTATGAAGTCAGATCCCGCCTGTCTCTCCATGTCATTGCCCGCATTTTACTCGATGCCTATGTGATCCGAATGAAATAACCAATAAGAAAGCCTTCGAGACTTTGATCTGGAAGGCTTTTTCTCATGAAAACCTTTACACATTCTGAAAACATTTTCACTGAATCGTATGAGATACTTTCTTTAGAGAAAAGAAAGAAGGTGAAACCAATTGATTTATACCTGCACCTTAAATCCTGCTATTGACCTATATATTGCATTAAAAGAAATGCGGGCAAATGCAGTCAACCGTACGGAAGATGAAGATTATCAGCCGAATGGAAAAGGCGTGAACGTGTCGATTATGCTAAAGAAATATGGCTTCACCAGCACTGCATTAGGGTTTATCGCTGGGTTTTCAGGCTCTTATATTGAACAATCCTTAAAGGATCTCTCTATTCAGACCGATTTTATCTCGGTTGAGGGAATTACACGCATTAATGTTTTTATTAATACGACAGAAGAATACAAGCTCGTGAACCAGGGCCCTGCGATTGAAGAAAAAGCGCTTCACGCCTTTCGTGAGAAAATTGCAGCTATCCCGCAGGGGGGCATCCTCATCATGTCAGGCAGTTTGCCAAAGGGCGTTCCTGCCAGCATTTTTTCAGAAGTAGCAGCTATTTGCCATCAACAAAGCGTCAAGTTCATTTTAGACACAAGCTCTGCAGCGGTTCTTGAGACGCTTCAATACAAGCCGTACTTATTAAAACCGAATGAAGAAGAAATGGCTGCTTTTTTCGGCAAAACACATCCTCTGTCAGAAAAAGAACTCATTCAATCAGGAGAAAAGCTTATTGAGATGGGTGCAGAGCAAGTGCTTATTTCCCGCGGGGGAGAAGGGGCTTTGTTCATTACGAAAAACGCCGTCTTAAAAGGAAACGCACCGACAGGCATTGTAGTAAACACAGCTTGTTCAGGAGATGCGATGCTTGCAGCTTTTCTTAGTAAACAGCTTGAAGGACATTCACCTGAAGAATGCTTACGCTACGGCATTGCAACAGGAGCCTCTACCGCATTTTCGAAAGGCTTAAGTGATTTACATGACATTGATTCATTGATTGAGCAAGTACACATACAGAAAATATAAGGGGGAATACACATGAGCCGTAAAAAAATTGTCGCTGCAACCGGCTGTCCAACAGGCATTGCACACACATTTATGGCAGCTGAAGCATTAAAAATCGCTGCTGAGCAACTAGGGGTCGACATCAAAGTCGAAACGCATGGTCAAGTAGGAATTGAAAACGCTTTAACTGATCAAGACATTATGGAAGCAGATGGAGTCATTGTGGCAGCCGACAAAGATGTGCATACAGACCGTTTTCACGGCAAGCCACTGATTGAAGTGCCTGTAGCCAAAGGCATTCGCACGCCGACTGAGCTGATTCAGAGCATTATCAATGGAGATGCTCCCGTTCATCAAGTGAAAGGAAGAGCTTCTGGAACAGAGAAACCATCTGCTCCTTCATCCTCTCAACAAAAGTCGGCAAATAAATGGATACACACTATTTATAAGCACTTAATGAACGGTGTATCACACATGCTGCCATTTGTTGTTGGAGGCGGGGTCTTAATAGCTATTTCCTTCCTATTCGGAATCTACTCTGCTGATCCTCAGCACGAAACGTATCATCCGTTTGCCGCCTATTTGAAAAGCATTGGCGGACTTGGCTTCAGCTTAATGGTACCAATTTTAGCAGCATTTATCGCTGATTCGATCGCAAGACGCCCAGGGATGGTCGTCGGTTTTATAGGAGGGCTCCTTGCAAATGATGGAGGTGCTGGCTTCTTAGGCGGTATTATCGCAGGTTTTGCAGCAGGATATATCATTTTATTGCTTCAATTCTTGCTTCAAAAATTACCAGCATCACTTGATGGATTAAAATCGATCTTCATCTATCCTGTCATCGGTATTTTCTTAATTGGGGCTGTCATGACCCCGCTATTGGTTCCCATCACAGGGTTAAATAATTCCTTAATGGATTTTCTCTCATCTGTACAATCCACAAATCCGCTGCTTTTAGGCTTAATTGTGGGAGCAATGTGTGGATTTGATATGGGCGGACCATTTAACAAAGCAGCCTATGTTACAGGAACGGCTTTACTTGCACAAGGCAACCTTTACTTTATGGCAGGTGTGTCTGCAGCATGTATCACACCACCACTTATCATTGCGATTGCTACAACCATTTTCCGAAAACATTTCACGCCACAAGAACGAAATGCTGGGGCAATCAACTATATTCTGGGGGCGACACATATTACAGAAGGAGCCATCCCATTTGCGGCAAAAAACCCAGTCGTTGTCCTGCCAATTATCATGTTTGGTTCCGCCATCTCTGCTATATTGACATATTTGTTTGGCGTGCAGGTTCCAGCTCCGCATGGTGGATTCCTTGTCCTTCCAGTTGTCACAGGTGCATTCCAATGGGTGCTTTCCATACTAATCGGATCAATTGTAGGTGCGATTCTATACGGACTTTACCGTAAAAAAATAGACAAACCCGCAGTTTAAGAGGGAGGAAGAGAAATAATGGAACATATCTATATGAATCTTCACGAAACAGCTTCTTCACAGGCTGGCGTGTTCGCAGCCATTGCTGACATTGCCTACAAAGCAGGTATTTGCACCTCACCAGAGGAAGTCAAAAAAGGCTTAGCGGAAAGAGAAGCTCTGAGTACAACCGGTTTTCAAGATGGATTTGCCATTCCGCATACACAAACAGAAGCCATCACGAAACCAGCACTTGTGATCGTCCGCACGGAAACAGGCATTGAATGGGACGCTTTTGATGGGAAGCCTTGCTTTTTCTTCTTATCCTTATTGATTCCTAAAAGTGAAGCAGGTACGACTCATTTAAAGGCTCTTTCTGCCCTTTCACGAGGCTTAATGGATGAAACGAAACGTCAAAAACTGCTGGAAACAAGAACAAATGAAGACATGCTGGCTGTATTAGAAACGGATATTTTAACGAGAGAGGATGTTTGATCATGCCTTTACTTTCAACAACACCAATGCTTGAGGCTGCGAAAAAAGAAAAATACGGAATTGTGGCATTCAATGTACACTCCTTTGACAGTATCTATTGGGTACTCGAAACGGCAGCAGAATTAAAGTCACCTGTGATATTGCAAACAACGGTTGGAACGGTTCAATCTCTTGGAGCAAAAGCGATTGCAGATACAGTGAAGGCGGCGGCTGATCAATATCAAATCCCAATTGGTCTTCACCTCGATCATTGCACAGACTTTGATGTGATTCTCACCTGTATCAGGGCCGGATATACATCCGTTATGATCGATGCATCTATGCACTCATATGAAGAAAATGTTCGCCGTACAAAAGAAGTTGTGGACCTCGCATTAAAAGTAGGGGTGAACGTTGAAGCAGAATTAGGCAAGGTAGGTGGTGTCGAAGATGATATCGTCGTTGATGAAAAGGATGCTGAAAAAGCCGTTCCATCAGAATGCCGCCAATTTGTAGAAGAAACTGGGGTGCCCACTTTAGCACCTGCGATTGGTACTGCCCATGGCATTTATAAAGGGGTGCCGGATATAGACTTTGCCCGCATTGAACAAATTGCGGACCTGGTCGATGTACCACTTGTTCTCCACGGTGGTTCTGCTGTACCGGATGAGGATGTGAAGCGATGCGTTGCACTTGGTATGGCAAAGGTGAATGTCTCAACTGAATTGAAAAATGCATACTCCGAGGCCATACGTGATCATTTCTCAAATGAACCTGAAAGCTTAGATCCGCGTATGTATTTACAAAAAGCAAAACAAGCAGCAAAAGACATGGTCCAATCGAAAATACGAATCGTTGGCAGTGAGGGCAAAGCCCATCCGCTATATCAATAAGAAAAAAAGCAGAGCTGCAATTGCTCTGCTTTTTTACATTATTCGTTTTCTTTCATTTCATTTGATGTACGTACTCGTGCATTTCCCATAAATATGACTGTAATCGCCGCAAGTGCAATCGGGAATAAAGCAAGCAAAAATACATACGTAATACTTTGTGACATTGCATCGATGACTTTATTTAAAATATCAGTCGGAATTTGTGAGCGGGCACCTTCTTGGAAAATAGCCTGTGGATCGCCTATTTGAGAAGGGGCTCCTTTCATTCCACTAAAGGCATCAGCTAAACGATTTGTCAGCACATTGGTTTGAATTGTCCCGAAAATCGTGACACCGAGTGTCATCCCAAGTGATCTCATAAAAGAATTGGTCGAGTTTGCACTGCCTCGGTAGCGCGGCTCAAGATCATTCATTGAAGCTGACGGCAGAAGGGAGAAGCTGAACCCTACCCCAAAGCCTGATATCATCATAAAGAGTGTGAGCCACAGTCTTGCTGTATCTGGTGACATATTGGCAAGCAACAGCATCCCAGCGAAAAATGAAATGACAGAGATGGTCATAAGACGTCTGAAAGGCACTTTCGTCTGCATCGTTCCGCCAATCATACTGCCAATGACTGATCCAATCATCATCGGTGTTAAAATAAACCCTGCACTTGTCGCAGATTCACCGTACACCGCCTGCACGAAAATAGGAATAAAGACAGCAAGAATAATGAATGTCCCACCATATAAAAACGCCAAAATTTGAGATGTCGCAAATAATCGATTTTTAAACATCCAAAATGAGATAATCGGTTCCTCAGCTTTACGCTCAACAATAAAGAAGATCGTACCGAACACAAGAAACACAGCAAAAAGTGTGAGGATTTGCACCGAATCCCAAGCATAAGATTTACCGCCAAGCTCAAGGGCGAACATTAAGCTGACAACCGCAACGACAAGCGTAATAGCACCTGACCAGTCGATTTTCTGCTTACGATGTTCAAGCGATTCCTGATAGTATCTGGCGATCAAGAAGACACTGACAATACCGATTGGCACGTTAATATAAAAAACCCAATGCCAGCCGATCGAATCCGTAATAATAGCACCTAAGAGCGGTCCGAGTACACTTGATAAACCAAAGACTGCGCCAAACATACCAGACATTTTTCCGCGCTTTTCAGGGGGGAAGATGTCAAAGATAATCGTAAATGCGATCGGAAGAAGTGCACCGCCTCCAAGCCCTTGAATGGCTCGGTAAATAATGAGCTGATCCATCGTTTGTGCGATACCGCACAGCGCTGATCCAATTAAAAAGAAAATAAGTCCAAACAGAAAAAAACGCTTTCGACCATACATATCAGAAAGCTTTCCGTAAATCGGCATTCCAGCCATTACTGCCACCATATAAGAAGCCGTCACCCAAGCAAATTTATCAAAACTGCCCAAATCTGCTACGATACTTCCCATCGCTGTTGCAACAATGGTATTGTCCATCGCTGCCATAAAAATCCCTAACAGCAAACCGATGACAACAAAGCGAGTGGATGCCTTGCCTTTATCCACATGATTCATTTCATTTACCTCCTGCTTACGTTCTCTCATTATTTTTGCTATGATCAACTTAACCATAAAGTAAGAGAACATTTATCTTGATGATCAAGATAAATTGATTTTAAAGGGAGGAGAACAAGTTGTCAATAAAGAACGAGGCTGAAGACAGAGCAACCCAGATCATCCATACAATGAGGCGCCTCGCCACACGAACCGTTTTATTCCACCAAGCGGCCGCCCAATCACTAGGCCTTTTTCCAACAGATCTCAAATCAGCTGATTTATTAAATGAACTCGGCCCCCTTACAGCAGGAGAACTAAGTGAAAAAACAGGTCTTAGCTCTGGTGCAGTCACAGCTCTCATTGACCGGCTTGAAAAAGCGGGCTACGCCAAAAGAGCAAAGGACCCAAAAGACAAACGAAGAGTTATCATCGTTCCATTAACGGCAGGGAAATCACAGGTGAAAGAACTCTTTCGATCCTTATCAACATCAACGAAGGAACTCACAAATGAATACAAACCAGAAGAATTAGACTTAATTATTCAATTTATAACTGAAGCAGCAGATATCATGGAGCAAGAACTTCAATTGCTTAAGTCTAAATCGTAAAAAGTACACTAATGCGGGTGTGCTTTTTCTAAGTGCATTCCTAATTCATGTAGGGATTGCCTCGACTAGTGACATCTTCCTTACCATAAAAGTGCTCTATAACTCTTTTTTATAATGGAGTAGCTCAAAAAAATGTTCTATTTAAAAGATTGTTCTAAAAACTACATTAAATGTAGACATGTTTATCAGCTTCATTGATAAGCAAAAAGCCTTTCATGACGGTGTTTCTGGGACACTTGATGATACGAGCTTTGGCGGCGATACCTTTGTAGAGGAACACTTTTTAGACAACGCAGTACATATGGGCATCAAGAATGCCAAAAGCATTGTAAAGGATCAAAAAAAGGCACTCAAAACGATTTTTCAAGACATTGATGATCTCATTTCTCTAGAAGTATTTGATAGTCAAACCTTTGATGAAAAAATAGAAGATGCGGAAGATGAACGAAAAAAGACAGTCAAAGATTTAAGAGAGCTTGATCAAAATTTAAAAGATGAATATGCTTTGTCAGAGACAGAGCAGCAAGCTACAATGGCATTGTACGCTGAAATGATGAATGCGACAAATGATGGAAAAGCGATTTCGCCTATGAATTTTGACAAGAAAGCGTATCACAATAGCGAAATCTACAAGGCAAAAAGCGATATTGAAAAGCAAACTTCTGAATATCTGAAAATCAAAAAAGAACAAGAAGAAGCCCGAGAGATCGCAAAAGAACAAGAAGCCCTCGCCAACCGTCCTTGGTATGAAAAAGCGCTCGATTACGGTGGAAATATCGTCAATGAACTGACAGGTGTGAACGATGCAAAACGTGCCGCAACAGGTGTTGATCCGATCACAGGCGAGGAACTCACCGCAGGTCAGCGAGTCGCGGCAGGAGGCATGGCAGCAGCCGGTTACATCCCAATCGTTGGCTGGGCAGGACGCATTTTCAAAGGCGGAAAGGCTGTCTATAAAACCACCCAAGCCACATCAGCCGCAGTCAGAGCAGTCGACATCTACAAGACATCACAAAAATCCTTTGACGCCCTGAAAACATCTCAAAAAGGTTTATATGGTCTCACCGCAACCAACGGCTTCAGCGAAGCAATCACAGGCCGCGATATGTTTGGAAATAAGGTCTCGAAAGAACAGCAGGAAGCGAGTATGAATGCGGCGCTTGGAATGTTTTTGCCGTTTGGAGCGAAAGGGTTTCATGGTAAAATGGGGGTTAAGGGTACGGGTGAAATTGGTTGGAATATGTCAAAAGGCGGAGGGAAAATAAATGGAAGAATGTATTCTCACCATGCTTTGGAAAGAATGGCACCTGATACTCCTGAAGTAAAAGCTACTTTAACAAGTAGAGCAATTAAAAAAGCTGAAGAATTAGGATTTAAACCACAAACAAAAGAATTTAGTGATTTCATCAAAAAATATGTTGATCCAAGAAATATTCCACCTTCAGTTATTGAAGACGCTATAATGAATACGAAAAAGATACCTGGTAATAGAAGTGGAACGTTTGTTCATGAAACTCGGGATGTCAAAGTAATTATAAATGAAGCAGGCGATGTTATCACAGTTATACCAAAATAATTAATAAAAGGATGAATACGAATGTTTATCAAGTATGATGAATATGATCTATTAGAACTTTTTCAAAGTGAGCCGGTGAGTATAACAGGCAATATAGATGATGGAGAATTAATTTATACTTACAAAGATGACCAAAATTTCAAGGTGATTTTAACTTTAGATGTATATAAGCAAACGAGTAGTCTAAGTATTACATTTAATGATTCTATAGTATTTACAGGTGATTTTAATAATGTAACAAGTATAAAAAAAGATGACAAAGCTATGGTAATGAACGTGGGCGAAGAAGAGAGGCTAAAAGTTAAATTTTATAAACAAGTTGGAGTGGAGTTACTTTAAAATAGCCTTATTGTATTAGAAAGAAATATAAAACAAATATGATATTCTCTCAGATAAATCAGTAGGTGAAGTAGTTGATACTTCTAAATATAATGTTATTGTTATCATACCTTGACTGGCTATATGCCTTTCAAGGTTTTTGTGTTTATTGGCCTTCATACCGATAAAATGGGGATCTTTTTTCCTGAGTGGGTCATCGTATGATAGAGACAAGCAAAACTAGGCACTCACAGCTTTTATGGTGAGTGTTTTTTAATGAGGGATACTTCACCTCATTTTCTTTGAATATAGATCTGAAAAAAGTATAGATGTTAAACAGTGAAATAGCAGACTAATCGCTTTGACGGCGAACTTCTTCATAAGAAAATAAGGTTGGTACAATAAACAGAAAAACATCCTCTAATAATGCATAGAGAATGCTGCTCTGTTTAGAAGGTGGAAATTATTTTAATTTATTTGTTCAATCAGTTTCACAAATTCGAGTGAAGAAAGGGTTTCTCAACTCAATATTCCCCTTTAATTTTAAAGAATGACCCACGAATCGTTCCAGCTAGTTTAGACTTCTGCCTAGCAAATTTAAATTTTCCTTCTAATTCCTTTGGTACTTCCATCCCTTCAGAAAGCTTAAAACCAACAGCACGTTTTTTCGGGTCATCCACTGTATACAGGACGTTAATTGCAAGACCATCCTCATAAAAGACGTAGGTCCATTTGATATTTTCCACTTGAAAACTTGCCGTTTCTAAAGGTTTGGCTGCAAACTCTAGTTCACGTTCTTCTTTTAACACTCGGTTTACATAATCAAGGGTCTCCTGACTATCGCTGGCAGGTAATACTGTAAATGCATGCTTATATTTGTTCATAAAGTAACGAGCCTCATTCGCTCGTAAGCCAGCAAGTGCTTCTGCTACAGGTGAAGACTCTAAACCAATCGTAGACACATGTTTAAAATCAACGATATAAGCCATTTCTATCCCTCCATATCCTTGTTATTTCTGTACAACAGGAATCCACATCTCACCAAGTAATAAGTCGTTTCGCTGTCCCATTTCTACCACTGCATTTGGTCCACCAACATAGGCGAAATTCTTTGCTTCAGGCAAGACTTGACCAAATGCAATACCAGTAAGCGTTTGATGCAATTCATCAGCGGTTTTAGCTTCCCCTTTAACGATTAGATATTCCCCTTTAGGAAATTGAATCACTCTGTCCGCTTCTGGTAACGATTCCTCTGTCATGACCCCGACATAATGCATCAGCTTATTATTTACCGCTTCGTTTACGATAAAAATATAGTCATTTGTGGCAATGGCTTTTAAGGTGTCAAGCTTACCTTCTTGGTTGACTGCTTGCCAAAAGTCTGCTTTTTCCTTCGTTATGCCCGCATAGTCTGTGTAATGACTCTTAAGTTCAGTTCCAATACCTAACACGTGAAAGCTGTCTTTTTCTTCTAGTATATAATCTGCCATATTCAACACTTCCTTTTGGTGAATTGATCAAATGTTTTTTTCACTTGATAAATATATAATAGGCTTAAACCATGTCAAAAAATGATACTGTTTAGGAGGACCAGATGAAAAAAGTTGAACGGATTAATACCATCATGCGGTATATTAACAACCGCTCCAACTTTACAATTACTGAAATCATGAGAGAATTTCATATCTCTCGTTCGACAGCAATTAGAGACATCAGAGAAATTGAAGCTATGGGGATGCCACTTGTCGCAGAAGTAGGAAGGGACGGAGGATATTTTGTGATGAACAATTCTGTCCTGCCAACTGTCCGTTTTACCGATAATGAGATTAAAGCTCTTTTTATTGCCTTTATGGCCACGAGAAACCAACAACTCCCTTATTTAAAGAGTCGCCAGTCTTTAGCTGAAAAATTACTAGGACTCATCTCTGAAACCCAGCAAGATGACCTTGTTCTGTTAAATCGCCTCATGCTATTTGAAGGGGCCAACCCGAATAATCCTGATCTGCTTGATTTGTCCGATCTCCCTCACCCCATGTTAGAAAAATTAATCCAATTGCTTATTTTGGATCGATATTTACTGATTACCATGAGAGAGGAGAAAGTGATCAAGTCCTATCCTATTTACCTTTTGAACCTTTATCGTGAAAAAAGCCTGTGGTTGATTGAATGCTTTGATGTAAAGGAAGAGAAGAAACGGATTCTGCCTGTCGACAATCTCACAGATGTAAAACCATACTCTACAAAAAATAGATTTAGCAGGAAAAAGATATTAGAAAAACTAAGTAAGCAGGAGGAAGTAATCAACCTTGTCCTTGAACTTGGTCCAAAGGCAATTGCACAGTTCAAAAAATACCATCCTTTCAAAATGTCAATTTCTTATACGAATCCTTACCAAACTACAGCCATTTTAAAAACTTTTATCAATGTTAATCATTCAGAAGAAATAACCGAAATAACAAATTGGCTATTTTTCCTAGGCGATGATATCAAGGTCCGGGAAATGCCTGTAGAAATCTTGGAAAGTTTACAAGAGAGACTACTCCTATATTGTCCATAATCAATGCTGGTTAGACCTCATATTAGATACATGAAGCTGAGTCGTATTTCGAATCAAATCTCAATGAACCACCAATCTTACTTCCATCTTCTGTAGATCTCAGCTGCGGAAGAAACGGTTAAAGATTTAATAGAACTCGATCAAAATTTAAAAGGTGAATATTCTTTGTTAGAGACAGAGCAGCAAACTACAATGGCATTGTAAGCCGAAATGATGAATGCGACAAATGATGGAACAGCGATTCCTATGAATTTTGACAAGAAGGCAGTTAAATACATTTTAGATAAAGGGGTTAATTTTATTGATTTCTTATGATGAAGAACTAATAAAGGATTTGGAATTAAAAGACCTTCTTAAAAGTGTCAAAGTACATAAAAATCCCGAAATTTATTTAGATTTAATAGAACAAAAATTTGATTTTGCTGGTTCAAAAATAGATTGGTTACAAACCAATAAACATTATAGTAAGAGCTCAAATAATGAATCGTTACTTCCTGATGCTCTTCTATTTATAACTGAATTAAAAGGCAAATATTTAGATAATCACTTACAAGTAATTTACATAGGGGATAACCTTACAGAGTTTGGGTATCAGTTTGAATTAAAACATTTAGAAGAGCTACTAATCTATTTTTTAAATATCCCTCAGCACCACTACTTTATATCATTAAAAGGTGATTGGTGTATTTGTATTTCATTTGAAAACGATTTGGATTTCGGATTTAGTTTAAACAAAAAATAATTTTAAACGTCACGTATAGGAAAAATAAAAGATGATAAGAAGTGAAAAAACCTTGACTGGCTTTATATCATTCAAGGTTTTTTGTGTTTATTGGTCCTCAAACACTTAAAAAAAGACAAAGGACTCTTTGCCTGAAAGCACACTCAAATTGTGTGTTTTTCTTATGAAAAGAACACACAATCGCTGCACAGCACGTGCTGAAGACATTTGGACTTCTTTGATGCATGTGAGTTGATTAGACTTATAAGCAAAGAGAAGAAAGGAGGAATTCCAACTGTACTTAACCAAAAGGGGCACGACTTTACTATCTATGCTGCTTCACACGACATCTTATCTATCAATAGAAGATTTACAGAATCGGATGAAAGTCTCGACTCGAACCGTTTACGCTGAAATCAAACGAATGAACAGCTGGCTGGAAACTCATCAGCTTAGTGGTGTGCAGCGAAAAGGTCAACTTGGCTATTATTTAAATCCTCTGGAAAAAGAAATCATTATTCAAAAAGCTGATACCATTCTTGTTGGTCACGATTATGAACCATGTAAAAAGGAACGAAGGGCCATCTTGCTTTTATCCATAGCATGCAGCGAGCATTGCCTAAGAATTGATGATTTCATAAAGATGACAAAGGTGAGCCGAAATACATTGCTCGAGGATATGAAACAGCTAAAAGAGGCGCTTTCAAAGCAGGAGATCACACTCCGCTATCAGGCAGCAAGCGGCTATGTGATTTTAGGAGACGAAAGGGCCATTCGATTGGCACTCAAACCTTATATACATTTCATTCGCACAATGATAAAAAACGAAAAAACGTTTCCGTCGTTTTGGTTAAAGGGACCTATTTCGTCCAAACGGGTACACTATCTCCTCCAGCAGTCAGAACAAGAACTTAAGCTTGAATTTGCAGATGAGATGCTGGATCAGCTCTCTTTGGATCTCTTTTTCTACTTCAAGCGGATGAAGCTAGGGTATGCTGTACACATTTCAAACGAAGAAAAGCGAACATTGCAGGAAACAGAGGAATGCTTGGCGGCTATTCGTTTCATGGCGCAGATTCAAAAAGAGGCCAGTCTCTTTGTTCATGATGATGAGATCTATTTTCTTAGCACCCTTTGGCTCAGTGCCAAAAAACAAAAACTTCCATCAATTAAAAAACCAGAAGAACATCTCATTCGCACCATCGCTAGACAAATGATATTTGACTTTCAGCGATATGCTTGTATTTCCTTTCAAGAACCAAAAGCATTGGAGCAAAACTTAACCATGCATTTAATTCCAGCCTATTACAGGCTCATCTATCACATTGGTATAATCAACGAACTGACGGATTCTATAAAAAAAGCACAGCCAGAAGTATTTGAAATCACTCAAAAAGTTGCCTGCCATTTAGAAAAGGCGGCCTGTTCCAAGTTGAGTGACCATGAAGTTGCATATCTCACCATGCATTTTGGCAGCTGGATGAGAAGAGAAGGAATTTCATCAATTGTTAAGCGTTCTGTATACATTGTCTGCGGAGAAGGAATCGGCACAAGTAACATGCTGAAAACTCAGCTCCTCGAATTAATCGGCTACATCGAAGTACGCGGGCTGTTATCAAAGCGTGCATATGAAGAATTAGCAGCCGTTAATGCAGATTTCGTTGTGTCCACAACACCTATTACGTTTAAAGGAAAACCAGTTCATCTCGTTCATCCTATTTTAACTGCCTATGAGAAAAAAACATTACTTCAATACGGGAAAGGCTTAGAAACGATGGTTGACGAGCAGCATGTAAACGCTTTATTCAACATCATTCAACAGCATACCATCGTACAAAATAAACAAGCACTGCTTCGTGACATTCAGGAGCTGCTTCATCCCACATATCTATCCTATCAGAAAGGGTGGAACCCAGTGTTAAACGATTTATTAACAGAACAAACCATCAAGCTCCACCAAACAGCAGACACATGGCAAGAGGCGATTACAAAAGCGGCGCAGCCTTTACTTGACCAAAATGCCATTGAAACAAGTTATGTAGAAGCCATGATTCAGTCTGTTCATCAAAATGGTCCTTATATTGTGATTGCACCACAAGTGGCCATTCCACATGCAAGGCCCGAGGATGGCGTGAACAAATTGAGCATGACACTCATGTCATTCAAACAGCCCATTTCGTTTTCAAAGGATGGCAAAAAGCAGGTGCGGCTTGTCATTGTGTTAGCCGCTATGGACAGCATGAGCCACTTGAAAGCACTCAAACAGCTGACCATGCTGTTAAGTGAAGAGAAACGGACGAAACAATTGATTGAAGCAGAAGATTTAGCATCGGTTCAAGAATTAATTGATCAATTTTCACAAGTATAAAGGGGGAAAAAGAGAATGAAAAAAATTCTAGTTGTATGTGGAAACGGGTTAGGAAGCAGCTTTATTGTAGAAATGAATGTCAAAAAAGCATTAGAAGAATTAGGTCTTATAGCTGAAGTGGATCATACCGATCTCAGTACAAGTAAAAATGAACAAGCAGATCTTTATATCGGCGCAGCTGATATTATTGACCAGCTGAATGACGGCACAAGAAATGTGGCTGGCTTAAATAATTTGTTAGACCAGAAAGCCATTAAGGACGTCCTTCGTCAACACATTTAAGTCATGAAAAAGGGGGATTCACATCATGATAGAACTGATCATGAACGATATATTGGGCACACCTGCCATTCTTATCGGTTTATTTGCTCTAGCCGGTTTACTTTTGCAGAAAAAATCAGCCGCAGATACTGTGTCAGGCACCTTGAAAACAACCATGGGCTTTTTAATATTAGGGGCGGGCGCTACAGTCGTCTCTGATTCACTCGGGGTTTTTCGAAAGATGTTTGAAGCAGCCTTTCACATTCAAGGGGTTGTGCCAAATACAGATGCTATGGCCGCCATTGCTCAAAAAGAATTCGGTACACAGACAGCACTCATTATGATTTTTGGCATGCTGGTCAATTTGTTACTTGCAAGATTCACACCCTTTAAATACGTCTTTTTGACTGGGCATCATACGTTGTATATGGCGGCTATGCTCGCCGTCGTTCTCTCAACAGCCGGTATGCACGGGTGGCTGCTCATCTCAACTGGTTCAATGATATTAGGGGCAGCTATGGTCATTGCACCCGCAATCCTTCAGCCGTTTACGAGGAAAGTCACCGGAAGCAATGATCTCGCGCTCGGACACTTCAGTACTTTCGGTTATTTTACTGCGGGAATGATCGGCAAATGGGTTGGTTCTCCTGAAAAATCAACGGAAACCATTCAAGTGCCTAAATCACTCGGTTTTCTAAGAGATACATCTGTTGCCATTTCGATTACGATGGCTTTGCTGTTCTTTGCGATTGCACCGTTTGCAGGAATTCCTTTTATAGAACAAATTAGCGGGGGCACGAACTTCGCTGTCTTCATTCTCATTCAGGCGATTACGTTTGCTGCTGGTGTGTACATTATTTTAGCAGGGGTACGGATGGCCATTGGCGAGATCGTGCCTGCTTTCAAGGGGATTGCCGATCGATTCGTGAAGGGAGCAAAGCCGGCACTTGATGCGCCAACCGTTTTTCCATTTGCGCCAAATGCGGTCATTATTGGTTTTTTATGCAGCTTTGCAGGAGGCATCGTATCCATTTTTCTTTTACCTTTGTTTGGTTTAACTGTCATTGTCCCTGGTCTTGTCCCGCACTTTTTTTGCGGTGCTACAGCAGGAGTGTATGGCAATGCAACAGGAGGGGTAGGAGGTGCTGTCGCTGGGTCCTTTGTAAATGGGTTGCTTCTTTCCTTTTTACCTGCTTGTTTATTACCTGTGCTCGGAACCCTCGGCTTTGAAGGGACAACGTTTGGAGATACAGACTTTGGTATCATCGGAATCTTAATTGGATTGATCAAGTTTTTATTTCAGCTGTAAAAAGGAGGAGACTGAGATTGACAGCCACTTTTTCACCTTCATTGATGTGCATGGATCTCACGCACTTCCGTGAACAAATTCATTTTCTCAACACGAGAGCAGACCGGTACCATGTCGATGTGATGGATGGGCATTATGTGAAGAATTTGACGTTATCACCCTTTTTCATTGAACAGCTTCGGAAACTGACAAATTTACCGATTGATGTTCATCTAATGGCTGAACACCCCCAGGAATTTTTAATCGATGCATGTATTGATGCAGGCGCAACGATGATTTGTTTACACCCAGAAGTCGTGCAAAAAGATGCCTTTCGAATTATCCGGCATATTCACCAAAGAAAATGTGAGGTTGGCTTTGTTTTAAACCCCGTCACACCAGTTGCAGCATTAGAGTCCTTTATTCATTTAATAGACCGAGTGACGATCATGACGATCGATCCAGGCTTTGCCGGACAGCCATTTATTAAAGAAATGCTTCAGAAAATTAAACAGGTGAAAGATATCAAAAAACACGGAGGATACTCGTTTTCAATTGAAGTAGACGGCTCTTGTAATGAGAGCACGTTCCGGCTGCTTGCTGAGGCTGGAAATGAGATCTACATCATCGGCACCTCAGGTTTATTTGGACTTCATAAACAACTCGACACTGCTTGGGAAACAATGAAGCAAATATTTTCAAAAGAAACAGCTTCAATCGAATCGCGCTAGTAAAAGAGAGGATGAAACCCATCCTCTTTTTTACTCAAATTTTACTAAAACAATATTTACTCGCCAAAACTTACCCAAAAACAAAATAAAAATCGCAAATCTATAATTGAAAGCGCTTTATTAATATGTTATCCTTCAAATATCTTTAGTAAATATTTAGTCAAATAACGATGAGGAGTTTGCCTATGACCACACTCAAAGATATTGCTCATGATGCAAAAGTGTCCGTTTCCACTGTATCCCGTGTGTTAAATGGCGATCAAACACTTGCCGTTTCACACGCAACGAGACAAAACATCCTCGACATTGCTAAGAAGTTAAACTATACCCCAGTGAGAGCAAGAAAAGCCGATCAAGCAGAAGAAAAAAGCCCATCTGAATCCCCAGTCATCGGTATCGTTGTCGCTCAATCCATTGACGAAGAATTAAATGATCCCTTTTTTTCATCGATTCGAAAAGGAATTGAAAAAGAATATGCCAAACAAGGACTGTCCACTCTCCATACCTTTCGCCTAAGAAGCATGGATAAAGGGGCGATGCTAAAGGATATTGACGGCTTGATCGTCATTGGACGAATCAGCCCCGATACGGTTGAAAAAATGACAAATCGAATGGAACACATTGTTTTTATCAATCATTATGCAGATGAAGATTTGTATGATTGTGTACATGTGGATTTTGTCAGAGCGGCAGATCGCGCCATTCGTCATCTGCAATCACTCGGTTATACACATCTAGGCTATATTGGCGGGAAAGAGCGGGAGCATTATTTCGAAGGCAACGCTGTGATTGAGGACGAAAGACAAACGACGTTTATGAAAAGAATGCAGGAAGCGGGCGCTCTTCATATGGAAGACATCCACATTGGTGAATATTCCATGCAAGAAGGCTATTCGCTTATGCAGCAAGCTATCAAAAAAGGAAAACTGCCGCAGGCCTTTTTCATTGGAAGTGACTCTATGGCCATCGGGGCAATGCGCGCTCTCCATGAAGCCGGTCTACACGTTCCTTCAGATGTATCCATTGTTGGATTTAATGACATTGAAGCCGCATCATTTTCAAGCCCGCCGCTTACGACTGTCAAAGTATATACAGAAGAAATGGGGGAAGTCGGTCTGAAGCTTTTGCTTGAGAGAATAAACGGAAGAAAACTTCCTCTAAAAGTCGTCGTGCCAACAACACTCATCGAGCGAGGCAGTACATGTCTCATCCATGAAAGGGGGTGAACCATCGATTTCAGCAAACAAAAAAGAGACAAAAAAGCAGAAAACAAGCTGCTTAGCATGATGGCCAGATCATGCTAAGAACAAGGCAGCCTGCCGGTATGCTCTCTTATCTCTTTGAAAAGAATAGAATTCCAGTATAATGGACTTCTTTTGTTTCCGCAACTGCATGAATTCTACCGATTATCGTCTGAATTTTCAGTGATCAAAAGGAGGAAACCATGAATAAAAAAATCATGCTGCTGATTGCAGCCATTTTCTTGACCATGATTTTGTCTGCTTGCGGCAATAACGGCTCTTCTGAAGCAAATGGAAAGGTCACCTTGACGCTATTTTCAACGATGAGCAACAGCGGGGAAAGAAAAGCGTTTGAAGAAGTGATTCGTGAGTTTGAAAAGGAGCATCAACACATTCGAATCGATGCCAATTTCCCAGGCAACAGCTATGAAGATATGATCCGCGTCAAAATGGGGGCAAAGGATATGCCAGACCTTTTTGATACACATGGCTGGGCCAAACTGCGCTATAGCGAGTATGTGGCAGATTTAAAAGAGATGGATTGGGTCAAACAGCTTGATCCTTCACTCGACCAGATTTTAAAGGACCAAGATGGCAAAGTGTACGCCTATCCGCTGAATCAAGCAAAAGACGGGCTTAGCTTTAATGCCAATCTATTAAATGAATATGGCATCGAAGCCCCTAAAACACTTGATGAATTAAAATCGGCTTTGCTGACAGTGAAAGAAAAAAGCAAAGGAGATGTTGTGCCGCTCTGGATACCAGGAGGAGATAACTCAAATATTGCCCAAGTCTTTGATGAGCTGGCGACGCCTTTATTAATCACCGATCAAAAACATCAATACGGAAAGGAACTTGAAAACGGATCATTTGATTGGTCTCTCTATACACCGCTTGCACAATTCATGAAAGATCTGAAAGATCAAGACCTTTTAAACAAAGATGTCCTGACAGCGAAACTCTCTCAAGCACCGGAACTCATGGCTCAAAACAAAATCGCCTTCACCTTTGTCGGAGGATCATTAGGACCTGAAGCAACAGAGCTGAATCCATCGATCAAAGTAGGCACGATGCCTGTTCCAGCCATTCATGAAGGAGATAAACAAAGCTGGATTGGCGGAGAACGGTTTACTGTCGCTGCTTGGAAGGACTCTAAGCATCTAAAAGAAGCAAAGCAATTCATCGATTTTTTAGCAAAGCCTGAAAACGCCAAAAAAATCGCAGAGGGCACATCCTCTGAAACAGCTCTAAAACAAGTGAAAGCGAAAAACTATTACTCTACATTTTACGATCAATACGAACAGGTGAAGATTGAACCGTATTTCGATCGAAAATACTTACCAAGCGGAATGTGGGCGGTCATGGCAACAACGGGTCAAGAATTATTAGCAGGCTCCATCACACCAGAACAGTTGTCAAAGAAAATGGAAGAGGAGTATAAGCGTCTGAAAAAACAATAGCCGATGGATGCTGAAACAGGAGTGAAGCCAATGAATGACATCACAAAAGCAAAGCAGCCAGCCGCATTCACCTCTTTACCAAAACAAAAGATGCAAAAACGCCAGAATTCCTCACTTTGGTGGATGTACATGCCAGCTGTTCTCGTCGTCAGTACCTTTATCATTTATCCTTTTTTGAACGGCATTCAGCTTTCTTTTACGAATTGGAACGGTTTCTCACAAACTTATCAATGGATTGGTCTTGAGCAATATGAGCGGCTGCTTCAGGATCAAGCGACATGGCTTGTTGTCAAAAACACGCTTCTCTACGGAATTGGGAGCACCATCTTACAAAATATCATCGGACTTGGATATGCACTCTTATTAAATCAAAGCTTAAAGATGAAAGCCATCACAAGAACAGTTATCTATTTACCTGTCATGATCAGCCCGATTGCGATGGGCTATATTTGGTATTTTGTGTTTGCTTACCAAGGCGGTGCCTTAAATGATGTGGTGACGCTTTTTGGATTTGATCAAATAAATGCGCTCGGCAACCCGCAATTCAACACATGGATCATTGTGCTTGTCAACACCTATCAATTCGTCGGGATTGCGATGATCATTTATTTAGCAGGACTTCAAAGTATCCCTAAGGATTATTACGAAGCGGCACAATTAGACGGCGCATCGAGCTTTCAACAATTCAGGCGGATTACATTGCCGCTGCTTATGCCGTCGATCACCATTAATGTTGTGCTGAATGTCATTGGCGGGCTCAAGCTCTTTGATGTCATTGTGGCACTCACGGGCGGCGGACCTGGAGATTCCTCGCAATCCATGTCGACCTTTATGTATGATCTGTATTTCAAACGTCAGGATGCAGGCTATGCAGCGACGCAAGGGGTGTTCATGGCGGTCATCATCCTTATCATTAGTGTCGCAGCGCTGATTTATTTCAAACGAAAGGAGACCGAGGTGTGATGGATAACGCCTATAAACGCAAGAAAAGATGGTACTCCTTCCTCGCACTATTGATTACATTGCTACACCTCATTCCATTTTATATTTTGGTGACGACTTCATTAAAGGGGATAGGAGATTTTAGTTCAAAATGGCTGTTTCCGAAAGCGCTGCACCTTGAAAACTTCCGCACAGCATGGACAGAGGCTCGGCTTGGCCAGTCCTTTTTGAATACAGTGATCATTACGTTCAGCTCCGCTGTATTGCTCATTATATTTGGATCTCTTGCAGCCTATCCGCTCGCAAGAAGGAACACCAAGCTGAATAAAGCAGTCTATGTTTTATTTATTGCCATTATGGTCATTCCGCCGCTCACAGCCCTTGTCCCGCTCTATAAAATGGTCGTTCAAATCGGGATGATGAACACCTATCAAATAGCTATTTTAAATAATGTGGCTGCTTTTTTGCCTCTGACGATTTTCTTATACGCAGGCTTTATCCGGTCGACCATTCCAAAGGAGCTTGAAGAAGCTGCCCGTATTGATGGAGCAGGGACACTCAGAGTTTTTTTCACTGTCGTTTTTCCGCTTCTAAAGCCCATTACCGCTTCTGTATTAATCATTGCCTGCGTGTATATTTGGAACGACTATCAATTTGCTATCTTCTTTTTGCAAGATAAAGAGATGCATACACTCACGGTCGCCTTATCCCATTTTTTTGGTCAAAATCAGCATCAGCTTCAGCTCGTTGGTGCAGCTGCCCTCATTGCGATGCTGCCAATGGTTACGATGTTTTTACTTTTACAAAAATATTTTATCGCAGGGCTTTCACAAGGGTCTATCAAAGGCTAGCCCAATATGGATGTAAAAAGGAGAGTCGTCTATGTCTAAAATTACATTTATCGGTGCAGGGAGTACCGTGTTTGCTAAAAATATATTAGGAGATTGTCTGTTTGTTCCCGCCCTTGCAGGCTTTGAATTCGCATTATATGATATCGACCACAACCGGCTGAAAGAATCAGAAACGATGCTACGGCATTTAAAAGCAAATTACGGTGCAAATGTGACCATCCAGTCCTATCAAAACCGGAAAGAAGCCTTAAAGGATGCGAAATATGTCATCAATGCCATCCAAGTTGGAGGCTATAGGCCAAGTACAATCATTGATTTTGAAATACCTAAAAAATACGGATTAAGACAAACGATTGCAGATACGGTAGGGATCGGTGGCATCTTCCGTTCCCTTCGAACCATTCCTGTCATGCTTGACTTTGCAAAGGATATGGAAGAGGTTTGCCCAAGTGCTTTATTGTTAAATTACACAAACCCTATGGCCACATTGACAGGTGCAATGCTGCGCTATACTCAGGTTCAAACAGTTGGTCTCTGTCATAGTGTGCAAGTGTGTACAAAGGACCTATTTGAATCTCTTGAAATGAAACATGAAGGCATTGAAGAAAAAATCGCCGGCATTAACCATATGGCATGGTTATTAGAGGTAAAACGGGATGGTAAAGATTTGTATCCAGAAATCAAAAGACGAGCAAAAGAAAAGCAGCAATTGCGGCATCATGATATGGTTCGTTTTGAACTAATGGATAAATTCGGCTACTATGTCACAGAATCCTCAGAACACAATGCCGAATACCATCCATATTTCATCAAATCACGCTACCCTGAACTAATCGGTCAGTTTAACATTCCGCTTGATGAATACCCGAGACGCTGCGAGGAACAAATCAACAATTGGAATACAATGAAGCATGACCTTGTAGGAAACACACAGATCACACATACCCGCTCTAAAGAATATGGTTCCCGGATCATTGAAGCGATCGAAACGAACGTTCCCTTTAAATTTGGCGGAAATGTTCTGAACACTGGCGGGCTCATTGACAACCTGCCTGAAAAAGCCTGTGTAGAAGTACCATGTGTGGCAGATCGAAGCGGCATCATGCCATGCTATGTCGGAGAGATACCTGAACAATTGGCTGGACTCAATCGAACGAATATCAGCTCACAGCTGATGACAATTGAAGCAGCCATCAGCGGTAAAAAAGAACACATTTATCAAGCGGCTTTACTGGATCCACACACAAGCGCTGAACTATCAATTGATGACACCATTAAATTATGTGATGAACTCATTGAAGCACATGGAGAGATGCTGCCAAATTATATAGAACCAAATCAATATGCAGGATCAACCAAATAATATCAATGAACCAGCCTCTACCTGATGTGCCGCGCATCAGGTATTTCTTATGAAGCAAAAAGAGGATTGACTGAGGGCCATTTTCATATTATGATCTTCTAAAGTTAACCAACAGTTAACCAAAAATACATCATGAATTTTTGGCATTCTCGTGTCATATGTCACAAACAAACCAGATGATCACAACGTAAACCAAAACTGCCGTTTGATTTGACAAAGAGTGTATACAGATGAATGCCCGTTAGATGAGACAATGACGATACATACACACCCTTTAAGCATGACATTCTTTAACAAAGAGGAGAGAGGGAACATGACCAAAACAGATGTACAAATGTTGAAAAATTATATTGGCGGACAATGGATTGAGGCAGAAACAAGTCAAACAGAATCAGTGTATAACCCAGCTACTGGCGAAATCATCGCGGAAGTGCCGCTTTCAACAAAAACAGATGTTGAACGTGCGGTACAAGCAGCACAGGAAGCGTTTACTACTTGGTCTAAAACTGCTGTTCCCCGGCGTGCACGCATTTTATTTAAATACCAGCAGTTACTCGTTGAGAACTGGGATGAGCTGGCTGAACTCGTAACGATTGAAAACGGAAAAAGTGTAACAGAGGCAAAAGGAGAAGTGCAGCGCGGGATTGAATGTGTGGAATTTGCTGCGGGCGCACCGACGTTAATGATGGGAAAACAGCTGCCAGATATTGCGACTGGACTTGAATCAGGCATGTACCGCTATCCCATTGGCGTCATCGGCGGCATTACGCCATTTAACTTTCCAATGATGGTTCCATGCTGGATGTTCCCGCTTGCCATTGCCTGCGGAAATACATTTGTTTTAAAACCTTCAGAACGAACTCCTATTCTTGCGGCACGGTTAGCTGAGCTGTTTGAAGAAGCGGGTCTTCCAAAAGGTGTTCTCAACATCGTCAATGGAGCTCACGATGTCGTCAACGGCCTGCTTGAACATCAAAAGGTCAAAGCCATATCATTTGTCGGCTCTCAGCCAGTCGCTGAATATGTCTATAAAAAAGGAACGGAGCATGGCAAACGTGTCCAAGCACTTGCAGGCGCAAAAAATCATTCCATTGTCCTCAAAGATGCGGATTTAGACGCGGCAACGAAACAAATCATCGGGGCTGCCTTTGGATCAGCAGGAGAGCGCTGCATGGCTGCAGCCGTTGTCGCAGTGGAAGAAGAAGTGGCTGATGAGTTGATTCAAAAATTAGTGGATGAATCAAACGAGCTCGTCATTGGAAACGGGATTAATGAAGACGTCTTTCTTGGACCAGTCATTCGAAAAGAACATAAAGAACGAACGCTTCAATACATCCAGTCAGGGATTGAAGAAGGAGCAAGCCTCATTCGTGATGGCCGGCAAGACCACGAAACAAATGGAGAAGGGTATTTCGTCGGACCGACGATCTTTGATCATGTCACAAATCAAATGAAAATTTGGCAGGACGAGATTTTCGCCCCAGTCTTATCAATTGTCCGTGTTTCTTCATTAGCAGAAGCCATCGACCTGTCCAATCAATCAAAATTTGCGAATGGTGCCTGTCTGTATACGGACAGTGCATCAAGCATAAGAGAGTTTCGCGAAAACATCGAAGCGGGCATGCTCGGTGTAAACATCGGTGTACCCGCACCAATGGCATTCTTCCCGTTTTCCGGCTGGAAGGATTCTTTCTACGGGGACTTGCATGCCAATGGAACAGACGGAGTGGAGTTTTACACAAGAAAGAAAATGGTCACCGCTCGTTATATGTAAGCTATATGCAATGAATCATAAGAAGAAAAAATGCAGCCCCAGCATGGGAGACTGCATTTTTTGTTGTCTTCTAGTCAAAAAGTAAGGGTTTTCATCATGATTACTGCAAGGATTTACACTAGAAATCATTCTTTATATTCATTCTTCATCAGTACCTCTCAACATATTTTGAAATTGGGCCTAAACCCCAATATTAGGAAGATGAAAACAGGAGGAAATGAAACGATGAGGACGAGGATGAAGTGCGGCGTTGGTTTATTGATTCTTGCTTTGGTACTGAGCTTTTTACCGGTATATGATGCGAGTGCGGCAAGCACAACAATTGCAAAACGTGTAGGAAATGCCAACCCGCTCATAGACCACCACTTGGGCGCTGATCCATTTGCGCTCACCTATAACGGAAGAGTGTACATTTATATGTCGAGTGATGACTATGAATATCACAGCAACGGAACGATTAAGGATAATTCTTTTGCCAATTTGAATAGGGTCTTTGTCATCTCTTCAGCAGATATGGTGAACTGGACAGATCATGGCGCGATTCCAGTAGCTGGGGCAAATGGAGCAAATGGCGGCAAAGGAATTGCCAAATGGGCAGGTGCTTCCTGGGCTCCATCAGCAGCGGTGAAAAAAATCAATGGGAAGGATAAATTTTTCCTTTATTTCGCGAACAGCGGCGGAGGGATTGGCGTTCTGACAGCAGACTCCCCCATCGGTCCATGGACAGATCCTATCGGAAAAGCACTCGTCACGCCAAATACACCAGGGATGGCTGGAGTTGTATGGCTTTTTGATCCTGCCGTTTTTGTAGATGATGACGGCACTGGTTATCTATATGCCGGCGGAGGTGTTCCAGGCGGTTCTAATCCAACGCAGGGACAATGGGCGAATCCTAAAACAGCAAGAGTTCTAAAACTAGGACCTGATATGACAAGTGTGGTAGGCAGCGCATCAACCATTGATGCTCCTTTTATGTTTGAAGATTCGGGGATGCATAAGTATAACGGAACCTATTACTATTCCTATTGCATCAACTTTGGCGGCTCCCACCCAGCAGATAAACCACCTGGTGAGATCGGTTATATGACGAGCTCAAGTCCGATGGGTCCCTTTACGTATAGAGGGCACTTCCTGAAAAATCCGGGTGCATTTTTCGGGGGAGGCGGTAATAACCATCATGCTGTGTTCAATTTTAAAAACGAGTGGTATGTCGTGTATCATACCCAAACGGTCAGCTCTGCTTTATACGGATCAGGAAAAGGCTACAGATCTCCGCATATTAATAAACTTGTGCATAATGCTGACGGCTCCCTTCGAGAAGTCGCAGCCAATTTTGAAGGGGTTAAACAGCTTTCCAACCTGAATCCTTATCAGCGTGTAGAAGCTGAAACATTCGCATGGAATGGACGCATTTTGACAGAGGCATCTTCAGCTCCAGGCGGACCGGTCAATAACCAGCATGTCACAAACATTCAAAACGGAGATTGGGTGGCTGCCAGTAACGTCGATTTCGGATCAAACGGTGCGAGAACATTTAAAGCCAATGTAGCATCAAATGCAGGCGGGAAAATAGAAGTACGCCTCGGAAGTCCTGACGGCAGACTCGTCGGAACACTGAATGTCCCTTCCACAGGGGGAACAAATAACTGGCGAGAAGTAGAAACGGCAGTAAACGGAGCAACAGGCGTGCACAACGTATTTTTTGTTTTTACTGGAACAGGTGCAAACCTATTTCAATTTGATTCCTGGCAGTTTACTCAAAGGTAACGAAGAAAGACAAGATGATAGGAGAGTGGAAGAATTTGATGTCAATGATCAAAAAACCAATCTGCACTTTATTGATCTGCTTCACCATGCTGTCTGTCATGTTCATCGGACCTGGCGTGACTGAGGTTTCAGCAGCAGATGCCAATATTAATATCAATGCGGAAAGACAAGTGATTCGCGGCTTTGGTGGAATGAATCATCCGGCTTGGATTGGTGATTTGACCGCACCTCAAAGGGAAACCGCCTTTGGCAATGGGCAGAATCAATTAGGATTTTCCATTCTAAGAATTTTTGTAGATGAGAACAGAAATAATTGGCACAGAGAGGTCGCCACTGCCAAAAGAGCAATAGAGCATGGAGCTTTGGTGATCGCTTCACCTTGGAATCCTCCAAGCAATATGGTAGAGACCTTCAACCGGAATGGTACATCTGCAAAGCGGCTGAGATACAATCAATACGCCGCATATGCTCAGCATCTGAACGATTTTGTGACGTATATGAAAAATAATGGCGTCAATCTCTATGCTATATCTGTACAAAATGAGCCCGATTATGCACACGAATGGACATGGTGGACTCCTCAGGAAATCCTGCGTTTCATGAGAGAAAATGCTGGCTCCATTAATGCCCGCGTGATCGCACCAGAATCCTTTCAATACCTTAAAAATATATCAGATCCTATCCTAAACGATCCGCAGGCGCTTGGAAACATGGACATTCTCGGAGCCCATTTGTACGGAACCCAAATCAGTCAGCTTCCGTATCCTCTTTTCAAACAAAAGGGCGGGGGAAAGGAGCTTTGGATGACAGAGGTCTACTACCCGAATAGCGATAACAATTCAGCGGACCGCTGGCCTGAGGCATTAGGGGTTTCAGAGCATATTCACCATTCGATGGTAGAAGGGGACTTTCAGGCATATGTTTGGTGGTACATCCGCAGATCCTACGGCCCTATGAAGGAAGATGGCCTGATCAGTAAACGCGGTTACAACATGGCGCATTTCTCCAAGTTTGTACGCCCAGGATACATCAGAATTGATGCAACGAAAAGTCCTGAACCGAATGTTTTCGTATCAGCCTATAAAGGAAACAATCAGGTCGTCATTGTCGCGATTAACAAAAACAATACAGGAGTCAATCAGCACTTTGTGATGCAAAACGGAACTGCTTCACAAGCGTCAAGATGGATCACAAGCAGCAACAGCAACCTTCAGCCTGGTACAGACTTAAATATATCAGGTAATCAATTTTGGGCTCATCTCCCGGCTCAAAGTGTGACAACATTTGTGGTCAAACGCTAGAATGAATTGAACCACCAAAAGCCAATTTTCTCATTTCAAAAGAAAATTGGCTTTTTTTATGCAAATAGGAAGTTGATTTTTTCACTATGTCCTTACATTGGGTATAATAATGGCAATGACTTCAGGAGAGTGATCAATGTATGCCAAAGCTTCAAAGCAAAGTATTAATGATCGATGACGAAAAAGAAATCTTGGAATTAATTAACACTGTATTAACAAGAGAAGGCATTGATCGCGTCATCACAGCTTCAACTGCTCGTGATGGGCTTGCAAAATTTCATCAAGAACAACCCGATCTTGTCATACTTGATATTATGCTGCCAGACGGTGAAGGCTATGATATTTGCAGACAAATCAGAGAGACCTCCCATGTTCCGATTATCTTTTTATCAGCAAAGGGAGAAGAATCCGACAAAATTGTAGGACTTGCCATCGGCGGAGATGACTACATTACAAAACCATTCAGTCCAAAGGAAGTCGCCTACCGGGTGAAAGCGCAGCTGAGAAGGATCTCATATTTGCAGTCAACTCAAGCCGATCCCGTGATCAAAAAAGGGCCGTTTGAGTTAAACGAGCAGCAAGCAGAACTGACTAAAAATGGTGCGATCATTGAGCTCACGCCAAAAGAGCTTCTGCTGATGACCTACTTCTTGCAGCATCCGAACCGCGTCATCAGTAAAGAAACGCTTTATCAAACCGTTTGGGGGGAAGACTTCTTCGGTTCTGACAATACGGTAATGGTTCACATCCGAAGACTACGGGAAAAAATAGAGGATTCCCCGTCAACACCAGAGTTTCTCGTCACCGTCAAAGGGCTTGGTTATAAATTTGTTGTAAAGGATGCGTAAAGATGAAATGGCGATTAACAGGCAGGTATATGGTCTCTGTCATTATCGTGACCATTATCACGGTCTTTATCAACTTATTCGGATTTATGATTTGGCTCGTACTTCAGGCAAACAGCCAGCATAACGAGGAAAATACGCCCGAAACCTTCACAAGATCATTTGAACAATACGTCTCTTTTTCTGATCAAGGCATTACCGTAAACAAAGAAGGGCAGAAAGCCTTAAAACAACAGAATGCATGGATTCAAATTTTAGACGAAAATGGCCAAAACGTGTATCATGCGCTGGCACCTAAAGGATTAAAGAACAAATATACACCGATAGAAATCGTGAACTTACATAAATATAAAGATAAGCAATTATTATCGACCATTTATGCTGGCGGAAAAAAAGTAAAGGGCAAAGAATACAGCTACTTTATCGGATTTAAAGACCCTTCCATCGGAAAGTACCTATTCTCGTTTGACACGAAGGACTTAGTAACAAGATTCAATATCGGGACGATGATTTTATTATCAATAGATGCCATCATAGCGTTACTCATTGGTTACTTATTCAGCCGGCAGCTCACAAAACCGCTCGCCCGTGCCATTCATAGCATCCAGCGGCTGGCAAACGGCGATTACACGACAAATCTGCCTGCTAAAGGAATTTATAAAGATGTCTTCTATAATGTCAATCACTTATCAGAGCAGCTCGCTTCAAGCAAAAAAGAAAAAGACAAACTAGAGCAAATGCGGGAAGAATGGATCAGCCATATTTCTCATGATATTAAAACGCCGCTAGCTTCTATTCAAGGCTATGCAGAAATCATGAAAGACCCAAAGTATCCTCTTTCAAACCAGGACATTAGACATTACACGGGCATCATTGAGAATAAATCATTGTATATCAAAGATGTCATGGAGGATCTGAATTTAACAACAAGGCTGAAAAATAACGGCGTCATGCTAAATAAAGAGCTGGTCAACATTGTGTCACTGTTGCGGGAAACGTTAATTGATATTTTAAACGATTCAAGATATGCCGATCAGACGATTGAGCTTCAAACGAATGAAGACAAGCTCATGCTGAATATTGATAAAATCCTCATTCGAAGAGCGGTCACCAATCTGATTTTAAATGCCCTCGTTCACAATGATCCTGATGTGACGATTATTGTACAGCTTGAACAAAAAGAAAGAACCCATATTACGATTCAAGACAACGGCAGAGGAATAGAAGAGGCAGAGCTGGAAAAAGTGTTTGACCGCTATTACAGAGGGACAAATACAGGAGTTTCGCATGCAGGCTCTGGTCTTGGGATGGCTATTGCAAAGGATATTATCGTCAAGCACGGCGGGGATATCACGATCCGTAGCAGTGTAGGAAAAGGAACAACAATTGACATCCAACTACCAGCATGAAAACATACAAAAAAAAAAACGGTTCTGATCAACAACAGAACCGTTTTTTCATCTATTATTTATTCTGAAAACACTTTGATGCCTTTCACAATGTTCCAAATGAAGAAGTAGATAGCAACGAGGAATGTTACTGCATATGTCGCAATTAAGAAAGGCCCCGCATGGCTGATATCTTTCATACCAAGTAAACCTGAACCAAGGATGCCAATACCAAAAATCAAATAAGGAATAATATGCGTCCATAATGATTTTTTCGCATGATATTTCACGTCGTCCTGACCTAAGAAATAGACGATAATTGGGAACAAAAATGGTGCAAAAAAGATACTAAAGTAACATAATGAAGACAAGATTTTATTTTCTCTCAAAACGTTTCACCTCTATGATTTATTCACTACAAACCCATTGTACTACCTGAACCTTAACCTGTATTAATCCGAACCTTACAGCAACCTTAAACTTATTTACCTTTTAAAATAATTTATAAACGACATACTATAATATAGGTATTTAAATCTATCTTACCGAAAAAAATAGTTGACTTTGGTTTATCCTGTGTTTACAATAAAGTCGTAACCGATGCAGGAGTGTTACTGATATCATCAGGCACCACCAAGTCAGGTAAACATGTTGTACATTTGTACGTTGTTTGCTGAGATTTTGGTGTTTTTTTATGCTTTTTTTAGCAGTTTTAGGTAAGGTGGGATGAAGATGTTCACCGTCGTTAAAGTTTTAAACAATAATATCGTATTAGCTCTAACAGACACGCAAAATGAAGTAGTTGTTTTTGGTACAGGAATAGGCTTTAAGAAGAAAAAAGGTGATACTCTTGATGAGAGCGCTGTCAGTAAGACATTTTATTCTGATCAGACGTCTCCATTAGAATCTCAACTTGCCGCTATCCCAACTGATATCCTTTTATTAACTGAAAAAATCATTCATATGGGCGAAGAGATGTTGAATAAAAAATTAGGTTCCAGCATGCTGTTTTCGCTATCTGATCATCTTACCTTTTCTATTCAAAGGCATCAAGAAAAAATGGAATATGAAAACCCTATCGTATGGGAAATTCCACATCTATATTTTCAAGAATATCAAATTGGGAAAAAAGCACTTAAAATTATTCAAAAAATGATGGGGGTTACCTTTGAAGATACAGAAGCTTCACTTATTGCCCTTCATTTTGTAAACGCTCAAATAGATGGTCAGTCTATGGGAGATACGATCAAAATGACCCATCTCACGAAGGAAATCGTTAAGATTATTCAAAACATTTTCGAGATGGTATTAGATAAATCATCGATAGATTATTCGAGGTTTATCACTCATTTGAGATATTTTATTGTCAGACAAGAAACAAATCAACCGCCTCAGCAGATGGATGATTCATTAAAAGAATTAATTCAGGATCGTTATATGAAGAGCTATGCATGCGGTTTGATTATTAAAGAAATGTTAAAGCGTGAATTTAATTGGAATGTCACAGAAGACGAACTTGTTTTTCTAGTCATTCATATTGAAAGAATCACAAAGAAACATCAACAGAATACATGATTTCTTTTAGGCGTGTTATGAAAAAGCATTAACCTAAACAAATCTCCATTTAGAAGAATGGTCTTTCTAATGGTGGATTTTGTTTAGGTTTTTTTTGTGAAAATGAAGGGGTGAAGACATGAACAACAAAGAATTGGCGCAAGAAATTATCAAATTAATCGGCGGAACAGGCAATATATCTCAAAGCTGGCATTGTATTACGAGGCTGAGATTTAATATCAACGATGAAAAACAGGTAAAAGTAGATGAACTGAAAACAGTAGATGGAGTGCTCGGAGCGCAATTCCAAAGCGGACAATTCCAAGTCATTATTGGAGCAAAAGTTGCAGAAGTCTATGAGGAAATCGACCAATTGATTGGTGACAGCAGCAATGATTCTTCTACTGCTAAAAATACGTCAAAGATGAATCCAATCGAAGTCGTATTCGATGTCATTAGCGGAATTTTCACACCGATTTTGCCGGCGATTGTTGGTAGTGGATTGATTAAAGGGATCATGGCTTTGTTCGTTAGTTTAGGCTGGCTGACGGAAAAAAGCTCTACCTATGCTGTACTACAAATCTTTTCAAATGCTGTCTTTTACTTTTTACCTTTCCTCATTGCTTATTCTGCAGCGAAGAAATTTAAAACACGAGAATCTCTCGCGATGGCACTCGCTGGGATTTTATTGTATCCCACGATGGTGGAAGGGGCAGCAAAAGGAGCAGACCCACTTAGTTTTTTAGGATTGAGTATTCCATTAAATAATTATACTTCTTCCGTTTTACCGATTATTTTAGGAGTACTGCTGCTTAGCTTTATCGATAAGTGGATAACGAAAGTCATTCCAAAATCCTTAAGCATCGTATTTACACCGGTACTGAGCTTAATGATCACAGCGCCTCTTACACTAGCTTTCATAGCGCCTATTGGAAACGTTTTCGGTCAATATTTAGAGATCTTTTTCACTTCTTTATTCCATTTTGCTGGACCGATTGCAGGTTTATTAATGGGAGGCCTCATGCCTTTAATTGTGCTAACTGGGATGCATTACGCATTCTTCCCAAGCACGTTTGCCAGCTTTGAAAAAGTTGGATACGATGTCATGCTGCTTCCGATGAACTTTATTGCCAATATGGCACAAGCAGGCGCCGTTTTAGGAGTCATCATTCGCACAAAACGAGTAGAAACAAGGTCTTTGGCATTATCAACATTGCTTCCGAGTTTCTTTGGTATCACAGAACCAGCCATTTATGGAGTCACACTGAGATTGAAAAAGCCTTTCTATGCTTCATTAATTGGCGGCGCAGTTGGCGGATGTTTTTATGGTTTATTTTCAGTCAAAACGACAGCATTTTCAATTCCAGGTATTACATCTCTGCCAACCTACATTATGAAAGGCACAAACAATTTCCAGCTCGCTTTAATTGGAATAGCGCTGAGCTTTTTGGTCTCACTGCTTGTCACTATGTTCCTTGGTTTTAAAGAACCTGCCACAAAAGAAGAAGGTCAGCCGCTAAAACAAGGAAAGTCATCTAAAGATTCAGAGAATGCAGTCAATCAACAAGCTGCCAGACAAGTAAATCCTTATGAAGTACAAGCACCTATAACTGGTCAGGTCGTTCCTTTATCTGAAGTCAATGATGCCGTTTTCTCAAGCGAAATGATGGGCAAGGGAGTAGCGATTATGCCTGATAAGGGGGTGGTACAAGCACCGTTTTCCGGAAAAGTAGTGACCGTTACACCTACTAAACATGCAATAGGTTTGGTTTCAGATGATGGGATTGAATTATTAATACATGTAGGGATTGATACCGTCAGCCTAAATGGTCAATTCTTTGAGGTATTGGTGGAAGAAGGAGATGAAATCAACATTGGGGATCATTTATTATCATTTGATATAGAAGGAATTCAATCAAAAGAATTAAATGTCGTGACACCTATTATCGTCACTAATTCCTCGAAGTACCTGGATGTGATCCATACAGGTGACTCTTATGTCAACGCAGGAGAAAATAAACTCTTAATGCTCATTCATTAATCATAAATAGAAGGGATGATTGAAATGAAAGAATTAAAAAAAGGTTTTTCAGATAATTTTCTATGGGGTGGCGCAACAGCTGCCAATCAAATAGAGGGCGCGTATTTAGAAGGCGGGAAAGGGCTGTCAACTTCAGACTTCGCGGCATATAAAGATCCCTATGCACAAGGAAAAGTAAACAACTTTACATTCGATGTTAGTTCAGCTGAACTAAACAAATACAAGGAAAATCCTGATGCATTTGATTTCCCAAAAAGACGCGGAATTGATTTTTATCATCGTTATGAAGAAGATATCGCACTGTTTGCAGAAATGGGATTTAAAGTCTTTCGTTTGTCCATCTCATGGGCAAGAATCTTTCCAACAGGTTTAGAGGACAAGCCGAACGAAGAAGGATTGGCTTTTTACGATAAAGTATTTGATGAATGTGCGAAATATGGAATTGAACCGCTAGTAACAATGTCTCATTATGAAATGCCGATTACTTTAACAGAGAAATATAATGGATGGATGAGTAGAGAGCTTGTCCCATTGTTCGAAAAATACGCACGTGCGATTTTAGAAAGATATAAAAACAAAGTGAAATATTGGATTACATTTAATGAAATGAATATGAACCTCAATAGTCTTTATACAGGTGCTGGCATTTTAGAGGATTTAGTAGACCATAAATTACAGGCTGCTTACCAAGCATCTCACCATCAATTTGTGGCAAGTGCATTAACAGTGAAGGCAGCGAAGGAAATCATTCCAGATGTCCAAATTGGCTGTATGATTAACCAAATCGAAGCCTATGCAAAAACAACAAAACCAGAGGATCAGCTGCAGGCAGTCAAATCGAATCAATTGAATATGTTCTATCCTGATGTTCAAGCTAGAGGCGAATATCCAACATACATGGTGAAATATTTTGCTGATAATCAAATCAAGCTGTATATTGAAGAGCAGGATGAACAAATTTTGAAAGAGGGCACTGTTGATTTTGTTGCGATCAGCTACTATATGTCACACGTAGCAGAAGCGCGTGAAGATGCCGCTGAGCTAGCGGGTACGTTTGACAGCCCGATTAAAAATGAACACTTGGAATTATCACAATGGGATTGGCCGATCGATCCAATGGGTCTGCGCATTTCATTAATTAAACTGTATGACAGATACCAAAAGCCTTTATTTGTTTGTGAAAATGGACTTGGCGCAAGAGATACATTGACACAAGATGGAAAAATCCACGATGATTATCGAATTGATTATTTGAAAAAACATATTGAACAGATGAAAGAAGCAGTAAAAGAAGGTGTTGACTTAATGGGATACACACCTTGGGGCTGTATTGACTTAATCAGCTGCGGAACATCTCAAATGACTAAACGCTATGGTTTGATCTATGTGGATCAAGACGACCTAGGAAATGGTACACTGAATCGTTACCGTAAAGATTCATTTTTCTGGTACAAAAATGTTATCGCATCAAATGGAGAAGACCTATAAAAGCAGATTGAATGATGAAAAACACCATCTCAGGGCGCCTTAACCGGCTGCATGCGATGGTGTTTTATTTTTCACGAAAACATCTCTTGACCTTGAAGTATAGTTCAACCTTTATAATGTAATTATAGTAAGATAAAATCACAAAAAAGGAGTAACAATGGAGTTGATGACTAGAGGTGAACTTGCCAAACAAACTGGAATAAGCCCTGCCGCAATTCGTTACTATGAAGAACACAACATTTTACCTGTCCCGAGACGCCGTTCGAACGGTTATAGACTATACACAGAAGATTATATTGTGAAAATTCAATTGATCAAAGATGCCAAATCATTGGGTTATTCACTAAAGGAAATAAAAGAAATATTGGAAATGCTGAGTCAAGACATAGAACTTGATACTTTAAAAAGAATTGTAAAACATAAACATGAAGAAATTGAAAAGAAAATTAAAAGCCTGCGCCTCATTCAAGACCTTTTATCTAACTTATTAAAGACTCCTGAGAAAGAAGTACAAGTGTATCTCAAATCATTTCGTGTGATGAATCAGGATGACGAATAAACATATCTGCTTAAAGGAGAGAAATAAAATGAGTGTCGAAATTTTTAACGGAGAACGTTCTGAAGAAAGTATTCAATTTGAAACATTATTCACGTCCCAAAGTAATAAAGAGAGTTTTGCTAGTGTCGAAAAAACCAAAAACTTTCTATCTCAAATAGAAAATATGAAGCCTTATGCAATCGGAGACGATGTGAAACTAGTGAGTGAAATAAAGGAGCAAATTTTCGAAGGAATGCAGGTTTTCACATTGAATGACCAAATGCCGCAAAAGCAAAAGGTGATTCTCTATATACATGGTGGTGCTTGGATAAACCAGCCTCTTAATTTCCATTGGTGGTACATGGATAAAATGGCTCAATCCCTTAATGCCAAAGTGGTCGCTCCTATATATCCTAAATTACCTCATTATAGCTACCAAGATACTTATCCAAAAATCTTAAATCTATATAAAGAAATACTAAAAACGGTTGAGAGTACCGATCAATTAACGATTATGGGAGATTCAGCGGGCGGAAATATCTCACTTGGCCTGGCGCATCTCTTAAAGATGGAAAGTCTGCCACAGCCGAAGGATATTATTTTATTATCTGCATGTGTTGATATGAGTTTAAGCAATCCTCTTATATCTGAATATGCCGATAAAGATCCCATTCTAGCGCCAGAAGGAATAGATGTCATTACAAAAATGTGGGCAGCAGATAAAAAGGTAACTGACCCATTAATCAGTCCAATTAACGGAGACTTTCATGGTCTTGGGAAGATCACTCATTTTATTGGAACACATGATATTTTATATCCAGATGCACTAAAGCTTGATGAAAAGCTGACAGAACAAGGAATTAACATGAAAACCTTTGTTTATCCAGAAATGCTGCATGTGTTTGTCGTCATGCCAATCCCTGAGGCACAAGATGCTCAGGAAAAAATCATTCAGGTGATAAATAGTTAGGTCTTTTTCACACATCAAAATGCTCTGACTTAAATATTCGAAAAAATAGGCTGCTTATTGAAAGCAGTCTTTTTCCATTCAACATGTAATACATTTAGAATGTCAATTCACCTCAGATTAAAAATTCCTTAAATCCCAATTTTTGTTTACAACGCACGAATTTCCTATTAATATGATACATATTCGGTTCATAAAGGAGAGTGACATGATGAGTGTTTTCTTTCTTCATCCTATGGCGCTGATCTTATTTACATTGCCTTTGTTATCTTTGATTTGGGGGATTGTTGGCTACTGCATCTTTAAGCGAGTTTATATCGTTCTTATCATCACATTTGCCATCTCCACTATTTTCATATTTGCCTATACTGGGTTTGACATGTCAAATATGTATTGGGTCGTGTTGATGACCTTTTTATGCATGTGTACCTCTGTCATCACAAAAATCATTCGCTATATGTATGCCCGCTATAAAAGAGCATAACGAAAAAGCTGATATTCACAAAAATCAGCTTTTTCCATATAGAAATACATGGCGAACTAGTCAAAGTGAAAATAGGGGAACTGATTCCACTCAAATATACTAGAAGTTGATGTACGACCTAGACTTAGCAGGAAGAGGGACACATCAAGCGTTCTCTTTGTTACATTCCAGATAACTGAAAAATCGCTCCACAAAATCAGCCCCATGTATTTTCTCCATATGCGCCGTGTTAAAAATATATTGTTCCATCTGCTCAAGCTTGCGCAGGCTGCGTACCAGTACTTTCCGATCCTCGTCAGAAAGGTGAGGGTCATGATTTATCTTCAGCAGTGCCTGTTTGACACGCGCAGAGACCTTTTCAACATATAGATGGTTTTTGGAGGCTGGCGGAATACATTGCGACAGGTCACAGCCTGTAAAGCGAACACCGTCAAGAATGCAGTTTTCAAAGTTGGCGATCAGCTTTTGTTTACCATTTCCCTCAAACGTTATATCCACTAGCTTACCGGTAAAGGTACAATGAACAATATTCGCTGCTTGTAAAATGCGGTCATTAAACTTACATTGATAAAATGTACAGTTGATAAACACAGCATTCTCCAATGTCATTCCTCTCATATCACAGGAGGAAAATTCGCAATTCGTAAAAACAGCCTCGCCTTTAGCAATCCCAACAGAGCGCAAATCGGAACGAATAAAAGTACAATGCTCAATCGTACTACCTGCAAAAAATCTCGCATTCGTCAGATCACACGTATTAAATACAAGATGACGCAGCTGACAGCTCCAAAATATAGGTGAATGAACATTTGAGTTGCTAATCGTCGATCCGCTTATCGTTTCGTGTTCATACCTGACAATATCAGAAAATATTTCATTGTCTACTGACATACCAGACTCAAGCCTTCTCATTGTGATCACCTATCATTTCTTCAGAATCTTTTACCAGGATGAATACCTTCCAAAAGTTCATTTCTGTTCACTAAACGGCTTACATTGACAAGTTATTATATCATAAAGCTCGAAACATAAAGAGAGCGGTCATCATTTTGAGAGCGCTTATCTTGCAATGTGTCTTTCACACTCACTTTAAATCATAAGGGGGACAAAAGAATGAAAAGATATGGTGCATTCCCAGAACCAACTGGCGGCTATACTGCCGGAAGCACACAGAAAGTCTATCATACGATGGCGTGAACTTGATTAAGATAACGAGCAGAAAGCGATCCAAAATGAAAAAAAGCCTTGAGAATTAGGCTTTTTTTGTTTCTCCATAGTATATATCCGTGACGATTTTTAAAAAAGCCTTCAAAGCACGTGTTTTATATCGACCTTTCTTCACGACAATGCCAATTTTCCAGGGAATATATTGACTACTAATTGGTTTTACACAAATGTCCTCTTTATACATGTCCGTTAAAGGACTTGGAATGATCGCAACTCCTAATTCATCACGAACTAATGTCAAAAGCAAATCCCATTGTGTTGTGCTGTAAGCGACATCGGGAACAAAATGTTCCTTACGGCAGCTTTCTAAAATCACTTGACTTAACGCAAATGAAGAATCAAACAATATCCATTTATCCTCTTTAAGCTGTTCGAGCGAGAGCTGTTGTTCATCTTTTAAAGCGTGATTTTTTGGTAAACAAGCCACAAACGGCGCTTCAAAAATGAGTTGTTCTTCTAATTCATGACTTTGGGCAGGTATGACAATAAAGGCCGCATCTACTTCGCCTTTCTCAACGAGTTTTTCTACATGTAAGCCGCCCTCCTCAATCATTTCGAGCGTCACATCTGGATGCTTTTGAGTAAAAGCTTTTGCCACTTTCGAAAAGAAAAAGGTACCAATTATTTGCGGCAGACCGATCTTTAAATGGCCGCGAATATGCGTGTCGGTATCACCCAGCTCCATTTGCAATTCATTCATTTGCTGCAGTACCGCGATCGCTTTTTCATATACAAGCTCTCCTTCATCCGTTAACTTGAAAATTCGATTTGACCGATCGAAAAGGATGACACCCAGTTTTTTCTCTAATTTTTGAATGGTTTTAGAGAGGGAAGGCTGGGCGATAAAAAGCTTTTCACTTGCTCTTGAAAAACTTCCACAATCCGCAATCGCTTTAAATATTTCAAAGTCCCGTATGTTCATTTTACCCTCCATTATTCCAATAAGGCATACTCATTATGATGATGATATATTGTACATGATAAACGTTTATTTTTACACTTTGATTAAGGAGGGGTTAAGATGTCTACATGTAAAGTTGCTGTTGTTCAAGCTGCTTCTGTCATTATGGATAAAGAAGCAAGTACTGAAAAAGCCATTTCGTTAACACTTGAGGCCGGAGAAAAAGGAGCCAATATTGTTGTGTTTCCTGAAGCTTTTATACCAGCTTATCCAAGAGGACTAGCTTTTGGCGCCACAGTAGGAAGCCGTTCTCCAGAAGGAAGAAAGGACTGGCTTCGTTACTTAGAAAATTCAGTTCCAGTTCCAAGTAGAACGACTGACAGATTAGGAGAAGCAGCCCGCAAAGCTGGTGTCTACCTCGTCATCGGTGTCATTGAAAGAGATGACGAATCAAGTCGCGGGACTTTATATTGTTCCGTATTGTTTTTCGGACCAGATGGAACCTTACTTGGAAAGCACCGTAAACTAAAGCCGACAGGTTCCGAGCGACTCATATGGGGAGAGGGGGATGGCAGCACACTGCCGGTTTTCGATACACCGTACGGTAAAATAGGCGCTTTAATTTGCTGGGAAAACTATATGCCATTAGCTAGAGCAGCGATGTATGCAAAAGGCGTCCAAATCTATATAGCCCCTACGGCAGATTCCAGGGAACTATGGCAATCTACGATTCGCCATATTGCCGCAGAAGGCCGATGCTTCGTTCTATCTTGTAATCAATATGTGAATAAAGAGATGTATCCTAAAGATTTAGCCTGCTATGATGAATTAGCATCTTCTCCTGATGAGATGTGCCGAGGGGGGAGTGCAATCGTCGGTCCTTTAGGCGAATATATAAAAGAACCTGTCTATGGTCAGGAAGAGATACTGCTGGCAGATCTTGATTTGCGTGATATTTCTTCTAGTCAATTCGACTTCGATGTAGTGGGGCATTATTCAAGACCTGATATCTTCCAACTCGTCGTCAATGAAGAGAAAAAAGAAAATGTAAAGTGGATGAATCGATGAAATCACACGAAAAAAAGAGCAGCCATCAGCCGCTCTTTTTTTCGTGTGTCAACCTTGATGAGTTTTTAATGGACCTTTTGTGATATGAGTAAGAGGAGCATTTATGTTAAAGATTTTAGCGTTGATGTCTGTTATTCCAAAGCTAGTGATTCTTTTAGAATGCATCTCAAGATAGTTTTCAGCTGCTTCTTTTGTTTCGAATAAGTAGATTCCGCCAGCCTCATTCTTCTCCGGATTCTCCGTCCATATTTTCCATATGAATCCGTCTTCCTCATTTATACTTTTCGCTAAATCAGCAAACTCTTTTGCCATTTCATCGCCGAAAGGGCCTTTCATCTTAAAATCCACCTGTAATAAATGTGCCATCGTCATTCTCCTTATGTTGAAGTTGTAAAATACAGTTCCCCCAGCACTTCTTTCATTTGATACTGCTGCTGCGGAAGTTCTTTCTTCATAAAAGACCGTACATCTGATTGGTCAACATCGTACATCACTTCAATTTCTTTAGAAAATAGAAGTTTTTCTTTTTCGAGCAGGGTAGAAACAGCTGGGCGTTTTTTCGGTTCAAGTTCTTCAGTGTTTAAAGCTTGCTTTAATCCTTCAACATAGACTTCAAATGAGCGGCCACCCGTGATTTTGACTCCTTTATTTTCTTCGTTGACGAAGATAATCGTTGGGAAACCTCTAGCACCAAGGTCTCGAACTAGCGTAAAATCTTGATTTAATAAATCCTGGCCGCTTGGCAGCTCCGCTTCATGGACAATCACATCTCCGTTAAGTCCAAGATCGTTGACGATGTCAATTAACACCGTGATATCCGATATATTTTGATTGAATGCAAATAGCGCTTCTCTCGCACGGCGTAAAAAAGTATAGGCTAGTGCATCATCATGATGTTTTTGAATCACTTTGAACACGCGAGAGGGCGGGTAGGAAGATTGAACAGGATTGTCAATCATTAAGGACCCATCAATTGGCATGCGGGAATGTTCTCCAACCTCTCTCCAGTGACCAGCCACATCAGCAGGTTTGTAAATTCCGTTTGCAGGATCAATTGGACCGCCATGCCATTTCTCTAACAGTCCACCCAACACAGTCTGGAAATGAAAATAATGTCCATATTGCTCTTTAAATCGACGCAGCACAGGTTCAATTGCCCAGCAATGCGAACAAATCGGATCTGTTACATAATAGAGCGTTATTGTTTTTTTAGGTTGCTGAAAATCAATGACCTGAATATCCTCTTCTTCACCTACACCACATACACCTTTTTCTATATCACAAAACATCTCATTGTTTTTCAATTTCATTTACCTCCTTAAATTTTGTAGGAACGCTATTGCCTATCAGTTTGTTTGAATCAAGCAATGATTTACTTTACAATTAAATCTTAAGACACAATGAGTGAGACCAACACCAATAATTTCTTCAATTTGTTGTTTATCCAACAGATTGATAGATGTGTTGAAAAAGGAGGAGGGATAAGATGCCACAGCCAAAGACAGACCCTCGGGTCCTAAGAACGCGTAAGTTAATCATGGAGTCTTTTATTAAACTTTCATCGAAAAAGGAATTTAAGGATATTACGATCAAAGATGTCACGGCAGAAGCCATGATCAACCGCGCGACGTTTTATTATCATTTTGAGGATAAATACGATTTGCTGGATAAAACACTATCAGAAGTATTATCGATTAATTTAGAAAGTATAAATTTCAATCATCGTAAACTAGATGAAGATACGATTATCAATATTTTTAAAGCACTAACGAATTTTCAACAATCTCTGCATAACCGCTGCCAAGTAGAATATGAAACTGAACTTGCTCCTATTGTGAGGGAGCAGCTTGAAATTATTTTTTATCAATTGTTAATCAATCAATATACAAATGTAGAAAAGCAAATTCTGAAGGTCACAGCTGTTTTTTTAGGTTGGGGAATTCACGGAGCTTCTGTTGAGTGGAGAAAAAATAGTTCGCACTTATCATCAGAGGAGTTTATCAAATCAGCAGTGCCATATATCTTGTCAGGGATTGATTTTAAACAAGCAGATGGATGATTTGACAATTTTCAAAGGCTCCACTAATATAAATGCTATAGCATATAAATTTCATAGAGGGTGTTTACATGGATTTACAAGATTTAATAGGCTATCTCGTTCATCGTACCGATCTTAAAATGACAAATTATTTTACGAACAGGTTAAAGCCTTATGGCGTCACGCCTGAACAATGGAGTATTATTAGCATCCTGAGTAGTGAAAAGGGGACTACTCAAAAAGAATTGGCAGAAGGAATTGATAAAAATCAAACCACTGTCGTCAGAATGATCCAGTCTATGGAACGAAAAGGGCTTGTCAAAAAGACCTATAATGAACAAGACCGGCGCTCACATCACCTGCTTTTAACGGAAAAAGGGGACGAGGTCAAAAAGGCCATTCTTCCTGTTGTCATGGATGCACATCAAACGGTGACAAAGCAATTAAACGATGAAGAGATTCAACAATTAAAATTACTTTTAAACAAATTATTTCATTCACACTATGAATCTTAAAATGTCTAATCTGTAACGAACTATTTATGTCCGATATATGCTATGACATATAAATTGTATCAGCTGAAATTTTGTCCATTTGGACTTGAGTGTTTCAGTCAAATAACTTAGAAAGATGTGATCACGATTTTCATACTTATTCTGCAAATGATATTGGCTGCTTTCTTTTTTGTAACAGGATCGAAAATTATATCAGGGAAAATGGCAGAAGAGTTCAAACGATTTGGTTTACCTGCTTTTTTTAATGTTTTAACCGGAGCCTTTGAGCTCATAGGCGCAGCTGGAATGCTAATTGGCATATGGATGCCAACAATCGCAATATTATCAGGCTTATTGTTAGGAGGCACGATGCTGGCAGCTGCACTTACTCTGATCGTATTGGCCAAAGATCCCTTTAAAAAAGCAATCCCGGCACTTGTGTTATTCGCTCTCAGTATTGGGATCAGCTTGTACCACATTCTTTAAGTTCATATCAAGGTAAGTCACAAAACCTAAACAAATCTCCACTATTCTAATGGTGGATGATGTTTAGGTTTTTTAGCGATTGAATTGTTTTCGAAGAACTAAGCATGAGACAGCAAATACTGCAAAAGCGCCCGCTGATCCAGCAGCAAACACGAGCTCAGCTTGTTCTAGTTTGGACTTGAATAACAAAGGGACAGAAAGAATGAGAGCGGCACCACTAAAGCTCAATCCTAATATCAACATTGCTAGTAATTTATTCATCGAAACACCTCTTACACTCATAATGAAAACAATCGAAAAGAATCATATTTGGAGTGTATCATATAGTGACGGGCGAGTGCTTTCTTTTCATTAAAGCACTCGTAAAATAAACTTTTTTAAACGAACACTGTTCTTAACGAACGGTGTTCGTTATAATATAAATGAGATGTGACTTTAAACGATTTTCATAAAGAAGAGGAGATGCATACGATGACGGCATTATCTAAGGATCAAAAGCAAATCGCTATCATTGGAGGAGGACCTGGGGGGTTAACGCTCGCCTTAATACTGCAAAATTACGGTATACAAACAACCATCTATGAACGAGAGGTGCATGACAAGAGTCTTGAAAGAGGGGGCTCACTGGATATTCACGAAGAAACAGGCCAAAAAGCTTTAAAAGAAGCGGGAATTTATGAGGAATTTCAAAGGAACGCCCGCTATGAAGGAGAAGATTTCCGATTACTTGATAAGTCAGGAAAAATTTATTTAGATGAAGAAACGGAACCAGATCAAAAAGGCACCCGCCCAGAAATTGACCGTGGTGTTTTGTGCGAACTGCTGTTAGATCAAATTGATGCTGAGAACATCAAATATGGTTATAAACTAGAAAGTTGCGTTTCACTAGAAAACGGCATGACGGAGCTTCATTTTGAAAACGGAGTTGTCGAGACAGTTGATCTTTTAATTGGAGCAGATGGTGCTTTTTCTCGTGTGCGTCCTCTGTTAACAGATATTGATATTGAATACGCCGGACTCACGATGCTGGAACTGAATATCCTCAACGTAGAGGTGAATCACCCTGATTTAGCTGCATTTAATAAACGCGGGAAGATGTTTGCTTTAGCAGACCATAAAGGACTGATTGGTCAGTTAAACGGGGATGGACGAATAAAAGTGTATGCAAGCCTTATGGTAGAACGTAACTGGATTGAGGCTTGTGGTATTCCTTTTCATCAAGCGAAAGAAGCAAAAGAACAATTATTAGAGTTATTTAGTGATTGGGACGATCAGCTGAAAAATTATATTCGTTATGCAGAAGATGCCATCATTCCAAGACGGATTTATACGCTTCCTGTCGGTTTTAAATGGAACCGCCATAAAGGAGTAACGCTTATCGGTGATGCAGCTCATGTCATGTCACCATTCGCAGGGGAGGGCGTAAACATGGCGATGTTTGATGCAATGGAACTCGCACTTGCGATTGTCCGAAATCCTCATCATATCGAAAAGGCTATAGAAGAATACGAAGACATGATGTACGAATATTCATCGGAGAAAGCTCATGAATCAGAAAAAAGTTTAAAACTGTGTTTTTCAAAAAATGCTGCGGTCAAGCTTGCAGATATGATGAATTCTTTTCAAGAAAACGGAGATTGATGCTCAATTTACTATTTGACTTTGACATGTTATAAAGAGAGTATGAACAATTCAAATCGTCGTATTATCAGTCGTCGGTCTCAGCCGGCTAAAGAGCCTTTAAGCCGTGAACTCATTGTGAAAACTGCCTTTGACCTTCTTAAGGAGCAAGGGTTAGAGGGCATGAGTATGCGTAAGGTGGCTAAAGCATTAGATACAGGACCTGCATCCTTGTATGTCTACGTGAACAATTTTCAAGAACTAAGTGCTTACGTATTAGATTATGGTCTCGGCCAAATGGTTTATCCAAATTCAGCGGGTGGCACATGGAAAGAACAGTTATTTGACATATTGCATACTTATTTCCTGCTGCTATACGAAAAGCCAGGTCTTGCTGAAATTTCTCTTTCCACCATCCCGCAAGGAACGAACTTTTTACAGTTGACCGAACATCTTCTCGCTGCACTGCATGAAGGCGGAATCAAATCTACATCCGCTGCATGGGGAGTAGACCTGTTACTGTTATACGTATCTTCCGTAGCATACGAAAAGGTCTCTTGGAAGAAACAAGGCTCTTCGCAAATTTCAGATACAAAAAAAACATTTCATGATGCAGACAAAACGCGGTTTCCTTTTATCCATAGCCTGAAAAAAGAAATGTTTGCAGGTGATACCGTATCACTGGAACGGTTCAGGTGGGGAATTGACGTCATTTTGTCAGGGATCCAGCAAAAAATCAATTAGAAAGGAGCAAAAAAAGCAGTCAAAGGCTGCTTTTTTATATTTTCTCCACTTTTTCAAAACGTATAAAAAAATCTATATATTGTTTTTGCATATAAAAAATTATATAATCTAGTAGAATAAACAAATGAGGTGCTTAGGCATGGAACATATAAAGAATTTATTACAGAGCTATATTCCTTTAGCAAAATCTACTGCAAAAATGTTTGGACCAAATTGTGAAGTCGTGATTCATGATTTAACGAACCCTCAAGCATCAGTCATGTTTACAGTCAATCATCATGTGACGGGAAGAAAAATTGGTCAATCATTTGATCATTTGGTAAAGACTGTTTTACAATCAGAAGATTTTAAAGAAGATTATCTCGCTGGGTATACATTTAAAACCGAAGACAACCGTACCATTCGTTCTTCGACTTCATTAATTCGTGATTCCGAGCAAAAGGTGATTGGTGCATTCTGTATCAATTTTGATGTTGAAGCATTGAATCAAATGCAGCAATTTATGGATACTTTTCTTTCTACAAAAGTTGAAGTTCAAGAGAATGAAACAACAACAACAAATGATGATCTTGAAAATGTGGAAGAAATCGTAGATCAATTGATTCAACAGATCATTCAAAATAGTGTTCACCCAGTCATGAAACGCCATGAAAAAATTGAATTAATAAGGTTCATGGATGAAAAGGGTATTTTTTTAATGAAAGGATCTGTTGAGAAGGTCGCATCTATGTTAGGTATTTCTAAAGTCACCGTCTATAGCTATTTGGATGAGATCAAACATAAAGCGAATGAAGGAGAAAAGAAATGAAAAGCATCCTTGAGGTAGGGAATCTAAAAGCCAACGGACACTATGCATTCGCAACCATTCATCAAAACACGGTCTATGTTTCAGGACAATTTGCCATCAATCCTGAAACGAGAGAAAAAGAATTCGGCCCCATTGAAGAAGAGACATTACAAGCGCTTAAAAATGTCGAGATGATTGTAGAAGCGGCTGGAAGTAAAAAAGAAAAAATTTTGCGTATGACATTATACATTTCTGATATTGAACTATGGGACAAGGTAGATGCGGTTTACACTGAATTTTTCGGTGAACACCAACCAGCACGTACTGTTGTACCAACGAATGAATTACATTTCGGTTTCAAAATTGAAATTGATGCTATTTCTTATATTTAGAATATTTTTTTGCTTATGATATATAAAAAAGTATAATTCGTATAAAAAATTATTCTTATTCGAAGGGGATGATGATCGATGAATCAATTGATTTGTAACGATTGCGGGAAAAAGTATGAGATGACACCAACTCTATGGAAATGTGATTGTAACGGAGTATTAAACCTGGTGAAAGATACCCCTAAAATAGATATAGCGGCTTGGGATCACTATCCAAACTCATTATGGCGTTATGTAGAAACCATGCCATTTTCAAAGGGTTCTAAGACTTGGGAATCTGTGACAATGGGTGAAGGTCAAACTCCGTTAATCCTTTTAGATCCGAATGAGCCAAATACTTATGTAAAAGTTGACTATATGATGCCTACACTCTCCTTTAAAGATCGAGGAGCTGCCGTTTTAATGACAAAGGCAAAGGAATTAGGGGTATCAAAAGTCATTGCGGATAGCAGCGGGAATGCAGGAACAGCGATTGCCGCTTATGCAGCTCGTTGCGAGATTGCATGTGACATCTATTTAAGCGATGAAACTTCACCTAAAAAGGTCGCTCAAATAAAAGCCCATGGAGCAACGATTAAAGAAATTCGTGGTACACGCGAGGACATTGCCGCTGCAGCCCAAAAAGCAGTAGACGACGAAAACGTTTTTTATGCAAGCCATGTGTATCATCCTTATTTTTTTGAGGGAACAAAAACATACGCATATGAAATCTATGAACAAATAAAAGGAGCACCAGATGCTGTAATCATTCCGGTTGGAAACGGCACTCTCCTTCTAGGAGCATATTATGGCTTTAAAGAGTTATTTGAAAATGGTTTGATTCATAAAACACCGAAAATCATTGCCATACAAGCGAAAAACTGTGCACCTCTTGTGAAAGCTTATCAAAACGGGGAGGAATCAGCATCGCTTGTTACGAATACAGGGACCTTAGCAGAAGGGATAGCCATCGCTGCCCCGGCGCGCTCCAAACAAATTCTAGAAGCTGTACAAGATACCAATGGTACATTTATAGATATTGAAGAAAATGAAATATTGAATGCACGCTCTAAACTAAGTGAAAAAGGATTTTATGTGGAAGTGACATCTGCAGTCAATTTTGCCGGCTACTTGAAATATAAAAAGGAATCAAAAGAAACCATCGTCATACCTCTTTGCGGGGCAGGGATTAAGTCAAAATAACCCGTAGAATACAACTTGAAAGATGACATCATCCCATTGCTGGAACAATCCGATTCTGATAGTTACTTATCACCAGAGGTTTGTCAGACCGTTGCTGCGAGATTGCGTCAACTGATCCGCCATTGGCTAGTAGATGATGACATAGATAAAATGAACGCTCTCTATCTAGCAGAAGGTATGGAACTAGCGCATGAACAAAATGAGGTATTGGGATTTATATAGGAAGAGGTCGAAAAATAGTTGTTTCATTATCATTCTAAGAGTATCTCAAGAGAGATGCTCTTTTTCTTGCCTGAATGCACAATCTCTTTTGCCCAAAAGTACAATTTCACTCAACTTCTAACTATTTTTTCATTTGTTCTTCTCCCCAATAACAAATTGCATCTAATACAGGTATCAATGATAATCCCTTTTCCGATAAACTATATTCTACTTTTGGAGGCACTTGAGGATATTCTTTACGATTAATTAATTGATCCGCTTCAAGTTCTTTTAGTGTATTGGTTAATGTTTTAAAAGAGATAGTCCCGAGCATTCGTTTTAACTGATTATAGCGAATAGGACCATTGTTTGCATATAAGGCATACAGTACCGTCATCTTATATTTCCCACCAATTAAAGATAAAGTATACCCAAATCCAGTTTCTTTTAGGTCAACATTAGCTGTAAAGGATTCTTTCGTCATTTCACACTCTCCTTTAGGTTAGTATCGCACTTTAATTACCGTACTTGTAGTACGTTATAGCATACAATAAAATGAATGTACATCAAAATATGATGAAAATAACAAAAAAGGGTGAATGAATAATGAAAACGATTGTCTATGCACATCCTTGGGACGGAAGCTATAATCATGCCATTTTGACTTCCATTACAGAAAATCTAGAAACAAAGAGAGAACTATTTCAAGTGATCGATTTATATAAAGATGGGTTTAATCCCGTTTTTTCAGCTGAAGAATTGAAGTATTTTATTAAAGGCGAAACACCTTATCAATTAGTTAAGGATTATCAAAAGAAATTAAGTCAGGCAACTGAATTAATATTTATATTTCCTGTCTGGTGGTGGGATTTACCTGCAATTTTAAAAGGATTTATTGATAAAGTCATGTTAAGAGGTTTCGCATTCTTAGAAGATAAAAACACTGGGGCTTTAAAAGGTTTATTGACAAATATTAAAAAAACAACTGTGATCTCAACATCTACAACAGATAAGGATTATATAGAATCTGAAGGTGGGAATGCGATTCAAAGCGTTTTTATTAACAGAACTCTTGCTGACTTGGGACTTAAAAATGAAGACACCCAATGGATTCATTTTTCAAGAGTTAACTTAACAACAGATGAAAAGAGAAAAATATTTTTAAACGAAATATCCCAAAGTATTTAATTTACTGTTGCAGCCAATAAGGAAAGGCACAACCTTTACGACCAATCTAATTTATTGAGAAGGTGGTAGAGGTTGTGAAAAATTAAATATGTATTCTCATTTCTTAGTTTACATAATATATATTCTAGGAAGTTTAAACAACAAACGAATTTTCTTTGTCTCAAAACTAAGTATACTTATCTTATTGAGACAAAAAAGAAAAAATCAATTTTAAATTGATTCATCTAAATGCTTTGATGATATTCTGACGATTTCATGGCCATAAACATTTCACTGCAACGTTTTTGTCACAACAACGCCAGATGCTATGAGCTTTGTATCAAGCGTTCATTATAGCTCCAGTTGATGTTCGATTATGTGTTTACCAAATCAATGCTTTTTTCGTTCTAATATGTCAAAACATCTAGTCCAACATTACACTTGAAAAATGCTCATTAATCATTGTGTATCCATCAATTTCACCTCTCACCAAAAGAAATTTCTTTTGACTAACATTTTTTCATTACGTTCCTCCCTCCTGTTATTTACGAATCAGCAAGTCTCATTTATAATCGAGTAGATTTGTTCAATAACATATATATCTTTAAATGTGAGGGATTAGATGGAATTAAAGTGGTATAAAGCAATTATTGTGATCTTTACGATGTCTGGAATCTCCATTTCTACATGGTTTTCGCGGACACCGGAAGTTAGAGATTTATTACAAGCAAACACAGGAACAATGGGACTTATTTTACTCGGTTTATCTGTTGGCTCAATTGTTGGGCTTGTTCTTTCAAATGTATTCGTCCGCAAAAAAGGCGGCCGAGTGGCGATTGTGATCAGTGCTTTTTTGATGTTCCTTGGATTCACTACTCTTGCCATTGGTTCCACGCTCTCTTCTATCTTTGTCGTCACTTCTGGTCTTTTTCTTTTTGGAGCAGGCTCTGGCATGTGTAATGTAGCGATGAACTTAGAAGGAACAGAGATTGAGTACAGCATCAAGAAAACCATTCTGCCTATATTGCACGCTTCCTTTAGCATTGGGACGTTAATTGGAGCAGGTGCTGGTATTCTTTTTATCCATCTAGGGGTTTCTGTATTGATACACCTTCTCGTTATTGCCCTTCTATTCTTCCTCAGCATATTGATTTGTACACGGTTTATCCCGCATGGGACAGGAAAAGATCAGCATGAGAAGCAGTCAGATACAGTTGAACCTGCTCAAACAGCATGGCTGAACAAACGTACGATATCTCTTGCGATGATTGCCTTATGTCTTGCGTTTGTCGAAGGCTCGGCCAATGATTGGATTCCACTTGCAATGGTGGATGGCTATCAAGTTTCACATTCCATGAGTACGGTCATCTATGCTTTGTTTTTGTGCGGCATGATTAGCGGCAGACTGATCAGCGGACGATTGATTGATCGCTTTGGCAGAGTGTTATTGCTAAGAGTGGCCATTTTATCAGCAGCTGCCGGACTATTCTTAGTCATTTTAAAGATTTCACTTGTTGTATGTATGATATCGATCTTTTTATGGGGACTTGGCGCATCTTTAGGCTTTCCGCTGACCATTTCTGCAGCTGGCGATGATAGCCGGTACGCTGTCAAACGCGTCAGTATTGTGACCTTATCTGGTTACACAGCCTCCCTTTCCGGCCCTCCTATTTTAGGGCTGCTTGCTAATCAAGTTGGACTGCTTCATGCCTTTATCTTTGTTCTATTTGCCATATGTATTGCAGGAATCTTTACTAAAGCTGTAGCAAAACCACATTCATTACAAGCTCACTAAACGTGTCTGATCCTTGATCATGGCACTTTTTTTAAATTTAAAAAATAAAATTGAAACCTTTCATGAAGTGAAACAGTCCTATAGATGTCCTGATGTTTATCGTTTTTTTAAAGAGGGAAAGTAAAAAAATAAGACTTTTCAAATAACTGAAAACGTGGTAAGATCATGAAAATAACCAGGAAGGGGTGAGAAAAATGAAAAAAAATATGCTATTAAAATTAGGTGTTTTATGTATAGCACTTGCAAGTTTTCATTTGTTCTCAATGCCTCATTCCGTTCAGGTATACCATCATGCGAAGGTGGTTGCCGATCAAGAATCACATGAAATGAAAATCGTCCAGACAATGGGCGATGAAAAGAAACAAAAACATGTGAGCGCAGTATTTGCCGCATTTACAGCACTGCTGATTATTGGCAGTATGACAGCTGGATTTGCGCGCATCACTCATACTGATCGATTTGACCGGAAAAAGAAGCATTTACTTGCAGTGTTCTATCAATCTTCTTATTTCCGACAAGCTCGTGTTTAACCCAACCATCTAAATCAAAACAAAAATTGGGAGGTTTTACACGATGTTATTTTTCTTAAGAATTTTCATTCTAGGTCTATTCTCTGTCACTTCACTTTCTCTTTTCGTTTACCAAGGAATTGAAGTAGTGCACGCCATTACAAGCATGTTTGGCAACCACGAGAGCTAATTGAACTGTATATAAAAAGAAACCCCCTGGCAATCGCAGGGGGTTTTCGTTTGCTTATTTATTGTCATCTGGTGCACGTTCAGGAGTCAGAAGGACATGAGTCACTTCTCCCTGCTCTTCCTCATCTACAATAAATGACCCATTACTATAGCGGTCATTCGCTCTTAAAGTAGAAATATCTAGTGGAATTGTTGTGCCTTTTTCGGTATCTATCTCAAGTGTATCGTGCAGCGCTGCAGCGATCACAGCCACAATACGGTGCGGGTTTTTCTTTAACTCTCTCAGCATAAGAACTCCGCGTTTCGCTCTTGATGTTTTATCAAATTCAGAGAGGTTCATTCGCTTTACAGCCCCTCTTTGTGTTGTGAGCACAAGGACATCGTTCTTCGGATCAATGATCTGGCCAGAGACTACCTCGTCCCCTTCCTTCAAGTTGATTCCTTTGACACCTGCCGCTCTCGGTCCAACAACACTTACTTCTTCTTCATCAAACCATAAACCGTAACCATTTTTCGTTGCAATAAACAATTCCTGCTGTCCTGTTGTGACATGAACATCTACGAGTTCATCGTCACCTTTTAGATTCAAGGCGACAAGCGGTTTCGAATAACGCTGCGCTTTATATTGAAGAAGCTCTGTTTTCTTCACCATTCCACCTTTCGTAAAGAATAAAAGATATGACGTTTCATCAAATTCTTTTATTGGAATGGCTTTTTGGATTGATTCCTCGCGATCAATTGAAATGATGTTTGTAATATGCTGCCCCATGTCTTTCCAGCGTATATCTGGCAGCTGGTGAACAGGACAATAAATGTAGCTTCCTTTATTCGTAAACAGCAGAAGAACATCCGTTGTATTCATTTCAAACTGATGAATCAAACGGTCAGTATCTTTCATGCCAAAGTCTTTACCGTTAGAGGCAGCATAAGAGCGCTGGCTTGTTCGTTTAATGTAACCATCTTTCGTGACTGTCACGTAAACATCCTCTGATGCGATCATCACTTCAAGGTTAATCTTAATTTCTTCGATTTTTTCCTCAATGACGGATCTTCTCTCATCAGCATATGTCTTTTTGAGCTTTTTCAGGCTGTTTGTAATGACCTTCAGTAGCTTTTTCTCGTTCGCTAAAATGTCTTCAAGCTCTGCGATGCGCACATCAAGCTCTCTTGCTTCGTCTCTTAATTGCGTAATATCTGTATTCGTTAAACGATATAACTGGAGTGAAACAATCGCTTCTGATTGTGCTTCTGTAAAATCATATTTCGCCATCAAGTTGTTCTTGGCATCTCGCTTATCATTAGAGGAGCGGATTGTGGCAATGACTTCATCTAAGATGGAAAGTGCCTTAATTAAACCGTCGACAATATGGTGGCGTTCCTTCGCTTTTCGAAGCTCGTACGCTGAGCGGTTCGTCACCACTTCTTTTTGATGGGCAATATATGCATCTAGTACAGTTGTGAGCGTCATTAAGGTAGGTCTTCGATTATGTATCGCTACCATATTAAAGTTATACGGGATTTGCAGATCTGAGTTTTTATATAAGAAATTCAGCACACCATTTGCATCTGCTTCTTTTTTCAGCTCTACTACGATTCGAAGCCCAGTACGGTCTGTTTCATCTCGGACCTCTGAAATACCTTCTACTTTTCTTTCAATTCGAAACTCGTCCATCTTTTTGACAAGGTTGGCTTTATTCACTTCGTAAGGAATTTCTGTGATCACGATTTGCTGGCGTCCGCCGCGGATGGTTTCAATCTCCGCTTTTCCGCGAATCATGATCTTCCCTTTTCCTGTTTCATACGCTTTCTTAATACCGTCTACACCTTGAATGATACCGCCCGTTGGGAAATCCGGCCCTTTGATGACTGTCATTAAATCCTCAACCGTACAATGCGGCTGTTCAATTCGCTTAATGACGCCATCAATGACCTCTCCAAGATGATGCGGCGGGATATCTGTCGCATAACCAGCTGAAATCCCTGTTGATCCATTCACGAGAAGATTTGGGAACATTGCTGGTAATACAACTGGCTCTTTGCTTGTATCATCAAAGTTTGCAACAAATTCGACCGTTTCCTTGTCTAGGTCCTTTAAAAGCTCCGAAGCAATGGCAGACAGTCTTGCTTCCGTATAACGCATGGCAGCAGGCGGATCTCCATCAATACTCCCGTTATTTCCGTGCATCTCAATCAGCACATTTCGTACTTTCCATTCCTGACTCATTCTTACCATCGCTTCATAAACAGATGAGTCCCCGTGCGGATGGTAGTTACCAATCACGTTACCGACTGTTTTAGCGGCTTTACGGAAGTTTTTATCCTGCGTATTTCCTTCTGCGTACATCGCATATAAAATTCTTCGTTGTACGGGTTTTAGACCATCACGTGCATCTGGAAGCGCACGGTCTTGGATAATATATTTACTATAGCGCCCAAACCGGTCGCCGATTACTTCTTCTAATGGTAAATCATGAAATCGTTCTTGTTGTGCCATGTTTAAACCTCCTCAGCTAGCGACAAGTTTTCATTTTCAAGAATGTTGCTTTCCTCATCAAGTCCAAAGGCGACATTCTTTTCAATCCATTTACGGCGTGGTTCAACTTTGTCACCCATTAGAGTTGTGACGCGTCGTTCCACACGTGCAGCATCATCAATTTTGACCCTGACAAGTGTTCTCGATTCTGGATTCATTGTCGTTTCCCATAGCTGGTCGGCATTCATTTCACCTAACCCTTTGTAGCGCTGAATCGTGTACCCTTTTCCAACTTTCTTCAATACGTCATCCATTTCTTCATCAGACCATGCGTACTCAATAATCTCTTTTTTTCCTGAGCCTTTGCTGACTTTATATAAAGGCGGAAGTGCAATAAACACTTTGCCATGCTCAATCAGCGGCTTCATATAGCGGTAGAAGAATGTTAAGAGAAGCACTTGAATATGCGCTCCATCCGTATCCGCATCTGTCATGATGACGATTTTGTCATAATTGATGTCTTCCACATTAAAATCGACACCGACGCCTCCACCAATTGCATGAATAATGGTGTTGATTTCTTCATTTTTGAAAATATCAGCAAGCTTTGCTTTTTCAGTATTGATGACCTTTCCGCGCAGAGGCAGCACCGCTTGGAATTTACGGTCACGTCCCTGTTTTGCTGACCCGCCCGCTGAGTCACCCTCTACTAGATATAGTTCGTTTCTTGCTGGGTTTCTAGATTGGGCAGGTGTTAATTTTCCGCTCAGCGTTGCTTCAGACTTTTTCCGCTTCTTGCCGCTCCTCGCTTCTTCACGGGCTTTTCTAGCAGCTTCTCTTGCCTGCTGCGCTTTAATCGCTTTTTTCACAAGAAGAGTGGCTGTTTCCCGGTTTTCTTCAAGGAAATACGCAAGTTTTTCAGAAATAACAGCATCAACAGCTGAACGAGCCTCACTTGTCCCAAGCTTTCCTTTTGTCTGCCCTTCAAATTGAAGCAGCTCTTCAGGAATTCTGACAGAAATAATAGCAGACAGTCCTTCGCGAATATCAGTGCCTTCTAAATTTTTGTCTTTTTCTTTTAAAAGGGCCACTTTGCGTGCATATTCGTTAAAGGCTCTCGTCATGGCCGTTTTGGCGCCAGACTCATGTGTTCCGCCATCTTTTGTTCTGACGTTATTGACAAAGGAAAGGATATTCTCCGAGTAGCCATCGTTAAATTGAAAAGCAAAATCTACTTCAATGGACTGATGCTCTCCTTCAAATGAGACGACTTCACTTAGAACATCTTTTTCTTCATTTAGATAAGCAACAAAGGCTTCAATGCCTGTCTCATAATAAAACGTTTCTTGTACATCATGCCGTTCATCGATCAGCTCTATTTTTAACCCTTTTAATAAAAAGGCAGATTCTCTTAAACGTTCTGATAATGTATCGAAATTATAGGTCGTAACACTGAACATGGTTGGGTCCGGCTTAAAATGAATTAGTGTTCCCGTTTTTTTCGATTTTCCGACTTTTTCAAGTGATGTGACAGGTTTACCGCCGTTTTCAAAGCGCTGATGATAAATAAATCCGTCCCGTTCAATCGTGACAGTAAGCCATTCTGACAGCGCGTTCACAACCGATGCCCCAACTCCGTGAAGTCCACCACTTGTTTTATATCCACCTTGACCAAATTTTCCGCCTGCGTGCAGGACCGTTAAAATGATCTCAGGTGTCGGTTTTCCAAGCTTATGCATACCAGTAGGCATTCCTCGCCCTTTATCTTGGACGGAAATGCTGTTATCTTTATGTATTTTGACAATGATATGATCTCCATGGCCAGCGAGCACTTCATCGACAGAGTTGTCTACAATCTCATAGACAAGGTGATGAAGACCGCGGGAATCCGTAGATCCAATATACATCCCTGGACGTTTACGGACCGCTTCAAGCCCCTCTAGCACCTGAATAGAATCATCGTTATAATCTACTTGCTGCTTTTTAACCAAATGCTTAATCCCCTTTCACTAACAAACATAACCGGCTAATCATCAAATGATCTCTCTAGATTTTAATGATGATCATGCTGCTCATTACTGTCCACTTTAATAAGCTGCATCATCACCATGCATGTGGGATTGACCAATACATGCTCTTTTGCACAGCTATGAGAATCATTCTACATTCTGCAATCAGAACTAGAAGTCCATTATAAACAAGACTGTTTCATAAGCCAAATGCAATCATATGATGGTTTTAGCAAAACAGAACAAATGTTCTATATTTATCTTATCGCTCTTTTTCTCGATATGCAAGGCCGCCGATATGTCCCTGTCGCCTTATTTTATCGCTTTCTTCTAGAATCGCAAATATATTTCTGCAACAAAAAAGCAAAAATCCTTGAAAAACCAAGGATTTTTGACGAATTAATGAGTTTTTGTCAACGCATGAGCCACCTTGATACATAAATCCATGATGGCGACCTTGCCATTTTCCTCAATCAGCCTTTTCGCTTCATCGTGATATATGCCTTGCTGCGCCCAAAAAACAGGTGCGTCTATTTGGAGAAACTCTTCTGCCACCTCTGGCAAAAACTCTGAACGTCTAAAGACATTGACGATATCAACAGGCTCTTTTATGTCTTTTAAAGAAGCGACTGCTTTCACACCGAGTGCTTCATCGATCGTTGGATTCACTGGGATAATCTCATACCCGGCATCCTGCATCGCTTTAGACACCATATAAGACGTCCGGTGCGGCTGATCTGATAATCCAACAACAGCAATTCGTTTACTGCTCTTTAATATACGGCCGATTTCTTCTTTCGTAGGATTGTTCATCAAGACACTCCTTTTCCTCTATTTTAGCGAATTTCTGCTTAAAAACAAAGCTGAATCCATCTGCTTTGGATTTTTTCAAAAAAAGTTCCCCATGTTTTTCACAAGATCATGTTAAAATGTAAGACAAGAGGGAGAATATAAAGGAGTTATGCAGATGTTAATTGCTTTGATGTTTATTTTGGCTTATCTTCTCGGCAGTATTCCATCCGGTCTCATTGTCGGGAAAGCTGCAAAGGGTATCGATATCCGTGAACATGGCAGCGGAAACCTGGGTGCGACGAATGCATTTCGTACACTTGGCGTAAAAGCAGGGTCTATTGTGATTACTGCTGATATCCTAAAAGGGACGCTTGCTTCAGCTTTACCGTTTTTCATGCAGCTGGACATCCATCCCTTATTAGCAGGAGTTGCTGCTGTTATCGGTCACAGCTTTCCTGTCTTTGCAAAATTTAAAGGGGGAAAGGCAGTCGCTACATCAGGCGGTGTGCTGCTATTTTACGCCCCATTCCTATTTATCACGATGATCGCTGCTTTTTTCTTATTTTTATACATTAGTAAATATGTTTCACTATCATCTATGCTGACTGGGATCTATACATTCATTTACAGCATATTCACCAAAGACCTATTCTTAATCATTGTTGTTGCCGTTCTTGCTGGCTTTGTGATTTACAGACACATCGCCAACCTCAAACGAATTCTCAACAAAACTGAACCGAAAATCAAATGGCTCTAGCCGTTTCATCCATTTAAATATGTGGTAAAAGTAAAGAAAAGCTGTTTTTGCATCCTGCATTTTAAAAACAGCATGACTTCAAAAAGGGGCGATCACATTGAAATTAACAATAAAAGAAGATGCACTCAATTGGTACAAGGATGAATTAGATTTAGAAAAAGGTGATCAAGTTCGCTTTTTTGTGAGATATGGCGGGTGCAGTAATGTTCAAAAAGGCTTTTCTCTCGGCGTCGCAAAAGATGAACCTCAAAATGCCGGCGCAACTGCTGAAATAGAAGGTATTACTTTCTTTATTGAGGAAAGTGATATTTGGTACTTTGACAACCATGATCTGCATATTGATTATAACGAGTCCGTGAAAGAACCAGAATTTCATTATGAATAAACAAAAAAGATACCTCATCCCTCGGGTATCTTTTTTGTTTTACACTTCAATATACAGCCCATACTCTTGAATGTTTCCTAAAGACCGTTCCTTTTGCAGAATTCTTTTTTGCGGCTCACCGATCAAGTCAAAATGAGGAAACCCTTCGCGGTCATGAATCCATTCTTTTTTTAGCCCATGTCTTTCTCCCCACTCAACTAACCGCTTCATATCCTGACAGGCTGCTTTTGTGACGGTATTGGCATTTGGAAAACGGTCATCGAGCCAGTAGTGTGTTAAAAAAGCAACTTTTCCTTCATGGACAGCTGTTTTCCAAGCGTTTAAATCGCTTCGTTTAATACCAAAAGCCATAAATTAAACCTGCTTCTTCGACTGTTCATATACTTTATGCCAAGCAGGAAAGGCTTTTCTAAATTGAATAGGTCTAAAGGTGTCTTTATCTACACAAATATGTGAGGTTGTCCCTGTAATCGCTGTTTGTCCATCAGGTTTTTGAATTTCATAGCCATACACCGTTTTGACACCATTATATTCTTCAATCCATGTATGAACGGTTGCTGTTTCACCATACAGCAATGGTTTTTTATATTGAACCTGCAAGTCTATAACAGGTGCAAGAGCACCGTCTGCTTCTAGCTGCGCATAGGAAAACCCTAATTCTTTAATCAATGCTGTTCTGCCGACTTCCATCCAGATTAAATAATTGGCATGATATACGATGCCCATTTGATCTGTTTCTGCATAACGGACTTCTATTTCTTTTTTGGATACATACACGTTTTCATCGCTCTCCTATCAAAACCTAAGGTCTGTCTCTGCCATTTTACCACATTCCAAATGGTTCTTCTAAAAAGAGGCAATAAAATAAACCAGGAATCCCTGGTTTATTCAGTATAGCCATTCTTTCTTGCTGCTTCTTCGTCCTTTATCTCAGAACGCATCGCGTCAATACTCATTTTGCGGTTTTCGTTTTTTTGTTTAATCATTTGCTTTTCTGTCTCAGTCGAAACGGACATCGCTGCTTCAGATTCATCGATATTGTCAAGTGTGTTCTCGATCATATCTTGCAGCTTTTCAACATTATCAGATCGATCATCTGGATTGGATTGATATGACTCGTTATTCATGATGATTCCCCTCCTTATTCGCCCTTTGTCTGTATCACATCTGGCTGTTCATTTGATTTATTATGCATCTTTTTACCTTTATTCCGTTTGTATGCTACAGGTTTTGTCCCTAAATGGTCTGGTGTAAACTGCGCTTGTTTATCATGCTCTCTACCCATTATTCATCCCTCCCTCTCCTTTAGGATGAACGAAAACGGATAATTCATGACTTATTTTTGTCTAAATCGTTCTTCCAACTTTTCTTCGAGCTGGTTTAAAAATTCCTCATTGCTTAATAATTCTTTTTTATTTTCAAGCACAAGCTCTTCAAATGTGCGTCGTTTTCTTCTTCTCATTCCACTCACCTCCATATATGTATGATTACATTTTCGCCAAAACATTTGGAAAATAAGCAAAAAGAGCTGAATCATTATAGATCCAGCTCTTTTTCAATTTCTTTTTTTGTCAGCATTTGATGCTTCACAGACTTGATGCGTCCTTTTTCATCTAATATGTAGGTCGTTGGGTATGAAAGCACCTGATATCTTGCTTGAATGCCTTTTTGATCCAATAAAACAGGAAAGCTCAGCTTTAATTCTTTTGTGAATGCTGCCACATGATCTACACTCTTTTCAGTGGTTGTCAAATTCACCGCTAGTACTTCAACTTGGTCATTTTCGCTCCTAATTGCGTCTAGATCCGGCATTTCTGTCCTGCATGGCTTACACCATGTCGCCCAGAAATTGACGAGCACCTTTTTCCCTCGGTAATCAGATAACGAGGCGGTTTTGCCATCAAGGGTTTTTAGTTCGAAATCAGGGGCTTGATCCCCTTTTTCAAGACCGATTGCGGGCTCTTTTGGCCCAAATAAATTCCATGCAAGTAAACCAATCAACACAAGTAAAACAGCGCTTGCCATTCCTTTTTTCCACATGATTGATCCTCCACTATTTTAAAAAAGAAGAGAAAGCTGTTGAATCGCCTTCTCTTCTTTGCTGTATTAGTTGCTTGCCAATTTTTCGCGAAGTACCATTTGAAGGATACCGCCATGACGATAGTAGTCAATTTCAACTTCACTGTCAAAGCGAACGACCACTTCAAATGTTTTCTCGTTGCCATCTGTGTCAATTGCTTTCACAGTGACGAGATCACGCGGACGAACTGTTTCGTCAACATGAACTTCAAATGTTTCTGTTCCTGTTAGACCATGAGTTTCTGCACTTTCTCCGTCTTTAAACTGCAAAGGAAGTACGCCCATGAAAACAAGGTTACTTCTGTGGATACGCTCAAAGCTTTCAGCTAGAACAAATTTAATTCCAAGAAGGTTTGTTCCTTTTGCAGCCCAGTCACGTGAAGAACCCATTCCGTAGTCTTTACCTGCTAAGATCGCTAGACCTGTTCCATCTTCTTTATAGCGCATGCATGCATCATAAATGGATGTCACTTCACCAGTTGGCCAGTAAGTTGTATAGCCGCCTTCTGTTCCTGGTGCAATTTGGTTCTTAATACGGATGTTTGCAAAAGTACCTCTCATCATGACATGGTGGTTACCACGGCGAGATCCATATGAGTTAAAGTCTCTAGGCGACACGCCTCTTTCTTGCAAGTATTTGCCCGCAGGTGTGTCCTTACCAATCGCTCCAGCAGGAGAAATATGGTCAGTTGTGACAGAGTCACCGAACTTCGCAACTACGCGCAAGCCTTTAAGCGGTTCAACTTTACCAGGTTCAACTGATAGGTTTTCAAAGAATGGCGGGTTATCAATGTATGTGGAATTTTCATCCCATTTGTACAATGCATCATCCGTCGTTTTAATTTCATTCCAGCGGTCATTGTTGTCAAAAACAGTTTCATACTCTGAACGGAATAGCTCAGGTGTGACAGTGCTTTTAACGACGCTGTTGATTTCGTCCATTGATGGCCAAATGTCATTGAAATAAACGTTTTCGCCATTTTTATCGACACCGATAGGATCTTTTGTTAAATCAATATTCACCGTACCTGCAAGTGCATAAGCCACAACTAATGGTGGAGATGCAAGGTAGTTCCCTTTCACAAGCGGATGGATACGACCTTCAAAGTTACGGTTACCTGATAAAACAGAAGTGATCAGCAGATCATTTTCAGAGACAGCATCTTCAATTTCTTTCTCAAGCGGTCCTGAGTTTCCGATACAAGTTGTACAGCCATACCCTACAATGTTAAATCCGAGGTCTCTTAAATATGGAAGAAGTCCTGAATTCACAAGGTATCCTGTTACAACTTTAGAACCCGGCGCTAGTGACGTTTTCACGTAGTTTGGCACTTTCATACCGAGCTCACTTGCTTTCTTCGCAACAAGACCTGCTCCGATTAACACGTATGGGTTCGATGTATTCGTACAGCTCGTAATCGCTGCAATCGCAATCGCACCTGTCTTCATCACAGCTTTTTCACCGTTTGCAAGATCAAATTCGATTTGTTTATCAAGCTCTGATTTATCTAAGCCAAACCCTTGGTTACCAGCTGGGCTTTCGATGTGTTTATGGAACGTCTCTTTCATTTGAGAAAGTGGAATCAAATCTTGTGGACGTTTTGGACCAGATAAGTTTGATTCAATTTGAGAAAGATCAATTTCCACAACATCAGTAAAAATTGGTTCTTCTGCATCTGGCGTATAGAATAAGCCATTTGCACGAGAATATTCTTCAACGATATTAATTTGCTCTTCATCACGTCCAGTAAGGCGAAGGTAAGCAAGCGCTTCTTCATCTACTGGGAAGAATCCACAAGTAGCACCGTATTCTGGCGCCATGTTCGCAATTGTTGCACGATCTGCTAATGGCAATTGAGCAACACCAGGTCCGAAGAACTCAACGAACTTGTTTACTACGCCTTTTTCACGAAGGACTTGTGTGACTTTTAATGCAAGGTCAGTTGCAGTCGTTCCGTTTGGAAGCTCTCCAACTAATTTAGCACCAATCACTTCTGGTACTGGGAAGTATGAAGGCTGACCAAGCATACCAGCTTCCGCTTCGATACCGCCAACGCCCCATCCAAGTACACCGATACCGTTAATCATCGTTGTATGAGAGTCAGTTCCAACTAATGTATCTGGGTAAGTGATGATCTCGCCATCTTCTTCAATTGCATGAACAACACTTGCAAGATACTCTAAGTTCACTTGGTGAACAATTCCTGTTGCAGGCGGAACAGCTTGGTAGTTGTTAAACGCTTTCTTTGCCCAGCTAAGGAAGTTATAACGCTCTGCGTTACGTTCGAATTCTAAATCCATGTTAATGTTTAATGCATCTTCAGTTCCAGCTTTATCAACTTGTACTGAGTGGTCAATAACAAGGTCAACTGGAATTTCAGGGTTAATTTTATCCGGATCCCCGCCTACATCTGCCATTGCTTTTCTTAAAGAAGCAAGGTCAACGACGGCTGGTACACCCGTGAAGTCTTGTAAAATAACACGAGAAGGTTTAAATGGAACATCAATTTCTTTTACCTCGGCAGTTCCCCATTTTGCCAAGTTTTCAACGTGTTCCTTCTTGATCACTCTACCGTCTACTTGGCGAAGCACTGATTCTAAAAGTACCTTAATGGAATAAGGCAGCTTAGAAACATTTCCGATTCCTTGTTTCTCTAGTGCTTCTAACGAATAATAGTGATACGTTTTCCCATTTGTCGAAAACGTTTTTCTAGATTGAAAAGCGTCTTGTTTAGCGACTTGCTGCTGTTTCGACATGTCCAAAATCCCCCTTTTGATGATCAAGATCAATTTCAATTCTCAGAAAAATCGTCGTATTTCACCACAATTTTCTCACAATTTCATCTTAAAACAAATTCATACATAAGTAAATAACAATGCTTTTATTAAATTCAATAAGTTTAACTTATCATTAGGAAATGTTTACTCTTCATAAACGAAGCGCAGCGGGTTCATACTACAAATGAGGTGAAAGAACATGACAAAACGCAAAGCAAATCATGTCATTGACGGCATGAACGCAGCCAAAAGCCAAGGTAATGGCGCAGGCTATACGGAAGATGATCAACTCGTTTTAACAGAAGAACAAAGACAAAACAATAAAAAACGCAAAAAGAATCAATAAGAAGGAGCCAAACATCATGACGAATAAAAACACAGGGAAAGACATCCGTCAAAACTCTCCTAAGGAGCATCAAGGCGGTCAGCCTGAGCCGTTATCAGGCAGTAAAAAAGTGAAAAACCGCAACCATACAAGACAAAAGCACAATTCTCATCATGATATGTAATCATTCCCCTCTCATCCCGTGACCACACGGGATGTTTTAGGTCTTTCACACATTTCCATTTTCATCATATGATTTATTATGAGATGTGATGGAGGAGTGTTTATGGAGAATGAAAAGCAATCGAATTCCTCTGATTTCCTTGAAATAGATGATTGGCTCAATGTTTTAATGGATGATCCATTTGCCTGGTATGATGAACACCTCCCAATTGATCTTTATGAAACAAGCCGTGATTATATTATTGAAATCGATGTCTCCACCTTATCGATCACTGATGTAAAGCTGACCTTTGCTGGACATGAGCTGACGTTGACTTACACAGTACAAAAGCCAAAAGGTGAAGGCGAACAGCCAATTGAAAAAAGCGTGATGCTTCCTTTTTATTTAAACGACAAAGACATTGCAACAGATTATGAAAACCAAATCATATCGATAAAAATTAAAAAATGTTCCGACCATCCAAGCGGTGCATTTTCCTTTCAAATCCCCCACTTCAAACATTAAGAGCCCACCTTCATATAGGTGGGCTCTCTTCCCGTTCGTTTCAAGTCAATACCTTTTGCGAACCACCATGGCCAAATAGTAGAATCGCTATATGATAATGTATTCTTTTTCTACTAATCGGTTTGGGTCATTCTAGTAAATGGGCAGCTATCAATGAAAAAGGGCGTTTATAGAGATAATAGACATACATTTTTGTTATTTTCTTCTATCCTCTCTTCATGTAATATAAAATAGAGAGATAAGGGGTATAAGGAGTGAGAACATGTTAAGCGGCTGGTTTTTGTGGTTCATTTTATTTTGGGGTACAGTGATGATCGGATTACTCGCAATCGGTGGCTTTTTTATGTTTCGCAAATTTTTAAAACGATTGCCAAAGGAAGATGGGAAATCAGAGCTTGATTGGCAGGATGAATATATTCAAAAGAGCCTTCACCTATGGCGGGATGAGGACAAACAGCTGTTAAATGAACTCGTATTACCTGTTCCAGAGCTGTTTAGAGATGTTGCCAAAGAGAAAATTGCGGGTAAAATTGGCGAGCTGGCATTAAAAGAACAGGCTGCCAGCATTAATTTAGACTTAATCATTCGCGGCTACATTATGGCTACACCAAAGCGGGATCATAAGTTTTTATTGAAGCGCCTTCAAGAAAAAAACATCGATCACTCGCCATATGAATCGTTATTAAAATAACCTCCTTTTTTAAAAAGGAGGTTTAATTCATTTGAATCTGCTGTGGATCTAATTGTTTAGACAGCTTTCTAAACGACAAATACATAGCAACCCGCCAAGGCACGATCATGCCAAAGGCAAGAATCCAAAACATTCCGCTTAATGAACCATAATCAATAGAAGAACTTAGGATGGTCTTCATTCCGATACGAAGGACAAGAAGTCCAATGAGAATAAACACAAATGCTTTTGACCGCTTTAAGTAAATGTCATTGCCTCTAATTTCAAACTTCGATGTTTTAATTAAAAATATAGAGAAAAACATCCCCACTGTGATCGCTTCTAGAAATTCAGCTCCAGTTACCCGAAACATTGGAACAAAAAACATCAGTGCGCCAGTGCTCATGAAAATAGGAGGTAAAATAATTTTTTTTGCCGTTGCAGGTTTTGCAGATGACTTAATGCGAATAAACATGACGGCCACCGCCATACATACCGCAATTATAGAAGAGATCAAGATCATCATATCAAATCATTCCTTTATTCTTTAAGGTCAGCCTATGTATAATATACTCCAATTGACGAAAAAAAACCATTCGCCGCGACTGTAGAAAACGATTTCAAAAGCCTGTAAAGCCGCCAAACAATGATGAGAACATGATGATAATCCATGTGAGAAGATCAAAAAACAGCAAAATCCCTACCACAATCATAATGATTCCGCCAATTCGCATGATAAGCTGCTGGCGCTTTCTGATCCACCCCATTTTCGTAATGAAAAAGGAGAGAATAAAAAACGGGACGGCAAATCCAAATATATACGCAATCATATACATGACAGCCGACTCAGGATTGTTACTCGCCAGTGTGATGACAGCGGATAAAATAGGTCCAGTACAAGGTGTCCATCCAGCGGCAAAGCCCATTCCGATGAGAATGGATCCAAAAAAACCAGCAGGACGATTTTTGAACTGTATTCTCTTTTCGCCCATGAGGAAAGAGGGCTTGAATACGCCAAGAGTCATAAAACCAAAGAAAATAATAAGGATGGCTCCAATTTGACGAATCGCTTGATGATAATCATTAAAAAACTTCCCGACAAACGATGTACCAAAGCCAATCGCAATAAATATAATAGAGAACCCAACTAAAAAGAATAATGTATGAAGCAGACTTCTTCTTCTCAGCATCACCTTCTCGGATTTCACTTCATCTATACTAACGCCCGTAATATACGATAAAAACGCTGGATAAAGCGGAAGACAGCACGGTGAAATAAAAGAAAGAAATCCTGCTCCAAATGCTAAAAAGTAATTCAAATCTGTCAAAAGAACACCCCCTTCTTACAAATATACAATAAGAGATGACAAAATCATTTCATTTTTTTTACATCACCTCAATAAAGATGGTCTATTCTCTTAAAACCTTATATAATTTAATTTGACATCAAGATAATGAATCCTTTAAATTTGAAAATAAACCTTAAAATGGATATAATAGAATCGATTCTTTTTATCAAGATTTGCATGAAAGGAACATGACTTTGGTAAAAACATCATTATTAACTCAAATCGAAGAAAAAAGAGAAGAGCTGATGAAAGTTGTCTTGCATAATGGGATGACATCAACAGTGACCATCGAGCATAGCCAGCAGCTAGATCATCTCCTCTTACAATATCAACGACACTTACACTCAAACTCAGCCAACTAATTATACTTCATGATATCAAACATGCCGCACCATTGTAGAACAGTTGATATGTGTGACCATAAAAGAAACGAAAACCTCTGATATAGGGGTTTTTTGTTTTTCATGCTGTTTGACGCCATAATAAAAACCACCTTCCCTGCTTCATTCATGCAAGTACAGTGGTTTTAAGCGTCTGATGAAGGTGAATTGAATAAAGAAAGGACAACGCTTGTCCATTCTTTATAACCATGTTCCATCTATGATCATAATATCGTACGTATTATTTCGCTTGGTTGTTCATGGCTTTCATCATTTGATTGATTTTCTTCTGGGACGGTTTCATGCCCATTTGCATCATCATCATTCGAAGCATTTGTTCATTAATCGGTGGATTCTTTTTCAAATAGCTCATCATATACTTACGAGCAATAAAGAATCCGAGTGCAACTCCTGCAAGCAGTGCAACAACGCCTACAAGGATGACAACCCATAAATCCATAATTCTTCCTCCTTCATGTTGTCTCGTATAAAGTGTACTAAACAAAAGGCTATTATACAACATTTCACGTTCAATTTTATTTTTTTAAACAAAATTCCTCACTTTTACTGGATTAAGCCACCCGTGCTTCTTTGAACTAAAGTCCATCGCAAGAAAACAAGGGCTGATTTTTCTCAGCACTTCAAAAAACACCGCTTCTGCCTCATAACTGCCAGTCGCAGACATTTGGATATACCGGTCTTTAATAATAAATGCTGCGGTTCCTTTTCCATCTGGTAAAGAAGCGCTGTAAATCGAGCCTATTTGTGTATAGTGAATGTTCGTTAAGTTATTCATGAGACGCTGGTGCATATGAAAAGCAGGGATTCGCTTCGTCACATAATCCACTTGCTTCACAAGCATAACTAACTCATCGTCGGTGCGATTCGTCCAGTGTAATGACTCAAACAAATGAAACAAAATCGATTCTCTGCCAAAATAGTGATGTGCAAATTCATCCTCAATCCAATAAATATAATAATGGCGTTCCATGTCTATCCCTTCCTTTCACATTTCGTCAATCTCGTTTATTGCTTGTATTATACAAAAATGTGAAAGAAAGAATTGTCTATATATGAAGCAAGAAGAAACTAGTTTTGTCAAAAAAACAAGAAAAAAGAAAAAAGTTTGCAGAGCGGATGAAAATGCTCTGCAAACAGATAGCAAAAAAGCATGATGCTTGGAGTTCGTTTATTTATTCAGCTTCGCTTTCACACGGCTGACTACATTGCTGACAGTAAATCCGTATTTCTCGATAATGGTTTCACCTGGTGCAGATGCGCCAAATTTATCAATTGCAATCACGTCACCGTCAAGGCCAGTGTAACGCTCCCAGCCAAGTGAAGCACCCATTTCAATCGCAATACGTGCACGTACTGCTTTAGGAAGAACGGATTCTTTGTATTCGTCTGACTGCTGATCGAAGCGATCCCATGCAGGAAGGCTGACAACAGATGCGCGGATACCCTCTTTTTCAAGTGCCTTTTGCGCTTCAATGGCTAAACCAACCTCAGATCCTGAAGCGAGTAGAAGTGCTTCTGGCTGTGCATCAGCTGCTTCAACCACAACGTATCCACCCTTTTCTACTCCCTCATATGCCTTCTCTGGTGCCTGGTCAATCGTTGGAAGGTTTTGACGAGTAAGAACTAGTGCAGTCGGTTTATCCGTTGAAGATACAGCTAGTTTCCACGCTGCAGCTGTTTCATTTCCATCTGCTGGGCGAATAACGGAAAGGTTAGGCATCGCACGCAGTGAAGCAAGCTGTTCAACCGGTTCATGTGTTGGACCATCTTCACCAACAGCGATACTATCATGAGTAAAGACGTATGTGACTGGAAGTCCCATTAAGGCAGCAAGACGAATCGCTGGTCTTAAGTAATCTGAGAAAACAAAGAACGTTCCGCCGAATACACGAAGACCGCCGTGAAGCGCCATACCGTTGAGCGCCGCACCCATTGCAAATTCTCTCACACCGAACCAAATGTTTTTGCCGGCATAATTATTTTTTCCGAAATCATCCGTGTTTTTAATCGTTGTTTTGTTTGATCCAGCAAGGTCAGCAGACCCGCCAATAAAGAAAGGTACTTGCTTTGCAATGCCATTTAACACTTCGCCTGAAGAAGCGCGGGAGGCAAGGCTTGAACCTGCTTCATAAACAGGAACCTCTTGGTCCCAATTTTCAGGAAGCTTTCCTTCAATCGCAAGCTTCAGCTGTGCTGCCAGCTCTGGATATTCTTTTTCGTATTGCGCAAACAGCTCATTCCAAGCTGCTTCTTTTTTCTGACCAGCGTCTTTGACAGCTTCTTTGAAATGATCGTACACTTCAGAAGGTACATGGAAATCTTCTTCAAACGTCCAAGAGTAAGCATCCTTCGTCAGCTTAGCTTCCTCGCTGCCAAGAGGTGCACCATGCACACCAGACGTTCCCGCACGGTTTGGCGAACCGAAACCGATTGTTGTTTTCACTTCGATTAAAGTAGGTCTGTCTGTGCTTTGTTTCGCCTTTTCAATAGCAGCTGTTACTTCTTCGATGTTGTTGCCGTCTTTCACGTAAAGAACTTCCCAGTTCATCGCTTCAAAACGATTCTTCACATTTTCAGAGAATGAGCGATCTAAGTCGCCATCTAAAGAAATGTCATTTGAATCGTAAAGAACGATTAAACGGCCTAAGCCTAAATGACCAGCAAGTGAAGCAGCTTCTGAGGAAATCCCCTCCATTAAGTCTCCATCTCCGCAAATGCTGTATGTATAGTGATCTACAACCTGAAAGTTGTCTTTGTTATACGTTTCCGCAAGATGTCTTTCTGCAAGTGCCATCCCTACTGCCATAGCAATTCCCTGGCCTAAAGGACCTGTTGTGGCATCTACGCCTTCTGTGTGTCCAAATTCAGGATGTCCAGGTGTTTTGCTTCCCCATTGGCGGAATTGTTTTAGATCATCGATGCTCAGATTGTATCCGCTTAAATGAAGCATGCTGTATAGAAGCATAGAACCATGTCCCGCAGATAAAACAAAGCGGTCTCTGTTAAACCATTTTGGATTTTGCGGACTTACGTTTAAGTGATTCGTCCATAAAGAGTACGCCATTGGTGCAGCACCCATCGGCATTCCTGGGTGACCGGAATTCGCTTTTTCAATTGCGTCTATGGAGAGAGTACGTATTGTTGCAATAGATTTCAATTCAATCGTTTCCATATAAATCCCCTTCCGTATCTTGTGTACACCATTATCATAAATCTACTGTCCTTTTTTCACAACTATTTCACGCTGAAAAAGAAGGATTTTGTCACATTTAGTTTATCGATCACCTAAAAAGTTATGCAAATATGAAAAAAGACGAGAATAATCTTCCCATCTTTTCAAAATTCAAGAAATCACAGCCTTAATGAAGGTTCTGATCTTTTTCTCTTTTTAATTTTTCTGGTGTGACATCGTTTCCTTCAGGATCAACGATCTTGACAGTTTTAAGTGTATTTTTCATAGAAGAACGAAAAGCTTTCAAATACTCTTCTCTCAACTGCTTTTGTTCTGTTTTTTCAGCGTCTGATAAACCGGTCTCTTTCGACTTTTTTGAAAGCTCATTTATTCTTGCAAGCTGTTCTTTAGAAATCATGACAAACTCCTTTAAAGCATTTTCTCTACATACTACTAAATATCAATCATTTTGACAACAAATCACGCTTTAGGTGGTAAGGTCTTTTTCATATTCTTGATACCTTCTATGCACCGTTGCTTTTGAAATGTCAAAACCTAATGCCTGAAGAGTGGCGGCAATTTCGGCGAATGTCATATTGTTTTTTCTTAATCGAACAATTTCTGAAATCGGCACTTCAATACGCTCACGGCCAGGTGCATGGTCCTGCTGCCTTAAATTCAGTTCAGGCTGATATCCGCGCTCAACTGCCCTTTTCATTCCCCGCTTGATTTTCAGGTTATGAATTTTCCGTTGGTATTCTTCGACGACTCCTACAATCTCAATGACCATTTCATCTGCTTCTGAAAGCTCAAGCTCTCCTCTATGAAACACGCTGTATACCTTTACGTTCTCTTTAAATAAACAATGAAGAAGTGCAATTTTTGCTTGTCCTCTTCCAAGACGAGTTTCATCCTGGATCAAAACGGCATCGATTGACTCTTCCTTCAGTGCAGCAAGCATTTCAAACACACCATCACGATCTAAATCATATCCACTTGCTTTTTCTTTGATGACTTTGACCACATTCATCTTGTGCATGGCAGCTAACGCCAGCAGTTCTTCTTCTTGTCTTTTCAACGAGGTTTCCTGCTCTTCTTTGACAGTGCTTACTCTCGCATAAATGATTGCGTTCATGTCTAAAATCGACCTTTCTACTGTACTGTTGCAAGCTGATATACGACTGGATGCTCTTTTTTGACGGGTATAACAAGAATGTCGCCAGGCTGGATTTCAGTTGAAGCAAGATCATTGTGTTCGGTAACCCAATCAATAAATGCATTTTTGTCGATTGATTTGCTGTCGTTTACTTGATCAGCTAACCCCCAAAGAGTATCACCTGATTGAACCTCTATTTTAACATACTGATTTGTATCATTATGGCTTGTGACTGCAATAAGTGAGAGAAATATGCCAACGATGAATGAGAATACCCCAATAAAAATAATAGATTCTTTTAACCTCATAATGTCATCTCTCCTAATAGAATATGTGTTCGCTCTTTCTGTCACTCATTATAAATACGAACAAACGTTTCTGTCAAACGTTTTTTTCGAACCTATGTTTGTACTGTTAGGAAAAACATGCTATAATTTCTTTAAAATTGACGTTTTGAGGTGCAAAAGATGACGAAGCTATCAAAAAGACAACTCGATATCCTGAAATTCATCAAAGATGAAGTAAAAAGCAAGGGTTATCCCCCATCCGTCCGTGAAATTGGAGAAGCTGTCGGTCTAGCATCCAGTTCAACGGTCCATGGACATTTAGCTAGACTAGAAACAAAGGGCTTAATTAGAAGAGACCCGACAAAACCTAGAGCGATCGAAGTACTAGATGAAGAGGAAATGAATATTCCAAAGAGTGCTGTAATGAACGTTCCAGTCATCGGAAAAGTAACGGCCGGCCTTCCTATCACTGCTGTTGAAAATGTAGAAGAATACTTCCCCCTTCCAGAGACTTTTGCAGCACCAGATGAACAAGTGTTTATGCTTGAAATTATGGGAGAAAGTATGATTGATGCAGGTATTTTGGACAAGGACTATGTCATCGTGCGTCAGCAAAGCACCGCTAACAATGGTGATATTGTGGTCGCCATGACAGAGGAAGATGAAGCGACAGTCAAACGCTTTTATAAAGAAGATACACACTTTAGATTACAGCCAGAGAACCCATCAATGGAACCGATTATTTTACAGAATGTGAGTATACTAGGTAAAGTGATTGGCGTATTTCGAAATATTCATTAAAAAAAGCCGGTATTTCATCAGCTGCTGATGAGAACCGGCTTTTTCTTATGCACAAGAATAGGCAAGAATACTTGAACTTGGGAAGGAACCAAATGTAAAGTTCGGCCATATAAAACCAGTTGTTCGGCCAAAAGGCTGTGAGGAAAGAACGAACATTAAAAATACTTGACCGTTTCTCAAAAACACAATTGTCCATCTTCTATTACATCCCGCTGCAAATTGTACAGTTTGATGACCTCCGCCAACACCGTGCCCAGATATAAGCGACTGCATACTCTGTGGCTGCGAGAGTGCTTGTTGATACTGCGAAATGATATGCTGCGGCGGTGCCGGCGGTGCAGATTGTCCGCCTGAACCTTGCCCTGGCCAAGTACCTCCTCCGATCGGAAACCCAGGAAACCCTCCACCTTGAGGAATACCAACAGATGGAAATCCTTGCATCTGCCTATCATATGAGTACCCATTCCACACACCTTCATACGGATGATACATAATAAACACCACTTTCTTTAGACATTCATCACGACAGTATATGTCATAAATAAAAAAGTGTGTTAAACGTCTAAATAGAAATTTTTCCAAAAGACGTTTCGTTCTTCTTTAGAACGGTTAAATAATCATTAAGAAGAAAAATAAAAAAATGAAAACTTTTTGTCTCCCTCAAACGTTATATAATTAGAAACAAAAGAAATAAAAAAACATTTAGATTTAATACTTGTAATATCACTGTAATTATTGTAACATTTGTAACATAAGAAGTTTTCATTGAGAAAAGGAGGCAATTGCCTTGAAAAAATTATTTGTTTTATTAACTGCTATTATGCTTATGATCTCATTACAAACTACAACATTGGCCGCTTCCAAGAAATCAGCCGCTTTGACAAATAAAGAAGCGTTACATATTGCCCTTGATGCAAGAGAACACTTTTGGAGTGCAATGTCAGGCTACAAAATTAAAGAACATTCTAATTACAAATTAAAATCATTTACCTATAAAGATATGACATACAACTATCTTTCTAAAACATTTGATACAAAGAAAAAATTAAACAGCTACCTATCTCAAGTGTTCACTCAAGATGCCATCAAACATGGTTTAAAAGATTATCAGTTTATTGTTCATAAAGGCAAAATGGCTGTTCCAGTCGGTGACGGAGATAACATGCTCAATTGGGAAAAAGCCACACCTAAACTTGTTTCTAAGAAGCAAACAGTCCGCACATATGAATTTACTGTCCCAACACTTGATGGACGCAAAGTAAAACGAACTGTTACGTACGAAAAAGTACAAAAAGATTGGAAAGTCACACAAATTGACGCTGTCATCTAAATAAAAAACCAGGCCTCTCATCGGCCTGGTTTTTATATTGGAGAAAATTCAGTCATGCGGTCCAGCGCGTGAGCAAGTGATGATGCCGTGCGAAATTCATTAAAAGGAAGCCCGAGCTGTACTGCTGTTTGAGCAATTTCTGGTCTAATTCCTGAAATGGTCGTCTCTACTCCAATTAACCGAAGTGACGTAACAAGGTCAAAGATTTGATGAGCCACCATTGTATCAATAATGACAACACCCGATAGATCAATACATAAATGCTGAACCCCTTTTTGCGAGCACTGTTTTAGCGTATTTTCTAAAATAATCTTTGCTCTCGCTGTGTCAATATCACCTACTAAAGGCAACAACGCAATCTGGCTTTTTAAAACAATCACCGGTGAACTCAATTCATAAATCATATCTCTTTGAGCCACAAGCTTCTTCGTTGTATTTTTCACATATTGCTGGATAAACACATGGATTGATATATTAAACGCTTCGGAAATCAAATCATACCAATAAAAAATGCGGTCAATATCAATGTCACCTTGACGCTGTTTAATAAATTCTTTTAAGTAATGCAGAACGACTCTTTGATTGGACATGTATTCTCTTACGACATAATCTAATGGTGTATTTAAATGCTTCGGATCACTGGCTAAATCCTCAGACCATTTTTTAAATTCAGTATGTAAATATGTCTTGTCTTCAATAATAGCTCGTATAAAGTGCTGGTAATAATCTTGATTTTGCCGTTTTAGCTCTGCAATGATGCTGGAATCTGTTGAACGATATATCGATTCTGGATCATCGTCCTCAATTGATTCATACCATGTTTCAGTCAGCTTCTCTGCATGCTGCATAAAAAAATCGTATAATGCACGGTTCTTATCCATAAGCAAATGTCCCTTCACATTTTCTTCTTGTCAGTCTTTGTACCTTATAGATTGATTGTACCACTGAATCTTTTTTCCCTGCCAGCTCGGATACGCTCTGCCATAAACAAAAAAGGCACCCGCTCGAGGGGTGCCTTTTCCTCAGATTTATTTCACAATGAATAATATTCTTTTCCCATCAGGAAATCCGCTGATTTGGTGCCCGACCCATGAGCCTGCTCCCCTATTATCAGATGGACTGACATATTGAACGCTTGCGCCTTTTCCTCCCTCAAGACAAACCGCCATCGGCCATTCATCCCGGTCAAATCCAGGTTTTGTCGGAATCCCTTTTAATGATTCTTGCCTGCGGGCATCTGCTCCATTCCTGTCAATGGTACACACATCTGAATGCCCTTTTCGAATGGCTTCTTGAATATGACTGCCTGTTTCAGGGTACCTTTCCTTTGGAAATTGAACGACATGATCATATCGATCAGCCCCTTTTGCTGCCTGCTTCTCTCCAAATCCACCTAACAACATGCCCATCCATATCACAAAACATAAAGCGACAGCAGCGATCCAGCCTCTTTTCATCTTCAAAAGCGCGTGACCTCCTCATCCATCTCAAGCATGGTTTTGACTTAAAGGAAATGTGACATTTTAATGTATGAGTGGTTCGCGAATGACATGTGAAAAAATTGATGTAGCTCTCAATCTCAAATCCACAGGTTAAAAAAATGAATCCTCTATTAAATGAATCCATACAAAAAAGCTTGTCCCCTATGAAGGAAACAAGCTCTATTTTTTATTGCGCTTTCGCATAGTTTATAAACTCCACAAAGGCAGCTGTCGCTTTTGGACCGCCATTCATCGTTCCGTTTGAATACCCAGCGTTATGAACTCCAACGATTTGCTGGTTCTGATCTAGCATGGCAGAACCTGAATTTCCGCTGAATGTATCAATCGTATAGTATGCTAGATTCGTATCTTCTCTCGTCACAGGACCTGACATCTCCCATTGCGACACCTTGCCAGTCGATCTCATTTTATCACCAGGATATCCTGAGATTTTAATGGTTGTCCCAGTCAAGTTTGTCACCTGGCGGATGGATCGGTAGCCGACCGTATTGCCAATATTCGTATCGGTTTTGATTACGGCAAAGTCATATTGACTTGCACCAGTATTAATATACCCGCTTGGCACATAGAACTCAGTCATTTTTGCTGAACCGTTCACCGCAGTACTCTCATTCATACCTGGATATACGGTTCCTTTTTCACTATAGCTTCTCGATGCCGTATTGTACACGCAGTGTCCGTTTGTCAAAATTTTATTAGGAGCAATGAGTGTCCCTGTACAGCTGGAGCCGCCAAATGTAATATAAGCAATCGAATTGTATGGTGCTACTCTTGTATTTGCTACTTTGGTTCTACCATCGTCTCCAATGACGACTTTTGTTTGAAAATCTTTTAAATATTTTGATAGTGGTTTTACTTTTTCGCCAACAGTAGAAGAAAGATCATCCACTTTGTCAAAGGATGAGGGGGCTTTCGTATCATTGTGGAAATCACTTGAAGAAATCACTTTTCCATCAGAAGTCACCATATCATAATCAGACGTTAGTACTGAATCCGATGTGGCATGGGCAAAACTAGGCACACTTAAAGCACCAAAAACGAGAAGAGAAGGGAGTAACATTTTCACCTTTTTCATCATATTCCTCCTTTATGTCCTATATCAAAAATCATACGATTGTTTCATATTGGAGTAAATGAGAGAATATTCTTATTTTTTACAAAATATTTCATATTTAAATTAGGTGTTTTGTAACTTCCTAACCTTCATTCTATCGATCTCTTTCTATGTGAACAGAAAAAAACCGCCTAATTGGCGGTCTTTCCTCTTTGTCAGCTCCACACATCTTTTACATATCTATTGTCATTTGCAAGGGCTGTCAGCCAATTTTCAGCTGTTTCCTTCGAGCATTGTTTCTCGTTTTGATAGAGATCGATTAGTGTAGCCTCTACATCTGGGGCCATGACTTTTCCGTCTCCGCACACGTAAAGGTAGGCACCTTGATCAAGCAATTCGATGAGCATGCCGCCTTCTTCTTTCAACAAATGCTGGACATATACTTTTTGCTCATCGTAACGAGAATAAGCACGATGGATATGGATAACTCCGTTTTGCGCGGCAAGCTGCATTTCATCAAAATATAGATCATCTTCCTCAGGGTGACGGCAGCCAAAATATAAGTGGGCTTCGCCTAGCTGCTTCCCTTCCTTCTGCCACACTTCTCTTGCCTGAACAAATCCTCTAAATGGAGCAATTCCTGTACCTGGTCCAATCATGATCATCGGCACTTCTGATGAAGGAGGCAGCTGGAATCCATCTTGCGCTTCATGCAGGAAGCAGGCTACTTCTTCTCCTTCTTTTAGACCACATAAATAGGTTGAGGCAACTCCGGCATATTCTCCTCTACCGCTCCACGCTTTATCTTTTACAACTGCTACTGTGATACTGACTTTTTCTTCATCTACCTTAGGCGAGCTAGAGATCGAATAATAACGCGGTTTCAAACCTGGTAAAAGCGCCAAAAAGTGTACAAACGGCAGCTCGCACGCTTCATATTGATCTAATAAATCCAGCATGGTTACTCGTTTCTTTAAAATGGCTTCTTGATATGCTTCTCCAGCCATTTGTTCAAGCTCCACGCGGTGAGGCGGACATACCGTATGTGCTGCGAGCTCTCTTAGCTGTGTACGTGTCGCAGGCTCTTGAAGCTCAACATGTGAGGCGAGTAATTCTTTGATTGGAATCGGCTGTTCTAATGGTAAATGACTTGCCTCTTTCTCAGATGAAAGCTTGATATGCTGCTCTGGATTTAGTTTAAAGCGGCGGGTCACACGCTCAACGAGTGCATCACTATTTTTCGGTACAATCCCAATATGATCTCCTTCTTTGTATGCTTTTCCAGCTGGCAATTTCAGTTCAATATGTCTTGTCTGCCTCGTGCTTTTTTCTGATTGTAATTCTTCATTTTTCAATACAACAGCTGAAAAGGCATCATATATTTTAGCTACAGGACGCTCCACTAGCTCATTCGTATAAGCAACTGATAGGTTTGGTTTTTCCTTCCCCTTTTCTTGGAAGGTGAGCTTAAATTCTTTTGCAAGCTGTTCAAAGACAGTTTTCTGGAAAATTTCTTTATCCTCATCCATATCACCACCTGCATCACCTTCTCCTAAATCAGCTACACGTTTGGCACCTTTTCTTTCAAGGGCCTCATCAATCAGACGGGGGATCCGCTGGTACGTGCTCGCCCAGTTTCGATCTCCGCATCCAAAGACCGCAAATGTCACGTTTGATAAATCCTGCTCCTCATCCTGCGCCAGCCAATCCACAAATTGCTTCGCATTGTCAGGCGGATATCCGTTGTATGAAGCGGTCACGATGAGGACAGCGCCTGTATCTGGCAATTGGCGTGTATATTCATCAAGCGGCGCAGTGGTCACATCGAATCCTTTTGCTTTCCCGTCTTCCGCCAATTCGTTCGCTATTTGCTTTGCTGTGCCAAGATTCGATCCGTACAAAACTAGCAGCGGTGTACCGTGACTCGGCACTTTTGACTCACCAGATTGGTTGCTTTTTTTCGGTTCTTCTTTCGGTGGTGCCATAAAGAATTGCTGTTTCCTTGGCCGCACCTTGATTTTGAAATCGTTTGGTTTAATCGTCAGAGATTCTTTTAAATCAAGCTCATAAGATGTGTGATCAATTAACTCTAAATTATGCAGAACCATCGCGAGAACCATCGTAGCTTCATGCAGGGCAAACTGCATACCGATACATGCACGCTGTCCATTCCCAAAAGGCTTGTAAGCATGCTGCGGGATTTTCTCAGGATGCGTAAACCGCTCTGGTTTAAATTCTTCAGCATCCTCGCCCCATACCGCTGGATCACGGTGTAATTTAGGGAGCAGAACAGAGACACTTTGATTCTTGTGAATCGGATATTTTCCCCCGATTACTGTGTCCTCTTTCGCATAAAGAGAGAATGTAGGCGCCGTAGGCCAGAGGCGAAGGGCTTCATTTAACACCATACGAGTGTAGCTTAGCTTTTGCACTTGTTTAAATGTCGGCAATCCGCCTTGCAGCACCTCATCTGCTTCTTGGACAGCTTTCTTTAATTTCTCTGGATTCTTTAATAAGAAATAAATCGCAAAGGATAGCAGTCCGCTTGTTGTTTCGTGCCCTGCAATTAAGAAGGTGATGATTTGATAACGGATATTTTCATCAGATAAACGTTCACCTGTTTCAGGGTCCTCTGCATGCAGCATAAGTGACAGTAAATCATCGCCTGTTTTATCTTGTTTTCTTCGTTCCTGTATAATGTCATCTACTAATTGCTTCATAAAATCGACATGCTGATCAAATTCTTTTCTTCTTTTGATCATGAGTTTATCGGCAATCGGCAATCGGCTCGACTGCTCCATTGCTTCATTTAAGCCTTTCAGCATGCTCTCTATAAATGGATGCTGGTTTTCTTTATAAAAGCTGTTAAAGCGAAAATCAAAACCGCAAAGGCCGATCGTATCTAAAGTCAGCTTTGTCATATCCTCAGCTACTTCAATTTCTTCATCGCGGCCTGTTCTTTGCCATTTTTGTACAAGCTGTGTCGCAATATCGAGCATCATCTCATGATAGCCCTTCATAGCCTGCTGGCTGAATGCTGGCATCAAGATTTGATGAGCCTTTCTCCAGTTCGGTTCTTCTGTCCAGCTCGTAAATAACCCATCTCCTGCAAAGGCTCTTACTTTACTGAGACTAGTCCCAATAAATTTATCAAAACGGCTCTCATCAAATACTTCTTGGACAAGCTCATGGCTGGAAACAAAAATACTTGTTGCATTTGAAAATTCAAACTGAAAAATCGGTCCTAATTCATCTGCCAGCCGCCAAAAGGTTTGAGAAAGCTCCCCCTTTTTTATATGGGGAATATTTTTAAAAGGTCCGTATGTTTTTGGTTTTGGAATGATTGATGTTTGCTTCATATGCCCACTCCCTTTATCTCTTTATGATGCAACGCTGATGGCGCGCCATAAACATTGCTCAATCTCCTCTAAAAATTCAATTGTTGGCTCTATTTCTTCTGCAAGAATTTGTTTATGCAGTTGCACAAAAGCACCAAATACAATCGATAAAATGGTTCTGCCAGAGAGGTTTGGATGAATTCCATCCTTTTTCCCTTCTTCAAAGATAAGGAACAGCTCATGTAACAAATGCTGCATTTTCTCTTTGCTCGTTTCGTCTAAGTAATGGGACCGTTTATCAATCTCTAAAAAATACAGCCCGCTTGGATTCTCCTTTGTAAACAAAACCAAGCAATAAAATACATGCTTAAAGTACGCCCGAATACTTACCTTTGGATCTGGACTGTTTGTGTTCATTTTTTCGATAAATGCTGAGAGGCTGCGCTGGTACAAAATATTGACGAGTGCCTCTTTGCTGTCGAAATAACGGTAAATGGTGCCCGCTCCGACGTTTGCTCTTTTTGAAATCATCGGCATTGTGGTGCCATCAAAGCCTCGTTCTATAAATAGTTCCAGCGAAGCTTTCATGATCTGTTCTTGTTTATCAGTCACTGCTGGCATTTCATCCCTTCCTTTTGAAATATAGGAATGAACGTTCATTCCGCAAACGGTATATTATATTAATATTTCAATTTCATCTATTTATACTTAAACACACTTATTTTACTCCGTCACCACATTTTCTGAAAATAATAATAATTGAGAAATGATACCTAGGCAGATGACATCCAAAGGACTTATAAAGATTGTCAAATGTGTGTCATGCAGGTGTCATCGGCACTACACATTCATTCCTGATCGATTGGTGACTGAATGTGGTCGTCATATGTATCAATATATAAGCTTCCATTACTTGAACGGACAGCATACACAATGTCCTTTAAGGACAGCTGCCTTTTTTTAAGCTCTTCTTCTATCCATTGCTCTGTTAAATGATTTTCATGTATGTTTTTTTGGATGAGTTTCCCGTCCATGATGACTTCAATCGGCATGTAACGCTCTGCCTTCATGAATAAATGAAGATCCTTCCGTGTGACATTTTCAAACGAAGGGTATTTTTTCACTGACATATGCCCATCTGTTTCAATCATGGCAAATTCAACTTCACTAATATCAAAGATGTCTTTTTCTCTCAGCTGCTGATTTAAATAATCAAGGGTATATCTCATTCCCTTCATATTTCCTTCAAGAATTTTCCCATTTTGTATGACAAGAGTTGGTTTACCAGCCATCAGCCCTCTCATCTTCCGACTTCTTAATGCAATCAGGGAAATCACATAAATAATCATGACAAGTGACACAAAGGAAATCGTTGTGTGCTGTAGCGGCAGCGTTGTATTAAACGCCAGGTTTGCAGCAATTGAACCTAAGCTGATGGCTGCTATAAAATCAAAAATATTCATTTGCGCAATGGTTTGTTTCCCTAAAAGACGTGCTCCTCCAAATAAAATCGCAAAAGCAAACATTGTCCGAAGAATCACTTCAATATGTTCAGACATGCAAGTGTCCACCTTTCATTTGCATCAAAAAAAGCCTTTTCCTTAGAAAAGACTCTTTGTTAGACTATGCATTTATTTCATCATTATTCAATTGGGCAGTACTGCTTTGTTCAAATTGTGATCGCAGTTCAATAATTGAGCTATTCCTCACATGATCTGCTTCTTGCTCAAGAAGCCACGTATAGAACTTAGCTTGCTCCGCTGTTTGCAAAGCATGCATATATTTTTGCGAGGAACGCTTCTCTGCAACGCGCTGCTTGATCCCGCGCATCTGCTTCCAGAATTGATAATAGGGGAGCTTGAGTTTGGTCATAAAGCCGCGAGCGTCCTCAATGACATATCCCTCTTCTTTAATTGTGTCATCATGAGAGACCGCTTGATACCATTTATAAAAAGACGTCCAATCATGGAAAACAGCCACTTCCTGCTTGCTGGATATTCCAAGCTGCTCACTTAATCTTTTCACTTCAGCGAATGGTGCTTTTTCGTAGCTTAACTGCCGCTTCACTATATCAAGTAAAATGAGTTGATCTTGTTCATATGTGATAATATGCGGATCTTTTTCTGGCAAAATGACTTCAAACACCAGAGATACATGCTGGTCACGGACGTATGATTTGATGTAGTCAGCTTGCACGTCATCGAAGGTCTTATAAAATAGCTCTTCGACCCAGGAGGCATGCTGATTTTGTTTCACATGTGATGTATACGATTTGGACGTAAACACCAATTCATCTTCCATTTCGTTATACCCAACAGTTCCTAAGTATCCATTTGCTTTATCATATACGGTGACAGGGAATTGTAGATGGTTCACTAAATGCTGCATTCTTGTCTCCGGACGCTCATCAATGTTAAAAAATTTATTGTAGCTTCTAGACACAATCTGCTTTGAAACCATGTTGACAAACAAACCTCTTGCCTTCACATTCACATCGTCCCACTGCCGCTCACTAAAAGCCTTTTTCGTAAAATTAAAAGATGAAATATGGTGTGGAAGCTTTAATTCCTGTACATATTCATGCTGATCTAAATGAGCTAAAAAATCATCCAGTGAAATATCTGGCTGAACAGCAGCTGATTGTTTTTTCTCAGAGGCTCTGTAGACTGGATTGTCAATTTCATGAGTCTCAATCCCTTCAGCCATGATTTTCAACACCCGTAGCTGCCCTCCAAATTCAACCTGACCTTCTAGGTTATAAGATCTTTCCGCTGCGTGAATTGGCAGTCTGTATAAATTGCGATGACCGTGAATTTGGATGACATCCAGCCCAGCCGTGTTTTGAACAAACAAGTGATCAATGTCATCTGAATATTCTCCTACGCCGTGAATGAGCTGCTGTGTTGAGACATGCAAAAGCTCTTCTGGCAAATGAGCAAGCCCCCCGTGGGTAACAAGAAATGTCTGGCCATGGTATGTAAAATACGTAAGCTGGTGAAATGTTCTAACAAACTTTCGTACTTCTTTTAAATCAAAATCTGCTGCTTCAAGTTCAGGCGCAGTATGCCTGTTAAACATATTGCTTCTGACTTTTTCACCATGTGCAAACCGGTATAAATGCTGATCATGATTGCCTTCAATGACGATGACATTCCGGCATTCTCTATGGGCAAGCATCCATTCTAATACTTCTTTGTTTTCTATTCCTCTATCAAGAAGGTCACCTGCAAAGATATAAAGTTCGTTTTCTTTGATATCTCCTTGCAAATAAGTGGTAAGTGCGGTGTAACAACCGTGAATATCCCCGAAAACATGAATGGCCTCATATTGATCAAAGGATCGAGGCTGATAGGTCATCACTTGCGGATATTCCTCCGGCTTCAAAACAGTCACCCATGACGGGACCTTTTCTGTTTTTAACCGCTCGTTCATTTGATACAAAACAGATTCACGCACCACTTTGTGAGATTCACGTGAGCGATTTTGTAAAAGAGCTGTCTCAAGGGGCACCTGCGTGAAATCGACGACATACACCCTATAACGATACGATGTCGCTAAAGACTTATATTGAGAAATTGATTTGCTTGAAATATGTGTCGCATCAATCACAGTAAAGTCTCCGCGCTCCATACGGGCTGTGAGTAAATCGAATAATAAAGACCAAACTTTGTGGTCATGCTTGCTTGAAATGTCTAGTTTCCCATTGACTGATAGCTGCGGCGGCTGGGTTAACAGCCGGATTTGATCCGCTGATAAAGTGTAAGGCTCTAAGCCTTGTTCTTTGATCCATGTTGATTTACCTACGCCTGGGAGACCTCGTAAAAGGACTAAAGTTCTCATATTGGTTCTCCTTTAATGAGTGATATTTTACCTATTATAGATAAATTATGGATAAATCTCAATCTTTTATTGATTATGGTAATATATAGATAGAAAAGGAGGTTTTACGTATGTTTAATGGAGAGAATATGGCATTCAACATGGGAGATCTTCTATTTCAAGTGTTCTCTCTTCTATTCATTGCCTTTATTGTGACAATCATTGTCCTCGCATTTCGAATGATTAGAAGAAAACGGATGGAATTGAAAAAAATCGAGGCAAGATTAAACAAAGTGATTGAAAAAAACGATCTAAAAGAGTAAAAAATCCGGGCGTTAACCGGATTTTTTTGTTTTCATCACGATTCCTTGACGCTGCTGCATCAAAAAGAAAAAGACACCTAAAAGAACAAGCAGACCGCCAAGCATTTGGAGCAGCGTGACTTTCTCTCCAAGCAGCCATACAGCAAGGATCGTTGCCCCAACAGGCTCTCCTAGTATACTCATTGAAATAGTTGTCGCATTAACATAAGTTAAAAGCCAATTATTAATGACATGAGACATAGTGGGAATGATAGCGAGCAATAAAAAGATTCCCCACTCTTTAGCCGGATAACCTATAAAAGGGGTTTGCTGAAGCAGATTGAATAAAATTAAAAAAAGACCAGCAAAACCAAATACACAAAAACTATAAATCCAATGAGATATTTTTCTTACAGCCTGTTGACCTATTAACAAGTAACAAACAACAGCGATCACACTCAAAAAGGATAAAATATCTCCTAAGATGGCTTCCTTGCTATGACCAATATCTCCCCAGCCTATCATGAGGGCACCAACAATCGCTGCACACATCGTCAATAGAGCAGACATCGTCGTTCGTTCACGGAAAATGAGGAATCCGCCTAATAAGGACACCATCGGTTGTAGAGCGATAATAATGGTAGAGCTTGCCACTGTCGTCAGCTTCAGTGAGCCAAACCACAGCACAAAATGGAGGCCTAAAAAGAAGCCTGACATACATAAGAAAAACCAGTCTCTGCGTTTTATTGAGAGAAATTCTTTTTTTCTTGGCAGGATAAATGGCAGCATGAAAGCCGCCGCAAAGATCATTCGATACATACTTAAAATAGCAGCAGGTGCATTTGACCATTTCACAATGATTGCAGAAAACGAAATAGCAATAATCGAAATCACAAGTGGCAATGCAATTGATTTCGTTTGAGCAGTTGTCTTGATTTCCATTAGCAGCTTCCTTTACATCAGCAGTAGATGAGCAGTTCATCTTATATGTCGTCATCTTACTATGTCCATTCACCTAGTGGCAAGATGATTTTTTAAACTTGCGTCCGCTTGTTGGATGAAAAAAAGCTTTCATTACGAAAGCCTTCATTCATCATCTATTAACAGATAAATGGCCTGAACTGGACCATGAACCCCTACCACTAAATTCATTTCAATATCGGCAGAATTACTTGGACCTGATATGAAATGGATGGCACCTTTCGCCTGCTCCCCCTCTTCTACTGAGCGATTAAGAGCCGAAACAGCATGAATCATTCGCGGAACAATCGAGCTTTTCTCTATACACACGATATACATCATTGGCAAAAAATGCAGCGCTCTCCCTTGACCTTGATGGGATGAAAGGACAACTGTACCTGATTCTGCAAGGGTATAATCACTGAACACAACTGCATATTTCGCTTGTTCTGCCTGCCTTATGTTTTCTTCTCTTGATAGATCTGTATTCCAGCAGGTGACGGACATTCCTTCTTGTTGCAAGCTGTCAAACATAGGGCGGAATCCATATTGTTCAAAACGCCGATCACGCGATGTCATCACAGAACCCTCACCATATTCTGTCATCAACAATCGTAATACCGAGGGCGCTTTCTCCGGTGTTGTTTCGACTACTCTTGTATGAATTTGCTGACATTGCTTTTTCAATTGCTCGACTAATTCATCTTTAGACAAACGTCCGTTTGTTTCCCACTGGACTTGATGCTTCCATGCCGGCCGTTGAATAGAGGCAGATGGGGAAGAGTTTTTGCCTAATTGATGCTGGATATGAGATAAAAACGACTCTCGGTGAGAAATGGTCCCCTTCATCACTCGTCCTCCTTTTGTCTCTTCTTAAACCAATCCCTGAATCTTTCTTTACTTGGAGCTGGCAGATCACGAATATCTGTCCAATTCTTTAAAGGGCCTATTCCTTTTGAAATTTGTCCGTTTGAAGCCATACAATTCATCAGTACTGGGGCTGCTTTTGTTCCAAATTGATACACCCCGGGAGTCGATGCCCCCATGCCAAACATTTTCATCGCCATCATTTCAGCTTTAGGCGCTCTCCCCTCTTTTTCAACGATCACCTGTCTATGTTTAATCAATAACTCATGAAGTGGAATCTTCACTGGACAAGCATCCGTGCAGGCTGCGCACAAACTTGATGCAAAGGGGAGCTCCTTGTAGTCATCATAGCCGCCAAGAAGCGGCGAAAGAACAGCTCCGATTGGCCCTGGATAAATCGAACCGTACGAATGTCCACCAACATGCCGGTAAACGGGGCAAACATTGATGCAGGCTGCACACCGGATACATTGGAGAACAGGCTGAAAGGCCGTTCCTAATATATTTGACCGCCCATTGTCCACAATGACCAAGTGGAATTCTTCTGGTCCATCCACTTCACCTTCTCCTTTTGGTCCCGTAACAGAAATATAACTAGTTAATTTCTGGCCGACTGCGCTTCTGCACAAAAGACCCACAAGGACATCCAGTTCCTCCATCGTTGGAACAAGCCGTTCCATTCCCATAACGGCAATATGCGTCTTCGGTATAGCCGTGACAAGATCTGCATTCCCTTCATTTGTTACAAGGCAGATGGACCCTGTGTTGGCCACTGCAAAATTACAGCCGGTCACACCAATATCAGCTTCGAGGAATTTTTCACGCAAGATGGCTCTTACAAAATTCGTCATTTCTTCGGGTGTTTCTGACATCTCATACCCTAGCTTCTCATGAAATACTTCCCGTATTTGTTCTTTCGTCATATGAAGGGCAGGTGCCACAATATGTGAAGGCGGTTCATGGTCATCCACTTGCAGAATATATTCGCCAAGATCGCTTTCTACTACCTCACAGCCGATCTCTTCAAGCGCTTGATTCATCTCGATTTCTTCTGTGACCATTGATTTTGATTTGACGATCTTTTTGGCTGCTTTTTTCTGTGCCACCTCTTGAATATATGCTGATGCCTCTTCCTTTGTTTTCGCAAAAAAGACATGGCCTCCGCGTGCACTTACACTTTCACTTAATTGATATAAGTAGTCATCAAGATGCGTCAGCGTATGCTGCCGGATTTCCTCACCAAGCTCACGCCACTTTTCCCAATTGCCAAGCTCCTCGCTTGCAGTCAGCCGCCTTTTATACAGACGTTCCTGTGCTGAGGAGACAGCACCTCTCATGACAGCGTCTTCTAAACCTTTCCCGATCCGTTCTTTAAAGGCCTTTTCTCCAATTTTCATACTCATGTGCCGTTCCTCCTCTTAAAGTCCGCGGCTGTTTAATACTTCTGCGATGTGCATCACTTGGATGGGTTTTTCAAGACGGTTCAGCCTCCCGCCAATATTCAGCAGGCAGCCGCAGTCAGCACCAATGATATAATCAGCGCCTGTCTCCTCTATGCTTTGTACTTTTTCGTCAACCATCTGCTCAGAAATAGGGGTCATTTTCACTGAAAAGGTTCCTCCAAATCCGCAGCAATTTTCTGCGCGGGGCAATGGTCTCATCGTCAAATCTTTGACATTTGACAACAGCGTAAAAGGCGCCTCCTTAATACGCAGCAGTCTCGTCATATGACAGGAGGTGTGATAGGCTGCGTTCCCTTTCAGGCTTGCCCCTACATCTGTCACGTGTAATATATCAACAATAAACTCTGTTAATTCATATGTTTTTGCGGCAAGTGCCTCAGCTTTGGCCGACCACACTCGGTCTTCTTTTAAAAGATGAGGATATTCTAAAAACATCGCCTTACATGAACCTGATGGTGTCACAACATATTCAGCTGATTCAAAGGCTTTGATCATATTTTTCGCTGCTTTGATTGTCTCCTTTGTATAGCCGCTGTTAAAGGCTGGCTGTCCGCAGCACACTTGTGCTTCTGGAAATTCCACTTCAACACCGAGTCTTTCCAATACTTCCACTGTCGCCTTTCCTACATTTGGCTGCATCGTGTCAACTAAACAAGTAACGAATAAATGGACTTTCATCGGCGAACTTCCCTTCTATTGCTGCATTTTGATTCATCATTCTGATCATCTGATGATTAAATAACAGACCTTAATTTCATTTTAATCCCAAATTTCTGAAATTTCAACGAAGTGATTTGTCTAAAATTTGTACTTATGGACTGTGTGACTAAATAAAAAAACGCCCTTTTCATAGGGCGTTTTTGATGTTTATTTTGAAATCAATTCACGAATTCTTTCTTCAATAGGTGTTAACGGCCGGCCTAGTAATGTTTCGAAATCTTGGCTTTCGACAGCTAATGCACCATCGCGAATGCCGCTTTGAATGGCTTTGACAAATGGCACTGCTTCTTTTGGTACACCATTTGAAGCTAAAAATTCTCCAAATGTATCTACATCTATTTTTTCTACTTTGATTTCTTTTCCGCTCACCTTGCTGACAATTTGTGCAAGTTCACTATGTGTCCGAAGCGGGCCTGACAGTTCATATATCTCCTGATCATGTACTGGAAGTGTTAACGCATTTGCTGCCGCTTCTGCGTAGTCATTTCTTGTTGCCCAGCCAACCTTTCCTTCGCCAATAGGGCTTAAAAATGGTGCGCCGCTGACTGACGCCAGAATCGTATCTTTTTCGTTTTCAACATACCAGTTGTTTCTTAAAAATACATGAGGAATGCCAGAGGCCAAAATGGCTTCTTCTGTTCTGGCATGGTCATTTGCAAGGACAAGCTGACTCTCTCTTGCATTGACAACACTTGTATAAGCAATAAAACTCACATTTGCTGCTTTTGCCGCTTCGATTGCCGCTTTATGCTGCTGCACGCGGTCTCCATCCGCCGTTGAAATGATCAACAGACGGTCAATGCCCTCAAATGCTGATGTCAGGGTGTCTGGCTGTGTAAAATCTCCACGGCGTACATCCACCCCAGCATCCTTCAAATGTGCTGCTTTTTGCGGATTTCGAACACTGACTGCAATTTGTTCAGCCGGTACTTTTGTAAGCAAATGCTTGACGACGAGCGATCCAAGTTGTCCCGTTGCGCCTGTTACTAATAATTTCATTTGTTGACCTCCTCATTTTTCGTTCAACGGTGATGTGCATTCGTTATAATCGAAATGGTTACAACAAAGGTGTAAAAAAAGCTCTAATGTACGAGCTTTTTTATTCCGCCTCTGTTAATAATTGCTGAATTGTCACTTGCTTGAGGTGATTCTCAAGTGCAGCTTGTGCTTCTTTTAGTTCATGCCGAAGTCTCGTGTCCATCGCTTGACCAATCGGGCATGCGATGACGGGCTGATGAAAGTTAAACAATTCTTCATCCTCGCTTACATCCACAGCACGATACACATCTAACAGCGTAATATCGCCAGCCGCTCTTTTTAAATAAGCACCGCCTACTCCGCGGCGAATCTCAATGAGACCCGCCCGTTTGAGCATTGCCATCATTTTTCGAACAATGGCTGGATTTGAATTCACGCTCTCTGCAATAAAATCACTAGTACACTCTTTTGGAACACCTGCAATAAATGACACAATATGAACAGCAATCGGATACCTGCTGCTAATTTGTTTCACAATCTTTCACCACCGTTGTAATCAATATAGTTACAATAAGTGATTTTGTCAATCAATAAACGGATTTTTCTTTCGTTCCCAATCCTCATATGTCATGATATCGTAGTCTTCTCCTGTATCAAGTTCAAGTGGAGCAATGCATTCAAGCAGATTCTCATCTGGGTCAAGAAAATAGATCGCTGCATGAAATTGCGGCGGATTATCGAGAACTAAAGGCTGCTTTTCTTCTGAAAAACCAAACATTGGGTGAATGCTGATGCCTCTTTCGATCAGCCAAGTCTTGATCTGTTCGATACTAGACGTTGTAATTTGAAAGGCAACGTGCCGAGTCGAGGGATGGTATGGAAAATGGTTCATATCTACTTTCCACAGGCCAAGCCAGCTCTTTCCTTTCTCAATCCATAAAAAAGCAACTCGTTCATTTTCATGAGCAAGTGTCAATTCCAATTTTTCATAAAACGCAATAGATGCCTTCAAGTCACTCACAGGTAAATGTGCTTCATATAAACCTTTCATCATCATCAAAATCACTCCTTTTCTACCTTCTATTCTGCAGGAGTTGATGATATTCTGCCTCAGCAAAACGATGTATTTTAGCTCTAACATTGGTTTGATTAACTATAGTAATATTTTAAGAGGATATTATGTTCATCAAAATTATAAGTATACTCTCTTTTTAATTTATTTAATAGTTAAATAGAACTTCAAAAATATGTATAAAATGTTATTATATGATTTTTAGATAGGGAATATACCAATAATATTCATGTTTAAAATGGAAATAAGGAGTGAGACTGACGTCATTCCCAAATAGAAAATTCCCTAAAAAATAAGGCACAGTGCTTTAAATATATGAATAATGATTAGAATTGGAAAAATACAGCGAAAACAATTAAGGAAATTCCACTTATTGCACAGGGGGCAGTTTAAGCTTAGTTATTGCACGTTTACCGTGACTTATGTTTTTTCATATAAAAAGCCCACATCAGTGAGCCTCCTCATTTATTCTCTTCTGCCCAGTTGTTAATGTCTAATCTAAGGAAATTCCCCACATAAACACTTCCAAACGTATTATGATTCTTTTCTGTCAAGAAATCCTGGAACGTTTGCTGAGTCTCAGCATTTGCAATATAAGTACCTGCACTTACATAAACCTCTTCTGTAACACAAATTGCGTACGATGTATATTCTTTATAAGCTAGTCCACACATTTTTGATGCTTTGTTTACAACGTCTCCCATGTATACCAAATCCTTAATCCCACTTCCGCTAAATCCCGCTTTAATGACAAGAGCCCTTCCATAGGCAACTCCAATGCCCGCTTTCAACTCATCAAAGTCTTTCCATTTCTTCTTGTATTTCACGTTTAGGACATTCATCATTGCTTTGGCCATAGATGAAGCTTGAAGAGCTTCGATTACCGGCGATTCAGCACCTTCTATATCCCCAGCAAACATAGCTGACACACAGTCTCCAACAATGTTAATCTCCTTACACGTTTTAAAGCTATTAACGATGGCGACCATTTCACTGATATATGCTCTATAGAGACGTGCTAAAGATTTGGACAATTTTCCGTGTGTTTTGATTAGGTCTGTTGAACCTCTCAAGTCGATAAAAATCGCCGCACATTTCACGTATTTTCCATTGTTAAAGGTTAAGTCATCAATATCAGGGATATCATCTGACTCTTCATACGATGTACTGTCATACAGGATAGAGTCAATTCTTTTTAAACTGTTTTCAAGATTGAAACTTTTATGGCTTGACCTCATTTAATGATTCCTCTCTCTCTCGTACTATTCAATAAACAGACCTCTGCGATTTACGATTTCGTTTTCTATTCCCAATTGTTTGAGAACATTCCTGAGCCGGAGAACGTTATCAACAGATGGATTGTGGTGCTGAATGTGATAAATAACGGCTTGCAAGTACTCCTGCTCTCGACCTACTTTTTTAATAACCGGAACTGAGTTGGACTCTAAAGGAATGAAAGCGGTTGGCAAATCTTCTGTCAATTGTCCAATCAGAATCCGAAACGCTAATTCCGATTCACCTTTGCCATGTAAATACATTACGATTTGAAATACGTGCAATTCATTGTGGACAGTCCCGGCTTTCTTTCCAATTGCCGCCCCTAAATCTTGAACTTGCTTCAATTCAATTAAAAAGTCCTCTAGCTTCATATGGTTTGTTCTTTCCCTGAGTGCGGTCACTTTAACAGTGTAGGTTAGTTCTTTTTTCCTGTAAGCAAGGATTCTCTCAATATCCTGTTCTTTCTTCTCCAATTCTTCTTCTTTTTTCTTCACAGCTTGTTCCCGGCTCTGCAGTTCCTGGAGTTTCCTCTCCGCTTGGGACTCTTTTGCGGCGACGGCTACTTCACGTAGAACAATTTGTTCAAAATTACTCAACAGTCCACCAACTTTGGATTCTACACCTTTAACAATGTCCGTGACGATACGTCCAATATCATTACCTTCTGATTCTATGATGCCTTTGTGAGAAGACATTGCTCGTTTCTCATCTGATTCTTCCCCATCAGATGGTTCCTCTACTAGCTCCGCTAGGTAAAATTCACGAACGCTATACCCTTCAAACAAGGTATCGCCTTTAAGTCGAAAGGTCTTTGTCCAAATTTCAGAACCGTCACTATTTTTCTTGTATTCAGAAGGAAGTTTCTCATAAAAACGCTTTGTCACAAAAATCTCAGATGCTTCTGCGAGGTCGGTGTGTTTGCTTGCCACGTTTGCCGTCTTTCCTGCCCACACCAAATCTCTAGAGTCATCTCCTTGATGTTTAATCCCGATGGGTGTGACTAGGATTCTTCCCGTATCAATTCCCACACCACAAGCAATTTCTTTTTGGTTGACGTTTTTTCGGGAGAGCGGGTTAAAAATATATTCAACGACACTTGTAATGGCACGTGCGGCATCCATAGATTTTTGGATAGAGCTTTCTTCTGCATCATCAACGAATACACCCATCACTCTGTCGCCAGCAATTTGTCTAACTCTCCCACCGCTTTCATACACACACATTGACATCGCTCTTGCAAAAGCACGATAGATTTTTGCCATACTTTTGGCTTGAGACTTATCCGATAACTTTGTGGAGCTCCTGATATCAACAAAAAGAATTGTGCAGTTGGTTACTATCAACCCTTTGTTTTTATCCGGCAAGTCATCAACTGACGGAACATTGTCTCCCTCGAAATCATCTACTTCCATTTTTGTGGTAAAGATGGTTTCAATTTTTTCTTCTATTTTCTTCAACCCTTCTTCTGTTACCTTAGACAATTGCGTGCTCCCCTTCCTCATTGCAACATTCACAATTTTCATTATACTATTTGTGTGGTCGCATGATCGAAAGTTTGATACGATTTACGTAAGAATTTGTTCTTGCAAAAGAATTGTGAAATGGCTATAAAAAGAATTATTCGATGTGTAAAGGAGAGCGAGTATGTCAGAAGAAAACAAGTTGAGTGAAAGTGAAATAAAAGAGGAAGCGGTTCAAACATTAGAAAGAATAAATTTTTGGATTTCAAACTGCGACACCAAAATATCCTTCTCGTTAGCGTTTGCAGGTATCCTTCTCGGAGGATTTTTTTCGAGCGGTATTATTACCGGTTCATTAAACAAGCTAATGAAAGGGCTCAAGGAGATTGACAAGGATACGCCTTATTTGAAGATTCAATACTTGGAGATAACAACTGTTGTTCTAGTGATGTTCATTATTTTAATGATTGTTAGCCTCACCTACCTTTTTAGAGGGAAGAAAGGTTCCATTGACACAGGCGTTTACAATGAGGCGGATTTATCGAAGGATTCTACTCTCTTCTTTGGCACCATTCAGAACAAATCTTTTAACACATTTAAAAACAGTATGATTGGGATAAAGAAATACGAGCTGGTGAATGATTACCTATCTCAAGTCTACATCAATTCAAAAATATGCAACAGGAAATTCACACTCTACAATAAAGGAGTAAACTGGCTAATCGCATCAACGATTGTATTTATCATTCTAAATGGAATGTTTCTATTCTTATAAAAAAGACTCAAGAGAATTTCTTGGGTCTTTTGATTAGGCTATTAGTGAGGAGGGTAAAGTATAAATATTTTCACTAAAGTGTACTTATATTTGCGATCAGCTGCCAAACTATGTTTGATCCATTGCAGATGGGGGAAGGTGTTCAAATAAAATAACAGAAAGGAGCGGTTTATATGCCTTGGACGATGAACGATTATCCAGCTTCATTTCAATCATTAGACAACGTTATTCGAAAAAAAGCGCTTGAGATTGCCAATAAAATGATACAGGAAGGCTATGAGGAAAATAGAGCCATTCCAATTGCAATCAGTCAAGCGAAAGAGTGGAAAAAGAACGCAACGGAGAAAGAGGTAGAGAATTTCTCATCTCATGGTTCTGTCAAACCTTCTGAGGGCAGTAGCTCCGCAAGACCAGAGCTCATGGATCATGCGCAGCATGTAGTGAAGCACGAGGAAGGCTGGGCGATTCAAACAGAGAAAGCGAAACGAGCAAGTGAGGTCAAAGAAACAAAACAAGAAGCAATTGACCGGGCAAAGGAGATTTCAGCTAATAAAGGAACATCCGTTGTCATTCACCGAAAAGATGGGACGATTCAGGACGTGTTAAAGCCGCAATAAGACCGCTCGTCAGCGGTCTTAGCGTGTAGACAAACCCTCGCATTTGGTGTCAGTCCTGCGTGCCGGTGCTCACGAATGTTAAATTCGCTCCGCTCCGGTACTCGTTTCTTCCTAGACTGCAAAGGTTTTCTATCACGCTGAAGGAAAACAAAAGGCTAAAATAAAGATCATTTTAGTCTTTTGTCAACAATTTAAGACCGCTTGTCAGCGGTCTTATTTTATGCATTCTTTTCTTTTTTCGCTGGTGTTTTTCTTTTCTTAGGCGCTGCTTTTTTCGCTTTGGCTGGTTTTGATCGGTCGATTGATGCCTGTAGTGCGGCCATTAAATCAGTCACATTGGATGCAGGATCTTTTTTGCCTGTCGTTTCTGGTTGAACGGTATGTTCTCCAGATATTTTATCGCCAATTAAATTCATCAGCTGTTCTCTGTATTCATCCTGATATGCCGCTGGATCGAATGTTGTGGTCAGCTGCTCGATTAAAAGGAGCGCTGTATCTAGCTCTTTCTTGACAATGTTCTCCTCTTGGGGGATATTCGGTACATCTGATACTTGTCTAATTTCGTCAGGGAAATGAATGGTTTCCATCAGCAAAATATGTTCATAGCACCTAACGATCGCTAATTGCTCCTTTGAGCGGATCATAATTTTTGCCACACCAATTTTCCCCGATTCCTCTAAAGCTTTTCTTAATAATGAATAAGCCTTCGCTCCACCGGTATCCGGTGATAAGAAATAACTTCTTTCATAATAGATAGGATCAATCTCTTCAATCTTTACAAAATCAATGATTTCAACGGCTTTTTCTTCATTTTCTTTTCGCAGTTTTTCTAGCTCTTCATCGTCCAATTCAATAAATTTATTTTTCGCATATTCATACGCCTTCACAATTTGTTCCGGTGCTACCTCTTCACCGCAATTGGCACATACTTTCTTGTAGTTAATGGGCGTGTGACATTCTTTATGCAGCTGTCTTAATTTAATGTCTTTGTTCTCTGTAGCGGTAAACAGCTTGACTGGAATATTGACCAATCCGAAACTAATGCCGCCTTTCCATACTGTATGCATCGCGCTTCCTCCGTTCTTTTCTCCTTACTATGTAATGTTTTCATCAGACTTATGTATGTGATTGAAAATTTCATCCCACTCTAAGAACACATGATATAAGGAAGTGACATGCAGAATGAAACCTATGCGATTAACACCTGCACATGATATACCTGCCGGTGCAGACTGGGTGTATGAATTAAAATATGATGGCTTTCGGGCTATTCTTGTATGGGAAGAAGACGAGATTCGTTTAGAAAGCAGGACCGGAAAACAGCTAAATGAGCAATTTCCTGAAGTGATGGATCAGTGCGAACAATTAAGAGACGAATTTGCTCCCTTTTTACCACTGACACTTGACGGAGAATTGGTCTTTTTACTAAGTGAACAGCAAAGTGAGTTTGCGAAGGTTCAGCAAAGAGGCCGGCTGAAAAACAAAGAAGCCATCCACAGACAGGCTGAACGATTTCCATGTCATTTCATTGCGTTTGATCTATTAAGATGTAAAGGGAAACCTCTCGTTGATTTACCGTTGATGGAAAGAAAAAATCAGCTGCAGCAAGTTTTCCAAGACGCAAAGCTCCCTTCATCAGTTCAGCTGGAGCACCCTTCCCTTCTGCAGGTCATTCATACAGACCCAGACTCTGAATACATGAAAAACTTGATGACGATGTATTTAGCAGAAGGGTTAGTAGCGAAAAAAAAGACGAGTAAATGGCATGACAATACTCGTTCAAAAGAATGGCTGAAAATAAAAAACTGGCGGTATGTATCTGTCATTGTAACCCGTTTTGACAAAGAAAATGGCTATTTCCAAGGCTCCATTTATCAAGATTCGGCTCTCATCGAGGTTGTCCAATTCAAGCATGGATTTTCTAAAGAAGAAGAACAAACACTGCGCACACTATTTCAGACAAAGGGCCAGTTAACAGGAGGATCAACATATGAAATCCCTCCTTCTATCGTTGCCAGCATTGCTTGTATATCCTTTGATGGATCGGCCTTAAGAGAGCCGCGTTTTTCTTCCTTTTTACTGGATGCGGATCCATCTGCATGTACATTTCAGCAAATGCTTAAACAGCTGTATCCACTCCCTACTGTTATAGACGTCACTCACCCTGAGAAACCGATTGTCCCGGCCCTTCAACTGAACAAGGCAGATTACTTACTTTATTTAAGACAAGTGGCTCCCTATCTTTTGCCCTTTTTACGCGAAAGGCGTCTTACTTTAATTCGGTATCCACATGGCACTGGAGACGAATTCTTTTATCAAAAGTCAACTCCTGATTATGCGCCGGATTTTGTTTTGACAGATGAAGTTGATGATATTTCTTACACGGTCTGTAATGATCCTCGTACGCTTCTTTGGCTTGGCAACCAGCTGGCGATGGAATTTCATATCCCTTTTGAAACAAGAGATACAGATCGGCCGACAGAAATCGTCTTTGATCTGGACCCGCCATCTGTAAATGAATTTCATCTAGCCATCGAAGCTGCTAAACGAATCAAAGTGCTTTTAGACGGACTTTTTCTCACAGCCTTTATTAAAACAAGCGGAGGTAAAGGGCTTCAAGTCTATATTCCTTTAAAGAAAAATGCCTTCACATACGAAGAAACAAGACAATTCACTGCGTTTATATGCCATTTTTTATGTGAGCAAGCACCGGATCTATTTACTCTGGAACGTCTTAAGAAAAATCGCGGCAATCGCTTGTATTTAGACTACATTCAGCATGATGCTGGAAAAACAATTATCGCTCCATATTCCCCGAGAGGAAATGAGCTTGGACTTGTTGCGACACCGCTTGAATGGGACGAACTCTATCATGATGAGCTTCATCCTACTCTTTTTACGATGCCAGCTGTCATAGAGCGTTTAAAGGAAAAAGGCGATCCGTTCCGCCGCATGAGGCACCTTGTGAACGATGATGCTTTTAGACAAGTCTTACATCAGCTTGCACACATGTGACCTTCTCATCAGATGGACATCCGCGGTCATGAAGCGTTACACTTATTCATTAGAGAGGAAGAAAGGGATGACGATTTTGACCGCACATTCATTTCGAAATACAGCTTTGATTTTCTTATGTCTTTCCGCAGGAATTGTGGATGTAATTGGCTATTTAAGCCTAGGGCATGTGTTTACAGCCAATATGACAGGTAATATTGTGCTGCTTGGCATTGCAGCAGGAAGCTCCTTGCAGCTAACGGCCCTGCATTCCATCATTGCTCTAAGTGGATTCGTTTTAGGGGTTTTACTTGCAGTTGTGGTAGGCGGGAAGCATGAGAAAGCGTTTTGGCCAAAAGCCGTGACACGCATTTTTATCATAGAAGTGATGATTTTGCTTCTATTTGCTCTCATGACCATTTTCCCTTATACACAAGGTGCTTACTTTATGCTGATCATCCTTTTAAGTATGGCCATGGGCATGCAGACAGCAGCCGCTCGTAAATTGAATGTTGCTGGCATTTCTACAACTGTTCTCACGAGTACACTCGCTAATCTATTTGAAGATGCAGCTCAGCGCATATCATACAGGGAAAAAAGAAAAGCCCCTATCCAGCTTGTCAGCTTGATGCGAATAGGCTCTATTGTCTTCTATTGCCTTGGTGCGGCTTTAGCTGCATACACAGATCGTTACGATCCGTTTATCATCATTTGGCTGCCGATCATCATTCTAGGCATCATTGTGATAACAGCTGGATTGAAGCACTTTCACCAATTGAAATAGCCTCTCTTTAGATGGCTATTTCAATTAATGTAATCTTACACTAATAACTCCTCACATAAAATCCAGGAGGGCGCCCCATGATGAACGTAGAACCATACGGATATCCAGAAAATGTCCCGAATCCCCCGTACCCGGGAAAACCGCCTAAGCCAGAGAACACACCTGGGCTCAAATAATACCCGCCAAAGCCGATATGGGAACCAACCGGACCAATATGTGCCCCGCCTCCGCTAAAACCGCCTCCATGAAAACCACCATAAACCCGTGGATACATACAATCACCTGCCTTCAAATCAGACCTTATCTCATCATATGCATGACAAAAGGGGCGGTGCTCCTGCTTTTTCTTTTCCTTCTATGTACATTAGACCAATTTGATAAAATTTGAATGAAAAGTCCTGCAAAAAATTAAATTAAGCAAAGAAAAGTGACCTTTTTAACTTGTTGCTCTGCCCTATGTTTATTTAGAATAATGGAGCAGGTAATAAATTTGCACACCCCTTTGTTGCGAATTCTTCTTATTAAACGTTCTTGCAGCGTTTAATAAGAAGAGCCTATTAAAACACAAAAAACCCTTGCTGACGATATCAACAAGGGCGAGAGATACATGGTATTAACCACCAATGATTTTTTCTGCAACTTCGAATGAACCCGCAACGTTTTGCGATAGAACAGTCGCAGCGACCGCTAAACCGACAACAAATAATACTTTTAGTCCTGTTTTCATCTTAAATCAACCCCATTCTTTTCATATGTAAATCCGCTTCTAAACTTTTGTTCAAGTAAAAAACAGACTGCTCATAAAGTGCTTGCTTTTCACAATATTTTGCTGCAAATTGTGATAGCTCTTTTACTTCATGATATTCATTCTTCTCTTCTAACTTTCTTAATTTCTCATCAATTTGCTGAAATCTTTGTGGCGCATGCGTTAAGTAAAGATCATGTACGATGCCTATTTTTAGCTGAAACACTTCATGCGAAGCATCCTTTATTCTGGCATATGCAGCCTCTATATATTGGCTTGCACGCTGCTTCTCACCAATCACACAGAATTCCCGGCTGATCAGATACGTAGAATGGAAAAAGAAATCTGAATCATAGTACTCTTGATGGGACAGTGCTTTTTCAAGATGACGTATCGATTCCTTCGGTTTGTTCCAAAATGAATATAAAATGGCCACATTGTGATGAAGCTGAGCCAGCATAAAATCATCCTGCTCACTTGTCAAAACTTCTTCTGCCAGACGATAATTCTCAAGCGCCTCTTCATACCGGCCGATCTCTGTTAGATTCGCTGCTATAAGAGAGTATGAAAGGGCCGTTCTTCTTTCATACTGCTTGTGCCGCTTATAGACGTGAAGCGCTCTGCGGATATAGCTTAATGAGAGCATGATATGACTAAGCCGGTAGTAAAGCCATGCCACTTTAAAATCGAAATCAGCACGTTCTATCTCACTTGGAATTTTATCTAAGAGCTTTTCAGCACTTTGATACATTTGCAATGCAACCTCATAATTACCTTGATGCTGCTCATACACACCCTCATAGAAATCGAAATAATAGGCAAGACGATTAGACAGGTCATCTTCTTTTTTTCCATAATGACCCTCTATACTTTTCGGTGAAACATTGCCCTTTTGCCCTCTTAAATTGTACATAAGAATGTGATGTCTTTTCTCAAGAAGAGAATAGTATATGAGGATATCCGCATCGTCAATTTCCTCTACTGCTTGTTTCGCTTTGGCAAATAACCGTTCTGCCTCATCTGCATGATCTTTTTTGATTTCCATGTTCCAGTCATTTAATAATGATGCCAATTCCGCAACAGGAACTTTGCTCATTCTACACCCCCAATCACCTTCAGCTGCAGCACATGATTTCACTAAATATGGAACTTCTATTAGCAATTGCTAATTCGTCCATTTGACATCATTTTAATATGAATCACTTGAATCTTCAATAACCGTTTCCATTGAAAGTGCGTTTCTTTCTCCTAGTCAATGATATTTGCGAAAAAATTCCGCCTTTTTTTTAAAATAAACATCTCGAGATGAAATGAAAAAAGCCCATTGTTAGGGCTTTCTATCTTATGATGGTTAATACCGCATCATTTCAAAGACTATTTTGTGCGATTCTCCTAATGAACAGTAAACTAATGATCAGCGCAGCTTTTCATTTATCCAGTTTCTTTATATAATATGATCAATCACTTACACGCCTCAGTAGCTCTAGAAGGGAAGAGCGCCGTAAAACAAATTGTAGCTGGCGGGTCGCAAGGCAAGGGTTTCAGAAGCACCGAAAAGCACATGAGCTGAGACAGGTGAAATTCCTGTCGGTGAAATTCCGTAGGGAAGCGTGTTGCCCCTAGCCTATGCTTACGAAAGGAGTGCGGGTTCGAATCCCGTCTGAGGCTTATGAGGTCGATGGAAATGGAGGATAAACATCATGCATGTGTTTGAAGAATATATCAGCAACATCGGTAACCCCGAGCTGAAGCAGCGCACTCAAGACATCTTACAATGGGTAGAAGACACATTCCCTCAATTAGAGCCAAGAATTGCTTGGAATCAGCCTATGTTCACAGATCACGGCACATTTATTATTGGGTTTAGCGTCGCAAAACATCACATTTCTGTCGCACCAGAAGGAAAAGGAATTGATCAATTTTCAGCTGACATTGTACAAGCTGGGTACGATCATGGCAAAAAGATGTTTCGCATGAAAGAAAGCTTGCCAGTTGAATATCCTCTCCTGAAAAAAATTATCGAATTTAATATAGAAGACAAAGCGGATTGTTCAACGTTTTGGCGAAAATAAACAGTACCCCGATCTCAGCTTTACAGATCGGGGTATTTTACTGCTGCATGTTATTTTGTTCTCTTCCCTACCAATTTTTGTTCAAGCCATTCATAGCATGACAAGATGGAATTAACACTTTTTTGAAATATCGGCAAATACACAACAGCAGCGGCTGTTAAACACGCTATAGCAGCTCCTACGAAGACATCAAATGGATAATGAACACCTACCCAAACCCTTGAAAATCCAACAGCACACGCAATGATCAGCCAATAAAAGTGGCGTTTATGAAACAGCCAAAAGATCAGGCAAATCGAAAAAATAAAGATGGTATGATCACTCGGAAACGAGTTATTCACTTCTTTTTGAATCAAAAGATTGACGTGGCTCATTTCTGCAAAGGGCTGCTGATTGAAATAAAACACCCCTGCGATTTTCCCGAGTAACTCTGCCAAGATGAAGGTCAGTCCAGCAGAAACGACCATCGCCCTATTGTACCTGCTGCGATTTTGAAACCATACAAACAGACACATGAGTGCTGCCAGCAGCACTGTATATTCAGCTAGTCCAATAAATATCGGATTCATGGAACCATAATCAATACTGAGCTGATTCACCCACCTAAATAAATCTTCATTAAATTCCCGCATCTCATTTCATCCCTTTTTACTTGATTTACGATAAGGATAATGGAAATGAGATGTCTGCCTCCATCGATCGAACGAACAAACCATGGAATCATATGACAGGTTTGTCACTTTGCTGTCACTTGAACATCATGTACTAACTAAAAACTCATCAAAGGCTATTAAATCACAGGAACAAAACTGTTATAATAGAACATAAGTTTGCATTTTATCAAAAAGGGGTTACTGCATATGATCAAAACGGTAGACGGTAATATATTAGAGGCAAGCGAAGACATCATTTGTCACCAGGTGAACTGTAAAGGAGTCATGGGAGCTGGATTAGCGAAACAGATCAAAAGCAAATATCCGAATGTGTACAAAGATTATAAACAGTTATGTACAGAACAAGGAGATGACTTGCTAAGCTCCATTCAACTCATCAGAACAAAAGATGGAAAAACAATTGCCAACCTATTTGCCCAAGCTGGGTATGGAAGAACAAGAAAGCAAACCGACTACGATGCTTTACGCAGCTGCTTTCAACACCTAAAGGATACAGTGACACAATTACCTGAAGAGAAAAACCAAACGTCCATCGCCATTCCATATGGGATTGGCTGCGGCTTGGCCGGTGGCGATTGGACGACTGTTGAAGAGATGATTGAAGAGGTGCTGGGTGATTGTGAGGTGACGGTTTATCGGTTTAAATAAAGAGAAGTTTTATTGTTAATTAAAAGTAGTCATTAAAGAATAAAAGCACCATTCTGCCTGGAACGGTGCTCTTTCTATGCAAGTAAACTAGTTATCATTCTTTTCTTTGTTCTTAATATATTCAATCACAAATTCTCGATCTTCCTGATCTTCTGGAAGTATTCCAATATTTTGATACATCCATATCTCCTGTTTTTGAACTTCATCTATTCCATCTTCTAATATATTTGAAAAATCATATTCGATGGAAAACTCCCCTTTGTTATTTAATTTTAATGTTGCACTAGTCCACACATCAGTATTAATTTCTTTATCATTAACCCACAATTCTTTAAACAAAGCATGTAAATTTAGAAGTAAATCTTCATAAATATTTTCACTTACATTAAACGTTTCTGGAATATCATGAGAATAGATATACTCTTTATCACAGTCTGTTTTAAAGAAAAAAAACACTTCTGATGAATCTTCGAGTACTTCAGCATAAAGAATAATTTTATACCAATCAGTTGGTATAATTTCATTAACCTCTTCTGCGATTTTCTTAAATAGATCTGCTTGATTTTGCACCTTTTTGTCAACCTCCTGCTTGATTCTGTATCACAACAGTTCTTTTCAATTTTCCCTCTATTGTATAATTTACTTTAAATTCTGTTGGCCTCAATGAGTCACTATTGTATAGGGGTTTAATTTCTACGTTAACTTTTTTGGGCGGGTTTGCACTTAGAGCCTTTATCCATGTTTGCTCCATCTTGTACCATTTCCCACCGCTTCTATTAATCTGTGAATTCATCGGAACAAGGTTATCAATATCCCCAGAACCTTTAAAAATAGAGGCAATCAAGTGACCTCCGTCATCATCTAGTAATCGATCAGGCTTTCCTGAATTGGATTGAGCATATTGGTTTCTTTTAACCTCTCCGTATTTTAAATCACTTGCTTCGACTTTGACAATACGTCCGTAGTGATCGGTTGTGTAGGTGTAGCCTTGCTTTGTTGAATAAACAACATTTGGTTTTAACACTTTTTTACGTTTCCATCTCACATAGTGATCTCCGTAACTAACAACGGTTGGTGGTGATTTTGGTGCTGGTAAGCGTCTGCCTGTTTTAGAGATTCCATATACAGGTTGATTGTCCAGGCGTTTTGCCATAGAGAGGAGTTTATTTTTGAGATTTTCTCCGTCAAACACGTTATACGGCAGCTTCGGGCCGCCAGCCATTTGAAACTTTGGTGAGTATGGCAATAGATTCGGAATAGAAACTCTGTCTAATGATCTTGCTCCTTGTTCAAGCCCTTTCTTCACCGTCGTTTTGGCTGCTGTTGTTCCCGTTTTTGTAATGGCACCTGCCCCTTTAGAACCAAAGACGATTTCTGCTAGAGAGCCAGTGGCATAGGCGAACCAGTGTGATCGAGAATATGCATCACCATCGATGACTTCTTTTTGGAATGAGTCTGAAATCGACTTTCCAATCGCTTTAGATGTTTCAATTGGATGGGAAACAGCCGTTACGACCGATTCAACGGCACCTCCAGGATCTGTCACAAGATCATAGATGCCAACTACTGTATCTTTGGCCACATCATATAGACCAACTGCTGCACCTTTTACAACATCAACGAACCCCTCTGAGGCTTCTTCCTGCGCTTTGATCTGGAGAAGCTGGCTGTAATACATTTTTTGATCATAAGAAAGATTCTCATATCCAATTTCGTCTACAATCTCAAAGTATTTCTCTTCTGATATACACGAAGGATCGTTGAGCTTTTCCTTCAATTCTTTGATTCTTCGTTTCTCTTTTTCTTCTTTTTTCACCTTTAAATATGCTTTCACCTGTGCATCGATTTTATCATGATTCTTGTACACATCTGTCTCATGAAATGCTTTTGCATCGTAATACATTGGCTGCGCATTTTTCCCTTTTCCTGTAGCAGCCATCATTTTTGCATAAAAAATTGAGAGGTGTTTTTCAACCGCTTCTGATTTTGCGTATTCTGTTTTTAGCTCATGATCTATTTTATGTACAGCCTCAATTGCCTCTTTTCTTTTTTTGTTCGCATCATCTAAATGTTCATTGACCTCTTTACTTGAAAATACATTCAGTTCTATGAGATCACTGATGTCATCAAAAATAGTGGAGAGAGCTTCTTTTTGTTCCTTAACCATATCTTTATTATTCTGAATCCCTTGTTTCAGTTGAGCGTCTAAGAAATGCTCATCAATAAATGTACTCCCGCCTAACGATTCATCATCAAGCTTTCCTTTTACCCCATCTAAAAACGCTTTTTGCATATCGATAAAGTCAAGATAAGTGTCCGTGTAAAGCGCAAGATCCTCATAAAAGGCTTTGATATTGTCTGCACCTTTTCCAGTAAATTCATCACCTAATCCCGACACACTTTTTAATGCTTTTTTCACATGCTGCATTTCGTCTCGAAGCTCCTGATAGACTTTTGACCTTTGTTCGACAGCTGACAGTAAAGATGGAGCATCTAATATTTTCATATAAAAAAGACTCCTTTTATGGAATATTCTTTTACTAGAATACCATAAGGAGTCTTACACTTTAATCCACTTTATCGTTTTTTAACCAATTATCCTCCAGAACTCCCTCTTGATGCGACGGTTTGGACATCATCATGTTGAGGTTGAATGAAACCATTTGTAAAGAAAAGTGTACCTAATGCTACCACAGCTATTGATAATGGAATAAAAAAAGACTTTTTCATTTAATTCACTCCTTTTCCTACAAATTGACTTGCATGTAAGGCTCTTTTATAATAACTCAATGATTGTTGCAACAAGCCTTTTTCCTCTAAATATTTCGCCACATCAACCAAGATTTCCTCTAAATCAACCCAAACTCTTCTTTCTTCAAGCTCTGCACACAAATTACTGATATTGGCTTGTTGAGTTTCATTTGTTTCATATAATAGTTCTTTTAACAATTTAAATTTAATTTGAAAAATGTGATGGTTCACTTGTTCCGACAGAGAAATGCCTAGATCAACCCATTCAATCACTTCATTGCTTTGATTTGATACTTCTATTCTGGCTAGTTCATATAAACATCTCATTTTTAATAACATTTGTTTCTCAATTTCTTCATAACTCAGTGTGCGTCTAAAAAATGCAGATGCTTTCTCAGCATTCTCTCTTTTGCTTTCCAAAAAACCCATGCTGTAATAGAGATGAATAATTAAATGATTGTCATTGATACTTCGGATCATGTTCTCTGCTTCGTTAAAAAGTTCACTTGCTTTCTCATATTCAAATTGATCGATTAAGTTCAGCGCATGCAGCATTCTACAGTTAATTTGTCTTTTGATATATGATTCATGTGCATTAAATGTGTCACAAGCAATTTGAGCATGATATTTAGATAAGAAAGTCATTTTCAAATCATAAAATAGAACAGCTAGTTTATAATGAAATTCTGCTTTTTCTATTTCATCATCAACATAAGCCAACTTCTTCTCAGCTATTCTGAAATAACTTAGCGCCTTATCATAATCTTGTAAGTAGTCATGATAGATCCCATTATAGAAATAGAAGTAATAGGACATGAGTTTGTTTGTCTTCTCTTCTTTTTCGTCTGGTGCATTCCTCTCAAAGAATGGTTTATCTAGGTTTTTGCTAATATTCTGAAGTTTCAGCTTAAGTCTAAAGCTTAAAAGTTGATAATACAAAAGAACATCTTGATTTTCTTCCATTTGCTCGATTGCCTTGTCTATGTCATCTTGCATTTCAATAGCTGCCGACAAATCCCCTTTTTGTATGGCAAGATTCCAGGTGTTTAACATGTTTCCTACCTCCTGAGAGGCAATTAATTCTGTCATCCCTTTACCCCCTTCTAAGCAAATCCCTTATAATATTTTAACACTAGATTTACAACATATGTAAAGACAAACTGCCCTTAATAGAAATTTTCGGTATCCCGCAAATACATTGAATGAGTGACTTTAGAATCGCTGATTAGAAGTGACAAGCAACTGAACGAATTCTGAGTTCTTTTAGAGGGGCTACGCTAAAAGTGGAATTCACAAAATGTTATTTTAATGCCTATCACAAAAAAATCAACAGGTAATTGCGTAAACAAACAAGCCTTTCTCATGTCGAAGGCCAGTTTGTTATGAATCAAATATTAACCTATTCGAGCGATAGGAATAACATTTTCATCCGCAGCAATGTGTTCAGGAAAAATAAAACCTTTTGTATCTGAGGTAAAACAAATATCTGCCTCTTTAAAACATACATCTACAAATTCAGAGCAGATAAACTCCTCATTATCTTTATGTTTACCTACTCCCAATCCTATTCGAGCAACTATCTGTGCTATTTCAGATTTATCATAATTCTTGTTTAATAAAGATAAACCTTTAACAATAATGGTATTTTGTTTTTCACCACCATCTTCATTTAACTGTTTGTGCCGTGCAATATATAGCTTCCCATCATAACTTTCATTTGTATTCTCATAGTTAGTCAAATAATGTTCTAAAGGAACTATTCTAACACCATCGTCCTCGACACTTTCAATTATTAATAATAGCCCTTTCCACTTCAGAATAATACCAACATGACTAAAGAGTGAATTGGAAACTTGTTTAATTAACTTACTTACCAAATATTCACCCGAACATAATAAAAGGTCACCAGTCCTCAGATCATTCTTTAATTCGGTATATTCTATAGTATTTATACTTTTAAATTTATCCGAACTCATCTAAATTACAGCCTCCTTGCCTAATTTAAAAATAATCCCTCAATTTCTAAGGGCATTAAAAATTAATACTTTTCTGGATTACATAAGTATCTTTTCACTAATTTTCATATTTAATACAATTCTAATATATTTACTGAAAAGGATCTTCAGCTCTTAAATTAACCAAAAGACGCATAAGGGCTCAATCATTTTGTAAATATCCCATCTTCTTTATGCTATCTCCATATTCTTTTGAAATCCAACTAGTATTGTGATTATAGAGTATCAGCAAACAATCATTTTCGTTGAGTATTTATTTTAGACATACTTTCTTTATTCAAGTTTCTAAAAACAAAATGAAAAGAGCAACTTCCATGTCAGAAGTTACTCTTTTTAATCTTCATCTTCAGGATCTTCGTCTACACCCAATATCAAATTCTCATCTTTAAAATACATTTCATAAAGTGTACGCTCTGTTACTTCTCCTTTTTTAATTCGTTGGTTCAGAATAAACATTAAATCTATAGGTTCACGCTCATAATAAATGCTGTCGCCTTCTTCGAAATGAAGAATAGGCTTGTTTAAGTATGCATAAGATTTTGGCTTAGTAAAGCACGTCCACTTTACTTGAGGATGGTTTCTTCTAATAACTTCTGCATAATAAATCCCGATATCCATTGCTATTGCATAGTCCACTTTTGCAATTTCAACTGGATTAGCCAATAAGCTCTTTTTTTCATCTTCATAAATAAAATCAGGATATTGCCTTAATTCTTCTAATTCTCTACCAATCTCTTCTTCTGATAATTCATAAATTTCAATCTGAGATAAAAACCAACTATAGATATCTATAAGTGATTCGGGAGTGAAATTAAAGTCCACCTCTTCATTAGTAACATTTTTCAAAACTTCAATCCGAAGTGGTATCTGATTAACAAACCAATCGAAGAGAATTTTAGCCTCTTTTTTTGATAAAGTTTCAAAGGATTCCATTATAATTGGTGGTTCCATTAATACATACTCCATTAAATTTCTCCCTCATATTTTAATTATTTTTGGATATTGGCTATACTGATTTAACTCAGTTGCATTTTATGGTTTGCTTGCTCAATTCTACCAGTATTTGTGCTTATAATGAAGTAGTACTACTTTACTTTATCAATCAATTCAATTTTTTTAATCGGAAATCTTTAACCACTTGTTTCCTTACAAGAATGAGAAGTGTTCTACAACCTATATTTGATACATCGATCCAAATTATTTGCATCTTGTGGACCTAAACATCCCTACAGCTGCGGCCATTTCTTTTGCGACTTCTACAGGTGGATTAGTTTTGCTTCCAGCCAAGTCATCAGTAAACAGAATCTCTTGTGTGATTTCCACAAAATCTTGCAGTGCTGCTCTCACCTTTTCAGGATCAGTCTTCATCGTAGTAAGAATCCGATTTATACAAAACGGAATTCAGTGCATCTTGTGCCGCCCAAAACTCACGACGCATGCGGCCTTTGTCGTATCGGTTCTTTACTTCTCCTTTTGATAAAAAGAAGTTTTTAAGCAAAGAAAAAAGCCCCTTCTCTTAAGAAGCTGGCTCACACTCTTGTTTTCCTATGTCTGCTGTTCCGGCCATTGAATATCCGGCTGTTATATCCGGCGGGATCTCGCTCTTTTGAATCTGTTCCCAAATTTCATCGGAAGCCTTCGTCACAGGTACACACGATCCTTTCTTGATAACCTCATCGCCCAATTCAAAGTCAGACGGAACAATTTACGATTCAACGACTTCTCCGACACCGCCTTGGAAATCCTGCTGTTTGTCGATCTCACGTGCATCCTTCAGTAACCCATGAGCGGCTTTTTCGATTTCTTCTGGTGTCATGTAATCCCCATGTGCATCAGCTACGTTTGGTTCGTATACAATACCGTACACAAGACGCTGCGCATCATCAGCTTTCGCAATGACCTTGATTTCCTTTTGAAAGTCTGGCAGCTTTTCTGACTTCATAAAAAAGAACTGCTTTTGATTAGCAGCCTTGTCCACGTATGAAACGTGTGTGATTTTTGCATTTATCAATTCACGTTAGAATATGAAGCCTCCTGAATGTGAAGCTCATTGTACATTGACACAAAGTTCCCTACCAAAATGACACAAAGTACCCACTTTTATCGATTAGATTTATGACTAATTGGCAATAGTAACATGTTCTTTTCGCATTCCGGCAATCGGGACAAGAACTTGTACCGATAAAATAAAAAGCCGCTAAAATAGCGACTTCAATGGGGCCATGTTCTTGTCCCTCGACAATCTTTAATAAACGGAGCAAATTTGTCCCTGGACAATTTTCTGTACCATTCATACGGAGTATCCCTCAACCGTGTTTAACCTCACATCGTATCAGTTTTAAGTGCATGTGATTGATGTTCTTTTCCCTGGACATCTTTAATCAATCTTACATGGTCTAAAAGTTTCATGTTTAGCTTCATACTCTTCTATTAATCGGATTTTATTTCCATCAAATCTAATCATTGATATACCATCAAATGAATAAAGTTGTTCTTCTTTTGCTTTAAAAAACCATTCTACAAAAAATAAGGTATCATTTACTTGATGAATATTTTTTATCTTCCATTCTAAGACAACTTGCTTCAGTAACATTTTTTTGATCCACAAATGGACTTCCTCTATACCCACATACATTGCTCCATAACATTCGCGGTAGATAATATCATCAGAAAAATACGTATCTAAAAACGTAAAATCTCTAGTTACCCACATAAAGAAATATTCTTTTATAATTTTTTCTTTCATAAGTACTCCTCTATTTTTAATTAAGCGCAGTTCTTAACTAGTGTTTTGAATCTATTATATCAAAATGAACAAAAAAAAAGTTCTTGGTTGGAATTTATGTCATTCTACACTCCTTCGCTTTATTGGTGCACTTTAAAGCCTTGTTATATTAGCGGTGTACCAAGTACACTAAGTACACCTACTATAATGTATAAGGAGAATGTGAAGCTGCCGCGCTCTCGTTTAAGCTTGGGGGCGTGCCAAGCCCCTCGCCTATACGAAAAAGGGGTGCTCTTGTAAAGAACACACCCCTTTATTTAGGTAACTTAAATTCTGTTATCCCATTGGGATTTTAGGTAACTTAAATTCCGTTAAAAGAAAAGAGCCAATGATAATTACATCATTGGCTCTTCTTAACTTTAAAGATATAGTTTCTTTCAATCCACACTCCTCAAGGGAGCGACAAGCTAATAATACTAATCGTTCTAGCAAAGTCTAGTCAATTATTAGGTTTATTTGTTGCATCAATGTAATGCTTATTAGATTTCTTATTCTCTATAATATCTTCAGTCCTACCCAAAAGCATTTGAATTTCTTTTCTATTATACTGCTTTTTTATTTTCTCTTTAAATGCTGTTTGTTGATTAATAGTTGATTTATGCATCTTTTTCCCAAATTGTTTCAAATAAATCCCGGTGTATTTACTCTGTTCAAATGATGTAAATTCGTTGGTTTCGTTAATTTCATTCATAAGAAATCACCTCCTAAACATATATCGGAGGTGATTTGGAAATTTTCAGGTGTTCACTGAATTGGTTCTATTTAATGTAAAATTCGCTAGTGTAGAATGTTCCAAGAGTTGCAATATGATTGCCCTTTTTGTCGTAACGTTCTACATCCACTCTAAATCGATAAGTACCTTTTTTGTTACCAAATGACTCTTTGATGTCAAATTGATCATAAAGTTTTTCACCTGGGTTAAGCGGGTTCGGGGAGTTTGTTTTAATTGTCTCCCACTTGCCATTAACCTTTCTTTGTGAAATTAAATTGGGACCAGCACTAAAATCGTTGTGGTTTTGCACCGGAATTCGTACGACCTTATCCTCTCCAATTTTGTGATTTGCTTTTGTTGGATTGGCAGATACACCAAATTTTGATGCCATGCTCATCATCTCCCTCTTTATATTTTTGCGCTCCTATCCCTCACCAAAGCACCTGCAGCCATACACCCAAAAGACGACTGTTCCCATCAAATCATCGTTTCCTCCGGATACGGCCGCCGCAGACCAGCTGCTATCCAGGCTCAGAATGTCCCTCTCGTATTGCCACATTCCTCAACACCTTTGTTCCGTATCCAGATACGCCATTGATAAGGGAAAGACGCGTCTTCCAATAAAAAATGCGGACACCAATCAAGGCACTTAAAGTGCTCAATAATCAGCGTCCGCAGGTTCTTCCTTCTGGACAAAATATTCACGTTCGTTTTGCTTGTCTCTATCATACGATGACCCACGCATGAAAAAAGGTCCCCATTTTATCCTCCTTTTTGTCGGCTTTTTCTCCGCATTACAAATAAAAATAGTGCCCATAAACATGGACACTTTGGTTCTATTATTCCCAAAACGCATCGCCTTCAGAATTAATATACTTCTGAAGAAAAGTTTCAAAATCTACATCAAGCAGCCTATATTCTAGACCGTCTTCAAATAGATAAAGGTTGGAATTTCCCTTATTTATCATCAAGTAGCACCCTTCAAAAAGAGCAGCAATAGCTGTTCCATCAACCTGATCAAAAAAATCATTAGACAACTCGGATTCGATTTCTTCTAAACTGAAAATGTGTAATCCTCCACCCACCTTGTTCCCAAAAACTATGTCTTCAAATATTCTTGCGCCATTATGTAGACATAAAAACTCTTTGAAATCGTCAGGCAATGCATGATGTTTCTTTTCAAATTGTTTTATATTTTCTTGATCGGCTGGAGCATTGAAGGTACAGCATTTTTCATAGACTTCACCGTCTACCGAGAAATTGATGGTGTTCTTCTCATCTAATTGATTTTCAAGCTTTTCTAATATCTGCACGATCCTACTCAATCTTTCACCTTCTATCTATATCCTCTCCAACAAGGAGAAACCTCTTGTTGATGCAACGTTCTTGTGAGTGCATATAAATTACCCATTTTATTATCTCCACCATATTCTAAAGGAATAACATGTTGAATGTCTAAACTAGACCAATCCCATTTAGAATCTCCGTATTTACTAATATACATCTGATATATTAATTTCGGATGTCCTTATCTCTCTTTACTCTATCTTCAGGCTTATACCATTTCATATTTGCTTTTGTTGGTGATGGTAATGATTTACCACTATGATTTCTCATCAATCCCTTGAAGTAATCACAATTGTTCAGATTTCATCCTACCACTCCTTGAAAGTTCATATGGAAATTTTCTTGTAATCTATCTAATTCTGAAAATCGTTTGTATTTTTACAAAAACACCCTTGAATTTTTTATAAAATATAGGATAATTAGGTATATCAAAATAAACAAGCGAGGGTTTTAAATGAGATTTAAAAAAATTATAACTTGTTCCGCGTTATCCTTTGCTTTACTTGTTTCTGCATCTCCTGCATTTGCTTCAACTTCTAATGCAGACAGCAACATGAGTCAAAAGGTAATAACTCCTCAAGCCGAGCTGAAAACTATTCATCTACATCTAAAAACCAATAAACAAAGAACTATCAAATGTTTCGGTGTCTTTAAATTAAGATGCTATAAATGGTGATTGTACTTGAACAGGCAAATATCAAGGTTGGTATTAAATGAGATAGGAGGGTGACTCCCTATCTCACTTTTAATTAGCTAACTTTAAAGTAAATACCTGCCATCACTATGCCTGTTTTAATAATTTCAGAATCATCAGCAATTAACTTATTTTTGATTTTTGACTGTCCCTATAGCAGGAATCTCCTGCTATATTATTTTGTATGAACTCGAGTAATTTAAGTTTGTAAATTGGGCGTCGTGTGTAGTGATTTCCGTTTTCCCGTAAATAGGTGTTTCAGCTAAAAACGTTTGATTGGAATGGCCATCTAGGATAATGAGTTTCACTTCTCCTTTGGTCATAAAGTTATTAATGGAAATAGTTGAATTTGTAAGTTATTCATGCGCAGAAGGCCTCCCAGTTATAATGAATTATCGAGATTCATTAAATCTGTAGCCTTGTGCTTTGGTTCTTTTTATTTGCCCCGAAGAGTTTGCAAATCATGTATACATATTTTAAAAAGGTTTTCGTCCCTTAAAAAGACAGGTCAACCAGCACCTTTAAATCAGCTTCAGTAAGTGCCTCATCCAAATTTTCCGCCCAAGACTTTGGAACAACCAAGGTTTTACCACTAAGGAACCTTACTAATGTCATCCTCGGCTACTTTAAGTACATAACCTGCTTTATTAAGTGTTTCTCTTTTTCCTTTCCTAGATGCTTTAATCCAGACTCCTTCTAAGAATTTGTTTTTCATCTGATAATTTTTCCATCCTTTCCTGATCCGACTGAGCAGTTCATATTTTTTAAGTGGTTCATAGAGGTGAACACTCTGTCCATCGTCTAAGCGATAGAGTAGGAACCATCGTTTTGATCGTTTGCGTGCCTTCTTAGGCATTCCCGTCAGAATCGTCTTTTACACTTTGAGAGGAATCTAAATTATTATCAGATGTTTCTTCCGTCTGTACCGGTTTACCTTCGTTAATCTGATCCTCCTTTCAATCCCACCACTTTACGTTCAATGTCCATGGACTTTTTCTTAAATCTTAGTTTTTTCTGCAGGTAAGCTCAATTCATCCTCTAACTGTTCCAGCTCATGATCAACAATAATGTGAACTACACTACTGTGATCTACTGATAATTTATAATCAGACACTCTACATTTGCAAATATAGCGGAGAATATCGTTTCACTTGAACTTCGTACCAATCATTTCAGCAAGGTTTTGAATACTTTTTTGAGACCTTCGTTGAAATTTCAAAGCCCCCTTTTTTCTGGGGTGAATTGTGGGTGATGGCTCCCTCAAAACAAAAACCCCCTGAAGCCAATGGCTTCAAGGGGGTTTATTTATTAATACTGAGACATATACTGATCGCGTTCCCATGGGTGTACTTGGGTTCTGAACATATCCCATTCGATTTCTTTTGATTCGATGAAGTGCTCGAATAGGTGATCGCCTAGTGCGTTGATCATGACTTCGTTTGATTTTAGCAGCTCGAGTGCTTCTGCAAGTGTTGCAGGAAGGTCAGCGATGCCGTTTTCAAGGCGCTCTTCTTTGTCCATGACATAGATGTTTCTGTCGATTGGTGCTGGTGCGTCTAGTTTGTTTTTGATTCCGTCTAGACCTGCTGCAAGTAATACGCTTAGTGCAAGGTATGGGTTTGCAGATGGGTCTACGCTGCGCACTTCTACACGTGTGCTGATGCCGCGTGATGCCGGGATACGGATCAATGGGCTGCGGTTTTGTGCACTCCATGCTACATAGCAAGGTGCTTCATAGCCAGGTACAAGACGCTTGTATGAGTTAACCGTTGGGTTTGTGACTGCTGTAAAGCTTGTTGCGTGCTTGACGATACCTGCGATAAAGTGTCTAGCAGTCTCGCTTAATTGTAAATCTGCTTTTTCATCAAAGAATGCGTTTTTACCATTTTTGAATAATGATAGGTTACAGTGCATACCAGATCCGTTTACACCGAACAATGGTTTTGGCATGAATGTCGCATGAAGACCGTGTTTTCTCGCAATGGTTTTGACAACGAGTTTGAATGTTTGAATGTCATCACAAGAACGGATTGCGCCTGCATATTTGAAATCAATTTCGTGCTGTCCTGGTGCTACTTCGTGGTGAGATGCTTCAATTTCAAAGCCCATTTCTTCAAGTTCTAGCACGATATCACGGCGGCAGTTTTCACCTAGATCTGTTGGTGCAAGGTCAAAGTATCCACCTTTATCGTTTAGTTCAAGCGTTGGCTCGCCTTTTTCATCTAATTTAAATAAGAAGAATTCTGGCTCAGGTCCAAGGTTAAAATCACTAAATCCTAGTTCTTCCATTTCCTTTAAGATACGCTTTAAGTTGTTACGCGGGTCTCCATCAAACGGTGTCCCATCTGGCTTATAAATGTCACAAATAAAGCGTGCAACTTTACCTTTTTCTGCTGTCCAAGGGAAAATAACAAATGTGTTTAGATCTGGGTATAGGTACATATCTGATTCTTCGATACGTACGAATCCTTCAATAGATGAACCGTCAAACATACATTTGTTATCGAGAGCTTTTTCTAACTGGCTCACAGGAATCTCAACATTTTTAATTGTTCCGAGAATGTCTGTAAATTGCAGACGGATGTACTTTACGTTTTCCTCATTTACTAATTTTACGATATCTTCTCTTGTGTACTTTGCCATTTCGTAAAACTCCTCCCCTACAAAAGGTAAAATGTGTATAGCAATGCTTTTGCTAATTGGTTAACGGAAGAACCTTGACATATCCCCCTGCCTAAAGGTCGTCCCTTGTTGGAAACGTCCAGCCTGAATGAGTTCCTTCTTCAGTAGCTTCCTGAGTTCATCATCTGACAAGTTGTGCTTAGCTGTGGTTTTTTCCTCCGTCTTTTTATCAGACGATGGATTTTCTGCCTCAGCTTTGGCAAAAAGCTTTTTGATTCCTGCCATGTTTACACCTTGTTCGATGAGGTTTTTAATTTCTAGTAATTTATCAACATCATGAAAAGAAAATAATCGGCGGTTTCCATCACTTCTTGCTGGAAATACTAAACCATTTTCCTCATAATAGCGAATTTGTCTTGCAGATAATTCTGTTAGCTGCATGACAATCCCAATTGGGAATAAAGGCATTGAGCGGCGAATGTTATCACTCATCTCAACTGTCTCCTCCTCTTTGCTTAAATTTATTATATGTCATGTTATATTATGTGTCAACACCATGTTAGGAATATTAACATGATTTTTTTATTGAGCAGGCACTTCAATAAAACCTTGATCCAATAAGGCATCGACAGCACTGCAAATCGCATTTTTCACATGGGCATACGTGAGACCGCCTTGCACGTAGGCAGTATAAGGCGGTCTGATCGGACCATCGGCTGATAATTCGATACTGGCTCCTTGTACAAATGTGCCCGCTGCCATAATGACATCATCCTCGTAGCCCGGCATATAGCTTGCATGTGGAGTGACGTGACTGTTAATCGGAGATGCATACTGGATTGCCTGACAGAACGCAATCATTTTTTTAGGATCTCCAAATTCGACAGATTGAATTAAATCCGTTCTTTTCGCATTCCATGCTGGGTTTGTTAGGAATCCGAGCTTCTCAAGAAAACGAGCCGTAAATACTGCGCCTTTTAAGCTTTGAGCCACAACATGCGGCGCCAAGAAAAAGCCTTGATACATTTCCTGGAGCGCATACAGCGATGCACCCGCTTCACTGCCGATGCCCGGAGATGTCATTCGATAAGAGCAAGCTTCGACCCATTTTTCTTTTCCAACGATGTAGCCGCCTGTTTTGGCAAGACCTCCGCCTGGGTTTTTAATAAGTGAACCGGCCATGAGATCAGCTCCGACATGACACGGCTCTTGTAATTCAGTAAATTCACCATAACAGTTGTCTACAAACACAATGATTTCTTCATTTATCTCTTTCACAAATGAAATCATTTGCTCAATTTCTTCTATAGTAAAGGATGGCCTCGACGCATAGCCTTTTGAACGTTGAATGCCGATCACTTTTGTTTTAGAAGAAATCGACTCTTTTACTTTGTCGTAATCGACTGATCCATCTTGAAGCAAATCAATGGCTTTGTAGTCAATCTGGAAATCTTTTAATGAGCCTGTCCCTTCTTTCCCGCGAATCCCGACAATTTCTTCTAGCGTGTCGTATGGTTTTCCCGTCATGTAGATCAATTCATCGCCAGGTCTCAGCACACCAAATAAAGCAATGGAAATCGCGTGTGTGCCGGAAATGATCTGCGGACGGACAAGGCCGCTTTCTCCTCCGAAGACATCCGCATAAATCTTTTCTAACGTGTCTCTCCCCATATCATCGTAGCCATATCCAGTTGTTGGATTAAAGTGAGAGTCACTGACTTTGTGCTTGCGATAGCTTTCAAGCACCCGCCACTCATTTTGTTCGCTCGTTTGATCAATTTGCTGATGCACGTGTAAAATCTCTAGTTCTGTTTCTGCTGCTGCTTTTTCTAAAATACTGCCGTGTTTTAATGTGTGAAACATCTTGATTTAATTCCTTTCCAACATATACTTCTTGATTTGACCTAAGATGGTCTGATCCTCACCACTATATCCGGTGATGTCGTAAATCTCTGCTTCTTTTTGAAATTCTAGTGATTCCACAAGCGTTTCTGATTTTAATGCGGAGATAAGCTTCCCTTCATACGCTGGAATCTTCACATGATATGGCTTTAAAAAGGCTTTTTTCAGCTCAGCCATAATATCCGCTTTTAACCTTTTTACATCTTCTTTGCGTCTAGCACTGATTAATATATGGCGATGCTTTGAAGATGGGATGAAATCTGGTCTGATTTGATCTTCCTTATTATAAACAGTCAGCATTGGAATACGGTCCGCTTCTAATTCTTCTAAAAGCTCATGAACCGTTCGTTCGTGTCCTTCATAATCCTCATTAGAAGAGTCGATGACATGAAGCAAATAGTCGGCTTCCTTCACTTCTTCAAGGGTGGAACGAAATGCGGCGATCAGTGTTGTCGGAAGGTCTTGGATAAAGCCAACCGTATCCGAAATGAGCACACTGTAGCCAGATTCTAATGTCATCTTACGTGTCATTGGGTCAAGTGTCGCAAACAGCAGATCCTCTTCATGACTATCTGCTTCTGTTAATTGATTAAACAAAGTTGATTTTCCGGCATTCGTATACCCGACAATGGCAATTTGGAACACACCATTTTTCTTTCGGCGTTCCCGGTATCTTGTTCGATGTTCTTTGACTGCAGATAACTGCCCGTTAATTTCGTGAATGCGGTTTCGAATATGGCGTCTGTCTGTTTCAAGTTTTGTTTCACCTGGACCTCTTGCGCCAATTCCGCCTCCCTGTCTTGAGAGGCTGATCCCTTGTCCACTTAGTCTCGGCAGGGCATACTGAAGCTGGGCAAGCTCTATTTGCAGCTTCCCCTCTCTTGTACGGGCTCTTTTTGCAAAGATATCTAAAATCAATTGCGTACGATCAATAATTTTTACATCTAAAGCAGTCGCCAAAGCTTTTAGCTGGCTTGGAGAAAGCTCGTCGTTAAAAATAATGACATCACATTCGAGTTCCTCGCAAAGCACCTCAAGTTCTTCTACTTTCCCTTTACCGATATATGTTGCGCTGTCTTGTCTATTTCTCTTCTGCGTCATCACGCTGACAGCTTCACCGCCAGCCGTTTTGGTTAAGGAAGCTAATTCTTCCATTGAGTATTGAAAGCGTTCATCCGTTACATGCGGCAATTGACAGCCGACAAGGATCGCTTTTTCTGTCATTTCATGTTCATTCAACGTCAGTTGTTTCCTTTCTGTACTTAAGTTTTCAGTAGTACCATCATACCAAACAGATCACACGTATACCACTATTCGGATGGTTTATTTTAGTGACTCTTTATAAAAAGGATACGCCATTTCAAGAAGGCGTATCCTCTTTCATTTGAAGATCGTGACTTTTAATGGTCAGCAAATCTTTTTTATCATAATGATCCACAAGAAGCAGTCTCATCGCCTGGGTTCGTATGGCCTTTTCAATGGTGTTTCGTACAAACCGGCCATTGCTGAACTTTGCCGGGCTCGTGGTACTTTTAATGTGCATTAAATAATCCCGCAGCTTCCATTCGGCTTCTTGTGTAAATACATATTCTCTGTCTGCCATCATTCGTTTAGCAATATCCATGAGTTGATCGACTGTATAATCAGGAAAGCTGATGTTGATTGGAAATCTTGATTGCAGACCGGGGTTTAAAGAAAGAAAATGATCCATTTCCTTGGAGTAGCCAGCTAAAATTAGAATGAATTCGTGCTGTTTGTCCTCCATATGTTTTACAAGGGTATCAATCGCCTCTTTTCCAAAATCCTTTTCTCCTCCGCGTGCAAGAGAATAGGCTTCGTCAATGAACAAAATACCGCCTAGTGATTTTTTAATTAAATCCCTTGTTTTTTGCGCTGTATGACCAATGTACTCTCCAACAAGATCACCGCGTTCCGCTTCGATTAAGTGACCCTTTGAGAGCACATTCATTTCAAAGAAAAGCTTCCCGACAAGTCTTGCAACTGTGGTTTTCCCTGTGCCAGGATTTCCTTTGAACATCATATGAAGCGCTTGTTTCCCTACCTTCAACCCTTGTTCCTGCCGTTTTTGATTAACAAAAATCCAAGCATAAATCTCTTTTATGTTTCGTTTCATTTCATCCATACCGACAAGGCTGTTCATTTCACGCTCTATTTCCCGTAAGATGCTGTGTTTTGCCTCATTTTTCTGCAAGGCTTCTAGGTATTCTGCCTCTGAGTCTGCATCAACCAATACTTGCTTTTGTCCGTTAAGTATAATATTGATTTGGCCGTTGTTTTTATATGTGACAGCTCGCTCCAACGTATTCACCTCTCGCTCTTCTCTCTTTATTCTATTCGGGTGGAGCTGTAATCGTGACAATCGCCCGCTTAAGCCCAAGTTTGCTGTCAAAATGACCCGAGATACCGAATATTGTAGGGATTTGTGCGGTTTCCCAGGAAATGATGTGCTATTTCCATTGTATTCATCCCGTTTGGGCGGACAAACCAACAATTTGTTTTTTCTTAGAAAAATGTAGCTTTTTGATCACAAATGATGCAGAAAAGAGTCTCAATGATTTCCGCATTTTGTACAGGCAATTCTTCTATTTTCTCATAAAATAAAGACGAGGTGATGAATAGATGGTGAAAATTTTTATTGATCCTGGCCACGGAGGAACAGATTCTGGAGCTAGTGCTAATGGACTTTTGGAGAAAAATATAACACTTCAAATCGCGCTTTTACTGAGAGACATTTTGATTAGTGAATATGATGGGGTTTCTGTCCGCTTAAGTCGTTCAACTGACCAATCCGTCACTTTGTCCCAGCGTACGAATGCAGCAAACAGCTGGGGAGCTAACTATTTCGTATCTATTCATATTAATGCTGGCGGGGGCACAGGGTTTGAAAGCTATGTGTATCCTGGCGTTTCAGCACCGACCACCACGTATCGCAACGCCCTTCATGATGAAATTGTCCGCTCAGTTGATTTTGCTAACCGCGGCAAGAAAACTGCGAACTTCCACGTTCTTCGAGAAACTTCTATGCCCGCTATTTTAACAGAGAATGGTTTTATTGATACGACAGCCGATGCTAATAAGCTCCGCAACGCAACCTTCCTTCAAGGCATCGCTCGCGCTCATGCGACTGGTCTAGAAGAAGCCTTTCAATTGAAAAAAAAAGCAAGTAATCTTTATAAAGTGCAGGCAGGAGCTTTCAAAGTGAAAGCCAATGCAGATGAATTAGCAGCCACACTTAAATCCAAAGGCTTTGACGCATTTGTTGTATTAGACGGAGGTATGTTCCGAGTACAGGCCGGGGCTTTCCGTACAAAGCAAAATGCAGATGACCTCGTCGCAAGATTGAAGCAGGCCGGTCATGACGCATTCGTTTTCCAATAATCCGAAGCTGTTGTAACGAAACAAACCGGCTCAAGTCTTCTACTGAGCCGGTTTGTTGTGTATTTATTTACGCTAGGATATTGACGACAAATTGAGACCATGTTTCAAGACGATCGAAGTATTCAGGCTTTTTCAAATCGGCTGTTTTCATCCATTTTCCTGAAATTTGATCTGTTTCTTTTACTTCTACATGAGCACTAGGAGATAGTTCAAGCGCTGATAACAGTCCAATGTGCACACGGCCGACACTGTTGTCATCGTCATTGATTAATCCAAGGGTTTTCATTTCAAGTTTGTCTTCTTCTTGAATTGAAAGTTCTTCGTCCAGCTCACGATCCGTATTTTCTTTTAGAATCTCAGCAAAGTTTTTTCCTTCAACGAAATTCATATGCCCCCCAAAGCCAAGAGATAACTTATGATGTAAGCGAGTCTCTCCTCCGCCTTGAAGTCTTTCGTATACATATACTTCGTCCTCACGCTTAATCACAACATAAGGAATCGGCTGCTTGAAGTCAGGATTTTCTTCTGCGTCGCCTCTTCGCATCTGCTCGAAGTGCTCTTCGATTTCTCTCATAATGGTGCTGATTGTTTTCTCTTCACTGTTCACACCATTAAACGCAAGTGTTTCATTTTGGAACACGCGCGTACGCGGTGCAACTAAAATGATTTCGTCCATTTTTCCCATGTTCGGTAACCTCCAGTATGTAACACATTGTTAGAAATGGCAAAAAGCCAAAACGAGTAATGCGTTTTGACTTTTACGCTTTCCTTATGATTCATCTCCAAAGAAGAAGTCGTCATCTTTTAACGGCTCAACGGTTGCTTTTTTGTAGCCGTTCCCTTTCATTGAGAAGAAGTCATGCGACTTTGTTTTTGTATTGAGTCCGTTCAATACAATAGGGTTAATCTCTTCTTCTTCAAAATAAGGGGCAAATCCAAGGTTCATTAACGCTTTATTGGCATTGTAACGAATGAACTTTTTCACATCATGCGATAAATTGACTTGGTCATAAATATCTTCAGTGTAATGAAGTTCATTTTCATAAAGCTCGTTCAAGAGGTCAATTGAGAAATCATACAGCTCTTTTTGCACGTCAGGTGTTTGTTTGTTGTAAATTTCTTGTGCTAATAATCCAACGTACACACCATGAATCGCTTCATCACGCAAAATTAAGTTGATGATTTCACCGCTTTGCATGAGCTTTCCTTGCCCATAGAAATATAGCGGGTAGTAAAAACCACTATAAAATAGGAAGCTTTCTAAATAAACTGAAGCCACCATTGCTTTAAAGAGAGAAATAGGATCGTCCTTTTGAATCGAACGGTATAAACTGACAATCATATCTGCTTTCTTTTGCAGGAATTTATTCTTCTTGACCCATTCAAACACTTCACTGATCGTTTCAGTTGGTGCGAGTGTCATGAAGATATTTGAGTATGATTTCGCATGCACCGCATTTTCCATCATTGCCATAAAGTTGAGTACAGCTTTACGCTGATGGCCGTCCACATGTTCAGCAACAATCGGCATCCCTGTATTTCCTTGTTCTGTATCAAGTAAAGTCAATCCAGCAAGTACCTTCATGTACGTATCTCGCTCTTTTTCACCTAAATATTTCCATGTTAAGAGATCTCCGTTTAAGGAAATCTCTTCTGGAAGCCAGAACTGCTTCACATTTTGGTTGTAAAACATTTGTGTAAAATCGTCTTCGTGTTTTGACCAGTTGGCTGCATCATAAATTTTTGTCACGTTAAACTCTCCTTTAATCAAACAACACAAGAAAGACAGCCTTCCTGCCCTGTATCCTTCGTTCTTGCATAATAAAGTGTCTTAATGCCTTTATGGTGTGCATAAAGATCGATGCGGTTTAAATCACGCGTTGTCATCGTATCTTTTAGGAATAGTGTAAAGCTGATTCCTTGATCGACGTGCTGCTGAATCGTTGCGATCATATCGACCACTTTAAACATGTCCATATCGTACGCTTCTTTATAGAAGAACCAGTTTTGCGCTGATAGACCTGGCATTGGGTAATAGGTTTTGCTGTTGCCGTATGTTCTTTCTTCGATACGTTCCATAATTGGCATCACAGAGGCTGTTGCCGATTGAACATAAGAAATGGAACCTGTTGGTGCAATACATAAACGATAGCTGTGATACATGCCATTTTCCGCTACAAATTCTTTGAGTGCTGCCCAGTCTTCTTTTGTTGGAATGTGCATGCCTTCAAATAGTGCTGCTGCTTTTTCTGTTTTTGGTGTGAAATCATTTTCCACGTATTTATTGAAGTACTCACCAGTTGCATAGCCAGAGCCTTCATAACGATGGAATGTTTCTCCTTTTTCTTTCGCAAGCTCACTTGAGCGTTTAATTGAATAATAGTTCACCATCATAAAGAACGTATTTGCGAAATCTCTTGCTTCTTCACTTTCATAGGCAATTTGGTTTTGTGCTAAATACCCATGAAGGTTCATCGCACCAAGTCCAATTGACTTCATCGCTTTGTTCGCTTTTCGAACAGCCGGTGCATTGCGAATGTCTGTTGTTTCAGACACAAGCGTTAGTGAGTCTGTTGCAAGCTTAACCGTTTTTTCGATCGATTTATTTTTCATGACATTCATGATATTTAATGAACCAAGGTTACAAGAAATATCAAGACCGATTTCATCTTCTTGATCATAGTCCGTGTAAGAAGAAACCTCTGACGCCTGAAGCACTTCTGAGCAAAGGTTTGAGAATTTCACTCGTGAAATATGGTTCAAAGCATGCTCTCTGTTTACATTATCTTGGAACATGATATATGGATAGCCTGATTCTGAGCGTAGAACAGCCAATTTTTCAAGAAGCTTTCTCGGATTGACTTTTTCTTTTTTAACTTTCGGGTTTTCTACAAGCTCGTCATACATTTCTTCCATGTCCATCTCATCAAGATGCTGTCCATATTCTTTATAGACTGTGTGCGGATAGAAAGTGTAAGCTGTTTTATCTTCTCTAGCAAGCTCGATAAATTTATCCGGGATGACAACTCCAATGGACAGTGTTTTCACGCGAACATCTTCATCGGCAGAGATTTTTTTCGTATCTAAGAAATCATTGATATCTCTGTGGAAAATATTCAGGTAGGCACTGCCTGATCCTTGTCTTTGCCCCATTTGATCTGCATATCTGAATGCATTATCAAGAAGCTTCATCACGCCGACGACACCTTTTGTCGCGTTTTCTACATCTTTGATTGCTTCGCCTTTTGCACGAAGTTTTGACAGGTTCAAACTCACGCCGCCGCCTAATTTTGACAGCTGCATTGAAATATCAATCGCTCTTGAAATATCGTTTAGTGAGTCATTTACTTCAAGCAAGAAGCAGCTCACAAGCTCACCGCGTCTTTTACGTCCAGCGTTCAAGAAAGTTGGTGTACTTGGCTGGTACTCTTGATTGATCATCAGTTCTACAAACTCAAGTGCTTTTTCTTTATCCCCACCCGCAAAGAAAAGTGCTACAACTGAAATGCGGTCTTCATAGCGTTCAAGGATTTTCTTTTTATCATTTGTTTTCAGTGCATAGTCATTGTAAAACTTAAATGCACTCATAAATGATGGGAATCTAAATTTTTTGGCATACGCAGCTTCAAAGACTTCTTTAATATCTGCCATGCTGTATTGTCTTAAAAATTCTTCCTCATAGTAGTCGTTTTCTATTAAGTAATCAATCTTCTCTTCTAGATTGTGAAAAAAGACCGTGTTTTGATTAATGTAATCTACGAAATAACTATGTACAGCTTCTTTGTCCTTATCGAACTGAAACTTTCCTTCTTTTTGAATCATAATTTCGTTATTTAATTGTATCCACTTTGGAACCTGATTTTGTGACAATTCTTTCTACCTCCTGTGTAAACAATTCAACATCCCTTTTTGTTCCGCTTAGTTCAAAGGTGTGCAAAATAGGAACTTGATATTGTTTAGAAATCGTATCGGCGCTTTTTGCAAAATTATCTCCCCACACTTTGTTGCCACTCACCGCAACACCTAGTAAAAGGTGAGCATTTTTTTCTAAAAAGGACTGAGTGGTACTAGGGACTTGTCCAAATCCTGTCGTAAAGGTGACGAGAATAAACGGCGTATCCAAAAACTCTTCTCCAGTCAATTTTCGTTTGTCTGTAAAAGGGGTCTTGTCCAAAAAGCGTTGAACATTTCCTGTTTTTGAATCAAATACGATTTGAATCAATTCCATCACGACCTAGTTTTTAGTATTGTTGATCATTTCGCTATTCACTATATATAGTATACTATGTTTTTTCAAAACACAACATATAGATGTTCGAAACGAAAAAAATCAACCAACCCGGCCGAACCTTCATAGCCGAACTCGTACGTTCAAATAAATAGAGCAGAACAGGATCTAAAAATAGACTGCTCTACTCCCTATTCAACTGAAACCGAAATCTATCATAACACGAAAAAAAATCGCTTAGTAGACTAGACTTTTTGTTTTATTTTTTGTAGGCATCGCACTGTAAATCTTCTGACACTTCTGTAATTTCCACTTCAACACCTAATTCTTTTAGCACCGCTTCAAGCGCAGAGACGATTGAAGCTTCTCTCACTAATTCTTTCCCATTTACAGAAACACTTGTTCCATATTCGAAACAGGAATCGTCTTCACAAGTTTGTTCCCAATGATTAATTTTAATTTTATGTGTCATGAACTCATCCTTTTCTGTCTAGATGTCTGATGCATGATTATAGTGTAGCGGCTTCACATTCATTTGTAAATTTACGTGCTTACTCTTCATCATCAAGACCATCATCATATTCTTTGTCATCCCATTCATCTATGTATTTTGTTGTAACGAGAGTCAGTTCTCCCTCTTTTTCATCAAATCGGTACACATGTACTTGATCATCTTTCACAACAGCAAAGTGATTATTTTTTAGTGCAGCAGATGATGGTAAAACTCCATCTGCATTTTCATCAGAATGGTTATTCCAACTTTCTTGTCTCGTTTCAATGTTTGAGATAGCGCACGATCCAAACAAGACTACAATTCCAATCAAAAGGAGGATCACTCTAATCCTTCTTAATTCAAGCTCTGCATTTTCCATATGAATCTCCTCACCCTTCTAATATCCAATAAGGAATTATACGAAAAATTGGCAGAAAAGTTTCATTGCATACAAAATAGCCCCTCTGCACTGACAAAAAACGTAGCGGGTTCGGCCGGTTTATTCGCAGAGGCATGGGGCTATTCAATACAACCTATCCTATTCTAATTCCAGATTTACATTCTTTTGAGGTGCAAATGTAGAAATGGCGTGTTTATAAATAAGCTGCTGCTTTCCTTCTGTTTCAAGCAGCACCGTGAAATTGTCAAATCCTTTCACTTGACCGCGAAGCTGAAAGCCATTCAGTAAGAATACTGTGACAAATGTATTGTCTTTGCGGATCTGATTCAAAAACTGCTCCTGAATATTAATCGGTTTCATGTTTCGTCCTCCTTGATTCTGATAACTACAGTTTCGCTTTAAGTCCAAGCTTTCCTGCTATATATGCGAAAATTTCCTCTTTTTTGTCTGAAAAGTGGCAAGGCGGTGTCATATCAAACCAAGTGACCGCCATTTTATTACGGAACCACGTGAACTGACGCTTCGCATATCTACGGGAATTTTGCTTTAATTGCTGGATGGCTTCATCAAGTGAGCAGTCACCTTGAAAATAGGTATACAGCTCTTTATAACCAATGGCTTGAACAGACTGACAATCCTTCAAGCCTGATTGATAAAGTGCTCTCACTTCTTCAATTAAGCCCTCATCTATCATCATATCAATTCTTTGATGAATGCGCTCGTACAAAAGCTCTCGATCCATTTTCAGCCCAATGAAGGCTGTATCATAAAGAGGAACTTCTTGATGCCCGTTTTGCATTTCCGACATTTTCTGACCTGTTGTATGGATCACTTCCAGCGCCCGGATCACGCGGCGGACGTTATTCGGATGAATAGCATTTGCCGCATCAGGATCTACTGCCTTTAGCTTTTCGTGCAGCAAAATCGCGCCGTGTTGCTGTTCAAACAGCGCCATTTCTTCTCTAAAAACAGTGTCACTTTTCTCATCCGTAAATGTGTAATCATATAAAACAGATTGGATATAGAGGCCTGTTCCGCCGACAATCATTGGCGTTTTCCCTCTAGCGGCAATCTCTTTGATCTTCGAACGGACCAGCTGCTGAAATTCAGCTGTCGAAAAGGATTCGTCCGGCTGTTTAATATCAATTAAATGGTGCGGGATGCCATTCATTTCTTCGGGGGTGATTTTAGCTGTTCCAATGTCCATTCCTTTATAAATCTGCATAGAATCCCCGCTGATAATCTCTCCATTAAATGCTTTGGCTATATCAATGCTCAATTTGGTTTTGCCGACAGCCGTCGGCCCTACTAATACGATTACTGGCTGCTTCGCTTTATTCATAACATCACTCTCTTTTACAAAACTGCCTACAGTATAGCATAACTTTTCTTACTCTCCTATATCCTGGCCATCACCAGCCAAGCGGTTCATTTCCAACCACTTCATATGTTTTTCCTTTTAAACGATGCTTATGTGTTGGCCGCTTCTCATCTGGACTATAGACGACACCTCCGTATGGGATGGGTACAGAATCGAGATAGGCTGAATAGGTGACTTCCTCGATCTCGTGATAATGTGTTCCATCCACTCTTGGAATTGCAGGTCCTGTAATTCCATAGTACCTGTGGAAATGCCCTCTTTCAAAGGAGGTGATCCCACGATAAAAATGAGTATGCCGGTCGGTACTGCTTCCATTCACAGGCTGAGAAATACCTTCTATTAAATGATAATGCCCCTCTGTTACATCCGTACGTGCTTTATATGCATGAGCATGCGGCGGACACTTTGCCCAATCAGATGGATACAGGCCCATTTCTAACATTCCTCCTTATATTAGGCGTTCACCCAAACATATGTAGGCAACTGGAATACACTGATGTCAGTTACAGTGATTTTATGAGAAAGGAGCCTTTTATTATGAATTATTTTGACGTACCTCCGTTTATTCAAGAAGACATGAGAAGACCTTTTGGTTTCGGATTTGGACGTCCTGGTTTTGGGTTTGGGAGACCCGGATTTGGATTTGGGAGACCTGGATTCTTTGGACCTCCATTTTTAGGTGGTTTTGCTGGAGGCTTGCTTGCTGGATCTCTGCTTGCGCCAGGATATGGTTATGGATACCCTTACCCGCCTCCTTACCCGCCGTACGGACCATACCCTTGGTATTAAATATGACGTTTAAGTGAAAACATCCGTTCATAAAATGAATCGATTGACACATTCTTTTTTCATGGGTTAACATTTACTTTACCGACTGTTCAGTAAAGTAGGTGTTTTTTTTATGTCTAAAACCAAAAAAGAGCAAATTTTTGATGCAGCTGCCAGCACGATTTTAAAAGAAGGGTTAAGCTAGCTCACCCTTCATCAGATGGCAGAGCATGCTGGTTTTCAGAAATATTTCAGCTTGAACCGCTGAAAAGAGAGGATAAAAACCCTTTTACTTCATCGGATTTTACACCTATTAGAGGAGGGATGATGATGATCCTCGGATATCTTTTTTTGGCAGTGGCCATTTTTTCTGAAGCCATTGGCGCCGCGATGTTAAAATTATCTAATGGTTTTACACGCTGGAAGCCAAGCGCTGTCGTTGTGGCTGGCTATTCACTTGCTTTTTATATGCTGTCATTGACACTGAACATTATTCCGCTTAGCATGTCTTATGCAACATGGTCTGGGGTTGGTACGGTCCTCACGGCTATTTTTGGCGTGCTCTTTTTCAAAGAAACCTTGAACCAAAAAGCAGTCATTGGGATGGCGATGCTTGTCTCAGGGGTCGTACTATTAAATATGTCATAAAGGATGTGAGAGAGCATGAAAGGAATGCTCTACTTAACAGGAGCCATTTTAACGGAGGTTTTTGGCAGTACAATGCTGAAGCTTTCTCAAGGCTTTTCGCAGCTGCTGCCGAGTATCGGGGTACTGATCGGATTTGGATGCGCCTTTACTTTCCTCAGTTTAGCACTTAAAACCATTGAGCTCTCATCTGCCTATGCAACATGGTCTGGTGTTGGAACAGCTCTCACTGCTCTTGTAGGACTTGTCCTGTTTAACGAAACAATCAGCACGAAAGGCTTCATTGGCCTTGCACTTGTTATCTGCGGCGTGATTGTCTTAAATCAGTCCAAGAAGCAAAAGAACGAAACCGAAGCACAACTCGATCAAACCGAATGGACGTCATAAAAAAAGTCATTTTCTCCATATTTCAAGAGAAAATGACTTTTTTGTTTTAACGACCGGCTTGAATAGTTTCTTCTAAGGAAATGTTCACATTACCCTGAACAGCTCTTGAGATCATACATGAGCTTTCGGCTTTATGCGCAAGCTTTCGGGCCAGCTCAATATCTTGTGCGGAAGCGGTCTCTTTGAGGATGATGACAGGTCGATGAATGATTTCCTCATAAGTAAACACACCATTTGTCACATCTACGACAGCTTCAGAGCTCATCGATAGATCCTCTTTCTCTAATTGACTCCGCTCCATCATGGCTGCAAGTGTAATGATATAACACGTAGCCGCTGCACCTAAGAGCATCTCATCTGGATTGGTTCCAATACCTGGACCGTCCATTTCCTTTGGAATCGAAATCTTTGTTTTTAATTGTTCACATGCGATTGTACCCACATCGTTACGCAGACCAGGCCAGCTTGCCTGAAGATGAAAATGATGACGCGTCATATCCGTCTCTCCTTTTGTTATCACTGTTCATAGTGTAACAAGAATTCCCCTGCTTGTCTTAACATGTGCACGGCCCTTATGTATATTCTTCATCAAGCACTGTGCGAATTGCCCTGACATAACGATAGAACGTCTCGTTTTTTGTACTCGACCGCCTCCGAAAGTCGAAACTGTCAAATAAAGCTTCACGCTGACTTCTGCTAATCTCAAGCTGCACACTTTGCCCTGTTTTAGTAAGATTATTAATATTATGATTGCTTGTCCCGCTCAGGGTTGCGTGTGCGACAGCTAGTTCAGCAGAAAACCCGTTCCGCTCTAATGAGCTCACAATTTTCTCTGCACGGTCGTAATCTGTTCCGCCGACGAGAGTATGGTCAATTCCTTCCTCGCCTTTGTATCCATGCACTGCTAACACGTAATCATGTGCTTTTGCCTGCGCGACGCCGATTGGCTCATCAAAATTTGTACTTGTAATATGAAGTTCTGATGCATTCTCTCTTAGACCTTCAAATAAATACGTCGAAAAATCGTTGTCAAAAAAATGGACGATTTCGCTCACGCCGCCTTCAATCCTCCCGCCATGAGGTGACATCACAAGAAGGCGGCTGCCGGGCACTGGGTTGGCTGTAATGTTGTAGCTGCTTGTTGATTCGTTTTCTTCCAGTTCTTTAAAATTTCGATAAATATCATTTGAACCGCTTTCGTCTTCCCCACCTGATGACACTGGCTCATCATGTTCCTGTGCTTGCATGGTATAATAAACGCCCCATCCGATCGCAAGCAGGAGAAGCAAAGCAAAAAACTTCTTCATTCCCGTTCTCCTTTAACAGATTTCTAAGCCGTTTCTATGATTTATATTGAATCATCATTTCTTATCATTTTTTCCACATTTTCTCTTCACGTTTGATCATAACACTCTAGATCATGAGATTCCTCAAAAATAAGATAATTGCATTTATATACACAGAAACGCCTCTCCTCTTTGAAAACAGAGTTAGAATAGTATGACAAAGAAATGACGTTATGTTTAATATGACCTAGTCCTATCCAGTCTGTTTTCTTTAATTCGGCTTTTTTTGATAAGGATTTGATTTTTTCCATCTGTCACGCATCACATTTATATGAGCATTGACCCTGTCTACACCACTCCTTTTTCTGCAAAATCCTTTGATTCGCTGGTTCTCTTAGAAGAACTCTCCCACCTATCATCGGCAGATTCTACATGATTTCCACCTTTTTCTATTATTTTACAAAATGTAAGCGCTTTTCTTTTTTGAAAGGCATAAGCAAGCCGCCAATATAAAGAAAAGAAGGGACAAGAATCCGAACCAAGCAGTTCTCAATCACATAACGTAAGAGTGTACGAGAATGGATAGCTGGAATGGAGGACATCACATGTTTGGATTTTCTATGGTGCAAATGGTCAGAACACATGCTAGTAAACTAGATCAGCCTTTAAGAGAAACCGTTCTTCACCTTTATAAACCTTTTAAATGGACGCCATGCTTTCTTCATCGTTTTTTCGAAGGCAGGCTGAAGAAGAAAAAGAAGCTTCGTGTGATCATTGAATTTAAGAAAGGTGCAGCCGAGGCAGGGATTCAAAGCACGAAACAATTAATGAAAAAAAGCAGAAAAACAAATATAAAACGACATTTTTCACATATCGACTGCTGCGCTGCTGATTTAACCCCTGCTGCTTTAGAAGAGCTATTAGCAAATGGTGAGCATATTCGTAAAATTTATTTAGACCGGAAAGTTCATGCGCTGCTGGACGTAGCCACACAAGCAAGTCATGCTGAAGAAGTCATCCGAAACGGGACAACTTTAACCGGTGAAGGCATTACGGTCGCTGTCATTGACACGGGAATTTATCCGCATGAAGATTTAGATGGAAGAATTCGTGATTTTGTGGATTTAGTCAAACAAAAAACAAAGCCTTATGATGATAATGGCCACGGTACACACTGCGCGGGAGATGTCGCGGGAGATGGATCCGCTTCAGACGGCCTATACAAAGGACCTGCCCCAAAAGCAAATCTGATTGGTGTGAAAGTGTTAAATAAACAGGGGGCTGGATCACTTTCTACTATTATAGAAGGTGTTGAATGGTGCATGCAGTTCAACGAAGACCACCCTGATGATCCGATTCATATTATTAGCATGTCGCTAGGCGGAGCTGCGCAGCGTTATGATGACGAACAGGACGATCCAATGGTGCGTGCTGTCAATGCGGCTTGGGATCAAGGGATTGTTGTATGCGTCGCTGCCGGGAACTCTGGTCCTAACAGCCAGACGATTGCAAGCCCTGCTGTCAGTCAAAAAGTCATTACGGTCGGAGCCTATGATGACAGGAATACACCAGAATCAAGTGACGATATCGTGGCACCATTTTCAAGCAGAGGGCCTACTGTTTACGGGGAAGCAAAGCCTGATATCCTCGCACCAGGAGTAAACATCGTTTCTCTCAGATCACCAAGATCCTTTCTGGATAAACTCGACAAATCAAGCAGAGTAGACGATGATTATACAACGTTATCTGGCACATCGATGGCAACACCGATTTGTGCTGGTATTTGCGCTCTACTATTAGAGCATTCACCAGATTTAACGCCAGATGAAGTCAAAACCCTGTTAAAAGAAAATACAAGCAAGTGGTCTGGGGATGATCCGATGATTTATGGAGCAGGTGCAATTGACGCAGAAAAAGCAATCAAAGAATAAAGAAAAAAGCCCTTTACGTTTATGCGTAAAGGGTGTTGTTTGTCTCATTTTTAAGTGTGAAGTCTTTCATCTACTTGAGCAGCTGACATGTTATGCTTCGTTCTCATACATCTCATCTCCTTTTTGAATGTGCGTACGCGCTTCGATCACAATCTCAAAAAAAGTGGAAGATTCCTTGTACATGTCGCGTTCCTTATAATAATTAGCCGCATCAAGTGCTAATTCCTCTAAATCAGCAAACATTTTTTTATTTCTCAGGCCAAAAAGGGCCGACCTCAATTGCTCACAGCCGTCTTTCTCTATATAGAGCGCCTGTAAAAATTGGAATTTCAACTGATAAATTTCATCTTCCAATACACAAGCCTCTTTCATTCCTGTAGAGATGGCCTCGCCCGCCCGCTGAATATCTCCGAGTTTAAAACAAGTAAGGGCAAGTGAAAACAACGATTTGATCATCGTGGATGCTTGATCTTTCTGATAAAGTGAAATGGCTTGTTCAAAAAAGACAGTCGCTGTATGGTACGTTCCCATACTATAATGACAAGTGCCTAAGTTATTAAGAGCCATTGCTTTAAAGTAAGATGTACATTCTTTTTGTTCCATCGCTTCACAGACTTTTAACGCTTTTTCTAAATAAGGAAGCGCTTTTTGATACTGATTGACATCAATCCAATTACCTGCCATGACAAAATCACATTGAATGCTTCTTTTTCCATAAAGCTGATGTTTCTTATAGATGTCTCTCGCCTTTTTAGCATAGTGCATGGAGAAATAAGTTTGTTTCATATGATAGTATACTTCTGCGATTTTATAGTAGAATTCTGCTTTTTCGATCTCATCTGTCACTAAAATCAGTTGATGTTCCGCATGCTTGTAATATGAAATGGCCTCGATATACCGGCGCTGGATGAACGCATACATTCCATGAAAAAAATGAAAATAATAGCCTAGTAAGCCTGTCATCTCATCTTCTGCATCGTCAATTTCTTTAGGAAAGGACACTGCTTGAAGCGTTTCACTCCCTGCATGGACGGGCGCTAAGTGCTGAAGCATCATTTGATGGCGAAAATCCATTAGAGAATAATATAGGAGTAAATCTTGATCCTCTTCCATATCATGAATTTCTTCTTCAACAAGGCGCTTCATGCCGTTTGCTTGTTCAACTTCAAATTTGCAAATATGCGTGTACCATTGATTGATCTTTACACCTACTTCGGAAGATGGTATTTTGTGTGCCATCCACTTCAGCCCCATTCTATCATATCAAACTGATAACTATTATTTTACATAATTTATGTTTTTAAGGCAAATTGTAAGTTATTACATATTTTATGTTCAAATCGCATATTCCTATCTTTTTTACCAAGTTTAAATAGAGTACTTTTGCCCATCAAAACTTTTTTTACGAAGACGGGTCGAATTCTCTTAGTACTTCTTTTAACGCATTGATATAACGTCTGAATGCTTTTTTCTTTCCTTTTCTCGTATCAAAATTGTCAAAAAAAGCTTCTCTTTGCGCTGTACTAATTTCTAGCTGAACACTTTCTCCACTTGCATTTTGATTATTTATATTTTTAGGATCTGTACCAGAAAGCCGTTCGCCTTTTTGTACCATTTCTGCGGAAAATCCTCGATCTCTTAGTTCTCGCACAACCGCTCTTTGCATTTTTTCATTTGTGCCTCCAACGAGCGTGTGTCTTTTATCACTTCTATAGCCGTGGATGGAAATTGAAAAAGGATACGTTTTAATCATTTGAACCAAAACGGGTTCATCAAAATTAGTACTCGTGATATGCAGGTCCCGGTTATTGTCTTGCTTTGTACCTTCGAACAAATATGTAGAATAGCTTTCTTGAAAGGCTTCTACAATTTCACTTGTTCCTGGTTCAATCTCACCTCCATGAGGAGAAAATACGAGTAAATCACTTCCGCCCTTTTCGTGAAATTCTATCTCGTACCCTTCTTTTTCATGTCGTATGAGCTGTTTAAAGCTTTCGTACTGATCACCTTGTTTTCGCTCTTTTTGATACTTTTCTACCTCTTGATAATGCTTCTTTTGCTCTTTTTTTTCTTGAACAGAATGGGTGCATTTCACCATTAAAAGAGTACACAGAATAAGAAAGATGAATCCACTTATTAGTAACCTTTTCATTTCACCGCTCCTTTTTTCTCTTAGGTGTCATCTTACCGCAATATTTTACTATCAATGGCTTAAAAAATTCAAAGGTTGTCCGGCTCATTTGAATGAATCAGGAAAACTTACCTGTTTTTAATGTCATCTAGGTATATCAGAGGTCTTTGAATTTTTGTTGTCCGCGTAAAAACTAAATCGTATGACCTCTTTTCAATATTAGTTAAAACCACCTACAAAAATGCCAATATTACTCTTTTTTTCAAAACAAAAAAGCTGTAAACAAAGGAGTCTCCTCTTCTGTTTACAGCTAGTCTCTGTATATCATCATTACATTCTTAATTCATTCTCTAAAGCTGTCATCACTTCATCTTGCGACAGTCCCTGTGCAAGTGAAATCTCACTCACTAACATGCCTCTTGCATCTTCAAGCATCTTCTTTTCACTTGAATTTAATGCTTTCTTCTGATTTCGTCTCATCAGATCTTTAACAACGTCTGCACCATCTTCGATCGCACCTGTTTTTAGCTTTTTCAGATTTTCATCATATCTTTGCTTCCAAGTAAGCGTGTCGTCGTTTGTTTCTTCTGCAAAATTGTTCATCACAACTTTCAGCGTTGCTTGATCTGCTACCGGACGTATACCTAGTTGATTGATTCTGCCTTTTGGGACCATCATCTGCATATTCGGCATTTGAATCAGAAAATATTCCTGCGTCTTACCTAAAATCTCTTTTTCTTCCATTCCTTCAATCACACCGGCTCCATGCATTGGATAAACAATTTTATCACCTATTTGAAACAAATCCGCCACCTCCGAAAGTATTCACAATATCATTATAACACATTTCATCAGAGGATAAAAATTTATATTTTATCATGTTAATTTAGCACTAGTCAATTCTTTTTATTTGAGTTTTTTCAGAAAAAGCCTTTTTTATAAAAGAAGTGAGAGCATCCAGTCCTCATGACTCTTTCTTGCATATACTAGCATTGAGTCACATTTAGGAGGGATGACAATGTGCAAATGCAAGTGCAAACATTCCCACTCAAACTGTCATAAAAAGCATGACGATCATCACCATGAGGATCCATGTAAAGAAAAAAAGTATTGTCATAAAAAAGATAAATGGTTTGAGAGCGATTTTTGGGATACCTCTCGAAGCTACGATCCCTGTTATTTTCCTAAAAGTGTCTGCAGCAGATGTAAAAAGCGTCGTAGAAGAAGACATCGCTACGAAATTTAAGGCTTGACGCTTTACCTGCTTTTCCTTTTCCCGGCTGAAAAGCCGGTTTTTTTCTTTCATATGGATAGGCTCATCAAGTAAATCTGTCTCATAGGATATGGCAACCTGACATAAAGGATGAGATATACATGAACGATATGAACAGCCAAATGAATCATTATCACCAAGAAAATCCCTATCACACATTTGAAAATGTGTATACAGCCAATCATGAGCATATGATCGCACCAAACATGCATGATCATATGAATATGCCAAACCATTATCATAGCGGCAAAAAAGATATGTATAATGCGCACCATCCACATCATCATTCACCCTATTCAACGTTTCCAAATCAGCATGATTACTTTTCAAAGCATGTTCCAATGAAGGACCACCATCATCTAGGCCATTATGGTGGGTACGGGATGATGCCGCACCATCCATACGGTTATCAAGATATGCATATGATGATGCCAACAAACCAGCAAATGCCTGGCCATTTTTACGGAATGAATCAACCAAATGCGCTATTCCCCCGCTATTACTAAAGAATGACAAAATAAGGGTATAATATCCCATTTAATACCATATGGTAATATGGTAACATTATAGGTAAATAATGGGTGTAATCATCTATTATTTACCTATATTCAACAAGGGGGAAGGAAAAAATGAAAAAAACATGGACGATTCTTATGCTGGGGATGCTCACATTGGTTATGGCGCTGTCAGTACCACTTTCTGCATCTGCTGAAGGAGCCGAAAGCAAAGCATCAACCAATGTAAAGCCAGCTGCGCTTTACGCTAAAATTACAGGAGCTAGTAAGCAGGAATGGTCTTATTCTGACATTGAGCTGACGTACAGCCCAAATTCAGTTTTAAGTCTTGGTACAGTAGAGTTCACATTGCCAAAGGGTTTCCAAGCAACAACGAAAGACATTATGAACGGTAAAGCATTAAAAGACAGCTACATTTTGAACAACGGGCAAACCGTTCGTATTCCGCTCAGATTGGATTTACTTGGAATTTCCAAGTATACATTAAAGCTTTCACATAAAGTACTTCCTGCTGCAGGTACATATACGTTCCGCGCAGAAAATCGAGCACTCAGCATCGGTTCTACATTTTATGCAGAAGATACGCTTGATATTAATACACGGCCAGTTGTGGTCACACCGCCAGATCCTTGCGGATGCTAAAGAAAAAAGCGCTCTGTTAAGAGCGCTTTTTTTATATCACATCACCCGTTTAAACATTTTCTCCATTTCATAAGTGGAGTGATGAATAATGATCGGCCGGCCGTGCGGACAGGTGAATGGATCCTTCGTTGTCCGGAGTTCATCTAATAAGGCTTTGATTTCATCATGACGCAAATGACGATTTGCTTTGATTGAGCCTTTGCAGCTCATCATAATCGCCGCTTCTTCTCTCAGTTTCTTGATGTCAACACGTTTTTCATTAAGCACTTGCTCTATAATCTCTTCGATCAGTTCAGCCTCTTCACCTTTCGGAAACCACTGCGGATGCGAACGAACGATGTAGCTTCCTGAACCAAAGGGCTCTAAGAAGACACCCACTTTCGCTAGAATATCCTTATGCTCTTCAATGATCAGCATATCGTTTTTAGAGTAGTGAAATGTTAAGGGGACGAGCATTTCTTGCACTTCCTGTTCGATCTCTCCCACCTTCTCACGATAATACTCATACTTGATTCTCTCTTGAGCTGCATGCTGGTCAATGATATAAAGTCCTCGTTCATTTTGAGCCAAAATATATGTGCCGTGCATTTGCCCAATTGGATACATCACAGGGACGCGTTCGTTTTCAGGCATCGTCTCTGTCACATCTTCATATAGTACCGTCTCTTCATCTTCAAATGAAGCGGCGGATTCCTCTAAATGAATACGCTCAGATGATACTTCTTCATAAGATACTGGTGATGATGCTTCTCTCTTCTCTTGTTTAGGCATCCCATATGCATCGGTATAACTTGTCTCGTATATGACCGACTCGTGCGGCTCCGGCTGATAGGTTAGCGGTGTTTCCGGTTGGCTTTGGTTTCCTTGTTTCGCATCAAAGGTTAAGGATTGCTGCTCATTTTTCACAGCTGGTATTGGTGCTTTTTTTGGTACTGAGGCACTTGGAATGAGCTGCTGCTTTTGAAATACTTCCTTAATTCCTTGTTTAATCAGCTCATGAAGTTCCTGTTCTTTACTTAGTCTCACTTCAAGCTTCGAAGGATGAACGTTCACATCCACTAAAATCGGATCCATCTTCATCTCAATAAATGTAATTGGATGACGGCCAATTGGAAGCAGCGTATGATATCCTTCATGGATCGCTTTCACGAGCGGAAAATGTTTGACATATCGGCCGTTTACAACAGAAGACATATAATTCCGTGATGCCCTCGTCACTTCAGGTAACGAAATATATCCTTTCACTTCAAAATCAAGTGATTGTACGTGGAGCGGCAGCATTTTTTTCGCCACGGCTGTTCCGTAAATGGCCGCAAGTACATGACGCACATCTCCATTTCCATTCGTTTGGAGGAGAACTTTCCCTTGATGACGCAAACGGATCGATACTTCGGGATGTGCTAGCGCAATTCGGTTGACCACATCCGATATATTACCAAGCTCCGTATGAACGGTTTTCATATATTTCAGGCGAGCTGGCGTATTGTAAAATAAATTGGTGACCACAATCTCAGTGCCGCGGCGGCCAGAGGTTTTTTTCTCTGAAATAATCTTCCCGCCTTGCAAAGCTAAGTGTGTCCCAGCTCCTTCGCCAGTACTTGTTTTCATTTCTAAATGAGAGACAGATGCAATACTTGGCAGTGCCTCTCCCCTGAATCCAAGGGTTCTGACACGGAACAGATCATTTTCGTCTTTGATTTTGCTCGTTGCATGACGCTGGAAGGCGAGCTTACAATCTTCAGCATCGATTCCAACACCATTATCAATAATCCTTATAGAAGAAAGACCTGCTTCTTCTACATCGATTTCAATCACTGTACTTTTTGCATCGATCGCATTTTCCACAAGCTCCTTTACAACAGAAGCTGGGCGCTCGACCACTTCACCTGCAGCAATTTTATTGGATAGGTCATCGGATAACTGAATAATCTTTGCCATTTCTGCTCACCTCACCTTACATTATAATTTCTTTTGCAATTCATACAGCTTTGTCATAGCTTCAAGCGGCGTCATATCCATTAGGTTGTATGATTTTAATTCATCGATGACCGCTTGATCTTTCTGTTTTAGAGCAGCTTTTGGCTGTGGTTTTTCTTCTACTTCAAAGAAAGATAGCTGCTGTTTTTCTTCAGTCTTTTCTACTTTTGGTGCTGGAGATACGTTCGGGGTCACGTCATGTGATCCGCTCTCAAGCTCCGTTAAAATGGTCTGGGCTCTATTGATGATGGCATCAGGCAATTCAGCTAGCTGCGCTACATGAATACCATAGCTTTTATCAGCTGCACCTTCTTTGATTTGATGTAAGAAAACGACTGTGCCTTCATGCTCTTCAGCTCGCACATGAACATTTTTCAGCTCGCTTAATTGAGATTCAAGAACCGTAAGCTCATGGTAATGTGTAGAAAATAGGGTTTTGGCCCCAATATGATCATGAACAAATTCAATGATCGCCTGCGCAAGCGCCATTCCATCATAGGTGCTTGTCCCGCGTCCGATTTCATCAAATAAAATCAAGCTGTTTTTCGTTGCGTGCACCATCGCATTTTTTGCTTCGAGCATCTCTACCATAAAAGTACTTTGACCAGAAATCAAATCATCTGCTGCACCAATACGGGTAAAGATTTGATCGAAGATTGGTAGCGTCGCCTTTGACGCAGGCACAAAGCAGCCAATCTGTGCAAGAATCGAGATGAGAGCCATTTGTCTCATATACGTACTTTTCCCTGACATATTCGGTCCAGTGATGAGTAAGGTTTGTCTGCCTTTTCCCATATGGCAGTCATTCGGTACATATTCCTGGTGATCCAGCACTTTTTCAACGACAGGGTGACGGCCATCTTTGACATCCACGTCATCCTCTGAGAATTCCGGACGGATATAACGGCGCTTTTCACTAACAGTCGCAAAGCATTGAAGCGCATCCAGCTCACTCATTTGTTTTGCGAGCAGCTGTAATCTAGGAATATAGCCTTTTACTTGCTCCCTGAGAGCTGTAAATAGTTCATATTCCAATTCGTTAATATTTGATTCCGCTTCAAGAATCAGTGCTTCTTTTTCTTTTAATTCAGGTGTAATATACCGCTCTGCATTGGCAAGCGTTTGTTTTCTTTCATAGCGCCCTTCCTCAAGCAGATGTGTATTTGCACGTGTCACTTCGATATAATAACCAAACACTTTATTAAACCCGACTTTTAATGAGCGAATGCCGGTATATTCTCTTTCCTGCTGTTCGAGACGTGCAATCCAGTCCTTTCCGTTTCGGCTGGCATCACGGTATTCATCTAATTTTGCATTGTAGCCATCTTTAATCAAATTGCCTTCTTTTATCGTCATCGGCGGATTTTCATAAAGTGCATCTTCTAATAAATCAAGCAGGTCGCCGCAAGGATCAATCTCATTCGCTCTTGATTTTGCCATTTCCTCTGGTAATGATTGAACGAGTTGTTTAATATCCGGTACTTGTTTTAAGGATTCCTTGAGCTGGATGAGATCACGGGCATTCACGTTGCCAAATGCCACGCGGCCCGCTAGACGCTCAAGATCATATACTTGCTTTAATCGTTCGCGCAGATCCTCGCGCTCAAAGAAATGATCCATCAGAATTTGCACCATTTCCTGGCGCTCGTTAATTTGCGAAAGACGAATGAGCGGCCGGTCGATCCATTGCTTGAGCAGTCTGCCGCCCATCGCTGTTTTTGTTTCATCTAACAGCCATAATAAAGAGCCTTTTTTGCTTTTTGAACGAATCGTTTCTGTTAATTCAAGGTTTCGTTTTGAGTAAAGATCAATTTTCATCGTTTGTTCAAGCTCAAACACTTGAACTTTCTGAAGGTGATCCAAGCTTCTTTTTTGCGTTCTTCTTAAGTAGGCATATAGTGTTAAAAATGCCGTTTTTAACTTGTCGTCAAGATGGTAAACGAGCTGTTCAGCTTCCTCTAATAGTTCATCACTATCTTCGTATGAAATAGTTGCTTGGCAGCGTTCTTTAAGGGTTTTGATTGTTTCCTCATCCAGCTGCTTTGACACCACAATTTCTTTTGCACCAACAGAATAAATTTCTGATACGACTTCATCTAATCGATCGATGAAAGCCGCCATGTTTTCACCTGTTGATAAATCAGACAGCGCAAGACCGTATCCATTTTGAAAGCTAGTAACAGACGCAATGAAGTTGTTCTCGTTTTCACTTAAACCTTTACCATCCATGACGGTACCTGGTGTAATCAGTTGAACAACTTCCCTTTTGACTACACCTTTTGCCGTTTTAGGGTCTTCCACCTGCTCACAAATGGCGACCTTGTAGCCTTTTGAAATCAACTGTTCTATGTATGCAGAAGCAGAATGATATGGAACACCGCACATTGGAATTGTGCCGCCGTCTCTGCTTGTTAACGTAATTTCCAGTTCTTGCGCCGCTTCTTTCGCATCATCAAAAAACATCTCATAAAAATCGCCTAAGCGAAAAAATAAAAAGGCATCTTGATAATCTGCCTTGATCTTTAAATATTGCTGTATCATGGGCGTATAACTTGCCATATTTCTAATCCCTCACTATATTACTTTCGAATTCATACCATCTTCAATTATAGCATAAAAAAACACCTTTTTTCTCCTAGTTCAGGCACAAAAAAACTAGGGGGATATGCGCCCTAGTCATTTATTACTCTTCTGGATCACCTGCTAGGAACTCTGGATGAATATCCTCTAACTCCTCATCCACTTCCTCTTCCCACTCGTGATCATCTTTTTCTTTCCAGTCTGAATTGACCTCTACAACAATTTTTGTTTCACCGACTACCTCAGCAATGAACTCACGCTCTGCCTGAACGATAATTTTATTGCCATTTGGAGAAATGGTCACTTCTAAGCAATTGGGCTGCTGCAAAACTTTCGCAATCACTTCGTGCTCATCATCAAGGAAATTTTTATCTTTATATCTCAGTTTAATGATGTCTACATACTTCACACGCTCTGTGACGACTTCTGTTTTCGTGTTGTCAGCGTAAGAGTACCATACGTTAATATCAAATGTTCCTTCGATTTCAACCGTTTTACCGACCTTTTCAGCATCATACTTATGATTAATGATCCAACCACCTAGGATACTGGTTGGTTTTTGCGATGGAGAAATGGTGTGTGTGCTTTGGGTGAATTTCCTCCCTTTTGCAACCACCGCTTTTGTAATAATTTCTCTGTATTCAGACATTCCGGCATGCCTCCTTGTTCTTGATCGTTTTATCTTATGCTGGGCATTCGTCTAGTGTGTCACGATTTTGAACTTCATGTTCAATTAAATTCATTTCTGTTTCAGTGTATGCATGGTCGCCCATAAACTTGCCTTGAAAATTGGAAAAGTTGGAGAGTGAGAGGTTTGGAGATGATGAAACATGAAGAGAATGGGTAGTGCATTTCAATAGGAAAACAAAAAACCCCGCATCTGCGGGGTTTTCTCATTTAATGGAGCAACTTGGTGATGAGTTTTTCACTTTTGAACCGGTTTCTCCTAATAAGAGGTCACCGCCGGTTGAAAGAATGATTTCATCTGTTACTTGATTCGAAATTGTGTGCGCTACAAGCTGAAGCAGGGAATTGACTTCCATTTGTGATTCTTTGAATTCTTGAATGACTGGGATGTCATCCAGTTCTTCTTGCAGGGCATCGATTTTTTCTTCGACTTGCTTTAAGGCTTCATGTTTGCCGTAATGCTTTAAGTTCACAGCTTGTTTTTGAAGCGCCTTAATTTGATTAATGATCGTTGAAATTTTTGTATTTTCATTGATTTGCGCTTCTGCTTTTTTGAAGAAATCAACTTCTTCCGTTTCAGAAATCATTTTAGCGAGCTCTCTTGCGCGCTCGACAATCTCTTTCTTTGAATAAAGTGTCATTTTAATTCACCTCGATAGCTTCTCCAACCATTTCTCCGTCAAGAGACCAAGTTTTGGCTTGTGTGATTTTCACTTTGACGATGTTGCCAATCGCTTCTTTTGGTGCTTTAAAATTCACAAGCTTGCTTTTACTTGTATATCCGGCTAGGATCTCAGGGTTATTTTTACTTTCACCCTCTACTAATACTTCGACAATCTGCCCTTCATATTCCTTCATTTTTTTCGCAGAAATTTCATTCACAAGTGCATTTAAGCGCTGCAGACGTTCTTTTTTCACACGCATTGGCACGTTGTCTTTCATTTTCGCTGCCGGCGTTCCTTCTCTTGGAGAATAAATGAACGTATAAGCGGCATCAAACTCAACCTCGCGATAGAGGGAAAGTGTTTCTTCAAACTGCTCATCTGTTTCATTTGGGAACCCAACAATAATGTCCGTTGTTAATGAAGCATTCGGCATAGCTTCTTTGATTTTGCGCACAAGATCAAGGTAGCGCTCACGGTCATATTTTCTCGCCATAAGCTTCAGCACAGAAGAACTTCCGGATTGTACTGGCAGATGAATATGATCAAGAAGATTTCCGCCCTTGGCTAGCACTTCAATTAAGTGATCATCAAAATCACGCGGGTGACTTGTTGTAAAACGGATACGTGGAATATCAATTTTTCGCAGCTCATCCATCAGGTGGCCAAGACCATATTCCATATCTTCAAAATCTTTTCCATATGCATTCACGTTTTGACCAAGAAGGGTAATTTCCTTATATCCTTCTGCTGCTAAACGTCTGACCTCTTGAATAATTTCGTCTGGGCGGCGGCTTCTTTCCTTGCCGCGCGTATAAGGCACGATACAGTATGTACAGAATTTATCACAGCCGTACATAATATTCACCCAGCCCTTGATTTTACCTTGACGGGCTCTCGGAAGGTTCTCAATCACATCGCCTTCTTTTGACCAAACCTCAATGACCATTTCTTTTGAAAGGTAGCATTCAGATAACAGCTCTGGCAGGCGGTGAATGTTGTGCGTGCCGAAAATCAAGTCAACAAATGGGTGTTTCTTCAAAATACGGCTCACGACAGATTCTTCTTGTGACATACATCCGCATACACCTAAAATTAAATCTGGCTTTTCGCGTTTTAATGCTTTTAAATGACCAAGCTCTCCAAACACTTTGTTTTCTGCATTTTCACGAATAGCACAAGTGTTTAATAAGATGACATTTGCATCTTCCGTTGAGTTTGTTGGTTCATAGCCAAGCGCCATAAAAATACCAGCCATCACTTCTGTGTCATGCTCATTCATTTGACAGCCATATGTGCGAATATAAAACTTGCGGCCGTTCCCTAACCCTTGAAACTGCTCGTCAATTTGAAATTGATTGTATTCGACTTCTTCTTTACCCCGTTTTTTTGCATCTTTTAAGGAAGGCGGAATGTACACAGCTTCAAAATATTTGCTGTAGTCCTTCTCGGATTTTTTGTCCGATGAACTTACTTGTCCGCTCGCTTTTCTCTGCTCTTCATTCATGAATTTGTACTCCTTTCAAACCAAGTTCCACCCTACAGTATAGACTATTTTGTGATGAATTGAAAATAAATCATATACGGTTCTTCTATGAAAATTGTCTATTAGTCATAACCATTTTTCATAAAATGAAAAAGAGAGCCTGCGCTCTCTCAATCAAGTATGTTTAGTTTTTTTGCTTCTTCTTCAATGATTGTCAGTGCCCGGTCTAGTTCTTCTTTTGTGTGCTCGGCTGTGATGATGGCTCTAATTCTTGCCTTGCCTTTTGCTACAGTTGGGAAGGCGATGCCTTGAGCAAACACGCCTCGTTCTATTAAAGCTTTTGAGAAACGAAAAGTAAGTGCTTCGTCTCCAATCATGATTGGGATAATCGGTGTCTCTGTTGGGGCGACTTCAAATCCAAGGCTGATGACCTTTTCTTTAAAATAAGCGGCGTTCTCCCAAAGTGTATCGATTCGCTCCGGTTCATCTAACAGCACTTCAATCGCTTCTTCACACGCTCTAGTCACAGCTGGCGGATGTGAGGTGCTGAATAAAAACGGTCTTGCTTTATGTTTTAAATAATCAATTAAAACCGCTGAACCAGCTACGTAACCGCCGAGCACTCCGACAGCCTTACTAAGTGTCCCGACCTGAATGTGCACTCTGCCGTCGAGTTTAAAATGGTTGACTGTCCCGCGGCCATTCTCGCCAAGCACGCCAGAGGCATGCGCATCGTCTACCATGACAAATGCATCATATGCTTCTGCTAGCCTGACGATTTCAGGAAGTGGCGCGATATCACCATCCATTGAGAAAACACCGTCTGTAACGATGAGGCGGACGCGATAATTCATTGATTTTTTCAAAATCTTCTCCAGCTCTTCCATATTGGAATGACTGTATACCTTTTTATCTGCTTTGGTTAATCGGATTCCATCAATAATTGAGGCATGATTCAGTTCATCCGAAATGACAATATCATCTTTTGTCAGGATACTCGATAAAACCCCTTGGTTGGTCGTAAAGCCTGATTGGAACACAAGGGCTGCCTCTGTCTTTTTAAATGCAGCAAGCTTTTTTTCAAGACGTTCATGCATTGTCATTGTGCCGGCGATGGTTCGAACGGATCCTGTACCCGCTCCGAATTCATCAATCGCCTCTTTTGCTGCTTTCATCAGCCTTGGGTGCGAGGTGAGGCCTAAGTAGTTATTTGAGGAGAGTTGTATAACAGATTGTTCATTTAATGTAACAGTGGATGATTGTTTTGAGTCGATCTCTTTTAAGGTTTGGTGGGTGCCTTGCTGCTTCATTGTTTCCAATTCATCTTGTAAATACGTGAACTCCTTCATCATTTCTTCCCCCTTTGATATGATGGCATCATCAGTACGACTTTTCCGCACGTACCATTCCGCATGAGTTCAAAGCCCTTTTCGAACTCTTCAAATGGCAGTGTGTGAGTGACAACTGGCTTTACATCAATGGTATTCGTTCTTAACAGCTCAGATACTTGACGCCACGTCTCAAACATTTTTCTCCCCGTGATCCCTTGCACAGTTAATCCCCTAAAAACAATCTGGTTCGTAATATCAATTGTCACTGGCCGTTCTGGCAAGCTTAGTATATTGACTTTTCCTCCATTTGCACAAGCTTCGAGTGCTTGATTAATGGCAGCTGGATGACCTGACATCTCACACATTACGTCTGCCCCTTCCATCCGCGTGAGCTGCTTAATCATCGCGACTGGATCATCTTTTCCAATATCCACGATATGATCTGCACCCATTTTTCGGGCTAGATCGAGCCTGTATTCATTTTTATCAACGGCGAACACTTGAACAGCTCCAGAAGCTTTTGCGACAGCGATTGCCATTAAGCCGATTGGTCCGCAGCCAAAAATCGCCACAGATTTACCTGAAACAGGTGTGTGCAGTACTGTATGGACAGCATTTCCTAGCGGCTCTTGTATAGAGGCAAGCTCAACTGGCATTTGAGCCGGATTATGCCACACATTTTGTTCAGGTATTTTGACATATTCAGCAAAACAGCCATCAATGTCTACCCCTAAAATTTTCGTTTCACTGCACAAATGCTGCTGCCCTGTTAAGCACATATAACATTGATTACATACAACATGCGTCTCAGCCGATACAAAATCCCCTACTTTTGCTCGTGAGACCTGCTTCCCCACTTTGACAACTTCCCCTGTAAATTCATGACCAAAAATGTAGGGCGCTTTGACTCGCCCCTTAGCCCAGTCATCCCAATTATAAATATGCACGTCTGTTCCGCATATCGAAGTGGCTTTCACCTTTATCAATACTTCATGATCTTTGATTTCTGGAATCGGCATCTCCGTCAGCACCGCTCCGTAAGCGCTTTCTTTTTTAACAATTGCTTTCATCGTTCCACACATGACGTACAACCCCTTTGTTAAAAAACTTCTCCCAATCAGATTTTAACACGACTTATTTTAGTCGTAAACACCACTGTCTACTAGATAAAGACAAATGAACACCCCACATATTTTTTTAGATATTTTCTAAAAAAAAAGCAAATCTCCGGTTGAAAGGAGATTTGCTTTCATCGTCAGCGTTTCTTTGAAACGGCAACATATAGGGCTGGCACAATAAATAATGTCAGAATCGTTGAGAAAAAGACACCTGATACAATGCAGATGGCCAGCGGCTTAAAGAGTGGATCATGACTTAATGCAACAGGCATTAATGCAACTAATGCCGTAAATGCTGTTAAAAGTATCGGTCTAATCCTTGCTCTTCCCGCTTCAATGACGGCTGTCTGTTGATCAAATCCTTGCTTGCGCCGCTGTTCAATAAATTCGAATAAGACGACCGCATTTCGAACGACAATACCAGCCAATGAGACAATTCCCATTGTTGCCATAAAGCTGAATGGCGTTTGTGTGACAAACAGTCCGATAATGGCTCCTGATACGGCTAAGTAAACCGTTCCTAGAACTAACAGTGGAAGCATCAATGAATTGAACTGGAATGCGATGGTCACGTAAATGAGCAGCAGGACAACCGCAAATAAGAGACTAATTTCAATAAAGAACTGGGTCTGATTTTCATTTTCTCCACCTTGTGAAATGGTCAAATCCTTCGCTGCCGCGCTTTTCCCCACTTGATTGACGACTTCTTTCATATCGTCTTTAAACGAATCTGATGCGCCGGGATACGCCTTTAGCGTAATGGTTGGAACTCCATTTTCATGTGGAATGCTTTCATACTGCTCTGTTTCTTTGTCTGTTACATATCGGCTAAGCGGCTCAAGTTGAGGCATACCACCCTCGTTTGTCTTCACAGGCACTTTCAATTCTTTTAGCTTTAAACCATTTTGATGTGTACCTGTATCCTGTTTTACCACTAAATCGATATCATTTGTTCCTTGTTTAAAGGTACCTAATGGAATCCCTTCTGTCACAAGCCCAAGCTGTCTGCTGACAAATTGAGCACTGAGCCCATCCTCTGCCATTCGCTCACGGTTTAATTCAAAGGAGATCGTTTTTACCGGCTTATTGACATCATCTGTAATCAAGCTTGCTCCTTTGTCTTTCATTTCATTTGTCAGCGTTTCTTTGACATCAATGAGCTTTGTGAAAGAGTCACCTGCAACTGTTACTGTTACTGGCGCTCCAGTGGGCGGTCCTTGAACAATAGTTTTCATAAAGAGATCAGCCTCTTTGAATTTCTCTCGCAAAGGCTCGGTCATACGATCTATCAATGCCTTACTTGTCATCTGATCATTGTCTACTCTTACAACAATCTGACCAGTGTGGTCACTTGCATTTGAAATACTTTCATTAAACAGATTCGGCACCCCGCCGCCTGCAAAAATCGCCGTTTCTTCAATGCCTTTTTGCTGCTTAATTTCTTGTTCTATTTTCTTTAGTGTTTCATTTGTTTTGTCTAATGTTGTTTCACTTGGAAGCGTGACCGTGACGACCACTTCTTTCTTATTCGCCGCAGGGAAAAATTCAAATGGTGTGACGAAAATAAGTAAAAAAGCAAGCGTTGCAACAAGCAAGCCACTTAGTCCAATAACGAGCGGCCGCTTCACAATGTTTTTCAGCACACGGTCTGCATAGAAATCCGCCAGCTTTTTTAATGGTTTTCCTAGAAAGCCCGGCTCTTTTTCACTCTTCTTGTTCTTTCTTTTCCTGTTCATAGTATATTGATAGACCGGCACAAGTGTCAGTGAAATCACCATGGACGCAAGCACAGTCGTTACTAGAACAGACGGTAGTGCCCGAATAAATGAACCGTTTGCACCTGATAAGAAAAGAAGCGGCAGGAAAGCAAATACAACAGCAAGTGTTGATGTCAAAATGGACCCTGCGACTTCTTTTACGCCAGCAATTGTTCCTTTAAGCGGACTTTCGTATTTTTTCATTTGTCTTAAAATATTATCATTGACGACAATCGCATCATCGACAAGTATCCCTAAGGCAATGATAAAGCCGATGATCGAAATTTGATTGAGATCCACTTGTAAAAATGGCAGCGGAATGGTTCCAATTGTAATGGATAGCGGAATGGCGAGTGAAACGATAAACGCCCCGCCAATCGTGAGTCCAAGTGTAGTAACGATAATGACCGCGATGACTGCAACAATGGCTTCTTTTATTAAATCATTGAAAATGGCATCCACTTCACTTTTTTGTGAATAGTAGTCTACCCACTCCACCCCATTTGGCAGCTGCTTTTCTTTCTCAATGACATCATTGACTTTGTCATACATTTTAGGAATATCAAGCCCAGGTTTAATATTCACTGTAAATGAATAGGCGGGCTTTCCGTTATAGGACACAATATCACTTTTCTCTTTTTCTACTTCTTTTAAGCTGCCAAGCTGACTAATTTTGACCGGCTCTCGTTTTGTTTTTGAGAAAAGCTCAATTTTTTTGACTTGATCTAAGCGGTCATATGTATCGATGGACAGCTTGACCTTCTCTTTACCTGCCCGAATATCGCCTAGTGGAGATGTATCAAATTCCTGATTGATGGCATTTGTGACATCAGTTACATTGAACCCTTCCCCCTCCAGCTTGTTTGAATCTAAGTTTAATATCGCTTGTTTGTCATTGAAGCCTTTGATAACGACATTGTCTACCCCTTTGATGTCCTCTACTTTTTTCTTTAATGCACGCAGCGATTTCTGACTCTTTGCTAAGTCCGATGATTGACTCGACACAATCATATAAGAACCAACGGGTACGCTGCCGAACTCATCCTTTACATCCGGCTCCATCACTCCGTCAGGAAAAGATGACGCAGCACTTGTCGTTTCATTCTTAATTTGACTTGCCACCTTTTGAAAGTCGGCTTGATCCTCAATTTCAAGCACAATATTTGAGAAACCAATGGCAGAAACCGAGCTCGTTTTCTCTACCCCATTGATATCAGATAAAGCTGATTCCAGCTTATTGGTGACGTCTCTTTCCACCTGTTTTGCATCTGCACCAGGGAAAACGGTAGAAATCGTGACGAGATTCGCCTCGAATTCTGGCAGTTCTCGTTTAGGAAGCTGCGTGAATAAATAGCCGCCAGCAATGAGAACGATAAAAAATAAAATCAAAACAAGCTTTCCTCTTTTCAAAAAAGCTTCAAACATTATTTCACCTACTTAAATATTTATTTTTGATGAAGTAAATTCAACTTAATCTTAATTTATCATCATGGTGAAAAAATGCAAGCTCTAATATGTCATTTTTATCTATTTCACGAACTGAATATGTTATATAAGAAATGTATAGCGGTAAACAAAAACAACCTGCTTACATGATGTAAGCAGGTTGAAAATAATAAAATTAGAATTATCGTGGCTCAACAATCAATTTGATGGCTGTTCTTTCTTCTCCATCGATCAGAATGTCAGTAAAGGCTGGAATGCATATCAAATCCACTCCGCTTGGCGCAACAAATCCCCTTGCAATGGCGACAGCCTTAACCGCCTGATTCAGTGCTCCAGCGCCGATTGCTTGTATTTCTGCTGCACCGCGTTCACGTAAAACGCCCGCTAATGCTCCTGCTACTGAATTCGGATTTGACTTTGCTGAAACTTTTAAAATTTCCATTTCTGCTCCCCCTTAAATTTACAATGGATAAGTGAGTGTTCATTAGAACAATCTTTGTTAGATGATGCTATTTTTTTGAAAATCCATCCCCAAAATGTTTTTCAAAAATAGCAGGCTACCTACCATTTTTACTATATTCACGATAGAGGGCGCATATTCCTTCTTTCTGATTAATATTTTTCTGAAATAAATATGTGAACATTTATTCAAAGAAAATATGGTCATCATTTATCAAAATTCGATCAATTTTGACAGCTTTTTTCGACTGTTCGTCAATTTCTACGATGACTGCACTTAACGTTGTGCGGCCTTCTGCAATTTCAAACCGGACTGGGAGACTTGTTTTGAATCGTTTAATAATCGTTTCTCGGTCAACACCTAAAATGCCATCATAAGGTCCTGTCATCCCAACATCTGAAATATACGCAGTTCCTTTTGGCAATACGCGGTTATCTGCTGTTTGAACATGTGTATGCGTTCCAACGACACATGATGCACGGCCGTCTGTATACCAGCCCATTGCTTGCTTTTCACTTGTGGCTTCACCATGAAAATCAATAAAAATAAACGGTGTCCGTTTGGATGCTTCCTGAATTAATTCATCTACTTTTTGAAATGGGCAGTCAATTGGCGGTAAAAACGTACGTCCTTGCAGGTTGATGACAGCCAATTCTTTTCCTTGTTTTTTAATAAACGTGAGACCTTTTCCAGGTGTGCCTTCTGGGAAGTTAGCAGGACGGACCATATGGGCTGCGTCATCGATGAAATCGAAAATGTCTCTTTTATCCCAAGTATGGTTGCCCATTGTGAGCACATCAGCTCCTGCTTGCAGGAGCTCATGATAGATTTTTTCAGTCAGACCTTTCCCGTGAGCAGCATTTTCCCCGTTGACAATGGTAAAGTGCGGCTGATATTTTTTCTTCAGCTTTGGCAAGTATTCTTTCAGTGTGTCTCTGCCAGGTGAACCGACGATATCTCCAACAAATAATATTTTCATGCGCTTTTGAACCCTTTCTCTTATAAATTGATCTTCTTATCAGTGTTGCATATTTACACAAAAAAATAAAGCGGCGCTAAGCGCACCGCTCTATTTTGCATACTCTACTGCGCGAGTTTCTCGAATGACTGTCACTTTAATGTGACCAGGGTAATCGAGCTCGTCCTCAATTCGCTTACGAATATCCCTTGCTAGACGGTGAGCTTCAAGATCATTAATTGAATCTGGCTTCACCATTATACGTACTTCACGTCCAGCCTGTATCGCAAACGATTTTTCAACACCTTCATAAGATTCAGAGATATCTTCTAATTTCTCAAGTCTCCGAATGTAATTTTCAAGCGTCTCACTTCTTGCACCAGGGCGTGCTGCAGATAATGCATCAGCTGCCGCAACAAGAACAGCGATAATAGATGTCGGTTCTTGGTCACCGTGGTGAGAGGCAATACTGTTGATAACAACAGGATGCTCTTTATATTTCGTCGCAAGCTCAACGCCAATTTCTACGTGGCTTCCTTCTACTTCATGATCAATGGCTTTTCCAATGTCATGCAGAAGACCTGCTCGTTTTGCAAGCTTTGCATCTTCTCCAAGCTCTGAAGCCATGAGACCTGCAAGATGTGCAACCTCAATTGAATGCTTCAGGACATTTTGTCCATAACTTGTACGGAATTTCAAGCGGCCTAGAATTTTGATCAGATCCGGATGCAGACCATGAACTCCGACTTCGAATGTCGTTTGCTCACCCATCTCGCGGATATAATCATCGACTTCGCGGCGTGATTTTTCCACCATTTCTTCAATTCGTGCAGGATGAATGCGGCCATCCTGGACTAGCTTGTCCAGAGCTATCCTCGCTGTTTCACGTCTAATCGGATCAAAGCCCGATAGGATAACAGCTTCAGGTGTATCATCTATGATCAAGTCAATACCAGTTAACGTTTCTAACGTACGGATATTTCGTCCTTCACGTCCGATAATACGACCTTTCATCTCATCATTTGGAAGATTGACTACAGATACCGTTGTTTCAGCTACATGATCAGCTGCGCAACGCTGTAACGCAAGTGAAAGAATGTTTTTCGCCTTTTTGTCAGCCTCTTCTTTCGCTCGGTTTTCAGATTCTTTCGTCATGACTGCAATGTCGTGGGAAAGCTCATTTTCAACTTGATCCAGAATGATTTGTTTCGCTTCATCTCGAGTTAGACTTGAAATGCGTTCCAACTCGGCTTTCTGCAAACGAATCATATCATCCACTTTGCTTTCCATCTCTTCAATATGTTGTTGTCGTTCATTCAGAGAATGATCTCTCTTCTCCAACAGGGACTCCCGTTTATCTAAAGATTCGTCTTTGCGATCAAGATTTTCCTCTTTTTGAAGTAAACGGTTTTCTTGTCTTTGAAGCTCATTTCGTCTTTCACGAACTTCTTGCTCCGCCTCTACACGAAACGAATGAATTTCATCTTTCGCTTCCAAGAGCGCTTCTTTCTTCAATGCTTCCGCATCACGCTTTGCATCCTCAACAATTTGTTCGGCCATGTTTCTTGCGCCGGATATTTTTGCTTCTGCAATGGTTTTACGAACAAAGTAGCCAACAACTAAACAGATTAGGCTCAGCAAAATGGAGATGATCGTAAACATCGTAGGCGACATATTTTCACCTCCTCTTGCTATGAACTTGGTTTTACAAATAAAGTGTCGGCATGTACATTGTTTTGTGTCTCAACATACAGGGCCTTCACAGGGAATGAGATCCTCACTGCCCTTGTCAAGTTTAAATTAGTTATCAATCATGTTAAGAAAAACAAGTGATACATTCCCATTGTAATTGTGTCGGAAATACTTGTCAAGCTAGCTATCTTAGCGTTTGCAAAAGCAGATCAGAATTATTCTTGATTCAGCAGCTGATATACTTTATTGTTTACTTGGCCCAGTTTAGTGTTATTTTGTATATTGGAGAACAAAACAACGATGGTTTGACCAGATTTGCTAAAGCTGTTCAAAATGTTGAAGCCCGGCATGACACCATGGCTTGAATAGCTACCTGGAGCAACATAAAATCCCATTCCGTATGTCGAGCTGCTTCCTGGCGTAAACATCTTTTTATAGCTCTTCTGCGAATACAGTTTGCCGTCAATCAGGGCTTGGTCAAATTTGTACATATCTATAGCACTCATATAAATATCTCCAGCACCGTACAGCTGAGATAGATCGGGCATATACGGTGTAACCGCTTTGCTGCCTTTCAGCTTATACCCGACAGCAGGATAAGGTTCTTTTTTATATGTTTTGTAAAAGCCTGCATGCGTCATTCCCGCCGGTTTAAAAATATGATTCTTTATATATTGTTCATAGGACTCACCGCTTACTTCAGCAACAATATAAGCAAGAACAGAATAGTTGGAATCCTTGTAGCCCCATACGCCCGGCTGACGATTAATTCCCTGACGTTCTATGTCTTTTATTAATTCGTCCGGAGTAATTGCGCCGTTTCCTTCAATATGTCCGTTTATTCCCGATGTATGTGTCAGCAGATTTTTCAAAGTAATTGTATGTCCGTTAGGGAAATGAGGTAAATACGTGCTTACCGGATCACTTGTCCGGAGTTTCCCCTTTTCCTCAAGCTGTAAAATGGCGGTTGCAATCAGCGCTTTTTGTGACGAACCGACATAAAAAGATGTTGATGGATTATTTCGAATTTTTCGTTTACGGTCTGCATAGCCAAAACCTTTATTTATTATGATTTCTCCATTGCTAACAATCATGGCTGTTCCGCTGAAACCGATCTTATTTAAATAACTGCTGATTTTGTGATTGCGGTCCACTGTTTTGATTTGTTCCTTTGATATTTTGGCGGTTTTCCTTTTGACTTCTTTTTTCTGGCTGTTTTCTAAAGCTACTGCAGTTTTTTGAAACGGGTTTTTTTCTTCACTAGTTCGATGAAGCACATTCCACATCGTAAAGCAAATCATCGCTGCTAAAAAAACAAGCACAATTTTTCCCTTCTGACTTGGTTGTTTCCGGCTACGTTTTGCATTTCTTCTGCGGGTCGGGCTTGTCATTATTTTTTCCTCCCAAAATAAATTCCATTTTGTATACTTTAGACGGATGAAGTACTGAAAAAGTTGTCGAAAGTTTTTTGCAAAATAAAAAAGGCTGAGTTGTCACCCAGCCTTTTTTATCATTTCATACTAATTTTATTTTTATTCTAATTCTAATTGTTCTAGCGCCTCTTCAGATTCTTGCTGCGTTACTCCGTTAGTATCCAAGCCGTAATGTTCACGAATTTGCTCCTGGATCATCAGCATGATATCTTTATTTTCTTTTAGGAACTGTTTCGCATTTTCACGGCCTTGTCCAAGACGTTCCTCTTGGTAAGAATACCAAGCGCCGCTCTTTTGTACGATATCTAGTTCGCTTCCAAGGTCGATGATTTCTCCCTCTTTTGAAATCCCTTCACCGTACATAATGTCTACTTCCGCAATACGGAATGGCGGTGCTACTTTGTTTTTGACCACTTTAATTCTCGTTTTATTCCCCATAATGTCATTGCCTTGTTTCAGCTGTTCAGCACGGCGCACTTCTAAACGAACAGATGAATAGAACTTTAGCGCACGTCCACCAGGCGTTGTTTCAGGGTTACCAAACATGACACCAACTTTTTCACGAATTTGGTTAATAAAGATGGCAATTGTTTTTGATTTGTTGATAGCACCTGATAGTTTACGAAGTGCTTGAGACATCAAACGCGCTTGAAGACCAACGTGTGAATCACCCATGTCTCCTTCAATCTCTGCTTTTGGTACAAGAGCAGCTACAGAGTCAATCACAACAATATCAACTGCCCCACTGCGGACAAGAGCTTCTGCAATTTCAAGTGCTTGCTCTCCTGTATCCGGCTGAGAAAGTAACAGTTCATCAATGTTGACACCTAGTTTTTGAGCGTAAACTGGATCGAGTGCATGCTCTGCATCAATAAATGCAGCTTGTCCTCCCTGCTGCTGAACTTCAGCAATGGCATGAAGGGCTACTGTCGTTTTACCAGAACTCTCTGGACCATATACTTCGATAATACGGCCTCGGGGATATCCGCCTATTCCAAGCGCAGTATCAAGTGCTAACGAACCACTCGGTACTGTTGAAATACGTGTATCTGTTTGCTCTCCTAGTTTCATAATAGAGCCTTTACCAAACTGTTTTTCTATTTGTTTAAGAGCCATATCTAAGGCTGCTTGACGATCACTCATTCTATTGTTTCCTCCTTTATCAATTCCACTATCTATACTATACCTTGTTTTACGTCATTTGCCAAGAAAAAACGAACACATATTCGATTTTTTTCTCGACCGATTTTTTAAGAAAAGAGTGTTTTCTATTAGAAAAAAACGCTCTTTTATAAAGGAGTAAACCTAACAAAAAACAAAATTAACTCTCTTTTAATAAGTTGAGTAAGTGATGCAGACCATATTTCACAGCGCGCTTTCGAATGCCCGACCGGCTGCCCGTAAACATCCATTCAAACACGTCCGTCTGGTCTTTCGTCGATAGTCCAATGAACACTTTTCCAACAGGCTGACCCTCTTGGGTATCAGGTCCTGCTACACCCGTAAAGCTAATGCCAATATCACTTCCGGTCAGCTTTCTAACCCCTTCAGCAAGCTCTAAAGCGCACTCTTTGCTGACAGCACCATAAGAAGACAGTGTTTCTTCCCGGCAGCCAAGTACCTGCTGCTTTACTTGGTTTGTATAACAAACCACACTTCCGTTCAAAATGGATGATGCTCCTTCGAGATCTGTCAGCCATTCGGAGAACATTCCACCAGTCAAACTTTCTGCTGCTGCTACTGTTTTCCCGTGCTCGTGCAAGGCTTTGGACGCTTCGCGGACAAGTGATGTATCCCCATATCCGTAGAAGTACTCTCCTACCCGCGCTAAAATTTTCGCTTCTGTTTCTTTTAACAGACGTTCTGTTTCTTTTTCATCCTCATGCTTAGCAGTCAGCCTTAGCGTCACTTCACCGTCAGATGCGAGTGGTGCAATCGTCGGGTTGGTTTGAGCATCAATTAAATCTTCTAGGTCTGTTTCAAGCTGCGATTCACCGATTCCGAAGAAGCGCAGAACAACAGACACAATTTTTTCCTTTAAGCCAAGCTTCTCAGAAATCAGGGGCTTTGCCTCGTTTTCAAACATCGGGTGCAATTCACTTGGCGGTCCAGGAAGAAGCATATAAAACGTATCGTCTTCTTGAACAAACATACCTGGAGCCATCCCGAAACGGTTCACGAGCACATCTGATCCTTCTAGAACGAGTGCCTGCTTACGATTGTTCGGTGACATATCGCGGCCGGTCTTTCGAAAGTAGTCTTGAATCGATTCAAATGCTTCTTCATTTAGTACAAGCTCTTTACCGAGCGTACTCGCAATTGTTTCTTTTGTTAAGTCATCTTTGGTTGGTCCAAGACCACCTGAGAAGATAATAAAATTAGATCTTTCCTGCGCCACCTGAATGGCCTGTTTTAAACGCTCTGGGTTGTCACCAACTGCTGTGTGGTAATAAACATTCACACCAATTTCAGCTAGTTGTTTGCTGATGAATTGTGCATTCGTATTCGTAATTTGCCCTAGCAAGAGTTCGGAACCGACTGCAATAATTTCTGCTTTTCTCTCTGACTTCAAAGCGTACACGTCCTTTTTAGTTAGAATTCTTTAAAGCTTCCCAGTTTTTTGCAAAGTAATCCCAGCCTGAGACAACAGTGAAGAACACCGCTACCCACATCGCTAGATCACCAAACGGGAATGATACAAGTTCAAACGGCAGGTTATGCAGTAAAAGTGCTGAGATCGCAATGATTTGCGCCCATGTCTTCACTTTTCCAAGCATATTCGCTGCCACTACTTCACCGCCTCCGGCTAATACAAGCCTTAGACCTGTTACAGCAAATTCACGGCTGATGATCACTATCGCCATCCATGCCGGTGTGAGGTTGTATTGAACAAGTATAATTAAAGCAGCTGAAACAAGCAATTTATCTGCAAGCGGATCTAAAAATTTACCAAAGTTCGTCACTAAATTAAGTTTACGTGCGTAGTAGCCATCAATCCAGTCAGTTGTTGAAGCGACAATAAACAGGATCGCTCCAACAAGGTGCGTCACTTCGATGCTGACGTTGCCAAAGCGTGCGACACCCCAATCAAACGGTGCAAGCATAATGATCATAAAAACAGGGATCAAGGCGATCCTAGAAAGGGTTATTTTATTCGGTAAGTTAAACATGAAATCCAATCCTCCAATAATGCAATTTTTTATGTATATATAATAGTAGGAACAAAAGAAAAGTCATCTACTTGCTTAAGATGACTTTTCCTTTCCTTTATTCACAATCACAATGTTTTGTGTCATGGTGTTCTTAGGGTCTAATTCGTACTTAAGTGTCTCGTCATTTACCTTGATATCAATTCCAGACGCATTGCCTAGACGGATATCGACCTGAGAAAGATCAGACAGGTCTGTTTTAAACGATTCGCCATCTTTTAGTTCCCCCATCTTCAGCACTTTTCCAGATTCGTCTCTTACGCGCAGCCATGAAGCTTGCGAGGCAGAAATGGTTAACTCCATTTCGTCTGCACCTGATACTTCATACGTAGTCGTTGAGCCTTCTGTATTCGTCGCCTTTAAAGAGACCGTTTCATCGTCTTTTGATGAATCGTCTTTTTTAGATGATTTTTCTTTATCATCTGACGTAGCTTTTTCTTTTTTCTTTTGATCTTTTGCAAGAGATGAATCCTCAGATACTTCATATTTAGATTCTGATTGCTGAGGGGCCGCCTGATTATTCTTCTGTCCGCTATCATGATTGACCGCCTGCACGATCACATAAATGATGGCGATGACCACAATGATGCCTCCAATAATTAAAATTGTCGGCAATAGTTCAAGCACTTTCGAGGCAGGCTTTGGCAGCTCTCTTTGCGGCTTAATATTCGATAATTTATCAGATACTTCATCATTGTACGTGCTTGGAACATCTTTACGAAACTCTTCGAACAATTGTTCAGGATTCAGTCCAACGGCTTCGGCATATTGTTTAATAAACGCTCTGACGTAAAATTTACCTGGAATAATATCATAGTTTCCTTGTTCGATTGCTAGCAAATAGCGCTTTTGGATCTTGGTAACCGTCTGAAGATCCTCCAGCGACATCCCTTTTTCCTCTCTGGCCTCAACGAGCCGTTTTCCCAATTCAGTCAAAACAAACACCTACCATTACCATATTAAAAATCGAAGCCAGAAAAACCAGAATGATCAAACACTTGTGGTTCTTCAGCGTGTTCATATGTAATCTCTTCGTCTGCGCTATTACGCAATTCAATGATATAGTCGAAATCATCCATTGTATATTCTGAATTTTGAATAAAGATGTCTGGATGCTCGACCACCTTTGTTGCCGGCAGTCTCATAATTTCCCTTAAAAGCTGCAAATGCTTCTCAGAACCTCTTCTTGTCGACACAATTCCATCAATAATAAAGACGTTATCTGGGCTGTATTCATCTGCGATCAGCTGACTTCGGATCGTCTGTTTCAAAAGAGTAGACGATACAAACAGCCATCTCTTGCTTGCACAAACACTTGAAGCCACAATTGATTCTGTTTTTCCGACACGCGGCATACCGCGAATCCCAATCAATTTATGTCCTTCTTTTTTAAAGAGTTCAGCCATAAAATCAACAAGAAGACCGAGCTCGTCTCTTTCAAAACGGAACGTCTTTTTGTCATCCGCATCACGCTGTATGTATCTTCCATGACGAACAGCTAAGCGGTCACGAAGCTTTGGCTGTCTTAATTTCGTTACTTTTATCGTTTCCATTGTATTTAAAATTGATTCAAGCCGCTTAATTTGATCTGTGTGGTCACAGCGTAAAAGCATTCCGCGTCTTGATACATCAACACCATTGATTGTCACAATATTAATTGAAAGCATCCCCATTAGAGAAGAAATGTCTCCTAAAAGTCCGGGACGGTTTACCTGTATCTCATATTCAAAATACCATTCGAGCTTTGCCAAATGATATTACCCCCTTCATTGTGGCAAATTTTTACCTTCCTTTATCATAAAGCATTTTCACATTTTTAGAAAGCACAATGTTGTGAAACGGTTAAAATAAAAAGAGAGGCACAAACGACCCCTCTTTTTGTTTAGTGCGAGCTATTATTTTCAACTAACTTGACCATCATATTTGCAATGGCACGCTGCTCATCTTCTGATGCAACGCTCCAAAGGTCAGCAAGTACTCTTTCCTGCTCGTTCTTTGCCTCAACTTCGTTAGCTAGATATCCGCCAATTTCATATGCAAGGTTATTGATGGTCTCATCTTCTAAACCTTTATCCTGCGCATGATTTAAGCGATCACCTAAAAAGTTTTTCCAATGGTCCCAGTTCTCAAGTACAGACATGTCGATTCCTCCATTCGAAAAGATGAATTACAGCCATAGCTTTTGTCATGGAGAGGCGAATTATACACGTTTTTTAACAGTACCAGCCGCCATTAACAGATAAAATTTGACCTGTGATATAACTTGACTGTTTTGAGGCGAGAAACCAAATGACATCTGCAACTTCCTCAGGCGATGCAAGCCGGCCAAGCGGGATTTCTTCTTCCAGCATTGCGATGTCTTCCTGCGTAAAACTACTCATCATGTCTGTTTTGACAGCACCTGGTGAGACAGCATTTGCTCTAATTCCACTTGGGGCAAGCTCTTTTGCTAATCCTTTTATAAAAGCATTTTGCGCACCTTTGACCATGCTGTACAGCACTTCACACGATGCTCCCGTTTCTCCCCATATCGAGCTGACCGCAATGATATGGCCTGCTTTCTTTTGGATCATGGCAGGTAAAAGGGATTGGGTAAGCTCATATGGACTTGTGACATGAAGCTGCACCATACTGGCTAATACATCTTTTTCTGTGTCTGTTACCAATCCGACATGGCTCCTACCGCTATTTAAAACAAGTATATCTGGACAGAGCGGCAGGCGGCTGACAAGCTCATCTGTTCCGCCCGTTATAGCTAAATCTGCTTGAACGACATGCGTCTGAATGTGATATGCCTCATCCAAATGAGCGGCGAGGCGCATAGCTGCCTGTTCATTTTTATGATAATGAAGCATTAGGTTGCAGCCTTCTTGGGCAAGCTTTTTGGCTGCTGCCTGCCCAATCCCGCCACTGGCACCTGTTATCAGCGCCCAACGACTCATCACATTGATTCCTTCTTTCTATATGGGATACCTATTCTTTTCGTTTAAATGGGAACCAGTTGGCTGATCCGAACAATTTCACCATTACAGGTACGAACAATGGTAGCACAACGAGTGCGTATAATAAAAGTCCTGTGAGGACAAGTGTCGCAATCTGCAAGAGAGACAGTACACCTGATGGAAGCATTGCGGCAAATGTTCCTGCCAAAATAACAGCAGCAGACATAATGACAGACCCCATATTTTTCATTGATTCGGTCATGGCAAACAGGATGTCTTTTGTTTTGTATTCATTGAATCGCTCCATTAAGAAAATCGAATAATCGACTCCGAGCGCCATTAATATGACAAATCCAAAGAATGGTACAGCCCAGTTAATGCCTGGATATCCGAAGAAATGGGTGAAAATAAATTCTGTTATACCGATTGCTGTAAAGTAAGTCAATATGAGTGAACCTACCAAGTACAACGGCATAACAAGCGAACGGAACAAAATCACCAAAATAAGGAAAATACCAATCATCATGTAAAGCACTGTCTTATTGAAATCTTGATCTGACAGCTGTTTCAGATCAGCGTTCATACTTGATACACCTGAAACGCCAAATGACGCATCTTTTAGGTTTGTTTCAGGAAGTGCCCTTTCAACAGAAGCTTCCACTTGTTTTATTGTTGACAGAGCTTCATTTCCATATGGATTTTTTTCTAAAATGACATCAATTTTTGTCATCTTGCGATCATCTGACATGTATGAATCAAATACTTGCTTGAACGCTTTATTTTTTAAGACGTCTTTTGGAATAAACCAGCCGGCCATGTCTTGATCTGGTGCATTTTTCAGTTCATCTAAGTAGTCACCTGCACCCATTAAGCCGCTCGAAATTTTCTCCAGTCCAGTTACGCTTTTGTTCAGGCCATCTGTCAGCTTTGTCAGATCATCCCCAAAGCCGCCAATCTTTTCTTTCATTTGCTTTTGGCCATTAATGATGTCGCCCGCTCCATTTGCAAGCTTTGGCATATTATCAGCTAATTGTCCTTGGCCTTTTGACGTTTGATCCAGTCCAGTTTCAACTGCATCTAAGCCAGCAATGAGTTCATCGATCTGACTCGTCAAGACTTTTTGCTGCTCTGAAGCTTTTGCGATAAAGGCATCAGCTGCTTCAAGCTGCTTTCTAGCTTCTTTCGCTTGTTTGGCATAGCTATCTGCCTGTTTCGCCCCTTCTTGCAAAGTCGCGGAAAGTTCATTGTACGAAGCTTTGATCGCTTGATACGATTGATTTTCTTTTACCTGCGGGATTTGCTTTTCAAGTGTACTAAATTGTGTATTTGCTTGTTTGATTAACGCTTTTACATCTGCTGCGGCAGATGATGATGTATCCACTTGCGCTAATGCCGCCTTTAATTCTTTGGAAATGCTTTTATACAGCGAAACTTGCTGATTCACTTGTGCGACTTGAGCCGTTAATTCCTTTTTCGCACCTTTGATTTCATTTTTAATGGCTGCTACACCTTTTTTATTTTGGTCGATGCCGTTTTGCAATTTTCTTAAGGACTTTTCAACATTTTGAATCCCTGTTTGCACAGATTCAGTACCGGAAATCAATTGATTAATGCCTTTTCCTGATGATTTGATTTGCGGCGTTTGATCCTCAATGGATTGACTCATTGTTGTGAGTGCATCCTGAATTTTTTTCAATCCTTCATTGCTTTTATCAAGCCCTGTGTTCAGTTCCTTGGCTTGTGATTTCACGTACAGATCACTCAGCCCTTTACCGACAGGACGGGTGGCACTTCTGACTTTGCTGACACCATCTGTTTGTTCAATTGCACGGCTGAGTTTTTCGATGGCAATCAGCCCTTCATTGTTGTCTAAAACATCAGCTGATTTCACGATCACTGTTGCCGGAAGTGCTTCACCCGGTCCAAACTTGTCAGAAATGGTATTGAATGCGTTGACCGATTCGTATTTGTTACCAATTTCATCTAAGCTGTTATAAGAAAGGGTTCCTTTATACATCAGAATGGGCGGAAGTGTAATGATTCCTACGATTAATAAGCTGAAAAGCGGTTTCTTAAATGAAAAGCGGCCTGCTGTTTCCCACATTTTTGACTGCGGATGAGCAATATCGCCTTTAATCGGCCAAAATAACACCTTTCCTAAAACCACCATAAAGAACGGTACAATCGTGAGAAGGGCCACAATGAGCACAGCAACCCCGACTGCTACTGCAACAGCTGATTTATAAAGCTGAAATTGTGCCAGACCAATACATGTAAAACCAATCAGAACCGCAATTCCGCTGAATAAGACAGTCTTTCCTGCTGTTTTATACGTAATGAGAATCGCCTCAATTTTATCTTTACCATGTGCGATCTCTTCCTTAAAGCGGCTGAGAAGCAGTATGCAGTAGTCCGTTCCAATTCCAAACATGATCGCGACCATAAAGATTTGAGTAAAGGTCGAGAGCGGAAAGTCTACATATTTTACTAAATAAGCCACGATCGATTGACTCACCAAGTAAGACAGTGCCACTGTGACTAACGGAACGAAAGGCGCCACAGCTGACCTAAAAACAAGAACAAGGACGACGAGAATAAACCCAATCGTAATGAATTCTGTTTTCTTCAAGCCTTCCTGCGAGCTTGTGATAACATCATCATCAATTAACGGCTGCCCTGTCATTTCAAATTTCAGGTTTAAGCTTTTCAGCTTTTCATTGACTCTTTCTTTAAAATCGGATGCTTTGATTTTGTTTGAGTCATATGTAACTGGAACAAGAAGTGTCGTTTGATCTTTAGAGAGCATTTGTTTTTTAATATCTTTATTGGCTTCAAAATAAGAAGTGATGTCCTCTATGTGGAGATCTTGATCCTTTTCTAAAATGTCCATTGCCTTTTTTAAAGAGGTTTCTCTTTCTTTCACAATGTTCTTTTCTTGAAAGACAATGACGATTGATTTTTCTGTATCCCCGTTTTCAGACATTTTCTTTAATAACTGATTGGCATATGAGGACGGATAGCCGTCTGGTACAGAAATTTGCCCTTTTTCTTTTGTTAATTGTGCCATATTAGGAGCGGTGATGAGTAACACTGCCGCTAATACAACCCACAGGATCGTGATCAGCCATCTACCCTTTATGATTGCTCTCATTAGTACTTTGTGCCTCCTCTTCGATGATCACTTGATAGATCTTTTCATATGTTTGAATAAATGATTCCATTTCTTTTTCTTCAAGCTTTTCAAAATAAGATCGAACTAGGTCTTGAAGCTGCTTTTCCATTCGGCTGACTACATCTTTGCCCTCTGGCGTGACGTACAGGTGAACATTTCTTCTGTCAGCTTGATCATGTTCACGAAAAATATAGTTTCTCGTAAAAAGACGATTGGTCATAGATGTTACAGCACTTTTGTTTACATTACATACATAAGCCAGGTCCGTTGATGTACACCCCGGATGTAAATTGATGTATCGAAGGGAGTAATATTGATCAAGCGTCAGCTCTTTATCAAGCTTTTCTGTGATCATACTCGATACTTTTTTCTCCATCATGAGATAGACATCTGTATACCTCTGGATGAGCTGGGCAATTTTATTTTGTTCCATACGCTGCTCCTTTTTAGTTTAAGTGTTTAACTATTAAAGAGTTTAACTAACGAACAAAACAATTGTCAATGAATATCCTCGCAAATAAAGCGGCTTTTTCAATAAACATAAAAAAAGACAAACTCTGCCGATATGAGTTTGTCTTTTTACATTTATTTTGTTTTTGGAACGACTTTGAAAACGGACATCCGTTCTTCATCAATTTCTTCATCTAAAATTTGCTGAATATCAGCCAATTGAATTTGTTCCAGCACTGTGACGACATCAAATAAGCTCATGTCTAAGAATGCATATCGAGTAAATTGGTTCGCAATGTATTCTGGAGAATTCATGGCTTTTAAAAAGCTGCCAATTTTTTTCTTGCGGGCAAGCTCAATTTTCTCTTCTGTCATGAGGCTTTTTGCTTGAAGAAGGGTTTCTTTTAATACTTTTGCGAGTTGATCAGGATCATTTGTATCCCCGCCAACTGAAGTGAAGCCAAAGCCGCCTTCTTCTGTATAATCGTAGCTGAATGTTTCATCAATTAAGCCTTTTTCATACATCTGTTCATATTGTAAAGAGCTTTTGCCAAACAGCGTCTCTAAAATGAGGTTCATCCCAAGCTCATGCTTTAGCAGCTGATTTCCTTTTTTATGCGGATTTTTTGTTTTCAACCCGAACATACATTTAGAGCCTTGTACGTTCATTGGTAGTTCGTATTCTTTCCGATATACACCTTCAGGCTCATTGATGTCTTTTCGTTTGATCTCCGGCTGATCTGTAAATGGCTTTTTCGCCTGATTCGCTCTGACTTGATCTAAAATTTGCTTCGGATCAACGGGACCGACAACGAAAAGAAGCATATTGCTCGGGTGATAGAACGTTTCATAGCATTCATACAAATGATCTTTTGTAATAGGGGCAATGCTCTCTACTGTTCCAGCAATATCTATTCTCACAGGATGCTCTTGATATAAATTTTCAATCAGACCAAAGAATAAACGCCAGTCCGGATTGTCGTCATACATGTTAATCTCTTGGCCAATAATACCCTTTTCTTTTTCGACTGTTTTTTCAGTAAAATAAGGCTCCTGAACAAAATCAATAAGTGTCTCAAGATTTTGTTCGACATTTGAGGTGCTTGAGAATAAATAAGCCGTTCTCGTAAACGTAGTAAAAGCGTTTGCGGATGCTCCTTGTTTACTAAAGGTATGAAACACGTCTCCATCTTCTTTTTCAAACAGCTTATGCTCTAAGAAATGAGCAATTCCGTCAGGCACTCGAATCATGTCTTCTTTGCCAAGCGGCACAAATTCATTATCAACTGAGCCATATTTTGTTGTAAAGGTCGCATAGGTTTTGTTAAACCCTTGCTTTGGCAGCACATAGACGTCAAGTCCGCTTTCCATTTTTTCGTGATAGACCGTTTCTTGCAGCTGATCGAATTGAATTGTTTTCACTGTCATGAAGCACCCTCCGTTCCTTTAAGAAAATAGGTCGTATCCCACTCGATTTTCTGACCCACTTTGATGATGTCCTCTTTTGTCACTCGGTCTAATGCTTCCAAAAAGGAATCAAGGGTTTCCCCAGTTGGCACAACGGCATGCTGATATAAATATTCTGCTGTCCCATAAGATGTATCGATCGTTTCAAGCAGCTGGTTTTTGACGACTGCTTTTGTTTGATCAATTGCTTCATCAGAAAAATCACCTTTTTGCATAGCTTCAAATTGTTCTTTGATGATGTCTACTGCCTGCTGGTAGTTGCCAACTTCAATCCCTGACATGACCATCATCAAGCCTTTAAAGCTCTCAAGTCTAGAAACAGCGTAGTACGCAAGACTTGCTTTTTCACGAACATTGATGAATAGCTTAGAATGCGAGAAACCGCCGAATATACCATTAAACAAATGCAGCGCCGGATAATCTTTATCTGCAATCGTTGTATGTGTGCGAAAGCCGATGTTCAGTTTGCCTTGTTTTACGTCCTCTTCATCAATGACTTCTTTTGGTTCATTTTGAGGTCTTGCTGATTCAGTCTGTTGTTTGATCGGTTCTCTTTCACTTGTTTTAAAGTATTGGGAGACCATTCGGCTGATGTCTTGTTCGTCAACATCTCCTACTACATAAAGATCAAGCTGGTTTGATTGAAGCGCATGCTCATAAGCTTCAAAGAGCGAGTGAGCGGTGATTGCGTCGATGTCTTCCATTTCACCATTGACGTGCAGTGCATATGGTTCACCTTTACACATTTCCTGCACGAGTCTTAAATTCGAATAACGCATTTTATCATCATAGACTGCCTGAATTCGCTGTTTTAACGTGCGTTTTTCTTGATCTACATATAATTGACTAAACACCCCATCTTCAACATACGGGTGGAATAATAGGTCAGATAGTAAGGCAATCCCTTTTTCTAGTAAAGGAGTTTGATCCTTTAGATATTTTTCATTCGCCATTTCTAAACGGAAGGTAATAATGTGATTCTCACCTTTTTTCGCCATGTCTGCCGAAACGGTTGCTCCATAGAGCTCATCAAAATAAGCACGCAATGCACCTGTTTTCGGCATCTTTTCTGTTCCTCTTAACAACACATGCGGGAAAAGAGAACGCATGGTGACGTCATCTTTGGATAACGGTGCAAGCATTTTAAAAAGGATTGTCACGGTTTTAAATTTTTCTGTTTTGACAATATGAGTATGAAGACCAGGTGTGTCCAGTGTCTTCTCTTGTAAGTACGTCATGAGAAACCTCCTTTGTTCATCCTATTTATTATGTATTAGAACATAGCTGATATATACGTGAAACAGCCATTTAATAGACATTATATCAATCAGAGGAAAGGATAGGAAATAAAAACGCCTCTGCTCATAGCAGAGACGCCAGTCATTATTTCGTTCTAAACGGCCACCAATTCCATTTACCAAAAATACGAACCATAACCGGAATAAAGAGCGGCAATACAACAAAAGCATATAATAAAAGTCCAATGAGTACGACCGTTGCAATTTCAACAAGTGATAATACTCCCGATGGCAGCATAGCGGCGAACGTACCTGCCAAAATGGCCACTGCAGAAATAATGACAGAACCCATATTTCTCATCGCTGATATCATCGATGCTTGTACATGCTCTCCCTTCCATTCATTAAAACGATCCATGAGGAAGATGGAATAATCGATCCCGAGTGTCACAAGAATAACAAAGCTGAAAAATGGGACAGCCCAGCTGACACCATCGTAGCCAAAAAATGTTTTAAAGATCCATTCTGTTAACCCGATTGATGTAAAATAAGTTAAAATCAGTGAAAGTGTTAAGTATATCGGCATGACGATTGACCGTAATAAAATAATTAAAATTATAAAAATACCAATTAACATGAAGATGACAGTTCGAATAAAGTCACCGTCAGACGTTTCTTTTAAGTCCACATTTAAACTTGAGATACCAGATACACCGTATTTGGCATTTTTGAGTCCACTTACAGGTAAATATTGATCAAGGGTTTCCTCAATTTTTGCGACACCTTTCATCGCTTCATTGCTGTATGGATTCACATTTAGGATGACTTCAAAAGTCGTTAATTTACGATCTGGAGACATATACGTATGGAAGATTTGCTTAAATTCTTGGCGTTTCAGCACTTCTTCTGGAATAAACCAGCCCGTTATTTCTTCATCTGGCGCTTGCTGAAGCTGCTTTAAGTAGCCGTCAGCCTCGGTGAAGCCGCTTTTGACCTGCTCAAGCCCTTCAATACTTTCATCTAATCCATCTGTTAATAATGTAAGTTTTGATGAAAGCTGGCCAAATCCTTTTTTGATGGCTTTTTGGCCGTCTGTCAGCTGATCTGCACCATCTTCAATTTTAGGCATTTCTTTAATCAATTTTTTTTGGCCCTCATTTGTTTGGTCAAGACCGTCATAAATTTGATCAAGCCCATCCATGAGCGCCTGCACTTGGCGTTTTACTTCTTTTTGCTTGCTTGATAAGATTTGAATCACTTGATCTGCCTGCTTGATCTTTTGCTTAAAGTGAGAGGCTTCCTCTTCATATACACTCATTTGATCCCCTGCTTGATCAAGCATTCCTTTTGTTTCTTTGAATACTTTCTTGATTTCTTTATATTCTTCCATGTCTTTTACTTCTGGAAGACGATTTTCTAGTGCTTCAAATGATAGATTTTCATAAGATTTCTTTACTTTCTTAATGGTTGTCATCAGCTGCTGATTCGATTTCGCATGGCGTTCCAGTGTATTCACCACTTGCTCTAGCTCTTGAATCATCGTTTCACTGCTGCGATATTCTTGCTCTAATTCTTTTTTCGCTTCTTTGATTTTACTTCGAATCGTGCCGACGCCTTCTTTACTGCGCCTCACCCCATCTTCTAATGAGATAAGGGATTCCCTGACTTCTCCGATACCGCTTTTGATTGCTTTCGTTCCATCAATCAGCTTGTCAATGCCTTGAGCGGATTCTTCAATTTTTGGTTTTTGTTTGAGAAGGGCCAGGTTTGTTTCTGTCAAGCCATCAGAAATTTTCCCGATTCCTTCATGTCCTTTGCCAAGTTCTCCTCCCAGCTCTTTCGCTTGAGAGGTGACATAAAGCTGGCTCAGCCCGTCTCCAACAGGGCGCGTGACACTGCGGACTGTTTTGACTTCGTCAATGTCATTTAATTTACGGGTCAGTTTTTCAATGATCACAATCTTTTTTTGATTATCTAGCTTATTGTCACTTTCAACAAGCACATTCAGAGGCAGCGCTTCACCAAAGCCAAATTGCTCTGATATCGTATTAAATGCAGACACCGACTCATACTTATTCCCAATTTCATTTAAACTGTTATAAGATAGGGTGCCGTCGTACATCAGAATAGGAGGCACCGTAATAAGAGCGACTAAACCTAAGCTGATCAGCGGCCTTCTAAATGAAAAGCGCCCAGCCCATTCCCACATTTTACTTTGCGGGTGCCGGATGTTTTCTCTTTTAGATGGCCAGAATAGAGATTTTCCGAAAACAGACATAAAAAAGGGAACGATGGTAACAAGGGCAATCAGCAGAACGCCCACTCCAACGGCAACACTAACGGCTGATTGATACAATTGGAATTTAGCAAATCCAATACTTGAGAAGCCGACTAACACGGCTAAGCCGCTGAAAAATACCGTCTTCCCTGCACATTGATACGTGACGATAATCGACTCTTTGACATCACGGCCTTGGCCGATCTCCTCTTTAAAACGGCTTAACAGCAGGATGCAATAATCCGTTCCGATACCGAACATAATGGCTACCATAAAAATCTGAGTAAAATTAGATAGAGGAAATTGTGTATATTCTACAAGAAAAGCCACAATACACCGGCTGACAGCGTAAGAAATGCCTATCGTAATGAGCGGAACAACAGGTGCCAATATCGATCTGAAAACAATAATTAAAATAAAGAAAATAAAAATCATCGTGATAAGTTCAGTTTTCTTCAGACCTTGTTGAGAACTTTTAATGACATCTGAATCCACAAATTTTTGACCCGTTATTTCATATGAGACATGATAGGGCTTTAAAACTTCCTCAATTTGTTCTTTAATCTTCACAGCTTTTGTTTCGTAGTGGTCGAATTTGAATGGAACAAGAAGTGTACTTTTATCCTTTGATAAAAGTTGTTTTTGAATGTCCGGATCTACATGAAAATATGAAGTAATTCCGTCAATGTGGAGTTCTGGGGCATGTGTCATGAGTGCAGCTAAAGCCTTTTTTAATTCCTGCTCTTTCGCAGGGAACAGATGTTGTTCGGAGAATACAAGCACACCTGTATCTTTTTTCCCGTTCTTATCTGACAGCTTATCCAATAGGTGAAGTGCCTCAGCTGTTGGTGTCCCCTCCGGAACCTTTAATTGCCCTTTTTCTCTTGTTAATTCCTCTAAATCGGGCGCAGTAATAAACAGAATCACAGCTGTTATCATCCACACCACTAATACAATCCATCTTGCTTTAATTATTTGCAACATAGCTGCTTCAAGCTCCTTCTAGTTCATCAATCAATTTGCTGTATTTGAGCGTGTCTGAAGTGCTGACTGCGTCTCCTTCAAATGGCAGGATGACCTATTCAATTGTCCTTACGTGTTGAAGAAACACATCTCCATCATCAGCACGCGAGCTCAATTTCTGCCTAAAGAAAGACAGAAAATGAATGTTTTTGAACACCTCCAATTTGGGATAATTTAAAAGATATTACTATACATTAGTTTAACTATCAAAATTTTACATGTCAATTTATAAAAAAGAAAAAAGATGGCAAAATGCCGTCTTTTTTCTATATTTAAACTGTTTTCAATTGTTCGCTCTCATCCTCTTCATCTGGCTGGATGAAAAAGAGGACCAAAAATAGTGAAATGAGACTGCAAATGGTCGAGAGAATAAAAACAATGGAGTCCCCTTTATCCATAAGATAGGCAAAAATCGGAGGCCCTAAAGCAACACCGATAAAACGCATACTACTATAAAATGACGTAATGGTACCGCATTGTTCTTTTTCAATTCCTTCTGTAATCAGCGCATCAAGTGCAGGCAGCACAATACCGATACCAACACCGCCAATGCTTAAACATATAAACAATACGTAAAAGCTGTGATTCCACCATAAAAAAATATAAGAAAGTGATAACAAAGCCATACCTGCGATTAAAAAGATCCTCATTTTGCCTTTTTCTTTTCCAATCGTTTTTCCAGCAACGAAGGAACTGATTGATAGAAAAAGGAGCGGAATACTCAGCAGAAACCCTTTTTTGACACCTTTTATTTGATAAGCCGCCTCTAGATTATCGGATAAGTAAAAAAGCACACCAAAAAGAAGAAACATAATAAAACCGCCAATAGCAAAAATGGCATAAAGCCAGCGTCCCTCATGCTTAAAAATGGTCTTTGTTGCTTTTAAAAACTCTTTAAATGTAGGCGGGTCCTCCTCTTTTTTCGCCGACTCTACCATGAACAGTACCATGAGAAAGCTGATGGCCGAAAAGAACGGAATGAACCAAAACGGCACATACCAAAACCATGAAGCAAGAAGTGCCCCAATAATCGGGCTTAGGACCTTTCCCGCTGTGTTAGAGGTTTCAATGGCGCCAAGTCCCGCACTGACCTCTTCATCATCATGAAACAAATCTCCTATAAATGGCATAACAACAGGTGCCGCTCCAGCTGAACCGACACCTTGAAGGACCCTGCCAAGAAGGATCCACATATACGGTTCTTTCATGATTGTTGAGGCGACTGCTGCCACAGCCCCTCCAAGTCCGGCGATTAAAAGACACGGCAGCAGTACCTTTTTCCGCCCAATCCGGTCTGATAAATAACCGGCGATTGGAATACATAAGATTGCTACAACCGAATATACCGTAATAATGAGAGAGACTTGAAAGGAAGTGATCGAGAGTTTCTTTTCTATCTCTGGCAATACAGGTATTAACATCGAGTTCCCTAGTGTCATGATTAGAGGGACTGATGATAACGCAATGATATTCTTTTTACTGACTGTTTTCTCGCCCAACATCATTCACCCAATTCTATATACTGTTACGTATTAGTGTGGCAAGTTTGACGAGTATTATGTATGGCAAACAAAAAGCAGCCGCCTATGGAAGCGACTGCTTTTTAAAATCGTTTGCGTATGACATGAAAGCTGAATTTATCCGCTCGAAAATAATTGAGGGAGTATAAGACCGGCTGATCATCCTGATCATAGTGCATTTGTTTGAGTAATAATAACGCCGTTTCAGGGTCACAATCTAGAATCGGTGAAACCTGATCGTGGTAGCCAATTGGTTCAATGTCTGCAACTGCATATTTAATCCCACTGTGCGGTTCTCTTCCAAACAGCTCAAAAAGAGACTCTTCTTCATGTGTAAAAGAAGCGGGAAGGTGTTTGACTGGAATTTTATCTAAACAATAAACAACTGGCTGTCCATCTGCCGTTCGAACGCGTTCCATTGAAAAAATCCCATCAGATTCATCACACTGAAAACGAATGACATCATTTTCTGTTGGCTCCCCTTCTTGCGAGGATAAAAAGATGGTACCAGGCGTCATATTGACCTGCTCAATCATTTTCGTGACACTTGTCAGCTGTTCTATGCCTGTCGAAAAAAGTGGTCTTGAGTTGACGAAAGTCCCCACACCATGCCTTCTTATTAAATACTTTTCTTCTTCTAATATACGAAGGGCTTCACGCAGTGTCGCTCTGCTCACACCTAAAAGCTTTGAGAGCTCAAACTCAGAAGGCAGCTTTTCTTTTTCGGCATATACACCTGTTTGAATATCTTCTTTAATACGGTCAATCACTTTCAAATATAAATGGCGATTGTCTGTTTTGGTCGACATGTTTTCCCTCCGTCTAATCAATGCAAATGATAAGATGAGAAATCTCTATTCCGAGATAAGTTGAACATAACTATATCATGTTTTTGCAAATAAATAAATAGTCTGACATCCAGTTAACATAATCATACTATCGTTTACTATTTTTCAGGAAAGCTCTCTTCAACTTATGAAGAGAGCTCGTCATATTGTTCTTTTGAGAGAAGAACCTCTCTTGGTTTACTTCCTTCATATGGGCCTACAACGCCTCGTTCTTCCATTGCGTCAATGAGACGTGCTGCCCGGGTATAACCGATGCGGAACCTTCTTTGCAGCATAGAGACAGAAGCCGTCTGCATGCCGATAATCAGTTCAACTGCTTCATCATATAGATCATCTTCCACAGCTGCAAGCTGATCCTGCGTTTCTTCGCTTGGAATCATTTCCTCTTGGTATTGGGCTTTTTGCTGTGTGATCACATGATCAACAACATGTTCCACTTCTTCATCTGATAAAAAGGCGCCTTGCACACGAACCGGCTTGTTTGCACCAACAGGTAAAAACAGCATGTCCCCTCTGCCCAGCAGCTTTTCTGCGCCCCCCATATCAAGGATCGTCCTTGAATCTGTTTGTGAGGATACGCTAAAGGCAATGCGGGACGGGATGTTGGCTTTAATGACACCAGTAATGACATCGACAGAAGGTCTTTGTGTGGCGATAATCAAATGAATTCCCGCAGCACGAGCCATTTGAGAAAGTCTTGTAATGGAATCTTCCACATCAGAGGAAGCCACCATCATTAAATCTGCAAGCTCGTCTACAATGACAACAATATAAGGAAGCTCTGGCTGTTTGGCATCTTCTGTTTGATTCATTCGTTTAATGTAATCATTGTATCCTTCAATATTTCTTGTCCCCGTATGAGAAAACAATTCATAGCGGCGTTCCATTTCGCTGACTACTTTTTTAAGTGCTTGAGAAGCTTTCTTAGGGTCTGTTACGACAGGTGCCAAAAGGTGCGGAATGCCGTTATACACATTTAATTCAACCATTTTTGGATCAATCATCATCATTTTCACTTCATGAGGCTTCGCTCTCATGAGAATACTTGTGATAATGCCATTGATACACACACTTTTTCCGCTTCCAGTCGAACCTGCTACAAGTAAATGCGGCATTTTGTTCATTTCAGCAAGCACGGCTTCACCCGAGATATTGCGGCCTAAGCCAATAAGGAGCTTAGCATTTGGACGGTCATTTTGCTTCGATTCTAATACCTCTTTTAATGAAACCATAGCGATTTCTGCATTCGGAACTTCAATCCCGATGGCTGATTTACCAGGAATCGGCGCCTCAATTCGAATGTCCTTTGCTGCAAGGGCGAGTGCTAAATCATCACTTAGATTGACGATTTTGCTGACCTTCACGCCAACATCTGGATATACTTCATATTTGGTCACAGCTGGACCTAAATGAACCTGTGTGACTTTTGCTTTCACACCAAAGCTTTGAAATGTTTTTTCAAGCTTTCTTGCATTTTCATATATATTTTTCTTATCTGTTTGCTGACCTGAATGCTGCGGCTCTGCCAAAATATCAAGTGATGGCAATTCGTAATCTTTGTTTTCAAGTTCTGTAAATGTCATCGGCGGTGCCTCTTTTGGTTCATCAGCTGTATCTGATTGAACTGGTGCACTTTGCACAGACTCTTGAAGAGGCTCTGTCTCTTTTGCCGCCTGCTTCTTTTGAACGGGCGGGGTGAGAATGTCATCCCTGTCTGCAAAGCTTGAAATAATCGGCTGGCTATTCTCAGAAGACGGCGTTTCCTCTTCGATCAAGATCAGATCATCCTCGTCCTGTTCTTGAATGCGTGAACGTTTTTTCTTTTCACCTGTTTTCTGAGAGGACGCGCTCTTTTTCGCCTGCCTGATTCCTTTCATATCTTCAACAAACGCCTTCCACTGCTTCACCATAAATTGTGATACAGGAATCGTCACTTTTTTCACCATTTCCTGCAGGGATCGGTTTGTAATCAGAACAATTCCAATCAGCATTAGAACAATCGCCATGATTTGCGAGCCTGCTTGCGCAAATAAGAAATAAGAAGCAGCAAACAATACAGCTCCGATCATGCCGCCCCCTAAATCAGGTGACCCTGTTTCACCTTTCATATCCATCAAGAAAAGCTCAAATGTATTTCTAATTACACTTTGAGAGCCAATGACGCCAGCAGATGAAAGATGCTGGAAAAGCTTCACATGTGACAAAAGCAAGATACTCGCAATGATGCAGTAGAGACCTGCTTTTCTTCTTGTCAAAATATCTGGGATTTGTTTTTTCCAGAAAATCGTCACACCAAAAAGAAATAATCCGATAAGGCAGAGAATAAACCATTCACCTGCAAAGAATCGGAATAGATGTACAAAGGTTTGTCCAACAACGCCCAGCTGTAAAATGGCAATGATCGCTATGGCAATACAGACTAACCCATTTAATTCATATTTCAGTTTTAGCTGTTTATTTTGTTTTTTTCTCGTTTTCCGTTTTCTCTTTTTAGCCATACTCATCACCTTACTACGAAAGAAAATATAACCTACCGAAAGATCAGAAAGAAAGCAGCCTGGTTTTGGCTGCATCTTGTTGTAAGTTTTCCCTTTATTATAGCATAGAATCATTCATATGAGTCGGTTTGATTGGTGCCTAAATGTAACTTCAATCGCTTGCCTGGTGCAAGCTCTTGATTGAGAAAATCCATAGGATTGGTGCTCATGACTTGAACGATTTCTGCTTCATCTTCTTTCATTTCAACCATCACTGGCACACCTTGAATGTTTACCTGCTGGAGTTTACGTTCTCCCTGTTCCTCAGCGTAAATGGCTTCATATGGCATAGGCGTATATAAAATCATTGGATCAGCCCCTCGTTTTGAGATGCCCTGTCTCCGATAAGTTCATTCAACTTTTTAATCGCTTGTCCTACACCGCCGACTTCATTCATGAGTCCGTATTCCGCTGCCTCATGACCAACGACATTTGTTCCGATGTCTCTTGTCAAATTGCCTTTGGAGAACATGAGCTCTTTAAACTTCTCTTCTGTAATGTTGGAGTGGCTTGTGACAAAGTTAATAACTCTTTCCTGCATTTTATCTAAGTATTCAAAGGTTTGCGGAACACCAATGACAAGACCTGTTAAACGCACAGGATGAATGGTCATCGTAGCTGTTTCGGCAATATACGAATAGTCACACGATACAGCGATCGGGACACCTATAGAGTGGCCGCCGCCAAGCACAATCGAGACAGTTGGTTTTGATAAAGAAGCAAGCATTTCTGCAATTGCGAGTCCCGCTTCAACATCTCCCCCTACTGTATTTAAAATGATCAAAAGGCCCTCTATTTTCGGGTTTTGTTCAACGGCTACGATTTGTGGAATGACATGTTCGTATTTGGTTGTTTTATTTTGCGGTGGAAGCTGCATATGGCCTTCAATTTGTCCAATAATGGTGAGGCAATGGATATTTGTATCTTGCGGCAGCTGCGGAACGGCTGTTTCACCAAGCTGCTGTATTTTGCTCATAATGCTGTCTTTTTCTTCTGGCTTTCGCTCAGGCTGCTGTTCATTCTTTTCGTCCATTTGTCTCCATCCTTTCCTCAAACTCTTCTCCTATTATGAACAAATAGCCCATATTCCATCCGCATTCCTCACGCTACATCAAAAAAGCCCAAAGAGCTTATGCTCCTTGGGCTTAGCGTGTAGACAAACCCTCGCATTCGCCCGCAGTCCTGCGCTTCGGTGCTCACGAATGTCAAATTCGCTCCGCTCCGGTGCTCGTCCTTTCTAGACTGCAAAGGTTTTCTATCACGCTAAAAAGAAGACAAAGTGCTAAAATAAAGTTCATTTTAGCACTTTGTCAACAATCTAAAGCCCAAAGAGCTTATGCTCCTTGGGCTTTATCATCACACTTCCATAATAATTGGAATGATCATCGGCTTACGTTTTGTTTTTTCATATAGGAATTGATTGAGAACATCGCGCATGGATTGTTTCAATGTGGACCATTCAACAATTGAGTTTTCCGTTTGCTCTTTGACAATTCCTTTGACCATTTCTGTTGCTTTCACAATCAGCTCTTCGGATTCTCTTACATAGACAAATCCTCTTGTGATGATTTCAGGTCCAGAAATTAATTGTTTCTTTTGTTTATCGAGCGTAATGACAACGATCAAGATGCCGTCTTGAGACAACAGGCGTCTATCGCGTAGCACGATGTTTCCGATATCACCAACGCCAAGACCATCGATTAAAATGTTCCCTTGGTGAACTTTTTCACCGATTTTGACGTTCTGTCCTCTAAACTCAACCACATCTCCTTTATCAATCAAGAAAATGTCGCTACGTTTCATACCTACTTCTTCGGCAATACGAGAATGTGCTTTTTGCATACGATATTCGCCATTCACCGGAATTAAATACTTCGGTTTTAGTAAGTTCAGCATCAGCTTTAACTCTTCTTGGCAGCCATGTCCAGATACATGCACACGTTTTTGTGCAAAAATGACTTGTGCTCCGCTTCTTGTGAGGAAATCCACTGTTTTAGAGTATGTGAGTTCTTGTCCAGGAAGTGGTGTAGATGCAATCACGACAGTGTCATCTTTTTCAATATGAAGCTGTTTGTGATTTTGCTTTGCCATTTTTGTTAAAGCAGCAAGCGGCTCTCCGTGGCTTCCAGCAGTCAGGATGACCACATCGTTTTTCGCCATTTTCTTCACTTCTTGAACGGGTACAAATAATTCTTCGTCTGCTGTCACATAACCAAGCTTGATCGCCAGCTGAAGGGTTGTCATCATATTCTTCCCTGCAACGGCAAGCTTACGGCCATTTTGATTGGTTGCATTAATGATCTGCTGCACGCGGTTAATATTAGATGAAGACACAGCAACAATCACACGATTTTCAGCATTGTACATCGCATTTGAGATTTCGTCTTGGACGAGCGCCTCAGAAGGTGTATAGCCTGGTTTTTCAGCATTTGCACTGTCTGAAAGTAGTGCTAAAACGCCATTGTTTCCAATTTTCGCAATCTCTCCGATGTCACAGGCTTGGTTAAGCGCTGGGGTTTGATCAAATTTAAAATCACCTGTGCATACGATTGAACCAAGAGAGGTTTTGAAGCTGATCCCAACTGAATCAGGGATGCTGTGATTCGTTCTAAAGAATGATACTTTTGTTGTTTCAAAAGTAATGACTGATTTTGCATGTACCTCACGCAAATCAGCTTTTTGATTGAAGCCATACTGCTTTAATTTTTCTCGAAGTAACGCAAGGGTCAGCTTCGTTCCGTAGACTGGTACAGACAATTTGCTCAAGCAATGGAATACGCCTCCGATTGCTTCATCATGTCCGTGGGTAAGAAAAATTGCTTTCACCCGATCAGCACGTTCTGTTAAGTAAGAGATATCAGGAATGACGACGTCAATGCCCAGCATTTCATTTTCTGGATGCATTAAACCTGCATCTACTACATATATGTCCGAATCAATCTCAATGACATATAGGTTTTTTCCGATTTCTCCAACGCCTCCGAGTGCAATAATTCTTACGTTCTCTGTATTTTTCTTTTTCAAAATTCTTATCCTCCTAGTCTCAAGCCCGTCCATCATCGCTTAATGCTATTATAACTGAATCTAATTTTAGAAAACAAGATGAAGTCACATTTTAAGAAAGTGTTTATGTATAAAAAACGGTCATACTCAGGGACATCTGAGAATGACCGCTTACGAAATCTTTTGTTTTGATCAGCTGTTTAAAACGCTGCTTAAATCCAGTCTCTCTTCTTCTGACAAAGGCAAAAGCGGAAGACGAACAGATCCGACGTCTAGTCCTTTCAGCTGAAGAGCTGTTTTGACAGGCGTTGGATTTGGCGCTGAGAAAAGCTGTTTCATGATTGGAAGCAGCTTTTGATGGATCAATGCTGCATTCGCTGTTTGGCCTGAAGCATAGCTTTTCAGCATTTGCTGCATATCAAGCCCTACGATATGAGACGCAACAGAGACAACTCCTTTTGCACCAACAGATACAGCCGGAAGTGTTAAGCTGTCGTCCCCTGAATATACATCGAAATCTTCTGGCGTCTCAGCAATGATTTTTGTCATGGCATCAAGATCGCCGCTTGCTTCTTTGATGGCAACAATGTTAGGTATTTGCGCAAGCTTAATCGTTGTTTCTGGTGCTAATGAAGCGACCGTTCTTCCTGGTACATTGTAAAGCATGACAGGAAGAGATGTAGACTCGGCAATGGCTTTAAAGTGTGCATACATGCCTTCCTGTGATGGCTTGTTGTAATAAGGTACGACAAGCATCACTGCATCAACGCCCGCTTCTTCTGCTTTTTTCGTTAGTTTGATAGACGCATTTGTATTATTACTGCCTGTTCCTGCAATGATTTTACAACGACCATTTGCTAATTTGACCGATTGCTGAAAAAGAGCGACTTTTTCTTCATTCGATAAAGTTGGCGATTCGCCTGTTGTCCCTGCAACGACTAAGGAGTCACTGCCGTTTTTTAATAAATAATCAATGAGAATTGATAGCTTTTGGAAATCGATGTTGCCCTTTTTATCAAAAGGTGTAATCATAGCTGTTGCGATATTTCCGAAATTCATTTTTTTCACCTCATCATGATTCAATCACATTTATCTTGAAAGTTCAAACACTTCATGCAGGGCATTGACGGCCGCTCTCATGTTTTCTTCGTTCACTAACACCCAAATGGTCGTATGACTGTCAGCAGATTGTAAAATCGGAATGTTTTGCTCGGATAGTGCCGATACAATTTTAGATGTGACACCTGGTACACCCATAATTCCTGCGCCAACAGCTGATACTTTCGCACAATTTGTTGTCACAATTGGCGTATAGCCAAGATCTTTTAGGATCGACGTTGCCTTTTCAGTCATTGCACCTGTTACTGTATACACAATTTCACTCGGTGTGATGTTGAAGAAGTCGACACTGATTTGTGCGTTTGCCATTGCTTTGAAGACCTCTGTTTGTACGCTGTACTGACCTTCTTTTGCTGGAACTTTGATTTGCGTCACATCATTGACATGTGCAATACCCGTAATGAGGCGGTCGTACACATCATGGCTCATTTTATCTGAGTAGTGTGATGTAACGAGTGTGCCCTCATCATCAGAGTATGTTGAACGGACCCTCATTGGTACTTTTGCCTGCATCGCAATTTCGACAGCTCTCGGGTGAATGACTTTTGCCCCTTGATATGCGAGGTTGCAAATTTCCGTATATGTCACGACTCTCAGCGGTTTTGCATTTTCAACAATGCGGGGATCTGCTGTCATAACACCTTCTACATCTGTAAAAATATCAATAAAGTCTGCCTGCAATGCTGCGCCTAAAGCAGCGGCGGACGTATCACTGCCACCTCGTCCGATTGTTGTCACGTCTCCATTTTTCGCAGCTCCCTGGAATCCAGCAACAACGACAACATCATGTTCAGACAGTGCTGCCTCCAGACGTTCGCACTTCATGTCAATAATTTTCGCACTTGTATGCTCCTTATCTGTCACAAAGCCCGCCTGAGCTCCAGTCATCGCTACAGCCTTTAGACCGTTCTCGTTCAACATACTTGAAAACACAACAGCTGAGATGTTCTCTCCGCAGGAAACAAGCAAGTCTTTTTCTCGATTTGTCATATGCTGCGCGCTGCCGTAAAGCAGACCAAGCAGCGTATCTGTCGCATAGGGATCGCCTTTTCTTCCCATTGCAGAAACGACGACAACCGACTTATAGCCTTTCTCTTTTGCAGATAAGATATGTGCAAGTGCCCTTTTTCTACCTTGATCATCTTTGACAGATGTACCGCCAAATTTTTGGACAATTATTTTCACTGTTTTCACTCCAAGTTCATTCTGACGTAACAGAAGAGAGCAGGCGAAAGATGCCTAACTCTCTTCTGTTCGTCCTCATCATCCATTGAATGTTAAACTAATTTTAATGCTTTTAAGCTTTCTGCAATTTGAACTGAGTTCCATGCAGCACCTTTAAGCAGGTTATCAGATACAATCCACATATGGAACCCGTTTGGACGGTCCAAATCTTTCCGAATGCGGCCGACAAATACGTCGTTTTTCCCAACAGCATCTGCAGGCATTGGATAAATTTGCTGAGACGGATCATCTTGCAGCGTAATTCCTGGTGCATCTTTTAGAATTGATTTGAGGTCTTCCACTGTTGCATCATTTGATTCTAGTTCGACGTAGACAGATTCTGAATGTCCCGTTTCAATTGGAAGTCTCACGCATGTTGCCGCTACTTCGAGCTCTGGCATATGCATGATTTTTTTCGTTTCGTTGATCATTTTCATTTCTTCGAATGTATAGCCATTGTCTTGGAATTTATCAATTTGCGGAATCGCATTAAATGCAATTTGATAAGGCATAACTTCTGGTGTTACATCTTCTTTATTTAAAATGGCTTGTGATTGGCTGTATAGTTCGTCAATGGCCTCATGTCCCGCACCTGATACTGCTTGATACGTAGAAACAATGACTTTTTTCATTCCATACGCCTGACGAAGCGGTTCTAATGCCGCTACCATTTGAATCGTTGAACAGTTAGGGTTTGCAATGATCCCTTGATGATCATGCAAATCTTTTTCGTTTACCTCTGGTACGACAAGAGGGATGTTTTCGTCCATACGAAAAGCACTAGTGTTGTCTACAACAATCGCACCTCGTTTGACTGCTTCAGGAGCCAGCGCTTTAGAAACATTTCCTCCAGCACTGAATAATGCAATATTCACTCCTTCAAAACTTTCAGGTGTTGCTTCCTGAACAGTGTACTCTTGACCTCTGAATGTCACTTTTGTTCCAGCAGAACGTTTTGAGGATAGTAGAGTAAGTGTATCCATTTCAAAATCTCTGTCAGCTAGTGTTTTTAACATTTGTTGACCGACAGCTCCAGTCGCTCCAACTACAGCTACATGCAATCCTCTTCCCATCAGTAAAACTCCTTCCGACCCATCCATGATTCTTTTCTTTCGGATGGCCATCCTATGACTTTTTACATTTTATTTTACCATAGAAAAGCAAGGCTTGAAGCATCTTTTTTGAATCTTTCATGATTTTCTAGTGAATCTATTATTCGTTTGGTCCAATTAAAATCGGCTGAATTTGTCTATGCTGGAGTGCCTCTTCTACTGTTTGAGATAGCAGATCCATATTTGCGACCATAGAGGTCGGTTTTTTGAATGGATCATCTTGGCCAAACGGAATAAAGAAAATATTCTTTGTCGACATCAGTCTCATCAGATTTGTACCATTTAAGCCTAACGCATCATTTGTTGAGATACCTAAAACGACAGGTCGATGATTTCGAATGGTCGCTTTAGCAGCCATTAAAACAGGACTGTCTGTCATGGCATTTGCAAATTTCGCCATTGAGTTTCCAGTTAAAGGAGCAATGACCATACAATCAAGCGGCAGCTTAGGTCCAAGCGGCTCTGCTTTCACGATTGAGTCAATCGCCTTAAATCCAGTCAGCTTCTCAATCCGCTCGATCCACTCTGCTCCCTCTCCAAATCTCGTATTCGTGCTCTGCACCGTGTACGACACTACTGGACGCACCTCTGCCCCTTCTTTTACAAGTGCTTCGATTTGCGGAAAAACGGCTTCATACGTACAGTGGGAACCTGTTAAACCAAAGCCGATTCTTTTCCCTTTTAATGTTGTCATGATTCCATCCCCCTTTTTTCCTCCGCAAGTTCACATAAAAGCCCGGAAAGCACTTTTGCAATGATTTGTCCTGCTGTCTTTGGTGCAACAATCCCTGGGAGTCCTGGTGCAAGAAGTGCCTTCACTCCGTGCTTTTGTGCAAAGTCAAAGTCTGTTCCGCCTGGGCGGGAGGCGATATCCAAAATGAGTGTCTTTGGTGTCATGCTGACGATGACAGATGAATCTAATACAAGACTTGGAATGGTATTGATGATAATATCAACATCCGTTACTTCTTCTTTTAACTGGTCCATTGAAAATGGATCAAGTCCCATCTCAAAGGCACGCGCTAAATGTGCTGTGTCTGCCGCCCCTACTTTTACGTCTGCCCCTAGTGCCCGAAATGTGCGCGCAATGGTGAGTCCTGTTCTTCCAAGTCCGAGAACAGCGACGTGAGACCCGTGAATCGTATAGTCCGTTTGCTGAATGGCCATCATGATAATTCCTTCAACTGTTGGAATAGAGTTATATATGGCAATATCATCTCGCTCAAACAGCTTCACAAGCTTCCGGTTCACCTGCTTTGCCAGATTGTCTAAGTACGTATTTGAAATACCTGAGTACAAGGTACAATGGGCAGGGGTTCTTTCTAAATATTTAGCTTCTAGCAAGACCTGCTCGTTTGAAAAAACTGTAGCAACAGCGCCTTCATCCGTTGCCCCTGATACTGGCAGGATCATACTGTCTACTTGTTCGAATGGAAGTTCAGACATTTTCAGCTTTTCAGCACCGATAAATCCATGATCCAGCTGATCAAATCCGACCAAAAACACTTTGGCATGCTGCTGTGACAACTTGCGAATAATTTCAAGCTGCCTTGCATCTCCCCCGATCACCGCAACCGTTAAACCGCTCAACATACTGACCGTTCACCTTCTTTATTTAAAAAAGTCTGTAATATTTTCTGAATCTCCCTTTCAGCATATGAGGAGAGGATTCAGCCTGTGAACGAATCAGAGAGAGAAAAGAAAAAGAGCACCCATTATTGTGGGTGCTCTTTTTCTCCGTGCGGCTGAAGTTCTTCAGGCACATCGAGAATGATCATATCTGATCCTATTTTTTGAATGTGATTCCACGGGACGCGGATGTCATTTCCTTGTTTTCGAAAGCCAAACCACTTCACGGAAGGTATAATGAGTGCTGTAATTTGACCGTCCTGTTCATTGATTTCAAGATCAGTTTGTCCAAGCACGCCAAGCCGCTCCGCTCTTTTAATATCGACAATCTCTTTTCCCGACAGTTCACTCAGCCTCAAAATCGCATCACTTCCCTTCCGTATCATATATGCATCAAAAGGAAGAAATAGACCGTCCTGCTCTTTTCAAGTTATGTGATGCGAGTTGGTATACCAAATAGGCTTAAGTTGATGAAAGTAATTATGATCTGTCAGCATTCTCTCCACTCGGTTCAACATGTCTTTTACATGTCCCGGATCATAGGAAAGTGTCCAGACAATAGAGGAAAAGCAGCTCATTGCTGTATAGATGGAAAAAAGAATCCAAAAATTATTTGTGGACTGCTTACTTAGGTATTCATCCAATTGTCCAACTGAAAACGGAATGCTGCTTTCTCGACTAAATAAGGACAATTTATAAAAGTCATGAACCGGGTCGCCCCAGTCGGATTGATCGAAATCAATCACACCAGCATACTGATTACCTTGTATGATGATATTCCCTAAATGAAAATCATCATGCTGGAACTGGTTAGGTCTCTCTTTTACATCATCAGCATGCGACTTGATAAAATCTAATACAAACTGATCATTGGGAAACGACAAGCCACTTGATTGATAAGCATGTACATACCGTTCATGTTTTGCCATGACCTTCTCATTCCATGGACGAACATGAGAAGGTGCATGACATGCATGCATCAAACTTAGCTCTCTACCTGCCCGCCTCCCGATCTCATACTGCTCTTCATTCGTGAGTAGATGGATGGAATCTCTACCAATCTCGCCTTCAATATAGGAGAAAATACGATAGGTACAGTTTAGTTCAGCACTTATTCCAATCTCAATCAATTCAGAACAAAGAATCCCTCGATCTTTAAACTTCCGCTGAACTGATGCTTTTCTTTTAAAGCGGGAATACGTTTGAATGTCCGATAATTTAAGCACCATCTTTTCACTAGATGATATTGTAACCAAAAAGGTACGATCTCCCGAAAAACCAGATGTCATTCGTTGGAAGGAAATAGTTTGTGTCAGAAGTGGAGAAAGCTGTTTCAGTTTTTCAAGTTCCATGAAAGCAGAACCCCTTTCTTCTTTACCTACAATAAAAACGGCAGACTGTTTTGAGTCTGCCGTGTTGTTTACATTATGATGGCTGATCACCCGTCGGACTAATAAGCGAGAGCGCGTAATCTTCTGTAAAGATGCGTTTAGATAAGTTATTCACGCCGTCTAATGTGACGCTGTTGATTTCGTCAATAATTTCATCGAGTGTCCGATGTTTGCCAAGGAGCAGTTCATTTTTACCGTTTCGGCTCATCTTGCTGTTTGTGCTTTCAAGGCTGAGCATAAGGTTGCCTTTCATTTGCTCCTTAGAGTTCTCTAGTTCTTTCTGCGTGATTCCCTCACGCTTTAAGACGTCTAATGTTTGTAAAATGGTCTCAGAAAGCAGGTTTAGCTGCTTCGCTCCAGTTCCGCCATAAATCGTCAGCATTCCATTATCTGCAAATGAACTGTGATAGCTGAAGACGGAATAAGCAAGTCCTTTGTCCTCTCTTACATCCTGGAATAATCGGCTGCTCATGCTTCCGCCAAGAACATTATTTAAGACGATTAAGTCATAGATGCCTTTATCTCCCGCTGGAAGGCCATTAAAGCCCAGGCATAGGTGCGCTTGTTCCGTTTCCTTTTTGCGTGTGAGCTTGTCATAATGAAATGCTGGGGCTTCGACAGGCTGCTTTTTCCCTTTTCCTTCATAAGAGCCGAATAGCTTTTCAACCTCACGAATAAAGGTCTCATCTACGTTCCCTGCAACAGAGATCACAACGCGGTCCGGCGTGTAGAATTCATCCATATATTTTCTAAGTGAGTCTCCGTTAAAGGTAGAAAGTGTTTCCTCTGTTCCTAAAATCGGATATCCTAATGAATGTTCACCATAAATGGCTTTGCTTAATAAATCATGAACGATGTCATCAGGTGTATCCTCATACATTTTAATTTCTTCATACACCACATTTTTTTCTTTTTTCAGCTCTTCTTCATCAAAAGCAGAGTGAAAGAACATGTCGCTTAATACATCGAGGGCGTAGCCAGCATGTGAATCAAGCACCTTTGCATAGTAGCAAGTATATTCTTTTGATGTAAAGGCATTCACTTGACCACCAATGCGGTCAAAGGATTCTGCGATATCACGTGCAGATCTTGTCTTTGTCCCTTTAAAGAACATATGCTCTAAAAAGTGTGAGATCCCATTAATTTCAGGTGTCTCATGTCTAGAGCCTGTTCCAATCCAGACGCCAATTGCGACAGACCTTACAGTGGGATTGTTTTCGAGTACAATTCTTACTCCGTTTTGGCAAGTATACGTTTTGACCAAGTTTTGCTCCTCCTATTCAACAAACAGATCGCATCACGGATGTCTTTTTTCACTTAGGAGGTCAGAAACCGTCCCTAATTCATATCCTCTTTCCTTGATTTGAGTGATAAGTGCGTCAAGACTTTTCGCCGTTGCATCTGTTGGATGCATTAATATCATCGCCCCATTGTGAATTTTCCCAAGCACCCGCTTTTGTAAAATAGCCGGTGATGGCTTTTGCCAGTCGATGGTGTCAACTGTCCACATAATGGTTTCCATGCCTTCTTGTTTGGCAAGCTTAACTGTTTCTTCTTTAAAGCTGCCGCTTGGAGGCGCAAACCATTTTGGTTTCTTCCCAAGGGATTCTTCAATTTGGCGATTTGTTTTCGTTATCTGCTCTAATGCTCGTTCTCTTGTCAGTGTGCGCATATCTGGGTGATTGTATGAATGATTTCCAATTTCATGACCATCTGCCACGATTTTTTTAGCAAGCTCTGTGCTTTTTTTCACCCATTTGCCTTCTAAGAAAAAGGTCGCCTTTACTTGATGCTTTTCCAGCGTCTTTAACATGTTGATCAAATGCTCGTCACCCCAAGCTACGTTGATGAGGAATGCATTCATTTTTTTATCTGGATGGCCTTTATAAATGGGCTCAGCACCAAGTTCATGTAAATGAATAGATGGTTTTGTTTCATTCAAAACAAGCAGCTTTTCATCGAATGATCCCTGTTTCTTCATTTTTTCATAAGAGGCATCGATATCAACTGTCTGTCCATTTAAGCCAGGTATCTTTTTCCACACTTTATCAATCTTAGCATTTTGCGCCTTTACTTCATAGTCAGAAGACTTCGATTCGATCTCCTGATATAAAATATCTTTGGAAACAGATGCTACCTCGGCATGCTCTTTCATTGATTCAATATATGTAACAGCAGCCGGCTGCTTCATCGTTTGATATGACACGAGCAGTAAAAATACAAACACAATGAATGGTAACGTTTTTTTCAATGGTTGTCCCTCCCCTTTACCACAAATTATGATGGGGAGAAACAAGCTAGAACTATTGTTAGCGCAAGAAAAGAAAGAAGCCTGGCACGGGTACCTGGCTTCTAACACATTTTATTTGATCTCATTAAGACTGCTTTTCTTCTTTTTCCTTTTCTTCACGTAAAACAGCTTTCCGAGAAAGGTTCACACGGCCTTGTTTATCGATTTCAGTGACTTTGACAAGTAATTCATCGCCAAGTTTCACGACATCTTCTACTTTGCCCACACGCTCAAGCGCAAGCTCAGAAATATGAACAAGTCCATCTTTTCCGCTGAAGATTTCAAGGAAGGCACCGAATTTTTCAATGCGTTTGACTTTACCTAGGTAAAGCTGTCCTACTTCAACTTCTCTCACAAGATCTTCAATGATTTTCTTCGCTTTTTGGTTCATATCTTCTTCTGTAGAAGAAATAAAGATTGTTCCATCTTGTTCAATATCGATTTTTACACCGGTATCTTCAATGATTTTATTGATTTGTTTACCGCTTGGTCCAATGACATCGCGAATTTTATCCGGATTGATTGTCATCGTTAAGATTTTTGGTGCATAACGAGACAATTCTCCTCTAGAAGCAGGAATCGTTGACAGCATGCTGTCTAAGATTTCCATTCTTCCTTTTTTCGCTTGTTGAAGAGCTTCTTCTAAGATGTCTTTTGATAGACCATCGATTTTGATGTCCATTTGAAGTGCTGTGACACCTTTTGATGTACCTGCAACTTTAAAGTCCATATCTCCAAGTGCATCTTCCATTCCTTGAATGTCTGTCAGCACTGTGTAGTATTCCCCTGATTTCACAAGTCCCATTGCAATCCCTGCAACTGGTGCTTTAATTGGAACACCCGCATCCATCATCGCAAGTGTGCTTGCGCAAATACTTGCTTGTGATGTAGACCCGTTTGATTCTAATACCTCTGAAACAAGGCGAACCGTATAAGGGAAATCTTTTTCGGATGGAATCACCGGTTCTAGTGCACGTTCACCTAGTGCGCCATGTCCGATCTCACGGCGGCCTGGACCACGCATTGGACCTGTCTCACCAACACTGAATTGCGGGAAGTTGTAATGATGCATGAAGCGTTTTGATTCTTCAACACCTAGACCATCAAGAATTTGCACATCGCCAAGTGCACCTAATGTACAAATACTGAGCGCCTGTGTTTGTCCTCTTGTAAATAAGCCTGAACCGTGCGTTCTTGGCAGGAGTCCTACTTCTGAAGAAAGTGGGCGGATTTGATCTACACCGCGTCCATCTGGACGTACTTTCTCTTCAGTGATCAGACGGCGAACTTCGTTTTTGACAAGCTTATTTAATACATCTTTCGCTTGTTTAATCGTTGCTTCGTCACGTTCTTCTGCTTCAAACTTTTCGACTACAGCTTTTTTCACAGCACTGATTGCATCCTCACGCGCATGCTTCTCATGTACTTGAATCGCTTTCAGCAGGTCTGCTTCAGCAAGGGCTTTTACTTCGTCTGCTAACGTTTGATCTACTTCATATAAAGGAATATCGATTTTTTCTTTACCGACTGCCTTCACAATTTCTTCTTGGAATTCGATTAAGCGTTTTATTTCTTGGTGACCGTACATGATCGCTTCAAGCATTGTTTCTTCCGGTACTTCATCAGCACCAGCTTCTACCATGTTGATCGCATCTTTTGTTCCAGCAACCACAAGATTGATGTCACTTTGTTCAAGCTGCTCCACATTTGGGTTAATGATCAGCTTTCCATCCACTCGTCCTACTGTAACGCCGGCGATTGGTCCCTCAAATGGAATGTCAGACACACATAAAGCTAAAGATGAGCCAAACATTGCAGCCATTTCAGATGAGCAATCTTGATCCACACTCATGACGATACTAATAACTTGTACTTCGTTTCTAAATCCATCTGCAAACAGCGGACGAATTGGTCTGTCAATTAAGCGGCTTGCAAGGATCGCCTTTTCACTTGGACGGCCTTCTCTTTTAATGAAGCCGCCAGGAATTTTACCTACTGCGTATAGTCTTTCTTCGTAGTTCACAGTGAGCGGGAAGAAATCAAGTGGTTTTGGTTCTTTAGAAGCTGTTGCTGAGCTAAGCACAGCTGTATCTCCGTAGCGTACGAGGACCGCTCCGTTTGCTTGCTTTGCAAGCTGGCCAGTTTCAACTGTCAGTTGACGTCCAGCCCAGTCTATGGTGAAGACATGTTTCTCTTGTCCCATTCTGAGATAAACTCCTCTCTTATCGTAAAGTTTTAGTTAGTTCTTATTATGAACAAAATGATTTTCACATATCAATGTGAAAGCTGTATGTAGAAGGGTTTTTGCCATTCTTTCAACATTTTAACCATAAAATATTAGTGATTATACGATAAAAAAGCGGGAATCCTCCCGCTTTTTACGATTATCGACGTAAGCCTAGTTTGTTAATTAACTCACGGTAACGAGTTACGTCTTTATTACGTAGATACGTAAGAAGATTACGACGTCTACCTACCATTTTCAAAAGACCGCGACGTGAGTGGTGATCTTTCTTATGAGTACGTAAATGCTCGTTCAAGTTGTTAATTGATTCTGTTAGGACAGCGATCTGAACTTCTGGAGATCCAGTATCAGATTCGTGTGTTTTGAACTCATTAATTAATTGCGTTTTACGCTCTTGAGTAATTGCCATCCTGTTTCACCTCCAAATCATGTTAGCCCCATCTACCTCGCAACCGTCGGTGAAGTCGGCCTGCCAAGTAAGTGGTTTTAAAGCTACAGGAATTATCATACTAAAAATATGCTGAATTTGCAAATGGTAGAGCAGTTTTTCTATATTTTTTTTGTTTGCTTGTGTTGATCTTGAAAAAACTGAATCGCTTCTTCTTTATCTTGACTAATTTGAGCCGTCAGCTCCTGAATTCCGTTAAATTTACGTTCACTGCGTATGCGCTTGAACCATTGTAATTTAATCGGCTGGCCATATATTTCTTCGTTAAAATCAAAGAGGTTTACTTCAATGGCAGGCTGATCAGGTCGCTTTTCATAAAACGTTGGTTTATACCCAACATTACAAACGCCGTCATATACTTTGCCTTTCACTTCTGCTCTTACAGCATATACCCCTGTTGGCGGAATAATGTATTCAGCAGATAAGCCGACATTAGCTGTCGGAAACCCGATCGTCCGTCCGCGTTTGTCTCCATGGATGACAATGCCGCGAAGCTGATAAGGTTTTCCTAGAAGCTCGCTCACATATTCAACATCCCCATTTTTTAATGCGGAACGGATGAGAGTGGAGCTGACTTTTCGGTCTTGATTGGACAGCTTAGGGACGATGGTTGCCGTGATACGGCCTTTTCCATATTCATCAAACGTTTCCATTGTGCCTGCACCAAAACGGCCAAACGTAAAATCAAACCCCGCTACTGCGTGCTTCACATTCAATTCATCCAAATATTGATCCACAAACTCTTGAGGAGATAGAGCTGCAAAGCTCTCGCTGAATTGTACGATGTATAAATAGTCAGCGCCCAGCTGCTTGATAAAATCAATTTTATCCTCAAGCGGTGTAATTAAGTCTTTTGGTTCCCGTGCCTTTTGCAAAACATGTGATGGATGCGGATGAAAGGTCATGACCGCTAAGGCCAATCCTTCTTTTTTCGCAATGCTTCTTGCTTCATCAATGACTTTTTGATGCCCGAGGTGAACACCGTCAAAGTACCCTAAAGCCATGACAGACGGGACTTGATCCTTTTGATTCAATGTATGTGGGTGTGAAATATGTATAGTCTTCACGAGATGTCACCTTTTCTTTAAGATTGCTTGTCCTGAGATAAGATCTTCGCCGGCTTCATCAGGTTCGGTTTGGTCGGGTGCTTCATATATATCGCCAGACAACGACCTGAAGGAGCAAAAACAGCGACACGATCCTCCTCTGCGAAATGAGCAAATTCATCAGGCATTGGCAGGACTGCACCGTTTTCCACTTTACTTGCTAATGTATCATTTATCTCCCATTTCGGCAAATGATTGAGCGCACGCTCGATCGGAACAAGGTGCTCATCTACAGTTCCTTCCTCGCTTATCTCTCGCAGCTCATCCAACGTGATACATTCATCAAGTGTAAAATCACCAGACCCTGTGCGAATGAGGTGTGACATGTGGGCTGGAAACCCTAGTTTCTTCCCGATATCAACCGCTAATGTTCTCACATATGTTCCCTTTGAGCATAGTACGGTGAATCTAAATGACACGCTGCCATCCTCATATGTGACAGGTGTAGTCCGCTCGATACGGTGAATGGTAATTTCACGGCTTGGCCGTTCAATTTCAATACCTTCTCTAGCATATTCATAGAGCTTTTTCCCGCCAATTTTCACAGCAGAAAACATGGGAGGAATTTGTTCAATGGTTCCTTCAAACTGCTTCAGCGCCGCATCAATGTCTTTTTCTGAGATCGGTTTTTCCACTTTTTTTTCTTCTACGATCTCACCTGTTTGGTCTTCTGTTGTTGTAGAAAAACCAATCGTGATTTCTGCATCATACGTTTTCGATTTATCTGTTAAGTATTCTACAATCTTCGTTGCTCTTCCGATACAAATAGGCAGAACACCTGAAACCTCTGGGTCGAGGGTGCCTGTATGTCCGACTTTTTTTGTGTGCAAGATTTTTCTTACCTTAAACACACAGTCATGAGAGGTCATGCCTCTTTCTTTATGTAATAAAAGAACACCATTTATCATCTGCGTTCTCTCCTTTCATAAACGATGAAAAAGGACAGACGATCATCGCCTATCCTTATTTCAACGTCTTATTCGTGATCTTTTGTGTTTAATTCAGCAATCAGGCTTTCAATTCGGTTTCCGTAATCTACGGATTCGTCGAATTCAAAATGAAGTTCTGGTGTTTTGCGAAGTCTGATTCGATTGCCAATTTCAGAGCGGATGTACCCTTTAGCCTTTGCAAGGCCTTTTAAGGTTTCCTCTCTTTTCTTCTCGTCGCCAAGAACAGAAATGTAGACTTTGGCAATTTGCAAATCACCGGATACTTCGACATCGGTTACAGTCAAAAAGCCGATTCTTGGATCTTTTAGCTTTCTGCCTAGGATGTCGCCCAATTCTTTTTTCATTTGCTCACCCACACGGGTTGCTCTCATACTCATGATCTTATCACCTCTAATTAAAACCACTCAGTTTTCGTGATCGTTCGTTCAATTTCTGGAAAAGAATCGATAAAGCTTAATACACGCTGAAGTTCCTTTTCCACTTGAACCCGAGATGAGGAAACCACGGCGATTCCAATTGATGTACGCTGCCATGTATCCTGGTAATCCATTTCAGCAATGGTTACATTGAATTTATGACGCGTTCTTGTCAATATACGCTGAAGAACCGCACGTTTTTCCTTCAGTGAGGATGCATCATAGATCATACACTCACATTCGGTATAACCGATCATTTTCTTTCGATTTCTTGCATAACGAATGATTCCATAACATCACCTTCACGGATATCATTGTATTTCTTAATGGTAATACCACATTCATAGCCTTGTGAAACTTCTTTCACATCATCTTTAAATCGTTTTAATACGTCAACTTCGCCTTCGAAAATAACGACGCCGTCACGGATTAAGCGGATTCCGCTATCTCTTGTAATCGTTCCTTCAGTTACATAGCCGCCAGCAATTGTACCGATTTTAGATACTTTGAACGTTTGACGAACTTCAACTTGACCGATGACTTTTTCTTCATATTCAGGGTCAAGCATTCCTTTCATCGCAGCTTCAATTTCATCGATGACTTTATAGATAATGCGGTGCAAACGGATATCTACGTTCTCTGTTTCAGCTGTGCTCTTCGCATTTCCATCAGGGCGTACGTTAAAGCCGATTACGATGGCATTAGAAGCACTTGCTAAAATGATGTCTGATTCTGTAATCGCTCCAACACCCGTATGGATGATTTTCACTTTTACGCCTTCGACTTCAATTTTTTGTAGAGCTGCCGTTAATGCTTCAGCAGAGCCTTGTACGTCTGCTTTCACGATCAAGTTGATATCTTTTACGTCACCTTGTTTGATTTGCTCAAATAGGTCGTCTAGAGATAATTTTGCTTTGTCTGAACGCTGTTCGTCCAGCTGCTTAGAAGCACGCGCCTCACCGACTTGACGAGCTGTTTTTTCATCTTTGAACACGAGGAACTGATCCCCTGCATTTGGTACATCATTTAAACCAGTGATTTCAACAGGTGTAGATGGTCCAGCTGTTTTCACGCGGCGGCCGATGTCATTAACCATTGCACGTACACGGCCAAAGGTATTTCCGACAACGATTGGGTCACCTACATGAAGTGTACCTGTTTGAACAAGAAGGGTTGCAACAGAACCTCTTCCTTTATCAAGCTCAGCCTCGATAACAGTCCCTTTTGCCGCACGATTTGGGTTGGCTTTCAGTTCTGCTACTTCGCTGACAAGAAGGATCATTTCGATCAATTCGTCAATGCCTTCACCTGTTTTTGCAGATAGTGGCACGAAGATCGTTTCCCCGCCCCAAGCTTCTGGTACAAGACCATGCTCAGTTAATTCCTGCATCACGCGGTCAGGGTTTGCTGTTGGTTTGTCAATTTTATTGACAGCGACAATGATTGGCACTTCTGCCGCTTTCGCATGGTTAATCGCTTCAATTGTTTGCGGCATGACACCATCATCTGCTGCAACGACCAGAATTGTCGTATCCGTTACTTCGGCACCACGTGCACGCATCGTTGTAAATGCTGCGTGTCCAGGTGTATCAAGGAACGTAATTTTTTTGCCATTTTCTTCGATTTGGTATGCACCGATATGCTGCGTGATTCCACCTGCTTCGCCTTCGACGACTTTTGTCTTACGAATGCTGTCAAGAAGAGTTGTTTTCCCGTGGTCAACGTGTCCCATGATCGTTACAACTGGAGGGCGTACTTGCATATCTTCTTCTTTATCTTCAACTTCATACTTTTCAAGTTCAGTTTCTTCTAAAATAATGACTTCCTCTACTGGAACACCATATTCAGAAGCGATTAATTCAACTGTATCTTTGTCAAGTTCTTGGTTGATCGTTGCCATGACACCAAGCATCATCAGCTTTTTGATGATTTCAGCTGTTTCTTTTCCAAGCTCATCAGCCAGCTGGCCGACAGTCATTGAATTTGTAAATTCAATTTTTTCAGGAAGCTCTTTTTTAGGCTTCACAGGTCTAGCTTGCTGATGCTGCGGTTTGTTATTTCCACCGCGTTTATTTTTGTTTTTGTTTTGGTTGTTGTTTTTTTTGTTTTTATTAAATTGATTATTCTGCACGTCATTCTTCTTTCTATCATTGTTTTTGTTAGATGATTGTTTTTTTTGTTCTGCGGGTTTCTCGTTAGCTGTCTCTTTTGCTTTGGCTTTTTTATAGATAGCGTCTAGCTTTTTCACAGTGTCGTCTTCAAGCGTCGCCATGTGGTTGTTCACTTCCACGTTCATATCCTTAAGCGCTGCTATAATATCTTTACTTGAAACATCTATGGCTTTTGCGTATTCATATACTCTCACTTTAGCCATTCGTTCACCCCCAAATAAATTAATCGAGCAAGCTTATGAGCTTCTTAGCGAAGCCTTGGTCAGTGACAGCGACAACTACGCGAGCTTCTTTCCCAATAGAACGTCCGAGAACGGAACGGTCTTCAACTTTTCTAACCGGAACATTATAAAATTTGCATTTGTCAGATACCTTTTTTTCTGTGTTAGGTGAGGCATCTGCTGCAAGAAGAACCAGCTTAGCACGCGCATGTCTAATTTCTTTGATCACCAGATCTTCTCCTGACACGACTTTACGAGCTCGATTTGCTAGACCAAGCAAAGGATACCATTCAGATTCATTCATTAGGTTTTTTCACCTTTTCAGCTAGTTCTAGTAATTCTTCAAATATGTGTTCGTCAATCTGTGTCTGAAATTGCTGCTGTAAACTGCGTTTGTTCTTTGCCGCAAGAATGGTTTCTTTATCGAGAGAAAGGTAAGCTCCGCGTCCGTTCATTTTTCCAGTAGCGTCAACTGACACTTCTCCTTCTTTCGAACGAACAACACGGATCAGTTCTTTCTTTGGTTTCATTTCTCCCGTCACGACGCATTTTCTAAGCGGGATTTTTTTTCGGCTTTTCACCTTTTATATCACCTCTTATTCGTCAGATTCCTCAGCTACTGGTTCAGCCTCTAAGAAAAGAGATTCAGAGTCTTCAGTTCTTGGGAAAATACCGAGTTCCCTTGCATCTGTTTCGCTTTTAATGTCAATTTTCCAGCTGGTCAGCTTCGCTGCAAGACGAGCATTTTGACCTCTTTTACCAATCGCTAATGACAGCTGATAATCAGGGACAATGACTGTTGTCGCCTTGTCTTCTTCATTCACAATGACATCAAGTACTTTTGATGGACTCAGCGCATTGGCAACAAATTCAACCGGGTCATTAGACCAATGGACAATGTCAATTTTTTCGCCTTTTAGCTCATTGACAATTGCTTGTACACGCTGACCTTTTGGTCCAACACAGGAGCCAACTGGATCAACATCAGGATCATCTGTACGAACAGATATTTTAGAACGGTCTCCAGCTTCTCTAGCAACCGATTTAAGCTCTACAGTACCATCATAAATTTCTGGTACTTCAATTTCAAATAAACGCTTTAAAAGACCTGGATGTGTTCTAGACACATAAATTTGTGGCCCTTTTGTTGTTTTTTCTACTTTTGTAATGAACACTTTAATGCGGTCATGAGGTTTGTATTCTTCATTTGGCATTTGTTCATTGACAGGAAGAAGGGCTTCGATTTTGCCAAGTGACACGTAAATGAATTTACTGTCAATTCGCTGAACGATTCCCGTCATAATGTCTTCCTCGCGGTCGATAAACTCAGTGTAGATAACACCACGCTCTGCTTCTCTCACTCGCTGCGTCACAACTTGTTTCGCTGTCTGAGCTGCAATGCGTCCGAAGTCTTTTGGTGTGACTTCAATCTCAACGACGTCACCCACCATGTAATTCGGGTTAATATTGGCTGCATCATCTACAGAGATTTCAAGGCGAGAATCATACACTTCATCTACAACATCTTTTCTTGCGAACACACGAATCGTTCCCGTTTCGCGGTTTAAATCAACACGAACATTTTGTGCTTGATTAAAATTACGCTTATATGCAGAAATGAGTGCAGCTTCTATCGCTTCAATTATAATTTCTTTACTAATACCCTTCTCTTTCTCAAGAACAGTCAGGGCATCTAACAACTCACTACTCATTTTTATGGTTCCCCCTTATATCAATGAAAAGGTTAATTGAACGAAACTGCTAATCTTGCGTTAGCTATTTTTTCGTATGGAATATTGATCTCTTTCTTTCTTGTCTTGATCTTCACTGTCACTGTTGCAATCTCACCATCAAAGCTTGTAAGCTCACCTTCAAATGCTTTTTCACCATCAATTGGTTCATATGTTTTCATGAAAACATTTTTTCCAAGTGCTTTTTCAAAATCAGCTTTTTTCTTTAATGGGCGCTCCGCTCCAGGAGAGGACACTTCAAGAAAGTAGTTTTGGCTAATCGGATCTGCCTCATCAAGCTTTTCGCTCAAGGCTTCGCTCACTTTGGCACACTCTTCGATATCGACACCTTTATCAGAGTCAATAAACACGCGAAGGAACCAGTTTTGACCCTCTTTGACAAATTCAACATCAACGAGTTCAAGCTGTAAGCCATCTAAAATTGGCTGCACCATTTCGCTTACGACATCCACTACTTTTTTGCTCATTCTCTTCCTCCTTGTGCTTTCGATAAACGCTCTTATCAATCATTCTGCATAAAAACCCTGCTTTATGTGAGCAGGGGGAGCAGAAAACGGATGAATAATGTCGAGACAAAAATTGCCTGTTCAATACAAAAGAGCGGGTTTCCCCACTCTTGTCTCGGTAATCGTTAGCATTTCCATAAAAACTATACCATATCCAATTTTTTTATGCAAATGAAGTTCCTTATTCAGCAGGCATTCATCATCGGTTTTTTTCATTCATTCTTTTCGCATGTTCACTGATAAGTGCTGCCTCCCTGCTCCCTTTTATGATGCGGAATCCGTCATAATCCGGATAAAGCGAGTCATCATCCTGAATGCTTGTTAAAATCCAAAATTGACTGCCAGCTCCTCCAAGCCGCTCTACCGCTGACAGCCAGCTTTGATATACGTCTGGACGAGCTGATTGATTTTGGTAGCCAAACTCTTCTAGCACAACTGGTTTTCCGATTGAATTTCCGCGGGTGATATGGTCTTCGATCCATTTCACTCCCCAGACAGCAGACTTGTTCCAATGGTCTGGGTACAGATGATAGGTTCCATAATCGATATTAGGAAGAGATGTTAGACGGTCCCAATCGACGCCTTCCCCTCCTCCGTAAAACCAATCTTCATGTCCTGGTATACGAAAGAATCCTTCATCTCCTACTGCAACAAGGTGGTGACGATCAAGCGATTTGATCCATGTACTCATTTCATCTGCCCATTTGACTAGTCCATTTCCCGTTGGATCTGACTGCATCCGCGGCTCGTTGGCTAATTCCCACGTCATAATAGCTGGATCGTCTTTATATTGAACACCTGTATACGTATTGGTTCTTTCTAATACATAGCGGACATAATTTTTGTAAGCCTTTTGAATACGAGGATCTGTATAAAAGGCATCATGCGATCCTGCCCCGAACCACTTCACATATTGATTCATACCGCCGAAGTCATCCCAATTGTTCACTAGTGGGATGACAAGCTTTATTCCTTCCTTTCCTGCTTTATAAATGGCATAATCTAGTTTTTGAAATCCCGATTCTTCATAGACCCCTGGACTAGATTGTAAGACTGAGTTTTCTTGAGGGGCCCCGTCGTGAAAGCCCCAAATCCGTATGACCTTTAAATTCATTGCTTTCATATCATCGAACACAGCATCTACCATTTTTTTAGATTTGTAATGGAAATAGTAATTATTTGTGCCGGCGAAGTAAAATGGTTGATTGTTCAGCGTAAATTGTGTACCAGACGTCTGCACATAAGCGGCCGCTTTAATCGTAAGCGAAAACCAGCCGGACCATATAGCGGCCACAAGTATGAAGCAAGATACTCTTTGAGCCCACTTTTTCATTTACATTCTCCTCACAATCTATCTCTATCCTTCTTGAGGCAGGATCACGTCTAGTTGAAACGGTGTTTGTTCATTTGAATCAAGTTCAATCGTCTGCTGTTTCAACATTTTACTTTCTTTACCGATTCGAACCTCATATGTTCCGTGAAATGCTGGACATCTCACATGGCCATTAGCATCTGTTTTTTCAATTCTTTGGGTCGTCCACTCATTTAGAAGCTTTTCATAACGTCTTCCTGCTTCATTTAAAGACCAATCATAATTCACGATGGCTGCATTTTCCCCTCTCCAATGGGCACCTGCCCAAAATCCCCACATCAGCACTCCTTTTACGGCTGGATGACTAAATGCGACGCGATATAAAGCTTCCAGGTTATCCGCTCTTCGATTAGGGTCAGGGTGAACCGAATCGTACTCTGTGACCCATATTGGAAGACCTAGCTCAGCAAGCACATCGAGTCTCTCTTTGACAATGACTGGATCGACCCGTTCTTCAAAATGGCCTTGAACCCCAATCGCCTCAATAGGTGCGCCTAACTGACGCAGTTCATTGATATGCGCTTTATAGGCATGGTGTTCACCATATGAGATCACATTATAATCATTCACAAACAATAGTGCTTGAGGGTCAATTTTTTTCGTTTCTTCATACATCCACTTCCAAATATTTTTCCCAAAGCGATCTTTAAAAAATGAACCATGCATCATTTCATTGTTTACATCCCAATGACGGAACCTTCCCTTAAAGTGATTGCCCGCATGCTCAAGCCGGTTTTTCATGGCTTCATATACTTCATGATTTGGCAGTGACCTTAGCCAGCTTGGATTCGCATCCTCTACCTCCCAAAACAAAGCGTGCCCTCTCACTGGAAGCTGATGTCGATCTGCAAAATTCAGCATCGCATCTGCTTTTTCGTAGGTGATTCTCCCTCTTTGTGGCTCATTCGCATACCATTTTGCCTCATTTTCAAAAACAGCCCAATTAAAATACTTCACGAAAAAATCAGCATATTGTTGATTAAATAACACTTGATCATTCATCGCTGAACCAAAGGCGAATTCATGTCTGATTTGCTTTATTTCAACCTCTATACCTGCTATTGGCTTTTTTTCACCGTTTGTTACGTTGATCACAAGATCTCTTTGTCTATGCTCTGAGATTCGATCATCCGCCTCTTTTTTCCACATCAGACTGTCCTGTCCATTTTCGCCCCTATTGAATGAATGATGAAGAAAACTTCTTTCTTTGACCATATAAACTCACCCTTATCTTCATTGGATTCTTGATATTTTCTATTCAAACTGCCGGCTAGAAGCCGACAGCTTGAATTTGACCTTTGATCTCTTAGTTGATCAGACGATGATATTCAGCATAGGCAGTGGCCATATCCACTTGAGACCAGAAGCGGTGATAAGTGAAAACTGGTGCGCCATTCTCCCATTTGCCTGTAGCTTCATTAAATGAAGACTGATATTTACTTTCGAGTGAAGACCACGCTGGATCTTGTTTAATCTTCGGACGAAGGTCAGCAAAACTCGTATAGACCCCATTCCCTCCTCGCTGCGGGTCAGAAGGAACGGTGCTGGCTCCAGGAATCTGATTTCCTTGACCAAATGTCCCGTTCCATCCATTTGGAAAATACACTTCTTTTCTAAAGAAACGGTCATAGTCTTCTCTATCTTCCTCGGTCACTATGCCGACGCCATCATTGTAATTCCATGCAACCTCTAGAAGCTGCGCGGCTGCATCTTTCGCTCTTGCACCAAGCGCTGTATAATCACCTGTTTCCAGCTTTGTGGCTGCAGCAAAGAAAATCAAAGCTTTGGCAAGACTCCCTAATACGCCTGTATCCTGAGTTGGATCTTTTGTGACAGCTGTTAAATTTGGATTTCCTGTTGCAGACTGGAATCCATTCCAAGTATCAGGCTGTCCGCTCCAAGCAATATTTCCAGGTAGCCAAAACTCTCCAGGCGCACTTGTTGTAGCAACCGAAACATTTGTTCCTCCTAGAATTCTCTGTCCTTGCTCATCTAAGAAATAACCCTCTTCATCCGACACAGGACGGCTGCCGATAAAAATATAATCTAATGCATAGTTGACCCATTTTGTTATGGCAGATTTGGCCATTTGGACATTTTCAGATGTTTTGTCGCCATCTTTGACAAAAATATAATAAAGCTCTGCTACGCGCTCCATTGGCCACGCCTGCATTCCAAACCAGTTATTTGATGGTGGATCAAGGTAAACAGGCGCATCTTCATATGCCATATCGTAAAAAGTACTTCTTCCCGCCGGATAAGCGCTATAGTCTCCATTCCAGCTATTGGTTGCGCCTCCTGCTATGGCTCCTTCTTTCGATTGAAGCCATACGTAAAATTCAAGCTGTCTCTTTAAAGTTTTTTCCCAATCGCTTGCCCCGGTAGCAGAAGATGGCTTTAAGCCTCCTTTATCTGAGGATAAAGCATAAGCAGCGACAGGATTTTGATATCCCTGATGACAATGGCTCGCTCCAATACGCCATGACCAGTTTGCATACTCCCCAAGTCCTCCGCCCCAAGAGGTATACCAAGCCATTAAGTAATGACAGGCACCCTTTCCGTTTCCAGGATACGGATTCCCCTGCTTCCCGCTTCCAATCGTTTGAAAATATTTATCGTACATGCCGTAACGAAGGAAATCCCCCATTTTTTTCGCTTTATCAAGATAAGCTGACTGATTATAGCCGAGCTCCTTCGCCCAATACATCGCTTGTATCGCACGTGCATCAGCATCTGTTGCATTCGTATAACGCCACTGAGCAGCTGGAGCTTGATTTTCTTTTGTGAACAAGCTCATAAAGCCTTCATTCGGCTTACCAAAAGATTTATCGTCTTGTGATGGATGAGGGATGGACTCCCATACAGATTCCTGTGGACCACGCTGGAATGTGTTCACATATGCGGCTGTATGTGATGGGTTGAGCAAGTTCCCATAGCCATACCAGTTATCTACGTCAAGGAGCCAGTGCATTAAATACGTTTCATTCGATCCATAGGTTGATTTTAATTCACCATCAATTGGATCTTGACCAGCAGGACGGGCACCGGTTAATTGGCTTGGGTATTGATCCGGAAATGGTTTCTCTGCTGCATATGTGGCTGGACTGGACGGATTATAAGCATTCATATGCGGCTGCTCATCATGCCCATCTTCATTGACTGGGATGATGTACTTCTCCATATTGTCCCAAGCTGCCTCTAATTTGCTCCAATCCCCTGTGTAATGTCCGTACAGCACCTCAAGCCATAGCCAATAGCTATACGCTTCCGAAGTTGTCATATGTCCGTAATCAGGCGCTTCACAAATGAGCGTCTCGATTGAATGGTACGGAATTCCTTCTGGTGAAAAATATCCATTCGCATCGCTTTTGATTTGATGATAAAGCGTTAAAAACCGTTCTTTATTTGACAAGTCCTTCACCCTTTCAATAAAATCGTTGATTTTTATTTGTCTGGAAGTGTGCCAAATACTAAAGCACCATCGTCAAAGACAGGAATCTTCGTTGTTTTTTGCATAGTGGATGTTAATCCTTGATAGGAATAATCATTTGAGGCATCCCATATATTCGATCCATTTGGAGCAGATATTCGAAATTGTATTTCCTTCTTATGCTCAGATTCTCCTCTAGGAGAAATAGCTACGCCGGTAAAATCAATTTCTGCAAAATAGACGCGGGTTGATGCGTCATATACCTTTAAAGGCGATAAGGAAGCGCCTTCATTGTAGGCTGCTGTCACCTGAATATCCTTTTCAGTCAATCCCTTTGCAAAGACCTCGCTCAGATTAACGTAATATCTGAAGGAGAGTGTTTGACTGGTTCTTGCCGGCCAGCCGGACCTGTTGTACAGCACTGCTTTCACTTGAGTAGATGTTGTATCGTTATGCATCACAGCTGCCTCTACAAAAAACTCATCCTCCACCTGTTCTTTAGGCGGGAAATTTGGCAGCTTTGATTGGCCTTGACCAAAGAGCTGCACCATTTTGGCGATATTTCCAGTAAAGGCGGCATTATAATCAGTCGCCACTTCGTTTGATATATAATCAGAGATGTCATCGTCATATTGATCCTGTGCATTAGGACCTCCAACAAGCGCTCCATAAAGTGTGTGCCGGTGATTTGGAGGGTTTGTCAGCTGGTTAGACCATGAGCCATGTGCAGTACGATGATGCGGGTGCTTCGGCGAATTCTGGCCAAACCCAACGACGTAGCTTCTATTCAGAGGATTATCACCTAACATATAGTGAGTTTGCTTGATCGCAAACGATTGGTATCGATTCTTCTTTTCTTGATCAGATACCCAATCAGCATAAACAAAGGCTAAAAATGCTGCATTGGCGGCATAACGAAGTGAACCCCATTGATCTAGCCATGCCAAACCACCAGGCGTATAGGTGATTCTTTCTACTTTTCCATTTTGAACGAGGCCTGTGGTCCAGTAATCAAGATTGCGCTCAGTGGATTCTATAAATCTGTTCTCTTTCGTGATTCTTGCAAGTAAGATTTGTGAAGCAAAAAAAGTATTGTCCCATGACATGGTAAACGTATAATCCCAATCCTCCGGCCATTCCTCTACCGCTTTTAATGCTTGGTTTAAATAAGTTTCTTCATTTGTCGCCAAGTACAGCCAGATTCCGCCCCAAATCAGTTCGTCAACATAGCCGCTCCAGGAGTTGTAAAATGGCTGCGCATTGGTGACACAATCTGAATATTTGCCGCGATACTTGTCAGCAAATGCATATAGCTGTTTAGCGTGCGTCAAAAGCTTTGCCGCATAAGACGCATCTGTTTCTTTAAAAATGATAGAACCTGCTGCTAAAGCCGCCGCAGTTTGTGCAGCTACTTCTGTTCCAGGACAATGTTCATCAATTTTAAAAGCTGGCCGGTTCATCGGCATCACTTCTGCTGGTCCCCACCAAGCATGATCAGCATTTCCATCACCTACTTGCGCCCAAAATTCATTCGGGCCCGTATGTGCTTTCAAAAAATAATCCGTTGCCCACTTGATTTGATCTAGTATCTCATCAAGCAGCTCCGCCTCTTCATAAGCTTCCCGGTATTCATATACTGTCCATGCAAGCACGGCTGCTGAATAAGCCATCGGAAGTCCAAATTTCACATGATCTCCTGCATCATACCAGCCGCCGGTTAAATCATGCCCAACATCCTTCCCGTCCTCTAGCCCAGAATCTCCCCGCCAGTTAAGACGATTGTTTTCCGGAAGCCGGCCTGACCGCTGGGCTTCATAAAAAAGCATGGATTTTTGTAAAACCTCTACATAGTTGTAAGATGCCATTTCTCTATTGCTCACCCCTTCTTTTTAGTGAAACATTGATCAATAGACGCACCGCCTCCTTTTGATACTTCGTTTCGTGATCTGTACAGTTTTGAAAAGAATCAAATATGTTTCAAAAATAAGCATAGTAAACAGCAATCAGCTTTACGCTCATCGAAGTTTTCTCTTGATTCTCCTTCTGACTGTACCCAGAATGATCATATGTCGCTTAAGAACATTTCAGACGGCGAAATTCTCTTTTGAGCTCTATTTGGGTAGAAAGAATGACATACAATCTCTTCTCTTAAAACATCACGCTAAATCAAGATATATGAACGGATATGAAAATAATTCCAGTTGATGAAAAATCTTTATTAGTTAACATAATAATATTATTGTATATATAGAAAAGAACGCCCTTTTAAGGGCGCTCTTATTCATCACATTAAAATAAAGAAAGCTGATTTTGATCAGGAAGTGCTTCTAAACAGCCTTGACGATCTAAATACTCAAGAATAGTCTTTGAGACTTTTCCACGCTTTTGTAAATCTTCTTTTGAAAGGAATTCCCCATCTTGCCGCGCGCGGACAATATTTAATGCAACGTTTGTACCGAGTCCAGGGATCGAGTTGAATGGCGGAATTAATCCGTCTCCATCAATGATAAACTCTGTTGCACTTGAGCGGTAGAGATCCACTTTTTTGAAGTGGTAGCCTCTTTCACACATTTCAAGCGCAAGCTCTAGCACAGTTAATAGGTTCTTTTCTTTCGGTGATGCATCTAAACCTTTTGAATTAATATCATCCATAACGGCTCGGATTGCATTCGATCCTTTTGTCATCGTTTCAATATCAAAGTCATCCGCACGAACGGTAAAGTAAGCCGCATAGTACAGGAGTGCATGATGCACCTTGAAATAAGCAATACGAACAGCCATCAATACATATGCAGCCGCGTGGGCTTTAGGGAACATGTATTTGATCTTTTTACAAGAATCAATATACCAGTTTGGTACATTATTATTCTTCATTTCTTCTTCCCATTCAGGAGGAAGCCCCTTTCCTTTACGAACAGATTCCATGATTTTAAAGGCAAGTGACGGCTCTAAGCCTTGATAAATGAGATAGACCATAATATCATCACGGCACCCAATGACTTCACTTAGTTCACACGTTTTATTGTGAATGAGCTCTTGTGCGTTTCCGAGCCATACATCCGTACCGTGTGAGAGTCCAGAAATCTGAACAAGCTCTGAGAAGGTCGTTGGTTTTGTATCCTCTAACATTTGCCGAACAAATCTTGTTCCAAATTCCGGGATACCGAGTGTACCTGTTTTACAGCCTATTTGCTCTTCTGTTACACCTAGTGGCTCTGTCCCTTGGAAAATCTTCATGACTTCAGGGTCATCTGTTGGAATCGTTTTTGGATCGATTCCGCTCAAATCTTGAAGCATACGAATGACCGTTGGATCATCGTGCCCAAGAATATCCAGCTTGAGCAAGTTATCGTGAATCGAATGGAAATCAAAATGTGTCGTCTTCCAATCAGAACCTGTCGCATCTGCTGGGTATTGAATAGGTGAGAAATCGTAAATATCCATATAATCCGGCACAACGATAATCCCGCCTGGATGCTGGCCCGTTGTCCGTTTTACCCCTGTACAGCCTTGTACAAGCCGGTCGATTTCAGCACCTCTCATATGAAGGTTATGATCCCCTGCATAGCCTTTCACATAACCGTATGCTGTTTTTTCTGCAACGGTGCCAATCGTACCTGCTCGGTATACATACTCTTCTCCGAACAACTCTTTCGTATAGTTATGCGCGATCGGCTGATATTCGCCTGAGAAGTTCAAGTCAATATCAGGAACTTTGTCTCCTTTAAAACCTAGGAACGTTTCAAACGGAATATCATGTCCGTCTTTTTTATACGGCGTACCACATTCAGGACAATCTTTATCAGGAAGGTCAAAGCCTGAACCAACAGATCCGTCATTAAAGAACTCAGAGTGCTTACAGCTTGGGCATACATAATGAGGTGCAAGTGGATTTACTTCAGTAATCTCTGTTAATGTCGCAACAAGAGATGATCCGACAGATCCCCTTGAACCAACAAGATATCCATCATCAAGTGATTTTTTTACGAGCTTATGAGAGATTAAGTAAATAACGGCGAAACCATGACCGATAATACTTTTTAATTCTTTCTCAATGCGGTCTTCTACGATTTTCGGCAGGTCATCTCCGTAGATACTGCGCGCCATTTGATAGCTCATTTCCCGTATTTCTTCATCTGCACCTTCAATTTTTGGTGTGTAAAGATCATCTTTGATAGGTTTAATGCTTTCGACCATCTCAGATACTTTTTGCGTATTTGTTACGACGATCTCTTTCGCTTTTTCGTCTCCTAGGAAGGAGAACGCTTCGAGCATTTCATCTGTCGTTCTAAAATGAACTTTTGGCAGTTCATGTCGGTTCAGCGGATTTGCTCCACCTTGTGATGAAATTAAGATTTTACGATAGATTTTGTCTTCTGGATGCAGGTAATGTACATTTCCAGTCGCCACAACTGGTTTATTCAGCTTTTCGCCAAGTTTGACAATGTTTGTGATGATTTCTTTTAACGCACGTTCATCTCGAACTAGCTCAAGCTGCAGCAGGTGCTGATACACTTCTGGCGGATGTACCTCTAAATAGTCATAAAATGCTGCAATGTCTTCCACCTCATCAGGTGACTTTTGCATCATTCCTTCAAATACCTCACCCTTATCACAAGCAGACCCAACAATTAAACCTTCTCGATATTTCTCAAGCTGGGAGCGTGGAATACGCGGGACACGGTAGAAATAATGAATATGAGAAAGTGAAACAAGCTTAAATAAATTCTTAAGACCTGTCTCATTTTGAGCAATCAAAGTTGCATGGTAAGGACGTGAGCGCTGGTAAGCATTCGACTGCCCCATGTTTTCATTCAATTGATCGTGATAGGCAATCTCTTTTTCAGCCGCATCTTTTAGCATCTTCAGCATGAGATAGCCTGTCGCCTCTGCATCATAAATCGCTCGGTGATGCTGCGTTAGTTCAATATCAAACTTTTTACAGAGGGTGTTCAGCCGGTGATTTTTAAATTCTGGGTAAAGGAAACGGCCAAGTTCAAGTGTATCAATGACAGGGTTTGACGCTTTATCTGTTTTTAAGAGGCGTTTATACGCTGCATTTAAAAAGCCCATATCAAAACTCGCATTGTGCGCAACAAGAATATCTTGTCCAATCCATTCTTTGAAATCCCGTACGACGTCGACGACATCTGGTGCATCTCTCACCATATCATCGGTGATACCTGTTAATTCGATGGTTGTCGCTGATAACGGGTGATGGGGATTTGCAAACGCCTCAAAGCGGTCAATGATTTCCCCGCCTTTGATTTTCACTGCTGCCAGCTCAATGATCGTGTCATAAACGGCTGAAAGTCCAGTTGTCTCTACGTCAAATACAACATATGTCGCATCCTCTAACAACCGGTGCTCTGGGTTATACGCAATCGGTACCCCGTCGTCCACTAAATTGATTTCCACACCGTACATCATTTTGATGCCATGCTTTTTACTTGCTGCATACGCATCCGGGAAGGATTGTACAACGGCATGATCTGTCAGGGCAATGGCTTCATGTCCCCATTTTTTTGCTTGTTCAACAAGCCTGCCGATGCCAGTGACAGCATCCATTTGGCTCATAGGTGAATGCAAATGAAGCTCCACACGCTTTTCACCCTCAGGTGCTGTATCTTCTTTCAGCTGTGGTTTCATTTCATTGACATCATTTGCGATCATGACAAGATCTCTGACAAACGTATCATTTTGAATGCTTCCTCTTGCTTTCACCCACATGCCTTTTTTCAATGATTTCATCAGCTGAGCATCTTCTTTTTCTCTTGCAAACATTTTGATCAATATACTATTTGTATAATCAGTGATCTTAAAGATGCAAAGCGTTCTCCCGCTTTTCAGCTCACGCGTTTCTGCATCGAATACGTAGCCTTGAACGGTGATTCTTCTTTCCTCGTCCATGATACTGTCAAGCGTACGAATTTCTTCATTGTCTTTGATTTGATAGCCAATCATCAGAGGGCCTGACGGAGCTTCATCCTGCTCCTCACTTTCTTTCTTCTCCATCTCAGTGAGGGCTTGCATGGCTCTTTCTTGATCTTCAGCAAGCTTTTGTTCTCTGAACTTCTGAATCTCTTGATCTGATACAAAAATTTCTGTATCGAATTGCAGCTCTGGAAAACCTACTTGTTTAAATGCGGCCTGGAGCATCGGGCTGTACTTCTTCTTAATAGCGAGTGCCTCTGTTTCGCTTTTCGTTTTAATGATGATTTTATGGCCAGACAGCGACGGCTTTTGCTGCTGAAGCAAACTGATGATTGGGGGAGAAATTCCTTGAAGTTCTTCCACACAATGTGACCAGTACGATTGTACGAGTTCTTCAGAGATGTGCGGATCACTCACTTCAATCGTACAAGTAATTTGTGCAATATGAGAAAATGCATTTGTCAGTCTGCTGAGAAACATGGCGTATACTTTGTAAGGCAAAAGAGCCTTAAATTTAAAAAGGAAATGCCATGTTTTCGTCGCTTTGTGCACCGTCAATTTGACGATTTCCCCTTCTTCAAAGTAACGACTGAGGTCATCATCTGTCATTTGAATCTGATTGAGTAATATATGAAATTGCCGCCGTGTGATCGGTAATTGTTCATCCAAGACAGGACCCTCCTTTTGTCAATCAGAAAGGTACCTCTTTTCTACAGGAGGTACCTTCATTTTTTTGTTCGTTTTATGCTTGGCGTATAAATGAAATCAGATCATCAACAGATACTTCATGTGATTCACCTGATTTTCTAAACTTCACTTCAACAATACCTTCTTCTGAACGTTTACCGCAGCTAATGCGAATTGGCAGTCCAATTAAATCACTGTCTGCAAATTTCACTCCTGCACGCTCCTGGCGGTCATCGAAAAGTACGTCAAAGCCTTCATCTTCTAAGCGCTCGTACAACGTTTCAGCCAGTTCTTTTTGCGCATCGTTTTTCATATTTAATGCAAGGAGGTGAAGGTCATATGGTGCCACTGTTTCCGGCCAAATGATTCCTTTCTCATCATGATGCTGTTCAACAATCGCTGAAAGAGTTCTAGAGATGCCGATGCCATAGCAGCCCATAATCATTGGCTGCGCACGTCCATTCTCATCAAGGTACGTTGCATCCATTGACTCAGAATAACGAGTGCCGAGTTTAAAGACTTGTCCTACTTCAATCCCTTTTGCAAACTGGATGGTGCCTTCCCCGTCTGGAGAAACATCTCCTTCTTGAATCAAGCGAAGATCTGTGAATTCTTTCACTGACACATCACGTGCAGGGTTGACATTGACATAGTGATAATCCGCTTCATTTGCACCAGCGACTGCATTTGTCATTCCCTTCACAGCAAGGTCCGCATAAATATCGACTTCTGCTTCCAGTTTAACAGGTCCAACAAATCCAGGCTCAGTTCCAATGACTTCTAGCACTTCTTCGCGTGATGCTAGTTCGACAAGCTGTGCTCCTACTAAGTTTTTCACTTTCACATCATTTACTTCATGATCGCCTCTAGTAAGGATGAGAACATACGCATCGTCTGCTTTAAACAAAACAGATTTCATGCATGCAGAAGGATCAACTTCTAATAATCCAGCCACATCTTGAATTGTTTTCGCTTGCGGCGTGTGGACTTTTTCAAGCTCTTTGAAGTCCACAGGATTTGCTTCTTCTCCGTGATATACAGCCTCAGCCATTTCAATGTTTGCAGCATATGAGGAAGTATCAGAATAAGCGATGGTATCCTCTCCGACCTCTGAGAGTGCCATGAACTCATGTGTATCTTTTCCGCCCATTGCCCCAGAATCTGCAATGACTGGTCTAAAATTGAGACCTACTTTTGAGAACACATTAGAATAAGCTGTAAACATTTTGTTGTATGTCTCGTCAAGGCTTTCTGGTGAAGAATGGAATGAGTATGCATCCTTCATAATAAATTCACGTCCGCGCAGCAGTCCAAAGCGTGGTCTCTGTTCATCACGGAATTTTGATTGAATTTGATATAGAGTTAAAGGTAGCTTCTTATACGATTTCACTTCACTGCGTACTAGTGATGTAATCACTTCTTCATGGGTTGGACCAAGCGCAAATTCGCGGCCATGGCGATCCTTCATACGCATCAGTTCTGGACCGTATGTATACCATCTTCCTGACTCTTGCCACATTTCTGCCTGCTGAAGCACTGGCATTAACAGCTCAGCTGCGCCTGCCTTTTCCATTTCCTTGCGGACGATGGATTGAATATGCTGAATGACTTTATGCGCAAGCGGCAGATAATGATAGATTCCACTTGTATTTTGTCTAATAAATCCAGCTCTTACTAAGAGTTGATGGCTTTTTGCCTCAGCATCTGCCGGCACCTCTCGAAGAGTTGGAATGAAAGTCAGGGATTGTCTCATGTCGTTACACCTCATTTATGAAATAGGACTTCTCACAAAAACTCTTGTTTCCCGGAATGAGAAACAAGAGAGAATGGTTTTTATAAAAATAACCGCTGGATGTCATTCCACGTTACCACTAACATTAACAGCATGAGGAAAGCAACACCAATAAAGACAACAAGTGCTTCTTTCTCACGATTAATTGGTTTACCGCGAATGGCTTCAACAAATAAGAATAGTAAACGTCCTCCGTCTAATGCAGGAATCGGTAACAAATTCACGATGCCTAGGTTGATACTGAGGAACGCCGCAAACTGCATTAATGTTAACACACCTTGTTTGGCTACTTCTCCTGTCATGTCATAAATTCCAACAGGACCTGCTAACATATCTAGTGAAAATTGTCCTGTGACAATCTTTTGCAAGTTCGTTAAGATCAGACCTGCCGTTGAAATGACAGTTGTGCCTGAAGATGAAATGACTTTCAAAAATCCATTTTCCGTTGGCGGATATGATCCGAAACGGCCAATGCTTTTTCCGTCAGCTTTCACAGCTTCTGGTACAACCTGCACAGTACTTTCTTTGCCGTCTCGGTCAATGACGACATTCATTTTTTTCTCAGGGTTCTTTTGAACTGTTTGAACGACGTCTGTCCAAGAATTCATTTTCTCGCCGTTAATGGACACGATGTGATCTCCCTGCATCAGTCCAGCTTCCGCCGCTCGTCCATCTTTTGTCAGCTTACCGAGTACAGGATCATCAACGGTTACCCCTTGGATAAAGCCTAAAGCAACCAAAATCACATACGCCAGGATAAAGTTCATAATTGGTCCAGCTGCGATGGCTTTAATTCGCTGCCAAACTGTTTTTGAACCAAATTGACGATTGTATGGTGCAATTTGAATTTCTTCACCATCTGCAATATAGAAGCTTGTTTGACTGACATTGTAGCCAGTCAGAATATCTTCATTTCCAGCTTCATATCCCGAGATTCTCATGGCATGATCTAAATCGATCTGCTCCACTTCGATGACAAGTGCATCAGGATATTTTTCTTTATCATTTAAAATGATCTTTTCTACTTCATTTTGCTCATTGAATAAGAGCCCCACTGTATGACCTGGTTTAATTTCGATGACTTCTGGGTCTTCTCCAGCCATTTTCACAAATCCGCCAATAGGGAGGAGTCTAATGGTATAAACGGTTTCCTTTCGTTTAAAGGAGAAAATCTTCGGCCCAAAACCAATTGCGAACTCGCGGCATAAAATCCCCGCGCGCTGCGCCATAATTAAATGGCCAAGCTCGTGGAAAAAAACGAGCGTTCCAAAAATAATAATAAACGCAATCACTGTATTCACGAACATACCACCTTATGTGAGGATTGATTGAACAAAGTCTCGTGTATCTTTGTCCACTTCATGGATATCTTGCAAACTAGGCGTTGAAATCACATGATGTCTAATTAGTGCCTTTTCAATCAATTCTTCAATTTGCAGGAACGTTACTTTGCCTTTCAGAAATGCATCGACTGCTATTTCATTTGCTGCATTAAGTACAGCAGGCATTGTCCCTCCTATTTTACCTGATTCATAAGCAAAATGTAAGCAGCGATACCTGTCAAAATCCGCTTTTTGGAAATTCAATTGTCCAATCTCCCAAAGGTTCAATGATTTCGCTTCTTGTAACGGCGCCCTGTCAGGGTATGTGAGTGCATATTGAATAGGCACTCTCATGTCAGGTGTCCCTAACTGAGCCATGACGCTTTTGTCGTGAAATTCCACCATCGAATGGATAATGCTCTCTTTATGTAGCAGCACATCAATTTGTTCATAAGGGATATCAAACAACCAATGTGCCTCAATCACCTCGAGCCCTTTATTCATCATCGTCGCTGAATCAATGGTGATTTTCGCTCCCATCGACCAGTTCGGGTGGTTCAGCGCTTCTTCAACCGTAACACCTTCAAGTTCAGTTCGTTTTTTATCTCGGAAACTACCACCTGAAGCTGTCACGATTAAGCGTTCAATATTTTTAGCTTGTTCACCTTGCAGGCATTGAAAAATAGCGGAATGCTCACTATCGACAGGAAGTAAAGGTACATCATATGTTTTAGCGTACTCTTTTACTATATGACCAGCTGTTACAAGTGTTTCCTTATTTGCGAGTGCAATCGTCTTTTTTTGTTCAATGGCCTTTAATGTTGGAACAAGTCCAACACTTCCTACAAGTGCATTTACCACTACGTCCACTGCATCATAGGTCGCTGCCTCGATGTTGGCTTCATCACCAGCAGCCAGCTTCACACCGTATGCAAATGAATGATTTTTTAGCATGCGATAGGTTTCTTCGTCTACACAGCCAACGAATTCAGGCTGAAAGCGCTCAATGATCGGAATCGCTTTTGCTATATTTCTGCCAAAGGTCATGGCTTTCAGCTTAAATTTGTCCGGGTGCTGCCTGATCACATCTAACGTTTGTTCTCCAATTGATCCTGTTGCGCCTAATAGCGAAATATATTTCAAATTGCCACTCCTTCTCTCGTTCAATAAGTTTCTATGAGGTTAGCTGGCAAACGTTGCGAGCAGTAAGTATAAAAACGGCAGAACGAATAAAAAGCTGTCAAACCTGTCCAAAATTCCGCCATGGCCAGGGAGAATTGTCCCTGAATCCTTCACGTGATAATGACGCTTTAAAGCAGATTCCACTAGGTCGCCAAGCTGTCCAAAGATACTGAGTAAAAGAGTAATAAACATCACAAGCAGATATGATGGCAAAAATCCTGTAACCGCCTGAAACACAAGTGACAACACGACCGCTGTGACGATTCCGCCGATAAATCCTTCTACTGTTTTGTTTGGGCTGATTTCAGGCCAAAGCTTTCGTTTCCCCATAGATTTCCCAATAAAGTAGGCTCCTGAGTCAGTAGACCAAATAATCACTGCTGCGAAGAAGATCGCACTCATGCCATATAAGCCTCTAATTTGGATAAAATAATAGAAACTAACGCCAATATATAATGTGGCTAATACAACAAAAGCAACCTCATCGAATGTGAAAGAGTTTTTGCTCAAAACTGTATAAGTTAAAAGTATTAAGACTGCGAATAAAGCAATCTGCATTTTTGATGCGTCCACGTTTGGGAAGAAACTGTTGTCTCCGCCCATTAAAAGCCAAAGCAATATTAAGCTGACAATACCAGGAAAGCTGAAAATCGAGATTTTTTTCATTCTTAAAAGCTCAAAGAGAGCGACACTTCCCATTAAATAAATCAGCAGGGTAAATGGCATCTGTCCATATATAACAGCAAGTAAAAAGACTGCAGCTGCCAAAACACCCGTCAAAATTCTTTGTTTCATCTGCACCACCCTCTAAATTCCACCGAACCTCCGGCCGCGGCGCTGGTACTCTCCAATAGCGCCTATAAGGTGCTCATCAGAAAAGTCAGGCCAAAGCACATCCGTAAAGACAAACTCGCTGTAAGCAATTTGCCAAAGCATAAAGTTGCTTAATCTAATTTCTCCACTCGTGCGAATGAGCAAATCCGGATCTTGAAGAGATTCTGTCATTAAATAAGCTGAAAACATCTCTTCTGTGATGTCTTCTGCTTGAAGCTTACCTTCTTTGACCATTTCAGAAATTTGTCTGCATGCGGAGACGATTTCTGTGCGCCCCCCATAGTTGAGCGCAAAGTTCAAAACGAGTCCGTCGTTATTTGCCGTACTCTTTACTGCATTCTCTACCGCTTTTTTCGTATGCTGCGGGAGGCCGTCTGGATCACCTGTTAAACGCACACGGACATTCTCCTCGATGAGTTCAGGCAGGTAGATGTTTAAAAATTCTTCAGGAAGTTTCATTAAAAAGTCTACTTCTAGTTTTGGACGTTTCCAATTTTCCGTAGAGAAAGCATACAAAGTCAGCACTTTGACATTCAGCTCATTTGCAAGCTTTGTCATGCGCTTGACGACTTTCATTCCTTCATGATGACCTGCTACCCGTGGAAGAGCACGTTTTTTCGCCCATCTTCCGTTCCCATCCATGATAATGGCGATATGTTCAGGAATTTCTCCATTTAATATGTCTTCTTTTGTCAGGCTTTCTAAGTTGGAAGCTGCTGTTTGCTGATTCTTCCAATTTTTGAGTATATTGAGCATGAGATTCCTCCATCACCCAAAAAGGTTGCGTTCCCGCTAATAATATAGTCATCAACAGTATTAACAAAAAAACCCCCTGTAAACATGAAGAGGGTCTTTTCACTATTATCTATTGTACATAGTTTTTTCTTAAACTTCCATGATTTCTTTTTCTTTATCTTTCGTCACGTCATCAATTTTAGCGACATATTCATCTGTCAATTTTTGGACATCCTCTGTCGATGATCTTAATTCATCTTCAGTGATCTCCCCATTTTTCTCAAGCTTTTTCAAATCATCGTTTGCATCACGACGAACGTTACGAACAGCTACTTTTGCTTCTTCTGAGTATTTTTTCACTACTTTCACAAGCTCTTTACGTCTTTCTTCTGTCAGCGCAGGAATCGCAATGCGGATCACATTTCCGTCACTTGTTGGCGTGATGCCAAGATCAGACTTTTGGATCGCTTTTTCGATATCACCGATTGCTGTTTTATCGTAAGGTGTGATAATCAGCATACGTGCTTCTGGCACTGTGATTGACGCAATTTGGTTAAGAGGTGTTTGTGCACCGTAATAATCAACTGTCACTTTATCAAGCAGTGAAGCATTTGCACGGCCTGCACGAACAGTTGCAAGCTCACGTCCGTATGCTTGTACAGCTTTTTCCATTTTTTCTTTCGTTTGGTTCAACACTTCTTTTGACACGTTATTTCCCCCTCACGATCGTTCCGATTGATTCGCCATTTACGGCACGTTTAATATTTCCTTCTTCCATAATGGAGAAGACAATTAATGGAATGTCATTGTCCATACATAATGAGGACGCAGTAGAATCCATTACAGCAAGCCCTTCTTTAAGTACATCAAGATATGAAAGCTTATCATATTTTACTGCATCCGCATCTGTACGAGGATCAGCACTGTAGACACCATCTACATTATTTTTCGCCATTAAAATGACATCTGCTTCAATTTCTGCTGCTCGAAGTGCTGCCGTAGTATCTGTAGAGAAATAAGGGTTACCTGTTCCAGCAGCAAAAATGACGACACGTTTCTTCTCAAGATGACGGATCGCTTTTCTTCTTATGTATGGTTCTGCAACCTGTCTCATTTCGATAGAGGTTTGCACTCTAGACTGAATGCCAAGCGTTTCTAGGCTGTCCTGTAACGCCAGTGAGTTCATCACTGTTGCCAGCATCCCCATGTAGTCTGCTGTTGCACGGTCCATTCCTAGATCACTGCCTGTCTTTCCGCGCCAAAGGTTTCCTCCGCCTACAACGACTGCAACTTCAACATCAAGCTCTGCAATTTCTTTTACTTGCTTTGCAATGGATTGAATGACAGTTGGGTTAATTCCATTTCCAGCATCACCCGCTAGTGCTTCGCCACTTAGCTTCAGTACAATGCGATTATATTTCGGTTTGCTCATGATAACCTCCAAGTGTAAACTATACCGTCTCTTATTATGCGTAAGAAACTGCCTTTTGTAAATCAATATCCTCTAAAAAATAGGGAACACAGTGCTTGTGCTCCCCTAAAAAAGCCCCAGAGAGCTTTTCAAACATTATTTTTTCACTTGGCTCATAACTTCTTCAGCAAAGTTGTCTTGACGTTTTTCGATACCTTCGCCCACTTCATAGCGAACATAAGTTTGAACAGTTGCGTTTTTCGCAGCTACAACTTGTTTCACTTTTTCATCTGGGTTTTTAACGAACGCTTGGTCAAGTAAGCAAATTTCTTCGAAGAATTTGTTTAGACGGCCTTCTACCATTTTAGCTACGATGTTTTCAGGCTTTCCTTCTTGAAGCGCTTGCTGAGTTAATACTTCACGCTCACGGTTTGCTTCTTCTTCTGACACTTGGTCACGAGAAATGTATTTAGGGTTTACAGCTGCAACGTGCATTGCGATGTCTCTTGCAAGCTCTTCGTCAGTTGTTCCGTTAAGAACAGCTAACACACCGATACGTCCGCCCATGTGCAGGTAAGAACCGAATGCAGCATTATCTTCTTTTGTGATGACAGAGAAACGGCGTAGAGTGATTTTCTCTCCGATTTTCGCAATTGCAGATGTGATATGCTCTTCAACTGTTGAACCATTTTCCATTTTAGAAGCATGAGCTTCTTCAATTGTTGCAGGTTTAGCAGCAAGCAAATGATCAGCAAGTTCGTTAAGAAGTGCTTGGAATCCTTCGTTTTTCGCAACGAAATCAGTCTCAGAGTTCACTTCTAGGATGACGCCTGTGTTGCCGTCAGTTTTGATAAGAGTTAATCCTTCTGCCGCAATACGGTCTGCTTTTTTCGCAGCTTTTGCGATTCCTTTTTCTCTTAGAAGGTCGATTGCTTTCTCGATGTCACCATCAGTTTCTGTTAACGCTTTTTTACAGTCCATCATACCTGCACCAGTTTTTTGACGCAGTTCTTTAACTAATTGAGCAGTAATTGCCATTTTACATTTCCTCCTTCTATGTTAAAACACGGATTACTAGGTGAAAAAAAGGTGATAAAAGGCATTTCCCTCTTATCACCTTTTGAATAGGTTACGCAGTTGTTGTTTCAGTTTCTGTCGTTTCTTCTACAACAGCTTCTTCTTCGCCTTGTTTAGACTCAAGAATCGCATCTGCCATTTTAGCAGTTAGAAGTTTTACAGCACGGATTGCATCATCGTTTGCAGGGATCACAACATCAATTTCGTCTGGATCACAGTTTGTGTCAACGATACCGATGATTGGGATATTCAATTTACGAGCTTCTGCAACTGCAATACGCTCTTTACGAGGGTCGATAATGAAAAGTGCATCCGGAAGACTCTTCATGTCTTTGATTCCGCCTAGGAATTTTTCAAGACGCTCTAATTCTTTTTTCAGTTGAACGACTTCTTTCTTAGGAAGAACTTCGAAAGTACCGTTTTCTTGCATTTTTTCAATATCTTTTAAACGTTTGATACGTTTTTGGATTGTTTCAAAGTTTGTTAAAGTTCCACCAAGCCAGCGTTGGTTCACATAGAACATACCAGAACGGATTGCTTCTTCTTTCACTGAATCTTGTGCTTGCTTTTTCGTACCAACGAAAAGGATTTTTCCTCCGTCAGCAGCAAGGTTTTTCGTGAAGTTGTAAGCTTCCTCTACTTTTTTCACCGTTTTTTGAAGGTCGATGATGTAGATACCGTTACGCTCTGTAAAGATGTAACGCTTCATTTTTGGGTTCCAACGGCGAGTTTGGTGACCGAAGTGAACACCAGCTTCTAGCAATTGTTTCATAGAAATAACTGACATTTTGTTGCCTCCTAATATAATGGTTTTTTTTCCTCCGCTTAAGTCATGTTCACATAAAACTGCGCCACGGCAGCACCTTCATACGAATCATTAAGCGTGTGTATTTAACACCAAGAAATAATATAACACATGATGGACTGACAATCAAGAATCCTTTACAGCTTTCCGCTAAATTTTAATAAAAGCTCGATTTCTGTCTTGCCAGTTTTCATTTCTTTCGCTATTTCTTCTAGTGATCGCCCTTCATCATATAAGGTCTTCACTTGATCTTCGAATGTTTCTTCTATTTCACTTTTAGAAGGCAGAGAAGCCTCTGTTTCAAGTTGTGGAACGGGTTCGTTTACCTTCTCTTCCTGCACCTCAACTTCGCTAAGAAGAGCCGACAGGTGCTCTGGTACGGGATCTTCACTTTCGACCGATTGCTGGGATTCAATTGGTGGTTGTGGCTGCTTTGGTGTCTGAAGATCCGATTTCAGCTCTTCAGCAGAAAAATCAGGGGAAGCGGCTGCCACTTTTGTTAGTTTGTCATTCTCTTCTTTGACTTCCATCAAAAATGCAGCCAGGGTATTTTCCGTTTCTTCTAGAAGTTCTCGCTGTTTTTGTTCTGTTGCCTTCAGCGAATTCATTCTCGTATATAAAATAATCACAAAATAAATAAGTGCAGCATGAAGCATGAAGCTAATCAGCCATAACATATTTTTTCACTCACTAACTCTTTAAGATTGAATGGCTTTATCAAGCAGATGCTTAAGCTTGAACAAGGCCTTTGAATGAATTTGCGAAATGCGCGAGGTAGATAAATTGAGCACTTGACCGATTTCCGTTAATGTCAGTTCTTCTTTATAGAAAAGACTGATCACAAGCTTTTCTTTTTCAGAAAGCTCAGTGATTTTTTCAGAAAGCTGTTCAATTAATTCATCTTTCAGCATTTTCTCTTCTGGAGTCACAGACTTCTCGTCGCGAATCATGACTTGGACGTTTTCTCCGTCTTCTTGATCATGCAGCTTCTCATCGATTGAGAGCAGATTTGCAAAGAATCCTTCATTCATCGTTGTGACAACATCTTGTTCACTCATGCCGAGTTCCTCAGCCACCTCTGTCGGCGTCACATTACGCAAATAACGCTGTTCAAGCTTTTCAATAGCCGCTTCTACTTTTTTTGTTTTTTCTCTTGATGTACGAGGCAGCCAGTCCTCTTTACGAAGACCGTCGATGATGGCCCCGCGGATTCTGAAGGATGCATATGTATCAAACTTCAGATCTCTTCCGGGATCAAATTTTTCAAGGGCATCATATAAACCGAGCATCCCTAGACTGATCAAGTCTTCTTTATGCACTGACTTCGGGAGACCGATGGAAATTCTTCCAACATGATATGTGACGAGCGGCATATAGCGGCGCATAAGATCATCTCCAGCAGCAGGGTCTTTCCACTCTTTCCATCTAGCCCATAGCGCCTGATCTTCGTAATTTAAGGATTGCATCTTTATCCCCCTATACTTCCTTAGTTATATCTTCATAATGCCTTGCTTCACAGTACGGATCTCAAGCTCTGCCGTAAGCGGATCGAATTCAATCGTACGGCCACTGTTTCCGCCTGTATCCTCACTAATAATCGGGATATGATGAAGAGACAGATGTTCTTTCACAGCTGAAACGTTTCTAGGTCCAATTCTCATAAGATCATTGGTTGACTTAAACTTAAACATTTCCGCCCCGCCAGCAAGTTTTGCCTTTAGCGCATGTTTGCGTGCGCCTGCTTTTAGGAGCAGATCAATTGTATGCTTGACACCTGTATCTGCATATTTAGCCAAGTTCTCCACCGTCCCTTTTGAAAGAGAGGAGTCTGGCAGCATAACATGGACAAGGCCTGCCAGCTTTTTCTCTTGATCAAACAAGACAAGCCCTACGCAAGAACCAAGACCTGATGTCCGAATGCGGTCCGGTGTTTTGACAAGCTGAACATCCGCAATACCAACCTTTACAACTGCCGGAATTTGCACGTTCATTATAGGTTACCTAATGCTTTGAATAGTTTTTCAAACGATTCAAAGTCTGGTAATAGAAACATATTTCCTTTCAGCTCTTGCTTATTTTGATCATCAAAAATAGATGTATCAATCACAATCGCCTGATCACCTAGAGGACTGAATTGCATTAACCCTTCACTAATGACAGCTCCGAACATATCGAGCGTGACATCTGGAACACTTGGGTAAAGCTGCAATTTTGTTAAATCGGCAAGGGCTGATAGATAAGAGCCCGCTAAAATATTTCCCAGTTCATGAAGTGCTGACGTCCCCATCTCATGTTCATGAATCGTATCAATATCAAATGCCGGATCCTGGACAAGCTCTCTTACAAATTGCTCCGCTTGCTCAAACGGCATAATGAAAAAGATTGACCCGGTTAAATCCCCTTCCATTCGCAGGAAAATGCTTGCAACGGGAAGGTCTGCACCGCCAAAGAAATCCATTAAATCTTCAAACGAGAGAACCTTGACAAAAGGAACAGCCATATCAATTTTGCGATCCAATAGGTTGGCAAGAGCAGACGCTGCGTGGCCTGCCCCGATATTCCCAACCTCTCCTAAAATATCTAGCTGTTCATCTTTAATTTCGTTGAAAATGCTCATTTCACATCCCCCTTAATGAACAGGTGCACCTTGAACGCTCTTGTCGAGGACAGCACCGGCATGAATGATATTGAAAAGACGCTGATCATGCTTAATAATACCTGTCACCCATGACTGTCCTTCTTTTTCAGCTGATTCAGGAGAAGATTCTACTTCTTCCTGATGGACGGTAATGACATCATTTGCTTCATCAACAATCCAGCCGACTTCAATATCACCAACTTGTACAATGATCATTCTTGTTTCATCTGTAATCTCGTTGTCAGTAGAACCAAGTCTGACTCTCAGGTCAATGACAGGTGTCACGACACCGCGTAAATTAATAACACCGCATATATAAGGGGCAACGCCAGGAACTCTTGTCGGCTGCTGCCATTTTTCAATGGACTTTACTTCTGATACTGAAATGGCGTATTCTTTTTTGTTTACGATAAACACAATCATCTTTTCGCCAGTTTTGATATCTGTACTCATTTCAGACCGCTCCTCTATTGTTTTTTACTTGATCAGTGCATTACAGTCAACGATGAGTGCAACTTGACCGTCACCTAGGATCGTTGCGCCGGATATCGCAAATACGTTTGGCAGATAATCTCCTAGTGATTTCAATACAACCTCTTGCTGACCAATAAATGAATCGACCACAAATGCTGTCAGCTTGTCTCCTTTACGAACAACAATGATGTGCAGCTCTTCCTCTAATTCATTCGCATTTGGTACGTGGAATTGTTTCTTCAAGTACACGACCGGTACGATAAATCCGCGGAAATCAATCACTTCACGATCATGCGTTTGCAGGATGTCACTTTTCTTAATGACAGCCGTTTCAATAATAGAAGAAATCGGAATCGCAAATGTTTCCTCTTCCAGTTTTACAAGAAGAACGGAAATAATCGATAGTGTCAGCGGAAGCTGGATCGAGAATAGGGAGCCCTGTCCCTCTGTTGAGTTAATACTCACAGATCCGCCAAGTGATTCCAGCTTGTTTTTCACAACGTCAAGACCTACACCGCGGCCTGAGATGTCAGAAATCGTGTCAGCTGTAGAGAATCCTGCTGCAAAGATCAATGAATCAATTTGATGATCTTCAAGTGTTTCTGCTTCTCTTTCTGTAATAACTCCGCGCTCTAATGCTTTTTCAAGCACCTTTTTACGGTTAATCCCGCCTCCATCATCCTCTACTTCAATGAAGACATGGTTTCCGCTATGATACGCTTTTAATAGAACCGTACCTTTTTCCGGCTTGCCTTTTTTCACACGTTCTTCTGGTGATTCAATCCCGTGATCTAGACTGTTTCTAAGTAAGTGCAAGAGCGGATCTCCAATCTCGTCGATCACTGTTCGATCAAGCTCTGTCTCAGCACCCTCAATAATAAGTTCAATTTTCTTATTAAGCTCTTTCGTCAATTGACGAATCATACGCGGGAATCTGTTAAAGACAGTTTCCACAGGTACCATTCTCATGTTCAGGATGATTGATTGCAGGTCTCCAGAAATACGTGTCATTCTTTCGACTGTGTCTGTGAGTTCGTTATTTTCTAGTTCTTTGGCAATCTGTTCTAATCGGCCTCTATCAATCACAAGTTCTTCAAATAGATTCATTAGAGAATCTAGACGGTCGATGTTGACACGAATTGTTTTTGTTCCGCCGGCAGCTGCACCGTTATTGCCATTTGCTTTTGGTGCATCATTTGCTGGCGCTTTCGCAGCAGGAACGGAGACTTCTTCTTTTTTCTGTTCAGGCTGCGCCTCTTGTTTTTCAGCCGGAGCTGCTTCATCAAATGCGGAGACTTCAGAGATCTCAACCTTCTCAACCTCTGAGATCGCCGTGACGATTTTCTGCACTTCGTCCATCGGCAGTTTAGAAAGATAAGAAATGCTGAATTCTGATTCGAAATCTTCTGATTCTAACAGCTCTGCATTCGGAACGGTTTTGACAACCTCGCCTGCTTCATTTAGTCTTTCAAAAATCATATAGACACGAACGGCTTTTAGTAAGCACGCTTCGCTTAATGTCACGTTGAGTTCATAGCATTTAAAGCCTTGCTCTCTCGCTTCATCAAGAACCGTTCGTTCAAATTCGTTATAATCTAAGTCATTAGCAGCTGCTGATGCATCTGCTGTTTCAACGCTAGAAGCTGCCTCAGCATGGCTTCCTGTCACATCTAGCTTTTTACTAATCTCAGTGACATCACGTTTCCCGTCTCCTCCTTCTGCAATCGATTGAACCATTGCTTCAAGATGATCGAGTGCTTCGAACATCGTATCCATTGACTCAGGAGTGACAATCATTTGTTCATTACGGATAGCATCAAACATGTTTTCTAAATGATGCGTTAAGTGAGCCATATCATCAAAGCCCATCGTTGCACTCATGCCTTTCAATGTATGAGCTGCTCTGAATATATCATTCACTAGCTGCAAGTCGGTTGGGTTCTTTTCTAAATCAAGAAGTTTTTCATTACAAGTTTGTAAGTGTTCTCTGCTTTCATCTAAAAAGATATCTAAGTATTGGTTTACATCCAACGTGTTCACGCCCTCTCTTTTTTCATGGAGCTTATAATTGCATGTGCGATGTCATCCACATGCCTTGTTTCATGTGCAAGGCCTGCTTTAATGACTGATTTAGGCATTCCGAAAACAACACATGATTCTTCTTTTTCTGCAATGACTTTCGTATGACCGCTTGCGACCATTTTTTTGACACCTTCCGTACCGTCACTGCCCATGCCTGTCATAATGACAGCGATTTTCTCGTAACCCTTTATATTGCTGATGGATTCAAATAAATAGTTAACAGATGGTTTGTGCCGGCTTTCCGTGTCTTCAGGGGACAGCCTGATAACAAGTGATCCCCCTTGGTCATGAAGTGACATATTCATTCCACCAGGAGCTATGTAAGCCACTCCATTTTTCGCGATGTCTCCATCTTGCGCTTCTTTAATCGTAATTTGTGATAAATGGTCTAACCTAGCAGCAAGTGATGCCGTAAATCCTGCCGGCATATGCTGCACAATCAATATAGGTGCCTCTATGTCCTTAGGCAGCTTCGTTACGACTCGTTGAAGTGCCCTTGGCCCTCCTGTAGATGTTCCAATAGAAATAATCTTTCGGAGTGAGGCGCCTTTTACTGTTTGCAGACGGGGTGCAGCCACTGGACTTGGCGGCTTTATCACCGGCTTAGGAGACACCTTCTCTTCAGTGCGTTTCCTTGACAGTCCTGCCGCAAGTACCCGCTCTACAATTTGCCCTCTCACTTTGTGCAAATCGAGCGAAATACTTCCCGAAGGTTTTGTCACAAAGTCGAAAGCACCGAGTTCTAAGCAATGGATGGTTAAATCTTTTCCTTGCTTTGTCTGGCTTGACACCATAATTACGGCAAGGTCGTGTTCAGCCAGAATTTGTTTTAATGCTTCTGTTCCATTTAAAACAGGCATTTCCACATCTAATGTGACAACATCTGGATTCAGTTCCTTGATCCGTTTTAAGGCATCTTCCCCATTTCGCGCCGTTCCGACGACTTCAATTTCTTGCTCAGCACTTAGAAAATCACTAATGAGTTTTCTCATAAAGGCCGAGTCATCTACTACTAGCACTCTAATCATGAGTCCACCTTCCTCCTTTTAAAAAAAGAGGACAACTTATCTATAAACGTATGCTGTTCTCTCCGTGCCTCTCTTATCTGCTGATGATATAGTGTTTCTGCCAGCATCTTAATGGTTTTACTCAGCCTTGAATGAGGCTGCTTCATATAAAATGGAATTTGTTCTGATACTGCTTTAGGAACCGCAGGATCATCAGGCACAGCGCCAGCGAATACAAGTTTTCTGTGAAGAAAACTTGTGACCACTCCTGCTAATTTCCGGTAGGTTTCAGACCCTTCTGACGGGGTTTTACACCGGTTGACAATGATTTGCACAGACCGTTCAAACTGATGAATGGCTAAGTGTTTAATTGCGCTGTAGGCATCCATGATGGATGTTGGCTCTGGCGTAGTCACAACGACTACTTCTCCTGCTGATAAGACAAATGGCAGCTGATCTTTTGACAGCCCGGCACCCATATCAAAGAATATACAATCGAAGCCCTGCATCATTTTTTCCATCTCTTCCAAAAAGAACGACCATTGATCTTTATCTAAAGAAAACAGCTGTTCAAGGCCGCTTCCGCCAGAAATGTAATATAGGTTATCCGTTCCTTTTGTCATAGCTGCTTGGAAGGATTTTTTTCTAACGAGAACATCTAATATAGAGCTAGTCGATGTTTTCCCTAGTAAAATATCAATATTCCCCATCCCAAAATCAAGATCGATTACTAACACTCTTTTGCCTGTGCTTGCGATAGACAGTGCCATATTCAGTGTCAAATTCGATTTACCTACCCCGCCTTTGCCGCTCATAACGGCAATGGTTTTTGCCTGTCCGTTGACGTTATGAGGAGCCGGTGTGATCATTTGACTCTGCTGAACTAGTTTTCTTAACCCTTCTGCTTGGTCGGGCTTCATGATTGTAAAACCATCCTTGTAAGTTCACGAGGAGAACCTTCAAGAATATCCTCAGGCACATTTTGGCCATTTGTTAAAAAACCAAGTTTGATTTGAGAGTCAGCAATGATTTGAAAAATGGTTCCCATCGTGTCCGTTTCATCTACTTTTGTAAAAATGAATTGATCGATTGGAACGTGTTCAAAGCGCTTGACCATGGCTTTCATGTCTTGATATTTTGATGTAGCACTCATCACGAGAAAACTTTGAATGCTCTCATCAAATGGAATAATGTCGGTCAGCTCTTTGATATACGCTTCTTCTTTAAAGTTACGGCCTGCTGTATCGATGAAAATATGATCATACTCTTTAAAGGTCTCTTGAGCTTTTACAAAATCCTCTCTCGAATAACAAACCTCAAGCGGTGCATTCAGCAGTTCAGCATATGTTTTCAGCTGTTCGATCGCTGCAATCCGGTACGTATCAGTTGTAATAAAAGCGATCTTTTTTTGCTGCTGAATGGCCGTTTTAGCAGCCAGCTTTGCAATCGTTGTCGTTTTACCAGCTCCAGTTGAACCGAACAGTACAATGTATTTTGAAGAAATCATCGGCTCATCAGAGGTTTTAGCTGGTAGCATATCTGTCAGCAGTTGTTCAAGTTCTTTTTCTATGTGATCTTCTTTAACCGCGCCCTTTGTTAAAAGACCTTTCAGGCATTCGTCTCGAATAGCATCATCAAGACCTTGATCCTTTAGCTTTTGATCGATTGCTACGAGAGGTTCAGGCAGAATACCAGCATGCCGTTCATTCCTCACATATTCTAAAGGCTGAGTATGAGTATGAGTATGCGCTGGTTTCGCCGCTTTGGGAGCAAAGGATGGCTCTTCGGGCTGCTTTTGAACTTGTTCCTTTTTTGGTAACACTGGAAGAGGCGGCACAGGGTTTAACCCTTTACCAGCTCTTTCTTCGAAATCTTGATCCAGCACTGCAATCACTTCGACCATTTGCTGTTTCTTTAAACCAAACAGTTTGCGTTTGACAACGGTTTTGGAATTTAAAATAACGGCATCTTTCCCAAGCTGCTGCCTGATTTGAATCGTTGCCTCCTGCATAGAATTTGCTGTGATTTTTTTCATTTTCATTAGATATCCACCACTCCGATGCTCTGTACTTCCACATTCGCTTCTAGTTCGTTATAAGATAGTACCGGTAAATCTGGGAAATATCTTTCTAACAACTGCTTCACGTACATTCTTATAGGAGGAGAGCATAATAGAACCGGCGTTTCCTGACGAAGCGAAAGCTGTTCAATTTCTCTCGCCACTGATTGAATCACACTTTCAGAGGATTCTGGATCTAACGATAAGTAGTTGCCATGCTCTGTTTGCTGAACGCTGTCTGCAATCACCTTTTCTACTCGGCCTGAGCATGTCACGACTTTGAGTGATTCATCTTCTCTTGCATACTGTGCGGTAATCTGTCTTGCCAGGGCCTGTCTGACATACTCTGTTAATAAATCTGTATCAGTCGTTAATTTTCCGTAGTCTGCAAGCGTCTCAAAAATGGTGACAAGGTTTCGGATAGAGACCTTTTCTTTCAGCAGCTTCGCCAGTACTTTTTGAATATCACCGACTGCCAGCGGATTTGGCGTTACCTCATCCACTAAGACAGGATAACTTTCTTTCAGATGATCGATTAATTGCTTCGTTTCTTGGCGTCCGAGCAGTTCGTGTGTGTTTTGTCTAATCTTCTCTGTGATGTGAGTAGACACGACAGATGCTGGGTCCACAACCGTATAGCCTAGCATCTCAGCCTGATCTTTTTCTGCTTCGGATATCCATTTAGCCGGCAGTCCAAAGGATGGTTCGATTGTTTCAATCCCTTCAATTGGATCATCATCAGGCGTTGGGGACATCGCTAAGTAGTGATCAAGCAGCAGCTCCCCTTTTGCTACTTCGTTCCCTTTAATTTTCAATCGGTATTCATTTGGGTTCAGTGCAATATTGTCCCGGATCCGGACGACTGGAATGACAAGACCCAGTTCGAGGGCAAGCTGCCTTCGGATCATCACAATTCGGTCTAACAGGTCACCGCCCTGGTTTGCATCAGCGAGCGGGATGAGGCCGTAGCCAAATTCAAATTCAATGGCATCCATTTGCAGGAGATGAATAACGCTTTCTGGACTTTTCATCTCTTCTACCTCTGCCTGTTCCTCCAGTACCTCTTCAATTTCTTCTTGGTCTTGTTTGTTTTTCGACATCATGTATGCGCCAAGTGCAAGTAAACCTGCGATCGGCCCTGTCAAAAGTATGCCGATTGGCGTAAACAGCCCAAGAAGGAAGATCGTGCCCGCTGTCACATAAAGCATGGCTGGGAATGCGAAGAGCTGACCTGTAATGTCTGACCCAAGGTTTCCATTAGAAGCTGCTCTAGTCACAACAATCCCTGTCGCCGTTGAAATGAGGAGTGCCGGAATTTGCGAAACGATTCCGTCTCCTACCGTTAATAAGGTAAAGTGTGAAGCTGATTCTTGAATCGACATGCCTTGCTGAAGCATCCCGATAATGATTCCAAATATAATATTGATGATGACGATGATAATACCTGCGATGGCGTCCCCTTTTACGAACTTACTGGCACCATCCATCGCTCCATAAAAGTCTGCTTCTCTCGCTACTTTTTCACGGCGATTTCTTGCTTCACTTTCTGTCAGCATTCCTGCATTTAAATCTGCGTCAATACTCATTTGTTTACCTGGCATCGCATCGAGTGTAAATCTTGCCGCAACCTCTGATACACGCTCTGCCCCTTTTGTGATAACAATAAACTGAATGATGATCAGGATAAGGAAAACAACAAGACCAACGAGGATATTTCCTCCAACAACAAATGAACCGAACGTTTCGACAACTTTCCCAGCATCTCCTGTTGAAAGAATAGAACGTGTTGTAGAGATGTTAAGCCCTAAACGAAACAGCGTTAAGAGCAAAAGCAATGATGGAAAAATTGAAAATTGCAGTGGTTCTTGCATGTTCATTGTGGTGAGAAGCACGATAAGCGCAAGAGAAATATTAATAATGATTAAAATACTTAATAAAACGGGCGGAAACGGTATGACCAGCATCGCCACAATTAAAATAACACTGAATAAAACAGATAAATCTCTTGCTGACATGCCTGTTCTCTCCTTTTAAAACCAAAAATTCATAAAATCTTTTGTTTCGTTTTATAGACGTAAGCTAAAATTTCTGCGATGGCCTTAAAGTATTCTTCTGGCACCGCTTGGTCGATGTCGACCTGATCATAGAGCGCGCGGGCAAGCGGCCTGTTCTCTACAGTCATGACATCATGTTCTTTCGCAATCGTTCTAATTTTCAAAGCCAAAATATCCGTTCCCTTTGCTACAACATAGGGCGCGTCCATTTTTTCTTCGTCATACTTTAAAGCAATGGCATAGTGGGTTGGGTTTGTAATGATGACGTCCGCTTTTGGGACTTCCTGCATCATCCGTCTCATGGCCATTTCCCGCTGACGCTGTTTAATCTTTGATTTGATGAGCGGGTCACCCTCTGATTTTTTATACTCATCTTTGATGTCTTGTTTGGACATCCGCAAGTTTTTTTCATAATCAAATTTCTGATACATATAATCAAGCCCTGCCAAGATCAGAAGAGCACCAGCAGCATACAGCCCCATAATCAAGGTCATATTTGCGACGAAATGAAGGGTTTCCTCTGCTGTTAATAAAGGAAGCCGCAGAATTTCATCAAAGTGCATCCAAAGAGCAATAAATGTCGCAAAGCCAACAAAGCCAATTTTCAAAATGGATTTTAATAGCTCTACGAGGGCTCGAATACTGTATATTCGTTTAAATCCTTTGATTGGGTCAAGCTTTTCTAATTTCGGTTGAATCACTTCTGTCGAAAAGAGAAAGCCGACTTGTAAATAGTTACTGAGAACGCCTGCCAGCATACCAACACCAAGGATTGGCATAAGGAGGATCCCTGTTTCCTGAAGCAATTCCAAGAATAATTGATGAATATTAGATGTGCTAACCTTCATTAGCATGGTTGTTGAATAAAAACGTTCAATGAGCGCGATAATCCGCTCTTTCATAAAAGGCCCAATAAAAAAGAATGATAAAAAGATTAATAGAAATGAGATGGCTGTATTGACGTCGGTACTTTTGGCAACCTGTCCTTTTTTACGTGAATCCCGTCTTTTTTTCGGCGTTGCTTTTTCTGTTTTTTCACCTGCGAAAAATTGCAAGTCTAGTCTAAGCCTTGTCATCATGACGAACCACCGACCAATGCTAAGAAATTCCTCATGGTGAGTACAATCGTTTCAAATGTATTTTGGACAACACCGAAGATGACGCCCATACAGATGATGATCATAATAAAACTCACACCCATTTTAATAGGAAGTCCGACCACAAAAACGTTCATTTGCGGAACTGTACGTGCCACAATCCCCAGTGCCAAATCGACTAAAAACAGACTTGCCACTACAGGTGCCGAGATTTGAAAGGCAATGATAAACATTTGGTTGAAGCTCTTTGCGATAAAGTAAGCAAAGGATTCACTGCCGAAATTCAGCGCGTATTGATCAACTGCAATGTATTGAAAGCTGTAATAGATTCCATCAAGCAGCAGGTGATGTGCGTTTGTTGCCAGCATCAACAGCAGTGTGACCGTATAAAAAAACTGTCCCATCAGCGGCGTCTGCGCCCCTGTTTGCGGATCGATAATATTGGCAATCGCAAAACCCATTTGAAAATCAATGAATGAGCCGGCAATTTGAACAGCGGACACCATGATGTATGCAATCAGCCCAAGCAGCAGACCGACCATTGCTTCTTTCACCGCAAGCATCATATAAAGACCGTCGATGTCAAGTGCTGGCGGTTCTTTTATGGTGCTAAAACTAATGACAGCTAAAAACAGTGAGAATCCAACTCTGTGTACAGCTGGGATCGTTCTATGCGCTAAAAGCGGTACTGTCACAAAAAAAGCGGTGATCCGAATAAAAACTAAAAGAAAAGCAGGGAATAATTCTATGATTGACATCTCTGCTTAACCTGCAAATCGATCTAAATTCGAGAACAGTTCTGTCGTAAAAGACACAATTGTTGAAAGCATCCATGGACCAAACACAACGAGTCCAATGAGTACTGCAACAATCTTAGGAATAAACGCAAGCGTCTGTTCTTGAATTTGGGTTGTCGCCTGAAACACACTGACAATCAGTCCCACAATGAGTGCGAGCGCTAGAAGCGGCCCACTCACAAGCAATACTACATACACTGATCTTTCAGCCATCGTAATGACAAATTCTGAACTCATGTTTTAAGCACCTACTCTAAAAGCTTTGCAGCAAAGATTTAACTATCAAATACCATCCATCGACTAAAACAAATAACAATATTTTGAAAGGGAGTGATATCATAACCGGCGGAAGCATCATCATCCCCATTGACATCAGAACACTTGCGACCACCATGTCAATAATTAAAAATGGAATAAAGATCATAAAACCAATTTGAAATGCCGTCTTTAATTCTGAGATGGCAAAAGCGGGAACCATCGCCGTTAATGGAATATCTTTAATCGATTCAGGTGTATCCATTTTTGCGTAGCTAAGAAATAAAGCCAAATCTTTCTGTCTTGTATGTTTACTCATAAACTCTTTAATCGGCACTTCGGCTTTTTCATACGCCTGATTTAACGTGATGTCATCATTTAAAAGCGGCGTGAGCGCCTCTTTATTAATCTGTGAGAACGTGGGTGCCATGATAAAAAATGTGAGAAACAAAGCAAGTCCAACAAGCACTTGGTTTGGCGGCATTGAGTTGGTTGCAAGTGATGTTCTGACAAATGAAAGAACAATCACAATCCGTGTAAAACACGTCATTAAAATGAGAATGCCCGGTGCAACCGAAAATACAGTTAAAAGTAATAGAAGACGGACAGATGTGCTAATATTTCCTGCACCGCTGGAATTAAATAAATCGATAAACTCATTCATTTTGTTTCGGGCCTTTCTTTCTGACTTCTGATTGGGTCTTTTTCAATTCGGCTAGCTGCGCCTTTAAATTGGCTGAAAAAGAAGAAGTGGTCGGCTGATCATGTTTCTTTACCTGCGAGGTGAATTTTTGAACCATTTTTGGTAAATCGGTCTTACTCTCCATCGCTTCTTCATATTGTTTTACGATTGCTTCACATTCTTGTTCATCATCAATTTCTTTTAGCAGCTGGATTGAATCTGCTACGCCGACAACTAATACTCGTTTGCCCACCTTGATCAGCTGGACTGAACGGTTTTGTCCGACTGTCGTTCCGCCAATATTTTCAACATAGCGAAATGGTTTGAGTAAGCGGTTTTGCTTACCAACAAATCTCACCAATCCATAAATAAGCAGGATGACAAATAGTAAGGCACCAATCATTTTGACAAAATCCATAATGGAGACAGAAGAAGAGGGAACTTCTTCTGCCGGATTCGTTTGATTGTCAGTGGTTTTCTTCTCTGTATCCTTTTTGCTTTCTTTCTCATCTTTGAGCCAGTCATTCACTGTGCCATTCTCAGGATCTTTCGTTTCAGCAAACAGTGAGGCAGGCTGCATCGTCAAGAAAAGCATAAAACTGATCATTGCTATACATATCAAACGTTTTTTCAACAAATCTTACACCCTTTTTTAGCCTAACGTTTTATTAATTGCTTCAAGTACACGGTCTGCCTGGAATGGCTTCACGATAAAGTCTTTTGCGCCTGCTTGGATCGCGTCAATAACCATTGACTGCTGTCCCATTGCAGAACACATGATGATTTTTGCAGAAGCATCGATTTGTTTAATTTCTTTTAGTGCAGTGATTCCGTCCATTTCTGGCATTGTGATATCCATTGTGACAAGATCAGGAGATGTTTCTTTGTATTTTTCAACTGCTTGTGCGCCGTTTTCTGCTTCTCCTACTACATCAAATCCGTTTTTTACAAGAATATCCTTGATCATCATTCTCATGAATGCTGCATCATCTACGATTAATACCTTAGTAGCCATTTACTTATTCTCTCCCTGTATGTTTGTTTATTTTAAATTAGAAAGTCTTTCTGACTGGCTTAGAATGTCAGTCACACGAACACCAAAGTTCTCATCAATGACAACGACTTCCCCTTTGGCGACGATTCGTTTGTTAACTAGAATGTCTACTGGCTCACCAGCAAGTTTGTCCAGTTCAATGATACTTCCAGCTGAAAGCTCAAGAACTTCTTTCACACTGCGCTGAGTTCTTCCAAGTTCCACCGTAATAGAAAGGGGAATGTCCATCAGCATATCAAGATTTCCAAGCTGGCTTGTTGTATGCTGAGGCTCACTGAACGCTTCAAATTCGACTGGCGCCACATTTACAGGTGCTGCCGGCTTCGCCTGTCTTTTCGGCGGTGCTGCTTGCTGCGCTGGGGCAGACTGCGTTTGCGTTGCTGCCGGCTGAGGTTCAGGTGTGCTCACTTGAGCTTCTTGAACAGGCTCTTCTTCTTGCGCAGGGACTGTTAATTCTGCGATTAAATCCTTCGCAAATGTAATAGGATAAAGCTGCATAATATTTGAATCGATCAGTTCACCTATTGTTAATCTGAAGGATACTTTGACAAGCATTTCTTCAGCTGGAATTCGGTCTGTCCCTTCTCCTTCTTTCACATCAAGTAATTCGACGCGCGGCGGAGAAATATCAATCTTTTTATTAAAGACTGTCGACATAGACGTCGCAGCAGAGCCCATCATTTGGTTCATCGCTTCTTGCACTGCACTTAAATGAATTTCGCTTAAAGAAGGGTCAGCATTTGTCCCGTCTCCGCCCATCATTAAGTCCGCAATGACTGCTGCATCTGTTTGCTGGATAACAAGCAGGTTACTTGCGCTGAAGCCCTCTGTATAATTCACTTCAATAGCGACATACGGATGAGGAAATTCCTCATTCAGCTTACTTTTTTGAATCACTGTAACCGTTGGAGTTGTAATCTCCACTTTTTGATTTAATAGGGTTGAAAGTGCTGTTGCAGAGCTGCCAAATGAAATATTACCGATTTCTCCAATGGCATCTTGCTCCATTGCAGAAAGGATTGTATCAGGCTCTATATCATCATTGCTGCCTCCTTTAAGGAGCGCATCGATTTCGTCTTGTGATAATTTACTTCCGTTATTCTCCATCTTCTTCACCTCTTATGTCGTGATCTAGAATTTGAATCGCCTGTTTCCGATTCACGCGGCCGGCCTGTCCCAAGAATTTCGGTTTATTTCCGACCATAACAGTAAGAGGCGCATTTACTGGTTTGTCCAAGGCAATACAATCACCAATTTCCAAATTCAAAAACTCTTCCACCGTCATTTCCGATTGTCCCAGCTCTGCGACTACCGGTATTTTTGCCTTCATAATCCGTTTTTCAATGGCCTTTGTCTCTTGCTGTTTTGGTTCATTTCGTTCAGACTGCATCCAGTAGTGTACAGACAGCTTCGGAATAATAGGCTCTAATACAACGTGAGGAATACATAGGTTAATAACCCCGCTTACCTCGCCAATCTGTGTATTAAGAGAAATGACGACAACTGTTTCGTTTGGTGACACCATTTGAACAAACTGGGGATTTACCTCGAAATCTGCCATTTCAGGCTCGATGTCGGTTATGGACTGCCACGCTTCTCTGTAATTTTCCAAAGCTCCCTCAAACATGTTTGAGATAATCTTTGTTTCAATTTCTGTAAGTGATTCTGTCTTATTATGACTAATGCCAATCCCGCCCATCAGCCTGTCCATCATCGCATAGCCGATTGTTGGGTTCACTTCAAGCATGATTCTTCCTTCAAGCGGGCTGACATAAAATAAGTTTAATAATGTCATATTAGGAATCGAACGAATAAATTCTTCGTATGGTACTTGGTCAACCGAGCTGACAGTAATTTGAATATATGATCTTAGCTGCGCTGAAAAATGCGTGGTGAGCAGTCTAGCGAAGTTATCATGAATCCTTGTTAAACTTCGAATCTGGTCTTTTGAAAAGCGCAGTGCACGTTTAAAGTCATACACTTTCACTTTTTTCGTCGTTTCTTCTTTTTTCAGCTCTTCTGCATCCATTTCGCCTGTTGAGATGGCGGATAATAATGCGTCGATCTCATTCTGGGAAAGCACTTCTCCTGACATTTCTTCACCTCCGTCGCGTTAATTAATCGCCTCTATTGCAGATTAAAGGAGGTTATATATACTTCTTTCACCTTGCCATCTTGCAAATAGTTATTCACTTTGTTTTTGACTTGTGTTTTAAAATGTTCTCTGCCTTTTTTGCCATCAAGTTCATCTGCATTCGTGTCTGATAAAATGTCGATTACAGCATCTTTTACTTGGAAACTTCTTTTCTCAAGCTCTGATTTTGCCTTTTCAGAGTCCGTTTCAATATTCAGGACAAGTTTGACAGCATTTCCTTCAGATTTTAAATTGGTGATAATCTCAGGAATTTCAACAGAAGCTTTTACGACTTCATCTGCTGTTGGCTCTTTTTCAGCTTTTGCTTCGTCTGACCCATTCAGCAGAAAAAAGATGCCTGCTCCAATTCCGACGATGGCAATAATCATGATTAGCATTACTACGACTAATTTCTTCTTCATTCAAATTCCTCTATTCCTTGATTCAATGAAATGACTTGGATTTTTCTGTAGAAAGAAATGATTTTCTCTTGAAGCTGCTCTTCATCTTCTTTCACAACGAATTTCTTTCCATTGGCCAAAGTAATGGTCGTGTCTGGAAAACTTTCGATTTGCTCGATATGGAGAGCGTTCAGCATAAATCCTTTGCCATTTAATCTTGTCACTTCAATCATATTAAGCAGAGAAGCGATCATCCGCTCCCCCTACCTCCTATCGTTTCAGATTCACAAGCTCTTGCAGAATTTCATCAGAAGTTGTGATCGTCTTTGCATTCGATTGGAATCCGCGCTGCGCGATAATCATTTCGGTAAACTCGTCTGTTAAATCAACGTTTGACATTTCAAGTTTCCCTGTTTGGATCACGCCAGTTCCTTCTTCACCAGGTACGATAGGATTACTTGGTGCACCTGAGCTTAACGTTTGGCGGTAAAGGTTGTCACCAACTTTGTCTAATCCTCCTGCGTTACGGAAAGATACGAGTGAAATCTGTCCAACAGTTCTAGATACGTTGTTTTCAACAACCGAAACCGTTCCATCTGGACCAACACTTACACTTGAAACGCCATCTGGAATCGTTATCTTTTGTCCATTCATTCCAAGCAGATAATTTCCATCAGGGGTGACTAAGCTTCCCTCTGAATCAGTGTCGAAATTCCCTGTTCTTGTATAAAGAATTTCTCCTTGACTTTCAATACGGAAAAACCCATCTCCATTGATATAGAAGTCGTAAGGTTCATTTGTATTTTGAGAAGATCCCGCTGACATGATTTTATCAATAGAAGATAAAGATGATCCTAAACCAATTTGTTTTGAGTTGATTGAACCAGAGTTGTTCGTTGGTCCACCTGAACTTCCAATGGTTTGGCTGACCATATCTTTAAACGTGATACGGCTTTTTTTGTATCCGTGTGTATTGACGTTGGCTACGTTGTTGGCTACCACATCTAATTTTGATTGGAAGTTTTTCATTCCGCTAATTCCTGAGTAAAGTGAGCGTAACATTTATTTTCCTCCTCGAATTACTTCGTTTTTTCTCCAACTGCTGTAACATCCCAAGGGCTGATTTTCGTTCCATCTTCCAAAATAAGCAAGTATTCATTGTCTATGTTTTTAACAGACTTCACAGTGCCCGATATCTCTTTATCATCCAGCTTGCCCGATACTTCTTTACCAATCCAGCCTACATACGTCGTAAACGGATCTTGGTGTGCAACAAATGTAGACATGAGCTGATTCAGCTTGGTGATCGAATCGTTCATATTGGTTTGCTGTTCTAAAGATGAAAAAGTGGCAAGCTGCGTGACAAACTCACGGTCATCAAGTGGGTTTGTCGGATCTTGGTTTTGAAGCTGTGTGAGCAAAATTTTCAAGAATTGATCTTTGCCGAGCGTATCTGTTTTCTTTTCTGCTTTTGAAGAAGTGTCTGTTTGTGCGGCTGTTCTATTCGTAGCATCAACTGTTGCCATTAGATCTCCTCCTCTTCTTCATCTGACCCAACAAGAGCATCTAGGACATCTTGGAATTCTGCTTCCTGTTCATCAGTCTGCTGGAAATTCTGTCCTTTTGGCTGCTGCTGCTTGTTTTCTTCACTAAACTGTCCAAATAACGGCTGCTCATTTGATTGAAGCGGTATATGGAAACGGTCCACTTGAACCGACATATTCGGAAGCGCCTGCTTGAGCTGCGGAAGGTGATGCTCTAACAGCTCTTTTGCTGCTTGCGTCGAGGCAGTAATTTTACTCGCATACATACCGTTTTGTTTCGTTAGCTGAATGGTAATAAATCCAAGATTTTCAGGATTTAATCGAACGGTAAACCGTCCGCTTGAATTGCCAAACGGCGTGAATTTCATTTGCTTCCACGTGTTTAGAATTTGCTGATCAACTGTTCCTGGCTTTTCATCCGTCGTTTGTGTCTGCTGAACAGGAGCCGCTGACTGCAGGTGGAAAAACTGCTTATGACCTGGCAGAAGCGAGTGGGTCATTATTTTTTCAGAAGCTGGCGCAGCAGTGCTTTGTCCTTTAACGACTTCTTTTTTGATGAGCCACTCAAGAGATGCATTCCCTTTTGCCGGAGAAGCGAGAGTAGATTCTTGTTTTGGAGAGACCAGTTCCTTCAACTCTCCTAGTGAAATTTTCCACTCTTTGTCAGATCCTTTCGCACTCGCCATCATATGATCGATTAACTGATTAAAGTGCTTTAGCTCACTTTGAGTCATCGAATTCAGCTTTGGTGCTGAACCCTGCGAAAAGAACTGCTCTTTTACTTGCTGAACGAGTTTCTCATCTACCCCGTTTTTCGAAAGAAAGTCGATGAAGTCTTGACCTTTTCCTTCAATATCCTGCACAAGTTTCGCATCAAAGCTGAGCGGCTGTTGATTAAGCAATTGATAGATGAAAAAGTGGACTTGTATGAGCTGTTCACTATGTTCAGAACCTGGCTTTTCAGCTTGATCACCGTAAATGGAAGATTCCATTTTTTGAAATAATTCTTCAAGTGACTTGAGATCAGTTGCTTCAAGTGTTTGACCTTGTAGTGTTTGAAGCGCACTTAGTAGATCTGCGCTCATTCCTTCTTCAGGTGATTGCATCCATTTTTCAATGATCTGCATCGCATCATTGATAGAAAGTGAGGTAGAAGCGGCTGTCTCAGCATCAACAGGACCGCTTTGGGCGCCTGCTCCGCTAAGTAATTGTTTAAACAAACCGCTGGCAGTTGCCGCGCCGCCTCCCTTTAGTCCCGAGAGACCTTGAGAAGATTGCTGTAAGGCTGCAATATCCAATAGCTTCACTTATTGTCCACCCCCATTTTCACGTTCTTCTTTTTTGGCAAGCTCTTTTGTAAACGTTGCTGCCTTCTGAGGTGTCAGTTTTGCTAATATGTCTGTCAGTTTATTTTTGCTCAGCTCTTCAAGGATTTTTAATGCCTCTTTATCACTTAGTTCTGATAAAATTTTGGCGGATTTCCCTGGGTCCATGCTTTCATAAATGCTGGCGATCTTTCCTTTTGTCTGCTGATTAGAGGATGCCGCTGCATCAGAGGACTCCGCTGCCGAGTTATTACCTGACGTATTATTTGATGAGCTGTTATTCGATGAACTGTCATTGGCTGACGTATTCTTTGCATCATTTTCAGATGTTTTTTCAAGTGAGTTGATTTTTTGATTCAGTCTTTTAATCTCTTCATCACTTGTTTTCAAATCTTTTTGTGCAATTTCGAGCTCATTTTTTTGCTCTTTAATAGTCTTTTTCAGTTCTTTCAACTCTGCATCGCTTTGATCATTAGGTGAAGATGACGTTTTTGAGGTGTCATCTGAACCAACTAAGCTGCTGATCACCGGAATGTTTTGGAGCGGTTTTTTTAGATCAAAACCTGCCATATAAAGGATCGTGCCAGTGACAATCACAAGCACAATCAATGGGATGATGACAATAAACAAGATCCATTGAAATTTCCCGCCGCCTGATTCCTTTGTTTTTTCCTTCTTAGGCATTCATCTCGACTCCTAATGTCCTTGAAACATGAATTGGCTGATAGAGATATCATCCATTTCTTTCATTTCAATTGCCTTATGTTCAAGGGAAAACTTTTCAAATTGCTTTTCTTTCATTTTTTCAAACTTTTTAAACTCAATGTTTTTTTCAGTTAAATCAGATTGTTTTTCATTCATTTGATGACGTTTCATGATCACAAGCTGCTGATAATGCTGAATGGTGTTATCTAAGTTGGTCACAAATTGCTGGTAATGACGCATTTCTTGAACACTCATTCCACTTCTCAGCTTTTCTTCTTTGCTTTTTTCCATTAGCTCTTTTTTACTCATATTTTCATAGAGTTTTTCAGCGACTTGCTCAAATGCCGAAACGGATTGTTGGTACGCTGCAAGTGACTTGTCTTTTTCACTTTCTTTCAGTTCTAAGAGCTTTTGAAATTTGTATTGATATCTCACTGTTTTTGTCAATCCTCTCTATTCATCAAACTGAGCAATAAACTCACACTGTCTTCAATAGATACAGCCTCTTCTACATCCTGCTTTAAAAATGAAATCAGATGAGGGTAAGCCTGCATGGCCTCATCAATATCTTTGGAGGAGCCTTTTTTATATGCTCCTATATTAATGAGGTCTTCAGCGTTTTGATAAGTGGATAAAAGCTGGCGGAACCGGTTAGCCGCTTCCTTGTGATCATGACTTGCGATATTGCTCATGACACGGCTGATACTTTTCAAAATATTAACAGCGGGAAATTGTCCTTTGTTGGCTAAAGCACGATCAAGGACAATGTGGCCATCCAGGATCCCCCTCACTGTATCAGCGATCGGTTCATTCATATCGTCCCCATCAACAAGAACTGTGTAAAACGCTGTGATCGAACCAAGCTGATTTGTCCCAGTTCGTTCGAGCAATTTTGGCAGTATAGCGAACACTGATGGTGTATATCCTTTTGTTGTTGGCGGCTCGCCAGTTGCAAGACCTATTTCCCTTTGCGCCATGGCAACCCTCGTAACAGAATCCATCATGAACATGACATTTTTGCCTCTGTCTCTGAAATATTCCGCAATGGCTGTTGCAGTATAGGCAGCTTTCAGTCTCGTCAGTGCAGGCTGGTCAGAAGTTGCGACGACAACAATTGATCGCTTCAGTCCTTCAGCACCTAAATCCTTTTCAATAAACTCACGAACTTCACGGCCACGCTCTCCAACAAGGGCAATGACATTGAGGTCTGCTTCTGTCTGCTTTGCAATCATCCCCATTAAGGTACTTTTTCCAACACCACTTCCGGCAAAAATCCCGATCCTTTGACCAGTGCCAACTGTGAGCAAACTATCAATGACTCTAACGCCGACACCCATCTTTTCTCGAATAGGCGGTCTGTCCATCGGATTTGGGGGTGATTGATCTGTCGAAACAGGTGCAAGTCCCTTTGGAAGCATACTGCCATCAAGCGGATCACCGAAGGCATCAACGACTTCACCTATTAATCCAGTCCCTACTTTGACCTTCAGCGACTCACCCGTCGCTTCCACAAGACTTCCTGGTGAAATATTGGATGCTTCTACATAAGGCATGAGCAGAATGTTTTCATCTCTAAACCCTACGACCTCTGCTTTTATCGGATGGTGCTTGCTCCCTTTTTTATGAATGAGACACACGTCACCGATCGAACTCTCCGGCCCCTTAGATTCAATCATCAGCCCAACCACTCGGTTGACTTTTCCAAATCGTTTATAAGGATCAGCGGTTTCAATCGTTTCTTTTAACACATCCATTTTCATTTGTGATCACCTGAATCAATGACTTCTAATAATTTTTCTTTCAGCTGATTCAATTGGGTATCAACACTCGCTTCCACTTTTCCAAAACTTGTTTCTACGTAACAAGTTCCTTTTGGCGCTTTTTCATCCGAGTAAATGGCAAGATGTGTATCCTTTTGAAGGATTCTAATCAATTCGTCTTTATATTCCATCACATGCTCGTAATGTTCAGGGTCAACATAGATGGAAATATCGTCATATTCTTTCACTTCTGAAATGACCTGCTTCACAAGAGCCAAAAATTGATCTTTCGTCTCCTCTGCTGCATTCCAAACGCGTTTGGCGAGTTCAAAAGCAAGTTCCACAATTTGCTCAGCAGAGCTTTCAATTTTTTCTTCGTAGTCCTGCCTTGCAAGACCGGCGATGTCATTTGCTTGATCAAGAATAGCTTGGTACTGCAAATTCGCATCTGCTTCGCCCTTTTGAAAGCCGTCTTGATAACCTGCTTGTTTCGCTTCTTCAATGAGCTGTATTCTTTCTTCTTCAAAATCAGTTCTGCGCTGATTGATTTCAGCCATTGTTTTTTCCAGCTCACTGTTTGCTTGTTCTAATATGCGGCTCGCCTGATCTTCTGCATCACTAAGTACAAGCTGTGATGCCTCGGTTTCATTGACAAGCTCTTCTTCGTGATGTTCTCTTTTAAACTCCACTTGCTGTAAAGGAATCGTTTGCCGTCCTTGTTCAGGAATAACAGATGTTTCATGTTTGATAATCCTAGACAATGATATCGTCTCCTCCGCCTCGAGCTATGACGATTTCTCCAGCTTCCTCAAGTCGTCTTACGATGCTGACAATACGGGTTTGTGCTTCCTCGACATCTCTAAGCCGGACAGGCCCCATAAACTCCATTTCTTCCTTGAATGTTTCGACCATCCGCTGTGACATGTTGCGGAAGACAATTTCTTTGACCTCTTCGCTTGCCACTTTGAGTGCGAGCAATAAGTCATCATTTTCAACATCTCTGATGACACGCTGAATCGCTCTGCTGTCAAGAGTGACAATATCTTCAAAGACAAACATACGTTTCTTAATTTCATCAGCAAGTTCAGGATCTTGAATTTCAAGTGTGTCTAAAATGGTCTTCTCCGTAGCACGGTCTACACCATTTAGCACTTCCACAACCGCTTCGACTCCGCCTGTTTGCGTGTAGTCCTGCGTAAAGGTTGAAGACAGCTTTTGTTCAAGAATGCGTTCCACCTCATTGATGATCTCTGGAGATGTGCGGTCCATTAAGGCAATACGTCTTGCAACCTCAGTTTGTACTTCCTCGCCTAATTCAGATAAAATTTGCCCAGCCTGCACTGGATCCAGATAGGAAAGGATGAGCGCAATCGTTTGTGGATGCTCATGCTGGATAAAGTTTAAAATTTGTTCTGGTTCAGCCTTTCGAGCAAAATCAAATGGTTTTACTTGAAGAGAGGATGTTAACCGGTTTAAGATGCTGTCCGCTTTGTCCTCACCAAGCGCTTTTTCAAGCACTTGTCTTGCGTACATAAGACCGCCCTGCGATATGTAGTCCTGCGCGATGGCAATGCTGTGAAACTCTTCGATGATTTCATCTTTTTTAGCAGTATCTACACTTCGTACATTGGAAATTTCTAATGTTAATTTTTCTATTTCGTCTTCAGACAGATGTTTGTATACAGATGCTGACACGTCTAGCCCTAAGGAAATCATTAGGATTGCTGCTTTTTGTCTGCCTGTTAGTCGATTTGGATCTTTTCTCGACATGTGTATTCCTCCTAATCCTCGGACAGCCAGCTGCGTAGCAATTTAGCAAAGTCTTCTGGTTTTTCTTTTGCCATTTTTTCAAGCTGATTTTTTCTCACCATTTCTTCTGTTTCTGGTTCAGTGTCGATATCAGGAACATCGATTGGTGTACGTTCATCAAACTCAAACTCTTCTTCCTCATCTCTTCTACGCTTACGTACAAGAAGAATGATAAGAGCGATAATTGCAAGTAGGAGCACACCGCCTACAATATAAACCCAGATTGGAATATTATTTGAAGGGTTATCTGCCGCAGTTTGCTGTTTACCGTCTAATTTTGATACTGATAAAACGATTTTGTTATCTAAGTCTGCTTGAGTGAGCGCTTGACCATTTGTGTATTCTTTATCAATCGATGTGCTAATGATCGTTGAAAGAATCTTTTTGATATCATCTTGTCTTTCAGCTGTTAAAGAGTTTGCATCGTTTGCAGTTGGTGGTTCGACCAACGCTTGAATGCCAACATCTCTAATTTTATAAGGGCTTTCTTTGATATCTTTATGAATGCGGTTGACTTCATAATTGATACGATCTTCACTCTTCTCGTAATCTCCGCTTCCATTCGCTCCATCGGCACCTTGATAATTTGTGACATCATCGTCACCTGTTCCAGCGGTGCCTCCAGCTGCTGCTCCATTGCCTGAATATGTTTCAGCAATCTTTTCAGCGCTGACAGCAATCCCCTGCATGTTTTCTTTATCAACAGGTTCTACAAGGTCTTCTTTTCTTTTTTCTTCAGTAAAATCAATGTCTGTTGTGACCGATACAGCCACTTTATCTTGACCCATCATTGTTCCGAGCAGCTGCTGAATTTTTCTTTGAAGATTCTTTTCGATTTCCTCTTTTTTCTGCTGCTGTGCATCCATTCCACTTGCATAAGAATCGGAACTGGTGTTTAAGTCGTAGTAGTTGGAATCTTGGTCCATAATGACAATGTTTTCTGTTTTTAAATTCGGCACACTTTTTGAAATAAGATGATAAAGGCCTTTTACTTGCTGCGGCGTAAGCGTGTAGCCAGGCTCAACTTGCAGCACAATGGATGCTGATGCATTACTTTGCTCTTCTCCAACAAAAACGGAATCTTTTGGCAGGTTAATCATCACTTTTGAATCTTTAATCCCATCAATTGTGTTGATCAGATTGGATAGTTCTGTCTGAGTTGCGTCTACTTTCAGAACATCAAATTCATTATCTGTTAAACCGAAGCCTGAATTGTTTGCAAAGAAGGAATAATCAATGTTGCCTGTCTTAGGAAGCCCTTCAGATGCGAGTGTTACTTTTAAAGAGTCTGCTTGCTTTTCTGGAACGAGAATCGTTGTTCCATTGTTTGCAAGTTCCGATTTAACGTTTTTGCCATCTAGTTCCTGTTTGATTTGTCCAGCTTCTGCCTCAGACAAGTCTCTAAAGAGCGGAACCATTTTTTCAGAAGAAGCAAAGATGCTAACAACCGTAATAATGATTGCTAGGGCAGCAACGCCGCCAATCATGAGTATTTTTTGTAATTTTGATCGATTTCGCCAAAACTCAACTGTTTTTGTTCTTAATTGCATTAAAGTACGATTCATCTTAACCCCCGGTCATTCCATTCAGTCTTTTTTTGTCCACCAGCACCTCCTACATCTGCATTCTCATAATCTCTTGGTACGCTTCGACTGCTTTATTTCGAAACTCTGTCGCAGCTGTGAGTGTGACACTCGCTTTTTGTGAAGCAATCATGACTTCATCGAGATTGACATCTTTTCCTTGTGCAAGCGCATTTGTATACTGGTCTGATTTCAGCTGTGATTGATTTAATGCCTCAATGGAATTCTTCAGCACATCAGAGAAATTCGTTTGACTTTTAGGTGCAGCCGCCTGCAAGGACGATGCATTCGTCAATTCACTTGCTTGCTGAGCGGTTTGAAGCTGGAAAGGAGATATTGCATTAACCAATTCTTTTCACCTTACTTTCCTATTTCTAAAGCTTTCATCAGCATGCTTTTGTTCGCATTTAGAGCAGTCACGTTCGCTTCATATGATCTTGAGCTGCTGATGAGGTCGACCATTTCTTTTAATGGATCGACATTTGGTGTTTGAACATATCCATTTTCATTGGCATCGGGATTTGTAGGATCATATTGAAGGTTGAATGGAGTTTCGTCTTCTGTAATCTTTGTTACTTTGACGCCGTTTCCTAATTTGCCGCTCGAATTCATACTTGAGTTCAATATAGATGAAAATGATTCACCTGACGGCTGTAATGTGACAAGTTTACGTCTATAAGGCTCCCAGTTGCCATCAACCTGTTTAGCTCTTGTTGTATCCATATTTGCAAGGTTTGAGGATACAACGTCCATTCTGAGCCTCTGTGCCGTTAATGCTGAGGCCGAAGCGTTCACTCCTGAAAAAATCGACATCACTTACCTCCTGTCAAAACTGTTTTAAGAGAATTAAATTTCCCGCTCATTCTTTCCACCAAAGCATTATACTGAATTTGGTTTTTAGCGAGTTCACTCATCTCTTGATCAATATCGACATTATTTCCGTTTTCTTGATATGAAGTACGGTTGCTAGAAACAACTGAATAATTAGACCCTGTTTTTGAAAAATCAATGTGACCTTGGTATGTTTTTTTAGCATCTAATTTGTTCGATGCGTCATTTAGCATGTCATGGAATGCGACGTTTTTCGACTTGTAGTTCGGTGTGTCTATATTCGCGATATTATTGCTTATGACTTTTTGCTTAACATTCGCTCTACCCAAGGCATTCTCAAGGTTGCTTATCGTTCCAGAAAATATATCCAAAACCATATACCTCCAATCATATGTATTTCATTCCATTTAATCATGTCGAGATTTGTAAAACCATATGTTCATTGTAAGAAATAATAGGATTAAAGTCTATGATGTATATGTAAAAAAAACTCGTAATATATATCTATTTTACGAATAGGTATAAAGGCCTAGATTCAAAGCACTACAGATTTGTAAGGGGTTTCTTGGAAAAAAGAGTGACATTTTTCGGACAAATCCTCATTTTTTCACATAAAAAAACCCTTTTCAGCATTTATTTCGGCTAAAAAGGGTTTTTGATTAATGAGATTTTAAATTTTCGAGTTCAATTAAAAATTTGTTGTTTAACACTTTGATGTACGTTCCCTTCATTCCAAGAGAACGAGATTCGATTACGCCTGCACTTTCTAACTTACGTAATGCGTTTACGATCACTGAACGAGTGATCCCTACACGGTCTGCAATTTTACTTGCGACAAGAAGACCTTCGTTTCCATCAAGCTCTTCAAAAATGTGCTCAATCGCTTCAAGCTCACTGTATGATAGAGAGCTAATCGCCATTTGGACAACCGCTTTACTTCTTGCTTCTTCTTCGATTTCCTCTGCTTTCTCGCGAAGAATCTCCATTCCAACAACTGTTGCCCCGTATTCAGCAAGAATTAAATCATCATCTGTGAATGTATCTTGTAAGCGGGACAGGATTAACGTACCTAAACGATCTCCTCCGCCGATAATTGGAACAATTGTTGTTAAACCTGATTGGAATAAGTCACGGTTCTCAATCGGGAAAGCTGTATATTCACTGTTAATATCAAGGTTTGAAGACGTTTCTGGGACATTGAATAGACTCTTTGTATATTCTTCAGGGAACTGACGATCTTCAAGCATTTTTTTCATACGTGCATTTTCGATCTGTTGATTAATGGAGTAACCAAGAAGCTTTCCCCTTCTGCTTAATACGAAAATGTTTGAATCAATGACATCTCTCAGTGTTTCCGCCATTTCTTTGAAATTAACTGGTTTCCCCGCTGCATCTTGCAGCATTGAGTTAATAATCCTTGTTTTTTGTAGTAACGCCATAATAATGATCCTCCTAGATTACTTTATTCATTTGTTAAAGTATAAATTGACTTAAATCTTTGTTATTTGCAATCTTTCCTAGCTTCTCTTCGACATACTGAGGGGTAATGGTCACTGTCTCCATCGTAATATCAGGCGCCTCAAATGAAAGCTCTTCAAGCAGCTTCTCAAGTATGGTATGAAGCCTTCTTGCACCGATGTTATCTGTCTCCTGATTGACATGATAAGCCACTTCGGCAATCTTATGAATAGCATCGTCAGAAAATTCAAGAGATATACCTTCTGTTTCAAGTAAAGCTTTATATTGCTTTAATAATGCATTATCTGGTTCCGTTAAGATTTTCACAAAGTCTTCTATACTTAATTTATCTAATTCTACACGAATTGGGAAGCGCCCCTGAAGCTCGGGAATCAAATCTGATGGCTTTGCCATATGAAATGCACCTGCTGCAACAAAAAGCACATGATCAGTTTTAACGGCACCATATTTCGTCATCACAGTTGAACCTTCTACAATCGGTAAAATATCACGCTGAACCCCTTCACGAGAAACATCTGCAGATGATGCACCGCCGCTTTTGGCGATTTTGTCGATTTCATCGATAAAAATAATTCCTTGCTGCTCTGCTTTGTAGACCGCTTCCTGACTGACTTCATCCATATCAATCAGTTTTGAAGCTTCCTCAGCCGTTAACGCCTTTCTTGCTTCTCTGACAGTCAGCTTTCTGCGTTTTTTCTTTTTAGGCATGAGATTGCCGAGCGCATCCTGCATGTTCATACCCATTTGCTCCATACCCGAGCCTTGAAGCATATCAAACATGGAAGGCTGCTGTTCTTCTACTTCGATCGTGACGTAATGATCTTCAAGTTCTCCCATCGCCAGCTGATGAGCAATTCGCTTTCTTGTCGATTCGAGTTCCACTTCTTCATTTGAATGATCTCGATCACGGTCATCTTCATCTGAACCGCCAAACAGCATCTCAAAAGGATTTTTTACAGACTGGCTTTTTTTCTTACCAGGAACAAGTAAATGAACAAGACGTTTATTTGCTTGTTTTTCTGCTTCATCTTGAACATCTTTCATTTTTTCTTCTTTGACGAGTCTAATCGCTGTTTCAACTAAATCTCTCACCATTGACTCTACGTCACGGCCAACATAACCCACTTCAGTAAATTTCGTCGCTTCCACTTTAATAAAAGGCGCACCAGAAATTCGAGCAATTCTTCGGGCAATTTCTGTTTTCCCCACACCTGTAGGGCCGATCATTAAAATATTTTTAGGAACGACTTCATCCTTTAGCTTATCATGTAAAAGACTTCTTCTGTAACGGTTTCTTAAAGCCACCGCCACTGCTTTTTTCGCATCAAGCTGACCAATGATATATTGATCAAGCTTTTCAACTATCTCTCTTGGGGTGAACGGCTTTTTCTCCATACGTCTCATGTCCTTTCTATTCAAGCTCTTCTAAAGTGATTTGATCGTTCGTGTAGACACAGATTTCTCCGGCCGTTTCAAGAGCGGCCTTTGCAATTTCTCTCGCTGAGAGATGATCACCTGCATGGGTTTTGAGTGCTCTCCCTGCGCTAAGGGCATAGTTGCCGCCTGAGCCAATGGCCAAAATCCCATCATCTGGTTCAATGACCTCTCCAGTTCCAGAGACGAGCAGGATGCTCTCTTTGTTCATGACGATGAGCATGGCCTCAAGCTGCCTTAGCATCTTGTCACTTCGCCATTCCTTCGCTAGTTCTACGGCTGCCCGCTTTAAGTTGCCACCATATTCTTCAAGCTTTGTTTCAAACTTTTCAAAGAGTGTAAACGCATCTGCTACTGAACCTGCAAAACCTGCAAGCACCTTGCCTCCGAAAAGACGGCGCACTTTTTTTGCTGTGTGTTTCATCACGACAGCCTGCCCGAAAGTGACTTGACCGTCGCCAGCCATTGCACTTTTTCCTTTATGTTGAACGGCAAAGATGGTTGTTGCATGAAATGATGACATGAAAAAACCTCCTTTTAGGATCGTTTAAAAGCCCTTGGGTGATGAGACATGTACGTGTTTCTTAAAGAATCTTTTGATACATGCGTGTACACCTGTGTAGATGATAAATTTGAATGACCGAGAAGTTCTTGAACACTTCTCAAATCCGCCCCCTCGTTTAAGAGATGCGTGGCAAAGGTGTGCCTTAACATGTGAGGATGGATATGTAATGTACCTGACGCCTTTTTCATTAATTCAGTGAGAATGAATCGAACACCTCGGTCTGTAAGAGGCGCCCCGCGCTGATTCAAAAACACATGTGCATCAGCGCGGTCTTTCCCCTTAGATTTCAGCTTCTGCCTTCCATCCTCTAAATAAGTAATGAGCGCTTCATGAGCATATGACCCGAAAGGAACATACCGCTGCTTGCTGCCTTTCCCATGAACAAGCACTGTATCCATCGATAAATCAAGATCAGATTCTTTTAATGAACATAACTCACTGACCCTCATACCTGTTGCATAAAGAAGTTCTAAAATGGCTTGATTTCTTTGCCCAAGCGGTGTGCTGACATCAGAAACTGTAAAAAGCTCTTTTAGTTCCTCCTCATACAAAAATGAAGGAATCCGCTTATCCTGTTTTGGTAAGCTAACGAGTAAAAAAGGATTTTCTTTCACAAGCTGTTCTCTTAATAAAAATTTATAAAAGCTGCGAAGCGCAGAGACTTTCTTACTAATCGTTCTTCTTGCCAGGCCTTTTTCATAAGCTTCTGTTAAATAAATTCTCGTATCTTGATAGGATACCTCTTCAAAACCGTCTATTCCTTGAATGTTCATAAATCTGACAAACTCTTCAATGGCTTCTGTATATCCTGAGATCGTTAAAGCTGAATAGTTTTTTTCAATTTGCAGATATTCAATGAATAAGTGGACAAGACGCTGTTTATTCGTCATTTTTACACCTCTTTAAGGCTTTTAAATGGTATCACATATCTTGCTTTCCGTGCAATGTTTTACTACAGAGATTTCGAAATAGTTTGAATAGTTTCGATTGCGCGCTTAGCGTACTCTGCATAACGTTCTTGTTTGTTTTTAATTCGAACACCTAGATCTTTCAGCAAACCAAAATTCGCATTCATCGGCTGGAAGCTTTTCTTGTTTGTCGACGTGATGTAATAAGCCATACTCCCAATCGCCGTTTCCTCAGGAAGTGTCACAAGCTCTTCCCCTTTAACAAAACGAGCGGCGTTAATGCCAGCCACAAGTCCGGAAGCTGCAGACTCGACATACCCTTCAACGCCTGTCATTTGTCCGGCAAAGAATAGATCATCTCTATTTTTAAACTGATAAGTCGGTCTTAAAAGGCTTGGCGAGTTAATAAATGTATTACGGTGCATTACCCCGTAACGAACAATCTCTGCTTCTTCAAGGCCTGGAATCAAACGGAATACTTCCTTTTGATCGCCCCACTTTAGATGTGTCTGGAAGCCAACGATGTTATATAAAGTACCTGCTGCATCATCCTGTCTTAATTGAACAACAGCGTAAGGTCTTTTTCCTGTTTTCGGATCTTCCAGTCCTACTGGCTTCATCGGGCCAAACAGCATCGTTTTCTTTCCTCTTTTCGCCATGACTTCAATTGGCATACAGCCTTCAAAGAAGATTTCTTTTTCAAATTCTTTTAATGGCACAGTTTCAGCAGAAATGAGCGCCTCATAAAAACGATCGAATTCTTCTTCTGTCATTGGACAGTTTAAATATGCGGCTTCCCCTTTGTCATAGCGTGATTTCAAATACACCTTATCCATATCAATGCTATCTTTCTCTAGAATAGGTGCCGCTGCATCGTAGAAATAGAGATATTCTTCTCCTGTTAACGATTTTAATTCTTTTGAAAGTGCTTCTGATGTCAGCGGGCCAGTCGCGATAATTGTCGGACCTTCTGGAATGCTTTGCACTTCTTCTTGAAAGACCGTAACATTCGGATGATTTTTCACGCGATCTGTCACGTTTGCTGCAAATTCATGACGGTCTACTGCAAGCGCGCCGCCTGCAGGAACTGAGCTTTCATCTGCTGCTGCGATAATGGCTGAATCTAAATGACGCATTTCTTCCTTTAATACACCTACTGCATTCGTCAAAGCGTTCGCACGCAGTGAGTTGCTGCATACAAGCTCCGCAAATTTATCTGTGTGGTGAGCCGGCGTTTGTTTCACAGGTCTCATTTCGTATAAATTGACTTTAATTCCTCGTTTAGCGATTTGCCATGCAGCTTCACTTCCAGCTAAACCGGCTCCGATCACATTTACAAATTGACTCATTGGACAACTCTCCTATTTCGTAAGTTCTGTTTGATGACATAAAAAAGCAGGTGAACAAGGTTGCTCACCGCTATTTTTGTTGTTCCTCTTTATAATCACAGTTCACACATTGAACTTGAACGCCTTTTTTCAGCTTTTTCTCTACAAGCATATTTTCGCATTTTGGACACTTTCTTTCAATTGGTTTGTCCCAAGAAACGAATTCACACTCTGGAAAACGATCACAGCCGTAAAAAATGCGGCGTTTCTTCGATTTTCGTTCAACGATGTTTCCTTCATGACATGACGGGCATTTGACACCGATATCTTTGACAATTGGTTTTGTGTTACGGCAGTCAGGAAAGTTAGAGCACGCCATGAACTTGCCGTATCTACCCATTTTGTACACCATCGGATGTCCGCACTCTTCACAATCAACACCTGCGTATTCCGGCTCAATCTCAACTTCTTGCATCTCTGCTTCAGCTTTTTCTACCCGTTTTGCAAAGTCTTGATAGAAGCTGTCGATAATACGAACCCATTCGATCGTACCTTCTTCAACACTATCAAGTTCCTTTTCCATTTTCGCTGTAAATTCAACGTTAATGATTTCAGGAAAGAATTCGATGATTAAGTTGAGTACAATCTCTCCAAGCTCTGTCGGAGTAAATCGTTTATTATCAAGCGCGACATAACCGCGCTTTTGAATCGTATCTAATGTTGGTGCATACGTAGATGGACGGCCTATACCGAGCTCTTCAAGTGTTTTGACCAATCTTGCCTCTGTGTAGCGTGGAGGCGGCTGTGTGAAATGCTGTTCAGGTTCGATATCTTTTGAAAGGACTGTATCCCCTTCTTTCAGATCAGGAAGCATTTTGTCCTTTTCCTCGAGCTGGTCGTCCTTCCCTTCTACATAAACCTTCATAAACCCAGGGAATTTCACTTTACTTCCATTCGCACGGAAAGTAAGACCATTATGATCAAGATCCACACTCATTGTATCAAGAACAGCCGGCGCCATTTGGCTTGCCACGAATCGTTCCCAAATCAATTTGTACAGGCGAAGCTGATCACGGCTTAGCACATGCTTGACATCTGCCGGTTTTCTTAACGTAGAAGTCGGACGGATGGCTTCGTGAGCATCTTGTGCGTTTTCATTCTTTTTAGCCGTTCGTTTTGTTGTATTTAAGAAATTCTTGCCGTACGTCTGATCAATGAAAGCAGATACTTCTTCAATCGCGGTATTTGAAATACGTGTTGAGTCCGTTCTCATATAAGTGATGAGACCGACTGTACCTTCTTTACCAAGATCAATTCCTTCATATAATTGCTGTGCAATCATCATCGTCTTTTTTGCACGGAAGTTTAATTTTCTTGCAGCCTCTTGCTGTAAAGTAGAAGTCGTAAACGGAACAGCTGGATTACGTTTACGTTCTTTTTTCGTTACTTTCTCTACAGAGAATTTGTTTCCTTTTAATTTCGAAAGGATTTCTTTTACATCTTCTTTTGTTTTCAATGGATGTTTTTTGCCATTGAGGCCAAAGAAACTTGCTTCGAAGCTTTCTTTTCCTTTGAGGAATGTACCGTCAATTGTCCAGTATTCTTCTGGTTTAAATTCATTAATTTCATTCTCGCGATCAATAATGAGTCGGAGTGCAACTGATTGAACACGGCCAGCACTTAAGCCCTTTTTCACTTTCTTCCATAAAATCGGACTGATTTTATACCCAACGAGACGATCTAAAATTCGTCTTGCCTGCTGTGCATCAACTAAGTCCATATCGATCATACGAGGATGCTTAAAGGAATCTTTAATCGCATCTTTTGTAATCTCGTTAAAAACAACACGGCAGTCAGAAGAGAGGTCAAGGTCAAGGCTATGTGCTAAATGCCAAGCAATCGCTTCTCCCTCTCTATCGGGGTCAGCCGCGAGAAAGACTTTCTTTGCTTTTTTCGCCGCTGTTTTTAATTCCTTTAAAACTGGGCCTTTCCCGCGAATCGTAATATATCTCGGTTCGAAGTCATGCTCAGTGTCAACACCGAGCTGACTTTTCGGTAAATCCCTTACGTGTCCCATTGAAGCCTTTACTTTATACTTTTTTCCTAAATAACGCTCAATCGTTTTCGCCTTTGCTGGCGACTCAACGATGACTAAATAATCAGCCATACTCAAAATCCCCCTTAAGAGGTGTTCTCTCTTTATACATTTCACAATTCATATTTATGTTAATTGCACCTATCTAACAGGCAATCGTTAAAAATTCTTTATGATGAACATCATTATAAACACGAAAAACAAAGTGTAAACTTAAATCCTCACTATTATTAAATATTCCGATGTCTTTTGTCAAACGATATTTTTATGAGAGTTCAGTATATTGAACGCTGCGGAAGGAGAATTCCTCTAAAATATCCTTTGTGGAATGAACAAGCTTTGCCCCTTGCTGAATGAGTCTTGCCGGCCCTGTGGAATTAGGATCAAAGATGGATCCGGCAACCGCAAATACTTCTTTTCCTTGCTCAAGTGCTTGATAGGCTGTAATAAGAGAACCGCTCTTTTCTTTGCACTGAATCACAAGAGTTCCTCTCGTCAACGCACTAATTAAACGATTTCTCATTGGAAAATGCCACTTTTCTGGTTTGACATAAGGCGGATGCTCTGACAAAAGCAAATGATGCTCGCCCATGTATTGAGCCATTTGCGCATGCTCTTTTGGGTATAAATGCTGAAAGCCGCCGGCTATAATGCCGATCGTTTTCCCTTTTTTCCTGATGCTCTCTTTATGTGCAAGTCCATCGATTCCTTTAGCTAGCCCACTAACAATCATCCACTCTTCTTTGACAAGGTCACCAACAATTTTTTTCACACATGCTTCTCCATAAGACGATGGAAGTCGCGTGCCGACTACACCTAAACTTTTTTCTTCATTTAAATATGATACGTTTCCTTTTAGGAATAACACAGGGGGAGGATCATAAATATTTTTTAGTGTGCTTGGATATAAGGGTGATGTGATGGGAATCATGTGAATGTTTTGCTTTAAATAGGCTTGAACGATGTGTTGAAAAATGGGGAATTCATTTTCTTCAGCTTGTTTTAAGCGGGTAAAGTCGATTGTTTGTAATGCTCGATCCTGTTTAAAATGATGTGTTTCTTCATTTATATATAGCTCAGGATCGACTTTCCACCATTTTGTAAGTAATGAGGGTGAGATGAGGCCTTTTAAGCGGTGAAAAATCATTCTTTCGGACACGTTGTACATACCATTCCTCCAGTTTAAGATAGAAAGAAGAAGACTTGTCAAAGAACAAGTCTTCTTGTGTCATTAATGCGTTTTACAAGCTTCGAAGAGATTCTTCTCTTTTAATACTTTAATCAACGTTTCTCCCATGACAGATGGTGTTTCTGCCACTTCAATACCACATTCACGCATTGTTTTTACCTTTTCATCAGCTGTTCCTTTACCACCAGAAATAATGGCACCAGCATGTCCCATACGTTTTCCTGGAGGCGCCGTTTTACCGCCAATAAAGCCTACGACTGGTTTAGTCATATTTGCTTTTACCCATTCAGCTGCTTCTTCTTCAGCCGTACCACCGATTTCACCGATCATAATCACAGCATGCGTTTCAGGATCTTCATTGAATGCTTTTAACACATCAATAAAGTTTGTCCCATTTACCGGGTCCCCCCCGATTCCTACAGCTGTCGATTGACCAACGCCAGCTTCTGAAAGCTGATGTACCGCTTCATATGTAAGCGTTCCAGAACGAGAAACAACACCCACATGACCTTTTTTATGAATGTAGCCAGGCATGATACCAATTTTACATTCTTCAGGTGTGATGACACCTGGGCAGTTTGGTCCAACAAGTCTTGTTTTCTTACCTTCCATGTAACGCTTCACTTTGACCATGTCCAGAACTGGAATATGTTCTGTGATACAAATGACGAGATCGACTTCTGCGTCAACAGCCTCTAAAATGGCATCTGCCGCAAATGGTGCTGGTACATAGATAACAGAAGCGTTCGCTCCAGTTGTCTGAACTGCTTCAGATACAGTATTAAATACAGGAACTCCTTCTACTTCAGTTCCACCTTTTCCAGGTGTGACACCGCCAACAATATTTGTTCCGTACTCAATCATTTGTTTTGTATGGAACAATGCGGTTGAACCGGTAATCCCCTGAACAATTACTCTCGTATTTTTATTAATAAATACACTCATTTAGGTTCCCTGCCTTTCTGCTCTACTTGACTAAAGATACAATCTTCTCTGCCCCGTCAGCCATAGACTCAGCAGAAGTGATATTTAAGCCTGAATCACTCAGGATTTTCTTCCCTAATTCAACGTTTGTTCCTTCCAGACGTACAACAAGTGGTAATGTTAAGCCGACTTGTTTCGTCGCTTCAACAACACCTTCTGCAATGACATCACATTTCATGATGCCGCCAAAAATGTTCACGAAAATCCCTTTTACATTTTGATCAGATAAGATGATTTTAAATGCTTCCGTTACTTTTTCAGCTGTTGCACCGCCGCCAACATCTAGGAAGTTTGCAGGGTCCCCGCCGTAATGCTTGATGATATCCATTGTAGACATCGCAAGACCTGCTCCATTGACCATACAGCCAATATTTCCATCTAGAGAAATGTAGCTTAAGTCATATTTAGATGCTTCAATTTCTTTTGGATCCTCTTCATCAAGGTCACGGTATTCTAATATATCTTTTTGTCTATATAAGGCATTGCTATCAAAGTTTAATTTTGCATCAAGTGCCATGACTTTTCCATCGCCTGTTACAACCAGTGGATTAATCTCAGCAATTGAACAATCTTTTTCAACAAACGCATTGTAAAGGCTTGTCATAAACTTAACAGCTTGGCCAACTAATTTTGTTGGAATATTAATTTTAAATGCTACTTCTCTCGCCTGATAGCCTTGCAAGCCAATCGCTGGATCGATAACAACTTTCACGATTTTTTCTGGCGTTTTTTCTGCTACTTCTTCAATTTCAGTACCGCCTTCTTCAGATGCCATCAATACAATTCTTGATGTCGCTCTGTCCAAAACTAGTCCAACATAGTATTCCTTTTGAATATCGCAGCCTTCTTCAATAAGTAAGCGTTTTATTTCGCGCCCTTCAGGCCCTGTTTGATGTGTGACAAGTGTCTTGCCGAGCAATTCCTCTGCAAACCCTTTCACTTCATCTTTCGTTTTTGCAATTTTTACCCCGCCTGCTTTACCACGGCCGCCTGCATGAATCTGTGCTTTTACGACATATACAGAGCTCCCTAGCTCTTCTGATGCTTTCACTGCTTCATCAGGTGTAAATGCTACTTTACCATTTGGAACTGAAACCCCATATTTTCTTAGGATTTCTTTTCCTTGGTACTCATGGATATTCATTTCCCATCCTCCCAACATATGTAGAAACAAAAATTATAAAATAGACTGCGCTTTCATTTTAAAGAATAAAAAAGAGAATGTCTAGGGTTCTATGTAAAATCGTAAAATCCTTCTAAACATTCAAACTTTTATTTTATTAAAAATATAAATTTTTCAGTCAAATCACTTATTTTACCTTATTTTTTCATTTTTTGATCTAACCTGTAGATAAACGAAAAAATTTCTGCTACAGTATCGTATAACGCTTCAGGGATCTCCTCATCTAACGTTAAGTGGCGCATGAGTTCGACTAAATTACGGTCTTCCTGGATAGGGACTCCCGACTTTTTTGCTTCTTCAATAATATGATCTGCCACATAGCCGCTGCCTGTTGCAACGACTTTTGGCGCCTTTTGTTTTTCTTCATCGTAATGCAGAGCGACCGCTCTTCTAAGCGGTTTTGAATCCTTCATACTCGTAAGTCCAGCCCTTTCTCGCTGATTTTATGAAAGTGTTCATCTAGAAATTGAGACGGATCTACTGGCTCTTGTCTCTTTTTTGCTGTAATTCCCGTTAAACTGTATCCTAGAGCATTTAAATTCTCCCGTACAGCCGGAATCATCGGATTAATGGTTCCTTGCAGTTCATGAGCTGTCTCGACAGTAATGGACATGACCTTTTGCTGAATCGTACAGTCTATTAAGGTTTCTTCAAGGTTTTCCATGTTTAAATAGAACATCAGGCGGCACTGAGAAATATCAATAGAACCATCTTTTTTCTTATGTCCCTTTAGTATAAAGGTTAAATCTTGAACACTATGTTTTGAGAAAAGAGGATAGGAAACCATCATTTGACTGACGGTTTGGTTCTCCTGCTGCACAAATAACTGTCCATTCAATCTATGAAATAATTGATCCACTTCTTTTTTAACGTGCTCTGGTAAATCAGCCTGTCTCACATCATTTAAGGTAAGCTTTAATTGGTGTAGCTCCTGACTTTTGACATCCTGGCTGCCTTTTTCAAGCAGTTTCAGCATACCAATTTCATCACGCACACCGATTGCCTTTTTCATCGTCATTAGTAAATCGAGCACATCAGTTTTATTGCTTAATGTTGGTTCAGTCTGCTGCACCGCCTGAGCCAATGCTTTCGCCTCCGGTTTCGAAAGGAATGGGAACTCTTTTTGCAGTACAGCTGCTTTTGCGTCAGGCTGAGTGCCTGCCTGCTGGAGTCCGTGCAGCAATGCTGTGAGCTGTTTTAAGTTGGGTTCTTGCTGCCCATCTGCACCTTGTTTCATCAAGCTGGCCAGTATCCGCTCAATTTGCTGGAGCGGGATTTGCAGCTCTTTTGGACTTATTGACTGCTGCTGCACGTTTGTCTGAAGAACTTGGGACGGCTGACGCTCTTGAACGATTGGGGCATGGCTATTTTCTTTTTGCTTAGACGGATTGAGCTGAGTCGTTACTGGTAAACTACCGCCTTGCTTCGCCTCGCCTTCTCTCGCTGCTACAAGGACTGATAAGAGCTTTTCTGCATGGACGGCTGTCTCTGCATCTACAACTGACCGAACGGCCTGTGTAAGGGTCTGTGTAGCATCTGTGTGCTTCGGAAGCTGTGTTAATTGATTTAGCAGCGCTGTTATATCCTGATGAAGAGCAGAGGATGATTTCACGGCTAAAATAGATTGAAGTACCCCTTGCTGGATCGGTAAATCTTTCTTTAAAGCAAAGAGGAGTGCTTGGAGCCCTTTCTTCACATCAGCTCCTTGAAGCTGTTCGATCCATTTCACTGCCGTTTTTAACTCCCCTTCGTTAATGACGGACTTTTCCTTTAAAAAAGCTGTAGCTGTCAGCATGTTTTCAAGCCCATTTTTCAGTGAAAGTCCTTCTAATAGTTTAGCTGCTGCATCCTTTAACGTCTTAGGATCTTGATCAAATTGCTGAACGGGTCTTAGTTTATTGAGGCTGCCTCCGCCCTCTTGTTCAAATTGGAACCAATAAAATGCGTCTGCTTTAAGCTGGGCCGCCAGCTGCGCTTTTATTTTCGTTGAGCCTATTTGAACAAGGGCTGTATCATCTCCAAGCATTTTTAGTACTTTACCGAGAATCAGCCGATGAACATTTTCCTTCCCTTCGGTGTTTAATGGAACAGATTCAGCCGTATTCAGCCGGCTATTCAGTGCTGTATGTATATCCTCAACTCTTGTCATCACAGGCAGCCTCCTTAGATTAAAATTTATGATATAACAGATTTCACTGGCGCAAACGATAATCGGTGGATTGGGGCCGTACCATATGTTTGAATCGCAGCCAAGTGCTCTTTCGTTCCGTACCCTTTATGTTTTTCAAATTGATACTCAGGATACTTACGCCCATACTCTTCCATCATCTGATCCCTTGTCACCTTCGCAATACATGCACCTGCTGCAATGGATGCACTTTTTGCATCTCCTTTGATGATATTCTCTTGGTGAGTTGAAAGCGGGAGTGTCATGGCATCTATGAGTAGATAATCTGGTGTATGAGTTAACTGCTCCACAGCTCTCACCATCGCCAGTCTTGATGCTTCGTAAATATTGATTTCGTCGATCGTCGCCGCATCAACAATGCCGATTCCGATATCAAGTGCTTCTTTTTGAATTAAATCATAATAAGCCCATCTTTTTTTCTCAGATAATTGCTTTGAGTCGTTTAAACCGAGCAGGACTGTATCTTCCTTTAATATGACGGCTGCTGCCACAACTGGGCCGGCGAGCGGTCCTCTTCCTGCTTCATCTATTCCCGCAATACATGTGTATCCCTGCGCCTTTGCTTTGTTTTCAAATTGCAGCATGTCATCCCATGCCACGCGAAGTGCTTGCTGCTTTTCTCTCTCTTTGTGCCACTTTTCTATGAGTTTTTGGACACTTTTTCTCGTATCACCTTTTACAAGCTCACGAATGTATGACTCATCGCCTGCATGCTTTTCTATTAGTTCTTTTATTTGTTTCACCGTGTACATAGGCTTTTTCGCAGCCTCCTTCTTTATATCGGCAGTTTTTCACAAAAAATAAAGACCCGCATGAGCTGCGTGTCTTTTAGCTTTCAGGCTTCTCAAAAGTGAGGGGACCAAATTTTTCTGTTCGAATATCCCGAATAATGATTTCGGTGGTTTTGTCATAGTTTATGAATCCCCCGCTCATTAGACAGCCGCGCTTAGTCCCAATTGCATCAAACAGCTCAACCGTATCTTCAGGTATCTCCGCTAGGTCATAGCGTTTTTTTAATCGCTCTGGGTAGTTCTCTTCTAGAAAACGAAGTGCATACACAGCGACATCCTGTAAGTTGATGATCGAATCTTTGATCGCTCCAGTCACCGCAAGTCTGAGTCCTACTTGCTCATCTTCAAACTTCGGCCAGAGGATTCCAGGGGTATCGAGCAGCTCTAGTTCTTTCCCTACCTTTACCCATTGCTGTGATGTCGTAATACCAGGACGGTCTCCTGTTTTGGCAATGTTCTTTTTCGCTAAACGATTGATTAAGGTCGATTTTCCGACGTTGGGAATCCCGATAATCAGTGCTCGAATGGCACGTGGTTTGACGCCTTTCGCTTTCATGCGGTCGAACTTTTCTTTTAAAATTTCTTTTGAAGTTGTGATGATCTGATTTAACCCTTGTCCATCGACAGAGTTAATAGCCAGTGACCGAACGCCTTGCTGCTCAAAATGCGCCTGCCACTCCTTTGTCTTACGAGGATCTGCTTTATCAGCTTTGTTTAATAGCATGATTTTGGGTTTATTTTGAAGGATTTCTTCGATCATTGGGTTTCTAGAGGACATCGGAATTCTTGCATCGGTTAATTCAAATACGATGTCGATGAGCTTTAATTTTTCTGTGACTTCACGTCTTGCTTTTGCCATATGGCCTGGAAACCATTGAATCGTCATATGTGCACCTTCTCTCTTCTACCTGTTATCTTTATACATTGTACAAAAAAAGAGCCTGTTACAGGTAACAAGCTCTTTCCTTTGATATCATTATCGTCTGATTTCTTTGATACGAGCCGCTTTACCGCGAAGTTCACGTAGGTAGTAAAGTTTCGCACGACGTACCTTACCGTGACGTACAACTTCGATCTTAGCGATTTTTGGTGTGTGTACAGGGAATGTACGCTCAACGCCTACACCGTAAGAGATCTTACGAACTGTGAAAGTTTCGCTGATTCCACCACCACGACGCTTAATTACAACACCTTCAAAGATCTGGATACGCTCACGAGTACCCTCGACAACTTTAACGTGTACACGTAAAGTGTCACCAGGACGGAACGCAGGAAGATCAGTGCGTAATTGTTCTTTTGTGATTTCTTCAATCAAATGTTGCATCGTTTTCAACTCCTTCCAACAGATGCTCATGTCCTCTTTCTTCATTGCAGCGGAACATCGTTTTCAAACTTGGATCAGCAAGCCGTCCAAGTCACAAGTAGTATCATACCATACCTCTATGCCGTGTGCAATACAATCTAGTCATTATGAAGCTGCCAAAGCCATCTTTTTTCATCATCCGTTAATGTTTTGCAAGAATCGATCAAATCTGGCCGTCTTGTATAGGTTCGCTTCAAGGATTCTTTGCGCCGCCACTCTTCTATTTTGGCATGATTTCCAGAGAGGAGCACATCCGGCACTTTTAGTCCTTTATAATCCGCTGGCCTTGTATAGTGCGGGTGCTCAAGCAGACCTGTACTGAATGAATCTTCGATGTGAGACGCTTCTTTTCCAAGCACATGAGGCAAAAGCCTGACCACACTGTCTGCAATCATCATCGCTGGCAGCTCTCCGCCTGTGAGGACGAAATCTCCGATTGAGATCTCATCTGTGACAAGATGCTCCCTGATGCGCTCATCGTAGCCTTCATAGTGGCCGCAAATGAACATAAGATGCTCTTCTTTTGCAAGTTCTTCTGCCTTCTTTTGTGTATATCTTTCCCCTTGAGGACAGACAAGAATAACTCGGGGCTTCGTGCTTGCTTTCTTCGTTAAATCTTCTACCGCATCAAATACGGGCTGTGCTTTCAGTACCATACCAGCACCGCCGCCATACGGATAGTCATCCACTGTTTTATGCTTATGATCCGAATACTCTCTAAAATTGACAACATGAAATGAAACAGCTTCTTTCTCCTGTGCTTTTTTTAAGATCGATGAGTGAAGCACACCTTCGAACATTTCAGGAAAAAGGGTTAAAAAGTCGATTTTCATTCGTCAATGAGTCCTTCCATCATTTCAATGCGAACAGTTTTGGATGAGATATCAATGTTTTTGACGACAGATGGAATATATGGAATGAGGGCATCTTTTTTGCCTTTTCTTCCAACCACCCACACATCATTTGCCCCTGGCGTAAGGATTTCTTTGATTTGGCCGATCAGCTTGTCCTCTTCATCGTATACTTCACAGCCAATGATTTGGTGAAAATAAAATTCTCCTTCGTCTAATGACCCAAGATGTTCTTTTTCTACCTTTAAGATTGACTCTTTCAGAAGCTCTGCTTCATTTAATGAGTTGATTTCTTCAAATGTGAGTAAATCAAACTGTTTGTGCTGGCGGTGTGATGCGACAGTCACTTTCAGCGGCTCTTTTTGACCTTGTTTAAAAATATAGAGCACGCTTCCCTTTTTGTAACGCTCTTCTGGGAAATCCGTCTTTGACACGACGCGTACTTCTCCGCGCACTCCGTGTGTATTGACGATCTTTCCAACATTCAACCATTCTAGCTCCATGTTCTCAATCACCCCTGACGTATTTCCACAATGGTGCCGTCTTTCACGACGATGACATTATCTTGCATTTTGTCATCCCATTTATCACCTATTTTTACTTCAACCAGTGCATCCACTTCTGTTTCTTTCATTTCACTTCCAAGCGGCAAAATATGAAGCTGCTCTACTTGAAAATCAATCTGCCTGATCTTCTCTTGCCTTTTATCGATCGCTTTTTGAAATTGAGGGATGGCTTCTTGCTGATGTGGTTCTTTTTCATGTTTTTTTAGTTGAAAATATAATTGATTGCATTCACGTTCTAGTCTTTCTTTTTTCTCCAAAAAAGTCGTTAACAGTTTGTCCTTACTGCTTTCAGTTAATACTTGCATCACGGTGACATGTTGAATGATCTGCATCTTCCTTTTTGTCCCCCTATCCGAAGGCATTTGTCCTCTACAGTATAACGAAAAATAGATTTAAACGTGTAAAAAAAGGGGAGGTCCTAAGCCCTCTCCCTTTTTAGTCAGCAATCTCAAGTTGAACTTTCTTAGAAGACTCTGCACTTGCTGCAAAAATGACTGTTCGTATCGCTTTTGCTGTACGTCCCTGCTTTCCGATCACTTTTCCGGTATCTTCAGCATTGACAGACAGTGTGTAAATCACCTGCTCATCTTTTTCTAATGAAGATACGTGAATATCTTCAGGGAAATCAACAAGTGGCTCGACGATGGACACAATCAATTCTTCCAAGGACAGCTCATTCATTATTTGCTGTTTTTCGCATTATGAAATTTTTCAAGAATTCCTTGGCTTGAGAAAAGGTTGCGAACTGTATCAGATGGTTTCGCACCATTTTGAAGCCATTTAAGCGCTAATTCTTCGTTGATTTTCACCTCAGCTGGTGATACCACTGGGTTGTAAGTTCCAACTGTTTCGATGAAACGACCGTCACGTGGTGAACGAGAATCTGCTACAACAATACGATAGAAAGGAGATTTTTTTGCTCCCATACGTTTTAAACGAATTTTTACTGCCATTTTACTAGCACCTCCGAAAATATTTCAACAAGATAGTATATTAACAATGATAAAAGGGTTTGTAAAGTGTTTTTTCTTAACAACGGTTTTATCATGTATAACCAATTACATAAATGGTAATTTAAAGCCCTTTTTCTTTCCTTTGGACATGTTGGTCATTTGCTTCATCATCTTTTTCATTTCATCAAATTGCTTTAAAAGGCGATTGACTTCCTGTACAGATGTTCCGCTTCCTTTTGCAATCCGTTTTCTTCGGCTTGCATTGATGACCTCTGGCTGTTCTTTTTCCTGAGTCGTCATTGATTTAATGATCGCTTCGATGTGATTGAGCTGCTTTTCGTCCACTTGGACGTTTTTGAGCCCTTTCATTCTACCGGCTCCCGGCATCATTTGGATCAGTTCATCAAGAGGACCCATATTGCGAACTTGGCCAAGCTGCTCGAGGAAATCATCGAGCGTGAAGCTCATTGTCCGCATTTTTTGCTCAAGCTCTTTCGCTTTATCTTGGTCGACGTTTGCCTGTGCTTTTTCAATCAGCGTGAGCACATCTCCCATGCCAAGAATTCTTGATGCCATCCGCTCCGGATGGAATGGTTCAATCGCATCAAGCTTTTCTCCTAGTGCAGCGAATTTAATCGGCGTATTGGTGACAGCTCGAATAGAAAGGGCTGCACCGCCTCTTGTATCACCGTCTAGTTTTGTGAGAACAACACCTGTTAAACCAAGCTGTTCATTAAAGCTTTTTGCGACATTGACAGCATCTTGACCAGTCATAGAGTCAACAACTAGGAAAATTTCTTCTGGATTCGCTACTTCTTTTACTTTTTGAAGTTCATCCATTAATTCTTCATCGATATGAAGACGTCCTGCTGTATCTAAAATGACATAATCATGGTGTTCTTCTTTCGCTTTTTCAATTGCCTGTTTGGCAATTTCGACAGGGCTGACTTGATCACCTAATGAAAACACCGGCATATCAAGCTGTTTCCCAAGCGTTTGAAGCTGCTGGATCGCTGCTGGTCTATAAATATCAGCAGCCACCATTATCGGCTTGCGATTATGTTTTTTGCGAAGTAAATTGGCAAGCTTCCCAGTTGTGGTTGTTTTACCTGCCCCTTGAAGACCAACCATCATAATGACTGTTGGAGATTTTTTCGCTACAGCGATCTTACTCTCTTCTCCGCCCATTAATTCAGTGAGTTCTTCTTTTACAACTTTAATGACCTGTTGTCCAGGGGTAAGGCTTTTCATGACCTCTTGTCCAACTGCCCGCTCACTTACTTTTTTCACAAAGTCTTTGACTACTTTAAAATTGACGTCAGCTTCAAGAAGGGCAAGGCGTACCTCGCGCATCATTTCTTTTACATCTTGCTCTGACACTTTTCCTTTGCCGCGGATTTTTGAAATCGTCTGCTGCAGTCGGTCGGCTAATCCTTCAAATGCCATACTGTGCCGCCTCCTAATCTAATTTCTCAAGCGATTCAATTAAAGCTTCTGCTTCTTCCGTTTGCGCAGAATCAGCTACAAGCTCTCTCATTTTTTTGAGAAGTTCTTTACGCTCTTTAAATTTCTTAAACAAGAGCAGCTTTTCTTCATATTGTTCAAGCATCGCTTCAGTCCGTTTAATATTATCATAAACAGCCTGCCTTGATACTTCATATTCATCCGCAATTTCACCGAGGGAAAAATCGTCTAGGTAGTAAAGCGACATGTAGCTCTTTTGCTTTGCGGTCAACAACGATTGATAGAAGTCAAACAAGTAATTCATTCTCGTTGTTTTTTCAAGCGTCATGGGCTCTCTCCCCTTTGTTAAGTTCATTCCCTTTACATCAACTAAGTTTACACGGTTCTCTGCTGTGTGTCAAGTTTTTATCTTGTCACTTCATGAAGCTACGTATAAATAAAAATGCCAGCAGTTTTGCCGGCATTTTTTTGTTAGTCTTGTTGATCAATTACGTCTGAGAATAATCCATACACATACGATTCTGCATCAAACTCTTGCAAATCGTCCACCTTTTCACCTAAACCGACAAGCTTTACTGGGATGTTCAGCTCATTTCGAATCGCAAGAACAATTCCGCCTTTTGCAGTACCGTCAAGCTTTGTTAAAGCAATCCCTGTCACATTTGTCGCTTTAGAAAATTCCTTGGCTTGTGCCATGGCATTTTGACCTGTTGTCGCATCAAGAGCGAGCAATACTTCATGAGGTGCATCTGGAACCTCGCGCTCAATAACTCTCTTGACTTTCTCCAGCTCTTTCATCAAGTTGACTTTGTTTTGAAGTCTTCCTGCTGTATCGCAGATGAGGACATCTGCATTTTTCGCTTTTGCTGATTGAACGGCATCATAGATCACCGCTGCTGGATCAGAGCCTGCTGTTTGTTTGACGACAGGAACACCTGAACGCTCTCCCCAAACTTCAAGCTGCTCGATCGCACCGGCACGGAACGTATCACCTGCTGCTAAAATGACGGATTTCCCTTCATTTTTCAGCTTGTTTGCAAGCTTACCGATAGTCGTTGTTTTCCCAACACCGTTGACGCCTACAAACAAAATGATATTCAAACGCCCGTCTTCAATGTTCAGCGCAGAAATTTGTTCCTCTCCGCTATTGTAGATGTCAACCAGTTTTTCAGAAATCACCGCTTGTACTTCACTTGGGTCTTGAATGTTTCTTAATTTCACTTCTTTTTTCAGCTCATCAATCAGTTCCATCACAGTTGTGAAACCAACATCAGCGCCGATCAGAACCTCTTCGAGCTCTTCAAAAAAGTCTTCATCGACTTTGCGGTAGCGAGAAATCAGTTCATTTACTTTTCCCTGGAAGGAGTTTCTCGTTTTTTCGAGTCCATCTTTAAACTTTTCTGATACTGAATCGGTTTGCTGCGTAAATTTTTCTTTTAATTTCTTAAAAAAGCTCATTGGTTCAAAAACCTCCTTTAATTACTGGACAAGCTCTTTCGTTTCTTCTAGTTTGACAGATACAAGCTTAGAAACACCTGATTCCTGCATGGTCACACCGTAGAGCACATCGGCTTCTTCCATTGTTCCCTTGCGGTGCGTAATGACAATGAACTGTGTTTCCTCGCTGTATTTCTTTAAATATTGCGCAAAACGGAAAACATTTGCTTCATCAAGCGCCGCTTCTACCTCATCTAATACGCAGAATGGAACAGGTCTCACTTTTAAAATAGAGAATAGTAAAGCGATCGCTGTTAAGGCTCTCTCCCCGCCTGAAAGCAGGCTTAAGTTTTGCAGTTTTTTCCCTGGCGGCTGCGCGACAATATCAACGCCAGAGTTGAGCAAATCATTTGGATCTGTCAGCTTAAGATCGGCTCTTCCGCCGCCAAATAATGCTTGGAATACAGATTCAAAGTGCCCGCGAATTTGAGAGAATGTCTCAGAGAAGCGCTTTGTCATCTCTTGATCCATTTCTTCGATGACTTGGAATAATGTATTTTTCGCTTCTGTCAGATCATTTCGCTGTTCTGTTAAGAAGAGATAGCGTTCATTGACACGTTCATACTCGTCAATGCTGCCTAAGTTCACTGTTCCAAGTTCTTCAATCGCTAGTTTGATCAGCTTCACTCGTTTTCTTGCTTCATCTGGCGATAACGTCAACTGATACATCTCTTTTGCTCCTTCAAACGAAAGAGCATATTCATCGTTCAGATAAGCGATCAGGTTATCAAGCTCGACTTCCATACGGCCTAGCTTAATCTCTTCATCTTTTAAGCTTGTGGTGAGCTGCTTGTACAATCGCTTTTGTTCTTTAAGTTCACGTTCAGCGAATTCTAATGTTTCAGAAAGAGCAAGACGCTGCTTACGCCGCTCTGAAATGAGTGCGGTTGTTTTGTTTTTGTTTTCCAGCTTCTCTTTCGCCGCTTCTTCCAGTTGTTCGGCTCCGCTTGAACTAGATGACATTTCACTTGTTAAGAGTGACAGATCTTCTTTTGTTTCCTTCAGCGTCTGTTCAGCCTCTTCTAATTCAGCCATTAAGCTCGAAAGCTTTTCTTGTTCATTGGCTAAGGACTGATCTTTTTTCGCCAGCGAGATTTTCAGCTCTGTTAATTCGGCAGAAATGGTTTCTTTCGTTGAGCTTTGCGTCTGCTTACGCTTTGTTAATATATTGATTTCTTGATCAAGAGTCGTCAGTTTCTCACCTATAGAGGCTTCTAGAGCGACCTGCTTTTTGTCCTTATCCGCGAGTTCAGTAGAACGCTGCTGCAACTCTTCTTTTTCTTGATCATAGAGTTCAAGATGAGCATTGATATTTTTTTCTGCGACTTGCAGTTCGTATAGCTTCCCTTTGAGTTCTTGCTGCTTTTCACGAAGCGTTTCGCCGCGCTGGCGCAGTTCGTTTAATTGGCTTTCGTTTGCTCCGATCAATTGTTTCGTTTCTTTTGTTTCTTTTTCAAGGATCGTTGTTTTCTCTTCCATTTCAACGAGCTGCTTTGTTAACGTTTCGATCTCCCGGTTTCTTGAAAGAAGAGAGTTGTTCTTTTTCTTTACGCCGCCACCGGTCATTGAACCGCCGGGGTTTACGACATCACCATCAAGGGTCACGATACGGTAACGATGTCCAAGCATTTTTGCCAATTCATTGGCGCCTTTTAAGTCTCTAACGATCAGCACAGTTCCAAGTAAATTCTGAATCACCTTTTGATACTTTTCGTCAAAGGAAACGAGGTGACTCGCTACACCGATAAATGCAGCGTGCTGCTCTGCTGTTTGGACATCTCTGAGCTGAATGGTTCTTTCTTTGATGACGTTCATTGGCAGGAAGGTTGCACGTCCAAAGGAATGCTGCTTTAAGTATCCAATCGCTTGTCTCGCAGCAGCTTCATTTTCTGTGACGACGTGCTGCGTGGCTGCACCTAGCGCAATTTCAATCGCTGTCTCATACTGCTGATCCGTTTGAATCAGCTCTGCAATAGCACCGTGAATACCGCCTAACCGTTCTTTTGCCTTTAAGACCTCTTTCACTCCTTGGAAAAAGCCTGAGAAGTCTTCCTGCATGGATTCAAGCATCTCTTTTTTGGATTTTGCCTGCTGTACGTATTGATAGGCTTGGTAAAGAGCCGTTTCTTTTTTCTCGTATTGACGTTTCATTTGCTCAAGCTTTTGTTCTGCTTCTCTAAAACGTTTGACTTGTGCCAGAATGTCTTCTTCCAGTGCTGAAAGCTGCTGCTCAGCCTCTGTTTTCTTTTCTTTAACAGACACTCGTTCTTCGATATGTTTTTGGTTATTTTGCGTCAGCCGCTCTAGCTGCATCGCCGCTTGTCGCTGCTGTTCTTCTAATAATTTACGTTCATTACGGATGGAAGCCTGCTCATTGAGCAGATCAAAATAATCGCTTTTCAGCTGTTCAATTTGACCTTCCACATCTTCGCTATGAAGCGATAGTTGGTGCTGCTTTGTGTTCACTTCATCTTTTAGCTGCTGCACTTCTTTTTGCAGGCTGTCCCGCGTGATTTTCTGCTGCTCAATCTTTTCGGTTAACAGTGCCTGCTTTTCAGTTAAGCGAACGAGCGTTTCTTCTAGCTGTCCCTGGTTTGCGGCAGCATTTTTTTTTCGTTCTTTTAGCACTTCTTTTTTTCCTTCAAGTTTTTCTAACTCTTCACTTGTGAAAAGAAGAACTTCTTGCAGGTCATTAATTGATTCATCAAGCGCTTGAATGCGGTCTCTCGACTCTTCAATTTTGGCTTCTTTTGCTTGGATATCTGTAGACTGCTTCATTTCATCTTGTTTGAAGCGCTCGACTGCTTCACCAAGTGTTGTCCATTTTTCATGAAGTGCTTCGATGTCATGGACAGTGAGGGCGATTTCGACATTTTCAAGCTCTTCTTTTTTTTGCAAATAGTCCTTTGCAATAGAGGCTTGCATTCTTAATGGTTCTACTTGATCTTCTAGTTCATGCAGAATATCTTCTACTCGGTTTAAGTTGTCCTGCGTTTCAAACAGTTTATTTTCGGCTTTTTTCTTTCTTGTTTTATATTTCAAAACACCAGCCGCTTCTTCAAAGATGCTTCTTCTCTCTTCTGCCTTACTTGATAGAATTTCTTCTACCTTTCCTTGGCTGATGATTGAAAAAGCTTCTTTTCCAAGACCTGAATCCATGAAAAGATCAATAATATCCTTTAAGCGGACAGATTGATTGTTGATGAGAAATTCACTTTCGCCTGACCGATAAACCCTTCTTGTCACACTGACTTCGTGAAAATCGATCGGTAAAAAGTGGTCTTCGTTATCTAATGTTAAAGTCACTTCTGCTAGATTGACTCTTTTCCTTGAGTCACTGCCTGCAAAAATGATATCTTCCATTTTTCCTCCGCGGAGGCTTTTCGCTGATTGTTCTCCAAGTACCCAGCGGATGGCATCGGTAATATTGCTTTTGCCGCTTCCGTTTGGTCCAACAACAGCTGTGACCCCTTTGACAAAGTCCACGGTCACTCGCTGTGCAAATGATTTGAATCCTATCACGTCTAAACGTTTGAGGAACATGAGAGTGATCCTCCTTATGTATTTAAAGTACTATCATCTTACCATATGAAGTGTAAAAAGATGATGGAAAACAGAGTGAAATCCCCCTGAATAACGAGGGGGATTTTATTGGTTCATATGATGTTTCTGCAATTTAGCAAGTGCTTCCTGTGCAGCGTGCTGTTCTGCTTCTTTTTTAGAGCGTCCATTTCCGATTCCGAGCACTTCACCTCGAAGGGATACATTTGCTTCAAATTCCCGGTTATGTGCAGGCCCTTTTTCATGCAGGATGCGGTATTCAAGCACACCTTTTCCATCGCGCTGCACAAATTCTTGCAGTTGGCTTTTAAAGTCCATGACGTGCGAGAACGCTCCATCATTAATTTTCGGATAAACGTACGCTTCTAGGAACCGTTCAACTGGTTCCAGCCCCTGATCTAAATAAAGTGCACCGATAAACGCCTCGAATACGTCCGCTAAGAGTGCTGGGCGTTTTCTGCCGCCTGTCATTTCTTCGCCTTTTCCTAAGAGAACAAGGTCACCGAAGGACAGCTCATGCGCTAGTGATACAAGTGACGGTTCACATACGATCGCCGCTCTTAGTTTCGTTAAATCTCCCTCGCTCATCGCTGGATATTTTGCAAATAAGAATTGAGAGATGGTCAATTCTAAAACAGCATCTCCTAAAAATTCAAGTCTTTCATTGTCCTCGTATGGCTTTTTCCGGTGTTCATTCACATAAGAGGAATGGGTAAAAGCTTGATATAGAAGCTTTTCATTTTTGAAGTGTACAGAAATGCGCTGCTGGAATTCTCTAAATTGCTCTAGTTTTTTGCTCTGTTTCTGTTTGTCTTTATATTGTTTTGGCATAGCAACCTCCAGGTAGGCGTAATCGCCTTTAAGGATACTGATTATATGGAGTCTCTCTTTCTACATGCAGGGAAACATTGCTCCCAGCATCTGAAAAAGGCTGACAATTGATCAGCTGAATGTGTTGAAACTAACATAAATTTTCAAAGTCCCGTCGAAAGTAGACGGGACTTTGTTACGCTTATTGCTGGTTATTTATGTAGTTCACAGCGTCACCGACTGTTGCAATTTTTTCAGCATCTTCGTCAGAAATTTCCATATCGAACTCATCTTCAAGTTCCATAACTAGCTCAACTACATCAAGGGAATCAGCGCCTAAATCTTCTTTAAATGAAGCTTCCATTTTCACGTCAGCCTCATCAACGCCAAGGCGGTCTACAATAATTTTTGATACACGCTCTAATACGTCTGCCATTGCCTTTCACCTCCCCTCAAAGTATTATAGTTGATTCGTTTTTAAAAAACTAGAGAAAACCTAATGAAATTTTGATATTTCTTAGGACATGACCATTCCGCCATCTACTTGGATGGTTTGGCCTGTAATATAACCTGCTCCTTCTGAAGCTAAAAAGACAACAACGTTGCTAATATCTTCAGGTGCACCAAAGCGTGCGAGCGGGATTTGTTTGAGCATTTCCGTCTGTACATTGTCATCAAGCTTGTCAGTCATATCTGTTGAAATAAAGCCTGGTGCTACTGCATTGACTGTAATATGGCGGGTTGCCAGCTCTTTTGCTGTTGTTTTTGTTAATCCGATGACGCCAGCTTTTGCTGCAACATAGTTTGCTTGTCCAGGGTTTCCACACACACCAACGACTGAAGCCAAGTTGATGATTCTTCCACTTCTTTGCTTCATCATTTGACGTGTCACGGCTTTTGTACAGTTAAAGACACCTTTTAAGTTTATGTTAATAACATCATCCCATTCATTCTCTTTCATTCTCATGAGCAGGTTGTCCTTTGTGATGCCTGCATTATTCACAAGAATGTCAATTGAACCAAAGGTATCAATCGCTTGTTTCATCATAGCTTGTACTTCTTCAGCATTTGAGACATCAGCTTTAACTGCAAATGCCTGCTGGCCGAGTGCTTTGATTTCATCTACGACTTCATTTGCTTTTGCTTCGTTTCCAGAATAGTTCACGACAACATTTGCACCACTTTTCGCTAGATCGATCGCGATGGAACGGCCAATCCCGCGTGATGCTCCTGTTACAACGGCTGTTTTATTTGTAAGCATCAAGAATCCCCCTTGAGTGTTTGAATGGCTGCTTCAATTGTTTCTTGATCTGAAACGGAAATCGTCGTCAGGCGGCGATTCACTTTTTTCACAAGACCTGAAAGCACTTTGCCAGGACCAATTTCAATAAATGTTGTGACGCCTAGATCAATGAGGCGTTCCACACTTTCTTCAAAACGAACTGGAGAATACAGTTGTTCAATGAGCTTTGTCTCAATGTCATCACGAGATGTCACGATGTCTGCTGTTACATTTGAGATGACCGGAGTTTTGGCATCCGCAATATCCAGCTTTGACAAAACATCTGTAAATTTTTCAGCAGCTGGTTTCATTAATGCAGAATGGAAAGGTCCGCTCACTTCAAGAGCAATTGCACGTTTTGCGCCTTTTTCTTTCGCTTTCTCTGAAGCAAGTTCTACCCCTTTTGCTGTACCAGAGATGACGATTTGACCAGGACAGTTTAAGTTAGCGAGCTCTACAAGGTGACCGCTTTCTGTCACTTCTTTTGTCACTTCGACAAGTGCCGCTTTGTCTAAGCCGAGAATCGCTGCCATGGCGCCTTCTCCTGCTGGAACAGCTTCATTCATTAATTCTCCGCGCTTTCTGACTGCATAAACAGCATCTTTAAACGAAAGTGCGCCTGCTGCAACGAGGGCAGTGTATTCGCCAAGACTGTGTCCTGCTGCATAATCTGCTTTAATTCCGCTCTCTTCAAATTTCTTTAAGATGGCGATACTTGTCGTTAAAAGAGCTGGCTGCGCGTTATAAGTGAGCGTCAGTTCTTCTGCATCCCCTTCAAAAATCATAGAAGATAAATCAAACCCGAGGGTATTGTCTGCTTCTTCAAATACAGCTTTAGATACTGCTTCTTGGTCAAATAAATCTTTTCCCATGCCAATTTTTTGAGAGCCTTGGCCAGGGAATAAAAATGCAATTTTAGTCATGCTGCTTTACCTCCATTAAGACTCTTTCGTCGTTTCTTTTTGGACTTCTTGATGAATGATAGCTGAAACGTCTTTTTCGACGATATCACGTGCCTGACGAATTGCATGGAAAATGGCATTTTCATCAGAGGAGCCGTGCGCTTTAATAACAGGTGCCTTTAAACCAAATAAAGCGGCACCGCCATATTCGGAGTAATCCATTTTAGATTTCATCTGCATCAATTTCGGCTTCATCATGCCTGCTGCTATTTTTGCTGTGAAACTGGATGTTAATGTTTCTTTCAGCATTTTAAAGACAGAAAGGGCTGTGCCTTCAATTGTTTTAAGCGCAATATTTCCTGTGAAACCATCTGTGACAACAACGTCAGCAACACCTTCTAATAAGTCACGGGACTCTACATTTCCTACGAAATTCAAGTCTGATGCTTTTAATAATTCAAAGGTTTTTTTCGTTAAATCGTTGCCTTTTTTATCTTCTGTTCCTACATTTAACAGTCCAACACGCGGATTGCTCTTTGGGAAGACACGCTCTGCGTAGATGGATCCCATCATGGCATATTGCACGAGATGTTCTGGTTTTGCATCAACGTTGGCACCAACATCTAGTAATAAGAAGCCGCTGCCATCCAGTGTTGGCAAAGTTGGGGCAAGGGCTGGTCTGTCAATACCGTCAATTCTGCCTACGATAAACAGCCCAGCTGTCATGAGGGCACCGGTATTTCCTGCTGAGATGCAGGCATCTGCTCGTCCCTCGGAAACTTCCTGCGCCATTTTTACCATAGATGAATCCTTTTTACGTCTGACTGCACGCACTGGTTCATCCGTCGGTTCAATGACTTCTTTTGCATCTAAAATCGTGATGCGATCGTTGTTTGTTATGTATGGTTTGATTTTGTTTTCATCGCCGACAAGTGTAATCTCGATATCTGAAAATGCTGTTAAGCTTTTTTGCACACCGTCAATAATGGCTTTAGGGGCATGATCTCCCCCCATTGCATCGACTGCAATTCTCATATTACGTGCCACCTTTTACTTTTGTTTTGAGCGATACATGACGAAGTCACCTGAGAAGACAACTTCCTCACCAACATAGCTGTTTACTTCAACTACGGTTCTTCCTTTTTCTTTATCATGTGAGGCTACTTTGGCTTTAGAGACGACTCTTTCGCCTTGTTTCACCTGCCTTGTAAACCTGATATTCGCTTTTGCTGTCAAAGCCAATTCATCGTCGATTACGGCAACTGCCAGCGAATTTGCCTGGGCGAAGAGATGATGTCCCCTGGCAATTTGGTTTCGGCTGAATACATGCTCTTTTCTCACTTCTAAAATGGAAATGGCTTGGTCATCAAGTTCTACATCAATCATTTCTCCAATCACTTCATCCAGTGGAAGTGATTTTACTTCATCCTCTAATGTCTTTTCGGCCACATGCTTAATTCTTTCGCGTAATTCAGGGATCGACAGCTCTAAACGATCAAGACGAACCGTTTGTATGCTGACACCGAATTTACTTGCCAATTCTTCATCAGTAATGAATGGAGTCGAGCTGATCGTTTGCTGGAGGAGCTTTTGACGTTCTTTTTTATTTAGTTTCATATGCAGACACCATCCGTACATTTATGACTAGGTACTAATAGTAGTATATAATCTCATAGATGATAAATCAATCCTTGTTTCAAAAAGACAAGAAAATTCCTCCAGCGTTTGATCAGCTTAATTTATCTCCGCCCAGCACACCGCTATCTATCAGCGTTTGCCGGAGTTCTTTGTATTCGGGATCAGTCCAAAAGGCGTCCGATTGGACAAGGTCGGCCGCATCTTTTCTAGCCGTTTCCAGTGCTCTATAGTCGTGAACCATATCTGCTACCTTAAATTCGGGCATCCCGCTTTGTTTTTTACCGAAGAAGTCGCCGGGTCCTCTTAGTTCTAAGTCCTTTTCAGACAGCTCAAAGCCATCGGTTGTTTCGGACATGATCCGCATCCGCTCTTTCCCCGTTTCTGACTTTGGATCAGCCATTAAAATACAAAATGATTGATGCTCTCCTCGGCCGACCCGGCCTCTTAGCTGATGAAGCTGAGACAACCCGAAGCGGTCTGCATCATAAATAACCATGATGGTTGCATTCGGCACGTTGACCCCGACTTCAACGACTGTGGTTGAAACGAGAATTTGTACTTCATTTGCGGTAAAGGCTCTCATGACCTGATCTTTTTCATCACTTGCCAGTTTCCCATGCATTAAGCCGATTGACCACTTTCCGCGGTATGCTTCAGTCAGCATGCTATGAACATCAAGCGCATTTTGGACATCCAGCTTGTCTGATTCTTCAATGAGCGGACAAATAATATATGCCTGTCTGCCTTTTCTCAGCTCTTTATCCACAAAAGCAAGAATTCTCTCAAGCATGTCATGCTTCACCCAATACGTTTCGATTTGTTTTCTGCCAGCTGGCAATTCATCAATGACGGAGACGTCCATTTCTCCAAAAACAGTGATCGCAAGTGTTCGCGGAATAGGTGTGGCAGTCATAAACAAGACATCCGGATCCTGCCCTTTACTTCGCAGTTTTTTCCGCTGCTCTACGCCAAACCGGTGCTGCTCATCTGTGATGACTAGACCGAGCTGCTGAAATTCGACTTCGTCTTGGATGAGTGCGTGGGTACCGACTAAAATGTCAATCTCGCCTTCTTTTAGACGTTCAAGCAATTCTCTGCGGCGCTTTCCTTTCACAGAGCTTGTCAAAAGGGCGATATTCAGTCCCCATTTTTCAAACAGCTGGTAAAGCGAATCCGCATGCTGTTCTGCTAAAATTTCTGTTGGGACCATTAATGCACCTTGAAAACCTGATAAATGAGCGGCATAAAGCGCAATGGCTGCAACAGCTGTTTTCCCTGAACCTACATCTCCTTGAAGCAGACGGTTCATTCGATATGGAGACGCCATGTCTGACATGATTTCATCAAGCACTCTTGATTGTGCCTTCGTCAGTGGAAATGGCAGGCTGTGAACAAACTCAAAAACAGCCTCTTTGGAAAACGGATGCTGGATGCCTGATGTTCTCTCTCGTTCTTTCTTTCTAATCGCCTGCATCTTCAGCTGAAAGATGAGAAATTCTTCGTACACAAAACGTCGTCTTGCTTGTTTGAGCGAGTCTCTTGTCTCTGGGAGATGAATGGTTTTTAATGCTTCCTGATAGGACATAAGTTTATAGGCAGAAACAAGCTTCTTTGGCAATGGATCTTCAGCTTTGTCTACATAAAGTGACAAAGCTTGTTTCACAAAGCGTCTCATCATTTTCACGGTCACATTTTCTTTTACTGAATAAACGGGTTCTATACTGCCATCTTGCTCGTGCGTTCCTTTTTTAAATTCCTGGACCATGATAGATTGGCGGTTTTTATCCCATTTTCCTGTGACGGAAACTGTATCACCTAACACAAGGCTTCGTTTTAAATATGGACGATTGAAACAAATCGCTGTAATGAGAAAACGCCCGACAAGCAGCCTGAATGTCAGCCTGCTTCGTTTTTTTCCATAATAGGTGAGAACGGGCTCACTATGTACTTTCCCTTCAACTGTGACTCGTTCGTCATGCCTTACTTCTTCTAAGTTACGAAGCTCATAGTCGTCATATCGATAAGGAAAGTAGCCGAGTAAATCGGCTACTGTGTAGATTCCAAGTTCATTGAGTGTTTTTTCGGTTTCCTCTCCAATCCCCTTCAGGACAGAGACATTATCTTGCAGTTTCTGTATCACGAGATGAGGTCACACCTCCGAAAATCTTCTTTTCAAGCTCTCTTGCTGTCGGTGTCGCAGCGAGTCCGCCTTGTGCTGTTTCACGAAGAGCTGTTGGCATCGTTTGACCGATCTTGTACATCGCATCAATGACTTCATCACAAGGAATGCGGCTAGTGATGCCGGCAAGTGCCATGTCTGCTGCGATCATAGCGTTAGATGCACCCATTGCATTTCGTTTCACGCACGGCACTTCGACAAGTCCTGCTACTGGATCGCAAACAAGTCCAAGCATATTTTTGAGTGTAATCGCCATCGCTTCTGCAGATTGCTGCGGTGTACCGCCTGCCATTTCGACAATTGCTGCTGCTGCCATACCTGATGCAGAACCTACCTCTGCCTGACAGCCGCCTGCTGCACCAGAAATGCTGGCGTTATTCGCCACAACAAAACCAAATGCACCAGAAGTAAACAGGAATCTGACCATTTGTTCCTTTGTTGGCTTTAATGTTTCTTTTACTGCAAATAACGTACCTGGTACAACACCTGCTGAGCCTGCTGTAGGCGTTGCACAAATGGTTCCCATTGCGGCATTGACTTCATTTGTTGCAACAGCCTTACTAACAGCATCTAATATTGTATGACCAGACAGCGTTTTGCCTGATGCGATATAGGCTTGAAGTTTGACTGCATCTCCGCCTGTTAACCCTGATAATGATTTCACACCCTTCAGCCCGTTTTCAACAGCCTGCTCCATCACTTCTAGGTTGCGGTACATCTGGGAGAAAATTTCTTCACGTGACTTCCCTGTCACTTCCATTTCTTGCACAATCATAATTTCTGAAATGGAGGTATTCCGTTCTTCTGTTAGCTGCACGAGTTCTTTGACGTTTTTAAACATCATTCATAACCTCCTTGTTGTTACTCTGCAATTTGTGTGACTTGAATAATGTTTGGCAGCGTTTCAAGCTCTGATAGGACAGCTGGGTCAATATTTTGATCCACTTCAATTGTCATCAGTGCCTCTTGCCCGACATCTTTACGCGCCACTTCCATATGACCGATGTTAATGGCGAATTTCGCTAATACATTGGCAACTGCCGCAATCGTCCCGTAGCGATCGTTATGAACCACAAGAATGGCAGGATGATTCCCTGAAAGCCTGAGCTCAAAGCCATTTAATTCTGTGATTTCAATTTTACCTCCGCCGATGGAAATGCCGATTAATTCAAGGCTTCCGTTCGCATCTGAAATCTCTACTTTTGCTGTATTTGGATGCGCCGGCACTGCCTCTTCTTCTTTAAATTCAATATCGATCTCTTTGCTTTTAGCAATATCGATCGCTGTTTTGATTCGTTCATCAAATGTATCAAAGTCAAGAACACCGCCGATAATGGCGACATCTGTACCATGCCCTTTATACGTATCTTTAAAGGAACCATAAAATGAAACGACAATTCGTTTCGGCTCTCTTCCAAATAAGCTGCGAGCTACTCTCCCGATACGAGCCGCACCCGCTGTGTGCGAACTTGATGGCCCAATCATGACAGGTCCAATAATATCAAACACACTTCTAAATTTCATAGGTCTTCCCCTCTCATCACCACTCACGTATGGTTTGGTTCTTTCTTTAGACTAATGGATTCATTCGTTTCCCGCAACTCATTTCACCGTGGAATGGCTAGTAAAAAATTGCAAAAGAAGAAGAAGGGCTTTATTTGCCCTTCTTTCGTTATTCAACCGCCAAAATATATGAATAAAGCGGCTGTTTTCCATCGTGGACTTCAACTTCTACATCTTCAAATGTTTCTTCAATAAAGGCTTGTAACGCATCCATTTCATCAGATGATGCATCTTCCCCTTTAATGATGGTGACAATCTCATCATCTTCTGTCACCATTTTGGCGAGAAGTTCTTTTGCTGCATCTAATTGATTTTTCGCTGTTAAGGTGATTTTCCCGTTGAACAGACCCATATAGTCACCTTTCGCAATGTCGATTCCATCAATTTGGGTATCTCTCACTGCAAAGGTAATTTGCCCGCTTTTCACATGGTCAATCGCTTCTAGCATCGCTCTTTCGTTATCTTCATTTGAAGCTGCTTCATTGAGAGAAAGAAGTGCCGACATTCCTTGAGGAACGGTCTTCGTCGCAATGACAACGACCTCACGGTTTGAGACAGTTGCCGCCTGTTTAGCTGCCATGACAATATTAGAATTATTAGGTAAGATAAAGACGGTTTCGGCATGTACGCTTTCTATTGCTGTGACAATGTCTTCTGTGCTCGGATTCATCGTCTGCCCGCCTTCAATGACGACGGAAGCTCCGATGCTTTTGAACAAGTCAGCAATTCCTTCTCCCATTGCGACACTGACGACACCAAAGCGCTGTTTTTCAGCAGCAGGTGCTTTTGGTGCAGCAGGTGCATGTTCTCTTTCTTCGTTTACGATTGAGCTATGCTGCTCTCTCATGTTTTCAATTTTCATATTAATCAAGCTGCCGTAGCGCTGTGCATATGATAAAACATCTCCCGGCTGCTCTGCATGAATATGAACTTTCGCAAGTGTATCGTCAGACACTACAAGAAGTGAATCTCCGAATTCACTTAAGTCTTCTCTGAAGGCATTCTCATCAAAGGACTGTTTGTCTTCTTCAAATTTCACCATAAATTCAGTACAATAGCCAAATTCGATATCTTCTGTGTTCATATGGCTTTGCGCACTTTTATGATGCTCTGCACTGACAAGTTCTTTTAGCGTCGGTAAAGAAGCAGCTTTAGGAGGAAGCTCTTCTCCTCTTAATGAAGCAAGGAAACCTTCATATACGCATAGAAGTCCTTTACCTCCACTATCGACAACACCCACTTCTTTTAAGACAGGAAGCAGATCTGGCGTTCGATCAAGTGATGCTCTTGCTTCCTCAATCGTTAACTCTAGAACGCGGTCAATTTGATCTTCTGCCGCTGAAACAGCAACCGCTTTCTTTGCTGCATCCTTTGCAACCGTTAAGATGGTTCCTTCAATCGGTTTCATCACGGCTTTATATGCTGTATCAACACCCGCCTGTAAGGCAAGAGCAAATTCTTTTGCATCAATCGTTTCTTTTTGTTCAATATGTTTACTGAAACCTCTAAAGAGCTGTGACAGGATCACGCCCGAGTTTCCTCTTGCGCCCATCAATAACCCTTTCGAGAGAGCCACGCCGACCTTCCCAATATGATCGGTATTTGTTTCTTCAACTGCTTTTGCCCCTGAAGTCATCGACAAATTCATATTTGTCCCCGTGTCTCCGTCTGGCACTGGAAAAACATTTAACGCATCTACAATTTGTGCGTTTTGAGAAAGATGGTGAGCACCTGCAAGAATCATTTTTGCAAATGAGCGGCCATCAAGATTTCTAATAGACAATATATTTCCTCCTTACTACGGGTTCGTAACTTTTACTCCTTGTACATAAATGTTGACCGAGTCAACAGAAAGTCCAATTGTGTGATGAATCGTGTATTTGACTTTCGTTTGAACATTATGTGCGACTTCTGATATTTTTGTACCGTAGCTGACGATGATGTACATATCAATATGAATGCGGTCTTCTTTTTGACGCACAAGAACACCCCGGCTGAAGTTCTCTTTGCGGAGAATATCCGTCAAACCGTCCTTGATTTGATTTTTGGACGCCATGCCAACAATACCATAGCAATCGATCGCAGCGCCTCCTGCCACCATTGCAATGACTTCATTTGATATATCAATTTGTCCGTATTTCGTTCTAAGTTCAATGGACACATTGGTTCCCCCTTTTTGAGAAATTGCCCTGAGTTATCACTATTTTACTATAAGACCCTTCTTTTTAAAAGAAATCATTCAATCCGACCCAATCCTACTTATACTATAGCCTTGATTTTTTATCAAGATGTCAAGGTATTTTTCTTGAAAGAGGAGTAAACAATCCTTGCAAACCCCTTGAAGCTGTGGTAAATTATTAAAGTATCTTGAGGCATCTCTAAGTACGTATATGAAGAATATGATGATGTTTTCGCAGTTAGGAGGGAAACAAATGGCACGTAAATGCGTTATTACAGGCAGAAAAACAAAAGCTGGGAACAACCGTTCTCACGCAATGAACTCTACAAAACGTACATGGGGCGCGAACCTTCAAAAAGTTCGTATTCTAGTGGACGGTAAGCCTAAAAGAGTATATGTATCAGCTCGAGCTTTGAAATCTGGTAAAGTTGAGCGTGTATAAGCAAGAGTAAACGCCTGCTACAATAAACTGTAGCAGGCGTTTTTATGTGGAAATAAAGGAGATTACTCATTAATCTTTTTTAAATGAACCAAGCATCGCACGGACAATGCCGCCAAGAAATCTAGGCAGTTTGATTGTATAAAATTTCATTTTGTCCCCCTCCTAAAAGTACCGCTTGCAGCACAATTGAGCTTAATCAGCCATCCACATTGATAGGTTGGTCAATCTTTGCTTCTTACCATTATTAATATGCCTTCATGAAAAGAAAAAGTACCATTTGAGTGGATGAGTTCGTTACTAATACATAGTGTGGAACCAGGCTCAATATGACAATTTTTCAGAGGATATTTGAAACCTTTTAATGTCAGCTTTTCAACCGATGTGCCAAAGGGCAGAAACGACACATATTTTTTATCAGGGTCTTCTTTGATTTCGTATGTACCAGGCCCAAACATTTGAATGATATTTTGTTTATCTACAAGAGTCATGTTCTGCTTGTGCTGAATGCCTTGATATAGAAGGTGAATATTTCCTAGAAAATGATCAGCCCTTCCTCCTGTAATGCCGTAGATGTAAATATGCGCTGGATGCTGGCGCATGGCCCAGTTCAGCGCAAGCTCTAAATCGGTTTCATCCTTTTCAGCCTGAAATACATTCAGGGCAGGCAATTTCTTTTTCAGCTCACAAAGCTCTTCTTCTGTCACACTGTCAAAATCACCAAAAGCCTTGGCAGGCATGATGCCGCGCTCTAGTAAAAAAAGCGTTCCCCGGTCTACACCAACCCAGAGAATATCATCCTGTGATGCTTCATGTTCAAGGGGCGGAATGTATTCAAAAGGACCGCCGGCTACGATATGTATGTGCATGATATACGCTCCTCTCCATGTAAAAAGAACCAAAGATCAGAGTGACTTTGGTTCCTTTTTTTACGCTTCTCGAATAGCCTGAATAGCAGCTGCACGGTTGTCTTTACCGTATACAGCTGAGCCGGCCACAAGTAAATTAGCGCCCGCCTCTTTACAGCTTTTTGCAATCTCTACATTGACACCGCCGTCTATTTCTATGAGTAAGTCTGATAAGCCCTTTTGTTCGCTAAGGGTCTTCACTTCTTTTACCTTCGTGAGGACAGAAGGAATAAACGCCTGTCCGCCAAAACCAGGATTCACCGTCATGAATAAGACAAGGTCTACATCCTCTAATACATGCTCAATCTGAGAAACAGGTGTGTGCGGGTTCAAGACGACACCTGCTTTTACACCTTGTTCTTTTATGTGCTGTATCGTTCGGTGCAAGTGCGGACAAGCCTCAACATGGACAGAAATAATGTCAGCACCTGCTTTGGCGAATGCAGGAATATACCGGTCTGGCTGCTCAATCATTAAGTGAACATCAAGCGGCAGCTTTGTATGCGGTCTGATTGCTTCCACAACATTCGGCCCAAATGTGATATTCGGTACAAAATGGCCGTCCATCACATCGATATGAATGTAATCCGCTCCGCCTTGTTCCACATCACGGATATCTTTCTCCAAATTGGCGAAATCTGCTGATAAAATGGAAGGGGCAATATAAACCATGATTTAGTACCTCGGCTTTCTGTCTTTGATTTCAGTTAAAAACTCTAAATAATGCTGATAGCGATACTCTTTGATTTGCTCTTGTTCGACCGCATCTTTTACCGCACAGCCTGGCTCTTTCACGTGCAGGCAGCCTCTAAACTTACAATCTGCACTCCGCTCTTTGATTTCTAAAAAGTAAAGACCTAAATCTTCCGCTTCGATGCCGGTAAATTCAAGTGAGCTAAAGCCAGGTGTATCTGCAATAAGCCCTTCTGCTGTACGAATGAGTTCGACATGTCTAGTCGTATGCTTCCCTCTTCCAAGATGGGAGGAAATATCATTGGTTTTCAGCGCCAGATCAGGACTCATCGCATTTAAAAGGGAGGACTTGCCTACACCAGACTGACCAGCAAATACAGTGATCTTATTGTGAAAATGCGGGGTCAGCTTTTCAATTCCGTCTCCCTCGATCGTGGATGTTAAATGAACATCATATCCAATTTGCCGATAGTCCTCTGCATAGCCTTGAATACTTTCACGCTCTTCATCTGTTTTCAATAAATCCACTTTTGTGATACAGATAATCGGCTCAATATCATTTGCTTCTACAAGCACTAGAAATCTGTCTAAAAGCGATGTGCTGAAGGTTGGTTCTGTCGCAGAGAAAACGAGCACCGCTTGATCGACGTTACTAATAGGCGGACGAACAAGTTCATTTGTCCGCTCTTTTACTTCTAATAAGTAGCCTTCTTTATCGTTGTCTGCTTGATACACAACATAATCTCCAACAAGAGGTGTGATTTTGTTTTTACGAAAAATGCCTCTTGCTCTGCACTGAATCACTTTTCCACTTTCTAAAGACTCATCAAGCACATAATAAAATCCGCTTAATGCTTTAATAATTTTGCCCTCAGGCATAAAGTCCCTCCTTTATTCATCTTCAGGGTATTCAATTGTTTTAGAGCTTACGACTTTATCATCAACCGTCACTTGATAGTATCCTTTTTGACCTGGTTCAATCTTAAATTTAATGGTCCGTTCGGTTGGTGCAGTGATGTTAAAGGTTTCATATGAATCAGAAATGCTATGCTCAGCATCGTCAATGGAAATCTGAACGGTCATCTCTTGCCCTTCTGTTACTGGTTCATACGGGATGGCAATCTTCTCAGTCACTGTTTTAGCCGGTTTTTTCTTCGGTCCGAGTGAGAAGGTGATCTTAACCGTATCACCTGGTTTCACAGCAGTACCAGCTCCTGGCTCCTGTTTCATCACTTCACCTTTTGGCACATCATCAGAATACGCTTCTTTTTCATCAAGCTTTAATCCGTTATCCTCTAAATAATTCGATGCAGCCTGTTTACTATATGTCGTTAAATCCCGCAAAGTAATATCGGCAGGACCTATGCTGACCGTCAACGTCACTTCTTCATCTGCTGCCACAAGCTCAGTACTCGCTGAAGGTTTCTGTTCCATGACAATCCCAGATTCGGTGTCATTATCATTTACTTCCTCCACAACAACTTGCTTAAACCCTTTTTTCGCTAATAATTCTTTTGCTTTATCGACCTTTTCACCTGTTACATCAGGTAATTCGGTCTTTTCCTTGCCCGTACTTTGGTAAAGCTGAATCTCGGTTCCTTCTTTTACCTTTGTGCCGATTTTCGGGTCTGTTTTGACGACAAGCCCTTTTTCAATTTTTTCATCAGCGATCTCAATTGGATCAGAGGCGACGGTAAAGCCGGCGTTCTTCAAGGTGTCCTCGGCTTTATCAATCGTCATGCCAGATACATCAGTGACCTCCACATCTTTTGGAAAAAGCAGTCCCGGAAACACAGTGATGGCTAAAATAGTCGCAGCAGTCAGAATAAATAGGATGGATGCCACAATCCAAGGCCATTTTTTCCGTTTCTTTTTCGTCTTTTGTTTCTCTTTTTTCTTCGGTTTTTGCACTGGATGGACAGCTGTTTTTTCATTGTCTTGATCGACTTGATGATCTTGAATGATTGGGATCGCTTTCGTTGCTTCATGATCTTCTTCGATCACAAAGCGTTTTTCTTTTAGCCTTGAAGGGTCGAAAGCAGTTTGTAAATCTTTTTGCATTTCAGATGCATCTTCATATCGATAAAAAGGATCTTTGGCCATCGCCTTTAAAATGATGTTTTCCACGCTTTGTGGAACAGAAGGATTCCACCTTCTCACAGATGGCGGCTCTGATTGCAAATGCTTCAGCGCAACACTGACAGCTGATTCCCCTTCAAATGGCATGCGGCCAGAAATGAGTTCATAGAGCACAATGCCAAGTGAATAGATGTCTGATTTTTTCGTCGCAAGACCTCCGCGTGCTTGTTCTGGAGACAAATAGTGCACGGATCCTAGGACCGAATTTGTGTGGGTGATGGTCGCTGAGCTGAGTGCTATGGCAATCCCGAAATCAGTGACTTTAATATTCCCCATGTTGTCTATTAATATATTGTGAGGCTTAATGTCCCGGTGGACGAGCTGTTTCGCATGGGCTTCTTCCATCGCCGCAACGACTTGCTCCATAATGCGAACGGCTTCTTTCGGATGAAGCGGGCCATTGGCGTGTATGTATTCTTTTAGCGTCATCCCCTCGACATATTCCATGACAATATAATAAATGTCATCTTCTTCCCCTACATCGTAGATGCTGACAATATTTGAATGATCTAAGCTTGCGGCTGATTGCGCCTCGCGCCGGAAACGTCTAATAAAATCATCATCGCTTGCAAAGTCAAAGCGCAAAATTTTAATCGCGACTTCGCGATCTAAAATCATATCCTCCGCCAAATAAACGTTTGCCATTCCGCCTCCGCCTATGACGCGAAGAATCTGATAACGGCCGCTGATCCGTTTTCCGATCAACACTTGCTGTCACCCTCCTCTGGCTGGGAGGAGATTTCTAACAATACTGCTGTAATGTTATCTTCACCGCCGTTGTCATTCGCTGTTTGGATTAATGCTGTTACTTTTTCATCTGGTGCGGTCGTTTGGTTTAAAATATGAATCAAATTCTCTTCTTCTACTTTATTTGATAATCCATCTGAGCAAAGCAGGATTTGATCTCCTGGGTCCACTTCAAAAGTATGTGCATCGATTTGAACGTGTTTATCTGTTCCCAATGCTTTTGTAAGCACATTTTTTCTTGGATGATATTCTGCATCCTCTTTAGAAATTTCACCTGTTTTCACAAGCTCATTTACAAGTGAATGGTCATCTGTTAGCTGGGTCAGTGCTCCTTCTCTTAGCAAGTAGCAGCGGCTGTCTCCAATATGGGCAATTGTGACCGTTTGCAAATGAACGAGCGCACAAACAATGGTTGTCCCCATTCCTTGGCACTCCTCATTGTTTTTCGCATGTTCATATACATGATCATTAATGTCACTAATTTTTGAGATTAACCAGCTTTCTTGCTCTGCTGGTTTTGCTGGGATTGAAGATGTTTCTTCCCAGTATTCTTTTAAAGAAGAGACGGCCATCCTGCTGGCGACATCACCAGCAAGATGACCTCCCATTCCATCAGCTACAACAGCTAGAAGGGTGTCTTCTTTTGCTTCAAAAATACCTGCATCATCTTCATTATGCTGACGGACTTTTCCTGTATCGGTTTGAAAGGCTGCCCTTATCAACATTCGTCACCTCGTCTCTTCCTGACGCTCCTTCGCTCTTAGCTGACCGCAAGCAGCATCAATATCATGGCCTTGCTCCCGTCTAATCGTTACGTTTACGCCGCGTTCTTTCAGCGTTTTTTCAAATAGGAAGATTTGTTCTCTCGGTGTTCTTACATAATCCCTTTCCGGTACATAGTTCACCGGAATGAGGTTCACGTGGCACTTGATTCCTTTTAATAAGTCTGCAAGCTCTTCTGCATGATGAACTTGATCATTTACTCCGCCAAACAGGCCGTATTCAAAGCTGACACGTCTTCCTGTTTTTTGAATGTAGTATTCAATGGCTTCCATTAATTTCGGCAGCTTATATGCCTTATTGATCGGCATTAGACGGCTTCTGATTTCTGTGTTTGGTGCATGCAGGGAGACAGCAAAATTGATTTGCATTTGCTCATCAGCGAATTGATAGATCTTTGGAATGATTCCGCTTGTCGACACTGTAATATGACGCGCGCCAATATTTAAGCCGTTGTCATGGTTGATGATTTTAAGGAAAGCAAGCATTTCGTCAAAGTTATCAAATGGTTCTCCAATTCCCATGATAACAACCGAGCTGACTCTCTCATCTGTTTCGTCAAGTGCCTGTTGCACTTTCAATACTTGAGCAACGATTTCTCCTGCTTCAAGGTTTCGTTTTAACCCGCCAAGTGTAGATGCACAGAATGTACAGCCAATTCGGCAGCCAACCTGAGTTGTGACACAGACAGAGTTTCCGTATTCGTGGCGCATCAACACTGTTTCAATGGTATAGCCATCATGTAATTCAAATAAAAACTTGATCGTTCCGTCTTGAGACGTTTGTTTGATCACGGTTTTTAATGTAGTGATCGCAAATTGATTTTTTAATTTTTCTCTTAAATCCTTTGAAAGGTTAGACATATCGTCAAAGGATGTCACACGTTTCTCATAAAGCCACTCGAAAATTTGAGCTGCGCGGAAAGGCTTTTCGCCTTGTTCTTTTAACCATTCTTTCATTTCGTGAAGCTCAAATGAGTAGATCGACGGCATTTCTGTCTTCAGTTCTTTTCTTACTTTTTGTTCTGTCATTTTTTATCCCTTCTTTCTCATGCTGCAAATAAAGAAACCATCTGTTCCGAAATAATGAGGAAGAATTTGTACACTTCCGTTTTGAACAAACGGAGCAACCTGCTCAGGCAGCCGTTCATTAAGAGATAGATCGGGTTCGAAGTCTTGGTGTTCTTGTAAAAACGCATGAATCACTTGTTGATTTTCTGTTGGATCCATTGTACACGTACTGTATACAAGGGTTCCGCCCGGTTTTAAAAGCGGGGCCGCTTCCTTTAAAATGGCCTGCTGGATAGCTGCAAGCCTTGCTGAGTCTTCTTGTGACTTTGTATATTTCATATCTGGTTTTCGTCTAATGACGCCAAAACCGGAACACGGCGCATCAATGAGAATACGGTCAAACGAAGCTTCGCTGTAATAGTCTGCCGCTTTCCTTGCATCAAGTGCTTTTGCCTCAATGTGAGTAAGGTTCAGACGTTTTGCTGCTTGTTTGATGAGTTTCACTTTATGTTCATGTAAGTCGAGTGAAACAATTTTCCCCTCATCATTCATACGTTCTGCAATATGAGTTGATTTTCCGCCAGGAGCCGCACAGGCGTCAAGCACCGTTTCTCCTGGCTGAGGGTCAAGCGCTCTTGCAACAAGCATCGAGCTTTCATCTTGAATCGTAACATAGCCTTCTTGAAAAGAAGGGGTTGAGACGATGGACCCTTTCATGAGCTTAAGTGCATCTTCAGATAAGTCGCCAAGCTCCGTTTCGATGCCTGCATCCATTAGTTTTTGCTGCAGTGCCGTCCGGTCAGTTTTCATTCGATTGACGCGAAGGGTTTGCTTTGGCGGGACTAAATGAATGCGGCACATGTTTTCTGCCGCTTCAAATCCGTACGCCTGAACCCATTCCTGCACAAGCCATAATGGGTGGCTTGTCTCAATGGACAGCCGCTTTACTGGATCTTTGATCACATCAAATGACGGAATGCCTTCTCTTTGTACGGAACGAAGAACACCGTTCACAAGTGAAGAAATGCCTTTGTGCCCGCGCTTTTTCGTTAGCTCGACAGCTTCATGAATGGCTGCACGATCTGGGATTTTTTCAAGGTACACCATTTGATAAAGTGACATCCGTAAAAGCTGCATCACCCACGGAGCCACCTTTTGCGGTTTTTTCACAAAGGGCGCAAGCATATAATCTAATGCCAGCTTATTTTGCAGTGTACCATACACAAGCTCTGTTAACAGCGGTTTGTCTTGATCAGCTAAGTCTTTATCTTTCATGACTGACTGCAAAAGCAAATTACTGTAAGCTTGGTTTTGTTCGAGTTTGATTAAAGCGTCCAGCGCTACTTCTCTCACATTACTTTTCTTCATTCATTAACCCTAATTTCTGCCCAATTTCGATATTTGCGCCTCTTAAGAAGTCTTCGCCGCTCATTTTTTTCTTACCAGCTGGCTGCACACCTGTTAACAAGAGGCCTTGCTTATTACCCGTTCCAATGACCGGACCTTCTTTTTGAAGCTCAATCACTTTCCCAGGTTCTTCTTGCGCTTGTAGCGGAACCTTTTTCGCTTCCCATACTTTTAGATGAGCGCCGTTCCATTCAGTATAGGCAACTGGCCATGGATTTAGCCCGCGAACTTGGTTGTAAAGCTCTTCACCGGTTTTTGTCCAGTCTAACCTTTCTTGCTCCCGCTTAATATTTGGTGCGTATGTGGCCGCTTCTTCATTTTGCGGAATCGGAGAAATAGATCCGCTCAGAACATTTGGCACCGTATCTTTTAGCAGTGCGGCACCAGCTGTACTTAATTTGTCATGCAATGTTCCAACATTGTCTAATTCATCGATTTCCACTTCTACTTTACTGATCATGTCACCTGCATCAAGCCTTTCCACCATGTACATGATCGTAACGCCTGTTTTCTTTTTGCCTTGAAGGATCGCATAATGAATCGGCGCGCCGCCTCTTAGTTCTGGCAGGAGCGAGGCATGAACGTTGATACAGCCAAACTTAGGTTCATCAAGTAACCGTTTAGGTAGAATTTGTCCAAATGCCGCTGTGACGATTAAATCCGGCTGTAATGCAAGCACCTTATCAATTTCTTCATCTAGGCGTACCTTTTCAGGCTGCAACACAGGAATGCCGTGCTTTAAGGCTTCCACTTTCACAGGAGGCGGTGTGAGCACTCGCTTTCTTCCTTTCGGGCGGTCTGGCTGCGTGACGACCCCTACCACTTCGTATCCTTCTGTTATCAGTGTTTGCAGCACAGGTACTGAGAAATCAGGGGTTCCCATAAATACGATACGTGCCATTTTCTTCACCCTTCCATTTCCGCAAGTTCTTTTTCTGTATAGGTTTCAATGATTTTTGACGTAAATAAAATGCCGTCTAAATGATCAATTTCGTGCAATAAGGCTCTTGCTAAAAATCCATCTGCTTCTATTGTAAATGGTTTGCCTTTCTTATCAAAGGCTTTTACCTTCACATAGTTTGGTCTCTCTACAGTGCCGTATAAAGATGGAAAGCTCAGGCAGCCTTCAATATCTGTTTGGCTTCCTTCTACTTCCAGCACCTCGGGGTTCACTAAATCAATTCTGCCAGATTCTTCTCCAATATCTACAACAGCGATTCTTTTTGAAACACCGATTTGTGGTGCTGCTAGTCCAACTCCATCCAGCTCAAGCATTGTATCATACATATCATCCAGCAGTTTTTTCAGCTTTTTATCGAACGTATCGACACGCTCTGTCTTTTGTTCAAGCACTTCTGCCGGATGTATGACTATTGGTTTTACTGCCACTTATAGCCCTCCGTTTTACATCATCATATATGGATTCATATCTATTGAAATCATCAATTGTTTTTGTTCCATTTCCTTTTGATAATGGTCTTGTATTTTCCGTAGTAAACTTGCCAGTTCATTTTCCCTTTTGTATTTTATCACGCATTGATAGCGATATCTATCTTTGATCTTAGCGATTGGTGATGCAGCCGGGCCAAGGATTCGAGTATTCGGTGCACAATTCATTTTTAGGAACTGGACAATTTGATCAGTCACATGTGCTGCCTTTGTCACTTCTTCGTGTGACACTGTCACCATCGCCAAAAAGTAATACGGCGGATAGGACTGGTGGCGGCGATGCAGCATCTCCTGTTCATAAAAGGCTTCGTAGTCATGCTGCTTCGTTAATTCAATACTATAGTGAGAAGGCGTATACGATTGAATAATGACCGAGCCCGCTTTTTCATGCCGCCCTGCCCTGCCGCTGACCTGTGTGAGAAGCTGAAATGTTTTTTCACTTGAACGGAAATCAGGGATGTGAAGGGATGTATCCGCACTGAGAACACCAACAAGTGTGACATCTGGGAAATCCAGTCCCTTTGCAATCATTTGCGTCCCGAGCAAAATGTCCGCTTCTTTATTACCAAAAGAGGTAAGAAGCTTTTCATGAGCACCTTTACGAGACGTTGTATCCACATCCATTCGGATGACTCTTGCCTCTGGCAGTACTTTTGTCAGTTCTTCTTCTACACGCTGCGTCCCCGTACCAAAATAGCGAATATGCTCACTGTGGCATTCTGGACATTCAGCAGGTACTGGTGCTTCGTGACCACAATAATGGCATTTCAGCCGTTTTTGATAGCGGTGATAGGTGAGAGAAATTTCGCAATGAGGACATTGCTCTACATATCCGCAATCACGGCACATGACAAAGGATGAATAGCCTCTTTTGTTCAGAAATAAAACGGCTTGTTCTTTTCTTTCAAGCACTTCCTTTAACCTGAGCATCAATTCCTCTGAAAACATGGAGCGGTTGCCATTTCTTAGTTCTTCTCTCATATCAATTAACGAAACGTGCGGCAGCTGCTGCTGGTTGACGCGGTGTTTGAGCGACAGCAATGTATAGACGCCTTTTTTCGCACGCGCATAGGTTTCAAGTGAAGGTGTTGCACTGCCTAATACGACTGGACATTGATGCCGCCCTGCTCGTTCAATGGCGACATCCTTGGCATGGTAACGAGGCATTTCTTCTTGTTTATAAGAGGATTCATGCTCTTCATCTATAATGATCATGCCTAGATTTTCAAATGGAGCGAAAACAGCAGACCTTGCGCCAACGACAAGCTTGACTTCCTTGCGATGGATTTTCCGCCATTCATCATATTTTTCTCCTGTCGATAAGCCGCTGTGAAGAACGGCCACATTTGAGCCAAATCGTTCTTTAAATCGCTGCACCATTTGAGGGGTTAACGAGATTTCAGGAACTAAAACGATCGCTTCTTTTCCTTTTTGAAGAACATGATCGATTGTCTGCAAGTAAATCTCCGTTTTGCCGCTTCCTGTCACTCCGTGCAAAAGAAAGGTTTCGTGCTGATCCTCACTCACTGCTTGATGAATATGATCGGCCGCCTCTCTTTGCTCTGGCGTGAGATCAAGTGGAGCAGATGGTGTAAACTCACGGTCACGATAAGGATCTCGATAGACCTCTTCATAGCTTTCTGTTAACAGCCCTTCTTGAATAAAGGTTTTAAGCGTTTGAGAACTTGCGCCTGTTTGCTGCTGCAAGTCTTTCGCTAAAAAGGTTGTCTCTCCCGCTTCAAGCAGATAGGAGATCAGTGCTTTTTGTTTCACCGCATTTTTCTTTAGCTGCTGCTGTTTTTCTGCAAGTTTTTCTTTCGATACAGCCACCTGGAGCATGCGGACCTTTTTCTTTCCAGATTTTTGTGAGACATGGTATCTCACCTCGAGATGACCTTTTTGGACATGCTTTTGAATTAGTTTTAATTGTTCAGCCGGGATGTCAGCATAAAGAATGCTTTCTCGCTGACCGAAAAGCTCTTTCAATGACTGCGGAAGTTCTTCCTCTGAAAGCACCTGAATTTCTTTTTCATACTTTGCCTTCATGGCTGCGGGCAGCATCGATTGAAGTGCCGTGATATGATAGGACAATGTTTTTTCCGTCAGCCAGTGGGAAAGCTCCAATAGCTCATCTGTCAGAACAGGTGATAAATCAAATAAATCGACAATCTCTTTGATGTTTCCTGTCTTGATGTCTGTTTCATCTTTGACTTTTGTCACAAACCCTTGAATCTTCCTCGGGCCAAAGGGAACGACCACCCTCATTCCCGCTTTGACGAGATCTTTGAATCGATCTGGTACACGGTAATCAAATGGCCGGTCAATGGCTTTCGTTGTGACATCTACGATGACTTCAGCAATCATGCTCGATCACGCTCTTCTGGAAGCAGCTGTATTGCCTCCTTTAAAATTTCAAAAGCGAGGTCTTTTTTGCTCATCATCGGCAGCTCTTTTTTCGTTCCATCTGCTTTGATCATCGCTGCCACATTGGTATCTGTGCCAAAGCCTGCACCCTCTTTTGTGACGTTATTGGCAACAATCATATCTAAATGCTTGGATTCAATTTTCTTTTTCGCATAATATTCTACATCCTGCGTTTCAGCTGCAAAGCCGACCAGCACTTGATGCTCTTTTCTTTTCCCCAGCTCTTTTAAAATATCTTTTGTCCGGGTGAATTCAATGTCCAGAGCGCCGTCCTGTTTTTTCATTTTATGAGCATAGGTCGTGACAGGGGTGTAATCGGCGACAGCTGCTGATTTAATAACAAGATCAGCTTCCCCATATACCTCTAGCACAGCTTGATACATCTCTTCAGCTGATTCAACGTGCACTACATGTACATGATCAGGTTCAGTTAAAGAAACAGGTCCAGAAATCAGCGTAACATCTGCCCCCATTTGCTGAGCAGCCTCTGCAATCGCATAGCCCATTTTTCCACTAGAACGATTTGTAAAGAACCGGACAGGATCGATGACTTCACGTGTAGGACCTGCTGTCACCACGACTTTCTTTCCTGAGAGCGGTAAGCTTTTTGGCTCTTCAAAAAAAGCACGGATGTGTTCCACAATTTTTTCAGGCTCTTCTAATCGCCCTTTTCCAATGTACCCGCAGGCTAAATAACCTTCACTTGGCTCAATAAAGCGGTAGCCGTCTTCATATAATGTGCGAATGTTCCGTTTCACAGCCGGGTGATCGTACATATGCACATTCATCGCTGGAGCGATCCATACAGGCGCTGTTGAAGCAAGCAAAGTCGTCGTCAGCATATCATCTGCAAGTCCAGCGGCCATTTTACCAATTGTATGTGCTGTTGCAGGGGCAACAAGAATGAGATCGGCCCAGTCAGCTACGTCAATATGCGCAATGACTCTTGGATTGTTTTCTTTGAATGTATCCACATATACCTCATGCCTAGACAGAGCTTGGAAGGTAAGCGGAGACACAAACTCACGAGCAGATTCCGTCATAATCACTCTGACATTTGCGCCTGCTTGTACGAGTTTACTAGTAAGTGCTGCTGCTTTATATACGGCGATTCCTCCGCTGACACCGAGCAAAATATTTTTTGACTGTAACATTTGTTTGTCCCCCTTAACGGCCTTTTTCACAAATTCGTCTACAATTCAAAAAAGTCAAAACCAATCATAGTTTTGACTTTTTTGAACGTATCGTATCTGCATTGCAGAAGCGATGTGTTATTCTTGATCCTCTTTTTCAAATGTCAAAAGACCAGCGTCGATTTCTTCTAGTGCTTTGCCTACAAATTTGTAAGACTTTGTGTTTTCAATCTGCTGATCTTGGTGGATCTGCATTTCACGTGCACGGCGTGCAGACACTGTTACAAGTGTATATTTTGAATCAAGTTTGTTCATCAATGAGTCAATTGAAGGATCTAACATGGTTTATTCTACCCCCAGCATTTTTTTATATCTCGGTGCGACTCTGTCTCTGCGCAGGTGTTCTGCAAGGACGATCGCTTTGATTCTTTCACAAGCAAGCTCGACATCATCGTTTTCAACGACATAGTCGTAAGCATCCATCATTTCAATTTCTTCTTTCGCAGCGGCCATTCGGTTTCGAATGAGCTCCTCAGATTCTGTACCGCGTGTAATGATGCGGTTTTGAAGTTCTGAAAGACTAGGCGGTGCAAGGAAAATAAAAAGACCTTCTGGGAATGCTTCTCTTACTTGAAGTGCACCTTGCACTTCAATTTCAAGGAAAACATCTTTTCCTTCGCTTAATGTCTGTTCAACATAGTCAACAGGCGTGCCGTAGTAATTCCCGACGTACTCTGCCCATTCTAACAGCTTTTTGTTTTCAATCATATGTTCAAATTCTTCCCTGGTTTTAAAGAAATAATCGACACCATTTCTTTCACCTTCACGCGGTTTGCGTGTCGTCACAGAAATAGAGTATTCAAATTTCGTATCTTCCTGGGAGAAAATGGCTTGTCTGACCGTTCCTTTTCCAACTCCCGAAGGTCCAGAGAGAACGATTAAAAGTCCTCTTTCTTTCATAATGGCGTATTACCCCTGCCCTTCATCTATGATTTCTTCTTTTACAGAAAGTCTTTGCGCGACAGTCTCAGGCTGAACGGCAGATAAGATGACATGGTCACTGTCCATAATGACAACAGCACGGGTTCTTCTTCCGTATGTAGCATCTATGAGCATGCCTCGATCTCTTGCGTCTTGTATCATTCGTTTAATCGGTGCTGATTCCGGACTGACGATCGAAATCATCCGATTCGCTGAAATGATGTTTCCAAATCCGATATTGATCAACTTTATGGTCATCTTCTTTCGTCCCCCTGTAATATAAACGTCTCTAGTCTCGCCGAAAGAGACGCACTGTAAACAGCATACACAATGACTATTCTATATTTTGCACTTGTTCTTTTATTTTTTCAATAGCACTTTTCATTTCAACCACCAGCTTTGTTAAATGGTGATGGTTCGCTTTTGATCCAATGGTGTTCACTTCACGGTTGAGCTCCTGTACAAGGAAGTCAAGTTTTCGGCCGGCAGCACCGCCTTGCAGCAAGATTTGCTGAAATTGCTGAAAGTGACTTTTTAATCTCGTAATCTCTTCTGTAATGTCGCAGCGGTCAGCAAAGATGGCAGCCTCTGTTGTCAGTCTGCTCTCGTCAAGCGCCTCACCGATCCATTCTTGCAATCGCTGATTCAATCGTTCTTTGTACTGACTCACAACCTCTGGTGCAAAGACTTTGATTTCTTCTGTATAGGCCTCTAGTTCAGAAAGCCTTAGTTCACAGTCTTTTTGAAGTGATGCTCCCTCTTGCTCTCTCATGAAGCAAAGCTCCTTGACAGCATCCTCGCAAGCTTCCATCAGCAGCTGCTCTAGCTGTTCATTTCGGCTGGCTGACTCTTCCACCTGAACGGCAAGCTCAAGCCCCAATAAGTCATGTGCATGCTGAATGCCTGAAATGTGATAGCGTTCCTCGAGGTCTTTTGCGGCTTTCATGTATTCATCAAGCAGCGGCCAGTCGATCTGTAAGGACCGGCTTGCTAGTTTACCGCCTTCAATCGTGACAAACAGCTCAATTCTACCGCGCTGCACGTGACGAAGAATGATCTTTTTTAATGTATCTTCGAAATATAAAAGCGGCCTCGGCAAACGGGCATGAACCTCTTTAAAACGGTGATTGACCGATTTTAGCTCAACTGACACTGTCAGTTCTCCATCCGTTTTACTCGCTTGGCCGAATCCCGTCATACTGCGTATCATGTTAAAACACCCAATTCTTTCATATTAATAAAATGAAAAAGGTAATAGCAGACACTATTACCTCAAAATTATACCATAATGAATTATTTTTTTCTTGTCAAAAGTGATCCTGCCAGTAAAAAAGTTGGCAGTGCAGACATCCCGATGATCAGCAGCCAATCAATTGGTGCAATCGCGACCGTTTTGAAAATTGGCTGAAGCGGCGGGTAATAAATGACCACAAGCATGAGTAAAAGTGATGACAAAACCGCACCGATCAAATAAAGGTTCCCAAATGGATTACGTTCAAAAATGGACCGTTCACTGCGGCAGTCAAATACATGAATGAGCTGCGCCAAAACAAGCGTACTAAATGCGACAGTCTGTGCATATTGCAGGTTGTTTGGATCGCGGTGATACACAAATATAAATGCCAAAAGGGTCGCAAGCCCGATGAGGAATCCTCTTGAGATGACCTTCCAGCCAAGCCCCCTTGCAAAAATGCCCTCTTTCACATTCCGCGGCTTTCTCTTCATGACATCGCCTTCTGGCTTATCCATGCCAAGTGCCATAGCCGGTAGACCATCTGTGACAAGGTTTACCCATAAGATTTGTATAGGAACGAGCGGAAGCGGAAGCGCGAGGAGCATCGCAAACAGCATGACCAAAATTTCTCCGACATTTGATGCCAGCAAATAGCGGACAAACTTACGAATGTTTTCATAAATATTTCGGCCTTCTTTAATGGCGGATTTAATGGTCGCAAAGTTGTCGTCAAGTAAAATAAGAGAAGACGCTTCCTTGGCTACGTCTGTACCAGTGATGCCCATGGAGATGCCGATATCTGCTTGTTTAATGGCAGGCGCATCATTGACCCCGTCACCTGTCATCGCTACAACATGACCATTTTTTTGATAGGCTTTGACAATTCTCAGCTTATGCTCAGGAGAAACCCGGGCAAAGACATATACATTTTCAGCCGTTTGCTCAAGCTCTTTGTCGCTCATTTGATCAAGCGCTTTTCCGTCCAGCACCTGTCCTTGCTTCGGTAAAAGGCTTAAGTCTTTTGCGATCGCTTTGGCCGTTTCCACGTGGTCCCCTGTAATCATGACCGTTTTAATGCCAGCATCCCGGCACTCTTTAATCGCTCGTCTGACTTCAGGACGCGGCGGATCGATCATGCCCTCTAATCCGATAAATGTTAAATCAGCTTCAGCCTGCTGGACAGAGGTGATTTTCTCTGTCAAACCAACTTTTTTATACGCAATAGCAATGGTTCTAAGCGCCTGTCTTGCTAAACCTTGAATCGCAGCTTCTGTTTCTTGCCTGTGAGTGGCTGAAAAAGAAGCTGTGCGTCCGCCGTGCATGATATGACTTGAACGGTTCATTAGTACATCCGGCGCACCTTTTGCAATAACATACCGCTCTTTTTGATTTGTTTCAACGACGACTGACATCATCTTTCTTTCTGAGTCAAAAGGAAACTCCTCAATAACATGAAATCCAGCTTCGATGAATTGCTCTGTAAAACCCGCTTTACGTGCTGCGGTAAGGAGCGCTCCCTCTGTCGGATCCCCATCCAGCCTCATCTCCCCGTCTTTTTCAACGATAGTCGATGTATTACAAAGCGCCCCGTATAATAACACCTTTTGCAGGCTTGGATGCTTGTCGGCATGGACGATTTCCCCGTTTAAGGTAAAGTCACCGGATGGCTCGTAGCCTGTGCCAGAAATATTCCACGTTTTTCCCTCTGCCCACACATGGGTCACAGTCATTTTATTTTGCGTCATGGTTCCTGTTTTATCAGAGCAAATGATTGACGCGCAGCCGAGTGTTTCCACTGCCGGGAGCTTTCTGACAATCGATTTTTGTTTGATCATCCGCTGTACCCCTAGGGAAAGGGCGACAGTGACGATCGCCGGCAGTCCTTCTGGAATCGCCGCCACAGCAAGAGATACACCTGCTAGGAACATATGATACAATTCATGTCCTTGCACTACACCAAGAACAACAACGAGCACCGTTAAAAATAAAGCAGCCACAATCAGAATTTTTCCAAGCTGCTCGAGACGCCTTTGCAGCGGCGTTTCCATATTACCTGCTGCATCCAGCATGCCGGCAATTTGTCCCATCGCTGTATTCATTCCTGTACCAATGACAACCCCTACGCCGCTGCCTCTAGTAACAAGCGTCCCCATAAAGGCCATGTTCGTCAAATCCCCGAGCGAAACATGGCCGCTTGAAAGTGGACTTGCGTGTTTGACCGCTGGGATAGACTCACCAGTGAGAGCGGACTCCTCAATTTCTAAGCTCTTTGTATCTAGTAATCTAATATCTGCCCCAATCCGGTCTCCGCTTGAAAATTTCACAATATCCCCTGGCACGAGATGTTTAGACGGGATCTTGACCCATTCATTATTTCTCCTTGCATACACTTGCGGAGTTGATAATTCCTTTAACGCTTGAAGGGATTTTTCCGCCCGGCGTTCTTGATAAAAGCCGAGTACACCATTAATCAAAACAATGGCCACAATCGCAACAGCATCAATGTATTCTCCTAAAAAGGCAGAAATGATTGTTGCAGCAAGCAAGATTAACACCATGAAATCTTTAAACTGTGCTAAAAAAATGATCAGAGCCGACGCCTTTTTTCCTTCCTGCAATTCATTTGGCCCGTGTTTTTCAAGCCGCTTTTGTACATCTTTTTCTGACAGTCCGTCACCTATCGATGTATTCATTGTTTTTAATAAATCGGTTTGGTTCAGTTCATGCCAATTCATTTGACCTCGTCCACTCCTCTTTTGTTCTCTCTCATATGCAGTGTTCTATAAGCCAGTTTATTCAGACTCGTCCTAAATCATGCTATAATAATAAGACTGCCTAAAGAACGAGAAAACGGAAGGTTCTTTCAGTAGATTTGTGTGAAAGAAGAGGGTGTATCCAACATGTCATTTGACGGCATTTTTACATATGGTATGACTAATGAATTGCAAAAGGCATTAACTGGCGGAAGGATTTCAAAAATCCATCAGCCATATAAACACGAGCTGATTTTTCATATTCGAGCAAACGGGAAAAATCATAAGCTCCTTTTATCGGCTCATCCGAGCTATGCAAGAGTGCAGCTCACCGAGCATCAATACGACAATCCAAGTGAGCCGCCAATGTTTTGTATGCTTCTCAGAAAGCATCTTGAGGGCGGCTTCATTGAACGTTTTGAACAGATAGGATTTGACCGGGTGATCGTGCTTCATGTGCGAAGCCGAAATGAAATCGGCGATGAGCAGACGCGTAAGCTTTACATTGAAATCATGGGACGTCATAGCAACTTCATTCTTGTAGAGGATGGAACGCAGCAGATCATTGATGGTCTGAAACACCTTTCTCCATCTGTGAACAGCTATCGAACGGTGCTCCCTGGTTATGAATACCTACTGCCGCCTGCGCAGCAAAAATTGAATCCTTTTGACGTGACAAAGGATGATATTTTGAAGCATTTACGCTTTCAAGAAGGAAAGATCGCCAATCAAATTGTCGATACCTTCTCTGGGGTTTCCCCGCTGTTTGCAAAGGAAGCAGTACACCGGGCCGGTCTTGCCAATCAAGAAACGATTCCCAATACACTGCTCGACATGTTCCAGCTCATTCGCATGCATTCTTTTACGCCGCAGCTTACAAGAAAAGACGGGAAAGAGTATTTCTATTTATTAGAGCTTCAGCATGTCCAAGGCGAGATGAAGACATTCGACTCACTCAGCCAGCTGCTTGACCGCTTTTATTTTGGAAAAGCTGAGAGAGACAGAGTCAAACAGCAGGCGGCTGACCTTGAACGGTTTGTCGTCAATGAAAAAAAGAAAAATGAAAACAAGCTAAAAAAGCTAAAAAGAACCCTTGAAGAATCTCAGGATGCACACAAATATCAGCTCTATGGCGAATTGTTAACAGCCAATTTATATGCGATCAAAAAAGGGGATAAAGAAGCGACTGTCATCAATTATTACGATGAAGACGGCGGAGAAATTACAATCCCGCTTAAAACAAACAAAACCCCTTCTGAAAATGCACAAGCATACTTTACAAAATATCAAAAGGCAAAAAATGCAGTAGAAGCTGTAAATGAACAAATTAAGCGGACACATGAAGAAATTGCTTATTTTGAAGAGCTGATTCAGCAGCTGTCCTCTGCTTCGCCGAAGGATTTAGAGGAAATGAGAGAAGAGCTTGTTGAAGGAAAATATTTGCGCGCTAAACAAAAGCGTCACGCCAAAAAGAAAAAACCGACGGCCATTCAGCTCGAAACGTATGAATCGTCCCAAGGTATTCCGATTTTAGTTGGAAAAAATAACAAACAAAACGAGCATTTGACTACAAAGGCAGCTGCTCGTGATGATATTTGGCTGCATACAAAGGATATTCCTGGATCACATGTCGTCATTCGTCACCAAGCACCTGATGAACAAACGCTGCTTGAAGCGGCTCAAATTGCCGCCTACTTTTCGAAAGCAAAAGAGTCCAGCTCCGTTCCTGTCGACTATACAAAAATCCGTCATGTGAAAAAGCCGAATGGAGCAAAGCCTGGCTTTGTTACGTATGATCAGCAGCAAACATTATTTGTCACGCCTGACCAAGATCTTGTGCTCAAGCTGAGAAAATAAATAAGAAAAGCCGATAAAATCCTGACATGAGGATTTATCGGCTTTTTCTTTGTCGCTTTTTTCTTTCGATGTAAAGGGCATCAAGTGCGTCAATATCCTCTTGTTCAAGCAAGGATTCAATTGCCGCCGCCAGCTGTTTTGTCCGGGCGGGGCTTGCACCGCTTGTAGAGACTGAAATCGTCACTTTTCCTGCTTTGACAACCTTCGGCACCATCACATTGCCTAGCTCTGATTGGCTCACACAATTCACGAGCTGGTGAGGCTGTGCTGTTTGTGCAATCCATTCATTTACCGAAGGGTCATTTGTCGCAGCTACAATGAAAAATGCATCCTTCAAATCTTCAGCATCTACCTTCTTTTCCTTCCAATTCAATTGGTATGTATCAATGAAGTGTGCCATCTCTTCAGAAAGATTAGGACTGACAACGGTTATATGGCAAGGCTCCGTGCACAGCGCCTTTGCTCGTCTTAACGCCACCGATCCGCCGCCGGCAATGACCACTTGTTTATTGGTTAAATCAAGATGGACTGGAAGCATGGCTTTCTCCTCGGAAACGAAACGCATCGTCTTTGTTTAAAATGGTTTCTTGCACGCGTTCAATATAAGCTGCTTTAACATGTGGATGAAAGCCAATATACCGGCATACCCGGACATCTTTCAGCCGCTTTCTCGCCTGAGCGGCTTCACTTTCAATTTCTTTCATTAAAATTCCGGTAAACAGCAAGTAAGGAACGATATAGACAGGCCCATCGTCATCTGCTGATAACTGCGCGAGAACATCTCTATAATTTGGCTCACATGCTGTGATAAAACACGGAAGAACCTCTGCATGCGGAAGCAGACTTCGGACATCATCTGCAATGCCAAACACATCTCGCTTCACATCCGGATCAGAGCTCCCGCGGCCAATTAAAAGAATCCGCGCCCGCTCGCCTTGATATCCTGCTTCTTCAATTCTTGCGGCAACCGCTTTTGTTACTTCTTGATTCACCCCGATTGGCTTTCCATATGTGACCTTCACTTGCGGAAATCGCGCGCGCACTTTCTCAATTTCGACCGGTATATCCGATTTAGCATGCATGGCAGTTAAAAGGAGGAGCGGGACGATGGCAATGTGTGTCGCTCCTTTTTTCACACAGGCCTCAAATCCTTCTTCTATAGAAGGGTCCGTCAGCTCTAAAAAACAAATTTCTTGTATATCTGCTTTCACTAACGGCATACAGCTTTTCATAAAAGAAATGGCCTTATCTTGCGCCTCTTTTACTCGGCTTCCATGCCCAACATAAAGGACAGCTTGTTTCATGCGGCTCCTCCCTCTCACTTATTTCATCAGACGAAAAGACACGATGTATGTACGTGTCTTTTCTCTATCATTCTCATTTCTCGATTAATGCGGGTTCAAACCAGTTCAGTTTTTGATGAAAATGAACGACATCTCCAACAACAATTAAACTTGGATGCTCGATCCCTTCTTTTTCAACGGTTTCAGACAGTGTCGCCACAGTGCAGCAAGTTGTCTTTTGCCTCGTCGTGGTTCCCCAGTGTATAAATGCAGCGGGTGTTTCTGGATCCCGTCCATTTTTTAAAAGCAGGCGCTGCACTCTTTCCACGTTTTTGACACCCATGTAAATCACAAGAGTATCAATCCCTGTAGCCAGCGCCTCCCATTTTTCTTCAAAATGTTCATCCTTTTGATAGTGACCCGTGACAAAAGCAACATTTGAGCTGAATTCACGGTGTGTCACAGGGATTCCCGCATAAGCAGCTGCCGCAATACCAGAAGTAATTCCTGGGACAACCTCATACGGAATCCCGTGCTCAGCTAAGCATTCGATTTCTTCACCGCCGCGGCCAAAGACAAAGGGGTCGCCGCCTTTCAGCCGAACGACAACGTTCCCTTCCTTTGCATGAGCCACAAGCGCTTCATTGATGGCTTCCTGTCTCATTGTATGATGATTTGGCAGCTTTCCGCAATAAATCAATTCCGCCTCTGGTTTGGCGTGGGCGAGAATGTCTTGATTGACAAGACGATCATATAAGATGACATCTGCCTGCTGTATCGCCTTATGGGCCTTTAATGTGATTAAATCTGGGTCTCCGGGTCCAGCACCCACAATGTATACTTTCCCCATCTTGCTTTTCTCCCCCTGCCATCAGGCGATTATTTCGTTGTTGCTTTTACATAATCTACAAGACGCTGTTTGGATTCCTCACGGGATAATTCCCCTGTATCTAAGACGAGCTCAGGCTCAGCTGGCTCTTCATATGGTGAATCGATTCCAGTGAAAAATGGAATTTCGCCGTTTCTCGCTTTTTTATATAACCCTTTTGGATCACGCTCTTCACACACGTTCAGATCACATTTGACAAACACTTCGTGAAATTCCCCATCTTCGACTAACTGTCTGACAATGTGGCGGTCTTCTTGGAATGGAGAAATAAAAGCAGTGATGACAATCGTACCTTGTTCCACAAATAATTTCGCCACTTCTCCGATTCGGCGGATGTTTTCTTTTCTGTCGTCATCTGAAAACCCTAGATCTTTATTGAGTCCGTGCCGCACGTTATCGCCGTCAAGAACGGTGACTTGATAGCCTTGTTCAAACAGCTCTCTTGCAGCTGCATTTGCAATCGTTGATTTACCTGATCCGCTTAAACCTGTAAGCCAGATAATGCCGCTTTTATGCTTGTTTTTCTGTTGATATTCTTTTTTTGTAATAGATGCATCATGCCACACGATATGTTCGTTGCTCATGTCATACCCTCCCTTTAAGATACCGTCGTTTTTAATCCTTCGATTAATGTTTCAATGACTTCTTTTCGGCTGAACGTGCTTGGTGGTAATTCACCGTTTCTCAGCATCGTTCGAACTTTTGTACCTGAAAGAATGACATGCTCGCTTTTGTCGTGAGGACACGTTTTTGGTGTGGCCATCGCTTCACATGTATTACAGTAGAAGCTGTGTTCAAATTTTAATGGAGTAATACCGATTTCTTCGCTTGTAAATTGATCAAATAGTTCCTGCGCCTCGTATGTGCCGTAATAGTCACCAACACCTGCATGATCTCTTCCGACAATAAAATGGGTGCAGCCATAATTTTTACGAACAAGCGCGTGAAATATCGCTTCTTTTGGTCCAGCATAACGCATTGCAGCAGGAAAAACACCTAAAAAGACGCGGTCTTTTGGATAATAACCATTCAATAACACTTGATAGCTTTTCATTCTCACATCTGCCGGGATATCGTCAGATTTTGTTTCACCGACAAGCGGATTTAAAAATAAACCATCGACCGTTTCTAATGCTGTTTTTTGAATATATTCATGCGCACGATGAACCGGGTTTCTCGTTTGGAAACCAACAATGGTTTTCCAGCCATTTTCTTTAAATTGACGTCTTGTTTCTTCTGGCTCATACGTAAATTGAGGGAATGGTTTTTCACTGCGTTTCGTCAGTGTAATTTTCCCGCCAATGTAAGTATCACCGCGTTCAAATAATTTTTTCACGCCTGGATGATTGCGGTCATCAGTTTTATAGATATTTACCGCTTCTTTTTCCTTATCTGGTGTGTATTGATCCTCTACTTCAATGACCCCATATACAGTTCCATTATAAGATAAGCACACGATATCGCCTTGATGGATTTCCGCCGCCTTTTCTTTTGTCACTGGCAGTGTAATAGGAAGAGACCAAACGACACCACTTGCTAGCCGCATATTGCTCACAACTGCTTCATAATCAGCTTTTGTTAAAAACCCTTCAATTGGACTATATCCGCCAATTGCAATGAGTTCAAGGTCTGCAAAGGAGATCGCATCTAGTTCAATTTCCTTTGCAGCTGTGCTGAGATCATATTCTTCATTTACTCGATTAATTAATACGCCACCATGTGGTGTTAAACTCATTTGTTCATCTTCCTCTCAATGTTCATATTTATTAGATGTTAATAGTCGGATTTGTGATTAAATCCCGCCGCCCTGTTCATGAATAGAGCTGCTCTCATTTTTGACTGCCTTCATCAGACTCAGCGCACCAAGTGAGGCAAGCAGTACACTCATCATGATAAAGATAGAGTAATAGTCTCCTTTTAAGAAAAGGCTCACCAGCAAATACGATAGGCTGAGTGATAAGAAGGGTGACACCACCCACACTTTCAGCATTTTTTTCACAACATGTTTGTGAAAAATGTTTGGCCCGCCTTTTGCCATTCCAAGCCCGATAATAGACGAGGAGGTGATTTGTGTAAGCGGAACAGGCAGCCCAAAAATAGAGCTGACGATGACAAGCCCGGCACCGGTACTCGAAAGTAAAATCCCTTCGCCCGTTTGATAGCGGGTGATTTTCTTTCCGTTTGTTTCTAGTACCCTTCTCCCAAGCAAAAGCGCACCAAGTGCAACAAAGATCCCGCCGTAAAGAGTTCCTTGCCCGACTGACAAAACGCCTGACGCGACAAGCGGACCGACCGCATTTGCGACATTGTTCATACCAGCTGAAAACGCCTCTAGAAATCCGCTGAGGATTAACACGACAGATAAAATAGCTGTGCCTTTTTTAGACAGCTTCCGTTTAGGGAACATTCTGATGATTTTGACGACAGCAAAGGTAAAAAGAAAGGCGAAAATCGGGATGATCACCCAAAATGCCACAATCACTAAAATGGATTTCACAAACAATACTTTATACGCGACGGCCACACCAACCACAGCCCCTACTGTGACCTCACTTGTTGATAAAGGGATCGCCATCAGATTCGCTATGAAAAGTGATAGTGCAGCAGAACCAATGATAATACAAACGATTTCAAGTGTAATGACTGATTCTGGCATAATACCAGAGCTGATCGTTTTGACGACCTCACCGCCGCCAATCACTGAACCTGCTAAAATCCCAACTGCACAAACGCTGAGCGCATAAATGGGCTTTTGAATCGCGCCTGACCCGTACGCAATGCCCATAGAAGCAGCTGCTCCGCTTGCGCCTATGTTTAAAGCAAAGAATAGACTAAATAAAATTGCGGCGATTTCCATACATTATGCTCCCTTACTCATGTAATCCGCACTCTGTCTTTGCTGTGCCTGACCATCTGCCAGAACGCAGATCATCTGCAGTAAATGCTGGCTGTGTACACGGTGCACAGCCGATACTTGGATATCCCTGGTCATGCAGCGGATTATAAGTAAGTTCTTCTCTAGATGCATATCTCCATATGTCCTTCCACGTCCAATGGATAAGCGGACATACTTTCACTGATTTGAATTTTTCATCCTTATTTAAGAAATTCGTCCCTGCTCGTTTTGGTGACTGCTCTCTTCTTAAACCGGAAAGCCAAGCTGGATAACCAGATAGGGCTTCTTGCAAAGGAATGACCTTACGCATATGGCAGCAGCTTTGAGGATTTGTTTTCCATAATTGTTCACCGTGCTGCTCATTTTGCTGTTCAACCGTCAGCTCAGGCGTTTTCAATTCAATGTCTAAACCCGGGTATCTTTCCTTTACTGCATCAATTGTGTCGTATGTTTCTTTAAAATGCAGACCTGTATCTAAAAAGACAATTTTCGCATCTTTTTTTACTTTTGCAATCAGATCAATCAGAACGATGCCCTCAATCCCAAAGCTGCACGCATATACGAGCTGGTCACCATAATGACCGTACGCCCATTTCAGTACAGACAGGGCTCCTTTATACAAATCATCTTCTTGAAATGTAATGGACGGCTCTTGCCAATTTTCATAAGTTAACATGATTTCTCCCCTTCCGGAGTACAGCTCATATTGCTTTTTTCCGCACTACTTCAATCTAATTTTTTCGTTCTTTTCCACTTGAATCACTTGACCGTCCTGAACAATTAACGTAATTGAACCGAATTTCATATCCCCAATCAGTTCTTGCATATGCTTTACTAAGTCCTCATCCTGATTTTGTTTCACTTCCATCTCCTCTTCCTCCTCACCGTTAAAATAAAAAAACTTTCTTTCAGTCCGAAAGAAAGATGAGGAAGCTCACGATTTCCTTATCTTTCAAAATAGAATCATTTTGCAGGAAGTAGCACCTTGCGAATCGCAGGTTGCCGGGTTTCATCGGGCCAGTCCCTCCACCTCTCTGGATAAGAGTTTCAATTTGTCTTAAATATTAACACAATTCAAACAAAAGTCAACCCGACTTTATTGATAGGATTAGTTTTTATTAAAATTTGAGTCTATTTTACTATTTTTACCTAAACAAAAAAACTGTGCGGGCAGGCACAGTTTTTGTTAACGATGGGCTTTCACTTTTCAGACCGTTTCTTCCATCCAAGATTCAGAGGAAGGATCTTGTCTCCAGCGTTTTAGTTTGTTCATCGCAGCAGGCTCAATCGCTTTCAGTTCAAGTGCCACGTCTGTCAATGTGTCATAGTCTGTTAGGGTGACATATGGAATATTTTTTTCTTGAAAGGCTGCCGCTGCTTTTGGCAGTCCGTATGTGAAGATTGCGGCAACTCCTAGTACCTCGCAGCCCTCATCTTGAAGAGCAGCGACGACTTCAAGTACACTGCCTCCTGTGGAAATAAGGTCTTCTACGACGACAACCTTTTGGCCTTTTGATACGGCCCCTTCAATTTGATTTCCTTTTCCATGTGCTTTCGGCTTACTTCTGACATAACACATCGGGATGTTCAAGCGGTCTGCTGCTAATGCCGCATGAGGAATGCCTGCTGTTGCAGTACCCGCGACAACCTCTGCTCCCTTGAAATGAGTGAGAATTAAATCTTTTAGACCTTCAGCAATGTCGTGTCTCACTTCTGGATATGACAATGTCAGGCGGTTATCACAATAGATCGGTGATTTTATACCGCTCGCCCATGTAAACGGTTCGTCTGGTTTTAATGAGACCGCTTTGATTTGTAATAGATGTTTCGCGATTTTTGATTTCATCTGGCAGTCACTCCCACTCTTTCAAAATTTGATGATAGGCTTCTATTGGTTTATCAGCTTTTGTGATTGATCTTCCGACAACGATTTGTGAAACACCTTGCTCTTTTGCATAGGCAGGTGTCGCCACGCGCTGTTGATCATCGGTTTGATCATTCGGTAAGCGAATTCCTGGCGTTACAGTGAGAAAGGATGGTGAAATATGTTCATGAAGTGCTTTAGATTCATGAACAGAGCAAACAACCCCGTCCAGCCCACTTTCATATGCTAATTGTCCGTACCGGATCACAGTCTCTTGCAGCGGACGGTCAATGAGTAATTCATTTCTCATCATGTCTTCTGACGTACTAGTCAGCTGGGTCACTGCAATAATGCCCGGGCGGTTTTGTCCAGCAGGAGTCCCGCTTTCAAGTCCCTCTAACGCAGCCTGCATCATTCGTTTCCCGCCAGCAGCATGCACATTGACCAAATCAACACCAAGTGCAGCAAGCCGGTTCATCGCTTTTTGCACGGTTGTTGGAATATCATGAAGCTTCAGATCAAGGAAAATACGGCAATTTTTTTCTTTTAGTGCGTCAATGATGGCAGGACCTTCTTGGTAAAACAGCTCCATGCCTACCTTCACAAATAATGGTGTCCCTTCAAAAGGGTCTAAAAAGGCAAGCGCGTCCTTCCCTGATGGAAAATCAAGCGCGATGATGGGCAAGTGCTTCATGTTTCCAGCTCCTTCCGATACATTCCTCTACAGATGAATAACCATATGCTGCTAACACATTTGGCAGCTCTTGAATGATTTCCGGGCAAATAAATGGATTCACAAAATTGGCTGTGCCGACAGCTACTGCACTTGCACCTGCTAGTAAAAATTCAAGTACATCTTCAGCACTTTGCACTCCGCCCATCCCGATAATCGGAATAGAAACCGCTTGACTCACCTCGTGTACCATGCGCACAGCGACCGGTTTGACAGCTGGTCCTGATAATCCGCCTGTTTTATTGGCAAGGATGGGTTTCCCCGTTTTTAAATCTAAACGCATACCGATTAATGTGTTAATCATGGTGAGTCCATCCGCTCCAGCAGCTTCAATCGCTTGAGCAATCTCCACAATATTGGCTACGTTAGGTGACAGCTTGACATAGACAGGTACAGAAGAGACTTCCTTGACCGCTTTTGTCAATGACGCCGCCATATTTGGATCTGTACCGAAGGCAATCCCGCCTGTTTTCACATTTGGGCAAGAAATATTCAGTTCAAGGGCATGAACATTTTTTGCTTGGCTGATTTGCTTGGCTACTTCCACATAATCATCAACCTGTGAGCCAGCAACATTCGCAATAATAGGTGTATCAAATTGTTCAAGCCAAGGCAGCTCATTTTCAAGCACGCCTTTTAGACCCGGATTTTGAAGGCCGATTGCATTAAGCATACCAGCTCCTGTCTCGGCTACCCTTGGCGTGGGATTGCCAAATCTCGGTTCAAGGGTTGTGGCTTTGATCATGATACCGCCTAGCAATGATAGGTCATATAAGGATGCAAATTCTCTCCCGAACCCGAAGCAGCCTGATGCAGGGATGATTGGATTTTTTAAAGATAATCCCGGTAACTCAACGTTTAGCATGACAACGCCACCTCCTCTGCTTTAAAAACAGGTCCATCAAGACAGACTTTGACGTAAGGTTTGTCGAGCTGATCGGTATGACAGACACATGCAAAGCACGCACCAATTCCGCAGCCCATTCGTTCTTCCATCGAAATATAGACGGGCTTATCAGGATACGTGTCTTTCAGCGCTTTTAGCATAGGTGTTGGACCGCATGAAAGCAGCACATCAAAGCTCAGGTTTTGCTCTTTTATCACATCTGTTACAAAGCCTTTAGCACCGTATGTGCCATCAACCGTTGCAATAAACGTATCGCCTAGTGCTTGAAATTTCTCCTCGTAAAATACATCCTTTTTCGATTGAAAGCCGAGCACATGCTTCACGATGACGCCTTTTTTCGTTAAACGCTTGGACAGTTCATATAGAGGCGGTACGCCAATTCCGCCGCCGACTAGTAATGCCGTCTCTCCGGGCTGGACGACTGAAGGATCATACCCGTTTCCAAGCGGCCCTAATACATCGACTGATTCTCCCTCCCGCTTTTGGGAGAGGAGCTTTGTGCCCTCTCCCTCTGCGCGGTAAATGATGGTTGCTTCTTTTTGCTCGGCATGAATGTTGGCAATACTGATCGGTCTTCTCAGCAGCGGTGTCATGGATTCACTGACCTTTAGATGAAGGAATTGTCCAGCCGTTTGAAAGGAGTCCACAAGGTCTCCTTTTAATGTCATTTCGTAAATATGATCAGCGATCTCTCGGTTCGAGACGACCGTCAAGTATGCTTTTTTCATATCGTTACTGTCACCTCAGCATTCGTTTTCACTTCTGGCATTTCATCTGCTCTAAATGTCATGCTCTCAAGCACTCTTAAAATGGCTTCTGCTGTATCTAAGGACGTTAAGCAGGCCACTCCGTTTTCAACAGATTCACGTCTAATTCTAAAGCCGTCTCTTGCCGGCTGTTTTCCTTTTGTTAAGGTGTTGATGACAAATTGCGCTTCCCCGTTTCGAATGACATCGAGAAGGTTTTTGCCTTCCTCTCCAATTTTGCCGACCACACTTGATGGAATGGAGGCTTGTTTTAAATAATTCGCCGTTCCTTCTGTCGCTAAAATATGATAGCCGATTGAATGGAATCTTCTTGCGATCTCAAGTCCTTCTTCTTTATCCTTATCAGCCACTGTCAGAAGTACTGTTCCGTCATTAGGAATTTGAATACCTGACGCAATCAATCCTTTATATAGGGCTTTTTCGATCGTGACATCTTTCCCCATGACTTCACCTGTTGATTTCATTTCAGGTCCGAGTGTAATATCGACTCTTCTTAATTTAGCAAAAGAGAAGACTGGGACTTTAACGTACACTCCTTCTTGCTCTGTGTGAAGCCCTTCTTCGTAGCCATAATTTTTGAGCTTGTCGCCTAAGATGACTTTTGTCGCAAGGTTGGCCATCGGGATGCCTGTGATTTTACTTAAGAAAGGAACCGTCCGGCTTGATCGCGGGTTCACTTCAAGTACATACACTTCGCCTTTTGATAGGACAAATTGGATGTTCAAAAGCCCAATAATGTTGAGTCCTTTTGCAAGCTTGATCGTGTATTCTGCGATCTTCGCTTTGATGTCCTCAGACAATGTTTGCGGCGGATAGACTGCAATCGAGTCACCAGAGTGAACTCCGGCTCTTTCAATGTGTTCCATAATGCCTGGTATCACGACCGTTTCGCCATCAGACACGGCATCTACTTCAATTTCTTTTCCTGTCAAATACTTGTCAATTAACACTGGATGTTGCGGATTGACCTTCACCGCATTCTCCATGTAGTGAAGAAGCTCGGCTTCTTGATACACAATTTCCATCGCGCGGCCGCCTAATACATAGGAAGGACGGACAAGGACTGGGTAGCCAATTTGATTGGCAATCGCTACTGCTTCAGGCACAGACGTTGCTGTTTTCCCTTTAGGCTGGGGCACGCCGAGTGTTTCTAACGTTTGTTCAAACTTGTCCCGGTTTTCTGCGCGGTCTAGGTCTTCTAGAGAAGTTCCAAGAATTTTAACCCCTCTATTTGATAATTCATCTGCTAAGTTGATCGCTGTTTGCCCGCCGAACTGAACGACAACTCCTTCAGGCTGTTCAAGGTCGATGATATGCATCACGTCTTCTACAGTGAGTGGTTCAAAGTAGAGCTTATCTGAAATACTAAAGTCTGTTGAGACCGTTTCAGGGTTGTTGTTAATAATGATCGCTTCATAGCCTGCTTGTTTAATTGCCCACACAGAGTGAACGGTCGCATAATCAAATTCAACCCCTTGTCCAATTCGGATGGGACCTGAACCTAATACGATAACGCTTTTCTTGTCTGTACGTTCTGATTCATTTTCATCTTCATACGTGCTGTAGAAATAAGGTGTCTCTGATTCAAATTCTGCCGCACATGTATCCACCATTTTGTATACAGGTACAATGCCTGCTTCTTGTCTTAGCTTGTAGACATCCGCTTCGTTCATATTCCACTCGCGGCTAATGTAGATATCTGAGAAGCCTTTTTCTTTCGCTTCTTTTAATACGTCTGTATTGCCTTTGTTTTCTTTTAATGTCTTCTCAAAGGCGATGATGCCTTCCAGTTTATGAAGGAAGAAGTAATCAATTTTTGAGAATTCGTGTATTTGTTCGACTGTATAGCCTCTTCTAAGCGCCTCAGCGATATAAAATAATCGTTCGTCTCCCGCTTTAATAATCCGTTTTTCAAGCACTTCATTTGTGATGTCTGCTTCATCTTTTAATTCAATGTGATGCACATCGGCTTCAAGTGAACGTACAGCCTTTAGAAGAGACTCTTCTAATGTGCGGCCGATCGCCATGACTTCACCAGTTGCCTTCATTTGCGTACCAAGACGTCTGTTGGCAGATTCAAATTTATCGAACGGCCAGCGCGGTATTTTTGAAACGATATAGTCAAGTGCAGGCTCGAAGGCTGCATAGGTTTTACCTGTGACTGGGTTCATCATTTCATCAAGCGTTAAGCCGACTGCAATTTTCGCTGCCAATTTGGCAATTGGATAGCCTGTCGCTTTTGACGCAAGTGCAGAGGAACGGCTCACACGCGGGTTTACTTCGATGATATAGTATTGAAAACTGTTTGGATCAAGTGCCAGCTGAACGTTACAGCCGCCTTCTATGCCAAGTGCGCGGATCAGCTTAAGCGACACATTGCGAAGCAGCTGATATTCACGATCACTTAACGTTTGGCTTGGCGCTACAACAATACTGTCACCTGTATGGATACCGACAGGGTCAAAGTTTTCCATGTTACAAACAACGATTGCATGGTCACCGCTGTCTCGCATGACTTCATATTCAATTTCTTTAAAGCCTGCAATGCTTTTTTCAAGTAAGCATTGTGTAACTGGGCTTAGCTTCAGGCCGTTTTCAACGATTTCCTTCAGTTCTTGCTCGTTTGTACAAATTCCGCCGCCCGTTCCACCTAATGTATAGGCTGGTCTGACGATGACAGGGAAACCGATTTGATCCGTAAACGCCATTGCTTCTTCCAGGTTATGAATGATTTCACTTTCTGGTACAGGCTCATTTAGTTCATTCATCAAATTACGGAATAAATCTCTATCCTCTGCTTTTTGGATGGCTGACAGCTTTGTACCGAGTACTTCAACGCCGCATTCAGCTAATACACCAAGGTCTGACAATTCAACAGCAAGGTTTAATCCAGTTTGCCCGCCAAGTGTTGGCAAGATCGCATCAGGGCGTTCTTTTCGAATGATTCGTGTTAAAAATTCTGGTGTCAGTGGTTCGATGTATACCTTGTCGGCCATTTCTGTATCTGTCATGATGGTAGCAGGGTTAGAGTTCACAAGAACGACTTCATAGCCCTCTTCTTTTAGTGCTAAGCAAGCCTGTGTGCCTGCATAGTCAAACTCCGCTGCCTGACCGATGATGATAGGACCTGATCCGATTACTAAAATCTTTTTGATGTCTACGCGTTTTGGCATACTTCTTCCCCTTCTTTCTCAGTCGTATGAATCATTTCCATGAACTGGTCAAATAAGTAGTTTGCATCTTCTGGACCCGGTGATGCTTCTGGGTGGTACTGAACAGTGAATGCTGGTGCTTCTTTATGTTTTAATCCTTCAATCGTATTGTCGTTTAAGGCAATATGTGTGACTTCGAGCACGTCTTCGTTAATACTGCTAACCGTGTAGCCATGGTTTTGAGACGTCAGTGTTACCTTGCCAGTTGCTAGTTCTTTCACCGGATGGTTTGATCCTCTGTGACCAAATTTCATTTTTTCTGTACTTGCACCGCACGCTAGAGCAAATAATTGATGTCCGAGGCAAATTCCAAAGAGCGGCACCTTTCCAATCAATTGCTGAATCATCTCAACGGCTTCTGGTACATCCACAGGATCTCCAGGTCCGTTTGAAAGCATGATGCCATCAGGCTTTAGCTGCAGCACTTCATCTGCAGTGATGTTGTATGGCACCACAATGACGTCGCAATCACGTTTATTGAGCTCGCGCAAAATGCCGTGCTTCATGCCGAAATCGACAAGGACAATTCTTTTTCCTCTGCCTGGGCTTGGGTACGCATTTTTCACAGATACTTGACTCACCTGATCAGTTGGCAGCTGCAATGTTTGAAGGCGGCGGACAACGTCCTCCACTTGTTCATCAGGTCCTGCAAACGCCCCTCTTAAAGTCCCTGCACTTCGAATCATTCTAGTCAGCTTCCGTGTATCGATTCCGCTCAGCCCCGGAATGTTTTTCATTTTTAAATATTCATCAAGTGAGTATGAAGAGCGCCAGTTTGAGGGCTTTTCACAAAGCTCTTTCACAATCAGCCCTTTCACAAACGGTGTGATCGATTCAAAATCGTCACGGTTAATGCCGTAGTTGCCGATAAGCGGGTAAGTGAGTGTGACAATTTGTCCGCAGTATGATGGATCAGATAAAATTTCTTGATAGCCCGTCATCCCTGTATTAAAGACGACTTCTCCGACTGATGGTTCTAAGCTGCCAAAGCCTGTTCCTTCGAATACTGTTCCGTTTTCTAGCACTAAGCGTCTCTTCATTTTACTAGTCTCCCCTCTTCATAAACGACTTTCCCAGATGCAAGTGTCATGACCGGCCATCCTGATACAGTCAATTTGTCAAACGGTGTATTTTGTCCTTTTGATAAGAAGCTTGTTTTATCGATTGTCGTTTCTTTGTTTAAATCAATGAGTGTAATATCAGCTATGTGTCCTTCTTCAAGCTTTCCGTATGGAAGGGAAAAGGCTTCTGCTGGTTTGATTGTCATATAATCAACGAGTTCTTTTAATGTCCATTCGCCTGTTTTGACAAATCGTGTATACAGAAGCGGAAACGCTGTTTCAAGTCCCACAATTCCAAACGGGGCACGCTGCATGGTTTCGTTCTTTTCTTCTTCTGTATGCGGCGCATGGTCTGTGGCGATGAAATCAATCGTTCCATCTAACAGTCCCTCGATCAATGCCTCGCGATCCTCTTTTCCTCTGAGCGGCGGGTTCATTTTATAGTTTGTATCAAGACCCGGAATGTCCGTATCACACAACAGCAGGTGATGCGGTGACACCTCAGCCGTCACACGGATACCCGCTTTTTTTGCATCGCGTACGACCCGCACAGATTCTTTCGTACTGATATGACATACATGATAATGACAGTTCGCTGCTTCTGCTAAAAGAACATCTCTTGCAATATGCACCGATTCACAGATTGACGGTATTCCGTTTAACCCATTTGCTTTTGAAAATTCTCCTTCATGAACGCACCCGCCGTAAATGAGCGAGTTATCTTCACAGTGCGCCACAATCGCTTGATCAAGACTAGCTGCCTGTTTCATCGCTTCGTACATCATGCCTGCTGTTTGGATACCGACACCGTCATCTGTAAAAGCAAAGGCTCCTGCTTCTTTTAGTGCTGCAAAATCCGTCATCTCTTCCCCAATTTGTCTCGTTGTGATGGAGGCGTATGGCAGTACTCTCACAGATGAAGTCTCTTCGATTCGATTCATGAGCCATTCCATTTGCTCTTTTGTATCTGGAACCGGTCTTGTATTTGGCATCGCTGCAATCGTCGTATATCCGCCTCTTGCGGCTGCTTTAGAGCCTGTTTCAATCGTTTCCTTTTTCTCTCCGCCTGGCTCTCTTAAATGCACATGCAGATCGATCAAGCCTGGTGACACAAATAGCCCTGCTGCATCAATAACCTCTTCTCCGTCTTCTCTTTCTAGGTGACCAATCGCTTGAATCACTTTTCCTTTTACCCTAATATCCTGCTGCACTCTTTCACCTGTGCTTGTTAAGATAAAACCGTTTTTAATGAGATATGACATAGACAGAATCTCTCCCTTTTTGATGTAGTGTGCTATTTTGAAAAGCTCTTTTTAATACGGCCATTCGGATATAAACACCATTTTCCATTTGCTTGAAAATCCTTGACTGCTTGGACTCTACTAAAGAATCATCTATTTCAACACCTCTGTTTACTGGTGCTGGATGCATAATAATCGCGCGTTCTTTCATTTTGTTTGCTCTGTCTACTGTTAATCCATAAGTTGATAAGTAATCTTCACTGCCCATTTTTTCAGCGTGCCGTTCATGCTGGATTCTGAGCAGCATCACCACATCAGATAGTGCGATGGCTTCATCTACTTGGACGTACGTTCCGTGAGGGTTTTGTTCATCCTGGAAGGAAGCAGGTCCTGAAAAGATGACTGTCGCTCCCAGCCTTGAGAGAACCTCAGCATTTGACCTTGCTACCCTGCTATGTTTGATGTCTCCATGAATCGAAATCGTTAAGCCTTCAAAGCCGCCAAACTCTTCAAAAATGGTCATGAGGTCAAGCAGTGATTGGGTTGGATGCTGTCCGCAGCCATCACCTGCATTGATGATGGGAATTCCAACCTTCCCGATCAGCTCGTTATAATATTCATCGGTGCTGTCTCTGATCACACATGCCTTTACTCCGATCGATTCCAGTGTTTTTACCGTATCGTAAAGTGTTTCGCCCTTTTGAACGGAGGTGCTTGCTGCATCTAAGCTCAGGACATTCATCCCTAATTTCTTCTCTGCTACTTCGAAGCTAAAACGTGTTCTTGTGCTTGGTTCAAAGAAGAGGTTTGCCACAAATTCTCCGGCTAATCCATGTTCTTGTTTCCCCTTTTTGAGTGCCGCTGCTTCTTCAATCAGCTGTAAAATCTCTTCTTTAGACAAGCTGCTCATTGTCGATAAATCATTCATTTTTTCTTCCCCCTCTAGTTTTTCATCACTTTCAGGTTCAAAAAAACCCTAAGCCTCGGCAGCTTAGGGTTCTCCAAAAGAAGCAGCGGCACTTTCGTGCATTCTGCTCCATTTAGAACCCTTGTCAGCCTCACTGGACTTCTTTTAAAAGGTTTTCTGTATTTGATTCATTTGACTCGTCATCTTCCGCTTTTTGATGCGGCAGGATCAGGTTTAACAGGACACCCGTAATCGCAGCAAGTGCCATTCCAGATAGAGTGAGATTGATTTGTTTCACCTCAATGAATGCCCCGCCAATTCCGATGACTAGGATGACTGATGCGATAATGAGATTACGCTTTTCTTCAAAATTCACTTTATGATCAATCAGGATTCTCAGGCCGCTTGAGGCAATGATTCCAAAGAGCAGGAACGAAACGCCTCCCATCACCGCGGACGGCACTGTACTGATTAATGCTGAAATTTTCCCTACAAAACCGAAGCAGATCGCAAACACTGCTGCTCCGCCGATGACGAAGATACTGAACACTCTTGTGATGGCAAGTACGCCAATGTTCTCTCCATAAGTTGTTGTTGGTGGTCCGCCAATAAGTGAAGCGAAGATGGTCGCCGCACTGTCTCCTAAAATGGAGCGGTGAAGACCTGGTTTTTTAATAAAATCTTGTCCTACGACCTTACTTAACACCACTTGGTGGCCGATATGCTCAGACATTGTGACAAAGGCAACCGGCACCATCACTGTGAGAATGCTTAAAGTCACTGCAGGTGTATAGTCGACAAATGGTACGACGAAGTCTGGGACAGCAAACCATTTTGCGTCAATGACCGGCTGGAAGTTCACAATGCCTTGTGTTAAGGCAAAGAGATAGCCGCTGATAATGCCGATTAAAACTGGGATTAAGCTAAGGAATCCTCTTAGGAAAATCATACTGATAATCGTGACAGCCAGTGTGAAGCCAGCGACCATTAAGTGCTTGAGGCTGTAAACAAGCTCGGTTGCATTCGGATCAACATACATCGCCATGTTGACTGCTGTTCCAGCGAGTCCAAGTCCAATGACCATAATGACTGGTCCTACGACGACCGGCGGCAGAAGCTTCATCAGCCAGCCTGTGCCGAGCCATTTAATGAACAGGGCAATGAGCGCATAAGCGACACCCGCCATGAAGGCGCCAACCATTGCGGCTCCGGGGCCGCCCGTTGCTTTCACATTCAGTATGGGGGCGATGAAGGCAAAGGACGATCCAAGATACGCCGGAATTTGTCCTCTTGTGATGATTAAGTAAACAATCGTTCCCACACCGCTTGAGATGAGCGCGACGGCTGGACTCATATCAATGATTTTTGGTACAAGAATGGTTGCACCAAACATCGCAAACAAATGCTGCAGGCTAAGTGATAGCCATGTGAATGGTTTTGGGATATCTCGAATGCCTAAATTGGCTTTTTGCTGACTCATGATTTTCCTCCTAGATGTGTCCTTTTTCATTAAAAAAGCCTCTTTGCGAGTATGCGCAAAGAGGCCTAGAAAAACCAGACACGTCATGTTAGCCGTGTGCTCGGTGTCTCTGTTATTGCCCTCTTTGCAAACTCTCTGGAATGCATTTAAAAAGGTTATTTTTCGTATATAGCGACAAGGTCGTTTTGATCTACTTCATTCAGTTGAACCATAACGGTCTCTGCTTTTGATGTCGGAATGTTTTTCCCGATATAATCCGCTCGAATTGGCAGCTCCCGGTGTCCCCTGTCGACGAGCACAGCCAGCTGAATGGAAGATGGTCTTCCTACATCCACAAGGGCATCCATAGCTGCTCTGACGGTTCTGCCTGTAAACAGGACATCGTCAACGACAATGAGTGTTTTGTCATTAATGTCAGCTGGGATGTCTGCTCCCTTTACAAGCGGGTCTTGATTGTCTGTCTTCTTTGTCAGGTCATCACGGTATAGCGTAATATCAAGTTCACCCACAGTGACTGGATTTCCTTCAATTTGCTCGATGCGCTCTGCAAGGCGCTTTGCAAGATGTATGCCTCTTGTCTTGATCCCGGCAAGGATGACATCCTTCATCCCTTTGTTGCGCTCAATCATTTCATGTGCAATTCGGGTAAGCGCTCGTCTGATCGCTTGTTCATCAAGAATGACTGCTTTTTGTTCCATCTTTTACACCTCTTTTTGACAAATAAAAAGCCCCTTCTGCAAAGGGCAGAGAGGGGCGTTCATTTGTGCATACTCGTGCACAAATTGATCCGTTATCCTTCTCAGCCTCTCTGGACTGTTTTAAAGAATCTCAATTTCTTCGTTTATTATTTCAGAAAAAGAACGGCCTGTCAATCGTTATTTCTTAATGAATCGATAAAGCCCCTCATATCAGCTGGAATTGGTGCTGTGAATTCGATATATTCTCCTGTTCTAGGATGATCAAATCCTAAAACACCAGCATGCAGAAGCTGTCCATTAAAATCGACTGTTTTTCTCGGCCCATATTTCGGATCTCCTGCAAGAGGGTAGCCGATATATTTCATATGAACACGAATTTGGTGTGTTCTTCCTGTTTCCAGACGGCACTCGACAACCGTGAAGTCTTTAAAGCGTTCAATCACATCAAAGTGAGTGACGGCCTGTTTTGCATTTTCTTTTGTGACCGTCATGCTTTGGCGGTCTTTTTTGTCTCTGCCAATTGGTGCATCAATTGTGCCTGTATCATGCTGGATAATACCGTGGACAACAGCCGTATACTTTCTTGTGACAGTTTTAGCCACCAGCTGATTGACGAGTGACTCATGTGCGATATCGTTTTTTGCAACCATTAACAGCCCAGACGTATCTTTATCAATTCGGTGGACAATTCCAGGACGCATCACACCGTTAATCCCTGATAAATCGGTACAATGTGCCATCAGACCATTTACAAGTGTACCTGACACATGACCTGGGGCTGGATGAACGACCATTCCTCGAGGCTTATTTACGACTAACACATCTGCATCCTCATAATAAATATCAAGATCCATTGGTTCTGCTTCTACATCTAGCGCTTCCGGATCTGGAATCTCCACTTTGATTTGATCCCCAGCTTGTACTTTGTAATTGGCCTTTACTTGTTTCCCGTTTACTTCGATCAGCCCATCTTTTACCCATTGCTGGACTTGGGTTCTTGACCATTCTGGTTCTGTTGTGCTTAGAAATTTATCTAGCCGTTCACTCGTTTGTTCTTCTGAAACGGCAATATTTACTTGATTCATGTAGTTGACTCCTTATTTTTCTTTCCATCTAACAGCATTTGAATGAAGAGCAGAATAACCCCTACACAGAGAGAAGAATCTGCAATATTAAAGATTGGGTAGTGATAATCCCCAAATACGAAATGAGCAAAATCAACCACTTCCTGACGGAAAATACGGTCGATAAAGTTTCCGATCGCTCCGCCAAGCATTAAGGCCAGCGCTACTCCAAGCAGCTTGTCCTTTTGTCCATGTTTTTGTAAGTAATAAACAATTCCCGCAATAACAACGAGTGTGATCACATAGAAAAACCACATTTGCCCTTGGAGAATTCCCCATGCGGCTCCTGAATTTCGGTGAGACGTGATATAAAAGAATCCATCAATGACTGGAACAGAATCACCGAGCATCATATTTTTGACAATGAGCCATTTTGTTAATTGGTCTAAACAAATGATAACGAATGCGATTATGTAATAGAACACACACGTTCCTCCATCTTCATACTTTGATCTTTAAGCATTTTATCAAGAAAACAGGAAGGAGTAAAGAAACTTTAGTTGACAGACAAAAACCTCCCTACATGTGGAAGGCTTCAAAATGAGAATCATTTGATTCGGAAGGATAAGGAGTGAATGCTTTTTTCTCGTATTGCTTATGATATAAAAAGTCGTCAGCCGTGCGGGCGGTAGGAAGAATGCTCATTTGTTCAAGCGGAATCATATTACCTGTCGCCTCACATATGCCATAGGTCCCTTGTTCGATCTTTGCAATAGCGAGAGACACATCTTGCAGCTCTTCTTTGATGTGATAAAGAAGTGTGGTCGTTTTAACGTCATTCAACGAGACATGCTCAGCGGGTGAACGAAATGATGCGTATTCAAACAGTTTAGATTGCAGCTCTTCTTTGATTTGAAGGAGTTCCGTGTAAATCGTCTCTAGATCGCCATTCATGTCGCTATTTCAACTCCTGCCCTGTCGTGATAATCATATTGTTGCCCTGCCTGGTTACTTTAAAGCCATAAGATTTTTCCTTTCGTTCTAAACGCTGTCATTTTCTCAAAAAAGAAAACGCCCCGCATATGACGGGGCGCCAGCTTGTGATATCGCACTGTTAATTTTGGTAATATTTCTCCACGATTTCAGCATTTTTCAGCGACAATGTTGGGTATTTCGGATTTGCACCAACATCTTTTGAAATAATGCGGGAACGTTCGCACAGTTCTCCTTCTGCTTTTTGAACCACAATTCTTCCTGATGTATATTCAGGCGCCGATGTATCTGCATGCTGCTTATCCTCGACCGTTAATTCAGAGATGATAAAGAGCTGCTTCACATCTTCTTTAATGGATGCAAGAAGGTTTTTCACTTCGTCTGTCGCATAAAGCGTCACACTTGCTTCAAGTGAACGACCGATGACTTTCTCATTACGCGCAATCTCCAGCGCTTTTAGCACATCGTCACGTACCTCCATAAAGCGGTCAAACTTCGCTTCTGTCGCTTCAGCTTGAGGAACTGCCACACCTTCTGGCATATCTGTTAACTGAACACTTGGCTCTTCAACAAAGCTTAAGTGGCTCCATAATTCATCTGCTGTATGCGGAAGAATTGGTGCAGTCAGCTTCACTAATGCCATTAATGTTTCGTAGAAGACAGTCTGCATGCTGCGGCGGTCTGGGTGATCCGCATGCTCAATGTAGACGACATCCTTTGCAAAATCGAGATAGAAAGAGCTGAGCTCAATCGTACAGAAATTGTGAATCGCATGATAGACGACCGCAAATTCGTAATCATCATAAGCTTTTTTCACTTTATCAATCAATTTGTTTAATTTGATCAAGATGTATTGGTCCACTTCGCGAAGCTCTTCTACTGGCACAGCATTTACTGCTGGATCAAAGTCAAATAGGTTTCCATGCAGGAAGCGGAATGTGTTACGGATTTTACGATAGACTTCTGCTACTTGTTTCAAAATATCATCAGACACTGGATGATCGGCTTGATAGTTGACAGAAGATACCCAAAGTCTAAGAATTTCTGCACCGAGCTGCTTCGCAACCTTCGTTGGGTCAATCGTGTTGCCTAATGATTTACTCATCTTACGTCCTTCTTTATCAAGCGTAAAGCCGTGGCTTAGGACACCTTTATACGGTGCTTTTCCAGTGACAGCAACTGCTGTTGATAAAGAGGAGTTAAACCAGCCGCGATATTGGTCAGAGCCTTCAAGGTAAAGATCTGCCGGACGGACTAGGTCATCTCTTTCTTCTAAAACGGCTTGGTGAGAAGAACCGGAATCAAACCATACATCCATGATGTCCTGCTCTTTAGTGAATTCACCATTCGGGCTGCCTGGATGTGTAAAGCCTTCTGGCAATAGCTCTTTCGCTTCTTTTTCAAACCAAATATTCGAGCCATGCTCTCTAAATAATTGAGATACATGCTGGATGGTTTCGTCTGTGATGATCGGCTCACCATTTTCTGCATAAAACACCGGAATTGGAACGCCCCATACACGCTGTCTTGAAATGCACCAGTCACCTCTGTCACGCACCATATTGAACAGGCGTGTTTCACCCCATGCTGGAACCCATTTCGTTTCTTTAATATTGTCTAATAACGCTTCTCTAAAATCTTTAATGGATGCAAACCACTGAGCTGTCGCACGATAAATCGTTGGTTTTTTCGTTCTCCAGTCATGCGGATAGGAGTGCGTGATAAAGTCGAGCTTCTTCAGCGCGCCTTTTGCTTCAAGCTGTTCTGTGATGGCTTTATTGGCATCCTCGTAGAATAGTCCTTCAAAACCAGGTGCCTCATCTGTCATCACACCTTTTTCATCTACTGGACAGAGCACATCAAGACCGTATTTCATACCGACAATAAAGTCATCTTCCCCGTGGCCTGGTGCAGTGTGAACACAGCCTGTTCCTGCATCAGTTGTCACGTGATCGCCAAGCATCACAAGAGAATCTCTACCATAGATTGGATGCTCTGCAACGATGTTGTCTAATTCTTTTCCTTTTAGCGTTTTCACGACTTCATACTCTTCAAAGCCGAGTGTTTTTGCCACTTGTTCAACCAATTCAGATGCTACGACATATCGCTCAGCACCCACTTGAAGAACACTGTACTCTAAGTTTGGATGAACACAAATGCCAAGGTTTGCCGGAAGCGTCCAAGGTGTTGTTGTCCAGATAATGAATTGTTCGCCGTTTTCAAGAACGCCTTTGCCATCTTTTACTTTAAACGAAACGTAAATCGATGGTGAACGTTTGTCTTTATATTCAATTTCCGCTTCAGCAAGAGCTGATTCACTTGAAGGAGACCAGTTAACTGGCTTTAATCCTTTATAGATATAGCCTCTCTTCGCCATTTCACCAAAGACAAGAATTTGCTGCGCTTCATATTCAGGCTTTAATGTGACATATGGATTGTCCCAGTCTGCTCTGACGCCTAAGCGTTTAAACTGGCTGCGCTGACCTTCAATTTGCTTCCAAGCATACTCCTCGCATAGTTTGCGGAATTCTGCTGTAGACATTTCTTTGCGTTTTACTTTTTTATTTTTAGTAAGAGCTGTTTCAATTGGCAGCCCGTGTGTATCCCAGCCTGGTACGTACGGAGCATGGTACCCGTTCATTGATTTAAAACGGACGATAAAATCTTTTAGGATTTTATTGAGTGCATGCCCCATATGAATGTCACCATTCGCATATGGAGGCCCATCATGCAAAATAAACGTTGGGCGTCCTTTTGTCCGCTCTAAAACCATTTGATAGATGTCTTTCTCTGCCCACTCCTCTTGGATTTCAGGCTCTTTGTTCGGCAAGTTCCCTCTCATTGGGAATTCTGTTTTCGGCATTAATAAGGTGTCTTTGTAGTTCATACCCATTCCTCCACATGCAAATTCTGATTAAAAAACAATAAAAAAAGCCCTCTCATCCCATAAGGGACGAGAAGGCTTGTCTCGCGGTACCACCCTTTTAGACAAGCGCTATTTAAGCAGCCGCTTATCCACTCTAAAATCGTAACGTGATCAGACGCCTTTTCTTACTGTTTTTTTCAGAAAAGGAACTAAAGGGGTGATCTCATTGCAGCGTCTCGTAATGTCAGGCTTCCACCATCCCTGATTCGCTTAATTACGCATGTGACAGCTGCGAGTGTCCCTTTCAAACGTTTATCTCTTGTTAATTTATGATGGTATTATATGCAACATGAGCACGTCATGTCAAGATGATGCGCTTATTCTTTTTCGTCAAAGACAGCGTCCACTTCATATTCCAGTAAATGATCCCAATCGTCATTTTTCAGAAGATCAAGCTGCGCTTCGATGAGCATTTGGAAACGAGTTCTAAAGACCTTCGATTGTTTCTTCAGTTCTTCGATTTCCATTGCAATCTTTCTTGATTTTGACAGCGCTTCGTTGATAATACGGTCTGCATTTTTCTCTGCTTCACGAATAATCAATTTTGCTTCTTTATCAGAATGACGCTTAACGTCTTCTGCTGCTTCCTGCGCCACAAGAATCGATTTGTTTAATGTTTCTTCAATTGTGGCAAAATGACCTAGTCTTTCGTCAAGCTCGTTTACTTTGTCTTCAAGCTCGTTCTTTTTACGGAGTACGATCTCGTAGTCTTTACGTACTTGGCTTAAAAACTCGTTTACTTCGTCTTCGTCATAGCCGCGAAAGCTTTTTGTGAACGTTTTATTATGAATATCATTAGGTGTTAATGGCAACCTCGCCACCTCCAGATTCAAGTTCGTTATGTCATAAGCTCAAATGTTACTTTGAATTTATCTTTTTTGGTCTTCCCATCAATCGTTTTGAGGCTAAAGCGGCCAAATCCCCTTACAGAGAGCTGATCGCCTTCACCGATTGTAAAGGAAGGGTCCTCAGTGACTTTCCAATTGACTTTGACAAGTCCATTTTTGACTAAAAGCTGTGCTTTTTGCCGAGACTGACGGCTGACAGCAGCACATACAGCATCAAGCCGAAGTGAAGAAATGGTATCTTCTTTGATATCAGTCTTCGTCATCACTGGCTTTATTTCTGCCTGCGTGATTTCCTCTAATGAAACGGATGCTCTGCCGACATGTGTCAGCTGCGCCCGCACAAAATCAGCGACATCACTTGTACAAATAAACTGCACATCTTCCTCTGAAAATAATAGATCTCCGAATTTTTGACGCTTCAAGCCTGTCCCAATCAATGAACCGAGAAGCTTCGGGTGTTCTAAGGAAATAAACTTTTTCGCATAGTTCACCTGAAAATATGACAGCTCAACATCTTCAATAGAAGGTTCTAAATAATCAGGATAAATGAGAGCTCTTTTGCGCTCCGCTCCCTCATACCCGCCAAAAAACATGATCCCAAGTTCTTCAGCATGCTGGATGACGGACTCGGTAATAAATTGCTCACGCGGATCAAGGAAGTCTGTTAATTTCATTCGATATTGGTCGAGTGCGATTTTTTTCCAGCCTAACACTTGGTCGACAAATGGCTGTTCGTCTTTTCTAAAATGCTGATAGATATCGCTCATTTTGTTCCCCTCTTATGTAAAAGAGCCTGGCAGTGCCAAGCCCGGCAGCCTGTTTACATGATTCCTGCAATCATTTGATAAAGACCTCTCAATCCATATTCTGAAGCAAAGCGAATCACAAGCAATGCCACAATCGGCGAGATGTCAATCATACCGATTGGCGGAATAATTTTACGAAATGGTTCTAAATACGGTTCGCAAATATTTGTCAGAAAACGGCCAAACACAGTTTCTCTTGCAGATGGCACCCATGACATAAAGATGTAAATAATAATCGCGAATGAGTAAATCGTTAATACCGTTCCTAAAATATTAAAAATGAAATTTAGAATCACTATGATTTACCACCTCTGAGGTTCTTCCTCTGTCAATAGCTCTGATATTGTGCCAGATACATCTACATTATCAGGTGTGCAGAGGAATATATTCGAGCCAATACGCTGGATGTCTCCACCGATTGCATAAACGGTTCCGCTTAAGAAGTCAATGATTCGCTTTGCTTGATCATGCTGAATGCGCTGCAAATTCACGACGACTGCACGTCTGTTTTTAATATGGTCTGCAATCTCCTGCGCTTCTGCATAAACACGCGGCTCACTTAACACCACTTTAGAGGATTTCTGCACGCTTTGCAAGCTGACAACATTTTGTTTTCCTGTCTGCGGGCGCTCTTGAAATGCTGCTTTGTCCTTCGTTCCTTTTTCTTCTTGAACGGGTTCTCTTTCTTCATCAATATATTCGTACTCATACTCTTCATCGTCGAGAGTGAAAAAGCTTTTAAACTTATTTTTTATGCTCATGTCACGCACCTCCTGTTTCATTTCCAACAAGTGAAGAGCCAATCCGAACGAATGTCGCACCTTCTTCAATTGCGATTTCAAAATCATTTGACATGCCCATCGATAAATGCTGACAAGGTGCATTTACTTGGTTAAGATGTTTTACTTCTTCTTGAAGGTTTTTTAATGCTTTAAAACAGTTGCGAATCACAGTGTGATCCTCTGTAAATGGAGCCATCGTCATCAGTCCTGCAATTTCAATCTGTTTGAAATCAGCGAGCTGCTTCACAAATGGAATGACGTCTTCACTTTTCAAGCCGTGTTTTGACTCCTCAAGTGATGTGTTCACTTGTACAAAACAGCGAACTGTGTGATCCGCTCTTTTTTCAATTTCATTCGCAAGAGACATTCTGTCGAGCGAATGTAAGTAGTCAATTGTCTGAATGACTGATTTCACTTTTCGTGTTTGTAAACTGCCGATAAAGTGCCAGTTAATGTTTTCATCGGTTATGGCCGCCTGCTTTTCAAGTAACCCTTGGTCTCGATTTTCACCAAAGTGCACAATCCCTGCTTCCTTGGCTTCTAGTGCTCGTTCAATCGAGACATATTTTGTCACAGCGACGACTGATACATCTGCTGGTTGTCTACCGGCTCTTTTACATGCTTCGTTTATTTGTTCATTTATTTGTCTGAGATTCTCTCGTACATTCAATTGCACTTATGCCTCCTTAAACCCGACAAAAGACATCATACGTCCTGTTTTCCCTTGATCACGCCGGTGTGAGAAGAAAAGCTGATCATTGCAGCTTGTGCACATCGAACTGACATGTATGTTTTCTTCTTTTATTCCTGCATGAAGCAATACGTTTTTGTTTAGTGTTTTCAAATCAATTTTATATTGTCCTTGTGAAATCTCGGAATACACATCCTCTGTTGAAAAAGGAAGCTGTTTCACTTGATCCATGACGACGTCATCGACTATGTAGCAGCAGCTGCCAATGGATGGTCCAATGACGACTTGAATCTGATCGACCTTGGCACCTTCTTGGCTGACCCATACATCAACCATCTTTGCACCAATTTGCTTGACGGTTCCTTTCCAGCCGGCATGAGCCGTTCCAATTAATCCGTTTTGCGGAGCTAGAAAATAAAGCGGAACACAATCAGCGAAACAAAGAGCGAGCATCATGTTCGTCTCAGACGTATATAAACCGTCTGTACCTGGCAGTGCCTCATCATAATGAAGACTTCCTCTTCCTCTTTGCTCCTTGGTGACTTTCAGGATGCGATCCTCGTGTGTTTGGTCTGCAAACACCCAATCAGAGAGCGGCACAGCAGCAGCATCTGCTATGACTTGACGATTCATTTGAACACTAGAAGCATCGTCTCCTACATGGAGTCCAGTGTTCAATGATTGATATGGAGTAAGGCTGAAGCCGCCATTTTTTGTTGTAAATCCGGCCAATACCTCTTTACCAGAACATGTCATGTTCGTCCAATCATGAATGGTCATTGCATATGGTGATTTCTGCTGAAAGGGGTCATATTTGTGTGTCAAAGCTGCCTCCCACCTTTCATTCATCTCTCTTTATTTCGCTCCTATTTTACCACAAGACATACATAGACAGTTAGTGGGATTCATTAAATATTACACTCAAATGTGCCCTTTCTGCAGGTTTTTTTTCAAATTGATATGAAAACGTAATCTTTTTACCCGAAAAAGACATTGTTTGCTAAGAATGAAGAGTTTATTTTAAGGAAAAATTGAATGATTCATTGAGGAGTTATACGAATTAAGAAGACAAGCGGACAAGTATCACATCTTCGCCAATTTTTACTATATTTCGCCATGGGACAATCATTTCCTCTTCTTTTCCGAAAAATCCCATCATTTTACCTGTGCCGCCAATAATAATCGCTTGGATTTTGCCGCTTGTGACATTAATATCAATGTCCCCAATGGTACCTAGTTTTTTCCCGCTGGATACATCAACGACATCCTTGATTTGGAATTCAGAAATGCTGATCATCTGTCCTTCCCCGCCTTTCGTTTTCTATAATATGTATGATGGAAAAGCAGGGACGCAGACCAATAGTTTCTTTTATCTACAATTTACTTAAATGCGGACGGCCATTTCTCCACATGACATCTACCGGACATTCAAAAAAAGAAGAAAGCAGGCCGCTTGTCATCATCTCTTTTGTTTCTCCTTGATCAAAAACAGATCCATTTTTTAATAATAAGGTATGCTGAAAAACAGGCAGAATCTCCTCTGCATGATGGGTCGTATAGAGCAAAGTAGGCGCATCAGGCTTTGCTGCAATCAATGAGATGGTCTCGAGCACTTGCTCTCTTGCTAGAAAATCAAGACCCGTCACAGGTTCATCTAAAATCAAGAGCTGCGGATCATTCATTAAAGCTCTCGCAATCAAGACTTTTTGCTTCTCTCCCTGTGAGAGTGTTTCATAAGTTCTGTTGGCATATTTGAATGAACCGAATGCTTTTAATAGATCAATGGCTTTCTCTCTCATTTCATCTGTCGGGGTTTCATAAAGCCCGATAGAAGCAAATGCGCCGCTCAGCACAATTTCAAAAGCATTGTCGTCTCTGTGCAATTTCTTTTCAAGTCCTGCTGAGATGAGTCCAATTTTCCTTCTGAGCTTTTCACCAAGAGCCTCCTTGCCAAAGACATGTCCCAGCACTGTCATTTCGCCTGACGTGGGGAAATAATAAGAGCAGAGCATATTTAATAATGCGGTTTTCCCCGCACCATTTAAACCGTAAAGTACCCAGTGTTCCTGCTTGTTCACCTGCCAGTCAATAGACTCAAGCAGCCATTTCCCATTTCGTTTTAATGAAACATTCTTCAATTCAAGTGACACGATAACTTCCTCCTGAGTAAAAATTCTGAATATACAAATAATGAATGTTTACAGCATATCGCAAATGCTCTTTCTGGTAAACCTCATGTAAAAAAGCTGCTCCTTTTTAGGAACAGCTTTTTTTATGGTTACGAAATTTCAATTCGCACGCCTTCTTTTATATCAGGAAACGTGTGCGGGGATGCAAATACAGCTCCTGGTAATACATCATCAAACGGCTCTTGGAAGTAGATCGAAATATGGCCGAGCTCTTTAAAGTTGTCATTTGCTTTATTGCCGAGGGCTGTGATCGTGTACGTTTGATCGCCCACTTGAATGGTTCCGCCCAGCTTCAGCGGCTCTTCCTCTAGATGTTCGAACTCATGAATGACAGACATATCTCTTAATTCCTGCGGCGCTGCGGGTCCAAATAATACAATCAGCTTATCTTCTTTAAATTGCGGGACTAAGATCCCAATTTCTTTTACGACAGATTGTGTTACCATGTATCTCGATTCCTCCTTTAATACGTTTAATACATACCGAAGCTGGCAACGTATGCGATCACAACAGATAGAACCCCTGTAATGAGACGGCTATACAATACAGCTGGTACCCCATATTGTACCGTTTCCGGCTTCGCTTCACCAAGTGACAGCCCCACTGGAATAAAATCACACCCTACTTGACCGTTGATGGCAAATAGTGCAGGAAGTGCAAATTGAGGCGGAATGTTTCCTAGTGCGATTTGACTACCAATCAGTACACCGATGACTTGGGCAATGACTGCTCCAGGTCCTAAGACAGGTGATAGGAACGGCAGTGTACAGACCACTACGAGCAGTAAGAGCCCCCAAAGAGATCCTGCCAAAGGTGATAGAAAATGGGCAATCAGGTCACCAATTTTTGTATAATTGATAATTCCAATTAACATACTGACAAATGCCATGAATGGAATAATGTTTTTCAAAAGCATATCAACAGAATCACGGCCAGCCTGGTAGAACGTACCGGTGACTTTCCCAATTCCACGCGAGAATCTCATCAGGAAATTGCCTTTTTCCTGCCGCTCGATATTTTCCTCTTTCAGCTTTGCATACGTCTCTTTGAAATTCTCTTTGTCAATCGACTCACTGTTTTCCTGACCTTCTGCTTTTGCCTCACCATCAGATGCTTCTGCATAGGAAATATCTTTTTCTGTTACGCCTGATACGAAGATATCTTCTGTAATATGTTTAGCAAGCGGTCCAGAAGGAGAGGATGCCAAAACGTCTACAGTAGGAATGCGTTTCATTGGATAAAGTCCGATTCGCGCTGTTCCCCCGCAGTCAATGACAACACACATCATTTCATCTTCTGGTATGGAGTTTTTAAAGCCGTCACATGCTTCTGTCCCTGTCATTTCTGCAATTTTACGTGCAACCGGGTGAATGCCTCCCCCTGTAATGGAAACAACTTTTCTTCTTTTACCAGTTGGTTCAAGCTCTAAGCCTTCTCCCCATCCGCCAGCACCTTTTGCAACAAATACTTTGTGGTTTGTCATGTCTAACCCTCCCCTATTGTGAATTCGCTTTCATTTTTCCTGCTAAATATTTTGTAATCCATTCAGTAATGATTCCGCGTAGTAAAATGACGACGATCCCGACTAAGAAGTAACGAACAGCAAGCTCTGACATTGAATATCCAGCTTCTTTAATCCCGTTCGCAATTCCTAAGTAGACAAATAGTTCTCCTGCATTGGCATACGGGAACAGTGATGTCACCGGATGAACAAATGAAACAGCTGAATCATAGAATGCTGGTTTTTGTTTTTCAGGTAAGAAGCGGCCAAACGTATAAGCCATTGGGTTTGTCAAAATAAGAACGGATAAGATCGGCATTAACGTGTAGCGCAAAATGGTATACTTCGCTGCAAACTGAATGGCTCTATTCACTCGCTCTTCTCCAATAAATTTCATGACAGCATAAGTGAAAGTAAGTAACACAACAAGCGTTGGAACGATACCTGTAACAAGACCCATGAATTGCTTTCCGCCGGCTTCAAACATTCCGATAAAGTGCTCTCCAAACCATTGAATCCATTCCATGTTTCATCTCCCCTTTCTTTAGTTCACATTTGTTATATTTTTTTTCGAAATCGAGACAAGTGCCTGCTCAGCCGCCATGGATAGTGCTTGCATGACAGCTGGCGCCTTTTTACGTTTTTTCAATGTTTTCTTCATCATGTGGTGTTCGTCTAGTACAGCCCCTACATGCTTGCCTTCATATGAAGGAACTTCTTTAAATTTAGATAAGATCGACACGCCACCAAGCACATGACATTTTTGAATGATATACGATTCATCCACAATGATGAGCGCAATGGCCCCAGGGCCAACTTTGCGCCGTTCCATTCCTGAAAATAAGTGATATCCCTGTTTCCCTCTGTAGTCATCAATTAGTGAGTCCATGCTTTTGCGGTAATACTTGATTTGAATAAAAGATAATCCATACTGCACGATGAGAATGATACAAAGTACGATTGCTAATTTTTCCATAGCTTCACGTCCTTATGATTGAAATAAGTGATCTTGTAATGAACGCAGCTTCCAAACGGTTGTGTTTGAATCAAGCTCTACATCATCATGAGTGAGGAACTGTCCTAATTTGATGTCTTTTTTTGCTACGACTTTTCCGCTGATTAAGCCAATCGGAATATGACCGTTCGATTTCATGTCTTGATGCGTTTCAAGTACACCTCTTACGGAGTATCCGCCAATTCCGTCAAGTGATTCTCCTGCTTGAATATCTCTTTTCGCAACAGCGACTGTTTCTGACACTGGTACACCAATCGGGTGGATCGATGAGTCATGCTGTAAGACCGCTTTTGCGATAGTAACAGGTGTTTCAAGACTCGCTAAGTGGAAAGGACGGTAAAGCGTGTAGTGAGGACCTTTTCCAACTTTTAAGTAACGAAGCTCTTCATCTACTGGCTCAAGATCACTCTTGACGATAACGAATACGCCTGGTGCTAGCCCATTTACATATTCAACGACTCCGAAGTTATCGAGCACGCCGCCTTGTTGTTTTTGATTCAATTTATCTGCTACATTCTCTAAATTTGCTTCGACTCCGTGCATACCGACTTTATCTGGCAAAAGCCCTGTCGCGTTACTTAATAAGTTCATTTCTGCCATTGTTTTTGTTCCGTCTTGGAAGGCAGCGAGCATATGTGCACTCATATGTTTACTATCTGCTTCTGCTTTACACGTATCTGGATTTGCTTCTGGGAAGAATGGGTTGTTCTTGCCTTTCCCAGCAACGAGCACCTCAAGTCCCATTGTTTTCGCAAATTCATATAATTCTAGTGTTGCTGCCGGTTCGTCACCAGCTGATCCAGAGTAAACAAGTCCTGCATTTGTGAATAATTTATGCATCACCAAACCGATGGTAATATCAACTTCTACATTTAAAAGAACGAGATGTTTTTTTGAATTAAGCGCTTCCAAAGAGATGTTTGCTCCGACCTCTGGAACACCTGTTGCATCTACAACCACTTCCACAAAATCTGATTGAATCACTTCTCTATAATCATTTGTGACGACCATTTGATGCGGCTTCGCATGCTGCTTGTAAAAATTCGCCGCCTTCTCTGCTGCACTAAGGTGAATATCACAAACACCTGCTACAATCATGCCTGGAATTTTAGAAATTTGTGAAATGAGTCCAAAGCCCATTTGGCCTGCCCCAATAATTCCTACTTTGATTGGATCTCCACTGCGTTCTCGAGCTAACAATTGTTGATAGATTGACATAAAAATCATCCTTTCAGGTTTTCTTGCTTCTCGGGTAGATTGCTAGAAAAATAATCTGAAACTTTTAACAAATGTTATAAAAATTAACAAAAATCTGTTTCTTGTAACATTTGTTATTTTATTTATCATTTGTTATGAACTTAGTTTATATGATGTGTCAACTTTGTGTCAAGCTAAAATCGATAAAATTTTCAATCTTTTTGAGTCTAAAGACTCAAAAAAACTACCTAATATGATTAGGTAGTTACTTTAACAAGGCATCTCCTGTTCGTTCATCCGTAATTAATACATGAATTAATCCACCTTCTAATGCTGCCCTGATCGCTTCAATTTTCTCTTCGCCTCCAGCGACACCAATGACTAGCGGGATTTCCTTCAGCTTTTGCGGGCTTATGCCCATTACCCGGTCGTTCCACGGGTGGGGATACACTTCCCCTTGATGATCAATAAAGTTATAGCAAATGTCACCCGCCACATCCTTCGCTTGAAGAATATCCTCCTCACCGCTTGTCATATAAGATTTCACCATCGTTGAATGCTGCGGAACCCCGCCAATTCCGACAACCGCAATATTTGATGATTCTCCTAGTTTAATCACTTTTTTGATTGATGGCTGCCGGATTAGTACGTCCTTCGCTTCTTTCGTATCAAGCATAACAGGCACATGTAAAAACTCACATTTAGATTTGAGTGCTTCTGTGCACCTTGCAATAATATAGTTGGCGTGGATATCAACATCTTCGTTTCCCACACCCCCGACAAGCGGAACAAATGTCACGGATGGAAAGTGCTGAACTGACGTAAGCGCTTTCGCCATTTCATGCAAAGTGGTTCCTGAGGAAAAACCGATAACTTGTCCATCCTTTATTACTTTTAACAAAAAGCCTGCCGCTGCAGCGCCGATTCGGCTTTTGGTTGTTTCTTGGCTGAGCGTTTCCACACAGACGACTTCTCGCAGCCCATATTTCCGCTCTATTTTTCTTTCTAATGATCCATATTGTTGATTCACTTCATCATGAATAATGATTTCCACGATTCCTGCTTCACGTGCTTTTGCCAAATATTTCGATATGAGCGAACGGCTAACCCCAACAGCTTCTGCTATTTTAGATTGAGTGGCGCCTTCTTCATAATACATATGCGCAACCTTTATGAGCAGCCTTCTTTCATCATGGAATGTCATAATAACCCTTCTTTCCGCTTAAGTGTTCCCTAACAAATGATATCTAAAATAACATTTGTTAAAAACAGATTAAATGAAAAAAATAACAGAGTCAATACTAGAGACGTGCTCTCTCACAAGAATGAAAAAAGCCGCACATGAAGCGGCGGCTTTAAAAGATATTTTTATTCATTTGTTTGATGGCTGCTTTTTCAAGTCTTGAGACTTGTGCTTGAGAAATCCCGATCTCTTCAGCGACTTCCATTTGCGTTTTTCCTTGGAAGAAACGTTTGCGGAGAATCATTTTTTCTCGATCATTCAATCGGCGCATTCCCTCTTTTAAGGCTAATTCCTCTACCCATTGTGTGTCTTTGTTCCGATCATCACTAATTTGATCCATCACATAAATCGGATCTCCTCCGTCATTATAAATCGGTTCAAACAAAGAAACAGGATCTTGAATCGCATCTAGGGCAAAGACAATTTCCTCATGAGGCACTTCCAGCACTTTGGCAATGTCTTCTGCCGTTGGCTCCTTGCTTGTCTCACTAATCAGCCTCTCACGGACCTGAAGCGCTTTATAGGCAATATCTCTTAGTGAACGAGACACCCGAATCGGGTTGTTATCACGCAAGTATCGACGGATTTCTCCTATGATCATAGGGACCGCATAAGTTGAAAATCTGACATTGTGGCTTAAATCAAAATTATCAATTGATTTCATTAATCCGATACAGCCTACTTGGAAGAGATCATCCACATACTCGCCTCTGTTGTTAAAACGCTGAATCACACTTAAAACCAACCGCAAATTGCCATTGACTAGCTTTTCTCTTGCTGTATCGTCACCTTCATCTTGCAGCTGTCTGAACAATTTTCTCATCTCTTCGTTTTTCAGAACAGGCAGTTTGGAGGTGTCGACTCCGCAGATTTCCACTTTATTTCTGGACACTTTTTTCCCTCCCTACAGGAGCTGTTGTACAAAGTTCAGTATCTCCTTGGGATGGAAAAATATGCACGAGTGATGATGAGAATCATGAGAAAAGAAGTTGATTCCTTTGACAGCAAAGGGACAGAGCTTTCAAAAAATTTTTTTTAGACCATTTTGTTAAATTCTTTTTGTAATCGTTTAATAATTCTTTTTTCAAGCCTCGAAATATACGATTGAGAAATTCCTAGCATGTCAGCGACATCTTTTTGGGTTTTTTCTTCGCCGCCGACCAAACCGAACCTGAGCTCCATGATCTGCTTTTCGCGGTCATTTAATTGCTCCAGCGCTTTTTTCAAAAGTTTTTTATCTACATTTGCTTCAATATCCCGCGTGATAATATCATCATCTGTTCCAAGGACGTCTGATAAAAGCAGTTCATTTCCGTCCCAATCAATATTGAGCGGCTCATCAAACGACACTTCTGAACGAATTTTATTATTCCGGCGCAAATACATCAAAATCTCATTTTCAATACATCTCGAAGCATATGTCGCGAGCTTGATCTTTTTTTCTGGGTTAAATGTATTGACCGCCTTAATCAGGCCAATGGTTCCAATACTAATTAAATCCTCTATATTAATCCCTGTGTTTTCAAATTTTCTTGCGATGTAGACCACCAACCGCAAATTTCTTTCGATCAGGATGGCTCTTGCTGTTTGATCACCTTTTGGTAATTTGACAAGCAGTTCCTGCTCTTCATCCTTTGATAATGGCGGCGGCAGCGCCTCACTACCACCAATATAATAAATCTCATCACTCTTTAGACCTAGCTTCATGAGGAGTTTATACCAGTAGTAAGTGAGTTTAAATTTTAATTTTTTCATCTTCTTCTCCCTTCTAAATGTCAAGTTGACCTCGTAAGATAAAAGACATCACCAAAACTTAAGACACCCCTTGGATGATTTTTCCGTCTAACATATCTGGATGAATGATGGATTGAAATTCCTGATCTGCTGATAAACCGCTTAGACTCATGCCTACAAAACACTTGGCTGGCTGGATCATATGTGTTTTTGAATAAATGATGACCGTATCTGGTTTTAAGCATAGAAGAAACCCGTGATCATGACCGACCGCCCGATATGGAACAAGTCTTAAACGATCAAGAAGCGGAAATTGATCATCGAGCTTTTGCATCACTTCAACAGGATGAGACTGCTTCATAAGCTCTATAAAAGGCTCCCCACAAATGGACATAAGCTGATCGGCCTGAACGATCATCACAGGTGTTTTCGTCATAGGATCATACAGCTGATTGCCAGAATCGACGAGTCCCTTTAGCCGGATGGTCTCTCCGTGAATGTGTATCTCCACAAGTACTTGTTCATCAAACTGTCTTTTTTTCGCACCGACCTCTCCTAATCTTTTCTTTGAAAAGAGCCAAATCGCAGGAAAGCCAGTTAAAACGAAAAGCCAGCTAATGGGATCACCAAATCCATCATTTTGTGAAATCAGCAGCCCGTTTTGAATAACAGTATTGGTTTGTAAAAACGAATGAACCCCGATCATGCCTCCTCCCATCAAAAATGTGACAAAGTAAAAAGCAAACAGGTTTTGAAAAAAGGAACGAAATCTTTGAAATCCAAAAGTTGCAAGCACGATCAAGACAGAAAAAAGCAGTTTGCCTAGAGGGTGTGACACAAACATTGCAAATGGTGTAAAGAGCAAGAGAACAATGCTCGATCCAATCAGAGCTCCTAACATATATCGCCTTTTTTTTACTTGTCGTTTGAGAATAAATGCAGTGAGTAAGAGAAGCAATAGATCAAAACAAAAGTTTAACAGCCAAATCACATCTAAATAAATGACCACCTTCTGCTCCTTTCATCTGAAACAAAGAATCAAAAGCAGTACTTGCACTTGTTTGTACCAGTATAAAACAGCCATGAGATGGAAGTCTGTCAATTCTTGTTGGGGATGATAGAGAACTTTTGGTGGATTGTTATTGTTTTTGTCGAGGAATGAGAGCGTAAAGCAAGGGAGTGTGCTCCTGGACAAGCCTTCAAACAATTGTTCGAAATGAAAAAGACACACTCCTAGGAGTCGTGCCTTTTTTCAAGGATTATTTTTCATTGATATTTAATGTGCCTGGAGCCTTTTGTCGTGTGACATTTCCATAATCATCCCGCACAATCACTTCAATGACTGCACCTTTTGCTTTGGCAGTAGAGGTAGCTGTCCAGTAGCCTTCATATGTTCCGTTAGCTACCTCGCGAAGCGGCAGCTCTGTTGTATTTTGCAGCTTTGATCTAGCATTTGTCAGCGGCATATGAATGACAAACGTTGCGTCTAACTTTTCTCTGCTGTGAAATGAAATTTTAACAGACTCACCTGATGATAGATTGACATTCTCTGCTGGGGTCAGCTTCGAAATTTCAGGTGCTTCGTATTGAACATCGATATCGACTTTTTTAGTCGTTTTGTTTCCTGCTGCATCTTTCGCTGTTACTTTGATCGTATTTTTCCCGTTTTCAAGCAGTATTCTTGCAGTATATTTCCCATCTTTTATTGCTGCCTTTTTTCCATCCACAGTGACTTGATCAAGATGATCATCCGTTACCTTTCCTTCTACAGTGAGAGATTCTTTGTTAGACTTTTCCCCTTTTTTCGGTGTATCTATCGTTAACGCTGGGGCTGTTTGATCAATGATCACCTTTACTGATTTGGATTTTTTCGTTGCGCCTTTATCCGTAACAGTAGCAGCCGTGAATACATGCTCTCCGCTTGACACTGTGACCTTCTCTTTGAAAACACCTGACTGGTCTGCTTTTACTTTGGCAATCTCTTCATCATTTTGATAGATCGCTACATCAAGCCCTGGAGAGGCTTTTCCTTCAATCTCCAGTTCATCTTTGTTCGTGACCGTTCCTGCTTTTGGAGACGTTATTTCTGGTACATCTGCTTCATATTGGACAAGCGCACGAATCATATAATTTCCCTCTTCTTTTGGAGAAGGAGAAAAGGCACCGCTTGTCAGCTGCCAACTTCTTTCAGCATTTGGTCCATCTTCATCTGTTGCAAGGCCTGGAGATTCCGTATTCTTTTTCGTTTGAATATAGACAAGGTAGAAATCTCCCTCCACCGTAATGGCTTGATCTTCTAAATCTACTTTTGTCCATTCACCATTGCGCAGCGCATTCGCTTTGAAAGGTCCAGCGACTTTCTCACCTGGAGCGCCGTCCTTCCCGGATGCATCATACACTTCAACCGCAAATTCATTCCCGCCAGGGGCTGGCCACTCTGTTGTCCAGAAACGGAAAAGCCCACCTGTGACTTGCGCTTGTTTCTTCCCCTTTTCTAATGAAAATTTCACCGCCCAGCCATTGCCAGGATCATAGAACGCCCGCGCATTTTCAGCTGTTCCGTCATCGTAGCCAATTTCGCCAGCAAAACCGATGAATGGTTCAAGCTTAATTGCTTTTTCAAGCGGCTTTTCTGTCACATCCGCTGTAAACGAATATCCTTTAAACCCTTTCGCAAATACTTTGACTGTATACACACCGCTCAATGCCTCTAGAGAAAACTCGCCAGATTCATCTGTTTTGACCGGCTCAATTTTCGCATCTTCTACAAGATAAACCGTGGCATCCTTGACTTTTTCACCCGTTGTTTCGTTTACAATTGTGCCGGAGATCGTTCGTTTCTCAAGTGGCTGCAAAGAGAAATTCGCCTCTGCCGTGTCATTTGAGGAAATATTGACTTTTTGGGTGCGTGATTCAAATCCATATGCTTCAGCTTTCACTGTAAACTCCCCTGCACCATGAGAAAGCTGATATCTCCCTGTCGCTTCATCTGTGTACGTGGACTTGCCGCTTTCAAGAACACTGATTTCTGCCTTCATCGGAAGAGCTTTGATAGACGGAGCATCTAAGCTTTTTTCCTTTTTCATCTGGACATGTTTTTCTTTTATTTTAGCAGGCTTTGCCCTTTTCGGATCAACGGGTTTCTTCTGCTCCTGTGCTGGCTTTTCTTTTTTGATGATGCCAAGTTGTTTCTTTGCCTTTTGAGGCAAGGCTTCATCTGTTATTTTCACATCATCTAAATAAAAACCGTCTTTTGTCACACTGCCATCCGTTCTAAGCTGAAAAATAACCCTCACGTTTTGACCTTTGTAGGCAGATAAATCAACTTCTCCTTTTGTCCATGCACTTGTTTTACCTGTATAGGCTGCCACCTGGACAGCATCTTCCCCCTCAGGCTGCACATGAATATGCACATAGTCATAATTTGCTTCAAGGTCATGCCAGTATTGATATTGTAAAAAGGAAGAGCCTGACTCAGGTACAGCAATCATCGGCATAGATAAATGAGCATCTGTTGAATTTTCATAAGGACTGTCTAGGTTTGTGGCGTAAACATGATCTCCAGTAAAGGCTTGTTTCGGACCTGTGGTCGGCTTTCCCCACTGCCAAGGATCTTTTGTTCCACCACTGAACCATCCACTAGGCCATGCTTCAAAATCTTGCGAGTAGCCAGTCGTGATGGATGTTTTAATCGGAAGCGTATACGGTTCTGATGCGGCTTCATTTTCTCCAAAATCTTTCACAATCCATCGATACGTGACGTTTTCTCCCTCAAGTTCTGGCAGCTGGACAACATATGTCCCCTTTAAATGATTTCCATCCGTACGTTTTGCTTGCAGCGTCTCCCTTTTCCCTTGATCCACTTGATAGCTCAAGGAGACATTTGTCACAGCTACTTCATCTTCTGCTGTGATGCTTAGAGGAGTTGGCGTAGAGGCAAAAATTTCATTCGGTCCTTTATGAGAAAAAACAGGTGGTTCTGTATCTTCTCCTTCTTTTGTTACCTGTCCTTCAATCTTGCCAATTCCATCTGTTAATGCTGTGATCGCCTCTCTTGCATCAACTAATCCTGCCCCATAGCCATTGTTAGGGGATTCCGGGAATTGCTGATCTGTCAGCGGCTTTGCAGTATCAATGAGAATTTCTTCGATCTCTTCCACAGACAGATCTGACTGTACTTGGCGAAGAAGAGCCACAACAGCTGAAACATGCGGACCTGCCATCGAGGTTCCATTCCAGCCATCCTCATACCCTTTTCCAGGTATAGAAGAACGAATGTTTACCCCTGGGGCCGCAATATCTGGTTTCATGACGCCATATGGAGAGGGACCTTGCAAAGAGAAAGAACCCAATTTGTTGTTTTGATCTGTTGCACCCGTCGCAAAGGCTTCTGGATAGTTCGCAGGATTTGCAATAGATCCCTCACCGCCAGGGTTAAATAAATCCGTATTACCAGCTGAAAACTCTGGGAAGATATCTGCCGCTCTCCAAGCATTGACCACATCTTTATACCAATCATCTAGACCAGGCCCGCCGCCCCAAGAATTATTGACTACATCTGGTGCCTTTTCTGGATGAGGGTTTCCGTTTTCATCTTTTGGGGCTAAAATCCATTCACCTGCGTCAAGCAGATCAGCATCTGATCCACCATCTTCTGAGAAAGCTTTCACCGCAATCCATTTTGCACCTGGTGCGACGCCAATTTGATTCTCTCCATTTGGCTCAGAGCCAACCATCGTTCCCGTCACATGTGTACCATGCTCTAAATCATCGTATGGCGTTTCAGAACCTGTCGTTGCATCGTACCAATTGAATTCATGTGAAGGTTCATTCGGACGTGCAGGATCAAATCCGCGGTACTTTTCTTTTAATGCAGGATGATCCCATTCCACACCTGTATCAATACTTGCCACAACGGTACCAGTACCGTCATAGCCTAAAGCCCATGCTTCTGGGGCATGAACTTGAGAAATATTCCACTCGATTCCATCTGCTGCTTTGATTTGTTTGTTCGGCTTTGAAGTCTTCAAATCAACAGGACGATGAATTTGACGGATTTCATTTGGCAGCACTTGATCTACTTCTGGGAAGGAAGCAACCTTTTCCATGACTTCTTTCGTTCCCGTCACAGCGAGACCATTCACAATATAGTACGAATGAATATCCTTCACTTGCTTTTTCTTTTGTGCCTTTTGTAAATAAGCAAGCAGCGCTTCCTGCGTCTCTTCAGATGTTGCTCTTAGTTCTGATACAACAGCTGATCTTTTTGTGTACTGCGTTTTAGCAGCTGTTAACTTCTGTTTTTTTGCTTTTGACACAGCATCCTTCGCCACTTTTTTGACATTTGTTTGTTCCTTCATTTTGACTAAAAAGGTCACCTTGTCTTCTTGTTGAAACTGTTTCATTAACCTAGATGAGATCTTGGCTTTTGTTTTCTTGGAGGAAACAGCTTCCTCTTGATATGAGGTAGAAGTCGATTTTGCTTGAACCATCCCAAAGCTTGTCATCGTTAAAGTACCAATCACCAAAAGACTCATCAAACGATAGCCGGCGGTTTTGTGAAACTTCACTTTCAATCAAATCCCTCCTCCTCAAATGGTCAAACAGAGTGCGGGTCTCACTCCTCCCTTTCCTTTGTTCATGACAAGATTCATGGTGTTCTATTTAATGTAGTCAAATAAAGATCATCATTTTGTCGCTTTTTGTAATAGGATTTAAAAATGATTCTTTTTACTTAATCACTCTAAGCCAAAATACACATGTTGAATGAAGTGACCCAGACACATTCAAGACTTTTTATTCAGAAGAGATGCTGGTTTCTTTATATATGAGACATGAAAAAATCCCCTTCCAATGGAAGGGGATGAGTAATACTTGATTAGCGTTTATTACGATTGCGCAAGAACGTTGGGATATCCAGCGTATCATCGCTTGATTGTGTATTTTGTCTCGGCTGAGATGATGGCTGCTGATGCTCCTCACGTTTCACTTCACGCTTTTGAGGAATGGATTGATTTTGCTTTAATCCTTGTCCTAATGGATTTCTTTGTGGTTTTGTCACCTCTGGCTCTTGCTCAATAAATCCAGTTGCGATCACGGTTACCACAATTTCATCCTTCAAGTTATCATTAATGACAGACCCGAAAATCATGTTTACATCTTCGTCAGATGCAGAAGCAACAATGTCCGCTGCTTCTTGTACCTCATAAAGGCTTAGGTTCGTACCACCAGTAATATTCATGATGACACCTTGTGCACCATCGATTGCCGTTTCCAGAAGCGGTGAAGAAATAGCTTTCTTCGCAGCTTCAGCAGCACGATTTTCACCTGTTGCGACACCAATACCCATAAGAGCAGAACCTTTATTGGACATGATCGTTTTCACGTCAGCAAAGTCAAGGTTGATTAAACCTGGTGTAGCAATAAGATCTGAGATCCCTTGAACACCTTGTCGTAGTACGTTATCTGCTGCACGGAATGCTTCAAGCATTGGCGTGTTTTTATCAACAATTTCAAGCAAGCGATCGTTTGGAATCACAATTAATGTGTCAACTGCTTCTTTCATAGAAGCAATTCCTTCTACTGCTTGAAGCTGACGTTTTCTTCCTTCAAATGTGAAAGGACGAGTCACGACTCCAACTGTCAATGCACCAGAATCTTTTGCGATTTTTGCAATGACAGGTGCAGCACCCGTACCAGTTCCACCGCCCATACCAGCAGTAACAAAGACCATGTCTGCGCCTTTTAATACTTCTTCAATCTGTTCTTTGCTTTCCTCAGCAGCTTTTTTACCGACTTCAGGATTCGCACCTGCTCCAAGCCCTCTTGTCAGCTTAGCACCGATTTGCATTTTCGTTTCTGCTTTTGATAGATTTAACGCCTGTGCATCTGTATTAACTGCAATGAAATCGACACCTTGTACGTCATTTTCGATCATTCGGTTGACAGCGTTATTTCCGCCTCCACCTACTCCGATTACTTTAATTGATGCTAGGCCGTCTATATTTGTTTCAAACTCCAACATGCTGAATCCTCCTAATCCGTCGAAAATCTAATTCTATTCCCAGAACATATTAAATAGTTTTTTCATTTTGCCCGGTTTTTTATTTGTCTCTTCTTGTGCTTTTTGTTTTACTTTCGGTCTTGGCTGCGCTTCTTTCACTTGTGGTGCAGAAGAAACCGGCTCCATGGATGCGCCTACTTCATGAAACGCCTCATCCGGCATTTGGAATCCAACCTGTCTGCCCTGAATCTTTGCATTGCGATAAGCAAAGTGGATCAGACCCACTCCTGTCATATACTGAGGTTCTCTCACCCCAATATAATTCGGACTTGCAATTCTAACATTGTTTTGCAAGACCGTTTGTGCAAGAGAAAGGATACCTGGTATAGCTGCCTGTCCACCTGTTAGAACGAATCCGCCAGGCAAATCATGGACACCCATATTTCTTAATTCCTCTGCCACAAAGAGCAAGATTTCTTCCAGCCGAGCTTCGATGATATTGGCCGCTTCAAGCTGTGTATACGTCTGTTTCTGATCGGTACCGATGACAGAAACTTCAAATGTTTCATCAGACGATGCCTCATCATAAAACGCATGTCCAAATTGTTTTTTGATTCGTTCAGCTTCTTCAGTAGAAGTTCTAAGTCCTATAGACAAATCTTTTGTAATGTTCTCTCCGCCCAAAGGGATACTGTGAGTAGAATAGAGATGCCCGTTTTCAAATACGGAAATCGTTGTAGATCCGCCGCCAATATCAACGAGAGCTACCCCTAGATTTTTTTCATCTTTCGATAATGCTGCTGAGCCCGATGCGAGCGGCTGCAAGCAAATATCCATAATTTCAATTCCAGCTCTCTCTACACATCGGAGCCAGTTATGTAGAATCGTTTTAGAACCTGTAATTAACGATCCATCCACCTCTAGCCGAACACCAAGCATTTTTTTCGGATCAGTGATCTCATCTCTTCCGTCGACGATAAATTGCCTCGGGATGACGTCTACGACGAGATGTTCTTGAGGAATAGATACTACCTGTGCAGCATCTAAGACACGTCTCACATCTTCAGCATGTATTTCTTTGTTTTCACTAGATACTGCGACCACGCCGCTCGTATTCTGAATATGAATGTGGTTTCCGTTAATTCCGACAATCGCCTTTTGTAAAGGAAAACCTACCATTCTTTCAGCCTGTTCAAATGCTTGTCTAATAGAATGAACTGTCTCATCTATATCAACAATCGATCCTTTTTTTAACCCTTCTGAAGGGACATTTCCAACACCTATAATGTTAAGCGAATCATCCGCCATTTCTCCGACGATGACTTTAATATTGGATGTACCGATGTCAAGGCTGACGTAAATTTCATTGTTGTTCATTCTATGGCACCTCCTCACATATCAATACTTTCTATTCTATTATTTGCTGAACAACAATACAATGAATGTGTTTTTACAAGTGTGTAACAAAACTTAAAAAATCAACATTTTTTATTAGGATTACTGAAAATATTCGTTACATCATATGTATATCCTTTTTTATGACTCACTTTTTTTCTTTTTTTCTCTAGAAATTGTCCATTTAGTTAGTAGAATTCTTCGAATAACTGCTATATTTTGAAACAATCTAACGCCGAAAGCAAACATTCCGACTAAATACAAGTCTACACCAAGATGGACGCCCAGAAAAGCTAAACTTATTGCAAGTATAATATTAAAAAAGAAGCCTGATACAAACACTAGTTCATCGTATGCCCCTTGCAGATGTGCCCTGATTCCACCAATCAATGTATCAAGTGCAGCAAGTACAGCGAGGGAAAGATAATTAGAATACTCATTCGGTATCGTAAAATTTGTTAAGAAACCGATCGCAACTCCTATGATTAAGCCAAGTACAGGAAGCCACATTAAGATTTCCCCTCCTTTACATCGTCAAGAGGCTTCAACTCGTTTACCTGAATTGCACCGTCATATGCTTTTAATTGTATTTGTTGCTTTGGCTGGCTAATACTCAAGCCGAAATTTTCCTGAGCAAACAAATCAGCAATATCTGATACATTTAAACGGCTGTATAATTTGTCGGCCTGGTCGCTGATCATCTTGATGGTCACTTCATCACCATCTAAGCTGTAGCCATCCATTTTTGTCGTGCCATTAATATCTCGAATCACACTAGTATTAATCACACGGTGGTCATTAATGGAAATATGCTTTGCCCCATACATATTGGCTTCGTTGATTAGCTTTTTCAGAAGATCAGGCGGGATATTTTTCACTTCTTCTCCAGTCAGATCCTTTGAGAAGAGCTGAGAGATATCAACTTCAATTCCCTCTCCTGTCACTTCTGTAAAACCAGCCTTTTCTTTTAAATCTTTTAATGTTTTTGTTAGTTGAGCTTCTTTTGATTGATCACCTTGATGACCATACTTTTTCAGCATTTCATCATATTTATCAATTTCTTTCAGTAAATCCAATTCTTTACTTTTAGATGCAGATAAATCCTCTCTTAGCTCCCACACATCGCGAGTATCACGAACTTTGGGCTTTTGCAATGAGTTAAATTGGATGGAGACCATGATGCCGAATATCACCATTAAGACTGTCAAACTAAGTAAAGGCTTCTTTTTCCTCAACACCACTCACCTTTTCACTTTTAATCTTTGTGTTTTAAAAGAGGATTCATACGAATATCCTTTTTTTCAATCGTCATCGAAATATGATCACTTGTCAGCTGATCGACCACTCCTCCTGCAATATTTAATGCAGGTATTAACACAGCCGGATCACCGATAGCAGAAATGACAAACGGCGCTGGATGCTGTACACCGTCAACTGTGACAACTGGGCCGTTACAATGTATGTATGATTGGTGTGTAATTCTCTGTCCATTAATAGATACGGCAGAGGCTCCTGATATAAATAGTTCGTTTATCACATGAAAAATGTGGCTCTCATGAACAATGTAATTATTGACATTTTGTCCACTCGGGATATAAGATGCATCTTCAAGGGATACTTTTACCCCTTTTCCTTTTACGCCGATCTCTCCTGTAAACATCCTGTATTTCTCAACATCTTCCAATACATTAAAATACTGCTCTTTTTCATTTTTCAAATTGGACTCAGTGGCTTGAACCTGTGATTGAAGGCTGTATAATTCTTTTTCAAGTTTCTGATTCGCCTTTTCTTGCTTTGTCAGCTGACTTTTCAAGGAGTATTCTTTTTTCCATTGCTCTGTGCGAATGACCTCTGCCTGATGCTGCTTAGTATATTGGTATGAAAAAGAAATCAGAAAACCAAGAACAAGCATTACAATTGAGAATATAACTGTTTTGCCTCTCAACGTTCATCTTCCTTTTTCTTAGATTTAAACGCTTCAAAATACGTCGCGACTTCCATATGGATTGTGCCTTTTTCAGAAGGTGAAAGTTCTTTTACAATGGCAGGATAGGTTTCCATTTTATCAGCGAATGTTTTAATTGATGCAATCACAGTGTTCCCATCATTCATATAAAATTTAACGAGCCATTGGTTTGAGCTTGTCGGCACATAATATATTTCCGAGATGAGTTCCTGAATAGAGGCTGGCAGCTGATTTAAAGATCTTACAGTTTGCTTCAGCTTCTCTTTATTGTCCCAATCCACAAAAATAGGTCCTGCATGACTTGGTGTGACTTCTTCTGGTAATGCTGTCCCATTTTCAAGAAGCTCATAGTATAGATTTCCCTTTTGAAGATACGCAATATTGGCATATTCTTTGACAGCAATACTGACCTTATTTGGAAAATGTTTTTTGATACTGACACTTTTAATCAGTTTGTTTTGTTTAATATGATCTGCTGTTAAATCTTTATTTAAATTCCAAAACTCTGTTTCGCCTTCTTTGATTTGAGAAAGTTTCACAAGCTGTTTTGTAGGGACATGCTCGTTACCCGTAATAGTTAAAGAAGAAATTTTACTGATTGGTGTCTGCAAATAAATAATGATTAAAACCATGATAAAAAACAGTAGAATAAAAGAGATTAGTCTCCGGTTCGCTTTCTGCTTCCTTTGTTCTTTAATTTTAGGAATTCGTTCTTCTATATTGACGATCTTTTCATTTTCATGATCAGGTCGCATGTATATTCTTCACCCCATTCAAAGCTGCTTGTCCACACCTTTGGGTCATCATTTTGATGAGAAAACAAACGGCATTCTTTCATGCCGTTTGTTTTCCTGTGATGCCATCATTCATAAAAACTAGCTTTTAATTTGCTTCACCGATAATTTCTACTTCTGTATGCATATCTACATTGTAGTCATCTTTAATTTTCTTTTGGATGTACTGAATTAAGTCCAGCACGTCTTGAGCAGTAGCACCACCAGCGTTCACAATAAAGTTGCCATGCATATCAGAGATTCTTGCTCCGCCAATTTGGTACCCTTTTAAATTCGCTTTTTCTACAAGCTGTCCTGCATATTCAGGCAGCGGATTTCGAAAAATACTTCCGGCACATGGTCGATTATAAGGCTGTGTTTCCTTACGATAGTCTTTATTTTGCTGCATTTTCTTTGTGATTTTCTCGCGATCATCCTGTTTGAGCTTAAACACGGCCTCGAGAACAATGCCTGGTCGTTCCTTTTGAAGGACAGATGTTCTATAGCTAAAGTTCATCTGCTCATTTGTTAGCCACTCGATGCTTCCATCTTCAAATAAGATTCTCGCTTTCACAAGGATCTTACTAATATCAGATCCGTGCGCACCTGCGTTCATATAAACAGCACCGCCAATAGATCCCGGGATACCAGCTGCAAACTCCAGCCCTGAAAGACCCTGCTTACTAAGAGACGTTGCAAGCCTTACAACAGAATAGCCGCCGCCAACTGTAATTTCTTCATCATTTACAGTTAAATGATCAAGTCCAGCGCCTAACTTCAGGACAACGCCACGTATTCCTTTATCAAGTACGAGTAAATTCGACCCTCTCCCAATAACCGTCCAGTCCGCGTGGTGTTTTTTTATCTGATCCATGATCGTTTTAACTGCATCGATATCTTTAGGAACGATCAATAGATCTGCCGGCCCGCCTATTTTCATTGTCGTATGATTTGCAAGCGGCTCATTTTCAAGCACTTTACCGACTTGCGCTTCTAATAATTCATTCTTCAAGTTCTCCATATTACCCTCCGCCTTACCTAATATCATTCCATCATGTAGTCGTAATTTCTTTTAATACATTATATAAACGTCCAGCCGCATCTGGTACTCCAAGTTCTTTTGTTAAGCGGCTCATTTCGTTTAACTTTTCTTCATTACCAGCAATTTCATCAATGGCATGAAGAAGACTCTCTCCAGAAAGCTCTGATTCTCTTAAAACGATTGCAGCGTCATGCTTTTCTAGTGATCTTGCATTAATCTCCTGGTGATTTGCTGTGACGTATGGGCTTGGAATAAAAATAGTTGGGATTCCAAGGGCTGTCACTTCAGCAATCGTTGTGGCACCCGCTCTTGCAACAATCACATCAATTGATTTCAAGTACTCCGGCATTTGGTGCAAGAAAGGCTTTGTGATCATATTAGGTGCTGCATCTTTTTCCTTTAGTTCGTTCAGCACTTTTTCATAATGAACCTCACCTGTGATATATAAAAGCTGATAGTTCTTAGCCTTTAATTCATTTTGCATGTCAATGACTGCTCTATTAATCGGTGCAGCCCCCCGGCTCCCGCCAAAAATAAGAACTGTTTTTTTCTTTTCATCCAGCCCAAAATCTTTAAGAGATTTCCCCTCTTTTATAGAGACGACTTCAGAGGCTCTAGGGTTTCCCGTAAATACAACCTTTTCAGAAGGAAAATGTTCCTTTGCTTCTTCAAAGCAGATGGCTACCTTATCAACATATCTCGCCAGAAACTTATTTGTGATTCCAGGCAGACTGTTCTGTTCGTGAATAATAGTCGGGATTTTCAGCTTAGAAGCTGCATAAACAACAGGGCCGCACACATAACCACCTGTTCCAATGACCGCATCTGGCTTGAATTCTTTTAAGTAAGATTTACTTTTTTGAACGCCCTTTAGAAATCTCATCACCGTTTTTACGTTATCAAAGGAAAGCTTTCTTTTAAAACCTGAAATTTCTATGGACTTGAAAGGGATATTTTCTCTTTCTACAATTTTCTTTTCAAGTCCATTTTCAGTACCAATATATAAAAATTCTACATTAGGATGCAGTCTTTTCACTTCTTTAATAAAAGCTAAGGCCGGATAAATATGTCCGCCTGTTCCGCCTCCACTGATTACTATACGCATTATACCATTTCCCCTCAATTTTTTTCTGCTCTGAACAAAGTATAAACCCTGTTTTAAACAACAGGGCTCCGTTAAAACCTGTAAAGAAGAGTCAAAAAAACATGTTTTCAATACGAAAGCTGTCTTTTTCACTCTTCAAATCATTTTTTTGTACTTTTGCAAAATAAATGTCATCATGGTTTCATTAACTAGCAGCACATTAATATCTAGCGTACCTGCTTACATTCAGAAGTACGCCAATTGCCATAAGCATTAATGTCAGTGATGAGCCGCCATAACTTAGGAATGGGAGCGTGATCCCTGTCACAGGGATGAGTCCAGTAACAACTGCGATATTAATCATCACTTGAATGGCAACCATTGAAATAATGCCAACTGCTAGGAAACTTCCGTATAAGTCTGGGGCTCCAAGTGCTATTCGTATGCCTCTCCATAATAGAATACTAAAGAGCAGCAAAATGAGTGATCCTCCTATAAAGCCAAGCTCTTCAGACAATATCGCAAAGATGAAGTCTGTTTGAGGCTCAGGTAAATAAAAGAATTTCTGTCTACTTTGACCGAGACCCATTCCGAACAGACCGCCTGGACCAACAGCGTATAAGGATTGAATAATTTGAAACCCACTGCCTAGTGGATCTTCCCAAGGATTTAAGTACGATGTAATTCGTTTTATGCGGTAGGGCGCTGATAAGACGAGTGCAGCAAATCCGCTGAGCCCTAAAAGACCGAGAAATATAAAGTGAGCAATTCTCGCACCTGAAACAAATATCATAATAATACAGGTTCCAACCATTACCGTCCCTGTTCCCAAATCTGGCTGCAGCATTATGATGGCAAATGCAGAAAAGACAATGCCTAATGCTGGTGCGAAACCTTTACGAAAGGATGTGATATTTTTTTGTTTTTCAGATAAGAATTTTGCAAGAAACGCAATCATCGCAAGCTTCATAAATTCAGAGGGCTGAATACTAAACGCACCGACACCGATCCAGCTTCTTGATCCATTTCTCTCCATACCGATACCTGGAATAAGTACAAGCAGTAAAAGGAGAAAACAAACAGCAATCAATATCTTTGACCAAGTCCGCCACGTCCAATAATCGACTCGCATAATGAAAAACATCGCGATAACTCCGATTCCGGCAAACAAAAGCTGTCTTTTTGCAAAATAAAACGAATCATCAAATTTATACGATGCCCACACAGCACTAGCGCTGTACACCATAATTAAACCAATCGTCAATAAAAGTAACGTAATGACAACAAGCAAAAAGTCCGGAGAAGTTTTCTTATTCGTCAAGAGACCGACACCCCAAGCATAATTCATTTGGGCTGTCAGTCATTATGAGAGACAAGCCCTTATTTAAGCATATGCACGGCGTTTACAAACATGTCTCCACGTTCTTCAAATGTTTTATGTTGATCCCAGCTTGCACAAGCCGGGGATAATAAAATCACGTCTTCTTCTTCAGAAATGTTAAACGCCGCAGGTACTGCTTGTTCAACATTATCGACATGTTTTACGTGATGTATTCCCAGTTCTTCACCAAGCTTCACAAACTTAGGTGCCGTCTCACCAAATGTGATGATTCCTTTTACATTTTTCATAAAAGGCTTCAATTCATCAAATTCATTACCGCGATCAAGCCCGCCGGCTAGTAAAATGGTCGGCTGCTTAAAAGCTGACAATGCTTTACTTGTTGCCAGTATATTGGTGGCTTTACTATCGTTATAGAATTTTCTGCTTTGAATTGTATCTACAAACTGGAGACGATGCTTCACTCCACTAAAAGTCGTGAGAACGTGTGCGATTGCTTCATTTGAGCAGCCAGTATTTTTCACAACACAAATAGCTGCTAAAATATTTTCTTGGTTATGCTCACCAGGAAGAACAACATCCTTTAAATCGATGATATGTTCATTCATGTAGTAAATCGCACCATTTTTAATATAAGCACCATGTTCTACTTGCTCTTTCACCGAGAAAAATACTTTTTTTGCTTTTGAAGCTTCAGCCAGTTTTACGACTGATGGATCATCGAGGTTAATGACAGCTATGTCATCTTCAAGTTGATGTGCGTATACTTTCTGCTTTGCTTTTTCATATTCATCACGAGTGTGGTGATAGTCTAAATGGGCATCAAAAATATTTAATATTAAGCTGATTTTAGGTCTAAAATCAACTGTTCCCATCAACTGGAAAGAAGACAACTCAGTTACAATCCACTCATCGCCAGCTGCCTTTGCAGCGACTTCGCTGGCAACTGTGCCAATATTACCTGCCACTAAAGTTTTTTGACTATCGCTTTTCAGCATTTCATAAATCAAAGTCGTGGTAGTGGTTTTTCCATTTGATCCAGTAATCCCAATAAAAGGAGCTGAGGTTAAATGATAAGCTAATTCAATTTCCGTCCAAACTGGAATTTGGCGGCGAATCGCCTCTTGAACCATCACATTTTCATATGGAATTCCTGGATTTTTAATTAAAATCGTTATTTCATTATCATCGAACATACGAAGAGGATGGCTGCCACAAATGACATCAATCCCCTTTTCAGAAAGAAGCTGAGCAGGTTCATTTTCTTCAAACGGCTTTTGGTCATTTACTATGACATTTACTCCATGCTCATGAAGAATTGAAGCTGCCGCATATCCGCTTTTTGCAAGACCTAATACTAGTACATGTTCGTTTTTTAACATTTGCATCTTATTCATTTATAACCACACCTCGATGTAAATTCCTAAAACAGCAAGTAATAAACCAGCTGTCCAGAAGGTGACAACTACTCTCCACTCAGACCAGCCAACTAATTCATAGTGGTGGTGAAGCGGACTCATCTTAAAGATTCTTTTTCCAGTTGTTTTAAAGGAGATCACTTGAAGAATAACGGATAACGTTTCGACAACAAATACTCCTCCAATAATGACAAGTAAAATTTCAAGCTTTGTTAAAATGGCAATCGCTACAATCGCTCCGCCTAAAGCAAGCGACCCTGTATCGCCCATAAATACTTTTGCAGGATGCGCGTTAAACACAAGAAACCCAAGAACGGCTCCAGCAACAGCTACTGAAAAGATCGCTACATCGTACTGTGATTGATTCCAAGCCAGTATAGCAAAGGCTCCAAAGGCAATAGCAGCGGTACCAGATAATAGACCATCCAGTCCATCCGTTAAGTTCACAGCATTTGAACCCCCGACAAGCATGAAAACGACAAGGATAAAGTAAGCCCATCCTAAATCGAAGCTGACATCTGTTCCTGGAATGCGAATCGTCGTTGCAAACTGATAATAATGGAAGACTGCATAAAAAATCACTGCGATCACAATTTGACCGATTAATTTCTGTTTCGATGTTAAACCTAGGTTTCGTTTCATCGCTACTTTAATATAATCATCTAAAAATCCTAATAGACCGTAGCCAAGCGTGACAAATAACAATAAAAACATTTCTGGACTAATCTCAGAAAATTTGTTGATCATCACAATCGTCGTAATTGTGATAGAAAAGATAATCATAATTCCGCCCATTGTCGGAGTACCTGATTTCTTTTGGTGAGACTGTGGTCCTTCTTCTCTAATACTTTGACCAAATTTAAGTCTTCTTAAAAACGGAATAAAAATCGGGGATAAAAGAACACTGATTAAAAATCCCATTATGATTGTAAACAATATCACCTGTTCAAGCATCGTTCTTTACTCCTTCCGAATTTCCAAAGCCGTTTTCCATCAGAAAATTGCATTCATTATTAAGGTATTCATTCGCGTTCTTCGTATGTTGTTTTTGTACAAAATGCTTCATTTCATTACACTCTTTTCATCATTTTAAGATTTGTTTAGATCTAAAATAGCGTCCATTGCAACCTTTGCATCATCAAAATCGTACACTTGATCGCCAACGATTTGATATGTCTCATGGCCTTTACCCGCTATTAAGACTGTATCGCCTTTTTTCGCATTGGCAATTGCAAAAAAGATGGCTTGTTTGCGATTCACAAAGCTATGATAATATGCGTCTGGCACACCATTTTCCATATCCTTTAAGATAGCTGAAGGATCTTCGCTTCTTGGGTTGTCTGATGTAAATACAGGCTCATCTGCATACTTCACAGCGATTTGGGCCATTTGAGGACGCTTTGTTTTATCACGGTCGCCGCCGCAGCCTATCACACAGAAAATTTTGCCGGCTGTTAATTCTCTACACGTTGTCAGGACATTTTCTAAGCTGTCAGGTGTATGGGCGTAATCGACGATCACAGGGAAATCTTGATCACAGTTCACAAGTTCAAATCGGCCTTTGACTCCCTCCAGCTCTTCAATAGCACTTACAATCGTTTCAAATGTTAAGCCAGATACGATCCCTACTGATACAGCTGCTAGGATGTTGTACACATTAAACTTACCGATGAGGGCAACTGTCACATTTTTGGTGCCAATTGGAGTGAATAAATCAAATTGAGTTCCCTTGGGCTTGATTTGAATATTCTTTGCCATGACATCTGCTTTTTGCTCTAAGCCATATGTCATGACTTCAGCAGCTGTCATTTTTTCATAGTAACTCGAAGCATCATCATCCGCATTTAAAATCGCATGCTTTGGCTTATCGTGATGAAAGGCACTGCCCAGCTGTGAAAACAGCAAGCTTTTCGCATGTTTATATTCTTCCATTGTGTTGTGGTAGTCAAGATGGTCCTGCGAAAGGTTTGTGAAAACGGCAATATCATAATCACATCCATGTACCCTGCCAAGATGCAGTGCGTGTGATGATACTTCCATAATGGCTGTGTCTACATCTTGATCAAGCATCTGTTTAAAGGTCTTCTGAAGTGTGACACTTTCAGGTGTCGTGTTTTTCACATCGAGAATGTCATCATTCACCTTCATATACATCGTACCGATTAAGCCTGTTTTCTTTTCGGCTTTTCTCATCATTTGTTCAATCATGTGTGTTGTGGAAGTTTTTCCGTTTGTGCCTGTGATCCCGATGAGATTCAGCTTATGAGTTGGCTGTTCGTAAAACGCATCAGCTATTCTTGCAAGAGCTCTTTGAGAGTGTTTCACAATAATGACTGGTACATCTGTTATGTTAAGAGGGTGTTCTGCTACAATCGCTGCAGCCCCGCTTTTCACCGCTTTTTCAGCATAATCGTGTCCATCTACTGTATAGCCTTTTATACAGACAAAAAGGCTTCCTTTTTTCACCTCTCTAGAATCCATTTCGATGGAAGTGATATCAGGATTTTCGTTTATTAATTCGTTGTTTTCACTTTTAAAGTATGTAAGGAGTTCTTGTAATTTCATTTCATATCAAACCTCTCAAATTCGTTCACGTGCATGTCTTGCGAAAAAAACACACAGTCTATATTTTATCGTAAAAAAAAGGATACATCCAGCGTATTCCTTAAGTTTCTCTTGGAAAAAACACACTTTAGGTTCTTTTTTTCAAACAGACCTTCTCTTTCAACAAAAAGAGGCAGCCGAATGAGTGCGGCTACCCTCTGTTCATTCTTTATTATTCATCGTTTAAGTATAATCTGATGGTGGAGCCTTCTTTGACCTTCGTCCCAGCAGCAGGTGATTGCTTCACCACTTTACTGCCAGTTCCAGAAGCATCGATCTTAAGATTAATCAGGAGGGATTCAAGGTCTGAAACAGATCCCCCTACAAGATTCGGTACTTCAATCGTTTTTGTGTCCAGCCACTGGTACTTCTTTTCAATTTGTCCTTTTCTTTTTTTCACACCCATTTCAGGCAGGCTGTCCCGCATAATATGACCCACAATTGGCGCAGCAACTGTCCCGCCAAATTGAATGGTGCCTTTCGGATTATCTACAGCCACATATACAACGATACTTGGATCATCAGCAGGCGCAAACCCGATAAACGACACAATGTGGTTATTTTCCATGTACTTGCCGTCTTTTACCTTCTGTGCTGTCCCTGTTTTTCCGCCAACTCGATATCCTTCAACAAATGCATTTCGGCCAGTCCCTTGAGCGACTACACTTTCAAGCGCATATCTGATTTCTTTTGATGTTTCTGCTGAAATCACTTTCTTTTTGGCAATCGGCGATTGCTTTTTCACAACCTCTTTTGTAATTGGATCTATCCATTCTTTTGCAATGTACGGCGTGTAAAGTGTTCCGCCATTTACCGCTGCGGCTACGGCAGCTACTTGCTGTATCGGCGTAACAGATACACCTTGACCAAAGGCAGTTGTCGCCTGCTCTACAGGGCCAACCCGGTCCAGCGGGAACAAAATGCCTCGCCCTTCCCCTTGAAGATCAATTCCTGTTTTTTGGCCAAACCCGAAATTTTTAATATAGGAAAATAATTTATCCTTTCCTAGACGGTCGCCTAGTTCAACAAAGCCGGGGTTACAGGAGTTTTGCACCACTTCTAAAAATGACTGTGATCCGTGCCCGCCTTTTTTCCAGCACCTAAGCCTTGCACCATCTACTGTTACAGATCCGCTGTCAAAAAAATGATCGCGTTTTAAATTGACTTTTTTCTCTTCTAGTGCTGCTGCAAGTGTAATTATTTTAAACGTCGAACCTGGCTCATATGTGCTCCACACCGGTAGATTTCGGTTAAACACTTTCGAGTCAACTGATTGATAATCCGCTGGATCAAAATCCGGTCTGCTCGACATTCCAAGCACTTCACCGTTCTTCGGATTCATCGCAATTGCAATCATGCCGTCTGGGTTATATTTTGCCTGCGCGTTGTCTAATTCCCGCTCTATGATGGTTTGTACTTTCGCATCGACAGTTAACTTCATATCAAGCCCATCTTTAGGCGGTGTATAATCATCTGCTTCATCTGGCATTTTCTGCCCTTTTGCATCGGAATAGAACTTTACAGAGCCTTTTTCACCTTTCAGGTCATCATCATAATAGGCTTCCAGTCCAAGTAACCCTTGATTATCAATTCCAGCGAAGCCAAGCACATGAGAAAGAAAACTGCCGAAGGGATAGTGTCTGATGCTGTCTTCCGCGACATAAACGCCATCTAAATCAAGCTCTCTGACTTCTTTTGCTTTTTCATGAGATACTTTTCTTCCCTCTGGAGAAATTCGTTCGATCGATGTTTTCTTTGTGACGTGCTTGTACGCTTTTTCCTCTGACATATTCAGTACTGCCGCCAGTTTCTTGCTTGTTTCTGCGGGATCTTTAATTTGACGCGGAACGACCAATATAGATGGGGCACTTTTGTTCGTCGCAAGCTCTACCCCATTTCGGTCCAAAATATCTCCCCTTTCTGGTTCGAACGGGAGGTTCCGGCTCCATGAATCTTTTGCTAAGCTTGTGAGCTTCTCACCCATAATAAACTGTACATATCCTAATCTAGTATCTATGATGAAAAAAATGATCACCCCAATCAGCAGCACGAAAAGCAATCGTTTTCTCACTGTTACACTTGATACTCGCACGCCCGGTTCACTCCTTACATACATATGGCTTGTTTCCATCATATGCAGGCCCGTCCTTATGTAGAACGTCTCGTCTATCCCGCTCGGCAAAAGAAAAAACCTAGCAAGTCGTTTGCTAGGTTTTGCAATTAATTCGGGCTTTTAAATGTCACAGTGACAACTTTATCTGAAATCTCCGCTCCACTTTTAACACTTTGTTTGACAGCATATCCTTGTCCCTTTGTTTCGATATGCACACCGGAAATGGATGCATATTGAAGGACTTCTCTTCTCGACCAGCCCGTCATATCAGGCATTTTGATGGTTTTTCCTGCTGTTTTCAAGAAAACTTTCTGGCTTTCAGAGAATTCAGAGCCTGCACTTGGCCACTGTCGTTTAATGGAGAGGCCGTCGCCGATGACAACAGGCGTTAAGTTTTTGTTTTTGGCTTCTGTTTCCGCCTGCTTCACTTCTAAATCTAAGAATGAAGGCATTGTTTCTTGCTTCACTTTTTGTTCGCCTGATTTTTTATCGTCTGTTTTTGTTGGTGCAATATTTAAATATAGCAGACTATTTTTCATCACTGGGTTAAAGATTTGTGCAACTGGGGCAGAGCCAGTTTCTGTGTCAGACAGCTGCGGCTGCTGTACAGCTACATAAACGAGCAGCTTTGGATCATCTTTTGGCGCCATTCCCATAAATGAAAAGACGTAATCGTTTCTTCCTTGGAGGTAACCGCCGGCACCGCCGATTTGTCCTGTTCCTGTTTTTCCAGCAACGTCAAAGCCTTTGATTTGGTAAGGCTGACCTGTTCCAATCTTCGAGGAAACAACTTCGCCTAAAATGTCACGTACTTGCTTTGCTGTATCTGAGGAAATTGGCTTTCCAGCTACTGTTGGTTCGTGCTGTAAAATCGTTTTGTTTGTGTTCGGGTCTGTAATATGATCAATGACATATGGCTTCATCATCGTTCCACCGTTTGCTATCGCTGTTGCTGCTTCAATTTGTTGAATCGGTGTAATGGCAGACGCTTGACCGTAAGCTGTCGATGCTTTGTCATATTCGTATCTGTAATTGATTTTACTAGACGCTTCGTTCGGCAAGTCAATACCTGTTTTGTCGTAAAAATGGAACTTCTGCAAATATTGTTCGTAGCGCGTGAAGCCTAACTTTTCTTTTGCCAGCTTTGCAAAGGCTACGTTTGACGAACGGAGAACACCTTCATGAAAGTCAATTTTCCCCCAGCCATTTCCGTTGTTGTGGTCTCTTACAAGGCCGCCGCCTACTTTATAAGTACCAGATTGATATTTATCATTGCCTTGGTAGGCCCCTTCTTGGATTGCCGCAGCAAGTGTAAAGATTTTCATCGTTGAACCTGGTTCAAACGCATATGAAATGACATCATTGTTATAATTCGTAATGTCTAATTCATTTAAATTAAAGCTTGGCCGCTGTCCCATCGCGAGCACCTTTCCCGTTTTTGGGTCAACGACAGTGGCAATGATTTTCTTCGGTTTATATTTTTTAGCAACCTGCGTCATACTTTCTTCAAGGAATGCTTGAATTTTTTGATCGATTGTCAGCGTGACGTTTTTCCCATCCTTCGGAGCGACAATGTCTTCTTTACTATTTGGAAGAGCCCAGCCGCTTCTGTCACTGTTATATGTCACATAGCCGTCTTTTTCTTTTAAAAATTTGTTCAGCGCCTTCTCAAGTCCCATCGCGCCTGACATGTCCTTTGTCGCCTCATCTAATCTTGCATAACCGATCAGATTTGAAGCAAACATGCCGTTTGGATAATATCGCTTCGTGTCTTTTTCAAATGCGATCCCTGGAAGCTTTAGCTTTTCAATTTTTTCCTTTGTTGAAAAACTGATGTCTTTCCCAGCTTTACCAAACTCAACTTGGAACGCATCTTTTGTATTCAGACGCTTTAAAATTTCGCTTTCGCTCATATCAATTACTTTTGACAGCTCTTTTGCTGTCTTTTCTTTGTCAACGACATGCATTGGGTGCTTTGGATCGACCGTCATTTTCTTGCTCATGATCGCAATCAGCTTATAGACAGATGTATCCTCGGCAATCACATTCCCATTTCTGTCTAAAATAGACCCTCTTTTGGCTTCAAGTGTTTTCTTCGATTGATATTGTTCATTTGCCTTTGCGGCTAACACTTGACCATCGACCGTTCCTGTAATCTGAATATAAATAAAACGTGCAAGGATGATAAAGAAAAACAGGGCGAAGCAAATACTCGCAATTGCCGCGCCTCTGTTCATCATTTTATTCTTTTTAGGCATCGCCATCTTAATCAACCTTCTTAACATCTTTCGAAATGCTTAAGCCTGCTTTTTTCGCAGCTTCAATGATTCTTTCTGGTTCACTCAGCAAGTCTTTTTCCTTTTGAAGCTCAGTGATCTTCTTCGATTCTAAAGATACTTGCTGCTCTAATTTCTGCACCTCGATATTGGCGTGATAGACAGCAAAGGCTTTAGAAATGATGAGAATGGAGCTGCACATAAGAGCCATGACAAACATGACAAGTAAGATTTTTTCACCAAGTGTGATAGAACCTCTTCTTTTAATAACAACCGATTGGCCTTGCTGCTCTGTTTGATATTGTTTTACTTCTCTTTGGTAAGCCAAATTACTCATAAGAAACCTCCTTTTTATCATCATCTATGGTGTCGTTTTACTTTTTTTCTGCAATTCGGAGCTTCGCTGAACGGGCACGGTTGTTATGTTCCAGCTCTTGTTCTGATGCAACGATTGGTTTTCTCGTGATCAGCTTCAGCTTTGGTTCAAGTCCTTCTGGAATCACTGGTAGTCCGTGCGGAAGTTCTGGAAGAGAAGACATTTCTTTAAATGTACTTTTACAAATCCGGTCTTCAAGTGAATGGAATGTAATGACAGAAATTCTCCCCTTCGGATTGAGTAACTCTATTGCTTGTTCTAGTGCTTCTTCAAAAACTTTCAATTCATCATTTACGGCAATTCGGATCGCTTGAAACACTCTTTTTGCTGGATGTCCGCCAGTTCGTCTTGCAGGTGCGGGAATTCCTTCTTTGATAATGTCGACAAGCTCACCTGTTGTTTCAATTGGCGCTTTTTTTCTAGCTTCTTCAATTTTGCGTGCGATTTGCTTGCTGAATTTTTCTTCCCCATATTTGTAGAAAATCCGAACTAGATCTTCAAATGGCCATTCATTCACCACTTGTTTTGCCGACAATGCGGCTGTTTGATCCATTCGCATGTCAAGAGGTGCATCATGGTGATAACTAAAGCCTCTCTCTGGTGTGTCGAGCTGAGGAGATGAAACCCCAAGATCAAAAATCACACCGTCTACGCTTGTAATGCCTTGTTCATTCAGACGTTCTTTTAAATATCGGAAGTTGCTTTTTATGAAAAGAATGTTCGCTTTAGAATCCGCGAGCTTCTCTCGTGCATGATCCAGTGCAGCATCGTCTTGGTCAAATCCAATCAATGTACCTTTTTCTGATAGTTGAGATAGTAAATATGAGCTATGACCTGCTCCGCCCAGCGTGCAGTCTACATATGTACCGTCTTCTTTGACGTTTAAACCGTCAACTGTTTCTTTTAATAATACTGTCTCATGTTGAAACATGATGTTATGGTCCCACCTTTTTCAAATAGAAATGAATGTGTAGAAAGCTTGCTGCACAAGGGATTATTATATATCAAACCCAATCATGTTTTCAGCAATTTCAGCAAAAGAATCTTCTTGCTCTTCTGTATATTGTTCCCAGATCGACTTACTCCACAACTCAATTCGATTTGAAACGCCGATGACCACACATTCTTTTTCGAGTTTTGCATATTGGAGTAGGTTTGATGCGATGTTAATGCGCCCCTGCTTGTCCAGATCGCATTCAACTGCGCCGGAGAAGAAGAACCGGGTAAACGCACGTGCATCTTTTTTCGTTAGCGGCAGTGCTTTGAGTTTCTCTTCAATTAGTTTCCACTCACTCATAGGGTAGCCAAATAAACATTGATCAAGCCCTCTCGTCAGCACAAACTGTTCTCCGAGACCGTCTCTAAATTTAGCAGGGATGATCATGCGCCCTTTTGTATCAATCGTATGTTGGTATTCACCCATGAACATGATAATCAGAGCCCCACTTTCTCACCCTTACTCTCCACTATCCACCACTTCTCTCCACAAAACTTATTTTACACTGTTTCTACATAAAAAAAAACCCTGAACTAGTCAGGGTTCATTAAAACTTTATTTCAAAGTTTGACAATTTGCTGCTTGTTTTGAAATGAAAATGGCAGATTTTTGAACGTTTTGAAGAATTCTGGACCATATTTGTTTAAAAAGTACATGATATTCCAAATTCTTTCTTGCGGGGCATCTAGTGGTTTTAAGCTGTTTTCAATCCGTTCAAAATCCCGAAGGATATATCCTTCCTTCTCTTCCACACGCTGCGCCACCTTTTGATAAACAAATTGAAGCTGGTCTTCGATAAATTTGGCATTTTTATCTAGCAGCTGCTCGAAGTTTGGTTCAACCTCCAGTGCTTCTTGCCTCAATACACCGTGAACTTTCGCTAATTCACGTTTCGCATGATCAACGGCTTGAACAAAGCTGTCTGGAAGGCTTTGCTCAAAGTGAGCCTCTTTCTTTTCTTTTACTCCGCTTGTGAGCACTTCTTCTACAGAAAGTTCTCTAGCCGGCAGCTTCTTATCGATGTGCCTTTCAAGAATGGTCACGTGCAGTCTTGGAAGAACAGGTGCCATCTTCAATTTAAAATGCTCAAAGATTCCTTTCAGCTCCCCCCAATAGTTGACTTCACCGTGTCCTGCCATAAAAGCAAGTGTCGGAAGAAGGGTTTCCTGCATTAAGGGGCGCGTCACCACATTGTTGCTGAACCGTTCTGGGTGCTCCTCAATTTCCTGCAAAATCTCTTCTTTCGTCCATGTAAGCCCCACTTCTGATATAGAAAACTGGCCGTTTTCTTTTTCAATAAGGAAACGCTCCTCATCATATTCGTAAAACAGGTTCGCCTGATTGTCACCAGCTTCAATGATCGGCTGATATCCCGCTCGTTTCATGGCAGCCTGCGTTTCATTCAAACGAGCTGTGACCGCATCATTTGTCTCGACAATGTGCTTGAACAACGTACGCTCAAGTGGTTTAACGCCTAAGTCTCCTGAATTAAATAGAAGAAGTCCATCTTCTTCAAAAAGGTCGCATACAATCCATTCAAAGAAATCAGTAAACGTTTGTGATTTGCGTAAACATCGAAGAAGCTGATCAAGCAAGTCATTTGTATATGCAGATTCCTCATACGTTGAAAACACGTCACGTAGCCATTTCTCTGTTTTTTCTTGATGTAGCGGTGTTCTTTTTGCAGCAGTTTTTTTAACGTTATGTAATGGCAGCTTTTGCTTGACTGGACCTTTTTCGTCAGATGTGTAGACAAAATTAATTTCATCTACGTCATGATCCTCACCTGCTACCCAAAAGACTGGAATCACAGGAACGCCAAGCGCTGATTCTTTTTCTTTTGCGAACTGAATAATGGATATGATTTTATGTATGGTATAAAGCGGTCCTGAAAGTAGGCCTGCCTGCTGCCCTCCAACCACCATGACACTCCGCTTGTCACGGATCTTTTCAATGTTCTGACGCATCGCTGCCGATTCAAACTTTGCGTGGTATGCGCTCATATAATCTGCTAAAGCCTCGCGCAGGAAGCTCATTTCCATGAGATCGTCGTATCTCTTTTTCCATGTGTGCTCAGAATGTATATCATAATCAAAAAAAGCAGTCATCTCTTTTTTTTCTTCTATATAATCACGTATGAATAAATTCTGACTTCGGATGGAAAGTTCAGTCAATTGCATGTTTAGAACTTCCTTTCTTCAATAAATAGTTAGTTTCCCGAAAAAGTATAGCATGTAAATGAGCTCACTCAAAAGATTTTGTTTGCTTTTTTTCCAATACTTCCAAGCTTCGATTGAAGAAAGTAAGATGTGGCGCCAGAATCTCTTGAGCTTGAGCCTTTTTTAAAAGATAGCCAATGATGGCTTTTCTTTCGGTTTCACGGCCTTTGACGATATCTTGAAGCATCGACGATTGATTGGCGGCCGTTTTCTTACAAATTGAAACGACGTGTGACCAGAGCTGCTCTTTTTCATCCAGACCTAAAATGGACAATGCTTCTTCAAATGCACATTTCATCATGTATTCATATGAAGGATTTTCGATCAATTCCCCATTTTTCACATGCAATAAAGCCGTGAGCGGGTTAATGCATACATTGACTAGCAGTTTTTCCTCCAGCACTTTTTTCCATTCATCCGTATAAATCATCTGAAAATGAGCCGGCGTTTCGTTTAAAGCATTTCTCACATCAGCTGCATCCTCAGGATGAAAAGCCCCCCACTTGATGACACCAATCCCTGTATGGTTTACCGCATGATCTGATACCTTCATCGCCCCGTGCTCTACGACACCTATATATATTGTATGCGCCGTTTTCCAGTTTTCTAAATCTAATAAGTGGGCCATGCCATTTTGTAAAAATAAGATTCGCTGACGAGGTAATGTCGATAGGTCATCAAGCACCTCTTGCAAATGATGATATTTCACCGTCACAATCAGCAGATCAAATCCTCCTGTAATCTCTGCCCTTGCCTCAGCAGACGACCAGAATGTCTCTCCTTTTACCGTTCGTTTAATTCCTGATGTTCGAATCTCCTCTGCCTGTTCTTTTCTTCTTGTCAAAACAGTGATGTCATGATGCTGTGATAAATAACTAGCACAAAGCAGACCAATTGCCCCACCGCCAATGATTCCAATGTTCAACTGCCGCACTTCCCTTTTTCTGTTTACTTCATCATATCAACCATTTTAACAGTTTCATGCCGCGATGCAAAAAGCAGATGGCGCGCCGTGATTGAATTTTTTTAATTTAAAAACTATAATAATAAGTGTAAAAACTTTTTGAGGCGGATGGGATGAAAACGCCTTCAACGACATCACTGTCAACATTATGTGTGTAAGGGGGAAGATCATATGACACAAGTAAAGCGACTTCTAATCAATTACAAAACTTTAGAGGAATTTAAACAATTTAAGGAATATGGCATACAAGAACTATCCATGCTTGAAGACCTTGAAAGTAATATGATAGAAAATGACAGCAACTCTCCATTTTACGGGATTTATTTTGGAGATAAGCTGGTTGCACGTATGAGCCTTTATCAAGTGGACGGCTCGACGACAACGTATTTTGACCACAATCATGATTATTTAGAGCTATGGAAGCTGGAAGTGCTTCCTGGGTATCAGCGTAAAGGGTACGGCGAGGCACTTGTTGATTTCGCCAAATCTTTCGGGTTGCCAATCCGAACCAATCCACGCGTCAAATCTGCCGGTTTTTGGGATAAAATGGGCTTTGAAGCAGTGAAATATGATATGGAACGCGATAAAGGTGAAAATCCACTCATCTGGGAGCCTGCCCATATTCAAAAGAATACAGGTGAATCTGCTTAATACTGATGGCAAAACGCCCCTCCTTTCTCTGTGAGGGGCGTTTTCTTATTTAGCATATTCTTTTAAGTTGATATTCTGTTTGACTCTTTCAACAATCCCAATGAGTGCCCGGTAATCTTCTTCTGTCATTTTTAATTGCCGCTTCAAATGTTCATTTTCTTCCGTGAGCGACTTCAGTTGATGCTGTGCATCCGCTAGTTCTTCGCGTAAATAAGCAGAGCCAGCAGGTTCTTTCTCAAGCTGCTCTAAAAACTGAATCACTTCTCGCAAGGTTAATTCAGCCTGATCTGAAGATGGCTTCTCTTCTATCGTTAACGTATTTTGCGGTAAACCTGAGGAATGGATCCCAATCTTTTTACGCAGTTCTTTTCGCTGTTTTTTAGCCAGCTCAATGCCTGCCTGATATTGTTTTCTGACGTATGAGTTCCATCTGAATCCACATGCTGCAGCTGTTCTTGACAATGCTTTCCCAACTTCCTCAAATGCGGAAAGCTGCGTTCCTCCATCTCGAATATGCCTTAAGACGACTTCTGCTAAAAGTAAATCTTCATCTTGTGTCCATGCATCCTGCCTTGTAATCGTCAATTGATCATCCCCCCTGAATCTGAATACCACATCATATGCGCTTACTAGAGTAGATAGACTATTTGCAGGAGAGAAACCTAAAAAATAGACAAATAAAAAAACGCAAGGGAAGATTCCCTTACGCTTTTTTATCAAGCATTAGTTGCTTTTTACGTCTTTGCCTTTGTATGTTCCGCAAGATTTGCAGACACGATGAGAAATTTTCATTTCACCGCATTCTGGGCAAGCTACCATACCAGGTACTTGTAGTTTGAAATGCGTACGACGCAATCTTTTTTTCATTTTAGAAGTTCTTCTAAAAGGTACAGCCATTATTCCCACCTCCTTAAAGAGTTAAGATTCATTATTTTCTTCTAAGAGCTTCTTCAAGCCTTCCAGACGCGGATCAATTCGGTTTTGATGTGCATCTTCCGAAATGACCGCCCAGTCATTCCCTTCCTGTGGTGCAGCACCTTTTACGTCTGTTTGGTCGCAAAAGATTTGCATCGGCACTTCAAGAAGAATTTCTTCCTTGACTATAGGCGTTAAGTCGATGATATCGTCTTCTACAACAGATACGTCTTCATCTTCTATATCGTCTGTCTTATGAAGTACAAATAGTTCTTTCGTTGAAATCGCAAATGGATAATTTACATCAACAAGCGTTCTTGAACAAGGCAATGTCATTTCACCTGTGATGGTTAAATCAAATGCGACTTGCTTTGATTCGATCACTCCAGTCCCTTTCACCTCTACTGGTGAAATACGACGTATATCTGAATGAAGGCTAGTAAGTTCATTTAAGTCAACCGTCTCATGAAAATCGAAGCTGTTTTTAGCTTTTTGATGTAACTGATAAACTGTCCATTTCAATTGTATCACCTCTAAGAGCAACAAACATGATTATAGCTTTCATCATGCTATTTGTCAATATTTTTTCTTTACAGTCCTTTGTGATGTCAGAGCGTTGTTTGACATCAGTTCACGGAATGCCTACACTGAAAAAAATGGGCTTCATTTTTCCCTTATGCTACTGTAGCATAGACCATTTAACCATAGCAAGAAAGGCGGAACATCTATTGAAAGCAACAGGAGTTGTTGTCGAGTACAATCCATTTCATTATGGACATGCCTATCATGTTCGTCAGGCGAAAACACATACCTCCTCAGATGTAGCCATTGCCGTCATGAGCGGTTCCTTCCTCCAGCGCGGAGAGCCTGCCATCGTCTCTAAATGGGCACGTACTAAAATGGCATTACAAAACGGTGTAGACATCGTATGTGAGCTTCCATACATATATGCAGTGCAAAAGGCAGAAACCTTTGCAAACGGCGCTGTGTCCATTTTAGACGCTTTAAAATGCCGCTCCCTTTTTTTCGGAAGCGAGGATGGAGATATCAAAGCATTTGAACGAACAGCTCACGCTTGGCATGAGAAAAAAGAAGAAATTGATCTTTTCACAAAAGCAAAGGTCAAAGAAGGGCTTAGTTATCCAGCTGCCTCTGCCGCTGCGTTTCAAGAGATCATTGATCCTAAACACTTACTGGATCTGTCTAAGCCCAATAACATTTTAGGCTTCCATTATGTCAAAGCGATCTTAGAGAGATCTCCTCACATAGAGCCCTTTACCTCTCAAAGAATTGCATCAGGTTATCATGATCAAGAGCTTCCTAAACATCAGAAAATCGCAAGCGCAACAAGCATCCGAAAAGCGTTAAAAGAGAATGGGTCATTTGAAACTGTCGCCTCTTATCTTCCGGAAGCTTCGCTTAAGCAATTACATGACTATTATTCTTCTTATGATCTTTTACATACACAAGAAGACTATTTCAGCTTCTTAAAACATGTGTTTCATACAATGGATACAGCAGAACTAGAAGGCATCTATGAAATTGAAGAAGGCATCGAACACCGCATGCAAAAGGCGATCACACATGCGTCCTCCTACGAGGAATATCTATCACTTTTGAAAACAAAACGATATACGTGGACAAGGCTGCAGCGGATGAATACGCACCTTTTAATGAGGGTAAAGAAAACTGTCATGCATGAGCTGCTAAACGAGAAACACACGCCATACATTCGTTTACTTGGTATGTCAAAGAAAGGACAGCAATATTTATCTCTTGTCAAAAAAGAATTGGACGTACCGCTCATCAGCAAGCTGTCTTCCTTTTCACACCCTGCCCTTGATCTTGACATTCGCGCTTCCCGTGTCTTCAGCCTTCCCCTCAGCGAACCAATGCAAACAAAGCTAACAGAAGCAGAATTTAAAACCTCACCGATCCGCTATGATGAAGAGACTGGTCTCTTCCAATCTTGATAAAAAGAGCAGCCTTTGATGAAGGCTGCTCTTTTTTTAGTTAAGATGCTTTCTCTTTTAACTTGTTTAAATAGTTCAGTGCGTCCTGCATTGTGTCTACAGGAACGATTTTCATATCACTTTTAATATCTTTCGCTGTTTTCACTGCATTTTTGTAGTCGGAGTTTGGATCACCTTTATCGTTTGGTGCAAAGAAGATATCTTTTCCTGCTTTATCTGCTGCAACGACCTTTTGATCAATTCCGCCAATTGGCCCGACCGTACCATCTGCGTCAATCGTTCCGGTCCCTGCAATCGCATAGCCATGAGTTTCGTCTTCTTTTGTCAGCTGGTTATAAATTTCAAGTGACATCATTAAACCTGCCGACGGACCGCCGATATTTTCAATATCCACCTTAATGGAAGGTGAGACTTTCACATTTCGGTCTGTAAATAATGATACGCCAATTCCGACTCGATTCGGCTCTTCTTTAAAAGGTTTTAACTTCACTTGCTGCGTGATATCCTTGCCGTTTCGTTCAAGGACAAAACGGACAGATGTACCTGCTTTTTGACGACTGATATACGACACCATTTTATCAGCAGAGTCATACGTCTTGCCATCAACGCTTTTAATCCGGTCACCCACTTCAATTTTGCCGTAAGCAGGCATGCCTTTCATGACGTAGCTCGCATATACCCCATTAAACGTATAATCTACTTTTTTACCTGCTTTTGTATACGCTGCAATCATGGCATTTTCTTGAGAGCTTTTCATTAGCTGAAGCTGTCTTTTCATATAATCTTCATCCGACTCTCCGTCCGCTTTAATATTTTCTTCCGGGACGATTTCGTCATACTTATTCATTTTCGCAAGCAAATACGTATACGGGTTGGCAGGACCTACTTTAATCGTCATAAGAGAAAAGCTGCCCTTCTCGCCATATCCTCCGTCCACTTGAATATGAGGAGCAATCTCTGTTGCATCACCCGGCTTTGTCACGTAATACGGCAGTTTGACAAAAGTTAAGCCAAATAAGACAAGAACAACGACAAAAAAGCTGAGCCAGCGAATATTCAATTTTTTCATTCGATTAACACTCCCATTTATCAATGACATCTTTCAGTTTACCTGTTAATTGGTCTGCGGCGAGCTCCCCAGCTTCAATCATCTCCTGAACCTGTGTGAACGAACTAGAGCTAAATGTTTCAAGCCTCGGCCGAATCATGAGATCTGCATGAATGGTTTGATGACGGACCAATTCATTTTGAAGGATGTCCAAACTTTGCATAATCACATCCGATAATCTCGTCGCCTTTTCTGTTTTTTTCACCCTTGATACATCAGAGGCGATGATAAGGTCTGCGCCCATTTCTTTTAACACAGACACAGGAATGCGATCAACAACCGCTCCATCCACTAGCTGTCTGCCGCCCATTTCGTGAGGAACAAACACGCCTGGAATGCTGATGCTTGCTCTAACTGCTTGTGAGACAGATCCTTCTTTAAACACAACCTTTTCCCCTGTTTCGAGGTCACAGGCGACCACCGCAAGGGGCATTCTTAATTCTTCGAATGTTTTCCCATATGTAAACGTGTGAATCAGCTGCAAAATTCGATTTCCTTTTAAAAGACCGATTTTTGGCAGTGTATAGTCAGCATAATACTTTCTTCTGAAGACAAGTGCAAGTTTTTTCATTTTTTCTACGTCTTGTCCTGCCGCATAAAAGCTCCCAACAAGTGCGCCAATACTGCTTCCTGCGATCATATCTACCTGTATCCCTTGCTTCTCAAGACTAGACAAAACCCCGATATGCGCCATTCCCCTCGCACCCCCGGAGCCTAGTGCAAGCCCGATGATCGGTCGCTTCATGAAAATCCACCCTCCTCTTTCTATGCATATATACGAATCTATAGGTCTAAACATGCCCCTACTGCTCGTATAGTAATAGAAGACAGGCTCGGCAAATTTCTTATCACGAGCTCGCCAATAGATCATAACGGCAAGGGGCGAAATCTCCATGAAAAAATGGAACACTCTGTTCATCGCTGCTTTTTTTATTTTTTTAACAGCCACTGTGATTACACACCCACAAGCCTCTTTGCAAGCGTCGAAAAATGGACTTGCAATGTGGTGGGAGGTTGTGTTTCCATCATTGCTTCCTTTTTTTATTTTGTCCGAGCTATTAATTAGTTTTGGGATTGTCAGATTTGTCGGAGTATTATTAGAGCCATTTATGCGCCCCATCTTCCGGGTGCCAGGTGTAGGCGGATTTGTCCTAGCAATGGGAATGGCTTCAGGGTTTCCTTCCGGTGCGAAATTAACGACAAGATTGAGGCAGGAAAGGCAGCTGACGCGGATCGAAGCAGAGCGTCTCGTTTCCTTTACAAATTCATCGAATCCATTGTTTATTTTCGGTGCGGTGGCTGTTGGTTTTTTTCATCACCCTGCTCTAGGCATTGTATTGGCAAGCGCACATTATTTAGGGAACCTTGCTGTTGGTGTGACGATGCGGGGATATAAAGCGAGGCATGATGCGCATCTAAGAAGCCGTAAGAAATTTTTATTCCCGCCGTTTAAAGAGGCATTCAATGCTCTTCATACAGCAAGACTCGCAGAGAAAAGACCGCTCGGCCAAATTTTAAGTGATGCAGTCATGTCATCAGTCCAAACACTCTTTATGATTGGCGGCTTTATTATCTTATTTTCTGTGTTTAGCAAAATGCTGTCAGTTGTCCATGTGACAGACCTTTTATCCATAGGGCTCGGATATATGCTGCAAACGATGCATCTTCCGCCAGAATTAGACCTTGCCATGATTGCCGGTTTATTTGAAATCACATTAGGAAGCCAGATGACGGGGGCACAGGAAGTCACCCTTCTCGCTAAAACCATTGTGGTCAGCTTTATTTTAGGATTCAGCGGGTTTTCTGTTCAAGCCCAAGTCGCGGGCATTCTAGCGGCAACCGATATCCGCTTTAAACCATTTTTCTTCGCCCGTTTGCTTCACGGGATTTATGCAGCTGTTTTTGCCTTTTTATTATTCAAGCCTCTTTATGTCTCTCGATCAGACATCGCTCTCCCGGCGGGTGCCTTTGATGCAGGCCAGCAGGTCGTCATGTTCAGCAGCGTGCTTTGGAATCAACTTGTGACAGCTGGTCCCTTAATCACACTTTGCAGCTTAATTGTGTATATCGCGCTATACTATCGGAAATTAAAAAATGGATGAGTGCTGGGTGCACTCATCCATTAAATTTTTCCTTCAGCGCTGCTTCTACCTCTTTTGGTACAAGATCTTTGACTGCCCCATGATATTTCGCTACTTCTTTGACAATGCTGGAGCTTAAGAAGGAATATTGATTGTTGGTCATCATAAAAAACGTTTCAATTTCATCGTCTAACACCTTGTTCATTGAGGTGCCTTGCATCTCATACTCAAAGTCCGTCACAGCCCTTAGTCCGCGTAAAATAACTTTGGCCTCTTTTTGTTTTGCGTAATCAACGAGCAGGCCGTGAAAGGATTCAACTTTGATATTTGGCAGCTCCTTCGTCGCTTGGCGAATAAGTTCACACCGTTCTTCAACAGTAAATAACGGTTTTTTAGATGAATTATTTAATACACATACATACACTTCATCAAAAATCTTTGCACCTCTTTTGATGATATCCAAATGCCCCAATGTGACTGGATCGAAGCTGCCCGGACAAACGGCTATGTTCCCCATATTAATTTCCCCGCTTTCTATAGATCGTAATACCAGTCAATCCGTACAGTTCCTGTCTTGTGATGTGAAGTTGTCCTGCTTCTTCTGGCAGCTTCACATCTTTGTCGTGCTCACACACGATCACGCCGTCATCTGTTAACAAGGCGTGCTCGTCAATCATTTCAAGAAGTGCTTTTAGCTGTTGATCTTTATAGGGCGGATCAAGGAAAATGGCTTGAAAGGATTCCTCTCGTTTCACAACAGCTGCGAGTGCACGCTTTGCTTCATTTCGAAACACTTCACTTTGATCCATTAGCGACAATTGATTCAGGTTGCCTTTAATCGTCTGAATCGCCTTCATATCTCGATCAACAAATATGCAATGATCGAATCCTCTAGAAAGCGCTTCAATTCCTAAACCACCGCTTCCTGCGAATAAATCAAGGGCCCATCCGCCATCGAAATACGGGCCGATCATATTAAATATCGATTCTTTTACTTTATCTGTCGTCGGTCTTGTTGATTGACCTGGTACCGCTTTAAGTGTGCGGCCTTTTCTCGTTCCAGAGATGACTCTCATTTTTCCACCACTTTTTCTGCTTGCTTCTTTTGGTCATTGTTGATGACAAAAAATTCAACATTATCTTACCACATCACTCCTCAAGGAACAATGCGCGGATTTTCATTCATTTTCTATGTATAGATCAAGAAATCCGGGGTCATACTACTTATAACAGCATCTGATGTGGTGCTGTTGCCAACCGCGGAGAAGACTTACGTTTCCCCATAAGTTCTTCCTCCGGTTTCTCCTCTCCCTTTGCCTTCTCCTTAATGAATCATTAAGAATAGAAGGACCCCGCGGGTGATGCCGCGGGGATTTTTTTGTGTCTTTAAAAGCCCACCTTATAATCGTACTCTTTTGCTTTGTCCAATTTGGACTCGTACTCTAATTTAATAAAAGGTTTATATGAAGGCTCAACACGTTTCACAAATGGTAACGAGCTGAGCTTAGCCATATGGCGCTCAAGATCATTCATATCACAATAGATCACCGCATATTTCATTTTCCTTGAAATATAGTGAACATTCCCGAATTTTCTTAGCGCTTTTGACTGCTTTAACGAATGCAGCCAGACGACCATCCCTTGACGTTTGGTTTCCATCTTTTCACCTGCCGCTTTTCAATTCTTTTCATTCATTATGTAAAAGACGAGACATTCAAGTCTCGTCAAGATACTTTACAGCCGCAGCTGCCACCTGATCCACAGCCACCGCCGCATGATGATAGACCATCAAAATATGGGTTCCCTGTTGGAACTTTAATATATGCTGATACAGCTTGACCGATTTCAATACTAATCTCATCTAAGATGGATTGAATCGCTGTTTCTGCTTTTTTGAAATCAACCACTGTATCGTGAAGATCTAGCTTTCTTTTGACCTCACGCATTTCCTTTGAGATCGTTCTATAGTCCGGATGGTATTTGCCGAACCGCTGCACATCCTCATATTGCTCTTTTACTTTTGTAAAATGGGCAATAATTTGTTGGGCTTCTTCGTCTTGCTGGAGACGCTTAAAGCAGTTGCGGTAATGTTCAGCCTCCTCCGACTGAAGAATCATGGCAGCCAATTGATTTGCTTCCTCTTGGAGCTCCACAGATTCGATTGTCGCATACATAAATGTTGCACCTCCAATTCATAGTTTACCACGAAACCTATGGATCAGAAAATGCTTTTACGTGACAAATACATCCCATGTTTCTCTTTTCTGTTTATATTCTGGATGACGAGAATTCAGCACAACGGTCATTTTATGCTTTCCTTTTGAAAGGTGCTTGACCACAAATGCCGCAGTATACTCATTCCCTGCACGTTTCCCGTCTACATACACTGTGAAATATCCCGCCTTCTCGTTCTTTTTTAGACGCTCTGGCTGAAGATGAAAATCTTGAAGTGTACTTTCTATATAGACCGACGATCCTTGCACTTTGTATTTCAAAAAGCCTTGCTGCTGCATTTCGCTTTTGGTTTGCTGCATGACTGGTACTGCTGGGTCTTGCTTGATCACTTGCTCTTCTCCATGTTGACTTTGACACCCGGTAACAAGAAAAAGCAATGCGCCTATTGACAGCATCCATTTCATCATCTGATTCTCCTTTCATCTACTTTTATAGGATGCTCAGGAAATAGACATCTTAATCAACTCAAAAAAGCCTCAACCGGCTCCATTTTGATTGCGCATTGCTTGGAACATTTGAATCATCATTTCAGCCATTTGGACGCTATTGCTCAACTGACTTACACGATGAGGAATGGTTTTTTCGTAAAAGTTCATTTTATCTAATTCAAAGGACGAGAGATTTTCAGGATGTCGCGTCAGCTGTCTGTACCAGAGAGGACGCTGCCTTATGAATTTGATTCGATCCTCTTCGGCCATGACAAATTCCTGTACTTCTTTTCGCACCAGAAGCATCCCCTTTCACTTAATCTTTCCTGAAGGAGAATGGGTGCTGACTGCCTCCAGATGAACCTTTCTTTGAACCATTGGATGAAAATTGGCCGAGTAAGCTTTGTAAAGAGGAAATAGACTGGCTCATTTTGTTAATCTGTTCATTCATTTGATCAGCGTCCATTTTTTTCACAGCAGAAACCATTTTAGACATAAAATCTGCTTTTCCTGCTTCACTTGGCTTAGAGGCTTTTTCTTCTTTAGTGTCTTCAGATTTCGATTGCCGGTAAGGTGACCACATCTCATCTTCCTCACCAAACATGACCCAATTCTCGTAGACACTTTGCCAGCTTTTTTCTTGCGTTTGCACTTCTTGAATTAACTTCGGATGGCGTCTGACGAATTGTTTAAATTCATCAATGGATGTTTGTTTTTGCTTGTTTGTCATATCCTCACCCCCCATACAAATGCCTACTATACTATATACACCAGCATCTATTTTGGTGAGCCTCTTTTTAAACATCAAAAAAACAGCTGCGACTTATGCAGCTGCTTTCGTTTAAGATGATTTCTTGATGAAATTCTGGGTGTAATATTTTTCTTTCACCCCTACGCCAAGATGCGTGTAATCTTTATTTAATAACGCCTTCCTGTGACCTTCACTATTGAGCCAGCCCTCTACCGCTGCAGGTCCATCGACATAGTTATAGGCAATGTTTTCACCTGCGAGCTGAAAGCCCACCTCGCCTCTTTCTAACCGGTCTTTCAGCGTACCGTATTTTTTAGATTCATGGGAGAAATAATGATTCTCTTTCATGTCCTCACTATGCATAAAGGCCACTTCAGAGGTTTCATCATCCCACTTTAAGATCGGCAGGTTGTACTTATGGCGGATAATATTGGTCATATCAAAAATTTGTTTTTGACTGGATGTTTCGATATCTTTCCACTTTTCGCCCGATATCGGCTCAGGTTCTACCAATTGACCTCGGTAGACGACCTCATACGGCTTTTGTTTCACAAATGTATCTGCGTTGAAGGCCCTGATACTTGAAAGGGTGCTTTCAAACTTATCCATGTAAAGCTGAACATACACATCATCTCCCACTTTCACAGTGGGTCTTGTATTCATATCATCTTCTGAGAATTCAAAGCGGTATGAATTTTGTTCATCCTCTACATGAATGTAAGGTGCAATTTGTGTTTTCTTAAATACTTCACTCGTGGCTTGACCGATTTTAAATGGTTCTACATTCAGTCCGTCTCCTGTTGCAAACAAGGTCACCACTTTACTATCCTTTACCCCTACTTGAATATAGTGCTTCTTCGATTGGTTGTAAATCCACCAGTCATAATCATATGCGGAAGGATCAATGCGATCTGGTTCTCCCAGCTGTTTAAGCACTTCGTTTGAAGATTTCCCCATAAAGGACATGAGCCCCTTCTTTGGGATATTGATCGGCTTATCGCTAGATGTTTCTTCATTAGACACCTTCGGTTCATTGCTGTTTTCTTTTTCTGGTGAAGATCCATATTGAATAAACAGAACGTACGTTCCAGATATAATCAGGAGGATGAGGAGTGTTTTGAGCACAGTTTTCAAATAAACACCTCCGTTAAATTGGCAAGGTACAAAAAGTACCTTCTACTGTCATTTAAACAAAACTTGCTCCATTTATCAACGACAATACAGCCTATTTAACACGAATTTAAAATATGCCCCTCTTAATGAAGAAATCCTTGTCCATGATCTTGATCCTGTTGAGAGATTTCTGTCAGTGCATCTCCCGCGCGATCATTTGATAAATCTTCGACAGATAAATCTCCAAGAGCGACAATTCCTGTTAATGCGCCGTTTTTCACAACGGGAATGCGGCGGAGCTGATGCTCTGACATGAGTCGGACAATTTCTTCAAGCGTTGCATCTTCTTCAGCTGTTAGTACTTCCTTTGTCATCAGCGAGCCCACTTCCTGTGAATTTGGCTTTTTTTCTGCAATGCCTCTAAGCACAAGGTCACGGTCTGTCACTATTCCAACGAGCTGATCTCCGTCAACTACTGGAATGGCACCGATGTCAGCATCTCTCATTTTGACTGCTGCTTCATACGTATTGTCATCTTGCTGACATGTCACTACTTTTTTTGTCATAATATCTTTGATTTTTTTCGTTTTCACGTTGATTCCTCCATCCGTTATTTTCTTTATTACTGTAACCAGCTTATAAAAGAACATACCTTTCACAGTTGAAAGTTTAACGCTTTCATACTATGATTGTCAGTAAAGGGAAATTTTATAAGGAGGGGTTTTGGGTGAAGTTTGAAGGTACGGGGATTGAAGAGGTATCAGCTGACTTAAATAAATTAGATTTCATTATGGAAAGTGAAGGATTTGTACGAGCCGATCAATGGGATTATGAGCGTGTGACGTACGACAGAAAGTACAGCATGGTAGAGGGAACCTTTTATTTACGAATTTCCGGCTACGCCACTGAAGGAGATGTCGGTTCCAAAAAGGCACACATCCAGCTTCTAACACCATTACTTGGAAAACACTATTATCCACATGGCGTTGAATATGGCGAAGGCGAAGAATTCCCTAAGTCTCTCATCCAATCAAGCAAAAAAACACTTGCACAGCTGAAGGAAAAACTAGAAGCCATGACGGCTGAAGCATAAAACAAGGCTAAAATGATCTTTTAGCCCTTTTTCTAAGATGAAAGCACAGCCAGTCGGCTGTGCTTTTTTTATTCATATTTCGGAATAAGCGCATCTGGTACAGCATCTTTTGCTCTTTCTTTTCTTGCCCAGTCAAAGAAAACAACAGCAAGAATAGAGCCGTACACAATCTCCTGAATAATTTTCATCAAAATGGCACCTAGCTGCTGATCCTCTAGCAGCGGCAAGGTGTGGAACATATCAGGGCCAGTGAGAGCAAGGCCTGCAAGCATATCACTTGGCACACATAAATGCAGTGCCTGTATCCATGCACCTGCATCAGAATAGGTTGCATAGATCGGTGCCTCACTAAACATGATGAGTGCACAGGCTGGAGTCATCAATATCCCGTCTGCCATGATGTATCCAAGCTTCAAAATGCCTGTGATCTGCGGCAGACTTTGAACTTTATGGACAAGCGGCCACCACATGAAAAAGGCAGCGATAAAAATAACAACCGTCATTAATGCATGGTAAAAAGGATCTGTTTTCACAAAATCAAACACAAGTGGAATGTGATACAGCGAAAACAAGCCGTTAAACCCAAGTAGTGCAATTAAAGGTTTGGAAAACAAACGGAAAACGGCTTGAATACCTGGTACTTGAATGATCCGCTCCCAGATGGCTGCAGGCAATCCTGTAATAAGGAGAGGCGGGATGACTAAATAGAGCACTGCCATTTGCGCCATATGTGCACTAAACATAATATGCCCCATTAAATCAATTGGGCTCCCTTTCACGGCATATAATAGAACAAGCCCCGTCAGAAATAACGTTTTCTCTTTCACCGTCGCACGGTGCTTCCCCTTTGTCACAAGAAGCAGATAAAGAGCAGCTGCTATCACAATACAAGTCAAATAATAAGGGCTCCATAATGCCCGAAATCCGAATATTTCTAAGTTCTCCATTGCTGCGCCTCCTTCAAGGGCAAAGCGGGTTTACCACCATATAATGGTCAAAAAGGCTAATACGGTAATAAACGCAACAAACACACCTGAGTATAGAAACAAGGCGGGTGTTTCATGCCCTTTTTGGTTCATGTGCATAAAATAATAAAGCTGAAAAGCCACCTGAATGCCTGCAAGCAGTAAAATAAACGGTACAGCGAACCAATTTCCAACGTCTTCTGAGGCGATCGTTAAAAACGCAACAAATGTTAATCCAATCATCAAGCCGAAAGAAATGAGCTGATGCTTCATTTCTTCGGCATTTTTCTTTTTACGATATACAAGGTCGACTTTGGACTGATTTGTGTTTTTATTTCCCATTCTTATCCCACCATTCCCATTAAATATACAACGGTAAAGATGAAGACCCACACAACATCAATGAAGTGCCAATAGAGACTTGCCACATAATATTTCGGTGCATTGTATAAATCGAGTCCGCGTCTCATATTTCGAATCATGAGAGCGGTAATCCAGCAAAGTCCGAAGGCGACGTGAGCTCCGTGAGTTCCTACAAGTGTATAGAAGGAAGAACCAAGAGCTGAGCTGGTAATCGTAAATTCATACGCATGCACGTAGTGATAAAACTCATAAATCTCAACCCCTAAAAATCCAGCACCTAAAAGGACCGTGATACCAAGCCAAAGCTGCATCTTTTTAAAGGCAAAGTTTTTCATATGATACATGGCATACACACTCGTTAAACTGCTCGTTAATAGAAGCATTGTGGCAATAAAGACAAGTGTGAGGTCAAACATATCAGTTGTTTTTGCTCCGCCTGCATTTGAGTTTTTCAGCGCCAAATACGTGGCGAAAAGCGATGCAAACAGAACGGTTTCTCCTCCAAGAAACAGCCAGAACCCGACAAACTTATTCTTCCCTTCTAACGTGGCTTTCTCAGGAGAAGCCGGAAAGGTTTCCGCCGTCATTTTTTGTGGTTCCATTATGCTTTCACCCCTTTATCATCGTCGTCGGTCAAATCTTCTTTGTGAATATGGTATCCATGATCATCTTTCAGAGACCTAACGAGCATGGTCGCAAACGTAATACCAAGACCAATGAAGATCACTGGAAGCCCCCAGTCGTGCTCTTGACGATACATGAAACCAAACGCTGACACAAATAGACCGAATGAGATAATGACAGGCAAAATGGAATTATTCGGCATGTGAATATCATCGAGCGGTTCAGATGCTGTCATTCCTTTTTTACCATCCATTTTTTCAATCCATAATGGATCTAGTCCTCTCACAAGCGGAAGCTGTTTAAAGTTGTATTCTGGCGGAGGCGAAGACACTGCCCATTCAAGTGTTCTTCCATCTCCCCAAGGATCGCTCGATACACGCTCCCCTTTTGCTGTTGTCCAGATGATATTAATCAGCATGATCACAACAGCTACAAACATAAACAGTGCCCCAATCGTACTGATCAAGTTCCCAAGCTCGAGACCCTGACCTGGCAGGAACGTAAAGACCCGGCGCGGCATGCCCCATAGACCAAGAAAATGCTGGATAAAGAAAGTTAAGTGGAAACCGATGAAAAACAGCACAAAGCCAATTTTTCCAAGTTTCTCATTCAGTATCTTTCCAAACATCTTCGGCCACCAGTAATGCACACCTGCTAAAATACCGAATACTACCCCGCCGATAATGACGTAATGGAAATGCGCCACAACAAAATACGTATCATGGAACTGATAATCCGCTGCAGCTGCCGCAAGCATGACCCCAGTTACCCCGCCAAGTAAGAACGACGGAATAAAGGCAACAGAATAAAGCATCGGCGTTGTAAACTTCACATTACCGCCCCATATCGTGAGCAGCCAGTTGAATACTTTAATTCCTGTTGGCACCGCAATTGCCATGGTCGCTACGGCAAAGATCGCATTAGCGATAGGTCCAAGCCCTGTTGTGAACATGTGATGCGCCCACACCATGAATCCAAGGAAACCAATCAATACAGTAGCGAACACCATGGACGAGTAGCCAAACAATCTTTTTCTTGCAAACACTGGAATGATCTCAGAGAAGATTCCGAATGCCGGCAGGATCAAGATATATACTTCTGGGTGTCCGAAAATCCAGAACAAATGCTCCCAGATGATTGTATTTCCTCCTAGCTCTGGATTGAAAAAGCTCGTGTCAAACATTCTATCAAGCATCAGCATCGCAAGCCCTGCTGTCAGCGGCGGGAATGCGAATAAAATAAGTGCGGAGGCGACAAATGTCGTCCAAGTAAAGAGCGGCATTCTCATATACGTCATACCAGGCGCTCTCATATTAATAATCGTTGCAAGAAAGTTAATCCCGGCAATCAGCGTACCAATACCCGCAATCTGCAAACCTAAAATATAGAAATCCATTCCATGCCCTTCAGAATTCAACGTGAGCGAAGCGTATGCAGTCCAGCCTGCATCAGGTGCTCCGCCCATAAACCATCCAAGGTTTAAGAAAATTCCTCCGAAAAAGAATAACCAAAAACCAAGTGAATTCACAAACGGAAATGCTACGTCACGTGCACCAATTTGAATTGGTACAACCGCATTCATTAATGCAAATAAAAGCGGCATAGCTGCAAGGAAAATCATTGTCGTTCCATGCATCGTCATGATTTCATTGTAAACCCCTGCACTGACAAAATCACTTTCAGGGATGGCTAGCTGAATACGGATAAACATCGCTTCGATTCCGCCAACCAAAAAGAAAAATCCCCCTGCCACTAAATATAATATGGCAATTTTTTTGTGGTCAACCGTTGTCAAGTAATCCCATAAGACAGCGCCAAACCCCCGCTTTTTAGCTATTGTACTCACCATGAAATCCCCCTCTTATCTCCCATTTGCCCCTTTTCATATAGATGTCTTTCTTCACGATCCTTTAAACAGACTATGTCTGACAGATGACGACTTCTCGGTTGTAGAGACATATTCGGGAGCTCTTAACAAAAACTTCACATCGATCACATACCCTCTTGCATATCTGCTTCTAGTTGTTACTCGACTTTAAGACCTTTTAAATACTCGTAAAGTGCATCTGCTTCTGAGTCATTTAATTTAGGGTACGTTCCTGTCATCTTATTACCTGGTTTAAAGCTTTCTGGATCTTTCAGCCATGCTTTCACATTTTCTTTGTTCATGTCTTTGATTCCAGCTACTTTCGTCCGTTCTCCGAAGGTCGCAAGGTTTGGTGCTGTCCTTGCTGCTTCCGGCCGTTCGTCACCAGGCTCTACTGCGTGACAGCTTAAACAGTTTTTCTCTTTAAATAGCTTTTCACCCTCTAAAGCGAGATCTTTTGTGGATTCAGGCTTCTTGTAATCAGCCATTTTTTTCGTCCATCCTAAGAACTCATCTTGAGAAAGCGTTTTAACTTTAAAGTCCATTAAAGCATGTGACGGTCCGCAAAGCTCCGCACATTTCCCGTAGAAATATTCCCCTGCATCTTTCGTTCGTTTCGAGTCAAAGATTAAATAAAATTTGTTCTCATTATCTGTGTTTGTATCAATTTTACCGCCAGCCGATGGAACCCAGAATGAGTGTTTGACATCGGATGCTTTTAGCTTAAAGTACACCTTTTGATCTGTTGGTACGATCAATTCCTGACTTGTGACAATCCCATAATCAGGGTATTCAAATTCCCACCAATATAAGCTGGCCCTTACATTCACAACAAGTGTCTTTTCAGGATCTCGTTTTTTCTTATCCATAGCGCTTGTATCCCCTAGTTCAAGCGTGTATGCCACAACAGGTACAACGAGAATAATGAGTAGAAGAATCGGAATCGCTGTCCACGTGATTTCCAAGTTGCGGTTTCCTTCCACTTGCTTTGGAATCGTATCTTCTCCCACTTTAGAACGTTTGAATTTAATGATGACGTAAAAGAAAATGATCGATACAACAATGACGACAAGAACCATAATAAGTGTACTCAGTACCGTTAGGAAAAACTGTTTATCTGCTACTTCCCCAACTGGCTTGAGTGTTGATAAGTATGGTTCACCACAGCCCGCCAAAACGAGCGTCAGTAAGAGAAACAGTGAATAAACACGCCATTTTCTTATCATAATTTGTCCCAACCCCTTTTGCTTGATCTCCTTTGCCTTTCGCTTTTTACCTCTTATTTATAAAATCACTTCTCACCCATCTATAACCCCCGCCTCTTATAAAAGCACTTACATTTCCTCTTTTCATAAAAAAATGATGTTTTTACTCAAAATACCATCTATGTATAAACAGAAAGCCGCCTAAATAGAACTGAATATCAGGCGGCTTTCATAGTTGTTAGAAAATGTTGTGTTATAAGATATAGCCATTGTTTTGATGTGATCAAAGTGTATTTCACTCTAGAATAGTGTAATAATAATCATCGCTACGAAAAAGATGGTTAAGTAGTTTAATGAATAAACGAACATGAGCGTTGACCACTTCATGACGTCTTTCATTTTAAAGCCCATAAGGCCAATAACAAGCCATCCAATATTAAGCAGTGTACCAAGTGCGACAATCGGCCATCCTAATCCACCTAAGAAAAATGGAAGTGGAAGAAGACATGCTGTCCAAATGATGATTTGGCGTTTTGTGACTTCAAAGCCGTAAACAACTGGCAGCATTGGAATGCCCGCCTTACGGTAATCTTCTGTTTTCTTAATCGCAAGTGATAGGAAGTGCGGGATTTGCCAAATGAACAGAATCATAAACAAAACCCAAGCCGTTGTGTCGATTGTACCTGTGACAGCTGTCCAGCCAATTAATGGCGGAACCGCGCCAGATACACTTCCGATAACTGTATTGATGGTGTAATGGCGTTTAGACCACATGGTGTAAAGAACCGCATAAGTAAAGACTCCAATAAATCCAATCACTGCTGATGTAATGGTTGTCATCAGAAGCATAATGAGTCCTAATACAACAAGCAGAATGCCAAATGCATACGCTTGCCCCGGCTGAATTTTACCTGTAACCGTCGGTCTTGTTTTTGTTCTTTCCATTAATATATCAATATCACGGTCAAACGCATTATTAATCGCGCATGAACCGGCAATAATAAGAGAAGAACCAATCATTGTTAACAGCACAATATCAAGATTTCCAAGAAAACTCATACCTGTAAAATAAAAAGCAAGCCACATTCCAGTAAATGTCGTAATGAAATTGGAATTGACGATGCCCATTTTAATCAGAGCAAGAAAATCTTTCCACGCTGTTGTTTCTTCTATTTGTCCATGAATAGCTGCTTCCGCGGCTGTTTTGGAATTTGCCAATGTGTATAACCTCCCTTGCCCAAACCTTCAAACGAACGAATGACACGTAAAATCATTACAACTCTATCATACAAGATAAACAGCTGTAAAAAAACATCCTATTAAATAATAAACGACAAACTTGAAGTTATTTGTGAACTTTTCGTGAATTTATTAGGATATATGTGTGTTTCAGAAGGCGGTGCAAAATGAAATATTCTCTCCTCTATTTCTATCAGACTGTCAAAGAAAGATCAAGCACTCTAAATCTGTAAACTTTGTGAACTAACATATCATTTTTTTGTGAACTTTGGTCATTATGAATTGCAACAGAACACGCATTTGGCTTAAACTTGAGAGCATGTGAGGTTTTCATTTACATCAGAAGTTTTTTAGAGAAGGTGAAATAATTTGATGAAATTTGCTTTAAGGCTATTGAGCGTGATCACAACGTTTGTGATGCTGATCGTACTGATTGGCGGTGCGCTTGTTACGAAAACCGGTTCGGGTCTTGGCTGCGGTAGACAGTGGCCCCTTTGCCACGGTCGTTTCTTTCCTGAAATGAACCCCGCTTCCATCATCGAATGGAGTCACCGCATGTCAACAGGGGTTTCCACCATTCTTGTTCTGGCACTAGCGGTCTTATGCTGGAAAAAAATTAGTCCAGTATTCCGTGAAACCAAATTTTTGGTCATCATGTCCATTATATTCTTAGTGCTTCAAGCGCTTTTAGGAGCTCTTGCCGTCGTATTTGGTTCTAACGCACTTGTGATGGCACTGCACTTCGGTATTTCACTCATTTCATTTGCTTCAGTATTACTGCTTGCCCTTCTTGTCTTTGAAGCAACCAGATCTGAAACAAAGCTTGTGAAGCCGCTTCATATCGGCAAAAAGATGCAGTTCCATATTTATGGGTTGATCACATATACGTATATCGTTGTCTATACGGGTGCTTATGTGAGACATACAAAGTCAAGCCTTGCTTGCTCTGTCTTCCCGTTTTGTTCAAAAGACGGTGCGCTTCCAACTTATTTTAATCAGTGGGTTCAAATGTCTCACCGAGCAGCAGCACTTCTTTTATTCGTCTGGATATTTGTCGCTATGTTCCATGCCATGAAACATTATAAAGAACAGAAGCAGCTGTATTATGGATGGATCATCTCAGCCATTCTGATTACACTTCAAGCCATTTCAGGTGTGATGTCTGTTTATTCTCAGCTTGCACTTGGTTACGCGTTGGCTCATTCATTCTTTATTTCTTGTTTGTTTGGGGTACTATGCTACTTCTGCTTACTTATTGCCCGGTTTAAATATGAAAGCAAAGAGCCATTTAAATAAGATTTACATCCCCCTTTCATGCCGAGAGGGGGATTTTTTTATTGTTGTTTTGCTTCTTCGAATAGCGAGATGGCTTTTTTGCGTCTTTCCCCGTGATCAACTGTCGGCAGCGGGTATGTATCCCCTAGTACACAGCTCGATTTCAGTTGTTCATCGATCGGCATTTTACTTGGTTCATGAATCCATTTTTCATCGACATGCTTAAGCTCTGGTACATATCTTCTAATATATTCCCCGCTCGGATCAAATCGCTTTGACTGAGTCGTTGGGTTAAAAATACGGAAGTATGGAACGGCATCTGTCCCAACAGAAGCTGCCCACTGAAATCCTCCGATATTCGAAGCCTCATCATAATCCACAAGCTTTTTTGCAAAATACGCTTCTCCCTTTCTCCAATCAATCAAATAGTCCTTTGTTAAAAATGAGGCGGTGACCATTCTTAAACGGTTATGCATCCAGCCTTCCTCATTTAACTGCCGCATCCCTGCATCAACGAGGGGAAAGCCTGTTTCACCTTTACACCATGCGTTAAAGAGCGTCTCATCTTCATTCCATTTCATTCCTTGAAACGCCGAATTAATTTCTTTTTCTTTCATCTCTGGATAATGAGCATAAATCATATGGTAAAAATCTCGCCACGCCAGCTCTTTGATAAAGGTTTCTCTGCCCTCGTCTTCAAACAGCGCTTCCTCCTGAACCGCATGAAAGATCGTTCGGATTGAGATTGTCCCTATTTTCAAGAAACGTGACAGCTTGCTCGTTCCAAAAACAGATGGAATATCTCGTTTTTCATGGTAACGTGTTAATCTTTTTTGGATAAAGTCATGCAGCGTGTTCATCGCTTTGTGTGAGCCGATTTGATCAAATTTCCTTGAGCATCTCATGATCATGCTTCGTAGTTTGTCATTCCCTTCATGCGAAAGTGACTCATCACAAATCGTATGAGCGCTGCTGAGAAATGATTTGTCAACTTTTATCACAGGCTGCTTCTCTTGCTTTCGCCATGATTGATAGTATGGAGTAAACACTTGATAATGAGTGCCATCCGCTTTTAAAATATCATGCGCCCCGTGAAGGTGTGTATCTTGCCATTTTGACACATGAATGCCCTTCTTTTCTAAAAAATCGGTTACGTGATGGTCACGCCTTTGTCCGATTCCCACTTGATCTTCATTAAAAAAAACAGCTTTGATGTCATACAGATCGATAACTTGCTGAAAGGCACGCAAGACATCTCCATAGAGAAGGTGAACATACATTTGAGATTCTCTTGCTTCCTTGACGAAATGCGCCACGTTTTGGAAAAAATGTTCGTTGTTTAAATCGAGGTCCATTTCAGTAAAGAATGGATCTAGATGATAAAGAGCAAATAATTTGTACTCGTGTTTTTTTGCATATGTGATCGCTTTTGATAAGGCGATATGATCATCTAATCGCATATCCCGGCGAAACCATATCACAACAGTTTTGTCCAACCTTCTTCACCTCACTCTATAGTGTAATCACTCTCACTTGCTGCTGCACATTTTAATGCGCTCAAAAAAAAGACACATCACGGTGGATGTGTCTCACTTCTTATTCAGGCTTTAATACAATGAGCAGATCACCGGTTTGAATCGGTTCTCCATTTGTCACATGTATTTCATCTACGACCGCAGAAAATGGGGCTTGTACAGTCGTTTCCATTTTCATGGCTTCGTTGATCATCAAATGCTCGCCTTGTGAAATTTTTTGTCCTTTTTCCACGAGTACTTTAATGACAGTGCCTGGCATCGACGCGGCGATGTGATTTGGATTCGAGCGGTCCGCCTTCATTTTTTCTTGAACGGAGGATTTGATGCTTTCATCCTTAATCACCACTTCACGCGGCTGGCCATTTAACTCAAAGTAAAGAACTCTTGTGGCATCTGGATTCGGTTCGCCAATTGATACGAGTTTGACAATAAGGGTTTTTCCTTTTTCGATTTCTACCTCAATCTCTTCTCCAAGTCTCATCCCGTAGAAGAACGTTGGTGTATCAAGAACAGAGATGTCACCATAGCTTTCTGCTGTTTGGACAAATTCAGAAAAGACTTTTGGATATAGGGCATACGCAATTGCGTCTTGCTCTGTTAACGTCAGATCATGAGATTCTTTGAACTGCTTCTTAATGTCTTCAAAGTCCACTGGCTTCAGCTTCTCACCAGGTCTAACAGTAAGAGGCTCTTCCCCTTTTAAAATCAGCTTTTGCAGTTTTTCTGGGAATCCGCCATGCGGCTGGCCTAAATAGCCTTTAAATAATTCCACAACAGAATCCGGGAAGTCTAATGTTGCTCCTTTTTCATAAACATCTTCTTCTGTTAGATCATTTTGCACCATATAAAGTGCCATATCTCCAACTACTTTAGAGGATGGTGTTACCTTTACAATATCACCAAACATGTCATTCACACGTCTGTACATTTCCTTTACTTCATTCCAGCGTTCGCCAAGACCGACACCTTTCGCCTGCTGCTGCAAGTTACTATATTGACCGCCAGGCATTTCATGCTCATAAATTTCTGTATGAGGCGAATTCATGCCGCTTTCGAATTCATGATAGTATTTTCTGACGGAATCCCAGTATTGAGAAAGGCGTTCGACAGATTGGACGTTCATGTCTGGCTTTCTTTCATGTCCATCTAAAGCATAATAAAGTGAGCTTGCACTTGGCTGCGATGTGAGTCCTGCCATAGAGCTGACGGCAACATCCACAATATCAACACCTGCATCAATCGCTCTTGCATAGGTGAACAGTCCATTTCCACTCGTGTCATGCGTATGAAGATGGATAGGGATTGTAAGCTCATCTTTTAAAGCAGAGACTAGTTCATAGGCTGCCTGCGGTTTTAATAACCCCGCCATATCTTTAATACCTAAAATATGTGCTCCGGCAGATTCAAGCTCCTTCGCAAGAGATACATAGTACCCAAGATCATATTTTGGACGAGACGGATCAAGGATGTCCCCCGTATAACAAATGGCCGCCTCTGCCACTTTGCCTGATTCCCTAACAGAATCAATAGCAAGCGTCATGCCTTTGACCCAGTTCAAGCTATCGAAAATACGGAACACGTCAATGCCTGCCTCGGCAGATTCTTTTACAAATGCTTTGATCACATTATCCGGATAGTTTGTATATCCGACAGCGTTTGATGATCTTAATAGCATTTGGAACAGTGTGTTTGGCACTTCTTGACGAAGCTCTTTCAATCGTTCCCACGGATCTTCTTTTAAGAAACGGTACGCGACATCAAATGTAGCACCGCCCCACATTTCCATACTAAACAGCTCCGGCCATAAACCTGCTGTTGGCTGGGCAACTTTCTTTAAATCATGAGTTCTAAAGCGTGTCGCAAGCAAAGACTGATGCGCATCTCTAAAGGTTGTATCAGTTAAAAGGACGTTATTTTGTTCTTTCACCCAGTTGGCAAGTCCTTCAGGTCCATGCGTATCTAACAATTGTTTTGTCCCAGACGGGATCTCTTGATTGAGAGGAAGCTTCGGTACGTCTGGCTTGTCAAAATGAGGCTTCTTTTTCTCCGCAATACCAGGGAACCCATTAATGGTAACGTTACCAATATAAGTTAACATCTTCGTTCCGCGGTCTTTTTGCTTAGGGAAATTAAATAGCTCTGGCGTTGAGTCGATAAACGATGTATCGTATTCTCCTTTTAAGAATTTCTCATGCTTAGCTACGTTTTCAAGAAATGGGATGTTTGTTTTAATCCCGCGAATCCTGAATTCTTGTAAATTTCGGACCATTTTAGCAGCCGCTTGATCAAATGTGAGCGCCCATGTGGACAGCTTGACCAATAGTGAATCGTAATAAGGTGTAATGACCGCACCTTGGAAACTGTTCCCTGTATCAAGACGTACACCAAATCCCCCACCTGAACGGTAGGCCATAATTTTTCCTGTGTCTGGCATAAAGTCATTGAGCGGATCTTCTGTTGTGACCCTTGATTGAATGGCAAAGCCGTGTGTAAAGATATCTTCCTGCTTTGGAATACCAACTTCTTTGCTGTGAAGGTTATGCCCCTTTGCAACAAGAATTTGGGTTTGGACGATATCGACACCTGTGATCATTTCTGTGATCGTGTGTTCTACCTGCACCCTTGGATTAACTTCAATAAAGTAAAACTCTCCATTTGCAACAAGGAATTCTACAGTCCCAGCATTAATGTACGATACATTCTGGGCCAGCTTGACAGCTGCTTCGCAAATATCTTCACGCAATTGATCTGTTAGAGACACACTTGGCGCCACTTCAATGACCTTTTGATGCCGCCTTTGAACAGAGCAGTCACGCTCATATAAATGAATGATATTGCCGTGATTGTCACCAATCACCTGCACTTCAATATGTTTTGGATTCTCAATCAGCTTTTCAACGTATACTTCATCATTTCCAAAAGCAGCTTTTGCCTCTGACTTCGCACGGTCATAGGCTTCCTTCAGCTCTTCTTTTGATCTGACAATCCGCATACCCCGGCCGCCGCCGCCTAGTGAAGCTTTAATAATAAACGGGTAACCGTATTCTTCACCGAATTTTTCGACTTCTTCGACCGAATCAACTGGTCCGTCACTTCCTGGAATGACTGGAATACCAGCTTTTTTCGCTTCTTCTCTCGCCTTTACTTTATCTCCAAACATATCTAAATGCTGAGAAGTTGGACCGATAAATTGAATGCCTTCCTCTTCGCATCGTCTTGCAAAATGAATGTTTTCGGATAAAAATCCGTAGCCTGGATGAATCGCATCCACGTCATTTCGTTTTGCAATTTCGATGATCCCCTCGATATCAAGGTAGGCATCAATCGGTTTCTTTCCTTCTCCAACTAGATATGCTTCATCTGCTTTATAGCGATGATAAGAGCCAGAGTCTTCTTTGGAATAAATGGCCACTGTACGTAAGTTGAGCTCCGTACAGGCCCTGAAGACTCTGATAGCGATTTCCCCTCTGTTTGCAACTAGAACCTTTTGAATTGTTCTCTGTGACATTCTCACTCCTCCATATCCCTTAAAATTTTATATGTACTCTATAATAAAGGAAGAAATGAAAACTGTACACTTTTGTTTTCTAAAGATTCAAAGTTTTCTGCAATCCATTTTTTTCAACCGATGGTTTGCTCATTGATTTTTTCTTTTTGTAACGCTCTTTATATTCAGTAAACATGCTGATATTCAGCAGCATGCCCATACAGATGCTAAGTAAAATGATGGACGATCCCCCGTAGCTGATAAACGGAAGTGTCACCCCAGTGATTGGAATAAGACCTGAAACACCGCCTAAATTGATACAAGTTTGGATCGCAATCATGGAGGAAATTCCTATTGCAAGCAAACTTCCAAACGGATCTTCACACTTTCTCGCAATATAAAAACCTTTCACGACGATGAAACCAAGAAGAGCGATAACGAAAAACACGCCGAAAAAACCAAGCTCTTCTGAGATAATTGCCATGATAAAGTCTGTGTGCGGTTCTGGCAGATATCCGTACTTTTGAACGCTTTCTCCTAGACCGAGTCCAAAAAAGCCGCCTGATCCAATGGCATAATATGAATTAATCAATTGATGCCCAGTAGCCCCTGCATCTTTAAATGGATCTTGGAAACTCTCAAAACGTCCGAGACGATTTTGCGTGAAAATTTTATCCCAAAAAAGAATAATAAATGGGGTCACGACGACCATTACTGCACTAAATAGCGCGAGCAGCTTCGCTAGCGTTTTGCCGCTAAAACCTGAGCATAAAATCATCGCAAGGGCAATCATGCCAATGATAAAGGCTGTCCCATAGTCTGGCTGCAAAATGATAAATCCGCACAGGATAGAGACAATCACGATCGGAGGCGTAACACCTCTTAAAATATGATCAATATAATGCTGCTTTTTGGCATACACCGCAGCAAGATAGATGATGACGACAATCTTCACAAATTCAGCTGGCTGAAGACTAAAAGGTCCTAATTTGATCCAGCTTCTTGCGTTCCCTGCAATATGACCGCCAAAATACACATAGATGAGGGAAAAAACTGAAAGCAGCAGCATACCAATCTGGAATTTCTTATTTGAAAACAGCTGATATGGAACTAATGCTGTAAAGATCAAGATGGCTGCTCCAACAATCATAAATAAGAGCTGTTTCTTAAAAAAGTTATCTGGCGCGGCATCGTATCTGATAACAGATGTAATCATACTTGAGCTATACACCATAACCAAACCGAATGCGCTGATTAAGATAATGGCGAACAATAATGAGTAGTCATACGATTTTAGCATTCTCTTTAACATATAATCCTCTTCCTAACGTCTGTTTCTACTGCTTGATATCTTCTTAGCTGTTCTTATTCTACTACATTTTCTCCGTTTGATCCCGTTTTACCTCTTTTATATTGTTCGTCATTCATGAAAGAATCAAGTCCGTTTGCCGTTAATCCATCAAAAGAAAATAGAGGACAAAAAAACTCAAACTTAGTTGTGGAAGTTTGAGTTTTCAATCATTATTTTTTTGTGAACGCATCATGAAGTGCGGAAAGCTCTCTCTCAAGTTTATCGAGTAGTTTCTTACCTTCATGTTGATCAACTAATCCAAGCCGGACAGCGAAATCAATTTCTCTCGATAATCCGAACATTTGAGTATCTAAAACCTCTTCATAAAGAGGACATTGCGGCATCGTTAAGTTGTCCATTTGCACTTGGATCAATTTTAAAATTTTATCTGCATCCAATTTTAATAAAGCCAGTGCTTTTTGCCGATGATCGACTAAAATTTCTGACGCCAAAAGTATCCCTCCGTTCCCCAGGCGAGTACCTAATTCTTCTATTTATCATAAAGCGAAACGCCCAAAATTGCAAGCAGATTTGTACAGTTCGCTTTGTAAAAATAAAAAGAAGACATTCATCATTAAAAGATACTCATCTCATATTTTTCACTCATGAGCTCAAGCAGCTTAATCCCAGCAATGCTATTCCCTTTTTCATCCAGTGCAGGACCAAAAATTCCGATCCCAAAATCATATGGAGCCGCTCCCATAATCCCGCCTGAAACACCGCTTTTAGCGGGTATGCCGATATTAATGGCGAATTCACCGCTTGCATTGTACATGCCGCACGTCACCATAAAGGTTTTACAAATTCTAGCGACATCTTTTGAAAGAATTTGCTGCCCCGTCTCTGGATGTCTGCCATCTAATGAAAAAACACAAGCAATTTTCGCCAAATCTAAGCTGTTCATCATGATGGCACATTGTTTCGTATACACGTCCATAACCTCTTCTACGTTCCCTCTAATAATATGATATTGCTTCATATAATAGCACATAGCCCGGTTAATCATTGATGTCTCAAATTCGGATGCGGCTGTTTCTTTGCAATATGTAATGCTTTTATCATTTGCAAGCTCTCTAATAAAGCCAAGCAGGCGGTTTAGCTGATCTTGCGGCGTCGCGCCTCTTATTAAGCTTGTGACTGCAAGCGCTCCTGCATTAATCATTGGATTCAGCGGCTTATTCGGACTTGCTGTTTCCAGCTTAATCATTGAATTAAACGGGTCACCTGTAGGCTCTTGTCCAACAAATTGAAAAACTTTTTTTGGCCCTTCTTCTGAGAGTACGAGCGCAAGGGCTAATACTTTTGAAATACTTTGCAGAGTAAAGCGTTTATCTACATCTCCTGCCGAGTGGCAAGTATTACTCACATGATACACAGCCACAGATAAATCTGTCTGATCCGCTTTGGCGAGAGCGGGAATATAGGATGCTACTTTGCCATCTTTGGCCACTTTTTTTGCTTCTTCTACAAATCGCTGAAGCTCTTCATTGTCGCGACATGCCATGCCCAATATCCTCCCTATCTTTCATGTAAGATTAGTGTGTACAAGGAGATGCATGTTTATGAAAGTGACAAAGCAGGCGAAAACTTCTATAATTTATGGTGGAAAGGGGTTGTCTTGAACATGAGCATCATTCAAATTAAGGGGAACGTAAAGTACAAGATCACCATTGATCCAAGTGTATGGATTTTTGATGACCGCAAATTTTTAATGGATTCATTTTTTGAAAAAAGTGCAGCAAATGAAGAAAGTCAGCTGGATCAGGAGCTTGACCAAGAGCGGGTGATCAGAGAAGGACAAACACTTCCACCCACTTTAAAAACAGAGAAGAAGTACGAAAAGGAAAGACTCGTCACAGGCAGCTTCGGAATGAAGCTGGGTGATATGCTGAAAAATGCAGAACCGCTTGAACATGCAGATACATGCGAATTTGTCACAGAAACAGGGACAATTGCTGTTCCGCTTTCTCAGGCAATGGAAAGCATTGCACACTTCAGCCAAAACGGGAAGCCTATGACTGAAGAAGGACCAATCCACGTTTATTTCGCGGATCAGTCCAACCTCACTCAGCCGATAAAAGGTGTCAAAGAGCTCATCATTACATAAGACAGAGGGTCTGGACTACAGCAAATCAGCTGCAAGCTGTGCAAGCCCAGACCTTTCTCCTTTGACAAGCTTGACATGTCCAGATATTTGCTGTCCTTTGAACCGCTCAATGACATACGTAAGCCCATTATTTAAGCTGTCTAAATAAGGATGATCGATCTGCTCTGGGTCCCCCATCAGCACAATTTTACTTCCCTCTCCGACTCGCGTTAATAATGTTTTCACCTCGTGTTTCGTTAAATTCTGCGCCTCATCAATGATAATAAATTGATCAGGGATACTTCTTCCGCGGATATACGTTAAAGCTTCCACTTGAATCGAACCAATTCCTGCCAAAATCGCATCAAGTTCACCAGGTTTTTTTGTATTAAATAAAAATTCTAGATTGTCATAGATCGGCTGCATCCATGGTCTGAGTTTCTCTTCCTTTTCACCTGGCAAGTAGCCTAAGTCCTTGCCGACAGGAACAATTGAACGGGCGACGATCAGTTTTTTAAACATGCCAAGATCCTCTGTCTGCATTAATCCGGCAGCCAGTGCAAGGAGTGTTTTACCAGTTCCCGCTTTTCCGATCAATGTCACGAGGGGAATATCACGGCGCAATAGCAGCTCTAGTGCCATCGTCTGCTGAACATTTTTCGGACGAATTCCCCAAACATGCTCTTGATCATAAATGAGCCGTTTCACATTCTCTGCTTTTTGATCAAGCATTCCTAAAGCAGAGCCGCCTTCATTCCCTTTCATAATGACAAACTGATGAGGGTTTAATGGTACACTCGTGACTTCTTTTATCGGTAATTGGCTTTGTTTATAAAATGTATTCAATTGCTCCGTCGGAATATAGAGCTCATGATAGCCGTTATCAATGTCTTCGTTTTGCAGCACACGGTCACTTAAGAAGTCTTCAGCTTGGAGGCCTATAGCATCTGCCTTTACCCGGACTAAGACATCTTTACTGACCAAAATAACTGGCCGGCCGTGAGGCTTTGTTTCTTCCTCTAAGCTCAAATTTTTCGCGACAGCCAAAATCCGATTATCGTTCGTTTTTTCAATAAAAATTTCTTGAAGTTCATGGAAAGAGCGATGATTCAGCTCGATGCGCAGCGTTCCTTTTGACTCTAGCGTAATTTTTTCATGCAGTTTCCCTTTCGATCTCAAACCGTCGATTAAACGTGAGACGCGCCGAGCGTTTTGCCCAACCTCGTCCATGTATCTCTTTTTCGAGTCTACTTCTTCTAACACAACGGCCGGAATGACGACCTCGTTGTCTTCAAATGAAAAGATTGAATTCGGATCCTGTAATAACACATTTGTGTCTAATACATAAATTTTACTCAGGTCCTTCGCCTCCTGATCGGGGTTTCATTCATCCTTGTCTTTCCCAAAACGATTGTTAAAATATATGTTTTCATGAATAAAGTTAGAAGGTTAATTCAACAATAAAATAAATCATGCAGTTTGTGAAGGAGGGAATTTAGATGCGACTATTTTTAACATTATTCATGATTCAAACGATCATTCTGTTAGGCGCTTGCCAGCAGCAGGAAAAGCCAGAGGCGCTGAACAAGCAAGATGGACGCCAGCACTTAGTACGGGTATCAGACTCATCGAAGAAAAAGACAAATCAAGCCCGCCCATCCACAGATGTTGCGCAGCATCTTGTCAATGTGACAGAGCACGTAGCAGATGTCAATGATGCAACAGCAATCGTCATCGGCCGCTATGCTGTTGTTGGTATTGATGTAAAAGATGATTTAGATAGAAGCAAAGTAGAAACCATTAAATATTCAGTTGCAAAAGCGCTGAGAAATGACCCGGAAGGTGCAAATGCTGTTGTGGTTGCTGATCCGGATACAGTCAGCCGTTTAAAAGAAATGGGCAAAGAAATTCAAGCAGGCCGTCCTGTAAGCGGTATTATGGATGAACTAGCTGCTATTGTCGGCCGCGTGATGCCAGAGATGCCGAAAAATGAGATCGACCGTAACGAAAAGGATCCGACAAATGATCCGAATAATCAGCTCAAAGAACAAGATCAAAAACAGTTAGAAAAAAATCAAAACGACCAATCAAACCATCATATGAATCAGAAGAAATAATGAGAACGGCTTATATCTCCTGTGATATAAGCCTTTTTCTACGCTGATTTTAAGTGGCTGGAAAACATGCTATAATAAATGCATTAAAGTGAGGTGAAAATGATGAGAGTGAAGTGCTCATTATGTGAAAAGCTTGAAACCATTGATGATGATACACTCGTTGCGAAACGGTTAAGAAACCGGCCAATTCATACATATATGTGCGATGACTGCCAAGAACGCATTAAAATAAAGACAGAAGCTCGCATCAAAACCGGCAGATTCTCTCTTTATCAGGATCCTGCGACAAAAGAGAAAAAGAAGAAAAAAGGAAAGAAAGAACAAAAGACATAAAAAAAGACCTGACACATGTTCAGGTCTTTTTTTACGTATTGACTGTTCCTTCTTTTTTCGCACGATGCAGCCGTATTTTATAAATAATCAAAATGGCAGCTGCCACAACAAGGCCTTCCGCTACTGGCAGGAAGATTCCTAGAAATGTGAGAAACGTGCAGCCAAAAATCAAAAACAAATAAATCACGAGCGCTTTTAAAATCGGTAAACGTCTTGCAAAGCCGAGCTTAAAAACAATAATCGCTAAAACAAGGATGGTGCCATATAGGAGCCACATCCCTGTTTGCGGATTTTCATCGACACGAAACAGCATCGCGAAAAAGGATAGATTTTCACTTACTTCCTGATCATTCAAAAAGATTCCCTCCCCTTATCTTTCAGGGTTCTATCTTTTTAATTCTTCATGGAATTAAGATAATCCTGCTAGCTTTTTCTTCTTCGCTGCTTTCTCACGTTCGTTTTTGTCTAAAATTTTCTTTCTAAGACGAATGGATTCAGGTGTAACCTCACAGTATTCGTCTTCATTCAAGTACTCAAGAGATTCCTCAAGTGACATAATACGAGGTTTTTTCATGCTAACCGTTTGATCTTTCGTCGCTGAACGTACGTTTGTTTGTTGTTTCATACGGCTTACGTTTACAACAAGGTCGTTCTCACGGTTATGCTCCCCAACAATCATCCCTTGGTATACTTCAGTACCTGGCTCAACGAAGATCACACCGCGCTCTTCAACACCTTGGATTCCGTAAGCAGTCGCTTTACCTGTTTCCATTGAAACAAGTACACCTTGACGGCGTCCGCCGACTTGACCAGACTGCATTGGCTGGTAGCTGTCAAACGTATGGTTCAAAATACCAAAACCACGAGTTAATGAAAGAAATTCAGTTGTATATCCAATTAAACCACGTGATGGCACTGTAAAGATCAGGCGAACTTGACCGTTACCATTGTTGATCATGTCAATCATTTCACCTTTTCTTGCACCCATTGATTCCATAACAGAGCCAGTATGCTCTTCCGGTACATCAATTTGAACGCGCTCAACAGGCTCACATCGAACACCATCAACTTCTTTTACAATAACTTCTGGCTTCGATACTTGTAATTCAAATCCTTCACGTCTCATATTCTCAATGAGAATGGATAAGTGAAGCTCTCCGCGTCCAGAAACAACCCAAGCATCAGGTGAATCAGTTGGATCCACACGAAGACTGACGTCTGTTTGAAGCTGCTGCTCTAAGCGCTCTTCGATTTTACGTGATGTCACGTATTTTCCTTCACGGCCTGCAAATGGGCTGTTGTTTACAACAAACGTCATTTGAAGTGTCGGCTCATCAATACGAAGGATTGGAAGTGCCTCTTGGTGTTCTACCGGACAAACCGTTTCACCTACGTTGATGTCTTCCATTCCAGATACAGCGACAAGATCTCCCGCTTTCGCTTCGTTGATTTCCACTCGTTTTAACCCTTGGAAACCAAAGATCTTTGTTACACGGAATTGTTTCACAGTGCCGTCGACTTTCATCAAGGCTACCTGCTGTCCTACTTGCATTGTTCCTCTGAATACACGGCCAATTCCAATTCTGCCAACATAATCATTGTAATCAAGTAGCGCCACTTGGAATTGAAGCGGCTCTTCATGGTTATCAACCGGGCAAGGAATATGGTTCACAATAGCTTCAAACAAAGATTCCATGTTTTCATCTTGCTTGCTCGCATCGTTACTTGCTGTACCATTGATTGCTGATGCATAGACAACTGGGAACTCAAGCTGTTCTTCTGTTGCATCCAATTCAATGAACAAGTCAATCACTTCATCGACTACTTCAGCCGGACGAGCAAAGTCGCGGTCAATTTTATTGACGACAACGATTGGTGTTAAGTTTTGCTCAAGTGCTTTTTTCAGCACAAAGCGTGTTTGAGGCATACAGCCTTCATAAGCATCCACAACAAGGAGTACACCATCTACCATTTTCATGATACGCTCAACTTCACCACCGAAATCGGCGTGTCCTGGTGTATCTAAAATATTAATGCGTGTATCTTTATAATTTATCGCAGTATTTTTAGCTAAAATCGTAATACCGCGCTCTCGCTCTAAATCATTTGAATCCATGGCTCTCTCAGCGATATTTTCATTCGCACGGAAAGTACCAGCTTGATGGAGCAATTGGTCAACAAGCGTCGTTTTACCATGGTCAACGTGGGCAATAATTGCGATGTTGCGAAGGTCTTTTCGAAGTTTCACATTTTCATCTCCTAAAATAATTAGATAACTTTCATATTATATCACAATCCCCTTTAAATGCCGATCGTTTTTCTGTAAACTTATATTAACTCTAAAAAAAGGGATGGGGACATATGAAACAAATCAAATGGCTTCTATTATTATGTGCATTACTTGCAGTTGTCAGTATGGCGTTTATTGGGGTAACTCTTGCAGAAAAAAACATACTGGGCATATGTCTAAGCATTGTATTCGCCATGATTTTCATGGGTACAGGATTTACATTAAAAAGAAAATTAAACGTGCAATCATAAAATTAGGTAAAAGCCTTTTACATTCTACATGTAGAAGGCTTTTTATTTTGAGTAAAAACAAGACAATTCACCTATGAAAGCTCCATTCATCAGACGAAACGTATATTGAAGGCTTGACAAAAATAAGTAATCTGAACCCCTCCATTTTTCGACAAGAACTTTTATAGTTCTCCAAAATCAAACATAAAGTTACAATTTTCCTATTCTTCCACAAAGTTTCTCATGGTATGCTTTTCTTGCAACAAAATTTAACAGAAAAGGGAGAGAAAAGAAGCATGAAGAAGTTTTTGAGCAAATCGCTCAGCTCTGTTGTATTTTTCGCTTTAGCTATTATTCTTACTTTCACAACAGTAGCTCCTGGGCAAGCAAGCGCTGCAACTTTCAAAGGCATTCCTTTTGAACAGCAGCAAATCATTAAAGAATTATTGGAGAAAAACGAGCGTGTCATCAACATTCTCATCAATTCATTTATTGAGGAAGACAACAACTACACATTTGATGTGAAAAAAGCTGTTGAGCTCGGACTAACTGAAGAAGAAGCGGCGACTGCTGAGAAATTCTTAGATCGCGCAGCTGTTCTTACAATCGTTTTCAGTGAAAGCATCACTAAAAACGAAAAAGGGAAATTGGTTTTTGATGCAGCAAAAGCTGTTGAACTTGGTCTTACAAAAGAAGAAGCGGCTAAATTCGAAAAGCTTTTCAAATCAGTGATCAGAATTGCTGATCTTGCTGGTGATGCCCTTGTTCTAGACAAAAAAGGAAACGTTGTGATTGATTCAAAAATCGCAAAAGGTCTTGGATTCAGCTCTACTGAATTACTTGTTTTCAACCAAATGCTTAAGAAAATTCCTCAAGAGCAATTAAAAACGCTCTATGATGCAGTTCAAATTGCGAAAGAAAAATTAAGCTAAGCTCAGAAAACCCCCACCTGGTTTATCCAGATGGGGGTTTTTTATTTCAGCCAATAAAGAATGATCATCATGGCGTATCCTATACCAAATGCGATACTTGCTCGATATAACAGCTTGCCATAGTAGCGCTTTTCAAATTTTCTTCTTTCTTCCTTTTCATCTATATATGGCATGAGATCAGGAGTCTGTATAAGGGGGATTGGCTCTTTCATTTCGTGATAAAGGTGTTGGCAGCTCTCGCAGGATTGTAAGTGCTCTGCAACAATTTTATTTGTTTCTGCACTTGTGTCCCCCTCTATATAAAGTGGTAACAATTCTTCAATCAAATAACAGCTCATTTATTGAACTCCTCACAATGTAGCATTCGCTTCAGCTCTAATCTGGCTCGATGAAGGGTTGTTTTGACTTTAGATAAAGTCCAATTCAAAATTTCAGCTACTTCTTCATATGACAATTCTTGAATATCTCTTAAAATGAGGACCTCCCGGTAGGAATCCTTCAGCTGATAAATATGATGCCACAGCCTTTCGATGTCAGCTTGTTTTTCAATGTGATCTTCTGGTGTCGTGAACGACTGCTGCTCTAAGAAATCCATTTCCTCTACGTTCGTAAAAGTCCATTTTACTTTTCGGCGATAATCATTCACAAATGTGTGATATGCAATGGTATAAAGCCATGTTTTCATACTTGAATGTCCCTTAAAGGAGGACAACCCATGCAGTGCCTTCATAAATACGTCCTGTGCAAGGTCCTTGGCCGTTTCCATATTTCCCGTCCGGCGATATAAATATTTAGTGATTTCCTGAAAATATTCTTGATAGATTTTTTCAATTTGCTCTGCTGGTCTGGACATCAAAAATAAAACCACACAGTCATCCAAATCGATAAAACGATAAAAAAGAAGTATAACGAGTAAATAAACCCTTTCATGCGTTTTAACTCGTCATAGTCCTTCTGACCTTCCATCGGCGCTGAGGGCTGCTTTTCACCCGTGACCGCATGCTGAAATTGCTGTTCATGTGCCTTCATCCAGCTAGCTGCCTCGTCTCCCAGATCCCCTTCTTGATACAGTTCGTATAAGTCTTGAAAGATGGCTTGTTTTTCTTTATCTGTCAAAACGATGCACCTCTTTTGTTCGTCCATTCACTTCATAGATTTTATGCTCATTTGATCCGAAGGTTTGTATGATGACAAGCCATGAAATGTCGATGTTCCCTTCTTTGTCGATCATTCTCACAGGTTTTATTTGCTTTTTATAGATCGTATATGGTTTATACCTTTTAAGTACTTGCTGATAGACGTCCTCACGATCTTGATTAGATACTGCGTGCGGGATAGAAGAAGCAACTTGCACTCTCAACTCAATTCCATCATCCCCTTTAAACAGATTGACGACATGAGAGGAGCGTTTAAATGTATATTGTTTACTTTCACTAGTGCCTATTTCTTTCCTTACGTCTTTTGGTGTTTTCCCTATAATCTTTAACAAATCTTCATCGCTGACGTTCCCTTTTTTCTGTTGAAGAAACGCTTTTGACAGCTTGAAGCTGCTGATGACTTCATTTGATGAGCCATTAAACAGAAACTCCGATTGATCTTTTGTTGTGACCCTCACTTCATGCTGCCAATCAAAATAAAATTCATCAATGCCTGTGATTTGATAAGCTGGCGGCTTGAGGTTTAAATGTTTATAAATACTGTTGATCCTGTTTTTTATCTCCGTTTCTGTTAAATGGATTCCGTCAATATCCTTTAATTGAAAGATGGCGTTTACGTATTGCGCTTGTCGAAGCGTCCCTTTTTCCCAGGTGGCAGACGCTAAACTGTCCTCTTCATTCTGAGACATTTTTGGCAGAAGAAGAACGTTCGTCTCTCCATCCTCTTTTTGTACAGTCAATTGAATGCGATTGAGATCTATTGACCTTCCGCTTCTTTCGAAAAATTCAATGGTCTTTTGCCTATATTCTTTATCGGTCAGTTCCTTTCCCTCTACACGACCTCGATAAGAATATTCGCTTAATTCACCTGTAAACGGAGAAATATTCACTTCATACTGATCATCTGCAAACACGTAATGATAAGGGATAGGCTGATGACTAGCATTTAAATACAGCGATTGATTCTCCGGTACAAACTTTGAAGCGAATGCTTTTGCACTTGCTGCTGATAAAGGGCGATATTCTTCCGAGAAAGTATCTACCAATTCCGTTTTGGTGAATTGGAACATGGTATGAGGGATATTAATAATCGGATTGAGTAATAGCAGAAATAAGACAGCTATACAACCAGCGCCCCACTGCCTTAATCTCACTTTGTCCCGCAGTAAAGCAGATAACAAATAAATCGTCATAAAGCTTCCTGCTGCTGCCGCTAAAATGACAATCGATTTAAATGTAGATTGAAGTTCATACTTCGAAATAGAAGGATAAAATATATAAAGCAAGGCTGCAAAAATTAGGCCATAGAACAACAGCAATTCCTTCCACTTCCAGTGCCAAAACAAGCGAAAGAAAAGATGCAGTACTAAAGCCGCAAAGCCAGCCATAACCAAAATGGTGATCAGCTCTCTCCATACTAGCCATATATCACCGCTAAGAAAGAACTTTTTGCTTTCAGCAAACACAATAAACACGGTTTGACATAAAGGCAGAAGTAATACAGATAAATCAAAAGCAAAAAACATGCCTTTATTTTTTAAATAAGGAAGAGTAATCACATAGTACAGTGATGCAAGCAAAACATACCCATAAATGAGAAATTGCATGAAATCTGTCAGCACTTCAAATGTTTCGATCGTATACTGTCTAGCTAGGACTTGGTGGATCATTTCAACTGTCATTCCGCCAAGCAGAACAACTCTTAATACGATTCCAGCATAAAATACATAACCACTCTTCTTTTCTTTCCATAGCGGAAGTGTCATGAAAAGAACAAATAGTCCAAGTACACACCATTGAATGATGCGGATACTATACTCATTTAAAATAAAATACCTTTCAAAATGGAGCGATAAATCACTAAACAAATCAAACATTGATACACAATCCTTTACATAAAATTAAGGCCTCATTCGTATAGACATTCGCCTTACCAAAAAGTTTCAGGAAAAACAAAAAATCACTTCATTCTCATGAAGTGATTCCGTTTATTTTTTATTTCCGCTTCCTTTTATGTAATCATGCAAGATTTTTTCACAAATGGATCGATTTCCGGCGACTATGCTGTTTTTATCTAGGAACGTAAGACGTTCTCCGTGAATATTTGAGTAAACAGCCCCTACTTCATCAAGCAGTACGCAGCCCGCTGCATAATCCCATGGCGCAAGCCTTAACGTGACATATGCGTCACTTCTGCCGCTTGCAATATAAGCAAGCTCAAGGGCAGCGGATCCAATCGTTCGTGTCCCTCTCACATCACGCACAAGACGGGCAAATGGTTTGGCGTCAAAATAAGGGCTTTCGATCGCCCATGTCGGATTAATCCCCACAATGGCTTTTTCAATCTCCACATCTTTTAATCGAGGGAGGAGGGTATCGTTCATATAAGCTCCTTCTCCTTTGATGGCATGGTAGAGCTCGTCATGAATGACGTCATAAATAAGACCGATTTTCCCAACACCATTTTCAAATATCCCGATTGAAATGGCAAAGTTGCGTTTTTGATGGACAAAGTTCATTGTGCCATCGATCGGATCAATGATCCACACAATTCCATCGAGTGAGGTCACCTCTTCCCCTTGTCCCTCTTCTCCTAAAATGTGATGGTCTGAAAATGTCGACTGTATTTTTTCAATAAAAAAACGCTCTGTTTCTTTATCGATATTCGTGACAAGATCATTTGGATTTGATTTTGTTTCAATTGATAGACCTTCCTGCATGGACGCTTTAATACGGCTCCCTGCTTCTTTTACCCAGAGCTTTGCAAGACGGTCAATTTCCACCCAGTTTGTCATCAGATTGTAAACCTCTTTTCTATGTAGGACCTATTTGTAATAGCATACTGATATTATGTACGTAAAAGCAAGAAAAAAGCAGCTTCATACAAAAACGAACCGATGAATTGGTTCGTTTTTACCTCACCTTGTTTTACCCTTGAAGCTGCTCCCATTCTTTTCTTAGGCGCTCAAGCTTTCGTTTGCTGCGTTCGATTTGGATGTCATCTTTATGCTCGATGGCTTCATGAAGCGTAGAAAGCTCATAATCAACCTCTAATCTCCACACAGCGATGCGATTCTTCTTCTCCTGCCTATACCCCTGCTTCACGATTTGCTTCATTGGTCAACGCCCCTTCCAGAGAATGATTCATTCCTTGTCAGTTTTCATTGATAAAAAATTCAATCGATAAGAGAAATGGTTCTTGCTTATATCGTATGAAGCGATCGCATAACCGCAACGACATTCTGAAAATTGTGTCTTTACCTATTTGTTATGTACCACAAAATTGATGATTTTAAACGCTGCACCACGACCTTCATAAACTTTGATCTGACGGTGCATCTTTTTTTGAGCTTGACCCAAGCTATGATAAAATATGATCAGCGAAAAGATACAGGAGGCATAACATGAGTGAAATGCGTTTTAGAGATGAAGATTTTGAAACATTCACAGTTGATGGTTTAGATGAACGAATGACTGTATTAAAAGAAAGAGTCCGTCCAAAGCTTGAGGCACTTGGCGAACATTTTGCACCACTTCTTTCTTCTATTACAGGAGACGAAATGTTTGTACACGTCGCAAAGCATGCTAGAAGATCTGTCAACCCACCAAATGATACGTGGGTTGCTTTTGCAAACAGTAAGCGCGGATATAAAAAACTTCCTCATTTTCAAATCGGGCTTTGGAAAACACATGTCTTTGTCTGGTTTGCACTCATTTATGAATCTCCAGTAAAAGGTGAGTATGGCCAGCTATTTGAAAAAGAACTAGACACCATCCAGCAGAAAATACCGCAAGATTTTGTTTGGTCTAAAGATCATATGAAACCAGATGTCATGCGTCACAGCGAACTAGATTCAGAACAGCTGAAAACGCTGTTTGAACGTGTTCAAACAGTCAAGAAAGCCGAGCTTCTTTGCGGCATTCAGCTACCGAGAGAAGAAGTCGTGCAAATGAATAATGAAGAATTCCTCTCGAAAATTGAAAATGCCTTCCGCACGCTGACGTATCTATACCGTTTTACACAGAAAGAATCTGTATGAAAAAACGAGCCCTTTGAGGCTCGTTTTTTACATGCGTATAATAGCAGTCTCTTCTGCCTCTCTTGCGGTTTTTACTGCATGATAAGGGGAATACCCGCTTCCCTTTTCAAACGCCGCACAATGCGTTTTTTCCTCTGCTTTTGATGGCACAACCTCTTTAAATCGTTTATATGCGTCTAATAACTCCTGCTTGGCAATTCCTTTTTCGTAGGCTTTTTCAACAGCCTGAAAAAATGAAATGACCGCAATCTTTTCCTCTGTCGTCCAGTCGACATCCATTGGATATTGATATTCCATTTACTTGTCCCTCACTTTAATACTCATTTCTGATTTGAACTTTTATTATAGCATCTGTTTGTTCAGAAACCGATTGATTTTATGCTTTACATTCCGATCAGTTCATAATATAATTCTTTTGTTTTATGCAATGAAATCTGCTGTAATTGGCACAATAATAGCAGGTATTTCGATGAAGGTGGGAAAGCAATTGTCACAACATGATACACCCTTATACACTGGACTAAAAAAACACGCAGCAACCAATCCAGTCCAATTTCACATTCCAGGCCATAAAAAAGGAGCCGGAATGGATCCTGAATTTAGAGCATTCATTGGCGACAATGCATTAAGCATTGACCTCATTAATATAGAACCTCTCGATGATTTACATTCACCTCGAGGGATGATAAAAGAAGCACAGGAGCTTGCTGCTGAAGCCTTCGGTGCTGATCATACGTTTTTCTCTATTCAAGGAACAAGCGGCGCCATCATGACAATGGTGATGACGGTATGCGGACCTGGAGATAAAATTATCGTTCCTCGTAACGTTCATAAATCAATTATGTCCGCGATTGTATTTTCTGGCGCCATTCCTGTTTTTATTCACCCAGAAATAGACAAAGAGCTTGGCATCTCTCACGGTATTACACCTGAATCAGCCAAAAAGGCGCTCACTAAGCATCCAGATGCGAAAGGTTTACTTGTCATTAATCCAACGTATTTTGGTATTTCAGCAGACTTAAAATCAATCGTAGACATTGCCCATTCATTTGATGTGCCTGTCCTTGTCGATGAAGCACACGGTGTGCATATCCATTTTCATGATGAGCTTCCCCTCTCTGCGATGCAGGCAGGTGCCGACATGGCAGCAACAAGTGTCCATAAACTCGGCGGCTCTCTTACGCAGAGCTCTATTTTAAATATGAAGGAAGGGCTTGTTTCAAAAGACCGCGTGCAATCGATTTTGAGTATGCTGACGACAACATCCACTTCTTATTTGCTCTTAGCGTCACTTGATGTCGCTCGAAAACGATTAGCCACTGAAGGAAAGGCACTTGCAGACGAAGCCATTCGTTTGGCTGAATCAGCGAGAGACCGCTTGAATCAAATTGACGGTATTAGCTGCATTGGCAAGGAAATACTTGGATCAGCTTCTACTTACGATTATGACCCAACGAAATTAATTATCTCCATTAAAGACCTTGGGTTAAACGGACATGATGTCGAAAAATGGCTGAGAGAAAGCTATCGAATTGAAGTAGAACTCTCTGACCTTTATAATATTTTATGTATCGTAACCCCTGGCGATTCAGATGAGACAATTGATACGCTCGTGACGGCGATGCAGGAAATTGCCGCAGTCTCTACTCGTGATGGCGGCAAACAAGCGGTAACAGAGGTACTGCTGCCTGATATCCCATCGCTTGCTATGACGCCGCGTGACGCCTTTTATGCCACAACAGAAGTCGTTCCTTTTAAGGAAGCAGTCGGCCGCATCACCGCAGAGTTTGTGATGGTATATCCGCCAGGTATTCCAATTTTTATACCAGGTGAAATTATCACAGAAGAAAATATATCGTATATCTTTAAAAATATTGAAATTGGCCTCCCTGTCCAAGGACCTGAAGATTCAACGCTTGAAATGATCCGTGTGATTAAGGAACAAAAACCAATTTTATAAAAAAGAAACATGCAGCCCCAAATGGAGCTGCATGCTTTTTTTATTTATTCAGAGGCTTCATCACAGCAATGACAGTGACCGCACGTTCCGTATAGCGTTGTCACTTTTTCATTTTCAAATTGATCAATGGTTTCATTGCAATCTTGACAAATAATTGTACCCACGTACATTCCCCTTTTCTTCATTCATAGTTTGAAAGCGTTTGATCTATTTCTTATCTCTATAATATGATGTCACATTTAAGTTGTCAACGGTTAATTGTATGACACATTTAATCATTTTTTATAAATATGTGCTTTTTTCTCATCATATTGAGGGAACGTTTCAATTGTATTTTGCTTCATATCAATTCTGTAACAATTGAGTAACAATCGAAAATTGTCAAAAGGGACATGATACACTAGAGTGACTAACAGGGAACAAGCTCCTAAAAATGTTGGGACAACCCCAAATGATTTTGAGGTGAATAGATTGAATTTTATGAGGACACTTCTCATTATATTCCCCATGCTCTTTGTACTTAGTTCATGCTCATTTGCGTATATCATACCGACTCAGACCGACCAAGTCAGTCATATTCAAAAACCGAGAATTCTCTTTTTTACTGATGCAGAAAACCTTGATAAAGAGAGCCCTTATTATGATGCAGTCCTCGATTTAAAGAATGAATACCCTAAGGAAATGTCAAAAATGATTGTGAAAGAAGATCGTAAAGGCTGGAAAAATGAAGTGGACGAATTACCGGCTATTTTACTTGTCAATGATGAAAAAGTGATCGTGAAGGTGGAAGGAAACGTCCGCAGTAAACAGGAGATCTTATCGCCCTTATGCCATGCTTTAGACCGCGTCAATACAAACTAATGATATTTTCCTTGCACTTATATATAACCATATGAAAAAACCCCTCACCTCATGAGGGGTTTTTCATATGGTGTTCAGGGCGCAAAAAAACCCTCTCCATCAAGGAGAGGGTTTCATAGGTTCATTATTTTACGATGTGGATTGGGCTTCCGATTGCTACTTCAGCCGTTTCCATTGTAATTTCACCTAATGTTGGGTGAGCATGAATTGTCATAGCGATGTCTTCAGCAGTCACTCCAGCTTCAATTGCAAGGCTAAGCTCTGAAATCATATCAGAAGCGCCAACACCTGCGATTTGTGCACCGATAACTAGACCATCCTCTTTACGAGTGATCATTTTCATGAAGCCATCAGTTGCATCAAGAGAAAGTGCACGTCCGTTTGCTGCGAATGGGAATTTCGCTGCAACGATTTCGATTCCTTCTGCTTTTGCTTCTGCTTCAGTGTATCCAACAGTTGCAAGTTCTGGCTCAGAGAATACAACAGCAGGAATACCAAGGTAATCAATTTCAGCTGGCTCTCCAGCGATTGCTTCAGCTGCAATTTTACCTTCGTAAGAAGCCTTGTGTGCAAGTGGTGGTCCATCAACGATGTCACCAATTGCATAGATGTTAGATACGCTTGTACGGCATTGTTTGTCTGTTTTGACAACTCCGCGGTCAGTCAATTCAACACCAACTTGCTCAAGACCAAGCTCATCAGTGTTTGGACGACGACCAACAGTCACAAGTACGTAATCAGCATCAACTGTTTTTTCTTCACCTTTTACTTCGAATGTAACAGTGACACCATCAGATTTTTCTTCAACGCCTTTTGCAAGAGCGTTTGTATGGATTTCAACGTTTCCTTTTTTCTTCAGGTTACGTTTAACCAATGAGCTCATTTGCTTTTCGAAACCTGGAAGGATTTCGTCTCCACCTTCAAGGATCACAACTTCTGTTCCAAAGTTTGCATAAGCAGTACCAAGCTCAGTACCGATGTATCCACCACCGATAACAACTAACTTTTTAGGTACTTCTTTAAGCGCTAAAGCACCAGTTGAGTTGATCACGCGGTCTGTGTATTTAAAAGTAGGCAATTCGATTGGACGAGATCCAGTAGCAAGAATTGCATTTTTGAAAGTGTAAGTCTGTGCTGAATTTTCATCCATTACACGTACAGAGTTGCTGTCTACGAAATAAGCTTCACCTTTAACGATGTCTACTTTATTTCCTTTAAGAAGACCTTGAACTCCACCTGTTAATTTGTTTACAACAGAAGCTTTCCACTCTTGAACTTTTGTGAAATCAACTGTTACGTTTTCAGCTTTGATACCCATGTCTTCAGAATGCTTAGCATTTTCGAAACGATGGCCAGCATTGATTAATGCTTTTGAAGGAATACAACCAACGTTTAGACATACACCGCCAAGTGTTCCTTTTTCAACGATTGTTACTTTTTGTCCAAGCTGTGCAGCACGAATAGCAGCTACATATCCACCAGGACCTGCACCGATGACAAGAGTATCTGTTTCGATTGGGAAATCTCCTACTACCATGACATTACGCCTCCATTAAAATTAATTGTGGATCATTCAATAAACGCTTGATGTGGTTAAGGGCATTTTGCGCAGTAGCTCCGTCAATCATACGGTGGTCAAAGCTTAGGGAAAGAGCTAAGACTGGAGCTGCAACGATTTCGCCATCACGAACAACCGCTTTTTCAGCGATTCGGCCAATACCAAGGATCGCTACTTCTGGGTGGTTGATGACTGGAGTAAACCATTGTCCACCAGCAGAACCGATGTTTGTGATTGTGCAAGATGCACCTTTCATTTCAGCTGGAGCCAATTTACCATCACGTGCTTTTGTTGCAAGCTCATTGATTTCGTTAGAAACTTCGAAAATCGCTTTGCGATCTGCATTTTTCACAACTGGAACGAGCAAGCCTTTTTCAGTATCAGCTGCAATTCCGATGTTGTAGTAATGCTTTTGCACAACTTCATCTGTTTTATCATCGATAGAAGTGTTAAGTACTGGGTACTTTTTCAAAGCAGAAGTTAAAGCTTTTACAACGTAAGGCAAGTAAGTTAACTTGATTCCTTGATCAGCTGCAACTTGTTTGAATTGTTTACGATGTGCAACAAGGTTTGTTACATCAACTTCATCCATTAATGTTACGTGAGGAGCTGTATGCTTAGAGTTCACCATTGCTTTCGCGATTGCTTTGCGGATTCCGCTCATTTTCTCGCGAGTTTCTGGGAATTCTCCTTCAAGAACTGGAGCTGCTGCCGCTTTAGGAGCTGCTTCTTCTTTCGCACTTTCAGCTGCTTGAGGTGCTGCTGCTGGGGCTGCAGAACCACCATTAACGAAGCTGTCGATATCTTCTTTTAACACACGTCCGTTTTTACCAGAACCTGCAACTTTGTAAATTTCAACGCCTTTTTCACGAGCATATTTACGTACAGATGGCATAGCGATCACGCGTTTGTTTGGATCAGCATCTACTTGCTCTTGTGCGCCTGCACCAGTTGCTGCTGCCGCTTCTTCTTGTGCTACTTCTTTCTTCTCTGGCTCGTTACCAGCTTCAGCAGTACCTTGTACTTGAGCTTCAGTTTTTGCTTCGCCTTCTTCTTCGCTGCCTTTAAATTGAAGATTTTCGTAACCAGGTGCATCAAACGTAATGATTGTTTGTCCTACAGTTGCAACTGTTCCCTCTTCAACTTTTAATTCTAATACTTTTCCTTTAACAGGTGAAGGAATTTCTACAACTGCTTTATCATTTTGTACCTCTGCTAAAACGTCATCTTCATTGATTTCGTCGTTTGGTTTAACAAACCACTTAACGATCTCACCTTCGTGGATACCTTCTCCGATGTCCGGAAGTTTAAATTCAAATGCCACTGTTTTTCGCCTCCTAGATTTTGTTGAACCCTTGTTGTGTATGTTTACACGGTCATGTAATTGATAAAGGGGAAGAGAAATAAATTCTTTTCCCCTCTGTCATTTAATTAAAATTCAAGAACTTTTTTCGCTGTTTCAAGTACATCTTTATGGTTTGGAAGCCATACGCTCTCAGCTTGAGAGAAAGCAAATACAGTATCAGGTGCAGCTACACGAAGTACTGGTGCTTCCAGGCTAAGGATCGCTCTGTCATTGATTTCAGCTACTACGTTTGCAGCAATACCAGCTTGTTTTTGTGCTTCTTGAACAACGATCGCACGGCCTGTTTTTTCAACAGAAGCGATGATTGTTTCAATATCAAGCGGGCTTACTGTGCGAAGGTCGATAACTTCAGCAGAAACGCCTTCTTTTTCTAGCTCTTCAGCAGCTTTTAGTGATTCGTGAACCATTGCACCGTAAGTGATGATTGAAAGGTCAGTACCTTCACGTTTCACGTCAGCTTTACCGATTTCAATTGTGTACTCTTCTTCAGGAACTTCCTGACGGAAAGAACGATAAAGTTTCATATGCTCAAGGAACACTACAGGATCGTTGTCACGAATTGCAGAAATTAAAAGTCCTTTTGCATCATAAGGTGTTGAAGGAATGACAACCTTGATACCAGGCTGTTGTGCGATAAGACCTTCTAAGCTGTCAGCGTGAAGCTCAGGTGTGTGAACTCCTCCACCGAATGGAGAACGGATTGTCACTGGAGAATGCCAGCGTCCGCCAGAACGGTAACGCATACGAGCCATTTGTCCAGAAACAGAATCTAATACTTCGTAAACGAATCCGAAGAATTGAATTTCCATTACTGGGCGGAATTCTTGTAGTCCAAGGCCAATTGCAAGACCGCCAATACCAGATTCAGCAAGTGGAGTATCGAATACACGATCCTCACCAAACTCTTTTTGCAATCCTTCAGTCGCACGGAATACGCCGCCGTTTTTACCAACGTCTTCTCCGAAAACGAGAACGTTTTCGTCATTTTTCAGTTCTGTGCGTAACGCATCAGTGATCGCTTGAATCATTGTCATTTGCGCCATGGCTTACTTCGACTCCTTCTGTTTGTAAATTTCAAGCTGTTCAACTAAGTTGAATGGTTTCACATCGTACATGTTTTCAATCAAGTCAGTGACTTTTTGCTTAGGCTGTTCGTCAGCTTCTTTGATCGCTTGTTTGATTTGTTCTTTTGCATCTTCGATCACTTTATTCTCTTCTTCTTCAGACCATAGGCCTTTGTTTTCCAAGAATTTGCGGTAGCGTACCAATGGATCTTTTTGCTCCCACTCGTTTTCATCTTCTTTTGTACGATATCTTGTTGGATCGTCACCAGCCATTGTATGTGGGCCGTAACGGAATGTAAGAGTTTCGATTAATGTTGGACCTTCACCATTTACAGCGCGCTCACGAGCTTCAGCAGTTGCTGCATAAACAGCTAATGCATCCATACCGTCAACTTGTACGCCTACGATACCAGCTGCAGCTGCTTTTTGTGCAATTGTTTGTGCAGCAGACTGCTTTTCAACAGGTGTAGAGATCGCATATCTGTTGTTTTGGACAACAAAAATCGCTGGCGCTTTGTAAGCCCCTGCAAAGTTAATACCTTCGTAGAAATCACCTTGTGAAGCTCCACCGTCACCAGTGTAAGTGATTGCAACAGCTTTTTTACCGCGCTTTTTCAAACCAAGAGCTACACCAGCAGCTTGAATGATTTGTGCACCGATAATGATTTGCGGTGAAAGTGCATTCACATCATCAGGCATTTGGTTACCAACAAAGTGTCCGCGAGAGAACAAGAATGCTTTTGTTAGCGGAAGACCATGCCAGATTAATTGTGGTACATCACGATATCCTGGAAGAATGAAATCTTCTTTCTCAAGTGCAAAGTGAGTTGCAAGCTGAGAAGCCTCTTGTCCAGCTGTTGGCGCATAGAAGCCAAGACGTCCTTGACGGTTCAATGAAATTGAACGTTGATCTAATACACGTGTAAACACCATACGGCGCATTAATTCTTTTAATTGGTCATCTGAAAGATCCGGCATTGCCGCTTCGTTTACGACTTCGCCTTTTTCGTTTAAAATTTGAAACGTTTCAAACTGCTTTTTGATGGCATCAAATTGCTTTTTGCTATCAACAATTGCTTTTTTTGTTTTTGCAGCCATTCTAAAGTCACCTCTTCCTTTCTTTTAACAGTCCATTTGTCGTGAATCCATTTATACATACAGATATAGGATAACCCAAAATACTCATATGACTCCTGTATATAATAGCCACTAAGATCGTTGTCGAAACATAGGTTGACCACTCTTTTTTGAGTCCTTCTAACTGTATTAACGATAGTTCACAAAAAACTAATACAACTTCTGTTAACAAGGAATAGTTTACAACAAGAAAAATAGTCCGTCAATTGATTTAACGGCTTTATTTAAATAAATGTATTCGCTTTACTTTTTATGGTGAACTGTATCAATCTGTTTAACAAACAACCTAATCTGTACTAGTATAGAGTGTACTACTGTACTACAATAGAAAATGTTTGTTTTTGTCGAAAAATAAAAAAAGAGCTGTTTTTCAGCTCTTTTTTGACTCTTGTTCTGCTGCTTTATACAAAGCCTTTTTATGATCATTCAATTGATCTGTATATCGATTGAACTTCTTACTTTCTTTTCTGACTTTGCTATATGAACGATTGACGGTCTTCAGCTTAGACTTCAGCTCTTCATATCCTAGATCCTTTTTCTTAAAAGATTGATACAAATGCTGATCTTGTTTCAGCGCCTTTTGATACTCCTTGTAAAGCTGATCATATGAAGCATATCGTTTCTCAATCGATTTGACTGTTTGATCTGCTTTCTCTTTTAACTCGGCATCTTGCAATCGTGCGGCAGATTCCTTTACCGTTTTCAATTCTTTTTTCGATTCATCCATGCTGTCTTTTTCTGTTTTTAAATGTTCTTCTCGTTTCGCTGCCGATGCTAACGCCTGATCAGAAAGGCTTGACACTGTTTTGGTATGGTCCTTTGTTGTTTGAATCATTTTTGTGTACAGCTTCTGTTCTTTTTTCTCATAGCTTTGCAGTGTACCTTGCTCTTTTTCGAAGGAAGCTTCTTTTTCACTCATTTTCGTCATCGCATCCTGCATGTCATTGAATGGATTTTGACCTCCGCATCCTGTCAGCAAAAGGGTACATATCCCCGCCAAAGCAGCACCTGCTTTCATGCTTCTTTTCATCTGTCTCATCACAAGGTCCCCCTTTACATCTCCACATACCACTATAATTTTTATAGGCGTTTGTGACAAGAAAAGAGGTCAGTCAGATAAGACGGAGAAGATTTTTTTCAAGCAATAGGCTCATGACTATACAAATAGTGCATTCATACATAGTTTATATTACACGCTTCGCCTTCACTTATGAAAGGCCGAGTGTATTTCCAAAGGAGGTCAAAAGTATGTCTAATTATAGTCATGGAAGTATGTATGGTGGATACGGCGGTTACGGGTATGGATACGGCGGCGGCTGTTGTTACCCAAGTTATGGCGGTGGATACGGATGCGGATACGGCGGCGGACGTACATTCGCTTTAATCGTTGTGCTTTTCATCCTATTAATCATCGTTGGCGCAGCATTCTTAGGCGGCGGTGGCTGCTGCTAAGGCTGTTTAAGCCTCTGACCGGTCTCAAAGGACCGGTCTTCTTTATTTCATTGCATATGTTGTGTATCATTTTATATACTTTACATACAAAGGAAATAGGAGTGAAGTTTTGTGATTACCATGGATGATATCGTAAGGGACGGACATCCCGTCTTAAGACAAACAGCTGAAGCGGTCGAGCTCCCGCCGACAGAGGAGGAAAAACAGCAATTAGCTGACATGATCGAATTCGTCAAAAACAGTCAGGAGGCTGATATTGCTGAAAAATACGGACTAAGACCCGGCGTTGGATTAGCTGCTCCGCAGATCAATATTAGTAAACGGATGATCGCAGTTCATTGTGAGGATGAAGACGGAGAAGAATACAGCTATGCTCTGTTCAACCCGCGTATTGTCAGTCATTCAGTCAAAAGAGCTTATTTAGCTACTGGTGAAGGCTGCTTATCAGTTGATGAAGCCATCCCTGGATTTGTTCCTCGATATCAAAAAATCAGGGTCAAGGCCACAACGCTTGAAGGAGAGGACATTGATATCCGTCTAAAAGGATTCCCTGCTATTGTCTTTCAGCATGAAATTGACCATTTAAATGGCATTATGTTTTATGATCATATTCAAAAGGATCAGCCTTTCGCTGAGCCAGAAAACTCTGTTGCGATCGGCAGATCATAACATAAAAAAGAAGACCCCACATCTAAGGGTCTTCTTTTTTATTCTTCAATAAGGCCAAGATGGGTCACTGCATGGAATATGCCGTCCTCATCTACTGGCTTTGTCACAAAATCAGCCAATGCTTTCAGTTCACTCACAGCATTTCCCATCGCAACGCCTGTTCCAGCAAACGAAATCATTTCTCTATCGTTCAGTCCGTCTCCAAAGGCAATGGTATCCTTTTGATCGTAAGGAAGTCTTTCGATGACTCGTTTGATGCCTTCAGCTTTTGATCCGCCTTTTGGCAGAACATCTGTTGACAGCTCATGCCATCTGACAAGGTCAATCTCATTGTAGAATGCCTTATATTGCTCTTCCTCTTCTGCCTTACAAAATAACAGCATTTGAAAAATGTCGTTTTCTTTAAAGAAAGACAAATCGTGCTCAGGATGCTCTGTTTTTAAAGTACCGATTCCTTCATGGATAAACGGATGGTTCGGCACAGACGCCTTCATCGTTTCTTCTCCCATAAAAACAAGCGGATGATTATGACGATCCGCTGTCTCATAAATCCGCTCCATCAGCTCCTGCTTCAGCGGATTACCGTAAATAACATCTCCCTCATACATGACATACTGACCGTTATAAGCAATGAATGAGTCAAGCCCTAATTCTTCTAAAATGGGCTGAATCATAAAAGGAGAACGCCCAGATGCAATAAAGAGATGATGACCTTTTTCTTTTAATAAATGAACCGCTCGCTTCGTTGACTCAGGTATATTTTTATCATGGTCATATAAAGTACCGTCGATATCAAAGAAGATGACTTTTTTATTCATATCTCGCCCTCCTGTCCTTTGTTATGTATACACACTCCCTTTCATCATACAGAAAGATTTCCGCTTTCGAAACCAAATCCTTTTGAAAACGCCTATTTTCCCACATATATCCATGTAACATTCATTGGAAACATCATATAATACAAGTATATAGAGAGAGCGGAATACGCTGTTTAAGCTTACTTTAAACCGAAAGGAGGCGGCCTGTGATGCTTCGTCGTCTGCGCAAGAAAATTCGAAGACAATGGAAGGACATGCTTCGTAAAAAATCGATTGCTTAAAGGGATCTTTCGCACATTTGCCGAAGGTCCTTTTTTCTCAGAGACTTTTCTTATGCGCGTTTTTTTAATATAATAGAATAAGCGAGTGTAACATACGGTATTTAAGGAGAGATTTGGATGATATATAAGGTATTTTTTCAGGCAAGTACTACTGAGGTACCTGTAAGAGAACACACAGATTCACTATACGTTGAAGCGGTTTCTGAAAGAGACGTACGCGATAAGTTGAAAAAACATAACTACAACATTGAATTCATTCAGCCTGTAGACGGTGCTTTTTTAGACTATGAACGAGAAAGTGAAAATTTTAAAGTATTGGAGCTATGAGAGGAATGAAATTTGTTAAAAACGATCAGGCGGCAGTTTTTGCACTCGGCGGTTTAGGCGAGATCGGTAAAAACACGTATGGCGTTCAATTTCAAGATGAAATCATTTTAATTGATGCTGGTATTAAGTTTCCTGAAGATGAGCTTCTTGGAATTGACTACGTCATCCCTGACTATACGTACTTAGTTAAAAACGAAGATAAAATCAAAGGTCTTTTCATCACTCACGGACATGAAGACCACATCGGCGGTATCCCTTACCTTCTCAAGCAAGTGAATATTCCAGTTTACGGCGGCAAACTCGCAATCGGCCTACTTCGTAATAAATTGGAAGAGCATGGTCTCTTGAGACAAACAAAACTTCACATTTTTGAAGAAGAAGATACCATTAAATTTAGAAAAACAGCTGTGTCTTTCTTTAGAACGACACACAGCATTCCAGATTCTTATGGAATTGTCGTCAAGACACCTCCTGGTAACATCGTACATACAGGTGATTTCAAGTTTGACTTTACTCCTGTTGGCGAGCCTGCCAATTTAACCAAAATGGCTGAGATCGGAAAAGAAGGCGTACTTTGTCTTTTATCTGATAGTACAAACAGTGAAATCCCAGAATTTACGATGTCTGAAAGACGTGTAGGTGAAAGCATTGATGACATCTTTAGAAAAGTCGACGGACGTATCATCTTTGCCACGTTTGCTTCAAACATTCACAGACTTCAGCAAGTGATTGAGTCTGCTGTTGCCAACGGCAGAAAAGTCGCTGTATTTGGACGCAGTATGGAGTCTGCTATTGATATTGGACAAGATCTTGGCTATATTAAATGTCCAAAAAACACGTTTATCGAACATAATGAAATCAACCGCCTTCCAGCAAACAAAGTAACCATTCTTTGTACTGGTAGCCAGGGTGAACCGATGGCAGCTCTTTCTCGTATTGCGAACGGTACTCACCGCCAGATTTCGATTAACCCTGGAGACACTGTTGTCTTCTCATCTTCACCAATCCCAGGTAACAATATTAGCGTAAGCCGCACCATTAACCAGCTTTATCGTGCAGGCGCTGAGGTCATTCATGGCTCGCTTAATAATATTCATACATCTGGTCACGGCGGACAAGAAGAACAAAAACTGATGCTCCGTTTAATTAAACCAAAATTCTTTATGCCGATTCACGGTGAATACCGCATGCAAAAAACGCATATCAAGCTTGCGAATGACTGCGGCATCCCTGAGGAAAACTGCTTTATCATGGATAACGGTGAAGTTCTTGCACTGAAAGGTGACGAAGCAAGTGTCGCTGGCAAAATTCCATCAGGCAACGTGTATATCGATGGAAGCGGTATTGGCGATATCGGAAACATCGTTTTAAGAGACCGCCGCATTCTTTCTGAAGAGGGTCTTGTCATTGTAGTCGTCAGCATGGACATGAAAGAATTCAAAATCTCTGCTGGACCTGATTTGATCTCAAGAGGTTTTGTCTACATGAGAGAATCTGGAGACCTTATCAACGATGCACAGGATTTAATTTCAAAGCATCTTGAAAAAGTAATGGAACGTAAAACAACTCAGTGGTCTGAAATCAAGAACGAAATTACTGACACTCTTGCACCTTTCCTTTATGAAAAAACAAGACGCCGTCCAATGATCTTACCGATTATTATGGAAGTGTAATCACAAAAAAGAGACACAAGCCGCTTGGCTGTGTCTCTTTTTTTCACCATTCATTGAAAAAACCGCATATATACATATGCGGTTTCTCTTTTTTATGATTGAATTGGGAGATGCTGAAAGCTTCTGACATCAAACAAACCCTTTGTCGTCATTTTCACATCAGGAATGACTGGGAGTGCCAAGAAGGACAGCGTCAAAAATGGATTAAAGTCTAAATTAAAGCCTGTTTCTTTTAACGCTTCATGGAGCGCATGAAGGCTTTCATTTACAAGATGTGCCGGCTGATCTGAAAGTAAACCAGATATCGGTAATGGCAGCGTATGAAGAGACTCGCCATTTTTGACAACAGTCAAACCGCCGCCTGCTTCTTTTAACACGTCAATGGCTTTTACGATATCAGCATCATTTGTGCCAACCGCAATTAAATTGTGAGAATCATGCGCAACCGTTGTTGCAATTGCGCCCTTTTCTAATCCAAAGCCGCTGACAACCCCTATCCCCATTTCAGATAAGCCTTGATGGCGTTCGACAAGCACCATTTTTAATACATCTCTTTCTGTATCACTAGTGAATTGTCCGTTCGTTTCTGAAGGAGAGACTTGTTCTAATTTTGTTTCTAGCTGATTCGGAATAATGCGGATCACATTCATTTTTTGATGAGCTGTGATAGGCAGTGCCAGATCTTGCTCTTGAACGTCTATAGTATGAACAGATTGTAATAATGCTGGACTCGGTGCAATTTTTTCGACACTTGGCTTGTACTCTCCATGCTGCGCCACCAATTCTCCTGCAATAAATACGCTGGTGATGTCGACTTGATGAAGATCAGAGACGAGCATAAAATCAGCATCAAAGCCTGGCGCAATGGCTCCCTTTGTTTTGAGGCCAAAACACTCTGCTGCGTTTAAACTTCCCATTTGATACGCTAAAAATGGGTCTAACCCTTCTTTTATAGACATACGTACTTGTTCGTCAATACTTCCCTCCGACATTAAATCATCTAAATGTTTATCATCGGTACAAAAGAAAAAGCGTCTCGCATTCTTTTCATTCACAGCTGGTAAAACGTTTTTCACGTTTTTGGCAACAGAGCCTTCTCTTAGCATGACATACATGCCTCGTTTTACACGTTCAAGGGCTTCGCTGGCTGTTGTTACCTCATGATCTGTTTGGACACTTGCTGTGCGGTAAACGTTTATTAATCGGTCTGTTAAGCCTGCTAGATGGCCATCAATCAGTTTATGTTCGTTTTGTGCATCAAGCAGCTTTTGAAGCATATCTTCTTCTGCCTGCTCTACACCGACGTAATCCATCACCTCAGCAAGACCAAGAACCTCTTTCTCTTGATACAAAGGCTTTAAATCTTTCGCTTTTAAAACAGCACCTGATCGTTCAAAACTAACTGCCGGTACGCAGGATGGCAGCATGAAATAAATATTTAAGGCAGCTTTTCTCGCTTCTTCCAGCATAAAACGGATGCCTGAGATCCCTGACACGTTGGCAATTTCATGCGGGTCTGTTACGACAGTTGTCACACCGTGCGGGACGACAGCTTTGGAGAATTCAGCAGGGGTCACCATAGAGGACTCGATATGAACGTGGCCATCAATAAAACCGGGTACAAGCATTTGACCTGCTGCATCCAGCTCCTGTTCTCCCTCGTACTCTCCAATTCCTACTATTTGTCCATTTTCAACAGCGACATCAGCGTCTATCCATTCCTGGTTAAACACGTCCATAACCTTCGCATGTTTAATCACTAAGGCTGCTTTTTTTCTCTTTGCAGCTACTTCAATTTGATGTCTGAAAAGCTCCTTATCCAACGACACTGCCTCCTCCAAGTAAACAATATAATGTTTCTTATCGTAAACGAATCTGTTTGCCCAGTCAATGACATTTAGAGAAAATCATCCAGATAAAAAGGCTGATTTTTATTTCTGAATAGTGATAATTGCACGAAAAATATGATGATTGGCTTTTGCTGTTTATGCAGAACAAAACAACCCTTTTTTAGTGTCTTCTTCTCTCCTCACTGTCCGTCCTGTGTGTACACAACAATATAAAAAACACCCCGCTCCGGAGTGTTTAATAATCGTTCTGCATTTCTCGTTTTTCAAAGCGTCCAATATCGGCTACTGCCCCGATGACAATGAGAATATCTTCTTTTTGAATCATTTCATCTGCGAGTGGTGAAACAATCACTTCTTTCCCACGCTTTATCGCCACAATATTAATGCCATATCTCGCTCTAATATCGAGATCTAAAAGAGAATGCCCTGCAAGCCTGCTGTTGGCAACGATTTCAATGAGGCTGTACTCATCTGACAGCTCAAGATAATCTAATACGTTGTTGGAGATGATTTTATGTGCAATTCGTCTGCCCATGTCTCGCTCTGGATGAACGATGCGATCAGCCCCAATTTTATTTAGTACCTTTTCGTGATAGTCGTTTTGCGCCTTTACTGTGACCATTTTGACGCCAAGCTCTTTCAGCATAATCGTCGTCAAAATACTGGCCTGAATGTTTTCACCAATCGCAACGATGACATGATCAAAATTACGAATACCGAGATTTTTTAAAACCGATTCGTCTGTCGAATCGCCAATGACCGCATGTGAAGCAATTTTCGCGTATTCGTTCACTCGATCTTCATTCATATCCATGGCCATGACTTCAAGTCCTTCTTCGCTCAGCGCTTTGCAAATACTTCCGCCAAAGCGTCCAAGACCAATGACTGCATATTCCTTTTTCATGTTCAGACTCCTTTTATCTCACTTACCATGCATTTTACTACGGTTTGATTAATGAATCCATATGCGAGCGAATTTTTTTACGGAACGCTTCACTTAAGTAGAGGTCTGCTCCTTTTTCAATTTCACTGCGGTAATGACCTGGTGGAGCAATTTCTTCGCTCTTTTGAAGAACAAGAAAGGTTAAACAGTCCTCATATATTTGGTCACCTATTTTAACATCCACAAAAGCTGGACGATATGTGCCCTCATATACGCCTTCTCGTTTGTACAAATATCGAATGGCATCAAAAGGAACCTCATATAAAACGCCCTCTGTTTCTCCGCCGTCTTCTACCATATCGGCTCTTGACCCATCAGGCCTCACCAATGTAAATCTAGTTGTAAAGCCGTTCAGAGCACCACCGCCGATGATTTGTTTAAAATAATGATCGACTTCTGCCAGTTTAAATCTTGCATCATCCATACAAGAGCCATAGGCAAAATAATAGAAGGATGCCGGCCTCTGCTGCCATAGTCTATATTCCTTCCAGCAGCCAGTCTCGATTTCCTTCAGCGCTGATGCCTTCTGTTTTGGTAAAGTGTATGTAATAGCCGCCACCAGCCCCCGGTCTGTCATGACATCGACCACCTGCTTGTCATACCCTTCCTCAAGTAAATCTATCTTATTCAGCGTGCTTGCGGTTACCTCGTACAATTCTCCATATACTGTGCTTGTTTCTTCTGGAACGCACGCAGGGTATCCTTGACCTGTATCATAGATTTTGCCGCTGATCCAAGCTGATTTAGCTAATGGTCTGCTTTCTTTCATATATGTCTCGTGGTGTTCTTCATGCTGCAGAAGCGTCCCATATACAAATAAAGCTTTCGCCTTCATGAAATCACGTCCTCTCGCCTTGCTGCTGTCTGCTTTTTTGACACACAGGTAAATAGATATGAAAAGTTGTACCTTTTCCCAGCTCACTGACCACATCCATCCTACCGTGATGATCTTTTAAAATCGTTGCACAGATGGTGAGGCCAAGTCCCGTCCCTTCTGTTTTCGTGGAGAAGAAAGGATCATAGATTTTCTGAATATCCTCTTCAGACATCCCTTTTCCTTCATCTTGAATGGTAATTTTCCATTCGTTCATCACTTTTTCTGTTGATATGTATATGCTGCCGCCTTCAGGCATTGCCTCAATGGCATTTTTGATTAAATTAATGAACAGCTGCTTCATTTGGTTAGCGTCTGCTAATATAGCTCCGGCATCCTGCTTTTTAAATGGCTGTTTGAGATCAATATTCGAAAGGACTGCATTGGTTTTTAGCAATGTAATGACCTGCTCTAACAGTCCATGAAGCTGAACTTCTTGAAAATGGACCGACTGCGGCTTTGCCAGCACAAGCAGTTCACTTAAAACAAAATCAATCCGTTTAATTTCGGAAAAGATAATGTCAAAATAATCGGTTCTTTCAGGATATTGAGTTTTCATTAGCTGCAAAAAGCCGTTTACTGAGGTCAGCGGATTTCTGACTTCATGGGCGATTCCAGCGGCGATTTGTCCTGCAACGGCCAGCTTTTGCGCCTGCATTTGCAATTGTTGATTTGACCTTTCAAGCTCAAGCTTTGCCAGCTTTTGTTTTGTAATATCTGCAACTGTTCCTATACCTCCAGTAAACTGGTGCTCTTCATCAAAGTAGAGCTTATAATGAACGTCTCCCCATACTTTCTTTCCCTCTTTATGAAGAAGCTGGAGCTCGATCCGTCCTGAATCTTTATGCTCTTTGATGACAGATGACAAATGCTGAATAACTCTTTCTTCTTGATCAAAGTACTGATTGTACATCGTACCTAGACATTCATCTATGTCATAGCCGGTCATTTGTTTCCATGCTTGATTTAAGAAAATGATGTGCCCTTTTTCATCTGTTTCAAAGACGATTTCCTGCAAGTTATCTGTAATTCGATTCAGCCGCTCTGTCAGTTCGTGTGCTTCTTTTTCTCTTTTATTTAGATCTGACACAAGCAAAGTCAAGCGGTCTACATACCCTGAGACAACCCAGATCCCTGCTAACACAACGACTGTAAAGGCTAAATCGAGCGGCCAATTAATTTGATAGCCGCCTAGATAATAAAAGAAATCCCAGCTTATGATTAAGATAAATGCAAGAACAGATAACACGATCCGCACTTGATATGTTTTGTTCAAATAATTCCACCTGCCGCCCTGAGATTCTTTGTCAATTGTACCATTTTCCACTTATTTTTTGAGGGAGATGGGGCATTTTTAAGGAACTTTTTTAAAGAAAAATAGCCTGTTCTCAGCACAAAGGAAGAGAGCAGGCTATTTCGATTACTGCTGAAGAGCTTCTTGCAGCTCTTTTAACAGCAGTTCTGCGCCTTCAGCGCTTAATGTAATTTGACCATTTCCGTATTCATGGTTCTCTGATGTAATCTCACCAGTCATGAGACAAACACCCTCTGGCTGATATTTTTTCAAGACGATTTTATCTCCATCTATAAAAAATTCCATACTGTCTTTAATAGCGATATCAAGTGCTCTTCTCAATTCGATTGGCATGACAATACGCCCTAGTTCGTCTACTTTTCTTACGACTCCGATAGATTTCAATTTCGTTCCCTCTTTCTTTCATTAGCTCAAGATCAATCTGTTTTTCACCAATTGATATATCGTAGACGTAAGAGATTCTTAAAAGGTTTCTCCTCTATAAAAATTTTTTTCATAAAAGAAAAAACAAAGGGAAAATTTATTGTGATTGTTAAAATGATACTTGAATTTTACAGATTCATTTCAAGGTGATCACAAACCCCCACAAATGACATCAACCCTCTGAACTTTTAAATGTAAAATTGTTTAAAACAGCAAAAATAGAGATTGGGTGAAAACATGTTTCAAAATGCCGAAATTGGAATTGATTTAGGAACAGCTAACATATTGGTTTATAGTAAAAATAAGGGAATTATTTTAAATGAACCGTCCGTCGTGGCAGTCGATACAGAAACAAAGACTGTACTTGCCGTCGGATCAGAAGCAAAAGAAATGATCGGGAAAACACCTGGGAAAATTGTTGCGATCCGTCCGATGAAAGACGGTGTTATCGCTGATTATGATATGACAACAGATTTACTTAAACAAATCATGAAAAAAGCAGGAAAAAATATCGGGTTTACCTTTAGAAAACCAACTGTCGTTGTATGTACACCTTCTGGATCAACAGCTGTTGAGCGCCGCGCCATCAGCGATGCTGTGAAAAACTGTGGAGCAAAACATGTGCATTTAATTGAAGAACCTGTTGCAGCTGCAATCGGTGCTGATCTTCCGGTAGACGAGCCTGTTGCGAACGTCGTAGTCGATATTGGCGGCGGAACAACAGAAGTTGCGATTATTTCATTTGGCGGTGTTGTCTCTTGTCATTCGATCCGAATTGGCGGCGATCAGCTGGATGAAGATATCATTACGTTTGTCAGAAAGAAATATAACCTATTAATCGGCGAACGGACTGCCGAGCAGGTGAAAATGGAAATTGGGTATGGTCTTATTGAGCATGAGCCTGAATCATTAGAAGTGCGCGGGCGCGACCTTGTGACAGGTCTGCCAAAAACCATCACACTTGTCTCTCATGAAATTCAAGGCGCTATGCGAGAATCACTTCTTCATATTTTAGAAGCGATTCGTGCCACATTAGAGGACAGCCCTCCAGAGCTAAGCGGAGATATTGTAGACCGCGGCGTCATTTTAACTGGCGGAGGCGCTCTGTTAAATGGAATTCAAGAATGGCTCTCTCAAGAGATTGTTGTTCCAGTTCATATTGCAGCTAATCCACTTGAGTCTGTTGCCATTGGAACAGGTCGTTCATTAGAAGTCATCGACAAATTGCAAAAAACATTAAAATAATCTTCATGTTCTACTTCTTTTTTCGTCATTTCGATCATATCGTGAGAAATGGATAAACGTGAAGGAGGAAGAACATGTTGCTTGATTTAGGTAAACGGGTCGTTGTCACAGTCATTTTAACGGGTATTATTTTAGGAGGAATGAGCCTGTCGTTTTCACATATGCCGCCTTCTAATGCACAGCCTGTGAAACAACTGAACCGCTAAAAAAGCCGCACGAAAGCGGCTTTTTTATTTTGGCTTTAAGCGTGCTCCCCATTTTCCTTTTCGGTCATAAATCTGATATGATGAACATGACTAAAGGAGGGTTTTTTATGAGTTCATTTGAAAAACAACTAGATCAATATGCCAAGACCATCGTTGAAGTCGGTGTGAATGTACAAAAGGGGCAGGAAGTGGTTGTATCCGCATTTACTGAATCTGCACACCTTGTTCGTCTTGTCGCGAAACACGCGTATGAGCGCGGGGCGAAAAACGTACATATCCGCTGGAGTGATGGTGTTCTCACCCGTTTAAAATTTGAACATGCGCCACAGGATGTCTTTGAGCAATTCCCAGAATGGGAAGCACAGATGATGGAAACCATCGCAAAACGCGGCGGTGCTTTTATTACCATCCTGTCAGAAAGCCCTGACCTTCTGCGAGGCATTGATTCGAAAAAAATCGCTGCACAGCAAAAAGCTGCTGGTTCAGCACTACATACATATCGTCAATACGTTCAATCTGACAAAGTCGCTTGGACGGTCGTAGGTGCTGCATCAAAAGAATGGGCGAAAAAGATTTTCCCTGATCATACAGATGAAGAAGCTGTCACTTTATTGTGGGATCAAATCTTTAAAGTCGCACGCGCTGATCAAGCAGATCCTGTTGAGGCTTGGAAAAAGCATGATGCGTCATTAAATGAAAAGGTCAAAATACTCAATGAACGTCACTACCATAAGCTTCATTATGAAGCACCGGGCACAGACCTAACGATTGAGCTTCCAGTGCAGCATATTTGGGTAGGTGCTGGCAGCGTAAGTGAACGCGGCGTCTCGTTCATGGCCAACATGCCGACAGAAGAAGTCTTTACCGTACCGAAAAAAGACGGTGTAAATGGGACCGTCTCAAGCACTAAGCCGCTCAGCTATGCCGGAAACATCATTGATGAATTTTCATTAACCTTTGAAAATGGCCGGATTGTGGATGTGAAAGCAAAAGAAGGCGAAGATATTTTAAAATCTCTCGTTGAAACAGATGAAGGCTCTCATTATCTAGGTGAGGTTGCCCTCGTACCAGATGATTCACCAATTTCTAACTCCAATATTCTTTATTACAATACACTTTACGATGAAAATGCATCAAATCACCTTGCGATCGGCAGCGGATATGCGTTTAATATCGAAGGCGGAAAAGAAATGAAACGAGAAGAATTGGATGCAGCGGGTGTGAACAGCAGTATTACACACGTTGATTTCATGATTGGTTCAAAGGAAATGAATATTGACGGGATTACAAAAGACGGGAAACGCGAACCGATCTTCCGAAATGGAAACTGGGCGATTTAATCAAAAAAAGACATCCATAGGATGTCTTTTTTTGTTATGCGTAAAGCTCTTGAAGTCTTTTTTGGATGTCTTGATCTGATAAGAACTCATCATATGTTGTTTGTTTATCGACGATGCCATTTGGCGTCACTTCGATAATTCGGTTTGCGACTGTTTCAACAAACTGATGGTCATGAGATGAGAAGAGCATTGCTCCTTTAAAGCTCATGAGGCCGTTATTCAGCGCTGTAATGGATTCTAGGTCTAAGTGGTTCGTTGGCTCATCCAGCAGCAAAATATTCGCTCCAGACAGCATCATTTTTGATAACATACAACGAACCTTTTCTCCTCCTGATAAGACACTTGCTTTTTTCTTCACTTCTTCCCCAGAGAAAAGCATACGTCCTAAGAAACCACGCAGGAAGCTTTCACTTTGATCATTCGGAGAATATTGACGAAGCCAATCAACGAGATCAACATCGTTTCCTTCAAAATATTCACTATTGTCTTTCGGGAAAAAGGCTTGTGACGTTGTGACACCCCATTTAAATGATCCGCTGTCTGGCTCCATTTCACCAGCAAGGATTTTAAATAACGTGGACACAGCAAGCTCATTACGGCTTAAGAACGCAATTTTATCTTCGCGGTTCATAATAAAGCTGACATTATCAAGTACTTTCACACCGTCAATTGTTTTTGATAGACCTTCTACTTGAAGGACATCATTTCCGATTTCGCGCTCTGGCGCAAAATGAACATACGGATATTTACGTGAAGACGGCTTAATGTCATCTAAAGAGATTTTATCAAGCAATTTCTTTCTTGATGTCGCTTGCTTCGATTTAGAAGCGTTCGCACTAAACCGGGCAACGAATTCTTGAAGCTGCTTAATTTGTTCTTCTTTTTTCTTATTTGCTTCTTGGCTTAATTTCAGCGCTAACTGGCTGGACTCATACCAAAAATCATAGTTACCGACATATACTTGGATTTTTCCGAAATCAAGGTCCGCAATATGTGTACATACTTTGTTTAAGAAATGACGATCATGCGAAACGACAATGACGGTATTTTCAAAGTTAATGAGGAACTCTTCGAGCCACTGGATCGCTTGTAAGTCCAAGTGGTTCGTTGGCTCATCGAGAAGAAGAACGTCAGGCTTGCCAAATAAAGCTTGAGCTAAAAGTACTTTTACCTTTTCAGAACCGCCAAGCTCAGACATTTTCTTCGATTGAAGGCTTTCTGGAATGCCAAGACCCTTTAATAGGATTGCTGCTTCACTTTCAGCTTCCCATCCGTTTAATTCAGCAAACTCACCTTCAAGCTCGGCTGCACGAATCCCGTCTTCATCTGAGAAATCAGGTTTCATATAGATCGCATCTTTCTCCTGCATCACGTCATATAGACGTTTGTGACCCATGATGACGACTTTTAGCACTTCAAACTCTTCGTATTCAAAGTGGTTCTGTTTTAAAATCGCTAAACGCTCACCAGGGCTCATATGAACATCACCCGTTTGAGCCTCAATTTCTCCAGAAAGAATTTTTAGGAACGTTGATTTACCAGCTCCATTGGCACCAATTAATCCGTAGCAGTTGCCAGGAGTGAATTTAATATTTACTTCTTCAAATAGTTTACGATCAGCAAAGCGCAAACTAACATTATTTACTGCAATCATTTATTAATCCTCCATCACTCATTCATCATTATGAAGTATAACATGAATAACGTTTGATAGAAACGTCTCTCGCTAAGAACGAAGGCTTTTTGTCCATTATGGTATAATAAACGGGAATGATTGATTGAAGGAGTTCGGACGATTTGAGATTACTCACACTGATGGAATACTGTTTATTGATTTTCTTTATGGGCATTTATTTATCTGCAACAGGCTTTAATGCGAAGGACTTTGGCCTTTATATTGGGCTTGTCCTCATTTACACACTGGTCCACATCTTTTCCAAACGCTTTTTACAAAAGCGGGGAAAAGAAAACAAAAAAATCGGATTGTTTCGATCCGTATTAGCCATTACCGGATCTGTATTCGCTTCGGTACTAGCCATTGTGATCATTGTTACAGTGCTCACGCCAAATTAAAAACGACCCTTCTGTAAGGGTCGCTCGTTCAAGCACCTTTCTCTTGCCTCTGAGAAGGTGCTTTTATTTTGTCTGTCGAATGTCGCCAAACGGGAAGAAAACAAATTCTGATGTCCCGACAACCCGATCCTTTTCAATGAGGCCAAGTCCATTTCTGCTGTCCATGGAATTGAGTCTATTGTCCCCCATCACAAAGTAATCGTTTTTCGGTACTTTCACTGGACCAAAATCTCCAGTTAAATGCACTTCATACTCTTTCGCATGCGCCTTGTTCTCTTTTAAATAAGGCTCATCTACTTTTTTACCATTAATGTAAAGCGTATCATCCTTCATTTCAATCGTATCACCTGGAAGGCCGATCAATCGTTTGACATAATGAATCTTCTGTCCATCTTTTCCATTAATAATCACGATGTCACCGCGTTTCACACCACCGAGATAGTTAATGGTTTTGTTGACAAACAGCTTTTCCCCGTCATGAAGTGTCGGTTCCATTGACTCTCCTTCCACTACATACGGTTCAAATATAAATGTACGGATGAGCAAGACGAGCGCAAGTGCAATTAAAATGGCTTTGATCCATTCAAACAGTGAACTTTTCTTCTCTGTTTTGGCTTGCTTCGCATCAGATTGAATGTCATTTTCGTTTTGTTTGTTTTCTTCGTTCAAAATACTGCTTCCTCCTAAGACTTTCTGCTAAAAGACTTGAAACGTGAATTGAATAACTTTACTTTATCATATGTCATTTAAAAATTCACAAGACAACCATCTAATTAGATATTTTTTCCTAATTCACAGATGATTAAACAAAAAGAAGCACCGTTTTTCACGATGCTTCTCTTCTGCATTACGCTTCTTGTTGAACCGGTTTTTTCAAAATACCCAGTAAAATCGCTGTCACAATAGCACCGATTAAGATGCTGATGATGTAAAGAACTGGATGGTTTGTTACCCAGAAAACAAATAGTCCGCCATGCGGTGCAGGAAGCGTCACTCTAAAGAATTCCGTTAATCCGCCAGCAACTGCTGCACCAATAACAGCTGAAGGAATCACACGAAGAGGATCTGCCGCCGCAAACGGGATCGCCCCTTCAGTAATGAAGGCAGCTCCCATGAAGTAGCATGTAATCCCTGCCTCACGGTCACGTTTTGAGAACTTATTTCTAAAGATCGTTGTTGCAAGTGCAATACCTAGTGGTGGAACCATTCCGCCTGCCATAATCGCAGCATGCGGTGCATAGTTGCCAGCAGCAATCATTGCAAGACCAAATGTGTAAGCCGCTTTGTTAATTGGGCCACCCATATCAATTGCCATCATACCAGCTAAAATAATACCCATTAAAACAAGGTTTCCAGTACCTAATGATTCAAGCCAATGTGTTAATCCGTCCATTACCATTTTCACTGGTGTGTTGACAATATAATGCATGATAATGCCTGTGAAGAAAATACCGAACAATGGATACAGCAGGACCGGTTTAATTCCGTCGAGTGTCTGCGGTACGAATGTGAATACTTTTTTGAGCAGCACAACAATGTAACCTGCTAGGAAACCAGCAATCAGTCCACCTAAGAACCCTGCACCTGCTGCTGACGCCATAAATCCACCGACCATACCTGGCGCAAAACCTGGACGATCTGCAATACTCATGGCAATAAATCCAGCTAATACCGCAACGATTAAGGCAAGCGCATTATCGCCGCCAATTCCTTTTAAGACAGCTGCAAATGAATTAAATGAAGGATCCTTAGGATCTGCTGAGTTAATACCCCAGAAGAATGAAATCGCAACTAATATACCGCCTCCGACAACAAATGGAAGCATGTTACTTACACCACTCATTAAGTGCTTGTAAAATCCGCTTCTTCCTTTGCCAGATGATTCAGTTTCGTCTTTAGAAGAACTGCCGCCTGAACCTTTATAAATCGGCGCATCTTGATTGATGGCTTTTTCAATTAATTCCTGCGGACGGCGAATACCAGCTGTTACAGGGACTTCAATGACATGTTTGCCTTTAAAGCGTTCCATTTCAACTTGCTTGTCCGCTGCCACAATGATGGCTGGTGCTTCTTCAATTTCTTTTGCTGTAAGGGCATGTTTAATACCGCCAGAGCCGTTTGTTTCAACTTTAATGTCAACGCCCATTTCTTTTGCTTTTTCTTTCAAAGCATCTGCTGCCATAAATGTATGTGCAATGCCGGTCGGGCAAGCTGTTACCGCTAAAATTTTAGCAGGTTTTCCTTCTGCAGCCGGCTCTTCTTGCACTTCCTCTTCTTCTTCATCATCTTGATCATGTGTATTGATGATCTCAATGATTTCATCTTCAGTCGCCGCTTCAAGAAGCTGCTTTCGAATTTCTTCACGCATAAGAAGTGTAGATAAACGAGAAAGTGCCTCTAAGTGCGTGTTGTTTGCACCTTCAGTTGCGGCAATCATAAAGACAAGATGACTCGGCTGGGCGTCCAGTGATTCATAATCTACACCAGCAGTTGAGCGGCCAAATGCAATGGCAGGCTCTTTTACACTTGCTGTTTTAGCGTGCGGGATGGCAATTCCTTCACCAATACCAGTAGAGCTCTGTTTTTCACGATTGATCACAGCTTCTTTATAGCCCTCTTTATCATTTAACTTGCCTGCTGTATCTAAAACAGTGACTAGCTCTTCAATGACTGCTTCTTTCTGCTGGCTGTCTAATTGAAGCTTAATGGTATGCTTCGTGAGTAGTTCTGTAATTTTCATGATGACTCCTCCTTTAAATGCGTGTGACTTTTACTTGTGGTAATAGTGTGTCGACAAGCTCTTTTGTGCCAAGCTCCTCAGAAAAGGCTGTAGCGCTTCCTGAAGTGACACCAAGCTTAAATGACTCTTCAATTGAAAGGCCTTTTGAAACGCCGGCTAAAAACCCTGCAACGACTGAATCCCCTGCTCCAACTGAATTAACGAGCGTTCCTTTTGGAACATTGGACTGATAGATTCCTTCTTTACTGAATAAGAGGGCGCCATCACCAGCCATGGAGACGATGACATGCTCAGCACCTTGTTCTAACAGCTTTTTCCCATAAGGAATGGCTTCTGCTGCTGATGAAATACTCGTCTCAAACATTTCACCCAGTTCATGATGATTTGGCTTCATTAAGAACGGTTTCATGTCTGCTGCTTTTTTTAACGCTTCGCCAGAAATATCAAGAACAACTCTTACACCTTGCTCCTGGCAAACTTCAGCAATACGCTCATATGTGTTATGAGGTAATGATGAAGGAATGCTGCCAGCTAAAACAACGACATCTCCTTCAGTCAATGAAGAAAATTGAGATAGAAACGACTCAAATTGCGCTTCAGTAATAGATGGGCCGAGTCCGTTGATTTCTGTCTCTTCACCTGTTTTTAGTTTTACATTGATCCTTGTATCTTCTGACACCTCGTGAAAGGCTGTTTGTAATTGTTCGTTCTGTAAAAAATTTTGAATATATTTGCCTGTAAATCCACCAATGAATCCAAGTGCTTTCGATTCAACACCGTGACGTTTTAATAGCCTTGAGACATTGATTCCTTTACCACCTGGATATTTTTGATCATAGGTTGAACGATTTAAACCGCCGACTGCAAAATCCTCCACGTGTACGATGTAATCAACTGATGGGTTTAAAGTAACTGTATAAATCATGTTTTCACTACCTTTATAACCGTTTTTTCATGGTAATTATCGAATGAATCTTCTTTTGCGTCGTTTGTGATAATGGTGGCTTCCTGTAAACTAGCAAAGGTTGAAAACGATATTTCGCCAAACTTTGAGGCATCTGATAAGATATAGGTTTTTTTCGCCTGTTTCATGGCTCTTTTTTTCATGAGTGCTTCCTCTGGATCAGGTGTTGTAAAACCCGCCTCGGGATGAATGCCATTTGTCCCAACAAAGCTTTTGTCAAAACGATAATTCTCCATCGCTGTCAAAGCTGCGGCTCCAACCATGGCTCCTGTTCGATGTTTCACTGATCCGCCTATCAAGTAAAAGGTAATACCTTTTCTCATGAGGGCTTCAATGTGCATCACACCGTTTGTCACCACGACAATATCTTGATCTGGATCGATATATTCAATCATTTGCTGTGTGGTTGTACCAGCATCTAAATAAATACAGTCGCCCTGTTTTAAAAGAGATGCCGCTGCCTCTGCTACCAATGACTTTTCTTGAAGGTTTTTGGCAGATTTCTCAAATACATCTGGTTCAAGGCGAATACTCGAAATCTTGGCTGCTCCTCCATGAACCCTTTTAAGAAAGCCTTTTTCTTCAAGGGCTGATAAATCTCTTCTAATTGTAGATTCAGACGCATCTGTCATCATCGTTAAGTCCTGTATTTTAATGACATCATTTTCTTCCAAGCTGTCGATTATGAGTTGATGTCTTTCCGGTGTTAACATGCGAACACCCCTTTTGAAAACGTATTCATTTTGCGCGCACCTTTATTGTAATCGCTTTTTTCAACATTATCAATACAAAACAATCAAATACATTCAATAACTATCAAAATCTTTCACCATGGTCATCTTACCTTTATATGTACCATTTGTAAACTGAAAAATATGTGACAATAAGATGAAAGTCATGATATTAGCATTTCTATCATTTTTTATTTCATTCAATGGAACTAAAAAAAGCTTTTATGCGATTTGCATAAAAGCTTTTGATGGGTAATGAAGGCGAATGTAAACTGTTTGTATGCTTCTTTCCTCTTCGATTTATTCATACCTGAGCGATTCAATAGGGTCTAGTCTCGCTGCTTTATTCGCAGGAATTAACCCAAAAACAATACCAATGAGCATACTAAACAGTACGCCTCCACATACTACTTGCCAAGATACAAGAGACGGCCAGCCGGCAAATAGTGATACTAACGAAGCTCCGCCTAAACCAAGTGCAATCCCCATCAACCCGCCGATGAGTGTTAAAACGACAGACTCAATTAAAAACTGGACGAGGATTTGAGCCCTTGTTGCTCCCATCGCCTTTCGAATACCGATTTCTCTTGTCCTCTCTGTCACAGAAACGAGCATAATATTCATCACACCGATTCCGCCAACAAGTAAAGAGATCCCGGCTATTGAGCCAATGATCGTTGTCATAACGGATGTTATTTGACCAATCCCTTCTGCGATTTCTTCCATATTGATCATTTCGTAAGCATCTTCTGTATGATGATTTTCATTTAATATGGCAGCCGCGCTCTTTCCTACTTCCTTCATTTGATCAGCATGTGCGACTTGAATAGACAACTTATCATATTCACTCATACCAAATGTGGAGGTGAGCATCGCAAATGGGACATAGATTTCATTCATATCAAATGAAAACATCCCTTTCTGTTTTGCTAACACACCGATGACTTCAACTGGCTGTCCGTTCATCCAAATCAGTTCGCCTAATGCCTTTTGTCCGTTGAATAGTTCTTTTTGTAAGCCATCTGAGATAAGAGCAGCTCTTCTGCCGCTTCTAAAATCAATATCTCTTAAATCCTGTCCTTCTGCGATTTGTAATGAATGTACATTTGTATACCCTTCATTTATACCGTTAACTGTCGCATCAACTGTCGTATCTTGAAACCTCAGCTGCATTCCTTGTGCAGTCGAGGAGGCGACCTGCTTCACCCCGTTGATTGTCCTAATGCTTTTTATGTCTTCCTCAGTAAATGATGCTTCGAATAAGGCATTTGGATTTGCATTTAATTCTTCGTCAGAAGGCGTATATGTCATATCAATGGTATTGTTTGGACCTGAAATCGATCCTTTTAACATTTGCTCACCGCCTTGACCGATCGCCACGACTGCAATGACTGATCCAACACCAATAATAATTCCAAGCATCGTTAAAATAGAACGTAATTTATGAGCTAAAACCGAATTCAGCGCTATTTTGATATTTTCAAAGAGTTTCATTCATAGCGTCCCCTTGTATCCATCTATCTTCAACAAGCCGTCCATCTCTCACAACGACAGTCCGATTTGTATACGCAGCTATTTCTTCTTCATGGGTGACAAGCACAATCGTTGTCCCTTCCTCATTCAGCTGTGTAAACTGTTCCATAATTGAGATGCTTGTTTTTGAGTCGAGAGCACCAGTCGGTTCATCTGCTAAAATCAGCTGAGGCTTATTGACAATCGCTCGTGCAATTGCCACCCTTTGCTTTTGTCCTCCTGACAACTCACTTGGCATATGTTTCATTCGATCTGCCAAACCAACCTTTTCCAGTGCCAATTCCGCACGTTCTTTTCTTTCCTTTTGACTGATCCCAGCGTAAATCATCGGCAGTTCCACATTGCGCCTCGCATTTAACCTTGGCAGCAGATGAAATTGCTGAAAAACAAATCCAATGGATTGATTTCGAATGACCGCAAGCTCCTGGTCCTTTGCTGCTGACAGCTCTGTACCTTGAAAATGATATTGTCCTGTCGTTGGGCGGTCTAAACAGCCAATAATATTCATTAATGTTGATTTTCCAGAGCCGGACGGGCCCATAATGGACATATACTCGCCTTTTTCAATGACAAGATTCATATCACTTAATACATCAAATGTTTCGTGTGCGACCTCATAGCTTTTTGTCACGTTGGAAAGCTGAATCATTCAGCATTCACTTCCATTCCGTCATACATGTCATCTGTTGGATGAGCAATGATTTGATCCTCTGCCTTGACACCTTTTGTCACTTCAAGATCATGACCTGACGTTTCCCCTATGACCACTTTTACTTTTTTCAATTCATTTTTTTCAACAACATAAACGTATTGTCCATCAGTCTCTTTTTTTACCGCTGTTTCAGGAATTGTTTGCGCTTGGCGCTTATCTGTTTGAATTTCCATGATCATTTTAAAACCAGGCTTCGCCTCAGGTTTCTTTCCCTTTATTTCTACCTCAACAGGATATTGAACCGTTTGGTCGCTCGAAGTTGTTTCGACTGCTGTCTGGACAGGAATAGTGCCTACTTTTTTCACGACTCCTTGCCAGCTCTTCCCGCGAATGACATCAGACGTTACCTTCACTTTTTGTTTCTTTTTGATTTTTATGGCATCATACTCTGAGATCAAACCCCGCACGGTCATTTTTTTATCATGACCAATATGGATGATCGGCTGCCTTTCTTCCGCCCCCCCTGCCCCTGCCTCTTGCTCAATGGAAATCACTGTTCCATCAATTTTACTATGTACGGTTAAATCTTCTATTTGAGCCTTTACTTTTTCTTGGCTGATCTCTGCTTGCTTTTGTTCTAATTCAGCCGCTTTCAGTTCTAATTGAAGCTGATCTCGCTCGCTTTTGATATTAACGCCTGCTTTTTTCTCCTCTAATTCACTCAGCCGATTTTGCAATTGTTCCAGTTTTAATGTACTTGATTCAACGGCTAGTGCTTGCTGCTGCTCTTCAAACTCCAGTTCCTTATTTTCATATGTAAGAAGCGGCGTTCCAGCCTTTACCTTTTCCCCTTCTTTCACAGCAATTCCCTTCAATTTCCCCTTTTCCTCTTCTTCATAGATGAACTGCTCTTCAGAGAATGAAAGTGTCCCCGGTGTCATCACGGTAGAGGTGATTTCTTTTGGCGTGAGTTTGACTGTTTTAATCGCTGCTGTAGAAGCAGGCTTTGCTTGGTTTTTCGCAATATTAAATCCAATAAATAGTCCAATCACAATAATTAAAATAGATCCGATGATGATTTTCTTTCTCATAAAAACCTTCTACCCCCAGCTTACTGATATGTTAATTGCTGTTCCTACATATTGAAAAATTAACGTTAAGATATAAAAAACGCCTATAATCACCCAAGAAATTCTCGGTGATATACGCCCAACTTGGATGAATAAAAAGCCAGTTAAAACAAGATTCCAGATCACAAATAGATCGATATTGGCTAACACCGCCTGCCATGGACCAGAAATTCGAATGAGCGCGTTTAACGAGGTAACCGTGATGTCTTTTGGAACATGAAAAAGGATGACTGCCAAATGAGAAATAATTGTCCCAATGATCGTAACGGGTGTAATGAACAGGACCGCTGAAAAAAGCTGCCGAAATGATGCATCACCTTTCGCTAAAAAAACGATGAACTTATATATAGCCGCATTGATGACAATTCCAAATACGAGACCAATGAGCGTCACCACATAAACAACAGGTACCGGCAAACTTAAATCTGCCCACATTCCCTTATTTACGAGCTCAGACAAATAAGTCACAACGACTGTTAAAATAAGCACACAAGATAAAGGCCACCAAACAACTGGATTTTCCCATACTCTTTTCAGGTGCTCTGATGGTCTTGTACTCACTCCAATGATTGTAGGTTTGTCCATGTTTTCTTTCATCAAATGTCATCCTCTCTATGTCAAGCAAGTATGCAAACGCACAATAACGCTCTTTTTCTTTCTATTTTATCAAAAGATTGCCAATAAGTGATCGAACATTTGATTTTCTTATTTTCGTTGAGAAAAAATTTTATCTATTATTCTATTTTCACGAAAGAAACCCTTCAAATGACCTCATGATCCGACCATATTCATACCAAGAATCGTGCTTTTACTGACCTAAAAACATTTTATTAAGTAAACAATATGTCTTTCGGAATAAATATCCTTTTCTTTTGGATTCGCATGGTCTTAGATAGACACAACAATTTTTTGTTAAAATAATCCTAGTAATTTCGACAAATCCCGGCTTTATAGGACTATGATTGGTTTCTTTTACAGAACAAATAAGTCTTTAGTATCAATACTTTCATATTAAAAAATTAAAAATAAAGGGATTTTACTTGATCAAAAGTTATTTTTTCATATAATGTAAAATAGAGGTAGGTTAAATGATAGTGGAAATGGAGTCAAGTGAATGTTAAGAGAAAAATTGAAAATGCAATTGATTTTACTGTATGAAAAGGAACAAGAAGCATGGCAATACTTTCGAAAGGAAAGAGAATCGATTTATCATGAGCTCAAATTACTTGATATGAAAGAAAGCAGACCTTCTAATGACAAAATATACTACGCTGCAAGATGTGTAGATATTATCAAAGAGAAAAAGGGAAGCATTGTGAGCACAAAAGAATTAAAGGAACAGCTTCAAGCCCAAACAGATTTCAATGTGAGACGAATCAGCGAATTGTATGATCTCATTCAGCAGCTCGATCCTCACATTTCTAAAGCAAGAAGGGGATGTTTTATTTACGAAGATCACACCCAAGTACCTCTACAAACTTTTCACACATAAAAAATTGGTTACAGCCGGGTGGCCATAACCAAATCCTCTAATATCTATTATCCACCACTTACAGGAGGAATGAGTGCAACAGTGTCCCCGCTACGCACTTCAGCATTTTCCCTCGTATATATTTCGTTGACTGCAACCATTACGTTTTGTGCAGCATCAACACCATATACCTCCTGTAATTCTATTTTAATCTCATCAACCGTTGTTTGATCTTTTTGAATGATGATTTGTTGTTTACCGGCCTTCTCAGCAAGGCCGGCGAACAATAATACATTAATCATGCTGATCACCTTCTTTCTCTGCAAGTTGAAGATTGCTAGGTTTACCTTCTGGATATGAAACCGTTTCAAGCTGATCACCTATCCAGGCCTCTCCGTCTTCCCAATATTCTTTTTTCCAAATGGGAACAATTTCCTTGATTCGTTCAATGGCATATTCATTGGCTTCGTAGGCAGCCTTCCTATGAGGAGACGAAACGGCGATCGCAACAGCAATATCCGTTATCTCAAGTGTTCCAATCCGGTGCACAATCGCTGCTTCAGTGTCAGGCCATCGATTCTTGATTTCTTGTCCAATCTGCCTTAGCATGCTTTCCGCCATTGGTATGTATGCTTCGTAGGTTAAACGCAATGTTTTCTTGCCGTTTGTCCATTCTCTGACCGTCCCGATAAACGTCGTAATCGCCCCTGCCTTTCGTCTTGTCACATGCTGAATCAATTCGTTTACCTCAATCGGGGTTTTTGTTATTTTAAAAAGTTCGCTCAAAACGTGCCGCCTCCCTTCAATAAGTGAAAAGCAAATGTCATCCCGCGCTTATCAAAAGCTGAAAACACAGGAAACGGGTAATTTTCGGTTAATTGATCTTCTTGAGAAAAATAAATAGCTGCTTGTATATTGGAAAGAGTGGAAAGGTCAATAAGCTCCTCTTCATTCTTTACACAAACGATTTTGCGATAAGGCGCCTGTTTGTATCCCTCTACGAGAACAGCGTCTAACGGAAGATGCTGACACATGTTGAGCAGCTGTTCTAACGTGAAGTCCTGCATCGAAAAGTGAAATTCACCTTCTCCTTCCACACCTGCGGCATAGGCACCTGCCTGAATATATCGATCAGTATCTTTTTCTTTGACAAGGCGATCTGGTGTCCCCCCATGTCCATGGTGTTTAAAGCAGCCTAGCTTCAGTCCTTCACGTTCGGCCAGCTGACAGAGCTTTTCGATTAATGTGGTCTTGCCACTATTTTGAAAACCGACCACCTGTAATATGCTTAATTTGTCATCCAGCATGGAGACCCACCGCCTTTGTGCTGAAACAGCAGAACATCAACTTGATCACCTGCTTGAAAACCTCTTGTTCCCCCAGGCAGCATGATGAAACAGTCAGCCTCTGCAATAGAGGTCACTGCACTTGATTTATCAAGACCTGTCGGAGTCACACTGATCTGACTCCCAGTGAATTGAAGAGCCGCCCTGACAAAACGAGTAAACGGATTGGCTTTTGGAAAATCATGTGTGAGTTTCGCCTCAGCAAAAGCGGGAAACGGATTTTCTTTCATATACCATTTATAAATGATCGGTTTCACAAATAATTCAAAGCCCACAAAACAGGCAGCAGGGTTTCCAGACAGCCCAAACAGCAATTGACCATTCGGCATTGCCGCCACAGTCGTCACACTTCCAGGTCTCATGGCTACTTTATTAAACAGTACCTTGGCTCCCAGCTTTTCATAAATGGCAGGCAGAAAGTCAAAATCACCCACTGACACGCCGCCTGTTGTGATCAGAATGTCTACCTTGCTCATGGCTGCTTTTACTGCATGATAACTTTTGTCAAAATCATCGGAGACACCGCCTAAATCTAGCGGCTCAGCTCCGGCCTCAAGTATCTGCGCATAGACCATACTCAGATTACTATTTCTAATCTTGCCGTCTACCATGGCATCACTTACTTGAAGAAGCTCTGTGCCCGTTGAGATAATGCCAATCACCGGTTTTTTGACAACTGGCACTACCGCATATCCAAATGTCGCCAAAAGAGCCGTGACGCCAGAAGTGACAGCTGTTCCTTTTTTGACCATCACGTTTCCTTTGAGAACCTCTTCTCCTTGACGAGAAATATTGTCTCCCTTTTTCAGCGGTCTTTTCAGTGACATGAATGATTTGCCGTCTTTTTCGAAAGTCTTCGTCAGCTCGATCATGATGACGCCATTTGCTCCATTTGGAATTTTTGCCCCTGTCATAATACGGATGGCCTGAAAGGAACCGATGGTTTTTGCTGAGACCATTCCTGCACCAATATGATCAATGACCTCGAATTCAACTGGATGCGCACTTGACGCTTCTTTTGTATCTTCTGCCCGAAGCGCAAATCCATCATACGGAGAACGATCAAATGCCGGAACATCATGGTCTGCCAAAATATCTTCTGCAATAAACCTTCCAAGGCTATCCTTTAAAGGGACCCATTCTATTTCTCCATGTTTTTCGTATTGGTGAACTTTCTTTATGGCCTCTTCTACTGGTATTGGCTGCCGTCTTTCCATCACACTTCACTCCTATATCCCTAGCAGTCTTGCTAGTAATGAATTGGCTTCTTTTTCATCATTTGTTCCATGGATTAATGCACGTCCTCCTTTGAAACAGACCATCCGGTAATTTTCGTAGCGTACATGGATTAAGAAGTCGTTTACTTCCACCTCACAAATAGATGAGAGCCGCTCTTTCATATGCTGAAATGAGAGTTCTGCTAAATCCTTTGAAACAATTTGAACGGTGTCACGTCCGCAAAGGACCGTCGATTTTTTACGCTGATCATGTAAATAAGGATAGGTTCTTGCGATGCCGCAAGTTGGACAGTTCTTCTCTTTAGTTAGAGATAAATCCATTTTAAATGATGTGGACTGCCAAAGATCAAACGTGACAAATTTCCGCTCGATTTGATCTTCATGCCCTGTTAAATATTTTAGTGCCTCTGTTTGCTGATAAGCAGAAACCATTTGAACAGCAGGTGAAATAATCCCCGCTGTATCACACGTCAAGCCGCCAACAGGCATTGCCGTGAACACACATGATAAACATGGCGTTTTATCCGGCAATATGGTCATATACATCCCCTGACTGCTCACACAAGCGCCATATATCCACGGCGTCTTCGTTTCTAGTGATAAGTCATTCATCACCATTCTTGTCTCAAAATTATCTGTTGCATCAATGACGATATCTGCTCTCTGGAATAACGGCCTTAACAGCTCCGCCCCTGCATCTTCAATCAGAGCGTGTATGGTCACTTCATGATTGATCTGCTCGAGACGTTTTTGTGCCGCAGCTGCTTTTGGTACATGTGCCTTTGCATCATGTTCCGTGTAGAGCTGCTGCCGCTGTAAATTTGAAAATTCCACATAATCACGATCGACAATCGTAAGCGTACCGATGCCAGACCGGACAAGCCCTTCCGCAGAAGCGGTACCAAGTGCACCGGCTCCAACGATCAGCACATGACTTTCAGCCAGCGCATGCTGCCCTTTTTCCCCAACCGGAGGGAACAAGATTTGTCTTGAATATCGGTCATTCAATGCTGTTCTCTCCTCACCGTTTTTTTATGTATCATATCATACCGTTTTCAGGTAAATCGCTTCTTTTATTGATATTACGAAATTCATTTGATGTCACGTTCAGTTCTTCCTCTGAAACGATGCGCACCTGAAGCTTTTGAAGCAAATCTTTAATGGCTAATTGATTCTCTTTTAAACACGCGCGAATAAACGGCAGAGAGCGGCGGTGATAAAGTGCAAATAAAGGCTGTAATCTGCCCTGAACAAGCGGGATGATGGCATCTGCGTGCTCGCTGCAATAGGACGATAATACTTCCGCCGTTTTCTTCCGTATGAAAGGCATGTCACACGCCGTCACTAAATACCATTCTGCTTCTTGCTTTTGCATCGCTGTATATATGCCGGCAAGCGGTCCGCATCCGCGCACCTCTTCATCATCTAACCAAACACTTTGTTCACCTCTTGCTTTGAAAAAAGGAAGAAGCGATGGATGACTGATGATGACAGTCTGCCTGTCTAAAAGCTGCTCTTTCACATGTTCATATAATGGTTTCCCTTGAAACATATGACTTGCCTTTGGCTCTCCAAAACGTCTGGAAGCTCCTCCAGCTAAAATCACATTCACTACGTGCATCCTCTCATCCTCCTTTGATATGGTTGTTCTAATCGCACTCCTTTCGCATACTTTATTGGTAACATGAATAAGGAGGGTCTATCGATGAACAGGCGCCATGCTTCTCCCCTATTCCATGATCTATCTCAAGAAAATTTATACTTAAAAGCTGAAACTGCCAAATATCAACAAATGATCTCTGATTTACAGTCCTCATATACGTATTCTAAAAATAAGAAGCTAACTCAAGAATATCATGAGATGAAAAAGGATTACACGCAATTAAAACAACAACTGGATGAAATAACCAATGACCAACATGATGCTGCCTCAAAAATACAGGATCTCTCCTACAGCAAAACAGAATTGTTACATAAAATGGTCCTTCTCCATGAGATGCTGCAAAAGGAAACCTATCATAGAAGAAAAGAAACCGAAGAAAAACACAGGCTGCATTTGAAAGTTGTAAAATATAAGGAAATCTCGCAACAATTAACTGAACGGATAGAGGATCAAGATAAACGACTTGCAAAAGAGGAGAAAAAAGGAAATACTTTATCCGCAGTGATTGAGAAGCTGCAGCAAACATTGGGCGATAAAAACGCAGAGCTCCATGTATTACAGGAAGGCGTCAGACACCTTCAAGAACGTTTTTATGAAACGCAGGAGAAATTACTGCAAATTGAAAAAGCAAAAGAAGCGATTTTTTATGAAACGCTCACGAGCTATCAAAAGCAGTTAGCAGAAAGCGAAGAATGGATCGCATCTCATTTTGCTGATATTGACCAGTCAGCACAAACAAATTCACAGCCATTCTCACGAGACCGCATCCTGCAAACGACAGAAGAAATCGAACCGATTTTGAAGAAACTCAACGAACAAGTTCAAACACTTCAGGAACAAGTCGATGCTGTTCAACGTAATGGAGAAGTCATGACAGTCAAAATCGATGGCTTTAAAAAACAGCGTGATCACCTGCCTAAGGAACGCAAAATTGTCTATACAGTTGATCAAAAGAAGTAATTCTCGAAATAAAAAACTGCTGGCTTGACGCCCAGCAGTTTTTTATTTATTCGTCTTCTGTTTGAATGTCGCCTTCTAAAATATACTGTCCGCGATAAGGCTTCTTCACTTCAGGATACATTTTAATTAAGCTTTGCATAAACGTTGTCATATTTGGGATTTCAAGACCACTCTCTTTTTCGATCTCTTTTTGAAGCTCTGAGCTTTTAATCGCTGCATTATGACGTTTTAACGTTTTAATCGCAGCTTCACGAAGCTTCGCTGCCTTTGAGCCAGGACGAGCTGTGCCTCTTCTGCGTCTTGTCGATCCTTCAGGAATACCTACAGGTGCACCGTTTAGCTGTCCTGTTCCTAAAGATGATGATTGTGGTTGTGCCGGCTGCTGGTAGCTTCTCATTTCTTGCGCAGCAAGCTCAGCTAATACAGGCAGTGAATCTGTCTTTCTTTCTGTACGTACTTCTTTTTTTGTATCTGACACTAGACCTGTTCCTTGACGGTCTAATTCTCTTAATTTTGCATAAATCGCATCGCGCTCAATTTGATATTCACGGATGACCTTTACTTCTGCCTCGTTTAATTGTTCCAATCGTAAACGTAACGCTTCCCTCTCATTAAACAATGGATTTCCCCCTCATCATATAAAAAATATTCTATAGTAAATATTAGATTAGAAAACTAATTTTATCAACTATTTTTTTATCATTTTACAGTTTGCTAACAGATAGGTATTTTCAACTAAAATTTTGCCAAAGAGGAAAAATCGGCACCCATTTCATTGCCACTATAGGCTTTTGACAAACCTTAAAATATTGTAAAAAAATTGAATAAACGCTTATACTACTTGATTTATATAGTTATTTACCTAACTGAAATTTCTTTTGTGCAAAAACGTTCTGAATAGTAAAAAGTTAAAATCTTTACAATTTCATTTCAAAACAAAAATGTAAATAGGTCGTTATACCTTTTTGTTTCAGGGATATTTTTTAATAAACTCCCTCATTTTCTCTTTTCTTAGGAATAATAAACTCGTCTAGTGCAATACGCCGCCTGTTTTTGCCCATGAAAAAACCCCCATTTATGGGGGAAAGCCTATTCTGCAGCCTTTTCAGACTCAGAAAGCACTCGATTGACACGTTTTTCAAGCATTTTCATTCCGCTTCCACCGGCTTGGAAGTGACGCAAAGCACCTGTTTTATCAAATACATAATATGCAGGCACATATTCGTTTTCAAAGGCTTCTGTTAGGTGATGATCACTGTCCACAAAGATTGGCTGCGTGATTTCATGCTCTTTCGCAACTTCTTTGATTTTTTCTAGATCTAGGTCATCTTCTGAACGAGGCATATGAACTGCTACAACGTTTAGTTGATCCTTGTACTCATCACGGAATTGATTGACTTGAGGCATTGCCTCTTTACAAAGATGACAGCTGACTGACCAGAAATGAATCAATGTTGGTTTGTCACCAATCAAATCTTCTTTTGTTACTTCTCCATTTAACCACTCTTTTGCACCAGTTAGTTCTGGCATTGGTTGACGTAATTTCATTATGAAGCGCCTCCATCCATTGTATGTGTCGAAACAAAAAGGTCTAACATCAGTTAGACCCTCCTGTTTCTTCAGTTATCAATTAAAGTGTTTTTTGACCAGGTTTCCAGTTCGCTGGGCAAAGTCCACCAGTTTGTAATGCTTGAAGAACACGTAATGTCTCATCTACATCACGACCGATATTGTTGTGGAATACTGTTTGGTATTGAAGTTCGCCTTCTGGGTTAATGATGAATAAACCGCGAAGAGCAATTCCTTCTTCTTCAATTAAAACGCCGTATTCTCTAGACACTGTGTGGTTAGTATCAGCAGCTAACGGGTATTTTAATTCACCTAGACCATTGTCTTTACGGTCTGTATTGATCCAAGCAAGATGCGTGTGGATTGTATCAGTAGATACACCGATGATTTCTGCATCTAAATCTTCGAACTCGTCATAACGATCGCTCATTGCTGTAATTTCAGTTGGGCAAACAAATGTGAAATCCATTGGATAGAAGAAAAGAACTGTCCATTTGTCATTCTTCATGTTTTCCTCTAAACTTACTTTACCAAATTCCTTGTTAGCAAGTACTGCTTCCATTTCAAAACGTGGAGCTTGTTTTCCTACAAAACGCTCTGCCATATGTAAATCCCTCCAAAAAATAATATCTTTATACAGTCTTCTTAGCTGTATATAAAATGAGAATCAAAACTTAAAATTCTCATTTAGTTAATAACTTCACAATTACAATTATAATACTTATGCGATTTTTAGTCAATATTAATTAATAATAAATTTAATTAACGATTTGTCACAATTCCTGCTTCACCTATCAAAAGTTTAACATGACTTGCATAAGGGAACAAATGATTAGCTTCTCTTTTAGAGCATACATAGAAAGGTTTTGAAGATCATGAGAGCATTTCAACAAGTAGATTGGGTTTCCATTATCCTCAATAGCAGTATGATTTTGCTAAAACTAGTCGCCATTTTTGCCATTTACTTTATCATCAGAGCCATAGGAAACAAGATGATTAAGCGAGCCTATACCACATTCGCTGAAAAGCATGAAGTCTCTTTATCAAGAGCCCAGACGCTGCAAAGTCTAACGTTAAATATTTTCGCCTACTTATTGATTTTTATTCTAGTTGTGATGATCCTCGACTTATTTCATTATAACCCGACTGCTTTGCTGGCAGGTGCAGGCGTTGTAGGACTTGCGATCGGTTTTGGCGCTCAAGGGTTAGTGAGTGATATTGTGACCGGATTCTTTATACTTTTGGAAAAACAATTTGATGTAGGAGAATATATAACGGTCGCCGGCTTTGATGGGATTGTTGAACAAATTGGACTAAGAACCACACAGCTTCGAAGCTTTGACGGCACCCTTCATTTTATTCCTAATCGCAGCATACTGAATGTGAGCAATCATTCAAGAGGGACGATGCAGGCACTCGTTGATATTGAGCTGTCTCCGGATGAAAATGTGGATCAGATGATCACAGCCCTTCAAGCTGCCTGTGATGAGGTGCGGGAGGAAACTCCTCAAATTATCGAAGGTCCTCAAGTTGTCGGCGTGGAGGCGTTCGGTTCTTCCTCTCTTGTGCTGCGCATCATAGCGAAAACCGAAACAATGGAGCAATGGCGGGTAGAACGAATCTTGCGCAAAAAAATGAAAGAAGTACTCGATATAGAAAAAGAGCAAAAAGAACCGGGATCATAATCTACCGGTTCTTTTTCTTGTTTTATTGAACACGCTGTTCTACTTCTTGGCAAATTTCATCAGCCGTCATACCTGATGCTGTAATAACAGATGCCTTTGTTGTTGTGTCTGAAATGCCAAGAACATTTGAATCTAATCCTGTGACGACATAACAGTCACACTGATCCATTTGCTGTTCATTTTGAATACGTACGACATCATACCCTTTTTGCTTCAATAGTTCTTCTACATCGGATAAAGATTGTTCTACACCAATTCTTGTCATAATCAAGAACACCTCCTGTTCATAAGGTGTACAGGAGGCAGCTCGATTATTCATTCACCAGCTTGCTTTTTAAAATAAGCCGTCATGACATTCACAGCTGTTTCAATCGCGTTTTCATCCGGCTGGAGCTTTGCATGATGCAGGCCGTATTCTGAATCGACCCCTAACCAAAACATGAAGCCGGGATATTTTTTCAGCATGTAGCCAAAATCTTCTCCTGTCATGGCTTCCCTGCATTCAATCACATTCGCAAGCCCTTCTTCGGCTACATATGACATAAATTCCTCTGTCAAATCCTTTGAATTGTCCACTTCGTAATAAGACGAAGGATAACGAACAGTTGCTTTGCATTCGTAGCCAATTTCAATTCCTTTTGCCAATGCTTCAATTCGCTTTCTTACCTTGTCCATAGACTCTGGCGAAAGTGTGCGAATGGTACCGTCAAGCTTTGCATGCTGCGCAATAATATTTTGAGCCGTTCCGCCGGTAATCGTGCCCACTGTAATGACCGCACTATCAAGGGGATCAACATTACGCGAAATCACCGATTGCAGCTGACCTACAAGAGCACTTGCAGCAACAACCATATCATTTGCTAAATGAGGATATGCAGCGTGTCCGCCTTTTCCTTCAAGCTCAATCACAAGCTCACTCGTATTGGCAAATAACAAACCCGGCTTTGTAGCAATTGTTCCAACAGGATATTCAGGTGCGATATGCAGCGCTGTAATAAAGTCTGGCGTCCATTTTTTGAGAACATCACTTGCAAGCATTGGTTCGGCACCGCCTGGACCTTCTTCTGCCGGCTGGAAGATAAATAATACGTCTTCTTTGATCGGTTCATGAACGAAATGATCGATGATACCAAGTGCAATGGTCATATGAAGGTCATGTCCACATGCATGCATCTTCCCTTCATGCACAGATTCAAATGGATACCCTGTTTCCTCGGGTATAGACAGGCCGTCCATATCTGCACGATAAGCAAATACGCGCGTTGGATTTGTCCCTTTCACTTTTACAAAAAGCCCAGTTCGCCACGTTTCAATCTCAACTCGATCTTTTGAATAGGTGTCCAAATGCTGAATAAGATACGCTTGTGTTTTAAATTCTTGGAAACCAAGCTCAGGGATTTGGTGTAAATCTCTTCGAATGGATATTAATTGCTCACGATTTAACAAGTGAACTCGCTTCCTTTCTTCTATACGAATAAGACGTGGATATCTCATCCACGTCTTTGTCTTCAGCTGCGAATTATATGATTAAAGCTGACGCAGTTCTTGTTTGATTTCAGTCTTACCTTTTGTTTTTTCATCGATGTCTTTGATTTTCTTAGCAGGTGTACCTGCTACAACTGTGTAAGGCTCTACATCGTTCACAACGATCGCACCAGCAGCTACTACTGCACCTTTACCAATTGTCACGCCTTCTAGAACAACAGCGTTCGCACCGATGACAACGTCATCTTCTACCACAACTGGTTTAGCAGACGGCGGCTCAATAACACCTGCAAGAACAGATCCAGCACCGATATGACAGTTCTTACCTACTGTCGCACGGCCGCCAAGCACCACGTTCATGTCAATCATCGTACCTTCGCCGATCACAGAACCGATATTAATAGAAGCACCCATCATAATGACTGCATTATCACCGATTTCAACTTGGTCACGGATGATTGCCCCTGGTTCAATACGGGCTTTAATGTTTTTCAAATCTAACATCGGAATTGCAGAGTTGCGGCGGTCATTTTCCACGACAACATCTTCAATTTTGTCTTTGTTTGATGCTAACACTTCTTGAATTTCACTCCACTCACCGAAAACAACTCCAGTGTTTCCTGTGATGAATGTTTTTGCATGTTCACCAAACTCAATACCTTCTAAGTCACCTTTAATATAGACTTTGACAGGTGTTGATTTTGTACTATTTTGAATAAATGAAATAATTTCATTAGCGTCCATTTGTTTCATGTATGTATGTCCTCCTCTTAATTTATACTTCATTACTGTACCAAAGGAGTGTTTTAATGACAAGTGAAAGAGTCATCTCCTCAATGGAAAATAAAACAAGCGGGACCGATTATCCCGCTTCTTGCTGGTGAAGCTGAACAAATTGTTTACCAAAAGAAATTAATTCGTCTTCTTCCTCTCCTTCTGGATTCAGCTCAATTTTAACTGATGGGAGGACAATGTCACCGCCAAGCTCCTTCACTTTTTCTTCGATTAGGTCAACAGCTCCGCAAAAATGTTCGTAAGATGTATCGCCAGAACCGAATACTGCAAATGCTTTTCCCGTTAAATCAAGCTCTTCCATTTCTTCATATAAATCAATAAAATCATCCGGAAGATCGCCATCTCCCCATGTATACGCACCTAACATAATGTGCGAGTAATCATTAAGCAGCTCGGCATCAATATCCATCGCTTCATGCCGGTCCACGCTGGCTCCTGCTTCCGTTATACCTTTTTCAATTAAATCTGCCATCGCTTCTGTATTTCCAGACATCGTGGCATACACCAATAAAACCTTTTCTGTCACTTTTTCTTCCTCCTTATCAATGAATCAACGCTGGCTCCTCATACGGCCTGACAAACTTACTTTCATATAAACCCGCACAGAAAAAGTTTTCGTTTTGATTGGCTACACGAAAACCGTGCCCTTTGATCGTATCAAACCATTTGAGCTCTTTTTGCTCAATATCAAGCTGATACACTTTAGAAAATCCGTGTTCGTCTTGTGAAGTGGTCACATACACAATGCCGTTATCCTCTGATACATCCAAAAATGATTCTTCTCTAGCAAAGGCCTGTGATTGAATATCATGCAGAATATTTGTATGTAAATCTAAAATTTGAACAGATCCTTTTTTGCCTTTTTTTGAACCTAATGCACAAACAAGAAGATGTTCATGACAGAGCAGCATAGAAGCTGTCATTCGGTGCTCCTCTCTGTTTAAAAGAAAAATCTGTTCACTCTGCAAGTCATACACCCATATTCCTCCGTGAACCTCATGAATCTGTGTTCCAATATAAAGGTGGTCACCTGCAGCACATAAAGAACGAATGACCGGCGGATGATTCACATGAGCAAATGGCTTCATAATTTCCCAGGAAATTCCGAAATCATTTGACACATAGATACTATGTTTTCCATGCGCACATACAAACCCATCTTTACGTCCTGTAATAGACCAGACGACTGCGTTTGTTGGAAATGAAGATAACGCCCATGTATTGCCTTCATCTCCTGATCTAATCACTGTGCCATTTTCACCAACACCGAATAAATAAGGGCCAATATAGCTGATCGCATGAATTTTATGCTTGAGTTTAAACAGTTGCTGCCATCCGCTCTCCACACTATAGTGAAAAATACCTTCACGTTTTACAGCAACAAAGTATCCACCACTTTTAGATGCTGCAACGGCTGTTGCTCCTTTATGAAACATGATTTTCAACTCGTTTCTCAGACAAAGCGGCCCACGTTAAAAAGCTCACAGCAAATTCCTGACAGCACGCCACATCTTCATCTGTATCCGGTGCAAGCTCCATTTTTAATGTTTCAGGAAAAACAGATGCACCCGTTGATTTCAGCATGTCATGGAATGTATGGACAGCCTCGCAAAACTTTGGATAGCTGTAATCACCCGATCCAAAGACAGCTGCTTTTATGTGACTAAGTTCAAGAGTAGAGACCTCCTCATAAAAATCCTCTGCTTCATATGGCAAATCTCCATCACCCCAAGTATAAGAACCAATGAATACGTAATCGTATGAGGATAGGTCCTCTGCGTTCATATCATCAAATTCCATCATCTCTGTATCTATGCCTTTTCCTTCAAGTGTTTGCTTTAAGATCGCTGCCATATCTTCCGTATTTCCAGACATACTCGCAAATGCAATTAGTGCTTTCATCTATCGGTCACCTCATCTAAATGATAATCATTTTCAATTATTATATGTACACTTTAAATGATAATGATTTTCATTGTCAAATGATTTCATAAAAAAAAGTACCTCCCTATTCCAAGAAGGTACTTACACGGCATCATTTTCAAGCATTTCTTTAACCACACCAACAAATGCTTGTACCTGTTTTAACTGAAAAGACGCTTCATAGCCTAGCAGCCATGTGTCACGGCCGATTTGCTCTCCGTTCACATCAACAAGCGGTGTTTTATAAACACTTTTTTCGTGGTCATATAGAGTAACAGAAGGCAAAATGGCGTAACCGATGCCGTGGTAGGCCATTTGTTTACATGTTTCAATTTGGTCTACTAAAATCGTCTGCTTTGGAGATACTTTAAATTTTTGATGCCACCAGTGCTGGATTTCCTGATAATACGTGCTGTCGCTTTTAAATTGGATAAATGGCCGCTCAGTCTTGATTAATTCATCTACGTCCTTGATCACGGAATCGACTAAGTATAAATGATCTGTCATCAAGTATTCCTTTGTCCCCTTCCAATCAGGGTTTCCGCGAATGATTCCTATGTGCACATGGTCTTCATACAAGCTTTTGAGCATTTCACTGCTCCAGCCGGTAACGAGTGACACCTTGGCATTTGGATATTTTTCGACATACCGTTTTAACACCTTTGGCAGCCAGTGCTGTCCAATAATCGACGCCACCGCAAGCTTGAGTGTACCGTGAATGTCACCCTCAAGTTCATCAATTCGTTCTCTCACTCGATCCTGTTCAACCGTTACTTCTTTTGCAAATTGGATAATCTGTTCACCTGCTGAAGTCACGGTCAGCCCCTTTTGTGAACGAAAAAAGATTTTCGTTCCCCATTCCTTTTCGATCGTCTGCAATCTTTGAGATAATGCAGGCTGAGAGACAAAGAGCCGTTCCGAAGCCTTCCTCATATTCAATTCTTCACTTAGCACAACAAGCATATGTAACTCCTGAAGCTGCATGGGCGTCCCCTTTCTCTCTATAAGTTTTTCTTATTCCATATGCTCATTATATAAATTTTAACTTATGAAGGCAAAAAAATAAGCTGGGCTGCAGCTCATTTTTTCGCGGAATGAATGACCTCATTTAAGCGCTTTAATACAACTCGTCGAGTAAAAATGCCTTCAAAGACTTGCTCCTCATTTACTACACAAACAAATCCATTATTCGTCACAGCGTGAACGCCTTTTATTACAGGATCTGTCGTTTTGAGTCTCGGAATATCTTTCAGCATAACCTCTTCGACCTTCAACTGGTCGAGCTTCTCAAATTCGATTCGTTCTAAACCGAAGATTTTATCCATAATCATATTCGTTCCAATTAACCCGTGTAAATGATAAGAAGCGTCTAATACCGGAATGGCTGTATATCCTGTTTTGGTTAGGACCAATAGGGCATGCTCAAGGTTATTGCCAATTTGAACATGTGCGACTTTATCTGCATCAATCATATGCTCGGCTACTGTGGACTCAAGCAATTGAGTCGGCTCTATCTCTATCATGTTTCTTCGACCCCTTTTCTCTCAATCATCAATCATACATTCCCCATTACGATTAAGCATAAACTAAAACGAATTTTGTCGAAAGATTTTTTCTGCATAAAAAAGATACTCAGCCCCCGAGTATCTAATAGAATGTTAAACCAATATTAATTCTCAAACCTTACTCTGTCATACAATGTGATCAATTGCTTATACGTATTGTCGTCGACATTTTTTGTTCCACATTCTATATCATTGATCTCACTGCTTAGTAATTCGACAGCATATTCCTGATTCAGCAATACGTTTAATAATAGCTTTTTCTCTTCTTCATTAAAACGATTTTCGATGACGCTCATTCAACATCAGGCCCCCTGTTTCATATATGCTTTTATATTGATTAGCAGGCTTTTGAATGTCTGCTTCCTCTCTATACAGCTAGAATAAGGAACTAGAATCGAATCGTCAACCGCACGTTTCGACAAGGTTTGGAGAAAAATGACGGAATTTATTTTGTGTATCGATTGGCATAGCAAAATGCTGCATATGAGTCGGGTTTTATTTTTGCTTCAATTCCCATAGCTGTGATCATTCCGGTCATTTCCTGGATCAGCTCTTTCGTACTTCCTTTTTTGCCAATATCCAGATGGGCTTCAAAACGAAGGTCTGCCCCTTCCTCAGCAAACGGAAGAAGCAAATCCATCAGTTCTGTTAAAGGCCCCTCAAGGATGTCTGCACATACCTTTTGGCTAAACGCTGTCTCTAATGAAATTTTTTCTCTAAGACTTTGCACGGGTCTTTCAATCACTTGTTGTGTGAGGCAGCCCCAAGCTCCTTTGCCAATCCGGTGGAGATGAATTGCAGTCATAAATGTTGTGACATTTTGATTGACCTGAGAATCCGTACCAATTGATAACACATAGGCGGATCTAGGGTCTTTTCGAATAAAGTCTTTCATTCTCATGACGACATCAGAAAACGCTAAACGATCTTCAGAAAGATTGTAGAAAAAAGAATCACTCACAGAAAGGAACTCCTTTTTAATGGTCTCTTATCCGAAAAATGCGCTGATTGATCATCTTCCATTTGTACATATCATCTATGATGATCCATGTATGCTGCCGCAATAAACGAAGGAATCCTCAGAAAAAACATTTCATACGATTCAGCTTAGGATTGTAGAAGCTCAAAAATCTCAATCGAAATCATATCAATGTTGTCAAATGGGAAAGTGTTTGGCTTATCCCCTTGTTGAAAAACAGTCAATTCAAACGTTTGATTCTTTTCGAAATACTTAACACTACAGATTTTCTCACCGTTCACTTCGAAATAACGCTGTGCCGGCTCGTTTGCAGCTTCTGCTGTCTCTTGAAGACTTTGCAGCCTTGTAATGATACCCATTAATTGTGACATTCTAAAAAAAGACTCCTTTCAAAAAAACAACTCAAGATGAACCCGTATTGATTATACACAAGTCCTACAAAGCATCATACCATAAAGTGTTCTCAGATGATATTTTTCCTCTTGAATTCAAAAAAAGAAAAAGAATCTGTTTTTTTAGTTTGAGTCTTTTTTCTAATCTCATGCACCATGATTTTTATAAACCAGCAGATCTCATCAGTCGTTTCGCAATTTCATCAAAATCCTCTTTTGATATGCCTGGAGCAAACTCTTCCGGTAATTCTCTATAATCTGGCACAGGTGCACCTTGCGGGGTGCCTTCAATGACTGTGAGCGGCTTTCCATCAATCGGGTGGCTGCCTTTCCAAATTTTATTGATATCCTTGTAGTCCGTATCACTAAATGTATACAGCTTTGTATGAACATTCTGATCTTCAAATTTTCTCGCTGAATCAAAGTATTTGTTATCAAGATTTGGGATTGGCAGCATCTTCCCTACATCTACTCCTGTAGCGACTTCTAGTGCCTTTGCATATGCCACAATATGCACGCCGCCCCTGACAAGTAAATAACCGATCATCTCTCTTGCTGTAGGGTGGTCCGTCATTTCATATACACGCATTTTGTGCGTACGTGCTCCGCATTCAAGGAAGAAATTATGAAGGAGGTCAAGAATCAGGTTGCCGCTTGAGAACACATTCTCTCCTGTCCAAGGTTTTGCCATTGAATCAAACGGATAGCCTGTTTGGGCTGTTTGAATAAAATGCTGTGTATTTCGTTTATCGACAGCTGCCTTCATCGGCGTCGTATCTGGATCTCCTCCATGGGTAGTTCCTGTAATCATGAGATTGATGGCTGTGGTCACAAGCTCAACATGACCGAATTCTTCAGCTGTAATACTGGATACGAGGTCATAAAACGGTTTGAGTTTTCGTTTCCCTCTAAAGTTAAAGGATTGAAACATGTAATTATTTAATGTGGACATTTCACCGAATTTTCCGCCGAGTAATTCTTGCACAGCAGCGGCACCATTTGCATCTGGGTGATCTGGTCTTGGCAAATCAATGAGCAGCCGCGTGTCACGTTTGATCATGATGTTTCCCTCCTACTGTCTAACTATCATCACTTAAGATGTATGGAGGGTTTGGGCTGTCCTATGCATGAAGGGAAAGATTGAAGCACAAAAAAAACTTGGCGGGGGTAGCGCCAAGTTTTTTGGATCTTGATCTGATAGAGGGGTTGGGGAACAGAGAGTAGCTTCTCTCTATAACTAAATGATAATGATTATCAGTTTCATTGTCAACCATTTTTTATTTTCTTTTTTCTATCAAAAAAAGCAGCCTACGAGGCTGCTCAGATTGATGACAAAAAGCTGAAATTCCTTTTGTTTACATTTCAGTGTGATAGAAAACCTTTGAAGTCTAGGAAGGACGAGTACCGGAGCGAATTATACATTCGTGAGCACTGCCACGCAGGACTGACAAAGAATGCGAGGATTAGTCTTCACGCCGCGTCTTCAAATTAATCCATCTTGCTCATATAAATAGGCATATGGAAGGTCTATAAACAAATACATATCTCCCTCTAAAGGATAAGAAAACGTACGTATCCTCTCACCTGTTTCTAAATCACTATAAATATCGCTGAAAAATCCTTTTCCGCTAATTCTCATTTGAAGAATATTTGCTAGGAAATAAGGACGCCAGCTCCAGTTTTTTTCTATATACTCCGGCTGAAACAACCATTCTTCTTCTTTTTTGAACACATTTCCAGTGATTTGAAAGCCTTCTTCATTACACATATAAATCCGAAAGCTGCAATCTGTTAGTTCAAGTGCCAGTTTTTGAATGAGCTCATCATTTGTGCTGCACGATTTCTTTAAAGTCGTAACAGCTTGATGAATTCGTTTATAAAATGTTTCAGAATGTTCGTAGACAGCTTGCAGCTTCTTTTTCTCATGGGCAATAAATTGCTGGAATTCTTCTCTAAGCTGATCTTTTCGGTGGCTTCGATCGATTAATTCTCCTGCAGGCTCATGAAGATAGAACCCTTGAAAATATCTCCCGCCATTTCTCCAAGCATACTGTAGCTGGAAATTTGCTTCAATGTCCTCATAAATTAAAGCAGCTCCTATTTTTCTTGCAAGCAATGAAATGCTGTACAAGACATATTCATAGGAAGGAGATGGAGCCGATGCCTTTAATGCCTGTAAATCTATTTTTAATAAATCAGGTGAAAGCAAGGCAATCCGGTCCAGATTACTGCTTTCTTTTCCTATATTTGAGACGGCGATTTTAATCCCATATGTACGATAATACGTTAACGTATGGTATAGCTGTTCAATGTCGCCGCTAAACGTATGCTCTGCAAACTCAATAACAAACCGGTTAAGCTGAATGCCCCTTGCTTCATATTCCTTTAAGAGTTCTAAAAAGCTTTCCCCGTGATCCAGCATGAGGATATTGGCATCATGATTAATAAAAATGAGCAAATCGTCATCTGCTGTTGTGAAGAGATCAAGTGCTTGAGTCAGTACTTTGTGATCTACTTCCAATTTATATTCGTCAGGAATAGATGAATCCGTAAAGAAGGAGCCTAGGCTAACCGTTTCTGACTCAAGCTTCATTCTTCCTAGAATCTCATAGCCTATCACTTTTTGCTCTTCCGCACTGAATATTGCTTGATAGTGCGGGAAAACATCTTCAATATTCGTTAAAATATCCAATGGATCGACCATTTTCATCACCTGCTTCTCTCTTTGTGTGATTATACCACATCAAAAGCAGGTCTTACATCGTCAATCAAAATGGTGATTGGTTGAGCCATTGTCCCCCATCCATCGTAATACAATCTCCATTTATATAAGACGCATGCTCCGATAATAAAAAGCTCGCAAGCGCTGCAATTTCCTCAGGTGTGCCCAGTCTGCCAAGAGGAACGCTATCTAATGTTCTTTGCGCTGCTTCTTCTGATTCCCATAGTTTATCTGCTCCGCCTGTTCTCTCGATTGGGCCTGGTGCGATGGCATTGACGCGAATTCGATATTGCCTCCCCCATTCAACAGCAAGCGTTCGAGTCAGGGACAACACGCCGGCCTTTGCTGCCGCCGAATGCGCCACGCCTACACCAGCACCCCATGCATAGGTAGCCACCATGTTAAGGATACTTCCCCTTTTCTTTTGCCGAATCCAGTAATTGCCCACTGCATGGCTGCAAAAGAATGTACCATTTAACACAATATCAATCACAGCTTTCCAGCCGTTAGGAGACAGCTTTTCTGCTGGCACTAAAAAATTTCCTGCTGCGTTGTTAATGAGGGCATCGACATCACCAAATGTATCCACCGCAAACTTGACCATTTGGTCAGCATCCTCTGGGTTTCGCACATCCATTTGGAAGTAAGCGACTGCTCCGCCCTTCTGCTTCATTTCTTTTGCCGTCTTTTCCAGCGTCTCTTCCGTTCTACCAGTAATCACAACATTCCAGCCTTCAGCTGCCAAATGGGCAGCCATTGCCTTCCCCATACCGCTTGATCCCCCTGTCACAATCACTGTTTGCTTCGTCATTTGTTCTCCCCCTTTGTATGATTTGAATGACTATTCATTCATTATTGTCTATCATATCATGATTGACCCTCGGTGCACCATATGGGAGATTATCCAAATATGATGCTATACTTAATTTTATTTATAAAGGAGTCTTATATGAAGCAGCTTTCCCGCAGACAATTTTTAAAAGGAGCAGCTGGTGCGAGTATTCTCGGGTTTTTGGCTACAAGTTGTGGATATGGATATGCCAGGTACATTGAGCCGCGCATGATCGATACCGTGTCACTGACGATTCAAGATGCTCAGCTTCCAGCTTCATTTGACCAGTTTAAAATAGCTCAATTTAGTGACGTTCATTTGAGTGATACATTTCCTGCGAAGGACCTAGAAGCCATCGTTCAGAAAATCAATGCTGCATCTCCAGATCTCATTGTGTTCACAGGTGATCTCGTTGATTTTCAAGCATCCACCCAAGAGCATGAAAAAGCGAAGACTTATTTGAATAAGCTTCATGCTCCGTTCGGTAAACTCGCCATCTACGGAAATCATGACTACGGACCATTTGGCGTGGAGCTTTATGAGAAAACAATGGAGGCTTGTGGATTTACATTATGTAAAAATGATGTGTTTCTATTAGAAAAAGATCATGCACATATTCAGATTGCTGCACTGGATGATCTTATGATGAGCGTGCCTGATTACGATTTGATCAAACGGGAAGTATCATCTGATTTATTTACGTTGCTGCTCGTCCATGAGCCTGATGCAGCATTAGAGCTGAAAACAACACCTATTAACTTGCAGCTTTCCGGGCATACGCATGGCGGTCAAGTGCAGCTGCCTTTCTATGGACCGATTCTCACAGCACCTTACGGCCGTAAATATGTAGAAGGTTTATACGAAAGCGATCAGCAACGCATCTATGTCAACCGTGGACTTGGGACAACACGGCTCCCGCTTCGGTTTTTAGCCAAGCCAGAGTTAACCTTTTTTACCTTTACATCTCGTGTATAAATAGAAGCCAAACCGCCCTCTCCTGCATATGTATAATCAAAGTTCTTTCTCATGACAAATGTTAGGAGAAACCTTACTGGGCCTGATTCCGTCCATATAGTATGTCAAGTGACGGCATCATGGCTTCTTTTATTTGAGTAAAAGGAGTGTACTTTGGTGCTGCGATATACGGTGAAAAGAGGAGAAACTCTTGCTTCTATAGCGCTTGATTTTCGAACAACAACAGATGCCTTAAAGGCTGCAAATCCGTCACTTCAAGCTCGCGAGCCCGAACAAAATGAGGTCATCATCATACCTGGTTTGCCAGATCCTAATACGATCCCATACCGCATCTTTGTTTCGATTTCAACGAAACGCCTCGTTTTGTTTTCTGGATCACAACTTATTCGTTCGTATCCGATTGCAACAGGGAAAATTTTAAATATGACACCGACAGGTTCTTATTATATTGTCAACAGACAGCCAAACCCAGGAGGTCCCTTTGGCGCTTATTGGCTGAGCCTCTCAAAAATTCATTACGGCATTCACGGTACGAATAACCCGTCTTCAATTGGTAAAGCTGTTTCTAGAGGATGCATTCGCATGTATAATCAGAATGTCATCGAGCTTGCTTCACTCGTTCCAAACGGAACACCTGTGACCATTAGCCAGTAGATGAAATCAATTGTACGAATGGTTAAAATTTTATATGATATAAAGTGGGATCTTCAGGTTAAGGAGCGTATTTATGGATATTTTTAAAAACAGAAATTTTGTTCGTCTCTTTTTTGCGGCACTTGCTTCGCAAATGGGGACAACAGTAGGCAATATGGCGTTTGCCTTTTATTTGCTCGACCATTTTAGTCATCAGCCCGCATACGCCACATTGGCTGAACTTATGTATTCTCTTCCTACCGTCTTTGTCTTTTTTATGGTCGGTGTGGTCGCAGACCGTTTTGATCGTAAAAAAGTCGCAGAGAATTGTGATTGGATACGAGCTGGGCTGACGATTGTATTATTCATCGTTATTTATTTTAATTCACTGCCACTTATTTTCTTGATCTTGTTTATTCGAAGTGCTATTACGAAGTTCTTCTATCCAGCTGAAGCTTCTCTCGTTCAGGCGATTTTAAATAAAGATCAATATGCAAAAGCCGCTGGCTTAAATCAAATGCTGTTTAGTTTATTTATGGTATTTGGCGTTGGGCTCGGTGCCATTATGTATAAGACGATTGGACTTCACGGTGCCATTACAATTGATTTGGTCAGCTTTATTATTTCAGGCATCCTGATTCGTTCATGTAACATTCCAATTGAAGCGCGTCAGCCAAATGGACAAGCTGGCTGGAGAGGCATGACCATCAAAACGTCTCTGAAAGATTTTAAAGAAGGCATCCTATATATTTTAAAAAATAAATTATTGGCTTCTTTAATTTTTGGCTTTTTTGTTTTCGGTCTAGTCAATGGCGCATTTGCCGTTCTTCCGATGTTTACAATGAAATATGGACTTTCACCAGACCATTTTGAACTGCATACATCCTTCTTTACCATTGCGATCGGTGCAGGCTTGCTCGTTGGAAGCTTAATGGGCTCTGTCCTCGCTAAAAAGGTAAAGATGCAATATCTCATGTCGATTCCAATTTTGGTCGCAGGTATTTTGATTTTTGTCCTTGGTTCTACCCATACCTTATGGTTGTTTTACGTCACGTCATTTGTCATTGGTACATGCATTGGCCCAGTCAACATTGTCATTGGCGGCTGGCTGCCTAGAATCGTCCATCCTCGACTGATGGGCCGTGTGTCAGGATGGGTTGATCCGCTCACTATGTTTGCTCAATCGATGACATTAGGTCTGATTGCTGTATTATTTCCAAAACTCATCACAAATGTTTCTTATATTTATTACGGAATGGGCTTTATTATTTTACTTGTCTTCCTTTTTTACTTCATTACACTGCCAAAGTTCAGCAGAGAAGCTGACGACTTAGACGTACAGCGTGAACTAAAAGGGCAGGGAGTTCAATAAGTAAATAGCAAAAAGGACTTTCTTTTCAGGAAAGTCCTTTTTGCATGGCTGAAACGTCCTTCATGCATTTCCTCTGTTGAGAGAATCTGCTTGAAGGCTTGCTTTATTGATCCATTTTTTCTTGTTTTTCACAATAAAATTCCTTTACATCTTTAAACGTTTTATAGTAGGATAGTCAGGTTGGAGGTGAAAGAAATGCTAAAAAGTTACTATTTTATTCATACTAAAAATGAACAGGGACAGTTTGTTGTACATACAGAAGATTGTGCATTTTTAGGCGATGCTGCAAGCCGTACGTTGATTGGCCTGCACATGAATGGTGAAAGCGCCATGGATGAAGCCAAACAAATGACGAATGAAACTGACTTTAATGGTTGTTTTTATTGCGCTTATTCTATTCATACAAAATAATTCATCCTATATGCATCACATATACGCGCATATGGTGGGCTGCATATATAAAAAAGATATCATTTGAGAAACTACCCATTTTGATAAATAGGTAGTTATCATGAACTAATAGTTCACTTTGTTTATATTTCATACAGTCAATTCTTCTTATCATTCCTTCTATTGTTCATCACCCATCCCGCTCATTTTTTCGGCTGATACAATGCCAAGAAAAAAATCATATAGACAATACAAGCTGTCCCTATCCATTGGAAAAGTCCGAATGGCTCTTTTAACCAGAAAACAGTCGTGACGACTGCTGCAAGGGGCTCAACACTTCCAATTAAGCTCGACTCTTTTGGTGATAAGTATTGCAAACTTTCTATGTAAAACCAAAAAGCGATCATCGTTCCAAATATGACCACAAATAATAAATAGACATATGCTTCAAAAGGTAAATGAGTGAAATTGAACTTCCATGGAGGATGGATCAAGCTAAGGGCGCCTCCTCCTATAAGCATCGCCCAGCCGACAACCACTAGAGAGTCGAATTGTTTTAACAGGCTGATCGGATATAACGTATAAAACGAGAGCGCCACAGCCGATAGTATTCCCCAAATCACTGCCACAAATGGAACGGTTAATGTTGAAATAGAACCATTCGTCAATAAGAAAAACATACCCGCCAAAGCCAATACCACTGTAATCAAATCTCTTCTAGTGAAGGTTGATTGCCTGCGAATGACCAAATACACGATAATCATGACAGGGGCTGTATACTGCAGCAGCGTTGCCACAGCAGCATTTCCATGTTGAATGGATGCCATATAAGTATATTGAACAGCCAGCATACCCATTAGCCCAAATAGAAGGACTTGCATCGCTGTCCTCTTCTTTTGCCACACACCGAACAGATGTGTTTTTTCTTTTGTCATCACATGAACAAATAAAAGCAATCCCCCTGAAATGAACAGCCGAACCGTCACAAGCCAATTGACATCAATCCCATATTGCTGAAACAATTTTTGTGAAATTGTTCCTCCTACTCCCCAGCAGATAGCGCCTATGAGTACAAGTAAAATTCCCTTTCTCCTATTCATTTTCATTCTCCTCAATTCTCAACAAATCATGATAATATAGTTGATAGTAGTTCACTTTGTTACATATTGATATATCAATTGAACATAAAAATAAAAGAATATTGAGGAGAATTATGCACAACCATCATTTTCTGATTGACTACAACCTGAAAGAATTAACGGAGCATTCTACGACAACATGGCCTATTGCTATTTATCATACGAAAATTCGTCATCATAGAAGCGGCTACATCCCTCTTCACTGGCATGACGAGTTTCAATTTGTCTTTATTTTAGAGGGTGAAGCTGAATTTCATATCAATGAAGAAACATTATGTTTAAAGCAAGGAGATGGCATTTTCATCAATAGTGGCTGCCTGCACATGGCAAAAGATGCGAATGGGACGGCATGTACTTATGTTTGTTTAAATGTCTCTCCCTATTTCATCACAGCGAATGAATTATTCACCACATTTGTCCATCCATATATGCGTGCGAGCCAGACACCTTATATTTTATTCAACCGAAAAGATCATTGGCCAAAGCAGATCTATCAATGCATTCAAATCATTCAACAATTAATTGATGAAACTCCGGTATATTATGAACTTGAACTCAATATTCAGCTTATCACCATTTGGAAATGCTTATTACAAAACGGCTTCCAAATGAAACATGATGCGCGTAAACACGATAAAAATGAACGGATGAAACTTATGCTGAATTGGATTCACCAGCATTATTATGAAAAGATCCTTCTCGAAGATATTGCTCGTGCAGGACAGTTAAGTCGCTCAGAATGCTGCAGATCCTTCAAAGACATTTTAAAGAAATCACCCATGCATTATGTAAATGAATATAGAATTCAGCAAAGCCTCGTCCTGCTCCAAGAAACAGATTTTAATATTACAGAAATCGCCTACCAAGTAGGCTTTAACAGCACAAGTTATTTTATCAATTTGTTTAAAAGAATAAAAAATACGACACCTTTAGCATATAGAAAATTAAAACAGCTGGATTCTCTCCAGATAAAATGGATAGAAGAAAAATAATGCAGAAGGCGTCTTAAATGGCTTTTGTAAATACAAACGATGAGAATGGCTACATTTCAATCGCCCTCGCCTAATGCAGACAAGGGCGTTTTTTATTGCTGTTTTTGTTCTTTTAGTTTCTTAAAAATCACAAATTGATATACTCCGAATAGTACGGTGAGGATCATAATTCCTGTAAATAATTGATCGGCTGGAAGCAAGAAATATACGACAACAAAAGATAAAAGCAACACAAGATAACCTATATTGAATGCTTTTTTGAATGTCATGATATTACCTCCTTTCATTAATAGCTTATATACATACTATATAATCAACAGAAATAGAATCAGTTGAAGTTTTTTTGGGGGAGATTGGGGGATTCGAACACACAAAATTTTTAACCCTCCATAATCCCTTTATACCAAAGGTTTTCTTTTTACAATATCTCTATTTGCAATTTACTAATAAAAACGTATAATTTATACTAAGCACAGGAAGACGAAAGACAAAGGAGAGAAAAAATGGACGATTATGCTCATACTAAAGACATAGAACCTACAGCAGAAAACATCGCAAAAGCCATTTATACTGTTAACCGCCATGCTAAAACCGCACCAAACCCCAAGTTTCTTTATCTTTTGAAAAAACGCGCGCTGCAAAAACTATTGCAAGAAGGTAAAGGAAGAAAAGTGGGCCTACATTTCTCTAACAATCCCAAGTATAGTCAACAACAGTCCGACGTGCTGATTGAAATTGGAGATTATTATTTTCACCTGCCACCAACGAAAGAAGACTTCGAATTTTTGCCACACTTAGGAAATTTAAATCAATCATATCGCAATCCGAAAGCGAATATGTCATTAAACCGAGCAAAGCAAATACTTCAAACGTATGTCGGTTTAAAAGAAAAACCTGCCGCCACAAAACAAAAATCACATTACACAAAGCCCGTCTTCAAACGACTCGGGGAAAGTTATTTTTAAACAGAAAAAAACCACTCATGCCGAGTGGTTTTTTGTTTAGATAATAAAATGATCGACTTTTTCAATCAGCTGATGAATTTCTGGTTTACTGATTTGATCATCTGCACCGATCGTTTCCCCTTTATGACGCAAATCTTCAGTGATTAATGAAGAGAAGATAAGAATCGGGATGGAATTTGTTAAAGGATTGTCCTTGAGCAATTTTGTTAGCCGGTGGCCATCCATTTTAGGCATTTCAATATCCGTAATAATCATATCAATTTCTTCTGTCACACTGATTCCTTTGCTGACAAGATCCATGACATGATCATATGCCTGTTTGCCATCTTCAAAGGTCACAATGTTTTTATAGCCTGCTTCGGTTAATTCATTTGTTAATAAACGCATGAGAAGCGGAGAATCTTCAACGACATACAGCTTCTTCCCTGTTCTTCTCTCGTCTTTCTCACCGTCAAACATATGATACGTATCAACACCTGAAGCGGATTCAATATCATAAATGATTTTTTCGTAATCTGGAAGGAAAATCATTTTTTCATCAAGCTTAATGATGCCAGTTAAATGACGGTCCATCCCTTGATTCAGTGCAGTCGGCTTCTCAATCTCTTCCCAGCTGACGCGGTGAATTTGTGATACTGTTCCTGTGTGGAACACAAATTTCCGTTGGTTGAATTCAGTCACAATATATTTCTCTTGTTCCGACTGATCTGACTCGACATTAAAAAAGGAAAATAGATTGATGACTGGTAAAATCTCGCCTCGTAAACTAATCATCCCTTCTACATCTTGGTGAGAGTGCGGTACAACCGTCACCTCAACCGGCTGAATGATTTCTCTTACTTTCATGACGTTAATGCCGAATTGATTTGCACCAATTTCAAACTTCACAATTTCCAATTCATTGGTACCAGAGTCAAGTAAAATTTCTTGTTTATTTAAAGCCACGGAAATCCCTCTATTCTTCAATATTAGATTGTACTTTTTATATCGGCAGCATAGGTAAAAAGTTGACGTTTCTTTACGCTTTCTCTCGAACGAATTGATGAATCACAAGTCCTATCGATGCAAGGATGAGCAAAGACCCTAGTGCAAGGCGGCTTGCGAGATTTCCGTGCTCTGCAAACAGCAGGGTAACTGAGCCATAAATAATGGGCCCAATAATGGAAGACACCTTTCCTGAGAAGGCAAAGAGGCCAAAAAACTGTCCTCGCTTTTCCTTCGGGGTTAGTTCAATAATCAAGATTCGTGATGCCCCCCAGCTTGCGCCAAGTGAAATCCCAAATAAACTGCCAGCTACCCAGAAGACCCATTCGGTTGTCGCTGTCACAGCTAGAATGAGCGCCACAATTAAAATGACATACACGACGGTAATCGAGCGTTTTGCCCCTATCGCTTTTGTGATATAACCAAACAGAAAGGAGCCAATGATACTTGAAATGGTCGACACAAGATAGAGTAAAATAAATTGCCCAGCTGTAAAGCCAATAATGATTTTGGCATAAACAGCCATCATCGCAATTGCTGTTTGTAAGGCATCATTCATAAAAAAGAAGGCGATCATAAAAATAAAAGCTGGCTTGTACCTTTTCATCTCTTTAAACGTGTGAACAATCTCTTTATACCCGCTGAAAAAAGATGCCTTTTTCTCTTGCTGAGGCAGCGGATGAGGATCTTTTACAAAAAAGAGAAAAGGTAGGAAAAAGAGAAGGAATAAAAGGGCTGTTGGGATAAATGCTTCATGAAACTGGTCATTGCCGACAAGTAAATAAACAGAGAGACCCACAAGTGTTCCTAAATAGCCAACGGCGATACCAAATCCAGAAATAAGCGGGATTTCATCCTTTGTCCCAAGATCGGGCAAAATGGTGTCATAGAAAACAAGACTAGAATGATAGAAAAACTTTGCGATCACAAACAAGGTAACCACGACCAATAAAGAAACAGGCAGCCCAAACCATTCACTTGAGAAATCAATCCCAGCAAAAATCCCCATCAACACCGTACAAGCAATACATATGAACGTAAACACCGTAATGTAGCGTTTCTTTTTTCCTGTACGATCAATCAGCACTCCGTATAAAGGTGTAAAAATGACGAGAAAAAAGCTGGCTAATGCGTTTGCATAAGAAATAAAGGTACTTGCGATCTGGTCCATTCTCGCACTGTCCCCGATCGTTTCCTGCAAGTAAAACGGGAAGAAAATGGTGATCATATTTGATGAAAAGATCGTATTTGCAAAATCATACAAAGCCCAGGCCAGCACAGGTGCTGTCAAAAACAGCCCGAAGCCTGCCCCTTTTTTCTGAACAGTCATTTTCCCTCTTTTCAATAGATTGACTCCCTTCTCTGCTTTATTTTCACTATCATTCTACTTTATGTGACGTTTCCCTCTTCCATACAAGCATCTATACAAAAAGCACCCCTTACTATATAGCAGAGGTGCTTCTTTTCATTATTTCTTTACAACAATGGTACTTGCAATCAAATCGTGAAGTGCTTGTTTTTTTTCTGTGAAAAACGCAATGATGTAGCCAATACATAAGATTGGAGACAAAAAGCCTTTTGCAAAAAATCGGCCTGTCGCGCGCCCGAATGTTATTTTTTCACCCGTTACTTTTGTCACTTTAATTCCAAGAGCCATCTTGCCAAGAGTTCCTTGCAACTTTGATGATTCCATGATCGCATAATACAGCCAAGTCACCGCGATACCGACTAAGATCGTTACGCCATAGAAAAAGATAAGGCCCATAATGACTGCCCATTCTTCATCCGTAATCACCGTTGAAGAATAGTAATAGCTATCATCATACATTAAAAATGCCGCCTCAGGGCTTGAGACAAAAAAGAGTGTTGCCAGAATAAATACAATGAATGAAAATGGTACACTAATAATGATACCGTCCAAAAGATGTGCAAGAAAACGATAGCCTACGCCTGCTAGCTCAGGATGCTTCTTTTCTTGAATGTGTGGTTCTGTTATGTTGGTTTCCATCCTATTTCTCCTTTATTATGTATGTTTTCTATAAATTTCTTATAATCATTCGTTATTATATCCTATGAATATAGCAAGATCAATGCAGCTTTACACTTTTACATACATTTTAGATCAGTTTGATCTAAATGATTTATGTGAATAAATACTGAAAATTTGTGAAAATCATGGCACTTCTAGTTCTTTTACCTCCTGATTTTTTAACATTTTGTGATATTTTCGTCTTGTTTCCATTCTTCTGTTGACAATGATTCTTCAAATGGTACAATAGTCAAGGATTTTTTAAAGAAAGGTGTTCATGATGGGAACTGTCGTATTATTAAAGAACAACGAAATGACTGTAATTGAAGATATTTGCGAAGCTGATTATTTAGATATGAAGCATGGTTTGTCAAAAGATGACACAGCTTATATCTCTTGGTACGAAGACTACGATACTGCTTATGGATATTGATTTCATTTCATAGATGAAGCGTAAAAAAAGGCGATACAACCTGAGAATAGGTTGATCGCCTTTTTTACGTTTGTGAGCTTCTTTCACTTTCAGGTTCCACATGAATAAAGATTTGCGCATGCGTAAATTCGAGCTGAATCTTCTCTTCAATTCGATCACATAATTGGTGAACATCTTCAATGGTTGTCTTTCCATCTACAATCAAATGGAAATCAATATATTCCTCTGCACCAGACCGCCTTGTTCGAAAGTCATGATATTCAATGAATTCTTGACTGAATCCTTGAATGATCGCTTCAATTGATTGTTCTTCCTCTGGTGTTAAACGAGCATCAACAAGCGGCGGGAAGGCTTCCTTCATGAGTTTAAACGCTTCACGCATAATAAAGAGGGCCAGAATCATTCCAATGATCGGATCTAGGAAATACCAGTCGGTTAATGCCACAAGCAATAAACTGAATGCCACCCCTAGTGACGTATACACATCCGTTAAAAGGTGCAATGCATTTGATTTCATGGCGACTGAATGTACTCGCTCAGCCTCTTTGTTCACAATCCTCGATACAACAAAATTGATGAGCGCGCCTAGCAGCATGACCACAATGCCAAGCACGGGTAGCTTAACTGGCTCTGGATGCATTAATTTGTGAACACATTCGTATATAATCCAAATGCCAGCAACGAATATCAGCAGGGTCTCAATCGTTCCAGAAATATTTTCGACTTTTCCATGTCCATAAGGATGTTTAGAATCTGCTGGCTTTCTTGAAATACGAACAGAAATAAATGCAATAAACGACGCCATTAAATCGAGAAACGAATGAATGGCTTCTGATAAAACCGCAACAGATCCGGTTAAGAGACCTACAATGATTTTTAAGATGACAACAAATGTGTTGCTCAGCACGGATAGAAACGCGATTTTCGATGTCTTCGCTGATTGTTCCATCTATCGTCCTCCTTTAGGAGATCGTATGTCTATGAAAGCCATTCCCATGACCATGATTCTCACGTTCTTTCAGTTTACGCAGTTTTGCCGTTTTCTAATCATTCTCATCACAGCCTGTATTTTCTCTTGAGGTTACGCTATAATAAATGTTGCTCTTTCTTCAATATATCACTCATGCGGTGATGGATAGGAGAATAGACTACATATAACGCTATCCAGTGCCTTTCGCAGGTGACATTTATGCAGTGAATGGTAAAATAGGATAAAAACATAAATTTTTAAGGTGATGAGAAATGGAGCATTTGCTGAATCCAAGAGTAAAGGATATTGAAATTTCAGGCATTCGAACATTTTCAAATCTCGTATCGTCATATGAGGATGTCGTTTCATTGACGATAGGCCAGCCCGATTTTTATACGCCGCATCATGTCAAAACAGCTGCCAAAGCAGCCATTGACGAGAATTTCACCTCATACACTCACAATGCTGGTTTCTTAGAGCTAAGACAAGCGATCCAGCATTATATCAAGAAGAAAGTGAATCTTGATTATGATGCAGGGTCAGAAATCATTGTGACAACAGGTGCAAGTCAAGCAATTGATGCTGCGTTTCGAACCATTTTAACAGAAGGCGACGAGGTCATTTTACCTGGACCTGTATACCCCGGATATGAACCGATCATTCGAATGTGCGGTGCCATGCCCGTACATATCGACACAACGAATGCCGGCTTTAAATTGAATGCCAAGCTGATTGAGGATGCGTTAACGGAAAAGACAAAGTGTGTGGTTCTTCCTTACCCTTCAAACCCGACTGGTGTCACGCTTTCAGAAGAAGAATTGAAAGAAATTGCCCAGCTCCTTGAAGGAAAAGACATCTTTATTTTATCCGATGAAATTTACAGTGAGCTGACATTTGACCGGCCGCATCATTCAATTGCCTCTTTCTTAAAAGAACAGACCATTGTCATCAATGGACTGTCTAAATCTCATAGCATGACTGGATGGAGAATTGGCTTTTTATTTGCTTCAGCTCCAATTGCTAAACATGTATTAAAAGTACATCAATATAACGTGTCTTGTGCCTCGGCTGTCTCACAAAAGGCGGCACTTGAAGCTGTGACAAATGGTGTGGATGATGCACTGATCATGAGAGAGCAATATAAGAAAAGACTCGATTATGTATATGATCGGCTCATTTCTATGGGGCTTCCGGTGATTAAACCTTCTGGCGCTTTTTATATTTTTCCATCCATTGAATCGTTTGGGATGAGTTCCTTTGATTTTTGCATGGAGCTGTTAGAAAGTACAAGACTTGCGGTCGTTCCAGGCTCTGCTTTCTCTCCACTCGGCGAAGGGTATGTGCGCCTGTCTTATGCTTATTCACTTGAAACGCTGAAAGAAGGACTTGACCGGCTAGAACAATTTGTACTTGAAAAACGTTCCATTCATTCGCTAGATTGAAACAACGGCTCTCTTGCCGTTGTTTTTATTTTGCAGGAAACATGATGTGAAATACGGTGCCCTTTTCAGGCTGACTATCCACACGGATCGTCCCATTATGATTTTCTAAAATATTAAATGTGACCATAAGGCCAAGCCCAGTTCCTTTTTCCTTTGTGGTTAAAAAGGGCTCTCCAATCCGTTTCATCACCGCTTCTGGAATGCCGACCCCTTCATCACGAATGGTGACAAGTATCCCATCACTTTCTGCTTTGGCCGTGATGTCTACCTTTCCTCCGTCCGGCATGGATTCTACGGCATTTTTGATTAAATTGATAAACACTTGCTTGAGCTGATTTTGATCCCCGTTCATCAGGAGACCTTCCTCTATCTCACTTGTGTTCATTAAAATGCCATTTAAGTTCGCTTGTGTTTCTAACAAAGCCGTAACTTCGCTGATGATTTTTTTCAAATCAAGCGTCTGCATTGAGGATGTTTGCTGCGGTTTCGCCAGCATTAGCAGCTCACTCAAAATAATTTCTATTCGGCTCAGTTCAGAGAAAACAATCTCGAAGTATTGATCGCGATCTTTTGTTTTCGGTTTAATGAGCTGTAAAAAGCCTTTGATGGCGGTTAATGGGTTTCTGATTTCATGTGCAATGCCAGCCGCCAATTGACCTGCGATCGATAATTTTTCTGAGCGGAGCATGAGCTCTTCTGTCTGCTTACGTTCGGATATATCTCTTAAAATAATTTGAACCGCTGTTTCTCCAAAGAATGTAGTTGGGATACATACCATTTCTGTATAAATCAGCTTATGCTTAAACGTATGACAGCTCATCGTGACAATCTCGGAATCTGATGCTCTTTCAATAATACGAGATAAACTCTTTTTGACCTTCTGCTGATCACAGGAATGAATTTGATGAAAGATATCCTTTCCTATTAATTTATCGTAATGCTCGGCTTCAAATAATTTAATGCCTGATTCATTCATAAACACCCATTTGTGATCATGGATGACCGCAATCGTGTCAATGGAGTTTTGAATGAGCAGCTGATACCTTTCCCGGCTTTTTTGAAGAACAGTTTGGAATTTTTTACGGGATGAGATGTCCACTAGCAGCAAAAGCTCTGCCCGCTGATTTTGATAAATCGTCGGTGATGACTTTACCTCAATATGAATACTGCTCCCATCCTGACGCTTCCATATCTGTTCAATCATTCCGACTGGAAGGCCTTGCTGCAGCCTTGTTATGCGGCTTCTGACAATATCATGGTACTCTTCAGCAATAAAATCAAACGCGGACTTGCCGATCATGTCATCTCTTGCACTTACCCCCATTAATTGCAGCATCGCATCATTCGCATACACAATTTTCCCTAAAGTCGTAATACATAACGGATTTGGCAGCATGGCAATCAATTGTTCAGCTTCACCGACATTTTGGAAAGCCGGCAGACTGCCTAGCGACTGTTCTGCTACTTTTGATGCTTCTTGAAATGCTGCTTTTTGGGGCTTAGTATCCAGCACCCTCATTTTCAGGATCATTTCTCTACTTACTTCGTTGTCTAACCCATCACAAGCAACAAAATCAATGCTTGCTTCGACCCATACAGCTGTCAGATCACTTCTTAGCAGTCTAAAGTGGCAAACCTCTAGCATGTGCTGATTGTAAAAATAACTTTCGACGAGAAATTGATCTTCGGTATGAACAAAGTCTTTCAAAAAACACCCTAGTAAATCCTTTTGTTCATAGAGCAAAAGCTGCTTACAGTTGGAAGAAATGTAGAGAAAGCGGCCATTAGAAGAAAGAACGGCATGTAAATCGATGTTCGAATACAATTGATTCGAATCTTTCATTTGTTGTTCCATCGTCGTCCGACCCTCCTTTTCATTTTTTAGGGTTGTCCTTAGATTGATGTATAAAAAAGATTCGCTAGAAAACCCGTATTTTCCTTCTGTCATCGAGGGAAACGTCCATATTTTCAGCAAAAAGGGAGCACTTTCTGCTGCTGTGCTCCCTGCGGTTTATTGTTTTTCATATTTCTTTTGTAATTCAACGTACTTATCCACAATTTTACTTGGGATATTTTTAATGACAGGATCTTTATCTGAGACATAAGGTGTCACGACACTAAACGCTACCTCTGGATTAGAAGAAGGATAATATCCTCCAAAGGTTAAATTGTACGTGGCATTTCCCCACCAGCTGCGGTTGGCGCCATAGTAGAAGGTTTGCGCTGTACCCGTTTTTCCCGCGACATCATGCTGACCAAATCGGCCAGCGGCAGTTCCGCCTGTTGATGTGACCATTTTCAGTCCCGTTTTTACGCGGTCAATATCTGCTTTCGAGTTGTTAATCGTATTCAGCACCTTCGGCTCATATTTTTTTACGACTGGGCCTACTTCATCCTTCTTCGTTGGAAGATGAACACTTTTCACTACTCTTGGCTGAATACGGCTGCCTCCATTGGCAATTGTCGACATGTATTGTGCCACTTGGAGCGGTGTATACGTGTCATACTGACCAATTGCTTCATCAAGCAAAAGTCCGCCGACCGTCTTAGGATGCGTCTGCATCCCGCTTGATTCCTGCGGCAGGTCGATCCCTGTTTTTACGCCAAGACCGAATTGCGCATAGTAGTTTCTCATTTTTTGTAAGTGCTCAGGCCTTGCAGGTAACGGACCATCCTTTTGATAGGTGATGCCCGCCATTCTCATCGCTACTTGGAACATGTAGACGTTGGAACTTTTTTGGAGTGCCTGAATGTCGTTAACCCATCCAAGAACTTTGTAAGACTGTTTCGGCTTTCCATTACTTCCTGCAAAAAAGAGCGGTGTATCCATATAGGCCTGATTGTGTGACATCCCGTCCTGATAACCGCCAAGTACTGTGGCTCCTTTGACAACAGAGCCCATTTCGTACTGGGTGGTAAATGTTCCGATCGCATAATCTGTGACGTCTCTGCCGTCCATTTTCTTGCCCGACATGGCGAGAACATCCCCTGTGTGAGGATCCATCATGACGACAAAGGCACGATCCATCATATAGTTTCTCGCACTGGCCGATCTAAGCTCTGATTCGACGATTTTGTCGACTTCCTTTTGCAGCTCCATATCAAATGTCAGCGCAAGATCAAGTCCTCTTCGTCCTTCTGTCCGCTTGATCTCATCAAGCAGCTTCCCGCCAACCTGTGTATATTGAACGGTCGCTTTCTCTGGGTTTAGAAAATCCTCGTATTGATATTCTAAATAGCTCTTCCCTACACGGTCATTTCGCGAGTAGCCTCTTGCCATATAGTAATCTTCGCGCTCTTTAATGATTCCTTGCTCTGGTGTGGTCACACCGCCAAGTACATTATAAAGGGTCTTTTCATACGGATATTTTCTTGTCCAGTCGTTGATGACGTTCACACCTGGCAGTTCATCAAGATGCTCTGAGACAAGTGAAATCTCTTCATATGTCAAGCTCACGGATGAAGTCTGTTTTGATTCTTTCGTTTCATCGAGTAAAGCAACTTTTTCGTCACCTTTTTTCTCTTCGTTTGGGTCCATTGCCTTCACGATTTGAGGCTCAAAGGCATATCCACCTGTAAATCTACGGTAGATCGCTGCAACAGCTTTTTCCTCCGCATCCTTTTCAATCGCTTTGACTTCTTTCTTTGGGACACGCTCTACTTGAAGCGGATAGACATCCTTTGCATCGATATCCTTTTTCTCCGTTTTTGAAATGAGCTTATCCGCTTCTTTTGGATGGCTCGCCAGCCAAAAATCCCGAATGTCACGCTCTCTCAAAAAATCAGTATCCATTTTTATATAAGTCGCAAGCTTTCTTGCTACCTTAATCTTATCCTTCGCTTTCACACCGCTTTCTGATGTATAAACGATGGCAGGTACACTTTCGTTATCAACGACGACTCTTCCTCTCGCGTCATACATTTTTCCTCTTGGAGACGGGTATGATGCCGTTTTGACCTCTGTTCGGTTGGCTTGCTTTTTATAATCTTCACCATTGACGATTTGCAGCACACCAAGCTTGATCACAAGTCCAGCAAATAAACTAAATACAGCGAAGAAAAAGAGATTAATCCTCCAGGCGTTCCGGCGCTTCATTTTTTTCTGCTCGGCAGCACCTTGATGCTGTTTCTCTCCCACTTATGTAGCTCCTCTCATCCTTTTCAATCTTTTACAATTACCACTCATTATTGTAACACTTTTGTAATAGTTGTTACAGCGAAACGAGTGAAAAAAAGCTGTCAATCCCTAATCTGCAAAAAAATATACTAACACTTTAAAATATTGGTATGTTTATGTCGTTTTCTTTAAATGGAAGGATGCCCCATCCTTTGATATGAAGCGGCTCTTACTATGACTTTAACAAAAATGACAAACTGGTATTGTCAATGGAGGATGCTGGTACGTTTATAACAAAAAGTCCATGGTATGATTTTTTGTGAGAAAACAAAACAAAGATTTTAGGAGGAGTTACAATATGAAGAAGAAATCATTCTTTTTTTCAGCGCTGACAGCTGCTGCACTCATCACATTCACTGGGGGACATTCGGCTGATGCGAAGGAGCTTAACCTGAAACAAGTGATAAACGTACAGCATCAAGCCATTGATCTTCATACATTAGCAGCAAAATTACATATCTCTTCAGATGTAAACAAGCTAAGCAAGTCAAATCAAAAAGAGATCGAAGCTCTATTAAACAAGCTGATCAAGAGCGGTCAACCTGTTACTGGAACAAAAGTAGTGAAAGAAGTAAACAAAGCAAAACAAGAACAAAAACAAGAATCAGTGAAAAAACCAACTGCTTCTAAACCAAGCACCCCAGCAAAAGAAAACACAAACAGCAATAGCAGCACAAAAGCTGACCAAAAAGACACAAATGCATCAAAAGCAGACAGCAGCTTAAATGCATTTGAAAAAGAAGTGGTTGAGCTTACAAATAAAGAGCGTGCAAAGCAAGGCTTAAAGGCACTTTCTGTGGATTCTAAATTAAGCAAATCTGCTCGCGCAAAATCTCAAGATATGAAAGATAAAAACTATTTCTCTCATACAAGCCCAACTTATGGATCTCCATTTGATCAAATGAAGCAATTCGGTATCACTTACAAATCAGCAGGTGAAAACATTGCCCAAGGTCAAAGATCTCCTCAAGAAGTTGTGACAGCATGGATGAACAGTGAAGGCCACAGAGCGAACATCTTAAACAAAAGCTATACACATATCGGTGTTGGTTATGTGAAATCTGGAAACTACTGGACGCAGCAATTCATCGGAAAATAATATCAAAAAAACCTGTCCTTATTTGGGACAGGTTTTTAATTTTCTACTTTTTCAGCAATGCGAGGGCTTGTTTACACGCTGCAATCCACATAGGCGGGGCAGTTTTTTATTTGACCCATAATTTATAGATGCTCTGTGTCCCGCTGTTTTCTTCGCCCTGTTCACTCAGCTTTTCATAAAGTGATTTCGCAAGTGAGAGCCCTGGCATTTCTTCTCCCATCAGCTCTGCTTCTTCAAGTGCAATGCCCATATCCTTGATAAAATGCTTCACATAAAACCCTGGCTCGAAATCGCCTTTCAGCATTCTTGGTGCAAGGTTTGACAAAGACCAGCTGCCGGCTGCACCTGTTGTGATGCTTTTGAGCACCTGCTCTGGATCAAGCCCTGATTTTTCGGCATAAGCCATTGCCTCTGCGACACCGACCATCCCCGCTGCGATGGCAATTTGGTTACACATTTTTGTATGCTGACCGCTTCCTGCCGGTCCTTGATATTGAATGTTTTCACCCATTTGCTCAAATACCGGCAGGCAGGCTTCATAGGCAGACCTTTCTCCGCCGATCATAATGGCCAGCGTGCCATTTTGGGCTCCTATATCTCCCCCTGATACAGGTGCATCTAATGCAAATACACCTCTTTCCTTCGCTTTCAACTCAATTTCTTTTGCAAGCTGAGGCTTCGAGGTCGTCATATCAATGAGATATGTTCCAGGCGCCGCATGTGCCACAAGCCCATCTTCACCTAAATAGATCTCTTCTACATCCGATGGATATCCCACCATTGTGATGACAGCATCTGCACTCTCTGCAATGTCCTTTACTGCCGGCTTCCATGACGCCCCTTTTTGAATCAATGCATCTGCTTTTGCTTTCGTTCTTGTATAAACGAGAACTTCATAGCCTGCATCCATTAAATGTCCTGCCATACTGCGCCCCATTACACCGATTCCTATAAAACCAACCGTTTTGATTTGTGCCATCACTTGTTCCTCCTTAAAGAGACTTTGTCAAGCCACCATCAATGATCAGTGTTTGACCTGTCAAATATGTATTGGCTTCAGATAAAAGAAAAGCTGCATATGCTGCAAATTCCTCTGGCTGTCCATAGCGGCCAAGCGGGATCGCTTGTTCAGCCTGTGCTTTGATTTCTTCAACCGTTCGATTCTCTTTTTGTGCGCGGTGCTTTTCCAGCTGTTTGACGCGGTCTGTTTCAATTTTTCCCGGTGCTAACGTATTGATCAAAATACCATCCTTTGCAAGCTCCTGAGCGACTGTTTTTGTCCAGCCGGCTATAGCTGGTCTAAATGTATTCGACAGCATCAAGCCTGGGATCGGTTCTTTCACTGACATTGACGCAATGTTTAACACACGTGCACCACGTTTTTTCAAATAAGGTAATGCCTCTTTTAATAACCGAATATAGCTGAGTAAATGAAGCTGAAATGATTCGATCCAATCTTCATCTGTTAAGGTGTCAAGCGTTCCTGTTTTAGGTCCGCCTGTATTGTTCACAAGAATGTCTAGACGTTGCTCATCGCCAGCCGCCGCTTGAACAAGCGCCTTAATTTGCCTGGCGTCAGATACGTCACATACTTGATAAGTCAGCTGTCCTTTGGCAAATGGAGACAGCTCGTTGACTGTTTCTTTCAGCGTTTGTTCATGTCTTCCCGAGAGCATTACATCCGCTCCCTCTTTTGCTAGAGCAAAGGCAATCGCTTTTCCGATACCTTGACTGCTTGCAGCGACCAATGCTTTTTTTCCAGTTAGTTTGACATCCATGTAAGCACCTCCTCTCGTTCATTTTATCATACAAAAAGAACCTTGCTCACGTCGCAAGGTTCCTTTCCGCGAATCACACCTTAAATCGGTCAACCGCCTGACGCAGTGCCTGGCTTGATTCGTTTAGCATTTCAGTTGAGGTTTTCGTTCTTTCTAACGCTTGAACTTGTTCATCTGTAGACGCATGCACTTCCTCAGCTGAGGCAGCAGATTCTTCTGAAATAGCAGCAATACTTTGAATGGATTCACTCATCTTCTGCTGTTCTTCTGTCATTTCATTGATCTGTGTATGAATGCTATCGATTGAACCGACAAGTGCCTGCATTTCCATTGTGATGCTGCTGAGTGCCTCACCTGTTGCATTAATGGCATCACCTTGTTCCTCATTCATTCTACTTGCTGCTGTCATCGCTTCCGCCGCTTTCTTCGATTCATCTTGAATGAGTTTGACGGTTTCACTAATGTGTTTTGTTGACTGCGCAGATTGTTCAGCAAGCTTTCTGACTTCTTCTGCAACTACAGCAAATCCTCGTCCACTTTCTCCTGCTCTCGCCGCTTCAATACTTGCATTCAGTGCAAGTAAATTCGTTTGATCAGAGATTTCAGAGATAGCAGTCACGACGTTTTCAATATTTTTCGTTTTATGCTCAAGATCTAGCAGCATTTGCTCAACCTTTTTCGATTCATCGCTCGCTTGTGTTGATTTTTGGACGAGCACACCAAGTGCATCAAGCCCTTTATAGCTTGCATCTTCAGATGATTTTGAGTTGGTTTGCATTTGTGTGGCGAGTTCACCCATATGGCGCACTTTCTCATACAATTGCTCTGATTTCTCATTAATCGTTTCTGCATCCGACGCCTGCTTAGTCGCCCCTGTTGCCACCTCTTGAATCGCGGTTGCAATCTGTTCGCTAGACAGCAAGGTCTCATTTGAAATTTGGGTCACTTCATCCGCTGATTCCACAACTTGATCTGAAGCCCCTTTCACTTTTTCAATTAACTCCCTGATGTCCTCGGTCATTTGATTAAAGCTTTTCGTAAGGAAACCAATTTCATCTTGAGACTTCGTTTCAAGCGTGCTTGTTAAATCGCCTTCTGACACCTTACGAGCGTGCTCTATTAGACGCTTGATTGGCGTAGTTATGCTTCTTGCCAATAAGAAGCTGAGGATCATCGCAAGAATAATGGCAATGACGGATATAATGATGCTTGTCTGATTCATTTTTTCTGTAATCCAAAGCAGTTGCTTTTTCTCAAAGCTGACACCAACCGTCCAATCGGCTTCTTTGATTTTAGATGTGACCGTCAGTTCTTTACTGTCATCAATACCTGAGTTGTCGATCGCTTTTTTCACAGAAGCGACCTTTGATATATTTTTTCCTTGCTCTGTTGGATGCGCCAAAAGGGTGCCTGTGCCATCAACTAAGAAAGCGGTCCCCTTATAAGGAATCTCTTGTTCATTGATATAGGACTGAATCGAGGACAGCTTCAAATCAAGTCCAGCGACCCCAATGACCTTTCCATCTTTGACAATCGCCTTCGTGGCTGAGACAATCACTTTTTTCGTTGCTTCATCTACATATGGATCTGTCCAAACGACCTGATCAGGCTTTTCGGCTGCTTGTTTAAACCAGCCTTGTTTAGATGGATCATAGCCTTCGCCAAGATCGAACTCTGGGAAGCCGAGCATTTTGCCATCAATTGTTCCAATATAGGTAAACGAAATGAGTTTATCCTGTTCCTGCAATTTTTTTAGTGCATCTGTTTCATAAGCTAATGTTTGTTTTGTTTGTTTTTGCGCAAATTCTTCAGTCATTGTACTTGTTGCCACTTTGTTAATGGTATTGCCGTAATTATCAAGCTTTTCTGTAATAATGTCTTTCAGGCTTTCTGCCGTTGCTGCTGCGGTGGTTTTTGCATCTCGTTCAATAAGTGGTCTTAACACTAAGTTAGAACCCACTTGAACAGCCACGACGGTTAAAATTAAAATAACTGAGATGAAAACAGCTATTCTCACTTGAAGTTTCTTAAACATCTCCTCACACCCCTACATCTACTTTCACACCTTATTTTATATATCGGCAAAATGGGTAAAGCATTCAATAGTTGTAAGAAAATTTAAACAGAAAAAACAAGCCCTATAGGCTTGCTTTAAGTAAAATATTCAATCTTTGCAGACGGAAAGTACTGATCAATATATGATTCTAACGTCTCTCTTAGTTCTTGTTCCTCATCTTTTTGGTAGATATATTTCCCAATCCCATATCTCCCCCACTTGTATCGTCTTTTTTCTTCATCTAATTCTAATTTAGATTTCGGATAGTTTTTTTGAATCACACGCTTTGCTGGTTTTGTAAAGCGATGCTGAATCATTTCAAAGGTGATATCGTCTCTCACATCATCAGAAAGAGCTGCATCGAGCTTTTCAAATAAAACTTTATATCCTTCCTGCCAGCCTTCATGGATGTAGATGGGAGCAATAATAAAGCCAAGAGGATAGCCTGCCTTTGCGACCTTAACAGCCGCTTCAATCCGCTGATCAAGCGGTGATGTGCCAGGCTCGAAATATTTAATGACATAATCGGCATTAATACTAAAACGGAATCTTGTCCGACCATTATGCTTTGCATCTAACAGATGATCAACATGATGGAATTTCGTGACAAATCGAAGCTTTCCTAAGTCGGTTTGCCCGAAGTATTCAATCGCTCGTTTGAGTGTATGTGTCAAATGGTCAATTCCTACGATGTCTGAAGTACATGATGCTTCAAATCTCGTGATATCTGGCGCTCGCTCGTTCATGTACTGCTCAGCTTGATCTAATATTTCTTCTACATTGACGTACGTTCGAATGTAGGGCTTACTTCCCATTGTTGTTTGCAAATAGCAATAATGACAATGTCCCATACATCCTGTTGCAAATGGGATCGCATACTCTGCAGATGGTTTAGACGAGTCAAACTTCAATGTCTTTCTCACACCAATGACAAGCGTTGACTTCGCGTTACGATACTTTTGCAGGTCATTTTTCCCCGGAATATTTCTTACCTGATTGTGTGAGGTCGTTTCTCTTATTTCGATTCCCATACCCTCGAACTTTTCCTTCAGCTCTCGTCCTAACGGGTACTCTAACGCCCGGGGTTCAATGTAAACAAGCTGGGGGACGAAAGGTTTGATCATATTAAGCACATCCTTACCTTTAACGTTTTTATACCGTTACTTTAACCGCACAGGATGGCTTTTATCCTTTCTAAAATCTCCCTTATTCAAACAAGTCTTGATAAAGGGCTTCTGCTTCTTCATATGTTGGAAAAACAGCATCATCAGGTGCTAGTGGATGATACGTTTCAAGTAAAAAGAGGGCAAGCTCTTCTTCGTTGTAAGGATGTGAAACAATTTCAGCTTCTTTAATTTGTGCTACGTTTGCAGCATGTGGATTTCGATAAATGACATATACTTGATCACCTGGTTTATAGTCTGAGAAAGGCAATCTGGTCACCTCCATTTTTTAATAATAGGATGCCCTTCTCACTGCCCAATATGACTCAATATGATAAAATTCGACAAAAAAACCAGACAGTTTCACCTGTCTGGTTTTCCTTCACTTAGTTCTGTTGAAATGTTTTCTTGACGAAATCAACCACTTCTTCTGTTGTGCTAAGTGATAAAATATGCTCTTTAAATGATGCAGCTTCTTCCTTAGATAGCTTGCTTAGCTGTGTTCTAGCTGGAAGAATGGATGTTGCACTCATTGAGAATTCATCTAATCCTAATCCAAGTAGAAGCGGGATTGCGATTTCATCTCCAGCCATCTCACCGCACATGCCGACCCATTTACCCTCTTTATGCGCTGCTTCAATCACAAGCGTAATGAGACGTAAAATCGCTGGGTTGTAAGGCTGGTAAAGATAAGACACTCGTTCGTTCATTCGATCAGCAGCCATTGTGTATTGAATCAAATCATTCGTTCCAATACTGAAGAAATCTACTTCTTTTGCAAATTGGTCTGCGATGACAGCCGTTGATGGAATTTCTACCATCATTCCGATTTCAATGGAATCAGAAACGTCTGTACCGGCGGCAACCAATGCTTCTTTTTCTTCAAGTAAAATGGCTTTTGCTTCTCTAAATTCTGATAATGTCGCGATCATAGGGAACATGATTTTCAAGTTTCCATATGTACTTGCACGAAGTAAGGCGCGTAGTTGAGTTCTGAAAATCTCCTGCTCTTCCAGGCAAAGGCGAATAGCTCTATAGCCAAGGAACGGGTTCATTTCTTTTGGAAGCTGCAAGTAAGGAAGTTCTTTATCGCCACCAATATCTAGTGTGCGAACAACCACTGCTTTCCCTTCCATCTTCTCTAAAACGGTTTTATACGCATCGAACTGCTCTTCTTCTGTAGGAAGCTGGTCTCTGCCCATGTATAAAAATTCAGTACGGTACAATCCGACTGCTTCGCCGCCATTTTCAAGTACACCTTTTACATCTTCAGGTGTTCCGATATTTGCAGCTAGCTCTACGTGAACGCCGTCTTTTGTTACCGTTGGCTGGTCAACAAGTTTCGCCCATTCCGCTTTTTGAGCTAAGTAGTCTTCATGCTTTTTTTGATACGCTTTCACTTCATCTTCAGAAGGCTGAATGATGACGTCTCCAGTAATACCATCCACAATGATCAGATCATCGTTTTTCACCGTTTTTGTTGCTTCTTTTGTCCCAACAACTGCTGGAATCTCCATAGATCTCGCCATGATCGCTGAGTGAGAAGTACGACCGCCGATATCTGTCGCAAAGCCTTTAACAAATTGTCTGTTCAGCTGAGCAGTATCAGAAGGTGTTAAATCTTCAGCTATGATGATGACTTCTTCAGAAATCATGCTTGGATTTGGAATGTCAACGCCTAGCAAATGTCCAATAACACGTTTTGTGACGTCGCGAATATCCGCTGCACGTTCCTTCATGTATTCATTGTCCATTGCTTCGAACATTGTGACAAACATTGTCGCTGTTTCTTTTAAAGCAAATTCAGCATTTACTTTGTCAGCACTAATTTTATCCTTTACTGGGTTAAGCAGTTCAGGATCACTTAACACAAGAAGGTGGGCAGAAAAGATATCTGCTTTGTCTTGGCCAAGTTCTTTTAGCGCATGTTCTTTAATTGCTTCAAGTTCTTGTTTAGAAACATGAATTGCTTCTTCAAAACGCTTCACTTCTGTCTCTGGATCGTTGATGTCTTTTTGGTGAACTGTTAAATCTGGTTCTTCCAGACGATATGCTTTTGCAATTGCAACGCCTGCTGAAGCACCGATTCCTTTCAGTTGTTGCATTACTCGCCTAGGCCTTCACTTTTCATTGTGTCTTTAAGCGCAGCAAGTGCATCATTTTCATCAGAACCAGAAGCAGAGATTGTGATTGTAGCACCTTTCGCAATTCCTAGAGACATTACACCCATAATAGATTTCAGGTTCACTGTTTTACCATTATATTCTAAGTTGATATCAGCATCATATTTACTAGCAGTTTGTACAAGAACTGTTGCAGGACGTGCGTGAATTCCAGAATCTGCAGTTACTTTGAATGTTTGTTGAGCCATTTTTATCAATCTCCTTTTTATACAATTAATACATCCACAATATTATATCATACTGCCGAGCTTGTCATCTAACAAGAACGGCAGTTATGAAAATTATTTTGAAATTTTCATGATGTTTTCTTGTCCAGCTTTGATTTCACCGGATTCTTGAAGGTCAATAAATTGTCCTTCACTTAAGTTGGTAAATACAATTGGTGTCATCAAAGATGGTACTTCAGACTTAATTTTATCAATATCAACCTCTAAAAGTTTTTGACCGATTTCTACTTGATCTCCCTCTTGTACAAATGCTTCAAATCCTTCTCCTTTGAGGCCGACCGTATCAATTCCGAAGTGGATTAAAATTTCAAGTCCACCGTCAGATTGCAGGCCAATGGCGTGTTTCGTCGGGAACACATTTAAGATCTTCCCTCTTACCGGTGAAACAACCGTTCCATCTGTTGGCAAGATAGCGAAACCGTCACCCATCATTTTCCCTGAGAATACTTGATCTGGTACATCTGTAATTGGATGAAGCTCCCCTGTAATTGGTGAAGCAAAAATTTCTTCCCCTTGTTCATTTTGAAGCGGCTTTGCAATGACTTCTTCGACCTGCTGGCTGACTTCTTCTTTTGCAGAAGGGTCTTTCGCTGGACGAGGCGTGCGGCCTGCAATGATGTCTTGCATTTGTGTTTTTAAATTATCAGAACGCGGGCCGAAAATTGCCTGGATGTTGTTCCCTACTTCGAGAACACCAGAAGCGCCAAGCTTTTTCAAGCGGTCTTTGTCCACTTTCTTCTGATCATTGACAGTAACACGTAAACGCGTGATACAAGCATCAAGGTGCTTAATGTTTTCTTGATCACCCATTGCTTCAAGGATTTCATAAGGCAAGTCATTCCCTTTTTCAGACTTCGCTTCACTTGCTCCGTCTGCTGCTTCATCCTCGCGGCCTGGCGTTTTCAGATTAAATTTGCGAATGGCGAATCTAAATCCGAAGTAGTAAATGACAGCAAGTACGAGACCTACTGGAATGACAAGCCACCAAGCGGTTCTATTCGGCAGGATACCAAATAGGAAGAAGTCGATTAACCCTCCTGAGAAGGTCATCCCGATTTTCACGTTTAGAATATCCATTATCATAAAGGATAATCCAGCAAATACACAATGAATCGCAAATAATATCGGTGCTACAAACAAGAATGAGAATTCAAGTGGTTCAGTGATCCCTGTTAGGAAAGAAGTAAGGGCTGCTGATCCCATAATTCCTGCTACAAGCTTTTTATTCTTTGGTTTTGCTTCATGGTAAATCGCAAGAGCTGCTGCTGGAAGACCGAACATCATGAACGGATATTTCCCTGTCATGAATGTACCAGCTGTCAGCTGAACACCATCTTTGATTTGCGCCATGAAAATACGCTGGTCACCACGGATAATATCTCCTGATAAGCTCTTATAGCTAAAAAATTCATACCAGAATGGTGCGTAGAATATGTGGTGCAGACCAAACGGAATTAATGAGCGTTCAATGACTCCGAATACAAAGGCAGCCAGCGGCTCATTTGCTGCAAGCAGTCCTGTTGAAAATGAGTTCAATGCACCCTGGATTGGCGGCCAAATGACTAGCATCAAAAGCCCTAAAATAAGTGCTGAAATAGAAGTGACGATTGGAACAAAACGCTTACCTGCAAAGAAGCCAAGGTATTGCGGAAGCTCAATCTTGTAAAATTTATTAAACATATAAGCGGCTAATACCCCGACGATAATCCCGCCAAAAACGCCGGTAGACAAGGTTGGTATACCGAGCATATTCACATATGCTGGATGGCTTTCCTTAAAGAACTTAGCCAATTTGATTGAATCGGATGGAATAGATCCGTTGGCCATTAATACGGCACTCATCGTTACGTTCATGACAAGGTAACCGATGATAGCGGCAATCCCTGCCACTCCGTCTCCATTTGCAAGACCGATGGCAACCCCTACAGCAAATAATAGCGGAAGATTCGAGAAGACGATGTTCCCCGCATTCTCCATGACACTTGCAACAAGCTGAATTGTATCATTGCTTAAAAATTGAGCTACATCAATCAGCTGCGGATTTTGCATCGCATTCCCAAGTGCTAGTAAAATACCGGCAGCAGGAAGGATCGCAACTGGAAGCATAAGAGCTCGTCCAATTTTTTGCAACACACCAAAAAGTGATTTAAACACTGGTTGAACCTCCTTTTGTTTTCGCTTACAACATACATTTGGGCTGCTCCCTGACGTACATTTCATAATTAACCGTTTACATTTCACTTTCAAATGCAAAAAAGGCATGGTGATATAAGGTTGCGCAAATAACAGGATCTTATCCTGTATTTACCTTAAGTCACTCATGCCTGATCGAATCAGTTACACGTTTCAAGGAAACTATGAAATTTTATTTGTCAATCTGTACAGATGAAGTGTCAAGTAGACAGCCTCAGCATCCTGTACAGGCTTTTTCAATGCATGTTGCAAAATTTTGATCATTTTCCAAGCAGTATTGTAGCATAAAGGATATTCATTTTTCAATAGATGAAGCAATTTTTCTGGCTCCTCTAAAGATTCTCCCCGTTTAATACGCTCAATTGAAAACGTAATATGGCGTAATAAGCGTAAATAATGAATACTTTCTCTGTCCACTTTCATATGAAATGAATCTTCTATGACTTGGACCATTTGTGTAATCAGCTGCGAATGACGGTTCACCTCAGATAAAGGCCGATTCGTCAAAGCTGAATGGATATGGAGCGCTATAAAGCCAATTTCTCCTTCTGGCAGCTTCGTTTTAACATCTGGCCGCTCGTTAATCAGTTCAACGACTTCCTTTGCGACCTCGTATTCTTTCGGGTATAGCGATTGCGTCTCAAGCATAAAAGGGTTCGTGATATCATAGCCTTGCTGCACCCGTTTAAAACTAAACGCAATATGGTCGGTCAGTGCAACATGAATATGCTCATTCAAGCGTTGTCCCATTTTTTCTCGTATATGATAAATGACGTCATTGGCAAGCTCGATCATGTTCTCATCAATATGATGAAGCAGTTGTTTATATTCTGTTTGTTCTTTCGTGTTTTTTAACACAAACATTTTTTCAAACACGTCTTGATCGAGAACATCCCCCGATTTTTTACCGAAGCCAATCCCTTTCCCAATCAGAACTACTTCGCCCAAAGAAGGGTGCCTTGCGATGATGACATTATTATTTAACGCTTTATCAACGGTGAAGGATTCCATGAACATCCCCACCTCCTTCTTTTTCAATCCCTCTTATCGTACAAAACAGATGAAACGTGCGTCAACGATTGTTTTTCAAAACGGTAGTTGTTCGCTCAATCAGACTAAATGGCAACATTCTTTTCTCTGATTTCCCTCCCTTTAATGCACGGTCAAACAAGTCAAACGCTTCCTGCCCCATTTGTTTGAGGGGAATATGAATGCTGGAAATTCCTAGCGCCTCACTCAATTGGTTATTTTGAAAGCTGAGTATGGCTGGTGATTCGCCTACTTTTATGTCATGACGCTGCGCCTCTAATAAAAAGCCTGCAGAGACTTCGTCATTTGTAATGAATAAAGCTGTAGGGCGATTTTTCATTTTCTGCCATTCTGCAAATAAGTGCTTCCCATCAAGCAGGGATAGCTTCCCTTCGATGATCCATTCCTCATCAATGGTCTGCCCGAGGGATTGCATCATGTCTTGATAGGCCTGAAGGCGCGACTCGCTATTCGCTCCTTCTGTTCTCGCAAGAACGATCGCAATTCGTTGATGTCCGCATGCCGCCAAATGATGCAGGCCCTCCTTAAATGCTTGATCATGTGCAATCGACACGGTTGAGCATTGATCGTGCGGCGCAGGATGACAAAATATAATCGGTCCTGATTCCTGCCACTTTAAAATATGCCTATCACTTAACGCATTTGAACAAAATATTAAACCATCCACACGGCGCTCTTTTAAACTCATTAACGCTTCTTTTTCTTTTAATGGATCATATCCTGTTTGAAATAAAGCAAAATGCATGCCGCGCGCCTGTGCTTTTTCTGCAATACCTGTGACGAGTGCGCTGAAATAAGAGTGTTCAATGTTTGGAAGGACGATGCCAAGCATATTCGAATAGCCCTTCGCTAAATGGACCGCCTGGATGTTTCTCGTATACTTGAGCTCCTCCATCGCTTGTAGAACACGTTCCCTTTTTTCTTCTTTAACATAAGGATGCTCATTCAACACACGTGATACGGTTGTCACAGATACGCCCGCTCTTTTCGCAATCTCCCTTATGTTTGCCATTTTTTCTCCTACTTTCTCTTGATATGGTAAGCGTTTCATACTTTAAGATGTATGTGAGCTGAACAAATCACTGGATGGAAAGGGGAATTCAAGATGGGTTTCATCATATGGATTATATTATGTATGACTGTTTTGTTTTCTGCTCGTTTTGCATTACATCCTTTAGGAAAAGAACATAAAATCAAACCGTTTCAATCAATTGATGATTTTTTTGTTGATAAGGATCGAGAAGAGTGATAAAAAATCACGATGACGCTTCCAAGACCTGGACGTTCATCGTGATTTTTTTCATTACTTAATGATTGTCAGCTCTTTCGGATAATTGGTTAAAGTGACTGGACCATCTGCCGTAATGAGAACATCATCTTCAATTCTTACGCCGCCGACTCCCGGGACATAAATTCCTGGTTCAATCGTATACACCATACCTTCTTGCAGAAGGTCGTCATTTGCCTGACTCATTGAAGGAAACTCATGAACAGAAACCCCCAACCCATGTCCGAGGCGATGCGGGAAATATTCACCATATCCCGCTTCTGTGATGAGCCCGCGGGCTTTTAAGTCAAGATCACCGATTCTAACGCCAGGCTTACTCATTTCAAGTGCTGCCATTTCTGCATTTAAGACGGTTTGATAAATGTCCTTTTGTTTTTCAGAAGCTTCCTGATAGATGAATGTTCTTGTGATGTCTGAGCAATATCCATCCACAATGACACCAAGGTCAAATAACACAAAATCGCCTTTTTTTAAGGCTGCCTGCCCAGGATTTCCATGAGGCTCGCCTGATTTTTCACCAAAGAGAACCATGGTTGAAAAGGACATGCCTTGAATGCCTTTTTTCTTTAGTTCATATTCAATGACAGCGAGAACTTCTGTTTCCGTGATTCCTTCTTTTAAGGCGTTAACTCCAATTTTTACACCTTCATCTGCTAATTGTGCCGCTTTTTTGAGTGTAGCAATTTCAGATTCATCTTTAATCAGTCTGAGCTGATTGAGCTCACCTTCAGCCCGGACGAACATTTCTGCCCCCGTGACAGCTTGGAGCTGCTCTGCTCTTTGAAGCGGTATCGATTCTTTTTCAATCGCAAGACGCGCGGCATGAACACCTCGTTTTTCTATCGCTGATTGAATGAAATCAAATGGATTCTCATGATCTTCATATCCAATGATATCGCCGGACCATCCTGCATTTTTTGCCTGCTCGACTTCCATTTTAGGCAAAATAAAAAATGGTTCTGCCTCTTGAAACACAAACAGCCCCATCACTCTTTCATGCGGCTCTGTGAAGTATCCAGATAGATAAAACACATTTTCCTTTGTATGTATAAATGCACCTTGAATGTCTTCTTTCTTAAGCCAAGAAGACAAGCTCTTCATTCGGTTCATCATGATCCTCCTCACACGTTTTACTACTGGTCTATTGTATCAGTTTTTGCTGTATTTCGCACAAAAGCGCACTGGCATATATCCAGTGCGCCTTGATGATTAATTAAGATGCACGAAGTAGACGCAGACCATTTAAAATGACCAAAATCGTACTTCCTTCATGCCCGATGACGCCAAAAGGCAAATCAAGCACTTGTAAGAAATTCGCACAAATTAACAGACAGATCACCGTTAATGAGAAAACAATGTTTTGCTTAATGATTCGATTCATTTTTCTTGAAAGACGGATCATCTTTGTTAGGTTATTTAAATTGTTCTTCATTAAGATGAGATCCGCTGTTTCTAAAGCAACGTCTGTGCCTCCGCCCATCGCAACCCCAACATCTGCTGTAGCGAGTGCTGGCGCATCATTGATTCCGTCTCCTACCATGATGATTGAATTACCTTGTTTTTTTAATTGATTGACCTCATGTACCTTTTCATCTGGAAGACATTCAGCCACGACAGTTTGGATACCAGCTTCCTGCGCAATAGCTTCAGCCGTTTTTTGCTGATCTCCTGTCAGCATGACGGTTTGGATGCCTAAATCATTTAGTTCTTGAATCATTTTTTTAGCTTCAGGTCTGATTTGATCCTTAAGGCCAAGACAGCCAACAACTTCTTCACCCTTTTGAACGTAGACCACTGTGTATCCTTGCGCCGAAAGGTCATCACCTGTCTCTTCCATCTCGCGGTTGATTGACGCCTTACCAGCGAAGTCTTTCTTCCCAATCCGCCACGTTTCCCCATTTAATTGTGCTTTCACACCAAATCCAGAGGTTTCTTCAATGGTGACATGGACTGATTTATCTGTTTGGTGCTCCTTTGCCATATCAGAAATTGCTTTCGCTAATGGATGGTTTGATTGACTCTCAATTTGATAGAGCGCCTGATAAAAAGCAGATTCATCCTGTCCTTTAGCGATGACGACTTGCTCTACGGCTGGCTTCCCGTTTGTAATCGTCCCCGTTTTATCAAAAGCAATCATGCTACTTGTGCCTAGTTTTTCTAAAAAGACACTACCTTTGACAAGCATTCCATTTCTCGCGCCATTTGAGATCAATGACAGTGCTGCTGGCATTATGGATGCGACTAGAGCACAAGGTGAAGCAACGACCATAAACACCATTGCCCGGTAGAAGGTTTCACTCATGCTCCAGCCGAGTACAAAATGAGGCAGAACCATTAAAATTGCGACGGTGATCAGCACACCTTTTACATAGGCACCCTCAAATTTTTCAATAAATGCTTGGCTTGGCGAAACACTTTCTTGAGCAGATTCGACAAGTTTAATAATTTTATGGAAAAGCGTTTCTTCATTATGTTTAGTGACTTCCACTGTTAAGGAACCATTTAAGTTCACTGTTCCTGCAAATACGTCTTCCCCCTGCCCCTTTTCCTGTGGAACAGATTCGCCTGTAAGTGCAGATTCGTCCACACTTGTTCTCCCGCTTAAAATCACACCATCTGCTGCAATGCGTTCCCCAGCTTTGATCATAATACGGTCACCAGGTGTTAATGATGAAGCGGCGATTTGAATGGTCGTACCATCTTCTTCAATTAAAGTTGCTTCATCTGGTGCAATGCTCATTAAAGCTGTTAAATCTTTCTTGCTTTTATTTGACGTATACGTTTCTAGCGCACCACTCAGTGAGAAAATAAAAATTAAAATAGCGCCTTCTGCCCAATAGCCGATCAGAGCTGAGCCTATTGCTGCGAAAATCATTAAAAGTTCCACATTCAAGGTCTTAGACGAAATCGTTTCTTCAATTCCTTCTTTCGCCTTTGCAAAACCACCAATGACAAATGCCAGGATGAAAAGAGGAATGCTCCACATGCTCTCATCTTTTAGAAACCATCCAATTAAAATGAGAATCCCCGATATTCCTGCTGCAATTAATTCTCCGTGCTGTGCCCATTTATGTAAGGACCATTTCGATTCCTTTTGATTTGTCGTTTGGTAAAGTACTGTATTCTCATTCATGATTGTTTTCTCCTCTCTAATTGATAATCGTTTTCACATTATCAATCGTTGCCCGTTTCTTATTCCATCTATATTTTCTGCTGTTTCAAGCTTTTTATTGGTCTGTAACTCATTATAACAGGTTCTGAACAATTTTCAATTAATAATTATTATAATTTCTTTTTGATAATAATTATCATTATTGATATAGACCGTTCCTTCTTCTTCTGAGCACAGTGTATTCAGATGAAAAGCAAATGAACACAAAAAAGAACCAACAGAATTGGTTCTTTCACAGAAAGGATTGGTTCTACGAATTCGTCCACTCTTTAATTTGTTTTTTCGTCAGTGGACCTACATGATTTTTCACCACTTCTCCTTTTTCATTAATCAAAAAGGTCGTTGGAATGGTGATAATTTGATACTTCTTCATCATTTCTCCGTGTTCATCTAGTATGATCGGGAATGTAAACCTTCTGTCTTTCACAAATTGGGCAACAGCATGTTTACTTTGTTCAGCACCTAGTAAATTCACGGTCAATATGTCAACATCACTCTGATTTTCTTTCACAATCTGTTCAAATTCGGGCAGCTCCATTTTGCAGGACGGACACCATGTTGTCCAAAAATGCAAAATGGTCTTTTTCCCTTTTGCGGGAACCATCTGCATTTCACCAGTTAATGTCGGTGCCTCTATTCTTGGCGCCATCACAGGCTCTTTTGCTTCCGCTGCTGCGCTCATTAGAAATAGCAGCATGGTCATCATTAGAAGACTGGCGGGTAGATGTTTACGATTCATCAGGATCTTCCTTCCCAGTTTTCTTATAGCTTGCCCTCTCGATGGCGATGACATTCAAGCTTTTTTCAATGTAAGAAACATTGAAACGCCGAGCTCCTTACAAATCGTCGCATAATGCAGGGCAGTCAAAAGCAGCATGCCTGTGTTCATCCCTAAAATGACCCCCATCATATTCAAGCTTTCCATTGAACCGAGGAAATACACCATAGAAAAAGAAACGACATGCACCCATATATTATGTAGGAACACATCTTTGATGAGCCCCATACCGATTAAACACGCTTGAAACGGCATCACAAACAGGTGGCATAAAAAGTATGGCCAAAGCAGCTGTAAATAGACAGCAGCTTGCGGTGAATCAAAAAAAAGCTGTGTGAGCGGGTAAGCAAAATAATACATGACCATCACTGCCGGCACCCCGTATCCAAACGTTATGAGAATCGCCTGTCTGACCCGTTTTTTCACAAGATCATACTGACCTAAAGCATAGGCTTCAGAGACACTCGGAATCATCACAATCATGATCGAATGAGCGATAAACGCTGGGAAAAAACCGATCGACATCGCGACACCAGCCAGCATGCCGTAATGATCAACAGCAAGTGTTCCAGAGATGCCTGCTGCAACGAGCGCTCCTTTGATTAAAAATGGTTCAACCGCATTAGCGATCGCATGAAAGATGCGCATGCCCGTTGTCGGTATAGAAACGGCTAATAGGCGCTTTCGCACATCAATCCCTCTTAATTCAACAGACCTGACATTCACAGCATTTTTCGCCATGACGTATTGGGAGTATAAATAAATAAAGACGACAAGATCACTCGCAACAATGACACCGATGGCGATGAGTACTGCTGTTTCAATATCAAACGAATACCAATGAAAAAACAAAAATAAGCAGATCAGCTGGATTGTTTTCTTCATCATATTGGCTAGAGCGATTCTGCCCATTTGCTGCTTTCCCATAAAGTAGCCGCGGGCAATGGAGGTAAACGCAATAATCGGGATAAGTGACAGCACTAGGCCCTTCATAAGCGGATGATACGACTGAAACACTGGAATGAAAGGCAGTACAATGGCTGCTATACCTGTTGTTGTACTTGTCACCACAAGCGTCATTTTAAAGGCATGACGAAGCATACTTTTGTGGAGACGCTCATGTGATTCTGCAATGAATTTAGAAATGGAGACTGGCAGCTCTAAGCTGGCGATCACAAGGACAAGCATGATGATTGGAAGGATACTCATATATAAACCCATTCCATGTTCTCCAAGCTCTCTCGCTAAAATCATATTGACTAAAAACTCGATACACTCAGCAATAAAAGCTGCGACAGATAGCAGAATGACCCCTTTTACAAATCGATTCATGTAGCCTCCCCTTGTCTAAAGCAAATTCTTTTCACATTCTATGAGACAAGTCCAAAAAATATTTTAATAATTGAAGACAAAAAAGAGCAATCTCATTGATCGCTCTATGCATGTAAACAAACCCTCGCTATTGGTGTCAGTCCCACGTGCTGGTGCTCACGAATGTCAAACTTGCTCCGCGCCAATACTCGTCCCACGTGTCTATGTATTACATTGGACTTTCTTATGATACTTATAAGGCACATAAGAGCAATTCACTTTATATGATTCGAGAAATTAATTGTCTAATTGTTATGGCAGGTAATTTCATTGATTTTGAATGCAGAGAAAAGGCGCTTCCTCATTTATTGTCAGCTTTAGAAAAATCTAAAGCAATTTCTAATAAGCCAATGATTGTGAAGTCATTATTTAATATTGGTTGTTGTTATAAAGGATTAGGTGATTTTAATAGGGCACTAGTTTATTTTAATCAGGTTATTCTTGAAGGAGAGCCTATTCATGCTACAGAGTTGCTTTTGGTTTATTATGAATTATCGTTATTTCATTTGATTCAAAAGGAATTTATTGAGGGAGAAAGATTTTTCAAAAGAGGCTTGGAAGAAGCGAAGAATAGAAAAAATGATCTGTTTTTATCGTTGCTAATGGTATTGGAAATTTTATTTTTAAAAACAGCAAACCTAAGTGAGGTCTTGAGCTCGTTGGAAAAATTAGAGAATGAGAGGGGTTATCCATACATGGAAGACCTAGCGCTCGAAGCGGCTCGGTACTATAATGAGAATGGGCGTATGGATGAATCTGTAAAAATGTATGAAAAAGTGATGTACGCCCGAAAACAAATCCAAAGGGGCGACTGTTCATATGAATTTTAAAACGGTTCTTACTGGTTTTTTGAGTGCTTCAGCATTGCTAGGTATGATCTCTTTATCATCTGTCAATTTTGATGTGAATTCAAGAAATGCTACTTCTCCAGAATCAACTGATCTGACTGTAAGAAATGCTACAGGCAGTAGCGTTACTACTCAAGATTTTCCTCTTATAACTTTATCTCAACATGATAACGATTTTTCTGTAAGAAATGGAACACGTTCTAGTTTAAATCTGGATATTCGTTTTGGAACACGTGATTCTAGGTTATCTACTTGATGAATTAAACATACCTTTAGGGTCTAAGACCTTAGTCAAGCCCCACCTTTACTTCGAGTAAAAGTGGGTTTTCACTTATTTTGATTTCATGGCCGCGAAAGTAAGCATCACCTGCATTGAAACTTTTTCAGTCCTCGAAGTTTCGTCCATCGCATTGCATCTGCAAAAACACGTTCTATTGTCTCTTTCCTTTTGCATAGATGTCCTTATTCATTTGTGTGAGTCTCAGATGGTCTGCTTCATCTAGATTGTCCTGCAAATAGATATTAGATCAAAACCATTTTAATGAGGACAACAATATCCACACTTGATCTGCCATTGTCTGAACTATAATGATCCTTTGACAAGATCATAAACGAAATCAAAATGATCTTCAGGCACTAATTCATCTAAGGCAACTACTTCTAATTGATTTCTTCTTCACGTTTCGATAGCATGTTCAACCCCCTCAGAAATATGTTATTGCCCATATTATACAAAAAAGCGTGTAGGCTTTGTCTACACGCTGAGAGCAATCTCATTGATCGCTCTTTTTCTTTATACGGCAAATACGTGACGTCCGATGCGTTCTACAATTTTGCGGGAACGAATCCAATGATCTGTTGCCGTTTTTGGATTATAAAAATAGATAGCCTTTGTTGTTCTGTCATGCTCTTTTACTACCTGCTTCACAGCTTTAATGGAATCTTGATCTGCCTTATCATGAATACTTCCATTCGATACTGGCTGGAAAGCATTTCGCTGATAAATCACACCTTTCACGCTGTCAGGAAAAGAACGATGCTCTACTCTGTTTAAAACAACGCTTGCTACCGCTTTTTTCCCTTCGTAAGATTCACCTTTCGCTTCAGCGTGAACCAATCGAGAAAGCAAGTCCATTTCTTCATTAGAATACTGTTTGCCGCTTGCCTTATTCGTCGTTTCAGATTTTACTTTTTTCTTTTGCTTCGGTTTTGAAGACTTTTCTTCTGTTGACGTACTTAGCATTTTCACTTTTGGTTGACGCTTCTCTTCAGAAAATGCTGGGATGACTTGATCGTGACCTTGATCTATATATGAAAGCTGATGTTTAACAGGTGCTTGTGAAAGTTCGTGACTTAATGTGCCTTGATGCTCTTGTATATTGTCCATCTTCATTGCTGCAACCAGCATAAGGATGACAAAAAGAGCTGTATGAATTTTAATCATTCGCCTTTTTCCTCCTTTAATCAAAGTAGGCTGTAAGATACTTGTCCACTCTAACAAGACCTCATTCTATTTTCACGCACAAAGATTTACATGCCTGTCCAAATTCCGTCATTAAATGGCATGACCTAGTTTTGCGCACATAAAATGGAATTGTTAGCGCTTAAAAAGGTCCTTTTTTCACCTATCATCATCCTTATGCTCCTGTTTATGGGTTATTACATTTTCTTTTCATATGTATCAAAGTGGTTTGAAGTGTGACAAAAGAACGAAAATAAAAAAGCTTTCTCTCATCAATGAGAAAAAGCTTTAGCTTCTTGCTTCTGTAAGATATTCAAAAATAACATCTCCACCATGTTTGGCGATTCCGCGAAAATGTTTAAAATCATCTTGATTCACCAAAACAGAACGAAACGTTAAAAAGTCATCTTTTTGGATGGTCACCTGTTTTTCCGTCCCATTCCGTAAAGATTCGATGATTGTGAGGATTTGTTCTTCAGTCAAAAAAATCGCTCCTTTTCAGCCATGATCAAATATTAAATATACCATTCGTTAGAAGAGCATACAACGAAAACAAAACAAAAACGTCTTTATCCTTTACATTGGTATGAAAATATTGCAAAATACTTTTTAATAGGGAATGAAATCTGTTTTTAAAGGAGAGGGATCGGTTGAAGATTGCAAAAATTGGAAATGTGATCGAATTTAGAAATGGTTTAACAGGTGTAGTTGAAAAAGTGAATGAAAACTCTGTCATTGTGGATGTCACCATTATGGACAACTATAGAGATTTAGAACTGGATTCACTAACAGTCGTTAATCACAAAAACTATAAAATCATCAAAGACTCCGTACATTAATTTGCAATCCTCAATACAGACGATCGGTACATACGTATATATAAAGCAAAGCTAATCACGATTCGACCAAATGGTGATTGCTATTTCAGTACCCTTCTAAAAAAATGATAAGATTCAGTATTAGCTCTAGACAGGAGAAACTAATATGCAAAATTCCAATGATATCATTGTACGTTTTGGAAAAATAGAAGATGCTGAAATGACTTTAGAAATACAGAAATCAGTTATTGCTGAATCAGATTATCTTCTTACATCACCTGAAGAAAACAAAAAAACCCTCTTAGAACACAGGGAATGGATACAGAAAAGAATTGAAAATGAAAACGAGACGTACATAGTTGCTCAAACTGATGAGAAAGTCATTGGATGGATAGCCTTTGAACATTCATCAAATAGAAAAAGAACTTCTCATACGGGATCATTCGGGCTGATGGTGCATAAGAGCTATAGAGGTTTAGGCGTAGGGGAAAAGTTACTAACAGCTTTATTACATTGGGCAGAAAAGAATCCTTCAATTGAAAAGGTTAGTTTAGCCGTTTTCTCTACAAATCAAAAGGCCATTTCTTTATACAAAAAGATGGGGTTTATAGAAGAAGGACGTAAAATAAAAGAATTTAAAATAAATGATCATGAATACTGGGATGACGTTTTAATGTATAAGCTGGTTTAATGCTGTGAAAACGAATTGCAGAAGTAAGGACATAATATCAATTGAGTCATCAATTTGTTATGTCCTTTTCTTTTTCTCGCCACATCATAAGCATTAGTCTTTTTGCGTATGAAAGGTTTGCATTTCCGCCTTCGTCTTGTACATCTCGACTTCCTCAGGGGTGATCACTCCTTTATCAATTAAGAGGGCAATCACTCCAAGCAATGTGGAGGCACTCCATTTATACCGTTCTTTGTTTTGATGTTCAAGCATTTGAAGCTCTTCTCTAAGCTCCATTAGCAGCTGCTCTGCCCGCTCTTCTTTGTTTGCCAAATCAAACGCCTCCATTTACCATTCAATACCCCTATTTTATCTTAAATCAAATGAGATAAGCAAAAAAAGCATGATTCACCTTTACAAACATACGTTCTGTCATATATAATATATTTACGAGCTGGTAGCCCCCAGCCGTCCTAGCAAGTTCTATTCCCATTCGTATGAGAAGAGTGACATGACTCTTCTCTTTTTTTATGATTGATTCGCTACAATCCCATAAAAAAAAGACATGCATCTGGCATGTCTCAGATTGTTGACAAAGGGCTAAAATGCTTGCTTTTAGCCCTTTGTCTTCATTTCAGCGTGATAGAAAACCTTTGCAGTCTAGGAAGGACGAGAACCGGAGCGGAGCGAATTTGACATTCGTGAGCACCGGAGCGCAGGACTGACAACGAATGCGAGGGTTTGTCTACACGCTGAAACATGCATCTGGCATGTCTTTTCCTATTTATTAGCGATTATCAATCGTTTCTGGATACATATCATGATTCATCATACGATACGATGCCATTTCTTCATACTTTGTCCCAGGTTTCCCATAGTTCGTATACGGATCAATTGAAATACCGCCTCTTGGCGTAAATTTGCCCCAAACTTCAATATATCTTGGGTCCATCAATTCGATTAAGTCGTTCATAATAATGTTCATACAATCCTCATGGAAGTCACCATGGTTACGGAAGCTGAACAAATATAATTTTAGGGATTTACTTTCGACCATGATTTCATTTGGGATATAGCTGATATAAACTGTTGCAAAATCCGGTTGTCCTGTTTGCGGACATAGTGATGTAAATTCTGGGCAGTTGAATTTCACAAAGTAATCTCTATTTGTATGTTTATTTGGGAACGTTTCAAGCACTTGTGGTGCGTAATCAAACAAATAATTGGTTCCTTGGTTTCCTAGTAACGTGACACCTTCTAATTCTTCTGGTTTTCTTGTCGTCATGACATCTCTTCCTTTCTATACGCCTCGTTTATTTCCCCACAATAACGTGTGCAGCTGCGGCAGCACTCTTACGCGGTTTAAGTCTGGATCTTGTGCGACTTGATCTACAAGCGCTTCATATTTCTTTAATAAATGCGTCAATAAGTACGCATCATCACCTGTCGTCGTGTCGTCATTTCCTACCTGCAAATAAAAAGGAAGCTCAGGGTATTTCGCATGAACATCCTTCGCATAGGCTAGATCACGATCATCAAAGATCACGACCTTCAGGCTTGCATGCTGCAATCTATTTCCGTTTTTCAGCTCATCTATGATACGTGTTAGTTTCGTAAAATCTGTTTTCATATTCGAGCTTGGCGGCTTAGGGGAAATGGTTAAATCATCAATTTTCAAAAACCATTCCTGATACATCGTCCCTTGTGTTTCAAGCGCTGTATCAATCCCCTCTTCATGCAGTAAATCAATGAGGGATTCCATTTGTTTTAAAAGCGCCGGGTTTCCTCCTGAAATGGTGACATGAGAAAAAGCCTGTCCGCCTATTCTTTTTAATTCTTTGACAATGTCTTCTGCCTCAAGCCACTGAATATCATGCTTCGCTGAGCCGTCCCATGTAAAGGAGGAATCACACCAGCTGCAAGAGTAGTCACAGCCAGCCGTTCTGACAAACATCGTTTTTTGTCCAATCACCATTCCTTCTCCTTGAATGGTTGGACCAAAGATTTCTAATACAGGAATCGCTTTAGCCATTGATCTCAACTCGTTTCGGACGGTAAATGCAGTAGCTTGTTGGTGTTTCTCTGACAAAGACTTGAACACATGTTGGCTTGTTCGCTAAAGTCGATAAATACGCTGCGACTTTGTCATATACGGTCTTTGCCACCACCTCAGTGGTTGGCATCGCGTATCGATCGTTTGATGAGAATTCCTCGTGATCATTGAGCAGCGTGTGATCGTACTGCCCATGAATGAGCTTCTTCAATGTACTAAAATTGACAAGGAAACCCGATTCATCTAGGTCGTCGCCCGCAATTGTGATGTTGATGGTGTACGTATGACCATGAACACGGCTGCATGCGCCCGCATCTTCTCGCGGGATGAAATGGGCAGCCGATACATGCATGTCTTTATTCAATTCAAATGAAAATGGATGATCGGTTTGTGGATAGATTTGAGAAAGCATTTATTTTGCCTCCTTCATTTCCATATAAGTGTCATAGCCGTTTTTCCGCAGCTTACACGCAGGACATTCCCCGCAGCCATCAGAAATAATGCCGTTATAGCAAGTGAGCGTTTCATTTTTCACAAATTCCAGTGCATTGAGCTCATCTGCCAGCTTCCATGTTTCTGCTTTATTCAGCCACATCAGTGGTGTATGAATCACAAATGGTTTTTCCATTGCTAAGTTCACTGTGACGTTGCAAGATTTCACAAACTCGTCACGGCAATCTGGATAGCCGCTAAAGTCTGTCTCACAAACACCTGTGATAATATGTCTTGCTCCAATTTGATACGCCAAAATAGAGGCAAAGGATAAGAACACTAAGTTTCTTCCTGGCACAAATGTGGAAGGAAGCTCTCCTTCTTTTTCCTCAATGTCAATGTCATCTCTTGTTAAAGCATTAGGTGCCAGCTGATTTAAAAGTGACATATCTAATAGATGATTCTTCACACCTAACTTGTCAGCAATTCCTTTGGCGACATCAATTTCTTCTTGATGACGCTGATTATAATGAAAGGTCACTGTTTCTACCTCTTCAAATTGTTGAAGTGCCCATAATAAACATGTCGTACTGTCCTGTCCTCCGCTGAAGACAACGACTGCTTTTTCATTTTTCATTTTCTGTTCTCCTCCTTTTGCAGATGCGTACAACCGTACAACACTGCATCTGAAAGGCTCCTGAAAACCCCTATTTTTCTCAAAAGAAAAGACACCTTTACATGTGTATGAGGTGTCCCAGCCATAAAAAATAAAAAATGCCACATCCAAGGATACGGCAAGTCCTTAGTTTTTTATAGAGGGTTTTGCTAGAACCTCTCCCGTCTTCACGGATTTTTGTTCAATTTTCACAGAGGATAGTGTACCACATATTTTTCATACAGGCTATCCTTTCTTCTTTACTTACCTAGCGATGCAGGCACTTTTTTTAGACAAAGAAAGAGAATAAAAAAGATGCTGACATAGCCAAAAACTGGGTAAACCGTTGATATCAGTGTACCGTAACCAATTTTACTAATCACATAGCAGCATATGAGAATAAGGGATATCGTAAAGATGCTGTTCATTCGGATATATGCCCTTACTTGTCTCTCCAGCCCGTATAAATTGCCTATGACGGATGTAAAAACTTCACCGAAGATGACAAATAAATAAATGAGATGAATGGAGTTTGCAACTTGATACACCACCTGGGCCATTGGAATATCAAAGGCCTCCAGCATATTTAATGAAGAAAGAGATAAAAAGCAAGCAAGCAAAATGAGTGTCAGCATGACGCCCCCAAGCACCGCTCCCTTTTTAATGACTGCTTCAGAGGTCATTTCATTTGCAACGGGTACTAACACTGCCTGTGACAGTGCTAAATTAAAGGCACCATAGGACACTGCTGATAGTATCCACTCGCCCTCACCCATTTGCAGCGCAAGAACATAACTTTCACTGCTGCTAAAAACAAATGAATCAAGAAACACAATCAATGAAAAGAAAATCAGCATTGGAACGACAAGGACGTTAACACCAAATAGCCCTTTTGAACCTTTAAAGAGTACAATGACGCTCAGAATGATCGTCAAAAAGATCCCATACTCCTTCGAAATGCCAAGCTGTTCTTCAAAAATAGCCCCTGCGCCTGAAATCATGACTGAGGTAACACCGAGTAAAATAAAAAACATCACAATATTAATATATCGACTCGCAGCTGCGCCAAATAAAAACCGGTTCATATCTTGATAAGATTCTGCTTTGATTCGTTTCGAAATCAGCATCATTTTTGCACCAAGGCCAGTAAAAATAACACCGCTAATCAGGATTCCTAATAGTCCAATCCAGCCAAAACGAACAAAAAATTCTACGATTTCTTTTCCTGTCGCAAACCCAGCTCCAACCACTGTTCCTACATATACAAAGGCAAGCTGAAAAGCGGATTCATTTGAACGTTTCATGTGACCCCTCCGCACCCATCACTTTCGATTGTCTCTTTTTTATCCTATGAGACAAGTTCCTTGAAAAGAAGGACAAACCATGATTAAATGCAAAAAAGGATTTTTATCCGTCTTTGAGCAAAACAGTTGAAAGTCAAAATAGGTCAGAGTATACTATAGTCAAAGATGGTCAAACAACAGACCATTTTCTTTAACATTCATTGGTCAAATAAAGTCAAACTTTATTTTAAGGAGGTCATGGCAAATGCGTTGTCAACATTGTCAAGTAAATGAAGCAACTATTCGCCTGAATATGCAAGTAAATTCGTCCCGGAGCCAAATGGTTTTATGTGAAGACTGCTATACCTCTTTGATGGAGCAGTCAAAAATGAAAATGGGACCTCAGCTTTTTGGAGGAAGTTCATTCTTCTCTCAACAGGCAGGTCATGCCCCAAACATGGAGCAGCCAAAACAAAAAGGCTTACTCGATGAGCTTGGCCGTAACTTAACAGATGGAGCAAATGCTGGCTTAATTGATCCAGTCATTGGCCGTGATGAAGAAGTCGCAAGAGTCATTGAGATTTTAAATAGAAGAAATAAAAATAACCCTGTTCTTATTGGTGAACCAGGTGTTGGGAAAACAGCGATCGCAGAAGGACTCGCACTGAAAATTGCGAGCGGCGATGTACCAAATAAATTAAAGAACAAACAAATCTATTTATTAGATGTTTCTTCACTTGTCGCAAACACAGGTGTACGCGGTCAATTTGAGGAAAGAATGAAGCAGTTAATTAAAGAACTTCAGAGCCGTAAAAATATCATCTTATTTGTAGATGAAATCCACCTTCTTGTGGGCGCAGGATCTGCAGAAGGATCAATGGATGCTGGAAACATTTTAAAACCAGCCCTTGCAAGAGGCGAACTGCAGCTAGTAGGTGCGACGACATTAAAAGAATATCGCCAAATTGAAAAAGATGCTGCACTCGAACGACGCTTCCAGCCCGTTATCGTGGATGAGCCAACACCAGATGAAGCGATCGACATCTTAAAAGGTATTCAAGATAAGTACGAGGCCTATCATGGTGTCACCTATTCAGATGAAGCCATCAAAGCGTGCGTTCAATTATCTTCCCGGTATATTCAAGACCGTCATTTGCCGGATAAAGCCATTGATCTAATGGATGAAGCTGGTTCAAAAGCGAACCTCTCCATTGATGCTGCAAGTGAAGATGAACTGACAAACCGACTTGCGCAAATTGCCGCAGAAAAACAGGCTGCTCTAAAAGAAGAACAATATGAAAAAGCAGCGAAGCTTCGCGATGAAGAAGAAGCCATTGAAGCAAGACTTCAAAACAAAACAACTGACAAAGAGCATATCGTCACAGCAGAGGACATTCAGGCCATTGTGGAACAAAAAACAGGCATTCCTGTCGGCAAACTACAAGCAGACGAACAAACCAAAATGAAAGAAATTGATGTCCGTCTAAAAGCACGAGTAATTGGGCAGGAGCATGCGGTTGATAAAGTGGCGAAAGCCGTGAAAAGAAGCAGAGCTGGATTAAAATCGAAACATAGACCGACAGGCTCCTTCCTTTTCGTTGGACCAACAGGTGTCGGGAAAACCGAATTGTCTAAAACGCTGGCTGAAGAATTATTCGGTTCAAGAGATGCGATCATTCGTTTAGATATGAGTGAGTACATGGAAAAACACTCTGTGTCCAAACTCATCGGTTCTCCTCCTGGTTACGTTGGACACGATGAAGCTGGCCAGCTGACTGAAAAAGTGCGCAGAAAACCTTACAGCATCATTTTGCTGGATGAAATCGAAAAAGCACATCCAGATGTACAGCATATGTTCCTTCAAATCATGGAAGATGGGCGTTTAACAGACAGCCAAGGCAGAACTGTCAGCTTTAAAGATACAGTCATCATCATGACAAGTAACGCAGGCAGCGCAGATAAAACGGTCAAGGTCGGCTTCCAGTCTGATCAGGACGAAGCGATTGAGGAACAATCACTCATTGATTCGCTCAGCAGCTACTTCAAACCAGAATTTTTGAACCGTTTTGATAGCATCATTCAATTTGATTCACTAGACAGAGAGGACTCAGTGAAGATTGTTGATCTTCTGCTTAATGAGCTGTCAGAGCAATTAAAAGAGCAGAATTTAACAGTCCATGTCACAAATGAAGCGAAAGAAAAAATCGCAGAGCTTGGATATCACCCTGCATTTGGTGCTCGTCCACTTCGAAGAACCATCCAAGAGCACGTTGAAGATCAAATGACAGAGATCCTGCTTGAAGAGGAGCAGCTTTCTGGATTTACTGTGGATGTTGAACATGACGAAATCGTCGTAAAAAAAGGATAACTACACCTTCAGGATGATATGCACCTCCATCATGTTGCGGCGGCTAAGTTCCATCTGAACGCTGACGCTCCCCCGCCTCTTTTCCTTTACGATAAAAGAAAAAGAGGTGGATCACATGATGAATTGGAGCTACGATCTTGTCAAAATCATGTATGAAGAAAAACTAAAAGAGCTGCTTCATTTAGATGAACCAGCACAAAATGATTAGATGGAGACTCCCTTTATATGAGAGGGAGTTTCTTCTTTTTACATATACAGAAAGCGCTTTCGTCAAAAATTCTTCACAGAAACTGTCTTAATTTTATATTCTGACTAAAACCCTTCTGGAACACACCGATATTAACTATAGAAAAAGATAGTTAAAGGATTTGGTGAGATAATGGACAAAACATCGTTAATTGGTATTATTTTAGCATTTATTGCACTAGGTGTCGGTATGGTTTTGAAAGGTGTGAGTCTAACTGCTCTTCTCAACCCGGCGGCTATATTAATCATCATTGTTGGGACGGTTGCAGCTGTTGTCATCGCATTCCCTTCTAGTGAAATTAAGAAAACACCAAAATTGTTCGGCAAAATTTTCAAAGACAGCCAGCTTCCAACGATTCAAGAAATGATCCCTCTATTTTCCAACTGGGCACAAATTGCGCGTCGTGAAGGTCTTTTGGCATTAGAAGCAAGTCTTGAGGAAGTCGATGATGATTTTCTAAAGAACGGGTTAAGCATGGCAGTTGACGGCCAAAGTGCTGAATTTATTCGAGACGTCTTAACAGAAGAAGTTGATGCCATGTCTGAACGACATCAGTCAGGCGCATTAATCTTTACACAAGCTGGTACATACGCTCCGACACTAGGGGTACTTGGCGCCGTTGTCGGACTTATTGCAGCACTTGCCAACATGGGAGATATTGAAGCACTTGGACATGCAATCAGTGCTGCCTTCGTCGCCACACTGCTTGGGATTTTTACCGGGTATGTATTATGGCACCCATTTGCCAACAAATTGAAGCGTAAATCAAAGGAAGAAGTAAAGCTTCGTCTAATTATGATCGAAGGCATTCTTTCTGTTCTTGAAGGTCAATCTCCAAAAGTCATTGAACAAAAACTTCTTATGTACTTACCAGCAAAAGAACGTGCAAATCTTGTCATTGAAGAAGGAGAAAATCAAAATGGCTAGGAAACGTAAAAACCATGATCATGAAGACCATGTAGATGAATCTTGGCTTATCCCTTATGCCGATCTTCTGACACTTCTTCTCGCCCTCTTCATTGTGCTTTTTGCATCTAGTTCGATTGATGCGGCAAAATATGAACAGATGGCTAAGTCTTTTAATGTTGTTTTTACTGGCGGTACTGGTGTCATGGATCAATCCAGCATGCAAAGCACGGAAGAAACTGAACATAGCAACCAAGTCAAGAAAGCAGCCGAGGAAGAGAAAGATGAAGAAGCCAAAGCAAAGGCTCGAGACCAAGCGGTTCTCACAAAGGTCAAACAGCAGGTCGATTCATTCATTGCAAATAAAAAACTTGGTTCCAAGCTCGAAACAAAGCTTACGGATGAAGGACTTCTCATTACGATTGAGGATAGTATCTTCTTTGATTCCGGGCGGGCAGTTATTCGATCTCAGGATGTCCCGTTAGCAAAAGAAATCTCAAAGCTGCTCGTCATTAATCCCGCTCGTGACATCGTCATTAGCGGACATACAGATAATGTACCGATCAGAAATTCAGAATTTGAATCAAACTGGTATTTAAGCGCCATTCGTGCTGTGAACTTTTTAAATATTCTTCTTGAAAACAGCAACCTAGATCAAGAGAACTTTAGTACAAAAGGATACGGCGAATTCAAACCGATTGCCTCAAACGATACAGCAGAAGGCAGAAGTAAAAACCGGCGTGTAGAAGTACTCATTTTACCGATTGAGAAAAAAGCGAAATAAAAAAGGAAGCCAGCGGCTTCCTTTTTATTTATTCTTGATGATCATATAAATGCTTTGCACGCAGCCCTACATGTTTGAGCATATCGATGCAGGCATCTTTCTCTTCTTCGCTCAGGACACTGATCATCTCATGAATTTCTTTCGCATGATCTGGGAAGATGTCATCAAGCAAAGCTCGTCCCTGCTTTGTAATATGCGCAAATGTCACCCTGCGGTCTTCTGCACAAGCCTTCCGGCTGAGGAGTTCTTTCTTCTCCAATTTATCGACCACATAGGTGATGCTGCCGCTTGCAAGTAAGATCTTATCACCGATTTGCTGAAGCGGCTGATCACCTTTATGATACAGCAATTCTAGCACAGCAAATTCAGTTGGATTCAGCCCGTGCTTCACAATATGTTTGTTCATGTGATGATTAATTGAGCGATAGGCACGTGATAATACAATAAATAATTTCAATGATTTTTCAACATTATGATTTTCCATTTTTTATCATCCTTTATGAAATGCAACCCACTAATGTGACATTAATAAACAATAAGTAAAATGTCAACATTTTGATCCATCTTTAGCACGAAAATGAGACCAGAACGAATCACCTAATTTTTTAAAAATCATACAAGTCATCGTAATAAAGATAGGTTCAATGCTATAATAAGTCTATTAGGTAATACGTTGGAGCGATGAATGATGAGTATACTCAAAGGGTTTTGGAAGAAGATCAGACTTTACCTTATTTTGGTCATGCTTCCAACCCTAATCATTAGTTATTTTATCTACGAAAAAGAAACTGAAAAAATCGATTTAAAGAACAAACAAACCGCTACACTTATGTTAAATATTCACAAAAACCAAATGAATTATTTAATAAGTGAAACAGAAGCGAGATTAACTTCCCTTGCCATGGGATTTGACCAGCCGGTTGAGACGAAAAAAGTACAAAACATCCTAGAGAAAATTTATAAACAAGAACCTCGTTTTTCAGGTCTGTATCTCCTAGACAAAAAAGGAAATGTAACAGCAAGCACCACCCCGTTAAAGGAAAAAATCAACCTATCATTCAGAGATTACTTTAAACGCATTCAAGTGACCAAGCAGACCGTGATCACAGACAACTATGTGAGCCGAATTACAAAACAGCGGATTCTCTCCATTTGTGTGCCTGTTCTCGATGAAAATGAAGAGGTCACCAATGTGCTGATTGCCGCCATTCAAATTGATTATTTAAGAAATATTATGAATGTATTGAATCCTGATCTTCATTTTAAAATGCTGAATCAAAATGGACATGTCGTGTTTACAAGTGGTCCACAGCCAGTACCTGAGGGCGGCAGCACCGTGTCTACATATTTAGATGAAAACAGCTGGAAGCTGGAGGTCTTTCCGCAGCGTGCTTCAACAAGTGAAGTGCTGTCTGTGATGCTCATCCCTTTATCCAGTGCGTTTATTTTATTAAATATTTTATTCACACTAGTCCAGTATATCGTGTTAAGGCGGCAAACTCAGCAGGAGCGTCATCAAAATGAAGCGCAAAAGCTTGAATTGATCGGAACACTCGCAGCAAGTACAGCACACGAAATTCGCAACCCATTAACTGGGATCAGCGGATTTATCCAGCTATTGCAAAAGAAGTATCATTCAGAAGAAGATCAGCTCTATTTTTCTGTCATCGAGGAAGAAATTAAACGGATCAACCAAATCGTCAGTGAATTTCTTGTATTAGGAAAACCAACGGCAGAAAAATGGCAGAATAACTCTGTTAAAGAAATTGTAAGTGAGATCATGCCGATCGTTTTCTCTGAGGCAAACCTTTATAATGTCGAAGTGGACCTACAAATCAATACGATTCAAGATGTGGGCGTGTATTGCACGAAGGATCATATTAAACAAGTCGTTTTAAATGTAGCAAAGAACTCTTTAGAAGCGATGCCAAACGGCGGTCATTTGAAGATTGTGATCGAAGCTGAAAAAGAACATGTCATCATTAAAGTAGCGGATACAGGTGAAGGCATACCAGAAGAGATGTTAAAGCACATCTTCCTCCCCTTTATTACGTCGAAGGAAAAAGGCACGGGTCTTGGGCTTGTCGTGTGTAAACGAATCATTTCGATGTATGGCGGAACAATTGATATTCATAGCGAAGTGAATAAAGGAACGACTGTTATGATCATGCTTCCTTCTGCTCACTCAGCATAGCTGAAGATGTCAGCCGGTTTTGCTTATGCAAGACCGGTTTTTCATGTCAATAAGAGGGGCGGTTCACAGATAAAAGACTCATTTGAGACACAAGATCATGAAAGGAGGGGGCAGATTGTTTCTCATGAAAAAGAAGATGCTGATACTCATTCATCAGGTTGTCCAGTTCTTGACTATATTTAATTGTCATCTCACCAGTGTACCCTTCCACTTGAGCAGCTTCTACCATCTGTTTTCTCTTCTCATCAATGGACATCAGCAATTGTTCTTTCCTTACATAAATATTCATGATCTCAGCTCCCGCAATGATTTCGACTGTCTATGCTCAAAATGATCCGACACCAAAATTATACTTTATTTGTAAATTAAATTAAATATGCTTATTTTATTTAATTTTTTACAGCCTAAAGACCTTTTACCCAATCAAATTTGGGGGTAAACTTCAAATTTGGACAGGACTGTCACATTGATTAAACAGAATTTTATCCTATACAGAAGATCAAAATCAACTATTTTCTTTCACATTTTATGTCTAATTTCCTAAAAAAAAGCTGATCTTCCGCCTCATGCGGAATGATCAGCTCTATCATTAAACCGTTTCTTCCTCGTAAATTGGCACCCAGCCCTCAGTTGTGACAAATATGCGAACTGCGACCACTTTGCGATCCTCTTGAAGTGTAAAGTAATGACGGATGTTTGGCGGAACAGAAATTAAATCACCTGGGTTCAATCTCACATCAAAAAAGACGCCATCCTTGCCTTGAATAGCAAAGATTCCGTGCCCACTCACAATAAAGCGTACTTCATCATCTGTATGGTGATGCTCACGTTTAAAGTTTTGGAGCAGCTCATCAAGATTTGGCGTGGCATCAGATAATGAAATCACATCCTGCGCTTTGTACCCTCTTTTTTCAGAAATACTTTGGATTTCCTTTTGGAAAACAGTCAAAATCTCTTCCTTTTCCTCATCGGTTAAATCATACTTTTCTGATAAACGGTTTGGCAGCTTTTCAATATCCCAATGCTCATAAATAACCCCTTGGTTTTCTAAATATGATGCAACCTCTTGCTCGTTCTCAAGTAATGTGTTCTCTTCATTGTGAATCAAAATCGTCGCCATGTGCTTTTCCTCCTTTTTATCTTACAAGCTGCTGTTGATACAGCGCTAATTTTAAGTGATAGCTAAATAAAAATTCATATGCTTCTAATACTCGTTTTGCTTCAAAGGCTGTTTTTCCCCAGACCGTGATGCCATGATTGCGAATGAGTACAGCACCAGATGGCGCCTCTAGTGTCAGATGTTTGGCAAATTGCTCTGCAAGATGCGGAATATGAGCTGGATTTTCAATAATCGGAATCGACACTTCTGCATCCTCTTCCCAATAACCAAGCGCTTTGATGATTTCGTTGCCTTTAAAACGAATCTCTCCCTTATCCCCATACAGCTCTGACATCACATTATTATCAATGGTGTGGACATGGAGACAGCAGCCTGCTTTCGTCCGTTCATACACGTACGTGTGAAGCAGTGTTTCAGCTGATGGTCTAAGCGTCTCGTTCGGATCATGTGGCTGGCCTGCCGCGTTTACCAGCACAAAATCTTCGTTTGTTTCTTTTCGTTTATCTTTGCCGCTTGCCGTCACCAAAAACGTGATTGGATCATCCGACACCTTGATCGATAAATTACCGCTTGTTCCGAAAAACCAGTCTCTTTGGGCCAGTTCACGTTTAACGTCTGCTAGCTCCTGCCAGCGTTTGCTCTTTGCGTCTGCCATTCCTTCACTTCCTTTATTTGAACAAATTGCGCGTGTAGATCAATAAATGTGTCAAACTCCTTATGTACGAGCCCGAGCTCTTGACATTCATTGAGCAAGTAGTCGCGCGCAAACGTAAGATCTGCATGTTTCGCCGCCTCCACATCAGTCACTGAATCTCCAATCATGATGATGAAATCATCCTCATGAGTCAGGTTTCGAATGATTGAGGGCTTGCAGCATCCGCACCCATTTTGACATTGCGTATCGCAGGCATGCGGCCATTCAATCTGAATATGGTCTTCCCCAAATGATGCATGATTGCAATAAATATCGTCTCGATCGACAATGCCTTCGAGGATGGGGTAGACAAAAAAGTCCATCCCCCCGCTAAGTACATAGAAAGGAATGTCTGCTTTTTTTACCTCATCGACAAATTGCTTAAATCCTTCTCGAATCTCTGTATCCTCTAAAATAAATGATTGAATGGCTTCCTTCTGATCACTTGCCAGTAATTGAAACATCTGCCTGACGCCTTCTTGAATGGTAATTTCCTTTGACAGGACACCATCCTTCAGTTTCGTCCATTCACTCGGTGCAAACTGTTTCATGATGCGGATGATATTATCATTTTTTGTAATTGTTCCATCAAAATCACAACACACAATTGGTTTTTTCATTATTCTGCTACCCTTCCCCAAAGATCAAGTGCCGCTTTTAAGTCTTGGCAGGAAGCCGCCTTATCTTGGATAGACTCTTCCTGTATCACGGCATCAATGATCGAACGAAATGCCTTCCCTCCGCCGATGGCTCCCCGCGGATGTCCGTGAATGCCTCCACCTGCGTTAATCACATGATCAATTCCAAAATCTTTGATCAATACTGGAACCATTCCTGGATGAATGCCTGCTGACGGGACAGGGAATGTTTTTTGAACCGTATCCTCTTTCACGCAAGCTTCATAGATTCCAAGGGCATCCTTTTTCGGAAGTGCAACCGATCCATAAGGTGAGGGAAAGAGGCTCAAATCAGCGCCAGCATATCGGTTTAATTTGCCTAAAAGAAGAGAATGCGAGAATCCATATTCAGGAGAGGATGTCAATGCACCACTCACTGCGGGATGCGCCATAATAGGCAGTGGAATATCTGGATCCTCAGCTAAGCTTTGCATGACATCAAGACCGTAAGCAAAGACATTGAATAAGAGCGCATCTGCTCCAAGTTCAGCGGCCTTTCTCGCTCGATCCCTCAGGTCAAAGGTTCTGCCCGTTAAATTGACAGCATACAGCGTGCGGTGTCCTGTCTCTTCATAGGTTTCTTTTAAAATCTCTTTTCCTTCTTTGATTCGCTCTTCAAAAGGAGCTAATGGACTTTCAAATAAAATTTCATCGTCTTTGATGAGGTCAACCTCGCCTAATGCCTGTAAACGGAGCTGCTCTTTTAAATCCTGCATATCACGGCCGATAACACCTTTAAAAATACTCATCAATAATGGACGATCAAATACATTTACCTTATTTCGTATGCCATCAATTCCAAATGCCGGTCCTGGCAGGCTTTTTTTAAATTCTTCAGAAAATTGGATATCGACTAGCTTCACTTTTCCGTCTAGTGAAAGCTTTCCAAAAATCGTCGTGAAAACAGCTGGTAAATCTGCTGAAAAGTTTGCCTCAGGATAAGCAATGGTCACCTCTGATTGATAAAGGCCATTTTCGGCTGGAGCAGCCTTTTCTAATACTTTTTCAACTCGGCCTTTATGCTTTTGAAGCTGCTCCTTTTTGAGCTGAGGCAAATCCGTCCATGATCCAACTGTTAAACCAAGCGCGATCTGCTCCGCTTTTCGATTTATTTGTTCATCCTCTCGATGTGTTAATACGTATGTTGCCAGTAATTCACTCACTAGGAATCCCCTTTCGATTGCATCATGCATATGTTCAATAAAAAAACCTCTTCAAGTGCTTCTTGAGCGCCTTAAAGAGGTTATTTCGTGTTATTCATCCGAATCTTATCTCTCAGCGCTTGCTGCAAGAATTAGCACCGTGCTTCATGGAAGTCGGTTGCCGGGCTTCATTGGGCTAGTCCCTCTGCCTACTCTTGATAAGAATATTCAATTTTCTTAAATATTGCCTGAATTATCGCACCATTTTTTTATGTTGTCAATGGCTTTTTTTCAAACAGCTTCAAGGCAGCGATGCGCTGAGCAGCTTCTTGTAACCGCTCCTCGCTTGTTAGAAGCCCTACTCTCACGTACCCTTCACCGTGAGCACCAAAGCCATTACCTGGCGCTACAACAACATGCGCTTTTTCTAATAATAAATCAGAAAAGGCTTCAGATGTATATCCTTCTGGCACCTTTAACCAAGCAAAAAATGATCCCTTTGGAGCACTGACTTCCCAGCCAATTTCTTTGCAGGCAGCTATCCACACATTCCGTCTTTTCTCATATCGGTCATTTTGCACCCGTACGCACGTTTGATCGCTTAATAGGGCTTCCGCTGCTGCATCTTGCGTGGCTTTAAACAACGAGACAAACAAATGATCCTGATAAAGCTCAATCGCTTCAATAACAGACGGATTACCTGCTGCAAATCCTACTCTCCACCCTGCCATATTGTACGTTTTAGACAATGTGTAAATTTCTATTCCCGTCTCTTTCGCTCCATCTACTTGCAGAAAGCTGATCGGCTTTTCTCCATCAAATCCAATGCCGCCATATGCAAAATCATGAACAACACAAAGCTTGTGATCTTTCGCAAATGTCACGGTTTCTTCAAAAAATGAACGGCTTGCCGTAGCCCCCGTCGGATTGTTGGGGTAATTTAAGTACATTAATTTCGCCTTTTTCTTATCATCCTCAGGCAGCAAATCGTAGTCAGGTAAAAAATCATTTTTTTCAAGAAGTGGCATGGTCACCATATGAGCTCCAGCAAGTACAGCACCTGACCAATAATCAGGATAACCTGGGTCAGGGACGAGAAGCGTATCACCCGGATTCAGCAGGCATTGAGGCAGCTCAACAAGCCCTGCTTTCCCGCCAAATAAAATCGCAATTTCCGTCTTTGGATCAAGCGTAACGCCATATTCTCTTTCATAAAAAGCGGCAGCGGCCTTTTTTAATTTCGCTGTTCCACGGAATGAGGAGTATTGATGATTTTCAGGTTTTGCTACCGCTTCCTGCATGGCTTTTACAATGTGCGGAGGAGTTGGCTGATCAGGATTTCCCTGCCCCAAATTAATGATATCTGCCCCTTCCTGCACTTTTTTCTGCACCTTTTGGACAAGGGACGCAAAAAATTGTTTCGGTAATTGTTTCAACACATCTGATTGCTGGAATTCCATTTCTTCACCTTCTATTCAAGTTACGTAACAATACAATCACTGTAATGGATTGTTTTATGAATTGTAAAGCAATTTTGAAAAAAGATTGACATGTAAAGCGCAGCTCTGATAATATCTTGAATTAAGAAATGCAAACAGACACGAAACAATTACATATTGATTTCTCTTATCGAGAGTTGGGCGAGGGATTTGGCCTTTTGACCCCAACAGCAACCGACCGTTAATACCACTGTGAAGTGGGGCGCAGCAAGTAACGCGCCAAGACAATTGTCTTATAGGGCACGGTGCTAATTCCATCAGACGTATGTGCTGAGAGATAAGAGAGGCTTTGAGCATACACACCATCAAGCCTCTTTCTCTCAGGAGAAAGAGGCTTTTTTATATGATTTGGAGGGGAAGCAATTGGTTACACTTACGGCATCATATGAAGAACTAACAGAAAGCTCGGCAGTTGCACTCGCAATTAGACTTGGCTTAATCCAAGAAAGCAGTCATTTGACTTGTACTGAAATCGGCGACGGGAATTTAAATTACGTCTTTCATATTTATGATCACAAACAAGAAAAAGGATTGATCATCAAGCAGGCGCTGCCTTATGCAAAGGTGGTTGGTGAGAGCTGGCCTCTTACATTAGACCGGGCAAGAATTGAAAGTGCTGCCCTGATCAAACAGTCAGAATATGCTCCGCATCTCGTACCAGCGGTCTATTACTCGGATACAGCTCTTGCAGTGACAGCCATGGAGGATCTCTCACACTTAGAAATCGTCAGAAAAGGGCTAATTGCCGGAAAACAATATCCGCATTTATCTGATCATGTTGGAGAATTTTTAGGAAAAACACTTTTTTACACATCTGACTTTGCGACAAATCCTAAAATCAAAAAACAATTTGTGAAGCAATTTACGAACCCTGACCTGTGTGATATCACAGAAAAACTCGTCTTCACAGACCCTTTCTTTGATAGTGAAACAAATGACTTCGAAGAAGAATTAAGAGAATCAGCAGAAGCGCTTTGGGCAGATCTTGAGCTGCAAGCCAAGGCAGCAGAATTGAAGCGTATCTTCCTGACATCAGCTGAAACATTGGTTCATGGAGATCTTCATACAGGCAGTATTTTTGCAAATGAGACTGAAACGAAAATCATTGATCCAGAATTCGCGTTTTACGGTCCCTTTGGATTCGATATCGGCCACTTTATCGCCAATCTGTTCCTGAATGCTTTATCTCGCGAGAATGAACACGAGCAGCAGCACCTTTTTGACCATGTCGTCAATGTATGGGCAACATTCAAAGAAGTGTTCACAAAAGCTTGGAAAGAGGACAGCATTGAAGCATTTAGTGTATCGGACAGCTTTTTAGAAACAACGTTTGACCGGATTTTAAAAGAAGCGACAGGCTTTGCCGGCTGTGAGCTTGTCCGCCGAACAATTGGTCTTGCTCATGCCGCTGATCTTGATGCGATTCCATCACCAACTAGACGGATTCAGCAGAAAAAAGCAGCACTGACACTTGGAAAAACATTTATCAAACAATATCATGCAGTGGAAACAGCGTCTGACCTCGTCGCATTATTCCAGCCATCTGTAAAGGAGTGACGGGTTTTGTCAAAAGAATTTGAAGTCCCCCGTTCTGTCGAATGGGAAGAAAACCGTATTCACATTTTAAATCAGCAAAAATTACCGACCGAAACCGTCTTTGAGTATTTATATACGAAAGAAGATGTGTATGATGCAATTGTGACATTAAAAGTACGCGGAGCCCCTGCGATTGGCATTACAGCAGCATTTGGACTGGCACTTAGTGCGCAAGCCATTGAGACAGAAGAAATCGATGTTTTTAAACAAGAAGTGATTCGAATCAAAGAATATTTAAACAGTGCTCGTCCAACTGCTGTGAACCTCGCCTGGGCATTAGACCGGCTGCTGCAGCGCATTCAGCGTGCAGCGTCAGTGAATGCAGCTAAAACAGATCTTGTCCATGAAGCCATTCAAATTCAAATTGAAGATGAAGAAACATGCAGGCAAATCGGTCAAAATGCACTCCAGCTCTTTAAATCAGGTGACCGTATCATGACCATTTGTAATGCAGGTTCCATCGCAACGAGCCGGTACGGAACAGCCCTTGCTCCTTTTTATTTAGCCAAAAAGAAAAATCTTGACCTTCACATTTATGCATGTGAAACACGCCCTGTTCTTCAAGGCGCTCGTCTGACAACATGGGAGCTCATGCAAGGCGGCGTGGATGTGACACTCATTACAGATAACATGGCCGCCCATACGATGAAAGAAAAGCAAATTTCTGCTGTCATTGTTGGAGCTGACCGTATCGCTCGTAATGGAGATACAGCGAATAAGATTGGAACGTTGGGTCTTGCCGTTCTAGCCAAGCATTTTCACATTCCGTTTTTTGTAGCAGCACCGCTTTCCACTTTTGATGTATCCACCCATGACGGGTCAGATATCCCAATTGAAGAGCGCGACCCGCTGGAAGTAAAGGAATTAAACGGTGTCCCCATTGCACCGCCCGATGTTCAAGTATTCAATCCCGCCTTTGATGTCACTCCTCATCATCTCATTTCAGGCATCATTACAGAAAAGGGAATTATCACATCGAACTATGCAGAAGAGATTGATGCTCTTTTCGCCGAAAGCATCTCCCAATGATCGCAAAAAAGCGCCGTGTTCTTGTCATTTAAGAGCACCGCGCTTTTTTGTTTCTTGATTCGTTTTTGTTAAGATTTCTTCTTTCTGTTCTTCCGTCAAAACGTTCATTTTGACACATAGTGACGTAACTGCATACACTTTACCTTTTTTGCCCCAAAACATGCCAGCGCCCTCCTTTTTCCCTCAACCAACTTTTTTAGCTTAATAAAAGGATATGTCACTCAGGAAAAATTCGGAACAGGTCAATCGATTTATTTTTGAACAAATGGGATGCCTTCTAATTCAAGGAGGACCGCTTTCATGTCTGTCTTCGATCCTGCATAGCCCGTCAGAGACCGGTCTTTTCCAATCACCCTGTGACACGGAATAAAAATAGGTAATGCATTTCGTCTGTTAGCTTGTCCGATGGCTCTTACAGCCTTGGGATTGCCTATCGCCTCTGCAATGTCTGCATAGCTTTTTGATTCACCATATGGAATGGCCGACAATGCTCCCCACACCTGCTCTTGGAACGGAGAACCTGTTTGCTTGAGCGGGAGATCGAATACTTGACGCTCTCCCTTGAAATATTCATCCAGCTGCTTTTTCGCTTCTTGTAAGACAGGCGTATCTGCTTGGTTTAGATTCATTGCCTGCTTTTTTGCTAAAAACGGCTCATCATCAAACATCACCTCGATGATGGCATCGTCCTTTTCTAGTATGTATAATGCCCCGATGGGTGCGTGATAGACGGTATAATACACGTTACTGCTCTCCTTCTTGTTTCTGCTGCCTTAGTGGAAGCGTGAGATGGAAGACGGTTCCTACGCCTTCCTCACTTTCTACCTCAATGGTTCCTTGATGCTCTTCAATAATTTTATAACTAACCATTAACCCAAGTCCAGTTCCTCTTTCTTTCGTTGTATAAAAAGGCTCACCTAGACGCTTTAGCTTATCCTCCGCCATTCCGCAGCCTTCATCACGCAAGGAAATGACAATATGCTCCTCGCCCTTTCGCTGAATGCTCACATAGACATTTCCTTTGCGCGGCATGACTTCAATTGCATTTTTTAAAATGTTAATAAAGACCTGCTTTAATTGGTTTTGTTCACAATATATCAGTGGTATCTCGTCCAGCACATTGAGATGCATTTGAACATTGCCAAGATTCGCCTGTGCGTGCAGAAGATCCATCGTGTCCTTCACAATTTGCACCACATTTTTTTCTTCATATACAATAGCTTGTGGTTTCGCTAAAATCAAAAATTCCGTGATGATGGATTCAATTCTTTTCAGCTCTGATGTGATGACATTAAAATAGAGCGAATACTCTCCTTCTATATTTCCTTTTAACAGCTGAATGAAGCCTTTTAATGCTGTCATCGGGTTTCTAATTTCATGAGCAATTCCAGCAGCAAGCTCTCCGACCACATGAAGGGTATCTGATTTTCTCACCCGCTCTTCTAATTCCTTCCGCTCTGTCACATCTCTAAAGATGGCCAAATTCATATTATGGATAATGTTACGTTTAAAAGAGAACTCCAGTATACGCTGATCTGGATGGTTCAGTACAAACGGAACCTCATTGTCCATTTCATCTAATGACATCGCCTCGGCTGGTTGAGCCAAATTTTCAATTTGATAAGGGGCAAGGATGTGGAAAAGATTCATTTCTGTTAAATGATCGTCCTTCAATTGAAGCAGCTCGCTTGCAGATGGATTGACTTCAATGATTCGGTATTGATTATCAAAAAGAACAATGCCGTCCATTGACCCATTAAATACTTTACGGAATTTGAGCTCACTTTCACGCAGCTCCTGCTCCATTCTTTTTCGATCACTTACATTACGTAAAATGGTTAAGTGCTGTCCTTCTAATACCGCATGCTTTGATGTAAACTCAAGCTCTTTATACTGCCCATTTGCCATTTTGAACAATAGCTCTTCCCTTATTTCATGATTGCGGATATAACGTCTTCTTGTTGGTCTATATCTCTTATCAGATTTGACGAGAAAGTCGGTGAGCTTTTTGCCAATCAGCGAGTGCATCGGTAATTCAAAAATTCGACAGGCTGATTCATTGGCTCTCACAATCTCTCCATCGTCCGCCCATATGATGATGGCATCCATTGCATTTTCGAAAATTTCTCTAAAGCGTTCTTCACTTTTTAACAGCTTCTCTTCCATTAGCCTTTTTTCTGTAATATCCCGCATGATGGACATATAAAAACCACTCATCACATTTGATGTAATGGTGAGTTCGAATAATTTTTGCTGGCCAGATTGAAGGGTAACAGGAAGCTCCCCTTTTGCTTTCCCTGTTTCTTTAAGTGACGTTAAAAGATGCTGCAAAGCTGGAAGATTATCTCCTTCAACAAATTCATGCAAATACCGATCGGTTAAATCAGTCTTTTGCAGCTCAAAGCTCTGACAAAAAGAATGATTCGCATCAATCATGCAGCCATCCTGATCAAATATGACCATCCCGTCAATGGCTCGGTCAAACAAATCTTTGAACAGCTGCTCATTCATGGAGCGTTCTCGTTCTAATATTTTCTTTGAAGAAATGTCTCGCATGACCACTATATATTGCTGATTCATCGTGTCATGCTCTGCGACAAATTCAATGTATTTTGTTTCACCACTTTCAAGCTGAATGGAGATTTCTCTTTTTAACGTACCTTTTCGAAAAAATAGATCGAGTGAGCATTCAACTTTATCTTTCGGGATGCCGTATAGGAAATCTAGAACGGATTTATTGAGGAGGTCTTCTTTCGGTGTCTGTACAAGCCTGCATGTTGCTTCGTTGGCTTGGATGATGTTGAGGTGTTGATCAAATATAAAAATGGCATCTAGCGTCTTATTTAACAGCATTTTTTGCTGCATCAACTCAGTTCGCAAATATTCGTTCTCTTTTTCTAATTTTCTGATATCTCCTGCAGGGGTTAATCTATTGCCATCGAGCGTTTCAGTCATTCTCTTACACTCCTTTTCCAGCCTCATTCCTCTACAATATTTCTACAATATTTTCATTGTTCCTTCATTCGACTCATAAAAAAAGATAACTTTTTACACGAAGACTGTCTCATTTATTTCATTTGGATGACAGTATTGTATAACAATTCACTTTTCTTACGCTTCTTTTACAACCGTTCTACAATTTCACATCAAATAGCGAATTAAGCGAAAATGTATTTTAGAATGGGGCAAATAAGGGAACAGTGCACTTAGAACATTTATGTTTGAAATCGAGCAGGAAAGGTGATGTTATGGCATCTTCACGAGATAGTTATTTTGATAATGCAAAATTCCTTCTGATTTTTCTAGTTGTTTTTGGTCATTTGTTACGATCATTCATTCACGATAATGACTGGATGCTCTATTTATACAAGTTTATTTATACCTTTCACATGCCCGCCTTTATTTTAGTTTCTGGCTTTTTTGCAAAAGGTTTTAGAAAACCGGGCTTTATGAAAAAAGTCGCCGTTAAGCTGATCATCCCATATTTAATCTTTCAGGTGATCTATTCGGTTTACTATTACCTATTACAGGATCAAAGCATAACCAATTTAAATCCAATTGATCCGCAATGGTCCTTATGGTTTTTAATTAGTTTATTCTTTTGGAATTTGCTGCTTATTCCTTTTTCAAAACTACCGTTCCACTGGGCGATGATCGTCAGTTTATCGATTGCATTACTTGTCGGTTATGTGGACAGCATCAGCAATACACTCAGCTTATCACGTACGTTTGTCTTTTTGCCTATGTTTTTAGCTGGATTTTATTTAAAAAAGCAGCATTTTGAATTCATTCGTACAAGCAAAGGAAAACTGGCAGCACTTTTTGTATTGATGGCTGTCTTCCTGTTTTGCTACTTCTATGAATTTGATTATTCCTTCTTATTTGGCTCAAAGTCGTATGCTTCTCTAGGAGATGAAGGAATGATTGCGGCGATGAAACGAATGGCTTGGTATTTGCTTGCATTTGGTGCTACATTCAGCTTCTTTGCATTAGTTCCAACACGCCGTTTCTTCTTTACAAAATGGGGAACAAGAACGTTATATGTTTATTTATTACATGGCTTTGTGATCAAGCTGCTAAGAACCACTTGGTTTGATGACTGGGCGCTAAATGCAGCAAGTGTTCTTATTTTATTGCTGCTGACCATTCTGTTAACCTTTACCCTGTCTAGCACTTTTGTTAAAACCGTTGCACAGCCAGTGATTGAGCTCAAAATGAACAACTTCATGCGAACGATCACCGGCAGGCAAGGGAGTTATATCAAATAAAAAACGATCCTTATTGGATCGTTTTTTCTATTTCTTATTCTGTTTACATGCAGCATCTTTCTTTGGCTTCATCAACGTATCAATCCATTTGCTGCTGTTGATATCTCCAAGCTCACTGCCAAATTCCTCTTCTAAAATATCTGGGTCCATCGGCTTTTTATGATCCTTCATCTCTTTGCTCTTCATATGCTTCTTAGTCACGAGATGCTCCCCCTTGTTTCCCTTTATGAGAATTACGGTTTGCCTGACGATCTCTTGATTGTTCGTCAAATTGGGTTTGCCCTTGATCATGTGCCATGCTTTCTGTCGGCGTCATATTATTTGTTAATGCTTCATTTTTCGCTGCTTTTCTTTTCATCTGAAATCAGTCCTTTTTTGTCAGGTTTAGTTCTTCTCTTAATTGGTCAAGGAGTTCCTTCATTTGCTTGACCGTCACTGGCTTTTCCTCAGGTTTTAACTCAAAGCCAATTTGTCCATTGGCTTCTAGCGTGGCTTTTTTGAGACAGCTGATGTCAGTGATGCCTTGCTGCTTTAAACGCATTTTAAATTGATCCCTTGTGAGCCTTATTTTCTTCAGCTTATGATCAAGCATTTCGCCATCCTGTAAAATCACGACTGATTTTCCAGAAAGTAACTTTTCAAAGAAATCAGATTGAATCGACAGCTTTTCCATAATGACAAGTGCCACAATAAAGATGGTAGCTGCATAAATGGTTTCAAGTAAACTATGCTCAATAAAGGGTTGGATAATAATCGATCCGATTGAAATCATAATGACTGTTTGTTGTACAGTTAATTGACTAATGGATTTAGGTCCTGCTATTCTCAGCAGCAAGGTACCAACTAGCAGCATGACAATTGCTTTCCATAACACATCCAGCACGTCTCGTTCACCTCTTACCTATAGATTGCGAACATCCCATGTGATTTAGCCAGTTAGATAATGGAAATAAAAAAACAGCATTCAAATTGAATGCTGTTTAGCCAATGATGACGCGCTCTTTCGGATAATGATAATTCGCTTCGCTTTCTCTTCGGCCGATTAAATATAAAAAGCTTGGAATACCGATCCGTCCAATAAACATGACAATCATGATGATACATTTACCAAACACAGTGAGATCTGAGGTAATCCCAAGCGACAGTCCCGTTGTTCCGAAAGCAGAGCAAACTTCAAATAAATTTTCAAGAAGTGTATTATGCTCTGTTAAGGATAACAGGAACGTAGCGCCAAAAACCAAAATAAAAGCCATCATGGTCACCATAAGGGATTTATTAATATCTGCTTGATGAAGCTCCCTCTTGAAGATTTTGATGGACTTGTTTCCCCTAGCGTAATGAAACAATGCGAGTAAATTAAGGGCAAACGTAGTTGTCCGAATTCCGCCCCCCACAGAGCTTGGGGAAGCCCCGATAAACATGAGCATACATAAAAATAAAAGCGTCGGTTCGGTCAGCTGCGTAATATCTAACGTTGTCAGCCCCCCGCTTCTTGTTGCAGTCGATTGAAACAAAGAGTAAAACAAGATTTCGTGCCAGCTCTTCCCTACGAAGCTAAACCCGGCCTCTAGTGCATATATCCCAATCGCTCCAACAACGACAAGACCGCCAAACGTGAGCGTTGTGATTTTTGTAAACAATGAGAACGATGCGTGCTTTCGGTCCTGATTGAACAAATAATCCTTCACTTCCACTAGCACAGGAAAACCAATCGCTCCAAAGATGATCAGCAGCATCGTAATAAACTGGACGAAATAATCATCTTTGTAAGGGATAAGTGAGCTCCCCGTAATATCGAAGCCCCCATTGGTTGTCGCACTAATACTCGAGAAGAAACCATGTAAGAAAGCTCCTTGCACATCATAATATTTGAGAAAATACATGCTTAAAATGAGCCCGCCGACAAACTCAATCAGTAAAATCAAATATAAGACCTGCTTCATTAGTTTTACAATTCCAGATAAATTGCTCTGGTTTTGATCTGCCATGATAAGTTTTCTTTCTTTAATTCCAATTCTTTTTCGCATGACAAGCCATACGAAGGTACCGAGCGTCATAATGCCAATGCCTCCGATTTGCAGAACAAACGCAAGGATCCACATCCCTGTGACACTAAAAGTTTGTGAGGTGTCGACAACAGTCAGTCCTGTGACACTTACAGCACTCACCGCTGTAAACAAGGCATCAATGAATGTCCATTTGACCCCCTCTTGATGAGCCACTGGAAGGCTGAGAAGAATAAGCGACACGGTTACAGCAAGAAAATAATAAAGGGCAATCAACTGAAACGCTGACAGCCGGTCAATTAGCTTTTTTATAGGATTCATTGTCATTCCTTCTTTTATCTATCTTTTCGAATACCTTTATCATTTTAATGAAAAGAGACATGATTTTAAAGCTATTTTATGCTTTATTTTCTTTTTCATCAAAAAGAAAAAGACATCCTGTAAAAGAATGTCTTTTCGTCCTTCTTATTTTGCTTCAAGTCTTCTGATTCTTTCATTTAAATCAGGGTGTGTTGAGAAAAGAGAAGCTTTTCGTTTACCGCTGATTTTTAGCGTAGCGACTGCTGTTTGGTCATCATCTTTGATTCTTGACGTGTACGCCTCAAGTGAACGAAGCGCATGAATCATTTTATCTTTACCTGCAAGGTCGGCTCCGCCGCGGTCTGCATGGAATTCACGGTGTCTAGAATATGCAAACACGACAAGACTTCCTAGGACAGAGAAAATGATTTGGAAAACAATCACAGCGATAAAGTGAACAATCGGCACAAGCTCTTCACGTGAAACAAAACGGCTTGCGATCCATGCCGCAATTCTTGAAAGGAAGACAACGAACGTGTTGACGATTCCTTGAAGCAGCGTCATTGTCACCATGTCACCATTTGCAACGTGAGCAACTTCGTGGGCGATTACACCTTCAACTGCTGCATCATCCATTTCATGAAGCAATCCAGTTGATACCGCAACAAGTGATCTTCTCTTAGAAGGACCTGTTGCAAATGCATTTACTTCAGATGATTGATAAATACCAACCTCAGGCATTTTAGAAAGGCCTGCTGCTCTTGAAAGTCTGTGCACGCGGTCAACAAGCTGCTGCTCATCATATGTTAATGAATCCTTTTCTGGATTTAACACACGTACACCCATCATCATTTTTGCCATCCAACGAGACATTGCAAGTGACATAAACGAGCCAACAAAACCAACAACTGCACTGAATACAAGAAGATAAAGGATATCAAGTCTTCCGTCTGCTCCTATATAAGAACCAACACCAGTTGCTGCACTAATAACCGACAGTACAATACCAATCGTAGTGATAACAAGAATGTTCGTTAATATAAACAGAAATATTCTCTTACCCATACATAACCTCCGCTGTCATATTAAGTTCAAATGAACTTATTAATAAAATTATAAAAATAAACGTCTCAAATTGCAAGGAAAAAGGAATCACTTTCTCTGTTTATCATAACGGCTAAAGCCCCGTCACATCAATATTTACGACATTTGCCCCAGCATAAAAGTGAACAAATTGTGACGCGCCGGCTTTGATTTTGAGTTTATTTTGCATTTTCATCAAAAAGAGACTATGATGTTGAATTAGATCAATAATCACGTTTTGACGTACAAATGAGGTGGAACATGGTTACTTTTAAATTAACGAGAATTGACATGACAAGACTTCTGTATTCTCTAAAAGGAGAGGGAGATCTGACTCCGCTTCAGCTTTTAAAACTATCTGTAAAAAATGGCAAGGATCATGACTATGATGAATTAAAGATCCCGTCTTTTTTTGAGAAGCTTGAACGGCGGAAGCAAAAATCAGAGCATGGTCTTTCTACAAATGAAATTGTTGAGCTTGGCAACTTGTGTGAGCTGACTTCTCTTAAATCGACGGCGATTCAAAATTGGATCAAACGTGATATTAAAGATATGATTGGCCATCCAGAGCTTGGCAAAAAATACTCTATTGATCAGGTCGTTATTTTATTAATTGTCAGGGATTTAAAATCAGTTTTTGACTTCGATACCATTCGTGTGATCTTATCTGCCCTATTTAACACCATCACAGATCGAACAGATGATATTATTAGTCCAATCCGTTTTTATGAAGCATATGCGCACGTCCTTGATTTTATTTATCACAATACACAATTTCCATTAAAGGAAACAAATTTACGAGAAATAACCGAGGAGCAGACAGACAAGCTCCATGACGAGTTTACAGAATTGACGAAGAGCCAATGGCATTTGATTAAAGGGATTATCAGTTCTACCGTCTTCTCTGTCTTTACTTCTCATTTGCAAAGCACAGCTCAAGAAATGATGTATAATACGCTGCAGCTGAATAAGGGATAAATAAGAACCGAGGTGACTTCCATCACCTCGGCTTTTTTGTACAGCAATTGCCAGCATAATTGCACGCCGTTTTTTTCAAAATAAGAAGGCGCAACAAACATGAGGTGAAAGGAGGAATATGACATGGCAAATCGAAATCAACTTCTTGTTCCTGGAGTAGAACAAGCTTTAGATCAATTTAAATACGAGATCGCTCAAGAATTTGGCGTCACTCTCGGTTCAGATACAGTCTCACGTGCTAACGGTTCTGTTGGCGGGGAAATCACAAAAAGACTCGTTCAACAAGCTCAATCACAAATGGGCAATCAATCTAAATCATGACATGGTGAAATACGCCGGAGCTATTCTGGCGTTTTTTTATTGTTCATATGTGTGCTCATGCCGGTTCTCGCGATAAGGAAACGGTGCACCTTTCCCTTTTTGCTTTGCATGTTCTCTTTTTTGTTCAGCGGAAGGATTGTTCAGATCCCTGCCGTTTTTTTTTGCGTGTTTTTCCGCATCACCACGTGATGGTCCGTTCCAGTGTCTTCTTTCATCACGATCAGTTGAGTGATTTTTTTTTTGCTCTTTATCGAAAGATTGATCCTTTTCTTCCTTTATCTTATTGTCTTTGCTTTCATCCTCAGGTTTTTGAGGCTTTTGAACAGATCCTTGCTCTTCCCTCTCTGCTTCCTTCTGCTCTTTGTCCTCAGCTTCTGGAGCCTCTTGATCTGGCTGCATCTCTTTGCTATCGTCTATTTTTACGTCTTCTTGTTTGTCTTTATCTGCTTGTTCTTCATCATGTTTCTTAGGATCTTCTTCCTTCACAGCATCGTTCTCTGCTGCGTCTTCATCCTTTTTGATATTTTCATGTTCTTTGTCTTGCATTTCTTGATTTCTAATATATGTTCCTGTTGAAATGCCTGCCTTTTGAGCTTTTTCCCTTGTTTCCAGGTCACTTTCCACAGCTTCCAGCTTATAATTGCGTTTTTGATATTCACCAGAAATGGTATTAATTTTGCTTTTTACGTTTGTTTTATATGTATTGTCCTGCTTGTTTTCATAAACGGTTGAAATATAAATACTTTTAGAGTCGTTCACATATCCTTTTTTGTCACAGTCATCTATAATTTCCTGCACGACTTTGGTCATGTCGTTTTTTTCTAAATCCTTCATACTCGCCAGTACTTGCTTCGCATCTTTATTCAGCGGTGTGACACCGATCACTTGATAATTGTGATCAAGCTTCAGCTCAAAGCTTGGGTTAATGTCAATTGTCATATACGCATATGCTTTTTGACTTGAGAAAGATGGCATCATAGTAAAAATTACGACAATAATCGCTGCTATTGATAGGATTCCTGCATTTAAAGGACGTAAACGAAGCAGGTCAAAAAAACCGGCTCTTTTTCTTTCAAGACGTGATTCATTTGGAAATGTCACTTCTTGGCCGATTTCATAGTTTTGCTCTTCATATTTTGTCCGCAGAAATTGTCCATCAGGGGTCAGCAGCGTGACATATTTTTTGTTTTTCTCTACTATAATGCCTCTTCTCATGAATTAAGCACCCCTTTAAGGTAATCTTTCAAATACACATAATCACCTGTCATAATGATCGCCATCGCAATGATATATTTTCTATTTCTCTCAATCGTTTTGCGGCTGACTTCCACTAGCTTTTCCAGCTGTTTGACCGGCAATTGTTTTTTCTGAAATAAAATCGTTCTCAGCTCATCGTGTTCAACGAGTGTATGGGCTACTTTAATCGCATTTTGCCTGGCATCGGCATGCTTTGGTGAATGCTCAAGCAGCTCTTGAAACGTGAGACCGTATACTTTCAGTCGTTCTTTAAAATGTTCAATCTCTTCTCTTCTATGTTCTTGTTCAATTAAACGCCTATATTCATTTGCAGAGAGCTCTGCTTCAATCATGCTTTGAGAGTATTCGCCATTCTCACTTTCTTGCAGGTCCATTTGAACCGTTGGCGCATTTCTTGCTTCTTTACGAATATAGTCAATCACTTTTCTTTTAATAATTAATTCTGCGAAAGCAAGCAGTGAGTTTCCTTTTTCGGCAGAGTATTTTTCTATCGCTTCATTAAAGGCAATTAAGCCTATGCTGAATTCATCATCTTTTTCATCTATATATCGTTTACAAACGGATGAAACCGTCTTAGCGACAAATGGTTTGTATTGCTCTATTAATGCATTTTGCAGTTCGCTATCACCTTGTTGAATACTGATAGCCGACTGCTCTAATGTTTGCTTTTTCTTTCCTTTTTTAAACAAAAGGCTAAGCAATGGTTTCACCTCAGTTCTCCCTATATTACTCATTTATGATAGCTAATTTATGAGGGAAGCGCAAAGGAAGAAATGAGGAATTCATTTCCTGTTACTCAATTATGACATGTATGTCATCATCTACTTTACAATGTTTCGTCTAAAAGCAAAGAAATAAGGGGGTATCTCCCCCTTATTTGTAATATACGTGTTATGAAAATGAAATGATATTTCTTTCAAAAAAACTACTCTCCCAGGCGCGCCTCTTGTTTCTCCTCGTTTTCCTGCCCGCCTTTTCTTGATGGACTTGATAAAAACCAGCCAAATGCTGCAATTGCGAGAAGCACGGTCCAGAAAATGATTTTCCATAATGCTGAATGGATAAAATGAGATGATACGACTCCAATAGCTGGATGTGACAGTGTATAAAGCGTGAGCTTCACACCCACCCATCCGACAATGACAAATGCTGCTGTTTCTAGGCTCGGTCTTGTTTTGAGCAGTTTCACAAAGACCGTTGCTGCAAATCGCATAATGACAAGACCAATAATACCACCTAAAAGAATGACAATAAATTGACCGCCATCGAGTCCACCGATTTGCGGAAGACTTGTTTTCGGCAATGTCACAGCTAAAGCAACGGCTGCTAAAATGGAATCAACAGCAAAAGCAATATCGGCAAGCTCTACTTTCACGACTGTTGCCCAGAAACCGCTTTGCTTCATATTTGTTTCAGTTTCCTTTTTCTTAAATACGTGCGATTTTAAAATATGGTGAATGGAAATATAAAGAAGATAAATTGCACCAATGGCTTGAACTTGCCATACATCCACTAAAAACGAAATAAGAAACAGAGAACCAAACCGCATGACAAACGCACCTGCAAGTCCGTAAAACAGTGCCTTTTTTCTTTGTTTTTCAGGAAGGTGTTTGACCATCACGGCCATGACCAGCGCGTTATCAGCTGCTAAAATCCCTTCTAATCCAATAAGTACGAGCAGAACCCACCCGTACTCTAAAATAATGGCTGCATCCATCATCATTCCTCCTTGTTTTTTTATCTATTGTCCCACAACAGACAAAGGCTTATGAATGCAAAAAAGACCTTTGCCTGTAATGGCAAAGGTCTTGCTAGACATGTGATATGTAGAATCATGCCAACAAAGCCGATGAACATCAGTCCATGTAATGACGACTTTGTTTCCGGTAAAAACCGGACGCTACTCCCCTTTGGCGGGATTTAGAATATTTAGATTACTTATATCTTAATCAATAGACACTGGATTGTCAACAGGTGAAATTCACTTCGATCCATTGATTAGGCAGTTGGCGTTTCTGTTTTTCTTTTTCTTCGTTTTAGCAATAAGTAGAGAACAAACAATAACACAACACCGATCCCAATTGGTAAAAGATATGGATCTAAGATGGCGCCAACCTCTTTCCAGTTCTCTCCGAGCATAAATCCAAGATACACATACACAAACGTAATTGGTGTAATGGCCAAAAACGTATACAGGCAAAAGACCCACACATTCATCTTGGCAATACCGCACGGGATGGAGATAAGTGTTCTGACTCCTGGTATGAACCGGCCGCTGAATGCGACGAATCCGCCATGCTTTTCAAAGAAAGCATCCGATTTATCAAGCGACTCAGGTTTTATAAAAAAGTACTTTCCATATTTATTTAAAAAGGGTCTGCCGCCATAACGTCCTAACCAGTACAAGGTCAAAGGACCAGCCACGCCGCCAATGGAGCCGGCCGCCACAACACCGATAAAAGCCATGTCCCCTTCTGAGACCCAGTAACCCGCAAGGGGCAAAACCACTTCAGCAGGTACAAATTCAATGCATAATGCGAGGAAGATGCCAAAGTATGACAAGTTCTTAAAGGCATCAGCTAAAGAAATAATAAAATCTTCGATGTTTATCAATCCCTTTCAAACATAATCATTTGACTGATTCTATCTCTTTTAGAATCACACCATATATTAAACGAATAAAACCGAAGAAACGATTCGCTTTTCGTCGTTTTTTTACATTAAATTTGATTTTACTATAAAAGAAGGGTGAAAAAAACGTTGATTATTGTATTTAAGTGAAGGAAAGGTGAACACAGAAGCCATTCGATCCGATATATTAAGTATATGTCTGTTTTAAAGTACTGGAGGTTTTCTTACATGACCCATTTAACAGGAAGCTACAATGGATGGCTTGTCTTTCTGTCAATCGCTGTCGCCGCTGTTGCCTCCTACTCAGCTCTTCATATAGCCAGCAGGGTAGCACAATCAAGCGGTGCAAAGAAAAAGGTATGGCTGCTCATTGGTGCAATGATCATGGGAATGGGGATATGGTCGATGCATTTTATTGGCATGATGGCATTTCAAATGCGTGTTGGCATCACATATGATACATACTTACTGATTTTATCGATTTTGGCCTCATTTATCGGATCCTTGATCGCTTTTTCAATATGCATTCAAAAGCAGCTCTCTAGAAGACGGCTGCTCATTAGTTCAATCACCATGGGTTCAGCTATTTGCAGCATGCATTATCTTGGAATGGAATCAATGGCCAATGTCTCAATCAGCTATGATCCAGTCCTCTTTTTTCTTTCGTTTTTCATTGCTGCCATTACCTCCTACTTCTCATTGAAGCTCTTCTTTCGTGTTGACCGCACTAAAAGTAAACGGGAGAATTATCTTTTAAAGGGTCTTGGTTCAATGTTGATGGGCGGTGCTATAGCAGGTATGCATTATACTGGTATGGCTGCTTCTACCATGTTTTATCATTCAAATGGACAGGCCGATGCAGGTGGTTTTTTTGAAATGTCGCCATTTAGCCTGTCGCTTTTCATCGGATTGATGACACTGATTGTCCAAACGCTGATGATCTTTGGTGCCTATATTGATCACCGGATCATGACACAGTCAGATCAGCTGAAGGAAAATGAACAGCGGTTTCAATCGCTGATCAAGCATAATATAGACGGTATTATCGTGTTATCTGTCCATCGAAAGGTGCTTTCTGCAAATGACTCAGGTAAACAAATCTTAGAGTTGTGCAATTCTAAGATTGGTGATGATGTCAGCCAATATGTGATGCCTACTGAATTGTGGGAAGAATTTATTTCTCAGTCAAAAAAAGCCATTACACGCGAAGCAGAACTGAAAGCAGCAGATCGTTTTTATTATTATCATGTCACTTACATACCTGTCCATGTAAACAATTCACTCGACAGCATTTATCTTGTTTTAAAAGATTTAACGCAGCAGCGGATAGCAGAAAAAGAAATTCATGTGATGGCACATTATGATGCATTAACAGAGCTTCCTAACCGCCGCCACGGCATTAATCATTTAAATGATGTTCTCTCCGCTCAAGAAAAGTCAAAAACATCAACAGCGGTTCTGTTTCTTGACTTAAATCGTTTTAAAATTATTAATGATGCACTTGGGCATAACATCGGAGACTTACTGCTGAAAGCTGCCGCAAATAGACTGACGCAATGTTTACCGGACAATGGCTTTATCGCAAGACTTGGCGGCGATGAATTTTTAATGATCTTTCCTCACATGGATCATGATACATATAAAGTCGAACAATTTTCTAAAAATATCATCCATCAATTTGAACGTCCTTTTTTCATCCAGAACCATCAGCTCATTACATCCATCAGCATTGGAATCGCTATCTCTCCGCAAAATGGCAAAGACGGAATGGAGCTGATGAGAAAAGCCGATATGGCCATGTATTTATCCAAAAAACATAAGCAAAGCCGTTATGAGTTCTTTACCGAATCCATGGAAAGATTGAGTGAGGACAGGTTAAACCGGGAGCTGGAGCTGAGGGATGCCATTCAAAGAGAACAATTTGTCCTTCACTACCAGCCGCAAGTCAGTGCCAAAACAAGAAAGATGACTGGGGTTGAAGCCCTTTTAAGAATGAAGGCACCAGATGGTTCCTTAAAGTCACCTGAGGCTTTTATTGAGCTGGCAGAGGAATCAGGACTGATCATCGATATTGGCAGATGGGTCATTGATACGGCTGGCAAGCAGGCAAAAAGGTGGTATGACGATGGGCTAAAGATCCCTGTGGCTGTGAATTTATCTGCGAAACAATTCAATTCTGAAGACTTAATTGATTTGATCAAGCTGACACTGAAAAAATACGACCTGAAACCGTCCCTCTTGGAGCTTGAAGTCACAGAAAGTATGACAATGGACAATATCAAGCAATCAAAACAAGTGCTGACATCGCTAAAACAGCTTGGCGTCCGCATTAGTATTGATGATTTCGGTACAGGCCACAGCTCCTTAAGCTATTTAAAGGATTTACCTATTCATCGGCTGAAAATTGATAAATCCTTTATTGAGGATATTTTAAGTGATTCAAAGTCAGAACAGATTACAGGGGCTATTATAGCGATGGGACACCAATTATCTCTCGAAGTGATAGCAGAAGGTGTTGAAACATTTGCACAGGCCCAGCTATTATCTGCCCAGGGCTGTGACGACCTGCAAGGGTTCTATTATGCCAAGCCGCTGCCAGCAAGCGATATTGAAAAATTCATCGCCTATCCGGCGCATCTTGATACATAAAAAAGGTGCCAATCATGGCACCTTCCAGCGTGCAGACAAACCCTCGCATTCGGTGTCAGTCCTGCGTGCCGGTGCTCACGAATGCTCAATTCGCTCCGCTCCGGTACTCGTCCTTCCTAGACTTCAAAGGTTTTCTGTCACGCTGAGCCGAGAAGAAGACAAAGGGCTAAAATAAAGATCACTTTAGCCCTTTATCAACAATCGAAAAGGTGCCAATCATGGCACCTTTTCGTTTTATCTAAATAATAAATGCTGACTGTGAATACCTGCTTTTTTCAATAGACTAATCAATTGCTCTTGTTCTTCACGCGTCAGACCAGAGAATGCACGCGCAATCCGAAGAGAGTGGATCGGATAAATCTTGTCAAGATAACTTCGCCCTTTATCCGTTAAATGGGCATAAACCGAACGTTTATCCTTAGGGTCCTGTTCTCTTTCAATGAAACCATTTCGTTCTAATTTGTCAATTACGTACGTCACATTCCCGCTGACAAGCAGGAGTCTTGAGCCGATTTGCTGAAGCTTTTGAGCACCTCTCGTGTACAGTAATTCAAGTACGGCAAATTCAGTTGGATTAAACCCATGCTCTTTGCTGTCTCTAATACTGTGTTCTGAAACGCTTTTAAATGCTCTTGCAAAAACTTTGTAAAGCGTCATTGAGCGTTCTACTTCTTCTTCATTAAACGATAGTCTCATCACATATCTACCTCTTATAATATTTTTTTAACTTCAAGGCTGTCTTGCGGTGCAGTTGGAGCCTTTCGTAAAAAATAGAAGTACGTTTTTGAAAACCCTTTCAACCACATAAGTGACTCCATTCGTGTTATGTATAAGTTTTCGATATAAACTTTTAAAATCCTTCTTATTTTTCACAATCATCTCGAAAAAAAGCTTTTTCAGCAAACCATCAAGATGCGACACACTTTAACATAATCTGTAAAGAATCTATGGTTTCTCGCACTTCATTCGCCAAATTTCTACAAAATTCAATATTGCTATAATATTAAACACAAAAAAAGAACCCTTTATGTGACATACGCACATTTCAAGGGATTTTTACAAACAGCGCTCTGTTTTGTTGAAAAAGAAATGATACTCTTTTTTTAAGTCACTAATTGTCATGTTCTTGGCCGCATCAGGGCTGTAAACCCCTAATGAACATAGCTGCTTCGTATAATAATGTCTTTCTTTTGCTAAAGCTTCTTTTAATATACGCCGCACCGATTATCCCCTCCTATCAAGTGATTTGGATCGGGTGCTTATGAAGACCTCTTATACAAATCATTTTGTATGGCCCTTAGAAGCGCATGTGCATTCTGACCCGCAGCCTGCATGAATTGCTCGAGCAATTCATCCCTCTTCACATCTAATGCGATGATTTCTTTTGCCATACGAATGATCTGTGCTTGCTCCATTATATGCTCCTCCTCCTATGTCAACTCACCATGATTATATGCCGGCGTAAGATGTATTGCACATTATCTGTTATCTTTCCTTCCATAGTTTTTTCATTTTTTTCGTTTTTGTGTTATATTTTCTAACAAACGATAGGTTTTTTTACTTCTCGTTCTATATAATATGAAGAAAAGACTTGCAGGGGTGAGTATATGACGCAGGAAGATGTATCTTATAAAGATAAAAAAGTCATTTCAATCGGGATTGTCAGTGAGTTAACAGGGCTTTCCGTCAGGCAAATCCGATATTATGAGGAACGTAAACTCATTTACCCCCAGCGCTCAACAAGAGGCACACGGAAATATTCTTTTGCAGATGTTGAACGTTTAATGGACATCGCCAATAAACGGGAAGACGGTGTGCAGACAGCTGAAATTTTAAAAGACATGAAGAAAAAAGAACAAGCGCTAAAAAGCGGACAATTTAAGAAAAAAATGCTTGAAGGCCAGATTAATGCACACTTTCGGTATAAAAATCGTTAAACAAAAAAAGAATCGCTTATTCTTTAAAATCAAAGTTTTGTTCGTATTGATTGTTGCAATTGCTGAATGAAAAAGAGACAGCGATTGCTGCCTCTTTTTTAACTAACGCACCTGTTAAGTGCAACGAGTTAGTGTTCATCGATTCGCTCAGGAATCGAAACGGTTCGTTCATTGACCACATTCCCCGTGTTTAGCGTCGTTTTGGGTTCAATTAATAGCAAATGAACTTCTTCTTCAGCAATTGGCTGATGTTCAATTCCTTTAGGAATCACAATAAACTCCCCTTCATTAAGAGCTATTTCTTTATCCCTGAAACGGATGACCAGCTTCCCTTTACATACAAAAAACATTTCATCCTCTTCATCATGGTGATGCCAAATGAATTCACCTTTAACTTTTACCATCTTAATGTATGAATCGTTTAATTCTCCGCTTATTCTAGGATTCCAATAATCATTTATTTGCAAAAATTTCTCTTGGACATTCGTCTTTGAAATCAATAGATTCCCTCCTCATTCATTGGAAACGTTTGTTTTTCTTTTCCTAGATAAAATTCCCTACCTCACCATCCTCCTCATGATCAGATACCAAGGGACACAATTAGCATCAACCTCTTATATCTTTAAGTTTACTTATTCCATTGGATCACGTAAAATCAAAAAATAATGTATAGTTGATCACAATTTGTGATGCAAAAAGGAGAGTTATTTTGGATATTAAATCTTTGGAAGTGTTTAAAGCCGTTGCAATTGAACAAAGCATCACAAAAGCGGCACAGAAATTGAATTATGTGCAGTCCAATGTTACTGCACGAATCCAACGTCTTGAACAAGAATTAGGAGTTCCTCTTCTCTATCGATATCATAAGAAGATATCTTTAACACCTGCAGGACGCGAACTATTGCCCTATGTAAACAAATTACTCTACGATTTCGAAGAAGCGATAGAGGCAGTAAAGCTTTCATCTACTCCGCGGGGAACTTTACACATTGGATCTATAGAGTCAACCGCTTCTACAAGATTGCCAAAGATTTTTGCCGAATATCATAAGAATTTTCCACAAGTAGAATTGAGTATGTATATGGCACCTACAGTAGATCAAGTTAACGCCATTCTTAACTACAAGGTAGACGGCGCATTGGTAGATGGGCCCATTCTTCATCCGGAAATTATGGAGTATCCTGTATTGGACGAATCCCTGGTCCTGATTACAAGCTACTCCTCGGAGCAATTCCAGGTAGAATCAATTTTACACGAACCATTGCTCTCGTCATTCGCTCATTGCATCTATTTAGGCCGTTGGCAGCAATGGCTAGAGAGCAGCGGTTATCCTCCTATGAAGGTAATGGAATATGGTACTTTAGAGGGCGTGCTTAAATGCGTTGAAAACGGCCTGGGAGTTACCGTATTACCAAAATCTATGGTTGAATCCCGGGTGCAAGGCGGCTTTACCTGTCATCCATTACCGGAGCCACATAGAATAGTACCCACTGTGTTTATAAGGCGCCGCGATTCTTACATGACCAGTGCCCTCTCACACTTTATGGAGTTAATGGGCATAACTAATTTGTGATAAAAAAGAGGATAGGAGAGCTAATTTTTGTCAGCTCTTCTATCCTTTTAAAGATACCTTGACTTTTATTTAGAGGATGCCTCAGACCCTTCAACAACCCCTACAAAGTCAATTAGCACACCGCCTCTTTCTGGATCTTCTTTCACCCGGAGGGCAAGTGCCTTTTTCTTCCCGGTTTTTGCATCTTCATAATTCGCATGGAACACATGAATGCTGGCTTCTTCTAATTGAAAGTCCTCATAAGAAAGTGTGTCTATGCCCCATTCTTTTTTCAATTTCAGAATGTCATTTGGGCTCGGTACCGCACCTTCGACGTAGACGTCTTCCATTTTTCTTTTATTTCCTTCAGTGATGGCTTCAAGCATATGCTCTGCAGCCACTAGCCTCCGGTCTTTCCCCTCGTCTTCCCTTTGACATGCATTCAGCAAAAGCAAACACATCAAAATGAATAAAAACTTCTTCATGTTTCTCTCCCACCTTCTCCTTAAAATGTAAAGGATGGAAGCGCTATATGCAATCTTTATACAAAAAAAGCCTGTAAAACGTCATGTTTTACAGGCTTAGATTGTGGACAAAGGATGGTCCTTTGTCTACCTTTCAGCACGATCTGAAAACCTTTGAAGTCTAGGAAGGACGAGTACCGGAGCGGAGCGAATTGAACATTCGTGAGCACCGGCACGCAAGGACTGACACCGAATGCAAGGGTTTGTCAACGCGCTGAGACTGTAAAACGTCATGTTTTACAGTCTTCTTGCTACATAAGTGTATGGAGGAACGCTGTCGCAATTCCAAAATAGATGAGCAGTGATAAAATATCATTCAATGTTGTAATAAGCGGCCCAGATGCAATAGCAGGGTCGACGTTTAATCTGTGTAAAATAATAGGCACGATCGTACCTGCCATCGTTCCAATAATCAGTGTGGCAAGTAGTGAGGACCCGACAACAAAACCTAAAATCATATTGCCCTGCCACACCATTGCGACGACTGTAATAATGATGGAACAGACAATCCCAATGTAAATACTGGTCCGGAGCTCTCTAAAAATTAGGCGCATAATGGTTTTTTTCGTTAATTCTTCTTTTGAAAGTCCTCTAATGACGACCGCTAGCGACTGTGTCCCTGTATTCCCTGTCATCCCAGCAATCATTGGCATGAAGAAAGCTAAGGCGACGACTTGCTGAAGGGTATCTTCAAAGTAATTTAAAATACTGCCTGAAATCAGCCCAATGAATAAAAGTAAAATGAGCCACGGGAGACGGCGGTATGCTGCAACAAAAGCGGGCGTGTCGAATGTAATATCTTTACCGGAGGCTGCGAACTTCTCATAGTCTTCTCCTGCCTCTTGGATGACGACATCAATGATATCATCGACTGTGACGATTCCGACGAGGACATTGTTCTCTTCCACAACAGGAATGGCAAGAAAATCATACCGTTCAATCAGCTTGGCGATTTCTTCCTGATCCTGAAAGGCCCCAACGGCAATGACTCTTGTAAACATAAGATCCTGCACTTTTTCATCTGGTTCACCTAAAATGAGATCGCGGTACGACAGAACCCCTACAAGCTGCTTTTGATCGTTAATAACATATAAATAGTTGATCGATTCTGCAATTTCAGCAAAGCTTTTCAGCTTCACAACTGCGTCCTGAACCGTATAGTGCTGAGGAATCCATACGTACCGGTTGGTCATAATCCGGCCTGCTGTCTCAGCAGGATAATTCATGAGAAGCTGGACGGCCTTTGATTCCTCTGCCTCCATGTTTGATAAAAGCTGATCTTTCAGCTCATCATCCATTTCATCAAACAAGTTGGCTAGGTCATCGTTATCCATTTTGTTTGTGACGAAGGTGGCTTTGTCTTTCCCTACTTTTTCAAGCACAATTTCTTGGTACTCGCGCTCAAGCTCACCCATCATTTCCGTCACATCATCGACTGTTAAAAAGCTAAGGAAGCGGCCGCGGTGTTTTTCTGGAAGTTCTTTAAATAAATAGGCCATATCATATGGCTGAAGTTCTTCCATAATGTTTTTGAATTCTTTGCGTTTGCCATCTCTTAACAAAATAATGATTCTTAAAATGAGTTCATCGTACGTAATGTTCTGTATCATCGCTGTTACCTCCCCAAAATCAGGAGATACCCGAATCCCTTAGAATGTGCGGGGGTCAGGATCTCCTCTGTCTGATGCGTCAATCTGATCTTCTGACATACTCTCTATGTGTCTCGAATCGGGATGATCCATCCCCACACCTCCTTTTCTCATAAAAAAGCACCTTCAACCGAATGAAGGCGCTTTGTAAGCATGACAAAATAAACACTTGCTCCTTCAATCGTAGAGCTTTAGCACTGTATGGCATAGGATAAAATCCAGCTGCATTAAAAATCACCTTATGTCGATGATTTCTGTTGACCCATTGGCGTCTTTGGACATTTTTGGGCAGCAGCGTATCTCCATACAGGAGCCTCACCTAACGAAGTCTCATATTGTTAACACACTGAGATTACAGAAAAAGCGGAATGATGTCAATAAGCAAGATGCCAAGTATTCTTATGTATTCGCTTACTTTTCAAAAAAAAGAGCGATGGACAACTCTTACCATCGCCCTTTCCTGTCTTTTTATTCCTCTTCCGGCTGATTCATATCCTCTTGGGAGAGGAGATGAAAGGAATCATGCAAAAACAAAGCATATCCTTCTCCATCAGGATGCGGAACGTATTCCGCATAATCCATTGTCTGCTCTTCTTCTTTTTTCTTCATATTCTCTCGCCTCCTTTCCCGTAGTTTGTCCCAATGAAAAAACCTTACACATGAAAGTGTAAGGTTTGATGATGGCTTAATCATCCCATTCTTGCTTCAGGATTTTGCCCGTTTTAGCGGAAATCTCAAAATCAACTTCTTCGCCGCTTGGTGTTGTGATTTCAACTTCATAGATGTACACACCATTTTCTTTATCTAGATCAGAATCGGTGACTGTGCCTTTTACTTTTGCAAGAGCAATTTTTTCAGCTTGTTTTTTCGTGATCTTCACATTCTGTTTCTTTTCTTTGACTGGATCATTCAGCGCTTTTCCAGTTTTTGCATCGACATATACTTTATATTCAAAGCCGCCTTTTTTAATCTCGACCTCATACACCCATTTTCCTTTTTTACGCTCAAGATCCACATCGTCTACATAGCCTTTCACCACTTTTAAGGCTGCTTTTTCAGCTTGTTTCTTTGAAACAAAAGACGATTTCTTTTGCACGACTTGCTCGGCGTTTGCTGTTTGATTTGTATTTTGCGCTTGAAGTGTGAAACCACCTGCGACAAGAGTTCCCGTTAATGCTGTAGCTACTAGTACTTTTTTCATCATGTTCATTTCCTCCTCTTTTTGATTTCTTCTATATCTTAAGAAAACAAGATGATAAAGGAAGGAAAGAAACATGAGAATATCATGAGAAAAGGATTAGTTTTCGTACGTAATGCCCTCAATGTCTCCTGTATAGGCGTTCACAAGTACCTCTGCCTCTCTGCCGTCAGGCAAATCCAGCTCCACCTCAAAAACGAGCATACCGCTGAATGTTTCAAGATCGGCATCATCCACTGTTCCGCCAACTTCTTTGACGGCAATTTGGATCGCTTCCTCGACAGTGATTTTTGTGAGCTTCTTTTCTTTAGAGGTTGGTTTTTTCTTTTCTGCTTCAAGCACCTTGAATGACTGTTTGTCGACCTCGACTTGATACAATTCTTTTTTTGATTGGATGGTAAAAATAAAACGATCTGTCGTCTCTTTTTTTTGAATGACGGTTCCGCTCACCTTTTTAACAGCCGCCTCTTCTGCCTGGAGCTCAGCATTTTTTTCATTCGGCTTCTGATAGCTTTTTAACTGTCTAATTTCTTTCATTTGACCGCTTGAAGAAGATGCAATGATTTGGTAGATGCCATTTGCATTTTCCAGCGTCAATGTATAGTCCTGTTTATGGTTGATTAGATCAATATGTGTAATGTTTCCATTGTAGTCTTTTGAGATCATTTTTTTCATTTCTGCTTCACTTAATATTTTATGATCAATGGTTTGGATCATGAGCATTGCAAAGGCCGCAAGAATTGCAAGACATCCTGCGAGCGCAAGCACCATTTTCGTTTTTCTAGACATGCAGCGCCTCCTTCCTATTTCCTATTTTATAAGGAGGAAATGAGAAATTGATGAGAAAAGACCCATTCATTTCTGAAAAAGAATGGTCATGGCTGTCCCTTCGCCGATACGGCTGTCTACCTTCAGCTCGGCCCCATGTTCTTCTGCAATTTGCTTCGCAATTGAAAGACCAAGACCGGTTCCGCCCGTCTCGCTGTTTCTCGCTTCATCCACACGGAAAAAGCGGTCAAAGATTTTCGGCAGATCCTCTTCTTTTATACCGATTCCTTGATCAATCACTGAAATAAACGGCTTGTCTCCTGCCCATCCGCAGGTCACATCAACTGGCTCTCTACTATATTTGACCGCATTATCAATTAAGATGGTCAAAAGCTGTTTGATTTTCTCTTCGTCTCCTTCTGCGATCAGCGGCTGATCTGTCTGCACATGGAATTGGATCGTTCGATTGGTGGCCACTTCAAGTGTATGACATAGCTGCTTGCACAAATGACCAAGATCAACCGGCTTCATATCCAAGTATAACGGCTGACCGTTTTTCGCCAATGTCAGTAATTGATCTGTCAGTCTTTTCATTTTTTTCGCTTCATCATGAATCGCTTGGGAAGATTCTTCTACAACCTCTGGACGTGTTTGCCCCCAGCGTTTTAGTAAATTGCTGTAGCTCATAATGACGGTAATCGGAGTCTTTAATTCATGAGAGGCATCATGCAAAAATTGCTGTTCTTTTTCATAATGCTTCTCGAGAATCTCGGACATTTCATTAAAGGTTTGTCCCATTTGATATAGTTCATCCTTTGAATCGCCTGTTAATTCAATTCGTTTAAACGCCTTCTCTTTCATACTTGCCTTCATGGTACTCGTTATTCTGCTAATCGGCCGGACAATTTGCTTTGTTAACACGTGGCCAGCAAAATAGGAAAGCACAATAAACAAAACGCCGGTTGTGATTAAAATCATTTTTAATAACGCTAAGTTCTCTTCCGTATTTTCGATTTCTTCATATACTTGAAGCGACATAATCTCACCATTTGTCCAAATGACCGGAATAGCAGCGAACGCAACCATATGCTTATTGTATTCTTTGATTTCAGCCGTCTGGCCAGATTCGTATGTAAAAGGCAGTGAGCTAAACGTTGATTCCTTTGTGACAGTCAGTTTTGACTCTTCCGATTCTGTCACGACACGGATCATGCCATTTTGAGGCAGATACGCCTTCAGCAGCTCCGAGGACGGAAGACCCTCTTCCTCTGATTTTTTTAAAGCAATGGCAATATTTTCAGCCACCTCAGACAAACGGGACATATCTTTTTGCGTCAAGGTCATCGAAAAAATAAAATAAATGGCTGTATGAAACAAGAGCACCATTAAAAACAAAGACAACGACGTATAAAGCTGAATCTTATTTTTTAATCTCATTCTTTATCCTTTCATCACATAACCCACACCTCTCACTGTGTGAATCAGCTGTTTTTCGAATGGGTAATCGATTTTTTTCCTTAAATAACGGATATAGACATCAACCACGTTTGTATCACCAAAATAATCAAAACCCCAAACCGCTGTTAAAAGCTGATCTCTTGTGAGCACTTGCTGCTGATGGTTCAGTAAGTGGACAAGCAGATCATATTCTCTCGGCGTGAGTTCAAGCATTTGCCCAGCCCTTTGTATTTCTCTTGTTTTCTCGTTGACCGTTAAATCTGCTATGCTCAGCTCTGTCTCCTTTTCTTCTTGTGCATGTATATTCAGTCTTAGCTGCGCGCGAATTCGTGCTAATAATTCTTCTATGTCAAAAGGTTTTGTTATATAATCATTCGCCCCAAGATCGAGCCCGCTTACTTTATCAGGGACACTCCCCCTTGCTGTAATCAAAATAATAGGTGTCGCTGTATTTGTCTTTCGAACCCTTCTCAGCACTTCAAGACCACTTAACTCTGGAAGCATGACGTCAAGCAGCACCAAATCGAAGCTGTCTTCTTCAAGAGCCTGAAGGCCGGCCATTCCTGTCTCTTTGACTGTCACCTCATATCCTTCATATTCAAGTTCAAGTGACAGCACCCTTGCGATTTTCTTTTCATCTTCGACTACGAGTATCTTCCCTTTGTTCATCTCTATCTCTCCTATCTGAAAGGCAAGCTTGTCTTTCCATTATTATATGTTGCCTTTCTCATTTGGAACAGTCACAATCTTCACATCTATTTTTTCATAAAAGAAGAAATATATTGAATGAAGTTGTTTTTTAACACAGTAACCGCACATCAATTGAAAGGAAAATAAAACGGCTAACCACTCAAAAAAAGACCTCATCTTGAGGCCTGTTTACTTTTTTATAGGTCTGCTGACAAAGAGCTGATCTACTGAAGTTCCTAAAACAAAAGCTATGTCAAAAGCTAATTGCAAAGTGGGGTCATATTTATCATTTTCGATCGCATTAATGGTTTGTCTCGACACCTTACAAAGTTTAGCTAATTCTTCTTGAGACAATTTATTAGATTTTCTTAGCTCTCTAATATGATTCTGCATTTAATCACCATATTTTTTTCTGTAAATGAGGAATGTGAATACATATATTATTGAAACCACAGACAGGAACGCGATAGGTGAAATCCCAATCCCCTGATTTGAGTTCCCTTGAATCGTTAGAAAAATATTTTGTGCGACTTCTAATAAAAGCATACCGAAAACCACAATAAACGCATAAGATTGAGCTTTCGAGTAAATAAATCTCTTTCGTTCATCACCCTTTTGAATCATCGAAGTGATCAAAATGAACAATCCGATCAATAATATTATAACTGAATAGACAACCTTTACGTAATCCAATCTTTAGTCCCCTTTCAAATAAAATGTCAAATATTCTTTACATTTATAATCATAGCATTAGTCCCTTAAATGTCAAATACTTTTTACATTTCTTATTCTTTATAAAATTATCATTGAAAAGCAATATTCTGCTCTCATGGTTTATCTATTTTCTTCTCTTCTTTCATCTATTGATTCTTTTTCAATCTGCCTATTTTAGTTCTATTCACCCATTTTCATCTGTACAGGTGCAACCTCACTATGCAGCATTTCCTTCTTTTTCATATGATATCAAGAGTTTTCTTCAAAAGGTGAGCTCTTTCGTCAATAAGTGAGGAGAACTGCACTTTTGATAATAGATTGATTATTTGAAAAATTATTACAATTGACCCTTTCCGATCAAAAGTTTCTTTTATACAATAACATTATGCAGCCTGAATCTACTTTGAAAACAAAATAAGGAGGGCTTTCTTATGAAAGGTGAAATTCGCTTAATTCCGTATGAAGTAAAAGCCAATGTGATGGAAGCGAAAGAGACGCCGGAAAGTATTCAGGAGATTAAAGCACCCGAACTTTGGTCAAGTGGCTTCAAAGGAAAAGGCATAACCATTGCTGTCCTTGATACAGGCTGTGACACAGAGCATCCCGACTTAAAAGATCAGATTATCGGAGGAAAGAACTTTACCGATGATGACGATGGAGATGCTGAAAATGTCAAAGACTACAATGGGCATGGTACCCATGTAGCAGGAACGATTGCCGCAACAGATCAAAATGGCGGAATTTTAGGGGTTGCCCCTGAAGCCAAGCTGCTCATCGTGAAAGTTCTTGGCGGTGAAAATGGCAGCGGAAAATATGAATGGATCATTGATGGCATCAACTATGCTGCAGAGCAGAAGGTTGATATTATCTCCATGTCTCTCGGTGGTCCAAGCAATGAGCCAGCCCTGCAGGAAGCCATTCAAAATGCGGTGAAAAGCGGTGTGCTTGTTGTTTGCGCAGCAGGAAATGAAGGGGACGGGGACGAGCGTACGGAAGAGTTCTCCTACCCAGCAGCATACAATGAGGTCATTGCCGTCGGTTCTGTTTCCCTTGCTAGAGAATCCTCTGAATTTTCTAATGCCAATAAAGAAATCGACCTCGTTGCTCCAGGAGAAGACATTTTATCCACTCTCCCTAACCATAAATATGGCAGGCTCACAGGGACTTCAATGGCTGCCCCTCACGTAAGCGGTGCACTAGCCATTATTAAAAATGCCGAAGAAGAAGCGTTCCAGCGCAAGCTGACAGAGCCTGAGATCTATGCTCAGCTTGTCAGAAGAACCCTTCCATTAAAACAGTCGAAAGCCCTTGTAGGGAATGGATTTTTATATTTAACTGCGCCTGATGTCCTTTTAGAAAAAACATTGGAAGCAGATCTTTTATCTCTATAGCTTAAATAGAGATCCTGAGAAAAGTAAGAATTTTCTCAGGATTTTTTTAATTAAAATTATTCAAAATTTACTTTGACGAAATGAAGTGAACGTTATATAATCGAACACAATAAATTCATAGTTTGAGAGTCGGTAATTCGATTACACGTCGAATTTTAATTGGGAAGACCGGTGAAAATCCGGCGCGGTCCCGCCACTGTGAGTGAGGAGAGCTTTTCTCAGTAATCCACTGTCATTAGGATGGGAAGGATGAAAAGCTTGCAGATTCACCAGCCAGGATACCAGCCGCTCTATCACATCAAACCCCCTACGGTTGATAGGAGATGTCGGAAAAGCGTCGGTGATACTCACGCCTTATTTCGCACACACATTTTGTCTTTTAAACCAGACATTTACCTCATCAATCTTGATCATGAGCGTAAATGTCTTTTTATATTTAGAGGAGGAATTGGAATTGACAATTGTTAAAACAAGTAATCTAGGCTTTCCGCGAATTGGTTTAAACAGAGAATGGAAAAAAGCACTTGAGTCTTACTGGAAAGGTCAAACAGACCGCGAAACCCTCTTAGGCACACTGGATGAACAATTTTTAACTGCCATTAAAACACAAATCGATCAACAAATTGATGTTGTACCTTCTGGAGACTTTACCTTCTATGATCACGTACTGGATACTGCTGTTATGTTCAATTGGATTCCAGAGCGCTTCCGCAGCTTAAAAGACCCGCTAGATACATACTTCGCGATGGCAAGAGGGACAAAAGATGCCGTCTCAAGTGAAATGACAAAATGGTTTAATACAAACTATCACTACATCGTTCCAGAATACGAAAAAAGCACAGAATTTAAACTCACACACAACAAACCGCTTGAAGCTTACGAAAAGGTGAAAAAGGCATTTGGTGTTGAAACAAAACCGGTTGTACTTGGTCTTTATACATTTGTCTCACTTTCTAAAGGTTATGAAGCAAATGAAGTGAAAGAAATCCAGCAGCGTCTAGTGCCGCTTTATACGCAGCTTTTAAAAGAACTTGAAGAAGCCGGCGTCAAATGGGTTCAAATTGATGAACCTGCACTTGTCACAGCTTCAAGTGAAGACGTAAAATCCGTAAAAGAAATTTATCAAACGATCAAAGAAGCCGTACCTGGCTTGAACATTCTTCTTCAAACCTACTTTGATTCAGTAGATGCGTATGAAAAGCTTGTCACATATCCTGTTGAAGCAATCGGTCTTGATTTTGTCCATGATCAAGGGCGCAACCTGGATCAAGTGAAAAAGCACGGCTTCCCGAAAGATAAAATTTTAGCAGCTGGCATCATTGATGGAAGAAATATTTGGAGATCAGATCTTGGGGAAAGATTATCCTTTATTTCTGAAGTCATTGCTGAGGCTCAGCCGAAAGAAGTATGGCTGCAGCCATCAAGCAGCTTACTGCATGTACCAGTTGCCAAGCACCCAAGTGAACAGCTTGAAGAAAAACTATTAAACGGACTATCTTATGCCACTGAAAAGCTGGCTGAATTGACATTATTAAAAGAAGGTTTAACAAAAGGAGCAGCTGCCATTGATGCCGACATTAACGAAGCAGCACAAGCACTTCTTACCTTAAAAGAGTTCGCAAAAGGAACAAATGCGGATCTCACAGCGGAACGCAACAATCTTTCATCGAAAGATTTTAAACGTCCAGTTGCCTTTGAAGAACGCCTGCGTATCCAAAACGAATCTCTTGAGCTCCCGCTTCTTCCAACCACAACAATTGGCAGCTTCCCGCAGTCTGCCGAAGTACGCAGTGCTCGTCAAAAGTGGCGCAAAAATGAGTGGACAGATGCAGAGTATGATGAATTTATTAAGAAAGAAACAAAACGATGGATTGATATTCAAGAAGAAATTGGCCTGGATGTGCTCGTACATGGAGAATTTGAACGGACAGACATGGTTGAATACTTCGGTGAAAAGCTAGCCGGATTTGCCTTTACAAAATTTGCTTGGGTACAATCCTATGGATCACGCTGCGTGAAGCCGCCAATCATTTATGGAGATGTAGAGTTTACAGAGCCAATGACAGTGAAAGAGACAGTTTACGCACAAAGTTTAACAGAGAAAAAAGTTAAAGGAATGCTGACAGGACCTGTTACCATCTTAAACTGGTCTTTCCCAAGAACGGATATCTCTCGAAAAGACATTGCTTTCCAAATCGCTTTCGCTTTGCGTAAAGAGGTAGAAGCTTTAGAGGCAGCTGGTATTCAAGTGATCCAAGTGGATGAGCCTGCGCTAAGAGAAGGACTTCCGCTCAAAGAAAGTGATTGGGCAGAATATTTAAACTGGGCAGCAGAGTCATTCCGTTTATCCACATCATCCGTTCAAAATGACACACAAATTCATACACATATGTGCTACAGTAACTTCGAGGATATTGTCGATACGATCGAAGACTTGGATGCTGACGTGATTACAATTGAACATTCACGCAGTCATGGCGGATTCCTCGATTACTTAGAAAAGCACCCGTATTTGAAAGGACTTGGACTAGGCGTTTATGACATCCATAGCCCGCGCGTTCCATCTGTTGAAGAAATGAGCGAAATCATTGATGATGCGCTGAACGTTTGTCCAACAGATCGCTTCTGGGTGAATCCGGATTGCGGTCTAAAAACTAGACAAGAGCCTGAAACCATTGCTGCTTTGAAAAACATGGTCACAGCTGCTCAAGTCGCTCGTAAAAAGCTTGCGCAGCACGCATAATTGAATACCTCTCCCCTGCTGAACGTGGCAGGGGTTTTTTATGTGCAAATTGGCCTGTTCGATCTTCTACTATGAAGATTTCTTTTCTAGCATGATTCGTTTATACTAGAGAAGTCAGTCGAACAAAGGGAGGAAGACAATGAATCACGAAGATTTTTTACAACGCGCAATTGATCTTGCAGTAGAAGGAGTCAATAGTGGAACTGGCGGCCCTTTTGGAGCAGTCATTGTCAAGGATGGTCAGATTATTGCAGAGGGAAGCAACAATGTGACAACGAGTAATGACCCTACCGCACATGCAGAAGTCACAGCCATTCGAAATGCATGCCAAACTCTACATACATACCAATTAGAAGATTGCACTCTATACACAAGCTGCGAGCCTTGTCCGATGTGCCTTGGCGCTATTTACTGGGCTAGACCAAAAGCGGTGTATTTTGCTGCTGGACATCAGGATGCAGCGGATGCTGGTTTTGATGACTCGTTTATTTATGAAGAAATCAACAAAGAATACGAATCAAGAAATATACCATTTTACAAGCTGACACCTCAAAAAACCCTTGCGCCATTTGAAGCATGGGAAGCATACGATAAAAAGAAAGAATATTAAAAAAAGACACCTGCTCGTAAGCAGGTGTTGCGAATTGTTGACAAAGGGCTAAAATGGTTTTTATTTTAGCCCTTTGTCTTCTACTATTACTTCGCCACTTCAAGCTCTACTTCAATGTTCCCTCTTGTTGCTTTTGAATATGGACAGAATTCATGTGCAGCATGGACAAGCTCTTTCACTTTGTCATGATCATGACCTTTCGCAGACACAATCAGCTTTACGCCAAGCTTAAAGCCGCCGTCGCTTTCATCTTTTAAAAGACTGACATGTCCTTCTACTTCCGATTCAATTTCTATCCCTTGCTTCTTGGCTACCTGTTCAAGTGCTCCTCCGAAACAAGCTGCATAGCCTGCTGCAAATAATTGCTCTGGGTTTGTACCAGTCTCTCCATCTTTCTTTGCGTTAGGCATGACAATGTTATGATCGAGCACACCATCTTCTGAACGAACATGTCCAGCTCTTCCATGCTGCGCCTTTACTTTTGCTGTGAATAATGGTTTCATCTTCATCTCCTCCTTTATCTATTGATCCTTTTCACGTTCTATTCATTTCTCAAACATTTATCGCACATTGAACAATTTTTCATTTTTCGTCTGTATTTATTTTAAAAAGGAAGAAAATCTTATACAATGATAAGTATGACAAAAAATAGTTGGTGACTGACATGACAAATGAATTTGAACATATGAAGCTGGAAAATCAGCTTTGTTTCTTGTTATATGCAAGTTCACGAGAGATGACGAAGCAGTATAAACCGTTATTAGAAGAATTAAACATTACGTATCCGCAATATTTGGCACTGCTTTTATTGTGGGAGCATGGAACATTAAATGTGAAAACGATGGGAGAGCTTCTCTATTTAGACTCCGGTACACTCACACCCATGCTGAAACGAATGGAGCAAAACGGACTCATTATCCGAGAACGCTCGAAAGAGGATGAGCGGTCTGTGCAAATTCGTTTAACGGAATATGGAGAACAGCTAAAGGAAAAGGCTACTGCAATTCCGTCTCACATGCTGACTGGGACAGGCAGATCAGAAGAAGAGCTAAAAATACTGCGCGCCTCTTTACATGAGCTTTTGCAAAATTTAACACAACCAAAAGGCTGAGGGAACGATCCCCTCAGCCTTTTATTGATGTCTAATTATTGTGCGACAGCTACTAGTTCTACTTCGATATTTCCTTGAGTTGCTTTTGAATATGGACATACACCGTGTGCTTTATGAACAAGTTCTTCTAATACTGACTGCTCAATGCCAGTTCCCTTTACTTCTAATTGAACGCCTAGTTTGAAGCCGCCATCTGAACTGTCTTTTAATAAGCTGACATGTGCTGTTACTTCACTTTCAAAACGGATACGCTCTTGTCTTGCTACCATTTGAAGGGCAGAATCAAAACATGCAGAGTAGCCTGCTGCGAATAATTGCTCTGGGTTTGTTGCTTTTTCAAGTTTTTTTGCTCTTGGTGTTCCAGGCATTGCTACATCATGCTCAAGTACACCATCTGTTGAAACAACCTTTCCTTCTCTTCCTCCGACAGCTGATACCGTTGCTGTAAATAAAACGTCTGACATGAATATAACCCTCTTTCTCTCCAATAATATTTTCTACAATTGAATTGTACACAATTTAAATTGCGGAGTCAATCAATAAATACTCTTTTTTAAGTTTTCCTCCCTGAACCCTTTTTATGAGCATGTCCCAAAATTGTTAGACATAAAAAAAGCCCTTTAACAAGGGCTTTTAGATCGTGTCATGCTGTGGATTCGGTTGTTCTAGCGTATGGTTTCTGTTATCTGGATCGGCATTTGCTGCTGCCAGCCACAATGCCATGATGGTGATGCTTGTACAGACGACTGCCCATTTTTTAAAATTCATATAAACAATCCCCTCTCTGAATATAGATTCGCGCATGTTCCGCTTCCCCATAGAACATGGAAGATTTTTCATAATCCCCCATTTCATTATAATACTTTGCGGTATCTAATGCCAGCTCCTCTATATCAGGATATGCATAGGCAGACTCTAAAAAATGGAAAATTCGTTTCATATGCTCCGCATCTTGTCTTAAATACAAAGCTTCTAGAAATATGGTTTTCTGAATATGAATGTCATCTTGAAGAGCTTCTGCTCGCTTCATACATTCTTCTCTGTAGTGTAATGCTTCTTCGTGTTTTCCTTGTTTGTATAATATCTGAGCGGCTGTATAAAGAGGGTCTATAGATCGACGAAGATGATCGGATTGATTTTGATCAAATAACGAGATGGATTCTTTCATTAATTCGAGTGCGCGGCCTAAGTCTCCCATTCGGTAATAACTGTTGCCCATATTAAATAAAGAGGAGGCAATAAAACGCACATTCTGAAACTCTCTTGATCTCGCAAGTGCTCTTTCGAGATGTGGTAATGCTTTTTCATGCCTTCTCATATCATCGTAGTTACCGGCCACAATAAATTGACACTGAATGGTGCGAAGCGCATACAGTTCATGCTGAACATAAACATCCAGCGCTAGTTTAGCATGGTGCATCGAGATATGCGTTTGTTTCATGTGGTAATATATTTCTGACATTTTAAAATGAAATTCCGCACGTTCAATATCATCTGATACAAAAGAAAGCTTGTGCTCTGCCTTTTGATAAGACGATATGGCAGCAATATACTCCCTCCGTCCGAATTCATACATGCCTCTGAAAAAATGATAGTAGTATTCAAGCATGCCTGTGACATGCGTTTGATGCTCATCTATTTCTTTCGAAAGCTCGGAAAAGTTGGCGCGAAGCTTTCCTTCCTTTAATGGCTTTAAATAATCGAGCATGACCTCATGCCGAAATTCCATTAAAGAAAAATAGAGAAGCAAATTCTGATCTTCTTCCATTGAATCAAGAGAGGTGCGAATTTCCTGTTTTAACTGTTCTGCTTGTTCTGAATCAAATCTGCGGATTAATTCATACCACTTGTTGATTTTCACTCCAATATCCGAAGAGGGAATGATTTTCGCCATACGTTGCCTTCTCCAATCTTCTCAAAATATAAAACATTACCATATTTTATCATACTTGACCGGAGAAATACAAAAATGAAAGGAAAAAGAGAGCCTGTTGTCACAAGACTCTCTTTTGAATTCGTTATTCTCTTATTTGTCCTTGACCACGAATGACAAATTTTTCAGACGTTAAGGCTGGCAGACCCATTGGTCCTCTTGCATGAAGTTTTTGTGTACTAATACCTATTTCCGCTCCATAACCAAATTCAAATCCATCTGTGAAACGAGTAGAAGCATTATGATAAACAGCGGCAGCATCGACAGCTGTTAAGAAAAGGGCTGCATGTTCATCATTTTCCGTAATGATCGCTTCAGAGTGCTTAGAGCTATAAGTTTGAATATGCTGAATCGCTTCTTCTATGTTTTTTACTATTTTAATGCTGACAATCGGTGCTAAAAACTCCGTTGCATAGTCCTCAGTTGTCGCTAATGCAGCACTAGGAGCAAGCGCGCAAACAGCTTCATCACCGCGTATTTCTACCCCATTTGATTGAAGGGCTTCAAATAACGAAGCACCGTATGTTTTTGCCCAAGTTTCATGAATGACAATGCTCTCAATCGCATTACAAACAGATGGTCTTTGGGTTTTGGCATTCAGCACAATCCGCTCAGCCATTTCGTTTTTCGCTGTTTCATCAATGTAGATATGACAATTTCCCGCACCTGTCTCAAGCACCGGCACAGTTGACTCTCTCACTACAAGATCAATTAAATTCTTCCCGCCGCGCGGAATGAGGACATCGAGGTATTCATTTAAGGTGAACAGTGTTTTCGCCGTTTCACGGCCCGTATCTTCAATCAATTGCACACTGTCTACTGGAATATCCGTCGTATGAAGCGCTTCATGAATCACCTTTACAATCGCTTTATTACTATGAATAGCAGATGAGCTTCCGCGCAGAATCACAGCATTCCCAGTTTTCAAGCAAAGGGTCGCAGCATCGACTGTCACATTTGGTCTTGCTTCATAAATCATGCCAACCGTTCCAAGCGGTACACGGACCTTTTCGATGAATAGACCGTTTTCTTTTTGAATGGTTTCTAACGTTTCACCAATTGGGTCTTTTAGCTGAATGAGTTGAAGGGTCGCGTCTGCAATGGCTTCAATTCTCTCTTCCGTGAGTGTGATCCGGTCAATGACAGATGGCGTGAACTGCTTTTCCTCAGCCGCTTGAACATCCTTTTGGTTCTCCTCTATTAAATAAGCTGAAGATGCTTTTAGTGCACTTGCAATGGCGTGCAAGGCAGCATTTTTTTGTTCCGTCGTTTTTAGAAGCAGCTGATCTTTAGCTACACTTGCTTTTTTTGCTTTTTCAAGAACTTCATTCATCGTATTCCCTCCTCAGTTTTGTACATGCTGTACCCAGTGATCTCGGTGTATGACCTCAGGCTTCTCTTTTGAAAGCTCGTCACTTCGCATTCCTTTAATGCCAAGAAGCTCATCGGATGCGTACAAGGTTTGTCCCTTACCAACTAATCCGTTTGGCCCGACGACTTCTACAACCTCTCCTTTAGAAAAGTCACCAGCGACATCAATGACTCCTGCCGGAAGAAGACTTCTACCATTATGCAAAATCGCCGCTTCCGCTCCTGCATCAATCATGATCTTTCCAGAGACCGGTGAGTGGAATTGAATCCATTGACGGCGGTTGTTCACAGCTGATAAATCCTGTTCACCGATATACGTTCCGTCACCTTGACCCGCAAGAATGCGAAGCAGTTTGTCTTCCCCAGTGCCTGTACCAATGAAGACTTTCACACCAAGTGAAAGTGCCGTTTGTGCAGCAGACAGCTTCGATTTCATTCCGCCTGTTCCAACCTTTGAACCAGTGCTCTTTGCATATGAAAACAATTCTTCTGAAATGTGAGTCAGGACATCAAACCGCTTCGCCTCAGGATGCTCATTTGGATTTGCATCATAAATGCCATTGATGTCTGTTAATATGATCAATTGGTCTGCATGGATTAATCCACTGACAAGAGCTGACAGCATGTCATTATCCCCAAAGGTAAGCTCCTCGATGGAAACTGAATCATTTTCGTTTATGATCGGCAAAATCTTTCTTTCCAGCAGCTCCATCATCGTTGCGTAAGCATTTCGATATCTTGTTCGATCTGAAAAGTCATTACGTGTTAAAAGCATTTGAGCAGGTGTCATCTGAAACTGTGAAAAAAGCTCTGTATATTTTTGCATTAACAAGCCCTGACCAACGGCAGCGGCTGCCTGTTTCCCCTTTAAGGTCACAGGTCTTGATGGATAGCCTAGGCTTCCAAATCCTGCCGCAACGGCTCCTGATGAAATTAAAATGATTTCATGCCCTGCTTCTTTGAGCTTTGCTATGGCTCTTACATGATCCTGCATCTTTTGTTCATCAATCGCTCCTTTTTGCTCTGTTAATGAACTGCTGCCAATTTTTATGACGATCCTTTGCTTTTTCATCCTTGATTCCCTCCGCTATACCTTTAGGCACAAAAAAATCCCTTTTTCTCCTTATGTAAAGGACGAAAAGGGATTTTCCGTGGTACCACCTTCATTGAATAAGCATGCGACATGCTTATTCCACTCAACTCCTGTAACGCCAGGCACGCGCTTAGATTTTTCCTCTAAGGCTCAAAGGGCAGGTTCAGCAGCTGTCTGCGGCAAATGTTTCAGCATATCATTTGCTCTCTTTACGCATCAGTTCCTGCTTACTATTCCTTTTCAACGCTCGTTAATTTTTTTATATTATCACCAATTGCTAAAGAAAAGTCAAGCGGTCAATTAAAGACAATCGTTTTATTCTCATGAACAATAATTCGATCTTCCAAGTGCCATTTGACAGCACGTGCAAGCACACTGCGCTCAATTGTCCGGCCAATATTTTTTAGAGCTTCCGCATCATCCCGGTGATCTACACGCTCAATATCTTGTTCAATGATCGGTCCTTCATCTAAATCATTGGTCACATAATGAGAAGTCGCACCAATTAATTTGACGCCCCGTTCATATGCCCGCTTGTATGGGTTTGCACCAATAAACGCTGGCAGGAAGGAATGATGAATATTAATGATTTTATTCGGATGCTCTTCAATAAATTTAGGCGTTAAAATTTGCATGTATCGAGCAAGCACAACGGCATCAATGTCGTACTTTTCTAATAGAGCAAGCTGCTGTTTTTCTGCCTCTTGACGAATGTCTTTATTCGCCTTCACAAAATGGAATGGGATGCCGAGTGCTTCTACTGTATCTTTTGCCGTTTCATGATTGCTGATCACAACGGCGATTTCAGCCATTAAATTTCCGCTTTGCCATTCCCATAGAAGTTCATTTAAACAATGAAGCTCTTTCGATACAAAGATCGCCAGCTTTTTCAGATCACTTGCACGTGACATGCTCCATGTCATTTGAAATGATGCGGCAATTGGCTCAAAGCTATTTTTCAACTGATCTAAGTTGGCCGAAATGTCTTTCCAATCAAATTCAATTCTTAAAAAGAACCGACCGCTTTCATGATCTGTTGTATATTGGCTGGATTCAATGATGTTCGCTCCGTGCTCAAATAAAAAGGAAGAAACAGCTGATACAATACCAGGCTGATCCGGGCAGCTGACAAGCAGTCTGCCTTTTTGCTCGTGCTTTTGTCTGTGTAATTCAAGTTTCTCTGTAATCAATGTTCTCATGTATCATGACCTCATTTACGTTTTCATTCTAATGAAATATTATACTGGACTGGAAAGAGAAAAAGCAATGAAGAGCCCCTTTTTTTATTGAATATTCATTCAATTCTGCACCTAGCGTGATATAATGTGAGTAGACCTTTTATCACAAAAGGAGTGATGGAGATGAAAAGCATGACTTTGTTTGGTAAAGTGAGCTTTTGGGTCGGCATCATATGTCTGATCACAGGTATTTATCTATTTATGACCGGTGAAAGACTCATTCCTTTGCTCACATTTGGTGTCTGTTTTCTGCTTGTGAGTCAGCTTTACCGCAAAAATGAAAACGATTCCAATCATCATTCGATGTAATAAAAAAGGCTGGCAGACAGATGCCAGCCCTTTTCTTATTCAATAATCTTTAACCCGACCGCCGCAGATAAAATCAATGCGATAAAGAAAATACGTTTTGCGTCTTTCGACTCACCATAAAACAGCATGCCGACAATGGCTCCTCCAGCAGCTCCAATACCTGTCCAAATGGCGTACGCCGTTCCCATCGGAATTGTATTCATCGCAAGAGAGAGCATGAGAAAGGACAGCGAAAATCCAGCTGCAATAAATAAAATCCATTTGACATGCCGGTCTTTCTGGAATTGATTCATCATGGTGACACAAAGCATTTCTAAAATGCCTGCCCCAATGAGTAAAAGCCAGCTCATGATTCAGTCTCTCCTTTCTTTTCTCCTGTTGTCAGTTTGAGCCCTAATACACCGCTTAAAAGCACCATGATTAAAAGTAATTTCACTAGCTGTACCGGCTCCCCCATGACCATACCTACTATGACAGTACCTGCTGTCCCAAGTCCGGTAAAAACGGCATAAAGTGTGCCAACTGGCAGTACAGTCGTAGCTCTCAGGAGTAAATAAAAGCTGACGACAATACAAACGATGGTTGCGGCCCATTCCAATAAAGAGTCAGCATATTTCAATCCCATCACCCAGCCGACTTCAAAGACCGCCGCAATCAAGACATTTCCCCATTTCATTAGATCCCTTCCTTTCTGAACGATTCCAACCAACAAAAAAAAGCCTGGAAATCGATCGTTTGATCAAATCTCCCGGGCTTTTATCCCTCCGTGTCATACGGTCTATTGTCTAGACCCTATGTGTTTTCTCTCGGTCCAGACTGCGCCACCCGCACGGAACCCTAGAAAACCAATTCATGATAAGCAGATCTGACTTAGAGCAGATTCTGTGTCAAAATTGTATCACACCCCTAAATACTGGTCTATCACTTTGCTTTCCTCTGCCAAATATACTTGTTCATTTTTCGAAAGAATTTTTATGGGGCCCCCGTATACTAAGTGTTAGAAACAGGTTAACTGATCAAGAAGATTTACGGGCTGTTTCGCGTGCTGCGGACTGAAGGGAAATGAGCATATATGACAATCCATTTATTTTTTATGACATTGACGATCAAGCGTAAATACAAGGACATGGAGACCGTACTTTACGAACAAGAAGTTGAAGCATTTTATGAAGAAATGAAACAGAAGCAGCTAAAGTATATGAACTAAAACAGGAGGAGATCGACATATTTATCATGCTTGCATACGAGAAAGAAGTTTCATTAAAGCGCGGGTACGGCAACGATCACATCGCTGATATAATGAAATAAGATTGATGTGATGAACGATCAACTTTAGAATGCTGAAAAACATTTTATAGAAAATCAAGAGGTGGATTCATATGATGATGACCGATGAACAAAAACATGAATTTTATCAAGCACTTGTTGACAAGAATCCGCAATATGACGGCACATTCTTTGCCTGTATTAAGACAACCGGCATTTTCTGTCATGCCACATGTACGGCCAGAAAGCCAAAATATGAAAACTGTGAGTTTTTCTTTACAGCGGAGGAGGCACTGCTGGCAGGGTATCGCCCATGCAAACGCTGCACACCATTAACATACCCTAACAGTATTCCTGAAGAAGTCAAAACACTCGTTTCAGCAGTAGAAAAAAATCCTGAGAAACGCTGGAAGGAAGAGGACTTCCGTCAATTAGGGATTCACTCTGCCACAGCTCGAAGAAAGTTTAAAGACATTTACGGCATGACCTTTGTTCAATATGCAAGATCACGCCGAATGGGACTTGCCTTTAAAGAAATTTTGAACGGAAAAAAAGTAATCGATCAGCAGGTCACCTTCGGCTATGAATCTTCAAGCGCCTTCAATGATGCATTTACGAAAATCATGGGAAATCCCCCTAAAAAAGCGCAGATTCACATTCTCTATGCTAATTTTATTTCCACACCGATCGGGCGGATGATCAGCGTGACAGATGCCACACATGTGTATTTACTGGAGTTTATGGACAGGCGGGGACTCGAAAAAGAAATTGAAACATTAAGAAAGAAGCATCATGCCCGTATTTTAGTTGGAGAAACAAACGTCCATCAGCAATTAGCAAAGGAATTGGCCTTATATTTTGAGAAAAAGCTGACCAAGTTTACTGTACCCCTTTCCTTACATGGCACCCCTTTTCAAATGAAGGTGTGGGAGCAGCTCTCACTCATTCCATCAGGCGAAACGAGATCCTATCGTGATCTAGCCACAATACTGGGCGATCCGCATTTGGTTCGTGCCGTTGGTAATGCAAATGGTGCGAATCAATTGGCGATTATCATTCCTTGCCACCGCGTGATTCAAACAAGTGGTGAACTTGGAGGCTACGGCGGGGGAATTGAACGAAAGAAATATCTGCTTCAGTTAGAACAACGTGCATAAAAGAGAAAACGGCTCTGCTTATTCGGTAAGCGAGCCGTTTTCTCCGTTACGGGTGATGCTGTAAACATCAATGATTTGGTCCCATTTTGAAATGGTTTTTTCTTTTTTCATACCCATTTTTAAAGCAACCTTCACCGACGCTTCATTCTCAGGACGTATTAAGCTGATCATCCGTCTGACCTTCATTTCTTCAAATCCATAGGTAAGACAGCCTTTTGCAGCCTCCGCAGCATAGCCATTTCCCCACGCCGCTTTCTTTAGCATATAGCCGATCTCAAGCTCGGTTTGCCCTTCAATGTTTTGCAGAACAATTCCGCTTTGTCCAAGTCGTTCATTTGTTTCTTTATCTTCAATGATCCATAGCGAGGTGTGGTACGTGCGGTCATTTTTTTGATTCCATGCAATCCACTCTTTTGTCTGCTGTTCATCCTTCAAAGAAGGATAATACTTCATCACTTCTTCGTCTTGGAACAGCTCGTCATATAAAAATGACGCATCATGTTCATTCATCGTTCTCAGTTTCAGGCGCTCTGTTTCAAATACTGTTCTTGTTTGAATTGTCATTGATGATCCTCCCTTTTTTACTTGCTAAAAATATCTCCGAACAACCCATTTGAATCTGGGGCAAAGTAATGGAAGCCCGCACCGGTTAAACTTGCAGCCAGCGCTGTCCACATCATTAAGCTGACGGTCATCCACACCGCGACTTGCTTTCTTTTCGTTCCAAAGCTCATGCACATCAAGGCCGCTAAATGACTGCCGATGATAAAAGGACCAATGAGCGCTAATCCAGGCAGACCATATCGTTCCCAAATTTTTCTCGCCCGCAGCTGCTTTTTCTCTCCTTTTTCATCACCTTTCTCTTCTTTTCTCTTTAACCACCATGCTTTAAACCGGTCCACAAACAAAATGAGAAACAAGACTGTGAGAAAGTTGCCGATGAATCCAATCACAGCCGTTGTCACAGGATGCAGCCCACTTAAGATTGCGAATGGAACGACACCAATCACTTCAAAAAAAGGCAAAGCAGCCAATACAAAAACGAGTACATATCCCCATACGATATCCAAAAACAGAACCCCTTTTCATCTTTGTCCTCTCCCCATTGTAATGAAAAACACAATTCCATTTCTACATTTTTTTAGAAAAAGAAAAGCACATCGGATAGGATGTGCTCAGTTTACATCGAGTGTTCATTTTTCTTGTTTGTTTTCCGTAAAAAAACAATCGTGAGCAAGACTAAAATGACAATGGATAGCAGACTTGTGAAGAGAAGCATCAGTGGCGATGTCCATCCAAGCAATTCGAATATGAGCTGTGGTCCGAAGAAGATCAGCGGAATGAGCGACACCATATTCGCCTTTAATATGGCATTCAATAAGACAATACACAGCAGCAAAAGAAGAATGACGCCCCATCTTTGGCTTGATGTTAGCACAAGTAAAGGTGTACCAAGTTTTTGGTCCAATAATTTCACTGTGATCAGGGCTGTCATCTGAAAAACACCTAATATCCAAAAGTAAAAGAATGCCCTCCTGCTTGTTTGAAAGGCAGAAGCTCTAAACATCACAATGGTCATGATCACATTGGACACTATAATCAGCGGATAACCAATGAGTGCATACCAAGAATACGATAAACTTTGACTGATGGCATCTGCTAACATCATGTAAAAAAGTGACCCAATTAAAAAAGCACTGACAAACGGCACCCAGTCTTTATGATTTCCTGACAGCTCTTTTGAGAGTTCATCTGCATAGCTCCGCGGATCTCCGCCGAACACATCCTCTCCTGTTTTGCCGTCTTTTTCAGCCTCAACCGCATGTGTGGTCAGTTCGTCCATCAGCTCATCAATCTCATCCTGATTTTTTCCCTTTGATATGAGATAAAGTTGCAGCTCTAGTAAAATGTGTCGTGTTTCTTTTGATACCATAATCTCACTTCCCTTTTTGTAATAAGCGGTTTACATTATTTGAAAGCTCATCCCAGCGGGCAATAAACTCTGTGAGCGCTAGTTCACCCGCTTGTGTGAGCGTATAGTATTTCCTTTTCGGTCCGCTTGCTGAAGCTTTTGTGACAGTGGTCACCAGCTGTTCCTTTTGCATTCGCAGCAAAATCGGATAGATACTGCCTTCACTTATTTGATCAAACCCATAATGCGCGAGCTTCTTCGTCATTTCATACCCATAAATTTCACCCTCAGAAATAATCGACAGCAGACAGCCTTCTAAAATCCCTTTTAGCATTTGTGTGGATGTTGTCATGATTGTTCCTCCGATTTCAGTATCTTGCATCACAAGATAGCTTCATCTTACCATACACTATCTTGCCATGCAAGATACCATACTAGAAAAAAATCACCGTTTAAAGGGTGATTTTTACGCCCAAGGTTTATCTGTCCCAAGTGCGTCAGCAAGCGCCTTACTATGTTTTCGGCGGCTTTTTCTTTCCTCTGCCCGCTGCTTCGCTGTTTGATGAAGCATGATCTCTTCTTCTGTTTCCGGCATCACCTGCGGGACTCGTTTAGGCTTTCCGTTTTCATCTAATGAGACAAATGTCAGAAATGAAGTCGCTGCGAGCCTGCGTTCTCCCGACATCAAATTTTCTTTAATGACTTTGACGAATACTTCCATAGAAGACGTGCCGACCCATGTGACATAGGATTCCAAGCATACGGACTCCTTTTGTCCAATCGGCTCTAAAAAGTCAACAGAATCCATTGAAGCTGTGACCGTTTCACTGCGGCTGTGTCTTGCTGCCGAGATAGAGGCAATGTCATCTATATAGCTCATTAATTTCCCGCCAAATAACGTTTGGTGGTTATTCGTATCGAGAGGGAATACCCTGCTGGTTTTAACCACTTTCGATTCCTTGCAGTATTTGAAATTTTCTTCACTCATCATCATAGCTCCTTCTTGCTGTTTTCGTAGATGCGGAACGACTTTTATTAAACACTATTCTTTTAGGTTTGTCTAAACTTTTTGCTTTAGTCTTATGTGAGAGATTTTCTTTCGGAAATGTTTCAACCATGACAAGAAGAAGGAATAATAGAACTATGAACGAACAAGGAGGCCATTTGATGGATTCGATGAGAGCAGAGCAATTATACAAAATGCCGCAATGCATGAGTGAATACGACGATTTAGAAGAAGTTCTTTTATGCAGTCCTATTTATATGGAAATCAAACAAATTATCAACGAAACACAGAAACATTTTGCGAAAGAAAATATTTCTCAAATGAAAGCAGTCGCTCAGCATAAAGAGTTGATCCAAACGCTTAAAGATCATCAAGTACGGCCCATCCTACTCCCAGCGAATGACCGCTTCCCTGAGCAAGTCTTCACTCGGGATATTGGGTTTACGATTGGACATACACTGTTTGTTTCAAAGATGGCCGCTCCGGTTCGGCAAGGAGAAGAACAATGTCTAAAAGAGTGGGCACAGGCAAACGGGTTATCAGCTGTCACCTTGACAGACGGAACGATTGAAGGCGGCGATGTGCTTGTGGATCAGAACCGTGTGTTTGTTGGCACGAGCAAAAGAACTAGTCCAGCCGCTATCTACCAGCTCAAAAAGGAACTGCCGGATCACGACATCATCCCAATTCACCTTCCTCCTCACATTTTGCATCTCGATTGTGTGATGAATATTCTGTCTCATGACGAGATAATCATTTATCCTGAAGCGTTCAAGCAAAAGGATCTCCAGCTGCTCAAAACGTATTATCATTTTGTTGAAATCAGTGAACAAGAGCAATTCACACTTGGACCAAATGTTTTATCCATTGGGCCGAAAAAAGTAATCAGCTTGCCCAGCAACCAAGAAACAAATGCTGCATTAACCGCTCACGGGTACAACGTTATTGAAGTGGACTTTTCTGAAATTATTAAATCTGGCGGATCGTTCAGGTGCTGCACATTGCCTATTCGGCGTTCATCTATTAAAAAAGCCAGCGTGTAGAACAGCTTGTCTACTTGCTGGCTTTTTATCTGGCTTGTCCTATTTTCTATTATATAAATGACAGGCGACTTCATGTCCTTCTTCCACTGCTTGTAATACTGGCTTTTTTTCAGCACACACATCCATCGCGGCAGGACATCTTGTTCGAAATACACAGCCGCTTGGCGGGTTCACTGGACTTGGAATTTCTCCTTTTAAAATAAACCTTTTGCGCTTGTCCTCTACGTCAGGATCTGGAATGGGGATGGCAGACAGCAAGGCTTGTGTATATGGGTGAAGCGGTGTTTGATATAATGCATCACTCGTCGTCAATTCAACGAGATGGCCTAAATACATGACACCGATTCGGTCGCTAATATATTTCACCATCGACAAATCATGTGCAATAAAAAGAAAAGTTAATCCTTCGTCTTTTTGCAGTTTCTTCAGCAGATTCACGACCTGCGCTTGAACGGAGACGTCTAATGCAGAAATCGGCTCATCTGCCACAATAAACTTTGGCGCTAAAGCAAGTGCTCTTGCAATGCCGATTCTCTGCCTCTGTCCTCCGCTAAATTCGTGCGGATACCGGGTGGCAAAATCATAGCTTAACCCTACCGCTTCGAGCAGTTCTTTTACGCGGGCAATCCTTTTCTTTTGACTGCCATAAAGCTGATGAATCTCCATTGGCTCCAGCATAATATCTTTTACTGACAGTCTCGGATTTAAGGAGGAATACGGATCTTGAAAGACCATTTGCATTTGCCGGTTGAAATCAAATGATTCTTTTTTAGAAAGGCGGTGAAGGCTTTTCCCTTCATATAAGGCTTCACCATCTGTTGGTTCATAAAGACGCATGAGCACTTTTCCAAGTGTGGATTTGCCGCAGCCAGATTCACCAACGAGACCAAAGGTTTCACCTTGTTTCAGCTGAAAAGAGACACCATCCAGCGCTTTTAACGTTCTCCCTTTTGATAGGTGAAAATGTTTTTTGAGGTTGTTTACTTGTAAAAGTGGTTCAACTGTCATGACCGCTCCTCCTCTCGCTTGGTAAATACCGCCTTGCACCTGCCCATTCCTTTTCATATGAAGTGCCAGAAAGGGAGAGCAGTTCAATTTGTCTGCCGGTTTTAGGCGAATGAAGCATCTTCCCGTCCCCAGCGTAGATCCCTACATGGCGGACCGCTCCCTTTCCGTTTTCATTTGCAAAAAACAACAAGTCGCCTGGTTCTAAATGGCTTGATGTCACCGGCGTTCCTTGAACTGCTTGGTCACTTGCGTCTCTCGGCAAAAGATATCCGCACGCTTTGTACATGCTGTAAGCAAAGCCTGAACAATCATAGCCAAAGCTGCTCATGCCTCCCCATAAATACGAAAGTCCAATAAATTGTTTTCCTGTGTCTACGACATCTTTGCCGGTCAAAGAGTAAGCATGTGAAACTGGGCGTACATCCGCTTTGTTGATTTCTCTTATTCCTACTGGGGTGACAACATAAAATTGATCATCTGTTTCTTTGGCTGCTGCCAGCTCTGTTAAAAAACTAATCTCCATATCGGGTTCCCCGTTTTGATAGAGGGTGGCTTTTTTCTGACAAACAATCAGAGATGCTGCTGACGCACTTCCCTCTGTTACTTGGTTTAATTGCTCAACAGGTATATAGCCTGGATAGCCTTGCGGATGTTTCCGGCTGGCCTGCTGCGGTATGACAACTTTCATCCAGCCATCTGCCTCTTCTAATCCAATCACTCGCCCGCCGAGCAGTACTTGAGATTGAATCAAATTTTCTTCACATAAAGCCAACTTTTCTTCATATGTTTGCTGGTCAATCCACTCTTTGATGTTGATGGAGTCCTGAAGTACATTTCGATCGATTTCTCTCGGAGACTGCGGCGCTGTCCATACGTTAGCGACTGGAACCTTTGATTCATATATCATCACGAGACTCCTTTCACCCCTTGAATCCCTAACCCATGATCGAGCGGTAAAAATATGTCTTTTCCTTTGTACACGATTCCTCCGTCTATCATGTCTTCTTTCAGCATAAGCGGCGCATCAAAATCGCAGCGGGTGATATTCGGCTGACTTGCGGCGAAATGTGCCGCTGCTGTAATGCCAAGCTTTGACTCAATCATACTGCCAACCATGCACTGAACACCGTATGCTTCAGCTAGGGCATTGATTTTTAGTGCTTCTTTTATGCCGCCTGATTTCATTAATTTTAAATTGATCAGATCACAGCTTCTCGTTTCAAGCACTTTGATTGCATCATGAAAATTAAAAATGCTTTCGTCTGCCATAATCAATGTATCAGTTGCTTCTGTCACACGGCGCAGACCTTCGATATCTTCTTTCGGTACTGGCTGTTCTACTAATTCAATATTCAGTGCTTCCATTTTTCGAATGGCTGTGATCGCTTCCTTCCACGTCCATCCTTGGTTTGCGTCGAGCCTGATCTGAATGTCCAGTCCGACTTTTTCTCGAATCCGCTTGATCCGCTGAATATCCGTGTGTATGTCATCTTTCCCCACTTTCACCTTTAACGTCTGAAAGCCTTCGGCTGCGTATTGTTTCGCATCTTCTGCCATCTCGAGCGGACGGTTTACACTGACCGTATAGTCGGTTTCGAGCTGATGACGATATCCGCCAAGATATTGATAAAGCGGAAGTCCTGCCTGCTTTGCTAACCCATCATAAATGGCCATATCGATTGCAGCCTTTGCGCTTGTGTTGCTTGCGAGCACACGGTTCATAGCAGAAAAGATTTGTTCATACTCTGCCAAGGAAGCCCCGAGCAAAATGGGTCTGATCACTTCACAGATAGCATAGTCGATGCTTTCCAGCGTTTCTCCTGTAATCACCGCCGTGGGAACTGCCTCTCCGTAGCTGACGTCACCTTGATCATATGTGATGATGACGATTAGAGATGCTGCGTCATACACCGTTCTTAAAGCGGTTTTAAAAGGCTTTTTTAGCGGTACACTCGTTCTGCATGTATGAACATCCACGATTTTCATTTGATCGCCTCTTTCGCAGCAACGCCTGGAGAAATGTGCAGTTTTTTCCCCTCCGCATCTAGTGCAGCCTGCACGCCCATTGGAATGGCAAAGTTCGGTGATGAATGACCGATCCGAAAGCCGCCGAGTGCAGGTTTCTTTTGCAGCACAATATAGGTTTCCCACAGCTGTTCCAAGGTTAAGGACTGGTCTTTCTTTTTTGGTTCACATTGATGAAAATCTCCAATGATGAATCCTGCCGCATCATCCAGTTTTCCAGCAGAGGTGAGGTGCTGCATCATGCGATCGATTTTATACGGCTCTTCGTCAATATCTTCAATGAACAACAGCTTTCCCTTCGTATCAATTTCAAAAGGTGTACCAAGTGTTGTCACGATGAGGGCAAGATTCCCTCCTATGATGTCACCTGAAGCAGTGCCGGGGTAGAAGGTATGAAGAGGTGACAAGTGGTGCGTATACGTAAAGGCCTTCGGGGCAAACAGCTGCAAAAAGGTATCCTTCGTATACGGATGAACCTCTTCAAGTCCTACATCAGAGGAAAGCATTGGACCATGAAAGGTCACAAGGCCGGTCTGCTGCTGGATGGCCGTATGTAAAAACGTAATGTCACTATAACCCCAAAAGATTTTCGGATTCCGGCGAATGAGATCATAGTCAATGGCTTCCGCAAGTCTTCCAGTTCCGTACCCTCCGCAGGCACAAATAACTGCTTTGACTTCTGGATCTTGAAACATGCCATGAAGATCTTCCACTCTTTCATGATCACGCCCCGCTAAATACCCGTACCGAGAATCGAGATACTTCCCTTTTTTCACCTTCAGCCCGAGGCTTTCTAAAAAGGCAATTCCTTTTGCTAATTTCAATTCATCAGGCGGGCTTGCTGGTGCAATAATCCCCACCGTATCCCCTGTTTGAAGCGCTGCTGGCAGCTGGTTCATGCCAATCCCCTCTTTCTCTTTGTTTCTTTCAATCTATGGGCATCTTCTCCATAACATGAACGAATAAAGGAACAGACGCTTTTTTCCAAAGCGTCCGTGTTTCTCATTTACTACTCTCCATCTACTTGTGCCCATTTCAAATCGATATACCCAACAGGATGGCGGACAATCCCCTTTACGCCCTCTTTTTGTAAATGGACTTGGTTATAAAAATGAATTGGAATGATCGGTGCTTCTTCCATGAGAAGTGCCTCTGCCTCATGAAGGATGCTGTTTCTCTTTTGTTCATCTGCTTCCTGGCTCGCCTTTTTAATCAGCTGATCATAGGTGTCGTTTGACCATCCCGTCCGGTTCATCGCATTCCCTGTTTGAAAGCTCTCGAGGAAATTGATCGGATCTGCATAGTCTGCTAAAAATGAACTTTGCGAGAATTGGAATTTCAGTGCCTTTTGATCTTCTGCAAATACATTGGCTTCCATGTTCGCAAGCTTCACGTCTACACCCAGCGCTTCTTTTAATTGCTGCTGGATGGCTTCAGCTTTTTTCTTGTTCTCAGGCTTTGTACTATATGTTAATGTGACGGGCGGCAGCTTCGAATAGTTCTCTTCTTTCAGCCCTTTTTCTAATAGCTTCGCAGCTTCACTCGTATCTTGTTTGACAAGATCGCCGCCAGCTTCTCTGAAATCTTCACCCTTTGAATCTAGAATTCCCGGTGAAACGAAGGCGCGGGCAGGCTTCTCTTTATTCTTCGTTACATAATCCACGATATCTTGCGGATTGATCGCCATTTGAAAGGCTTTGCGAATGTTCTTATTTTGAAAAGGTTCCATGTTCACATTCAGACGATAAAAGAACAGTCCTGCCTGATCTTCAATGTGCACATCTTTATTTTTCAGCAAATTTTCACTTTGTTCTGCTGGGACGAAGGCAGTATCTAAATCTCCCGATTGATACATTTGATAATCAGTGTTGCGATCACTGATCATCAGCCACTTTACCTGATCCAGCTTAACTGATTTTTTGTCCCAATACGTCTCACTTTTTTCCATAGTGAAGCTCTCATCATGCTTCCATTCTGTCAGCTGAAACGGTCCATTCCCAACAAAGGTTTTGGCATCCTTTGCCCAGTTTGGGTCCTTCTCAGCTACCTTCTCATTGACAGGGAAAAAGGCAGGGTTTGCGGTCATATTTAAGAATGACTTCTGCGGGTATGCCAGTGTGACTTTTAGCGTTTTGTCATTTTCAGCACTGACTTTTACGTCCTCTTTCTTTCCCTTTCCGCTGTTAAATGCCTCTCCGCCTTCAATCATGTAAGCTAAGAACGATGCAGAGGAGCCTGTTTTCGGATCGAGCAGACGCTTCCACGCATATTCAAAGTCACTCGCTTTCACTGGATCACCATTCGACCACTTGATACCATCTCTTAAATGAAACGTGTACGTTTTTCCATCCTCTGAAATCTCCCATTTTTCAGCCATTGCAGGAGATGGTTCGTGCTTTTCATTCAGTCTCGTTAATCCTTCCATTAAGTTATTCAGCCCTTGCCACGATACATTATTAAAACCAATCGGCGGGTCAAATGACGTCGGTTCGTTTTCGTTATTTAAGGTTAATATTTTCTTTTCACCTTTACTACTTGATGATCCTTTACCTGCTTGCTCATTCGCTGTACATCCTGCGAGCAGCATGATGATGAACAAACAAACACTGATGATCCACCCTTTTTTTCTCATCAAAAACTCCCCCTTTGTGTTGAAGATAACATCGCTTGGTTCGCTCGCTCATCCTGGAGCCAGCAATGCACTGTATGAGTAGGTGATCGCCGCGTTTCATGCGGCATGATATGATCACACACTTTCATGGCCACCGGGCAGCGATCGGTATACGGACAGCCCTTTGGCGGCGCAAATAAATCAGGCGGGCTTCCTTCGATCGGAATCAGTTCATCTTTCATATCAAGTCTTGGAACGGATTGCAGGAGCCCTTTAGTATAAGGATGCTGCGGACTGTAAAAAATATCTCGTCTTGTTCCGACTTCAACCATTTTCCCTCCGTACATGACTGCTACTCGGTCGGCAACTTGGGCTACGACCCCTAAGTCGTGTGTGATTAAAATAATGGTGACACCTGTTTTCCTCTGAATCTCTTTAAACAGCTCTAAAATTTGTGCCTGTATGGTCACGTCCAGCGCGGTCGTCGGTTCATCTGCGATCAGCACCTTTGGCTCACAAATCAGTGCCATTGCAATCATGAGCCGTTGCCTCATTCCTCCGCTGAATTGGTGCGGGTATTGCTTTAACCTCTCCTTCGGCTGCGGAATACCAACCAAATCAAGCATCTGTACGGCGGCTTCTTTCACTTCTTTTTTCGTCAGCTTTTGATGTTCCTTCGCTGCTTCCATCAGCTGATCTCCTATTGTCAAGGTTGGGTTGAGTGCCGTCATCGGATCTTGGAAGATCATCGAGATATCGACACCTCGTATGGCGCGCATTTCTTTTTCAGATAATGACAGCAAGTTGCGGTCTTGAAACCAGATTTCTCCCTGATCAACATGCGCGCTGTATGCAGGCAGAAGCCTCATAATACTTTGTGATGTCACACTTTTTCCGCAGCCTGATTCTCCTACAATGGCTAAGGTTTCTTTTTCATAAACATCGACATTCACTCCGCGTACTGCTTGAACTGAACCGCCGTATGTTCGAAAGCTGACGTGCAGATCGATAATTTGCAGAACTTTTTTCACAGCACCATCACCTCTTCATCTTTGGATCAAGCGCATCTTGCAAGCCATCACCTAAATTGTTAAAGCAAAACATCGTGAGTGAAATAAAAAATGCCGGGAAAAATAAACGCCACCAATGTCCATTGTCTGACAGCACAGTCGGCAAAGCATCATTGGCCATCACGCCCCAGCTTGCAAACGGCGCTTGAATACCTAAACCGAGAAAGCTAAGGAACGCTTCAGCAAATATCGCGGTCGGCACAGTGAGGGTCATCTGGACGATAATCGGCCCCATCGTATTCGGCAGAAGGTTGCGGCGAATGATCCGCAGGCTTTTGGCACCAAAGGTTTTGGAGGCAAGGACATATTCCTGGCCTTTCAGCTGAAGAACCTGACCTCTCACAATTCTTGCCATTCCAATCCATCCGGTGACAGTGAGCGCTACAATAATGGTGACAAGCCCTGGTCCCATGAGCACCATCAATAAAATGACGACAAGTAAATAAGGAAGTCCGTAGAGCACCTCGACAATCCGCATCATGATATGGTCATAGCGTCCGCCTTTATAGCCGGCTATGCCCCCATAAATCACACCGATGGCAAAATCAATCAGGGCTGCCATGACACCCACAAATAACGAAATGCGTGCTCCGTACCAAGTACGTGTAAACACATCTCGCCCAAGCTCATCTGTTCCGAACCAGTGAGCAGCAGAGGGCGGCAGATTTTGCATCGAAAGACGCTGCTCTGTCACACTGTTTGGCGCAAGCAATGGGCCTAAGATTGCCATGACAAAAAGAAAAATCAGGACCGATAGACTAAACATCGCAAGCTTATTTTGCTTCAGCCGCCTCCATGTATCAGCCCAATAGGAAAGAGAGGGTCTTTTAATGGCATGGGCTTCCGTTTTCTTTTGCTCTCGAGGAGAAAACCATTCGTCCGGGACTTCAGGATGCCTGTTCGGTGGATCATGCTGAAGGTGTATACTCATGCCTTTCCTCCTTTCTGATGCAGCTGAATCCTTGGATCAAGGAGACGATACGCCACATCGACAATGAAGAGAAGTGTGATTAAAATAATGCTGTAAAAAACAGTGGTTCCCATGATGACAGGATAATCACGATTGTTAATGCTCTCGACAAAGTATTTTCCCATTCCAGGAATGGCAAATATTTTTTCAATGACAAAACTTCCTGTTAAAATACTTGCGACAAGTGTTCCAAGAATGGTCACAACGGGTAAAAGTGCATTCCGAAGCGCATGCTTAAATACAATTTTTAAGGGAGAAAGTCCTTTTGCTTTGGCAGTACGGATATAGTCTTGCGACAGCACTTCAATCATGCTCGATCTCGTTAACCTGGCGATAATGGCCATTGGCCCGACAGCAAGGGCGATTGTAGGCAGCACCATATGCATTGGACTTGTCCACATCGCTGTAGGAAAGAGCTTCAAATTGACAGCAAGCTGCTGAATTAATAAGGTAGCAAAGATAAAGTTTGGAATGGATATACCGAAAACAGCAATGGTCATAGCGATGTAATCAATCAAACCATTATGCCGGAGGGCAGCCATGACCCCTAGCAGGATGCCAGAGATGACAGCAATCAATATTGAGATAAGGCCAAGTTCTAATGAGACTGGGAAGCCTCTCGCCAATAGATCATTGACACTTTCAGAAGGCTTTTTAATGGAAGGACCAAAATCAAAGGTAACAATGGATTTTAAATAGATGACATATTGAACATAGAGTGGTTCGTCTAAGTGATAGTAGCTTTCGAGGTTTCGCTGGACGGTTTCGTTTGTATTTCGTTCTTCATTGAAAGGCGATCCTGGGATGACCTTCATTAAAATAAACGTTAAAGTCGTAATCGTTAAGATCGTGGCAATCATCGCAATAAAACGCTTGAGCAAAAAGCTGGCCATCTACTGTCTCCCCCTCGCTTAACAAAATGTTGTACGTGCGGCAAGCTCTGTCATGACAAGCATCGCTTGATAGGCTTCTAATATATTCTCAGCTTGGTACGTCACCATTGTTGTTCCTTCTATGATGGCAGTACCCGGCATTAAATTCGCCCATTCAGCTTGTCCATAGTTGGCAAACTCAATCTTAAGCAGCGGCTGATCAGGAGGCGTCAGCGGGTTCATTTGATCAATCTGTTTCATCGCGGCTTCCACTTGCTGCGAGATTTGTTTATTGACTTTGGCTGGAGGTAAGCATTTCACAGCAGATCTTGAGATGGTCTCTTTCACCGCTACTGTCTTTACACCAGGCATCAGCTCTTCTGCCTCAAGTGCTGCTTGATCATCCCCGCAAACAAGAATCACTGGAACACCATAGTAGCCTGCAATATACGCATTAAAGCCCATTTCACCAATTGGATGATCATTTATGTAAAAATGTCTGACCCCAAAAATCATACTGTGCGACATCACACCTTTCATTGATGCTCTTGCATGATAGCCTAAAAAAACAGCTGCATCATAGGTTTGATCCAACCCTTGCACCATGGAATAAGGCTTTACATCACCTGATATGAGAACTGCCTCTTCATGCAGTTCTTCGATCAAAAGATTATTCATTTTAGAATGACTGTCATTCACCAAAATATCGGTGGCACCATGCTGGATAAGCGCCTCTACACAGGCATTCACTTCACCTGTCATAATGCGTCTGCCCCGCTCATAGTTATGCTGGCGTGAATCAACAAATGTATGATCAGCTAGACCAGTAATTCCCTCCATATCGACAGATAGATAGAGCTTCATTCCCATCCCCCTTTAATTAAACATAAAATTTGTGTATATTTTTCTAAATTTTCTAAAAAATTATATGAGAACTTGATTGATTTTTCAATACAATGTCTGAAAATAAGGAATTTAGACTCAGATAATACAGGTCAAAAGACTATTTCAGAAAGGATTTTTTTAACAAATAAAACACCACTAACTATGTCTTTAGTGGTGTTTATCCGCTTCATTAATCTGCGATTTCAGCTGTTCATATTTCTTCATGGTTTGTGTAAATAAATCATCAAACATCTGAGGTGCCTGCTGTTGAATGACCTCAGCACCTTCTCCTGTAATTCCCCCTTTTGTCGCCACTCTATCGACAGTTTCAGCAAAGGTGAGACCTCGTTCTACAAGGATCTGGCCTGTCCCTAAAAGGGCATACGTTAAAAATTCATTCGCTTCCTCTAAGGAAAGATCACTATTTCTCACAGCGGCTTTCGCCATTTCTTCAAACAGAGCAGCAATAAAACCAGGAGATGAGCTTGTCAAATTGCTTGCCGCATCAAACCGGTCTTCCTCTACCTCCCTGACGATGCTAAAAGCTGAAAGCAGACGGTGTAAACGTTCTTTGTTCTCACGCCCTGCGGCTGCACCATGTGCAACAAGGGATACGCCTGTCCCAACAGCTGACGTAAGTGTTGGGATGTATCTAGACACTGGCTGTGTTGTATGTGCTTGTAACTTTTCTAATGTCACAGCTGCTGCTACTGACACAATATGTACCGCTTTCGCTTTAGATGGCAGCTGATCTAGAACATCTAGTACAGCAAGCGGCGGCACGCAGACAAACAATATATCACATGACGCAGAAAGTTCGTCTAATGAACAAATGCTGATTTCTTGGTACTTTTCTTGAAGCTGATGCAGGCGTTCCGTTTCACTTCTTGTATGGATCATGATTTGATGAGCATCTAGCACCCCATTTTCCAACCACTTTTGCACCATCATATCAGCCATACTTCCATATCCAATAATTCCGATTGTCTCCACAGTTTAAACTCCTCTATTTACTAAGATTCACTACTTATTTTAACAATTTCCCACAATGTTTTCATTTTTATCCCACACTTTTTTCTTACGATAAAATCAGTCACCACCACATACGGTAAAACACCTTGAACACATACATGAAAAAATCAATGAAAGAGAGTGATTCGGATGACTCACAAAGATGACAAACAAACTATTGAACAACCTCAAAAACAGAAGAAGCCAAATGGCTGGTTTAAACCATTCGTCAGCGGTGTTGTGGGCGGTATATTAGCGTTAGGTGTCTACGTTCTTACACCGTATGCTCAGCATTCATCAGACAGCACTGCAAATGATTCGGCAGCGAAAACAGAAGCAGTATCGACAAATCACACGAATTCGTCAAAAACAACAGCCGTCCAAACATCAAATTCATCAAACAGCATTTCCAGCATGGTCGAAAATGTATCACCAGCAATTGTGGGCATTACAAACTACCAAGCACAAACTCAAACAGACACGAGCTTTGGCGATTTCAGTAACCCTTTCGATGAATCACAGCAAAACAAAAGCAGTCAAGAGGAAAAAACCGGTACAGGCTCAGGAGTGATTTTCAAAAAATCAGGCAATAAAGCCTATATCTTAACAAACAACCACGTCATTGAAGGGGCAAACAAACTCACCGTATCCTTACACGATGACAAAACCATTGAAGGAAAACTGGTCGGAGCTGATCCGCTCACTGACCTAGCTGTTGTGGAAATTAGCAGCAGTCATGTGACGAAGGTGGCGGCATTAGGCAATTCCTCCTCACTGCGTGCTGGAGAAACTGTCATCGCAATCGGAAACCCGCTTGGTGAAGACCTTTCAAGAACGGTGACACAAGGAATTGTCAGCGGTGTCGACCGAACAGTCTCTATGAACACATCAGCAGGCGAAAGCAGCATTAATGTCATTCAAACAGATGCAGCCATTAATCCAGGTAACAGCGGCGGCCCGCTTCTGACGACAGACGGAAAGGTTGTGGGGATCACGAGTATGAAAATCTCTGAAACAGGTGTGGAAGGCATTGGGTTCGCGCTGCCAATCAATGATGTCAAACCAATCGCTGATCAGCTTCTCGCAAAAGGAAAAATTGAACGTCCATATATCGGCATCAGTATGCTGGATCTCGAACAAGTTCCAGATGTGTATCAGAAAGAAACACTCGGACTTAAAAGCAGTCAGCTCGATCAAGGCGTGTATGTCAAAGAAATCGCCGCTGGCTCACCTGCCGCCAAAGCAGGCTTAAAGTCAGAGGATGTCATTACCGCCATCAATGGAAAACAAATCAAAACTGGCAGCGAATTACGTCACGAGCTATACACGAATGCAAAAGTAGGAGACACCGTGAGCATCACCCTCATTCGAAACGGAAAACAAGAAACGAAGCAGGTCACATTAACACAATCTGAATCTAAGCAGGTCAGTTCCTAATGAAAAAACAGCTCAGTTATGAGCTGTTTTTTTATGACGATTGAATTGGCGTTAATCTTTGTTCAATTTCTGCTCGTTTATGCTCTAGGAATGGCGGAAGGGCTAATTGATCGCCAAGTACATCCACCCCTTCATCAACTGTAAACCCAGGACCATCTGTTGAAATTTCAAATAAAATACCATTTGGCTCTCTAAAGTAAAGAGCTTTAAAGTAAAAGCGTTCTACAACACCAGAGTTCGTAAAGCCTGCTTTTGATATTTTTTCATACCATTTTTCAAGCTCTTCTGCATCCTTCACGCGGAATGCGACATGATGCACACTTCCTCTGCCGGAACGTTCAGAAGGCCCTTCTGTTTTTTCAATCACATGAATTTCTGTTCCAGCACCGCCATTTCCTGACTCAAAAATGGTCACGATCTCACCATCATTTGATTGTTCACGTGCTCTTTCGGTGAAACCAAGGATGTCTGTTAAAACACGGATCGTCTTATCAGCTTCTGCAACAGTTAATTCAACTGGACCTAAACCTCTAATCGCATACTCTGCAGGGATATCGTCATGCACTGGCGGTGAGCCTTCTTCTTGTGCGTTCGGTTCTACTGTTAAAAACAGCTGCTGCCCTTCTGGATCTTTAAAACGCAAGGCAGGTCTTCCGCCTCTCAAGGAAGCTGTTTCTTGCTGTACGCCTTTATCTTCAAACCGCTTTTCCCAAAACGTGAGTGCCTCTTCAGAAGAAACGAGAAGGCCTGTGCTTGTGATCGCATTTGTCCCTTCCAAACGGCGGGCAAGCATTGGAATCTCAAAGAATGTAAGCTCTGTTCCTGGTGAAGCAACCTCATCTCCATAAAACAAGTGATACATAGACGGGTCATCTTGATTGACTGTTTTCTTTACAAGTTTCAAGCCAAGAATTTGGCGATAGAAATCAACATTCTTCTGAGCATTGGCTGTTAACGCAGATACGTGGTGAATCCCATTGATTTTCATTATTTTCACTCCTATTTTTAATTATCTCGAATTCGAGATAATATCCTTATGAATAAAATAGTTCATTTTTCAAGAAAAGTCAACCATTTAACTGTACGTTTACTGGATGTTCGGTTTCTGGACATTAAATTAACATTAAATCGAAAATAATCTTTCATTGTTCGTTTTTAACACAACATTCACCCTAATATCTCCAATAAACGAACACTTTCAATCACAAATACGAAAATCAGAAAATTTTTTTAATTCTTGTTTTCCTAAAATCGTATTACAATGAACAAAATACATGTCACAGTAACGTACGAAAGTGATGCAGGAGGTCGTGTGTAATGAACAAAGAACAACCAGCGTTAAAACAAGACATCGGCTTATTTTTCGCCCTATCTCTTGTCATCGGGACCATTATCGGGTCAGGCGTCTTTATGAAGCCAGGCAACGTCCTTTCCTATTCAGGGAGCTCAGACATCGCATTATTTGCTTGGCTGTTAGGTGGAATCTTAACCCTTGCAGGCGGACTGACTGTCGCTGAAATTGGTACACAAATCCCGAGAACCGGCGGTTTATACGCCTATCTTGAAGAAGTGTATGGTGAATTTTGGGGCTACTTATGCGGCTGGGTACAGATTATTATTTACGGACCCGCCATCATTGGTGCACTTGGTCTTTATTTTGGTTCATTATTAGCCAATTTATTTTCGCTTTCGACTTTATGGTCTACAACGATCGGCATTATCACCGTTTTATTTTTATGTATCATCAACATCATGGGAACAAAATACGGCGGATTTGTTCAGGGGCTGACCACTATTGGAAAGCTTGTCCCGATTGCCGCTATTATTGTGTTTGGCATATGGAAGGGTAACGAAAACATCTTCATGGCTGTCAACGATAGTATCGCTCAAATGAACTTCGGTGCAGCGATTTTGGCTACGTTATTTGCTTATGATGGCTGGATTTTACTTGCTGCGCTTGGTGGAGAAATGAAAAACCCTGAGAAACTGCTTCCTCGCGCGATGGCAGGCGGAATTTTAATTGTGACGGCTTGTTATCTCTTTATTAATGTCGCACTTTTGCACGTGCTGCCAGCTGATCAAATCGTCCAGCTAGGTGAAAATGCGACGAGCACTGCTGCTACCATGCTCTTTGGACCAATCGGCGGGAAAATCATTAGTATTGGGATCATCATCAGCATCTTTGGCTGTTTGAACGGAAAGGTTCTTTCATTCCCACGTGTGATTTTTGCGATGGCAGAACAAAAGCAGATTCCTTTCGCCAACGCGATTTCCCGTATTCACCCAACATTTAAAACACCTTGGATCGCTGTATTTGTGCAAATTTTGATCGCCATTGTGTTTATGATCGTCAGTAATCCCGAGAAGCTGTCTGAAGTATCGATTTTCATGATTTACATCTTTTATGTCATGGCCTTTTTCGCCGTCTTTAAGCTGAGAAAACAAAACAGCGGAATGAAGCGTGCGTACAGTGTACCACTTTACCCGCTGACACCAATCATTGCGATTATCGGTTCATTATTCGTCTTAATCAGCACCATGATCACCGATTGGAAAAGCTGTCTGATCTCCATGCTGATCGGCATGGCTGGACTGCCTATTTATTATTATATGAAAAAAACACAAAATAAAGCAGAGCACTAATCAGTGCTCTGCTTCATTTTTTATATTGTTTGATCACTTTATATGATTCGTTTAAATATCTCATGAGCCGGTATGGCTTACTAAGCACGCGGATTGGGAGCCTTGAGATAAATCCATTCAGGTTCGACTTATATTCCTGCGTGATCCGCTTTGGCTTTGTCGCTATTTTTTCATATACTTCTTTGTAAAATTCCTTCATGATGTCGACTTGCACACTGATCTTTTGATGACACTCTGTACACTCAACGCTTTTCATCTGATCATTCACATAAACGATGCTGTGGAGGGTCTCTTCTTGGCACCGAGTACAATGTAGGTTTGCTTCCATTTCGGTTTTCTTCAAGATACACAGCTCCTTTCTCGTTTGATGTTGCTCTTGTTATACCATTCGAATGCTGCAAGCCTTTTATTGCACGGATGCTTCCTTTAAAATGGCTGCCGCCGTTAGTTCGTCTGTCACCAGTACTTGGATGAAGCCGCCATTTAAAGCCCCTAAAATACTTTCAGCTTTATGGGTTCCTTCTACAACAGCGATGACCGTTTTGACGCTCTTTAATTGTTCCAGCGATAAGCCTATGACCTTTTGATTCAGTTCATCTTGGACAGGTTTTCCTTCTCCATCAAAGAAACGAAAACCAATATCACCGACAGCGCCTGATTGCCTTAAACCAGATAAATCCTCTTCTTTTAAATAACCGACTGTTTTTAAAGTCGACCCTTTATGCGGGTTGCCAATACCGATGAGGGCAATATCCACATTTCTGCCTTCTTCAAGCACAGCTTCTATGTCCTGCATCGCCATGAGCCGTTCTTTTAATTCTTCTGTTTCTAAAATCGCAGGGGCATATAAATAGGAACACGTGCCGTTCATTTTCTTTGCCAGCTCATATGCCAGCTGATTGGCATGAATATCGACTGCCTGCCTGCCCATTCCGCCCTCTAAAGGAATGACCTTCACATCGTTTCTTCGTTCAAACGGATATTCTTTGACAAGCTCAGCAAGCGTGGTCCCCCATGAAATCCCGATTTTCTCCGCATTTTTCATGTTTTTAGACAAATAATAGGCACCTGCTTGACCGACTGCCCGCTTCACCATCTCAGACATTGTCCCAACACTTGGGACAACGACCGCATCTGTTAATTGAAAGGTTGTTTCCAGCTGCTTTTCAAGTTCCACCGTATGAATGCTTTCGTCTTTAATGTACACTTCAACGATTCCCACATCTTTTGCTTTTTGTAAGAGCTTTGAAATGACTGGCCTTGAGACATTGAGCTTTTTTGCAATTTCTTGCTGCGTCCACCCGTCTGTATAATAAAGATGAGCAACTTTGACGAGCTGTCGTCTTTCTTCCCAATTCAGCATGTGACATCATCCTTTTAATATACTATGATTACCAGTATATCAAACATTCGTTTCCAATTGGAACAATTGTTATGAAAATGAAAAAAAGAGCGATTAACTCTCCGCTCTTTTTCCCTCAGTATATTTCGGCTGATACGTTCTCCCACCGTCTAACAGGATAATTTGTCCGTGCAAATAACTCCCCTCATCACGTGTGAGAAATAAAGTGAGTCCTGCGATATCCTCAGGTTTTCCTAACCTTCCGATGGGAATGAGTGATTGCAGCTGCCTTTTCTCCTCAACAGTCGGATAGAGTGTATCAAGCATTTGAGATTCAATCACGCGGGGAGCAATCACATTGATGCGTATATGATGGGAGCCTAGGTCCTTTACGAGCGATCGCATCAATCCAAAAGCACCTGCTTTTGATGCATAATATTGAATACCGCCGCCTGAGCCGGTGATGGCCGATCCCGATCCAATAATGACAACACTGCCTTCCTGCCGCTCACACATATAGGGTGCCAACGCTTTGATGCAATAGTAAAGACCATATAAGTTCACAGCCAGTGTCTTTTTCCAAAGTGAAAAATCGACTTCTAAAAAAGGTAGTGATTTTGTCATTCCTGCTGAATACACAAGATGAGCAATACCGCCCAGCTCCCTTTCAGCTGCTGATATCATTTGCTGAACACTTTCCCACGATGAAACGTCAGCTTGAAATATCAGCAGCTGAGGATACTGTGTCTTTAAGAGCGAAAGTCCCTTTTCATCTATATCTGACACAGCAACTGGCTGTCCTTCTTTTAAAAAACGCTCAGCTATTTCTTTTCCGATCCCTTGTGCTCCGCCAACGATGAGAACTGGTTTTTGATCATTAGCCAGCGCTCTCACCCCCATCAAGCATAATCGCCACGCCATCTGTAAATGCACCATAGGATGTACTGAGGAACACCGTCATATGTGCCACGGTCTCCTTGATTTGCTCTGTATCAGGAACCAAATCGAGAGGCGGAGGTAGCAGCGCAAGCACCCGAATGCCTTTGTCTTTAAATTCTCTTGCTAACCCTTTTGTCATGGCATTCAGCATAGAATTCGATGTAGCATGCGAGATCCCGCCATCACCTGTGATACTGCCTGATGACGATATATTAATGATGCAGCCTTGCTTCTGATCAACCATATGCCATACGGCAGCCTGACTGGAAAGAAAGACGGTATTCACAGCCGATTCCACTTCATCTACCCACCCATCAGGGCTCACGTCATCAAGCTCTGCGCCTGCTCCTTGCTCTGCTTGATTGACCAGAATATCCAGTTTACCGCATGTATCAATCACTTGCCTCAGCATCCGTGTCGCATCACGTGGCGTTTCCAGCGGATTCTGAATAATACTCGCATGACCGCCCATTTTTTGAATGTCTTCACGAATGGTTTTAGCCTTTGATTCATCATGAAACGTGTGTAAAAAAACATGTGCACCTGCCCGGGCTAAAGCCAGGCAGATGGCTTCTCCAAATCCATCTGTGCTACCTGTCACAAGTGCCGCTTTCTGATGAAGCTGGACGTGCACACGTATCTCCTCCCTATCCCTTGTTTGGCCATTATTTTCTCAGCTTACTCACGATATCAAGTGCTGCTTCATAAAAACCTTCTGAGATGGTCGGATGCGGATGAATCATTTTCGCCATCTCTTCTGCTGTTCCTTCTAAATACATAAAGGAGGAAGCTTCTGAAATCATCTCTGTGACGTGCGGGCCAACCATCGTCGCACCAATCACTTCACCATAGACTGTATCGTATACCAATTTAATAAAGCCTGTTTGCTCGCCTGCCGCTAGTGCTTTACCGCTTGCCGCTAAATCAAATCGTTCCGCCCGCACATTAAGTCCTTTGGCTTTTGCCTCTTTCTCAGTCAGACCGACACTTGCTACCTCTGGTAATGTATAAATACATCTAGGCATGATATCAGCATTCATTTTTTCAGACACACCGCAAATATTACTGACCGCAACAGCAGCCTCTGCCATCGCTGCATGAGCCAGTTGATAGCCGCCAGCAACATCCCCAACTGCATAGACACCTTCAACGCTTGTCTGCATCTTGTCGTTCACCTTGATAAAAGGACCATCCAGCTGAAGATCAAGCTGGCTGACAGCAGAAACAGTAGGTCTTCTTCCTACACAAACAAGCAGTCTTTCAGCCGTAAAGATATGCGTCTCCCCTTTATCGTCTGATGCATGAACCGCTTTGACTCCTTCGCTTTCCGTTACCTCTGTCACAGTGGTTTTCTTCGCGATATGGATGCCTTTTTTCTTTAATTCTCTTTCTAGCAGCTTAGATGCTTCCTCGTCTTCTTGCGGAATAATGGACGGAGCTGCTTCAATAATCGTGACTTTTGATTGAAGGCTCTGGAAGATACAAGCCAGCTCAAGTCCAATGACACCGCCGCCAATGATGACGACAGAAGCAGGAATATCTGGGATGTCAAAGATCGTATCACTTGTGTCAAATTGAATGTCTTTAAGGCCCGGTATTGGCGGAATGGCAGGTGAAGATCCAGTGGCAATGATAAGCTCTTTCGTTTCAATCGATTCTGAATCATCTTGTTTTTCAATCTCAATCTGGTGTCTTGTCACAGCTGTACCTCTGCCGTTATATACATCAATCTTTCCTTGCTTTAATAGAAAAGCAATTCCGCCTCTGAGCTTTTCAATGACGTCATCTTTGCGCTTTCTCATTTTATCGAAGGAAAGGACCAAATCACCTGTTTCAATTCCCCAGCTTTTCGCCTTCTCAATTGATTCAATGACTTCTGCATGTTTGAGCAGTGTCTTTGAAGGAATGCAGCCCCGATTTAAACAAGTACCGCCAAGAAAATCCTCTTCAATCAATGCGACCTTCCGTCCACGCTCAGCTGCTTGAAGGGCGGCAGTATATCCGCCAGGCCCTCCGCCAATGACTGTCAGATCATACGTTTTCGTCATCCGATTCATCTCCTACATTAGCAATTCAAATGGTTGTTCAAGCACTTTTTTAAGGTCTGTTAAAAAGGCAGCCGCTGGTGCGCCATCTACCACTCGGTGATCAAACGATAAACTAACGCCCATCATCGGCCGCACCTGAATTTCTCCATCTACCACAACAGGTTTTTCTTGAATGCGCCCAACGCCTAAGATCGCCACTTCTGGCTGATTAATAATCGGGGTAAAGGTATCAATGGCATACATACCTAAGTTACTAATGGTAAAAGTGGACCCTTTCAGCTGGTCTGGCAGCAGTTTTTGGTCACGTGCGTTTCGGCCGATTTCTTTCGCCTCTTTTGTCAGCTGTTTTAACCCTTTTTGGTTCGCATGAGAAATGACTGGAACCATTAAGCCATCTTTTACAGCGACAGCGAGACCAATGTGCACATCATCATGGAAATGGAGCTCATTTTGTTCAAACGTCATATTGATATGCGGGTGGCGCGTGAGTACATTGCTAACCGCATGAATGATAATTTCTGTGAACGACAGTCTGTAGCCTGTCTCTTTTTCAATCGCTGGCAATAGCTGTTTGCGTACTTCTTTTGCTTTTGTCATATCGATTTCACTTGTTAATGTCACGTGCGGTGCTGTAAAGGCACTTTGTGACATGCGATCAGCAATCACTTTTCTCATACCAGCTAGTTTTTGTGTTTTCACTGGAGAAGACTCAGCTGTTTGTGCAGCTGCTGCCGTTACATCACTCTTCATAATTTTTCCGTGCGCACCAGATCCAGCAACATTCGCTAAATCGATTCCTTCACGAGCAGCCACTTTCTCTGCTAGAGGTGACACGCGCTGATCTTTCTCATTAGAGTGGACAGCCGCCTCGACGTCCCGCTTTTGAACTCTGCCTTTAGGTCCTGTGCCAGATACCTCATGAATCGCCACATGATGATCCTTTGCCGTTTTTCTCGCCGCAGGAGTGGCACGCACTTTTTCATTAGGTGTTTTTGGGGCTTCAGTAGAACTGGATGAAGCCGTGTCTGATGAAGCCGATTCGCTGCTCCCGGATGAATCTTCATCTGATTGTGCTGGCGGTTCGCTTGGCACCTGTTCATTTGCCTCTCCGATATATCCAATGACAGCATTGACTGGAATTTGATCATCGGCTTCATAATATTTCTTTAGAAAAATACCATCATCATAGGCTTCCACTTCGATATTGATCTTGTCTGTCATAATTTCAAAAAGAGGCTCACCGATTTCAACCGAATCTCCTTCTTCTTTAAACCATTGAAGCAAGGTGCCGACTTCCATCGTACTGCTTAGCTTCGGCATAAATATCTCTTTTGGCATGATCTTCTCCCCTTTACTTAAGAGCGCACAAGCTCTTTTGCTGCTTCAATAATATCTGGCACTTGTGGAATGACCGCTTTTTCCAGCGTCGGGTTGTATGGTATTGGAACCGCAAGACCGCCAAGTCGTTTAATTGGAGCATCTAAGTAGTCAAAGGCTTCACTTTCCGCTATCATACTTGCAATCTCTCCGCCATAGCCGCCTCGTTTTACCGCTTCATGAACCACGATACATTTACCTGTTTTCTTCACAGATTCGATAATCGTTTCTTCATCTAATGGGACAAGTGTTCTTGGGTCAATGATTTCAACATCGATTCCCTCTGCTTCTAGTTCCTTCGCCGCTTCTAACGCTTTGTGAACCATAATCGCTGTTGCTACAATCGTGACGTCTTTCCCGCTTCTTTTCACATCTGCTTTTCCTAGAGGAATCGAATATTGCTCTTCAGGCACTTCACCGATTGTTTTATATAAAAGCTTGTGCTCGTAGAAAATGACAGGGTTGTCATCATCCATCGCTGCTTTTAAAAGACCTTTTGCATCATAGGCTGTTGAAGGCTGAACCACTTTGAGTCCTGGAATATGTGCCATCCACGCTTCTAAGCTTTGTGAGTGCTGCGCCGCTGCACCCGTTCCCGATCCTGCTGGCGTTCTTACAACAAGCGGCACCTTCCCTTTTCCGCCAAACATGTATCGTGTTTTGGCTGCTTGGTTCACAAGCTGATCCATTGCGATTGTAATAAAGTCAGAGAATTGAAGTTCTAAAATCGGACGCATACCGGTTAAAGCCGCTCCGACTGCCCCACCTGCGATGGCAGCCTCTGAGATAGGTGTATTGCGAACGCGCTCTGGCCCAAATTCTTCAATCATGCCGCGCGTGACCCCAAAAGCACCTCCATATACGCCAATATCTTCACCTAAAATGAAGACATCTTGGTTTTCTCTCATTTCCTGACTCATAGCCTCTCGAACGGCTTCTAAATATGAAATCTCTCTCACAGTTGTTTTTGTCACGTGATTCCCCTCCTAATTAGGCGTATACATCCTCTAATAGTGTGTCAATTGACGGTTCTTTACTGTTTTTGGCGAATTCTACAGACGCTTCAATTTCCTGCTTCGCTTCTTCCTGTAAGCTTGCTGCCTGCTCTTCTGTCAAAACATTCAGTTCAATCAAGAGAGACTTAAAGCGTTTGATGCCGTCTTTTTGTCTCCACTCTGTCTCTTCTTCACGTGTACGGTATTTTTTCGCATCACTCTTAGAGTGACCCTTCCAGCGGTACGTTTTCATTTCAATAAGTGATGGGCCTTCTCCAGCTCTCGCACGGTTGACTGCTTCATCAACTGTGTTCATAATTTCAACCATGTCATTTCCATCAACTGTTTTCCCTGGCATTCCGTAGCTTTCTGCTCTTGTTGAAATATCTTCAATGTTGATCATTTCTTTCACAGGACCAGACATACCGTACTGGTTGTTTTCACAAATAAACACAACCGGTAAATCCCAAATGGATGCGAGGTTTAAAGCTTCATGGAAGCTGCCTTCATTTGTGGCACCATCTCCGAAGAAACAAAGAACAACAAAGCCTTCCTGCTTCATTTTAGATGTGAGCGCTGCACCTGTTGCCAGCGGGATACCGCCGCCAACGATTCCATTTGCCCCAAGATTTCCTTTTTCTAAGTCCGCGATATGCATGGAGCCGCCTTTTCCTTTACAATAACCGGTTTCACGTCCAAACAATTCAGCCATCATTTTATTGACCTCGGCCCCTTTTGCAATACAGTGACCATGTCCTCGGTGTGTGCTGACGATCTTATCTTTATCCTTTAACACGGCAATCGATCCAACAGCTGACGCTTCCTGTCCAACACATAAATGAGTGGTGCCATGGATAAGTCCTTTTGCAAAGAATTGATCGACCTTTTCATCAAAATATCTCACTAACCACATTTGTTTATATAAATCTGCTAACTTCTCATGACTAATCTGTTCAGGCAAAGTGATTTGTTTTTGCATTTCTTCTCTCCCCTTTACATTTGTTCTTGTGTGTTACATTTGTAATTATCATACGTTTAAGTGTCAACGAAGTCAAGCAATTCTCTCTCATTTTTAAGCGTTTTCATCTTTTGTCAGAAAAAAAGAGAAAGGCAAAGCCCTTTTCCAAAGAACTTCTCTTTCTCTTTTAATCTCCTACACTCATTCATCTGGATACATCATGATTTTGACGCTCTCACCCTCAGGATTCCTTGCACATTCTATCGCCTGAAGCAGCTGGCTTAACGGATAACGGTGCGTCACCATCTTTTCAGTGTTGACCACTTTTGCTTTCAGAAGCTCAAGGGCTTCACGATAATGATATGGATGCGATGAATAGGCACCTACTACCTTCACTTCATCATTGAAAAATCGTTCAGCAGGAATGGCCACATCTCCCTTTGGAAAATGAGCAAATACCAAAATTGTCCCGCCTCGCGCTACAGCCTGAAACGCCTCTTTTAAAAGCGCACTGCTTCCAACAGAAATAATAACGAGGTCTGCTCCCTTTCCATTTGTTTCTTTCATCACCCGGTTTTCCACTGGTTCAGCTGCTGGATGAAAAGCGGCATCTGCACCTAAACTTCTCGCACGCAGCAGCCTGTTCTCATTCACATCTGTTATCATCACTTTTCCAGCTAAATAATATTTGGCAAGCTGCAATTGAATACAGCCAATTTGCCCCGCTCCAAGGATCAAGACGGAATCTCCTGGATGAACAGGTGCTCGTTCAAACCCGTGCAGGCAACAGGCAACGGGTTCTACCATCGCCCCTTGCGCATACGATACGTCTGTAGGAAGCTTGCCCATCGTGTGCTTGACATGCAAAGCAGGTATACGGATATATTCTGAAAACCCGCCTGGCTCTACATTTGTGGCTGTAAACTGCGGACACATCGTATAAAACCCCTTTTGACAAAAGTCACAGGTGAAACAAGGCACATGATGCGCCACATAGACCCTGTCTCCCGTCTGGACATTTGTCACCCGCTTGCCGGTCTCGACAATATCACCAGCGATTTCATGTCCCAGCACGGTCCCAGGAGGTACTGTCTCATGCGTTGCTTTATAAATATCCGTTCCGCATAAGCCGCAGGCTCGCAGCTTTAACAGAACTTCATCATCACCGATGGCTGGCCGGTTCCGCTCCTCATACCGAATGTCCTCTGAAGAATAAAAGACAGCTGATTTCATGTAGCGGCATCCTCCTTTTCATCACCCGTCGCAAAATCCTGTAACGTTTGAACAAGCTGCTTATACTCACTCATCTCACTTGATATCCAGTAGCGCCCTCCGAATATCCGGGCTGGTCCCACCCTGACATAGACTTTCCCAATATGAGGATATGGCTTTAAAAAAAGCTTTCCTTTAATATCAGACACTGCATATGTGTGCCATCTGCCAAAAGCCCCTATCTTCAGTTGATCTTCACTAATGACGACATTTGTCGGCTGGTTCAGTCCTGTGATACTAGACAGCATGAGAATCGGCAGTGTATAAACGCCCAGCACAGCTAACGGCTCAGGTCCTGCTGACCATAACGTATAAAGAGACCAGAGAAAAAACAGACAGATGAGCACAGCCGGAAGAAAAATAGACAACACTGCCGACGTTCGGCTATAAGCATGATGCTGCATGAGACTTCCTCCTTTCAAATCACTAGAAGGAGCCGCGAAAGCTCCTTCAGAAAATAGCCCTCTACTTGATATGCTCTATGATTTTCTCGATATCATCTTCAATACCAAATCCAGTTAAAAAGGATAATGTTTGAATCACAGGCGTTCCTTTTGTATCACTAACAGGTGTTGTCGTCACAATTAAATCAGCACCCTCTGCTTTTTGCGGGACTTCAGATGCCTTACATTGTTCCACCACGACATCATATCCTTTTTCCTTTAATGTCTCTTCTACCTTTTTAGCCACAACCGTTGATGTTGCAACTGCCGTTCCGCATGATACTAATATTTTCTTCGCCATTAGAATCCCTCCAGCTCATTTATTGTTCTTTCTGATCTAAGCCCATTTCTTTTGCATACTGCTTTTTAATATCATTTCGCACCCAGTACCATAGAAGCGCATAAGCCAGAGCACAGATAATCGCTGCAATAAAGTAAGGGTTGCTCGGATCAAGAAGTCTCACCATGATCCAAGGAATGACGTGAGAACCAAGGTCAATACCTGAAATCATGTTTGCCCCTTCTGGGAAATCAAAGCCGACGGCTTTCCCCATGGTTGTTGCAAGCGGTGCAAGGTTCGTTGCGATAAAGAAGACAATCATTAATGTAAAAACACTGTTAATAAGGCCGCGAATAATATTTCCACGAGCGGCTGCTACTGCCCAGACAACTGTAAATGGCAGAACCGATAAGTCAGCAAACGGAAGCATGCCATTGTAAGGCAGAACAACAGCGAGCAAAATCGTAATCGGCACCATTAAAAGGGCTACCGCCATATTCGCTGGATGACCAATGACAATTGCTGTATCTAAACCAATATAGACATTTTTCCCTGGGAAACGCTTTTGAATATAAGAACGAGCGCCCTCAGAGATTGGAATCAGTCCTTCCATTAATAACGCAACCATTCTTGGCATTAAGACAAGAACTGCTGCCATTTGAATCCCGAGTGTCATCACGCCTTTTGCATCATAGCCGCCGAGAAGACCAATAATGATACCAAGTATGAGACCCATCACAAGCGGTTCACCAAAGATGCCAAAGCGTTTCTTTAATGTTTCTGGATCAGCATGAATTTTGTTTAAACCAGGAATTTTATCAATGACGCGGTTGGACGCATACATCAGCGGTGCGAAGTTGACCGTTTCAGCATGAGCCATCGATACGCCTTTTAATCCAAAATGGTGTTCGATTGTCGGCGCTGTCCAATCGGCTAATTTAAGCGTGATCGCAGAAACAATCAAGCCAACAGCAAGAGCCAAGAACATATTATGATAAGCGTAGTAAGTAACAGAGGCTGCGAAAATTAAATGCCAGAAGTTCCAAATATCCACATTCAGTGTTTTCGTGAAGTTTACGGACAATAAAATCACATTTAACAAAAGCACAAGAGGAATCATGAGCGGGGCAACAGGTGTACCAAAGGATATGGCAGCGCCAATCGGCCATCCAACATCCAAAATGTCGAGCTTTAGTCCAAGGGAATTAACCATAGCTTTCGCTGCTGGCCCAAGACCGCTCACGAGCAAATTAATGACAAGATTGACACCGACAAATCCAATTCCGATCGTAATACCGGCTCGGAAAGATTTCTTAAAGCCCTGTCTTAAAATCATACCGAAAAGCGTCATAATAATCGGGAGCATAATAGTTGGTCCAAGGTCTAATATAAAATCGACGGCTTGCTTGATCATACATCCACCTCCTGAATTTTTCAGATAAAGCGCTTACATTATTTCATGAATGATTATTGGTTTAGCTCTTGTTGAAGCAAGTGAGCCGCTTCTTCATAAGAGGTCATGTGAGACAGCTTTGTCATCACTTCTTCTTTTCTAAAAAGTGTCATCAGCTTCTCGAGCATCACAAGCTGCTTACTAGGCTCAGAGATTGCTAGGACAAACACAATTTTGGCTTGCACTGTTTCATCGGGGCTCCCCATCTTATGAAACACGACAGGTTCCTTTAATGTAGCAACACTAATCGCCGGTTTGTTCACATGCTCAGGATCTGTATGCGGAATCGCTACCCCAAAAGTTGCAAGCGGGAGACCTGTAGGATATGTTTTTTCTCTTTCAAGCACTGCAGGTAAATAGCTCGATTTAATGTACCCTCCAGCTTCTAACCTGTCTGCTAAGTATGTCGTCACCTCCTCTCTCGAAGATGTTTCGAACTGCAGCGTAATCAGTTGTTCATTTAACTCAAACAAGTTATTCAAACAACCACCCCTTTCATTTGGTATAAATATGAACACATGTAACAAAAAGAATGAACATTTTAGAATAGAACCTTTTATAAAGCGCTTACAATTATACGTTACGAAAAATGTTCAATGTTGTTACCTTTGTAAAGATATTATAATATTCAAAATTATAAGTCAATGTTCCTAGGGAAATTTTTATAAAAAAAAGACGCAGTGATCACTGCGTCTTTCTCTACTCGCCTTCTATACTTCTTGTTAAATGTGGCTTCCTATATCTAAAAATTCAGATACAAATAGATTGTCTGTCTGTACTGCCATTTCTTCCTTTGTGCCAATTTTTTCGATTCTTCCTTCATTCATCACCACGACACGATCAGCAATATCGAATGCTTCTTCTTGATCATGTGTCACAAAAATAGTGGTCATTTGAAAGTCACGATGAACTTTTTTCAGCCAATGCCTTAATTCTTTCCTCACCTTTGTATCAAGAGCGCCAAAGGGTTCATCTAAGAGGAGTGCCTTCGGCTGAACGGCAAGTGCTCGTGCCAGTGCTACACGCTGCTTTTGTCCGCCTGACAGCTGCTCTGGATAACGCTGCTCATACTGCGTGAGCTGAACAACCTCTAAAAGCTCATGCACCCGCTCTTTGATGTCTTTTTTAGGCAGTCTTTCTCCTCTAGGTTTAATTTTCAGCCCATATGCCACATTATCAAAAACCGTCATATTTCGAAAAAGCGCATATTGCTGAAACACAAAACCGATTTGCCGTTTTCGTACTGGAATGTGTGTGTAATCCTGATCTCCGAATAAAACTTGCCCGTTATTGGCGTAATCAAGACCTGCAATGATTCTTAATAACGTCGTCTTTCCAGAGCCAGATGGTCCTAATAAAGAAATCAATTCACCATTTCTTATCGATAAATCCACGTTTTGCAAAACCTTTGTCTGACCAAATTGTTTTGATATTTGTTTTGCTGTAATCCCCAAGGCCGATCCCTCCATTTATGTTGACCGCTTGCCAAGCCGGTGATCCCTCTGCTGAATGATTTGTTTAATGATTAAAGTAATGACTGCCACAAATGCCATAAGAGACGCCACAGCAAAAGCGGCTTGAAATTGGTACTCATTGTATAAAATTTCGATATGAAGCGGCATCGTATTGGTCATCCCTCGAATATGACCTGATACAACCGACACAGCACCAAATTCACCAATCGCTCTTGCCCCGGCTAAAATAACGCCGTAAAAAAGAGCCCATTTGATATTTGGGAGTGTCACAAGAAAAAAAGTCTTCCATCCGTTTGCACCAAGTGTGAGTGATGCTTCCTCCTCATGAATGCCTTCATGCTGCATAAACGGGATTAATTCTCTAGCAATAAACGGAAATGTCACGAATATGGTTGCTAGAATCATGCCTGGTACAGAATAAATGACTTTCCATCCATTCTCCATAAGCCAAGGTCCTAAAAGCCCGTTTGAACCAAATAAAAGCACAAATACAAGTCCAGCAATCACAGGCGAAACGGCAAACGGGAGGTCAATTACAGTCGTTAACAAACGTTTGCCGCGGAAGTTAAATTTTGTGATAAGCCATGCAGCACTCACCCCGAAGATCATTTGAAGCGGCAAGGTGACGACGACAATGAAAACGGTCAATTTGATTGCCGCTAGTGTATCTGGATGTGAGATGGCCAGAAGGTATGAACTCCACCCTTTCTCAAAGGCCTTTGAAAACACGGCGATCAGCGGTATGAGTAAAAATAAAATCAAAAAAGCATACACCACCGTAATTAATAGGATTTTCACCGCTTTAGATTCGGTTACAGGACTTTTATACTGAACATGATGCCGATGACTAAGCTCTCTCTCCAATGGTTTCACCTCACGTATACTTGTTTTTTCCGCTCAACATACCACTGAATGCCGTGAATCAATAACAGGATGAAAAACGAAAGAATCAGCATCAAGCATGCAATCGCTGCTGCACCATGATAATCATATTGTTCAAGCTTGGACATGATCATCAGCGGTGTAATTTCTGTTTTAAACGGAATATTTCCAGCAATAAACACAACAGAGCCATATTCCCCTAGTGCTCTTGCAAACGCAAGTGAAAATCCAGTCATCACCGCAGGAAACAAGGCTGGTAGCAGCACGTGAAAAAAGGTCTGTCTCCTTGTCGCACCAAGAATCGCCGCAGCCTCTTCCACTTCCTGCTGCAGCCCTTCTATCACAGGCTGAACGGTTCGGATAACGAATGGTATGCCGATAAAAATAAGTGCCAAAATAATCCCAATCGGTGTGTATGCCACCTTTAAATGCAGAAATTGACCAATCCACCCATTTGGAGAATAAAGGGTGGTGAGAGCGATACCCGCAACAGCCGTTGGGAGCGCAAAAGGCAAATCGATGAGAGCATCTAAAATTTTCTTTCCGGGAAATGTGTACCTGGCGAGAACCCAGGCAATCAGTACACCAAACCCTGCATTGATGAGAGCAGCTGCAAAGGAAGTCGTCACGGTCAGCTGGAGCGACTTCAATACTCTTGCATCGGTAAACACCTTCCAGATCCCCTCTGCTCCTAATGAAGCCGTCCAAATAAATACCATGGATAAAGGAATGACGACAATCGCACTTACATAAACGAGCGTCACCCCAAGGCTCAGCCCAAATCCAGGCAATATACGTTTTCTTTTATTGGCGGCTGCATGTGTTTTCTTCATCACATCGCCCCCTATTTTTGTCCGCTGTATATTTGATCAAATAAGCCGCCATCATCAAAAAATCTTTTCTGCGCCTTTCTCCACCCGCCAAATGCTTGATCAATCGTCACCATATCAATCTTTTTAAACTGGTCTTTATATTTGTTTAAGACTTCTTGATTTCTAGGACGATAATAGTTTTTCGCCGCAATTTCCTGCCCTTTTTTAGAATATAAATAATCTAAATAAGCCTTTGCCACTTTCTCTGTTCCTTTACGTTTCACATTTTGATCGACGACCGCAACAGGCGGCTCTGCTAGAATACTAATCGATGGGGTGACAATCTCAAATTTGTCTTTGCCTAGTTCGTGCTGTGTTAAATAGGCTTCATTTTCCCATGCAATTAACACATCTCCAAGACCGCGTTCAACAAAGGTCGTTGTGGCCCCGCGTGCACCTGAATCAAGGACTTCGACATGTTCATATAGCTTTTTGACAAAATCCTTTGTTTTGTCTTCATTCCCATGAAATGTTTTATCGGCATATGCCCATGCAGCTAAGTAATTCCATCTCGCACCGCCGGACGTTTTCGGATTTGGTGTAATGATGGACACACCTGGTTTAATCAAGTCGTCCCAGTCTTTAATATTTTTGGGGTTCCCTTTCTTCACAAGAAACACAATGGTCGATGTATACGGAGTTGACTGATTTGGAAATTCTTTTTGCCAATCTTTCGAAAGCAGTCCGCGATCTGCAATCGCATCAATGTCATACCCTAAAGCCAGCGTTGCCACATCTGCCTCGAGTCCATCAATAATCGATCTTCCCTGCTTTCCTGATCCACCGTGAGACTGCTTGATCGTGACATCCTCACCTGTTTTGTCTTTCCAATACGTCTGAAAGGCTTGATTGTATTCCTGATACAATTCACGTGTAGGATCATACGAAACATTTAACAGCTCAACCTTCCCCTTTTGCTTTGAGGATTCGTTTGCGTTTGAGCACGCAGCACTCGTCACAGCCAAGACCACTACGATGGTTACAACCGAGACCCATTTCCACTTTTTCACGTTATCCCGCTCCCCTGTTATCAAATAATAGTGACACCAACCTTGCCGTTTCATACGCAAAAAAGACCCTTAGCCACTTGAAATACATTACAGTCCTGTACTTCAAATTGCCAAGAGCCTTCGGTTGTCCGATCAGCTATGTATGATTGATGTTAGTCTATATATTATTCAAACTATTCACAGGTGTCAACTATGTTTTTTAATTAAACAAAAAAAGAAACGCCATCTTGCAGAGGCGCTTCTTTTCCCGGGAAATGGTTTTAATCGGCAGATAGCTTTAAATTGACACCAACAGCGGTTCCGTTTCTCGAGGAGTCAGCAACTCCAGTAAAAGTCCCTGCTTTTCGATCAATGAGTAAGGCTTGCACATTTCCTATATCAATAGGCGAACTGCCAAAACGGTGACCCATATCATTTAGCTTCGTTCTCACATCAAGGGGAACTCCTACTTCGTAACGGTAAGAAGTTGGACTGTTTGTATATATCCGCGGCTCTTCCACTGCATCTTGAAGCTCCATATCGTATTCAAGCAAGTTTAGGATGGTTTGTGAAACAGAAGCAATAATGGTCGTTCCTCCAGGTGAGCCAACAGTCATGACCGGCTCGTTATCTTTGAATATGATCGTCGGGGTCATACTGGATAATGGACGTTTATTCGGCTGGACTTCATTTGCTCCGCCTGGTCTTGCGTCAAAATCTGTTAGTTCATTGTTTAAGAAAAAGCCATATTCCGGAACAAGAATCCCTGTACCAAATAACTGTTCAATGGTTGTTGTGAATGACACGACATTTCCCCACTGATCGGCAACAGTAAAATGAGTGGTCTCACCAATGGTTTTATCTTCTGGCTGCGGGACAATCGGGGATGGATTTTTTTCATCCTCATAAGCCCATGGATCTCCTTCTTTCGGGTTTTTGTTCATTTGATCTAATTGAATGAGAGAAGCTCTTTTTGAAATGTAATCATCGTCTAGTAGTCCTTTTAGTGGAACATCTACGAATTCGGGGTCGCCTGCATATGCAGCACGGTCAGCATAGGAGAGATGCATTGTTTCAGCAAGCAGCTGATATTTTTCGAATGATTTGGGGTCATATTGTGATAGATTGAAGTGATCTAGTATTTTGAGTATTTGCAGCATAAACACACCGCCTGAGCTTGGTGGAGGCATACTTGCAAGCTGGTATCCTTTATAGTCCCCCCAGATAGGCTTGTCAGTCTTGACCTCATAACGACCAATGTCATCAGTTGTCATCGTTCCGCCAAAATCTTGGACTGTATTTGCAAGTGCCTTTGCTACTTTTCCTTCATAAAATGCTTTACTTCCTTTTTTCGCAATGAGCTTAAATGTTTTGGCAAGACCTGGCTGTACAAGCAGATCGCCTTCTTTGAGCGGCTGATCATCTGGAAGAAAGATTGGCGCTGCAGCCGTTTTTTTCAGCTTCCCTTGATGATCTTCAATGGCTTGTGCCAGAACAGAATCGATTTCAAATCCATCCTCTGCAAGCTGAATGGAAGGCTCAATCAATTCCTTCATCGAACGGGTCCCCCACTTATCCAATGCTGCCTCGAGACCTTTTACTGTCCCTGGAACACCAACCGCATTACCGTGTGTAGACCGCTCAGCAAATGGGATGACTTTTCCTTCGTCCGTTAAAAACATGTCAGGTGTTGCGCCCTGTGGTGCTCGTTCTCTACTATTGATGATGGACGTTTCTTTTGTCTTTCCATCATAAACCATCATAAAACCACCGCCGCCAATTCCAGACATCATTGGCTCTGTCACATTCAGTGCGTACTGGATGGCAACAGCAGCATCCACTGCGTTTCCACCTTTCTTCAATACATCAGCACCTACTTCTGATGCCAGCGGGTGAGCAGTAGCAACCATGCCATCTTTACCAACAGCTACTTTACTCCCATGAGATTCGTTCGCATTGACTTGGCTGACAGGCAGAAAAAACGAGAAAACAAACAGACATATGGACAAAACAGTTAGAGAAATGCGTTTCATGAACAACACCCCTTCCATATTCTTACTTTGACCTTACCGACTTCTTGACCAGAATACAATAGATTATTCTAAAATTTCTAAAATTTTCATCCTATCATCCTACATTTCCCAAATCGGACATTGTTTTTCAAAACATATGACGCACTCGATCATTAGGAATAAAGACACAGCATTTCCAACGATTCGGGTTCAAGGTATAATAAATACAACAAAGAGGGGGAAAAAACGGTGAACAACAAAAGCAGATTATTTTGGGAAGACTATTGGAAAGAGAAATCAGAACAAGCACCCGCTGACGCATTTGTATCGGCGTGGGCATTCGGATCAGATCCAGATCATTTACTTGATCTTGTCAAGCAAGGAAAGAAAACAGCCACTTGTTCTGGACACCTGTTTTATGAAAAGGAACAGGAGCCGCTTCCAAAACCCGGACAATATGCGGTCATTTTGGATAGCCAGGAAGAGCCAAAAGCCATCATTGAAATTACACATGTAGATGTCATGCCAATGAATGAAGTCCCCGAATCATTTGTAAAAGCAGAAGGTGAAGGCGATTTATCTTATGACTATTGGTATAGAGAACATAAAGAATTTTTCACAGAAGCACTCCAATCATACGGATTAGATTTCAAAGAGGATATGCTTCTTGTTTGTGAAAGGTTTAAGCTGATTCATTCGGCTTCTTAGCCTATAAGCGGTGCCAAAAATGGCCCGCTTTTTTCGTTGCTTTTCCCCTTTTAGAAAAAGGTGTGTTGAGATCACATCTTTAGGTCAGAATAAGATCAAATAGAAAAAGTGAAGAAATTTTCGACTACACCTGTTTTTTTTCGACAAAAGAATATATAATTATTTGATGTGTGCATTGTCTCATTTATACAATGGAGGGTTTTTACATGTTAAAAAGGAAAAAAGACAAGTTTTCCGTCTTGTTAACGGAAATTGCTAAAAATTTAGATGAAACTGCTGAGTATTTTGTTAGCTATAAAGTAACAAATCAAACCACTCTGAAAGAATTTTCTGACACATTGAAGGAATATGAGACAAAAGGTGATAATCATGTTCATACCATGATTAAAGAGCTGAACAAAGCCTTTATTACACCGATTGAACGTGAAGACATTCTTCAATTAACGAATAGCCTCGATGATGTTTTAGATGGAATTGAGCATTTTTCCGCAACATTAGAAATTTACTCAATCACAAGCTCTGACGAACATATCGACAAATTCAGCCACTACATCAGAGAGTGTGCGAAAGAAATTTTAATCACAATTGATTTACTAGCTGAAAATCGCTTGAAAGATATTCATCCGCACGCAATCAAGATTAAAGAGATTGAACATAATTGTGACAATCTTCATCGTAAATCATTAAAGAACTTGTTTGGAAAAGAAACAGATCCAATTAAGGTGATTCAATACAAAGAAATTTACGAAACACTTGAAGAAATCGCTGATTCCTGTCAAAGTGTTGCCAACAATCTAGAAACAATCATTATGAAGAATGCGTAACGGGGTTAGTTAAACATGGACACATTACTCATCCTTACCATACTTATTGTCATTTGTGCACTTGCTTTTGATTTCATTAACGGGTTCCACGATACAGCAAATGCCATTGCGACTTCAGTTTCAACGAAGGCATTAAAGCCTAGACATGCAATTATCATGGCAGCGTTCATGAACTTCTTAGGAGCAATGACATTTACAGGTGTGGCAAAATCCATTACAAAAGATATCGCAGATCCATTTACACTTCAAAACGGCTCTGTTGTGATCTTGGCTGCTTTAATTGCCGCCATCACATGGAACTTGCTTACTTGGTATTACGGGATTCCGAGTAGTTCTTCACATGCACTAATCGGATCAATTGCAGGAGCGGTTATTGCCTCTGCTGGTTTTGGCGCTTTAAACTATTCGGGATTCATTAAAATCATTCAAGCCCTTTTGCTTTCACCTATCCTAGCTTTCGTATTGGGATATATCGTGTATACCATTATCAAAATTATATTTAGAAACAACAATCTCGCAAAAACAAATAAACAATTCCGACGTGTTCAAATTTTAACGGCTGCACTGCAATCGTATACCCATGGAACAAACGATGCGCAAAAAGCGATGGGAATTATTACGATGGCTTTAATTGCAGGTAATTTGCATACAACAGACGACATTCCTTTCTGGGTACAATTCTCTTGTGCGCTTGCAATGGGACTCGGTACTTCTATTGGCGGCTGGAAGATTATCAAAACAGTCGGCGGTAAAATTATGAAAATTCGTCCAGTAAACGGAGTATCTGCCGACTTAACGGGTGCAGCTATTATCTTCGGTGCGACGTTTATTCACTTACCTGTTAGTACCACTCACGTGATCTCATCTTCTATTCTAGGTGTAGGTTCTGCACACAGAGTCAAAGGGGTAAACTGGGGTACGGCAAAACGTATGCTTGTCACTTGGGTGATTACATTACCGATTTCAGGAACTCTAGGAGCTCTTATATACTTTGTGTTAAATGCGATTCTCTAATTTCAAAGACCTGTCTGACAGGTCTTTTTTTATTTGTCTGCACACTTAAATATCCTTTCCCCGCAGGACATTTTTTCATGAAGCAGGGTTTCCAATCATATCCATAGAAATAAACAAGTATTCATCTGTCTATGGGAGAGAAGAACATGCTATTATTTTTTCAATTGACTGTATGGTTATTGCTAGGTGCTCTTGCTGTGTATGTATTTGCGGTATGGCGCTTTGAACAAAAAGTAAAAGAAAAGATGTTTGCCATTCGTAAAACGTGGTATTGGATTTATGTAGCGGGTGCTGTCGTGTACTGGACAAATGATCCTTCTTCTATCTTCACTGATTGGATGCACTACTTGATCATTGCCGTTTTTTTCGCATTAACCGATGCTTTCATCTTTCTTAGCTCCTATATTAAGAAACTCGGAAATCATGAGCTGGAAACCGACACCCATCAACTCCTTGAACAAAATAACGATCTGCTTCATTCTTACCTTAATAAACTAAAAACGTACCAATACCTATTGAAAAATGAACCGATCCATGTATATTATGGAAGTGTAGAGGCATATATAGAGGGAATTGAGCGGCTGATTTATTCTTTTGCCGACAAGATGAATATTCAAGCGGTGCTTTGTCCATACGATACGCAGGAACAAAAAGATGACCTGCTTCGGACACTTGACCAGCGGGCTCTCATTCAGGCGAAGCTTGACAGGCAGGAAGTATATTATGATGATTTTGGTCATTTGGTGCTCATCCCATTTTCTGTAGCAGAAGCTCATTTTGTCATTAAGCTCACCTCCGATGAGATTGTCACGGAGTTCGACTATTTATTAATGACATCACTTACAACAATTTATGACCTAATCTTGCCTGACGAAGAGGAAGGTGATGAAGATGGACCACGCACTTCAAGGGGATAACAACAATCCTAAGAAAAACCCTTTTAAGATTTTAAAGAAAAAACGCCATATCAGTATGGCCGATTATAAGGTAAGCCCCCATACTGAGCGAATTTTTAAAAAGAATGAACAGCTTCTCGATGAGTATAAAAACAAAAAGGCTTGATTACACTAAAGGACGCGGAACGAAATCCGCGTCCTGATTCCATTTTTACATAGACTTGCATACAATACGCTATACGCTGCAACGATTGAGGTGCCAAAATGAAAAAGAAAATCAAACAACTAAGATATGTTCAGTTTGCCGAATATCAGCCATCCCCATATACTAGGCGATTAATTGAAAAAAGTGAAACAGCCATCCAATCATACAAACAGAAACACTCACTGATTTAATAGTTTAAGCAGCTTTTCCTTCGTTTTAGGACCGTATACCCCATCACTTGTCAGACCGTTCACCAGCTGAAAGCGTGCCACGGCATTCGCCGTTTTTTCTCCGTAAACACCATCGATGCCTTTATCTGCAGCCGATTTATCAGGATAAAAATAAACGGCAGCAAGCGCTTTTTGGACGAGGCGTACGTGCTCTCCCTTCGTTAGAGGCGAAGTCACCTTTAAAATCCCATCCGGCAGCTCATACATCATTTTTCCATCATTTCGATAAATTTTAAGAACCTGTCCAATTTGAATCTTGTTCGGGTCGCTAATGTTATTCCACTTCTGTAGATCCTGAACTGTGACGTCATGAGCTTTAGCAATACTCGTTAACGTATCCCCGCTTTTGACGACATACGTGATGACCGTCTCAGGGTCTCCTGCCGTTTCAATTCCTTTTTTAAATTCATCCCATGTAGCAAGAAGCAGGCGTGGACATGCTTTTCCAGACCAGTGCTGATGTGTAACCACGTTAGCTAGTGGAATGTTATGTTCTTTCAGCAGCTTTTGGATGAGCCATTGCGCATGTTTGACCGCTTGCTGGAAATTCCCATCTTCATTTTCACAAATTTCAATGCCGATCGACTTTCGGTTACCATTGCCTTGTCCGTCCCCTGCATGCCAGCCATTTTCATTTAACGGCAGATGCTGAAAGATTTCATGATCATCCACTGTAAAGTGCCAGCTCACCTCTGTCGTTGGGCGTTTCACATATGCCGCATGACTTTTCGCATCCGCTCCTTTTGATGTGTTTGCTGTGTTATGCACCGTCACATATATCGGTGTCATGGCGTATCCTGGGCGGTTTCCGTTTCCAACTGGAATAAAATCTTGATAAATTTCTACCATGTTCTGCACTCCCTTTTGCTAGATTGAATTGATCTTTCTCATCAATTGGTGGCGTTCGTAAGACACATGAGTTTGTTTTAGTGATAAGACTATGGTAAAATTTGAATTCAATCACTCATTTTAGTAGTGGAAAACGTAAAAATGAAGAAAAAAACAGGAATTAATTCCATTTTTCCTTGATTTTATGTTAAAATTGTTAAAAATAAGCCGATAATAAAAGTAAGCAATAGCTCAATTAGCTATTTAGTCCTATATGGACTTTTCTTTTACGCCAAAAACAGAACATACGTTTGCTTGGAGGTTTTTAAATGACTGGATTTTTAACCCATTTAGAAGAAGAGATTAAACGGTTATACGCCAAACTACAAATAAGCGGTCCTGCTTATAGAGACATGCAAAGGATCGCTTCTGAATTTCATGTATGGGTCCACTATGAGGATACTGGCAGCATGATGATCAAACATCAAGGTCTTTACAGTATTATATTAAACAGATCTCTATCGTCAGAGGAACAATGGCAGGATTTTGCCCACGAGCTTTGTCATGTGCTGAAGCATGCAGGCAATCATTTCAAGATGCACAAACTCTTTCGAGAACTGCAAGAGTTTCAGGCTAAACAATTCATGTATCACTTTTGTGTACCGACCTTTATGCTGATGCAAATGAGGCTTCCAAACCTTCGGCAGCAAGCCATTTTGCAGATTGCGCAAACATTTCACGTCACCTGGGCTTTCGCTGAAAAGCGGCTGGCCTTATTCGAACAACGGAAAGCAGGCATTCGCTTTCAACAAGAGTTTACATCTTATTTAATGAAAGCCGAAAAGGTCGCGGAAAAAGAAGCTGTTTATCAAACGTAAGCCTCTCTGCATAGGAGACCAGGCGTTTACTCATACAGGTTTAATACTTGCTTGAGTACATTTGTGTACCGATAAAATTGCTCATTTTGCGTTTCACGGCGATAGCGCCGTCTGAAATCTTGAAAGAATGCTCTTCTTTGCGCCTGACTGATTTCAAGTTGTACACTTTTTCCCGTCAGACATTGATTATTAATATTGTGAGGATGTGTTCCAGAATAACGATCAGATTCAGATAGCAGCACTGCTTGGAAGCCATTAAGCGTTAAACGTTTCACTGTTTCCGTCGCTCTTTCTCTGTCTGTCCCGCCCACTAATGTTTGAAGCATCTCCGTTTCCCCGTAGCCATGGAGCGCAAACGTGTAATGATGGGTATGCACTAGAGAAAGGCAGACCGGCTCATCGAAACGTGTGCTTGTAATGTGAAGCACATGATTGCCTTTCACTTTAAGGCCTTCAAATAAATACATAGACTGATCACTTGCGATTTCATGAATGAGCTCACTCACGCCAGATTCAATTCCTCCGGCATGAGGAGATAAAACCAAAAGCTGGTCACCTTTCCGCTCGTGAAGAATTTGATAATCGATTCCTTCTCTTTCATGAGCGGAAAGCTCTTCATAACTTTGATATGTATCAATGATTTGCGTCATTCCATCTTCCCCATTTCTCTATATGAGCATAAGTCTACTGATCTTAAATTCTTTTGTAAAGGGATTTCGAATGACCTATCGACATGAAACATTCTTAAATTTTCCTTATATTTACGGCTATCTGTTGAATTTTGAGAAAAAATGACCGATAATTGAAATGAATAGAACTTTTGGACTATATGAATCTTTTTGCATTCTCTCTCATAAATTAGAAATATTGTGATCTACATCTGGAGGAATTCATGTTAAAAAAGAAAACCACCATCACCCTTGTCATCTTATTCCTTAGCTTCGCTGGCATCATTTACTGGAAATGCTTTTCTCTTCAAGGCGTATCTCACGGAACCTTTATCCGCTCGATGACATCACCTGACGGAACATATATCATCAACACCTATCGACATAGCGGAGGGAAACTAAAGGAGAATGCAGTTAGAGCAGAAATTGAAAACAAGCTCACCCACCGAAAGAAAACGATTTACTGGAAATACCCTGATAAAGACCCCCTCATCAAGTGGAAAAATGGACAGCTTGTTCAAATCGGGCATGAATTTTTAAATGTGGTAAAGGGTGAAACATACGATTATCGCTTTGATCGGAACAAAAGAAAATAGCGTATTAAAAAACGAATCCCTCTTGGATTCGTTTTTTACGTTGACATCACATGCTGCATAAATTCTTTCATTTCTTTACTTACGATTGTCAGTCGTTCCACAATTTCACTAAACTCTGTTACAAGTAAAGCCTGCTCTGCTGATGAACCTTTCATATGTCCCATACTCTCAAGTAATGTATGTATATTGGAGGAAATTCCTTGCAAAGAGCTTTCGATATTTTCTGTTGCACGTGAAGTTTCACTTGAAAGCTTTTGAACCTCACTGGCTACAACACTAAAACCAGCCCCTTCTTTTCCTGCCCTGGCTGCTTCGATTGACGCATTCAATCCTAGCAAACTCGTTTGTTTCGAAATCCCTTTAATCATCTTTGTAATATCGGATGTTTTTTTCGAGCTTTCAAGTGTTTGCTGCGTTTGTAAGGTCATTTCCTCACTTGTCGCAGAAAGCTCCTCTGAATGCGCCGCCACCACATGCACCTTTTCTTGAATACTATGAATGATGTCATTTAATGACTCCATATATGCTTCAAGCTCTAATTGATTTTTAAGCGGAAAACCTAAAGCGAGTGCGCCGATCACTTGTTGATTTTCATCAAAAATTGGAAGCCCCATTGCATTTAACGGTATTCCGTAAACCGATTCAGGCACAAACATACTTGATGTCTCACCTCTAAGCGCTTTTTTCATATTTAAATCATCTGGTTTAATAAGTTCTCCAGCACGAATTTGAAAATCTACATCTTTCGATGGCAAATACAGCAAAAATTTCTCTCGATCAATGACACCCATCGTCACTTCGTTTTTTAAAATCTGCATCATATAAGGTGCTGCTGTCACAATACTCTGTAGTATATCCAATTTCTCTACCCCCTTATATAGTTTATCGGTCGTTCTTCTTAAATTAATAGTTACTTTTTAAAAATAATAATAATGATTGAAGAAATTCTTCATATTTACGAGTAAAAAGAAGTACGTTTCCTTTCTATATTCAAGCGGAAATTTGCTATAATTAATGAATCAACATATGATGAAATGGTCATGTAACCATTTTGTGTATTCAATGGAGGCGCATGTTTTGACACAACCCATGAAATATGAGCGGGCAATCGTCATTGGCGGAGGTATCACCGGGATGCTCGCTGCAAAAGTTTTATCAACGTTTTATCATCAAGTATTGATTATTGAAAAGGATGAACTGCCGGACTCTCCTGAGAATCGTCTCGGCACTCCTCAAGCCTTTCACCCACATAGAATGTTGCCACTTGGCAAGCAAATCGTTGAACGTCTATTTCCTGGTTATACAAAAGAATTACTGGCAATGGGCGGATTTAATACCATGCATCAAACCTCTCGATTTATCACAAAAGATGGCGAATTAACGCTCACTGATAGAGAAGAAACCGCCGTCACAAGACGCGCAATGCTAGAGTGGGTATTGATGCAAAGAATGGTAACAGAGGAACGCGTGCAGTTTTTAGAAAAACATGAAGCCATCTCCCTTCAGTTTAAAGAGGGAACTAATCAAGTCATGGGGCTTATCGTGAAGGACCGGCAAGTAAAACCTGGCAGCATTCATGAAATGAAAGCGAACTTAGTAATTGATACGTCTGGAAGAATGTCTAAATTGCCAAAATGGCTGAAAGACGCTGGACTCACCTTACCACAGACTGATGAGTTAAGTGTGTTTCTAGGCTACAGCACAAGATACTATCAAATACCATCAGGTGCGCCACCCCTGCAATCAATGGTTGTAGTTGGCCAACCAGACAAGCAAATCCCAACAGGACTGTTTGAACGGGTAGATCATGATTTAGTAGCTGTGCTTCTTTCTGCAGCCGGCGGTTCACATTATCCAACAACGGATGCTGATCAGTTTGATTCAGAAACCGCTGCTCTAAGCGATCCCGCGATAACAGAAGCCATCACCCATTTAACGCCCTTTACAAAACCAAAAGGATTTAGAGTTCCTTCTTGCGTAAGACATCACTATGAACATATGCAGGATTGGCCAAGTGGATTATTGGTGATGGGCGATGCCTTATGTACGTTAGATCCCATTCATGGTCAGGGTATGACCAAAGCAGCTCTTGAAGCACAAACACTTGACCGTATGCTCAAACAAGCACAAAAAAATGAGCGGCTGTCTTTTGAAAAGGACACATTACAACAAATGCAGCAAGTGAGTGATCTTGGCTGGTGGCTTTGTGCAATTGCTGATATGGCTTGGGACGGTGTTGAGTTAAAAGGAGAAACAACCATACCCCACTTGACGTTCGTACAGGAATTTTTAAATCGCTACGTACAATACGCCATTGTCACAAAACAGCCTGAACGTCTTGAGGTGTATCACCGAATGCATTCTTTCTTAACAGAACCGAGAGAAATCATCAACTTAGAACAGCTGCACGACATGATTCAAGCTGACACCTCAGGAGAAACCGCCGAATGGTGGAAGCAATGGGATCAAAAGAACGATGAAGGCAACCGAGCTTTTTTCCATGAAGCGGTTCCTGACTTTCGTCTAGAGCACTTGCTGTCATTTGATTGAACTAAAAAAAGCCCCTTTATTGGGGCTTTTTCATTAACGTAATAATTGAAGTACGTTTTGTGGCTGTTGGTTTGCTTGTGCTAACATTGCTTGAGATGCTTGAGAAAGAATGTTGTTCTTTGTGAACTCACTCATTTCTTTCGCCATGTCAACGTCACGGATACGAGACTCAGCAGCTGTTAAGTTTTCAGCAGAAGCACCAAGGTTGTTGATTGTGTGCTCTAGACGGTTTTGAACTGCACCAAGTTTAGCACGTTGAGCAGATACTTGGTTGATAGCTGCGTCAACAATTTTTAGTTGAGTATCAAAACCAACATCTTCTGCTTTTGCATCATTGTCAGCAAATTTTCTTACATCGATGTCTTTAACAGCTTGATTTTCTACAATTTCCCCATCAGTTTTAACTCCTAATGCATCAGTACTCATTTTTTCAATATTAACTGAAATTTGTTGAGTTGCGTTAGCACCGATTTGGAATACTAAAGCATTACCAGTAGCTGGAGTTGGAGTTGCATCTGGATCATCTGGATCTGGAGCTGCTGCATCCTCTCCTGCTTTAAACGTACCATCTAACAATTTTTTACCGTTAAACTCTGTACGATTTGAGATACCATCTACTTCTTCTTGTAATGCTTGAATCTCATCTTGAATAGATTGAAGATCCGTATCTTTGTCTTGTGTACCAGTGTTTCCAGCTTGAATAACTAGTTCACGAACACGTTGAAGGATTGAGTGAGTTTCAGTCAATGCACCTTCAGCTGTTTGGATAAGAGAGATACCGTCCTGTGCGTTTTTAGATGCCATTTCTAAACCGCGGATTTGTCCACGCATTTTTTCAGAAATTGCTAGACCTGCAGCGTCATCTCCTGCACGGTTGATTTTAAGACCAGAAGAAAGTTTCTCCATGTTCTTTTGCCCTGCTCCATTGTTTGCAGACAAACGGTTCAGAGTGTTAAGTGCTGCGATATTGTGGTTAATTCTCATTTCCTATTACCTCCATGTGTTTGAACCAATTAGACATCCATGTCCAAAAGTTCTAAAACAGATTTTTTTGTAAGCCTTACATTCCCTTTATCGAACCATAATAGAGAATGTTTAACAAAAAAGGATCAAATAAGGAAAAAGACTTATTCGTTATGATCGTTTCGCTAGAGAATACTTTAATTTGAGGACTTTTTTCACATTTTACAAAAATGACTTAAGAATCATAAAAAGAGAAATTCGAAGAACAAGACATAAAAAAAAGCCCCATAAAGGGGCTTTTCATTAACGTAGTAATTGAAGTACGTTTTGTGGCTGTTGGTTAGCTTGTGCAAGCATTGCTTGAGACGCTTGAGAAAGAATGTTGTTCTTTGTGAACTCACTCATTTCTTTCGCCATGTCAACGTCACGGATACGAGACTCAGCAGCTGTTAAGTTTTCAGAAGATGCACCAAGGTTATTGATTGTGTGCTCTAGGCGGTTTTGAACCGCACCAAGTTTACCACGTTGAGCAGATACTTGGTTGATTGCAGAATCAACAATCTTTAATTGTGTATCAAAACCTACATCAGTTGCAGTTGCAGCATTATCAGCAAATTTAGTTACATCAATATCTTTCACAGATTGATTAGCTAAGATTGCTCTTCCAGTTGTATCAGCTGGATCTTTAACTCCTAGTGCATCAGTGCTCATTTTTTCAATGTTAACTGAAATTTGTTGAGTTGAGTTAGCACCGATTTGGAATACTAAAGATTTCTCAGTAGCAGTTGGTGCTGCAGGATCAGCAGGAGCTTTAAATGTACCATCTAACAATTTTTTACCGTTAAACTCTGTACGATTTGAGATACCATCTACTTCTTCTTGTAGAGCTTTAATCTCATCTTGAATAGATTGAAGATCAGTAGTTTTATCCTGTGTACCAGTGTTTCCAGCTTGTACGACTAGTTCACGAACACGTTGAAGGATTGAGTGAGTTTCAGTCAATGCACCTTCAGCTGTTTGAATAAGAGAGATACCGTCTTGTGCGTTTTTAGATGCCATTTCTAAACCGCGGATTTGTCCACGCATTTTTTCAGAAATTGCTAGACCTGCAGCGTCATCTCCTGCACGGTTGATTTTAAGACCAGAAGAAAGTTTCTCCATGTTCTTTTGGCTCGCACCGTTGTTTGCAGACAAACGGTTTAATGTGTTAAGTGCTGCGATATTGTGGTTAATTCTCATTTCCTATTACCTCCATGTATATGGGACCTGACAGACGTCCTTGTCTGAAAAAAGTCCTTTATTCTAGGGCTTAACAACCCTGACAATTCTATTATCGGACGTGATTATAGGATGTTTAGCAGATTTTTTTAAAAAAATCGCATTTTTTTCATGACGTTGATCCTAACTTTGACAATTCTATAAAAATAAAAGCTGCTGATCTATAATCAGCAGTTTTACAAAATCTATGAATATCAGTATTGCTTGATATCAAACATTAAGATATTTTGGTACACAACGTAATCCTTCTTACTTGTGAAAGGACCTTTATTGTGTTCATCATTGATTTCATAGAAGTTCATGCCAATTCCAAAACTTCTCTCTTTATACCAGTTTAGAAAATCGTTGATTTCTTTCATTGAAAGCAAATAATCCTTTTGCAGCCCGTTTATCATGGTAATTGAAAGTATACCTTTTGTTGATTCTTCACCAGGTTTTGTCCCGTCCTGATCTTTCGGTTCTTCGGTTGTGCCATCACCCGGCTTTGTTCCGTCTTGATCTTTTGGTTCTTCGGTTGTGCCATCACCCGGCTTTGTCCCGTCTTGATCTTTTGGTTCTTCGGTTGTGCCATCATCTGGCTTTGTTCCGTCCTGATCTTTTGGTTCTTCGGTTGTGCCATCATCTGGCTTTGTTCCGTCCTGATCTTTTGGTTCTTCGGTTGTGCCATCATCTGACTTTGTTCCGTCCTGATCTTTTGGTTCTTCGGTTGTGCCATCATCTGGCTTTGTTTCGTCCTGATCTTTTGGTTCTTCGGTTGTGCCATCATCTGGCTTTGTTTCACCTTCAGCAATTTGTAAATCTTTTAGTGAGATAGAAATCACTGATTTGTAATCACTTTTAATCGATTTTGAATGATAATCTTGCTGGAAATTTCGTCCACCTATGATATATATGGTATCCTCAATCGTTACAGCACTTGAACCTACTCTAGCTTCAGGTAAATTGATCGAGCTTCTTTTCACAGAATTCGTTTTAGCATCATAAAACTGTGTGTATGGTGATAATAGACTGGCTCTGTCATCATACTGACCTCCAGCCATGAACAATTTTCCCTGATATGTTGTAAATGCAGCCCCTAGTTGATAAAACTTTAACTGTGATTTTGTTTGTACCCATTGATTTGTTTCAATGTTGTATTCATATACTTGGGAATTTTTGTGATTACTAACTGTTCTTTCTCCACCTGTAGCATAAATTTTGTTGTCAACGACTTCTGACATAGACATACCAGTAAATTGCTGAGGAAACATTTTTAATTGTAGCCATTTATCTGTTTTTGTATCATAACTATAAAAATTATGTTCTTGATGAGGACTTTTATTCGTTGCAAGAATATAAATCTTATCATTTACAACACTTGCACTTATGTCACCTTTTGTCACAGCATAGTATGGTATATTAATCGGTGTTTCTGCCCATGTATCTAATTCTGCATCATAAATATCAATCGTATTTGTGCTATCTTGATATGCTCCTCCAATGACATATACTTTTTTACCTATCGCCACTGCCGTACTATCTGTTCTTTCTCTAGGCATGTCAGCTTTTGAGCTCCACTCATTTTTGTGAGGATCGTACATGTAGGTATTTTTATTACTATATGCCTTTTCACTACTTCCCCCAAAAACAAAAATCTTCCCATTTACTACTGCGGAACTAGAATGAAGTCTCTCTTCCGGTAAGTCTGCTCGCTTCGTCCACCCATTTGTCTCAGCTGCATGAGCTTTTAACGGATGAATTGTGACCATCATAAAAATAGTCAAAAGCACTAAAAATAAACTTTTTTTCATCGTTTCTTTCCTCCATATCTTAAATATCCCTCCTTTTATCGACATATTTGTAATAAAATTTAATTTTTATCATTGTACACCAGAACAAATATCCTCAATTTGCACCTGTTATTTATCCTCACACATACATCACCGGCGTCGATATTTTAATAATCTTCCCGCCCCGACGATAAAACCTAGGAACGCGGCGGCTTAAAGTGGCAACAACTTCGTAGTTGATCGTATTGAGCATTTCAGCAATTTCATCAACAGAAATTTCTCCGCCCTTTTGACGACCGTAAATAACGACTTCCTCGCCTTGCTTTGCTTTCATTTCTCCTAAACTGATCATGGTCATATCCATTGTGACTCGGCCAGCAATCGGCATTCGTTTTCCTCGGAAAAGCATAAATCCTCTATTGGATAAAGCACGTGAATACCCATCTGCATAACCGATTGGTATGGTTGCTATAACTTCATCAGGTTTTGCTACATAGGTTGCCCCATAGCTGACGGTCCTTGGCTTTGTCACCATTTCCTTCACGAACGCAATCCTTGCTTTTAAACTGAGAGCGGGCTCTAGCTTAACAGCGTCTAAACTCTCAATGTATTGCGAGGGGTACAGTCCATATAGCCCGATGCCGAGCCGAATCATATCTGCACTAAATTCAGGAAATGCGATGGCAGCTGCTGTATTGTTCATATGTACCGTGGGCAATGTAATGCCTTGTTTTTTTAAGAAACGAAGAAAATCAATAAAAATGCTGTGCTGAAGCAGTGTGAAATCAGGGTCAGGCTCATCCGCAGTGGAAAAATGCGTAAATATTCCATCCCATCTCAGGTTTTCACTCTCTTCAAGCGCCCTCACCACCTCTAACAGCTCTTCCTTTGTCCGTACACCTAATCGTCCCATCCCAGTATCGACATTGACATGAATCCCAAGCCGGGGCAGACTTTCTTCTTCCGCTAAAATCTCATTTGCTTGAACAATCCAGTCTTCACGAAGGCCGGAGAGATCAATTCTCCAGGTTGCAGCTCTTTTCACACAGTCGAGCGGGGTAAATCCAAGGACGAGAATCGGTGCTTCAATTTTTGCTCTCCGCAATACAATGCCTTCTTCCAAGCTGGCAACTGCAAGCTCTGTCGCACCGCTTTCTAATGCCTGCCGCGCAACCTCCACGGAACCGTGCCCATATGCATTCGCCTTTACGACAGCCATGATCTTACTTTTCTTTGGAATATGCGCTTGAATGGCTTCGATATTTCTTTTAATCGCGTCAAGATTGACCTCGATCCAGACTTCCCTGCAAAGCTTTTGCATGTATGTTTCCTCCTCATCACATGAGTCATTTCGATATCAATGTTCGTTTTCGTGTCTAGTCTATCTTTATTCATTTTTGAGAAAAACATTCAACCGCAATGACTGGATCAGCTTTGACTTGATTGACATAAAAAAAGAAACCACCTCAAACTGTGATTTCTTCTTTATGAACAGTCATTTCATTAATCCTCAGATTTCATCATTGAATCAATTTCATGATAAATCTCCTCCAGATTTTCTCGTTCAATCAAATATTCTGCGGTGCTCTTACGAACAGGCACATCAAATTTTAGAAAGGTGAGCGTGATCGTTGATGATTCCTGATCATTCATAGTTAATCTCAATTCAAGTGTCGAGATCTCTTCATTATTATCACTCTCAACAGATTGTTCAATCGGCACACCATCTTCTAACATGTCAACTTGTTTCAACTCTTTCATGGAAAGCTCAGTAACATCAAACCTGAATTTTCGAGATGAGCCGCCAGGTTGATGTGTAATAAAGCGCATGACCTTTCGCACATCATCAATCGCAAAACCTTTATCCACATTTTGTGAAAAGATGTATGTTGAAGCCTGAAATCCGTCTTCTTGAAAAAGCATCATCATTTTATCTAATAATATGTTTGGACCATTCTTTTCTTTTTGTCTTTGTAATCTACCAGCTATGAATAAAATGACCATTCCCCCGATGATGCTGAGAGCCGTCCCCAACCCATTCCCTACATCTACGAAAACAGTAAAGCCTAAAATAGCAACAATATAAGCGATTACAATACCTATGATGAATACCACATCGAGCTCTCCTGTCTGAATCTTCATTGTTATATTGGTTTAGCCATAGTATAGCATCTGGATTTTGATCGAAAAAAAATCTACTATAGACTAAACAGATACTACATTCATTTCACTTTTCAAATAGAAAGGATTTTTATGATGAACCTCTACACGACAGACGAAATCATTGATGCTCTTTATAAAGCATGGTCTTCTCAATCTAGTTCAAAATGGAGTAAAGACAACCCGGCAAACGGACAATGTGGCGTCACTTCTTTAGTCGTACATGATCTTTTAGGCGGAAAAATAAACAAAACTGCATTACCCAACGGATGGCACTTTTACAACGTAGTGAATGGAACAAGAATCGACTTTACTTCTGCACAATTCTCTGAGGAAATCGTTTATATGGATGTACCTTCAAATCGAGAAGAAGCATTTCAAGATACGAATGAGGATCAGTATCGTTATTTAAAGGAGCGAGTCGTAGAATATTTAAACATTTCATATTCATGAAAACAGACCATAAGAGGTCTGTTTTCATTGCAGTTCAATAAAGTGTTTAAAAGATAGGTAGTAAGAACTCACACACGCCTTCTTCTTCTCTATATCTCTCCATAATAGGTACCTGACGCGTGTTCAATTGATTGTGTTGGATCATTTGAGGCAATTGTCTCCAAAATAAATTCACTTTTTCGGTTGTATGTGTCACTGTAAACACAGCATACTTTCCCCCTTCAAAATGACCAGTCTGAACCATTTGATCATTTGTGAAATCTCTATTTGTCATAAGCATGAGGTCGTATCTGCATTTTTCTGATGGAATTTTTCCAGGAACATCTTGAGGAACACCATATATACCATATTCCTTTAATTCATCATTTAATTGATGTTGCTTGATCCATTTCTTAAATCTCTTCATCATCTCAAAATTCTCTTTGCTGCCATATGATCCTATATTTCTCATATACACCATTTTCATATTCGTTAACATTTCAATTTTGTAATTCATGATTTCCCTCCAATTTTTATTGGAAGACTGGCCAATCATTCCTTACAACCAACGGTAACATCCTTTAAAATAGAATGCAGTAGGATATTAAAAATAATGTAATGTGCGATCTAGTTCATACATGTTCTCTGTCATTTTTAAAATAAAAAAGAACGGACTTTAGCCGCTCGCTCGTTATTGATTTTCTTTTGAAGATTTAGCATTGAGAAAGACGACAATCAAATAGATGATTGTTCCGAAAAACAAACCATTTAACAAACTGATAAACAACATCTTACAAACTAGGCCAATATAATAAGACGCTGGCGTTCCTGGAAACACAGCCATATTAAACAAGCTAATCATAAAGGTTAAAGCAAAAAATATAATAAAAATCCTTCTAAATAATGTTGATTTTAACATTGTCATTTTTACTTCCTCCTTAATATCTTTTCTATGGAAAAAATATTCTTTATTCATAGCATATATTCCGTCTTAAAATAAAAAGCCCTTAAAGGGCTTTTTATTTTATGCAGTGTAACCGATACTTGCAGTATGACCTCTCCTAGCTTCATCATGACTTGCTGTCACTTCAGATGTAAAATAACCAACAATACTGATAATGCTGATCATCACAAATACGACTGATAACGTTTTAAATTTCATACTGACAGTCCCCCCGCTTCACTTGAGTTTGGAAATAAAGAATTTTCTCATAAAAAAGCATCGCATTGTCTTTATCTCCCATTTCATTATAATATTTTGCAGCATCTTTTGCTAAATCTTCTAGATCAGGATACATTGACTTTATTTCTAGCAATTCCATTATTTTTTCCAACTGCTCAAAATTGTTGTCAACGTATAGTGATCTTAAAAATTTGAATATCAATAACAGCACATGGTCTTTCAGTTTTTCAGATAGTTCTATGCCGTTATTTAAAGCATATATACCTAAATCCTGTTCTTTCTTTTTGAAGTAGGCTTTTGACAACATAATAAGCGGGTCTAAGATTCTATTTAAATGTTCGTATCCCTGCTCTCTAAATGCTCGAATTGAGTCATTAAAGTGAATTATTGCTTGGGCTATTTCTTTGTTATGAAAATAACTCAACCCTAAATTATAGAGTGCTGATCCTTTTAATCGTTTTGTTGAGTTGTCGGCGGCTTTTTCTAGTGCGTGTTGAAAATGGGGTATTGCTTTTTCGGGGCAGCCCATATCTATGTAGTTTAATCCAATCACAAAAGAACATTGTATTTCTCTTACTGTGTATGTATCTTTTTCTCGATAACATTCTATCGCCTGTGCGATATGGTGCATGGACATGTGGGTTTGTTTCATGTGGTAATAGATTTCAGCCATCTTGTAATTGAACTCGGCCCGTTCAATATCGTCACTGACAAGAGACAGCTTTTTTTCTGCCCGTTTATAGAAGGTAATCGCATTTAGGTATTCATAGTTTTCGAATTCATACATGCCGTAGAAAAAATTGAAGTAATACTCGAGCAATCCTGTTAATTTCTCTTGGTCCCTTTTGATCTTCATTGCGAGTTCCTTGAAGTTGGCCCGCTCTTTCCCATTTTCTAAAGGATTCAAGTAATCAAGCATTAATTTATGTCTGAACTCCATGAGTGAGAAATACAATAATAAATCTTGATTTTCTTCCATATGATCAAGCATTGATTTGATTTCCTCTTTATATGCTTCGGCGTCCGGTACGTTAAATCTTTGAATATGATAATACCATTCATTGATTTTCAAACCGACGTGAGAAGAAAGCACTTTCTCCATCAGCCCTTACCCCTTCCTCTATTTTCCCTATAATGACATATATTATCATTTTATGAACCATTCGACACCGAAAAGAAACCGCAAAAAAGCCCTATAAAGGGCCATGCGAATGATAAGATAAAAAGACTTCTATTCATAAATAAGCACCCAGTATTCTGCCCCAGGTTCTCCTTCTTCTACAACAGCCTTCCAGCCTCTTTTTTGATAAAAAGATAAAGCTTTGTGATTTTCGGAGACACATTTGAGGGTGACCGGTGTTCCCAAAACTTTTATCGCTTGTTTGAGCAGCAGATCTCCAGCCCCTTGGCCCGCAGCTTCTGGATGTACAAACAAGAGGTGAATAAATCGATCGGGTACATATAGAGAAATGAATCCGAGGATTTTATTGTTCTCCTCAGCTAAGAAAATTTGCTCTTCCTGCGTATCTTGATCAAAATCTTGCAGATTGAGTTCTTCTGGATTAAGCCAGTGAAAGCTTTGGCGCCGGGATTCTAAATAGATTTGTCTTAATTCTGGATAATCTTCTATGCTTGCTTCTCTAATCAACATCGCAACATCTCCTATGTTTTTTATTTGAATGTTAATTCGCCTCTAGAACGCGTTTTGCCTGTATTATGCCTGCCAGTAACAATTGATCACTGAACTGCGAATCATTGACAGCACGTGCAAGAGCAATTGTACCAATCATGCTGCTTACTAGTGCGTAACTTGTAGAGAGATCTATGTTTCCAGCATCAGCTATAAAATCCATAAATCGTTTCAATTCATCGGTATAAGCATTCCGTACCTCTTGCGATAATTGAGCAATTTCTCCTGACAGCGCAGGCAGTATACAGCCGACCTCCGTCTGATCACGGTGAACCGAACTTAAATAGAATTCAATGATCGTCTGAATTCGAGGCTGATCTGCTTTCTTGTCTGCAACACTTTGCAGCAGCTTGATCGTATCAGTGATAGCAAAATGAAAAGCCTCTATCACCAACTGATCCTTGTTCTTAAAGTGAGCATAAAACCCTCCATGAGTTAGGCCTGCTCCTTTCATAATGAATGGCAAACTGATATTACGAACGCCATTTGTTCGAAATGCTCGTGCAGCACTTTCAATGATCTGCTCTCTCACTTTTGACTTATGACCTTTCGGATAAGGCATCCCTCTACCTAACCTCCTTCTTATCAAAATATTATATTCATCATATTATCTTGTGTCAATTGACTGAAATCCATCTTTCCTCACTCAGATGGGATTGACTTCATTAAAATATGACGACTATAATATATTATGATCATCATATTTTGAAGTTGGAGGTGCAAGAAATGATTCATTTAGACACAGTAGATACATTAGTAATTGGATCAGGTCCGGGAGGCTATGTGGCGGCATTACGTTCAGCTCATCTCGGCATGAAGACAGCGATTGTAGAGCGTGATCAGTTAGGTGGAGTATGCACCCATGTAGGCTGTATCCCTTCTAAGGCTCTAATAGCAGAAGCAGAGCGGTTCAAGCTCCGCACACAATGGGGTGGTTTTCAAGAAGGCGGCTCTTTCAAGGAAGCTCAAGCGTTCAAAAAAGCGGTTGTGGACAAACAAGCGGGAGGCGTACAATTTTTATTAAAGTCAGCGGGAGTTACCATACTGGAAGGCGATGCAAGTTTGATCGATCAGCATACAGCGGTCATTCAACATGGAGAAAAAGGTGAAAAGCAAATCAACTTCAAACACCTTATACTAGCAACCGGCTCCCGTCCAATTGAAATTAAATCACTCCCTTTCGGTGGTCGTATATTGTCTTCCACTGAAGCACTATCCCTTCCCGAGATCCCTAAAAGCCTTGTCGTAGTTGGGGGTGGTTATATTGGGGTTGAATTAGGACAGATGTTTGCTAGGTTTGGAACAAAAGTCACCATCTTGGAAGGCGGCAATCAAGTATTGCCTGGCTTTGAAAGTGAGCTTGTCTCGCCTGTCGTTCGTCAATTGAAAGAAGATAAAATCACGCTGATTACAGGAGCAAACGTCACAGATGCCGAGCAGCGTATGAGCGGAATTGATCTTCATTATGAGAAACAGAAAGAAAGCTACACGGTGAAAGCGGAATATGCACTGATTACTGTCGGAAGAAAACCGAATACAGATGGAACATTAGGTCTTGATTCTATCGGGTTGTCTATTCCTTCTCACGGACGAATTGAAATTGATGAACAATGCAGAACATCCATCCCGCACATATATGCGATTGGTGATATCACAGAGGGGCCTGCTTTGGCTCATAAAGCTTCCTATGAAGCAAAAGTTGCAGCAGAAGCAATCGCTGGTAAACCTTCGATAATAGACTATAAAGCGATCCCACTTGTTGTTTTTTCCAGCCCAGAATTGACGAGTGTTGGACTAAGCGAAACGGATTGCAAGCAAAAATCCATTCCGACTGTCATTGGGAAAGCAATGTTCTCCATTAATGGCCGAGCGCTTGCATTAAAAGAACCAGAAGGTTTTGTGAAGATTGTAGCCCATGCTGAATCTGGTCTTATTCTAGGGGCACAAATCGTAGGGGCTGAAGCATCTACTCTTATATCAGAACTAGCTCTCTCTATTGAAGTTGGCGCTACAGCAGAAGATTTAGCAATGACGATTCATCCTCACCCAACATTAGGTGAAATGATCATGGAAGCTGCAGAAATGGCTACCCGTAAAGTTGAAAAATATCTTGCAAGATAATTCGTTCATGTGCAGCTTCTAAAAAAATAACCGCCATAGCCTATTTAATTAGGAATAGGCTATGGCGGTTTCCATTGTGCAATGATATAAAAGCGCCGATCAATTGATCTTTAATTCGATCCCACTTCGCGTTTTTTACCAAGATTCATGGATAACTGAACGCCAATCATCAGCATGACGATGACAACCATTGCCACAATAGAAGCATAAAAATGTCCGCTTAGATCGAAAACCAAGCCAATGAAAAATGGACCGAATCCACCTACAATGTACCCGCCCATCTGCGACATCGCTGACCAGGTTCCGGCTTCCTCTGGAGTATTCGTCTCCATAATCGGGAGCATAAGCGCTAAAGGAAATAATCCACCTGCACCCATACCTAGGAAAATGACGGCTGGCAAGATCGGCATTGGCAGAAGAAGAAAGATAAGGCCAATAAGTTCAGACAGACTGCATAAAATGAGAAATAATTTCGGTTTTCCTAATCGAGTAACGACCGCTGGAACAAGCAGTGCCACTGGAATCTGAATGAGTGTAAATATGGTCAGCAGCATGGCAGCATATTGCGGACTGTTTCCAAAGCTAAGAGCAATCGGTGAAATCCATGCCGTCAAAGAATAAAACATACTAGACATAAAGCCAAAGAACAAAGTGAATTGAATAGCCTTTTTGTTTCTCAACGGCAATTTTAACGGCAAGGTTACATGATCACTTTGCTCATTTTTGCGAACTAAACCGACCCATAGAATAAGGGCAATCACCCCTAGAATCGCCCAGCAGGACAAAGCTAACGTAAGGTGATGCTGACTGCGTAGATAAATCGGAATGGTGAAGCCGGAAGCGAGCGCTGCACCTATTGTCATCGAAATTGAATACACACTAACAATCCCAGGATTTCTCGGGAAATATTTTTTAATAAAACTGGACAATAAAGGGCCCGCGAAGCTAATCCCTACACCTCCTGCAAAAGCAGTCATGAGCAGGATAGCAACCGATTGGCTTGTACCACGCAGTGCGGTGGCAATCGTGATAAGAAGAATCGAGAAAAACAGCGTTCTCTCTAAACCAAACCGCCGGCTGAGTATCGTTGCAACGGGAGCAAATATTCCCATACAAAGGACAGGCAAGGTGGTCAAAAGACTTGCTGTCAGTGCGTTTACACCAAGCTCTGATTGAATCATGCTCATCATGGAAGCCACTGACGTAATGATCGGACGTAAGTTTAATGCCGCTAAAAATAAAGCGGCTAAATAATATATTTTTTTCATCAATACCCTTCTTTCATCTCGTTAAGGTTACTTTGAGTATAAAACTGCTGCATCCATTGATCAATACAATAAATCGTATTATGATGATAGGAAAAGGCTATCATTTATGAAAGGAGGACAAATGGATACTCGGCATATTACCTATTTTATGGCTGTATATCATCATTTGCATTTTACAAAGGCTGCTGAGGAGCTAGGCATATCACAGCCGACACTTAGCCAGCAAATTCGACTGCTTGAAGTAGAAGTTGGGATGCCGCTCTTTGATCGAATCGGCAAAAAAGTCGTGGCTACCGAAGCTGGTTCGCTGCTTTATCAATATGGCATGAAAATGCTTCAAGCTGAGAGAGATGCAAAAAATGCGATGAAAGAACTATTATCAGAAAAACGAGGAACCGTTCGTCTCGCAGTACTCCCATCCGATCTTGATTTTCAGCTGGTGCCACTTTTTGTAGAATTTAAAACACTTTACCCCGAAACCAATCTGAAGGCATATTCAAATATCTTCGTGCGTGAAGAAGTCCTTTCGCATAAAGTGGATCTCGGCATCGGGCTGCGAGGGCCTGCGGATAAGCGGCTCGTTCAAATTCCACTTGGAAGTGAGCCTTACGAATTATTTGTTCATTCAGAAAGTGATTTAGCTAAGAAGAATGAAGTGACATTAGAAGAGCTGACTCAGCATGCGTTGGTCATGTATCCGAAGGGATATCTAGGAAGGGATTTAGTAGATGACGTATGTAAAGAACAGGGTGTTGAACTAGACACTGCCATGGAGGTTGGATCCGCATTTTCGCTATTGCAGCTGGTTGAAGCCGGGATCGGTGCAACCATTCAGCCAAGAGGATTACTAAAACAACATTCGACGTGGTCCAATATTGTTTCGATTCCTATTGCTGAGCCAGCACCTGTCCGGCACTTGGAATTAATTTATTATGCAGATCGATTTGTCAGCAAAGCACAACAGCAGCTATCTGAATGGCTGATAGACTTTTTCAAATCAAGAACAAACTAAAAAGTGAGGTTAACACATGAAGAATGCAAACAGCATATTTACAAGAACAAACCGGGTTGTTATTCGCCAATTTGACAGGCAGGATATTGAAGCATTTTATCAATACCGCGCAAATCCCTCTATTGCAAAATTTCAATCCTGGGAAAATTACACGTACGAAGATGCTGAATCATTTGTTCAACATCAAATGACACAAAAACCTAATCAACCGGGGACGTGGTTTCAATACGCTATTGCCTTATCTGAATCCAATCAGCTGATAGGAGATTGCGCCATTCATACACTTGACAGTGAGCCGAGAATTGTTGAAATAGGTTTTACACTCGCGCCTGAATACCAAGGAATGGGCTATATTCATGAAGCTCTGAGTGCAATTTTCGAATATATTTTTATAACACTAAACAAACATAAAATCATTGCCTTTACAGATGTGCGCAACGAAAAATCCATTCGAGTGCTGGAACGTTTAGAAATGAGACGCGAAGGACATTTGCTGCAAAATTATATGTCAAAGGGACATTGGGTCGATGAATATCAATATGCCATGCTTCAATCTGAGTGGGCCGCCAAGCATCATTAAACATTTATTTCCTATTTAAAATCCCTAAATAAGCGCTCCATGGGCCCACATCGGTTCGATATCGTTCCGCCATGACTCGAACAATCTGGGACATATGTGTGAAGTCATGGACAACCCACGCAGAAAGTAATTCGCTCACTTTCACGACCCCAAACTCCGGGTGAACGCCCTTTTTTTCTAAATCAAGGCCTGAATGTGTCATACGCTGAATGTATGCCACATTCTCCATCCGCATATGATGAAACTCAGATAATGCTTGTTCTATCTGTCTTTCAGATTGGTTCAAATGAGAGTAGCGGTCAAACGCAGGAAATGGTGTATTCTCTCCATCAGCAAGAATCACATTTAATCGAGGAATCCAGTTAAATTTCTCTGCTTCAATCAAATGTTCAATGACTTCAACTGGATTCCACGTCCCCTCCCCTTCACGGCTGTGAAGCCAATCCTTCGATAAACCCGACAAAAGACTTTCTAACGTGTGAGGAGTTCGACTCAACATATCCAAAGCTTCATTTAAATTAAAATTCATGTGGTTGCTCCTTTATCAGTTTTTCTTTATTTTAATGGATTTTGGATAGATTGTAACTTATACCTCAAGACAGATAAAGAAGAAAATAAAAAGCGTTTTTGATCAACCTTCAAATAGAACTTTTCTATAATGCTGGCTAATTGCCTTTTAAGGACTTTTATTCTTTCACTATCGTTTTTTCACTGGATGAATGTCTTCTCCCAAAAGGACGATAAGAGACTCTCCACTATTTTCTAGAAACTCGGCAATCTCTTGCAGCTCTTTATTGATACGGTCATTCCTTGGCATTTCTGGATTTAACAAAAGGATTGAGTGAACAGTAGTGGCTGCTTCGTACAAGACATTTTGATCTTTTATCTGTTTGATGCATTTTTTCATACGATCGAAAAACCATTCAATCTCTTCAATGTCTTCCATTGGATAATGTGCCATTTTAAAGAGGTTCTGCTGACGAAGGTCTCCTCTCTCAAATATGAGTTCAAGCTCTTCTCTACTTATATATAATTCAGAAGATTCCTCATTAATCTCTACAACCTCGATCATCGCATCTTCAGCTGTATATAACTGCTCAATAAAATCATCGAAAGTATCCGCCAGTTTAAAATCGACTCCCATCTCTAAATCAAAATAGTGAATAGGCGGGTGTTCCTTCGTTTCTCGATAATCCATTGCGATCCATGTATCTTCTTCTCCGCTGATGATCACAAGCCCCTCCGGCAGCTCCAATTCATCACTTAACTGGGAACTATTCATGATGCCATCATCTTTGGCGATTCCTCTTAGATGGTCAAATTGAACATGATCATCTGCCCATGAGTTCGGCCGATCAGTTGGAAACGCATTACGCACTGTAAAGCCACCGTTCCATTCTAAAATGAGCTTTTTGTATGTAGCAGGTAAAGTGACACCAAGTGTCCCCTCTGCTTCACGAATTTTTTCCTCATCTACCTTTTCTAACGTGAAAGGACTCTCTTCTTTTTTCTCCCAGAATGATTTCAAAGTGGATACCTCCCTATATCTATTGAGGTTAGTATAACATTGACAAACTGTTCAATTGCTCATTCTACTTCATAAAAAAACAGACTATTAAAGTCTGTTTTAATCTTGTCTATACGTTTTCAGAGGTTGTATTTCGATCAATTATAGTCGTATTTCGATTTGATTTTTGTTGTTCCTCCATTGTTGTATTCCGTATTGATTTTGTTCCAATGATTTTCAAAGTTTCTGCTGTTGAAACACTTAACAATACAATGGATACAATGACTAGTAATTTTTTAATAATCATACAGACACTCTCCTTTTTGAATATCATTTTGAGCTTTAAGAGCCTTTCTATAATATTCGGCAGCTTTTTCAAAGTCCCCCTTTTTTTCAGAAGATAATCCGATACTTTGAGCAAATGCCTCGACATAGACATATAGTTGCTTTTCCTCAAAATAATTTAGCACTTCCTGAATTGCTTTCTCATTAGCATTTATATAAATCGCTTTTAAAGCTTTAAATAACATCAAACACAACGAATCATTTCTCTCTAAGGAGCACTTAAGACCATCTTCTACGAGTGGAGCGGCTTCATCATGTAGACTAGACTTATACAACGACCAACTTAAACTAAATAGGGTGATTGGTTTTATATCAATACTTCGTGGTGTAATAATGTCTAAAACTTCTCTGTAGCGTATGATTGCTTCAGTGTACTTTTGTTGTCGATCATATGTATTCGCTATGTTCAATAGAATTTTAGCAATTAACATATTATCGGCGAGCTCTTCTGCTATAGAAAAAGCTGTATTTAGATGCTCTAATGACTTGTCATATCGCTTGAAATCATCATAATTTCCTGCAATAACAATCAAGCTTTGTATTTGGCGAACTTTATATTGTTCATGCTGCTTATAGATGTCTAAGGCCTTTATGATGTGATGCATAGAAACATGAGTTTGCTTCATAATATAGTAGGCTTCAGCCACCTTGAAGTGAAACTCCGCTTGCTCAATATCATCTACAACTAATGCGAGCTGCCTTTCAGCGATCTTATAATATTGAATAGCCTGTATGTATTCTTTTTTACTAAACTCATACATTCCTCTAAAAAAAGCATTATAGTATTGCAGCATACCAGAAAGTTGATGATTTGAATTTTCGATTTTATCAACCAAATCAGAAACAGAAGGCGATCGTTTTTCTGAAGGCTTAATATAATCAAGCATAAGCTGATGGCGAAAACACATTAGTTGATAGTAAATCAGTAAATCCTGGTCTTCTTCCATCCGTTCAATTTCTTGTTCTACCTCAGCTTTCAAAATCTCTGCATCGGGTACACTGAATTGCCGAATCATTTTATACCATTCATTTATTTTCACACCAACATGTGAAGAAATCACTTTCTCCATCCCTTATTCCCCTTCCATTAAATTCCCTTATATTACATTTATTATCACATGCAAGAGATGACAAAGCACCGAAAAGAAACCGCAAAAAGAACAGTTCATAACATAACGTGACTTTACACATTTCTGCTCACAACAGAAAAAGCAGACTCTACTAAGTCTGCCTTTTTCTATCAAATGACTATACCTTTGAAAATTAAGTATACAATGAATCGCTTAACCACTCTTCACAATGTTCTATCAGCCATCTTAAATATTCCACATATTGACCGGCATGATAGCCATCACAAACAGCATGATGTACTTGAATGGCGACTGGCAAGATGATTTTTCCTTCTTTCACCTTAAATTTGCCTAACGTAAATATCGGCAGCAAATAAGTTTCATCTGTAGATACATTAAGGTTAAAAGAAGTAAAATCAATCCAAGGCAGGCTTGAAATATTGAACATATTTTTTGGCATATGAGGTTTCGGAAATAGTTTGTTACTTTCGCTATAAGCTTCAATGTCAGCTACACAGCTTCTATAAAATCGAGCAAAATTTTCGTCATAAGGCGTCCAAATACTTGAAAATGTCTTTGTTTCTTTGTTTAGAATCGTATAACTAGGATGGAGAAGATCCCAGTGACCAAGTTCATCTTTCACTAGATCCATCCGAAACTCCGGTATTTTTTGCACAGCTCTTGCTAACAAATAAATTTGCACAGGATATACTTTTAGCTTTTTTTCTTTTAATATTGAATGCAATTTCGTGATATCTAAATCGATCACTAGGCTATATGAGCATCGGGTTACCTTCATATAATGATGAAAGTGCTCTTTTCTCGGATAATTTCCATCTATTTTTTTAAACATTTTTTATCTCCTCCTGAATGTGATTTACTGTATTCAGGAGGAGACTTTATCTGTTTTCACCACCACAATCATCCTTTCAAGAGATATATTATGTTTCAGTCTATCACTTAGCAACCTTCAACAACTCTTCGTAAGTCAACTTGGCTGAAGTATTGAAGTATTCATTCTATTAGTATATCTAAAGAAGTGGAACTCGAATAAAAAAGCACCTTCTATCTTAGAAGATACTTATCTTATATTCTAGCACTAGCTTTTTTATAATTTTGAAGAAAATGATGACCTTCATTTAAAAAAACTAGAAAACGCTTATTCATAGTTTCAATAACGATTCTATCTGGTTGACCATATGGAGCACCAATTCTATAATCAATATTATCTGCAACTGCATACTTGTCTGACTCTTTAATACTAACGATTTGATCAATTGGTATTTCTGTTTTAGATAAACCAAATTTTAAGACTAAGTATTTTTCACCAAAACTGTAACGAGTTTTTAGGAAAACAGTAAAAATAAAGAAAAGTGCTAATAAAAAGATTAACATAATTACATATTCCATAGAATCACTCTTTCTTATACTTTTATCTAATTTTACCATGTTTTTTACTTTTTAAAACCAACAACTTTAAGAGAAGTATTATATACGTTTAAATTCACCCTAGTAAGGCAAGTTCTATGAAGTGCTGTTTATACATTTGTATAAGTTAACTGCGATTCCCCCTCCTCTATATTGGAAAGAATGACTGAGATACTTCTCACTATTTTACCAATGTAAAACTTATAAAAAAGCATCTATATATGTTCATTTTACTTTTAGTAAAGAAATCAATTGTTTTAGTTTGTTGCGAACGACCTTTGTTCATGTAATTCCTCAAGGAGGTGCTCGGCTAGTGACACAGGAAAATAAGGCATCCAAAGGTTTGTTAATTACTTTACCCACCGCTATTATCGCAATTGTGTTGATTTTAGGAAAAATTGATACACCTGTAACAAATATTTTATTTTATGTAGTAGCTTTTGGTGTAATGGGTTTAACTGTTTCAAGCTTAATAAAAGACTACAAAAAAAAGAAAGATTGATTACTTGTCAGGGAGCTGCTTTATGTAGCTCCCTGTTTGTGAGAACAGGATAATGACCAACACTGAGAAATACAAAAGTCACTCTCGAATATTTGGTCAGTTGGATAGTAATATTCTTTGTCGTATTTATTGGCGTTGAAGCATCTTTTAGAACGATCAATAAAATGAAGCATCGAACCGAATTAAGACAAACAAAAAAAGCCCCTATATATAGGGGCTTTTGGTTTATTAACGTAATAATTGAAGTACGTTTTGTGGCTGTTGATTCGCTTGTGCAAGCATTGCTTGAGACGCTTGAGAAAGAATGTTGTTCTTCGTGAACTCACTCATTTCTTTTGCCATGTCAACGTCACGGATACGAGACTCAGCAGCCGTTAAGTTTTCAGAAGATGCACCAAGGTTGTTGATTGTGTGCTCTAGACGATTTTGAACTGCACCAAGTTTAGCACGTTGTGCAGAAACTTGTTTAATAGCTCCATCAACGATTGCTAACTGATCATCAAATCCACCATCGTCATCAGCTGCAATTGTTTCAAATTTAGAAACATCGATGTCTTTAACAGACTTACCTGTCTCAACTGCACCATCTGCGTCTGTAACGCCTAAAGCAGCAGCGCTCATATCTTGAATGTTGACTTTAATTTGTTGTGTAGCATTTGCACCAATTTGGAATACTAAAGCATCACCAGGAGTTGCTGGGACTGCAGGTGTACCTGTACTTGGATCATCTGGATCTGTCGGCGGAGTTGCTGGTGTGCCAGGTGTGCCTACTCCATTAAAAGTACCATTTAATAATTTTTTTCCGTTAAACTCAGTACGATTAGAAATACCATCGACCTCTTCAACAAGCGCTGTGATCTCATCTTTAATTGCAGCTAAGTCTTCACCTTGCTGTGTACCAGTATTTCCAGCTTGAACGACTAGTTCACGAACACGTTGAAGGATGGAGTGAGTTTCAGTCAATGCACCTTCAGCTGTTTGGATAAGAGAGATACCGTCTTGTGCGTTTTTAGACGCCATTTCTAATCCTCGGATTTGTCCACGCATTTTTTCAGAGATTGCAAGACCTGCTGCGTCATCTCCTGCACGGTTGATTTTAAGACCAGAAGAAAGTTTCTCCATGTTCTTTTGGCTTGCACCATTGTTTGCTGATAAACGGTTTAATGTGTTAAGTGCTGCGATATTGTGGTTAATTCTCATTTCCTATTACCTCCGTGTAATTTTTTTTAGAGAGCTTATCTGTAAAGTCCATTTGGATGAGAAGCTCTTCCTTAGAATTTTCGATTTCTAAGGCATGTGTATAGTAGTAACGCAGAGCACCTTTTGGCTCTCTTACTTTACTACCGTATGTAACATCAGTTATGGCAATAATCATGAAACCTCCTTCTATTCATTCAAAATGATTAGTATTGTCACTTTTACGAGACTAGATACCCGCCATAACAATGAGTATTATGTTACCTACTATAGACTGAACTTCCATATATTTTAGTTTGTGGAATTTGTTAAATTCACAAATTAGACACATTTAACAAGAAGAAATATCTCGTCCATGTTGTCATATTGGCTTATGTTAAGCTTGTGAAAAAACCACATTGATGTATAATACAATTGATGTATGATGCATGAATTGTAGGAGGTTGACCTTTTGAAAAGAGAAGATGCCTTAAAACTAAGAACAGATATTAAGAAAATGATTATATTAACTGGGGTTTTCGAATCTCAAAATTTGCCGAATGGACCATTTGAAAAACCTCTACCAACTTCTCAAATGATGGCGTTAGAGGAACTAGAGATGGAAAAACTAACTGTTTGGCAACTATCCAATAAACTTAGATTAGAGACTTCAACTGTAAGTAGGTTGGTAGATAAGTTAGTAAAAATGGGGCTTGTTTATCGTGAAGTAAATGAAAAAAATAGAAGAGAACTTTTTCTGCACCTCACAGAAAAAGGGCACATTACTGTTAATCGCTTAAGAGAACAATCGCTTACATTTTATCAACGTATTCTCAATAATTTATCAGAATCAGAACAAAAAATAGTTGTGGATGGTTTTGAATTATTTATTGATTCTATTTCTAAGTCTTTTGATTAGAGTGAGGTAAATCATAACCTTTGGAGGATAAAATGAGTTTGGATTTTGAACGTCCTATTATTGAACTAAAAGAGAAATTTGATGAATTAAAGAAAATGATGAAAGAAAATAATGTAGATTTATCGTCAGAAATTCATTTATTAGAAAAACGTTTAAATAAAATGCAAGATGAAGTTTATTCTAATCTTACAGCTTTTCAACGAGTTCAAATTGCAAGGCTACGTAACCGGCCCACGACATTGGATTATATACCTTTATTGTTTACAAATTTTTTCGAACTTCATGGTGATCGATTATATGGTGATGATAAAGCAATGATAGGTGGTATTGCAAAATTTAAAGGAATGCCCGTTACGGTTATAGGTCATCAAAGAGGTAGAAGTACAAAGGAAAATATAGAAAGAAATTTTGGAATGGCTCATCCAGAAGGATATAGAAAAGCGCTAAGACTGATGAAACAAGCTGATAAATTTAATCGCCCTATTATTACATTTATTGATACTATAGGCGCCTATCCAGGGAAAGGGTCTGAAGAACGTGGAATTTCTGAAGCGATAGCTCGAAATCTATTGGAAATGGCTACGCTTAAAGTGCCAATTGTTTGTATTGTAATTGGAGAGGCATCAAGTGGTGGAGCTCTTGGCATTAGTGTCGGTAACCATATCCATATGTTAGAGTATTCATGGTACTCGGTAATTTCGCCAGAAGGAGCAGCATCTATCCTATGGAAGGACGCTAAGTATGCTCCAGAAGCTGCGGAACATATGAAAATTTCAGCAAAAGATTTAAAACAGTTAGGAATTATTGATGAAATCATCCCTGAAATGAAAGGTGGGGCACAAAATGATATCAAATCACAGGCAAACATGATTGAATCTGTAATCGAATCATCTCTAAAAAAATTGATACCATTATCCTCAGAAGAGCTTATACAACAGCGATATGAAAAGTATAGACAAATAGAGAATTATAAATGAAAAGATTATTACATTTAGGAGGATTCTCGCAAAAAATACTAAATATTTTGTAAGAATCCTCTTAAACTGGATATGCTAATACTATTAAAAAATGTGTGATTAGTATGGAAAGAAAAATTTGTTCAACGGATTATCTTCCATCAATACTTTGAAACGTCGTTATCCCCCTACGAGATGGCAGGCCAAGCCGTCATATATCCCTATACTTTGTTTCTGGTTCTTTTATTGTCTAGTGACTCTTTCACATCAAAATTACCTATTTCAACAACCACGATTCAAAATGGTCGCACTCCTTAAATACTATTCAAAAAAGAGCTGGACATGCTAGTGCTAAAACACCCTCAGATAGGATTACTCTACCTTTTTAAGGAAGAATCATTAACATTTGCATCAGCATTCTGCTCTTCAATAATTTTGACCTCCTTCTCATTTCCACAAAGATACTGCTACATAAATTTTTCTCGCTTCATAAAGAAAACTATTTTAATTGCACACCAAAAAATCATAACTTTATAAAATTTTTCGGAGAACACATAAAATCAAAAATCAAACAAATTATAAAACATATTAATATTTTTCCTTTACAACTGACTTCTAGTCAATTATAATTGACCACAAGTCATCAATAAGTGACCTTTGGTCAAAAACAAGGAGGAATGACAAATGAGTAAAAAAGTTGCTCTTATCACAGGTGCATCAGCAGGTATTGGAAAGTCCACAGCAATTGAATTAAATAAGAAAGGTTTCATTGTTTATGGTGCTGCTCGTCGAAAAGAAATGATGGAAGACCTCATCTCTCAAGAAATTAGCACCATTTCTCTTGATGTCACTGATGAAGAGTCTATGGTAAACTGTGTACGTGAGATTTTGGACAAAGAAGGAAGAATTGATGTGCTTGTCAATAATGCGGGCTACGGCTCATATGGTGCAGTGGAAGATGTATCTATGGAAGAAGCTCGAAGACAAGTAGAAGTGAACTTGTTTGGACTTGCCAGAATGACGCAGCTTGTTCTGCCTAGTATGAGAAAAAACAATTATGGAAAGATCGTCAATATTTCTTCTATGGGTGGTAAAGTGTGGACATCGTTTGGTGCATGGTATCACGCTACAAAATTTGCAGTTGAAGGTTTTTCTGATTGCTTACGATTAGAAGTTGAACCATTTGGTATTGATGTCATTGTTGTGGAACCTGGCGGTATTGCAACCGACTGGGGAGTCATTGCAGCAGAAAAACTTAGAACTGCTTCTGCAAAGGGAGCTTATAAAGAAGCTGCCAACAAATCTGCAGACAACATGGTAAAGACTTATTCAGGAAGTAATTTAACAAAACCTGAAGTCATTGCAAATACAATTGTGAAAGCTGTCACTGTAACGAAACCTAAAACGCGCTATTTGGTTGGGTTTGGTGCTAAACCTATGGTGTTTATGAAGAATCTTCTTGGTGATCGTACGTTTGACAAGATCATTAGAAGATTCAGCTAATCACTTGCTTCCTTATATATCACTTTGTCTGACTCCAAATCAAAATTACCTTTGAAATGGAGGTTGAAACATAATGAAAAGAGCGATGACAGATGAAGCAAAGGCTCTAAGAGCTCAAGCGATTTTAGATAAAGCAGCAGAGCTTTTTGAGACAAACGAATATAACCAAATTAAAATGTCAGATATCGCCAAAGAAACGAAGCTGTCTAAAGGCATATTGTTTGTTTATTTCAAAACGAAAGAAGCTCTGTTCTTCCAGCTATTATGCCGGGAATATGTAAAGAGACTAGAGCGATTCATTGAAATTATTTCTGAAACACAAATTAAAAACCTTCAGGATATCAAACATCTTTTTCTGAAGGAACTGGAAGAAATCATTGATAAAAATCCTATGTACATCAGATTAGAAGCAATTCGAACTTCTGTGTTGGAAAGAAACGTAGACTCTGACACCATGCTTCAATCAAAAATGATGTTATTTGAAAAACTAACAGAAATGACAGACTTACTTTGTCAAAATGGTGTGATCAATGAGGCGCAAGTGATGGATATTTTTCAAGCTGAAGCAGCAATTATCACAGGATGCAAACTCACTGCCACCTTACCTGATGAAGTCATTAATATTCTTGAAAATCATAATATGCAAGAATTCAAAAGGGATTTTAAAACAGATGTGATGAGTACAATGTCTTTTTATCTTGATGGTTATTTGCAAACACTCGAGCCTCAAAAATAGTTATTTTTGAGGCTCATTCTTTATTGAAAGAAATTGAAAAATCACTTAAGCTATTAGGAAATTTAGAAGCATTAATAGTCACAAATAAAACGATCGCTGAAAAAGTGGACCACATTAGTCATGAATTTGCTAATAGTTTTAAAGACAACTTAGCTTCACAGATTGATATCGGTACATCTGTAGAATTAGTTGCAGATGGTAGTAGAGAACATAAAATAACTAACAAACATATTGCACATAAAGCACTCCACTTCTCAAATATGATTGAAAACTCAAAACAATTAATTATCCAGATAAATCAAAAGGCAATTAGTGTGAGGGTGCTAAATGAAGAAGGCATCAAACATATTCAAACATTAGACTATTCGTTTAATAATAATATGATAGAAACTTCAAATCTTAAACAAGCTGTAGATGAATTAAAAATCAGAGCAGAGGAAATCAGTAAAATTATTGATGTTATCAAGGGAGTTGCCGAAATTCGTCCCCAATCAAAATAAACAGAACAAATATTCGTTGTCAAAAAAACAAAAAACCCTTGCTACACAAGGGTTTCAACGATGATTCCGACTGGGCTCGAACCAGCGACCTCTACCCTGTCAAGGTAGATATATGGAATCCTGTGATGATCAGCGATATCCTCTATTCACTCATAAACCTTGATACACAAGCTTTCTTTATCCTTCTGTATCCCCTTGTGTTCCTTCGTATTTTTTAAAAACTAAAAATTTTGTTACCTTTTTTGTTACCTTTTTATGCGCCTGTTTTAAACCTATGCCTGCCTATAAATTTAAGCTTTATCACCATTAATATATTTCACTAACATAGCTGCTGCGTACATAAAGAATGCAGCGATTAAACCATTTACCATACTCCCAAAAATGACAATCAACATCTGTCCTGCATAATCTGCCCATGTCTTATCTGGAAATACAGCAATGTTCCATATACTCACCAGCATATAGAATCCAGTCACAATGATAAACGTCCAAACAACTAACTTTGATTTGAGCATTTACTGACAATCCCCCAACATCCATTTTCTTCTATGATAACATGGGTTCTTTTCAAATCCTCAATTAATTCATCGTAATCCATATTCTTAGCTCCATCTAACTGAGGTTCTAATCCCTTCTTATCTTGTTATCCTTTCAAAACGTATATGAGCAATACACTGAATTGGTTTCTTCGTATGTTGAAAAATGTTCTTGTTCCAAATAACCTTCAAATCCCAAAGCAGCTTTAACTATATTTTTACTCTTAAACAACATATCTCTTTGAATATCATCATCCCTCATGCCTGAAATATCGTCCATAAACATTGCGTGTAATTTAAATCTATTTTTCTCATATTCAAATCTAAGAACCTTCACTTGTATCCCCTATTTTCTTTTCCATAATTATACACAAAATTTGAGCGAACTGAAAAGAATACCGTAGCTTAAAACGGCAGTATTCCAAATGTGGAATTTCCCACTATAGGTTTAATCGATAGTTAATTCATAGACTCCCTAAGTTCAATTTAGGCAACTTAATACCCTTATTGAAAATGAGTGTATTCTTCAACATATCGCCAAAATTTACGATGAGTAAACTGGATATAGATAAAACTGAACAGGGGACAAGCTAAACAATTTCAATATCGTTCTTTTTCTCACCTCTTGCAAGGATAAGCAAGTCTTTAAAATAATTAACCGTCGCTTTGCTGAAACTGTCCATTATTACTGCCCAGGAAAACATTAGACAAATAATTACAGGAACTATGTATATCATTGCAATAGTTGTAGCAATATCTAAATTGGTTGCATTAGGGGCGAATTCTATGTTCCTGAGAATGGTACCAATTGCGGCAGCGATAATTGTTGACATTGCTCCAATAAAGAAGAAGAATCTTTTTTGGTCATTAACATGATTAATCCTATCCATTCTAGCAATAGCATGTGATATATCTTCCGTATCTAATGATTTTAGAATCATCATCTTCTTTTCAAATTCGGTATAATCTTGCCCATCTCTAGGGAAATTCTCTGTTAAGTAAACAATGAGTCCACGTGAACTCAACTCCACCAAATTATGCTTTAAATTTTGCTTAGTAAACTTCTGTTTTCTCAATTCCTTAATTTCTCTATTTTCTTTCAGTGTGCTTCTCATTTATAGTCACCTCATGGATAATATCGGAAACTGCGCTTGCGATTGAAGTTGTTTTGAGGCTTTTTTAAAAGTCAACAAGACTTTTTCTCTAGCTAGCATATAATCATATTGTTGAATAGAATGTTATCATTAGTCAAAAATGGGAAATACTTTAATGAAAACTACACGATTCGACAAATTATGAACAAATTAAATGTTAATATTAGGATGTCTATTAGCGGTTCAATAGATACATAAATTTGAGAGGGAGTGTCATTTATGAATTTGAAAAAAATCATTGGAAGTGTTTTAGTTACAGGGGCTTTGTTTGTATCTGCTGTCCCAGCACATGCATCAGATCCAGTAAAACCAGGAGATTTAACACCTATCCGAAACAAACACAAAGGCTATGAGTATAACTGGCTTGGTTATAATAGTCAGGGAATAGCACAAGTTCGTGTTTGGTTTAGAGATGATAATGGAGACTCATATTATAGAACATTCGATTGTATTGATGTTATCAATGGAACATGTTACGTCTACAAATGAGTTTAAACCTACCCCAGATCGGGGTGGGTTTTTGTTTAATCATACCTGTTTTTGTAAAGTTTTTCATCAGCACTTTCTTGCATTGTCTTCCTTGCTTCCGCTATAAATGAGATAGATTTAATCTTTCTTTCATCTAACATATTTTGCTTTACCCCTTCCACTTTACACAGTTTTATAGTTAATTTATAATACTTCTATTAATTGGAACAGGATGATGAATATGGCACCTAAAATATTTAAAATACATGATTTTTTTATAGAATTCGAACTCAAGCAAATACTGCAGTACTACAATGAAATGGAAAAATACAATCAAAATTCCCTTCAGTCCTATGAAGAATACCTTGATGAAGCTACACAAGGAATGGATAAAGAAGAAGCACAGTATTACGTGGAGAGAAATGATGATAAGCTTTATGATTATGTAATTAGACATCCTCAAATGATACGTAGAACAGTATTTCTGGAGATATACTTTTCATTTGAAAACTATCTTAATTCTAAATGTAATGATCTACAAAAAGAGAAAAACCTCAATCTGAGTTATGAGGATATTCATGGCCATGGAATTAATAGAGCAAAAACTTTTTTAACAAAAGCTTGTTTAATCACTGAGCCATTCAACACTGGTTTATGGCGAGATATTGTAGACTACGGAAAAGTAAGAAATGCTATTGCACATAATCAGTCTATAGTTAAAAAGAAAAAATATTCAAGTATAAAACAGCTTCCTGGATTAAGTGTAGAACACGAGATAGATGAATATACATTTTCCTTTATACTAGAGGGAAACTTCGTTCCAAAATGCATAGATACTATTACTGAGTTTGTAAAGATCCTTAGATGATTTTCTGTTTAGAAAAGCTGTCCTCAATTCTTTTTAAATTTACTTAACTTTGCGGTAACAGCTTTTTTCTCTTTTAATTTCGTCATCCATTCCTGTGGATCTACAAACGAGAATGTATCTCTGCATACATCGACATCTTTAATCACCGACAAAACTTCTTCAATCTCATCTTTATATTCCTCAACAATGTGATCAACTGTTTCTTTTACTTCTTCACTTGGTTCATAAGACGGGGTATGATCTATGATTGGCCAATAGAAGAAACAGGCGTTACCAAGATACGGTTACATGATCTAAGACACACTTGTGCAACTATCTTATTATTGAATGGCGCACCTGTTAAAGCAGTGAGTGAAAGACTGGGACATAAAAGTATAAAAGTAACACTTCAAACATATGCTCATGTACTACCTTCAACAAGCCAACAGATTGCTGATCAAATGGATGGAATTTTAAATTGACCACACTATATTTCAGTGTGGTTTTTGTTTTGGTAATGTTACCTTTTTGTTACCTTTTTGTTTTTAAAAATACAAAAGCCACTCTCGATTATCTCAAGAATGGCTCTGTATCAACGTCTTTTCATATGATTCCGACTGGGCTCGAACCAGCGACCTCTACCCTGTCAAGGTAGCGCTCTCCCAGCTGAGCTACGGAATCGGGTTATGTATCAGTTCTGGGCTTTCTGTTACTGACAGTCTCTATTATATAACCATAATAATAAAGCGTCAATGGTTTTGTTTAAAAAAGGTCAAAAAGCCGGCGGCCGTGCCGGCTTTTTTCTCTCCTTCTTTATGATTGGTTCACAAGGACGGGCTTTAGTTGATCGAGTGCTTGTTTGAAGTCACGTTTGAGGTCTTCTCCGTTTTCGACACCTACACTTAAACGAAGCAGCCCATCTGTAATCCCTCTTTTTTCTCTTTCTTCTTTCGGCATAGCCGCATGTGACATTTTGGCTGGATACGACAGAATGGATTCGACGGCGCCGAGGCTGACGGCGAATACAGGTAATGTGACGGCATCCACTAATTCTTTGACTGCCGCTTGGTTTTCTAGTTCAAATGAGAGAACCGCTCCTGCTCCGCTTGCCTGCTTTCGCTGAATATCTGCACCCGGGTGATCATCTAAGCCTGGGTAGTATACTTTTTTGACCGCAGGATGTTCTTTAAGAAATGAAGCCAGTTCGAATGCCGTTTGGGTTGCTTTTTCTAATCTGACTTGAAGTGTTTTTAATCCTCTTAACACGAGCCAGCAATCCTGCACGCCAAGGACCGCACCAAAGGAGTTTTGCAGTGAATAGAGTTCCTCTCCCAGCTTCTCATCTTTTACCACGGCTAAGCCTGACAGCACATCACTGTGGCCGCTTAAAAATTTCGTTGCGCTGTGCAGAACAACGTCAACACCAAGGTCCAGCGGACGCTGAAGCGCAGGCGTTAAAAACGTATTATCTAAGAAAGTCAGACAGTCATGCTCTTTCGCAATCTGTACGACACCTTCAATATCTGTAATGCCTAGTGTTGGATTTGACGGTGTTTCCATGTAAATGACCTTTGTATTTGATTGAATGCCTCTTTTGACTTCATTCAAATCCGTCATATCCACAAAGGTATGCTCAATTCCAAATCTCGACAGAACTTGAGTGATCATTCGGAAAGTCCCGCCATACACATCTCTTGTGACAAGCACGTGATCTCCCTTTGATAATAGAAGAAAAGCAGTTGAAATGGCTGCCATGCCTGATGCAAAGGCAAGCCCTCTCGTTCCTCCTTCCAGCGCTGCAATCGTATCCTCTAATGCTTGACGTGTCGGAGTCCCCGATCTCGAGTAGTCATATTGACCAAATTCATCGAAGCTGCTTTGATGAAAGGTGGATGCATGCTGAATCGGTACACTGACTGCACCTGTTGAACGGTCTGTTTTAAACGCATTATGGACGAGTTGTGTTTCGAGTGTCCAATCGTGTGTGGTCATTTGGCGTGTACCTCCTCTTTTACTTGTGATAGTGCCTGTTTCAAATCTGCTTTCAGGTCATCTACATGCTCGATGCCAACAGAGAAACGGAGCAGCTTGTTACATACACCGTTTGCAATGCGAATTTCTTCTGGGATATCCATGTGCGTTTGCGTTGCAGGATACGTAATGAAGCTTTCGACTCCGCCAAGGCTTTCAGCAAAACAAATCGTTTTTAGCTGCTTTAAAAATGGATTGACCCAGTCCTCTTTGGCCACTCGGAATGACAGCATGCCTCCCTTTCCTGGATAAAGCACATCTTGAATTTCTGGCTGTTTCTTTAAAAACTCAGCCAGCTCCTTCGCATTTGCCTCGTGCTGGCGCATTCTAAGAGCCAGTGTTTTCATTCCTCTCATTAAAAGCCATGAGTCAAATGGTGATAGAACCGCTCCAATCGCGTTTTGATGCTGGAACATGTCTTCAGACAGCTGCTCTCCTTTTGTCACCACAAGCCCTGCAAGAACATCATTATGTCCGCCTAAATATTTGGTTGCGCTATGAATGACAATGTCTGCTCCAAGCGTAATTGGCTTTTGCAAGACTGGTGTGTAAAAGGTGTTATCGACAATGACCAAAGCGCCATATTCTTTTGCAATCTTCGCTATTTTTTGAATATCTGCTTCCTGCATCAATGGATTTGTCGGTGTTTCAATAAAGACCGCTTTTGTGTTTGGCGTGATTTTAGAGCGTAAACAGTCTTCATCTGCAAAATCATCATAAAGAAAACGTAAGCCGTACTTTTTCCATTCGTTTTCAAACAAACGGTATGTACCGCCATATAGGTCTGATGAGACGATGAGTTCATCTCCGCTTTCAAATAGAGCCATGATCGTTTGAATCGCAGCCATTCCCGAACTGAAGGCAAAACCGGCCGTCCCTTCTTCGAGTGAAGCAATGGCATCCTCTACGAGCTGTCTTGTTGGGTTTTTCGTTCGAATATAATCAAATCCTGTAGATTCCCCTATACCTCTATGTCTGTATGCTGTCGAAAGGTAAACGGGAGGACTGACAGTGCCAGTCACCTCTTCGCTACGGTTTCCAATCTGCGCTAATTTCGTTTCCACATGTTCTGTCATTTGACACCATCCTAAGTAAAAATCTGATTTCAAAACAGAAAACCCCTTCTTCATAAGAAGAAGGGGTTTAATCGCTTCCTCTTATCTTCCAAGCAAAAAAGCTGCTTGCTGGATTTAGCACCTTGGTACATCACATGAAGTGATGCATACCGGTTGCTGAGGTTTCAAAGGGCCAGTCCCTCCACCTCTCACGATAAGAATGTGTTGTCTGTCTGTTCTAATTCTTAATACTGTAACCCATTAAATCTCATTTTTCAAGGGGAAATGTCATGATTAATTAAAATTTTCTGTATTTTATAACAGAATCAATGTTATACGGTTTGATTGCATGTTAGCATATAGGAACAACGCTGTTTTTCGTGTTACAATGAATGGAAACGTTTCACTTTATGATGAATTTGGTTAGCTGGAGGAATGGATTATGGTGAAGAAAACAGGAATCATTCAAGAAGAAACCTTACAGTCAAAAGAACTTGGGGCGGACATGACCATTTTGATCTATTTGCCAGTCAATTACTCCCCCCTTTATACATATCATGTCATCATTGCCCAGGATGGTCATGATTATTTCCGCCTAGGCAAAATAGGCAGACAGGCAGAAGAATTGATGCAGAACAAAGAAATGGAACGCTCGATTATCATTGGTGTCCCTTATGAAAATGTTACGGAGAGACGGAACACGTATCATCCAGACGGCACAAAGTTTGAAGCGTATAAACGCTTTTTAGCCAATGAACTGGTTCCTTATATTGATAAACACTATCCAACCTATCAAATTGGATCAGGACGTACGTTTATTGGTGATTCACTGGGTGCGACGATTTCCCTCATGACAGCCATTGATTATCCTTCTTTATTTGGCGGGCTGATTTTGCAGTCCCCTTATGTTGACGAGTCGGTTCTAGAAGCCGTCAAACAATCGAAAGCCCTTTCTCATTATGCGATTATCCATCAAATTGGGCTGGAGGAAACCGCTGTGAAAACAACAGATGGCCAGGTGCTTGATTTTGTTCAGCCGAATGATGATTTAAAGGCCCTTCTTGAACAATCTGGAGCGGATTATTTATTTGAGACATTCGAAGGGGATCATAAATGGACGTTTTGGCAGCCGCTCATTGCGCCTTCGTTAAAAAGAATGCTCCCATATTCGTTAATCAACTGAATTTTGTTATAATAAACAATAATAAATACTTTCTTATTCAGGAGGGAACATGATGAAATACGGAGTTGTTATATTTCCATCAAAAAAATTGCAAGATATTGCGAACTCTTACCGGAAGCGTTATGATCCGAACTATGCACTCATACCGCCTCATTTAACATTAAGAACACCTTTTGAATTAACGGATCTAGAAGCGGCTGAGGTCGTCTCAACGTTAAGAGATTATGCAAAAAATGCTTCTCCTATTACGTTACGTATTAAAAAATTCAGTTCATTCGCTCCTGTAAACAACGTCATTTATATGAAAGTAGAACCGAACGAGGACATCATGGCGCTCAATGAAAGATTGTACGCAGAGCCACTGGCTGGTACACCTGAATATGCCTTTGTTCCGCATGTGACAGTGGCTCAAAAACTATCAGATGATGAGCATTCAGACGTACTTGGTACATTAAAGCTGAGAAAGATTGACCATGAAGAAACAGTGGATCGCTTCCACCTTTTATATCAATTAGAAAACGGATCTTGGACCGTCTATGAAACATTTATTTTAGGAGAAGAGGGTTAAAGACATTTGAAAACAGTCATCGCAACAGAACAAACACAACGAGAAGATGCATATTACGTTCGAAAAGAAGTATTCGTCAAAGAACAAGAAGTTCCAGTAGAGATCGAAATAGATGAACTAGAGGACAAAGCCACCCATTTTGTCATTTACAATGATGACAAAAAGCCTCAGGCGGCCGCTAGACTGCGGATCATTGAGGGATCAAAGGCAAAGCTAGAAAGAATTTGTGTGTTAAAAGAGGCGCGCTCCTTCGGCCTTGGCCTCAAGCTATTAGAGGCGCTAGAAACAGAAGCAATTGCTAATGGAGCAAAAGAAGCGGTGATGCATGCCCAAGTCCATGCGCTTCCTTTCTACGAAAAGAAAGGCTACAAAGCGGTTTCTGAACCGTTTGAAGAAGCTGGAATCACCCATGTCAAAATGACAAAAACACTGTCTGTTTGACCAAAAGAAAAGCCAGAGCATTCAAGATGCCCTGGCTTTTTCTTTTTCATTATCGTTCGCCAATGGAAGAAAGCGCAATCATTTATATATACGTATTGATATGAACGCCTTTTCCTTCCTCCATAAACATATCTCGTACAAAGCGTTCCCGCTTTTTTTGCTGTACTTTCGTTTCCGCTTCTGTCACTAAGTCCTCTTTTTTCTCCAGCTCTCTGTAAATCTTGTCATGAAAGGTGCGAGTAACCTTTGTTACTTTCGCGTAGTCTTCTTTATCCTGAGGAGCTGGACGATTGATATATTGAAAATACAGATCCGGCTGAATCGGGGCTATATATCCCATCAAGAACGCCTCCTTTGCTTCTCTCTTACTCTACTATTCCCTAATTATGACTGTTTGAAACACGCCTCATTTGATATGATTAGATGTGTTTCATTTTAAGATTGATTGACTATTGGAGGACTAGCTTTGAAATGCGCACGACGACATGATCGAACGATCTCATTACATACGTATTCGAGAGAACATTATCAATTCCTCCATGACGAGGGAAAAAAAGGACAATTATTCTGCCCATATTGCGGACAACCGGTCTTTTTTAGATTAAATATACATGATGAACCTGCCTTTATTCATAAGCACATGTCTCAGCAAGAGATTTGTGAACAAGCTGAAGAACAAGCAGATCATAATCAAACGGCTGAACAGGAGGAAAAGGCTTCCTATAAAGAACTTGGCGGCTTCCGTTTTCCAACCGGCAAACAGATCATCTCGCAAACTAGCGAATCATATGACTGGCAGGAACCAAAGTCGATTCAATTTAGCGACGCCTTACATTTAGAAGAAAATGAACAAGTTCATACGATCGACCTCTTCCCGCATATCACCTTTAGCACACCGCAGCTTCAAGCTGTCACACATTTAGATGGTCCGATGCTTGTGCTGGCTGGTGCCGGCAGCGGGAAAACAAGAGTCCTGACGGCTAGAGCGGCTTATCTCATGTCCCATCATCATATTCCTGCTCACCATATTTTACTCGTAACTTTTACAACAAAAGCGAGCAGTGAGATGAAAGAAAGACTGCGCAAGCAATACCAGCTTCATCCTTCACAAGCCAGCCAAGTGGTGACAGGCACCTTCCACAGTCTTTTTTATAAAATGCTGCTTCACGATGACGCAAATAAATGGAACGGCCAGCATCTGATCAAGTTTGACTGGCAAAAGGAGCAATACATTCGAAAAGCCATAATGAATGAAGGACTTGATGAGAAAGACTACCCTACTGATCAAGTGCTGCAATCCATCGGCTATTGGAAAAATGCCTTTTTACCAGGTGAACTTCCTGATTTGAAGGATGAAAAGGAAAAACACATGTGGACGATCTATCAATCATATGAACAGCAAAAACGAGATCATCAGCAATTTGACTTTGATGATATGGCGATTGCCTGCTTACATATGCTGACAGAACAGCCTAAACTGTTAAAACGGTATCAAGAACGATTCCAGTATATTTTAGTGGATGAATTTCAGGATATTAATCCAGTGCAATATCGCTTGATTCAACTTTTAGCCGGAGAATCAGAGCAGTTATTTTGTGTAGGGGACGATGATCAAGCCATTTACGCATTTAGGGGTAGCAATCCTGCTTTCATCCTTGAATTCAAACAGGATTATCCTTCGGCTCAGATCGTCCATTTACATGCGAATTACCGCTCTCATCATACAATTGTCGCAAGTGCAGATGCGATTATTAAGAAAAATCAGCATCGTTATGAGAAGACGTTAAAAGCCGTTCGGGCGGAGAAAATTTCGCCGACGCTCTTTTATCCATATGATGAAGAAGAGGAAGCGACGATGATTGTCGCAGATATTCAGGAGAAAATTAAAAACGGCGCAAAGCCGAATGACTTCTGCGTGCTGTTTCGTACGAATACAGGCGGCCGTGCGATTTATGAACGACTGCATCAGTCGGCCATTCCGTATGAAACGGATGCTGGCGTTAAAGCCTTCTACAGCAGACGAATTGTTCGGGTACTCCTCGCCTTTCTTTCCTTAAGTCAGGATGCAGATGATGTGGCCGCCATGAAACAGCTGCTGCCGGTTTTCTTTTTAAAGCAGCAAACGCTGAATACACTAAAGGCACTGACTATCACAGAGGATTGTTCAATGGTAGATGCGCTCGGAAAGCTGACAGATATACAGCCGTTTCAACGGAAAAAGCTGCAATCAATCGTTCCTTTGTTCCGAACGTTACGAACATTAAAGCCATCGGACGCGGTGACATTTATTGAACAAAAGATGGGACTCGGTGATTACTTAAAAAAACGGGTGAACGATACGAATGTACTTGAAAAAGGGACAGATGATGTACGTGATGTGAAAACAGCTGCCAGACGCTTTGAAACGATTGAAGCCTTTCTCGCACATGCCGAACATATGAAATCTGCCGAAAAGGAAAAAACAGATGAACCCGGTGTTCAGCTCATGACGATCCACCGCGCAAAGGGTCTTGAATTCCAGACAGTATACATCACTTGTGTGGTCGACGGGGCACTGCCTCATGATTTCTCACTGGATGAACTCAGAAACGGTGATGAAGAAGCGCTGGAAGAAGAGCGCCGTTTATTATACGTGGCCATGACAAGAGCTGAACAATCTCTTTATCTGTCTGTTCCTTCATTTAGACGAGGCAAAACGGCTCATCGTTCTCGCTTTTTGTATCCTCTTCTAAAGAAAAACCGTGAATTATTTACAAAAAAACAACAGGCCCCCCTTTAAACGGAGAGCCTGTTGTTTATTTTTTGTTATTCATCATTTTAGCGATTGTATTGAAATCAAGCTTTTCTTTTCCACTAGTAATCGATTGAACGATTTTGTCTTCCATTTCTTTAGGTACACGTTTGTTCGCAAGCTGCGCTACTTTTTTAATGACACCTCGAACGGTATTCTCATCTTTAAAGTTGGCATTTTGCAAAGAACCTGCAAGTTTAAACACATCATTCATATTCACACCGGTTTTGTTTTCTACGCTTTTAAAGAATTTATTATCCATTCATTTGCCTCCTCTTTGTGGAGTAATCACCTTACTATATGAAAATAGGCGGGATATGTGCCTATCCTAAAACCTTGTTTGACCAAAGAGAAAGGAAAGCAAAAGGCTTCCCCCTTGCTTCCCTCACCTTCTTACTTTTTAGTAGTTAAAGAAAGAAGCACCAACGATGATTAGAAGGATGAAAAGCACGACAACAAGAACAAATGTTGATCCATATCCGCCGCCGTAGCCTCCACCGTAGCCGCCGCAAGAACCGCCACCGTAACCGTAACTCATATTTAAGCACCTCCTCTTCTCCCTTACAAAGTATGAAAAATGCAAGAAATGGTTTGGACGATCACATAAAAAAGTGCGGAATTTTTATTTCTGCTGTTTAAAGACGTAATCTGCCTCTGTATGACGTATCATGAATGCTTCTGTTTCTTTTGCAAAAGCCTCCATCTTCACGCCAAATGCTTTTAAGTGCTCCTCAAGATCATGCGCTTTATCCGATAGATCCATTTCAGCCTTTTCGTGCGCTTGTTCTTTCCCATCATGGGGTTTAGTGAACAAGGAACCGATTAATTGTTCGAATGCATCCATTCTGGTCACCCCTTCTCTCTTACATATGCACCACTCAAAAAAAGGGCAACAAAAAAACCGGATAAATCCGGCTTTTGTTTTTCTCTTCTATTATTGAGGTTTCTTTTTGTTTCCACAGCCGCAGCCAGTTTTCTTGATTTTTTTCGTATATACAGATTGTTGATTTGACTGCGCTGGATAACCTTGAAGCATATGTGACGGCGTTTCAGTTGGTTTCATCGCAACCCTTCCTTTCCTGTTCCATGATAGTATATGCATTTATTGAAAGCGTGTCTGATCAGAATGCCTGTTTATTTCACAAGCTTCGAGACGACCGCTTCAATGATGCCTGCTGCTGCGGCAATCGCTAATAGTAAATTAAGCCACATGCTGATGACAGGAAAAAGTATGTATATCAGAAGTAAGGCAGCAGTGCACCACATGCCAGTACACCAATAACAGCTTAACAGTTCTCCAACCCAGGACCGCAGTCCTTCCCCTTTAATGATGATATATGTTTCGACTTCACCTTGTTCATTTACCTCTTCCTGTTCTTCATGAAATAGACGGCGGAATGGCGCAGTAATGGTATCAAACACAATCAGTCTCGTCAGTCTAAAGGATGCGAGGGCAAACACGACAAATGACAAAGCACCGCTCAGAAGCCTCCACCTCCTTCTTTCTTCTTTTTCCGTCCTTTCTTTATATATGCAAGAAAAAAGACTGTCATGATGAATCGAGTGGAAATAAAATTGGGTTGTACTTTTTCACACTTTCCGATTCCAACTTGAGTCGTTGCTGCATTAAATAATGTATAGATAAGAAAGGAGTGAAAGTATTGTCTATTGAAGAAAGTGCTGAAATATTATATACACAACTGTTAAACGAATTAATCAGCAATTATGATGATTTCATTGAGATCAAAGATTCCGAAAATGTCACAATTCATAAAACAGATGTAACAGCTGCACTCTCCCTTCAAGCGACCGTAACGACAATCATTACTCTTTTAATCCAAATTCTTGTACCAGACGATGAAGTGGCTGCTGACATCACAGATCAGCTTTTAGCTGTGCAACAAGTGGAAGTCCAAAAGAAAACTGTGATTCAAATCATCAACTGCTATAACATTACAATTACATTATCAGATGCATCCATTATGAACTCCGTCCAAATTCTCACTCAAACATTGAATGTGCTCTTAGTTGAAGCCGGCATTCTTTGACCCTTTCTTTTTCTAACATGACGTATGAAAGAGGTGAAATCATCGTGGCTGAAGAGAACGAAAAAAAGGAATTTCAAATCAATACGGATATTGATCCATTAACAAGTCTTCTTGTCAGTGATGTGTTAAACAAAAACAATATCACTGATGATCAGAAAGCAAAAATTTCAGATGATCAAAGAAGAATGATTTTGAAATTAGTCGAGGACTTACAAAAGAAAGCAAATGATTTCGTAGAACAGCAGCAGGAGAAAAAAAGGCAGGCTGAGGCAGCAAAACAGCCAGAAGAAGTAGTGCCTGAACCAAAAGTACGTCCAAATCGAAATTCACTTCGAAATCGTATTCAGCAGCGTCGTAATGCTCAGCGTAATAACGATTAAATAAAAATGGGTTGCCTGCTAGGGTAAATGCCCGAGACAAAACAACGCATTCCAGCATTTAATAAAGTAAACGGAAGGAGGAATAGAAATGGATTCTAAACCATATTCTTGGGTCGCTCTAGATCGTAACTGTTCACACCACGGACACCACAGATACCACGAACACCACGACGATTGCAACTATGAAAGAAAAGCACTTTGTGACGATTATTATGATGACGAAGATGTCCTACAAGATTTGGATCAAGTAAGCTTCACAAAGCAGACATCTGAAGAGGTCATTATCGTTAGGGACTCTTGTGACATTAACGTATCTTCTGTCGATGCACAGGTTGCAGCATCTATCCAAGTAGCGATTCAAACAGCGATCATCACCATTACAAACATCTCAATCGCAGACGGTGATTTGGCAGACCGCGTCACGCAGGATCTCTTACAAGCTGCTACTCACAAACAAACAAACCGCCAAAAACTTGTCATCGAAAATTCAAGAAACGTTACAGTATCTACAATCGATGCGGACATCTCTATCGCAATCCAAACACTTACACAAACTCTTGTTGCGACAATCGTTGCAATCGGCATCCTCTAATGTCCAAAAGCAGAGCGAAAAGCTCTGCTTTTCCTTTTATAAAAATACAACAAATATAAATGGTCATTTACCCACACCAACTAGAGGGCGCATACATATGTTGTTAAGGACTAAAGTCAAATACCTTGTTAAAGGAGCTGAAATCCATGAGCTGCGGAAAACACCATGGCCGACATGATGAAAACTGTGTATGCGATGCGGTTGATAAGATTTTAGCAGAGCAGGAAGCTGTAGAAGATAAATGTCCTACGAGCTGCTACAGTAATTTATTGAGCCCAACAGTTTCTGGAAAAGATACGATTCCGTTTTTACTTTTTGATAAAAAGGGCGGGTTGTTCTCTACTTTCGGAAACATTGGAGGATTCGTTGACGATTGCCAATGCTTCGAATCTATTTTCTTCCGGGTTGAAAAATTACACGACTGCTGTGCTACGTTATCTGTATTAAGACCTGTTGATGTACACGGACATACGCTAAGCGTGTGTCACCCTTGTGACCCTGACTTCTTTGGTCTAGAAAAAACGGACTTTTGTATTGAGGTTGATTTAAACTGCTTCTGCGCAATCCAATGCTTAAACCCAGAGCTTGTCGACAGAGTCATGCCATCGAAAGATAAAAAGCATCATCACCACGGCTAAATCAACAGGCCGATCATCTAACTTGTCATGAGTCAAAGCATCCCCTTCCTTACGAATGACAGCCAATTATGCGGAGCAGTCGGTATAAGTAGCGACCGCTTCCGCATTGGTTAAAAGTAGATGCACGTACCGGCAAAAATAGCTTGTAGATGATAACAGTGCTCAAACACTCAAACAAATTTCCTAGTATAGGAGGGTTGAATATGAGCCGCAAACATTCATGGAACTGTGTAGCAGAGGCTGTTGAAAACATTCACGACTTACAAAATGCCGTCGAAGAAGATTGCCCGACCAGCTGTTACAGCAATCTCCTTTCTCCATCACATTCTTTAGGTGACACTGTCCCATTTGTTCTCTTTACATCCAAATCAAAACCATTCGTCGCATTCGGAAATGTCGGAGAAGTAGATCCAGGCCCTTGCTTCAGCACTGCATTTTTCAGAGTCGAACATATCTGTGATCACTGTGCAACACTCAGCTTGCTTATCGCATTTGACAAAGACCGTCATATTTTAGATTTTACAGATAAAGATTCCTTATGTGATGTGTTTCGATTAGAAAAATCGAAGTATTGCGTTGAAGTAGACCTTGACTGCTTCTGCGCAATCGAATGCCTAAACCCAAGACTCATCAACCGTAACTGCTAACAAAAAAAGTCCCTATATGGGACTTTTTTTCTTTGTTAAAAACCAAGCGGGTGGATGGAAGAAATCTCAGCAATCGCTAATTCGACTGGATTTCCCCCGCCTGCTGTACGAATGATCACAGTATCATCTTTTCGATCCATGATGATTCCTCTATATGTTTTACCATCAGCTTCAATCAGACAAAGAGCCCTTGGCATATTATGAGGCAGTCTTGTGAGAAAATCGACTTTTTCATCAATACTCATCTGACTTAAAGGCTTTTTCACTCGTTTTCTTCTTGGTTCTTCTTTTGTTTCATGAAAGACACCCTCTGGCTGGTTTCCTTCTTCTTGCTGAGGCTCTTGCTTTTGTATGAGCTCTGGTTCTTGTATGTTTTCTTGTTCCTGTGCAAGCTCGGTTTCTTGTATGTTCTCTTGTTCCTGTGCAAGCTCAGCCTCTTGTGCGATATCTCGTTCTTCTGTAAATTCGGCTTCTTGTTTTATTTCTCGATCTTGCTGGAGTGCAGGCGGCTCAGCTTCTTTTTTCTGCTCTATTCCTTGAATCGCAGGCTCCTGCTGCGTGCTTTCTTCGATCTCGCCTTTTGCATTGTGATCACTTTCTGACTGTTTTTCTGATTTCTTTCGCTTTCTCACAATATTTTGCATGGCCGGCTTTGATTCATGATAGCTCGGCTGAACAATATACATCAGCGGCTTTTGATTCTCATCACCTTTATTTGACATACTAATCCCTCCCGAATGATTCATTCCTTATATATATGAACGGAGGGCTCAAATCAGAAGAAAAATAAAAAAACAGCATACCCTTCATCGGTATGCTGCAAGTCATGTATTCGTTTATCGGGCAATGATATGGAAGCCAGAATCAACATGCAGATTCTCACCTGTCATGCCGCGAGATAGATCACTGAATAAGAATAGAGCTGTATCGCCAACTTCTTCAGGAGTTGTTGTACGACGAAGCGGTGCACGCTCTTCAATATCCTTCAGAATGGTATTAAAGCCGCTGATGCCTTTTGCAGATAACGTACGAATTGGACCAGCAGAAATACTGTTCACACGGATGCCTTCTGCGCCTAAATCAGCTGCTAAATATTTCACGCTTGCTTCAAGTGATGCTTTCGCTACACCCATTACGTTGTAGTTAGATACAACACGCTCTCCGCCTAGGTATGTAAGCGTCACAATGCTTCCACCCTCTGTCATTAATGGACGTGCTGCTTTTGCTACAGCAGTTAATGAGTATGCACTAATGTTGTGCGCCAAAAGGAAACCTTCACGGTTCGTGTTCAAGTATTCGCCAACAAGCTCTTCCTTGTTTGCAAATGCAATGGCATGCGCAACGCCATGAATGACTTGTACTTTTTCTTTAATTGCAGCAAAACATTTTTCGATTTCTTCATCACTTGTCACATCACACGGAAGAATAATTGAATCATCACGCTCAAGTGTGCTTGCAAGCTCTTTTACCGATTCAGCAAGGCGATCTCCAACATAAGTAAAAATCAAACGAGCTCCAGCTTCATGAAGTGAGCGGGCAATTCCCCATGCGATGCTTCGTTTATTGGCAACACCCATCACCACGATATTACGGCCTTCTAAAGAAAAGTTCATATGTAATAAAGCCTCCTATTTTTTCAAGACATAGTATTAGTACCTGATCATAATATTATCACAGATCATAAGAGAATGACAATTTCCTCTGAAAGAAAGTTTCATTTTCGCAAAAAAACCGCCTTCACAAGGAAGACGGTTCGATTCCCTTAACGTTTGATTCTGTTTTGCTGATAAGCAAAATGGTTCGTAGGCCCGTGTCCAGATCCAATTCGTAAAGGGAATTTGATCGCTTCATGGACAAAGGTTTCTGCTGTTTCAAAGGCTTCCTTTATCGAATAACCTTTCGCAATTTCAGCTGTTAATGCTGCTGCAAACGTGCAGCCTGTGCCATGTGTATGTGGTGTATCAATATGTTCATTTGTGATTTCAATAAAGCCTTTTCCATCATACAGCAGGTCGGTAATCATCCCATCAGATGGACCATGGCCGCCTTTGATCACAACATGTTTCGTTCCGAGCTCATAAAGGCGCTCTGCTGCCAGATAGCGATCCTCTTTCGTCTGAATACGTAAACCTGATAGTACTTCTGCCTCAGGAAGATTCGGCGTTACAGCATAGCTCACAGGCAGCAAGTGTGTTTTCATCGCAGCGACCGCATCTTCATTTAATAAAGAGGCTCCTCCTTTTGCGATCATGACTGGATCTACAATCAGCTTCATATTATATTGAACCGTTTTTTCAGCTACGATCTTGATCATGTCTGCACTCCACAGCATCCCTGTTTTGACGGCATCTGGCAGTAAATCTTCTGCCACTGCATCTATTTGACGCTCTAACGCCTCAATTGAAAGCGGATATATCCCATGAACACCTAGTGTGTTTTGCGCAGTTATCGCTGTGATTGCAGACATTCCATACACACCGAGCTCCTGAAAAGTTTTCAAATCGGCCTGAATGCCTGCTCCGCCGCCAGAATCAGAACCCGCGATTGTGAATGCTTTTTTGATCGTCATTTCTTCACACCTCTCATTAGCCAATCCATTGATGATAAATCGTTCTTGCTTTGGCAATATCATTGGTTCCATGAACAAGCGCTCTGCCATCTTTAAATAAGACAAGCTTAAATTCATCCTTTTGACATGAAAGCAAATATGGATTTTCAAGCACATCCATCCCTGCTTTCTTTAACCGAAGAGCTACTTCATGTAAAGGTGGCGGTGTTTCTGCTGCACTGCGGATTTGTACCGTATTGCGGCCGCATAGTACATCTGCCTTCGCTCTCTTGTCATATGAAAGAAATGGATAAGTCTTCAGTCCACAGCTTGGACATTGCTTCTTCTTTAAAGATGTAGCCGACCGAATGTCAGATCGTTCATTTTTCCATAAATCGAAGGATTTTAATATTGGCGTCACTTGATGTCCTGTTAAATATTTAAGTGCATCTGCCACTTGATATGCGGCCACCTGCTGCACAACTGGACTAATGATACCTGCTGTATCACAAGTCATACCTTGTGCAGGTAAATGTTCAAGCAGACAGTGTAAACACGGCGTCTCACCAGGAATCACAGTAAATTGAATGCCATAACTGGCTACACAGGCCCCATAAAGGAACGGAATTTGATGTTTGACAGCAGCATCATTTGCAATCATTCTTACCTCAAAATTATCCGCTGCATCGACAATGATCGAAGCCCCGCTGACCAGTTCGTCAATATTGTGAGCAGTCACATCAATCACGATGCCTTTGACGTAAACGTCACTGTTTACTTGCTTGAGTCTTTTTTCAGCCGCCACAGCCTTTGGCAGCCGATCCTTCACGTCTTGCTCCGTGTAAAGCTGCTGGCGCTGAAGGTTGCTCCATTCAATATAATCTCGGTCCAAAATGGTGACAGATCCAACGCCGGCACGAACGAGCATTTCTGCACTAGCCGTTCCAAGTGCCCCCGCTCCAATAATGACCGCCTTTGAGTCATTTAGCCGCTTTTGTCCCTCTGTTCCAATTGGCTGAAAAAGCTCTTGGCGTGAATAACGAGTGCTCAAAATGACGGCATTCCTTCCTGTGGACTGCTCGCTGTCCCATAGTTTTTCAGGGGAATACGTCCTGCCTCATAGCCTAGTCTTCCTGATTCAATCGCCAGTTTCATTGCTTTTGCCATTTTCACAGGATCCTTTGCACCAGAGACAGCGGTATTTAGTAATACTGCGTCAGCTCCAAGCTCCATCGCATAAGCTGCATCCTTCGGAGAACCTACGCCAGCATCAATAATGACCGGCACCTTCGCCTGCTCGATAATAAATGAGAGATTCAGAGGATTTAGTAAGCCTTGGCCTGAACCAATCGGAGAAGCACCTGGCATGATGGCGTGGACACCGAGTTCTTCTAATTTTCTTGCGAGCACCACATCATCAGATGTATATGGCAGCACGATAAATCCTTCTTCGAGCAGCATTTCAGATGCTTTTAATGTTTCAACTGGATCTGGCAAAAGAGACCTTGAACAGCCAATGACTTCTACCTTGATCATGTCACACAGCCCAGAAGCCCTTGCTAAACGGGCAATACGCACTGCCTCTTCTGCTGTACTTGCACCAGCTGTATTCGGAAGCAGCGTATATCTTGATAAATCAAGCTGCTCTAGAAAATTAGGCTGAGATGCTTCGAATATGTTCATCCTTCTGACAGCAAAGGTTAAAATTTCGGCTTCCGATACGTTCACCGCTTCTTTTTGAACCTCAAATGATGGGTACTTCCCTGTTCCGAGTAATAGTCTTGATGTGAATGTTTTTCCGCCAATGTGCAGCATTGGATCATCCTCCTCCTACAAAATGAACGATTTCAATCGTGTCATTTGGTTGAATCACTACTTGTTGAAACGCTTCTTTATCAATGATTTCTTGGTTCTTTTCAACGATCACCACACGGTTTTCAAGCTGATAGGCTGATAGCAGATCATAGATCGTTCCATTCTCTTGATCGAAGTCAACGATTCTGCCATTCAATTGAATCTTCATACGAATAGTGCCTCCTTTCGTCCAATACGAAATGCGTGAAGCCATTCCTCTTTGACCGGTTTGTCTAATATGAGGTCACGAATGATTTCTCCAGTAATCGGCGCAAGTAAAATGCCATTCCTGTAATGCCCTGCAGCAAAAAGAATACGCTTGTCTTCGGGATGTCTTCCGATATAGGGGTGCCGATCGTTTGTCGCCGGACGAAGGCCTGCCCAGCACTTTTCAATCGGCATCTCTTTAATAGAAGGCATCAGCTGAGACGCCTTTTGAATCACAGCTTCCATGCCACCAAGCGTTGGAACAGCCTGCCACTCGTTTGGCTTCATCGTTGCACCGATAACAAGCTTTCCACTATCTCGCTGAACGATATAACAATGATCATGATAAATGGTGTGTGCGAGCGACGGACCATTATTCCATACAGACACACATTCCCCTTTTACTGGATAAAGAGAATGCGATAATCCGAACTCTTCAAAAAAACGGCCAGACCATACACCACTTGCGACTGTCAGGTCATCACATGTGAATGTGCCCTTCGGTGTTCTGACAGTTAACACTTCTTTGCCCCGCTTCACTTCGATCACAGGTGTACACTCTTTCACATCTGCTCCGTAGCGGACCGCCGCCTGCCACAAAGCCCTGCATACAGCGTAAGGCTCCACATGCACATCCTCTTCAATCAAACCTGCTCCCAGCATGTGATCTGTGACTTGAGGCATGTATTTTTTTACGTTGCTTGCGTCAAGCCACTTAAACGTAGACAAATGCTGCATCCGGCAAAGGGCCTGCTTCTCTTCTTCTGTAAAGGCGACCTTCATGATGCCGCCTGCTGAAGTCCGAATATCAATACCTGATTCATGCAAAAGATCGACCTTTAATTTTTCGTATAATGCCTGGCTTGCTCTGCCTGCCTGAAAGAAAATATCCTCATGCCCCTCTCCTTCAGCATGTGCACCGAGCATCCCGGCAGCCGCACTTGTCGTTTGCTTCCCTATCTCATTCGCTTCAAATAAGACCACCTGTTTTCCTGCTTTTGCAAGGTGATAGGCGATTGACATCCCTATGATTCCACCACCAATGATTGCAACGTCATAATGCTTTTTCATAAGGATTCTCCTTTACCTTTTCAGAAAATGCTTGTGCCATCATACGCGGCTGATGATGAGTAAAAATCCCAGACATGACAGCGATTCCTTTCACATGAGCGTGTTTCAATTCTGAAACTCGTTCTGGGGTCATCCCGCCGATGGCCACCACTGGAATTGTTAGTGCAGTAGTCAGTTCTTTCACAAGCTGTACACCTCTTGCCTGAAGTCCTGGTTTACAAGAGGTGGCATATACGTGCCCAAACATGACATACTCTGCTCCATTTTTCTCTGCTGCTTTCGCTTCTTCTATCGAATGGACGGACACCCCTGCATGAAGGTGAGGGAATTTTCTTCGCAGCTCCTTCGGCGAAAAGCTATGACCCGGAAGATGCACCCTGTGAATATTGGTTAGCAGCGCCACGTCTACTCGGTCATTGATCACGAGCTTTTCTTTCGGCACACCTTCTAAAAGGAGATTCTTCACGAGATCAACAAGCTCACCTGCTGTTTTAGAACGTTCCCGAATATGAATAAAATCCACTTCAGACGCAATGGCTTTTATTTGTTTGATCAGTTCACCCGCAGGAAGCGAATCATTTGTCACTGCGTGGAGTTCCATTTGCACCAACCCCATCTAAGCATGCTGTTTGCCACAATTCTTTTTGATACGCCATCTCCCAAAAATGATATTCGTAATAGCTTGAAATCACAAAATTTTCTTTCATATTGGCGCGTACATGTTCTGGTGCTATTTCTGCTAGTTCATCAAAGCGGTTCACCTGTTCGAAAACGAGTTCCTTAAACCAATCGCCTCCATATGTCAAAATCCATTCTTGATAAATTGGATGGTCAGGTGTTGTTTGTTTCAGCTTTTCACCTACCTCATAATAGAGCCAGTAACACGGTAATAACGCGGCTAAAATCTCTTCAAACCGTCCGCTTTTTACAGATCGATACATATGAGAGGTATACGCATAAGCAGTCGGGGAAGGCTTAAAGTTCTCAATGGCTTCATCAGAAATTTGCAGAAGCTCTGTAAATTTCCTATGCAGCGACAGCTCTGCTTCATACGTGCCCTGGGCATGATACGCCATTCTGCCCGTCGTATGTAAGTCCTCACTAATCGCCGCTCCATATGCCTGCACCTTTGCAAAATGAGTTAAATAATACGAATCCTGCATCACGTAATAGGTGAAACGATCGAGTGAAAGTGTGCCATCCCCAATCCCTTTGACAAAAGGATGCGTAAAGCTTCCATTCCACCATGTTGCTGCAGCCTCTTTACATTCTGTTGAAAACGTCATGTTCCTCTCCTCCTGTTTTTCCATATAAAAAAGCCACTTTCCGCGTGGAAAGTGGCTTGGAATTTGTAAAAAGCATAGTCAAAAACCGCACCACTTCCCTACGCAGGTATGAACCTGTTCAGGTAATGAGGGTCTAAAAGTCGACACTTTTATCTCAGCCCTTTTAAAGGACTCCCCTAGTGGATCAAATATATGATGTTGTACCTCTATCTTAATCAGGAATTGTTCATTGGTCAAGGGTTCATTGTCATTCTAATTGGGCTCTTAGTCCTGCCACATACTCCCGGGAGCCCGATACAAGCACACGGTCGCCGCTTCTAAGTGTCGTATCTCCATGCGGTACTAAGCTGTCTACCCCTCTGAAAATGCGGACAAATACCAAATCACCGGTGAAAGGAAATTCTCTCAGCATGACATTATGATAACGATGATTGTTCATTTGAATTTGATACAAAGAAGAATCCTCATTTGTTAGCAATCGAATCGCATCAGGTGCTTCAATCAAAGCTCTTAGCACCGTTTTAGATGAAAGGAAAGTAGAAAACGTATCAATGCCCGCTTCCTTCAATGTCAGCTCTGCCTCTGCTTTGTTGACACTTGCAATGACTTGTTTTGCTCCTTCTTCTTTTGCAAATAAAGCAATTTCCTTATTTTTCGTCTCACTGCCTGTTGCGACGACAAGGACATCTTCTTGGCCGACGCCTGCCTTTCTCAGCGTCTCATCGTCGTATTGTTCAATTGATTCGACTTCAAAGATAGAGTCTGCCAGCAGTGCTTCCTTATTTTCTTGAAACACATGCAAAATCCGAATGTCATATTCATCCTGATGCAAATCAAGTGTGACAGGTAAGGTCAGCTGATTTGCACCAATAAAGGTCACACGCTTCTTATGGCTCGCCGCTTGTTCTTTTTTAAACAGCGCTTTAAACCAAACAGGTGTTAAAATACTCGTTAGCACAGCAACTAAAATCAGCGCTCCAGACATTTTATGATCAATGACACCGAGCCGCTCACCAATCGTCGCAGCTGCAATGACGAGAGATAATGTTGAAGTTAATAAAAAGCCTGAGCCGATGACCTTATTCATGTCATACCATTTTTTCAAATAAAGAATTGGGATGAGTTTACTAATAAGCAACGCAATAAACAGCAGCGGAATCATGATCATGATGGTTGGATCCTTAAACAGTGCCCATATATTCAGATCCACTCCGACCATCACAAAAAAGATCGGGATTAAAAATCCGTAGCCAAATGAGTCCAGCTGCTGAACGAGCTCTTTATTTGGCGAAAGAAGGGACACAAGTACGCCAGCTAAAAACGCCCCAAGAATATTTTCAGCCCCGAGTGATTCAGATAAGGCAACTAAGACTATAATGAGAGTAAAGATTGCCCTTGTCCCAATTTGCACGGTTCCTTTTGACATCGACTGAAAAATTGACTTTGTCTTAAATACGCGGCCAAATAAATAAAGAAGAATGCCTGCAGCAAATAATAAGAGCAGAAGCCACATGTTCCCTGTTCCATCTCCATAAATGGAGGAAAACACTGCAAGTAAAATCATCGTGACCAAATCAGCAATGACAGCTACAAGCAGAATGATTTGACCGATATTCGTCTGCATCAACTTTTCCTCTTTTAAGGTTGGCACCACTACGCCTAATGAGATGGTAGAGATAATGAGCGTCATTAAAAAGGCATTTTGGATAAACCCTGCGAGTACAAACGCATAGGACAGGATAAAAGAAATACAAAATACCCCAAGAAAAATAATGGTGGCTGCTTTAAATGTATTTGGTTCTTTTAAACCATTTGGAAGTTCTCGTGCTTTCTTCTTTGACTCAAAAGAAGAAAAATCTATTTCAAGTCCACTTAAAAACATCAGAAAAATAAAACCGAGCATGGATAATGTATCTAACCACGCATCATGTTCGACAACCAGTTGAAGACCGCTTTTCCCAATGATGAGCCCCATAATGATTTCAGCTACAACGACCGGAATGGTCAGCTTAAATCGGTGCAATAAAATAGGGGTGAAAAAGGCGACAATAATAACGACAACGAGTGATGAAACAGATGTATGCTCCATTGGCTAAAGCCTCCTAACATTCATGTTTAATTTTATAAGTCTTACGTTAAAGGATTGATTCTAACAATTGCCTAAATGAAATGAAAGCCATTCGTTATATTTTCTAAAATTCAAACTTCTTTATATCCGACGAATGGATGAAAAAAATCAGGAGGAAACCTTATGAAATTCGATATCATTGGCGATATCCACGGCTGCTACGAAGAGCTGCTTACCCTCATACACAAACTAGGATACGAACTCAAACATGGATTACCCGTCCATCCTGATAAGAGAACGCTGGCCCTTGTTGGTGATTTAACAGATCGAGGGCCTCAGTCAGTAGACGTCATGCGATTTGTCATTCATGCCTATTCACAAGGCGCAATCCGATATGTACCTGGCAACCATTGCTTTAAGCTTTATCGTTATTTAAAAGGAAATCCCGTCAAATTGCTTCATGGCATCGAAACGACAGTGAACGAAATAAAAAAACTGCCAACTCATGAACAAAACAAATTGTCACATGAATTTAAGCAGTTATTTGAGAAGGCTCCGCTTTATGATGTACTCATTCCTGATGAGCTGATCATTGCACACGCAGCGATGAAGGAAAAGGATATTGGAAAAAAGCCGAATAAACAGATGCGGTCCTACTTATTATTTGGTGCCGTCACAGGAGAAACATGGCCAGATGGACGGCCTGTTCGCAAGGACTGGGCAAAGGAATATCACGGAAAACCGTGGATTGTGTACGGCCATACACCTGTGAAAGAGCCTCGATTCGTTGGCAGAACCGTCAATATTGATACAGGCTGTGTATTTGGCAACAAACTGTCTGCCCTCACATACCCTGAGCTTAAAACGGTCTCCGTTCCCTCATCTATGCCTTATGACGATTCAAGATTTCAGCATTTCACATTATAAAAAAACCCGGCCCTGCGATGCAGGTGACCGGGTTTCTCTAATTAAAAAGCAAGGATTTCATATCATCAGGAAGCGGAGCTGAAAATGTCATTTGCTCACCTGTCATCGGATGAGGAAACACAAGGGTTTCACTATGCAGTGCCTGCCTGTCTATCCGCTCGGCCCTTCCGCCATACAGCGTATCTCCGATGAGCGGATGCCCAAGAAATTGCATATGCACACGAATTTGATGTGTTCTCCCGGTTTCAAGCGAGAGAGACACATCCGACATATTTAACTCAGCGATTACTGCTCGCACGGTATAATGCGTCACTGCCTCCTGCCCAGTATCATCAACCATCCGCTCGATGATACTATCCCCTTTTCGGGCAATTTTTGCAGCGATGGTTCCATGTTTTTCTGTGATCATGCCATGTGTAAACGCTCTGTATGTTCGCTTAACCGCTCCACTCTTTTGTGCCTTAGCTAAAAGGCTATGGGCAAAACGATGCTTCGCCACAAGCATAACGCCAGATGTATCACGATCAAGACGGTTCACTAAATGAACCGTATGCCGAACAGACTGCTTGGCATAATGGTGCAGTAATCCATTCGCAATACTGTGCTCGGGGTGCTCCCGAGAAGGGATCGAAGGAATATACGGCCTTTTATTCAGCACAAGGACATGCTCGTCCTCAAATATAATATCAAGCGGAATCGGTGCAGGCTTCAGCCCTTCACTCACTTTTTCCTCGGGAAATAAAATGGTGAGCCTGTCCCCTTCATGCAGCTCATATCTCACGGTAACATGCTCTCCATTAATGAGGAGGTCACCGCCATCAAACTTAATATCCGTCAGCATTCTTTTCGAAATACCAAGATCAATTAAATATTCCTTTAAAAACAGCCCTTCTTCTTTGGCTGTCATGGTTTTGTTTAACGTAAAGTATTCCAGCGAGAACAACCTCTTTCTTATTCTCCTTTTCCGATAAAGGAATCTTGCACCCTTTTCCAAAACGGAAACGGTCTAAATCTAGCAAAACGGACATTCTCATCTGCCACCCGGCATTGAATGGATTTGACGTCTTTATGAAGCAGCGTCAAATGATCAATCGTCACCTGAAAATCGACATCATTCCTCGGCTTAATCACACAAGTATGGTGGTCAGGCAAAATAAGCGGTGAACCGACCGTCCGAAACACTCTGTTGTTGATTGAAGCCATTTCTGCCAGCTGAATGGCTCTAATGGAAGGATGAATAATGGCGCCTCCAAGTGCCTTATTATAGGCCGTACTGCCTGATGGAGTAGACAAACAAAGGCCGTCACCTCTGAATGTTTCAAACAGCTGGCCTCTGATTTCAACATCTGCCACAAGTGTCCCTTCCATGCTTTTAATCGTACATTCATTCATTGCTAAATATTTCTCTTCTCTGCCGCCGTCGTTGTATCTGACAATGACCTCTAAGATCGGATATTCCACAATATGATAAGGCGTTTTCGCAATGGCTAAGACGAGTTTTTCAATCTCACTCGGCACCCAGTCAGCATAGAAGCCAAGATGACCTGTATGAACACCGACAAAGGCTGTTTCATTCAGACGGTTGCTGTAGCGGTGAAAGGCATAAAGAAGGGTGCCGTCTCCACCAACCGTAATGACAAGATCCGGTTCCTCTTCATTTAGTTCCATGCCAAAATCCAATAAGTAGGTCTGAATTTTACTTTTGAGCGTGTCAGATACAGAATTCCCTTTTGAAGAAACTGCAAATTTCATGAATTCTTCTCCTTTTTCACCTTGCTGCTATGAGAGGGCAGCATCATATTTGATCAAACTGGCTCAGCTGTCGTTTTTCTTTTTCCGGGAAAATGCCACTTGTGCTTCTTGAATTTCCCCTCTAATTTCGGACATCTCTTCATCGAGACGAGATGCTGCCTCAGATGCTCTTTGAAGGCGCAGCTTGACCTTCTCCGGGATATTCCCGCTATATTTATAATTCAGAGAATGCTCAATGGTCGCCCAAAAGTTCATCGCAAGCGTACGAATTTGGATTTCGACAAGGAGCTGCTTCTCTCCGTTGATCGTTTGCAGCGGATATAACACAACAAGGTGGTAAGAGCGGTATCCGCTTTCTTTATGTTCTGCAATATAGTCGCGTTTATCTACAACCACAAAATCTTTACGTGACTGGAGCATTTTTTTCACGACTTGTATATCTTCTACAAACTGGCACATAATGCGAAGCCCAGCAATATCCTGCATCGTTTCAATCTCATGCATCGGGATGTTTTTACGCTTTGCCTTTTCTAATATGCTGGCAACGGGTTTCACTCGGCCTGTGACAAATTCTACTGGTGAATGGTCATCCTCGAATTCATACAGCTTTCGAATGCCTTTTAGTTTCACTTTTAATTCTTCGACTGCTTGTTTATACGGTGCGAGGAATTGATCCCATTGTTTTTTGTCCATGAAACTTCCCCCAATTCCATATACCTAATTATTTCAGAGGAATGTGCTTTTCACTTTCTCTTCCATATCTCCGTAATTGGCATTGTCTTTAATATTGTCGATTAAATAATGTAATTCCTGTTGAAGCTGAATGAGTTCCAGCGAATATTCATCCGATGCCAAATAGACAGGGATGTCACGATTCATTGCTTCTTTTAATGGAGCCCATGTATGTTCCCCTAAAATAAGATACGAAAAGGACTCCTCGGTTTCAAGTATGTAAACGAACGCAAAGTGATCAGAATCAACAAGCATTTGTCCTGATGCTTTTGCTTTTTGGATTTGCTCTTCTGACTGGATTGTCAAAATCAGCCTGTCTTCTTTTAAAGTTGCTTCTGTGATTTCAATTCTGTTTTGCATCATGATCTCCTTTACAACAAAGTACAGCTTTATTTTATCATATCAAGTTCAATATTGATAAACCGAACTTTTGGAGAAAATCCTGTTTTTCTCTTTTAAATGATTCTTTCCCACGATTCTTCATTCATTTTGGTTCACGCCTAAAGAAATTAAAGAGAATAAAACAGTCTTTTACATGGTGAACACACTTCATGTACAATAATCATATTTCCTCTAAATGAAAGGTTGATGTCAAAATGGCACAGGAAATTGAAATAGAACTAAAACAATTATTAATGAAAGAAGAATTTGATCAGCTGAAACAGCATTTTCAATTGAAGGATGCGGATTTCCACACACAAACCAACTATTATTTTGATACACCTCAATTTGATATAAAATCTCAATTGGCTGCATTAAGAATGAGAGAAAAAAACGGTCAATGGGTGCTCACATTAAAGGAACCGCACGAGATAGGCTTGCTTGAAACCCACCAAACGATCGCTCCCCCATCACAACTTAACGATTTTGAGCTGCCAGAAGGTGAAGTTGCGGACAGATTAGACCACCTGAACATTCAAACTGATCAAATTGTGTACTTTGGTTCACTTGAAACGTCAAGAGCAGAAAAAATGATCCAAGAAGGCTTAATTGTTTTGGATCACAGCCGATATTTAACAGTAGAGGACTATGAACTTGAATTTGAAGTGAGCGACCTGGAAATCGGACAAGCCGCTTTCTCCACATTGCTCCGCAAATTTCATATCCCAGTACGAAACACGAAAAACAAAGTCGTTCGTTTTTATGAAGAAAAAATGAAAACACAGAATAGATGAATTCCTTGAAGGAGGAACATGATGAACGTTAATCAACTTCAATCCTTTATGCAGCTTCAAGCGCTTAAAACGTTACAAACAGATCCAGCACAAACGCAAATGTCTGCGGGTCAAGAATCGAATGCCCAAGCTTCATTTCAGTCGCTGCTGCAAGATTTTTTAGGCGGATCAGAATTATCACGTCTCCCGCTTTCCATCTCTGCTTTTATGGGCACGGATCCATCAACGGCTCCGAACACGCAATATGCGCGTACAAACCCATATTTATCTGCGATTGCCGGCAGTGATCAGCTTCAAGCTCAATCTTTATATGCAAATGACAATCAATTAAATACAGCGAATGGCATTGGAAATGTCTTAAACAACAGCTACACACCGCCGCTTCAAAAGGCTGTCTCCAGTGGCTCATCATCAAAAGAGATTAATCAAATCGTGTCACAAATGGCTCAAAAGCATGGCGTTCCTGAAAAGCTTATTCACGCAGTCATTAAGCAGGAATCCGGCTATCGCACGAATGCTGTCAGCCATGCAGGTGCGCTTGGTCTCATGCAGCTCATGCCATCTACGGCTAAGTCACTTGGCGTCAACAATGCCTTTGATGCTACCCAAAACATTGAAGGCGGAACGAAGTATATAAAACAAATGCTTCAGAAATATAACGGAAATATCTCACTCGCCTTAGCTGCCTATAATGCAGGTTCAGGAAATGTAGATAAATACGGGGGCATCCCTCCATTTAAAGAAACACAAAATTATGTAAAGAAAATCACAGCTCAATATTTCGCTTAAACCGAAGAGAATAACCTCTTCGGTTTTTTGTATGTCGCTTTTCCCCCTTTTTTGACTGAATGTGTTATGATATGGTCAATTGATCACGGAACCCGCCCCACTCTTTATTTCGAGCAGACCAAAGCTGTTTGTTTGTGGAATTGAGATGAGGTTGTTAAAATAAGTACAAGAATAGAAACAATAAAATAGAACAAACTGAATATCACTTTTGAAATAAATGAAATGCGCAATAGGGTGAGTCATCCTATTAACTACGAGTAAAAGGAGTAGTCAACATGGTACAATCGTTTAACGCACCTTACGAAGCGGTTGGAGAGGAACTTCTATCGCAACTTGTTGATACTTTTTATGAAAATGTAAAGTGTCATCCTTTGCTTCATCCTATTTTCCCGGATGACTTAAAAGAAACAGCAAGAAAACAAAAACAGTTTTTAACGCAATATTTAGGCGGACCACCGCTTTATACAGAGGAGCATGGCCACCCAATGCTGCGGGCGAGACATCTCCCTTTTCCGATTACTGAGGAGCGGGCGGACGCATGGCTTGAATGCATGGAGGATGCAATGGATCAAGTAGGACTAACCGGCGATATTCGTGACTTTTTATTTGAACGGCTTTCTCTGACGGCTCGTCATATGGTCAACCAAACACCTGAAAAGGATGGACGATCTTGAGCTGCAATTCGCACGATCAATATTTCTCACACTGTCACGGACATCCTCAAAAGCCGATTGAAATCTATGTATTCATTGATCCGCTAAGCCCAGACTGCTGGTTATTAGAGCCATCCATTAAAAAATTGAAAATGAAATATGGCCGTTTTTTCACTTTACGAACAGTAACAAGTTCTAGTATTAATGCATTGAATCGGAAAAGAAAGAAACATTTACTGACTGAAGCATGGGGGAAATTTGCCACTAAAACGCAGACCAAAAAAGAACAAATGCTGTCTGAACAAATTGTGACATCACCCTACCTCGCCTCACTCGCATTAAAAGCAGCGGAGCTTCAAGGAAGAAAATGCGGAATGAAATTTTTGCGTCTCATTCAAGAATCGCTTTTTTGCCATCAGCAAGATGTCACAAGTGAGCAGGTGCTGATAGAAAATGCAAAAAGTGCTGGTCTGGACATCGAGGAATTCCAGCGCGACATTCATTCTCAAAGTGCGGTGAAAGCACTGCAATGTGATATGAAAATTGCAGCTGAAATGGACGTATCTGAGCTTCCGACCTTCGCCTTTTTTAATACCGTAAATGGAGATGAAGGATTAAAAATTTCAGGTGCCTACTCTTATGATATATACGAGGAAATCCTTTTTGAAATGATTGGTGAAAAACCAACACCATCAGAACGGCCTCCAATTGAATGGTTTATTGCATACTTTCAATTTGCATCCGCAAAAGAGATAGCCGTTGTTTATGACCTGACGCTTGAAGAAGTTGAACGAGAAATGAAGAAGCTGGCTTTCGCTCAAAAGGTAGAACGTGTACAAGTGCAGCAAGAAATGTTTTGGCGCTATAAAGAGAATGACAACCATACAGATCTTGATGTCTATCGCTGTGAAAATGAACATGGGTGCTGACCCATGTTTTTTCTTTACTCCAAAAAGGAACATTTGTTCCATTTATAAACACGAAGAAACCGCGCCGGGATAAGCGCGGTTTCACTATGTCTTAACGACAACAAAGGGGATGGGAGAAATTTTTCACGGTCAAACAAAGGGGTAATGTTTGTATGTGATTAATTTCACATCTGTAGTATATCAAATTTTGTCGACTTATGACAACAGATATACTATATGTTCATATTTTTGTCACAAAACATAAGAGGGTTGTCACTTTCATATAGTAAAAGTAACAAAAAAATGGGGGGATCTGCATGCGCAGCACAACTATTGGACTTGTTGCCATTGGCTTATGTTTCTTTTTAAATATATTAGGCTTAATGAAAATGCTTCCTCTTTATTTGACGTCTCCACTCTTATTTGCTGCGATTCTTTTTACGCTTTATCGAATGAATCATCGTAAGACCTTTAGAGGTTTTAAAGGTTGATCATTAAAAAGGATTGGCCTCTCTATCTGAAGAGGTCTTTTTTATGAGAAAAAAACTCCTGTCAAAAGATGAGCTGGCACTCACACGTCTGACAGAAGTCTTTTCATTACTCACCTGTTTTAGAGATGAGCTCTTCCATTTCTTTTAGTTTTTCTTCAAACAATTGGCATGCTGCTTCAATTGGTTCTTTAGAAGCCATATCAACACCAGCTTTTTTCAGCACATTGATTGGATAATCAGAGCTTCCTGCTTTAAGGAAATCTGTATAGCGCTCTACCGCTGGTTTTCCTTCTTGTAAGATTTGCTTGCTTAATGCCTGCGCCGCACTATAGCCTGTCGCGTATTGATACACATAATAGTTGTAATAGAAATGAGGAATTCTCGTCCACTCTAATCCAATTTCCTTATCAACCACCATGCCGTCACCAAAATACTTCTTGTTCAGGTCATAATAAAGGTTCGTCATAAATTCTGGCGTTAAAGCCTCTCCTTCTTGTGCTTTCACATGAATAAGATGCTCAAACTCAGCAAACATCGTTTGTCTGAATACTGTTCCTCTAAATCCTTCTAACAAGTGGTTTAATACATACAAGCGCTGTTTTTTATCGTCTAAATGATTAAGCAGGTATTCGCCTAGTAACGCTTCATTTGTAGTGGAAGCCACTTCAGCTACAAAGATACTATAGTTTCCATACGGATATGGCTGGTGCTTCCTCGTGTAGTAGCTGTGTACAGAGTGCCCAAATTCATGAGCCAGCGTAAACAAATTATCAATGTTATTCTGCCAGTTCATGAGGATATATGGATTTGTACCATAGCTTCCTGATGAATAAGCACCGCTTCGTTTCCCTTTATTCTCATAAACGTCTACCCAGCGATTTTCGAGTCCTTCTTTTAACACGGACACATATTCTTCTCCTAATGGCGCTAACCCTTTCAGCATATAATCCTTTGCTTCATCGTAGGTGAGCTTCATGCCAGCATCTTTCACAAGTGGTGTATACAAGTCGTAATTGTGCACTTCATCAAGCTTTAATACCTTTTTGCGTAATTCAATATAGCGGTGTAACAACGGTAAATATTGATGAACTGTATCAATTAGATTGTCATACACTTCTTCTGGGATGCTGTTTCGTGATAGTGCTGCTTCTCTTGCCGATTTGTAATTTCGTACTTTTGCATAAAAATTATCCTTTTTAATTGAACCGCTTAGTGTAGAAGCAAGTGTGTTCTTATACTGATCATACGTTTTATACACAGCTTTAAAGGCATTCTTTCTCACTTCACGATCATCACTATTTAAAAATGTAATAAAGTTGCCGTGGGTAATTTTCTTTTCCTCCCCATTCTCATCCTTTACAGAAGGGAACGAAATATCGGCGTTGTTAAACATACTAAAAGTAGTAGATGCAGATGAAAGTGGTTCAGAGGCCTCAGCTAATAAAGCTTCTTGTTCCTCACTTAAAATATGTGGACGCTCTTTATTAATTTCTTCGAGAGCATGAGAATACAGTTTTAATTCTTCTTTTTCCAGAATAAATTGCTGCAATTTATCTTCTTGAATTGATAAAATCTCTGGAACAATATAAGCAGATGTACTAGACAGCTGTGTAAATAGATTCGAGGCTTTATCATTTAACGCCTGAAAGGATGAGTTCGTTGTATCTTCATCGTATTTCATGTGCGCGTATGTATAAAGCTTGCCAAGCTTTTCAGAAAGTTGATCCTGAAAGGTTAGGGCTTCATACAGGACATCAGCAGAATGGGCCAGCTTGCCTTTAAATTGTGCCAGCTTCGGAATTTCTTTTTTGACCGCTTCGAATTCCTTGTTCCATGCATCGACGCTTTCAAAAATATCTTCAAGGCGCCATTTGTTTTCTTCTTTTACTTCGCTTCTGTCTGGTAGATGATTGTTTTTGTTTTGTGAAGTCATATGAATCCCCCTTGCATGAGTTGTGTTGAACCAACCTTTCGGAAAGTGAAAGAAATTGGTGTTGTATTTATCTTCTTTGTTTTGAACTATATTTGTCAAATCATATGCAGAAATAAATACCAAACAGACTAAAAAAATGAGAAAAAAGCGTTTCTTTCGATTCAATAGCAGCACCACCTTTTTCTTATCATGATCAAAGTGGTCATGAAACATGCTAATGAAATAAGAAAGCATCTCGTTTTAGCACTTCATCAAGTGTTTGTATTGGCATTTGATTCGACGATACTTCATAATTACCCTCTTTCGTCATATGTAAAAACCCTTGTCTTACAAGCGCCTTTACATATGCAGTGACCACCCCTTTTATTTCTTCTCTTGACACATCACTATATCGGAGTTTCACTTCTTTCATCTGCACACACCGGTTGATTTCTTTCATGAGCTGTTGAATCGTTACTCGCCTGCTTCCCTTTTTCCTCATCATCCAATCATAGAGGCAACCTTGCCAAACATATACGGGACTTGTAAAGATATACGCTTCTTGCACCGGGATAAATAATGCAGTCGGCAAAAAAGGGAATGCCGTTTGATGATGCTCATAAAAAATATCTCTCAAACGTTTGCTTTCATTTGATAAAATGCGAGGAGGACGCTGCCTAAATTGCTGTATACATTTAAGCCATTGTTGGTTTACTTGACGCTTGCTTGAGCTCGCAGATAGGAGTGCAGGAATTTTGCTGTATGCGGAAGGTGATCTGACAGTCATTGCCGCACATATTTTCGTTGGTTGAAACACGAGAAATTGATCAAGATGGATGAACTTATTTTGAAGCGGGCAGAAAAAAATCAACCGCCTTTTCTCTGATTCCCTTAAAATTCCCCAATGAATGGAGGAGAAAGAAAAAAGCTGAGCAGATTTTCGTTTCAAACGATTTGCCCCTATCATCCATATTGGAAAGAGACCTGCTTCACGGAGACCTGCTGTTCTTCTGCGCAGCTCCTGCCGGGAAATATTAGCACATTGAAATTCGATTGCATAGGTTTCATTTCCTATAGTGACGGTCACATCAGGACGCTGATGAACCTTTGACATATATTTTTCCAGCACAGGTTTATGTCCAAGCCGCTTCAGCCAATTCATAATGGCTTCCTTTCCCGCCTGATGATAAGCCGTTTCGCCTGAGGCTAACGAACATGCTGTCAGCTGTTTATGCGCAAAATGATAGACACGATGCTCCCCTAGCTTTAATTGCACCTCCTCCCTACATTCAGGACAATAAAATTTGCACGTCGTTCTTACATGCTCCAGCCGGCTTTTCGATAGATGATGTGTAATTCGGATAAGCTTACCGTTATCCATCATTGCTGCATTCATTCAGTTCGCCCCTCGCTCTTTGATGCCCGTATTATAGCTTGTTCGTCTATAAGAAAGCGAAAAGGGAAAATGAATTTTCACCGTGTCAAAAAATGATTTTACTGATCATAATTTCCGTAAAATAAAAAATCCCCCTTATAGAAAAGAGGGAAAATACAATCTTTATAAAAGTGGTGATAATAATCTTGCAGTTGATTCAAACAGTCTGACCCTCAAAGGTCTCTTTGCGAACTCTTCTGACACAATTTCATGTGACTGCTCTAAATCACCTAAGAAATCGTTGACAAGCTTCTCTGTGCTTTTCGTTTTATAGAGGAAGGCATTCACTTCAAAGTTCAAATGAAAGCTTCTCATATCCATGTTTGCCGTTCCAATTGAAGCCAGTTCATTATCCACAATAATAAATTTACTATGCATAAAGCCTTGATCATACTCGTACACCTTCGCCCCTGCATCAAGAAGCTCTGGGAAGTATGAACGAGACGCATGGAACACAATCCGTTTATCTGGATTCTTTGGAGCAATAATCCGGACATCTACTCCGCTCAATGCGGCAATTTTCAATGCGGACAAAATATCATCATCCGGGACAAAATACGGTGAAGCGATCCAGATGGACTTTTTAGCGGAGATGATCATAGAGAAAAAGAGATTTTTAATGACCTCCCACTGCTTGTCAGGCCCGCCAGCAATCATTTGTACGCCTTCTGTTGTACTCTCAAGGTGACTGAAATCTTTGAAATAGTCCACACCTGAGCATCTTTCATTCGTCATATAATACCAATCCTGCATGAAAATCTGCTGGAGGTCACGAACAGCTTCGCCCTTAATCATCAGATGTGTATCACGCCAGAATCCATATTGTCTACTTCTGCCCATGTATTCGTCACCGATATTAAGCCCGCCGACAAACCCCACTTCTCCATCAATAACAACAATTTTTCTATGATTTCGGAAGTTAATTTTATTATTTAAAAGGGGGAGCCTTACTGGTAAAAATGGAACGATCTGAACGCCAGCCTTTTCTAGGTCAGCAATATATTGACGAGAAAGCTTTAAGCTTCCTACATCGTCATATAAAAAGCGGACAATCACGCCATTTTTCGCTTTTTCAATTAGAATGTCCTTTAATTCTTGGCCAAGGTCATCGTGGCGGAGAATGTAATATTCTAAATGAATGTGATGTGTTGCTTTTTTGATCTCTTCAAAAATATGAGAGAATGTTTCTTCACCATTGGTTAAGACTTTAGAGGACGTGCGATATGTAATAGGAGTATGTCCAAGTCTGTGGGCCAGCTTAAATAAGAGCTGCTGATGATCACCCATATGCGTCATTTTTTCAATTGCTTCTCTATGAATACGTTCATCTTCCTGGATTAACTGCTCATCCAATACCGCTTTCTTTTCAAACAGCCGGCGCTTTTTGATATTGCGTCCAAAGAAAATGTAGAACAAAAAGCCGAATAACGGAAAGCTGCCCAGCAGGACAAGCCATGTAATCGTGTGAGACGGATTCCGGTTCTCCAAGAAAATAACAAATCCGATGAAAATAATCGATAAAGTAAATAGAACACTGACTGAACTTAATACACTTACCGCTAAATCACCGGCAATCAATTGGACGATTAAATAAGCACCTATCGTAATGATTAGAAAAAATAGAACTTTGACTAAATTTCTCATTTCATTTTCTCCTTGCCGATCTCTTTATTTACCTATTCATTCAGATAAAAAAGCCGATTCCTCTATAGAAATCGACTTTTTGTTAGTTACGAGAAGTGCTGTTGAATCGTTTCAAGGGCATTCCCTTCGATAATCAGCTGACCGTATTCTTTCAGTCTGTAGATGCTGACAACTGATTCATGAGCATATTCAAGCAAAATGCTGAGCTTATTCTCCACTTGCTCATCTGACAAATCCTCGTGGAAGTCAACATATAGATAATAACGGTTTTCAAACGAATATAAACTTGTGGTAAAATCCTGCATATTTAATTGAGAAAGTGCAATCAAATCTTCAAAATCATCCATTTTCAACACGAATTGAAGTTGAAGTTTTTTGTCCTTCTCATTATGGTCTTCTTGATCTTGCTCTTCTTTATGAAAATCATCAAGCAGTGCGTCTAAGCTTTCTTCATCTGTTTGATCTTTTTTATCTTCTGGAATCGGCAATTCGAGCTTTTGTCCATCTTTAGAAAGTTGGGCTTTTGTCACGACAATTTCAAGACCTTTGTCAAGTGCCTGTACTTGAATCCAAAGCGGTCCCTCTACTGCAAATTCTTCTTCTTCGTGCACTTCGTCCATTACTTCCCAAAACAGCTCTTCACTGCGCTCACGATTATACCAAATCTCTTCACGGTCAAATCCGCGATCTTCAATATCACCGTAGGAAATATAAAATTTTACTGTATGTTCATTTATTCTTTCGATTTCCATTTTGCCAACCTTCCCTTCTATATAAGATGTTGAAGGGACATACAAGCTCCCAATTAATAGTACTTTACTACACTTTACCCGTTCCGTCTACATGTTAACCGTTTAAAGAATTGAGGTATTGCTTCGTACTGTCTATTTTATGATAAAACATGAATAAAAGAAATAAAAACGCATTTTTTGCAGAGAAAACTTGCAGAAACATATATTTGAATTGTCTTCATATATTGGTTGTACGAGCTCTATTTGGGACATGAGGTGAAATGGATGGAAACAGAGTGGATCGTATCCTTACTGATGATTATTGGCATAGACCTGATTTTAGGCGGAGATAATGCGCTCATCATTGCAATGGCCAGTCGAAATTTATCACATGATAAACGCAATAAAGCCATTTGGATCGGCACACTTTTAGCCGTGCTGATGAGAATTACAATGACTGGTGCCGCCGTTTATTTATTGACTATCCCTTATTTGCAGTTTATTGGCGGTCTTTTTCTCCTTTATATAGGATACAATCTGTTAATTGAACAAAAGAAGGAATCGATTCGGATTAAGAGCAGCGGCTCCCTTTGGCGTGCGGTGCAAACCATTGTGATTGCCGACCTCTTTATGTCACTTGATAATGTCATCGCAGTTGCAGGTGCGGCAAAAGGCAACATGCTTCTGACCGCTTTTGGCCTCATGATTTCTGTACCGATTATTATTTGGGGAAGCAAGCTGATTCATGCAGCTTTGACCAAATTTCCGTTTCTTTTATACGGAGGAAGTGCGCTGTTGGCCTTTACTGGCGGAGAAATGATTGTGCGTGATGTAAAATTGACTGAATTTATGTCGCAGCATGCCACGCTTGAATTGTTGCTTCCGTTTTTAACCGTCATAGTGGTCATATTAGCGAGCCTCTTTTACGAGCAAACGGCTGAAAACAAATAAAAAAAGCTGCCAAATGATCGGCAGCTTTTCGTGTTTTTATTAGTTAGCAAGTCGCTGAGCTTCTCTTAGTTGGAATGTACGAACCGTTCTTGGTAAGAAACGTCTAATTTCATCTTCATTGTACCCAACTTGTAATCTTTTTTCATCCAAGATAATTGGACGACGTAAAAGACCTGGATGCTCATTGATTAGTTTATACAATTGTTGAAGCGGCATTGTCTCAACATTGACATTTAGTTTTTGGAATACTTTTGAACGTGTTGAGATAATTTCGTCTGTACCGTCTTCTGTCATTCGAAGAATTTCTTTGATTTCATCGATTGAAAGAGGCTCAGAAAAAATATTTCTCTCTTGATACGGGATATTGTGCTCTTCTAACCACGCTCTTGCTTTTCTACATGATGTACAGCTTGGTGATGTGTATAATGTTACCATAAATCTTCACTCCTCAATTTGTAGAATGAATATTGATCTGTATTCTTAAATTAAAATTGTTCTAAATAAGTAATCTTTATAGTGATTATACTATAAAAAAGTAAGTGTGAACAGATTTTCTTGCAATTTTTGTGACAAAAACTAGACAATTTCATTCATTTTGTGGTGCTGCTTGATGTCAGAACATTCTCATTTAGTCGAGATGATCGAAAATATTTTTTTGCTTTCTATTTTCAATGATCTTCAATACATCATCAACATCCTCATACGATTGTCCATACCATTCTTCATCTTTATACGTATGAATTCGTTCATAGGTCTTCCTCATGGCTTCCATGATCTCTTCCTCATGATTTGTAAGAGGCGACCAATAAAGAATTTCCATGCGGTTCACTTCATTTGTTGCAAGTGACCTGCGTTTATAACCGATTGATTTTGCATGCTTGAAGTGCTCTCTTTGGTAAAACTTTAGGCGTTTTGCAGTATCTGCATCATCTTCATCTACAGGCTCGACTTCAAGCAAGATCGGTTTCTTTTTTTCCTTCAGCTTATGGATCAGCTTTGATCCGAGGCCTTCACCTCTTGCATCTTTGGAAACAAATAAATAATCAATAAAGATGAAAGAATCAAATTCGGCGTACATCATCACATGATGAGGTCCTTCCTCCTTATGATAAATATCACTTCTTTCCTTTAATAAAGCTTCCATATGCTCTTTTGACTTCATTTCTTCTATCGGGAAGTATTCACTGAGCTTTTCATACCAATTCATGGATCTGCTCCTTATGCTATAGTTAAGAACCACTTCCTTAGATATTCCCGATTTCCTGCTATTTAAACGCCTGTACTAGTAAGACGCAGCAAAGTCTTCAGTAGTTTCACTTTTTTTCAATTAACGTAAAAAAAGTTTTATAACGAACGATTCATGACGAGTTGAATACAGACAAACAAGATCAGTGTCATCGTGATTTGCAACATGATGAAATAAAGATATTTTACACGCCGTGCTTCTTGCTTCTGCCCCCTTGTCTTTCGGTTAAGCATATATTCCACTGAAAAAGACACAATCCCAATGAGCGCCATAAACAAGAGCATCCACTTGCCTCCGTTTGGCTTCCTGAAAAAAGACGTTGAAAATAGTATGAATACAATGAGAACATGAAGCAATGAATAACGATAGGTTTTCCAATTGGACATTTGATTTCCTCCGGTATCTGCTTGTACTTAACTAAAAATTACCATCATCTTGTTTTTTTGTAAAATAAAAAAAGCACTGCATTAGCAGTGCTTCTCTCTTCTTATGATTGTTTCGCCTGAAGCTCTTTGAATTCTTCCTCTGTGCAGCTCACAAAGTGACCTGGCTTCACTTCACGGAACTCGGTGTTTGTTCCTTTGTGAACAGATGGATCATACTTGATTCGTTTACGGTTACGCTCATAATCAGGATCTGGAAGCGGAATCGCAGACAATAATGATTTTGTGTATGGGTGAAGCGGGTTTTCGTATAATTCATTCGCTGGTGCCAGCTCAACCAATTTTCCGAAATACATCACGCCGATACGATCGCTGATGTATTTTACCATGGACAGGTCATGGGCAATGAATAAGTACGTTAAACCTTTTTCCTCTTGAAGCTCTTTCAATAAGTTGACGACCTGCGCTTGGATCGACACGTCTAATGCAGAGATTGGTTCATCGGCGATGATGAAATCAGGCTCTACTGCTAATGCACGTGCAATTCCGATACGCTGTCTTTGACCGCCTGAGAATTCATGTGGGTATCTGTTCGCATGCTCTTTGTTCAATCCAACAGTTTCAAGTAATTGATACACACGCTCTTTACGCGCCTGTTTTGTTTTCGCAAGACCATGAATGTCGATGCCCTCTGCAATGATATCAAGCACTGTCATTCTAGGATTGAGTGAAGCATATGGATCTTGGAAGATCATCTGCATTTGACGGTTGAATTCAAGCATTTTTTGTCTTGATTTCTTCCCGTGTACATTTTCCCCTTTATAAAGAACTTCACCATCTGTCGCATCATAAAGTCTAATGATTGAACGACCCGTAGTGGATTTACCACAACCAGACTCACCTACAAGACCAAGCGTTTCACCTTTGTAAATATCAAATGAAACCCCATCAACTGCTTTCACAGTTCCTCTTGCTGTATGGAAATGCTGCTTCAAATTTTTGATTTCTAACAGTTTTTCTGCCATGCTATTCACCCTCTTTTACTAATACAGGTTTTTCGTAGCTACCTTCTAGTTCACGCATTCTCGCCTTTACAGAAGCAGGCGGTTCAACTTTAGGTGCATTCGGATGAAGTAGCCATGATTTCACATAATGCGTATCTGATACTTTGAACATTGGCGGTTCTTGTTCGAAGTCAATTTTCATTGCATAATCGCTGCGGAGTGCAAATGCATCTCCTTTCGGCGGGTTTGTCAGATCTGGTGGTGTTCCTGGAATGGCAGTCAGCTTTCCTTCTTCTCCACCATCAGTGTCAAGACTCGGCATTGATGCTAAAAGTCCCCATGTATACGGATGCTTTGGATTGTAGAAAATTTCATCAACAGTCCCTGTCTCCACAATCTGTCCTGCATACATAACAGCTACACGATCAGCGACGTTGGCCACAACACCTAGATCATGCGTAATAAAGATAATCGAAGTGTCAACCTTTTTCTGAATTTCTTTCATTAATTCTAAAATTTGTGCTTGAATTGTTACATCAAGTGCAGTCGTCGGCTCATCAGCAATCAACAGCTTTGGATCTGCTGCAAGCGCCATGGCGATGACAACCCTTTGTCTCATCCCGCCACTAAATTCGTGCGGATATTGTTTGATTCTTTTTTCAGGCATTGGAATTCCTACAAGCTCCAATAGTTCAATGGCTCTTTTTTCAGCCGCTTCTTTTGAGATTTGTTCATGCTTGAACAGCACTTCTGTAATTTGCTTCCCGACTTTCATCGTTGGATTCAAAGACGTCATCGGATCTTGGAAGATCATTGAGATGTCTTTTCCTCGAATGGTTTGCATTTGTTTCTCGGTTTTCTTGACAATATCCTGGCCATCAAACAGGATCTGTCCGCGCTTGAAATAACCCGGCGGCATCGGAATTAGTCTCATGATCGCTTGTGATGTCACACTTTTACCAGAGCCAGATTCACCTACAATAGCAAGTGTCTCGCCTTTATTTAAGTGGAAGTTCACACCACGAATGGCTTGAACTTCTCCACCATATGTTTTAAATGAGATTGCAAGGTCTTTCACCTCTAGAATACGTTCACGTTCCATCCTAATCACTCCTTATTTACGCAACTTCGGATCTAAAGCGTCTCTTAGTCCGTCTCCAACCACGTTAAAACCAAACATTGTAATACAGATAAATGCGGCTGGGAACCATAATCTCCAAGGGTAGTACGTCATGGCTGGAATTCCGTCAGACGCCATTGTTCCCCAGCTCGCTAACGGAGCCGGTACACCAAGCCCTAGATAGCTTAGGAACGCCTCTGTGAAAATAGCAGAAGGAATCGTTAATGTCATTGTCACAAGAATTGGTCCCATTGAGTTTGGAATTAAGTGTTTAAATAAAAGTCTAGATGTTTTCGCACCTAATGTTTGTGCTGCAAGAACGTATTCTTGACTCTTTAATTGTAAAACCTGTCCCCGAACAATACGCGCCATGTTAATCCAGCCTACGACTGTCATGGCGAGGATAATCGTTAATAATCCTTTAGGAAGAACAACCATCATTAAGATGACCATTAATAGTGTTGGAATTGCCCATAAAACGTCTGCAATACGCATCATCACTTCATCTGTACGGCCGCCTTTGAATGCAGCAATACTTCCCCAGATAATACCGATGATTACGTCAAGGAGCGCTGCAGCAAGACCGATGAAGATCGAAATTCTTGCCCCGACCCATGTACGGACAAACATGTCACGTCCTAAATCATCTGTACCAAACCAGTGCTCTTTTGAAGGCGGCTGGTCAGCATTCAGCAAATCAGTCGTGGAGTAATCATATTTAGAAAAAATCGGAACAAAGATGGCCAGCATCACAATAATAAAAATGATTGTGAGTCCAACCATTGCAAGTTTATTGGCACGGAAGCGAAGCATGGCATCCTTCCATAAAGATAGACTAGGTTTAGAAATTTTTTCAGATTCTGCTGCGTCAGCTGTCGCAGGCACAAATAAATCTTTTCTCATCTCTTCCATGTGTTAGACCCCTTTCTTCGCCTTCGTCAGTTTAATTCTAGGATCGATAATACCGTAGAGAACGTCAACGACTAGAATACTGACTAATAGAATAATACTGTAGAAGACTGTAACACCCATGATGACGGTGTAATCACGGTTTGTAATGCTTGTGACAAAGTGAGAGCCTAATCCAGGAATACCAAATATCTTCTCAACGACAAAACTACCTGTTAAAACTGAAGCAGCCATTGGTCCCATGTATGTGATAACAGGCAACAATGCGTTTCGGATGGCGTGTTTGATCGTCACAGCTGATTTTGTTAATCCTTTCGCTCTAGCCGTTCTAATATAGTCACTATTTAGTACTTCAAGCATACTTGACCGTGCAAGTCTAGCGATAAATGCCATTGGCATGAAGGAAAGTGCAATAGAAGGTAGTACGGTGCTGGCCCAAGACTCCCATCCTGCAACTGGGAAGATCGCTATAATGCTTGCCTCAGATGCAAATACATATTGTAGTAGCGCCGCTAAAATGAAACTTGGAACTGAGATTCCAAAGATCGTTAAAATGGCAATCGTATAGTCTTGCCACTTGTTATGATAGAGCGCTGCAAGGACCCCAAACAATACACCAAATGCTAATGCGAGGAGAATTGCCTCAATTCCGAGGGTAAAGGAAACGGGGAATCCAGAACTGATTAAGTCATTTACGGTTTGTCCTTTATATTTAAATGAGGGACCAAAATCTAATTTTGCAACTGAACCTAAGTAGCTTACATATTGAACAAATAAGGGCTTGTCCAATCCGTAGTGCTCGTTTAGGTTTGCTTCAATTTCAGCAGGAAGTTTCTTCTCTCCAGAGAATGGACCACCAGGTGCTGCCTGCATGAGAAAGAAAGTTGCAGTTACAATAACAAACAGTGTGATTAAAATATATATTAATCGCTTACCGATATATTTAAGCAACGGAATTGCACCTCCATGATTTTACAACAATTTCTCTAATCAGCAAGAAAGGTATATGGAGAGACATCCTCCATATACCTTAAGATCCTTGCCGTAGATCTCTTACACTATGACTCTTACTTTTCGAAATGTGCCCATTTGTATTGAACATCACCTAGTCCAGATACAACTACACCTTTTAGTTTAGGATCTTGTACCCAAAGCTGAGTGTAGAAGTAAATTGGTGCTACAGGCATATCGTTGATGATGATTTCTTCTGCTTTTTTCAGCATTTCTTCACGCTTTGTTTTATCTGTTTCTTTAGCAGAATCATTCAACAATTGTTTGTACTCTTTGCTTTCCCATCCAGTGTCGTTGTTTCCACCGTCTTTATCTTTGTAAAGCTCAAGGAAGTTCACTGGATCGTTGAAGTCACCTAACCAGCCCATACGTCCGATTTGGTAGTCTCCACTGTGGATTTTGTCGATGTATACGTTCCACTCAGAGTTATCAAGTTCAACTTTCACACCTAAATCTTTTTTCCACATTTCTTGAATTGCTTGTGCAATCTTTTGGTGGCCTTCATCAGTGTTGTAAGAAAGTTTCAATGTTGGAAGATCAGAAACAGACTTATAACCTAATTCTTTCACACCTTTTTCAAGAAGCTCTTTAGCAGTTGCTACATCGTGATCTTTGAAGTAGCCAGTTTTGTTATCAGTGAATCCTTCCATTGTTGGAGGAACGATTGCCATTGCTGGCACTTGCTCACCTTGCGTAATTTTGTCAACGATCGCTTGACGGTTGATTGAGTATGTCAGGGCCTTACGGATATTTGCATTGTTTAAAGGTTTTACTTTTGTGTTGAATTTGTAGTTATAGATACCAGCGATCGTTTGGATTTTCAGACCGCCTTCTTTTTTCAATGTTTTTAAAGACTCAGTTGGAAGGCTTCCAGTTGGAGAACCAGCCCAGTCAAGCTCGCCTTTTTTGAACATGCTAAGCTCAGTGTTTGTATCTTTGATCATAGACATGTTGATTTTTTTCAATTTCACAGTATCTTTATCCCAGTATTCATTGTTCTTTTCAAGCGTGATAGAACCGCCATGTTTCCATTTAGAAAGAACGAATGGTCCGTTAGATACGTAGTTTTCACCAGCATTTGTGTACCAGTTTTTATTCTTTTCAGCCACTTTTTTGTTGATTGGCATATACGTATAGAATGCAGTTAGTTCAGTAAAGAACGGTGTTGGGTTCTCTAGCTCAACTACAAGCGTTTTGTCGTCTTTAGCTTTAATGCCAACATCAGCAACTTTCGCTTTCCCTTTGTTCGCTGCTTCAGCACCTTTAATATAGTAAAGCTGGTAAGCATATTGAGATTCATTTTTAGGATCTAATGCCCATTTCCAAGCATATTCGAAATCTTTAGCTGTAACAGGGTCACCATTAGACCATTTTGCATCACGAAGTGTGAATGTGTATGTTTTACCATCAGCACTTGTTTTGATATCAGAAGCCATTGCATTTTCTGGCTTTCCTTCAGCGTTAATTCTTGTTAATCCTTCAAAAGTCTGACGGATGACACTACCTGAAGTTGAATCATTTGCCAATCCCGGATGTAGAGAAAAAGGCTCAGTGGAGATATTCACATTTAATGTTGTTTTAGCCTCTCCAGAACTGCTCGTGCTGTCGCCTGATTTGTTTCCGCTGAAACCACAAGCGCTTAATACAAGTGTGAAAATAAGCATTAAAGTAACAACAGACCAACGCTTTTTCAACTGTATTCCCCCTTATAATATGTTTTTAGTTCAAAGGTCTCGATAGAAGATGAGATTCAGATTTAAGAAATAGCGTAAAAAAGTCCCTGAATAGCTTACTTTCTATTTCTTTTGTTTTTTCTGAATTTTCACTATGTAAAGAGCCTAGCACAAACGTGTGAACAAATTCATTATAATGAATAGAATAATTTATTGCAATATCAATTTCATATATTTTTTAAAAACGTAAATGGGGATAAAGAGGGATTTTTATAAACTAAAGTCTCAATCACTTCAACAAATTAAAGCGTAAATTGATTAAAATAATTTAACAAATTGAGCAGGAATAATGTTTTATACATATAATTAATCATCCTTTTTTAAAAAATTCTGACAGATATTTGTTATTTTATCTAAAATTTTAAGTGTCAATAGGCATGATGAGAAGGTCACATAATGGCTTCGTGACTTTTTCATGGGCATCCTTTATAATAGATAGACATATTGTTGCGATGAAAAAGAAGAGTACATATATTCACCATTTACAGAGAGTCTGCGGCCGGTGTGAGCAGATAATGGCATGTATGGAATGGGCTTTGGAGCAGCTAACCGAACACTTCTAAAAAAGTGAGTAGGCTTAGACGGAGCAGTCTCCGTTATCAACGTCTTGAGTGATTTCTATGTGAAATAACAAGGGTGGTACCACGGTTCATTCGTCCCTTTTCTGTTGAAAAGTGATGGGTGGGCCTTTTTATATTGAAGAAAAGAGGTTTTAGTATGACAAAGAAGACAATTTTTTCAGGCATTCAGCCGAGCGGTTCTGTCACATTAGGGAACTATATTGGAGCAATGAAGCAATTTGTCGATTTGCAGCATGACTATAATGGCTATTTTTGTGTCGTAGATCAGCATGCGATTACAGTGAGTCAGGACCGATTAGCTCTCCGCCAAAATATTAGAAGCTTAGCAGCTCTTTATTTAGCTGTTGGACTTGATCCAGAGAAGGCCACATTGTTTATCCAATCAGAGGTACCTGCTCACGCCCAGGCAGGATGGATGCTGCAATGTGTTGCTTATATTGGAGAATTAGAAAGAATGACCCAATTCAAGGACAAATCCGCTGGTAAGGAAGCAGTTGTTTCAGGCCTATTAACGTATCCCCCATTAATGGCTGGCGATATCTTATTATATGGTACTGATTTAGTCCCTGTTGGAGAAGACCAAAAGCAGCATCTTGAATTGACTAGAACGCTTGCTGAACGCTTTAACCGAAAATACAATGACATCTTCACTGTGCCTGAAGTAAAAATTCCAAAAGAAGGCGCTCGGATTATGTCTTTAACAGATCCAACGAAAAAAATGAGCAAATCCGATCCAAACCAAAAATCCTTCATTACCTTATTAGATGAACCAAAGCAGCTTGAAAAGAAAATTAAAAGTGCTGTGACGGATTCAGAAGGCATCGTCAAGTATGACAAAGAGAACAAGCCTGGAATTGCCAACTTGCTGACAATTTATTCTGTATTAGGCAACATATCGATTGCAGAGCTGGAGCAAAAGTACGAAGGCAAAGGATATGGTGAGTTTAAAGGAGATCTTGCGAACGTTGTCGTTGATGCTTTAAAACCAATTCAAGATCGTTACTATGAACTGATTGAATCAGACGAGCTTGACCGTATTCTAGACGAAGGTGCTGAAAAAGCAAACCGCGCAGCAAACAAAATGCTGAAAAAAATGGAGAATGCGATGGGTCTTGGCAGAAAACGCAAATAAAAAAAGCTTGCAGCACTACCCGCTGCAAGCTTTTTTCTAATTTACTTTTGATTCGTTTTCCATTTCCCAAAGCTTTTCGAAAAATGGCTGTCCTTTAATCATTTTTTCACAGAAAGCTAAATGATTTTCTGACCATCCATCAATCGTTTCATTGTAAAGCATGTTCCAAATCTCTTCGAATGACATTCGTTTGATTTGGTTGTACATGCGCGGGTTCCATTCCGTATACCAATACGCAATCTCCGCCCTGTTTTGGAGCCCCTTTAATTGATCGAGCGCCATAAACATCAGCTGCTTCAGCTGTCTTTCTTTTCTCGTTAATCCGCTGATATGCTGCGGCGGCAGTGATAGAATGTGGTACTCCTTCGTCGATTCAAGACTGTCCTTAGAGAATTCATATTCTTCTGCTTTCACATCTTTCACCATTTCATAGACCAATTGCTCCTGCCTTGGGATCAAGCGGCTTTTTCTCACAGGAATGGAATACCCAATCGTATCCACGGCAATGATTCGTATGCCATCTGTGACTACAAAGCAATACTCTAATTTACGGCGCTCATGATTTTTTCGAATATATGATTTCTCAAATACAGACTCTAGCAGCGTCTTTGGCAGCTCTGAAAGATCATTCTCTATGTAATCAAACAAAGGACTCTGCACCTTAAGTAAAGGCACTTGATCTAACAGCTCAACGCTGTCCTCCTTACGCCACTCATGAAAATGACACACATTGTAGCCATTTTCTTCCCCTTCAAACCAATTCACCCATACGTCATGAAGAAATAACATAACCAATCCCTCACTTTATAAAAACTGTTGTCCACAGTATGGGCAAGGGATAGAGAAATTATTCCAACTTTATCAAAACTTCAAGCTGGATGAATGACGGCTTCGTGTCTTTATTTCATTCAGGAAACGGAGAGCGCACGCAGAGCCCCTTTAAACCTTACTTCAGCTTTTTAGGATCAAGCGCATCTCTCAGCCCATCTCCTAAAAAATTAAAGCATAAAACAGTCAGCAAAATGAGTAAGCCTGGGAAAAGCGGGTACCACCACGCTTGCACCATAATCGAGAAATTTTGTGCATCTTGCAGCATGTTGCCCCAGCTTGCCGTTGGTGGCTGAATACCAAAGCCAAGGTAGCTGAGCGTTGATTCAGCTAAAATGACAGAGCCTACTTTTAATGTAGCTGACACAATAATAGGACCGATACAGTTCGGTAAAATATGCGAAAAGATGATGACATGATTTTTCGTTCCAATGGTTCTTGCCGCGAGTACGAATTCTCTTGTTCGAAGTGATAAGAATTCACTGCGAATGAGCCTGGCGGTTGTTGTCCAGCCAGTCAGAGCAAAGATTAAAATCAATTTATCAATGCCCGGTTTGAAAATGGTGACGAGCGTGATCAATAGAAAAATATCTGGAATCGACAACACGACATCCACAAACCTCATTAACAAGGAATCAACAAACCCTTTGAAATACCCCGCGACCGCGCCAACGACAGTTCCAATAGTGATTGCACCAACCACCGAGACGAAACCGACCAATAAAGAAACGCGCGCGCCATATAGCACCCTTGAGAAAATATCGCGGCCAAACTTGTCTGTCCCCATAAAATGCTCAGCACTTGGCGGCTGGAGCCGCTTCAATAAATCTTGATGCTCTGGTGCATATGGAGCGATCACTGGAGCAAAAATGGCAGAAAAAATAATGACCAATAAGATCACGGAGCCGGCAACTGCCAATTTATTTTTGAAAAATTTCTCGCAAAATAAACGCAGCATTGTCTCTGGCTTTGGCGGAAGGCCCTCCTTTAATTTGATATCAACAGGAGGTGTTCCCATATTAGGCTGTGCCAATTGTCCTTCAGCTCCCTTCTAATATTCAATACGCGGATCAACGATCGCATATAAAATATCCGCTATTAAATTTCCCACCACCACGAGCACTGCGGAAATAACGGTCATCGCCATAATGACCGGATAATCTCTCGAAAAGGCAGAATCAATGAACAGCTTTCCAAGTCCAGGCCAGGTGAAGATTTGTTCCACCACGACTGCGCCGCCAATAAAGGATGGTATCATCAATCCGAAAATCGTTATGACAGGCATAAGACCGTTTCGTAAACCATGTTTAAAAATAACTTTGTTTTCTCTAAAGCCTTTCGCTCTTGCGGTGCGAATGTAATCCTGCCTCATGACATCAAGCATACTCGACCTTGTGTACCGGGTCAGCCCTGCCATATCAGCCGTTGCTAAAACAAAGGCAGGTAAAATAATGTGATGGAGCCGATCAAACACATTAAAATCAGCATTCAAGGTAGAGACTCCGCCAGTCGGGAACCACCCTAGGTTCACGGATAAAACCATAATGAGGATGAGACCAAACCAAAAGTTTGGAATAGCCAGTCCGATAAAAGATGTAACCGTAATCCCATAGTCAAGCTTTGTATACGGACGTTTTGCTGAAAGAACACCAAATGGGATGGCGATCAGCAGGGCAACTAATGTAGAAAAAATCATGAGGATGAGGGTATTTGGCAGCCGGGCAAAAATCAAATCAGCCACGGGCGTTCCCTTTTTGACAATGGATGTGCCAAAGTCACCTTGAAGCATATTGCCAAGCCATTTCATATATTGCACATATTCCGGATCATTCAAGCCGTACTTATCAATAAATGCTTCCCGGTCTGCCGCACTAATGGTAGGGTCCATCATGAGTGACATCGGATCGCCTGGTGCTGCTTTCATAATGGCAAAGGACAAAATGGTAATCCCTAATAAAATAGGAATAGAGAGCAATGTCCTTCTAATGATATATGTAACCATATGCACAACTCCTTTTTCATCGGATCGCCATTCTGTGAAAAAAAGGCTAAAATGAAGTTATTTTAGCCCTTTGTCTTCTTTTCAGCGTGATATAACCCCCCTTGAATTCTCGTGCTGATGCAGAGCGCGATTAGCACCACGCAAAGACCGGACACCAAATGCAAGGAATTGTTCTCACGGTGAAAGGGGAGAATCCTCCCCCTCTTCACTATCAGCCTACTGTTCAAGCCACCATTTTTCGATTTTGTAATACTCATCTTTCGGGTGGTAAGAATAGCCTTGAAGATTAGATGGCATAGCGCGATGTGAGTTAGCATAGTAAAGGAACGTATATGGCTGATCCTCTGCGATCAGTTTATAAATTTTTTCATATGCCTTTGAATAATCTTTTCGATCGCTTAATTTTTTAGCATCGACTAACAGCTTATCGACCTCTTTATTTTTATACCAGATGTTATTTAAGCCTTTTTCTGACTGGCTTGAGTGGAAGATGCTAAATTGATCAGGGAATGTCGCAAGGCTCCAGCCGAGCAGCAGTGCATCATAATCCCATTTAGGCGGTGTCGTCTGCTCAATGAGTGCACTGAATTCCACAATTTGCGGCTTCGCTTCCACACCAATTTCTTTGAGCTGCTGCTGGACAACGACAGCGATATCTTCACGAACTTTATTTCCTTGGTTGGTCTTTATGACAAAGGAGAATTTCTTGCCATCCTTATCAAGATAGCCGTCTCCATCTGTATCCTCCCATCCCTCTTCTTTCAGCATCTTTTTGGCTTTTTCTTGATCAAATTCAAATACTGGAACACTTTCATCCTTTGGATAGTTCCAGGACAGCGGACTTTCTGGAATGTTAGCTACTTTGCCGTCTCCATCTAACACTTGGTCAACAATCGTTTGACGATCAATGGCATGCGTCAGCGCTTGGCGAACCTTTTTACTCTTAAAAAGTTCATTTTTCTGGTTCCAGCCAATGTATGAATAATTCAGGCCTAGGTCAGATTCAATTTTAATGTTGCTGACTTTTTCAGCTGTTTGCAGCTCTGCTCCTGGTACAGCAAAGAAATCAATATCGCCTGCTGACAGCTGAGCAATGGCTGCATTTTGGTCAGGAATCGTTTTAATCGTGACGGTATCAAGGTATGGGCGTCCATCCCAATAATCGTCAAAGGCTTCTAGTTTGACGTAGTCTCCTTCTTTCCACTCTGCAAATTTAAATGGACCAGAACCGATTGGTTTTTTTCGGTTAAATTCGTTTTCACCGAGATCCTTTATAGGCACATCACCTAAAATATGCTTAGGTAAAATGCCGTAGCTTCCTAATGTAACATTATAAAAATAAGGATCTTTTTTATTGAGCTTGAATTCGATCGAGTAGTCCCCTGTCTTTTTAACAGACTCTAATACTTCAAAGCCTGATCCGCGCTCCCCATTGTAGTCCTTATTGATTGGAATGCTGTATGTAAACACAACATCATCAGCAGTCAGTTCTTCACCATCATGAAACTTCACACCTTTTTTAATGGTGACATCAAACTGCTTGCCGTCATCCGATTCTTTAATATCCTCTGCCAGCGATAGCTGAGGGTTCAGCTTTCCGTCTGTTTGAAGTAAGAAGCTGTAGATTCTTTCTTCAATATCAGAGCTTGCCACATCTGTAGAATACAGAGAGTTAAATAATGTTGGCTCTGCAATTGAACCGATGACAAGATCTCCGCCTTGTACCGGTTTACCAGTGGATTTCTTTTCACTGTCTCCAGATGTTTTATTTCCACCAGAACAAGCAGCTAGGATTAATGTAAAAATCAGCAGTAAACTGACCAAAATGGACTTTCTATTTCTAACTTTCATAGACAATTCCCCCTATTCTTTTTTAAAAATCATGACAGAATCCTGTTTCATCCCCCCTCTCAAAGATGAGATCATACAAGCTTGATCAAGCGTTGTAGAGGTGGCAGGCAACAAAGTGGTTCGTTTTTAACTCCTGAAATGCTGGTACTTTTTCTTTACAGATTTCTTTCGCATGCGGGCATCTTGTGTGAAATACGCAGCCTTTTGGCGGATTTGCAGGACTCGGCAGGTCGCCTTGCAGCATAATGCGTTCTCTTTTCACCTGCCCTTTTTTACGGGTGACAGGAACGGAAGAAAGCAGAGCCTGTGTATATGGATGGAGCGGTTCATCGTACAGACTATGTTTATCGGCAAGCTCCATCATTTTGCCGAGATACATGACGCCGACTCTATCGCTAATATGCCTGACCACACTTAAATCGTGAGAGATAAATAGATAGGTAAGGTCAAATTCCTCCTGAAGCTCCTCCATTAGATTAATGACCTGCGCCTGAATGGATACATCAAGTGCTGATACAGGCTCATCTGCGATGATCATGTCGGGATTCATGGCAAGCGCACGAGCGATGCCGATTCGCTGCCTCTGCCCGCCTGAAAATTCATGGGGATAGCGGTTCGCAAAGCTTGGATGAAGGCCTACCTTTGATAAAAGCTGTTCTACTTTTTCATTTCTTTCTTTTAAGGAATATAAGTGATGTGTTTTGTAGGGTTCTTTGATGATGCTTCGAAGTGTTTTTCTAGGGTTGAGTGATGCAAAGGGATCTTGAAAAACCATTTGGATGTTTTTTCGTGTAGATTGTCTTAGCTTTGATTCTGATACGCGCGTGATGTCTTGCCCTTTAAAAAAGATTTGACCGTCAGTTGGTTCATATAGACGAATCATCGTCCGTCCTAATGTGGATTTACCGCATCCTGACTCCCCGACAATACCTAACGTTTCACCTTTATAAATCTTCAAGTCTATGCCGTCAACAGCTTTTACTGCACCGACTTTTTTCTGAAAGACACCCGCTTTAATCGGAAAATGTTTTCGAATCTGTTTCAGTTCAAGAATCGTTTCTTTCTCTGGTAATTCCGTTATTTGTGTTTGATTTTGAGCAAGGGTCATGTTTGATCTGCCTCCTCATATAAGAAACATCTGACGCTTCTGCCATCTTCAAATGTTCTCAGCTTAGGCAGTTCACCCAGGCAGCGTTCCTTCACTTGCGGACATCTAGGAGCAAAGCGGCAGCCGGCTGGAAGCTGATCTGGCGCAGGAACATTTCCTTTGATGGCTGTTAACGGCTGGATGTCTCCGTCAATGACAGGAATTGATTCAAGCAGCCCTTCTGTGTAAGGATGAAGCGGCTGTTCAAACAACTCTTCCACGGTTCCATTTTCAACAACCTGTCCGCAGTACATGACAATCACTCGATCTGCTACTTCAGACACGACACCTAAATCATGTGTGATAAGAAGAATAGAAGTACCAAAGGTAGAGCATAAATCTTTCATTAATGTGAGGACCTGTGCTTGAATGGTCACATCCAGGGCTGTTGTCGGTTCATCTGCAATGAGAAGCTTCGGATCACAGCTGAGCGCTATGGCAATCATTACTCTTTGCCGCATGCCGCCTGATAATCGATGCGGATAATCTTTCATGATTTGCTCCGGACGGGAAAAACCAACAAGCTTCAGCAGATCAACCGCTTTTTTGACCGCTTCTTTTTTTGAAAATTTTTTGTGATAGATGAGGATTTCTGTTATTTGTTCTCCGATGGTTAAGACGGGATTAAGTGAGGTCATGGGTTCCTGAAAGATCATAGATACTTCATTACCACGGATGCTGCATAATTCCTTTTCACTATATGTAACAAGGTCCTTTCCATCAAGTTTGATAGAACCGTCCATAATTTTCCCACCAGTTCCATGAATCAGACCCATAATGGATAAGGACGTAATGCTTTTGCCAGATCCAGACTCACCGACTAATGCGACAGTTTCTCCTCTGTTGATGCTGAAATCAACGCCATCAACAGCAGGTATCGGTTCCTTTTTTCGAAAAAAATATGTTTTTAAGTTTTGCACTTCAAGCAGCGTGCTCATTCATTCGCCCCTTTCTCCATAGATCAATAGAATTGAACCTGAATATTCCGTCTTTTTAAAATAAAAAGAATTATTTGTATATTATTACATCGCTATGACGAAATCAAGAAGTATTTAGTAAATTTGTAATATGTCTCTTTTTATGTGAATTACTCACTTTTTGATTCTATCGCTTTTAAAAAAGTTTCTGACGGCTCTGCAATCATAGACTCCTCGCTGATTCGGTGCTCATTAAAATATTTTTTCACGATATAAAACCCGGTGGCGTAACCAAGCATTTTAGGGTAGTTCCCTTTTCCATAAAGAAGATTCTGTATCAGCCTTTCGTCGTCCTGGACTTTTTGATCAAGATGACTGGATACCCATTTCTTGTACATGCGCTGAAGCTGGGATTCGCTATAGAAGGTGGTCCATTTCGCTGTATAGCTTTCACCATATCTATGATACACAGCATATTCAGCGAGCCCCTCCATCATGATTGTATCGAGGAATGTAAAGTCTTTTTCTTCTTTTGAGAGAAAATGCAGCCTGCATACATGGTGATACTCGTGAGTCAGCAATGTACCAATTCGCTCCTTCGGGGTATTTGGAGACAAAAAAAGAAAGACCTTGTCATCAAATGCCATGCCGGATTGATAATAAAATTGCTCTCTGATTTCTCTGCTGCTCTCGTTGACAGGTAAAATAAACACAGGGATGTCAGGACCTTCCCACTCTTTTTGAAGCGTTTGGTATTCTTTCATGACAAGCTTGAAGTACCCTTTTTCTTTGAGCTTGTCGATCATGTTTTTACACGAGCTCCAAGACCGAACCATACCGTGATGCTGCAGGTGAGCGAGGATAGACGACCATTCTTTTTCCTCTGCCCCTTTAAAATAAGGAACAAAGCGCGCCGCAAGCTCCTGAAATGATGATGATTGATGAATGAGATATTGTGTATTGATCAGACCCATACCGCTGAACACCTCCATTTTCATCATATGCAAAAAAGCGGCGATCTGTTTATCGACCGCCGCTTTCTCAGGAAGTATTACGCTTCGTATTTTTTGAAAATAATTGTCGCATTATGCCCGCCAAAACCAAGTGAGTTACTTAAAGCAACTTGTACTTCTTTTGAACGTGCTTCATTTGCTACATAATCAAGATCACATTCTTCATCCGGTGTTTCAAGATTAATGGTCGGAGGAATGACGCTGTCTTTAATCGCAAGAACAGAGAAAATAGCTTCTACTCCGCCTGCTGCGCCAAGTAAGTGACCTGTCATTGATTTTGTTGAACTGATTGCAAGCTGGTTCGCATGCTCTCCGAACACTTCTTTAATCGCCATTGTTTCAAATTTATCATTGTAAGGTGTGCTTGTTCCGTGGGCATTGATATAATCAATGTCTTCCACAGACAAACCTGCATCTCGAATCGCTTCTTGCATTGCACGGACGCCGCCTTCACCGTTTGGAGCTGGCGCCGTAATATGGTAGGCATCTCCAGTTGAACCATAACCAACGATTTCAGCATAAATGGTCGCACCACGTTTTAACGCATGCTCAAGTTCTTCAAGAACAATAATCCCTGCACCTTCACCCATGACAAATCCGTCACGGTTTTTGTCGAACGGACGGCTTGCTGTCTTTGGATCAGGATTTGTCGAAAGGGCTTTGTTCGCACAGAAACCCGCAAACGACATTTTTGTTAACGGCGCTTCTGTTCCGCCTGTGATCATTGCATCTGCATCTCCGCGCTGAATGACTTTAAATGCATCACCAATTGAGTTTGTACCTGTTGCACATGCTGTCACTGTACAAGAGTTAACTCCTTTTGCACCAAGTGCAATAGAGATTTGACCTGTCGCCATATCAGGAATCATCATTGGGACGAAGAATGGACTTACGCGTCTTGCCCCTTTATTTGAATACACTTCGAACTGCTCTTCAAATGTTTCAAGTCCGCCAATACCAGACCCAACCCATACACCAACACGCGGTGCGATTTCATCTGTGATTTCAAGACGTGAATCTTCGAGCGCCTTTTGAGCAGCAACGACTGCATATTGCGTAAAGCGTGCCATTTTTCGCGCTTCTTTTTTCTCCATGTAATCTTCAATGTTAAAATCTTTTAGTTCTGCTGCTACTTTTGCGGTATATTCACTTGAATCGACACGTGTAATCGGTCCAACCCCTGATACACCCGCTAAAGCATTTTTCCATGTTGACTCTACATCGTTGCCAAGTGGTGTCAAAGCACCTAATCCTGTAACAACTACTCGTTTCTTATCCATTAATTTGTGCACCCCACTCTTTTATCGGCCCCATCGCATAGCGATTGCGCCCCAAGTTAATCCGCCGCCAAAACCAACCATTACAATCACATCGCCGTCATGAATTTTTCCGGCTTCGATTTCTTCACATAGTGAAATTGGAATAGAAGCTGCTGATGTGTTTCCATATTTATGGACAGTCTTCGACATTTTTTCAACTGGCAGCTCTAAGCGTTCGCGTGCTGCTTCCATAATGCGAATATTTGCTTGATGCGGGATCAAGAAGTCAACGTCTTCTTTTGATAGTCCAGCTTTTTCAATGACGTTTACACTTGACTCGCCCATTTGTCTTACAGCAAATTTAAATACTTCTCGTCCATTCATGATTGTATGATCTTTTTCATCTAAGTACAAGTGCTTCCCGCCGCTTCCATCTGCTCCGAGTTCAAATGATAGAATTCCTTTGCCTTCGCTGACTTCTCCCAGCACAGCAGCGCCAGCTCCATCTCCAAACAAAACAGCTGTATTGCGGTCATCCCAGTCGGTAATGCGAGAAAGTTTTTCAACACCGACGACAAGCACGTGTTTGTAAGTTCCTGATTCGATAAATTGTTTTCCAGTAACAAGCCCATACATAAAGCCAGCACACGCAGCGCTAATATCCATTGCACATGCTTTATGTGCACCGAGCTGCTCTTGAATCATACAAGCGACTGTCGGAAATGCTTGATCTGGCGTGACTGTCGCCACAAGAATCATATCGATATCTTCTGCAGCCACATCTGCGTCAGCTAATGCTTTTTTTGCAGCAGCAAGCGCCATATGAGATGTATTGACATCATCAGATGCAATTCTTCTTTCTTCTATACCTGTTCTAGTACGAATCCACTCGTCAGAAGTTTCAACCATTTTTTCTAAATCATGATTTGTTAATACTTTTTCAGGTATATAGCGGCCAAGGCCAATAATTCCAGCATTCATTGAATAAGACTCCTTTTACTCATACGAGCATGTGATATTGTGATCTTATATTAGTATCTGGTACTAATTTTACCTTATTTTTTTCTTCTTGGCAATACAAACGTCTAACCTTTCCTCTCACTTTTTTCATAGATTAATGATATATACCAATAGTAGAAAGGAACATGTGATATGGCGCAAAAAGATATTTTCTCAGCAATGATGTTTGGACAGCCGATTGAAAAGGAGAAAACCAAGTCAGAGGCAAAGGAGGAACGTGCGGAGACATCTTCAAGTGATGACTCAATTGACTACATGCATGTCATGAATCAAATTGGGAACATTATGAACTCCATCGATGAGCTGAAGCCTGTGTTTAAAGATGTTGGTCCTATGATTAGTGCCTTCAAGAAAAAATTATCATAAAAAAAAGCCACTATTCTGTGGCTTTTTCTGATTCTGCATCTGCTTTTCCAAGCTCGTATGCTTCCTGCATGACAGATGTAAATAATGTTAGCAGCGGCTGAAGCGCTTCAGGCTCAAGCTGAATCCCTGCTTTATCTAATTCTTCCTTTGCCTGCGGAAAATACTTCATGGCAATTTGTAAAAATTCCATCGATTTTTCGTGCTGCATGATCGTCGTCTCCTCACTTTTCATTTGGCAGTTTGCCAGTTTTTTTGTAAGACGCAATATCACTTTCAATGTCTTTCACAAAAGCGTCGTCAATGGTGGTGCTAAATTTCCCCATCTCGATCACTCCTTCTTTAAAATCAAAGGAGTACTCACCTTGTTCATTTAGCTTGCCTTCATTAAATTTCTTTGCAATGATGCTGTACGCTTTATCAACATGCTGGACAGTGCTCGTTAAAACCGTATGACTTCCGAGGTTGGATTGATCGGTCACGTACCCGATCGCTGATAAATTATCGGCTTTGATTTGTTCAATGACAGGGATATTATAACCATCACCTGCGGGATACACAACATCTACGCCCTGCTTTTTTAATTTTTGATAGAGCTCCACCGCTTTGTCAGCATCATCCCAGTTTTCGACAAACTCTGCTAACACTTGTACATGTTCATCTTGATATTTTGCCCCTTTGATAAAGCCGTCTACCTCACTTTGCCAATCATATGTAGCAAGAATACCAATCTTTTTTGTTTTAGACATATGTGCAGCTGTCATGCCTCCGAAAAAGCCCATCGCTTCACCTTTAAATGTCACGTTTGTGACATTGTCCGCCTGAGGCTTGTTTCCATTGACCGTAATAAATTGTATGTTTGGATAATCTTCACTGATCAAGTTGAAAATTTCACTGTATTCATTGCCATGGCCAATAATCAAATTGACTCCTTTTTTATGGAATTCTTCAATGGCATCAACGATTTTCTCCTTGTCGACCATTCCTTCCTTATAATAAACATCTACACCAAATGTTGATTGGATACTTAATAAGCCTTTATAACCTTTCGTTCCCCAAACTTGATCATTGATCGTATCGGGGACGAGTAAACCCACCTTCTCAATTTTTCCTTTTAAAGGCGCCTGCGAGCAGGCAGATAATAGAAGAAGGAACGAAAAGATCATGACAAGCCGCTGGTACTTCATGCCATGTTCAACTCCCTTTTGCAACATGCAGTGATGAACCTGTATGTTAAATATAGGTTTATTTTATACTGAAAAAAGATAAGATGGAAGATCATTCTTGCTTTTTGTCGAAAAATGTTGAGTTTTGTCTTTTCCATTCAGCTATCATATCTTCTGCTTTTTTGTCATCTGTTTCGCTTTCTACCTTCAATTCATACGTCATGTCCTGTCTTTGACCTGTGTCTGATGCCCATTGTAACAAGTTCTTCGCCACATCTTCTACAAAAAATGAATCTGCACGCTTTGTTTGATCTTCATTGAGTGTCCATGGTCCGAACATGTGAGGAAGAATCACTGCCGGCACATTCTGTTTTGCTGCTTCGTTTTCAGGGTTATCAAAAAGAAGCCGGTACATGCCATGCTTTGCTTTGATGTCTTCCTGCCTGTTATGCGGTTCCTCTGATTGAATAAAAATGAGATCATACGTGTCTTTGCTATCCTGAAGGTCAATGACACGAACGAGATCATTTCTGCCCAGCCACATCATCCGCTCTTCTAACAGTCCTTTTTGTTCTTCTTTAAGATCATGAGGACGCGTGATATCCACTTGAATGCCCTCTTTCATCATATATTCACAAAGTGTCAGGCCAAAAAACTCATCTGCCCCTATGATCAGTCCTGTTTCCATGTTCATGTCCCCTTTTTTAATATCGAATAAAAAGAAGAGCCCTTTCTATGAAGGGCTGTTATCATCCTATTCATCACAATTCTCTTTCATGCGATTTATAAAACTTGTGAATGGATTGAAAGATTCTTCTCGGATGATCAAACATATGCAGTGTGAGATCGATCTGACAATGTTCTGGATTTTTCATATGCTGATCAATAAAAGGTTTTGCGTGAAGTTCATATGCATAAGGTGCACCGTTTAGTCTTTGCCATATATGAATCGGCACATGAGCAGAATGAACAGGGCAAGAAGGCAGTGGATACGTTTCAGCTTCCTTTTCAGAACAGCCATAGCTCTCTGCTAACTCTTTGATCAGCTGCTTGTAAAAGAATTTGTGTTCCTTTTCTCTTTCTCGTTGTGCATCCAGATTCAGACATGGATTCATCATCGCAATGGACCTTAACACTTCAGGCATCTCCTTAGCAAGGCTCATGGCAACAAGTGCGCCCATTCCCTCTGCGAGCACATGAATTTCCCGGTTTAATATTTCTTGTTTTAATGTGTGATGCACGAGCTGCTTGGCACTAAAAACAGCATCTTCGCATCCCCAGTGATTCCCATGAAGTTGACTATTAAACAATGTATATCCTTCATCCTTTAAGGCAGTTAAAAGCTGGTTTCTTCCATAATGCTGAAGCCAGAATGATGTATTTTCCTGCACAAAGTGATTTCGGTCACCGAGGATTAGAATGCCAAAGCCATTTGGTTTTTGAGGAAGGTGAATGATGTTCCACTGGGAACCAAGCTGGAAAAAACGTTCGCTTACACCCATATGGCCAGCCTCCTTTCAGTGATTCTGCTTTCTATGATATGAACAACAACTCTTGTAGGAATAAGGAAATCCCCTAAAGACAGAAGAATTCTTTTTATTTTTATAGCAGAAGGTCTAAAAATGGTCACATAAAGGCGGAAAACAGTCTTTTCCCTTCACTTGCATCTATGGTATGATAATCAATAGATTGTTACATAAAGGACGGTGGGATTATGCATTATATTATCACCCTCATTTGGACTTTTCTGCTGACACATATGGCTGGTTACATCGTTGCCTCTATGAATGGAGCTGCTTATGATTTTACGCTCACTTCCATTCTTGCAGTTGTGTTTACGGTTATTTTATTCATCTTTGCTGAAGTAAGTCCAATGAAAGAAACGGAAAGTTCAACAAAACACTCTTAATATGCAAGAAAACGATTTGTGAAAAAGAGCTAAAATGATGTTTAGCTCTTTTTTCTTTTTTTCTGCGTGATTGAAAAGCGGCATGCTAAAACCCCCTGTCTATAACATACAGGGGGTTTTTATTGTTCACACCTCGACAGTTTCGGACTTTTGTTTGTCCGCTGTCAAATGGCTTTTCGCAAGCCCTGTAAACAGGAAGATCGCGATACCTGATAAAATTTCAAGGATTCCTCCGCCAGCAATGACAGGTCCCGCTCCAAATCTTTCTGCCAGAACGCCTGATACGACAGCTGCAAGCGGGAGAAAGACATTTGATGACGCATTGATCACAGCATATACTTGCGGCTGATCCTCTTGGTCAACAGACGTTTGAATAATGACCATTTCCGGTACATTGATCGCACTGACAGCAGCTCCGAAAATAAAGGAAGCAAGCAGAACGACCGGCAGCCATGTACTCATCCCTGTAATAAAGAACGCTGCCCCTTCAATCATGCCAGCGACAATAAAGAACAAACCAAATCTCTTAATTTTGACCTTCGCTAGAGCAAAGCCCATCATAAATGCGCCAACTGCAGCAACGCCTCTTAAAATGGAATACACCATGGAGTCACTTTGCAACGCTTCTGCTACGTATACCGCTGAGAGCGCCTGCCACGGAGCTGCTGCGACATTCATTAAGATACAATACAGTGTGAGTGCAAATAAAATGTGATGGTTTTTGACAACGAGAAACCCTCTTTTTAAGTTATACAAATATGTATTCTTCGCTTGTTTAATGCCTGCTGCTTTTTCTTCATCCGTTTTCTTCAGTTTAACCCCGATAATAAACAGACCAGAAATAACAAATAAAGCAGTGGTGATCAGCAGGGTATCAGCAGGTCCAATTAATTTAACCAAAAGACCAGCCACCATGACTGCTGCAAGTGCAACAATCTCAAAAGAAGATTGCAGGATCGCATTTGCTTTTTGAATGAGATGCTTTGGAACAATCTGCGGTAAGATGGCCACCGAAGCTGGATTATATGCTGCACCTGTTGCCGATTGAATAACCATTAATGAGATCAATAACCATAGAGGCAATAGATGCGAAAAGTGCAGAAGTGGAATAATGAGTACAATTGTTGCTCGAACAACATCTGAAGCGAACATCCATTTAGACAAATGATGCTTTTTCATAAGAGGTCCTAATATTGGGGCTAACAAAGATGAAGGGAGAACAGTTACTGCTAGAAGAAGTCCTGTACCGAGCGCTCCATCCCCTCTTAAAATCAATAGCCAAAGGACGGATGTAAAAGCAAAACTTTCCCCTGTGTTTTTAATGAGTCTTGATATGAATAATGAGGTGAAGCGTTTATTCCAAACACTTTCACTGAGATTCATCTTTTCCATCACACAAATCCTTTCAACAATATTTTCCAATTACACATTTTAGTTTAATTTCCATACTATTTATTTGAAAATTGGAACTTAATTGCTTTTTATTATAAAGAAAAAAGAGGCATGACACATGCCTCTAAAGACTTATTCCTTATGACTCTTAGTCAATTGCTTACGGCTTTCTTTGGTAAGTCCAAACACGATTATGGTTCGAGTTATCAGGAAAGACATCGCCTGCTTTAAGCTTAATCTTTAAAGGATCTTTCACCATACTGCCAGTTTCACCGATCTCGATATACACACCATTATTTGGTGCTTTATTCCCTGATTTAAATTGATGCTGCTGACCCATTTTCATCCTCCTTTCTCGATTGATGTTATTATGTCCCGTCCCTTGCCTCTCCAATCCTTTATGCAAAAAGTCCCTGCTCATACGAGTCAGGGACACTTTGATTTATTTGGATGGTTGATACATAAGTTCTTTCATTAACGCTTTTTGCACATGCAGGCGGTTTTCTGCCTGCTGAAATACTTTTGAGTGCGGCCCGTCAATAATATCTGCCGTCACTTCTTCGCCGCGATGTGCCGGGAGACAATGAAGGAAAATATAGTCCTTTGCAGCATGACTTATCAGTTCGTCATTGATTTGATATTCTTTAAATTTAGCAAGACGTTTCTCTGTTTCTGCTTCCTGTCCCATGCTTGTAAACACATCTGAATAAATAACATCTGCATCTTTTACAGCTGCGACAGGATCTGTCGTCACGGTCACTTCTGCGCCTGATTGTTTCGCAAACTCACGGGCAGTGTCTGTTACTTCTTGAAGTGGTTCATAGCCTTTTGGTGATGCAACCGCAATGTCACATCCTAGCTGCGCACAGCCGACCATCAAGGAGTGCGCCACGTTATTTCCGTCACCGATATAGGCGACTTTGATTCCTTTTAACGTGCCTTTTGTTTCTTTAATCGTTAATAAATCAGCAAGTGCCTGACATGGATGTGAGTAGTCCGTTAATCCATTAATGACTGGAATAGACGCGTATTGTGCAAGCTCTTCAACCTTCTCATGCTCAAAGGTTCGAATCATAATACCGTTGACATAGCCAGACAGCACCTGCGCTGTATCACTGATGGTTTCCCCTCTGCCAATTTGCAAATCATTTGAGCTGAGGAAGAGCGCATGTCCTCCTAGCTGCGTCATCCCCGCTTCAAACGAGACACGGGTTCTAGTCGAAGATTTTTCAAAAATCATTGCTAACGTTTTCCCTTTGAATAAATCTTGATATGGGTTTTGTTTCATTTCTTCCGCTTTTTCAATTAAATAAGCAATCTCATGGATTGAGAAATCTTTTAACGATAAAAAGTCTTTTCCGTATAATGCCGGTTGCACGTCGATTTGACTCATGCCGTCACTTCCTTTTTATATAATTCATGGAGTGATACTGGTGATACATCTCCATTTTTCCCTTGCAGGAATGCTTGAACTGTTTCATATTCAGTTAGAACTTGAACGCCGTGTGTGAGTGCTTTTACACGCTGCTCTTTTGCCTCTTCATCTTCTCCTAAATGAATATGAAGGGATTTATCTTCATTCTGCAGCCAGGATTCAAAGCTGCCAGTCCAGACGTCAAAGCCTGCATGTTTCGCTTCATCGATCAATTGCTCACTGCCTTGTATAAAGAGGCTTCCTTTTTTCTTCCAGATCGGTGCAAACACTTTTTTCAAGGCGCTTTCGGCGTTCTTGCCTACACACATTCCTTCTCCTGTCGCTTTCATTTCAGGTGTCAGCTTGAGGTCGATATCTTGAATGGCATGGGATGAGAACACTGGGAATTTGACCGCTGTCCCCCCTTTGTTTTTCGTTGCAGGGTTTAGCTCTTCAAGCGCCGCACCAGCTAATAATTGAGTGGCCATTGGGATCATATCAATGCCCATTACCTTACTGACGACTGGAACAGTCCGGCTTGCCCGCGGATTCACCTCTAATACAAGCGCCTGATCACCTTTGATGACAAATTGGATATTCATAATGCCCTTGAACGCTAATTTCTTCGCTATTTGTTCAGACGCAGTATGCACCTGCTGTTTGATATCTTCACTGATTGAGATGCTTGGTAAAATGGCAAAGCTGTCACCTGAGTGCACGCCCGCTTTCTCAATATGTTCTACGATCGTTGGAATGAAGGCTGTTTTTCCGTCAGAAATAAGATCCACTTCAACTTCTTTTCCCGTGACGTACTCATCAATTAAGATTGGGTATGGCAAATGATCTGGCTGATCGAGCAGTGATGCCAAATGTGCTTCTGACTGAACAACGATCATTCCCATTCCGCCAATGACATACGATGGGCGAATTAATACAGGGTAACCGATGCTTTTCGCATGTACGAGTGCTTCTTCTTTTGAATGAGCTGTATCTCCTTTTGCGTGAGGAAGGTTCAGTTCATCAAGAAGCTGATAGAATAAATCACGGTCTTCAAGTGCATCCAGCGTAGCAAAGGATGTACCTAACAACGTGACACCGGCTTTTTCTAAGCCTTCTGCGACGTTGATCGCAGTCTGTCCGCCAAATTGGACAATGACAAAATCAATTTGTTCTGCTTCCACAACGTTTAGGATGTGCTCTAATGTAATCGGCTCAAAATATAAACGATCTGCAACCTCATAATCAGTACTGACTGTTTCTGGATTGTTGTTCATCATGATGGTTTCAAATCCAAGCTTTTGCAAGGTAAGAACGCCATGAACGGCACTATAATCAAATTCGACCCCCTGCCCGATTCGAATCGGACCTGAGCCAATGATAAGAGCACGCTGCTTTGTTTTTTCTTGATGCTCACCATCACTTTTTCCAAAGTAGGTGGAATAGAAGTAATTCGTTTTTGCATCAAATTCCGCCGCACATGTGTCGACAATTTTAAATGAAGCAGCAATCCCGTACTCTTGACGGAGCTGCCTGATTGACTCTTCCGTTTGACCCGTAAGAAGAGCAATCGTTTCATCAAGGAATCCTTTTTCTTTTACCTTTTTCAAGGTATCTTTTGATAGCGTCCCCTTATGATCGTTCAATTCTTGCTCGAGCGTAATCATATTCTGGAACACATGTAAGAAGAATCGATCGATTTTCGTCGTTTGATGAATCGTTTCAACCGTTTCTTGTCTTGAAAGAAGCTCCATAACAGCGAAAAACCGGCGATCGTCTGGTGTTTTGATGAGTTCAAATAATTGTTCTGTCGATTGCTCTTTCAGTTCTGGCAGGTGGAAGCCCTTCGTTTTAATTTCAAGGGATGCAACTGCTTTTTGGATGGCTGATTCTAAATTCCGATCAATCGCCATGACTTCGCCAGTAGCCTTCATTTTTGTGCCTAATTGACGGTCTGCCTGTTTAAATTTATCAAACGGCCAGCGCGGGAATTTCACGACAACATAATCGAGTGCCGGCTCAAAACTAGCATAGGTTGTGCCTGTGAGCGGGTTTTTCAATTCGTCAAGCGTATACCCCACCGCAAGCTTAGCTGCCATTTTCGCAATCGGATAGCCTGTTGCTTTTGATGCAAGAGCGGATGAACGGCTGACCCGAGGATTCACCTCAATGACAAAGTATTCTTTACTGAGTGGATCAAGGGCAAATTGGATGTTGCAGCCGCCGACTACATCCAGTGCTGAAATGATTTTCAGGCTCGCTGAACGGAGCATTTGATAATCCTGATCCGTTAGTGTTTGGGAAGGTGCAACGACAATTGAGTCTCCTGTATGCACACCAACTGGATCGATATTTTCCATGTTGCATACCGTGATACACGTATTTTGACGGTCTCTCATGACCTCATATTCGACTTCTTTAAAGCCAGCTATGCTTTTTTCAACTAAACACTGGTGAATCGGACTCGCTAAAAGAGCTCCTTCAATGAGCGGCTTAAATGCCTCTTCTGTTAGAGCTATTCCGCCGCCTTTACCGCCAAGTGTGTATGCTGGTCTTAGGATGACTGGGAAGCCGACTTCTTTTGCAAATTGAAGGGCATCTTCCGCATTATCCACAATTTCACTATCTGGCACAGGTTCGTTCAAATGCTTCATGAGAGCACGGAATTTCTCTCGATCTTCACCGTTTTCAATTGTTTCAACTGACGTTCCGAGCAGAGTTACCCCATGCTTTTTCAGCACACCGGCTTTTTCTAGCTCGACAGCAAGGTTTAAAGCCGTCTGTCCGCCAAGGTTGGCTAAAAGACCATCTGGTTTTTCCTTTTCAATGATTCTTGTCACTGAATCAACTGAAAGCGGTTCAAAATAGATTTCATCAGCAAATGACTCGTCTGTCATAATGGTTGCTGGGTTATTATTCACTAAGATGACTTTGTAGCCTTCTTCTTTTAAGGCCATACATCCTTGTGTTCCTGAGTAATCAAATTCTGCTGCCTGACCAATGATGATTGGACCAGACCCGATGACTAGAATGGTTTGTATGCTTTGATCTTTAGGCATGTGCGACTTCTCTCCTTGCTTGTTTCACTTTCTCAATAAAATCATCGAATACCCATTCACTTTCAGCAGGCCCTGGGTGTGCTTCTGGATGAAATTGAACTGACATAATCAGCTTTTCTTTATGAATGAATCCTTCTACAGATCCATCATTGACATGAAGGAATTTCACATCCACTTCTTTGTCATTCATGCTTTTTTCATTCACCACATAGCTGTGGTTCTGACTTGTCATAAAGACACGTTTGGATTCTGTATCCTGTACAGGATGATTCGCTCCCCTGTGGCCAAATGGCAGCTTATACGTATCCCCGCCAAGTGCTAGAGCGATTAATTGGTGACCTAAGCAGATTCCAAGTGTCGGGAATGTCATCATGATGTCATGAATCGTTTTTAAATATGGTGTCATGGTTTTCGGATCTCCAGGTCCGTTTGACAGCAGGATCGCATCTGGTTTGATCTCAAACACCTTTTCCATTTGTTTATATGGAATGACGGTTACTTTACAGCCGCGCGCTGCAAGCGAATCTGCAATTGATTTTTTAAAGCCAAAATCAATGAGCGCCACATGTTCCTCACCACTGCCTTGTGTGTAGATCTCGCTATCTGTCACCTGTGCGACGACATTGTCTTGTTTCATTGCAGGCGGCGTTTCGTTTTCGTCTACACTGAGCACAGCGTTCATCGTTCCATTTGCCCGGATGTTTTGCACGACTGCGCGCGTATCTGTATGTGTCAGAAGCGGAATATTCCACTTTTGTAAATAATCTTTTAAGCTGACCGCTGCAAGATGATGTGAAAAATGCTCTGCTGCCTCGTAAACAACCACCGCTTTTACTTGAGGCTTTTTGCTCTCAAAGTCTTCATGATTAATGCCGTAATTTCCGATCAGCGGATATGTGAAAACAATGATCTGACCTTTATAGGAAGGATCTGTGAGCACCTCTTGATAACCTGTCATACCTGTAAAAAAGACCACTTCACCTGTGATGCCAGCTTCTCCTGTCAGATCTCCTTCAAAAGAGGCTCCATCTTCTAAATTTAAATAACCTTTCATGCTTATGTCACCCCAAAATTGAATAATTAATGATACAAATGTATTTTTATACGTTTCTTTGTAAAAAAATTTACACCGAAACTGTTTTATTGGCTAATACTTGAACAATTGCTTCGATCGCTTGATCCAGCTCTGCTTTCTTCACATTCAGCGGAGGTAATAAACGAATGACATTGGGACCAGCTGGAAGCACCAGCAACCCCAGTTCTCTAAGAGCTGTGATATATTCACCGACTGGCTGACCACATTCAATACCTGCCATCAATCCTTTTCCCCGCACCTCTTTTACGATATTCAGCTGTTTGACATTTTGCAGCTTTTCTAACAAGTAATCACCCTTTTCTTTCACTTCTGAAAGAAACTCTTCTTGGAAAATTACATCGAGTGTCGCATTCACAGCGGCCATGGCAAGCATATTTCCACCAAATGTTGTACCATGTGAACCTGGGGAGAATGCATCTCCTAGAGCTTTTTTCCCTATAACTGCACCAACTGGAAAGCCGTTTCCTAACCCTTTTGCTGCAGAGATAATATCAGGATCAAGACACGTCTCTTCGTACGCAAATGCTGTTCCTGTACGACCGATGCCCGTTTGAATTTCGTCTACAATCAGCAGTGCTTCATGCTTTTCACAAAATGCTTGAACTGCTTCTAGAAATTCTGGTGTCGCTGGATTCACTCCACCTTCACCTTGCACAACCTCCAGCATCACCGCTGCCACATCATCGACTGCACAGGCTGACATAGCGTCTGGATCATTAAACGGTACATAGTGAAAGCCTTCTAGCATAGGACCAAAGCCAGTTTTGATTTTATCTTGACCTGTGGCAGCCATACCAGCATACGTGCGCCCATGGAAAGAGTGCAAAAATGTGATGATATTTGTTTTCCCTGTCGCTTTACGTGCTAATTTAATGGCACCTTCATTTGCCTCTGCGCCGCTATTGCAGAAAAAAACGAGATCGCCTGAACTGTTTGCTGCCAGCTTTTCTGCTGCTTTTTCTTGCAGACCATTTTCAAACAGATTCGACACATGCCAGACGTGATCAAGCTGTTCCTTAATGGCTTGATTGACCTTTGGATGATTGTGGCCTAAATTTGTTACTGCAATGCCTTGGATAAAGTCTAAATATTTTTTCCCATTTGTATCGACTGCCCAAGAACCTGCTGCCTCTTTAATTTCAACATTCCACCGTCCATAATTTTGAAAAAGATGACTCACAGGACCGCCTCCTTTTGTTTTACGATTCTTGTGCCTTTAAAGGTTTCTCCTGTAAAGATACTGCCTTTGCCATTTACGATCATCACTTCATCTACATCACCTGATAAAGCACTCAAAGCGGATTGTACTTTTGGAATCATTCCCCCGGAAATAATGCCTTCATCAATGAGTGAAAGGGCTTCTTGTTCGGTGACGACATCTAATAGTTCACCATTTTTTAAAATGCCTTCAACATCTGTGACAAACATGAGCTTATCAGCTTTCATGGCTCCGGCGACAGCTGATGCTGCTAAATCAGCATTCACATTTAAGGTTTGGCATTCTTCCGTCATAGACAGCGGCGCAATTACAGGAATGAATTGTTTCTCCATGAGTGCTTCCGCCATTTCTGGATGAACTTCTTTGATTTCGCCAACGTACCCATAAACGTCTTGATCAAGGAAATCGGCGACAAGCATCTGCCCATCTTTACCGGATACGCCGACAGATGATATATCATGCTTTGCGAGCTCTGACACAAAGTATTTATTGACTGTTCCCGAGAGAACCATTTCGGCTACCTCTAACACAGGCTTCGTTGTTTTACGCTGACCGTCAACAAATTCTGTTTTCACTTCTAATTTTTGCAGCATGTCGGTGATTTCAGGTCCTCCGCCATGCACGATAGCCAGCTTAAATCCAGCAGCTTGAAGTGAGCGGACATTTTCATAAAAGGTATCTGAAAGTTCTCGAATGACACTGCCTCCACACTTGAACACGATCGTTTTATCCATGTCTATCTCCTTCTTTATGTGCGATAGCTCGCGTTAATTTTCACATAATCATAGGTGAGATCACAGCCCCAAGCTGCTGCTTCACCATTTCCCTCACTCATTTGAATGAAAATCGTAATCTCATCCTGCTCTAGATATGCTTTTGCTTCCTCTTCTGAGAATGGCTGCGGTTCATTGTGTTTGAATAAACATTGTCCGCCTAAATAAACTTCTACCTCTTCCGGAGTGACGGAAGCTGCGCTATGACCAATGGCTCCAACGATTCGGCCCCAGTTAGCATCCGTACCATATACGGCGGTTTTGACAAGACTTGAACCAACGATTTTTTTCGCAATGATGCCGGCTTCCAAATTATTTTTAGCACCAGCGACTTTCGCTTCGATTAATTTCGTTGCACCTTCTCCATCTCTCGCAATCTCTTTGGCTAAATCCTCACAAGCTAGTTTTAATCCTTCTTTAAACAAAGGCCATTCTGGATGCTCTTCATTGAGTACATCGTTTTCTGCCATGCCATTTGCCATCACGAGCACCATATCGTTTGTCGACGTTTCTCCATCGACGGTAATTTGATTAAAGGTCACATCCGTAATGTCACGAAGCGCTTGCTGTAAGGCTTCCTGTTCGACATTTGCATCTGTTGTGACAAAGCCAAGCATTGTCGCCATGTTCGGGTGAATCATGCCAGAGCCTTTTGCTGCGCCTGAAATGATGATCTCTTTTCCGTCTATCGTAAGGGTGTATGTTGTATTTTTAATGACAGTATCTGTCGTTAAGATCGCTTCTTCAAAATGGCCTTTTTCGGCTTTTGCTTCTTTTAACTCGGCGATGCCCTTTTTGATTTTATCCATCTCCAGACATTCCCCAATGACACCAGTAGAAGAAACAGCAATGTAATCAGGTACTACACCTAACATATCTGCACAGGCTGCCTGCATGTCGTACGCGTCTTTTAATCCCTGCTCACCAGTACATGCATTGGCGATGGCACTATTGACAATGACACCTTTTAATTGTCCTGTCTTTTTTAAGCTTTGTTGTGTGACTTTGAGAGGCGCAGCTTGAAAGTGACTTTGTGTGTAGACCGCTGCACTTGCTGCTGGTACTTCGCTGACGATGAGGCCAAGGTCTTTTTTTGAATAGCGCAAGCCAATGTGAATCCCCTTCGCTTCAAAGCCTTTTGGTGATGATACGTCACCGTCTATTTTGACAATGCTTTTTTCATTCAATTCGATCATGTTTGTTGTCTCCCCTGTTCTCTTATGGATAAAGAGGTGTCATTGTGAGGCCCGCCTCTTCATGTAAGCCTTTGATGATGTTGAAGTTTTGAACCGCTTGGCCGGCCGCGCCTTTCATGAGATTGTCTATGACCGACACGATTGTAAGTCTCCCTGTTCGCTCATCTAAATGAAAGCCAATATCACAGAAGTTACTGCCATATACTTCTTTCGTTTGTGGATAAACGCCGTGATCTCTCACTCTGACAAAATAGGAATCTTCGTAAAAGCCTTTCATTCGCTTCATCAATTCTTCTTTTGTGACATCCGTTTTTAACTGTGTATACATCGTCGCCATAATCCCTCTTGTCATCGGGACAAGATGCGTAGAAAATGTGACGTTCGCCGTCTGCGGATTCCATTCTCTTAATATTTGCTCTATTTCTGGCGTATGCTGATGCTCATTCACCTTATAAATTTTAAAGTTATCGTTTAGTTCTGAAAAATGCGTTCCAAGTGAGGCAGATCGTCCGGCACCGGACACCCCTGTTTTTGCATCTATTATAATCATAGATTCATCTATGACATTCTGTTTGATGAGCGGTGCTAAACCGAGAAGAACTGCGGTAGGAAAGCAGCCAGGATTGGCAATCACTTCAGCTTGTTGAATTTTGTCACGATTCAGTTCGGATAAACCGTACACCGCTTGTTGAACAGATGCTTCATCCGCTGCCCTTCGTTTATACCAAGCTTCATAGGTGTCTCCATCTTGAATGCGCAAATCACCTGATAAATCAATGATCGGCACTCCTTGATTCATAAGCTTTGGCGTCAGTTCACTTGATACGCCTGCTGGAGTCGCTAAAAACACAGCATCTGTCTCTTGCACAATAGCAGCCGGGTCAATGGTTTTTAATGTTTGGTCAGTAATCACTGTTAGATGTGGATAAGATTGACTGTATGATTGCCCATCACCACTTGATGAATACAATATACATTCCTCCACATGCGGGTGATGCTTGAAGATACGAACCAATTCCGCACCACCGTACCCTGTAGCACCTATAATACCTATTTTCAACGTCAATACACCCTCTTGATCTTTGTGAAATTATTTAACATTATAACATGTATAAAAATTAATTCAATTGTATATTTAATATTTGTTTTCATTTTTTTTCAACAAAAAAACCGCATATCTTCATGAGACATGCGGATTTATCTTTCGTTTTTGATATAGATGACCATGAGCGCACTGCATAAATATAATATAGAGCTTGCATAAAAAATGAAGTAAACGGTAAAGAAATCAGCAAACAGGCCCCCAAGCATAATGGCGATGGATGAAAAAAGAGCTGTCCAAAAATGATAGTGACCGACTTCTTTCATTCTTTTGTTCTCTGTTGTGAGGTCCGTGACGAGCAGTTTCTCTCCGTGCTTTTGAAAGCCGCCAAGCGCACCAAGTGCCAGCTGAATCATATACACTTGCTCCACTTCTGTTATATGCGGAAAAAGCAGCAAAAGAAACGCCATACCGAACGAATGAATGATTAAAAAGAGCCGCTTGTCGGTGGTTTCGGGCAGTTTCCCTAAGAGTAAATGAATAAATGCTCCGCTTAAACCAAACAGGCCGTAGGCAAGACCAAACTGTGAATAGCTTGACCCAACATTTTTAATAAAAAGAATGTAAAAAGGGAAAATCAAACTGCTGGCGAAAAACAGCAGACTTTGTGAGTAGACGAACCATTTCATTGCTTTTGCATTCATTGTGTATTGTACCTCTCATAAAAGTAGTTGGTGAACGTGCCATCTGGATCTGCTTGTTTTTTCTTTTGGAAGAATACATCGGTTTTAGGATACGCCCGCTTCATTTGCGCTTTCGTTTGATAAGGCATATACGGTAAGTAATAGCTTCCATCGTGCTGCAGCGTGATATCTGTCATTTTTCGAATGATTCGCTCGGCTTCCGCCTTCTCTTCTTTTTCGAACCCGTAATTCACTAAAAGCACAAGTGCAAACATATCTTGTTTCGCATAGGAGAGATCCGCTTTTTCATTTTTTTGTACATAACGTATTGTGATATTCATTAGATTCAAATCTTCTTGTTGTAAAAAGGATCTCATGTCATCGATGTACGCACGAAAACGGTCAACTGGGACGAAATATTCCTGCAGCACATCTGTGTCGGATTCATTTTCATATTCTAAAAAGGCAGAGTCAGAACGCATCACATTGTTTCTTGTGATCAGCTGATCATTTTGACTTAAGAAATACTTTTTTTGCAAATTCCAGAGCAGATCTTTTCCCATATCAAATCTTCTTGAAAGGCCGAGCATAAATTTCAAAGGCATGACGAGTTGATCTTCTTTCAGTTCTTGATATGATTCAATCCCTTGTTGTGAAGTAAGTGAATAATTCGTCACATACATCTCTTTCAAAAAGTTTGTTTTCGCTGTTGAGATTCTGGCAAGATGCATGCGTACTTCTTTATTGTGTTTGACATGCTTTTGAAAATAATCCGTATACTCATCGTAACCCAGAGAGGTTGTCTCCATTTTATATAGTTCATCTTTTGTTAAAGAAAGCTCCACATCTAAAATGACACCGAACAAACCGTATCCCCCAATGACGGCAGTAAATAAATCATCGCCTGGCTTTACTGTGACAATCTCACCGTCTGCTTTTAACAGCCTGAATGAGCGAACTGTGTCAATGAGTGACCCGTAACGAATGTCACGTCCATGTGCATTTGCACTTAAAGATCCGCCAATTGTAAAGATATTCTGCGATTGCATTACCTTCACAGCAAGACCATATGGATTCACATATTTTTGTATATCATCCCATGTAGCGCCGCTTTGAACCCGAATCGTTTTCTTTTTAGGATCAAACGCTAAAATCTGGCGGAATTCCGTCATATCGAGCACGATGCCGTTTTCATAATATGTGTGACCGCCCATACTATGCTGTTTACCGGCAATAGAAATCGGCAGGTGTTTTGCTTTTGCTTCTTTCAATACTTCTTTTAACGTGTCTATTTCTTTCCCTTGAACAACTTTTTTGATTTTGACAGGCATGAGATGACTAACATCAGTAAAAGCCTCAAGATCCTGTTTTTTGTGTGTTTGGCTTTCGCGTATGGTGATTGATGCAAAAAATGCAGCAGCATATACGATCAAAAGAACGACCCATAGCCATTTTCGTTTCATGATAGGTACTCCGTTCTATAAAATTACATCCATTATATCAAGCCATTCTCTTCCTCCACCTTAATTTTTCATTTTGTGCTTATTGAATACCGAGCGCGATTTTTGCGTATCTTGACATTTTGTCTCGTGTCCAAGGCGGATTCCATACGATGTGAACTTCTGTTTCTTTTACTTCTGGAAGATCACTTAATGCTTTTTTGACTTCATCCACAATAATTGGTGCAAGAGGACAACCCATTGATGTTAAGGTCATGGTGATATCCGCTTTTCCATTCTCATCAAGATCGACATCATAGACAAGTCCAAGGTTGACGATGTCGACATTCAGCTCAGGGTCAATCACCTGTTCTAGGGCGCCTAAAATATTTTCTTTCAATGCTTCATCCATGATATCCACTCCTTTTTCCATTAGTATAACGTACTTTTTGTTATGACTAAACGTTTGTGCTTTTCAGATGAGTCACAAACCAGTCAATCGTTTCAAACATCGCTTGTCTTGAGACCTTATGGCCAGCTTGTCCATCAGTGATAAAGCGAATCAGGTGCGGATCCTGCTTATATTGTGTGGCCGCTAACTCATCGTATAGGGATTTTGCGTGCCTGTACGGGACCACAGGATCATTTTCTGCATGCCAGAATAACAGCGGTCTTTTGTTTAATCGATCCGTTTGCAGCGTTAAATCATATGGGCGCAGGGCGTCTAATTGCAGATGAACCTCTTCGTCTGTAATGTCTTTCATCAACCCTTTGTGACGCATGTCCATGATCTGTGCTTTTAGAAACGTCGTATAGTTCGGACTCCCCATCAGGCTGACAGCGGCTTTGATCCAATCATGCTTGGCAAGTGCACCAAAGGTGGTGATGCCGCCCATGGAAGTACCTGCAACGCCTATCAAATCGGCTTCAATCAATTGTTTTTCTTGAAAGTATGTTTTGAGTATATCGATTTCACGAATTTCGTTCAGGACAATTTCCCAGAACTTTGATGCCAGTTCCTCTAAGCTGAGGTTTTCTGATCTTACACCATGATAAGCACAGTCAGGCAAAATGACTCTCATGCCTTTTTCCGCCAGATGGAAGGCGAAGTGTAAATTATGCTCTCGTGCACTTGTAAATCCGTGAATAAAAAATACAAGCGGCAGCGGTTTGTCTTTATTTTCAGCTTTTACGATATGTAAAAATGGAATATCGCGCGTAATTTGCTCATCAATGGTGATCACAGCCTATGAATCCTCCTTTATCATTCCCGTCTTTGTTTATTTTAACATGTAGACAACAAAGATGTGATAAAGATACACTATAGAAAGAGGCGCTAACATGAATTGCCTCCTATCACTTACAGATCAAAGGAGATTTTATGGAGACTAAACCTTATCTAATCGCACTTGACCTGGATGGCACATTATTAAAAGATGATAAAACCATTTCTGCGCACACACTTGACGTCATTCAAAAAGTGAGAGACAGCGGGCATCACGTCTGTATATCAACAGGCCGGCCATTTCGATCCAGCTCTCCTTATTATCAGCAATTACAGCTTGATTCACCAATTGTGAATTTTAACGGAGCGTTTGTCCATCATCCTCTTGATGAAAAATGGGGCAGATTTCATACGTCACTTGATCTTCAAGTGGTCAAACAGCTTGTAGACATTAGTGAAGAGTATAAAGTGCACAATGTGTTAGCTGAAGTGTTAGACGATTTGTATTTCCATTATCATGATGAAAAACTCATTGATATCTTTAATATGAATGCAAACAAAGTCACTGTTGGGGACCTAAGGGACAACCTTGGAGAGAATGTGACGAGCGTGTTAATTCATGCAAAAGAAGAGGACGTCGGAGCTATTCGAAGCTATTTATCAGATGTTCATGCAGAAGTGATTGATCACAGGCGCTGGGCTGCCCCGTGGCACGTGATTGAAATCATTAAAACAGGCATGAACAAAGCCGTTGGACTGCAAAAGATCAGTGATTATTACGGTGTTCCTAAGGAGCGGATTGTGGCATTCGGAGATGAAGACAATGATTTAGAAATGCTTGAATTTGCTGGATGCGGTGTGGCAATGGGCAACGGAATTGATGCCGTGAAACATGTCTCAAATGAAGTCACTGATACAAATGAACAAGACGGGATTGCAAAGTTTCTAACGAATTACTTCTCGCTTTAATTTTTCCATTCATACATAGCAGATGGAAGCGGGCATACTACCGTTAGACAGGTTGTCCTGTCAGCTTGTGTAAAGGGGCGGATTCCGAATGGGTAAAAGAAGCAAATCGAAACGCTTTATACAACAAGGTAAAGATTCAGTCAGTCTTCATGATGCACGTTTTCCTTACCGTTCGACACTTGAAGAAGCGGCAGACAGAGGAAATATGAAGACTGATGCTTCTGGAGGTTCATTGTGAGAAACGAACTTTTTGATCAAGCCAAATCATTTACTGAAGAAGCTCTTACTTCTTCATTTTCATCTGGGTTAGAGCGTCAACAGGCAGTCAAACGAGCGAAAAATGCCGTATCCTCTGCATTTGCCAATTCGACAGATGCAGAAAGAAACCAGCTGCATACCTTCCAAGACTTGCTTGATGATCTCTGACATAAAAAAGCTGTCCACATTTAATGGACAGCTTTTTCTAATTCCCATGCTTATTTGACTTGGAATGTTTTCTTCTCCGTGATTTGTTTCAGCCCTTCTGCTTTTCCTTTAAACGTTACAACCGCTTCGTATGTTCCGGGCTTTACACCGTTTGACCACGTGTCTTGAAAATCATAGGCCTCGCCTTTTTTCAGCACAAAAGTTTGGATGGCCTGTGTGAACATACGGTCTTTCGAATAGCGATATTGTTCGTTCCCGTTTTCGTCATACACACTGAGCTCGAATTTTTGGCTTGTGTTAAAGGTAAATTCAATATCTCGATCTGATTCATTTTTCAGTGACATGTTAAATTGAACTGAAGAACCTTTCTGGACGGGGTCTACTGTGAGTAAAACCGTTTTTTCTCCCATTTGACCGGAAACCTCCTTGTCTGGTTCATCCTTTTTTTGTTGTCCACAAGCGGCTAAAAACAATAGAATGAGAAGAAGTACCAACCCTTTTTTCATCTGCTACCCACCTTTTAATCTCGTCTGAAAAATCCAAGAATATTGGTTGTCTGTACAATATTTGTAAAGGCTTTTGGATCGACTTCTTTAATAATTTGTTCAAGTTCATACAACTCATACCTTGTAATGACGATCACCATCATTTCCTTTTGCTCGTTGGTGAATGCGCCTTTTGCAGGTACAGTCGTAATACCTCTGACCATTTTTCCGTAAATGGCTTCTTTGATTTCATCTGCTTTTTTCGTCACAATCATCGCGGTCAGCTTCTCATGTCTTGTATGGATGGCATCAATGACCCTTGTGGTCACATATAATGTGACAAGCGTATATAATGCTTTCTCCCAACCTTGTAATAATCCTGCTGTAAAAATGATGATTCCATTTAAAATGAAGAAATACGTGCCAACTGGTTTGTCTTTCCATTTTGCTAATACCATAGCAACGATGTCGAGTCCACCTGTCGATGCCCCGTATTTGAGCGTGATCCCAATCCCTACGGCGGATATGACACCGCCAAACACAGCATTTAATAAAATATCATGGGAAACACTCGTTTCTGGTAAAACGCCAAGGAAAATGGTTGTTAGTGCAACACTGATGATGCTGTACAAAGTAAAGGAACGGCCAACTTTCATCCAGCCTAAAATGCCGACTGGAATGTTTAAAATAAATAATAGAATCCCTGTTGATACATAAAATGGCGCATATTGATCGATTAAGCTGGATAGCAGCTGGGCTACCCCTGTAAAACCGCTCGCATATACGTCAGCTGGGATTAAGAATAAATTCAGTCCAATCGCATTGAGTAATGCACCAATTACGACGACAATGAGTTTTTTTGCTTCTCCAATGAACATGTTGTCATTCCTCCACTTACCATTCTCTCTATGGTTTTCCCTAAAATTTAGAATTTGAACACGAAAAGATGATTTCTATGATATAGTTAGGCTAAAAAGATGTAAAATATGGCTTATTTTTTTAGAAAGAAGGGATTTATATGACTGTTCATATCATAGCAGACAGTGCTGCTGATCTGCCTCTTTCTTATTATGATGAACATAACATAACACTCATTCCGCTCCGCGTGTTGCTTGGCGAGCAGGAATTTGAGGATTTGATCACCATTGAACCAAAACAAGTATTTGATGCGATGAGACAAGGAGCCAGTCCAAAAACGTCACAGGCTTCACCAAACCGGATCAAGGAAGCCTTTGTTTCTGCCGCTCAAACCCATACATCTGCCATCTATGTCGCTTTTTCATCAGAGCTTTCAGGTACATATCAGACAGCTGTGATGATGGCAAATGAAGTGAAGGAAGAATATCCTGATTTTGATTTACGAATCATTGATTCTAAATGCGCTTCACTTGGCTATGGGCTTGCTGTCAAACACGCTCAGTCACTTGCCATTGACGGAAATACAATACAAGAAATTGAAACGTCTGTAAAGCATTTTTGTGAATCTTTACAACATATTTTTACTGTAGACGATTTAACGTATTTAGCAAGAGGCGGAAGGATCAGTAAAGCGTCCGCATTTGTTGGCGGTTTGTTAAGCATTAAACCCATTTTACATGTCGAAGATGGAAAACTCATCCCACTAGAAAAAATCCGCGGACGTAAAAAGCTGCTGAAACGCATTATTGAACTAATGAAAGAACGCGGAACGGATTGGCCTAATCAAACGGTTGGCATTAGTCATGGTGATGATCCTGCACTTGCAGAAGACATGAAACAACTGATTGAAGACGAATTTCATCCTAAAGAAATTGATGTTCATATCATCGGCGCCGCTGTGGGGTCCCATTCAGGACCTAGCACGCTTGCGATCTTTTTTACAGGCAAACGATCATAAAAAGCACCCTTCCCTGACACAACACGGGAAGGGTGCTTTTCTTATGAAAGTTTAAATCGCTGGACGGTTTCATTTAACCTTGCCGTCATACTCATCAATTCTTCAACTTGTTTGTTCATTTGATGGAACGATTGCAGCTGTTCATTGGCTGAGGCAGAAATTTCTTCGCTGCCAGCTGCTGTTTCTTCTACTACTGCACTAATATTTTCAATCGAGTGCAGTACTTGTCCGCCAAGTTCTGTTGATTGGATAATTTGGTCATTTAAGACCGCCATTTCTTGTTTAATATGCTGCGCTTTTGTTTCTATATCTTCAAAGGAGTGTGAGGTTTTGTCCATCGCATCCTGCTGCTGAAGTGAAAGCTTGACCCCTTCTTGAACCGTTTGACTAATGGATTGAATCCCTCTTTCAATATGACTGACCATGTCAAAAATTTGTCTTGTTGCATTTGACGATTCATCGGCAAGCTTGCGAATTTCATCTGCTACAACGGCAAAGCCTTTTCCAGCTTCGCCTGCCCTTGCCGCTTCAATGGCTGCGTTTAAGGAAAGTAAGTTTGTTTGATCCGCAATGTCAGAAACTGTTTTGGCCATGGCCGAGATTCCGCTGGCGTATTGCGTGAATTCTCCTGCTGATTCTTCGATTTGTCTAGTGGCATGTGTATTTTTTTCAATCGCTGATTTTGTTTCTGTTAACGTGTGCTTTCCGCTTTCTACGGCTTCGATGGCATCCTCTGTACTGCGGATGACCGTTTGTGATCGTTCGGAATTTTTACGTCCATGCTGGTCCATTTTCTCAATCAAGCTGACGCCATGCTGGAGATCTTCTGAAATCGCTTGTGACCCATTGGCCATTTCGTCTGTTGAGACAGATACTTGATTGGCAGATTCCATCATCTTTTTATTTTCATCATTCAGGTGGATCGAGAATGTCTCTACTCGGCTTGAGACATGGCTGATTTCTTTAATCAAACTAATCAACTGATCTGTCATTTGATTAAAGGATTCATTCAAGCCTCCGATTTCATCCTTACGCTGAATATCCGTCCGCTCCACAGCAAGATTTCCTTCTGCGATCTGCTTTGCTCTGTAGGATATTGATTTGATAGGTGTCACGATGGATCGCGTTAGTCCAATATTCAAAAAGACGGCAATGACAATCAGTGTGAGGGCTGAGACGAGTGCACTTGTAATAATCCATTGAACATTGTCTGCTGCATCCTCTAGATTTTGTTTATACGCTTCTTCTGCTCTTTTATTCATCGTATGCACATCATTTAAAACGCCATCAATTCTTGCTGCCACACGTCTTGCATCCGAGGCGTTTTTTTCGCCAATGGCATTGTTGGCTTCTTTGGTCCATGTGTCATATTTTGAATTTAACCTTGTTAATGCCTCTTTGTTCAAATTTCCTGCATGCTTGTTTAACGTTTGCAGCTGTTTTTTTGCTGTAGAAATATCGTTTTGAACGATCTCTAGCTGTTCATCTGAAAGTGTCATCGAATAATTGGTCATCGCTTGCTCGACACTTTCAAAACTTGCCTTCGTTTTTTGTACGTTTAATAAGGTTTGGACATCTGCTTCATTTGATGATTGGATCTTTGTCATGCTGACAATGATAAAGGCGATAACGCCAACTGCTAAAAGAAGTGAGATAAGTGAGTTGAGTAAAATTTTGACGCGTAAACTCATGATGCGCCCCCCTCTTCTTTTAGAAGCGTCTGCTTCAGACCATTTAATTTTTTGGTCAGTGTCTCAGCATTTTTCAAGATCCGGATTTTTGCCATATCGATTCCATCATTGCTTAAGTCATAGACAACATGTCCGCTTTTAATTTGATTGTTCTTGACGACCTGTTCGCTGAATTGATAAACCACTTCATCGACTTTTTTCACCATAGATGAAATGACCGCTTTTTCCGCAGTATAATACTGATCGCTGTCAACACCAATGGCATATTTGCCTTGCGATTGCGCTTCTTTTAATACACCAACACCTGAATAACCGGCTGCAGCATATAAAACGTCTGCTTTCTTTTTGATCATATCTTTGGCTATTTTACCGCCCTTGCCTGCATCACTAAATGTACCGGCATAGGTAGATAAGATTTTGATTTTGGGATTGACTGATTTGGCGCCTTTTTGAAACCCTTTTTCAAAACGATGAATGACGTCTGCATCAACACCGCCAACAAATCCAATGACATCGCTTTTTGTTGTCATCGCAGCAAGTGCACCTGCTAAATAGCTGCCTTCCTCTTCTTTAAACGTCACAGAAGTCACATTTTTCAGCTCAGATACGGCATCAATCAGAAGGAACTGCTTCTTCGGATATTTTTTCGCGACTTTTTCTAGGTCTTCTTGCATACTAAAACCTACACCGATAATGAGATCATTACCATCTTTTACGAGTTCTGTCAGCCCTTTTTCATATGTATCAGTTTCTGCAATTTCTCTATAATCAAATTCAATGCCAAGCTCATCACGTGCTTTTTCTAATCCTTTAAATGATGAATCGTTAAATGATTGATCACCAAGACCATCATCTGTGAGCATAACGCCAATATGCTTCGCAGTTGATTTTGGCGACCCCTCCTGTTGATTACCGCATGCGGCGAGCACCATAAGCATGGCTGCCATCAGAAGCAATGAAATCTTCACTTTCATCCAAAAACACACTCCTTTTATCATCCTTACTCCTTTTTTATCGGATTTGAGGGGCGTTGTTTCAATGCTATAGTGAAGGTTTTCATGACTTTTTTCATAGAAAAAATCCATTATTTAAGACAAAAATAAAAAAGTGAGCAAATGCTCACTTTTAGATCATTGACAAAGGGCTAAAATGAACTTTATTTTAGAACTTTGTCTTCTTTTCAGCGTGACCTGAAAACCTTTGCAGTCTAGGAAGGACGAGTACCGGAGCGGAGCGAATTTGACATTCGTGAGTACTGGCACGCAGGACTGACACCGAATGCGAGGGTTTGTCTGCACGCTGAAGTGAGCAAATGCTCACTTTTTCTCGTATGTCCAGCCTTCTTTTTGGTAAACGAGATCATTTTTCATCAGATGACCTAGTGCTCGTTTAAAGGCGGCTTTGCTCATTTGAAATCTTTCGCGGATATCCTCTGGATCACTTTTGTCTCCGTAAGGCATGGCGCCGTTTCTTGTTCTCATATAGGTTAAAATTTCTTCTGCATCGACAGATAATGCATCCTGTTTTCTAGGAAGCAGAGAAACGTTCACGGTTCCATCCTCTTTCACTGCAATAACGCGTCCCGTAACGGTCGATCCTAGTCTTGGCTCTTCTTTTCGTTCCGTGCGGTGAATAAACCCTCGCACACCTGTATCTGTCAGCATAAAAGAACCTGTCGCAATTAAACGATAGATTGTTCCAGTGATTTCTTTGTTCATTAAGGTTTCTGGTGCCTCAGTAAACAATTCACTGATCACGTCTTCTGTGGCTGGTTTTGCGAACATTCTGCCGTAACTTGTGACTTTCAGCATACAGTAGAGTTTGTCTCCTTTTTTCGGCCATGCTTCCTCAAATGGCGGGAGGTGTTCTGTTGCAACAAGTGCATCCTTTGATAGTCCAACATCGACAAATGCACCCATGTCTTCTACCACGTCTACAACTTGTACCCAGCCATATGTATGTGCGTTAATTGTAGGGATTTTCATTGTGGCAGCGAGTCTTTCTTCATGATCTACATATAAATAGACCTCTACTTCATCTCGGTCATCAAGATCCTCTGTCATTTCACTGCGGTGCAGGAGAACCGAATCTTCACCATCTGTCAAAAAGTAGCCGTATTCCATTTCGTTCTCTATTTGCAAGGTCAGTTGCTCACCTGGTCTCATGTTCTCTTCCTTCCTATCTGCCCATAAAAGAGCGTTCGTTCATCTTTTGATTCACTTTATTCTACTATACTTCTCCCCGCATGAACATCTCTAGTTCTGTTAGCTAAAGTGGACAAACTGGTCACGATTTATACCGCAGCCGGCTGAACTCTTTGCCTCATCTCTTCGATAAAGTTTCTTCTTCGCCTATTGGCATGATAAAATAGACGCAATATCAATACTTGGAGGTCATGTGTGATGGCAAAAGAAAGCTCATTTGACATTGTATCGAAAGTCGAACTGCCTGAGGTGCAAAACGCTGTTCAAGCAGCGCTGAAAGAAATTAAAAACCGTTATGATTTTAAAGGAAGTAAAAGTGACATTTCTCTCGAAAAAGAAGAACTTGTTCTCATTTCTGATGATGACTTCAAGCTTGAGCAGCTAAAAGATGTACTTGTGACAAAGCTGATCAAACGAAATGTGCCAACTAAAAACATCGATTACGGAAAAACCGAGCATGCTCTTGGCGGTACAGTACGCCAGCGTGCGAAGCTGATCAGCGGGATTGATCAAGACAACGCTAAAAAGATCAACGCACTCATCAAGCAGTCTGGTATCAAAGTGAAATCACAATTTCAGGATGACCAAGTGCGTGTGACAGGGAAAAATAAAGATGATTTACAAGAGGTTATTTCTCTTATGCGTAAGGCTGATTTGCCGATTGATGTCCAATTTATAAATTTTCGATAAATTTCAAATTTTCCATTGATTATTTCTGCATTTTTCGTTACAGTTGATGGAAGTTCAATTCATTGACATGTTCATATTGCTTTCTTATCAAGAGAGGCAGAGGGACTGGCCCTGTGAAGCCTCAGCAACCGGTGTAGTAGAAATCTATTTTCTATGACCAAGGTGCTAAATCCAGCAAGCAACTGCTTGGAAGATAAGGAGAAGAATTACGATACAGCCAAAAAGTCTTCTTCTTATCAGAAGGCTTTTTTTGTTACATAGAAATAAGGAGGAATACAATGGGCCTATTACAAGACTTACAAAATCGCGTACTGATAGCTGACGGAGCGATGGGAACACTTTTATACTCTTACGGCATTGACCGCTGTTTTGAAGAATTAAATTTATCGAAAGAGGATGAAGTGAAACGCGTGCACGAAGCTTATGTGCAGGCAGGCGCTGACATCATCCAAACGAACACATACGGTGCGAATTATATTAAACTATCCCGCTACGGCTTAGAGGAAGAAACGAAACGAATCAATACAAAAGCGGTACAAATTGCAAAAGCAGCCGCTGGCTCTGCCTATGTACTCGGAACAATTGGCGGCATTCGAACGTTTAACAAAAATGCCTACTCTATAGAAGAAATCAAACGAAGCTTTAGAGAGCAGCTGTATATCCTATTAAATGAAGAGCCTGACGGATTATTGCTTGAAACGTATTATGACATAGAAGAAGCGAAGGCTGTTCTCCAAATTGCTCGCAAAGAAACGACTCTCCCGATTGTCATGAATGTCTCTATGCATGAACAAGGCGTTTTGCAGGATGGTACCCCGCTGAAGGATGGTTTATCTGAGTTATCATCTCTTGGTGCAGATGTCGTCGGCATCAACTGCAGGCTGGGCCCTTATCACATGATTCAGGCACTCGAAGGCGTTCCACTTTTAGAAAATTCGCATTTATCTGTCTATCCTAACAGCAGTCTCCCCTCTCTTGAAGAAGGCAGACTCGTCTATGATACTGATAACGATTATTTCCGAAAAAGTGCACTTGAATTTAGAAATCAGGGCGCACGCATTATCGGAGGCTGCTGTGGAACAACACCTCAACATATTAGCGCAATGGCTGAAGCGGTCAAAGATTTAGCACCGATTACTGAAAAAGAAGTGAAGGTGTTAAAAGAAGAAATCATTTCCATCCAAGATCAGCGCACTGAACCAGGTCTTGATGAGCTGGCTGTGAAAAAACGATCGATTATCGTAGAGCTCGATCCACCGAAGAAGCTGAACTTCGAAAAATTTCTCGTTGCTGCAAATGAATTAAAGAATGCTGGCATTGATGCGTTAACGTTAGCCGATAATTCTCTTGCAACTCCGCGTATTAGCAATGTCGCTTGCGGCGCATTATTAAAGCAGCAGCTTGATATGCGTTCTCTTGTTCATATCACATGCCGCGACCGTAATTTGATTGGGCTACAATCCCATTTAATGGGGCTCGACACTCTTGGATTAACCGATATTTTAGCGATCACAGGCGATCCATCTAAAATTGGAGACTTCCCAGGTGCAACATCTGTGTATGATTTAACCTCCTTTGATTTGATTCGTCTCATCAAGCAATTTAATGAAGGCCTTTCTTTCTCAGGAAAGCCTCTTGGCAAAAAGACCAATTTTTCAGTGGCTGGCGCGTTTAACCCAAATGTGCGTCATATAGATAAAGCGGTCAAACGTCTTGAGAAAAAAATCGAATACGGCGCTGATTATTTTATTTCACAGCCTGTTTATTCTGAAGAACAGCTTGTGAAAATTCATGAGGAAAGCCGCCACTTGGATAAACCTATTTACATCGGCATTATGCCGTTAACAAGCAGCCGAAATGCAGAGTTTATTCATCACGAAATTCCCGGCATCAAATTATCTGATTCTATTCGTGACATTATGGCTAAGGCTGGCGAGGATAAAGAAAAGCAGCGAGCAGAAGGTTTAGCGATTGCCCGCTCTTTATTAGATACAGCCTGCGAATTGTTTAATGGCATTTATTTAATTACTCCTTTCCTTCGATCAGATTTAACAGCAGAACTGACCACCTACATCCATCAGAAAGAAAAGGAGTCTAACATCCATGTCAACTATCACTGAACAGCTCAAAAAACGCATCCTCGTCCTTGATGGTGCAATGGGCACAATGATTCAAAACGCCAACCTGACAGCAGAGGACTTTGGCGGAGAAGAGTATGAGGGCTGTAACGAGTATTTGAATGTGACAGCCCCTCACATCATCCGTGCGATCCATAGGGAGTACCTCGAAGCAAGTGCCGATCTCATTGAAACAAATACGTTCGGCGCGACAAAGCTCGTCCTTGATGAATATGGGCTTGGCCACCTTGCCTATGAACTCAATGTTCGAGCTGCACAGCTGGCAAAGGCTGAAGCAGACCGTTTCTCCACACCGGATAAGCCACGTTTTGTTGTAGGCGCAATGGGCCCAACAACGAAAACATTATCTGTAACAGGCGGCACAACCTTCAGTGAGCTCGTCAGAAACTATGAAGAACAGGCCCGCGCTCTAATTGACGGAAAGTGTGATGCCCTTCTTTTAGAAACAAGCCAAGACATGCTGAATGTAAAAGCTGGTTTCAAAGGAATTCAGGAAGCCTTTCAGCAGACGGGCATTCAATTACCACTCATGGTATCAGGAACGATTGAACCAATGGGCACCACCCTTGCTGGTCAGGATATCGAAGCCTTTTATATCTCTCTTGAGCATATGAAACCCATCAGTGTGGGCCTGAACTGTGCGACTGGTCCAGAATTTATGACAGACCACATCCGCACGCTCTCCTCCATCGCAAAGTCAGCGGTGAGCTGCTATCCGAATGCTGGTCTCCCAGATGAAGAAGGCCAATATCATGAATCCCCTGCTTCTCTTGCTAAAAAAATCGCTGCCTTTGCTAAGGAAGGCTGGTTAAATATTGTCGGCGGCTGTTGCGGAACGACACCTGCACATATTCAAGCATTGTCAGATGAAGTACGCACGATTCAGCCGCGTCATATCACTCGCGAATCACCGCAGCATACCGTATCAGGAATTGAGCCCCTTATTTATGAGGATTCAATGCGTCCTCTTTTTGTAGGCGAACGGACCAATGTCATTGGTTCTCGCAAATTCAAACGGCTCATTGCGGAACAAAAGTTTGAAGAAGCAGCAGAAATTGCTCGTGCTCAGGTGAAAAATGGCGCTCACGTCGTTGATGTGTGTCTCGCCGATCCAGACCGTGATGAGGCAGCAGACATGGAAGGCTTTTTACAAGAAGCGATGAAAAAGGTGAAAGCTCCTTTTGTCATTGATTCAACGGATAAACACGTGATTGAAAAGGCACTCACCTATTCTCAAGGGAAAGCCATCATCAATTCTATTAATCTTGAGGATGGCGTGGAACGTTTTGAAGAGATTCTACCTCTTGTGAAGCTATATGGCGGTGCACTTGTTGTTGGCACAATTGATGAAATAGGAATGGCTGTGACAGCAGAACGAAAGCTTGAAATTGCTATACGTTCGCATGATTTGTTAACGAAGAAATATGGAATTCCTGCAAGTGACATTATTTTTGATCCGCTTGTCTTTCCCGTAGGCACTGGAGACGAGCAATATATTAGCGCCGCTGAAGAAACGATCAAAGGCATTAAAATGATCAAGGAAACCCTGCCCGAGTGCCTCACCATTTTAGGCATCAGCAATGTATCTTTCGGACTTCCGCCTGTTGGCAGAGAAATCTTAAATGCCGTCTATTTGTATCACTGCGTGCAAGCAGGACTTGACTATGCCATCGTGAATACGGAAAAGCTTGAGCGCTTCGCATCCATTCCAAAGGAAGAAATCAAACTAGCTGAAACCTTGCTTTATGAAACAAATGACCAAACACTGGCTGAATTCACCCAATTTTACCGCGGCAAAAAGAAAACGGAGAAAAAACCAAAGGTCTCCTTATCACTTGATGAAAGGCTGGCGCTCTACGTCGTCGAAGGAACGAAAGAAGGTCTCATCGATGATTTATCCCTTGCTTTGGAGCAATATGAATCGCCGCTTCATATTATCAATGGTCCGTTAATGCAGGGAATGGCTGAGGTTGGTCGTCTTTTTAATCAAAACGAACTGATTGTCGCCGAGGTGCTTCAATCAGCAGAGGTCATGAAAGCATCTGTTTCGTTCCTTGAGCAATATATGGAAAAGCAGCATGCCAGCGGGAAAGGAAAGATTCTTCTTGCGACCGTAAAAGGAGATGTCCATGATATCGGGAAAAACCTTGTCGACATCATTTTGAGCAATAACGGCTTTCAAGTAGTCGACCTCGGCATCAAGGTGACACCTCAAACATTGATTGAAGCTGTGCAAAAGGAAAAACCAGATATGATCGGATTATCAGGCTTACTTGTAAAGTCCGCACAGCAAATGGTATTAACCGCTCAGGATTTACAAAAGGCCAATATTTCTGTTCCTATTTTGGTCGGCGGTGCTGCCCTTTCTCGCAAATTTACGAAAATGAAAATTTCGCCTCATTATGATGGACCTGTTCTTTATGCAAAAGATGCCATGGACGGTCTGTCATTAGCCAATGAGTTAAAAGCGAATCCACTGCAATTTCAAACAAAGCCCGAAGAGGAGCCAGTGGCACCTTTCAAGGAGAAAGAAGGAAAGCAGCCGAAAGCTGTCATTGAATTACTAGAAAAACGCGTAGCCCTTCCTCAGGCACCGGTATTTACGCCAGAAGATACTGCACGCCATTATGTGAGGGACATCGATTTGCATCATATTATGCCTTATGTGAATGAACAAATGCTCATTGGTCATCATCTCGGCTTAAAGGGAAAGGTCAAAACCTTATTAGCTGAACAGCACCCAAAAGCATTGGAATTAAAACAGCTTGTCACAGATCTTCTAAACGAAGGCAGAGAGAAAAACTGGTTTGCGCCAGCATTTGTGTATCAATTCTTCCCTGCCGGTTCAGACGGAAATGATTTGCATATTTATGATCCCGAAAAGCCTGACCGCATCATTGAAACGTTCCAATTTCCAAGGCAGGAGAAGCTCCCGTACCGCTCCATTTCTGATTATGTACGGAAAAGTGATGAAAACGAGAAAGATTATATTGCCTTATTCGCCGTCACAGCCGGCGCGCGTATACGTGAAGTCGCGCAGCAATTTAAGCAGGAAGGAGATTATTTAAAAATGCATGCTGTCCAAGCTCTGGCGCTTGAGCTTGCAGAAGGATTAGCTGAAAGAACCCACCAATTGATTCGTGACAAATGGGGCTTCCCTGACCCAGTCGATTTTACAATGGAAAAACGATTCCAAGCGAAATATCAAGGGCAGCGCTATTCCTTTGGTTATCCAGCGTGTCCAAATCTTGAGGACCAAGAAAAGTTGTTCAAGCTGCTTCAGCCTGAAAAAATCGGCATCCACCTGACAGAAGGATTCATGATGGAACCTGAAGCATCTGTTTCAGCGATCGTCGTCTCCCACCCTGAAGCTCGATATTTTAATGTTCATTAAGTCTATAACCTCCGTGATTGGGGGTTCTTTTTTGATACACGCTGAGAGGAAAAGGATCTCCCTTTTCCTTTTTCTTATGCTTTCTTATGGTACGATACATATAGATGAAATCAGCTAAGAAGGAGTTGCGTATATTGGAAAACGTTGTACAACGAACATTAACACTTGATGACATACCCGATCTTATCGAATTGTCAAAAGAGGTCGACTGGCCTGATTACAATGCGGATGAGCTTACATCTCTTTTAACAAACGGATATTTTACTGGTTTTTCAACAGCAGATGGACAAGTCATCTCATGTGCGGGACTTTTTCAATATGATAAAGCAGCATCAATTGGTGCAGTTATTGTATCTGAGACGCATCGCGGCTTAGGCCTTGCACGGAAAATGATTGACACCCTGCTTCGCCGGAGCGATCAAAGCGTTCCTGTCGTTTTAACTGCTACTGTACAAGGACAGCCCGTTTACGAAAAAATCGGATTTCAAACGGCCGGCTATATTCATACATACAAAGCACAGACCACGAATCCATCAGCTTTTCGTGTGTCAGGCGGGATTCACCTTTCTCCTGCTGATGAAGCGGACCTTCCGACTATTGAAGCACTTGACGAAAAAGGTGCAGGCACCAATCGATCTAGCTTTATAAGAAAGCGAATGGATCGAGCATCGTTCCGGCTGATCGCACAGAATGAGCATCATGAAACAACTGGCTTTGCATTTGGCATCGAAACCCCTGCTAATCTCATGATTGGGCCGCTTGCAGCAAACGATGAACAAACCGCTCTCTCGCTCATCCAATCACTCATCTCGTCTTATTCAGGGGCAATTCGTTTAGATATGCAGCAAGAAACTGCTGAACGCCTGCATGAAACACTTGTTGAAGCAGGATTTACGAAAACAAACGTAGCCCATTTTATGATGATTCGCGGAAAAGAAAAACTAAATGATCCCGCCCTATTCTATTTCCTTGCCTCTCAAGCATTTTCTTAAAAAACAAACAAGCTGTAGACACTTGATGTCTACAGCTTTTTTATTACTTCTCTCCAACTGACGAAAGAACATGAGCGAGTGCATTTGTGACCTTCCCATGCTCTGATGCATGCGGGCGGTCATCTCCATCTCCATAGCCATAATCAATCATTCGATTACGATTTAAGCAAAGCTTTGTCAGCTTCGGCTGGAATAGATCAAATAATTCAAAACGGTCTTTTAGCTGTGGGAATTGATTTTGATACTGCTGAATTTCATCAGCAAGCAAACGCCAAAGAGTCGTTTCATCTAACAGATCGTGATTGTCTAATACGTTGGATACATAGCGCAGATTGCAAATAAATAATCCTGTAAAGATAAATTGTACTAGACCTTCTGGCGGCTCACTGCGCAGCACTTCTTTTAAATCTTCTTCTAGTGAAGCTAATTCAGGCAGCGGCTGGTCACTTATATTCACATCATCAACGAAATCTTTGATCGCTAAACGATGCGGCTGATGATTTTTTAACACAAGAATCGTATTTTGACCATGCGGTGAAAAGACTGTGCCGTATTGATACATAAAGTGCAAAAGCGGCGGCATCACGACATGGAAAAACTTCGCCATCCATTCTTTTGCGGAGAGACCTGATTTTTCAATCAGCTGCTTGATATACGGCTCTCCTTCATGATCCTCATATGTGAGTGCCGCAAGTGTAACAGGGCTTTCCCCTTCTTCTAAGTACGTATAAATGCTTTCTCTAAAAATGACACCGAGCATCTCGAGATATTGATACGGCGCACCAGGCAGTTTGCTGTAGTATGGATGATCGACATTGATACTTGCATTCTCACCTGGTAAAATGACGCGGCACACATCAGATAAAAATGAGTCTTGATCCGCAATCCCTTTAATATGTGCTGTAATGCGCGGGGCAATGACCGTACGTTCTGATGGGAGTCCACGGTACACAAGTGTATTTAAAATACTCATTGGCAGTTTAATATGATGCTTGCCTTTATTTGAGATATTTGTAAAGGTTCTGATCGACTGCTGCGGGATATATTGATCCAGCCCCTCTCCTAAATACACAATCCGGCGCAAGGCCAAATCTTCCGGAAAATGCTGAATAATCATATGCGTCCATTGCCACTGATGAACAGGCATCATATAATAGTCAGCTGCATTCAGTCCTTCATCCTTTAACACACGTTGAAATTGACGAATCGTGACTTCATCTAATTCTTTGGCGATTACCTGTTCATAGTTTTCATGATCGACTGCATGGAATGTCGCAAGCTCCCTGTGAACAGCAATCCAAGACAGCTGCACACATTCTTGACGTTCTGGTGCATAGGCTAAGTAATCATCGTAGCTGAATCCTATACGCCCTTTGTTATACACAATCCAAGGATGGCCTGTCATTTCTCCTTCAATCCATGCATAATCCGTATCTGTCAGCTCATCCGCACGAAGTGCTTTTTTCGACAGCAAATGGACATCGGCTAACAAAGTATGGTGAAGCTCTTTGATAAGATGGCCTGTTGTGTCAGAGGACATTGGAATGATCGGCTGAATGTCTAGTAAAAACACAATGGCACTGACATCCTTTGACCACTTTCCATCCTGACAGTACTCAATTGATTCAGCGATTGTATCAAAACTATCAAACAACCGAGGTTTTGCCAGATAACGATATTTCTTATGTTCATGAATGATTAATTCATACTGGGCAATGCCATCCTTACGATCTAACTCGACAGGATGAAGCATGTCCTCATACATGTATTCGGACAGCATTTTTGCCACCATTCTCTGGTTTGCCTTTTTCCAAGCAGCAGGATTCACCGCTTTTTTCAATTCGTCTTGTACACTCATCGCTTCATCCTCCTTAACCTTTGATTTCTTCAAATGTGTGTGCGTTCTTGTGTGTACCAAATGTCTGGAAGACGTGCTTTTGATAAAGTGGATACACGGTTTGACGAGCAAGTTCATTGATGATCACACTGTTTCGATAAGCCCCCAGCCCCAAATCTGGAGCGCCGACCCCATGTGTATGAAGCTCTGCATTTTGTACAAAAATATCATTTTCACCCATCGTATTTGTTTTCAAACGATATTCACGTTCCACTTGGAAACGTCCTTGATCATCCCATTGAATGTGGTGAGAAATAGGGTTGATAAATGGCGGCAGAACGGATTGATAGCCAGTCGCCAATACAACAATATCCGTCTCATGCGTAAAGGATTCTTCCTTGACCCATTGCGTGCAGGAAAGTGATAATCCGCCCGCTGTTTCCTCAATCAAGTTGACCTCCGTCATGGCTTGAAGCACTGTGTTCAGCTGCGTTCCGCAGGCAGAACGTTCATAAAGCAAATGATAAATATCACGAATCATCGCCGAACTGATGCCTTTATACAGCAAGTCTTGCTGTTTTAATAACGCATCCTTTTTTGTTTGCGGAAGCTCATAAAAGAAATCAATATAGTCAGGGGAGAAATACTCCAGCCCTAGGTTTGAATATTCCATTGGGAAAAATCCTTTTGACCGTGTGAACCAGTGAATATCCTTCGCTTCATCATCTGATAAAATGTCATAAAACACTTCTGCTGCACTTTGACCAGAGCCGATAACTGTGACAGATTTCCCTTTGAAACAGCCTTCTTTCTTTCGTTTTAAATAGTCAGCTGAGTGAAAAACCTTCTCTCCTAAAGCTGGCTGGAGCGATGCTGGCACCGCCGGCTGCGTGCCAATTCCTAAGACAAGATGTTTGCTTTCAAACACCTCTACAGTTTGGTCATTCACATGACGGACATGCACTTCATACCGCTTTTCCCCTGCCTTTTCAATCAGTGAGACAGATTCGACGTTCATGCCAAATCGGCAAGAGTCTAACTGATCAGCGACCCAGCGGCAATAATGACTGTATTCCTTGCGCGGGATATGGAAGTCCTCTAGAAAGTAAAATGAATACAAACGGTTTTGTTCCTGCAAATAGTTGAGAAAGCTATATTTGCTTTTCACATCTGCCATGCTGACAAGGTCCGCTAAAAATGGGACTTGCAGTGTCGTTCCTTCAATGAGCATCCCTGGGTGCCAGTGAAAGGCTTCACTTCTTTCAAAAAACAAAGCGTCGATTTCATTTACCTCTTCAGATAATGCGGCAAGTCCAAGGTTAAACGGGCCAATGCCGATCCCAATTACATCCACTATATTATTTTGCTTGTTGAACCGCGTCATGGTTATACTTCCTTTCGAATCGTTCTCGATCACAAAACATCAAAAGACCTGTTTTATCCGGTAAAGTGACTGGTTTTACACGTTCAAAGCCGCATTTTTCAAATACATGAATCATTTTTTCATTGCGAATATCCGGCTCAGCGACGATTTTTTCTGTTCGTTTGTTCTGCTCAAATTGAAATGCTGTCATTGCCTGAAGGAGCGGCGCAGCAAATCCTTTTCCCACATAATCCGGCTCCCCTATTAACAGGTGAATGCCTTGATCATGCGGAGAAGGCTCATAGTAGGATTCAATGACATCCCCTTTCACGTTGTAAGCCTCAAAATAACTCATTGGCGTCCCATCAATCGTGCCTAAATAAAGGGTTTGATGCGGATCATGTATTGCCTGATAAAAATGCTTTTCAAAATCAGGAAAAGGAATATTCAAATGCCAAAATGGGTGAACATACTCTTCTTGCATCCACTTATGAACAAGCTGGACGTCTCTTTCATATTCAGCACGAATAAACCTAATACGATGCCTCATCCAATCAGCGCCTCCTTATGTAAAAAGAGCGGATTCAAGACAGCTGTGTAACGAGACTGTGTTTCCAGAGACCCTGTCAGCTCATCCATATCTTCAAATCGTGTCAGCAAATTCGCTTTTGAAGGAAGTTCTTTTGAACGGAGAAGGCTGTTTGTCAGATCAGAAGCTCCGTACATCTCCTCATGAGCAAGCAATGTATCTCTCACGAGTGCCAGCAAGTCTTCTTCCTTTGCTAGACCTTCTGTGCCAAAGCCATTAATGAGACCAAATAAATGATTAAAGAAGAAATAATAACGGAGTCTCTCAACGGCTACATCATCCGCACAAATGGTTTCACTTCTTACGCTCAAGTTTTGAACTAGATTTGCGAGCTTATCTTTTTTTGATTCACTATAATAGTAGCCTTGATTGTCACGATAATAGAAGGTGTCTGGATAACCATCCTTCATTTGCACAACAGCATTTTGCTGATGGGCCTCGAGTGCAAGACCATACGTTTCAAATAGCCAGAGCATCGGCTTTAACGAAATGGTTAAGTATTGTTTAAACCAATCTTGGCTGACCGCTTCTGTTGACCGGCCTTCTGCATCTGCAAGTTTATGAATAATTCCTGCTAATCTTGATTTTCCTCCGTACGCATGATCCTGACATAGCCCAGCAATTAAGCTTGCGCCTTTTTCACGATGCAAGAATGGATTTTGACGAATGACCACTTCAAAGCCAGATTCCGCTTCATCTCCTCGAATAGATAGATATGCAGGATCTTCAATGACCCGGAATCCAGAGAATTTTTCATATAAAGAAACGCCTAATTCTGTTTTTAAAATGCGGGACATCTCTACTCCTCGATCCAGTTCCTTTTGTTTATTGATGCGTAATGAGTTCGTAATTTTCACAGGAACAGAGAATTTGAGCATGTAAGCAGAATCTTTTTGATAGACCGTTCTAAAGGATGAGGTCGCTGTGTATTCAGACCCCAGCGGTCCTAAATAAGTCAGTTTCCCCTCCTCTATATACCGCTTCACGAATGCCTTCTCCATGACCACTTTGACTTGCAGCGGATGAATTGGAATGAGCACATATTCTCCGTTTTCTGTTAACCTATTCAGTCTCTCTATTTCTTCTGGCACCTGACGCGAAAGCTCTTCTAACATGAGACTTGCCGCAGGTTGTGAAATAGATGAATCCTGAAGCACAATCGAATGGTGCGCTTTAAAGTAATGAAGCTGGAAAGCCCCTTTCAGCTCAGGAGAATAGACGGCTTCCTCCTCTTCTGTCATCCCTTGTCTGCTTTTTGGTGTAGGATGTGTTAAATGTCCAAGGAGAAGTGACTGCTCAGCCTCGATGTACTCAAAATCAGCTTGAGATAAAGCAGCTTGATCACTTTCTCTCTCCCTTAAGAATCGTTCAATATTTCGGCAGCTTAAAATGATGCGAAGCATGAATTCATCCTCTGCATCTGTGCGGCCATATGCAATGAGAAGCTCCTTTGAACATAAAGCAACAAGTGTCGTGTAATCGACGATCGTCCCCTCTTGCTCGCTTCCACTCGGACGAAAGCGAATCGGAAAATCAAAGAGATGGCGGCCTACAGATGAAAAGTATCGGATCGGAATCACAAGCTCAAGGTCTTGCTTTGCTAGTTTTGCCACGAATACAAGCGAACCATCTGCTTTCGTCTCTTTTTTTGCAGATCGATCGATTCCTGTTTCACGTAAAAAACAGTTTAAAAAGCTTTGCATAGTTGCATTTTCAGCCATTTGTTTATATTGACTCAACGTAGTACCCTCCCGGATTGAATATGAGCGATCCCGATATCAACGATGTCAGAAAGGATTTCCTCAATATGTGTAATTGTCGTTCTCGGATTTAACAAAGTGAATTTCAAGCATGTTTGACCATCCACCACTGTTTTTGCAATGACAGCAGTTCCTGATGTGAATAGCGTTCGATGGATGATTTTATTGATGTCATCCGCACCCTTAAATCGAAACACTACTGCATTGATTTCTGGCTCAGGATTGATCACTTCAAGGTGATCATTGCTCTCGATAAGCGCAGCCACATCCTTCGCAAAATCAATGGTATGGTCAATCATGTCACCAAACCCTTCCTCCCCAATCAGACGAAGAGAAAGAAGCAATTTCAGTGCATCAAAACGGCGCGTCGTTTGGACAGATTTATTGACGAGATGTAGTATTCCATCCAGTTCATCTTCTTTTGGATTAAGATAATCTGCATGATAATTGATCAAGCCGAAATGCCTTTTATCCTTCAGCAAAAATGCTCCGCAGGAGATCGGCTGATAAAATTGTTTATGAAAGTCGATCGTGATGGAATCAGCCAGCTCAACACCATCTAATTTATCTCGGTAGTTTTCACTTAATACAAGCGCTCCACCATAGGCAGCATCTGCGTGTATCCACAGACCGCATGGTTTGACGATGTCATACACATCTCGAACCGGGTCAATACTGCCAAAATCAGTTGTCCCGCAAGTCGCCACTAGCGCAAAAGGCAGGAGATCCTGTTCCTTTAACTCAACTAGTTTCTTCTTCAAATCGTTGAGGTCCATGCGGTGATGCTCATCTGTCTCTATCAGAACAACCGCCTGCTCCCCTAAGCCTAGCTGGGATGCAGATTTTTTCACAGTGAAGTGAGCATTCTTAGAGCAAAGAATTCTCATACGGTGAGCCTCACTCGGCAAGCCTTTCTGCTGAACATTCCATTGCCATGTGTTCTCACAAAAAGCATCTCTTGCAAGAAGCAGCCCCATGTAGTTAGATTGGGTTCCACCGCTCGTAAATGTCCCATCTGCTAAATTTCCATAAGAAAACTTCGCACATAGCCACTTTAAAATTTCCTCCTCAACCAAAGATGCAATACCGCTTTGATCAAAGGAATCCATTGATTGGTTAAATGAACTTACTATCACCTCTGCGGCAAGCGCAGGTATAAGCGGCGGGCAATGCAAATGTGCCAAGCATTTAGGATGCGATACATCAACCAGATGTGGCAAAAGGTGCTGCTTTATATCTTGAAAGACAGATTCAATTGATTCGCCAGACGGTTGAAACTGAAATAATGATTCGACACTAGCCGCTAATTTCCCAGGCAATATTCCACTGTATGGGCCTTGGTCTTTTTGCCACTGGTCCAGTAAGCTGTCGATAGATGTATGAAGAGCCGCTTGGAAGGACTCTCTTCCAAGCTGGCTTTGATTGATAAATAATGAATCCACAGAAGCTTTAGTTGATTGCATCGTAAACGGCCTCTTTGAAAATAGCAATAACTTGTTCAAGCTGTTCTTCCGTCATGATCAATGGCGGTAAGAATCGAATGACGCTGCCGAAACGGCCTCCTGTCTCTACAATTAAGCCTTTATCGAAGCAATTCTTTTGAATGAGACTGGCTAGCTCAGGATTTGCTGGATAACTTCCATCCACATCCTGCTTCTCATTTGGATTAACTATTTCAGCACCAATCATTAATCCTCTTCCTCGAACATCACCGATAGCAGGTACATTTTTTTGAATGTCTTTTAGATGAGCCTGCATGCGATTCCCTAACTGGTCAACATGATCAAGCAGATTCGTTTCTTTTATAAATTTAAGCGTAGCGGTTCCTGCAGCCATTGCCATTTGATTTCCTCTAAATGTGCCAATGTGTGCCCCTGGATTCCATTGATCCAAATCTTTATCATAAATCACAACTGAAAGCGGCAGACTGCCACCAATGGCTTTAGATAATACAATGACGTCCGGCACAATTCCTGCATGTTCAAAAGCAAACATCTTACCTGTTCGGCCAATGCCTGATTGAACCTCATCGATGATGAGCGGAATGCCTTTTTCATTTGTGATTCTTCTCATTTCTTGCATCCATTCAATAGATGCTGGAATTGAGCCTCCCTCACCTTGTACTGCTTCAAAGATCATACCTGCTGGCGGAAGAATACCACTTTCAGGATCATTTAATACACGCTCAATATAAGAGCTGGAAATGCGGTGTGAATCTTTCCCGCCAATTCCGAATGGGCAGCGATATTCATATGGATAAGGCATGAAATGCACATCTGGGATTAACCCTTGCACTCTTTCCTTTGGAGACAAATTCCCGCTTAATGACATCGTGCCATGTGTCGCACCGTGATAAGCACCGTGGAAAGAAAGAATGGAACGATTTCCTGTCGCAGTCTTGACTAATTTAATCGCAGCTTCTATGGCATCACCGCCAGTTGGTCCACAAAATTGAATTTTTGCTCTCTTTGCAAACTCTTCTGGCAGGTGAGAAAAAATTTCATTCACAAACTCTTCTTTAATTTCTGAGGTTATGTCCAACGTATGCAATGGCCTTTTTTCATGAAGCATACGTTCAATCGCTTCTATCACAACCGGATGATTGTGGCCAAGTGCAAGTGTTCCTGCGCCTGCTAGACAGTCATAAAACTCTCTGCCATCCGCATCTGTCACGATCATGCCCTCGGCTTTTTGCATGGCTAATGGGAACCGTCTCGGGTAAGACCTTGCATTAGATTCTCTTTGACTTTGCTGCTCTAAAAATTGCTGATTTTTAGAAACGGTTTTGATGGACATAATAAAACACTCCTCCAATTGATAAAGATTATCATTATCATTTTCATTTACTAGCCTAGAGGATGTGAGATAGGAAAGTCAATTGTATTCAAAAAGATGATTCGAAAAGCATATGAATACAATATTCTCTTTTTAATGAGTATTTTCGAGTAATTTTTACAAACCTTACTGCCATAAGGAGATGGAACGCATGAGACGGATTGACATTGAAAAAAATTACAAATCATTTTTCCTGGTTCATTTGTTCTATTCAATTCAAAGCGCTCATTTTATGCAGAAATTTGGATGAAATGAAGGTAGAAAATTGAAGAAATCACACTGTTTTTTCTTGATATAAATGGTTTGGATGGTATAATTTCTCTGAAACATAAGGGATGGAGAGGGGAATTTTGATGATTTTAACAAAGCACGATCTTCACCATTACTTAACGCAGGATAAGAAAGCATTAGCTATCACGCGCAGAAGGCCAAAATGGTTTGGGGACGATATATGGAAATATCAAAGGTATTTACGAAAATATGAATACTATTCTAATAGCGGCGCTACATTGCACAAATGGTTTTACCGCTATTTACATAAAAAGAAAGGGATGCAGCTTGGCTTTGATATCCCGATTGGCGTCTTTGGCCCCGGCCTTAGAATCAATCATACTGGCCTTTTAATTGTGAATAAGCACGCAAAAATTGGGGCATTTTGTGATATTCATCAAGGGGTGAATATTGGTCAAAACCATTCCGAAAAGGATGTACCAACTATTGGAGATCACGTATGGATTGGGCCCGGTGCTAAGCTGTTTGGAGACATTTATATCGCAAATCATATCTCAATTGGAGCAAATGCCGTGGTGAATCATTCCTTTCATGAAGAGCAGATCGTTATTGCTGGTGTGCCGGCTCAAAAGGTAAAAGAAAAAGGCCCTTCTTCATGAAGGCGCCTGATAAAAAAGAATTACACCGATTAAAACAGAGATGAGCAGCATGAGATAAAACAAGATGGTTAAAATCAAGATCGTCCAGCCCAGCCCCTTCCTCTCTGTCTTGATCAAATAAATGCCGAGTACGATGGTGCTAAATAACACGCCTAAAATGGCCCACAGCCATTTGTCTTTGTGATGCTTTGGCGCATCAAACCATAAATAGATAGCAACAGCAAGTGAAACGAATAGACCCGTTATTCTCAAGATTAAACTCCCCCTTATTATGTATACGCGCTCTCTATGATGCGTTTGAGTATCCGATGAGCAGCAACAGGAAGTAAAAGACATAGACTAGCATAACAATAGAATAGATGATGATGGACACGATCAGAACTGTCCAGCCCAATCCTTTTCTTCCTGTTTTGATGAGGTATATCCCAAATGCAAAGAGCCCGAATAAAAGACCTAAAATAGACCATAACCATTTATTTTTCCCATGTTTTGGTGCATCTATCAATAGATAGATTGCGACTAAAATAGAAACAAACCATCCAGTGATCCAGCCCACATTCTTCTGCCACCCTTCTTCAGTTTATTCCATTATATGATTCTTTTTTCCTAAAAAATAATGATTCAGAGGATATTGCGCGGGAGGCTTCGCCATTCTTCTCTCAGCATTCCGTAGCGCATCGAATCATAATACTCTCCTTGATAATAACGGACCTTTCTCAGTCTCCCCTCAAGGACAAATCCGCATTTCTCTGCGCACCGCATCATCCGTTCATTCCCTGACCAAGTGGTTAGACCAATTCGAGGGATATCAATATGCGTAAATAATACATCAATCCATAGATTTAATGCCTTTGTCCCAACGCCCCCGCTCCAAAAGCGTGAGTCATAAATGACAATGCCGCATTCAAGCCACCGTGTACGTTCATTCTCCCAATAATATGATACGGTACCTTTAATATCACCGTCTATTTCAATGCCATATAGCTTTTGGGGAATGGATTCATCCTGTAAGTAACGTTTCTTAAATGCAGAAAGCGGGATTTCGTGTTCATAAAAATAAGGGGCATTCCATTTTCGATAGGACTGGTCTGGTGCTTTAAATTTTAAATGCCACACCGCCTCTAAATCCGTTTCGGTTAATGGACGTATGTTTACAAGCTCTTCCTTTTCTCTTTTCATCTGTTCACGTTCCTTTACTTTGTCGTTCTTTTTGCTAGATGACGGTACTCAATCGGCGTCATGCCTTCATTTTGCCGAAATAGCTTAGAAAAATAAGTAGGGTCGTCAATGCCTACATGCTCTGCAATGGCTGCAATTTTTTCATTCGTTGAGGCAAGCATGCTTTTAGCTTTTTCGATCTTGAGACGATGGCTGTACTGGTTTGGCGTCAATCCGTACACCGTCTGCATACACCTTGTCATGTAGTCAGGATGATAGTGCAGTTTCTCTGCAAGCTGCTCCATATTCAATTTCTCCATAAAGTGATGCTCAAGATAGTGAACCACTTCTGATGCGACAGTCTCCTTTGCACTTGGAATATGGAATGCTTCCTTTTGCAGGTGAATGAGCAGTTCCTCAAATAGAAGCTGTTTTTTCAGCGGAAGTTCAGATGCATCATGATTTAATGCGCTCATCGCTGAAAGGTGTTTTTCTAACACACTTCGTCCCTTCACTTTTCCTAAACGAGGCAGGCTAAATTCATATGTTGCCGGCTTTTCGAAGGTGGCTTGGTTTTGTTTCATATCAATCCAGTGTTCTCTTGGCCGGTTCGTCAGCTCAAATCGGTCAATTGAGAAATGCAGCCACTCATAGTAGGTATCCTCTTCACATGGCAGATGTCCGCCATGAGACAGGCCCGGTGAGAGAATCATATATTCACCTTCTTTTACGTGAAAAGCCTCCTCGTCCTCTGTCATCCATAGTTCACCTTTTGTGACATAGAGAAGATCAAATACAGCGAAGGTTCTTGAGATATGTCTTTCTCCTTGATGAAATATCCCTTTACCTGAAGCTATATAAATAGGAAACGGCGGTACAGTAAATGTAATAAATCGATTCATATTCATCCCCTTATGAAGTCGTATTTCTCCAATAAGTTTCGGTTTCATCTCTTCTTATTATAGTCGATGCAAGGTACACTATAAATCGGATTTACACGAAAGGGGGCTTTGTGATGAAATCTCAAACCCTGTCATATGAAAAGGTTCAAGCCAAAGATGAGAAAACGCACCCTTCATTATTTGCATTAACTTGGCCTATTTTTATCGAAATCTCTTTATATATGCTCATGGGAAGCGCTGATACACTTATGCTCAGCCAATACTCTGATAACAGTGTGGCCGCAGTAGGTGTAAGCAACCAGCTCCTGAATTTATTAATTGTCATGTTCAGCTTCATTACAACAGGAACGACCATTGTGATTGCGCAGCTTCTAGGAGCTGACCGCAAGCAGGAAGCGACTCAAGTCGCCTATGTCTCACTAGGGACCAACTTCTTGATCAGCTTTGTCATTAGTCTCCTCATGTTTATGTTAGCTGTTCCAATTCTGCACATGATGGGCTTATCAAGTGAACTCATGCCGGATGCGGCGGTCTTTTTACAAATTGTCGGGCTGCTTTCTTTTATTCAAGCACTTATTATGACGTATAGTGCTATTTTAAAAAGCTACGGATATACAAGAGACACGATGTATGTCACCATCGGAATGAATTTGCTAAACGTTGCCGGCAATTATTTGGTCATTTTTGGTCCGTTTGGCTTTCCGGTATTAGGTGTCATGGGTGTTGCCTTTTCAACCTCGCTTGCTCGATTGATCGGATTGATGGCGATGATTCTCATTGTCCGCCGCCGAATTGGACTGCGCTTTTCGCTGAAGAGCATGTTTCACATCCAGCGTACGCATTTAAAAAGGCTGCTGAAAATTGGCATTCCTTCTGCTGGAGAGCAGCTTTCTTATAACGGCTCTCAAATGATCATTACCCTGTTTATTACATTTATGGGGACGCAGGCTTTAGCAGCAAAGGTCTACACTCAAAATTTGATGATGTTCATTATGTTATTTGGTGCAGCGATTAGCCAAGGCACACAAATTTTAATCGGGCGCCATATTGGGGCGAAAGAATTCGATGCGGCCTACCGCAGATGTATGAAAAGCTTATACTGGGCCATTGCGATCTCTCTTCTTTCTTCCACTGCTTTATCTTTATCATCGACGCATTTGCTTACGTTTTTCACTAGCAATCATGAAATCATTCAAATCGCCGCCACACTTCTCCTATTGACGATCATTTTAGAGCCGGGACGCTCTTTTAATATGGTCATTATTAATTCATTGCGGGCTGCTGGTGACGCGAAGTTTCCAGTGTATATGGCGATGATTTCAATGTGGGGAATTGGGCTTCCGATCGCTTACTTGTTAGGCATTCAGCTTGAAATGGGGCTCATCGGGGTTTGGATTTCTTTTATCGTGGATGAATGGGTCAGAGGCATCTTTATGTATAGGCGCTGGCGTTCCAGAGTATGGACGGAGTATCGTTTTTCTTCCACATAAAAAGGACTGCGGGGTGCAGTCCTTTTTTACGTAATATCTTCTAAAATAAGTGCTTTTTCCTGTTTTGAAATAAATGCTCGCTCTGTAAAGACGCGGTATTCGTTTTCTCTTGTTTTATCTAAGATGGCTTTATAAAAGTGGGCTGCTGCTTTCACCGGTATACGTGAATATAACGGGAATTCATGAAGATGGTCAAAAAACTCCTCATAGTATGCCTCTGCCTCAAAAGCAATGTACTCCCAGACGTGCTGAAAAGCTTGATTGACAATCCCTTCCTTCAATTCTTGCTCTGTGTACCCGAATTGATCCATCACTTGCTTTGGCAAATAAATACGGTCTCTTTCAGCCTGATCTTCGCCGATATCTCGAAGAATGTTGGTTAGCTGCATAGCGATCCCTAACGAAATGGCTGCTTCTTTTAGCTGCTCTTTTTTACGCGGTGCAATAATGGGAAGGAGCATGAGTCCAACGGTACTAGCAACATGGTAGGAATAGATGAGCAGTTCATCTAACGTTTCGTATCGCTGCTGCTCTAAATCCATCTCCTGTCCTTGGAGCAGGTCACGAAACGGGGCTTCATCCATCCGAAACTCTTGAAATGTATGCTCTAGCGCCACCCATATCGGATCATTCCGGTCTACCTCACCTTGTAAAAATCGATCAAACGTCTCCCGAAAGGATGCAAGGTCCTCTTGTGGCGAAGGCGACTCATCCACAATGTCATCTGCTCTCCGGCAAAAGGAATACACGGCCCAGACGGCCTGTCTTTTCTTTTTAGGCAGCATGGAAAAGGCCCGGTAAAACGTTTTGGAATGGGTTTGAATGGTTTCCTCACACACTTTTAATGCTGTTTGTACATCAACCACTTATCTTCACTTCCTTTCTATCATTCAAATCTTTTAGTAGTACAGAAGCCATGAGCTTCGCACTTTGCATCACGATCGGCACCCCGCCGCCCGGATGGATGGAAGCACCTGCCGCATAAAGATTGTCTGTCTCACTGACCTTCACTTGCGGGCGGAAGACACCTGATTGGAACAAATTAGGCGCAAGTCCAAAGCTGCCGCCTTCAAACAATCCTTCTCGCAAGGAATCATTTGGTGTCCTGACCTTTTTCCAGACAATCGACTCTCGTAATCCCGGAAAACCTCTTTTCTCAAGGACACCCACCATGTTCTCGACAAAATCTGTCTCCTCTTCCCAGTTGATATGATCTCCTGAAGGAACGGGAACGAGCATGTATAGAACACTGCAGCCATCTGGGGCAAGAGATGGATCAATGATCGATGGATTAAATGTATAAAATGACGGGTCTTGAGGAATCGTTTTCGTTTGAAAAACCTCTTTCATATGCTGATCAAAGTGTTCTCCCATAAAAAATTGATGAACAGGTGCTTCATGATACATCTTGTTTAAACCAAGATACACCATCACACAGCCAGAGGACGGCACGTATTTTCGGCGATCTTGTTCGTCTAAACCAAACTGTTTTAACGCAGCTGGATAATCTCCATTGATCACAAATGCATCAGCGGCTACATGTTCATCATTCACCTTTGCTTTGACTGCCCGTTTTCCCTCAAACACCAATTGCGTAACTTCTTCATTTTTTCTTACATGCACACCCATTTTGATGAGCTGCCCTTCCAATATATCTACTAAACTTGCATAACCGCCTTTTAAATAGTAAATTCCATGTGCGTGCTCACTATATGAAACAAGCGAATAAATAGCCGATGCTTCATACGGGTTTCCCCCAACATAGAGGGTTTGAAGTGCGTATGCATCTCGCAGGCGTTCGTCTGAGAAATATTTTTTCAGAGCGCTTTGTACCGTTCGATATGCCTTTAATTTCATTAAAATTTTCATATTGGCTTTTGTAAAAAATGTACGTTTTTCGTGAAATGATTTTTCTAGAAAAGCTTTCTGCCCTTCTTGAAACCGGTCCGTCATTTCTTCCATAAACTTCTGGAACCCTTGATCTTCTTTTGGAAATACACGTCTGATTTCATCTAGCTGACGCCGTGCATCAGAGTATTTCGTATAAGAGGTTCCATCTTGATATTGAATTGTGTACAGCGGATCAAGCTGCAGCAGATCAAGAGATGATTCGTCAATTCCTACCTCATGTAAAATGCCTTTTAACATGTCAGGAAGTAGGACAATGGTCGGACCTTCATCTACTTTATATCCTTTCTCACGTACAAAAGCAAGTCTCCCACCAAGCCGTTCATTTTTTTCGACAAGGGTGACATCATGTCCCGCTTTTTTCAAATAAAGCGCTGAGATCATTCCGCCAATACCGCCACCTGCAATCAATATATGTTGTTTCATGAGGCGCTCCCCTTTTCTTGATGCCGCATTGTTTTGTGTGAATGTTTCTCTTTTGAAAGAATGGCATTTGTCGTGATACGCGCTGATTCTAAAATGGTTGGCAGTCCGCTTCCTGGATGTGTTCCTCCTCCAACGAGCCAGCAGTGCTTTAATTCATCAAATTCATTGTGCGGCCTTAGGACCATCATCTGCGTCAGCTGGTGGCCAAGGTTAAATGTAGCTCCTTCATATACGTAAAGGTCTTCCTCCCATTGCTTCGGTGTGATCATCCGCTCAACTTCTATATGCTGCCTGACATTCTGAAAGCCGGTTTTCCGCTCCAATGTATCCAGCACAAGCTCTCTAAATTCATCTTGATGCGCTTCCCAGTCAATACCGCTTTGGTTATTGGCAACTGGAGCAAGCACATAAAGAGCTGATTTTCCTTTTGGAGCAAGTGAGCCATCAGTTACGCTTGCATTTTGTATATAAATAGACGGATCATCTGGCAGCTCATATGTTTTCGTAATGCCTTTGACGAATCTAGCATAATCATCGGAAAAAACAATGGTATGATGCGGCTCATCATACATGGTATCCAATCCTAAATAGAGCATAAAGGTAGAGCATGAGAATTTTTTCTTTTTTAGTTTTTTCTCACTGTATTTCTTTAAAAGACCTGGCTCGACAAGCCTTGTCATCACATGTGCAAAGTCTCCATTGACGACAACCTCATCTGCTTGTATTTCTTCCCCAGATTCTAAACGAATGCCTTTTACTTTCCTTCCCTCGGTGAGCAGCTTTTCGACGCCAGCTGACAGATGAATCTCTGCTCCAGCTTCAACCGCCGCCTTTGCCATCGCTTCTGACAGCTGATTGACTCCGCCCTTCGGATGGAATACACCTGTATCATGCTCCATAAACGAAAGGATTGAGAACGCACCAGGGCATTCCCACGGCGACATTCCTAAGTACTTTGATTGAAATGTAAAGGCATATTTCACTGATTCATTCGAGAAATAGTCTGACAGTACATCATACAAACTTTTATTTAGCGAAAGCTGTGGAAGTGCTTTGATCACCTTCGGGCGAAGGTAATGATGAAAGCGGTCCATTTTACTTTGTAAAATTGGTGTGAGCCGATCCATTTTGCGCTTTGTATCCTTCATAAATCTTAGATATCCTTCGCCCTCACCCGGCGCAAAGGCTTCTAATCGTTTGTACATTTCATCGCGATCTCGAATCATATCCAGCTGATTGTCTTGAAAAATTAATCTATACATCTCTTTTAATTCAATCACATCGATATAGTCATAAAGATTTTTACCAGCAAAGGTGAACAGCTCCTCTGCAATATGAATCATGCTGAGAAAGGTAGGACCTGTATCAAACGTGAAATCACCAAGCTGAAACTTAGCATTACGTCCGCCGACAAAGGACTGTTTTTCGTATACATGAACTTCATGTCCTTTGCTTTGAAGCATCATAGCTGCCGCAAGTCCCCCTGGTCCCGCTCCGATCACAATGATTTTCATTATCCTTTTTCCTCCAAATTAATTCACTTTAAGTTAATTATACAAATTAGAAAGATTAGATCAACTTTTGATGTGCTCAAAAAGTCTCATGTTATGTATCAAAAAAGCCGGCTTCCTTTCAACAAATGCAAGAAAGCCGACCCTCTATTACGCTTCTATATCAATTCGATACGTTTCAAACCAATGATGAATCTGTGCTAGATGGGCAATCAACTGTGGGCCCTTCATGAGCTGGCCATACCAAGGCACATGAAAGGAAGCTCCTTCCGTTTCAATCAGCTGCTTTAATTGATGTGGATCTAAAAATTCGTGAAGTACAGAATCTTTTTGTGCGAGACAGTTTGTCAGCATCTCTTTCACAGCCTGAGTATAGGCTGGATGATGTGTTTTCGGGTAAGGACTCTTCTTTCGATAAAGCACTTCATTCGGTAAAATTCCCTCTAATGCTTTTCGCAAAACCCCTTTTTCACGATTTCCATGCATTTTCATTTCCCAAGGAATATTCCACACATATTCGACAAGGCGATGATCTGCAAATGGCACACGTACCTCAAGACTAGCACCCATACTCATTCGATCTTTTCGATCAAGCAGTGTTGTCATAAACCAGATCATATTTAAGTAAAAAAGTTCTCTCCGGGCTTTATCGACTCCCGTTTCTCCATCTAAAAGAGGCGTTTCTGCCACCGTTTCTTCATATTTGCTTTGTGCGTATTCCTTAAGTGACAGCTTTTTTTGCCAAAAGTCTTGCAGGAGCTGCGTTCTTGCTTCTGTCGATCTCATCCAAGGGAAACTATTTGTTTCATTTGCCATGTGAAACCAAGGATAGCCGCCAAAAATCTCATCAGCACACTCACCTGATAAACCAACAACGAAATCCTTTTTAATTTCTCGGCAGAATATAAGTAAAGAAGAATCGATATCTGCCATCCCAGGTAAATCTCGAACCTCAACCGCTTCCTTCAAATAAGCAGCCAGCTCTTTTTGACCGATGATACAGTTGTGATGATTTGTTTGAAACGCTTTGGTCATTTGATCAATCCATGGGCCATCAGCATTCGGCTGGAATTGACTTGCTTCAAAGAATTGATCATTTTCTTCGTAGTCAATGGAATACGTATGAAGCGGTGCTTTCCCTATATTCTCAAAGTGCTTAGCGGCAATGGCAGTAATGGCACTAGAATCGACGCCGCCAGATAAAAATGTACATACAGGCACATCAGAGACAAGCTGTCTTGTCACGGCATCTGTAAAGAGATGCTTAATGTGCTGTGCGGTGTCATCAAGTGAGTCAGTATGCTCCTTGCTTTTGACATTCCAGTATCTCCACACGCGCAGGCCGTCTTTTGAAAAGGTCAAGGCATGTGCAGGTCTCAGCTCTTTTACCCCTTTAAACACTCCTTGGCCTGGTGTTCTTGACGGCCCTAAGCCAAAGATCTCCGACAGCCCTTCATGATCGACTTTTGCTTTGATATCAGGGTGAGCAAGAAGTGCTTTGATCTCTGAACCAAATAAGAAGGAATGATGACGTTCTGTATAGAAAAATGGCTTGACGCCGAGCCGATCTCTCCCTGCAAATAACAATTCACGCTCACTATCCCAGATCACAAATGCAAAAATGCCATTAAAATGGGAGACACACTCTTCCTTCCATTCTGTATAGGCATGAAGAAGAACTTCTGTATCAGAATGCCCAAGAAAGCGGTGCCCCCTTTTTAACAATTCTTTTCTTATATCCTCCGTGTTATAGAGCTCTCCATTGTATACAATCGTATAAGCATGGTTTTGATGTGTATATGTCATCGGCTGCTTTCCGCCTTCTACATCTACCACCGCTAACCTTTTATGCCCGAAAAGAACATGCTCACTTTTCCACGTATTTGTATCATCTGGCCCTCTTTTAGATAATGTATCTGTCATTTGATTGATTACATGATCCTGTTGGATGAGCTGCTTTTTAAAGTCTGCCCAGCCTGTAATTCCACACATCATCATCAGCTCCCATCCGTTTTTCCTCAAGTGTTCTCATTCAGCCTTTCTTAGTTTATGCATCGTCTCCTTGATAGTTGATTTGTCCTTTTTTCCCGGCGTATAGGACAGGCTTGATTTGGTAAGAAAAGAAAGAGGAAAGGAGCTTTTGCAAATGGAGAATCGAATGAAGCAGCTTGAACGCTGCAGCAGAAGATGGTGTAACGGGTATTTGCTCATTGAAAACGGACATTGTCTGATTGAAGATGAAGAAGGAGAGATCATGCTGCCAGAAAGTCTTCAAAGCACAATGATCTGTTTGAAGGAAAATGACCGATGGACAAAAGGAGAATTGCTTGGTTCCATGGTTCTTCATGAAAACGGGCAGCTAATAGAAGTACAAGGAGGAGAAAAAATTCAATATACGGCGTCCCTTGCCAAAGGCTGGCTCGATCTTCTCATGTTCGTACCGGAGAACGTCTTTGATCACATCCTTGAGCAGGTAGAGCAGCTTGGTTTTTCCGTCTATGATTGTGTCTTCTCTTCCTTTCATTCATTGCAGCGCGTCTCTTTCTTTCAGTTTTCGGCAGATACGCAATCACTTGCACTTCAATGTCACCATGACCCTGCCTCCAGTCACATTCGTTTTGAATGGACCACTTCAGATGGACAACGGATCGTTTCACAATTTGATGCCACATAAAAAGGACACTGCTTCGTATAAGCAATGTCCTTTTTATATTAAAAGATATGGAAACCGATCGGCAGACGTAAACCGAGAAGAATGGTCACAATCGCAAATACGATAAAACCAATCAACACACCAGTCACCGATTTTCCTTTTTTCTTGCGCACTAGGACCATTTCCATGAAACCGATCACTAGGATACCGAGAATCATTTTTCCGATATACTCGCCCCCGAAACCTGGAATTTTCATTCCTGTGCGAACATACAGCTCTACGCCTGTTGCGATAATGATCAAGTAGAATAAGCGAACGATCATGTGCACAATTTTAGCGCCTTTGTCGTTTTTACCTGCTAGAGCAAAGGCTACGAAGAATAAAATAATCCCCAGCACCCATGCTGTGATATGTAAATGTGTTCCCATTTGTGATTTCCCCCTTTATCAGAACAAGTACCTTCTCATCGTACCACGAAATAAGTCGAACACAAAGCGACAATCCTGTGTCATCACGTGCTTTATTTGACGTGATTTGTCAGCGTCCCAATCGGTTCAATCGTGATGTCAATTCGATCTCCAGAAGCTAAAAACTTAGGCGGTTCAAAGCCCTTCCCTACCCCAGAAGGTGTACCTGTTGCAATGATGTCACCTGCTTCTAGCGTCATCCCTTTTGAAAGAGTGGAGACGATGTTCTCAATTGTGAAGATCATTAATTCCGTACTGGCAGACTGACGAACCTCTCCGTTTACCTTTGTTTCCACATGGAGCGCACCATGATCCTCGATCATTGATTTATGAACGATATAAGGTCCTATCGGGCAGGTTGTATCTAAGCTTTTGCCAATGAAAAATTGTTTGTGTTTTTTCTGCAAATCTCTTGCCGTCACATCATTTAAAATGGTGTAACCGAATATATAATCTTGTACCTCTTCAGGAGCAATGTTTTTCCCTGATTTGCCCATCACGATAGCAAGCTCTCCTTCATAATCCAATTCACTTGTCACATCTTCATGAAGAAGAATCTCATCTTCGTGTCCAATGACAGAAGTAGGTGCCTTTGTAAAAATCATCACGTCTTTAGGAATATCCGCCGCACTTCCCATTTCCATAACATGATCTTGATAATTCTTTCCGACACACATGATGTTTTTAGACGGCTTTGGAATCGGGGCATGGAGTTTCACGTCCGAAAGCGGATATACATAAGAGCCGCGGTCTTCTTCTTTTTTCTCAGCCCAATCAAGAAGCTGCCCCACATGTTCTACAAACTTGTCCCCCATTTTGATGCACTCAGATAAAGAGTTTGGCAGTGTCTCAAGCTCAAATAATTTGGCTTCTGCCTTTTTGACGTCCATCACCCATTCATCATCAATGACTACCCCAATAAACATGCTGCTATGTATCTCACCTGTAAAAAACTTCATGTCTTCCCCTCACAATCTTCATTTCGCTAAGTTATGATGTCTCATTTTATTTCTCTATGAAATAAAAAAAACCCTTTTTTATCATACTCTCTTTTAAAAAGGGTTTCAAAAATGATGATTGAATGCCTAGCGGAAACGGCGATATTCCCACATATTTCCTTGATCCCATTTACGCTCAACATTTCCTGTTCTTTGAGAACGATGCTTCTTCTTTCCACATCTATGGCAAGATCGGCTGCGTTTATGGTGATGAGAACGTTTAGATCGATGGCTACGGCGTGACTTGCGGCTCTTCTTATGATGGGATCTGTGCTTGCTGCGATGTGACTTGCGGCAGCTTTTCTTATGATGCGATCTGTGCTTACTGCGATGTGACTTGCGGCAGCTCTTCTTATGATGCGATCTGTGCTTGCTGCGGTGTGACTTGCGGCAGCTTTTCTTATGATGCGATCTGTGTTTGCTGCGACATGACTTTTTCGGTTCGCTCTTTTTGCTTCTGCAAGATTTTTTGCTTTTATATGACTTTTTACTCTTCATGCTTTTCTTAGAGCGATAACTTTTCTTTGAACGATAGCTTCTGTAGCTTTTTTTACTGCGGCGTGATTTACGGCGTCCACCACCGCCAAAGAACCAATGACCGCGATTTGAATGACGAGAACGAGCTGACTTATGCGAACGTTTCGATTCTGGTTCACGATCTAAGTGATGATCACGTCCCTCACTTCGAAGTGAAGCCACTGCATGTTCAATGTGCGAATGATCAAATGTACTCACGAACAATTCCCCTCCAGTCTATGCTTCGACAAAACAAACAGACAAAGCTGTTTATCTTCTCTGCTTTATGTTACGAGACTCGGTAGACAAGTGTTCGTGACGAATGCCTCTTTCCTTTAAAACTCCATGAATACCTACCAGCTGGTACAGGACATTCCTTCACTTTCATATTGTAAAGAAGAGCATATAGGAGGCTGATGAACGTATGAACACGGAATCTTTAAAACAACTTGATATGTGGATTCATCCAAAGGACCTGATTGAACTAAAAAAAGACATTTGGAACGATGAACCTGTTGAAGCTATTCTGAAAACAGGCCAAACCAAATCACATATTTATGCTTCATACCGCGGTTCACACATTAGAAAACTTAAGAAAAAATCCTATCAAATTGAATACCGAAAGCCAAAACAAAGACAAGGCGAATCCATCTTTCATTTAAATGCAGAGTACAATGACCCTTCGTTTATCCGAAACAGACTATCCTTTTATTTCTTTGAGCAGATGGGGGTGCTTAGTCCAGCCGCTTCTCATGTGTTTCTCACCATAAACGGAAGAAAAGAAGGCATTTATTTGAAAATAGAATCCGTCGATGAGTTCTTTCTTCAAAAACGGCAGCTTTCAGGAGGCGGCATTTATTATGCGGTTGATGACGACGCGAACTTCTCCCTTTTGAGTTCTTTTGATAAAAAGCCAAAAAAGCACCTTCTTCTCGGATACGAGAAAAAAACGGGGACGTCTCAACATGATCAGCAGTTGAGCGAATTTATTTACTTTCTCAACACAGCAAGAGATGACACTTTTGCAGAAAAAATTGAACAATACCTAGATGTAACACAATATTTCCGCTGGCTCATCGGTGTGGTATGCACACAAAACTTTGATGGTTTTGTTCATAATTACGCTCTTTATGTGAATGAACAAGGGCGGTTTCAAGTACTTCCTTGGGATTATGATGCAACATGGGGTCGTGACATTCATGGAGAAGAAATGGCGTTTGATTATATCCCAGTAAACGGCTTTAATACATTAACTGCTAGACTACTAGATATCCCTTCGTTTAAAGAAGCCTATTACACACTTTTCCAGCATGTACTCGATACACATTTTGTAGAAGACCGGCTCTGTCCAATCATCGAGAAATGGCATGAATCGATTGTGGACCGAATTGGAGATGATCCATATACGAAAGATCGAAAAGACATCCTACCATCTGAACGAGACTTAATCCGGCAGTATATCAACAAAAGACGACGTTATTTACAGGCTGAGATCAGAAAAGAGAAATTTGGTACGTAAGAACACTTTCGAATTTTGTCACTTTATTACTCATATTGACGAAACAGCTTTTTTTATAGAAAAATAGGGTATACTAACCATATCCTTCTATTTGATAAAAAATGTGAGAGTTGGCGTCCGTTATGATCAATTATGAAATTGAACAAAAAAGATTACATTTAATTGAGACTGCAAAAAAATTCGGGATGAATGCGGAAGAAACCATCAGATGCAGTCAAGAGCTTGACATGCTCTTAAATAAAGGCATCAAATCCACCTCTAAAGATTGCTCAAAAAAAGGGTAAGCCATACATCTAATTCCTCTCATGAAAAGCTTTCAAAAAGACAATCACACATTAAAAGCCCCATCATAAGCTATGGTGAAACGCCCAAAAACAAAGTGCCCTAATTTTATAAAGGATGTGCACCGCTATGCCGGCTATTGTGGGAGCCTTTAAAGTAAATGCCGTCGGAACGAGCGGAGTCGTTCATGTTGGAGACTGTATCACCATTTCTCCAAATAGTCAGGTTAAAACGTTTGCTGGCGCAGGCAGTTTTAATACAGGTGATCAATTGCAAATTAGCAACTACAAAAGTGTGACAAATACGTACGACAGTGATGTCATAGATCAACCGCTTGTTGGTAACTTGTAAGGAGTGAGGATCCGTTGAACTTCTATATTAATCAAGCGATACAAATTAATTATTTACGTGTGGAGTCTGTGAGTAACTCCTCTGTTCTGCAAATCGGGAGTGCTGGATCCATCAAAGCCCTTTCCAACCTGTATAACACGGGAAGCTACGTAGAAGCAGCGCCTGCCGCAGCAGGTACACAAGGAATTGAAGAATCTCAAGGCGCAAGCACAGCACCTTTTGTACCGCTTCAGTCACCAACAACTTAAGTCATCTGCAATCCCCGGAGGTGTAGGTAAATGTATGATTATCAGAGCAACGCTTCACAAGTATATGGCATCATTCAAAAACAATCGCAACAAATCATGATGCTTGAAAAAAGGCTTAACGAGCTTCAGCAGGAAATACAAATGATCAAAGATAAACCGACAACGAATATAGAACGGATTGATTATCAATTTGATCAACTGAAAATCGAACGGCTAGAAGGGACGCTGAATATCGGCCTCAACCCATCTGATCCAAACAGTGTTCAAAACTTTGAAGTGGGCCAAACAACAACCCCGGGAATTGGAATGATGCAGCAAGAAATGGCTGATCAATTTTTCAATCAAACACGGCAGCTTGTCGATGCATTTTTAAATGAAGAAGCTCCAGAACTTCTTGAAGAACTAGAACAGCGATATGAAGGATCCCTCGATGAAAGCAACAAACACCATATCATTGAGGACATTCGCAAGCAAATTGACAGCAGGATCAAATACTATGCGGGACAGTTACCACACCGGGAAGATATGACACCGTTGCAGCGTTCAGAGCAAATTGCTGAATATGTGAAGCATGATGTAAAGCGGGCGATTGAGCACTTTTTAGCCCATATTCCAAGTGAAACGAAAGGAGAGGAAAACGGATGAATTTCACAGTTGTCAACCGCAACATTGAGACCGGAAGCATTAAAGTAGTCGGGGTATCGTCTTCTTCCTTATTTATCATCGGGGACACAGATCATGTACAATTATCCTCAATTTTCGATACACCGCCAGAATCTCTGATTATTGGCCCGTTTGTTCCTCTAGCACCTCGATAATGATCAAGCGCACATCTCAAGTGAATTTCTCAAAGGTGAATTCTGTCGGGATTTCGAGTGTGGTTCAAATCGGTGATACTCAGGAGCTATGCCCGAAAGTCAAGGTGTTAGCTGTTCAACGAACCATTAGTTTGTTTTATGGCTATGAAGCAGAAAATTTAGATGCGAAAGAATTTGAAGTGTATTATGAGCCTATTCCATTGATGCTGCCAGAACGATCAGTGAGAACAGCCTTTTACCATGAAAAGCCTGTGATTAAAGTGTCTTCCATCCATGTAGAAGGGGTATCATCGTCCTCTGTCTATCAAATCGGCTCTACTTGTCGAATGAATGGCGTTGCGCGAGTGAAGCATATTAGGGAGCTATTTAGCAATGATGAAAGTCCGCAAAACTCACAAATGGACCTACCTGCGCATATGATGGTGATATGACTTCGAATAAAGGATGTCGATTATGCCAGCAATTGTCGGACCCATTTACATTAACTCTATTTCTGGAGGCGTCGTAAACGTCGGTGACTCATTCTACCTGTCGCCTAAAAGTTCGTCAAAATCTGCTTTAGGCTCTGGAGCGGGGAATACCGGAGATTTCTTGATATTAAATAATGGCATTAGCGCCACCAACTATGTGGATCCTGACTTAAACGATCAGAATATGGTAGGTAATGCATGAAGCAGCTCCTCTACACCTATTTCAAATAGAGGAGCGCTTTTTTATGCTTATTTCTTTCTGCGCTGTCTCGATTTTTTTGTTTTAACCAGCTTGCTTGCCGGCTGTTTCCGAATCCATTTGATGTACGAAGCAAGCTTTTCATCCTGCCTCAGTGCATCAATTGTGTTCAAACGTGCGGCAAGCTCCTGGTTTGTAAAAAGGGCATGTACTTGTTTATGACAAGGGATGCACAAGAAGGCAGTCGGTAAAAAAGCACCACCCTCTTCTCTTGGCGTTAAGTGATGTTCTGTGAGCAGGACATCTTGTCTTCCGCACAGCTCACATAATCCAATTGTTTGCTTTGCCACCGTGTCATCACCTCAATATTTACATTAATTCCATTGAGACTGTTGTCCCTTTCCCGCTTGGATCTGCTGGATGGACAATCAGTTTCTTCGGCAGCCGCATTTTCAATTCTTCCACATGGCTGATGACACCAACAGCTAAGTTTTGGGATTGTAATTTCTCTAATGCGGTAATGACCGTATCAAGCAAGTCTTGATCAAGGGTACCAAAGCCTTCATCAAGGAAAAAGAATTGCAGCGGAAACTCACCTCTCAGCTGAATCTGCGCTGAAAGAGCTAGTGCAAGCGCAAGCGACGTCAGGAAGGTTTCCCCGCCGGACAAGCTGGACACTGGACGTCTGACACCGCCATTCGCATCATCGCGCATGACAAAGCCGCCTTCTGAATCCACCTCAATCGCATATCTTTGTCTTGTCAAAATACCAAGACGGGCAGATGCATCACGACTGACACTTTCCAGCTGTTCTTCTGCTAAGAACTCAACAAATGTATTTCCTTTAAACACAGTTTGCAGCTTATCAAGCCGATCAATTTCTTGCTGCAGCTCCGCTAAGCGTTCATGAATACTTGCAAATCGCTGGTGATTTTCTTCCATCACACGCAGATGTTCATAAGCAGAGCCGCTCATCACTGTTGCTTCTTCTAATGCCTTTTCTGCCGCTTCTTTCCTCAGTTGAATATCAGTCCACTGCTCTTCATCTAGTGACTCATCTTTCAGCAGTTCAGAAATTCGCTTTAAGTTTGCGGCACATTGCTTTCTTTTATCCTCAAATTCATCAATTTCTTGTTTAACTGATTGACGTACTGCCTGATTCAGGAAAGCAAATTCAATCTCTTGAGGCTTATCAAAAGGAGAAGACTCCGATTCTTTATCCCATGCTGCTCGTGCTTCTTGTTTTCTTCGTTCAGCCTCTTGAAGCTGACGCTCACTGCTTGAAAAATGGCTTTGTGCTTGACTAAAGAGCTCCTGCGCGTGCTGTAATTGCTTGAACGATTGCTGTTCCATTTCATTGAGACGAACAAGCGTGTGTTCAACCTCGATCAGTTCTTCAGAAATAGTGACAGCTTTTAATGGATACCGCCCTAAATCTGTTTCATATTGATGAATGAGCTTTTGCTGACTTTCCAGCTGATGCGCTAGTTTATCAAGTTCCTTCTCCACATCGTATATGGCTGTTTGCAGCTGTTCTTTTGCCTGCTGTTTTTCTTCCAAAAATGAAATACTTTTCTCAATCCGCTCTTTATAGCCTTCCGCTTGCTGGTCCTTTTCATCTATCTGCTTTTGCATTTCTTGTACTTGATGCAATGTAAAGTGCGGGAAGGCCTGTTCAAATTGAGATGTTTGCTCTGAAAGCTCAGATTGAAGCTCCTTGATCAGCCCGTCTAATTCTTCGATACGCTGCTGTTCAAATGTCATCTGATCTTTTATCTTGTTTATCTCTGCTGCTTGATCATGTGTTTCATCCATTAAACGAGCTCGTTTACGATCAACTTCTTGAATATCTTGTTTCAAGCCTTTCCATTCTTGCATGAGATACTGCAAGGACTCCGGATTTTGCACTGCTTCTACTGCTGCCGCAACTTCCGCACCTGGAGCTTTCTGAGATAAAAAGGCAAATTGTTTTACTAATTGATTAGCGTGCGTTTCCAATAGCTGCTTGGCGGCATACATGTCTCTTGTGTATTCCTCTGCCTGCTTAAGCTCTGTGTCCATCCGTTGAATCACTTCATCGATTTGTGCCACTGTTTCTTCATGGTCATTGTTTTCCAATGCCTTTGGGTCATGATGAACCGATCCACAAACAGGACATGGCTCACCATCTACAAGCTCTGCCGCTAATTCTTTTCTTAATTCCGCCGCCCTAACAGCATCACGCTGTTTTAATTTTTCGAGCTTCTGACTTTGTTCTCTTTTACTCCATTCTGTAAAAGCCCGTTCGAATTCACATACATAGAAATAGAGCTGTTCAATCGCTTGAAACGATTGGTCTATTTTTTCATGATGGTCTTTTTGCTGTTTTTGAAGCTTTTCAAATGCTGCTGCGGTCTGTGATGATCGCTTTTTGAGCTCCTCCATCTTTTGTTCTTCCTTGTGTATGCTTTGATGTATTCTTTGAACATTTTCGCTTAAACGCAAAGCATCCTGTACACTTTTCCGTTCTTTTACAGAGACTTGTAATGACTCCAGCTCACGCTTCAGCTGTGTTTGTTTTGCCAGTGCACGTTCTAACAATGATTGGAGATTGTCTGCTTCTTCCTTTTTTTGTAATAATTGCTGCGCTGTATTATTTTTTCTCTGTTCGATTGCCGTCTTTTCCTGAAGAGCCGCCTCTTTTTTTCGTTCAATTTCCTTTAGCTGAATCAGCTGCTCTTTCTTTTGGAGAAGTTCCGGCTCAGTTTCTATTTTCTTTTGTCTGGCTTGCTCATAGTTCTGCGTCATTTGATCATAGATCGATCGTTGATGCAGAAGCTGATTTTCTGCTTCCTGCTTCTCTTTTAATGCTTGAGAAAGCTGATTTTCAGCCTTTGTTAATGCATCCGCATAGGGCTTTAATGCCTCTGCCTGCTCAGCAATATGAAGCTTGGCCTTTTTTTCTTCCATTGATGGTGCCAGTTGATTCAGATGGTTTAGTTCCGTCTCATAAGCTTCTTGTTCTTTTTGATACTGCCAAATTGTTTGCGCCTTTGTAAATGCAGTGAACGCCTCATCCCGCGCTTGTTTTTTCTCATGAAAAATAGCCTTTGCCTGCTCTGCCGCTTCCTTTGCCTTTGCGAGCGCCTCTGGACCAGCTTCACCTAAACCATTCAGCTCAGCAAGCAGTTCATTTTTTTGTCCATACTGATTCTGCGCCTTTGCGCGCAAACGTTTGACGAGCTGATCCCCATACTTTTCCAGGTTAAACAAACGCTGAAGCATTTGTCGTCTATCGGCTCCTTTTAAGGAAAGGAATTCTGCAAACTTCCCTTGGGGCAAGACAACCGCACGCGTAAAATCATCAATGGTTAACCCGAGTAATTCCTCTATTTTACGATTGACCTCACTCGCTTTATCTGCAAGGACTGTCTGCGAATCACCAATTTCAATCAGACGGCATAGTGTCGTTCTGACTTTCATTTCATCCGCCCGCTTAAAAGCACGTTCGACTTTATAAGAAATATGGTGTTCCTTCTGCAAAGCGAACGTAAAGGAAACTGACAGTTTCTCTTCCGCTTGGTTCAAAATACCATGTGTATTATTTAACGCACGTTCCACTTTGCCATAGAGTGCCAGGGTCATCGCGTCTAATATGGACGATTTTCCGCTTCCTGTCGGTCCAAAAATGCCAAACACACCTGCATCACATAATGAGCTAAAGTCAATTGTTTGTTCTTCTCTGAAGCTATGAAGTCCTTTAATGGTTAGCGTAATCGGCTTCAAGTCGCTTCCTCCTCTTGCATTTCATTGGCGAGCTCTAAAAACAGCTTAATTGTTTTTTCATCAGGAAGTCCGCCGCCTGTCTGTCGCTCATAAAATTTCACGAACCGCTCTTCGATCGAGAGCTTTTCGATTTGCTTTTGTTCTTCCAATTGCTGCAGTTCTTTAAATTTTGGTCTAATATGGACAAACCCGCTATGCTGCTTTCGGAGCTGATGGATCTCTTCTATAGAGAGCTGATCTGTTAAATGAATCTCTAAATCAATCCATGCCTGAAGATCCCGTTTTTCATCCAGCCACTCGTGTACTTGACTCAGTCCCTCAGTAGCCTTCCATTTCACAAGTGGTTTTCCGCTTGATAACAACACTTCTTTCCAGCTTGCTTTTTCATTAGGTTTTGCTTCAACAATCGTGACTGATTTGGCATATCCTGATTCAGAAAAGCTGTAAGCAAGAGGTGACCCGGAATAGCGGGCGATCGTTTTGGCACGCTTGATGGTTTGCGGCCTGTGCAAATGACCAAGGGCCACATAGCAGGCTGCTTCTGGCAGACTTTCAGCCGCAACGGTATATGCACCGCCTACTTCAATCGGTCTTTCTGAATCTGTTTGACTTCCTCCTGCCACATAAATATGGCTCGTTGCGATATTGACCGTATCGGCTTGAAATTGAGTGCTTAAATGTTGGAATGCTTGCTGTATTTTTAAATTGTAATGATCACGAAGCACTTTCTCTTCAAATGTTTCAGCCAGTACCTCGTTTAGTCTCGCTTCAGACGGATAGGCGAGTGCTGCAATGGATAAACGTTCACTCGAAGAAGGAACATCGACGCGGATGATATCATTTGTCGGATATCCAATTAAATGAATCCCCTGATCATTTGTTAAAGGAGATGCGGCGGATAGTCGATCCGGATTATCATGGTTGCCTGAGATGACCACGACCTGACGTTTTCCTTTATCAGATAAGGCGGATAGACTTTCGTAAAAAAGCTGCTCTGCTCTAGCAGGCGGATTCACTGTATCAAAGGCGTCTCCAGCCATGACAATGACATCAATGTGTTCGTCTTTTACGATTTGATACAGCTCATCTAAAAACTGTGCTTGCTCATCAAGCCGGCTTCGGCCTTCAAGGGTTTTTCCTAAATGCCAATCCGCCGTATGCAGAATCCTCATGTGATTCACCTCTCATTCCGAAACATTTATAATGAAATTTCTATATTCCCATCAAAGAAATAAAGAATTTTCTCCTCTAATGTTCTGTTTGTTAAACGTTCTACTGCTTTTGCATATAACGCGATTTGAGTTTCATAGCGTTTTTTCAATATAGGCACAGCTGCTTCAAGGCCGTCTGTAAATCTGCCTTGCACTCTATCGGTTTTATAATCTAGTAAATATAGCTTTCCGTCCGTTTCAAATAAACAGTCAATCATCCCTTGAATAAGGACAGGCTCCCCCTCTGCATCAATATGGCTGTATACCTCTTTAACAGGTAATACCATACTAAATGACACTTCTCGTTTTACCCAGTCCGCTTTTCGCAGCTTTTGACCAATAGAAGTAGAGAAGAAAGCTGCAATTCCTTCTTGATCAATTGACTGGACTTGCTCATTTGTTAGCAAGTCTCGCTGCTGTAAGGAATCGAGCAGCTGCTGTATACGTGAATCATCGTAGGGCTCGTCAGAAGGAAGCGCAATATGCTGCATGACTGTGTGCATTGCGGTGCCTTGCTCTGCGGCAGTGAGTGCTTTTTTCTTCATGAAAGCCGGCCGGTCATACAACGTGGCACGAGCTTTTCGAAGAGAAGAAGGAACACTGTACTCATCCTGTATTTCTTTCATTCTCTTTATCTCGGAAACAGACTGCTTTGTGCCGACTTGTGAGGCCGCTAGATATGGGTATCTCCATGAAAGTCTCTCTGCTACTTTCTCATCAGCATCACCATATTCTTCAACAGGCAGCCCCTCCATCAAAGCTTGTACCACCTCGTCTTGCTGCTCCTTTTCAAGTGACATATCTTCTTTTAGAAGATCGGAAGCTTGAGTAAATGAGATTGTGAATGCTGATGGATGCGAAAGAACAACATCACCTGTTTCTTCTAAAATAGATGACATTGCTTGGTGACGGATGAGAGCAGGACCAATAAAATCTAAGTATGTTTTCGATTGATAACGTTCAAAATCAGGGAGCAGCCAATCTTCTCCGGTTGCAGCATTTTGCCATTTGCTTAATGCTTTCACCTGATTTTTGACAGAGCCGACCAGAAATAATTTTTCCTTAGCCCTTGTGAGCGCCACATATAGAACTCTCAGCTCTTCAGATAACAGCTCTTTCCTCATCTTTTTTTTCATCGCTACAAGCGGTAATGTTGCATAACTAATTCTCAGCTCGGGATGGATATACTTGCTTCCAAAACCTAGCTCTTTATCAAGTAAATAGGACTGGTTTAAGTCCATCATATTAAAGTTTCTGCCGAGTCCTGCGGTAAAGACGATTGGAAATTCTAACCCTTTACTGCTGTGAATTGTCATCATGCGAACAACATCTTCTGTTTCACTGAACGTTTTTGCCGCACCAAGATCATCTCCACGCTCCTGCATTCTTTCGATAAAACGAAGAAAACGGAACAGCCCTCTAAAGGCAGCTTTTTCATACTGCTTTGATCGATCATAAAGAGCGCGGAGATTCGCCTGTCTCTGCTTGCCTCCAGGCATCCCGCCAACGTAATCTAGATAATGCGTATCGCGGTATACTTCCCAAATCAATTCCGCTACTGAATGATTCATCGAGAAATCACGCCATTTACGCAGCAACCTGAAAAACCGTTCTAGTTTTTTGCATGTAGGGTGATCTGAATGAGTCACCCTCATAAATGCCTTCACAGCATCATAATAAGTGCCTTTTTTATCACTCGTGCGAATCAGTGCCATTTCATTTTCGTCTAAATGGACAAGTGGTGATCTTAATACAGCTGCAAGCGGGATATCCTGATATGGATTATCGATGACTTTTAACAGAGAAAGAATGACAGACACCTCTGTTGCTTCAAAATAACCGGAAGAAAGATTCGCATACACAGGGATTCCCTGTTTCTTCAATTCCTCCATCATTTGCGGGGCCCATGGCATAGAACGAAGCAAAATCACAATATCCCGATACTGCAAGTTACGGGTCATTTGCTGTTTTGCATCGTACACTTGAAATGGCTGCTCCACCAATTCTCTTATTTTTTTAGCAATGACTCTCGCTTCAAGCTGTACGGTCTCTAGTTCTTCTCGCTCTTCGTCAGTTTCTGCTTCCTGTTGATCTAAATGGACAAGAAGCATTTCTGTCGTTGTATCTTCGCTTTCTGGATAACTCGCTCCAAGCTTTAATTCAGCTTGTTCATCATATTCAATTTCTCCAACTGTTTCCCCCATCAGCTGTTTGAACAAAAAGTTCGTACTGTCTAACACATCTGAACGGCTGCGGAAGTTTTTATTTAAATCGATTCTCTTCCCTGTTTCTTTGCCGTCTGGTGTAAATTGTTTATATTTGTTTAAAAAGAGCATGGGCTCAGCCAGTCTAAAGCGATAAATGGACTGCTTTACATCACCAACCATAAACAGGTTGCCGTCTGCGGCATGTTCCCCTTTAGATACAAGCTTTAAAATCGTTTCTTGTACAAGGTTTGTATCTTGGTATTCATCAACGAGCACTTCTTCAAACTGCTGTTGATAGTACTTGGCCGCTTCTGTTTCGATCAAATTTCCTTCCGCATCCTGCTCTGCTAAAATGCGTAAGCAATAATGCTCTAAATCCGAAAAGTCCACGATTGATTTTTCTTGCTTCGCTTTTTCGAAACGCTGTCCAAATTGGATGACAAGCTCCACAAGTGTTTCGACCACCGGCTTCATTTCAGCTAAGCTTTTCAAATGCTGGGCTGGACTGCGCATAAAGTATTCATCTTTAAGTTTTTCTAATTGTTTTTTTGCTTGATTGCGTGCATCTGTGGCTTTTTCTAACAGCACAGGGTCATATTCGTCCCCTTTACATGTTTTGAGCCTTTTAAAATTGATGTTTGGCAAAAGCTCGTAAAGCTTTTCAAAATCATTTTGGTGCCTGATTAATTCATTGACTTGCTCTAAATCATCTATAAAATTTTCTGCTCTCGGTGCCGGGCCGCCCGGTTCTTTTGATAGGGCGAGAGCTCGTTCGAGTAGTTCGAGACAGCTTCGAAAAACGAGAGAAAGATCCTCTTTGATATATGGGTAAAACGGTAATTGTTCTACTTTTGTTTGAGCATCTACATCATAAAGAGAAAGAAATGCCCTCATCCATTGCTCAGGTGAAGGGTGAGATCTGGAAAACTCATAAATTCTCTTCACAAGCCATTGCAAGTCTAAATCATGGCGGTCAGAAGTATAGCGATCAACCAGTTCAAAGAACGATGGCTTTCCAGCCTTATATTCATCCTCAAACAGTTCATCTAACACTTCATCTCCTAATAATTCTCCTTCTGTTTGATCAGCCAACCGGAAGCCTGGATCAAGGTCAATTTCATAATAAAAGGTGCGCAGAACCTGCAAACAAAAGGAGTGCAAGGTAGAAATATTGGCACGATTCATGAGCGAAAGCTGTCTTCTCATATGAAGGGACCCGGGGTTTTTCGCTAATTCCTTTTCAAGTGCTTCTGTGATCCGATGCTTCATCTCTGCCGCAGATGCATTTGTGAAAGTCACAACGAGCAGACGATCCACATCAACTGGATCTTCTGGACGGGTCATTTTTCGAATCAGCCGTTCAACCAAAACAGCTGTTTTACCTGACCCTGCTGCCGCCGCAACAAGGATATCTTGTCCTTCTGAAACGATGGCTTCCCATTGGTCATCCGTCCAAGTACTGTTATTCGGTTTTGGTATTTGCATACTGATCCCCTTCTTTTTTGATCCGGTCTATCACAACATCATCCTTTTCAGATGATAGCACTCTAAATTCATTATCCTCTATCGATTCATCAAATTGGCAAATAGACTTAAATGAACAAAAGCGGCATGGTGTTTGATCCTTCAATTTATATGGATTAATGGCTACTTCACCATTTGTAATTCTTTCGCCTGCTTCTTCAAATGTGCGCCGAACGTGCTGTGTGAGTATATGGAAATGATCTTCACTTAAAACAGCAGAGTCAGAACGGAAAGATCCGTCCTTTTTCAAACCGGCTTGAATGACTTGTGATCTTCCTGATTCAAGCGTTTGATCCATTAGCTTTACCGCTTCTACATCTTCAAGCAATAGACCTTTCATTTTAAATTTCTTGAATATTTCCTGCTCAATTTCATCCTCTGCAAGCGGAATCGGTGCTTGAATAAGCGGATCATGGATATGGAAATATAAAATGCCAGCTGGCGTTGCTTCTACACCGAGCCATTCCTTCGAATACGTAATGGTTAAATCTAAGTAAGTGAGCATTTGCAAGGCCAGCCCATAGTATACCTCTGCTAGATCAAGACCTTTCTCACTCGATTTGTAGTCGACGATTCTCAACAACAGCCCTTTTGAACCTTCTGCTTTATCTACGCGGTCAATTCTTCCGACAAGCTCCATCGTGCAGCCATTTTTCAATTGAAAAGTAAACGGCGGAAGAGGTCCTTGGCCGCCAAACCCTAACTCAAGTCCAACGGGAGAAAATCCACTCACTCTTGCATGCTCACTTAAGATAGAAGAGACCCGAATCAAGATTTTTTGGAGTTTTTCTTTAATATAAGCATGCCGATTAGAGCTTAAGAGGATTTCCTTTTGAAGACGCGGAGCAAGCTGTTCGATTGCATGTCTTGAATAGTTGACACAGTCATCCTTCGTTAAGTTTTTCCAATCCTTTTTTTGTTCAACAAGCGTATCTGAAATATGCTTTAAAGCCGAGTGAAACAGCTGGCCGATATCGGGTGCTTCCAATTTATAAAATTGCCGGTCCTTTAGTTTTAACCCGTGGGAAGCAAAGTGAGAAAATGCACACGCATTGAATTTCTCCATTCTTGAAACACTGCCTTGAATGTGATCACCGTAAAGTTCTTTTGTGACGTTTGGTTTTAAGCGCTTTGCTCGATTTGTAAAAAACAAACTCGACAAGATGTTTTTTGATACATCCCGATGAGTTGACGTTATCAAATAATTATAAACACTCCACCATACACCACTGATGGGATATTGGTTGAGCCATTGCTGCAGCTGCGAGACAGTATACGATAACGAGACATGCTCATTCGCTACAAATTTTAATTGCTCCTCGTCATCCAGCTGTTCCGGGTCTAACACATACAAAGCATGCTGATGATTTGGCATAAGCTCCTGACAATACTTGATAAGAGTTGAAGGCAATAAAGAGCGCCCCTCTTCATCTGACACTGAATAAGACAGATACAAATGATGAGATGGACTCGACAGCGCCTGGTAAATTAAAAATTGCTCATCTAGCAGCCGTTCCTTTCCTGTCTCTGCCAGCTCTGCTCCTGCTCGCTTTAACCATTCCCTGTCATCCTCAGACAAGACACTTTCGTCAGAAGGGCGTGCGGGAATAACGCCATCATTTACCCCAATGATAAACATACACTTCACTTGATACATTCTTGATAAATCCATACTTCCGATAAATACTTGGTCGAGTGAAGGCGGAATTAAAGCGAATTTTAAAGAGGCCAATCCTGTATCCATCATTTGCTGGAATAAAGGAAATGAGAGCTCCTCCTCACCGAGCATTTCAACAAATTCATCCATTAATTGAATAACAGCATCCCATACTTGTCCATGCTGCATGGCTTCAGCTAATCTACCTGCTTCTTCTGCTTCCAGCCTAGCTTTTTCAAGTTTATCTGGCACTTGTATTTCCTCTAAAAAGACATAGACTGCCTCCACCATGTCTTTTACCTTTTGCGCTTTTTTCAGCCTTTTTTGCAATTTGAAAAGCGGAGGTGCAATCCATTCCTTTACATCATTCAGCATCTGTTCCATTTCAATTTCTTGATCTGTTTGTCCAAAATCCTCATCTAAAGATTGGAATCGTCTGTAGTGGAAACGGGAGCCGTTTGTCCAGCGTTCTCCTTTTACACCATAAGCAATACAGTAGTTTTCAAGCTGATCTGCCTGTTCTCTCGCTTTGTTTTTGGCAAGTTCGAGCGGAAATAAGAACTCTGTTTTCACGCAGCGAAACACGGCCTCATACCGCCAGTTTCCTTTTATGACATCCAAGCTCGAACGAATCAATTCAATGAGCGGATGATACTGCATTGATTCATTTCCATCAATAAAAAAAGGAATATCGTAATCTCGAAAAACCTCTTTTAACGTATCTTTATAGTCATCTACATGCCGCGCGACAACTGAAATATCTCGCAGTCTAAGTCCTTCTTCTCTCACTAAATGAAGAATTTCTCTCGCTACTCCCTCAATTTCAGCTCGTTTACTCGCACTTTTAGACACTGTGAGATGAGGGGTTACTTCCTGATATGGCTGCACCGGTCTCTGCTCATATTGGCGTTCTAAATAAGCAAGATCTGGCGTATGAAGATGCCGGTTATTTCTCTCCAAAATGTGCTCAGAAATGGCCGCTCCGCACTCTTTAGCAAGCTGATAGAGCTGGAAATACGTTTTACCAGTCATACGAAATAAATCAAGTTCATTTGGCTGCTTATCATGGTAGGAACGATCCACTGTGAACGCAGCCGTTATTTTCTCAGCATGAAGCAGAAGCTGTTCAATGACGAGAAGCTGCTGCGGTGTAAATTGATAAAAGCCATCTATATAAATATGTGCTCCTTTTATTTCTTCAGATAGAGGAATTTGCTGCGTGAGAAGCGTCAAATAGTCTTCTGAGTGCACATATTCATCTTGTAAATGCTGCTCCATCTGCTGATAAAGAACATGCAGATCATGCAATTTTTCGCCTGCCCGTCTTTCTTCTGTATACTCTGAATGCATGCTCGATAATGAAATTTTTTCAATATCCTCCGGCAACATGCAGTATCTTTTGAACTCAGCCATCGTCTTTTCGATTTGCTCGACAAACCCTGGCTTATCACTCGCTTTTTTGAATACCTTAAACTTTTCTTTCTCTTCTTCAATTACTTTTCTTAAAAGCATTTGAATTCCTGTGCTTGTCACAAATTGCCGGTTCGCTCCGCCAGTCTGCTGTAAAATAGACCAAGCAAGACGCGTGAAACTAAATACTTTGGCCCTGATCATCCCGCCAGCTTCAGACGTTTTTGCAAGCTCGTACTCCATTAAGAATGTCATTTGATCCGGGACTAAAAAAATGATTGGCGGACCCAGCGGATCTAGCCGAAGCTGTTCTTTGATTTCCTCTAAGATTGCAGTCGTTTTTCCACTCCCCGATCTGCCTGCTAAAAACTGAATCTCCACGCTCCACAACACCTTTCTTATGTACTCATATTCTAGCGAAAATAGAATTAAATAGCTATTTTCCCCTTCTCCTTCCTAAAAAGATATAGGCACCTTTCCTAACTCTTCTCATATCATAAACCATCATGAACTTAAAGGAGGCTGGCAATATCATGTATTACGGTTATTATGACTACTCGCCATATGACATGCGCCAAAACACAAGGATCATTTCTGACCTTGAAAAAGCGATCAATGGTGAATATTCTGCAATCCAATGCTACGAAAAACTTGCCCAAAGAGCAAAAACTCCTGAGGCAAAAAAAATCATTCAAGAAATACGCCAGGATGAAGTCAGACACTATCAACTATTTACAAAGCTATATTATTCTTTAACAGGTAAAAACCACAAACCAAGCGTAACAGAACCTTGTCCAGATCAATTTAGAGAAGGGCTTCTTTTCGCATTTAAAGATGAACAAAGAACGGTCGATTTTTACTTAACGGTATCAGATTATGTCCGGGATCAAGGAACAAAAGAGCTGATGAAACGTATTGCTCAAGATGAACAGCAGCATGCTGTATGGTTTTTATATCTTTTAACGCACCATGTGTCTTAGATAGTCCTATTTTAATAGGAGATCGTATGTTCCGTCAAAAAATGAAATCGTCTTTTTGTTCATTCAATCTATAAAATAAAGGACTATTTTCAGCAAACCTCTCATCTCTTTCACTTTTTCAAACGTGAAAACGACAATTTGATAAATAAAAAAACTCCTCTGCCACACATAGCAGAAGGAGTTTTTTTCATGATTGTTTAATGAAATTTTGCTTCATTGCTTTGCTGCTGATGTTTTAGCAGCCCATCAATGGACAGCATCTTACTGCCGCTAAGTGTTAAATAAAGCGCCATGACAAGCAGTGATAGTTCAAATTCATAACCGCCAACAAATCCTTTAGAAAAACCAACCGTCATAATCGCCACAGCCATAATTGGTACAAATAGCGCTGCGAAAATACGTGTTCCTAGACCTAAAATCAAGGCGATACCACCGACCAGTTCAATTGTCTTCACAATATAAGCCATAAATTCCGGTATACCGATTTGTCCAAAGAATGCCGCTGTTCCTCCCAGACCTCCTTGATATGCCTGAAGTCCGTGTAGAAAGAAGATCAAACCTAAAATAACACGCACGAAAAGTGTTCCTATTTCTTGATTCGTTTTCATATAGTGATTTCCTCCTGTTTTTACACTACATAATGTAATGTTAATAAGTAAAAAAAATTAGTAATTTAGATTAAGCATAATCATTAAGACCACCATGAGAATGGTTGATGTGACAATGGGAATGATGGGTACATTGAAAGGAATATTGTATGTTGGATTTAAGATCTTTTGTATTCTTAAATTCAATGCCCGATCTCCAAAGGATACCGCAAACTTCGTTTGTTTTTGAAACTGAGTTCTCTTTTTAATGAGTTTCAAAAGGGCTTGCCCTACTCCAAGCTCAGTGCCTGTCTGCCGAATCGCATAGTCATCTGCGATCACTTCACGAAAAACGGAATAGCTTTGTCTCATATGCTTTAACACTGGAATGTACCAAATAACTTTTGTGAGCATTGAGAATGTGAAGGCCTTTAAAGGATCATAGCTGTATTTGTGGTGCAATTCATGATGAACAACAGCGTCAATCTCCTCTTCATCCAGCATGTCCATGAGAGACGTTGATAAGTAAACCTTTGGGTGAAGCATCCCCATGGCAAAAGCAAGCGGTTCATGACAATGAAACACAACGATGTCGTTTGCATATTTCTCAGATAAAGATTCGGTCGACTCGTGATTGACTGCAAGCATGAGATTTTGCTTGAATTGAATGTACGTTTTGATTTGCTTCGTCATATAGAAAATCGCAAATCCCAGTGTATAGAGCACTAAAGCATCTAGAAAATATTTCAAAGGAGTGAATCCATAGAATTCGAGAACAGATTGGCATACATGAATGAGATTATATGCTTGATTCCAGCCAAAAAAGCTTGAAAGCACGTAATACCCCATCTGATAAAAAATCGTTAAACCAATCAATATACCGCCTAAAAATAGCAGGCTCGATTTCATTTTATTCATTTTGCTGCTCCTCTTTTTTGGATGCCAGCCTTGCTTCAAGCACTTTGAGTAATTCAGGGTCAGCACTTTCAATTGCATCCACCATATGATTCACTGCCAGTGGACCAAAATCGTCCATCAGACCTTGCGTAATCCATTTTGTCTGCTCATTTAGAAATTCTTCTTTTGTTAAAATGGGGTTATAAATAGATGAACGCCCTTTTGTTTTCTTCTCCACAATTCCCTTTTCGGTTAAGCGGTTCAGCACAGTCATCACCGTGTTGAAATTAATCGGCTTTTCATCTGACAGCTTCTGCTGCACTTCTTTAATCGGCATATCCTCACCTTGATAAAGGATCTCCATAATTCTTCCCTCTAAAGGACCGAAAAAACGATTCAATCCCTTTTCATTATATTTAAAAGAAGGAATTTTCATGTTATCACCTCACACTAAGGATTGTAGTGTAATTGAAAATGATAGTCAACTGATAACAAAAATAGGGGAAAATCGTTGTATATTTGTTTTTGTTTTTGGTAAAAATTATATCTTCACTTTTATTAAGAAGCTGTCAGGTTCTTGATAAGTTAATCTTATGAAAATGGTAAAAAAATTCGTATTTTATTTATAGAGACTTTTGTATTATAGTGAAGATAACAACATTTCACTTACTGAACAAAATTACAGGAAGAAGGTTTACATGTGATGAAACAAGGAAACAGCCTTCGAACCGATCTCATTTTGATCGCAATAAGCGGTTTAGGTGGTTTTCTTTTGTCTTTAACAGGAATGTCTATTGGCTGGATGATCGGTACATTAATCACAGCTGCATTTATTGCCATGCGACGTCCCACCCTGTTTCAGCGTAAAGGAAACAACACCTTGCGTATTCACAGCAGATGGCTACTCCTTGGTCAATTTATTCTCGGAATCGAACTCGGACAAAAAATGAACATGAAAGTTCTTCATATTTTCGCTGAACATTGGCTCCCTGTGAGTTTCATGCTCGTTTTTTCTATTCTACTGGCGATGCTCTCTGGCTTTGCCTTATGGAAGCTGAGTAAAACAGATATGCTGACCAGCTTTGTCGGCACAGCACCAGGCGGTTTATCTGCTATGCCAGGGATTGCCCAAGAGGTTGGAGCAAATACAGCCGTTGTCAGTCTCGTACAAACAACACGTGTATTAATGGTGGTACTCACCATCCCTTTTACGGTGTTCTATTTAAATACAAAAAATCCAGCGGATGCAGCTGCAGGCATTCAAGGGAGCGCCTTTTCATCCGGTGTTTTCACCCTGTCAAACATCTCGTGGACTGCTGCACTTATTTTAGGTGCCTGGCTTATGTCACGCCTAGCGGTTCGTCTTCATTTCCCTGCCCCTTGGCTGATTGGCAGCATGTTAGGAGTTGCAGCTCTTCAAGTAGGTGCAGGTGCGCTCATAGGTCATGATTTGATTCCTTATTGGCCAGCACAAGCGAATATCGCATCACAGGTATTTCTAGGTGCAACCATCGGTTCAAAAATGAATAAACAGATGTTTGTCGGACTAAAAAACACGTTAATTGTAGCCGTCGTCAGCTCAGCTGGACTAATTGCTGCAACGGTTCTCAGTTCAATTGCCATTGCTGAGGTCACAGGGATTTCTGTCATTACAGCCATTCTTGCCTTTTCGCCTGGCGGTATTGCAGAAATGGCAACAACAGCAGTTACACTCCATGAGGACTCAACCTTTGTAGTAGCTGTACAAGTCGTTAGAATCATTCTTGTCATAGCTATGCTGCCACCGTTTTTTCGATTCTTACATCATGTCTGGGCAAAAAGACATCCTGAATATAAAGCCGCTAAATAAAAAAGAGAGACGCTTTGCATGTGCAGAGCGCCTCTTTTTTATTCATCCTGATTTCTTTTGACACCAACTACTTGATCTTTTGAAATCGTCCCAAAATGCCGGCTGTCAAAGCTATGTATTCGGTTATCTCCGATCACGAAGTAATGGTTTTTTTTGATTTTATCATGTCCTGTGATGGCTTTCAGCTGAAAATCCCCTGTCAGGACATTCCCCATTTTATGTTTTTTCTGCTCTTTTAAATAGGGTTCTTTCCATTTTGCACCATCCACAAATAGCTGATCATCGACATACTTGATCGATTCTCCCGGGAGCCCAATGACCCGTTTGATCAAAATTTGATTTTTTGGTCCGTGAAATAACACATAATCAAACCGGCTAATTTTCGTGAGTTTTGGCGAGAACTTGTTGATTAATAATTCTGTTCCATCTGTAAATGTGGGGTCCATACTAACCCCTTCTACTTTATACTTCACAAACATGAAATTCTTTACCTGGAACAATAAGACGATGCATGTAATAATCATCAACCATAACAATGGCTTCTTTTTCATTAAGAGCCTCCTTTGTCCTCACGCTTGCTCATTCGAATGTTCAACCTATTTTCTACTCTCTTTCCAACATACCATAATAAAACGATAACTAGAACCGCAAAAACACTTCTTAACGGATTCTTTACTAAAGCAGAAAGGTCATAACCAATAAAACTAATGATAAAGAGCATAGCACACTTACCAGCTAAAGCAGCTAATGAAAATTGCCACATGCTAATTCTTGATAAGCCTGCGACCACATTGACGGCAGCAGAAGGTGTAAAAGGAAAGCAGAGTAAAATAAATAACGGACCAAATCCCCGTTTCTCTACCCAAAGCATTAATTTCTTAATGGAAGGGTGTCTGCTAATAAAGTTCAGCATTCTCATCTGTCCAAATTTTCTGATCAGTAAAAAGACAAGAATAGAACCTGCACTTGCACCGATCCAGGTTAATAAAAAGCCTTCCCAAAGGCCGAATGCATTTGCATTTGCCACCGCAAACGCCACGAGTGGTAAAAAAGGAAGAAATGCTTCAATCAGAGGAAGCAATATAGCAACAATTGGTCCAAAGGCCTTGTAGCTTTCAAAAAATGATGTGATATTTTCATGAGTAAATAGAGAAAGAAATGATGTCAACTTGTTTGACTCCTTCAAGGTTTGTCTACATTTCATTTTACATGGAAAACATAAAAATATACAAATAAATCCCACTCGCCCCCCCCTTGAGATTGTTTGACTCATTCGATATAATAAATAAGAACGTTTGTTCTATTTATAAAGAAAGCAGGCTTAGACATGACGAGACTATCAAGAGTACAGCTTCAAATGATGGAACAGGCCATCTTTCTTCCTATGGTTATCTCCATCCTCAATCGTGATCTGACACACTTAAAACAACATCAAACATTTAAATTAAATGAACCATACATTCAGCTTGTGACCTCTGTGTTAAAGGAAGCACAGAAAGCACTTTATGAACTGAAGCAGGATTTACGTAAAGAAAATATGAAAGTACAGCAAATTGAACACGATGAGGGATTTACAACGTACCTATTTATCATAAATGGCTATGAAGAAAAGCATAAATACTTTAATCCGCGTATACGTCACCGGGTAGAGGAACTGCTGACTCGATATTTTCTCCAACAAACAAATGAACTATAGGCTGAAATGCGGCGCGTTACACATGCAAAAAAAGCCTGCCGCGGCGGCAGGCTCCTACTTATTTATGATAATTCAAGCTGTTTTCTCAGCTCTGTTCTCACTTCGTTTAATCCTGATCCATCTAACTCAAAATAATACACATTCCCAGGCTGATAATCATGACCCTTTAGCTGAATGGTATCTACTGATTTCAATGAGCTCAGTAATGGAAAAAGACCGATGAACTGTTTCATGGAAAGATTGGTTGAGACATTATCACCAAGCGTATCAATGATGTTGTCGTATGACGGGATCGAAGAAATCGATTTAGATTTTTCAAAGATGGCTTGAAGTGCTTCCATTTGGCGCTTTCCGCGCATGAGATCACTGTCTGCTTTTCTCGTTCTCACAAAGGCTAGAGCTTCTTCGCCATTCAGTCTATGAGTGCCTGTCTGTACTTGAACTTTTCCTTTTGAATCCTTTTCCATCTGTTTTACGATGCTTTCATCTTCAATCGTTACATCAATTCCATTTAGCTCATCCACAATGTCTTGAAATGCTTTAAAGTTCCCTGAAATCACATAGTCTACAGGGATGTTCAACAAGTTTTCGACCGTTTTGACTGACAAATCTGCACTTCCAAACGCATGGGCGTGAGCAATTTTATCATATCCTCTTCCCGGTATATCCACATAAGAATCACGAGGAATACTGAGAAGCTTAATGGTTTTGTCTGTTCGGTTCACCGCCGCCAGTAAGACCGCATCACTTCTTGCTTCGTCTACCGTTTCACCTGGACGGCTGTCAATTCCAAGCAGCAGCACCGAAAAGCTGTCTTTTCCTGGATCAAACGCTTTTACACGCTTTTGCGAGGTGTCTCCTCTTTCTAATGATACTTGCGCCTTATTCGACGCTTTTGAAATTTTATAATATGCGTATCCAGTCACGGACACTGCCATCACCATGACAAATGCCATGATAAACAGCACGGCTTTTACCCAAGGTCTCAGTCTTCTTTTTGATCTTGTTTTTTCCTTCATCCTTTCCGAACCCTCACTCTATCTTAGTCTATCAATGTAGGTCCCACTATAACATATTTTGATGAAAGTTTCCTTCATACAACATATTTTTATGAATCCACAATCTTAAACATCAGACAGCTCACCTATTTACAAATTTAAATCAAAAAACAGCCTGCGGCAGCGGCTGCTTTTTCCATCATGATTGAATATCAAATTGAAATTGTCCCTTCAGTTCTTCTTCTGCTTCTTGAAATAACTGACGCAAGCTCTCAGCATAATCGCCAAGAGCGTCTTTGCTCGTTTGAAAATTCACCCATGTCAGTTCTACTGGAAGATTCACCTCTCCTGTTAAACAGTCCCAAAGAGCATCAAGGTTTTTCCCGTAATAATCAGGAAGGTGTAAAACGTTTTTTAGCTGATCGTGAAGCTCTTCTTGCGACCTGCACACTGCGCCGTCCAGCTGCACTTTTTTCATGTTCATCTTCCCCTCTCCTCTCTATATTTTAAACGAATTGGAGGAGAAAGAGAAAGATGGACATCTTACTTTTGTTTCTGTCTGACACCTGAAATGAATAGAATGAGGCAGGCAGCCAAAACGAGTAAGAAAAAGAGGATTAATACGATCTGAGTACCGTAAATATCAGCGAAGAGGCCAACAAACACACTTGGAATACCAAGACCTAAATAAGCAAACAAGTAATAGCCTGCAACGGCTCTAGCCGCCTCTTTTTTCCCTCGCTCAACAATGAGCTGAAGTCCGCCTAAATAAGTAAATCCATAGCAGGCAGTACCCGCCAGCATCGTTCCGGCAAGCACAAGGAAAATAGATCCGCTGTTTGCACCGTATAGCAAGAGGCCATATCCGCATGGAAGACAGATAAACCCCAAAAGAAGCGCTGTGCTGCTATTCATCTTGCGCACAAAGGGCTGCATCAGGACACCTGCCATATTAATCAAAAAGAGCGCCGGTCCTACCCACAATTCATAACCATTTAATTTAAGCTGTGCTGGCAAAATTGAAATGACAAGGCCGCACACCGACCACGCGATAGCAATGGCTGCATTCGCCGGCATTGTTCCTTTTGGAAATCTTGGCATGTTCATCATCGGTTTACCTGAATCTCCTTGGACAGGCGGCACGAAAAAGAAGACACCCACAATAGTTAAGAACAAAAAGGCCAGCACAATCCAATAGCTAAGCGGCGTGAGAGACACACGCTGAAAAGAAAGAAGTGCCGTAAAAAGAGCACCGCCCCCAAATCCAACCGAACTGCATAATGCAATAAAAGTTGGAATCCAGCTTGATTTCTCAGGATATAAAGCAATCAAATATGCGGTGCATGTTCCAACACTAAGACCAAGACCGACACCTTGCAGCAGCCGGGCAGCAAAAAGCATCTGTATGGAAGGATGTACAATCATCAACAAGGTGGCACATAACGAAAAGCTAAGCGCAACCAATAAAATCGGTTTGCGTCCAGCCCGGTCAGAAATACCGCCAAGAAAAAGCAAAACTGGAATGAGACCGAAGACATACGCGGCAAATACAAGTGCTGTTGCCGCCTTTCCGTACCCTGCTTGTTCTGCATATGCCGTATAAAGGGGCACTTGCAGATTCACAGCAATCGTAATCATAAAAAGACCAAGTAAAACGAAAATAAACGGGATGATGGATAAGTGTGCCGTTTCTTCTTTGGATGCTGGGATCATTTGACTCTCTCCTCTATATCATTACATATGAGAACAGTGTACACACCATTTGGCTTACTTCCTACATCCAAAAACGGCACTATTGACCAGTCCATAATTCCGTGCCATCATCATCTTATGATGTGAAAACGAGAGAAGGTGCACGATGTATATTCATTTAGACCGTTCAAGCGCTACCCCGCTCTGGCAGCAAATCGTGAATGAGATCATTCAAAAAATTCATTCACAAAAACTGCATCCCGACGATCAGTTAACACCGACAAGAGTGCTCGCACAGGAGCTTAATGTATCAAGATCAACCGTTCAGCTTGCCTACGATGAGCTGCTGGCAAGAGGCTACGTCAGCACATCTAGAAGAGGCGGTACAAAGGTCATTTCAAGTGATCAATATACAGCTTCCCCTCCCCATCAAAGTGAACCGCCTTTCCCACCTCCGATAAGACCTCACTTTGAAGAAGCCGAAAAACAAATGGACCATTGGCTGTCAGCCAATCATTTTCATGAGAAGCTCGATATTGATTTTCGTCATCAGGAACCGGCGATCGATGAACACTTTCAAAACATATGGAAACGCTCCCTCATGAAAGCATTACAGCGATTAGATATGAAGAATTGGGGCTATTCCTCCCCGCATGGATTATGGGAAGTGCGTTCAGAAATACGCCAATATTTATCTGTTGAGCGCGGGATTGAAGTAGAAGAAGATCAGATGGTGTTAACAGGTGGCACCCAGCAAGCCATTGATTTGATTTCACAGGTATTGCTTAAAAAAGGGGATACAGTAGCTGTTGAAGATCCAGGTTTTCCTGGGGCAAGGCTGTCGTTTATGCATCGCGAAATGAACATTCACCCCGCACCAGTTGATGAAGAAGGAATGATGGTGAATACATTGCCCCAGCGAACAAAACTGATTGCTGTGACGCCCTCCCATCAGCGTCCAACTGGAGTATGTATGAGTGTAAACAGAAGGCAGCAGCTGCTAAAGTTTGCTGTCAGCCATCAGTCTTATATATTAGAGGATGATTTTGATGGAGATTATCGTTACCATGGCGGGCCGCTCCCTTCCCTATTTTCAGAAGCACCCGAGCATGTGATTTACATCTTAAGCTTCTCAAAGGTGCTGGCGCCTGGCATCCGCCTTGCTGCCATTATCGGCACCAAAGCAGTCATAAAAGAAATTGCCGCACTGCAATCACTCATTCAAAGACAGCTGCCCATTATGGAACAAATCACACTTGCTTCTTTTTTCAAAGAAGGAGAATTCACCCGATATGTCAGGCGAATGAGACAGCTGTATAAAAAAAGACAGGCGGCCATGATGGAAGCCCTTTTGGCACATCAATTTGACAAACACTTCCGTATCTATGGAACCGATACGGGCCTTCATGTCTTTTTAGAAGGAACACCAGACTTTGATGAAAAAGGAAGCATTGAAGCAGCAAAGGCAGCTGGCGTTGGCATTTATCCCTTAAGTCCTTATTGTTTTGAAAGCAATCGAAAGGGATTACTGCTAGGATTTGCCTGTACGGACGATAGCATGATTCAAGAGGGCGTTCGCCGTTTAAAGAAAATACTGCACATCTAAAAAAGCCTGGAAGTAAACCTTCCAAGCTTTTTTAGGATGATTGCTGAATCTGACCTACTTCTTCAATAAATGCGGCTGTCTGCTGCAAGCCATCCTGAAAATGATGGGTAGCGGATATAAACAGCTTTTCTTGATCGGGATGCTTCAAGAGCTTCTCCACCTTACTAACCCCTTTTTCAAATGAAGCCAGGCCTGTCTTTAATTGTTGATCGGCCTTTTGATAAGCGGCTGGAACTTCTTGATGATCAAGCCCTTTTTGAATCACACGATCAAATGCTTTCGTCGCTTCTGTCAATTTTTTATTTGTTTGAATTTTTCCATGTCCATCTGAGATAAACTGATCGGTCATCTTTTCATATGATTCATTTAACTCATCCATATAAGATTGAACCCATTGTTCATAAGCAGCTTCTTTTGCGTCTTGTTTTGAAGGCGATTGACCTGCTTGCTGACAGGCTGCTAGTAATGTCACTGTTAGGATAAATAGCAGCACCAAATGTGATTGTTTTTTCATACAGAGCCTCCATTTCTTCATCCCACTCGTTCATATCGGTCAAATATAAGCATCCTTTACTACATAAAAATACTTCGCAAGAATTGATTTCTTTTATTGTAACAGACAAGCTCGTGTCACTTCTGTGATTTATGAATAAATAGATGAAAATACGTCTAAGGATTCACATTTCCCTGTCATTTCCCAATACAACCAATAGACGACGAGACATACGTATTTGGTTTCAATGAATTCATCTTTATGATGTATGTCCCCCTTTTTACATTGCATGAAGTCCATATGAGATAAGAGGTCCAGCGGCTGCTCTGCCGCTGGCTTTTGATTAATATCTGTTACGAAGCTCCCTTAATATAAAATCGTATACGAGATTGAGCTGCTGTTCCTTTGGATACAGCATAAATTCTTGTTTCTTAGGAAGACCTCCATCAAGACGATCTTGAAATTTCGTTCGGAGATATGCTGTTCGGTGCACCTGACTCTCAAATGATTTATATGAGACATCAAGTTTGATGGTTTGCTCATTTGTAAAGGTGACCACCGTGTCTCCGAGGGATGATTCCTGGAAGGTATGAATGTATTTGTGGGAGATCCAGCCGCACTGAGGACGGTTGGATGAATAGGTTGGGAAGAAATACAGATGGTTGGATGAGTCAATCACAATTGGGGGTTTGTGAGAAATTCCTGTTACTTCGTATGTTCCCGCCTTTCTGCCTGCATAGCTTGAGCCGAAGAATCTGCAGCTGCGTTCAATAATTTGCAGGGGCTTTAATTCAACATAAAAGCTTGTCTCTCTTTCGATGACTTTTGAATATACTCTTTTTCCTTCTTCAACTGAAAGGACCGCCATTGTTGTTTGATTAATGACGTATGAATCTAAAGGTGTTTCACTAATTCCTGACACTTCATTTCCTCCTGTGTTAATATTTGGTTATTTAAGATACTATTAATCTATCACCAACATATAAGAAACGACAGGATTTTTTCAAAATTTATTAAAATTCATCTTTTTATCATATTTTTTAGTCCATTCGATCTATCGAAAAGCTTTTTTTAAAGATATATCACATTCTGTCGATTGGACAAGTGATGTCGATTCTGCTCAAAAATAAATTGTCTAAAAATTATAAATTCTTGTTGATTTTTTCTCCGCCAATCCATATACTATAAAAAAGGCATCGGGGGGATTCTTTATGAAAGAGAAAAAAACGTATGCTGAGCTCATGAAGTCCCGCAACACCCAAAAAACCGAAGAAAACGGCGTCACCATTTTAGACATCTATATTCAAATGGTTTTAGATGAGGCGCTTTATAAACAGCGCTTAACCTTCCTAAGAGAAGAGATTGATAAGGCTCTGGATCAGCGTGATGAAAAGCGATTCAATGACTTGTCAGCTCAATATGCAGAACACTGCTTACATCAATCATGATGATTTTACTTGCGGCAGAGAGACAGCAACTTGTCTCTTTACCGCAAGTTTTTTGTTTATCCATTTAAAATGGTTCCACCATTCACATGGAGCATTTGTCCATTCATATAAGATGAGTCTTCACTTGCTAAAAATAAATAACTCGGTGCAAGCTCTACTGGCTCACCAGGACGCTCCATTGGGACATCTCCGCCAAATTCAGAGACTTCTTTTTCCGTAAAGGTTGATGGAATCAGCGGTGTCCAAATGGGACCCGGTGCTACCCCATTCACTCTAATCCCTTGTTTAATGAGCGATAAGGATAATGATCTCGTAAATGTGACGACCGCCCCTTTTGTAGATGAATAATCGATCAATGTTTCATGCCCTTTATAGGCGGTGACAGATGCTGTATTAATAATACTGCTTCCTTTTTTTAAATGAGGAAGAACAGCCTTTGTTAAATAAAACATGGCAAAAATATTCGTTTGAAACGTCCGAAGAAGCTGATGCGAGGTAATTTGCTCAATGCTTTTTTGCGGATGCTGTTCCCCGGCGTTATTCACCAAAATATCAATGGAACCAAACGCATCTTTTGTTTTTTTGACGACCTCATTTGAAAAAGCCTCATCCCCTAAATCACCTGCAATTAAGATGACACGGCCTCCCGCTTTCTCAATATAGTCCTTCGTCTCTTCGGCATCGCGATGTTCACTTAAGTACACAATGGCGACATTGGCACCTTCCTTCGCAAATAAGACAGAGACTGCTCTTCCAATCCCGCTGTCTCCACCTGTCACAATGGCTGTTTTTCCTGCTAACTTTTTGTCCTGCACCTCACGATCAAAGACAGGTCTAGGGTTCATTTTATATTCAAGACCAGGACGTTCATTTTGGTGCTGAGGCGGCAATGTTTTCTTCGGCTGCTTTGTTGACACGTTAGTCCACTCCTTCCTTTTATCTTGTTTATTTTTATGTGGTGACTCCTTTTTTATGTATGACGCCCTTGTTTCCTTACAGATGTATGATTTTCATCATTGTGGAAAAATTATACACAACAAGTTAAGTGGAGGCGACAACATGGAACAAGAACATAAAGGAATGGAAGAGGCAAAATCGTTATGGCTGTCGGACAGCCGGAAGCATTCTTTTCCTTCTGTCAATGAAGATCTCACAGCAGATGTGATCATTGTCGGCGGCGGTATTACCGGTATCGCTGCGGCGTTTGAAATGACAGAGCGAGGATTAGATGTGATCATCATTGATGCCGAACAATTGCTGCAAGGCACGACCGGACACACAACGGCTAAAATCACCTCACAGCATGATGTGTACTATTATGAGCTGATTCAACAAATTGGCATGCCAAAAGCACGTTTGTATGTAGAAGCAAACGAAAAAGCAAAAGACCTCATTCAAGCTCGTATCAAAGAGCACGACATCGATTGTCAGCTAGAGATAAAAGATGCGTACCTTTATACAAAGGAAGAAAGCGGTGTAAAAAAGTTAAAGAAGGAATTAGATGCCTACAAACAGCTTGGTATTGACCGGGAATGGAAAACAGAGCTTCCTTTTGACGCTGACATCAAAGCAGCCCTTGCGATGACGAATCAGGCACAGTTTCATCCCCTTCATTATCTCAATGCGCTAATTGACAAGCTCCTCGAGCGAGGTGTACGTATCTTTGAACAAACAACCGCTGTTGATGTAAAAGAAGGGAACCGGCCTGCTGTCGTCACAAAAAACGGACATCATCTGACAGGGCGCTACATCATTTCATGCTCACACTTTCCTTTTTATGATGGGAAAGGACTTTACTTCACCCGAATTCATCCAGAACAATCCTATGTCGTAGCAGCCAAAACGACAAAACCTCTCCCAGACGGGATGTACCTCGGGATTGATCAGTCTGCTCACTCATTAAGAACGGCAGAATGGCACGGCGAGGAAGTCGTTCTCATCGGAGGAGAAGGTCATAAAACAGGACAAGGCGGAGATGAATCCGCTCACTATGAAGGACTAGAAACGTTTGGAGAAGCCACCCTTGGAATTGAAGAAGTACTGTATCGCTGGTCGACACACGATATGGTCACAATGGATCAAATCCCTTACATTGGCCGCCTGACCAAAAACCACCAGAATATCTTTGTAGCGACCGGCTTTAGAAAATGGGGCATGACCACAAGCCACGTAGCTGCTACTCTTATCGGTGATTTAATTGAAGGAAAATCGAATAAATACGAATCAATTTTTACGCCATCAAGACCTGTTACTGACTCTTTCGTCAAAGATTTCGTAAAAGAAAATACCAATGTCGCTGCCAAGCTGATCAGTGGTAAATTCAAACGAACTGATCAAACAATCGATGATTTACAACCAGGCGAGGGCGGCATTATCTCGTATGAACATAAAAAGTGCGGCGCCTATAAATCAGAGGATGGGAATGTTTTTCTTGTCGATACCACGTGTACTCACCTAGGCTGCGAAGTCGCTTGGAATAATAGTGACCGCACTTGGGATTGCCCGTGTCACGGTTCACGTTTTTCTATTACTGGAGAAGTAGTAGAAGGCCCTGCTAAAAAACCACTAAAAAGGTCGTATAAAGAACAGTAAAATTTCACTCTTCCCCTTTAAAAAATCCAATATTATCCGATAAAAAACATAAAGTCTGATATTTGTGATGATTATGGGGGGACAAACACATTGTTATTTAAAAAAGAACCGAAAAGAAAAAACACTGCTTTTTTCACAGAGCAGGATGATGGGATAAAACGAATCAATTTCTCGAACAATACGGACATCGCTAAACAAATCAAAATGATCGACCTGACGCAGCATGACCTATTGATATTAAAGCAGCTCAATTCAATTGTTCAGGATGATATTGCACATATCGTTGATAAATTTTATAAAAATTTAGAAGTCGAGTCTTCCTTGATGCATATCATTCAAGACAATAGTTCTGTCGATCGTTTGAAAAAAACACTCCGCATTCATATTAGCGAAATGTTTGCAGGTGTGATTGACGAAAACTATGTGGCAAAACGCATTAAAATTGCTCAAGTTCATTTACGGATTGGCCTCCAGCCTAAATGGTACATGGCCGCATTCCAAGACCTTCTGCTATCAATTATGGATTTATTCGCTAACCATATCCAAGATTTCAAAGAATATCAGACAGCAGTCAAAGCGACAACGAAAATTTTAAATTTAGAGCAGCAGCTTGTCCTAGATACATTCCAAAATGAATATTCTAAAATTCGTGATGAAGCAGAAGAGCAGCAGCAGGAGCTTCATACAAAAATCACGGAAACTTCAAATTCGCTTGCTTCGCTCTTCTCAAACACAACAAGTGCAGTTGACAAGCTTGTCTCAAAATCGGATGAGATGGCGGACATGTCACAAGCTGGAACACAAATTTCAGCACAGGTCGAAGAAAAATCAATCGGCGGTAAAAAAGAATTAGAAATTCAGCAAACACAAATGAATCAAATTGATGGTAGCATGACAAAGATTGAAACAGAAATTAAGCGCCTTGAAGAAATCGCTAAACAAATTGAACAAATCTTTGGGATTGTCACAGGTATTGCAGAGCAGACGAACTTGTTATCTTTAAATGCCTCAATTGAATCTGCACGAGCAGGTGAACACGGAAAAGGCTTTGCTGTCGTTGCAAACGAGGTGCGCAAATTATCAGAGGACACAAAGAAAACGGTTTCAACTGTATCTGAACTCGTTAACAATACCAATTCACAAATCGCCATTGTGTCTCAGCATATTGCGGACGTGAATTTACTTGTGACAGACAGTAAAGAAAAAATGACCCAAATCAATTCACTCTTTGATGATATCGTCAGCAGCATGAACTTAAGCAAAAACCAAAACGGAAAAATTGAAATTGACCTTCAGACCTTCCTTAACGAATTGAAGGAAGTCAAACAAACGGTGTCTCAAGTCGCAAGCTCCGTCGAATCCTTAACTAGCCTGACAAATCGCTAATACAGCCTTTTTTCTTCTGCTTTAGTATAATAGAAGAAAAGATAGAAAAGGCGGGATTTGATTGACAACAATTTGCCTAGTCAGACACGGGGAAACAGATTGGAATGCAGCGAAACGAATTCAAGGACGAACAGATATCCCTTTAAACGACAAAGGTAAATGGCAGGCTGAACAAACTGGACTTTACTTAAAGGATGTCCATTGGGATGTTGTCATTTCCAGTCCACTAACAAGGGCAAAAGAAACGGCACACTTGATTTTAAATCATGTCCATGCCCCACTTGTCATCATGGATGATTTCATTGAACGAGATTACGGTGACGCTGAAGGCATGTCGTTTGAGGAACGTCAAAAGCTGTTTCCAGATAAACAGTATCCAAATATGGAACCACTTGAGACGATTCAAAACCGAATGTTAGAAGGTATTGAGAAAGTCAGAGCCGCCTATCCTGATCAACATGTCCTGATCGTAGCTCACGGCGCTGCTATCCATGCTTTACTCACCACTTTGGCTGATGAACATATGGGTCTACAGAACACGAGACTTGTCAATGCTTGCTTAAATTATGTGGAATGGTCAGATGGTAAATGGAAGGTTCGTGATTACAATGTGGTCAGCCATTTAACTCAATCCACCCCTTCTTAAAGAGCCTGTTATCTTAGCAGGTTCTTTTTTATGACAAAAACAATGATAAAATAATATTTTTTTATATCGAAATTCGAAATAGATGCTAGACGATTCTACCTATTTTATGGCTTTTCGGGTATCGAATATTTAACCGGAAATGGATCATGAGAAAAAAAGCACACTCCCTTTTTAATAGATCATCGCTGAAATGATAGAATAAACATATTTTACCACAAGTTCCAAGTGACTTAATTCCCCAATTTTCGCTAGGACTTTCACAAAAATTCAGGTCTACTCTTATTTGCCTACTTCCCTTAAACTGAATATACAGAATAATCAAACGGATCATTCTATTAGACTACGGATGATTATTCTGAAATAAGAAAAAAGGGATGTGGAATGTGCGTGAAAAAGAAAAATGTGATGACAAGTGTTTTATTGGCTGTCCCTCTTCTGTTTTCAGCAGGGTTTGGAGGATCCATGGCAAATGCCGAGACGGTCTCCAAAACAGATAGTGAAAAAAGCTATATTGTTGGTTTTAAAGCCTCTGCCACCACAAACAGCTCTAAGAAACAAGCTGTCATTCAAAATGGTGGAAAACTAGAAAAACAATACCGCCTCATTAATGCTGCACAAGTGAAAATGTCCGAACAAGCCGCCAAAAAACTTGAACATGACCCTAGCATTGCTTACGTAGAAGAAGACCATAAAGCAGAAGCATATGCACAAACCGTCCCTTATGGAATCCCTCAAATCAAAGCTCCAGCTGTACACGCTCAAGGTTATAAAGGTGCTAATGTCAAAGTAGCTGTCCTTGATACTGGAATCCACGCTGCACACCCTGATTTAAATGTTGCAGGCGGTGCGAGCTTCGTCCCTTCAGAGCCAAATGCCACCCAAGACTTTCAATCACATGGAACTCACGTAGCTGGAACCATTGCTGCCCTTGATAACACAATTGGTGTTCTTGGGGTCGCTCCAAGTGCTTCCCTATATGCTGTGAAAGTATTAGACCGTTATGGCGACGGACAATACAGCTGGATTATTAGCGGTATTGAATGGGCTGTAGCTAATAATATGGATGTCATCAATATGAGCTTAGGCGGACCAAGCGGTTCAACTGCGCTTAAAAATGCCGTCGATACAGCGAATAACCGTGGAGTCGTTGTTGTGGCAGCAGCAGGTAATTCTGGCTCTAGCGGCTCTAGCAGTACAGTTGGCTATCCAGCAAAATACGATTCTACAATTGCTGTTGCCAATGTAAACAGTAACAATGTCAGAAACTCATCTTCTAGCGCAGGTCCTGAATTAGATGTTTCTGCACCTGGTACTTCTATTTTAAGTACAGTGCCAAGCAGTGGATACACTTCTTATACTGGAACATCTATGGCGTCTCCTCATGTAGCAGGAGCAGCAGCGCTTATTCTTTCTAAAAACCCGAACCTAACAAATTCACAGGTTCGCCAGCGCTTAGAAAATACAGCGACACCGCTTGGTGACTCATTCTATTATGGAAAAGGGTTAATCAACGTTCAAGCGGCTTCTAACTAACCAAGTGTGATAAATAAAATCCGGCTGATCCAGCCGGATTTTATTTATTACTGCTTTTTAGGCGGCTTCTCTTTTTCCGCCGCTTTTTCCATATCCATGATTCTCTCCATCATGGTTGGGTGTCCATAACGGAAAATCTTCACTAGAAACGGTGGATTCACCTGGGACAATCCTGATTTTGCAAGCTTTTGAAAAGACGTTACGCCCGCCTCCCCGTCTTTTGTCATGTTCACCGCATATTCATCGGCTGCCCGTTCTTGATGCCTTGACACTGCATTTGTAAAAGGTGAAGCTGCAAATGACAGCATCGATACGATGATTAAAAGAAGCGGAAGAGCAGCAATGTCGTGTGACATTTTCAGACGAAATGTGCCTGCTCCTTTTTGATAAAGATAAAAATAAAGACGGTCGATCGCAAATAATCCGGCCAGTGACAGCACTAAATATCCTGCTAATCCAATATAAACATGTTTCATGACGTAATGTCCCATTTCATGCGCCATGATAAATAAAATTTCGCGGTCTTTCAGCTTTTGAAGTGTTGTGTCCCATAAGACAATACGCTTATTTTCACCAATTCCTGTGACATAAGCGTTCATCGTGTTCGTTTTCTCAGACATATTGACCTCATACACATGATCTGCCGGAATATGCGCTTTGTCTGCAAGCGTTAATATCTTCTTCTCAAGCGCTTGATCCTTTAGTGGATAAAAATTGTTATATAATGGATCAATGACGACCGGCTGTATAAAGAAGAGAAACAGCGTAACTGGGACTGTCAAACACCACGCATACAGCCACCAGCGTTTTCTTCTCTTTTGAATCAGCCAAAAAAACACAATTGCACAAAGGGCAAGGAGCGGATATTGAATCCAAAAATCCAGTGTTTGATCTTTCAACCAGCTTGCCGTACTTTGTGCAGATACTCCGTAGTGTAAAGACAGCTGATAGCCAATCCACTTAATTGGGAATGAAATGAGCATTGTTAGAAGCGATAGCACAAACACGTACACAAGTTTGCTTAAAAACGTGAAACGAGCTGCTGCCAGGCTCCAGTCTGCTATTTTCCGTGAAAACCCTGAAATGAGCAAAAGGAAAAAGACATACCAATCTAATGGGATGGTTATGAAATACAGCAGGTTCCGTATGTTCGAGAAATTCTCGCTGATCGCAAGCTCATGACTTGTCATAAAAGTATGCGGATCTGCACTTGTCCCTTTTACGCTTTCAGGTACCGATGAATCCCCCATTAGAAACAAATATGAATAAATAAAAAGACCGTACAATATGTATGCTACCGTTGCAAGAGCTACCCATTTACGTACTCGCACAGGTCAGCCTCCTTTCCATTCCTCTCTCTATTCTAATCACTCTTTTTTTCGTTTAGAACCTGTCTCATGTGGCTCCATCATAGCATGCCCCATCTGAAAAAGCTTTCGCGAAAAAAATGATTATGCGACTTAAAAATCGGAGAAGCTACATGTATAACAGTGAGTTGGAGGATCAAAATGAAGAAAATCCTTGCAGGAGTTGTGATTTTGGGACTTTTATTCATCACCTTCTTTTATGTGTTCAGCCGGACGAGCGAAATCTTTGATGAGAATCGAGCAGAAAAATTGCTGCTCTCGCCAGCGAATGAAGCCATCTCGTATGAAATAGATGATAAGGACACAGCAGAAGATCTAATTGAAGAATTAAATAAAGGCAGACAAACAAGCAATCATCTCAAGAAAAATTTAAAAAAGCCCGATTATATCGCCAAAGTGATGTTCGGACGAACAAACGGCACCACCTTTCAGCTTTGGACCAACCGATCACAAGTCGTTTTTTTAGTTGATGGAACGTTTTATGAACTGAATCAAAAACAGTCGAAATCTTTTCAGAAACAGTTAAAAGAAGCCATTCAAAAGAGCTAAAATGATCTTTTTAGCCCTTTGTCTTCTTTCGGCGTGAGATGCAAGGATTTGTCTACATGCTAAGGGAGCCTCCTCATCAGAGACTCCCTTTTTTTATTTACTTTCTTCTGCTTGATACTTTTCCTTTAGCGCTCTTCTTAAAATTTTACCTGTTGTGTTTTTAGGAATATCATCTATGAAATGGATCGTTTGGGGCTGCTTATATTTCGCTAAATAGCGTGAACAATGTGTAATGATGTCTTCTTGATTGATGTGAGCATGTTTCTTAGGGGAAATGTAACAGACGACTGCCTCTCCTGTGTTTGGGTCTGGCACACCGATGACAACGGCTTCTGCTACAGCATCATGTTGATAAAGTACTTCTTCTACTTCTCTTGGATACACATTATAACCGCCAACAAGAATCATATCCTTTTTCCGGTCGACAATATAAATATATCCTTCTTCATCTCTTCTTGCCAAATCGCCAGTATACAGCCAGCCGTCTCTTAGTGCAGCTTCCGTATCTTCTGGCATTTGATAATAGCCTTTCATGATGTTTGGCCCTTTTGCTATCAGCTCTCCGACTTCATTTGGACCGACTTCTTCTCCTAGTTCATTCACTATTTTATTCTTCACATTCATAATGTCAGTCCCGACAGAACCTGGTTTTCTTTTTCCGTCAAGCGGATTAAATGCAGTCACTGGTGATGCCTCTGATAATCCATAACCCTCAAGCACCGTAACACCGAACTTTTTCTCAAAGCCATGGAGTAAGGCAACAGGCATGGAGGCACCGCCTGATATACAGATCCTCACAGATGCCATCGCTTTATCATGCCCCTCCTGGCGGTACAAATAGTTATACATGGTGGGCACACCAACAAATAGCGTTGGCTTCTCTTTTTCCATCATGCGCAAAAGCTCTGAAGGGCTGAAATGCGGCAAGACATAAATCGTCGCACCATGAATCAACGGTGCATTCATGCAGACTGTTAAACAAAAAACATGGAACATTGGCAAAGCGGCAATGACCTTGTCCTTTTTATCAATCGATAAATACTCAGCGACATCTCTAGCATTTGAATAAAGGTTGAAATGAGTCAGCATTGCACCTTTTGGTTTTCCTGTCGTGCCAGATGTAAATAAAATAACAGCGGTATCATCTGGCTGAATGGAAGGATGTACATTCTCATTCGCAACACCTGACACAAGCTTTCCAAAGAAAACAAGTCGATCAGATACTTCCTTGAAGCTTGATCTGCACGCCGATTCATTTTCTGCACAAATGATGACTCTTTCAATGGACGGAAGCTGCTCATACACCTGCTCGTACACTGGCAGAAGCTGTTCAGGCGCCACAATACCTTTTACATCGCCTGTGATGAGCATATACCCAATTTCACTAGGTGTATATGTTGGGTTAATAGGTACTACGACAAGCCCTGCCTTTAATGCGCCAAAAAAAGAAATGACAAAATGCGGTGAATTTCCTAAAATAAGCGCGATATGATCCCCAGCTTGAAACCCTTCGTTGACTAATCCATCTGCAAAACGCTCGATACTTGTCATCAGCTCTCGATAGGTCCACTTCTTTCCTTCATAGATCAGTGCGATATTTTCTCCCTTCGTCATCGCCGTCTGCTGAAGATTTTTGATCAAATCCATTCTCCCACCCCTTACATGTCATCAATGAATGAATGACCATTCATTTTCTGGCCGAACATTCCTCCTTTCTATTATAATAGACAATCGAAAAAATCCACAAGATCAAATGTAAATCGCTTTCATTTCCTTCAATCAAAAAAGCACCGCTATCTCTAGCCGTGCTTTCACGCGATTAATAAATCAAATCAAGAAAATCCTCTTTTGATACATTGCCGAAATAGTGGCGCATATCCATATCTTCTAAGACGTCACTGATCGTTTTACGATCATATTGCTGCCCAATGAGCCGCTTCTCAATATCAGCAATATCCCCTACGCCAAAGAAATCACCAAAGATTTTGCAATCCTGGATCATCCCTTTTTTCACTTCTAATCGCAAATCAATGGAGCCTGCAGGGAATCTCTTAGAATGCTGTAAATTAAATTTCGGTGAACGGCCATAGTTCCATTCCCATTTTTGATAGCGATCTCGGGAAATCTCGTGAATCTTTTCCCAATCCTTTTCGGTCAGGCGATATTGAGGCACGTCCCCATTTGTATCAAAAATGTAGCTTAAAAGAATTTTTCTAAACTCTTCTGTTGTCATTTTTTGATCCATCAATTCACTGATATTGGCAACCCTGCTTCTAATCGATTTGATGCCTTTTGATTCAATCTTTTCTTTTTTCACATTTAAAGCCGAAACGACATGTTCAATTTCTGAATCAAATAGCAGCGTGCCATGGCTGAAAATACGTCCTCTTGTTGCAAACTGGGCATTTCCAGAAATTTTACGTCCATCTGCCATGATGTCATTTCTGCCGCTCAATTCAGCTTTAACACCTAGCTTTTCAAGCGCTTTGATGACTGGCTCTGTGAACTTCTTAAAGTTATGGAAGCTGTCCCCATCATCTTTTGTGATAAAGCTGAAGTTTAAGTTTCCTTTGTCATGGTAAACTGCACCACCGCCAGATAAGCGGCGCACGACTTTGATTCCGTTGTCTTCCACGTACTTCGTGTTGATTTCTTCTATTGTATTTTGGTTCTTTCCAATAATGATTGACGGCTGATTGATGTAAAACAGCAAATACGTTTCTTCTGGATCTAAATATTTTAAGCAATATTCTTCAATTGCCAAGTTAATCATTGGATCATAATGTTGTTCGTTATCGATAAACAGCATCTCTATCTTCCTTCCTTGTTCCATCTAAGCCCTGAATGGGCAAGCTGTATATTGCCAGTATATAACGCCTGTGCTTCATTGACTAGGTCTTTATGACGGCCAAAATGGGGCAGATGGGTGATGATGAGTTCCCCAACATTTGCTTCCTTTGCAATCTTCCCTACCTCTGTACTGTTCATATGTCCAGCACCTGATCCATCCTGTCCAGCGTAAAAATTGCTTTCGGCTATGAGCAGATCTGCTCCCTTGCTAAAAGGAATAAATGCCTCCTGATAGCTTGAGTCTGCTGTATACACGACCACAGCATCCTCTGCCTGAATTCTCATAGCATAGCATTCTGCCGGATGAACCGTTTTCAAAAAATCAATTTGAAATGGTCCAAGCTGAATCCCTTCTTCTGGCTGATAAGGCTTTGCCTTTGTATGTACATCATCAGAAAGCCGTCCAAACGCTTCTTGATCACCAGTATGTCCATAGATCGGAAGCGGGCCGCTGCTTTTTCCTAAATGATATCCCACTAGCTTCGCATATTGGAGTGGTCCGATATCTGCAATATGATCGTGGTGATAATGAGAAAGGAGAACAGCATCTAGTTCTTCTATATCAATGTATTGCTGAAGCTTTGAAAGAACACCGCTTCCGCAGTCTACAAGAAGCCTGAAGCCATTTGATTCAAAAAGGTAGCCTGATGTCGCTTCACCTGCTGCCGGAAACCCTCCATAGCATCCAATTACGGTTAATTTCATCGTCATTTTTCCCTCCTTTTCTAAAAATCCCCTTCTTACAATATACCCATTTTTCATGGAAAAAGCATTCTTCTTGCCTATTGTTACAAAACAGATTGACAATTATTAATCTGTTATAATACAATGATAGCAACAAAACGTATTGGAGGATGACAAATGCTAGGAAAAATCACAGAGTTTTTTAGAAATTTGCCTTCAAAGAAATGCACAAAATGTGGAAATGATTTAATGGAACAGCACGAGTGTTACGGTAATGAATGTGAGGAATGCTCACAAGTAAGTTATCTTAAATAAGGGAATAAATTGAATAAAAAAGCACTTTTTCCCTCCTCCGTCAGTTGGAGTCAAAAGTGCTTTTTATTTTTTCTGAAAAATAGGTAAAAAGGTAAAACCCTTGTCACAAAAGGGTTTTTTAGTATTTTTATATGATGAGTTTTAGTTCTGAAGACACTTTTTATTGACTAAAAACAATGAAGGAGGTTCTAAATGTCTATTTTTTCTAACAATTTTGTATTTTCTTAATATAATTTTATCGTGGACGAACCTCTTTAATTTTAGTTATACTTTAATTCATATATTAAAACTTAATATGATGGGAATATTCCTTTAATGAATATGTTAGGGAGGAAATCTATGAAAAAATTAAAATTTGGATTGGCTACTCAAATCCTAATCGGTCTTATTCTCGGTGTCGTTGTTGGGGCAATCTTTTTCGGTAACCCAGGAGTCGAGACATACTTAAAACCAATTGGAGACTTCTTCTTAAGACTCATTAAGATGATTGTCATACCAATTGTCGTATCCAGCTTAATTTTAGGTGTTGCAGGTGCGGGTGATGGTAAAAAAGTAGGGAAACTTGGTTTTAGAACCATTCTTTATTTTGAAATTATCACAACATTTGCGATTATCCTTGGCCTTGTCCTAGCAAACTTTGTACAGCCTGGTGCAGGCGTTGACTTTGGAAATACGGAAAAACAAGATATTAGCCAGTATGTTGAAACGGAAAAAGAGCAAAGCAGCAAATCAGTTGCTGATACGTTCCTTCATATCGTTCCAACGAACTTCTTCCAATCATTGGCGGAAGGTGATTTGCTTGCGATTATTTTCTTCACTGTGCTGTTTGCACTTGGCGTTTCAGCGATTGGGGAACGCGGTAAACCAGTGCTCGCCTTCTTCGAGGGTGTATCACATGCCATGTTCCATGTCGTTAATGTTGTGATGAAAGCTGCACCATTTGGTGTATTCGCACTCATTGGTGTGACCGTATCAAAATTTGGTCTTGAATCTCTTATTTCATTAGGTAAGCTTGTAGGTCTTGTTTATTTTGCGCTCGCTCTCTTCCTTATCGTTGTATTCGGAATTATCGGAAAGATGATTGGCGTCAATATTTTCAGATTTCTTGCTTACATGAAAGACGAAATGCTTCTTGCCTTTAGTACATCCAGCTCTGAAACAGTTTTACCAAGAGTCATGGATAAAATGGAACGCATCGGATGTCCAAAAGGAATTGTTTCGTTCGTTATCCCAATCGGTTATACGTTTAACCTGGATGGCTCCGTCTTGTATCAAGCCATTGCTGCGCTTTTCCTTGCACAGGTATATGGCATTGACCTCACGATCGTCCAGCAGCTTACACTTGTTCTTGTACTGATGGTAACATCTAAAGGAATGGCTGCCGTTCCTGGTACTTCATTTGTTGTATTACTCGCGACATTAGGAACGATCGGTGTACCTGCTGAAGGTCTTGCATTTATTGCAGGTGTGGACCGTATCATGGATATGGCACGGACTGTTGTGAACTTAACAGGAAATGCACTTGCAGCTGTTGTGATGTCTAAATGGGAAGGGCAGTATGACCCTGAAAAAGGACATCGCGTGATGACAGGACAAGAGGTACCCGAGCCAACACAGCTTTCAAGCTAATGAAAAAGAACCCCATCTATCGGGGTTCTTTTTTTATGCTGTGATTAATGGTGATTGAACATAGTGATAAAGAAGATCTGCAGTATGGACAAGTGAATCTTCATGTGTTCTTTCAAAGGCATGAGAGGAATCTATACCAGGACCAATCAGTCCATGAATGATATCATGCCCTGCTCTAATGGCTGCTGATGCATCAGAGCCGTAATAAGGGTAAATATCAAGGCGGTAATCAATGTTGTGCTCTTCTGCTAATGCAGCTAAATGCTTGCGTAATCCATAGTGATAAGGGCCGCTCGAATCCTTTACACAAATCGATACACTGTATTCATCTGTTGACTGACCGTCACCAATCGCGCCCATATCTACAGCTAGATATTCCACCGTTTCTTCTGGAATATTCGAGTTCCCGCCGTAGCCAATTTCTTCATTATTAGAAATTAAGAAGTGCGTCGTATGCGGCAATGTGATATTTTCCTTTTGAATTCTGTGGATGAGCCGCAAAAGTAGCGCCACACTTGCCTTATCATCCAGATGTCTTGATTTAATAAAACCTGAAGACGTCACTTCCACTCTCGGATCAAATGAGATAAAGTCCCCTACTTGAATGCCAAGTGCTTTGACATCGTCTGCATCTTTCACCTTTTCATCGAGACGAATCTCCATATTTTCTTGGTTTCGTTTCGCTTTTCCAGCATCCGCATAGACGTGCACGGATGTTTGATGCATAAGAATGGTCCCTGTGTATGTATGGCCTGATGCTGTTTCAATTTCACAATATTCGCCTTCAATTGAGTTATACTGAAAGCCTCCAATAAGTGCTAGACGAAGCCGTCCATTTGATTTAATTTCCTTAACCATCGCACCGAGCGTATCGACATGCGCTGTCAGCATGCGATGTTCTTTGTCATCTGTTCCTTTAATGGTGGCAATTAATCCGCCTTTTCGATTTCGTTTTGTCTCAATGTTCAAATCTTGTAAAAAACGTTCAACAAAGCCGATCACTTTTTCTGTATTTCCTGATGGACTTGGGATTGATACAAGCTTTTGAATCAGCTGAACGGTTTCATTTACTTCAGTAGTCATTCGGCATTTCCTCCTTTGTCTGAAAGCAATTCCTTCCATGTATGCCTTTTTCAGCATCTCTTCTTAAAATATATCGCTTCAGGTTCGAGATGTCTAATTTCAAATGAAAAATCCTTCCTCTATTAAAGAGAAAGGATTCATGGATTAAACTTCGTCCTGTTTCATTTTTCTTACGTTCCAAGCAAAGTATGCTGTTGTTGCCGCCATCATGATGATCGCAACTGTACCAAGGATCGCTGCTTGGTGCCATAAATAGCTGTCATCACCGCTTGCAATGATCGTTCTAAATCCGTTGATTGTATACGTCATTGGAAGCAGACTGTGAATGACTTGGAAGAATTTCGGCACAAGCTCAAGCGGGAATGTACCAGCACTTGCTGCGAGCTGAAGAACCAAGATGATAACAGCAATGAAGCGTCCTGGGTTCCCCATTGTTGTCGCCAGCAGCTGAATGATCGCTAAGAATGTCAGACTGACGATAATCGCAAAGAGATAGAAGCGCCAGAGGCTTTCCACCTCAAGACCGAGCCCAAAGATGAGCAAGGAGCTTGCAATAACTGCTTGCAGGATACCGACAAAAAAGAGCACACTATATTTGCTGAAAAACCATTCAAACGCATTTCTAGGGCGTCCAGCAGGGTCTTTCATTGGGAAGACAACGGTGAGCATGAGAGCCCCTACAAAGAGTCCCATCGATAAAATATAAGGTGTGAGTCCTGTACCATAATTATCAATCTTTTTCGCTGTATCATTTTCTGTTTTCACGGGACTCGCAATCATATTGTAATTGTCTTGACCCGCATCAATTTCTCCTGTTTCATCAGCGGCGCTTTTTAATTTATCGGACAGCTTACCTGTTCCGCTCTTTAAATCTCCCAATCCTTTATCGAGTGATTTTGAGCCTTCAGCAAGCTTAGATGTGTTGCTTTGGATATTCGTTGAACCACTTTCCAGCTTATTTAACGCTGCGCTTAGCTGGCTTGAACCATTTGCAAGCTTATCTGCACCACTTTTCGCTGTATCAAGCTTTCCATTTGCTGTCTGTAGACCATCTTGTAATTGGCCTTGACCTGTTTGAAGCTTCAGTGCACCTTGATACAATTTATTCGTACCAGATGTCATTTGATCAATCGCATTTTGTATCGCGACTGTAGATGTGTACAGCTGTTCTGTTTTCTGTGGCAGCTGTTTGACTTGCTGCAGCTGAGCTTTTGCAGAAGCAACCGCAGATTGAACCTCACTTGCATCAGGCAGTTCCTGCAAGGCCGCTAAGCTTTGTTCAAGTCCAGACAGATCAGGGAGTTCGATTTTAGGCAGACTGTCAAGCTGATCCATTGCCGCCTTTTTCTCTTCATCTGTCATTGAGCTGTTTTGGATAATGCTTTTTACTTTAGCATCTCGATTCGATAACGCTTCTTTTAATGAAGCAAGTTTTGTACTAAACGTTTTTGCGTCTTTTTTCACCTGATCGAGTTTAGGCGCCATCTTTTCAAGATTCGCTAATTCTGGTGATGACAAGACTTTTTCTACTGCTTCAATTTTTTCTGAAAAGGATTGTGCTTTGTTGTTTAGCTGCTCAATGCCCGCTGTGAATTGCGGCATTTTAGAAGCGAGCTGCTGATGGCCTTCCCGGCTTGTGTTTAACCCTTCAGTCAATGTATCAATTCCTGAACCAAGCTCTCCAAATTTCTGATCGATGGTTTGATAGCCTGTTAAGAGCTGGCCAAGTCCGCTGTCAAGAGATTGTATCCCTGTGTTCAGTTCACCCATTTTACCAGCAAACTGATGAACACCTTCGCTATAGGTTAACGTTCCTTCAGCCAATTTTGCTAAATTGTCTTTTAACTTGTTACTGCCATCTTTTGCACTTTTTGTTCCGTCATCAATTTTCTTCGCACCATCGCTTGCTTGATCTAAGCCTTTTGCAATCGTTTTGAAGTTATCAAAAATGACCTCTGCGTAATTTTTTGTGACTTCCTTTGAAACCGAATCTTTTAATTTGATAATGGCATTATTCGCAATTTGTGACGCCGCATAGTTGGCGCCTGGATTCGTATAATATTTCAGATTCGATTTTTTTGGATGTTTATCAAGGACTGTACTTGCATTTTTCGAGAAATCCTTTGGTATTTCCACGACGAGATAATAATCCTCGTTATTTAATCCCTTCACTGCCTTTTCTTCACTGTCGACAAAATTCCATTTGAAATTATCGTTTTTCTTTAATTCCTTCACTAAATCATCGCCGACATGCAGTGTTTTCCCGTCATAATGACTGCCTTCGTCCAAGTTGACCACTGCTACAGGCAATTGATCGACTGTACCATATGGATCCCAGTACGCTTTTAAAAATACGCCACTGTAAATCAGCGGAATAAATAACACAGCGAAAATCGGGATCAGTAGTTTTTTGCTCGTCACAATGTCTTTCCATTGATTCCGAATTAAATTCATTGCTGTTTTCCTCCCATAGATGAATGACTAAATTTAGAATTTGGTCATTTGAACTTAAAAAAAATTATGTTGCGGCTAAAAGTCCTTTGAGTACATAAAGCTCCAGCGACTCGGCCACCTCTTCTTTTGTTAAAGGCTCGTATCGCTTTTCCCAATCAAAAATAAGTGCAATATATAGTTTCACCATCACAAATGCAGTCAATTCAGGATCACATGGCTTAATATCGCCTTTATCAATCGCTTCTTTTACTTTCGTTTTAACATAGCGAATGATCATTTGCTCCATCTTCTCAATCATTTCCTTGACCGCTGATGTGCCAAGCTCCGCATTTTCCTGAAAGATTTTGATTGTGAGCTGGTGGTTTTTTCGAAATTCCAATATTGCAAAGAGTGCTAAATGAAGGTTTTCAGAGAAACTTTTCTCCTCATCCATTGCTTCATCCGCAATTTTCTTCATCTCTATTAAAAGGGATGTGAAAATTTCATCGAACAGCTCTTCTTTGTTTTTGAAAAAGGTATAAATGGTTCCTTTTCCGACGTTGGCCAGCTTCGCCACAAGATCCATTGTGGTGGCTTTATACCCAAATTGAGTAAATGCCTTCGTAGCCCCGTCTAAAATCATTTGTCTCCTATCAACACTCATGATCTCACTCCCAAAATGACTATTTGAACGTTTTGGTCATTAAGTACAGAAAGTAATATACCACATCCTTTTCTCCGGATGCAACAACTTTGTTCACTTTTATGATTCACAACTCTTTTTGAATTATTCGAACACGAAAAACTCCCTTTCCTTGGTAGAAAAGGGAGTTTGTTTTATGAAAATAGATAAGATACAGCCTCTGAAATGGCCGCTTTTCCTTGATCAATACAATCAGGGATTCCGACACCTTCAAAAGCAGCACCTGTGATATAAACACCAGGATATGATTGCTTAAACGTTTCTCGCATGTTCGAAATGGCTTTCTGATGACCGACGTGATACTGCGGCATGCTCGTCTTCCAACGAGTCACTGTCGTCAGTTCTGGATCTGCTTTAATATCCATAATTTTCTTCAAATCCTCCAGCACAATGCTGACGATTTGATGGTCTGACTGTTCGACAATTGATTCGTCGCCAGCCTTCCCTACATAAGCACGCAATAGCGTTTTTCCTTTAGGAGCTGTATGCGGCCATTTTTTGTTCGTCCACGTACAGGCTGTAATAGAGAAATCACTGTTTCTTGAGATGACAAAACCAGTGCCGTCATATTCATTATGAACATCCTCTTCTTTAAAACCGAGTGCAACTGTTGCAACAGAAGTAGATGTCATATCATGCAAGTACTCAAGTCCCGCTTCTTTTGGAAACATGGAATAGATCGATTGATGCGGAGTTGTCACAATGGCTGAATCGGCAAAAAGCGTTTGACCGCTGTCTAATTGCACTCCATAGCCCCCATCAGTTTTTTCAATCTGCTTCACTTTTGTCCCTTTATAAACCGTTGTCAGCTTGAGCTTGCTTTCTACTGCTTCAACAAGCGCTTGCAGTCCTTGATTGATCGTTTGGAACTGCCCTTGTTTTTTCGCTGTCACTTGCTGCGCTTTCGCATGCTGCTGTGATTTTTTCATCCCAAGAATCAAACTGCGATGCTTTTGTTCTGTTTGATAAAACTGCGGGAAGGTGGACATTAAGCTGAGGCGGTCAATGTCACCTGCATAAATGCCTGATAGAAGAGGTTCGATTAAATTCTCAACTACTTCATCACCGACACGTCTTCTAAAAAATTCACCGAGCGACTGATCTTCTGTCTGCTTGCTTTTTGGCAGTACGAAATCCATTGCGGCTCTCGCTTTTCCTGCAACTGAAAAAAGACCGGTTGTGATGAATGGGCTGATTTGAGTTGGAATACCCATGACAGCGCCTTTTGGCATCGGGTGAAGGGTTTCATTGACTAGTACATATGCTTGCCCTGTTTCATTATTGACGAGCTGATCCGCGAGACCAACATCCTTCGCCAGCTGCGGTCCACTGACCTTTCTTTCTAAAAATGAATCAGGTCCACGTTCAATGATGTACCCGTCTTTATATAATGTTTGTATTTTTCCACCTAGCCTAGGGCTCGCTTCAATAAGAGATATTTGAATGGGAAGACCTTTTTCTTCGACTTCCTTTTCCAAATAGAAGGCGGCGGCTAAACCAGTGATGCCACCGCCAATGATGACAAGGTGTTTTTGATTGTCATGCATAGGATCGCCTTCTTTTATATAATTACTTGCTTTCGTCAAGCTTCTTTAATACGACAGTTGCGAGAGCATCAATAAATGCTGGTTTCGCATTTGGCATTTCTGGACGATAGTAGGCTGCACCGATTTCATCTGTCACGACTTTACATTCATAATCGTTGTCGTATAACACTTCAAGATGGTCAGCGACAAACCCAACAGGCACATATACGAACGTTTTATAGCCTTTTTGTTCGAATAGATCCCGTGTTAAGTCTTGAACATCTGGTCCAAGCCATGGATCAGGCGTGTTGCCTTCACTTTGCCAGCCAATTTCATAATGTTCAATTCCTGCACCTTCTGCAATCATTTTGGCAGATTGTGCGAGCTGATCAGGATATGGATCTCCTGCTGCAATAATTTTTTCAGGAAGACTGTGTGCAGACACAATGAGTACGGCTGATTCTCTTTCCTCTTCACTCATCGATGCATACGTATCCTTCACTTGTTTCACCCAATAGTCCACAAACTTCGGCTCATCGTACCAGCTTTCCACAGACGTAATCTTCAGATTGCCAAGCTTGTCTGCCTCATCTTGTGCACGCTTGTTATACGATTTCACGCTAAAGGTTGAAAAATGCGGGGCAAGAACAATACTCACTGCTTCTGTGATGCCGTCTTTGTGCATCTCTGCAACTGCATCCTCAATGAATGGTTCAATATGCTTTAAGCCAATGTAGACATGAAATTCAATGTCGTCTTGGATGTCGTTCAAATGATCACACAAACCATTTGCCTGCTGTTCTGTAATTTTTGATAAAGGAGATATACCGCCGATTGCCTTGTAGCGATCCTTCAAATCTTGCAGCATCTCTGGCTCCGGTTTTCTGCCTCTGCGGATATGTGTATAATAACGTTCAATATCTTCTTCTTTATATGGGGTGCCATATGCCATGACAAGAAGTCCCATTTTCTTTTTCTCCACAACCAACACTCCTTCAGATCATTTGAAATAGTTTAGATGGATGATTTTTTATATTTCGCTGAATAATCGTGAATAAAATCTGTCAGCTTCTTTAACGTATCTGGTGAAACATCAGGAAATACCCCATGACCTAAGTTAAAGATAAAGTGATCTGATTTCATTCCTTGATCTAAAATATCTTTTGCTCTTTCTTCAATGACTTCCCAAGGAGCAAGTAAGATGGTTGGATCAAGGTTCCCCTGTAACGTTTTTGTGAGCCCTTCTTTTCTCGCTTCATCTACACTCATACGCCAATCCAGTCCAACCACATCAAGCGGCAGATCGTGCCAGTCTTTCGCTAGATGGCTTGCACCAACTCCATACATGATCATTGGGACATTTTCAGACTTCAGCTCTGTGAAAATTCGCTGCATGACAGGCTTAATGAATGTCCGGTAATCTGCTGCATTTAAAGCGCCAACCCATGAGTCGAAAATTTGAAATGCACTGACCCCGGCTTTTACCTGCGCGCGTATGTACGTGATCGTCATATCAGCTAACTTGTTCATGAGCAGCATCCACGCCTCAGGATCACTGTACATCAGCGCCTTTGTTTTATGATAATTTTTAGATGGACCGCCTTCAATCATATAGCTTGCCATCGTAAATGGTGCGCCAGCAAAACCGATAAGTGGAACATTCAGCTGCTCCTTCGTTAAAAGCTGAATGGTATCAAGCACATATGGCAGGTCTTCTTCAGGATGAAGTTCCCCAAGACGTTCGATATCTGCTTTAGATCGAATCGGTGCATCAATCACAGGTCCAATTCCATTTTTAATTTCTACGTCCACTCCAATAGCCGGAAGCGGGGTCATAATATCTTTATATAAAATAGCAGCATCTACACCATATTGTTCTACAGGAAGTCTTGTTACATAAGCACATAACTCTGGCTGATGCGTAATTTCAAATAGCCCGTATTTTTCTTTAAGGGCACGATATTCAGGCTGTGAGCGTCCTGCCTGTCTCATATACCAAACTGGTACATGGTCTGTTTTTTCCCCTTTACACGCCTTTAAGAACGTGTCATTAAAAACCTTCGTTTTTCCCATTACCTTTCATTCCACCTTTCGCCTTACACTCTCTTTGCATAAGGCTCAAACACTGCTTTTACTATACCGCGTTTTCAAGGCACGGTATACTAAAGCGGCTCAATGTTCAAAAAATCGCCGAATATTAACGTCCAAAAGACTCTGGCTTGACATACGCACTGCCTTCGCCTTCTTCTTGTGTTTGGGTATTATATGGAACAACTTTATACTCTGCGTTTGAAAATACATTGGCATACGGCATTGTATAACTGCCCACGCCTGTCACTGTGTCGATCAGCGTCTCGCCTCCATTTCTCTTTTCATAGATGCGGTATTCAACGCGTTTATCCTCCTGCTTGTCCCAAGACAGCTCTAATGTAAATAATCCTTTGATTTTAAACGCATAGCGGGCTTCAAATCCTGATACTCCCTCTAAATGGATAGGAGATTGAAGCTCTTTTATTCCCTCTGGTTTTTCAAACGTTTCATTGGTGATTTGAGCTGCTGTTAAAATATCTTTAAACAGCTGCACTGGGTATTGACTGCCCCCAGTTAAATAGTGGCTGTTATCGGTTTTGTCATACCCCATCCAAATCGCACCCGTTGTACTAGGCGTATAACCGGCAAACCAAGCATCCTTTGTTGCACCTTTCACACCCGAATATGTGGTCGTCCCTGTTTTACCAGCTAAATCTCCAGCGTATGAACCGCTCTGGGCTGTCCCGCCTTTGACAACTTGCTGAAGCATTCTTGTCATGTTCCATGCATTCTGCACGCTAAACACTCGTTCTTGCTTACCACGATTCTTTTCTACAGTTTCTCCTTCATCATTGGTGATCTTTTGAATAAAGAAAGGCTTTTTATATACGCCTTCATTGGCAAATGTATGGAAGGCTCCAGCGATCTGTAATGGCGAAACTCCTTTTTCTAAACCGCCAAGCGCAATAGCTAAGCCTTTATCAGAGATATCTATCCCCATTTTCTCGAGATATGACTTCGACGTATCAATGCCCAGCTGGCTTAACGTCCACACAGCAGCGGTATTTTTACTTTTCATGAGGGCTTCCATCATTGTGACCCGGCCCTCATACTGCCCATCGTAATTCTTAGGTGAGTAGCCGTCATAGCTTTTTTCTTTGTCTTCAAGCAGCGAATAAGGTCTGAATTTTTTCTCCTGCATTGCCGGACCGTACACCGCGATCGGCTTAAAAACAGATCCCGGCTGCCTAACAGCTGTCACCCTGTTATAGCCTCTCGCCTGATATTCTCGTCCTCCAATGGCTGCTTTCACTCCACCAGACTCGTTATCAATAAATACGGCGCTGCCTTCCGGAGAACCGCTTTTTCCCGGGAAATAACGGTTGTTCTTCATCGCATCATATGCAGTTTTTTGCAGATTCATATCAATCGGTACTTTAATGGTATAGCCGCCTTGAAGCAATTGTTCATGTGAAATGGCATACTCTGATTCTGCTTCTTTTATGATGAGATCAACATAGCTGTCCACCCAAGGTGTTTCTGATTTCTTTTTTAAATGAATGCCTAGTGTTCTCCCTTTTGCTTCTACCGTTTCTGTTGAAGACAAATATCCTTGTTCGTTCATTAAATTCAGGATGGTGTCCCGCCTTTGTTTATTTTTATCAGGGTGTAGAACAGGCGAATAAGTAGATGGTGCCTTTGGCATCGCAGCGAGAGTAGCACCTTCGCTGACCGTTAAATCTTTGACATCCTTACTAAAGTAATAATTGGCTGCTGCCTGAATACCATAAACACCATGGCCGAAGTAAAGCTGATTCAAATACATTTCAAGCAGCTTATCCTTGGAATAATCTCTTTCTAAATTAATGGCAATAATGACTTCTTTCGTTTTTCGAAGAAAGGTTTTGTCATTTGTGAGAAAAATATTTTTTGCGAGCTGCTGAGTAATTGTACTGCCGCCCTCTACCTTTCCTCCTGCCAATATATCTCGATAAACCGCCCTTGAAATAGACTGTGCATCAATTCCGTGATGCTCATAAAAACGCTTGTCCTCGACAGCCACAAAGGCTTTTGCTACTTTATCGGGCACCTCTTTTAACGACACAGGGTCCCGATTTTCTGAATACATGCTTGTGAGTTCTTTTCCATTCTGGTCAATGATTTTGGAGGAAGCGTGAAAAACAAGCTTCTTTTCATCTATGACATAATGTCCTAAAAATAAAATCGTCAGATAGCCAATAAATGAGAGTACGATTGTACTTCCTGCAATGACTAATGGAATGATTATCTTCTTTTTCTTCAAATTAGGTCACCTCATTCCTTTATACGGATAGTATGGGATGTATTGCTTCATAATATGTTTTATGGATTGACTGCCAAAGAATTATATATCATTCTTTTGTTATACTATCAAGCAGGAGGCGGTTTAGATGAATTTCTATATTACATATGGAACAGCAGATTTTTTGCATAAAATCGCAAAAAAACACCATCTGGAAAATCTGCTTTATATGGTCGGGAAAGAACAAGCAGCTCTTTTTCATGAAACGGAGGGTGAGACTGTATTTAAAGCCCCTCATGCCTATGATGTGATTTATGCGAAAGGCGAGCTTGTCCAATCTGGTTTCGTCACCTTGAATCATATCCCTGTTAAGCTTGAAAGCAGAGCACTCTTTGAATCCACCTTTCAGAAAAAGACGAACATCTCAGAACATCAGCGCGGCTTCCAAGCTATTCGCGTTTTAAGACCTCAAAAAGATGAAGAAGTTTATTTGATTTTGACACTTTGGGAATCAGAGGACTTATTTCAAGACTTTCAAGAATCAGAAGCATTCTTTCAGCCACACGAGGATACAGGCTCCATTTTCTCTCGTCCGGCTTACCTCACATCCTACCATGCCGTCACAGACAATTAAGGAAGTGCTGCTCTCAGCACTTCTTTTTTTCATGAAAAAAAGCCCAATCGCTGGGCTCTTCATTTTATGAGCTTGATTTCAGCTCGTACCGATGAATGATCGGCTGAAGCACATAGAAATTCAGCAATATCCAACCCAATAAGACCGGCCATTTCAACATAGGTGAAGCACCTTTCAATTGAACGAGCAGCACCAATAGCGGAATCAAACAGATCATGAAAAAACTCATTTTTGAGACAAACGTTTCTTTGATTTGATGCCGGCAGCTTGGACACATCATCATTTTCGTATGTGATAAATGAAACTTTTCGACGAAAGAAAATGTTTTTGAACAATTTGGACAGCTTCCCAACGCTACTCCTCCCTTTCCCTGCTTCATATCAACTTCGACTTTTATGCAAAATGACCTTTTGATACTGACCACGAAATCCTCTTCTGTTGAAAGATTCTAACAATTACCATACAATCAGTAAAAGAGCATGAAGGAGGTTTTCGATTCAATGACAATATCCACTTTACAGAAAAGCATCAATGAACGTCTTGATGAACATTATGAGGAAATGGTTGAAATTAGACGCCATCTCCATATGAATCCTGAACTTTCTTTTCAGGAAGAAGAAACAGCCGCTTTCATCGCCAGCTACTATGATACATTACAAATCCCTACGCGTACTCAGGTGGGCGGTCATGGCGTACTCGCTTTTATCGAAGGAGCTTCTCCGGGGCCAACCATTGCCCTCAGAGCTGATTTTGATGCACTTCCCATCCACGATGAAAAAGATGTACCTTACAAATCAACAAAACCTGGAGTGATGCATGCGTGCGGTCACGATGGGCATACTGCGACACTTCTTGTATTAGCAAAAGTTTTGCATACACATCGTGACCAATTAAAAGGAAAGATCGTCCTCATTCATCAGCATGCGGAAGAATATGCTCCCGGCGGTGCAAAACCAATGATTGAAGCCGGCTGTTTAGACGGTGTCGATGTGATATTTGGTACGCACCTTTGGTCTTCAGAGCCTTGTGGCACGATTCTTTATAAAAGCGGAAACTTTATGGCAGCCGCCGATCGTTTCTCTATTCAAGTCCAAGGGAAAGGCGGACACGGTGCCCAGCCTCATTTAACAAAAGATGCCGTACTCATCGGTTCACAAATCGTCGCAAACCTGCAGCAAGTCGTTGCCCGTAAAGTCAATCCGATTGATTCTGCTGTAGTGTCTGTTGGAGGTTTTGTCGCAGAGAATGCCTTTAATGTCATTGCAGATTCAGCTGTTTTAACTGGTACTGCACGATCCTTTGAAGAAAGTGCACGGCATATCATCGAACGAGAAATTGAACAGGTGGTAAAAGGGGTGTGCCAGATGCATGATGCTTCCTACACATATGAATATGTGAGAGGATATCCAGCTGTCAAAAACCACCCGAAGCCTACTGAATATATTGCGGACGTCGCAGAACAGACGGAAGGTGTAACAGAAGTAAAAGAAGCGGAAACCCAAATGGGCGGAGAAGACTTTGCTTACTACCTTCAGCATGTCCCTGGCACCTTCTTCTACACAGGCGCCATGCCGGAAAACAGCCAGAATGTGTATCCACATCATCATCCAAAGTTCGATATCAACGAAAAAGCAATGCCTGTCGCAGCAAAGGTACTCGCTAACGCCGTTCTTTCCTACAATGAATAAAAAAAAGCCGCTGTCCTCAGCGGTTTCAGCGTGTAGACAAACCCTCGCATTCGGTTTCAGGTCTGCGCTCCGGTGCTCACGAATGTCCAATTCGCTCCGTTCCGCTGCTCGTCCTTCCTAGACTGAAAAGGTTTTTTCTATCACGCTGTGCTGAAAAGAAGACAAAGGGCTAAAATAAAAATTATTTTAGCCCTTTGTCAACAATCTGAAGCCGCTGTCCTCAGCGGCTTTTCTAATTCATATCTTTCAATATTCGCAAGTGAAATACATGGCGTGCGACCTCTCCGAGCTGTCCTGTCAGCTGATGATTTGCCACGCCGCCAACAGCGGCTCCGACGACCGGCATTAATTGAAACAGCTTCACAAGATCAATGTAATCTCGATACTCCTGCTGAAAGCTGTACCAATCCATTTCCTCTCGGCTCGTTTCCCAATCATCTATGATCTTCATCATTTTTTGACGATGTGCACTGCTGGAAAAAGCGAGTTGAAATATACAGAGCAAAAAGAGTCTTTCTTCCTTTTGAGATAAATCAAAGCCGTAAATACACGCCAGCTCATAAAGGCATTTCATCTTTATGCTCAGCAGCAGCGGAAAGTCTGCCATTCCGAGGAATAAACCGCCTGCACCTGTTCCAATCCCTTCGACGGCAGCCGCCTTTTGGTAATACTTCACTTTATCCTTTGCCAGTTCATTTCGTTCTACAAGAGATAATTGTTCATCAATCACTGAAAATGAAGTGAAGTGTGATCCTGATACGGTGGATTCAACCATTGTTTTGACTGCACTTGTGATGACTTGATGAAACCTGGCAGGAATTCGGCGGTTCACCTGCTGCTGAACTGCTTTTGAAAACCGTTCGATCTTTGAAGGTTTTCTTAAAAAACGTGTTTGAAAAAGAATGGCTTCTTCATACAACTCCCGTTCAGCTGCATTCATCCGGTCCCCTCCTAGATGTCATCATACGCGCGTTGTAAAAAACATATCTCCACTTATCTCATCTTTTTTAACCTACTTTGTACGTAAGGCTTAAAGAGGACAAGCACAAACGCTACAGAAATGAGAAGGGCAAGTCCGCTTCCCTGCCAGCCTCCTGCTGGAAGTACTGCACAGCTCAGCAATATCGATTGGATGATGAGCACATTACGGACGAGAACAAAAAAGCTTCGATCCTTTTCTTTTTGAGAAACTGGATAAAGTGCCTGTAATGAAAGATGAGCAAAGTGCTTCGTTAAAGGCACAAGCTGTACACCTGTGATAAATACTGTGAACAAGACAAGCAACGCACCCACCCAGTCTGCTGCACCTGTATACAAAATAATCAGGACAAACACGGCCGTTAATCTAAACACCAGACCAAAATAGTCATTTGAGCGTACAAACGCCCTCACATACATATAAGAAAAAGTTTTACGCTGATCGTAAGGAACAAACTTCAACATCCAGTCCATGTATGCTCTTCTTTTCACCTGTTTCTTTAAGTGAGGCACATCGGTGAATAAGTTTGCCAAACGATAAAAGCGCTGCTTCCGTTTTAATTCATCAGAAATATGCAGTTCCCATTGAAAAGGCTGTTTTTTCACTGCATTTGTTAAGTAGACGAGATAGACACCGTAGATAAGATAAAAAACGATTGCAATCACATAGGCTGCCTGTAAGACGGTGTAGATCAACATCATATTTAATAGAAAACGAAGGGCTGCATCGAGCCATCTCACATGTTTTCCTTGAAAATAAGTCATTCTCCATTGAATGGCTGTATTCAAACCCTTTATCAAAATCATTTGCGCCAGTATCAGCACATACCCCGTGATGCCTCCTGAAGACACTGCCGAATAAAGCGGAAGTGCGACAATGGATACAGCAATGAGAGGAAACAGCTGAGAAATAAAGCTAAAGTTAAAAGCTTGTTTTAAGTAAGGCTCCATCTTCCCTTCTAAAGGAAGTAAAAACACGAGATCGGCTTCTTTAATTAACGTACGTACGTATGAGCTTGTAAGTACTAACGAGAAAACAACTGCCATCACCCAGTAGGATGGGAAGTGAGCCGGAATCTGTTTGAGCCAGCTGCTGTACCAGCTTGCTCCGCCTGCAAGGAAAAAAATGAGCACAATGACAAGATGATCGTTGAACATGTATTTTAAGTATTTTCTTGTTTCTTGTATGTGTTCCTCTAATCTTGATTTCCAAATAGTAAGCGTTGTTTTACTCATAGTTTTCTTCCTTTGTTAATTCCAAATAAAGATCATCGAGTGTCGCATCTCTCATATTGAACTGTTCTCTCAGCTCTGCCAGTGTTCCTTTCGCTCTGATTTCCCCTTCGTGCAAAATAATAAAGGAATCACAATAGCGCTCAGCTGTCGCTAAAATATGCGTTGACATCAGGACACTAGCGCCGCTTTTCTTCGCAGCATTCATCCGTTCAAGCAGTGCATTGATCGCAAGAGGATCAAGCCCTAAAAACGGTTCATCGATGATATACAGCTCTGGTTCCACAAGGAATGCACACATAATCATGACCTTCTGCTTCATTCCTTTTGAAAAATGAGCAGGGAACCATTTCAGCCGTTTCTCCATCCGAAATTCTTTCAGCAACGACGGCAGCCGTTCGTCTAATTGTTCCTTCGATAGACCGTAAGCCATCGCTGTCAGCTCTAAATGCTCTTTTAACGTTAATTCTTCATATAAAACAGGTGTCTCAGGAATAAATGTAAATTGTGAACGATACGCCTCTTGGTCGTCTTGAAGGGTTCGTCCATTCAATTCAATGACACCTTTATGCGGTTTCATAAGCCCGATAATATGGCGGATGGTTGTACTTTTTCCCGCCCCGTTTAAGCCAATGAGACCGACGATTTGATTTCTTTCTAATTCAAATGAAATATTTTTTAGAACGGGATTCTTCGTATATCCACCCGTTACATCTTTTACAGTGAGAAGGGACATGAATTCGTTCCTTTCTTTCTTTTTTCCTTTATAGTAACAAAAACGAATGATAATTTGAAATGTTTACCTATAGACGAGTCATGAATAAAAAATAGGCGCTATGGTCATCATAATGTATGTAGAAGAAATGAACTTGATGACCAATAAGTAAATGAGGTGTTTGTTAAAGGCAAAGAACCGCATGACAAGTTGGTTTTTCATCTAAAAACCTTAGCTTCTGTTTTGCTTCACTGATTCTTGATTTTTGTGTCCTATACAATATGTATACGACAAACCAAAACGTCAAATGAGGTGTTTACGGCAGAAATAGCAGGCATATGAATTCTTTATTTCAGTAAATAGAGAATTCAAAAGGCATATCGAATGAAAGCATCAGCATTTCTTCTGCAGGAGCAGGATGAGCGACCAAAGGAGTTCGCTTGTCCTGTTTTCTTTTTTGCTTCTTTTTGTGATACGATAAAGGAAAAATAATGAGGAGTGACATGGCGTGAGCGACTGCATTTTTTGCAAGATCATTGATGGAGACATTCCATGTGCAAAAGTATATGAAGACGAGCATGTATTGGCTTTTCTTGATATCAGCCAAGTAACAAAAGGACATACCCTTGTAATCCCGAAAATACATAAAGAAAATATCTATGAGATGACACCAGAAGTGTCTAACCACTACTTCCAAGCGATTCCGAAAATTGCAAGGGCGATCAAACAGGAATTTGAACCAATCGGGTTAAACCTCCTGAACAACAACGGTGAAAAAGCTGGTCAATCGGTGTTCCATTACCATATGCATATCATTCCGCGCTACGGCAAAGGTGATGGCTTTGGTGCCGTATGGAAATCACATCAAGATCAATACACGTCAGAGGATTTAAAAGACATTTCTTCTGCCATCCACACGCGGCTTACCTCATCTTAACAGATGAGGTTTTTCTTATTTTTGCCCCTTTTCATCGCTTTCACCTCTTAATAGTAAGATATTTTGAACGATTCAAATTTTTTGTCCAAATGCTTCAAATTTGTGATAGGATGGTTTTATCTTTTGATCCATTAACGCGAGAAATAGGGAGAGATTGTGATGAAGCGAACGACAAATTTTAATGCTGGTCCGGCGGCACTGCCGCTAGAAGTGCTTCAAAAAGCACAGGAAGAACTTGTTGATTTTAAACAAACTGGGATGTCTGTGATGGAGCTTTCTCATCGCAGCGGTGAATATGAAGAAGTCCACAATAAAGCAAAAGCGCTTTTGGTGGAACTGATGGACATTCCAGAAGATTATGAAGTCCTCTTTTTACAAGGCGGAGCTAGTCTTCAATTTGCGATGATTCCTATGAACTTCTTACATGAAGGCGAAACAGCTCATTTCATTCAAACAGGCGCATGGTCAGAAAAAGCATTGTCAGAAGCAAAAGGGTTTGGTCAGACATCTGTCTTTGCTTCAAGTGAAGATGACAACTACTCATATATTCCAGAAGTAGATGCTTCCGGTTTAACAGATGGTGCTTACTTACACATCACATCGAACAATACGATCTTCGGCACTCAGTGGAAAACGTTCCCGAACACGTCACTCCCGCTCATTGCGGATATGTCCAGTGATATTCTCAGTAAAAAAATAGACGTTTCTTCATTTGATTTCATCTATGCCGGGGCACAAAAAAACCTAGGTCCATCAGGTATCACGATTGTGATTGCGCGCAAACGTTTATTAGAGAAAGAGAAAAGCAGCACACCAAAAATATTAAAATATTCGACACACGCAAAAGCTAACTCTCTTTATCACACACCACCGACTTTTGCGATTTATATGCTGTCGCTTGTCCTTGAGCATGTTAAACAAGCTGGCGGTGTAGAAGCAGCGGAAAAACGCAATGAACAAAAAGCAGGCATTCTCTACGATACAATTGATCAGAGCGGCGGTTTTTATCAAGGACATGCGCGTGCTGACAGCCGTTCGCATATGAATGTCACCTTTACTCTTCGTGATGATGCACTTACTTCTTCCTTTGTGGAAAAAGCAAAGCAAGAGCAAATGGTTGGACTTGCCGGCCACCGTTCTGTCGGTGGATGCAGAGCATCTATTTACAATGCGGTCTCAATTGAAGACTGCCAAAAGCTTGCGGACTTTATGAAAAAGTTCCAGCAAGAAAATGAGTAAAAAGGCTTTTCTATAGGGAAATAAATTTGTTATAATAACGAGAAATATAAAGTCATGACTCTTGCAATAAATGATGAGCCATATTATTGGAGAGTCCTATAAGAGCTTAGCAGAGGAGAGCATAGAAATGAAAACAAAAGAATTAGTGATTATGTCATTGCTTGCAGCAATGGGAGCTGTTTTGCATACGATTTTCCCGCCCATCTTTTTCGGAATGAAACCTGATATGATGCTGGTCATGATGTTTTTAAGCATCATCCTTTTCCCAAAGGTTCAGCATGTCGTCGTGATTGCGCTAGTGACTGGTGTCATTTCTGCATTAACAACGGGATTCCCAGGCGGACAAATTCCGAATATGATTGATAAACCAGTGACAGCCTTTATCTTCCTAGCCCTTTTCTTATCTTGCTCGAAGATAAAGAACAAAGTTGTGCTGACCGCTGTGTTAACTGCGATTGGAACCATCGTATCCGGCGTGATTTTCTTATCTGCCGCTTTACTGATCACTGGACTGCCAGCTGCATTACCGGCACTTCTTGTGGGCGTCGTCCTGCCAGCAGCCGTGATTAATACCATCGCTATGGTATTTGTCTTCCCAATTGCTCAGTCCATTCTGAGACGTGCAAGAATGATAGAAGTTGCTTAACGAATAACCGAACCTCTTCATGATAGATGAAGAGGTTTTTTTCATGCTTTTATAAAAGAAAAAGGGTCAGCAGCAAAATGAGGAGCGAAATCCCTGCACCTGCCGCACACACAAGTGCTTTTTGCTTTAAGACATGTTTTGGCGGATAAGACCCTGCATACCCAAGCTGTCTTGCATAATGAATAGAACCACCTGTAAAAACGATGACGATACACATAAAAACGAACAGAAAGACAGACAACCTTCTCCCCTCCCTTTTCTTCAAAAGTATGCTAAAATAAAGCAAGCTATGTATGGAAGTTCAATGAAGCTGATCGTCAGCTCAGAGAGAACATGCGAATGTGTAAAATTTGACTAGAGGTGATTTGAATGGCTAGTGGACGTTCTTTATTAACAGGATTATTTGTAGGCGGTCTCCTCGGAGGTGCGGCAGTGCTCCTGACGACTCCCTCTTCTGGCAGAGATGTGCGCGGAAAAGTGAAAGACGGCTATGACAAATTCGAAGATACGCTGACAAAATTAAAAAGAGATGGACAAGCTTTAAAAGAGCAAATTGTGGAAACAGCAAAAGAAAGCGCAGAGGTGATTAAAGAAGTCGGATCTGAATTGCAAACATCGATTCAGCAATGGCGCGAAGAAATCAAACCTCATCAGCAGGACTTACAAAAGGAAATTCAGGAAATTGAGGAAAAGCTCAAACAACTGGAGAAAACCTTACAAAACTAATATACTCACAAAAAAATATTCGTTTACAAAAGTGTGCGGGGTGCGTATCCCGCACTTTTTTTGTTGAAAAAAGGTTATTTTGTCAATGTTTTTCATGACTTTTAAAAATTCTTGAATTTTCAGCTTTATTAATCTTTATTTTATTGGCATAATAGAATTACAAGAAAAAGAGAAGTAGGTGAAATGGATGAATCATTCGGAACAGCCTTTCGATGTAAAAGAAGCACTTTTATTCAGTCAAAGAATGGCCCAATTGAGCAAAGCTCTTTGGAAATCCATTGAAAAGGACTGGCAGCAGTGGATCAAACCGTATAACCTAAATATCAATGAACATCATATTTTGTGGATTGCGTATCAATTAAAAGGAGCTTCAATATCAGAAATTGCAAAGTTTGGCGTCATGCATGTATCAACGGCGTTTAACTTCTCCAAGAAACTGGAGGAACGAGGATTTTTAAAATTTTCTAAAAAGTTAAACGATAAACGCAATACGTATATTGAACTAACGCCAAAAGGCGAAGAGACATTCCATAAACTACTCGAAGATTATGACCCGGCTCGAACTGGTATTGTCAAAGGCGCACAGCCGCTTCATGACATTTACGGAAAGTTCCCTGAGATTTTAGAAATGATGTGTATCATCCGAAACATTTATGGTGAGGATTTCATGGAGATTTTTGAGAAATCGTTTTCAAACATTGAGAAGGACTTTTTGAATGAGCGAGGAAGAGTCAAGAAAAAGACTGAGGAACTTGAAAACTCAGCGGAGGCAGCAGAAAAAGCGGCTAACACAAATCAAATTGTTTAATGATCTTTATAAATTCATTCATTAGCGGCTGAAAGAGCCCTTGATCATGCAAAGCAAATATCGTCTCATGAACATCCAGCTTTTCAATTAACTGTCCCGCAAATAGCGCAAGGAGATCGTCAAACATGACGTAGCCTTGTGCTTTTTGCTTATCCATTTCCTCTGAAAGCTCAGCACAAATACGCTCAATTTCCTCTGCCTCTTCTTTCGATACCCGCTGCCTGATCAATAACGCGTAATATGGATAACGGCTCATATCGGTTGCCGTCAATAAAAGTTCCATATAATATTCAAGCTGGCTCATTCGTTCCTCAATACTCATGTACGTTCCCTCTTTCTCTTAGTCCTTCTATTTTAGCCGAAATTACTCATTGACGAAAGAGACGAACCTCCCCCTTCTGTTCTTTTTTCTTGAAAAATCCAAAGTTTCCTCTCTTTATTCCATTTGAAGGCAGCATTTTATTTTTTTTCATCAAAACCATTGATTTTTATCCTCAGGAAGAGTAAATTATCTTGAGATATTCAATTCGATTTTTAGATTGGAAGGATGAAAAATGAATTGTTGGAAGACCATTAATCTTGAAAAGGATTATGGTTATACGAGAATGATGATTTCTGCCATAAGTCTTGCTATCCTTTTTTTCATTATGGCATTTTTATGTTTTCAACTGACTCATCCTGAAACGAGGCTAAGCAGCCATAACGCACCGCTTTTTGCCGTGCTCTTACTTGTGACATTGCTTGTCCACCGTGTGGTTCACTTGATCCCAGTGATGAAAAATAAGAAAAAAATGACGCTATTTATGAAACGAAATTGCTGGCAGCGCGTGCCTAAGAAAGTGATGCTTTTTTCACTTCTCAGCCCGTTTTGTGTCATCTCACCGGTTTACTTTGTATTAGGCGTGGCGTTTCCCATGTATGCACACTATTTTATCATCATCGCAAGTATACATGCAGGCTATTGTTTGCCTGACTTTTTATTTGCATGGAAGCTGCTTAAAGCACCTAAATCCTGCATCATCGATCAAGCTCAAGACGAGTTTGATATTTTAGTTGACCAAACTTCCTCATCATGAGGTTTTTAAAGCCAACTTCTATCTTTTTCATAAAAAATTTGGTAATGTAGTATGGGAATAGCATAGAGAGGGGGGATCTCCGATAGTTTTATTTTACTTCATCGTCTTTGCCGCGTTTATTGTGTATTCAATAAACAGGCTTACTAATACATTATGCCTTGTCAGAGAGATTCCTGAAGAACGGCAAGATAAGGTGTTTCGCTTTATCAATGTATCAATACTGATCTTACTTATCTCATCATTTGTTGAAATTACCATCTCCATTTAAGATCAAAGCAAAAGCTGCCAGTTTGAGGGCAGCTTTTTGTGTATATTTTAATTAGCAAATCCAAGATGCACCGATGATGATCAATAAGATGAATAATACGACGACTAGTGCAAAACCGCCAGCAAAGACTTCTCCTCCCATGTAAAAACACCTCCTGCCAGTTCTTCCTCTGTTCTAAGCTCAGTGTATGCAGAAAAATAAAAAGCGTTTAGGCACCTGTCATCGTTTGAAAAAAGAACCGCCCTCACGCATGGCAGGACGGCTCCCTTCTGTCACAGCGATTTAATTAGTAAAGATATGCTGCACCAACGATGATCAGCAAAATGAATAGCACGACCAATAAAGCAAACCCATTAGAATATCCTGCTCCCATATAATTCAGCCTCCTTTTTGTGATCACTATATGTGTATGTCGCGCGCAATTTTTTGACTAGACGAATGCCCTTCCATTTGCATTTCTTTTTACAGCATGTCACAATATGTTATGATACAAGCAATGATAAATAAATTGGAAAGATTAGGAGTGTTTTTTGAATGAAAAAAATGGCTTTAGCAGCTGTAACAGCAGTAAGTGTTTTAACTCTTGGCGCATGCAGTAGCGGTGATAAAGATGTAATCGCAACAACAAAATCAGGAGATGTCACAAAAGGAGAACTTTATACAACTCTTAAGAAACAAGCAGGTGGAGATGCTCTAAACCTACTTGTTCAACAAAAGGTTCTTGCTGACAAATACAAAGTATCCGATAAAGAAATCGATAAGAAATTGGAAGAATATAAAAAGACACTTGGTGAAGATCGTTTAAAACAGCTTCAAGATGAATTCGGTAAAGATTACATCAAAGATCAAGTGAAATATGAGCTGCTGACTCAAAAGGCTGCCAAAGCTAACATCAAAATCACTGATAAAGAAGTCAAAGCGTATTACGATGACCTTAAAGGGAAAATCCGCGCAAGCCATATTTTAGTAGCTGATAAGAAAACAGCTGACGAAGTGGAAAAGAAATTAGATAAAGGTGAAAAATGGGATGCCCTTGTCTCTGAATATTCAACTGATACTGCTTCAGCTGCACAAGGCGGCGATGTAGGCTGGTTCGCAAAAGAAGGCCAAATGGACGAGAACTTCAGTAAGGCTGCTTTCAAACTAAAAGTAAATGAAATCAGTAAGCCAGTAAAATCCCAATTCGGCTACCATATCATTAAAAAGACCGAAGAACGTGGTAAATATGATGACATGAAAGCGGACTTGAAAAAAGAACTGCTTGACCAAAAACAAGCAGACACAAATGAAATCCAAAACATCTTAAACAAATTAGTAAAAGATGCTGATGTGAAAGTAAAAGATAAAGAGCTTGAAAAAACGTTCAAAGAAAAATCTGAACAGCCTGCACAAAATCAGCAGACTCAACAGTAATCACAAAAAACCCCTCTGCCATCATCGTGCAGAGGGGTTTTTGTATGACTAGATTAAGCAATCGAATGATCTTCATGTGCCGCAGTATCCTGTGATCTTTTCACCTGCTGATCCTGACGTCTGCGCTCTCTTTCCTGTTCCATTCGCTCGATAAAAATTTCTCCTTCCTTTTCAATAAAGGATTGATCAATTTCTTGCTCCTCTTTGGCTGTTGTCATTAATTTATACGCACAGAAAATAATGCCGATGATACAGGCATACACCCACCACGGAAAAAACAACATTTTTTCATCGCCTCCTTTTCTTAAGGACATTCCTCTCTTCCTTTGTGTTACATGCTTATGCGAAAAGAAGACAAGTTATGAAAAAAACGCCCGCATAAACGGACGTTTTGACATGATTATTCGTGATGGAAAGTTGGTTTATAAAACGAACGATTCTCAAGTGCAAAAATACGTTCTGTATATTCTCCTGGTTTCACATGCTCAAGCGCACGATCCATCATGTTCATTTTCGCATCTAAATTATCAATATAGTGGAGAATTTCAGCCTCTTTCACCATTGGTGGTTTCGGGCTGCCCCACTCTCCTTTTCCATGATGACTTAGGACTAAGTGCTGTAAAATGAGAATTTCTTCTGAATCAATGCTAAGCTCTTCCGCCGCTTTCGCAATTTCTGTCACCATGATGGAAATGTGGCCAATTAAATTCCCTTCCACTGTATATGTGGTAGAGACTGGACCTGAAAGCTCTTTTACTTTCCCTAAATCATGAAGAATGATACCTGAATATAAAAGATCTCGATCTAGTGATGGATATAGGTCAACAATGGATTTTGCTAAATGCAGCATGGACACGACGTGGTAGGCGAGTCCAGAGACAAATTCGTGATGATTTTTTGTCGCTGCTGGATAATCAGCAAATTCCTGTCCATATTTCTTCAGCAAATGCCTTGTAACACGCTGAATATTAGGGTTTTTCATATCAAAGATATATTGCATAATCGTATCCATCATATCGTGTTTTGGAATAGGAGCTGTTTCGAGAAAGTCATCAATTCGAATTTGCTCGTTTTCAGCAACAGGGCGTATATTCCTAAGCTTCAGCTGATTCCTCCCGCGATAATGATGAATGTCGCCTACTACCTTCACGATGGTTTGCGGGCCATAGGTGATTTCATCATTCTGCTTTGCATCCCATAGTTTCGCCTCAATATCTCCACTTTGATCTTGAAGAATGAGCGTTAAAAATGGTTTGCCATTACTTGCAATCCCTTTAGTAGATGATTTAATTAATAAATGCAGGTCAACTTGTTCGCCGACATCATAGGTCATGATCCCTTTAGCCATTCAATAAAAGCTCCTTCCATGTTTCTGCTCATATAAGTATAACATAAGTCATTATTTGTCAATCATTCAACTGCTAAACTCGTAATCTGTCCATCTTCTGCTGCCTGCGCCATATGCTGATGACAGGTAAAATAAAACAGCTGTGTTTCAAAACGCGTGAGTTCATTTATCAACTCCAGCACTCTTCCTAGACGAACATGATCAAAATGAACGAAGCTGTCATCCATCATAAACGGAAGCTGACATTCCTGCTGATGCGACAAGGCGAGTGCAAAACGAATCGCAAGATAGACTTGTTCACATGTTGCCTGTGAGAGCTCTTCTGGGCGGAATATTCGTCCATCCAGCCTTTTCACAATCAGCCGGTCATCCTCGGGTGAAAATAAAATGGCTTCATATCGATCATTCGTTAACGGCTGAATAAAGCTTGAAGCTGTTTGCAGCAATGCTGGCAGCCTTGTTTCTTTATGCTCATTCAATTTTTCTCGAATGACGGAGCGGACAAGCTGAATCGCCGCCCATTTTTTCGCAAGGTGCTTTGCATGCTCCTGCTCAGCTGCAAGCTGATGAGTCAAATCAGAAACTGTACCAGAAGCTTCTATTTGCCGGATTTCCACTGCTCGTTCTGCTAAGCGTTTTTCCATATTAGCCGCATTCGATTGTACGTTATTCAGGTGCTGCTTCGCTTCTGCACACTCTTCTTCAAGAAGACGCAATCCTTTACGAACAATCGATTCTTCCTCATCAAAGCAGCCGCTTCTATGCAGCTCTTGATTCAGCTGCTGCAAATGGGAAAGCCGTTCCCGATATTCTTTTGATAAATGAGAAAGGATTTGGTAATCTTTTTTGGACTCTGCTTCTACTTGACGAAAAAGCGCGTCCATTTGTTTTTCGTAATAGTCAATTTCCCCTTCTAGCGTCGTGATCTGCTGTTTCACATGTTGAATCGATACATCCAATGTCTGACGTTCTTTTTCTCTTTTCGCCTCATCTTTCAATATCTCTTGAAAGGCCAAGATATTCTCTTGAATGGTGCCTTCCTTTCGTTGAAGAAGACTGCTTAACGCTTCCACTCTATGCTCATAATTGGATTGCTGGCCTAAAAGCTCGTCTATTTCCCGGCTAAGCTCCTCATATTCCGCTGTATCCGTTTTTAATTGCTTCAGAATAAGGAAGGCTTCTACAAGGAAAGAAAGCTCTGAGGACAAGCCCAGCTGTCTTTTCTTTTCCTCTACTTGCTGCTGGACAGGTTCCAGCTCCTTCTCCCAGTCTTCATATTGCCGGATAATCCTTTCGTACAAAAGCTCCTTCTGCCTCACAAGCGTTTCAGCTGAAGCTGCCTGCACTTGGAAGGAATCGAATGTTCCCACGCCGCTTCCCTGTTTCACCTGTGCCGATTTCAAAAATGGGTAAATAGCAAAGAAGACAAAAACAGAAAAACCTGCAAATAAGAAAGTAACCCACCACTCTGTTAAAAAGAAAAGGACAAGCAGAAATGCAGCATCAAACATCACCATCACAGGGAATAACCACGCCCGGGAATGAGCCTGTTTCTCTTTTGTTCTTGTTTCCCCAGTTTCCACTGTACTGTGCGATTTGGCCTGCTGTTCCTTTAATCCTTTTAAAGCGGTTTCCGCTTCTTCCAGCTCATGTCTTGCATGATCAAACCTGTCATCCAGCTGTGCCTTTCTGTCCATTAAACGAACATATTGGCTGACAGCCTCCTTTAATTCCCACTCAAATTCAAGGGAGTCGTCGATCTGGTCGAGCTTGACTGAACGCTGCCACTTCAGCTTCACTGCGGCTTCGTCCATTTTTTGTTTCAATGAATCACGTTCTGCTTTACATTCAGCTAAGCGATTTTTGACACGTTCAGCATGAGGAGATTCATCAACGACACGCTTCATCTCCAGTAACGTATCCTTGTCATGAAGCGGTTGAACTTGTGCCAACGTGGTTTGCAAATGATCTAATTTTTGCTTTAGTGCAGTCATTTGAGCCTTTTTCGGGTGAAGGTGTGATTCTAACTTATCCAATTCATGCTCTGTTTCTGATCTAAAGCGTTTGACTCGTTCTGGATAACGGGCTAATTCTTTTTTTAACTCCAGCTTCTTCTCTATCATGGGATAAAGTTGAATGTGTTCAGTTAGCTGCTGTATCTGTTCTTCTGTCTGCTTCATTTCCTTTTGAAGCGCTGCGATCGTCTCTATGAATTCAGAATGCTCCCGTTTCTTTTCTGTATAACGGCCTTCTGCCAATCTAGCTTGTTTCAGCTGGCCAGTCAGCTCTTTTAAACGATCAAGCTGCTGGTTTAATTCTGGCTTGCGTCCATTTGGTTTAAACAGCTGCTCCTGCTGCTTAAGCAGCCTGCTCTCCATCTTGGAGGCCGCATCTGAGCCAAATAAACTTGAGAAAAGAAGAAATTCACCGATTTGATCTTCGTTTAAGGCTTGGACATTTTGCAGTCCAAACACATCAAATGAGTAGATTGATTGGAATAATCTGCGATCCGTTCCCTTTAAAAGAGTCCGCAGAAATGCTTCGTCTTTCACTTCACCATTCGGTAAAAACACCTGTGCTTGACCGCCTCGATCGGACGATCTCTCAATGTGAATGACACCTAACTCCTCATCTAAGCAAGTGAGGGAGCCGCCATAGAAAGAACCTTGTTTCGACTTGTACATCTTGTTTTTTGAAAAACCAAATAACATCGACTCAATAAACGCCTTCAATGTCGTTTTCCCCGATTCATTCAGGCCGTAAACTAGCTGAAAACCGTCATCAGAAAAGTGAAAGGTTCGATTTGAAAATTTCCCGAAATTCGCTATATGGAGTGAACGTATTTTCATCATACCTCTCCTTTTCTCATAATTGCTTCAGCTGTTCCGTCAGCAGCCTTTGTGCTTCTTCTTTTATATCCACTTCATCCTCTTTTGTGAGCGCTTTTCCTGACTTTCTGTAGGTTGGGTGACGCTTGATCGGTGAAAGCAGCTCTTCATATGGCTCAAACTGTGCAATTTCTGTAGTGAGTTCCTTCAAAAAAGAATCCTCTGGATAGATCACATCCTCATTTGTTCGGCAGTCAATTGACATCACCCAAACGAACACGTCTTCATCTTCCTCCTGCTCATGAAAAACAGTCATCAGCTCTTCGAGGACCTCAAGCTGTGTATGCTCAAAGTAAGAAGGCGCATCACCTATCAATTCAATTCTCACAAAATGAGGAATGCCTTCCTCTTTCAGCTTATTGATTTTGCCTTCCACAAGTGTGACAAGATCGGTCATATGAGCCGTTTCTGTGATGTCTATTGCCAGTGTCTCAAAGATGATATCTGCACAGCTGATAAAATCCGCTGTGTGAGAATCTTCGGAGAGGTGAATCAAGTAACAGCCTTTTTCTCCCGTTTCTTTTATATGTCTGCCCTGCACATTACCAGGATAAATAATATATGGATCTTCATGCAGAAGGGCTCTTTTATGTATATGTCCGAGCGCCCAATAATCAAAATCTTGTGAAAGGAGCTGCTGAAGCTGAAATGGGGCGTAGGCATCATGGCCTTCTTGCCCGGCTAATGTGCCGTGAAGCATCGCAATGTGATAGGCAGCATCTGTCGTTTTGACATAATGAGATGTCATATTTTCATAGACAGCCCGCTCTTTATAGCTAAACCCATAAATGCTCGCGACAAGCTGATCCCCTCTATAATAGGAGTGATCACTTGGTGTACTGCTCGAAAAGACATGTACATTCTCAGGCCACTCAATCGGTGTCCATTCACCGCCTAAATGATCATGATTCCCATAAATAATAAAGACTTCAATCCCATGTGTTTGCAGTCTTAAAAACTGGTTTCTTAAAAAGAGCTGTGCTTTCAGGCTGCGATTTGATTCATCAAATAAATCTCCGCTCAGCAGCACAAAGTCTACTTCTCGCGCAACGGCAAGATCAAACATGTTCTTAGCACTTTGAAATGTACTTTCTTTGAGCCGCTTAAATATAGAATTAGGTATAGTCGACATTCCTGCAAATGGACTGTCTAAATGTAAATCTGCGGCATGAATAAAGGTGAGCTTAGTCAAACGTCTATCTCCTTGTCCGATACTGTCATTGTCCATATTTTATCATGCCATTTTTACGAATGCACGTTCTATCACTCTCATTCTACAAAACACATTTTTAAGGGCTAAAAAAGAGGTTTTGTCTTATTCCATGTTTAATTACATTAAAAACAGAGGAAAGGAAGATGAGGAATGGAGAAGACATACTTTTTAACCGTATTTGATCGGTCGGGTGAGACTTTATTAAATGAAAAAATCACAGCGGATAGTGACGAGAAAGCAAAGGAATTAGGACGTCATCGCTTAATGGAACAGCAATACACAAAACATTCTCATCGACTCGTTGATCCAGCAGGTAAGCTGCTTTTATTTGAACGTTAAATAAGCCGGCTTTCGCCGGCCTTATGTTCATCTATGCTTTTTGAAAGACAGGTCGTCTTTTTTCTAAAAAGGCCTGTATACCTTCCTTATGATCATGACTTTTTCTCAGTCTTGCCTGTGCTGCCCTCTCTTTTTGAAGAACTGCTAAGAGCTTTGATTCTGACTGCTGGAAATAGATCATCTTTGTTTCGATAAAGGCTTGAAGCGGCATGTTCATAAACGACTTCACACACACTTTTTGGTACGTATCGACCTCTTCTTGGAACAGCCCGTCGGCAAGGTTCAGCTTTAACGCTTCTTCAGCCGGCAGCTTTTGTCCGCTCCAAATCAATTGTTTGGCGGTTTGCTCACTGACTCTTTTTGTGAGGAAAAAATGCCCCCCACCATCTGGAATTAATCCTACCCCATTAAAATTCATGGCAAGTTTAGCATCGTGATGCATAAACAAGTAGTCACAGCTTAGGGCAAAGCTAAAAGCGAGGCCTGCTGCTGACCCGTGGACAAGCGCAATCGTCACTTTTTTCATACTAGCTAGTGAAAGTGTAATTCCCTCGATCAAATCCATCACACGATGGAAATCTTCTTCACTTTCCTGCTTAAGCATCATCCCAATATCTCCGCCTGCTGAAAACCCTTTTCCCTCTCCCTTGATGACAACGACTTTAGCACTGCTTTCCTCCGCTGCATCACATGCTTCTTTGAATTCAGCAAACATGTCCACATGAAACGAATTATAAGCTTCAGGCCTATTGAAAACGATTTCAAAAACATCCCCGTCTAACTGACAATTGATATATGTCATCATCCATCCCCCTTTTTGTTTAAAAGCTCATAACTTACTTCCATTTCCATCAAGTAAAACCTTTTTCTCTAAACAAAAAATTTCAAGATCAATTGATACTAAAATAAGCATAATCATTGAAACAAGAAATATATTTTTATATAGTAAAATAAGAAAGAAAATAAATTTGAAAGGAGGAGGATGATTGATCAGATGTTCCATCATGATATTGGTTAGCTTCATCGTCATGTTTTCTCCTTTTTCAAATGTCGTTTTTGCGTCACAAGCAGAAGCGAGCACACCTAGCCTGATTTCTCCATCCATCTATGATGAAGAAATCAATGCTGTGAAGACACCTTCATTTTCAAAAAAACATGCTTCATCTCTTTTGTTGAAGGACAGATTATCAATGGCGGATGCCAAAACTTTTCTGTCAAAGCTTGCCCCATCATCTGCATTATCCATTGATCTATGTTTTTTGGAAATGAAGTGTGCGATCCCCGTTATGTATCAATCTAATTACCTCTACTGATTCATTTTATTTCATCCGTATTTACTATACGAAAAACACAGCCTATCAAATTCGGAGGGATAAAATGAACATTAAAGAAAATGATCTTCCTGGGATCGGAAAGAAATTTGAAATTGAAACGAGAAATAGAGAAAAGATGACGATTGTGATTCATGATGATGGCAGACGGGAAATTTATCGTTTTGACGATGATGATCCAGATGAAGTGCTGTCTACCATTTCACTCGATGATGCTGAATCCCGGCAAATCGCTGCTATTATCGGCGGTATGGTGTATAAACCGCAGGCACTAGAAACCATTGAAATGGCCTTCAATGACTTGATCATTGAATGGTTTAAGGTGGAAAAAGGTGCAAAAGCGGTGGGACATACACTCGGTAATTTAGATGTGAGACAAAATTATGAAGTCACCGTGATTGCGATCATTAAACATACAAATGAAAAATTACTCAACCCTGGTGCCGATTCGATTATTCAAGCAAATGATACGATGGTCATTTCGGGCGAAAGAAAACACTTGAAGCGATTGATACGTGATTTTCTTTCTAGAGGGGGAGAGTGATGAATGGATCATTTAGTCTTTGAAGTTGGGACGGCGCTTATTCTTATCGCCATCGCCAGCTTAATCGCCAATAAAATTAAATTTTCTATCATCCCTTTTCTCATTGTCCTCGGAATGATTGTTGGGCCGCATGCTCCAACTATCGGGATCATTGATTTAAAATTTATCGAAAGCACCGAGATTATTTCGTTTTTTGGCAGAATGGGCGTCCTGTTCCTGCTTTTCTATCTTGGACTTGAGTTCTCTGTCGGAAAACTCATTAAATCTGGTAAATCCATTGCAGTCGGCGGATCTATTTATATTTTGATCAACTTCAGCTTAGGACTGCTCTACGGTTTTATCACAGGGTTTGGATTCCTTGAGGTTCTCATTATGGCAGGAGTGATTACCATTTCATCCAGCGCCATTGTGGCCAAAGTCCTTGTCGATTTGAAACGGACGGCAAATCCTGAAACAGAGTTAATTCTAGGGATTATTATGTTTGAGGATATTTTCCTTGCCGTTTATTTATCCGTCGTATCAGGTCTTGTCCTAGGAGATGCCACTACTGTTGGCGGTGCCTTATTATCTATTTTAATCGCTTTTGGTTATATGATGCTTTTCTTTATCATTGCGCGAAAGCTGCCAAAACTATTAAACAAGTTGTTTGATATCCGTTCGAACGAAGTGTTCATCATTGTGATATTTGCGGCTTTGTTCTTTGTCGCTGGTTTCTCAGAAACGATTCATGTAGCAGAGGCTATTGGGGCTCTCTTACTTGGTCTTGTTTTCTCAGAAACAGAGCACTCTGACCGCATCGAGCACCTCGTGGTTCCGTTTAGAGATTTCTTTGGAGCAATGTTCTTTTTCAGCTTTGGTCTCAGTATTGATCCATTTACATTGGGTGATGCCTTCTGGCTTGCGATCGGCGCTGTGTTGCTTACCCTAATTGGAAACTTCACTGCCGGAATGTTTGCTGGACGGAGAGCTGGATTTTCTCATAAAGCCTCTTCTAATATTGGATTAACCATCGTATCGAGAGGAGAGTTTTCAATCATTGTTGCCGAGCTTGGCATTGCGGGCGGACTTGCCGCTACTTTGAAGCCCTTTGCTGCATTGTATGTCTTAATTCTTGCGATTTTAGGACCGCTCGTAACGAAAGAATCTAAGAAAATCTATCAAATCCTCAACAAAATCTTCAAATGGAAACCTGAAAAACCAAAAGTAAAAAAAGAAACGACGATCTAATAAAAAAGGGGCCCTATGCTTGGGCCCTTTTTTATGTCTTATTCAAATTGCTGAAATGCAGTTTCTTGCTTGACTGGCGCTTCCTCGCCCCCGCGAATGGTTTGAATCACTTTCTGGTTGCGGTAAATCGATAGTTTTAAATTGGTCGCCGCTGTTCCATGAGAATGATCAAGATTCGTGAATGTAAAGAAATGATTTGAGCGCTTGTCTTTGAACACAAGCCTGAAGTCGTCTGTCACTTTAAAATGCGCATCACTTTCCCATTCAATCAGAGGTTCATATGCGTCAAACCATTCAGGGATATTCGGTGTGTACCCTGTGGCTAATACGGCATGTTCTGCTGTTATGCTTTTTTCTTTCTTCAGCTGCCACTGTCTGAGGTGCAGCTCTAAGGGCTGCTGCTTTCCTATTTGAATCGCTTCAAGCTCGGTCATTGGCTGAATGATCACAGATGGCTCTTCACCTGAAACAGAGCGATGATACAATTCCTGATAAATGCGCGAAAGCGTCGATGCATCGATGCCATTTCTTAATCCTGTCAGCCTAGGCAATGTGTTCATACGTTCTTCATAAGGAAGCGAATGAAAATACTCGACATACTTTGGTGTAAAAAGCTCTTGGCCAAGCTCAGCCGTCTCCAGCTCTCTAAATTCACTAGAACGCGTAAACCACGAAAGCTGCTGGCCTTTCTTTTGATGCTGTAGCAGGTCTAAGAAAATTTCGGCTGCACTCTGCCCTGAACCGATCACCGCCACCGACTCAGCTTCGTGAAGTGATTTCTGCTGTTCTAAATAACGGCTGCTATGGGTCACATATGGGTATGCTGCTTCAGGCACATCGACCGGAATCATCGGTTTGCTTCCTGTTCCAAGCACGACATGCTTTGCACGATACTCAGATAGTGAACCATCTTTCAATCGTCTGACTTTCACAAGGTAGCCTTCTTGGCAGTCCGTCACTTCTTCTACCTTCATCCCAAACTGACAGCTATCTAACTCTCCTGCAACCCATGATAAATACTCATTGAATTCTCTCCGCGGGATATCAAACTGTTCAAATGTATAGAAGCGGTGAAGTCTATTTGATTCATGTAAATAATTTAAAAAGGTATACCTGCTCCTTGGATTCGCCATTGTGACAAGGTCTGCTAAAAAGGAAACTTGTAAATCCGTTCCTTTGATCAGCATACCGGGATGCCAAGCAAACTCAGACTCCTGTTCAAAAAAACAGCATGAGACATCCTCATACTCCTCTAACAAAGCGGCCAATCCTAAATTGGCAGGCCCAACCCCAATTCCGATCACATCTATCATATGTACACCTGCTTTAACTTTTTATCACTTATATACCCTTTTACAAATGAAAAAAACACTGCGTCATCGCAGTGTTTAAACGTGAGAAACAAATAATGATTCAAGGAATTGAATTTTCTCTTCTGTATAGTGTTCATAGCGGTCATTATACGATTTTGGATCTTTTGGATTGGCATACTGTGTAATTTTCCCTGACCGTGGATCAATGAATTTACTTGCTGCACCGCACCCAATGCCAATGATTGTCTGTACTTCTTCCATGATAATGATATTATACAAGCTTTCCTGTCCATCTAATGAATACCCGACATTTTCGAGATTTCCCAAAATATTTTTTTGTCTATATAAATAATATGGGTAATAATGATGCGCTTTCGTCCAAGTGACCGCTTCATCCATCATACGTGTGATTTCTTCTCGGTCTGCTACTTGGTATTTCTCCTTATTGCGCGTCATTTCAGATGCTCTTTTAAAGGAAAGTGTATGCACAGTTAAAGATTCAGGCTTGAGTTCCTCAGTCTGCTGCAAGGAGTGCTGGAATTCTTTGAGCCCTTCTCCCGGCAGTCCAATGATTAAGTCCATATTGATATTATTCATGCCGTACTGTCTTGATAAGTGATACTTTTCAATGGTTTCTTCCACACTATGATGCCGGCCAATAGCCTTTAGTGTTTCATTCTCATACGATTGCGGGTTAATGCTAATCCGGTCAATATTGTAGCGGTTTAGCACCTCTAGCTTATCAGGCGAAATCGTATCAGGACGCCCTGCTTCGACAGTTACTTCCCGTATATGCTTCACATCAGGGAACGAGCGATACATTTCTTCATACAGCAAATCCATTTCTTCCGCTGTGATGCTCGTTGGCGTGCCTCCGCCAAAGTAAACGGTCGTCACTTTGATCCCATGTTCTTTTAGCCATTCGCCCATTTTTTGCATTTCATAATGCAGACCAAACAAAAACGTTCCCACTCTACCAGCTTGTCCTTTAATGGCGTAAGCAGGGAACGTACAATAAGCACATTTTGTGGGGCAGAAAGGAATGCCGATATAAATACTCACTTCCTGCTGAAGGTCATACAGATCTGGAATGGCTTTAAGCTGACGGTCGACAATCTCCTGCATCAAATTGATTTTTTCATCATGAATCAAGTAATCACGCTTTAATGCCGCATGTGCATCTTCCTTTGACATGCCCTCTCTCAGCATCTTATGGAGCAATTTCGTAGGACGTATTCCTGTGAGAATCCCCCACTTTTGTGTCATTCCTGTGTGCTCCTGAAGCAAGTGTAAATAAACAGACAGCACTGTGTTTTTGATTTGCTTCCAGCGCTCCTTATCGTTCAAGTTCTTTGGGAGATCCCGTGAAAAACGACTGGTGATATCTGATCCATCGATATAGCCAGACGCTTTCACCATGCCATTTTCTTCCTTCCAACTAAATTCCATGACCAAACCATCATCAAATTCACTTGGTTCAAAAATCACTTCACTATCTTCTTCAAATAAATTGGCTATATTGACAAGCGGGCGATGAAATCGTTCATCTGACAGCCCTTTAATTAAAATTCGCATCATATCACCTTTATCTTCAAACTTGTTTCATTTTACAAAATTCATGTAGGAAAAGCAATGAAGGGAACAGACGAAGGCCCTGTCATTTCTTGATTGACAGGGCCTTCACTGTATTATCTTTTAATATCAAATTGATGTAAAAATCCTTCTCTTTGCTGCATTCTAAAGTATTCCTTGATCATGTAAGCCACACCCTGTTCATCGTGCGAGCGCGTCACCCAATCTGCTTTGCGCTTGACATCATTGGAGGCATTCCCCATAGCAACCCCTAAACCAGCCAATTCAAGCATTGGAATGTCATCTGTTCCATGTCCAATAACGACCGTATCTTCTAAAGTAAAACCGAGTGCAGAGGTTAAGAGAGAAAGTCCCGCTTCTTTCGAAACCCCTTTGCAGACAATATTCATTTTCTCATCACTGATCCTAATAAGATCAACAGACGGGAATGCTTGTTGAATGGTCCTGTGAATCTCAGGCTGAAGCTCCGCTGTCGAATATACTTCAATCACTGGTGTACTGACCGGTTCATCCATCAGCATATCACTTAACGATTCAACAAACTGAACGGGATAGAAAATTGGATCAGACGGATGAATGAGCGTCTTTCCCATCAGCTGAGACTGCGTTTTTTTCCGGTTGCCGATCGAGAATTTTTCATGCAGCAAGCGGACATTACAATCGAAGCTTTCAAGGATTTGCACAAGATTAAATGTCTTTTCTTCCGTTAATTTTTTCACATGAAGCGGCTCATCGAGTTTATCCGCGATAAATGCACCACTATGCGTCACAAGGGTTGATGTTGGAATCTTCAACGCCTTGGCAATTTTTTGAGCGGAACGAAAATGCCGGTTGGTGACAATCGTCACGTAAACCCCTTTTTTCTTTACATATTCCACAGCTTCTTTTGTAGCGGAATGGATTTTACCATTGGAACGAAGTAACGTCCCATCTATATTGAGTGCAAGTAGTTTTTTTGACACTGAGGCATCCCCCTTCTTGATGACTGTACTTACGATGAGGATATGCCCTAGCTTGGCGCTTTAGAACATGCAGTTGAAAGAGCCACAGGTTATGAATGATTGATAAATAAAAAAAGCCTACCCCTAGGCTTTTTTTTATGTATGGTTTGGATGCGTTACAATGGAGTGATGAAGCTCCCCATGATCCCCTTATCTTTCACACACCAAAGCATTGCTTATATCAGATCCCCTTATGCTTTGCGTTTCTCCCAGAAGCGCTTCTCTCTCGTTTGGCTCACTGCCTTAAATCCCAAGTGAAACGCACCCAATTGTCCCTTGAGAGCGCCTTTTTGAAAGCACTTTCAATATAAGTATTATCGCAGAATTTATGTGCTTCGACAACCTTTTTTTAAAAGATATTGAGGAGAAAAGATAAAACAAAAAAGGGCGAATGACATCGCCCTTTCCATTAGTTTTCTTCTGGATTCCCATAAAGCTCTTCAAGTGGCTTCATGATAATTTTATTTAATTCACCGATAAGAACACTCACACGTTGTTCCGCTTCCATCAACTGAGAGATTTTGTCGTGCTGCTGAACAAGCGCAACTGTTTTTTGAGCTTGCTCCACTTCTTCTTGTGTGATCTCTTGACCAGTCATTTGTTTTTGTTGAAGGTTTACTTGAATGTCACGGAAGTTCTCAAACATTCTTTTAGAGGACTCATCCGCGTTTACCTCATCATAAAGATTTCTTAAAGTTGAATATTCTTCGCTATGACGCAATGCTTTTTCAAGGTCATATGCAACATCGTAAAGATTTACAGACATGTTATGTCTCCTTTCTATCCGTTATCACCGATATGATCGGCGGACACCACTCCACTATAACAAACTATGGCTTTCGTTTCACATATATACAATGAATTCATTAAAATTTCTCTAGCTTGTCTTAGAATAGAGCCACAAAAACAGCCTGGATAGCACCAATCATCCCGCCTAAAAGACCGCCTAGAAATGTAATCATTTTCAGCTCCTTATTGGAGATGCTGACTACTAGCTCTTCCATTTTTTCAAGCGGGAAAAGTTCAATTTGTTCACGAATGATATCTTCAAATTGCAGCTTAGCAAGCAGACCCTCTAAAGCATTTGAAGCCGCTCCGATCCCCTTATCAATCAACACTGGCGCAAAGTGTGTTTTAAGATCATCCGCGACAGCACTGACGTATATCCCAACAGGTTTGTCTAATATCAGCTTTGTAGAGAAATGAGAAAGCAATTGATTTTTCACACTAAAAATAAGTTCCTTCACATTCCATTTTTCATCAAGCTCATGAAGAGAAAATTGCTTCACCTTGTCCCATTCTTGAACAAGCAAATCGGATAAAAATCTTTTTGTTTCTGCGTTTCTTAAAAACTTGATGATTTCGGGATGTACACGATCAATTAAGCTTGAATTCCCTAGAAACATTTGGACCATACTGCCAAGCATTCCCCGTTCTTTTAAGAAATCATCAATCATATTGCCAAGCCTTGCTTTGCCTTCATCACTTTCAAAATAATGAATGCCTCTCTTTAAAATATAATCTGCTGCATTTGGAATTTTCGATGATATTTTGTTTTCCACTTCTACAGGGAGCAATTCAGATAAAGTTTGCTGGTTATAAGTTTCAAGCAGTGACTTGAGCTTCTGATCAGACCACTGATGGAGCCATTTATCTGCTTTGACATCAGCCTCTGTAACGCCGAATCTTTCTAGCAGGGAGAATACGGTTATCTCCATATTTGCGCCTTTGTCAATATATCGATGGACTGTACGCAGGATCTCTTGCTTTGCCTCGGATGATTCAAATCGCTTTTGAATACCTTCTGGCGTGAGCAAATGCTCCATAACCATGACACCAACCTGCTTGGCTACTTCGTCTCTTCTTTTAGGGATAAGCCCTGGTGTAAATGGAAGCTGTTTTCCGAATAAGTAATATGGCTTATAAGGCCGAAAAAGCATTTTAATTGCAAGATGGTTTGTCGCTGCTCCTATGACTGCGCCGATAACAATCATAAAGATAAACGTTGTGAATATATTCAAAGTCGTCATCTACCTTTCAAACAACACCCGATGTTTATTGTTTTGATCTATACGTATTATAGTTGTTGTCAAGTTTCCAAGCAAATGAAGTATGCAGCGAGACATATGATCAAGCGATCTGTCGTAATGATAAAGGAGCGCAAGCTTTAAGTAAAATCATAAAAAAACGTTTTTGTGATGGTAAAAAAAGAAGTTGAAAAGAAGGTGTTTTTTAATGACAACATTAGGTATTGTAACCCTTTCTCCGCAGTATGAAGAGGCATTTACACGTCAGCTCGCCAAAGCTGCCTCTTCTTATCATTTAAAGGTTGTTCGTTTTACACCACTTGATTTAAAGCCGGCTTCAAATTTGATACAAGGTCAAACATATATGAATGACCAAGGGTTTGCCGACGCACAGTTTCCGATTCCCGATTTGATTTACGATCGATGTCTTTACCGGCATGACGCACAATCTAAAAAAGCAAAACCCATCATGGAATGGCTAAAAAAGTATCCAAAAACAGATTTTTTGAATACCGGCATTTCAAATAAAATGGTGCTATTTGAACAGCTCCGCCTCCTCTCTGCTTTACAGCCATATTTACCTGGCTGCTCTTTATTAAAAGAGCCCTCAGATCTGATCAATATGGTAAGGGAGTGCGGGGCTGGCGGTTATTATAGAATGCAGCCTCTCTCCCAGCAGCATGCAGCATCTACTTACTTCATTTCCTTTGATGGCAAGTCAACATTCACCGTTCAGCTAAGTTCCAATCAAACCATTACATTTTCTCGGGCGTCAGAGATGGAGCGCTGGTGCAAAAAATATGCAGGCCGGTATTTCCTTCAATTTTTCAACACGAGTGATCAAAAAGAACCTTTATTTAATGAAATCAGGATTTTTCTTATGAAAGATTCACAAAATCAATGGAAACGCATGGGGATTCACACAAAATCACCTGCAGAAAATAGTCTTTTAAGTTATACACAAAAATCGGATCCTGTGATAGGCTTTGAACACTATCTACATACATTGCAGCCACACATCAAGGAGCTCCTTTTAGATGATATTGCATCCATTCAGGCATCAATTCCAGCTTATATAGATAAAACGTACTCTCCTTGCTTTGAATTCGCAGTAGACTTACTTCATACAAGTGAAGGCAGGCTGTTCATATCAAATGTCAGATCAAAGCCAGGACGGTCCGCTTTTTTAAAAGTTTACCCTGAAAAGGAACATCAATTGATTCGTACCATTCTTGAACATGCGCAATCGATGATGTCTCAACCGAAGGAGGTTTCTTATGAACAAAAATCGCTGCATCATCGCCCCACACCTCACAAGTGAAAAAACAATTCATCTTCCAGACCATTATAAACAGAAAGAGGCCATCTATTCTCTTGCTCTAGGGTCTCGTTTAGTTGATGGCTTCAACATTTCCTATCATCAGCATCCAAAGAAAATATTATTATCTGAAGATCTATACAGAGATTTACTGATTCCTTACCAATCAAAAGCTGATGTGATCATCATTGACCATACACTTTTTATAGGGCCGTTGATGGGCATTTTCACTGCAGGTTTTGAGCAAAGCACGCAGCCATTAGGAACAAGATCACAATTCTTTATCAAACTGCTGAATTCTTTCAGACAGCATGCTGGTTTTGCCTATCTTTTTGGGTCACATTCTATTGATTGGGAAAAAGGAATTGTAGAAGGATTGTTGTACCAGCAAGGTTCATGGGTTAAAAAACAGCTTCCCCTGCCGTCAGTCATTTATGACCGTCTTCCAAATAGAAAAGCTGCTCAGTCAGCACTCATTCAAGAAACGAAGCGAAAACTCACCCAAGACTATAATATCCCTTGGTTCAACCCTTACTTTTTTAATAAATGGGAGATTCATGAACAGCTATTAACAGATGAAAAAACATGGTCCTTTCTCCCACATTCTGTACAATTAGATCCCATGGACGCTCTAAGTAAAATTGAAACACTTCTCCACCTGCATCAAGTTATATACTTAAAACCGACGAATGGAAGTCATGGAGACGGTATTTATCGGTTAAAAAAGGAAAATCACGGAATCACTGTATGCTCAAATTTTGGAAGGGCTATTCCATATGATTCAATAGATCAGTTTGTTCAAAGGCTGCGAAAAGATCATGCAATTCATGATTTTATTGCACAACAAGGCATTGAGCTTCTTCAAATAGACAATCAGCCGATGGATTTCAGAGTTCATACGAATAAAAATAAAGACGGTGATTGGACAGTCACAGCAGCAGCAGCAAAAATTTCTGGAGATCACACCATCACAACTCACCAGTTACACGGCGGAACGGTGAAAACACTTTATGCTGTCTTTCCAGAAGAAAAGAAACGTTTGCAGATTTTACATCAGCTTTCTCATACTGCCATCACGCTTAGCCAAGTAATAGATAAAAAAATGACCGGGCATATTGGTGAAATCGGTTTTGACTTAGGCATTGATCAAACAGGCGCCATTTGGATGTTTGAGGCCAATTCTCGCCCTGGCCGAGAGATTTTCCAGCATGTCTCTCTGAAAAAATCAGAATGGCTGATCGGGAAAAGAATCATGGATTTCGCATCTTACCTTTCAGAAACGGCACTCACCACTTCAGATCACGCGAACGTCTACTGACTACATTTTTGCCACATGTCGTGCTCTTAAATTTATGCTTTTTCTATGCTCTTTTCATGAGATGAGATACAATAAAATCAAGTTCAAGGTTGTTTCCGTGTTGTCGTGTTTGTTTATTGTTTCATCAATAAAAGCAAGGAGGCAATGATGATATGATTTCTCATTTTCAATGGAAACCTCTTTTTAAAAAAGCACAATTGCCAGGCTGGAAAATATCCTTTTTCCACAATGGTGCGCATTATGAAGGCATCTACCACAAAACAGGTGACATTGAATGGGGCTCTCAGCTTCCGCCCCATGAAGTTGAACCAACCTTAAAAGAAGAAATCCACGAATTAATGCTATTCCATGTCTATGATTAAACTGTTTAAGGAGCCCCGCCATGTTAGAAAAATTAAAACTTGTTTACGGAGACCATATCATCAGTACACCTACTCATGACAAACAAATTCTTTGGTATCAAACAGACGAAGGCGAAATATTTGGAGTAGACAAATCGGAGATTACAGCAAGAGAAACACTACTTCTCAACTCTTTTCTTACACCGATTGATCTATTTCAAAAAGCGCATACCGAGGGTGAACAAAGATGGTTCAGCTATCTTTTTGAAAACAAACCACTAACTGTCCAACATCCCGTCCGTGTTTATTATTTTCAAATGATCCATCAAGAGGAACAAAGACAGCAAATAAAAGAGGCTGTGAATAACAGCCTCGAACATACTCATTTCATATGGACAGGCCCTGAAACAGCTATGCTGATTCAACCAAACGCTACATCAGAAAATAGTCAATTAGATCAATTAAATGATTTGTCTCTGGCCATTACAAGTGATTTTTTAACAGACTCAGTCTTTATACAAGGGCAGCTGCATTTGCCAAATGACCATTTACAGATGAGATTATTAAATGAACAACAGCTCTTTGTATGCCACATGCAGCGAGAAAAGCTTAGATCAGGGGTTGCCACATTTTATCAATGCCTACCATCGTTCATTTGTTATGATGCATCTGTCCTCTCTCATGCTATATCAGATGCTTTTAAAGAAGCGATTGTTGACCGAGATGTTTACCGCACTCTCATGACCTATATGCAATGTAATTTAAACGCATCCAAAGCAGCAAAAGCATTATATGTTCACAGAAACAGTCTTCAATATCGAATTGATAAATTTATTGAGCGCACTGGGCTAGATATACGACATTTTTCAGAAGCATCGGCTGCTTATTTAATGATGACTCTACTCGATCTTTCATAAAAAACGAAGGTATGAGCATCCTGCCCAAAAATGAAAATAGGATGTTGTGCACGTTGTCCATTTACAGACTCTTCCCCATTTTATACACTTTATTCAACAATAAAGCGCTTTCAAAAAGAGAAACTGGGGAGGCTGACATCAAATGGCTGAAATAATGCTGAATCAAATTTATAAAGTGTATGATAACAAGGTAACAGCAGTAGACAACTTTAATCTACATATAGAAGATAAAGAATTTATTGTGTTTGTTGGTCCATCAGGCTGCGGAAAATCAACAACCCTTCGCATGATTGCAGGTCTAGAAGAAATTTCACAAGGAGACTTTCTGTTAGATGGAAAACGGATGAATGATGTAGCACCGAAAGACCGGGATATCGCAATGGTTTTCCAAAACTATGCATTATATCCTCATATGAATGTGTACGATAATATGGCTTTTGGATTAAAGCTTCGGAAGTTTCCGAAAGCAGAGATTGATGAGCGTGTTCGAAATGCGGCTAAAATATTGGGGCTTGAGCAATATTTAGACAGAAAACCAAAAGCACTGTCTGGCGGTCAAAGACAGCGTGTTGCCCTTGGCAGAGCGATTGTACGTGATGCAAAGGTTTTCCTTTTGGATGAGCCGCTTTCTAATTTAGATGCAAAACTCCGTGTTCAGATGCGTGCTGAAATTTCTAAACTTCATCAGCGTCTGCAAACGACATTTATCTATGTGACACATGATCAGACTGAAGCCATGACAATGGCAACCCGCCTTGTTGTGATGAAAGATGGTTTTATTCAGCAGGTTGGAGCACCGAAAGATGTATATGAAAACCCAGAGAATGTGTTTGTAGGTGGATTTATCGGCTCACCTGCAATGAACTTTTTTACAGGAAAGCTCTCTGACGGCGCCATCGCGGTTGGAAAAACGCACATTCGTGTACCAGAGGGAAAAATGAAAGTATTACGCAGCCAAGGCTATATTGGAAAGGATGTCATACTAGGCATCAGACCAGAAGATTTTCACGATGAACCAGTATTTATAGAGGCGTCTGAAGGCACAAAAATTAATGCTAACGTAGAAGTAGCTGAATTAATGGGAGCAGAAACGATGCTTTACTCTTCTATCGATGATCAATCGTTTATTGCACGTGTTGATTCTCGTACCGATGTACAGGCCGGACAGTCTATCCCTCTTGCGATTAATATGAACAAAGCCCATTTCTTTGATTCAGCTACAGAGCTGCGCATCCGCTCAGCTGAATAAAAAGATATATAAGCAGCGCCATCACTCATTATTGGGTGATGGTTTTTTGTATGTTCACACAACATTTACCATGTTCTTTTCTCGTATGTTTTTTTCGGAAATAACCATAATACTTAGTACAAAGCAGTTACTGCATTGGGTTTCGCCAAGTGGCAAATGACTTGATCATTTCGCTGGTGCGATTCCAGCAAACCCAACCAAAAAAATAAATCATATACAAAAAGGAGAATCACATCATGGCAAATTCTAATAGTTCAAACCAATTACTAGTTCCTGGAGCAGAGCAAGCAATCGATCAAATGAAATACGAAATTGCTTCTGAATTTGGTGTAAACCTTGGAGCAGAAACTACAGCTCGTGCTAACGGTTCAGTTGGTGGAGAAATCACAAAACGTCTTGTGTCTTACGCTCAACAAAACCTTGGCGGAACAAAAGCTTAATTTCATACCTGGATCATAGAAGGCACCTCTTATGGTGTCTTCTTTTTTTGTTTTTATCCCTCACCAAACTCCTTTCAGCTCATATCATGTAGTAGAAAGGAGCGGAGCTTCATGGACATTATTTCTGGTATGAACTTTGAACTTTTACAATTTGTAGGGATCTCTCTATTATGTGAATATGGTCATAGTATTCGGTCCTTTCACCTTTATAAAAAAAGCATCACATAAAAGTTGTACCATTTTGGGTTCTTTTCACTTATAGTATGTAGTGGAGGGATCGAACAGATGAAAATAGCTCTTTTCGGTGCTCATGGACGTGTAGGACAAGCATTTCTTCGTTTCGTTCAAGTAGATGATCGTTACATGGTTCGTTCATTGATTCGGACAAACCGAGAAGAAATGCTTGCGGGTATGTTTCAAGTCACCGGCAATTCAAGAAATCGAGAAGATGTGCTTGAGACAATGAAAGGAGCAGATATTGTTGTGAGCTGTCTATCAACAGATGGTGATGATACATTATCTGTTTCAATGGAGCATATCGTACAAGCCATGAAGCAAACAAATACATCTAGAATTATTACAATTGGTACAGCAGGTATTTTAAAAGCAAGGCAGCAGCCGGAGCTCTACCGTTTTGAAACAAATGAATCAAAGCGGACTACTTCCCGAGCAGCTAAAGAGCATGCGAAAGCGTTTGAAATCCTTCAATCGACTGATCTAGATTGGACCATTATTTGTCCAACCTATTTACCAGATGGAGAAGTGACACGGTCATATCGCTATGAGAAAGATTTTCTCCCTATAGATGGAAAGAAAATTTCAGTTGAAGATACCGCACACTTTTTATATCAGCAGTTAAATTCGAAGGAATTTGTGCATCAACGCGTCGGCATCGCTTATTGATGTTGCAGCCTGTCCAAACGATATAACCTGTGTAAAAGTCGTCGACTTTTTCATGCAAAGGAAAAGAGCCTCATTCAATTTGAAGAGGCTCTTTTTTCTACTATTCATCAACTGTTTGCAACAGCGCCTTTTTGCAGTTCATACATTTGCGCATACAGCCCTTCTTGCTGCATGAGTTGTTCATGACTGCCACGCTCGACGATTTCACCTTTTTCTAACACCAAGATCATATCGGCTTTCTTAATCGTGGATAATCGGTGAGCAATCACAAAAGTCGTTCGTCCTTCTTTGACTACATCAAGCGCCCGCTGAATGATCGCTTCTGTTTCTGTATCAATGTTGGCGGTGGCTTCATCTAAAATTAAAATCGCTGGATCGTACGCCAATGCGCGCGCAAATGAAATCAACTGACGTTCCCCTGAGGAAAGGGTGCTTCCCTTTTCAACGACTGGTTCATCAAAGCCTTGCGGCAGGTGCTTCAATAACTTTGCTGCGCCTACTTGCTTTAATGAGGATTCAATGGTTTCTCTTTTGATGTCTTCATTTCCTAAGCTGACATTGGAGGCAATCGTTCCCGAAAATAAATACGGGTCTTGCAGCACAATGCCCATTTGTTTACGCAGCGTTTGACGCGACTGATCATATATGCTTTCGCCATCTATGAGAATGTCTCCTTGCTGAATGTCATAAAAACGCAGCAGCAAGTTCATGATCGAGCTTTTCCCAGAACCAGTATGCCCCACAAGTGCAACCGTTTGACCTTTCTTTGCTTCAAACGTAATGTTCTTTAAGACATTTTTCCCTTCATTATAAGCAAAGGTGACATCTTTGAACTGAACGTGTCCCTCCAGCTTCTTCTGAACAGGTTCTTCTACTTCTGTTCCTGGTTCATCTAATAATCGGAAAACCCTTTCCGATGAAACCCTTGCTAATTCCAACCTGGAGAATTGATTCACAATGCCTGTGATCGGCTGGAACAATCGATTTAAATAATCGACAAACGCATAGAGCACTCCAATGGACACAATGCCTGTCGCACTTAACGATGCACCGCCAAAATACCAAATAAGCGCCACATATGCTAAATTTCGCAGCAGGTTAACCAAGTTATGTGAAAGAAGTGAATTTAAATGGAGCATCTTTCGCTGATACCGAAAGTGATTGTTGTTCAGTTCATCAAATTCCTCTTTCGTCGCTTTCTCATGACGAAACGCTTGAATAATGGTCATCCCCTGAATGGCTTCATTTAACTTGGCATTGATTTCACTGATGATCGAACGAATTCGGTGATTGTACACGGATGCAAACTTTCTGTAAGTCATCGACCATAGGAAAATAATCGGTACTGCTACCAAACAAATAAGTGCCAGCTTCACATTTAATAAAAACATGGCAATGTAAATCCCAATCATGTAAATGGCACTCGTCACAAAATTAGCAAGGACTGTGACATATAGGTCACGAATGGTTTCCGTGTCATTGGTGATTCTCGCGACAACCTTTCCAGCCGGTAAATTATCAAAATATCGGATCGGCAGCGTTTGGATGTGCTCAAAGACGTCTACCCTCATTTTTTGAATAATTCGATTTGCAATCCTCTGGAGCAAGTAATGCTGCCCATACTGAAAGAAAATCGCAACGATGAGCAGCCCTAGATAAAATAGAACAAGCTGCACCAAACCACTGATTTCTGGCTGATAAAAAGCAAAAATCTCTTCTTTTGATAAGCGCTGTACCTCATAAGTCTCACGCTCGTTCCCATTATCAATGGTGAGCTGATCTCCCGATATCTTTCTGTTTCCATCAAAACGAATCGGCTCATTCACAAAATAGTAACCGAACCCGACTTGCACCACATTGATTTGCTTTCCAGATTCCATTCCATTGTTTAATCGATCGCTTCGTATATAGTTATTTCCCTGGTAATAAACGGTTTTGTCTGTCTTTTCATTGACTTCGACATACGGTTTTTCTACACCTAAAATATGATCATCAATCATTTTCTTCCCAATAAACGGTCCTGTCAGCTCAGCACCAACTGCAATCATTAGAAAGATTAAGGCAACAGACAGTACTTTCTTATATAGGAGTGCGTAGGCAAGGAGTCTTCTTCCTGTTGTCATGCCTCATCCCCTCCTTCCAGCTGATTTGTCAGCTGCTGACGCAAAAATTGTTCTTTATACCACCCATCCTGCTGGATGAGCTCGTTGTGAGTGCCCTTTTGGACAATGCGTCCTTCTTCCATGACAAGAATGAGATCCGCATGTTCAACAGCTGATAGGCGATGAGTCGTAATAAACGTCGTTTTGCCATGACGGTTTTGTCTTAGATTTTCTAGGATAGCGGTTTCTGTTTTTGCATCTACCGCAGACAATGAGTCATCCAGAATTAAAATGTCTGGATCAATTAATAAAGCACGTGCAATGGATATTCGCTGTTTTTGTCCGCCTGACAGCGCAACACCTTTTTCCCCAACCATGGTCTCCAGACCCTCCGGCAAAAGGCGTAGATCCTTTTCAAAGTAAGCATCTTTGATTGCTTGTGCTAACTCATCTTGTTTCGCGTCCCGATGACCAAAGCGCATATTATGTTCGACACTTTTTGAGAAAAGAATATGATCCTGAGGTACGTATCCGATCCATTGAAATAACTGATCTAATTCAATGTCTTGGATTGGAACACCTGATAGCAATATTTGCCCATCACCTGCCGGGTACTGGCGCAGAAGCTGTTTGACAATGGTCGTTTTGCCGCTTCCCGTTTTGCCTGTAATCCCAATCGTCTGCCCTTTTCGAACGGTAAAGGACACATCAATGAGATTATCTTTAGGTGAAGTTGGATACCTGAATGTCACGTGATCAAACTCAATATCTCCAGGCTCTTGTAACGTTTTCGGCTGAGCAGCGTTTGTTACGTCCGGCTTGTAGCTGAGTGTATGATTCAACCGGTCTAACGACGCATTTCCTCTTTGCATAATATTAATCAATTCGCCGATCGCAAACATTGGCCAGATCATCATGCCAAGATAGACGTTAAATGCAACAAGCTCCCCAATGGTTAAATCACTTTGAAATACGAGATAGGCTCCGTAGCCGATTCCGATTAAGTAGCTGATCCCCACAAGTAATTTCACTGTCGGTTCAAACAAGGAATCAATGATCGCCACTCGCATGTTTTTTTGGAATACATCATCTGTCATTTCGCGAAAGCGTTCGACATCTTGTTTCTCCTGTACAAAAGACCGAATGACTCGAACGCCTGCCACTGATTCAAGAACACGATCGTTCATATCACCAAATGCATCCTGAGCGACAGTAAAGCGCTCATGGATTTTGCTGCCATAAAACGCAATTAAGAGCGCCATCAGCGGCATAGGGATAATCGCCATTAAGGTTAATTTCCAGCTAATTGTCAGCCCCATCGTAAAGAAGATCATCAGCATATAAGCAGTGGAATCAACCAAGGTCAGAACGCCAAAGCCTGTCGTTAAGGCCACAGCATTTAAATCGTTTGTTCCTAATGCCATTAAGTTACCGGTTTTTTTCTTTTCATAAAAGGTCGGTGTCATCTTCAGCAAGTGGCGCATCAGTTTCCCGCGCATCACACGCTCCATGACATTTGCGCCGCCAAATAACTGATACATCCAAAAATATGTAAGTGTATAGACGACGACACCGAGTAAGCAAAAAATGGTCACATAAAACAAAATACTGGATGTTGTAAATTGACCAGAACGAATGTCATCCACTGCCTGGCCAAGGTATCTTGGTGGCAGCATTTCAAGTACATTCACAATGAGCAGAAGCGTAATAGCGATTGTATAACGCCTCCACTCTTGTTTAAAGAACCAGCCTAATTTCGCAAATACTGAAAACATGTTTGTCTCTCCTTTTCAAGCTAGCCGCTTTCTAAATTTTCCTGTGTGTCACCTTGCTTTGTTTTTTGAGTTTTTGTCATTTGTCTTGATTTTGGCATGTTCACATGCTTTCACTCCTCTTCATTTATTCGTTGATCTCCATCCCATTATTTCGAAATGCGAAATGAATACAACAAAAAAAGAGGCCACCAGCTTACTGGTACGCCTCTTTTCGTCATGTAAAAAAGGCGCATGTTGACAAATACGCAACATACGCCTTGATTCATCCGATCAATTGGAACATACGAGTTCCTTTTCAATGACCAATGAAGGTGTAATTGTCACGTGAATCAACCCATTCATGCAGTTTGATTTCATTCTTCCAATGTTGCACATGACATTTCCTCCTTTTGGCTCTTGAATCTTTTTTTATCTTATAGTGGCTGTCACTATTTTGTCAATAAATATTTTTCAATAAAGGAAATTTTCTAACAAAAATCATTCTCCCTCATGTGTATCTTTTTCTATTAACGGGTATACCATGAGTGTAAAGACTCCTTTTGAAAGGAATGAGGACATTGTTTCAAGCTGATCGGATGGTCGTTGCGTTTGATGGACATGAAGACAGTAAGAAAGCATTAAAAAAGGCAATCGCTTTAGCCAAAACCTTACATGCCAAGCTGACCGTTGCCTATGCCCATGATGGCAAAACAGGCAGACAGATGTTTGATGCACCGCGCCCAATGACTGGTGGAGCTTATATCGGCGGCGGTACGGCAGATCTTCAAACACCCCCTGTGTATGTACCTCATGATGAACAGCAAAGTCCCTTGATTTTTGAAGACCATACAGAAGAGGTCGTTGCGGAAGCACGAATGCTTTTAAATGAGGAGCAGTTTGAGGCTGCCATTGAAATTGTGGAGGGAGAACCAGCAGAAGCGATTATCGAATATGCTGAGGAAATATCAGCAGACCTCATCGTCATGGGAGCACGTGACCAAAGCAGATTGAAAAAAATGCTGTTTGGCAGTGTGAGTGAAAAGTTATCAGCAAAATCAGATATCCCTGTGCTTATTGTGAAATAAATGCATCACAAAAGGCTGTAAACATTGGTTTACAGCCTTTTTTATTTATGAAGAGATCGATGCTTCACTTTCATGTTTAATTTTTTGCTGGAAGCCTTCCTGTACGCGCTTTGTCAGCTCTCCTGGAACGCCTTCCCCTACTGGCTCGCCGTCTATTTCAACAATCGGAATAACTTCAGCCGTCGTCGAGCTAATGAAGATTTCCTGAGCGCGAAGCAGTTCTTCTTTGCTTATTCGAGTTTCTTCAACAGTACATCCTTCTTCCTTACATACCTCCAGCAGCTTTCTACGGGTAATGCCGTTTAAAATGAAATTATTTGCAGGATGCGTGCGAATCACGCCATCAATCACGGCATATACATTCGAGGAGGTTCCCTCGGTCACAAAACCGTCTCTTATCAGGATTGCTTCAAACGCACCCGCTTCAGATGCTTTCTGCTTTTCCATGATGTTATATAAAAGGTTTAAGCTTTTGATATCACACCTTAACCAGCGAAGATCCTCAGATAATATGGCCTTTGCACCAGCTTTCTGCTCTTGAACAGGCTTTTTCACCTGGAACGTATATGCCGTGATTTGAGGAGTGAGAGAATCACTATATTGATGTTTACGAGGTGCGACACCCCGCGTGACTTGAATGTACACACCGCCATCTGTTAATTGATTGTGAGCGACGAGCTGTTGTAACTTTTCTTCCATATCAGATACTGTACCTTGCAGATGAATACCAATTTCCTTTGCACTTTTGAACAGACGCTCTGTATGCTCCTTTAACGTAAACAAAGTACCATTGTATACTCGGATGACCTCATAGACTCCGTCACCAAATTGATAGCCTCTGTCCTCAATATCAACATGTGCATCCTTTTTTTCAATGAAATCTCCATTGTACAATACTTTCATATGGAATCTCTCCTTCGCTTTGCATTAATGGTTGAATCTGATGCTATCTTAGCGGATAAATGGGTTCGTTTCAATGATTATTCAGAATTATTTCACATCATATGAATTGGATAACCTTTCATTGTAACAAATATAGATTCATAACCAAAAAGATTCCAATTTTTTAGCATCTTCTATATTCATAGGCTCTTTTTTCCTGTATACTGACACCATATAAACATGACAAAAAACAGCGAAAAAAGACAGAATCTACTACATGATTCGACACAAATTTTTGATTTATTGGAGCGATTGTAATGCAACGGGTTAAAAAAAAACAGACACCTTCAAACACAATGCTGCTCTCAAAGGCGATTGGTTTTGTCATTCTGACACTAATCCTCTTTTTTATTTGGGATATGTCCAAAACCAATATGCAGGCAGCAGATCAGCCGGCGAAATTGTCTGCGAGCAGTCAATTTAGGGACACAAGCACTAGTATGAAAGCAAAAGATGATTCTAGGAAAACATTAGATGCACATTTTAAGATCGATTCTAATAAACATGTAACGGATCAAACAATCTTTTTAACCTTTGATGATGGTCCATCAGCGACTTCAAATCAGCTGTTAGATGTGCTAAAGGCGCAAAAAGTGAAGGCTACGTTCTTTATGCTCGGGCCGCAGATTAAAGAACATCCGGCAGCTGTGAAAAGACTCCATCAAGAAGGTCATCAATTAGGGCTTCATGGTATTACCCATGATGTGAAACGCTTTTATCAAAAAAGTGATTCTCCTGTTAACGAGATGAAGGAAGATCAGCGCATTTTGGCTTCTGTCACAGGTGAGTATACCCATCTTGTAAGAACACCTTATGGCAGCACCCCCAATTTAACCGATCAGCAAAAAGCACGTTTAAAACAAAAAGGCTTTGTCTACTGGGACTGGACCATTGACAGTCTGGACTGGAAATATAAAAGCTCAAAATATGTACCAGAGGTATTAAATCAGCTGCAAGTGCTGGAGACAAAATATCCAAAAGAACCAAAAATCATCTTAATGCACGATCAGCCGGCAACAGCAAAATACTTAAGCAGCTTAATCACGCAGCTAAAGGCGAAGGGCTATACATTTGAAGTCCTTGATGAAACAATGAAGCCGCTGCAGCAATAAGTGGTTTTCCCATGATCAATGTGACCAATAAAACCAATGTTAATAGTTGGTTTAGTAAGTCTAGTTACTTTTCTGTCACTGTGTTAACCTACTAAATTGAATTGATGAAACAAGAAGATCAAAAGAAAAGCCTCCTATTTTCAAAGGGGGCTTTTTTGCTGCATGAATTATCACACAGGTTGATGCAATACGGCATCTGTGGTGTCCGTCCACGAGTCGATTTAATCTGTTAGTTGTTTTCGCTATCATACCTTGCTTCACTACAAATTGTAGGGGAAATAAACCACATGTTTAAGGTTGATCACCTGTCAACCTGTCTTCTTCAATAAATAAAAAGAAAGTTTATATATAAATCTACAAATCTGTTTAGATGCATAACGTATTCCCCTAACCCCTTCCAATTTAATCCTTCATAGTCATTCCTATCTTATACAATTGAAGAAGTTGCTGAGCCATAAAAGCAGGTGAATCTTTAAACTGATTTTCTCTCCAATAATGAATAACTCCTAGTTGGGCTGATGTCATATAGCTTAAGTAAATATCTTGAGAAACAGATGAATCAATGTCATCTGCTTTAACAACCTCCAAACCTTTTCGAGTATGTTTTCTAATAATCCCTTCTAACTTCTTAGCAAATACAGAAGGACCATATTCTCCGAGCATGATGTTATAAAATTTACTATGGGTATAGATGTTTTCAAACATTCGTTCAAAGATATTTTGAAGCATTGTTAAGCTAAATTCTGTTGTTTTCTCTCCCGAAGGCTTATTTGCAATGGCTTTTTCCAAGTCATCTAATATTTCTTTGATGCTCTGTTCTTGTAAGTGCTGTTTATCTTTATAATGAGCATAAAATGTAGAGCGGTTTATATCTGCTCTTTCTGTAATATCATTAACAGATATAGCGTGCATATTCTTTTCTTCTAGTAAAGAAAGGTATGCAGAAATAATGGCTTTTCTCGTTTTCAAAACACGTCGATCTAACTTTTTCATTTCTCATTGAACTCCTACTTTTGAATTATTTTAAAAATTTAAACGACAATAATTGTAAAAAACGTTGTTTAAACCACATTTTATGGAAAATTAATGGTTGTTGGATAGCAGCTTAATTAGATAATATAAACTAACACTTTGAATTTTAACATACAAAGTGTTGTTTTAATATTGTTTAGGAGGAATATGTAATGTCAGATTTACACGTATTAATTGCAGGCGGCGGCATTGGAGGGCTGTGTCTAGGGCAGCACTTAAAGAAAGCAGGCATTAGCTTTTCCATATATGAGCGCGAAGATGAAGTATCTAAAAATGGATATCGCTTGCATATGAATATGGATGGTGGCGAATCGCTTCGTGCTGCTCTTCCAGAAAACTTGTATGAGTTGTATGTACAGACGTCTAGAAAAAATCCACGTCGTGAAATGGCTGTATTAATAGATGAACAAATGAATGAAATAGGTGTTCGTCCACATATTGGAGCTCCAAACGATGAAAAATTCCCCCATACAGCTGTAAATCGAAAAACATTATGCCAAATTTTACTGAGTGGCATTGAAAAACATGTTCATTTCAACTCAGTTGTTACAGGATTTGAACAGAATAAACAAGGAGTAACATTATTTTTAGCTGACGGTACGGTTGCCAAAGGGGACATATTAGTAGCAGCAGATGGCATCAATTCAGCTGTTCGCTATCAGCTTATGCCTCACGTCCAACCAATAGATACAAATGCTAGAGCAATTTATTCTAAATCTCCTCTTACCAAAGAGATCAGACAGACATTACCAGACATCTTATTTGATGGTTTCATCATGGCGGCAGATTCAAATGACACACTTATGGCAATTGGACCGTTTGAGCCAAGACGTACAGTAGACGAAGCTGCTAAGGAACTAGCACCTAAATCTACTATTGAGTCTGTTGATGATTATGTCATGATTACACTGGGAATTCCACAATACTTAAGTGCATCAGACAGAGAATCTCCTCTGAAACTTCATCAGATGATGGTTGATTTAACAAAAGATTGGCATCCTATTTTACGAGGTCTCGTTGAACGCATTGACCCTCATACTGTAGCAGCGCTTTCCGTTCGTGCAATAGAACCAATAGATCCTTGGGAGACTAGTCGTGTTACATTGATTGGTGATGCCATCCATGCTATGCCACCAAGCTTCGGCGCTGGTGCAAATTTAGCTTTGCGAGATGCTCGTATTTTAGCAGAGCAAATTGTAACTGTTCATAAACAGAAAGCTGATGTATATAATGCGATTTCTCAATATGAAAAAGCTATGAGAGCTTATGACTACCCAATTTTCGAGATGTCAGCAAACCAAAATGAAGCTCGAAAATTTAATAAAACACACTAGTAGTTTAGATAAATCCTGTACTTTATTGTTTCTAAAATTTCACTATAATAAAGGATATCTAGGGTTATACTATAGCGTTTACTATTAGACAAGTAGTTTCTTCTATCGTAATCTCAGATACGAATGAAATAATAAATGAATAATTAATTGAACTACTGAAAATTCTTAAATGGCAAATACATTAGAATGAATGTACACACCAAAAAGAAAAACTCCCTATCTTACATAAGGAGTTTTTCTTTTTGGTTCTTGTATTTTTATTTAATTAATGTCTACACGTTTTATAAAGAATGCATAGATTAATGCGAGAACTACAATAAATAATACAAATATAAAGCCGTTCTGAATTCCTGCCGTGATGGCTTCAGGGATGTGTATTGGATTTGTAGGGTCTTTGGTAGCTGCTAAGTATGCTTGCTGCCCCGAAGACATAATACTTACTGAAACGGCTGTTCCAATCGCACCAGCTATTTGTTGAAGGGTATTCATGATAGCTGTTCCACTAGGATAATATTTCTTAGGCAGCTGATTCAATCCGTTTGTTTGAGCTGGCATCATAATCAAGGCAATCCCAATCATCAAGGAGATATGAAGTAGAACCATCACTGTTAACGTAGTTGTTGTCGTAACATTGGATAAAAACCATACTACAATAATAGTTATTAAAAACCCAGGAATGACAAGCCATTTGGGGCCAAAGCGATCAAATAATTTACCAATAACAGGAGACATCAAGCCGTTGATGATTCCACCTGGAAGTAGAGTAAGACCGGCCACAAATGCGGAAAGCGTCATACCTGCTTGTAAGTACATTGGTAAAAGTAACATCGACGACATAATAAGCATAAAACAAACGAATACAAGTACAACACCTAGGGTAAACATTGGATATTGGAAAGCACGTAAATTTATCATAGGCTGTTCCATTTTTAGTTGGCGCCAGCAGAATAAGATTAATGCGATCACTCCAATAATTAGCAATCCTATTACTTTTGGGCTTCCCCATCCTTCTGGTCCTTCTCCAGCACTACTAAATCCAAATACCGTACTACCAAAACCGATTGTTGATAATACAATGGATAAAATATCAATCTTCGGTTTTGTTAATTCGGAAACGTTCTCCATATAAAAAATACCTGCTAGTAATCCTATAATTAAAAAGGGTAAACAAATCCAAAAAATCCAGTGCCAGGTTAAATCTTCGAGAATTAATCCGGAAAACGTAGGGCCAACAGCTGGCGCGAACATAATCACTAGCCCAATCATCCCCATTGCCCCACCACGTTTTTTTGGAGGAATAATAATCAAAATCGTATTAAACATTAAAGGTAATATTAATGCAGTACCTATCGCTTGGAAAATACGAGCCACCATTAGCACTTCAAAACTAGGAGCCATTGCAGCAATAACGGTGCCAATAATAGAAAAAACTAAAGAAGTAATAAATAATTGTCTTGTGGTAAACCATTGTTGTAAAAGTCCTGAAACAGGAACCAAAATACCTAATGTTAATAGATATCCAGTTGTTAACCATTGAATCGTAGTCGCATTAGTATGGAAAACATCAATTAATGTATTTAATGCAATATTTAAAGCTGTTTCACTAAATAGTCCAATAAAAGCACTGATTAAAAATGCAGCAAAAATTGGAATAACTTTATACTCTTTACCTGTAACTTCAGGCGCCGAGACATTTGTGTTTGTACTCAAATAAAATCTCCCTTTCTTCTTCCCTCTCATCTTTCATTAGTGTGTATAAATGAAAAAATAGAGAAGTCTCCTATAATCATTTTCGAAACTAAAGAGTTCCGAAAATGATTATAACACAAATACGGTACTTTAAGGTACCGTATTTACTAAAAATTTTTTTTGTGTTCAAATAGATGTAGTGCATAATAAAGAAAAAGGAGTTTTCAGAATGGATAGAGAATGTATGAAAGCCAAAGAGCGAGGCCGGCCGATAGATCCGGATAAGAATGATCTCATATTGGAAACGACACTGAACATATTAACTGACATTGGCTTCTTAAATTTGACCATGGATAAAATAGCGAAAGAAGCTAAAGTAAGTAAAGCTGCTATTTATCGAAGATGGAGTTCAAAAGAAGAACTTGTCTTGGAGGCAGTAAAACGAATTGATCCCTTTAAAAACGGTTCTATTTCTTTGCCGATAGAAGGGGCTGAATTACCCCTTAGAGAACAATTAGTTAATTTGCTATGCCATAGCTTTGTAAGGGGTAATAAACGACATGAGTATTTTACGACGATCCTTTTTGCAGCCCTCCCTCATGCAAGCATAAAGAATAAGGATTTATATAGAGAATTTATTTTGAACTTACAAAAAGCAATTGAAACGATCGTGCAACCTTTTTTAGGCACTGAGACATTAGAGGAAAAGGGAAGCATATTAGTTGATACGATTCTTGGATTATTTTCACATCGCATCATATTAATTGATCAACCAATAAGTAAGAGTTACATTGAGAAAATTGTTGATAAGATTATATTACCTTCAATAGTAGTTATATAAGTAAGGTATGATAGCTACTGATCATTCTAGAAAACAACTAGCAGAATAAATCGACTCGTGGACGCATGACCAAAGATACCGCATTGCATCAACCTATGAATTCATGCAGTAAAAAGCCCCCTACGAAAATAGGGAGCTTTTCTATTTGTCGTGTATTCGATATGAAAAGTCAAAAATCGGCACCTGTTGGATGCGGGTTTTTTAATGATTTATAAAGCTTTCACGAGATCGCCAATTCGCTCATGAAAGACAAGATCAAAAAGCGGATCGAATTCTGTTTCACTCAAATTCATCATCACCATGAAGATGGAAGGATCATGAGCTGCGTCTTCTGGAATATATCTTGCTGGCGCTACCTCCAGGGAAGTCCCCATGACGAGCAGCATGTCCGTTTTCTGAAGTGATGCCTCCACTTGGTCTAAATGTTTGACCATATCTCCAAAAAGAACAACATCTGTTTTTAGCACACGTCCACACGTACTGCCATCAGAGGAAACCCTTTGACAGACAGGCACCTCTTCTTTTAACAAATAAGGCAAATCATATACCGCCTGGCACGATGGACAAGTAGCCGTTTGAATGGAGCCATGGAGTTCATATACGTGCTGGCTTCCCGCCTTTTTATGAAGACCATCAATATTTTGGGTGAAAATATCCACATGCTTCCCTTGTTGCTCAAGGCTGGCTAAAAAGATGTGCCCGCTATTTGGCTCGTATTCCCCGCTCATTTTCATCTGAAACAATTCCTTAAATTTCGGCCAAAATTGATGAGGATTTGATAAAAAGTAGGACCGGCTCATCGCCTCCATGCGAGAAGTATCTTCCGTCCACAATCCACCCGTTGATCTAAAATCAGGAATACCCGATTCTGTACTCATACCTGCACCTGAGAGTACTGTGATATGTGAAGCCTGCGATATTCTCTCTCTTAGCGCTTCCACCTTTTTTTGATCCACGTACCATTCCTCCTTTATTCACCCAGCTGTTTCTCGCCTTTTTGTTTCATATAAATGGTCTGTCCAGGGAAAGCAAATTCTACACCTTCTTCGTGGAAAATATCTATGATGCGATAGTTAATGTCCTGCTTAATATCAAGGTTTTCAGACCAAGCTGTCGTGTTTGTATAAAAGTTGAAAAACAAGTTCAAATAGCTGTCTGCCAGTACATCGAGATTCACCATAATCGTCTCCTTATGCACACCATCATGCTCGTGAAGCATCTGTTTGAGACGCTTAATACACTGATCAATGTTTTCCTTTGGTGTATTGTAGGAAACGCGAACAGAAAACGTAATCTGACGTTTATTCATTCTCGTCCAGTTTGTGATTGGCTCCTTAGAAAGCGTAGAATTCGGAACGGTCACAACGGCTTCAGCAGGTGTTCGAAACTTTGTGCTTCGAAATGTAATATCTTCAACAGTCCCAAGAACACTTGGTGTCTCCACAAAGTCGCCCATCGTAAAAGGCTTCTCTGTAATGATGACAATCCCTCCAAAAAAGTTAGCTACTGTATCCTGCGCAGCCAGCGCAAAGGCTAGACCACCTAAACCAAGACCTGCCACAAGTCCATTGACATCATAATTAAATTCTTGTGCAATGATACTAATACTTAGTGCGATAATAATGAAACGAAGTACCTTTGATAAAAACGGTGCTAAAATATCATCCATTTCTAATTCAAATTTCGAATTGACCTTTTGAAATAAGAAGGAAGATGCTGCGGTTAAATTACAAAGTCCCCACGTCAGCATCAATATAATGGAGGATCTATACAATTTAATGATGACATCCATATGATGCTCAAAGTATGGTGCCTGTCTTAACGCAAAATATAAACCAAGTGCCACGAAAAACAGTCTGGCTGGTTTTTCAAATGCCACAACGATTTGGTTAATGACCTCCGTCTTCGACCGATTTGTCAGCCTAAACAGAAGTTGAAACAAATACTTCGTAAATACTTTCCGAAGCAATAAAAAAAGCAATAAAATACAAAGGCTAATTCCAATTTGGATCGCAATATCTACTGTAAAATATGTATCCATCCATTTTTGTGTAAACATGTCTGTCTCTCTCCTTTAAAACAATCCTCTCTAGTTTATAATATAACCTTCGTTCATGTCCTCTCTTAAATGTCTGACCTCTACATAAAAAGCCTCGGGAATAATCCCGAGGCATGATGTTCAAATATGAAATTTTGGCTAGAGACATATCGACGGGCAGCAAACTACTTTTTCTTCTGAGCCTGATCAAGGAGAGTCGCTTTAAACATTTCAGCATCCGTTTCGGCCTTAATACGTTCTTCCACTCTAATTCTCCCTTTACCCAATCATCTCGCCTCCTTTTCATCATTATAAAACATCAGAATTTTCAGTCAACATGACGAAAGCACTAATATTTTGACGAACGCTGACGATTTGGACAAAATTGATCGAAGAAAAAATGATGTAGTTCAGATTTACTCAATAAGAGCTTGGGATATTCCTGCAACTTTTCACCTTTTATACACGATGCTTTCTCACCACAAGCCATGTTCCATTACATACAGCTCTCCCTCGTTCCATATAGTAAATAAGGAAAAACAGCAAAAATTTGATATGATAAGACCAGAACTTATGTCAGGAGCTGGAGCATGTGTATATTATCGCACATAGAGGGTCATCAAGCGCTGCCCCAGAAAATACAATCGCCGCATTTGATTTAGCTGTTCAGCAGGGTGCGGATTATATTGAGTTAGACGTCCAGCTGACAATGGATCAGCACGTAGCCGTTATCCATGATGATACCGTTGATCGAACGAGTAACGGAAGCGGATTAGTGAAAAGTTATACACTTGATCGGCTGAAGAAACTGGATGCAGGAAGCTGGTTTGATTCTCAGTACGCCAACGAACGAATTCCCACCTTACAGGAAATCCTTCAAAGGTACAGTCAGCGTGTCGGGATACTGATTGAGATCAAGCATCCAAAACGGCAGATTGGGATTGAAAAAGCAGTTGTCGACATCATCAACCGGTTTGCCTATTCCCGTCACATCATGGTTCAATCTTTTGATGCCAATGCCCTTCAAAGAGTCAAAGCTTACGCCCCTTCTCTTCGAACGGCTTTTATTATAAAACCCTCTGCCTTCAAACTGACGAAAAGGAAATTAGCGGAGTACAGCTCCTTTGCGGATTGCCTTAATATGAAGAAAACGCTGATCAACAGATGGTGGATTGATCGCATCCACTCATTTGGAATGGATGTCTTTGTATGGACAGTGAATGACCAAAAAACAGCCGACAGGATCAAAACATATCCCATTGATGGAGTGGTGACGGATCACCCGCCATTTTTTCTAAAGGAGAAATGATGTAAATGAAAGCATATCTCGCCGTATTTATCGGTGGACTGGTTGGTACCCTTTGTAGATATGAACTTAGCCAGTCCTTTGTCAGCCACACATTCCCCTATGCAACGCTGATTGAAAACATTATAGGCAGTCTGCTTCTTGGCTTTTCAACAGGGTATTTTATGTTTCGGAAGGGAAAAAAATATCTTGCTGCTTTAATCGGAACAGGATTTTGTGGTGGTTTTACGACAATGTCCACTTTTTCTAAAGAAACAGTTCTCTTATTACAGGATGGACTGTTCACATCAAGTGTCATGTACATTCTACTCTCAGTGATTGCTGGAGTGGGCGCTGCCTTATGTGGACTGATCACCGCTCAGCACCTCTTTCAACAAAATGAGCAGCCGAAAGGAAGCAGATAAATGATTGTATTGTATACAGCTGTTGCTGGCGGGATAGGCAGTGCCCTTCGTTTTTTCCTCAGTCAATCGATTCAGAAAACCAAGTTTCATACTCGTTTTCCGTTTAGTATTATTCTCATCAACTTACTCGGCGCAGCCGGTTTAGGTTTACTGACAGGTGCAGTGACTAACAATGATCCGCTGCTTATGATCATTGGGACTGGTTTTTTCGGTGGTTTTACAACATTCTCTACATTTAGTGTAGAGGCTGCGTCCATGCTGCATGAGCGGCAAATTGGACAGCTTGCTGTCTACTTATTGGTCACCATCATCGGGTCTTTATGTCTGTTTGCTGCGTTTTATCAAATAGGACAGCATCTTTTTTAAATATTGGTGATGGCGGCTAAGCTGATGAGCAACTGATCCATGAGCTGGCGCTTCATCAAAAAGAGTGTTTTTTCACTATAGCCGATTTCCATTGCACATTTTGCCATCCGCCAATCTCGAAAATATTTATAATCGATGAGCTGCTGCTCTATTTCATCCAACTCTTTTAATGCCGTTTCAATACAAGCAACGATGAGTTCATACTGACTTTTTTGCTCTTCTAACTTTTTCCGTGTCATGTGATCGAGATGATGCGGGCTTCTTTTTTCAAGCTGCCTTTCGATATTTAAGATCGCTGCTTGATAATTTTTGAAATTCTTTAAATGAAACTCAATTCGTTTCATTGAGGTTTTTTTCTCCGTGATACTTGCTGTTTCGTACCAAAGCATGTCCATCCCCCTTTATCGAACGTTTGTTCTTATTATATATCGAACATATATTCGTTTAAAAGAGACTAAATACCTAAAAAAACCTTGAGCTTATTTTTCGCTCAAGGTCATTTCGTTTACTAGCAGCGGCTCCTTTATATCAAGCCCAGTGCGTGCACTGCCTTTTTCTGCCGATGTGACACCTTTTTTTAAATCAATCTTTTTAACGTAACGTCCATCCATTTCCAGCACTTTCATTCGAATATCATCAAGATAGATGGATTGTCCTTCTCTAATATCAATATTCTCTTTTAAGATGAGCCCGCCGATTGTATCAATTTCCTCATCATGATATGAAATCTCGATCAAATCTTGAACTTCATCCAATCTCACTTTGCCATCTAAAACATAATGATGATCGGCTCTTTTTTGAATAACTGGCTGCTCATCTTCATCGAATTCATCTCGAATATCTCCGACAATCTCTTCTAAAATATCTTCCGTTGTGACAAGCCCAGACGTTCCGCCATATTCGTCAGTTAAGATCGCCATATGCATTCGATCACGCTGCATCTTGACGAGAAGCTCTTGAATAGGAATCGTGTCGATGACCTCAATCACTGGATATATATAATCTTGAATTTTCAGTTGATCTTTTTCTCCTTGATACACAAGATCTGCAAAGAGCTGCTTTTTGTTCAGCATGCCGATAACATGGTCTTTATCTCCTGAAAACACAGGGAAACGTGTATACTTTTCCTGCGTCATGATGGCGAGGATATCATCTAACGGCATATCTTCTGGAATCGCACAAATTTCTCTGCGCGGTATCATGATCTCTCTGGCAATTCGATTATCGAAATCGAAAATCTTGTTCATATAATTATATTCTGATGGGTTGATTTCCCCATTTTTTAAGCTCTCAGATAATAAAATCTTCAATTCCTCTTCAGAATGGGAATGTTCTTTTTCAGACCCCATATCGATGCCCATCATTTTAGTTAACAAACGGGCTGACCCGTTTAACACATAAATGAAAGGGAACATAAGGATATAAAATGCATGCAGCGGGCCTGACAGCCATAGCGTCATTTTTTCCGCCTTTTGAATGGCAAGCGTTTTTGGTGCAAGCTCACCTACAACTACATGCAAAAAGGTAATAATAGAGAACGCAAGTGTTGCTGAGATCAGGCTGATTGCTGAATCAGGAATGTTTGTCAAACCAAAACCTCGAACCAAAAGTTCTTTCACAGCCGGCTTACCAATCCACCCTAAACCAAGGGATGTCACTGTAATACCGAGCTGACAGGCTGACAAATATTCATCTAGCCTTGATGTCACCTTTTTCGCCATGATGGCCTTTTTGGACCCTTCGGCAACAAGCTGATTAATTCTTGAACTTCTCACCTTTACTATGGCAAATTCAGATGCAACAAAGAAAGCTGTTAAAGCAATCAAAACACCGACTATACTCAGATTAACAATATCGTCCATTTAACCTTGCTCTTTCTTAGAAGAACAAGGAGTCACCTCCTGATTGATGATGTTATGTTTTGCAAAACGGTTAACTGATTAAATAAGACGACTTTGAGGGCCCCACTTAACCACCTCCGGTTCACGTAAAATTCCGCCTCTCTACATATATATGAAACGGTATTCATTTTATCTTACCATAAATAATCTGAAAATTCCTGTATCATCATGCTGTTTTTGACATGACTGACTAAATTGAGGGAAATCCTCCTCTGTTTCTTCTTATTGGCAGGAAATATGAACAATTAACTTGTGTTTCAGACTAGAATTATATTAAACTATTTTCATAAACTATAACGTGACGGTTAGGAGGAGATGTTCAGATGGGGCTGAGAAAAAGTATCGTATTGGTGAACTAGCACAGATTGCACAGGTAACGAAACGAACTGTAGATTATTATACAAATCTAGGTTTGCTTGCGCCTGTTAGATCTTGCTCAAACTATCGTTATTACGATGAATATGCTTTAAAACGATTACAATTAATCGTTCTTTGCAAACAGCAGAGATTGGCTCTTTCTGACATCAAATCCAGATTAGATGAACAATTTCCTTCTCAAAAGGAAGATCATGATGAACTTGTCCATTTAACCTCTGATATCGATCGGATGAATGAGCATATGGACCGCATTTTGGCACGTTGTAAGCAGCTTCAGCCAGAACAACGTGAAAAACTAAAAGAACAGCTTACTCCTGAAAAAATGACGGCTGTCCAATCATTTTTACTGCTGTTAAGTTAAAATTTTTACTAAACAGGAGGTGTTACCTTCGTTCTCAAAGTCAGAACGAAGGCCTTAATTGGACATAGTTAATTTACTCATAGTTGCTTTACTTATAGCTTTAACCGCGTTTTTCGTTGCATCAGAGTTTGCGATCATTCGCTTAAGAAGCTCAAGAATTGATCAGTTAATCGCAGAAGGTAATAAAACAGCAGTTGCTGTCAAGCATGTAACGACTCACCTTGATGAGTACCTATCAGCCTGTCAGCTTGGTATTACCATTACCGCCCTTGGTATTGGTTGGTTAGGGGAAGAAACAATTGCACATATGCTTGCTCCACTATTTGTAGAGCTGTCCATTCCTCAATCAGCTAGTTCTATTGTCACTTTTATTATTGCGTTTAGTATCATGACGTTTTTACACGTTGTCGTTGGAGAGCTTGCACCAAAAACGCTTGCCATTCAAAAGGCGGAGCAAGTATCCCTTCTATTTGCTAGACCACTGATGATCTTTTACAAAGTGATGTTCCCGTTCATTTGGGTATTAAATGGTTCTGCTCGTTTGTTAACAAAAGCGTTTGGTCTTCAGCAAGTATCTGAGCATGACATGGCGCATTCTGAAGAAGAATTGCGGATTATTTTATCAGAGAGCTATAAGAGCGGCGAGATTAACCAGTCTGAATTCAAATATGTAAATAAAATTTTCGAATTTGATGACCGTCTGGCGAAAGAAATTATGATTCCTCGTACTGAAGTTGTCAGCTTCCCTCATGATATTACCATTGAGGAAATGTTGAAGGTAACAAAGGTAGAAAAATATACACGTTATCCAATTGAAGATGGCGACAAAGACAACATTATCGGTGTTCTAAATATTAAAGAGGTTCTCACTGCCTGCATTAGCGGTGAGTGTTCTACAAGTGATACGATCGAAAAGTTTGTGAATCCGATTATTCATGTGATTGAAACGGTTCCTGTTCATGATTTATTGCTCAAAATGCAGCGTGAACGTGTACACATGGCCATTTTATCTGATGAATATGGCGGTACAGCAGGTCTTGTCACTGTTGAAGACATTCTTGAAGAAATCGTCGGTGAAATTCGTGATGAGTTCGACATTGATGAAATCAACGAAGTGCGTAAACTTGGAGAAGACCATTACATCTTTGATGGCAAGGTCCTTGTTGATCAAGTCAACCTGCTATTAGGTATACAGCTTGATAATGAAGAGGTCGACACAATCGGCGGCTGGTTCCTTACTCAGAAATATGAAGTAGAGAAAAATGACGCTATTCGTGAACAAGGCTATGAATTTATCATTAATGAAGTCGATGGACACCATGTGGCATACATCGAAGTAAAAAAGTTAAATGAACAATTATTAGAAGCAGCTGAAGAAGGCGCTTCTTAATAAAAAAACGACCCTTGCCTAAGCAAGCGGTCGTTTTTCTTATGACTTTTCAATTAATTGAGCTTCTAGCTCTTTGATTCTCGTGTTTAATACTTCCGTCATGGCACCTAGTCTTTCTTTTGGCGGGAGATGGTCAAATTCAGACAGTTCAATCGGTTCACCGATGATTAAGCGCATTTTCCCTTTTTTGAAAAGACTTTTCGCATTTGAAGGTCCTTTATATGCAGCTGGAACAATTGGCGCTTTACCGAGCTGCGCAATGGTCACTGCCCCTCTTTTTAAAGGAACATCCTCTGTTGTACGTGTTCCGCTTGGAAAAATCCCAACGATCTTTCCCTCTTTTAATAATTTAATGGGCGTTTTAATACTGCTTGGCCCAGGGTTCTCTCGATCAACTGGAAAGGCATGAATCTTTTTTAAAAATCCACCGATCCATTTATTCGCAAACAATTCTTTTTTCGCCATGTAATGGATCTCAAACGGAAGAATTCCTGCGCCTAATGCAAGAACATCCACAAAACCCTCATGTGTACAAGCAATGACAAACCCCCGATCAGTTGGCAGATTCTCTTTTTGATATACTTTGATTCCACCTCGGAGACCAAATATTAATTTGACGGTATAGCCTGAAAATTTATACATAGTGCACTTCCTTTGTTTGAAAAATGAAGGATTTGTCTCTATTATAACAAATTTTTTATTACCTGGTACTAAAAATTTATGAGCAGCCCAATCCTCCCTGTCTTTTTCGTTTAAAATGAACGTTCTGACTGTATTCAAGCACATGGTTTTAGGGGAGAATAGAATAGGAATTGTGTCCAATTTTGTCGTTTTTCGATGTTTTTTCCTGATTTGTTCTATTGAAAATACTTTATAAATGATGCAAATTTCGCTATGATAAGGAGAAATGATTTTGATTCGGCGAAAGAAATGAGTAATGTACGGTAATGAGAAGTTTCGTGCAACTTTATGCCTTTCTTATGCGTGTATAACATAGAGGGGAGAAAAATCAGTGACGATCGATGAAATTTATCAAATGTATATGAACGATGTTTACAGGTTTCTGCTCTCCATGACAAAAGACAAACATTTGGCAGAGGACTTATTGCAGGAAACCTTTATGCGTGCTTATATACATATTCATTCCTACGACCATAGCAAAGTGAAACCTTGGTTATTTCAGGTGGCACGAAATGCTTTTATTGATTATGTCAGGAAACATAAAAAAGAAGTGACCATATCGGATGACCTTATTGGCGGTCTTTTACAAACGTCTGTACAAAGCCCTGCTGAACAGGTTGAAATAAAGGAAGTACTCACCATGTATTTGGAGCAGCTTCCAGATAACTACAAGGAAGCGTTGACATTGTATTATTTAAAAGAACTAAATTACAAGGAAGCATCCAAGGTCATGAATATTACTGAAGCAAATTTTAAAAGTGTTTTATTTCGTGCAAGGCAGCGCCTAAAAGCACTTTACAACAGAGGTGTTAATGATGAATGAAGAGTTTAACAAGCGATGGGAAAAATATAATAATGGTGAGATGAATGAGGAAGAAATGATAGCGTTTGAGGAAGAGCTTGAAGAAAACGAAAAACGCTTAAGCCAGGAACTGAACGACTCGGATTGGACAGATTTTTCCATCAGTCCTGAGAAGCAAAAAGCCATTTTACAATACGGAAAAAGAAAGTCATATTTACGTATTTCCGTACTTGCTGTCATATCAACACTCATTATTTTACCGCTTTGTACATTAGGAAGTTATCTATACTACGGCGTTGGCGGAGCCGAGAGCAAAGGCAATCACTTCATGGAAACAGCCGCTGTCACCGTCGCTTTGACCAAACCAAACGTGGCTATAGATATGAAGGATTTAAAAGGTCAGGTCAAACTTTTTGGGATGAACACCGAATTGAAGCTGCAAAAACAAATTGGCAATAAAACAGAAGCCATTGGCAGTGAACAAATCGAGATGTTTTTCGATAAATTAAAGCAGCCTACCATCTCTTATTATGGTGACAGCGCACGCGAAACGGAAGGTTTCTTTACTCATCCTTCGACGCAGGCAGATGCCTCAAAAAAACAAACACTCACTACGTTAGACAAGCTTCCTGAAGGAACAGTAAGTGAAGTGTATGTATCCTATGACAAAGCTTACACACCAAAGGACGTTTATTCCTTTGCTAAAAAATACGATATGAAAGTGCTGTGGAATGCGATTAAAACAGAGGATTCATTAAGTGGAAATCAGCGGCCAATCGGCTTTCCTGGGAAAGACTCTGAATTTTTAAAAGAGCTTCAGCACACATCCAAAACTGAGGTAGATCAATTCAAAGATGCCCTTGCTTATGTCAATCAGCACCCGACCTGGGCAACAACGATCTCCGGCAGACCTGATCTTGACCTGTCTAATCGTATACGCTATATCGATCAAAATGGCGTCACGGTTTATGGCTCTGTGGTCACTGGACCTTCTAAAGAAATTGAGAAATTTGTGAAGACAAAACGCATTAAAACGGCAAAAGTGAGCGAGGTGGAATTATGGAATTGGTAAGAATCTTTAAAGAGCATAATGTATTTGGCTGGATTTCTGTCGGCACAGCGATATTATCCCTGCTCATGCTAAACCTCGCCATTATCAGCAACGTGACATTTTATTCTTTTCAAATGCTTCCTTTTGCAATGGCCGCAGTTCCATTTGGCATTATTGAACTGTTCATTAAAAAAGGCCGTACGGGTCCAGGTTTCCTCGGTGTCGTACTGAATATCTTTGTCATTGTTTGTGTCTATGCCATCGTATCAATCGATGTCGATCTTCAGTTAGGTTTTTAATCAGCAATCAAAAGCAAAAGCCCGTGTTACTTGACTGCACCAAGTAGCACGGGCTTTTTTAAGTTATTTTTTATTCAATTCTGAGTGCTTTCTTGAATATAAGAAATACACAACCAGCCCAATGGCAAGCCAGATTAAGAAACGAACAAAGGTGATTGCACCAAGCTTATAAATGAGCAATCCGCAAGATAGAATAGCCAAGATCGGAATAAGCGGAACTGCTGGGCATCTGAATGCTCTCGGTAAGTCCGGCTGCGTTTTTCTCATCACAATGACCGCCACTGAAATCAAAATGAATGCTGAAAGTGTCCCGATGTTCACTAGGCTTGCCAGCTCATCAAGTGGAATAAATCCACCCATTAATGCTGACAATGTACCGAAAAACAGTGTATTGATGTAAGGTGTTTTATGCTTTGGATGAACCTTTGATAGAACCTTCGGCACCAAGCCATCTCGAGACATAGCAAACATCACGCGTGTCTGGCCGTACAGCATGACAAGCATCACGGTTGTCATCCCTAGAATCGCACCGACATCCACAATACCAGCCACCCAGTTTTGTCCGGCTACTTGTAAAACGAGAGACACTGGATGTGATACTCCCTCAAAATTCATGAAAGGAACGATGCCCGTCATAATCGCACTAACAACAACATAAAGCAGCGTACAAATCAATAAGGAAGTTATAATCCCTCTAGGCAGGTTGCGTGATGGATTTTTTGTCTCCTCTGCCGCGGAAGCTACTGCATCAAACCCGATAAATGCAAAGAATACTAGGGCTGCTGCACTTAAGACCCCTGATGTGCCAAATGGAACGAATGGTGTCCAGTTTTCAGGTTTTACATATTTCACAGCGACTAAAATAAAGAGCAGAATCACAGCAATTTTCATAATAACCATGATGTTATTTACTCGTTTTGATTCTTTAATACCAAAGTACAACAGGAAGGTGATGACCATTAAAATAATAAATGCTGGAAGATTAAAATATGTCACTTGCCCCTTTAAACCACCTGGTGCTGCTGTTAACTCAACTGGTATATGAATCCCTATCCCATTTAAAAATGACACAAAATAGCCCGACCAGCCCGCTGAAACGGCACTAGCGGCCAGCATATATTCTAATATTAAATCCCAGCCAATGATAAACGCTAGAAATTCCCCCATTGATGCGTACGTAAATGTATACACAGACCCTGATACAGGCACTGTGGAAGCAAATTCCGCATATGACAGTGCTGCAAACAAACAAGCAAGACCTGCGATGACAAATGATAGAACAAGTCCTGGCCCTGCAGTGACGGCTCCTGTACCTGTCAGAACAAATATCCCTGTCCCGATTATGGCTCCAATGCCAAGCATGGTTAAATCAAATGAACCCAATTCCTTTTTTAATGCTTTTTCCCCTTGTGTTGCCGCAATGAGCTCTGAAATGCTCTTTTTTCTAAACAACGAATTGCTCATACCATCACTCCCAAAACTTAGTATCAGTCTAAAGACGCCACATTCATGTAATTAACAATATTTTCTGAATATTTAGATTAAATTTAGCACAATAAATTGGTGGCGTAAAATTATTATATATGAAAATTAAAAAATGAAAACACTTTTTTTAAAAATAGAGTGAAAATTCTTATATATCAACGAAATGTTTGTCAATAAGTGGGTTAGATTTTCTCCATTCCTTATTCAATTGATAGCTTGTCTTTCTCTATTTATTATACAACATAGCAGATTATATTTTTTTAGTATACTTATTATGCAACAAAAATTAGACCCTTTTTTAAAAAGCGGGTCCACAATTATGTTATTTTAAAGCCTTTAGACTGATAGTGATCTATGAGAAAAGACCAGTTCCGCGGCACAAATAATATATGAAAAAAGAGACTGCTTCATAGCAGTCTCTTAAAATGAATTAGTTTACAAATGTTTTCGCTCCAAGATAAATGGGCTTCCAATAGCTTGATGTCATATCACTGATCGTTACTCCGTCAGAAGCAGCATGGATAAACTTGTTGTTCCCAAGGTAGACACCCATGTGAGATGGACCCGATTTATACGTTGTAAAGAAGACAAAATCTCCAACTTTTGGTTTGGATACACTTTTCATCGATCCCCAGAAGCCTTCAGTGGTTTGTCTTGAAATCTTTTTTTGTTTGTTAATGATATACCACATAAATCCGCTGCAATCAAAGCCCTTCGGTGTCGTTCCACCCCATCTATATGGTGTACCGTTCTGCGCTTTAGCATCTGCTATGAGCTTAGACGTGTTTAAGGAAGAAGTAGAGACTGTTTTTTCTTTTACAGGTTTCGTCTTTACTTTAGACGTCTTTTTCACCTTTAGCTTTTGCCCGATTTTAATGAGGTCTGTTTTCAGTTTATTTAACGATTTCAGCTCTTTCACAGTCATCCCATATTTTTTGCCAATCTTCGATAATGTATCGCCTTTGACAACTTTATGAGTGGCAGTTGCTGAAGCCGTTTTTACTTTTGTTGTTGTTTTTGATGTTTTCACTGCTTTTTTCGAAGAAGTGCCATTCACTTTTAAGGTTTGTCCAACATAAATTACGTTAGATTTCAGCTTATTATCTGATTTAATTTTGCTCACGCTTGTTTTGTATCTTTTCGCTAGAACAGAAAGAGAGTCACCTTTTTGAACTTTTACTGATTGTGCTGAGGCAGCTCCGGCAAATAATGTCGTCCCAAGTAGAACTGCACTTGCAGCTGTGATCAATTGTTTTTTCATTTGTTCCTCCTGTATGTATCTATCTGATCCGATTTTTTATCTACTCCCTATTATAAGGATCAAATACCAGAAGAAATAGTCTTGACTTCCTACGACATTATGCTTATTAATTCGGCAAAATTTATTTTTTTTTAGGGTTCTTTTTATTTCATTTTCATTACACAATCATGACAAAATAATCACACCTTGTCATGGATAAATGATACATTCATTTCTCTTTTTGGTTCATTCTATGTAAAGTGGACCTTTACAATTTTAAAGTGAACTTTACGATGCTGTAAAAAGGAATCCACACTTCTGCTCTACCATTGTAAACGTAAGAGCGATACATAAACAATGAGGAGGCAAAATGAATGAGTGTGTTGAAAAACTCAAAAACGAAAATCGCTGCAGTGGCAGCAGCATCTGTGCTATCGATTGGCATTTTTTCAGGGATTGAATTTGGACAAGCTGACAAAGCTGAGGCTAAAAAGAAGCCGAAAAATGATGTGCAAAATGTGATCGTGCTGATTGGAGATGGCATGGGAACACCTTATCTTTCAACTTACCGCTCATTTAAACACAACGGTGACCTTTCAAAGCAAACAGCGTTTGATCCTTACCTCACTGGCATGCATAAAACATACCCTGACGACTCTAAAAGTAACATTACTGATTCAGCAGCGGCTGGTACAGCCATGGCCACTGGTAAAAAGACATACAACAATGCCATTGGTGTAACTAAAAACGGCAAAAAATTAAAAACCGTTTTAGAAGAAGCCAAACGCAAAGGAAAGTCAACGGGTCTTGTCGTGACATCTGAATTAACGAATGCCACGCCTGCTGCGTATGCCGCTCACGATGTGTCTAGGAAAAACACAGCAGCCATCGCTGATGATTTCTTCGATGAGAAAATCGGAAAACAGCATACAGTCGACGTCATGCTTGGCGGTGGACTTGTCGATTTTGTGCGAAAGGATCGTGATCTGACGAAAGAATTCAAACAAGCCGGTTATGATTATGTCACCAATAAAGCCGCCTTACAAAAAAACAAAAATGAAAAAGTGTTAGGCATTTTTGCTGATGGAGGTCTAGATAAAGCCATCGATCGTGATAAAACGACTCCTTCCCTGCAAGATATGACATCCTCAGCCATCAAACAGCTGTCTAAAAACAAAAAAGGATTTTTCCTTATGGTTGAAGGCAGTCAAATTGACTGGGCTGGACACGATCATGATATTGTCAGTGCGATGAGCGAAATGAAGGATTTTGAGAAAGCATTTGAAGAAGCGATTCGTTTTGCGAAAAAGGATAAAAACACGTTAGTCATCACGACAGCAGATCATTCAACTGGCGGACTTTCCTTTGGAGCAGACGGTTCGGGCAGCTGGGATTACAAGCCTGTCAAAGCAGCGAAAAAGACGCCTGACTTTATCGCAAACAAAATTGTCAGCGGCATGCCTGTTGAGTCAGCGCTGAAACAATATATCAATCTTGATTTCACAAAAGAGGAAACAGCCGCCATTCAAAAGGCAGCTGAAACAAAGGATGCTGTTAAAATTGATGATGCGATTGAAGAAGTGATCAACACGAGATCACATACAGGCTGGACCACATCAGGTCATACCGGTGATGAAGTTCCATTCTATGCATATGGTCCAACAAGTGAGCAGCTAAAAGGTCTGATGGAAAACACCGATCAAGCAAAACACATTTTCAAACTGCTGAAAAACCAATAAAACGAGCAAAAAAGATGTCTGCTAAGAGACATCTTTTTTCGTCTTTTTTATGCGAGATATTTCCTATGAACCCCTTTTCCATCATAAGAAAACATGACTTCTTTTCCTTCAAGAACTGACTCGATATGCACACTTCTTCCCCATAGCTGATATAAATACGGCAGGACTTTTTCTAAGTATTTCAGATCAAGTTCAATGCCTTCATACCAATGCTTGATATAAAGTTCATTATTTTTTAAATAGTCGCCATCAATCACGGTCAAATACGGAAAGCCGCCATTCACTCTCATGCTGACTAACTGATCACGTACCGCCTTCCATTCTTTATCAATGACTTTATAATCTCTCCCCTGCTTTTGAAACAAGTACAAGTCTTCTCTCATCACAAGGTCTTTCGTTAAGTAGTTTCGAATAAAGGAAATATCCGATTCAATTTCCCTGACTTCAAACATTTTGCTGCGGCCAGATCCTTCTGTGACCCCTGCTTTTTTTAATTCTTCACACGGGTTGTCATAGCGCTCTTCGATATCTTCAAAAATCTTCAGCCCTAAATAGTAAGGATTGATGCCTGTTTTAGATGGCTGCACCACACCTGCATTTAATTTTGCAAACTCTATCGATTCACTTGTATCCAAATCAAGCTCCCGCATAATCCGCTGGTGCCAATACGATGCCCAGCCTTCATTCATAATCTTTGTTTCCAGCTGCGGCCAAAAATAGAGCATTTCTTCTCTCAGCATAGTAAGAACATCCCGCTGCCATGGCTCCAGCTCCCGGGAATGCGCTTCAATAAAGAGTAAAAGATCCTTTTCCGGCTTCGGCGGAAATTGCTTGGCGGTTTTCTTTTTCTCACGCGTCTTCGGCTCATCCATTCCCCACAAATCATCATAAGGCGTTTGACGTTTTGGTTTATCATCTTCATATTCTTCTTCATCGTCCATACTCCAGCTTAATTTTGATCGAACAAGAGACGGATCAATATGCTCTTGAATAGCCAATACCGCGTCTAAAAAGGATTCGACTTCTTTTGTTCCGTGGATATGCTCATATTCTTTGATCCGCTCTGCCGCTGCTGACATGCTTTCGACCATATCTCGTTTTGTGTTTTGGAAACGGCAATTATTTTTGAAGAAATCACAGTGTGCCAGTACATGAGCCACAATTAATTTATTTTGAACAAGCGTATTGTTATCAAGTAGAAAGGCGTAGCAAGGATTTGAATTGATCACCAGCTCATAAATTTTACTTAACCCTAAATCATAATGAAGCTTCATTTTATGAAATTGCTTCCCAAAGCTCCAGTGGCTGAATCGTGTTGGCATTCCGTATGCACCGAACGTATAAATAATTTCCGCGGGACAGATTTCATATCTCATCGGATAAAAATCTAGACCAAATCCTTCTGCAATTTCTGTAATTTCATCAATCGCTCTTTGTAAAAGACGTTTTTCAGATACGCTCAAGGAAACCATCCCTCCTCATCGGACTTATCCCTACTATATGAGCGTATGTAAAAAAACATGATGTTCCTCCAACCGTTTAGACGACTTCCATTTCTTTCGTGGATTGCCCGCCAAATGCTTCGAAATGAATATGGTCTGTTGGAATTCCCAGCTCTTTTAAAATATGAATGATCTCCTGTGTAAACACCGGGGAACCGCATAGATAAAATTGGCCTTTCCCTTCTCCGATCACCGATTGAAGAAATGGACGATCAATGCGGGAAACCGCTTTCTCAACAAGCTCACCCTTTCCAGACTGCGCAAATTGTTCATTACATAGAATGATGCGCCCATGGGCTGCTGAAGCTAAAACGCGTTCAAACTCATTTTCAAAAGCGATGACATCCTCTAATCGATCAGCATGAATCATCGTAAATGTCTGGCTGTTTTGTGCTGCAGTTTTCACTAAACCAATCATTGGTGTGACACCAGACCCAGCACTGATGAAATAAACAGGCTCTTTTATGTCATCTTGCAAGCAGAACATTCCCTGCGGCATACTCACTTGAAGAACGTCCCCTTCTTCCATTTCATCATGCAAAAATGTGGACACATGACCATCACGCTTCACTGTAATACGGTAATAAGATGGATGATGCCCGTCTGATAAGCTGTATTGTCTGCTGCATATATAGGCTTCTCCTGGCATATCTGTCTGAACCGTAATGTATTGGCCTGCTTTATACATTGGCAGCTCTGATTCATCTTCTGGTACTAAATAAAAGGAGATAAGCGATGGCGATTCTTGCTTCTTTTTCTTTATCACAAACGGCTTCACATCTGCCCATCCGCCTGTCTGCTTCACATTTTCATCCATCATTTCTGCTTCAATGGTAATGAAAATATTCGCAATGATGTCATATGCAGCTTTCCACGCTAATAAAGTGTCATCTTCTTCTCTTAAACCAAACACATCTTTCATCGCTTCAATCAGGTGATATCCGACAATTGGGTACTGCTCTTTTTTGACCATGACACTGACATGCTTATGGGCAATTTGTTTGACCGCAGGAAGTAATTCCTCTAATCGATCAATGTGCAGTGCAGCCTGATATAATGTCGCAGCAAGTGCCTCTGGCTGACTTCCGTTCATAAGATTTGTTTTATTAAATTGATTGAGAAGCTCGGGGTGCTGGCGAATCATATTTTGATAAAAAACAGTGACAAGTTTGGTTCCCTCGGCTTTTAGTAGAGGAGCTGATTGCTTTATTGCATTCATTTGATCTGTAGATAACATCGTCATTCCTTCTTTCAAAAGAAGTATTTTAAATACATCTTTATCGTAATGGAAGACAGTCTCTAAAAGCAATATTTATAATACATGTTTTAAATGTTGTCACATTTCACACTTTCTCGAACAGTTTTTGTCTAAAATGTGTTACGATGATACAAAACTCTATTAGGTTTAGAGGTCGTCAAAATGAAACTTACGAATTACACAGATTTCTCATTAAGGGTACTCATTTATTTAGCATCAAGAGAAAACAATGAACTGTCAAATATTCAGCAGATCGCCGATGTTTATGGCATTTCTAAAAATCATCTGACGAAGGTGATTTATCATCTTGGAAAACGCGGGTATGTAGACACGATTCGCGGAAGAAATGGCGGGATCAGGCTTGGAAAAAGCCCAGAAAGCATTAACATTGGAGAGGTTGTCCGTTATACAGAGGATGATTTAGTCATGGTTGAATGCTTTGATCCAAAGAAAAATGGCTGCATCATCTCCCCGATTTGTTCATTAAAGCATGTACTTCATGAAGCACTCACTGCTTATTTAAGCGTTCTTGACCGATACACACTAAAAGATTTAACACAAAACAAAGATGCTCTCAGAGAGCTTCTGCTTTAAGGCGAAAGAATTTTATTCTTTCGTCTTTTTCTTTACCTTCTTGTAATAATAATTTATTTAAAATTATTATAAATAAATATTGACTATCATGTTTGATTCAATATAATTAGGGTATATAGATTGCTAGAAAACACTTTTTTGTTTACAGGAGGAGAAAAGAATGACAAATTCAAATCATAAAAATTTGACAACGAACCAAGGCGTTCCTGTTGGCGATAACCAAAACTCAAGAACAGCTGGTCACCGCGGACCTACCTTTCTTGATGATTACCATTTGATTGAAAAACTCGCACACTTTGATCGTGAACGTATTCCAGAACGTGTCGTTCATGCTAGAGGCGCCGGCGCTTACGGTGTGTTTGAAGTAGAAAACAGCATGGAGAAACATACAAAAGCAGCCTTCTTAAGTGAAGAAGGAAAACAAACAGACGTTTTCGTTCGCTTCTCCACCGTTATTCATCCAAAAGGTTCACCTGAAACCTTACGTGACCCGCGCGGCTTTGCTGTCAAATTTTATACAGAAGAAGGCAACTATGATCTCGTTGGTAACAACTTGCCGATCTTCTTTATTCGTGATGCATTGAAATTCCCTGATATGGTTCACTCTCTCAAGCCAGATCCTGTAACCAATATTCAAGATCCTGACCGTTATTGGGATTTTATGACCTTAACACCTGAATCCACTCATATGCTCACATGGCTCTTCTCTGACGAAGGAATCCCTGCAAGCTACGCTGAAATGCGCGGTTCTGGTGTGCATACATTTAGATGGGTAAACAAATACGGCGAAGCAAAATATGTGAAATATCACTGGAGACCTTCTGAAGGTATTCACAACTTATCTATGGAAGAAGCAGCAGAAATTCAAGCGAACGACTTCCAGCATGCGACAAGAGATTTATATGATCGCATTGAAAAAGGCAACTTCCCAGCATGGGACTTATATGTTCAGCTTATGCCGCTTAGCGATTATGATGAACTTGATTATGATCCATGTGACCCAACAAAAACGTGGAGCGAGGAAGATTACCCGCTTCAAAAAGTTGGACGCATGACACTCAACCGCAATCCTGAAAACTTCTTTGCTGAAACAGAACAGTCTGCTTTCACGCCAAGTGCATTTGTTCCAGGAATTGAGGCATCTGAAGATAAACTGCTTCAAGGCCGTCTGTTCTCATATCCTGATACGCAGCGTCACCGTCTTGGTGCGAACTACATGCGCATTCCGGTTAACTGCCCTTATGCACCTGTACACAATAACCAGCAGGATGGCTTTATGACAACGACTCGTCCAAGCGGTCATATTAACTATGAACCAAACCGTTATGACGATCAGCCAAAAGAAAACCCTCACTACAAAGAAAGTGAGCCAGTTCTTCACGGTGACCGTATGGTGAGACAAAAAATTGAAAAACCGAACGATTTCAAACAAGCTGGGGAAAGATATAGAAGCTACTCTGAGGAAGAGAAACAAGCATTGATTAAAAACCTAACGGCTGATTTGAAAGATGTAAATGACAAAACAAAATTACTTGCAATCTGCAACTTCTATCGTGCCGATGAAGATTACGGTCAGCGATTAGCGGATTCACTTGGTGTGGATATTCGCGCTTATCTTCAAGGAAGCATGAAGTAAATCCATCTCGAAATAAATCGTTGGACAAAGGGCTAAAATGATCTTAATTTTGGCCCTTTGTCTTTTTTTGAGCGTGCTAGTAAAGGCAGTTATTGAGGGTTTGTCAGAACGCCTCGAGCACCTTTTACAAAAAATGTGCTTCTTTATAGTCGAAACACGTTAATACTAATCAAATGACCGGTCACCGGATGAAAGTAAATTTCTGCATGTGCGGCAAAACGAGTTGTGCCTTCCTTAACAGTTACGCGAAACACATCTTTTGTCTGCTCATCATTTACTTCTGTCCGGCCAATGTAATGATAATCGTTTAAAGCGGCACCTTTATATTCATCTTGCAACGCTGTGTACGCGAGTCTTTCCCAATTTTCAAACGGCTGCACCGCTGCTTTTAATGCAGGATGAATCATCAAACTGCCAAGCAAAACGATTCCTGCTGCAATAAGCATCCACCATTTCGGCTGCATGATATCATTGATCTCACTTTCATATATGTTTTGTTTAGGTTTAGCAGGCTGGTCCTTTTTCATACATGAAGCAATTATTCAGCCTATAATTCCCGGTACGCAATTCATGCGGACACCAACTTTTCCCCTGAAAAAGTCGATATGATCCGAGCAAACTAATGAGGACTTCTCAAGGGAAAGGAGAAGGTTTAATGAATGTGGCGGATTATGATAAAGCACTTTATTATACGCATCGCTCGCAATGGGATAATTTACTTATTCTTATGGTACGTACGCAAGATGATCTGCTCTCGAAACGTATTGAGCATTTCTTACATGCGTATCAATTTAACCGGAACGATGCAGATGTTGAAAAATGTTTATATGGGCTCCTGCAGTACATTGACCACGCTTCAGAGGCTGCTGCTTCTGAAGTTTATTCACAACCGATGTACACATAAAGAAAAAGGGCTAGAATGAAGTTTATTTTAGCCCTTCCTTTTTACATACAATTAGCAGTGCGCTGTGATTGGAAACATAAAGTGGCCTTTTGCCCAATGGTCCTTTGTGTAAATAAATAGTGCATCCTCGTCATTTGGCTTCGTAACTGCGTGTAAACCTTCAATTGTCGTATCAGGCGTGAAATAAAAGATCACTTTTTCCGTTGTTTCCTTCACAATGCTTTCTACAACTTCTTGTACATTTGGTGTTTGAAGCGAAATGATATCGAACACATGCATCGTTTCATTTTCTTCATTCATCAGCACAATGGTATCTAATGCTTCAATATAAAAAATGGCATCCGGCCATACTAATGTAAAATAAAACATCAATAAGCTGCTGTGATGCTGAGCATCCAGCTTCATTGAGTGAGTTTGCCGCTTTTCTGCGAAACGTTCAAGTAATGAGAGGTCTTGCTCCAATGTCAGCTTTTTAACATCTACGCCTTTTTTTATTTGAACAGCGCTTTTATTGATATTTAAGCTAAATTCACTTTCGTGATGACGGGTAAAACCAAATCTCGGATAAAAATCTAACACAGTTTCATTAGCAAAAAGAAAGATGACATCACACTCATTTTTGTATTCATCCATGATATGCTGCATTAACTTTGCCGCTAATCCTTTACGCTGATAGGCTTGATCTGTCATAACAGTGCCGATTTGAACTGCTCGATACGTTTGCCCATCAATGATCACTGACATAAGATAGACAGAAGCGTTAGAGATTACCTTCCCGTTATGTACAAAGGAATAAGGTATATATTTTTCATCCCAATAGCCTCTTTCGTACCAGTCACTAAAATCCAAATCAAATGTATCGATCGCAAGCTTATTAAAGCTCTCTTTTAATTTGACATCATGGCGATAATCACTTACTAATTCATATTTTCCCACTTTGATTCCCTCCCATTTTAAATTCACCTGTGATTGACCAGTTCATCACCTCCTATAAAATAAAAAAAGACTTGATGAGCATCCACTCGTCAAGTCTTTTACGTTTTTCTATTAGAAATTAGACTATACATGCCTCTCTTTTTACACAAAAGCGCACATCAAATAACCAACATCTGTGCTCTTTTTTATTCAATTCATTGAATTGAATGTGCGCTTAAAAGTTTTAGCATAACGACTAAGATCCTTTCTGTCATAGCAGCTCTTTTGGCTGATTTTTTTGATAATCCACTGCATACAGAGCCGCCTGGGTTCGATCTGCCAGCTCTAGCTTTGATAATACATGAGATACGTGTGTTTTGACAGTCTTTTCAGAAATAAACAGAGATGAGGCAATTTCTTTGTTGCTTTTGCCCTTTGCAATCTCAAATAAAACATCTCGCTCTCTATTGGTCAGCTCTTTCATCAATGCCCATTTCTGCTCTTTTGGCTCTGTCAGATGCTGCACCAGAAAGGTCGTGATATGACCATCTAACTGATAGGTGCCATTTTGTACTTCAATCATGGTCGAAAGCAGCTTTTCTGGTGCTACATCCTTTAATTGATAGGCTTTCGCCCCTGCTTGAATGGCGGGAATCACATAATCTTTGTCCGCATAGCTTGTCAGGATCACAATGCGGGTGTCCGGCATTTCCAGCATCATTTGTTTCGTTGCCTCAATACCATTCATGACAGGCATAGACAAATCCATTAAGACAATGTCAGGCTGAGTATCTCTGACAACCTCTAATGCCTCTTGCCCATTGGACGCCTCACCAACGATGTCCACATCAGGCTGTGTCTGTAAGAAAAACACCAGGCCTTTTCTCACAATATGATGATCATCTGCAATGACAACTCTCATGACGATCCCTTCCTTTCTTGTGAAAATGGCACTTTTACATGAATCGTTGTTCCTTTCCCTAACTCTGAATGGATACAAAATGTACCACCTGCTCTTCGGATGCGGTCAGACATCCCTTTCAGCCCAAGTGAAGGAAGGCTCATCTGCTCGTCATATTGAAAACCTTTTCCGAGGTCAATGATTTTCATCTCAAACGTGTCTTTTGATTGCTCAAGTTTGACCTCGACTTCTTCTACTTCCGCATGTTTTTGACAGTTATTCAACGCTTCTTGACAGACCCGAAACAAAGTTTCATTGTGAGAATGATCCATTTCTATACAGCCTGATAAAGATAAATTGCAGCGTAATCCTAAAAGCTGAGCATACTCTTCAATTGCTGTCGTAAACCCTTTTTCAAGTCCTCTTGGTCTCAGCTGCCAAATGAGTGACCGCATTTCAATCAGAGCGTCTTGTGACAAATGCTGAATAAAATCAATCATTTCCCCTAGATTCTGATCGCTTGTCATTTGCCGTGCAGCCTTAGCAGTCAGACTCACAGAGAATAGCATTTGGTTGACAGAATCATGTAAATCCTGTGCCAGCCGGTTTCTTTCTTGTAAAAGGGCGTGCTGCTGTTCATTTTGCACAAGCTTCATCCGCTGAATCGCTGTACCAATTTGAAGCGCAATGCTTTCAAGCAAATTCAGCTCTTCTTGTGTAAATGTGACTTTTCCCTTTGCCGCCACATTTAATAAGCCGAACGTACGCTTACATGCTTGTAGAGGCACCGTCGCATGATGTGTAATCCCTTCTGTATCCCCAAGCTTTTGTTCAATCGCCGTTTCAATCCGTTTGCAGTTCATAATATTGGTGGCTGATTGCAATGAGCCTTTTGTGTATCGATTGATGCAATAACAATCATTTTGACACATGAGCTGTTTTTGATGCTTTGCGAGTGCTTCAGGTAAAGAAACCTCTGCCATCAGTTCATATGACCCGTCTTTTTCTATAAAATAAATCCATGCTGAATGAAAGCCTGTGACATCCATCAGCATCTGGAGCACTTCATGGAGCGTTTCTTTCATTTCCATGCCTTCATTTAGCTTTTCAGCAATTTCTTTTAACGTTTTTAATGTTTCAACCTTCTCTTGGTATTCTCCCATACTGTTTACCCCCGGCATTTACAGCCTTCACTTATCATTACGCTCATTATACCATGAGTCCCCACGCGGCTCTTTCTCCAAAAGAATGATTTCTTCTCATCCTTTTGACTGAGAAAAAAGCCATCATGCATTCATACACGATGGCCTTGTCTTTCGTTATTTCGCTGTTTCTTCCACAATATCATAAACGACTTTCATCACTTCTTCTGACAGATGCTTTAGCTTTTCTTCACTATCTGTTAAAGATGTGCCTTTGACTGCAATATAAAATTTCACTTTAGGCTCAGTGCCGGAAGGTCTTAAGCAGAACCACGAACCATCCTCAAGGAAATATTTCAGCACGTTTGATGCTGGCAGATGAATGGTTTCCTCTTTCTTTTCAGCCACAAGATGTCTTTGACTTGATTGGTAATCCTCGATCACTGTGATGCGCTGCCCTGCGATGGCAGCTGGCGGATTTGTTCTAAAGGTATGAAGGATCGCTGAAATCTGCTCTGCTCCCTCTTTTCCTTTTAAGGTTAATGACTTTAATCCTTCACGGTAAAATCCAAACTGCTTGAAAATATCGACAAGCGCGTCGTACAAGGACTTGCCCTGTTTTTTATAGAAGGCAGCGACTTCAACGGCTAATAGTGCCGCTTGCACCGCATCTTTATCCCGGGCAAAGTCACCGATCAAATAGCCATAGCTCTCTTCATAACCGAATTGAAACGTGTATTCTCCGCTCTTTTCAAACTGCTTAATTTTTTCTCCAATAAATTTAAAGCCTGTAAGTGTGTCTATCGTGTCGGCACCAAAAGCTGATGCTACAGCACGCCCAAGCTCACTTGTGACAATGGTTTTCATCACAACAGGACGAGGCGGCAGCTGACCCAGCTTTTGTTTTTCAGACAATAAATAATGGAGCAGCAGGGCGCCTGTTTGGTTGCCTGTTAAGACGGTAAATTCTCCTTCGTGATCTCTGACTGCAATGCCTAACCTGTCAGCATCTGGGTCTGTGGCAATGAGGATATCGGCATTTTGTTTTTCGCCAAGCTTGATGGCGTACTCAAATGCTGCATGCTCCTCAGGATTCGGCGAGGTCACTGTTGAGAACTGTGGGTCTGGTTTTTCCTGCTCAGGCACAACCGTAACATGCTGATAACCTAGAGCCTGAAGTCCGTTTCTGACAGGGTGATTGGCCGTCCCATGAAGCGGAGTAAACACGACTTTGACATCGACCTCATGTGCCAGCTCAGGGTGCACACTTATGGTTTTTAATTTTTCAATATAAGCATGGTCGATTTCTTCTCCGATCATTTTGATCAGCCCTTGCTGTTTCAACGTTTCTTCAGAATCAACTGAAATCGACAGTTCATTTTCAATTGCATCTACTTCTTGAATGACTTGATCTGCTTCAAATGGAGGCAGCTGCCCGCCATCTTCACCATACACTTTATAGCCATTATATTCTGGTGGATTATGACTTGCTGTCACGACGATTCCAGCAAATGCATGCAGCTCACGAACCGCAAAGGAGAGCTCTGGTGTCGGACGCAATTCATCGAATACGTACGTTTGAATGCCTTGTGAAGCAAGTGTTTTGGCTGCTTCCATCGCAAATTCAGGCGATTTATGACGTGAATCATATGCAATGGCGACGCCTCTTTTTTTTGCATCCTCTCCATGTTTCGCAATATACGCAGCAAGACCTGCTGATGCTTTACGAACAGTGTACACATTCATTCGGTTCGTGCCTGCACCAATCTCACCGCGCATTCCTCCAGTGCCGAACTCAAGGTTTTTGTAGAAACAGTCTTCAAGTGCTTGATGATCATCTTGATGCGTCTCCAGCCATTCCCTTAGTTCAGTATCCAGGTGCTTCTCATTGATCCATCGCTCATAATTCGTCTTCCAACTCATGGTCGTCCTCCCCGGCTCTTATCATCAATAAAATAACATCTACTGTTATTTTATATGGAATCACCCTTTATGTCATGCTATATCATTGGCAGTTGGAAAAAATGCTGAATAAATAAAAAAAGCCGATACATGATCGGCTTTTCCTTTTATTCAGCATCAAGCGGTACGACTGCTTCATGGAATAATTGATCTAATTCTGTTTGATGTTTCTGTTTTGCTGCTTCATCCCAGCCAAAACGCTCTGCCATGTAATCAACAACAGGCTGTGCGTATTTTTTTGCCCAATTGATATTAAATAATAGGCTTCCTGTTCTTCTTAAAAAGAAATCGACAGGTGTTACAGCTAATTCTTCTTCGATCGCATAGACAAGCTCTGCCAGCACATATGCTGGAATGTTTCGTTTGTCTGCTTCCCCTTGAAGCTGCTCTACTCGTTTGTAGACACTGCTGACGTTTGAACCATATTTTTCAGCTAATTTTTGTGCAATCGGTTCTGTTAAACCAACAGATGCTCCTTCTGCTGTTTTCGCTTGAACAAAAGCTGCCATGTTTTTAGATCCGCCTACATGACCGCCTGAGATTGGCATATGTTTTGTTTTACATGGACCGTAATCTTTGCCAGTCTCTTGTTTCAATCCATCACGTACGAGATCGACAATATGCTCAGCCATTTTGCGATAGCCTGTTAATTTACCACCAGCAATGGTGATTAAGCCTGAAGATGATGTCCACACTTCATCCTTACGAGAAATTTCTGAAGGATCTTTGCCCTCTTCATGAATGAGCGGACGAAGACCGGCCCAGTTGGATTCCACATCTTTTTCTGTAATATTGAGATCAGGGAACATGTACTGAATCGCTTGAATGACATAGTCACGATCAGCTTTTGTCATACGCGGATGCTCCAGCTGTTTTTTGTACACTGTATCTGTTGTTCCAACGTACGTTTTGCCTTCTCTTGGAATGGCAAAGACCATACGTTTATCAGGTGTGTCAAAGTAGATCGCTTGTTTTAATGGGAAGACCGATTGGTCGAATACTAAGTGAATTCCTTTTGTATGCTGTAAGTGTTTTCCTTCTTTTGAGTGATCTTTGTCTCTAAGCTGATCTACCCATGGACCTGTCGCATTGACGATCTTCTTCGCATACACATCGTATGTTTTCTTCGTCATGACATCTTCAATGACAACACCAACCACTTTGCCTTTATCATAAATAAATTCTTTTACTTTCGCATAGTTGACCGCTTCCGCTCCGAATTTCACAGCCTCTTTCATCACTTCAATTGTGAGGCGTGCATCATCTGTACGGTATTCAACATAGTAGCCTCCGCCTTTTAAGCCATCCTTTTTGACAAGCGGTTCTTTTGCAAGTGTTTCTTTCGCACTTAGCATGCTTCTGCGTTCGCTATGCTTTACGCCAGCTAAAAAGTCATACACTCTCAGTCCAATAGAGGTTGAAAACTTCCCAAATGTCCCGCCTTTATGCATCGGAAGAAGCATCCATTCTGGCGTTGTAACATGAGGACCATTTTCGTATACGATGGCACGCTCTTTACCGACCTCTGCGACCATTTTCACTTCAAATTGTTTTAAATAACGAAGCCCGCCGTGTACTAGCTTCGTTGAGCGGCTAGACGTACCTGCTGCGAAATCCTGCATTTCTGCAAGACCGACACGCATTCCGCGTGAAGCCGCGTCAAGTGCTGTACCAGCGCCTGTAATACCCCCACCAATGATAAACACATCATATGGTTTTTTTGTCATTTCCTGCAGCATTTGTTCTCTTTCTAAGCTAGAAAAAGTCATCTCTTGTTCCTCCCATGTTGTACGGTAAAGAAAAAGAGACCGCAAACACCCAAAGCGTATTTCTACACTTCGGTGCCTGCGGTCTCTCCAGTTCTCCAACCGTTCTATTAACTTACTTGAAGTATACCATACTTTTGGTTTATTTGAAAGCTTGAGCTGCTTTTACAGCCTTTTTCCACCCGCTGTATAACGAGTCACGGCTGTCCTCTTCCATTTTAGGGTCAAAGCGCTTGTCAAGATTCCATTGTTTTGCAATGTCTGAACGGTCGTTCCAGAAGCCAACTGCTATTCCCGCAAGATAGGCCGCACCGAGTGCCGTCGTTTCATTAATTTCTGGACGCTCTACTGGTACATCCAGCAAATCACTTTGGAAGCCCATTAAGAAATCATTCTTTACAGCTCCGCCATCTACACGCAAAGTTTTTAATGAGATGTTTGAATCCTTTTCCATCGCATCTAAAACATCCTTCGTTTGATAAGCAAGTGATTCTAACGTTGCACGGACAAAGTGCTCCTTAGAAGTACCGCGTGTTAATCCGAATACAGCGCCTCTGACATCACTGTCCCAGTATGGTGTGCCTAGACCAACGAATGCTGGAACGACATATACGCCCTCTGTTGACTCAACGCGCTCCGCATAGGCTTCGCTGTCTTTTGAGTCTTTAAACATTCTCAGTCCGTCGCGCAGCCACTGAATCGCTGAACCAGCTACGAAAATACTTCCTTCTAAAGCATATTCAACTTTACCGTCAATGCCCCATGCAATTGTCGTTAATAAACCATGATCCGACTTAATTGCTTTTTCCCCTGTATTCATCAACATGAAACATCCTGTACCATACGTGTTCTTCGCCATTCCTTCTTCAAAGCAAGCCTGACCGAATAGTGCAGACTGCTGGTCTCCCGCCGCTCCTGCAATCGGGATATTTCTGCCGAAGAAGTGATAGTCTGTTGTTTCACCATAGATGTGTGAAGATGGTTTTACCTCCGGAAGCATAGAAGCAGGTACGCCAAGGATATCCAGTAATTCTTCATCCCATTTCAGATCGTAAATGTTGAACATTAACGTTCTTGACGCGTTGGAGTAATCTGTGACGTGTGATTGACCGCCTGTCATCTTCCAAATGAGCCATGTATCGATTGTGCCAAACAGCAAGTCGCCATTTTCTGCTTTCTCACGAGCACCTTCTACATTGTCTAAAATCCATTTTACTTTTGTCCCTGAGAAATAAGCATCAATGAGAAGACCTGTTTTATTTCTAAACGTTTCATTGTGTCCTTGCGCTTTTAGCTCTTCACAAATGCCTGACGTTTGTCTAGACTGCCAAACAATTGCATTATAAACAGGTGCGCCTGTATGTTTATCCCAAACAACAGCTGTCTCACGCTGGTTCGTAATGCCGATACCGGCGATTTGATCTGCTTCAATGCCTGATTCAATTAAAGCAGTTGAAATGACGGATAGAACAGAGCTCCAAATTTCATTTGCGTTATGTTCTACCCAGCCTGGGTTCGGAAAATATTGATTAAATTCCTTCTGAGCTGTATGTGCAATTTTGCCTTCTTGATCAAATAAGATCGCTCTTGAGCTTGTTGTCCCTTGATCTAAAGCGAGAATATATTTTTCTTTTGCCATGGTGTTTTCCTCCCCTTACATACTTTCATTTACAGCATTTGTTTGATTTTTCGTAGAGACATAGAGTCCTAACAATACCACAACTAAAATAACGCTTACAATCCAAAAGGCTGGAGTGATGTTCGCTTTAAAGGCTGCATTGTAGAAAACACCGCCAAATGCGCCGCCTAAAATTGGACCAACGACTGGCACCCAAGCATACTTCCAATTCGATGGACCTTTACCTGGAATCGGTAGAATCGCATGAGCAATTCTCGGACCTAAATCACGTGCAGGATTGATTGCATAACCAGTTGTTCCGCCTAATGAAAGACCAATTGCGACAATTAAGAAACCAACTATCAGCGGATTGATTCCGTCTGCGAATTTATTTGCACCAATCGCTAAGATTCCTAGAACCAATACAAATGTACCAATGACTTCACTAAGTACGTTTGCAAAAGTATGCGGAATCGCAGGACCAGTTGAGAATACACCCAGCTTTGCACCTGGATCGTCTGTTGCTTTCCAGTGCGGTAAGTAATGTAAAAAGACAATAATAGCTCCTAATAATGCGCCAAGCATTTGACCGGCAATATACATTGGTACATCAGCCCAAGGAAAACTTCCTTCTAACGCAAGCCCGATTGTCAGTGCAGGATTCAAATGCGCTCCGCTGATGCCACCTGTTGCATAAGCTGCTATGGCTACTGCAAATCCCCATCCGAAAGCGATTACAATCCAGCCGGACTGATATGCGAGCGATTTCTTTAAATTGACTGCCGCACATACACCGCCTCCAAAAATAATAAGCAGCATTGTACCTACGACTTCACCCCAAAATGGTGTCATGAAAATTCCTCCTCTGGTTCAGTTGCCATCCCCTATGAATGTGTAAAAAAGATAAAGAAAAAAGATCCACAACAAACATACTTTACATCAGGGTCATTTGTCACCTAGTAAAGCGCTGTTGTGGATCTCCGTTTCTCCATCACATGATATTAACTTAGTGCTATAGTATCAGAGGATGAAAACGTTGTCAATCAATTTTCACATTTTATCTTTTTCACTTTTGGAACGCTTTCCAAAGGGCTGTATTCGATGTTGTCACAGCTGTAGCACCTGCTTCAAGCGCTCTTTCTACATCTTCTTTTGTACGGATAAACCCGCCTGCAAATATTGGAATCCCAGCTCGCTCGCGCACTTCTGTAATGAGATCCGGCACGACCCCTGGCAATACTTCAATAAAATCTGGGCGATGTTTCCCTACGAACTCCATGCTTTTTTCCATGGCACTTGTATCAAGTAAAAACATTCGCTGAATGGCATATACCTTTTTTTGCTTGGCTTTTACTATGACAGAAGACCTAGTAGAAATAATTCCTGCCGGCTTCATTTCCTGACAAATAAATTCCGTTCCATACTCATCATGTTTGATCCCATGAATGAGATCGACATGGACAAACATTTTTTTATGATGGGCATTTGCCTCATTCATGATGCCCTTTAGCCGGCCTAAATGGACATCAAGTAAGACCCCATATGTAAATGGACTTTTTAAAAATTCCTCAAATTGCTTCATATTGCGAACAGCAGGTAGAATGGGTTGATCATGAAAACTCATATGCCGTCTCCTTCAAAGTGTATTGGTTCAGTCATCTCCTAACAGTAATAGAATCTCTTCTATTTTTCAATACACCTAGTGTATCCAATGCCGATTTTACTTAGCAGCGTATGTGCTTTTTCCATAGAAAAAAGCAGAGAAATCTCTCTGCTATAACTGTGCCATACTTTCTTTAAGCGTGTTCATAATAAATGAAGCGTCTTCGTCTGTTATATTGAGCGGCGGTGCAAGCTGGGCAACGTTATTATAGCCGGCAACCGTATCACCATTTTTCCCAATGATCAGTCCGCGTTTTTTACATTCTGCAATCAATTGACCGACAACCTGTGGATCAGCTGGTTTTTTGGACTGTTGATCCTGGACAAGCTCAATTCCAAACAGCAGGCCTTTTCCTCTGACATCACCGACAAATGGATGCTCTTTTAACTCTTGCAAACGTTCAAGCATGTCTTGCCCAAGCGTGTCAGACCGTTCTACTAATTTCTCGTTTTCCATGATCTCTAGGTTCGCAAGGGCAACCGCACAGGAAGCAGGGTGTCCGCCAAATGTATTCACATGGCGCAGCCTGTCATACGTATCTTCCCCTGCGTAGGCTTCATAGATTTCTCGTTTCACGCACGTTGCAGAAAGAGGTAAATAGCCGCTTGTGATCCCTTTTGCCATTGTGATGATGTCCGGCTTTACATCTTCATGCATAAAACCAAACCGCTTCCCTGTCCGGCCAAAGCCGCAGATGACTTCATCCACAATGAGAAGCGCCCCATGAGCCTCACAGATGTCTTTAACCTTCTTCAAATACCCTTTTGGCGGCATCAAGATACCACCGCCTGTAATGATCGGCTCCATAATAACTCCAGCAATGGTCTCACTTAGTTCCCACGTCATCGCTTGATCGATTGCCGCTGCACTTGCCAAAGTTTCTTGATCCTCAGGATGACGATACATATCAGGCGGTGCGACATGGATAAAGCCTTGACCTAATGGTTCATATTTATATTTACGCTGCGCCTGCCCCGTTGCGGCAAGGGCAGCTGCTGTATTGCCGTGATACGACCGATACCTGGAGATGAACTTTGTTCTTGTGCTCTCTCCTTTTTGCGCATGATATTGTTTGGCGATCTTAAATGCGGCTTCATTGGCTTCAGAACCGCTGTTAGAAAAGAAGATGACATAGTCCCCTCCAAGCCATTCATTTAGCTTTTCAGCCAATTGAATCGCTGGCACATGACTTTGCGTCAGCGGATAATAAGGCATTGTATTTAGCTGCTTATATGCCGCTTCTGCAAGCTCTTTTCTGCCATAACCGGCATTTACACACCAAAGACCTGACATCCCGTCTAAATAACGATTCCCATGAATATCTGTCACCCATGCGCCTTCTGCCTCGTGAATAACCATGCTTTCATTTTCCTTGTTTGTCCCTTTCATATGATGCCAGATCAACTGATCATCTTTCGCCTGAAGATTTTGAGCCTGCTCATGTATTTTCATCTTCCCGCCCCCATGTATCCGTTTTCATCACTAAAGAAGCTTAGACCGGTTCAGCAGCACATTGCCTCTCCATTCATTATATGGATGAAAAGGGAGGCATATGAAACTGAAACTAGGCCGCCTGTAAGAGAGAACCAACCGTTACTTTCATTATAAAAAAGGGGCCGGGCTGATTACATTAGACAGATCGTCAACTGATTGAAAAGAACGATAAGACATTCTACTCGTGTGCCTTAGCAAATCTAACAAACCTCGTTAACGGCGATTTCCTTGCAGGAATTCATATGCAAGAATCGCAAATTCAAGCGCCTGTCGTTTCGGGGCCTGCATCATATCCTCGCCAAGCAATGCATGCAGTTTATCTAGTCTATGATAAAGGGTCTGCCTGACAATAAAGAGCTGGCTTGCAGTTTCCTTTTTAGAACCGTTTGTCTGTAAAAAGATATTCAGCGTTTGATAGAGTCTTCCGCTATTTTGCTTATCATATAAAAGCACAGGCTCCAAATACTCTTTCACCATACATTCAAGCAGTCCGCTTTCCTGCATGACAGGCATGAGACGGAGCATATGCAAATCTTGATAAAATGGGCTTTCCACCCGCTGGGGCATCACTTTCTTTAAATGCAGCACTTCTTTGGCTGCTTGAAAGCTTTTTTTCATATGTTGAAACTGCTCACAATATGGACCGATGCCAAAATTGATCACGGTTCCGCGTGGCTGCTCCCGATCATACAATTGTTTGATGTCGCTTGCAGCCTTCTCTGCACGCTCTTTCCAGTCTTCTTTCTTTCTCGTGTTCAATAAAATAAACAAGGTTTGTCCTTGATGCTCATACGGAATCAAATGGAAACCCGCACGCTGAAAGATGGAGCGGCACGATACGAGAAAATATAAATTTCCTGCGATTTCTTCGATTTGATGATGCTTTTGAAAGAGCATCACGACACAGCCGGTTGGCTTTTTCAATCCTTCTGTTTCTTCAAGATGCTCTAATATATCTCTTTCTGTATGCTCTTCTTGGAACCATTTTTGCAGCCATTCGTTCTCTTTGGTCTTCTTCAATTCTTCTGTATAAAGCTCTCTTAGCGTTTGCTGGGCCAGAGCATTTGCTCCTTTATCCATTACGAGCAGTTCAAATTCTGAGAGTGTGTTTGTTTGATGAATGAGCACAAGGTCTGCAAATGTCTGCTTGAGTGCAAGCACTTCTTTTTTGGTCACTTCGTATCCTTTTGGCAAGGAAGCAAACTGTAAATAATTCATGACCATCTCTTCGGTTTGTTTGGAGGAATCACATAAAATAATCGGCTCCCCCTGAACAGGAATGAGTAAAAGAATGCCCCTTACGTGCTGATACACTTGATCCAAAATATCCATCTGCGGATGGGGAGTCAGCAAAAGCTCATTCAGCTTTGATGATAGTGCTTCTAGATCAGCCATCATTTGATACTGGCGTTCAATCATCATCGTATGGAGATGCTGTGTGATGTTGACGAATTTCACTTCTTTTGTAAACAGAATCAGCGGAAAATTTCTTTCTTCTGCATACTCAATCAGTTCTTCCGGCACATCGAATCTGAGCGGAACAAATTCAATACACAAGCCTGCCGCACCAGAATCGATCAACTGTTTTAAAAATGCTTGAAACACATCCAATTGGTCATGGAAGCCTGCGGCTGTTGTTAGTATGAGCTCTCCCCCATTTAACAAATCTTCTACAGCAGGCACTTCTAACACATGCACCCATCTGACCTGCCGAAACAATCCCTTTTCTCCTGCTAACACTTTCGCATGGGCAAAATACTTTGTTTTCAACACATCACTCACTTGAAAATGAACGTCTACATTCATTGATATGTCCCCCTTTGTTTTGCCGCCTATCCCCTATCCCAGAGGGTGCATAGATAAAATCCATAATAAAACTGGTAATGTCACGATGCTTAAAACGGTACTGAGAAATGTCGTGCTTGAGACAAACTCAGGCTTCGTTCGAAATTGTACAGCCATGAGCGTAGTATTTGCTGCTGTCGGCATCGCTGCAACTAAGATCATAATTTGTTTCACTAGATCATCTACCGGTAAAATAAGTGTAAAGCCAAATGCGATGAGTGGTGAGATAAACAGCTTCAGCAATACAGCATAAGAAATGTTGCGATAATCCACTTGCTTAAAAGAAATGACGGCGAGCTGCATACCTAAAATAAGCATAATCGTCGGTATGGCGGCATCTCCCACAAGCTGGACACCCGTCATCACCTCTTTAGGTAGTGAAAAATCCATCAGCTGAAATAATAGACCGAGGAGTGCCCCATATGCAACCGGCATACGCAGCACTTTTTTCAGCACGACCTTTCCATCCCCTGCATCCTCTCCGCCCTTTGCTGCATAATACATACCGATCGTACTCATGACAAGCTGCTGCAGCACCATTAAAACGATAGCAATATCTAAACCAGCTGCTCCGAAGACAAGCAGGACAACAGGCGTGCCGTAATTCCCATTGTTCATAAATGCTGACGACAGAATCATGGCACAATACATTTCCTTCGAATAACCATAGATACGAGATAAAATAAAGACACATAAAACAAGTGAAAGACAAAGTCCGACGACAAAAATAGATAAGTACACATAGTCCATCGACACTTTGTTTTGATAAAAGGTTTCAAACGCAAGAAATGGTGACATTAAATATAAAGACATTGATGAGAGCGTATGTATGTCAAAACCAATGGCCTTCTGCCCAATATACCCGATAAGGAAAATACCGAACACTGGCAGTAAGACAAGTAAAAACTCCATGCTGCACCTACTTTTCTCTAGATGAATTCCTATTTTTTGTTTCCTCATAATCATACCACTGTTAAACAATAAAAAAGAAGCACCCTTATGAAGGTAGCTTCTAATTATTGACAAAGGGCTAAAATGTTCTTTATTTTAGCCCTTTGTCTTCTTTTCAGTGTGATTGAAAACCTTTGCAGTCTAGAAAGGACGAGTACCGAAGCGGACGAATTTGACATTCGTGAGCATCGGAGCGCAGGCCTGACACCGAATGCGAGGGTTTGTCTACAAGCTGAAGCGCCCTTATGAAAGGCCGCTTCTCTCCTCATCCAAATAGAACACTTCCCACAAATGACCATCAAGATCCTGAAAGCTCCAACCGTACATGAACCCATGATCCTGCTTTTCCTTAAACGGTGACCCGCCTGCTGCCATCGCCTGCTCCACCAGCTCATCGACCTCTTTTCGTGAATCAACCCGCATAGAGACAATGACCTCGGATCCCTGCCTTGCATCCACCAATTGCTTCTCTGAGATGGTTTGAAAATGCTTATGGGTTAACAGCATAACCGTAATGGTGTCACCAATGACCAAACAAGCTGCCTGATCATTCGTCAGCTGCTCTTGAAAATCAAAACCCAGCTGCTCAAAAAAAGCCTTTGATTCCTTGACATGCTTTACCGGTAAATTGATATACAAATGTTTAGCTTGTCGCCCCATTTTCCTCTCCTTTTTGAACACATGATCTCGTTTCAGTATATTCAGATTTTTCTCGAGCATCCCTTTATCACATGAAAAAATAAGCTCTCCTCCTTCTTTAGCTTATGTTTACAATACTTATGATGAATCTTGAACAGGTGGCTACGAAAGCCTTAGCTCGTCCAGCTGCTATGTCATTTTAAAAAATGTCATCAAAAAGAAGCGCCTTGTGGTAGGCGCTTCCTTTCATTATTTCTTATATTCAATATGGTACACATCTCTTCTTCGGTCTTTGAGCTGACGTACCGTTCCATCTTGCCGCTGTCTTCTTAAAATTTCTAAATCGACATCGCCAACGACAACCATTTCTATATTCGGATTACATTCTCCTACAATCCCATCTCTTGCAAATTCAAAGTCAGATGGGGCAAAAATCGCTGATTGTGCATATTGGACATCCATATTTTCGGTTTGCGGAAGGTTTCCGACAGTTCCAGAGATGACGGTATAAATCTGATTTTCAACCGCTCTAGCCTGTGCACAATAACGCACTCTTAAATAGCCTTGACGGTCTTCTGTACAGAACGGAGTAAAAATAATTTTTGCTCCTTTATCAGCTGCAATCCGAGCCAGCTCAGGAAATTCAATATCGTAGCAAATTTGGATCGCAATTTTACCACAGTCCGTATCAAATACCCGAACCTGATCACCTGCTGAAATCCCCCACCATTTTCTTTCATTCGGTGTGATATGGAGCTTATATTGCTTTTCAATCGTTCCATCACGTCTAAATAAATAAGCGATATTGTAGATTTTCCCTTCCTCTTCAACGAAATGGGATCCACCAATGATATTAATGTTGTACTTCACAGAAAGGTCTGTGAACAAATTAATGTAGTCCTCGGTATATTCCGTGATACGCTGCACTGCAAGACTTGGGGAGCGCTCCTCTAAATAAGACATGAGCTGCATTGTAAAAATTTCTGGGAATACGGCAAAGTCAGCTGACGCATCTGATGCGACATCAACATAATACTCGACCTGATTCATAAATTCCTCAAAGGAATGAATTTGTTTCATCGCATATTGAATGACGCAAATACGTACAGGGAACGCCGATTTATAATATCTTTTCGATTGCGGACGATAATCGACGTTATTCCATTCCATTAACGTCGCATATGTGCTGGATGCCTTATCATCCGGCAAATAATTCGGATTAATCCTCATCAGGCTGAATTCATTTAACAGCTGAAAAGATAAAACAGGATCATAAATTTGGTGAAGCATGACCTGCTCCACATATTGACGAGGCGTCATTTCCTCTTGGTATTTATGATAATTCGGGATGCGTCCACCAATAATGATACTTTTTAAATTTAATCTTCTTGCTAAGTCTTTTCTTGCTTCATATAAGCGATGCCCAATTTTCATGCGGCGGTACTCAGGACTAACCATAACCTCAATTCCGTACATATTCATCCCATCTGGATTATGGTTTGTGATGTACCCATCATCTGTAATGTCCTGCCAAGTATGACGGTCATCGTATTCATCAAAGTTAATTAATAAACTTGAACAAGAGCCAATGATTTCTCCCTCAAATTCAGCACAAAACTGCCCTTCTGGGAAATGTTCAAGATGGCTTTCAAGATGCTCTCGTTTCCAAGGGTCCATGCCCGGAAAGCATACCTCCTGTAAGGCAATGATTCGGTCAATATCTTCTTCCCGGATATTACGGATCACCATTCTTTTTTCAAACCGCGTTAAATCGAGTTTTTCTGCCATGATGTTTTTGCCCCCTTACTGATCCTCTTTTTCAAGCTGATGGAATAGCTGGAGCAATTCGATTTCAGCCATGGATTCTAATCTCACATCATATTCTTCAAATTGCAGCGTGCTCGTCACTTTGTTTGGGACGATGACGCATTTCATGCCTGCCCGTTTGGCAGCCACTGATCCATTCACTGAATCCTCAAAAGCCACACAATCCTTTGGCTCTACACCTAAACAGCTTGCGGTTTGCAAATAAAGCTCTGGATGAGGTTTGACTTCTTCCACATCATCTGACGTGCGGATACATTCAAAGTAATCAAAAAGGCCAATTTGTTTCAGGTGATCAGACACCCATTTATAGTCTGAGCTGGAAGCAAGTCCAATCTTGATTCCAAGCTCTTTTGCTGCCTGTAAATAAGCTTCTACGCCAGGTCGTGCTGATTCATCCTTCATTCTCTTTTGAAAACGAGAACGCCGGTCCGCTGTGAGTGCCTCATGATCGAGCGTCTTTCCTAGCTGTTTTTCCAAGTATTCAAACGGCTTAAAGCCTGCCTGCGTCCCGATGACGTTGCCCCAAACGGAAAGAGGCAGCTCTGACTCATGCTCCGCAAACATTTCTTGTAATACTTCATATTCATGTGTTTCTGTATCTAAAATTAATCCGTCAAAATCAAATATAATCGCCTTTACCAACGAGGCCACTCCTTTTTTTTACGAAAGTCTTTAATATGATACTCAATGCTATCATATCGTGAATAAAATTGACTTTCAAAGATGAATGTCTGCTAAAATAATTATGTATAAAAGGAGCCTGTACCATTTTGTCAGGCTCCTACCCGTGTTCGGTTCATTCTGCAAGAGATCCAAGCGCTCCGATTCGTGGAGAAATAGGCAATGTTGAAAAAGAGCGGGTTTGGTATTACAGATCTAAAGGTTTCTCCGTTCCCTTAAAAATAGTATGTGCGGCAGCCGTGTAAGTTAACAAGGAAGTTCACACCAACTTTTACGCATTTTGAAGGCGTCGGCTGGCAAAATCGTCTAAATCAAACGGAAAAGAAAAGCCGCATGCATTGACCTGCTCACGGTTTCGCTCGAATAGCTCACGATCACACTTTGTAATATGGCGTTTAGGTTTTACAATAATGGTATGTAATAGCTGAAGTCCCGATAAAATACGAAAAGCATCGTCCATCGTTCCGTTATAAACCCCTTCAACAAAGGTTAGCGGGCGTTCTTTTTGACGCGCAGCTGGGTCTTCGCCGACAGCATGGGATAGAAGATCTTCAACATCCTTTGATATTTCTTCAATTGCCTGCTCTTGCAGGTCTGTAGCAGCTTTCATTATTCTCACGTGACATCTACCTCTCTGTCGTTATTTCTCCATTCAGAATAGCACAGAAAAAAAGGCGTTCGCCAAGGTAAGTGTTTCCTATATATACCCAAAGAGAGGAACGGATATTATGAACATTCAAGGACACACGCTCTCGCTAAAAGTAGGTGAGCAGCATCAAGATACTTCACTGAGTCAGTTTTTAAAAACAGCCGTGTCGGCTTCAAAACCGATTATCCATTTTTGGATGGACCATCAAAAAGTACGTTTAAATCAAAAGCCGGCCCATCACGCAGCAAAAGTCAGTTCAGGTGATCACATACTGATCGATTTATTTGAAACGGAAGAAAGTGATGTGACGCCAGAATATGGTGAATTAGAGGTACTATTTGAGGACGAGCACTTATTGATTGTGCAAAAACCCGCTGGACGACCGACGCACCCGAATGAAAAGGGACAAACGGGCACACTGGCAAACCTTGTGGCCTTTCATTTTCAAGCAAATGGCGAGGAAAAGCGAGTGAGACATATTCACAGACTCGATCAAGACACAAGCGGCACGGTCATTTTTGCTAAACACAGATTAGCTCATGCAGTGCTTGATCAAATGCTTTCTAAAAAAACGATCAGCCGAACCTACATCGCCATCGCAGAAGGACTTTTCAAGAAAAAGAAAGGCACTATTGATGCAGCGATTGGCCGTGACAAGCATCATGCCGTCAGACGAAGAATCTCTCCTACTGGTCAAAGTGCTGTCACACACTTTCAGGTCATGGACACCAATAAACGTCTGCAAATGACATCCGTCAAGCTGCAACTTGAGACCGGAAGAACACATCAAATTCGAGTCCATCTTAGCAGTCTCGGGCACCCTTTAGCCGGAGATACACTTTATGGCGGAGCTCGTCATCATATCAACAGATGCGCTCTCCACGCCAAACAAGTAGACATGACACATCCTTTTACAGGTGAGCACCTGAGCATAGAAGCACCGCTTCCTCTAGATATGTCCCAGCTCATGGACGAAATTATCCATTAAAAAAAGAGCCTGCATTTAAACAGCAGGCTCTTTTTCTTTAGACAGATGCTCTTTTTGCATAAATAATGTACCGCTCTGGTGCATTGCCGACGAAATGAAATGGATAGCATGTCGTTAACACCAGCTCTTCCTTTTTATTCTGTAAAGTAATAATGGAAGTATCATGCTGATCCACGATTTTCGTATGTGTGATTTCATAAACAAACTCACCATACGGCACAGTGATTTTCAGCTGATCCCCAATATTCAGTTCACCTGTTCGGCGAAACACCGTGTCACGATGGCCAGATAGGACGATTTGTCCCTTCTGATCTGGGTAATAACTGCCTTTGTAATGCCCGACTCCTTTGGCAAGATCATCCGCATCTGTCCCTTCGACAATGGGAAGGTCTGCTTTTAATTTCGGAATCGTCAGGATGCCAGAGGCTTTCCCCACATCAGGAGAAAACTGCTTCTTTGACATCCCTTGATCGTCCGCTACCGCTTTCTTTGCATCTTCTAATGATTGTGCCGTTTGAAGGTGCGTAGAGGCGATTTGCCAAATTCCCCAGCCGAGCAAGACAATTCCTGCTGTCATCACAGTAAGTGCAAGCCACTTTTTCATGCTTAAACTCCTTTACCTGTTACATTTCTCTTAGATGATACGGTCATTAGCTTGCTGCTTTTTCTTCTTGTTTTGCTTTTTGAATGCGTCCCTCTTTTTGATACACAATGGAAGCTCCTTCAAAGCTCTTCACAAAAGCGACAGTAGCTTCTAAATCCTCTGGACCTGTTTCAGGATTTTTCCCAAGCCGTCCTATCGGTGCATATTTACTGCCAGTTGCAGTTGCCATAAAATTATTCACCGTGAGTGTATACGTTTGATCGAGCGCAACGGCTGAACCATCTGGAAGCTTTAAGTCGACTACTTTATATGTTACTGGATCATAGGAATATGAAAAGCCTGAAATGCTATAATCTGGTCCAAATTGAGGAGAAATTTGCGCTTCAATGATTTCAGCCAAGTCTTTCCCCTTAATCTCAAGTTTAACTAAAACGTTGCCAAAGGGCTGAATATTAAACAGATCTCCCCACGTAATCGGCCCTTTTTCAAGGTTTTGCCTGATCCCGCCGCCATTCATCATAGCAAAATCACTTTTCATAGAATATCTCATACCATCGGCAATCAAATTACCGAGCGGCGTGTCTCCATCATTTGAATAGCCGCCTTCCATTTTGACACCAGCTTCTCCAACTACCTCACTAATAATCGGCTCAACTTCTTTCCCGTAATGAGCCAAGATGCCGGCTGCTTCCTTGTCCTTTTCAATACCAGACTGGTCTACATACTGGATATTTGCACTCTTTTTGACAATATCCTTCGTTTTGCGGTCAAGTGTTACATTAACTTCGCCAATGGCCTTCCCATATTCAAAGGCTTGAACAATTAATTTCCCATTGACCTCTCCGTTTACGACTTCGTGATTATGCCCTGCAAAGATGACATCAATTTCATCATCGCCTTCTTTGGCAAGCTTCGCACTCTCTCCAGTGATGGTATCTCCATTTTGCGAGGCTGTCATATGAGCTAAAACCGCAATGGCTTTGATCCCTTTTTCTTTTAATTCCTTCGCAGCTTCATTTACCGCTTTAACTTCATCTGTAAACTGAATGTCTTTAATCCCTTCTGGCATGACCATTCCTGCGGCTGACTTTGTCACAACACCGATAAATGCTACAGGGATTCCTTCGACATCCATGATTTCATAAGCAGGTAAAAGTGGTTTACCTGTATCCTTGTATTCACAGTTTGCACAAACGAGCGGAAAATTCTGTCCGTCATATCCCTTTGTGCCTTTAGGATGTTCTCCACCATTTATGATACGTAATAGCTCGTCCACCCCTTCATCAAATTCATGGTTGCCGACCGTGCCAACATCAAAGCCAATGTTCTCCATGAGTTCAACCGTTGGTTCATCTTGCAGAAGAGAAGATATTGGAGAGCTGCCGCCAATCATATCTCCAGCATGGACTGTGATCGTATTTTTGTTTGCTGCTTGTTTTTGTTTCATATAAGCCGCCACATAATCCATCCGTCCGTATGTTCCTTTATTGCCATCACCTTTCAGATCCAGTTCGTATTGTTGATCAATTTTCCCGTGTAAATCATTCATGCTTAAAATGGTTAATGGGACTTCCCCAGTTCCTTCTGCCGGCTGATAGCCAGCCTGTTCTGCTTCTTCTTTCGAAGCAAAAAAGATGCGTTTATCTACAGCGATTTCTTTCCAGCTGTCAGGCGATACGTACGTTTTCGCTGATGAATCACCGACGTAACGTGTCAGTCCTTTTTTCTGTTCACGTGCTCTAAATTCAAACGGCTGTTCAAGCAGCGGATCTGCTTCATTCCAAATGCCAAGCCCTTTTTCTTTCGCCTCTTTGACAGCTTTTTGGAACGTCTGATAATCCTTTTCATCTCCAACCGGCCAGATGAAATACGTAGGAGCATATCCTTTTTTCACAAGCTCTAAATTCGTATTGACCCCTTTTTTGGTTTTCACTTGAGCTAAAAGACGTCCATAGCCGTCCTTCGCTTCTGGACCAATCTTTAATGTGACTTTATCTCCGCTTGAAAGAAGTGTGTTTAAATAGTCCGCCGCCTTCTGTCCAAAATGCAGCTGGTTTTGATCTAATTCATTTTTTGGCTTATGGTACGTTTCCGGCGTGTCCATATTCACAAAGCGCACCTTTGTTGTACCAAGCACAGGCTTCTTTAAATGAATCGTATCTCCATCCACCACCCGGTCAACCGTTGCCTCGTATTCTTTCTTGATTTTTGGCGGCTTTGGCTGGCGTTTCAGCAGGCTGACATCACCCTTGTGTCGTGGAAGCACCTGCAGCGAATCATACCTGCTTAACACTCCTGTAAACTCATACCATTTCCCTGTCTTCACTTCATCAATGGCACTTGTATCCACCATCACTCTAAGGGTGGTGCTGTGATATTTTTTATCAATGATCACCACATTGTATCCACCGCCAGCCGGCTGCTCTGGTTTTGATTCAACATAGCCCTTGACCTTTACAAGTTTTCCTTCATGTTTACGTGCCTGATCCGTTTCTAGTTGTTTCACGGAGACTCGCTTCGGCTTTGGCAAGGTTTGATTCACACCATCGATCTTCAGGCGGTCTCGATCCGGCACAATTTCAATCAGTCCTTTATAAGACTTGATCTTCCCCGATACTGTCACCTTCATGCCCGCTTTTAGTTCTGGGAAGTTGTCAGGCTGTGCTGAATATATATTGATTCCAGCTGATTTGTCTTGAATGTACGTTGACAGTTTCCCATTGCCTATAGCCGATTGATCTGCTGTCACAATTCCGCTCACTGTCACTGTCTCTCCGATTAGCTGACGGGCTTTTTTAATTTTCATTGGTTTCTTTTGGTTCCATACCGTTTCCTTCTTTTCAGACGCACTGGCTTGTTCTGCTGTGATCATGCCAGGCAGTAAGGATTGCAGACTAAAAATCACCAAAACCAAACAGCAGATCATTCGAATGGATAGAACACGTTTCATTAGACCTCTCCCCTTCCGAGCTTCATCTCTCATAGTGTACTAAGTAAATATTGATGGTAGATGGATTTCTTGTAAATCTTATGTCTGCTAGCTCATTGGAAACGTAATAATCACCCGTGTCCCCTCGAAGCTTTTGCTTTCAAAACGAATGCTGCCGCCATGGCTTTCAATGATTTTAATCGTCATCATTAAACCAAGGCCAGTCCCTTTTTCTTTCGTTGTATAAAAAGGTTCACCCAGTTTCCCTATTTCGTCTTCTGGTATGCCCTTACCTTGGTCTTCAAAGATCAGCATCATCTGATTATGTTCCAATACGGATGTGACCTGAATAACACCTGTCACACCATCCATCGCTTCAATACCGTTTTTAAGAATGTTTAAGAAAACTTGTTTCAGTTCATTCGGTATACCTTGAATGTTTGGCAGCGACGGAGACAAATTCTTTTGAATAGACACGCCTTTTAAAACCGCTTGTGATTCAACGACCATGATCACTTCTTCGAGCAGAAGATTGACTTGTACCGGCTCAAATTTCACCGATTTGCTTCTAGAGAGCACAAGGAATTCATTAATAATGGCTTCAAGCCGATTAAATTCAGACATCATCACATCTGCATAATCCTTCTGATATTTCTTACTTTGAATCATCAGCTGTAAAAATCCCTTTAACGACGTCAGCGGGTTCCTTATCTCATGGGCGATGCCGGCTGCAAGCTGACCTACTGCGGAAAGCATCTCTGACTTCATCAGCATCTTCTCTGACTGCTTTTGATTCGTAATGTCCTCTGAAATCCGCATCACGGTAGACTGCATTTTGTCAGGATCATCAATTCGATGTAAAGAGACCCTCTCCCATCGTTCACGGCCTGATAAATCCTGAAAGTACAGCTCACCTGTCCAGCTGCCTTCTTTTAAACAAACGTCCCATTGCTTTTCTAAATCATCACATTGACACAGAGAATGGTAGACAGAAAAGATATCTTTGCCGATCAGGTCATATTCATGCTGCTGCACAAACTGGCAAAAACGCTGATTCACGCATTGGATGACCCCTTCCTCAGTTGCAACAACAATATGAATATGGCTATTATCCAGTGCTGTTACCGCTAGATGAAGTGACTGTTTGATTTTTGTCATTTCCGTCATTTTAATCCACGTCATCACCGCTCCCTCATGATCTTGGTCAAGAATAGGTGTGATGTGAACGGTGAATTGTTCTCCTTCATTCGTTTCAATTTCTCGTTCGATGACGCGCTTATCCGAGATAACGGATTGTATGTCATGATAGAGCGTTTCCTGCGTAAGTTTCTTAGCCATCGACTGAAAGGATTGCTGGTGCCTTATTTGAGCTGAAGTAAATAAAGAGGCAGCTGTAGGAGTGTAGTAGCGAATATTCATGTCTCGGTCCACAAACAACGTCGCAAGCTCCGGCTTGACAGAAGGTCTATACAGTTCTTCCCTTGTTACCCTTAAGTTGTTTATGATATTAATAAAATGATCGTGTTTTTTCTCAAGCTCCGCTATTTGCGTGTTTTTCGCTTTTAATTGAGCCCTTGCCTCCTGCTCTTTTTGTTTGACTTCATTTAGTTCATTTTCTAAGTCGACAATACGCTGTTGATAGACTGAATTCTGATCTGACATCCCATTTTCCCTGCTGTTCTTTTGATTTTTTCCTCTCTCATTCATTCGAATAAGAATGACGTATACTCCTTTAAAACGGCGATCAAAACTCTTTACAGTAAAGTCCGCATACTGCTTTTTTCCTTTTTCCGAAATGAGAACATGCTGAAACACAACCTCTGTCTCGTCAGTCCACACCTTTTGAAAGGTTTGACTTAACATCTCTTTCAAATATTCAGGTGTCACATATTCGCATGATTGATCTGACACTTCTACATGGTCTAAGAAAGAATAGGCCCCATTTGACATTGCCAGGATCTTGTTACAATCATTAATGACTATACATGCATCATAATCCTCGCTTACATCCTTCATATATTGTGCAGCTCGTTTTTTTAACTCGGCATCACGAGCGTCATGTACCCAAGGGACACTAGGTGCAGGAACGTTGGAATGGGTGTAAATGTTCCACTTCTCATTGAACAATTGAAACAATCGAGGGATATTGGGGACAGTTTCATTTGGCCCTAAAATCAACACCCCTTGATCTTTTAAAGCATATTGGAATCGGGATAATACTCGTTTTTGCACTTCTGGCTCAAAGTACATCAGAACATTTCGGCAACTGATAAAATCGAGGTGGATAAATGGTGAATCAATCAATAAATTGTGAGGAGCAAAAACAATATGTTTTCTAAGCGACTGCTTCACAATAAAAGCGTCACCTTTCTTTTCGAAATATCGCGCCCGCCATTTTTCCGGTATGCTTGCCATAGATTCTCTCGAATAAAGACCTTTACTAGCTATTTGAATGGCTTTTCGGTTGATATCTGTCGCAAAGACTTGAAGTTCAATGGACACATCTCTTCGCTTCATTTCTTCTAAAAATAAAATTGTAAAAGAATAAGCTTCTTCCCCTGTCGAACATCCCGCAATCCAAATTCGGCATCGAGATTTCCCGTTGTTCATTGAATGGTCAATGATTGACGGTATCACCTTCTGTTCACATACTCGCAAAGCCTCCGTATCTCTAAAGAAAGTAGTCGTGCCGCTTAGGAGCTGAGCGTGCAGGCGATCAAGCTCATCTGGTTCTCTTTCTAATAAACGATCGTACTCTGATAATAATGACATCGGCTCGTTTGCAGTGCGCATACGCTTTTGAATGACAGAAAGCAGCCTTTTCTTTTCATAGGCTGAAAAGGCAATCCCTTTATACATTTCAAGACGTTCAATGATTCTTAGTAAAGCTGGATCCATCTCATCAGCATGCGGAACATTGATGATATTGGCCATATATGCCGCAAGAGTGGATGGATTTTTGAATGTGTGATGATACATACTGTCAAAACCACTCTCTACCTCACTGCACGATAAGGCTGTACCGCCTTGCTCAACCAACTGAAGCAACCCACTCCCCACACAATGACCTTTTTGAAAAAAGATCGCAAATGCCTCTTCCTTTTGAACACTGGCAAGTGACTTAAAAAGCGAGTTGACAGAGCATGCCTTGTTTGTTGGCAGCTGCTCAGATACATGAAGCCGGTGATCTTCCGTTAACGTCACAGCTGCATGCTGCGGACAAAAATAGATCGTCTTTTTCATGACTTTCTCACCATGTTTAATCGTTTTTGCCCGGTAGCCAATCGGTAAAACAAGTGCTTCCAAATCTGTTATACAATCGCCTGTCACATGATTTTGCACAACAATAAAAGAGGCATTTAAATCATGTGGTAATGATTGAAAAAAAGCCTCAAGATGATGCTGTTCAAACGGCGAAACACCGATGCCGATCACTGGTGTCTGCACATGTTCGTCTTCTATCAAACGATTAATGATTTTGTCCTGCATCTGGTACCCCCATGTTCATTCGTCTGATACTTTTTTTCGACAAAAAGAAAGAAAACCCTCTAATTGTAAATAATGTTTTTTGCATGAAATCGTGAAAACATCCTCACATTAAAACAGAGTGTATAAACAGAAGGAGGAATCTTAATGCAAAACGATCAGCAGCCAATGTTTCAAGGAAGCGCTCAGCAGCCTGAGCTCAACCATGGCGGGCATGAGTTATTCGATTTACATGAAATTTTAGCCGGCACGATTAATATTTTGGATCAATATATGATCTTGCGGCAATTTATTCAAGATCCTGCATTATCCGACATCCTGGATCGACAATATCAATTCGTTTTATCCCAGTACAATGTCACTGTAGATTGTTTTTCTACAGGCCAAAAGCCTAGTGAAGAAACCGCTACTTATATGATGAAAGAACACACTCAAGTGACATACGGAATCAAACCTTCTCAGCCGAAGAAGCCGAACCAGTCACTACAGGATGTAAAAGACTTAGGCATCACAGGACACATGCTCAGCCTAGTCAAATCACACGCCGGGTTACTTTCAATGTCAGCATTAGAAGTAACAAACCCTGTTGTCAGACGTGTGCTTGCTGCGCAGATTCCGAACTTTATCGAAATGGCGTATGAAATTTTCTTGTATCAAAATAAGCATGGCTACTATCAAGTTCCTCAGCTTTCCAAACAAGACATGACCGCCATGACGTCAGCTTTTGCACAGCTTCAGGGGCAGGTTCAAATGCCTCCTAGTAAGGCCGATCAACAAAAGCCTCTTCATTAAGAAAAACGGCTGACCCCCTTCTTTGGTCAGCCGTTTTTTCTTTGGTACATGACTTTAAACTGATCTTCAAAATCTGTGAGCCTCTTCCCCGTCGCCTGTTCAAAGCCGCTAGCAAATTTGCCCGTTTTCGCAGTTTCCTCTATGATTTCATGTATGACGCCTCGTCCGCAAAGCTGCACCAGCTCATAGATCATATAATAGCTTTGTAAATATACATCTGTCTCATACGTCACCCGGGAATTCTGCCAGTCTTGATCAGAATGAAGAGATTGAAAAGGAATCACGTCGAAGCGTTCAGACGTAGCATTTAACACGTCATAGGCCGTCCATTCTGCTGTTCCTTCGTGGAACCAAAGCGGAAACATTCCTGGAGACACTTCATATGAATGGACCTTTTCATAGAAAACAAAATGAGCATACTCATGAATAAACAACGTATTGAAAAAGTATAAAGGCAGTGTCTCTTTCTTCAATAATGCTTCCCGTTTATCTGGATATAACCCTATCATTTGATCATGATCAGAGTAAAATCCAGTAATATGCTTGATCCCTGCCATTTGTTCGATCGACTCTTTATCATCAAAATAAATAACGTCTAAAGGTCTGTCAGCTTCAAATTGAAACACTGACGCTGTCCTCTTCTCTGCCTGTTTCAAAGCCTCTATTGTCAGATCAACAAAAGCTTCCTCTTCCTCTGCATAGTAGATTCGAATATGTTCATATACTTGCTTATTGAGTCCCTCCGTTATAATCGTTTTAGGAGAAGACTGCTGCTCTAAATATTGTCCTGTCAGCTGAAACGCAACATAAATCAAGTACGCGGTGAAAGCATAAAAAATCAGACCTGCTGCAATCATTCCGCCTACAAGTTTTTTATGAATCAATGACGGCTTGGCTTTCATTTGCTCCCCACCTGAATTCATCCTGCACCCTCTTTCTCTTTCTATGAAGAAACAAAGATCAACAAGAGGTGATATATTTTTTACTTTATGCAGTCAGGTACGCGAGGTGCGGTTCCAAACAAAAAAGCCGCATATGACATACGGCTTTTGTCGTAGCTATTTTGATTCAGGGAAGACACGTCTAACCGTTTCAGTAAATTCATCGAAGAATCCTGAAATTGGCTCTCCGCTTTTAATACGTTTTCCGTACCCTTGCATACGATCGACAAAGTCTGGATTAGCAGATACATACACGTTGTCGATTTGTTGATCCGTTGATTTGACTTTGTCTGATATTTTCTTTTTCAGATCGTCCGTCACATCACCGCTTTTATTGCCTTCAAGCACAACGGCTACAAATGCATTTTTTCCAGTGACAAGCACGTTCGCTGTTTTCACTTCAGACATATTCGCTACAAGCTCTGACGCCTTATCTGCCACTTTGACCTTCTGAGGTGTTTGAACATCTGGCTGATCCTGTCTCATGTTGTCATTCTTATATGTGACATTTTCATATTGCCTTTTCATTGTTCCTCTACGCTCATCGCCTTGATTGTTCATTCCACACCCAGCGGTGATTAATGTTGGCACGAGCAGTAAAGATAGCATCCATTTCTTATTCATCAATTATTCCCTCCTTTTGCTCATAGGTTTTTCATCCAGCCGGCTTTTTATGCACACATCCTCTGTTTTCGTAAAATGAATTCATAATTCAGCTGGGTTTGGTCATCCTAAACATGATGAAGAATCATCACGACCAAATGGAGGGATTCGTTTGTTTAAAAAAAGAAAAGGTATGAGCACTGGCGCAATGATCGCAGTATCAACAGCTATCATTGCATTATTCTCCCCAGTTTTACGAAGAAGGCTGAAAAGCATGGCACAAATGAATATGTCTTCAATGATGACAGGCGCAAACCATCAGCACCAAAACTCATCTCGCCATGAGTCCCACTCACATAAAGAATCAAAAGGAACAGGTGAAGTTGGACAAATGATCAAGCAAGCATTCACAGCTGTCCAGCCAAATCAAACAAACCAGCACCAATCACCAACAAGAACCCATCAGCCAAGAGAGTCTTATGCGCAATCTCTTCACATTGATGAAAATGTGATGAATGTGATGGATGATGAATCAATCCAGCAAGTCATCAATGACATCGAGCACAAATAATAAAACAGGAGCCTTCATAAAAAGAGGCTCCTGTTTATTCTCCAGAAAAATGTTCTTTGACCATGAGACAAAAGGAAGGTAAAAATGAGATTTCGATTGTTGTGAGGAAGTCGTCATGATGCTCTAATATCAGCAACAGCTCCTTTTCTTCCTTCCGATCTTTTTTTATCTCTACATGCTGCACAGTTTTAAAATCATATATGCCTAAAACAGATTCGTTCTTTTTTCGAACAACCTTTAAGGTAAATTCCCGCATAGCAAGCGACATGTCCACAACAAATCGCTCCTCCTGATTCTCGAACCGAAACGTCAAATCTTGATATTCAACCGGCATTTCTTTTTCAAATCCGGCATCTGGCATTTTTTCAAAAAAAGAAAGCCAGTCCGTTTGATCTGGAAAGCGTTTTCCTCGCATTTTCTTCAATTCCTCTTCATTAAAATTTTTATTAATTATCCTTTTTACCCTTTTCTTTTGCAACAAATTTTAGTAATTTTAAAAAGGTGATTCTATTTTGCTAAGAGACCTCTTTATTAATTTAACAATTCTTGTTACTTTCCATTATTTATTTATGCTTGTGTTTAAAGAGAATTTTCTAAAAAAAGAAGATACCTTGCTCAGACAAATATGCAAAGGCATGCTTTCTGGGTTACTCGGTGTCCTTTTAATGTTCTTCTCTATTAAAACAGGACCAGCGATCATCGATTTAAGACATATTCCCCTTATTTTAACGGCCTTTTATGGAGGCATCGCCCAAACAATGATTGCAGCCTTTGTTGTCATCATTGGCCGGTTATTAATTGAAGCCAACATCGCTTCTTCCATCAATATTTTTTCCATGATGTTTATCGCAGCCTCTTCTTTTTTGATTGCAGAGCGTCATATGAATCATGTTGTGAAAATGCTGTTATCCATTACGATTGGTAATGTGATAGCCACAAGCCTGTTTATCATGGTCGTGCATGAGACATCATTTCAACTGCATTCTACTTATTGGATTTTCTCATATATTGCTGGATTGTTTAACTTTTATGTCATTGAGCATCAAACAAAAGCATATCAGCTGTTAAATTTGTATAAATTCCAAGCTCATTATGACTTTTTAACAGGTGTTTTAAATAAACGGAAGTTCGATGAGGTATTAAGTGATGCTTTTACTAAGAAGTTGAAGCAGCCTATCCATCAAATGTCCCTTATTTACCTAGACATCGATTATTTCAAGACCATTAATGATCAATATGGGCATCATGAGGGAGATATCGTTTTAAAAGAAATCGGTACAAGGCTGATTAAAAACACAAGAAGCTCTGATTATATTGGGCGGATTGGCGGTGAAGAATTCGCTGTCCTTCTTCCAAACTGTACAATTGAAAAAACATGGCAGATTGCAGAACGCTTACGAAAAAAAATAGCAGATCAGCCGATTTATTTAAAAAACGGTCTGTCCATTCATACTACAGTATCAATCGGATGTGCTTATTCTCATGGAACTAGTGCAGACATTAAGCAATTACCGATTATAGCTGATCAGGAGCTCTATAAAGCGAAGGAGTCCGGCCGAAATCAAGTGAGCTTTTCAGAGAGAAAAAAAGACCATTTGACATAGGCATTTTCCTCAATTTGTTAGCGCTAATTATTTTTAAAAAAGTTTTCGTATAACAGTTGTTTTTTCCCGCAAACACTGGTAAAGTAAAGGTAATTATTTTTGTTCGTATCATCTTTAAGAAGAAAGTTTTGTAAGAGTTTTCGTCTTTGAAGTTTGTGTAAGAGCAAGAATAGTGAATTTAAGCGTTAAGATCGCTTTAGGAGGAAATTTCATGTTAGAAGGTAAAGTAAAATGGTTCAACTCTGAAAAAGGTTTCGGATTCATCGAAGTAGAAGGTCAAGACGATGTATTCGTTCACTTCTCTGCTATCCAAGGCGAAGGCTTCAAAACTTTAGAAGAAGGTCAATCAGTTTCTTTCGAAATCGTTGAAGGTAACCGTGGACCACAAGCTGCTAACGTTAACAAAGCGTAATTTAAGAGCATCTGCTCTTTTAGCACTTTATAGAGTGAAGGAAAACCGCCCGGCTTCTGCCGGCGGTTTTTTTGTTCCATAAAAAAAGAGAACCTGATGAGAGGTTCTCTTTTTTATTTATCCTTCTGCTTTAGCTTCTGCAAAGCAGAACGATACATATCATCATTCATTTTAGTTTCTGGTTCTTCTTCTTTGACAGGTGGTTCTGGCTGTTTAAACTTTTGAAGCGCCTGTCTATAGAAATCGTCGCCAGACGCAGCATCATCTGTTTGAGAAGGCTCTGACGCTTTTTTTTCAACTTCAGGCTCTACAGGTCTCGCCACAGCTTCTGGCTCGCTATGCGGCACGTCAGGCTGATTGGAGACATCTTCTTTGATCTCTTCCTTATCGGCCGATGCGTGTCTGACATTGAACGCTACTAATCCAATAATGACTAGAACAGCAGCTACTAACGCTACAATAATCGTCGCCAAAAGAACCCTCTCCTTATCGCTTAAATGATGCAGTGACTGATGCTACACGTCTTCCTAGTGCTTTTCCGAGTTCAATGCCTTCAGTCGAAATCAATTCATCAGAATCGATCGGACATGTCACACCAGCTCCATAGTAAGAGCCGTATAAAGCATTCTCAGGAACATTCCCAGGAAGGCCGACAACAAGCATTCCTTGGTGGAACATCGGGGTAATCAAATTATGCATTGTCATTTCTAAACCGCCGTGTGTTGTAGCAGTTGTACAGAAAACAGCACCGACTTTATCGATTAGTTTTCCTTCTGCCCATAAGTAGCCAAGACGGTCAATCCATGTCTTTAACCCAGAACTAATAGTACCAAAGTGACCAGGGCAGCCCCAAATGATCGCATCCATTTGATCAAGCTTGCGAATGTCTGCATCTTTCACGTGATCAATGAATACTTCAGCTTGCTCTGTTTCACCTGCGCCTGCTGCAATCGCTTCTGCAAGTGCTTTTGTATGGTCACCTTCACTATCGTATACAACATAAATTTTCATGTACGGTCCCTCCACACTTATCTTGCATCTTGGTTTGCTTCCTTAGGTGCTGGAAGCAATGATATTTCTTGTTTCTTATGCTGCTGTTCTTTTCGCTTTTTATCCTTACGAACATCTCGCAGGAACAAGCTGAGAATGACACCAGCCGCACAGAATAATGTCACCCACATGTAAGCATCATTGATACCCATCACGTTTGAATCGATCTGTGCTTTCGTAAAGAGCTGGGTGGATACATATTTTTGAGCAGCTTCTGCTGTCATGCCCATATGATGCATCACATTCGATACAGCCGCCTGGAATGAATTCATAAAGAGCGGGTCGGCTGTATTTGTTTGATCCGCCATATTGGAATAATGGAATGTCGTCCGATTCGTATAAATCGTTGTGATCAAACTCGTACCGATGGAACCGCTAATTTGTCTCAATGTATTAGACATCGCTGTACCATGGCTGTTTAAGTGCTGTGGTAATTGGTTCATCCCTGCTGTCATAACCGGCATCATAAGAAGTGACATACCAAATGCACGTACTGCATACATGAGCACAATGTGACTATAAGAAGTATCAATGGTCAGCTTTGTAAACTCATATGTCGTGACAACGGTAATGAGCATCCCCACAATCGCAAGCGGACGAGGTCCAAATTTATCAAACAAGATCCCTGATATCGGGGACATAATGAGCATCGCAAGTGCCCCTGGAAGCATTAATAGCCCAGATTGCAATGCCGTAAATCCAACGAGGTTTTGCAGATAAATCGGAAGTAAGAACATCCCTGTATATAAGGCAACCGTAATAATGATGTTAATAACGCTTGATAATGAGAAAATGCTGTATTTAAATACGCGGAAATCAAGCATCGGATTATCAACTTTCAACTGTTGGAAAATAAAGAGAATAATCGCAATCGCACCAATAATAATCGTAGATAAGACGATCGGATCTGTCCAACCATCACTTCCTGCTTCACTCACTCCGTAAAGAAGGGAAGCAAAACCAACGATTGAAAGAATCGCACCAAGACTGTCCAGCTTGATTTTTTTAGGCTCTACAATATTTTTAAACATAAAGAAAGCCGCGATAATGACAATCGCACCGATTGGCACAAGTCCGTAAAACATAATACGCCAAGAATAATGTTCAATAATGTAACCAGATAATGTTGGTCCTACTGCAGGAGCAAACATCATCGCAAGACCGAAAATCCCCATTCCTTTCCCTCTGTTTTCCGGAGGGAAAATAAAAAGGATTGTTGTCATGACAAGCGGCTGTAAGATACCGCCGCCGACAGCCTGAATCAAACGGCCGATGAGCATTGTTGAAAAGTTTGGCGCAATACCGCAAATAAATGTACCTAGTGTAAATGAGATCATCGCCACTAGGAATAAGCTGCGCTGTCCAAAACGTGTGATTAAAAACGCAGACAACGGAATCAGCACACCGTTGACAAGCATGTAGCCTGTTGTCAGCCACTGAATCGTTGTCGCACTCACATTAAATTCTGTCATTAAATGGGGCATAGCTACGTTCAAAAGCGTTTGGTTTAAAATCGCTACGAACAAACCGGCCATTAAAATGATCAGTAAAGACAAGGAGCCTGCTCCCTGTTTTGTCGCTGCAGGTTGATTTGCCATCTCAGACAACCTCCTTTCATTTTTTGGTATCAATCATCATTAAGATGAAATTTTGACAGAAGCATTCATACCTGGAAGTACTTTGTCTGATGGATTTTTAATTGAAATTTTCACTGCTACTTTTTGCGTTACTTTTGTATAGTTACCACTTGAATTTGTTGCTGGTAGCATATTGAATGTTGAGTTTGTCGCATAACCAATTTGTTCAACAGTTCCTTCAAACGTTGTATCAGGATCTCCATCTACAACGATGTCGACTTTATCGCCTTTTTCAATGTTTTTAATATCTGTTTCTTTAATATTTGCTGTGATGTAAAGCTTGCTTAAATCGATTGTTTCACCAAGAACTGTACCAGGCTGCACTTGTTGGTTGTTTTGGATTTCTTTTTTGACTAATGTGCCATCAGCCACTGCTTTAATGTTTGTTTTTGTTTGTCCTTCAACTTTTGCAACTGTGCTGTCTTTTTCCACTTCGTCACCTTCGTTGATATCCCAGCCTTTGATTTGTCCAGCTGCTGGAGCTGTGATTTGATACATGTCACCTGTCACTTTTGCCTCATCTGTTTTGACAAAGTTTGTGCTTTCGTAGTAGTAATAAGCACCTCCGGCAATAATGGCAAGAATTACAATAAGGCCAATAATGTTCGTTAGCAATAAACGCCCTCTGTTCATGTTTTGTTTCTCCTTTCATGTATAAAAATATAGTGTCATCTGCTTTAGCAAACTTAGAATGCCCATCATCTGACAGAATATGAAACAAGCTCAACAATCTGTCTTTTTCCCTTGATCTACTCCCGCCCGAAACATGGTGTGCAGCCCATTTATATTTATTGTTCAATTATGAGCAAGGAGCAGAAAAAGAAGAAAAGACGATCGGCATCTTTTTTGAAAAACTTATATTTAACAAGATTAAATATTAATAAATGAAAATTGAAATGTCAAAGAGAAAGTTTTACTTTTTTTCTGGTGATCCCTTCCTTCTCCACACAAAAAACCCTTCAGCCCTTATGCTGAAAGGTTTTATCAAATGTGCTCGTTATGAATGAACTTCTTCCTGCTGAAAAAATTTTTTTAGTGCGAGAAAAACATCTGATTTTTGCTTCAAAATATAATGCTTAAATTTCTCATCCTGAATATGTTTGTATGCTGACATTAACGTAGAATGCCGGTTGTATTGATTCACTTCACCATAGCAAAATAAATTGGCTTTTTTCATGATCTCAGAAACAAGTTTCACACACCGGGCGTTATCTGATGTCAAATTGTCACCATCAGAAAAATGAAAAGGATAAATATTATACCGCGACGGCGGGTATCGTTCGTCTATGAGCTCTAGTGCCTTTCGATAGACAGACGAGCAAATGGTCCCCCCGCTCTCACCCCGCGAGAAGAAATGTTCTTCGTCTACCACCTTCGCCTCTGTATGGTGAGCAATAAATTCAATATCGACTGTCTCATACTTTGTCCGTAAGAAACGTGTCATCCAAAAGAAAAAACTTCTCGCCATATATTTTTCCCAAAGACCCATACTTCCGCTCGTATCCATCATCGCCAAAACGACGGCTTTCGACTCTGGTTTGGTCACTTCATTCCACGTTTTATACTTGATATCCTCCGGGTAGATGGGATAAAAGGAAGGACTCCCTGTCATCGCATTTCGTTTAAATGCCGAGAGCATCGTTCGTTTTTTGTGGATATTTCCTGTTAACCCGGTTTTGCGAATATCGTTAAACTCAATTTGTTCGACAATGATGTCGTCAAGCTCCTTTTGCTTGAGGTTTGGCAGCTCCAGTTCACGAAACAGTGCTTCCTCGAGATCCATTAATGAGACTTCTGCTTCGTAATAATCCTCACCAGCTTGATCTCCAGCGCCCTGCCCCTTTCCTTGACCCTGCTTACTGTCTGAGCCGTCACGCGCAACAACATCGCCAACCTCGCTGTCTCCATCCCCTTGACCCACATGTTTATTTTTGTCGTAGTTATACCGAATTTTATATTCATCTAATGAACGAATCGGAATTTTCACAACATCTTTTCCGTTCGACATGATGATGCTTTCTTCTGTGACAAGATCCGGCAAATTGTTTTTAATCGCCTCTTTGACTTTTTTCTGATGACGCTGCTGGTCGTCATAGCCTTTTCGATGGAGGGACCAGTCTTCCTGAGACACAATAAACTGACTTTTTTCTTGCCGGGACATCCATCCCCCTCCTCACATTTTTGCACAATTCTTCCTTTATCCTATGCTGATCGTCATCCAAGTTGACGATCATTTCTAAAAAAGACATTACCGGTGCTGATGCGCCAATAATGCCTCCTTCATTTATTAACGATTCAGAAGACTACCTACATATTTTAAAAGTTCATTTGCACTTGTTGAATTATAGCCATGCTCATCAATCAATCTAGCTACTACTTCGTTGACCTTCTTCAGCTGCTGTTCATCCGGTGTCTTCGTCGATGTCGTAATTTTCACCACATCTTTTAGATCGGCAAACAGCTTCTTCTGAATGGCCTCTCGCAATCTCTCATGCGAATTATAATCAAAGCGTTTTCCCTTTCTCGCATAAGCCGAAATACGAATCAGAATTTCTTCTCTAAATGCTTTTTTGGCGTTTTCAGAAATGCCGATCTGCTCCTCAATTGAACGCATGAGCTTTTCATCAGGATTCATTTCTTCACCTGTTAACGGATCACGCAGCTTGTTTTTATTGCAATAAGCCTCGACATTATCTAAGTAATTATCCATCAGCGTTTTCGCAGACTCCTCATAGGAATACACAAATGCCTTTTGCACTTCCTTCTTCGCAATATCATCATACTCTTTTCGCGCGACTGAGATGAAATTCAAATAACGCTCCCGGTCCTCGCTGGAGATAGATGGATGCTGATCAAGCCCTTCTTTTAAAGAGCGCAGGACATCCAGTGCATTGATCGATTCCATGTTCTTACGAATGATGGTAGATGAAATTCGGTTGATTACATAACGCGGGTCAATTCCGCTCATCCCTTCATCATGAAATTCCTTTTTCATCTCATCAATGTCGACTGACTGGAAGCCTTCGACACTTTCTCCGTCATACAGACGCATTTTTTTCACCAAATCAATATCAGAACGCTTCGGCTCTTTCAATCTCGTCAAAATGGAGAACATTGCTGCTACCTTCAGCGTATGCGGGGCAATATGCACATCTGAGACATCACTTTCTGAAATCATTTTATGATAAATGCGTTCTTCTTCTGTGACCTTTAAATTATAAGGAATTGGCATCACAATAATTCTTGAATGCAAAGCCTCATTCTTTTTATTTGAAATAAATGACCGGTACTCGGTTTCATTCGTATGGGCGACGATCAATTCATCTGCACTAATCAAGGCAAATCTCCCTGCCTTAAAATTTCCTTCCTGCGTTAATGACAAGAGGTGCCATAGAAATTTCTCATCACACTTTAACATCTCCTGAAACTCCATCATCCCTCGGTTTGCTTTATTGAGTTCTCCATCAAAGCGGTACGCACGGGGATCTGACTCTGATCCAAATTCGGCAATGGTTGAAAAATCGATGCTTCCTGTTAAATCGGCAATGTCCTGAGATTTCGGATCAGACGGACTAAAGGTACCAATGCCGGTCCGTTTATCCTCTGAGAAAAAGATCCGCTCGACCCTTACATCCTCAATTCTGCCGCCATATTCCTCTTCCAGTCTCATCATGTTCAGAGGCGACAAATTCCCCTGCACACGAATCCCATATTCTCTATAGAAATCCTCCCGCAAATTTTGCGGAATAAGATGAAGCGGATCTTCATGCATAGGGCAGCCTTTGATCGCATAAACTGCGCCATGATCTGTCAGTGAATATTCTTCAAGTCCTCTTTTCAATCTAGTGACAAGCGTCGATTTCCCTCCGCTTACTGGTCCCATCAGTAATAAAATACGCTTCCTGACATCCAGCCGCTTTGCAGCAGGGTGAAAATATTCCTCCACTAATCTTTCGAGTGATTCCTCTAACCCAAACAGCTCCTGATCAAAAAATTTGTAGGTTCTGACCCCATTCTCCTCTTCAATCCCGCTGTCTTTAATCATATGATAAACGCGAGAATGAGCAGATTGAGCGACAAGTGGATTTTCCTTAATAATGTCTAAATAATCGCTGAATGTGCCTTCCCATTTGAGACGCTGCTCTTCTTCTCTGTGCTGTTCGATTTTCTTTAAAATATCCATATGAACCTCCTCTTTCAAGATTGAAGCTAGAAATCAGATACTGTTTTACAATCTATGCGGAGGCGTCCTATTACATGCTTTCGTTCTTCAAAATGACGAATTGGCAAACTGATTTGACAACCATCCGCAAGACCCTTCATAATAAAGGAAAAATAGGAGAAAAATGATTTTCTTCTCCTGCTTTTCAAGGTGAACTTCACATCATATGAAACAGGCAGCGAACGGAACAAAGGGATAAGGGGGAGCTTATATGAGAACGGTCATTATGATGGGCGTCATCATTACGTTTTTAGTATCCATTTTCACTGCTGGCTACGAAGGCAAGCCTGGGAAATGAAAAAAAGGATGTTCCGCAAATGGAACATCCTTTTTTCATTTAGTTCGTTGTTTTCAGCACTTGCATATTCACTGTATTCCCTGACACCTGAACCTTCGTAAAGTCTTGGGTATCCACCACAGGTGTGACAGCACGATTATCCAATGTGATGTCAGTAAAACGAGTAGAGAAGTTCGCACGGATGTCTTTTCGATAAATATCGTCAGTTACTGCTACCGTCGACAGTAGTTTCCACTTGGTCACAGCGCCAATGTTTGAGTTTTGAATTTCTGTAATAATGCGGCCGGTATAGCCAACATTATTTGTACCCCAGAACGTCGCTCTTGTATGCCCATTCAAATTTTTATAAATCGTCATTTGAACAGTACTTCCAGGTTTAAATCCCTTTGTATACGTAAAGTCATTTTTTCCTTCGATATATGTCTCTTGATTATTTGCTCCTACTTTCATCGTAGGTTTCCACACATTATAGGTTGGACTGTATTGAAGCCCAATATCCGCTTCCTTTGAACCTGTGAATCCAGAATAAATATAAGCTGTACCATTTGACACACTCATTGCGGGAGGGAGCTGAATTTTTGTGACCAATATGGATCCGTTACTATTGATATAAGTACGCCCGCCAATCCCTTTTGATAGCTGAGCTGCTTCTATCTCCTGCGTCTGAGAGAGTCCTGGAATACTGACTGGAATCGTCCCCATTAAAATTGCTGAGCTGATGGCACTAGTGATCAGTAGCTTTTTCATCTCATTACTCCTCCTAATGGATTCATCATTTTTTGAAAACGTCATCACAATCTATCATACTACCTATTTTTTAACATGTCAAAAAAAGTATAATTAAGTCATATTTTTCATCTGTCTGTATCTTATCTCACATAAAAAAGCCGAGATCAGTATCTCGGCTTTTATCATGATCTTATATGAGATCGCGATATTGCTGCTGGCGAAGTGCCTCATATACAAGAATGGCTGCCGTATTCGACAGATTCAGGGAACGAACATGCTCTGTCATCGGTAAACGAAGACAACGATCCATATTCTGTTCAATCAAATCTTTTGGCAATCCACTTGTCTCTCTGCCAAAGACGAAGAAATAGTCTTCATCCAGCTGAGAGTAATCAAATGTCGTATGCGGCTTTTGGCCAAATTTTGTGATATAGAAAAATTGCCCCTTCGGATGAGCCTCAAACAATTCATCAAGTGAATCATGATAGACCACATTGGCATATTTCCAATAATCGAGTCCTGCACGCTTCAGCATTTTGTCATCTGTCGAAAAACCAAGCGGACGAATCAGATGAAGGGTTGTATTTGTTGCTGCACATGTACGCGCAATATTTCCAGTATTAGCTGGAATTTCTGGTTGATATAAAACGACATGAAGTCCCAAAAAAGTTCACCTCTAATTTTCTTTTCCGCTCAACATTATACCACTAACTACCTTTCGCGGCATCGTCCAAAATGTGAAAAAACATATATCGAATAGCAGGTGTATAGGCGGTCGAATCCTCGTATGACCAATAACGCATGCGGCAGTCATACGTCTGTGCATTCACAAGAGGCATTCCACCTTTGTCATGATCAACAACAATGGTTGTATGATTATACCTTCCATCACCTTCAAAATCGTAGCAAATGACATCTCCAATTTGAAGCTCGCGTGGTTCTTTGAGTTTCTTTGCTCTCAAACCCGCTTTCGAATTCGCTAAATAATTTTTCATCGCATGAGCCACCGTCCAGCTATAGCTCCACGTATGCGGACGCACCCACCAGCCAGACCCGCGGTTCGGATATCCTCTTGTTGGCGCATTCCCTGCTTTCAAACATTGTGAAATAAAATTTGTACAGTTATCTTCAAAATTTTTATAGGCTGGATTCCGCTTATTCCAGTAAGTCTCCGCATACTGCACGGCTGCCCGCCGGTCATAGTGAAAAGCTCTACCGAATTGTTCTTCGGTCTGAAAGCGCTCATCCATAAGCTCTTCCCCTTGCCGCTCTTCTAGCATCATCCGATCTTTGACAAGCATGTCGTTATAAAGAAATGCTTCTCTTTTTTCCACCTGTTCCTCTAAATAAAAAGAATCGTCTACATCCTTGCAGACATATGTGAGATGAGCAAGGTACTGCACATGCTGAGCTCCATCATCTTGAATGGCTGAATCGAGAAGTTTTGTTTTTGCTTTCGCCTTCACAATTTCAACCTGTCTTCTAGCAAAAAGCTCTTTTTTCCGCTCTACTGCTTCCACATCAGACATAAGCTGCGGCTGCTTGATTGCACGGTCATTGATTAAATACGCCAGCCTGTCTTCTAAAGTTTTCTCTAATAATTGTTTCACACAGACACCACCAAACATTTTTTAAAATCTCTGTTTGGTTCATTCTATGTTCACAGGGATGTTATTTAGTATTTAAAGGTGTCTGCAGGAGCTCAATCCCTTTCACAATCTCCGCTTTCGCTTCTTCATCACTTTCTCGCTCAAGGGCCTTTTCCAGCTCTGGGAGCTGCTGATCACCGCCAATTTTCCCAATTGCCCAAGCAGCTGTTCCCCGAATGACCGGTCTTGGGTCCTTGTGCATCAGCTCAATTAACACTGGTAAGGCAGATGTATCTTTAAAATGAGCGAGTGCCAAAATTGCATTCCGCTGAATGGGCTTTTTCCCCCGCCATGAACCTGAAACATGACCGTATTTTTCCTTAAAATCACGATTGCTGATTGTCAGAAGCGGCTTTAACAGCGGCTTTGCAATTTCAGGATCCGGCTCCATTTCAGGATGCAGATGAAAATCTTTTCCTTTATTGATCGGGCAGACAGTTTGACACGTATCGCACCCGTACAATCGATTTCCTATTTTCGAACGAAATTCGTCAGGTAAAAACCCTTTTGTCTGCGTTAAAAATGAAATGCACCGCTGAGAATTCAGCTGTCCGGGATTCACAAGCGCACCTGTTGGACACGAATCCACACATTTATTGCATGTTCCGCACTGGTCTTCAATTTTCTCATCCGGTTCAAACGGGACATTTGTGATCATTTCAGCCAAATACACATAGGATCCAAACTCTGGCGTGATAATCATACAGTTCTTTGCACTAAAACCAATACCAGCACGTTCTGCTACAGCACGATCAGACAATTCTCCTGTGTCCACCATTGATTTTGTCCGTATATCGACATGCTTGCTCCGCAAAAATTCTTCGAGCATATCAAGCTTTTTTTTCAGCACGACATGATAATCTGTTCCCCATGAAGCCCGGCAAAAGATCCCCCTTCTCGCATCCTTTGTACTTCGTGGAGCATCTTTCATTTTGGAAGGGTACGCGAGCGCTATCGCAACAATTGATTTGGCCTTCGGAAGCAGCAAAGAAGGGTTTGTTCGTTTTTCAATATCAGGCTCTTCAAAACCTGACAAATACCCTAACGATTCATGTAAGATGAGGCGGTCCTTTAATGAATCAAATGTATTGGCACTTGCAAATCGAATTTTATCGACACCAATTTCTTTCGCATATTGAATCAATTCTTCTTTTAATTCTCCAACATGAATCACCTTGCAAACCTCCTTTCTTTGTTTCTTCTGTTGTTTTCAGTATAATACGAGTGTATCACGACCGATTGGAGTGAGTCACTGTGAAGATACATATGGAAATTTCTCATCCTCAAAACCCGTCTATCCATGTTGGGCAGATTGAATATTCGCATATTGAAGTTGGCACATCACCTCAAATGTTAAAAGGCCGCTTACGCCTGTTTCAAGAATCTTTATTTTTTGAATACGAAGATAAAGTATTAGAAGAAGTACCAGCCATCAAAGAATGGACGGATCTTTTAAAAGATGTTCCTTTCCTTTCACTTCTTGCTGATATCCAAAAGGAACAATTTATTGACTCGACCAATTCCGTACAGGATTTGTCGATATTTTTCTCACTAAAATATTTCTTACCCATCCTGACATTAGATGCCGATCACATCAAAGGACCGCTTTCACTGACAAAACATGAGGCTGGTCACATCGAATGGCAGGACGGTGCAGGACTGAATGGATTATTTTCTCAAGCAAGTACAGCACATATTTCTCCAGACACAAAGAACATTCTTCAAATCATCCTTTTCCCTCCATCTATTTCCCGGGAAAAGAGTGAAGCTCTTATTCAATCCTTGACGAAGATGTTTGTACAAATACATGGCGGAGAAAGCAAATATGAACTCATTGAAAAAGCACTGTAGCCTGACAGTGCTTTTTCACATTATACTGACATAATAAAAAACGCAACACTTCGTTTATCTATGAAACGAAATACTGCGTTATAAACAAAATTATGTATTGGAGCGGGTGATGAGAATCGAACTCACGACATCAGCTTGGAAGGCTGAGGTTTTACCACTAAACTACACCCGCATCAATTTTTTAAAAGCAACGTCATCGCGTTGACTTTTATTATGTTACAACTTTCTTAACAATTCGTCAAGAGAATATGAAGATTTTTCGTCAAAAAAATTCATATTCTCCGTATATATTACGATAGTTATTTATCTAACTGAATATAAAATAAGTACGCATGTGACTTATTCTTCAACGCTTCCTTTGGATTCTTCTCAATTACGTCAAGCATTGGTGCATTTCCTTCTTTCCCCATTGCTGCAGTATATGCAATTAGTGCCTTTCCCCCTGAAGCAACTTTGACAGATTCAGATTGTGCAGAAAAAACATAATCATTTACTTTGAACGGAAAGCTTGATGTCGCTTTCGTCATCCCATCATTCTTTTTATCTGACCAAATACTAAATTGTGATTCATATGTATCTTTCTCATGATGTAATTGAAGAAGTACATTCACCGTTTGGTCGGTTCCATTCTGGTGTAAAGTAAAGGTAGCAGATGATGCTTCCTTATTCACTAATCGGCCATTTTTGTAATGGCTCCCGATAAACGTAATACTCTTGTTCTTCTTCGTTAATCCTTTCAGTGTCAGAGCCACCTTTTCATTAGTCGTTGCTGCTTCTAGTAAGTTTTTTTCTTTTTTTGAGAGTTTCATTTGTTCGATGGTTACTTGGTTTTTAGTAGTAGGCTCTGTTTTTATTGTCGAAACCGTCTTTTCGGTTGTCGTCGTTTCTGCAGCCTTCTCGCCGCATCCTGCTAATAGAAAAACTGTGAATAAAAGAATGCTCCATTTTTTAAACATTGTGATCCCCTTTGATGTTTTTTATTTCTTATTATACTAAAATTTGGTTTGTCGTACAAAAAAAGATTAGGATAATTTTCCTAATCTTTCGCTCTTTTCTGCTTTATTGCTGATAGGCATGCCACAATGAGAAAACTCGCAGCAAAAATCACAATCATATAAATAAAAAAGTTTGGCTTGATCTGAAAAGTAAATGCGGACGAGCCTTCCATTTCAAAAGCGAGACTGTTAAATAATAAAGCATCATTCGTTTTTGATTGAAATAAATGATAGAACAGTACGCCGATTGTCAGCATCGGAAAGCCTAAGAACCCCAAAAAACCACCAACTATTGCGCCTTGTTTCATCGCCTGTACGTTCATGATCGTTGTCCTCCCATTCCCCCAAGCAATAGCTGCTTCATAATGGATTTACCATCCCCCATAAACGGAAGAAGATAGAGTAATTGAATAAAATACGTGATTGAAAAAATGAAAAAACCTGTCGAAACCGGATTTTCTTTTAGAAATAAAATGGTCACTATGATGCCTGCTGCGCCAATCACACCGGGAACGAGCGGTCCAAGCAGCGTAATCCATACCTGCTTTTTCTGAAACGGATCTAATACGGGTCTTACAAACTTCACTGACATCATGTCACTCGCAAAAAAGCCTTGAGGACCATCTCGCCCTGCAAATTTTCGATGCGCATAGCCATGTGCCGCCTCATGTAAGGCAGTTCCGGTAATTAACCCGAAATATATAATCGTAAAATAAATCGCAATGGCTGCAATCGATGGATCAGGAATGAATAAAAAAGCGAGCCCTGCCATGACCATAAAAAGCATCCAGAAAAAGATGATTTTACGCGTCACCATGAGCAAAGCCGTTCCAAAAATGTGAAGGAACGAGTGACCAGTACAATCAAATCGTTCCTTCATTTTGACTTGATACTGCTTGAAAAATTGACAGCAGGCTGTCACAATCCGATACGGTGAATGATAATGAATGGACAGCAAGTGATGCTGATTCAATCCCGTCATCAGCTGATAAAAGTCACGAGCAATCACCGACTCATCGACCTGAAATAAATCGGCGAGCTCTGATGTAATACTCGCTTCTGTCCTTTTACCGTCCACTTTCGTTAACATATGATAGGCACTTTCATTGATCGGGAGTGTGCTTCCATACTGCGTATCCGTAAGATGCCTCTTTTGTAAGGTCACATACGGCGCTAGTTCCGGTACCCGCTCAATCTTTAGCTTATTGTTAAGAAGTTGAATCATGTGAATACCTCCATGAAAAACCTTTGTATATGGCAAAGATGAGCAGACCCTCAAATGCAGCGACAAGCAGCCATTGAAGCGTTTGACTCGCTGCCCCTATGACATAGTTTCCAATAAAAACAATCGGAATCATGAGTAAAATAAGCGCTCCAAATGAAAATATGCCTGTGTAGGGATTGTTTCGATCAAGAGGAAGTAAAATACCTACTATATAAAAGAGCGCAGTGGCATTGCATAAGACAGCGGCACCAATCAACGCGTGCCAAATTTGATCAGGAAGCGTCAGCGTTGTCAGCATGAATAAAACAATTTGCAGTACACCAACAAGCAGAAGGCCGATAAACTTATACAAAGCCACTTCCCATGATCTCAGGCCAAATGTTTTATACATCCCCAGCATTCGTTTATCATTGCCAAACGAATTGAAGGCTGTTAATCCAGCAAGAGCACATAGAACAAAAAACGCTTCTTCTTCAAAGCGGAATCCAAATTGATAACGAACGAATAAGATCACAATGAGAAGAATAAGAAAGTTTAAAATGTTTTCTTCATTCCGTACCTGTGACTTCATTTCCTTCACAATAAGTGACCACTTTTTTGAAGAAGAAAATGGCAGCTTGTGTAAAAAGGTTAACGCTTTTTTCTCTGCCATAATCGGCATCATCGCAAGAGAAAGAAATGTGCCGCCTGCTGATAAAAGGATGAACAGAATCAAGATGGCATAATTCACCCCTTCAGGAGACATTCCTTGTGCCGCTAAGAAAAACGGTGCTGTAAAATACATCAAATGATAATCAAACTGTAGATATGATTGCTGAATTTGGCTAATATCAAAATGCGTCAATCCATACGCCACAACGAGTGCCAATAAAACAAATATCGCTGCAAATTTTTGCAACGGTAATTTTAATTTCAAAACGAGTAAATAAGTGATATTGTAAATAAACTGCAGGAGCATTAAGACAAAGAGCGACTGCAAAAGCACCATCAAAAAGAAAGTAAAGATAAAGAAAATACCTATTCCCTGGGCAATAAAATTAGGTAAAAGCAGAATACCGATAAAAAATAAAACAAGTCCTGTCACCACTGTCACCATCGGAATGAAGTATCCAAAACTTTTCTGAAAGGTAGAGAGCGGAAACCAGCTGAGCTGCATAGAAAACCGGTCTTGTTCAGGTGTTCTGACCTTGATCAAAACGAATAACAAACTTGTAAAAATAGAGGTATTGATTGCCATTGACACAACGAGTAATCCAAGTGACCGTTCATCTCCATTTAAAAAAGCCTTCATAAAGACACCTGTAAAGCTGTATCCGATAATGGCTCCCATTGTGACAGCAAACAAAAAGAATAAAACCACAATGATCCGCTTCGTTTGAGTATCAAAGAGCTTATACATTTCCTGCTGCCACATTTTAAGCATCATTTTAGAAATGATTAATGATTTCATCAAAATGTGCACCCCTATCACTTAACATTGAAGCTTTCAGAAACACCTGTTCCAGTGTGCTTGATTGATACTTCTCCTTTAAGGCTGAAACTGTTCCTTCATCCATTTTATTTCCCTTAGAAATAATGGCGATTTTTTGGCACAGCTCTTCCGCTGAAAGCATATCATGCGTTGAAAGCAAGATCGCACCATGGTGCTCGGCATACCGCTTCATCAGTTTCTTTGTGTTTATAACCGCTTCAATATCAAGTCCTCTAAAGGGCTCATCCATGATCACCAATTGACTATTAAGCATAAAGGCAGCAATCAGCTGTGTCTTTTTTTTCATCCCATGTGAATAGGTTTCGATCGGTCTTGATAAAGCCGAGTCCATATCAAACAGTTCAATTAGTTGATTTCTTCTGTGAATTGTTTTACATTCATACATAGAAGAAACAAACTCTAAATATTCAGCACCAGTCAATGCTTCAGGGAGCAGCAGGTCATCTGGAACATAGGCTACTTGTTTTTTAAAGGATGGTTCATCATTAGTGACGCCCTGCAAATGAATTTTTCCTTCTGTATGCTTAATGATGCCAAGTATACAGTTAATCATCGTTGTTTTACCCGAACCATTCGGTCCAGCAACAGCAACGATTTGATGAGGGTCGATCTTTAAATGAAAATCATTGACAGCAGTCACGTTATTTTTATACGTTTTGGTTAAATTCTCGATCGTAAACATATAACCTCCAAGTGTCTGCATATTCTTTAAAAACAGATCAGGCTAAACCGCCCGCCACAGACGGTTTAGCCCTGGTGTCTTATCTAAGAAGTAAAAAGATGAATCCTAAGTATAGCTACTTACATTCAATTTGGACTTTTAAGCCACTTTCCCACTGAACGGCTCCTGTAAAGCTACCCTTGCCGTTTGCGATACACCAAACTGCTGCTCCTAGAACAACTGTTGCTCCCAATCCAAGAAGGACAGCAACAAATACTAAGAACCAAGCTTGGTCCATAATAGCAGGTTCCATAGTGGAATAGTCAACTTGCGGCGCTGCATAAGTCATACTTTTCACCTCCCAGCTTATGATGATCGTATCATAGGCGTCACACGCCAAACATCTACAGAACATCCCATTTTTGACCGAACATACATTTGATTAAAATGTGACTTTTTATTCAATTATTCACCTTCATCTGTTTAAACCCTCTCTTATTTACTAGATTTTAACACCTCTTAAGAACCACAAAACCCATTTAATGTCATTTGCACCATCTTTTTTCTTCTCTTTTTCAAATAGTCCATATTTATCATCTATCATTTTTATTCTTTCTTTTTTGTGAGATAGAAAGAATTCCCCCGATATATCAGATATAAAAGTCCTGATTATATGTCGCAATAACATCAATTATGAAATATTTACTGATCATTCCGATAAAAGAGTGAGTATATTTTCCTTCTTCTCTTGACTCTGAAAATATGTATATACAAGAAAATCGATTGGGAAAAAAGCCCTTACCTTGTTCAGCAGTACACAACATATGACTCGCTCCTATTCTATGAAAAAAAGCAAAGCAGCCATCGCAGACTGCTTTGCTTTTTCATATTTATGAGGAACTAGCAGCAGAGGCTGCATCTGGAAAATGATTGTTCCCAATGATTTCACCAGCTGGCACAGAGAGTCCTGTATCCCCCGATTTCTTGAATGGAAGGAGCGGGAAAACAAGCTCTGCTAAATAATAAGCTTCTTCTAGGTGCGGGTAACCAGAAAATATAAATGTATCAATGCCTAGAGACTGGTATTCTATGATACGATCTGCTACTGTTTGCGGATCTCCGACGAGTGCTGTTCCTGCACCGCCGCGTACTAAGCCAATGCCTGCCCAAAGATTTGGGCTGATTTCAAGTTTGTCTTTTCTCCCTTGATGCAAATCCACCATTCGTCTTTGACCTACTGAGTCCATCCCCTGTAAAACTTTTTGCGCCTCATCAATTGTTTTTTGATCCAAATGGCGAATTAGATGTTCTGCTGCCTGCCATGCCTCCTCTTCGGTATCTCTCACGATCACATGAAGACGAATGCCAAACTTCACCGTTCTTCCTTCCTTTTCAGCCTGTTTCTTCACTTGAACAATTTTCTCTTTTACTTGTGCAGGCGGTTCGCCCCAAGTTAAATAGACATCTGTATGCTTGGCGGCCGCTTGAATTCCTGCTGATGATGATCCGCCAAAAAAGACTGGTGGATGGGGGGTTTGAGCTGGCGGGAATAACAGCCGGCCATTTTCTGCTTGTAGATGTTTTCCATGAAATTGTACATTTTCTCCTTTCAATAACCGCTTCCAAATCGTCAAAAACTCTTCTGTTGCCTCATAGCGTTCATCATGAGAAATGAACAGTCCATCTCCTTCAAGCTCCTCTTTACTTCCCCCTGCTACCACATTAATCAGCAGCCTTCCACCTGAAAGACGATCTAATGTAGACGTCATTCTAGCAGCAACAGACGGCTGCATAAGCCCTGGTCTAAGAGCCACGAGAAACTTTAAATGAGTGGTTTCAGCAGCTAAAGCAGCTGCCGTCAGCCATGGATCTTCACATGATCTCCCAGTCGGCAGCAAGACCCCTGTATAACCAAGCTGATCAGCTGCTTGAGCAATCTGTTTAAAATATGGATAGTCTGCCTGTCTTGCCCCTTTTGCTGAACCTAAATAACGGCCGTCTCCATGTGTTGGAATAAACCATAAAATATTCATGACATCGCCCCCTGTTATTATTCACCTTGATAACTAGTGCGCCACTTGAGCAGACGCTTTTCTAACAGACGTACAAATGAATCTGTCAGCTTACCTACTACTGCAAAGATGATAATTCCGACAAACACTTTATCCGTTTGAGAGAATTGCCTTGCATCCATAATCATATAGCCGACGCCGCTGCTTGAACCCATTAACTCAGCTACCACTAAACCTAGCCAAGCAATTCCTAATGACAGCCTCACGCCCAGAAGAATATGCGGAAGAGCAGCCGGTAAAATCAGTTTTGTGATGCTTTGATACAGATTAAACTCTAAGGCGCGGGCCACATCAAACAGCTTATTATCTACACTGCGAATACCAAGAAAAGTATTAATATAAATCGGAAAAAAAGCCCCAAGTGCAATCAATAAAATTTTCGCCGTTTCATCAAAGCCAAACCAGAGGATGAATAAAGGGGTGACCGCTAAATGAGGAACGGTTCTCAGCATTTGCAAGGTCGGATCTACATACTGCTCTGTTTTTTTAGAAAACCCTACGCATACGCCCAGCATAAGACCTAAGCCTCCCCCAAGTAAAAATCCACATATTGCTCGATAAAGACTGATGTAAAGATGGCCAAACAGCTCACCAGAACGTATCAACTCTCGAAAGGATTCAGCAATCAAAACGGGCGAAGGCAATACAGTGGAAGAAACAATTTGAGAACCAGCTATAATCTGCCAAACCGCAATAAGTAGAACAGGTAATACCAGTCCCTTTAACTTATATAAAGAAGACGCTTTTCTCCTTTTTCTCTTTGACCGCTCAATTTTAGATGCTAAAGCCGGGTTCGAAATAGCTTTCATTCATCCATCTCCTCTTTCAGCATTTTTTCAATAAACGAATTATCTACAACCTGATTGACATCAATTTTCCGCTGGATCGCCTTTGTTTTATATTGAAAATCAGCGGTATGCTGCTGAGCATTGATGATCTTCTTCGAAATGGGATTATTGAGTGGTTCCGTATTGTTTAATACTTGTGTGACGACCTTCTTATCTAAATTTTTTAAACGCGCATATAGAGTAACAGCCTCTTCTGGATGTGATTTCTGCCACTTCACCGCATGGTCATATACCTTTAAAAATTTCACCACTAGTTCAGGATGCTGATCAGCAAACTGAGTGCGAACAAGTGTGAAACCTGGAGAATATAAATCAGTCGCTTCCCCATTCACCAGCAGCTTTGCTCCTTTCTTGATCGTTTCAAGTGATAAGAACGGCTCCCAGATCGACCAAGCATCAACGGATCCATTTTCAAATGCTGATATCGCTTCATCTGGCTGTAGCTGAATGATCTGAACATCCTTCGCAGATAAACCTGCCTGATCTAATACTTTGTATAAAAAATCAAAGCCACTGCTCCCTTTAGCGACAGCAATTTTTTTCCCTTTTAAATCTTCTACTTTTTGAATCTCACTGTTCTTATTCACTAAAACACCGTTCGCTTTCAGCCCATCCTGAGATAAACCAATTTCCTTAAAATCAATACCCGCTGCCTGACCTGCTATGACAGGTGAGTTTCCAACTTGCGAGAAATCTAATTGATTTGCAGCAAGTCCTTCAAATTGGGGAGGACCACTTTGAAACTCCACCCACTTTACCTTCACTCCTTCTTTTTCAAATGATTGTTCAAACCACCCTTTTTCCTTTGCTAAAAGCAGCGGGCTCAAACTTTGCTGAATCCCAATCCGAATTTCTTTCACCTTGTTTTCTGAACCGTCTGCTGCTTGACCACACCCTGCTAAAACAAGGAGAAGACTCAAAAAAATCACGATCATTTGTATCTTTTTCATGCGATTTCCCCTCCCTAAATCCCTGATCCATCAGTTAGTAACAATTCATCTGTTTTCTCAAATTCCGAAAGCACCTTTTGTCTTAAATGTTGAAAAGAGGTTGACGTTCTATCACGCGGAAAAGGCAGATTCACAGGAAGAATTTTATGGATTCGGCCAGGTCTCGCTTGTAAGAGCACAATTACATTTCCTAAATAAATCGATTCATCAATATCATGAGTAACGAGCATCATCGTTGTTTTTTTCTCCTGCCAAATGTCCAGCAGCACATCCTGCAAGTGTTTTCGTGTGAATGCATCCAGCGCACCAAATGGTTCATCAAGCAATAAGATCTCCGGATCACGAAGGAGTGCTCTCGCAATGGCAACCCGTTGCGACATTCCTCCTGAAAGCTCATGTGGATAGGCATGTTCAAATCCTTTTAATCGAACAATTTCAATCAATTCATCCACTTTGCGGCGTACATCCTGTTGTTTTAAATTGAAATTGGCCGCTATGTTTTCTTCGACTGACAGCCATGGAAACAGGCGGTGTTCCTGAAAGATAAAGCCCTGTTTCATTCCTGGTTCTGTGACCCGTCTGTCTCCTATCAAAATTTGCCCATCATACGCTGTGTCGAGCCCGCCTATGATTTTTAGCAACGTACTTTTTCCGCATCCACTTGGACCTATCACTGTTACAAATTCCCCGGGAATGATGTTCAATCTTAAGTCTTCAAGTACCCGAATGGTCTGTTTGTCTTTCCAAAAGGATTTATCCGCAATATCAATTGAAATCGTCATTGAAACCCTCCACTCCTCTTGCCATCAGATACATACACAGAAAGGCCCTTATCCCCAAAAAAGAGATAAGAGCCTTCGTGTTGTCCGATCAGCTAATCATATTGATTTGTTAGCACCATCCTAAATCATATTAATCCCATAAATCAACTCAAATTTATAAAATAGTTATTTTGTCCTTGTATGCTTTTCATCAATCCGATCGTAAATCGCTTCTATTCGTTCCTTGCTGCTGTAAATCTCATATTTGTTCCGCTCAATTAAGATGTCTAGTGTGATATCCATGTGTTTTCTGTATTTTTTTCGTTTTTTCTTTTTTTCCATCTTCATCATCCTTTCTCATTCAAATAAAAAAAGGCTCTTCACTCATGCTTGAGTGATAGAGCCTTCGGTTGACCGATCAGCCATTCTTGTTCGCGTTTTCAGTATGCTCATGTTAATACATACTATTCCTACCTGTCAACTTTATTTATTGTTTTTTCAGATTTATCTAAAAAATGATTGACCGAGCAGTGAACAAGATTTATAGTCTTATTAAATATTTCTTATCAAAACAGTTGGTTTTATCTAACAAAAGGAGGATACACACATGTCAGAAGAACGTCCATTTCGTTTAGAAACAAAAGCCATTCACGCAGGTCAGGAACTTGATTCAGCGACCTATTCAAGAGCCGTGCCTATTTACCAAACAAGCTCCTTTGGTTTTAGAGATAGTGATCATGCAGCGAATTTATTCGGTCTTCAGGAACCGGGAAATATTTATTCACGTATTATGAACCCGACAAATGACGTATTTGAAAAGCGTATCGCAGAGCTTGAAGGTGGGATTGGTGCACTTGCTGTTTCTTCTGGGCAAGCAGCGACGACTTATTCTATTTTAAACATTGCAGGAGCCGGGGATGAAATCGTTTCCTCAAGTAGTCTTTATGGCGGCACCTACAATTTATTTGCCCATACACTCAAAAAACTCGGAATTACAGTAAAATTCGTCGACTCATCCAACCTTGAAGAACTTGAAGCAGCGATCACAGACAAAACAAAGGCAGTGTATGCAGAAAGCATTGGGAATCCAAAAGGCGACATTTTACATATTGAAGCCTTCTCAGCCATTGCACACAAGCATCATATCCCGCTTATTGTGGACAATACACTCGCCAGCCCTTATTTATTAAGACCTATTGAGTTCGGTGCAGACATTGTCGTCCATTCAGCGACGAAATTTATTGGCGGTCATGGTACATCAATTGGCGGCGTCATCGTTGATAGCGGCCGATTCCCTTGGGCTGACAGCGATAAGTTCAAAGGGCTGACTGAACCAGATCCAAGTTATCACGGTCTAACATATACAGAAGCTATTGGAGAAGCGGCTTATATCACAAAAGCACGAGTACAGCTCTTACGTGATTTAGGGGCAGCTCTGTCGCCATTCAACTCATTTTTACTTCTGCAGGGCTTAGAAACATTACACCTTCGTCTTGAGCGGCATAGTGAAAATGCGTTGAAAACAGCACAGTTCTTACAGGATCATCCTCTTGTCGATTGGGTAAGCTATCCGGGCCTTGAAAGTCACGAATCCTATGAACTTGCTCAAACCTATTTACCAAAAGGACAAGGCGCAATCCTCACATTCGGTATCAAAGGTGGACGCGAAGCAGGTAAAAAGCTCATTGATTCTGTGAAACTTTTCTCCCATCTCGCAAACGTGGGCGATTCTAAATCTCTCATCATTCATCCTGCCAGCACAACGCATCAACAATTAAGCGAGGCAGAACAAAAAGCGACAGGTGTCACACCAGAGCTCATTCGTTTATCCGTTGGAACAGAAGCGATTGAAGATATTCTTGCAGATCTTGAACAGGCGATTACAAAAAGTCAGTCTGAATGACATAGAAAAAAGCACACGGCTGTGTGCTTTTTTCTTGTTTATTAATGATTGAGTAATCGAATGTCTTGGAAAGGATAAAATACAAATGAGGTAGTTCCTTGAATATCGCGCTTTGTAAAAAGACCTAAGCCGTTGCGGCTGTCCATTGAATTTTGGCGATTGTCCCCCATGACAAAGTACTTTCCTTTTGGAACAGTCAGAGGGCCAAAATCAGGTGTCAGCAAAGTACCATCTGCCGCTGCTTTCTTTTTGTTTGACGCTAAGTAAGGCTCTGCCACTTTTTGACCATTGACATATAGCTGATCATTTTTCATTTCAATTTTATCACCAGGTAAACCAATCAATCGTTTGACATAATGAGTGCTGCGATCTTCCCCATCAAGAACAATGATCTGTCCCCGTTTATAATCACCGAAATAATCAACCGTTTTATTCACAAAAACCCGCTCTGTGTCTTGCAGTGTTGGTTTCATAGAAGTCCCTTTCACAATGTACGGTGCGAATAAAAAGTTCCGAATGATAAAAACAGCAATAAATGCGATTAAGATGGCTTTGATCCAGCCCAATAATTCTGATTTCTTTTTTTGTGTTTTTGTATTTGTTGTCATAAGCTCCTCCTGAATTCCCCAAGGACGAAATGTGTGTCACCAGCTGCCAGCCAGCATCACGCTTGTTTCTCCCTAAATATAAACATATTTTGCCAACAAATCAAGCAAAGAGAGAGAAAAAGGCAAGCACCTTTCTGTGCTTGCCCAAAACTCAGTTAGTTAGCAGAAGAATCCGCTTCTTTTTCTTTGTTTGCTTTACCATAGAAATAATCCGATGGATTCACTGGTTTGAAATCAGATAACTTATGGAATCGAAGAAGATCCCTATAGAGCACTTTATCTGAAAGACTTAACTGATTATCAACACGGGCTTTAATCGCCTCTGTCTTTTTATTTTGTTTCACCACTTTACCCGTTTTCGTATCATAAACGGTATTATCGACAAGTGTGTATTTCGGTGTCACATAGTTTCCATTACGGAAGGCAACAGTCTCATCATGCTTTTTAGAGAATAAGTCTGTTCCAAAATTCACGAATTCATTTGAATCGATACCTTGTAAGTGAAGAAGTGTTGGCATCACGTCGACTTCACCACCATACGTATGGTTCACGCCGCCCTTCTTACCAGGAATACGAATCATGAGCGGAACACGCTGGTTTTGTGCATTTTGATAAGGAGTGATTTCTTTCCCTTGAATTTCACTCATTGCACGGTTATGGTTCTCAGAAATACCGTTATGGTCACCATACAATAAAATGACTGAGTCTTTATACATACCTGATTTTTTCAAGTCTTTGAAGAATTGCTCTAATGACTCATCTAAATATCTTGCTGTTTGGAAATAGTTATCGACTGTTTTATCGCCCGTTGTTGCTTTAGCGATTGTCGCATCTTTTTCATCTAAATTAAATGGATAGTGATTTGTCAGTGTCATTAAATGTGCATAAAATGGCTTTTTCATTGATTCTAGCATTGGGATTGATTCTTTGAAGAACGGTTTATCCTTCAGACCCATATTCACAAGGTTTTCTTCATCCATGTTGTAATAGGAAGCATCAAAGAATTGATCAATTCCCATATGTTTATAAATCGTGTCACGGTTCCAGAAAGATTTATAGTCCCCGTGAAGAACTGCACTCGTATAGCCTGCTTTTTGATCTAGGATGGCAGGTAGTGATTGGAAGGTATTTTCACCCTTTGTCACAAATGCTGCTCCCTCTGGCAAGCCAAACATACTATTATCCATCATCAGCTCAGCATCAGATGTCTTCCCTTGACCAGTCTGATGGAAAAAGTTATCGAAATACGTAAAGTCATCTTTCCCATGAGCCAGTTTGTTTAAAAATGGAGTCACTTCTTCTCCATTTAATTTGTAGTCAATTAAGAAAGACTGGAAGCTTTCTAAATGAATTTTAATAATGTTTTTACCTTTTGCTTTTCCAAAATACTCTGCATTTGGCTTCGCATAGTGAGAAGACGTATAGTTCACAACATCCGTTAAATCTTCACTGCTTGCATTTGCAACCTGCGTTGCGTTTTGTGCTGCTTGTACCCCGTCATAAATCGTATAATTGTAAACACCTAAGTATTTGACAACATACTTATGATCAAAGGTTCTCGTTAATAATTCTGGACGATCCTTTTCAGCCAAATGAAGGTTTACAAAAAACAGTCCAATACCTGCAGCTACAATCAGCAGTGCAAACGTCTTTTTCATTTGGAACTTCTTCACTTCCGGTCTCCAAATGACAATCGCAATCAAGATGATGATATCAAGGAAGTATAAAAGGTCATGCGGCTTAATGCTTGCTAACACACCGCCAGTCATGCCTCCCCCAAGATTTCCTGCCTGCTTCATTGTTGAGAAAGTCAAAAAGTCATCAAAGAAACGGTAATACGCTACATTTGCATATAAAAGTGCGGTCATAATAAAATCAATAACAATTAAAACAATGGCAGATTTACGCCCCTTCAAAAAGAGAGCAAGTCCAAAAAACACAATGGCTGAACTAAATGGATTCAATAAGAGAAGCCCCTCTTGAAAAGAACCTTTTACTCCTAAATTAAAGTCCATTTTGTAGGCTGTGTATGATTTAGCCCAGAATAATAGGACAGCCAAAACAAAAAAGCTATATTTGTTCGCAAATATTTTTTTCATAAAACCTCTTCTTTCTTATCATCGTTCTGATATAAATGAAATCATAAAAAATTTACATTCATTTTGCAAATGTAAATCTTCTTCGTCAAGCATTCCGATGCTCTGTCTCCGCCGGATACATGCGCTCCTTTAATATAACGAACGAGAGGCATCATAAGTTTCAAAAAAAATACGAGTAAATAAAAGGAAAAATATCCATTTACATTAAATTTACGCACACTTCATGTTTTAGTGGATGAAGAAGGTTTTGTAAATCACTCAGTATTACTTTACTTTTTTCATCTATTCGTGTCAAAGTAATTATAAAGAAAAGGAAGAATCACCTAGGCTTTTCGACTCACTTACCCAAATTTATACAAAATTCGATCCATGCTTCTTTTATTGTGACTCAACCTTCATTAATCCATGTACCTCCTAAAAAAACAGTTTTAAACAAAAAAAGCTTGATTTCCCCTACTAATGTGCGGTGTGATTAAGAGGTAGATTTTGATCATATCATCCTTATGTTCATGACAAAAAAATCGAGCTGGAGGACATCACATGAAGATTAACAAACAAATCAACACTTTTGAAGGAAGATTTTCAGAAGATATAGTCACTATCATTGCTGTTACAGGACCTTCTGGTGTAGGGGCAGGAAAAGCAGGACAGGCACCTCTTTGGACCGCTTCTATTCCACTAATTGCCTGGAAGGAAAACGGCCATATCACAAACGAAAATGTAAGACTTTGCTGGTTAACAGATGACGAAGGATTGAGGGAAAAGCAGGCACAATTACATAAAGAATCAATCGTTACACTCCAGGTTCGAAAGGGCGAAGGTGAATTCATGCTTGTATCTTTGATCAATACAGATACAAAGGATCAAGCACTTCAAGAAATTTTAGAACAAGCCCAAAAGCCTGTGTTTTATCATGATGATACACTTGGAACCTTTGAGTTAATGAAAGGACTAGACTTATTTGAAAAGACGATCCAATGGAGCAATGAAGAGTGCCTTCTCTACTTCAACCTCGAAGAAGATGAAAAAATAAATGACTCTCTTTCTACAGCAAAACAACTCATACAAGAACAAGCTAAATGGGATTCTTCTATTAAATCATTTGCCGCGAATCAGCTGATAGATCTAGCAAAGGATTGGCAGGAACAAGACGAATCAGTTGAAAAGCAAGAAGAACTCACACTGAATCAATTTATGAGCCGCATTTCACTTGAAAGCCTGCATGTTTACCCTGAGGGAGAGTTTGAAGTCTACTATCATGACGGTGATTTATTTTGGGGACATGTCATTATTATCACAGGAAATATAAATGGCACATTTCATGATGCACACATTGCAGGCTAACAGCTGGAGGGACATTAGATGGAGATCAAAGCTTTTCAAGAATTAAATCTAATTGGGAAAACGCCAGCCATTGCCAAAATAGGTGGGTTCCGCCCTGAACCAGCTGTACACAGCTGGTTTGCAGGCCATTTTTTCATCGATCCTCATCAGGGCTGGCCGACAGATCAAGATGGTGCCATGATTCCGATCTTACAAATTTATTTACCAGAAGTGCCAGGAGGAATGAACGGCTTCAATGAGTGTAAGCTGATTCAAATTTTCCTCAACCAGAAAGCACTTCCGATTGATATCACCAAAAACGGCGAAGGCTGGAAGCTCATTGAATATGCATCAATCGAAGGTTTAGAAGTAGCTGAGACTCCTGAAGAAGAGAGAGGACTCAAACCCTTTCAAATCCAATGGAACAAAAGTGAGCAAAGGGATTTCCCTTGCTGGGAAGAAGCATGGTCATATGTGGATCTAACAGAAGTAAACGAAAGTGAAGAAGCGACAGACCACTTTTTTAATCAATACACAAATTATTCGTTCACAAAAATCGGTGGATATGGAGCGTATATTCAATCCCCACCCCATCAACAACAAGGCGAATTTATGCTGCAAATCGCCTCAGAAGAAAAACCTCGTTTCATGATTGGTGATAACGGCACGATGTATTTCTATTATGACAAAGAATCAAAAGAATGGTTTATGCACTGGGATTGTTTTTAACGTTTATTGAATGAAACCTTGCCTTCTCCTAAGCGTAATGAATAATATGAAAGGAGGAAGCAAAATGGGATTCATTTTAGACATCTTTTCACTTGCTGTGTATATCCCTTTTCTAAAAGTGGATGAAGAGGAGATCTCGAGGAACGCAGCACATCTCAAAAAATATAGCTGGTTTCAGGCACTATTACATGATCAAACTTGCAGGGAGCTCATCATTTATGATCCCGGTGTCCGGCGTCTCATAGGCAGGTTTAAAACGGAGAAACTCCATAAGAAGCGATACAACTTAAGATGCGAACGTAAATTACTACAAGCATTACAACGCGCAATGTAAACTGAAACAACAAGAGCCGCACTTTCCTGTGGCTCTTTTTTTACCAATTGAATCGTTCCTTTTGAAGAAAACATTTGACGCCTGGACAACTCTCCCCGTATATTATGTATAAATCCATCTTTTTCAAAGAAAAGGGGGCCTCACATGCGCTTGTTTAAGAACTGGAGAAAAAAGCAGCCTGCACAGCAAGTCGCTTCAGAAAAACAAGAAGACAGCATCCAAATCAACTTCTCCACACTTCCCTTTGGCACAGACACCGTCGATGATTTTTTGTTCAACCTAGACCTGACCTCCAAGCTCACAGATCCCTATAAAGAAACAGATACGAACAAGCTTACCTAGATCTTCGCAAATCCTCATCCAATACTGGATGATTTTTTTATACTCAATGAAAGGTGTATCCAATGAAAACATATTATATCGTCAGACACTGCCAAGCAGATGGACAATCTAAAGATGCAGCTTTAACACCACAAGGCATCACTCAATCTCACGAACTGTCACAGTTTTTTTCCAGCATTCATCTTAATCAGATTATCTCAAGTCCTTATAAACGAGCGATCCAAACTACTGAGCCCCTTGCTCATGCAAAACAGCTCGAGATAAAAATCGATCAACGCCTCTCTGAACGTGTGTTAAGCAGTAAGCCAATAGACAATTGGTATGAGAAGCTAAAGCTTAGTTTTACAGACTTACATATGACCTGTGAAGGCGGAGAATCGAGCCAAGAAGCCATGAATCGTATTGTAGAAGCGCTCTACGAACAAATAAAATTAGAAAAAGATCATACCCTATTCATCACACATGGCAATATCATGAGCCTGCTTCTTAAACACGCCGATCCAACGATTGGATTCGAGGAGTGGGAAAAATTAAGCAATCCAGATGTCTATATCCTGAAATATTTCAAACCAGATCATGTAGAAATAGAACGAATATGGCATAAATAAACGGCAGAATGAATTCTGCCGTTTCCTCATCTATTGTTGATAATAAAAAGCCTCTACCCACTCATACGGCTTCTTACGCTCCGCACACCATTTCATGAAGCCTCTTGTCTCCGTTTGCTGAAATTTCTTCCAGTCCGATAAAAGCTGATCATAATAGGCTGCTTGTTTTTCAACATTAGTACGAATCCTCTTATCTTCAATCAGCATCATGACATCTTCAATACCTTGAATTCGCTCTTGGTCTTTCTCATAGGTGCTTAAATAAAGATCTTCATGTATATGATGAAACGAATACCATAAAGCCGATAAATAGGTTTCGCAAATTTGAACAATGACACGCTGCTCACTGCTGCCTCCAAACTCTAGCGCTTTCAATAAATAGGGCAGCCCTTCTCCCTGATGTACAAACAAGACCTGCCAGCGATATGGTCTCACATCCATTGGGTCAACCTTCTCCCACTCTTGCAGAACAGGCTGAATCACCCCAATTATCAATGGATACACAAGCAAATGATGACCATCCTCAAACCGTTCAATGTTCTCAAATAGCCAAGCAACAAATAAACGCTGTACTTCAAAATCGTTCTCTTTCATTTCTTCAATAAAGGCCTGAAGAACTTTTAGCGCATCTTTACGCAGGCCCTGTTCTTTTTTCACACAGTACTGTCTAAAAAGAGGATAATCATTTACTCCCTCGTCTTGAATGATAGCCTTTAATATCGTCTTCGTTTGCAATAACAACGCCGCCTCTTTATATTCATTCTTTTCTCTTTTGACTTCTTATTTAAAGGTAAGTAGTTTTACATCCAATCTTTTCTATGCTCATGAATGAATTGAATGTCTTTTTGATAATGTTCAAGATGTCCTTCATGGATCATGTCTTGAAAAGCGATATCACCCTCACTCGCTTTTCGTTTCATGTACTGACATAACCCTTTTAAACGCAGCAGCACCATATCCAAATAATCTTCTGCTATTTCCTCACCATAAGATTCAAAAAACAGTTTCACTCTATGCTTTATCTGGTCTGCATGTTCTAATGAAGAATATTTCACGATCTCCCCTGTTTCAGTGCGAAAAAACCTACTGATAGGTACACATGTATACAGAGTATATGCGATATCCCAAAGCCTTGGACCAGGAGCAGCTACATCAAAATCAATAATTCCTACTGGTTTTTCGTTATTGAAAATGATATTGTACATCGCAAAATCATTATGGCATACAACCTCTATGTTGTTAGGCGTATTGTCCATTCGTTCCCAATCGTCTGAAATGGGAAAATCACAAACAGCATCATGATACAGTCTAAGCATTCTCGCTATTTCTTTTAAGGTTTGGTGAGAGCACATGTATTCTTTTAAGGGATCATGGCCAGCTACGCCTTCAATGAAAGACAAGATCTCTCTACCTTTTTCATCAACCCCTAAAAACTTTGGAGCATAGGAAAAATTCTTTTTTTCTAAATGCTTTAGCAGCTTTCGTATATTGATATTGTCTGACTTTACTTCTCGACGAACCGTATCTCCCGAACGATATACGTTCGAGACATTGCCACCTGTCAATAACTCTTCATGATCACTTTGTTTTTTCATAAATTCTCCCCTAAAATTGGGTCACAATGATGATGTCAGCTAAAGATGTGTATTTCCCCAAATATTTTTAGTTACACAAAGGTAGTACACTGTTTTGTGTGAATGTGCTGCCCCATTTTGTTTCCTTACATGGTTAAATGTATCTTATCAAATGTTGCAAATCATCTAAAGATTATTCTGCTAAAAAAGTACATGCTCATTATTTTCTAATAGTTTTCTATTTTTAATAACTCATTTAAACCACAAAAAAACGTTTACCACAAGGGTGAAACGTTAGGTTCACGGTAAAAACCAATCATGAAACTTTTAATAGATACCGATGGCAAGGGTTGAACCGGCACCCGTGATAAATTATTCCTAAAAGGCAAGGTATACCCTCTTAAAGTAAAGTACTCGTTTATAAAATAAGAATCAAAGTTCTTCTTGATATATTTCTGATTTTATCGGCTTTAAACTCAAAGGTATTTTAAACTCATGAATACTTTCAATATGATTAAAAAAATGATCGATATCGTCATAATCCATTGACCATTCTTCTACCACCTTTAAATTTTTTAACTCGCTTGTTGGTTTAAATAAAAATTCACAGTGTAGTTGTTCCATGTGAGAATAATCATCTTCTTCATAAACTGTAAACTGACGTACAAGGTCAAAATGAAATAGTTCCTCTCCTGTAAAGTCATAGACACCACACTGAAATAAAATTTCTTTATCTTCTTCGCCCTCAACTGCCTCCTTTGAAAAAGCCTTAAATGTTTCCCAAACCTTTTTTATATCATCGATATCTTCACCAATGCTATCTTTAAGATAACTTTCAGCATTTTTAACCGTAATCATGACAACACCTCTCCTATGTACAATTTATCTCATCCTTCTTCAATTATCCTGCCCTTTTAGTTTAATAATAAGGTAACCATCAATAAAGTAAAAGATAATCTCCTTCATATGTTCCTCGTAAGGCTTTAATTCAGAAATATTTATTCCTTGTACTGTTAGAACATTAAGAAACCCCTTAAATTTATTCATGTAATACTGAATAGAATGTAGTCTCAAATATTTTAACGTCGTGCCATTTAGCTAATTCCCCTTTCACCAGTAAACAGAACACGATTGGAAGCAATTTTGTCGTGTGAAAAATCAGCTAAAAAACAAATAAAAAACGCCCTCCTACAATTTGTAGAAAGACGTTTTAAACGTTGATATTCCTTAATTCTTCTGTAATGAATGATAATAAAGAATATCTAAAACTAGATACCGGTGGCCGGGGTCGAACCGGCACTCCGTGAGGAACACGATTTTGAGTCGTGCGCGTCTGCCAATTCCGCCACACCGGCATGATCATTAAAGAGCGCATCTTATATTAAAAACAATGGTGCCGAGGGCCGGACTTGAACCGGCACGGTAGTCACCTACCGCAGGATTTTAAGTCCTGTGTGTCTGCCAATTCCACCACCCCGGCAGTCTTTTCAAAAAAGGCGACACCCGGATTTGAACCGGGGATAAAGGTTTTGCAGACCTCTGCCTTACCACTTGGCTATGCCGCCATTATTGGAGCGGAAGACGGGATTCGAACCCGCGACCCCCACCTTGGCAAGGTGGTGTTCTACCACTGAACTACTTCCGCACATCAACTGGGCTAGCTGGATTCGAACCAACGCATGACGGAGTCAAAGTCCGTTGCCTTACCGCTTGGCTATAGCCCAATAATAAAATGGGGCGATTGATGGGAATCGAACCCACGAGTGCCAGAGCCACAATCTGGTGCGTTAACCACTTCGCCACAACCGCCATAGATGTAATGAATTATAAAGTATAATTGGCAGGGGCAGTAGGAATCGAACCCACACCGGAGGTTTTGGAGACCTCTGTTCTACCTTTAAACTATGCCCCTATGAAAATAAAAAATGGTGGAGGGGGGCGGATTCGAACCGCCGAACCCGGAGGGAGCGGATTTACAGTCCGCCGCGTTTAGCCACTTCGCTACCCCTCCACATTTGAAAAACAGTGCCGGCAAGAGGACTTGAACCCCCAACCTACTGATTACAAGTCAGTTGCTCTACCAATTGAGCTACACCGGCAAATAGTGGTGGCTCGGGACGGAATCGAACCGCCGACACACGGATTTTCAGTCCGTTGCTCTACCAACTGAGCTACCGAGCCAAGTATTCTTTTGAAAAATGGCGGTCCGGACGGGACTCGAACCCGCGACCTCCTGCGTGACAGGCAGGCATTCTAACCAACTGAACTACCGGACCATTTTGGTTGCGGGGGCAGGATTTGAACCTGCGACCTTCGGGTTATGAGCCCGACGAGCTACCGAACTGCTCCACCCCGCGATGATATAAATATTACAAGCTTGGCGGCGTCCTACTCTCACAGGGGGAAACCCCCAACTACCATCGGCGCTGAAGAGCTTAACTTCCGTGTTCGGTATGGGAACGGGTGTGACCTCTTCGCTATCGCCACCAAACCTGATGGA